>Ga0102592_1000003_pt1 | contig 1676896 bp, 1444 predicted proteins | sample AraplaCol_mMF_r2_FD_76861 | JGI IMG/M metagenome (GOLD analysis project Ga0102592, IMG submission 76861) | Arabidopsis root microbial communities from North Carolina, USA - plate scrape MF_Col_mMF_r2 (SPADES assembly) (version 2) | ecosystem: Host-associated > Plants > Roots > Endosphere... | reverse complement strand
CCTGCACCTGCACCTGCACCTGCACCTGCACCTGCACCTGCACCTGCACCTGCACCTGCACCTGCACCTGCACCTGCACCTGCACCTGCAGGCGATCTCTCCGTTCCGGCGACGGGCCAGTTCAAGCTGCCGTTCAGCGTCGCGACGGATGGCCGCATCCTCGACAGCCAAGGCGTTGCGGTCTCGATCCGTGGCGTCAACTGGTTCGGATTCGAGACGCAGGACCTGGTGGCGCACGGTCTCTGGCAGCGCAACTACAAGGACATGATCGGCCAGATGAAGGATCTGGGCTTCAACGCCGTGCGGCTGCCTTTCTGCCCGGCGACGCTGCGGTCCACGGGTCGTCCGAGCGGCGCGCTGAACACCAGCGTGAATCCCGACCTGGCCAACAAGACGCCGCTGCAGGTGCTGGACCGCATCGTGGCCGAGTTCGCGACACGCGGCTTCTACGTGCTGCTCGACCATCACCGTCCGGACTGCAACGCGATTTCCACGACGCCGCAGATTCCCGGCTACACGATGGACCAGTGGGTGGCCGATCTGCAGTTCGTCGCCGACCGCTACCACAACGTTCCGAACGTCTTCGCGATCGACCTGAAGAACGAGCCGCACAGCACCGGCGGTTCCGGCGCCTTCTGGGGCACGGGCGACATCAGCAACGACTGGAAGCTCGCGGCGGAGCGTGCCGGCAGCGCCGTGCTGAGCAGCAACAGCAAGCTGCTGGTGTTCGTCGAAGGCGTGTCCGACAACCAGGGGCGATGCGAGAACCCCGATGCCCACTGGTGGGGCGGCAACATCGAGCCGGTGGCCTGCTATCCGATCGACGAGACCAAGATCCCGAAGCACCGGCTGGTGCTGTCGCCGCACATCTACGGCCCGTCGGTGAGCGGGCAGCCTTACTTCAACGACGGCACGGGTTTCCCGAACAACATGCCGGCCATCTGGCAGAACCAGCTCGGCCGCTTCATGGGGAAGAACGCCGTGGTGCTCGGCGAGTTCGGCGGCCGCTTCACCGACAAGGACCGCCAGTGGCAGGTCAAGTTCGTGGACTGGCTGAAGTGCAAGGGCGTGCGCAACTTCTTCTACTGGTCCTGGAATCCGAATTCCGGCGACACCGGCGGCATCCTGCAGGACGACTGGCAGAGCGTGTCGCAGGACAAGTACAACAACCTCAAGCGGCTGTGGGACGGCTCGGCGGTGGACGCGAACGTGTGCAAGTAGGCGAGGCGGCCGCAAGGGTCAAGGCTTGACGCCACAATGGTCCGCGGCCGTCGTGGCGACGGCCCGGAGATTCCATGCGCGTTGTCCCCTTCAAGATCCATGTGCCCGACGAGCGGCTGATCGACCTGCGCGATCGCCTGTCGCGCGTCCGCTGGCCCGCGTCGCTGGACGAGGCCGGCTGGGCGGACGGCACGTCGCTGGCGTTCATGCACCGGCTCGTCGCGCATTGGCGCGACCGCTTCGATTGGCGTGAGCAGGAAGCGCGGCTGAACACGCTCAGCCATTTCATGGCCACCGTCGACGGCGCCGACGTGCACTTCATCCATCAGAAGAGCGCGATGCCGGATGCGTTCCCGCTGGTGCTGACGCACGGCTGGCCGGGCTCCGTCGTCGAGATGACGCACATCGTCGGGCTGCTCACCGATCCGGCCGCGCACGGTGGCGATGCCGCCGACGCGTTCGACGTCGTCGTGCCGTCGCTGCCGGGTTACGGCTTTTCTCCCGCGCCGAAGAGCGCGGGTGTCGGCTCGCGCGAGATCGCGGGCCTGTGGCACGGCCTGATGCAGGGTCTCGGCTATCAGCGCTTCGGCGCGCAGGGCGGCGACATTGGCGCAGGCGTGTCGACGTGGCTCGCGCGGCGCTTCCCGGAGGACGTCGTCGGCATTCATCTCAACTACATTCCCGGCGGCTTCCGGCCCCATGTCGACGAGCAGCACGCGCCCGTCACGGACCAGGAACGCGCCTTCCAGACGATGGCCGCCGGCTGGTACGCGGAGGAGGGCGCCTACGCCGCGCTGCAGGGCACCAAGCCGCAGACGCTGGCGTATTCGCTGGCGGACTCGCCGGTGGGGCTGGCGGCGTGGATCGCCGAGAAGTTCCGCTCCTGGAGCGACTGCGGCGGCGACCTCGAAAGCGTCGTGTCGCTGGACGAACTGCTCACCGACATCTCGCTCTACTGGTTCAACGACAGCATCACCGCGTCGCTGCGGCTCTACAAGGAGAACCGCGCGCGACCGCATGTCTTCGAGCCCGGCGAGCGCGTGACGCCGCCGATGGGCATGGCGCTGTTCCCCAAGGAGCTGCCGACGCCGCCGCGCTCGTGGGTGGCGCGCGCCTACGACGTCAAGCGATGGGAAGTGATGCCGCGTGGCGGGCACTTCGCGGCGCTGGAGCAACCCGAGCTGCTGGCCCAGGAGATCCGCGCGTTCTTCCGCCCGCTGCGCGCGCAACTGAACCGAGGATGACCGGCATGCGATTCGAACTGCCTGAGGACAAGAAGCTCGTCCACGAGACCCGCATCCCGATCCGCTGGGGCGACATGGATGCGATGGGTCATGTGAACAACACGGTCTACTTCCGCTATCTGGAAATCGTTCGCGTGGAGTGGCTGGACAGCCTCGGCCATCCACCGAGCCCGGATGGACAGGGGCCGGTGATCGTCAACGCGTTCTGCAACTTCCACAGGCAGCTCGCGTATCCGGGCGAGATCCTGGCGAAGCACTACGTGTCGAATCCGGGGCGATCGAGCTTCGACACGTGGATCACGCTGGAGCGGCTCGATGAGCCCGGCGCGATCTACGCGTCCGGCGGCGCGACGACGGTGTGGCAGGACGCGACGATTCAGAAGTCGGTGCCGTTGCCGGAGTGGCTCAGACAGAAGCTCTGACCTCTTGGCCGACACGGCCTCCCACCGCCGAACGACAGGTTGGCCAGCGCATGCCTGAGGGTCAGGCCATGCCACCGTAGCTGTTGATGGTGTCCAGGTACAGCTTCTTCACATCCTCGAAGTTCGAGATATTGATGTAGGGCATGCCTCTGAGCTCGAACACACCCGAAGAGCCCTTGGGCAGCAGGAGGGCGCCCACCGATGCGCCGACGTTCACGGTGGATGCAATGTCGTCGGACGAGATCAGATCCACCTTTCGCGTCTCCTCCTCGCCGTTCTCATGGGTAATGGTCTTGTCCCGCCGATCTCCGGTGGTGTAGACAGAGCGGACAGCTGCGGCGATGGTGATCTTGCTGGTCTTGGAAGCATCCTGGATGCTGTCGGGATAGGCTTCCTTCTGGTCCTTGCCGGCATTGAACTGCTCGATCGCGGTGAGCCAGGATTCCATGATCTTCGCGTACTGGACCTTGTCGATCTCGGGGAGCTCGTCATAGAGCGCGCTCAGAGGAACGCGAGGCATGACCGAATACCGGGCCTTGTAGTACTGCATCGTGTCCTCCTGAGCCTGTTGCTTCGCGGCGAAGAGGAACTGCAGGAAGCTCATGATCGCGAGCCCGCCCGCACCCGGCGTGGCCGTTGCCACCAAGCCCAGACAGACCTTGCCCTGGTCGGTCGTCCATAGCGGATGGCTGGGCGCGGCGCGCGCTCGCACGTCCCCATTCATGCGGGGCCAGTGGGTAATCGCCGAGAAGCTGTACTTGTTGGAGGACTGGCCTGACTCGGCGTGATTCACGACCGTCGTATTGCGTTGCAAGCCCGGCGTATTCATGTTGCTCCCGTGAAGCGCGGAGACGAAGCTGCCCAGCTTCGCGGTTTGAATGGAGAACGTGATCTGTGGCTTGGCGATGTATTGATGATCCGGCGTTTCCCTAATCAGGGCATTGTCCGGCAGCGTCCCCTTGAAGCGGTGATAGTCGTTCGATGCGTCCTCCTTCTCGGAGCTGTCCTCCTCCGCGTTCGTCCAGCGGTGGTAGGCCTCGCCGCATTTCTGCAGGTCCTGCAACAGCTTCACGCCGCTGGCGAGCCCCGAAAACAGGTCGGACTGACTCGCCGTGGGCGCGGTCACGATCTCCGGATTGCAGGAATCGATCTCCAGCCACCAGGAGCCCGCGTCCACGATCTTCTGGTGGGTGCCGAATTCCGCCATACCTTCTTCGGACAGTCCCTCCTTCGGCTCCTCATCTTCTGGAAATCGCTCCACTCGGGCGCCCTTCATCTCCAGCTCGAGTCCAGCGGTCTGGATGTCGCGGCGCGATGAACTCGCCGGCGCGCACCTGGCGACGCCGTCGATGCGATAGACAGCGCACTGGAAGCTGTCGGAGATATACAGGTGAGCACTCTCAATTGACCAACGAATGAACGATGTTTGATCGAGCCATGCAGATGTGGCGCGATCTGCATTTCCCAGTTCTGGCCGATGACAACCCGCCAACGGAAGAATCCAGGTAGTCCTGGCGACTGATACCGATTGAACAGGCAGGGCGGTTCCGGAATCTGACGGAACGCCCCTTGCCATGCAGGTCCATCCCCACCATCGGACCTCGTCATGGACTCGATCAATCGCCAGCAGCCTGAAGTCAACCGTGCCGACCTGAGCGGCGACGCCGCCATCGAGCGCGTCCGTGGCGCCGTGAAGAAGAATCAGACCTGCTTCTTCTGCACGGGCGTGAGCACCGGCGGGTCCCAGGCGACCCGTCCCATGGGCGCGTTGCAGGTCGATGACGCGGGCAGGCTCTGGTTCATGAGCGCTTCCGACTCCCACAAGAATGCCGAGATCGGGCAGAACCCGCTGGTCTGGCTCTTCTTCCAGGCTTCGGAGCATTCTGGGTTCGTCACGCTGCACGGACGCGCCACGGTGTCGCGAGACGCAGCCAAGATCGAGGAACTCTGGAGCCCGCTGATGAAGACGTGGTTCACCGGAGGCAAGGACGATCCGCGCATCACGACCATCGCCGTGACGCCGCTGTCGGGTTACTACTGGGACAACAAGCACGGCGACATCGTCGCGGGCGCGAAGATGGCCATCGGCGCGGCGATCGGCAAGACGCTGGACGACTCCATCGAGGGTGACCTCCGGTTTTAAAGGCGCGACGCAGCCAGCTTCGCCCATGCAGGCGCGTGATCGCTCGGGCTTTCCGCCCCACGTTCCTCGCGATCCACGCCGGCGGCCTTCACCTTGAAGGCCGCATTCACCAGGATGTGGTCGATCCTCAACCCGGCGTTCCGTTCCCACCGTTTCCGGCGGTAGTCCCAGAACGTGAACGGCGTGTCCTTCGGATGCGCCGTCTTCAGCGCATCGGTCCAGCCTTGTTCCAGGATGGCCGCGAACGCGGCACGCGCTTCGGGTTGGAGGAGGGCGTTGTCCCGCCAGGTGTCCGGCTTGTAGATGTCGGCGTCGGTGGGGACGACGTTCCAGTCGCCCAGCAGCACCGTGGGATGACCCGCCTGCCAGAGCGCTTCGGCGCGCTCGCGCAGCCGTTCGAACCACGCCAGCTTGTAGTCGAACTTCGGCCCGGGGAACGGGTTGCCGTTGGGCAGGTAGATCGCGGCCACCAGCACGCCGTTGATGGCCGCTTCGACGTAGCGGGCCTGCCGGTCCCGACGGTCGCCTGGCAGTGCCCGGAGCACCGGCAATGGCGTGTGCCCTCGGGAGAGGAGGGCGACGCCGTTCCACGTCTTCTGACCGACCACGAGGGACTCGTAGCCGGCCTCGCGCAGGGCGTCGAGCGGGAACTCCTCGGTAGGGGTCTTCAGCTCCTGGAGCGCCACGACGTCGGGTCGACGGCGCTCCAGCCAGTCGAGCAACTGCGGGAGTCGCTTCCGGACGTTGTTGACGTTCCAGGTGGCGACGATCACGGCATCACCGCGCTCGCCGCCCCGAGGGGTCCGCGCCGCCCGCGCAGCCTCAGATCGGCGAGGCCGCGACCAGATGCTCGGACAGGAACCACACCTGCAGCTCGTTGGTCCGCACGATGTCGCTGACCAGCAAATCCTCGGTCCCCGAGTCGCCGGCGTCGCTGGCCTTCTCGGCATGCTCGCGTGCGAAGGTGAGGATCATCGTGTGCGCCTCGATGAGGCGGCTCAGCTGCACCGTGGCCGGCTCCCGTCCGCGCGGCGGGCGCGGGATGCGGGTTTCTTCCGCGATGTCCGCGGCCATCGCCAGCGACACGCCGCCCAGCACCTGGATGCGCTCGGCCACCAGGTCGACCAGCTCGACCTGTTCCTCGAAATGCTTGTCGAACAGCAGATGCAGCTGGTTGAAGGTCGGGCCGACCACCTGCCAGTGATGCTTCTTGTACATGTCGCGCAGCGTGATGGTGTCGGCCAGCACCTGGTTCAGCGAGGTGACGCTCTTCTTGACGACCGCCTCGGACAAGCCGTGCGGCATCTTGACGACTTCACCGTAGCGCTGCGTCTCCTGCGACGTGGTCTTGACCGACTTGTCGATGCTCGGCGTCGTGGCGGCGTGCGCGGCGTCGACGCGACCGGCCTTGGTGGGGGACTTCGCGGGGGACTTCTTCTTGGTAGCCATTCGCAACTCCAAAGATGGGGGACAGATCCCGCTCCGAAGGGCAAGCGCCGATCCCGCGCCCCCTGCCTCGTGTGCCGTCCCTCAGTCCTGCGCCGCCGCCCGCGTGAACAGCAGCGCATCCATCAGCTTCATGTAACCCTTGGCCGTTTTTGCCTCCGTGACCTGCACGCCGGTCGTGGCGGCGATGTCCGGCCCCATGACCGACAGCCCATTGGCCAGCGACACGATCGCGTAATACAGCAGCACCGGCTCCCCCTTGGGCAGATCTCCGGCCTTCTGGGCAGCCTTGATCAGCGGCCGGGCCAGGTCGAAGTGCGGCCGCAGGAAATGCTGCGCCAGCCACTCCTGCCGGTCCTCGCTGTGCGTGCCTTCGCGCCGCTGCATCATGAAGCGGTGCAGGTGCGGCTGTTCCAGCGTGAACTGGAAATAGGCGATGAACTCCTGACGCAACTGCTCGATCGCGCTCGCCGGCTTCGCCTGCCTGATCATCCCTTCGCGTGCGCGCGCAAGCTCCTCATAGACCAGCGTCGCCACCGCCTGCCACAGTACCTCCTTCGACTGGAAGTGGTAGGTGATCAGCTGATGCGTCAGCCCGCTCTGCTCCGCGATCGCGCGCATGCTCGCCGCCTCGAAGCCGCGCTCGGCGAATTCCTTCAGCGCGGTCTTCAGGATCGCCTGCTTGGTGTCGGCCGACCGCTGCTGCTCGCGCCGGCGGGGCGTGGAGGTATCCGGAGTGCTCATGCCCGACATCATGCCTTCGTCACCGAGTGTTCCTACCTCGCCGGAGGTATCGCATGCCCTGGTATTCCGGCTGCGTATCGCCCATGTTTCCCGAGTTGGTGCGTTGGTATCGATACCGCCGCATCCGGCCCGGAACGGGCATCAATTCGACACACATTAAAACTTGCCGTGTGGCAAAACAAACGCGGACACTCGCGCCGCTTGCCCCTCCCAGGAGGGACAAGCGGTGTTGCGTGTCGATGGGCGGCGCGGGCACCGGACCAAACCAGGTCCATCGAAGCGGTTGCGGGCACCACCCCCCGCAACACCAATCGCACCCACAGGCACGGGAGGGAACCACCATGGAGTTCAAGCAACTCGGCATCTTGATGGGCAGGGCATTTGTCCCTGCCCTGCTGGGTAGTGCGCTGCTCGCCGCATGCGGCGGCGGCAACGGTCAGCAGGACGGCGGCGTCCAGATCGCATCCGACGACAGCGGCGGCAGCGCCGATTCCGCGGCACGCGCCAAGCGCATGGCCGGCGACAGCGGCACGGAGACGGCGCTCACGCCCGTCTCCGCCACCGGCAGCTCGATGGAGCGCGGCGACCTGAACGGCGCCAAGGCCATCGACAAGGACGACAACAGCCGCTGGGGCTCGGCGTTCACCGACAACGAATGGCTGACGCTGGACTACGGCAGCAGCGTCACCATCACCCGCGTGCGCATCAACTGGGAAAACGCCCACGCGAAGAAGTACCTGCTGCAGACGTCCGAGGACAACAAGACCTGGACCACGATCAAGACGGTCGAGAACAGCCCGGGCGGCGTCGAGGACCTGAAGGACCTCGGCGGCCAGGGCCGCTACCTGCGCGTGCAGGGCGTGACCCGTTCGACGGGCTACGGCTATTCGATCTTCGAGATCCAGGCCTTCACCGGCACGCCAGTCCCGCCGACCACGCCGACGGAACCCACGGATCCGACGACGCCGACCAACCCCACCGATCCGACGACGCCCACCAACCCGACGACGCCGACGGACCCCGTGGGCGACACCAGCAAGCCGGGCGTGGCGATCAAGCCGACGCTGGCGCTCTCGTCGACGCCTGAGAACGACGGCCTGTCCGCGAAGAACACCATCGACGGCAACCTGTCGACGCGCTGGGCGTCCAAGGCCGAAGACGGCGCGTGGATCCAGTACGACTTCGGCACGGCGCAGCCGCTGGGCTACATCAAGCTGGTCTGGGAGAACGCCTACGCCAAGGCCTACGAGATCCAGATCTCCGACGACGGCAAGACCTGGACCCGTCTGCGCAACCAGCCGGCCGGCAAAGGCGGCACCGAGGAGTACTTCAACCTCGGCGTGAAGACGCGTTTCGTCCGTATCCAGGGTGTGACCCGTGCGACGAATTACGGCTATTCGTTGTTCGAGGTCGAGTTCAAGACCGTCGGCAGCGACAACAGCATCCCGACCACGACGACCACCCCCTTCGCCTTCCCGGTGAACGGCGCAGGCGCGGGCCCGCTGTACAACCCGCAGGCGCCGATCGAGCAGATCCAGTTCACGCTGCCGGACGGCACGCTGGTCACGCGTTTCGGCCAGCGCGGCGTCGGCCGCCACGGTCGCGAGCGCGGCGAGGACTGGAACGAGGTCGGGTTCGGACCCAATGAAACCGTGGATGCCAACGGCAACCCGGTGGACAAGGGCCCGGGCAACTACATGAACTTCGTCGCGAACTACTTCAAGAACCGCACCTGGGGCGTCGAGTTCATCGACAACTCCAACGTGGCCGGCGTCACGAAGCCGCGACTGATCGTCAACCAGTACTTCCCGCAGGCGCAGCGCGGCGGCGGCCATTCCTTCTTCCGCCGCATCGACGACCCGAACGTCACCGGCTACGGCTGGATGTCGCCGGGCCAGCTGCTGGATCCGACCACCTACACGGACGGCTTCGTCGACAAGACCTCGTGCCCGGTCGTGCCCAAGCCGCCGCAGAATGCCCTGGCCAAGCCTGACTCGGGCTTCAAGGGCATCATCGGCGCGAACGACGGCTGCTCCGTGGTGCTGGACAACATGCCGGGTCACCAGGACCTGTCGGCCAACGCCAACGGCGTGCTGGTGCCCAACGGCGTCAACGTGCCGTCGCGTGCGCTGCGGGTCGGCGAGGCGATCGAGTTCACCGGCTCGTTCTTCTCCAGCCGCGCCGCGATGGATGCCATCGGCGACAAGGGCGACTACCGCTACTACACCAGCGAAGTCATCTACGTCATGGGCACCGGCTTGCGTCCGTGGTACGGCGTCCAGCCGCGCCTGAACAGCGTGCCGCTGCCGGATTCGGTGCTGGCGGGCGGTATCGGTTCCGTCTCGTACAACTACTCGGACGAAGGCTGGCGCATGTTCCAGCAGCCGTTCAACAACATCGGCATGCAGAACCTGCAGCGATTCGTTGAAGGCCGCCGCGCGGTGCACAGCAGCTTCGTGACCGGGCAGCACATCGAGCCGGGCAACGATCCGATGACCTCGATCCAGAACCTGGCGGGGACGCGCTACAACGCCACGGCGTGCGTGGCCTGCCACACCAACAACGGTCGCAGCCCCGCGCCGTTCACGGTGGACCAGCGCATGGACAAGATGGCTTTCCACGTCGCGATGAAGGCGGCTGACGGCTCGATCCGTCCGGACCCGCGCTACGGCTCGACCATCCAGATGAACTCGACGTCCGCGTCGGGTGCACCTCAGGATTGGGGCAACGCGGTGAAGGTCGCGGGCTTCGAGACCACCAGCGTCACGCTGGGCGACGGCACCAAGGTCGAGCTGCGCAAGCCGAAGTTCGCCTTCGACGGTCCCACGCCGCAGCTGTGGTCGGCGCGAGCCGCGCTGCCGCTGCTGGGTGTCGGTCTGCTGGAAGCGGTGCCTGAAGCGGACATCCTGGCCCGTGCGCGCACGACGCCGGACGCGGACGGCGTGGTGGGCAAGGCCAACTTCACCTTCGATCCGGAGACCGGCGCGACGCGTCTGGGCCGTTTCGGCTGGAAGGCGTCCAAGGCCAGCATCCGTCACCAGGTGGCCAACGCACTGCTGAACGACATGTCGGTGACCTCACCGGTGTACCCGAACCGCAGCTGCGCGACCGACCCGCAGGGTTGCCGCACGGCGCCGGCGCAGAAGGGCATCGCGGAAGCGGACCTGACCGCGCTGACGCAGTACATGCAGCTGCTGGCCGTGCCGGCCCAACGGAGCATCCCGAGCGGATTCCCCAAGGGTGTGGCGCCGACGGAAGAGCATCGCGTGGATGCGGTCCTGGTGAGCAACGGCCGCAAGGTGTTCGACGCGCTGAAGTGCGCGGCGTGCCACACGGCGGAGATGAAGACGGGCAAGAACCATCCGTTCGCGGAACTGCGCGACCAGACGATCCGTCCGTTCACCGACCTGCTGCTGCACGACATGGGCCCGGCCCTGGCGGACAACCTGCCGGAAGGCCAGGCGCAAGGTGCGATGTGGCGCACGACGGCGCTGTGGGGCATCGGCTACACGGAGAAGGTCGCCCAGGGTCAACCGGTCGGCTACCTGCATGACGGCCGCGCCCGCAACCTGACCGAAGCCATCCTGTGGCACGGCGGTGAAGCACAGACCTCGCGTCAGCGCTTCGAGCAGCTGTCCAAGGCGGATCGCGACGCGCTGCTGGCGTGGCTGCGGACGCTGTGATGGGTTGAACGTGACGGGCGCTTCGCGCGCCCGTTCATCGACACGAAGGCCGTGGCGGCATGCCACGGCCTTTTTTCGTTGGGACGCCGTTTTGGCGTGCCGTGGCAGACTGGGGAGACCATGAAGAAACTCCTCATCTGTGGAAGCCTCGCCGCCGCCTTGCTCGGCGTGCCCGGTATCGGTCGGTGCGCGGAGATCGTGCTTGAGCAGTCCGCGGTGCAGTCGCTGCTGGTCGAAGGACTGTTCAAGGAAGAAGGGAAGCTCCATCTGCAGAAGGGCGCTTGCTATGCCTATCTGGAGGATCCCAAGGTGACGCTTCAGAACGGGCGCGTGATCATCCGCGTCCACCTCAATAGTCGGCTGGGGGTGCCCTCGGGGAGGGACTGCCTCGGCGTCACGTTGGCGAGCTGGGCGACCGTGTCAGCCGCTCCTGTCGCGCAGGGTCACGTCGTGCGCCTGAACGAGATTCGCGTGGACGACGTGGAAGATCCCAACACGCGCAGCCTCTTGAACCTGGGCCTCGCGCCGGCGTTGCCCGGTGCCGTCGAATTCGATGTGAAGCAGGCGGTCGAGGAGATGCTCAAGGGCTCAGGAAGCCGCCTGCAAGGGGAAGTGCAGGCGCTCAAGATCGACTCGGTGAAGGCGGGGGACAACAAGCTGTCGATCAACTTTGACTTCAAGCTGGTTGGGAGATGACCGTGCGTCGGTAGACCTCTACGGCTTGAGCGGCTCGCCCACGCACGAGGCGACCTCACGCAGGTCTACGCAGGCAGTCTTGGGTAGCGCTGCGTATTCTCTGCACGTGATCGATCGCGGAGTTGCATCGCCCCCTTGGCATCGGCAGGTTCCTTGTCGCTCAACGCCAATCCCGGGCGGTACTACTGATCCAGGCTTCGAGCTGCGTCCTGTGCGAAGTACGCGTTGGTCAGCGGACAGGCGTCATCCCTTCGCCGAGGCCGGGGCCTTGTTGGCCGCAAGGACGGCTCGCCAGTAAGCGTCACCAGCCATCAGGTACGGTCGTCACGACATCGGGCAACGTCGCCGATATCAACATGGCCGGAGCGCTGCTTCACGGTGATGAAGAGGTCGCGTTCGGCGACGCCGGCATCAAGGGGCCGTATGAAGTGGCCAAAACGGCCGCTTCAGGCGCTGAAAGCAGCGGCCAAGCAGCTCAACCGAACGTGCTCAAGAGCTGACCCCACGCACATCGACGAGTACGAGGCGAACGCCGACTCTTCATGCGCCGCAAATCGTGTTTTGCAGACCATCCCTAGGAAGTCGCGTAGTTGCGGGAGTGGTCGTAGTTGCGGAAGGTCTGGATCGTCATCGGTCGGAGACTGTTGAGGCAGAGCTGCGGAAGAACCGGGTTCCGATGATCCGAACCGATACGTTGCTGAAGGCCGCTACCGCTCAACGCGACAGCGAGACCAGCTCCATCCGATTCCGCCCCTTGCGCTTCGATGCATAAAGCGCTTCGTCCGCCTGCTTGAGCCAGTGCGACAGCTCCTCGTCGGGCTGATCGGACAAGGTCGCGCCGATGCTCAGGGAGACCGGCTGCGGCGTGACGAACATCGCGCGCGCTCGCTCCGCGAATGCCTCGCGCAAGTCCTGGCCCAGCGCCTGCGCGGCGACGTCGGAGACGCCGCTCAGCAGGATCACAAACTCGTCCCCGCCCAGGCGCGCGGCCAGCGCACCGTCGGGCAGCGCACCGCGGATGAGGTCGCTCAGGGCCATCAGCAGGCGGTCGCCGGCGTCGTGGCCGTGCAGGTCGTTGACCTGCTTGAAGTGGTCGATGTCGATCAGCAGGAGGGCGCTGGGGCGGGCCGGCGAGGACTGCGCCAGCAGATCCGGCGCACGCAGATAGAGGGCGCGGCGGTTGTCCAGGCCGGTGAGCGGGTCGCGTGCGGCGATCTCCGCAATGCGTTCCTCGCGGCGATGGCGCTCGGTGCCAGTCATTGAGATGGCCAGCAGCATGATCGCCATCGCCCCCTCCACCAGCGAGACCAGGATCACCGCGCCGCGGAAGCCGGCCAGATTGACGAAGGCTTCCGGCAGCAGGGTCGACCCAGCCTTGGCGAGGTAGAAAAGGCTGTGGGCCAGCAGGACGAAACGCAACTGCGCCGCCCCCAGGCTCAACACGCCGCCATGCGGGCGCAGCAGCAGACCGGCGCGCAGGATGATGACGGCGATCAGCAGCGACTGGGTGCCCAGCATGACCTTGGACCACCACGGCCCATCGGGCAGGAACAGCATCGCCAGCCAGACGACGGCCAGCATCCACCAGACACGCGGCAACCGGGTGCGCGTGAATCCTGCGACACCGGCCAGGAACAACCAGTGGGCGACGATCAGCAGGCCGTTGGGGAACCAGATGCCGAGCAGCACATGGCCGCTGGAACGCAGCAGGGCCAGCACGCTGCCGACGGCGATGATGGCGAAACCGGCGCTCCAGAGCAGCAGGGAGCGTTCGCGCACGCTGCGCCATTCCGCGGCCAGGCACAGCGCCGAGGCGGTTGCCATGGCCGCGGTGAGGACGAGCAGGGTGAAGGGATCGAGAACCATGGGCGATCGAAGGTCGGGGCGTCGACGGCGGACGGGCTTCGAGATTCCTGGCTGGCGAAGCAGGGCACGTGCGCCATTGTGCGGGGCGCCCGGCGCCCAAAGCAGGCTTTCGCGCATTGTGGGCGGCCTCTCCCGCGCCTAGAGTGCCTGCACGGCGCGAACGCCGCCCTCGAAAAGCCACTCCGGAGAAGCCATTCATGAGGAAGCTGTCTGCACTCGCGTGCTGCGCGATGCTGGTCGCCGTGCCGGGTCTTGCCCTGGCCAACCCCGCGCTCGCGCAGAAGAAGAACTGCATGGCCTGCCATGCCGTCGACAAGCGGCTCGTCGGCCCCTCGTTCAAGGACATCGGGGCCAAGTACGCGAAGCAGGACGCCGCCGCGGACCTCGCCACGCGCATCGTCAAGGGCAGCTCGGGCCGCTGGGGACCCGTGCCCATGCCCGCCAATCCGCAGGTGAGCGTCGAGGAGGCCCAGGCGCTCTCCACCTGGATCCTGGAACAGGGAGGCAAGCCATGACCGAGCTGAATGTCAACAACCGCCAGCTGCGCGCGGACGTCGAGGGCGACACGCCGCTGCTGTGGGTGCTGCGCGAGGAGCTGCAGCTCACCGGCACGAAGTACGGGTGCGGCGTCGCCCAATGCGGCGCCTGCACGGTGCACATGGACGGCGCGGCGCTGCGCTCGTGCGTGATGCCGGTCAACGCGGTGCCGGCTACCGCGAAGATCGTGACGATCGAGGGACTGGGGCAGACGCGACTCAAGGTCGTGCAGGAGGCCTGGGCCGAACTGGACGTTGCGCAATGCGGCTACTGTCAGCCCGGGATGATCATGGCCGCCGCCGCCCTGATCGCCCAGACGCCCGATCCCAGCGATGAGGACATCCGATCGGGCATCACCAACATCTGTCGCTGCGGGACCTACCCGCGCGTGCTGGCCGCGACCAAGCTGGCCGCCCAACGCCTGCGCGGCGCGGGAGCCCAGCGATGAGCGCCGCAACGACCAATGCCACCGCGACGGCAACGACGGGCTCGACGCGGCGCCATTTCCTGAAGGCGACCGGCCTCGCGGCAGGTGGCCTCGCCCTCGAATTCACGCTGCCCGTGTCCAGCGCGGTGGCGCAGACGCCGACACCATCACCGGGCGCTGGGTCGACGGGTGCAGCGCCGGCCGGCGAAGTCACCGCGTGGCTGCTGATCCATCCCGATGAATCCGTCGTCATCCGCATCGCGCGGGCGGAGATGGGGCAGGGCACCTTGACCGGGCTCGCGCAACTCGTGGCCGAGGAGCTCGAGTGCGACTGGTCCAAGGTCCGCTTCGAGCTCGTGAAACCCGGCGCGAACCGGGCACGAGCCCGCGTGTGGCGCGACATGGGCACGGGCGGCTCGCGCGGCATCCGCGGCTCGCAGGACTACGTGCGCAAGGCCGGCGCGGCTGCACGCTCGATGCTGGTCAGCGCGGCCGCCCAGCAGTGGGCCGTGCCCGTCACCGAATGCAGCGTCGAAGCCGGCACCATCCGCCATGCGGCCTCCAAGCGCCAGATCACCTTCGGCGCCGTCGCCGCGGCCGCCAACCAGCTGCCCATCCCCGAAGACGTCGTCCTCAAGGACCCGTCGCAATGGCGCATCGCCGGCAAGCCGCTGAAGCGGCTCGACACCGCCGACAAGCTCGACGGCTCGCTGGTCTACGGCATGGACCTGCGCCTGCCCGGGATGATCGTCGCGCTGCCCAAGGCCTGTCCGGTCCACGGCGGCATGCTGGTGAGCTTCGACAAACAGGCCGTGCTCAAGATGCCCGGCGTGCGCGACGTGATCAAGGTCGACGACGCCACCCTCGCCGTGCTCGCGGACCGCTTCTGGCAGGCCAAGCGTGCGCTCGACGCCTTGCCCATCGTCTGGGACAAGGGCCCGAACGCGTCGGTCAGCAGTGCCTCGATCGCCGCGCTGGTCAGCGAGGGTTTGCAGGGCGACACGCCCTTCGTCGGCAACCGGCAGGGCGATGCGAAGGCGCAGCTGCAGGGCGCGGCTCGCGTGATCGAGGCCGACTACGGCACGCCGTTCCAGAACCATGCCCCGATGGAGCCGCTGTCCGCGACGGTGCAATGGACCGCGCAGCGCTGCGACGTGTGGGCGCCGACGCAGGTGGCGGAAGCGGCGCTCGCGACGGTCGCCGATGCCGCGGGGCTGGACATCACCGCCTGCGAGGTCCATCCGATGCGCATCGGCGGGAGCTTCGGTCGGCGCCTGGCCACCGACTATCTGGCGATGGCGGTGCGCATCGCCAAACAGCGTCCCGGCGTCCCGGTGAAGATGATGTGGACGCGCGAGGAGGACATGCTCCAGGGCCGCTTCCACCCGGTCACGCAATGCCGCCTGCGCGCGACCCTCGATGGACAGGGGCGCATCGGGGCGCTGCACATGCGCATCGCCGGCCAGTCGATCACGTCCTTCGTCAATCCGAAGGCGATCACCGCCAACGGCGACGCGACCGTTTTCCAGGGGCTGCTGGCGGAATCGCCCGAAGGGCACTTCGGCTACGAGGTGCCGCACCTGCTGATCGACCACGCGATGCGCAACCCGCATGTGCGGCCGGGCTACTGGCGCGGCGTGAACACCAACCAGAACGCGATCTACAGCGAGTGCTTCATCGACGAGCTCGCGCACGCCGCCGGCAAGGATCCCTTCGAGTTCCGCAAGGAGCACATGGCGAAGCGGCCCAAGCACTTGGCGGTGCTGCAGGCCGTGGCCGATCGCGCCGGCTGGGGCAAGGCGGCGCCCAAGGGCGTGTTCCGCGGCATCGCCCAGTACATGGGATTCGGCAGCTACACGGCCGCCGTCGCGGAGGTCTCCGTCAAGGACGGGCAGCTGAAGGTGCTCCGCATCGTCGCGGCGACCGACCCCGGTCACGTCGTCAATCCGCAGCAGGTGGAAGCACAGGTGGCGGGCTCGTTCGTGTACGGGCTGGGCGCGGCGCTCTTCGGCGGCAACACCGTCAAGGACGGCGCCATCGCGGAGACCAACTTCGACACCTACGGCGTCATGCGCCTGTACGACATGCCGGCGGTGGAGGTCATCGTCATGCCCTCGGGCGGCTTCTGGGGCGGCGTGGGCGAGCCCACCATCGCGGTGGCGGCGCCCGCCGTGCTCAACGCGGTGTTCGCCGCCACGGGCAAGCGGATCCGGCAACTGCCGCTGAAGGACACCGACCTGTCGAAGGCGTGATCGCACGCGCGCGAGTCCGGAAGACCGGGTGACCGGGTGGAGGAAACCGGATGGAAATTGCGGCTATTGACCGATCGGTCCAATACGCCGTAGCATCCGTCCCATGCCACGCGAACGCCGTTTTTCCGAAGCCGAGGTGCTGGAGCGTCTGACCGACGTCTTCAGCCGGCATGGCTACGCGAGCACCAGCCTCGCGCTGCTGCAGGAAGCGACCGGGCTGGGCAAGCAGAGCCTCTACAACACCTTCGGCGACAAGCAGGCGATGTACCTGCAGGCCATCGACTGCGCGGTGCAGCGCGCGGCCGGCACGGTCGCCGCCGTGCAGTCGGCGAAGACCGGTCGCGCCGCCATCGACGTGTATTTCGCCGCCATGATCGACGCCTGCAGCAGCGCGGTCGCCGTGGACAAGCACTGCATCGTCACCAGCGGCCTGCTCGAAGGCATTGGCGACGCGCCTCTGGCGTGGGCGTTGACGAGCCGGTGGCAGGCCACGCACGAGATGCTGCGCGCCGCGGTCGAACGCGGTCAGCGCGACGGATCCGTGCCCAATCCCACACCGTCGGCCGAACTCGCTGAGGTCCTGATCGCGTTGACCGGCGGTCTGCGTGTCGCTGCCCAGGCCGGACGCACCCGGGCGCAGATGGAACGCACCGTGGCCATCGCGCTCGGGATGCTCGACATCGCCTGATCCGCCCCCTGATCCGCCCCTGATTTCCCGTCAGCCGCCTGAGCGGCTTTTCTTTTCCCTAATTTTGACCGATCGGTCTATTTGGAGCCCATGATGAGCAAGTCCCTCGTTGGAAAAATCGCCCTGGTCACCGGCGCGTCGCGCGGCATCGGCGCCGCCATCGCGCAGCGTCTCGCCGCCGACGGCGCGGAAGTCGTGCTGCATTACGGCAGTGGCCGCGACGAGGCGGAAACGCTGGCCGCGTCGCTGCGCGCGGCCGGCGCCACCGCGCACGTGGTGCAGGCGGACCTGTCCGCCGTCGACGGTGGCCAGCAACTGGTGGCGCGCGTGAGCGCGCTGGGCCTGCCGCGCATCGACATCCTGGTCAACAACGCCGGCATCGCCGTCTTCGCCGGCCTGGCCGATACCAGTGTCGAGGACTTCGAGCGCCTGGTCAGCGTCAACATGCGCAGCCTGTTCCACGTCACGAAGGGCGTGGTGCCCGTCATGCCCGACGGCGGCCGCGTCATCAACATCGGCACGGCGGCGACGCGCATCGCTTTCCCGGGCATCACGGCCTACTCGGCGAGCAAGGGCTTCGTGGATGCATTGAGCCTGCAGCTCGCGGCTGAGCTCGGACCGCGCAACATCACGGTCAACGTGGTCGCGCCCGGCGCCATCGAGACCCGCATGAGCGCGTGGATCAACGAGCCGGGCGGCAAGGAGACGCTGGCGCAGGTGCAGGCGCTCCCGGGCGTCGGCAAGCCCGGATACATCGCTGGGGTGGTGGCTTTCCTCGCCGGTCCCGACGGCGCCTGGACCACCGGGCAGATCGTCGACGCGAGCGGCGGCACGAAGCTGTAAGCGACACCGCCTCCTTGCGCCGCGCGCATGGCTGCCTTGCGGCGCCAGCGCTTGTCCGGGGAGGGGCAGGTCCTGACACTGCGGATGCGCCGATGTCCCCTGGCATCGGCGCATTCGTCATTACTCGACCTCTCGACCTCTCGACCCATCGACCCTCTCCACCTGCTGAAGGTGAGCGGCCACTGGAAGATCGCCAGCGAGTTCTACGTCGGCTATCCCCAGTGACACTGTCGCGCGATGCGGTGCCCGTGATTCAATCGCCACCCGATCGATCCTGATCGTTCCCGATCGCCGCCGGCGACACAACGATGACCCCTGCCGAAACCCAGGCTCTGAAGAACCGGTGCACCCGCTGGGTGTCGGGTTTCGCGCCACGATCGTTCGCCGACGAACTGGAGGCCGTCGCGGCCTGGGCGAGATCGAACGGGATCTCCGCCGACGTCTACGGCGAGGGAGGCGCCGTCGAACTGCTGGAGCAGCGCGTCGCCGGTCTCCTCGGGAAACCCGCCGCCGTCTTCATGCCGAGCGGCGTCATGGCGCAACTGATCGCCTTGCGTCTGCACGCGGACGACCAGCGGCTGCCGCGCTTCGGCATGCACGCGACCTGCCATCTGGCGACGGAAGAGGAGCAGGCGTTCTCCCATGTCATGGGTCTGCATGCGACCTACCTCGGACAAGCCCATCGGACGCTGACCCGGCGCGACCTGGAACAGCCCGCTGAAGCCTTGTCGGCCGTGGTGCTTGAACTCCCGGCGCGCGTGATCGGCGGGCAGTCGCCCAGCTGGGAAGAGCTGGCCGCGATCAAGCAATGGGCCGCGGAGAAGGGCACGCGACTGCATCTCGACGGCGCGCGCCTGTGGGAGGCGGCGGCCTGGTATGGCAAGAGCTACGCCGAGATCGCGGCCGGCGCCGACACCGTCTATGTCTCGACCTACAAGGGATTGGGTGGCTTTTCGGGCGCGCTGCTCGCGGGCGACGAGCGCGCCATGGCACAGGCGCGTGTGTGGCGTCGACGCCTAGGTGGGACGATCTTCCAGCTGGCGCCGCTGGCAGCGTCCGCTGCCTACCGCCTGGACGAGCGTCTGGCGCTGATGCCGCGCCTGTTCGAACGCACCGTCGCGGTGGTCGAGGCCTTGAGTCGGGTGAGCGGCATCCGCATCAATCCCGCGGCTCCACACGCCAACATGTTCCACGTGCACATGGATGGCGAGGTGCAGCGCCTCATCGGCGCACGGAACGCGATCGCGGAGAACGACGGCTTCTGGCTCTTCAACGCCGCGCGGGCCACGGGCTCGCCCGGCCGGGCGGTGGCCGAGATCTATGTCGGTGACAACCTGCTCGCGATCGATGACGATGCGGTCGTCGAGGCGTTCTCGCGACTGATCGCACTCGCGAACTCCGAATGAGCCTTCCCGCATGAGCTGATCGATCGATCGACGCGCAGGAGCGCGTAGCATCCCGGTCTCCATGAAACGCACGCTTTTCGGCCTCGCGCTCTCCGCGCTGGTCACCCTCTTCTTCATCTGGCTCATCACGCTCGGCTTCGGCCAGTTGATGTCGTCCCTGCGCGGATTGACGCAGCCCGGGGGCAAGGGCGGCAGCGCCGTGTCCATGCTGGGCGTCGGCCTGGCGGTCTTCGTGCCGCTGCTGATCTACCGCATTCGCAAGGCGCGGCAGAAGCAGCGCAAGAACAAGACCGACCGCGCCTGATGCGCGCTTGTTGCCGCCGAAGGCGGCTCAGCACCACCGTGAGGTGATTACCGTGCGCTGTCCGCCCAGATCGGCAGGCGTGCGTTCAGGGGAGATCGCGCCGGATTCCCCATTCGCATCCCCAGGTTGAAGGCAGACCCTGCTTCCCATCCGGCACGCGATATGCAAGATAGGCGGCATGGACGCCTTCCGCCTGATCTCGATCCGGATCCGCGCGCTGCTCGCCTTGGCGGCGCTGCTCGGTTCCGGCGCCGCCTCGGCCCAGACCGCCATCGTCATCGGTGGCGCCTTGCGCATGGACAACGATCCCGTCTGGGAACGCATCGTCCAGGAAGCCGGCGGGCCGGGCAAGGCGCACTTCGCCGTGCTGGCCACGGCCGCGGCCAATCCTGAACTCTCCGCCAAGCTCATCATCGACGCGCTCAAGAAGCACGGCGCGTTGGCCGAGCACATCCCCGTGGCGCCGCGGCTCGAAGGCGCGGATCTGCAGAAGAACCTCAACGACCCCGAGCTGATCGCGAAGGTCCGCGCGTCCAATGCGGTGTTCTTCTCCGGCGGTGCGCAGGGGTTCATCGTCGATACGCTGCAGCCCGATGGAAAGCGCACCGCGATGCTCGATGCCATCTGGGATGTCTATCGTCGCGGAGGCGTCGTCGCGGGCACCAGCGCGGGCGCGGCCATCATGAGCCGCGTGATGTTCCGCGACGCACTCAACGTCATGGAGGTCATGCGCGGGACGCTGCGCGAAGGCCAGGAGGTCGATCGCGGCCTGGGCTTCGTGGGGGACGAGCTGTTCGTCGACCAGCACTTCCTCAAGCGTGGACGCATCGGCCGCATGCTGCCGCTGATGATGGCCAAGGGGTATCGCTTCGGGCTCGGCGTCGAGGAGAACAGCGCCGCCGTGGTGCACGGCGATCGCATCGACGTCATCGGCGGGCGCGGGGCATTGTTCGTCGACCTAAGAGATGCGCGCAGCGATCCGTCGCTGGGCATGTTCAACGTGCGGGGTGCGCGGATCAGCTACCTCGACAACGGCGATCGCCACGACCTGCGATCTGGCGTCACGATGCCGGCGCCGAGGAAGACGGCGGCCGGTGCGGCGGTGCCGGTCCTTGCCTCGACGCAGGGCGGGGCGGGGACTTCGCGCGGGCCGGTGGACAGCTTCCAGCCGGACATCCTCGGCGACAACCGCATTGTTCAGGCGATGACGGAACTGCTGAGCTCACCTGCGGCCGAGGTGCGGGCGATGGCGGCGCGGATCCGGCCCGATGCCAAGGGCGATCGGGACCGCACGGGCTTTGTCTTCAGGCTCTATCGCGGTGCGGACACACAGGGATGGATCGATGCCGACGGCGACGGACAAGACGTGACGCTGCTCGACGTGCGGCTGGACATCCGGCCGGTGAGGTTGCCCGATCCGGGAGCAGGGCCGACGACTAATGCGGTGCCGGCTGCCGGGATGATCGCCCCGGTTGGCATGCGCTGAGCCAAACGCACTCCCAAGGCCCGGGGTCAGCGAGTGACGGTGGGGCCGGAATGGGGCTTGGGGTTCCCGGAGGGAGGCCCCATGCCCCGTGGAGAGCCCGCGCTCATCCTCCCGGATGAAAGCGGCCTCAAGCCTCCAGCGCTTCGGCGATGAACAGCTTGGACACCTTCGGCTTGGGGACGCGCACGCTGAACCAGCGTCGCACGTCCTGCTCCACGCCGATGCCGTGCATGAAGTTGTAGAGCGCCTTCTTGAGCGCATCGCCCATGGCATCGTGGTCCGTGCCGGTCGGGTCCACGAAGCCGACGTCGTTCTTGGCGAACGGCGACGGCGGCAGCGGCAGCAGTTCCACGCCGAAGGCGGCCGGGTCCTGCCCCACCGGCGAGTGCACCGTGCAGGCGAAGCGGTGGAAGAACCCGCTCTGGATGCAGCCGTTCTCGAACAGCTGGCGCACGTATTCCAGCGCGTCCACCGTGTCCTGCACCGTCTGCGTCGGGAAGCCGTACATCAGGTAGGCGTGCACCAGGATGCCGCACTCGGTGAACGCGCGCGTCACGCGCGCCACCTGCTCGACCGACACGCCTTTCTGCATCAGCTTCAACAGGCGATCCGACGCCACCTCCAGGCCGCCGCTGATCGCGATGCAGCCGCTGTCGGCCAGCAACTGGCAGAGCTCGGGAGTGAAGGTCTTCTCGAAGCGCACGTTGCCCCACCAACTGATGGAGACGCCGCGATCGATGAGCTCCTGCGCCAGCGCCTTCAGCACCTTGGGCGGCGCCGCCTCGTCGACGAAGTGGAAGCCGGTCTGGCCCGTCTCCGCCACGATCGCCTCGATGCGGTCCACCAGCGTCTTCGCCGACGCCGCCTCGTAGCGCGAGATGTAGTCCAGCGTGATGTCGCAGAAGCTGCACTTCTTCCAGTAGCAGCCGTGCGCGATCGTCAGCTTGTTCCAGCGGCCGTCGCTCCACAGCCGGTTCATCGGGTTCAGCATGTCCAGCAGCGACAGGTAGTCCTGCAGCGGCAGGCCGTCCCAGGTCGGCGTGCCCACGTCCTCGAAGGGCACGTCGGGTTCGACGAAGTTGATGTAGCGGACCTGGCCGCCATGCGCGCCGCCGGCGCGTTCCGTGTCGGCGCCCTCGTCCTCGCGGATGAAGCAGCGCACCAGCCGCTTCCGGCTGCGCTTGCCGGCGATGTGGTCGAGCAGCGCCAGCAGCGGGCGCTCGCCGGCGTCCAGCGTCACGAAGTCCACGTAGTCGAACAGGCGCGGTTCGTTGAGTTCGCGCAGCTCGGTGTTGACGAAGCCGCCGCCGAACAGGATCCGGAGGTGCGGCCGCTCGCGCTTGATCGTCTGGCCGATCCGCAGCGCCGCGTAGACCGCGCCGGGGAAGGGCGCCGACAGCAGCACCACGTCGGGCCGTTCCGCGTCGATCGCAGCGAGCGTCAGCTCGCGCAGCAGCTCGTCGACGAGGTTGGGCGGCGCGTTCAGCGCGTCGTGCAGCGGGTCGAAAGTCGGCTGGCTGGTCGCCAGCTGCTCGGCGTAGCGGACGAACTCGAAACGCGGATCCACCGATTCGCGCAGCACGTCGGCGAGGTCGTTCAGATACAGCGTCGCCAGGTGCCGCGCGCGGTCCTGCAGCCCCAGCGCGCCGAAAGCCCAGGCCAGCGGATCCTCGCCCTCCTCGGCGACGTAGACCTCCAGCGTCTGGAATCGGGCGCCCTCCGGCAGGAAGGTCCGCGTGTTGATGCGGTGCGCCAGCGTCGGATCGCGCCCCTGCAGGAACGCGATCGCCGGCGCGATCGTGGCGAAGTAGCGGTCGAAGGACTCGTCGAAATGGCGCGACGCGATGCCGCGGTCCGGCAGCGGAATCGCCTGCACCGCCGCCCGCACGCGCTTCAGTCCGTCGCGCGAGAACAGCTTGAGCACCAGGCCCAGCGCCAGGTCGCGCTGCGCCGCCTGGAATCCGCGCGAGCGCAGGAACCCCGTCAGGTAGGCCGTGGACGGGTAGGGCGTGTTGAGCTGCGTCATCGGCGGGATGAGCGACAGCACACGCAGGCTGGGCGCGGGAGCGGCTGCGGCGGTGGGCGCGGGGGCGGACATATCGGGACTGTAGGAGCAAAAAAACAAACCCGGCAGGAGCCGGGTTTGTTCGGGATCGCCGCGATCGCCGGAACCGCTGACGCGACCCGGGCGATCGGCGTACGCCAGAAGGGGATTACTTCTTGGCGGCCTTCTTCGCGGGCTTGGCGGCGGCGGCCGGCTTGGCAGCCTTGGCCGGCTTGGCGGCGGCCTTGCGAGCGGCAGCCTTCGGGTCCACGGCGGCCTTGAAGCCGGCGCCCGGGGTGAACTTGGGCAGCTTGGCGGCGGCGATCTTGATCTTGTCGCCGGTGCTGGGGTTCACGCCGGTGCGGGCGGCACGGGCGTGCTGCTTGAAGGCACCGAAGCCAGGGATGGACACGGCGCCACCCTTCTTCACCGTGGACACCACCGCGTCCAGCAGCGTTTCCAGGATGCGGCCAGCTTCGGCCTTGGTCAGTTCGTGCTTGGAAGCCAGGTGTTCGATCAGTTCGGTCTTGTTCATTCGTTTGCTCTGCAGGTTAAGGCCCGACTAACGCCGGACGGCGCGTATTGTGCGTGAGAAATCGCCATCGCGTCCCCGGGTTGCCCCGCAAATCATCGATGAAATCGTGTATCCGGGGTCACGTCTTGCGCGATCCCCCTGTCCATCGGCCTTGTCGCGGTGACCGCGGGAATACATCACGCTACAAAAGTCATGACACGAGCAGGCGGTGGACCAGGTCCGGCGTGCTCGCCGCGCCGTATTTCTTCATCAACCGTGCGCGGTACACATCGACCGTGCGCGGACTGACGCCCAGCCTGCGGCCGATCAGCTTGCTGGTGAGTCCTTCGATGAGCAGCGCGGCGATCTCGCGCTCGCGCGGGGTCAGGTCGGCCTTCAGCTGTCGCGTCGCGGACAGGTCCTCGAAGCTCCAGATGCCGCTCGCATGCGGCTGCGACGGGTCCAGCGCGCGCCCCGACACATGGCACCAGAACAGCTCGCCCGCCCGCGCGCCGCCCACGCGCTTCATCACGCGTTCGTCGGCGTAATAGCCGGCGGCATCGAGGCTCGCGACGATGCGCTCGCCGGTGCGCTCGAACTCCACCGGGCTGGGATAGAGCAGCGCGAAGCTGTGACCGATCAACTGCTCGCGTTCCGCGCCGAAGATCTCCAGCACCAGCCGGTTGCAGTCCTTGATCAGGCGATGCTCGGAAATCACCAGCCCGATCGGGGCCTGGTCGAAGGCGATGCGGTAGTCGAGGGTCATGGGAACCGGGTCTGTCCTGGCCGTCACAGCAGCGCGTAGGTCGTTGTCGCCTGCACCGCGAGCCGCCCCTGTTCATCGAACAGATCGATCCGCCCGAACGCCAGTTTCCTGCCGCGACGCAGCAGACGTGCTTCGATCGTGCAACTCGTCCCTGAGACCGGGCGCACGAAGGTCGACTGCAGCTGGACGGTCGTCATCGGGCGGAACTCGCCCAGCTCGCGCAGCATGAGCAGCACCATCGCCGTGTCCGCCGCGGCCATCGATGCCTGTCCGCACATCACGCCGCCGACATGGACCAGCGCCGGCGTGACCGGCAGGGTCAGGCGCAGCAGGCCGGCTTCCGCGTGGACGGGATCCAGGCCGAGTGCGACGATCCAGGGCGCGAAGATCTTCGGGATCTGCGCGCGCAGTTCGTCGACAGACATCGCGTCGAGAGAGATCGCATCGACAGACATCGCGTCCGGCGACGGGGCGTCCGGGGGCTGGGTCATCAGGCTTCCTTCGGGCATCGGTGGCTTAATCAATTCTACGTAGCGCTTACGTAATGTCTTACGTAGTAGATTGCTCGACCAGTTCTGGAAACCCGTGATTCAACGGCAAGCAGGAGACATCGGATGAACAAGCTTTTCCCCAGCGCCCAGGCGGCGCTGGATGGCATCGTCAAGGACGGCCAGTTGCTGGCCGTCGGCGGCTTCGGCCTGTGCGGCATCCCGGAGGCGCTGATCGCGGCGCTCCGCGACAGCGGCGCCAAGGGCCTGACCGTCATCAGCAACAACGCGGGCGTGGACGGTTTCGGCCTGGGCCAGCTCCTCGAGACCAGGCAGATCAGGAAGATGATCTCCAGCTACGTCGGCGAGAACAAGGAGTTCGAGCGCCAGTACCTGGCCAACGAGCTCGAACTCGAATTCACGCCGCAGGGCACGCTGGCCGAGAAGCTGCGTGCCGGCGGCGCGGGCATTACGGCCTTCTTCACGCGCACCGGCGTCGGCACGCTGGTGGCCGAGGGCAAGGAGATCCGCGAGTTCGACGGCCAGCAGTACGTGATGGAGCGCGCGCTCAATCCGGACGTCGCGCTGGTCAAGGCGCACATCGCCGACAAGAGCGGCAACCTGATCTTCCGGCGCACCGCGCGCAACTTCAACCCGGCCTGCGCGATGGCCGGCCAGGTCACGGTGGTGGAGGTGGAGCAGATCGTCGAGGTCGGCGAGCTCGATCCCGACAGCATCCATCTGCCCGGGATCTACGTGCACCGCATCGTGCACAACCCGAATCCCGAGAAGCGCATCGAGAAGCGCACCATCCGCCCCGCCGCCTGAGGAGAGAGACATGCCCTGGACCCAAGACCAGATGGCGGCACGCGCCGCGCAGGAACTCGAAGACGGCTTCTACGTGAACCTCGGCATCGGCATTCCGACGCTGGTGGCGAACTTCGTGCCGTCCGACAAGGAAGTGTGGCTGCAGAGCGAGAACGGCATGCTCGGCATCGGCCCGTTCCCGACGGACGAGGAGGTCGACGCCGACCTGATCAATGCCGGCAAGCAGACGGTGACGACCATTCCCGGCTCGTCCATCTTCGGCAGCCATGACAGCTTCGCGATGATCCGCGGCGGCAAGATCAACCTCTCCATCCTGGGGGCGATGCAGGTCAGCGAAAGAGGTGACCTTGCCAACTGGATGATCCCCGGCAAGATGGTGAAGGGGATGGGCGGCGCGATGGACCTGGTGGCCGGCGTCAAGCGCGTGATCGTGCTGATGGAGCATGTCGCCCGCAAGAAGGATGGCACCGAGGACCTGAAGATCATCCCGTCCTGCACCTTGCCGCTGACGGGTGTCGGTGTCGTCAACCGCATCATCACGGACCTCGCGGTGATGGACGTGACGCCGGAAGGATTGAAGCTCGTCGAGCTCGCCCCCGAAGTCACCCGCGAGTTCGTCCAGAGCAAGACCGGCGTCACGCTGGTCTGAGCAAGACCTGGCCCCGCGCGTGGCAAGACCTGCCACTCGTACTCCCCAGGCCCTGGGGCAGCGAGCGTGGGTGGGGCCGGAATGGTGCTGGGGGTTCCCGGAGGGATGCCCCCTGCACCGTGGAGTGCCCGCGCCTGGCCTCACGCCAGGTGTGCCCCCGGGCACCCCACCTGCCAACGCGCGGGCGATTGAACGCGCGGGCGATTGTTTCCAGATCGTTTCCCGCGCTTATCCGACCCCGACAACTTCCGCGCGTGAATAAGTCACACCGCAACGGCCTGTTGCCGCGCCTTTCACAAGTTGTACGAATGACGGTGTCTTAACGGCCGGTCCTCGTCACCATCCCGCATCCGCTGCTACGAGCCGATGCTGAGATGACTGCTGCCGCCAACACCCACTTTGCACCGCCCGCACCGCCCGCACTGCCCGACGACGATCGAGTCGTCGGTGACGCCACGTCCGTCGGCGCGCCTGCCGCGTTGGCGGCTGCTGCCGCGGCGGCCTTGCTCGCGGCCTGCGGCGGCGGGGGCGGCGACAGCGCTTCCGGCGGCCCTGACAGCGATCCCCAGAACACCGTCCCGCCGACCGAGCCTGAAGCCGCGCGCTTCCTCGGCCAGGCTGGTTTCGCCGCCAGCGCGAGCGATCTTGCCAGCGTCAAGTCGATCGGCTTCTCGCGCTGGCTGGACCAGCAGTTCGATGCCGCGCGCACGCAGAGCCATTACGACTGGCTCGTGGCCAAGGGCAAGGGCGCCGAGGCCAACCGTTACAGCCTGGACGGCACCGACGCCACGCTGTGGCGCAAGCTGATCGGCTCGCCCGACCAGCTGCGCCAGCGCGTGGTGCTCGCCCTGTCGGAGATCTTCGTCGTCTCGATGAACGGCCTCCCGATCGCGTGGCCGCAGTTTGCGACCGCCGGTTACGTCGACATGCTCGAGGAACGTTGCTTCGGCACCTTCCGCGAGCTGATCGAAGGCGTGACGCTGTCCCCCGCGATGGGCGTCTACCTGGCCATGCGCGGCAACCGCAAGGAAGACGCCAAGACCGGCCGCCAGCCTGACGAGAACTACGCCCGTGAGGTGATGCAGCTCTTCACCATCGGGCTGAGCCAGCTCAACGCCGACGGCACGCCCAAGACGGCCGCCGGCAAGACCGTCGACACCTACACGCTGCAGCAGATCACCGATCTCGCGCGCGTCTTCACCGGCTGGGACTTCGACATCGATTCCGCCGACGTCAACGGCCTCGACTTCAGCTACATGAAGCGCCCGATGCGCCAGAACGCCTCGCGCTTCTCCACCGGCGAGAAGAAGGTGCTGGACACGGTCATTCCCGCGACCGCCGACGGCGCCGCCGCGATGAAGGTGGCGCTGGACACCTTGAGCGCGCATCCCAACGTCGGCCCGTTCATCGGCCGCCAGCTGATCCAGCGCCTGGTGGCCTCGAACCCGAGCCCCGCCTACGTGCAACGCGTCGCCGCCGTCTTCGACAACAACGGCAAGGGCGTGCGCGGCGACATGCGCGCGGTGATCAAGGCGATCCTGCTCGACACCGAAGCCCGCCAACGCTCGACCGCCCCCGGCGGCGGCAAGCTGCGCGAACCGCTGCAGCGCATGATCCAGTGGGCGCGCACCGTCGGCCTGAACTCGCCCGGCGACCTCTGGGCCATCGGCGACACCAGCAACCCGTCCTCGCGCCTGGGCCAGAGCCCGCTGCGCAGCGGCTCGGTCTTCAACTTCTTCCGGCCCGGCTACGTGCCGCCGAATTCGCAGCTGGGCACCAACAACGTGACCGCGCCCGAATTCCAGCTCTGCAATGAGAGCACCGTCGCCGGCTACCTGAACTACATGCAGGGCTTGATCGGCAACGGCGTCGGCGACATGAAGCCCGATTACACCGCCGATCTCGCCCTGGCCGCCGACGCGCCGGCCCTGGTCCGCCGCCACGCGCAACTGATGGCCGGCGGCGACCTCTCGGAGGCGACGATCACCACGATCGCCACCGCCGTCGCCACGATCAAGTCCGACACCGACGCCAACAAGCTGAACCGCGTCAAGGCCTCCTGGCTGATGGTGATGGCAGCGCCTGAATACCAGGTCCAGAAATAACCAGCCGAGCGGAGCCGACCATGACCCACATCTCCAAGCTTCCCGCGCTGCGCCGTCGCGAATTCCTCAAGCGCGCCTCGGCGGTGTCCATCGCCGGAACGGCCGCGCCCTGGGCGCTGCAGCTGGCCGCCATCGGCGAGGCCGCCGCGGCCGCCGCGCCGGGCGACTACAAGGCCATCGTCTGCCTCTTCATGTACGGCGGCAACGACTACGGCAACACCGTCATCCCCTACGACACGGCGAACTACCAGGCCTACGCCAACATCCGCCAAGCGCTCGCGATCCCGCGCGACCAGCTCGCCGCCACGGCGCTGACGCCCTCGCTCGCGCTGCCCGACGGCCGGCAGATGGCGCTGGCGCCGACGATGAACCGCCTCAAGCCGGTGTTCGATGCCGGCCGGCTGGGCGTGATGCTCAACATCGGTCCGCTGATGCAGCCGACCACGCTGGCGCAGTACAAGGCCGCCAACGTGCCGCTGCCGCCCAAGCTGTTCTCGCACAACGACCAGTCCAGCCTGTGGCAGTCGTCCCGCCCGGAAGGCGCGACCTCGGGCTGGGGCGGCCGCCTGGCGGACCAGTTCCTGTCGAGCAACGGCAACGCCACCTTCAGCTGCATCAACGTGTCCGGCAACGCCGTGTTCATGTCGGGCGGCCAGGCGGTCCAGTATCAGATGAGCGCCGGCGGGGCGGTCGCCATCAACGGCGCGAACAAGTCGCTGTTCGGTTCCGCGGCCTGCGCCGAAGCGCTGCGCGGCATGATCACCGGCGAGCGGCAGCACTGGATGGAACAGGAACTGAACCGCGTCACCGCGCGTTCCGTCAACGCGCAGGGCACCATCACGACCGCGCTCTCCACGGCGACGCTGCAGACCCCGTTCGAGACCAACGGCAACGGCCTGGCGTCCCAGCTGCAGACGGTGGCGCGCCTGATCGGCGCCCGCGCTTCGCTGGGCGTGCAGCGGCAGGTGTACTTCGTGTCCATCGGCGGCTTCGACCTGCACGACAACCTGATGTCGCAGCAGCCGGTGCTGCTGGGCAATGTCGCCAGCGCGATGGCCAGCTTCGACGCGGCGCTGGTCGAACTCGGCGTGGCGCAGAACGTCACGACCTTCACGGCGTCCGACTTCGGCCGCACATTGAGTTCCAACGGCGACGGCTCCGACCACGGCTGGGGCAGCCATCACCTGGTGATGGGCGGCGCGGTCAAGGGCGGCCGCTTCTACGGCACGGCGCCGACGGTCGCGGTGAGCGGCCCCGACGACGTCGGCCAGGGCCGGCTGTTGCCGACGACCTCCGTCGACCAGTTGGCCGCGACGCTCGCCTTGTGGATGGGCGTGCCCGCCACGGACCTGCCGGGGATCCTTCCCGGGATCGTGAACTTCACCCAGAAAGACCTCGGGCTCTTCACGGGCTGATTTCGAACATTTCGTCGGCGATCAGGGGGATTGGCCGGTTTGTTCCGGCCAATTACATCGTGCGAGGTCGGGCGAGGCCGTCCCCCAGAGAGGGAAGGGGGAAGGCGGGCGACCGTCCAGGTCGAAAGGCACGGTAACCGAATGCGTTTCCGGGTCTTTCCGCTGTTGCGGATTGGATGCTGATTTGAGGGGCGGGACTCTCTAGAGTCGCGGCCGTCAGCAGTACCGACGCACACCCACCATGTTCCGTTTCCCCTGGTCTTCCGCAGCCGTCACGGCTGCCGCCGCCGCCCTCAGCGCCTGCGGCGGCGGGGGAGGCGGCGGCGATTCGCCGGCCGCCCCATCCGGCTCCGCGCCCACGCCCGACGGCTCGCCCAGTCCTGCACCTTCGCCTGCACCGGCCCCCGCGCCTGGTCCGGCGCCGGCGCCCGCGCCAGGTGAAGCCCCCGCGCCGGCCCCGGCCCCCGCCCCTTCGCCCGCGCCCGCCGCAGGCGTCGCGCTGCCCCTGCCCAACGACGCCCAGGCCGCGCGTTTCCTCGCGCAGGCCGGCTTCGCCGCGACCGAAGCCGACATCGCCACGTTGAAGTCCGTCGGCTACAACGCCTGGCTGGACCTGCAGTTCCTCTCGCCGCGCACCGAGTCCCACTGGGACTGGGTGGTCCGCAACGGCTACGCGGCCGATGCCAACAAGTATTCCTTCTACGAGGGTTTCCACAACAGCGTCTGGCGCAAGTTCATCAGCTCGCCCGACCAGTTGCGCCAGCGCATGGTGCTCGCGCTGTCGGAGATCTTCGTCGTCTCGGCGATGGGGTTCACCTTCCCGTGGCGGACCATGACGATGACGGCCTATGCCGACCTGCTGGAGGAGAACGCCTTCGGCAGCTTCCGCGGCCTGCTGGAGGCGGTGACGCTGTCGCCCGCGATGGGCGCCTTCCTGGCGATGCGCGGCAGCAAGAAGGAGGACGGCAAGGGCCGTCAGCCCGACGAGAACTTCGCCCGCGAGGTGATGCAGCTCTTCACCATCGGCCTGGTGCAGCTGAACCTGGACGGCACGCCGCAGACCAGCGGGGGCCGGGCGGTCGAGACCTACGACCAGACGGTGGTCACGCAGATGGCGCGCGCCTTCACCGGCTGGGACTACGACACCGCCGGCAACAGCGGCAGCCCGGAGTACGCCGTGATGCGCCGCCCGATGGTGCACAACGCGAGCAATTTCTCCACCGGTTCGAAGACGGTGCTCGGCGCCTCGATCGCGGCGGGCACCGACGGCCCCACGGCGATGCGTCAGGCGCTGGACACGCTGGCCAACCACCCCAACGTCGGACCGTTCTTCGGCCGGCAGCTGATCCAGCGCTTCGTCTGCTCCAACCCGAGTCCGGCGTACGTGCAGCGCGTCGCGGAGGCCTTCAACAACAACGGACAAGGCGTGCGCGGCGATCTGAAGGCCGTGCTGCGCGCGGTGCTGCTGGATCCCGAGGCGCGGCTGACCGACGCCGGCGTCACCAGCTCCGGCAAGCTGCGCGAGCCGACGCAGCGTTTCGTCCAGGTCGCCCGCAACGTCAACCTGACGTCGGCGGGGCAGTGGACCCTCGGGCAGACGATGGACACGGAGAACAGCCTCGGCCAGAGCCCGTTCTTCAGCCCGTCGGTCTTCAACTTCTTCCGGCCGGGGTACGTGCCGCCCAACTCGTCGATGACGGCGGCGGGCGTGACGGCGCCGGAGTTCCAGCTGCTCAACGAGGTGACCGTCACCGGCTACCTCAACTTCATGCAGAAGGTGCTGACGACCGGCCTGGGCGACGCGAAGGCGGACTTCAGCGCCGACGTGGCGCTGGCCGGCGACGCCCGCGCGATGGTGGCGCGCCAGGCCTTGCTGCTGGGCGGCGGGAACGTGTCGGACGCGACACAGCAGCGCATCGCGACGGCGGTCGGGACGATCGCCGCGGCGACCGACGCGGGCAAGCTCAACCGCGCCCGCGCGGGCTGGATGCTGCTGCTGGCCTGCCCTGAATACCAGATCCAGAAATGACCCGACGCCGCGCGGGTCGCGCGGCCGTCACCGGAGACTTCTCATGGCTCATGTGTCCAAGCTGTCCTCGCTGCATCGCCGCGAGTTCCTCAAGCGCGCTTCGGCCGCGTCGGTGGCCGCGACGGCCGCGCCCTGGGCGCTGCAGCTGGCCGCGATCGGCGACGCCGCGGCCGCCACCGGCGGCGGCGACTACAAGGCGCTGGTGTGCGTGTTCCTGCACGGCGGCAACGACTACGGCAACACGGTGATCCCGTACGACGACGTCAGCCACCAGGCCTACGCGGCGATCCGTCCGACGCTGGCGATCGGGCGCGACGCGCTGGCGGCTACCGCGCTGGCGCCGACGATCGCGCTGCCCGACGGCCGCCAGATGGCGCTGGCGCCGGGGCTGTCGGCGGTCAAGCCGGTCTTCGACGCGGGACGCCTCGCGGTGATGCTGAACATCGGCACGCTGCTGGCGCCGACCACGCTCGCGCAGTTCAAGGCAGGCTCGGCGACGCTGCCGCCCAAGCTGTTCTCGCACAACGACCAGGCCAGCCTCTGGCAATCCTCCAACGTCGAAGGTGCGCGCACCGGCTGGGGCGGTCGCATGGCCGACCTGATGCTGTCGTCCAACGGGCGCTCGGGACTGACCTGCATCAACGTCTCGGGCAACGCGATCTTCCAGGCCGGCGAGAACGCCTTCCAGTACCAGATGGGCGTCGGCGGCAAGCAGGCGATCGCCGGCATCGGCGGCGGGCTGTTCGGGTCGACGGCCTGCGCCAGCCTGATGAAGTCGCTGATCACCGAGGACCGGTCCCACCCGATGGAAAGCGAGCTCAACCGTGTCACGGCGCGTTCGATCGACCTGCAGTCGACGCTGAGCGGTGCGCTGGCGGGCGGCGCGTCGATGGCGACGGCTTTTGCCGCGGACTCGCTCGCGCAGCAGCTGCGCATGGTCGCGCGCATGATCGCGGCGCGCTCGACGCTGGGGATGTCGCGGCAGGTGTTCTTCGTCTCGATGGGCGGCTTCGACCTCCACGACAACCTGCCGTCGCGGCACCCGGCGTTGATGCAGCAGGTGGGCGGCGCAATGGCGAGCTTCGACGCGGCGCTGCAGGAACTGGGCGTCGCGGACAAGGTCACCGCGTTCACCGCCTCGGACTTCGGCCGCACGCTGAGCAGCAACGGCGACGGCACCGACCACGGTTGGGGTTCGCACCATCTGGTGATGGGCGGCGCGGTCCGGGGCGGGCGCTTCTACGGCTCGGCGCCGTCGGTGAGCGTCAACGGTCCCGACGACGTCGGGCAGGGCCGGTTGTTGCCGACGACCTCGGTGGACCAGCTCGCGTCGACGCTGGCGCTGTGGATGGGCGTGCCGTCCTCGGAGCTCCGGACGGTGCTTCCCAACATCGGTAATTTCGCCGGTCCGGATCTCGGCTTCATGGGTTGACGCACGATGGTGGACCGCCCGTGATCCCGATGGATACGGGTTTCTCCGCGTTCGATGGGCTCCCGGAATATCCGCGCGGAAACCGACATCGACATTTCCCCCAACCCTAGGGGGCACCGTCCGTCAAGTTCCGCTACGCAAGACCCTGACGTTCTCCTAACATCCTGGTGAGGCCCCAGCACCCACAACGGCGAGAAGACCGTGAGCAAGTCGAGGGCCGCGTTCCACGCTCGCCCACCAGGGAGGCTGATATGGATGGAATGCTGGGGAGGACCCCGGAGTTGGGTTGGCTCATGGCCTATCGTGGGCCGGAACGCCGGCGTGGATCGCCGGACCGGTGGTGGCGCCACGCGCTGGAGGAGATCGACCTCGGCGTCTGTCTCGTCGCAGGCGAAGGACAGCTGCTCTACGCCAACAGCACCGCGCGGCGGCAGCTGGATCAGAGTTCCCCGCTGCAGATCGTCGACGGTCAGCTGATCGCGGCGGAGCGCAACGATCAACTGCGATTGGACGGCGCGCTCGCGGACGTGCAGCGCGGGCTGCGGCATCTCATCTGCCTGGGACGCGGGCCAGGACGGCTCTCGATGTCGGTGCTGCCGCTGCAGGACGGGCAGGGCCGGCCGTCGCAGGCGATGGTGGTGCTCGGCAAACGCAACCTGTGCGGGGAGCTGCCGATGCTTGCCTTCGCGCGCGAGCACCAGCTGACGGCGGCGGAGCTGCAGGTGCTGCAGTCGCTCTGCTCGGGCTTGCAGCCTCAGGAGATCGCCCAACGCCACGGCGTCGCCATCTCCACCGTGCGCACGCAGATCGCGAGCGTCCGGGCGAAGACGGCGACGGAAAGCATCCGCGACCTCGTGTCCATGGTGGCGCAGCTGCCGCCGATGCAGGGCGTGCTGCGCGCGATGGAGCGGGCCTGATGGAGCGGGTTTGAGGGATCAGGCTCGCTGGGGCTCCAGGGTCTTCTTGTAGAGCGTCGAGCCCTCCAGATCCTTCAGCGTGACGGTCATCGCGCGCGTCTTGGCGTCGATGTCCACCTGGCCGAAGAACTGCGTGTCGGGCGCGGGGGCGGCGTTGGCAATGCCCGGCCCCTTCTGATACGCGACCTGCATGCCGAAGGTGCCGTCCGCCTTGTTCGGGCCGAAGCCGCCAGCGTGCAACGGGCCGGAGACGAATTCCCAGAACGGCAGGAAGTCCGTGTACTTCGCCTTGGCGGGATCGAAGAAGTGCGCGGCGGTGTAGTGCACGTCGGCGGTGAGCCAGACGATGTTGTGCAGCCGGTGGCGCTTGATCTCGCTGAGCAGACGCGCGATCTCCAGCTCGCGTCCGCGCGGCGCGCCGTCGTCGCCGTTGGCGATGGCCTCCCACTTGTCGCGGCCCTCGGCGTCCTTGCCGTCGTTGACGTGCAAGCCGATCGGCATGTCGGCGGCGATGACCTTCCACACCGCCTTCGAACGCTTCAGTCCTTCCAGCAGCCACGCGATCTGCGGGCGGCCCATGAAGGCGCTGTCGGCGTTCTCCTCGGTCTGGAGGTTGGCGCTGTTGGGGCCGCGGTAGCTGCGCATGTCGACGACGAAGACGTCGAGCAGCGGCCCCTGCGGCAGGTGGCGGTAGATGCGTTCGCTCTCGGCGTCGCCGAAGCGGCGCATGGGCGCGTACTCCTGGAAGGCCTTGGTGGCGCGGGCGACGAGCAGCGGGATGTTCTTCTCCGTGTAGCGGGCGTCACCGGAGAGGTCCTTGCTGTCGGAGTAGTTGTTGGTGACCTCGTGGTCGTCCCACTGCCAGATCTGGGGCACGTCGGCCGACATGCGGCGGACGTTGGCGTCCATCAGGTTGTAGCGGTAGCGGCCGCGGTACTCGTCGAGCGTCTCGGCGACCTTGCTGGTCTGCTCGGTGACGAGGTTGCGCCAGAGCGATCCGTCGGGGAGCTTGATCTCGGCGGGGATGGGGCTGTCGGCGTAGATGGTGTCGCCGCTGTGCAGGAAGAAGTCGGGATTGATGCGGCGGATCTGCTCATAGATCTTCATGCCGCCCCATTGCTCGTTGATGCCCCAGCCCTGGCCGCAGGTGTCGCCGCTCCAGGCGAAGCGGACATCGCGCAGGCCCTTCGCGCCGAAGGTGGCCGGCAGGCGCAGATGCCCGGCGACGGGCTCGGACAGCACGCGCTCGTTGTGCAGGTCCTGCAGGACGACGCGATAGAAGATCTCCTGCCCGGTGGGCAGGCCGCGCAGGTCGATGCGGCCGGTGAAGTCGGAGTCCTCGAGCAGATGCGGTCCGCGCACGCGCTGCAGGTTGGCGAAGCTGGCGGTGGTGGACCACTCGAGCCAGAGGCGGCTCGGGCGGTCGCCGCGGGTCCAGACGATGGCGCCGTCGGCGATCGGATCGCCGGACTGGATGCCGTGCGGCATCTGCGGCCGCATCGCGTCGCGCGTGATGACGGCGGGGGCCTGCGCCCGCGTGCCTGTCGGCGAGAGCAGCGAAGCGCCGCTCAGAAGCGTGCTGGCGTGGAGGAAGCGGCGGCGGTCCATGCGGGTCTCCCGGCGAGATCGAAAAGGCAAGAAGGGGCGAAGCCCGCGATGCTGCCGGGAGGGTGTGACGAGGAGGTGACGCGCAGTGGGTTCGGTGCTGGACGGAAAGTGACCGAAAGTCGAACCGATTGGCAGTCGTGCCCGCACTGAATGTGCTTTCCACCCCTCTTATTCCTCATCATGCCGCCGCCTATCTCCTCGCGCAGTGACGCCGCACACCACACGACCCTCGATACGCGAGACGGATGCGGCAAGGTCGGATCGTCGAAGCCCGATCCCGCTATCGACGCCCGGGCGGAGCCCTACCGGGCCGGGGCGCCGGAACTGAACTACCTCGAACTCCAGTTTGAGCAAGGCAAGGGAAAGCTTCGCGGCACCCAGCAAGTGGGCAAGTCCGAAGATTGCGTGGTGTACACGACCTTGCGGCACGAGGCGGGCGGCGCGAACTCCGGAGACGAGGCGATCTACGTGAACTCTGGAGACGAGGCGATTTGCGCGAAGGTGAACGTCGCGGCGAGATCACCCAAACAGGTGGCGTCGAAACAGTTGGAGGTTGACAGCGAGACGGCGCCGGAACTGCCGCCCAAGCTGATGGAAGCGGCTCAGGCGATGTTTGACGCCCAGCACGCGCTCGCCGGCTTCACCAACGACCTCGTCCTCCGATTCGCCACCGCCGCCGCCATTGCCAAGAAGCCGCCGTCCGTCGGGAAGAAGGGAGGAGACGCCCGCGGCCTGGATGCTGCGACCGTCGGCCTGGCGACGGGTGTGAACGGCAGCCAATTCGATCGCCTCGTGGATGCGCTTCACGACGCCACCTCGGCCACGCCACAAGGCGCCGCCGGTGGCATCGACAAGTTCGTCGAGAGGGCGATGTGGAACCTGACGACCGATGCTGTCAAGAAGCTCTCGCCGACACAGAGAGACCGCATGAAAGCCTATCTGGGCAACGGCGCTTTCCTGAAGGCCGCCTTGATCGACACGGAGCCGCCGACGTCCTCGTCGTCCGCCGCGAGTGCGCGCCATGCTTTCCAGCAGGCGCTTCAGGGCAGATCGCTTTCGGCATAGGAAGGGGCCGCCGTGCGGTCGTGGCGGCCGCGCCGGCGGAGGCAGGTCACTGCCCCGCCGGCGGCTCCCACAACTCGACCTTGTTGCCTTCCGGATCGATGACCCAGCCGAACTTGCCGTACTCGGAGTCGTCGGATTTCTCGAGGACGTTGCAGCCCTCGTCGCGCAGCGCCTTCAGCAGCGCCGTGAGGTCCGCCACCCTGTAATTGATCATGAAGGGCGCCTTGTTCGGCCCGAAGCCGTCGCCGCCCTCGGCCGCGCCGATGGACCAGATGGTCGAGCCGCCCGTGGGCTGGCCTGCCTCGTCCGTCCAGCTGAACGCCGCACCGCCCCACGCCTGGACGTCGACGCCGAGGTGCGTCCTGTACCAGTCGCGCAAGGCCGCCGGTTCCTTGGCGTTGAAGAAGATGCCGCCGATGCCCGTGACTCGTTTCATGTGGGAACTCCCGACAAGTTGATCGATCTCAAAGACATCGACGGTGGTCTCACCGACGATGCACCGCTCCGCGCTTGAGCGTCAGCAGGCACAGCAGCGCGGTCAGGGTGAACAGGGCGCCGCTCCAGATCTCGTAGGGCAGACCGAGCAGCGAATACGCGGACGCTTCACTGCAGTTGGCCGTGACCATGAAGATGCTCGGGATCCGATCTTCCAGCTTGAACATCGTCAGCACGCGATCCGCGAAGGTCATGTCGCAGCTGGCCAGCTTGGAGGCGACCTCATGCTGGTAACCCGCGGCGAACAGGCCCGCCACGCCCAGCGCCGCCGACAGCAGCAGCGCCAGCACGCGCACGAAGCCGACGCGCTGCAGCACCCAGCCCAGCACGCTGACCGCGGCGATCAGCAGGAAGATCCCCCGCTGCATCACGCACCACGGGCACGGCTTCACGCCGAACTGATACTGCGCCACCAGCGCCGCCGCCACGGCGGCGAGCGAGACCAGCGCGCTGAAGCCCAGCACGCGCGAAGCGGTCAGGGCCCGCATCAGTCGGCGATCTCGGCGATCAGCTCGATCTCGACGCAGGCGCCGAGCGGGATCTGCGCCACGCCGAAGGCGCTGCGCGCATGCGCGCCCTTCTCGGGACCGAACACGTCGCCGATCAGCTCGGAGGCGCCGTTGGTCACCAGGTGCTGCTCGGTGAAGTCGCCGGTGCTGTTGACCAGGCTCATCAGCTTCACGACGCGCTTGACCTTGTTCAGGTCGCCGACCGCCGCGTGCAGCGTACCCAGCAGGTCGATCGCGATCGCGCGCGCCGCCTGCTGCCCCGTCTTGGTGTCGGTGTCCTTGCCCAGCTGGCCCACCCAGGGCTTGCCGTCCTTCTTCGCGATATGACCGGACAGGAACACGAGGTTGCCGGTGCGGACGAACGGCACGTAGGCCGCGGCAGGCGCCGCCACCGGCGGAAGTTCAATGCCGAGTTGGGCCAGGCGGTCGTAGACGGAAGTGGTCATGAGGATCTGCGCGGAAGTGGAAAAAATCGCCGGGAATCCTACACCCCGGCATGGTGCTGGACACTCGTTCCGCTCGCGGCCCTGCTCGGCATGGGGCTGGTCCACCTGCTCCCGGAATTGCCCGGACCCCTCGCGTGCCGGACATGGGCCGCGATCGTCGCGACGCTGATGTGCACGATGGCGGCGTCGACCGCACGTCGGCGCATCCTGGGGCGGTCACGCGCACGGGGACGTCTCGCGCGTCATTGGATGGCCTGGTCGCTGCTCTCGGCCCTGGTCGGTGGCGGCGTCGCGGCCGCCCGCGCCGAGGCGCGCATGGCCGAGCTGCCTCCGGCGGATCGGGAGGGGCAGGTCATGACGCTCTCGGGTCGCGTCGGCAGCCTGCCGCAGCGCACGGCTGGTCTCGGCGGCGGGGAGGGGTGGCGCTTCGTGTTCGATGTCGATCCGGCCGCCGTCGGCGATGGCGCTCCGCCGCACGTGCTGCTGTCCTGTTATCAGATGCCGCTGCCGCCGCGCGCCGGCGAGCGCTGGCGCCTCGACGTCAAGCTGCGCCGCCCGCACGGACTCATGAACCCGCGCGGCTTCGATCAGGCGCTGTGGATGCTGGACCAGGATCTGCCCGCCGCGGGCAGTTGTCGCAGCAAGGGTCAGCAGCGGCTGGCGGAGGGCGGCTTCAGCGTCGACGCGCTGCGGCAGGCGCTGCGCGACGCGATCGACCGCCAGTTGAGCGAGCGCCGAGACCGCCGTGGCGCCGGCGTGCTCGCCGCGCTGAGCCTGGGCGACCAGGGCGCGGTGAACGCGGCCGACTGGGCGCTGTACCGCGATGCCGGCGTCTCCCACCTGCTCAGCGTCAGCGGCCTTCACGTGACGATGTTCGCCTGGCTCGCAGGCGCCGCCGCCGGCTGGGCATGGCGGCGCAGCGCGCCCCTGTGCCTCTGGCTGCCCGCGCCTCGCGCCGCGATGTGGATCGGTGTGATCGCGGCCGGGCTGTACGCGCTGTTCTCGGGGTGGGGCGTGCCTTCGCAGCGCACGGTCGGACTGCTGGCCATCCTCGCGCTGCTGCGTCAGGCCGGCGCGCGCTGGCCGTGGCCGACCAGCCTTTTCGCGGCGGCCGCCGGCGTCTGCGCCGCCGACCCCTGGGCGCTGACGCAAGCCGGCTTCTGGCTGTCCTTCTGCGCGGTCGCCCTTCTGATGGCCGCCGACCATCGCGCCGGCCTCGGCTGGCGCGGCGCATTGCGCAACGCCTGGCACACGCAGTGGGTGGTGACGCTCGGACTCGCGCCGCTGACGCTGCTGCTGTTCCAGCAGCTGTCCATCGTCGGGCTCATCGCGAACGCCTTCGCCATTCCGCTGGTGTCCTACGTGATCACGCCGCTGGCGATGCTGGGCGCGCTCTGTCCGCCGCTCTGGACCTTGGGCGCGTGGTGCGTTGCGCTGATGAACGCGATGCTGGAGGCGCTGCGCGTCCTGCCGCTGGCGGTGTGGCACCTGCCGTGGCCGCCGGTCTGGACGCAGGCGCTGGGGCTGCTCGGCGGCGCCGTCCTGGCGATGCCCTGGCCGTGGCGGCTGCGGATCGGCGGGCTCGCGCTGTGCGTGCCCATGCTCTGGCCGGTGACCTTCCGGCCGGCGCCGGGTCAGCTGGAGCTCTGGCTGCCCGACGTCGGCCAGGGCGGCGCCGCGATCCTGCGCACGCACGGGCACACGATGGCCTTCGACGCCGGTCCGTCCTGGGGGCCGGGCTCCGACGCCGGGCAGCGCGTGCTGCTGCCGCTCCTGCGCGGCCTGGGCGAGCGACGCCTCGACCTGTTGATGGTGAGTCATGCGGACCAGGACCACCTTGGCGGCGCCGCGAGCCTCCTCGCGGCCATGCCCATCGCGCGGCGCCTTGGCGCCGTCCCGGGTGGGGAGGATTGCAGGCGAGGGCAGCAATGGACCTGGGACGGGGTGCGCTTCGAGGTGCTGTCGCCGATCGCCGACGGCGATGCGCCCCGGGGAAGCAAGGCGCTGAAGCGCAATGCCACCTCCTGCGTGCTGCGCGTCGACGCCGCCGGGCGTCGCGTGCTGCTGACCGGCGACATCGAGGCGCCGCAGGAGGCGCGCCTGGTGCGCGAGGACGGCGTGGCGGGCTTGCGGTCCGAGGTCCTCGTCGTGCCACACCACGGCAGCCGGACCTCTTCCACGCCCGCTTTCGTGCGCGCGGTCGCGCCGCAGGTGGCGGCGGTGCAGTCGGGCTACCTGAACCGCTTCGGCCATCCCAAGCCGGACGTCGTGGCCCGCTACGTCACGGCCGGCGCGCTGCTGCTCAACACGGTCGACTGCGGCGCGTGGCTGTGGCGCAGCGATCGCGGGTCCTCGCCGATCGAGGGCTGCGAACGGGCGAAGCGCCGGCGCTACTGGTTGCGATTGCCTCCGGCGATCCGCGCGTCGAACGAGGCGCTCTCCGCGAGCACCCCGGACCTCGATCTGGAGGAGCCGGTTCCGCCCGGCCTTGCGCCTTGAACGCGATCCGCGCTGCCCCCTGTCACCGGGGCTGGGCAGGGCCGCAGACTGGTGCTAGCTTGAGGGGGCGACGCCACGACCGGCGCCGACGGGAGGATCACATGGGAATGCTGTCCGACTTGAAGGTGGGAGTGAGGCTCGGTCTGGGCTTCGCGTTGCTGTTGCTGCTGATGCTGGCGATGGGCGCCTTTTCGGCGAGCCGCGTGGCGCAGGTCGAGGCCAAGGTCGACGACCTGGCCATCAACTGGCTGCCCAGCACACGCCTGCTCGGCGCCATGGGCGAGTCGATGAACCAGATGCGCCGGGCCGAGCTGCAGATGCTGGTCGGCGGCGACGCCAAGGCCGTCGCGGACGAGGCGGCGCGGCTGACCGAGCAGTGGGGCGTGCTGCCCGGGCTGCTGTCGAGCTACGAGAAGCTGGTCGCGAGCGACAAGGAACGCCAGGCCTTCGAGGACCTCGGACGGCAGGTGAAGGCGTACCGCGCGGCGCAGGAGCGCTACGTGGCGGCACTCGGCGCGGGGCAGCGCGACGAGGCTGTGGCCTTGCTGCGGGGAGAGTCCCGCACCGCGTTCCGCGGCGCGACGCAGCGGCAGTCGGACCTCGTGAAGATCAATGCCGAAGGCGCGGACCAGGCGCACCAGCAGGCGCGCGCGGACTATCGCGTCGTGGTGACCGCGATCTGGACGCTGGTCACCGCGGCGATGGCCTTGGGCGCGGTGGTCGGCTGGCTGCTGACGCGCTCGCTGACACAGCCCCTGCGTGCGGCGTCCGAGACGGCCGACCGGATCGCCGACGGCGATCTGCGCGACATCGCCGCGGCCTCCAGCCTGGAGCAGACCTCGGCCGCGATGCACCAGCTGACCGACGCCGCCCGCCAGAGCGCCAGCAGTGCCGACGAGGCCAGCCGCATCGCCCAGGACGCGGCCGGCGTGGCCGGTCGGGGTGGGGAGATGGTCGGTCGCGTCGTGTCGACGATGGCGGGCATCCAGCAGTCGTCGCGGCGCATCGCCGACATCATCGGCGTGATCGACGGCATCGCCTTCCAGACCAACATCCTGGCGCTCAACGCGGCGGTCGAGGCGGCCCGCGCGGGCGAACAGGGCCGCGGTTTCGCCGTGGTGGCGTCCGAGGTGCGCGGCCTGGCGCAGCGCAGCGCGCAGGCGGCGCGCGAGATCAAGACGCTGATCGCGGATTCGGTCGAGCAGGTCGAGACCGGCTCGCGCGCCGTCGGCGACGCCGGCGCGACCATGACGCAGGTCGTCGACGCGGTGAAGCAGGTCAGCCAGCTGATCCGCGAGATCGCCGCGGCCACCGGCGGTCAGACGCAGAGCCTGTCGGAGGTCAACGCGGCGGTGACCCAGCTCGACAGCATGACGCAGCAGAACGCCGCGCTGGTCGAGGAATCCGCCGCCGCGGCCGAGGCGCTCAAGGAGCAGGCCGCGCGGCTGAGCCAGGTGGTGGCGAGGTTCCGGCTCGCCAATTAGACCGGGCCTGGCTCCAGGCCTCAGGCCGTGAACACCAGCGCGATCTGCTCCGGCTCGCGCGTCGAGCGGCTCTTCGTCGATGCCGGGGCCGAGGCGGACGGCTTCGCGCCCGGCTCCGTCGCCTTCAGGTGATCGACGAGGAAACGCGCGGTCGCCGGCGATCGGCTCATCTCCGACGCCACGACCGCCTCCAGCTCCGACGGACGCAGCGCCATCGCCGCGCACAGCTTGAGCAGGCGCGCCTCGGCCTCGAGGTAGTGCCGCTCGACGGTCAGCTTGCGCGAGAACAGCCCGATCACCTGTCCCACGCGCAGCAGGTGCACGTCGAGCAGCGCGATCTCCTCCGACGCCGACCAGCCGCGCACGATTGCCGAGGCCGTTTTCGGGCCGACGCCGGGCAGCGCCATCAGCCAGTTGCGCACGTCCTGACCCCCTTCGAAGTCCGGCGCCGACAGCAGCGCCGGCATCACCGCCGCGAGGTGCCGGGCCTTCTGGGCCGCGAATCGGAAGGCCAGCGATTTGCCCTCGACTTCCAGGGGTTCGCCGAGCCAGGCGCCGAGCGTGCGTTCGCAGACGCCGGGCTGCACGAAGGCGCCGCGCTCGCGGATGCGCGCGAACGCGGCCAGGCCCACGGCGGCCGGAATGCCCGGACCGCCGAGCAGCGACGCGCCGACTTCCTCGGCCAGCGTGCGGCCCGACACCGTCGGCCACGCCGCATGCGGGCGATCCGGGCTGTCGAGCCTGTCCAGGCGACGGCGCAGTGCCTGCTGCATCCAGTAGGCGGGGGTGGGGAACTCCTCGAGGGCGCCCCAGCGGACGCCGGTCAGGAGGAGGTGATGGGGATCGGGAAGTTCTCTCTGGAGGGAGGCGTGACGGGAAACGAGGGCAACGATCTGGGTCATGGGAGAAGGGGAACGCCGCCTCTCTGGGCGGCTGGATAGGTGGTGTTCAGCCATTGGGCGAACGCGGCGCGCTCGACCGGATCCATGGCATGGACACGCTCTTGAAGGCGTTCGAGACGCCGCTTGTGGGTCTGGCGCTCGCGGAAGGTGGCTCCGCGGTGCCGGCTGTCGTGAAGCATCTCGGGCGGTTCGAAGTTGAACCACAGCGTCTCCGTGCGCACGTCGGTGTGGGTCTTCGCGCGGAACTCCACCGTGCGCCACCCCCTCAGGAGGGCGTCATACGTGGGATGCGCATACCCCGACACGATCACCCGGCACGGCAGCGCCGCGAGCTGCGCCAGCAGCGCCTCGTGGTCCGCGGCGCCGTACTCGTGCCGGTAGATGCGCGTCTGGCGGCGCGTCTCGGGGTGATAGGGCGGATCCACGTAGACCAGCTCGTCCCCCTCGAACACATGCCCCGCGAGAAAATCCTCCGCGCGGCCGTGGACGAGCTCGACGCCGGGAAGGGCCAGATCGCGCCAGCGCGCGATCACCCGTTCGTCAGCGTCGACGGCGATCGACCGCGTCGCCGGCAGCTTGTGGCGCAGAACCGCGCCGCCGCCAACATGCGTCTCGATGTACACCCGGTGCGGTGGCATCAGGTTGATGACGTGCTGGTACGTCTTGCCCTTTCCGCCTGGATACTTCATGCGACGGATCATCGTCAGAAGTGACGATGATGTCAAGGCAGGAGGCGTTCGACCCAGCGAGCGCAAGCCGGCGGACCCGGTGCCCCTCTCCGCTCAATCTCCTCCTCGCCGCTCGGAATTCGCTCCGAGGGGCACCGGCTCCGCCGGCTTCGAATCACCGAGGTCCGCGGAGCAAGGCATGCGTCGTTCAGAGCGCCGTCAACCAGTCGCAACGCAGACGTCCCGCGCGATGCAGTCTCCGGCGGCTTCCGGTGTAGGCCATCGGCAGCAGCCAGGCCACCAGGCACAACGGCAGTGCGATCCATGCCCGGATCAATAACGCGCCCGGAACGCCCATGAAGCCCAGCATCCAGATCGTCAGCACCACGTTCCAGACCGCCAGTTCGACCGGATGACGCGCGCTGTGCATCACCATCCAGCGCTTGACCTGGCTGAGTTGCGTGAGTGTCATGGCGGCATCCTGGACGGCGGGGGGAAGGGGTGAAAGTGTAAGTTTGGAGTCAGGGTTCCCCCATCCCACGCTCGTGGAGCCCGAGTGGAACTGCGGGTTATCCCGCCATGCGGCATGGGGGCCGGGTGGCTATCGGCACGGGTCCGGCCCGGCGGGCTCGTGTATGGTTCGCCCCTTCTCAGAAGGTGGACAGGAGTCCCGCGAATGAAACGACTGATGTGGGCCGCGCTGGCGTTGTACGCCGCGGCCGGCGCCCAGGCGCATGAAGGCATGTGGATGCCGCAGCAGCTGCCGTTGGTGGCCAAGGACATGAAGGCCCTGGGCCTGAAGTTCGATCCGCAGCGGCTGTCGCAGCCCCTGGGGTACCCGATGGGCGCGGTGGTGAGCCTGGGTGGCTGCACGGCGTCGTTCGTCTCGCCGCAAGGCCTGGTGGTCACCAACCACCACTGCGCGTTCGGCAGCATCCAGTACAACTCGACGCCGCAGAAGGACCTGCTGAAGAAGGGCTTCCTGGCCGCGTCGCTGGCCGACGAACTGCCGGCCGCGCCCGGCAGCCGCATCCTGGTCACGGTCGCGCAGACCTACGTGACCGACAAGGTGATCGACAGGAAGACCGCGTCGCTGCAGGGCAAGGCCCGTGTCGACGCGATCGAGGCCAATGAGAAGGCGCTGGTCGCCGCGTGCGAGAAGGACGCAGGCCATCGCTGCTCGGTGGCCGCGTACTACGGCGGCGTGATCTACCAGTTGACCAAGCAGCTCGAGATCCGCGACGTCCGCCTGGTCCACGCCCCGGCCGAAGGCGTCGGCGTCTTCGGCGGCGACACCGACAACTGGATGTGGCCGCGCCACACCGGCGACTACAGCTTCTACCGCGCCTACGTCGGCCCGGACGGCAAGCCGGCGGACTTCAGCAAGGACAACAAGCCCTTCCAGCCGCAGCAGTTCCTGAAGATGGCGAGCTCGCCGCTGAGCGAGAACGACTTCGTGGCCGTGGCCGGTTATCCGGGCCGCACGAACCGTCACCGCCTGCCGTCGGAAGTCGACTTCGCGTTCTCGTGGGACTTCCCGCACCGCGTCAAGGCGATGGGCGAGCAGCTCGACCTGATCAAGGAAGCGACCGCCGGTCGCCGTGACGCCGAGATCAAGCTGGCCAACACCGTGGCGGGCGTCAACAACTACTACAAGAACTACCAGGGTCAGATGGCCAGCTACGCGGGAAGCGACATCCTCGCGCGCAAGCAGGCGGCCTTCGACGAGATGAAGGCCTGGGTGAACGCCGACGCCAAGCGCCGCGATGCCTACGGCGCGTCGCTGGTCGAGGTGGAACGCCTGATCGCCGAGCGCCAGGGCATCGTGCGCCGCGAGTTCCTGCTGAGCTACGCGACGCCCGCGCTGGTCAAGAGCGCGAGCGACCTGTATGAGCAGGCGCTGCAGCGCAAGAAGCCGGATGCGGAGCGCAAGGCCGGGTACCAGGACCGCGACCAGCTGCGCCGCAAGCAGGCCGTGGAGACGCTGGACCGCCGCTTCGACGAGGTGACCGAGAAGAAGGTGGTCAGCCACTTCCTGACGCAATACCTGGCCCTGCCGGCCGATCAGCTGAACGCCGCATTCCTGGACGCGCTGGGCGTGCGCGCGGGCATGGACGCCGCGGCCGTGGCGGCGCGCGTGGACGCGCTGTACGCGGGTACGAAGCTGACCGACAAGGCCGAGCGCGCCGCCTGGCTGTCGCGCGACGCCGCCGCCTTCGAAGGCAGCACGGACACGCTGGTCAAGGCCGCCGTGGCGCTGCACGCCGACGAGGAAGCGCGCGAGACCCGCGACAAGGAACTGGCCGGCAAGACGCAGGCGGCCTATGCCGCGACGATGCAGGCCGAGATCGACTTCAAGGCCAGCCGCGGTCAGCCGGTCTACCCGGACGCGAACAGCACGCTGCGCGTGGCCTTCGGTCAGGTGAAGGGCCGCACGCCGGGCGTGGACGGCACGACCTGGACCGCGTTCACGACGCTGCGCGGCATCGTGGCCAAGCACACCGGCACGGGCGAGTTCGACGCGCCCGCCGAGCAGCTCGCGGCGATCAAGGCGCGGCAGTTCGACAAGTACGGCGTGAAGGCGCTGGACTCGGTGCCGGTGAACTTCCTCGCGACGCTGGACACGACCGGCGGCAACTCCGGCTCGCCGGTGCTGAACGGCAAGGGCGAACTCGTCGGCCTGCTGTTCGACGGCACGCTGGACGCGGTGATCTCCGACTGGGACTTCAACGACGCCATGAACCGCAGCATCTGCCTGGATGCGCGCTACATGCTGTGGCAGATGAAAGTCGTCGACAAGGCGGACCGCCTGCTGAAGGAAATGAACGCGCTGTGATGGCGCGGTCTTCCCGCTGAGCGGTCCTCGCGATCGCTCCAGTCGACGCCCCGCCTTGCGCGGGGCGTTTCGCTTTCGGGTCTCGCTGCCTGCATCGACCCTCACCCCAGCCTCTCTCCCGCAGTGCGGGAGAGGGGCTAGAGGGGGGGCGGTCGTCGGGAAGGATTACTGCGGGAAGGTGCCCGGCAGCAGGATGTCGCGGCCGACGCCGCGCAGCTCGCGGTGGCCGCAGAAGGCCATGGTCAGGTCGAGTTCACGGTGGATGATCTCCAGCGCCCGGGTCACGCCGGGGCCGCCCATCGCGCCCAGACCGTACAGGAACGCGCGACCGATGTAGGTGCCTCGCGCGCCCAGGGCCCAGGCCTTGAGGACGTCCTGACCCGAGCGGATCCCGCCGTCCAGATGCACCTCGATGCGGTCGCCGACGGCCTCGACGATGCGCGGCAGCGCGCGGATGCTCGACTCGGCGCCGTCGAGCTGGCGTCCGCCGTGGTTGCTGACGATCAGCGCGTCGGCGCCGGTGGCGGCAGCCAGCTTCGCGTCCTCCTCGTCGATGATGCCCTTGATGATCAGCTTGCCGCCCCAGCGCTCGCGGATCCACTGCACGTCGTTCCAGCTCAGCTGCGGGTCGAACTGCTTGGCGGTCCATTCGGACAGCGAGCTCATGTCGCCGACGCCTTTCACGTGGCCGACGATGTTCCCGAAGTGCCGTCGCGGCGTGCCGAGCATGCCCAGGCACCAACGCGGTTTCGTCGCCATGTTGATCAGGTTGGGCAGCGTCAGCTTGGGCGGCGCGGACAGTCCGTTCTTCAGGTCCTTGTGCCGCTGCCCGAGGATCTGCAGGTCCAGCGTCAGCACCAGCGCCTCGCACTTCGCGGCCTTGGCGCGGTCGATCAGGCTGTGGATGAAGCCCTTGTCCTTCATCACGTAGAGCTGGAACCAGAAGGGCGCGGTGGTGTGCGCGGCGATGTCCTCGATCGAGCAGATGCTCATCGTGGACAGCGTGAAGGGCACGCCGAAGGCCTCGGCCGCCTGGGCGCCGAGGATCTCGCCGTCGGCGTGCTGCATGCCGGTCATGCCGGTCGGCGCGATCGCCACGGGCATCGCGACCGGGCGGCCGATCATCGTGGTCGCGGTGCTGCGGCCGTCCATGTTCACGGCGACGCGCTGGCGCAGCTTGATGGCCTGGAAGTCCGATTCGTTGGCGCGGTAGGTGCTCTCGGTCCAGGACCCGGAGTCCGCGTAGTCGTAGAACATCCGCGGGACGCGGCGCTGCGCGAGCACGCGCAGGTCTTCGATGCAGGTGATGACGCTCATGCGCCGGATGCTAGGCGAGCCGCGCCGACCGTGGCCGGAAAGTTTCGCGGGCCGGGCCGGAGGATCCTTCCCGCGGCGTCCGGGAGTTCCCGGGGTTGCTGCGGCCTCAGTCGCTCAGTGGCTCAGTGGCTCAGCGTCTGGCAATGCCGGACGAGCCAACGCGCCAAAGCACGGGCGGCGTCGCCGTCGGCGCGCCGCACCAGGCCGTAGGGCATCGCTGCCGGCACCGTGAGGTCGAAGAGGCGCTTGAGCGCGCCGCCGCGCAGGTAGGTGGCGGCCAGGCTAGGCCGGCCGAGCACGATGCCCTGGCCGCAGGCGGCGGCCTCGAGCGTCAGGCCCAGGTCGACGAACCGCGTGCCTTGCGCGGGTTCTGGCCAATCGAGGCCGGCGGCGCGCAGCCACGGCTGCCAGGGTTGCAGCGGCGTGCGCAACAGCGGCGCGGAAGCGAGGTCCGTCGGCGCTTCGATGGCCGGCAATCGCGCGAGCAGCGACGGCGCGGCCATCGGCGTGACGACGTCGTCGAGCAGGACCTCGCCGCCCGCCGGGATGGTGCCGGCGAAGATCTCGACGTCCGCCGGCGGCGCGGGCTGATCCAGGTAGGGCGTCGACAGCAGCAGTTCGAGCTCGACGTCCGGATGCGCTGCTTCGAAGTCGGGCAGGGCGGGCACCAGCACCTGGCGCGCGAAGGTCGGCGGGCTGGTGATGCTGAGCCGGACGATGCGCTGCTGCTCGCGCCGGTGCAGCGGCACGGCGGCCAGCAGCGACAGCGCGGTCTGGACCTGCGCGAGGTATTCCTTGCCGGCGGCGGTGAGGCGCAGCGGCTGACGCGTCAGCAGCGGCTGGCCGAGCCGTTCTTCCAGGGTCGCGATGCGCTTGCCGACGGCGCTTGCGCTGACGTGGAGCACCTCGGCGGCGCGTTCCAGGCTGCCGAGCCGCGCCGCGGCCTCGAAGGCGAGCAAGCCGTCGATCGACGGCAGGCGCAAGGTGTCGGCGATGGGATCGCCGGGGGCGTGGCGCGAGGAGTCGCTCATGGGCGCGACTGTAGCGTCCAGCACGCCGCCTTCCCTCAGGCCGGCAGGGCGGCTGACTGGCGAGCGCACGAGCTGTCGCAGAGCGCGGCTACAGTGGCGCGATGTCCGAAGTTCCCGAGAGAGGTCTGACCACCGCCGCCGAAGAGGCTGCAGCGGACGACGCGACCGTACGCGTGCTGGAGCAGGCGTCCCTGTGGCGCCGTCTGCCGTGGATGGTAGGCGGCGCGCTGAGTCTGGTGCTGGGCGTGATCGGGATCTTCCTGCCGCTGCTGCCGACGACCCCCTTCGTCCTGCTGGCCGCGTTCTGCTTCGCGCGCGGGTCTGCGCGCTGCGAGGCGTGGCTGGTCGGCCACCCGCGCTTCGGGCCCATGATCGTCCAGTGGCGCGCCACGCGCGCCGTCCCCCTGCGCGCCAAGCAGGCCGCGTGGATCATGATGACCATCAGCTCGATCATCTCGGCGCTGGTGATGCCGGTGGTGCCTTGGCTGCCGGCGGTGTGCTGCCTGGCGGTGGGGCTCTGGCTGTGGAGGCTCCCCACCGCACGTTGAGGTGGCCAGCCGCGCCCTGGCGACGCGAAAGGCGATGACCAGCGCGGAGATGCCCGCTGTGGTGACGCCGACCTTCGTGTGCGAATCGAAGCGATTTTGGTCAGACCTCTGAAGCGGTCGACAAGCGCGAATACATGTTGAAGTCGCCCGGACGCCCGCGCACCATGCGGAAGGACCGGAGCAAGCCTTCATGCTGGTAACCGGAACGCAGCAGGACGCGATCTGAGCGATCGTTGCCGATCAGGACCGTGCCCTGCACACGCACGAATCCATAGGTGTCGAATGACCAGCGGGTTACCAGGTCGCACAAGCGCGACGCTACGCCCCGGCCCCAGTGCGAAGGCGCCAAGTCGTAGGCGATCTCAGCCGTGCGATTGATGTCCGAGACCGTGTGAAAGCCGATGGTCCCGGCCAAACGCCCGCTGGCCAGGTCAACGACCGCGAGTCGGCGAGGCGATGTCGGAGCGATGGACTCGAAGCCATCAAACAGCGAATCCAGGTCCTCGGACAGTTGAACGTTCCAGCTCGTGCGCTCGTACACCTCGGGCAGGCGCAGGTAATCGAACCAAGCTTGGCGGTCACCGCGCTCGATCGGTCGAAGACCGATGCCCGGGATGCCGGAGTCCGGCGGCGATTCGATTCTCATGACGATGCCTGTTCGATGATGTCGTCGAGCGCGACATGCCCTTGGGCCGACGAGTGTAGTCAGCCGTCTCCAGCAGATGCTGCCGCGCCCCGTCAGCATTCTCCGACGTCTCGCTCAACTGAACAGCTGCAGGTTCTCCGGCTTCGGCATCGCGTTCGACTTCTCGTTCGTGATGGCGGCGCTGCGGGTGCGCTTGACCGGCTCGACGTCTCCCGGCCGGCTCAGCTTCCCGACCCGCACGCCGAGCAGCCGCAGCCGCTGGGTCAGGTCCACGCGCTTGAGGCACAGCCCCGCCGCGTGCCGGATCGACGCGGCGTCTTGCACCGGCGCGTCCAGGGTCAGGTCGCGCGTCACTGTGCGGAAGCCTTCGAAACGCAGCTTGATGCCGATCGTCCGCCCCAGATAGCCCTTGCGCTGCAGGTCCGAGGCGAGCTGTTCGCACAGCGCGGTGAAGATCCGCGACAGCTCCGGCCGGTCCCGCTTGGCATGCAGGTCGCGCTCGAAGGTCGTCTCGCGGCTGATGGACACCGGCTCGCTGTACGTCACCACCGGCCGCTCGTCGAGCCCCCACGCCGCCTGGTGCAGCCAGGCGCTGTAGCCCGCGCCGAAATGCTGGAGCAGCAGCTCCGGCGTCGCCGCGGCGAGCTCACCGATCGTGTGGATTTCCAGGCCTTCGAGCTTGGCCCCGGCCTTCGGTCCGATGCCGTTGATGCGTCGCACCGGCAGCGGCCAGATCTTCGTCGGCAGGTCTTCCATCATGATCAGCGTCAGGCCGTCGGGCTTGTCCAGCTCCGACGCGATCTTGGACAGCAGCTTGTTCGGCGTCACCCCGATCGAGCAGGTCAGCCCCGTCGCGCGCTGCACCGAATTCTTGATCTCCCGCGCGATCGCCCGCACGCCGCCGAGCGGGTCGTGACCGACCGCCTCGCGCGCGCCGGGCACGTCGGTCAGGTCGATGTAGATCTCGTCGATGCCGCGGTCCTCGACCACCGGCGCGATCTCGCGCACCGCCGCCTTGAACAGCCGCGAGAAGTGCCGGTACGAGTCGAAGTCCGCCGGCAGCAGGATCGCCTGCGGCGCGCGCAATGCCGCCTTCATCAGCCCCATCGCGGAGAACACGCCCAGATCGCGCGCCGCGTAGGTCGACGTCGTCACGACGCCGCGCCCGGTGTAGTCGGCCAGCTTGAAGAACTCGCGCGTGCCGTCGGGCCGCTCCTGCGGCGTGTGGGCGCGCCGGCCGCCGACCACCACCGGCAGCCCCTTGAGCTCCGGATAACGCAGCAGCTCCACGGACGCGTAGAACGCGTCCATGTCCAGATGGGCGATCAGGCGATCGGGCAACGCTGGCGTCGGCTCGGCCATGCGAAGGATTGTGAGCGCCGGCGCTGACAGTCGCTGTCAGCAGGGCCGGCGGCGGTCAGTGTCCGCAGCTCGTCGACCCGCAGGCCGAGACGGTCGACGCGGTGTCTGCGGCCTGGGCCTCGGCACTTCCCGCGGCCCGGATCGGATCGCGGCATTCGCCGGTCTTCGGATCGAAGCCGCGCTGTTCCATCGTGTAGACCAGCGCCGCGTCCATCATCTCGGCGTGACCGGGGAACCACTGCGACAGCTCGGTGCGCACGATCGCCAGCGGCTCGCGGTCGCCCAGGTCCTCGGCGTAGCGCACCACCTCGCGCATCACGTTCAGCACCATCGCGTGCTGGCTGCTGTGGCAGTTCTCCGGCTCGAAGCCGGTCGCCGCCATCCAGCGCTCCTCCATCGCGAAATGCTCTTCCGTGTGGGCGAGCAGTTCCTTGAACGCCGGCAGCGCGTCCTCGCCACGATCGAGCATGTCCGCGTAACGGTTCAGCAGTTCGACGAATTCCTCGTGCGTGTGGTCGAGCTCCGGCTGATTCAGTACGAGCTCGTCGGTCCAGGCCAGCGCGCTCATGCTCAGGCCTTCGCGGCGGGGGCCGTGGCACCGTCGGCGCCGCTCGCACCCAGACGGGCGCGATGACGCGCCACCTGCGCGCGGACCTGCGCCGGCGCCGTGCCGCCCAGGATGTTGCGCGCGTTCAGCGAGCCCGTCAGCGACAGCACCTCGTAGACGTCCTCGCCGATGCGCGGGTCGAATTGCCGCAGCGCCTCCAGCGGCAGCGCCGAGAGATCGATGCCCTGCGCCTGCGCCGTCTTCACCGCGTGCGCGACGATCTCGTGCGCGTCGCGGAAGGCCAGGCCCTGCTTGACCAGGTAGTCCGCCAGGTCGGTCGCCGTCGCGTAGCCCTTGAGCGCCGCCCGTTCCATCGCGTCGGCCTTGACCGTCAGGCCGGCCATCATCTCCGCGAAGATCCGCAGCGTGTCGCTCAGCGTGTCGACGGTGTCGAACAGCGGCTCCTTGTCTTCCTGGTTGTCCTTGTTGTAGGCCAGCGGCTGGCCTTTCATCAGCGTGATCAGCCCCATCAGGTGGCCCACCACGCGGCCGCTCTTGCCGCGCGCCAGCTCGGGCACGTCCGGGTTCTTCTTCTGCGGCATGATGCTGGAGCCGGTGCAGAACCGGTCCGGCAGCGCGATGAAACCGAAGGCCTGACTCATCCAGAGGATCAGCTCCTCCGACAGGCGCGAGATGTGGACCATGACCAGCGTCGCCGCGGCGCTGAACTCGATCGCGAAGTCGCGGTCGCTGACGGCGTCCAGGCTGTTCTGCGCGACGCCTTCCATGTCCAGCGTGCGCGCGACGCGCTCGCGGTCCAGCGGGTAGCTCGTGCCGGCCAGGGCGGCGGCGCCCAGCGGCAGGCGGTTCACGCGCCTGCGGGCGTCGACCAGGCGCTCGACGTCGCGGGCGAACATCTCGACGTAGGCCAGCATGTGGTGCCCGAAGGCCACCGGCTGCGCGACCTGCAGATGGGTGAAGCCCGGCAGGATGACGTCGGCGTGGCGTTCGGCCTGGTCGACCAGCACGCGCTGCAGCTCGGTCAGCAGGCCGATCAGCGTGTCGATCTCGCCGCGCAGCCACAGTCGCACGTCGGTGGCGACCTGGTCGTTGCGGCTGCGGCCGGTGTGCAGCCGCTTGCCGGCCAGGCCGACCAGCTCGGTCAGCCGGGCCTCGATGTTGAGGTGCACGTCCTCCAGGTCCAGCTTCCACTCGAAGCGGCCGGAGGCGATCTCCTCGCGGATCTGCGCCATGCCCTGCTGGATGGCGGCCAGGTCCTCGGCGCCGATGATCCCCTGCGCGGCCAGCATGTCCGCGTGCGCCAGCGAGCCCTGGATGTCGGCGGCCCACAGGCGCTTGTCGAAGTCGACGCTGGCGGTGTAGCGCTTGACCAGCTCGCTCACCGGCTCGGAGAACAGGGCGGACCAGGCCTGCGTCTTGTTGGCGAGCTGGTTGTCGGCGACCTGGGGGATGGACGAGGAGTCAATGGGGGAGGAGGACATCGGCTTGCAAGGCGTTACGACTTCGCGGCGCCCCGGGCGTGCCCGCATAGGAAGCGGACGGACGCCTGGGTGAGAATGAGCCGCCGATTCTAAAGGGGCGCCGCCGTGGCGCCCGAAGGGGCGCTCCAGAGGCGGGACAGTGCGGGGACGGGACGATCCGAAGGCCACGAAGGCCGCGAAGGCGACGAATGGGCAGGCGACGGGGAACGCCCCGCGGCGCCCGGCGGAGCCGTCGACGCCACCCATGCGCACGCAGGCCATGAGCACGCTGCCCTCGGACAGCCGCCCGGTGCCGCTGCAGCCTGCCTGGGAGGAAACCCGCCTGGATGCGCGACCGGCCGAACCGCCGCGGCTGATCGACGCGCAGCGGCGTTTCGACGTCTGTCACGTGGGCCTCGTGCTGCGCGCCGTGCTGAGCATGCAGCTGGTGCTGTCGCTGGGTCTGGCGATGACCTCCGAGACGGCGACCCAGTGGGTCTGGGCGATGGGCGGCGCCTCGGTCGCGACGCTGAGCGGCGTGCTGGCCTGGCTGCTGATCGTGTGCGCCTCCAAGCGGATGCTGGCGCGCCTGCCCGAATGGGCGCAATGGACGCTGCCCATCGGACTCGGGGCGCTCTGCGCGCATGGCGGCGCGCAGCTGCTGACCGCGGTGGAGTTCGGCCGCCTCGGAACCTTGCAGCATGCCGCCGCCGTGATGACGGGCGGGCTGGCCGCGGCCGTGCTGCTCGGCTGGCTGAAGCTGCGCGAACGGGCGCAGGCGCCCGCCGACGCGCTGGCGCGGCTGGTGGAACTGCAGTCGAGGATCCGGCCACACTTCCTGTTCAACACGCTGAACACGGCGATCGCGCTGGTGCGGGTCGATCCGAACCGGGCCGAAGAGGTGCTGGAAGACCTGGCCGAGCTGTTCCGTGTCGCGCTGGCCGACACGGGACCGACGGCGGAGGGCGTGCGGCTCGACCAGGAGGTCGAACTGGCGCGGCGTTATCTGGCCATCGAGCAGTTGCGCTTCGGCGACCGGCTGCGGGTGCGTTGGCAGCTCGATCCGCACGCGGCGGAAGCGCGCGTGCCGCCGCTGCTGCTGCAGCCGCTGGTGGAGAACGCCGTGCGCCACGGGGTCGAGCCCAACGACGGCGGCGGCGACGTCGACATCGTCACGCGGGCGCGCGGCAGCGAGATCGAGATCCGCGTCTCCAACACGGTCGGCCTGCCGTCGCGCGGCGGCGGTCACGGACTGGCGCTGCGCAACGTGCGGCAACGGCTGCGGCTGATGCACGACGTCGCGGCGCGGCTGGAGGCCGGGCCGGGCGAAGGGCGTTTCGTGGTGCGCATCGTGATGCCGCGATGACAACAACAGATCGGGAGGGAAGGACATGCTGACGCATCCGCCGCTGAGAGTCTTGATCGTCGACGACGAGCCGCTGGCGCGGCTGCGTTTGCGCGGTCTGGTCGAGGCCAACGAGGAGCCGCGCGCCGAGGTCGTGGCCGAGGCCGGCAGCGGCGACCAGGCGCTGGCGTGGCTCAAGGACCATGCCTGCGACCTGATCCTGCTGGACGTGCAGATGCCGGGCCTGGACGGGCTGGGGCTGGCGCAGGCGCTGCACGGCCGGCCCTTCGCGCCGGCCATCGTGTTCGTCACCGCGCATGCGCAGCACGCCCTGCTGGCCTTCGAGCTGGAAGCGCTGGACTACCTGACCAAGCCGGTGCGGCGCGAGCGCCTGCAGGCCAGCCTGGCGCGCGCGATGTCGCGCCTGGATGAGCGCGCGGCCGCCAAGGCGCGCGAGGACCGCGAGGTGAACGGCCAGGAATCGTCGCCGGGCGTCGAGGCGCCGGTCATCAACATCACGGAACGGGGACGTCTGCTGCGGGTGCCGCTGGCCGAAGTCCTCTACTTCAAGGCCGAACTCAAGTACCTCACGCTGCGCACCGCGACGCAGAGCCACGTGATGGACGGCTCGCTCAGCGACCTGGAGCAGCGCCTGGGCGAGCGCTTCCTGCGCGTGCACCGCAACGCGCTGGTGGCGCGCTCGGCCGTGCGCGAACTCGAACGCCATGTGCCGACCGACGGCCAGGCCGAGGGCGACGCGGACAACGGCGGCGAACTCGGCTGGGCGGTCCGCATCGCCCACGTCAACGAATGGCTGGCCGTCTCCAGACGGCAGGTCGCCGCGGTGCGCGAAGCGCTGGCCGGCCAGCGCTGAAACGGCGCTCCTCGCCGACGCGGTCGCGGGTGCTCGGCCGCCGAGGCGCAGCGCCTCGGCCCGTGCTTCTTTGGCCCGTACTTCCCCAGCCGCGCGGCCTCAGCCCGTATTGCGCAAGCCCGCCGCGATCCCGTTGATGGACAGGTGGATCCCGCGCTGGACGCGTTCCAGCCGCGGATCCTCCGCGCGCTTCTCCGCCGGGATCGCGCGATAGCGACGCATCAGTTCGACCTGCAGGTGGTTCAGCGGGTCGATGTAGGGGAAGCGGTGTTCGATCGACCGCGCGAGCGCCGGATTGGCCGCGAGCCGGCCGCTCTCGCCGGTGATCAGCGCGATGGCTTCCTCGGTGCGCGCGAACTCGGCCTCGATCGCGCCGAAGATCTTCTTCGCGAGGCGCTTGTCCTCGACCAGCTCCAGGTAGCGGCGCGCGATGTCGAGATCGGCCTTGGCCAGCACCATGTCCAGGTTGGACAACAGCGTCTTGAAGAAGGGCCACTGCTTGTGCATGCGCTTGAGCAGGGCCAGCTTCTCGTCCCTGCCCGCCTTGTCCTTCCCGAGGAAGTCCTGGACACCCGAGCCGAAGCCGCACCAGCCCGGCAGCGTGATGCGCGACTGTCCCCAGCTGAAGCCCCACGGGATGGCGCGCAGGTCCTCGATCGCGCGCGTGGCCTTGCGCGAGGCGGGGCGCGAGCCGATGTTGAGCTCGGCGATCTCGCGGATCGGCGTCGTGGCGAAGAAGAAATCGGCGAAGCCCGGCGTGTCGTAGACCAGCCCGCGGTAGGCCGCGAAGCTGGCATCCGACAGCGCCTGGGCCGCGGTCATGAAGGACTGCGGCGCCGTCTTGGTCGGATGCAGCAGCGTGGCCTCCAGCGTGGCGGCGACCAGGGTTTCCAGGTTGCGCCGGCCGATCTCCGGATTGGCGTACTTGGAGTTGATGACCTCGCCCTGCTCGGTCAGCCGGATCTGGCCGTTCACCGTGCCGGGAGGCTGCGCGAGGATCGCCTGGTAGCTCGGGCCGCCGCCGCGGCCCACCGTGCCGCCGCGGCCGTGGAAGAGGCGCAGCGTCAGCGGCCCCTGCTGGCGCAGCTCATCGAAGAGCTGCACCAGCGCGATCTCGGCGCGGTACAGCTCCCAGCTGCTGGTGAACACGCCGCCGTCCTTGTTGGAGTCGGAGTAGCCCAGCATGATGTCCTGCTCCCCGCCGGAGCGGCGCACCAGCGCGGCCATGCCCGGCAGCTCGTAGAAGCCGCGCATGATGGCGGGCGCGTTGCGCAGGTCGGCGATGGTCTCGAACAGCGGCACCACGATCAGGTCGCTGACCGCGTCGCCGTCGAGGGTGCCGCGCAGCAGGCCGACTTCCTTGAGCAGCAACTGCACTTCCAGCAGGTCGCTCACGTCCTCGGTGTGGGAAATGATGTAGTGGCGCAGCGCCTGGCGGCCGTAGCGCTTCAGCGATTCGCGGGCGGTCTCGAAGATCGCCAGCTCGCCCTGGGCCAGCTCGCTGTAGAGGGCGCCGGGCACCCGCAGCGGGCGGGTCTCGTTGAGCAGGTCCACCAGCAGTGCGCGACGTTCCATCTCATCGAGCGCCGAGTAATCCTCGCAGACGCGCGCCGCATTCAGCAGCTCGACGACGGTCTGCTCGTGCTGGTCGCTGCTCTGGCGCAGGTCCAGGGTGGCCAGATGGAAACCGAAGACCTGCACCGCGCGGATCAGCGGCTTGAGCCGCGGCGCGATCAGCGCGTGCGCATGGTGCTTCTCCAGCGATTCCTGGATCACGCGCAGGTCCGCCAGCAGCTCGTCGGGCGACAGGTAGGGATCCTGCGGCGCGACCGCGTGGCGCAGCGCCTCGGTGCCGGTCAGCGATTCCAGCGTCGCGGCCAGCCGCGCGTACATGCCGGTCAGCGCGCGCCGGTAGGGCTCGTCCATCCGGTGCTCGTTCCGATCCGGGCTGCGCTCGGCCAGCGCCTGCATCGCCGGCGTGACGCCCGCCAGGCGCAGCGAGATCGACAGCTCCGCGCCCAGTTCGTGCAGCTCGGTCAGGTAGTGGCGCAGCGCCAGTTCGCTCTGGCGGCGCAGCGCGTGGCGCATCGTGTCGGCGGTGACGTTGGGATTGCCGTCGCGGTCGCCGCCGATCCACTGACCCATGCGCAGGAAGGGCGGGACGTCCTCGCCCGGCAGCGCTTCCTCCAGCTCGGTATAGAGCTTCGGGATCTCGCGCAGGAAGGTCGCGTGGTAGTAGCTCAGCGCGTTCTCGATCTCGTCGGCGACGGTGAGCTTCGAGTAGCGCAGCATCCGCGTCTGCCACAGCTGCGTGACGCGGGCGCGGATCAGGTGTTCGTTGGCGGTCAGTTCGCGCTCGGTGTGCAGGCGGTCGCGCGCGCCGACCAGTTCGGCCACGGCGCGCTCGGCGTCCAGGATGCTCTTGCGCTGCACTTCGGTCGGGTGGGCCGTCAGCACCGGCGACACGAAGCCGTGCGCCAGCGTCTTCGCCACTTCCGCCGGGCGCACGCCGGCGTCGAACAGCCGCTCCAGCGCGTAGGCCAGCGAGCCCGGCTGCAACGAGCCTTCGCGATCGTGCACTTCGCGGCGGCGGACATGGTGACGGTCCTCGGCGATGTTGGCCAGGTGGGAGAAGTAGCTGAACGCGCGGATGACGCTCACCGTCTGCTCGCCCGACAGGCCCTTGAGCAGCTTGTCCATCTGCTTGCCGGCCTGCGCATCCCGCTTCAGGCGAAAGGCGACCGACAGCTGCCGCACGCGTTCCACCAGCTCGTAGGCCTCGCGGCCTTCCTGCTCGCGGATCACCTCGCCCAGGATGCGGCCCAGCAGGCGGATGTCGTCCATCAGCGGCTGGTTCTTGTCCTTGATCGTCTTGATCGAACGAGGTCCGGTCGCCGTCTTGGGGGCAGGTCTTGCGGCCGGCTTGGCCCGGGCCTTGGCGCGGGACGTCGAGGGGGCGACTTTGGAGGCGGCTTTGGGGGCGGCTTTGGTGCTGGCGGGCATGTCGGTGTCAGAGGTTCGTCAGGGACCAGGGGGCGGGGTGATGTAACGAAGTTACCTTCGATTGACTTTAGCAGTTTCCTCGTGCGCGTCTCGCCCGGAATCGCGCAAGCCACGCTTCGCGGCAAACGAGCTTCCCTCGACGGAGGGACTGTGTCGAACCCGGCGAACTCGGAATACGGGGCGCCGCTCGGCTAGCATGCCGCCCCATGAACCAAGAATTCGTGATCGCCACCCGCGAGAGCCGCCTGGCCCTCTGGCAGGCGGAACATGTGCAGGCCCTGCTGCGCGCGCGCGGCCTGGCGGTGCGGCTGCTCGGGATGACCACGCGCGGCGACCAGATCCTGGACCGCACGCTGTCCAAGGTCGGCGGCAAGGGCCTGTTCGTGAAGGAGCTGGAAACGGCGCTGGAGGACGGCCGCGCACAGCTCGCGGTGCATTCGCTGAAGGATGTGCCGATGGAACTGCCGGAAGGTTTCGTGCTCGCGGCGGTGCTGGAACGCGAGGATCCGCGCGATGCGCTCGTGTCGTCGACCTACGGGAACCTCGCGGCACTGCCGCAGGGCGCCTGCGTGGGCACGTCCAGCCTGCGTCGCGTGACCCAGCTGAAGAACCTGCGGCCGGACCTGCGCATCGAGCCGCTGCGCGGCAACCTCGACACCCGGCTGCGCAAGCTCGACGAGGGGCAGTACGACGCGATCGTGCTCGCCGCCGCGGGGCTGAAGCGACTGGACCTGGCCGGTCGCATCCGCCAGTACTTCGACGTCGACGAGATGATCCCGTGCGCGGGGCAGGGCGCGCTGGGCATCGAGATCCGTGCCGGTCAGGCGCCGTTGACCCCGCATCTGGAAGCGCTGGCCCACACCTCGACGTGGCTGGCGGTCGCGGCGGAGCGCGCGGTCTCGCGCGAACTCGGCGGCAGTTGCTCGATGCCGCTGGCCGCGCACGCGGTCTGGACGGCCGAGGGGCAACTGACGCTCTCCGTCGCCCTGGGACACCCGATCGAGCCGGAGCGGGCGCTCCTGCGGGCGGGTTCTCAGGCGACAGTGGGGGATCTGGCCGCCGCCGAAGCGCTGGGCATCGCCGCCGCCGCGGCCCTGCGCGAGCTCGGCGCCACCGAGTACCTGAAGGACGTCTGATGGCGGGCGTCGCCGCCCCGGTCCGGTTGCTGCTGACCCGGCCACAGGCCCAGGCCGACGACTGGGCCAGACGCATGGCGACCCTGGGCGTGCCGACCGTCTCGTTCCCGCTGATCGACATCGAACCAGCCGACGATCCGGCGCCCATCGCGGCGGCCTGGTCGGCTTTGCCGGACACGGACCTGGCGATGTTCGTCAGTCCCAATGCCGTCGAGCATTTCTTCGACCGCCGGCCCGACGGCGCTCCGTGGCCGGACCGGACCTGGGCGGCGACGGTCGGTCCGGGCAGTGCGCGGGCGCTGATCGAGCGCGGCGTGCCCGCGGCGCGTCTGGTGCAGCCGCCGGCGGGGTCGGACAGCCTCGACTCGGAACATCTGTGGCCAGAGCTGGTCCGCGTCGCCGGCGCGGACTGGTCCGGCCGTCGCGCGCTGCTGGTGCGCGGGGACGGCGGTCGCGAATGGCTGGGCGACCGGCTGCGCGACGCCGGCGCCGAGGTGGGCGCGGTCGGCGTCTATCGTCGCGCCTGTCCGCAGCTGTCGACGGAGACCGGTGCGCTGCTGCGCGCGGCCCTGGAGGCGCCGGAGCGGCACATCTGGCTGTTCAGCAGTTCGGAGGCGATCGGCCACCTGGAGGCCCTCGAAAAGGGGACGCGGGAGCCCGGTTCCTTCGGGGACCCCGCCCCCCTGGCACCCCCTGCCTGGGGACGCGTGCGGGCGCTGGCGACGCACGAACGCATCGCGGTTCGCGCACAAACCCTCGGGGTGGGGCATGTGGTTTTGGTGCGACCCGAGGCGGAAGCCGTCGCGGCCGGGTTCCGGATGCTGTCAGGGTCCACCCTAGAATCGTCGACGTGAGCGAGACCACCACCCCAGCGGCCGACGTTCCGTCGCCCCACAAGCCCGCCCGGCAATCCGGCGCCACCTTGACCCAGGCCGTCGTGGCCTGCGTCGGTCTGGTGGCCCTGCTGGCCCTCGGTCTGGCCTGGCAGAGCCAGCAGCGGCTCAAGCAGGTCGAGCAGGAACTCGTCCGGCGCCAGGACAGCAGCCAGAGCGAGGCCAACATCGCCCGCGACCAGGCGCGCCAGGCACAGGACCTCAGCCGCGACACCGCGGCCAAGGTCGCCCTGCTGGACGCCCGGCTGGGCGAGGTCGCGGTGCAGCGCGAGCAGCTCGAAGGACTGATGCAGTCGATGAACCGCTCGCGCGACGAGAACGTCGTGGGCGACATCGAGGCCTCGCTGCGCGTGGCCATGCAGCAGAGCACGATCACCGGCAGCGCCGAGCCGCTGGTGGCCGCGCTGCGCCAGGCCGACGAGCGGCTGGGCCGCTACAAGCAACCCCGCCTGGAGGGCGTCCGCCGCGCCGTGACGCGGGACCTGGAACGCATCAAGGCGGTCAGCGTCGTCGACGTGTCGACGCTGACGATCAAGCTGGACGAGGTCGTGCGCCAGGTGGACGACCTGCCGCTGCTGGCGGTGGCCCAGCCGGGTCAGGACCCGGCCGACGCGTCCCGGGCCGCTGGCGCCGCCGCGCAACACCCGACCCCGTCGACCCCGTCGACCACCGCATCGACCACCCCGTCCACCGCCACCAAGCCCGCCGCGCCGCGCAAGGCCGCCTCGGGCGGCGCCGGGGCCTCGGGCCTCCCCGCGGGCGCAGCGCACGCTGGCGCCGACGGCGAGCCCGGCTGGTGGAGCCGGCTCTGGGACCAGGCCGGTGACCGGTGGACGACCCTGTCCGGCGACGTCTGGCGCGAAGCCCGCGGCCTGCTGCGCGTGACGCGCATCGACCATCCCGAAGCCGCGCTGATCGCGCCGGAGCAGTCCTTCTTCCTGCGCGAGAACCTGAAGCTGCGGCTGCTCAATGCCCGGCTCGCGCTGCTGAGCCGGCAGTTCGACACCGCGCAGGTCGATCTGCGCGAGGCGCAGGCGATGCTGGACCGCTACTTCGACGGGCGTTCGCGCAAGCTGACCCAGACGACGGAACTGCTGCGCCAGGTGCAGGGCCAGTCCCGGCAGGTGAGCGTGCCGCGCCCCGACGACACGCTGGCCGCGCTCAGCGCGGTCGCGCGTTGAGGAGATCGCCATGCGGATGGTGATCTGGCTGGTGCTGCTGTTCGTCGCGGCCGTGGTCGCGGCGCTGACGCTGGGCAACAACGACGGTCTCGCCAGCTTCTACTGGCGCGGCTGGCGGATGGACCTGTCGCTCAACCTCTTCCTGCTCCTGCTGGTGGCGGGTTGCTTCGCGCTGATGACGCTGATGCAGACGCTGGACGCGCTGCTGACGCTGCCCAAGCGCGCGCGCCTGTGGCGCATGTCCCAGCGCGAGCGCAGCGCCCAGGTCGCCTTGCGCGAAGCGTGGGCGGAGTACTTCGGCGCCCGTTACAGCCGCGCGCAGAAGGCGGCGCAGCGCGCGCTCGTCATCCAGGCTCAGACGCCCGATCTGGCGCAGGACGGCGCCTTCATGGCGCTGGCGCATCTGGTGGCCGCGCAGAGCGCCCACAAGCTGCAGGACCGCCGCAATCGCGACGAGCATCTGCGTCAGGCGCTCCAGGTGGCGGCGACCTCGGCGGGCGCCCGCGTGCAGGAAGAGGGGGCCCGGCTGCTGGCCGCGGAATGGGCGCTCGACGACCGCGATGCGCCGCGCGCGCTCGGCCTGCTGCGTGAACTGACCCCGGGCGTCGCGCGCCGCACGCAGGCGCTGAGACTGAAGCTGCAGGGCAGTCGCCTCGCGCATGAGCCGCTGGAGGCGCTGCGCACCGCCCGCCTGCTGGCCAAGCACCAGGGATTCTCGAAGTCGGCGGCACAGGGCCTGCTGCGGTCGCTCGCCTGCGAAGCACTCGACACCGCGCGCGACATCGACCAGCTGCGTGGCATCTGGCAGCAGCTGGACACGTCGGACCGGCGGGATGTCTTCGTCGCCTCTCGGGCCGCGAACTGCGCGGCCGGGCTGGGCGCGCCGGAAGATGGTCGCGGCTGGCTGCGCCCGTTCTGGGAATCGATCGCCGAGCAGGGCGCCGACGAGCGCCGGGCCCTGGCCGAGGCGCTGGTGCAGTGCATGCCTGGCCTGGGGCCGGAATGGCTGCAGCGGCTGGAGGGCGCGGTGCAGCGATTCCCGCGCGACGGCACGATGGCCCTCGCGCTCGGACATGCCCTGGCGGAACGCCAGCTGTGGGGCAAGGCGCGCCTGATGCTCGAACAGGCGGCCGAGGATCGCGAGCTGACCTTCAATGCCCGCCGTCGCAGCTGGCTGCGCTTGGCCGAGATGGCCGATCAGGACGAAGACGCGGAACGCCGCGCCCGTTGCTACGAGGCTGCCGCGCGCCTGGGTTGAGTTCCGGGAAGAATGATTTTTGTCGAGATACTTGCAGAACCTCAAAAACGCATGCTATAGTCGCAGTCTTTCAGCGGCTGTAGCTCAGTTGGATAGAGTACTTGGCTACGAACCAAGGGGTCGTGGGTTCGAATCCTGCCAGCCGCACCAGAAAAACTGTTGAATGTCCGGGTCACCGGAGATTCGGCAAGCAAAAGAAGAAGTAACAACAAAAACCTGGGATCGCTTCCACGACGGCGGTTCCTGATCAGTAAAAGTCGAGCGGCTGTAGCTCAGTTGGATAGAGTACTTGGCTACGAACCAAGGGGTCGTGGGTTCGAATCCTGCCAGCCGCACCAAATAGAAAGCCAGCGTTGAAAGACGCTGGCTTTTTTCTTTGTCCAAAGGGAATCCCTGGTGATTCCGGATATTCGTTCCAAACGGGACTTGGGGGTCCGCTTCAGGCGCCTCGGGTGACGTCCGGGCGAATATCGTCCGAACCGGATTACTCCTCGCGGATATCGTTGGAGCGAGCGGAATCGCCCGGCCTCGCTGGCGTGCGCGAGAGTTTCGGCGCCGGCATCGGCCAAGCCGCGCCGTCCTGCATGAAGAAGTTGCGCCGGGCCTGCTGGTGCGGGTGCAAGGGCGCTTCGGCGGCGGTCAACACGGGCGCGACGCAGGCATCGCTGCCTTCGAACACGGCGACCCAATGCGCGAGCGGCTCCTGTCGGATCCGCGCCGTCACCGCGTCGCGCCATGCCGGCCATTGCGAGGAATCGTCCTGAGAGGTTGACGGCGTTTCCGTCGGGAGGCCCAGCCGCTCCATCAGCGCTCGCTGGAAGGGCGCCTCGATGGCGCCTAGCGAGAGCCAACGCCCGTCCGCGCATTCGAAGCAGTCGTAGAAGTGCGAGCGATGCAGGAAGAGGTTGCGCGACGGATCGTCGTCCCAGCGACCGCCCGCCCGCAGCGCCTGGATGAGTGTGCCCATGTAGCCGACGCCGTCGACGATCGCCGCGTCCACGACCTGACCGCGCCCGGAGCGGCGTGACTCCCACAATGCGCACATCAGCCCGAAGAGCATCGTCAAGGCGCCGCCGCCGATGTCACCGAGCAAGGTGGCCGGCAGCGCTGGCGGCTGCCCTGGGCGGGCCGCAAACGGCATCAGGCCGCTCAACGCGACGTAGTTGATGTCGTGACCTGCGCGCTGCGCCAGCGGGCCGTCCTGGCCCCATCCCGTGAGCCGGGCGTAGACCAGCGTCGGATGCGCCGCGAGCAGCGTGTCCGGACCGAGCCCGAGCCGCTCCATCACCCCGGGCCGGAAGCCTTCGATCAACGCATCGGCGCCAGCGACGAGCTCGCGGACGCGGGCCAGTCCGGCAGGCGATTTTAGGTCCGCCTGCACGACGGTCTTGCCGCGGTTCAGCGCCGCGCCGCCGCCGAGCCGCGCTTCTCCGCCGAGGCGCTCGACGACGGTCACCTCGGCACCGAAGTCGGCCAACGCGAGTCCTGCGAACGGTGCGGGGCCGATGCCGGCGAACTCCACGATCTTCAATCCTGCCAGCGGTCCGGCGGGGTCTTGCGGAGTTCCCTTGTTCATGCGATCGCCCCCTCAAATGCTGCATTCGACGCAGACACCATACCGCGCTTGAACAACGCCATGCGGACTGAGTCGCCCATTCCTCGAACCGAGGCGTGGCGCCGTCTCACTTTCACTGTCGCGCGACAACCGCGCCAGAACATTCCTCAATTTCAAAGGACAAGGTATGACCTTTTCTTCCTGGCATGACCACAATCCCTGGACTCATGGCGGCATCCACGCCCACGCGGCGGGGGGCGGCGGATTCGGTTACTCGCATGGCGGCGGCTTCGGCTACTCGCAGGGTTTCGGCGGGTGGATGTCGCATTCGATGATGGGCCGCTCCGTGGGCGGCTCGCGAGGCATGTGGGGAGGTGAGCGTGGGCTGGATTACTCCCGCGGTCACCCTCATGGGCAGTCCTACGGGCACTCCTACGGACGACAGTCCGGCCCCGACGGCAACCACTACTTCCATGCGCCGGCCCAGGGCGGTTGGAACACCGACAAGGGCGGCTTCGTGGTCGGGCGCGACGGCAAGCTCGATGTGGACTTCAAGGGGGGCTCGGCCGGCTTCAACAACAACGTCCAGTACCGCATCGGGGAGGGCGATTGGCAGACACTGGCCCGCTCCAAGGACGCGGCCGGCACGACGGCCACGATCAACGCCACGCCCGGTGCCAACGTTCAGTTCCGTATTCAGACGCCCGAAGGCAACAACTTCCAGGCGGGCACGACACGCAACAGTGACGGCCTGGACCACGCCCGGATCGGCTCGACCGGGAACGGAGTGGAGATCGGTTTCGAGGACCTGAAGGGCGGCGGCGACAAGGATTTCAATGACGTGCTGATTGACGTCTACGATCCGCGGCGACGCCAGGCTGCCTGACGCTGACCGACGCCAAGGCCTCTTCGAGGCGGCGGCACCGGTGGATGTCGAAGAGCCAGTGTTTCTCCACACTGGCTCTTCCTGTTTCCGCGCTCTTGCCACAATAGGCGCATGAGCAAGGCATTCACGAAGGAATCCGAGAGCGACGACGATGACGACGGCCCGTCGCTGCCCGCGTTGCCGCAGGGCTCGCGCAACTACATGACGCCGGCGGGGTACGCCCGGCTGCGCGCCGAGTTCATGCAGCTGCTGGACGTCGAGCGTCCCAAGATCGTCGAGATCGTGTCCTGGGCCGCCAAGAACGGCGACCGATCGGAGAACGGCGACTACCTCTACGGCAAGAAGCGCCTGCGCGAGATCGACCGCCGCCTGCGCTTCCTGACGAAGCGGCTGGACATCGCCGAGGTTGTCGACCCCAGCGCCCATCACGGCAGCGACCAGGTGTTCTTCGGCGCGACGGTGACCTACGCCAACGCGAAAGGGGAGGAACGCACCATCACCATCAAGGGCATCGACGAGTCGGACAGTCTGGCGGGCGAGGTGAGCTGGGTGTCGCCGATCGCGCGCACGTTGATCAAGGCGCGCGAAGGCGACGAGCTCCAGCTGGTCACGCCGGTCGGCGTGGAGACGATCGAGATCGTCGAGGTCCGATACCCCGACCCGCCGACGCCGGACGCCTGATCAGGGTTTCACGCGCCAGGCGCGCATCACCGCGCTGGAGCGCTTGAGCGTGCGCAGCGCATCGGCCAGATGCAGGCGGTCGCGCACCGCCAGCAACAGCGTCATCTCCGCCGTCTCGCGCTGCTGCGAGTCGTCGCTCATGGCGATGTGGGTGATGTCGGCTTCCGCGCTGCTGACCGCGGTGGCGATCTGCGCCAGCACGCCCTTGCCGTTGCGCATCAGCACGCCGACTTCCGCCTCGAAGCTGCGGCTCAGTTCCTCGCCCCAGCCCACGGCGATCCAGTGCTCGCTGTCGCGCTGGAACAGGCGACGTCCCACCGAGCATTCGGCCGTGTGCACCACCAGGCCCTCGCCGCGGCCGAGGTAGCCCTTGATGTCGTCGCCCGGGATCGGTCGGCAGCAGGTGGCCAGCCGGACGGAGGCGCCTTCGCTGCCGTCGATCAGCACCTGGCCCTGCGCCGGCGCGTCGTCGGTGGCGAAACGGCCCATCGTCAGCAGCACGGCGTCGGGTCGCTGGCCCTGGTCGGAGAGCGTGCGCGCCAGCTTCTTCGCGACGATGGTCGCGATCTTGCGTCCGAGCCCGATTTCGACGAGCAGTTCGTCCACATGGCGGTTGCCCGCCCAGCGCGCCAGGTCCTGCCACAACGCGGCGGCGGTCTCGTCCTCGGGCTGGAGGCTGGGCAGCGCCAGGCCTTCCGCGCGCAGCGCCTGCGCCAGCATCTTGTGGCCGAGTTCGCGCGATTCCTCCTGCTCCAGGTTCTTCAGGAAGTGCCGGATCTTGGAGCGCGCCCGCCCGGTGCGCACGAAGCTCAACCAGGCCGGATTCGGTCGCGCGCCGGCAGCGGTGACGACCTCGATCACGTCCCCGCTGCGCAGTTCGGTGCGCAGCGGCACGGGCTCGCCGTTGACCTTCGCGGCGACGCAATGATCGCCCACGTCCGAGTGGATCGCGTAGGCGAAGTCCACCGGCGTTGCGCCCTTGGGCAGCGCCATGATCTTGGACTTGGGCGTGAACACGTAGACCGCATCGGGGAACAGGTCGATCTTGACGTGCTCCAGGAACTCGGTCGCGTCGCGGGTCTCGTCCTGGATGTCCAGCAGCGACTGCAGCCAGCGCGATCCCAGCTGCTGCGCACCCTTGGCGTCGCCCTTGCTCTTGTACAGCCAGTGGGCCGCCACGCCTTTCTCGGCGACCATGTGCATGGCCTCGGTGCGCATCTGGAATTCCACCGGCGTGCCCAGCGGGCTCACCAGTGTCGTGTGCAGCGACTGGTAGCCGTTGGGCTTGGGAATTGCGACGTAATCCTTGAAGCGGCCCGGCTGCGGCTTGTAGAGCTGGTGCAGCACGCCCAGCGACCAATAGCACTGCGGCAGGTCCTGGACGATGACGCGGAAGCCGAAGATGTCGCTCACCTGCGCGAAGCTCAGGTGCTTCTCTCTCATCTTCTTGTAGATGCTGAACAGCGTCTTCTCGCGCCCCTGGATCTCGACGCGCAGGTTGGCCTCGGAGAAGGCCTTCTGCACGTCGCGTTCGATGCGCGACACCAGGTCGCGCCGGTGGCCGCGGGCCTTGGTCACCGCCTTGGCCAGCGCCCCGTGGCGCCAGGGATGGATGTACTGGAACGACAGTTCCTGCAGCTCGCGGTAGATCTCGTTGAGACCGAGCCGGTGAGCGATCGGAGCGTAGATGTCCAGCGTCTCGCGGGCGATGCGCCGACGCTTGTCGAACGCCATGTGCTGCATCGTGCGCATGTTGTGCAGGCGGTCGGCCAGCTTGATCAGGATCACGCGGACGTCCCGCGCCATCGCCAGCAGCATCTTGCGGAAGCTCTCCGCCTGGGATTCCTCGCGGGTCGAGAACTGCAGCTTGTCCAGCTTGGTCAGGCCGTCGACCAGTTCGGCGGTCGGCGCCTCGAAGCGCTCGATCAGCTCGGTCTTGGTGACGCCGCAGTCCTCCATGGCGTCGTGCATCAGCGCGGCCATGATGGCCTGCGCGTCCAGCCGCCAGTCGGCGCACAGGCCGGCGACGGCGATCGGGTGGGTGATGTAAGGTTCCCCGCTGGCCCGGAACTGGCCCAGGTGAGCTTCGTCCGCGAACTTGTACGCCTCGCGGATGCGCTTGACGTCGGCCTTGGGCAGGTAATGCAGGCGGTCCACGAGGGCGTCGAACGAGGACGCCTCGGTGGCCGTGTCCGGCGCGGCCTTGGGGCCGGCCAGGCCGGTCAGGCCAGGAATGTGAGCGGTTGCGAAGGAGCGGAGACCCATCGGTGCAATTTAACCGATGGCGGGAGGGGTTTCCGGCGAGTGGACTTGCCGTCGCGACCCCCCTTCAGGCCCGTATCTAGGGGTTTCTCCCTATCAAGAAAATGCGAAAGGCGCGGATCGAGGCCTAAAGTCCGGAGATCGCCCGCCGATAAACCGATCATGCCCTGGAAGGGCGATGGCCCGGGAGCTTCCCGGTCCCGGCATCCGCTGGCCGAAATGTGCGGACACCTCGCGGGAGGCTCGCCATGATTCCTGTTTCCAACAATACGACGATATCGACCGGGCCCGGTGCCAGCACCGGGCAGTCGGCACGCCTGCGCGAAGCCGACGTCTACACCCCCTCGACCTCGACCCCGGCCTCGAACACTGTTCAGTCCGAGGCTTCCGCCGTGGTGAGCCTGTCGCCGCAGGCTCAGGCACAGCTTGCCCAAGCGCCGGCCCAGGCCCAGACCCAGACCCAGACCCAGACCCAGATCCAGAACCAGGCACCGACGCCGACGTCGACTCCTGCGGCCGCTGCGGCCGCCACGCCGACCACCGTGACGGCGCAGAGCACGTCCTTCCAGCCGTCCAACGCCAGCGCCGCTGTCACCGACACTGAAAAATTCCCCGCCCCCGTCAGCCTGGTGCCCAACCTGGTCTACGCGGAGGCCGACTCGGACTTGAACGGCGTCATCTCGCCGGCCGAGCGACGGGCGTATGACGTCCTGCATCCGACGCTGGGTCAGCGTCCGACGGACGTTCCGCCCAAGCGCGTCGTCGACGCAGAACTGCGCGAATACACCGCGATCGCGAACAAGCAGTTCTGATCCCATCGCCCGATTGGGGGATGCGGGACGGACTCCCCCTTTCGAGGGCCCTCCTCAGTTGGGTAGGCAGCGCGCCATCGAGCGCGCAAAGTGGACTCCATCGCGGCTCCGGACGAGCCGCCTGTGTTGAAGGAGTCAGTCATGCACTTCGCCGAAATCGAGACCGGGGACTACCGCATCTACGCCGGGGCGATCGAGCGCCCCCGCCAGTTCGGCTACGTGGCGGCGGTCGTCGTGGTGCGGACCAGCTTCAACGAGGCGATGAACAAGCGCGAGGCCTTCCGGGACGAGAACCTCGCCGGCGGCTACGGCTGGGCCACACCGGCGGAAGCCTTGCGCTTCGCGATCAACGCCGGAAAGGAAGCCGTGATGTGCAGGATCGGCATGTACGCCTGACTGCGGTAGCGCACTCAGACGGCATGACTGAAGCCGATATGCTGAAAAACGACCTCTCCGCCGACGAGCTGTCCGGCGACGACTTGTTCGAGGATTTCCTCGCCACGCTCCCGCGCGTGGGGGCGATGATCGCCCCGTCCGCCGCTTCGACCGCCTCGCCGATCTCCGCGCCGGTCTCCGTGCTTCAAGCGGCTCATCCCGTGCTTCGTCGCGTGAGTGCCCGCCCACGCTTGGATCGCCGCGGCGCGCCCGTTATCGTGCAGGCATGTCGACCCCGGTCCTCCCTGTCAGCCCGATCGAGCCCCCGCATCCGGCCTGGCACGGTTTCGTCTCCTACCTGACGCCGCAGCGCGTCCTGCTGGCGCTGGCGCTGGCCACCGTCTTCGCGCTGGCGCTGCAACCGATCTTCATCACGCCGTTCCCCGTCCTGCTGGGGCGGACGATGTTCGTGGGCATGCTGGCGCTGTTGGCGTTCTCGGCGGCGGGGCAGTGGCCGCGCCGGCTGCCGCGCTGGTGGGCGCGATGGCTGTTCCAGGTCGTCGTTGTCGCGGCGGCCGTGCCGCTGGCTACGCTGGCGGTCTACATGGTCGCCGTCGGCGGCGACTTCTCCAGCTTCGTCGAGTCCGAATCCCGGATGCTCGGCTTCCTCTGGATCGCCGGCTCCGGCCTGGTCGTCGGGCCCTTGCTGGCCATGGGGGCCCTCTATCGGCAACGCGACGCGGAGGCTCGCAGCCAGGCGCTCGGTTTCGAGCTCGAACGCAGCGAACTGGAACGCCAGGCCCTGGACGCCCGGCTGCGGCTGCTCCAGGCGCAGGTCGAGCCGCATTTCCTGTTCAACACGCTGGCCAACGTCCGGGCGCTGGTGGAGACCGGCTCGCCCCAGGCCGCGCCGGTGCTGAGCAGCCTGATCGCCTACCTGCGCGCGGCCATGCCGCGGCTGCAGGGCGATGCCACGACCCTGTCGGACGAGGTCGCCCTGGTGCGGGCCTATCTCGAACTGATGCACCTGCGCATGCCGGATCGGCTGGATTGCCAGGTCGACCTGCCGCCGGAGCTCGGCAGCCTGCGCTTCCCGCCGATGGCCTTGCTGACGCTGGTGGAGAACGCCGTGCGCCACGGCATCGATCCGGGCGAGGAGGGCGGCCGCATCGAGGTCGGCGGCGCGCTGCACGGCGGGCAGGTGCGGCTGTGGGTCAGCGACACCGGCGTCGGCATGACGCAGAGCATGGGCAGCGGCACCGGTCTGCGCAACCTGCTCGAACGGCTGACGCTGTTCTACGGTCCCGGCGCCCACCTGACGCTGACCGAGAATCTGCCGCACGGCCTGCGCGCCGAGGTGCGCTTCACTCCGCAATGACATGACTGCTCCTGCGCCGACCGCCCTGATCGCCGATGACGAACCGCTGCTGCGCGACAGCCTGCAGCGCAGCCTCGGATTGCTGTGGCCGGAACTGCGCGTCGTCGCGCAGGCGCGCAACGGACGCGAGGCGGTTGAGATGTTCGAGGTCCACCGGCCCGACATCGCCTTCCTGGACGTCCACATGCCGGGCCTGAACGGGATGGAGGCGGCGCGGCAGATCGCGCGCCAGGCGCACGTGGTGTTCGTCACCGCCTTCGAGGACTACGCCTTGCAGGCCTTCGAGCGCGGCGCGATCGATTACCTGGTCAAGCCGGTCGACGACGCGCGGCTGGCCGACACGGTCGGCCGGCTGAAGGAGCGTCTGGCCGAACGGCCGCGGCCTCCGCGCGGCGAGCGCAGTCAGGCGGCGCTGGAGGCGGTCATCGACGAACTCGCCCGCCGCATGGCCCGACCTCCCGGCGCCCCCGCTTCCGCGTCTGCGTCCGGCGGTCTCGCGACCGACACCGGGCCGCTGCAATGGATCCGCGCCTCCGTGGGCTCGACGCTGAAACTGATCCCGGTCGACGAGATCCTCTTCCTGCGTTCGGACGAGAAGTACACGCTGGTCGTCACCGCGGAGGGCGAGGCGCTCATCCGCACGCCGATCCGCGAACTGATCGAGCGGCTCGATGCCCAGCGTTTCGTGCAGGTCCATCGTTCGGTGGTGGTGAACCTGCACGCGATCAGCCACGTCACGCGAGGTCCCAACGAAACGGCGGACCTCCACCTGAAGGCCCGTCCCGAGGTGCTGCCGGTCAGCCGCAGCTATCTGCACCTGTTCCGGCAGATGTGAGGCGGGAGGCAGGCGGACGACCGGCTCAACGCCGCGGCTGCTGCGCCTGTTCCAGCGGTTGCGGTGCGGCGGGCAGCGGCAACTGCTGCGCCTTGCCTTGCACGACGACGGGCTCGAGCTGCCACATCGGCGCGGCGACGTTGACCATCTGCACGACCGCCATCACGGCGACCGCGATGATCGCGGCCATCAGCGCCGTGTGCATCGCGCCGTCGGAGAAACGGTGCATCTCGCGCTCGTCGTTCGCCGACGGCTTGTGCCGGGCCAGTGCGCGCCAGCCGTTCCACGCTTGAGAGAGTCGGGTGTCCATGGTCTCTGCTCCTCGTCGACAACCTGAATCAAGTCTAGGTCGCGCGCACGAGGGCTTCCAGCGAGGCCGGGCGTAAAAAAGCGCGGCTCAGCCGCGCTTTTCCGCCGTTCGTCGCAACGACGATCGGAGCTCAGCGTCTCAGCGTCTCAGCGCTTCGGTGCGGGTCGTCAGCCAGGCCAGTGCCTCGCCGTCGACCAGCGGCGCCAGGCGGCGGCGGACCTCGGCGTGATACGCGTTCAGCCAGGCGAGTTCCTCCTCGGACAGCAGGTCCACCGCGATGCAGCGCGTGTCGATGGGGCACAGCGTCAGCGTCTCGAACGCCAGCATCTCGCCGAACTGCCCCTTCTCCGGGGTGTCGAGCCCGACGTTCAGCACCAGGTTCTCGATCCGTACCCCCCATTGGCCCGGGCGGTAGAGACCGGGCTCGATCGAGGTGATCATGCCGGGCTCCATGGCCATGTTGGCGTCGGGCACGGCTTTCGAGATGCTCTGCGGGCCTTCATGCACGTTCATGAAGTAACCGACGCCGTGGCCGGTGCCGTGACCGTAGTCCAGGCCGTGGGCCCACAGCGGCGCGCGGGCGATCGCGTCCAGCATCGGGCTCAGCGTGCCGCGCGGGAAGGCGGTGCGCGACAGCGCGATCGTGCCCTTGAGCACCAGCGTGTAGTCGCGCTTGTGGTCGGCGGTGATGGTGCCGATCGGCCAGACGCGGGTGATGTCGGTCGTGCCGCCGAGGTACTGCCCGCCGGAGTCGATCAGCAGCAGGCCGTCGCCCTCGATCTGCGAGAAGGACTCGGGCGTTGCGCGGTAATGCGGCATCGCCCCGTTGGCATTGAATCCGGCGATGGTCGAGAACGACAGGCCGACGAAGCCCGGGCGCTTCGCGCGCTCGGCGGTCAGGCGTTCGTCGACGGTGAGTTCGGAGAGGACCTCGCCGCGCGCCATCGCCGATTCGAACCAGGCGTAGAACGCGCACATCGCGGCGCCGTCCTGTGCCATCGCCTCGCGGATGAACTGCGCTTCGGTCTCGTTCTTGCGGCTCTTCAGCAGCGTGCTGGGATTGATGGCTTCGACCACCGTCGCCGTCGCGGGCAACGCTTCGCGCAGGCCCAGGGTCACGCGACGCGGGTCGATCAGCACCTTCGCGTCGGCGGGCAGGGCGCTCAGGGAGGCGCGGGCGTCGGCGTAGGGGGCGAGGCGCACGCCGTCGGCGGCCAGGCGCTGCTCGAGCGTCGCGTCGATCTTGCCCGGCTGCACGAACAGCGTCGCGCCGTGCGCGTCGAGCAGCGCATGCGCGAGGAACACCGGGTTGTAGGTCACGTCCGAGCCGCGCAGGTTGAACAGCCAGGCGATGTCGTCGACGCTGGAGATCAGGTGGTGCGAGGCGCCGTGTTTCGCCATGCCTTCGCGCACCTGCCGGAGCTTGTCGCCGCGGCTGACAGTGGCTTGCGGCGAGGCGTGTTCGTAGATGGGCGCGTCCGGCAGGCCGGGGCGGTCCTCCCAGGCCTGGTCGATCAGGTCGACGGCGGTGTCGATCAGCACGCCCTTCGCGCCGAGTGCGGCGCGCAGCTGCTGGGCGACCGCGAGTCCGAGGACCTGGCCGTCGACGACCAGGGTCTGGCCGGTCTGCAGCTTGTCGGCGATCCAGGTGATGTGCTGGCTGGAGGCGCCGTTGGGGATCTTGAAGAGATGGATGCCGCTGTCGGCGAGTTCGCGTTCGGCGGAGGTCCAGTAGCGGCTGTCGGCGAAGAGCTGGGCGTCGTCCAGCGTGACGACGAGGGTCCCCATGGAACCGGTGAAGCCGGAGAAGACCTCGCGGGCCTGCCAGCGGCGCGGCAGGTACTCGGAGAGATGGGGGTCGGCCGAAGGGACCAGGATGGCGTGGGCGCCGGCGTTGCGCAGGGCGTCGCGCAGTCTGGAGATGCGCAGCTTGATCTGGGAAAGGCGGGTATCCATGGCGGGCCTCGGCGGGTTGGCAGGCGGACCGTGGCTGACCGGATAGGTCACCCACTTCGAAGTCGCCGATTGTAGGAGCCTCTCTTTCAGAGCTCCGTCCGCAACGCCCACAACTCCGGGAACAGCACGACGTCGAGCATCTTGCGCAGATAGCTGACGCCGCCGGTGCCGCCGGTGCCTCGCTTGAAGCCGATCACGCGTTCCACGGTGGTGACGTGGCGGAATCGCCAAAGCCGGAACGCGTCTTCGAGGTCGACGAGTTCTTCGCCCATCTGATAGAGGTCCCAGTGGGCTTTCGGATCGCGATAGACCTCCAGCCAGGCGGCCTTGACGCCGTCGTCGGCGGAGCGCGGCTGGGTCCAGTCGCGGTCGAGTGCGGCGGCGGGCACGGCGATGCCGCGGCGCTTCATCAGTCGCAGGACTTCGTCGTACAGCGAGGGCGCTTCGTAAGCCGCCTGAACGTCGGCGAGCAGGTCGGCGCGATGCGCGTGCGGCTTGAGCATCGCGGCGTTCTTGTTGCCGAGCATGAACTCGATGCGCCGGTACTGCGCGCTCTGGAAGCCGCTGCTGTTGGAGAGGTAGGGCCGGATGGCCGAGTATTCGGGCGGCGTCATCGTGCTGAGCACGTCCCAGGCGTGGACGAGCTGCTCCATGATGCGCGACACCCGGGCCAGCATCTTGAAGGCTTCGGGCAACTGGTCCGAGGCCACGCGCGTCACCGCGCCGTGCAGCTCGTGCAGCATCAGCTTCATCCACAACTCCGAGGTCTGGTGCTGGATGATGAAGAGCATCTCGTTGTGGTCGGGCGAGAGCGGATGCTGCGCGCTCAGCACCTGGTCCAGGCGCAGGTAGTCGCCGTAGCTCATGTCCTTGGAAAAGTCGAGCTGTGCGCCTTCCTCGTGGACGATGGCCTCGCCGCCTTGGCCGCCGCCACTCCCGGCCTTGACGTCCGTCCCGCCGGATCCGTGTCCCATCGGGCAACTCATGTCACTGCCGCCTTCTTGTTGAAGCGCGCCTCGCGCCATTCCTCGGTGGCCAGCACCTGGTGCAGGTGCTCGACTGCGTCCCAGGCGTCGGCGAAGCCGATGTACAGCGGCGTGAAGCCGAAGCGCAGGATGTGCGGCACCTCGTCGAGCCGCGTGGGATCGCCCGCGCGGAAGTCGCCGATCACGCCGCGCTCGATCAGCGCCTGCACGACCGCGTAGCCGGCCGTCTCATGCAGCGGCGCCTTCAGCGCCAGGCAGACCTGGCTGCCGCGCTGAGCGGCGTCGCGCGGCGAGACGACGTAGATGCCTTGCCCGCCGCAGCGCTCTTCGGCGAGTCGCGCGAACAACTCGGTCAAGGCGATCGACTTCTCGCGCAGCGCCGCCATGCCGCCGAACGGTTCGGCCGCGAGCAGCGTGTCCACGCCGCACTCCAGCGCCGCCGTCGAGAGGATCGCCGGCGTGCCGCAGATATAGCGCTTGATGCCTGGCGCGGGGGCGTAGTTGGCGGTGAACTGGAACGGCGACGCATGGCCCAGCCAGCCCGACAGCGGCTGCCAGAAGCGGTCGGCGTGGCGCGGATGCGCCCACACGAAGGCCGGCGCGCCGGGGCCGCCATTGAGGTACTTGTAGCCGCAGCCGATGGCGAAGTCGGCATCCGCGGCGTTCAGGTCGACCGGGATCGCGCCCGCGGAGTGCGCAAGGTCCCACACGGTCAGCGCGCCGGCCGCGTGCGCCGCGCCGGTGACCGCCTTCATGTCGTGCTTGCGTCCGGTCCGGTAGTTGACCTCCGTCAGCATCAACACGGCGAGCCTGTCGTCCAGCAGGCCGGGGATCTCATCGACGTGATCGACGAGGTGGAGCGTCATGCCGAACTGTTCGGCGAGGCTCTCCGCGATGTAGAGGTCGGTGGGGAAGTTGCTGCGTTCGGAAACGACGACCGTGCGACGGCCGTCAGCGTCGCCGGCCTTGACGATGCGCAGCGCCGCGCTCAGCACCTTGTAGAGGTTGAGCGAGGTCGAGTCCGCGACGATGGTCTCACCCGGCTTCGCGCCGATCAGGCGGCCGATCTTGTCGCCGATGCGCGAGGGCAGGTCGATCCAGCCGGCGGTGTTCCAGCTCTTGATCAGGTCGCGGCCCCATTCCTCCTGGATCACCTGCTGCACGCGCGCCGCAGTCGTTCTGGGCATCGCGCCCAGCGAATTGCCGTCCAGGTAGAGCGTGCCCGCAGGCAGCGAGAACTGGTCCTTCAGCGGCGCCAGCGGATCGGCGGCGTCCAGGGACAGGCAGTCTTGTCGTGTGGTCATCGAGGGTCCAGATGAATTCAGAGATGGAGCTGAAGAGGGGTCACAGCGAGCGCAGCACCGCGCGCACCGGCGATGCGCACGCGCCGGCGAGCTTGAGCGGCAGCGCGATCAGCTCGTAGTCGCCTTCGGGGACCTCGTCGAGCACGAGGTTCTCCAGCACCCGCAGGTCCAGGCGCAACAGCCGCTGGTGGCTGTCCAGCGTCTTGCTGGTCGCGGGATCGACGCTCGGCGTGTCGAGTCCGATCAGCTTCACGCCGCGCGCGGCCAGCCATTCGACGGTCTCCGGCGCATAGGCGCTGAACTCCGGATTCCAGGCGGTGTCCGCGCGCTCGTTGCAGCGCACCAGCACGCGCGCCGGCAGGTCCTGCGCGGCGTGTTCGAGATGCTCGACGCGGATCAGCGGTCCGCAACCGATCGCATGGATCACGCGGCAGGGACCGAGGTAGGGATCGAGCGCCACTTCCGCCGCGCTCGCGACGCCGTCCGCGTAATGCAGCGGCGCATCGGCATGCGCGCCGACGTGTGGCGACATCGTGATCGCGCTCAGGTTCACCGGGCACTCCGGCGAGAGACGCGCCGTCCACTTCAGCGCGTAGGGCTCGTCGCCGGGAAAGATCGGCGCGTCGGGCGCCACCACCGGCGAGATGTCCCACAGCGATCGTGGGGAGGATGGGCGGGTTGACTTCATGGGCTGCTCCTGCCGGCCCTGCTGCTGGCCGGCTCGACGGCGCGCACCTTATCGTGCGGTACCAGGCCGTGGTGTCGGTTAATTCCAACAAGACCGGGTGGTTTGCGCAAGCCGCCCGGCGTCGCGACGACGACAGGCTCAGGGTTATCTCGGGACAGCAGGCGCAGCCAGATCGTTGACACCTCAACTATCCAGACCTAAAGTGATCCCGTCAAGCAGTCCTCGCCCGACGCTCGCCGGGTGTCCCACCATGCGTATCACCTGCATCGGCGGCGGTCCCGCCGGCCTGTACTTCGCGCTGCTGATGAAGCGGCAGAACCCATCGCACGAGGTCACGGTGCTGGAGCGCAACCGCGCCGGCGACACCTTCGGCTGGGGCGTGGTGTTCTCGGACCAGACGCTGGCCGCGCTGCGCGAGGCCGATCCGACAACCGCCGAGCAGATCCTGCAGTCCTTCAACCACTGGGACGACATCGCCGTCCACATCGACGGCCGCACGATGGTGTCGGGCGGGCACGGCTTCTGCGGCATCGGCCGGCGCAAGCTGCTGGACATCCTGCGCGAGCGGTGCGAGGAGCTGGGCGTCGTGCTGCGCTACGAGACCGACGTCGCCGACGATGCGGACATCGATGCCGACCTGATCATCGCCGCCGACGGCCTCAACAGCCGGCTGCGCCAGAAGTACGCCGCGACCTACCAGCCCGACATCGACCTGCGGAACTGCCGCTTCGTCTGGCTGGGCACGACGAAGCTTTTCGACGCCTTCACCTTTGATTTCCAGAAGACCGAATGGGGATGGTTCCAGGCGCACGCCTACCGCTATGACGACACGCATTCGACCTTCATCGTCGAGACGCCGGAGCAGGTCTGGAAGGACGCCGGCCTTGAGGACATGAGCAAGGAGGAGGGCATCGCCTTCTGCGAGAAGCTCTTCGCCAAGGTGCTCGACGGCCATCCGCTGATCTCGAACGCGGCGCACCTGCGCGGCTCGGCGCAGTGGATCCGCTTCCCGCGTGTGGTCTGCAAGCGCTGGGTGCATCACAACGGCCGCGCGCCGGTCGTGCTGATGGGCGACGCGGCGCACACCGCGCATTTCTCGATCGGCTCGGGCACCAAGCTCGCGCTGGAGGACGCCATCGCGCTGGCGCGCGACATCGAGCGCCACGGCGGCGGCGTGGACGGTCTGTCCGCCGCGCTGGAAGCATATGAAGCCACGCGGTCGATCGACGTGCTGCGCATCCAGAACGCGGCGCGCAACTCGACCGAGTGGTTCGAGAACGTCGAGCGCCACGCGCGCCTGGCACCGGAGCAGTTCGCGTATTCGCTGCTGACGCGTTCGCAGCGCATCTCGCACGAGAACCTGCGGCTGCGCGATGCGCGCTATGTCGGCGAGTACGAATTGTGGCTCTCCCAGCGTGCGGGCCTGGACCGTGCCGCGCCGCCGATGTTCACGCCGTTCACGCTGCGCGGCGTGAGGCTGAAGAACCGCGTCGTGGTGTCTCCGATGGCGCAGTACTCCTGCGCGGACGGCCAGCCCGCCGAGTACCACCTGGCCCACCTCGGCGCGCGCGCGATGGGCGGCGCGGGGCTGGTGTTCGTCGAGATGACCTGCGTGTCGCCGGAGGCTCGCATCACGCCGGGATGCCCGGGCTTGTGGAACGACGCGCAACGCGACGGCTGGAAGCGCATCGTCGATCACGTGCACCGCAGCTCGACCGCGAAGATCGCCATGCAGCTCGGCCACGCCGGCGCGAAGGGCTCGACGCGCGTGGCCTGGGACGGCATCGACCAGCCGCTGGACGACGGCAACTGGCCGTTGATCTCGGCGTCGCCGCAGCAGTATCTGGACGGCGTCAGCCAGTGGTCGAGCGAGATGACCCGCGCCGACATGGACCGCGTCAAGGCCGACTTCGTCGCCGCGACGCGGCGCGCGGCCGATGCCGGCTTCGACTGGCTGGAGCTGCACTGCGCGCACGGCTACCTGCTGTCGAGTTTCCTGTCGCCGCTGACGAACCGGCGCGGGGATGACTACGGCGGCTCGCTGGAAAACCGCCTGCGTTATCCGATCGACGTCTTCGCCGCGATGCGCGCGGCGTGGCCCCAGGACCGGCCGATGTCGGTGCGGATCTCCGCGAACGATTGGGTGCCGGGCGGAACGACGGCCGAGGATGCGGTCGCCATGGCCGAGGCGTTCAAGGCCGCGGGTGCCGACCTGATCGACGTCTCCTCCGGGCAGGTCAGCAAGCAGGAGCGGCCCACCTACGGCCGCATGTGGCAGACGCCGTTCAGCGAAAGCGTGCGCAATCGCGCCGGCATCGCGACGATCGCGGTGGGCGCGATCTCGGAGGCGGACCACGTCAACAGCATCATCGCGGCCGGCCGCGCGGACCTGTGCGCGATCGCGCGGCCGCATCTGGCCAATCCGGCGTGGACGCTGACCGAGGCCGCGAAGATCGGCTACCTGTCCGGACCCGGCCTGGACTGGCCGGTCCAGTACCTATCGGGCAAGAGCCAGATGGAGCGCGAGTTCGAGCGCCAGCGCGCCACGGGCGGCGGCGCGGCCGCGCAGGAACAGGCCAACAAGGCGCTCGGCGTCTGAGGCGGCGGTCATGACGACAAGCGACAGCGTCAAGGGATCTCCATGAGCAACAAGTACCCGCTCGAAGGGCTGCATGCGGTCGTCACCGGTGGCGGCTCCGGCATCGGCGCGGCGATCGCGCAGGCGCTGATCGCCGACGGCGCGCGCGTCACCTTGATGGGCCGGCGCATCGGGACGTTGAAGGAACAGCGCGACAGGCTGAACGTCGGCGGCGGTCCGTCGGTCGAGCTGCAGGTCTGCGACGTCGGCGACGAAGCCAGCGTGCGCGACGCCTTCGCTGCGGCGGTGGCGGCGGCCGGTCCGATCGACCTGCTGGTCAACAACGCCGGGCAGGTCGAGACGGCACCGCTCGCGAAGACCTCGCTGGACACGTGGCAGCGGCTGCTCAACGTGAACCTCACCGGCAGCTTCCTGTGCAGCCGCGAAGTGCTGCCCGCGATGACGGAACGTCGCTTCGGCCGCATCGTCAATGTGGCGAGCACCGCGGCGCTGAAGGGCTACGCCTACGTCGCGGCCTACTGCGCGGCCAAGCACGGCGTGCTCGGCCTCACGCGCGCCCTGGCGCTGGAGACGGCGCGCAAGGGCGTGACCGTCAACGCCGTCTGCCCGGGCTACACCGAGACCGACATCGTCGCCGGCGCGATCGAGACCATCGTCGCCAAGACCGGCCGCACGGCCGAGGAGGCGCGCGCCGAGCTCGCCTCGGTCAATCCGCAAGGGCGGCTGGTCGACCCGGCGGAGGTCGCCGCCACGGTGGCGTGGCTGGCGCGTCGCGACAGCGGCTCGATCACGGGGCAGGCGATCGCCGTCGCCGGCGGGGAGGTGATGTGATGCGAGACGCCACGAAGGGGACGCTGCAGGACCTCGTCGTCGACGAGCCCGGCGCCGATTTCGGTCCGGACCTGGAATCCCGCATGCACGACGGCGACCACCAGGCCTTGCGCGTCTGGCTGCGCCTGCTGGCCTGCACCACGCGGATCGAGGACCAGATCCGTCAGCGCCTGCGCAGCGACTTCGGCACGACGCTGCCGCGCTTCGACCTGCTCGCGCAGCTGGAGCGCAGCCCCGACGGCCTGACGATGCGCGAGCTGTCGCAGCGCTTGATGGTGACCGGCGGCAACGTCACCGGCATCACCGACCAGCTCGAAGCCGAGGGCCACGTCGTGCGCGAGCCGCATCCGTCGGACCGGCGCAGCGTCACCGTGCGCCTGACGCCGGCCGGGCGACGCCAGTTCAAGCGCATGGCGGCGACGCACGAGGGCTGGATCGTCGAGCTGCTGGCCGGCTGGCCGCCCGAGCAGAAGACCCAGGTGTATGAGCTGCTCGCGGGATTGAAGGGCCACCTTGCGCAGCTCGACGCCGCCCGCAAATGAACGATTGAAGGAGTACCCATCGATGGACAGCCATCTCATCAGCGGCAACACGCGCAGCCTGAAGGGCTTCGAGCCGAAGCATTTCGCCTGGCGCCAGGAGGGCGCGGTCGGCGTCGTCACGCTGAACCGTCCCGAGCGCAAGAACCCGCTGACCTTCGAGTCCTACGCCGAGCTGCGCGATCTGTTCCGCACGCTGAGCTGCGTGGAAGAGGTGAACGCGATCGTGGTGCAGGGCGCGGGCGGCAACTTCTGCTCCGGCGGCGACGTCCACGAGATCATCGGCCCGTTGACCAGGATGGCCATGCCGGACCTGCTGGCGTTCACACGCATGACCGGCGATCTCGTCAAGGCGATGCGCGCCTGCCCGCAGCCGGTGGTGGCCGCGATCGACGGCGTCTGCGCCGGCGCTGGCGCCATCATGGCAATGGCCTCGGACCTGCGCGTCGGCACGGCGCGAAGCAAGACGGCCTTCCTGTTCACCCGCGTCGGCCTGGCGGGCTGCGACATGGGCGCCTGCGCGCTGCTGCCGCGCATCGTCGGACAGGGGCGCGCGTCGGATCTGCTCTACACCGGCCGCAGCCTGGGCGGAGAAGAGGCGCTGCAGTGGGGTTTCCTCAATCGCATCGCCGAGCCGGACGCGCTGGAATCGCAAGCCGTGTCCTGGGCCGCGGAGATCGCCGCCGGTCCGAACTTCGCGCATGCGATGACCAAGCGGATGCTGCACCAGGAGTGGACGATGGGCGTCGACGAGGCCATCGAGGCCGAAGCGCAGGCGCAGGCGATCTGCATGATGACGCAGGACTTCCACCGCGCGTATCACGCGTTCGTCGCGAAGCAGCGCCCCGAATTCAAGGGCGATTGAGGACGGCATGAATCATCTGGAGCATCTGGACTGGCCGTTCTTCGAGGACAAGCACCGCGCGCTCGCGAGCGAGCTGGACGGCTGGTGCGCGCGCAACCTGGCGCATGGCGCGGTCGATCACGAGGATGTCGATGCCTCCTGCAAGGCGCTGGTGAAGGCGCTCGGCGCGGGCGGCTGGCTGACGCACGCGGTGGCGGGCGAGGGCCAGGCCATCGACACCCGCGCGATCTGCCTGCTGCGCGAGACGCTTGCTCGGCATGACGGTCTTGCGGACTTCGCGTTCGCCATGCAGGGACTGGGCTCGGGTGCGATCTCGCTGATGGGCACGCCGGCGCAGCGCGAGGCGTATCTGCCACGTGTCTCGCGCGGCGAGGCGTTGGCGGCGTTCGCGCTGTCCGAGCCGGAAGCCGGATCGGACGTGGCAGCGATGCACTGCGCCGCGCGATTGGACGATCGGGGTGGCGGTCAGGGCGGCGACCACTACGTGCTGGACGGCGAGAAGACCTGGATCTCCAACGGCGGGATCGCGGACTTCTACGTCGTCTTTGCGCGCACGGGCGAAGCCCCCGGATCGCGCGGCATCAGCGCGTTCATCGTCGACGCCGGCACGCCTGGCCTCGAGATCGCCGAGCGCATCGACGTCATCGCGCCGCATCCGCTGGCACGGCTGCGCTTCACCGGCTGCCGTGTGCCGAAGACCGCGATGATCGGCGCGCCCGGCGAAGGCTTCAAGGTGGCGATGCGGACGCTGGACGTGTTCCGCACCTCGGTCGCCGCGGCCTCGCTGGGCTTCGCGCGGCGGGCGCTGGAGGAAGGGCTGAACCAGGCCAGGGAGCGCGCCATGTTCGGCGCCACGCTGGCCGACCTGCCGCTGACGCAGGCCAAGCTCGCCGACATGGCCTGCACCGTCGACAGCAGTGCGCTGCTGGTCTACCGAGCGGCGTGGGAACGCGACCAGGGCCGCACGATCACGCGCGAGGCCGCGATGGCCAAGCTGATGGCCACCGAGGGCGCGCAGCGCGTGATCGACGCCGCGGTGCAACTGCACGGCGGGCGCGGCGTCCGGCGCGGCGAGATCGTCGAGTCCCTGTACCGCGAGATCCGCGCGCTGCGCATCTACGAAGGCGCCAGCGAGGTCCAGCAGCTGATCATCGGACGAGACCTGCTGAAGAACGGATGAAGAACGGACAAGGACGCGCCCATGCACCGCACCGCCCATCTCGACACCTTCGCTCGCGACCACCTGCCGCCGCGGGATCAATGGCCGGAGCTGGTCTTCGATCTGCCGGAGCTGCAGTTCCCCGAACGCATGAACTGCTCGCAGGACCTGCTGGATCGATGGGTGGCGGAAGGGCAGGGGGGGCGCACGGCGGTGATCGGTGACGACGGCGGCGACGGCCGCGGTGGCGGCATCCGCTGGACCTATGCCGAGCTGCAGGCGCAGGCGAATCGCATCGCCAACGTGCTGGTGAGCGAGCTCGGCGTGGTGCCCGGCAACCGCGTGCTGCTGCGCGGCGCCAACACGCCGCAGATGGCGGCCTGCTGGTTCGCGGTGATGAAGGTCGGTGCGATCGCCGTCGCGACGATGCCGCTCTTGCGTGCCAAGGAACTCGGCCAGGTCATCGAGAAGGCGCGTGTCTCGCACGCGCTGTGCGACGCGGCGCTGGCCGGAGAACTGGTGACGGCGCGCGCGCAGTTCCCCGTGCTCGAACGGGTCTGCCTGTTCCGCAGCGACGCGGCGGACGGGTTGGAGGCGCTGGCGGAGCGCCAGTCCACGAGTTTTGAGAACGTCGACACCGCGTCCGACGACTGCGCACTGATCGCGTTCACGTCCGGCACGACGGGGCAGCCCAAGGGCACGATGCACTTCCATCGCGACGTGCTCGCGATCTGCCGATGCTGGCCGGTGCACTGCCTGCGCGCGCGGTCCGACGACGTGTTCATCGGCAGTCCGCCGCTGGCCTTCACCTTCGGGCTCGGCGGTCTGCTGCTGTTCCCGCTCAGCGTCGGCGCGACGGCCGTGCTGCTGGAGAAGGCCTCGCCCGACGCGCTGCTGCCGGCGATCGAGAAACACCGCGCCACAGTCTGCTTCACGGCGCCGACTTCCTACCGCGCGATGGTGGCAGCGATCACGGCCGGAGCGACATCCGGAGCGGCGTCCACGGGGGCGGACTCAGGCAAAGCCCACGACCTGTCCTCGCTGCGCAAGTGCGTGAGCGCCGGTGAGGCGCTGCCCGCCGCGACGCGCCAGCTGTGGAAGGACACGACCGGCCTGGAGATGATCGACGGCATCGGCGCCACCGAGATGCTGCACATCTTCGTCTCGCACACCGAGGAGACGGCGCGCCCCGGTGCGACCGGCAAGCCGGTGCCGGGCTACCGGGCCCGCGTCGTCGACGATGAGGGCCGAGACGTGCCGCAGGGCAGCGTCGGCAAGCTGGCGGTGCTGGGGCCGACCGGTTGCCGCTACCTCGCCGACGATCGCCAGCTCAAGTACGTCAAACACGGCTGGAACCTCACTGGCGACGCCTATCTCATCGACGCCGACGGTTATTTCGTCTACCAGGCGCGCACCGACGACATGATCATCTCGGGCGGCTACAACATCGCCGGTCCGGAGGTCGAGTCCGCGCTGCTCGCGCATCCTGGGGTCGCCGAATGCGCCGTGGTCGGCGTGCCGGACGAAGAGCGCGGTCAGGTGGTGAAGGCCTTCGTCGTCCTGAAGCCGAATGCGATCGACGCGACGGGAGCGACCCGGGCCGCCGGCGAAGCCGCGTTGATCAAGGAGATCCAGGACTTCGTCAAGGCCACGATCGCCCCGTACAAGTACCCCCGTGCGATAGAGTTCCGCGCCAGTCTGCCCCGCACCGAGACGGGCAAGCTGCAACGTTTCCGCCTGCGTGAGCAGTAACCGCAGTCTTCCGACCGACCGTCCCCTTTCCTCCCCGGAGAAGCCGATGAAGAAGCCGTCGAAGTCCCCCGCGTTCCTGCTCGCCCTGGCCGCCGCCGCGACCGCCGCGCTGGGTGTCGCGATGCCCGCCGCCCACGCGGCCGACAAGCTCAAGGTGGGCATGCTGAGCACGCTGTCTGGCGCGGGCGCCGGCCTGGGCGTGGACATCCGCGACGGCTTCGCGCTCGCGGTGCAGCAGAACGGCGGCAAGCTCGGCGGCCTGCCGGTGGAGACGGTCATCGCCGACGACCAGCAGAACCCCGAAGTCGCGAAGCAGTCCGCCGAGCGGCTGCTCAAGCGCGACAAGGTCGACGTGATGACCGGCATCGTGTTCTCCAACGTGATGCTGGCGGTCGGGCCCGGGGTCTTCGCCGCGCAGGTGCCCTACATCAGCGCGAACGCCGGTCCCTCCCAGTACGCCGGTGAACAGTGCAACCCGTACTTCTTCAACGTCGCCTGGCAGAACGACAACCTGCACGAAGCCATCGGCAAGACGGTGATGGACAAGGGCTTCAAGAAGGTCGTCGTGCTCGCGCCCAACTACCCGGCGGGCAAGGACGCGGTGGCGGGATTCCGGCGCTACTACAAGGGCGTGGTCGCCGACGAGATCTACACCAAGCTCGGCCAGCTCGACTACTCCGCGGAGCTGGCCCAGGCGCGCGCGGCCAGGCCCGACGCGATGTACATCTTCCTGCCCGGCGGCATGGGCATCAACTTCATCAAGCAGTTCGTCGGCGCGGGGCTGTCCAAGGATGTGACCCTGTTCGGACCGGGCTTCTCCGCCGACGAGGACGTGATCAAGGCCGTCGGCGAGCCGATGCTGGGCATGTTCAACAGCTCGCACTGGGCGCACGACCTCGACAACGCCGCCAACAGGCGATTCGTCGCGGACTTCGTCAAGGCCTACGGCCGGCTGCCTTCGCTCTATGCGAGCCAGGGCTACGATGCGGCGTTGCTGATCGGCGCGGCAGTGCGCGACGTGAAGGGGAAGATCGAGGACAAGCCCGCCCTGCTGAAGGCGCTCAAGGCCGCGAAGTTCGAGTCGGTGCGCGGCCCCTTCCGCTTCAACCACAACCAGTATCCGGTGCAGGACTACTACCTGCGCGTGATCACCAAGGACCCGCAGGGCCGCGTGACCAACCGGACGCTGGGCAAGATCTTCGAGCAGCACGCGGACGCCTACGCGCCGCAGTGCAAGATGAAGTGATGACGGGCCGCCCGCGATGGACCTGATCCTCGTCGCCGAGCAGGCGCTCAACGGCCTGCAATTCGGGCTGATGCTGTTCCTGCTGGCCGCCGGCCTGACGCTGGTGTTCGGCATCATGGACCTGATCAACCTCGCGCACGGCTCGCTGTACATGGTCGGCGCCTACCTGGCCGCGGCGGCGATCGCGGCCGGCGCGTCCTTCCTGATGGCGGTGATCGCGGCGGTCGCGGGCACGGCACTGTTCGGCATGCTGCTGGAGGTGACGCTGCTGCGCCGCCTCTACCAGCGCGACCACCTGAGCCAGGTGCTGGCGACCTTCGCGCTGATCCTGATGCTCAACGAAGGCGTGCGCATGATCTGGGGCGAGCAGCCGCTGATGCTCAACACGCCGGTCGCCTTGTCGGGCCCGGTCGAACTGTTGCCCGGCCTGATGTATCCGGCCTACCGGCTGCTGATCATCGGCGTGGGCCTGGCGGTGGCGGTAGCGCTCTACCTGCTGGTGACGCGCACGCGCTGGGGCATGTGGGTGCGCGCCGGCGCGTCCAACCGCGCGATGACCACGGCGATGGGCGTGCCCGCGGACCGGCTGTTCACCGCGGTCTTCGGCGTCGGCGCGGCCTTGTGCGCGCTGGCCGGTTCCCTGCTGGGACCGCTCCTGGCGGTGCAGGTCGGGATGGGGGAGAGCATCCTGATCCTGGCCTTCGTCGTGATCGTCATCGGCGGCATCGGCTCGATCCGCGGCGCGCTGGTCGGCGCGCTGCTGGTGGGCCTGGTCGACACCGGCTCGCGCACGCTGCTGCCGGCGGCGCTGCGGCAGATCGCCTCGCCGGAGGTCGCTTCCACGCTGGGGCCGTCGATCGCGGCCATCCTGATCTACGTGCTGATGGCGGCGGTGCTGTTCTGGAAACCGCGCGGCCTGTTCCCCGCGAGAGGCTGATCCGATGACCGAGTCCCTGCGCCCGAGACGCACGCTGCTCCATCACCGCGCCGGCGGCGCCTGGATCTGGGCGGTGTTCATCGCGCTGGCGGCGTTGCCGCCGCTGCTGCAGTCGCTGGGCCTGGAGTTCTACACGGTGGTCGCGACGCGCGTGCTGATCTTCGCGATCGCGGCGGCGAGCCTGAACCTGATCCTCGGCTTCGGCGGGCTGGTGAGCTTCGGCCACGCCGCCTTCGTCGGCATCGGCGCGTACACGGTGGGTGTGCTCGCGGACGCGGGCGTGGCGTCGGCGTGGATCGCATGGCCGGCGGCGATGGTGGTCTCCGGTATCGCGGCGGCGGTGATAGGCGCCATCAGCCTGCGCACGCGCGGCGTCTACTTCATCATGATCACGCTGGCCTTCGCGCAGATGTTCCATTACCTGGCCGTCTCGCTGAAGGCCTATGGCGGCGACGACGGGCTGCCGGTGGCGGCGCGGTCGGTGTTGAACGGCCTGCCGGTGGCGCTGACCGACGACGCGTCCTTCTTCCGGGTCGCGCTGGTGCTGTTTGCGCTGGTCTTCCTGGGACTGCGGCGGTTGGTCAACTCGCCGCTGGGCTGGCTGCTGCAGGCCGGGCGCGACAACGAGACGCGCGTCGCCGCGACCGGCGGCCGCGTGTTCGCCGTGCAATGGACGGCCTTCATCGTCGCCGGCGCGATCGCGGGACTCGCGGGCGCGCTGCTGGCCAACCTCAACGGGCTGGTGTCGCCCCACCTGATGCACTGGTCGCAGTCGGGACAGCTGATGGTGATGGTGATCCTGGGCGGCGCCGGCGCGCTGTGGGGCGGGCCGCTCGGCGCGGCGGTGTTCCTGCTGCTCGAGGAACTGCTGTCGGGCGTGACCATCCATTGGCAGTTCGCGCTCGGCGCGATCCTGCTCGTCGTCGTGCTGTTCGCGCCGCGCGGATTGGCGGGGCTCGTCGATCGATCCGGTGTGAAGAAGACCGCGCCATCGTCGTCGGCGGCGAAGTCGAAGGGAGCAGCGCATGCGTGATCCCGCGACGCCTGGATTGCCATCGGCGCTGCCGGAGCTCTCGCTGCTCCAGGTGCATCGACTGGTGAAGCGCTTCGGCGCGCTGACCGCGACCGACGAGGCGAGCTTGGCCGTGCGCGCCGGCGAGACCCACGCGCTCATCGGCCCGAACGGCGCCGGCAAGACGACGTTGATCCACCAGATCTCCGGCGCGCTGGCGCCGGACGGCGGCGGGATCTTCTTCGACAGCGAGGACGTGACCGCGCTCACGATGCCGCGGCGCGTGCGCGAGGGACTGGTGCGTTCCTTCCAGATCACGAGCATCTACAAGCGCTTCACGGTGCTGGACAACGTCGTGCTGGCGGTGCTCGCGCGGCGGCCGTCGGCGCCGTCGTGGTGGCGCGCCGCGCGCGCGGACGAGGCGGCGTACGCAGACGCCGAAGCGATGCTCACGCTGGTCGGGCTCGCGGCGGCGGCCGACCGCGTCGCAGGCAGCCTGGCGCACGGCGAGCAACGTCAGTTGGAGCTCGCGCTGGCGCTCGCCGCCCGACCGCGCCTGCTGCTGCTCGACGAACCGATGGCCGGCATGGGGCCGGATGAATCCGCGCGCATGGTCGACCTGCTCTCGGCGCTGAAGGCGCAACACCTGACGCTGCTGCTGGTCGAGCACGACATGGACGCGGTGTTCAGGCTCGCCGACCGGGTGTCGGTGCTGGTGAACGGGCGCGTGATCGCGACCGGCTCGCCGGAAGAGGTCCGCAACGACCCGGCCGTCAGGCAGGCCTACCTCGGCGATGAGGCGTCAGGGACGACCGGGGCGACGGGAGAAGCGGCATGAGCGAGGCGCTGCTCGAGATCGACGGCCTGCGCGCCGGTTACGGCGACAGCCAGGTGCTGTTCGGCCTGGACCTGCGCATCGCGCCGGGCGAGGTGGCGACGCTGCTGGGCCGCAACGGCATGGGCAAGAGCACGACGCTGCGTTGCCTGACCGGCTGGTTGGCGCCGAACGGCGGTCGCATCCGCTTCGCCGGCGAGGACGTCTCCGGCTGGCGTGCCGACCGCATCGCGCGGCTGGGGCTGGCGATCGTGCCCGAGGGGCGGCAGGTCTTCCCCAATCTCAGCGTGCTCGAACACCTGAAGGCCTTCGAGGCCAACCGATGCCGCGCCGCGGAACCCTGGAACGTCGAGCGTGTCTTCGCCCTCTTCCCCCGGTTGAAGGAACGCGCGTCGAACATGGGCCATCAGCTGTCGGGCGGCGAGCAGCAGATGCTCGCCATCGGCCGCGCGCTGGTCACCAATCCGCGGCTGCTGGTGCTGGACGAGGCCACCGAGGGCCTGGCCCCGCTGATCCGCGAGGACATCTGGCGCTGCCTGGACACGCTGCGGCAGGCCGGGCAGACCATCCTGGTGGTCGACAAGTACGTGAAGCGCCTGATCGGGCTGGCCGACCGGCACAGCATCCTGGAGCGCGGGCAGGTCGTCTGGCGCGGCGACTCGGCCGCGCTCGCGGCCGATCACGGGTTGTGGCACCGGCATCTGGGCGTATGAACGACGATGCCATGACAAGGAGGACCGCATGACGGCTGCATTCGAGCGCGAGGTGCTGATCCGTTTCGGGCATTGCGACCCGGCGGGGATCGTGTTCTTCCCGCGCTACTTCGAGATGCTGAACGCCTTCGTCGAAGACTGGTTCAACGAGGGCCTGGGCGTGCCTTACGCCGAGCTGCTCGGCGCGCGCCGCATCGGTCTGCCGACCGTGCAGCTGCAGACCAACTTCGAGCGCATCAGCCGCCAGGGCGAGCGTCTGACGCAGCGGCTGTGGATCGAGCGCGTCGGGCGCAGCTCGCTGTCGCTGCGCGTGAGCTTCGACGGCGCGGACGGCCCGCGCGTGAGCTTCGGCCAGGTGCTGGTGTGCACCTCGCTCGAGACGCACCAGTCGCAGCCTTTCCCCGAGGACGTCCGCGCCGCGCTGGTGCGGGCGGTCCAGCAGCAGCAATCCCAACAATCGTCAGAGCAGTAGAGGAGTCCCGACGATGAACGACAACAACGAGAAGACAAGCGCCGGCACGGGCGCGGGAACCGTCGCGGGAACGGGCGCCGGCAAGCGCGTGCTGCAACCCGCGGGCTGGGCGGCGCCGCGCGGTTACGCGAACGGCGTGGCCGCGACCGGCACGGTCGTCAGCGTGGCCGGCCAGATCGGCTGGAACGGGCAATGCCAGTTCGAGAGCGACGACTTCATCGACCAGTGCCGCCAGGCGCTGATCAACATCAAGGCGGTGCTGGCCGAAGCCGGCGCCGAGCCGCGACACATCGTGCGGATGACCTGGTACCTGCTCGACAAGCGCGAGTACGTCGCGCGCGGCCGCGAGGTGGGCCAGGCCTACCGCGAGGTGCTGGGCAGCGAGTACGCCATTGCGATGACGGCGGTCCAGGTCGCGGGTCTGATCGAGGATCGTGCGAAGGTCGAAATCGAGGTGACAGCGGTGGTGCCGGCACGGGACTAGGATCGGTTTGAACGCATTCAAGAACGGAAGAGACACATGAGCCACGCATCCAAGGCCGCGAAGGCGGCATTCCACTGGGACGATCCGCTGCTGCTGGAACAGCAGCTGACCGACGACGAGCGCGCCGTGCGCGACGCGGCGGCGGCGTACTGCCAGGACCGTCTGACGCCGCGCGTGCTGGAGGCTTTCCGGCACGAGAAGACCGATGCCGCGATCTTCCGCGAGATGGGCGAGCTGGGTCTGCTCGGCCCGACCATCCCCGAGGAGTACGGCGGCGCCGGCCTGAACTACGTCTGCTACGGCCTGATCGCGCGCGAGGTGGAGCGCGTGGACAGCGGCTACCGCTCGATGATGAGCGTGCAGAGCTCGCTGGTGATGGTGCCGATCAACGAATTCGGCAACGAGGCGACCAAGCGCAAGTATCTGCCCAAGCTGGCCAGCGGAGAGTGGATCGGCTGCTTCGGCCTGACGGAGCCGAATCACGGCTCGGACCCGGGCTCGATGGTGACGCGGGCGCGCAAGGTCGACGGCGGCTACGCGTTGAGCGGCAGCAAGATGTGGATCACCAACAGCCCGATCGCGGACGTGTTCGTGGTCTGGGCCAAGGACGACGGCGGGCAGATCCGCGGCTTCGTGCTGGAGAAGGGCTGGAAGGGCCTGAGCGCGCCCGCGATCCACGGCAAGGTGGGCCTGAGAGCGTCGATCACCGGCGAGATCGTGATGGACGAGGTCTTCTGCCCGGAGGAGAACGCCTTCCCTGACGTGCGCGGCCTGAAGGGGCCGTTCACCTGTCTGAACAGCGCGCGTTACGGCATCGCTTGGGGCGCGCTGGGCGCGGCGGAATTCTGCTGGCACACGGCGCGGCAGTACACGATGGACCGCCAGCAATTCGGCAAGCCGCTGGCGGCCAACCAGCTGGTGCAGAAGAAGCTCGCCGACATGCAGACCGAGATCACGCTGGGCCTGCAGGGTTGCCTGCGGCTGGGGCGGATGAAGGACGAGGGCACGGCGGCGGTGGAGATCACGTCCATCATGAAGCGCAACAGCTGCGGCAAGTCGCTGGACATCGCGCGCACGGCGCGGGACATGCTGGGCGGCAACGGCATCAGCGACGAGTTCGGCATCGCCAGACACCTGGTCAACCTGGAGGTGGTCAACACCTACGAGGGCACGCACGACATCCATGCGCTGATCCTGGGCCGCGCGCAGACGGGGATCGCGGCGTTCTGAGACACCGGGGCGGTCTCAAGCTGTCCTGAATGCGACAGCACCGCGATTGGTCCAGTAGCACGATCCGCCGCTGACCGGACCCGTTCGATGGTCCGGCGCGATCCGGAGACGATCATGGACGACATCACCGCCCGCATCCCTTCGCTCAAGGGCCTGGTCAGCGACGCCGAATGGCAGCTGCGCGTGGACCTCGCCGCCTGCTACCGGCTGGTCGCGCGCTACGGCTGGAGCGACCTGATCTTCACGCACATCAGCGCACGGCTGCCCGGCGACGCGCATGAGTTCCTGATCAATCCCTACGGCCTGATGTTCGACGAGATCACGGCTTCCAGCCTGATCAAGGTCGACGCGTCGGGCAACAAGCTGCAGGAGACGCCGTTCCCCGTCAACCAGGCTGGCTTCATCATCCACTCCGCGATTCACGCGGCCCGGCCGGACGTCGGCTGCGTGCTGCACACCCACACGCGCGCCGGCGTGGCCGTGTCGGCGCAGAAGGGCGGCGTGCTGCCGATCTCGCAGCAGTCGACCTTCGTGCTGGCCTCGCTCGCGTACCACGACTACGAGGGCGTCGCGATCCGGCCTGACGAGCAGCCACGGCTGCAGAACGACCTCGGCGACAAGATCTTCTACTGCCTGCGCAACCACGGTCTGCTGACCGTCGGCAAGACGATCGCCGACGCGTTCCTGTCGATGTACACCTTCGAGAGCGCCTGCCAGATCCAGATCGCGGCGCAGGCCGGCGGCGTCGAGCTGACGCCGGTCCACGACGCGATCATCCGCGGCACGGCCGAGGCGATGCGCGTGCAGACCGGTGGCCTCGGCGGCGCCTTCGTGTGGCCGACGCTGCTCCGGCAGGCGCAGCGGCAAAGTCCCGGCTTCGACGTTTGAAGCGGCCCGCCAGGTTGCCTTTTGCGTCACCCGCGGCAAATTCGTCTCAAGGCTTGATCGCCGCCAGCCATGCGATCGCGCTGAGCCCCGCGATCGCGATGGCCGGCGCATGACGCAGCCAGGCCGGGGCAGGGCGCTCGTGCCGCTCGACGTGCCGACGCAAGGTCGCCGCCAGCACGCCGTGCAAGCCCGACAGCGCCACGACGATCGGCAGCTTGGCGGTCAGCCAGAGTGCGCCGAACCAGCCGCCCCAGCTCGCCAGGCCGATGCCGAGGGCCCAGGCCGCCAGCATCGCCGGCGTGGTCACGCGCCGGTCCCAATGCAGGATGGCCGTGCCGAGGCGCTTCTCGTGGGGCAGCAGCACCGCTTCCCCGACGGGCCGCAGCGCGGCGATCGTCACGCCCAGCAACACCAGCCCACCCGCCCAGGTGAGCACCGCCGCGAGGTGCAGCCCCTTGATCCACAAGTACGTCATCGCGCCGCCTCGCGACCCAGCATGAACCAGCTGTAGAAGCCGCCTAACGGAATGAAGGCAGCGAGCAGCAATCGCCACGTGGTGGCGCCATCGACGGCGCGTTCCGTCCTTGCCTGCGCCAACTGCCAGCAGAAGACGAGGAAGGCCATGCCGTGCACGGGTCCCATGACAGACACCGCGATCGGCAGACCCGCCAGGTGCTTCAGGGGCACGGCGACCAGCAACAGCGCCAGCAGCGTGGAGGCCTCCAGCAGGCACAGGCGCCGGAGCATGGAGAGCGAGGGGATGGCGCCGGGGCGAGGCGGATGGGAACGGGACGAATGAGGCAACAGAAACTCCATGAGGTCCGCAGGAACAGGAGGATTCTTCCAATCGAACGCCGCCGTTGAAAGTGGCTGAAACGACCGCCTTCGACTGTTTTCGGACAAACCGATGGAGAATGATGAATCGTCGATGCCTCCCGCCTACGCCTCACGCCTACGCCTCACGCCTACGCCTCACGCCTACGCCTCCCGCCTACGCCTCCCGCCTACGCCTCCCGCCTACGCCTCCCGCCCGGAGTTCTTCTGATGCCTGTCTTGCGCTCTCCTCGCTCGCCGCTTCGAACGCCCTCTCCCGCACCGCGGGAGAGGGCGGGGGGTGAGGGCCAACGCCAGGTGGCCGTGCTCGCTCTGCCCGGCGCGGTGCCTTTCGACCTGACCATTGCCGGCGAGGTGTTCGGCCGCACCGTGCTGGACGACGGGCGCAAGGGCTACACGGTCACCGTCTGCGCCGAGCAGGACGAGATCGACGCCGGCGGCTTCACGATCGGGGTGAAGCGCCGTCTCGCGACGCTCAGGCATGCGCACACCATCGTCGTGCCGGGCATCGAGTCGCCGGCGACGCCGGTCAGTCCGGCCGTGAAGCGCGCGCTGGTGGGGGCACACGCGCGCGGTGCCCGGATCGCGTCGATCTGCACCGGCGCGTTCGTGCTCGCGCAGGCGGGGCTGCTGGACGGCCTTCGCGCCACGACGCACTGGGCCGCCGCATCCCTGATGGCCGAACTCCATCCCGAGGTGAACCTCGATGCTTCCGTGCTCTTCGTCGACAACGGACAGGTCCTCACGTCCGCCGGCGCGGCCGCGGGCCTCGACCTCTGCCTGCACATGGTGAGGAGCGACTACGGCACTGCGGTCGCCGCCCGCATGGCGCGGCTGTCCGTCGTGCCGTTGCAGCGCGAGGGCGGCCAGGCCCAGTTCATCCAGCCCGCTGATCTCCCGCCGGATCGCGACCTGCAGCCCGTCATCGCGTGGGCGCTCCGGCAACTGCATCGTCCGATCTCCATGATCGAGCTCGCGGACCAGGGCTGCGTCAGTCCGCGCACGCTGCATCGACGATTCCAGGAGCAGTTCGGCGTCGCGCCGGTGCAATGGCTGATCCAGGCGCGGGTCCGTCGCGCGCAGGAACTGCTCGAGACCGGCTCATCGAGCATCGAGCAGATCGTCGAGGCCGTCGGCCTCGGCTCGGCCGCGAATTTCCGGCAGCAGTTCCAACGCATCGCCGGGGTCAGTCCGAGCGCTTATCGGAAGAGCTTCGGCGCGCGCTGATCCTTAACTTCAAGGAACGAAAGAATGATCCCGCTCGACGTTCCGGGCGGCCGGGTCGCGCCTAGCATGGAGCGACCCCGGCGCACGACCGGGGCCTCACAGGAGACAAGATGATTCGCAGATCCCTGATCGCCTCGGGCGTGGCCGGCGCCGCGGCGCTGGCCGCGACGCTGCTGCCGGCCGTCGCGTTCGCGCAGACCTACCCGGACCGCCCCGTCCGTCTGATCGTGCCCTACGCGCCCGGCGGCAGCGCCGACATCGTCGCGCGGCTGATCTCGGACGAATGGGGCAAGGCGCTCGGCAAGCCGCTGGTGGTCGAGAACAAGGCCGGCGCGGGCGGCAACGTCGGCGTCGCCGAGGTCGCGAAGTCCGCCGGCGACGGCTACACGATCGGCCTGCAGACGGTCTCGCTCGCGATCAATCCAGCGCTGACGCCGAAGATGCCCTACGACACGCTGAAGGACCTCGCGCCCATCGGCATGGTGGCGAGCTCGCAGCACGTGCTCGTCGTCAACGAGCAGGTGCCGGCGAAGACGGTCAAGGAACTGGTCGCGCTGGCGAAGAGCAGGCCCGGCAAGCTCTCCTATGCCTCGGCCGGCACGGGCAGCACCTTCCACATGTCGGCGGAGCTGTTCAAGGCGGTCGCGGGCGTGAGCATCGTCCACATCCCCTATCGCGGCGGCGGCCCCGCGCTGAGCGACACCATCGGCGGCCAGGTCGAGATGTCCTTCCCGGTGCTGTCGGCCGCGCAGGGGCACGTGCAGTCGGGCAAGCTGCGCGCGCTGGGCGTGACCGGACCGAAGCGCTCGCCGCTGATGCCCGACGTGCCGACGATCGCCGAGGCGGGCGTGCCCGGCTATTCCTTCGAGACCTGGTTCATGGTCTTTGCGCCGGCCGCCACGCCGCGGCCCGTCATCGACAAGCTGAACGCGACGCTGCACGCGGTGCTGACCTCTCAGGCGGTCAAGGACCGCATGGCGAAGGAAGGCTTCGAGTCCACGCCGTCGACGGCGGCGCAGGCGCGCGCCCGGCTGGAGAAGGAACTGCCGCAGTGGGCCAAGCTCGTGAAGGAGCGGGGGATCACGGCGGATTGATCGGCGCACGCTCGCGGCCCTCCGGGATCTCCGGGACCCGCGCGCGATCCGGCATCTGCTCCCGCGTGCCGGGTCTTGCGCCGCTCAGAGCCACACCCGTGGCCGGCGGCCGACGCTGGCGTCGACGAGCAGCTTGTGCGTCTTCTTGTCGATCGCCTCGGGCGGCACGTGGGCGAGCACGAGTCGGGCGAACTCCGGCAGACCGCCGAGGTTCGTCGACACGCGGGCGCGGGTGCGCGCCTGGTCTTCGAGCACGAACCACTTCATCGTCGGAGAGAAGCGCACGAGCCGCACGTCGGCCCAGCGCATCGTGCCTCGTCCGCCGAAGCGCCGGCCGAAGTCGATGGCGTCGTCGGACAGCAGATGCCGGGCGAAGAAGTAGTCGGCGACCATGGGCAGCGCCATCAGCCCGAGCGCGACGAAGCACAGCGTGGTGCCGAGCGTCGCCGCAGGGTGCTTGCCCGTGGCGAAGGACACCGCGGCGAGCCAGAAGAAGAACGCCGCGCTGAGCGCGCCGATCACGAGCGTGGTGATCGGGAGACGCAGTTGAATCGACATCGGTGGAAAGGCTCCGTGTGGCGGATGCGCGGTGCCGTCGACCGCGGACGCCGAGTATCTACGCCGCCGCCTTCGGCCGGACCCCGAAGTCGCGAGAGAACTCGCAGATCGACTGACCGGCGCGGGCAGCGGCCAGGGCGCGCAAAGCCGCTTCTGTCCGCTTGAGTTCCGGACGACCCCGTCCGACGTACCACGCGGCCGCCACGCCGGCGATCACGACGGTGCCTGTGAGGACGGCGACGGGTGCTTGAACCAGCGACCACAGATACCAGGCGCCCAAGGACAGGGGGAGGCCCCACATCACCAGGGGAGCAGCAATCCGCCGCCAGCCGGAGGGCGACTCGGGACTGGCTTTCGGCATTCGGCGGGAGGGGATGCGCATCGGGCGATTCTCTGTCACGGCAAACGGGGGATGTCGACGCAAGAACAGTGGGTTGTCTTTCCCTCCGAAGAGGGCCCTCCGCCTCCGGGACATCCCCCAGACCTCGCCCCCTTGGGCGCAGCTAGCATCCCTCGCCATCAGAAGACCATCCCCGGCCGCACGCGCGGCGCGGTGGAACAGGGAGTAGCTCATGACACCGATCTCCGCCGCGCGCCGCTGCGCGCTGTCGTTCGCCCTCACGCTGGGCGGCCTGCACGGCGCGGCCTTCGCGCAACCCGCGCCCGCGCCTGCATCCGTGCCTGCGGAGGTCTTCTTCAAGGAAGCCACGTTGCTGGAGGCCAAGCTCTCGCCCACCGGCAAGCGGCTGGCCATTGCCGCGCCCGGCGCCGCCGGTCGTCGCGTCGGCCTCTACGTGTTCGAGCTCGGCGCGAAGATCGAGGCCCGCCGCGTGGTCCAGTTCAGCAACGACGACGTCGGCACCTTCCAATGGGTCAACGACGACAAGCTGGTCTTCTCCGCCACCGACCGCCGCATCGCCTCCGGCACCCACTACCAGGCCAGCGGACTCTTCTCGGTCGCGGCCGACGGCTCCGGCGTGCGCCAGATCGTCCAGCGCGACAGCGACGGCGAAGGCGAACGCAAGGCCTTCGGCGGCGCGCTGACCTTCAACCATGTCCTGCTCGGCGTGCCGTTCCCTCATGCGGGCGAACCCGGCAACCGCGTGCTGGTCGGCCGTTACGGCCTCAACCGCTCCAACAACACCAGCGCCTACACGCCGTTCTGGCTCAACATCGACACGGGCCGCGCGCAGGCGGCGACCTTCGACGAGCCGCGCGGCGCGTACCGCTTCCTCTTCGACAGCCACGGCGAGGCCCGCGTCGTCCTGACCGAGCAGGAGAACGTGCGCACCGCCTACTGGCGCGCCCCCGGCGAGAAGACCTGGACCGAGATCACCCGCGGCGACCTGCTGGGCCTGCCCTTCGTGCCCGTCGCGGTGGACGACGGCGGCCGCCTGTTCGTCGAACGCCTCGAAGGCCCGCAGCGCTACACCGTGCTGACCCGTTTCGACTTCCAGACGAAACAGCCCGAGCCGCGCGCCCTGCTGAGCACGCCGGGCTTCGATCCGGAGCCGCAGGTGATCCTCGACGCGGGTCGCACCGTCGGCATCCGCTACCAGACCGACGCCTCGGCCACCGCCTGGTTCGACCCCGCGATGCGCGACTTCCAGAAGCAGGTCGACGCCCGCTTCACCGAGGGCGTCAACGACGTCCAGTGCGCCCGCTGCGGCAAGCCGGAGATGGTCGCGCTGGTGCGCAACTACTCGGACCGCGATCCCGGGTCGTACTGGGTCTATCGCGCCGCCGCGCCCGAGTCGGAGCGCTGGTCGGCCGTCGGCCCGCAGCATCCGGACGTGGACCCGCGCACCATGGCCGGGCAGGAGCTGCATCGCATCAAGGCCCGCGACGGGGTGGAAGTGCCGGTCTGGCTGACCTTGCCCCACGGCGTCGCCCCGGACAAGCCCGCGCCGGCCGTGGTGCTGGTGCACGGCGGACCGTTCGTGCGCGGCCGCGTCTGGGACTGGGACGAAACGGCGCAGTTCCTGGCGTCGCGCGGCTACCTGGTGATCGAACCGGAGTTCCGGGGCAGTCAGGGCTATGGCGACCGGCATTTCCGCGCCGGCTACAAGCAGTGGGGTCAGGCCATGCAGGACGACGTCGCGGACGCCCTGCGCTGGGCACAGTCCAAGAAGCTCGCCACGGATCGCGCCTGCATCTTCGGCAGCAGCTACGGCGGCTACAGCACGCTGATGGGGCTGGCCAAGGACGGCGACCTCTACCGCTGCGGCATCGCTTCGGCCGGTCCCACCGACCTGATGCTGCTGCTCAAGGGCGATCGCTGGGTGGACGACGACCTCGGCAGTTCGTACCGGACCTTCCAGGCACCCACGGAGATCGGCGATCCGGTGAAGGATGCCGACATGCTGAAGGCCAATTCGCCGGTGCTGCTGGCCGACCGCATCCGCGCGCCGCTGATGCTGGTCTACGGCGAACGCGACCGCCGCGTGCCGATCGAGCACGGCGAGCGCATGCGCGACGCGCTGATCAAGGCCGGCCGCCCGCCGGAGTGGGTCACCTACCGCGGTGAAGGCCACGGCTTCGGCAACCTCGAGAACAGCGTGGACTTCGCCAAGCGCCTCGAAGCCTTCCTTGCGAAGAATCTGAAGGACGCGCCGGCGGCGCAACAGGGCGGGCAGTAAGCCGACGCACACGGTCCTCGCCCGCGATCCTCATCCACGAGCCATCCCGGCGCGCCCTCGTGTGCGGCGGAGGCTTCAGTCCTCCGCCCGCACGCAGCCCAGCATCGCCGCCACCAGCGTGGCGGCCTGCCGCTCGCGCAGGCAGTAGAGGTACTCGCGCACCAGCGGCATGTCCTGCTCGAAGGGCAGGGCGATCAGATCCGGATGCCGGCCCGTTTCGTGCGCGGCGAAGATGCTGAGCCCCAGCCCGCGCACCACCGCCTCGCGCAGCGCCTCCCGGCTGGCGATCTCCATCTGCGCCTTCGGGCGCACAGCCGCGGCGTCGAGTGCCTGCTCGCTCAGCGTGCGCGTCATCGAGCCGCGTTCGCGCACCAGCAGCGTCTCCCCGGCCAGCGCCGCCAGCGGCACCGCCGCGCGACGCGCCAGCGCATGGCCGCGCGGCAGTAGCAGGACCAGCGGATCCGCGCCCAGCTCCACACGGTGCAGTCGCGCGTCCTCCTCCAGGTGGCTGGAGGTCGCCAGGTCCACCTCATAGGCCAGCAGCGCATCCACCATCTGCCGTGAGTTGCCAGCGGAGATGCTCAGCTCCACCAGCGGGTGCCGCGTCCTGAAACGCTGCGCCAGGGTCAACGTGTAGTACGGCGCCGTCGCGCCCAGCCGCAGCGTGCCGCCGCGCAGCTCGGCCGAGTCGCGCAACGCGAACTCGATGTCCAGCTCCTGCTGCAGCAGCGCGTCCACCTGCGGCATCAGCCGCCGGCCCGCGTCGCTCAGGCTGAGCCGGCCGCCGCCGCGGTGGAAGAGCTCCACCCCGTACTGCTCCTCCAGTGCGCGGATCTGCGTCGTCACCGTGGGCTGGGACAGCCCCAGCTGCTTCGCCGCGCCGGTGATGGACCCCAGCCGCGCCACGGCGAAGAAGGCCTTCAACTGGTTCACAAGCACGGCAGCCTCCCCGGATGGGACGGATCCCCCAAAACGGCCGGATCCCCCAAAACGGCCAATACCGGTTTCGGTGAACTTGGGGCGTCTGACGCGTCAATGACATATGCCATTCCTACAGTGTCTCCCATCGACCACCGCCCGCTGGAGCGCCCATGCCGACCCCCTCCCTGTCGACCACCCGGTCGAGTCCCTTGTCCACCGTCCTGCACGCCGCCGCGGCGCTGGCCCTGGCCGCGATCGCCGCGCTGACCAGCCCCGAGGTCCATGCCCAGGGTAGCCAGGGCGGACAAGGCAAGACCGAACTGCTGGTCTACAGCGCCCTCGAAGCCGACCAGATCAAGGCCTACAAGACCGCCTTCGAGCAGGACTACCCCGCCATCGAGCTGAAGTTCGTCCGCGAGTCCACTGGCATCGTCACCGCCCGGCTGCTGGCCGAGAAGGCCAACCCGCAGGCCGACGTCGTCTGGGGCCTGGCCGCGACCTCGCTGATGCTGCTGGACAAGGAAGGCATGCTCGCCGCCTACGCGCCCAAGGGCCTGGAGCAGGTCCGCGCCACCATGCGCGACCCGCGTCCGCAGCCGACCTGGGTCGGCATGGACCTGTGGTCCTCGGCCGTCTGCTTCAACACCGCGGAGGCGGCCAAGCGCAGCCTGCCGAAGCCGACCTCCTGGAACGACCTGACCCAGCCCGTCTACAAGGGCCTGCTGACCATGCCGCATCCGGCCTCCAGCGGCACCGGCTACCTGATGGTCTCCGCCTGGCTGCAGATGATGGGCGAAGCCAAAGGCTGGGCCTTCATGGACGCGCTCCACCAGAACATGGGCGTCTACACGCACAGCGGCTCCAAGCCCTGCCGCCAGGCCGGCGCCGGCGAATTCCCGGTCGGCCTGTCCTTCGAGTACCGCGCCAACAAGACCAAGAAGGAGGGCGCGCCCATCGACATCGTGTTCCCCAAGGAAGGCCTGGGCTGGGACGTCGAGGCCACGGCCGTCATGAAGACGACGAAGAAGCTGGACGCCGCCAGGGCGCTGGCCGACTGGGCCGTGACGCGCAAGGCCAACGAGCTCTATGCGAAGAACTTCGCCGTGCTGGCGCTGCCCTCCGTGCAGGAGCAGCTGGAGTACGTTCCTTCCGACCTCGACAAGCTGCTGGCGAAGAACGACTTCAACTGGGCCGCCGCGAACCGCGACCGCATCCTCGCCGAGTGGTCGCGCCGCTACGAGGCCAAGGCCGAGAAGAAGTGATCCGCCCCTGAGCCCGAGACCGGACCTCCCCATGCTCCATCTGCGCCAGATCACCAAGCGTTTCGGCACGCAGACCGTGCTGCAAGGCATCGACCTGGACCTGCCCGCCGGCGAGTTCGTGTCGCTGCTGGGCCCCTCGGGCTGCGGCAAGACGACGCTGCTGCGCGTCGTCTGCGGCATCGAGACGCCGGAGTTCGGCCAGGTGCTGATGCACGGCCTGGACATCACCGCCTGGCCCGCGTCGCAGCGGCGCTTCGGCGTGGTGTTCCAGTCCTATGCGCTGTTCCCCAACCTGACGGCGCGCGAGAACGTCCGTTACGGGCTCAACGAGATGCCCCGGCGCGAGGCCGCGGAGCGCGCGGAGGAGATGCTCGCGCTGGTCGGGCTGCTCGACCAGGCGGGCAAGTTTCCGGCGCAGCTGTCCGGCGGGCAGCAGCAGCGCGTCGCGCTGGCCCGCGCGCTGGCGCCGGGACCGAAGCTGCTGCTGCTCGACGAGCCGCTGTCGGCGCTCGACGCGCAGGTGCGGCTGGAACTGCGCACCGAGATCCGCGCGCTGCAGCAGCGGCTCGGCATCACCACCTTGATGGTGACGCACGACCAGGAAGAGGCGCTGGCGATGTCGGACCGGGTGGTGCTGCTCGCCAAGGGCCAGATCGCGCAGCAGGGCGCGCCGCGGCAGCTCTACGACCGGCCGGCGAGCGCGCTGGTGGCCGGCTTCGTCGGCCGGATGAACTGGATGGATGGGCAGGTCGTCGCCGATGGGCGCGTGCGCGTGGGCACCACACTGCTGGGCTGCGACACCAGCGCCTACAAGACCGGCAGCGTCGTGCGCGTGGGCATCCGCCCCGAGGCGATCCGTCTGCTGGACGGGGAGGGCGCCATGCTGCGCGCCCGCATCGAGACGCTGCAGTTCCACGGCGCCGTCACGCAGGTGCTGCTGCGCTGCGAGGCGCTGGGGGTCGGATGCGGATCCGGTGCCGGTGCAGGCGCGGGCGCGGGCGCGGGCGTCGGCGGCGCGTTGATGCTGGAGATTCCCAGCGGCGAAGCCGCCGGACTCAGCGAAGGCGAGATGCGCGGCCTGCGCCTGCCGGCCGAGGCGCTGCAACTCTTCGACGCGCCGCTGTCGATGCGGAGGGCGGCGTGAGCGTCGAGGACGTCCCAGGCGCCCGATGGCCCCCTCTCCCGCACGGCGGGAGAGGGCGGGGGGGGAGGGGCGGCGTCCTGGCACCACCCTCACCCCAACCCCTCTCCCGCAGTGCGGGAGAGGGGCTTCCGGAGAGCGTCTCGAACGCGGCGGGAACCGGGCTTCCCAAGCGCCGGCGCGTCGAAGCCTGGGTGTTGCGCGCGCTGCTGGCCGCCGGGCTCGTCGCGCTGGCCGTGATCATCCTGCTGCCGCTGGTGTCGCTGCTCGCGCAGAGCGTGCTCGACGGGCAGAACCGTTTCGTCGGCGCGTCGCATTTCATCGCCTATTTCTCGACCGGTCGGTGGCTCGCCGCGTGGAACAGCGTCGCGCTGTCGGCCATCTCCGCCGCCGTCTGCGTCGCGCTCGCCTACGGCTATGCCTGGGCGCTGACGCACACCACCTTGCCGGCCAAGGGGTTGTGGCGAGCACTGGCGCTGCTGCCGCTGCTCGCGCCGTCGCTGCTGGCCGCCATCGGGCTGGTCTATGCCTTCGGCAACCAGGGCCTGTTGAAGGGGCCGATGCAGGCGCTCGGCATCGACAGCATCTACGGACCCGCCGGCATCGTGCTGGGATCGGTGCTGTGGACCTTCCCGCACGCGATGCTGATCCTCGTCACGACGCTGTCCAGCAGCGACGCGCGGACGATTGAGGCGGCGCGCTGCCTCGGCGCCGGGGGCTGGCGCGTCTTCCGCACGGTGACGCTGCCGGCCAGCCGTTACGGGCTGCTGATCTCGCTGGTGGTCGTGTTCGTGCTGGTGCTGACCGACTTCGGGGTGCCCAAGGTCGTCGGCGGGCAGACCGCGATGCTGGCCACCGACATCTACAAGGAAGTCGTCGGCCAGCAGCGCCTGGACCGCGGCGCCGTGGTCGCGATGCTGCTGCTGTTGCCGGCGCTCGGCGCCTTCGGGCTGGAGCAGCGCCTGCGCGCCCGTCAACGCGCCGTGCTGAGCCTGCGCGCCGTCCCTCATGTCCCGTTGCCGAGCGCAGCACGGGACCTCGCCGCGCTGCTGTACTGCGCGCTGATCGCCGCGGCGCTGGTCGGCGTCTTCGGCATCGCGGTGTATGCGTCGTTCGCGCAGTACTGGCCGTATCAGCTGACGCCGACGCTGTCCCATTACCAGTTCGACATGAGCGACGGCGGCGGCTGGGCCAGCTACGGGAACTCGCTGCGTCTGGCCGCTTGGACCGCGATCGTCGGCGCGGGCCTGAGCTTCGTCCTGGCCTGGCTGGTCGACAAGCCGCGCGGCGTCGTCGCCGCGCGCGGCGTGCTCAACGCGCTGGCCACGCTGCCGATGGCGGTGCCGGGTCTGGCGCTCGGCCTGGGCTACATCCTGTTCTTCAACGCGCCGTGGAATCCGCTGCGCGGCTGGTACGGCGGGATCGGCCTGCTGGTGCTGTGCACGGTGGCGCATTACTACTCGGTCGCGCACCTGACGCAGCTGGGCGCGCTGCGCCAGCTCGACCCGGAATACGAGCGCGTCGCCGAATCGCTCGGCCTGCCGTTCTGGACGCACCTGCGCCGCGTGCACCTGCCCATCGCGATCCCGACGCTGGTGCAGGTCGCGGGCTACTTCTTCGTCAGCGCGCTGACGACGGTGTCGGCGGTGGTGTTCCTCTACTCGCCCGACACGACGCTGGCCGCGATCGCCGTGCTCGCGATGGACGACGCCGGGGACACCGCGCCGGCTGCGGCGATGGCGACGCTGCTGTTCGTGACCGCGGCCGTTGGGCGCGGTGTCATCGGGCTCGTCGGGCATGTGCTCATACAACGCACCCAGCGGTGGCGGGCGCGATAGTGTTAGGAACGCCGCAGCACTTCCACCGCCGCTGGCAGTAAGAACGGCGTATTCCCTTGATTCGATCGGCATTCCCATGAACTGTGACCTTCTCGTGGTCGGCGCCGGCATCGTCGGCCTGGCCCATGCCTGGGCCGGCGCGAAGCGCGGCTGGCGCGTCGTCGTCGTCGAGCGCGACGCGGCCTGCATCGGCGCGTCCATCCGCAATTTCGGCTTCGTCACCGTGACCGGCCAGCAGCGCGGCGCGCACTGGCGCCGCGCGCGGCGTTCGCGCGATCTCTGGGCCGAGCTCGCGCCGCAGGCCGGCCTGCGCATCGAGCATGCCGGCCTGCTGCTGGCCGCGCGCTGCGAGGAATCCGAGGCGCTGCTGGACGCCTTCCTCGCCACCGAGATGGGCGAGGGCTGCGCGCGCGTCGGCGCCCACGGCGCGATGACGCGCCAGCCCGGCCTGCGCGCGCGGGGAGAGGCCGGCGACACCCTGCTCGGCGCGCTGGTGAGCCCGCACGAGCTGCGCGTCGAATCGCGCGACGCGATCCCGCGCATCGCCGCGTGGCTCGCGGAGCGCCACGGCGTCGAGTTCCGTTTCGGCGAATCGGTGCTGGCGGTCGAAGCCCCGCACGTGCGCACCTCCCGCGCGAGCTACCGCGCCGAGCGCGTCACGGTCTGCGCCGGCGCGGAGCTGCACGGCCTTTTCGCCGACCGCTGGACGCCGCATGCGCTCTCGCTGTGCCAGCTGCAGATGCTGCGCGTGCGGCCGCCGTCGGGGTTCCGGCTGAACGCCGCGCTGATGGCCGACCTGAGCCTGGTGCGCTACGAGGGCTACTCGGCGCTGCCCGAGGCGCAGCCGCTGCTGCGTCGGCTGTCCGCCGAGCGCCATGACGCGCTGGCCCACGGCATCCACCTGATCGCGGTGCAGAGCGCCGACGGCACGCTGGTCGTCGGCGACTCGCACCACTACGGCCCGGTGCTGCCGCCGTTCGCGAGCGAGGCGGTGGACCGGCTGATCCTCGACGAGCTGCATCGGCAACTCGCGCTGCCGTCGCTGGAGGTCGTCGAGCGCTGGACCGGCGTCTATCCGGTCAGCGCGACGGCGCCGTGCCTCGTCGAAGCACCGGACGAGCGCACGCGGCTGGTGATCGTCACCAGCGGCACCGGCGCGAGCACCGCCTTCGGGTTGGCGGAAGAGGTCCTCGCGGCGTGGTGAACGCTGTCTCACTTCCCCGCGGCGATGGCAGTCCTAACGCTTCTTTGTTAGGCAAGGACTGACCCCGCCAGCAGGCCAGCCGACGCCGATCGCGCCGATGACGCCGACGCGATCGACGAACCGGAGGCCATGGCGTGCCCTTCCTCCCCCACCGCCTGTGCCAGCAGCGCCGCCTGGCGGACCGGCTCGGAACGTCCGGCAGCCTCCGTCGTGAACGTCACCTCCGTCAGCCAGCTCTCCGTCGGAAAATAGCCGTCCTCGCCCTGCAGCCGGTAGCAGCGGTACGGCACGCCGCCGGTGTCCACGGGGATCGTCAGCACCGCTCGACCGTCGATCTCGATCTGTCGCGCCAGGACGCGGATCCGCTCCTGGCCGTCCACGGCTTGCAGCTGCCATCGACCCGCCGTCTGGCCTGCCAGCCGAGGATGGGGCAGCGGATCGGGCACGGCATGGATCGTCAGCGATCTCAGCGCGATGCTGTGCGCGAAGTCGAAGCGGATCGCCGCCGACGGCCCCAGCACGAGCGTTCCGTCGGTCGCCGCCGCCGACGGCGTCCGCCAGGCATACGCATCTTCGGCGCGCTCCAGGCCGTCGACCAGGTTGCCCGGCTCGCTGTGCGCCCACCACCGCCGTCCCGGCGGCAGCGCTTCGGTGACCTGCTCGATCCCGCCCGCCTGCGCCAGCAGTGCCGGTGTCCACGCGGGATCGGCCGGCTTGGGCGGTTTGGGACGGATCACCGTGAGCGGGCCGCTCATGAGGTTCCAGCGGGAGGCGTCGTCGTCCTCGTTCTTCATCACGGGAGGAGGCGACAGCAACACCTCGCCCGGCACGATGTCGTAGTGCACGCGGGGCTGGCGCGCCGCGTCCCGGCGCTCGAAGCCCATGCCGTCTTCGTCCAGCCGCAAGTAGTGGGGCGACCGGAAGTAGCTGCGCGATGTCGGCAGCACTGTGCTCAGCGCGTCGCTGACCTCCACCTGGATCAGCTCGGAGCGGTCGGTGAGACCTTCATAACGCCGTCGTTGAAGATTGCCCAGCAGCAGGTCCTGAGGCGATGTGCCCGCGTGCCGGAGCGCGGTCAACGCGCCGGCGTCCCTGACGCCGGCCCGGTGCATGCCCAGGATCCACGCCTCGTCGCAGGTCCCCGCCGCCAGCATGGACCGGGCGATGTCCGACGCGGCGTCCGGCGTGCGTCCTCGCAAGGACAACGCGGCCGCCACCAGCGAGCGTGTCCATGGGCGCAGGGTGAGCGTCCCCTCACCCGTCTGGCGCAGCACGCGCAGGAAGTCGGGCATCGCCGTCGCCAATGCGGGGCGTTCGCCGTCCAGCGCCGCATGCCAGGCGATGAAGGCCCGCCACTCCTCGTGGGACAGGTCGTTCCGGAGGGCGGTCTCCACATCGACCCAGGGACGGTCCGTCGCGGCCATCTCGAGCAGCAAGGGACCGTGCCGGTCCAGACGCAGCGGCGTGTCGACGGCGCCGGCGGCGTACCCCGTCATCCAGCCCGCCATCGCCTCCTCCGTCGAGCCCGCCATCGCCTCCCCTGTCGAACTCGCCACCGAGCCCTCGAAAGCCGGCGTGATGCCCGCTGCGTCCAGGAAGGAGAGCATCTGGTCCATGCGCAGCAGTGCTCGGAAATCGACCGGGTGCAGCGCGTCGATGACTTCATCGGACAGGCCGCGCAGGGCCATCCAGGCCGCGACGATCGCCCGCTCCGGCAGTTCGGCGGGGCCCGTGCGACCTCGCACCCGGGCGTGCAGCAGCGCCAGGCCGCGCGCGATGTCGGGCGCCTCGATGCCGCTGGCGTGCAGTCCCACGGTCAGCTCGGAACGGATGTCGGCGGGGCCGGGTTCGTGTTCGCCCGGCCAGGCGTCGGCCAGCACCTGCAGGCCGATCGCCTTCTCGCCGCCGTCGTGCGGGAAGCCGAACCTCAACACGCCGGGATGGCGGTAGTAGTCCTCCACGAAGATCGCCGATGCGGTCTCGCCCGCACCGGTCGTGAGCAGCAATGACAGATCGATGCGCCGCCGGGCGTAATGGCGAGGCGCCTGGCGCAACCAGACCGTGCGTGCCGGCGCCTCCGGCGTCAGCGGCAGCGCGCGCGGCGCGGGCACGGCCCGGATCAGATGCGTCCCGGCCGCGGTCACCAGATAGTCGTCCTGGAAGTTGAAGGGGTCGTGGACCTGCGCGCCCGTCTCCGGATCGATGGCGATCCGCGCGTACCGGCGCGCCGGTTCCTCGGACCGCGGCGGCGGCGGCGAGGCCGCCGCGCCGTGCGCCGGGTCCACGGCGTCGACGAGCAAGGCCTCCACCGGCCCCGGGGGCGCGTCGGGTGCCGGCAAGCGGATCGGCGCGACGCGAGGCGGGCTGTCGTCGGCGTTGATCAGGGCCCAGATCGAGAATCTACCTTCGACCGGCGTCACGTCCTGCGCCTGCGCCCCGGCGTACCCGGCTGCGAATCCCGGCAGCGTCAGCGCCAGCGGCGTGAATCCCCCGGGCGCCTGGGCGGGCCCCATCTCCTCGAGGATCAGCGCCTGGCCTTGGCGGCGATGGCGCAGGCGTCCGACCGGCACCTCCAACACGATGAACAGGGGCATGCCGGACACCGACCGCGCGTGGAAGGCGCCGGCGCCGGACGGCAGGTGATACCGCACCGGCGCGTCGACCGTGAGCAGCGACCGCCGCTCGACCGCCGTGCCGGGCGCGAAATGCTGCGCGTGCGCCAGCGACGCCAGCGACTGCGCCGTGCCGTCGAGCTGCCGGGGCTCTTCCAGCGTGACACGCACGCCGCTGGCATCGCGGAGCGTCAGCGTCCGGGGCGGCCGGTCTTCGGCCCGGAAGAACTGCGCGAGGATCAGCGGTTCGCCGCCGGCGTCCACCACCAGGGCGTCGCCCTCGCGCTTCAGGGTCAGCGATTCGTGCAGGACGTCGACCTCGACCAGCAGCTGCGCCGACGGCGCCGCCATCACGATCCGGGCCGGCGTGCCGGCCTGCCAGAACGCCTGGTCCTCGGACGAGGTGCAGACCACCTCGTTGCCGGCGCGCAGCCGGTAGAGGTTGCGGCCGGCGCCGCCGGCAATGCGCACCTGGTGGCCCGAGACATCGAAACGCTCGTCCGGCCGGCCGCCCTGCACGTCGGCCGAGGCGACGTCGCGCAGCGCCAGCGCTTCCATGCCGCTCACGACGACCTTGTGGCCCCACACGTCGCCGCGGGCGCTGTCGGAGGCGTGCAAGGACCAGGACGCCCGGCCGTCGGGCTCGCTCCGTGCGCGCATCACGACATGGGCGCCGGCCGCGTCCAGCACCAGTTCGTCATGGCCGGCGCCGGCCTCGATGGACAGGGCGCTGTGGCGATCCAGCAGGAAGACGTCGTCGCCCTGACCGCCGATCGTGTGGCTGGTGGCGCCGGCCAGCTCGAACAGCTGCCGCGACCTGGAGACGGCCGTCGCCTCCGTGTCGAAGCGATGGTGAGCCCCGTCGAGCCAGGCCGTGGCGCCGAACTCGGTCCGGATGCCGAGGTCGCGCACCGGCGCCTCGATGCCGATGAGGGTGCGCCGATCCTGCAACATGAACGAGAAGGGCGGATCGCCGCCCTCGGTCTTGAACGCCGCGTGGACCACGCGATGGGCGAAGCGGGGATGATGGAAACGGGCGAAGCCGCGCTTGGCAAGCAGGTCGATCCGGTGGCGCCAGCGCGCCTCGTCGTCGTTCTGCAGGACCTGGGCGCGTTGGCTTGCCGCTTGCCTGGCCTGCTTCTCCGTCGCCGCCCGGACGAAGGTGTCCGTGTCGAAGCCGAAGAATTTCGCGACGGTCGCGCCGGTCAGCCGCAACCAGCCGCGGGCCGAGCGCGGCCCGCGCAGATGGTCGCCGTACTCGTCCAGCCAGACGCCGATGGAGGCGCCGCCCGACACGGCGGTGAACAGCGCCCAGCCGGCGGGGCCAGCGAGGCGGCCCAGCAGGCTCAGCCCCATCGCGGCCCGGCCCGCCAGCGCGGTGCCCTGCAGGCCCGCGACCAGTCCCGCGACGCGCCTCGACAGACCGGTCCCGAGCACCAGACTGGTGGTGACCGTGTCGGCGAGCAGCGCGCGATGTTCGTAGCTGTCCCTGCCCAGGCCGCTATCGTTGAACTGCTGCCAGCGCCGCGTCAGCATCGCCACGTTCACGCCCGCCATGGCGACGTCGACGACGGCCGGGAGCCCCCGTCCGGTCCAGCGGAGCGGGGATCCGCCGGCGCGCGGCGCGCGTCTGGCCAGCCAGGCGCCCACCGCATCGGACAAGGGAGAGGCCACCAGATCGGACGCATCGGCCAGGGCCAGCCCTGTCGTGACCGCGTCCATGTGCCGCCAGTCATGCGCCAGCTGGAAGGCGTTGAGGACGGCGGCCGGACCGCGCCAGCCGGCGCCTGTGCCGCCGCCTGGGAGCGGGTGCGGGCCGTCGGCGATCGCGTGGCGCCTCGACCGGATCCTGCGGGCGCGATCCACGCCGCGTGCGAACGTCGGATCAGCCGCGGCGTGCGCGGCCAGCCGGTCGAAATCCGCCGGCGGCAGGACGAGCATCGATCCCGCCAGGCGCATCGCCGCGGCCAGGGCGACGGGCTCGGTCCCGGTGCGCGACAGGGCCGCGGACAGGCGCGGGATGTCCGGGATCCAGGGGGCGCCGTCGTCCGCGCCGCGCAGCGCCTGGAGCGCGGCCTCCGGAGTGAGGCCGGCGAGGTCGTCCAGATGAAGCGGATCGTCGAAGCGCGCCCGCCGCGCGAGGACGGACAGGAGTGGTTCAAGCGACACCGGGTGGCCCCCGTCGACGGATCGACCCAGCACGGTGGCGGCGATCGAGGGGGTCATGCCGCCGGTCATGCCGCCGGTCACGTCGCCGGTGAGGTCGATGGCCCCCCCGGGGATGCCGGCGTACTTGTCGGTGCGTCGGAGGGCTGGACCGCCCCGCGCCGGCCGACCGGTGACGAAGGTCGTGTTCCACGCCCGCTGCCGCAACTGGCCGAGGGGATCGACGGTCGCGCGACGGGTGGAGCCCGGCGCGTCGTCCGGGAAGACCACGGGCTGGGCGAACGCCGTCACGGCGAAACCGGACGCGGTCAGACCGGAATCCTGGAAGCGCTCGAGGAAGGATTTGGAGAAGCTGGACTTCGCCAGCGGGCTGTCCAGGGCGCATGACAACAGGGTGGCCTTGTGGACGCGCGCGCCGGCCAGCCGCGGGCCGAGGAAGTCGCGGAGGCGGCGCGCCAGCTGATCGGCGGTGTAGCCGCTCAGCAGCCGCTGATGATCCGGGTCGGTCGACGCGTCGCCCACGACGATCAGCTTGATGGCGCGGTAGCGGCCCGGTTCGTCGAGCAGGGCCTCGCCGGTGACCACGCGGCTGTTGCCGTGGCGGTCGAGCTGGATCCAGGTCGTCGCCCCCTTGCGCTTGACCGCATGCCGCAGCGCGGCTTCCAGCGCGGCCGGCTCGTCGTCCATCTGCAGCACCAGTTGCCAGTGGTCCGGCCGCGCGCGCTTGGGATCGGGCTGGCCGGAGAAGGCCTCGTCCAAGGCCTGGCGCCAGGCGGCGGACGTGGCGCGGGCCGGCGTCGGCGCGTTCTTCCAGGCGGTCACGGCCAGGGCGATCCGGTCGCCGGACGTCTCGATGCCGTCCAGGAACAGACGCACCTGTTCCGCGCCCCAGGGGTCTTCGCGCAGGCTGCCGTCGGGTTGTCGCTGCGCGATGCGCAGGACCGGGACGCCGCCGAACACGCTGGCATACAGGTGGCCGTCCTTGTCCGTCGCGAGGCGTTGCAGGACCCGTGCGGGTTCCACCACGCCATCGCCCGACAGCAGGCGCAGGCTCCATTCGTCGACGTCATCCGCCAAGCTGCTCATCGGAAAGCGGGGCGTGGGCGCCAGGTGGACCGACAGCGATGCCGATGCCTTGCCCCCGGACGTCGGGATCCACCGGTTGAAGGTGATGCGTCCGCCGCCGGCGGCCACTTGAGCGCGCCGTCCGGCCGCGTAGTGCCGGTGCGGGCCACCCTGCAGCGCCAGTTGCCGCATCACGTACAGGCCGGGCAGCGGGGGGTCGAGCGGGGACGGCACCGGGAGGGTCAGGCCCAGCAGGCTGCGCACGGACCGCGTTGTCACGACCTGGACCCCGTCGCCGCTCGCCGGGCCGGCCGGCCCCGGCTCGCGTCTGGAGACCGCGATCAGCGGACCGATGATGCCCGTGTCCGACAGCTGCTCCAGCACGGGCAGGAGTCGTCCGAAGTGCTCCGCGATGCGGGCCGGCGGGGTCGCGCCCACGTCCTGGCGGATGAGATCGATGTCCACATGGAAGGGCTGGCCGAGCCGGGCGGCCTGCGTGGCATACAGCGTCGTCGCGGCGACCGCCTGGAAGGCCGGCCAGTCCGCGTCGACCGTCGCGCCGTCGGGACCATGGCGCGCCGCCAGGAAGTCCAGCGTGTCGGCGACCGACCAGACTTCGACAACCGGCAGCGTCGCGATCTCCAGCTCGCGTCTCGTGGCGGTCCCCAGCAGGCCGGCGGCGTCTGCCAGCGCCGGGGTGTCCGGCGTCGGGCGCAAATCTCGCGCCAGCTGGCGCAACAGATCGTGCAGACGCAGGAAGGCCACGGGCTCCACGCCGTGGTAGCCGGCGAGGTGGGGGAACCAGCGGCGGTGATCGTCGAAGAGGCCGATCAGGGGGCGCAGCCCGATCCCCAGCCGCTCGCGGATCTGCGGGTCCGCGTCGGCCCCCAGCCCCCAGCGGTCGTAGATCCAGTCCCGCACCCCGGTCCTGTCGAGTCGCGAAGCGGGGAGGCGCAACGGGACGGTGCCGATGCCGCGGGACGTCAGCCGCCCCGCGACGAGCGCCTCGGCGGCGGCGGGGTTGCGCCAGGGCCGATAGCCGGGCGGCCACGCGGAGGTCGGCGCCGGTGTCGACGCCGACGACGAAGGCCGGGTCACCGGGTCGGCGGCGTCGGCTCCGACCAGGCTGGGGGAGAGGTCCTCCAGCGAGATCGATCCCTCGCTGGTCGGGCCGATGTCAGGCAGCGACCCGGAGGTCGCCCCGCTGTGCCCGCTGTGCGTGCGGTGCGTGCGGTGCGTGCGGTGCGTGTCGTGCGGACCACCGCTGCCCGTCGTGCTGCCCACGCTGAGATCGGAGTTGAAGCTGAAGTCGCTGCCGACGTCCAGGGGGACGGGAAAGTCCAGGCTCGGCGCCGTCGAGGCGCTGTCCGAACCCGACCGGCTCGATCGTGCCTGCGCGCTCGGACCGGCGGCCGCCTCGCCGGGCGCCGCGGACGTGCCCCCGATGCCCGACGTTCCCGAGCCGGCCGTCACGAACTCCTTCGCGGGCGCCGGCATGAATCCGGCCACGGGGTCGTACTGCCAGCCCGACCCGAGGTGGGCGCGCAGGTCCTCCTCGGTCTGGAATCCGGCGCCGCCGGGGACCCAGGTGCCATACGACGGCGCGACATCGGTCTCCCAGACCACGCGACCGATGAGACGGGCGTCACGCAGGCGCAGCAGCGTGTCGTGCAGTTCCAGGGACACGCCGGCCAGGGCTGCGGTGGTCCGTCGGGTCGGGTGGCCGGGATCGATCAGATGGTCCGCCAGCGGCTTCACGAGGGTCCCGCCCGCCGGCGCGTCGACCGCTGCGATGAACGTCTGGGCCAGCGCTCGCGCCGTCGCGATGGCTTGGCCGTCCACCCGGGGGTTCAGCAGCTTCCAGGCCTTCTTCAGCAGCTGCCTGAATCCCGCCGACGCTTGCGTCGGCGTGCTCAGGGGCGACGGCGGAACGCCCCGCAGCTCGGTGTAGGCCCGATGGAAGTGGACGACGGCGTTCCCCAGGAGCCCGTCCACCATTTCGGCGCAGGCGAGGTCGCGTCGATGCGCGATCAGCTCGGGCATGGCGTCCGCGGCCAGGCGGCGCAGTTCGGGCAGCACCTCCTCGCGCAGCGCCTGCGCGTTCGGCTGCGTGAGCCGCCAATCCGCGGTCGCCGCGTGCATTTCCTCGGCGATGGCCAGCGGGCGCAGGGCGTCCAGGGTCCGCTTCAATACGGCGCCCACCGGAGCGAGATCCTGGTGGGGCGGCATCCACAGCCCGTCGATGAAGGCGTCCAGCAACGAACTCGCACGCAGGCGACGGTACTCGCCGAGCTCCCGCCACGTGCCGATCACCACCAGCTTCCTGAGCGCGATGAAGACGGTGAGCGGGGACCGCTCCCGGCTGCCGGGACCGTCGAAGGCCAGCGTCAGGGCCCGGTAGGCGGCGGCGTAATCGGACAGCGATCCGCCCTTGACCATGCCGTCCAGCAGATGCTGCGTCGCCGCGACGGCGCTCTCGCGAAAGCGTGGCGACCGGTAGCGCGCCTGGAGGATCGAGTCGATCGGCGCCATCAGCTGCCACTGCCCGCTCGCGAGGGGGAGGGCGGGGCCGTCCAGGTCGGTGACGGCCTGCCGGAGGGTGTCGGCCACGTGCTCCGCCCACACCGGGGAGGGGGATTCCGCCGGGCCGCGCTGGCTTCGGTTGGCGTCGTTGTTCGTCGACGCGGCGGGGTCGACGGGGAGGGGGTGGGTCATGGGCACTTTTCTCGGCGGACGACGAAGCGCCCTGAGTGCGCCCCGCCGACGCGTCGCTCGACGCGTCGGCACTCGCCGCGCAAGACCCGTCAGCGCTCCTGCAGGCTCTCGCTGCGCACCCGCTCCAGCGGGCTCAGCAGGAAGCCGATGACGCGCCGGCTGCCGGTGCGCACTTCCGCGCTCAGCGCCATGCCCGGACGCAGCGGCACGCGCGCGCCGTCGACCTCGATGTCGCGCGCTGCCAGCGTCAGCGTCACGGCGAATCGCGGCCCCAGCTGCTCATGGTCGATCGCGTCGGGGCTCACGCGCGTGACGGTCGCCGGCAGCGTGCCGTGCCGGGTGAACGGGAAGGCCTCGAGCTTGATCGCCGCCGCGTCGCCCACGCGCACGAAGCCGATGTCCTTGTTCTCGAGCATCACCTCGGCCGTCACCGGCGCCTCGTCCGGCACGATCACCATCAAGGCCTGCGCCTCGGTCACGATGCCCCCCGGCGTGTGGATCGCCAGCTGCTGCACCGTGCCGTCCACCGGGGCGAGGAGCCGTGTCAGCTGCTCGCGTCGACCCGCCTTGCGGTGCTCGGCCTCGATCTGCGCCAGCCGTGCCCCGGCCTGTTCGCGCGTCGCGTGCCAGCGCTGGCGGACCTCGGCGATCAGCGCGGCGCGGGTGGCCCGGGTTTCGCCCAGCGCCGCATCGCCCTCCCGCATGCGGGCCTGCTGGGTGTCGAGCTCGCCGCTCAGGTCGACCCGCTCGCGCCGTCGGTCCTCCCAGGCGTGCGTGGAGGCGAAGCCTTCGCCGGCGAGGGCGCGCAGATCCGCCTCGCGACGCGCGGCCAGGGGCAACGCGGACTCGAGTCGCCTGGCCGCGGCGAGCGCGGTGTCGCGTTCGGCGCGGCGCCGGTCGGCCTCGGCGTCCAGCCGTTCCAGTCGGGCGCGCAGGTCGGCCCACTCGGCCCGCAGCATCGTCAGCGCCTCGCGTCGACGCGGGGCGGGCCAGTCCGACGGCGCGTCCGCCCGGACGGTCGTCCAGTTCCAAGAGGTCGCCGCATCCGATGCAGCCGATGGTGCGGAGTCGCCGCGTCCCGCCTCGGGCTCGCCCAGCATCGCGAGCAGCCGTTCGGCGCGCCAGCGTTCGGCCGCGGCGGCGAGGCGCTGCTCGTCCAGGCTCTCCCGGTCCGCGGCGGGCGCCGTCGGATCGAGGTCGACCAGGGGCTGTCCGGCCTTCACCTGCTCGCCGTCCCGTACCCGCACACGGTGCACGACGGCGCGTTCCAGCGGCTGCACCAGCTTGCTGCGGTCGCTGACGACCAGCTTGCCGGACGCCACGGCGACGATGTCCACACGGCCCACGAGCGACCAGAGCAGCGCGATCGCCGCCAGCGCGATCAGCGCCGCGGCCGTGCGCCGCGGCGCCGGGTGCATCGGCGTGTCGCGCAGCGCCAGTGCCGCGGGCAGGAAGGCGGCCTCCTCGGCGTGGCGGGCGGGTCCGACGAGATCGCGCCGCGCGGCCCACGCGGCGGCGAACACCTCGCGCTGACGGTGCCACAGCTCCGCGGGTCCGCCCAGGCGATGACTCCAACCGGTCTTCCAGCGCCGCAGCCGGTCCCGCAGGGCGCTTGTCGCCCGGCTCTTGCATCGGCTTGCCCACAGGCTCTTCCATCGGGCGGTCATGCGCGCGCTCCCGGGCCGTCCTGCATCGACCAGAGCCGGCGGTAGAGCCCTTCGGGCCGGGTCACCAGCTCATGGTGCGGGCCCTGCTCGACGACGCGGCCGCGATCCATCACGACGATGCGGTCGGCGCCGCGTACCGCGCTGAGGCGGTGGGCGATGATCAGCACGGTGCGGTCGCGGCAGATGTGGGCCATGTTCCGGTGCAGCACCGCCTCGCTTTCGTAATCGAGGGCGCTGGTGGCCTCGTCCAGGATCAGGATGCGCGGGTCGGTGAACAGCGCCCGCGCGATCGCGACGCGCTGGCGCTGTCCTCCCGACAGCGAGCTGCCCTGCTCGCCGACGATCGTGTCGTAGCCCTCCGGCAGCTCGCTGATGAAGTCGTGCGCGCCGGCCAGCCGCGCGGCGCGGACCACCGCCTCGACCGTCGCGGCCGGGTCGGCGACCGCGATGTTCTCGCGCAGGGTGCGGTTGAAGAGCACGTTGTCCTGCAGCACCACGCCGATCTGGCGGCGCAGCTGCGCCGCGTCGATCAGCCCGGTGTCGACACCGTCGATCAGCACGCGGCCCTCCTGCGGCAGGTGCAAGCGTTGCACCAGCGTGGTCAGCGTGCTCTTGCCGCTGCCGGAGCGGCCGACGATGCCGACGACCTCGCCGGCGCGCACCGACAGGTCGACGCCTCGCAAGGCCGGCGCGGCCTCGGGCCGGTAGCGGAAGGTGACGTCGCGCAGTTCGACCGCGCCGCGCAGAGCCGGCAGCTGCGCGGCGCTGGCCGGCGGCGCCTCGGTGCGCGTGTTCAGGATGTCGCCCAGCCGCGCCATCGACAGGCCGGTCTGCTGGAAGTCGGTCCACAGGTTGGCCATGCGCATCACCGGCTGCGCGACGTGCTGCGCGAACATGTTGAAGGCGACGAACTGGCCCACCGTCAGCGCCCCGTCCATCACCTCCTGCGCGCCCCACCACAGCGTCGCGGCCTGCGTGAGCTTGCCGACCAGGCCGACACCCTCGTGACCCCAGGTCGCCAGGTTCTGCGTGCGGAAGCTGGCCGACACGTAGGCCGCGAGCTGCTTGTCCCAGCGGCGCGCGAAGGCGGGTTCCAGCGCGCCCGCCTTCACGGTCTGGATGGCGGTGACGGACTCGACCAGCATGGCCTGGTTCTCGGCGCCGCGCGCGAACTTCTCGTCGAGGCGGCGCCGCAGCACCGGCACGATCAGCACGCTCAGCAGCACGTAGCCGGGCAGGCTCGCCAGCACGATCAGCGTCAGCGGCACGCTGTAGAGGAACATCACGGCGATGAAGACGAGCGAGAAGAACAGGTCCAGCACCACCGTCAGCGCCTGCCCGGTCAGGAAGGCGCGGATGTGCTCCAGCTCGCGCACGCGGGCGACCGAGTCGCCGACGCGTCGCGCCTGGAAGTAGGCCAGCGGCAGCGCGGCCAGATGGCGGAACAGGCGTGCGCCGAGCTCCACGTCGATACGGCTGGTCGTGTGGCTGAGGATGTAGTGCCGCAGGCCGGAGAGCAGGCTTTCGAACAGCATCACCACGACCAGGCCCACGACGATCACGTGCAGCGTGGACAGGCCGTTGTGCACCAGGACCTTGTCCATGACGACCTGGAAGAACAGCGGGTGCGCCAGCGCGAAGGCCTGCAGCACGAACGAGATCAGCAGCACCTCCCCGAGCAGGCGTCGGTGTTTCACCAGCGCGGGGATGAACCACGAGAAGTCGAAGTGGGCCATCTGGCCGATGAGGCTGGCGCGGCTGGCCACCAGCATCAGCTCGCCGTTCCAGCGCGCCAGCAACGCATCGCGGGACAGCTTGGCCGGCCGGCCCGACTCGACTGCCGGGTCGGCGATGAGCGCCTCGTGTTCGCCGAAGCGGCCGATCACGACCGGCCGCGCCGGCTCGCCCTCGCCCTTGCTTTCTCCCCGCAGCCAGACCACGGCCGGCAGCGGGACTCGCGCGAGGCGGGCGGCGTCGGCGTTCAGGCGTCGCGCCTGGAGACCGAGCAGCCGCGCGGCGCGCAGCAGGTCGTCGGGGTCCACGGGATCGTTGGGACCGAGGCCGAGCTGGTGGGCCAGCGCCTCGGGCTCGGCGGCGACCTCGTGGAAGGCCGCGATCAGGCAGAGCGCCGCGAACGGGGAGACGCGAGGCGGCTCGTTCGCCGGCGGTGGCAGTCGAAGCGGGGCGGTGGGATCGGCCATGGGATCTCGCGGCTCGAGGAAAGCCGCGTGAGTGTCCAGAGCGGCCTGCCCTGTCGCGCCGACCTCCGACTTCCCGCTGCGACCGCTCGACTGCCCGACCGGCCCGACCCGCGATGCCGGTCAGGCAGCCTGGGGGGCCAGCATCCTCGAGGCCTCCTCCCTCCGCGGCGCATGGCCGGCATCCCCGGGAAGCGCCCCGTCCGGGACGATCGCGGACATGGCCTGGGCGAGCAGCGATGCCTGGGCACCGGTCCCTGGCGCCGGCGGTTCCTTCAGCACGTCGGTCAGCCGCTGCTCGGACTGCCAGAGCCGCTTGCCGTGGTGGTCCTGGAAGGACAGCAGTCGCCAGGCGTTCTCCGGTGGTGCCTCGTGGATCCCGTGGGCGCGCAGGAGGCCGACATCCACGAGACGCTGAAGCGCGGCCGCCGCCTTCCTCAATATGCGCGCCTGGCCGATTTCCTGCGGGGAGTCGGGAACGTCCGCGGGGAGATACAGCGTGTCGGCGCGTTGGACGTGCGCCAGCGTCTGGAGGGTGAGCGCGAACGGCGTGGCGGCTTCGGCGGCCCGTTCCTCCCCCAGTCGATCCATCGATCGGGCGAGCACCTTGTCGTACAGGCCGGCGGCCGCCTCGATCAGCACACTCGGCTCCGGGATCAACCGGATGGCCTGGCGCAGCGCGGACCGCTCGCCGCAGATCGCGCGGATCAGCAGGGCCGAGAAGGACGAGGCGGCGTCCAGCGACATCCACGGGTTCACGGATCGTTCGATGTCGGCACGCAGGGGCGCGAGGTCGGACGCAACGAGCCCGCCGCGGCCCCAGGTGTCGTAAGGCAGATGGTCGACGAGCACCAGCGCCCGTTCGGTATCGGAGACGCCTGCTTCCACGATGTCGAAGATGTCTCGCGCGCTCGCGCCCAGTCCGTGCAGACGACGTATCCACTGGATGGTGTTGGGGTCGAGCGACGGTCGCGGATCGCTCATGGCCCACGCGCCCGACAGGGGCACGTCGCTGATCACCGCGGACTGGAAGGTCCGCATCCGGTCGATTTCCTCGGCGCTGCGGATGCCGGTGGCGAAGACCGACATGATCTCGTCCGGTCTCATGCCCAGACCCAGCATGTACAGGCCGGGTTCCCTGAACACGGCGCGCAGGGAGTGCTGGGTCGTCCACGGACCGCGTGCGTCCTGCTGCCGCCAATCCAGCACGCCGTGCGTCGGTCGAGCGTCCGAAAGGACCGTCACCTTCAGTACGCCGGCGTCACGCAAAGCCTGGATGTCGCCGGAAATCCTGGAACGCATGACCAGCAGATCGTTGGCGCTGGACGGCTCACGCGTCGGCTCCGGCAGGCGGAACTCGTACGGAACGTCGGAGGTGGTCGAGACGAGGAGGTCCGCCAGCGTCCGCGGCGCGAAGCCGACCCGTTCGTCATAGCGCCTGAAGATTTCGTTGCGACCCGTCCGCCACGCGTCCATCACGGTCGTCATCGTGTCCGCCACCAGCAGCACGGCGTCCTGGCCGGCCCTGGCCGGATCCCGGACGGAGAACTTGTGCAGCAGCCCCGCCGCCAGCGTGAGCGCCTGCGGCAGCGCGCCGGGTTCGCAGGCGACGGACTGGAGGATGAGATCGGTCAGCCTGTCCAGACGGGGAAGGAGCGGCAGGTCCGCGCCTTGGAACACCGCCGCCATCAGCCGCTGCTTCACATCGAGGCGATGGCGCGCCAAGGCGTCCATCGAGAATCGTGCGAAGTTCCACTTGTCGTGGTCAAGCCGCTGCAGCAGCGTCAGCGCCTTGCGCAAGGGGCCTGCCGTGGCGTTGACGGCGGCCTGCTCGACGGATCCGGGCAGATCCATGTCCATGATCGCCTCGGACTTCAGCCCGGTTGCCGTGCTGAGGAAATGGAGGCGGGACCGGATGTCGTTGACCGCCGTGCGCAGCGCCTCGTCGCCGGGGTCGCGGCCCGTCGGTCGACGAAGCGGCAGGATGAGCCCCGAGATCCGGGCCGTCACGGTCAGGAGTTGCAGGAGCATCGGCGCCGACGCCTGGACGGCTTGACGCTCGTCCGCGTCCAGCACCAGGCGACGGTGGAGGGCCTTCGCCAGATGCACGAACGCATCCGCCGCCAGCAGGAACGGCGCGTCGACGCTGGCCGTCGGCATCGGCTTGCCGTTCCATGGCGGCGCCAGGAGTTCCTTCAGCAGCGGCGCGCCGAGGTCGATGGACCTGCTGGCCGTCCGCTGCCCGCCAAGGGTGCGGCCTTGCCAGCCCGGCAGCTGGAGCACCCTGGGCAGCGCGCGGATGTCCCCGGTCGCGGCATCCAGCACCGCTTCGACGAGTGCGGCCTCGTGGGCGGTGGGCAGGTCGGCGAGGTCCGCGCCCTGGCTGAGCCGCCAGGATGACAACGCATCGCGGAGCACGGGCGCCATCCTGTCCCTGTCGATCGCCACCTCGCTGGTGGGTCGCGGCCAGCCCTCCGCGAGCAGGTGAGCCTGGGAGGCGGTCGACCATCCCTGCCGCGCTTCGCGCAACAGCACTTTCGCCGGCACGAAGGGCTTGAGCCGGGCGAGGTCGCGCCAGGTCTCCTCGGACCAGGGAGGCTGCGTCAACACCTCGTCCGCGACAAGCCCGGGCGCCAGCGCGCCGAGACGTTCGCGCAGCTCGACCGCGCGCGCGACGGCAAGGTCCGTGATGAGGCCGCGGGCCATCAGCATGTCGCTGTCCTCGCGGCTGTAGCCGCCCGCCATCAGGCGCGTGGTCATCGGACTCAGGCCCGCCTCGGCGGTGGTGAAAGTCACCTCGGTGAGCCAGGCGTCGATCGGGAAATGACCCTCGACCGCCGCGAGCCGATACGCCCGGTACGGCACGCCGCCGGTATCGACGGGCGCCACGACGCGATACGGGCCGTTCGCGAGCATGAACGGTCCGGACACGTCGATCCAGCGCCCGCCCGTCCCTCCCCCTTCGCCCGCCTCGCGCGCCTGGATCCGCCAGCGCCCGGTCGAATCGTCCGGCCGCGCCTTGACCAGCACCTGTGGCGCGACGTCCAGCGTGACCGCCGTCAACGCGAGCGCATGGGCGAATGCGAACTCGATCCAGGCGAGCTCGCCGTTCCGGTCCAGGTTCACTGGCTTGTAACCGGTCGGCGCCCCCTTGTCGTCGGTCGTCATGTCGACGTGAGGGCGCCATGCGGTCGCTTCCCCGCCCGTGGCGACGCCGTCCACGAGGTTGTCCGGCGTACTGCGCCCGAAGCCCGCCGCACCCGGAAGCGTGACCTTCTTCGTCTCGATCACCCCGTCGCCGTGGAGGTGGGCGATGGCGGACAGTTGAGGACTTTTGCCTGTCACGTAGCTGGCCTTGCCCCTGTCCAGACTGTTCTGGAGCGCTGTCCTGTCCCTCTCGCTCATGGTGCGGTGGATCTTCAATTTCCAGTACGAATCGGCATGCTTCTCCTTGTATTCCTCCTCCAGGTCGATGCGTGCCAGTTCCCAGTCCAGCCGCGCGTCCTCCGCATCGGGGGACTGACCGAATTGATCCAGCACCTCCCCCGGCACCAGGTCGTACCGCCTGCCGGGCACGCGTTCCGCGTCCTGCGTCGTGAAGCTGTTCCCCGAGTCGTCGAGGGCGAGGTACTTGTTGAGCACGTTGCTGACGACCGTCGAGTCCGAAGGACGCAGCAGCCGCGAGAGACCGACCTCGATCAGCGACGAGCGATGACCTTGCTCGTAGGCCTGTCGATGGGCGTTGCCGAGGATCACGTCCTCGGCCGACACCTTCGCGCGACGCAGCCGTGCGAGCACCTCGTGATCGAAGATGCCTGCGCGGTGCATGCCGTCCATCCATGCCTCGTCCAGCGTCCCCGAGGCGACCATCGCCGCCGCCAGCGCGGTCGCCACGTCGGCCGGCCTCCCCTTGATCCGCAGCACCAGCCCGAGCAGGGCCGCCGTCTGCGAGGTCGGGACCAAGGTGTCGTCGGGTCGCGCGACCAGCAATCGGACGAACTCGTCCAGATCACCGACGGACCCCGTCGAATCCAGCGCCTCTCCCGGCTGCGTGCGCGCCCAGGCTTCGAAGGGCTCGACCACCTCCAGCGGCAGATCATGCGCCAGCACGCGCTCGGCATGGGACCACGGCACGCCCTCGGCGGCGAGGTGCATCAGCAGCCTGCCGTGCCGCTGCGGCGACAGGGCGGTATCGACATCGCTCGCGGCATAGGCGTCGAGGAATGCGGCGGGGAGCGCGAGGCCTGCGGCCGAGGAGACCTCGAGCAGGCGGCGCATGCGGAAGAGTTGCGCGGGGAGCGTGGACTGCACCTTGTCGGCGACCTCCGCGGACAGGTCCATCAGCCGCAGGTAGGTGCGCACGGCCACCGGATCGCAGGCGGACGCGTCGCTGAACGCCCGCCGCGTGAAGGCGCGGTGGACGGCCGCGATCTTCTTCACCTGTGCCGCATCATGGATGTCCTGGTGCTGCAGCAGCGCGAGCAGCGGCGCCGGGGCGCCCAGCTCCTGGTAGCGCCGCCAGGTGTCCCGCAAGCCGTCAGGCAGGAGGGGGTACTGCCAGTCGCCGCTGGGGAATTCCTCATACGGCGCGGTCAGCCAGGACGGAGTGGCGATCTCGAAGTGGCGGAAGGTCCGGTCGTAGTCCCTGACATAGACCATCGACGACGCGTCGCCGCTGCCGGAGGAGAGCAGGAGGGAGGCGCCGTGCCTGTCGAAGGAGGCGTCCGGGCCCAGCGACACGGTCCTCGTGATCGCGGCGTCCAGGAATGCGCTTCGCGGGGTCCAGGCCGCTTCCGGCGGCGCCTGGACGATGTGTCGTCCGGGCACGAATCCTGGCACCGCGCCCTCGACGGGATCGTGGCCGTACATCATGAAGCGGCTGTCGTGGATGACCGGCAGGGCATAGCGTCCTTGCTGTCCTTGCTGGGCGCTCCCGGTGAGGGCCAGGGACAGATGCCTCGCCGTGGGATCCACGGCGTGATCCCGGAGCGTGATGGTGCCGTTGCCCGTGTCGACGATCAGATCGTCGCCCTCGCGACGGAAGCGCAGCTGCGCGGGGTCGGCGTCGAGTTCCAGGAAGTCGCGCACCCCGTCCGCGGCGGCGTTGTCGATCACGATCGAACGGCCGGCCGGGACCCGGTAGGTGTCGCTGCCTTCGCCGCCGGACATCACCAGGACCCCGGGCAGGTCGGCGGCGTCCAGCACGTCGTCTTTCGCCGAGCCCTTCTTGACGGTGCTGTCGAGGGTCGCCGACGGCTGCGCGGGACCGCGGTGGTCCGCCATCGGCGCATGACCGCCGGCCGTCGCCGGAGCGCCCCTCACCCGCATCGCGCCTTCCTCCGGCGCGTCGGGCGCCGGAAGGATCAAGGGGGCGACGCTGTCGGTCCCGGCCCCTGCGCGGGCCCACAGCAGCGTCGTGCCGGGAGACAGGTCGTCGGTCAGCGTCAACGTCAGCGGCGTGTAGCCCGCGCCCGCATCGGCCGGCGCGACCTCCGTGATGACCAGCGCGCGGCCGACCCGGCGATAGCGCAGCCGCTCCACCGCGACCTCCAGCATGATGTCCGGCGCGATCGCGGTGCGCTGCGACGCATGGAAATGCCCGCCGCCGGCGGGCAGGTGATGGCGCGTGGGCGCGTCGTCGCTGCCCAGCCACCGACGCGAGGCCGGCGTGTCGGCGTCGAGGAACAGCACCTTGGCCACCTCCCCGGAGCCATGGGGCCTGAGGCCCAATCCGCGCGGATCGGTCAGCACCATCCGCGTGCCCAGCGCGTCGACGATGAGCAGGTGCCGGTCGCGCGCCGTCTCATCCGGCCGTGCGAAGAAGTCGGTCAGCGTCAGCGTGTCCTGACCGTGCCGCACCCGCAGCGTGTCGTCGTTGCGGCTGAAGGAGAGCGTCTCGTGCAGCATGCCGGCCTGGATGACCGTGTCCGCCGGGAGGCCCGGCGAATAGGTGATGACCGCGCTGACGCCCGGCGACCAGATCGCCAGATCGCCGGAGCTTGTCGCGATCGTGTTGCCGCTGCGCAGGACATAGGTGTTGCGGCCGCCGCCGCCCGCGATGCGGGCGGTCGTCGCCTCGACATCGAAGTGGTCGTCGTCCGGGCCGCCCTGCAGGTCCGCCGAACCGCCCTGACGGATCATCAACCGCTCGATCTCGGCCATCGTGGTGACCCGTTCGACCGCCGTCCCGGACGGCTTGACGGAAAGCCGGTAGGCCCACTGCGGGGCATGGTCATGCGTCATCGGTCGCAGGGTGACGTCGGCCTGCTGGGCCTGGAGCAGCACGTCGTCGAGCTCGCCGAAGCCGACGATGCCGCCGGAGCTCCCGCTGTCCAGCATGAACCTGTCGCGCCCCCGTCCGCCGACGGCACCGCTGGCGCTGCCGAAGAGCTCGATCCACTGGTCGGCGGTCGCCTGTTCATCGAGGGGCGTCTGGGAGCCGATGATCTCCAGTCCCAGCCAGGCGACGCCCGGCGGTCGCCCGTTGAGGATCGCGTCGCGCTGGAGGGTCTTGGTCCCGACACCGTAGGGGGGAAGATCCTGGAGGACGAAGGCATAGGGCGGATCCTGGTCCGGCACCTTGAAGGTCGCGTGCTTCACGACCACCTTCCTGTCGGGGTAGTGGACCGTTGCGATGCCCACCTTCGCCAGGCTGTCGGCCCGGAACGTCATCAGGTCCTCCCACTGCTGGCGCAGCGCGCCCTCGCGCGCCGCCGCGGTCTCGGCGGCGACCTTCGAGGTTTCCGCGCGCAGCAGCATGCTGGTGCGAAACCCGAACGACAGGGCCAGCCCGCTGACGAAGGACTCGCCGGGCGTGGTCGACCTGAGGAAGTCGCCGTATTCGTCCAGCCAGAGGCCTGCGTTGACCGCGCCGGTGATGGTCATCGCCGCGGCCGTGATGATCAGGCCCACCGGCCCCGCGGCGCTCGCGGCCGTGGCCAGGGCCGCGGAGGCGGAGAACGCGGCCGCCACGGTCACCCCTGTGGACACGAGGCCCAGGGTGGTGAAAGTGGTGATCATCGCCGTGTTGGCGACCAGGGACCGGTACGCATGGCTGTCGGTCCCGAGGCCGCTCTTCCTGAACTCCTCCCACTGCAGGCCGATCACGACCAGGCCCAGGACGGACAGGGGCACGTCGAACACGCCGGCGGCCAGCGAGCGGCTGATCAGGCCCAGCACCCGCGACCGGCCGACGGGACCGACGGTCGACAACCAGGCGCCGAGCTTCGCGGTCAATGGGGTGATCACGATGCTGCCCGTCTGCACGATCGACAGGCCTTTCATGGTCGGGTCCATGGCCCGCCAGCCCTGGACCAGCTGGACGGCGCCGATCACCGTGTTGATCGCGCCCAGGCCCTTGTTGCCCTGGTCGGCCCAGTCGACGTCGCGCAGGCTCGCGCGCAAGGTCGCGCGGACCCCGCGGACCTTGTCGATGAACCGCCTGGACCGGCTGGCCGTGGACGCGGCGGCCACGCGCTCGAAGATCGCGTCGGGCACCTTCAGCAGCCCGGCCGCGACCCGCATGAGCGCCGGATCCTGATCGCCGCCGACGAGCTGCGTCAGCCTGTCCGCATTCAGGCGGATCCCCCCCTGCGCGTCGATGGCCACCACCCCTTCGCCCCGCAGGTGCGCCAAGGCGTTGTCCTCCGAGATCGTCGACAGGCGCCACGGATCGTCGAGACCGGGGGCGGCGCTGCGTGCGATGCCGTCCAGCACCCGCTCCAGCACCGTGCCGGGCATCGCGTCGGACGCGAGAGGCAAGGGTCCGGTCGCGTCGATGTTGATGCCGTCGAAGAAGGCGCGAGCCTGCGGCGACAGCGTCGCGAGGATGCTGCCCTTCAGGTTGTCGGCCTGCCCGCCCCGGTCCATCGCCACGTCGTACCGCGGCTTCGCGTCCGGCATCTCGTGCCGCGCGCCCGGGGAGGTCGACGGCGTGTCGGCGATCGATGCGGGGTAGCGGTCGACCACGCCGACCTGATTGCTTCTGCGATCGAAGCGCATCACGACCGTGTCGCCCGGCTGCTGGTGCGCGAGGCGCGGCGTGCCGTCGTCGGCGAGGTGCTTCGTCAGCTTGCGGGTCGTGCCGGGACCGGTGTCGCCGTCTTCCGATCCGGTGACGTGCAGTTCGCCGGTCCGGGCCGTGAGCGCGACCCCGTCCGTCCAGCCGTAGACCTGCAGCTCGCGCAGGAACCGCAGGGCGAAGTTGTTCTCGAGCGCGGGCGTCGCGGTGTCGCAGGCGATCAGCGTGATGCCCTCGACGGGCCGCCTGGAGGCGTCCGCGGCCGTGTCGTGAGGAACGAGTCCGGCGCTTTTCAACCAGGCATGCAGCTGCGTGGCCAGAAGGCCCGGCGCCCATCCGGCCACGACCTGCCGGCCCTGCGGGCCGGCCTGGCCCGATCGGCCGACGATCGCCAGCTTCAGCACGGTGCCCGCGTCGGCAGCGTCCAGTCGCGCCGCTCCCCACTTCACCGCGCTGCCGCCGTCGACGTCGAGCTGGATCCAGACCGCCGCGTCCTCATGCTTGCGCCAGTCCAGCCAGGCGGCGGTGAATGCTTCGGGCGAATCCTCGATCTGGAAGATCAGCCGCAGGCGTGCGGGCGCGGCGGTGGGGGTGGCAGGGTCGTGGGACAGCGCCAGACCCAGTCCGTGCGTGCCCCAGCCGGGCGCGACGGACGAGGGCGGGGGAGCCGGGTGCCAGAGACGTCGCACGCTGGCGAGGTTGTCCGCCTCCATCCGCCACGGCCCGACGCCCACGGCGGGGCGGGTGGCGTCCGGGATCGCCGTCCGCTTCGCGAGCAGCAGTCCTCCTGCACGCACGGTGTCGTCGATCAGCTCAAGCCGCCATCCGGCAGGGAATGAGGTCGTCGTGCGCGCATCCGCGGGCGGCAGGCACTGGAGCGCGAACCACTCGAGCGCCATCACGTCGACGTCCTGACGTCCGATGGCCTCCAGCACGGAAAGCGATGAACCCGTCGACGCGGGCAGACCCCGGACCTGCATCTGGGCGAAGGCGGGGCGGTGCGCCGCGTCGAACGACACCGTGCCGCTGGCACGATCGAGACGCTGCTGGAGGTCGGGCAGGGCGGCCCGGAGCGCCGGCATGGGGTTGGCGGGGTCCAGCGGCACGCGCACGACGGGCGAAGAGAGCGAATGGAACCGGAGGAACGGCAGGCTGTCCTGGGCCGCCAGGATCCTCTGGGGCATCGACGTGACGCTCCAGGTGTCGCCCGAGGGCTCGGTCCAGATCTCGCGCCGCAGTGCGGCCCGGTCGATCTCGTACTTCGGTTGAAGGGACCTCATCACATCGAGCGACTGGTTGGCTCGGCGGGCCAGGACTTCGCCGTGTCCCTGCGTCGCGGCCACGAGGTCCGCAGCGGCGATCTTGTCGTCGAGTTCCTTGAAGAGCAGCTGCAGCGCCTGGCGCTCGTCCGTCGGCAATGTGCGGCCGTGCACGGACTCGAACCTCGACAACTGCGATTTCAGGTCCGCCCAGGCGGCCCGGAGTTCGCTGTACCACCGTCGCACGGCGGCCGTGTCCCACCACGCACTGTCGCCGGACTGGTGGATGACCGTCAGCACCGGCAGTTCGTCCCCGAACCAGGCGCTGCCGGACTTGAAGCCCCCGTCCCCGGCGGGGGTCCATGCCTGCGGCGTGGCGCCGGGCCCGGATCGGCGCATGACCACCAGCGCTGGCATCAGGCCCAGCATCGCCATCCGTCTGAGCGTGGGCTCCGCCAGTGCGAGATGGCCGTGCCAGCCTTGCAGCAGCGCCGGGGGCAGGTCGGGGACGGTCGAGGAAGCGGGCCGGGGTCCGACCTCGATCGTGATCGGTTGACCGGTGAGGCCGGCACGCACGGCCAGGGCCGTCAGGCGCAGATGCGCCGCCGCCGCGCCGTGCTCGGGCGTGATGTCGGCGACGGCAGACTGGAGCATGGTCTGCGCGAGCGCGGCGTCGAGACGATCCAGCACGAGCATGAAGACCGCGTCGGCCGCGGCCACGGGGGACGACCCGGTCGACGGCCGTCCGGCGGCAGCGGCCATCAAGGTGGCGGTGTCCAGCACGGGCGCGTGATCGAGCGCCACTTGCGCGGCCGCGCCTCCGGGAGGACCCAGGCGATGGAGGCCGTCCAGGGCCTGCTTCAGCCTGTGGGCATCGAAGAGTCCGGCGCCGAAATCGTCGGCGATGGTTCGCAGGGGCTGCAGAAGGTCCTGCCGGGTGTCGTCGACCTTGAACGTGTGCTTCAGGACATCCAGGGCGAGCGTCGCCGCCGATTCGAGCAACTCGGGCGTCGTCCCGTAGCCGGGAAGGAAGAACGCCAGATCGATGATGGCGTGCAGGCGCTGCCGCTGATCGAGGGCGGTCGTGGGCGTCCAGCGCGGCGCTTCCCCGGGCGTGTCCAGCGCGGTGGGGCGGGCCTTGTCCGTGTCCTCCGGGGACAGCAGGGTGGGCGTGGCGTCGGGGTACTTGTCGTCCGGCGTCAGGTTGAGCAGATATCTTGGAGCGTGTTTGGTGACAAACACGGTGCCCGGGGCGTGATGGGTCGCCTGGTCCGCGCCGTCCGCAAGGATCCATCGCTGGGAAAACCGATCCTGGTCCTCGCCGTCGGCAGGGAACAACACCTGACCCCTGAACGCCGTCACCGCATAGCGTTCCGAATTCTGGAAGTGTTTGCGGAAGTGATCGACGAAAGACTGGGGCTGGAACTCGGACGCGAGGTCGCAGCCCAGCATCGTGACCTTGTCCGCCGTGGGCCGGTGCATCGGGAAGTGAGCGTTGAGCACCTGGTTGACGCGTCGAGCCAGGGCCGTGCCGTCGTAGCCGCTCAGCGCGCGCGACGCGCCCAGGAGCGTCGAGCCCTGGCCGACGATCACCAGCTTGACCTTCTGGCCGGGGGTCGTCGGGGGCAGGTCGGCGCCGTGCAGGACCTTGGAGGCGCCGTGGCGGTCCGCCTGCAACCACAGGACCTGACCGCGGGTCCTCTCGTCGCCGGCATGCCGGAGACTGGCCTCGAAGGCCTGGGGAGAATCCTCCATCTGCAGCACGATCAGCTTCAGCGGCAGACGCTCCCGCTTGGTCGGCGGCTGCGCGTCCGTCGCCATCGTCCGGCGCTGGAGGTCCACCAGGCTGGAAGACTTCCGCCCCGCGGCGGTCAGTTCGTTGCCCCAGTCCGCCAGCGGGCGATCGAGGAGTTCCGGGGCGGGGCCGACATCGTCGGTGAAGCGGCGGTATCGTTCGATGACGGCGTCCTCGGGGTCAAGCTCACCATTCGTGAGGCGCTTGAAAAGCGTCGCGATCCGGGGCGGGTTGTCTTTGGCCTGCGCCCTTGGGTAAAGCCCGAGAAGACCATCGCGCTCCCATCGGAGGGACACGGGCAGACGCCGCGCCGTCGAGCCGTCACCGATCACATGCGCGATCGCCACATCGAGATCCAGCGCAGACCCCGACAACTCGTTGGCGTCCCGCAGCTTGTAACTGAACCAGCGCTCCACGCCACCACGCTTCAACATCATGATGACCGTCGGCACGCGCTCGTGTTGCGCCGATAGCGTTGCGTGAGAGGGGCGCCTGCGTTCTCCGGGGATGAAAAGTGTCGTGATTCCCGTCAGTCCGGGTAGTGCGTCGTACGCGTCGTAGAGGTGAAGGGCGGGGCTTGGCGGCAAGCCAAGCAGGTCGGACAGCGGCGTGGTCGAGACATGATGGTCGCCGTCCGGTCGCCAGTCTCCCCGTCGTCCGGACTCGCCGGCGCGGGAAACCACCCGCAACTCGCCGAGGACACCGCGTTGCGCCAGGGCCATGAGCACCGGCGTGCCGTGGGCGATGTCCCTCGTTGCCGCCGCCACGTGAGTGCCGCCCCTGTCGTGCCAGGCCTTCAGACGATCGAAGTCGATGACGACCGGCTTCCCGGTCGCCCTGGAATCAAGGATGTCGGACAGGAACCGGGCTCGGATGGCCTGTGCCGAGGTCAGATCGCCGGTGTCTCCCCCGGGTCCATAGATCGATTCCAGAAGCGCCACCGTATCCCCGGTCGTCCACGACCGTCCCGGCGCCAGCTGCCGGAGACGCCAGTCCAGGCTGATGATGTCCTGAAAGCTGTCGGAATGTTCCGACCGCTCCGTCAGTGCAAGCAGCAGGTCGTGCTCGGGAAAGCCCAGGCGTGCGGCGGCCTCGACGGCGGCTTTTCTGTGGCGCCGCAGGTTCACGGTGCCGTGCAGGGTCAGCGGGGAGAGTTCCAACTGCTTGTCGAGCCACGCGGCAATCAGCACGTCCATCGCGTGGGGGGGCCGGGCGGGGGACGCAGCGTCGACGTTCCGGCTGCCGCCCGACGTGGCAAACGGCGGCGGCCGTCGGCTCATGCCCGCCCGTTTCGCCGGGGGAACGTCGTTGCTGGTACTGTCCTTGGCGCCCGTGTTCGTGCTCGTCGCGTCGTCGAGCGGACGCGTCGTGTCCGCCGTGGACACGGGGGGAAGGTCCGGGCGTCGGGCGAGCAGTTCGCCGTTGTCCGACGTGAGCGCCCCGGCCTCGTAGGTCAGGCTGTCCGGCAGCGCGCCGATATCGACGGGATCGCGCTGGGCGAAGCGTCGGACCGCCAGGATGTCCAGCTCACGCAGCGCCATGTCCAACTGCCAGCGCTGCGCCACCTCGTTTTGCGCCGGAGCGCGCAACTGCCAGGCGCGTGTCGTCGATCCGTCGCCCAGGTGCACGACGCCCGCGGCGCGATCCAGCCGCTGCGACACGTCCGGCGCGATCCGTCGGAACAAGGGCAGCGGGGTGGTCTCGTCGATCGCGGCCAGCGTGCCCCGGCCGAACGCTGCCTGGAAGCGGGGGGTGCCGGCCTGCCCGGCGGCGGTCCGCGCGACGCGCACGAGCTGTTCCGCGTACGCGTGGATGCTGTCCGTCACCGGGCTTTGCACGATCTGGTTGCGCAGTGCCTCGACCTTGGCGACGCGCTGATCCCACGCGGCGGCCGACATGCCGTCCGCGCGGTCGGCCGCCGGTTTGCGCTGCAAGTCATACAACGCTTCGGAGATCGACTCTGCCTCGACCGTGATCAGCCTCATGGCGGCGGTGTCCTCGACCGTGTCGTACCAGGCGCTGTCGAGTTCGCCGACGAGGTTCTCCCACGGCGCCAGCAGATCCTTGCGCACGCTCAGCGATTTGACGCTTCCGGAATCCGCATCGGCGACCGCCTTCGGCCAACGTTCGGCCATCAGATCCCGATCTGTTTGCCAGCGCTGGTTCTTCGGCGTCCAGCCTTCCGACGTGTCGTCGAACGGGGGGCGGGCGGCGTCGTAGACGATCGGTCCGATGACGCCGGTGCGTGACATCAGGCGCAGCTGATCGCGCAGGGACAGCATCAAGCCGGCGCGGCGATTGGACATCGGGTCGTTCAGCCAGGAGCGTTCCAGCGCGTCGCGCAGCGGCTCGACGTCCAGGACCAACGGAGCGCCGTCGGCGGATGACGCGAGCAGGCTGATGTAGAGATCGGCCACCGCGCGACCGGCCACGCTGCGTCGCAAGGCGTCCGCGCCGCGCTGTTCGCCAAGAAAGGCGGTGGCGTTGTCGAGCAGCTGCCGCATGATCTCGGCGGTCTCCCGATAGTTGACCGCGGGATCCGTTCCCGGCTTCGCGACGTCGAGCATGAGGGCATACGCCCGGTGCAGCGTGGGCACCGAGACATCGAGGACGCCGTCGAGGAAGGTCTCGGCGATGGCCCTCATGCGCGAGCTGCGGCCGCCTCCGCCGCTGCCGCTCTCGAACGGGCGGGCGCCGAAGCCGTCGACGAGCGTCGTCCGCCAGACGTCGTCGGCGGTTGCCGGGCGGGGCCAGTCGGCCGTGGCCTCGCGGAGGAAGGCCGTGATCACCTCGACGCGTCCGGCATGCCCTGCGCGGTCGGCGGAGGGGGCCCAGGCGGCGTCGTCGGCGTTCGCGGCTCCGTTGATCCCGCCGAACGCCCAACGGGACGATTCGCGCCGGGCGATGACCCGGGGACCGTCTGACAGGCTGTCGGCCGAGAGCGTCATCCGGATCGGCAGCGCGTTGAGGTCGGGGACGTCGGCACGGGCCACATGGGCCGTGAGCAACAGGTCGAGTCGCCGCAGCCACGTGTCCATCTTGGCCGCGTCGGCGATCGTCACCCCTTTCAACTGCATGACCGCACGACTTCGGACCTCACCGGACTTCCACGCCAGGCGCAGCGTCCCCGCCGGTCGATCCAGGATCTGTTGAAGTTCCGGGGCCAGCGCGGCCAGGGCGCGCAGCGGCCGCGCGTCGTCGATGGGCAGGGGGGTCAGCGGACGGGATTCTTCCAGCGGCAGCAGGCCGACGGCCGGGTCGAAGCGCCATTTGACTTTGAGCGGCGTCATGTCGCCGGTCGACACGAACCCGCTGCTGGCCGGTTCCCACGCGCCGGTGGCGTGCGGACTGGCGGAGTGCCACAGGATGGAGCCGGTCAGTCCCGCATCCCCCAGCCGCTGGAGGACCTCGTGGAGTGCGAAGGTGACGCCGGCCGCCGCATCCTTCGATCGCGTTCGGTTCACGCCATGGGTGAAATGGACCGCGTCGTAGTCCAGATGGAGCAGTCGGTCAGGCATCGCGGCGATCGTCGCCATGAACAGGTCGAGGACCGCCTGTGACGTCGCCGCCGCATAGGCCGGGTTCGCCTTCGCGACCCCGACCCACGCGAGCTGTTTCAAGCTCGCGAGGTCGCTCAGCGCGGCGGGCAGGTCCGACGCCGCCGGTCCACCGGAAGGAATCGGAGCGTGCAGCAGGCTCAGCACGGCCTTCCTCAGGCGCAGCGCGGAGCCGGTCAGCAGCGCCTCCAGCACGTGCGCGGCGACCGTCCGGTGAACGCCATCGGGCCGGACGGCCCAGTCCGGCCACCGCGCGGCGACCGCATCGATCAGGCCCGGCAGCAGCGACGCGCGCATGGCGTCGATGTCCGCCGGCGCCAGCTTCCAGCGGGCCGTGACGGTCTCGAACGCAGCGGCGATCGTGCTGAGACGCTGTTCGACGGTCAACGCGCCGGTGGGGTCCGGCGACCAACGCGTCGCCGGGAGCGTGCCATCCTTCCCGGTGGATCCGGTGCCATCGGCAGGCACGGTCATTGCCACCGCCTTGGCGGGCAAGGTCGTCTGCGGTGCCGCCGCCAGGCCCAACGCCGGTCCCGCGGTCGCCGCCGTGGCCGCGTCCAGCGTTGCGAGGCGCTCGACGGGGCCGCCGTCCACGATCAGCGCGCCGTCGATGTAGCTCACCTGCCGCGGCCACGCGTCGCTCATGACGAGGGGGCCGTCCCAGTAGCGGTGCGTGATCAGCGCGTCGAGTTCACGCAGCGCCATGTCCTGGCGGACCCAGGCGGAGGGATCGGTCGCGTCCAGCAGCGGCGCGACCCGCCAGGTCAACGTGCCGCCGCCGGTGTCGAGGCGGACGATGCCGCTGGACCGATCCAGTTGCTGCGACACGCCGGGCGCCAACGAGGCCAGCATGCGCAACGGCGCCGACGCCGTCACCGGCGCCAGTGCGTTCATGCCCAGCGCCGATCGCCTTAACCAGCTTCTCGTTGCGAAATCGAGGAAATGCGTCGTCAGCTTCTCGAGCCGGCGCGCGAGTCGTTGGACCCTCCGGTTGCCGCCCGCGCCCGCGCGGACCTCGGCGACCAGTCGTTCCGCCTCCGAGCGCAAGGTGTCCCAGGCTTGCGTCGACATGACGGCGGCCCGTTCCGGCAGGGGTCGCTTGTCCAGTCCGGCGATCCTGTTCAGAATCGATCCGGCGAAGTCGTTCATCCGCCTGACCAGACGCTGCAGCTGCGATCCGTCGGGAAAGGCGACGGCGTTGGCCTCGGCGACGAAGTGCTCCCACCAGTTGCGCAGGTTGGGCATGAAGATGCGGTCCCGCAGTTTCGCCACGCGCTGCCCCTTCGGATCGAAGTAGCGCTCGGCCAGCACGCTCGACGCAGCGTCCAGGGAGAGGGCATGGCTGCCGTCCGGGAGCGCCGTCCAGGGGGCACTCTGCGCTTCCATCGGGATGGCCGCCGCTGCGATGCGCAGACCACCGATCACGCCGGCGGCGTGCAACACCCGCAATCGGAGCAGCGCGGCCAGGTGCAGGCCACCGCGCAGGCGCGTCGCGCGGTCCGTGCCGGCGTCGCCGGCGAGGAAGATGTCGTCCAGCCTGACGGTGAACGGCCGGTCCGGACCGGTCGAGGCCAGCGCCTCGGCGAAGAACCGGGCCAGGGTCAGGCCTTGCCTGCTGCCCGCCGCGACTTCGGGCCCGGCCTGGTCCAGCAGCCCCACGATGCCGTCGAGCAGGCCCTGGAAAGCGCGCGTCGCGCGCGGAGAGGCGCCGGCCTCGTCGCGGTTCCAACGCTCCGCGTCGAACAGCGCGGCGTGGACCTTGGCCATTTCCAGCGGCGCCTCGTTCAGGATGGCCTCCAGGAGGCTGCGCCTGACCTGACGCAGGTCTTCGACGGGGAGGGCCGCGTCGACGGTCGACAGGGACAGCGTGTCGAGCGACCGGAACAGCTCGGCCGCCAGCGGCCGGGGCAGCGATTCGTCGTCGGGCCATCCGCTCGTGAGTTCGTCCAGCGTGGCGGCGATCGCCGTGGCACGCCCGGCACCTGCCGATGACCGGTGCGGCGGCACCCTCGGGTCGCGGCGACCGGGCTGGGGGACATCGGTATCGGGAGAGGGGAAGGACATGGGACCTCGCAGGCGGGAATGAGGCGCCTGAGTGGTCCGTGCTCCCCGTCGGCGTCGCGCCGTCGGTGTCGTTCTTCGTCGCCTGCGGGCGTGCGCTCAGCGGCTGTGCGCCGTCAGCTTCGCCAGCGGCGCGGCCAGGCTGATGCCGGGCGCGGCGCGGCGCGTGCCGGGCGCGCCGTCGGCCTCGGTCTCGTCGAGATCGGGATGCGCGGTGCCCAGCGCCAACCCCGTCGCCCCGGCGTTGTCGCGTCGCATCGCGACGCCCACCGCCAGCATGTCGATCACCAGCAGGTGCAGGATGCGGCTGATCATCGGCAGGTGCGTGGCGACATCCTCGACGTGATCGACGATCAGCGCCGCATCCGCCTTCTTGGCCAGCGGCGACTGGCTCGCCGTGATCGCCAGCACATGCGCGCCGCGTTCGCGCGCGGCATCCGCCACCGCGATCAGCTCGGGCAGCTTGCCGCTGCTGCTGATCAGCACCGCCACGTCGCCCGCCTTGAGCGTCTGCGCGGCCAGCAGCTGCAACCGAGGCTCGACATAGGCGTTGCACGCGACGCCCAGCCGCAGGAACTTGAACTGCGCGTCCTGCGCGACGACACCGTAATGGCCGATCGCGAAGAACTCGATGCGCGAGGCGGCGAGCAGCAGGTCGATGCTGCGATCGATCATGTCGCGGTTGAGCTGGCTGCGCACCTGCAGGATCGCCGACGCGGTGTTGCCCAACACCTTCTCGCCGAGCTCCACCATCGAGTCGTCCTGCGTCACCTGCGTGTGGCTCACCGGCACCGTGCCGGTCAGGCCCGAGGCCAGCCGCAGCTTGAAGTCGGACAGCCCCTCGCAGCCCAGCGAGCGGCAGAAGCGGATCACCGTCGGCTGGCTGACGCCGGCGGCACGCGCGATCTCGGCGATCGGGTCGTTGAGCACCTTGCGCGAATGCGCCAGCACGTGGTCCGCCACGCGCTGCTCGGCCGGCGAGAGCCCGTCGCGCGCGCGCCGGATCTGGCTCACGATCGCGGAGGCGCCGCCGCTGTTCTGCAGGCTGCGCAGCTGCGCCTCCAGGATCGCCGAGGCGCCCTTGAAGGTCGCGTGCTCCGCCGTGATCACGAAGGTCGGGATCGCCCGCACGTAGTCGGAGAAGCGGCCCTTGTCCTCGAAGCGCGCCCGGAAGCGCGAGCGGTCGAAGTACTCGCCCAGCCGCGGGACGATGCCGCCGCCGATGTAGATGCCGCCCAGCGCGCCCAGCGTCACCGCCAGATTGGCCGCCGCCGTGCCCAGCAGCGTGCAGAAGAGGTCCAGCGTCGCCTCGCAGACCGGATCGGCGGCCTCGAGCGCGCGGGCGGTGATGTCGGGCGCCGTCAGCGGCTCCGACGGCTGCTTCAGGTGGTCCGCCATCGCGCGGTGCATCAGCTCGAGACCCGGCCCCGACAGCAGCCGCTCGAAGGAGACGTGCTCGTACTCGTTCCAGGCGAAGCGCAGCAGCGCGATCTCGCGCTCGTCGCGCGGGGCGAAGTTGGTATGGCCGCCTTCGGAGCCGAGCGAGATCCAGCCCTCGCCGGCCGGGATCAGCCCCGACACGCCCAGGCCGGAGCCCGAGCCCAGCAGGCCGATCACGCTGTGCGGGCGCGCCTCGCCGCCGCCGATCTGGCGGATCTCGCCGCCGCGCAGGCGGGGCAGGGCCATCGCCAGCGCGGTGAAGTCGTTGACGACCACCAGCGTGTCCAGGCCCAGGCGCTGACGCGCTTCCTCGATCGAGAACTGCCAGTGGTAGTTGGTCATGCGGACCTGGTCGCCCTCGACCGGGTTGGCGATCGCGATCGCCGCGTGCGCCACCTTGAGCTGGCGCGGCAGCCGGTCCATGTAGGCGCGTACGGCGGCATGGAAGTCGGCGTGCTCGGCACAGCGCAGCAGCGCGATGTGCTCGAACTCTCCGGGAGTGGTCTCCAGGGCGAAGCGGGCGAAGGTGCCGCCGATGTCGGCGATCAGCCGGGGACTGTCGAATTCACGCATGAAGCGGCGATTATGGCGTGCCGCCCGGGCGCTTCCGGAAGGGTTCGCCCTAGCGACGCCTGCGATGCCGCGACCCGGGATCGTGTAGCGTGACTACAGCGTCGAATTCAGGCGAGAATCGCCGTCGCGGAACAAAAAACTCGTTCAGCGACAAGCAATTGAACGCGACATGCGAAGCGGCGACATCGCAGCGGAAGAGGCCGTGGGGCCCCTTGGCAACACCTCTCTTGTGTCGAAGATGTAGTTTTGCTACCTTGCGCGGACCCGCCGCGGATGCGGTCTCGTGCGCGCCCCGGCGGCGCGCTTCCAGTCAGAGAGCAGGACAAGAACAGTGCAAGCAGATCAGGGTGTGCAAGGCGTGGAGGCCGCGGGTTATCCGTGGCTGGTGGCGGACATCGGCGGCAGCAACGCCCGGTTCGCCTGGGTCGACGGACCGGGGAAGGGCGTGGCGCACGTGCGCAAGCTGCCGGTCGCGCACTACGAATCGCTGCGCGACGCGGCCGAGGCCTATCTGAAGGAATTGGCCGGACTGGGCATCTCGACGCGCCCGAAGCGGGCCTCGCTGGCGCTGGCCACGGCGATCAAGAGCGACCGCATCGAGCTGACCAACAGCCATTGGACCTTCTCGCGCAGCGAATTGCAGGCCGGGCTGGGCCTGGACGAGTTGCGTCTGCTGAACGACTTCGAGGCGCTGGCGCTGTCGCTGCCGGGTCTGCGCGCGGACCAGGTCGCGGCCGTGCCGGGTCCGAAGCTGGCGACGCCGCATGGCACGCTGGCCGTCATCGGCCCGGGCACGGGCCTGGGCGTGGGCGGTGTGATCGAGACCTCGGGGGGCTGGGTCGCGCTGCCGGGCGAGGGGGGCCACATGACGCTGGCGCCGACCAACGACTACGAGAGCGAGCTGCTCGCGGCCGCGCGCAAGGACTTCCCGCATGTCTCCGCCGAGCGTTTCCTGTCCGGCGTCGGCCTGCCGACGCTGCACGCCGCGGTCGCGGCCGTGGCGGGCCAGGCATCCGCGCAGCGCCTGACGGCGGAACAGATCGTCGAGGGCTTCCTGTCCGGCGATCCGCTCTGCATGAAGACCGTGGACCAGTTCTGCGCCTTCCTGGGCAGCTTCGCCGGCAGCGTCACGCTGGCGCTGGGCGCGCGCGGCGGCATGTACATCGGCGGGGGCATCGTGCCCCGGCTGGGCGAGCGCTTCTTCCAGTCATCCTTCCGGACCCGCTTCGAAGAGAAGGGGCGTTTCGCGCCCTATCTGGCCTCGGTGCCCTGCGTGCTGATCACCGACACCCTGACCGCGCTGGCGGGTGCCGCCTTCGCGCTGGAGCAGTCGGTGCGCTGACTGTTGTAGTTTGTTGGAATGGGGTTGTAGTCCAGCTACATCACCCCCTCTGAACGGCGGCCCTCGTGGCCGCCGTTTTTCATTTCCTCTCCCTAATTTGCGGGTTTATCCGTAGAAACCCGAAGTAACTTCGTGGTTTTCGCGCCATGTCCGCTGTAGTTTCCGTCGTCCAGGGTTTGCGAGGGCTTGGATCGTGATCTAGTTTTAGTACAGAATTCCTTCAGAACGTTGGGTTCCGCCGTTCATACAGGAGACAAACAAATGAAGACATCGCCCGCCTCGCGCGAGTTGTTCCGGATGCAGCCGGTCGCTGCCGGTTGCCTGGTGACGCTGGCCCTGATGGCCGGCGCGGCCCAGGCGCAGCAGGCGCCGGCGCCCGCCGGCACACCCGCTTCTTCGCCCGCTTCTTCGCCCGCCTCGTCGCTTGCCCAGACCGAAGCCGACAAGCAGGCCGCCGCCAAGGCCGCCGCCGACCGCCAGCTGGAAACCGTGACCGTCACCGGCATCCGGCGCGGCATCGAGGCGGCGATTTCGGTGAAGAAAAACTCCGACGCGATCGTGGAGGCCGTGTCCGCCGAAGACATCGGCAAGCTGCCCGACGTGTCGATCGCCGAATCCATCGCGCGCCTGCCTGGCCTGTCGGCCCAGCGCGTCGCGGGTCGCGCGCAGGTGATCTCGGTGCGCGGCCTGTCGCCCGACTTCGCCACCACGCTGCTCAACGGCCGCGAGGTGGTCTCCACCGGCGACAACCGCAGCGTCGAGTTCGACCAGTACCCGTCCGAGCTGCTCAGCGGCGTGGTCGTCTACAAGACGCCGTTCGCCAACCTGGTGGGCCAGGGCCTGTCGGGCACCATCGACATGCAGACGGTGCGTCCGCTCAACTTCAGCACCCGCGTGGTCACGCTGAACGCGCGCGGCCAGCGCAATTCGCTGGGCAAGGCGGCCGATTCGGATGCCACCGGCAACCGCCTGAGCGCCAGCTACATCGACCAGTTTGCCGACCGCACCGTGGGCGTGTCGCTGGGCTATGCGCACCAGGAGACGCCGATCCAGGAAGAGCAGGTCGGCCTGTACGAGCCCTGGGACCAGTCCGGACGCACCGGCCTGCCGACCGGCACCTACAACTCGGGCGGCATCAAGGCGCTGCGCCGCACCGGCAAGACCGAACGCGACGCGCTGATGGGCACGATCGAGTTCCGTCCGACCAAGAACTGGACCAGCGTCGTCGACGGTTTCTGGACCAAGGCCAAGCAGGAAGACACGGCCAACCAGTTCGAGATGAGCATGACCTGGAACGGCAACAACACGCCGCTCGACTGGTCCAACCCGACGGTCAACAACAACGGCACGCAGACCGGCGGCACGCTGCTCAACGCCTACCCGCTGGTGCGCGGCATGTACAACAAGCGCGACGACAAGATCGTCGCCGCCGGCTGGAACAACAAGCTGAAGTTCGAGAGCGGCCTGTCGCTGACGGCCGACGTGAACTACTCCAAGGCCACCCGCAAGGAATTGGTCCTGGAGAACAACACCCAGCTGCTGGCCGCGCCGGGCGCGATCCCGCTGGACAACGTCAAGCTGGCCTTCAGCTCGGGCGACTTCTCGCAGATCGTGCCGGGCCGCAGCTACTCGGATCCGACGCAGCTGTACCTGCAGAACACGATCTACGGCTCGGGCTACGGCAAGCTGCCCAGCGTCAAGGACGACCTGGCCGGCTTCAAGCTGGTGGGCAACATGCCCGCGCCGGAAGCCATGTCGAACTGGTTCTCGGACTTCGAGGCGGGCCTGAACTACGCGGACCGTTCCAAGAAGAAGCGCCAGCCGGAGGGCAACATCAACGTCGGCGCGCAGGGCAACACCGCCATCGGCTCGGAGTTCCAGTACAGCCCCGTGAACCTGAGCTTCGCGGGCCTGGGCCTGATCCCGGCGTGGAACGTGCCGGGCGCGGTGGGTCGCTACATGACCTTCGAGCCGACCGAGTCCCTGAACTACCTGATCCCCAAGGCCTGGGACGTGAAGGAGAAGAGCACGACGGTCTTCCTGCAGGCCAACATCGACTCGTCGACCTTCGGCATCCCGATGCGCGGCAACATCGGCCTGCAGGCGGTGCACACGGACCAGTCCTCGCAGTCCAACTACTGGGACAGCACGATCAACGGCGGCGCGGGCGGCGTGAAGCCGATCGAGGGCGGCAAGAAGTACACCGACTACCTGCCGGCGCTGAACCTGTCGTGGCAGCTGCCGGGCGACCAGACGGTGCGCTTCGCGCTGGCCAAGCAGATGGCGCGTCCGCGCGTGGAGCAGATGAATGCGGGCATCGAGTTCGGCGTCGACGGGGCGACCGGCAAGCCGGGCGCGTCGGGCGGCAACCCCGAGCTGAATCCGTGGCGCGCCAATGCGGTCGACCTGTCCTGGGAGAAGTACTTCGGCAACAAGGCCTATGTGGCGGTGGCCGGCTACTTCAAGGACCTGCGCAGCTACATCTACAAGCAGACGGTCGACAACTACGACTTCTCGCGCTTCGTCACGGACTACGTGCCGCAGCCGGGCCAGCCGCCGGCGCAGCTGACGGGCAACTTCACCGCGCCGTACAACGGCCAGGGCGGCCAGTTGCGCGGCCTGGAGATGACCGCGTCGCTGCCGCTGGAGCTGGTGACCCCGGCGCTGAAGGGCTTCGGCATCACGGCCAGCGCGACCTTGAACAGCAGCAACATCACGATCCGCGATCCTGACAGCGCCAACAGCGTGGGCAGCGGTCCGATCACGCTGCCGGGCCTGTCCAAGCGCGTGTACAACCTGACCGCGTACTACGAGGCCAACGGCTTCGAGTTCCGCATCAGCCAGCGCAAGCGCTCGGACTTCATCGGCGAGATCGGCAACTTCAACGGCGCGCGCACGCTGCGCTACGTCGTCGGCGAGAGCATCGTCGACGCGCAGATCGGCTACAACTTCACCGACGGTCCGCTCAAGGGACTGGGCCTGCTGGCCCAGGTCAACAACCTGACCGACGAGGCCTATCGCACCTACGCGGGCACGAAGGACCGGCCGTTGGAATACGTGAAGTGGGGCCGCACCTTCCTGTTGGGCGCGACCTACAAGTTCTGACTCTGACGCAGCGCCGCAGCCCCGCTTTGGGCGCTCCGCGTTGTTGCGAATCCTCGCCATAGCGCCGCTATGGCTCCGGTTCGCGCCTAGCGGAGCATCCCAAATCGGGGCCGCGTCACTACGTCAGACGAGCGGGTGAAACGCGTCCCCGCCTCAGTCCCCAATCAGCACTCGCCCCGTCATCGGGGCGATTTCAATTAACAGCTTGCCGTTGGCCGCCGCCTTTATCGTCGGGCCGGGCGTCATCGCATCGATGAAGGGCGTGCCGCGCAGCGCGGGCGGCAGCGTCAACTCGACGCGCAGCGGCTCCGCGGCGTTGTTCATCGCGACGATGGCGTTGCGCTGACCGTCCTGGCGCAGCAGCACGATGACGTGCTCGTCCAGCCACAGCGGCGCCGACAAGCTGCCGTGCCGCAGCACCGGCTGCGCGTGGCGCATCGCCACCAGGCGCTTGAACTGCTCGCGCAGCGCCAGGTCCGGCTGGCCGCCTTCGTCGGCCCACGGATAGGGCGCGCGGTTGTACGGGTCCTCGCCGCCGCCCAGGCCCACCTCGTCGCCGTAGTAGATCGTCGGCGCTCCCGGGTAGCTCATCTGGAAGAAGACCGCCAGCAGTAGGCGGCGTTTGGCCTCGGCGATCTTCTCCGGCGGACTGTCGTCGCGCACGCCGAAGTGATGCAGCGCGCGCGGCTGGTCGTGCGAGGACAGCAGCGTCATCGACGCGAACAGCGACGGCGCCGGGTAGGACTCGCGCAGCAGTTCCAGGTTCTGGTAGAGCCGTTCCGCGTTGCCGCCGGCCGCGTAGTCCAGCACCGTGTTGCGGAAGATGTAGTTCATCGTCGCGTCGAAGGTGTCGCCGAGGAAGAACTTGCTCGCGTCGAACCAGGTCTCCGCGATCGTCAGCGCGCCGGGCTGATGGCGCTTCACCGCGACGCGCCACGCGCGCCAGAAGTCGTCCGGCACCCACGGCGCCACGTCCATGCGCCAGCCCGCCGCGCCGCGGTCCAGCCAGAACTGCATCACCCCGTCGCGGCCGAACGCGTAGTCGCGGAACGCGCGGCTGGACTTGTCGAGCTCGGGCAGGTCCTTGATGCCGATCCAGGCGGCGTACTGGTCGTCGGCGTTCGGCTTGGAGAGGTCGAACTTGAACCAGCTCGCGTAGGGCGACGCAGGGTTGGGTTTGCCGTTGTCGAAGGCGCCGCCGGCGGGGAAGTTGCCGAAGCGGTTGAAGTAAGGCGAGTCCGCGCCCACGTGGTTCAGCGAGGTGTCCGGGATCACGCGCAGGCCGCGCTTGCCGGCCTCGCTGGTGAGGCGCTCGAAATCGGCGTTGCTGCCGAAGGCCGGATCGATGCGCTTGTAGTCGCCGGTGTCGTACTTGTGGTTGCTGGCGGCCTGGAACACGGGCGTCAGGTAGAGCGCGTTGGCGCCCAGGTCGCGCAGGTCGTCGAGCTTCTCGATGATCCCGGCAAGGTCGCCGCCGAAGAAGTCGTTGTTGTAGACCGCGTCCGAGCCGTCGCCGCTGCCGGGCTTGTACGGCCGGTCCAGCCAGCGCGGATGACGTTCGATGCCGTGGTCCTGGTACTTCGCCTTCCCGACCTCCGGGTCGTTGGACTTGTCGCCGTTGCGGAAACGCTCCGGGAAGACGTAGTAATAGACGAGATCGCGGGCGAAGTCCGGCACGGCGAAGTCGGAGGCGTGGATGGTCTGCCGGTAGCGGCGGATCGCGAAGGGCGGAATCGGCCCTTTGGCATTGGGCCCTTTGGCATCGGGTCCCTTGGCATCGGCACCCTCGGGCAGCGGGGCGACCGCGGCCGGGCCCATCGAGCCCTTCTCCTTGGTCCAGTAGATGGGGTCGGCGTTGTTCTGCACGACGTAGCGTGCGCCGCCGATCGTGGCGACGAAGTAGTAGCCGTAGACGCCCGGCCCGCCGAAGCGATGGCGCGCCTTCCACAGCTCGCGGCCTGCGGCGGCACCGACGCCGGTGCCGGTCTTGTGCAGCGGCACGCGGGCTTCTTCGGCGTAGGCGATCAGGTCTTCATTGCCCTCGACGCGGCGTCGCTCGACCACGAGTTCGAGCTTCTCGACGCCGGGCAGGGCGGTCAGCTGGAAGTCGACCCAGGTCTTGGCGGGCTGGGCGCCGAAGGGCTTCTTGAATTCCGCGAGGCGCGAGTCGTAGCGCAGGCTGGCGGCGATGGGCGACAGCGCGGGCGCGGCGGGCGATGACGCTGGTGATTCCGATGCATCTGCCCCAAGTGGCAGCGACGTTTGACCGGACGCGAGCAGCGGCGTCAGCACCGCGACGCATGAGATGCGGTAAAGAAGTCGAGGCAGGGCTGTCATGGGCAGACGCTATCGCGAAGCGAGGCGCAGCGATGCTGGTGTTCATCCGCATGCCGGGGTGTCATTCGCAGGACTTGTTGTCTATGGGAATGCAGGAACTCGCGATCGGGTCCGCTCAACTGACGTGCCCTCATCAAGCCATCGTCGGAGATCGCGGTTGTGCCCCTGCTCCCTTCCATCCCTTCCTGGCGTCGAGCGGGCATTTTCCTGACGGCGCTGTCGTGGTTCTGCCTCATGGAGCCCGCAGTGGCGGGATACCGCGAGCAACGCGTGCAGACCGCGCTGGGCACCTATGTCCTGCGTAGCGATGCCGACGACAACAAATACCTTGAAGATTGGTCGTCGTCCGTGAGCGCCTATGGCGCGGATGGTCGCGAGCTTCTGTTTCAGGAGCCGGGACTGGTAGTCGGCTGCTGGGAGTTTTCACCGGGGGCAGTCGAGGTCACCGGAAGGTCGGGGACACGCGTCCGCGTGGTGTTGCTGTGCGGCTCGCCCGGCGGCAGTGGGCGGAATGAAACCCTGGTTGCCATTCGCGATGGAACTGCGGAAATCGACCAATTGAGCGTCGGCAACGACGCCGCCACGCCGTTGCCCACCTCGGACGGGAGGTTGATCGTCAATGGGTTGTATCGCCAGGACGTTCCAGGAATTTCCAGTCTGATGTGGGTCCCGATGCAGTTCGAACTCAATGTCGATGCCAAGCCGATTCGATTCGAATCGACCAGGGGTGGCTTCGTCGATCCGTCGATCCGTTTGACTCTAAAGGAGATGCGCCAGACGCTGTCTTCGTCCGAAGACGCGCAAGCGTATTTCGCCTCTGCTCATGCCGTTCTCGGAGCGCGGGCCTGCGCCCACCTCCACTCAGATCTTCCAACCCTCTGGAAGTTGTTGGGCGATCCGGAGCTAGCTGCTCTGAATCGCTGGGTCGCATCCAGATTCTCCTTGGAGGAGTGCTCACGCCATGAAATCCATCATTGAAAAGCAGCGCGAAACGGCGGAAAGAATCGTCGCCTATGGACGCGAAAACGGAGTCCAGCAGCATCTGATCGATGCAGCAGTGAAGTTTGCGTACTTTGAATCGAAGCTTGGAGTGAAACTCAAGAACAAGAACGCGTTGGGCATCTTCCAGTACATGCCTCAACGTTGGAAGGAGCGCCATGAAAAGCTGCTGGGCTCGGACAGGATGTCTCCGAAGAATCAGATCGTCGCGATGTTCCGTGACCTTCACGCGTACGAGAAGCGCTACAACGACCTGTCCAATCCGGCGATTCCGCGGGAGTCTGTGACGCTTGAGCAGTACCTGTACATCAAGCATCACGATGGCACGAACAGCGAAGAGTTCCTGCCGGGGCTCAATCGGTTTCGGGAGCCCAACGGGCTGATGGTCTACCACCGCGACAACCCTGGGTATGACGCCACCTTGTATGTTAAGCCGCTAAAAACCAGCACCGCGCCGATCCGCAATCCGTGGGAGATCACCTTCGGACTGCCGGCCGGGGGGATGGGGAATGGGTTCGAGCTGCCGGTGGCGCTGACTTTCCCGCCCTATGAGCCCTCGGTGACCGCCTACGGTCCGCCGACGCCGGCCGGACGTGTCTGGTCAACCCAGTCGTTGCCCTGGCCGGGGGTCGACAACCCTTGGCGCACGCCTGAGCCGCACTGGGCTTCGGAGCGCCGCTCCTACCTCGACACCCACCACTACGACCCGAACGGTGCTTCGGTGTCCACGCGTCACCGCTTCAGGCGCTCGGTCGGCGAGATGACGGAAGCGATGGCGAGCGCCGCACCGCCCGTGGCCCTGGGTGCTGGGGCTTCGGATCCGGCGACATCGATCTCGCGGCACGCGCCGCTGCTGACGGTCCAAGCCTGATCGATCCGGCGAGCCAGCCCGTGCCGCGGCGTTCGCCTCAGTTCGCGCTGGCCGCTCCGGGCGCTGGCGCCGTCGGCGTTGCCCCGGTCGCCTTCCTCCAGCTCGCCAGCGTGTTGGCGAACTCGATCACCGCCATCGCGTAGTAGCTGCTCTGGTTGTAGCGGGTCACCGTGTAGAAGTTCTGCGTGCCGGCGACGTACACCGGCGCGGCGCCGCCCATCTGGAGCTCGATCAGCGCCAGCGGCCCGTTGTGCGCGCGGCCCTGCGGCGAGAGCTGCGCGCCGACCGATTCGAACTGTCGCGCGTCGAGCTGCGGCAGCACGTCGCTGATCAGCAGCTGCGCGCGCGCCGCCGTGTCGTTGGGCACCTGCACCTCGTAGTGCGTCGGCATGCCGCGCTGCCAGCCGTGTTCCTTGAGGAAGTTGGCCACCGAGCCGATCGCGTCGACCGGGCTGTTGATCAGGTCGACGTGGCCGTCGCCGTCGAAGTCGATCGCGTAACGGCGCCAGCTGCCGGGCATGAACTGGCCCCAGCCCATCGCGCCCGCGTACGAGCCCTTCATCGCCATCGGATCCAGGCCGTTCTCGCGCGCCAGGATGAGGAACTGGCGCAGTTCTTCCCGGAAGAACGGGCTGCGGTCGCGCGCGCCGGGCGGCAGCGGCGACGGGTAGTCGAAGGCCAGGGTCGCCAGCGCGTCCAGCACGCGGAAGGAGCCCATGATGCGGCCGTAGAAGGTCTCCACGCCGATCACCGAGGCGATGACTTCCGCCGGCACGCCGTAGGTCGCTTCGGCGCGCGCCAGCGTCGCCTCATGCGTGGCCCAGAAGGCCAGGCCGGCTTGCAGCCGCTGCGGTTCGACGAAACGCTGCCGGTACGCGCCCCAGTCCTTCGCCTGCCCCGGAGGGCCGGGCAGGATCAGCCGCTGCACCGTCGGCTGCGGCCGCGCCAGCGCCAGCACCGCGCGCAGTTCCTCGCGCCGATAGCCCAGCGACTCCGCCTGCGCGTCGGCGAAGGCCATCACGTCGGCGCGGTCGCCGTATTCGGGCAGGACGACCGGCTTCTTGACCGGCTTCTTCGCCGGCTTCGTCGCAGTCGCGGTGGCAGGCTTCTTCGTGGAGACCGGTCTCGACGCGGCATGCGCCTTGGCCGGCGGCGTCTGCGCCACGTTCAGCGTCTGCGCGGCGGCCGGGGCGGTCGCCAGTGCGGCGATCAGCGGCAAGGCGGCCATCGACGCCTGCAGGCAGGCACGGAGCACAAGGCGGTGGGGAGAGGAACGGCGGACTGCGGTCATGCGGGCTGTTAGGCGGGCTGGTAGGCGGGCTGGTAGGCGGGCAGGAGGGATGCCGGCAGCGGGGTGGGCCGGCGGGCCCATCGATCAACGGGTCAGGACTTGCCGGAGCTCGGCGCACTGCGCCGCGAACTGGCGCTGCCATTGTGACGTGGCCGCGGCGAGGTCCTGGCGATAGCGCTGCGCTTCCAATTGCAACAGCGAGGCGGCCACGGCCTCGGCCCGATCGCCGTGGCGTTCGACAAGCGAAGTCGCCCAGCGACGCGGCGTGTCGTCGTCGCGCGTGGCGAGGCCCAGGCGATCCAGCTCGCGCCGCACGCGCAGGCGCTGTCGCGACCAGGGGTCGTGCGGCCGGCGCTGCCACGCGGCCACGCCGGCGGCGATGGCCGCGGTAGCCGTCAGCAGCGCGCCCGCGACCTGTCCGAGCGTGGTCCAGTCCGGGTCGTCGAAGCCGAGCCGCTTGAGCAGGCTCATCTGGTCGCCGGTCGAGAAGTTCAGCACCGTCTGCTGCCAGCGGTTGTTGATCCCTTCCCAGACGGCGCGCAGGTCGGTCAGCAGTCCGGGTCTCAACTGGTCGATCGCGCCGGTGATCAGACCAGGCTCCGGGCGCAGCCGCCCGCCCTGCACGCGATCGGGCGAGATGGCCGCGGTCGGGTCGGCGCGCTGCCAGCCGCCCGAGGGGCTCCAATACTCGGCCCAGGCATGGGCCTGGCTCATGCGCACGACGAGGTCGCCATCCTGCAGATTCTGGTCCGCCCCCTGGAAGCCGGTGACCAGACGGGCGGGCACGCCCGCCGCGCGCATCAGCACGACGTAGGCGGCCGCGAAGTGCTCGCAGAAGCCGAGCTTGCGGTCGAACCAGAATTCGTCGATGGCGTCCGGCGTCGTCTCGCCGTAGACGCCCGGGGTGAGCGTGTAGCCGTACCCGTCGCGGCGGATCTTGGTCAGCAGCTCGCGGTTCACCGACTGGGCGAGGACGTCCTCGCCCGACGCGGCGAAGCGCTCGCGCAGCGACGCGCCGTAAGCCCGGGCGCGCGGGTTGAGGTCCGGCGGCAGGCTCAGCGACTCATTGCGGTCGGCGCGGCTGAGCCGCGTGCTCGGCGTCGCGCGAGGCCACGCCTCGTGGCGGAAGCGCAGCACCTCGGCGACCGGCATCGGCACTTGCCACTGACCCTGGGGCGCGCGGGTCGCGCTCAGGCGGCCGAGCGGCAGCTGAGCGCCGGTCGCGCCGGGGCTGAACTCCAGCATCGGGATCACGGCCACGCGCAGCGGGTCCATCGTGACCTCGTAGCGGAACACGGGACCCGCGAGCGTGGGCGCGTCGTCGCCCGGCGCCCAGTTCACGCGCGGGGCGGTCCAGGTGCGGCCGTCGAAGCGCGACAGCACCTGGGCGCGGAAGTACAGCTGCGGCTGGGGCGGCGGCGGGCCGTCGAAGCGCAGCCGCATCGCGATGGTCTCGTCGCTGGCGACTTCCGCGAAGGCGCCGAAGGTCATCGAGTCCGACAATCCGGTGCGCGCGCCCGAGTCCTTGGGCAGACCCCACAGCGGCGGGAAGCGCGGGAAGAGCACGAACAGCGCGACCATCACCGGCAGTCCGATCAGGGTGTTGCGGGCGGCGATGCGCGCGGCGAGCTTCAGGCTGGGGACGCCCTGCGGCATCTGCGCCAGCACCAGCGCCGACAGCAGGGCCCAGACGCAGCCGATCATCCAGAACGCGACCAGGGGCGACTGCGAATACAGGAACTGCGTCAGCACCAGGAAGAAGCCGAGGAAGAACACGACGAAGGCGTCGCGTTTGGCGCGCAGCTCGAGCGTCTTGAGCGCCATCAGCATCGCGAGCATGGTGATGCCGGCCTCGCGGCCGAGGATGGTCTTGTGGGTGGCGAAGGTCAGGCCGATCACGAGCGCGAGCACGGCCAGCAGGCTCCACCGGCCGGGGAGCGCCTCGCTGCGCCAGGCCAGGCGCGCGCGCCAGCCGAGCATCAGGGCGGTGAGCAGGCTGCACCACCACGGCAGATGGCCGGCATGCGGCACGAGCGTGGCCGCGATGATCGCGAGCAGGAACAGCGTGTCGCGCGCTTCGCGGGGCAGGGGGCTGCGGTGCTTGATCGAGCCGCCTGCGGCGGTCGCCGGGTTCATCGCCCGTCCTCCGCGATCAACGCCAACGCTTCCATGCACACCCGGAAATGATCCGGGCCCAGGTCCGGCTCGATGGCGACGTCGCGCAACTTCAGGCCGTAGGGCAGGCCCTCTTCCTCGGCGCGCTGCACCCAGGCGGTCAGGCGCGAGACGCGGAGCTCGAACGGCAGCCCGCGCGTCGCCGCCAGGTCCAGCCATTGCTCGCTGGCGCGGCTGCCCAGGCGCTCGCGCACGAGCAGCGCCGCGCCGCCTCCGCCGCTGCCCGACGGCGGCTGCGGTTGCGCCAGCGCGAGCGCCGACTTCTTCCACAGGATCTGACGCGGCGAATCGCCGTGCCGGTACGGTCGCAGTCCCGGGTCGTCGCCCAGGCCCGGCTGGCCCTGGCCTTGCGGCAGGCCTTCCTCGACCGCGGCGGCGGGCGGCGCGTCGAGTTCCGGCGTCGGATAGACCCAGGCCTGCGCCGCCGGGCGCCAGTAGCTCCAGGTCACGAACAGGCCGAAGGGGAAATGCGATTCGATGCGCAGCCGCGGCAGCGCATGCCGGCCGCGGGTCGGGAAGGTCACCTGGAGGTGCAACTGGGCGTGGCCCTGCGCCGGCACGTCCGCATAGGCCGAGTCCGCCGTCTTGGAATCCGGCAGGCGCAGTCCGATGCCGAAACGCGCCGCGCCGGTGTTGTGCAGCCGGATGTCCAGCGCGAGCGGCTGGCCGGCGTGGGTCGCCGGCGGCGTCTTCAGGTCCAGCTTCAGGCCGCGCAGGTTGGCGTGCGTCGCGTTCATCGACGCCATCCCAGCGCCCGCCAGCACGAAGGTCAGCAGGTAGCCCAGGCTCAACTGGTCGTTGATCGACGCGAGCAGCAGCACCCCCAGCGTCGCGACGAAGGCGGCGCCCGGCCGGCTCGGGATGATGTACAGGTTGCGCTGCGTCAGCGCGGTCGTATCGCTGGGCGGATGGCGGCCCTGCCACCACGCGTCCCAGCGACGCTGCCACGGCCAGCGGATCGCCGGCAGCTTCAGCGAGGGGAGTTTCACGGCAGCGGCACCGCGGCCATCATCGCGCGGACCTGCTCGCGCGCACCCCGGGCGCTGCCGCCGCGCGGCCGCAGGCGGTGCGCGATGGTCTGCGGCAGGATCGCCTGCACGTCGTCCGGCGAGACGTAGTCGCGCCCGCTCAGCAGCGCCTTGGCTCGCGCCGCGCGCAGCAGCGCCAGGCCGGCGCGCGGGCTCAGGCCTTCCTGGAACCACTCGCCGGAGCGCGTCGCCTCCAGCAGCGCCTGCAGGTAGTCCAGCAGCGCCGGCGAGGCGTGGATGCGCAGCACCTCGCGTTGCAGCTCGCGCAACTGGTCCGGCGTCATCACCGGCTTGAGTGCGCGCAGCAGCTCGCGGCTGTCGCCGCCCATCAGCAGTTCGCGCTCGGCCTGGCGGTCCGGATACCCCAGGCTGATGCACATCAGGAATCGGTCCAGCTGCGATTCCGGCAGCGGGTGCGTGCCGAGCTGCTCGCTCGGGTTCTGCGTCGCGATGACGAAGAAGGGCAGCGGCAGCGGATGGGTCGTGCCGTCGACGCTGACCTGGTACTCCTCCATCGCCTCCAGCAAGGCGCTCTGCGTCTTCGGACCGGCGCGGTTGATCTCGTCGGCCAGCAGCACCTGGCTGAACACCGGCCCCGGATGGAACTGGAACGGGCTGCCGCCGGCCGCCTGCGCGCCCGGCTGGTAGATGTTGACCCCGAGCAGGTCGGACGGCATCAGGTCGGTGGTGAACTGCACCCGCGAGAAGCGCAGCCCCAGCGAGATCGACAGCACGTGCGCCAGCGTCGTCTTGCCGACGCCGGGCAGGTCCTCGATGAGGAGGTGGCCGCCGGCCAGCAGGCAGGCCAGACAGTCCTCCGTCTGCGCCTGTTTGCCCTTGATGATCGTGCTAATCTGCCGGCGCAGGTCGGCCAGCGGCTGGGAGGCGAGGGTCGGAGCGTCGGTACTCATCGGCGCACGATATCTCAGAATCCGTTCGCTCCGACGACGCGCCGCAGATGCCCTGACCGTGCCCCGACCCCGCCCCCGAATGCGCTCCCGAATGCGCCTCGATTGCGCCCCGGACACGCCCCGACCGTGCAGAAGCCGACCATGAGCACCGCCTTCATCAGCCACCCCGACTGCCACCGTCACGACATGGGCGCCGGTCATCCGGAGTGCCCGCAGCGCCTGGGCGCGATCGAGGACTGGCTGATCGCGCACGGCGTCGACGTCGCGCTCGACCGCCACGAGGCGCCGCGCGCCGAGCTCAAGTCGCTGGAGCGCGCGCACTCCGCCCGTTACGTCGCCGAATTGAAGGCGGAGCTCGAAGACCTCGAGCAGCAGGCGAAGCAGGGCGTGCCCAATCCGATGAAGGCGCTGGATCCCGACACCTGCGCCAACGCGTTCACCTGGTCCGCGGCGCTGCGGGCGGCGGGCGCGGCGGTAGCGGCGACCGACCTGGTCGTCGACGGCCGGGCCGAGAACGCCTTCTGCGCGGTCCGCCCGCCCGGCCACCACGCGACGCGCGACCAGGCGATGGGTTTCTGCTTCTTCAACAACGTGGCCGTCGCCGCGCGGCACGCGCTGGACGTGCGCGGCCTGGACCGCGTGGCGGTCATCGACTTCGACGTGCACCACGGCAACGGCACCGAGGACATCCTCGCGGGCGACGACCGCGTGCTGATGGTCAGCATCTTCCAGGACCCGCTGTACCCGTACTCCGGCAGCGACCCCAAGGGCGCGAACATGCTCAACGTGCCGGTGCCACCGTACACGCGCGGCGCCGAAGTGCGCGAGATGATCGAGTCGCTGTGGATGCCGGCGCTGGAGCGCTTCAAGCCGCAGATGATCTTCGTGTCGGCGGGTTTCGACGCGCACCGCGACGACGAGCTGGCGCAGCTCGGTCTGGTCGAGGCGGACTACGAATGGATCACGCTGCGCATCATGGACGTGGCCAGACGCCACGCGAAGGGCCGCATCGTCTCCTGCCTGGAAGGCGGCTACGACCTGGGCGCGCTGGCGCGCAGCGTCGGCGTGCACCTGCGGACGCTGGCCGGGATCTGAGCCGCCTGAGCGACGCCTGAGCGACGCCTGAGCCGGCGTCGGTGTCGGTGTCGGTGGTGGTGGTGGTGGTGGCGGTTCCGGAGCCGGCCCGCGGCCCGGCGCGACAATCGCGCCCGCAACCGCCGACGCGCTCCCGGCCACACAGTCCGTCCCGCGGCTGAACGGCCCGGCGCGCGCCGGCTCCCGAATTGTTTTCCTTCTTGAGCGTCATCTTGGGCAACACCACCCCTCTCAACCCCACCCTCAGCCTGCGCGAGCTGGAGTCGCTGCTCGCGATGCTGGCACGGCCGCAGGCGCTGATCGAGGTCGGCCTGGTGCTGGCCTGCCTGGCGCTGTCCTGGCTGATCGTCTACCGCATCAGCAAGCATGTGACGGCGGCGCCGGGACATCACTCGGTGCTGCTGGGCCACCGCATCTTCGACGGCGTGCTGTTCCCGGTCATCGCGCTGCTGCTCGCGCTGGGCGCGCGACGGATGATGCCCCTGCTGGGCGAGCCGGTCGCGCTGTTCCGCGTCGTCATCCCGGTGCTGCTGTCGCTGGTGGTGATCCGGCTGGTCGCGCGCGTGCTGCGGGCGACGATGCCCGATTCCATCGGCATCAAGCTGCTGGAGCGCAGCGTCTCCTGGGTGGCGTGGCTGGGCTCCATCCTGTGGATCGTCGGCGTGCTGCCCATCCTGATGGGCGAACTCGACGAGTACAAGCTGGCCTTCCTGCCGAAAAACGCGAAGGGTGAATCGACCACCGCCTACGACCTGCTGATCGTGACGCTGCAGGTCGGTGCGGTCATGCTGGTGGTGCTCTGGCTGTCCTCGGTCGTCGAGTCGCGGCTGCTGCGCGGCAAGTCGGTGCTGGACCTGTCGATGCGCAAGATCGCCGTCAACCTCACGCGCACGGCGCTGCTGGTGATCGGCGCGATGGTGGCGTTGAACACGGTGGGCCTGAATCTGAGCGCGCTGTCCTGGCTGGGCGGCGCGGTCGGCGTGGGCCTGGGCTTCGGCCTGCAGAAGATCGCGGCGAACTACGTCTCGGGTTTCATGATCCTGGCCGAGCGTTCGCTGCGGATCGGCGACATGGTGAAGGTCGACAACTTCGAGGGACGCATCAGCGACATCAAGACACGCTACACGGTGATCCGCGCGCTCAACGGCCGCGAGGCGATCGTGCCCAACGAATCGCTGATCACGACGCGGGTGGAGAACCTGTCGCTCGCCGACCCGCAGGTGAACGTGTCGACGGTGGTGCAGGTGGCCTACGGCACCGACGTGGACGCGCTGTTCCCGCAGCTGATCGAGGAGATCAAGCGCGTGCCGCGCGTGCTGTCCGAGCCGGCGCCGTCGGTGTCGCTGAGCAACTTCGCGGCCGACGGACTGGAGCTGACGATCGGGTTCTGGATCTCGGATCCGCACAACGGGCAGGGCGGGGTCAGGTCGGAGGTGAACCTGGCGATTCTGCGGTTGCTGAATCGCCTGGAGATCGATATTCCGTTCCCGCAGCGGGTGGTCACGATGGTGGAGCAACCGCGGCCATGAAGAAGCTGTTCTCGTACTCGTTCGATCTCACGCCGCCCAAGCCGAAGCGCCACGAATACGCCTACAACGAGTTCAGGATCAGCCTGCCCCTGCACTGGCGACAGTACCCGACCCCTGAAGAGAGGACGCTGCACTTCCAATCGGATACCGCCCAAGCCGCGCTCACGATCTCCGTCAGCTTCTATGAAGTTCCGGACGACAAGGCGCAGCGCATCGCGGAAAAGATGCTCGACGCGCGGCTCGAGGCGTTTCAAAGCGGCGTGCAAGGCAAGGTCGAGGTGCTCCGCCGGACCATCGCGCCGCATTCGAGCGGTGCCGGCTTGGAGATCTCCTTTGTGGGGGAGGCCGAAGGGGAGAGCGTCTACCTCTATCTCGGCTTTGTGACCGCTCGCAAGATCCTGAATTTCGCGCTCGTGTGCCGGCCGGGGCGAGAAGAAGCCGCGGACCTGTTCAACGAGATCATGCGGGATTTCCACCCCCTGTTGCCTTGAGCGATGGCTTAACGCTCGTTGCTTGATGCCATCTGCGTCCCGCGTTGCACGAAAAAGGCCACCCGAGGGTGGCCTTGCCGTTCGTGATCGCGATGCTGGTGATCGCGAGGGGGAGGGCGTTCAGCCCGCCGCCACCGGGATCTTGATCGGCTTGCCCGCGGCGATGCGCTGCTGCCACTCGGCCGGTCCGGTGATGTGGGCGCTGGTGCCGCCTGCGTCGACCGCCACCGTCACCGGCATGTCGACCACGTCGAACTCGTAGATCGCTTCCATGCCCAGGTCCTCGAAGCCGACGACCGTCGCGTGCTTGATCGCCTTGGACACGAGATACGCCGAGCCGCCCACCGCCATCAGGTAGGCCGACTTGTGGTTCTTGATCGACTCGATCGCGATGGGGCCGCGTTCGGCCTTGCCGATCATCGCGATGAGGCCGGTCTTCTCCAGCATCATGTCGGTGAACTTGTCCATCCGCGTCGCGGTCGTCGGGCCCGCCGGGCCGACCACCTCGTCGCGCACCGGATCGACCGGGCCGACGTAGTAGATGACGCGGTTGGTGAAGTCCACCGGCAGCGGCTCGCCCTTGGCCAGCATGTCCTGGATGCGCTTGTGCGCGGCGTCGCGGCCGGTCAGCATCTTGCCGTTGAGCAGCAGCGTGTCGCCCGGCTTCCAGCTGGCGACCTCGTCCTTGGTCAGCGTGTTCAGGTCGACGCGCTTGCTCTTGTTGTAGTCCGGCGCCCACTGCACGTCGGGCCACAGGTCCAGGCTGGGCGGGGTCAGGTAGCTCGGGCCCGAACCGTCGAGCACGAAGTGCGCGTGGCGCGTGGCGGCGCAGTTCGGGATCATCGCGATCGGCTTGGAGGCCGCGTGCGTCGGATAGGTCTTGATCTTGACGTCCAGCACGGTGGTCAGGCCGCCCAGGCCCTGCGCGCCGATGCCCAGCGCGTTGACCTTCTCGTACAGCTCGATGCGCAGCTCCTCGAGCTTGTCCTTCGGACCGCGCTCCAGCAGCTCGTACATGTCGATGTCGTCCATCAGGGCTTCCTTGGCCAGCAGCGCGGCCTTCTCGGCCGTGCCGCCGACGCCGATGCCCAGCATGCCCGGCGGGCACCAGCCCGCGCCCATGGTCGGCACGGTCTTGAGCACCCAGTCGACGATGTTCTCGCTCGGGTTGAGCATGTAGACCTTGCTCTTGTTCTCCGAGCCGCCGCCCTTGGCCGCGACGATCACGTCGACGGTGTTGCCGGGCACGACCTCCATGAAGATCACCGCGGGCGTGTTGTCCTTCGTGTTCTTGCGCTCGAAGATCGGATCGCTGAGCACCGAGGCGCGCAGCTTGTTGTCCGGATGGTTGTAGGCGCGGCGCACGCCTTCGTTCACGGCGTCCTGGATGGAGCCGGGGAAGTCGCCCCAGCGCACGTCCATGCCGATCTTCAGGAACACGTTGACGATGCCGGTGTCCTGGCAGATCGGACGGCGGCCTTCGGCGCACATCTTCGAATTGGTCAGGATCTGCGCGATCGCGTCCTTCGCGGCCACGCTCTGCTCGCGCTCGTACGCGCGCGCCAGATGCTGGATGTAGTCGGCCGGGTGGTAGTAGCTGATGTACTGCAGGGCGGCAGCGACGCTTTCGACGAGGTCGGCGTAGCGGATGGTGGTCATGGTCGTGGACAGGCTGGTCACGGGAGACCGCGATTATCCTTTTTCTCCCGTTACCCGGTGAAACCCGGGTCGCCGCGGGCATCGGCGGGACGCGCTGCGCACGCTTGTGCGAGCGCCGTGGCTCCGGCCGTCTGGGTGGGACAAGCGCACGCTCAGCGCCTGGTACTTCGGGACGCGCATCAGCGTCTGACGCCGACGTCCGGTCGCCCAGTCGTCAGCTGCCCGGCGCCGTGATGCCGCGCGGCTTGACCATGGTGCCCACCTCGTTGGCCAGGCGGCGGCGGTCCTCGTCGCTCATCGTGGCCGGCGTGCACTCCCGCTTGCCGAGCATCGAACCGGTGCGCTGTTCGCGTTCGCAGACCATCTTCTGCGCTGGCTCGGCCTGTGCGGTCTGCGTCGTCTGCGCGGTGACACCGTCGCTGGCGCAGGCGGCAAGCGCGAGCAGGGGAACGGCGGCGAACAACAGTCGGATCATGATGGGTCCCTGATGGTAGGTCCGGGTCTGTGCCTCGGACGGCTGATGAAGCCGGCGATGCTAGCAACGCCCATTTCGCGATAGCCTTGGGGAGAACGCGACCCACCCCCTTTCGAGGGAACGCGTGGCGCACCGGCGATGATGCCGTCTTCACGCGCCCCAGGCTTACCTCTGCATCCGCATTTCGGGAGGACTTTTCTTGACCCCAGGACTCAAACGATTCTTCGCCAGCGAATCGGCCGGCGGCATCGTGCTCGCCATCGCCGCGGTCGCCGCGCTGATCCTTTCCAACTCCCCGTGGCGGGAGCTCTATGCCGCCTTCACCCGCATCGAAGGCGAGGTCCGCATCGGCGGCGACTGGCTGGTGCTGGCCAAGCCGCTGCTGGTCTGGGTCAACGACCTGTGGATGGCCGTGTTCTTCTTCCTCGTCGGCCTGGAGATCAAGCGCGAGTTCGTCGGCGGCGAACTGTCAGACCGGTCGCAGGCCGTGCTGCCCATCGTCGCGGCCTTCGGCGGCATGGCCGTGCCGGCGTTGATCTACGCGGGCTTCAACCTCGGGGACCCCGTCGCGCTGCACGGCTGGGCCATTCCGGCGGCGACCGACATCGCGTTCGCCATCGGCATCGTGATGCTGCTGGGCAGCCGCGTGCCGGCTTCTCTGAAAGTCTTCCTCACCGCGGTCGCGATCATCGACGACCTCGGCGCCATCGTCGTCATCGCGCTCTTCTACACGAGCCAGCTGTCGCTCACGATGCTCGCCTGCGCGGCGGCCTGCCTGGTCGTGCTCTTCGCGCTGAACCGCGCGAAGGTCCGGCGCGCCGACGTCTACATCGTCGTGGGCCTGGTCCTGTGGACCTGCGTGCTGAAGTCCGGCGTGCACGCGACGCTGGCGGGCGTCGCCACGGCGCTCTTCATCCCGTCCGACAACGACAGCCACGGCCACTCGCCGTCCGAGGACCTCGAACACGCCCTGCATCCCTGGGTCGCGTTCCTGGTCCTGCCGATGTTCGCCTTCGCCAATGCGGGCGTGTCGCTGCTCGGGCTGCACGCGGGCGATCTGCTCCATCCGGTCTCGCTCGGCATCGCGTTCGGACTCGTGGTCGGCAAGGCGATCGGCGTGTTCGGCAGCTCCTGGCTGATGATCCGCGCCGGCCTGGCGCAGAAGCCGGGCGGCGCCGACTGGGTCCAGTTCTTCGGCGTCTGCGTGCTCTGCGGCATCGGCTTCACGATGAGCCTGTTCATCGGCGGGCTCGCGTTCGAGGGCCACGGCCCCGACTGGGAAACCCGCGTGAAACTCGGCGTGCTCGGCGGGTCCATCCTCTCAGGCATCGCGGGCACGCTGATCCTGCTGCGCAAGCGCGCTTGAGCTGATCGAACCGACCGCGCGCGGCGGAACGCAACGACAAAGGGGCCCGTGGGCCCCTTTGTCCGTTTCACGCCGACCGTCGATGACGGCCAACGGTCGCTCAGTGCTTGTCGGCGTGGTTGTGCGACAGCAGCTTGTCGGTATATGCGATCGCCAGCGCGGAAAGCAGGAAGGCCAGGTGGATGACGGTCTGCCAGATCAGCGTCTGCTCCTGCAGGTTCTGGACGTTGATGAAGGTCTTGAGCAGATGGATCGACGAGATGCCGATGATGGCGGTCGCCAGCTTGACCTTCAGCACCGAGGCGTTCACATGGTCCAGCCACTCCGGTTGGTCCGGGTGTCCTTCAAGGTGCAGGCGCGACACGAAAGTCTCGTAGCCGCCGACGATCACCATGATCAGGAGGTTGGAGATCATGACCACGTCGATCAGCGCCAGCACGGCCAGCATGATGATGGTCTCGTTGAGCTTGGGGACCGTGGCGTCGGCCTTGTAGCCGACGCTGTCGACCAGCAGCTTCAACGCTTCCTGGTTGCCGAAGGCGGCTTCGACCAGATGCACGAGTTCGGTCCAGAACTGGAAGACGTAGACGCCTTGCGCGACGATCAGGCCGAGATACAGCGGCAGCTGCAACCAGCGGCTGCCGAACATGATGGTGGCCATCGGGTTGCGGCGGGGCTTCGGCGTCGGGCTGTCGGTCATCGGGGTAAGTCCTTCAAGTCGTAACTGGCGGGAACCGCCAAACCGGGCGATTTTAGTGAGAGCATGAGCCGTGCTCTTCTACAAGAGTAAGCACATCGTCAGTGTGAAAGCGGAGAGTTCGGCCGAGTCTGAACCCGACTTCGAAGATCCCTGCCTGTACGGAGACATAGGCCATGAGTGACAAGATCAGCGACAAGATCTACAACCCCCCCGCATCCGCCGTCCAGGGTGCCCACGTGTCCGGAATGGCCGCCTATGAGGCGCTGTGCAAGGAAGCGGACAGCGACTACGAGGGCTTCTGGGCCCGCCAGGCGCGCGAGCTGCTGAGCTGGAAGCAGCCCTTCACGACGGTGCTGAACGCGTCCGACGCGCCCTTCTTCAAGTGGTTCGAGGACGGCAAGCTCAACGTCTCCTACAACTGCCTGGACAGACACGTCGACGCCGGCCGCGGCGACCGCGTCGCGATCATCTTCGAGGCCGACGACGGCACCGTGACCCGCGTCACCTACGCCGAGCTGCTCGCCAAGACCGCGCAGCTGGCCAACGCGCTGAAGGCGCGCGGCGTGAAGAAGGGCGACCGCGTCGTCATCTACATGCCGATGTCGGTCGAAGGCGTGGTCGCCATGCAGGCCTGCGCCCGCATCGGCGCGACGCACTCGGTGGTGTTCGGCGGCTTCTCGGCGCAATCGCTGCGCGACCGCGTCCAGGACGCCGGCGCCGTGATGATCCTGACCGCCGACGAGCAGGCCCGCGGCGGCAAGTCGCTGCCGCTGAAGTCCATCGTCGACGAGGCCCTCGCCGACAACAGCTGCCCCACGATCAAGCACGTCATCGTCTACAAGCGCACCGGCGGCAACATCGCCTGGGTCGCCGGGCGCGACGAATGGCTGCACGACGCCGTCTCCGGGCTGGCCGCGAGCTGCGAGCCCGAATGGGTCGACGCCGAGCACCCGCTGTTCCTGCTCTACACCTCGGGCTCCACCGGCAAGCCCAAGGGCGTGCAGCACAGCACCGGCGGCTACCTGCTGCACGCGGCGCTCACGACCAAGTGGACCTTCGACCTGAAGGACTCCGACGTCTTCTGGTGCACCGCCGACATCGGCTGGGTGACCGGCCACACCTACATCACCTACGGCCCGCTCGCGCTCGGCGGCACCGAGGTTGTCTTCGAAGGCATCCCGACCTTCCCCGACGCCGGCCGCTTCTGGCAGATGATCGAGAAGCACAAGGTCACCATCTTCTACACCGCGCCGACGGCCATCCGCTCGCTGATCAAGGCCGCGGAAGCCAACGAGGCCGTGCATCCGAAGCGCTCCGACCTGAGCTCGCTGCGCATCCTGGGCTCGGTCGGCGAGCCGATTAACCCGGCCGCGTGGGAGTGGTACCACCAGCACGTCGGCGGCGGCCGCTGCCCCATCGTCGACACCTTCTGGCAGACGGAGACCGGCGGCCACATGATCACGCCGCTGCCGGGTGCCACGCCGCTGGTGCCGGGCTCGTGCACGCTGCCGTTCCCCGGCATCACCGCCGCCATCGTCGACGAGACCGGCAACGACGTGCCCAACGGGCAGGGCGGCATCCTGGTCGTCAAGAAGCCGTGGCCGTCGATGATCCGCACCATCTACGGCGATCCGGAGCGCTTCAAGAAGAGCTACTACCCGCCCGAGCTCAAGGGCTACTACCTGGCCGGCGACGGCGCCATCCGCGACGCCGAGACGGGCTACTTCACCATCACCGGCCGCATCGACGACGTGCTGAACGTGTCGGGCCACCGCATGGGCACGATGGAGATCGAGTCCGCGCTGGTGAGCTGCACCGAGCTCGTGGCCGAGGCCGCGGTCGTCGGCCGTCCGGACGACACCACCGGCGAGGCGATCTGCGCCTTCGTCGTGCTCAAGCGCCCGCGTCCGAGCGGCGACGAGGCCAAGGCCATCGCCAAGCAGCTGCGCGACTGGGTCGCCAAGGAGATCGGCCCGATCGCCAAGCCCAAGGACATCCGCTTCGGCGACAACCTGCCCAAGACCCGCAGCGGCAAGATCATGCGCCGCCTGCTGCGCTCGGTCGCGAAGGGGGAGAGCGTCACGCAGGACACCTCGACGCTGGAGAACCCGGCGATCCTGGAGCAGCTCGGACAAGCCTATTGAGGATCCCGCGCGGTGCCGCGCGCGGGATGCGCGTGGCACCCGTGGCGGCATCGGTTCATCGGCTGTCTCTCCTCTGAAACACGGCCTGCTTCCCCCTTTTGGGGGGCGGTTTTTGCGCTTGCGCAAGTCGACAACCCGGTCGCCTTCCCGGAAGTGCGGGAGCGGCTGGCCTTCTCATGGCAACAGGCGACGCATGCCCACAAGTTCGGGTTGTGGAGCTTGTCCGCGCCTGGACGAAGAATGCCGGCTCCGTTCCTTCAGGAGCGGTGCCCGCGTTCACGGCGGCGCACGGGCGACACGGCGCGCCGGCTGCCGCCCTCATAGAAGGAGTCGTTTGTGGAATATTCGTTCACGCTCAAGTACCAGATGCCGCCGCAGGACTGCGACGAGGAGCCGTTGAAGCAGCGGCTGGCCTCGGTCGGCTGCAAGGACGCGCGGGTCGCCGTGGGCCTGCGCGGCAGGATGATGCTGAGCTTCGCCCGAGCCGCGGAGCGCGCCGACCAGGCCCTGCTGAGCGCCTTGCGCGACGTGCGCAAGGCCATCCCCGGCGCGCGGCTGATCGAGGCGGGGCCGGACATGGTCGGCCTGACCGACGTGGCGACGCTGGTGGGGGTGTCGCGCCAGAACATGCGCAAGCTGATGCTGACGCACCCGATGAGCTTCCCGTCGCCCATCCACGAGGGCAACTCATCCTCTGTCTGGCATCTGTGGGACGTGCTGCGCTGGATGCAGGGACGCGGCGGCTACAAGATCGACGAGGCCATCGTCGAGCTCGCAACCGTCGCCAAGGCCGTCAACCTCGCCCGCGAGAGCCGTCACCTGGACGAGCGGCGGCGCGAGGAGCTGTTCAAGCTCGTGGCCTGACACGTGGTCTGAATCGTGGCCTGACACGTGGCCTGAAAAACGAACAGGCCCCGAAGGGCCTGGTACGGGTGCAGGCCCCCGCAAGGCCTGCGCAGACGCTGGCGCCTGCCGACGGTCACTTCGTCGACAGGATCCACTTGGCGAGCGTCTCGGCCTCGGCCGGACTCACCTGCGTGTTGGCCGGCATCGGGACCGGGCCCCAGACGCCGGAACCGCCCTTGATGATCTTCTCGGCCAGCTTCTTCACGGCGTCCTTGTCGCTGGCGTACTTGGCGGCCACGTCCTTGTAGGCGGGGCCGACCAGCTTCTTGTCGACCGCATGGCAGGCCATGCAGTTCTTCTTCTGCGCCAGCTCGGGGCTGGCGAAGGCGCTGGTCGCGCTCAGCGAGGCGGCGAGGGCCGCGGAGATGAACAAGGCGTTTCTCATGGCATCCTTTCAGGTGGCGTCCGGCTTCCGATCGGCGTCACAATCGACGCCACAATCGCTGCCGCGACAGGCAGTGTCGCGACGCGGTCGACGCGGTCGACGCGGTCGACGAATGGGCCTGGGGAATCCGGGCTCGCGCGGATTGTAGTGGTGAGGGATGCGGCGCCAATGGGCGCTCACGAGGAGAACGACGATGTGGTTGATGGTGATCGGTGTCTTGTTGATTCTTCTCAAGCTGGGCGATGTCGGCCCGTTCGAAACGCTGAGCTGGTGGTGGGTCCTGTCGCCGTTCCCGGTGGCCGTCGTGTGGTGGGAATTCGCCGACAAGACGGGTTACACCAAGCGGCGGGAGATGGACAAGATGGATGCGAAGAAGGAAACGCGCCGACAGCGTCAGCTCGACGCCATCGGCATGGGCGACAAGACGCGCAAGAAGCGCTGAGCGCGCTTCAGGCGCTCTCCATTCACTCGAACCTGTCGAGCACCGCGCCGGAGCTCGCGCTCGACGCATTCTTCGCGAACTTCGCCAGGACGCCGCGCGTGTAGCGCGGTGCCGGTTGTTGCCAGGCGGCCTTGCGGCGTGCGAGTTCCGCATCGTCGACGTTGAGCTGCAGCAGCAGCTGCACGGCATCGATGGTGATCGAGTCGCCCTCCTGCACCAGCGCGATGGTGCCGCCCGCGTAGGCCTCAGGCGCGACATGGCCGACCACCATGCCCCAGGTGCCGCCCGAGAAGCGGCCGTCGGTGATCAGGCCGACGCTTTCGCCCAGGCCCTGGCCGATCAGCGCGCCGGTCGGCGCCAGCATCTCCGGCATGCCTGGACCGCCCTTGGGGCCCAGGTAGCGCAGCACCATCACATCGCCGGCCTTGATCTGGTTGGCCATGATGGCCGCGAGCGCCGACTGCTCGTCGTCGAAGACGCGCGCCGGGCCGGTGATGACCGGGTTCTTGAGGCCGGTGATCTTGGCGACGCAGCCCTCGGGCGACAGGTTGCCCTTCAGGATGGCCAGGTGTCCCTGCGCGTAGATCGGATCGGCGACGGCGCGGATGACCTCCTGCGCCGGCGACAGGTCCGGCACGTCGGCCAGGTTCTCGGCGACGGTCTTGCCGGTGATGGTGATGCAATCGCCGTGCAGCAGGCCGGCCTTCAGCAGCTGCTTCATCACCGCGGGGATGCCGCCGGCCTTGTGCAGGTCCACGGCCAGGAAACGGCCGCTGGGCTTGAGGTCGCACAGCACCGGGATCCTGGTGCGCATGCGCTCGAAATCGTCGATGGTCCAGTCCACCTCGGCCGCGTGCGCGATCGCCAGGAAGTGCAGCACCGCGTTGGTCGAGCCGCCGGTGGCCATGATCACCGCGACGGCGTTCTCGATGGCCTTCTTCGTCACGATGTCGCGCGGTTTGAGGTCGGCCTTGACGGCGGCGACCAGGTAGTCGGCGGCGCGCTTGGTGTTCTCGACGACCTCGTCCTCGACGTTGGACATGCTCGACGAATAGGGCAGCGACATGCCCAGCGCCTCGAAGGCCGAGCTCATCGTGTTGGCGGTGTACATGCCGCCGCAGGAACCGCTGCCGGGGATCGCGCGCTTCTCGATCTGGCAGAAGTCCTCTTCGCTCATCTTGCCGGCGCTGAACTGGCCGACGGCCTCGAAGACGCTGACGATGTTGAGGTCCTGGCCCTTGTAGTGGCCCGGCTTGATGGTGCCGCCATAGATGTAGATCGCCGGCACGTTGGCGCGCAGCATGCCCATCATGCCGCCGGGCATGTTCTTGTCGCAGCCGCCGATGACCATCACGCCGTCCAGCCACTGGCCGCCGACGCAGGTCTCGACGCAGTCGGCGATGACCTCGCGCGAGACCAGCGAGTACTTCATGCCTTCGGTGCCCATGGCCATGCCGTCGGAGATCGTCGGCGTGCCGAAGAGCTGCGCGTTGGCGCCGGCGGCCTTCAGGCCGACGACGGCGGCATCGGCCAGCTTCTGCAGGCCGGAGTTGCACGGCGTGATCGTCGAGTGGCCGTTGGCCACGCCGATCATCGGCTTGCCGAAGTCGCCTTCCTGGTAGCCCATGCCGTAGTACATCGAGCGGTTGGGCGCGCGCGCGACGCCTTCGGTGATGTTCTTCGAGCGGCGGTTGGGCGCGTCGTCGTGGGGCGCCGCGGCGGCGTTGCTGGAGGCGTTCTTCTTCGGATCGGTCATGGTGTCGTCCTGGCGAGCGGGGCTTGGAGCGGCTGAGTATGCGTCTCGCGTTCCTGCGGGTCCAATATATAGTTGACGTCGTTTTGATTCATGCGATGTATCGATGATCGAGCTCCGTCCCTTGCGTCAGTTCCTGGTGCTGGCCGAGGAACTGCACTTCGGCCGCGCGGCGGAGCGGCTGCACATGACGCAGCCGCCGCTGAGCCTGGCCGTGCAGAAGCTGGAGGCGCAACTGGGCGTCCAGCTGCTGGAGCGTGGCCGGCGGACCGTCGCGCTGACGGCGGCCGGCGCCGCGCTCGTGGAGGCGTCGACGCGGCTGGTCGAACAGGCGGATCAGCTGCCCGCCCGCGTCCGCGCGGCGGCCAGCGGCGAGGCCGGCCGGCTGAGCCTGGGGTTCGTGTCGACCGTCGGGTACGGCGACATGCCGCGCTGGCTGCGGCTGTTCCGCGAAGCCTTGCCGGACGTGCAGCTCGCGCTGCGGGAGGCGACGCTCGATGTCCAGCTGCGCGGCTTCGAGACGGGCGAACTGGATGCCGGATTCGCGATCCACGCGCCGGGTGCCGAGCCGCCCGGCTTCGAATGCCTGACCGTGTCGACCGAGCCGCTGGTGCTCGCGCATGCCGAGGACTGGAGCTTGGCGCGCCGCCGCGGTCCGACGCTCGAGGACGTGCTGCGGGAGCCGCTGGTCGTGTTCCCGCGCGAGATCGCGCCGTCGCTCTTCGACGCCTTGCTGGGCTTCTACCGCGCGCACGGCGCGACGCCGCACATCGCGCAGGAGGCCATCCAGATGCAGACCATCGTCAACCTGGTGTCGGCGGGCATGGGCGTGGCCTGGGTGCCGCAGTCCGTCTGCGCGCTGCAGCGGCCGGGCGTGCGCTACCGGCCGTGGCCGTCGGCCCGCGTGCCCGCCTGCGACACCAGCCTGATCTGGCGCCGGGACGCCTCGCCGGTGGTGCGCCGCTTCGTCGACCATGTCCGCGGACAGGTGAAAGTCAAGGCGTGACCCCGCCTGGAACGGCCTCGAAGGGGCAGGTCCGGCCTGCAGGTTGCCGAAGGTGAACACGAAGGTGAAGTTCCGTGTCCGGCAGGCAGGAGGCATGCACGCCCCGCGGACTTCTGCGACCATGCGCCGATGAAAGGACGAACCCCGTGACAGCACCCCGCAACAACGACGATGACCGCCGCCGCGGCACCTGGCGACGCCTGATCGGGGCGATCTGCGTCATCACCGGGTTCTCGATGGTCCTGAGCGTGGCCTTCGCGACGCCGGCGCGGGCGGCCGTGCTGAAGGACGCCGAACTGCAGGCGCTGCTCGATGCGGGCCGTGCGGACGATCTGGAGCAGCTCGCCACGCAGCGCGTGAAGGCCGATCCGGACGATCCGCAGGCCGCGGCCGCGCTCGCACTGGCGCAACTGGACCTGGCCGACGGCGCGGTGCTGAAGCAGAACACGCAACGGCTGGAGCAATGCGTGCAGCGCACGCCGAACGAAGGCGCCTGCCACTACGCGCTGGCGCTGGCGCTGGTCATGCAGGCGCGGGGCGGCAGCAAGCTGAAGGCGCTGGGCTCGCTGGGTCGGGTGAGCGAGCTGGCGCAGCGCGCCATGACGCTGCTGCCGGATGCCCCCGAGCCGCGCAGCGCGCTGCAGCAGTACTACCTGGCGCTGCCGAGTTTCGTCGGCGGCGGGGAGTCGAAGGCGCGCGCGCTCGAGCAGGACGTGAAGGACCCGGCGCAGTTGAACCTGATGCGCGCGCGGGTGGCGGCGTCGAAGAAGGACTGGCCGGCGATGGAGAAGGCGCTGCGCGCCGTGAAGACGCAGCGGCCTGAGCTGCTGCTGGAGCTGCGCGTGCTGTGGAGCGACTACGGACGCAACCTGTTCTTCAGCGATCAGAAGGAGCGGGCGGTGCCGTGGTTCGAGGAGCTGCTCAAGAGCCAGCCCCACCAGGCGATGGGCGCGTATGGACTGGGTCGTGCCTACGACGCGCTGGGCCAGTACGACAAGGCGGTAGCCGCTTTCGAGCGGGCCCGCGGCATGACGGGCGCCGAACAGCTGGGTCTGGACCGGCGCCTGGGCAGCGCGCTGGCGGGCAAGGGTGACAAGGCGGCGGCGCGCGTCGCGCTGCAGCGCTGCATCGACAACCGTCGCGGCAGCCACGGCGACATGGAGGACTGCCGCAAGCAACTGGCCGCGCTGGGGAACTGACGGCCAGCTTTATGATTCGCGCCTTCTCGACGCGGTAAAGCTCCCTCATGTTGGTCCATCCCCAGTTCGACCCTGTCGCCATCAACATCTTCGGATGGCCGATCCATTGGTACGGGCTGATGTACCTGGCGGCGTTCGGCCTGTTCCTGTGGCTGGGCAACCGCATGGTCCGCAAGCCCTGGAACGCGGCGCGCGGCTGGACCCGGCGCGACATCGACGACCTGCTGTTCTACGGCGTGCTCGGCGTGGTGGTGGGCGGCCGGCTGGGTTACGTGCTCTTCTACAAGCCGGCCTACTACTTCAGCCACCCGGGCGAGATCCTGGCGGTGTGGCAGGGCGGCATGGCCTTCCACGGCGGCCTGCTGGGCGTGATCGTCGCGTTGGGCTTCTTCGCGTGGCGGCGCGGCTTCCACTTCCTCGAAGTCGGCGACATCGTGGCGCCGTGCGTCCCGACCGGCCTGGCCGCAGGGCGCCTGGGCAACTTCATCAATGGCGAGCTGTGGGGCCGTCCTGCCGATGCCGACCTGCCGTGGGCCATGGTCTTCCCTCAGGCGCACGATGCGGTGCTGACGCCGCGTCATCCCTCGCAGCTCTACCAGTTCCTGGGCGAGGGCGTGCTGCTGTTCATCGTGCTGTGGCTGTTCGCGCGCAAGCCGCGGCCGATGGCGGCGGTGTCGGGGCTGTTCCTGGCCGGCTACGGCGTGGCACGTTTCGTCGTCGAGTTCTTCCGCGAGCCCGACAGCTTCCTCACGCTGGACAAGCAGCCCCTGCACCTGAGCCAGGGCCAGTGGCTGAGCGCGCCGATGATCGTCGTCGGCCTCCTCATGATGCTGTGGGCCTACCGGCGCGCGGCACGACTGCAGGCGTCCCCCGCGACCCGTTGAGACCCCCATGCGTCAGATCTTCTTCGATACCGAAACCACCGGCCTGAATCCTGAATCGGGCGACCGCGTCGTCGACATCGGCTGCGTGGAGATGGTGAACCGTCAGTTGACGGGCCGCCATCTGCACTTCTACCTGAACCCCGAGCGCGACATGCCCGAGGAGGCGTTCCGCGTCCACGGCCTGAGCGCGGAGTTCCTGTCGGACAAGCCCAAGTTCGCGCAGATCGTCGACGAGTTCCTCGAGTTCATCCGCGACGCGGAGCTGATCGCGCACAACGCGGCCTTCGACGTCGGCTTCATCAACGCCGAGCTCAAGCGCTGCGGCAAGGCGCCGCTGCACGAGTGCGTGGAGAGCGTGCGCGACACGCTGCTGATGGCGCGGGACATGTTCCCGGGCAAGGCGAACTCGCTGGACGCGCTGTGCCGCCGGCTGGAGGTCGACAACAGCAACCGCGGCCTGCACGGCGCGGTGAAGGACGCGGAGCTGCTGGCGGAGGTCTTCATCCGCCTGACGCGGGGTCAGGACTCGCTGGTCATCGACGACAGCGCGTCCTCGTCGTCGGGGGAGGGCGGTCAGCTGGAAGTCGTGGCCATCGACTTCAGTGCCTTCGACCTGCCGGTGATCGCCGCCACGGCCGAGGAACTGGCGTTGCACGACAAGGCGTTGGTGGACCTCGACAAGGCCAGCGGCGGCAAGCGCATCTGGCAGGTGCCGGCGGCCGCCTGAGAGACGAGAACTCAAAGAGTTCTTGAATCGCGTCAAATTCTCATGGCATAATCTTCGACTTTCCCGGACATCCAAAACCGCAGTGCAAGCCACGACGCAAGCCGTTGTGCAGGCGGTGGTTGAGGACGACAAGACCGGGCGGTTAGCTCAGCGGTAGAGCACTGCCTTCACACGGCAGGGGTCGCAGGTTCGAACCCTGCACCGCCCACCAAAGTCTTCTGAAAAGGTGCTTTGGATTCTTGTTGAAAGTCGGAGAAAAGTTCGGCGATGAGCCCGGTCCAGATACCGGGCGGTTAGCTCAGCGGTAGAGCACTGCCTTCACACGGCAGGGGTCGCAGGTTCGAACCCTGCACCGCCCACCAGATCAACCCCGTCAACGCAAGTTGGCGGGGTTTTTTCTTTGGTGCCCATCTCAAGGATGGATGAACTTGATCATGCCGAACATGAGCGTGATTGAAGCGACTTGCCCACCAACGATCCAAAGGACCAGCGAGTTCCGCATCTGCGCCATCTCGCCTCGCCAGTCGGCGATGTCGCCGCGCAGCCCCGCGATCTCTTGCTTCAGCTCGGTGCGAAGCAGGCCAATCTCGCTTCGGACGCCAGCAAACTCTGATTTCAAGTCCGTCAATTCCACTGTCATTGAGCGGCTCCTTGGCGTTGTGTACTGCGGGTTCGTGGATGGGTGCGCAACGATCATCCTGCGATCAAGGGGTCTCGTCTCTCGCACATTTCAGTCATTGATGGGGGAGGCGAGGAGAGAATCAGCGCATGCCTTCGCTGCTGCCGCCATCGCTTGTCGCCGTCATTCCACGCTGTCTGCAACTCGCGAGCCAGCCGGTGCCGGACGGACTCATTCCGCTGAGATTGGGTGACATCACGATCGGTCGCGTGCATCCGATGCGGCAGGTCTTGCTAGGCGAACTCTGGCCTGAACTTGAGCGTCGTGATGCCGCGTTGTTCTGGAACGCGGAGGCGCTCGACGTCGAGGCCCGTTCCCAGCGCATCGGCGAGATTGCACTCGCGCTGAAGGAGCGCGGCGCCATCACCGGCTGGCGCGGCGAGCGCTACGCCTGCGAGCGACCCGTCGAGGATCCCTGCGTCGAGCGCGGCGAGGTGCTCTTCCGACTGGAACGCGCCGCCTTCCGCTTCTTCGGGCTCATGAGCCGCGCGGTGCACATCAACGGCTTCCTGCCGGGCGCGCGGCTCGTGTGCGGTCGGCGCGCGCTGTCGAAGGCGACCGACCCGGGCAAGCTCGACAACCTCGCGGCCGGCGGTCTGACCGCGGATGAAGACCTGGTCGACTGCGCGCGCCGCGAGCTGCTCGAGGAGGCGGGCGTGCCGATGGCCATCAGCGCCGCGGTGCAGGCGCGCGGCGCGCTGCGCAGCACGCGCATGGAGGTCGAGGGACTGCACGACGAGGTCCTGCACGTGTTCAGCCTTCAACTGCCCGCCGGCTTCTCGCCGCGCAACGGCGACGGTGAGGTCAGCGAGTTCCTGACGCTGGATCTGGAGACCCTCGCGCAACGGCTAGCCGCCGGCGAGTTCAGCCACGACGCCGCCGCGGTGAGCGCCTTCGGGCTCCGGCATTCGCACGCGCTGGCGGACCTGCGCGCCTGATCGACCGCCGGGCCCGGACGGCTCGGTCGAGGGTCGTCACAATCGCTCGCATGGAACAAGTCGATGCGGTGGTGATCGGGGCCGGCGTCGTCGGCCTCGCGGTCGGCCGGGCGCTGGCGATGCGCGGTCTGGAAACGCTGGTGCTCGAACGCGAGTTCGCCATCGGCACCGGCGTGAGTTCGCGCAACAGCGAGGTCATCCATGCCGGGCTCTATTACCCGGCGGGGTCGCTGAAGGCGCGCCTGTGCGTGCGCGGCAAACAGCTGCTCTACGCGCACTGCGAATTGCATGGCGTGCCGCATCGCCGTTGTGGAAAGCTCGTTGTCGCGACGTCGGCGGACCAATTGCCGGGCCTGCGCGCGCTGCAGGCAAAGGCCGCCGTCAATGGCGTCGACGATCTGCGCTGGCTCACGCGCGAGGAGGCCGTCGCGCTTGAACCCGAATTGCAATGCGAGGCCGCGCTGCTCTCGCCGTCGACCGGCATCGTCGACAGCCACGGGCTGATGCTCTCGCTGCAGGGCGATCTGGAGCGCCACGGCGGCGCCGTCGCCTTCGGGTCTGCAGTGACCGCAGTGCGTCGCGACGGCGAGTCGCACGGCGTCCATACCGCCGACATGACGCTCAGCGCCCGCATCGTCGTCAACGCGACCGGGCTTCACGCGCCGCTGCTCGCCGCCGCGATCGACGGCCTGCCCACGCCGCCCACCGCGCGCTTCAGCAAGGGCTGCTACTTCGCGCTGCAGGGGCGGGCGCCGTTCTCGCGGCTCGTGTATCCGATGCCGCAGGACGCCTGGTTGGGCGTGCACCTGACCTTGGACCTCGGCGGCCAGGCCCGCTTCGGTCCGGATGCGCAGTGGCTGGACGTCGAGCGCCCCGAGGACATCGACTACGCCGTCGATCCTGCGCGCGCCGACGTTTTCTACGACGACGTACGCCGCTACTGGCCGGCGTTGCCGGCCGGCGCGCTGCAGCCTGCGTACAGCGGCGTGAGGCCGAAGATCCACGCACAGCACGAGCCCGCGCCGGACTTCCGCATCGATGGCCCTGCCGAGCATGGCGTGCCGGGACTCGTGAACCTGATGGGCATGGAGTCGCCCGGCCTCACGAGTGCGCTGGCGATTGCCGAGGAGGTCATCGCACGCTGCGGTCTCGAGTGAGTTCGCGGTCGTTCGGGGACGGCAGTGCGTGAGGTTTCGGCGCTTGCCGCCGGGGCCTCATGCACTGGCGGCCAAGCGCTGGGAGTCTGCAGGTGGAACAGGCCCCGGCTCAATCCGCCGGCACGCGCAGCGCGCGGTCCCGCTCTTTCGCGATGCGTGCGGCGAAGTCCGCCGCCGAGCCGCCTGTCGGCAGGTTGCTGACGTCGAGGATCTTGGAGCGGATCTCGGGCAGCCGCAGCGCTTCGTTGATGACGCCGTTGATCAGGCGCAACCGGTCTTCGGGCACGCCGCGCGGCGCGAAGAGACCGAAGGTGGAGACCAGGTTCGCGTCGGGAAATCCGAGTTCGGCCAGGGTCGGTACGTCGGGCAGCACCGGCAGCCGCACCGGCGAACCGATCGCCAGTGCTTTCAACTTGCCTTGTCGCACGAACTGCAACTGCTGGGACGCGACGTTCGAGGACAGCAGCTCGAACTGTCCGCCGATCGCGTCGGTCAACTGCTGGCCGCCGCCCTTGTAGGGCACGTGGATGATGTCGACGCGCGCGGCGGCGCGCACCTGCGCCAGCACCATGTGGCCGACCGTCGCGTTGCCCGACGTTGCCCAGCGCAGGCGGCCCGGCGCGCGACGTGCGGCGGCGATCATCGCGGCGAAGTCGTTCGGCTTGAACGACGGGTGCGCGAGCACGAGGACCGGCGTGTCCATGATGCTGACGACCGGTGCCACCTCGGGTGTCGGCACGGTGGTCGAGGCCGGCACGAACACCAGCGGCGAGATCGCGCAGTAGGCCAGCGTGTGACCGTCGGGCGCGGCGCGCGCGAGCGATTCCAGCGCGGTCAGCCCGCCCGCGCCGGCCCGGTTCTCGACGACCACCGGCACCTTGAGCCGCGTGCCCATGTGCTGCGCGAGCGCGCGTGCGGTCTCATCGCTGACGCCGCCCGGCGGATAGGCGACGAGGAGGTGGATGGTCCGCGTGGGCCAGGCGTCGCTGACGACGGGCGGGTTGCCCGTCTGCGCCTGCGCCTGCGCCAGCGTCGCAACACCTGGCACCGCGACACCTGCGGCGGCATGAAGCAACGTGCGCCTACGCACCGCGGTGCTCCATCGCGATCCGGCGCGCCAGGGCGAGGAAGGTCGCGGTGGGGCCCTCCTGGTCATGCGAGCGATACGCGATCGTCAACGGTGCCTCCAGCCGCGCATGCTTCTCCAATGGCCGGAACACAATCGAATGCGCATGCACCCCGCGCATCGACGCCGGCACCACCGTGATGCCCGCGCCGGCCGCCACCAGGTTCAGGTTCATCATCATCCGGTCGACCTCGACGAAGCTGCGCGGCTTGACGCCGTCGCGCTCGCACAGCGCCAGCAGGTTGGCGTACAGGCCGGGCGCGCCGGGGCGGCGGACGAGGATCAGGTCCTCGTCCTCGAGTTCCCCCAGCGGCACCGGCGTCGACGCCGCGCGCGGCACCGTCGCGAGCCGGTGGTCCAGCGGCAGCGCCAGCAGCGCCGGTTCGGTCAGCAGCGTCTCGAAGCTGACGCCTTCGGGTTGCGCCACCGGCACGCGCAGGAAGGCGCAGTGCAGCCGCGATTTGACGATCGACTCGATCAGCCCCGCGGCGTGGTTCTCGGTCATGGTCAACGCGATGCCCGGATGCTCGCCGCGACATTCGCGCAGCACCGCCGGCGTGAACGCGTGCGCCGCCGCCGAACTCGTGAACCCGATCGCCAGCAGCCCGTGCTGGCCGCCGGCCAGGCGGTCCATGCGGTCGCGCATGTCGTTGTAATCGCGCAGCAGCCGCTTCGCCTCGTCCAGGAACTGCCGGCCGCCGTCGGTCAGGCTCACGCCCTTCGGATGGCGGTGCAGCAGGGCGATGCCCAGCTCCTGCTCCAGCGTCTTGATCTGCTGGCTCAAGGGCGGCTGTTGCATGCCCAGCAACGCCGCGGCGCGCGTCATGTGGCCGGTCTCCGCGACCGTCACGAAATAGCGCAGATGTCGGAGGTCCATGTCTGCGTTGTCTCCAGGTCCTCGGGCTCGACGCGGCTTTCCTTTGCGGAAGCTACGTACGTCCCATATTCAAAACGTCTCGGACTCAGCGGATCAGTGTATTTGACGCTATGGAGGGCGGTCACTAAGGTCCGGCCCGGATACCTACAACAACCGACGGAGACAACGTTGATGAAGACGACACGACATTCGAGGGGCGTGCGCAACGCCTGGAACGCGCGCACGGCATTGGTTCTCGCCGCCGCTGCGGCATCGGCCGGCGCGGCGCACGCGCAGAGCGGCAGCAGCGTGCAGGTGTTCGGCCTGCTCGACATCGGCGTGCAGGCGCTGAAGGCCAGCGGCAGCGACACGCGCTACTTCGTGAACAGCGACGGCAACACCTCCAGCCGCTTCGGCGTGCGCGGGACCGAGGACCTGGGCGGCGGGCTCAAGGTCGGCTTCTGGTTGGAGTCGGCGGTCGCCGTCGACGACGGCACCAGCGGCGCGACCAGCACCAACAACAAGGACTCGGTGAGCGGCGGCCTGACCTGGGGCCGGCGCGCGACGGTGCAGATCTCGTCGGCCGACTGGGGCGAACTGCGCCTGGGTCGCGACTACGTGCCGTCCTTCGGCAACCTGACCACGTCCATGCATCCGTTCGGGACCAATGGCGTGGGCAGCTCGGGTCTGCTGTTCTACCCGGTGCCGGCCGGCGGCACGACCGCGCGCACCGGCGTGCGGGCGTCCAACGCCATCGGCTACTTCACGCCCTCCGGCCTCAACGGCTTCTACGGCCACGCCATGCTGGCGCTGGGCGAGCAGGGCGCGGGACCGACGCGCAAGGACGGCCAACTCACCGGCGTGCGCATCGGCTGGCGCAACGAGGTCTTCAACACCTCGGCGGCCATCTCCAAGACCCGCTACGCCACCGGCGACTACACGCAGAGCAACGTCGGCGTGGCCTACACCTGGGGCCCGGCCAAGCTGATGGCGTTGTGGGGCCGCAACGAGATCGGCATCAGCAGCACCACCGCCACCATGCTGGGCACGCAGTGGCAGGTCTGGCCGCAGGGCGAGATCCGTTTCGCCTACACCTGGCTGAAGGCCAAGAACGTCGCCAGCGACGCCAACCAGATCGCGATCGGCTACGTGCACGACCTGTCCAAGCGGACGGCGCTCTACACCAACCTGTCGAAGATCGACAACAAGGGCCGCGGCGTGCGCTTCAACGTGGGGCTCGCGACGACGCAGCCCGGCGGCGACAGCGGCGGCTTCGAGGCCGGCGTGCGCCACAACTTCTGACCTCGGCTTCAATCAGCAGCAACGAAGGAGCACGACCATGTCGATCACCATGCTCTCCCGACCCCGGAGCCGGACCCGCGCGGTCGTGCTCGCCTTCACCGCCCTGGCGGGCCATGCGGCGTTCGGGGCGTTCGGGGCGTTCGCGCCGACGCCCGCCCACGCCGAAGCGACGAAGATCCTCTTCGTCGGCAACAGCTACACCTTTGGACGCGTCGATCCGGTGATGAGCTACAACGCCGCCAACGTCCACGACCTCACGGCGGGGATGTATGCGAGCAACCCCGGCGGCGCCAACAGCTTCGAGCCTCATCCCTGGGGCGGCGTCGCCGGCATCTTCAAGCAGTTCACCGTGCAGGTCGGGCTGGACTACGACGTCTCGATCTCGGCGCGCAACGCGGCCTCGCTGCGCGGGCAGTTCCTCAACACCAACAACGCCGGCTGGGACCTGCGCGGCAACATCGGCTCGCAGGCCTGGGACAAGGTGGTGCTGCAGGAGCAGAGCGACGAGCCGCTGACCAAACAGCCCGGGCTGGCGTCCAACCCGGCCTACTTCAACACCTACACCAACCTGGTCGAGAACTGGATCCACCAGGGCAACGCGCTGAGCTACCGCGAGCGCGACCTGATCGGCGGCACGAACGCGAAGTGCGCGGAGATCACCGGCGCGTCCACGGGCACCTGCTCGCTGCTGCGCCACGTGCCGGCGAACGTCAACGCCAATGCGGACGCCGATGTCTACCTCTACCAGACCTGGGCGAGGCCCAACCTGGTCAACGCGCCCAGCACGACGGTCACCGACGAGAACACCGGCGCGGTGACGCCGACGGGGCAGCCGGCGACTTCGTTCTATCCGACGCTGCAGGCGATGACCGACGATCTGAAGCAGGCCTACGCCGGCGCGGCCCTGATGGCGGGTGCGGACGGCTCGGGCGGCATCGCCGGCATCGCGCCGGTGGGCGAGGCCTTCATGCGCGCGATCGCTTCGGGCGTGGCGACGCCCGACATGTACGCGGCGACGGCGGCGACCGACGGGCTGCTCGACCTGTGGTTCGACGATGGCACCCATGCGAGCAGGTACGGCTCGTACCTGAGCGCGCTGACGCTGTTCGGCACGATCACCGGCCTGGACCCGGCCGTGCTGGGCCTGAACGAGATTGCCGCCCGCGACCTCGGCATCAGCGCGGCGCAGGCGCTGCTGCTGCAGCGCGTGGCGAGCGACCAGCTCGGCTTCGCCGCGGCGGTGCCGGAGCCGGCCTCGATCGCGCTGGCGGGCCTGGGTTTGGGCTTGCTGGGAGTCCTGCGCCGCCGTCGCGGTCCGCCGCGGGGCAAGACGATTCTTGAAGGGAGACAAGGATGAAGTTGAAGGCAATGATGACGCCTGCGGGCATCGCCGTAGCCATGGGCATCGGTGCACTGAGCCTCACGGCTTGCGCGCCGGTGGCCGTGGCGAAGAAGCCGAGCAGCACGATGGTCGACATCGCGGCCGAGACCGCGCCGGCGCCGACCGCGTGTCCGGCCGGCGTGGGCGAGGGCGCCAGCTGCCTGTCGGGCCAGGACAGCGCCGGCGCGCTCTACATGATCGTGATGCCGAAACAGTGGAACGGCGACCTCGTGCTGCACGCGCACGGCGGTCCCTTCCTCGGCGCGCCGACCGTCAAGCGCGTGACGGAGGACGTCGAGCGCTGGACCATCATGCCGCGCCTGGGCTACGCCTTCGCGTCGTCGAGCTACCGCCAGGGCGGCGTCGCGGTCACCGCCGCGGCCGAGGACAACGAGCGCCTGCGGCGCCTGTTCATCGCCAAGGTCGCGAAGCCGAAACACGTCTACCTGCACGGCCAGTCCTGGGGCGCGAGCGTTGCGGCCAAGGGCGCGGAGCTGTTCGCCGACGGCAAGCCCTACGACGCGGTGCTGCTGACCTCGGGCGTGCTGGGCGGCGGGACGCGGAGCTACGACTTCCGGCTGGACCTGCGCGTCGTCTACCAATACCTCTGCCGCAACCACCCGCTGCCGAGCGAGCCGCAATACCCGCTCAACATCGGGCTGCCGGCAGACTCGCCGATGAAACAGGCCGACCTGGCGAAGCGCGTCGACGACTGTCTGGCCCTGAACAAACCGGCGGCGGAACGGTCGGCGGAACAGGCCGCGAAGATCAAGACCATCGTCGACGTGATCCACATCCCGGAGCGCAGCATCCAGGCGCATCTGAACTGGGCGACCTGGCACTTCCAGGACATCGTGCAGAAGCGCACCGGCGGCGCGAGCCCGTTCGGCAACGTCGGCGCGGTGTATGCCGGCTCCAGCGACGACGCGGCGCTGAACGCCGGCGTGCTGCGCTACAAGGCGGATCCGAAGGCGGTGGCGACCTTGTCCGCCGATGCGGACCTGGGCGGGAAGATTGCCGTGCCGGTGCTGACGGTGCACGCGATCCACGACCCGACGGCGATGGTCGAGCTGCAGGAGCGCTTCGGCCGCACGATGGCCGCGGCTGGCCGGGGTGATGCGTTGGTCCAGACCTTCACCGGCGACAAGGACCACAGCTATCTCAGCGACCCGACCTACGCGGCACTGATGGACGCGCTGACGACCTGGACCGCGCAAGGGAAGAAGCCCACGCCCGAGTCCATCGCCGCCGGCTGTGAGAAGGCGAAGGCGACGCTGGGTCAGACCTGCCGTTTCGAGCCGAAGTATCAGGTGAAGGCGATCGAGACGCGGGTGCCCAAGCGCGATCGACCCTGACGTCCCGAGCCCGATGAGGGCAACAACGACGAAGGGCGCCGCGGCGCCCTTCGTTCCGTTCAGACCTGACGCTGCTCAGCGCAGTTGCAGGTCGTCGTCCCCGAAGCGGATGTCCAGGGGCTCGATCAGCAGCTGCTTCTCGCCGTCCTCGACGCGGCCCGCGTCCCAGGCCTCGATGCCGCAGGACTTGGCGATCTCCACGACCTTCGCGGCCTGGTCCGCCTTCACGAAGATCGCGAACCCGGCGCCCATGTTCAGCGTCGAATAGGCCTCGCGGTCGTCCTGCTGCGCGTGGTCCTGGATGAACTTCAGCACCGGCGTCACCGGCGGCACCGTGTGGATGCGGTAGGTGAACCTGCCTGGGTGACGCAGCAGCTTGCGCCAGCCGTGGCCCGTGATGTTGGCGCAGTAGTGCGGCGTGATGCCGGCCTTGTACAGCGCCTCGGTCACCGGCGAGTACAGGGCGGTCGGCGCCAGCAGCGCGTCGCCGTAGGTCAGACCCGGTTGCACTTCGGTCAGGTAACCCTGGGGCAGGCGCTCGGTCAGCTTGCGCGCCAGGCTCAGGCCGTTGGCGTGGATGCCCGACGAGGCCAGCAGCACGATCGCGTCGCCGGCGCCCAGCTTGTCGCCGACCGACAGGCGTTCCTTCGGATTGATCAGGCCGGTGCAGGACGCGGCCAGGTCGATGCGGCCGCCTTCGACGATGCCGGCCAGCGCCGGCGTCTCGCCGCCGCCCCAGGCGACCTGGCAGACGTCGCAGGCCTTCTTCCAGCCCGCCACCAGCGCCTGCGCGCGCTGCGCGTCGCCGAACCAGTCCGATCCGCCCGCGGCCCAGTAGGCCTGCACCACCAGCGGCGTCGCGCCGACGGTGATGAGGTCGTTCACGGCCATCGCGATCGTGTCCTGCGCGATGCCGTCGTAGTAGCTCTTGCCGGTCAGCGTGGCCATCTCGTCGGCCACCAGCGTCTTCGTGCCCAGGCACTCGACGATGGACGCGATGTAGAACGGACCCACGTCGACGACGTACGCCGACTCGCCGCGCGACGCCTTCACCTCGGTGAAGCCGTGGGCGCTCATGTGCACGGCGGTCGCGGCCGCGGCGCGCTGGGCGCTGATCTTCAGCGGGTCGATCAGGTCGTAGTTGACGCCGGCCTGTTCGTAGCTCAGCGTGCCGGAGGAGGGGTCGTGCGGGGTGCTCATGGGCGCGGATTATCCGTCAGCGCCGAACGCCTCTCCTGACAAACCCGGACGCGTTCCCGCCGCCGCCCGTCCGGGCGTGCCAAGCCGCCCCCGTAGAATGCCCCGCCATGAGTTACCAGGTCCTCGCACGCAAGTACCGCTCCCGCACGTTCGAGGAGCTGATGGGTCAGGAACACGTCGTGCAGGCCCTGGCCAACGCGCTGACGCAGCAACGCCTGCACCACGCCTATCTGTTCACCGGCACGCGGGGCGTCGGCAAGACCTCGGTGTCGCGGATCCTGGCCAAGTCGCTGAACTGCGTCGGACCGGACGGCACCGGCGGCATCACCGCCCAGCCCTGCAACGTCTGCGACGCCTGCCGCGACATCGACGCCGGCCGCTTCGTCGACTACGTCGAGCTGGACGCCGCGTCCAACCGCGGCGTGGAAGAGATTTCCCAGTTGCTGGACCAGGCCGTCTACAAGCCGGTCATCGGGCGCTTCAAGGTCTACATGATCGACGAAGTGCACATGCTCTCGAACACCGCCTTCAACGCGATGCTGAAGACGCTGGAGGAGCCGCCCGAATACCTGAAGTTCGTGCTGGCGACCACCGATCCGCAGAAGGTGCCGGTGACGGTGCTGTCGCGCTGCCTGCAGTTCAATCTGCGGCCGATGTCGCCGCAGACGGTGCTGGAGCACCTGACGCGCGTGCTCTCCAACGAAAGCGTCCCGAACGAGCCCGGCGCGCTGCGCCTGCTGGCGCGCGCGGCGCGGGGCTCGATGCGCGACGCGCTGTCGCTGACCGACCAGGCGATCGCCTTCGGCTCCGGCCAGCTCCAGGAAGCCGGCGTGCGGCAGATGCTGGGCAGCGTCGACCGCGGCCATGTGCTGGGCATCCTGAACGCGCTGATCGCGGGCGACGGCGCCGCGCTGGTCGGCGCGTCGGACCGCTTGCGCGACATGGGGCTGTCGGCGGGCGGCACGCTCGAAGACCTGGCGGTCGCGCTGCAGCAGCTGGCCGTCGCGCAGGCCGCACCGGGCGCGCTCGATGCCGGCGATCCCGACCTCGCCGAGTTGCTGCCGCTGGCCGGTCAGTTGCCCGCGGACGAGGTCCAGCTGATGTACAGCATGGCGCTGCATGGGCGTCAGGAACTGCCGCTGGCGCCGGACGAGTACGCCGGGCTGACGATGGTGCTGCTGCGCATGATGGCGTTCCGGCCGAACGGGCAGGGCGCGCGTCAGCCGTCGGTGCCTGAAGGCGCGGCGCGGACCGCGCCGACGCCCGCCGTGAGTGCCGCGACCGCCGCCGGCGCCGCGCCGGTCGCGCGTCCGCAGTCCGCGCCGCAAGCCGCTGCGCCGCAAGCCGCTGCGTCACAAGCCGCTGCGCCAGAAGCCTCTGCGCCACAAGCCGCAGCGCCGGCGGTGGCCGAGCCCGTGCCGGCACCGGCGCCTGCCGTCCCGCGTGTGGCCGAGGCGGCCCCGCCTGAACCCGAACCTGAGCCTGCGGAAGCGCCCGCAGCGGCGCCGGTGGTCGCAGCGCCCGCGCCTGTCGTGGCTCCTGAACCTGCGCCCGTGCCGCCGGCGCAGGCTCCGCGTCCGTCCTCCGGCCCCTTGCGAGCGGCCCAGGCGGGCGCGCCGGCGACTCGTTTCAGCGAACGACTGCGCCCGCGTGGTGCGCCGCCGTCGGACGCGAAAGCCGATGCCGAGAACGACGAGCCGGAAGACCTGTCCCCGCCGCAAGACGACGACGGCCCACCGCCCTGGATGGATGTGCCGCCGCCCTCTGACGAGGATGCTTCCGTGGGCATGTCCATGCCGGACATGGACGATCCGATGCCATCGTCCGCCGACTCGGGCGGCGGCGGCGGGATCTACGTCTCGACCGCCATCGAGGAGGTCGAGCTCGTGCCCACGCCGCTGGGCGAGCGCTGGCATGCCGTCGTGCCGCAACTGGGCCTGAACGCGCTGTCGCGCGAGCTGGCGCTGCAGGCGGAATGCATCGGGATCGACGAGTCCGCGGATCCGCAGCTCTGGCGCTTCCGCGTCGAGCGCGAATCCCTGCGCCAGCCCGGCCTGCTGGAGAAGCTCCAGTCGGCGCTCGCGGCATTCGCCGGCAAGCCGGTGCGGGTCGACGTGGAGGTCGGCCGAGCCTCCGATTCGCCGGCGCTGCGCGACACGCAGGCGACGCGCGCCCGTCAGCGGCAGGCCGAGTCCATCATCCTGGAGGATCCGGAAGTCCGGCAACTGCTCGCGCAGTTCAAGACGGCGCGGATCCTGCCGGGCTCGATCAAGCCGATCTGAGGATCCGCTCCAGCCGTTCTTCTGCCGTCCTCCGGCGCCAGCGCAGGCGCGCGCCGTGGGCGACAATCCCGCCCATCGCATCGACCTCCGGGTCATCTCCGGGTCGGCCTCGCGCCGGCCCATCGAATCTCTGAACAAGGAATCACGATCATGATGAAGGGTCAACTCGCAGGCCTGATGAAGCAGGCGCAGGCGATGCAGGACAACCTGAAGAAGGCGCAGGACGAGCTCGCCAACATCGAGGTCGAAGGCCAGTCCGGCGCCGGCCTGGTGAAGGTCACGATGACCTGCAAGCATGACGTCAAGCGCGTCGCCATCGATCCCAGCCTGCTGGCCGATGACAAGGACATGCTGGAGGACCTGGTCGCCGCCGCGTTCAACGACGCCGTGCGCCGCGCCGAGGAAGTCAGCTCGGAGAAGATGGGCAAGCTGACCGCCGGCATGCCCATGCCTCCCGGCATGAAGTTCCCGTTCTGATCCCCGTTCTGATCGGACCGCGGTGACCGCGCTCGAGCAATTGATCGAGGCCCTGCGGCGCCTGCCCGGCGTGGGCCAGAAGTCGGCCCAGCGCATGGCCTACCACCTGCTGCAGCACGACCGTGCCGGCGCCGACGCGTTGGCCCGTGCGCTGCAGTCGGCGGCCAGCAACGTGCGCCATTGCGAGCGTTGCCACACCTTCAGCGAAGCGCCGCTGTGCCCGATCTGCTCGGACCGCCACCGCGACGCGCGCCTGCTGTGCGTCGTCGAGTCGCCGGCCGACCAGGCCGCGATGGAACGCACGGCGTCCTACTTCGGCTACTACTTCGTGCTGCAGGGCCGCATCAGCCCGCTGGACGGCGTGTCGACGCGCGAGATCGGCGTGGACCAGCTGCTGGCGCGGGCGGCGGACGGCCAGGTGGAGGAGGTGATCCTCGCCACCAGCTTCACCGCCGAAGGCGAGGCGACCGCGCATGTGCTGGCCGAGGCGCTGCGCGCGCGCGGCCTGCGCAGCACGCGCCTGGCGCGCGGGGTGCCGGTGGGCAGCGAATTGGAGTACGTCGACCTGGGCACCATCGCGCACGCGCTGGTGGACCGGAGGTCGACCTGATCAGCGGCCGCCTGCGGGCGGCCGTTCCGCCATCCTCGACGACGCGCGGGAGCGCCCGGGAGAGTCCATGACCATCGCCAATTACTGCCTGATCGCCGTCTGCCTGATGCCGCTGCTGTGCGCGTGGATCGCCAAGTCGCGCGGCATGGGGAAGCGCCGTCGCGACGGGGGCTTCGACAACCATGATCCGCGCGGCTGGCTGAGCCGGCAGACCGGCTGGCAGGCGCGCGCCCACGCGGCGCAGCAGAACAGCTTCGAAGCGCTGCCGCTGTTCATCGCCGGCGTGCTGGCGGCGCAGCAGATGCAGCATGCGCAGGCGCGCATCGATCTGCTGGCGGTTGCCTTCGTCGTCACGCGCGTCGTCTACGTCGCGCTCTACATCGCCGATTGGCCGAACCTGCGCAGCCTCGCCTGGGCCGTGGGGGCGGGACTGTCGATCGCGCTGTTCTTCGGCTGAAGCAGTCTCGTACTTCCACCGTCGCTGGCCCTCCGATCAGCGCAGGGCCGTCTTCGTCGCCACCGTGCGGGCGCCCTTGCCCTCGCTGGCGGCGACCTTGGCGCTGCGTGTCTTCGCGCCGCCCTTGGCGGGCTTGTTCGCCGCGCTGGACGCGACCTTGGTGACCTTACCCGACTTCGCCGACTTCGTGCTCCTGGAGGAGGACTTCGACGTCGCCGACGACGGTTCCACCGCGGCCAGCTGCTGGCCTTCGCGCACATACGCGACCACCTGCTGCCCCGGCTTGAAGGTCGCCTTGGTGCTCACGCGGTTCCACTGCGCCAGCTGCGTCGTCCCGAGCCGATAGCGACGCGCGACGCTGGCCACCGTGTCGCCCTTGTTGGCCTTGAGCGTGACGCGGCGCATCGGCGGCACGTCCGGCGCGAAGCCGATGCTGGCGTTGTCCGCCAGATGCTCCGACACGTCGCGATCGCGTTCCGCCGTGCGCGGCACCAGCAGCGTCGAGCCCTTGGTCACGAGCATCCGGGCCGGGATGCGGTTGATCTCGCGCAGGCCGGTCTCGTTCATGCCGACCTGCCTGGCGGCGTCGGCGGGTTTCATCGTGCGGGGCACCACCCACGCCGTCCACGACGCCAACGGTCCGCGGTACTTCTCGAGGTTGGCGACGAAGGTGCTGGCGTTGTCGTAGGGCAGCAGCAGCTGGCCGCTGCTGGCCGCCAGGATGACCGGCTTGTTCATCGACGGGTTGAACTGGCGGAAGGTCTCCTCGTCCAGCTCGGCCAGTTGCGCGGCGCGCGCGACGTCCATGTCGCGGTCGATGTTGACCGACAGGAAGTAGGGATGGTTCGCCACCGCCGGCAGCTCGATGCCGAAGGCCTCGGGGCGCATCAGGATGTTCTTCACCGCCTGCAGCTTGGGCAGGTAGTAGCGCGTCTCGTCGGGCATGCGCAGGCTGTCGTAGTCGATCGGCAGGCCGGCCTTCTGGTTGCGCGCGACCGCCTTGCTGACGTTGCCCTGGCCCCAGTTGTAGGCGGCCAGCGCCAGTTGCCAGTCGCCGTCGAACATCTTGTTCAGGCGCTGCAGGTAGTCCAGCGCCGCCTTGGTCGAGGCCAGCACATCGCGGCGGTCGTCGCGGAAGATGTTCTGCTTGAGGTCGAAGTCGCGGCCGGTGGCGGGCATGAACTGCCACATGCCGACCGCCTTCGCGCTGGACTGCGCGTCGTTGCGGAACGCGCTCTCGACGAAGGGCAGCAGCGCCAGTTCCATCGGCATGCCGCGCTTCTGGACCTCCTCGACCACATGGTAGAGATAGAGGCTGCCGCGGCCGGTCATACGCGCCACGTAGTCGGGCCGGCTGCTGTACCAGTCCTCGGCCTTGCGGACCAGGTCGTTGTCGAGCTCGGGCATCGCCATGCCGGCGCGCATCCGCGTCCACAGGTCGACGTGCGTCTTCGGGGCGTCGAGGTCGACCTTCTCGCCGGGATTGAGGTTGTCCTCGAGCAGCACGTCGAGCTTCTCTTCCGGCGCCGTGGCGGCGCGCGCCACCGGCGTGGCCGGCGAGGGCACGGCGGAGGCGGCGGCCTCGACGGCCTGCACCGTCTGCTGCGCGACGGCCTGGGCTTCCTGGTTGTCGGCTTGCGGCTTGTTCGTCGCGCAGGCGGCCAGCACCAGCGGCAGCAGCGCGGCGATCAGGGTCAGGCGGGTCGGGGTCGGGTGTCGGTGCATCGGGATTCAGCGGAATTCGTTCTTCCATGAGCGCAGCGCGGCCAGGACAGAGACCGGCTGCGAGGTGACGCTCGGATCGCGGTGCTGGGCGGCGGCGCGGACGTCGGCGTGCTCGCAGCGCAGGAAGGGGTTGATCTGGAGCTCCACGGCGATGGTGGAGGGCAGGGTGGGCAGCGACGTCTCGCGCCGGGCCAGACACCAGGCCTCGTGGCGCGCGACCGCCTCGTTCCGGGGCTCGACTGTGCGAGCAAATCGCAGATTCGACAAGGTGTACTCGTGCGCACAGCAGACACGGGTTTCCCCGGGGAGCGCCGCCAGCTTGGACAGCGAGTCGAACATCTGCGCCGGGGTGCCCTCGAAGAGCCGGCCGCAGCCGGCCGAGAACAGCGTGTCGCCGCAGAACAGGATCGGTGTGCCGCCGTCGGTGGGATGCTTCAGCACGAAAGCGATGTGACCGGCGGTATGTCCGGGGACGTCCAGCACGTCGAAGGTCTGGCCCAGCACCTCGAAGCGGTCGCCTTCGCCCAGCGGCTCGACGTCCACCGGCATCACTTCGCCAGCGGGCCCCCAGACCTTGGCGCCAGGCGCCAGCAGAGGCAGCAATTCCCGCACCCCGCCGACATGATCGGCATGATGATGGGTCACTAGAATGCCTCGCAGGTCCAGCCCGAGCGAGCGCAGCGCGTCCTTCACCGGTGCGGCGTCGCCCGGATCGACCACGAGCGCCGACCGGCCGTCATGCAGCAGCCAGAGATAGTTGTCTGAGAAGGCGGGAACGGCGACCAGGTTCATGCAGGCAAGGGGATCAGGTCCCAGCGATGAAGACTCCGGGCCAGGACAACGACATCAGCGACGACAGCGACGAGAAGCCGCCGATTGTAGAGGCGCACGTCCGGCCGGACGCCGCCGCGGCGGCGTTCGCGCACTGGTTGCGCACGCCTGCGGGTCGCTACCTGCTCGCGTGGGAACAGCGCTTCATCGATGCCGCGGTGATCGACTGGTTCGGGTATCACGCGCTGCAGCTCGGCTTCCCGCAGCTGCACGGCCTGCGCACCAACCGCATGACCAACCGCTGGCTGGCGTTGAACCACCATCCCCTGGAGGATGGCGTCGCCGGCCCGCCGCGGCAGGGGATGGGCGCGCATCCGCTGGAATACCAGCCCGAGCCGCAGGCCGAACTGGCGCCAGGTTTGAACGGCGCGGGCCGCGCGGCGGTCTATTGCGAGTTTGATGCCTTGCCGTTTGAAGCCAACAGCCTGGACCTGGTGCTGCTGCCGCACACGCTGGAACAGGCCGCCGATCCGCACCGCTGCCTGCGCGAGGTCGAGCGGGTGCTGCGGCCCGAAGGGCGGGTCGTGATCCTCGGCATGAACCCGGCCAGCCTCTGGGCGGTGAGGCAGAATCTGGCCCGCGTCAATGGCCGCATGCTGGGCCGTCCGCCGCGGCTCTACCTGCCTGAGGAGCGCGAGTACCTGGGTTACTGGCGGCTGCGCGACTGGTTGCGGCTGTTGTCGTTCGAGGTCGAGCGCGCGCAGTTCGGCTGCTACCGGCCGCCGCTGCTGAGCGATGCCTGGCTGGCGCGCTGGCAGTGGATCGAGAAGCCGGGCGGCAAGTGGTGGACGGTGCTGGGCGCGCTGTACGGCGTCATCGCGGTCAAGCGCGTGCACGGCATGCGGCTGATCGGCATGGCGCGCGGCAGGAAGCGCGCCGCCAAGACTGCTCCGGCGGTGGCGGCGGTCCATCATCACCATCATCATCGCGACGACGTCGAGGTCGATTGATCCGACGTTCCCTGTTCCTTCCAGACTGCTCATGACCGATACCTCCGCTTCTCCTGCTCCCGCCGCGCCGAAGATCGCCAAGCCGCCCGTCGTCATCTACACCGACGGCGCCTGCAAGGGCAATCCGGGTCCGGGCGGCTGGGGGGCGTGGCTCAAGAGCGGCGACCACGAGAAGGAGCTGTTCGGCGGCGAGCGCAACACCACGAACAACCGCATGGAGCTGACGGCGGTGATAGAAGCGCTGACCTCGCTCAAGCGCAGCTGCAACATCGTGATCTACACCGACAGCGAATACGTGCGCAAGGGCATGACCGAATGGATCTCCGGCTGGCAGCGCCGCGGCTGGAAGACGGCAGACGGCAAGCCGGTGAAGAACGCCGACCTGTGGCAGCGCCTGGACGCGCTGCGCAAGCTGCACACGGTGGACTGGCGCTGGGTCAAGGGGCACGCCGGCGATCCGGGCAACGAGCGCGCGGATGCTCTGGCGAACAGGGGGGTGTCGGTGGCGAAGTGAGTGGGGGCTTGATGCCACCCCCTCCACTACACTTCTCCGCCTTCCTGGCCCTTCGTGTTCCCTCGTCATGGACAACCAACCGCTGATCGACTGGCATTCGATGTTCATGGGCGTGGCCCTGCTGGCCAGCGCCCGTTCCAAGGACAGCCGCAAGCGCAACGGCGCCTGCATCGCGAGCCCGGACTACAAGATCGTCGGCGTGGGCTACAACGGCCTGCCGCGCGGCTGCGACGACCACGACCCCGCCTACTGGTCCGACGACGACGCTGATCCGGCCAACTCGCGCCACAGCTACATCGTCCATGCCGAGGTCAACGCGATCCTCAACTGCGTCGTGCTGCCGCTGACCGGCAGCACCATCTACACGACCCAGTACCCGTGCCCGCGCTGCGTCCAGTCCATCATCCAGGTCGGCATCCAGCGCGTGGTCTATCTGGAGAAGAAGGACCACCAGATCGGCCTGAACACGGCCTCGGCCAAGATGCTGACCGACGCCCGCGTCGACGTGCTCGCGCTCAACGAGCTCGACGTCCCGGCCGCCGTCTGGTGCACCGACCTGTCGGGCTTCATCGCCAAGCCGCGGCCTTGAGCCTGGCGAGCCTGGCGAGTCGGGCGAGTCCGACGGGCGGCAGGTGAGGGCGTCGGAACGCCTCGGCGGGTGATCCGTTGAACTGGGCTGGAAATGCCCCGCTTTTCCCGCTCAAGTTTCGGACGGCGCGATTCATGATCCCTCCCACGCCGACATGAATCGTTCCGAGGCCGCCATGCACACCACCGCCATCCCGCCGCACCTGATGCCCGAAACCGCCCAGGCTCCCTGGGGACTGGTGCCGGATCTGGGCTTGACGGTGGCCGGCTCGGCCGGCATGGACGAGCTGTACGCGCTGCAGGACCTGATGGCCGGACAAGGCCTGACCCTGCAACCGACCCGCATGCTGTACGACCGCCTCTACGCGCTGGAGCGCCTCAACACCGCGTACGCACGCGGCGACGCGCAACTGCAGGCGGCGGCGCAGGCGCTCTTCGACGCCTACCAGCGTCGCGGCGAATGGATCGGCTTGGTGCACTGAGCCGGGACGCGATTCCCCGTCCCCGTCATTTCGATGCAGGTCCGAAGGCGCCCGAGAGGCGCCTTTGTCATTTCCGGCTGTCGCTTCTGCCGCTTCTGGCACTTCCCTGGCGGGCTGGCGTCGTCAGCGCAAAGCTTCCCCTTGATTGAGCGTGGCGAAGGCCGAGCCGCTTCGCTAGGCTGACTCGTTCAGGGATGGAGCGAAAAAAATCATGCTCACAACGATCTGGAAGGCGCTGAAGATTCAGCGTCGGGTGGCCATGGGGCCGCTCATGTTGACGTTCCAATGGGGAAGGTCGACGCGACTCGTCCGATCGAGGACGCAGCGAACCGGCCGGGCGGTCTTCGATGCCGGCGCGGTCCGGTCACCGATCGCGCCAGCGGCGCGGCAGATCGAGGGAATCGCCGAGCGACCCGCCGAGTTCCAGTCGCCGCCCAGTGCGCTGCTCTTCGGCGTCGGGCCTGGACTGGGCGAAGCCCTCATGGAGCGACTGGACGGCGAAGGCTTCCGACTCGGCGTCGTGTCGCGCAACGCCGGACGCCTGCAGGGGCTGCTGGACCGATTGCCGGGAGGCGGTCGCAGCCATCGCGCCTATGCCTGCGACGTCACGCTGGAAACCTCCGTCGGCAAAGCCTTCGAGCAATTCGCGCAGGACTTCGGCGCGCCCTCGCTGGTGGTCTATGCGCTGCAGCGTTTCGGGCCCGGCACGATCGACGACATCGAGGTGCCTGCTTTCGAAGACGGCTTGCGCCACAACTGCTTCGGCGCCTTCCTGGTCTCCCGCCTGGCATGCCGGGCGATGGCGGAGGCGGGGCGAGGCACGCTGCTGCTGGTCGGCTCGACCTCCTCCGTCATCGGCCGGGAAGGGCACCTGAACCTCGTCGCCGGGAAGTTCGGTCAGCGCGGTCTCTCGCAGGTGCTCGCACGCGAGATGTGGCCCCGGGGCGTTCACGTGGCTCACGTCATGATCGATGCTGACATCCGCGAGAGCGAAGGCGAGACTCATCCTCAGGCGGAGCCGGGACACATCGCAGAGACGCTGCTGTTCCTGCACCGCCAGCCGAAATCGGCGTGGACCAGCGAGTTGGACCTGCGGCCTTGGAACGAGCGCTTCTGGGAGCATTGCTGAGGCGAAGCAATCCGGTGCTGGCATCGGGACCAGGCGTGCCCCAGCGCTGAAACAGGCGCAGGACGGCACGCGGAAAGTTACTTTCCGCCGTCTTGGCGCCTTCATTCCCCGAAGGCAGAATCCGCGATCGAAAAAAAGCCGATACGGCAGTCGAACTCGGGAGGAAAAGGCGATGCCATTCGTCGGATTGGGTGTTCACTTTCTGCTGGCGCTGTTCTGCGCCGTGCACGTCGTGCGCAACGGGGGACAGCTGTACTGGCTGATCATCCTGTTCTCGTTCCCGCTGCTGGGCAGCGTCGTCTACCTGCTGGTGTTCGTGGTGCCCCACTCGCGGGTCGAGCGCAGCGCCAAGCGCGCCATGCGCGCGGCGGGTCGGGCGATGGACCCGGGCCGGGAACTGCGCGAAGCGCGTATCGCCTTCGACGAGACCCCGACCGCTCAGAACCAGATGCGCCTGGCCACGGCGCTGCTGGACGCTGGCGAGGCGGCGCAGTCCGCGGAGCAGTTCCAGGCCTGCCTGCGCGGCCCGTTCGCGAAGGACCTGGAGATCCGGCTCGGCGCCGCGCGCGCCTTCCTCGCGGCCGGTCAGGCGGCGCAGGCGCTGGAGCACCTCGCCTCGATGCGCGCCGAGAAGGCCGACTTCCGGGCGGAGGCGGTGTCGCTGCTGACGGCACGGGCGCTGGCGGCGCTCGATCGTCCGGTGGAGGCGCGCGCCGAATTCGAATCCGCGTCGGAGCGCTTCGGCAGCGTCGAGGCCTGGGCGGAATACGCGATCTGGGCGCTGGACCGCGGCGACGACGCCACCGCGCAGCCGCTGCTGGCGAAGATCGACAAGGTCAGCGCGAAGTGGAATGCGCTGGCGAAGCAGCTGAATGAGCCGGTGATGCGAAGGCTGCGGGCGGGGCGCAAGACCTGACTCTGCGCAGCGGGGCACAGCTACGCGCTGACGAACTTCCGCTCCCGCATCCACTTCGTCGCCACCCACTTCTCACCGCGCGTGACCGCGCTGCTGGCGTGCAGCGAGGCGTGGTCCAGTTCGCCGCGTGAGTTGGCGTACTCGAAGTAGACGGCGTTGCCGCGTTGGGGCGAGACCGCCCAACCCGCTGCCGGGAACACCGTCTCGCCGCCGCCGGGAACGTCGTTGAGGTAAGTGACCAGCGTGCTCACCCGCTGCCCGCTCCGCGCGATCGACGCCTGATTCGCCGGATTCGACGGCACCAGGAAGTCGTAGTGCGGGGCGCTGCCGGCACCCTCGGGGTAATGCAGGATCTGCAGCCCTTCGCCGTGCGATACCGGCAGGTTCATGATCTCCGCGATGCGCCGATCCAGGCGCGCGATCAGCGGCGTCTCGGCCGGGCGGAAGAACATGCCGAGGCTGCTGCGCAAGCCGCTCACGACATCGCGCCCGGTGCGCGGATCGACGAGCGTCGACGGCCGCAGCCGGCCCCGCGCCAGGGCGATGACCTCCTCGCATTCGTCGGCGCTGAAGACGCCGTCGAGTACCGCGAGCATCGGTCGCTCCGCGCGGGCGGCCACACGCACGACGCGATCGTCCGTCGCGATCGAGGTGCCCGGCCGGAAGCGCGGCGTTTCGTACCGGTAGGGAGGAACGCCGTCGATGGCCGATGGCATCGGCATTCCCGTCGACATCCCCATCGGTGCCGGCATCCCCATCGGCGTCGAAGCAGGCGTGAATTCGACCTGATCGACCGGCATCGCGCGCTCGCCGCGCCGCGCGCGCACGAACGCATCGACGATGGCCTGCGCGGCTTCGGCCGCGATGTCGCGCTCCTGCAGCGCGCCGCGCAGATCGCCCGGCGCCACGCCGTTGTCCAGATGCTGGCGGACCCAGTCCCCCAGCGCGGGAGGAAAACGAACGACAGTCGTCATCACGGTGTCCGCCTCAGAGCAGGTCCACGGCGACCCAGCCGGTCTCCGTCTGCTTGAACGTTTCCTGCAGCTGCGTGCGGCCCGCGCCGCGGATCACCTGCGCGACGACGGGGAAGACCTTCTGCAGTTCGGCGTCGCCGGTCCACGGCGCGGCCTTCACCTGGTAGGTGTAGCTCACGACTGCGTGCCGGTCCTTGCCTTCGCCCCCGATCTCCCAGCGCACCACCTTGTCCAGGCCCAGCTTGGCCGCGCAGAAATCGCCGCGCGTCTCCTTGCCGCCGTCGGCCCTGGGTTGCTCACGCGTCACGTAGAACCGCCTGCCGGTCTCCGTCAGCGCGTAGCGACGGACCTTCATGTGATGCGAGACCTCGTTGTCGTCCTTGACGTCGACCTCGGCCACCGTCGATTTCGCGAGGCCGAGCCGCTCCAGCACCGGCAACTGCAGCGCGTTGCGCGCGCCGGCGTCGATCTCGCGCTGGGTCAGGTCGATCGGCCACTCGCGCTTGGCCAGGCACAGGTCGCCGCGCTTGGCGAGGTAGTCCCTCATACCCGGCGCGAAGTCATTGGCGACCGACTCGGCTGAAGCCGTGGCACCGCAGGCGCCCGCCGCGGGCGCGGTCGCCGGCAGCGTGTCCTTGTCGTTGAGCGTGTTCAGGAAGCAGATCAGGTCGGCGATGTCCTGCTCCGACATCGGCGGCTTGCTGTGGGCCGCGCGGCCGTCCAGCGGCATCTGCGTGTCGATGTTGCCGAGGAACCGCTTGGGCAGGTCGTCGAACTTGCTGACCTTGCCGCCGACGTACTGCGTGGTGATCAGGCCGTAGGTCGGGAAGTCGGCGTCGGGCGTCGCCTTGGGCGTGCCGCCCACGGTCGGATACCAGAGCTCGGGCATCGTGTCGCGCGTGTTGTAGAAGCGGATCGTCTGCTCCAGCGAATGGAAGATCCCGTTGTGGAAGAAGCTGCGGCGCGTGGCGACGTTGCGCAGCGTCGGCGACTTGAACATGCCGCAGAAGGTGTTGCCCTTCACCGGCGCGTGGTCGGTGCGCAGCGGGCCGCACAGGCCGATGTCCGCGTAGCTCGCGTCCGCGTTGGCCGGGATCGCCGCGTTGCGCGGCACGCCGATGGCCTCGTAGGAGAAGTCCGTGAAGATCGCCGTGCTGCCGTTCAGCCCGGCGCCCTGGTAGTGGCACGAGGCGCAGTTGCCGCCGTTGGGATCGGCGAAGACCTTCAGGCCGCGCGCCTCGGCCGCGGTGAGCACGCCGCCGATCTTGTTGCCGATGTAGAGGTCGAACTTGCTCGAGTAGGGATGGAAGCTCACGTCCTCCAGCTGGAAGGCCTGCAGCGCCTTGCCGGCCGCGGCGAAGGCCTGGTCCGCGTTGTCGAAGATCGTCGCGCCGAACGCCTGCCGGAACTGCTCGGCATACGGGCCGGCCTGCAGCTTCTTCACGACGTCGGCCGCGCTGGCGTTGGCCATCTCGTTGGGGTCCAGCAGCGGCAGACCCGCCTGCTCGGCGAGCGTCGCCGCGCGACCGTCCCAGGCGAAGCCGCCGCCGGGGCCAGGCACGCTGACGCCGTCGGGGTTGTCGAGCAGGTCCGCGTAGGGCGGCGTCGCGTCCTTGTAGCGCAGCGAGGGCACGGCGCGCAGGCCGGCGTTCTTCAGCTCGGGACCGCCGAGCTGCACCGACAGGTCGTTGGGCGGGCCGTAGGCGTTCTTCGGATCGTGGCAGGTGGCGCAGGCCATGCGACCGGAGCCCGACAGCGTCGCGTCGAAGAACATCTTCTGACCGACCTGGGCGATCGGACTCAGCGGCATGACGGGATTCAGCGCGGTGCCGGCGGAGGAGGCCGCCTCCGCGCCGGATGTGGCGGCATCGATGTCGGCCTTGCCGGACGGGCCGCAAGCGGCCAGCAGCAGGCCAAGTCCGATGGTCACGCCGGCGCGGAGGACGGCGCTCACTTCTTCAGCGCCCAGACGCTGGTCTGGACCGTGTCGGCGCCGATCTGCGCGGCCGTGTTCACGTCGGCCGACTGCTTCTGCGTGTAGTTGGCCGGGGCCTTCCACGCATGGTTGATCGCGCGCACCGAGTCGAAGTGGGTGTCGGCGCTGCCGGCGTATTCAGGCAGGTTGAGGATGTTGGCCGCGATGAACTTCTCGGTGTACTTCGAGCGGTTCATGTACGACGCATCCACCGCCGGGTCGGCCAGCTGGAACATGTCCTGCAGCGTGCGGACGAATGAGAAGTGGCTGTAGGCATCGCCGTCGGACACGCCCTTGGGCGCGTCGGCCTGGTTGGTCAGGATGCCGAAGATGCTCTCGCCGTGGCCGCGGTTGCCCTTGGTGTAGTTGTTGACGCTGGCGTCGACCGTGACCGCGCCGGTCTTGGCGTCGACGACCACCGGCTTGGCCACCGCGCTGTTGGACACGTTCCAGCCGCAGCAGGAGTTGAAGCCCGAGGTGGCGCTGCCTTCGTCGAACATCAGCACGATGGCGACGCGCTTGGCCGGGTTCTTCCACAGCGGGGAGGCCTGGATCTTCTTCACCAGCGCGTCGACGTAGTTGTCGCCGCGCGTGATGATGTTGGCCGCCGAGGTCTGCGCGACGTTGTTGGACACGCTGCCGCAGTCGCTGGCCGTGGCGGTGCCGCCGCCGGCGAGCTTACCGATGACGCTGATGCCGTGCATGTCGTCGCACTGGTCGGGCACCAGGAAGTTCAGCGTGCCGACCTTGCCGCTGGCCAGGTCGGTGCCGAGTTGGTCGACGTCGTAATTGGCCGGCACGGCGTAGGCGGTGCTGGCCTTCAGGGCGGCGTCCCACTGGCCGCCGCCCATGGTGCGGTTGCTGTACTTGAACTCCGGCGCGCTGCGCACGTTCTGGTAGGCCATGCCCGGATGGTGCTTGGTCTTGTACAGGCCGGCAGGCATGGGCAGCGTCAGGCCGGCGTTGCCGACGGCCGCGGTGTTGCCGTTGAGTGTGCCGGGCGCGTAGACGTTGTCGGTCGCGGTGACGGCGGCGTCGGCCACGGAGTCGGTGCGGAAGTCCTGGCCCGGGTTCATCGACTCGCTGTAGGTGCGCCAGGTCATGCCGGCGGCCGTGATCGCGTTGAACAGATTGGGCTTGCCGACGATGTTGTGGTTGACCGCGGCGGTCTGCGTGCAGCTGGCCGCGAACGGCGAGCTCGCCAGACCGGCCTGGGACTTGTCGGGCAGCGGCAGATCCTGGACCGCGTTGGCGCCGGTCGCGTCGCAGTTCCACTGGCTGTCGTCGGTGATGCCGAAGTCGTCGGCGCCGCCGAGGGCGGTGTAGTTCGGCTCGGACGGGTTGCCAGTGGCGTAGTAGCTGGTCAGCTGGTTGCCGGCGGCGAGCAGCGCGTTGATCTTGGGCGCCCACGGCGAGCCCTTGATCGACAGCGTGGCCTTGTTCTCCAGCATCACGATGAAGATGTGGTCGTAGCGCGGCACGCCTTCGAGCTCGAACGCGGCCTGCTGCGATTGCGCGAAGGTGATCTTGGCGCGCGCGTCGGCGCCGGTGGGCGCGGTGGCGGTGCTCACGTTGGCGGCGCCGGCCAGGCGCGGATCGCCGCCCGGGGTCGCGAGCGCGTCGGGGTACATGTCGCCGCGGTCCAGCTTGGTGATCGCGTAGGTGAAGCGGTTGTCCAGGGCCTTGGACTCGGCCAGCATGGCGGTCTGCTCGGCGCCGGTGACGGTGTTCACGTCGGCCAGCACGTTGGCCAGGGACACGCCGATGCGGGTGGCGACGGTCTGCTTCTCGACGGCGTAGCTGGTGCCGTTGGCTTCGACCAGGCGCTGCACTTCCGACGACAGTGGGCTGATGACGACGTTGCCGGCCTGCTCGATGACCTGGTCCAGCGACGCGCGCAGCACGTCGCGGCTGGCGACCTTGGCGCCGGTGGACAGGGTGGCGTCGGTGCCGATGTCGGCGATCAGCGCGGCGTTGGCCGGCATCGTGAGCGAGAAGTGGCCCTTGGCGTCAGTGACGACGGCGTTCTCGGTGGTGTCGCAGACGCCGTTGGCGTTCGTGTCGACGCAGACCTTGGCGCCGACGTAGTAGGCCGGATCGATCTTCGGATCGGTGGCGCTGCCCGGCGTGAAGCTGGTGGCGGTGACGACGCCGTTGATCGTGACGCTGGGCGATTGCGTGTCGTTGTCGGAGCCGCAGGCGGCCATGATGGCGGCGGCAACGAGCGTGAGCGAGACGTTCAGCGCGGTGGATTTGCTGTGTCGCATGGGAGTCCTGGAGTGGTGGCGTTGGCTGTGCTCGAAGGTCCCGGAAGGGCACCGCTCGAAACGCCGCGCACTCTAGAAATCACGCATGACGGATCCGTGTCATCACACGTCAAGGCCACGTGAGGGCCCTTGCGCCGCAAGGGCTGGCTCGTTTCGCAAAGTTACGTGAAGCGAAGCGCACGCCTGGAACGGGCCGCGATGCGCACGGGGCTTGGCGCAGTGCCAACGCGTTGCGCTGCGCCGCGACGCGCTGTTCCGCAGCGCCGTTCAAGGACCTCAGCCCTTCACCCCACCCGCCGTCAGCCCCGACACGATCCACCGCTGCGCCAACAGGAACACCGCCGTGATCGGCAGGCCCGAGAGCACGGCCGCGGCCGCGAAGTCGCCCCAGAGGAAGCGCTGGTCGTGCAGGAAGTATTTCGACCCGACCGCCAGCGTGAGGTTGGACTCCTCGCGCAGCAGCACCGACGCGACCGGGTATTCGATGATGCAGCCGATGAAGGCCAGCACGAACACCACCATCAGGATGGGCACCGCCATCGGCAGCAGCACCAGCCGGAAGGCCTGCCAATGCGACGCGCCGTCGACCTTGGCGTTCTCCTCGATCTCCACGGGGATGGTCTCGAAGTAGCCCTTGATGGTCCAGATGTGCGTCGCCACGCCGCCCAGATACGCGACGATCACGCCCGCATGGGTCTCGATGCCCAGCCACGGCACGAAGGTGCCGATGGTCTCGAAGATCGCGTAGATCGCCACCAGCGCCAGCACCGCCGGGAACATCTGCAGCAGCAGCATGCTGTTCAGGATGCTGGCCTTGAATGGGAACTTCAGCCGCGCGAAACCGTAGGCCGCCGTCGTCGAGATCGCCACGATCAGCACCGCCGAGATCGTCGCCACCTTGATCGAATTCCACAGCCAGGTCAGCACCGGGAAGGGCGGCTGCACCAGTGAGCCGTCCGCCGCCTGGTAGGGGATGCCCAGCGCCAGCTGCCAGTGCTCCAGGCTGATCGTCGTCGGGATCAGGCTGCCGGTGGCGAAGTTGCCCGGCCGCAGCGAGATCGACACCACCGCCAGCAGCGGGAACAGCGTGATCGCCAGGAAGCCCCACAGCAGCACATGCGCGGCGACGACGCGCCAGCGCGCCTGTTTGCCTCGAACGATGGCCATGTCGTGTCCTTGTCCTTCGATGCCGTCCGCCTCAGCGGTTGGCGTTGCGCATCAGGCGCAGGTTGAGCAGCGACATGCCCGCCACCAGGATGAAGATCAGCGTCGAGATCGCCGCAGCCAGTCCGAAGTCCGTGCCCGAGTCGCGGAAGGCGATGCGGTAGGTGTAGCTGACCAGGATGTCGGTCTGCCCGGCGGGGATCTTGGTGGACAGGTAGTCCGGCCGCCCGTCGGTCAGCAGCGCGATCAGCACGAAGTTGTTGAAGTTGAACGCGAAGGCCGAGACCAGCAGCGGCGACAACGGCTTGATGATCAGCGGCGCCGTGATCTTGAAGAAGTTGGTCAGCGGTCCCGCGCCCGCGAGCGCCGAGGCCTCGTACAGGTCGGACGGGATCGCCTTCAGCAGCCCCGTGCACAGGATCATCACGTACGGATAACCCAGCCACACGTTGACGATCAGCAGCATCGTGCGCGCCAGCGACGGGTCCGCGAACCACGCCGGCCGCACGCCGAAGAGCGCGTCCAGGATCGCGTTGATCTCGCCGAAGTTCTGGTTGAACAGGCCCTTGAACACGAGGATGGAGATGAAGCCCGGTACCGCGTACGGCAGGAACAGCAGCGTGCGGTAGGTCGTGCGGTAGCGCAGGTCCTCCCAGTTCAGCAGCACCGCCAGCATCATGCCGATCGCCGTCGCGAAGACCACCGTCAGCAGCGAGAACACCACCGTCCAGCCGAAGATCGACAGGAAGGGGCCGCGGAACTCCGCATCGAACAGCATGCGCTTGTAGTTCTGCGCCCCGACCATCACCTTGTAGCCGGGCGCGAGGTGGGTGCCCGCCGCCGCGCCCTGGCCTTCGTAGTAGCCGGTGCTCGCGTCGGGACGGAAGAGCGCGCCGTCGGCGACGCGCTTCAGGGCGCCGTCGGCCTGCTCCTCGAAGTGCGGGCGGATCGGGCCGAACTCGCGCAGGCCGAGGTAGCGCAGCGTCGAGGCGTCGCCCGTGCCGCCCGTCTCGCCTGTGCCGCCGGTGGCCGCGGTGCCGCCGCTCTCGCCCGGCAGCCGCAAGCGCAGCTGCGCCAGCGCCTGGCGGTGTTCCACCAGTTCCTTCAGCGTGAGCGGGAGGCCCAGCGTCGCGTCCGCCGGCCCGGTCGCCTGCATCGCGACGTCGACCGGCTTCGTGCCCTGGCGCAGCGCCAGCGGCGGCGACACGAACTGCGCCGTGCCGTTGGCCGGATCGCGCAGTACCACGCGGAACTCGCCGCCGGCGCCGTGCACGCGGTAGTCGCGCACGGACTCCAGCACCGTGTCGTGCTGGTCGAGCAGGAACTCGCGCACGCGCTCCTGGCTCAGCAGATGGGCGGACGAGTAGTTGGTGAAGCCGATCTGCGTCGTGTACGCGAGCGGGAACGCGATGAACAGCAGCATCCCGGCCACGCCGGGGAAGAGGTAGCGGTAGGCGAAGCCCGCCTTGGACAGGTAGACCGCGAAGCCCGCGCCGAAGAGCAGCAGCACGCCGAGCGCCCAGCTCGTCAGTCCGGCCGCGTACAGCATGAAGACGAGGTAGAGCGACGCCAGCGCGATCACGGCCATCGTCGGCCAGTACAGCGCCTTGGCGAGCCGGTCCAGCGCGCCGGGCGCCTGGCGCGTGTAGGGCTCGGAGAGCGGCGAGCCGGGCAGGGCGGCGAGTGATGCGGATGAGCCGGAGGAGGCGCCGGCCCCCGAGGTCGAGGCGGTCGTGGCGTTCATTGCTTGAGCAGCATCCGGCCCGACGCGCCGTCCAGCGCGTCCTTGGGGCTTTGCAGGCCGTTGGTGATCGCCTCCAGCGCCGCGTCCATCGCGGTCCAGAAACGTCCCACCTCGGGAATGTTGGGAATGGCCTCGCCGGCGCGGGCGTTCTCCATGCTGGCGCGGATCAGCGGGTTCACCGACAGCTGCTGGTAGAAGGCCTTGTTGGCCGGCACGCCGATGGGCACGTCGGCGTCGAGCACCTGCAGCGAGGCGGGCCGCATCAGGTGGTGCTCGATGAACTCGCGCGCGAGGTCCTTGTTCTTCGAGGGCGCCGAGATCATGCAGCCCAGCACGCCGACGAAGGGCTTGGACGGCTTGCCCGCCACCACCGCCGGGATGGGCGCGACGCCGATCTCGATGCCGGCCTTGCGCGCGTTGTCCCAGGCCCAGGGGCCGGAGATCATCATCGCGACCTCGCCGCGGGCGAAGCCCGATTCCATCTCGGCGTAGCGCGCGCCGCGCGGCATCACGCCTTCGACGATCAGGCGCTCCAGCATCCGGCCCGCGGCCAGCGCGCCGTCGTTGTTGACGTCCACTTTCCGTGCGTCGAATTCGCCCTGCGCGTCACGTCCGAAGATCACGCCGCCGGCGCCGGCGAACATCGGCCAGGTGAAGAAGCTCTTGTTGTAGTCCCACAGGATCGCGTGCTTGCCGCGCTGGCGCAGGTCTTTGTCGAGCGCGATCAGCGCGTCCCAGGTCGCGGGCGGCTTGGACACCAGCGCCTTGTTGTAGATCAGGCCGGTGGTCTCGATCGCGATCGGGTAGCCCCACAGGCGGCCCTGGTAGCGGAAGGCCTGCCAGGCGGCGGGCTCGACCTCGTCGTAGAGCGTCTTGCGTGGCTGCACGGGTGTCAGCAGTCCGGCCTTGGCCCACTCGCCGACGCGGTCGTGCGGCCAGCAGAAGACGTCCGGTCCCTTGCCGGCGCCGGCGGCCTGCGTGTACTTCTCGGGCGCGTCGACCGGATGCTCAACGACGACCTTCACGCCGGACTCCCGCTCGAACGCGTCGCCGACCTTCTGCAATCCGTTGTAGGCCTTGTCGCCGTTGATCCAGACGAGCAGCTTGGGCGGCGTCTGCGCCGCAACCTTCCCGCAGCCGCCGAGCAGCGCGATGGCGGCCGCCGCCGCGAACGCGCCGCGGGTCAGCGCCGAGCGCGTGGCCGCGCGCTTCAAGGAAGTCTTCATTCCGCCGCTCCGAGCCGCTTGAATGCCAGGCCCTGAGCGTCGAAGAGGTAGCAGAGGTCCGGCGGCAGATGCAGCTGCAGCGTGTCGCCGGCGCGCACGCGCGTCCTGCCGTCGAACTCGCAGGTCAGCGCGTCCTCGACGCCCGGGTAGGCGCAGTACGCATGCGTCACGCCGCCCAGCGACTCGACGAAGGTGACGGTGCTGGCGATGAGGTTGGCGTCGCCGCCGACCTCGAAGTGTTCCGGCCGCAGGCCCAGCGTGACCTTGTCGCCGGCCTTGGCGCGCGAGGCGTCGACGCGCGTGCGGATCATTGCGCCGTCGGCGAGTCGCACGGTCGCGTGATCGGCGCTCGCGGTCACGACGTCGGCCTCGATGAAGTTCATCTTCGGGCTGCCGATGAAGCCGGCGACGAAGAGGTTGTCCGGATGCTCGTAGAGTTCCAGCGGCGTGCCGACCTGCTCGATCGAACCGGCGCTCAGCACGACGATGCGGTCCGCCAGCGTCATCGCCTCGACCTGGTCGTGGGTGACGTAGACCATCGTGGTCTTCAAGTCCTCATGCAGCTTCGCGAACTCGTAGCGCATGCGCACGCGCAGCGCCGCGTCGAGGTTGGACAGGGGCTCGTCGAAGAGGAAGACCTCGGGCTTGCGCACGATCGCGCGGCCGATCGCGACGCGCTGGCGCTGGCCGCCGGACAGGTCCTTGGGCTTGCGCTCCAGCAGGTGCTCGATGTGCAGGATGCGCGCGGCGTAGCGCACCGAGCGGTCGATCTCGTCCTTGGGCACCTTCGCCAGCTTCAACCCGAACGCCATGTTGTCGTACAGGTTCATGTGAGGATAGAGCGCATAGCTCTGGAACACCATCGCGATGCCGCGCTCGGCGGGCGGCACGTCGTTGACCAGCCGGCCGCCGATGCGCAGCTCGCCGCCGGTGATGTCCTCCAGGCCCGCGATCGTGCGCAGCAGCGTCGACTTGCCGCAGCCCGACGGACCCACGAAGACCATGAATTCACCGTCCCGGATCTCCAGGTCGATGCCATGCAGGATCTTGGTCTCGCCATAGGCCTTGGCCACGGCTTGCAGCTTCACGTCCGCCACGGGGTGTCTCCTTGTTTGTAGAGAATATACATGTCTGATTGACGATTCACAACGCGACATCCCCGGATGCGAGGGCATCGAATCGCTATAAATCAATGACTTGGCATCAAACTCGGGATAACCCGATGTAGTGAAACTACAGAAATTACAGAGGCTTGAGGGATACTTCGTTTCATGATGACCGCCTCCCCCGACCAGGTCGCCGCCTTCGAGCAGGCGCTGCGACGTGAACGCCCCCTGGCCAGCCCCGCTGCTGCGGTCGCCGCCGCGATCGCCTCGGCCGCCGCCACCGGGACCGCCGGTGCTTCGGCTGCCGACCTGCACGCGATGATGCGCGCCGCCGCGGGCGCCTGCCGCGAGGTGCTGGACCGGCGTTGGGCCGCGACCCAGGCGACCGACGCCGCCCGCGGCGCGTCGGCGGGCGTGCGCCGCGTGCATTACCTGTCGATGGAATTCCTGATGGGCCGGGCGCTGGGCAACGCGCTCGCGGCGCTGAAGCTGGAGGCGCCCCTGCGTGCCGCATTTTCGGCGCAGGCCGGTGAGGGGCAGTCCTTGTCCGACGTGCTGGAGCGCGAGGGCGACGCGGCGCTGGGCAACGGCGGCCTTGGCCGGTTGGCGGCCTGTTTCCTCGATTCCTTCGCGGAGCTCGGCCTGCCGTCCTTCGGCTACGGGCTCCGTTATCAATACGGCATGTTCGCCCAGGGCATCCGGGACGGCCGCCAGGTCGAGTCGCCCGACGACTGGATGGCGCTGGGCAATCCCTGGGAGGTGCCGCGTCCCGAGTGCCGCTATCCGGTGGGCTTCGGCGGGCATGTCGAGGTCGATGCGCGCGGGGCGCGCCGCTGGTGGCCGACCGACCACCTGATCGCGCAGGCCTACGACTTCATCGTGCCGGCGCATCACAGCGAGCGCGTGTCGACGCTGCGGCAATGGCACGCGCAGGCCGCCGCGCCCATCGACTTCGCCGCCTTCTGCCGCGGCGACCACCACGGCGCCGCCGCCCATCGCGTCGCGGCGGATGCGCTCAACTGGGTGCTCTATCCCGACGACAGCACCGAGGCCGGCCGCCGGCTCCGACTGAAGCAGGAGTTCTTCCTGGTCAGCGCCTCCATGCAGGACCTGATCGCGCGTCACCTGCGCGAGACCGGTTCGCTCGCGGGCCTGGGCCGCGCCAACGCCATCCACCTGAACGACACGCATCCGGCGCTCGCGCCCGCCGAGCTGATGCGGCTGCTGCTCGACGACCACGCCCTGGGCTGGGACGAGGCCTGGGCGATCACCCGCGAGGCGGTCAGCTACACCAACCACACGCTGATGCCGGAGGCGCTGGAGACCTGGCCGGTCCGGCTGTTCGAGCAGCTGCTGCCGCGCCACCTCGAGATCGTCTACGAGATCAACCACCGTTTCCTCGAAAGCGTGAAGCAGCGCTTCCCCGACGACGTCGACCTGCTGCGCCGCGTGTCGCTGATCGACGAGGGCGACAGCCGCGGCAACGAGCGCCGCGTGCGCATGGCCGCGCTGAGCATCGTGGTCTCGCACCGCGTCAACGGCGTGGCGGCGCTGCACTCGGACCTGATGGTGAAGACCATCTTCGCGGACTACGCGCGGATCTTCCCCGGCCGTTTCCACAACGTCACCAACGGCGTGACGCCGCGCCGCTGGCTGCAGCAGGCGAATCCGGGCCTGTCGACGCTGCTGGACGATCGCATCGGGACCGGCTGGCGCCGGCGCCTGGACGAGCTGGAACAGCTCCGCCCGCTGGCCGCCGACGTCGGGCTCGGCGAGCAACTGCGCGCCGTGAAGCGGGAGAACAAGGAACGCCTGGCGGAGCGCGTCCGGCGCGAGCTCGGCGTGACGATCCACGTCGACAGCCTCTTCGACGTCCAGATCAAGCGCATCCACGAATACAAGCGCCAGCTGCTGAACCTGCTGCACGTCATCAGCCGTTATCAGGCGATCGTCGCGAACCCGACGGCGGACTGGGTGCCGCGCACCGTGGTGATCGCGGGCAAGGCCGCATCGGCTTACGTGGCGGCGAAGTCCATCATCGAACTGGCGCACGACGTCGCCCGCGTCATCGACGCGGATCCGCGCGTCGGCGACAAGCTCAAGCTGGTCTTCCTGCCCAACTACGGCGTCTCGCTGGCCGAGGTCGTGATCCCGGCCGCCGATCTGTCCGAGCAGATCTCCACCGCCGGCACCGAGGCGTCGGGCACGGGGAACATGAAATTCGCGCTCAACGGCGCCCTGACGATCGGCACCTGGGACGGCGCCAACATCGAGATGGCGCAGGCCTTCGGCGAGCGCAACATGTTCACCTTCGGCCTGAAGACCGAGAAGGTCGAGGCGCTCAAGCGCGCGGGCTACGAGCCGCGCCGCGTCGTCGAGCAGAACCCGGCGCTGTTCGACGTCATCGACGCGATCGCGCGCGGAGACTTCTCGCAGGGCGATCCGGGCCGTTACCGCACGCTGATCGACAAGCTGCTCGGCGAAGACCAGTACCTGCTGATGGCCGACTTCGCCGACTACCTGCGCGCGCAGCGCGAGGTCGACGACCTGTTCCGCGACCCGGCGGCCTGGCACCAGCGCGTCGCGCTGAACATCGCCGGCATGGGGATGTTCTCCTCGGACCGGACGATCGAGGAGTACGTCGAGCGCGTCTGGTCGGTGAAGAGCCTGGACTGACCCCGGGACCGCGAGCTGCCTCCGATGACGACGCTGCTGGCCGATGCCGACCTCGCGCTGCTCGCGCGCGGCGGGCATCCGCGTCCGTGGTTGTGGCTGGGCGCGCATCCCGTCGAGGTCGACGGCGAGCCGGGTGTCCGTTTCGCGGTGTGGGCGCCCCGGGCGTCGCGTGTCGCCGTGGTCGGCGACTTCAACGGCTGGTCCGGCGCCGCGCATCCGATGCGTCGCCGCGATGAACACGAGGCCGGTATCTGGGAAGGCTTCGTGCCCGGCGCATCGCGCGGCCAGTTCTACAAGTACGAAATCACCGGTCCCGATGGCGCCGTGCTGCCGCTGAAGGCCGATCCGTATGCGTTCCGGGCCCAGCTGCGCCCGGACAACGCGAGCATCGTCGAAGGACTGCCCGCCGCGCATCCGTTGCCGGAAGGCCGCGCAGCGCTCAACCGCCGGGATGCCCCGATCAGCGTGTACGAGGTGCATGCCATGTCGTGGCGCCCGGATGCGGGCTGGGATGCCCTCGCGCGCGAGTTGCCGGGGTACGCGGCCGGTCTCGGCTTCACGCATGTGCAGCTGATGCCGATCACCGAATTCCCCTTCGACGGCTCGTGGGGCTACCAGACGCTGGGCCTGCATGCGCCGACCGCGCGGCTGGGAGCGCCCGACGGCCTGCATCGCTTCGTCGACGCCTGCCACGCGGCGGGGTTGGGCGTGCTGATCGATTTCGTCCCGGCGCATTTCCCCGAGGATCCGCACGGTCTCGCGACGTTCGACGGCACGGCGCTCTACGAATATGCCGATCCGCGCGAGGGCTGGCATCGCGACTGGCACACGCTGATCTACGACTTCGGCAAGCCGCAGGTGCGGCAGTTCCTGTGCGGCGCGGCGCTGTTCTGGGCCGAGCGCTACGGCATCGACGGCCTGCGCGTCGACGCGGTCGCCTCGATGCTGTACCGGGACTACTCGCGCCCGCCCGGCGAGTGGATTCCCAACATCCACGGCGGCACCGAGAACCTCGAAGCCATCGCGCTGTTCAAGCGTCTCAACGAGGTGCTCGGCTGCGAGGCGCCTGGCGTGATCACGATCGCCGAGGAGTCGACCGCCTTCCCGCTCGTGTCCGCGCCGACCTCGGTCGGCGGCCTGGGCTTCCATTACAAGTGGAACATGGGCTGGATGAACGACACGCTGCATTACATGCGCGAGTTGCCTATCCACCGCTCGTGGCATCACGAGAAGATGAGCTTCGGCCTGGTCTATGCGTTCAGCGAGAACTTCCAGCTGCCGCTCTCGCACGACGAGGTGGTGCATGGGAAGGGATCGCTGCTGCGCAAGATGCCGGGCGAGGAGGCCGAGCGCTTCGCGCAACTGCGCGCGTACTTCGGCTTCATGTGGGCGCATCCGGGCAAGAAGCTGCTGTTCATGGGCCAGGAGTTCGCGCAGCGCGACGAGTGGAACTTCGAGCGCGCGCTGCCCTGGGAGCTGCTCGACGATCCGCGCCACGCCGGCGTTCAGCGGCTCATCGGCGACCTCAACCGCCTGTATCGCGACCGGCCCGCCTTGCATCGGCTTGACGGCGATCGTGACGGCTTCGAGTGGCTGGTCAAGGATGACCTGCAGCATTCGGTCTTCGCCTGGATCCGCCGAGCCGGCGAGGGGGAAGCGCGCGCCGTCGTCGTCGCGGTCAGCAACTTCACGCCCGTCGCGCGCGTCGGATACCGGCTGCCGGTGCCGCACGGCGGTCCGTGGCGCCTGGTGCTGAACACCGATGCGGCGATCTACGGCGGCAGCGATATCGCCATCGCGCCACCGGATGCGGCGCAGCTGCTCACGGCGCCGGACGACGATCCCGCCATCGTCTTGACGCTGCCGCCGTTGGCGACGATCTTCCTGGTGCCGGCCTGAGCCGGCGACGACCTCGACACTTCTCCGACACTTCCTCCCGCGACGTTTCGAATGAGCGCTCCTTCCGATCTGTCCGCATCACTGGCTCCAACATGTGCCACGTCGATGGCTCGTGGCCGCCATGAACCGCTGGGCGCCACCGTCCGCGACGGCGGCGTCAACTTCGCCGTGTTCTCCGCCCATGCGACGCGCGTCGAGGTCTGCCTGTACGACGAGGCCGGCACGACCGAGCTCGCGCGCCATGCGTTGCACGGCCCGGTCGATGGCCTCTGGACCGGCTTCCTCTGTGGCGTTCAGGCGGGACAGCACTACGGCCTGCGCGCGCACGGCCCGCACGCACCGCGCGAGGGACATCGCTTCAATGCGGCCAAGCTGCTGCTGGATCCGTATGCGCGCGAGATCATCGGCGAGTTTCGCAACCTGCCCGAGGATCACGGGTATCCCTTCGGCCACCCGGAGGGGCCCTTCGCGCTGGACGAGCGCGACAACGGCACGACCGCGCTGAAGGCGCGTGTCGCCGCGCCGCTCTCGGGTCCTGGCCCGCGCGCCAGCGCGCCGCGACATGCGCCGCAGGACGTGGTGCTGTACGAAGTCCATGTGAAGGGGTTCTCGATGCGCCATCCGGAGATCCCGGAGGCGTTGCGCGGCAGCTATGCGGCGCTCGCGCATCCGGCGGCGATCGCGCACTTCAGGCGGCTCGGCGTGACCACGCTGTCGCTGCTGCCGGTGCAGTTCGCCGTCGACGAACCGCATCTCTTCGGCACAGGCCTGCGCAACTACTGGGGCTACAACACGCTGGGCTTCTTCGCGCCCGATCCCCGGCTGGCCTGCGCCGCCGTGCGCCACGATCCGACCGCCGTCGTCGCCGAGTTCCGCGCGATGGTCCAGACACTGCACGAGGCCGGACTCGAAGTCGTCCTCGACGTCGTCTACAACCACACCCCCGAAGGCAACGAGTGGGGCCCGACGCTGTCGCTGCGCGGGCTCGACCAGAAGAGCTACTACCGGCTGCAGGCCGACGATCCCTCGCGGATGGAGAACCTCACCGCCTGCGGCAACACCGTCAACGTCGAGCATCCGCGCGTGACGCAGCTGGTGCTGGACTCGCTGCGCTTCTGGGTCGGCGAGATGGGCGTGGACGGCTTCCGTTTCGACCTCGCGCCGGTGCTCGGACGCACGGCCGCGGGACACGATCCTCAAGCGGCGTTCTACACGGCGCTGCGCCAGGATCCGCTGCTCTCGCAGGTCCACCTGATCGCGGAGCCCTGGGACGCCGGGCCGGACGGTTATCAGCTCGGACGTTTCCCCGGCCGCTTCATGGAGTGGAACGACAAGTTCCGCGACGGCGCGCGCGGGTTCTGGCTCGGTCACGGGCCGGACGGCAAGGCCGTCACGCGCGGCGAGTTCGCGCGGCGCTTCGGCGCGTCCAGCGATGTCTTCCATCCGCCGGGACCGTGCGGTGAGCCGGGGCAGCGCTCGCCGCTCGCCTCGATCAACTTCCTGGCCGTGCACGACGGCTACACGCTGAACGACCTCGTCAGCTATGCCCGCAAGCACAACGAGGCCAACGGCGAAGACAACCGCGATGGCCGCGACGGCGAGCTCTGCGGCAACTTCGGCGTCGAGGGTCCGACCGACGACCCCGCCATCCGCGACGCCCGCGAGCGCGCGCGCCGCGCGATGCTCGCGACGCTGCTGCTGTCGCAGGGCACGCCGATGCTGTACTCGGGCGACGAGTTCGGCAACAGCCAGGGCGGCAACAACAACGCGTACTGCCAGGACAACGAGATCGGCTGGCTCGATTGGCCCGCCGCCGACGATGCGCTGATCGCGTTCACCGGCGAACTGGCGCGGTTGCGGCGGTCGCATCCGATGCTGCGCCATGCCGAGTGGTTCCCCTTGCCCGGCTGCGCGCCTGAAGCTGGATGTGCTGGATCGGCTGAATCCGCTGGACCGGGCGGATGGCCGCAGCGCACCAGCGCGCTGCGCTGGTTCCATCCCGACGGCCACGAGATGCGCGAGCACGACTGGAGCGACGATCGACAATTCGCGTTGAGCGCGCTGCTGAGCGACTCCCGCGAACAGCTGCTGCTGATCGTCCATCCCGGCGCGACGCCGACCCGCGTCGCTTTGCCCGCGGCAGGCGAGGGCGCCTCGCCCTGGCGGCTGCTGATCGACAGCAGCGGCGAACTCGCCCCGGCGACCTTGGGCGACGATGCGCTCGTCGCGCCGGCGCGCAGCCTGCTGCTGTGCATCGCAGCGCCCCTGCTTTCCTGAAACTTCGAACACCGACCCCTCGAGCGACACCATGACGATCGACCTCAACAAGCGCCAATCCGGCGTGCTGCTGCACATCACCTCGCTGCCCGGCCCGAACGGCGCCGGCGACTTCGGCCCCGAGGCCTTCCACTTCGTCGACTGGCTGCAGTCGGCCGGCCAGGCCATCTGGCAATGGCTGCCGAGCACGCCGATCGGTCCCGGCGAGAGCCCGTACCAGGGCGTGTCGGCCTTCGCCGGCAATCCGTGGATGGTGGCGTTCGAGCCGCTGGTGGCGAAGGGCTGGCTCGCCGCGCCGGTGCTGCCGGACGGCGGCTTCGATGCGAAGCGCGTCGACTACGGCCGCGTGATCCCGTGGCGCGAGCAGCAGCTGCGCGCCGCCTCGGCGGGCTTCTTCGCGAAGGCGTCGGCCGCGGACCGCGCCAGCTACGAGCTGTGGTGCGAGTCCCAGCGCGACTGGTTGCCGGACTACGCGCTCTTCATGGCCGTCCGCTCGTCGCGCCATGGCCAGGCCTGGTGGGAATGGCCGCGCGACCTGGCCGGCCGCGACCCGCGCGCGCTGGTCGCCGCGCGCGAGCAGTACGCCGATGAGGTCGGCTTCTGGCAGTTCGTGCAATGGAATTTCGACGTCCAGGTCGGCGCGCTGAAGACCTACGCGAACGCGCGCGGTGTACACATCATGGGCGACCTGCCGATCTTCGTCGCGCACGACAGCGCCGACTGCTGGGCCCGCCCCGACCTGTACGAGTTCGACGAGAACTTCCAGACGACCGTTGTCGCCGGCGTGCCCCCGGACGCGATGGCGGCCACCGGCCAGCGCTGGGGCAATCCGATGTACCGCTGGGACAAGATGGCCCACGAGCACTTCGCCTGGTGGACCGCGCGGGTGAAGCGGATGCTGAGCTCGGCGGACGTCTTCCGCATCGATCACTTCCGCGGCTTCGCGGCCTACTACGAGATCCCCGCCGACAGCCCCGACGCCACGCGCGGCGTCTGGAAGACCGGACCGGGCAAGGCGCTGTTCGACGCGATCGCCAAGTCGCTGGGCACGCTGCCCATCGTCGCCGAGGACCTGGGCTTCATCACGCCCGACGTCCATGAGCTGCGCAACGCGCTCGACTACCCCGGCATGAAGATCCTGCAGTTCGGCTTCGGCGGCGACGGCGGGCATGAGTTCCTGCCGCACAACTGGCCGCGCGCGGCGGTCTGCTACACCGGCACGCACGACAACGACACGGTGCGCGGCTGGTGGAACCAGGCCAGCGCCCACGAGCGCGCCTACGCCGCCGCCTACCTGCCCGCCGGCGACCATGACATCCACTGGGCCATGATCCGCGCCTGCGCGAACTCGGTGGCCAACGTGGCGGTCTACCCGCTGCAGGACGTGCTCGGCCTGGGCAGCGAGCACCGGATGAACATCCCCGGCGTCCTGGGCGGCAACTGGGAATGGCGCTTCACCTGGGACATGGTCGGCGCCGAGCCCGGCCGCGTGCTGGGCCTGATCGCCGCGACCAGCGGGAGAGCCCCTATTGCCGGCGCCGCACTGCCGGAGTGAAATGTTCTGAAACCGCTTTCATGACAACATAGGGAAAGCGAGGGCGGTGATTGCGGGGGCCTGGCCCCCAAAATTGGATTCCCGAGAGACAACGTTGTCATCGACCCGATGGGCGCCCAGGCGCACCGGGCGGCGTGACAACGCAGAGGAGCCGCCATGAGCACCACCGAGATCTTCCTGATCGCCATGGCGATCATTTTCACCGTCCCCTACCTGGTCTGGCGATTGGGGGGCACGGACTACTTCGCCCCGCTGGTCGTGGTGCAGATCATCACCGGCATCCTGCTCGGGCCGGGCGTGCTGGGCCGGGCCTTCCCCGAGTACTACCAGTTCGTCTTCAACCCCTCGGTGGTGCAGTCGCTCAACGGCGTGGCCTGGTGGGCGGTGATGATCTTCGTGTGGATCGCCGGCATCGAACTCGACCTGAAGAAGGCCTGGGCGCATCGTGTCGAGAGCGGCATCACGGCCGGACTCGCCCTGGGCGTGCCCATGGTGTTCGGATCGGCGGCGGCTGTGGTGCTGCTGGGGATGGGCTCGCAATGGATGGGCCCGCAGGCGCACACGTGGCAGTTCATCGTCGGTGTCGGCATGGCCTGCGCGGTGACGGCGCTACCCATCCTCATCCTGCTGATGGAGAAGCTGGAGATCCTGCGCCAGCCGATCGGCCAGCGCATCCTCCGTTACGCCAGCCTGGACGACATCCTGATCTGGGGCGTGCTGGCGGTGATCCTGATGGACTGGTCGCGGGTCGGCAAGCAGGTGATGTTCCTGGCCGCGTTCGCGGTGGCGACGGTGCTGTTCCGACGGCTGATGCGCGCCATCCCCGCGCGGGACCGCTGGTACGTGGGCCTGATCTGGCTGGCGATCATCGCGTTCGGCGCCGACTGGTCCGGCCTGCACTACATGGTCGGGGCCTTCCTGGCCGGCGTCGTGATGGACGCCGAATGGTTCGAGCAGCAGCAGATGGATGCGCTGCGCCATCATGTGCTGCTGGTGGTGATGCCGGTCTTCTTCCTCAGCACGGGACTGCGCACGCAGTGGGGGCTGGAGGGCGGCATGGTGTTCGCGGGCGCGGCGCTGCTGCTGGCGGCGTCGGTCAGCGGCAAGCTGCTGGGCACGTACGTGGCTGGGCGCATCCTGCGATGGGCACCCGGCGAGGCCGGCATCATCGGCTGGCTGCTGCAGACCAAGGCACTCATCATGATCATCTTCGCCAATGTGCTGCTGGACAAACAGATCATCACCAGCGAGACCTTCACCGCGCTGCTGCTGATGGCGGTGGGGTCGACGATGCTGACCGTGCCCGCGGTGGCGCCGCGCCTGGCGCGCATCAAGGCACTGGTCTTCCGCGCCAGTTGAATGCTGGCTGAACGCCCGTTGGCGCGAGTTGGCGCCGGCTGACGCCTGCCGAAGGTGGCGCCTCCACAGGTGGTCGATAAGGTGACCGCGCACGTGCTGCGCGATCCGGCGCTGCTCGGACACCCGCCGAGGGCCGGCCAGGCAGAATCCGGCCATGTCGGATGACGGGAGCCTGCCTTGATCGATCACCTCGACCACCTGGTCCTCACCACCGCCCATGAGGCGGACTGCATCCTTTTTTATACCGAGGTGCTCGGCATGCGGCTCGAGCGCTTCGTCGGCGGGACGCCGCCGGTCGCGCGCCAGGCCTTCCTCTTCGGCGCGCAGAAGATCAACCTCCATGTGAAGGGCCGGGAGTTCGAGCCCAAGGCCCACGTGCCGATGCCAGGTGCGCTGGACCTCTGCTTCATCGCGTCGGTGCCGCTGGAACAGGTGATCGAGCGCCTGGACACGCTGCAGGTGGCCATCATCGAAGGACCGGTGATGCGCACGGGCGCGACCGGGAAGATCCGCTCGGTCTACGTGCGCGATCCCGACCTCAACCTGATCGAGATCTCGGAGCTCGCGGACGCGGTTTAGCGGGTCAGCATCGCCGCGTGAGCCAGGGTGGGCATGTGCGACAGCATCGAGGTCGACGGCACCATCGCCGCCTGGGCGGCGGCGCTCACGACCACCGCGGCCGTCGCCGACCATGGCAGGCCGACGCGGGCCTCGGACAGCAGGCGCGACGGCACGTCCATCACGTGAGCGACGATGCTGAGGGACTCGTCCGCGCGGGCGAGTTCGATCTCCTGCGCCGACATGCCCACGAACACATGCGCGAAGCCCTGCTCGATGGCGTCGAGCGCAGCTTCCGTGGCGCGACGCCAGCGCTTCACCGCGGCGACATCGGCCCGGGAGGCGGACTCGGGCACCGCCCAGCGCGGATCGCCGCCCGTCACCGCGCGCGCGGCGTTGAAGGCGTCCACCACGCCGGCGGGGCCGCCGAGCCGGGCGTCGAGCACCTGCATGGCGATCACGCCAGCCAGCGCGCGCTGGTGATAGGGGACCATGACTCGTTCCAGGATGACTTCGTAGCGACGCATGACGGTTCCTCGGTGCTGGGCTGCTGAATGGGGAAGATGAGAATACTGTATGAAAATACAGTATTCAATCTCCGACTGGCGGACAGCTGCCAACGCCTGGCAGCAGCCCGCCGCCAAGTCAGAACTGCCAGTCGCCTTGCACGCGCGCGCCGTCGTCGCGACTGGCGCCGGTCTCCTGATGGTCCACATGGACGGACAGCGTCATGCGCGGACGCGGCAGCACGATCAGGCCGAGGTCGACCAGGGCACCGGTCCCGGCGCCCGAGGCGGCGCTCGTGCTGAAGCCCTGCGCGCCGGGCAGGCTGACGCGCCGGTTCACGGTGGCAGGGCCGCCGAGGTGCTGCAGGGCCACCGTCCCCTGCAGACGCCACGCTGAACCCAGCGCGAACTGCGCTTCGGTGTTGCCGTGGAAACCGACCATGCCGAAACTGCGGGCGTCGCGGGTGGCGCCGCCGCTCAACGCGATGGTGTCGTCGCCCGATTCCTTGAACCCGCCTGTCCAGGTCACGGTGTGTCCCAGCTGCAGGAACGGCTCGATCTGGCCGAAGGGCAGGCGACCTGGCAGTCCGACTTCGAGGAAGCCGTCGGCGTGATGGGCGCGCTCGCTCGCCTTCAACGACGAGACGGCCTTGCCGATGACGACCTCGCGTCGGGTGTCGACGTTCGATTGCCCGTAGGTCAGCGCGCCGCGCAGGTTGAAGCCATGCCAGGCGGCCGCGCCATACGCTACCACCGACGCGGAATGCACGTCGGCGCGGTCCTGCTCCTGGCCGGGAGTGCTCAAGATCTGACGACCGGTGCCGACCGCGATGCCGAGTCGAATCTCGCGCGCGTGCAGCAAGTCGATGCCGGCGAGCAGTCCGTCGTCGTCGGCGCGGGTCGTGGCGACCTGGTCACCCGCCAGCGTGCCGTGAGACTGATAGGCGGTCACCCACAACCGCGCGCCGTCGTCGAATTCGCTGCGGGGGATCTGGACGTCTCGCAGGTGACGGCCCAGCGCGGTCCGTTGCTGTGACGCGACCAGGGCCGGAGCGTTGGCAGCGCCTGCCTGCAAGCCGCCTGCAAGGGCTTCCAGTGCCGCGCCCACCTCGTTGCGCGGCAGCTTGACCAACTGGTCCGCCGCCGGTGTCGAGGCCCCCTGGGAGTCGATCGAGCCGGCCACCGCGCCCTGGTTCGGCGTCTGCGCGAGGTCCTGGAACTGGACCGCATTGCGCTCCATCACCAAGGTGAGATCCTTGGCGCCCGGCTCCAGCTTGGGCGAAAGGAAGGCCAGGTTCGAGTCCACCGAAGCGTATTGGCCGACGGTCTGTCCAGCCTGCAGGAGATCGATGCGCGATCCCTTCGACCAGTCTCCGGCCTTGGCGTCGATATGGAGCACCGCGCCATCCACGGCCGCCTGTCCGTCAACGATCATGACGGGCATGCGTGCGGTCGGGTCCAGCGACGCCTTGACCTGCGCACCGGGATCGAGGTGCAGGTCCCCCTGCACATGCAGCGGTGCGGCGCCCGTGGTGAGTTGCAGCGTGGCATCCGGCGCCAGCACGGCATTGCCGGCGATGGTGCCGTTGCCTTGCAGTCTCGCGCCGGCGGCGACATCGACATTGCCCTGCAACATGGCACTGCCGGCCGCCGCGGCGCCGACGGTCAGCCCGCCCGTGCGCACGCTGATGCCGCCGGCGCTTTGCGCGCCTTCGAGCGTCAGGTCGCCGGCGCCGGATTTCACCAGTTGTCCCGTGCCGCTCAAGCGGTTGTCCAGCAGCGCGTCGCGCGGCACGTCGAGCGAGAGCGTGGCGTTGTTGACGACCGCGCCGCTACCCAGCTGGTCCACCGTCGCACGCAGCGTCCCGGCGTCGATGCGCAGCGGACCGCTCCCGGTGTTGGTGCCGTCCAGCGTCAAAGTGCCGGCGCCGCCTTTCACGAACGTGCCGCTGCCCGACAGGCTGTTGTGGAGCGCACCATCCACCGCCTGATCCACGATCAGCGTGGCGTCGTTTCGAATGGCGCCGGTGCCGAAGCTGTCGGCGGAGCCCGTCAGCGTCCCTCCGTTGACGGTCGTGCCGCCAGCGTAGCTGTTGGCGCCGCTCAGCGTCACCGAGCCCGGGCCCTGCTTAATCAGCGAGCCGCTGCCGGAAACGGGATTGCTCAACGAGCCGTCGGTGGACTGATCGAGGACCAGTGCCGCGTCGTTGAGGATGCCGCCGCTGCCCAGGCTGCCGGTGGATCCGATCAGCGTTCCGCCGCTGATCGTCGTGCCGCCGGCGTAGGTGTTGGGACCGGAGAGCGTCACCGAGCCGGAGCCCTGCTTGACCAGCGTGCCGGTGCCAGAGACGGGATTGCCCAGCGTGCCGTCGGTCGCCTGATCGAGGACGAGCGTGGCATCGTTGCGGATGCCGCCGCTTCCAAGGCTGCCGGTCGTCCCGACCAGCGTTCCGCCGCCGATCGTCGTGCCGCCGGCGTAGGTGTTGGGACCGGAGAGCGTCACCGAGCCGGAGCCCTGCTTGACCAGCGTGCCGATGCCGGAGACGGGATTGCTCATCGTGCCGTCGGTCGGCTGATCGAGGACCAGCGTGGCATCGTTGCGGATGCCGCCGCTGCCGAAGCTGTCGGTCGAGCCCACGAGCGCACCTGCGTTGATCGTCGTGCCGCCGGCGTAGGTGTTGGGACCGGAGAGCGTCACCGAGCCGGAGCCCTGCTTGACCAGCGCGCCGCTGCCGGAGACCGGATTGCCCAGCGTGCCGTCGGTCGGCTGATCGAGGACGAGCGTGGCATCGTTGCGGATGCCGCCGCCGCCGAAGCTGCCTGTCGAGCCGATGAGCGTTCCGCCGCTGACCGTCGTGCCGCCGGCGTAGCTGTTGGTGCCGCTCAGTGTCTGTGTGCCCGCGCCGGTTTTCACCACTGCGCCGCTGCCGGCGATGGCGCCCGCGAAAGCGTGATCGCCGACGGTGTCCAGCGTCAAGGTCTGCCCGCCGAGCTGGATGGCGTTGGTGGCGGCGTTGCCGTCGAGGCCGCCCAGGCGCTGCGGCCGGCCCGCGTTCGCAAGGTCCAGGCCGGTGTCCTCGCCAGAGAACGTGATGATGCTGCCGTCGGGCAGGGTGCCGCCGGCCAGCGCCAGCGTGCCGTTGACCAGCCGCGTGTTGCCGCCAAAACTGTTGTCCTGGCTGGAGAGGGAGATGACGCCGCCCAGGCCTGCGTCGACCGCCAGGCCGCCGGCGCCGCCGATCCTCGCGGACAGATCACGGGCTGCGCCGCTGGCGTCCGCCGGAGCAGACAGCGTCAGCTCCTGGCCGGCCAGGACATCGACGCTCAGCAACCGGCCAGTCAGGTAGAGACCATCGTGGCTAGAACCGGGCGACAGACCGTAGCGCGTCGCCGTCGTGGCCACACGCTGGCCATTCTGGAGAACCTCCCCATCCGTGGTGGCTCCGACGAGTTGACCGTCGCCTCCCGCCAGACCAAGGCGGGAGGTGTCACCGATGACCTGCCCGCCGGGCGCCGCGCGAGCCAGCAGGAACGATACGCCGTCGTCACGCGTCATCAGGGAGCCCATCGAATCCGCGGTCTTGGCGCTGTGCAGGTCCGCGTCCACCAGCACCGTGCCGGTCCCCGACAGATCCAGGGTCCGGTTGATCTGCAGCGGATGCAGCGTGGACAGATCATCCGCTGTCGCCGGTGTGAAGCGAACCAGCCCGCCGTTCATCTGCAGCGCGCCGAGCGATCCCGCTTCCTGGTGGGCGAGCAACTGGCCGCCGGTGTCCAGTCGCAGCGTGACGACGGACAGCGACTCCGCTCCCGGTCCGGACATCGAGAGGCTGGCGTTGGACAGGGCCAAGGTGCCCGTGAAGGCTGAGGCGCCAGCGGGCGCGGTGCTTCTGGTGAGTCGGTGCTGCGTGTCGCCGAGATCGACAGCCACGAGGCCATCTCCGCCGATGTGGCGCAGTTGCGTGTCGGTGGAAAGGGCCAGCGCAATCTGGCCGTCGCCGCTGACCGTGACGGCCCCGGCGCCCAGTTGCTGCTGGTCGGTGGCGGCCACGCGCCCGTTCAGGACATCGAGTCCGCCCGACGCACCCAGGGTCTGTCGAAGCGTCAGTTGCCCCGCGCCTGTCTTCTCGACACGACCCGTGCCGGAGACGATATTGAGCCAGTCCGCGTTGATCGACTGGTCGATACGCAGGAGGGCATTGTCGAGAATGCCGCCGCTTCCGAAGCTGGAGGCGGCGCCGACCAGCGTGCCGGCGTTGATCGTCGTGCCCCCGGCGTAGGTGCCGGTGCCGTTCAAGATCAATGAGCCAGCGCCTTGCTTGGTCAGGGAGCCGCTACCGGAGATGCTGGCGTTCAACACGCCATCCGCGACTTGACTCAAGACCAGCGAGGCGTCGTCGACGATCATGCCCACACCGAAGCTGTTGGAAGAACCGACGACGGTGCCCGCGCTGATGGTCGTGCCGCCGGTGTAGGTGTTGGTGCCGCTCAAGGTCAGCGTGCCCGAGCCCTGCTTGGTGAGCGAACCGGCGCCGGAGACAATGTTGCCCAGCGTGCCGTTGGCAGTCTGGTTGAGGACCAGCGCGGCGTTGTCCACGATCGCACCGGAGCCGAAGTTGCCCGTCGATCCCACGAGAGTGCCTGCGTTGATCGTCGTGCCTCCGGCATAGGTGTTGGCGCCGCTGAGGATCACGGTGCCCGCGCCGTGCTTGGTCAACGAACCGATGCCAGAAATGGCATTGCTGAGCGTGCCGGCGGACGCTTGATCCAGGACCAGTGAGGCGTTGTCGACGATCGCTCCGGTGCCGAAGCTCCCCGACGTCCCCATCACGGTGCCCGCGCTGATGGTCGTCGTGCCTGTATACGTATTGGTGCCAGTCAAAGTCAGCGATCCGCTGCCTTGTTTTGTCAAGCTGCCAGTTCCGGAGATCGTGCCCCCGAACGTCTGGTTCGATGCATCGCCGACGACAAGGGCCGCCGATCCTGTCCGGATCGCGGTGCCCGCCACGCCGCTGAGTGCGGAGATGGTGGTGGTGTGCGTTGCGGCGGAGAGGTCGAGCGTTCCACCCGAATTGCCCAGCTCGACTGCGCCGGCTGTCAGCGTGCCGCTGCCGCCGACCGCCAGTGTGCCGCCGCTGACCTGAACGGTGCCGCTCAACTGCGCATTGGCATTGAGCGTGAGTTGCTTGCTACCCTCCTTGATCAACGAGCCTGAGCCGGTCAACGCCTGGTTCAGCGTGCCGTCGGCGGTCGAATGGAGGCGCAGGGTGCCATTGTCCCGGATGGCGCCCGTGCCGAGGGACACCAGCTGTGCCTGTACTTCACCCGCCTGGATGTTGAGCCCGCCGCCGAAGGTATTGGTGCCGGACAAGATCAGCGTGCCGGCACTTGCCTTCGTGAGACCGCCGGTGCCCGTGATCGGGCCGCTGAAGGTGATCGGCTGCGAGGCGGTGCTGATGGTTGCCGAGCCGTCGAGCAGCAGCCAGTTGTTCATTGCGGCCACCGGGTTGTCCGCCGAGATCGTCGCGGTGGCGCCGCTTCCGACCCAGAGGGCGCCGTCGATCACTGATCCCGATCTCAGCCGCAACGTGTTGTTGCCGCCGGTCCAATGGATGGCGGCACCGTCTTCGCCGGCCTCGGCGGCGTCGCTTCCCGTTCCCCCGCCGGCCTGGCCGGTTCCGCCGCGGATGACGCCGCTGTTGAAGATCGTCAGCGATGCGCCCTCGACCCCGTGGCCGCCGCCGCCGCCGCCGGTCGAGCCTGAACCGGCCGACCCGGTGGCTCCCACCCCGCCTGCGCCACCTTGGATCTGTCCGAGGTTGGTCAGTGTCCCCCCGGCGGACATGACGATGCCGTCGCCTCCACCGCCTGCACCGCCCTTGCCGCAGCCGGTACAGCCAGAGCGGCCCGCATCACCGTTGCCGCCTTTGCCGCCGGCCAGCGAGATGCCAGCATTGACGGTGATGTTGCGAGCACCGATGACAAATGCGCCGGCACCGCCACCGCCACCCGCAGTGCCGTGAAAGGGATTGCCTCCTCCGCTCCTTCGTGCGGTGGTGCCAGAAACGCCATTGCCCCCTTGCCGGCTGGTGGTCAACGACGCGTCGGTGCTGATGGTTTGACCGACGCTTCCCCCACTGGCTGTGGGACTGCCATAGCTGGAGCCGGTGCCGCCGTTGCCGTTGACGGCTGACGCCCTCCCGGCGCCAGCGCCTGCCGCGCCGGCTTGCCCGCCACCGTTTCCGCCGGCACCGCTGGTGGAACCGTTGCCGTTGCCGCCGGCCCCTGGGGCGACGCCGTCTGTCTCAGACGCGAGCGCTGGCTCCAGCATCGCCAGGGACAGCACGAGGGCAGCAACGGCCTGAGCCACGCGCGTCACGTTGACGTTCGCCGCAGTGCGGCGGTTGAATCGGTAGTCGGTCGACATCTGAAACTCCAATCAGCGAAGGGGCGCATCGTCGAAGCCGCAGCTGCCAAAGGCGATCATTCATCCATGTAAAAAAAGCGCGTGGCCTCCCTAAGGTTTGCTCTTCTGGCGAATTTCTTGAATAGATCCGCGAACAATGTCGCGTCGTCTGGACCAGTCGCCGACCTGTGACAGTCATGCCATGGCAACAAAAAAGGCCTCGCGAGGCGTCGCGAGGCCTTGGGGAAGCCGGCACGGGGCCGGCCCGATGAAATGACGGAGAAGCGGCGGCGTTACTTCAGCCCGGCGCCCATCGCCTTCGACAGCGACGCCGTCGGATCGTCACCCGAGAACTCCCAGAAGAACGCGCCGCCGAAGCCCTTGGACTTCACGTAGGCCATCTTGATGGCGATCGTGGCCGGCGTGTCGAAGCTCCAGAAGGTCGAGCCGTTGTAGATCCACTGCGCCTTGCTGACGTCGTCGACCCGGCTGGTGTAGCCCTGCAGGTTCTTCAGGACCTTGTAGTCCTCGTTGCCCGCCTCGTAGGTGCCCGGGGCCGGCGTGCCGCTCTGGTACAGGCCGTTGTTGACGTTGGGGACGTTGGTCCAGCCGCGGCCGTAGAAGCCGATGCCGACGTTCAGCTTCGAAGCCGGCACGCCCTTGTCCAGGAAGGCCTGCATCGCGTCGTTGGTGTTGTACTTCTTCACGTCACCCGTCGACGGATCGTTGGCCGGCGCGTACAGCGCCGAGTGGAACCCGGTGATCGTGTCCCAGCCGCCGTGGAAGTCGTACGTCATCACGTTGATGAAGTTCAGGTACGGATGGATCTTGTCCGGGTCGTACGCCCGCACCTTGTCCACGCCGGCGCCCGAGGCGATCGACAGCAGCAGGCCCGGACGCACCGCGTCGAGCTGCTTGCGGAACTCGGCCAGCAGGCCGGTGAAGTTCTCGCGATCCTCCGCGGTGCCGCAGGCCAGCCCGCAGGCGTTCGGGTATTCCCAGTCGAGGTCGATGCCGTCGAACACGCCGGCCGCCGCGCCCGTGCCGCCCGCGCCGTCCGTCACCGGCACGTTGCCCTTGATGTAGGCGTCCACGCAGCTCTTGACGAAGTTCACCCGGTTCTCCGGACGCGCCGCGCTGGAGAAGCCGCGCGACCAGGTCCAGCCGCCCAGCGAGATCAGCACCTTGATCTTGGGGTACTTGGCCTTGAGCTTCTTGAGCTGGTTCCAGCTGCCGCGCAGCGGCTGGTCCCAGGTGTCGGCCACGCCGTCGACGCTCAGGTCGGCGCCGTAGGACTTGCCGTAGTCGGCGAAGGCGTCGCCGCCTTCCCCGGTGGACTCGTTGCTCGGGATGATCTTGCCGACTTCGCAGACGTTGTTCCGGACGTTGCCGAACGCGTAGTTGATGTGCGTCAGGTTGGCCGCCGAGCCGCTGGTGTCGATGTTCTTCACGTGGTAGTTGCGGCCGTAGATGCCCCACTGCGCGAAGTAGCCCAGCAGCACCTTGTCGCCGGCGGTCTGCGTGTCGGTCTTGACCGTGATCGGCGCCGACGGCTGCGAGGTGCCCGCCTGGTTGAAGGCCGAGACCGTGAAGGTGTAGTTCGTGTTGGCCGTCAGGTTGGTGACGCTGGCGCTGGTGGCCGCGCCCTGCGCGACCTGCGTCGAGCCCTGGTTGACGCGGTATTGCACCGTGCAGTTCGGGCCGGCGGCGACGGCGTTCCAGGCGAGGTTGACGCTGGTGGCGCTCTTGGACGGCGAGCTCAGGCCCGACGGGGTCGACGGCGCCGCGGCGCAGGTGCCGTTGCTGGCGGTGCTGGTCAGCAGCGAGCTGCTCAGGCCGGAGACGTTGCCCGCCTTGTCCTTGGCGCGGACCTGGTAGCTGTACGAGGTGCCCGCCGACAGGCCCGAGTCGGTGTACGTGGTGGCGGTGGGCGAGGCGATCAGCGAGCCGCCGCGCAGCAGCTCGTAGTTGTTGACGCCGCTGCCGGCGTCGGTCGAGGCGCCCCAGCTCAGCGTGATGCTGCTGCTGGTGATGCCGCTGGAGGTCAGGCCCGAAGGCACGGTGGGCGGCGTGGTGTCGGTGCCGCCGCCGGTGCAGGCGCCCAGCGACTTCCACACGTCCCATTGGCCGGAGTGGGTGGAGGGCGCCTCGTTCTGCGTCCACCACTTGGCCTGGTAGGCGATGTTGCCCTGCTTGGCGAAGCTGTTGGAGGTGCCGGTGTAGATGCCGGCGGACGTCCATTCGGGCACGTTGGTGCAGTCGTAGGCGTGTGCCGTGCCGGCGGCCATCGCGGCGGCCAGGGCGATGCCGCCGAGGCGGACCATTTGTCTCTTCATGTCGAAACTCCTGTGGGTCAAAGGGGGTGGTGGGGAGGTCTCAGGAGGCCCGCGCTCATCGCGCGGCCGAAGTCTTGGCTGTCGAGGCCGTGGAGGCTTTCGCTGCCGGAGCGGCGGCGGGCACCGCGCCGCGACGCGCTTCCTGCGCCAGCGCGTAGCTGCGGCCGTTCACGGTGACGGTCCAGTTGCTGGGCATCGTCGACGGCAGGAAGTAGTTGATCGTCAGCGTCACGCTGGCGCCGGGGGCCAGGCTCTGCCACGACGGCAGCTTGAAGCTGGCGCGGTGGAAGTCGTTCTTCAGGCCGCCGATGTTGTTGCCCGCGGGATTCGAGCCGTTGCTGATCACCGTCAGGCCGAAGCCGCTCTGGTCCGTCACCGTCGAGGGGATCGCGGTGGGGACGTCGAACTGGAACTCCGTGCCGCCGGGCAGCGTGGTCGTGCTGTTGTTGGTCAGCGTGAGCTTGGGCGTGATCGGGTAGTTGCTGTCGCCGAGCGCGAAGCCGCCCAGCGCGTAGCCGATGTCCAGCGTTTCCGCCGGCAGGGCCACCGGGGTCAGCCGGTTGCCGTAGGCGCCGGCCGTCTTCAGCTTGTTGAACAGCAGGCTGGTCAGCGTGTTGCCGATGAAGTACTCGTTGCGGGCGGTGTCGAAGGCGTAGTCGCCGGCGAACTCCCAGAACATCACGCCGCCGATGCCGCGGTCGGCCACGTACTGCGCCTTCACGCCCAGCGACTGCTCGTCTTCGGTGCTGATGAAGACCTTCTTCTGCGCGTTCCACAGCCAGGGCGCGACCAGCGTCGCGTCGTAGTTGCGGACGTAGGAGCCGGTCAACTGGTCGGCCGGGTTGGTCGCCGGATTCAGGCCGTAGGCGGCGAGGTAGCTGCCCGCGCGGCCGGAGGCCAGGTTCATCGCGTGCCACATCGGATTGGAGCCGGCGGGCACTTCCTTGCTGGACACGTCCAGGTCGTGCCAGAGGTTGTCGATGCCGACGGCGCCGTTGCCGCACTTCTGCACGGTGCCGCCGCCGGTGCCGGCCGGGCACTTGCTCTGGTCGGGCAGCGCCGCCTGGCCCCACAGACCGTTGGTGCCGCCCGTCACGCCCTGCCAGCCGCGGGTGTAGTACGGCACGCCGATGTTGATGCGGCCCGCCGGCATCGCGCCGCGGAAGTAGTGGTACGCCCAGTCGGTGTTGAGGTAGCCGATGCGCGCGTACTGCGTGGCGGTGTAATAGCTCCACGCGGTGAGTTCCGCATCCTTGCCGTCGTCGTACAGCGCCGCGTTCGGGCCGACGAACTGGTTCCACGCCCCGTGCAGGTCGTAGCTCATGATGTTCACGTAGTCCAGGTATTGCGTGACCTGGAAGGCCTCCATCCCGCGCAGCAGGTAGGCGGAGGAGGGCGCCGCGATCGTGAGCATGTAGTGGCGGGCGTCGGCCTGGCTGGCGGTGTCCAGCTTGGCGCGCAGGGTCCGCATCAGCACGACGTAGTTCTTCATCAGCGCGCCGCGTCGGGCGTTGCTGATGGCGAAGTCCACCGGGTTGCCGGCGTTGTTCATGCTGGTCGGGTACTCGTAGTCGATGTCGACGCCGTCGAACCCGTATTGCCGCAGGAAGGCCACCGCCGAGTCCGCGAACGCGTTGATGCCGGCCGTGTTGGTCGAGCCGTCAGCGTTCGTCGTCATCGTGTAGAAGCCGCCCGTCTCGGCCCAGCCGCCGACCGAGATCAGCGTCTTGACGTTGGGGTACTGCTTCTTGAACTTGTTGAGCAGGTTGAAGTGGCCCTTGTACGCATAGGCCGGGTCCATCTCCGCGCCCGCGACGCCGGGCCAGGTCAGGCCGGTGGCGGGGTTGGCCGCGTCGGCGGTGTTGCCGACCGAGAGCTTGTTGGCCGCGTCCACATGCGCGAACGCGTAGTTGATGTGCGTGACCTGACCCCATGGGATCTGGTGCGCGAGGAACGCGGGCTGGCCGGTCTTGCCGGTGCGCCAGCTGGTGAAGTAGCCGATGATGCGGCGCGGCTTGTCGGCGCCCATCTTCTCGCGGCCCTGGTCGTCGTAGACCTTGCAGTAGGCGGGCGCGGTGCCGGCGGTGGTCGTCAGACCCTCGGGGCGGCAGCGCTCGTCGCCGGTGACCTGGCCCCGCACGGTGATGCGCAGCGCGACGGTGTCGGTCGTCGCGCCCTGGTCGTCGGTGGCGCGGGCGGTGATGTCGGCCACGCCCGCGCGGGCGGTCCAGCTCACGCTGAACGGCGCGGTGGAGTCCTCGGCGACCAGCGCGCCGTTGACGTAGAAGGCGACCTTGGCGACGGTGCCGTCGCTGTCCGCGGCGGTCGCGGCCAGGGTGACCGTGTCGCCCGCGGTGGGGGAACTGCCGGCAGTCGGCGAGCTCAACGCCACCGTTGGCGGCCTGTTCGTGCCGCCTCCGCCTCCCCCGCCGCCGTCACAGGCGCCCAGCACCTTCCACACGTCCCACTGGCCCGAGTTGGTCGCCGGCGGGTTGTTCTGCGTCCACCACTTGGCCTGGTAGGCGCTGCCGCCGGTCTTCACGATCGCGTTGCCGCTGTAGGCGGTGGCAGCGTTCCAGTCGGCGACGCCGGTGCAGTCGTAGGCCATCGCCGAGCTGCCGGCGAAGGCCAGCACCATCGGCATCAGCCACGGCATCATCGGGTGGGGATGGGCACAAGGACGATGTCTCATCGGGGTCTCCTGGTCATGTTGTCGTTGTCTTCGGACACTGCGGGATGAGCGCCGCCGCGCCTGGCGACTGCGATGCAGCGCGGCGGGAACGGTCGGGGCTCGGGCAGAAAAGGCGCCGGTCGGTTCAACCGGCGAAGACGGCAGCCGCTCGGGCACGGCCGCCGGGGACCGGCATCAGACGGGCGTCAAGGACGTCAAGGGCTTCAAGCCGGCCACTCGGGGGCGGCGGGGCGGATCAGCGGCAACGCGGCGGCGTCAGCGGCAGGGGAAAGGGCGCGTGCAGGCATGGCAGTCACTCCTTGCAGGTCGACGTGCGATCCGCCGGTGGCGTCCGACGGAGGGCGTGCGGTTCGCAACCGCGGCGTCTAGGAGATCGGTACCGCTGCTGATCTCATAGTGGTATGCAATGTAGATACCACTGACGAGCGAATCATTCAGGTTAACCCTTGGGCGTCAGGTAACGTGTCGTAATGATGTCGTCAATGACGTGTATGGGCGTCAATTGATGCAAATGGCAGGGAAAACCGGTACGACCGGTGAGCGACTGCGTAAAAACCAGTGTGGGACCAATTTTTGCCGAACGGGCTGGAGAGGGGCTCAGTATTCGTGCGAGAAACGGATCCGGATCCCCTGCGCCCGCGGCGCGAGGGAGAACTTCGAGTGCCCGTCGTTGAAGCGGGCACCGAAGCCGATGAAGGTGCGGGTGTCGGTGGGCGTGGCGCCTTGCGCCCGCAACAAGGCGGCGGCGAAGGCGTCGCCGGGGACGCGGTTCCCGTTGGCGCTGCCGGGCGCGGAGACCGGCACGAGGCCGTAATGAAGCGATGACCACCACGGACCCTTGTGGAGCGCCGAGGATCCGTCGCGGCCGGACAGTCGCGGCGACTCGGGATTGGGCGGCTGGAGGCGGTAGTCGGCGTGCCACGGGTCGCGCAGTGATTCGGGCAGCGCCGTCGAGGCTTGAGCCTCGGCCGCGCCCATGATCAGGATCAAGGGCGCAATCGCTGGCGTGATGCGGGTCGACAGGCGCGCGAGGACGCCGAAAACGGGCTGGCAGAGGGGGGTGCACATGGGATCACTCGTCCATTCAAGGGAACGGGGTGTGATCCTGGAATCGGCCCGACGGGCCGGCAATGACACCGATGTGTGGCCTTCCGACCTCGATGAGGGGGTATGAAGGGCGTCAGCGCTCGATGCGTGACCAATGTCCGTCGCGCAGCAGCTCGTGCGGCAGGAAGCGGGCCTTGTAGGCCATCTTGTCGCTCTGGGCGATCCAGTAGCCCAGGTACAGATGCGGCAGGCTGAGGTCGCGGGTCTGGCGCAGCTGCCACAGCACGTTGTAGGTGCCGTAGCTGACGTTGGCCTCGGGCTCGTAGAAGGTGTAGACCGCCGACAGCCCGTCCCCCAGGATGTCAAGGATGGAGACCATCTTCAGCGCGCCGTCGGGCTCGCGGAATTCCACCAGCCGTGAGTTCACCCGGCTCTGCAGCAGGAACTGGGTGTACTGGTCGACGCTGTCGTGATCCATGCCGCCGCCGCTGTGTCTGCCGGCCTGGTAGCGCAGGTAGAGCTGGTAATGCTCGTCGCTGTAGCCCAGTCGCATGACGCGCGCCTGCAGCGCCTGATGCTGCGTCCAGGCGCGGCGCTGGCTGCGGTTGGGGTGGAAGTCCGCCACCGGGATGCGCATCGGCACGCAGGCCTTGCAGCCGTCGCAGTAGGGCCGGTAGGTGAACATGCCGCTGCGCCGGAAGCCGGCGGCGACCAGGCTCGAATACGCGTCCGCGTGGATCAGGTGGCTGGGCGTGGCGACCTGCGAGCGCGCCTGGCGGTCGCTCAGGTAGCTGCAGGGGTAGGGCGCAGTCGCGTAGAACTGCAGCTCGGCCAGCGGGAGTTCCTTGGGGTGCGTCACGGGCTCAGGGCGAGTCGTTCAGGGAGTCGTTCAGGGCGTCGCTCAGGCCCAGGTGGGCCCACAGCCGCGGATGATAGGACCAATCTCCTGGCGCAGGCAGGCCGGTGTGCGCGGCGAGGTGCGCCTCGAACGCCTCGCGGTCGACCGGCGCCGCGCCCAGCGACGCCAGATGGGCGGTCTGCTGCTGGCAGTCGATCCAGGGGATGTCGAACTCCCGGCACAGACAGATCAAGGCGGCGAGCGCAATCTTGGAGGCGTCGGTCCTGCGCATGAACATCGACTCGCCGAAGAACATCCGGCCGAGGTTGACGCCGTACAACCCGCCGGCCAGTTCGCCGTCCATCCAGGTCTCGACCGAATGCACGTTGCCTTCGCGCGCGAGCCGCAGGTAGGCCTGCTGCATCTCCGGCACGATCCAGGTGCCGTCCTGGCCGTCGCGCGAGGTGCTGGCGCAGGCCTTGAGCACGATCTCGGCGGCGTGGTCGACGCGGATCTCGCAGCCCGGCGTGCGGATGAACTTCGCGACCGTCTTGCGCAGCGAACGCGACAGCTTGAAATCCTCCGTCCGCAGGACCATGCGCGGGTCGGTGGTCCACCAGAGGATGGGCTGGCCTTCCCCATACCAGGGGAAGATGCCCCGGGCGTAGGCCGCCCGCAATCGGGCGGGCCTCAGGTCGCCGCCGGCCGCGAGCAGCCCCGGAGCGTCGCTGCGCGGCCCCAGCGCGCGGCGGGTCGGCGGGAAGTCCAGGGAGTCATCGTCGAGCCAGGGGATCATCCGCTTCATGGTAGCGTGCCGCCTTCTTTCCACGCCCGCCGGCGACCCCCTCGTTCCCATGATCACCCTCTACGGCATCCCCAACTGCGACACCGTCAAGCGCGCCCGCGTCTGGCTCGACGGACAGGGCCTCGCGTACCAGTTCCACGACTACAAGAAGCAGGGCGTGCCTGCGGCGAAGCTGCCGCAGTGGATGGCGGCACTCGGCTGGGACCAGGTGCTGAACCGCGCCGGCACCACCTGGCGCAAGCTGGACGACGGCGTCAAGGCCGGCGTCACCGATGCGGCGAGCGCCGCCGCGCTGATGGTCGAACAGCCCAGCGTGATCAAGCGCCCCGTCGTCGAATGGGACGACGGGCGGTTGAGCCTGGGTTTCTCGCCCGAGCTGTTCGCCTCCCACGCCCCGCGTTGATCGGAGACCCGCTATGTTCACCGGCATCGTTCAAGGCATCGCGCAGGTCGCGGCCATCACCGACAAGGACGGGCTGCGCAGCTTCACGCTCGACTTTCCCGAGGGCTTCTGCCAGGACCTGGAGATCGGCGCGTCCGTCGCCTGCGACGGGGTGTGCCTGACGGTCACCGCGCTGAAGGGCGACCACGAGGCCGACTTCGACGTGATGCTCCAGAGCCTGAACCTCACGGCGCTGGGGCAACTCGGCGTCGGCGGCCGGCTCAACGTCGAGCGCGCCGCGAAGGAGGGCGCCGAGATCGGCGGCCATCCGTTGTCGGGTCACGTCGACTTCATGGCGCGGGTCGAGGTCATCCGCCGCCCGGCCAACAACCATGTGATCCGCGTCGCGGTACCGGCGCCGTGGATGCGCTACATCTTCGCCAAGGGCTACATCGCGGTGAACGGCGCCAGCCTGACGGTGGCCGAGGCCGGCCGCAACCCCGACGGCTCGGGCTGGTTCGAGGTCTGGCTGATTCCCGAGACGCTGCGCATGACCACCTTCGCCGACAAGGGCGAGGGCGCGCCGCTGCACATCGAGATCGAGCGCCAGACGCAGGTGATGGTGGACACCGTCCGCGACGCCGTGGCGGAGAAGATCGGCGCGCTGATGCCGGCGCTCAAGCTGTTCGCGCAGGAGCGGGGCCTGGACCTCGGCCTGTAGAACGCATAGGCGATGCCCCCGCATTCGCCATCCCTACAACACCAGATGACCTAAGTCATGCGCGCGGCGCTGAGCGCCCGCGCGACGATCGAACGAAAGTCCCGGCGGCCGTCCCGGCCGCGCGCGGACGGCGACGCCCGGGAGGGGGAACGCCGACTTTCTCCCGTATCCATCGGCCTTCGCGCTGCTCCCCGCCAAGCCGCGCCGTTGTTGACGATCGCGGGGACAGGACTTGTCGTGCGCTGTCCGCCGGCAGTACCTCGTGCGAGGTATGGATCAAGGGTGTGGCGGATTGCGCAATCCGCCATCCCATCAACGTGGGAGTCACCCGTACCACCACGATGGGGGCCTCGCTTTTTCGCCGGGAGGCGCCTAACAATCCGCCACATTCCTTCTGGAATCGTTTGATTTCGGAACACTCTCGTAAGGAGAAACGAATGTTGGCCAGAGGCCTGATGGTCGCCGGAATGCTTGCCGCGTCGCTCGCGGCGGTCGCCCAGGTGCCCTACGTGTTCAGCTACAACCCGGGCCCGTCCCGCGGCACGAAATGGGTGGCCAAGGCCTCCGACGGCGATGCCGAAGGCGCGGCCTCCGTGGTCTCGTCCTCGCCGCGTCCGGTGTGGGCGCGGGTCTGCTACACGATCGGCCCGTCGGACAGCACCGTTTCCGTCTACGCGCAGACGCGCAATGAAGAAGCGCGCGCCTTCGAGATCGCCTGGGGCGGATGCAGCGACGTGTTCGGCACCAGCATCTGGATCGGCAATCCGCATGGCCAACCGGTCGGCGGCTATTACGGCGTCGCGCCGGCCACGCCCCTCGATTGACCCCCCCCTGAGTTTCCGCTCCCAAGAACGTCCCTGGAGGATTCCATGCTCGCCACTTCCCGCCTCGTTTCGTCGTCCAGCCTCGTGCTGAAGTCCGCCCTGATGCTGTCGCCGCTGCTGCTGGCCGGTTGCCTGGCCACCGCGCCGACGATGGGCGAGAACAAGGGCACTGTCTCCGGCGCCGCCGGCGGCGCGACCGCCGAGAACCAGAACAGCAAGCTCGAGCATTGCGACGAGACGCTGGGCACGCTGACCATCTTCGAAGACACCAACGCCCCGTGGTGGTCGCAGCTGCGCGACCGCCAGCTGGGCTCGACCACGCCGGTGCTGCGCCTGATGGTCCAGCAGTCCAACTGCTTCGTGATCGTGGAACGCGGCCGCGCCTTCGCCAACATGGAGCGCGAGCGCGCGCTGATGCAGTCCGGCGAAACGCGCGCCGGCAGCAACTTCGGCCAGGGCCAGATGGTCGCGGCCGACTACACGATGAGCCCCGAGATCCAGTTCTCCGGCAAGACCGGCGGCGGTGGCGGCGGCATCGGGACCGGCGCGATCGGCCTGTTGACCGCGGTGGCGGCCAACATGAGCACCAACGAAGCGGCGACGACGCTGCTGCTGGTGGACAACCGCTCCGGCGTGCAGATCTCCGCCGCGGAAGGCACGGCCAAGAACTTCGACTTCGGCTTCGGCGGCGCCAGCTTCTTCGGCAACGCCGCGATCGCCGGCGGCGCGTACGGCAAGACCCCGCAGGGCAAGGTCATCGTGACCGCGTTCGCGGACTCGTACAACCAGATGGTCAAGGCGCTGCGCAACTACAAGGCGCAGCAGGTCAAGGGCGGCCTGGGCGCCGGCGGCCGACTGGGCGTGTCCGGCGGCACGACCGCGGCGTCCAAGGAAGTCGACCAGGCCGCGGCGCCCGCGAAGGCGGCGCCCAAGCCGGCCGCCAAGCCGGCGGCGAAGAAGCCCGCGACGACGACGCCGACGACGAAATAAGTCGCCGTCACTTCTGCTCGATCTGCGCGCGCAGGCGCTCTTCCTGCTCGCGCAGTTCGGGCGTGAACGCCTCCCCGAAATCCTCGGATTCAAAGATCTGACGGATCTCGATGTCGGAGTCGGTCACCTGCGGGTTGGGGCACTTCCTGACCCACTCGATCGCCTCCTGCAAGGAGGCGCACTGCCAGATCCAGAAGCCGGCGATCAGCTCCTTCGTTTCGGCGAAGGGGCCGTCGATCACCGTGCGCTCCTTGCCGGAGAAGCGCACCCGCGCGCCCTTGCTCGACGGCTGCAGGCCGTCGCCCGACAGCATGACGCCGGCTTTCACCAGTTCCTCGTTGTACGCAAACATGGCGGTGATCAGCTCCGTGCTGGGCATCTCGCCCGCTTCGCTGTGGCTGTCCGCCTTGACGATGACCATGAATCGCATGTCGCTCTCCTGACGCTGTGCTGATGCAGTTCTGAAAATGGAAGAGGGTGGACGTCCCATCGTCGACTCAACGAATCGACGAATGGCTCGTCTCACCCTCACGACGGTTGGCTGACGCCGCTTTCGACATCGTCGACAGCGGCGTCAGCCCTTTCTTCAGCGACTTCAGTGGCGGATCAGCGGCGCTGGTGCGCCTCGATCACGCGGCCAGCAGCTGGCGCAGCACGTAAGGCAGGATGCCGCCGTGCCGGTAGTACTCGACCTCGATCGGCGTGTCGATGCGCAGGATCAGCGGGACGCGGCGTTCCGGCGCGACACCGTCGGCCGCGCGGATGACCAGCGTCGCCTCGGACTGCGGCTTGATCTCGTCGCCGAGTTCGATGTCGATGACCTCGTCGCCCTTCAGGCCCAGCGATTCCCAGGAATCTCCCGGACGGAACTGCAGCGGCAGCACGCCCATGCCGACCAGATTGGAGCGGTGGATGCGTTCGAAGCTCTTGGCCACGACCGCCCCGATGCCCAGCAACTGCGTGCCCTTGGCCGCCCAGTCGCGGCTGGAGCCGGTGCCGTATTCCTCGCCGGCGAAGATCACTGTCGGCGTGCCGGCGGCGATGTAGCGCATCGCCGCGTCGTAGATGAACATCTTCTCGCCGCCGGGCTGGAACAGCGTCAGGCCGCCTTCCTCGCGCGCGCCGTCCGGCTTGGCCGGAATCATCAGGTTCTTGATCCGGACATTGGCGAAGGTGCCGCGCATCATGACTTCATGGTTGCCGCGGCGCGAGCCGTAGCTGTTGAAGTCGGCCTTGAGCACGCCTTTCTCCTTGAGGTAGGCGCCGGCGGGCGAGACCTCCTTGATCGAACCGGCCGGGGAGATGTGGTCGGTGGTGATCGAGTCGCCGAACAGCGCCATGATGCGCGCGCCCTTGACGCCGGCTTCCTGCGCTTCGGGGATCTGGGTGAAGTTGCCGAAGAAGGGCGGCTGCGCGATGTAGGTGCTCTTGGGCCAGCCGTAGACCTGCCCGGTGCCGCCCTTGATCTTCTCCCACAGCTTGCCCGGCTCGGCCTTGACCTTGCCGTAGTTGGCGCGGAACGCCTCCGGATTCAGCGCCAGCTTCAGCAGCGCGTGGATCTCGTCGCTGGTCGGCCAGATGTCGCCCAGGTACACCGGCTTGCCGCCCGTGCCCAGGCCGACCGGTTCCGTCATCAGGTCGCGCGTCACGTTGCCGGCGATGGCATACGCGACCACCAGCGGCGGGCTGGCCAGGAAATTGGCCTTGATGTTGGGGTGGATGCGCGCCTCGAAGTTGCGGTTGCCCGACAGCACCGCGGCGCAGACCAGGTCGTTGCCGGTGATCGCCTCGTTGATCTCGGGCGTCAGGTCGCCGGCGTTGCCGATGCAGGTCGTGCAGCCGTAGGCGGCCACGGAGAAGCCCAGCTTCTCCAGGTAGGGCAGCAGGCCGGCGTTCTGGAGGTATTCGGTCACGATGCGCGAGCCCGGCGCGAGCGAGGTCTTGATGTGCGGCTGGACCTTCAGTCCGGCCTCCACCGCCTTCTTGGCCAGCAGGCCGGCGGCCAGCATCACGCTCGGGTTGGACGTGTTGGTGCAGGAGGTGATTGCGGCGATCAGCACGTCGCCGTTGAAGAGGTCCAGACCCTTCTGCGCGCCGCCCACCGGGAAGGACTTCGGCAGCTTGTCGACCGGCTGGTTGAAGCCGTTCTCCGCCACGGGCCGGGTGAACAACGAGGCGAAGGTCTTGGCCAGGTCGGTGATGACGATGCGGTCCTGCGGGCGCTTCGGGCCGGCCAGCGAGGGCACGACCGTGCCCAGGTCCAGCGACACCACCTGGCTGAAGCGGATGTCGCCCGCCTGGGGGACGCCGAACAGGCCCTGGGCGCGGAAGTAGCTCTCGAAGGCCTCGATCTCGTCGGTCGTGCGGCCGGTGCCCTTGAAGTAGTCGATGGTGCGCTCGTCGACGGGGAAGAAGCCCATCGTCGCGCCGTACTCGGGCGCCATGTTGCCGATGGTGGCGCGGTCGGGGACGGACAGCGAGGCCGTGCCCTCGCCGAAGAACTCGACGAACTTGCCGACCACCTTGGCCTTGCGCAGGATCTCGGTGACGGTCAGCACCAGGTCGGTGGCGGTGACGCCCTCGCGCAGGCGGCCGCTGAGCTCGAAGCCCACGACGTCCGGCGTCAGGAAATAGACTGGCTGGCCGAGCATGCCGGCCTCGGCCTCGATGCCGCCGACGCCCCAGCCCACCACGCCCACGCCGTTGATCATCGTCGTGTGGCTGTCGGTGCCCACCAGCGTGTCGGGGTAGTAGACGCTGTCCTTGCCGGCGCCGCCGGCGGTCTTGTGCACGCCGCGGGCGAGGTACTCGAGGTTGACCTGGTGGACGATGCCGAAGCCGGGCGGGACCACGCCGAAGGTGTCGAAGGCCTGCATGCCCCATTTCATGAACTCATAGCGTTCGCGGTTGCGCTCGAACTCCAGCTTCATGTTCAGGTCCAGCGCCTTGGGGCTGCCGAAGTGGTCGATCATGATGGAGTGGTCGACGACCAGGTCCACCGGCACCAGCGGTTCGATCGTCTTCGGGTCCTTGCCCTGCGCCTGGGCGACGTTGCGCATCGCGGCCAGGTCGGCCAGCAGCGGCACGCCGGTGAAGTCCTGCAGCACCACGCGGGCGACCACGAAGGGGATCTCCTCGTTGCGGGGCGCGTTGGGCTGCCAGTTGGCGAGCTGCTCGACATGCTCCTCGGTCACGCGCTTGCCGTCGCAGTTGCGCAGCACCGATTCGAGCACCAGCCGGATCGAGACCGGCAGCTGGTTCACGTTGGGGAAGCGCTTGGCCAGCTCGGGCAGCGAGTAGTACTTGCCGCTCTTCCCGGAGGCGGTCTTGAAGCTGGCGACGGTGTTGGCAAATGCATGGGGCATGGCTCACTCCTTGGCTTTTGGGGTCCTGGCGCGCTCCTGGCATCCGGGGAGGCGGGACGGTTTCTCTGAGGGCGATGGGGTAGGGGTATCGGGGCTGATTGTGGCCTCGGGCGGCGCGCTTGTGATGACTCCTTCGGGCGAGCTTGTGCGAGGGCGCAACGCCCCCCGTCACACCCCCTTCAGCCTGGCATCCCCCACCCCGTCCAGCGGGAAACCGGCAACTCACGGGCCCGCAGCCGGCATCAATGTCCCCAGTCCGGGCGGGGCGTGGGGGCATTGGCTACCATCGCCACAGGACTTCAAGGCCGCCTGCACCCGGGCCGACAAGAACTGACCCTGGGGCGCATCCGACCAACCTTCTTTCGCAGCTTTTCCGGACGAGGGACCCATGGACCAGGACCTGCTGTCGCCCACGTCGAGCGCCGCCCCCCGGGCGATCGATGTGATCTCCGACGCCGCCGGCGCGCCGCCGCTGCCGCCCGCCGGATTGACGCTGCTGCAGCGCCTGTTCTCGGCCTATCCGGGCAGCGTCGGGCTGCGGCTGGGGCACTGGGCGACGCGACTGGGCCGGCAGGCGCACCAGCCGGCCGAGTTCACCCTGGTCCTGAACGAGCCCACCGCGCTGCGGCGCCTGCTGCTGGGGCGCGACCCGCTGCGTTTCGCCGAGGCCTACTTCTCCGGACAGATCGACGTCGAGGGGGACTTCTTCGCCGCGCTGCAACTCAAGGACCACCTGCCGGAACTGACGCTCTCCTGGAGCGACCGCCTGCGCCTGGCCGTGCGGCTGCTGGCGCCGGTGCCGCCCGCGACCGACGCGGCGCTGCGCGCCGACGGCGTGCGCCGCCACACGCGGGCCGAGAACAAGGCCGCCATCGCCTTCCATTACGACCTGTCCAACGACTTCTACGCGCTGTGGCTGGACCCGGCGATGGTCTATTCCTGCGCCTATTACGAGACCGACGACACCCCGCTGGCGCGCGCCCAGTGGTCCAAGCTGGACCACATCTGCCGCAAGCTGCGCCTGCAGCCCGGCGAGGAACTGCTGGACATCGGCTGCGGCTGGGGAGCGCTGGTGATGCATGCGGCGCGTCATTACGGCGTGAAGGCCATCGGCATCACGCTGTCGGAACGCCAGCGGGCGCTTGCGCGGGAGCGCATCGCCGCGGCGGGTCTGCAGGGGCAGGTGGAGGTCCGACTGTGCGACTACCGGGACATGACGGGCCAGTTCGACAAGATTGCCAGCGTCGGCATGTTCGAGCACGTCGGCCTGAAGAACCTGCCGACCTACTTTGCCAGCGTGAACCGGCTGCTCAAGCCGGCGGGGCTGTTCCTGAACCACGGCATCACCCATGAGGAGGACGGCTGGGGGCAGGCCTTGTCGTCGACGTTCATCAACCGCTACGTCTTTCCGGACGGCGAGCTGGACCGGGCGAGCAACGTGATGCGGGTGATGGAGCAGGAGCAGTTCGAACTCCACGACGTCGAAGCGCTGCGCATGCATTACGCGAAAACGCTGCGTGCCTGGGTCGCGACGCTGGAGGAGGGGCACGACCAGGCGTTGCAGTACGTGGACGAAGCGCATTACCGGATCTGGCGCCTGTACATGGCGGCCTCGGCGCTGGAATTCGAAACCGGCGAACTGGGCCTGTACCAGATCCTGGCCAGCAAGCGCGACGGCGGTCCGGCGCCGGTGCCGTTGACGCGGCGCTACATGTACGAGGTGAGGTAGGAGTTTTTTCTCCCCCCGCATTTAAGTCGCCCGGACAACCGGTCGTCCTGTGAGTGGGAGGGCAGCTCAAGCCCTTCGATCAACGAAGCGCCCCGGCGCTTGCCCACACTCTCAAGGAGCGAATCACCATGTTGAGCCTGCACACCAATGCCTCGGCCCTGTCGACCCAGAACTCGCTGAGCTCGACGCAGAAGAGCCTGGCCACGTCGATGACCCGCCTGGGGACCGGCTTCCGCGTCAACTCCGCGATGGACGATGCGGCCGGCCTGCAGATCGCCACGCGTCTGGACGCTCAGACCCGCGGCATGGCCGTGGCCCAGCGCAACACGCAGAACGGCATCTCGATGCTGCAGACCGGCGAAGGCGCGCTGAACGAAGTCAGCAACATCCTGCTGCGCATGAAGGACCTGGCGACGGAAGCCTTCTCGGCCTCGTCGACCGCGACCGACAAGACCGCGATGCAGGGTGAGTACGACGCGCTCGGCACCGAACTGACCAACATCATCAAGAACACGTCCTTCGGCGGCACGCAGCTGTTCTCGGACGGCGCCACCATCGACGGCACGCTGGGCAAGATGTCCGCCGCGATGAGCTTCCAGATCGGCGCCTCGGCCGGCGAATCGATGTCGGTGGACGTCAGCACGCAGCTGACCGCGCTGACGACGGCGCTGGGCACGGTGTCGACGCAGTATGCCGCCACGCCGGCCGCCGGCACCGAACTGTCGGCCGCGACGAACGCCATGCTGACCACCATCGGCGGCGCGATCGACAAGGTCGGCGAACTGCGCGCCTCCTTCGGTGCAGCGGCCAACCGCCTGGACCATGTCTACAACAACCTGCAGAACATGAGCACCAACACGGCCGCCGCCAAGGGCCGGATCATGGACACGGACTACGCCGCCGAATCGTCGACGATGACGACCAAGCAGATGCTGATGCAGTCGGGCACGGCGATGCTCAAGCAGAGCAACAGCATGTCCGGCCTGGTCATGTCGCTGCTGGGCTGATGACTGCGGGGCGCGCCGCGCGGCGCGCCCGACGACATCGACGCGAGGGCTGGACGGCGACGTCCGGCCCTCTCCTTTTTCAACGGCAGGCGGAACGGCCGCGCGAGGCGGGGGCACATGGCGGGATCGACATCGAATGCCGGCGTGGTCGGCGGCGTGAGCGGCATCGGCGCCGTCGGGCGGCTGCAGGCGTCGTTGCGCGATGTCGGCGGACTGGCGCCCGGCGCGGTGCTGCGTCTGTCGGGCGGCGGCGACCGCAACGGTGGCGGATCCGCATGGCGGCTGGAGTCGCTCGACAGCGGCGAGATCATGACGCTGATCGAGCCGCCGCTGGACGACCTGCTGCCGGGCGACCAGGTGCTGCTGCGCGTGCGGGCGGTGGTGCCGCGGATGGAGCTCGAAGTGATCGAGCGCCGCCGGGATCCCGCCAATGTCGGTGCGGCTTCCCCCAACGCTGGCGCTGCCGGGAGGCGTGGCGATGGCGCGATGCCCAGCGCCTGGGGTCAGCTGTCCGCCTTGCGGGTGGACCTGGCGCAATGGCGGCGGCAGCTCTTGACCGCGATCGTCGAGACCCCGCCGGCGCGCACGCCGGCTGGATTGGTGTCGGCCTGGACCCTGGCGCTGGCGCACGGCCAGGTGCCCGTGGGGCCGGGCGGTGAGCCGCTGTGGCTGCTGCCGATTCTCTATTGGGTCCGGCGAGAGGGCCGGGACCCTGGCGACCCGCCAGGACGGTCTTCCGGCCCCGGATCGTCGGCCCGCCATGACGACGCGCCGCATGCGCCGGCCGCATCCGCGCCCGGCGAGGAGCCCGCGCTGAGTCTCCTCCTGCGCTGGCGCGCAGAGGCCGTCGGCCTTCAGCTCCAGGGCACACGCGCGGCGCTGGAACTGACGGTCCTGGCCGAACACGACCACGTGCTGACGGCGCTGCGCGGCGAGTTGCCGCGCGTGGTCGCGGCACTGGTGCGGGCGGGTTTCCGCCTGCAGCGCCTGGGCTGGCGCAAGCAGCCCCTGTGGGTCCCGGTGGATCCGTCGCCGCCGATGCGTTCGGACACGGCCTTGCTGACGGCGGCCGCCGAACTGGTGACGGCGCTGGGGTAGGCCTCCAGGCTGTCAAGCCTCTCATGGGAGGTGTGGCGCGTCGGCTGCTTTCCCCCTCCGTCAGGGGGAACGCGCGTTGACCGTCGCTGGAGCGGCGCGCAAGATACCTCTTCATGGGGATCCGTCATGACGAAGTCAGGAACTGGCGGACGGCGGTCGAGCAGGGCGCCTTCGGTGTCTGGGACTTGAACCCGCCGCTGGAGCTGGTGCATTACTCGCCGCGGTGGAAGGCGCACCTGGGCTTTCCGCATCCGGACCGGCCCGACAGCACGGCGTTCTGGCGCTGCCGCGTCCATCCCGAGGACCTCGAGCCGATGATGCTGACCTTGCGGGCGCACTTCGACGGCTTCACCGACACCTACGAGCAGCGCTTCCGCCTGCGCAGCAACGGCTCAGGCTACCGCTGCGTGCTGGCGCGTGGCCGGGTGGTGCAGCGCGATCACCGCGGCAACGTGCAGCGGATGCTGGGGACGATGGTGGATCTGACGGTGCGGCCGTTCACGCCGTACCAGGACCGCTCCCTGGGCGAGCACCAGCCCATCGGCGCGATGGGGTGCACGCCGTTCCATGCGCTGCTCGGGTCGGGCCGCGCGGAGACCGCGGCGCATGAGCCACTGCCGGACGATGACACGGAACAGCTGCTGGACCAGTTGGCGGAGATCCTGGAGGTGTCGTTCAGGCAGGCGACGATGGTGCCCTGAGCAGTGGCTCTCATTCCTGCGCGGCCGACAGCGCATAAAAAAGGAGGAGCCTCGGCTCCTCCTTGAACACACGATCAGGACTGGATCAGAACGGGAAATCCGCCTTCTTGATCTTCACCCTGCGGCCATCTTCGTGATGCCACACGATGCCTTCAATCGGCTTGTCCCGCAGGTACGCCATCAGACCGGCAAAGGTCCTCGGAGCGTCCGTCAGCACATCCTCGCCGTGCGGGATGAGCACGTGCTCGGTGAGGTTCTCCGGATTCGCGCCGTGACGGGTGCCGATGCGCGGTCCGCAGACCTCGTAGGTGCCGTCCGGAATGCCTCGCGGATACCGCGTGGCAGCCGCCTGCACCGCCTCGTGGATGTAGCGCGAGTCCGGTCCCTCGGCCGCCACCCAGCCCGGCCAGTGGCCACTCACCGGGTCCGGATCCGGCTGAGCCGGGATGAACCCTGCGGGCGGCGTGCGACCGGTCCTGGCGTCGTACCGCTTGGGACCTTCATCCTCGGCGCGCTCGTGCTGACCTTCCTCGTCGCGCCCTGGCAGACGCCGTGGGATCTGACGCTGCTGCAGTGGAAGCTGGCGCCGCGGTCGGGCCTGCTCGCGACGACGCTGTACGGCCTGGCGGCCATCACCGTGGTGGGATGGGTCACCTTCCGCCTGGGACGTCCGGAGGTGCTCGCCGCACGCGCGGCGGCCGGCCTGAAGCGACGCGACATGCGCATCCCGCTGGCCATCGGCGTCAGCCTGGCGATCGGACTGGCCGTGGCCGTCCAGGGGGGCCTGAACGGCGAATCGCCGAAGAAGGCGGAGCGCATGGCCCGCGAGCATTTCGGCGAGGCCTATCGCTATCACGTGACCAACGTCGGCGTGTTCTACAGCAACGGCGTCACGCGCCATCAGGTGAGGGTCACGGTCTACAACGACACGGGCTACCAGAACGTGCCGGTGCAGTGGGTCGATCAGTAGCGCCGGACGCCGGGAGGGCCCGACGCGCGCCCGCCGTGGCCGGGTCGACTCAAGTCACCGGCGCCGGATTGAACAGCACCAGCGCGTTGTGCAGCTTGTGCTGCTCCGCCCAGGTCTTGCGGCCTGAGGCCACGTCGAGCATCAGCCGGAACATCTCCCAGCCCATTTCCTGGATGGACTTCTCGCCGTCGGCGATCTGGCCGGCGTTGATGTCCATCAGGTCGTGCCAGCGGCGCGCCAGGTCGCTGCGCGTCGCGACCTTGATCACCGGGCATTCCGCCAGGCCGTAGGGCGTGCCGCGGCCCGTCGTGAAGACATGCAGGTTCATGCCCGCGGCCAGCTGCAGCGTGCCGCAGATGAAGTCGCTGGCCGGCGTGGCCGCGTAGATCAGCCCGCGCTGCTCGCGCGTCAGCTTGTTGCCCGGCGACAGCACGCCCGAGATCGCCGAGCTGCCGCTCTTCACGATCGAGCCCATCGCCTTCTCGACGATGTTGGACAGCCCGCCCTTCTTGTTGCCCGGTGTGGTGTTGGCGCTGCGGTCGACGCTGCCGCGCTCCAGGTAGGCGTCGTACCAGGCCATCTCGCGCACCATCGCCTCCGCCACCTCGGGCGAGCTCGCGCGAGAGGTCAACTGCGCGATGCCGTCGCGGACTTCGGTGTTCTCGCTGAACATCACCGTGGCGCCCGCGCGCACCAGCAGGTCCGCGCAGTAGCCCACCGTCGGATTCGCCGTGACGCCGGAGAACGCATCGCTGCCGCCGCACTGCACGCCGACCACCAGCTCCGACGCCGGCACCGTCACGCGGCGACGCTGGTTGAGGCGCTCCAGGTGGACCGTCGCCTGCGTCATCACCGAATCGATCATCGACATGAAGCCGACGTGCTTCGCATCCTGCAGGCAGACGACGTCGAGCGCCTCCGCGGCGACGCCTACCACGCCCTGGCCGCGCTGATCCGCGATCGGGATCACGCCCGGCGGCATCAGCCGCTCGGGCTGCAGCTTCTCGCAGCCGAGGCTGACGACCATCACCTCGCCGCCGAAGTTGGGATTGAGGCTGATGTTGCGCACCGTGCGGATCGGGATCACCGCGTCGGGCGCGTCGATCGCGACGCCGCAGCCGTAGGTGTGCTCCAGGCCGACGACGTCGTCGACGTTCGGGTACTTCGGCAGCAGCTCGCGCTTGATGCGGTCCACCGCGAACTCGACCACCCCCGACACGCATTGCACCGTCTGCGTGATCGCCAGGATGTTGCGCGTGCCCACCGAGCCATCCGCGTTGCGGTAGCCCTGGAAGGTGTAGCCCTCGAGCGGTTCCTGCGCGGGCGCCTTCACCGTGGCCATCGGGAGGCCCTCGAGCTCGCGCGCCGGCGGCATGCGCAGCAGGCGTTCGTGCACCCAGCTGCCGGCCGGGATGTCCTGCAGCGCGTAGCCGATCGGCACGTTGTAGCGCAGCACCGCCGCGTCGGCCGGCAGGTCGACCAGCGCGACCTTGTGGCCCTGCGGCACGTGGTTGCGCAGCACCAGCCCGGAGGCCAGCACCGTGCCTTCGGGCAGTCCGCCGTCGTTGGCCACGATGGCGACGTTGTCAGCCTCGTGGATCTGGATGGTCAGCGGGGAGGTGATCATGGCGGTGTCCTGGGTCGATTCAACCTGGGGGGAATGGGGAAGGGCGGGGGCGCGGTGCTCGGCGCCCTCGCGTCCGGACGTTCAGACGGGCTTCAATTCGACGCGTTTGATCTCGCCGACGATGAGCAGATAGCTTGCCACCGCGATCAGCGCGTGCGCGCCGACGAAGATCAGCGCGCCGTTGAAGGACTTGGTCGTCTGCACGATGTAGCCGATCACGATCGGCGTCACGATGCCCGCGACGTTGCCGAAGGTGTTGAACAGCGCGCCCGACAGGCCGGCGATCTCCTTGGGCGAGGTGTCCGACACCACCGCCCAGCCCAGGGCGCCCAGGCCCTTGCCGAAGAATGCCAGCGCCATGATGCCGACCACGACGGCCTCGATGCCGACGTAGTTGCACGCGATCATCGAGGTCGACAGCAGCATGCCGACGACGATCGGCACCTTGCGGGCGAAGGTCAGCGAATGGCCGCGACGCAGCAGCCAGTCCGAGATCACGCCGCCCAGCACGCCGCCGGCGAAGCCGCAGATCGCGGGCAGCGCCGCGACGATGCCGGCGTTGAGCAGCGACATGCCGCGTTCCTTGACCAGGTAGATCGGGAACCAGGTCAGGAAGAAATAGGTGAGCACGTTCACGCAGTACTGCGCGATGTAGACGCCCATCAGCATGCGGTTGCCCAGCAGCTGCTTGAGGTAGCCGAGCTTGGGGCCGGACGCTTCCTTGGCCTTGCCGCTGGACAGCAGCGCGCCGCCGGACTCGATGTGCTCGCGTTCCGCGGCCGTGATGGTCGGATGATCGGCCGGGCTGTTGTACATGGTGCGCATCCACACCACGCTCATCACGATGCCCAGCGCGCCCATGAAGTAGAAGACCTCGGACCAGCCGACCGCGTGCACGATCCACGCCATGATGGGCGCGAACAGCACAGTGGCGAAGTATTGCGCCGAGTTGAAGATCGCCGAGGCGGTGCCGCGTTCCTTCACCGGGAACCAGGCGGCGACCATGCGGCCGTTGGCGGGGAAGGAGGGCGCCTCGGCCAGACCGACCATCAGGCGCATCAGGAACAGCGACGCGACGGCCAGCGGCAGGCCGAAGAGCATGGCGTCCATGCCCATGTGATGCACGCTGCCCTGCAGCATGGTGAACAGCGACCAGAGCAGGATGCTCCAGGCGTAGACCTGCTTGGCGCCGAACCTGTCGAGCAGCCAGCCGCCGGGCAGCTGGCCCAGCACGTAGGACCAGCTGAAGGCCGAGAAGATGAAGCCCATCTGGATCGAGTCGATGCCCAATTCCTTGGACAGGACGGGGCCGGCGACGCCGACCGTGGCGCGGTCCGCGTAATTCAGGACGGTCACGGCGAAGATCATCGCCAGCACGCCGAAGCGCGCGCGGCCGATGCCGCTCGTGGCCGAGGAGGAGAGGGATAACTGCATGCTGTCTCCGGAATCGTATCGAGGCCGGTCTGCGCCGGCTTGCCTGGGGGGAGGGCGGGCCGCCCCGCGGGGCCCGCCGATTCGGTCAGGGCACGGTGCGGGCCTGGAGCCCGCGCCGTGCCGTCATGCGTGGATCACGCCTGCGTGTAAGCGGTCTTGACCGTGGTGTAGAACTCGGCGGCGTAGCGGCCCTGTTCGCGCGGGCCGTAGCTCGACGACTTGCGGCCGCCGAAGGGCACGTGATAGTCGACGCCCGCCGTCGGCAGGTTGACCATCACCATGCCGGCCTGCGCGTGGCGCTTGAAGTGCGTCGCGTGCTTCAGCGAGGTCGTCGCGATGCCGGTGGCCAGGCCGAACGGCGTGTCGTTGGCCAGATGCAGCGCCTCGTCATAGTTCTTCGCCTTGATCACGCTGACGACCGGGCCGAAGACTTCTTCGCGGTTGATGCGCATGGCCGGGACGGTCTCGGTGAAGAGCGCCGGTGTCAGATAGAAGCCGGGCGCGCCCGCGCTGCTGCTGGCCACGGCGTCGCCGCCGGCGGCGAGCGTCGCGCCTTCCGCCTTGGCGATGGCGATGTACTCCAGGTCCTGCGCGAGCTGTCGCTCGTCGACGACCGGGCCGATGTCGGTACCGGCCTTGCGGGCGTCGTCGACCTTCAGCGTCTTCATGCGCTCGACCATGGCGGCCACGAAGCGGTCATGGATGCCTTCGGTCACGATCAGGCGCGACGACGCCGTGCAACGCTGGCCGGTCGAGAAGAAACCGCTGTTGATCGCGGCCGCGACGGCGACGTCGAGGTCCGCGTCGTCCAGCACGACGAACGGGTTCTTGCCGCCCATCTCCAGCTGGAACTTCGCACCGCGCGCGACGCAGGCCGCCGCGACGCGCTGGCCGGTGGCCACGCTGCCGGTGAAGCTGATGGCGTCCACGCCGGTGTTCTCGAGCAGCTCGGCGCCGACCTCGGAGCCGCGGCCCATGACGAGATTGAAGACGCCGTCGGGCAGGCCCGCGCGCTTGAGGATGTCGGCCAGGGCCCAGGCCGAGCCCGGCACCAGGTCGGCCGGCTTGAGCACCACGCTGTTGCCGAAGGCGAGGGCGGGGGCGATCTTCCAGGCCGGGATCGCGATCGGGAAGTTCCACGGCGTGATCAGGCCGACGACGCCGATGGGCTCGCGCGTCACCTCGACGCCGACGCCGGGACGCACGGACGGCACGACCTCGCCGCCGACGCGCAGCGCCTCGCCGGCGAAGAACTTGAAGATGTTGCCGGCGCGGGCGACTTCGCCGATCGCTTCGGGCAGCGTCTTGCCTTCCTCGCGGGCGAGCAGGTCGCCGAGCTCCGCGCGGCGCGCGAGGATCTCGGCGCCTGCGGCGTCGAGCACGTCGAAGCGCTGCTGCGGCGTCGCCAGGCTCCACTTGCCGAAGGCGTTGCGCGCGGCGGCGATCGCGGCGCGGGTCTGCGTCACGTCGGCCTGGGCGTACTCGCCGACCACGTCGCGCGTGTCGCTCGGGTTGATGTTGCGGGACGCGCGGGGGCCGTCGACCCACTCGCCGTTGATGAGGTTCTTGAACATTACTGCGGACCCAGCTTGGAGATCAGGGCGCCCAGCTCGTCGACTTCGGCGGGCTTGAGGTCGGACAGCGGCGGGCGCACCGGGCCGGCGGTGTGGCCGATGAGGGTGGCGCCGGCCTTGACGATGGAGACCGCGTAGCCGTGGCCCTTGTTGCGCAGGGCGATGTAGGGCAGGAAGAACTCCTGGATCAGGCGGTCCGTCGTGGCGGTGTCGCCGGCGGCGTGGGCGTTGTAGAAGTCGATGGCGGTCTTCGGGATGAAGTTGAAGACGGCCGACGAGTACACCGGGCAGCCCATGGCCCGGTAGGCGCCGGCGAAGACTTCGGCGGTGGGCAGGCCGCCCAGGTAGCTGAAGCGGTCGCCCAGGGTCTGGCGGATGGAGACGAAGGATTCGATGTCGCCGAAGCCGTCCTTGAAGCCGATCAGGTTGGGGCAGGTGTCGGCCAGCTTGAGCAGCGATTCGGGCGTCAGGCGGCAGGCGCCGCGGTTGTAGACGATGACGCCGAACTTGACGCTGCGGCACACGGCCTGCACGTGGGCGACCAGGCCCTCCTGCGACGCTTCGGTCAGGTAGTGCGGCAGCAGCAGGATGCCCTGGGCGCCCAGGCGCTCGGCTTCCTGCGCGTACTGGATGGCGACCCTGGTCGGGCCGCCAGCGCCCGCGATGATGGGCATGCGACCCTTGCAGGTCTCGACGGCGACGCGGATGACGTCGCTGTATTCCCTGGGTTCGAGCGAGAAGAACTCGCCGGTGCCGCCGGCGGCGAACAGGGCGGTGGCGCCGTAAGGCATCAGCCATTCCAGGCGCTCGGCGTAGGGCTTGGGCGCGAAGTTCAACTGGGCGTCGAAGTCGGTCAGCGGGAACGACAGCAGGCCGTGGGAAATGGTCGCTTTGAGGTCTTGGGGCGAGGTCATGAGGGGCTTGTCTCCGTGGCTACAACAGCGCTGGAACCCGTCATCGCATTTGAATTGGTACCGGTACCAGCGTGAGCGGATGGTAGCGAGCAGGACATCCCGGTTCAAGAGTGATGTCGTACAACTGCGGGTAACTACCTAATCGATCTTCGCGCAGCCATCCCCCGATGGAGGGCGCTCATTCGCGGGCGCCCATTGGAGGGACCCCTTCAGAGGGAGGAGACCTAGGGGTAGTGGGCGGCGGGAGCGCCACCTACAACCGGTAGGCGATCGAGGGGAAGCAGTCCGCTTTGTTCCCGATGCGCCAAGGCATTACCTAGGAGTCAGCCATGAGAACCGAAGCGAGAACCGCATTCCAGCAGCAGGTCATCGAAGCGCTCGTCGAGAGCAAGGCCATCAACATCGACGCGGTGAGCGCGACCTTCGCCAAGTTCGGCGAACGCGCCCTGCTGCAGGGCGAGCCGCTGGTCACCATCATCAACCGCCACGCCATCTGGAACTGCGGCTGGCCCGGACCGGAGCTCGACATCCTGCGCAACGGCCCGCAGCTGCGCGGGTGAGGCCATGAGCGCGGTCGTCTCGATGCCCGTGGTCCGGCCGGTGGTGGGCAGGCGGTCGGTCGCGGCCCGACGTCGGGACGACCTGCTCGGCCGGGTGCACCTCGCGGTGCGCCTGGCCCGGAGAAGCTTGAAGTCGGCCGTGGCGGCCGCGGAGGAGGCGTCGGGGGGGACGTCGGGGGGGGCGTCGGGGGAGGTGCCTGCGACAGGCGGCCCGGAACAGCCGGCCGCGCTGGTGCTGGGGAAGGTCGTCGGCGAGGCCGCGATGCTGCTGCGCACGACGGCGCCCCTGCGCGGCGAGGACGAGACGCTCGATGTCGAGTCCCGGCTGCTCGCGGTGCAGCTCGTGGCGCAGGCGCGCGGGGCGCGGGTGCGGGAGCGCCTGTGCAACGACGCCGGTCGAGCGCTGGAGCATGCGTCGGCGCATCTGTTCCTGGGCGACGCCGGGTACCCGGACGAGGCCTTCGACCGGTTGCTCCACGACATCCTCGACGGCGAGGATGCCTGCGGTCCGGAACGCCTGCCGAATCACCAGCTCGAATGCGCCTGGCTCGACCAGATCCGGCGCGGTCGGGTCGATGTCGAGCCGATCGATGAGGAACTGCTGGTCGCCACCTGCATCGGGTGGCCGCTCGACGTGCTGGGCTGCTCCACGCTGGACCTCTACATGTTCACGCACGTGGTGATGTACGCCTCCGACATGGGGCGGCGTACGGTGCCTCTGCCGCGCCCGGTCGAGGACATCCTCGCCGAAGCGGAAGCGGGTCTGGCCGCGGCGCTCGATGCGGACAACTTCGATCTGGCGGCGGAGCTGCTGTGGACCTGGCCGATGTTGCGGCAGCCGTGGAGCGCGGCGGCGATCTTCGCGTTCGAGCTGCTGGCGCGGGTGCAGGATGAGCACGCGTTCCTGCCGGGACCGCACTACGCGCGGTGGGCGGGATCGCCGACTTGCGGCCTCGCGCATGAGGACGTGGTCATGCGGACCTCGTATCACGCGACGCTCGTGATGGGCATGTTGTGCGCGATCACGCTGCAGCCTGGCGCGGCACCGGTGTCCGCGGAGCGGTCCGTGGCCATCGGACGGCGGATCGACGGCGACCTGCCCGATGTCCTGCCGCCCAGGACGACGATGCCTCGATGGCAGCGCGACTTCGCGGCGCTCGATGAACGCGAGCGCGCGTCGTTGACGTCGTTGTGCTTCAGTGTGTGGTTCCGTCGCGCGGCGTCCGCGAATGACATTGCGCGACTGCGCGCAGCGCTGGCCGCGACGCTGGAGCACGACGACTGCGACGGGCCGTCGGCGCATCAGGCCTTGCGACGTCTTCAGCGCATCACGGCCATCGGCCGCCTGCAGGCGGAATCGATGGCTTCGCGCTGATCGCAGTCAACAACACCCGGTCACTTCACGTCGATGACGGTGCCGAGCGAGAAGGCCCCCAGGGTGGCATCCCAGCGTTGTCCCGACGCGGCGTTGTCGGCATTGGCCCAGCGGATCGCGAAGCGCGCATCGTTGGCGAGACGCGTGTCGCCGTCGGGCAAGGCCACGCTGACCTGATAACGACCGGTCGGCAGATCGGCCGGCACGGACGCGGCGAGCGTCGCCACCTGATCGACGCCGCTCGGCAGCCACGTGCGCGGATCCGCGCCCGAGGCATCGATGCGACGCACCTCGCCGCTCGTGGCGTTCTTCAACACGAATTGAACGCCGCGCGGATTGAACACCCGCGCCCAGCCGTCGTTGCGCAACTCCAGCTTCAGACTCAAGGACTGGCCCCGCGCGACGGACGCCGCGTGCGACACCTTCACCAGCGCCAGCCGATAGCCCATCTTCCGGCGCACTTCGGCCATGCAGCCGCCTTGCACCCACTTGTCGTGGAAGGCGGTGCGGTAGTACTCGTCATTGAGGTAGGTGAGGTTGTAGCGCGCGCCCTCGGCGAGGATGTCGGCGCATTGGCTGCGCGGCACGGCGCCGGCTTCGTCGGCCGGGTTGCAGGTCTCGCCGCCGAAGGGTGCGAGGTCGCCAAGCCGGTCGACGTAGTCGCGCTGTTTCGTCGCGGTGGTCGCGTTGTCGTCATAGGTGCCGACATCCGTCTTGCTCGCCAGGAAGCAGTCGTTGTGCACGCCCACCCGCAGGCCGCCGGCCAGCACCGCGCTCAAGTTCGGCAGCGTCGGCGTGCCGTCCATCACATACGGCGGATAACGGAGCTGGATGAACCGGCTCGCCGGCAGCGCGGCGAGCAACGCATCGCGGATCTGGTTGCGGCTGGCCGCCGCGGTCAGGTTGTTGGAGGAGGTGTGCCACTCGCCCCATGCGCCGATGAAGCCTGCCTGCATGAACGCGATCACGTCGGCGTTGCGCTGCAGGACCGGCTTGAACTGCGTGATGTGTGCGAGCACGCGGGACAGCGGCGCGTCCTTGGCGTTCTGGTAGTCGACCTCGGACTCGGGGTAGTTGTAGACAGCGCGGATCACCAGCTTCACGCCGGCGGCGCGCGCATGCTCGAACGCCGTTTCGACCTGCGCGAGCAGTGCCGGGGTCAGGTCTGAACCGCGATAGGCGGACAGGTCCAGCTTGGAGAACAGCAGGCGATAGCCCGCCTTGTAGGCGTCGTCGGCGTCGGCGCGGGTGAACGTGTCGAGGTTGGACCAGGTCCACCGGTAGAAGCCGCGCTCGGGGTTGGGGAGTTCGGCGTCGGTGGCGGTGAAGGTGGCGGCCGTCTGGGGATCGTCCGCCCCGGCAGGAGGCACGGGAGCAGGTGTCGGCGTGGTGGTCGGCGTTTCCGGATTCTGCGGAGTTGTCGGCGTTGTTGGTGTCGTCGGCGTAGTCGGCGAGCTGGCCCCAGTCGGTGGCGGCGTGGTTGCCACCGGCGGCGGCGAGGCTTCACTCGACCCCGATCCGCCTCCGCAGGCCGTGAGGATCGCCAGCGAGAACGCCGCGGCGATCGGGCTCATGCCCGTGAACGGACGGCGGAGGAGGCGTTGCTTCTGCATGGAGGCGGCTCATTGGCTGGTTTGTTGCCAATGTATTTCTGCAGAAGCCGCGACGGCTGTTGCACCGCGCAACAGAGTGCTTCGCGGGCGACCGTTGGAAAAAGTCTTTCGAGGTTTCAAGGGGCGAAAGCTGGATGGCGGAGGCCCGGGGAAGCACACCCGAAGGCGGACGGGGCGTCTAGCACTCACCCCAGCGTCCCCACCACCGCAATCTCCTTCTGATCCGGCACCTCGTTGTAGGAGAGCACGGCCAGCCCGGGCGCGAAGAGCCGGGCGTAGCGCGCCAGCAGCGGCCGCACCTGCGGCATGACGAGCAGCGCCGGCGGCGCGCCCAGCGACTTCATCTGATCCCGCGCCCCCGGCATGTGCTGCTGCAGCTGCGACAGCAGCTGCGGATCCACCGGATAGCTGTCCAGCTGCACCTTCGCGCCGCCGGCGCGCGCCTGGTTCAACGCGTTCAACAGGTGGTTCTCCAGATCGCTGCCGAGGTTGAACACCTTCAGCGCGCTCAAGGCCCCTTGCGGCCCCTGCAGCTGCGACACGATCTGGCGCTTCAAGGCGCAACGCACCTCCGCCGCCAGCAGCACCGGATCCTTGGTCGCCTCCGCGTTCTCGACCAGCGTCGACGCGATGCTCTGGATGTCCTTCACCGCTACCCCCTCGGCCAGCAGCAGGCGCATCACCTTCAGCAGCTGCGCATGCGTGTAGGCCTTGTCCAACGCGCCGCCCAGCTTGGGCGCGATCGCGTTCAGGCGCTCCATCAGCGCGGCGATGTCGTCGAACTTCAGCAGCTCCGGCAACTGTTCGCGCAGCACCTTCGAGACGTGGGTCGCGATCACGCTCGCCACGTCCACCACCTGGTAACCCAGCCCCAGCGCGTGCGCCTTGTGTTCGGCCTCGATCCACGTGACCGGCATCGCATACGCCGGGTCGAAGCCGGGAATCCCGTCCACGTCGCCCCACACCTGGCCCGACGCGATCGCCATCAGCCGGTCCGGATAGACCTCCGCCTGCGCCACCACCGCGCCGCTCAGCGAGATCGCGTACTGACTCGGCTTCAGCGACAGGTCGTCCCGCACCGCGAGCGTCGGCAGCAGCACGCCCAGCGTTTCGCTCAGCGACTGCCGCATCCCCCGCACCCGCGCCTGCAGCGGCGCCCCCTGCGCCGGATCGATCAGTCCCACCAGCTTGTAGCCCAGGCTCACCGACACCGCCTCCACCACCGGCAGCGCGCGCCAGTCGATCTCCGGCGGCGTGCCGGCGACCAGCGCGCTCTCCACCGGCGCGGCCGGCTGGATGCGGTCGCGCGAGCGGTCGCCCATCCGCCACGCCGCATAGGCCAGCGCCACCGCGAACGCGCCGAAGGCCAGCCACGGCATGCCCGGAATCAGCGCCAGCACGCCCATCACGCCCGCCGCGCTGGTCAGCACCTGCGGTGACGCCAGCATCTGGTCGCTGACCTGCTGCTCGAACTCGCCCGAATCGCTCACCCGCGTCACGATGATCGCGGCCGCCGCCGACAGCAGCAGCGCAGGGATCTGCGCGACCAGGCCATCGCCGATCGTCAGCAGGCCGTACTGGCGGATCGCCTCGCCGAGCGACAGCCCGTGCATCAACGCGCCGATCGCGACGCCGCCCACCAGGTTGATCAGCAGGATCAGGATGGACGCGATCGCGTCGCCGCGCACGAACTTGCTCGCGCCGTCCATCGCGCCGTAGAAGTCCGCCTCGGTGCCGACTTCCTGGCGGCGCTTCTGCGCCTGGTCCTGGTTGATCAGGCCGGCGTTGAGGTCGGCGTCGATCGCCATCTGCTTGCCGGGCAGCGCGTCCAGCGTGAAGCGCGCCGACACCTCCGAGATCCGTTCCGCGCCCTTGGTGACGACGATGAAGTTCACCACCATCAGGATCACGAAGACCACCAGGCCGACGATGAAGTTGCCGCCGATGACCACGTTGCCGAAGGCCTCGATCACCTTGCCCGCCGCGTGCGTGCCCTCGTGCCCGTGCAGCAGCACCACGCGCGTGGAGGCGACGTTCATCGACAGCCGCATCAGCGTCGTCGCCAGGATCACGCTCGGGAAGATCGAGAAGTCCAGCGGCCGCCTGCTGTTGACGCTGACCAGGATCACCACCAGCGACAGCACGATGTTGAAGGTGAACAGCACGTCCAGCAGCACCGGCGGCAGCGGCAGGATCACCATCGCCAGGATGGCCAGCAGGAACAGCGGCGCCGCCACGCGCAGGTCGCGCAGCTGCTGGCCGAGGCGTCCGAAGCGTCCCCCGTTGGCGGCCCCGGCGGAGCGCGAGGAAGCGGCGGACGCGGACGTCGTGGACGATGTGGCGGAGGAGGGCGGAGAGGACTTCATTCGGACTCCGGATCGGAGAGATGGCGCGGCACCGGCAGGTCGCCCGCCAGGCTGGGTTCGGTGGGACGGCGGCCCGCGTGGAAGGCCTTCAGCTGCATCACGTAGCTGAGCACCTGCGCGACCGCCTGGTACAGCGACGCGGGAATCTGCTGCTGCACCTGCGCGCTGCTGTAGAGCGCGCGCGCCAGCGGCGGCAGCTCCAGCAGCTGCACGCGGTGCTCGCGCGCCAGCGAGCGGATGTAGAGCGCCATCTCGTCGACGCCCTTGGCGACGACGTAAGGCGCTTCCGCTTTCGTGCTGTCGTAGCGCAGCGCGACCGCGTAGTGCGACGGGTTGACGATGACGACGTCGGCCTCGGGCACGGACTTGCGGATGCTGCGCCGCGCCAGCTGCTGCTGCAACTGCCGGATGCGCTGGCGCACCTCGGGCCGGCCTTCGTTCTGCTTGTATTCCTCCTTGACCTCCTGCTTGCTCATGCGTTGGTTGCGCAGGAACAGCAGGCGCTGCAAGGGCACATCGATCAGGGCGTAGAAGGCGAGCACCGCCGCGAGCGTCAGCAGCCCGTCCATCACCAGCGAGGCCGCGCGGGCCAGCGCCATCGGCAGGCTCAGCCCCTGCAGCTGCACATACTGCGCCGCGTAGGCGGTCGTCAGCCAATACAGCACGGCGAGCACGCCGCCCGTCTTCATCAAGGTCGCGGCGAGCTCGGTGTAGTGCTTCGCGCTGAAGAGCCGGCCGAGGTTGCTCAGTGGATTGAGCTTCGAGAATTTGGGCGCCCATTGCGAAGGCGTGAACACGATGCCGCCGCCCAGCTGCGTCGCGAGGATCACCGCCGCGGGCAGCGCCAGCAACGGCATCACCATCGTCGCGAGCAGCCACAGCGACTCCTGCGCGGCCTCGCCCCAGAGCGCGTCCAACCCCTGCAACGCATCGTCGCCGCCCAGCGGCGCGAGCGCCAACCGGAACAGCCGCGCGAAGTCCTCCAGGTAGGACGGCGCGATCATCATCAGCAGCTTCAGTCCGACCAGCAGGCCGACCGCCGCGCCGATGTCCTTGCTGCGCGCGACCTGACCCTGCTCGCGGGCCTTGCGCAGCTTCTGCTCGGAGGCCTTCTCGCTCTTGTCGGCGGTGTCGGATTCAGCCATGCAGGCCTCCCGGTCCGATCATGCCGACGACGCCTGCCGCCTCGGGCACGCCGCGCATGCCTTGCTCCAGCATCCGCAGCAGCTGCTGCGTCATGCGCAGGTAGTGCGCCGGCACGTGGGCCAGCATCTGCGTCAGCATGAACAGCCCGAAGAGCGTGACCAGCGAGTAGCCCAGCGAGAACAGGTTGAGCGCCGGCGCCACGCGGTTCAGGAAGCCCATGCCCAGCTGCACGACCAGTGTCGCGGCCACCACCGGCATCGCCAGCAGCAGCGCCGCCGAGAACACCCACGCGAGGTTGTAGGCGAGGTTCTGCAAGGTCAGCAGCGACAGCCCGGCGCCCAGGGGCCAGGCGCGGAAGCTCTCGCCAAGCACGGCAGTGAACAGCAGGTGGCCGTCCATGCCGAAGAAGGCGAGCACGCACAGGATGTTGAGCAGCGCGCCGACGACGTCCGACGAGCTCCCGTTGATCGGATCGTTCATCACCGCCATCGCCAGTCCGAGCTGCGACGACAGCAGGAAGCCCAGGACCCCGATCACCGCGATCGCCAGATGGAAGGTGAGGCCCATGGCCAGCCCGAGGATCACCTGCTCGGCGGCGGCCAGCACGCCCTGCATCGAGAAGACCGGGATGTGCATGGCGGTCGATTGCGCGATCGGCATCATCACCACCGCCAGCACCAGCGACAGCAGCACACGCGCCGACATCGGCATGCCGGCGTCGCCCATGGTTGGCGCGGCCGCGAGCATCGCCAGGATGCGGCAGAAGGGCCACCACAGCGCGCTGAGCCACGCGGTGAGCTGGCCGAAGTCGATGTCCACGGGGCGCCTCCCGACGAGTCCTGCTACGACGCCAGCTGCGCCGCGCGCTCGAAGATCGAGACGCAATAGTCCATCAGCAGGCCCACCATCCAGCGGCCCGCCAGGCCCAGCACCAGCAGCGTCACCAGCAGCCGCGGCAGGAAGGCCAGCGTCTGCTCGTTGATCTGCGTCGCGGCCTGGAACAGCGCCACGACCAGGCCCGTCACCAGCCCCGGCAGGATGAGCACCAGCACCAGCAGCATGGTCAGGTGCAGGCTCTCGCCGATCAGGTCGGCCGCGATCTCGGGCGTCATCCCGCCACCCCGCGCACGCTGGACACCAGCGTGTTCACCGTCAGCGTCCAGCCGTCCACCAGCACGAACAGCAGCAGCTTCAGCGGCAGCGAGATCACCAGCGGCGACAGCATCATCATCCCCATCGCCATCAGCACCGAGGACACGACCAGGTCGATCACCAGGAAGGGGATGAAGAGCATGCAGCCGATCTGGAACGCGGTCTTCAGCTCCGACAGCGTGAAGGCGGCCAGCTTCACCGGGAAGCTGTGGTCCTCGGGTCGGGCGACGTCCGTTTCCCCCGCCAGCTGCGCGATCTGGGCCAGCGCGCTCTTGCCGGTCTGCGCCAGCATGAAGCGCGACACCGGCTTCTCCGCGATCGCCAGCGCCTGCATCAGCGTGATGCGGTCGCTCTCGTAGGGCAGCATCGCCTGCTCATAGACCTGCGTGCCGATGGGCTTCATCACGAGGATCGTCAGGATCAGCGCGATGCCGGTCACCAGCCGGTTCGGCAGGCCCTGCTGCAGGCCCAGCGCCTGGCGCAGCAGCGACAGCACGATCACGAAGCGGGTGAAGCTCGTCATCATCAGCACCAGCACGGGCAGCAGCCCGAGCAGCGTCATGATGACCAGCACCTGCGTCTTCAAGGTGAAGTCGCCGCCACCGGCGCCCGCGCCGGCGATGCGGATGGCCGCCGTCGCCGGCTCCGCCCCGACCGACGCGAGCGCGATCAGGCCGCCCAGCGCGACCAGCCTGAACGTCCACGGGCGGCGCCGCACACGTTCGGCGGCGGTCGCGTCGTCCATCGTCATGACCCCAGCCGGTCCAGGTCCAGGCCGTCGATGTCCAGCACGCGCAGCGCGTGGCTGTCGCCGCTGACGACGACCTCGGCATGGCCGATCGGCGTGCCGTTCACCTTGATCACCAGCGGCGCGCCGGCCAGCGTGTCGAGCTCGACGACGCTGTCGGCCTGCAGCTGCGCCAGGTCATGCAGCGACACGCGCGCCTCGCCGACCTCCAGCGTCAGCGTGACCGGGATCTTGCGCATCAGCGCGGGCAGGTCGCGGCCGGCGGGGCGGGACTCGACCATCCGGGCGTCTTCCGCCATCGGTTCGTCGAGCAGGCCGGCGATCAGATCGGTATCGCTCATCATCAATCACTCCAGGTCTTGGAAAGAGGTCAGGCACAACTTGCCCTGGTGTTCGGCCACGGCCGCGCTCATCAGCGGCGAACCCTCGACCATCACGGTCGCGTCGGCCAGCCGGATGGGGATCAGCGCCCCTGGGCGCAGGTCCAGCACCGCGCCCAGGTCCAGCGCTCGCTCGAGCAGACGCGCCTGCAGCGTCAGGGCCAGGCGATGGTCCAGCGCTTGCTGTTGCGCTGGCGGACGCGAGGGACGGTGCTGCGCGGACAACTGGCGCAGCAGCGGCAGCAGGTAGGCGCCGGCCAGGGCCAGCGAGATCGCGGCCTCCTGATCGCCGTCGCGCAGCGAGGCGACCAGCTCCCAGCCGTCGGGGCCGAAGGCGGGCAGGGTGCCCCCCTGAAGCGGCGGCAGATCGTTCTCGAGGGGCAGGTCTTGCCTGGCGTCGCCGTCCGGACGCGAGGCCTGCGCCAGCCACGACACGCACAGGCTGGCGAACTGCCCGGCGAGCAGGTGCAGCAATCGATCCTCGGTCGCGGTGGGCGGCGTGTCGGCGGTCGCCAGCGCGGTGTCCGCGCCCAGGCCGAGCCGCCTGGCCATCAGCGCCAGCACCAGCGGCCGGTCGATGCGGCAGGCCAGCAAGCCGGCCGGGCCGGCGGCCCGCAGCCAGCGCAGCGCATCGCCCGCGTCCCGAGACGCGTCCGGCAGCGGACGCAGCGTCAGCGCCTGCAGTTCGTAGCGGCTGTGATAACGGCGGTTCCACGGCTGCACGAGCAGGCGCTGCAGCGCCTCGCGCAGGCGCTGGGCCACCTGCGGCAGCAGGTGCACCGGGCGGCCCAGGCTGCGCGGATCGAGCGCGGCGGGCCGGTGTGTCTGAGCGGTCGGTGACGGGGTCATCTGGTGATACAGAAAATGAAAGTGGCGTTTCGTCAAAACTGCGCGGAAAGAGCGCATAACCCATGAATTCTAGGAATCGATGGAGATTTCGGCCAGCATTGGAACTGCTGCCTCGAATCATGCGGGTAATAAATCACAAACCGACGACCGCGAATCGCACATTGCAAAATCTGTCCGATTAAGTGCTGTCGGCGGACAGTCGCTGAATACCCCGGAGGGCGCGGGGTGGATTGTTCTGTCACATTTATCAATACCGAAACAGAATCGACTTATTTCAAGGCAAATGCGCGAACTGCGGATCGCCATTCCGGGAATATCGGTGGCGATTCGTGACATCCGTCACAGTGTCGTACGCTGTTTTGGTGCGGTGCAAAATGGCTTCTTGTTGCGCACCCTCACAGTGGCTACAGTCCGGACACATCAGGGCACACCCGAGCGAAAGCCGGGGTCGCAAAGCCTCCGGTCTACCGTCGGGCGCTCGCTGGAAACTCTTCCAGCCGGACGCCGGACCACGATAGCGGGGTTGCCAGACCTGAGTCTGCGAGCTGCGTGACGCGTGGTTCAAAGGCGCTCGCCTGCCAGGCCCCACCCGGGCTTGTTGTGACCCTGCCTGCCCTCGCCGAGGTGCGCCCGTCTTGCAGAGAGAGGACGGACATGGTCATTCACAGACATCTTTTCATTCCCTGAACCGGCCCGCGACGGGGCGATCGGACTGCCGTCCGCGTGTCTCGCCGAGCCCGAATGTGGTCGCGCCGCCGCATCGGTTCCGGATATTCACCAGACCAACGACGAATCAATATCGCTGCCGATTTGGCGCGAGGGAGATGTTTTGTCCGAAATGCTGGGAATGAAACTGTCTGTAAATATCAAAAGAATGTCGCCGCAAAAATACGAGCCGCCGACGCGGTGACAAATAGAAGAGCGACATTCAAGTCCGGCGTGAATCTCCGCAACGGAGATTGAAGACAGAGCTGGTCAAGCCGGTCCATTTACCAAAGGGAATGGACGGATAAGGTCAATGAATGGTCACGGGAAAACCCGCGCCGTCTGGCGTGGTCAGGTCCCTTATTGCCCGGAGAAAAAGTATGTCGGCTGTGATGCTCAATGCCGCCATCGGCCAATCGTCGATGGAGTCCCTGCTGAAACAGGATGCGGTGCGCCTGCAGCAGGACGCGCAAGCGCTTTCACAGGGCGTCGTCCCAGGTTCCACCCATAACCAAAACGAGATCGGCTTCGAGCAGGTGCTGCGACGGGTGGACGACCGCGACCAGGCCGCCGCTGCCCGCATGGAAGCGGTCGAGCGCGGCGAGAGCGACGACCTCGTCGGCGCGATGCTCGCCAGCCAGGAAGCCAGCCTGTCCTTCTCGATGCTCATGCAGGTCCGCAACAAGGTCGCGGGCGCCATGGACGAGCTGATCAAGATGCAGCTCTGAGGCCTGCGGGACGCACACGATGAACGAGCTGCAGACCCTCCAGAACGCGACCGGCGCGTCCGGCGACGGCACGCCCGCGTGGCGCCGCCGCCTCGGCCAGGCGCTGGGCGGCCTCAACAGGGCCGCACCCTCGGCCGACGCCGGCATGCGCGGTCTGCTCGGTCTCGCGCCGCTGCTGATCCTGGCGACCGTCGTCACCGCGCTGGTGCTGATGCTGCTGTGGCGCGACCAGGCCGGCTACAAGCCGGTCTTCGGTCAGCGCGAGCATGTGCCCACCGCCGACGTGCTGTCGGTGCTCGACGCCGAACACATCGCCTACCGGCTGCATCCCGAGAGCGGTCAGGTGCTGGTGCCCGACTCCGACCTGGGCCGCGCGCGCATGCTGCTCGCCGCCAAGGGCGTCGTGGCCAGGCTGCCGGCCGGCCTGGAGCTGATGGACCAGAACGACCCCCTGGGCGTGAGCCAGTTCGTGCAGGACATCCGATTCCGCCGCGGGCTCGAAGGCGAACTCGCGCAGAGCATGATGGCGCTGGACGCCGTCGAGGGCGCGCGCGTCCACCTGTCCGTCGCGAAGAGCAGCTCCTTCGTGCTCAACGACGGGCAGAAGAGCTCGGCCTCGGTGGTGCTGACGCTCAAGCCGGGCCGCTCGCTCAACCACGAGCAGATCGCCGCGGCCATCAACCTGGTGGCCGGCTCGGTGGCCAACCTCGATCCGTCGCGCGTCAGCCTGGTCGACCAGCAGGGCAACCTGCTGTCGGCGCGCGTCGACATGAGCGAGGGCTTCGACGGCGGCGCGCAGGGCAACGAGGCGCAGCGCCGCATCCAGGACGACATCCGCCGCAACGTGCACGAGCTGCTGGCGCCGGTGCTGGGCGAGCAGAACTATCGCCTGAGCGTCACCGCCGACGTCAACAACGACCGCGTGCAGGAGACCCGCGAGCAGTACGGCGACGCGCCCAAGCTGACCAATGAAGCCATGCGCGAGGAGCAGGACCGCGAGCGCATCGCGCTGGGCGTGCCGGGCTCGTTGAGCAACCGGCCGCCGGCCGCGCTGGCGGCGGCCGCCGCGTCCGCGGCGCAGGGCGAGGATCCCAACGGTGCGAACGCCAATGCCAACAGCAACACTGCGCGCAAGAACGCCGCCACGCGCCAGTACGCCTACGACCGCTCGATCACGCAGGTGAAGAAGAGCCGCGGCCGGCTGGAGCGCCTGAGCGTGGCGGTGCTGTTGAACACCGCGGCCGCGCCCGGCGGCGCGAAGGACTGGACGGCGTCCGACCTGCAGAAGGTCGAGCAGCTGCTGGGCGGCGGCCTGGGCATCGACACGCAGCGCGGCGACAAGTTGAGCGTTTCCACGCTCGCCTTCCCGGCGCCGCCGGTCGTCGAGCCCTGGTACCAGCAACGCGACACCCTCGTCGAGTTCGGCGGCTGGGGCGCCTACGCGCTGGCCGCGCTGCTCGGCTACCTGCTGCTGGCGCGTCCGCTGATTCGCATGGGTCAGCACGCGCTGGGCATGGGCGGCGCGCGCAAGGACCCTCGCAACGAGGGCCGCAACGACGGCCGCGCCGATCGCAGCGGCGGGCCCGGGATCACGCCGCTGGAACCGCTGTCCGGCGCGTCGGGCGGCACGGGATCCGGGGCGCAAGCCGGGATGTCGCCGGCGGGCGAGGGCACACCGGCGCTGGTCGGACCGGCCGGCGGTCTCCTCGGCGGCAACGGGGGCGCCGGTGGCGCGGCGTCGTCGGGCTCCGCGGTCACCACGCTCCTCGAGAACTACGAACTGCCGCCGCCGGGCTCTCCGGTGGACGTGCTGGTGGACCACCTGAAGGTGCTCGCGGCCAAGGAGCCGGAGCGGGTGGCGGAAGTCGTCAAGCAATGGGTGCAGAAGAAAAATGGCCGAAGCGAGTGATTTCATTCCGCCCGGCAGCGCCGCGTCGCTGAGCCCGGTCGAACGTGCCGCCATCGTGCTGCTGAGCATGGGCGAGGAGCCCGCGGCCGCCGTGCTGCGGTGCCTGTCGCGCGACGAACTGCTGGACGTCACGCAGGTGATGTCGCGGCTGTCGGGCATCAAGGTCGACTGGGTGCGCGCCTCGCTGCAGACCTTCTTCGACGACTACCGCGAGCAGAGCGGCGTGCACGGCGCGTCGCGCACCTACCTGAAGCGCTCGCTGGACCTGGCGCTGGGCGGCCAGATCGCGTCCAGCGTGCTCAACAGCATCTACGGCGACGCGATCCGGCCCAAGATGCAGCGTCTGCAATGGGCCTCGCCGAAGTGGCTGGCCGAGCAGATCAGCCATGAGCACCAGCGCATGCAGGCGGTGTTCCTGGCCTTCCTGCCGAGCGCGCTGGCCGGCGACGTCGTCGCCGCGCTGCCCGAAGGCCCGGCCGGCGGCCGTGACCGCGTGCTGCTGCAGATGGCGCGGCTGTCGGAGGTCGACGCCGAGCTGCTGATGGAACTCGAGGACCTCGTCGAGCGCTGCCTGGCCGGCCTCGGCCAGCAGGGCGCGGCCGTCGAGGGCGTCAGGCAGGTCGCCGAGATCCTCAACCGCATGCCCGGCCAGCGCCAGCAGATGGTGGAGCTGCTGCGCGCGCACGACCCGGGCGTGGTCGGCGAGATCGAGTCCTCGATGTACGAGTTCTTCATGCTCTCGCGCCAGAGCGAGGCCACGCTGACGCGCCTGATCGAGGAAGTGCCGCTGGAGCTGTGGGCGGTCGCGCTCAAGGGCGCCGAGCCGCCGGTGCGCGACGCGCTGCTGGCCGCGATGCCGCGCCGCCAGGCGCAGAGCTTCGAGGACCTGATGCGCCGCGGCGGCCCCATGCCGATGAGCCGCGTCGAGCAGGCGCGCGCCGAGATCATGGCGCAGGTCAAGGCGCTGGTGGACGCCGGAGAGATCCAGGTCCAGCTGTTCGCCGAGGACGTCGTCGAATGAAGACGCTTCGCCCGCATCGCTTCCCGCCGCTGGCCCAGGTCAGCCGGGCGTCCTCGCTGCTCGACGGGCAGTCGGGCGCGCAGCTGCAGGCCAGCCTCGCGCAGGGTTTCCAGGAGGGCCTGGCCAAGGGCTACGAGGAAGGGTATGCGAGCGGCCTCCAGACCGGCACCGCCGAGGCACGCAGCGCCGCCGAGGCCAGCGGCCATGCCGACGGACTCGCCGCCGGTCGCGAGGACGCGCGGGCGCTGCTGGTCAGCCCCGTGGCCGCGGTCGACACGCTGCTCACACATCTCTGCAAGTTGCAGCAGGACTACCAGTCCGCGATGCGGCGCGAGGTCGTCGAGCTGGTCGAGCGCGTCGCCCGGCAGGTCATCCGCGCGGAGCTCACGCTGCGTCCGACGCAGTTGATGGCGCTGGTCGACGAGACCCTGTCCTCGATGCCGCCGGCGCGAGACGGCGTCGAGGTCTTCCTGAATCCCGAGGACAGGCAGCGGCTGCTGGAACTCGGACCGGAGCGCGTGCACGAGTGGACGCTGCACGCGGACGCCTCGCTGGACCCGGGCGAGTGCCGCGTCATCGCCGGCGGTCGCGAGGCCGACGCCGGCTGCCGCCAGCGCCTGGCCGCCTGCATGGACCAGGTGCGGGGTCAGTTGATGCCCGAGACGACGATCGATGAGCCGGGCGCGCAGCCACCCCAGGCCGCCGAAACCGGGGAGGGCGCCCGATGATCAGCAATGCGCTGCGTCGCGTCGAACTCGGCGACGTGCCGGTGTCGACGCCGACCGGCCGCCTGGTCGGCGCTTCGGGTCTGCTGCTCGAAGCGAGCGGCTGCACGTTGCGCACCGGCCAGCGCTGCCTGATCGAGCAGCGGCTCGAAGGCGCGGTCGAGGGCTCGCCCGACGGCTGGCTGGCGGCGCAGGTCGTGGGCTTCCGCGACCAGGTCGCCTACCTGATGCCTTTCAAGAAGCCCGACGGCCTGGCCGCCGGCGCGCGTGTGCTGCCCGCGCCGGAGCGGTCGTCGCTGATGATCGGTCCGCAGTGGCTGGGCCGCATCGTCAACGGTCTCGGAGAGCCGATCGACGGCCGCGGCCGTCTCGGCGGCGACCTGCCGCTGCAGATGGTGCCGCCCAAGGTCAATCCGCTGCGCAAGAAGCCGGTGCATGAGCCGCTGGACGTCGGCGTGCGCGCCATCAACGGCCTGCTGACGCTGGGCCGCGGCCAGCGCGTCGGCCTGATGGCGGGGTCCGGCGTCGGCAAGAGCGTGCTGCTGGGCTTGATCACGCGCAACACGGTCGCCGACGTCGTCGTCGTCGGCCTGATCGGCGAACGCGGTCGAGAGGTGCGCGAGTTCATCGACCTCTCTCTCGGCGCAGAGGGCCTGGCGCGCGCGGTCGTCGTGGTGGCGCCGGCGGACGAGTCGCCCCTGATGCGCCTGCGCGCCACCGAGCTGTGCCACAGCATCGCCGCCCACTACCGCGACCAGGGACAGCACGTGCTGCTGCTGCTGGACTCGCTGACGCGTTACGCGATGGCGCGGCGAGAGGTCGCGCTGGCGCTCGGCGAGCCGCCGGCCACGCGCGGCTACCCGCCATCGGTCTTCAGCCTGCTGCCGGAACTCGTCGAAAGCGCCGGCAACGGCGAGGGCGACGGCAGCATGAGCGCGATCTACACGGTCCTCGCCGAAGGCGACGACCAGCAGGATCCGGTGGTCGACACGGCCCGCGCGATCCTGGACGGCCACATCGTGCTCACGCGCGCGCTGGCCGAGCGCGGCCACTATCCCGCCATCGACGTGGCGCAGTCGATCAGCCGCTGCATGGCGCTGGTCGCCGACCGCGGCCAGCAGCAGGCCGCGCGCGAACTCAAGCAGCTGATGGCCCGCTTCGAGCAGGTCCGCGAGCTGATGCCGCTGGGGGCCTACCTGCCCGGCGCCGATCCGGCCACCGATCGCGCCGTCGCGCTGTGGCCGCGCATCGAGGCCTTCCTGCACCAGGGCACCCATGAAGGCGCGCCGCTGGCGCGCACGAAAACCCAACTGACGGAGGTGCTCGCATGAGCGGCAGCCAGGATTCGCTGCGTCGCAGTCTGGGCAGGCTGGCCGAGCTGCAGCAGCGCCAGCTCGATCGCCAGCAGGCGAAGCTGGTCGCGCAGCGGCAGCTGTGCCAGCGCGTGCAGGGCACCGTCGACCGGCTGGAGGCCCTCGGCGCGCAGGCCACGCTGAGCGGCGTCGCGCTGCCCGGCCTGGCGCAGAACAGCGCCGCCTACAAGCAGGCGATGCGCGGCTGGGCCGACCAGCAGCGCGCCGAACTGGCGCGCCGCGAGGCTGAGCTGGCGCTGGCCCAGGCGGACACGCTGGCCGCCGCCCGCAAGCAGGAGACGTTGCGTCAACTGGTCGACCGCGCCGACGCGCGCGCCCGCACCGAGCAGGCCCGCCGCGACCAGAAGGGCCAGGACGAGATCGCGTCGCAAAGCGCCCAGAACGACAGCGCCTACGGCGGCCTGAGCGCGTTCGGCGCTCTCGGCACTTTCGGCGGCTTCGGCCCGAAGACCCGCAGCACCGACCGGGGGAATCGTGGCTGAGCGTCCGTTTAAGTTCCGGCCGTGGCCGGTCGCCCACCACAAGGGAAGTCTCAACCTTGGACCTTGTGGAGGAGTCCGCCATGGCGACTAGTTTCGATCCGACCTCGACGGCCACCAGCCTGGCCACCGCGTACACGCAGCCGGCGCAGACGCTGCTCGACGCCCAGACCAAGGCCGCGCAGACCGCGTCCAGCGGCCTGACGAAGCTGCAGAGCGCGCTGAGCGCGTTCAAGACGGCGCTGGCCGCCTTGTCGTCCAAGCCCGGCCAGGCGGTGACGCAGTACAGCGCGACGCCCAGCGACAGCGCGGTGATGACCGCGACCGCCGCGGCCGGCGCGCAGCCGGCCAGCACGCCCATCTTCGTCGAGCAGCTCGCGACCACGAACCAGGTCGCCTTCCAGGACCTGCCGGCGGTGCCGGCCGGCCCGGGGAGCATGTCGGTGCAACTGGCCAACGGGACCAGCTTCAACGTCGATCTCGCCAGCGCCGACGGCGACGGCGACGGCACCTTGTCGCAGACCGAGATCGCCCGCGCGATCAACACCGCGGCCAGCGGCAGCGCGACGGCCATGGTGGTGACCGTCGGCGGCGCGACCCAGCTGGTGCTGAGCTCCGGCGTCAGCGGCGCGGGCGGCAAGCTGAGCATCGACACCTCCGGCCTGTCGGGCCCGCTCAAGACGGCGCTGGACGACACCAGCAAGCGCAAGGAGCTGGTCGGCGCGCAGGACGCCGTCGTCTGGCTGGGCGCGCAGGGCACCGGCGTGCGGCTGCAGCAGGCCGGCAACACGGTGACCGCGATCCAGGGCGTGTCCATCACGCTGAAGAAGGCGCAGGCCGCCAGCGAATCCCCGGTCACGCTGACCGTCGCCCGCGACGACTCCGCCACCAGCGCCAAGCTGCAGAGCTTCGTCGACGCGTACAACGTGCTCGAGAAGGCGCTCGACGACCTGACCGTCGTCGGCAAGGAAGGCACGGCCAACGGCGCCTTCGCCAGCGACGCCGGCGTGCGCGCGCTGCGCGACCGCATCGGCAACGCGCTGCGCAACGACTACGCCGGCGCCAACCTGCGCACGCTGGGCGTGTCCATCGAGCGCGACGGCAGCGCCAAGCTCGACGGCGCCAAGCTGACCAAGGCGCTGTCGGCCACCCCGGACGCGCTCGACAAGCTGATGGGCTCGGCCTCGCTGTCCAACCCGTCGGGCCTGCTCGGCGCGATGGACAAGCTCGCCGACGCCTGGACCAACAGTGCCAACGGCCAGATCAAGCAGCGCCAGACCACGATCCAGTCCCAGCAGAAGAGCATCAGCGACCGCCAGCTGCGGCTGGACCAGCAATACAACCAGGCGTACTCGCGCTACCTCCAACAGTTCACGCAGCTGCAGAACCTGCAGTCGCAACTGGGCGGGACCAGCAGCCTGTTCGACGCCGTCCCGGCCTAAACGCCGGGAAGACCGATGACCACACGATGAGCCACGACGCCTACCAGAGCTACCAGTCCGTCCATCTGCACGCGCAGACCGCGCAGGCCTCGCCGCTCCAGCTCGTGCTGGTGCTGATGGACGGCCTGCTCGACGAGCTCGCCCGCGCCCGCGCCCACATCGAGGCCCGGCGTTTCGAGCTCAAGGCGGCCAGCCTGGACAAGTGCGTCGCCATCATCAACGGACTGTCCAGCGCGCTGGACCTGGACACGGGCGGGGAGGTCGTGGTCAGCCTCGCCCGGCTCTACGACTACTGCGCCGAGCGGCTGTACCGCGCCGGCATCGAGCTGGACGTCGGTCCCGTCGACGAGGTCCGCGGCCTGCTCGCGCAGATCCGCGGCGGCTGGTTGGGCGTGCAGGCCAGACACGGCTGAGAAAGGAACGGCGATGTCTCAATCCCGGCGTCATGTGACCGCCCGGCTGCAGCAGCTGGGTGAGCGCCTGCGCGACGCCTGCGCGCAGCGCAACTGGATCGCGCTGGCGCGCAGCGATGCCGAGCTGGCTCAGGTGCTGGGCGGACTCGACGTCGCGACGCTGACGCCCATCGAGCGGACCGCGCTGCAGCAGCTGCGCCGTCTCCACCAGCAGATCAGCGGCGAATGCCAACGCGAACTCGAACGCGTCGGGCAGACCTTGGAGCAGATGCGCCAGCAGCGCCAGGGCTGGTCCGCGTACGCGGAATCCGCCGACTGGGGCACGGAGGCGCAAGCATGACGATGACGATGAATTCCTTGGTCGCCGCGAAGACGCCGACCGCTCCCATGCTCGGGATCGGCCCTGCGGCGGGCGCCGCCAAAGGCGCAGCCACGAGCGCGGCCGTGCCGGCCTTGCCCTTCGCGCCGCTCCTGACGGCGGCGGATGATGCCCCGGCGATGACGGTGCCGGACGACGCGGCGAACGAAGTCCCGGTCGATGTGCTCGACGCAGCGTTGATGCAGGCGCTCGACGAGATGCTGAATCGTGGGTCTTCTACCGCGGCAGCCATGCCCGACGCCGATGCGGCTGCGGACGAGGAGTCGACGGCCGACACGCCGGACGACACGCCGGACGACACGCGGGCCGTGGTTCCGACACCGACCCTGGCGATGCTGATGCCCGCGTCGATCCCCGCAGTCATGCCGCCGACGCCGGCGGCGCGTGCGCTTGCGTTGTCTTCCGCTGCGTCGGATGGCGCGGGCGACTCCGCGCCGTTGTCGCAGGCCGTGTCCAGGTCCGCGTTGTCGACCGACCTGGCCGGTCTGCTGGCGATTCCGGGGTCCGACGCCGTGGCCATGCCGGCGGACGTTCCGGCCTGGCAAGGCTTGCAGCGCTGGAGCGCCGACCTGATGACCGCGATGGCGCCTGCGACCTCGGCGACGGCGACGGCGACGGCGACCGGCGCGGCCCTTGCCGACGGTGGCGACGCGACGGGCTCGACGCTCGCGCTGCCCGCCTCGCGCGAAGCCTGGCAGCAGCCGCTGATGCAGGCCCTGGGTGATCGGCTGCAACTGCAGATCGCGCAGCGCGCGGACAGCGCGCGGCTGCACCTGGAGCCGCCGCAGCTGGGCCGCATCGAGATCGACATCCGCCAGCAGGGCGGGGCGCTGCAGGTGCAGCTGTCGGCCAGCAACGACGAAGTGCGCCAGCAGCTGCGCCAGATCGCCGAGCCGCTGCGCCACGAGCTGGTGCAGCGCCATGCGGGCGACGTGTCGGTGCAGGTCGCCTCCGGCGCGCAGGCCGCCAGCGACGGACGCGGCCGCGACGGCGCGGCCTCCGGCGGTCAATCGCCATCGAACGGCCAACAGCGCGACGAGCAGCGCCAGCCCGGGCGCGCGCTGCAGGAAGAGGACCTCGGCGCTTCCGGCGCATCAAGCGCATCAAGCGCATCCAGCGCATCCAGCGCATCCAGCGCATCCAGCGCATCCAGCGCTTCCGGCGCATCCAGCGCTCCAGCGGCCTTCGCCGACGCGTTGGCGGGCAACGTCGGCAACACGAGGACTTCGCGATGAAGAGCAGGACCCAGCTGATCGGCGTGATCGCCGTCGTCGCGCTGCTGGCCGCGGGCGGCGCGGGCGCCGCCGTGTGGTGGATGAAGACGGACGGCACGAAGGCCGCCGTCGCCGGTGCCGACGCGGCCCGCGGCGGCAAGGATGCGAAGGACGCGAAGGACGGAGCGCCTCCCAAGGACGACGGCAAGCCCGCGCCCGACTACAAGTACGTGACGCTGGACAAGGTCCTGGTGATGCTGCGCGGCCCCAACGGTTCGGGGGTGTCGCATTACATGGCCGTGGACATCGTCTTCAAGGCGCTGCCCGAGCAGGAGAAGCGCACCAAGGACCACCTGCCGCTGCTGCGCACGGTGGCCGTGAAGGCGCTGTCCACGCACACGGTCGAGAGCGCGCAGGCGATGAGCGTCGAGCAGTTCGCGCAGCTGCTCAACCAGGCCTATGCCGAGAGCTACGCGGCGGACCGGCGCGACGCGCCGTTCGCCGAGGCGCTGATCGGCAAGCTGATCATCGAGTGACGGCACCGCCGCACGCGACCCGCCCCACCCCCGCCCACAGGAAACAGCACCGTGCAGCACGCCTACGCCGAATGGGACGCCGTCACGACGGCGGGCCTGAGCGCCGCGCAGAGCGCCGCGCTGGAGCAGCGCGCGCTGATCGAGTACGCGCCGCTGGTCAAGCGCGTGGTGCGTCAGCTGTCGGCGCAGGCCAGCGCTGTGATGGACCGCGAGGACATGGCGCAGATCGGCCTGATGGGCCTGCTGGAGGCGCTGCGCCGCTACGGGCCGCCGGATGCCGGCTTCGGCGCGTTCGCCGCGCTGCGGGTGCGCGGCGCGATCCTCGATGAATTGCGTCGGCAGGACTGGCGTCCGCGCACGGTGCGCCAGGACAGCCACAAGCAGCGCGACGCGCTGCGCGCGCTCACCCGGCAGCTCGGTCGCGAGGCGACCGAGGCCGAGATCCTGCGCCATCTGAAGCTCACGCCGCGGCAATACCAGGACTTCCTCCAGGCCGAGGTGGCCGAGGAGATGGCCAGCTTCGACGAACTGGTCGAGGAACTCGCGCGGCTGCCCAGCGAGCACCGCGACCCGGAGGCGCAGCTGATGGTCACGCGCTCGATCGCCCAGGCGCTGACGGCGCTCAACGAGCGCGAGCAGCGCGTGATCCAGCTCTATTACGAATTCGACGCCAGCCTCAAGGAGATCGCCGCCGTGCTCGATCTCACCGAGGCGCGCGTCTCCCAGATCAACAAGGCCGCGCTCGCCAAGATGCGCGCCTTCCTCCAGCAAGTCTGACGACCGGCGCAACAGGAAAGAAGGAAACGGACATGCAGGCACTCGTCGGAATCGCGATCGTCCTGGGCTGCGTCTTCGGCGGCTTCATGCTGCACGGCGGCCAGTTCAAGGTCATCTGGCAGCCGGTCGAGCTGCTGATCATCGTCGGCGCCGCGGTCGGCGCGATCGTGCTGGGCAACCCGCGCCACGTGCTGTCGGAGATGCTGCTGCAGCTGCGCAAACTGGTGCGCCGAAGCGACCACGGCCAGGAGTTCCAGCGCCAGCTGCTGCTGCTGATGTACGAGCTGCTGCAGACGGCGGCCGGCGGGCTGAAGGCGCTGGACGCGCACGTCGAGGCGCCGCACGAGAGCGCGCTGTTCCAGCGCTACCCGCTGATCCTGGACAACCGCAAGCTGCTGCACTTCATCGTCGACAACTTCCGGCTGATGGCGATGGGCAAGATCAACGCGCATGAGCTCGAAGGCGTGCTGGAGCAGGAACTCGAGGCCATCCACGACGAGCTGATCCAGCCGTCCAAGTCGTTGCACAAGATCGCCGAGGCGATGCCGGGCTTCGGCATCCTGGCCGCGGTGCTGGGCATCGTGATGGCGATGAACCACGTCGCCGAGGGCGCGGGCACCGGCGAGATCGCCGTGATGGTCGCCGCCGCGATGGTCGGGACCTTCATCGGCATCTTCTTCTGCTACGGCGTGATGGACCCGCTGTCCAACATGATGAAGCAGCTGGTGCATCACGAGCTGTCCTCGCTCGAGTCGGTGAAGGTGGTGCTGGTGACGCATGTGTCGGGCAAGCCGCCGCTGCTGGCGATCGACGCCGGCCGCCGCCTGGTGCAGCTCAACATCAAGCCCAGTTTCGCGCAGCTGGAGAGCTGGATCGACGCGATCGGCGCGGACGCGTCCCAATCCGGCGCGCCGCGACGCCGCGCGGGCGACCGCCCGGCGGGGGAAGGAGAGCGCCGTGCAGCCTGAGGTCGTGTCCATCGGACCTGGCGGCCTCCAGGGCCTGGGCGGCGCCGGCGGCGCTGGCGGGAGGAGCGCGCGCGATCACCACCCGACGGTGGTGAAGCGCGTCTCGCGCCGCGCCGAGGACGAGGGTCACGGCGGCGCGTGGAAGGTCGCCTTCGCCGACTTCTGCCTCGCGCTGTTGTGCCTGTTCCTGGTGCTGTGGCTGCTGGCCTCGCGCAACGCCGAGCGCCTGCAGGTCGTGCTGCAGAGCGCGGGCGCCAACCTCATCGAGGACGGCCAGGGGCTGACCAACTCGCTGGCTGCGGGTTCTCGCGGCAGCATGATCGAGCGCCATCCGGTGCCCGCGCGCAGCGAGGAGCCCAATCCCGGCGATCCGCAGCACGGCTCGACCGATGCGCGCATGGGACGACCGAGTCTGGATTCGCCGGAGCAACTGCAGACGCTGGCGCGCCGCATCGCCGCGCTGGCTGCGGAGGAGGGCCTGGAAGGTCACCTGCGCAGCGCCGTCACGCCGCAGGGCCTGCGGCTGCAATTGCATGACACCGAGGCCAGCGGCATGTTCGAGCGCGGCAGCGCGCAGCCGGCCGCACCGCTGCGCGCGCTGCTGCGCAAGCTGGGGCCGCTGCTGGCGGAGATCCGCAACCAGTTGCTGATCGTCGGGCACACCGACGCGACGGCCTATCAGGACAAGGGGCCGGGCGCCTTCACGAATTGGGCGCTGTCCAGCCACCGCGCGATGGCCGCCCGCCAGGAGCTGCTGGTCGGCGGCATGCCCGAGTCCAGCGTGCTGCAGGTCACCGGCATGGCCGACGCCGCGCCGCTGGATCCGCTCGCACCGACTGCGGCCGCCAACCGCCGTATCGAATTGATGCTGCTGACGGCCAGGCAGGCGCAGGCGATCGCCGGGATGTTCGGCCCGACGGGGCTGCGCGACCCGGTCCGCGATGGCGACGCCGCGGAGCAGGTCCGCGGCGCGCTCTCCGGATCGAATGCTCCGACCACCACGCCCGCCACGTCCCCCGCGCCCGCCTCGACCTCCGCGCCCGCCGCGGCCGACGCGTCGTCGGCCTCCCGCTGAAGAGGCCCCATGCGCACCAGCAGATCCAAGGGTGAACGAATGAAGATCACAGGCACCAACCCGCTGAACCCCGCCGCCGGCACGACCGCGTCGGCGCCCGTCGAATCGACTGAGCGCGTGAGCGGCGCGGTCGGAGCGCTCGGCGCCGGGCCGTCGTCCGGTCCCGCGATGCTGGCCGGCGAGCTCGCGAGCGAGTCGCTCAAGCCCGCGCAGGCCGCGCTTGCGGCGATGCCCGAGGTCGACGAGATGAAGGTCGCCGCGTTGCGCGACGCGCTGGCGAAGGGCGAGATCAAGTTCGACGCCAACCGCCTGTCGCAGCTGATCCAGCGTTATCACGGAGGCCGCGCGTGAGCACCGCCCTGGCCCGCACGGCGCGTCACGCCGACAGCACCGCGGTGGTGATGCTGCAGCAGCTCGGCGAGGGGCTCTCGCAGGATCTGCGCGGCTACGAGGCGCTGCGCGCGCTGCTCGAGCGCCAGTTCCACGCCGCGCTGCGGCACGAGGCCGAAGTGATGGCGGCGCTCTCCGCCGAGATGCTCGCGCAGGCCGCGGAGATGGAAGCCCAACGCTCGCGTCGCCGCGAGCTGCTGGTCGCTTTGCTCGGCCGCGCCGCGCAGCCCAGCCTGCGCGCGTTGCTGGAGCGGCTGCCCGCGGCGACGGCCGAGCCGATCGCGACGCTGCGCCGCGCGATCGAGCGCGCGCTGGCCGAGTGCAAGGCGATGAACCTGCGCAACGCGCAACTGATCGGCGAGCAGCAGGCGCTGATGCAGCAGCTGCTGGGCCGCGAGGAGCACATCTATGCGGAACGTTGATGTCCGGGCGGGTGAGGTCCCGTCGCTGCCGGGTGGCCCGGTCGCACCGGCGCGGGCCGCCGGAGCCTTCGGCGCAGCGGGCGCGGGAGCCTTCGGTCCGCCGCGCTTCGACGCGCTGTTCAACGAGCTGAACCGTGACGTCGTCCGCTACATCGAGCAAGGCGACGGCGGCTCAGGTGGCGGCATCGGCGGCGCTGGCGGCGCTGGCAGCGGCCTGAGTCCCGAAGGAGCGTGGGGCCGCGCGCGATCGCTGTCGGTGGCGGGCATGGACGCCGCGCCGGGCACCGGCGGTTCCGCGGACGATGGCGTCAGCGAGTCGCAACGCCAGGCCTTCATCGACGAGGTGCTGCCGCTCGCGCGCGGTGCCGGCGCGAAGCTGGGCATCGCGCCCGAGGTGCTGACCGCGCAGGCCGCGCTGGAAACGGGCTGGGGTCGGTCGCCCATCCGCGCGGCGGACGGCGCGAGCAGCCACAACTACTTCGGCATCAAGGCCACCGGCTGGCAGGGCGCCGTCGCCCAGGCGATGACCACGGAATTCGAAGGCGGCCAGCCCGTCGCGCGAAGCGAAGCGTTCCGCGCCTACGCGTCGCCGTCGCAGTCCTTCGACGACCTGGCCCGGCTGGTCGGCACGAGCCCGCGTTATCAAGGCGCGCTCAACGCCGGCGCCGATGCCCACGCCTATGGCGCGGCGCTCCAGCGCGGCGGCTACGCCACCGATCCGGCGTATGCGCAGAAGCTGGCGCAGGTCGCGGCGCGCGTGTCGGCGCAGGTCGGCGCGGTGCCGACGATCACGCCGATGTCGGTCACGACAGGTGCATCGACCCGAGCGGTGGGAGCTTCGAAATGACGATCGATGTCGTCGTGAAGGGATCAGCGCAGTTCGGCGGGCTCGACCAGTCCCGCGTCCAGCACGCGCGCCTGGATGACGCGGCCGCTGGCGTTGTTGCGCACGCGGATCAGGCCCTGGCGCGCGCCGCTGTCGAGCGCTTCGCCGGCACCCTCGACGCTGACGCCGCCGCGGCTGGCCTGGATGCGCACGGCGTCGCCGCGCGTGACCACGATCGCCGCGGCGAGCAGGCGCTTCTGCAGCAGCTGGCCCGGGCGCAGCGTCGTGCGCGCGGCGAAACCGGGCGCCAGCGTGGACAAGGCGTCAGGCGTCTGGCTGATGTCGCGGCGCTGCAGCTGCAACTGGTCGTCGGTGACCGGCTGTCCGCTGGCCACGCCCTGCGCGACGACCAGGACCTCGGCGCTCAGCGTGGCGCGCAGCAGGAAGTCCTGGGGCGGCACGCGGGCGGCGTCGTCGGTGCAACGCGCGACCAGGCGCAGACGCATCAGGCTGCGGCTGTCCTGCAGCGCGACGTCCCAGCCGGCCGGGCAGGCCGGCCGCGGACGGGGCGCGGGCTGCTGCAGCTGCAGCTCGGGCGAGATGAGTCCGGACTGCTGGGCCTGGTCCAGCAAGGCGCTGCGAGCGGTGTCCAGCACCTGGGCGTCGAGCAGGGCGGTGCCGGATGCCTCCGATGGGGCACCCGCGGCCATGGCGGCCGGCAGGCCGTACGGCAAGGACGCCGCTGAGATCGCGACGGCGATCGACAGCGGACGACAGACAGCAACGATTTCGGAAACGAACGGGAAGAGGGAGTCGCGCATGAGCATCGATTTCAGCAAGGCGGCCGGGGTGCATGACGACGCGCTGCGTCTGCGCGCGGAGCGGACCAAGGTCCTCGCCTCCAACATCGCCAACGTCAGCACGCCGGGGTTCCAGGCGCGCGACATCGATTTTGCCGCGTCCTTGCGCAGCGCATTGGGTTCGGGCGACGGATCGGGCGACGGTTTCAACGGGGAACTCGCGCTCGACACCGGCGACCAGGACATGAAGTACCGCGTCCCCTACCACCCGGCGCAGGACGGCAACACCGTCGAGCTCGGCGTGGAGCAGGCCGCCTTCGCGCAGAACGCGCTCGATTTCCAGACCAGCCTGAGCTTCGTGAACATGAAGCTCAAGGGCCTGGCCAAGGCCATCAGCGGCCAGTAACGGCCGGCAGTCACACCGCCAGTCACCACGGCCAGCCGCCCAGGAGCCCCCCATGTCCTTCAAGCAGATCACCCAGATCGCCGGTTCGGCGATGTCCGCGCAGACGGTGCGCCTGAACACGATCGCCAGCAACCTGGCCAACGCGCAGTCGGCCGCCGGCAGCGAGACCGCCACGTACCACGCCCGCAAGCCGGTGTTCGCCGCGCTCGCCGCGCGCGAAGGGCTGGGCGACCAGCAACTCGCGGGCACGCGCGTGCAGGTGCTGGACGTCGTCGAGAGCCAGGAGCCGCTGCGCAAGGCCTACGAGCCCGAGAACCCGCTCGCCAACCAGAACGGCGAGGTCTTCTATCCCAACGTCAACCCGGTCGCCGAGATGACCGACCTGTTGTCCGCCTCGCGCGCCTTCGAGACCAACGTCGAGGTGCTGTCGCGCGTGAAGTCGATGCAGCAGTCGCTGCTGCGCCTCGGCGAAAGCTGATCGACGCCGGATCAAGACCTGCCCCCGATCCTCCCAGGAGCCCCGACATGACCACTTCCGTCAACAACAACCCGACCGGCAGCGCTGCCTCGTCTTCCGGCGCCATCGCTGGCAACGGCGACAGCGCCGGCCTGAGCAGCCTGTTCACCACGCTGCTCGTCGCGCAGATCAAGAACCAGGATCCGCTCTCCCCGCAGGATCCGTCGCAGTTCGTCAGCCAGCTCACCCAGCTGAGCCAGGTCGAATCGATGCAGAAGCTCACCTCGCAAGGCCAGACCAACGCCAGCATGCTGGCCAGCCTGCAGCTGATAACGCTGGGCGCGCAGGTCGGCTCGACGCTGCAGGCCGCCGTGTCGCAGGTGAAGCTGCAGGGCGATCCGGTCGAGCTGCGCTACACGCTCGATTCGAGCAGCCCGGCCAACACACTGGTGCTCACCGCCGGCGACGGCACGGAGACCCGCATCGACCTGGGCTCGCTCGGCAAGGGCGAGCACGGCTACACGCTGGATCCGGCCAGGCTCGGTCTCGGCGACGGCCAGTACCGCCTGACGTTCGAGGCCAAGGACAAGCGCGACGTGAGCCTGGAGACCGTCGCCCGCCTGGACGGCGTGCGCCTGTCCGCCGACGGCAGCGTGATGCTGCAGCTCGCCGGCGTCGGCGAGGTCGGCAGCCAGGCCATCACCCAGTTCAAGGGCCGCGCCGCGTCCTGAGGCACGTGACGCGCCCGACGCGGGCGCCGCCGCCATCTCTTTCCAGAGTCCTTTCGAGTTCCCAGCATCCAACGCCTTCGGAGGCCCCCATGAGTTTCGAAATCGCACGTTCGGGCATCAACGCGGTCAACGCCAGCCTGGAGACCATCAGCAACAACATCGCCAACTCCGGCACCTACGGCTTCAAGTCCAGCCGCAGCAACTTCTCGTCCATGTATGCGGACAGCCACGCGACCGGCGTGGAGGTGGGCTCGATCTCGCAGAGCCTCCAGACCGGCGGCGGCCTGTTCAACACGGGTCGCGGCATGGACGCGATGATCCAGGGCCGCGGCTTCTTCGCGGTCAAGGGCGACGACGGCCAGACCGTGTTCACCCGCGTCGGCCTGTTCGACGTCGACAAGGACGGCAACGTCGTCGACAGCCTGGGCCGCAAGGCGCAGGGCTACGCCGCGGTGCTGGACGCCAACGGCCGCCCGGTCCCCGGCGCGGGCCTGGGCGCGTTCGGCGACCTGCGCGTCAACGCCGGCACCATCCCGGCGCAGCCCAGCGACGTGCTGACCTACAACGGCAACCTCAGCGCCGACTGGACCGTGCCGGCGCTCGCGCCCTTCGACAAGGACGACTCGCGCAGCTACAACAGCTCGGTGACCTCGGTGGTCTACGACTCGCTGGGCACCAAGCACAGCGTGACGCAGTACTTCGTGAAGACCGGTGTGGGCGCCGTCAACGCGTACTACAGCTTCGACGGCGCGGCCCCGGCCGGCGTCGGCGCGACGATGACCTTCGACGCGGTGGGCCAGCTGACCGCGGTGCCCGCCGTGACGCTGAACGCCGCGCCCGGCAACGGCGCCGCGCCGATCGCGATGCGCATAGCCTACACGGGCACCACGCAGTTCGCCGGCGACACGACGACCCGCACCAACGAGTCCAACGGCTACGCCGCAGGCACGCTGACCGGCACCAGCCTGTCGGAGGACGGCTCGCTGATCGCCAACTACAGCAACGGCGAGAAGCAGACCGTCGGCACCCTCGCGCTGGCGACATTCGCCAACGAGAGCGCGCTCAAGCCCATGAGCGACACCAGCTGGACCTCCACCATCGACAGCGGCGTGGCGCTGTATTCGCGCCCGGGCGCGGGCACCGCGTCCAAGCTCAGCGCCGGCGCGATCGAGCAGTCCAACGTCGACGTCACCGGCGAACTCGTCAGCCTGATGAGCGCGCAGCGCAACTACCAGGCCAACACCAAGCTCATCTCGACCGAGAACGAGATGATGCAGGCGCTGATGCAGGCCGTGTGACCTCATGGACGCGCTGATCTACACCGTCATGAGCGGCGCCGAGCGCATCCAGCGCGCGCAGGCCGTGCATGCCAACAACCTGGCCAACATGGAGACGGCCGGCTTCCGCGCCAACCTGGAGCAGGCCGGCGCAGCGCAGGTGAAGGGCTACGGCTACGACGCGCGGCACCTGGCGAAGGCGCGCTCGGACGTCGTCAGCGCGCGCGCCGGCAGCCAGCGCGACACGGGCCGCGATCTCGACCTCGCGGTCGAGGGCGAGGGTCTCTTCGCGGTCACGCAGGACGGTCCGTCGGGGCGCGAGGCCTACACGCGCAGCGGCAACTTCACCGTCGACGCCGATGGCACGCTGCGCCTGGGCCGCCACGCGGTGCTGGGCGAGGGCGGTCCCATCGTGCTGCCGCCGCACGACAAGCTGGAAGTGCAGGCCGACGGCACGATCTCGGTCCTGTCCAACGGCCAGCCCGAGCTGCAGACGGTGGACCGCCTCAAGCTGGTGAAGCCGCCGTTCTCGCAGCTCACGAAGAACGAGGCCGGCCTGCTGGTGACGCGCGACGGCAGCACGCCGGCGGCCGATCCCGCGGTGCAGGTCGCCAAGGGAAAGCTCGAATCGAGCAACGTGTCGGCCGTCGAGGAGATGGTCGCCACCATGAACCTCGCTCGCGACTTCGAGCTGCAGATGCGCCTCTACAAGGCCGCCGACGGCATGGCCGATACCGGCAACCGGCTGGTCCGCGAGTGACGCGGCCGTCCGTTCGCTCGACCGCGATCTCGACTTCGACTTCGACTTCGATCCCGTTCCCCCGACATTCCCGCATTTCCCCAAGGAGCCCCCGATGAACCCCGCCATGTGGATCAGCAAGACCGGCGTGCAGGCGCAGGACGCCAAGCTGCAAGCGATCGCCAACAACCTGGCCAACGTCAACACGGTCGGCTTCAAGCGCGACCGGGTGATGTTCGAGGACCTCTTCTACCAGGTGGAGCGCCAGCCCGGCGCGCAGGCCGAGGACGGCACCGCCGCGCCGACCGGCGTGCAGCTGGGCAACGGCACGCGCATGGTGGGCACGCAGAAGGTGTTCACCAACGGCAGCCTGCAGACGACCGGGCAGAGCATGGACGTGGCCATCGTGGGCAACGGCTTCCTGCAGGTCGAGGGACCGAACGGCCGCCCGGCCTACACGCGTGCCGGCCAGCTCAACCTCAGCCCGGAAGGCCGGCTGACGACGGCGTTGGGCCAGCGCCTGCAGCCCGAGATCACGGTGCCCGTCAATGCGAAGTCGCTGACGATCGGCGAGAACGGCGTCGTGTCCATCACCGTCGCGGACAACGCCGCGCCGCAGGAGATCGGCCAGCTGCGCCTGACGCAGTTCGTCAACCCGGCCGGCCTGCTGGCGCTGGGCGACAACCTGTACCAGGAAACCGGCGCCAGCGGCGCGCCGACCGAGGGCGTGCCCGGAGAGAACGGCCTGGGCAAGCTCAAGCAGGGCGCGCTGGAAGGCTCGAACGTGCAGGTCGTCGAGGAGATGGTCGACATGATCGCGGCCCAGCGCACCTACGAGATGAACACCAAGGTGCTGTCCGCCGCCGACAACATGCTGCAGGTGCTGGCGCAGGCCGCCCGCTGAGGAACGATCGATGAACGCCGCAGTCCGCGCTCTCCGATTTCTCCGGGTCGCCACCGCGGCGACGCTCGTCGCGGGCCTGGGCGGCTGCGCGATCATCGCGCCGCCGGAACTGCCCAGCGCCGATCCCGGCGGCCTGCCGCTGCCCATCGCCGAGACGGTGAAACCCTCGGGCGGCGGTGTGTTCGCCGCGGGCCGCAGCGCCAGCCTGATCGCGGACACGCGGGCGTTCCGCTCCGGCGACGTGCTGACCATCGTGCTGGAAGAGGCCACGCAGGCCAGCAAGAGCGCCAACACGCAGAGCGGCAAGACCAGCGGCGGTAGCCTCGGCCTGGACCTGAACGGCAAGCAGCGCGCGTACGGCATCAACGCCGGGCGCGACTTCAACGGCAGCGGCAGCAGCACGCAGCAGAACACGCTGCAGGGCGCGATCACCGTCGTCGTGCAGGAGGTGACGTCCAACGGCCTGCTGCGCGTGCACGGCGAGAAGAGCCTGACGCTCAACCAGGGCGAGGAACTGATGCGCGTGGCCGGTTATGTGCGTCCGGCCGACGTGGACAGCGAGAACCGCGTGTCCTCGCAGCGCGTCGCCAACGCCCGCATCGCCTACAGCGGCCGGGGCGTGCTCGCCGACGCCGCCACGCCGGGCTGGTTCACGCGCTGGTTCAACAGCCCGTGGAATCCGATCTGAGGTCCGATCCGACCTCAGATCCGACCCCGGATCCGACCTCCTTCCACCGAGAGACTTCCATGAACAAGCGCTTGATCTCCCTGTCCTTCGGCCTGGTGCTGGGTGCGGTCCTCGGCTCGTCCTTGGCCGCGCCGGCATTCGCCGCGCAGCCGCTGCGCCAGCTCGTCGACATCGAAGGCGTGCGCGAGAACCAGCTGCTGGGCTACGGTCTCGTCGTCGGGCTGAACGGGAGCGGCGACAGCACGCAGGTGAAATTCGCCGGGCAGTCGGTGGCCAACCTGCTGAAGCAGTTCGGCGTGAAGCTGCCGGAGAAGACCGAAGCCAAGTCGCGCAATGCCGCCGCGGTGATGGTGAGCGCGAGTTTTCCCGCGGGCTATCGGCGCGGGCAGGCCATCGACATCACGGTGTCCTCGCTGGGCGACGCGAAAAGCCTGCGCGGCGGCACGCTGCTGCTGACCGAGCTGCACGCCGCCGACGGCGAGGTCTATGCGCTGGCGCAGGGCAACCTCGTCGTGACCGGCCTGAACGCCCAGGGTCAGAGCGGCTCCAGCGTGACCGTGAACACGCCGACGACCGGCCGCGTGCCCAACGGGGCGTCGATCGAGCGCGAGATCGCCAGCGACTTCGATACCCGGCCGGACGTGGTGCTCAACCTCAAGCGACCGGCCTTCCAGACCGCGACGCAGATCGTCGACGCGCTGAACCAGCGCTTCGGGGACGGCACGGCGTCGACGCGCGACGGCACCAGCGTGTCGGTCCGAGCGCCGATGGCATCGACGCAGCGGGTGGCCTTCGTCGCGCAGCTGCAGGCGCTGTCCATCGACGCCGCGCCGGCGCTGCCGCGCGTGATCTTCAACTCCCGCACCGGCACGGTCGTCATCGCCGACGGCGTCAAGGTGCGGCCGGCGGCGGTGTCGCACGGGTCGCTGAAGGTGGTGATCAGCGAAAACCCGCAGGTGAGCCAGCCCAACGCGTTCAGCCAGGGCCGCACGCAGACGGTGCCGCAGTCGCAGCTGCGCGTGGACCAGGGCGACGGGCGCATGTTCCGCTGGCCGGCGGGGACCTCGCTGCAGGCCATCGTCGACATGGTGAACAGCATCGGGGCGAATCCGGATGACCTGATGGCGATCCTCCAGGCGCTGGACCAAGCCGGCGCGATCGAAGGCGAACTGCAGGTGATCTGATGAGCGACTTCCCGACTTCCGCTCCGATGCCCTTGGCCGCCGCGCTCGACGGCGCCAAGGATCCCGACGCCCGCATCAAGGCGCAGGCCTCCGATGCGGCCGTCAAGTTCGAGGCCTTCTTCATCAAGCAGATGATCAGCCAGATGCGTGCCGGCACGCGCGCGCTGGCCGACGAGGACAGCGCCGAGAACAAGCGCGCCAATCAGGACCTGCTGGATCTGGCGGACGGGATGGTGGCCGACGCGTTGGCCCAGCAACGCGCATTCGGCATCGCGGACCTGATGCTCAAGCAGGTGCTTCCCGCCGCCGGTTTAAGTTCCAGCGCCGCCGGGTCGCCTTCCGGAGTGAAGACCCCCGCGGCCTCGCCCGCAGGCGCTCCCGTCTCCTCCGGAACCCCGACCTCATGAGCCTCCTCCTCAACGGCCTCACCGGCGCGCAGGCTGCGCAAGCCGCGCTGGGCACCACCAGCCAGAACGTCGCCAACGCGATGACGCCGGGCTACACCCGCACCGGCGTACTGCTGGGCTCGCTGCAGACGCCCGCGGGCGGCGCCGGCGTGCAGGTGTCCAAGCTGCTGCGCTTCGCCGACAGCTTCAAGAGCGTGCAGCTGTGGCAGGCGACCAGCCAGCTCGGCCAGTACAGCGCCGGGCAGTCCTACATGACGCAACTCGAGCAGGTCATGTCCGACGACACCGCCAACATCAACAACGGCATCGACCAGTTCTTCGCCGCGCTCAACGCCGCCAGCGTGCAGCCCGAATCCGGTCCGCTGCGCGAGGCCGTGCTGACGGCCGCCGACGGCCTGGTCAAGCGTTTCGACAGCCTGCAGCAGCTCTTCGCCAACCAGCAGACCGCCATCGCCACCCAGCGCGACGGCGTGGTCGACCAGGTCAACGCGCTGACGCAGGACATCGCGCTGCTCAACAAGCAGATCGCCGGCGGCCGCGCCACCGGCATGAACGACGCCGGGCTCCAGGACGCCCGCGACGAGAAGATCAAGGCGCTGTCCGCGCTCGTCGGCCTGCAGGTCGTCGACACGCCCGACGGCGCCAGGAGCGTGTCGCTCAAGGGCGGCCAGCCGCTGGTCGTCGGCGCCGACGCGGCGGTGATGTCCACCTCCGGCCCGGCGGCGCTCAAGCTCCAGTTCGCCAGCACCTCCTTCACCTTGTCGGACGTGGGGCAGGGCGGCCAGCTCGGCGGCCTGGCCGACCTGCAGAAGCAGGTGCTGGGGCCGATGCGCACGACGATCTCCGAGCTCGCGCTCGGGATCGGGAACGCATTCAACGCGCAGCTGGCGCTGGGCTTCGCGCCGCCGGCGGCCACGCCCGGCGTGCCGCTGTTCGACACCACGGGCGGCACGCTCAAGATGACCGGCATCACCGCGGCGCAGCTGGCGTTCTCCAGCAGCGCCACGGTCAGCGGCGACAGCGGCAACCTGACCGCCCTGATCGGGCTGAAGAACCGGCCGATGACCATCACCACCTTCGACGCTGCCGGCAACGCCGCCGGCACGACGCAGATCGTCACCGGCGACGTGTTCACGCAGCTGGTGGGCAAGCTGGGCGTGGCGAGTTCCCTGAACCAGGGCTCGCAGCGGACCGCGACCACCGTGCGCGACCAGGCCGAAGAGGACTGGAAGTCCAGCGCCGGCGTCAACACCGACGAGGAAGCCATCAACCTGATCCAGTTCCAGCAGATGTACCAGGCCAACATGAAGGTGGTGGCCGTGGCCAACCAGCTGTTCGACAGCACGCTGCAGATGCTGGGTTGACCGGAGACCACCATGCGCATCGCCAGCAACCAGTACCACACGACGATGAACAGCGCGCTGCAGGCCGCCAACGAGGGCCTGACGCATGTGATGCAGCAGATGGCGTCGGGCCAGCGCGTGCTCAAGCCGTCGGACGACAGCATCGCCGCGCTGCGGCTGGCGCGGCTCTCGCGCGAGGAAGCGTCGCTGAGCCAGTACCGCGACAACATCGGCGCGCTGCAGAGCCGGCTCCGGACCAGCGAGGTCTCGCTGGACAGCATCCGCGAGGACCTGCAGGCCACGCGCGACCTGCTGGTCTGGGCGGCGGACGCGGGCAACACCGGCGACGACCTGAACGCGATGTCGGGCTCGGTGAAGACGCTGCACGACAGCCTGCTCTTCCTGGCCAACAGCAAGAACGCGGAAGGGCGCTACCTGTTCTCCGGCACGGCCAGCGACCGGCCGACCGTCGACCCCGCCTACAACTTCCTGGGCAACTCGCAGACGCAGCAGGTGGCGGTGGCGGACAACATGGCCATCGGCGGCAACGTGTCGCTTGAAGGCATGGGCGGCTTCCTGCGTCAGCTCAACGCGCTGGGCGCCCAGCTGGCCACGCCGGGCGTGACGGCCGAGGGCGTGCACGCCGAGGTGACCGCGATGATCGACGCGCTCGACCTGACGCTGGGCGATGTGGCGGGCAAGATCGGCCAGCTCGGCGGACGCCAGAGCATCCTGGACACGATAGACACCAACCACGCGTCGGTCAGCCTGTCCAACCGGCAGAGCGCGCTCGACCTCGGCCAGATCGATTACGGCGAAGCCGCCACGCGCCTCAACAGCTACACGCTGGCGCTGCAGGCGACGCAGAAGGCCTATGCCAAGGTCAGCCAGCTGAGCCTGTTCGATGCGATCTGACGCGATCCCGGTGCCGCTGTTCGGCGGGACAACCAGCGGCGTAACGAACGCCGCGAGCGCCACAGGCGCAACGAGCGCCCCTGGCGGCGCGCATGTCGCGAATCTTGCGGGGGCCGCGAACGGTACGAACGGACGGCGCGGCGCCGCCGATCCGGCGAGCGCGAGGCCGCCCGTCGTCGAACTGGCCGCCGCGCCGCTGCGCTCGGCGGACGCGGCCTCCGCGGCCCGCGAGCCCGGCGCGCAGTTGCAGCTCGGCAAGCTTCAGCAAGGACTGGACTACCTCGACCGCCTCGCGGCGGCGATGCAGCAGCTCAAGGGCGGGCTCAGCGACACGTTGGCACGCCAGACGGTACCGTCCGCGGCGGTCCATGGACAGCTCGATCAGCTGCGGCAACTCTGGGCGCAGCGCGGCCGAGATGCCGGCGGGCGCGTCGATGCCGAACTGCAGGCCGCGCCCCAGGACGGCGCGGCGCGCCAACGCTTCAAGCTGCGCGGCCTCGATCTGGCCGTGCTGCAGCAGGGCGGCAAGGAAACGCTGCGGCTGCAGTTGCCGAGCCAGCCTCAGGACAGCGGCGGCAGCAGCAACGGTGGCATCGGCAACAACGGCGGCAAGCCGACGCTGATTGCCGTCACGCTGGACGGCGAAGGCACGCAGCAGCAGTTGCTGGCGCTGACGAAGACCTTGTCCCCGGCGGGCCTGTCGGTGCAGGCGCAGGGGACCGAGATCGTCTTCAGCGTCGCCGAATCGCAATGGCCCGCCTTGCGCGACGGCCTGACGCTGCGCGGCGAGGGCAAGCGATTCCCGAGCGGTCAACCGGTGCGCGCGCTGCTGGAGCCGTCGCCCGACGCGCTGCAGCCCCAACGCTGGGACGTGAAGGAGGCGACCGGCCAGCGCCAGGCGCTGGGACAACTGCTGCAGGCCGAGCCCAAGGTCGCGCAGGCGCGGGCGCGCCTGCATGAACAGCTCGTGGCGTCGGCCACGCCGCCTGCGGGGGCGGTCGAAGAGACGCTGTCGCCGGAGCAGGCTGGGCGGCTCGCCGGATCGCTGGCCGGCGCGCTGTCCGGCGCCGAATACAGCGACGTCGGCGCGCTGCTGCCCGCGCTGCGCGGCATGCACCGGCAACGCGTGCGGCAGTTGCTGGGTTCCTGAGTTCTCGAGTCTGAGGTTCCGGAGCGTCGTCTCAGAGCCCGCCGACGAAATCGTCGATCTGGAATGCCACGCAGAGCGTGTGGGTGATCGTGCTGCTCTTGCTGAAGCGGACGATCAGCTTCACCAGCTCCGAGTTCTCGTGGCAGTTGCCGCGCTGGACGCTCGCGAACCGGTGCTTCCCGTTGCTCAACGCGACCAGCATGTCCACGGTGTTCTGCGCCGGCACCAGCGTGTCCGCGCTGAAGTGGTACAGCTGTACCTGGGCCTGCGGCAGGTCATAGACCTGGGATCCGGTGACCAGGCTGTTCGCGCCGAGCTGGCGGACGAAGTCCTGGGCCTTGCCGTCCTTGTAGTCGGCCAGGAAGGATGGCAGGAGTTGGCCGGCGGCGTCGAAGACGAGCTTGGGATCGAAAGCGTAGTTCCCGTAGGCCTGGAAGCTGGTCATGACGTCGCGGGTGTGGCTGGGCAGGAAACCCAGGTTCTCGTTCATCGCGTAGGCGTCGCGGGCGGCGCCGCCGGCGGTCAGCAGCGCGCCGTGGAAGGTCCGGTAGACATCGTAGGGCCCCTGGGCGGCGGAGACGACGCGCACCGTGCCTTCCCGGGCCAGGTAGGGCAGCGACGCGAGGGTGGAATACGCGCCCTGCGAGCCGCCGAACAGGCGCAGGTCCGTGCCGAGGGTGGACAGGTAGTGCTGCTGGACGTAGGCGCGGACGGCGCGCAGCAGGTCCTGGGTCTGTCCGGCCGTGTCCGCGGCGACGAGGTAGGCCTGCGGCAGCGACTGCGAGTCGCCCAGACCGATCAGGTCGGGCGCCAGGAACAGGTGTCCCTTGCCTGCGGCGATCAGGCCGGGAATGCCCATCGTGGTGGCGCCGGAAGACGGTGCATCCGACGTGCTGTCCGTGGCGCCGCGCTGACCGATGACGACCGGCATGCCGTGGAAGTCGACCGGTTGCCCGCCGGGCGACCGCTCGGGCGCGATGAGCAGCGCGCTCAGCGTCACCGGGTTGCCGCGCGCGTCGGCGCTGCGGTAGGCCACCTTGCTGATGGCGGCGCCGTAGCGGGCCTCCGGCTTGGCCATGCGGGGAAGTTCCACCCGCAGCGCGTTCTCGAACAGGAATTTCTTGATGTCATTGCCCTTGGCGATCGCCTCCGCGAACGCGTCGAGCACGTTGTTGATGTCGCCTGGACCGATGTGCGCGGCATTGGGCAGGGATGGCAGCTGCAAGGCCTGGTCGGTGACGGAGACGACCTCGCCGCGCCGTTCGATGCCCGTCTTGAAGGTGGAGACGGTCTTGGCGTTCCAGCGCAGGCGGTAGATGGCGCCCGGGTCGAGCTCGGCGGCCGCTTCGATCGTGCGGGTGCCGACGAAGCCGCCCTGCGGATTCGGCCACTCGCTGCTGGCGACGACGTTCGCGGCGACCGTCGACTGGCTGGCATCCTGCAGGGTGAGATCGCCGCAGGCCCCGGCCGTGGGGGCGGCATAGACGATGGTGATCAGCGGATCGACGAAGGTCTGCTCGATGGCGTCCGCCGGCGTGACGCGCAGGACGCTGCAGGCGACGGTGGGATCCGGGACGGGGATCAGGGTGCTGGACGGTGACGCGTCGGGATCCGGCGATCGTCCGCCGCAGGCGGTGAGCAGGAAGCAGGCGGTGAGGGTGGCGAGCGCGGCGAGCGCGGTCGGGACGGCGGGACGGTGAAAACGCATGGGACACGGTCTAAGTAGGGACGGCGTCATCGTCGATTTCTGTTCCCTTGCGCTCAATGACGCCGACGGGTGGAGGGGGAGGCGCGACCGACAGGTCCGGGTGGTCGACCCACTTGAATGCGGGGGTCGGGCGTGGGCGGCGATCGGACGTCGGACACCCGTCATCGAGTGACGCGGCGGCTTGGGTAGACTGCAACTCCGATGAATCCGCCGGCCCGCTTCCCGATCGCAACGCCTGACCCCGGCCTGGAGGCCGTGTCGCACGCCTTTTCGACGACGCCGCGCTACGACCGCCTGGACGCGCTGCGGGGGCTGGCGATGGTCTGGATGACCGTCTTCCACTTCTGCTTCGACCTGAGCTACTTCAAGGTCATCGTGGAGGACTTCTACCGCGATCCGTTCTGGACCTGGCAGCGCAGCGGCATCGTCAGCCTGTTCCTGCTGTGCGCGGGCATGGGCCAGGCGGTGGCGCTGGCGCAGGGCCAGACGGCCTACCGCTTCTGGCGCCGCTGGGGTCAGGTCATGGTCTGCGCGCTGCTGGTGTCGATCGGCTCGTGGTTCATGTACCCGCGCTCCTTCATCAGCTTCGGCGTGCTGCACGGCATGGCGCTGATGCTCATCCTGGTGCGCTTCGGCTTCTCCAGACTGCCCACGGCCGCGCTGTGGGTGCTGGGCGCGGTGGCGGTCTCGCTGCCTTTCTTCATCGCGCATCCCTTCTTCGACACCCGGACGACGAACTGGGTGGGCCTGGTCACGCGCAAGCCGCTGACCGAGGACTTCGTCCCTCTCCTGCCGTGGCTGGGCCCCATGCTGTGGGGCTGCGCGCTGATGCGGCTGGAGGCGGTGCGCGACTGGATGCAGCGGCCGTTGCTGCCGGGCGCCCGTCCGTTGTCGGTGATGGGGCGGTGGTCGCTGTCGTACTACATGCTCCATCAGCCGGTGATGCTGGGCGCGCTGATGGGCGCGCGCCACCTCGGCTGGCTCTGACGGCGGGTGCGCGACAATCGCGCCCATGAGCTCCTCTCCCGCCTCCTCCAAGACCCAGATCCTGTTCGGCTTCCACGCCGTCACCGTGCGGCTGAAGACCGCGCCTGCCTCGGTGCAGGAGATCCTCTTCGACGCCACCCGCAAGGACCAGCGCATGCGCGGGTTCCTGGAGAAGGCGGAGGCGGCGGGCGCGAAGCTGGTCGAAAGCGACGACGACCGGCTGAAGGCGCTGTGCGGCACGCATCGCCACCAGGGCGTGGTGGCGCGGGTCAAGGCGGTGGCGAAGTCGCATTCGCTGGACGAGGTGCTGGAGCAGGTCGAAGGCCCGCCGCTGGTGCTGGTGCTGGACGGGGTCACCGATCCGCACAACCTGGGCGCCTGCCTGCGCGTGGCCGACGGTGCCGGCGCGCATGCGGTGGTCGCGCCCAAGGACCACGCGGTGGGGCTCAACGCGACGGTGGCCAAGGTCGCCAGCGGGGCGGCGGAGACCGTGCCCTACCTGATGGTGACCAACCTGGCGCGGTCGCTCAACGAGCTCAAGGAGCGTGACATCTGGGTGATCGGCACCTCGGACCAGGCGGAGAAGACCCTGTACGACCTGGACTTGACGGGGCCGGTGGCGCTGGTGCTGGGCGCCGAGGGCGACGGCATGCGCCAGCTGACCGCGAAGACCTGCGACGAGTTGGTGCGCATCCCGATGCAGGGCGCGGTCGAGAGCCTGAACGTCTCGGTCGCGGCGGGCGTGTGCCTGTACGAGGCGCTGCGCCAGCGCGAGAAGAAGGCCTGAGCCGGCCAGAGCCGGCCTGATCGTCGACGCGAGATAATCGCGACCATTCCGGCGCCCACGAGGCGCCGTTCCAATATTCGCAGCCTCATTCCTGGTACCGCCATGTCAGTCATCGAAGTCAAGCATCCCCTCGTCAAGCACAAGATCGGCCTGATGCGGGAGGGCGACATGTCGACCAAGAAGTTCCGCGAGCTGACCGGCGAGGTGGCCCGGCTGCTGGCCTACGAGGCGACGGCGGATTTCCCGCTGGAGAAGACGACGATCGAGGGCTGGTGCGGCCAGGTCGAGATCGACCAGATCGCGGGCCGCAAGGTCACGGTGGTGCCCATCCTGCGCGCGGGTCTGGGCATGCTGGACGGCGTGCTGGACATGATGCCCAACGCCAAGGTGAGCGTGGTCGGGCTGGCGCGGGACCATGAGACGCTGCAGCCGGTGAACTACTTCGAGAAGTTCGTCGGCAAGCTGGACGAGCGCACCGCGCTGATCGTCGATCCGATGCTGGCGACGGCGGGCTCGATGATCGCGACGGTGGATCTGCTGAAGCAGCGCGGCTGCAAGGACATCCGCGCGCTCGTGCTGGTCGCGGCGCCGGAAGGCGTGGCCGCGCTGAACAAGGCGCATCCGGACATCCGCTGCTGGACTGCGGCGATCGACTCGCACCTCAACGAGAACGGCTACATCATCCCGGGCCTGGGCGACGCCGGGGACAAGATCTTCGGGACGAAGGACGTTTGAGGGATTTGCGCGCGGAGTGAGCGGCGTAGCGGCCAAGGGCGCAGCGGCCTCGACGAAGTCCCCGTCAGGCTGAAAGCGGACGGTGACCACCTCATCCTACGGGCCGATACGCGCCGCAAACAGCAGCAGTGGTCCGTTGAAGTGCGGACCTTTTCATGTACCTTCGCGAGCTTTTCGGATTCAGCCCAGGAACGCCCAGCCTGCCGCAGCCGCGAGGAGCACCACGATGAGTGGCGACATGCGCGCGTAGACCAGCAGCGCAAACGCCACAAGTGCCGTGGCAAAGTCGGCGCGTGTGCGAATCGCACTCGTCCATACCGGGTCGTACAACGCCGCCAGCAGGATGCCGACCACGGCAGCATTGATGCCGGCCATGGCCGACTGCACAGCTGCTCGCTGCCGCAGCGAGTCCCAGAAGGGCACCGCACCCACCACGAGCAGGAACGCCGGCAAAAATATCGTGGCCAGCAGTGCGAGCCCGCCCGTCCAGCCCGAGAACGGGCCGTCCATGACAGCGCCCAGGTAGGCGGCAAACGTGAACAGGGGCCCAGGTACGGCTTGTGCAGCGCCGTATCCCGCAAGGAACTGCTCGTTCGTGACCACTCCTGCCGGAACCACCGTCGCCTGCAGCAGAGGCAGCACGACGTGGCCTCCACCGAACACTAGAGCGCCTGCACGATAGAAGCCCTCCACAACGGTCCACAACAGCGATTGGGTAGCAACAGCGACGCTTGGCAAGCCCACAAGAAGACCGAAGAACAAGGCGAAAGCAGCGGCGCCCGCCGCCTTCGAGACGCCATGGCTGCGATGGACAACGGGCTCCTGCCGTGGGAGCTTCACCATTCGCCAACCGACGAGGCCACCGACTCCGATGGCGATGACCTGTGATGACGAGGCTGGCAGGACCAGGACCAGAAGCGCCGCCACCATCGCAATAGCTGAGCGAGCGCCGTCCGGGCACAGATTCCTCGCCATGCCCCAGACCGCCTGCGCCACGACTGCCACGGCGGCAACCTTCAATCCGTGCACCACGCCGCTCCCCGCGAGCGCTCCCCAGTGCTGGAGCCCGTAGGCAAAAACGATGAGCGCAAAGGCGGACGGAAGTGTGAAGCCACACCACGCCGCCAACGCTCCGAGCCAGCCTGCTCGCGCCAGACCGATAGCGATGCCGACCTGACTGCTTGCAGGACCCGGAAGAAACTGGCAGAGCGCCACCAGGTCCGCGTAGCTTCGCTCGTCAAGCCAACGGCGACGCTCCACGATCTCGGCTCGAAAGTAGCCCAGGTGGGCGACGGGGCCGCCAAAAGAGGTGAGCCCGAGTTTCAGGAATGCGAGGAGCACCTCGAAGGCGCCGCCTCGTTGTTCTGCGGTGACGAGCTCAATGTGCTTCTCTGCAGCCATGCCGCAATCGTATGCCGCTCCCATGACTGTCATCCGGCGAATCCTGGCGAAGCACGAAAAGCAGCTTCCGCTGCGGGTCTGCCGAGGCTCCAGGCTGGAAGCGGGCGTCTCGGCCTCCGTGTGGACATGCCCCCGCTCTCGTTGCAAGTCCTCAACTATTCGACTATTCTCGAAGGATGGAGGACGTCGATGTTGTTCGTGCGCTCGGCGCGCTTGCGCAGCCATTGCGGCTGCAGGTGTTTCGTGCCCTGGTGGTGGTCGGTGAGGCGGGGCTGACGCCCGGCGCCATCCAGGAAGCATTGGGCGTCCCCCCGGCGACGCTGTCCTTCCATCTAAAGGAATTGCTCGCGTCCGGCCTCGTGACCCAAGAGCGCGCGAGCCGCCACCTCATCTACCGCGCCGACTACCAACGCATGAACGGTCTCCTGGGCTACCTCACCGAGAACTGCTGCCAAGGTGCCGCCTGCGCGGTCGACAAGAAGTCCGCATCCTGCTGCTGAACCTCATGACCACGAACGTCCTCATCCTCTGCACACACAACTCCGCCCGCAGCGTGCTGGCGGAGGGCATGCTGAACCACTGGGCCAAGCAGCTGGGCACGAACATCAAGGCCTACAGCGCCGGCAGCGCCCCCAGCGGTCACATCAATCCGTTCGCCCTTGAGGCGCTACGGGGGGCGGGCGTCGACACCGCCGGCTATCGGAGCAAGAGCTGGGACGAGTTCACCGCTCCTGAGGCCCCGCCGTTGTCCATCGTCATCACGGTGTGCGACAGCGCCGCGGCTGAGCAATGTCCGGTGTTCTTCGGCGGTGCGGGGCAGCCGGTCAAGGTGCATTGGGGCTACCCGGACCCGTCCAACGCGGACGGCGGAGATGACGGGAAGCGACGCGCCTTCGAGCTGACCCGGCAGGCCATCGGCTACCGGATGCTGCAACTGGCGCAGTTGCCCCTTGAGGCCATGACGAAGGCCGAGCAGCAACTCGCGCTGTCCAGGATTGCGCAGAACTGACGCGATGAATTTGACCCGCAAGCTCTTCGCCGAGATGTTGGGCACAGCACTGCTGCTGGCCGTTGTCATCGGCTCCGGGGTGATGGCCGAGCGCCTGGCAGGTGGCAATGTCGGTGTCGCGCTGCTGGCCAACACCCTGGCCACCGTCGGCGGCTTGTATGTCCTCATCGAGCTGTTCGGGCCTGTCAGCGGCGCCCACTTCAATCCGGTCGTCAGCGCCGTGATGGCCTGGCGTCGAGAGCTGCCGGCTGCCTCCCTGATCCCCTACGTCATCGCCCAGCTGTCCGGCGCCGTGCTTGGCGCCTGGCTCGCGCACGCGATGTTCGACATGAACCTGCTGCAGCTCTCCACGAAGCTGCGCAGCGGCAGTGGGCAGTGGATTGCGGAAGGGGTCGCGACCTTTGGACTGCTGCTCGTCATCCTCCGCGCGCCGGCGCCGCGCGTCGCGGCGATGGTGGCCAGCTACATCGGCGCAGCCTACTGGTTCACCGCCTCGACATCGTTCGCCAACCCGGCCGCAGTGTTCGGCCGCATGTTCAGCGGCAGCTTTGCCGGTATCGCACCCGCGAGCGCGCCAGGGTTCGTCATCGCCGAATTGGTTGGTGCCGCGCTCGCGGTCGCAGCGAATCACGCGCTGTCTTCCAACCATTCGTCGGTCGAGGCGACGCCCCCCACTTCCTCGCCGCCAGTACGTCATGTCTGACCACCTCTTCCCCGACGCCACCTTGCCTGCGCTGAGCGCCGAGCTGCTGGATATCCCCAACCAAGCGCGTCTGACGGCAGCGACGCCATCGCAGCACCCTCCGCGAATCCTGATGCTCTACGGCTCCCTGCGCGAGCGCTCCTACAGCCGCCTGCTGACGTTTGAAGCTGCCCGGTTGTTGGAGGCGATGGGCGCTGAGGTCCGGATCTTCGACCCGTCCGGACTGCCGCTGCCGGACGATGCGCCGGACACGCACCCCAAGGTGGCGGAGCTCCGCCAATTGGCCACCTGGTCGGAGGGCATGGTGTGGTGCTCGCCGGAAAGGCACGGGGCCATGACCGGCATCATGAAGACGCAGATTGACTGGATTCCGCTCTCGAACGGCTCGGTGCGCCCCACGCAAGGAAAGACGCTGGCGGTGATGCAGGTGTCGGGCGGCTCGCAGTCGTTCAACGCGGTGAACCAGATGCGAGTGCTTGGCCGCTGGATGCGGATGCTGACCATCCCGAACCAGAGCTCGGTCGCGAAGGCCTTCGCGGAGTTCAGCGAGGAAGGTCGGATGAAGCCGTCGTCCTACTACGACCGGGTCGTCGACGTGGTGGAGGAGCTGCTCAAGTTCACCTTGCTGACGCGCGACCTGGGTCCGTACCTGGTGAACCGCTACAGCGAGCGAAAGGAGAGCGCTGCGGAACTGGCCAAGCGTGTTGAGTTCAGCAAGGCAACGGGCTGCGGCTCTGCGGCCTCCGACACGGAAGGTGGCCGCAGCGTCGCCTCCTGCGAGATGCCAGAGGTTGCTTCAGACGCACCACCGAAGTCCTCACGCTGCTGCGGTTGACGAAGGGGCGCTTACGCTGCGAAGCAGCCGTTTCCAATATCACTCCGAGCGGCTCACAAACTGCCCGCCCGCACCTTCACTGTGGAGGAAAGGCTTGACGCGCTTTCCATGACATGACTTGGTTTGCCAAGTTCACGGCGCCGCGCCCGACAGCGTGTAGTCGAAGCGATAGGAATGCGCACCGCCCGGCGCGATGTCGATCGTCATGCGGCCGGCCAGCCCGGCGAGTGCCCCGGTGCCGGAGTCTGGCACGACGGTGATCGACTGCGTGGGCACGCCGCGTTCCATGGTCGAACTGTGCTGCAGCACGAAGCTTCCAGCGTGGCCGTCCAGGGTGCCGCTGACCTTCTCCATCGCAACGTAGCCGGCCGAGCCGGTGACCGCGCTGCGGAATGCGAGCATCTCGCCGGCGCTCACCGCCTCCAGCGCGCCGTGGAAGCGCTTGTCGATGGCCATCCGGCCGAAGCCGGCCTGGGACGCAGCCTCAGTGGCCGGCTGCGGCGAGAGTTGGACATCGAACTTTCCGCTGGCGGTATGGACGATCAAGGCAGGCTCCTTCGCTGAATCAGGTGACGACGCATCGGCCACGTTCGCTCCGAGTGAGACGCATAGCATGGCGCCGATCAAGGATCGAAAAATCTTCATGGCATCATGAATCGAATCGGCCTGAAATCGGCCGCCAGCCTGCATTGAAGCAACGAACCCGATGTCGACGATTGGAAAAACGCGACAGCCTCCGGGCCAAGAGGCCCGTGGTGTCCTGCACCGTCTGCCGCCAGGGGAGTTCGCCCATTCGCGCATCGCGCCGCCGCCGGATCTGGCCGATCGACTCGCTTTTCGGTCCCGATGCGGTCGCTCTGAACGAGGTGCTGGACTGCGGAGACGTAGAGGCGTGCGCACTCGCCTCGGACTTCCTGCGCGCCCGCCTTCCCGCGCTGGATGCGCCCGCGCGGCTAGCCGGTCGCATCGTCGATGGCGTCGCCGAGGATCTCGAACTGCACTCGGTCGACGCGCTCGCGCGCCGCTTCGGCATGAGCCCGCGCACGCTTCAGCGCCTGTTCAACGACCAGGTGGGCGTCGGCCCGAAGTGGGTCATCAACCGCTACCGCATGCGCGAGGTCTGAAGGTTCCTCGGTTACAGCAGCGGAAAGCGACTCACACCTTCCGCCGGCAGCTTGTGCATGCAAGCGGCGAACAGCGGGTGGGCGAGCCAGCCGTTCAGCCATGACCGCAACGACGGCACGTCCAGCGTTGCAAACCACTCCGGCTCCACTGCGGCGAACTGGCGGACGAAGGGGAACACAGCCAGGTCGGTGGCGCACGGCGTAGCGCCGCCCAGGCAGGGCTCGCTGCGCAGCCGCGCCTCCAGCGGTCGCAGAAGCACATCGACCGCGCTGTCGCGGTGTGCTTCTGGCGCGAGGGTCTCACTCGCGTAGCGCTGCGGGTACTTCCAGCGGTCCAGGTGGTGCTTGAAGTCGCCGTCATTCCGCTGCAGCAGGTCAAGGTTCGCAAGCGACTGCGCCCGCTCCCACCAGCCCTGCGCAGCGGGCTCAGCCAGTGCCCAGCGCATGATGTCCCAGCTCTCCTCGATCACGACGCCATCGGGCAACTGCAGCACGGGCACCGTTCCCTTCGGAGACAAGGCCAGCAGGCTCGCCGGCTTGTCGCGCAGGCTGACCTCCACCGCGTCGAAGTTCCGCCCGGCCTGCAGCAGCGCCATCCGCGCGCGCATCGCATAGGGGCAGCGTCGGAAGGTGTAGAGCCGCGGCAACTGGCTCAACGAACCCATAGCACCTCGAACTGCTGTCGGGTGGAAGCGACCTGCATCGACACCTCATCCCCTTCGCACTTGCCCAGCATGGCCCTGCCCAACGGGGTTTCGCTGCTGATGACCTGGACGATCTGAGCATCGATCGTCAGCTTCATGCTGCCCCCATCCGGGCCGAGGAAAAGCTGTTGCTCCTTGCCGTCGGCATCGGCGAGGCAGACCAGCGCACCGAGTTGGATGCCTTTGCCGACGTCGTAGGCGGGCGGGCGGAACTGGCGCCAGTTGGCCATCGCCTGCCGGATGGCCTCGGCGCGACGCGCCTGACCGGTGGCCAGGTAGGCGGCTTCGAGGCCCAAGGTGTCGTACTTGTTTTCGGCGATGTTCTCTTCGTGAGTCGCCGTTTCATGCGCCGCGCGCGCAGCCTGTTCGACTTGAAGCAGGTCTTCGGCGAGCCGTTCCAGCACCTGCTGCTGCACCAAGGATTTGTCGATCATGAAAGGCGGGCATCTCAAACAAGCGGAGGTCGCTTGATTGTGACGGCCTCTGGCGGCGTCGGACGCTTCGATCGGCGGCAGCCAGTCTCAACCGCGAACGCAATGAAGCCATCGGCGATGTCGGGACACGTCGCCGGTCACGCGCTGAGCGAAAGCCGTCGGGAGGAAGGCGGCCAGCAGCAGGCCGAACAGGGGGCTGACTTCAGGTGCGCTCCAGGTCGATGACGTGGCGCACGTTCGTCCCAGGCCGGGCAGGGATCAATCCCTAGGTTCCGGCCGTGCTGCTGTGAGGGCCATCGCTTCGGGCGCCTGCTACACCACGCCGAGCGCGCCCAGCACACCCCCGGCCAGCACCATCCACACGATGCCGATCTTGGTCCGCATCGTGAGGACCACCGTCGCGACGATCATCGCCAGCGTCGCCCAGCGGTGGGAGGGCTCGACGAGGTAGGGCGCCGCCAGCAGCCAGCCCGTCGCGATCATCAATCCCAGCGTCAACGGCGCCATGCCGACGGTGAACGCACGCACCCCCAGGTGCTCGCGGTTGTTGCGCGCCCAGCGCGTCGCGGCCACGACCAGCGTGGTCGACGGCAGCAGGATGCCGGCCATCGCTGCGGCCGCGCCGAGCAGGCCGGACACGTTGAAACCCAGCACCGCGACGAACAGGATGTTCGGACCCGGCGCGGCCTGCGCCAGCGCGATCGAACTGGTGAAGCTCTGGTCGGTCAGCCAATGGCGCTCGTCGACCAGGTAGCGGTGCATGTCCGGCGCCGTCGTGATCGCGCCGCCGATCGACAGCAGCGACAGCATCAGGAAGTGCAGCATCAGCGCGCCGAGCTCGGACCAGCTCAGCGCGCCGACGAGCATCTGGGCCCAGCCCGCCTGTGCGCCGACCTGCGTGGCGAGCTGTGTCGCGACCTGGGCCTCGGCGCTCATGGACGAACACCCGCGCGGCTGCGCTTGAGCGCGATCAGCGCCAGCGTCATGCCCAGCCCGCCGACGCTCAGCACGATCCAGAACAGCGGCAGCTTCAGCCAGACCGTCGCGCCGAACACCAGCGCCGCGAGCGCCAGTCCCGGCGCCAGGCCGATGGGGTTCTTCTTCAGCGAGGGCAGCAGCTTGAAGCCCGTGGCCAGGATCAGCCCCGCCGACACCGCCCCCATGCCGCGCAATGCGCCGGTCATCCGCGGCGAGGCCAGCCAGGTCGTCGACAGCGCCGCCAGGATCAGCACGATCACGGCCGGGAACAGCATCATGCCGGCGAGCGCGACCAGGGCGCCGCGCAGGCCGAAAAAGCGGTCGCCGATCATCAGCGAGATGTTCACGATGTTCGGTCCGGGCAGCACCTGCGCGACGGCGAGCGTCTCGACGAACTCCTCGCGCGACATCCAGTTCAGGCGCTCGACCAGCTCCCGCTGCGCGACCGCCAGCACGCCGCCGAAGCCCTGCAGCGCCAGCCAGGTGAAAGCCCAGAACAGCTGAGAGAGCGACTCGGGTTGCGAGAGCGGGAGCGGCGCGGCCTGCGCCGCGGCGCCTTCAGGGGAGGTGGGCGTTCCGGAGGAAGGCCCTGCGCTCACCGGTGCCCCTTCAGAACGTCCGGGTTGACGATGTTGGACGGCTTGCCGGCCATGTAGTTCAGGACGTTGTCGAACGCCGCGTCGAAGTACATCTGGTAGCTGTCCTGCTCCACGTAGCCGATGTGCGGCGTGCACACGGCGTTCTCCAGGCGCAGCAGCGGATGGCCCTGCAGGATCGGTTCGGACTCGAACACGTCGACCGCCGCCATGCCGGGTCGGCCCCGGTTCAGGCCGGACACCAGCGCCCCGTCGGCGACCAGTTCCGCGCGCGACGTGTTCACGAACAGCGAAGTCGGCTTCATCCGCGCCAGGTCCTCGGAGGTCACGATGCCCGTCGTCTCGTCGGACAGCCGCAGATGCAGCGTCAGCACGTCGGCCTGTTCGAAGAAGGCTTCGCGGGTGTCCGCGGCCTGGTGACCGTCGGCCTGCGCCCGCAGCCGCGAGGCCTCGCTGCCCCAGACGATCACGTGCATGCCGAAGGCCTTGCCGTAGCCGGCGATCAGCTGGCCGATCTTGCCGTAGCCCCAGATGCCCAGCGTCTTGCCCCGCAGCACCATGCCCAGGCCGAAGTTCGGCGGCATCGAGCCCGACTTCAGGCCCGACTGCTGCCACACGCCGTGCTTGAGCGTCGAGATGTACTGCGGCAGCCGCCGCATCGCGGCCATGATCAGCGCCCAGGTCAGCTCCGCGGGCGCGATCGGCGATCCGCCGCCTTCGGCCACGGCGATGCCCAGCCGCGTGCAGGCGTCCACGTCGATGTGTTTGCCCACGCGCCCGGTCTGCGAGATCAGCTTCAGCTTGGGCAGCTTTTCCAGCAGTTGGCGCGGGAAGTGGGTGCGTTCGCGGATCGTCACCAGCACTTCCGCGTCCCGCAGCCGGACCGACAGCTGTCCGATGCCCTTGACGGTGTTGGTGAAGACCTTGGCGTTCAGCGCGTCCAGCTTGGCGGCGCAAGGGAGCTTGCGCACGGCGTCCTGGTAGTCGTCGAGGATGATGATGTTCATAGGTGTGCGGGCTCCGATCCTACTCGCCTGAATCGGTCACCCCAAGGCCATTGGGCGAGCGTCGTGCAACAGATCGGAACAGGCACTAGCATCCGGCCCGCATCGCATCCCCCATCCCCAGACAAGGAGACTTCCATGGACATGTACGCCGCCACCGTGCCGGTGTTCGACCGCATGCTGATCAACATGCAGACCTGGATCCGCACCGCGCGCGATCACGCCATCGCCAAGGGCTTCGACGAATCCGTCTACCTCACGCTGCGCCTGGCGCCCGACATGCTGCCGCTGCCGCGTCAGATCCAGATCGCCAGCGACGCCGCCAAGAGCGGCGCGGCCCGCCTGGCCAGCATCGAGGTGCCGAGCTGGCCCGACGACGAAGCCACGCTGGACGATCTGATCCAGCGCATGCAGAAGACGCGCGACTTCCTCAAGACGGTCACGCCCGAGCAGATCAACGGCTCGGAGGCGCGTGCGATCAGCGTGCCGCGTCGCAGCAAGGAGCCGCTGCAGTTCGAGGGCCAGGACTTCGTCCGCTTCTACAACCTGCCCAACTTCTTCTTCCACGCCACGACGCTGTACGCGCTGCTGCGCAACGCCGGCGTGCCGCTGGGCAAGATGGATTTCCTGGGTCAGCCCAAGTAGTCAGCCGAGCAGCCGGCGGAGCAGGCTCTTGCCCTGTTCCAGCTGCCGGTTGAGCGCGATCAGGCGGGCTTCGGCTTCCGCCTGGTCGAAGCAGCGCGCCACTTCCGTGTAGATCGCCGTCCGCAGGTGCCACAGGTCCTGCGGATGCCGCGCATGGACGATGTGGCGGAGCAGGGCAGCCACGCGCTCCTGCGCGTCCGGATCGGCCTCGCCGGCCAGGTCGGTGACGCTGGCGCGGAAGGCGGTCCGCAGCTTGGCCATCGCCCGGGCGCTGGCCTGGGGCCGGCGGCCTTCGCCGGGCCACAGCCGCATCAGGCTCTGGAAGATGGAATCCCCGTTGCGCCGCCGTGTCGGCGCATCGTTCATCGCCGCGCCCCCGGCGCCGCCGAGGCGGCCGGCCGGCTCCACCCAGGACTGGGTGTCCACCGCGCGCGTTTCGAAATCGTCCGGCTCCACGGCTTCCACCGCTTCCGCCGCCTCGACGATCTCATCCCATCGGGACAGACTCGGAATCGCTTTCATGGGCTTGCGTTCTTCTTGTCCTGGTTGATCGAACGCGCGTCCCTCGACGTCCCTTGGCGGGCTTGCTCTATCGCGCGGCGTCCAGACTCTTGAAGGCCCGGATCGCGAGACGATTGTGGAAGTCGGACCTGTAACAAGAAGCTCCGATAAGGGCGTGACGGCGCCCTCAAATCGTGCTCAAGTTCTCACTCCGGCGGCCGATAACGGGCTGAATGGGCGGGTCGCCGGTGTCCGCGGCACGCCCAGGGCGGGCACTCCACGCAGGGAAATGGGCGGTCGGCACCGTCCATTTGCCGGGATGCCTCCCGGAGCGCACGGACACAATCCCGTACAGGCGGCCCCTGGGCCCGAGCCGGCACGTCCGGCCGCGTCCGCCGGACCGCATCACCGTGCCCCGAAAGCCCGATCACATGGACATCGCCCGCCCCAGCATGCCGAACTTGAGCGTTCCCGCCCCGCTGGCCCAGGAATGGGAGCAACTGCTGACCCGTGCCCGAGAGGGCTCGCTCCCCCTGCCGGAGCTGATGGACCGCGGCAACTTCTTCCAGGGCCAGAATCTCGGCGACGCCGCCGCGCATCTGTATGAGACCTGGCTGTCGCACGAGGGCCAGCCGCCCGCGGCGCGTCTGGTGGCGCTCTACAACTGGGGCACCGTGCTGGGCAACGTCCAGCAGCATGAACGCGCCGAGCAGGTCTACCGGCAGGCGCTGGCGATCAGCCCGACCTTCGCCCAGGCCCGTCTGAACCTCGGCCACCAGCTGGAGCACCTCGGGCGTGTCGATGACGCCCTCGGCGCCTGGCGCGAGGTCTACGACGGCGCCGGCCCCATGGAGGCGCTTGGCGCCGACCAGACCGGCTTGCGCACCCACGCCTTCAACAATGCAGCCCGGCTGCTGGAACTGCAGCGTCGGTATGACGAGTCCGAAGCGCTGATGGTGCGCAGCCTCGCGCTGAACCCGGACCAGACGGATGTCATGCAGCATTACGTGCACATCCGCCAGAAGCAGTGCAAGTGGCCGGTTTACGAGGCGTTCGGCGAAGTTACACACAACAAGCTGCTGATTGCCACCTCATTGCTGGCCACACTCAGCGCCACCGACGACCCCGCGCTGCAGATGGGCGCCGCCCAGCGCTTCGTCCACGAGAAGGTGACGAAGCAGAAGGACGCGCTCTGGCGCCATCCCGTGTCGGTCGCCGCACGGGAGCAGGGCGGCAAGATCAAGATCGGCTACCTCTCCGGCGACCTTTGCATGCACGCCGTGGGTCTGCTCACCGCCGAGCTGTACGAGCTGCACGATCGCGAGAAGTTCGAGATTCATGCCTTCGATTGGAGCCGCGAAGACGGCACTTCCCTGCGCAAGCGCATCCTGATGTCGATGGACAAGGTCTGGCGCCTGAACGCGATGGACGACGCAACCGCCGCCAAGTTGATCGCGCAGGCCGGCATCGACGTGCTGGTGGACCTGCAGGGCCTCACCAGCGGCGCGCGCCCCAATATCCTGGCGCATCGCCCGGCCCCGGTGCAGGTCAGCTACCTGGGCCTGCCGGCGACCTCGCTGCTGCCTGGCGTCGACTGGATCCTGGCGGATCGCTTCACGATGCCGCCCGAATACCTGCCGTACTGTAGCGAAAAGCCCATTTTCCTGCCGCATTGCTACCAGGTCAGCGACCGCAAGCGCGAGATCGGCGCGGATCCCACCCGTGCCCAGTACGACCTGCCCGCGGATGCCTTCGTCTTCTGTTCGTTCAACAACAACCACAAGATGAACGCCGAGATGTTCGGCGCCTGGATGCGCATCCTGCACGGCGTGCCGAACTCGGTCCTGTGGCTGCTGGCGGACAACGAGTGGGCCAAGGCCAACCTCCTCCACGAGGCGGAGGCCGCCGGCATCGACGCCTCGCGCCTCGTCTTCGCGCCGCGTGTCGCACCGCCGGACTACCTGGCGCGTTTCCAGTTGCCGGACCTGGTGCTCGATACCTTCCCGTACAACGCCGGCACCACCGCCAGCGACTGCCTCTGGATGGGCACGCCCATCCTGACCCGCTCCGGCCGCAGCTACATCTCCCGCATGTGCGGCAGCCTGCTGACCGCCGTCGGCCTGCCGGACCTGATCACCTTCTCGGTCGAGGAATACGTCCAGCGCGCGATCCAGATCGGGCTGAATCCGGGCCGCGCGAAGTCCTACAAGCGCTACCTGCGGGACGAAGGGCGCAATAGCGCACTTTTCGACATGCCTGGCATCGTTCGTGACATCGAGCGCGAATTCGAGCAATTGGCACTCGCACATAGAAGCTGAAATTGACAAGATTTGATCAATGAACCGGCCTCACGATCCCTTCTTCGATGGTGACCAGCGCGCCCGCGGCCCCGGCCTGCGCCTGGCCGCGGAAGACGGCCAGCGTGCGCCCGGGATCCCGGACGCGCCGCACGACCCGCTCGCGGACCTGGCGCAGCAGCCGGCGATCGATCCGCTGCTGCAATGCCTGTCCTGGATCACGCAGCACCACGGCCGTGCCCGCTCGGTCGAGTCGCTGCGGGCCGGCGCGCCGGTGGAAGGGGCGCTCAGCCCCGACCAGGCCATCCGCCTGATGCGCGAAGCCGGCTACAACGCCGGCCTGCTGCGCAAGGGCATCGAGGAAATCAACCAGCTGCTGCTGCCGGCGGTGCTGCTGCTCAACGGCGGCGACGCCTGCGTGCTGGTGCGCCGCCTGGACGACGACGGCTCCGGCGCCGTCCGCTATGAGGTCGTCTTCCCCGGCCCCGAGGCGGCCAGCTGTGTCGCGCCGGCCTCCGAGCTGGACCAGGAGTACAGCGGCTTCATCCTGGCGATCGCGCCGCAGGAGGTCTCGCAGGCCCGGCCGATCAGCGGCGCCAAGGACGACGACACGCCGCTGCTGCAGGCCGATTCGCACTGGCTGTTCGGCACGCTCAAGCGCTTCATCCCGTACTACCGCTCGGCGATGCTCGCCGCGCTGCTGAGCAACGTGCTCATGATGGTCTCAGGCCTGGTGACCTCGGTCATCTACGACAAGGTGATCCCGCACCAGGCCTTCGTCACGCTGTGGACGCTGGCGGTCGGCGCGGGCCTGGCGCTGGTCTTCGACCTCTTCGCCCGCCAGCTGCGCGCGCACCTGATCGACCTCGCCGGCCGCAAGACCGACCTGATCGTCGGCGCCAAGCTGTTCCGCCAGACGCTGGGCGTGCGCATGGAACACCGCCCCGCGTCGGCCGGCTCCTATGCCCACTACCTGGCCCAGGTCGAAGTCGTGCGCGACTTCTTCACCTCGGCCACGATGTCGGTGCTGACCGACCTCCCGTTCGTGATCCTCTTCGTCGCGATGACCTTCATCATCGGCGGCCCCCTGGGCTGGGTGCTGCTGATCGCCATCCCCCTGATGCTGCTGATGAGCTTCGGCATCCAGGGCTATCTGCGCCGCGCGATGCGCACCAACATGACCGAGGCCGCCGACCTCCACGGCACGCTGGTGGAAGCGCTCGAAGGCCTCGAGGACCTCAAGACCACCGGCGCCGAAGGCCGCTTCCTGCGCCGCTACGAGCACAGCACCGCCATCGTCGCCGAGTCCGCGCTCAAGGCCCGCACCATGGCCAGCTGGAGCATGAACATCTCGATGACCATGCAGCAGGCGATCAACCTGGTGATGCTGGTCTGGGGCGTCTACCTGATCAACGAGAGCGTCATCAGCGCCGGCGCCTTGATCGGCGCGGTCATGTTCGCCGGCCGCGCCACCGTGCCGCTGAACAGTCTGGTGAGCCTGGCGACCCGCTACCAGGGCGCCCGCGCGGCGATGCTGTCGCTGAACTCGGTGATGAGCGCGCCGGTGGAGCGCGACGCCACCCGCAACTACGTCCCGCTGAACCAGATCACCGGCCGCATCGGCCTGAACGACATCGGCTTCTCCTACCCGGCGCAGGGCGACGCCCAGTCGCCCAAGGTGCTGCGCAACGTCACGATGCGCGTGCAGCCGGGCGAGCGTCTGGCCATCCTGGGCCGCATCGGCAGTGGCAAGTCGACCGTGCTGCGCATGCTGGCCGGCCTCTACCAGCCGACCGAAGGCCACGTCGAGATCGACGGCATCGACCTGCGCCAGGTCGATCCGGCCGAGTTCCGCAGCAAGGTCGGTTTCGTATCGCAGGAGCCGCGCCTGTTCCACGGCACGCTGCGCGACAACGTGCTGATGGGCCGCCACGTCGACGCGCAGCGGCTGGTCGAGGTCGCCAAGCTGACGGGCCTGGATCGCGTCGTCGCCGGCCATCCGATGGGCTGGGACCTGCCGGTGGGCGAAATGGGCTCGCTGCTGTCCGGCGGTCAGCGCCAGCTGGTCGCGCTCGCGCGCAGCCTCGTCACCAAGCCGCAGATCCTCCTCATGGACGAGCCGACCAGCTCGATGGACGCGCAGTCCGAGATCGCCTTCCTCCGTCAGCTGCGCGACGCCGCCGGCGACTGCACGTTGATCATGGTCACGCACCGTCCTGCGGTGCTGGAACTGGTGTCGCGCATCGTCGTCGTCGACACCGGCCGCCTTGTCATGGACGGCCCGCGCGATCAGGTGCTGGCGGCGCTGTCCGGCGCCCGCCCGCCCGGCCAGGCGCAGCAACAGCAGCCCCAGCCGGGCCAACCCGGCCAGCAGCCGCAAGGCGCACCCGTGCACGTCCATCCGGCCGCGCAGGCGCTGAACCGCGCGGCGTCCGTGTGACGTCCGATTGAAGTCCGCCCGACCTCCGTTCTGAAGTCCTCCTCCATGTCGCAGTCCCGCACCCTCAGCCGCGAAGAAGGCCTGTTCGTCGGCAGCGTCCAGTCGGCGCTGATCGACGAGCCGCTGCCGCGCGCCGTCTGGGCGCTCTACCTGATGGCCGCGGTGCTGCTGGTGGGGCTGGCCTGGTCGTCGATCGCGACCGTCGACGAGGTCACCCGCAGCGACGCGCGCATCGTGCCCGACGGCAAGGAACAAGTCATCGCCAGCCTGGAGTCCGGCACGCTGGGCAAGCTGCTGGTGCATGAGGGCGAGGAAGTCGAGGCCGGCGAGGCCCTGGCCGAACTGGATCCGACGCGCGCCGAGGCTGCCGAGAACGAAAGCCAGGCCAAGCGCCTGGGCCTGATGGCGCAGGTCGCGCGGCTGCGCGCCGAGGCGCTGGGCGTGCCGCTGAAGTTCCCGGACGAAGTGAAAGGCGTGCAGCGCCTGGTCGACAGCGAGTCCGAGGTCTTCGATACGCGTCGCCGCGTCCTCGAAGAGGCCACCGCCAGCATCAACCGAAGCATCGGCCTGCTCGCCACCGAGCAGAAGATGGCGCAGGACATGGCGTCCAAGGGCCTGATGTCCAACGTCGAGGTCATGCGCGTCACGCGCCAGGTCAACGAACTGCAGCAGCAGCGCAACGAGCGCATCAGCCGCTTCCGCCAGGATTCGAGCTCCGAGCTGTCGAAGGCGCAGACCGATCTCGCGCAACTGGACGAGCAACTGGTCGTGCGCCGCGACGCGGTCACGCGCTCGGTGCTGAAGTCGCCGGTCAAGGGCCTGGTCAAGAACATCAAGATGAACACGGTGGGCGGCGTCATCACCTCCGGCACGCCGATCATGGAGATCGTCCCCATCGGCCCGCGCATCCTGATCGAGGCGCGCATCAAGCCCAAGGACATCGGCTACATCCAGGTCGGGCAGACGGCGATCGTCAAGCTCAACGGCTACGACTTCAACGTCAACGGCGGCCTGCACGGCAAGATCGAGTACGTCAGTCCCGACGCGCTCGGCGAGACCGAGAAGAACAACGAAGGCACCTACTACCGCGTCGTGATCACCGCCGAGCGCAACACGCTGCGCGCCAAGGGCGAACCGTTGCCGGTCATTCCCGGCATGACGGCGATGGTGGACATCCGCACTGGCGAGCGCTCCGTGCTGAGCTACCTCCTGCGCCCGATGCTGAAGTCGAAGGAGGCGCTGCGCGAGCGTTGAACCTTCGGCGCGTTCCCGCCGCCGCTGGTGCCGCCCGCTTCACGCGGGCGGTTTCATTTGTAAGCCACGTCTGAAGGTCACGAACAGTCCGGTTGCGCGCCGCTTATCCACGCTTCGATTTCCCGCTGGAATGGTCCAGTAGAGCCCATGGGAAATTGCTTGCAGTACGCGTGACCATGACAGCCACCACCCGGCGCCCGAGCCTGCGGCGCACCGCCTTGTCCGCCATGTCCTCCTTCGGCATGACCGCCCGCCCGGCGCTCGTCCTGACGGCGCTGTGCGCCATCGGCGCGCCCGCCTGGGCGCAGGACCCGCCGCCCAGCCGGTGCTCCGACGAGCGCACGCTGCCGGCCGCGCAGCTGTCCGCCAAGGACACGGCGCTGCTGGACATCGGCGATTCCGACCCGCGCGCGCAGTTGCAGGAGCTGGTCAACCGGTCGCTCAACCGCAGCAAGGCGCTGGGCGCGACGCGGTTGCTCACGCAGGCGGCCGAGGCCGATTTCGAGGAAGCCAAGGCGCAGCGTCTGCCCACGGTGACCATGGGCCTGACGGCGGGTCACACCGGCACCGTCGTGCCGGGCAACGGTTCCATCGACAACTCCAGCGGGCTGCAGGGACGCGGCTCGCTGAGCGTGACCGCGCCGATCTACGACTCCGGCCGCATCACCAAGCTCACCGAGTGGCGCTCCCAGCTGCTCGACGCCGCCCGCTACGGACAGTCGAGCGCCGAAGAGCAGGTCGCCCTGCAGACCGTGTCGCTGGCGCTGGATCGCGGGCGTTACCAGCTCCAGGCGCAGGTCTACAGCCAGTACGTGCGCAAGATGTCCTGCCTGGTCGAGGCGCTGGAGATCATCACCCGGGCCGACCGTGGCCGCGCCAGCGAGCTGGTGCAGGCGCAGAAGAGCCTGCAGCAGGCCGACCTGTCGTACGAGCAGACCACCTCGGCGCTGCGCCAGACCGAGGTCCGACTGAAGCGCTTCGTCGGCGACGAGCTACCGCGCGGCGCGGCGATGAGCGCCGTGCTGGCGCGTCTGCCCGACCTCAACGAGATGCTGGCCGACGTCATGGTTTCGCCCGACGTCTCGGCCGCCGCGGCCCAGGCCCAGGCGCAGCGCAGCTATGCGGAATCGGTGCGCGCCGGGCAGCAGCCCAGCGTGAGCCTGCTGGTGAGCGGCAACTCGACGATCGGCCAGGCGCGGCAGACCGACTGGATCGGCGGCGTCACCGTGAACATCCCCATCGTGCAGCCGGGCGCCGACTCGGCGTTGACCTCGGCGAGGCGCCGCGCCCAGGCCGCGTCGCTGCAGCGCGACGAGACCATCGAGGCCAAGCGCTACCGCGTGCAGGAGATGTACGAGGCGGCGTCCTCGTCGCTGGACCGCTCGCGGCGCCTGGTCGACATCCTGCGCAGCAGCGAACGCGTCCGCGGCTTCACGCTGCAGCAGTGGCAGCAGCTCGGCAAGCGCTCGCTGTTCGACGTGATGGCCGCCGAAGGCGACTACTACTCGAACCGCATCGCCCACGTGAACGCGCTGTACGACGCGCAGCAGGTGGTGGCGATCATCTGGTCGCAAGGGCGGGGCGTCGTCACCCCGCTGCGCTGACGCGTTCCGGATCGTCCGTCCCGGCGCCGCGTCCCGGCCCTCGACCCGCTTTCGATCCATCCTTCGACCCGCCCGCTCCGCGAGGAACCGGCGGGTTTTCCCTTGCCGGACGTGCGTTGGCGCACTGTCGAAAAAGCTTACAGAGCCCCGTGAGGATTGCACGGGTTGATAAAAAAGTCCTTGTGAATCAATCGCTTGACGAGGTGGCACGCTTGCTGCTTATTCACTGCCAGGCGACCGGAGAGGCCGCTTCCCTCAAACAGGAGAGATCGATCATGATGAATAAGTTCAAGCTGATCTGGGGTGGCGCGCTGCTGGCTGTTGCTGGTCTGGCCCACGCCGATCCGTTCTATCTGGACATCGGCCAGAACTACGACCCGGCCGGTGGCGGCAAGCAATGCCCGACCTGCACGTCGAGCAAAGACCAGTTCACGCTGCGTTATGACTCGCAGACCATCGTGACCGACGTCGGTGCGCAGAACAACGGCATCACCGTCGGCGACACGACGGTCACCAAGGGCGGCCTGACCGTCGGTGGTTGGGACACGAACCTGATCACCAGCCTGATCCCGAAGCAGGTCTTCGGCAACAACAGCGACAACGGCTTCGGCAGCCAGTACCTGATCAGCTTCGGTTTCACCGATCTGCATGGCGTGGTGACCGGCAACGTCGGCCCCTCGCCGATGATCTCCTACGGCCCGACGGTCATCTCGATGTACCTGACCTTCGACGGCGTCAATTCCGTTCATTTCATGGACATCAAGGTCACCGGCGGTCAGTCCGACGGCCTGGGCACCGTGCTGTTCGGCGGCGCTGACTTCTCGAACGTCGACATCGCCGCGGCTGGCATCTACGCCAACCTGTTCCACTCGACGGGCTACACCTGCAACGGCTCCTCCGGCTTCTACGACATCTGGGTCGGTTGCGGCGAAGCGGGCAGCAAGGAAACCGCGATCAACTTCGTGTCGCACTTCGACAGCGACATCACCGAAACCCAGATCGTGGCCAACGGCAACGGCACCTACAGCATCACGTCGAACCACGACGGCAGCGCGACCTTCGCCGTGCCGGAACCGGCGTCGCTGGCCCTGGTCGGCCTGAGCCTGATCGGCCTGGCCGGCGTGCGCCGCCGCAAGAACGCCGCCTGATAGGCCTCATTCGCAGCCGGCGATCGCCGGCTCGAACGAAAAAATGCCCGCCAACCGGCGGGCATTTTCTTTGGTGCGTCGACGTGCTGCTGGAGCGTCAGGCCTTGGGCTTCTTCGGCAGCAGCAGACCGCGCACGTACTTGAACATCAGGCGCGACATCGGATGCCGGCCGCCGCCCGGGCGCCAGGTCTTGACCATCTGGTTGCGGAAGGCGTCGAAATGCAGGCCGCGCGGGGCGACGCGCGTCTCGCCGCGCTTGAGCATCAGCTTGATGCCGTTGGCGCAGGCGACGCCCGCCGCCAGCTCGATGCCGATGCAGGTCGACGGCACCTTGCGCTCGAACAGGTTGACCGTCTCGCGGTTCAGCAGGTAGTGCCGCTGGATCATCGCGGGCGACACGCCGCAGATGAACTTGACGATCTGCTCGCGGAAGCGCTGCTGGGGGTCGCGCTCGGCTTCGGCGCTCAGGCCGCCCTCGAAGTCGAAATAATCCTCGAAGCTCATGCCCTCCGGGTCGAAGGCCAGGAAGGCCGTGCCCATGCCCATGGGTGCGGCGGTCACCGCGGGAATGCCCAGCTCGCGGCAGCGCGCGAACACCTTGCGCCGCAGGTTCAGCGCGAAGATGTCCAGGCTGTCCATGTAGAGATGGGCGCCCTGCAGGAACTCGTCGATGTTGTGGTCGTGGATGCCGCCGGGAATCAGGTGCAGTCGGGCCTCGGGATTGATGTCGGCCAGCGTCTCGGCCACCGCGTCGAGCTTGTCGCGGCCCACCGTCGACGCGAAGGCGCCGGCCTGGCGGTTCATGTTGGGCCAGTCGAAGTGGTCCAGGTCGGAGATCCGGAAACCGCCCACCCCCAGTCGCGCCAGCGTGATGGCGTGCGTGCCGCCGACGCCGCCCAGCCCGCCGATGGAGACGGTGCTGTGACGCAGCTGCTCCTGTTCCGCCTCGGTCACCCAGCCGATGTTGCGGGAGAAGGCGTCGTGGTACTTGAAGGGACCCAGGTCCGGGCGGGGCACCGGTGTCGCCGTGCTGGCGGCGCCGGCGGCATTCGCGGCACCGGCGGCGGCCGTGGCGGTCGCGGGATTCGACATGGCGGTCCTCCTTGTTTTGTAACACTCGTGTGTCGAAAGACGAGTGTATGACGGGCTCCGCCCGGCCCGCCGTCGCCAGGAAACAGGGCGTCCTCCGAGGGGTTTCCCCAGATGCCGCGAAGCAACGCCGCGGCCACGCCGAAACTGCTCCAATCGGGCGTTTCACGGATAGCACGAAATTCCGTCGCGCCAGACCGGGTGTGCCCTCGGTCCGGGGGGTTCCCCCGGGGGCGGCGCTGAGGTGCAATCCGGTCAGTTTCCAGAGGGGTGGACATCGTGAAGAACACTGGATTGAAGATCGCTTCCATCAAGGCGGCCCAGGCGGCCAAGGTGGCGCTCCTGGCCGCCGCCGCGGCGCTGGCCGGCTGCTCGACCACCGGCAACCTGCCGGCCGCGCCGGTCGCGGCCTCGCAGGCGGACTACAGCTACGTCATCGGCGCCGGCGACCAGCTCAACATCATCGTGTGGCGCAATCCGGAGCTGTCGCAGAACGTCCCGGTCCGCCCCGACGGCAAGATCGCCGCGCCGCTGATCGACGAACTGCCCGTGCAGGGCAAGAACTCGGTCGAGGTCGCCCGCGACATCGAGAAGCAGCTCGGCAAGTACGTCCGCGATCCGGTCGTGACGGTGATCGTGACCAACTTCGTCGGCCCGTACAGCGAGCAGATCCGCGTCGTCGGCGAAGCCGCCAAGCCGATGTTCCTGCCCTACAAGCAGAAGATGACGCTGCTGGACGTGATGATCGCCGTCGGCGGTCTGACCGACTTCGCGGCCGGCAATTCGGCGTCCATCCTGCGCACCGCCGAAGGCAACAAGCAGTACTCGGTGCGCCTCAAGGACCTGATCCGTCGCGGCGACGTGTCCGCCAACGTCGAGATGCGTCCGGGCGATATCCTCATCATTCCGCAGAGCTTCTTCTGATCCCGGCCCTGGCGGCCGCGCGCGCGGTCGTCCGGGCCCAGCCGGGCGTCCCGCCGGCGCCCCGGGGCAGGCCGTCCGCGTCGGCGGCCGTGGCTCCAGTTTCCGCAGTTCCAGCAGTACAGGCCCGCCTCGAACCGGGCCCCGCCGGCGCTCCAGCCGGTGCAACCGAGATCGCCGCATGGATTCCCTCATCGCGCAATTGATGGCCGTCTTCAAGCGGATGTGGCGCTACCGCTGGCCGGGGCTGATCGCCTCCTGGCTGGCCGCCATCGCCGCGGCCGTGGTCGTTTTCGTCGTGCCCGACCGCTACGAGGCCAGCGCGCGGGTCTACGTCGACACCCAGTCCATCCTCAAGCCGCTGATGTCCGGCATGGCCGTGCTCACCAACACCGAGCAGCAGGTCAACATGCTGAGCCGCACGCTGATCAGCCGGCCCAACGTCGAGAAGCTGGTGCGCATGGCCGACCTGGACCTCAAGGCCACCAGCAAGTCGGAGCAGGAGGCGCTGATCGACCGCGTCACCCGCAACCTGTCGATCCAGACCGCCGGCAACTCGGCCAACAACCTGTACCTGCTGTCCTACCGCGACTCGTCGCCGGAGATCTCGAAGAAGGTGGTGGCCTCGCTGCTGTCGATCTTCATGGAATCCAGCCTGGGCGCCAGCCGCAAGGACAGCACGACCGCCGCGACCTTCCTGAACGAGCAGATCAAGACCTACGAGACCAAGCTCGAGGAGGCCGAGGCGCGCCGCAAGGAATTCCGCCTGCGCAACCTGCAGCTGACGCAGGCCGACGGCAAGGACGCCGCCTCGCGCCTGGCCGAGAGCAGCAACCAGCTCGAGGCCGCCCGGCTGCAGCTGCGCGAGGCCGTGAACGCCCGCGACGCCGCGCGCCAGCAGATCGAGGCCGAGCGCAAGCGCGCCCAGCCCGGCACCAGCCTGCAGAGCCTGATGCAGGAGAGCGCGCAGAAGTTCGCGACGCCCGAGCTGGACAACCGCATCGCCGAGCTCAAGCGCAACCTGGATCAGCTGCAGCAGCGCTACACCGACGCGCATCCGGACATCCTCAACGTCAAGCGCCAGATCCGCGACCTGGAAGACCAGCGTCGCAAGGAGGTCGCCGACCTGCAGAAGGCCGCGCTCGCCAATCCGATGCCGACCGGCGGTCCCAACGACAGCCTGGCCAACCAGGAACTGGCCCGCATCCTGGCGGCCAAGGAAGTCGAAGTCGCGCAGATCCGCGCCCGCGTCGACGAGTACAGCTCGCGCTACAACTCCGCGCAGGGCGCGATCAAGCTGGCGCCGCAGCTGGAGGCCGAGTTCGCGCAGCTGAACCGCGACTACGACATCATCAAGAAGAACTATCAGGAGATGGTCGAGCGCCGTGAATCGGCCTCGCTGTCGAACGACCTGGACAACACCTCCGGCGTCGCCGATTTCCGCATCATCGATCCGCCGCGCGCCTCGCCCAAGCCGGTGTCGCCGAACCGCCTGATGCTGCTGGCCGCCGGTCTGGTGGTGGCGGCGCTGGCCGGCCTGGTCACGGCCTTCGCCGCGAGCCAGATCCGTCCCGTCTTCCACGACCTCAACGAACTGCGCAACCGCCTGGAACTGCCGATCCTGGGCGCCGTGTCCCGCCAGGAGACGCGCGAGGACCGGCGACGCCAGAAGGTGGACCTGGTGCGCTTCGGCGTCGCCTCGGGCAGCCTGGTGAGCCTGTATGCGGTCGGCCTGATCGGCATGGCCATCTGGATCAGCCGCCAGGCCGGGTGAGGGGAGCTTCCACATGACGAGCCTGATCGAACAAGCCGCCGCGCGGCTGGAACAACTGAAGCAGGCCGGCGTCGACGTCGGCCAGCCGACCGCCGCCGCGCCGGCGACGGCACCGGCCGCCCCGGCGACCCCCGTGGCGGCGCCGCCGGCCGTGATCGCCCCGTCCCCAGTTGCCGCGTCCGCTGCCGCACCCGTTGCAGCGCCGGCGGTGATCCGCGCCCCCGGCGACGTCACGTCCAAGCGCGTCGACCTGGACCTGGAGGCGCTCACGGCGCAGGGATTCCTGACGCCCAATGCGCCGCGCACCGTGATGGCGGACCAGTACCGCAACATCAAGCGGCCGTTGATCCGCAACGCGACGAACAAGGGCGCCTCGTCGCTGAATCACGCCAACCTGATCATGGTGACCAGCGCGCTCCCCGGCGAAGGCAAGAGCTTCACCTCGCTGAACCTGGCCATGTCGATCGCGGCCGAGTTCGACAGCACCGTGATGCTGGTCGACGCCGACGTCGCCCGCCCGTCGATGCTGCGCATGCTGGGCCTGCCGCCCGGTCCCGGCCTGCTCGACGTGCTGGAGAAGGAAGCGGACATGGCCAGCGTCCTGCTCAAGACCAACGTCGACAAGCTGACGCTGCTGCCCAGCGGCCGTCCGCATGCGCGCGCCACCGAGCTGCTGGCCAGCGACGCGATGACCGCGCTGCTGGACGACATGGCCAAGCGCTATCCGGACCGGATCATCATCTTCGACAGCCCGCCGCTGCTGCTGACCACCGAATCGCGGGTGCTGGCCACGCACATGGGCCAGATCGTGATCGTCGTGCAGGCGGAGCGCACGCCGCAAAGCGCGGTGCAGCAGGCCGTCGCCGCGATCGAGCACTGCCCGCTGAAGATGCTGCTGCTCAACCAGGCCAGCAACAAGCGCAGCAGCGGTTACGGCTACGGTTACGGGTACGGCTACGGCTACGGTTATGGCTACGGTCATGCCGACGGACAGGGGCACGCGCCGGAAGGTGCGTCGGGCCCGGCCGGCAACTCGGACAAGGCCTGACACGATGACGCGGGCCTACGACCTCCGCCGCCGGCCGTCGCCGCCACACGGCTCTACAGCCCCTGCGGCGCCGGCGACTCCGGCAGCGCTGGCCTCCCGGGTCTCCCCGCTGCGCGGCGCCTGCCTCGCCGCGCTGGGCCTGGCCGCCGCCATCGCCCACGCCCCGTCCGCGGCGCAGGAGTCGGGCGGCGCCGCCGGTTCGCGGTCGGGCTTCAGCGTCACGCCGCGCGTCAGCGTCTCCGAGACCTGGAGCGACAACCTCGACCTGAGCTCCGGCAGCGCGCGCGACCGCGGCTTCATCACGGCAGTCTCGCCCGGCGTGACGATCTCCAGCGGCCGCGGCGCGATCCGCGGCACCTTCGACTACACGCTCGACGGCATCCTCTACACGAAGAGCGACCGCGACGCGCGTCTGCAGAACCAGCTGAGCACCCGCATCACCGCGGAGCTGGTGCCCTCGGCGCTGTTCGTCGACGTGGCCGGCGACATCAGCCAGCAATCGATCTCGGCCTTCGGCCAGCAGTCGCCCGACAACAAGCTCGACAGCAGCAACCGCACAGAGACCCGCATGCTGCAGGTCTCGCCGTACTGGCGCGGCCGGCTGGGCAGCTTCGCCGGCTTCGAGCTGCGCGCGATGGGGCAGATGCGCGACTCCAGCGACGGCGGCACCGGCGCCGCCGGCGGCAGCGGGGACAGCAAGCAGGGCACGCTGTCGCTCAACCTCTTCGGACCCGTCGGTCGCGAGCTCAACTGGGGCCTCAACGCGTCCACGACGCGCATGCACTTCGAACAGACCAGCGTCGACTACCGGACCACCAGCGTGCTGGGCTCGCTGAACTGGACGCCGGACATCGACTGGACCGTCGGCCTGACCGGCGGCCGCGAACGCAGCGATTTCTTCGGTCCCGAAACCACCTCCGTCTACGGCGCGAACCTGCGCTGGTCGCCGGGGCCGCGCACCAAGTTCGCCGCGGAGTGGCAGCACCACAGCTACGGCGACAGCCACAACATCACCTTCGACCACCGCATGGCGCAGTTCTCGCTGCGCGCCAACAGCAGCCAGAACGTCAGCACCGGCGAGACGCCGACCCAGGCGACCAACTACCAGCTGCTGGACCTGCAGTTCAGCAGCCTGGAGCCCGATCCGGTCAAGCGCGACGCGTTCGTGCGCGCGACGCTGGCCTCGCTGGGCCTGAATCCGAACTCGTTCAGCGGCGCCGGTTTCCTGAGCAACACCGCGTCGCTGCAACGCCGCAGCGAGGTGTCCATGATCTGGACCGGACCGCGTCTGACGATCACGCTCAGCGGCAACGACAACAAGAACCGCCGCCTCATCAACTCGTCGCTGGGCGTGGGCAGCGGCGACCTGGCGCTGACGGACCGGGTGCGCCAGCGCGGCGCGACGGTGTCCATGGGCTACAAGCTGACGCCGCTGGCCAACGCCAACGTCAGCTACACGCGGCAGAACTCCCGCGGCGACGGCGGCGGCGTCGGCAGCAACGACATGCGCACGCTGGCCGCCAACGCCACCTACCGGCTGGGTCCCCGCACCGACGCGTCCTTCGGCCTGCGCCAGACGAAGTTCGACGACACCGGCCTGTTCGCCACCAGCTATCAGGAACACGCGATCTACGCATCGCTGACCCAGCGCTTTTAAGCAGTCACCGCCATGTACGAGGCCTTCTACGGGCTGGCCAGCAAGCCGTTCCAGCTCAGTCCCGATCCCAGCTTCTACTTCGGCAGCAAGCAGCATCGCCGCGCCAAGGCCTACCTCGACTACGGGGTGCTGCGCAGCGACGGCTTCATCGTCATCACCGGCGAGATCGGCGCCGGCAAGACGACGCTGGTGCGCGGGCTGCTGGACAGCCTGAACCGCAGCAACGTCGTGATCGGCAACATCGTCACGACGCAGCTGGACGCCGAGGACACGCTCCGCCTGGTCGGCGCGGCCTTCGGCGTGCGCGTCAAGGACCTGCCCAAGAGCGAAGTGCTGATGGCGCTGGAGGCCTTCTTCGTCAGCGAGGCCAGCCGCGGCAAGCGCTGCCTGCTGATCGTCGACGAGGCGCAGAACCTGAGCGCCCGCGCGGTCGAGGAACTGCGCATGCTGTCCAACTTCCAGTTCGGCAACCAGTCGCTGGTGCAGACCTTCCTGGTCGGGCAGCCGGAGTTCCGCGCGATCCTGCAGCGGCCCGAGATGGAGCAGTTCCGCCAGCGCATCGCGGCGAGCTGCCACATCGGACCGCTGGACGAGGAGGACACGCAGCGCTACATCGAGCACCGGCTCAAGTGCGCCGGCGCCACCGACAAGCCGGGCTTCGACGCCGACGCGTTCACCGCGCTGCATCGCGCCAGCCACGGCATCCCGCGCCGCATCAACACCCTGTGCGACCGGCTGCTGCTGCTGGGTTTCATGCACGAGAACCCGCACCTGACCGCCGCCGACGTGGAGGAGGTCGTGCAGGACCTGTCCAACGAATCGGCGTCCGCGCCGGCGCCGGCGGTGCACGGGTCCGAGATCAACGGCCACGCGTCCGAAGGCGATCTGGCGGTCGACCTGGACCTGACGCGGCTGCGATCGCGCATGGCGGGCGGCGGCTTGAACGGGGAACTGGGCGCGCTGGCCGACGGCCTCGCGGGCCTGAACCTGGACGACCAGGATGCACGCCTGCAGCGCATCGAGGACAGCCTGACGCGCCTGGAACGGATCAACCAGCAGACGCTGGCGCTGCTGCAGAAACTCGTGGGAGCGATGCGATGAACAAGATCCGCAACGCGATGAGCATCGACGTGGAGGACTACTTCCAGGTCTCCGCCTTCGCGCCCTACATCGCCCGCGGCGAGTGGGACGCGCGCGAGTGCCGCGTCGAGCGCAACATCGCGCGCATCCTGGACCTGCTCGACGCGAAGCAGGTCAAGGCCACCTTCTTCACGCTGGGCTGGATCGCGCAGCGTTATCCGCAGATCGTGCGCGAGATCGTCGCGCGCGGTCACGAGCTGGCGAGCCACGGCTTCGGCCACGAGCGCGCCAGCGACCTGGACCGCGCCGCGTTCCTCAAGGACGTGGGCGACGCCAAGGCGCTGCTCGAGGACCTGGGCGGCGTCGAGGTCAAGGGCTATCGCGCGCCGAGCTTCTCGATCGGCAAGGACAACCTCTGGGCCTTCGACGTGCTGGCCGAATGCGGTTACCGCTACAGCTCCAGCGTCTATCCCATCGAGCACGACCACTACGGCATGCCCGATTCGCCGCGCTTCGCCTACGAGGTCCGTCCGGGCCTGATCGAGGTACCGGTGACCACGCTGCGCTGGCGCGGCAAGAACTATCCGAGCAGCGGCGGCGGCTGGTTCCGGCTGCTGCCCTACGGCGTGTCGCGCTGGATGATCGAGCGCTTCAACCGCATCGAGGGCCGCAGCGCGGTCTTCTACTTCCACCCGTGGGAGATCGATCCGGAGCAGCCCCGCATCCCCGGCATCGACGCGAAGACGCGCTTCCGCCACTACGTCAACATCGGCCGCACCGAGTCGCGCATCGAGCAGCTGCTCGGCGATTTCGCCTGGGGACGGATGGACGAGATCTTCCTCGCGCCGACCGGCGCCGAGCGGTTGGCGGCATGACCCCGGCGCCCACGAGTCCGGTCCAGGTCAAGCGGCTGGCGCTGAAGGACGCGGACGGCGCGAAGCGCTGGGATGCGTTCGTGCACGGCTGCCCGTCGGCCACCTTCTTCCACCTGGCCGCGTGGCAACGCATCATCCGCCAGCAGTTCGGCCACGCGGGCTACTTCCTCTACGCCGAGCGCGACGGCGTCATCGAAGGCGTGCTGCCGCTGGCCGAGAACAAGAGCCGGCTCTTCGGCCACGCGCTGGTGGGCCTGCCGTTCGCGGTCTACGGCGGCGTCGCCGCGGTCAGCGAAGACGCGGCCCGCGCGCTCGAGGACGAGGCGCAGGCGATCGCGCGCCAGCTCGGTGTCGAGCATCTGGAGCTGCGCAACGTCGAGCGCCGACACCTCGACTGGCCGCACCAGGACCTCTACGTGACCTTCCGCAAGGAGATCCTGGAGGACGAGGAGGCCAACATGCTCGCCATCCCGCGCAAGCAGCGCGCGATGGTCCGCAAGGGCATCAAGAACGAGCTGAAGGCGGAGATCGACCGCGACGTGTCGCGCTTCTTCGCGCTCTACGCGGACAACGTCCACCGCCACGGCACGCCCGCGATGCCCAGGCGCTATTTCCAGGCGCTGCTGGACGAGTTCGGCGACGCCGCCGAGGTGCTCGTCGTCAGCAGCCCGCAGGGCGAGCCGCTGTCGGGCGTGCTGAGCTTCTACTTCCGCGACGAGGTGCTGCCGTACTACGCCGGCGACGCGGTCGCCGCGCGCGACCTGGCCGCCAACGACTTCAAGTACTGGGAGCTGATGCGCCGCGCCTGCGGCCGCGGGCTCAAGGTCTTCGACTACGGCCGCAGCAAGCAGGGCACGGGCAGCTACTCGTTCAAGAAGAACTGGGGCTTCGAACCGACTCCGCTGAACTACGAATACTGCCTCTACAAGCGCGAGGCCGTGCCGCAGAACAACCCCAGCAACGCCAAGTACCAGCTGATGATCAAGGCCTGGCGCAGGCTGCCGATCGCCGTCGCGAACTGGCTCGGCCCGCACATCGTGCGCAGCCTGGGCTGAGGACGACGCCATGGCCAACATCCTCTACCTGGTCCACCGGCTGCCGTACCCGCCCAACAAGGGTGACAAGCTGCGCTCGTACCACCTGCTCAAGCACCTGACGGCGCATCACAAGGTCTGGCTGGGCACCTTCGTCGACGACGCCGAGGACTGGGCCCATGTGCCCGCGCTGCAGGCGCAGTGCGAGGCGCTTTACGCCGTCGACCTGAACCCGCTGCTGGCGCGCGTGGCCAGCCTGCGCGGCCTGGCGACCGGCGAGGCGCTGAGCCTGCCGTACTACCGGCACCGCGCGATGCGCGACTGGATCGCGACGATCGCGAAGACGCAGCGCTTCGACGCGATCGTGGTGTTCTCGTCGACGATGGCGCAGTACGCCGAACAGCTGCGCGAGATCGCCGGTCCGGTGCCCATGCTGGTCGACTTCGTCGACGTGGATTCGGCCAAGTGGACCGACTACGCCAAGGCCAACCGCTGGCCGATGTCCTGGCTGTACCGCCGCGAAGGCCGCGAGCTGCTGGCCTACGAGCGCCGCGTCGCCGAACAGGCGCGCTGCTCGTTCTTCGTCACCGAGGGCGAGAAGGCGCTGTTCCAGCGCCTGTCGTCCACCGGCGCGCCGGTCGAGGCGCTGGGCAACGGCGTCGACAGCGGCTACTTCGCCCCGTTGCCGCAGCAGGCGAATCCGTTCGCCGAAGACGAGCTGCCGCTGGTGTTCACCGGCGCGATGGACTACTGGCCCAACGTCGACGCGGTGCAGTGGTTCGCCGCCGAGGTGCTGCCGCAGCTGCGCCAGCGCTGGCCGACGCTGCGCTTCACCATCGTCGGCCGGGCGCCGACGCCCGCGGTGCTCGCGCTGGCGGGCGACGCGGTGCGCGTCACCGGCACGGTCCCGGATGTGCGGCCCTACCTGCAGCATGCGGCGGCGGTCGTCGCGCCGCTGCGGCTGGCGCGCGGCGTGCAGAACAAGATCCTGGAGGCGATGGCCGTGGGCCGTCCGGTCGTGGCGGCGCGCAGCTGCGTCGAGGCGCTGGGCGCCGACGGCGTGCTCGCCGGCCAGGACCTGCTGTCGGCCGACAGCGCCGCCGACTACCTCGAACTGGTCCACGCGCTGCTGAGCGCGCCGGCCCGCGCGCAGGCGATCGGCCAGCAGGCGCGCGAACGCGTGCTGCGGCAGTTCAGCTGGCAGGCCCACCTCGCGAAGCTCGACGGGTATCTCCCGCAGGGGACCGCGCCCGGGCAAATTCAAGGACAGGCGGCATGAGCGCCACGACGCCGTCCGCGCTCCAGCAGCGCGGCATGCCCGATTCCTGGCGCCGCCCGTTGGTGGTGCTGGTCCTGCTCGTCATCGCCTTGCTGCTGCTGTATCGGCACACGGCGCTGGGCATGGTCACGATCTGGTGGCGCTCCGGCACCTTCACCCATGCCTTCCTGGTGCCGCCGATCGCCCTGTGGCTCGCCTGGCGGCGCCGCGCGATGGTCGCGCCGCTGACGCCCCGGCCGGTGCCATGGCTGGCGCTGCCGCTGGTGGCGCTGGGCGCGGTCTGGCTGTTCGCCGACTTCGCCGCGATCAACGCGGTCACGCAGTTCACGCTGGTCGCGATGCTCGTGCTGCTGGTGCCGGCGGTGCTGGGCTGGCGCGTCGCGCGCGAGATGGCGTTCCCGCTCGGTTTCCTGTTCTTCTGCGTGCCGGTCGGCGAGTTCCTGCTGCCGCAACTGATGGACTGGACCGCGAAGTTCACCGTCGTCGCGCTGCGTCTGAGCGGACTGCCGGTCTACCAGGAAGGACTGCAGTTCATCATCCCGAGCGGCCAGTGGTCGGTGGTCGAGGCCTGCTCCGGCGTGCGCTACCTGATCGCCTCGGGAATGGTCGGCACGCTCTACGCCTACCTCAGCTACCACTCGACGCGCCGCAGGCTGGGCTTCATCGCCTTCGCGCTGGCGCTGCCGCTGGTGGCCAACTGGGCGCGCGCCTACCTGATCGTGATGATCGGCCACCTGTCGGGCAACACGCTGGCCGTCGGCGTCGACCACCTGATCTACGGCTGGGTGTTCTTCGGCATCGTGATGCTGGCCATGTTCCTCATCGGCGCGCGCTGGGCCCAGCCGGACCTGCCGCTGGTGCCGCCGCCGCGCGATGTCGCCGCGCCCACGACCGGCGCCGCCTGGACCGCCGCGGCGGCCGTTCTGCTCGCCATCGCGCTGCCGATCGCCGCCGGCGGCTGGCTGCGCCAAGGGCATTCGGCCCCGATCGCCGCGCTGCCCGCCGTGCCGGCGGAGCCGGGCTGGCAGGACCAGGTCGTGCCGTCGGATGCCTGGGAGCCGGACTTCGAAGGCGCCAATGCCAGGCTGCACCAGGAATTCACCGGCCCGGCGCAGGTCGGCGCCGCGACCGCGCGCGTGGGCCTGCACCTGCAGTACTTCCGCGACCAGGACTACGAACGCAAGCTGGTGAGTTCCAGCAACGCCGCCGTGTCGGCGGAGGACAAGCGCTGGGCCGTCACCGGTCGCGGCCAGACGGACTTCGCGCCGCTCACCGGCGCCTCGGCGGCCCCGGTGCCGATGCTGACCACGCAGGTGCGCGCCTCGTCGCTGGACGCGGTGAACGCGCCGCGGATGCTGGTGTGGCACGTGTACTGGATCAACGGCCGTCCGATGACCAGCGCCTGGCAGGCGCGCGTGCGCGGCGCGCTGGAGCGCCTCCAGGGCCGCGGCGACGACGCGGCGCTGGTGCTGGTCTACACCGAGGCCGACGACCAGGCCGCGCAACGCCTGACCCTGTTCCTGCGCCAGCATTGGGGCACGATCGACGCGCAGCTCCGGCGCGTGCGTGACGGCGGCGCCGTCGCGACGCCGCCGGGGCCTTCGACGCCGGGCGTGCAAAGCATGCGGAGCGTGCAGGGCGTTCCGGGAGCGTCGACATGAGCGCCGGTCTGAGTGTCGGGCGCGCGCTCGCGTCGGCCGATGATCGGCCGCTTGTGCTGCACGTGATGTACCGCTTCGACACCGGCGGTCTCGAGAACGGCGTGGTGAATCTGATCAACCACATGCCGGCGGACCGCTACCGGCATGCGATCGTGGCGCTGACCGAAGTCACCGACTTCCGCAAGCGGCTGCAGCGCGACGACGTCGAGTGCTTCGCGCTGAACAAGCCGCCAGGGCAGGGCTTCTGGCTCTACCCCCAGCTCTACAGGCTGTTCCGCACGCTCAAGCCCGCGATCGTGCACAGCCGCAACCTGGCGGCGCTGGAAGTGCAGCTGCCGGCCTGGGCCGCGCGCGTGCCGGTGCGCATCCACGGCGAGCACGGGCGCGACGTCGGCGACCTGGACGGCCGCAACCGCGCCTACCAGCGCGTGCGCCGCTTCTACAAGCCCTTCGTCTCGCATTACATCGCGCTGTCGCGTGATCTCGGCGACTACCTGACCGGACCGGTCGGCGTGCCGCCCGCGCGCGTGAGCCAGTTCGTCAACGGCGTCGACACGACGCGCTTCCAGCGCCAGCAGGCCGAGCCCATCCCCGGCTGTCCCTTCGATCCCGCCGCGCACTGGCTGATCGGCACGGTCGGCCGCATGGCGCCGGTGAAGGACCAGCTGATCCTGACGCGCGCCTTCATCGCGCTGATCGGCCAGTCGGCGGGCCTGCCGGACCTCCGGGCACGCGCGCGGCTGGTGCTGGTCGGCGACGGTCCGCTGCGCGCGCAATGCCAGGCGCTGCTCGACGAAGCCGGGCTGGGCGATCTCGCCTGGCTGCCGGGCGAGCGCACCGACGTGCCGGCGGTGATGCGCGGGCTGCACGTCTTCGCGCTGCCGTCGCTGGCCGAGGGCATCTCCAACACCATCCTCGAGGCGATGGCCAGCGGGTTGCCGGTGGTCGCGACCGAGGTGGGCGGCAACGCGGACCTGGTCACGCGCGAGGTCAGCGGCCTGCTGGTGCCGGCCGCGGATCCCGAGGCGATGGCCGCCGCGCTGCTGCGCCTGGCCCGCGATCCGGCGCGCGCCGCCGCGATGGGCGAAGCCGGCCGGGCGCGGGTCGAGGAGGATTTCAGCATGCGGGCCATGGTCGGGCGCTACCAGGGTCTGTATGACACGCTGCGCGGCCACAATGCCGGCAGCCACAAGAACTGACACGGACGGACGCGGGGTAGGACCATGTGCGGAATCAGCGGACTTTTCGACACCCGGGGGCGGCGCGACTTCGACGGCGCGCTGATGCATCGCATCAACGATTCGCTGCACCACCGCGGCCCCGACGAAGGCTCCATCCACCTGCAGCCGGGGCTGGCCTTCGGCCACCGCCGGCTGTCCATCATCGACATCGCGACCGGGCAGCAGCCGCTGTTCAACGCGGACCACTCGGTGGGCATCGTCTTCAACGGCGAGATCTACAACTACCGCGAGCTGACCGCTGAACTGGGCGCGCTGGGTTACCAGTTCCAGACCAAGAGCGACACCGAGGCCATCGTGCATGCCTGGTCGGCCTGGGGCGAGGACTGCGTGCAGAAGCTGCGCGGCATGTTCGCGTTCGTGATCTGGGACAAGGCGCGCGACCAGCTCTTCATGGCGCGCGACCGGCTCGGCGTGAAGCCCATGTTCTACGGCCTGCTGGACGACGGCACGCTGGTCTTCGGCTCGGAGCTGAAGGCGCTGCTCGCGCATCCGGGCATGAAGCGCGACATCGTCCCGCAGGCGGTGGAGCAGTACTTCGCCCTGGGCTACGTCGCCGAGCCGCACACCATCTTCCGCCAGGCGCTGAAGCTGCCGCCGGCGCACACCCTGGTCATCCGGCGCGGCGAGCCGCTGGGCCAGCCGCGCCGCTACTGGGACGTGAGCTTCACGACCGACAACAGGATCGACGAGGTCCAGGCGCAGGAGGAACTGACGCGCCGCCTGCGCGAGGCCGTCAAGCTGCGGCTGATCTCCGAGGTGCCGCTGGGCGCCTTCCTGTCGGGCGGCGTGGACTCCAGCGCGGTCGTCGCGATGATGGCCGGCGAGACCAACGGGCCGGTGAAGACCTGCTCGATCGGTTTCGACGACCCGCAGTACAACGAGTCCGAGTTCGCGCAGATGGTGGCGGACCGCTATCGCACCGAGCATCACGTCGAGACGGTCCAGAGCGACGACTTCGACCTGATCGATACGCTGGCGCGGCTCTACGACGAGCCTTACGCCGACAGCTCCGCGATCCCGACCTACCGCGTCTGCCAGCTCGCGCGCAAGCACGTGACGGTGGCGCTGTCGGGCGACGGCGGCGACGAGAGCTTCGGCGGCTACCGCCGCTACAAGCTGCACATGATGGAGGAGCGCATGCGCGCCAGCCTGCCGCTGGGGCTGCGCAAGCCGCTGTTCGGCACGCTGGGCCGGCTCTATCCGAAGGCGGACTGGGCGCCGCGCGTCTTCCGCGCGAAGACCACCTTCCAGGCGCTGGCCCGCAACTCGGTCGAGGCCTACTTCCACACGATGTCCGTGATCCGCGACAACGAGCGCATGCCGCTGTACAGCGCGCGCTTCAAGTCCGAGCTCGGCGGCTACAACGCGCGTGACCTGTTCCTGCGGCATGCGGAGCGCGCCAACACCGACGATCCGTTGGCGCTGATCCAGTACATCGACACGCACACCTACCTGGTCGGCGACATCAACACCAAGGTCGACCGCGCGTCGATGGCGCATTCGCTGGAAGTCCGCGAGCCGTTGATGGACCACCCGCTGGTCGAGTGGCTGGCCACGCTGCCGTCCCACTTGAAGCTGCGCGGCGGCGAGGGCAAATACCTGTTCAAGAAGACGCTGGAACCGCATCTCCCCAACGACGTGCTCTACCGGCCGAAGATGGGCTTTGCCGTGCCGCTGTCGCGGTGGTTCCGCGGCCCGCTGCGCCAGCGCGTGCGCCACTCGCTGCTGGGCGGTCCGCTGGCGGATTCGGGCATGTTCGACCTCAAGACCGTCGGCCAGATGGTCGAGCAGCATGAGAACGGCAGCCGCGACCACAGCACGCCGCTGTGGACGCTGCTGATGTACGACGCCTTCCTGCGCAACGTCATGGGCGCGACCTCGATGCGCGAAGCCGCCTGAATCCTGTGAGTCCTCTGAGTCCTGTGAGCCCCGTCAGTCCCGTTCCCTCGATGTCTTTCCGCTCCGCATGAAGATCCTGTACCACCATCGCACCGCGTCCAAGGACGGCCAGGCGGTCCACATCGAGGAGATGATCGGCTCGCTGCGCGCGCTCGGCCATGAGGTGCGCGTGGTCGCGCCCGGCGGCGAATCGGCGCCGGAGGACAAGGCGAAGATGGGGGACGACACCGGCTGGGTGCATCGCCTGCGGGCCAAGCTGCCCAAGTTCGTCTACGAGCTGCTGGAGCTGGCGTACTCGCTGGTCGCCTACCGCCGCCTGGCGGCGGCGGCGAAGGACTTCCAGCCCGACTTGATCTACGAGCGCTACAACCTCTTCCTGCTCAGCGGGCTGATGCTCAAGCGGCGCCTGGGCTTGCCGCTGCTGCTGGAGGTGAACGCACCGCTGGTCGACGAACGCGCGAAGTTCGGCGGCCTGGCGCTGCCGCGCGTCGCCCGCTGGGCCGAAGGTGTCGTCTGGCGCGGCGCCGACGCGGTGCTGCCGGTGACGAAGGTGCTCGGCGCCATGGTGGGCGAGCGCGGCGTGCCGCAGGATCGCCTCGTCGTGATCCCCAACGGCATCAACGAGGAGCACTTCGACGCGGCACCGTCGCCCGACGAGGCCAAGCGGACGCTGGGCTGGGACGGCGCGCTGGTGCTGGGCTTCACGGGCTTCGTGCGCGACTGGCACGGCATGGACCGCGTGATCCGCTGGATGGCGTCCGATGCGGCGCCCGCGAACGCACGGCTGCTGCTGGTCGGCGACGGCCCGGCGCGGGCCGACCTCGAAGCGCTGGCCGGCGAGCTGAAGCTCGGCGAGCGCGTGCGCTTCACCGGCGTGGTCTCGCGCGACGCGGTGCCGGCCTACGTGGCGGCCTTCGACATCGCGCTGCAGCCGGCGGTGGTCGCCTACGCGTCGCCGCTGAAGCTCTTCGAGTACCTGGCGCTGGGCAAGGCCATCGTCGCACCCAACCAGCCCAACATCGAGGAAGTGCTGGACGACGACCTCAACGCCTTGCTCTTCGATCCGGCCCAGCCCGGCGCGCTGGAAGCGCTGCTGGCGCGGCTGGCGTCGGACGAGGCGCTGCGCCGCCGTCTGGGCGAAGGCGCGCGCGCGACGATCGGGCGTCTGCACCTGACCTGGCATGGCAACGCCGAGCGCGTCGTGGCGTTGGGCCAGTCGCTGAAGGCCGGGCAGGGCGTGCCGCAGGGCCGCGGCGGCAAGCCGGCCGCCGAGGACGCGCGCTCCCGGTCAGGGGCCTGAGCATGCTGAAGCTGCTGACCTTCTCGACGCTGTATCCGAGCGCGGTGATGCCCAGCCACGGCATCTTCGTGGAGACGCGGCTGCGTCACCTGATCGCGTCGGGGCAGGCCGGATCGCGCGTCATCGCGCCGGTGCCGTGGTTCCCGTTCAAGGGCGAGCGCTTCGGCGAATACGGCAGGTTCGCCGCGACGCCGGCGCGCGAATCGCGCCACGGCCTGGACGTCGCGCATCCGCGCTTCGTCCGCCTGCCCAAGGTCGGCATGAGCAGCGCGCCCTACACGCTGGCCTGGAGCTTCCTGCGCGCGGCGCGGCAGCTGCAGGCGAGCGGCGACGACTTCGACCTGATCGACGCGCACTACTTCTATCCCGACGGCGTCGCCGCGGTGATGGTGGCGCGGGCGATGAACAAGCCGGTGGTGATCACCGCGCGCGGCACCGACATCAACCTCATTCCCCGGCACGCTTTCCCGCGCAAGCTGATCCTGCGCGCGGCCGACCAGGCCGACGCCATGATCACCGTCTGCGAGGCGCTCAAGGACGAACTGGTCGCGCTGGGCGCCGATCCCGCCAAGGTGACTGCGCTGCGCAACGGCGTGGACCTGACGCTCTTCCATCCCGCCGGACGGGACGAGGCGCGCGCCGCGCTGGGGCTCGCCACCGGCCGATTCACGCTGGCCTCGGTCGGTCACCTGATCGAGCGCAAGGGCCACGAGCTCGTCATCGGCGCGTTGGCCGAGCTGCCGGACGTCGATCTGCTCATCGCCGGCGCCGGCCCGGAGGAGGGCGCGCTGCGCCGTCTGGCCGAGTCGCTGGGCGTGAGCTCGCGCGTGCGCTTCCTCGGCGCGCTGCCGCAGGCGCAACTGCGCGAGGTCTACACCGGCGTCGACGCGCTGGTGCTGGCGTCCAGCCGCGAAGGCTGGGCCAACGTGCTGCTGGAGGCGATGGCCTGCGGCACGCCGGTGGCGGCGTCCAACGTGTGGGGCACGCCCGAGGTCGTGGCCAGCCCGGAGGCCGGCGAGCTGATGCCCGAGCGCACCGCCGCCGGCGTGGCCGAGGCGGTGCGCCGCCTGCGCGCCGCGCCCCGCGACCGCGCCGCGACCCGGCGCTACGCCGAGCGTTTCAGCTGGGACGCGACCACGCAAGGCCAGCTCGACCTGTTCCACCGCATCCTGGCCGCGCGGCGGTCGCCGGAGCTCCGTCATGCGTGACCTGATCATCCTGGGCCTGTTCGTGGCCCTGATCTACAAGACCTTCAAGGACCCGGTCTGGGGCGTGCTCGGCTGGGTGTGGATGGGCGTGATGAACCCCCACCGCCTGGCCTACGGCTTCGCGCACGACGCGCCGTGGTCGATGGTCATCGCGCTGGCGCTGTTCGCGAGCCTGATCCTCAACCGCGACAAGCTGGTGAAATTTCCCGTCAACGCGGTGACCGTGCTGCTCTCGATCTGGATCCTCTGGATCGGCGTGTCGCCGATGCTGTTCTCGTTCTACCCGGACAAGGAGATGCATTTCTGGTCGCGCGCGTTCAAGGTGCTGCTCATGGTGCTGGTGTCGCTGCTGGTGGTGAAGCGGCGGCGCGACCTGGACTGGCTGGTGCTGGTGCTGGTGATCTCCATCGGCTACTACGGCGTCAAGGGCGGCGTGTTCACCGTGCTGTCCGGCGGGTCGGCGCGGGTGTGGGGGCCGGAGGGCTCCTTCATCGAGGACAACAACTCGCTGGCGTTGGCCACCATCATGACGGTGCCGCTGATCCGCTACCTGCAGCTGCAGGCGGTCAAGCCCTGGCAGCGCCATCTGGCGACCGCGGCCATGCTGCTGTGCATGGCCTCGGCGGTGGGCTCGCAGTCGCGCGGGGCCTTCCTGGCGATCGTGACGATGTCGTTCTTCATGTGGATGAAGAGCCGCAACAAGCTGCCGCTGGCGCTGGTCGTGCTGGTGGCGCTGCCGCTGATCTTCGTGTTCATGCCCGACAGCTGGACCGACCGGATGGAGACCATCAAGACCTACGACCAGGATTCGTCGGCGATGGGCCGCATCAACGCGTGGCAGATGGCCTGGCGGATGGCGGTGGACCTGTTCCCGTTCGGCGGCGGTTTCACGGTCGCGGGACCGGCGGTGTTCGCCAAGTACGCGCCCGATCCGACCATCCCGCTGACGGCGCACAGCATCTACTTCCAGGCACTGGGCGAGCACGGCTTCTTCGGCCTGGCGGTGTTCGTCGGCATCTTCGCGACGACCTGGCGGCTGGCGAGCGCGACCATGCGCGCCGCGAAGGACCATCCGGACCTGCAATGGGCGCGCGACCTGTCGGCGATGTGCCAGGTGGGCCTGATCGGGTACGCGACCGGCGGGGCCTTCCTGAGCCTGGTCTACTTCGACCTGCCGTACTACCTCGTGATGATCGTGGTGGTCGTGAACCGCATCGTCGCCGCCGAAGTGACCAGCCGCAAGAGCGCCGCGATCGCGGCCGGGAAGGCGCCGCGCGACGTGCATTCGCCGTACTGGGGAGGCACCTGATGCTGGCGTCGCTGAGCCTGCTGGGCTGGCCGCGGGGAGCGTCCCCGCTGAGCATCCTGATCTACCACCGCGTGCTGCCCGCGCCCGACGCGATGCGGCCGGGCGAGATCGCGGCCGAACGCTTCGAGGCGCAGGTCGCGTTCCTGTCGGCACACTTCACGCTGATGACGGTGAGCGACGCCGCGCTCGCGCTGCGCGAGGGCCGGCTGCCGAAGCGGGCCGCGTGCATCACCTTCGACGACGGCTACGCGGACAACTGGACGGTGGCGCATCCGATCCTGGCGCGTCACGGCGCGCGGGCGACGATCTACATCGCGACCGGTTACCTGAACGGCGGCCGCATGTTCAGCGACACGGTGATCGAATTCGTGCGGCGGGTGCCGGGGCCGGTGCTGGACCTGTCGTCGGTCGGCATGGGCCTGCACCCCGTGGCGACGGATGAAGAACGGCTGAAGGCGGTCTCGGCGCTGCAGGTGCAGCTGAAGTACCTGGCCCCGGACCAACGCGAGGCGCAGGTGCGCCGGATGCTGTCGGCGGTGCCGGTCGCCGCGATGCCCGATGACCTGATGCTGACCGATGCGCAGCTGAGGCAACTGGCCGATGCGGGCCACGAGATCGGCGGCCACACGGTGGACCACACCGTGCTGACGACCTTGCCTCCGGAAGGCGCGCGAGCGCAGGTGCAGGCGGGTCGCGATCACCTCGCGGCGCTGCTGGGCCGGCCAGTGCGCAGCTTCGCGTATCCGAACGGCCGGCCGGTGCGCGACTACGACGCGGGCCACGCGGCGATGCTGCGGGAACTCGGGTTCGAGGCGGCGGTCAGCACGTCTCCAGGCGTGGCGCTGCCGGGGGCCGATCCGTTCCAGCTGCCCCGCTATACGCCGTGGGGCGATTCCACCGCGATGTTTGCGGCGCGGATGATGCGCAACGCGCGCATGGGCGGCCCCGCAGCGGTCGTCTGACCGCCCGGCCGCCGTCTGGCGCGCCTCAGATCCCGTTGCGCCAGACCAGCCGAGGCGCCAGCGTCTGCGGCACGGGTTCCTGCTGATCGAGCAGCTCGCGCCAGCCGCGCCGGTTGAGCGCATCGGCGCGCAGCAGCGCTTCCACCTCCTGAGGCGCTCGCGTCTGCCAGGCCAGCGCGAGCGCACGGGCCGTCGCCGGCAGGCTCTCGATGGGCTGGTGCCGCGTGGCGAGGAAGAACTTCACCGCGGCGTTCTCGACGCGCCCGCGGCCCTGCCGCAGCACGCGCTTGATCTGGCCCTTCACGTCGTCGGGCCGCCACCACTGCTTCTTCGGCAGCAGCCAGGTGGCATCGTCGGCCACGGCGATGCGGCTGGGATCCCACGGCGAGGACTCCGGATGCAGGCCGAAGCTGAGGAAGGCGCCCATCAGCGAATCGGTGCGGTACAGCCCCACCGGCAGGCGCAGACCGCGCGCGCGCATGGCGGCGATCGTCGATCCTTTCAGGCAGCAGAAGTTGCCGTGGAAGCCGCCTTCCTGGCGCATGCGCTCGCGCAGGGCCGCGCTGCCGCGGCCGATCGACGGTTGCCCGGTGCCGCCGAGCACGTGCGCGCCACCGGCCTCGACCGCCTCGGCCAGACGCGCGATGGCCAGGGGCGGCAGCGTGACGTAGCCGTCGATGAAGCAGGCGAGCGATTCGCCCTGCCAGATCGCGTGCACGTACTGGTTCCAGGCGTTGGCCTTGTCGCCGTGCGGGATCTCCCAGAGCGACACCGGGAAGGGCGGCGGCTCGACGGCCAGGCGGCGCCGGAGCTGTCCGACCAACGCGCCGTTGCCGTTGACGAGGATCACCACCTGCATGTCGGGCGGCAGGGCGCCGCGCAGCGCCGACACGTTGGCGTGCAGGACCGCGTCGGACTCGCGCGACGAGAAGATGACCAGCGACCCGCCGATGCTGCGGGGATCGGCAGCCACGCCGCCCAGGTCGCCCGGGTAGACGCTTGAGGCGCCGCCGTCGCCGTTCACGCTCACACCCGGTAGTTGGGTCGATGCCCGCGCAGCCACTGCTCCAGCATCATCAGGATCCAGACCATCTCGCCGTAATAGCCCGGGTGTTCCGGCAGGCGTTCCTTGAGCAGGCCCTGGATGAACTGCGGCCGGACGATGCCGCGCGTGGACAGGCTGCCCAGCGAGTCCTCGGCCAGCGCGCGCAGGTTGGCGTCGCGCGTGGCCCAGACGCCGAAGGGCAGGCCGAAGCCCTGTTTTTTCTTGACGATGATCTCGTCGGGCAGGAAGCCTTTCAGCGCCTCCTTGAAGAACCAGCGCAGCTGCAGCCCCTTGAGCTTGTAGTCCGCCGGCAGGCGCTCGGAGAAGGCCAGCAGCTCGTCGTCCAGCATGGGGAAACCGACCGAGGTGCCCGCCAGCCGCGTGGTGCCCACGACCTTGGGCAGGTCGGTGTCGGCCAGCGTGTAGCGCCAGTCGAAGGCCAGCATGCGGTCGACCAACTGGCCGGACTTGAGGCCGTTCCAGACCTGGCGCTGCTGCTTCTGCGGGCCCAGCGGGTCCACGCGGCGCAGGAAGTCGGTCTCCAGCACGTCGCCCATGCCCAGGCGCGTCAGCAGGTTGTAGCTCTGCAGCCGGTCGGGCATCGGGACGCGCGCCTGGTCGATGTAGCTGGCGCCCTTCTTCAGCAGCGGCAGCCTGCCGATCGGCGAGCCGAACACCGGCTGCAGCACCAAGTCGCGCAGCGGTTCCGGCACCTTGCCGTACCAGGAGAACACCGTCTGCTTCGCGTAGCGCGTGTTGCCGCCGAAGAGCTCGTCCCCGCCGTCGCCCGCGAGCAGGTGCCGCACGCCATTGTCGTGGGCGCGGCGGGCGCAGTAGTACGAGGGCAGTGCCGAGCTGTTGCCGAAAGGCTGGTCGTAATGCGTCGCGACTTTCGCGATGCCGTCGACCAGGTCCTTGGGCGTCACGTAGTACTCGTGATGCCGGCAGCCGAAATGCTTGGCGGCGGTGCGCGCGAAGGCCATCTCGTCGTAGCCCTCGGCTTCGAAACCGATGGAGTAGGTGTCCGCCGGACGTCCCGCGACGCGGCTCAGCATGCCCGCGACCGTCGAGCTGTCCGTGCCCCCGCTCAGGAAGCAGGCGGCGTCCGGCGCGTGCATCGCCCGCTGCACCGAGCGCTGGAGGATCTCCTTGAACTCGACCTTCAGGTCTTCCAGCCGCGGCGCCGGATCGGCGCGGAAGGTCGGCGTCCAGTAGGGCGTCACGCGCAGCTCGCCGCGCTCGAAGATCGCCACATGCCCCGCCGGCAGCCGGAAGATGTTGCGGAACACCGTCCGCGGCGACGGGATCACGTGGAAGTAGAGGTAGTCGAACAGCGCCTGCGGGTCGAGGTCGGCGTCGTCGCCGGCGAGGTCGTCCGCGCGGGTCGCGAACTGCAGCTCGTGGCCGACGATGCGGTAGCACAGCGGCTCGATGCCGAAGCGGTCCGTCGCCAGCAGCGTGCGCCCACCGGGCTGGCGCCAGGCCACGGAAAAACGGCCGCCGACCTGCGCCAGCGCGGGTGCGGGATCGCTCGCCGACAGCAGCGACTGCCAGGCGGCGTCGCGTTGCGCGGCGGGGGCGTCGGCGGGCAGGCCGCGCAGCACCGGTTGCCCGGTGGCGAGGAAGTCCGCGCGCGGTCGCGCGGCGGCGTTGAAATCGGTGGGTGACGCGTCCATGAGGTGTGGCCTTCTGATCGTTGTCGGCGTTGGCGTCGGCGCGTCAGCGCAGACCCAGGGCGCGCAGGGCTCGTCCGATCGCGGCTTTCGGCGCGAGCATCCAGCGCGGCGTCAGCCGCGGCCAATGGGTCTGGCGGGCGCGCCAGAGCGTGTCGTACTGGCCGACGGCCCGCCAGCGCGAGGCCGCGTCATCGAGGCGCCGGGCGGGGAAGGGCTCGCGCGGCGACGCGATGACGTGGCGGTAAGCGTCGACGAAGTGCGTCGCCATCCGGGCCGGTTGCCAGTGCGCCAGCATCCAGGCGCGGTTCTGGCGCCCCAGCGCGCGCGTCAGCGCCGGCTGCCGGCACAGGTCCATCAGGACCTCCAGCGCGTGTTCGACGCCGACGTTGACGACCGGGAAGTCGCTGCGTCCGGTCAGTTCCTGCAGCGCCGCCAGCGTGCGGCCGTCCAGGTAGGAGAGGCACACCGACCCCTGCGCCAGGGCTTCCAGCGTGTTCAGGTGATAGCTGCCGGTGACCAGATCGTCGATGAACAGGTGGCAGCGCGCCTTGCGCGCGAGGCATTCCGCATGCGGGACCCGTTCGATGAGGTCGACCTCCAGCGCGATGCCCTCGCGCGCGCAGCGGCGGCGCAGTTGCCGCAGCAGCTTGACCGTCTCGCCGTAGCCCTTGGTGTCCCAGCGCGACGAGCCGCCGGAGTTGAAGCGCGTCGGCGCGTAACCGATGCGCAGCGGGCCGTCGTCCGGGGGCGACGGTAGGTCCAGCGCGACGACGTTGGGCACCAGCCGCGCGTCGGGGAACTGCCGCTCCGGGTACTGCGCGATCACCAGCTTGGGGATGGGGCAGTCCGCGACCGCTTGCGTCGGCTGGCGGTTGAAGCGGGCGACCAGGTCGGGCGTCGAATGGAAGTGCCGCACCATCGGCTTGCCCGTCTGCCAGAGCTCGGCGAACGAGACGGGCGCGAAGTCGGCGCTGTCCAGGTGCAGGTAGTTGTGCAGATGGACGACGTCGCAACGCGACAGCAGCGCCAGGACCTCGTCGCGGTCGCGCGGCCAGCGCAGGTCCAGCTCGAAGCTCATGCGGTCGTACTCGCCCGCCTGCGCGTCCAGCACCACCCAGCGCGCGTCCACGCCGGGCAACGCGCGCAGCGCGGCGCAGACCCGGCCGGGCGCGCCCACGAGCGGCGTGTGCGAGAAGTGCAGCGCGAGCATGGGCGGGCTCATCCGGCGCGGACGATCTCGCGCCGCAACGCCTCCAGATACCCCATGCCGGTGACCTGATCGGGCTCGAGGTAATTGCCTTCGGCCCACTCGTTCCAGGACTTCACGATCAGCAGCCGCTTGTCCAGCGGCCGGTCGCGCAGCATGTCCACGGCGCGGCGGACCTGTCCCGCGAAGAGCTCGGGATCGCAGCCCTCGATCACGTTGCCGCGGGTGCCGTGGCGCGCGGTCGTGTCCCAGTTGGGGAACACGGTCGGGAACACGTCGGCGCCCGGCACGTGGTCGACGACCGGCTCGCGCATGACTTCCTCGTAACGATGGACCGTGGGCCAGCCGCGCCAGGCCTGCATCTTGTAGCGCAGCCAGCGGGCCGGGTCGCGGCGGGAGATCCACGGACGCGTGTCCGGCAGCCGGTGCGCGACGGCACCGTCGAAGCCGGCCGTGCGTGGGTCCCAGGGCTGCTGGCGGTGATTCACGCCGATGAAGTAGAAACCGCCCAGGCCGGCCTGGCGGGCCAGGTCTTGCCATTGGGCGATGAACTGCTCGCGCTCGGCGATCTGCATCGGCCGGTAGATGAAGAACACGGGCTTGCCGTCCACGCGCAGGTAGCGCGCGTCGCGGAAGGCGGGCAGCAGGTGCTCGAAGTGGGCCGCATGGTCCTCCGGGCCGGGATAGACCTGCTCCAGCAGCGTCTGGCGAGGCTGTCCGGCCCACACGCCGGTCCAGGACTCGTTGGCCCAGCACAGGCAGAACGGGAAGTCGGGATCCCCCGCCGCGAGCACCTCGTTGAAGGGCCGCTCCAGCATCTCGCGTCCGCCGAACCAGTAGTGGTAGTAGCAGAAGGCCTCGATGCCGTGCGCCCGGGCCATGTCGGCCTGCGCCGCGCGCGTCTCGGCCACGCGCAGGTCGTAGTAGCCGAGGTCGGCCGGCAGCTTGGGCTGCTGGTGTCCCGGGTACAGCGGCTTGGCCTTGGCGACGTTGCGCCATTCGGTGAATCCGCGGCCCCACCATGCGTCGTTTTCCGGCGTCGGGTGGTACTGGGGGAGGTAGAGGGCAATGACACGTGCCAGGCGGTCCATGCGGTCGATCTTCTAAGTCGTGGGCGCTGACCGGCAACGTACCGGCGCAGCGGATTCTAGGGGCCGACCCTCGTCCGCCAGGGCGCTTCGCCCCCCGACCTCGGGGCCCGATCCAGGGGGGGCGGACCCGGTGCCCGGCGGGCCGGATGGGCCGGATGGGCTGGATCGGCCGGACGGGCTCGAGGGACCGGCGTCCTCAGCGGCCCAGCCAGGGCTCGCCGGCCGCCTGATGCCGCGCGACGGAGCCCCGCATCGAGGCCAGGACCTCCTCGGTGCGCCGCAGGTCCTCGGCGATGCGCGGCGCCCGCGCGATGGCGGCCAGCCAGTAATCGCACATGGCGGCGTCGTCGTCGCATTCGTGCAGGACGCCGCGGTCGCGCAGCAGGCGGTAGACCGGATACGACGGGTAGGTCGTGTCCCAGCCGCCGCGGATGGTCAGCGGCTTGTTCAGCCCCAGCGGCTCCAGCACGTTGTGGTCGACGCCCACGTGCGCGACGCTGGCCGCCGCGTAGAAGTCGCGCAGCTCCCCGACCGTGTCCAGCACCATGCAGGCCACGTCGGCCGCGAGCGGCGCGTCCTCCACCTGCGAGCGCCGCGTGACCCGCAGACCCGCTTCGGCCAGTTGCGCCAGCAGCTCGCCCATGCGCGCCTGGTTCTCCGGATGGCGCGGCGCCAGGATCAGCAGCGCGTCGGGATGCGTGCGGCGCAGGCGCTCGAAGGCGCCCAGCACCTGGCGCTGCTCGGCCAGTTCGGTGACGCAGCCGCCGACCACGATGGGCCGGGCCGACGCGAGCAGATGGCCCAGCAGCCGCGGACTGCGCGTGGCCTGCTCCACGCCCCAGTCGGCACGGCGCATCGCGTCGAATTTCATGTTGCCCGTCACCTGCAGCCGTTCGCGCGGCGCGCCGCGCGATTCGAGCTGGCGCGCGGTCTCGTCATCCTGCACGCACAGCACGTCGAAGGCGTTCAGGAAATCGCGTTCCAGCAGGCGGCGCTCCAACTGGTCGAGCCGCGCCGGCGGGTCGTAGTGGTACAGCCAGCCGTTGAGCATCAGCGTCGCGGCGTTGTGGCGGCGCGCCTCGCGCAGGAAGGCGTAGGAGAAGCGGCAGGGCGCCTCGGACGGCAGGCAGGGGATCTCCGCCACGGCCAGCATCGCCGGCGGCAGCAGGCGGGCCAGGCGGCGCGCGTCGCTGCTGTGGCCGCGGCTGGTGCAGACCACCGCCTGCGGCAGCCGGGCGAGGTAGGCGTCGCGGTAGTGCGGATGCTCGGTGATCAGCACCGGCCGCAGGTCGGGCCGCTGCGCGATCAGCCATTCGATCATCGGCGCGACCGCGTTGAGCTCGCCGATCGTGGTCACGTAGAACCACAGCGCCGGGCCGGTCGCCTCGGCCGGCGTCACCGAGAACGCGCCCAGCGTGTTGTTGCCGCGCTGGTCGCTCAGCCACTCCAGCGCGCGGAACATCGCCCAGCGCAGCGGCTCGCCGAGGCGGGCCGGGGCCGGCGCCAGCGGGGTCTGCGCCTTCGCCCGCGAAGGCGTCGGGGTGGGCGTGGGGGTGGGCGGAGGCGTCGCCAGGGAGGAGGAATCAGGCATGTCGGCTCCGCAGGTGGGTGAGGACGCGCCGCACTTCGAGCATGGCGGGATGCCTGAGCGCGGCGGCGCAGGCCAGCCAGGCCGCGGTGCCGGCCACGACGCACAGGGCGATCCGCGGTATGAGCGGCAGGCCCAGCTCGTGCGCGGTCAGGCGCGCCAGCACCAGGCCGGCGCCGCAGCCCAGCGCCAGCAGCGCGCTGGCGACGCTGGGGCCGTAGAGTTGCCGCGGCCGCGCCTTGAGGACCTGGGTCAGATGGCGCGTGTACATCGCGACCTGCACCAGGTTGCCCACGACGAACACCGCGGCGACCGCGTGGAGGTTCCAGAGCGCGGCGATCCCCACGCACACCAGGTGCGTGGGGCTGTACCAGAGCGCGACCGACAGCCGGCGCTTGATCTGGCCGGTGGCGGCGAGCGCGTTGGGCGCGAGCATGGTCAGCGCGTAAGGCAGCCCGGCGAGCGCGAGCAGCGTCGCCAGCGGCGCGGCCGGATGCCACTGCGGGCCGTAGAGCAGGACGAGGATGTCGTCGGCCATCAGCGCCACGCCGACCATGAACGGCCAGGCGATGCCGGTGAACAGCGCCGTGCCCTTGGCGAAGGGCGTGACCAGGCTGTGGCCGGCGCGATGGTCGGCGGCGAGGGCGGGCGTGGCCACGCGCAGGATGGCCGAGCTCACCGTCTGCGCCAGCAGGTCGATCAGGCCCGCCGCGCGGCTGAACAGACCCAGCGCGGTGAAGCCGAACACCTTGCCGATGATCAGCTCATGGCCGTTGCGCGCGCCCGATTCCACCAGGCGCGAGCCGGTGAACATCGCGCCGAAGCGCAGTTGCCGGCCGGCGCCGCGCAGGCGCGGCATCAGCAGCGCGTCGCGCGGTCGCATCCAGATCAGGATGGCCGCCTGCGTCGCGATGCCGGCGACCGGGCCCCAGGCCAGGCTGAGCGCGCCGTGGCCGGTCCAGGCCAGCGTGACGCTGGTGGCGGCGTTGACGACGTTGGCGCTGACCTGCACCACGCAGACCTTGTGGAAGGCCATCTCGCGGTTGAGCAGCGCGAACGACGGCGAGGCCAGCGGCAGCACCAGGAAGTTGATGCTCAGCACCAGCAGCAGGTCGGCGACCAGCGGCTCGTGGTACCAGTCCGCCAGCAGGAAACGGCCGCCCAGGATCGCCAGCGCCAGGCTCCAGGCCATGATCAGCGTGATCGTGAACGCGCTGCGCATCTTGTCGCGGTCGAGTTCGCGTTCCTGGATCAGGTACTCGCTGACGCCGAAGTCGCGCAGGATGGACGCCAGGTTGGTCACCACCGCACACAGCGAATACACGCCCACCTGCGTCGGCGTCAGCAGCCGCGCCAGGATCATGGTCGTGGGGATGGTGATCGCCAGGCTCAGGTAGCGCTCGGCGAAGGACCAGGCCAGCGCGCCGCGGACGGAAGGGCTCTTGCTCATGCCGGCGCTTCTTCCGTCTTGGCTGGCGCTTCGGCGGAAGCGTCGGCGGCCGCGTCGGCCGGCTGGGCGTCGCCGCGGCGCAGCAGCCGCTTCAGCGCCGGCACCCAGCCCCAGCGGTACAGCGTGGCGTGATAGACCGGGCGCGCGTCGGCGGTCCAGCGGGTGTGCCACTCCATGACCTTGCCGTAGAACTCGATGCGCCGGATCGGACCCCCGGCGGCCGCCGCGTCGAACAGCTGCTGGAACTGCAGCTGGCGCATCAGCGTCGACGGCGAGACGGCCTTGTGCGCCTCGTCGTAGGCCGTCTTGAGGATGACGATCTTGCCGCCCGACTCGATGCACAGGTCCATCGCGACGACGGCGTCGTCGAACCGGTACTGGTACAGCCGGACGCGGCCGGCACGCGCGAAGCTCTCCAGCATCGCGCGATAGAACTCGTACTGCGGATGGCCCGGCGCGATCGCCGTGCCTTCGGAGCCCTTCCAGCCGCTCGCCTCCAGCCGGCCGTAGTTCGCCAGCGCGGGGGCGACGTCCTCGGGCCGCGTCAGGCATTCCAGCCGCGTGACGGTGCCGGCGGCGTCCAGCTTCTTCTGCTGCTTCTTCAGGTTGGTCCGCAGATTCTTGCCGCGTGCTTCCCAGTAGCTGTCGAAATCGCCGGTCAGGTCGACCCAGGCCGTGTCGATGTAGTCCTGGCCGCGCCAGCGGGCGCTGTCGGCGGGGCGCGCATGGAAGAGGCTGTCGAGCTGCGTCAGGCCCAGCGCCAGCGCGGGCAGCGGCAGCGCGCGCAGCAGGCCTTCGGCCAGGGGTTGCAGCGCGTCGCCGCCCGCGCTCAGCCAGGCGCCCAGCGGCAGCTGCGACGGCTGGAAGGTCGTCCACTGCGCGGTGCCCGCGGGCGTCACGATCGCGGCGGCGCGAGGCGCCTTCGGATCGCCGAGCAGCGCGAGACGTTCGCGGCCGGTGCCGAAGACGCTCAGCAGCGGCGCGAGGAAGGCGCTCTCCAGGAACGGAAGGCCGGCGACACGGGCCTGCAGCGCGTCCCACGCGGCGGCATGCGGCGCGAAGGCGGCCGCATCGGGCAGCGCGATCAGGGACCAGCGCAGCGAACCTGCGGGGGGCGGGGAAGTCGGGGTCGTCGGGATCGTCGGGGTCATGGTCGCGCCTCGGCGGTAGGCATCTGGGGGGCGCAGGCCTCGTCGAGCACGCGGGCGAGTTCGCCGGTGCGGGACTCGCGCGAGGCCGCGGCGATGACCGGCGGCGCGGGCAGCGCGGCACGGTCGTGGAACAGGTCGTCGAGGAAACGGTCGAGCGCGGCGGCGACGCCGGGGCCGTCCTCCAAGGCCGCCTGGTGAGGCAGGCCCGCGCGACGCATGAGCTGCGCGGTGTCGCCGGCCGGGTCGGCCAGCGTCAGCACCGGTCGGCGCGCGCGCAGGTATTCGTAGGCCTTGGCGGGAATCTGGTCGTTGCAGTCGTTCGATTGCAGCAGCAGCAGGCCGTCGGCGGCCAGCATTTCGGCCAGCGCGTCGGCGTAGGGCAGCGGCGGTGCGATCTCGACCAGGTCGGCCACGCCCAGGCGCCGCGCGAGGTCCCGGACGAAATCGTCGTGCGCCGTCGCGCGCAGCCGCAGCCGCAGCGTCGAGGCATCGATGCGACCTTGGGCCTTCGCGGCGGCCAGCGCCTCGAACAGCCGCGCCGGGCTGCGCCAGTCGGGATAAACGACGCCGCTGTGCAACAGCACGCGCGGGCCGGGTGATGTCGCTCCGGCGGCGTCGCCGCGCGCGCGCGCATTCGCCTGACGTTCGGCCTGACGTTCGGCCTGACGTTCGGCCTGACGTTCGACCTGACGTTCGGCCTGCCGGAACGCGTCCTCGCTGTAGCCGTTCTCGATCACGCGGATCCGGTCGGCCGCGGCGGGAAAGCGCTTGGCGTAGAGACGCGCCGCGCCGGGCGTCGTGAAGGTGAAACGCGCCGCGCGCGCGAAGACCTTGCGCTCCACCGCCGCGAAGCTGCGCCACAGCACCGGATCGGCGGGGTAGCCGTCGTGGGCCATGGGATCGCGGAAGTCGGCCACCCAGGGCAGGCCGCTGAGTCGCGACAGCCAGTAGCCCACCAGGTGCGCGCTGGGGATGGGATAGGTGCTCCAGATCGCGTCGGGCCGGGTGTCGCGGATCAGCTTCAGGCCGGCCGGCACGGCGCCGAGCAGCCAGCTGTGCCAGCGGTCCGGACGCGCGAGGAACCCGGGATAACGGCCCGCGATCGACAGGTGGCGCGCGGCATCGAGCGCGAAGGCGCGGCGCACGATCAGGTCCCTGGGGATCTCTTCGACGAGGTCGGTCCCGGTCTGCGCATGCACGCGCGGATGCGCGGTCAGCAGGCTCGGCGTCCAGCCCGAGGCCGGCAGCTGCTGCGCGAAGCGCAGGGCGCGCTGCACGCCGCTGGTGCCCGCCATCGGCGGGAACTGGAAGGAGACCATGAGCACGCGTCGCATGGTCGTGCGCTCAGCGAGCGGGTGGGACGGTCGACGTCGGGGCCGAGGGGGCGGCCGGCGTGATGAAGAGGCGTTCGACCTGCGCCACGATGCGGCGCAGGTCGGCGTCGGTGAGGTCCTGGTGGCAGGCCAGCTGCAGCACGTGGTGCGACCATGACTTGCCGGCGTCGCCGGGCAGCCCCGGCACGCCCGGCCAGAGCCGGTCCCAGCGTGACACCGGCACGCCGAGCCTGCGCATCTCCGCGTAGCCCGGATCGGGCGTGCGCACCCACAACGGGAAGACGTAGGGCGCGCAATCCGCGGGCAGGGCCGGCAGCAGCGGATGCACGCCGTCGCGTCCCGAGAAGGCCTCGGTGAAGAACGCATAGTGGTGGCGGCGCGCCTCGACGATGCGGCGCCGCGGCACGCGCCGCGAGATCCAGCCGCTGGCCTGCGTCAGCCCTCGGTGCGACAGCGGCAGGTCGATCAGCGCCATGTTGGCGTCGATCTCCTGGGCCTCGTCGAGGTCGCCGCGCCGGCTCGGCACCGCGTCCTTGCCGGCGCCCGGCCCGCCGGCGCCGCCGCGCAGCGCCTGGCGCAGGGCGCTCTTGAGCGCGAACGCGCCGCGGATCAGCCGGTTCAGGCCGGTCAGGCGGTCGTGCGCGGCGCCCATGTGCAGGATGTCCGACGCCGCCTTGATCTGCTCGATGCGCGGCACCGGCGTCAGCACCGGCATCGCCAGACCCGCGCGGTTGAGCGCGAGGATGCCGCCCTCGGGCGTCGGGAAGAACTTGGTCAGGCTGGCGATGGCGACGTCGCCCCAGGAGCCGATCGTGCGCGATCCGGCGCGGCCGAACATCGCATGCGCGCAGTCCTCGATCAGCGCGATGCCGCGCGCGTCGCACCAGGCGCGCACCGCTTCCATCGGCTGCGGCAGCCCGAAGTAATGCGGCACCAGCAGCGCCTTGGTGGTGGCCGGCGCGTGCGCCGACAGCCAGTCCAGGCGCGGCGCGCCGTGCTCGTCGATCGGGTAGAAGGCCGCGTCCGCGCCCAGCGTCTTCACCGGCGAGACCATGGTCGGGCAGTGGTAGGTCGGCAGCAGCACCAGGTCGCCGGGGCCCACGGCCAGGCACTCCAGCGCCAGCAGGATCGCCGCGCGGCCGCTGGTGGTGGGCAGGTGACGCGGGTGGTCGAGCAGGCTGTGCAGGTCGACCTGCGCGGCGCCCGCGAAGGTGTGCCAGCCGAGGACCGGCAGCCGCGGCGCGGGCAGGAGGGGCGGCGGAGTCAAGTCGACGGCCTTCCGTTCAGCGGGCGGACGGGGCGGCCGGCGCGGCCGATTCAGGCGCCGAAGCGCCGGATCCAGACGGGGAGACGGCGGACGGCGACGCCGAAGCGCCGCTGTCGGGGGCCGAGGCGGCCTCGCCCGGCAGCCGGAGGTCGGCGGGCCAGCGGTTGATCGCCATCAGGCGCTGGCGGAGGACGGGATGCGTCATGCCGGCGCCGTAGGCGCGGCGCGCGGACTCGACGGCCAGATCCACGTCGTTGAGGTCCAGCGCGACCATGCCGACGTTGTAGAACGAGAACGCGTTGTCGCTGGTCGCGGTCAGCTTGTTCGCCGCCTGCAGCTGATCCTTGGCCGCGGCGGTCTTGCCCTTGTCGTTCAGGTAGCCGGCGTAGAGCAGGCGCACGATGAAGTCGTCCGCCCGCCAGAAGACCGCGCGCTTGAAGTAGCAGTCGACGGTGAACATCGCGTCCGGCGGCTGGTCGCGCTTGGTGCGCTCGCCGAATTGCATCATCGCGGCGAGCGCGCGATGGTGGTTCGGGAAGGCGCGCAGCGTGTAGTCGATGTCGCTGCCGATGGTGCCGCGCTTGCACTTGATCAGCGCCTCGCAGGTGTCGATGAAGTGGGCGCCCTCGACGAGCTCCAGCTCCGACATCTTCTGCGTCACCGGATCGATCTTCGGCAGGTCCTTGAACTTGCGGTAATCGAAGGGGCCGAAGTTGTTGGACAGCCCGCCGCAGCCCACGCCCTGCGCGACGGCGGCATGGGCGGCGACGGCACCGGCCAGCGCCAGCACGAGCGCGCGCCAGCGGCCGCGGGAGGCGGCGGCGACGCGGACAGTGCCGGTGGCGTGGGACGCACGGAAGAGGGGGATGACGGACATGGCGGGGCTCCGATGGGGCCGGGTGTACCGGTCAGGCGCTCAGGCGGCCGGCACGCCGCGGACGAAGGCGGCGGTCAGCCGTTCGACGTGGGCGCGCCAGGCGGCGGTCGAGAAAGTATGGTCCGCGTCGGGCAGGTCCTCGCGGCGCAGGCCGGGACGGCTCAGCAGGCCGTGCCAGGCGGGACCGCCGTCGCGGCAGCGGTCCAGGAATTCATTGGCGCAGACGTCCTTGCCCGACAGGATCAGCAGCACCGGGCCGCCGAAACGGCGCAGGCCGTCGGCCATCTGCTCGGTGTAGTGGCGGGTGTCCGTGGCGTGCGCGCCGGGGCCGGCTGTCCCGGCGCGAGCGGGAGCAGCGGTGGCACGACCCTGGGCGAGCTTGCCCAGCAGCTCGCGCACGGCGCCCGGTCCCACGCGGCCGCTCAGCAGCTTGCGCCAGAACGACGGCTGACGCAGCCGCTCCAGGTAGTAGTGCTTGACCTGCGCGCGGGCCAGGCTGGTCGCCGTGCGGACCCAGGGGTTGGCCAGGCACAGGCCGGCCACGCGCGGGTCGCGGCGGCGGTGCACGTACAGCAGCGCGGCGGAGGCGGCGTCGCACAGGCCCCAGAGCACCACGCGCTCCAGCGACGGGTGCTCGCGCTGCCAGGCGTCGATCGCGGCGGCGATATCGGCGTCGACCTGCTCGAAGTCGCGCTGTGCGCCCTGCGCGTCGCCCATGCCGCGGTAGTCGATCCGCAGGCAGGGCACGCCGGCGGCGGCCAGCGCGCGGCCCAGCAGCGTGAACTGGCGGTGACTGCCCACGCGGTATTGCGGTCCGCCGACGATCAGCAGCACGCCGGTGCCGGCGGCAGGCGATGCGCCGGCAGCGGCGGAGGCGGAGCCGGACGTGGTCACCGGTTCGCTCAGCAGGCCGACCAGGGCGTCGCCATGGCAATCGATGCGGAGCACGCTGTCGCGATGGGCGGGGGACGTGTTCATGCGCTCACCGCCTCGACCGGTCGGGTCGCGAAGTCGGCGTCGGCGGTCAGCGCGGCGAGGCTCGCCTCGATCAGCCGCGGGGCTTCCTCGATCTCGGTGGCGGCCCAGAAGGACGGACCCTGGCAGACCGCGGCGCGCACCTCGGCGCCCTGGGCGGTCCAGGCCTCGACGGCCATCGTCGCGGCTGGCGTGAGCGTCGCGTCTTCGCGCGGCGAAAGTTCCAGCCATGCGACGCGCCGCACGCGCGGCGACGGTTTCAGTTGTGCGGACTCCAGGCCTTCGGCCAGCGCGGGCGCGAGCAGGTAGCCGGCGATCTCGACCGGCTCGCCGCGTGCGAGCTGGTCGCGCATGGCCTGGACGGCACCTTTCGCCTGGCCGCCGATCAGGTCGGCCGCGACGCGCAGGCGCATGAACTGCTGGAGCTGGAGCTTGCCCGCCGTCACCGGCTGCCACAGCAGCAGGTGCAGCGGACGATCGAGGGCGAGGTCGAAGGCGGCGGGCGCCAGCAGCGCGCCGGCACGCAGGCCCCACAGCCACAGCGGCGGCTTCGCGCCGTCGGTGCCGGGCAGGGCGCGGGCGTCGAGCCAGCCGACCGCCAGCCGGACGTCGTCCGACCAGCGCGTCCAGGCGGCGTCGCCGAAGTCGCCGCTGCTGTCGCCGCAGCCGAGCAGGTCGATCGTCAGCACCTCGACACCGGCGGCGGCGAACGCGCGCGCGGCGAGGGCGATCATGCGGCGGGACTTATTCATCTCCTCCGCGAAGGGCGGCAGGAGCAGGATCTGGCCGCGCGGCGCCGCTGCGGCGGCAAGGACGGCGGGATAGTGGACGCACAGCCGCTGGCCCCCGGCGCCGTCATCCAGGAAGAACGGCGTGGATGACGGGGTGGGCGGGGCGGCGGCGGCCATGGGGCGGGAGACAGGGGAGGGGGCGGCGGTCGCGGCGGTCGCGGCGCCCGTCAGGCGGCGAGCTTGCCGTTCACGAAGTCGAGCAGGGCGCCCACCGTGGCGAAGGTGGCGCCGTCGATCTCGTCGTCGTCGACGACGAAGCCGAACTGTTCCTCGAGCGCGGTGATCAGGCTGACGACCGCCATGGAGTCGAGCTCCGGGATCGCGCCCAGCAGCGCGGTGTCGACGGTGAAGTCCTTCGCGCGGCCTTCCAGGCTGAGGACGTCGTCGAGGATGGCGAGCAGGTGTTGTTGGGTGTTCATGGTCGGGGCGGATCTTAACTGTGGCCCTCTGGGGGAACCCCCGGGCGCCCCCTCATCCCAAGGGGATCCTGCGCGCCACGTGAGGGATTGCCGCGGGGGCGCGTGAGATACTTTTTTGATGACCGCCGCCACCGACAGCCACCTGCTTGCGCACCTGATCTGGCACAGCGCCGACCGCGATCCGGCGGCGCCCGCGCTGCGCGACGGCGCCGGTGCGTCGGCCCGCGCGCTGGATTACGCCGGACTGGCCGCGCAGGTGCGCGCGCTCGCCAACGGCCTGCTGTCGCTGGGCCTGGCGCGGGCGGAGCGCGTCGGCATCTACCTGGACAAGCGGCTGGAGACGGTCGTCGCCAGCTTCGCCGCGCCGGCCGCCGGCGGCGTGTTCGTGCCGGTCAACCCCATCCTCAAGCCGGAGCAGGTCGGCTTCATCGTGCGCGATTGCGACGTGCGCGTGCTCATCACCTCGCGCGACCGGTTCGCGTCGCTGCGGACGGTGCTGGCGGAATGCCCGTCGGTGCGGCACGTCGTGGTGGTGGATCCGGCGCCCGACGCGACGCCGGACGGCTGGTGGCGTTACAGCGACCTGCTGGACGCGCCGGCCCGGGCGGGCCATCGCGTCATCGACACCGACATGGTGGCCATCCTCTACACCTCCGGCTCGACCGGCCGGCCCAAGGGCGTGGTGCTGTCGCACCGCAACATGGTGGCCGGGGCGAAGAGCGTCGCCAGCTACCTCGGCAACCGGCCGGAGGATCGCCTGCTCGCCGCGCTGCCGCTGTCCTTCGACGCCGGCTTCAGCCAGTTGACGACGGCCTTCCACGCCGGCGCGTCGGTGTCGCTGCTGAACTACCTGATGCCGCGCGACGTGCTCAAGGCGCTGGAACGCGACCGCATCACCGGCCTGACGGCCGTGCCGCCGCTGTACATCCAGCTCGCGCAGCTGGAGTGGCCGGCCGCGATCGACCAGCAGCTGCGTTACTTCGCCAACACCGGCGGGCGCATGCCGCGCGAGACGCTGAACCTGCTGCGCGAGCGCGTGCCGTCGGCGCAGCCCTTCCTGATGTACGGACTGACGGAAGCCTTCCGCTCCACCTACCTGCCGCCGGAGGAGGTCGACCGTCGGCCCGATTCGATCGGCAAGGCGATCCCGAACGCCGAGATCCTCGTGCTGCGCGAGGACGGCACGCCGTGTGCGCCCGACGAGCCCGGCGAGCTGGTGCACCGCGGCGCCCTGGTCGGCATGGGCTACTGGAACGACGCAGAGAAGACGGCCGAGCGCTACAAGCTGCTGCCGCCCGGCGCGGCTGGACGCGAAGCCGGCCTGCAGCTGCCGGAGTACGCGGTCTTCTCCGGTGACAACGTGCGCCAGGACGCCGAAGGTTTCCTGTACTTCATCGGCCGGCGCGACGAGATGATCAAAACCTCGGGCTACCGCGTCAGCCCGACCGAGGTCGAGGAGATCCTGTATGCGACGCAGCTGGTCGGCGAATGCGTCGCCTTCGGCGTCGACCACGCGACGCTGGGTCAGACGATCCAGGTGATCGCGACGCCGCCGGCCGGCGCCGACGCTCTCGACGCTGCCGCGTTGCTGGCGCAGTGCAAGGCCCGGATGCCGGCGTACATGATTCCCGCCGGCGTCGAGGCGCAGGCCGGCCCGCTGCCGCGCAATCCCAACGGCAAGATCGATCGCAAGCTGCTGAGCACCGAATGGGTCGCGAAGCAGGACGCCCAGTGAAGAACCCCGTGACCGCCGTGAACACCGACGACAAGACCCCCGCTGCGGTGACCGCAGCGCCCGCCAAGGCCGCGCCGCGACACGCGCCCATGGACCAGTTCAGCGCGCGCGACGGCGTGCTGCTGATCGGCGGCCAGCCGCTGACGCGGCTCGCGGACCGCGTGGGCCGCACGCCGTTCTACGCCCACGACCGCGCGCTGCTGACGCGCCGCGTCGAGGAACTCCGCGCCGCGATGCCCGCGAAGCTGGAACTCCACTTCGCGATGAAGGCCAACCCGATGCCGGCGCTGGTCGCGCATCTGGCCACGCTGGTGGACGGCATCGATGTCGCCTCCGGCGGCGAACTGCAGGTCGCGCTGGACGCCGGCGGCGATCCGCGCGAGATCAGCTTCGCCGGTCCCGGCAAGAGCGCGCTGGAGCTGAAGCAGGCGCTGGCCGCCGGCATCCTGATCAACATCGAATCGTTCCGCGAGGTCGAGCTGCTGCGCACGCTGTGCGCGGAGACCGGCTACGCGGCGCGCGTCGCGGTGCGCGTCAATCCGGACTTCGAGCTGAAGTCCTCGGGCATGAAGATGGGCGGCGGTCCGAAGCAGTTCGGCGTCGACGCCGAGCAGGTGCCGGAACTGCTGGCGCGCATCGGCGAGGCGGGCCTCGGCTTCGAGGGTTTCCATCTTTTCGCCGGCTCGCAGAACCTCAAGCCCGAGGCGATCGTCGAGGCGCAGCTCAAGAGCTTCGAACTCGCGCTGCGCCTGGCCCAGGACGCGCCGGCGCCGGTGAAGGTGCTGAACCTCGGCGGCGGCTTCGGCATTCCGTATTTCCCCGGCGAGCAGCGCCTGGACCTGGCGCCCATCGCCGCCAACCTGGCCGCGCTGATCGAGCGCGCGGCGGTCGAGCTGCCGCAGGCCAAGCTGGTCGTGGAACTCGGGCGCTACCTGGTCGGCGAGGCCGGCGTCTACGTGTGCCGCGTCGTCGACCGCAAGGTCTCGCGGGGGCAGGTCTTCCTGGTCACCGACGGCGGGCTGCACCACCACCTGGCCGCCTCGGGCAACTTCGGCCAGGTGATCCGCAAGAACTACCCGGTGGCCATCGGCAACCGCATGGGCGGCGAGCCGGAAGCCGGCGTGTCCGTGGTCGGACCGCTGTGCACGCCGCTGGACCTGCTGGGCGAGCGCATGAGCCTGGCGCACGCCGAGCCCGGCGATCTGGTCGTCGTCTTCCAGTCCGGCGCCTATGGCATCACGGCCAGTCCGCAGGGCTTCCTGAGCCACCCGGGCGCCGCGGAGGTCCTGGTGTGAGTTCCACGCCGCGCCTGGCGCAGCTCGATGCGCTGCGCGGCATCGCGGCGATGGCGGTGGTGCTGTTCCATTACACGACGCGCTACGACCAGCTCTTCGGCCACGCGCAGGCGCCGCTGGTCTCGTTCCCGCTCGGGTACCTCGGCGTCAACCTGTTCTTCATGATCAGCGGCTTCGTCATCTTCATGACGCTGGAGCGCACGGCGCGGCCCCTGGATTTCGTCGTCTCGCGCTTCAGCCGGCTGTACCCGGCGTACTGGGGCGCGATCCTGCTGACCTTCGCGCTGACCCATGCGATCGGGCTGCCCGGCAAGACCGCGGGCTGGGACGTGCTGCTGGTCAACGTGACGATGGTGCAGGGCTTCTTCGGCGTGCCGCACGTCGACGGGGTCTACTGGACACTGGAAGTGGAGCTGCTGTTCTACGCCTGGGCGCTGCTGAGCTTCCGCTTCGGCGGCGCGGCGGGGCTGCGTCATTTCCTCTTCGCGTGTCTGGCGCTGCGGCTGGTCTATGCGGCGGCGAAGACCTTCTGGGGCATCGACCTCCCGTGGATGGGACAGCGCTGGCTGCTGCTGCCCTTCATCTGCTGGTTCGCCCTCGGCGTGACGGTCTACCGCCTGAGTCGCGAGGACGCGAGGTCGGCGTGGGACTGGGCCTTGGCGGCCGCCGCGCTGCTGGTCATCGGTCTCGTCGAGGACTGGGGCCTCGCGGCACTCGGGGTGGTGTTTTACGCGGTGCTGTTCGGCGCGGCGCGCGGACGCTGGAGCTGGCTGGAACACCGGGTGCTGCTCTGGCTGGGCGCGATCTCGTACACGCTGTACCTGCTGCACGAGAACATCGGCTGGGCCGTGCTGCGCCGGCTCGAAGGGTGGGGGGTCGAGGTGCACCTTGCCATCGCGCTGACCATGGCCCTGTCCATGGCGCTCGCGCACGGCCTGACGACGCTGGTGGAACGGCCGGGCATGCGCTGGATCCGCGACCGCTATCGGGCGCGGCAGCCGAGACCGAAGGCGGCGACTGCGGGAAGCTGATCGCGGGGCGGAGACAATGCGCGCTCCGCTCTCTCAGCCGACGACGATCCCGATGACCGAAGAACGCAAGAATTCCCTGATCCCGCTGGCGATCGGCGCGGTGGCGCTGCTGTCCTGCGGCGGCATGATCGCCGCCGGCGTGGCGATGCTGCGCCAGGGCAAACCGTCGACGCCGGCGGATGACCTCGCGGCGCGCATCGCCGCCATCCATGACATGCCGGTGACGGCACCCGATTGCGGCACCGTGTTCAAGAACGAACCGCCCGTGGTGATCGTGGTGATGGGGCAGTCCAACGCGGCCAACCACGCCGATCCGATCCCGGCGGCCGCCGCGCCGGTGCCGCCGATGCCGGTGCTGCACCTGGGCGGCTGCGGGCTGGCCAGTTCGCCCGTGCCCGGCGCGACCGGGACCGGCGGCAGCATCTGGCCGGCGGTCAACCAGGCGCTGGGCGGGCGCTGGTCGGGCCGTCCGATCGTCTGGGCGATGGTGGCGGTGGACGGCAGCTCGATCGCCGAATGGACCGATCCGGACAGTGCGCTGCGCAGCTACTGGCAGACGCAGATGGACCGCATCAAGGGCACGCGCTGGCCGGTGGCCGCGGTGCTGTGGCAGCAGGGCGAGGCCGATGCGCGCGCGCGCACGGCCATGGCCGACTACCGCGACGCGCTGGCCGCGCTGCGGGCGGGCGTCGCGGCGCGCGGCGTCGACGCGCCGTGGTGGATCGCGCGTTCCACCTATTGCCCGCCGGCCGACGGCGGCCAGGTGCGCGAGGCCGTGCGCGAACTGCTGGCGATTCCCGACAGCGGCTTCCGCGCGGGACCGGACACGGACACGCTCGGCCCGACGCTGCGCAACGGCTGCCACTTCACCGTGGAAGGCACGGCGCGCGCGGCGGCACTGTGGGCGAAGGCGCTGACGCCGGCGGCGACGGGGCGATAAAGGATGAAAACGGGATGGGAGCGCACGCGCAGCGCCTGCGCGCTGCTGGCGGGCGGCTGGGCGATGTCGACGGCGCAGGCCGCCTGCGAGCTGTCGACCTATGAGTTGCCGGTCACGATGGAGGACGGCGCACCGGTCGCGACGCTGACCCTCAACGGCGAGAAGGTGCGGATGCTCGTCGACAGCGGCGCCTTCTACAGCATGCTCACGCCGTCGACGGCGGAGCAGTTGAAGCTGCCCAAGCTCAACTTGCCCGAGGGCATGCGCCTGATCGGCTACACCGGGCGCTTCGAGGCGCACCGCACGCGCGTCGACAAGGTGGGCCTGCTGGGCGGCACGTTGGCGAGGATCGACTTCGTCGTCGGCGGCAACGAGATGGGCGCCGGCATCCAGGGGCTGCTGGGCCGCAACATCCTGGCGGCCGGCGACACGGAGTACGACCTGGCCAACGGCATGGTGCGCCTGATGTTCCCGAAGGGCGACTGCTCGCGGGTGGACATGGCCTACTGGGCACCCAAGGAGATGCCCGTGGTGATGGTGCCGCTGGAGTCGGACGGCCACAAGGACAACCACCAGGTGTCGGTGAGGGTCCGGATCAACGGGACGTCGATGCAGGCGCTGATGGATTCCGGCGCCTCCAGGACGACGTTGACGCTGGACGCCGCGAAACGCGCCGGTGTGAGCCAGGGCGACCTCAGCGAGGCCGGTCATGTCGGCGGCATGGGTCCGGTTCGTGTGAAGCACTGGCGCGCGAAGTTCGACAGCTTCGAGCTCGGCGGCGAACGCGTGGGCAACATCTCCTTCGGGGTGGCGGACACCGACGCCATGGGGGACGACCTGCTGCTGGGCCTGGACTACTTCCTGGCTCACCGCATCCTGGTCTCCCGGACGCAGGGCAAGGTGTACCTGACGTGGAACGGCGGACCGGTGTTCGCCAAGACCGTCGCGCGCGACGTGGACGGCGACGTAGAGCACTCATTGAAGGGGCGTTGAAGGGGGCGATGAAGGGGCGTTGAAGTCGCGTGAAGTGGCGTTGGGGAGCCGTTGATGGGACGTTGATGAGACGTTGAGGTGGCGTAGAGCGTTGGCCTAGCGTATGGCGCGCACGTCGATTCCCCCTTCGGGAGGGTCGTGGGCGGCGGGCGACACGGGTATCGTCGCCGGTCGTGACGGGCGGAACACCGCCCGCAGGACTTGATGCCCAGGGAGGGCCCATTGAACCAACGCCTGCCTGTCTGCCTGACTGCCTGTTCCGCGCCGCTGCTGGCGGCTGTCCTGACCCTTGTCGCGCCGCTGGCGGCGTTCGCGGCCGGCGAGTCGGGGCGCTGCGCCATCGAGACGATGGACATCCCCGTGCGACTGATCGACCACCGGCCGGTGGCCACCGTGCAACTCAACGGGGTCGAGGTGCCGATGCTGGTCGACAGCGGCGCCTTCTACAGCATGATGAGCGCGGCCACGGCGGCGCAATTGAACCTGAAGCTGCGGCGGCCGCCGAACGGCTTCACCATCCAGGGCCATGCGGGGGCGGTCGAGGCGCTGCGCGTCACGACCGTGGATGAGGTCGGGCTGCAGCTGGCAACGCTGAAGAAGGTCGACTTCTTCGTCGGCGGCAACGAGCTCAATGCCGGGATCATGGGCATCCTGGGCCGCAACTTCCTGTCGGCGGCGGACACCGAATACGACCTCGCGCACGGCGTGCTGCGGCTGGTCTTCCCCAAGGGCGATTGCGAGAAGGCCAACCTGGCCTATTGGGCCGGCGACGCGCCGGTGATCGAGGCGCCCATCGAGACCAGCGGCCGCCGCAACGACACGGCGGTGCGCGTCCTCACGAAGATCAACGGCGAGCGCGTCACGGCGCTGATGGACACGGGCGCGCCGGGAACCTCGCTGTCGCTGAGGGCGGCACGGCGGGCCGGGATCCGGCAGGAAGACATGAAGTCCCACGGCCGGGCCAGCGGGATCGGCGCCGGTTACGCCGAACAGTGGATCGCCGACATCGCGAGCTTCGAACTGGGCGGCGAGAAGATCTCCCACAACCGGCTGCCGATCTCCGACGTGGACAGCTATGACCACGGGATGCTGCTGGGGCTGGACTACTTCCTGTCTCACCGGGTCTACGTGTCGCGGCTGCAGGGCAAGGTCTATGCGACCTGGAACGGCGGGCCGATCTTCGCGCAGGGACGCGCGGCCGATGCGGCCAACTACGACCAGCGTTATGCCGCCAAGGCGGAGGAGATCGCCGCGGACGATGCCGACGGACTGCTGCGGCGCGGCTCCGCGGCGCTGGTTGCGGGCGATCCGAAGCGCGCGCTGGACGACATCGGCCGCGCCTGCGAACTCAAGCCCGACCTGGCCGTCTGCTTCGATGCGCGCTCGCGCGTGCATCAGGCGATGAAGCAACCCAAGCTGGCGCTGGCGGATCTGGACACGGCGTTGACACTGGATCCCTCGCTGGCCGAGGCGCGTCTGCGCCGCGTGCCGCTGCGCGTGGCTGCAGGCGACCGTGACGGCGCAAAGGCGGATCTGGTGGCGCTCGATGCGTCATTGCCGGCCGCGTCCAACCTGCGCGCGACGATGGCGGATTACCACGCCCGCTTCGATCAGGTGCCGGAGGCCTTGAAGCAGTACGAACTCTGGATCAAGAGCCATCCGAACGACCAGCGACGGGCGTCGGCGTACAACGGCCGCTGCTGGCTGCGGGCGCGGATGAACATCGACGTGCCGTTGGGGCTGGACGACTGCAAGGAGGCCGTCGACCTCGACGGGGACACGGCGGCGTATCGCGACAGCCTGGGGTGGACTTACCTGCGCCTGGGCGATGCGGCTCGCGCGAAAAAGGCCTTCGACAGGACGATCGAACTCAGATCCTGGGCCTGGCCGCTCTACGGACGCGCGCTGGCGCACCTCAAGCTCAACGAGGCGGAGAAGGGCCGGCAGGACCTGGAGGCCGCGCGCAAGCTGATGCCGACCATCGATGAGGCGGTGAAGAAGGCAGGGTTCGAGGCATTGACGGGGGCAGCAACGGCATCGACATCGGCTGCGGGGCCAGCAACGGCGGCGAAAGCGACGGACTGATACGGCGCGGCAGTCGCAGGACCGCCCGATGGCGCGCGCCGCTTCGCCTGTCGCTCGACTTATCGCTCGACTTATCGCTCGAGCCAGAGGACAGCAAGTGCAGCGGCGTCCGCGCGGCTACGCAGGACGCTCGATCGTCAGCCACGGCCAGCGCCGCTGGTACGACGCCGCCTTGCCTTCGAACAGCGCGCGATGCGGCACCAGCGGATTCATCGCGAGCACGCCGCGGTACAGGCCTTCCAGGCCGTACGGCGCGTAGACCTCGCCGGGCCGCACGCCGACGCAGGTCGACGGCACCAGGAAGCGCTCGATGCCGTCGCGCGAGCTGTGCAAGGGCTGGTACGACTCACCGAAGTCCTCCTCGTACCAGAGATGCACGCGCGCCTGGTTCGCCGCCTCGACGGTGATGCCCAGGTCGCCCAGCACCGCGTCCGCGCGGGCCTGGACGCGGCGCTCGGCCTCGCGGCTCAGGTCGTCCGGATCGAAGTAGAAGAGGTCGTAGTCCTTGATGTCCGCCGTCGGCGGCCGGCCGTCCCGCAGGTTCCAGACGGTCTGGAACAGGCAGCCCGCGACCAGCCAGCCGTCGGGCAGCGCCAGCGCCTCCCAGCGGTCCAGGATCGCGCGGTTGTTGTGGTTGGTCAGCAGATCCGCGACGAAGCGGTCCTGAAGCATCTGATCGGGATGATGAAAGGGCATGCGAGGCATTCTGCCCCGCATGCCGCCCCGTCACCGGCCCCTCACCGACCCCTCACCGGCCCGTCGTTCGCAACTCCGCCGCTTCCGGCAAGCGCACCGTCTCCGGCACGCTGACGACCACCAGCGCCTGGTCCGGCGACAGTGACGACAGCTCGATCGCTTCCCCCGCGTTCTCGCGACGCGCGCCGGGCTCGCGCGTCTGCGCGGCGCGGCAGGCCGTCTCGTTGGCGCAGACGATGATGCGCAGCCAGCGGTCCTGATGCCGGATGCGCACCTCGGCCTGGTCCCAGTGGACCGGCAGGCAGGCGTTGACGCGCAGCCGACCCTGCTCGACGACGACGCCGCAGATCGATTCCAGCGACGCCCGCAGCAGCCAGCCCGCAGAACCGCTGTACCAGCTCCACCCGCCGCGCCCGACCCACGGCGCGTGCGAATAGATGTCGCCGGCCATCACGTAGGGTTCGATCGCGTACGTCGGGCCCAGCCGCGGATCGGCCCAGCGATGCGCCGGGCTCAACCCGGTGTAGACCTGCCACATCGTGTCGCGCTGCCCCAGCCGCGCCAGCGCCATCAGCGCCCACACCGCCGCGTGGTTGTACTGGCCGCCGTTCTCGCGCACGCCGGGCGCGTAGGACTGGATGTAGCCCGCGCTCGGTTGCGCCATCGCCAGCGGCGGATGCAGCAGCCGCGCGAGCTTCGCCACCGGATCGAGCAGGTGCGCGCAGGCGCTCGCCATCGCCTGCCGCGCATGCGCCGGATCGGCCGCCGCGGTCAGGACCGACCAGCTCTGCGCGATCAGGTCGATCTTGCACTCCGTGTTCTCCGACGATCCCAGCGGCGAGCCGTCGTCGAAGAAGCCGCGCCGGTACCACTGGCCGTCCCAGCCGGGGCCGTCCAGCGCCGCGATCCAGCCGTCGCGCGCGGCCTTCCAGCGCTGCACGCGCTCGTGCTCGCCGCGCGCGGTCGCGACCGGCGCGAAGTCCTCGATCACCTGCGCCAGGAACCACGCCATCCACACCGACTCGCCCTTGCCCTCGTGGCCGACGCGGTTCATGCCGTCGTTCCAGTCGCCGGTGCCGAACAGCGGCAGGCCGTGCGCGCCGCTGTCCAGGCTGCGGTCGATGGCACGCGCCGCATGCTCGTAGACCGACGCCGTCGGGCCGTCGGTGCGCGGACTCTCGTAGATGTCCTCGGCGCCTTCGGGCACCTGCTGCCCGTTGAGGAAGGGCACGCCGTCCTCGAGCAGCGTCAGGTCGCCGGTCCGGACCAGGTAGTGCGCGAGCGCATACGGCAGCCACAGGCGATCGTCCGAGAAATGCGTCCGCACGCCCGCGCCGCCGGGTTCGTGCCACCAGTGCTGCACGTCGCCCTCGGGGAACTGCCTCGCCGCGCTGCGGCGGATCTGGTCGGCCAGCAGCTGCGGCGCGACGTCCGTCAGCGCCATCGCGTCCTGCAACTGGTCGCGATAACCGAAGGCGCCGCCCGCCTGGTAGAAGCCGGCGCGCGCCCACATGCGGCAGACCAGCGTCTGGTACGGAAGCCAGTGGTTGGTGAGCGCGTCGAAGCGGGGATCCGGCGTCGACACCTGCAGCCCGCCCAGCAGCTCCGGCCATTGCCGCCGCTGCCGGTCCAGGCGCACCGCCGGATCGACCTTCCACGCCGCCTCCATCAGCGCATGCGCGGCCTGCGGTGAAGGCGCGTGACCCAGCAGCACGGTCAACTCCGCCGGCTGCGAAGCATCGAGCTCCAGCCGCGCCGACAGTGCGGCGCAGGCGTCGAGCCCGCTCCCGACGCGACCGCCGAGCGTCTTCGGCAGCACCATGCGGCCGGCGCTGTCGAAGAACTCCCGCCGGTCGCAGGTCCAGTCCTGCTGATCGAGGCGCACGCGGCCCGGACCGGCGTCGCCGCCGGCGGTACCGCCCGCACCGCCGAGGCTGCCCGCGCCACGCGCATCGGCGCCGTCGCCTCGTTGTCTCGGGCGGATGCACAACGCCGCCGTCGCGTCGCCGAATCCGCCGAGGTGGTCGAGCTGCGTGGCCTGCAGCGCGAGCGCGCGTTCCGGCTGCGGCAGCCCCGCGCCCAGTTCGCCGACCGTCAGCCAGTCGTTGTGCGTCGTCACCGACAGACGCTCGCTGCGCGCGCTGCCGAGCTGCCACTCCGCCAGCGCAACGAGCCGCAAGCGGCGGCGCGTCCGGGCCGCGGAGTCGATCCGCACCTGCACCTGCTTCACCGACGCGTCACGGTCGACGCACCAGCACAGTTCCACCTGGAGATCGCCCAGCCGCTGCCGGCTGCGCGAGTAGCCGATGCCGTGCTCGATCCACAGCGGCGCCTCGCGGCGCAGCTGGCGGCCGAGCGGCCAGACGCGGTCGTTGTCCAGGTCGTGCAGCAGCAGCCACTCGCCGGGCGGGTCGATCAGCGGATCGTTGGACCACGGCGTGACCTGATGCATGCGGCTGTTGCCGGCCCACGTATAGCCCGCCGCGATCTCGGTGACCTGACAGCCGAAGTCCCGGTTCGCGAGCACGTTCACCCACGGCTTGGACGGATGCCGGTCCGGGGACACCTCGAAGGAGAAACCGCCGTGGTCCGGATCGAAGCGGCCTTCCGGCGGGCGCGGCGTCGTTTCCGGCCGGGGCCGTTCGACGAGCGCGTGCGCCACCGGCAGGCGCTGCGATTCGTTGGTCGGTGCCGTGTCCTCGATCCAGCGTTCGAGCTGCTGCGACAGCGGACGGCCGTCGGCCTGCAGTCGCAGCCGCGTCAAGGTCTGCAGCGTGAAGCGCTCATCGGGCTGCAGATCGCCGTCGCGCAGCACGTGCAGCGCGGAGCACAGGTGCCCCGGCCGACCCTGCGCCTGCCCCTGCAGGCGCGCCTGCAGCGCCTGCAGCGCCTGCTGCACGGGCGCGTTGTACGAGGACGGTTCCTCGTTCAGCACGACGAGGTCGATGCCGACCGCATGGGTGGTCCACATGCGCAGCGCCTTCTTCAGCGCGCGGATCAGGTCGATGCCTTCTTCGCCGGTGATCGTCACCATGATGATCGGGCGGTCACCCGAGATCCCGAAGCGGTACAGCGCCCGGCGGTCGCAGCGGCCGCGCGGCTCTCGGACATGCGCGGGGTCCCGCACCGCCTGGCCGGTGACCAGCGTGTTGAGCTGCAGCAGCGCCCCCCAGGTCGCGGTGTCGAACTGCAGTTCGCGCAGCCGGATGCCGCCCATCGTGTGCGACATCGAGGCCGAGCGCTCCACGTGCGCCGGCTGCCGGTATTTGTCGACCAGCGCGCGCAGCAGGTCGCCGTCGCGCGAGGCCGCCGTGCAGAAGGTCAGCCGCACGGTCGCCCCGGGCGCGAGGTCCAGGCCGACGCGCAGGCCGGCGATCGGATCGAGGCCGGTGTCGAGCAGCCGGCCCGGTTCGCCCGCGGCGGTGACGTCGGCCTCGTCGTCGACGAACTCCGGCCGCGCGTCGCCGACCGGGCGTGTCGTGCTGCCGTAGCGGCCGAGCCAGCGTCCGCGATCGGCGATCGGCAGCACCTCGCGCAGCGTGTAGCCGTCGGGGCGGACATCGCCGTCGCCATCGCCGTACACATCGCCGTACACGTCGCCGTCACGGCGCTCGCCCGTGCCGAGGTCCCGTGCGACGTCGCGTCGCGCCGTTTTCGCGCAGGCCGCGCCGTCGTCCACGCCGGCCAGGAAGAACACCGCGCGCATCGCGGCCTCGTCGAACAGGCGAGGGCGCCGCCGCAGGTGCAGCGCGTGTTCCGCCTCGTCCCAGCGGGCCTGGATGAACAGGTTGGAGAAGGCCGGGTGCGCCTCGTCGCTGCGTTGCGGCGCGAGCGTGGCCTCGAAGGAGGACACCAGGTCCAGCGCCAGCGGCGTCTTGCCGCGGTTGGTGAGTTCCACCTGGCGCAGCTCGCAGTCGTCCTCCGGACTCACCCATACCGTGGTGCAACTCTGGAGGTCGGGCCAGGTGGCCTCGAACAGCACGCGCTCGGCCTGCATGCGCGCCTCGTAGCGGGCGCGCGGATCCGGCGTCGGGCGGGCAGTGTTGCTGAACCAGTCCTCCTCGCCGGCGCGGCGCAGCATGGTGAAGCTGCCGTGCTGGTCGCGCAGCAGATCGTCGCGCCAGCGCGTGACCGCCACGCCGTCCCAGTTGCTGTAGCCGCCGCCGTGGCTGCGCAGCACCACCGAATAGCGCCCGTTGGTCAGCATGTGCGTCAGCGGCAGCGTCTCGGTCAGCGGCTCGCTCTCGCGCACCATGCGCGTCTTGCGCACCTGACGCGAGCGCGGCGCGAGATCCGCGACCGCGGTCGACAGCGGCGCCACCTCGCGCGGCGCCCGCTCGTGCAGCAGCGTCGCGACCGCCTTCACATGCGGATCGCTCATCAGCCAGCGGCGCGGCGCGTCGTCGGCCAGCAGGTTGGTCAGCGCGACGAACCCCATCGCCTGGTGGTGCGCCATGTAGGTCTGGACCAGCGTGAAACCCGCGCCCGCAGTCTGCCGCTGCGGCGTGTAGTCCACCGCCTCGATGAAGCCGAACGCGCCGCGCGCCCCCAGGCGCTCGAAGTCCTGCAGGTTGCTGACCACCCGCACCGGCGCGACGACGGCGGCCATCACCGCCGCATACGGCGCCAGCACGCGTTCGTCGACGGCCAGCCGCGCCAGCGCCAGCGTCTGCACGCCTTGCGGCCCGTACTGGTAGGCGAGGGTGTGGTCCTGGCCGGCGATCGCCGATTCGGAGATGCCCCACGGCGTACCCTTGTCGCGGGCCTCGAAACGCTGCTCCGCCACCGCCGTGCGGATCGCGCGGCCCAGCGCGCTGTTGGCCGGCTCGCGCAGCACCAGCGAGGGCATCAGGTACTCGAACATCGAGCCGGTCCACGACTTCAGGCCCAGCGAGTCGCCGGCACCGGCGCCGGCCCCGTCGCGCGAGAAGAACGGCCGGCCCAGCGCGCGCCAGTGCTCCGGCGGCAGGTCGCCCTTGGCGATCGCGATCAGGCTGGTGAGGCGCGCCTCGCTGGCCAGCAGGTCGTAGTGGTTGTCGTCGAGCTGCTGCGCGTCGCCGCGCCAGCCGATGCGCAGCAGGCGACGCTCGGGATCGAAGAGCGGGCGGTAGTCGGCATCGAGGCCGAGCCGGCGCGCGCGCTGGGCCAGCTCGCGCAGGCGCTGGCGCGATTCGGCGAAGGCCGCGCCGTGATCGCGCCAGAACGACGCCAGCTGCGCGATCAGGTCGCGCAGCAGCCAGTGCGCGGGCGCGGCTTCGTAGCCCTCGACGGCGGCCAGGGCGTCGAGTTCCGCGCGCGACGCCGCGACCTGCGCGCGCAGCACGGCCTGTTGTTCCTCGGCGCCCGCGTCGGCGTTGCGCGGATCGCTCAGCGCCGCCACCAGCGCGGCGCCCGCGGCCAGGACCCCGTCGCCGGCCAGCGGCGGCTGCATCACCCGCAGCCGGTGCAGCGCCTTCGCGAGCGCATCGCGCGGCGCCTGCGCGAGCTGGTCCGGCGTCATCTCCGCCGCCATTTCGCAGGCCCGCGCCACCGTCAGCAGGTGCGCCGAGCAGTTGCCGCTGTCGACCGCCGACACGTAGCCCGGCGGCAGCACGGCCAGCGATTCGGTGTCGTACCAGTTGTAGAAATGGCCGTGCCAGCGCGGCAGGCGTTCCAGCGTGTCCAGCGTGGCCGAGAGCCGTTCCGTCATCGCCACGACGCCGATGAACCCCATCTCGCGCGCGCAGGCGACGGTCAGCAGGTACAGGCCGATGTTGGTCGGCGAGGTGCGGTGCGCCACCAGCAGGTGTGGCGTCAGCTGCACGTTGTCCGGCGGCAGGTGGTTGTCGGCGGCGCCGACGTGCGTGTCGTAGAAGCGCCAGGTGTCGCGCGCGAGCTGCCAGAGGTAGTCGCGACCCTGAGGGTCGAGCTCGGCCTCACGCTGCAGCAGCGTCGCCCGCGGCGCGCTGGCCCACCAGATCCACAGCGGGGAGAGCGCCCACACGACCAGCATCACCAGGGCGGCCGAGCCGTTCACCGGCGCGCCGGAGAGCGCGGCGATCGCCAGCAAGCCGCCGAGCACCGCGGCCGCGATCGGCACCCGCAGGTGCTGGCGGACGAGCGCCCGCAGGTCGCGTTTGGCCGCGGCCTGGGCGGCGGCGGCCGTGGTCCATTCCAGCAGGTGCCGGCCCGACACGGTCTGGCGCCAGATCGCGCGGCCGATCGCGTCGAGGTAGAGCAGCGACAGGTGCAGCAGCAGGGCGATGTGCCAGACCGCGAGCCCCAGCGCACGACGCAGGTCGAGAGCGGTCTCGCGGTAGAAATGCCGGCGCGCCAGCCCGTCGCGGCTGGGCACCAGCCCGGCCAGCGCGCCGACCAGCGGTCCGACCGCGAAGGCGGCGGCGACGAGGGCCAGCGTCAGTCCGAAGGGCAGCACCTCCGTGCCCAGCACCAGCAGCATCAGGCCGAGCGACGTCGGCGCGACCAGCGAGCGGCGCAGGTTGTCGATCAGCTTCCAGCGGTTGATCGTCGGAATGCCGTAGCGACCGGCGCGCGCGATGAACGGCAGCAACTGCCAGTCGCCGCGCGTCCAGCGGTGCAGCCGCGCATGCGAGACATCCGCATGCATGGGCGAGTCCTCGACCAGCGAGATGTCGGACACGCCGGCGCAGCGGGCGATGCTGCCTTCCAGCAGGTCGTGGCTCAAGACCTGACCCTCGGGCAGGCGCGCGTCGAGCACCGCATGGCACGCGCGCACGTCCAGGAGGCCCTTGCCGGTGAAGCTGCCTTCGCCGAACAGGTCCTGGAAGATTTCCGAGCTCACCGCGCTGTAGGGGTCGATGCCGAACTGGCCGACGAACAGGCGGTGGTAGGGCGTGCTCTCCTTGTCGTCCGGCATGGGCGCGAGCACGCGCGGTTGCAGGATGGCGTAGCCCTCGACGACGCGGCGGCTCGCGGCGTCGATGCGGGGACGATTCACCGGATGCGCCGCGGTGGCGACGAGCGCGCGCAGGCGGCCCGGCGGCATGTCGGTGTCCGCGTCCAGCGTGATCAGGTGGCGCACGCCGGGCGCGGGGCGGGACAGCTCGCCGAATTCGAAGAAGGGGGACGTCCCGGCCGAGGTCGCCAGCGTGCGCAGCAGCAGCTCGATCTTGCCGCGCTTGCGTTCCCAGCCGATCCAGCGGCGTTCGGTCGAGGACCACTCGCGCTGACGATGCAGGAAAAGGAAACGCGGCCGGCCGTCGGCCAGCGGTCCGTGGCGCTCGTTGAGCGCCGCGATCGCGTCCGCCGCGGTGACCACGATCATGGTGTCGCCGGGCTGGTGTTCCTCGTAGGCATCGGCGTGATCGCTGAGCAGCGCGAACTGCACCAGACGCTCGGGGTTGGCGAGGTGGTGCTGTTCCAGCTGTGCGATCAGCGGGGCGATGGCGTCCTCGTTGGGCAGCAGCACTGGCATCACGACCAGCGTGCGTTCCGCATCGGGCAGGCCGGCGGAGAAGTCCAGCCGAGGCAGGCGGGCAGGGCGGGCGAGTTCGCTGATCCAGCGGTTCGTCAGGGCCACGACGGCTTCGCTGATCGGCCCGGCGGCCAGCACTGCGGCCGTCCACAGCAGCCACGTCGCCGCGCCGGGACGGGCCTGGCTCATGAGCCAGTACAGGCCGAGCAGGCCCAGCAAGGTCAGGCCGCCCAGGTAGGCGACCGCCGCCCAGCGCTGACCGCGCGCGGTGTCGTGCGGCGGCCAGCGGCGCTCCTGCAGGCCCAGCGCCGCGAGCAGCGTGGGCCGGCCGGCGCCGCGCCACCAGTAGATCGGCGCGCTGCGGCGGTCGGGTTCGCCGTCCTGAGGCGGACCGGCGCGCTGCGTCAGCGCCAGCAGCTGGCGCGCGATGTCGAGCTCGCTCTTCTCGCACTTGCGCGCGAGTTCCTCGATCTCGTGCAGCGTCATGTCCTGCGTGTCCGCCGCCTCGGCGGCGAACACCGGCGACTGCCCCAGCGTCTGCATCACCGGGCTGACGGTCTGGATCAGGCGGCGCCAGTCCGTCTGGTCGATGCGACGCAGCGCGGTGATCGCGTTGCGGATGCTCTGCAGGTCGCGGATCGATTCGTCCTGCTGGCGCGCCAGCGCCTGCGCGGGCGCGGGCAGGCGCGTGCTCAGCCACGCGGCCAGTTCGCCCATCAGCGGTTGCGGCAGTTCTTCGAGGCGATGGTCCAGTTGCAGCCAGAAGGCCTCGAGGACGCCGCGTTCCTTCATGCGCGGCTCCAGCCGCGTGATGGCCTCGATGCCGGCGCCGGCCGGATGGCCGTCGTACCAGTGGTGGACGACGTCGCGCGCGGCCTGCAGGGTGGCGAAGCGCTCGGCCAGCCGTCGCAGGTTCTCGACCAGCACGACCCGCAACGTCGTGGGCAGCGCCCAGAGCTCGGCCAGCGACAGCGCGCGCTCATCCTGGTAGGCGCGCAGGTAGGCGGCCAGCAGGTCGGTGTCGAAGCCGCCGTCGGTGTGCGCGACCCACGCCCAGGCGATGCCGTAGATCCGGGGCAGGCCCGCGAGCGGCTCGTCGCGCAGACGCGGCAGCAATCGGAAGAAGCCGCGCGGCAGGCCGCGACGCACCTGATGCGTCTGTTCGTCGATCAGGGCGGCGTTGTCCAGCAGCCATTTGCCGGCGGCGCCGAGGTGGCGGAAGTCGCGATGGCGCTTCTCGATCAGGCGCCGCGTCTGCTGCAGCATCGCGACGTTGTCATCCAGGCGGGGGAAGAACTGGCCGGCGCCGGCCGTGCCCTGGACCGCCTGCGCCTGCGCGAGGCTGCGCCCGTGCTGTTCGAAGCGCGCCAGGCCGAACAGCACCGCCCGCACCGGCGGCTCGATCGTGCCGAGCGACGGATCGAGCAACGCAAGTTCTTCCGCAATTTCCGGGGAGGATGTCGTCCCCGGCTCGGGGGAGCGGTTCGACGGGGCCTCCGGCGCGGGGGCCGGAGGTCGATGGGGGTCGTTCGCGCTCCGGATGCCGGTCATAGCCAATGGGCAAACAGGCCGAAGGTGATCGCGCTGAGCGCAGCGGTCGTCGCGAGGCGGGGCAGGACCAGGCCCCGCGCCCGTTCAGCCAGCAAAGCGATGCCGAACCATCGCCCTCGGGCCTTCGCACACTGGATCAGGTGGCGCTGCAGCGCCTGGTCATAGTGGTGCGGGGCGGCGGTGCCGAGCGCACCGACCGGAACGATGGTGACGGTCGGGCTCAGCGGGCCGACTGGGCTGTTCATGGTGGGAACCTCGTTGCAAGTGGATGAAGCGGTCTGAAACCGGACGTTTCCAAATGGCAAGCCCCATGCCTGCGCAAGCAATCGGTCCGCGCCCCACGGACGATTCCTCCCAATACCCATGCCAGGGCATGAATTCGAGCGCGATGTCAACTGCGCGTGAAGACCCTTCCTGTCCCCGCTTTGTCCCTTGAAGGGACAACAGGCTGTCCCGCGCCTGTCACCGACGCGATGGTCGTGACTGTCCCTTGCACGGCCCTGGAGGAGGCGGGCGGAGACCGCCGCCGTCCAGGCACGGGACGACGGTCTCCAGAGGGGAAGGCATGCGCTGGAGGCCCGATATCCGGGGGCTTGCCGGGCAGGCTGCCCCGAATGAGGGGGGCTGTCCCCGCTTAAGGAATAGGGGGTGCGCGGGCCGCGAGGCGGCTCCTAGACTTCGCAGCACTCGCATCGCAACTCGGGCGCCCCGCAGGCGCCCCCGGAGGATGATCATGACCGCCATCGACTGGCTCCAACGAGGCCGACGCGCCTTCACACGACTGCTCCTGGTCGCGGCCTCGTCGGCCGGCCTGGTGGGCCTGTCCGCCGCGCCCGCCGCCGCGGCGCCGATCACACTCGGCGGAACGCCGACCTCGGTCGTGCTGGACGCCGGCGACAGCGTCGTGATCACGGGCCAGATCACCAACATCAGCGGCGGTCCGCTGCTGACCACCGATTTCTTCCTGTCGCTCAGCGGCTACCCGTTCCCGTTCGTGGACGTGACGCCGCTGCTGGGCGATCCCGAGGTGGTGATCCCGGACCGCACCATCAGCCCGGTGCTGGACCTGCTGATGATCGCGACGCTGCCCGACCTCCTCGCGGATCTGAACTTCGACCTCTCCATCCTGCTGTCGGACATCAACGGCAACTTCGCCGACGAGGTGCTGGTGGCGGTGACGGTGCGCGCCGCGGCGGCGAGCGACGTGCCGGAGCCAGGCACGCTCGCCCTGGCGCTGGTCGCGCTGGTGCCGCTGGTGGTGCGACGGGTCCACCGCCGCAGCGGACCTTCCGGTCCGTCCGCGACCTGGCCCGCAGGCACCTGAGCACGGACGGCCGACGGACCGCGCCGCCGGCCGCTTTCCTCTCCCGTTCCCGCCAGCGACCGGCCCTCGGGCATCCACGGAAGCGCCCGGCACGACGGGTCCACATCGACTCTCTTCGAGACATCACAAGGGGCATTCATGGCCACAGTCGTCTCCGCGCGCGCGACCCTCGGCGCGCCCTTCATCCAGCGCTTCGCCGGTCAGGTGAGGTTGAACATCCCGTTGATGAACATCGGTGAGTCGGCGCTCCAGGGGGTGCAGATCACCAGCATCACCTACGGCAGCGCCGCGCGGCAGAGTCCGCCCAATGCGCCCATCTACCTGGGCACGCTCGGGGCCTCGTCGTCCACGACCTTCGCCGGGCGGTTCTCCGACGCCGGGCTGGTGGACAACGCCAACCTGCTGCTGACGGTGCGCGGGTCCTACGTCGTCGCCGGCGTGGCCTACGGACTGACGGTGAGCCGCTACGTGCGGATGCCGGCGGCGGGAAGCTTCCCGGCGGATGAGCTGCGCGCCTCGCTCGCGGTCACGACCACGCCCAGCTACTGGAGCTACGCGCTGACCAACAATGAGCCGGCCGGCAGCGGCCAGCACATCGCGACGCTGTCGTTGTCGGTGAACGCGCCGGTGACGGTGACGGGTACGCCCCCGGGCTGGGAAGCGGACACCGACGGCATGACCTACGTGACCTGGGTCGCCTCGGACCTGGTGCCGCCGTATCCCAACCACGTGGCGCCCGGCGCGACCTTGTCGGGCTTCCAGCTGATGAGCCCGCGCACCAGTTCCGAATCGACTGGCGCGAGCCTGGTTGCGTGGGACCACGCGGCCGACGACGCCGGCAAGGTGGCCGCCGACTACACGCTGACGCCGTCGCGCGCCTGAGCGGCGCCAGCAAGGAGTGATCCATGACAGAACGCACCTTCGGTTTCGGGCAACGCGTCGCGGCGCTGCTGCGCCGCGGCATGGGCGGGTTCTCCGCCAGCGATTCGCCCGCGCTGCGCGCCGATGACGCCATCGACCTCCAGGGACACCTGGCGAACAACGCCTTCGACAACTTCACCCGCTCGCTGGGCAGCCAGGGCTCGCGCCGCGACGTGCTGAAGGTCTCGGTGCTGGGCGTGTTCTCCACGCTGGCCGGCGGCCTATTGCCGCGCACGGCGCAGGCGGCGGCGGACTGCCTGTGCGGTCGCCAGCTTTACGACCCGGCGCTGCAGTGCTGCCTGCCCAGCGGCGCCATCGCCAACAAGCATCCGGTGGCGGACCTCGCGGCCTGTCCGAACAAGGTGGCGCACCCGGGCTACAGCTGCACGCCCAACGGCTGCGGGGCGGCCGGCGGCACGCAGTTCCCGTCACAGTACGGCGCGGCCAGTTTCCTCGGCTGCTGCAACGGCCACGACTGCTGCTACGGCGAGTGCAACCAGGGCAAGGCCGGTTGCGACAACACCTTCTACAGCTGCATGACGGGTTCCTGCGACGCGGCCTACCCGGTCAACATGGTGCAGGTCGGACCGATTTCGGTGGACAGCAACAAGATCAAGCGCGGCGCCTGCAAGGCGGCGGCGGGGGCCTATTACCAGGCGGTCAACAACGCCGGAGGCGACGCCTTCACCGCGGCGCAGCAGGCCGGTTGCGATTGCTGCGGCACGCAGCCTTGCCCGACCTGCCCCGGCGGCACGTGCGGCGCGCTGCCCAGTTGCCAGGATCCCGGTTGCGTCTGCTTCCAGACCATCGAGGGTCGCGGCTTCTGCCATCTGCCTCAGTCGTGTTCGGGGTTGCCGACCTGCTCGTCGTCCGCGGGATGCCCGTCGGGATGGGCCTGCGTCAGCGTGACCTGCTGCGGTTCGACGCCCATCTGCATCCGACCCTGCTTCGTGGTCGGGTCGAGTCTGGCGAGCCGCTCGGCGTCGGTGCCCAGTGTCGGCATGACGACCGCCGGCCCGGCGCAGGGTTCCGGCGGCGAGATGCGGGCCAAGTAACCGCAGGGCAGCGCAAGGCCTTTTCACGTCGCCCGGCCGGTCGGCCGGGCGCAACCATTGGTGGCGACACCGGACAGACGAAACGCAACGGGAAGGGAGACGCATCGTGGACATCCTGATCGTGTTGGGGGGCTGGTTCCTGGCGGGCGTGTTCGCGCTCGCGGCGTGGTCCAAGCTGGCGGAGCCGGACGCGACCGCGCAGGCGCTGCGCAGCTTCGGCGTGCCGGCGGCGCCGGCGCGCGCTGGCGCCTGGATGCTGCCGCTGCTGGAGTTCGCGGTTGCGCTGCTGGTCGTGCTCCCATGGGCGCCGGCGCTCGGCATCGCGCTGGCGGCCGGGCTGCTGGCGGTGTTCGCCGCGGCGATGGCGGTGCAGCTGGCGCAGGGCAACAAGCCCTCGTGCAACTGCTTCGGGCAGACGCGCTCGCAGCCGATCTCGTGGGCCAGCGTCGCGCGCAACGGCCTGCTGGTCGCGCTGGCGGCCTGGCTGCTGTCCGGCGCGCTGGCGGCCGAAGGCGCGGCATCGTTGACGGGCACGCTGGTATCCGGCGGGCGGGGGCAGGTCTTGCTCTCGACCGTGCTGGTGCTGGCGGTGGGACTGCTGGGTTGGCTGGTGCTGCATCTGGCGCGCCAGCAGGGGCGCCTGCTGCTGAAGATCGATCACCTGGAGCTGCGGCTGCAGTCGCTGGGTATCGAGCCCGCCGGCGGCGTGCCCAGCCTGGAGACGCTGGTGTCGAATCAGGTGCTGCACGTCGGGCAGGCGGCGCCGGCCTTCGCCGCGACGACCGTGGCGGGGAACACGCGCACGCTGGCGGACTACGTCGCGCAGTCGGGCTCGCAGCTGCTGGTTTTCGTCGGACCGCAGTGCGCGCCGTGCCACGAGGTCATGAAGGAGATGGCGTCCTGGCGCCGTCAGGACAATGAGCCGGTGCACTGGCTCACGATCAGCAGCGGCAGCGCCGAGTCGAACCGCACGACCTTCAACAACCTCGCGCCGGATCGCGTGGTGCTGCAGTCGGGGCAGGACATCAACCAGCTGTTCGGCGTGATCGCCACGCCGAGCGCGCTGTGGGTGGGCGCGGACGGCCGCATCCTGAGCACGGTGGCGGTGGGGCGCGACGCGATCCGCGCGCTGTACGACGCCCCGGTGCTGAGGCACGGTGAAGGTCACGCGTTGCCGTTGGCCTCCGCCTGAGCGGCATGCCCCGGCTCGTGCCGGGGCGCCTCTTTCCGCTCACCAGGATCCGCCTTCCAGCGGATCACTGGATCACTGGATCACGCCGCAGGCGATGCGCGCGCCGCCACCGCCGAGCGGCGCGGGATGGTCGGCATGGTTGTCGCCGCCCGCGTGGACCATCAGCGCGTGGCCCTTGACGTCCGCCAGCTTCAGGCGCGGCGCGAGCACGGGTTGCGTGGCTTCGCCTTCCCCGTTGACGAACATCGGCGGCAGGTCGCCCAGGTGGCCGTCGCCCCAGGGTTCGCCGTGCTTGCCCGACTTCTTCGGATCGAAATGGCCGCCCGCCGCTTCGGCGGGGGAGGGCTTGCCGTCCTTGTCGGCGGCCGCGCAGGACGGGTTCGCATGCACGTGGAAACCGTGCAGGCCGGGCGGCAGGCCGGTGAGCTTGGGCGTGAACACGAGGCCGTACTTCGTGTCCTCCATCGTGACGGTGCCGACCGGACCGCCTTCTCCCTGAGGCGTGGCAACCTTCAAGGTCACGGTGGCTTCGGCGGCGAGTGCGGCAGTCGCGGGCAGGCAGGCCACCAGGACGGCGGCGAGCAAGGGACGAAGGGTCATGCGAGTCTCCTGACGAGGGGGTGTGGACGGACGGCAATCCGTGTGCCGCCGAACCGGGCGAGCACACGCAGTGCATGGCACGCGCGCAGTGCGCCGCGCCCGTCGTCGGATTCGCTCGTTGGGAGAATGACTCAGCGCGCGACGATCAGGCGCAAGCCCAGCGCGACGAACACGGCGCCGGCGATGCGGTCCAGCCACAGGCCTGCGCGCGGCTTGCGCTGCAGCCATTGGCCGATCGCGCCGGCGAAGTAGCCGAGCAGGCCGAACAGCACCGCCGCCTGCAGCGTGAAGGTCAGTCCGAGCAGGGCCGTCTGCGCGGCCACGTGTCCCTGCGCGGGCACGACGAACTGCGGCAGGAAGGACAGGAAGAAGAGGACGACCTTCGGGTTGATGGCGTTGGCGAAGACGCCCTTGAAGAACAGGCGCGAGAGGGAGTCCCCGACCTGCGAGGCATCGCCGACGGTGGCGCCGCCGCGGCTGCGCAGCGCCTTGATGCCGAGCCAGATCAGGTAGAGCCCGCCGCAGACCTTGAGCGCGGTGAACGCGACCGGCGATGCGGCGATCAGTGCGCTGACGCCGATGGCGGCCAGCACCGTGTGGCTCAGGCAACCGAGCGCGCACCCGAGCCCGAAGGCCATGCCGTGCCGACGGCCCTTGGACACGCCCATGCCGAGCACCATCAGGTTGTCCGGCCCCGGCGACGCGGTGATCAGCGTGGCGGCCAGCAGGAAGCCGAAGATTTGTTCGAAGGTCAGCATGGGGCGGGATGATAGATCCCGCGACGACATTGATCCCGCGACAAAAGAAAACGGGCCCTGATCACTCAGGGCCCGTTGTTCATGCGTCTTGGCGGAGAGAGAGGGATTCGAACCCTCGGTAGGCTATTAACCTACACACGCTTTCCAGGCGTGCGACTTAAACCGCTCATCCATCTCTCCGAAGCCCGCCATCATAGCGCAGATTTTTCGCTCCGAATGAAAGTTGCGGCGCGACGTGCGACAGAGGCGGAAGGAGGGCGCCGACGCGCCGCCCGCCTCGGCTTCAGCGCCGCGCTTTTCAGCGGCCCGGCTGGATCACCTTGTCGCTCTTGATCAGCGCCATCGCCGTGCCGATCAGGCCGGAGACCTCGCTCATGTTGGCCGGCACGATCATGGTGTTGTTCTTCTGGGCGAGCTGCGAGAAGGCCTCGACCGCCTTCTCCGCGACCTTCAGCTGCACCGCGTCGCTGCCGCCGGGCTGCTGGATCGCCGCGGCGACCTTGCGGATCGCCTCGGCGCTCGCCTCCGCGACGGACAGGATGGCCGCGGCCTCGCCCTGCGCCTTGTTGATCTCGGCCTGCTTCTCGCCCTCGGAGCGGGCGATCGCTGCCTCGCGTTCGCCGGTCGCGATGTTGATCTGCTCCTGACGGCGACCTTCCGAGGCGGCGATCAGCGCGCGCTTCTCGCGCTCCGCGGTGATCTGCGCCTGCATCGAGCGCAGGATCTCCGCCGGCGGCGTCAGGTCCTTGATCTCGTAACGCAGCACCTTCACGCCCCAGTTCAGCGCCGCCTCGTCCAGCGCCTGCACGACCGAGCTGTTGATGACGTCGCGTTCCTCGAAGGTCCGGTCCAGCTCCATGCGGCCGATCACCGAGCGCAGCGTCGTCTGCGCCAGCTGCGTGATCGCGATGATGTAGTTGCTCGAGCCGTAGCTGGCACGCATGGCGTCGGTCACCTGGAAATACAGGATGCCGTCCACCGTCAGCTGGGTGTTGTCGCGCGTGATGCAGACCTGGCTGGGGACGTCCAGCGGGATCTCCTTGAGCGAATGCTTGTAGGCCAGCCGGTCCACGAAGGGCACCAGGATGTTCAGCCCGGGCGTCAGCGTGCCGTGGTACTTGCCGAGCCGTTCCACGACCCACGCGTTCTGCTGGGGGACCACCTTCACCGACTGGATGACGAAGACGATGGCGACGATCAAGATGACCAGGGCGATGATTTCCATGAGCGGGGCTCTCTTCCGGGGAATGAAACCGAAACGGTTGGGGTGGGGCGGGGCGAGGCGGGGCGAGCGGATCAGATCAGGCGGGCTCGATGAGCAGGCAACTGCCTTCGACGCCGCGGATGATGTGCCTCCCGATGGCCGGCGCGCCGTTGCCGACGAAGCGCGCCTGCCAGGCGGCGCCGCGATAGCGGACCTCGGCGGTGCCGTCGGCGCGCCAGTGCGCGACGTCCAGGCTCTGGCCGATGTCGAGGTTCACGTTGGGGTTCTCCGCGGCCGGCAGTCTCGGGTGGCGGCGCAGGCGCAGATGCCACCAGGTCACCGCGCCGCCGCCGATCGCCGCCGCGATCAGCAGCTGCGTCCAGAACGGTCCGCCCAGGTGGGCCGTCAACGCGGCGGCCGCCGCGCCCAGTGCCAGCATCAAGAGATAGAACGTCGTGCCGGTCGCGAGCTCCGCCGCCACCAGTACGCCGCAGATCACCCACCACCAGGTGGCGAGACTCCAGTCCATCGATTCCTCCTAGCTCAACGCCGGGCGATCCGTGATTCGCCCGGTCCTTCGAGTCGGGTCAGTGTACGCCCGGGGTCGGTGCTTGCCCGGTCGCTCCGAAGGGGGTGGGATCCCCGCTTTTCCGAGCCATAGAGACCCCATCCACGGGTCATTGACGGGAGATCGGCGGCATGGCCGTTCTGTTTCTGCGACAACGCCCGATCAACACTTGCGTGACACGGCTCTAGCCCTACACTTCGCGCCTTTCTTGTTTGACCTGCCCCGATCCGGAGGCTTCCATGACGCCGCGTTTCCGCTTTCCCATCGTCATCATCGACGAGGACTATCGCTCCGAGAACACCTCGGGTTTGGGCATCCGCGCGCTCGCGGAGGCCATACAGAAAGAGGGCTTCGAAGTCCTGGGCGTCACGAGCTACGGCGACCTGAGCCAGTTCGCCCAGCAGCAGAGCCGCGCCAGCGCCTTCATCCTGTCCATCGACGACGAGGAGTTCTCCGGCAACGGCGACGGCGCCGAGCTGGATCCGGCGGTGCTGAACCTGCGCAAGTTCATCCAGGAGATCCGCTTCAAGAATGCGGACATCCCCATCTACGTCTATGGCGAGACGCGCACCTCGCAGCATCTGCCCAACGACGTGCTGCGCGAGCTGCACGGCTTCATCCACATGTTCGAGGACACGCCCGAGTTCGTGGCGCGTCACATCATCCGCGAGTCGAGAAGCTACCTCGACGGCCTGGCGCCGCCGTTCTTCAAGGCGCTGATGGCCTATGCGCAGGACGGGTCCTACTCGTGGCACTGCCCGGGGCACTCCGGCGGCGTGGCCTTCCTGAAGAGTCCGGTCGGCCAGATGTTCCACCAGTTCTTCGGCGAGAACATGCTGCGCGCCGACGTCTGCAACGCGGTCGAGGAACTCGGCCAGCTGCTGGACCACACCGGCCCGGTCGCCGAGAGCGAGAAGAACGCCGCCCGCATCTTCAACGCGGACCACTGCTTCTTCGTCACCAACGGCACCTCCACGTCCAACAAGATGGTCTGGCACCATACGGTGGCGCCGGGCGACATCGTGGTCGTGGACCGCAACTGCCACAAGTCCATCCTGCACAGCATCATCATGACCGGCGCCGTGCCGGTCTTCATGACGCCCACGCGCAACCACTACGGCATCATCGGCCCGATCCCGGAGAGCGAGTTCTCGCCCGAGACCATCCGCAAGAAGATCGCCAAGAACCCGCTGCTCAAGGGCGTGGATGCGAAGAAGGCCAAGCCGCGGATCATGACGCTGACGCAGAGCACCTACGACGGCGTGCTCTACAACACCGAGACCATCAAGGGCAAGCTGGACGGCTGGATCGACACGCTGCACTTCGACGAGGCGTGGCTGCCGCACGCGGCCTTCCACAACTTCTACGGCTCGTACCACGCGATGGGCAAGCACCGGCCGCGTCCGAAGACTGCGATGGTCTACGCCACGCAGTCGACCCACAAGCTGCTGGCCGGCATCTCGCAGGCGTCGCAGGTGCTGGTGCAGGACTCGCAGAACGTCAAGCTGGACAAGCACCTGTTCAACGAGGCGTACCTGATGCACACCTCGACCAGCCCGCAGTACTCGATCATCGCCAGCTGCGACGTCGCGGCCGCGATGATGGAGCCCCCCGGCGGCACGGCGCTGGTGGAGGAATCCATCAGCGAGGCGCTGGACTTCCGCCGCGCGATGCGCAAGGTCGAGAAGGACTACGGCAAGGACTGGTGGTTCAAGGTCTGGGGTCCGGACAAGCTGGCCGGCGACGGCATCGGCAAGGCGGCCGACTGGATGCTCAAGGCCAACGAGAAGTGGCACGGCTTCGGCCCGATCGAGGCCGGCTTCAACATGCTGGACCCGATCAAGTCCACGGTGATCACGCCGGGGCTGGACATGAGCGGCAAGTTCGCCAAGACCGGCATCCCGGCCAGCATCGTCACCAAGTTCCTGGCCGAGCACGGCGTGGTGGTGGAGAAGACGGGGCTGTACTCGTTCTTCATCATGTTCACCATCGGCATCACCAAGGGCCGCTGGAACACGCTGCTGACCGCGCTGCAGCAGTTCAAGGACGACTACGACCGCAATGCGCCGATCTGGCGCATCCTGCCGGACTTCGTGGCGGCCTTCCCGCGCTACGAGCGCATGGGCCTGCGCGACCTGAGCCAGAGCGTGCACGAGGCCTATGCCTCGGGCGACATCGCGCGCCTGACGACCGAGGTCTACCTGTCCGAGCTGGAGCCGGCGATGAAGCCGTCCGACGCGTATGCGCACATCGCGCATCGCAAGACGGAGCGCGTCGAGATCGACAAGCTCGAGGGCCGGGTCACCACCGCGCTGCTGACGCCGTATCCTCCGGGCATCCCGCTGCTGATCCCGGGCGAGCGCTTCAACAAGCGCATCGTCGACTACCTGAAGTTCACCAGAGACTTCAACGCCAAGTTCCCGGGCTTCGCCACCGACGTCCACGGCCTCGTGGCGGAGAAGGGCGACGACGGCGTCACGCGCTACTACGTGGATTGCGTGGTCGACACGAAGAAGTAATCGACGCCCCACAAACGCCAACAGGCCCCGAGGGGCCTGTTTTCGCTCGTGAACCTCGGTCGGAGCCGGCGGAAGCCGGGCCGGGGTCGACGACTTGTGGAGCCTGCGAGACGTATGAGGAGACCCCGGCCCGGCTTCCGCCGGTGACCGGAGTCAGCCGACGCTTACTCCGTCCCGGCCATCGCCCCGTGGCTGAAGCCGCCGTCGACGTAGACGATTTCCGAGCTGATGCCGCCCGCCAGGTCCGACAGCAGGAAGGCGGCGGTGTTGCCGACGTCCTCGATCGTGACGTTGCGCTTGATGGCGGCGCTGTCCGCGAACTGCTTGAGCAGCTTGCCGAAGTCCTTGATGCCGGAGGCGGCCAGCGTCTTGATCGGGCCGGCGGAGATGCCGTTCACCCGGATGCCCTTGCCGCCCAGGCCGTAGGCGAGGTAGCGCACGCTGGCTTCCAGCGAGGCCTTGGCCAGGCCCATGGTGTTGTAGTTGGGAACGAAGCGGTCCGCCCCCAGATAGGACAGGGTCAGCAGCGCCGAGCCGGCGCGCAGGCGCGGCTGGGCGGCCTTGGCCATGGCCGGGAAGCTGTAGGCGGAGATGTCGTGCGCGATGCGGAAGTTCTCGCGCGTCATGCCGTCCAGGAATTCCCCGGCGATCGCTTCGCGCGGCGCGAAGCCGATCGAATGGACAAATCCGTCGAATTCCGGCCAGTGCTGGCCGAGGTCCTCGAACAGGCGATCGATCTGGGCGTCGTCGCTCACGTCGCAGTCGAATACCAGTTTGGAATCGAATTCGGCGGCGAATTCGGTGATGCGATCCTTGAAGCGCTCGCCCTGGTAGCTGAAGGCCAGTTCAGCGCCTTCGCGGTGGCAGGCCTTGGCGATGCCGTAGGCGATCGAGCGGTTGGACAGCACGCCCGTGATCAGCAGTCGCTTGCCAGCGAGAAATCCCATGTCTGCTCCTGGTATTCATAGATTCGAGGGAGGCCGGGATTCTCGCACGTCAGGCTGTGAGGGATGACGCAGCCTTGTCGGCATGCTGTTTGCATAGTACACTTCTAGCTTCGCTGAAAAAGTGAACGGTGGGCGGATTCATCCAGCCCATTTTTTTTGGCTGTTCCAACATGCCGTGATGCCTGTTACAGGCCCAATACCTTCGTCGATGAATTTGAGCTGGCAAGCCGTTGTTGAAAAAACCGTGACCGGACTCGGTTACGAGGTGGTGGGCTGCGAACGCAGCGCCGGGGGCTTGCTGCGCGTGTTCATCGACAAGCCGCTGGTGGACGGCCAGGAACCGGAGACGCCGGTCAACGTCGAGGATTGTGAGCGCGTCACGCGCCAGCTGCGCTACGTGATGGAAGTCGAGGAAGTCGACTACACGCGGCTGGAAGTGTCGACCCCCGGTCTCGATCGCCCGCTGAACAACGCCGGCGACTACGCCCGTTTCAGCGGTCACGAAGTGGAAATCACATTGCGCGAGGCTTTCCAGGGTCGCAAGAAGTACCGGGGTGTCCTGGTCGCGGCCGAAGGCGTGGCGCAGGACGACTGGAATGCGCTGGCGCAGAACACCGCCTGGCGCGTGATCTTCATGGACGGCAAGACCGAGCAGGTGCTGGACTTCGCGCTGGACGAAGTGCGCTCGGCCAAGCTGGTGCCGGAGATCGTTTTCAAGGGTCGCACGCAGAAGTCTGCGGGCGACGCTGCCGCGGATGCCGCGGCGAAAAAGAACACGGGCTTGGCGCCCGGATCGGAATCGGCTGACGGAGCGGCTGCGAAGCCCAAGGCGTCGAAGAAGAAGAGCAATGCCAAGTCCCGGCAGACGGATGACAAGGTTGACGGAGGTCTCGATCAATGAACCGCGAACTGTTGATGCTGGTGGACGCCATCTCGCGCGAGAAGAGCGTGGAGCGCGATGTGGTGTTCGGCGCCGTTGAGGCGGCACTGGCTTCGGCCACCAAGAAGTTGTATGGCGGCGAGGTCGATATCCGCGTGGCCATCGACCGCGACACCGGCGAGTACGAGACCTTCCGCCGTTGGCACGTCGTGCCCAACGAGGCCGGCCTGCAGAACGCCGACTCCGAGATCCTGCTCTTCGAAGCGCAGGAGCAGATCGCCGACATCGAGGTCGACGACCACATCGAGGAAGGCGTCGAGTCCGTGCCGATCGGCCGGATCGGTGCCCAGGCCGCCAAGCAGGTCATCCTGCAGAAGATCCGCGACGCCGAACGCGAGCAGCTGCTGAACGACTTCATGTCGCGCGGCGAGCGCATCTTCGTCGGCACGGTCAAGCGCCTGGACAAGGGCGACATCATTGCCGAGTCGGGCCGCGTCGAAGGCCGCCTCAAGCGCAACGAGATGATCCCGAAGGAAAACCTGCGCACCGGCGACCGCGTCCGCGCGGTGATCCTGGGCATCGACCCGACGCAGCGCGGTCCGCAGATCATGCTGTCGCGCTCCTCGGGCGAGTTCATGAAGGAACTCTTCGCGCAGGAAGTGCCGGAGATCGAGCAGGGCCTGCTCGAGATCAAGAGCGCCGCCCGCGACGCTGGCAGCCGCGCCAAGATCGCCGTGGTCTCGTACGACAAGCGCGTCGACCCGATCGGCACCTGCGTCGGCGTGCGCGGTTCCCGCGTCAACGGCGTGACCAACGAGCTGGCCGGCGAACGCGTGGACATCGTGCTGTGGTCGGAGGATCCGGCGCAGTTCGTGATCGGCGCGCTGGCGCCGGCGAACGTGCAGTCCATCGTCGTCGATGAAGAGCGCCACGCGATGGATGTCGTCGTCGACGAGGAGAACCTCGCGATCGCCATCGGCCGCGGCGGCCAGAACGTGCGTCTGGCTTCCGAGCTGACCGGCTGGAAGATCAACATCATGACCGCCGAGGAATCCGCCGCCAAGCAGGCCGAGGAATCCGATGGCGTGCGCAAGCTGTTCGTCGAGAAGCTGGACGTGGACGAGGAAGTCGCCGACATCCTGATCGCCGAAGGTTTTGCCTCGCTGGAAGAAGTCGCCTACGTTCCGATGCAGGAGATGCTCGAGATCGAGTCCTTCGACGAGGAGACTGTCAACGAGCTGCGCACCCGCGCCAAGGACGCCCTGCTGACGATGGAAATCGCCCGCGAGGAAAAGGTCGAGGAGGTCTCCCAGGACCTGCGCGACCTGGAAGGCGTCACCCCCGAGCTGATCGCCAAGCTGGCGGCCGGCGACATCCATACCCGTGACGACCTGGCAGACCTGGCCGTCGACGAACTGGTCGAGATTTCGTCCCTGGACGAGGCAGCGGCACGCGCTTTGATCATGAAGGCGCGCGAGCACTGGTTCAACGCATAACGCCCGAGCAGACACGCTCTGAAGCGACTTCAAGCGAAACCAGACCGCTCCGCCCCACACAAGATTTAAGGATTTCAACAATGGCCGTGACCACCGTCGCCCAGCTGGCCGCAGAGCTCAACAGGCCTGCGACCACGTTGCTGGAGCAGCTCCAAGCTGCGGGCGTCAAGAAGGCGTCCGCCGAGGACACCTTGAACGAAAGCGACAAGGAACGTCTGCTGGATCACCTGCGCACCGCGCATGGGACCGCCGGCGGCGCCGAGCGCAAGAAGATCACGCTGACCCGCAAGTCCACCAGCGAGATCAAGCAGGCCGATGCCTCGGGCAAGGCCCGCACGATCCAGGTCGAGGTGCGCAAGAAGCGCGTCTTCGTCAAGCGCGAGGATGGTGTGGATGACGCCACCGCCGCCGCCGCCGAGGAAGCCGAGCTGAAGCGCCGCGAGGAAGAAGTGCAGGCGCAAGCCGAAGCGCTGCGTCAGCAGGAAGAGGAACTTGCCCGCAAGGTGCGTGAGCGTGAAGACGCCGAACGCGCCGCCCGCGAAGCTGAAGAGAAGCGTCGCGAGGAAGAGCGCGCCGCGCGTGAAGCGGCCGAAGCCGCCGCCGCCGAGGCCGCGGCCAAGGCCGCCGCCGAAGCGGAAGCGCGCAAGATCGCCGACGCCGCCAAGTCCAAGGCCGAGAAGGCCGCCGACAAGGCGGCTGAGAAAGCGGCTGAAAAGGCCGCCGCTGCCGCTGCGCCCGCACCCGCGCCGGCTCCCGTTGCCGCCGCTCCGGCGCCGGCCCCGGTCGAACCCGCGAAGCCTGTGCTGCGCGTGGTGAAGGCTGCCGACGTCGCCGCCGACGAGAAGGCCCGCCAAGTCGAGCTGGAGCGCCGCCGCAAGGCCGCCGAAGCCGAAGCCGCGGCCATCCGCGCGATGATGAACGCGCCCAAGAAGGTGCTGGTCGCGAAGAAGGAAGAACCCAAGCCCGAGGCCACGCCGGCCGCCGGCATCAAGGGCACCATCCACAAGAAGCCGGGCGGCGCTCCGGGTGCCGCCGGCACGACGGCCGCCGCCGGTGCGAAGCCGGGCGACAAGAAGTCGGTCAAGTCCGAGAAGCTGTCTTCCAGCTGGGCCGATGACGCCAAGAAGCGCGGCGCCGCCGGCAAGCCGGGTGGCGGCCGTACCGACGGTCCGGCACGTCCGGGCGGCGGCACGAGCTGGCGCGCGCCGGGCCGTGGCGGTGCCGGTGGCCGCCGCGGCGGTCGGGACGATCGCGGCGCCTCGCAGTCCAATTTCCAGGCTCCGAACGAGCCGGTGGCGCAGGAAGTGCACGTTCCCGAAACCATCTCGGTCGCCGATCTGGCGCACAAGATGTCGGTGAAGGCCTCCGAGGTCATCAAGCAGCTGATGAAGCTGGGTCAGATGGTCACCATCAACCAGCAGCTGGACCAGGAAACGGCCATGATCCTCGTCGAGGAAATGGGCCACAAGGCGTTCGCCGCCAAGCTGGACGATCCGGACGCGTTCCTGGAAGAAGAGGGCGCCGCCGCCGAAGGCCAGCACGAGCTGCTGCCCCGCGCGCCGGTCGTCACGGTCATGGGTCACGTCGACCACGGCAAGACCTCGCTGCTGGACAGCATCCGCCGCGCCCGCGTGGCGGCGGGCGAAGCCGGCGGCATCACGCAGCACATCGGCGCTTATCACGTCGACACGCCGCGCGGCATGATCACCTTCCTCGATACCCCGGGTCACGAGGCCTTCACGGCCATGCGTGCCCGCGGCGCCCAGGCGACGGACATCGTCATCCTGGTCGTGGCCGCCGATGACGGCGTGATGCCGCAGACCAAGGAAGCGATCCACCACGCCAAGGCCGCCGGTGTGCCGATCGTGGTCGCGATGAACAAGATCGACAAGCCCGACGCCAACGCCGAGCGCGTGAAGAGCGAACTGGTGGCCGAGCAGGTCGTGCCGGAAGAGTTCGGCGGCGAATCGCCGTTCGTCCCGGTGTCGGCTAAGACCGGCCAGGGCATCGACGATCTGCTGGAGCAGGTCCTGCTGCAGGCCGAAGTGCTGGAACTCAAGGCCGCCAAGGATTCCATGGCCAAGGGTCTGGTCATCGAAGCCAAGCTGGACAAGGGTCGCGGCCCGGTCGCGACGGTGCTGGTGCAGTCCGGTACCCTGAAGCGTGGCGACGTGGTGCTGGCCGGCTCGACCTACGGTCGTGTCCGCGCCATGCTGGACGAGGATGGCAAGAACGCCACCGAAGCCGGCCCGTCCATCCCGGTCGAGATCCAGGGTCTGACGGAAGTGCCGCGCGCCGGTGACGAGTTCATGGTGCTGAGCGACGAACGCCGCGCCCGTGAAATCGCGACCTTCCGCGCCGGCAAGTACCGCGACGTCAAGCTGGCCCGCCAGCAGGCGTCCAAGCTGGAGAACATGTTCGCGGAAATGACCGCCGGCGACGTGCAGACGCTGCCGCTGATCATCAAGGCCGACGTGCAAGGCTCGCAGGAAGCGCTGGCTTCTTCGCTGCTCAAGCTGTCGACCGACGAGGTCAAGGTCCAGATCGTGCACGCCGCGGTGGGCGCGATCAGCGAGTCCGACATCAACCTGGCGATCGCCTCCAAGGCTGTCGTGATCGGCTTCAACGTGCGTGCCGATGCCGGCGCGCGCAAGGTGGCCGAGCACAACGACGTCGACCTGCGCTACTACAACATCATCTACGACGCCGTGGATGAGGTGAAGGCGGCGATGGCCGGCATGCTGGCTCCGGAGCAGCGCGAGGAGATCATCGGTACCGCCGAGATCCGCACCGTGTTCGTGGCGACCAAGATCGGCACCATCGCCGGTTCGATGATCACCAGCGGTCACGTGACCCGCAACGCACGCTTCCGCCTGCTGCGCGACAACGTGGTGGTCTATACCGGCGAGATCGAGTCGCTCAAGCGCCTGAAGGACGACGTCAAGGAAGTCCGCGAAGGCTTCGAGTGCGGTATCAAGCTGAAGAACTACAGCGACATCAAGGAAGGCGACCAACTGGAAGTCTTCGAAATCAAGGAAGTGGCGCGCACGCTGTAAACCAGCCTGCCGCAGCTTCATGCCCGGCGGTTCGCACCGCCGGGCTTTGTTGTTTGAGAGAGTGAGGAAAGAGCCATGCGTCACAAGCGATCTATCCCCAACCGCGGTCTGCGCGTGGCGGACCAGATCCAGCGCGACCTGGCCGAGCTGATCCGGGACCTCAAGGACCCGCGCGTCGGCATGGTGACGATCAACGCGGTGGAGGTCACGCCCGACTACGCCCATGCGAAGGTCTACTTCTCGCTGCTGGTCGGCGATCCGGAGGCGACCGGCGCGGCGCTGAACGAGGCGGCAGGTTTCCTGCGCAACGGCCTGTTCAAGCGGCTGCAGATCCACACCGTGCCGAGTCTGCATTTCCATTTCGACCGCACGATCGAGCGCGCCGCCGAGATGAGCGCGCTGATCAACAAAGCGAACCTGTCCCGAGCCAAGGACGACGAGACCACCGAGGACTGAGGTCCTCCGAGCCAGAAAGACGGCGTCCCGAGAGGGCCGCCGCGTAGTGATGAGCGCAGTAGCCCCCCGCCCCAAGATCGTGAAGCGCGCCGTGCACGGCGTGTTGATGCTGGACAAGCCCATCGGCCTGACCAGCAACGACGCATTGCAGAAGGTCAAGCGCCTGCTGCGCGCCGAGAAGGCCGGCCACACCGGCACGCTGGATCCGCTGGCGACCGGGTTGCTGCCGCTGACCTTCGGCGCGGCGACCAAGTTCAGCCAGGTCTCGCTGGAGGCCGACAAGGGCTACCGCGCGACGCTGCGTCTGGGCATCACGACCACGACCGGCGACGGCGAGGGCGAGATCCTCGAGCAGCGCGACGAGGTTGCGAAGTCGCTGGGCCTGGGCGCGATCCGCGCCGCCTGCGACGGCTTCCGAGGCGAGATCTCGCAGCTGCCGCCGATGTATTCGGCGCTCAAGCATCAGGGCCGCGCCTTGTACGAGCTCGCCCGCGAAGGCGTGACGGTCGAGCGCCAGCCGCGGAATGTGACCATTCATGCGCTGGACATCGTCGACTGGCAACCTGACGAGCTGCTGCTGGTGATCGACGTGCGTTGCACCAAGGGCACCTACATCCGCACGCTGGGCGAAGACATCGGCGCCAGGCTCGGCTGCGGCGCGCACCTGGCCGGTCTGCGCCGCACGGCGAGCGGTCCGGTGTCGATCGACCGGGCGGTGACGCTCGAGCAGATCGAGGCGCTGGACGAAGACGCCCGGCTGTCGCTGCTGACCGCGCCGGACAGCCTGCTGGGCGAATGGCCCGAGGTCGAGTTGAGCAACGACGAGGCTGGCCGTTTCCTGTCCGGCATGCGCCGGCGCGTGACCCTGACCGACATGCCGCAGGTGCGCGTCTATGGCCAGGCGCCGCGCGCCTTCCTGGGCAGCGCCCACGTGGCCGGCGGCGAGCTGATCGCCGATCGTCTGCTGAGCCCGACCGAAATCGCTTCCATGCTGATGCAGGCCGCCTGAGCCCGCATCGCCTAAAAAGATCCGAGACATCCCGAGTTCCCGACTTCCTCAAAATCACGAGAAAGCCCCTAGCGAAAGCCGCCCCATGAGCAAGCAAATCCGCAACATCGCCATCATCGCCCACGTCGACCATGGCAAGACCACCATGGTGGACCAGCTCCTTCGCCAGAGCGGCACCTTCGCCGAGCACGAGAAGGTCGTCGACACCGTGATGGACAACAACGCCATCGAACGCGAGCGCGGCATCACCATCCTGGCCAAGAACTGCGCGGTCAGCTGGGAAGGCACGCACATCAACATCGTCGACACCCCGGGACACGCGGACTTCGGCGGTGAAGTCGAGCGCGCGCTGTCGATGGTCGACGGCGTGGTGCTGCTGATCGATGCGCAGGAAGGCCCGATGCCGCAGACGCGCTTCGTGACCAAGAAGGCGCTGGCGCTGGGCCTCAAGCCCATCGTCGTCGTGAACAAGGTCGACAAGCCGGGCGCCAAGCCGGATGCCGTCATCAACGCCGCTTTCGACCTGTTCGACAAGCTGGGCGCCACCGACGAGCAGCTGGACTTCCCGGTCGTGTACGCCTCGGGCATCAACGGCTGGTCGTCGCTGGAAGAAGGCGCGCCGGGCGAGAAGTGGGGCGAGGACATGTCCGCCCTGTTCAACACCGTGCTGAAGCACGTGCCGTCGCAGAAGGGCGACCCGGACGCGCCGCTGCAGCTGCAGATCTCCGCGCTGGACTTCTCGACCTTCGTCGGCCGCATCGGCGTGGGCCGCATCAGCCAGGGCACCCTGAAGCCGTCGCAGGACGTGCTGGTCATGGAAGGCCCGGACGGCAAGTCCGTGAAGGGTCGCGTCAACCAGGTGCTGACCTTCCAGGGTCTGGACCGCGTGCAGGCCACCGAAGCCGGCCCCGGCGACATCGTGCTGATCAACGGCATCGAGGAGATCGGCATCGGCGTGACCGTCACCAGCCCGAGCAACCCGGCCCCGCTGCCGATGCTGAAGGTCGACGAGCCGACGCTGACGATGAACTTCTGCGTCAACACCTCGCCGCTGGCCGGCCGTGAAGGCAAGTTCGTCACCAGCCGCCAGATCTGGGACCGCCTGCAGAAGGAACTGCAAGCCAACGTCGCGCTGCGCGTCAGCGAGACCGACGAGGACGGCATCTTCGAAGTGATGGGTCGCGGCGAACTGCACCTGACCATCCTGCTGGAAAACATGCGCCGTGAAGGCTACGAGCTGGCCGTGTCGAAGCCGCGCGTGGTGTTCCAGACCATCAACGGCGAGAAGTGCGAGCCGATCGAGCTGGTCACCGCCGACGTGGAAGAAGCCCACCAGGGCGGCGTGATGCAGGCGCTGGGCGAGCGCAAGGGCGAACTGGTGAACATGGAGCCGGACGGCCGTGGTCGCGTGCGCCTCGAATACCGCATCCCGGCCCGCGGCCTGATCGGCTTCTCGAACGAGTTCCTGAACCTGACGCGCGGCTCGGGCCTGATCTCCAACATCTTCGACGGCTACGAACCCCACAAGGGCGATATCGCCGGTCGCAAGAACGGTGTGCTGATCTCGATGGACGCAGGCGAAATCTTCACCTACGCCCTGGGCAAGCTGGACGACCGCGGCCGCATGTTCGTGAAGCCGAACGACCCCGTTTACGAAGGCATGATCGTCGGCATCCACAACCGCGACAACGACCTGATCGTCAACGCCACCCGCACCAAGCAGCTGACCAACTTCCGCGTCAGCGGCAAGGAAGACGCCATCAAGGTGACGCCGCCGATCGACCTGACGCTGGAGTACGGCGTCGAATTCATCGAGGACGACGAGCTGGTCGAAATCACGCCGAAGTCGGTGCGGCTGCGCAAGCGCCATCTGTCGGAGAACGAGCGCAAGCGCGCGCTGCGGAGCTAAGGCGCGGAAGCGGCGGACGCTCGGACTGCGAAGGTCCGGGCGTTGGTCGCCGAGGCATGAGGCCCCAGCGGCAAGCGCTGAAACCTCACGCCTCACCGCCCCCAACCAGTACCGTCCTTCCAAGGTTTTGCGACCGAGGACGCGGGGAAGTGAAAATGCGAAAACGCCCGGTGCACGCAGTGCATCGGGCGTTTTTCTTGGGGCGGAAGGGCGGGTGGTGCTTGGGCAAAAAGAAAGGCGACCCCTCGGGTCGCCTTTCGCGGAGCAGGGAGGCTCAGCGTTGGGATGGCTTGCGGCGACGCACGCCGATCAGGCCGAGCAGGGCGACGGAGGCCAGGGCCAGCGACGCGGGTTCCGGCACGTTGCCGTTGTTGGTGCCGCCGCCAGGTGCCTTGTTGCCCGAGACGGAATACAGCTTCACGAAGTCGTAGCCGGCGTAGCTGGTGGTGCCGGTGCCGCGGGTCAGGCCGCTGGTGGTGCCGTCGTTGCCGGTGGTCGCGCCCCCCAGCTGCGAGTTGTAGGCGGTGATGATCCACCAGCTGGAGGTGAGGCTCGTGTTCAGGTTGAGCGAGTTGGCGCTGCCCACGTCCGCGTAGCTGTTGACCAGGGACCAGCCGTTGGCCGACTTCAGGTTGCCCGCGGTCTTGCCGGCGATGGTGCTCGCCGCGTCGACACCGCTCGTGTTGCCGGTGTAGGCCAGGACGGTGATGTCGCTGTCGCTTTGCCACCAACCCAGCTTCAGCTGCGTCAGATTCACGGCGGAATCGAACTTCAACAGGATCAGGTCCTGATAGCCGAAGTTGTCCAGCGAGTGATTGGGCGAGCCCGAATCACCGTTGGGCGCCTGCACGCCGAAACCGCTGCCGGAGTAGTACGCCAGCGTGCTCTGCGCGAAAGCACCGGTGCTGGAATATGTGCCGCTGCCGGTCTGGTTGATCACCGCCGAGTAGGCGCTGTAGCTGACGTTGGGCGCGGCATCGCCGGTCTCGCTGCAGTTGCTGACGCAGTTGCCAGCCGTCCAGGTGGAAAGCGCATGCGCGCTGAACGGCAGCAGCGACGCAAGCGCCACCACAGCCATTCCGATCAGTCGTTGTTGAACTCGTTGCATGGTTTCCCCTCGGGCCCCGCCGGAGGCAGAGCTATCAGATTCAGTCCAGTTTTATTAGCAAACTCTGGGCCAATTTCGTCTTTCCCTTACGCCACAAGGACTTGTCGGTAAAAGCGACTGTCATTGGGACTGGAATGTAAGTTTTTCTGACACGGTCGGTAACCCCTCAGCAGAGGGGCGTCGCCGTCTCGGCACGGCGTCAACGCAGCGTCTGGCTTAAGGACTGCGCGTCCTTGTGACTTTCGAACGCGGTGCTGCGCAGCGCGGCGTCCAGTTCCTCGCGGGCCTCGGCCTTGCGTCCGGCCTTGGCCAAGGCGGCAGCGAGGTGATAACGGATATCCGGGCTGTTGGGCTCCCGCAGGCGCGCATCGCGCAGCAGTTGGAGCGCGCGGTCGCCATTGCCGGCCAGGTGATAGGCCCAACCGGCCGTGTCGATCACGGAGGGGTTGCGCGGGTCCAGCGCCAGGGCCTTCTCCGCCACCGCGGCGGCGGCAGTCGCCTCGCCCTGGTGGATCATGGTGTTGGCCAGGTTGTTCAGCGCCTCGACGTCATTGGGACGGAGCTTCAAGGCCGTGTCGTAGCTGCGGCGGGCCGCGGGGAAGGACCCGGCCCGCGCCTGGGTGTCGCCCAGCGCCTTCCAGGCCGCGAGATCGGTCGGATGCGTCTTCAGCCAGCGTTCCGCCAGATCCTGCGCCGCCTTGCCACCAGAGTCCTGCCGGCTCAAGGCCCGCATCAGTGCCAGGAGGCTGCCGCTGCTCGGTTGGACCTCGTGGGCCTTGCGCAGCGCCTCGAGGGCCTGCGCGGGCTGCTTGCGGGCCTGGGCCACGTCCGCCGAGAGCGAGTAACCCACCGCCGATTGCGGGCGGAGCTGGATCACCTGTTTCGCCTGCTTGTCGGCCAGCGCCAGATTGCCCTGCTGCAGCGCCACCGTCGAGGACAGGGCCAGCGAGCCGAGATGTTGCGGCGACGCCTGCAGCGCCTTGTCCAGGCTGTAGGCGGCACCGGCCAGATCGCGAGCGTCCAGCTGGAGCCCCGCGATCTGCGCGAGCGGATCCGCGCCGAAGCCCGACCGCCGCGCGGCGCCGGTCAAGGTCGCCGTGGCGCCCTTGATGTCGCGATTGGCAAGCTGGGCCCGCGCGTAGGTGATCATGGCCTGCGGATCGTCGGGTGCCTTGCCGAGCAGCTTGCGGGCCGCTTCGAGCGCCGGCGCCGGCTGCTCCTGCTTCAGCAGCCAGGCGACCAGCGCCTGGTCCGCCCGCGTATTGCGCGAGGTGCTGACGTCGGTGGCCTTCGCCAGCCATCGCTGCACCTCGGCGGTCTGGCCGCGTGCTTCGTTCAGCAGCGCCATCTCGTAGAGCGCGTCGGCGTTCTTCTCGTCGGCCTTCAGCATCGCGGCCAGCCGGGTCTGGGCGGCGTCGAACTGGCGGTCGGCGATGTCGACCCGCGCGAGCCCGAGCTGTGCGTCGACCAGGCTCGGGTCGAGCTGGTTGGCCTTCTGGTAGGCCTGGCGCGCGCCGGCCGTGTCGTTGGCCGCGCGCCGCGCGACGGCGAGCTGCAGCCAGGCGGTGGTGTTGTTCGGGTCCAGCTTGACCAGCTTGTCCGAGATGCCGATGGCCTTGGCCGTCTGCCCGCCGCGCAGGTAGAGCGACACCAACGCCATGCCGGCATAGGTCTGACGCGGGTCGCGCTGGAAAGCCTTTTCCAGTTCGCCGACCGCGTCGCCGGACTGGCCGCCGCGCATCAGCGACAGACCGAGCGCGGTGCGGAATTCGGGAGCGTCCCGCGACTTCAGCGCCTCCTGCATCAGCGCGGCGGCGCGCGCATGGCGGCCCTGCGCCATCTGCAGCGTGGCCATCATCACCAGCGCCTGACCGTCGCCGGGATTGACCTTGAGGTAGGACTCCAGCACGTCGCTGGCGCGGTCGAGGTTGGGCTCGGCCACGTAGACCTGCGCCAGCAGCTTGGAGAGCGGGCTGTTGGGCGTCTGGCGCTGCGCGTATTCGAGGTAGGGCTTGGCCTTCTCCATCTCGCCCAGGCCGAAGTGGGCCAGGCCGTTGAGCATCAGCGCCTGCGGGCGGTAGCGGATGAACTCGATGGGGACCGGATCCAGCGCGGTGGTGACCGCCTTCAGCGCGGTCTTGGCCGCGGCGGCGTCGTTGCGACGCTCCGCGAGCACGGCGGTGAGGTAGAGGGCGCGGGGCTCGTTCGGTGCGAGCTTCAGCGCGGACTGGATCTGCGCCAGCGCGTCGGCGTCGCGGTTCAGGTCGATCAGTAGGCCGGCGCGGGCCATCTGCGCCTCGAGGTGGCGCGGATCGGCGGCGATCGCGCGTTCATAGCCCTTGAGCGCCTCGTCGAGCCTGCCCTGCACATGCGGCACGGTGGCGCGCTGGTAGAGCGCCTCACCGCTGCCCGGCGCCAGCCGCACCGCCTGCTCGGCGGCGGCGGTGGCCTTGTCGAACTGTCGTGCGCGCAGACGCAGCGGCACTTCGGCGAGCCAGGTGTCGGCGTTGTCGGGCGCAATGGCCCGCGCCAGGTCGATCTGGGACTGCGCGCGGGAAGGGTCTCCGAGGTCCGAGGCCGCCGCCGCACGCACCAGGAACAGCGACTTGCGGACGTTGTCGGGCAGGCCGGCGGGCACCAGCGCCGGTTGCTTGAACACCTCGGCCTGCTTGCCCTGCGCGACCAGCGCCTGCGCCAGCGGGACGGCCACTTCGGCGCGGTTGATGCCCTGCGAGAGCGCCTCGTTGAACTCGATCTCGGCGGCGGCGGCTTCGCTGCGCATCAGCAGCGCCTTGCCGAGCAGCACGTGCACCGTCAGCATCCGCGCGTCCTGCTGCAGCGCGTTCTTGAGCTGGATGATGGCGCCGTCGATGTCCCGCTGCTCGAAGCGCTTGAGCGCGTCCTCGTAGTAACGCGAAGCCTTGACGCTGTCCGCGAACGCGGGCGCAGGGGCCATCGCCAGCAGCGCGGTCATCGCGGCGACTGCGGTCGCCACGGACAGCGCCACGGCGGCGGGACGTCGGCAGCCGGTCCTGCGAGGCGTGCTCATCTCGCCGAGGATCACTTGCGGTAGTTGTCGAAGCTCAGCGGCAGGTCGGGCAGCGCCTTGCGCAGCGCGGCCTGCGCCCCCTGCAGGTCGTCGAGCGACTTGCCGGTGATGCGCACGATGTCGCCTTCGATCTGGGCCTGCACCTTGAGCTTGCTTTCCTTGATCGCGGCGACGACCTTCTTGGCCTCGGGGGCCTCCAGGCCGTTCTTGATCTTGTAGACCTGCTTGACGCGGTCACCGCCGAGCTTCTCGATCTTGTCCTGCTTGTCGACGAAGCCGAGCACCACGCCCTGCTTGGTCAGTTTCGAATAGAGCACGGCCTCGATCTGCTCGAGCTGGAACTCGGCGTCGCCGGTGGCGTGGACTTCCTTTTCCTTGTCCTTCCACTCGATGGCGGCGCTGGTGCCCTTGAAGTCGAAGCGGGTGGCGATTTCCTTGGCGCTGGCATCCACGCTGTTGCGGACCTTCACCATGTCGGGTTCGAGGACGGTGTCAAAGCTGGGCATGTACGGCTCTTTCAGAGGGGAGGGCGACGACCGATTGTCGGCGGCCGGCCTCCGAGGGGATCTTTGGGGGAGATTCGGGGAGATGGGCGAGAATTCTAGCCATGCAGTCTCCCGCCATCCCCCCCTCGACCGAGCGCCGCGAGGGCGTCGTCATCGAGCACGACGTCAACCTCAAGCCCTACAACACCTTCGGCCTGCCGGCGACGGCGCGCCGGCTGGTGCGCATCCGCGAGGAGCTGGATGTGCGCCGCGTCGTCGACCACCCCGAACTGGGCCGCGCGCCGAAGTTCGTGCTGGGCGGCGGGTCCAACCTCGTCCTGACGAAGGACGTCGACGCGGTCGTGCTGAAGATGGAGATCCAGGGCCTGGCCGTCGAGGAACGCGAGGATTGCTGGATCGTCGAGGCCGGCGCCGGCGTGCCCTGGCACGAGGCGGTGGCATGGTCGCTGGCGCAGGGCGTGCCCGGCCTGGAGAACCTGGCCTTGATCCCGGGCACCGTCGGGGCGGCGCCGGTGCAGAACATCGGCGCCTACGGCATCGAGCTGAAGGACCGGCTCGAGAACGTGGATGTCGTCGACCTGACGACGGGTCGACGTGTGACGCTGCCCGCCTCGGTGTGCCGCTTCGGCTATCGCGACAGCGTGTTCAAGCAGACGGGGTACGGCGGCCTGGCGGGCAAGAGCGTGATCACGAAGGTGCGGCTGCGCTGTCCCAAGCCGTGGCAGCCGCAGCTGGGTTACCTGGACCTCGAACGCAAGATGGCCGACACCGGCATCGCCGCGCCCGACGCGCGGCAGGTGTTCGAGTGGGTCTGCGAGATCCGCAGCGCGAAGTTGCCGGACCCGGCGCGCATCGGCAACGCGGGCAGCTTCTTCAAGAACCCGGTGGTCAGCGCGGAGCAGTGCCGCGACATCATCGCGCGCGACCCGCACATCGTGCATTACCCGATGGCCGACGGCAGCTTCAAGCTGGCCGCGGGCTGGCTGATCGACGCCTGCGGGTGGAAGGGCAAGAGCGTGGGCGGCGCGGCGGTTTACGAGAAGCAGGCCCTGGTGCTGGTGAACCGCGGCGAGGCCCGCGGCGCCGAGGTCGTCACGCTGGCGCGCGCGATCCAGGAAAGCGTCTACGGCCGCTTCGGCATCCGGCTGGAACCGGAGCCGGTGGTCGTCTGATCGGATCATTCGTGGCGATGCCAAGCCCGGCGGCAAGACCTGGCCCTAAAGCAATCCCCACGTCCGCAGGAAGTGCCGAGTCATCCCCGCGAACGGCTGATCGCCGTCGGCGCGGCGGCGGATGCCGGCGAGGACCTTGGCCGCGTTCGGCGACGCCGGGTCCATCTCCTGGAACGCAAGAGCGAGGGTGCGCAGCAGGTCGTAGTGATTCCAGCGCAGCCGCAGCAGTTCCGTGCGGTTGAGTCCGAGCACCTCCTCAGCGGCCTTCGCGGCCGCCTTGGCCTTCGCCGAACGTCCACGCGGGATGAGCCAGACCTCGTTCGTGGCCTCGATCGCGTTCCACGACAGCAGCTTCTCGGGATCGACCAGGTAGGGGTCGGGCAGATGGGGCTGCTCGCCGGCGAAGAAGCGATTCAGCGACGCGTCCGTGGCGTCCGCGGGATCGAGGCAGAAGCTCGCGGCGAGCGTCGCCGCCTTGGCCGCGTCCGTCGGCTGCGCCGCCGGCATGCGCGGCGGCTTCAGGCGGGCGCCGGTCACGGGGAAGGTGTTGCCCTTGTACACCTGGTTGCAGACCTGGCAGCTGAAGGTGTAGTTGTCGACGCAGTACGCCAGCCACCAGTACAGATCCTTGGGGCGGAAGTGCTCGACATCGCCATGCGCGACCACCGCCGTGTCGGCCTCGCAGTACGCGCATTTCCCGGCTGAATCGCGCTTGAGCGCGGGCTTGGCGGTCGACCAGAACTGGCGCGCCTTGGGCTTGAAGTCGACCTCGCCGCCGTCCTCGTAGAAGTAGCCTTCGAGCTTGAGCAGCCGCTGCTGCAGCTTCGCGCCGGTGAACGCGCCCAGGCTCGCGGCGTCCCGGCCTCGCCGCAGGCGGATCACTTCGAACGCTCCACCCGCTTCACCGCCGCCTTCAGCCTGGTCGGCGACAGCGCGGGCGTTGCCGCGGCCGATGTCTTGGCGCCCTCGGCGGCGGGCTGCTTCCCGACTGTCGCCTTGGACTGCGGAGACTTTGCCGATGCCGACTTCGCCGCCTGTTTCGCGATCGTCGCCTTCAGCTCCTTCACCAGGGCGGTCTGCTGGCGGGCGTAGTCGGGCACCGCGTCCCACTCGGGCGCGACGCGAAGGACCTCGGCGCTGCGCTGCAGCTGCGCGCGCTCGCGCGAGGTCAACGCCTTGCCCTGGGCCCTGGTCTTCGTGTGCAGCTTGCGCGCCGTGTTCCTCGCGGTTTCCACCGCCACCGAATCCGTCGATTCCAGCCCGAACATCGGGCTCATCAGCAGCTGATGCAGCATCATGAGCCGCGGCTCGCCGACGAAGGGCACCAGCGTGGGTCGCTGTTTCGCGCCTTCGCGGCGGATGACGAAGAGCTCGCCTTCACCGCTCTGCTGCGCGGTCAGCGCGGAGTGCGTCGTCGCGATGAACTGGAAGTTCGGCAGCAGGTTCGAGAGAAAGTCCACCAGCTGCCGGCGCCAGACCGGGTGCAGGTGCAGGTCGAGCTCGTCGATCAGCAGCACGCCGCGCGTGGCCAGCGGATCCTTGCGGTCGGGGAAGGCTTCGGTGATGCGGAAGAGCAGGTCGCCGCACCAGGCCGCCATGTTCTGGTACCCATCGGACAGCTGGTTCAGCGGCACCTCGCCGTCGACGGTCTTGAAGATCAACTGCCCCGACGCCTTGTCGATGCGCGAGAAGTTCATGCCCCGCATCAGCTGGTTGAGGGCCGCGCGGATCGGCGCCAGCGCCGCTTCGCCGCGCCGGTAGTCGAGGTCCATGGCCCAGCGCTGCAGCGACACCAGCGACGCGTCGGGCGAGAACATCGAGGCCAGCGCGCGAGCACGCGGCGAACGCGACGAGCGCGCCGTGTCGTCCAGCGGACCGCTCGCGCGCTGGCCGGTCTCGGGCGGTCGGCGCGAGACGCCGTAGCCGAGCACGAAGTAATTGCGATCGGCATGCCGGATCGCCGCATCCAGTGCCTCCAGCGTCTGCGCGTTGCGCTCGAAGATCTGGCGCAGCCCGTCGCCGCGATGCAGCTCCAGCGCGATCTCGCGCCGTTCGCCCTTGGCGGTCACCAGCGTGCCGGCGATGCGGCATTGCCGCATGCCGTTGCGTATCCACGCATCGGCATCGCCGAGCAGCTCCGGCAGCGCCTCGCTGCCGGCGAGCAGCAGCCCGATCGCGCGCAGCACGGTGCTCTTGCCGCAGCCGTTCTCGCCGAGCAGCAGCGTCCAGCGCCGGTTCGTGCCGGCCGGCGCTTCCGGACCGGCGCCGAAGTCGATGGCCAGCGATGCCATCGAGCGCACGTTGGTCAGCGCGATCCGGGACAGGTACATGGGCGGGGCTCTCCGTGGTGGAGAGGGACTATAAGAGACGGCGGCCTCCGTTCAGCGCAGGCAAGGCACCACTTCCTCGTTGCGGAAGTCGTCGTGGTTCGCGATCGTCGTGAAGTTCCGGGTACCCGCCTCGGGCTGGCGCATCGTCAATGCACAACGCGGCGGGACCCAGAATCGATTGGCGCGGATCTCGACATCGTCGGGCGAGGTCTGTTGCGCCGCCATGCCGTTGACGGCCACGCGGATCTCCATCGATGTGCGGTTCAGTCTGTTGTCCCAGATCCTCGTCTTCTTGATCGGCCCGGAAGTGAGCCCGCTGCGGGTCAGGATCAACGGAACGCGGGTGAAGCGGTTCTCGTCGATGCTGGTATTCGAGGGCATGTCGATGACCACCGGCGGGTCCTCGTTCGCCTTGAAACCGATGCCTTCGAAGCTGTTTTTCCAGAGTGTCAGATCGCGAGGCGACAGGATCTGCGCCGCCGCGCGGGGGGAGTGCGCCGACGCCGGCCCAGCCGCGCTGACTGCGATCCGGTTGTACGCCATCTCGATGGGTGCCTGGCTCATCGACCGGATGGCGACCAGGTAGTGCCCCTGGCCTTCAGCGTTGTCGCTGGGAGATGCACTCATCGCCTTGAGCATGGCTCGGGTGGGCGGGGCGATGTCCGGGGCAGATCGAACCGGCTTCTGGTCGGCATCAATGGCGCCGATGAGATTGCGCGTGATGCTGACCTGGGGAGCCTTTGCGTCGGCAGGGGCGCCCGCCGTATCGCTTGCCGTATCGCCTGCCGTTCTCAAGTCGATCCCGAAGCCGGGCTCATCCTGGGAGCGCCACAACACGTTGCCGTCCACCGTGTGAGGACCGCGGGCGACGATCTGCGCCTCCCTGCCGACGGTGCCGACCAGGCCATTCCATCGCACCGTGGCCGGGTACTTGCCGTTCACCTCGATCCGCGTGTTGTACAGCTGCAGCCCTTCGATGAGGACACCGCTCGATGCGGATGCGTCCGTCGTGATCCTGGCCGGGACCGGGCCCGCGCTTCTCAGACGGGTATTGCCGGTGGGGCTGCCGATGAGGCCGGACCCGCCGGGGACCAGCAGTTCCCCCGCGAAAGCGTAGCGACCCGATGGCAGGAAGAGGGCGGCTCCCTGCTGCTCCAGCTGAGCGAGTGCAGCGCGCAAGGCAGGGCCCTGGTCGGTGGTCGCCAGGCCGTCCAGGGGGAAGATGCCGAAGTCGGCGGCGCAGACCCGACGGGGAGGCTTCGCGATCGTGGCTTCCCACATCGGTTCCTCACCGCAGCGTGGCGGCGCCTGGTCGTGTGGCGGCAATGCGAGGTCGCGGGCGAGGACCGGTGAGGCCGCCATGGCCACGAGTGTCAGGGCATGAGGCACGAGCGATCTAAAATTGAACATGGACGGACTCCTTTTCAGCGCGGTGCGCAAGCGGCACCGCCCCTGGAATTCCATGTCTTTCACGTCGCGCCGACCATCACCCGGGTGTGCCGGGCAGGCACCGATGGCGCTTCTTCAGCGCTGCATGGCCACCACTTCGGGCGATCCGATTTCGGCGATGGAACGCCTGGGTCCGCTTCGGCCGCTTCAGGCCGCTTCAGGCCGCTTCAGGCCGCGCCGGCGACGGCGCCAGCGTCTGCAGGCACGCCCGCAGCGTCTCCAACTCCACCGGCTTGGCGAGGAAGGCGCTGATGCCGGCGTCGTCGGCCTTCTGGCGCGACTCCTCGAACGCGTCCGCCGAGAAGGCGATGATCGGCAGCCGCCCGCGCGGCGCCGGCAGTTCGCGCATCAGCCGCGTCGCCTCGAAACCGTCCATCTGCGGCGTGTGCAGGTCCATCAGCACAATGTCGAAGGGCTGCTGCCGCAGCGCGTGCAGCGCCTGCAGGCCGTTCTCGCACAGCGTCGGATGGTGGCCGAGCCGCTCCAGCATCGCCTCGATGACGATGCGGTTGGTCGGGTTGTCCTCGCTGACCAGCACGCGCAGGCCGGTGACCGGCTGCACCGGTCCCGCGGCGGTCTGGGTCGCGTGGGGCGCGCGAGGCGCGGGCGAGGCGTGGGACGCATGAGGCCCGTGCGCCGCATGCGACGCGTGCGACGCATCGGCAACACCTGGCACCAGCCGTCCCGGCGGCAGGTCCGCGCCCGCGCGAAGCGGCAGCGCCAGCGTGAAGCGCGCGCCCTGGCCCAGGGCGCTCTGCACGTGGATGTCGCCGCCCATCGCCCGCGCCAGCCGGCGCGAGATCTCCAGGCCGAGGCCCGCGCCGCCGTGGCGCCGCGAGGTGCTCGCGTCGCCCTGGCTGAAGCGCTGGAACAGGCGGGCCTGCGTCTCCGCGTCGATGCCCGGACCGGTGTCGCTGACTTCGACCATCAGCAGGTCTTCGCCCAGCGCGCCGACGCCGCATCGCATCTGGCAGCCAATGTGGCCCCGGTCGCAGAACTTCAGCGCGTTGCTCAGCAGGTTCAGCAGGATCTGTCTCAGGCGCGTCGGATCGGCCAGCACCCAGCCGGGCACGTCCTCGTCGACGCCGAAGTGCAGCGTCAGCCGCTTGGCCGCGGCCTGAGGCCGGCTCAGCGCCTCCAGTTCCTTCATCAGCGCGCTTGGCTGCAGCGGCTCGGGCGCAATCGACAGTCCGCCGGCCTCCATGCGCGTCACGTCCAGGATGTCGCCGAGCACCGCCAGCAGATGCCGCGCGCAGTCGTTCGCCGCCTTCAACTGATCCTGCTGCGTCGTGGTGAGCGGCGCTTCCTTGATCAGCCCCAGCATGCCGAGCAGCCCCTGCAGCGGCGTGCGGAGTTCGTGGCTCATGTTGGCCAGGAAGACCGTCTTGGCGCGGTTGGCCGCATCGGCCTCGCGTTGCGCATCGTTGAGGCGGGCGGCCAGCGCCTTCTGCTTATCACCGTAGCGCTCCAGACCGCGGAACTGACGGTAGATGACGGCCGCGAACAGCAACGCCATCGCCGACAGCGCCGCCGTCAGGCCCAGGCTGACGCGGCTCTGGCTGCGCACGATCCCGTTGCGGGTGCTGACGTCTTCGGCGACGTGGTGGGTCGAGGTCAGCGACAGCTCGCGGATCGGATCGGCCAGCGGTTCCAGCCGGTTGATGATCTCGGCGACACGCGCCGGTTGCTCGCGGATCAGCGCGCCGTTGAGCGGCAACGCATCGGCCCAGTGGACGAAGTCCTGCGTGCGCGCCAGCGTGCGCTGGTAATCCGGGTGATGCGCCAGCACGAGCGCGGCGTGTTCGCTCTCGATCAGGTTGAGCCGGCTGACGAAAATCTCGTAGCGCTGCGCGACCTGATCGGGATCGACCGCCACGCTGGGGCCGGCCGCCTGCTCCAGCGCGAGCCGCAGCTTCAGATATTCGGTCTCGAACTGGAACAGGCTCCAGACGAGGTAGTCGTCCTGGTAACGCCGCGTGCCGTTCAGCGCCTGGTACTGGCGCGCCTGCAGCCAGGCAACGCCTGCCAGCGCCAGCACCAGCAGCAGCCCCATCGCGGTGACGGCGACGCGCCAGCGACGCTGCTTGGCCGAGACGATGCGGGCGGCGTCGCGCGACATGCTCAACGCAGCTCCAGGTGGGTCAGCTGCCACGCCGAACGCCCGTAGAAAATGCTGTTGCGCAGCTCGGGCGCACGGTCGAACGGGTAGATCAGGAACAGCGGCCCCTTGTCGCGCACCGCCATGGGCTTGTCGTCGATCAGCCGCGCGACGATGACGTCATAACGCGCACTGTCGTCCGCGGGAATGCGCACGCGGTAGTCGTTCAGCGCGCGCGCCTCGATCGTGCGGCCCTGCGCGCCGGCGGCGGCGAGCACGTCCCGCAGCAGCGGGCCGGTGAACTTGCGCGGGCCCGGATACCAGGGCGTCTGCGTGCTGAAGCTCACCTGCGGCAGCTTCTCCAGCATCGCCATGTCGAAGGCCGCCCGGCCGTCACGGTTGGCGTTGCGCAGCGCGCCGCCGACGGTCAGGACGACCGGGCCGGCAGGCAGGTCCAGCGTCGGCTCGGCCGGGATCGCCCACGCCGTGGCGGCGGCGGTGGATCCCAGGACACAGGTCAGCAGCCCCAGCAGGGCGGAACGGCGCGCAATCGGCATGGACGGAAACACGGCCCGACGTCGCATCGCCACTTCCGTGTCGGAAACGGATGCCGTACCGGGCATTGGTGAAAGCCCGCATGCTACGCGCGGGGCCCAGGCCGAGCATCTACGGGACCACCCCAATGACGGGACGGAGTCTTCTTTACGCCACAGGTGGCGGCGGCTCGACTGCGGTCGGCCAAGCGCGGGCACTCCACGGTGCAGGGGGCATCCCTCCGGGAACCCCCAGCACCCTTCCGGCCCCAGCAGCGCTCGCTGTCTTCCGGGGGGCGGCGCTCGCTGCCCTCTCGTGCCGCTGCGCTCGCCGTTGTCGCTGCGGTGACAAGGTGGGTGGTGAGACCGACTGAAGATCGGTCCAAACCAAAGACAGGAGACAGATCGATGACGCGCGTGGTCACCCCCCGTCCCGAGAACGCCGAGGTGCAGTACAGCCATTGGCCAGCCCGGCTGCCGCGGCGGCTGGCGATCCCCCGGACCTCGCTGTGGTTCAACCTGGAAGTCGCCGCGAACCGCTATCCGGACAAGGCGGCGACGCAGTTCCTCGGCGCGACGCTCAGCTTCCGCGAGATGCGCCGGCAGGCGGAGGCGCTCGCGGGCTGGCTGCGCGCGCAGGGCGTGGCCAAGGGCGACCGCGTGGCGCTGTTCCTGCAGAACTGCCCGCAGTACCTGATCGCCTTCTATGCGATCAACCGCGCCGACGCGGTGGTGGTGCCGGTCAATCCGATGAACCGCGAGGACGAGTTCGGCCATTACCTCACAGACCCCGAGACCAAGGTCGTGATCTGCAGCGGCGAACTCTCCGGCATCGTCGCGAGGGCGGCGGAGAAACTGCCCGCGGCGCAGCGCCCGCGCGCGGTGCTGGTGACGCAGTACTGGCAGATGCTGCCCCCCGCGGGACCCGATCCGGCCTGCGATGCGCCGGAGGCGATGCGTCACTGGCTGACCGCCGTGCACGAGCTGCCGCCGGGCGCGACCGACTGGCGCGAGGCGATCGCCGCCGGCCACGTGCCGGGACCGCACACCGCGGGACCGGACGATCTGGCGATGCTGCCCTACACGTCGGGCACCACCGGGCTGCCCAAGGGCTGCGTGCACACGAACGCGACGCTGATGTCCAACAGCTGCGGCGGCTGCCAGTGGGGCTACGCCAGCGCGGAATCGGTGGGACTGGCCGTGGTGCCGATGTTCCACATCACGGGCACGCTGTACGGCGTGCTGGGGCCGGTGTTCATCGGCATGACGCTGGTGATCATGCCGCGCTGGGACCGCGAGCTCTGCGGCCGGCTGATCTCGCGCTACCAGGTCACGCACTGGACCTGCATCCCGACGATGATCATCGACCTGTTCGCGAGCCCGAACTACAAGTCCTTCGACCTGCGCAGCCTGCGCTATCTAAGCGGCGGCGGCGCCGCGATGCCCAAGGCGGTGGCGGAGCGGCTGCAGGCGGAGTTCGGCCTGACCTTCGCCGAGGGCTACGGCCTGACCGAGACCGCCGCGCCCAGCCACGGCAATCCGCCCGAGCGCGCGAAGCTGCAGTGCCTGGGCATCCCGATCTTCGGCGTCGATTCGCGCGTCGTGGATCCGACGACGCTGGAGGAGATGCCGGTCGGCGAGGTGGGCGAGATCATCACCCACGGCCCGATGGTGTTCCAGGGCTACTGGCGGCAGCCGGAAGCGACCGACGCGGCCTTCGTCGAACTCGACGGCAAGCGCTTCTTCCGCACCGGCGACCTCGGGCGCATGGACGAGGAAGGCTATTTCTTCATCACCGACCGCCTCAAGCGGATGATCAACGCGAGCGGCTACAAGGTGTGGCCGTCGGAGGTGGAGATGCTGCTGTACCGCCACCCCGCCGTGCAGGAGGCCTGCATCATCTCGGCCAAGGATGCGTACCGCGGCGAGACGGTGAAGGCCGTCGTGGTGCTGCGCGCCGAGGCGAAGGGCAAGACCACCGACAAGGACATCATCGACTGGGCGCACGAGCACATGGCCGCGTACAAGGCACCGCGCATCGTCGAGTTCGTCGACGCCCTGCCCAAGTCCGGCTCGGGCAAGGTCATGTGGCGGCTGTTGCAGGAGAAGGAATCGCCGTAAGGCTCAGAACCGCGAACCGGGCTGCTTCAGGAACTCCAGTTCCTCCGGCGTGCTTGCGCGCCCGAGGATCTCGTTGCGATGCGGGAAGCGCCCGAAGCGTTCGATGACGTCGCGGTGCTTGTACGCGTAGGCCAGCGCGTCCTTCAGTCGCGGGTCTTCTGCAGCCAAGGCCTCGAAAGTCGCCACGCTGCGGTCCTGCATCGCCAGATCCTCGGCATGCTCCAAGGGCATCGCCACGAACCAGCGCTCCAGCACGCCCAGCTCCGATGCGCGCGGCTGCAGCGCCAAGGAGGCCTCCAGCGCCAACGCGTCGCCGGCGAAGGACGTCGGCGTGTCACGATGGACGTTGCGCGTGAACTGGTCCAGCACCAGGACCCGCGCCAGCGCGCCCCAGGCCGTGGAGTCCCAGTCGCGCAGCCCGCCATGCAGGGCCTGGTCGATGACCGGTCCGAAGCGCTCACGCAATGCGGCGTCGAAGGCGGCATCCTTCTTGAACCACTTCATCTGGACCTGGCCGTCCTGCTCGCCGCCCGGCAGGCCGAACCATTCGTTGAGCACGCGCTGGGCCGGGGCGGGCGTCAGCAGGCGCTGCCAGCGCGGATGCCGCAGCAGCCAGTGCCGCACGTAGCTGCAGCCTGGCACCAGCTGCAGCGGGAACTCCGCCAGCCAGCGTGCCGCGGCCTCCACCAACTGCGCGGCCGCGCCTTGCCCGGTCAGCTGCGCCGGCACGCCGGTGTGCGTGATGATCAGTTGCTCGCCGTGACGCTCGTAGTCGAGCCGGCATTGCAGCCCGGGTTGCGGCTGCGCCAGAAAGCATCTCGCGTCAGGAAGATGCTGGATGACCAGGTTCAAGATGCGTCTCCACGAGAGGCCTCCCTGCCGAGTTGACGCCACAAGTAGGCGAACTCGAGGGCTTGCAACAACGCCCGCTGCCGGTTGTCCGCAGCGCCGCCATGGCCGCCCTCGATGTTTTCGTAATAGAAGCAGGTCTGGCCCAACGCCAGCATGCGTGCCGCCATTTTCCTCGCATGTCCGGGATGCACGCGGTCGTCGCGCGTCGAGGTGGCGAACAGCGCCCTCGGATACGTGACCCCCGCCTTGAGCTGCTGGTACGGGCTGTAGGCGGCGATGTGCGCCCAGTCGTCGGGCTCGTCCGGGTCGCCGTATTCGGCCATCCACGAGGCGCCCGCGAGCAGCAGGTGATAACGCTTCATGTCGAGCAGCGGCACCTGGCACACCACCGCGCCAAAGAGCTCCGGCCGCTGCACCATGCACGCGCCGACCAGCAGGCCGCCGTTGCTGCCGCCCATGATCCCGAGCCGTCCCGCCCGCGTCAGGCCGTGGGCGATCAGGTCCTCGGCGACGGCGATGAAGTCGTCGAAGCTGCGCTGCTTGTGTTCGAGCGTGGCCGCCTGATGCCAGCGCGGGCCGTACTCGCCGCCGCCGCGGATGTTGGCGACGACCAGTTGGCCGCCGCGCGCCAGCCACGCGCGGCCGTTGCCGCCGGAGTACCACGGCTGCAGCGAGACCTCGAAACCGCCATAGCCGTAGAGCAGCGTCGGCGTCTCCTTCTGCGCCTGCGCGTCGCGGCCGTGCCTGCCGATGACGAAGTAGGGGACGGTCTCGCCGTCCGCGCTGGTGGCGAAACGCTGCTCGACGGTCATGCCGTGGGCGTCGAACTGCGCGCCGCGCTGCTTGAGCGTCTCGCGGGTGTCGACGCCGGCCTGCGCCAGGCAGACGACGTCGGGCGTCAGGAAATCGCAGTAGTGCAGCAGGTAGCGGTCGCCGAGCGTGTCTTCGGGCAGTTCCGGGTCGTGCAGGCTCTGCACGCTGAGCGTACCGGGGAAGGGCGCCTTCACCTGGCGCAGCGTCGGCGGCCGGTGCGACAGGTCCCACTCCTCGAGCCGGCTCGCGACGTGCTCGCTGACGTTGATCAGCAGGTGGTGGCGCGTCAGCGTGTAGTCCTCGAGCGAGCGCCCGGCCGTCGGCGAGAACATCACCCGGATGTGCTTGTCGTGGCGCTCGTTCCTCCAGAACGACGCTTCCTCCATCAGCAGCAGCGAGCCCGACGGATAGGTCGGTCCGTGCGGGATGGCCCAGTCGGTGCGCGGACGCAGCAGCATCCACGGGCCTTCCAGGTGGACGCTCATGTCGCTGGGCAGGTCGATGGGGACGAACTCGCCGTCCCTCCAGAGGAAACGCGACTCGTTGTAGAAATCCAGCGCGCGGCTGAAGACGACGCGCTCGAAGCCCGGCGTGCGGTCCACCGAGGCGGAGACGGAAACGTCGGCTTTCTCGCCTTCGAAGATCACCGGTGCGGCGTCCAGCGGCGTGCCGCGCGCCCAGCGCCGGACCTGCCGCGGATAACCCGACTCGGTCAGCGAGTCCGGGCCGAAGTCGCTGCCGACCAGCAGCGTGTCCGCGTCCAGCCATTCGACGTCGCTCTTGGCCTCGGGCACGAAAAAGCCGCCGTCGGCCGGCGCGATGAAGCGCAGCGTCTGCAGATCGAACTCGCGCAGCTCGTGCGCGTCGGCGCCGCCGTCGGACAGCGACACCAGGCAGCGCCGGTACTCGGGCGCCAGCGCCGTCGCGCCGTGGAAGACCCAGCTGCGGCCCTCGTCGCGGCCCAGCGCGTCCAGGTCCAGCACCAGGCGCCAGGGCGGCTCGGCCAGCTGGTATTCCTCCAGCGTGCAACGCCGCCACAGGCCGCGCGGATGGGCCTCGTCCTGCCACAGGTTGTAGAACCAGTCGCCACGGCGCGCGACATGCGGGATGCGGTCGCGGGCGTTGAGGATGTGCAGCAGCTCCTCGCGCACCGGCTCGAATTCAGGCTCGGCCTTCAACGTGGCGAGGGTGGCCTCGTTGCGCTCGCGCACCCACTGCAAGGCACGTTCACCTGCTTCTCCCTCGAGCGCTTCAAGCCAGAGGAACGGATCGTCCCCGGCAATCGCGTCTGCGGCGGCGGGAGCGCTGGGTTCAGTGGAAGCGGACGGCACGGATTGAGGCACAACGAGCTCCTGATCGATGGCTTGCCCCGCTCCCGCAAGCGGAAGAGGGCGGGGGTGAGGGCTGGGGTCTCCGCACCCCACCTTACTCCAGGTCTTACTCCTCGCGGTCCTTCAGCAACTGCGGCGTGATCTCCACCGCGCCCTTGTCGGTGCTGACGTACGCCGTCCCGTCCTGGATGCTGACCTGCCACTGCATGCCGCGCTCGGCCAGCGCGGCCAGGGCCTGGGCCTGCTCCGCCGGGATCTGCCACACCGCCAGCTTGGGCGTGCGCTGCAGCTTGTTCTGTATGCCGGCCCACCACACCGGCGTGCTGGACGCGTAGCCGATGACGGTGACGCGGTCCGCCCTGCCGTGCGCCTGGCGCAGCCGACGTTCGTCGGGCTGGCCGAGCTCGATCCAGTGGACGACCTGGCCGGTCAGGTCGAGCTGCCACAGCGGCGGCTCGTCGACGTCGGACAGGCCCTTGCTGAACTCCAGTTTGCCGTGCAGGTCGTCGGCCGGCACGTTCAGCGCGTAGGCCAGGATGCGCAGCATCATCCGCTCGTCGGTCTCCGACGGGTGGCGGGCGACGGTCAGGGAGTGCTCGCCGTAGACATGGCGGTCCATGTCGGAGAGTTGCAGCTGGGCTTTGTGGATGGTGGCCTTGAGCGCCATGGTGGGGTGCCGCCTGGCGGGCGGTCGTGTTCGGGGTGGACGGCCCGCCGTGCGGGCTGCACGCGGGCCGGAAACGATCTGAAGCCGCGCATTATCCGGGTCGTGGCATCATGCCGACCCGCACAGCGGACCGGTCGCGAGCCGGACGGTCCGACCCGACGAGACAGCGCCCATCCGGCGCAATGACTTGAGAGACGACATGAACACTCTTCGCACCTCCCTCGCCGTCGCGGCACTGCTGGCCTGCGGTCTGGCCTCCGCCCAGACGAGCGGCCAGACGAGCACGCCGGCCAAGCCCGCCGCCAAGCCTGCCGCCGCCGCCCCCGCCGCCAAGGGCGGCAAGGGCAAGCTGATGACGCGCGACGAACTGCGCGCGTGCATGACCTCCAACCAGCAGAACGAAGACGCCGGCGCCGAGCTCGACAAGAAGAAGGCCGTGGTCCTGAAGGAGCGCGACGAGCTGAAGGCCTCCAAGGCCGAGTCCGACAAGTTCGAGGCCGACATGCAGGCGCAGGGGGCCGCCCTGAAGACCGAGATCGACAGCGTGAAGGCTTTCGGCGCCGAGATCGAAGCCGGTGCCGCGAAGATGGAAAAGGCGGAGCTCAAGGCCAAGCAGGAGGAGTACCAGGCTCGCGCCAACGCCCTGCAGCCCAAGATCGACGCCTTCAACAAGGCGCGCAACGACCGCATCGAGGTCAACAAGGCCTTCAACGTCCGCGTCGACGCGCACCAGAAGATCGCCGACGAGTTCAACGAGGCCGTCGAGGACCTGAACGACAAGCGCAATGAATGGAAATTCAAGTGCGCGAGCCGCTCGTACGACGAAGCCGACGAGATCGCGATCAAGAAGGAACAGAACAAGAAGTGATGAGGAAGGGGCAGACCCGATGAGCACCCACCTGCTGTCCAACCCGCTGCTGTCCGCCTGGACCGGTCCTTACGGGCTGCCCCCGTTCGACGCGATCCGCGCCGAACACGTCGAACCCGCCTTCGAGGCCGCGCTCGCAGCGCATCGCGCCGAACTCGACGCGATCGCTGCGAATCCGGCATCGCCGGACTTCGACAACACCCTGGCCGCGCTCGATCGCTCGGGCCGCGCGCTGACCGCGCTGGAGCACCTGTTCTCGACGCTCAGCGCCTCGGCCAGCTCGCCCGAACTGCAGGCCGTGCAACGCCGCATGGCCGCGCCGCTGGCGGCGCACACCAACGCGATCTACCTGAACGCCGCGCTGTTCGAGCGCGTCGAACGGCTCTTTGAACAGCGCGCGTCGCTGGACCTGCCGGCTGAATCGCTGCGGCTGCTCGAACGCGTGCACCTGGACTTCGTGCGCGCCGGCGCGCGGCTGCGGGGCGACGCCCGTGCGCGTTACGCCGCGAACATGGAGCGTCAGGCCGAGCTCAATACCCGCTTCGCGCAGAACGTGCTCGCCGACGAGAGCGGCTATCAGCTCGTGCTGCGTGGCGAAGCGGAACTGGCCGGCCTGCCGGACTTCGTCCGCGCGGCCGCGCGCCAGGCCGCGCTGGACCGCGGTCAGACGGAGGAGGGCGCGCATGTCGTGACGCTGTCGCGCTCGCTGATCGTGCCCTTCCTGACCTTCAGCGAACGCCGCGACCTGCGCGAGCAGGCCTGGCGCGCCTGGGTCGGCCGCGGCGAAACCGCCGGCGAGACCGACAACCGCGCGCTGGTGCGGGAGCTGCTCGCGCTGCGCCACGAGCAGGCCGCGCTGCACGGCCATCGCAGCTTCGCCGACTACGCGCTCGCCGACACGATGGCCGGCCGCCAGTCCGCCGTGCAGGGCCTGCTGGACCAGGTCTGGGAACCGGCCAAGGCCGCCGCCGCGCGCGAGCGCGCGATGCTCGACGAGGTCCGCGCGCAGCTCGGCCACGACCTGACGATCGAGGCCTGGGACTGGCGCTGGTACGCGGAGAAGGTCCGCCAGCAGCGCTTCCAGCTCGACGAGGCCGAGGTCAAGCCCTACTTCCCGCTGGAGGCGATGGTGCAGGCGATGTTCGACTGCGCCTCGCGGCTCTACGGCCTGCGTTTCGTCGCGCAGCCGCGGGTCGCCGGCTACCACCCGGACGTGAAGGTCTACGAGGTGCAGCGCCCGGACGGCTCGCTGCGCGGGATCTTCGTCCAGGACAACTTCGCGCGTCCGACCAAGCGCAGCGGCGCCTGGATGAACGCGCTGCGCTGGCAGGCCCGCAACGGCATCGATGCGCTGCCGATCATCCTGAACAACAACAACTTCGCCAAGGGCGCGCCGGGCGAGCCGACGTTGCTGTCCTTCGACGACGTGCGCACCCTGTTCCACGAATTCGGCCACGGCCTGCACGGGCTGCTGTCGGACGTGAGCTTCGAGCGCCTGTCCGGCACGCAGGTGCTGCGCGACTTCGTCGAGCTGCCCTCGCAGCTGATGGAGCACTGGATGGCCGAGCCCGCGGTGCTCAAGCAGCACGCGCGCCACTACAAGACCGGCGAGCCGCTGCCCGACGCGCTGCTCGACCGCCTCAAGGCGGCCGCGACCTTCAACCAGGGCTACGAGACGGTGCGCTACTGCGCGTCGGCGTTGGTGGACCTGGCGCTGCACGCACAGGAGCACGCCGACGTGGCGGATCCGGTCGCCTTCGAACGCGAGACGCTGGAACGCCTGGGCCTGCCGCCGGCGGTCGGGCTGAACCACCGGCTCACGCACTTCCAGCATCTGTTCTCGGGCAGCTATTACGCATCGGGCTACTACGTCTACCTGTGGGCGGAGGTGCTGGACTGCGACGCCTTCGAGGCCTTCGTCGAAGCGGGCGATCCGTTCGACGCGAAGACGGCGCAATCGCTGCTGGCCAACATCCTGGCGGTCGGCAACAGCCGCGAGCCGGGCGCGACCTACCGTGCCTTCCGCGGACGCGATGCGCGCGTGGAGCCCATGCTGAAGGGCCGGGGACTCATTCCCGCCTGATCCCGCGCTGATCTCCGCCCGACGAGGGCCCCTGAGGGGGCCCTCGTTCCTGGCGTTGATCCCGGACGGCCAGCCCGTTCATCGCGCTCACCCGCCGTTCGTCACCCGCCGTTCGTCAGCCGCGGCGACGGGTTGGGCGCACAGCGCGCCAGTGCTTCGGCCTTGCGTCAGCCGATTTCCGCCTTGCTCCCTATGATGGGGGGATGGACTCTGCCCACGCCGCCCTCGATCCCGTCGCTGCCGACGTGACGACTTCGCCCGAGGTCGTGCCGCTCGCCGCGGCGACGCCCTCCCAGCTGCGGTTCGCCGCCGTGACCGGCGCCGGGTCGGGCATCGGCCGCGCCGCCGCGCAGGCGCTGATGCAGGCCGGCTGGCAGGTCGCGCTGCTCGGCCGCCGCGACGAGGCGCTGCGCGAGACCGCCGCCTTCGCGCCCGAACGCGCGCTGGTGCTGCCCACGGATGTCGCCGACGAGGCGCAGGTCGCCGCCGCCTTCGACGCGATCGAGCGCCGCTGGGGCCGGCTCGATTTCCTGTTCAACAACGCCGGGCGCGGCGCGCCTGCGTCGGACATCGATGAGCTCAGCATCGAGACCTGGCGCTCCGTCGTCGACATCAACCTGACCGGCAGCTTCCTGTGCGCCCGGGCGGCCTTCGGGCTGATGAAGCGGCAGACCCCGCGCGGCGGACGCATCGTCAACAACGGCTCGATCTCGGCGCACGCGCCGCGGCCGGGCTCGATCGCCTACACCGCGACCAAACATGCCATCACCGGCCTGACGAAGACGCTGGCGCTGGACGGCCGCAAGCACGACATCGCCGCCGGTCAGCTCGACATCGGCAATGCCGCGACCGATCTGACCGAACGCTTCGTGCACGGCGTGTCGCAGGCGCACGGCGGCACGATGGTCGAACCGCGCATGGACGTGGCGCACGCGGCCAGCGCGCTGCTCTACATGGCGGAATTGCCGTTGTCGGCCAACGTGCCTTTCCTGACGGTGATGGCCACCAAGATGCCCTACATTGGCCGGGGATGAATTCCGGGGAATCCAGGGCGTGATCAGGGCGTGATGGCCCGGCGGGCTTGAAACCGCGAGATCGCCCCGATCTGAAGAAACGATGAACGCTCTCTCCACGCTCTTCTCGATCGCCGCCCGCCTCGTGCTGGCGGCGGCTTCCATCGTGCTGTTCCTGGTCGTGCTCGCGGCCGGGCTGGTGATCTTCGGCGTCGTGCTGCTGTGGAGCCTGATCCGCGGCCGCAAGCCGACGCTGCACACGGCCACCTTCCAGCGCGCGGCGCAATTCCGCTCGCAGGCGTTCCGGCCCGGTGGCATGAACGGCAATCGTGTGCCGCCAGGCGAGGTGATCGACGCCGAAGTCCGCGAAGTCCCCAACGTGGATCCGCGCCTGGAGCGTTGAACTCAATACTTCGGCGGTGCGCTGAGTTCGTCCCAGAGTTCGTCGTAGATGCGGTAGCGCGAGGGGCTGATCTTGCCCGCCTCGACGGCGACCAGGACCGCGCAGCCCGGCTCATGCCGGTGGCTGCAGTTGTGGAAGCGGCACTCGCCCAGATAGGGCTGGAAGTCGGGCATGTAGCTCGCCAGGTCCGGCGCGGCGATCTGTCGCAGGCCGAATTCCTGGAAGCCCGGCGAGTCGATCAGCGCATTCCGGCGCTCCGTGTCCATCCAGTACCACTGCGTCGTGGTCGTCGTGTGGCGCCCCGAGTTCAGCGCCACCGAGATCTCGCCCACCTGCGCCTTCGCATCGGGCACCAGCAGGTTGATCAGCGTGCTCTTGCCCGTGCCGCTGGGCCCCAGCACCAGCGTCGCCTGGCCGTGCAGCATCGGCCGCAGCGTCTCGCTCGCCTCGTCGGGACGCCCCTTGAAACTCAGCTCCAGCACGTTCTGACCCATCGCCTTGTACGGCGCGAGCCGCTCGCGCGCCGCGTCCGCACCGGGCAGGTCGGTCTTGTTCAGCACGATGTCGGCGGTGATGTCGGCGCTGCGCGCCGCGATCAGCGCGCGCGTGAGCTGGGATTCGGAGAACTGCGGATCCACCGCCACCAGGATCAGCAGCCGGTCCAGGTTGGCGGCGAAGCTCTTGGTCTTCCACTCGTCCTGGCGGAACAGCAGGTTGCGGCGCGGCTCCACTTTCTCGATGACGCCTTCGTGATCGCTGCTGCGCACCCAGCGCACGCGGTCGCCGACGACGCAATCGCTCTTCTTGCCGCGGGTCAGGCAGTGGATGCGCTGGCCGTCGTTGTCCTCGATGACGTAGTGACGGCCGTGTCCGCGCACCACCAGCCCGGTCTGGACGTCCTTGCTCATGCCGCGTGCCCCGCGATCGCCGCCAGCCGCTCGCTGGCCGGCGGGTGCGAGTAGTAGAAGCGCGCGTACACCGGGTCCGGCGTCAGCGTGCCGGCGTTGTCCTCATGCAGCTTGAGCAGCGCGCGGGACAGGTCGGCCCCGCTGGCCTGCGCGCAGGCGTAGGCGTCGGCCTCGAACTCGTGCTTGCGCGACCACAGCGAGGTCAGCGGCGTCAGGAAGAAGGTGAGCGGCGGCAGCGCCAGCATGATCAGCAGGAGCGCCAGCGCGTCGTTGGGGGCGTCCAGGCTGGGCCGCACTCCCAGGGCGAGGTAGAAGCCCGTCTGCGCGCTGAGCCAGCCCAGCAGCGCGAAGCCTGCCAGGCTGAGCGCGAACATCAGCACCATGCGCTGCAGCACATGGCGGCGCTTGAAGTGGCCGAGTTCGTGCGCGAGCACGGCTTCGACTTCGGGCGGATCCAGCCGTTCGAGCAGCGTGTCGAAGAAGACCACGCGCTTGGCCGCGCCCAGGCCGGTGAAGTAGGCGTTGCCGTGCGCCGAACGCCGGCTGCCGTCCATCACGAACAGGCCCTTGGCCGCGAAGCCGCAGCGCTGCATCAGCGTCTGGACGCGCTCGCGCAGCACGGCGTCCTCCAGCGGCTTGAACTTGTTGAACAGCGGGGCGATGACGGTGGGATAGATCACCAGCATCAGCAGGGTGAAGCCCATCCAGGCGCCCCAGGCCCACAGCCACCAGAGGCCGCCGGCCTTTGCCATCAGCCACAGGATCAGCGCCGCGATCGGCAGGCCCAGCAGCGCGCCGACCGCCATGCCCTTGGCGCCGTCGACGAGGAACAGCTTGAGCGTCGTCCGGTTGAAACCGAAGCGTTCTTCGAGCCGGAAGATGTTGTAGATCGACCAGGGCAGGTCCAGCGCGCCGGACAGCACCGAGAACGCGGTCAGCAGTCCGAGCTGGTAGCCCATGTCCCCGAGCACCGGACGCCATGACAGGGCCCACTGGTTGAGCAGCTCCAGCCCACCCAGCAGCGTCCAGCCGATCAGCAGCGCGGTGTCCCAGGCCAGGTGCAGGGTGCCGAAGCGGCCGCGGGCGACGGTGTAGTCCGCCGCCTTCTGATGCGCCGACAGCGGCACGGTGCCGACGAACGCGGCGGGAACCGCGCCGCGATGTCGCGCCACATGGCGCATCTGTCGCGAGGACAGCCACAGCTTGACCAGGAAGGACAGCATCACGGCGGCGACGAAGGCCGCGGTCAGCATGAGCGGGGACTGGCTGAAGCCCGAGGTCGTCGGGGCGGCGGCGAGCGCCGCGGGAGAGATCTGCATGGACGCAAGTGTAGAGGGGCGCGACTCGGCGACAATCGCGCCCAACCTGAAGGACGACCCCATGACCACCGACACCACCGCCGTCTCCGCCGCGCCCGCTGCTGGCCCCGGTGCCAACCCCGTGCTGCCCCTCAACGACCAGAACCTGATCTGGATCGACCTCGAGATGACCGGCCTGTACCCGGACAAGGACCGCATCATCGAGATCGCCGTCGTCGTCACCGACGCGCAGTTGACGGTGCGCGTCGAGGGCCCGGTCTTCGCGGTCCACCAGTCCGACGCGATGCTGGACGGCATGGACGCCTGGAACAAGGGCACGCACGGCAAGAGCGGCCTGATCGACCGCGTCAAGGCGTCGACCATCAGCGAAGCCGACGCCGAGCAGCAGGTCATCGATTTCCTGAAGGCCTACATCCCCGCGGGCAAGTCGCCGATGTGCGGCAATTCGATCTGCCAGGACCGCCGCTTCCTGGCCAACTACATGCCCAAGCTGGAAGACTTTTTCCACTACCGCAACCTGGACGTGTCGACGCTGAAGGAACTCGCGCGCCGCTGGAAGCCCGCCGCGATGGAAGGCTTCAAGAAGGCCCAGAAGCACACCGCGATGGCCGACATCCACGAATCCATCGACGAGCTGCTCCATTACCGCGCGCATTTCCTGAAGCTGGACTGAGCCCGGCTGGAACACCGCGACCGATGGACACCCCGCGCCGCCCGCAGGACCTGTGGGCGGCTTTCGATTTCCCGCGCCATCCGCTGGCGCGCGAGGACGGCGAACGCCTGCGTGGCGCCTTCTTCGCGCCGCCGGCGGAGCGCCTGATCGCGCGCGATCCGGACCGCCTGCGCGCCGTGCTGCGTCTGGCCCATGCCGCGGCGCGCTCGGGCGCGTGGGTGCTGGGCGGGCTGCGCTACGAGGCGGCCGGGGCGCTCGATCCCGTGCTGCGCACGCGCCCGGCGGGCGAGGCGCCGCTGGCGGAGTTCCATGTCTGGCATGACGCGCCCGAAGCTTGGCCGGAGGACCTCGCCGCGAGCGGGGCGAGGCGCGCGCATGCGATGACGACGTGGTCCGACACGCAGGGCGAGGCCGACGAGCAGGCGCAGGTCGAACGCATCCGCGCTTACATCCGCGACGGCGACTGCTACCAGGTCAACCTCACGACGCGTCTGAACGCCGAGGCGCTCGACGGCTTCGACGAGGTCGACCATTTCTTCGCGCTGCACGCGTCGCAGCCGGGCGGGTTCTCGATGTTCCTGCGCGTCGGCGACGATGGTGACGGCGGAGCCGTGTCCAGCGTCTCGCCGGAACTCTTCTTCGACTGGCGCCCGCTGCCCGAGCCGCCGCAGGCCAGCCACACCTGGCTGCTGTCTGCGCAGCCGATGAAGGGCACGGCGCCGCGCGGTCGCGACCGCGTCGGCGACGAGGCCGCACAGGCCTACCTGCGCACCAGCGCCAAGGAGCGCGCCGAGAACCTCATGATCGTGGACCTGCTGCGCAACGACCTGTCGCGCGTGGCGGTGCCCGGCTCGGTGCGCGTGCCCCGGCTCTTCGAACTGCATGCGCTGCCGACGGTCTGGCAGATGACGTCGACGATCAGCGCGGTCACGCGTGGCGGTCTCGCGCTGGACGAGGTCATGGCCGCGCTGTTCCCCTGCGGCTCCATCACCGGCGCGCCGAAGAAACGTGCGATGGAGATCGTCGACGCGCTGGAACCCGGCCCGCGCGGCTGGTACTGCGGTGCGCTCGGGCTGCTGCAGCCGGGCGGGGCGGTGACCTTCAACGTGCTGATCCGCACCGTCGAACAGAGGGGGCGGTCGCTGCGTTGCGGGGTCGGGAGCGGCATCACCCTGGACTCGCGCCCGGGCGACGAGATCGACGAGTGGCGCGCGAAGGCGCGTTTCCTGACGCGCGCCCAGGCACCCATCGAGGCGCTGGAGACGATGCGGCTCGAGGACGGCGAATTCGCCCGCGCCGGCCGGCACCTCGCGCGGATGCAGCGCACGGCGCGGCATTTCGGCCTGGCGTGGTCGGCGGACGCGGCGAAGGCGAATCTCTTCGATATCGCGCGGCATCATCCGCGCGGCGCTTGGCGCGTCCGGCTGACGCTGGCCCGTGACGGCACGTTCCTGCACACGGCGCAGCCTTTGTCCGCACCGGCGTCGACGGACCCGTCCGCGCCGCTGAGGGTGGCGCTGGCGCGGACCCCGATCGACACGCGCGGTCCGGCGGCGGAATTCATCCAGCACAAGACGACGCGCCGCGAGGTGTACCAGGCCTTCCTGGACACCCAGCCGGCCGACTGTGTCGACGTTGTGCTGTTCAACCGGGACGGCGAGCTCACCGAGGGCTGCCTGACCAACCTCGCGCTGCAACGGGCGCCGGACGGGCCGTGGCTGACGCCGCGTGCCGAGGCCGGCCTGCTGCCCGGCACGCTGCGCGAGGAGCTTCTGGAACAGGGCCGGCTGCGCGAGGCACGGCTGACCCTGGACGATCTGCGGCGGGCGCATGCGCTCGCCATCTTCAACGGTGTCCGCGGCTGGCGTGAAGTGCGGCTGCGGCACGAGGACTCCCATGACGACGACTTCCCAACGGCGCCGCCCGGCGGCGCGCAAGACCCGACCGGTCGATGAATCGGCCGCGCCGGCCGCGGCCGATGCCGCCGTGGACGCGGTGATCGAGCCCGCGATCGACCCGGTCGCCGAGGCCGTGCCCGCCCCGGCGAGCGACGCTCCCAAGCCCGCGCGCAAGCGGACGGCCCGCGCGAAGGCGCTCGATGCGGCGCCTGCGCCTGCGCCCGCTTCGGTGCCCGAGCCCGAGCCCGAGCCCGAGCCCGAGCCGATCGTGGCTGCGGCCTCTGTTGAAACGGCTGCTGCGGCTTCCGCCGACGTCGACCCCCCGGCACCGAAGCGTCCGGCACGCAAGCGAGGCGCGGCGCCCAAGGCTGCGGCCGTCGAAGCGGCTGCCGCGGTGACCGAACGGCCTGAGACGACGGAGACTGCTGAGGTCGCCGTGGCGTCGGACGAGGAGGCCGTCGTCATCGACGAGGACGCCGCCGGGGCGGCGCCCGCCCGCAAGAGCCGCCGCAAGCCGAAGCCCGAACCGGTGGTGGAAGAAGTGCCGGCCAAGCCGCCGCGTTTCACGCTCGGCGCGCGTGAAGACGACGGTGTCTTCGGCGACTACGAGTTGCGCGACGGCGAGACCGGCGGCACCTTCCGCCTGCGTCTGCTGGGGCGCAAGACCTGGCGCTGCGACTGCGCCGGCTATCGTGAACACGGCGCCTGCGAGCACGGCGCGCAGCTGCTGTCGCTGTTCGACGAGGCGCAGCACGAGGCCCTGGACGCCGGCTGGCCGGCGCGCGAAGCCGAGGTCTGGCTGGTGCCGGGTGACGAGCGCGAGCTGCAATGGGTCTGCGGCCGCGAGGTGCCGCAGCGCCTGCGCGACCAGTCGGGCCTGGACGACCAGCATCGCCGCCGCGCCGAGGGCGGCCACGCCTGGCTGCAGCAGGTGCTGAGCGACGCCCGCGCGCTGGGCGTGGTGCTGCGCGTCGATGCGCCCGTATGGCCGCAACTGGCCTGCGGCCGCGATGCGCAGGCGCGCGTGCAGCGGCTCGAAACCTTGATGGCCGATGGCGCCGCGATGCGCGCACTGCTGCGCGAGGCGCTGCCGACACATGCGTGGGAAGCCGCGATCTTCGCCGTCTGCGCTGGCCGGGCGCTGATCTCCGACGACCTGGGGCTGGGCCAGCGTGGCGCCGCCATCGCCGCGATCCAGCTGTGGGCGACGCTCTTCGGCGTGAAGCCCGCCGTGGTCATCGCGCCGGAAGCCGCGCACGCCGCCTGGCAGCGCGACCTGAAGCGCTGGCTCGGCGACGATGCGAAGTCGGTGACGGTGGCCGCCGCGCCCCCGCCCAAGCCGCAGCCCGCGCTGCTGGTGGTCGACGGCATCGAATTGATGGGCGCCGATCGTCTGGCCGCGCTACGCGCGTTGCCCGCCGCTCAGTTGCTGCTGATCGCGCACGAGGAGCCGCTGGTCGACGCGCGCCTGGGCGAGTGGGTCGAATGGCTCGACGACATGCGTCGCGGGCCGCTGTCCGATCTGAGAGTGCTGCCGGACGACGCCGGCAAGCGGGTCAGGCGCGACGCGCTGGAACCCGTGCTGTTGTCGCGCCGCAAGCGCGAACTGGACGAGCGGATGCCCGCCGCGCTGCTGACGCCGCTGTGGCTGGACGGCGCGGGCTCGACCGGCGCCAGCCTGCCGGCCGCGCCGCTGAAGCAACTGCGTCAACTGGTCGAACGCTGGCACGCGCTGCGCTTCCTCTCCAGCGCCGAACAGCAACAGCTCCTGGAGGCGCTCGCGCTGCTGCCGCCGGCTTCGCGCCAGGCGCTGGCCGCGAAGGCGGAAGCCGTGCTCGGACTGCGCCGCGAGTGGATCCAGGCCTCGGCCGTGCCGGCCGCCGCGCGGTTGCTGATCTGCGCGCGGTCGGAGACGCTGCTGGACAGCCTGTCGATGTCGCCGCAGTTGCGCCGCCTGCCGCCGCAGCGCTTGCGCGCGGGCGACACGCCGGCGCTGCGCGAGGCGGCGCTGGCAGCCTGGCGCGGTACCGAGGCCGGCGTGCTGCTGGCCAGCGACGACGCGCTCGGCAGCCTGGACGAGGGCGCGCTCGCCGGGGATCGCGTCGCGATCGTCCATGCGGATCTGCCGTGGCAGCCCGACGTGCTGGCCCGCCGCGTCGAGGCGGCCTGCGGGGGCGACGCCTGCGGCGTCCCGTCGGCGCTGCTGCTGATCGAGGACTCCCTCGACGCGGCCGTGCTGCGCGCGCAGCGGGACGATCTCGTGTTCCCCGACTGGCTGGATGCCACACCGGCCTGGCTGGACGGCGATCAACTCGACGCGTTGATGGTCGTGCTGCCGAAACTGTTGGACGCGCTTTGACGGACCGCCCCGGTGTTCCCGACCCCGGCCCGCCCCCGGGATCGGGCGGGTTGCCTGCAATGATGTGCTAGGTGAAAACCCCGAATGCTGTTATAGTCGTGGTCTTCACCGCTTCTGGCGGTGCTTCGTACGTCTCCTCTGACCTCTTGCAGACCGCTGCGTCGGGCATCCGAATGGACTCCCACGCAGGCTCCGGCTCTCCGCCGCAGCTGTTTCCCGCCACGGGGAGCGCGCACTGCATGCCCTCGGGTTCGGTCGGCGGCGATGCCGTCGCTTTGACTGTTCCCCGGCGCCTCACCAGGCCCTTCATGCCGACCACCGCGGTTGCTCAGCAATCGCGCCGCGCATGTGTCTTTCCTTCCTGGTGATCGACGCGAGCTTTCTCCCAGCGACATCACGGTTCTGCCGCGATCACAACGATCTTGCGCGGCGACCAGGCGCTCCGGCGCGGACTCCGTCTTGACGGCGTCGGCCCGGCTGTGCACCTTTGGATTGCAAAGACAGATGAGTTTCGACCACGACAAGAACGCCGACGCCCAGATCCTGGACATCAACGAGACCCTGAACGAGACGCCGGACGGCGAACTCGACCTGGCGATCGAGCCCGGCGAACTGGGCGCCGACGCGCCGACTACCGGCACGCCGTTCTCGGCCCTGGGCCTGCACGACGCGCTGCTGCGCGCCGTCAAGGATTCCGGCTACGAGAACACCACCGAAGTGCAGGCGCAGGCGATCCCGCCGGCGCTCGAGGGCAAGGACCTGATGGTCTCGTCGCGCACCGGTTCGGGCAAGACGGCCTCGTTCATCCTGCCCGCGCTGCAGCAGGTGCTGAACGCCCGCGCCGAACGCACCGCCACCAACAACAAGACCCGCACCGTCGGCCCGCGCGTGCTGGTGCTGGCCCCGACGCGTGAACTGGCGATGCAGGTCGCCAAGTCCGCGATGACCTACGGCCGCCACATCCAGGGCCTGCGCGTCGCCACCGTGCTGGGCGGCATGCCCTACGCGCAGCAGTTGCGCGCGCTGAGCGGCCCGCTGGACGTCCTGATCGCGACGCCCGGCCGCCTGCTGGACCACATCAACAGCGGCCGCTGCAAGCTCGACAACGTGACGATGTTCGTCCTCGACGAAGCCGACCGCATGCTGGACATGGGCTTCATCGACGACATCAACTTCGTCGCCCAGCAGATCCCGGCCGAGCGCCAGACGCTGATGTACAGCGCGACCTTCGCCGGCAACACCGGCCGCCTGGCGTCGCAGCTGATGAAGGACCCGCAGCGCATCGACGTCTCGGGCCACACCGACTCGCACGAGAACATCGAGCAGCGCCTGCACTGGGCCGACAACGGCCAGCACAAGCGCAAGCTGCTGGAACACATCCTGGGCCTGAAGGACGTCGACCAGGCGGTCGTCTTCACGAGTACCCAGCAGGACACCGAGTGGCTGGCCGAGCAGCTGGAGGCCATCGGCCACCGCGTCGCCGCGCTGCACGGCGGCATGCCGCAGGGCAAGCGCACCCGCACGCTGATGGCGCTGCGCCGTCGCGACCTGCGCGTGCTGGTCGCCACCGACGTGGCCGCCCGCGGCATCGACGTGCCGACCATCTCGCACGTCATCAACTTCGGCCTGCCGATGAAGGCAGAGGACTACGTCCACCGCATCGGCCGCACCGGCCGCGCCGGCCGCTCCGGCCTGGCGGTGACGCTGGCCGAGCGCGGCGACATCTCGATGATCAAGCGCATCCAGCAGTTCACGACGCAGGCGATTCCCGTGTCGCGCATCGAAGGCCTGGAGCCGCGCAACGAAGAGCCGAAGATCTACCCGTCGCGTCCCGGCTTCGACCGCGGCGATCGCGGGGGTGACCGTGGCGGCTACGGCGGCAATCGCGGCGGCTACGGCAACCGTGGCGGCTTCGGCGGCAACCGTCCTCAAGGCGGTTACAACCGCGGCGGCGACAGCCGCTTCGACAACAACGCCCGTTTCGAGCGTCCGGAAGGTCAAGGCCGTCCGCCGTTCGGCGAGCGTCGTGAAGGCGGCCAGGGCGGTTTCGCTGGCGGCCAGGGCGGCCAGCGCTTCGAGCATCGCAGCGAGCGCCCGCAAGGCGACCGTCCGTTCGGCGACCGTCCGCGTTTCGGTGACCGTCCGCAAGGCGGCTTCGGCGGTGCGCCGCGCAGCTACGGCGATCGTCCGCAGCGTGATTTCGGCGGCCCGCGTGAAGGCGGCAACGGCGGCGGCTTCGACCAGCGTCGTCCGGATCCGCGTTTCGATCGTTCGGCCGAGAACAACGACCGTTACGCACCGCGCGCCGAGCGTCCCGCCTTCAACCGGGGCGACGACAGCCGCTTCGAAGGCCGTCCGTCCAAGCCGGCGTTCAACAAGGGGCCGCGTCCGCAAGGCGGCGACGACCGTGGCGAGCGCGGCGGTTTCGTGCCGCGCAAGGGTCCGCGCAAGTTCTGAGCCCCGGCTCGGTGCTTGAGGGACACTGAGGGGCGCTGAGGGATGCGCGTCGAGGGTCGGATCGTCCAGTGGGATGACGCGAAGGGCTACGGCTTCATCGCGCCGTCCGACGGCGGGCCGAAACGCTTCGCGCACATCAGCGCCTTCGGCCCGCGCGTCCGCCGACCTTTCGTCGGCGAACGCGTCGACTACGAGGCCGGCACCGATGCGCAGGGCAAGGCCCGCGCGCTGAAGGTCCGCAGCCTCGAACCCAAGCCGGCGCCCGCCGGCCCCGCGCCCCGACGCGGTCCGTCCGGTGCTGCCGGCACGGCCCGCGACGGTGCGCGTGCCAAGCCCGCGCCCTCTGCGAAGTCCGCGCGCGGCGCTTCGACGTCCTCCTCCTCCCCCAAGACCTCCGCCGACACCGGTGCCTCGTTGTGGCTGGTGCCAGGCTTTGCCTCGCTGGTGCTGTTGACGCACCTGGCGTGGCCCTTGCCGCGCGGCTTGTGGGGCGTCTACGTCGCGATGAGCTTCGCGACCTTCATCGTCTATGCGCTCGACAAGCGCGCGGCGCGACTGGGCCAGTGGCGCGTCAAGGAATCGACGCTGCATGTGCTCGCGCTGCTGTGCGGCTGGCCGGGCGCATTGCTGGCACAGCACTTGCTGCGGCACAAGAGCGCCAAGCCGACCTTCCGGCGGGTGTTCTGGTTGAGCGTCGCGCTCAACATCCTGGCCTTCGTCTGTCTTTTTACGCCGCTGCTGACGCCGTTCTTCTCGGGAGTCTCCGACCACTGGAACGCGCGATCGGCCGGCTCATCCGTCTGATGCTGCAGTTGAAAGTGATTGGCACCGAGGACGTCCCGCACGTGCTCGCGTTGCAGGCCCAGTGCTACGGGCCCGAGTTCCTGGAAAGCGCCGAGGCCTTCGTGGCCAAGCTGGAGGCGGCGCGCCATCTCCACTGTTCCTACCTGGCCGTCGAGGCCGGCGAGCCGCTGGCCTATGTCGTCAGCCTGCCGGTCGACGACGGGCAACTGCCGGCGCTGGATGCGCCGGCGATCGCGCCGGCGCGCGCGCCCCGCACGCTGTACCTGCACGACCTCGCGGTCTCGCCGGCCGGCCGCGCGAAGCGACTGGGCCACAAGCTGGTGCAGCAGGTGGTGCATCGCGCCCAGGACATGGGCTTGACGCAGGTCGCGCTGGTGGCCGTGCAAGGCTCGCGGGCGTACTGGGAGCGTCATGGATTCTCCGACGCCGAGGCGCCGCTGAGTGCCGCGATGACCGAGAAACTCGCCAGCTTCGGCTCCGGGGCAACCCTGATGCGCAGGTCCCTGACACCCGTGTGACGGCGGGCCGGAGCGGTCGCTCCGAGGGGCGATAATCCGGCGCATGACAGTGACCCCGGGAGGCGTGGACGACGTGCTGCGCGACGATCTCCCCGAACCCTCTTTCGAAGACCATTTCCGCGAAGGTCAGCTCCCGCAGGACTCGCTCCTGTGGTGGCAGCTGGAACGCAACGAGGCCCTGCTGGGCGCGCAGCGCGCGCTGTTCCACGGCCCGGCCACGCTGGTGCGGCTGCGCGTGTGGGTGTTCATCGAGCTGATGAGCCTGCCGCAGTCGCGGCTCTCGCGCGACGATCTGAACCGCCACTTCCACGTGCTGCGCGACGAGGCGCTGGAACTCGTGCTCAAGCGTCTGCGCGACGCGCAGCTGCTGGCCTGGGATGCGTCCAACCAGCAGTACGGCGTCACGCCGCTGGCGCAGCAGCTGATGGCCATGGTCTCGCCGCTGACGCAAGGGCAGGTCGCGGATGAGGACGGCGACCTGGCCGGCCTGCTCGCCAACGTGGCCGGCGCGCAGCAGCTCGGCACGCTGGAGCCGGCGCAGCTGCAGCATCTGCTGGCGCAGCTCTCGCGGCTCTACAACGAATTTGCCGACGCGATCGCGTCCGGCTCCGAATTCCACCTGCGCCGCGCGCGCATGCGTTTCGAGCGTGCGCTCAAGTTGGTCGAACGCGCCAGCGAGGCGCTGTCCGCGATCATCCGCCAGGCGGAGGACGACGGGAACGCGCGCCTGGAGCGGCTCGCGCGCGAGCTCGGCCTGGCGCAGGCGCGGCTGCTCGCGATGGCGAGCCAGTTCAACCGCGCGCTGCAGCAGGCCGACCGCCAGCGCGTCACGCTGGGCTCCACCGGCATCACGACCACCGACGTGCGGCGCTGGCTGCAGGAGGTGCCGTTCCTGGAGAACCTGGCGCTGGGCGCGCTGTCGCGGCCGGTGCATCCGGTCTTCGTCGCCCAGCACGAATTGCTGGACGGCTGTGAGGCCGAGTTCGAACGCGACCGGCCCGTGCCGCCGACGCCCGAGCCGCTGCCCAGCGGCCTGGCCGCGCCGGAAGGCGAACTGGCCGTGATGAGCCTGCCGCCCGAGATGAACCAGCTGCAGGCCCTGCTGGGCCTGTGGACCGGCGACAAGGTGCAGACCAACGACCTGCGTCCGGCGGTGCTGGGCGGCAGCTATGCGCGCGCCGCCTACCGCGCGCAGCTGCTGCCGCTGCTCGGCGACGTGCAGGCGCAGCATCTGGCCGGCGCGACCGGCGACATGGCGCGTCAACCGTGGCGCGTGCGCTGGTCCGCGCAGCAGGGCGAGATCGACGATGAATTCGTCCGCTGGATGAGCCAGGGTGTCCTGCACTCGACCGAGGTCGAGCCGCCCGTCGAGCCCGACCCCGAACCCAAGTGGCGCCCGCCCGAGCCGCCCGCGCCCAGGCGCGGCCGCCGCAAAGCCGACCCTTCTTCCGAGACTCCCCAGGCATGAGCACTCAACTCGACGACGCCGCCCAACTGGCGGCTCAACTGCTGGCGCGCCGCTGGCTGCCGCGCAACCAGCCGCTGGTGCGCCGCGCCCTGATCGACCAGGAGCTCTGGCGCGCCGTCAACGAGCGCGTGGCCGCCGTCGGCCTGCGCGTCGTGGACAACGTCTACGCCGACCACATCACGCTGGCGATGCTGCGTCCGGCCGAGGTCGCCGTGTTCGGCGAGACCGGCCTGGCCGCCAACAACAACCTCGACCTGCCGCGCGACGGCGTCGCGCTGCTGGTGGTCGTGTGGTCGCTCATCGTGCTGCCCAAGCGCCAGCGCCAGCTCGCGCGCGCCGAGGAAGCCGCCGAGGGGCAGGGCGAGATGTTCTCCAAGGACAAGCCGCTGCCCAGCGCCGCCAGCAGCGCGCCGACGCTGTCCTACCGCAGCCTGCTGGCGGACTTCGGCAACCAGCTGGGCAAGAAGATGCGGCTGGACTCCAACCTCAAGCTGCTCGAGCGCCAGGGCTTCATCACCCGCAAGGGCGAGGACATCTGCGAAGGCCCGCTGCTGGACCTGCTGCTCGACTACGACACGCTGGCCCCGCGCATCCTGGACGGGGCGCTGGCCGACGTGCTCGCGCGCAGCACCGACGGCGAAGCCGGTCCGATGCTCACCGCCATCCTGGCCGCCCGCCACAACGAAGAATCCGATCTGAGCGACGCCTGATGTTTCATCTGCAATCCCTGGAACTGCTGCACTGGGACTACTGCCGCCGCGTCTCGATGCCGCTGGACGGCAACATCATCACCATCGCCGGGCCCAACGGCTCGGGCAAGACGACGCTGCTCGACGCGATGCGCACGCTGCTGGGCCTGGAGTGCTCCGGCGGCCGGACCTACAAGACCTACGCCCGTCACGCCAACGCCGAGCACGCCTGGCTGCGCGCGCTGGTGGACAACCGCCCGCGCAACCGCCAGAACAGCAGCCGGCCGTTCGCGAGCTCGCTGCTGTATTCGGACCAGGTGACGCTGGCCTGCCGCATCTCGCGCCAGGGCGGCGACTGGGTGCGCCGCTACACGCTGGTCGACGGCGTGCAGGAGATCGAGGAGCTCGACACCAAGACCGACAAGGACTGGCTGGGCATCGAGGCCTGGAAGAAGCGCCTGGAGGCCGCCGGCCTGACGCGCGCGATCGGTCGCGTGCTCGCGCTGGAGCAGGGTCAGACCGACCGCCTCTGCGAGCTGTCGTCCAAGGAGCTGCTGCGTCTGGTGTTCGAGGTCTTCGGTGACCAGGAAGTACTGGACCGCTACGAGCTCGCCCGCAACCACCAGCAGCAGCTGCTCAAGGAAGTCGAGCAGTCGACGCATGAGCTGTCACATGCGCAGGCGCAGTTGTCGGACCTGGCCAACCGCGTCAACAGCTACCAGCAGTACCAGCTGCGGCTGAAGGAGCGCGAGCGGCTCGCCACCGAGGTCGTGCCCGTGCTGCAGTGGAGCGAGCAGCGCCAGCGCACCGCGCAGCAGCTGCGCGAACTGCATCGCCAGCGCCTCTTCGCCCGTTCCGATGAGCGCGGCATCAGCGACAAGCGCGCGCATCTGCTGGCGCTGTTCAAGGCGCAGGAAGCGGCCAAGGACAAGCTGTCCGACCTGGAGACGCAACGCAAGGAAGCGCGTCAGGCCTTCGAGGCCGCCCGCGACGGTGAGCGTCCGATGGAGCAGCTCGCCAAGCGCGAGGAAGACCTGAAGGCGCTGGCCGCCGTCGAGACCGACGGCGCGGCGCTGACGGCGAAGCTGGAGGAACTCGGCACGCGCCAGCATCAGCTGCGCGAGAGCTTCACGCGCCAGAACGACCAGCAGCGCAAGGCGCAGGCGGCGATGGACGAGCTGACCGGACAGCGGCTGCCGCCGCCGCCGGTCGAGGTCACGCGCTTCCGCAAGGCGCTGGACGAGGCCGGCATCGCGCACCACGTGCTGGCCGATGCGATCGACATCGCCGACGACCAGTGGCGCGCGGCCGCCGAAGGTTTCCTGCGGCCGTCGCGCTGGGTGGTGGTGCTCGCGCATGCGAGCGACGAGGGCCAGGCCTACCGCCTCGCGTCGCGCGAGCGCTACCGGCACTACGTCGTGGCCGACGGGGAGTTCGCGCCGACGGTGAGCCCGAAGGACAGCCTGTTGTCCGTGCTCAAATTCAACGCGAAGGCGCCCGGCTGGCTGCTGCGGCAGCTGGCGTCGATCCGCTGCGTCGCCGACACCGACAAGGGCGCGCAGACCGGCGGCGAATGGATCACGCCGGAGGCGTACTACCGCGACGGCCGCGGCGGTCGCAGCCTGTGGGTCGAGCCGCGCGAGTACCAGTTCGGCGACTCGGCGCTGGACACGCGCCGGGCCTCGCTGGACAAGGAGCTGACGCGCTACGACCTGGAGCTGTCCAAGCTCGCGAAGGAGCAGCTCGAGATCGAGCGCCAGCTGAAGGACGCGCAGCGCGCGGCGCAGGGGCACAAGGCGGCACAGGAGCTCGTCGAGCGTGCCGAGGAATTCGCCGAGGCGCGGGCGCGCCTGCCCGGCCTGCGCCAGTCGCGGATCGAGGCGGCGACGCGCATGGGCGCGCTCGACCAGGAGCACGACCGCACGGTGGCCGCGGCGACGCGCACCGAGCGCGACTACGAAGCCGCGCAGGCCAGCCTGAAGGCCAGCGAGGACAACGTGTCGCGCGCCGAGCGCGACTGGGCGTCCCGGCGCGACGACCTGATCGCGACGGCGAAGCTCTCGCGCGAGGCCAAGGCGAAGTTCCCCGCGATCTGGCTGCACCCGATGCGATTGAATGCGCTGCGCGATGAATTCGAGAACGCCAAGCAGGCGGAGATCGCGTCGCGCCACGTGCAGCAGGAGCTGGACACCGGCGTGTGGGAAACCGACGTCGGCGTGCAGGAGCGCCACGCGCGCATGCAGATGGCGGTGCTGGAGCAGACCACGCAGCTGGACGACCGCCGCGCGAGCAACGAGATGGCGCGCATCGCCGCGTTCAACGCGCGCGAGCGCTACATCGACGTGCTGCGCGCGACGGTGCGGCGCTACAAGAAGAACGTGCAGGAACTGGGCGAACTGGCCGGCGTGCATGCGCAGGCCGAGCTGCCGCACCTGGACAACGACGACACGGTGCTGGCACAGGCGGGCCTGCACGTGAAGTTCAACTTCGACGGCAAGGGCGAAGTCGGCATGAACGACGGCGAGGCCTCGGGCGGGCAGCAGGTGCTCAAGAGCCTGATCCTGCTGGTCGGGCTGATGAAGGACGACGACGCGCCGGGCGGCTTCGTCTTCATCGACGAGCCTTTCGCCCACCTGGACGTGCGCAACATCCAGCTGGTCGGCCACTTCCTCAAGAGCACGCGGGCGCAGTACCTGCTGACGACACCGATCACGCACAACGTCGAGGTGTTCGAGCCGTCGGAGATCACGCTGGTCACCAGCAAGAAGCCGCGCGGCGAGCGCTGGGCGCCGCCGATCGCGGTGCTGGCACGGCGGCCGGAGAAGTCGGTCTACGGCTGATCCATCGGCCCCTCGATCCGACGAAAGCCGCGCCTCTGCGCGGCTTTTCTTTTTCGCGTCCGCGGGGCGTTCCCCCATCAGAGGGCCGACTTCAGGACGAGATTCCAGACGGCAAGACTTGGCACTGACGCCTGTCGCAATGATGCGAGGAGGTCCGCGTGACGAGTGCTGTCTATCTGGTCGAAGGCTTTCAACGTTGGATGCGCAAGCAGGCGCTGGAAAGACAGCGACCTCTGTCGCGCCGTGTCTGAAATGGAAAGTGGCTTGATCGATGCAAATCTCGGTAGTGGACTTTTCAAAAAGCGGATCGGACGATCCGGTGCTGGGAAACGCGAGGGCTATCGCGTGATCGTCGCCAGGCATCCCGCGGGACGGTGGTTCTTCGTGGATGGCTATGCGAAGAACCGACTGGACAACGTCGAGCCGAAAGCACTCCGAGCGTTGCGAGAGGAGGGCGCCTGGCTCACAGGCCTGTCGCAGAAGGAGTTGGCCGCGGTCGTCGGCCATGGCCACCTGAAGGAGGTGATGTGTGATGAGGAAAAGGAAGTCCGCCATCGTTGAGCGCGTACTTGCGGAAGGCCGCTTGTGGCACGCTCACGGACTGATCAGCGATGAGCGTCGTCGGTCCTGCGAGATCGTCTGCATGCCCGCGCCGATGCCGCTGGAGCCGGAGGAAGTGCGCGCCATCCGCGAGCGGGACAAGTTGGAACTGGCCGTGTTTGCGGATCTGATCAACACGACGTCGCGACAACTGCGACGGTGGGAGCAGGGCCTGGGCCGTCCGCAGGGTCCGGCGTTGCGCCTGCTGCATCTGGTCCGCGATCGCGGCGTTCACGCCATCTTCCTTCCGCCCGAGCTTCAATGAGCTCGTCGAGATGCGAGAAAGCCCGGGCATGCCCGGGCTTTCTGGCGATGGCGCGCGCGAGGGCTACTTCAGACCGCCGCTCAGGAAAGCCTTGAGCCGCTCGCTCTGCGGCTTGGCCAGCACCTCGCGTGGGTCGCCCTGTTCCTCGACGCGGCCTTGATGCAGGAACATCGTGTGCGACGACACCTCGCGCGCGAAGCCCATCTCGTGCGTGACGACGATCATCGTGCGGCCTTCCGCCGCCAGATCGCGCATCACCTTGAGCACCTCGCCGACCAGCTCCGGATCCAGGGCCGAGGTCGGCTCGTCGAAGAGCATCACCTCCGGCTCCACCGCCAGCGCGCGCGCGATCGCCACGCGCTGCGCCTCGCCGCCCGACAACTGCGCCGGATAGACGTCCTTGCGGTGCGACACGCCCACGCGCGCCAACAGCGCCTCGGCCTTCTCGATGGCCTGCGCGCGCGGCTGCTTCAGCACATGGATGGGCGCCTCGATGACGTTCTCCAGCACCGTGCGGTGGCCCCAGAGGTTGAAGTTCTGGAACACCATCGCCAGCCGCGCGCGCCAGCGCTGCAGCTGCGCCGCGTCGGCGGACTTCAGGCTGCCGTCGCGGTCGCGCACGAGCTTGAGTTCTTCGGTGCCCAGCTTCAGCGTGCCTTCGAAGGGCTGCTCCAGCAGGTTCAGGCAGCGCAGGAAGGTGCTCTTGCCCGAGCCGCTGGATCCGATCAGCGTGATGACGTCGCCCGGCTTCGCGGCCAGGGACACGCCCTTGAGCACTTCGCGGTCGCCGTAGCGTTTGTGGAGGTTGTCGACAACAAGACTGGCCGCGGACATCAACGGGCTCCCAGGAGTTTTCCGGTGCGGGTCGCCTCGCGCCCCGCGACTTTCGCGACCCGCGCGCCAGCCGTGACCAGGCGCAGCGTGTCGCGTGCAAACAGCAGCCCGTCGGTGGGGCTCTTCAGGTCGGTCACCGACCCGCTGATCGGATCGATGACCTGCGCGATCACGTCGCCGGCCCGCACCGTCTCGCCGACCTCGCGCAGGAAGGTCAGCACGCCGCCGACCGGGGAGGGCACCGGGATGGATCCCGCCAGCGGGCGCGCGTCGCCGACCGGCACGGGCACCGGCGGCGTCGCGCCGTCCGAGGCGATCACCCCGCGGTGGATCAGGAAGTCCACGATCGCCTGCGCGTCCTTGGCCGCGAGGTCGTGGTGCACGTCCTGCTGGCCGCGCAACTCGACCGTCACCGACAGGCAGGCCTGCGGGATCGGGAAGCGGTCGCCGAAGTGCTTCGCCCATTTCCACCAGACCTGCGAGCAGGCCTCGTCGAACGGGTTGTCGCCCGAATCCGTGGCCAGCAGCGTCACGCCGGCGCCGAGGTAGGCCGCCAGCGGCTCGCATTGCGGCCAGCACGGTGTCTCGGTGTAGAGGTGCATCACGGCCTGCGCGTCGCAGTGCAGGTCCAGCACCACGTCCGCGTCGCAGGCCATCAGCATCAGCGTCTTGCGCAGCGCCTTGAGCTCGGTGTCCGCGGGGGAGGCCTGCACCTCCGCCCTCAACGCGGCGCGCAGCACCGCGACGTTGCGTGCAGGATCGTCGCTCAGACGCGGTTCGGCGTGGCGCGCGGCGGCCTCGATGTGCTCGGGATAGTGGCGGTTGAAGTTTTCGCCCGACAGACCCTCGAAGCGGCCCAGGTGCGATTGCAGCCACCATTGCGAGAGGCCGATCGGATTGGCCATGGGCACGAGGATCACCTCGCCGCGCAGGCGGCCGGCGGCCTCCAGCGCGTCGAAGTGACGGCGCAGGTGCCAGGCGGTGAGCATGCCCGGCAGTTCGTCGGCGTGCAGCGAGGCCTGGATGTAAACCTTCTGGCCCTGGCCGGGCTGGCCGTAGTGCAGCGAGACGAGCTCGCGCTGCGTGCCCGGCGTGGGGCTCGGGAGCGGGTGTTGTCGGAGTTGCATGGGAGTGTCCGGTTCGGCGCGCGGCAGGGGCGCGGCGGCAAGGGAGATTCAGCGGGGCATCAGCGAGGCATCAGCGAGGCATCAGCGGCTTGAGCCAGCGCTTCTCCGCCTGATGGAAGAGGCCGACCAGCACCAGCGTCATCGCGAAGTAGAAGATCGCGGCGGTGATGAAGGCCTCGAACGGAATGTAGTAGGTGGCGTTGATGTCGCGGGCGATGCCGGTGATGTCCATGATGGTCACGACGCTGGCCAGCGCCGTGCCGTGCAGCATGAAAATGACCTCGTTGCTGTAGGCCGGCAGTGCGCGGCGCAGCGCGTGCGGCAGCACGATGCGGCGCAGCATGACCCAACGGGTCATGCCCAGCGACTTCGCGGCTTCGACCTCGCCGTGCGGCAGCGAGCGGATCGAGCCGGCGATGATCTCCGTCGTGTAGGCGCCGGTGTTCAGCACGAAGGTCAGGCAGGCGCAGAACCAGGCCGAGCTGAACAGCGGCCACAGCGCGCTCTGCTGCATCCATTCGAACTGGCCCAGCCCGTAGTAGATGAGGAAGAGCTGCACCAGCATCGGCGTGCCGCGGAACACGTAGGTGTAGGCCCAGACCGTGCGGGACAGCCACTGGTTCGGCAGCGTGCGCAGCACGGCCAGCGGGATGGCCAGGGCCAGGCCGATGAGCAGCGAGGCGATCAGCAGTTCGAAGGTGACGAGCGCGCCATCGACATAGCGCGGAAGGTTCTCGACGATGGCGTCCAGATTCATGGGAACTCGTGTTTACAGCGAATGGCGACGCACGCCGATGGACAGGCGCTTCTGCAGCTGGTCGAAGACCAGTTCAGACACGGACGTGAAGAGCAGGTAGATCAGCGCCACGGCCAGGTAGAAGACGAAGGGCTCGCGCGTGCCGGCGGCGGCCTGCGAGCCGCGCATCATCAGGTCGTGCAGCCCGATGACGGAGACGATGGCAGTGCTCTTGATCAGCACCAGCCAGTTGTTGGACAGGCCTGGCAGCGCATGCCGGAACATCTGCGGAAAGGTGATGCGCCACGCGACCTGCGCGGGGCTCATGCCGAAGGCCAGGCCCGCTTCACGCTGTCCCGGCGGCACTGCCAGGAAGGCGCCGCGGAAGGCCTCGGTCAGGTAGGCGCCGAAGATGAAGGCGATCGTCAGCACGCCGGCGATGAAGGGGTTGACGTCGATGTACTCGTCGTGTCCGAGGGACGCGGCGATCGCGTTCACCGCGACCTGTCCGCCGAAGAAGATCAGCAGCATCAGCACCAGGTCGGGCACGCCGCGGATCAGCGTCGTGTAGAGCGTCGCGAGGCCCTTGGCGACGCGGAATGTCGACAGCTTGGCCATCGCGCCGATCAGCCCCAGCACCATGGCCAGCGCCATCGAGCTGAGGGCCACGCCCAGGGTCAATACGGCGCCCTCGAGCAGGCTGGGCAGATAACCGTGCAGGAACATTCGACGGACCTTGTTCGTTCTGAAAGAAAGGGGCCCGGTCCTGCCGGGCCCCGACGCGCCGGAGGACGCCGTCCAGGCGCCTTCCGGCCGCGGATCACTTGGCCGTCTTGCCCGAGATGTCGTACTCGAAGTACTTGTCGTTGAGCTTCTTGAAGGTGCCGTTGGCCTTCACCGCCGCGATGGCGTCGTTGAACTTCTTGCCCAGCGTCTTCTCGTCCGCCTTGCGCAGGCCCACGCCGCTGCCGGTGCCGAAGTACTTCACGTCGTCGTAGCTCGGGCCCACGAACGCGTAGCCCTTGCCGGCCGGCGTCTTCAGGAAGCCCATGTCGGCGGCGACGAGGTCGGCCAGCGTCAGGTCCACGCGGCCCGACTTCAGGTCCAGGAAGGCCTGGTCCTGCGTCGCGTAGCGGACGATCTCGCTCTGCTTGAAGGTGTCGGCGGCGAACTTCTCATGGATGGTCGCGCGCTGCACGCCGATCTTCTTGCCCTTCAGGCCGGCGGGCGAGAAGTCGAACTTCGCGTCGGCCTTGGCGGTGAAGCGGGCCGGCGTGTTGTAGTACGGGTTGGAGAAGGCGATGACCTTCTTGCGCTCGTCGGTGATCGACACCGACGCGATGATCGCGTCCACCTTGCGCGACTGCAGCGCGGGGATCAGGCCGTCGAAGTCCTGCTGCACCAGCGTGCACTCGGCCTTGATCTCGGCGCACAGCGCCAGGGCCAGGTCGATCTCGAAGCCCTTGAGCTTGCCGTCGGCGCCGACTTCGGAGAACGGAGGGTAGGCGCCTTCGACGCCGATGCGGATCTTCTTCCATTCAGGGGCCTGGGCGTGCGCGGCGCCGGCGGTGGCCAGCAGGGCGCAGGCCGCCAGGGCGGCGCGGGCGATCAGTTGTCGTCGTTGCATGAAGGCTCCTTCTGATTTGAGCGTGAAAACGCGGAGATGCGTGGAATGGACATCCGGTGACGACCTCGGGCGGTTCGAGCCCGCCTCGTCAACATCGGTCGAAGAGGTCGTCCGGACTGGGGGGCATTGTTGCAATGCCGCACGTGCGGCGGCCATCAGGGTTAAGGAGAGTGCAAAAACGTGTGAACCGCCTGGACGGTGGACACGGGGTCCTCCTCCTGGGGGACATGCCCTAATTCGGGGAAGACCTGCACGGTGCTGTGCGCGATGCCCTGGTGCAGGCGTTCGGCCGCGACGGGCGGGATCAGGCGGTCCTTGCCGCCCCACAGGATCAGCGTCGGGGCCTGGATGCGGGCCAGCAGATCGTCGTGCCGTCCGGGCTCGCGCTGGGCCAGGCGCTGCACCATGGCCGCGCGGTTGCCTTCGCGCAGCGCCAGTTCGAAGTGGCGGTCCACCACGGCGGCGGTGACCTTGGCCGGATCGCCATACAGATCGCGCAGGTTGCGGTCCACGATGGGCCGCGGCAGGAAGATGCCGGCCAGCCACTGCAGCGCGCGCGAATTCGGAATGTGGGCCGGATCGGGCATCAGCTCGCTCGGGACGGCGAGGCCGTCGGCGTCGACGAGCACGAGCGCCGCGATCTGCGCAGGATGTCTGGCGGCGTACTGCCAGGCCAGTTCGCCACCCATGGAGCTGCCGCCGAGGACCATGCGGTCAATCTGCAACTGTTGAAAGAACGACAACAGGAACGAGTCATAGGCATCGTTGCCGTAATCGCCTAGAGGCGAGGGTCCGGTGAGTCCGAATCCCGGCAGGTCGAGCGTGATCACGCGGCGCGTCGCGCTGAGCGACTTCACCCAGCCCTCCCAGGTATGCAGGCTGGCGCCGGCGCCGTGCAGCAGCACAATGGGCGGGAGCTCGGTCCTCGGGCCCTCGTCGCGGAAGTGGACGAACTGCGTCTGGCCGCCGGACAGCGTCAGTTCCATGAACTCCGACGGCGGCGGGCCCCAGCGCGCAACCAGGCTTTCCAGCGGCCGGTCCGGCGCGCGGAAGGCCATCGCGAGCAGGGCCGTCGCCAGCACGGCCAGGCCCAGCAGCTTCATCAGCCGGGCGCCGAGGGTGGGGCGGGCGCTCATTCGCTCGATCATTCGATGACGGAGTCGGGCGACGGGGCCAGTCCAGGATCAACGGCGCGGCGCTCGTCGAAGACGAAGCAGTCGCCGTGGTAATGCGCGTTGCCGACTTCCTCGAAATACTTGAGGATGCCACCCTCGAGCTGGTAGATCTTCGCGTCGAGGCCGTGGCGCGCCGCCTCCTGATCGAGGTAGAGCGCCGCCTTCTCGCAGCGGATGCCGCCGGTGCAGTAGCTGACCACGGTCTTCCCAGCGAGCTCGGCGCGGTGCGCCTGGAAGGCGTCGGGGAACTCGCTGAACTTGGTGATGCGCCAGTCGATCGCGTCGTCGAAGGCGCCGACGTCGACCTCAAAGCCGTTGCGCGTGTCCAGCGTGACGACCGGGCGCCCCTCGTCGTCGTGACCCCGGTCGAGCCAGCGCTTCAAGGTCTCCGCCGGCAGCGCGGGCGCGCGCGGCGCCTGGTCCGGGCGGATCGTCGGGTGGTTCATGCGGATGATCTCCGGCTTCACCTTCACCAGCAGCTTGCGGAACGGGACCTCGTCGCTCCAGCTCTCCTTGGGCGCCAGCGCAGCGAAGCGATCATCCTCGCGCAAGGCGTCCACCCACGCGTTCACCGCTTCCGGCGCACCGGCAAGGAACAGGTTGATCCCTTCCTCCGCAATCAGCACCGTGCCCTTCAGGCCCAACGCCTGCGCATGGGCGTGCAACCGGTCCCTCAGCTCCTCCGGCGCGTCGATGGCGACGAACTGGTAGCAGGAAATGTTGAGGATGATCTCGGTGGCGCGATCGGTGGAGATGGCAGTGTTCATGCCGGTGCAGAGGCTGGTGGCCTGGCGGGATCAGGGAAGCGGAAGATTGTAGGCGGGGTGCGGGGAGGCACTGCGGGTGGCCAAGCGCGGGCTCTCCACGATGCAGGAGGCCTCGCGTCCGCGAACCTCCAGCATCATTCCGGCCCCAGTGGCACTTGCTGACCTTGCCGGCGCCTCGCGCCGGTTTTTCAGCGTCTGGCTTCGGGGGACCTGGGTTCGTTGAGCTTCACGTCGGGCGCAGGCACCGGCTTGATGCGCACCGGCACGGCGGCGCTGCACAGGTCGGTGTAGCCGGGGCTGTGGACGAACCAGCCGCCACGATGGCGGCGCGCGTTCAGCAACTCGCTCCAGGTCGGCGTGTCGGTGCGCAGCACCTGCAGCGCGGGACGCTGATCGGCCGGCAGCGCCGAGGCGAGCGACACGCGCTCGATGCCGAGCCGCTGCTCGGGCTTGTCGTAGAAGCCCATCGCGGCACCGCCGCGCGGCAGCGCGGACAGGAACTCCATGCCCTTGAGCACGCGTCCGACCACCGTGATGTTGAGGTCCAGCCCGCGCGGCGCATGGCCGATCACGGCATACAGCTCCGCGCCGGTGCTGGAATCCTTGGCGTTGCCGCGACCGGCGCCGACGGTGCCGTAGCAGTGCGCGAGCCAGGCCTGGCCCGTCTTCGGATCCGCGGCAGCGGGGAAGCCGTCCACCTGGCCGGCGCGCGGCGCCCAGCCCTCGATGTCCGGCATCACCGTCATCGGCACGCCCTTGAGAGGGATGGAGAACTCCGCGGGCAGGTGGGACCTGGCACCGGCGGGGAAGGGCTTGCCCTTGCCCTTGAGGCCGGTGTCCTCGTCGTCCGCGTTGGGGTCGCCCCATTGGGTGACGAAGTTGTCCTGGACGCGGACGATCGCCAGCCCGTCGTAGTAGCCGCCGCGGGCCAGCGCGCGGATGTTGTCGACGTGCGCCGGCGCGAAACGCGGCGCCAGTTCGATGAAGACCTGACCCTGCGGCAGCGCCATCACCAGCAGGTTGTCCGGATCGACGTCGCGCCAGACGGCGGCCGGCGCGGTGGCGAGGATGTCGGCGCTGCTGCGGGGCGGCGCGGCGGGCTTCTTGGCCGCAGCCGCAGGCTTGACGGCCTTGTCCGCAGGCTCGGCCGCATGCGCGATCATCGGCGCGCACAGCGCCAGGGCCGCCAGCAGGGGCAGGGGTTTCCTCATCGTCATCCGGGCGCTCCGCGAGAGTGTTCGATGGAGGGCGAGCATAGCCTTCTTACAATCGCCCGATGGCTTTCGTTCATCTCCGCTCCCACACCGAGTTCTCCGTCGTCGACGGCACGCTGCGCATCGACGACGCCGCCGCCGCGGCTGCCAAGGACGGCCAGGTCGCCCTGGGCCTGACCGACCTCGCGAACATGTTCGGCGGGGTGAAGTTCTACAACGCCTGCCGCAAGAAGGGCGTGAAGCCGATCCTGGGCGTGGAGGCCTGGCTGGAGCCGGAAGCGGTGGACCGTCCGCCGTCGCGGGTGCTGCTGCTGGTGCAGGACACCCAGGGTTATCTGAACCTCAGCGAGCTGCTGTCGCGCGCCTGGATCCAGAACGTGCAGCGCAACCAGGCGCTGCTGAAGCTGGAGTGGATGCAGGAGCTCAACGCCGGCCTGATCTGCCTGGGCGGGATGCAGTTCGGCCCCGTCGGCCAGGCGCTGATCGCCGGCGACGAGGCGCGCGCGCTGGACGTGGCGCAACGCCTCGCCGCGATCTATCCGAACCGCTTCTACATCGAGCTGCAACGCGCCGGCCTGCCGGGCCAGGAAGCGCTGCTGCGCCAGCTGGTGCCGCTGGCCGCCAAGACGAGGTTGCCGGTGGTGGCGACACATCCGATCCAGTTCCTGGAGGAGGACGACTTCGAGGCCCACGAGGCGCGCGTGTGCGTGGCCGACGGCGAGACGCTGGCCAATCCGAAGCGGGTGAAGCGCTTCCTGCCCAGCCAGCATTTCAAGAGCCAGGCGGAGATGGAGGCGCTGTTCGCCGACATCCCGAGCGCGATCGCCAACACGGTGGAGATCGCGAAGCGCTGCAGCCTGACGCTGGTGCTGGGCAAGCCGCAGCTGCCGAACTTCCCGACGCCGATCCAGGCCGACGGCACGCCGATGCCGATGGAGCAGTACTTCCGCATGCTGTCGCACGAGGGCCTGGAGGACCGGCTCAAGCTGCTGTTCCCGGACGAGGCCAAGCGCGACGCGGCGCGGCCGCGTTACGTGGAGCGGCTGGAGTTCGAGCTGAACACCATCATCAAGATGGGCTTCCCCGGCTACTTCCTCATCGTGGGCGACTTCATCCGCTGGGCGAAGAACAACGGCTGTCCGGTGGGTCCGGGCCGGGGCTCGGGGGCGGGCTCGCTGGTCGCTTACGTGCTGCTGATCACCGACCTGGATCCGCTGCAGTACAACCTGCTGTTCGAGCGCTTCCTGAACCCGGAACGGGTCTCGATGCCCGACTTCGACATCGACTTCTGCCAGGGCAACCGCGACCGCGTCATCGAGTACGTCAAGGACAAGTACGGCCGCCCGGCGGTGAGCCAGATCGCGACCTTCGGCACGATGGCGGCCAAGGGCGCGCTGCGCGACATCGGCCGCGTGCTGGGCATGGGCTTCGGCCACGTGGACTCGATCGCGAAGCTGGTGCCGGCGCCCCCGGGCAAGACGGTGACGCTGGCCAAGCTGCCGCCGGGCTTCGACCCGGACAAGGCCAAGATGGTCTACGCGCGCCACGAGTCGCCCGAGATCGAGGAACGTGAGGCGCAGGACGAGGAAGTCGCCGGCCTGCTGGAGATGGCGGCGCGCGTGGAGGGCACGGTGCGCTCGATCGGCATGCACGCCGGCGGCGTGCTGATCGCGCCGGGCAAGATCACCGACTTCTGCCCGCAGTACCAGCAGCCGGGCTCGACCTCGGCGGTCAGCCAGTACGACAAGGACGACGTCGAGGCCATCGGCCTGGTGAAGTTCGACTTCCTGGGCCTGGCGACGCTGACCATCCTCGAGCTGGCCAAGGACTTCATCGTCGGCCGTTATCCCGAGGCCGCGGACTTCGCCTTCGAGACCATCCCGCTGGACGACAAGCGGACCTACAAGCTGTTCTCCGACGGCCTGACGGAGTCGGTGTTCCAGTTCGAATCGAGCGGCATGCAGCGCATGCTGAAGGACGCGAAACCTTCGCGCCTGGAAGACCTGATCGCGCTGAACGCGCTGTACCGTCCGGGCCCGATGGACCTGATCCCCAGCTTCGTCGCGCGCAAGCACGGCAAGGAGACGGTGGTGTACCCGCACCCGCTGGTGGAGCCGGTGCTGTCCGAGACCTACGGGATCATGGTCTACCAGGAGCAGGTGATGCAGACCGCCCAGGTGCTGGGCGGCTACTCGCTGGGTGGCGCGGACATGCTGCGCCGCGCGATGGGCAAGAAGAAGGCCGAAGAGATGGCCATGCACCGCGACCTGTTCCGGAAGGGCGCGGCGGAGAAGGGCATCGACCAGGACAAGGCCGACGAGGTCTTCGACCTGATGGAGAAGTTCGCGGGCTACGGCTTCAACAAGTCGCACGCGGCCGCGTATTCGCTCCTGGCGTATCACACGGGCTGGCTGAAGGTGCATTTCACGGCGGAGTTCTTCGCCGCGAACATGACCATCGAATCGGACGACACCGACAAGCTCAAGGTGCTGATGAACGATGCCAAGCTGTTCGGCATCGAGTTCGAACCGCCCAACATCAACCTCGGCGTCGGCCGCTTCGAGCCGATGAGCGCGGACGAAGGCACGTCGAAGTCGGTGGCCAAGGAAGGCAAGGCCGGCACCACGCCGCGAGCGCGCAAGATCAACTACAGCCTCGGCGCGATCAAGGGCACCGGCGCCGGCGCGATCGAGGCGATCGTGCGCGCGCGCACCGAGGGCGGTCCGTTCACCAGCTTCTTCGACTTCTGCGCGCGCGTGGACCGCAAGGCGGTCAACAAGCGGGTGGTGGAGGCGCTGATCAAGGCCGGCGCCTTCGACGCGCTTCACGCGAACCGCGCGCGGCTGCTGGCCAGCGTGGCGCTGGGCTACACCTATGCGGACAACCTGGCGCAGAACGTCAACCAGGGCGGGCTGTTCGACTTCGACGGCGGGCACGGCTCGTCGACGGCGGAGCCGGACTTGGTCGACGTGCCCGAGTGGGGCATCAAGGAGCGGCTGAGCCTGGAGAAGACGGCGATCGGCTTCTACCTGTCGGGACACCTGTTCGACCAGGCGGAAACGGAGCTGCGCCGGATGGTGAAGCGCCGGATCGTGGACCTGCAGGACAGCCGCGAGCCGACGACGGTGGCAGGCATCGTGTCCGACATGCGGGTGATCAACGGCTCGCGCGGCCGGGTGGCGATCTTCAAGATCGACGACAAGACCCATGCGATCGAGGCGGTGGCCAACGAGGAGATGCTCAACGCCAACAAGGAGCTGCTGGCGGAAGACGAGCTGATCATCGCGGTGGGCAAGGTGCAGAACGACCGTTTCTCCGGCGGGCTGCGGATGAACGTGCAGCAGGTGTTCGGCCTGGCGGCGGCGCGGGCGCGTTTCGGGCGCTACCTGCGCACGGCGCCCAACCTGCCGGCGGCCACGGTGCTGGAGCTGGTCAAGAGCTGGCCGGCCAAGCGCGTGGAGACGGAGCAGGGCGTGCTCAGCCAGGGGCTGGAGCTGCGTATCCCGATCAAGCGCAACGGCGCGATCGCGGAGCTGGGTCTGGGCGGCGCGGGCAAGTTCTGGCCCAGCGACGAGGCGCTGGAACAGCTCAAGCCGGCGGAGATCGTGTACGACTCGGGTGGTTGAAGTGGCGCGCTGAGGCGCGCTTCAACCTGCCGTCGAGAGTTCGCTTCGGATGGCTTCGAGGAACTCCCGCGTGGTCGGCCGGAATGCCGTCGGGATGATGTCGGGCTGGAACATCTGCTGGAACCGTTCGTCCAGATCGCCTTCCGCCGAAGCCAGGAAGCGATCGATGTCGAGCCGGAGCTGCTGCGCGTAGTCTTCCTGGACCTCACGACGAAACGCGCCGACCACTTCTTCCAAGGTGTCGCCGTTGATGTCGAAGTCCTGGTGGAACCAGCCGCTCATGAATTCTGCGAGGTCGGGGAAGCGTGCTGGATCTTCTTGGCTTGAAGTCGGCATGGTCAGGGCTTGGGATAAGCGGTCAGGATGAAGTAAACACGATTCTGCTGCTGGACGCGTCGCAGGACGACGACCATCTTCGTCATCTGTTGCAACTGCCCGGTGGCTCGCACGACGCCTTCGCCGACCACGGTGGCGGCCTGATAGTTGAAGGCCTTTGGTGGTGCAGTGAGCGGCGCTGACTTGGCCCAGGCTTCAATCGCTGACTTGTTGGCCCGCAGTGCTGCCGCGACGTGCTTTTCCGCCGCGGCCAAGGTCTTGAACGTGGACGCAGCAGGTATTGCTGGCTGGGACGCCAAGCGCGCTCGCAGTTGCGCTTCGGTCTGTCCGACGTGTCGCGCGATGGCGTGGCCGCCAGCGGCCTCCTCGGCGGTCAGACTGATCGAACCGCGGCGCACTGCGATGACGCGCAATGCACCGACGCCGCCTGTGATCAATGGGATGGCGATGTCTGCGCCGAGGCCAATCATGTTGGCAGTCGCAGGATCAGCGCCAAGCGCTTCGGCGGCAGCCTTTGCTGCGTCCGAAGTCAGGGTGCTGGTATCTCTTCCGGAGGCGATCAGGGAGCAGAAACAGGACGGCCTGTTCGGCGTGATCCGCGATGCCAAGCCGGAAGGCTATGGGCTGGACCTGCTGGCGCAGGTGCGCAAGGTCGGCATCGACGATCACATGGCCGTGCTGGAGGAGGCTGAAGGAGATTCCGTCGGTGCGATCGCGGTCTGCGACGACGTGTCTCGCAAACAGGGCTTCCATTGCCCACGGTCGGAGGACCTTCTCGCGGTTCTTGCTAGCGTTCCGGATACCCGGCCGGCCAGCGACGCGGTGCGCGAAGTCCAGGGGCTGGTCGGCACCAGCGCCGGCGGGGAGCGTCCCAAGCTCACCGTCCTCCATGACGGTCAGCAATGGCTTGCGAAGTTGCAGGATCGCGGCGATCGCCCGCACTCGCCGCTGCGCGAGTTCGTGGCGATGAAGGTGGCGGCGGCCCTGGGCGTCAACACTGCGGAAGTGCAGTTCCGGCGGGTCGAGGAGCGCGAGGTGATCCTGGTCCGTCGATTCGATCGCGAGGTGCTTCCGGATGGCGGTGTGACGCGCAGCTTGTACGCGAGCGCGCACACGGTGCTGGGCCTGGACAAGCAGATGCGCGGAAGCCGGGAGCAATCGTATGTCGCCTTGGCGCACGAGCTTCAACGGTGGGGCACGCGCGGGGATGCGGAAGGCGGACGCGTCGTCGAGGCGCGCCGGGAACTCTTCAGGCGGATCGTGCTGAATGCCGTCCTGGGCAACGGCGACGATCATCCGCGCAACACCGGCTTCCTCTTCGACGGGAAGTCCTGGTCGCTTTCGCCGGCCTTCGACATCGCACCCTATGGCATTGCTTTCGCGGGCAATCAATCCATGGACATTTCCAGGTCGAAGACTCACGCCGCATCGAGTGCAGTGTTCAATCTGATCGATGCCTGCGGGGACTACGGTTACCTTCAAGAAGAGGCGCGCGAATACGTCGCTCATGCGCGACGCGAAGCGCCAGTCCTGTGGGCGAAGGAGGTGGTTGCCGCGGGGTACGAAGAGCAGGATCTCCCCCTTCAATCACCTGATTGGCTGGATGCCGAGCGACCTGCAGAGCCTGGCGGCCAGCGCACCCGGAAGCGTTGAAATCGCCATCCCCCATTTGACGGGTGCTTCCCCCACCCCGCGCCGGGGGTGTCAGGCGTAAGCTTCCAGCATGCAGGATGCCAAGCCCCGGACCGGCCTGATCCTTACCGGAGGAGGCGCACGCGCGGCCTACCAGGTCGGCGTGCTGGCCGCCATCGCGCAGCTGCGGCGCGACGCCTGCACCACCGGCGACAACCCCTTCCAGGTGATCTCCGGCACCTCCGCCGGCGCCATCAACGCCGCCACGCTCGCCTGCCAGGCCGACGACTTCTGCTCCGCCGTCGACGGCCTGATGTACATCTGGCAAAACATCCACGTCAACCAGGTCTACGCCGCCGATTCCTTCGGCGTGATCCGCTCCGGCGCGAAATGGCTCAGCATGCTCTCGCTCGGCTGGGCGCTGAACCGCTGGCGGCGCACCCGCCCGCGCAGCCTGCTCAACAACACCCCGCTGCGCGGCCTGCTGAACCAGTGGATCGACTTCGACCGCCTCGACCAGATGCTGGCCAAGGGCTACATCGACGCGCTCGCGGTCACCGGCTCCAGCTACACCTCGGGCCACCACGTCACCTTCTATCAGACCCACCAGCAGCGCGAGCCCTGGGTCCGCACGCAGCGCATCGCGACCCGCATCCCGAAGCTCTCGATCGAGCACCTGGTCGCCTCATCCGCGATCCCCTTCATCTTCCCCGCCGAACCGCTGGAACTCGGCGGCGAGGTCGAATGGTTCGGCGACGGCTCGATGCGCCAGACGGCGCCGATCTCGCCGGCCGTGCACCTGGGCGCGGACAAGGTCCTCGTGATCGGCGCGGGCCGCATGCACGAGGCCGGCGGCGAGGGGCAGCACGGCCCGGCGCCCACCGGCCATCCCAGCCTCGCGCAGATCGCCGGGCACGCGCTGTCCAACATCTTCCTGGACGCGCTGGCCGTCGACATCGAGCGCCTCAAGCGCATCAACAGCACGCTCGCGCTGCTCCCGGAAGAAGCGCTGCGCAACACGCCGCTCAAGCCGATCGAGGCCCTCGTCATCGCGCCGAGCCGGCCGCTCGACAGCCTCGCCGCCGAGCACCAGGGCGCGCTGCCGCCGCCGATCCGCGCGCTGCTGCGCAGCGTCGGCGTGTCCGGCGAAGGCGCCACCGCCAGTGGCTCGGCGCTGGTCAGCTACCTGCTGTTCGAGCCCGAATACACCAATGAGCTGATCACGCTGGGCATGTCGGACACGCTCGCCCGCCGCGTCGAGATCCAGAAGTTCTTCGAGTGGCCCGCGCAGGCGCCGCAGATGGACCCCGCCGCCATGCGCAAGCGCGCCGGCGGCTTCGCGCTGCAGGTGCCGCCGAATCCGCCGGGACCGCCTCGGCTGGTGGCCTGATTCAGCTCGTTGTCAGACGCAACTCCGCCACGAGCCCGCCTTCCGGACGATTCGAGAGCGTCAGCGATCCCCGCTGCCTCAACGTCAATTCCCGCGCGATGTAGAGGCCCAGGCCCGCGCCGCCCGTGTGGCGGTTGCGCGAATCCTCCAGGCGGTAGAACGGTTCGAACACCGCTTCCAACTTGTCCGCCGGAATGCCGGGGCCTGGATCGGTCACGCGCAGCCAGACGCCTTGCGAGTCCCGGCCGACGCGGACCTCCGCGCTGCCGCCATAACGCACCGCGTTGCCGATCAGGTTGCCCAGCACGCGCCGCAGCGCCATCGGCTGGCCCTTGGCGAGCACCGGCTCGCCGGCCCCCGAGACATCGCCGTCCTCGAAGCGCACCGGCAACGCCTGCTCGATCAGGTCGTCCGTCAGCGCCTGCGCCAGCGCGCCGAGGTCGACATCCACCAGCGTCTCGGCCGCGCCGGGACCGTCGCCGCGGAACAGCTCCATCACCGCGTCCACCATCGCATTCATCTCGCGGATGTCCTCGACGGAGCGCTGGCGCTGGATCTCCTCGATGTCCAGGGTCTCCAGCCGCATGCGCAGGCGCGTCAGCGGCGTGCGCAGGTCGTGCGAGATCGCGGCGACCATCAGCCCGCGCTCGTTGAACTGCCGCCGCAACTGGCGCGCCATCGCGTTGAAGACCTGGGCGCTCTCGCGCACTTCCAGCGTGCCGCGCTGTTCGTCGAGCAGCGGCAACCGGTCCTGCTTGTGCAGCGATTGCCCCAGCTCCTGCGAGGCCCGCACCAGGTCGCGCATCGGACGCGACAACCAGCGTGACGCGATCCAGGCCGCCAGGCCGGTGACGAGCAGCCGGATGCCGTAGTCGAGCGTCAGTTCCCATGCGGTCAGCGCGCGGAACGGGCCGCGCCATTGAGCCGGCTGGCCCGGCGTCTGGAATCCCTGTGCCGAGGAGGGCGGCGGCGGGAACCCGCGGAAGTTCTCGCGCGGCGGCATCGGGACGTCGCCCGGAAGCGGCTCGTCGCGGAGTTCAGGATCAGCGCCCGTGTCGTGAGGACCTAGGCCTGGACCCGGACCCGGACGCGGACCCGGGCCCTGAGGACCGCGCATCAGCCCCGGCATCGGCGGCAGGAACGGCGCGCCGTGCACGCGCATCGCATAGAGATCGCCGCGGGTCCAGGTCACGACGCCGATCGCCAGGGCCTGGGCGATCACCAGCGTCACCCACAGGAGCAGGAAGATCCGCCGCGCCAGCGTGTCGCCGAAGGCGTGTGCGAATCCGCCGCGGATCGTGGCGGTCAGGCGCTTCAAGCGGGAGGGTGCGCTCAAGCCTGCACCTGGGCGTCGAAGAGATAACCCTCGCCGCGCATCGTGCGGATCAGGCGCGGCTCCTTGGGCGAGTCGCCCAGCTTCTGCCGCAGCCGCGAGATCGTCAGATCCACGCTGCGATCGTTGACCTCGACGCCGGGCGCGCGCGTCAGCTCGATCAACTGCTCGCGGCTCAGCACGCGTCCCGGACGCTCGACCAGCGCGCTCAGCATGCGGAATTCGGCGCTGGACAGCGGTACCACCACCTGCTGCGGCGACACCAACTGGCGCAGCAGCCGGTCGAAGGACCAGCCTTCGAAGCGGAACTCGCGGCGGGTCTGCGCCTCGTTCTCGCCGCGGCGCGCGCGGCGCCGGATCGCGTGGATGCGGGCCACCAGCTCGCGCGGCTCGAAAGGCTTGGGAAGGTAGTCGTCCGCGCCCATCTCCAGGCCGAGCACGCGGCTGATCGGATCACCGTGCGCCGTCAGCATGATCACCGGCACCGACGGGTGATGCTGCTGGATCCACTGGCACAGCGTCAGGCCGTTCTCGTCGGGCAGCATCAAGTCCAGCACGACGACATCAAACACCTGCGTCCCCATCTGGCGCCGCATCTCGCGGCCGTCGCCGGCGGTACTCACCGCCACGCTGAACTTCTGCAGGTACTCCTCGAGCGAGCGGCGGATCTCCGCATCGTCGTCGACCACCAGACACCGCGTCATGCAACTCTCCACCGACGGGCCCGGCGGCATGCCCGACCCCGTCACGGACGATACACCGGGGTCCGGGCCGTTGGAGCCGTCGGCGCGCGAGGAGGGGATGTAGCGCGGCATGGCATCCTGATCAGGCGGCAATGCCGACCGTCAGCGTCGCGGCGTAGCCGCTCGCGACGTCGCCGGTGAGCGTGGCCAGTTGCGTCGTGTAGCCGTCGCTGAAGACGTTGTCGGAGGCGAAGCTGATGCGGTTGAAGTTCGTCAGGCTGCTGCTGTAGCCCGACGCGGTGCTGTAGACCGTCGTGCAGGCGGCCGTGGGGAAGGCGATCTGCGAGGTCTTGATCTTGTTGGCATACGAGGTCGCGGCGCCGGCGTTGCGGTAGACCTCGAAGTGCATGTGGGGCATGCGACCGTCGTAGCAGCCGGGGAAGATGGTCGTGAAGGTGACCGTGCCGTCGCTGCCGGTGCTCTGCACGCCGCGCAGGTAGTTCTCGTTGACGACGCTGGCGCTGTAGAGGGAATACCGACCCTCGCGGTCGCAGTGCCACAGGTAGATCGCGTAGCCGGAGAGGTCCGCGCAGCTGCTGCTGGCGTTCACCAGCTTGAGCGTGAGGGTCAGCGGCACGCCGCCGGCGGTGCCGCTCGCCGTCCCGATGCTGGTGCGGATGTCGCTGCGCACGATGCCGCTGAGCGCGAGCGCATTGGCGACGCCGCTGCCGTTGCTGTTGGACCCGTCGCCGGGGTAGGGGCCGGCGGTCTCTTCCGGAATCACCGAGCAACTGCCAGTGGTGCCTGTCGATCCCGTCGATCCGGTCGATCCCGTTCCGGTTCCCGTTCCCGTGCCTGTGCCTGTGCCCGTGGTGCTGGCGCCGGCGTCGCTACCGCCACCGCCGCAGCCCAGCAGCGTCAGGCCGCCCAGTCCGGCGATGCCCGCCAGCAGGCCCAGCGCGCGGCGGCGCCGCTGCAGGACGGCGAGGTCGTGCGCGAGGCCCTGATCATGGTCATGGCCGAATTCTTGTGCGTCGTGGCGGTGAGGCTGCATGGCGGAGCTCCTGAAAGGGATGCTCCGCATTGGACCGATGCGCCTTGTCGGCGGCTTATCGTCTTTGTGTCAGGCCTGACAAGCGGTTCGCTCGCCATCGAAAGCCGGGCCGAGCGGTGCTGGTCAGTGCTGCACCTTCACCATGCCGGCGTACACGCCGTCCCTGGCCAGCAGTTCGTCGTGATCGCCGGATTCGACGACCTGACCGTCGGCCATCACCTGGATGCAGTCGGCGCGGCGGATCGTCGAGAGGCGGTGCGCGATGACGATCAGCGTCTTGCGGCCCTGCCATTGCTCCAGCGCCTGCTGCACGGCACGCTCGCTCTCGGTGTCCAGCGCCGAGGTGGCCTCGTCGAAGATCCACACCGGCGCGTCCTTGTACAGCGCGCGCGCGATCGCCAGCCGTTGGCGCTGACCGCCGGACAGCTTGCTGCCGTTGGCCCCCACCATCGTGTCCAGCCCTTCCGGCAGCGATTGGGCGAAGTCCCACAGCGCCGCGGCGCGCAGCGCCTGCTCCAGCTTCACGTCGTCGCGTTCCTGCCCGTAGGCGATGTTGTCCGCCACCGAGGTGTCGAACAGCACGATGTCCTGCGACACGACCGCGAACTGGCGTCTGAGGTTGGCCTTGGTCAGCTCGTCGATGGCGACGCCGTCCAGCAGGATGGTGCCGCTGTCCGGACGTTCGAAGCCCAGCAGCAGGTTGACCACCGAGCTCTTGCCCGCGCCCGAGCTGCCGACCAGCGCGGTCGTCTTTCCGGCCGGAATGTGCAGGTTCAGGGCGGCGAGCGCGTCGCGGTTCGCGCCCGGGTATCGCAGCGTGACCTGCTTCAGGGCGATGTCGCCGCGCACGTTGCTCAGCTCGCGCGTGCCGGTGTCGGGCTCGGCCGGCGTGTCCAGCAGCCCGATGCAGCCGCGTGCCACCACGAGCGCGTTCGTGATGGGCTGCATCACGTCGCTCAGGTGCCGCAGCCGCGAGCTCATGAACAGCAGCGCGGCGACAAAGGAAGCAAACTCGCCCACGCCCGTCCCGTTCACGCGCGACTGGTACAGCGCCAGGCTGACGATGATCGAGATGCCGACGCTGGCCATCAGCTGCGACAGCGGCTGCGCCATCGCATTGGAAGCCGCCGTCTTCAGCATGCTGCGTTGCACTTCCCGGGCGCGATCGCCGAAACGGCGCGTCTCGTAGCCGGCCGCGTCGAAGCTGCGCACCACGCGCCAGGCGCGCGTGACGTCCTCGACCACCGAGACCAGGCGCAGCTGCGCGTCGTAGGCCCAGGTGCCCATGCGACGGACGCGCTTGTTGACCTTGCGCACGACGAAGGCCAGTCCCGGCACGGTGATCAGCGACAGCAGCGTCAGTTTCCAGTTCAGCAGGAACAGGTAGCCCATCAGCGCCAGCGCCGGCAGGCCGTCGCGCAGGATGGTCACCAGGGAACCGGCGATCAGCGTCACCACATGTTGCGGGTCGTTGACCACCTTGGTCACCGCCGTGGCCGGCTGCAGGCTCGTGTAGACCCGCGCGTCGGCGCGCAGCAGGACCTGCAGCAGCGCGGTGCGGATGTCCATCACCGTGCGCGAGATCGTCCAGTTCAGCATGTACTGGCCGCAGAAGGTGAACAGGCCGCGGATGGCGAACAGGCCGATCAGCACGATCGGCACCATCCAGATCGGGAAGCTGTAGTCAAGGTTGATCGAGGCCATCGAGGGTGCCGCGGCCGATGCCGGCGACACGGCCGACGCCGCGGTCCCGGGCAGACCGATCACCGAGGTCGTGGCGGGCTTGGCGTTGAAACCCTCGCCCAGCGCGTAGCCCAGCAGTTTCGGGATCAGCGGCTCGGTCGTCGCGACCAGCACGAAGGCCAGCACCGACAGCATCAGCCCCCAGCGGTGCGGCTTCATGAAGCGCCACAGGCGGCTCGCGGTCTCTCGCAGGGGGGTGTCGTCCGAGGGCGTCGAAGGGGTCGTCATTGATCGGGATCAGGTCGGGGCGATGGGCTGCGTCACGCGGCCCTTGCGGAGTGCCCGCTTGTAGCGATGCGCCGCCTTCAGGCGGTTGATCGCCATGCGCCAGCGGTCGCCCAGCGACGGCGGCTGGCGGGCGATCACACTGTACACGCGGAACTTGCCCGACCAGCGGTGCTTGACCAGGCCGAACTCGGCCAGCAGGCGCGCCTCGTCCTGACGCGGATCAAGCTCGGGATGGTTGCGGTAGAGGTCGCCGCCCAGCGGCCGCGTGTGGCGCACCGGCGTGGCATCGATGATCGCGATCGAATCCGTGCGCCCCTTGCCGGCCATGGTCGGCCAGATCCAGTCCAGTCCCCAGCCGCTGCGGCTCATGGAGAAAGTCTTCAGGCACGCGCGCAGCGTGGCGCGGTCGAACAGCGGCGCCATCACCTCGACGAAGTCGACGTGGCGCATCAGGTACTCCGGACGTTCCAGCACGATCGGCCAGGTGTAGTACGAGTCGCGCGTCAGCGCCGGCTGGGCCATCGACAGGCTGAAGCCGCGGAACAGCGCGAACATGCGGTTCACGGTGTCGGTCGTCGCCGCGAGGTCGTCGTCCGGGAACCAGAACGCGTCGTAGCGGTCGATCAGCGCCGGATGCTCGGCCAGCAGTTCCGCGATGCAGGACCATTTCGGTCCCGGCCGGTGCTCGTAATAGTCGGCATCGGCCCGATGCATGCCCGGCTGCTTGCCGAAGTAGCTCACGAACAGGTCGAAGTCGCGGTCGCGCTGCGCGATCCAGCCCGCATGCAGCGACGCGTCTCCCGCGCGCAGGATGACCAGGTTGCGCGTGCCGCGACGCGGGGGCGTCGCGGCGGGGGCCTCCAGTCCGATCATGCCGCTCCGGTGCCGTCCAGCAGGTCCTGGGCCGTCTTCAGCGCCGCGGCGACGATCTGGTCCATGTTGTAGTAGCGGTACTGCGCCAGGCGGCCGACGAAGGTCACGCCTTGCGCCTGCTCGCCCATCTCCGCGTACTTCTTGAAGAGCGCCTCGTTCTCGGGGCGCGGCACCGGGTAGTACGGATCGCCTTCGGCCTGCGGGTACTCGCGCACGATGGACGTGCCCGCGTGCGTCTCGCCGGTCAGGTGCTTGAACTCCGTGATGCGGGTGTAGTCGTGATCGTTGGGGTAGTTGACCGTGCCGACCGTCTGCACCTGTGCCGTGGTCGGCAGGTGTTCGTGGTCGAAGCGCAGGCTGCGGTAGGGCAGGGCGCCGTGGCAATGGTCGAAGTAGGCGTCGATCGGGCCGGTGTAGACGATGTGCGCGCCGGGGAAGTCGCCCCGCACGTCCTGGAAGTCCACGCCGGTGCGGACCGTGATGCCGGGATGGTCCAGCATGCGCTCGAACATCGCGGTGTAACCGTCCGCCGGCATGAACTGGAAGCTGTCGGCGAAGTAGCGGTCGTCGTCGTTGCTGCGCGTCGGGATGCGCGCGGCCACGCCCGCCGAGAGCTGTGACAGGTCCAGCCCCCACTGCTTCTGCGTGTAGCCGCGGAAGAACTTGTCGCACAGGTCGCGGCCGACGCTATTGAGCACCACGTCCTCGCTGGTCTGGATGGGGTCGCGCGGCTCGCGCACCGTCTCCAGGTAGCCCTGGACCTCGTCCTCGGTCAGCGACAGACCGTAGAGCGTGTTGATCGTCGTGCGGTTGATGGGGATGGGGACCAGCTGCTCGCCGACCTTCGCCAGCACGCGATGCTCGTAGAAGCGCCAGGTGGTGAAGCGGGAGAGGTACTCGAAGACCTTCTTCGCGTTCGTGTGGAAGATGTGCGGCCCGTACGGGTGGATGAGCACGCCGTGCGCGTCGCGGGCATCGTAGGCATTGCCGCCGATGTGGGGACGCTTGTCGATCAGGTGGACGGTCTTGCCGGCCTCGGCCAGCACCCGCGCGCACACCGAGCCGGCGAAGCCGGCGCCGACGATCAGGTAATCAGTGTTCATCACTCTGCGGCCCGGGGCCGTTCTCCGTTTGTGCGCATTTTGACGCCAGTTTCATCGAAGTACCTCGGGATCTGGCGCGCATTGACCGGGCATCTTCGGTGGTCGGAGAACTGCCGCCGGTAACCGAACGTGCCCCGCATACACTGCCGCGATGTCTGAGATTTCCCCGAGCGCCCCGTCGGCGCCCGAGCGTCGCCGCGTGCTGCACTTCGTGACCGGCGGCTTCTCCGGCGCCACGCAGGTGGCCGTCGATCTGTGCCTGGCGCAGCTCAAGAGCGAGCGCATCGCGCCCATCCTGGTCCTGCGCCGCAAGAGGCGCACCGAGAACGCCACCAAGCTGGCGCGCATCCAGGCGCTGCGCGACCAGGGCCTGCCGGTGTACGTCGTGCCCGGCTGGGCGCATCTGGCGACGATCTGGGCACTGCGCCGGCTCTGCGAGCAGTTGCGCCCCGACGTGATGATGGCGCACGGCTTTCCCGAACATCTGCTCGGCCGCCGCGCCGGGCGCCTGGCCGGCGTGCCGGTGCTGGTGCAGGTCGAGCACAACTCGCGCGAGCGGTACACCCGCTGCAAGCGCGCGCAGGCACGTCGGCTGAGCGAGGTCAGCGCGCGGCTGGTCGGCGTGTCCGAGGGCGTCCGCAGACGGCTCGTCGACCTGGGCATGCCCGAAGCCAAGACGACCGCCATTCCGAACGGGATCCGGCTCGATCGATTCGCCACCGCCGACGACCATCCGGTCGAGCTGCGCGAGCCCGGCATCGTGATGTCGGCCCGCTTCGCCCGCCAGAAGGATCCGCAGACGCTGATCCGCGCGCTGGCGCTGCTGCGCGATCGCGGCCTGCGTCCGGTGCTGCATCTGGCCGGCGGCGGCAAGGAGGCCTACCGGCGCGCCACCGAGCGTCTGACCCGCCAGCTGGGGCTGGACGACCAGGTGCGTTTCCTCGGGCATCACGGTGACATCCCTGGACTGTTGATGAGTCAGCAGATCTTCGTGCTGTCGACGCACTGGGAAGGCATGCCGCTGGCGCTGCTGGAGGCGATGGCGGCGGGCTGCGCCTGCGTGGCCTCGCTGGTCCCGGGCGTCGAGGGCGTGATCGAAAACGGACGCACCGGACTGATGGTGCCAGAGGCCGATCCGCAAGCGTTGGCGGGCGTGCTGGAACGCCTGCTGCGCGATCCGGCTTTGGCCGCTCGGCTCGGCGCGGCGGCGCGGGTGCGCGCGATCGAGGAGCATGGCGCCGACCTCATGATGCGGCGCTATGAGGACATGCTGATGGCGTTGTGACCGCTGAGGCCTGAGGCGCGACTTGCCCGTCGACCCTCAGGCTGCGGCTGCGCGCTGCTGGTCCTCGGCCCGGCGCAGCCAGTAGCGCAGTCGCATCGCGCGGACGAACCAGCCGCGGCGCTTGTAAGCGCGGTCGAGCGCGCGCAGCGGGATCGGGGACGCTTCCTCGAAGGCTTGCCGGAACATCGCCACCTGGCCCGCGCAGCCGTCGGGCAGGGCCTTGTCGGCCATGCGCGAAGCGCCGATGAAATTGCGCGCCGCGAAGTGCGCCCAGGCGAACCGCGCGGCCTCGTCGAGCGGAGCGCTCGCAGCCGCGTCGCGCAGGTTCGCCAGCGCATGGGCCAGATGCTCCGCCTTGGTCACGTTGGGCGTGCTCAGGATGGAGCCGGCCCGCTGCCGGTAGGCCACCCAGACCTCCGGTTCGTACCAGGCGCTCTCGGCCAGCAGCGCGAGCAGCGGCGTGGTCGCCATGTCCTCGAAGTAGCGTCCGACCGGGAAGCGCACCTGTTCGCCCCAGACACTGCGTCTGGCGATCTTGGACCAGCTGTGCATCTGGCCCGCTTCGAACAGGCCCTGCATCAGCCGCGACGGATCGCGCATCAGCTGGCGTTCAGGGCCCGCGAAGGTGTGCCGGTGGAGCTCGCCGCGCAGCCGGTGCTTGAGCTTCATGGGCGCGCGCAGCATGAAGAAGTCGCACAGCACCAGCGCGGGGGCGTGGCCCTGGACCACCTGGCGCAGGCGCGGGATCGCGCCGGGCATCAGGTAGTCGTCGGAATCCAGGAACCAGACGTACTCGCCGCGCGCGGCCTGCAGCATCGTGTTGCGCGCGCCGGAGAGCCCCTGGTTCTGCGCATGGAACAGTCCCTGCACCTTGACCGGTCCGCCGGCGTGAGCGGCGACCAGCGTGCGCACCAGTTCGTCGGAGCCGTCGGTGGAGCAGTCGTCCACCATCAGCACCTCGACGCCGGCATCCGCCTGCGCGAGCACCGAGTCCAGGCATTCGCGCAGGTAGTCCTTGACGTTGTGGACGGGGATGAGCACGGACAGCCAGGGCGTCGCCGCGTCGGCGGGCGCTTTCGCGGCCGAGCCGGGCCGGACGGATGGCGCGGGGGACGGGGATGGAAGAGGGCCGCTCATGGTGCGGGGCTCACTCGTGCCAGTGGTCGGCGATCCAGGGCGCGGGCTTGGGCCGGCGCCAGTTGCCGTTGCTGCGTCCGGCCAGCGCGTCGGGCGGGTTCATGACGCCGTGGAAGATCAGGATCCGCGCGCCGTCGGGGATGAAGGGCGCCTGGAAGTAGTTCATCGGCCAGCGCGGGATGCTGTGGTACTTGAAGCTCGCGCACCAGCGGTCGTCCCAGTACGTCAGCAGGCCCTTGCGGTGCATCTCGTCGGACAGGTAGGCCTGCTCGTTGCGGAACTGCTGGCGGATCGCGTCGAACTCGCGCCGGAACTTGACCAGCACCTCGGGGTGGGCGCCCAGCGTGAAGCGGTAGACCGAGGAATTGCCGGTGATGCGCCAGGGGCGCTTCCAGTCGTGGATGATGAGGAACTCGCCGGGCTCTTCGAAGAAGGGCGTGATGTCGTCGACGATCACGACGTCGAGGTCCAGGAACAGCGCCGTGCCGCGCAGGCCGTACTTCTGCACCAGGTCGTCGCTGAAGGTCGTCAGCTTGGTCCAGCCGCGCTCCGGGCTGCCTGGCGGCAGGTCCAGCGGCGGGATCGGCAGGCATTCGACCTCGGGCCGCACGCCCTCGCCGCGATCGGTGAGGCAGACGAAGCGGAAGTCGCCGCGCAGATGCCTTCGCACCATCGCGTAGAGGCGGTTGACGTACTCGGGGCCGTACTTGGTGCCCCACTTCATGCAGAGGATGACACGGTCGCCGGAGGCAGGGACCGGTGCGGCCGGGGCGGAGCTCATCGGGGTGGACATCGGGCGCTCAGAGCTCTTCGACGTGGCGGGGAGGGTAGCTGTCCCAACTGAGGCAGCCCGGGCATTGCCAGAAGTAGTGCTGCGACTCGAAGCCGCAGGCGGCGCAGCGGTAGCGCTGCAGAGGCCGCACGGCGCGTTGCAGCGCGGTGCCGACCAGTTGGGCCTCGTCGTCGTCGAGCGGCTGCTGGCGGGCCTGGCTCTGCTGCAGCAGCTGCGTCGCGGCCGACAGCGCCGGCTCGACGCGCAGGTGTTCGGTCAGGCGGCGGCGCTGCGCCTCGGGCGCGGGCTCCAGCTGCGCGATGGCCTGCAGCAGCGCCATGCTCGGATGGCGGCGGTACTGGGCCTCGATGAGCGCCAGCGCCTGCGGCGCCGTGCCGGTGGCCTGGGCCGCCAGCGCGTAGTCGCGCGCGACGAGGTTGAAGGCGTCGGGATTGGCCCGCAGCAGATCGCCGTAGAGGCCCATCGCGCCTGCCTGGTCGCCCTGGCGCGCGAGCATCTGGCCGAGCAGCACGTAGGCTCGCGCGGACTGCGGCGCACGCTCACGGGCCTGGTCCAGCCAGCGACGTGCCTGCGGCTCGTCCTGACGGGCCTGGGCTTCCAGCGCCAGCTCGCACCAGTAGTTGGCGATGCGACTCGCGAAGCTGCCGGTGCCGGCCGTCTCGAGCTGCTCGGACACCTCGGCCGCCTTCGCCCATTCGCGCGAGCGCTCGTACAGCGACAGCAGCGCCAGCGCGGCCTCGTGGTCGAAGGCCGTGCCCTTGAGCGCCTCGTAGGCGGACTCGGCGCGGTCGAACAGACCGGCCTTGAAGAAGTCCTGCGCCAGCGCGTACTGCGCGCGGTCGCGCTCGGACTTTGGCAAGTCGCCGCGCGAGAGCAGGTGCTGGTGCACGCGCACGGCGCGTTCGTACTCGCCGCGGCGGCGGAACAGGTTGCCCAGCGCGAAGTGCAGCTCGGAGGTGTCGGGGTCGGCCTGCACCGCTTCGATGAAGGCGTCGATCGCCTTGTCCTGCTGCTCGTTGAGCAGCAGGTTCAAGCCCTTGAAGTAGGCGCGCGGCGCGTCGCGCTGCTCGCGTTTCCATTGGCGCGCGTCCAGCCTGGACGCCAGCCAGCCCAGTCCGAAGACCAGGGGCACGCCGATCAGCAGCCAGCTGAGATCAAATTCCATCGGGGATCTTGGGGTCGTTGGCGGTCGCGGTCGCCGAAGGGGGCGGCAGGTCGTCCGCCGGAGGGAGCGATCGTGCGGCAGCGCGCTTGTGGCGCCACCAGGCCGGGACCATCGCCAGCACGCCGAAGGCGCAGCCCAACCCGAAGGTCAGCAGCACCACGATCACCAGCGGAGAGCGCCAGGACTGGCCGAAGAACCAGTGCACGACGACCTCCTGGCTGTTGTTCAGCGCGAAGGCGAAGAGACAGAAGAACAGGAATGCTCTGAAGAGCCAGACCAGGATTCGCATGGGGGGCGATTCTAGGCGCGTGCGGGGTACGCCATGACGGATGGCAGGGCGTGTTAACCCCTGAATACATTCAGCCGCCCACCGTCCCGGTGTCTTGACGGCGCGGCGGAGACGGACGAAAAAAAGCGCCGCGGATCGCGACGCCTTCTGTCTGGGGAGTGCAGTGCCCGGAACGGTGTGGGTCAGGCGGCCTGCTGGTTGTCGTCCGTGACGGGCAGCTGCGCGTCCACGGCTTCGCGCAGGGCCTTGCCCGGCCTGAAGTGGGGCACCAGCTTCTCGGGGATCAGCACCTGCTCGCCGCTGCGCGGGTTGCGGCCCATGCGGGGCGGACGGCGGTTGATCGAGAAGCTCCCGAAGCCGCGGATCTCGATGCGGTGGCCGCGGGCCAGGGCGTCGGACATCGCGTCCAGGATGGTCTTGACCGCGAACTCGGTGTCTCGTTGCGTGAGCTGGCCGAAGCGCTCGGACAAGTGGGCCACCAGGTCGGATCGGGTCATGGTCGTCGGCATCTGAAGAAAAACAGGCTCGCCTTGGAGCGAGCCTGTCGAAGCGCTTGTGCGTCGAATTGGCGTCTGGGAAAGCAGGCTAACTCAGCCTGCCTCCCGCCAGAACAAGGGATTCTCTTGAGGCCGGAGATGACGCTCGCGCGCCACGCCCGGCGGTCAGGACAATCAGCCGTTGTTCTGGTTGTCCAGCTTGGCGCGCAGCAGGGCGCCCAGGCTGGTCGTGCCGGCGTTTTCACGCTCGTTGGTCTGCGACAGACGCTGCATGGCTTGCTGTTCGTCGGCGCTGTCCTTGGCCTTGATCGACAGCTGGATGCTGCGCGACTTGCGGTCGACGTTGACGATCACGGCGGAGACTTCGTCGCCTTCCTTCAGCACGTTGCGGGCGTCTTCCACGCGGTCGCGGCCGATTTCCGAAGCACGCAGATAGCCGGTGACTTCCTCGCCCAGGTCGATCTCGGCGCCACGGGCGTCGACGGTCTTGACCTTGCCGGTCACGATCATGCCGCGGTCGTTGACCGAGACGAAGGTCGTGAACGGATCGCCGTCCAGCTGCTTGATGCCCAGCGAGATGCGCTCGCGCTCGACGTCCACGGCCAGAACGATGGCGTCGACTTCCTGGCCCTTCTTGTAGTTGCGGACGGCGGTTTCACCCGGCTCGTTCCACGACAGGTCGGACAGGTGCACCAGGCCGTCGATGCCCTGGGCCAGGCCCACGAACACGCCGAAGTCGGTGATCGACTTGATCGGGCCCTTGACGCGGTCGCCGCGCTTGACGTTCTCGGCGAACTCTTCCCACGGGTTGGCGCGGCACTGCTTCATGCCCAGCGAGATGCGACGCTTGTCTTCGTCGATCTCCAGGACCATGACTTCCACTTCGTCGCCCAGCGAGACGACCTTGGAAGGCGCGACGTTCTTGTTGGTCCAGTCCATTTCGGAGACGTGCACCAGGCCTTCGATGCCGGGTTCGATCTCGACGAACGCGCCGTAGTCGGCGATGTTCGTGACCTTGCCGAACAGGCGGGTGTTGGCCGGGTAGCGGCGCGACACGCCGAACCACGGGTCGTCGCCCAGCTGCTTCAGGCCCAGCGAGACGCGGTTCTTCTCGGCGTCGAACTTCAGGACCTTGGCGGTCAGTTCCTGACCGACAGTCACCACTTCGCTCGGGTGACGGACACGGCGCCACGCCATGTCGGTGATGTGCAGCAGGCCGTCGATGCCGCCCAGGTCCACGAACGCACCGTATTCGGTGATGTTCTTGACCACGCCGTTGACGATGGCGCCTTCGGTCAGCGTTTCCAGCAGCTTGGCGCGCTCTTCACCCATCGAAGCCTCGACCACCGCGCGACGCGACAGCACAACGTTGTTGCGCTTGCGGTCCAGCTTGATGACCTTGAACTCCATGGTCTTGCCCTCGAACGGGCTCATGTCCTTCACCGGGCGGGTGTCGAGCAGCGAACCGGGCAGGAAGGCGCGGATGCCGTTGACCAGGACGGTCAGACCGCCCTTGACCTTGCCGGAGACGGTGCCGGTCACGAAATCGCCCGACTCCAGGGCGGTTTCCAGCGACAGCCACGAGGCCAGGCGCTTGGCCTTGTCGCGCGACAGGATGGTGTCGCCGTAGCCGTTTTCGATCGCGTCGATGGCGACCGAGATGAAATCACCGACTTGGACTTCGACTTCGCCCTGGTCGTTCTTGAACTCGTCGACGGGCACGTAGGCTTCGGACTTCAGGCCGGCGTTGACGACCACGAAGTTGTGCTCGATGCGGACGACTTCAGCCGAGATGACCTCGCCGGCGCGCATGTTCGACTTCTGCAGCGATTCCTCGAACAGGGCGGCGAAAGATTCCATTTGGGACATGTGAGATTTCCTTGCCAGGCACAGAGCGTCCAGCGGCATGAGCACGGGAGCGTGACTCAGGCAGCCTGATCCGAGAGGTGCGAGGGCATGTGTTGCAAGCGGACTTGCGGGTTAGGTTGTAGAACGCGCCACCCCCAGTGGACTGACGTCCGGAGGGAGGGGTGACGCTCCTGTCTTGCGTGCCGAACCGGTGATTCGGGACCCGCGAGGGTCAGGCCTCAGGCCTCAGGCCTTGAACGGACGCCGTTCGCTCCACCAGCTCAACACCAGGTCACGGGATTCCCCGATGGTCTGCTGCGAGTTGTCCAGCTCGATCGCGTCCGCGGCGGCCTGTAGCGGCGAGGCGCTGCGACCTTTGTCGCGAGCGTCCCGCGCTTCCAGATCAGCGCGCAAGCTCTCGATATTAGCCGAAATCCCCTTGGAAATCAATTGCTTGTAGCGCCGCTCGGCCCGCGTGGCGGCGCTCGCGGTGAGGAAGACTTTCAAGGGCGCGTCCGGGAAGATGGCGGTGCCCATGTCCCGACCGTCGGCCACCAGGCCGGGCAGGCGGCGGAAGTCCAGCTGCAGCTGGTGCAGCGCGCGCCGCACCGCCGGATGGGCGCCCACCTGGGAAGCCATCAGACCGGTCGCCTCCTGACGCAGGTCGCCGGAGACGTCCTCGTCGTCGAGCAGCACGCGACCGGCTTCGAACTTCAGGTCCAGCGTCGGGACCACGGCGGCCACCGCGTCGCCGTCGTCCAGCGGGATGCCCTTGCGCGAGGCGGCCAGGCCGGTCACCCGGTAGAGCGCCCCGGAGTCCAGCACGTCGTAGCCCAGCGCTTGCGCGACCTCGTCCGTCAGCGTGCCCTTGCCGGAGGCGGTCGGACCGTCGATGGTGATGACGGGAATGTCGGCCGCGTCCGCGCGCACGACGCCGAACAGCGTCTCGAAATAGTCCGGGAAGGTCTTGGCGACGCACTGCGGATCGAGGATGCGCACCGGCAACGCCGGACCCTGCCGGTCGTCCTGCAGCCCGTTGAAGGCGGCCAGCGAGAAGCACATCGCCACGCGGTGGTCGTCGTAGGTGTGGATGGCCGCCGGCTTCCAGGCCTTGAGCGGGTGGACGCGCAGCCAGTCGGGGCCTTCCTCGACCTGCGCGCCGAGCTTGCCCAGCTCCGCGACCATCGCGGCGATGCGGTCGGTTTCCTTCACGCGCCACGAGGCGATGTTGCGCAGCGTCGTCGGGCCGTCGGCGTAGAGCGCCATCACGGCCAGCGTCATCGCGGCGTCGGGGATGTGGTTGCAGTCCAGGTCCAGCGCCCTGAGCGGCCAGGCGCCGCGGCGGACCTCGAGCCAGTTCGGGCCGATCTCGACGCGGGCGCCCATCGCCTGGGCCGCCTCGACGAAGCGGACGTCGCCCTGCACCGAGGTCGAGCCGACGCCTTCGATGCGCACGGGCGCCTGCGTGGCGGCGATTGCGCCGAGCGCGACGAAGTAGGACGCCGACGACGCGTCGCCCTCGACGTGCACCTCGCCCGGCGAGCGGTAGCGGCTGCCGGCGGGGATCACGAAGCGCTGCCAGTCGTCGTCACGGCGGACGTTCACGCCGAAGCGCGCCAACAGTGCCAGCGTGATGTGGACGTAGGGCTTGGAGATCAGCTCGCCGGTGACCTCGATGACGACGTCGTTCGTGGCAACGAGCGGCAGCGCCAGCAGCAGCGCGGTGAGGAACTGGCTGGAGACGTCGCCGCGCACGCGCACGGGGGCGTCGAGGGTCAGCGCGGCGGGGCCGTTCAGACGCAGCGGCGGATAACCTTCCTGACCCAGGCAGTCGATCGGACAGCCCAGCGCGCGCAGTGCGTCGACGAGGTCGCCGATCGGCCGCTCATGCATGCGGGGCACGCCGGAGAGTTCGAAGCGGCCGCCTTGGGTTGCCGCCAGCAGCGCGAGCGCGGCCGTCAACGGACGCATGGCCGTGCCGGCGTTGCCGAGGAAGAGCTTGGCTTCCTGCGTGCGCAGCGTCCCGCCGATGCCGGTCACCGACAGCACGCCGTCGGCGCCGGTCTCGAGCCGGCAACCGAGCTCGCGCAGCGCGGCGAGCATGACCTTGGTGTCGTCCGAGTCCAGCAGGTCGTGGACGCGGGTCACGCCGTCGGACAGCCCGGCCAGCAGCAGCACGCGGTTGGAGATGCTCTTGGAGCCGGGCAGCGGGATGGTGCCGGCGGCGCCGCGCAGCGGCGGCAGGTCCAGGAATGGGATCTTGTACATGGCGCGCTCCGGGCACGCGCGACGTGCCGGCGGGGAAAGGGTGGGAACGGACGAAGGGGGACGGGGTCGGGCTACTTGGACTTGGACGACGATGACGACGGCGCCGGGGCGCCGAGCTGCCACTGCGCGCGGCCTTCGGACGCCTGGCGGATCATCGCTTCCAACGCGTGGGCGTCGCCTTCGCGGATCGCCTGCTCCATCTGGTCCAGCGCTTCGCGGAAACGCTGCGACTGCGTCAGCAGGTCCTGCTTGTTGGCGACCAGGATGTCGCGCCAGATGGTCGGATCGCTGGCCGCGATGCGTGTGAAGTCGCGGAAACCAGGGCCGGCCAGGCTCAGGAAGTCGCGGCCGGACGGCTGCTTCTGCACTGAGTTGAAATACGCGTAGGCGAGCAGGTGCGGGAGGTGGCTGACCGCGGCGAAGGCCTCGTCGTGATGATGCGGCGCCATCTTGAGCACCTGGCAGCCCAGCGCCGACCAGAGGTCGGTCGCCTTCTGCACCATCTCCGGCTTCGTCTGCTCCAGCGGGGTCAGGATGACCTGGCGGCCCTGGTACAGCGCCGCGTCGGCGTGCTGCACGCCGGCGCTTTCCTTGCCGGCGATCGGGTGCGCGGGCACGAAACTGGAGAACTGCTTGCCCAGCGCGCGCTTGGCGGCGTCGACCACGTCGCTCTTGGTCGAGCCCACGTCCATCAGCAGCACGTCGGCGCGCACGAGGTGGCGGATCGCCTTCATCGTCGATTCGGTGGCGGCGACGGGCACGGCCAGCAGCACGATGTCCGAGCCGGAGACGGCCAGCAGCGCGGATTCGGCGGCGATGTCGATCACGCCCATGCGACGGGCGGTCTCGGTGGTGGACGGGCTCTTGCTGTAGCCGACCACCCGGCGCACCAGGCCGGCTTTCTTCATGGCCAGCGCAAACGATCCGCCCATCAGGCCGCAACCGATCACGCCGAGTTGGTTGTACATCGCGAGAAACCTCTTTCGCTCAGACGTCAGCGTCAGGACTTCAGCGGGTAGGCGCCGATGACCTTGTAGAACGCGCACAGCTCCCGCAGTTCCGCCAGCGCGGCCGCGACGTGCGGCTGCGACGGGTGGCCGTCCAGGTCGATGTAGAAGTAGTACTCCCACTGACCGGTGCGGGCCGGGCGCGATTCCAGGCGTGTCATCGACACGCCATGCTTCTTCAAAGGAACCAGCAGATCATGCATCGCGCCGGGGCGGTTCGCCACGGACACGATGAGGCTGGTGCAATCCCGCCCCGTGGCCGGGGGGGTGGCCATGGTCTGCGGCAGGCAGATCACGGCGAAACGGGTCCGGTTGTACGCCTCGTCCTGCACCGCGTGCGCGGTGATGTGCAGGCCGAAGAGCGTTGCCGCGCGTTCGCTGGCGATGGCGGCGTAGGCCGGGTTCTGTGCGGCGAGCCGCGCGCCTTCGGCGTTGCTGGAGACGGCGCGGCGCTCGGCGTTGGGCAGGTGCTTGGACAGCCAGTTCTGGCATTGCGCCAGCGCTTGCGGGTGGGCGAGCACGGCTTCCACGCCCTCGAGCGTGTTCTCCTTGCGCAGCAGGTTGTGGCGGATCAGCAGGCTGACTTCGCCGACCACGTGGGTGGGCGTGTGCAGGAACAGGTCGAGCGAGCGCGTGACCACGCCCTCGGTCATGTTCTCGACGCCGACGACGCCGTACTGCGCGCTGCCGGAGGCGGTCGCGTGGAAGACCTCGTCGAAGCTGTTGCAGTAGATGAGGTCGGCGGCGCCGCCGAAGTACTCGATCGCGGCCTGCTCGCAGAAGGTGCCGAACGGGCCCAGCACGGCGACGCGTTGCGGCGACTCCAGCGCCAGGCAGGCGGACATGATCTCGCGCCAGATCGCGGCGACGTGGTCGCCCTTCAGCGGGCCGGGGTTGGCGCCCTTGATCTTGGCGATCACCTGCGCGACGCGGTCGGGACGGAAGAAGGGCGTGCCGTCGCGGCGCTTGATCTCGCCCACCTGCTCGGCGACGTGCGCGCGCTGGTTCAGCAGCGTCAGCAGCTGCGCGTCGAGCGCATCGATCTGGTCGCGCAGCGCGAGCAGTTCGGGATCGGCGACCGGCGCGGGCGGCATGGTGCCCGCGGTCTGGTCCGGATCGATCGGCTCGATCGGCGTGGAAGGGGTCGGCGTGTCAGCCATGTCGGGTCTCGAAGTCGTGGAGGTGGCTCACCAGGGCTTGTACGCCCTCCAGCGGCATCGCGTTGTAGATCGATGCCCGCATGCCGCCCACCGACTTGTGGCCTTTGAGTTGCAGCAGTCCGCGTTCCCTGGCGCCGGCCAGGAAGGCGTCGTTCAGACGCTCGTCGCGGAGGAAGAAAGGAACGTTCATCCGCGAGCGGCAATGCGCCGCGACACGGTTCTCATAAAGCGAGGAGCCGTCCAGCGCCTGATAGAGCAGGGCGGCCTTGTCGATGTTGCGCTGCTCGATCGCCGCGAGGCCGGTCTTGCCGGCGTACTCGAAACGCTTGAGCCACTGGAAGACCAGGCCGGCGACGTAGATGCCGAAGGTCGGCGGCGTGTTGTACATCGACTGCGCCTCGGCCACGATCTTGTAGTCGAAGGCGGAGGGGCAGATCGGGAGCGCGTGGCCCAGCAAATCCTCGCGGACGATGACCAGGGTCAGGCCGGCGGGGCCGATGTTCTTCTGCGCGCCGGCGAAGGCGATGCCGACGCGGGACCAGTCGACCGCGCGCGAGGCGACGTGCGACGAGAAGTCGATCGCGAGCGGGGCATGGATGCCCAGCGCCTGGAGGTCGGGCAGCGTCTGGAATTCGACGCCGTCGATGGTCTCGTTGGTGCAGACGTGGACGTAGGCGGCGTCCTTGCGGAGCTGCCAGGTCGAGGGTTCGGGAATGTCGAGGTAGCGGCCGCCGGTGGTGTCCAGCTCGGCGGCGTTCGCGGCGATCCTGACGTCGGCATAGCGCTTCGCTTCGCCCGCGCTCTTCTTCGACCAGGAACCCGTGACGACGACGTCGACGGCGCCGCCGCGGGACAGGTTCAACGGCAGGATCGCGTTCTCGCCCAGGCCGCCGCCCTGCATGAACAGGATGCGGAAGTTCGCCGGCACCTGCAGCAGCTCGCGCAGGTCGGCCTCGGCGGCCTCATAGATCGAGATGAATTCGCGGCCGCGGTGGCTCATCTCCATGACGCTCATGCCGGAGCCGTGCCAGTCGAGCATCTCTTCGGCCACCAGGCTCAGGACCTCTTGCGGGAGAGCGGCGGGACCGGCGGAGAAGTTGAACGGGCGGACAGCGGGCATGAGCGTGCGGGAGATTTACTTCTTCGGCGTGGTGGCCGGCTTGTTGGTGTTCAGCTTCGGGGCCGAGGCCGCGCCCGAGGGCGCCGGGCCGGCTTCCAGGCCGAGCTGCTTGGCGATGTTCTGCTGCAGCGCGGTGAACTTCTCGTCGAGCTGCTTGCCGTTGTCGTCGATCAGCTTCTTCGTGTAGAGGCTCTGCAGTTCCTGCGAGGACTCGGCGAACTTCTTGCTCACCGGCGATTCCAGCCAGGCCAGCAGCTGCTTGAGTTCGTCCTCGGTGAACTTCTCGTCCAGTGCCACGCCCATGGTCGACGGGGCCAGCTTCATGCCCTTGTCGACCAGCGGCTTGGCGTTGTCTTCCAGGAACTTGCGCAGGTCGGCGTCGATCTGCTTGGCGGTGGCTTCGCGCTTGGCTTCCGGCACGTTGCGCAGCGCCGGGGCGGCCTTGGCGGCCAGCTCGTTGACCGGGCGGCTCAGCACGCCCATGGTCAGCGCCTCGATCGCGGGCTGCTGGATCTTGAGGATCTTCGCGATGACGTCCTTCTTGGACTGCGGGCTGTCAGCCTTCTGCGCGAAGACGACGGGGCTCGCCAGCAGCGAGGCGGCGATGGCGCCGGCTTGGATGGACTTCAGCAACAAGGTCATTCCTTCACGTCGGGGGTGGAGTCGCCGGCGTCGCCCTTGGCGTCGCCGGCATCGGTACCGGCGGCGCCGGAGGCGTCCGCATCGGTCGATTCTGTCGGTTCGAGCGATTCAACCGCATCGTTTTCCACGATGCGCTGCAGGCCCGAGAGCTTCGCGCCCTCGTCCAGCGAGATCAGCGTCACGCCCTGCGTGGCGCGACCCAGTTCGCGGATCTCGGCAACCCGCGTGCGCACCAGCACGCCGGTGTCCGTGATCAGCATGATCTCGTCTTCCGGGCGGACCAGCGTCGCGGCCACGACCTTGCCGTTGCGCTCGCTCTGCTGGATGGCGATCATGCCCTTCGTGCCGCGGCCGTGGCGGGTGTATTCGGCGATGTTGGTGCGCTTGCCGTACCCGTTTTCGGTGGCGGTCAGCACGCTCTGGGTTTCGTCCTCGGCCACCAGCATGGCGATCAGGCGCTGGTCGGGCTCGAGCATCATGCCGCGCACGCCGCGGGCCTGGCGGCCCATCGGGCGGACGTCATCCTCGTCGAAGCGCACCGCCTTGCCGCCGTCGGAGAACAGCATCACGTCATGCTGGCCGTCGGTCAGCGCGGCGCCGATCAGGTAGTCGCCCTCGTCCAGGTCGACGGAGATGATGCCGGCCTTGCGCGGGTTGCTGAAGTCCTTCAGCGAGGTCTTCTTGACGGTGCCCAGCGCGGTGGCGAAGAAGATGAAGTGATCTTCCGGGAAGGAGCGGAACTCGCCGGTCAGCGGCAGGATGACGTTGATCTTCTCTTCCGGCTGCAGCGGGAACATGTTGACGATCGGCTTGCCGCGCGCGTTGCGCGAGCCTTGCGGCACTTCCCAGACCTTGAGCCAGTACACGCGGCCGCGGTTGCTGAAGCACAGCATCCAGTCGTGGGTGTTGGCGATGAAGAGCTGATCGATCCAGTCGTCGTCCTTCGTGGCGGTGGCCTGCTTGCCGCGACCGCCGCGGCGCTGCGCGCGGTACTCGCTCAGCGCCTGGCTCTTGATGTAGCCGGTGTGCGAGAGCGTCACCACCATGTCGGTCGGGGTGATCAGGTCCTCGGTGCCGAGTTCCTGCGCGTTGTGCTCGATCACGCTGCGGCGCGCGCCCAGCTTGGTCTGGCCGAATTCCTGGCGGACCGAGGTCAGCTCGTCGCCGATGATGGTGGTCACGCGGGCGGGCGTGGCCAGGATGTCGAGCAGGTCGGCGATCTGGGCCATCACGTCGCGGTACTCGCCGACGATCTTGTCCTGCTCCAGCCCGGTCAGGCGCTGCAGGCGCATCTGCAGGATCTCGCCGGCCTGGTCGTCGGACAGCTTGTACAGGCCGTCCTCCTGCATGCCGTACTGGGCGGGCAGGCCTTCCGGGCGGTAGGCGTTGCGGCCGCCGGCAGTCTCACCCTCGGCGCGCGACAGCATCTCGCGCACCAGCGACGAATCCCAGGCGCGCGCCATCAGCTCGGCCTTGGCGACCGGCGGGCTGGGGCTGCGCTTGATGATCTCGATGAAGTCGTCGATGTTGGCCAGCGCGACGGCCAGGCCTTCCAGCACATGGCCGCGTTCGCGGGCCTTGCGCAGCTCGAAGACGGTGCGGCGGGTGACCACCTCGCGGCGGTGCTCCAGGAAGACCGTGATCAGGTCCTTCAGGTTGCACAGCTTGGGCTGACCGTCGATCAGCGCCACCATGTTCATGCCGAAGCTGTCCTGCAGCTGCGTCTGCTTGTACAGGTTGTTCAGGACGACTTCCGGGACCTCGCCGCGCTTGAGCTCGATCACCACGCGCATCCCGTCCTTGTCGGACTCGTCCTGGATGTGGCTGATGCCTTCGATCTTCTTTTCCTGGACCAGCTCGGCGATGCGCTCGAGCAGGGTCTTCTTGTTCACCTGGTACGGGATCTCGTCGACGATGATCGCCTGGCGCTGGCCGCGGTCGATGTCCTCGAAGTGGACCTTGGCGCGCATCACGACCTTGCCGCGGCCGGTGCGGTAGCCCTCGCGCACGCCGTTCAGGCCGTAGATGATCCCGGAGGTGGGGAAGTCCGGTGCCGGGATGATCTCCATCAGCTCGTCGATCGAGCAGTCCGGATTCTTCAGCGCGTGCAGGCAGGCGTCGACCGATTCGTTCAGGTTGTGCGGCGGGATATTCGTCGCCATGCCGACCGCGATACCGGACGAACCGTTGATCAGCAGATTCGGCAGGCGGGCCGGCAATACCAGCGGTTCTTTCTCGCTGCCATCGTAGTTAGGACCGTAATCGACGGTTTCCTTGTCGATATCGGCCAGCATTTCATGGGCGATTTTCGACAGGCGGATTTCGGTGTATCGCATGGCGGCGGCGTTGTCGCCGTCGATCGAGCCGAAATTGCCCTGGCCGTCCACCAGCATGTGGCGCAGCGAGAAGTCCTGCGCCAGCCGCACGATGGTGTCGTACACGGCGCTGTCGCCGTGCGGGTGGTATTTACCGATGACGTCGCCGACGATACGGGCCGACTTCTTGTAGGGCCGGTTCCAGTCGTTGTTCAGCTCGTGCATCGCGAAGAGCACGCGCCGGTGCACCGGCTTGAGGCCGTCGCGGGCGTCGGGCAGGGCGCGGCCGACGATCACGCTCATCGCGTAATCGAGGTAGGAGCGGCGCATCTCCTCCTCGAGGCTGATCGGCAGGGTTTCCTTGGCGAACTGGGTCATGCGCGTGGGGCGCGCAGGGAAGTGCGCGGCCTCTGGTGAGATCGGAAGACGGTGATTCTAATTGCGTGCGCTTGTCGTGCTTCTGCAACAGGTTCATCAACGGAAGTCGCGCCTGCCGTGAGAATGCAGACGTCCTGTTGCCCTATGGCACAATCGGTTCGTCCCTAGGAGAAACCCTTGGTCGGGGAGACTCCTGAGGTTTTAGTTCCGACATTGGACGTTTCGCAGGGCAACTGCGGCTTTCCTTGAGAGGAGAATCATGAAGAAATTGAACCGCGTGGCAGCGCTCTTCGCTGTCGCCGCCGTCGCCACCTCGGGTGCTATGGCCCAAACCGTGGATAACTGGCGCGCTACCGATGGCACCGTTTGGAAGAACGGTACCAACGAACTGTGCTGGCGCGATGCATTCTGGACGCCGGCCACGGCTGCCAAGGACTGCGACGGCGCGCTGAAGCCGGTGGTTGCTCCGGTGGCTCCGGCCGCCACGCCGTCGGCTCCGGCGGCGACGCCGTCGGCTCCGGCCGTCGTGCCGGTGCCGGTCGCTCCGACGAGCGAGAAGGTCACGTACGCTGCTGATGCCTTCTTCGACTTCGACAAGGCTGTCCTGAAGCCTGAAGCGAAGGCGAAGCTGGATGACCTGGTCTCCAAGACCGGCGGCATCAACCTGGAAGTGATCATTGCTGTCGGCCACACCGACGGCATCGGTTCCGACGCCTACAACCAGAAGCTGTCGGTTCAGCGTGCTGAATCGGTCAAGCAGTACCTGGTGACGAAGGGTCTGGAAAAGAACCGCGTCTACACCGAAGGCAAGGGCAAGAAGCAGCCGATCGCCGACAACAAGACCGCGGAAGGCCGCGCCAAGAACCGCCGCGTCGAAATCGAAGTGGTCGGTACGCGCGCCGTCAAGTAAGCGACGAGGTATTGGCGACTCCGGTCGCCAATCGACAAACCCCGCCAGCCGCAAGGCTCGCGGGGTTTTTTCATGGCGGCGTCATGCGGGGAGGTGCCCGGGAAGGTGCATGACATCGGCAATCTGCGCGATGTGGCTCCGTGGTGGCATTGTGCTCGGCTACCATTAGGCCCATGGCGAATGTCGATGCAAAAGAGCTCGAGAAGTTCAGCGAGCTGGCCCACCGCTGGTGGGATACCGAAAGTGAATTCAAGCCGCTGCACCAGATCAATCCATTGAGATTGAACTGGATCGACGGGTTGTGCGGCCTTCAAGGCAAGACGGCGCTGGACGTCGGCTGCGGTGGCGGCATCCTGGCCGATGCGATGGCACGCAAGGGCGCGAACGTCCTGGGCATCGACCTGGCGACGAAGTCGCTGCGCGTGGCCGAGCTGCACGCGATGGAGGCGGGCACCGAGAACGTCGCCTACCAGGAGATCGCAGTCGAGGATCTGGCGGCGCAGAAGCCGGCGTCCTTCGATGTCGTGACCTGCATGGAGATGCTGGAGCACGTGCCCGATCCCGCGTCGGTGGTGACCGCGCTCGGGCAACTGGTGAAGCCGGGCGGATGGGTGTTCCTGTCGACGCTGAATCGCAATGCCAAGTCGTTCCTCTTCGCGATCGTCGGCGCCGAATATGTGTTGCGCATGCTGCCGGCGGGCACGCATGAATACGCGCGTTTCATTCGTCCGTCGGAGCTGGCGCAGATGTGCCGCGATGCCGGCCTGGAAGTGCAAGGCGCCAAGGGACTGACCTTCAATCCGCTCACGCAGCGTTATGCGTTGAATGCGGATACCGACGTGAACTACCTGCTGGCCTGCCGCCGTCCCGCATGAGCACGGTGATGCTGAACTCGCCGGTCGGTGTGCCGCTGCGCACGACCATCCGGACGGTGCTGTTCGACCTGGACGGTACGCTGGTGGACAGCGCGCCCGACCTGGCGGGAGCGACAAACGAGATGCTGGCGGCGCGTGGCCTGCCCGAGGTCCCGTTCGAGCGCCTGCGGCCGATGGTCGGTGCGGGCGCGCGCGGGATGATGGGGGTGGCGTTCGGCGTGTCCCCGATGGAGAGGTCGTTCCCCGCGCTGCGCGATGAATTCTTTGATCGCTACGAGCAGCGACTGCTCCGCGCGACCGTCCCGTTCGACGGCATTGCCGCGATGCTGCAGTCGCTGTCGGACGACGGCCTCAGCTGGGGCATCGTGACCAACAAGTCCGAGCGCTTCGCGCTGCCGCTGGCGCGCGGGCTGGGATGGGATGCGCGGGCGGCGGCGGTCATCGGCGGCGACACGACGCCGCACAGCAAGCCGCATCCGGCGCCGCTGCTGGAGGCGGCGCGACGCGCGGGCGTGCCGCCGCACGAGTGCATCTACGTCGGCGACGATGCGAGGGACATCCTCGCGGGTCGTGCGGCGGGCATGCCGACGGTGGCGGTGCGCTGGGGTTACCTCGGCGATGGCGAGCCGATCGACGCCTGGGGGGCGGACGTGGTCGTGGACGCGCCGTCGCAGCTGATCGACTGGCTGAAGTCGGCGCGCTGAGCGCGTCGATTCAAACGCCTGTCGAACTTCGAAGCGAGTCTTTGAAGACTCTTTGATGAAGTCGACGAGATCGGGCTCTTGAAGTCTGACGGACAGGCATAATGTGAGACTTCTCTCTCTGGGGCCGACCTGGTTTCGACGTGGGTACGGATTTGGAGTAGGGCATGCCGAGGGCCAGGCACCTCGTAAATCCATCTGGAACAAACCAACTGCGAACGATCAAACGTACGCTCTCGCGGCTTAAACCCCGCGGACCTCTCACCGGTTGGCCGATGGGCCGGGTGACGGGACGCAAGTCCTGACACAGAGAGGTTATTCACATTGGCTGGCTGTCATTCGTGCACCTTGGGTGACGGCGAGATTTAGGGTGCTGGCTCGTCCGGTAGCGTGCTTCTGCGCGACCGGGCAGGTGAGAACCAAATCAGAAAGCTAAGCATGTAGAACTGCCCGATGAAGGCTTGCGGACGCGGGTTCAATTCCCGCCGGCTCCACCATCTTCCTGAAAAGGCCCGGACGTTGCGTCCGGGCCTTTTTCTTGGTTCATCACTTCAAGCTGGCGCCGGAATAGCCGATATTGAAGTCATGAACATCACCAACTCCCCCAGCGTCGCGGCAGCAGTCAGTGCTGCCTCCAACAGCGCGCCCGGCTCGGTCGGCAATGCCGCCGGCCTGTTGGTGCTCCGCAAAGCCATGGACACGCAGGAAGCCGGCGCCGCCGCGCTCCTCGCAGCCTTGCCGCAGGCCCCTGCGCTCGCCACCGAAGGCACGCTCGGCCGCAATATCAACACCTACGCCTGAGCGACCGCTCAGCCACGCGAGGCCGCATCGGCCGTTCAGGCCGCGGGTTCTCCGCGAGCGTCCGACACAAACCGTTTCATAAGGCTGGCAGGCCCTTTGCCACTGTTCCTTCGCCAAGCCTGGGCGACCGCGAGCCGGTTGCCTGGCATACCGAAATCAGGAAGGAACCGCCACGCCATGGACGCTCTGATGCATCGACGCCCGTTCCGGAACGTGAACGAGGGCATGCCCGTCGGCCTCATCCCCGCGGAGTCGCTGTTGCGACCGCCTTCCGAACGCCACATCGACGGCGAGGGCACGCCCGAGTGGGCCTGGCGCCAATGGCAGCCGCTGTGGGGTGCGCCGCTGACCTCGCTCGACGAACTGGTGCCGGAAGGCCGGCGCGCCGTCGTCGTCGCGCCGCACCCGGATGACGAGGTGCTCGGTTGCGGCGGCCTGCTGTCGCTGCTCGTGACGCGCCACCGCGCCGGCCTGCCGCCCGATCGCGCCCCGGCGCCTCCGGTGGAACTCGTGGCCGTCACCGACGGCGAAGCCAGCCATCCCGGGTCCGAACGATGGACGCCGGCGCGGTTGGCCGTGCAGCGCCGCCATGAACGGGCCTCCGGGCTCCGGCGTCTGGGCTTGCACGTCCCCGTTCATTCGCTCTGCGTGCCGGACGGCCGCGTCACCAATCACGAGGACGATCTCGTGCTTGAGCTCTGCCGGCGCCTGCGGCCCGACGATGTGCTCCTCACCTCGTGGCGGCTGGACGGCCATCCAGACCACGAGGCCACCGGACGCGCCTGCGCGCGCGCCGCGTTGCTGACGGGCGCCACGCTGATCGAGATCCCCATCTGGGCATGGCATTGGGCGCGTCCCGGCGACACCGCGGTGCCCTGGCATCGGATGCGTCGTCTGCCGCTGAATGCGCGGGCACTGCAGGACAAGCGCATCGCGCTGGCCGCGCATCGCAGCCAGCTGCTTGCCGACGACGACCGCCCGCCCGTGCTCTTCGCCGAAGCGGTGAATCGTCTGCTGCGTCCGTTCGAGTTCGTGCTGCAGCCGGAAGCCGCGCCCCAGTAGACCGCCTCAATAGACCGTCCCGGCAGACCGCCGCGGACGGCGTTGCCGCGAGCGCGACATGCCCTCGCGGGCATTGCCGCGGCGCAGCATGACAAGCGCGAGGACGGGGGCGTAGCATCGAGTCTCCTCGGACTCATGCACCTCCGTCATGTCCGTCTGGCAATTCGATCTGGCCTTCGCGCAGGGCGGCGCGGCGGCGTCGTGGCTGCCGTCCTCGCGCTCCGACGTCATGCACTACCTCGCGAGCCGCGTCGGGCCGAGCACGCCGATGCTCGAGGGCTGGCGCTACTTCGGCAACGAGGCGGGCAACTGCATCGACATGGTGTCCGACCCCGATGGCCGCTACGAACTGCACGCGCGGCTGGATGCCCGCGCCGGCGAGACAGACCACTTCATCGAGGTCGTCTGCGACGTCGCCCACGCGCTCGGCTGCGAGTTCTTCAGCGAGGAACTCTCTGCGCTCGTGCGGCCGAGTTCCCGGGCCTTGAAGGAAGCGCTGCAGCGCTCCAGTGCGTGGCAGTTCGCCCTCGATCCCGAGGGTTTCCAGCCGAGCCGCTGATCGAGCCGCTGATCGGCTTCAACGCGGTCCGTCGATCGCCGCCTTCAGATGCCGGGCCGTGCGCGACGCCGCGTGCGCCGCGACGTCCTCCGGCGTTCCTGCGACGACCATCTTGCCGCCGTCACCTCCCGCGCCGGGCCCGAGGTCGATGACCCAATCCGCTGCGGCGACGACGCGCATCTCGTGCTCGACGACGACGACCGTGTGGCCCGCGTCGACCAGGTCGCGCAGTTGTGCCATCAGCTTGTCGACGTCTGACGGATGCAGCCCGGTGGTGGGCTCGTCCAGCACGTAGAGCGTGTGGCCGCGCTGCGTGCGCTGCAATTCGGTGACGAGCTTGATGCGCTGCGCTTCGCCGCCGGACAGCTCCGTCGCGGGCTGGCCGAGCCGCAGATAACCCAGCCCGATGCCCTTCAGCAAGCCGAGCGGCCGTGCCAGCGCCGGTTCCTCCGCGAAGAACTCGAACGCGGCGTCGACTGTCATCCCGAGCACGTCCGCGATGTTGCGCTCGCGGTAGCGGACCTTCAGCGTCGCCTCGTTGTAGCGCGCGCCGTGGCAGGCGGGGCAGGGCGCGAAGACGCTGGGCATGAACAGCAGCTCCACGCTGACGAAGCCTTCGCCTTCGCAGGTCTCGCAGCGCCCCTTTGCGACGTTGAAGGAGAAGCGCCCCGCGTCGAACTTGCGGGCGCGGGCTGCCGGTGTCGCGGCGAACAGCTTCCGCACGTGATCGAACAGTCCCGTGTAGGTCGCGAGATTGGAACGCGGGGTGCGGCCGATCGGCTTCTGGTCGACCTGCACCAGGCGACGGATCGTGTCGGCGCCGCCGGCGATCCGGCCGCCCGTCGCGGACAGGACGTCGGTGCCGCCTTCGGCGTCCTCGTCATCTTCCGCTGCGACCGGCTCATGGCCGAGATGGGCGCCGACGAGGTCCACCAGCGCACGGCTGACCAGCGACGACTTGCCCGAGCCCGACACGCCCGTGACCGCCGTGAACACGCCGAGCGGGAACGCGGCGTCGACGTCGACGAGGTTGTTCTGCGTGATGCCTTCGAGCCGCAGCCAGTCCTTCGGCGCGCGTCTTTCGCGACGGCGTCGCGTACCGGCGGTCCCCGCCGCACGGTCCGGGTCCTCGTTGGCGCCGGCGGCATCGGGGAAGAGATAGGCCGCGGTGCGCGACGCCGCGACGCCGCGCAGGCCGTCGGGCGGCCCGCTGTAGAGCACCTCGCCGCCGAGCTCGCCGGCCTCCGGGCCGACGTCGACGATCCAGTCCGCGGCCCGCATCAGGGTGAGATCGTGCTCGACCACGTAGATCGAGTTGCCCGCGGCCTTCAACGCGCGCAACGAGGCGAGCAGCGATTCCCCGTCCGCCGGATGCAGTCCCGCCGACGGCTCGTCGAGCACGTAGACGACGCCGAAGAGGTTGGAGCAGATCTGCGTGGCCAGGCGCAGCCGCTGGAGCTCGCCGGGCGACACCGACGGCGTGGCGCGTTCCAGCGACAGATGGCCGAGCCCCAGGCTCAGCAGCGGACGCAGTCGCATCAGCACGTCGTCGACGAGGCGCCTGGCCGCGAGGCGCTTCTCCTCGCTGAGTCCGTCGGTGGCCGCGTCGCCGAGGTGATCCGCCAGCTGCGCCAGGGGGAACTGCGACAGCGCGCCGATGTCGAGCCCGCCGAAGGTCACCGCCAGCGCCTCGCGCTTGAGCCGCTTGCCGTCGCAGACCGGGCAGGCGCCGCCGATGAGGTAGCGCGACACGCGGCGCTTCATCAGCGCGCTCTGCGTGGTCGCGAAGGTGTGCATCACGTAGCGCTTCGCGCTGCTGAAGGTGCCCTGGTAGCTGGGCTCCATCTTGCGTCTCAGCGCGTCCTTGGTCTCGGCGGGCGAGAAGCCGGCGTACACCGGTACGGTAGGCTGCTCGTCGGTGAACAGGATCCAGTCGCGCGTCTTTCGCGGCAGCTCGCGCCAGGGCTTGTCGACGTCGATGCCGAGCGTGACCAGGATGTCGCGCAGGTTCTGGCCGTGCCAGGCCGGCGGCCACGCGGCCACGGCGCGGTCGCGGATGGTGAGCGTGTCGTCGGGCACCATCGAGGCCTCGGTGACCTCGTACACACGCCCCAGCCCGTGGCAATGCGGGCACGCGCCTTGCGGCGTGTTGGGCGAGAAGTCCTCGGCGTAGAGCATCGGCTGCTTCGCGGGATAACGCCCGGCGCGCGAGTACAGCATCCGCAGCAGCGACGAGAGGCCGGTCACGCTGCCCACCGACGAGCGCGCGCTCGGCGTGCCGCGCTGCTGCTGCAGCGCGACGGCGGGCGGCAGGCCGTCGATCGAATCGACCGCGGGCACGCCGACCTGGTCGATGAGCCGGCGCGCGTAGGGTGCGACCGATTCGAAGTAGCGCCGTTGCGCTTCCGCGTAGATCGTGCCGAAGGCGAGCGAGGACTTGCCTGATCCCGACACGCCGCTGAACACCACCAGCGCGTCGCGCGGCACGTCGACATCGACGTTCTTGAGGTTGTGCTCGCGGGCGCCGCGGACCTGGACGAAGGCGGCGCGTGCGGCGGAGGGCGATGGGGCGGAACGTTGGCTCAAGTCGGACCTCGTGGCGGCAGGGGAAGGGCGGGGCCGGAGTATCGGTGGCGTGGACACGGGTCGGCAGCAAGCTGGATGCCTAGGGCGCAGGCGACCGGGTGTCCGGCGGGAGCGGCATTTGCTGGGTAGAGGCCATCAACCGAAGGAGTTTTCCGATGACCGACAAGCCCCTCTCCGACACCGAGCGACGTGCCAAGCTCTGGGACCTGATCAAGGACGTCAAGGTCGGACTGTTCACGACCCACCATGCGAACGGGCATCTGCATTCGCGTCCGATGACGCTGCAGAACAAGGACCTCGACGAAGGCGAATCGCTGTGGTTCTTCATGTCCCGCAGCGGCGATCCGTACAGCGATATCGTCGCGTCGTCGCAGGTGAACGTGGGCTTTGCCGATCGCAGCGATGACACCTACGTCTCGGTGTCCGGCACCGCGGAGCTCAACGAGGACCGCGCCAAGCGCCAGGAACTCTGGAGCAAGGCTGCGGAAGCCTGGTTCCCGAAGGGCGTCGACGATCCCGATCTCGCGGTGGTGCGCGTGCGCATCAGCCACGCGAGCTACTGGGACGTGAAAGCGTCGAAGTTGACGCAGCTCTACGCCATGGCGAAGGCGGCGGTGACCGGCAAGCCGCCGACCGGTCTGGCCGAGACCGGCGAAGTGCGCATGAAGTAAGGCATCCATCCCGACCGGAGTACCCCATGCCCAGAGGCGACAAGTCGTCCTACACGGACAAGCAGAAGCGGCAGGCCGCGCACATCGAGAGCGGCTATGAGGATCGCGGCGTTCCCAAGGCCGAAGCGGAAAAGCGCGCCTGGGCCACGGTCAACAAGGAGACCGGCGGGGGCAGGAAATCCGGCTCGGGGCGCGGCCAGCCGGAGAACCACGAGCCGTCCCGCCAGGGCGGCCGATTGGGCGGCAAGGCTGCGGGCAGCCGCACGGCGGCGGAGCGATCCGCTTCTGCCAAGAAGGCAGCTGCGACGCGCAAGCGCAATGCGGCGGCGCGCGCTGGTCATCATTGAGCCGGTGACGGCGTGCGCCGCTGAGTGCGGCTGAAATGCAAGACGCCCGGCGCAAGCCGGGCGTCTTCGCTTCGAACTTGGCGGTCCGAGCGGGACTCAGCGGGCGGCGACGCCTTCGGTCGCGGCGCCCTTGGCTTCCTTGGCGGCGTAGCGCTGCACCAGCGCGGCGTACGTCGGCGACGCCTTCAGCTCGGCGTAGCGGGCTTGCGCCTTGGCGCGTTGGCCGGCGTTCAGCGCGAAGTCTTCGGTGCGGTCGACGGCGGCCAGGCCGGACGCACGATAGATCTCCAGATCAGCCAGCACTTCGGCGCGGGTCTTCTGGCCTTGCGTGATCGGATCGAGGTGGCTGTAGCTCTGCGCGAAGGCCGGCACGGCGGCGGCGGACAGGGCGATCAAGGCGGTGGCGATCAGGGTCTTGGCGGTCATGATGATGTCCTTTGAGAGAGCGGTGGATCGGGGCGTCTGGCGTCTTGGGCCGGCTTCGTTTGCCGATGACTAAAGGTTAGAACCGCCTTCCTTTCTGATAAATGACTGGCACGCGAATGAGCCGTTGTGAGGCTCGCAACAATCGCGTCCGTCCGCAGCGCCCCCAAATGCGAAGCGCCCGGCAGGGCCGGGCGCATCCGGCCGCGTCGGCATGGTGTCGGGCGTGATGTTCGGACTGATGTTCGGGATCGGCGGCATCGGTGGTACTGCAGGGCTGAGGTTGAACCGCCGTCCGGCTGCCCCGCCTAGAGCTTGGTGCCGCCGATGCCGCGCTCGATCGACGCTGATGCGTTGATCTATCGCACGCACATTCACGAGTCTTGCATGTGGCGACTTTATGATGAGAAGCGTTCTCATTTGCAATAATGCGCCTGCCCATGTCCGTCCGCCCTGATTCGTCCCTCCTGCTGACGCCGCTGTCGTCGGCCCTGAAATCGCTGCTGGGCGCCAGCCTGGTCGTCGGCGCGGCCGGCGCGATGGCGCAGGCTGCAGAGGCACCGGCGGCTCCGGCCGAGGCTGCTGCCGCCAACACGACGTCGTCGGGCACCGCGCTGAACAAGGTCACCGTCCAGGGCAAGGCCGAACGCCAGAAGGCCGGTCTGGGCTCGCGCGGCGGCGTCGGGATCCTGGGTTCGCAGGACGCGATGGACATCCCGTTCAGCACCCTGAACTACACCGAACAGCTGCTGCGCGACCAGCAGTCGCGCACGCTCGCCGACGTGCTGCAGAACGACGCCTCGGTGCGCGTGATGACGGCCGCGCAAGGCTTCGGCGAGGACTTCCAGATCCGCGGCTTCGCCGTGCCCAGCGGCGACGTCGGCTTCAACGGCCTGTACGGCCTGTCCTCGGGCAATCGCATGCCCGCGGAGATCATGGAGCGCGTCGAGGTCCTGAAGGGCCCGGCCGCGATGGTCAACGGCATGCCGCCGGGCGGCAGTGTCGGCGGCGCCATCAACGTGATCCCCAAGCGCGCCGGCGACCAGAACCTGACGCGCCTGACCACCAGTTTCGCCAGCGGCGAGCAGCTCGGCGTGGCCTTCGACGTGGGCCGCCGCTTCGGCGACAACAAGGCGTGGGGCGTGCGCATCAACGGCAGCTACCGCGACGGTGAAGCCAGCATCGACGACGGCAACGCGCGCCAGCGTTTCGCCTCCGCCGCGCTGGATTACCGCGGCACGCAGCTGCGCTGGAGCACGGACGTGTTCAAGCAGCACGAGAACATCCGCGGCTTCCGCTCGCAGCCCGCGTTCGTGGCCGGTCTGCTGAAGCTGCCGGAGGCGCCGGATCCGAGCAAGAACATCTACGGCAGCAACGCGCTGCTGGCCATCGACGACGAGGTGGTCGCAACCCGCCTGGAGTACGACGTCAGCGACCGCCTGACCGTCTGGGCCGGTGCCGGCTGGCGCGACAGCTGGTCCACGCAGGACTTCCCGACCGCCAGCACGCGGGCGGACGCGCAGGGCAACTTCCGCCTGATCGGCGCCTGGTACGACGCCTACTTCCAGACGACCAGCGCCGAAGCCGGCGCGCGCGCGCGCTTCGACACGGCCGGCATCGGTCACACGATCTCGGTCGGCGTGAGCCGGCTGGATCAGGAGACGGGCAGCTTCTATCTGGCCAACCCGACCTCGACGTCGGTGCCGTCCAACATCTACAACCCGGTGGAGATGCCGGCCGTCATCGGCGTGCGGCGACCGGCGACCCTGACTTCGGACACGCGCCTGTCAGGCGTCGCGATCGCCGACACGTTGTTCTTCCTGAACGAGCGTCTGCTGGTGACCGTCGGCGTGCGCGACCAGACGGCCGAGCTGACCGCCTATCCGAAGACCGCCACGAACTACTACAAGAAGAGTGCGGTGTCGCGCCTGGGCGGCGTGGTGTTCAAGGCCAGCGACGACATCTCGGTCTACGCCAACTACGCCGAGGGACTGACCCGCGGCGGCATCGCGCCGGCCACGGCGGTGAACGCCAACGAGGCCTTCGCCCCCTATCAGTCCAGGCAGATCGAAGCCGGCGTCAAGGTGGACTGGGGCAGCTTCCTGACCACCGCCAACGTCTACCAGGTCAAGAAGCCCAACACGATCAACGAGACCGTGCCGGCGGACTCGCAGGGCCGCACCGTGCGCTACAGCTTCGGCGGCGAGCAGCGCAACCGCGGTGTCGAGTTGTCCGCGCAGGGCGAGATCATCCGCAGCGTCCGCTGGCTGGCCAGCGCGTCCTTCACCGACGCCAAGCAGACCCGCACCACCAACGGCCTGAACCAGGGCAAGGACGCCACCGGCGTGGCGGACAAGACCGCCAGCGTCGGCGCCGACTGGGACGTGCCTGACCTGCCGGGTCTGGGCATCAACGGGCGGGTGATCTACACCTCCTCGGGCTGGCTGGACACCGCCAATACGCTGGCCGTCCCCGCGTGGACACGCGCCGACATCGGCGCCCGATACACCACCAGGATCGCCGGCGTGCCGACCGTCCTGCGCGCCAACATCGACAACGTCTTCGACCGCAACTACTGGTTGCTCAGCGGCACCTACGCGACGGTGGCCACCGGCCGCACGGTGGTGCTGTCGGCGTCGTTCGACTTCTGAGTTCCGCTGTCATCGCGTCACCCTTCCGTTCATCATCCGAGTCCCCCAAGGAGACCTCATGAACAAGAGCTTCCGTCCGTCTTTGTCCCCGTCCTCGCATCTGTCTTCGCGTCTGTCCGTCCTGTCGCTGCTGCTGGCCGCGGCCGGCGCCGCGCAGGCGCACCAGATCTGGATCGAGCAGCCCGCCGGCGCCAAGGAGCCCGCGGTGGTCCGCTTCGGTGAATTCGGCGAGAACCTGCGCGAGGCCTCGCCGGGCCTGCTGGACAAGTTCGGCCAGGTGCGCGCGATCCGCCTGGACGGCAAGGGCGAGCAGCCGGTCGATGCCGTCAAGGGCAAGGACGGCTACGCGCTGCCGTTCCGCGCAGAGGCCGGTGAATCGCTGCTGGCCGAGGACGCCGCCTACCCGCTCTACAGCTTCAAGCAGGGCGAGAAGCAGGTGAGCAACTGGTACCGTCCGGCCGCCCGCCTGGTGACCGGCCACGCCGCGCTGCCTCCCAAACTGACGCTGGACGTGGTGCCGGCCGGTCAACCGGGCCAATTCAAGGTGTTCTTCCGCGGCCAGCCGCTGGCCAAGGCCAAGGTGTCGCTGGTGACGCAGTCGGGCTGGGCCAAGGAAGCCCATTCGGACGCGCAGGGCCTGGTCACCTTCGACCTGCCGTGGAAGGGCCAGTACGTGGCCGAGGTCGCGCACAACGACAAGACCGGCGGCGAACGCCAGGGTCCGAAGGGCGCCGAGAAGTACGACGCCGTGAACTACGTGACCTCGTTGACCGTGGTCAAGGCCGATGGCGTCGACCCGATCGCGGCCGGCCCGGCGGCCACGCCGAACAAGTGAGCGCGACGGTGAGCGCCGTCACCGGCCAGGCCACGAGCGCGGGCGCTTCTCGCGCCCCGGCGGCGGTCGCCCGCATTCGGGGTGTCCTGGGTGTGATGCCGCTGCTCTCGCGCATCGTCGCGGCGATCGGCGGCGGCTACGCGCTGGCGGCGCTGCTCAGCGTCGCGGTGCTCGCGTTGCCGGTGAGCCGGCCGCAGGCGGTCATCGGCGGCATGCTCGGCAGCTTCGCCGTGTACGCCGGCGCCGTCGTCTGGGTCTTCGCGGTGCGCAGCGCCACACGGGCGTGGGTCGGGCTGATCATCGCCGCGCTCCCACTCTTGCCGTTTGCCTGGTCCGTCTGGACCGCCGCCGCTCCCGCCGCATCGCCATGACCGTCGACGTCCAAGACTCCCCGACCGCGCCGCAGGCGCGCGGCATCCGGCAGACGATGTCGGACCTCCACATCTGGACCGGCCTGCTGCTGGGCTGGTTCCTGTTCGCGATGTTCCTGACCGGGACCGTCAGCTACTTCAAGGAGGAGCTGTCGCAGTGGATGCGGCCGGAGATCGCGCACCAGGCCGCGACGCCGGAACCGGCCGTCGTGGCCGGCCGCATCGCGAAGGAACTGGACACGCTGGCGGCGGGCACCTCGCAGTGGAGCCTGCGCCTGACCGACGACCGCCACAGCGTGGCCGACGCCTTCTGGCGCCTGCCGGCCAAGGAGGGCGCGCGGCGCGCGTTCAAGTCGGCGGTCTTCGATCCGCAGACAGGGGAGAAGGTGGTCGCCGCCCGCGAGACACTGGGCGGCGAATTCTTCTACCGCTTCCACTTCCAGTTCCATTACATGCCGGTGCTGTGGGGCCGATGGCTCGCCGGACTGGCGGCGATGTTCATGCTGGTGGCCATCGTCAGCGGCGTGATCACGCACAAGAAGATCTTCACCGACTTCTTCACCTTCCGCTGGGGCAAGGGCCAGCGCTCATGGCTGGACGCGCACAACGCGCTGTCGGTGTTCGGGCTGCCCTTCCATCTGATGATCACGTACACCGGCCTGGTGACGCTGATGGCGCTCTACATGCCGTGGGGCGAGCAGGCCGGCATCAATTCGCCGGCGCTGAAGAAGGAGCTGACCTCGGAACTCAGCGCCTTCATCCAGCCCGGAAAGCCCTCGGGCGAGAAGGCGCCCCTGGCGTCCGTCGAGGCGATGGTGCGCGAGGCCGAGAGCCGCTGGGGCTCGGGCAATGTCGCGCGCGTCACCGCGACGAATCCGGGCGACGCCGCGGCGCGCGTGGCCATCACGCGCGGCGAAGGCGGCCGCGTGTCGATGAGTCCGCAGTACCTGCTGTTCGACGGCGTCTCGGGCAAGCTGCTCGAAGACCGCAGCAGCGTCGGCGCCGCGGCCGAGACGCGCGGCGTGATGTACGGGCTGCACCTGGGCCGCTTCGGCGACGACACGACGCGCTGGCTGTACTTCATCGTCAGCCTCGCGGGCACGGCGATGGTCGGCAGCGGGCTGGTGATGTGGACGGTCAAGCGCCGCCAGAAGCTGCCCGATCCGGACAGGCCGTACATCGGCTTCATGGTGGTGGAGCGGCTGAACATCGCCGCCATCGCGGGCCTGCCGCTGGCGATGAGCGGCATGCTGTGGGCCAACCGGCTGCTGCCGATGGGCCTGGACAAGCGCGCGGAGTGGGAAGTCCACGTGATGTTCATCGTCTGGGCGGTGACGCTGCTGCACGCGCTGGTCCGGCCGGCCAAGCGGGCGTGGATCGAGCTGTTCTGGCTGGGCGCCGCGTCGCTGGCGCTGCTGCCGGTCGGCAACGCGCTGACGACGGATCGTCCGCTGTGGCGCAGCGTCGCGCAGGGCGACTGGACCTTCGCGGCCGTCGAGCTGATGTTCTGGACCTTCGCCGCGCTGCTGACCTACTTGGCGATCCGCACGGCGCGTCATGTGCCCAAGGGCAAGCCGGCGCCGAAGGCGAAACGCGCCGCGCCGTCGGGGCAGGACGGGACGCCGGTGAAGGCGGGGGCCAGGGCAGCGGTCAAGGCTTCTCGGATGCCGCCGCCGCCGCCCTCCGGCGAGGCCGGCATGGCGCTGCGGTCGGGCGGGGAGGGCGCGCGATGATGCACGTCCTGAGCCTGCTGATCTGCGTGGCCGCCTTCGCGGCGCTGGCGATGGCGACGGACCGCGCGCAATCGGACGTGCTCGGCCGCGAGCTGCCCGCCGCCCAGTCGAAGGCGCTGCGCAGCGCCGGCTGGGGACTGCTGCTGGCGAGCCTGGCGCTCGTCGTCTCCGTGCAGGGCTGGGGCCTGGGGCTGGTCAGCTACAGCGGCCACACCAGCTTCGCGGCGGGCGTGGTGTTCGTCGCCCTGATCGTGCACCAGCGCAAGGCGCCGAGGCGCCGCCGCTGATCTTTCTCTGGGAGCCGCGGGCGGGGAGACGCCATGGCGGTTCCGGGTGTGGGGGAATCCCATCCGCGTGTAGTCCTTCGCCTGACCCCGTGTCGGCCAGCGTCCCCACCTCGGCTGGGGGCCGGTCCGCCTCGAAAAACTGTCGCCCGTGGCTGATCATTGAGTCATTCAGGGAGACAAGAAATGAAGGTTGCACTGATCGAGGACAACGCGCTGCTGCGACGCCTGATGGTCTCGCGCCTGCAGTCCGAGGCGTCCATCACCGTGGTGGGGCAGGCCTCCAGCGAGGATGCCGCGATGAGCACGATCGCGCTGAGCGCGCCGGACGTCGTGCTGGTGGACCTGAGCATCGACGGCGGATCCGGCCTGGGCGTGATCGAACGCCTGCGCGCCGCGCGCTTTCGCGGCCGTATCCTGGTGCTGAGCTCGGAAGACCGCTCCGCCTACGAATCCCGCGTCCTGTCCTGCGGCGCGGACGGCTTCTACGACAAGGCCTGCGACTTCGAACGCCTGGTCGACGAACTCTGCACGTTGGCCAACAGCGCCTGGATGGCCCATTGATCCCCGCAGCCGCCGAGGCCCCGCTTCGGGCGCCCCGCGGCGTTGCAAATCCTCGCCATAGCTGGGCTATGGCTCCGGTTTGCGCCTAGCGGTGCATCCCGAATCGGAGCCTCGGCGACTACGGGGATTCGGTGCACTCAGTGCGCGTGATCGCCGTGACCGGCGCCCTTGCCCTCCTTCGCCGGCATCGCCGCGTTGAGCGCGCGCACCGGTGCCTTGACCTCGACGGTCTGCCGCGCGCCGCTGCGATCCTCGAAGGTCAGCGTCAACGGCACCTGATCGCCGGCCTTCACCTGCGCGGGGAGGTCCAGGAACATCAGGTGATAGCCGCCGGGCTTGAGTTCCACCGTCTTGCCCGCCGGCAGCTCGACCGCGGGGATCTGACGCATGCGCATGACGTTGTCCTGCATCACCATCTCATGCACCTCGGCCTTGGGCGTCAGCGGCGTGGCCACGGCCACGAGCCGGGTGTCCTTGGCGGCGGTCAGTTTCATGAACGCCCCGGTGGCCTTCTGCTGCGGGACGGTCGCACGCACCCAGGCGTCGTCGACCTTCACCTGTGCGTGGACCATGGAAGCGAGCAGCGAACCTGCGACGAGCAGCAGCGGGCGGATCTTGGAAGTCATGTCGGTTCTCCAGAAAATTTGCAGACGGAAATCTGAGTTGCGCCCTCTCCCGCTTGCGGGGAGAGGGCGGGGGTGAGGGCCGGGGTCGGTGCAGGACGCTCCTCAGGCATGGAGCAACTGCCGCACGTCCTCGGCGACGTCGGCGGCGCTCATCTCGTGCTTGATGGCCAGGCGCGCCTTGCCCTGCCGGTCGAAGACGGTGCTCAAGGTCGAGTGGTCCATCGTGTAGCTGCTGCCGGTGGGGACCTTGCCGTAATAGACCTTGAACTCCTTGGCGACGGCGGCGGTCCCCTCGAGGTCACTGTAGAGCCCGAGGAAGCTCGGGTTGAACGCGGCCGTGTAGGCCGCGAGCACCGGCGCGGTGTCGCGCTCGGGGTCGATGGTCACGAAGAGGACCTGGAAGTCCTTGGCGTCCTCGCCCAGCATCTGATGCACGGCCGCGGCGCGTGAGAGCGCGGTCGGGCAGACGTCCGGGCACTGCGTGAAACCGAAGAACACCATCACCACCTTGCCGCGGAAGTCGGCCAGGCGATGCGGTCGGCCGTCGGAGCCCTGGAGCGCGAAGTCGCTCGCGTAGCTCACCAGCGAGAGATCGATGCCATGGAAGGTCGGCGAGGGCTTGCAGGCCGTCAATGCCGACGTCAACGGCAGCAGGCAGGTGGCGATGGTCAAGGTACGGCGACGCGCGTCAGGCGCGCGTGGTGCGAGAGAGGGGTGTCGCATGATCAGAAGGCGTGGACCGACCCTGGCGCGCAGGAACGCATGGGCGCGAGCGAACGCGACAGGTCAGTCGGAAAGTGCTTCGCATCCGGCATGGAGCGAAGTGCGCATCAGCCGCGAGGCGGCGATCAGGCGGCGGCGGGAGGCCCGCGTGCGAGCGAGGGCGCCCACGCGAAGAGCGGGCGCGGGGCGGTGAAGAACAGGCGGGGATGCTCGAACGTCAACGCGTCCGGCGGCGTCCACTGCACAGTGGCGGGCGGCAGATCCGGCGCGCCATGGTGGATGGCGCAGTAGTGGCAGTTCATCGACGAGTTCATCAGCGATGCGCTGTCGCGGCTTGCGTCGGCATCGATGACCACCAGCTTGGCGCCGGTCGCGGAGCAGATCTCCGCAAAAGTGGCGCCCTGGCGGACCAGCATCGCATGCGACAACGACGGCAGCATCGCCGCGAGCAGGATCGTGAAGCTCACGATCCATGCCCAGCGCTTGGTCGATGTCCGTGACGGATGCATGCGGGAAATTTTATGACGAGATGCCACCGTGGCACCGGGGCGGACAAGGCCTGACCCTTTTCAAGCGGACCCGGCCTTCGGCGATGGCGCCGCATCCTCACAAGATAGCAGCGCACGGGTGCGGCGCGGATGTTCGGAAGCGAACTTAGTGTGGCTGCATCGCGAACATTGACGATTCATGCAGCGCTGGGCGCTCTCCCCGCGCGGAGGAAATCACAGGGCGAGCGGCATCGCACCTTCAATTGGTGGACGCGCGGCCGATGATGCTCCGTTGGGATGCGTCCGCGCATTCACGATAACAAATGAGGTGACTTTGAGTTCCCGAGAAACCGGATCCTTCGCTCGTTGTGGAAAAGCAGGCCTGTGGCGTCTTGCCCTGGCCGCGTCGATCGCCTGTTGCGCTACGGGTGTGCTGGCCCGGGACGCGTTGCTCGACCAAGCATCGTCATTGCTCGCGCGCCGCGATCCCGCGGCCGCGTATGCGCTGCTGGTCACCGCCGAAGCCAGCCGCGCCGGCGCTCCGGACTTCGACTATCTCTTCGGGATCGCCGCATTGGACTCCGGCCATGTGACGCGCGCCATCTTCGCGCTGGAGCGCGCCGTCGATGCGCGACCTGACGATCGGCTCGCGCGGGCCGAATTGGGTCGGGCCTACCTGGCCGCCGGCGATGCCCGGCGGGCGCGTGAGCAACTGGTGCTTGCCCGCGGCGGCGATACGCCGCCCGACGCGGCAGCCGCCATCGACCGCGTGCTGGGCGTGGTCGATCAGGTCGTTCCGCGGCGCGGGACCCGTGTGTCCGGCTATGTGGAACTCGGCGCCGGCCATGACAGCAACGTCAACAGCGCGACCAACCAGGGGGAGTTCGCGATCCCCGCGTTCGGCGGCATCCTCTTCCAGACCGCGCCGGAGAACCGTCGCCGAGCGGCCTCTTTCGGAAGCGTCGCGGCCGGCGCGCTTGCCGATTTGCCGCTGGCGGCGGACTGGAGTCTCATCGGCGCCGCGAACCTCCGACACACGGCCAATCGCGACGTCCACGACATGGACACGGTGCTGGCCGACGCGACCGCCGGCGTCCGGCACACGGCCGGCTCGCAGAGCCAGACCCTCGCCGTGCAGGCCGGCTCCGCCCGGGTCGGATCGCGGCGCTACCGCGATGTCGGCGGCGTGACCGCGCAGTGGCAGTCGCAGTTCGACGAGAACATCCAGGGAAGTCTATTCGGCCAATGGTCGCGCCAGGACTTCCCCGGCGAGGTCGGCCGCGACAACGACCGGTCCGTGCTCGGTATGGGTCTGGCGCGCAGCTTCAGCGGCGGCGCGACGCTGGCATTCGGCAGCGTCTACGTCGCGCGTGAAGACACCAGCGCCGACTTCGCGTCCTTCGGACACCGCGGGCGCGGCGTGCGGATCGGCGTCGAACGGCGCCTGACCGGCGCGCTTGACCTGGTGGGTGACGCGCAATTCGAAGATCGACGCTACGGCGGCGAGGAGCCGTTCTTCGACACCGCCCGCCGCGACCGGCAGAAGGACGTGTCCGCCGGCCTGCGGTACCGGGTCGCCGATCGGTGGGAACTCGCCGGTCAGCTGCGCTACACACGCGCCTCGTCCAACGTCGTCCTCTACGACTACGTGCGCACCACCCTCCAGATCACCCTCCACAGGAGCTTCCCATGACCCTCGATGCACGACGGCCCTCCGACCGTCGCGTGGGCACCGTCTCCGTGCCCGGCCTGCGCCGTCTGGTAGCGACGGCCGCGTTGTGCGCAGTATCCGGGCTGGCCTGGTCGAGCCCGTCGGCGACCGTGCTGTTCTCGAGCGGCGAGGTGCACGCGGTCTCCGCCAAGGGCGAGGTGCGCGAACTCAAGACAGGGGCTCAGGTCGACTCCGGCGAGACCGTGCAGACGGGCAAAGGGCGCGTGCAACTGCGCATGGTCGACGGCGCCATGATGGCGCTCAGCGAGCAGACCACCCTGCGACTGGACGACTACCGCGTGGCGAGCGCTCCGGGCGGTGAGGAGCGCGGCTTCATGAGCCTGGTCCGCGGCGCGTTGCGCACGATCAGCGGGAGCATCGGCCACCCGCGCGCCGAGGAGTACCGGCTCGACACGCCGTCGGGCACGATCGGGATCCGCGGTACCGAGTACACGGCGGCCGTCAGCGGAGACGATGCCCTGGAGGTGGGTGTCATCGGCGGCCGCGTGGCGGTCTGCAACGACGGCGGTTGCGTGGACGTGCCCAAGGGCTTCACGGCGTTGGCGCCGAACCGGTCCGTGAAGCCCGCCGTCAGCGTGAAGCCGCTGGTGCTCCTGCAGCCTGGCAATGCGGCCGCGGTCGCGGCCATCCCGACGGAGGCGGCAACGCCGGTCGCGGAGATCCCCGCCTCCCGCAACACGCCCTCATCGGGAGAACATGTGTCGCAATTCCTGGTCGCGGCCATGACGCCGCCGGTCGCCGGGGCGCCCGTCACGGGAGCGGGTGCGCCGGCGGACGAGGATCTCCTGCCACCACTGCCAGGCTCCGCCGCCATCGGATCTCCTTCGGGCGTCGGCGCGGGCGGTCAGAACGCGCCGATCGTGGTTGTGGCGCCCCCCGCGGCTTCGCCATCCCCGTCGCTGCCACCGCCGCCCGCACCCGCACCCGCACCGGCACCAGGCCCATCTGGACCGCCGGCTCCTCCGACGCCGCCGGCTCCTCCGACGCCGCCGACGCCGCCGACGCCGACGCCGACGCCGACGCCGCCGACGCCGACGGTCCCGGGGCCGGTTCCGATCCCGCTGCCCGACGGCAACGTCACGCTCGGTCTGGTGTGGAGCACCGACAAGGGCGAAGTCGCTTCCGGGCTGACACAGGGCAAGGCGCACTTCAACCCCACGGGCGGCCTGCTGGACGCGGACAACCCCGCGACCGGCAAATCGATGCTCGAGAAGGGCCGGCCAACGGACGTCGGCGTTGATGGCGTCATCGGGTGGGGGCGATGGAGCGACGGCCAGAGCAAGGTCAAGGGCACCTCCAACGGCAAGGGCGTCGGCAACGGCAACCTCGCCACCCTGCATTACTTCGCCATTGCGGAGACCCCGACGGGGCCGGTGACCGGCGCGTTCTCGTCGATGGCGTCCACGGCGCCGACGGTGCAGTCCGACGGCAAGCTGGTGGCCGTCGGCGTTGTGAACGGGGCCGGCGGGTCGTTCAACGCGTCGTTGCAGCTGCAGCTCGGCGGCAGGGCGAGCTACTCGCTCACGGTGCCCGTGGCCGGCCAGACCTTCTCGCTGGTGGGCGTGGCGACGCAGACCTCGGCGTCCGGCTTCTCCGGCGTCTCGCTGATTTCCAGCACCGGGTCCGGCTGTCAGGGCGGATGCACCGGCAGCCTGGGCAACAACGTCTCGGTGATCGGCCAGATCGCCGGCGCGGCGGGCACGCGGGCCGGCGTGGCCTACGGCTTCGACAGCCGCATCGGCAATGTGTCGGGCGTGATCATCTTCAAGCGTTGAACCGATGAACTCACCCGACCCTCGCCACCCTCGACGCTCCGTCGAAGCGGTCCGGCTCAAAGGCCTGATCGAAACCTGCATCATGATGTCCATGAGCCGGGACCGCCAGGCCCTGCTGCAGCAGCTGCTCGGCGAAGGCCGCCGTCTGCTGCATTGCGACGGCGCCACGATGTACATGGTGACGGAACAGCAGACGCTGCGCTTCGAGCTGCGCACCCGCAGCGATCCCTTGCCATCCCAGCAGATCCCGCTATACCACGAGCACACCGGCCGTCCCAACGAGAACTTCGTCTCGGTGTATACGGTGCTGCACAACCGCGCCGTGCTGATCGACGATGTCTATGCGGAGAGCCGGTTCGACCTGACCGGCACGCGCGCTTTCGACGTCGCGACCGGATATCGCACCGTGTCCATGCTGACGGTGCCGATCGCCCCCCGCGGCGGTGCGCCGATCGGCGTGCTCCAGTTCATGAACGCGCTGGATCCCGCCACCGGCGCCATCGTTCCATTCGATCCCGAGACAGTGTCCCTGGTGGAGGCGATCGCGGCCCAGGCGGCGGTGGCGCTGGACAACCTGTCGCTGGTGGAGTCGCAGAAGGACCTGATGGGCAGCCTGATCCGGGTGCTCGCCAACGCGATCGACGCCAAGAGTCCCTACACCGGCCGCCATTGCGAGCGTGTGCCGGAGTTGGCGATCATGCTCGCGCGTGCGGCGAGCGACGCCACCGACGGCCCGCTCAGACATTTCGCCTTCCGGTCCGAGGAAGAGTGGGAGGAGTTCCGCATCGGCGCGTGGCTGCACGATTGCGGCAAGGTGACGACACCCGAGTACGTGATCGACAAGGCGACCAAGCTGGAGACCATCCACAACCGCATCCACGAGGTCCGGATGCGCTTCGAGGTCCTGCGGCGCGACCTGGAGATCGCGGCGCTGCAGGCGCGGCTGGACGGCAAGTGGACCGGCGACGTCCAGTCGGCGCATGAGACCGCGCTCGCGCAGCTCGAGGCGGACTTCGCGTTCGTGGCCAAGTGCAACGTTGGCACGGAGACGATGGACGATGAGGCGGTCGACCGACTGCATCGTGTCGGTGCCCGCCGCTGGACAAGGCACTTCGATGACCGTCTCGGCCTGTCGGCGGCCGAGCTGGCGAGCCGCGACGGCGAGGCCGACGCGGAACTGCCCTGCAGCGAACCGCTGCTGTCCGACCGCCTGCGCGACATCGTGCCGCGTCCGGCGGAGGACCGGCCGGATCCTGCCTACGGCTTCCGCATGGACGTCCCCGAACATCTCTACAACCGCGGCGAGCTGCACAACCTCGGCGTGCGCAGCGGGACGCTGACGCAGGAGGAGCGCTACAAGATCAACGAGCACATGGTGCACACGGTCATCATGCTCGAGCAGATGCCGTTCCCGAAACATCTGCGCCGCGTGCCGGAGTACGCCGGCACGCATCACGAGCGCATGGACGGAAAGGGCTATCCGCGCCGGCTCGGTCCGGACCGCCTGTCGGTGCCCAGCCGCATCATGGCGGTCGCCGACATCTTCGAAGCGCTGACGGCGTCGGACCGTCCGTACAAGAAGCCCAAGAAGCTGTCGGAGGCGCTGGCGGTGCTGCAGCGGATGGCGGGGCCGCACGTCGATCCGGACATCTTCAACCTGTTCCTGACCTCGGGCGTCTACCTCGACTTCGCGCGCAAGCACCTGGACCCGTCGCAGATCGACGTGGAGGACGCGAGCGCCTACCAGGCCGCAGGCGCCAATGGCTGAGATCGGCCTCCGGATGCCGCGCCGCGCCTGGCTCGTGCCGATAGGCGCGATGCTGGCGGCGATGGCGCTGATCCTGCAAGACCCCGTCCCTTTGCGCGTGGCGCGCAACGCCGTGTTCGACCAGTTCCAGCGCTGGCATCCGAGGCCTTATCTGGCGCCTCCCGTGCGGATCATCGACATCGACGAGGAAAGCCTGCGACGCATCGGTCAGTGGCCGTGGTCCCGTGCCCAGGTGGCGCGCCTGCTGGATGCCACGCGGCAGCTCGAGCCCGCATCGATATCGCTCGACATCATGTTCCCCGAACCCGAGGGGCAGACGCGCGCCGATGCGGGCGGCCGCGCTTCCGACGATCCCGACCAGATGCTGGCGCAGGCGCTGCGACGCGGCCGGGTCGCACTCGGCGCCGCGCTGACCGGACCGCGGGAAGCAGGCGACAAGAACGCCGCAGCCCTCTGGCTGTCCAAGGCCGGCTTCATCGCTGTCGGGGGCGAGCCGACCCGCTCGGTGCCGGCATTCTCGGGCAGCGTGACCAATCTCCGTGACCTGCAGCTGGCCGCGGCGGGGCTGGGCGCGATGACCTTCATGCCTGACGTGGACGGCGTCGTGCGCCGGGTACCGCTGCTGTTCAGCCTGCAAGGCCGGCCGGTGCCGTCGCTCACCGCAGAGGCGCTGCGCCTGGCCGCCGGCGCCGACGCCTATGTCGTCAACACTGCCGCGGGCGCTGGCGGTGTCGTCGACCTGCGCATCGGCACGCATCGCGTCGACACCGATCAGACCGGCGCCTTGTGGATGCACTTCGCGCGCCCGCAGGCGCAACGCTACATGCCGGCGTGGCAGGTGCTGGAGGGGCGCGTTCCCCCGGCGTCGCTGAGGGGCCGCATCGTCCTGATCGGCACCTCGGCGCAAGGCCTGCTGGATCTGCGCTTCAGCCCGCTGGGAAGCGTCATTCCCGGTGTCGAAGTCCATGCGCAGGCGCTCGAGCAGATCGTGTCGGGTCAACAGCTGCGCAGACCCGGATGGGTGCCTGCCGCGGAGGGGATCGTCGCCTTGATCGGCTGCATCGCGGTGGGCATGGTCGCGATGAGGGTGCGTCCGGGCCGATCGAGCCTCCTCTTCCTCGGTCTGACCGGTGCCATCGGACTGGCGGCATGGACGTCCTTCCGCTTCGAACGCCTGCTCCTGGATCCCGGTGGGCCCGTCCTGGCGATGGCGCTCGTCTTCGGCCCGACCATGTTGATGCGTCATCGGTGGGCGGAGCGGCGTCAGCGCTGGATGCAGACGACGTTTTCGCGGTATGTCTCGCCCAATCTGATCAACTACCTGTTGGCGAACCCGCAGGCGCTGGAGCTGGGCGGTCGGCGCCAGCGGTGCAGCTTCGTGTTCACCGACCTGGAAGGCTTCACGGGGAGGATGGAGTCGATGGATCCGTCGGTCGCGGTATCGGTGCTGAACACCTACCTTGACCGGATGATCGCCATCGCGTTCGAGCACGACGGCACACTGGACCGCATCGTGGGAGACGCGGTCGCAATCATGTTCTCCGCGCCGGTGCCGCAGGTCGACCACGAAGCGCGCGCGCTGCGTTGCGCGCTGGAGATGCAGGCGTTCGCGCGGGAGCATCTCGACACGCTGCAGCGGCAGGGCATCGCGTTCTGCGAGACCCGCATCGGTGTGCATACCGGTGAAGTGACCGTGGGCAACTTCGGCGGGGCGACACTCTTCGACTACCGAGCCCTGGGCGATCCGGTGAACACGTCGGCGCGGCTGGAGGGCGCCAACAAGTTCCTTGGCACCTCGCTCTGCGTGTCGGAGGAGACGCTGCGGGGATGCCCAGGGGCCGTGACGAGACCCATCGGGCGCTTGCGGCTGGCAGGCCGCTCGACCTACCTGATGGTCCACGAGGCCTTGGCGGCGGATGGGCGTGCCGCCGAAGCCGACGCCGACTACGCGCGCGCCTTCGAGTTGATGCGAAGCGGCGACCCTGCCGCGCTCGCGGCGTTCGAGATCCTGGCGGCCGGCCGTCCCGAGGACAAGCTGGTCGCGTTGCATCTGAACCGGATAAGGGCCGGTCGGTGCGACGACGCGATCGATCTGATGGCGAAGTAGCCTGGCTCGAGGCCACTGCCTCCTGGGCGGATCATTCCGCCAAGCGTCTGCCGGTGAGGCGTGACAGACGGTCGAGCCCCACTGCGTTTCATCCCGCCCGGATGGCGGATCATCGGCTCCAGCTCGCCGGAATGGGCCCGGCGTGGATCATTGGCTCCGCGTCGATTGCGGTTCCGGATCGGCCTGAAGACAACGACCACGCTCCGAGGACCGCTCCATGATGCTCGTGTCACGGCGGGGAAAGACGGCATCGACCGCCCGCGGGACGATGGCGGCACTGCGCGCCGACTGACGCCTCCAAGGCTGAGGGGCCAGTCCGGAAGACGGCCGCCTCAATACGTCTTGTACGGCAGGAACTTCCCGCTCATCACGATGCTGACGCGATCGCCCTTCGGATCGGGTTCGCGCTGCAGGTCCATGCGGAAGTCGATCGCGCTCATGATGCCGTCGCCGAACTCTTCGTGGATCAGCTCCTTGAACGTCGTGCCGTAGACGCTGATCAGCTCGTAGAAGCGGTAGATCAGCGGATCCGTCGGCACCGACGTCGGCAGGCTGCCCTTGTAGGGCACGACCTTGAGCCACTGCGTCTCCGCCTCGGTGAGGTCGAAGATCCCCGCGAGCGTCGCGGCCTGCGCATCGTCGAAGGTCATCTGCCCCAGGCAGCCGGCCGTGACCCACTCCTTGCTGAGGCCGACCGCCTCGGCCACGTCGGACCACTTCAGGCCCTTGGCCACCTTGGTGGCGATGATCTTTTCGGTGACGTCGAGTCGGCTCATGGGATGCTCCTTGCTGGGGTGACGGGATGGCTGCGCTCCACCAGGAAGTCCATGAGGTGGTTGCGCATCGGGTAGTACTGGGGATCGTGGTGCAGCGTGGCGCGCTGGCGCGAGCGGGCCATCGTGTTCACGACGATCTCCGCGACCCGCGCATTCGGGCCGTTCGACATCAGCATCACGCGGTCGGCGAGCAGGATGGCTTCGTCGACGTCGTGCGTGATCATGAAGACCGTCTGGCGAGTGGCGGCGCAGATCTTGAGGAGCTCGTCCTGGATGGTGCCGCGCGTGAGCGCATCCAGCGCGCCGAAGGGCTCGTCGAGCAGCAGCATGCGCGGCTCGATCGCGAAGGCGCGCGCGATGCCGACGCGCTGCTTCATGCCGCCGGAGAGCTGGCTCGGCTTCTTGTCGAGCGCCGGCGTCAGGCTGACCAGCGCCACGTACTTGCACACCTGCTCGTCGATCTTCGCCTTCGACCAGTCCGGCCACTTGCTGCGGACCGCGAAGGCGATGTTCTGCCGCACTGTCAGCCAGGGCATCAACGCATGGCCCTGGAAGACGACGCCGCGGTCCAGCCCCGGTGCGACGACCTCGCGGCCGTCGACGATGACGTGGCCGTCGCTCGCCCGCTCCAGACCGGCGAGGGTGTTGAGGATGGTCGTCTTGCCGCAGCCGCTGTGGCCGACGATGCAGACGAACTCGCCTTGACGCAGCGTGAAGTTCACGTCCTCGAAGATGGGCGTACCGCCGTAACGCTTGGCCAGGCCTTCGACACGGACCAGCACGGGCGACCTGTCGGGCATGGTGTCGACCGCCGCCGCGGCACCCTGTTCCAGGGGATCAATCCGCATACGTCACCGCCTTCTGCGCGCGGGCGAACAGCCCGTCCAGCGTCATGCCCACGAGGCCGATCACGAGGATGGCGAAGACCACGTTGGGCAGGCTGAGGTTGTTCCACTCGTTCCAGACGAAGTAGCCGATGCCGGTGCCGCCCACCAGCATCTCCGCCGCGACGATCACCAGCCAGGCGATGCCCATGCTGATGCGCATGCCGGTGAGGATGGTCGGCGCGGCGGCGGGCAGGATGACTTCGAGCGCGCGGCGCAGCGGTCGGACCTCCAGCGTGCGGGCGACGTTGAGCCACTCCTTGCGCACGCCGGCGACGCCGAAGGCCGTGTTGATCAGCATCGGCCAGACGCTGCAGATGAAGATCACGAAGATGCCGCTCGCCGCCGAATCCTTGATCGTGTAGAGCGCCAGCGGCATCCACGCCAGCGGCGAGATCGGCTTGAGCACCTGGATGAAGGGATCGAGCGCGCGGTGGATCAGCGGGCTCATGCCGATCGCGAAGCCCAGCGGGATCGCGACGAGCGCGGCGAGCACGTAGCCCAGCGCGACGCGCCCCAAAGAGTAGGCGAGCTGCAGGCCGATGCCCTTGTCGTTGGGGCCTTTATCGTAGAACGGATCGGCGAGGTGATGCACCACCGTCGCGCCCATCTGCGCAAGCGTCGGGAAGCCGCTCTTCGTCGTCACTGGAGAGGTGCTTGCGCCGGCGTCGGCAGGCACGGGCTTGCCCATGAGCCTGGCGTATTCGATCTGCTCGGGCGTCATGGCCGGCGCGGCGACGGTCGCGAGAGAGGCGGCCCCGGCATTCATCGTCGCCAGGTGCCAGATGCCCAGCAGAAGCCCGAAGAGCAGCAGCGAGAGCAGGGCGGCGCGCGCGTTCAGCGATGTCATCGACGATCCCCGGTCACGCGCGCTTGATCGCGAAGCCCGCCACGTAGGCATCGGGCTGCGCGGGATCGAAGGTCTTGCCCATGACGCTGAACTTCGGATACGCGCCGTCCGGCACGGCCTGATCGAGCGCCTTCATCTGCTTCTTCGCGTCGGTGAGCAGGAAGACCTTCTCCGCGATCTGCCTGTAGTTCACGTCGCCCTTCAGGTAACCCCAGCGCTTCATCTGCGTGAGCATCCACACGGCCATGCTCTGCCAGGGGATCGGGTCGAAGTCGGCGCGGTCGGGCACGACGCGCACGTTGCCCAGACCGTCCGCGAACTTGCCGGTCAGCACCTGCGCGATCACCGTCTCGGGTTGGTTGAGATAGGCCTGCGGCGCGATGACCTTGGCGATGAGCTCGCGGTTGCGCGCCTCGCGCGCCATCGCGGCGGAGGTCAGCACCGCGCGGTACAGCGCGGCGAAGGTGTTCGGATGCTTCTGGATGAACTCGGTGCTGGTGCCGAAGGCGCAGCAGGGGTGGCCGTTCCACAGTTCCTTCGACAGGATGTGGATGAAGCCGGCTTCCTCGAAAACGGCGCGCTGGTTGAACGGATCCGGGCCGAGGAAGCCGTCGATGTTGCCGGCCCGCAGATTGGCGACCATCTCCGGCGGCGGCACGACGCGGATCTGGATGTCACGGTCTGGATCGAGCCCCGCTTCCGCCACGTAGTAACGCAGCAGGAAGTTGTGCATCGAGTACTCGAACGGCACGGCAAACTTGAAGCCCTTCCACGACTTCGGATCGCGCCTGTCCTTGTGCTTCATCGCCAGCGTGATGGCCTGGCCGTTGGTGTTCTGGATGGTCGCCACGTTCATCGGCGTGGCCGTCGCGCCCAGCCCCAGGCTGATGGCCAGCGGCATCGGGCTGAGGAAGTGCGTGGCGTCGTACTCCTTGTTGATCATCTTGTCGCGGATCAGCGCCCAGCCGGCGGTCTTCACGACTTCAACGTTCAGTCCCTGCTTGGCGTAGAAGCCCAGCGGGTGCGCCATGATCAGCGGCGTCGCGCAGGTGATGGGGATGAAGCCGATCTTGAGATCCTTCTTCTCGAGCGCGCCGCGCTCCTGCGCCATCGCCTGCAGCGGCGCGATCGGGAGCACGCTGCCGATGGCGGCCATCGCGCTGCCGCGGCCGACCGCGCGCAGGAAACGTCGCCGCAGCGCATCCTGCGGGAACAGCGCCTTCACCAGCGCCGCTTCGACGAACTGGTTGGATTCGGCTTCGATGTCCGTCGTGTCCATCGCATCGGCCCGCGTCCGTAGCGTCGAGACGGCCTGGTCACGGTCGAGTTGGCGGGCGTGCTCCGCCTCGCTGCCGTGGCGGCCGCAGGCGCAGCGCATCAGCAGCGGCCGATCAGCGTCGTAAGGGTCGTGTCGGAGGTCGCTCATCGCTGCTTTCCAGGTCGGTGGACGGAGGACTCCACTCTAGGAAAGCACGACGGTTCGCGGCATCGTGCGCGGCGTGGTTCTCGTGTAGGGGTGGCACTACAAACCTCGCGATCGCCCTCGGCCATGACTTCGTTCAGCCAAGCGCGGGCTCTCCGCGGGGCATGGGGCACCCCTCCAGGGACCCCAAGCCCCATTCCGGCCCCACTGAGACTCGCTGACCGCGTGTCTTTCCTGGACCGAGGTCAGGGGAAGAGGAGCTCGCGCCTCACGGCGAAGAGGGTCAACTCCACGTCGTTGCGCACACCGGTCTTCTCAAGGATGCGCGCGCGGTAGGTGGAAACGGTGTTGGAGGACAGGACGAGCTGCTCCGCGATCTCTCCGACGCTCCGACCCGCCACCAGCATCTGGAAGACCTGATGCTCGCGGTGCGACAGCACCTCATGCAACGGGACGCCGTCATCCGCGGCGAAGCCGTCCCCGATGGCGGCGGCCAGATGCTCGGCGACGCTGGGCGTGATGAAGCGGCGTCCGCGCGCGACGGTGCGCACGGCATCGATCATCTGCTCGCTGTCGGCGCTCTTGTTGAGGTAACCGGCTGCGCCCAGCTTGAGACTGCGCACCGCGTACTGCCGGTCCGGATAGGTGGAGAGCATCAGCACCGGCAGTTTCGGGAACTCGCTGCGCAGCGCCTTGAGGATGTCGAGCCCGTCGCGCTGCGGCATCGCGATGTCCAGCAGCACCACGTCCGGACCCGCACCGGCCGCAGCACCGGCGCGCACCTGCTGGATCGCCTCGGGACCGTTGGCGGCCTCGCCCATCACACGCAGGTCGCTGGCTTCGGCGAGGATCTGCTTAATGCCTTCGCGCACGATGCGGTGGTCGTCGCAGATCAGGACGCGGATGGTCATGACGGCATTCCTTCCGGCGCTGCGCCTTCGAGCGGCATCACCAGCCGCACCGTCGTGCCGCGCCCCGGTGCGCTGGAGATGCCCAGCCGTCCGCCGAACTGCGCCGCGCGTTCGCGCATGCCGAGCACGCCGTAGCTGCGCGCGTCGTTGAGCGCCTCGTCACGGGCGCCCACGCCGTCGTCGCTGACCTGCAGGTAGAGCACCGGAAGCGGCGGCGCATCGACGTCGATGCGGATGTCCACGCGCGAGGCCTTCGCGTGACGCGCGACGTTGGATAGCACCTCCTGGAAGATGCGGAAGACCGCGATCGCCAGGCCGCCTTCCGGCGGGACGACGTCGGCGGCGACGAAGATGCGGAAGCGCACGTCGCGCTCGTCGCTGCCGGCGAGCTGGAACTCCTGCGCCTGCCATTCGAGCGCGGCCCAGAGACCTTGGTGATCGAGGATGCTGGGGCGCAGGTCCGTGATGATGCGACCGACGGCATCCACCGCGGTGTCGACCAGGCCGCCCATGCGGTGGCACTTCGCCACCATGGCGTCGCGTTGCGCGTTGTCGCCGACGCGGCGTTCCAGCCAGTTGAGGTCCATCTTCAGCGCGACCAGCAGCGAACCGAGTTCGTCGTGGATCTCGCGCGCGATGCGCTTGCGCTCGGTCTCGCGGACGGCTTCGAGGTGATGGGCGAGTTCGCGCAGCTGCGAGGTGCGCTCGGCGACACGACGTTCGAGCTGGTCGTGACTGGCGCGCAGCTGCTCCTCGGCCTGCCTGCGCTTGGAGATGTCGACGAAGGTGACCACGGCGCCCTGGACCTGGCCGTGCTCGAAGAGCGGATAGCTGGAGTACTCGGCCGGGAAGGCGCTGCCGTCGGCGCGCCAGAGCACCTCGTCGTCGATGCGGCAGGGGTCGCCGCGACGGAAGGCGTTGAAGATGGGGCAGTCGCACTCCTGGTAGCCGCTGCCGTCGCCATGGGAGTGGTGGATCAGCGCATGCATGTTGCGCCCGAGCACCTCGTCGGTGCGCCAGCCCAGCGTGTCGCAGGCGGCGCGATTCACGAAGGTGCATCGCCCGTCCATGTCGATGCCGAAGATGCCCTCGCCGGTGCTGGCCAGCAGCAGCGCGAGACGACGCGCGGCCTCGTCGGGCGAGGCCTGGCCGCCGAGGGCATCGACGGGCGCGACGGGAGCGACGGGAGCGACGGGAGCGACGGGAGCGACGGGAGCGGGCAGGGCAGTCGGCGGGAGCATGCCCTGCGGCCGTGCAAGGGATGTGCCACGTCGGCCCGTTGCTGCCGGAGCCTGACCGACCCGCGATGGGCGCGAGCCGGTCGGCGATACGCGCTCAGGCGCGGCGCAGCTTCACCGACGGGAAGTCGACCGGCACCGCGAAGGCGACGTTCACATAGTTGGTGAACAGGTTCAGCGCGACGTGCGCGAGGATCTCGACGATGGCGCCGTCGTCGAAGCCGACATCGCGCAGGGATTGCACGTCGGCGTCGTTGACCTGGGCGCGGTCGCTGACGACCTTGAGCGCGAAGCGCAGCGCGGCGGCGGTGGTGGGATCGGCCGAATCGCCCATCTGCGCGGCGGCCATCTCGTCGGAGGTGGCGCCCGCCTTGCGGCCCAGCGCGGTGTGCGCGGCCAGGCAGTACGCGCAGGCGTTGCGATCGGCGATGGCGACGGCGATCTGCTCGCCGAGTTTGGCGGGGATCACGCCGCCGCCCAGGGCGCCGAAGCTGCCCCACATGCTCTTGATGGCGGCGGGCGAGTTGGCCACGGCGCGGAACATCGCCGGCGTGGAGCCGAAGGCGGCCTGGATCTGGTCGAGCGCGACCTTGGCGTCGCCTTGGGCCTGCTTGGGATCGACGAGGGCGACGCGGGAAGTGGTGGACATGATGTTTCCTTTCAGGGGTGGATGTGGGGTATCGGTGCTTGGTGTCAGGCAGCGTCTGGTGTTCGTCTGCTGCCGGACGTCAGTGTGTGCTTCGAAGGAGTACTATTGGCCGCGTTTCATCCATCAAACGCATCCAAACGTCCATGGCTGCCAAGTCCGCATCAACTGCCCCATCGACTCCCGGGTCGACGGCGTCGCTTCCGCCGATCGACCGCCTGTCGTCGCTGCTGGAGCACTTCCGCGTTCGCGCGCGGCTGTTCCACGTCGGACCGCTGTGCGGGGTGAATCCCTTCGATCCGGTGCCGGGCCGCGGCTTCCTGCATGTGATGAAGCGCGGCGAGATGGAGCTGCGCCATCCGGCCAGCGCGGGCCTGCCGCGCAAGCTGCGCGTGGACGAGCCGTCGCTGCTCTTCTATCCGCGCCCGGTGGCGCACGAGTTCCGCAATCCGCCGCGCGAGGGGTCCGACTTCACCTGCGCGGAGCTGGAATTCGACGGCGGTCCGCTGAATCCGCTGGTGCGGGCGCTGCCGCCGTTGGTGCTGTTGCCGCTGGCGCGCGTGGAGGGGCTGGAGATGTCGCTGCAGCTACTGTTCTCGGAGACGGAACGGCTGCGCTGCGGACAACGCGTGCTGGCGGATCGCCTGTTCGAGGTCGTGCTGATCCAGCTGTTGCGCTGGCTCATCGACCATCCGGCGGAGGCGGGCGTGCAGCCCGGGCTGGTGACGGGCCTGTCGGACCCGCGGGTCGCGCTGGCGCTCGCGGCGGTCCACGAAGCGCCGGGCGAGGCGTGGTCGCTCGAACGTATGGCCGAGCGCGCCGGCATGTCGCGCAGCGCCTTCGCGGCGCGCTTCCGCGAGCTGGTGGGGCAGGCGCCGGCCGCGTACCTCGCCGACTGGCGGCTGAGCCTGGCGCAGGAGCAACTGCGGCTGGGCCGCTCGATCAAGCAGATCGCCGATCAGCTGGGATATGCGAATGCGTCCGCGCTGTCGCGCGTCTTCACCCAGCGGGTTGGGCGCTCGCCGCGCGAGTGGCGGCAGGCGCTCGCGGAGCCCTCCAAGACGAACGCGAATTGACGCCTGCTTCGGAGGGTGGCCTTAGCACGCTCGATTGCCACGTGGTGGCCTGCCGGGACGATCTGATGCGGGTGCTGGACGTTCAGTGGCGTCCGTCGCGCTGCGGTCTTCCACACTGGCGCATCGACAACTTGCCCGATGTGGACCCCATGAAGATCGCCGTATTCGACACCTACGTCACCCGCCCCGACGGCCGCCTGATGCATTTCGACATCCTCGTTCCGGACGCGTCCCGCGCGCAGGAACAGGTGCTGGCTTTCGGCCGCAGGTACCTCGCTGCGCGCGGCCTGCCTGCGCACCAGCTGTCGGCTGAAGAGTGCCGCTTCTGCCACATGGAAATCGCGCCGGAACCGGTCGTCGAGCAGATCGCCCGCGAGGGCTTCGCGATCATCGAGTTGGCGAACTGCGAATGAAATTTCTGAGCGCCGGATCCGAGAGCCGTGAGCCCACGATAGAGTGTCGCGCGGAGACTAGTTGATCCCGCCAATGTCGATGAATCCTTTTTGGACTGAACGCGCCGTTCTGTCTTCGGATGCCGATCAGATCGCCGCGCATGCGTGCTACCGCCAAGAGGATGCGCATCGCCGTGCAGGCTACACGGCGTGGCTGGCGCCTCGCATCGATGCCGGGCGTTATCTCGGCCTGTTTGCTAACCACGATGGCGCGGTCGTCGGCGGTGCCGGCGTCGTCCTGCTGGACTGGGGCCCGACGCGCGCCCATCCGGGCGGACTGATGGGACGTGTCGCCAACGTCTTCGTCGAGCCGCAGCATCGGGGCCATGGCATCGCGCGTTCTCTCGTCGCCAACGTGATGGCGCGATGCGAGGCGCTGGGTGTACGCGAGTTCAACCTCGGCGCCACGCCGGAAGCACGATCGCTCTACCAGTCGTTGGGTTTCATCGACTATCCCGCGGAGATGCGGCGGCGTGTCTTGGAGAAGCAACTGTGATGAGTCGATTGCCATCGCTTGACGGCACGCACGCTGGTGCGTCGCTCAGCGCCCGCTACTTCCGGTTTGCCGGCGTCGATCGCGGCGACTGGCAGGTGCTCGATCAGCGCGTGATCGTCGGCGAAGCGCTCGCGGACGTGGCCGCGCTGACGGTCTTGCCGCCGACGTCGCCGACACCTGATTCGATGCATTGGATGCTCAGCGGCGTGACGAGCAACGAGCGCTACGTGGAGCGCGAGGAGAAGGCCGCGCTGGTCAACAGGCAGGAGCCACTGGGCCGTCCCGGCGCTACCTGCGCGGCGCTGATCCCGATCCGAAAGAACGCGACCTGGTGGGCGCTGACCCAGGACGAACGCCGACGGATCTTCGAAGCGGACTCCCGCCACATCGCCATCGGTCTTCAGGCCTTGCCGGCGATCGCGCGCCGATTGCACCACTGCCGAGACCTGCCCACGCCGGAGCCGTTCGACTTCCTGACCTGGTTCGAGTACGCGCCGCAGGATGAGCCCATCTTCGACAGGCTGCTGCGGGATCTGCGCGCCACACGCGAGTGGACCTACGTCGACTGGGAGGTCGAGCTGCGCCTGGTGCGCGAGGTTTGATTCCCTTCAGCGCTTCGTCTTCGTCTTCTCGACGTCCATCTTGCTGTCCGGATCCAGCGTGCGCACGAGGTAGCGCGTGCGCGCATCGAAGGAGCCGCGGGCGATGACGACGCCGGGGTTCTCCGCGTGATAGACCGCCGCTTCGAGGATCACCGGATCCTTCGACGGCGCGATCAGCCAGCCGCCCGGCTCGACCTTGGGCAGCGGCGAGCAGGGCATCGGCCCCGTGTGCTCCGCGATGCCCTTCTCGGGATACCAGATCACGCACTGGCCCTTCTTGAGCGGCAGCAGCGGCGCCGGGATGCGGTTCTTCGCCGTGACGTTGAAGTAGGAGTTGTCCTGCCCGGGGGCGGCGCGGCCCACGTCCCGCTCGGGATCGGACGCCTTGCCGACGGATTGGGCCGAGGCGCCGATGCCGGTCAGCAGGGCGGCGGTGCCGACGAGGGCGGCGGCGAGGTGGCGGAAGGTCATGACGGACTCCTGTTGTGATGCCGGCCTCCTCCTGAGGCCCTTGCCGACAACAGGCAACCGGCATGCCAGCGCCGCCGCGCCCCGGGGGAACCCGACCCGGGACTTCCATGCCCGCGACCTATCATCGGGCCCGCTCGACCGGCAGGGAGTGAATCGCCGGCGCGCCTACGACGACTTCGGAGCCGCCCGCGATGACGCCTCTTCCTTCGGTCCCCGCTTCGGTCCCTCCTTCGGACCACCCCCCGGCGCCCGCCGCCGCGACCTGCCACAACTGCGATCTGGCGCTCCAGCCCGGCGGGCACTTCTGTCCCCATTGCGGCCAGGAAGCCCATCTGCACGCGGCCTCGATGCGCGAGTTCATCCATGAATTCGTCGGCCACTACGTCGCGCTGGAGGGGCCGTTGTGGCGGACCCTGTGGGCGATGCTGTTCCTGCCCGGACGTCTGACGCGCGAGTACTTCATCGGCCGACGCCGGAGATATGTACAGCCGTTGCGCCTCTACCTGAGCCTCAGCTTCATCTTCTTCATCGCCGTGCATCTGCTGCCCGGCGATCACGGGCTCAAGGTGACGCGCGACGAACAGGCCATCGCGCAGGCGCGCCAGGGCAGTTGCTCCAGCCCAGGCAGTCATTGCACCGACTGGCAACGTCGCCTCGACGGCGTCGGCGAGCGCCTGGCCAGCAGCTCCGCCGTGCAGGTGCAGAAGCGCCTGGACAAGCTCGCACCGTACGCGATGCTGTTGATGCAGCCGGTGTTCGCCGGCCTGCTCGCACTGGTCTTCCTGCGGCGGCGGATGAAGTACGCCGAGCATTTCGTCTTCGCGCTGCACCTGCATGCCTGCTGGTTCGCCGCCTATCTGCTGGCGATCGTGCTGCCGGCCGCGGCGACAGGCATCGTCGCACTGGTGTTGCTGCACGGTGTCATCGCGCTGCGCACCGTCTACGGCACCAGTTGGTGGGGCGGCGTCTGGCGGGGCGGGGTGCTCACGGCGCTCTATCTGCCCCTGCTGCTGGTGGGCATGGGCGCGCTGGTGTTCGGTGCGGCGTTGATCGCTTGACCTCGCTGGCGAGCAGGACCTGGTGGACTCCCGAGGCCGCTGGCCGCACCCTCTCGCAAGCGGGAGACATAGTCATCCCTGAACGGCGAGACGCCCTGCGTCCAGCAGTCATACCTAGACGGCCGGGTTCCCTGCGTCGAGCAGTTCTTCCATCACCTGCTCCAGCTCGTTGAACTCCACCGGCTTGACCAGGTGGGCGTCGAAGCCCGCGGCGGCGGTGGCCTCGCGGTCGGAGCGCTGGCCCCAGCCGGTGATCGCGATCAACGCGAGCGGCTCGGCGCCTGGCGTCGATCTCAGCTGGCGCGCGACATCCGTCCCGGAGAGCCCGGGCAGGCCGATGTCCAGCAGCACCACGCGCGGCTGCGTGCGTTCGAAGACCGCCAGCGCCTCCTCGCCGCTGTAGGCGACGGTCGCGCGATACCCGACGCCACGCAACACCTCGGCCAGCGTATTGGCGGCGTCCACGTTGTCGTCGACGACCAGGATCAGGGTCTGACTCCGACTCTGCGCCGCCAGCGGGCGTGCGCCGTCGACCGAGGTCCCGTCCGCGCTCGCGGGGGCGGCCGGGGCGTCCTCCACCAACGGCAGGCTGACCGTGAAACGGCTGCCGTGTCCGATGCCTTCGCTCGCCACGGCGATCGTGCCGTCGTGCAGCTGCACCAGCTGTTTCGACACGGCCAGGCCGATGCCCAGCCCCGACGGCGCCGGACCGCGCGCATCGATGCGCGTGAACAGCTCGAAGACCCGCGGCTGCATCGCCGGCGCGATGCCCACGCCCCGGTCCGTCACCGTGATCTGGGCCCGTCCCGACACCACCGCGACGTTCACATCCACCTCGCCCGGCTCCGGGCTGTACTTGGCCGCGTTGTCCAGCAGGTTGCCCAGCACCTGCTGCAGCCGTGTCGGATCGCCGTCCACCGGCACCGCGGCCGGCGGCAGCGACAGCGTGACGCGGTGCCGCATCTCGACATACAGCGGCTCGATCGCCTCCAGCGCCTGCCGCACCACCGTGCGCAGGTCGATGACCTGGCGCTTGAGCTCGACCACGTTGCGCGTGATGCGGCTCATGTCCAGCAGGTCGTCCAGCAGCCGCGCCATGTGCGCCGACTGCCGCGCGATGATGTCCGTGGCCTGCGCGCGGGTGTCGTCCGACGACGACTGCCGCAGCATCGCGACCGCGTAGCGGATCGGCGCCATGGGGTTGCGCAGCTCGTGCGCGAGCGTGGCCAGGAAGGAGTCCTTGCGCTCGCTCTCGCGCCGCAGTTCCTCCTGCGCCGCCGACAGCTCGGTGACGTCCACCGTCGCCCCGATCACCCGCTGCACCTGGCCGTCCTCCGCCATGATCGGCCGCAGCGAGGTGAGCAGCTGGTAGGTCCTGCCGCTGTGCGTCGTGCGCTGCGCCAGGTTCATCGAGTGACCTGTCAGCACCGCCTCGCGGACGATGCCGGCGAACTCCGGCTCGCCGACCAGGCTGCCGACCTCCGCGCCGATCAGCGCCTCGCGCGTGAAGCCCATCGGCGTGTTGAAGGCCCAGGTGTAGCGGCCCTGGACGTCGCATTCCCAGGCCATCACCTTGCCGCTCTGCAGCGCGAGGTGGAAACGCTCCTCCGCGGCCTGGCTGGCGCGCAGCGCCTCCTGCTGCTGCGTGACGTCGACCGCGACGCCGTAGGCATGCACCGCGCGGCCCTTCGCGTCCAGGCTCACATAGCCGTCGAACTGGGTCCAGACGACCTCGCCGTCGTCCGCGCGCGTGATCGGGCAGGCCAGGCTGAAGCGGCCGCCGCTCTGCGTGGCGTAGCGGTAGCGGTCGCGGAAGCGCGTCGCGTCCTCGGCGGACATGCCGGCCAGCATGTCGTCGATGGACTTCCAGTGCTGGCCGAAGAGCTGCTTGGCGCCGCCGCCGGTGGTGGCGAAGCCGGTCACGGCGTCCCAGTCCCAGGTGATCATGCGGCCCGCGGCCAGCGCGAGGTTGAGCCGCCGGCGGCTGTTGCGCTCCTTCTGCATCAGCCGCCCCGCCCAGGCAGATACCGAGGCGACAAGCAAGCCCGTCAGCAGGAACAGCACGACCATCGCGGCGTCCGGCAGCGAGTTGACCGGGAACATCTGTCCGACCGGCTCGACCCAGAGGTAGAGGATCGCGAGGCTGGCCGCGACCAGGAAGGTCAGCGCCGGCGCCATGCCGCAGACCAGTCCGACGATCACCAGCGAGGGGAAGTAGGGCAGCAACGGCTCGCGGCCGCTGAGCGCCGGCTGGAGCTGCAGGTTGAGCCAGGTCGCGGCGACGAAGACGAGCACCGCCGTCGGCCAACGCAACCAGAACCTCTCGATGACCATCTTGCCGTTCCTCCCCACTGCTCCCGCAGCCGCTCCGATCGGAGGCCCGTTCTTTTCGCGGGCTCCCCGTGGAGGGCAGAGCCTGGAGCATACCGAGGCAGGGAGGGGTTGGACCGTCTGACGTGTCCCCGACGTGTGTCGGTCGATGACAGGGCGACGCCGTCAATCGGGCGGCGGATCGGCGGCGTCCGCCGCGGTCAGACCTGGGGCATTCGCCGCCGCGCCAGACCGCCGACCGTGAGCGCACCGGCGATCATCAACGCGTCACTCGACGGGTCGGGCACCGCGCTAGTCACCAGGAAGCCGCGGATCTCCCCGCCCGGCGCGAAGGTCGAGTGCACGTTCAGATACGCATTGCCGCCCGCCAGTCCCGTCGACAACGCCGCCGTGAAGGCGCCGTCGTCATCGCGAAGCGGGAGCGATCAGACCGGCTTGACCAGCAGCGAACGCGCCCAGGCGTCGGCCTCGCGCGCCGGCGTCTGGCCGCTGACCTGGATGCGGTCCAGCAGCTCGGCGACGCGATGGCGGATCTGGCCGACCTCGGCCATCACCGCGTTCTCCTCGCCTTCGTTGCGGAACTCGCGCGCGACGCTGATGATGCCGCCGGCGTTCACCAGATAGTCCGGCAGGTAGGTGATGCCGCGGGCCTGCAGCGCGTCGCCGTCGGCGGCCGTGGCCAACTGGTTGTTGGCGGCGCCGGCGATCAGCGCGGCCTGCAGCGCGGGGATGCTCTGCGCGTTCAGCGTCGCGCCCAGCGCGCACGGCGCGACGACGTCGACGTCCGCCGCCAGGATCTCGTGGATGCCGACGGCCTTCGCGCCCAGCTCGACCTGCGCGCGCGCGACCTTCTCGGCGTTCACGTCGGCGACGACCAGCTTGGCGCCGGCGCGATGCAGGTATTCAGCCAGGTGCCAGCCCACCGCGCCCAGGCCCTGCAGCGCGACGCGCACGCCTTCGAGCGATTCGCGGCGCAGCACGCGCTTGACGCCTTCGTCGATGGACACGAACACACCGTAGGCGGTCTTGGGGCTGGGGTCGCCGCCGAAGGCGCCTTCGCGCGGGATGCCCGACACGTACTGCGTCTGGGCCATCATGCCCTTCATGTCGGCCGTGGTGGTGCCGACGTCCTCGGCGGTGATGTAGGCGCCCTGCAGCGACTGCACCGCGCGGCCGAAGGCCGCGAACAGCGCGGCGCGGTCGACATCGCCCTGCGGCTTGATGATCACCGCCTTGCCGCCGCCGAAGGGCAGGTTGGCCAGCGCGTTCTTCAGGCTCATGCCCTGCGACAGGCGCAGCGCGTCGTTCAGCGCGGCCAGCTCGTTGTCGTAGTTCCAGAAGCGGCAGCCGCCGAAGGCCGGGCCGCGCGCGGTGCTGTGCACCGCCAGGATCGCCTTGAGGCCGGTTTCCGGATCCGCGGCCAGCAGCACGCGTTCGTGCGGCGCCTGGTCGGGCAGGCCGAAGAGGGACGAGGGGATGGCGTCGGTCGAACCGGCGGCGAGGGCGCGGGCGATGTCGGTGATGGCGTTCATGGGAACCTGCACTTGTGATGCTTGAAGAAGACCGGACGCTGACGATCCGGCGGGGGATGTCACGCTTGTGGCGTGCGGGCCGGCAGTTTAAGCCGCTTGGCCCGCCTGTGCCGCAGCAACCACGCCGTCCCCTTGTTGGGCGATTGGCGCACGGATTGGCCCGTGATACACCGGTGTTGCAGAGAAATTCAAAGACGAACGAATCGTCAGGCTGGGAGGTTTCCCCATGTCCATCGACCGCAGCGACGACCGTTACCGGTCGATCGTGGAGGCGATCCCGAGCGCCATCGTGCTCGTGGATCGCCGACGCCGGATCCGGCTGGTCAACCGCAAGGCCGAAGAGCTCTTCGGCTACGCCCGTGACGAGTTGCTCGACGCACCGGTGGAGCTGCTGATACCGAGCCGTTTCCACGGGGAACATCCGCGTCATGTCGCGCAGTTCTTCGCCCAGCCCGAGACGCGGCCCATGGGCGCGGGGCGGGACCTGTTCGGACGGCGCAAGGGGGGCGAGGAGGTGCCGATAGAGATCGGCCTGAGTCCGATCGACACGGACGAAGGCTTGTGCACGCTTGCCTCCATCATCGACATCACCGAGCGCAAGAGCGCGCGGGAACGCTACGAGGACGAACTTCGTCGCAGCAATGCGGACCTGGAGCAGTTCGCCTATGTGGCTTCCCACGATCTGCAGGAGCCGCTGCGCATGGTCGCCAACTACACCGAGCTCCTGGCGCAACGGTATGCGGGGCAGCTCGACGATCGCGCCGACAAGTACATCCACTATGCGTCCGATGGCGCGCGCCGGATGCAGCGGCTGGTGGCGGACCTGCTGGCCTATTCCCGGGTGGGGTCGCAGGGCAAGCCGCTGGCGCCGGTCGCTGCCGGAGAGGTGCTCGCCGCGGTCACGCACGGCCTGCAGCGCCTCCTGCGCGAGTCGGGCGGCGCCGTGGAGGCCGGGCCGCTGCCGCTTGTGCTGGCCGACGAGGTCCAGCTGCACCAGCTGTTGCAGAACCTGGTGAGCAACGCCATCAAGTTCCGTTCGGAGTCGGCGCCTCTCGTGCGCGTCGAGGCGACCCGCGAAGGCCCGCGCTGGCGGTTCAGCGTGAGCGACAACGGCATCGGCATCGACATGCAATACGCTGAACGCGTCTTCCAGATGTTCCAGCGCCTGCACGAGCAGGGGCGTTACGACGGCAGCGGCATCGGTCTGGCGATCGCCAAGCGCATCGTGGAGCGACACGGCGGGACGATCCGGATCGACTCCGAACCGGGGCGCGGCAGCGTCGTCTCCTTCACGCTGTCCGCCGCCCGGCCGGAGGACGCCTCGTGAGCCGGCCGCTCAGCGTCCTCCTGGTCGAGGACAACCCCGGCGACGCCGATCTGGTGATCGAAACCCTGGAGCAAGGCAAGCTGAAACTGGACATCGCCGTGGCGGTCGACGGCGCGCAGGCGCTGGCCCGGCTGCTGCGCCAACCGCCGTTCGAGGCGGTCGTGTCGCCTGACCTCATCCTGCTCGACCTGAACCTGCCCAAGGTGACAGGCCGGGAGGTGCTGGCGCGGATCAAGCAGGAGCCCGGTCTGCGGGAGATCCCGGTGGTGGTGCTGACTTCGTCCGATGCCGAGCATGACATCGTCAGGAGCTACCAGCTCGGGGCCAACTGCTATGTGACCAAGCCCGTGGGGCTGGTGGCGTTCCAGACCATCGTGCAGGCGATCGAGGGTTTCTGGTTCACGGTGGTGAAGCTGCCATGAGCGCGCTGCCCGACGACCTGGGCCGGGAATCCGCGCGCGCGCGCTGGCCGATCCTGCTCGTGGAGGACAACGACGGCGACGCGGACCTGATCGCCGACCTGCTGGCCGAAAGCGGCGCCGTACCGCCGCGGCGGGTGGTGCGTGCGGCGAGACTGGACGAGGCGGTGCGCACGCTGCAGCACCAGCGCGTGTCGGCCATCCTGCTGGACCTGCGGTTGCCCGATGCGCAAGGCATCGACTGCGTGAAGGCGGTCCGGTCGCAGGCGCGCGACACGCCGATCGTCGTGCTCACCGGTCTGGAGGATGACCAGCTCGCGTTGTCCTGCATGACGGCCGGCGCGCAGGACTATCTGTCGAAGCAGGACGTCCGTCCCCGTTCGCTGCTGCGGGCCATCGATTACGCCATCGTGCGCGCCCGCGAGGCCCGCGAGCGGATGCGCTCGCAGGCACTTCGACTGCGCAGCGAGGAACTGCAGCTCGAGAACAAGCGCATCCTGGAGGCCAGCCGCCAGAAGGAACGGGTGCTGGCCAACATGTCGCACGAGTTGCGGACCCCCTTGAACGCGATCATCGGGTTCTCCCAGCTGCTGGGCGACGGGCCCGCCGCGATGGACACGACGGCCGTGCAGCGCTATGCCGGGCACATCCTGACCAGCGGTTGTCATCTGCTGGCGCTCATCAACGACATCCTCGACATGGCGCGCATCGATGCCGGCGGCATCGACCTCCGTCCGGAAGCGACCCGCCTTGTCGATGTCGCGCGCGAAGTGGTCGACATCGTGACGGGCAGCTTCACCGACAAGCCGATGACGGTCCGGCTCGAGATCGGCGACGATCTGGCGAGCGTCTGGACGGATCCGCTGCGCTTGCGGCAGGTGCTTTACAACTATCTGTCCAATGCCTGGAAATTCACGCCGGCCAACGGCGAGATCGTCGTGCGCGGCCAGCGATCCGGCCCTCACGGTTTCCGGATCGGGGTCAGCGACACCGGCCCAGGGATCGCGGCCGCTGATCTGCCACGGCTGTTCACCGAGTTCACGCAGCTGCCGTCGGAGGATCGACGGCGTTATCGAGGCACCGGCCTGGGTCTGGCGCTGAGCAAGCGCATCGTCGAGGCCCAGGGGGGCAGCGTCGGCGTGATGAGTTCGCCGGGCCATGGGTCGACGTTCTTCGCCGAACTGCCCGACCTTGCCGCGGCAGACCTCAACGCCCCATGAAGGCGTCCGCCCGCAGCGTCACGACCAAGGTGTCGCGGTGGCCGGCATGCGCGGGATCGAAGGGCTGGATGGGCGTGGTCTCGTGGATGACCCGCTCGTCGTCGAGCAGCAGCAGCGTCCACGGCTCCATCATCGTGAAGCGCTGGCCACGCGGGCCGTCGGCCTCGAAGACGCGCGACTCGCCGCCCTTGATGCCCTGGCGCGCCAGCATGAACACCGCCACCAGGTCCACGCCGTCGCGGTGCGCGCCCTCGGGCGTCGGCCGGCCGATGCCGCCGGCGGTGTCGATGCGGAACTGGTGCGCCTCGACGAACCAGGGCCGCGCGCCCTTGAGCCGGTCCGCCACCGAGGCCAGGCCCAGCAGCAGCCGCGGCCAGATCGGCAGGTCGACCGCGGCGGGATCCATCGGCTCGAACCAGCGTTCGATGCCGCCGTGCAGCGCGTTGTAGTCCACCGGCTGCCAGTGCGCGCGATGCGGCGCCAGCCGCACGGACGGATCGGCCTGTGCGTCCACCACGAAGCTCGCATGCCGCCGGAACCGGTAGCGGCCGCCGTCGCGCAGGTAGGCGTCGGGGGGCAGGTCGTTCCAGAAGGTCTGCAGCCCGCGCAGGTCGCCGGCCTGGCAGTGCAGCCAGTGCGTCAGGCTCTCGGGTGCGATGACCGTGTGACCGAGGTCCTGCAGTTGCTGCTCGAACTGCGCGGCGCTGGAATAGGGCGGCGGGAAATGCTTCATGTCCGAAAGTATGGAACGCCGCGCACCGCCATGGCGCATGTCACGCCGGGAAGGGGGACTTGCGCGGGCGCTAGGTGGACGTGCTCAGCCCGCGTGCTTGTCCAATTCGGAGGTGAACGCGTCGGCGTAGAACTCCTCGGCGGGCAGGCCGCAGGCGGCGACGAAGTCGCGCTGCGCGGACTCCACCATCACCGGCGCGCCGCAGGCATAGACCTGGTGCTTCGACAGGTCGGGCAGATCCGCCATCAGGACCTGATGGACGAAGCCGGTGCGGCCGGTCCAGCCGTCCTCCGCCTTGGGTTCGGACAATACCGGCACGTAGGTGAACGAGGGCATCGCGGCGGCGGTCGCCTCCGCCCAGTCGTGCAGGTACAGATCGGCCTTGGACCGGCAGCCCCAGTACAACGTCACCGGGCGGGTGATGCCCTGGTCCTGGATGCGCTCCAGGATCGCCTTGATCGGCGCGAAGCCCGTGCCGGACGCGAGCAGCACGATCGGCTTGTCGCTGTCCTCGCGCAGGAAGAAGCTGCCGAAGGGGCCTTCCATGCGCAGGATGTCCTTTTCCTTGAGGGCGCCGAAGACGTGGTCGGTGAACTTGCCGCCCGGCATGTGGCGGATGTGCAGCTCGATCGCCGGCGGCGTGCCGAGCCGGCTCGGCGCGTTCGCCATCGAGTAGCTGCGACGGGCGCCGTCGCGCAGGATGAACTCGACGTACTGGCCGGCGCGGTACTGCAGGTTCTGGTTGGCCGGCAGTTGCAGCCGGATCACGGCGACGTCGCCGGCCGGCTTCTCGACCGTGATCACGCGGCTGGGCAGCTTCAGCACCGGGAACTCGCCGGCGCCAGGCACCGTGCGGGCCTCGACCGTGCAATCCGTCTGCGGCTTCGCGCAGCAGGTGAGGATGAAGCCGGCGGCTTCGTCCTCCGGCGGCAGCGCCTTGGTCTGGTGCTCGCCGTGCACGACCTGACCCTCCATGAGCCGGCTCTTGCAGGAGCCGCAGGCGCCGTCCTTGCAGCCGTAGGGCAGGCCGATGCCCTGGCGGATGGCCGCGGCCAGCACGGTTTCGTCGTCGTCGACGGTGAAGTTGCGGCCGGCGGGCAGTACGGTGACCTGGAAGCTCATGGTGCGGGGGTGACTAAACTAACCCGCCATTTTGCCCCAGCCCGCCAAGACCCCATGCCCGGTGCCAATCCCGCTTCGCCTGCCGTCAACCGCCGTCGTCGCCGCGGCCGCCTGCTGATCGTCGGATGCGGCGACATCGGGAGGCGGGTGCTGCGGCAACTGGCCGGGCGGTGGACGGTGTTCGCCCTGACCAGTACCGCGGCGCGGGTCGATGAACTGCGTGCCGCCGGCGCGATCCCGCTGATCGGGAACCTGGACGACGCCGCGTCGCTGGGCCGGCTGGCGGGGCTCGCGGACCGCGTGCTGCACCTGGCGCCGCCGGCCGCCCAGGGGCGCACGGATGAGCGTACCCGGCGTCTGCTGCAGGCACTGTCGCGTTCCGCGGCGCCGGCGCGTCTGGTCTATGCGAGCACCAGCGGCGTCTACGGCGACTGCGCCGGTGCGCGCATCGACGAGACGCGCACCGTGAATCCGTCGAACGACCGCGCCTGGCGCCGCGTCGATGCCGAGGACCAACTGCGCCAGTGGGGCCGCGTGACCGGCGCGTCGGTGACCGTCCTGCGCGTGCCCGGCATCTACGCGTTCGACCGGGAAGGCGGACATCCGCGCGAGCGGCTCGGCAAGGGGCTGCCGGTCCTGGCCCGCGAGGACGACGTCTTCACGAACCACATCCAGGCCGACGACCTGGCCCGTGCCTGCCTGCTGGCGCTGATGCGCGGCCCGGCGCAGCGCGTGCTGCACGCGAGCGACGACAGCGCACTGCTCATGGGCGACTACTTCGAGCTGGCCGCGTCCTTGTGCGGCATGGCGCCGCCGGCGCGCGTGACGCGGGCGGAGGCGCCCGGCGTGTTCTCACCGATGCAGATGAGCTTCATGAACGAGTCGCGCCGGATGGACAATCGGCGGCTCAAGCGCGAGCTGCGCCTGCGGCTGCGGTATCCGACGCCTCGCGAGGGGCTGCTCGCCGTAGAGGACTGAAGCGCAGGACCGCTCAGCGACGGCGGCTGCCGCGCCAGTAGTTGATCATCAGCCAGGCGCCCAGCATGCCGCCCAGGTGGGCGAAGTGGGCGATGCCGCTGCCGCCGCTGATGCCCAGGAAGAGTTCGAGCGCGCCGAAGATGGCGACGAAGTACTTGGCCTTCATCGGGATGGGCGGGAACAGCGGCATGATGACCCGGTCCGGGAACAGCAGCCCGTACGACAGCAGCAGCCCGAACAGCGCGCCGGAGGCGCCCACCGTGGGCGCGAACGAGCCCATCAGCAGCGTGAACACCAGCTGCGCCACCGCGGCGGTCAGCGCGCTGGCCACCAGCAGCTGCGCGTAGCGCTTGCCGCCCCAGATCGTCTCCAGTTCGGAGCCGAACATCCAGAGGCCGAACATGTTGAAGAACAGGTGCGCGAAGCTGCCGTGCAGGAAGGCGTAGCTGATGGGTTGCCAGAACTCGAATCTGCCGGAGTTCAACGGCCACAGCGCCATCATGAAATTCATCTGGCCGAAGGGGGCGTAGATGAACGGGAGACAGAACAGGCCCACGCAGATGAGCATGAAGGCCTTGGTCACCGGAGGAATGAAGGGCATGAGTCGGGCGTCTTCAGAAAGCACCGCGAGCGGCGCGTTGGGAAGGCGCAATGGGCCTGGAATCCAGCCAATGCGTTCGGACCAGTGTAGCCGCGCCGTGCGCAGGCCCCGGATCGGCCCGCGCACGGCGACGCATCGGCTTTTGCGTCAGTGCGACTTGGCCAGCGTGAACGTCGAGTTGGCGCTCGAGTTCCCGTGGGACACGGTCGTCACCGCCGCAGGCACGTTGAAGCTTGCCAGGGCTTGGACCAACGGCGCGACGCTGCTCGTCGACGCGGCGACCGGCGTGAGGTAGCCCGCGTGCTTCGCGTCGGCGCTCTTCAGCGCGATCGACCGGTGCACCGCGTCAAGCCCTTGCAGCGAACCGCTCGACAGGTGGTTGATCGCGCTGGCCGGAAGTCCCGCGAATGCACCGGACGACAACGCGTTGAGCCACTTCGCATCGACCTTGGACCAGTTGCTTGTCGCGGCGATCTTGAGCGCCTGGTGCGGCCGCAGCGCGGCGACCGCGCTGGCGGAGAGCGTCTCGATGGCAGGCAGGTGGGCCACCTGTTTCCCGTTCATGGCGCGGAGGGTGTCCGCGCTCAGCCCCTTGACGGTCGCCGCGGGCAGCTTGCTCAGATCCGCGGGTTTGACGGAGGACAGCGCCGCCGGCGAGAGCGCGTTCACGTCGGCGGCCGTCATCCGGCTCCAGTCCGTGGGGGTGACGGGGGGCGTCGGGTCGAGCATGGCGGCGTGTGCACCGTCGGCGAGTTTCCGGGCAAGGTCGTGACGCGTCGTATCAAGCCCTTGAAGCGCCTCCTTCGTCATCTGGTTGATGCCGGCGGCCGGGATGGCGGCGAAGGCCGAGGCGGGCAGGGCGTTGAGCTGATCGGCCGACATCCAGCCCCAGGAGATGGCGACGGACGGCACCTGCGCTGCGGTCAGTCCGCTGAAGGCTTCTGCGGTCAGCCAGTCGGGATGCTCCATGGCGGCGATCTGCTGCGCCGTCATGGCGTGGAGGGTCGAAGCGGAGAGGCCCTGCTCGGCGGCCGACCACTCGATGTCCTTGATGCCCTGAGCCGGCAGCGCGGCGATGGCCTGCGGCGTCATCGCGTTGATCTGCGCGGCCGACATCGCGCCCCACGAGCCGGCGATGGCCGGGACCTGCGCCGCGTTCAGCGCGCCGAAGGCGGCGACGGACAGTTGCTCCGGATGCGGGATCGCCGCGATCTGCTGAGGGCTGAGCGCGGCCACGGTGGCGGCGCTCAGGCCCTGGATCGTCGAGGCGGGGAGCTTCTGCAGATCCGCCGGCGCCACGGCGGCCAGGGCCTTCGGCGACAGCGCATTGACGTCGGACGCGGTGATCGTGCTCCAGTCCACCGCCGGCTTGACGGGCGTCGGATCGAGGATCGCCGCATGAGCGGCGTCGGCGAGCTTCAGGGCCAGGTCGTGATGGACCTTGTCCAGCCCCTGGAGCGCCTCCTTCGACATCTGGTTGATGCCCGCGGCGGCGATGGCGCCGAAGGCGTCCGGCGTCATGGCGTTGAGTTGACCGGCCGACATCCGTCCCCAGGCGGCGGTGATGGCGGAGACCTGCGCGGCGGTCAGCGCGCCGAAGGCGGCGATGGACAGTTGCTCGGGATGCGGGAGCGCGGCGATCTGCTGCGGGCTGAGCGCGGCCACGGTGGCAGTGCTGAGGCCCTGGATCGTCGACGCGGGGAGCTTCTGCAGGTCGGCCGGCGCGATGGCGGCCAGCGCCTGCGCCGACAGCGCGTTCATGCCTGCGGCGGTGACCTGGGTCCAGTCCGTCACCGCGGCGGGCGCCGTCTTGATGTAGCCCGCGTGCGTGGCGTCGGCGGACCGCAGCGCGATGTCGCGATGGATCGCATCCAGCCCCTGGAGGGAGGCCTTGGTCATCTGGTTGATGCCGGCAGCGGGAACGGCGCCGAACGCTTCCGGAGACAGGGCGTTGAGTTGCGCGGCCGACATCCAGTACCACGAGACGGCGATGGACGGAACCTGCGCCGCCGTCAGTCCGCCGAACGCGGCGACGGACAACTTGTCTGGGTGGGCGAATGCGGCAACCAGCTGTGGCGTCATCGCGTGGATGGTCGAGTCGGAGAGACCCTGGAAGGCGGCCGAGGACATGTTCTGCACGGCCTTCACCGGCAGGGCGGCGACCGCCTGCGGCGACAGCGCGTTGAACCAGTCGGCGGATTGGTAGCTCCAGGACGTATTCAGGACGGGGATCTGGGCGGCGGTGAGGCCGGCCGCGCCGGCCGGGCTCAGCCAGTCCGGATGCGCGATCGCGGCGATCTGCTGCGTCGTCATCGCACCGACCGCGGCGGCGCCGAGTCCCTGGAGGACGGCCTGCGGCAGGGTCCCGATGCTCGCGACGGGCAGGGCGGCGATGGCCGCGGCCGACAGGCCGTTGTACCAGTCCGCGCTGAGGACCTTCGTCTGCGCGGCGAGCAGTCCGGCGACCGCGGACGCGGACAACTGATCGAGATGCGGCAGCGCCAGCAGCTGTTGCGAGCTCATGATCTGCAGGGTCGCCGCGCTCAGACCGTTGACGGTCGAGCCGCACAGTTGCTTCAACGCCGTCGGCGAGATGGCCGCGATCATGGCCGCCGACTGGCTGTTGATCCAGTCCGCGCTCACCGTGGACCAGTCGGTGGCGGCGAAGTGCGCGAAGGCGCTGCCGTATTCGATCGGCGATTCCATCACCACGAACTCACCGTTGCCGCTGATGGCGTCGAGTTCTTCCGGCGAGATCTCGAAGACGTAGTTCGATCCCCAGGGGTTCCGGAAGATGTACTTGTGATTGACCTCGTCGATGCCGGTGATCGCGAAGGCGTGTCCGCTCACCATCTGCGTCGAGCCGTCCGCACCCTTGGAGGATTTGCCGTAGGACGCATAGGTCACGATGCCCGAACCGTCCTCGAGCGCGGCCTTGACCGCTTCCCATCCCGACGTGCCGGAGGAAAAGCTCTTGCTGCTGCCGCCGGTCAGCGTCTTCATGGCCCGGGCCGAGATGCCGCCGTCGAGTTGTCCTATGTCGTTGTTCCAGTTTTTGTAGCCGTCGCCCTGCAGCAGCCCGCTGGCGCTGGCTTCCACGAACGCGTCCTCGATCAGCCGCGCCCAGCCGCCGGCGGCGGTGCTTGCGCCGTAGTTGGCCACCTTGCCGTCGACGGTGACGAAGACCGGCTTGTCGGCGCTGCCGTCGTAGAACTTGACGGCATAGGTGCCGTTGCCATTCGAACTGATCAGGCCGTTGAGCCGCTCCGGTGCGGTGGCGGCAAGGGCCTCCAGCGAGGAGATCAGCCAGCAGTCACCGAGCTGGCCCTGCGCCACGCCGACCGCGGCCTGCTGGACGGAGCCGTTGAACAGCGGACTGTCGGTCACATCGGCGTATCCGTTGGCGGTCGGGTTGTTGGTGCCCAGGAACCACTTGCACACGGCTTGGTTGAACGAGTCCGCGCTCATGTTCACCTGGACGCCCATGCTGCCCATCAGGGACGACACATAGGTCTGATTGCCGGCAGCGCCCTTGGCCGAGGCGAGCGTGTTGTTGAAGGCGTCGAACTGCGCGGCGCTCAGACCGTCGGAACCGATGTTCGAACACATCAGCTGAAGCTTGGACAGCACGCTGTCGTAGTTGACCGACGCGTCCTTGGAGGCCATGTCGATGTAACCGGCATGCATTTCATCCGCGCTCTTGAGCGCGATCGCGCGGCGCGTGGCGTCCAGGCCTTGCAGCGCGGCCAGCGACATCTGGTTGATGCCGGCGGCGGGGATCGCGGCAAAGGCCTCGGGCGACAGCGCGTTGAGCCAGCGGGCACTGGTGGAGTCCCAGTCGGTGGTGGTCTGCAGCTGTTCCGGACGCAGCTTGCCGACCGCCGACAGCGGGATCCAGTCGTTGTCCGCGATGGCGGCGAACTGGGCCGCCGTCATGGCCTGGAAGTCGGCATCGGACAGGCCGCGGACGACCGCCGCGCCGAGCGAGCCGATCGCTGCGGCGGGCACGGCGGAGAACGCGCTGGTCGACAAGCCGTTCATCCAGGCCGACGACATCTTGCTCCACGCCGCCGGAGCGATCGCGGACACCTGCTGCGCGGTGAGTCCGCCGACGGCGGCAGGGGCCAGCCATTCGGGATGCTTCAGCGCGGTGATCTGCGCTGCGGACATCGCGGCCACCTGACCGCTCGTCAGGTATTGGTAGTGCGACTGATCGAGCGAGGCGAGCGACGCGGTCGGGATCTGCTGGATCTGTTCCGCGGTCAGTGCGCCGAATGCGGCTTCACTCAGGGCGTTGGGTTTGGTGAGGTCGGTCATGATGATGGAGGGCCGTGGCAGGGAAGTGAACGGGGGGAGCCGGGCGGGGAAATCGTGCGGGGCTTTCAACGCTCGCGCAGGCTCTCGCGCTGGTGCTGGATCAGCGGCGACAGGAGGTAGTCGATGACGCGTCGCGTGCCGGTGCGGATGTCCACGGTGCCGGACATGCCCGGGCCGATCGGCATGCGTCGGCCTTCGACATCGAGGGCGGTCTGATCGAGCGTCACGGTGACGGCGTAGATCGGTCCGCGTTTCTCGTCCTGCAGCGCGTCGCGCGAGACGTGGTCGACGCGGCCGGGAACCGTGCCGTAGCGCGTGTAGTCGAAGGCGTCGATCTTCACGGCGACTTCCTGGCCCTCGCGCACGAAACCGACATCGCGATTTTCGATGAAGGCCTCGAACTGCACGCGGCTGTTCAGCGGCACGATCTGCATCAGCGGTTGGGCCGCCGGAATCGCCGCGCCGACCGTGTGCGTCGTCAACTGCTGGACGGTGCCGTCGACCGGCGAGCGCAGCTGCAGCAGCGATTGGCGCGCGGCGGCCTTGAGCACGTCCTGGCGCGACGCCTGCGTGACGCGGGCGGCCTCGGCCAGGCGATCGTCCGCCTGCTTGCGGGTCGTGGCGGTCAGCTCGCGCAACTGGCTGCGGGCCTGGGAAAGCTGGCCTTCCAGCTCGATGCGGGTCATCTTCCTCTGCAGGAAGGCGTCCTGCGCCACGTCCCGCGTCCGGGCCAGTTCCGCGTACTCGCGTTCCCGGTCGACCGCGATCGGCAGGGCGCCGGTGAACCGCGCGATATCCGTCGTCAGGTGGTCGCGGCGGGCGGCGTAGTCGTTCCAGGCGCTGGACAGGGACTGCTCAGCCTCCTGCCGGCGTTGCGCGGACAACTCGGCCAGCGCGGGCAGACGCGGCGCGCGGCCCGTGTTCAGCGCGTCGATCAGCGCGGTCTGGACGGCCACCTGCACGGCGGCGGCCTGGCGCTCGCCTTCGGCCTTCTCCAGCTCGCTGTCGACTTCCCGGTTGTCCAGCTCGATCAGCAGTTGTCCGGCGCGTACCTGCTGGTTCTCGGTCACGTGAAGGACGCGGACGCTGGCGACCTGCGTCGAGGAGATCGTCTTGCTCTCGCCGTTGACGGCGACCTTGCCCTGGCCGACGGTCACGATGTCGACGCGGCTGAAGAAGGACCACGCCAGCGTCGACACGACGATCAGCATCAGGATGCGGGCCACCCAGCGCCCGGCAGGGGACACCGGGCTGGCCTGCAGGGCGAGCGCGGCGGGCAGGAACTCGGCCTCGCGGGCCGTCCGACGCGGGGTCTTGTCGGCGGCCTCGTGTCGCCAGGCTTCCCGGACGACGGTGACGTAGCGGCCTATCAGGTCGGCGGCGGCCTGGGCTCGATGGAGCGCGTTCATGCGGTCACCTCGCGGGCGCCGTGCTGCAGCGCATTCAGGTGGGTGTAGATGCCCTTCGGGTCCGCCAGCAGGTCCTGATGGGTGCCGAACTCGGCGATCTCGCCGCGCTCCATCACCACGATGCGGTCGGCGTCCCGGACCGCCGACAGGCGGTGGGCGATGATCAGGACGGTGCGGCCCTCGCAGATGGCGCGCATGTTGTCCTGGATGATCTTTTCGGACTCGTAATCCAGCGCGCTGGTCGCCTCGTCGAAGATCAGCACGCGCGGGTTGCCGATGAGTGCTCGGGCGATGGCGATGCGCTGGCGCTGTCCGCCGGACAGGCCGGTGCCGTGCTCTCCGACCATGGTGTCGTAGCCGTCGGGCAGTCCGCAGATGAAGTCGTGGGCGCCGGCCAGCTTGGCGGCGCGGATGACCGCCTCGATGGGCAGCGTGGGATCGATCAGGGCGATGTTCTCGCGGATCGATCGGTTGAACAGCACGTTGTCCTGCAGCACGACGCCGACCTGGCGCCGCAGCGAGGCGGTGTCGACGACCGAGATGTCCTGGCCGTCGATCAGCACGCGTCCGCGGTTGGGGACGTACAGGCGCTGCACGAGCCGGGTCAGGGTGCTCTTGCCCGAGCCGGAGCGGCCGACGATGCCGATGACCTGGCCTGGCTCGACCCGGAGACTGACGCCGCGCAGCACATCCGGCGCGTCGGGTTTGTAGCGGAAGGCGACGTTGTCGAACTCGATCGCCCCCTGCAGCCGCGGCAGCCGGGTCTTGGCGCCGGCGATCTCCGGCTGCGCATTCAGCACATCGCCCAGGCGCGCCACCGAGATGCCCACCTGCTGGAAGTCGTTCCAGAGTTGGGCCAGCCGCAGGATCGGGCTGGAGACCTGGCCCGCGAGCATGTTGAAGGCGACCAGTTCGCCCACGCTCAGCTTGCGGTCGATGACCAACATGGCGCCGGCCCACATGATGGCGGCGCTCACCAGCTTGCTGATCAAGGTCACGCCGCTGCTGGCGATGGTGGCGACGTTGTTGACCGACTGGCCCGCGGTGACGTAGCCGGCCAGCTGCTGTTCCCACTTCTGGATCCAGCGCGGTTCAACGGCCATCGCCTTCACCGTGTCGATGCCGCTGATGGTTTCGACGAGGAAGGACTGGTTTTCCGATCCCTTGTTGAACTTGACGTCCAGGCGCGCGCGCATCACCGGCGTCACGGCCACCGACAGGACGAGGTACAACGGGATCGACAGCGCGACGATCAGCGTCAGCGTCGGGCTGTACCACAGCATCACGCCGAAGAAGATCACGGAGAACACCAGGTCCAGCACTAGCGTCAACGCGTTGCCGGTGAGGAAGGAGCGGATGTTCTCGAGCTCGCGGATGCGGGCCACCGAATCGCCCACGCGACGCGCCTGGAAGTAGGCCAGGGGCAGCGCGACCAGATGCCGGAACAGGCGTGCGCCCAGTTCGACGTCGAGCTTGTTGCTGGTGTGGGAGAAGACCCAGGAGCGGATGCCGGTGAGCACCACCTCGAAGACCGTGGCCGCGATCAGTCCGACCGCCACCACGTCCAGCGTGCGCATCGCGTGGTTGACAAGGACCTTGTCCATGACGACCTGGAAGAACATCGGCGTGACCAGGCCGATGAGCTGGATCACCAGCGAGATCGCCAGGATCTCGGTCAGGATGCGGCGGTAACGGACGATGGCCGGGATGAACCAGGTGAAATCGAACTTCGCCATGTCGCCGGCGAAGCTCGCCTTGCTCGCGAAATAGATCAGCGTGCCGGTCCAGCGTGCGAGGAAGTCCTCGACCGACAGGATCCTCGGTGCCTGGCCGGGATACTGGATCAGCAGCTGCGGCGGCTGCCCTTCCTGCTGGCGGTACTGCGCAACGACCAGGTAGTCGCCCGTGCGCTTGTCCTTGGCGATTGCGGGCAGCGGCGCCTGCCGCAGGCGGTCCGGCGCCTGACGTACCGCCTTCGCCTTCAGCCCGAGCGATTGGGCGGCCAGCAGCAGCGTCTGCCGATTGAACGGGTCGTTTCCGTATCGATGGCGCAACTGGGCCTCGTCGGCCGCGACGCCGTGCAGCGAGGCGATCGCCAGCAGGCAGTGAAGGCCGGTGTCGGGCTTGGGAACGTCTGGGGCGATGTCCGTGATCGTCGTGTCCATGGTGGGCTCGCGGCGGCCGGTCGTCGTGACGACCGGCTGGGAGTGGAGGAACGCCGCGGGCCGGTATCGGCGCCCGCGGCGAAAGGCGGCGTCAGTGCGTCTTGACGAGCGTGAACGGGGCGTTCGCGCTGGTGGTCCCGTGGACGGTGGTCGTCACCGCCGGAGGGACGTTGAAGCTCGCCATGGCCTGGACGAGCGGCGCGGCGCTGCCCGTCACCGCCGGAGCGGGCGCGGGCGTGAGGTAACCGGCGTGCGCCGCGTCGGCGCGCTGCAACGCGAGGTCGTGGTGTGCCGCATCGAGTCCCTGCAGGGACGCCTTCGTCATCTGATTGATGCCGGCGGTGGGGATGGCAGCGAAGGACGCGGCGGGCAGGGCATTCAGCTGGTCAGCCGACATCCAGCGCCACGAGATGGCAATGGCGGGCGTCTGCGTGGCAGTGAGCGCGCCGAAGGCGGCCGGCGCGAGCCAGTCGGGATGCGCCATGGCCGCGACCTGTTGCGTGGTCAGGGCCTGGACGGCCGACGCCGACAAGCCGGCGTACGTGGCCTTCGTCATGTCCCGGATGCCCTGGAGCGGTACGGCGGCGAGGGCGTCGGCGGGCAGGGCGTTGAACTGCGCGGCGGACATCCAGCCCCACGAGATGGAGACGGCCGGCACCTGGGCCGCGGTGAGTCCGCTGAAGGCATCGGCGGACAGCCAGTCCGGATGTTCCATGGCGGCGATCTGCTGCGGCGTCATGGCGTGCACGGTCGAGGCGGAGAGGCCCTTCTCGGCAGCCGACCACTCGATGTCCTTGATGCCCTGGGCCGGCAGCGCGGCGATGGCCTGCGGCGACATCGCGTTGATCTGCGCGGCCGACATCTGGTCCCAGGAGGCGGCGATGGCCGGCACCTGCGACGCGGTCAGCGCGCCGAAGGCGGCCACGGACAGCTGCTCGGGATGAGGGATCGCTGCGATCTGCTGCGGGCTGAGCGCGGCCACGGTGGCGGCGCTCAGTCCCTGGACCGTGGCCACGGGCAGCTTCTGCATGTCGGACGGGACGATGGCCGCCAGTGCTTGCCCGGTCAGCGTGTTCATGCCGGCCGCGGAGATCGTGGACCAGTCCGTCGGCGGGGCGACCGGAGGGGGATTGAGGATGGCCGCGTGGGCGGCATCTGCGAGCTTCAGTGCCAGGTCGTGATGCGTCTTGTCCAGGCCTTGGAGGGACTCCTTGCTCATCTGGTTGACGCCCGAGGCGGCAATGGCGGCGAAGGCCTGGGGTGACAGGGCATTGAGCTGGTCGGCCGACATCAGGCCCCAGGCGGCGGTGATGGCCGGGACCTGGGTCGCGCTCAGGGCGGCGCAGGCGGCCACCGAGAGCAGCTCAGGATGTGGCAGCGCGGCGATCTGCTGCGGGCTGAGCGCGGCCACGGTGGCAGCGCTCAGGCCCTGGACCGTCGAGGCGGCCAGCCGCTGCAGGTCGGCGGGATCCACGGCAGCCAGTCCCGCTGCCGACAGCGCATTCATGCCGGCGGCGGAGACCTGACTCCAGTCCGTGGTTGCCGCGGGCGCCGTCTTGATGTAGCCGGCGTGTGTGGCGTCGGCGGACCGCAGGGCGATGTCGCGATGAATCGCGTCCAGGCCTTGCAGGGAGGTTTTCGTCATCTGGTTGATGCCGGCGGCGGAGATGGCGGCGAACGCCTCGGGCGACAGGGCGTTGAGCTGGTCGGCCGACATCCAGTACCAGGACACGGCGACGGACGGCACCTGCGCCGCGGTCAGTCCGCCGAAAGCGGCGGCGGACAGCTTGTCCGGGTGGGCGAAGGCGCCGATATGCTGCGGCGTCATCGCGTGGAGGGTCGAGGCGGCCAGACCCTGGACCGCGGCGGAGGACATGTTCTTGATGGCATCGACCGGAAGGGCGGCGACGGCTTGCGGCGTCAGCGCGTTGAACCAGTCGGCCGTCTGGTAGCTCCAGGACGTATGCAGGGACGGAATCTGCGCGGCGGTGAGTCCGGCCGCTCCGACCGGACTCAGCCAGTCGGGATGTGCCATCGCGGCAATCTGCTGCGGTGTCAGTGCGCCCACCATGGCCGCGCTGAGCTCCTGATACTGGGACTTGGAGAGCGATGCGATCCATGCCACCGGGAGGGCAGCAATGGCCTGGGCCGACAGCGCGTTCACCCACCCGGTTCCTACTGCCGACAACTGGTCCTTCGACAGACCGGCGATCGCTGTTGCGGAGAGCTGGTCCGGATGCGACAGCGACTGCAGTTGTTGCGTGCTCCAGAGGTGCAGGGTTGATGCGCTCAAGCCCTGGATCGCGGCCGCGGACAGTTGGCCCAGCGCCTGTGGCGTGATGGCGGCGATCATGGCCGGTGCCTGGGCGTTGATCCAGTCGGCGCTCACCTGGGACCAGTCAGTGCCGGAGAAATGCGCGGCGGCGCTGCCGTACTCCGACGGGGTCGAGAGGACGGTGAACTCCCCGCTGCCGGCGATGGCATCCAGTTCCGCCGGCGAAAGCTCGAACACGAGATCGGGGCTCCAGGGGTTGCGGAAGATGAACTTGTGGTTGGCCTCGTCAATACCGATGACGGAGAACGCGTGACCGCCCACCAGGTTGGTCTTGCCGTCGCTCCCGGTGGAGACCTTGTCGCTCGACCCATAGCTCACCAAGGCGCATCCGCTGTCGAAGGCCGCCTTGACGGCGTCCCAGGCTTCGGCGCCGGTGTCGAAGTTTGCGTAGTCGTGGCCGCCTGCGATGGATCTCAAGGCATAGCCCGAGACTCCGCCATCCAGTTCCGCGGTCTGATTGGCCCACGGCGTGGCGTAGCCGTTCCCCTGCAACAGGCCGTTGGCGCACGCCGACACGTACGCTTCCTCGACCAGTCTCCCCCAGGCGCCGGCACCTGTGCCGGCGCCGTATCCGGCGACCTTGCCGTCAACCGTGACGAACACAGGCTGGGTGCCGCCGTTGAAGAACTTGACAGCGTAGGTGCCGTTGCCGTTCGAACTGATCAGGCCATTGAGGCGCTCCGGCGAATCCGCCGCGATGTCTTCCAGCGAGGAAATCAGCCAGCAGTCTCCGAGTCCGCCCTGTGCCAGATGGTTGGTGGCCTGCTGGATGGAGCCGACGAACAGCGGCTGGTCGGAGAGGTCGACGTAGCTGTCGGCGACGGCACTGTTTGTGCCCAGGAACCACTTGTCGACGGACTGCCTGAAAGCGTCCGCGCTCATCGTCGCCTGCACGCCGTCGCGGAGCATGTTGCCCATCAGCGACGACACGTAGCTCGGATCTCCTGTCACGCTCCGGGAAGCGGCGAGCGTGTTGTTGAAGGCATCGAACTGCGAGGCGGTCATACCGTCGGCGCCGATGTTCATGCACATCAGCTGCAGGTTCGCCAGCACGCTGTCGTAGTTGACCGAGGCATCCTGGGACGCCATATCGATGTAGCCCGAGTGGATCTCGTCCGCGCTCTTGAGCGCGATGGCGCGTCGCGTGGCGTCCAGCCCCTGCAGGGCGGCCAGCGACATCTGGTTGATGCCGGCCGGAGGGATGGCGGCGAAGGCTTCGGGCGAAAGGGCATTGAGCCAGCGCGCACTGGCGGAGTCCCAATCCGTGGCAAGACGCAGCTGCTCCGGCAGCAACTTGCCGACGGCCGACAGGGGCACCCAGTCGGTGTCGGCGATGGCCGCGAACTGGGCGGCCGTCATTGATTGGAAAGTCGCGTCCGGCAGGCTGCGGATGTCCGCGGCATTCAGATTGGCGATTCCCGCGGCCGGGATGGCGGCGAAGGCGGCGGGCGCGAGCGCGTTCAGCCATGCCGGCGACACCTTGCTCCACGCCTGAGGCGCGATCGCCGCGATGGCGGCCGGCGTGAACGCGGCGACGGCGTTTGGCGACAGCATCTCGGGATGGGCGAGCGCGGCCGCCTGCTGCGACGTCATGGCGCCCACGGCCGCCGCGCCGAGTCCCTTGACCGCGGCATCCGACAGCTGCGCGATGCCGGCGGGCGGGACGCCGGCGAAGGCGGCGGGGGTGAGGGCATTGAGCCAGTCCGCCGACATCCAGCCCCACGAGACGCCGATGGCGGCCACTTGCGGGGCGGTGAGGCCGCTCACCACCGCCGGGGACAGCTGGTCGGGGTGCGGGATGGCCGCGACCTGCTGGACCGTCATGGCGTGGATCGTTGACGCGGACAGTCCTTGCCTCGCGGTCGACGACATTTCCTGGATTGCGCTCACCGGCAGCGCCGCGACGGCCTCGGGCGTCAGGGCGTTGAACCACGCCGGCGAGCAGTACCACCAGGCATCCTTGAGTTGAGGAATCTGAGCGGCGGTGAGGCCGCTGACTGCCGCCGGCGTCAACCAGTCCGGGTGGGCCAGGGCGGCGATCTGCTGTGGCGTCATCGCGGCGATCTGTGCGGCTGTCAGCCATTGGCAATGCGTCTTGTCGAGGCCGTTGAGCGCGGACGTCGATAGCTGCTGGATCTGGACCGCGGCCAGCGCGCTGAAGGTGGCTTGATCGAGGGAGTTGGGTTTGGTGAGGTCGGTCATGGTGGCGGTCTGCAGGGGGAGGGGCGGTCCCGGCCGGCCTGCGTCAGGCGGCGAGGGGCCGAAGCGACGGGCGTGATGCGCGGCGTCAGCGGGAGGGGAATGCGTCGGTCTTTACGGATGCGAGGTCCGTGCTGCCGCGCCATTGGCCGATATCGGCCAGCAGTTTCAAGCGCGCGGCGTGCCACAGCGATTCACATTGCGCCTGGGATTCCAAGGCATCGCTGAGAGCGTTCTGGGCATTGATCAATTCGAGAATGTCGCCGACGCCTCGTTGATAGCGGTTGTCGGCTGATTCGAGGGCGGCATTGGCGGTATCCAGCAGCTGCTTCGAGGCATCCAGTGATGCCCGTGAGGAGCGGACATCCGACACGGCGGTGACGAGTTCGCTCAATACCTGCTGTTCGACGTCGACGACCTGCGCTTCGGAGGTCTGCGCCTGCGCGCGAGCGCGCTGGACCTGGTACTTGTTGGAATATCCGTCGAATATGGGAATATTCACGGTGAATCCGGCGGAGAGGGTGCTTGAACGACCGGCGGCGGGCACCTGGTTCGACGATCCATTGCGCTGATGGGACAGGCTGAAATCGACCGTGGGCCGCCCCTGGGAGAGCGTTGCCGAAACCTTCCGGTTGTCGGCGTCACGCTGCGCGCGTGCCGCCAGGATGGCCGGATGATTCAGGCGGGCGTCGTCCAGCAGGGCGGCCAGCTCGGGCAGGGGCGTGTCGTCGACGGATTGGGGACGAGGCGGCAGGGTGAGCGGTGTACCCACAGCTGCGCCGATCACGTAGCCCAGGGAGGAAAAGGATTTGTCCACGTCCGACTGGGCACGTTGACGGGCCAAGCGCGCGCGGGCCAGCGCGGTTTCAGCCTGGAGCGTGTCGCTGCGGCCGGCGATGCCCCGTTCCTCGCGACGTTCGGCGGCCGCCAGCGTGCGGGCGGCCTGGCGGGCGGCCTGCTGTCTTGCCTCCAGGGTGGCCCGAGCCTGCAGCGCGGCGAAATAGGCCTGGATGGTTTCGTCGACTGTCTTGCGCACGGCGTCGTCGCGGCTCGCGACCGCCGCCGCCAACTGGCTGTCGGCGGAGGACTGGTTGGCCGCGCGTTCGCCGAAATCGAACAGGCGCCAGTTCACGCCGACGGATCCGCCCAGGCCGCGCATCCGGCTCGTCGCATCGATGGTGCCGGGCGTGCGTGTCGTGGAGTCCTGAGCGAGCAGGCTGGCGTTGACGGTCGGCAGCGAGGCGGCGCGGGCGATGCCGACCTCGGCGGTGCGCGCCTGAACGGCTTGCCAGGCCGTGGCTGTCTTGATGTTGCGGCAAAGCGCGGCGTCGACGGCGGCGGCCAGCGTCAACGGCGCGCCCGAATCGTCCGGGATCTCGCACCCGGGGAATTCGGCGCTTCGCGCTGCGGGAGCGATCAGGAGCCACGCGATGGCGGCGATGCCGGTCGAGCGGCGCCAGTGCCGGATGAATCGTGCGTCCATGTCTCAGTTCCTCCGCGCCGTGGCGCGAATGTGTCGGACATCGGCAGACGTCCGGGTTGCTGGAACGGTTGAACGCTGCGTCCGCGGTGTTCAACCATGGGACGCATTAGATTCATGTCAGGCCCTCAGATAAATAGGCCGGTCGAGTTTGTTCGAATGAAACTTCCGGGTCTGTGAAGATTATCCGAAATGGATGGCTTTGCGGGCTGATTTGGCTGATTTATCAGAACTTGCTATTGCCGGTCGGGGAGATGTCGACGGTATTGGATAAGGCGGGGCCAGTATTGAGGTGGCGGTTGATGAGGGTTGCGTAGCGTGGCCGGGTAAGTGATTAAATTGAGTCGGCCTCATAGTTAATATGAGCTAGCAAATATGATGAGGTCGTCGACTCAAACCGGACGACAACGCTGGAGGAAGACCGGCACACCAGCGGTAGGCCTGACGAGAGGAGGGGAAAGGGATGGGAGGAATGAAGCGCCGCGAGACGGCGCTGGGAAGCAAGAACCTGGTGCCCGGAGCCGGACTCGAACCGGCACACCTTGCGGCGGGGGATTTTGAGTCCCCTGCGTCTACCGATTTCGCCATCCGGGCGGCACGGTTTTGCTTCTTCTGATGGTCGCCGTGGGCGACTGTCGGTGCGGCTGGTGACCGTTGACGTGGAAGCAACGGAGAGCCGCGAAATCAGAAAGCCATTATGCCACGCAAGACCTGACCTCCACTGAGAGAATGCGTGGTTATGAGTGATGCAAGCGCCTTCGACCCCACGAGCTATCCGACCCTGGAAGATGTCATCGGCAACACGCCGCTGGTGCGACTGCAGCGGGTGCTCGGTCCTGAACTGGCTGCGCGCGGCAACGTGCTGCTGGCCAAGCTGGAGGGGAACAACCCCGCGGGGTCCGTGAAGGACCGTCCGGCCATCAGCATGATCCGGCGCGCCGAAGAGCGCGGCGAAATCAAGCCCGGTGACACGCTGATCGAGGCGACCTCCGGCAATACCGGCATCGCGCTGGCAATGGCAGCGGCGATCCGCGGCTATCGCATGGTGCTGATCATGCCGGAGGACCTGTCGATCGAGCGCGCCCAGACGATGAAGGCCTTCGGAGCGGAACTGATCCTGACGCCGCGCTCCGGCGGCATGGAGTACGCCCGCGATCTGGCAGAACAGATGCAGCGCGACGGCAAGGGACGGGTGCTCGACCAGTTCGCCAACAGCGACAACCCGCGCATCCACTACGAGACCACAGGGCCGGAGATCTGGCGCGACACCGGCGGACGGATCACGCACTTCGTCAGCGCCATGGGCACGACCGGCACCATCACCGGCGTCTCTCGTTTCCTGAAGGAGCAGAACCCGGACGTGCGCATCGTCGGCGCGCAACCGGCCGAAGGGTCACGCATTCCCGGCATCCGCAAGTGGCCGGCGGCGTATCTGCCGAAGATCTACCGCCCCGAAACCGTCGACGAACTCGTGCTGGTGGGTCAGTCGGACGCGGAAGACATGGCCCGCCGTCTGGCCCGCGAGGAAGGGCTGTTCGGCGGCATCTCGGCAGCCGGCGCTTGCTGGGTCGCGATGCAGATCGCGCGCCAGGTTTCGAACGCCACGATCGTGTTCGTCGTCTGCGACCGCGGGGACCGGTATCTGTCGACCGGCGTCTTCCCCGCCTGACGCCACGCGGCCAATCAGGGATGATGGCTGCTCCGCGACACGCTGGTGCTTTCACGCCCACGCCCCATGAGCTTCCGCTTCTGCCCGCAATGCGCCAGTGAACTCGTTTGGATCGAGCTGCCGGAAGACGGTGGCCCCAAGACCCGGCTGCGTTGCCCGAACTGCGACTTCACTCACTGGAACAATCCGACGCCCGTGCTGGCCGCGGTCGTCGAATGCGTCGACCGCGAGGGGCAGGTCTTGCTCGCGCGCAACGCGGCGTGGCCGGGACCGTTCTTCGGCCTGATCACCGGCTTCATGGAGGCCGGCGAAACGCCCGAAGAAGGCATCCAGCGCGAGGTGCTGGAGGAAACCTCGCTGGAGGCGCTCGGCGCGACGCTGATCGGCGTCTACGACTTCCAGAAGAAAAACCAGGTGATCATCGCGTACCACGTGCCCGCGCGCGGGCGGGTCACGCTGTCGCCGGAACTGGTCGAGTACACGTTGACACCGCCGGATCAACTCGAATGCTGGCCGGCAGCCACCGGCCAGGCGCTGGCCGACTGGTTGCGCGGACGCGGCATCGAACCGAAGTGGATGGCGCCTCGCAGCTGAGGGGGCTGACTAGAATCTGCTTCATCGCCCCGGTCATCGGCGGCAAGGACGCTCTCATGGACATTGACAAGGAACTCGACACCCGCGGCCTGAACTGCCCGCTGCCCATCCTCAAGGCCAAGAAGGCCTTGGCGGAGTTGGAAAGCGGTCAACTGCTGAAGGTCGTCGCGACAGATCCCGGCTCGACGCGCGACTTCCAGGCCTTCGCGCGGCAGACCGGCAATGAACTGGTCGAGCAGACCGCGGCCGGCGACGAGTTCATCCACGTGCTCAAGCGACGCTGACGTCCGGATACGCCTGGAAACGAAGAAGGCCACGCGATGCGTGGCCTTCGTCCTTTATGACGCGGCAGTGACGGGAAGTCCTGCCGTCAGAAGTTCAGCGCGGTCAGATTTCCAGGGCCTTGAGGTACTCGCGGAAGCTGGCGCCGAGTTGCGGGTGATCCAGCGCGAGTTCGACGTTGGCCTGCAGGAAACCTTCCTTGCTGCCGCAGTCGTAGCGCTTGCCTTCGTAGCGGAAGGCAAAGACCTTCTCGCGACGCATCAGTGCCGCGATGCCGTCGGTCAGTTGGATCTCGCCGCCGACGCCGCGCGGTTGCGTGGCGATCTCGCGGAACACGCCCGGCGTCAGGATGTAGCGGCCGGCCACGCCCAGGCGCGACGGGGCGTCCTCGGGGGCGGGCTTCTCGACCATGTGGGTGAGATCCATGAGGCGGTCGCTGATCGGCGCGCCGGCCACGATGCCGTAGCGCTTGGTGTGCTCGGCCGGCACTTCCTGGACCGCCAGGATGGACGCCTGCCACTCGGAGAACTGGTCCACCATCTGCTTGAGCACCGGCGGCTTGCCGACCATCAGGTCGTCGGCCAGCAGCACGGCGAAGGGCTCGTTGACGACGACGCACTGCGCGCACAGCACCGCGTGGCCCAGGCCGAGGGCCTTGGGTTGGCGGATGTAGATGCACTCCATGTCGTCGGGCTTGATCGAATGGACCATTGCCAGCAGTTCTTTCTTGCCGGCCGCTTCCAGTTCGGTTTCGAGTTCGAAGGCGGTGTCGAAATGATCCGGAATGGCGCGCTTGTTACGCCCGTTCACGAAGATCATCTGACGGATGCCCGCCGCGTAGGCTTCTTCGACCGCGTACTGGATCAGCGGCTTGTCGACCACGGGCAGCATCTCCTTGGGCTGCGCCTTGGTGGCGGGTAGAAAGCGTGTGCCGAGTCCAGCAACCGGGAAGATTGCCTTGTTGATGAGGGCCATTTACGTACACTCCGACGGTAATTGCGCCGGCATTCTTGCACGGCACAGCTGAAAGAAAATCAAACAAACCTCTCCAAACCACTCATGTCAGTGCTAGTCCTGGAACCGCTGGAGGCCGACATCCTGGAATGGATGGCGGAACGCCACGTCATCCAGGCCGCGCCCGATCTGGCGGAGGCGCCGCTGACCTTGAGAGAGCATGTTGCGCAGGCCCAGGCAATTTTCTTGCCCGCCTCGATTGCACTGGATGCGGAACTGGTCCGCCGTGCCCCCCGCTTGAGGGCCGTGGGCCGCATCGGCGCCGGTGCGGAGAACATCGATCTCGAAGCCTGCCGTGCCGCCAACATCGAGGTGGTGCGTGCGCCGACCGCGGCGGCCTCGGCGGAGGCCGAATTCGTCATCGGCGCATTGCTGGCGCTGCTGCGCCGGGTGCCGGTGCAGGGCGCGGACGGGAGCTGGGTCGGGAGAGAGCTTGGATGCGCGACGGTCGGCCTGGTGGGGCTGACGCCCTCGGCGCGCCAGTTGGCGACGCTGCTGCCGGCCTTTGGTGCGCGCGTGATCGGCTACGACCCCAGCCTGCACCATGCCGACCCACTCTGGGGGCAGTGGGGCATCGAGCCGTACGGGCTGCGCGAGCTGATGCAGGCCGCCGATGCGGTCAGCGTTCAACTGGCCTACTTCCCGCGTTACCGAGGCCTGATCGGCGAGCGGGTGCTGAACTTCTGCAAGCCGTCGCAGGTGCTGGTGTCGACCTCGCACTCGGCGCTGTTCGACGAACAGGCACTGGCGGATGCGTTGCAGGCCGGCCGACTGCTGGCCGTCTGGCTGGATCTGATGGAGCCCGGCCTCATGGAGACCGGGCGACCCTTGCATGGCGTCCCTGGATTGCAGGTCACGCCGAGGATCGCGGCGACGACCCGGGAATCCCGGATGCGCGCCGCGTGGAGCGTGGCGCGGCGGATCGCGGAGATCCTGGCCACGCCCGCCGTCCAGCCTGAGTTCAGGCCGACCCACCCAGGCGTGCTGCCTGATCTTTTAGCCGAACCACGGTGGCGCTGAAGTCGGCGATGCGCTGACGTTCCTGCTCCACGACCGCCGCCGGCGCGCGCGCCACGAAGCCCTCGTTGTCCAGCTTGGCCCTGGCCTTGGCGACCTCGCCTTCCAGACGGGCGATCTCCTTGGCGATCCGGGCCTGCTCGGCCGCGACGTCGATCTCCACCTTCAACGCCAGCCGCGCCGCACCGTGCACCAGCACGGGCGACATCGCGCTCTGCGTGTTGAACGCGGTCTCGTCCTCGATCAGTTCGACACTCTGCAGCTTGGCGAGCACCTTCAGCGCGGGCGCCGCCTCGCGCAGGAAGGACAGGTCACCGCCGGCCAGCAGCGGCACGCGGTCGGATGGGCTCAGGCCCATCTCGCCGCGCAGGCTGCGGCAAGTGCCGACCACCGACTTCAACTGCTCGACCCAGGCGACGGCCTGCGCGTCGATGCGTTCCGGCTGGGCAACCGGATAGGCGGCCGTCACCAGGTAGTCGGTGGACTTGCGGCCCGCGATGGGGGCGACGGTCTGCCACAGCTCCTCGGTGATGAAGGGCGCGATCGGGTGCAGCAGGCGCAGGATGGTTTCCAGCACGCGGATCAGCGTGCGACGCGTGGCGCGCTGCGCGGCCTCGTTGCCCTCGGCCTGCGCGGTCTGCAACTGCACCTTGGCCAGTTCCAGGTACCAGTCGCAGTACTCGTCCCAGACGAAGGAATAGATCGCGTTGGCGACCTGGTCCAGGCGGTAGTCCGCGAAACCCTGCGCGACCGCCTGTTCGACCTTCTGCAACTCGCTGACGATCCAGCGGTCGGCCTGCGAGAACTGCAGGTAGCCGTGGGCGCTGCCGCCGGGGGCGCATTGCTCCTTCGTGTGCTCGACCAGGCCGCAGTCCTGGCCTTGCGTGTTCATCAAGACGAAGCGCGTGGCGTTCCACAGCTTGTTGCAGAAGTTCCGGTAGCCCTCGCAGCGCTTGCTGTCGAAGTTGACGCTGCGCCCCAGCGTCGCCATCGCCGCGAAGGTGAAGCGGAGCGCGTCGGCGCCGTAGCCGGGAATGCCTTCGGGGAATTCCTTCTCCGTGGCCTTGCGGACCTTGGGGGCGGTCTCGGGCTTGCGCAGGCCCTGCGTGCGCTTGTCCAGCAGCGGGCCCAGCTCGATGCCGTCGATCAGGTCGACCGGGTCGAGCACGTTGCCCTCGGACTTGCTCATCTTCTTGCCCTGCGCGTCCAGCACCAGGCCGTGGATGTACACATGCCTGAAAGGCACCCGGCCGGTGAAGTGCGTCGTCATCATGATCATCCGGGCAACCCAGAAGAAGATGATGTCGTAGCCGGTGACGAGCACCGACGACGGCAGGAAGAGGTCCTGTTCGAGCGTCTTCGCGGGCCACCCCAGCGTCGAGAAGGGCACCAGCGCCGACGAATACCAGGTGTCCAGCACGTCCTCGTCGCGCTTCAGCGGGCCGGTGTAGCCGGCGGCGGTGGCCTTGGCCTGCGCCTCGGCCTCGTCATGGGCGACGAAGATCTCGCCGTCCGTGCCGAACCAGGCCGGGATCTGGTGACCCCACCACAGCTGGCGCGAGATGCACCAGTCCTGGATGTTGCCCATCCACTGGTTGTAGGTGTTGACCCAGTTCTCGGGAACGAACGTCACCTCGCCGCTGGCGACGACGTCGATCGCCTTCTGTGCGATGGACTTGCCGTCCCGGCCCGGCTTGCTGGTGGCGACGAACCACTGGTCCGTCAGCATCGGCTCGACGATCTGGCCCGTGCGGGTGCAGCGCGGCACCATCAGCTTGTGCTTCTTGACCTCGATCAGCAGGCCCTGGTCCTCGAGCGCCTTGACGATCAGCTTGCGCGCGGCGAAGCGGTCCAGGCCGCGGTACTCGGCGGGGATCTCGTCCATCGTGTCCACGACGGTCGCATCCAGCGTGAAGATCGTCAGCATCGGCAGCTTGTGGCGCTGCCCGACCTGGTAATCGTTGGTGTCGTGCGCGGGCGTGACCTTGACGACGCCGGTCCCGAATGCCTTGTCGACGTAGTCGTCGGCGATCACGGGCACCAGGCGGCCCGTGAGGGGCAGCTTCACCTGCCGGCCGATGAGGTGCTTGTAGCGTTCGTCCTCGGGGTGGACCATGACGGCGGTGTCGCCCAGCATGGTTTCCGGACGCGTGGTCGCGACGACCAGCGATTCATCGCCCTCGGCCATCGGATAGCGGATGTGCCACAGCGAGCCGTCCTCCTCCTCGCTCTCGACCTCGAGGTCGGAGACGGCGGACTTCAGGACCGGGTCCCAGCTCACCAGGCGCTTGCCGCGGTAGATCAGGCCCTCGTCGAAGAGCTTGACGAAGGTGTCGACGACGACGGGCGAGAGCTTCTCGTCCATCGTGAAGTACTCGTGGCCCCAGGACACCGAGTCGCCCATGCGGCGCATCTGCTGGGTGATGGTCGAGCCGGACTGCTGCTTCCACTCCCAGACGCGGGCGACGAAGTTCTTGCGGCCGAGGTCGTGCCGGCTCTGTCCCTGACCCTGCAGCTGGCGCTCCACGACGATCTGCGTGGCGATGCCGGCGTGGTCGGTGCCGGGGACCCACAGCGTGTTGTGGCCGCGCATGCGGTGGTAGCGCGTCAACGAGTCCATGATGGTCTGGTTGAACGCGTGGCCCATGTGCAGCGTGCCCGTCACGTTCGGCGGGGGCAGCTGGATGCTGAACGACGGCTTGGCCGGATCGAGCGTCGGCTCGTAGAGGTCCTTGGACTCCCACAGCGGGCCCCAATGGGCTTCAAGAGAGGCGGGTTCGAAGGACTTGGCGAGTTCGGTCATGGGGCGCGCCGCCTTGCAGCGGTGTCATCTGGGCGAGGGACAAGGTGAGCCCACGATTGTAGGGCGGCGAAACCCCGCGACGCCCCGGCCGGGTGCCCGGAGACGGGGGACACCGCAGAGAGGGGCTGAGGTGGGGCAGAGAGGGGGCAGAGAGGGGATGCGACCCCACCGAAAGGGAGATGTCGATATCCATGTCGATATCCGAGTCCCTGGCGCGTCGTGTCAGCGGAGACGCCTGTCGACGCCGCGTTTCGCCCGGTTCCCCCCTTGGAGGCATTCCCTCGGACAGGGCAACGGCGATACAAAACGAAAAACAGCGATACCGCGGTGAGATGCCCCGGCGAGAGGGCATGGGAATCATGGCGACATGGATTCACCGCCCGGACACCCGGGCTTTACCGAGGAATTGCAACATGCATCTGTTTCGACGCTGGAGCCACCCCCATGAACGTCAGCACGCTCACCTCGACCACCCTGGTCGTTTCAGTCCTGTCGGCCCTGTGTGTGACGACGGCTTCTACGGCCCGCTGCCCGTCACCGGCCCCTGGTACCGCTTCGGCGGTTTCGGCGGCTTCCCCTGGGGGTGGGGCGGTCTTGGATACGGCCATGGTCGGGGGCATGGCCGGCATGGACATGGATGCGGGGATGGACGCGGACACGGTCGCCACGGCCTCCACGGTCGCCATGGTCACCACGGCGGTCATGGGTGGGACGGCTTCGGCGGGAGCGTGGGACCCGATGCCCACCACGCCGGTCGCGGCGAGAGGCTGCAAGCCCGGGCCCGCGCCTTTCTGGACCTGAGCGACAGCCAGTCCGGACTGCTGGAGCGGCTGATCACCCAGCTCGCGACCTCGCGACGCGCGCTCAAGGCGCTGGCGCGCGGCCCGGAGGTCGCCCGGCTCGTCGACAGCGAGAATTTCCGGCGCGATGAGGCGCAGGAGCTCTTCGACGGCCAGATCGAGGCGCTGCGGGCGACCGGCCCGGCGCTGGTGGCCGCCTTCGGCGACTTCTTCGACGCCCTGGACTTCGACCAGCAGCAGATGCTGCGCTTCCTGCTGCGGCGCCTGCGCCGCCGGGCGGGGCGCGCCGACGAACGGAGCCGCTGATGGACAGCCGCGATTGCAGGCAGCCGCCGGGGCTGCTGCGGCCGGTCATCGACCGCAACCGCTGCGAGGGCAAGGGCGACTGCGTCGAGGTCTGCCCTTACGGCGTCTTCTCGGTCGGCACCTTGCCCATCGACCGGCGCAAGGAACTGAATCTGTTCGGCAAGCTGCGGGGTTACGCGCACGGCTGGCAGCAGGCCTTCACGCCGAACGCCGACGTGTGCCGCGCCTGCGGCCACTGCGTGAAGGCCTGTCCGGAACGGGCGATCACGCTGGTCCGGCACGGCCACAATGGACGTCACGATGCATCGATTGCTGCTGATTGACGACGACGAGGCGCTGGCCGCGCCGCTGGCGAGCTACCTGGCCCGTTTCGATTTCGCGCTGAGTGCGGTCACGCGGCCCAGCGCCGCGCTCGCGCGGCTGGCCGAGGAGCGCTTCGACGCGCTGATCCTGGACGGCATGCTGCCGGAGATGGACGGGTTCGCGTTCTGCAAGCGCGTGCGCGGCGGCACGGAGCCCTGGCGCGAAATCCCCATCCTGATGCTGACCGCGCGCGGCGACCTGACCGACCGCGTGGTCGGCCTGGAACTCGGCGCGGACGACTACCTGGCCAAGCCCTTCGAACCGCGCGAACTGGCCGCGCGGCTGCAGACCATCCTGCGGCGCACGCGGTTGGCGCCGGCTGCGGCCGTGCCGGCGACCGTGCTGCGCTTCGCGGGCCTGGAGATCGACACCGCGCGCCGCGTCGTGACCGTGGCGGCGGGGGGCGTCGAGTTGACCAGCACTGAATATGAGCTGCTCCTGATGCTGGCCCGTGAGCCGGGCCGCGTGTTCTCGCGCGACGAGATCCTGAACCGGCTGCGCGGCCAGGAGGCCGACCTCTACACACGGGCCGTGGACATCCTGGTGAGCCGGATGCGCCGCAAGCTCGAACCGCTGGAGGCGCTCAAGACGCTGCGCAACGCGGGGTACTGCTTCGCGCTGCCGGCGGCGGGCGAGGGGGACGCATGAGAGATCCTCGCCATCCGTACGACCATTGGCACGATCCCCGGAGCGGGCCGGAAGGCCACCGCGATGCGTGGCGGCACAGGATGCGGCAGGCCCGTCGCCAGCACAAGCTCGAAAAGCTGCGCCGCTGGGCGGAGATGGAGGCCAAAGGCATTCCCTTCCCGCGCGAGCGTGGCTGGCGCTGGCACATGCGGGCGCGAAACCGGTGGCACCAGCGCTGGCACCGGCACCACGCGCAGTTCAATCACTCGCTGGGCGCGCGGCTGATCGCGATCTTCGTCGTGTTGTCCTGTGCGGTCATAGGCATCCTGTGGGCCTCGATGCAGGTCGAGTACGGCCTGCTGTGGGCGGTGCCGCTCCTGCTGCTGGTGACAGGTCTTGCCTACGGGGGCATCCGTCACATGGTGGGGCCGCTGCGCGAACTGGCGGCCGGCGCGGAGGCTTTCGGGCGGGGCGATCTCGAGCATCGCGTGCCGATCCGTCACCGTGACGAGATCGGCGACCTTGCGCACCGCTTCAATCAGATGGCGGAAGACATCCAGGCGATGCTCGACGGCAAGCGCGCGCTGCTGCTGGCGATCAGCCATGAGTTGAGAAGCCCGCTGACACGGGCGCGGCTGCATGCGGAGCTGGTCGACGAGGGGGCGTCGAAGGCGTCGCTGCTGGACGAGCTCGCCCAGATGCGGGACCTGATCTCCGCGTTGCTGGAGAGCGAGCGGCTGGGCAGCGGCCACCGCGCGTTGCAGGTCGCCGACTGCGACCTCGGTGCGCTGGCGCGCGAGCAGGACCAGCCCGGCGTGGCGCTGCGCGTGGACCGCGACCTGCCGGTGCTGAAGCTTGATCGGATGCGGGTCCAGCTGCTGCTGCGGAACCTGGTGCACAACGCGTTGCGGCACAACGATCCGGAGGTCGGCCCCGTGATGGTGACCGTCGAGCGTGATGGAGACGGCGCGACGCTCACCGTGCGCGATCACGGCTCGGGTGTACCGCCGGAGGTCCTGTCGCAGCTCGGCCAGCCGTTCTTCCGGCCGGACGAGGCGCGGGCGCGCAGCGAAGGCGGCGTCGGATTGGGCCTCTCGCTGTGCCGGCTCGTCGCCGAGGCGCATGGCAGTCGTCTGGTGCTGCGCAACGCGCAGCCGGGATTCGAAGCGTTGGTGCGATTCCCCTGATGCGATTCTGATGCAGTTGCCCTGATCTCAGGGCGGCTCACTCATGAAAGTGGCACCTGACGATTCGCCTACCGAGACGGGTCGGTCCCCCTGCGAGAACCCGTGTGGCGCCGACGCCAACGATTTCATCGAATCGATTTCATTGATCTTTTCGTGGCCGGCCTGGCCGATGTCGCGAGGAAGATCCATCTCCCGCGTCGTCAGGCGCGGTCCATGTCATCCCGATGAAGGTGATGTTTATGAATTGATCCGATCTGACTGGAGTTGTCCATGTCCTCGATGTCCTTTTCTCATGCCGGTGCGTCCGGTCCCTCCGCCACCGCTGCTGCGGCCCGTTTCCGCGGTCCCGCCGGCTTCCACCCGAGCCTCGACGACGAACTCGACGACGATCCCGGTGCCGAGCTCGCCGCACGGGCCCTGGACTCGGATGCCCGCGCTTTCGCCGCCGCCGCTGCCTCGGTCGCCGGCAGCGGCGAACCTCCCGCGCCGCCGCCGTTCCCGCCGGTTTCCGCGGCGGGCGGATCCGCTGCCTCGGGTCCGCGCCGCACGAGGACGCTGTTCATGCAGCGCCGGCTCATGGAGCTCCGTCCGCTGCTGCGCCTGAACGGCGAGGAGTTCGAAGCCTTCCTCTACCAGTCGCGCATGTACCCGTCGCTGAGCCGCTTCGCGGCCGGCAGCGTCGAGTACTTCGTGCCGCGGCGCGACATCACGGTGGGTCTGGCGATGAAGACGCTGCGCGAACGCATCGAGCACGCGGCGGTCATCGCCGAGCTGGTCTGCCGCCTCAAGCGCGACGACGAGGAGGACGGGGCGCTGTGCAACGACGACGAGGCGGTCGTCGCCTCCGCCGCGATCCGCGACGACCTGCGCGAGGCGCTGGGCATGCTCGGCGTCTATGAGCAGGCGATCCGCGACGGCGTGGCGGTGGTGCAGTACCACGAGCCGGTGGCGGACGAGGCCCGGTAAGGCACGGTAAGGCACGGTAAGGCGCGGGTAAGTCGGGGCGGAAGAGGATGCGCGCTTAACATCCGCATTTCCGCCCCCGCTGCCCATGAATCGAATCGCCCTCGTCGAGGATCACGTCCGGCTGGCCGACCTGATCCGTCAGGCGCTCCAGGCCGCCGGCATTCCGACCGATGTCTTCCACGCGATGGAGCCTGCCTGGGTGGCGCATCGCGATGTCGGTTACGCCGCGCTGGTCATCGACCGCGGGCTGCCGGACGGCGACGGGCTGGCGCTGGTCAAGCGCCTGCGCGCCGCGCATCAAGGAACGCCCTGCCTGATGCTGACGGCACGTGACGCGCTGCATGACCGCATCGACGGGCTCGAGTCCGGAGCAGATGATTACCTCGCCAAACCCTTCCCGATGGAGGAACTGGTGGCGCGCGTGCGGGCGCTGATGCGCCGATCCGTCGCCGTACGGCCGCCGCGGGCGGTGTTCGGCGACATCGAGGTGGTGATCGAGGAAGCCTTGCTGGTGCGCGGCGAGGGGTCGGTGGCGCTGGCGCCGGCGGAACTTCAGATCGCGATCGCGCTGGTGCAGCAGCAGGGGCGCACGGTGCGGCGCGCGGCGCTGGAGGCGGCGGCCTGGGGTTTGTCGGAGGCGGTGACGCCCAACGCGCTCGACGTCGCGCTGCATCGGCTGCGCAAGAAGCTGAGCTCGCTCGGGTCGGAGCTGCGCATCGTCAATCTCAGGAATCACGGGTATGCGCTTCAAGATGCGGTGGCCGAATAGCCTGCGCAACCGCGTGCTGGCGGTGCTGGCCGCGAGCATGGTGCTGAGCGCGGTGCTGGTTGCCCTCGCGTCGACCGTGCTGTGGGAGCCCTTCACGCGCTGGGTGCTGCGTGACCAGATCGAGGACAACGGCCAGCAGATCGCGGAGCATCTGAGCTTCGACGCGCAAGGCCGCCCCATGGGCATCGACGAGACGAAGATCGAGCCGTGGATGTTCCGCAGCCTGAAGGACGAACTGATGCTGCGCGTGGCGGACAGGGACGGGAACGTGGCCTACTCGTCCGACGGCCCTCGGGTCTCGATCGCGCCCGATGGCAAGCGCTTTGAGCCGCGTCGCCAATCTTTCGTCTTCACGCGCGACGGCGTCGCGATGCACGGGGCCACCGTGCCCTTCGATCACGAGGGGCGACGGTGGTACGTCCAGTTCGCCGTCACCGATCGGATGGTGCTGCAGATGCGGGAGTCGATCGGCCTGGACGTCTTCCGCCAGGGCGTGATCGCGCTGGGCGCGACCTTCGTGCTGATCTTCCTGATCACGATCCATGTGGCGCTGCGGCAGGCCTTGAAACCGGTGCGGGCGGCCTCCGGCGCGGCGCGGCGCATCGCGCCGAGAACGCTCGCCGAGCGTCTGCCGACCACCGACCAGCCGCGCGAACTGCGTCCGCTGGTCGAGGCCTTCAACGCGGCGCTGGATCGGCTGCAGGGCGGATTCAAGACGCAGCAGGAGTTCCTGTCGAACGCCGCGCACGAGCTGAAGACGCCGCTGGCGCTGATCCGCGCGCAGGTGGAGCAGGCGGAGGCGGGTGCCTGGCGCGACCAGATCCTGGACGACGTCGACCGCGTCGCGCGTCAGGTGCAGCAGTTGCTGCTGCTGGCCGAGGCCAGCGAACAGCGCAACTATCGCGTCGAGGCGATGGATCCGACGCCGGCGTTGCGAGAAGTGTTCGACTTCATGGAGCGCGTGGCCGCGCGGCACGACGTGACCCTGGGCCTGCATCTGAGTCCCTCGCTCCGTGCCTGGCACGCGGATCGCGGAGCGCTCTTCACGCTGCTGAAGAATTTGCTGGAGAACGCGATCCAGCACAGCCCGCCGGAGAGCGTGGTCGCGCTGATGGCGGGGCCGGACGGCTTTACCGTCGCGGACCAAGGCCGGGGCGTGGCGGAGAAGGACCTGCCGCGCATCTTCGAGCGCTTCTGGCGCGGCGCCGACCGGCGGGAGCAGGGCGCGGGACTGGGGCTGGCGATCTGCACCGAGATCGCGGCGGCGCACGGCTGGCGGCTGAGCGCGCACGGGCGGGTGCCGGGGCCGGGATTGGAGGTGCGTTGCGAGATGGCACCAACGACCGATCCCGCAACGACCGACCCCGTGGCAGGCGCTATCCTGCCGGCATGCAACACGTCCCTCGACTCAGCGCCGTCAGCGGCGCAACGGCCCTCGCGGTCGTTCTCTGTCTGACCGCCTGCCAGAGTCTGCAGCCTGAGCAGGTGGCGGACGATTGGGCTCAGGCGGCGGACGCCATCTCCGTCTTCAGCACCGAACAGGAGGCGACCGCTGTGGCCACGGGGCATCCGGGCGCCGTGCCCCGGACGCTCGTCGTCGAGGCGGACCTGGTCGTGATCGGACGCCGGACGTGCGATGCGGGCGCAGTCCAGGTCAAGACGCGGGATGGCTCGATGGGATGGTCCCTGGCGACGTCGTTCAAGAACCTCGGGCCGTGCCCGCTCCCTGCCGCGCACGGCTGACGAGGCCGTTTCGCGTTCGCAAGGGGCCGGGCCCACGCCGGACCGCTTCATGGCTATCATCCGCCCGATCAAGGAGACGGACATGAAGACACGCTTCTGGTTGGCGCTCACCGCAGGCGCACTTTTCTCGCTGTCGGCGGCAGCCCAGGAGGTCACGTTGACGCGGCTCGACTGCGGCAACGGGACCAACGACCCGCGGCGCTTCAGCGACACCTTCGCCTATACCGAGACGAGCAAGCCCTTCACCTTCAGCTGCTACGTCATCCGGCACGGCTCGGACGTGATGGTCTGGGACACCGGCTACCTGCCCGGCTCCGTGCCCAACGCGACCAACAAGCCGCTGGGCGATCTGCTCAAGCAGATCAAGATCGATCCCGCGGACGTGAAGTTCGTCGGCATCAGCCACTTCCACGCCGACCACACCGGCCAGGTGAGCCTGTTCAAGAACGCGACGCTGTTGATCGGCAAGGCCGATTGGGAGGCCATCAACGCGACGCCGCCCATGGCCGGCGCCAACGCGAAGGGCTTCACCGAGTGGATCGCCGAGAAGCGCAAGGTCGAGCCGCTCAGCGCGGACAAGGACGTCTTCGGCGACGGCACCGTGATGGTCCTGCGCGCGCCGGGGCACACGCCGGGCCACAGCATCCTGCTGGTGCGCCTCAAGGAGATGGGCCCGGTGATCCTCAGCGGCGACTCTGTCCACTTCCACGAGAACTACGAGCACGACGGCGTGCCCGGCTTCAACGACGACCGCGCGCAGACGCTCGCCTCGATCCAGCGCGTCAAGCAGATCGAGAAGAACCTGAAGGCGACGGTCATCATCCAGCACGACCCGCGCGACATCGGCAAGCTGCCGGCGTTCCCGGCCGCGGCGAAGTAGCCCGCCGCAACGCGAAGACCATCGGGCGCCGGGTCAGATCCCGGTGGCCCCTTGAAGGCTGACCCGCTGCCGCCAGGCATGGTCCACCTGACCCTCCTGCGCACCACGGTGCTGACTGAAGTAGCGAGAGGGGCAGTCGCCGTAACAGCGCACCCAGACTTTCGCCAGATGAGCGGAGTCCGCGAACCCGGACGCCTGCGCGATGGCGGTGAGCGCTCTTCCACTGCCGAAGAACATCGCCGCGCGCTGGATCTTCACCGCCAGCGCGTACTGCCGCGCCGAGATGCCCAGGGACTTCAGGAATCCGCGCGAGGCCTGCGCGGCGGACATCCCCACCGGCGCGCCCAGCGTCGCCAGGTCCTGCGCCGGATCGAGCCGCAGGCCGGCCATCATCTGCAGCACGCGCGGGTCCAGCGGCTGATGCGGTGAGACGCTGTCGGCCACGCTGCCCACCAGCATCTGCACCGAGGCCTGCAGCCTTCTTCCGCTCAGCGCATAGGACGCAAAGGCGGACGCGCAATCCAGCAGGCCGGCGAAGTGCTGCTCGTCCAGCACGCGGACCGGCGCGCGATCCGACCAGCGGCTGAAGGTGTTGTAGCGCGGATGAGTCGGCTCGAGGTCGATCAGCACCGCCGGTTGTCCGCCGGAGTCGATGGCGCGCGTCGAGAACGGCCGCACCGCCACCAGCCGTCCCGACCAGTGCTGCCCGGCGACGCTGACGCGCAGCGGCTGCGGCGTCAGCGCGCAGGCCAGCGTGACCGAGTGGCGCCGCACGCGCGAGCGCACGGCGCCGCTCGCGTAGATGAAGCTGTCCCCCAACAGGCCCAAACGCGGGCCGACGAAGTTGCCAGACGTCATGAGGACATGCTGCGACCGGCGGCGTCGTCGCGTCAAGGCGGAACCGCGCTGCGCTCCTGGTCATAGCGCAGCTGCGCGCGCATCGCCTTCTCTTCCATGCTGCGCGCGGTGGACGTGTCCTCGCGCATGAGCTCCAGGATGCGACGCGCGACCGCGTCGTCCTGAGCGAACATCTCCCGGGCCGCTTCCGCGCCGAAGTGGGCGGCTCGAAGCGCCTGCATCGTCTGCAGTTGCGTGAGTCCTTCCTCGGGCACCAGCGGCGCCTGACCCGGTGGGAAGGCGGCGGCTTGCGCAGTCTGGTAGGCCTCGAACTGAGCGACCAGTTCGCGGGCTCGCGCCGCGGCCGGCGCCGGCAGATCCGCCACTTCCGCGTCCACGCGTGCGGCCAGGGCGTCGCCTTCGTTGAGCGCCAGCAGCGCCTCGGCGCGCAGTCGCATCGGCTGGTCGACGACGAGTCTCCCGCGGGCATCGGTGCGGAACACCCGACGGGAGGGATCAGCAAGACCTGGCCCCGGCGCCGAGGATGCCGACGCCGGTGACGACGTTGACATCGCCACGGGCGGCCAGGCGCCGACGCCGCCTTCGGACGCCGACTGCGCGTCTGCGTTCGCGGTCGGGGCGGTGGCCGGCGCGGAGGCTCCGGCCATCCGCGACCAGGGGAAGTCCGTCTTCGGGTCATCGCCGGCTGCCGGCGCATGAGCCCCGGCGGCCAACCAGACGAGGAGCGCCACGGCACCCAGGCCGGCGGCAAAGGCCAGTGCGATGCGCCGGCCCCGGTGACGATCGGATGGCTGCGACATGGCGTCCTCCCTGCGGCTCAGTACGGGCAGTTCTGGTTGTAGCGATCGAAGACGAGGGCGGTGGCGTAGGCCGAATGCGCCGCGCCGCACAGGAACGGCGAGTAGCGCGTGTCCGCATCCACGAAACGCTTCATCCAGGTCACCCCGTAGCGGCCGATCGGCGTGCTGGTGCTGTTGGGCGTGAAGTGGGTGGCGCCGTTGAGTTCCGCATAGGCCTTGAAGGTCGAGGCCGGCAGGCTGGCGTAGAAGGGCCGCGCATGAACGGCGACGGACGCCACCGTGTCGCCGTCGGCGCCGACGATGAGCGTCGGTACCCGCACCTGGGTAAAGCTGGTGCTGAGGTTCCACGGCGTCAGCGGCAGCGCGGCCTTCAGCGTCGGGTTGTCCTCGGCGGCGATCAGCGCGCCGCCGCCGCCCATCGAATGGCCGGCCACCGCCAGCCGGGTGCTGTCCACACGGCTTCGCACCGTGCTGCTGGCGCTGTTGACCACGTGGTTCAGCGCCGCCATCAGCTGCGTGGCGCGGCTGGCGGGCTGGTCCAGCGTCGTGTTGGTGTTCATCGTGATCACGACCAGACCGTGCGTCGCCAGCCGGCGGCCCAGCCAGGCGATGCTGGACTGCGTGGCCGTGAAGCCCGGGCTGATGGCCACGACGCCGTAACGCCCGGCGGTGGTGGGGTAGTAGATCGTGCCGCCGCCGAAGCCGCGCGGCAGCGTGACGGTGCTGGTCGAGACTGCGAACGATCCCGCGGTGGCGTTGAGGCTGGCGGAGGTGGGATCCGGGCCGATCTGCGCCGAGGCATGACCTGCGGCGAAGGTGGCGAAGGCGACGCACAGGGCGGCGGCCCGCAGGGCGGTCCGCAGCGGAGCTCTCTGAGTCATGGTGTCTCCCTTGATGAGGCGCCCGTGCCGCGAGATGCGACAGGGCGGACCCAGTCTAGGAAGCGCACCGTCGGAGTGCCTTGTACGCAGCCGGGGGAGGAACCCCCTAGGATCGTTCAGGGAAAACCCGGGGGTGCACTGTGTTTCAACCCGCCGAGCGCTTGCGGGCTGCCGCGGCGGCGCGCGCCGTGTGCAGCTTGCGGTAGCTGTCGATCAGGCGGTGATGTCGATCCAGCCCTTCCAGCTTCATGCTCGTCGGCGTCAGGCCGTAGAAGCGCACGCTGCCGTCCGCTGATCCGAGCACGGCGTCCATGCGCTCGTCGCCGAACATCCGACGGAAGTTGGCCACGTAGTCATCGAGTGCCAGTTCGTCGTCCAGCAGCACTTCCAGCACCACGTTCACGGCTTGATAGAACAGGCCGCGCTCGACGGTGTTCTCGTTGTATTGCAGGAAGGCGCCGACCAGTTCCTGCGCCTCTTCGAGTTGCCCCAGCGCGAGATGGATCAGCAGCTTCAGTTCCTGGAGCGTCAGCTGACCCCACACCGTGTTCTCATCGAAGTCGATGCCGATGAGCGTGGCGATGTCGGTGTAGTCGTCGAGTTCGCTGTCCTCAAGGCGCTCCAGCAGCGCCGCCAACTGCTCGTCGTCCAGCCGATGCAGGTTGAGGATGTCGGCGCGGAACGCCAATGCCTGGTTGGTGTTGTCCCAGATCAGGTCCTCGACCGGATAGATCTCCGAGTAATCCGGCACCAGGATGCGGCAGGCCGTCGCGCCGAGCTGGTCGTACACGGCCATGTAGGACTCCTTGCCCATGTCCTCGAGGATGCCGAACAGCGTGGCGGCCTCCTCGGCGTTCGAGTCGGCGCCCCGGCCAGAGAAGTCCCACTCGACGAACGCGTGATCCGCCTTGGCGCTGAAGAAGCGCCACGACACGATGCCGCTGGAGTCGATGAAGTGTTCGACGAAGTTGTTGGGCTCGGTGACGGCGTTGCTGGCGAAGGTGGGGCGGGGCAGGTCGTTCAGGCCTTCGAAGCTGCGACCCTGCAGCAGCTCCGTCAGGCTGCGCTCCAGCGCGACCTGCAGGCTCGGATGCGCCCCGAAGGAGGCGAACACGCCGCCCGTGCGCGGGTTCATCAGCGTCACGCACATCACGGGGTAGACGCCGCCCAGCGACGCGTCCTTCACCAGCACCGGGAAGCCCTGTTCCTCCAGGCTGCGGATGCCGGCCACGATGCCGGGGTACTTGTCCAGCACGGCCTGCGGCACGTCGGGGAGGGCGATCTCGCCTTCGAGGATCTCACGCTTGACGGCGCGCTCGAAGATCTCGGACAGGCATTGCACCTGCGCCTCGGCCAGCGTGTTGCCGGCGCTCATGCCGTTGCTGACGTACAGGTTCTCGACGAGGTTGGACGGGAACCAGACCACCTCGCCGTCGGAGCGGCGCACATACGGCAGCGCGCAGATGCCCCGCGCCACATTGCCGGAGTTGGTGTCGATCAGGTGCGAGGCGCGCAGTTCGCCGTCGGGGTCGTACCAGGCGAGGCAGCGCTCGTCGAGCAGCCCATCAGGGAGCGCATCGTCCGGGCCGGGCTTGAACCAGCGCTCATCGGGGTAATGCACGAACTCGGCGTTGGCGATGTCCTCGCCCCAGAACACGCCCGCGTAGAAGTGGTTGTTGTTCAGGCGCTCGATGTACTCGCCCAGGGCGGAGGCCAGCGCGCTCTCCTTGGTGGCGCCCTTGCCGTTGGTGAAGCACATCGGCGAATGCGCGTCGCGGATGTGCAGCGACCAGACGTTGGGCACCAGGTTGCGCCAGGAAGCGATCTCGATCTTGATGCCCAGGTTCGCCAGGATCGCCGTCATGTTGGCGATGGTCTGCTCCAGTGGCAGGTCCTTGCCCGGGATGTAGGTCGCCGCGGTCGCATCGGGATTCAGCGTCAGCAGGGCCTGCGCGTCGGCGTCGAGGTTCTCGACCTCCTCGATCACGAACTCCGGCCCGGCTTGGACCACCTTCTTGACGGTGCAGCGGTCGATGGAGCGCAGGATGCCCAGGCGGTCCTTCTCGGAGATGTCCGCGGGCAGCTCGACCTGGATCTTGAAGATCTGCTGGTAGCGGTTCTCCGGGTCGACGATGTTGTTCTGCGAGAGGCGGATGTTCTCGGTCGGGATGTCGCGGGTGACGCAGTACAGCTTGACGAAGTAGGCCGCGCACAGGGCCGAGGAGGCCAGGAAATAGTCGAACGGACCCGGCGCCGAGCCGTCGCCCTTGTAGCGGATGGGCTGGTCGGCGATGACCGTGAAATCATCGAACTTGGCTTCCAGGCGGAGCTTGTCGAGAAAGTTGACCTTGATTTCCATGCGATGACTCGTCTGCGGGTTATCCAGCATTATCGCGGGCGTCAACCGCGAGCCCCGAGGAGACGGCGTCGGCGGATAGGATGTCCGGATGAGTTCTCCCGAGACTCCGGGCAGCCCCGACATCCCCGGCACGCGCCTGCGCGACCTCGCGCGCCTGCGGCGCGTGCGCGACCGCATCGACCGCGAGTACGCTCAGCCGCTGGACGTCGACGCGCTCGCGTCGGGCATCGGCATGTCGGCGGGGCATCTGAGCCGGCAGTTCCGGCTGGCCTACGGCGAATCGGTCTACGCCTACCTGATGACGCGCCGCATTGAGCGCGCGATGGCGCTGCTGCGTCGCGGCGACCTCAGCGTCACCGAGGTCTGCTTCGAGGTCGGGTGTTCCTCGCTGGGCACCTTCAGCACGCGTTTCGCCGAGCTGGTCGGCGTGCCGCCCAGCGTCTACCGCCGCGATTCAGCGGCCGAGGCGGAAGGTCTGCCGTCCTGCGTGGCCAAGCAGGTGACGCGTCCGATCAGGAATCGAGAAGCGCCGGAGAAATCGTCCCCCTAGACTGCGTTCCAAGGGTCCGGACTTCGGCGGCGACGGCTGCCACCCTCTGACACCACACTTCTGGAGACAGACATGGACATCACCATCCACTCGACCTTCCTGCCGCACACCGACCCCGAGGAATCGCTGGCCTTCTACCGCGACGGGCTGGACTTCGAGATCCGCAAGGACGTCGCCTTCGGCGGCAATCGCTGGATCACGATCGGGCCGAAGGGCAAGCCGGACACGTCGATCGTGCTGTTTCCGCCGAACGCCACGCCGGGCCTCACCGACGAGGAGAAGCGCACCATCGCCGAGATGATGGCCAAGGGCACCTACGCGATGCTGCTGCTCGGCGCGAAGGACCTGGACGAGACCTTTCAGCGCCTGCAGTCGCAGGACGCGGAGATCGTGCAGGAGCCCACCGACCAGCCCTACGGCGTGCGTGACTTCGGTGTCCGCGACCCGGCGGGCAACATGATCCGTATCCAGCAGCTCAAGACCTGACCCCGGAGAGTCGCATGCCCAGCACCACCGATCCGAAGAAGAAGCCCTTGACCGGCGCCGCGAAAACGTCCGCCAAGCACGCCGCGACGTACGTGGCGAAGAAGGTCGTCAAGCCGGTCGCCAAGAGCACCTTCAGAAGCGCCGCGCCCAGCGACGACAACGTCCCCGGCGTGAACGCCTCCAAGATGATCGATGCCCGCATCGCGGAGCTCGCCGACTGGCGCGGCGAGATGCTCGCGCGGCTGCGCAAGCTGATGAAGCAGGCGGTGCCGGGCGTCGAGGAGACGTGGAAGTGGCGCGGCACGCCGGTGTTCGAGCGCAACGGCCAGATCTGCACCGGCGAGACCTACAAGGACGTCGTGAAGATGACCTTCGCGAAGGGCGCGAAGCTGGCGGATCCGGACAAGCTCTTCAACTCGAGCCTGGACGGCAACGCACGCCGCGCGATCGACATCCGCAAGGGCGAGAAGATCGATGAGACCGCGTTGAAGGCGCTGTTCCAGGCGGCCGCGGCGCTGAACGACGCGGCCGCGAAGCCGAAGAAGGCCAAGCCGGCGGCTTGAGTCCGCCGGCTCAGTGCTTCGACTTCGGCCTTCAGCTTTCAGTCGTCGATTTCAATCGTCGGACTTCAGCCCTGCTGGCTCGCGAAGGTCCTGCGGAACTCCGGTGCCGCGTCCTCGCGGGTGTTGACTTCGAGCATCAGCCGTCCCGGCATCCAGCAGAAGAAGCGCGAGCCGCGTGCATGCGAGATGAGCTCGGTCTCCATCGGCACGCCCGCGCCAAGCATGTCGGCGTGGATGCGTTGGAGGTCGGCCATCGTCGACACCTCCACGCCGATGTGGAAGTTGCCGGGCCAGGAGATGTCGCGATCACGGGCGTCCTCGATGACGATGTCGAGGGCGTCCTTCTTCACGACGCGACTGCGGCCCATCGCGAGCACGGCGAAGCCGAGGAAATGCTCGAAGAACGCGGCGGTGGCGGGAACGTCGTGGGAGGGGAAGCTCAGATGGTTGAGCGTGGAACGGACCGTCGTAGTGTGCGTAGTCATGGTATGCCTGTGCGCAAGCCGGCACGACGCTGAGGCGTCGGAATGCCAGTGGGGTTGCGCGTTGGCTGACGTAAACGCTTACGGCTCGGTGCGGGTCATGAAGACCGCGGAGCGATGCCATCGTAGGAGCGGCGAGTGAGCCGGGTCAAGAGCGTTGCCCCCACGAATCAGGGCGGCGTGCGATCAGCGGAACTGCTCGTTCATCGAACCCGCGAGCCGGCTCAGCCTCGCAGGTAGTTGTCCTTCACCCGGATGTAATGCTCGGCGGAGTACTTCAGGTAGGCGATCTCGTCGGCGGTGAGTTCGCGCACGGGCATCGCGGGCCGGCCGATGTAGAGGTGGCCGCTCTTGAGCACCTTGCCCGGCGACACCAGGCTGCCGGCGCCCAGCATCACGCCGTCCTCGATGACGACGTCGTCCATGACGATGCTGCCCATGCCGATGAGGCATTCGTTGCCGATGCGGCAGCCGTGCAGGATGACGGAATGGCCGACCGTCACGTGGTCCCCGATGATCAGCGGCGAGCCTTCCGGCTTCTTCGGGTTCTTGTGCGAGACATGCCCCATCGTCAGGTCCTGCACGTTGGTGCCGGCGCCGATCACAATGCGGTTCACGTCGCCCCGCAGCACGGTGTTGCACCAGACCGAGCTGTCGGGACCGAGGGTGACGTCGCCGATCACCTGCGCGGATTCATGGACGAAGACGCGCTCGGCGAGCACCGGGGCAGTATCGAGGTAAGGGGACAGCGGCATGGCAGGCGAGGGCGGGCAGCGGAAGAAGAAGGACATTGTCGCGGCGTCGAAGAAGACCGCCGCGAAGCCTGCTGCCATCACCACCAGGAAGCCGGCGGCAAAGGCCGCTGCGACGGCCGCTGCGAAGGCCGCTTCGAAACCCGCGACCAAAGCTCCGCGCGAGAAGCGCCACCACCACTACGTCTACGTCGTCGAGCTGGCCGACCAGGTCTGGAACGAGCCGCGCTTCCGCAAGGCGAATCCCAATTACCGCCTCGGCATGCCCTTCGTCTACGTCGGCATGACGGGGTTGGATCCCGACCTGCGCTTCGACAAGCACAAGGCCGGGATCCAGTCCAACCGCTACGTCTTCGACTACGGCCTGCGCCTGCTGCCGCAGCTCTACGAGGTCTACAACCCGATGCCTTACGAGGCCGCGCGGGAGATGGAGGTCGAGCTCGCCATTGGCCTGCGCGAGGCGGGTTACGGCGTCTGGCAGGCCTGAATGGCCGCTCCGGCGCTGTTTCGGTACAGCGCTGCGGCATGATGCGTCGGCCCTTTGCCCAGGAGCAGCGATGCGCGTCACGACCCACCCCGCCGCCACGCCCGTGGCCCTTCCGACCTACGACGACGTCGAGGCCGCCGCCCGTCGCATCGACGGCCACGCGCATCGCACGCCGGTGCTGACCTCTCGCACCGTCGACGAGCTGTTCGGCGCGCAGGTGTTCTTCAAGTGCGAGAACTTCCAGCGCATGGGCGCCTTCAAATTCCGCGGCGGGTTCAACGCGCTCTCGCGCTTCACGCCGGAACAGCGGCGCTTCGGCGTCGTCGCGTTCTCGTCCGGGAATCATGCGCAGGCGATCGCGCTCTCGGCGCGCCTCCTCGGCATGCCAGCCACCATCGTCATGCCGCAGGACGCGCCCGCCGCCAAGATCGGCGCGACGCGCGGCTACGGCGGCCAGGTCGTCCTCTACGACCGCTACACCGAGGACCGCCAGCAGATCGGCCGCGACCTCGCCGAGAAGCACGGCCTGACCCTGATCCCGCCTTTCGACCATCCCGACGTGCTGACGGGGCAGGGCACCGCTGCGAAGGAGCTGTTCGACGAGGTCGGTGCGCTCGATGCGGTCTTCGCGCCGCTGGGTGGCGGCGGCCTGCTGTCGGGCACGGCGCTGTCGACCCGCGCGCTGTCGCCGGAGGCCAGGCTGTACGGCGTCGAGCCTGAGGCGGGCAACGACGGCCAGCAGTCCTTCCGTAGCGGCGCGATCGTCACCATCGATACACCGCGCACGATCGCGGACGGCGCACAGACGCCGCACCTCGGCGACATCACCTTCGCGTTGATCCGCCATCACGTCGACGACGTCCTCACCGCGAGCGATGCGGAACTGGTCGATGCGATGGCCTTCTTCGCTTCGCGGATGAAGATGCTGGTCGAGCCCACCGGCTGTCTCGGCTTCGCCGCCGCGAAGGCGATGAAAGACCAGCTGAAAGGCCAGCGCGTCGGCATCGTGATCAGCGGCGGCAACGTCGACATGGCGCGGTTCTGCGAACTGGTGGGCGCGCGGGCCACCGTCGATACTCCGACACCATGACACTTCGATCGAATGCCTTCTTTCGCGTGCTGGCCCTGACCGGCTTGGCCATGGCCGCCGCCTGCCAGCCCGCGCTGGCCGCCTGCAACGTGACCACGCTGCCCGACGGCTGGGCTGCCGGATCGGCGCGCTGGGATGGCCCCTGCGCCTCGGGACAGGCTCATCTGGCTGACGGCTTGGGCGTGCTCAAGGAGCAGCAGGGCGCCGCCGTGAAGCGCATGTTCCTGGGGCGCGTCGCCAAGGGCGAACTGGCGCTGGGCGTCGTCGACATTCCCGACCAGGGCTTCATGGCCGGCCGTTTCGCGCAGGGCAAGCTCGTCCCGTCCGAAGATCGGAAGGTGACCCTCCAGGCCTTCGATGAGGCCGCCAAGGCCGCGTCCTCCGCCGCGGACCGCTTCGAGCAGGCAGGCAATGCCGCTTCGGCGAAGTTCTATCGCGCCAAGGCCAGGGCGCTGCGCGAGCAGATGGACTGAGCGCGCGGCGGTTCGAACGGCATTCCCTGCTGACAGGCAGTGCCGCGGTGCTCGCTACAGTCGATCACATGACCGACAGCCCCCGTGCCTGGATCCGCCTGCCCTCCGGGGCGGCGCTCGACCTGATCAACCCGTCCCCCGACGCTTGGACCGACGAGGACCTCGCGCTGCGCCTGGCGCGCACCTACCGCTGGGGCGGCGAGTCCGTCTGGCCGTGGCCCTTGTCGGTGGCGCAGCATTCGCTGCTGGTGCTCGCGCTCCGCCGTGGCTGGGCAGAGGAGGGCGGCGAGCCGTTGTCGCCCGCGCTCCAACGCGCCGAGCTCCTGCATGACGCGGAGGAAGGCTTCCTCGGCTTCGACTGCATCTCGCCGCTCAAGCGCGTGCTGGGCGAACCGTTCCGGGTCGTCGGCGACCGGCTGATGAGCGCCATCGCCGTTCGTTACCGGCTGCCCGCGTGGACACCGGACACGCACACGACGCACAAGCGCGCGGACAGCATCGCCGCCGCTACAGAAGCCGTGCGCTGTACAGGCTGGTCGGAGCGCGAGGTGCGCGAGGTGCTCGGGATCACGCATCCGGTGCTGGAGGCGGATCCGCTCCAGGCCGCGTACGGCGGCACGCCGTGGGAGCCCTGGCCGGCAGACATCGCGGCGGGACGGTTCCTGGAAGAGCTGCGTCGGCTCAACGCCTGACCCCGCCTGTCGCTCGTCAGATCTGTCGCGCGATCGACCGCCAGGCGGCCTCGGCCAGCACCGCCGCGCGGTCCGCCGGGCTCGCCAGCCGGCGCCCCGCCAGCCACGAACGGCTGTACCACTCCGCCGCGCCCAGCACGAGCGCCGGGATCAGTTCCTCCGGCAGCGGCATCACCCGCCCGTACTTCACGTCGCGCGCGAAACACGCGTCGATCGGCGCGTATCGCGCCGAGATCCGCTTGCGCAGTTCGTCCCCGAAAGGCCCGCCCGCGACCACTTCGCGGGCGATGAAGTAGAAACGGGCCAGATCCGCATGTTCGGTGATCCAGACGACGTACGCGGTGATCAGCGCGTCGACCACCGCATGGCTGTCCTCCAGCCCTCCGGTCTGCTGCGCGATCGCGCGGCTCTGGTCGTCGACCGCCGCAAACAGCAGCGCCGCGACCACGCCTTCCTTGTTCTTGAAGTGGTGATAGATCGTGCCCACGCTCTGCCCGCTGGCCGCGCGCAGGTCGTCAATGGTCGTGGATTCGATGCCCCGGGCGTTGAAGGCCGACAAGGCCTGTGCCAGGATCAGCCGCTTGGTCTCGGCCCGGTCTTCCGGGTAGGCGGCCTTCAGGACCAGCTCGGTCTTCGCGACGGCCCTGGCGGTCTTCGTGGGCATGATTAGAATAATCTTCTAGAGTTTTCCGCGATCTCGCCGGACGATCCCGTCCGGCAATCCAGCCAACCTGGCGACCGCGCTGCGATGAGCCGCGATCATCCCTCAAAGAACATGGTGTTCACGCACGCATGAAGCCTTCCTTGCTGCCCATCCTGAATGCCCTCGGTGTCCTGGACAACCCGAACCGGCAATTGCAGGCCGCTCCCGACGATCGTCAGGCGATGGCCTATGCCAGCAGCGCGCAGCACGTCGATGCGCGTTCGCTGGCCGATGCGCTGGCGTCGGGGCTGTACGCCGTCAACGTGACGTTGGGGCATGTCGCCGGCAGCGACGATGCGCGCGCCGCGACGGAACGCGACATCGCCGGTTGGGACGCCTTCATCGCCGCGCAGCCGCAATTGCTGAAGGTGCACACGGGCGAGGATCTGGTCACCGCGCGCTGGGACGGCCGCATCGGCGTCATCTACGGGTTCCAGAACACGGAGATGCTGGGCAACGACGCCGCCGCCGTGGACCACTTCGCGGAGCTGGGCGTGCGGGTGGTCCAGCTGACCTACAACGGCCGCAACGCGGTCGGCTGCGGCGCGACGGTGCCGGACGACGACGGCCTGAGCGCCTTCGGGGCCGAGGTGGTCGAGCGACTGCAGCAACGGCGGGTGCTGGTCGACCTCAGCCACAGCAGCGAGCGCACCTGCCTGGACACATTGCGGCTGGCCGGACGTCCCGTCGCGATCACGCACACCGGCTGCCGCGCGATCGCCGATCATCCGCGCAACAAGAGCGACACCGAGCTGCGCCTGCTCGCCGAGCGGGGCGGGGTGGTCGGGCTGTACTTCATGCCTTACTTGCGGATGAGCGGGCAGCCGCATGCGGAAGACCTGATCGCGCATCTGGAGCATGCGATCGACGTCTGCGGCGAGGACCACGTGGGCCTCGGCTCCGACGGCGGCAGCACGCACTACGACGACATGGCCGCCTATCGCAAGCACCTCGAGGACGAGATCGCGCTGCGCCGCAGCCTGGGCATCGGCGCGCCGGGCGAGACGGCGGACGTGGGGCTGTTCCTGCCGGACCTGTGCGGGCCGGACCAGTACCAGCAGCTGGCGCGGCTGCTGTCGGCGCGGGGACACCGCGCGGCGCGCATCGAGAAGATCCTGCACGGCAACTTCCGCCGGCTGATGACGGAGACCTGGGAATGACGATGAAGCCGATGAAGCCGATGAAGCGAGTCAAGCAACTGGTCGCTGCCTGCGCCATGAGCTGCGCGGCCATGGGCGGCGGTCTCTGGGCACCGGCCGCGTCCGCGCACGACGACCTCGAACGCCAATGGGCGCCGACCGCCGCCGATGCGCAGGCGGCCCAGGCCGCCTTGCCCGCGCCGCAGGTCCTGCCGGGCGCGAAGCCGCTGCTGTCGCAGGTCCAGATCCACGGCATGACCGTCGGCCGCCAGGCGCTGAGCCGCCAGGGCGACGAGGTGCTGGTCGACTACGCCTTCAGCGAACGCGGCCGCGGCGACCAGCTGCGCGCGAAGTGGATGCTCGACGCGCGCGGCCTGCCGCAGCGCTACGAGGCCGAAGGAAACGATTACTGGAAGGTCCCGCTCACCGAGCGCTTCGACCGCGCGGACGGCAAGGCGTCCTGGAAGAACCGTGTGGAGCAGGGCAGCGCGGCGTGGCCTGAGGCGGGTGCGTTCTACCTGCCCGCCAACGCGCCGCCGGAGTTCACCGGCGTGCTGGCCCGCGCGCTGCTGAAGGCGCCGGGGCAACGACTGGCCCTGCTGCCTGCGGGCGAGGCGACACTGACGAAGGGGCCGACGATCGTGGCGGGCGGTCGGCGGCTGACGCTGCATCAGATCTCGGGCATCGACTTCACGCCGGTGGCGGTGTGGCTGGACGAGCGCCAGCAGACCGCCGCCGTCATCGACGACTGGTTCGAGGTGCTGGAAGCGCGCGACGTGCCGGCGCTCGCGCGCCTGACGACCGCCCAGCGCGACGCGGACAAGCGTTGGTCCGCCGATGTCGCGAAGCGGCTGACGCACGTGCCGCAGGGCGACCTGCTGATCCGCCATGCGCGCCTGTTCGAGCCGCGCGACCTCGTGGCGCGCGAGGACATGCGGGTGCTGGTGCGCGGAGGCTTCATCGTGCGTGTCGAGCCCGACGACGGCTCCCCGGCGCCGGCGGGCACCGAGGTCATCGAGGCGGCAGGCCGTTTCCTGATGCCGGGGCTGTGGGACGTGCACCAGCACTTCTCCGGCACGGACGGTGTCTTCGACCTGATCGCCGGCGTGACGAGCGCGCGCGACATGGCCAACGACAACGTCCCGCTGATCGAGCGCGTGAAGCGATTCGACGCGGGCACCGAGCTCGGCCCGCGCGTGGTGAAGGCCGGCATCGTCGAGGGCGTGGGTCCGCTGGCGGGCCCGACCGATGTGCGCGTCGAGACGGTCGAGCAGGCGCGCAAGGCGGTCGACTGGTACGCCGACCGCGGCTACGAGCAGATCAAGATCTATTCGTCCTTCAAGCCGGAGCTGGTGCGTCCGATCGCCGACATGGCGCATGCGCGCGGGCTGCGCGTCAGCGGGCACGTGCCGGCGTTCATGCGCGCGGGGCAGTTCATCGACGCGGGCGCGGACGAGATCCAGCATCTGAACTTCATCGTCCTGAATTTCTTCCCCGAGGTCGCCGACACGCGCGGCAAGGACCGCTACACGGTGATGGCGGAGAAGCTGCTGCAGCTGGACCTCGACAGCGCGCCGGTGACGGGATTCATCGCGGAACTGAAGCGCCGGCACACGGTGCTCGATCCGACGGTGGCGATCCTGGAGGGCTTGTACTCGGGCGCGCCGGGCGAGCCGCCGGCGGCGCTGAAGGGCATGGTCGAGCGCTTCCCGCCGATTGTGCGAAGGCGGCTGCTGTCCGGGGCGGTGGCGGTGCCGCCGGGCAAGGAGGAGGCCTACCGGCAGGCGCTGCCGCGGCTGCTGCAGCTGATCAAGCGACTGCACGACGGCGGCGTGACGCTGATGCCGGGCACGGACGCCTTCGCGGGCTACACGCTGCATCGCGAGCTGGAGCTCTATGTGCGCGCCGGCATCCCCAACGCCGAGGTGCTGCGCCTGGCGACGCTGACGCCGGCGCAGGTGCTGGGCGTGGCCGGTCAGCGCGGCGAGATCGCGGCGGGCAAGCAGGCCGACATGGTGCTGCTGGACGGCGACCCGCTGAGGGACATCGCCGCGCTGCGGCAGGTGGTGAAGACGATCAAGGCGGGGCGGGTGTTCGATCCGGCGCAGCTGGAAGCAGCGATGGGGATGACGAAATGAGTCGATCCCAAGCGACCTTGGCGGCCAATCGACTGACGGGTCTGCGTCGCTTCTGGTTCACGTTCCGCGATCCTCCCCAGTTCAGTCCGCTCGGTCTGGGCTGCGGCGTCACAGCGCAGAACTACGAAGACGCGACCAGCATTCTGACGTCGACGGTGTTTGCGGGCGGCGCGATGCCCCCCGTCGAATCCGTCGCTGCAGACGTCGATGTCCAGACGCTGGATCGCGATCATGTGCTGCCAAACATGGGTTCGGTGTCGACGAGAGGCGTGTGGTTTCCGCTGGGCTACGGATCGGGATCTTGAAAATGGAATACACCTGCAAGTTGGTCTACCGGAACTCATCGCACAAGGCGGTGCTGCTCGTTCTGGAGCCGTGGGCCGAAGAGCACACGTTGGCGCCTGGTGGATGCGTGGAGGTGGCGGGAAGGGGTGGTGCAGAAAATTCGGCGTTTGAGCTCGAACAACTGGACGATCGCCTGATCATCTACGCGTGGCCGGGTTCGATCGCGGACATCATTCCGCTGGAACGCATCCCGCGGTGACGCGCGTTTCGCGACACACACGGAGAAGAGTGATCATGCATACAAACGAAGAGCTCGACGTCTATGTCGATGAATGCCACGCACAAGGCCTGACGATCGTGGAAACGATCAAGGCGGTGGTGGTCAAGTTCTCGATCGGTTTGCGGCAGGCCAAGGAAGTCGTCTCCTCACGACCCTGCTGGAACGACATCGTAAGTGCGTCGGAACCGCTTCAGCGTGAGGCGATCGCCATCGTGACGGGTGAGGTGGAGCGCTTCAACAGCGGCCTCGTCCTCCCCGCCAGCGTGCCGTTCCCCGAGGGCACTGCCTTTGGGCCGTTCGTGTTCTTGTCGGGTCAGCTGGGCAACAAGCCCGGCACGCTGGCGCTGGTCGAAGGAGGCATCCGTGCCGAGGCGTTGCAGACGCTGCGCAACATCGAGACCGCGCTCAAAGCGCAAGGCCTCGGCGTCGAGCACCTGATGCGCTGCACCGTGATGCTCGCCGACATGGCGGAGTGGGGCGTCTTCAACGAGGTCTACCGCGCGTTCTTCGGCGACCGGCCGCTGCCGGCGCGCAGCGCGTTCGGCTGCAACGGACTCGCGCTGGGCGCGCGGGTCGAGGTGGAGTGCACCGCCGTCCGCGCGGCGCCTTAACGCGGTGCCTTAACGCCGCGCCGCGCCGCGCTCATTGCGCCGGACGGAAGACCAGCGCCGTCGGGACGCGCGTGCTCTTGTTGTATCGATCGGACGTGACCAGCACAACGTAACGCCGGTCCGTGAGCGTGTAGCCCTCCGGGCAGACGCGACCCGTCGACATGGGACCGGATTCGGTCGCGTTGCCGACCTTCCGCTCGCAATTGCCTTCGACATGACGCGTCATGACGCCGCAGTGGCATCGCTACCACTGGAATCGACGCCGAGCGAAGGCCGCGCGGCTGCCTCGCGATGCGGCGCTGATCGGCGTCGAAGCGCTCAGAAGCCCTTCATGTCGTACCGCACCCCGACCCACGCCTGACGGCCCAGACCCTGGTACGAATAGACCGGCTGCACATCGCGATCGGCGGCGTTGAGGATCCTGGCCTCCAGGCGCCATTGCGGCAGGAAGCGCCAGGTCGCGCGCACGTACACCACCGTGTACGCGCCGAGCTGCGCGCCCACATCCGGCCGCGCGCCGACTTCCGTCAGCGACGCGCCGAGGCCCCACACGCCGGTGTCATAGTCGGCCGAGATGCTTTCCTGATGCGCCGCCCGACGCGGCAGGCGCGAACCGGTCTGCTCGTCCCTGGCGTCGAGGAAGTCCACCGTCGCGCTCAGGCTCAGGTTGCCGAAGCGGTGCGCGCCGCTCAGCGTCGCGCCTTGCAGCTTGGCCTTCGCGACGTTGTAGGAGCATCCGAAATACCCCGGCGGGCATTGCGTGCCGTCCGGATCGGGGTTGTAGCCGATCAGGTTGTCGACCTTGTTGCGGTAGACAGTCGCCGCGGCGCTGCTCGCGCCGGAGCGCCAGTTCACGCCCAGCTCCACGCTGCGGCCGTCTTCGGGCTTCACCGCCGTGCCGTAGAACGGATAGTCGGTCTCGTTGAAGGTCGGCGCGCGGAAGGTCTTGCCTGCCACCGCGCGAACCTTCAGCGTCGAGGTCAGCGCGTAGCTCGCCCCGACGCTGCCCGTCGTGGACTTGCCGTAGGCGTTGTTGTCGTCGTGACGCAGGCTCGCTTCCAGCGAGGCCGGGCCGAACTGGCCCGAGTAACCCGCGATGTAGGCGTCGTTCTTGCGCTTCAGCGTGTTGGTCGTGACGCCGTCGGCCTGTTCGGTGAGGTGCTCGTAGGCCAGCACCACCTGCTGGTCGGGCGAAAGGCGCAACGCGTTCTGCCACGTCGCCTGATCGCGCTTCGTCGTGAAGCGCGCCGGATCCGGCGCGCCGCTGCGCGAATCGTCCAGGCCGTGGCTGAGCTGCACCGTGGTGGTCCAGATCGGCGAGAGCGTGCCGCGGTAATCGGCGCTGACGACGCGGGTCGTCAGGCGGTTGCGGAAGTCCGGCGTCGGATCGCTGAGGTAATCCGGCGGACCGCCGAAGTTGGCGCTGTCGTATTGCGCGTTGAGCTTGCTCTGCGTGGCGGTGACGCCGATGCGATGGCCTTCCGCCGGCGTGAAACCGAGGCGCGCCGATCCCGTCGTGCGGCGGAAGCCGTCGCGATCGGGGTTGTAGTAGCCGTTGATGTCGTTGGGACGGATGGCCGAGGTGCCGTCGCTGGTCTCGCGGCTCAGACTGGCCGCGTAGTCGAAGCCGGCCTGCGCGCCGCTGATGCCGACGTCGCCGAGACGCGAGGCGTATTCACCGATCGCCGCATTGGCCGTCAGGTTCAGCGGGCCCTGGCCCTTCTTCGTCGCGATCTGGATGACGCCGCCGACCGCGTCCGCGCCGTACAGGCCGGAGGCCGGTCCGCGTAGCACCTCGATGCGATCGATGTTGGACAGGCTCATCGATTCCAGGGATGCCTGGCCCAGCGTCGCGGAGCCGACGCGCACGCCGTCGATCATCACCACGGTGCCGGTCGTGTTGGCACCGCGCAGGATGTAACCGCCGCTCTGGCCGGGGCCGCCGTTGCGCGTGATCTGCAGGCCGGCGTAGCGGCGCAGCAGCTCCTCGACGCTGCCGGCACCGCTGTCTCGGATCGTGCCCGCATCGATGAGGACCACGTCGGCGACGCTCTTGCTCAGGGCCTGCGGCTCGCGGGTACCGATGACGATGACGGGATCCAGCGAGGACTGCGCGAACGCGATCGACGGGACGAGGGACAGGGCGGGCAGGACGACCAGCGCGGTCGCGGACGCACGGGCGACGGCGCGCAGCGTGGCGCGGGGAGAGGAGGCTTGCATGTGGGAACTTCGGAAAGCAACGGCAGACGGCCGCTTCCCCGCGGCCGCATGCGGAATGGACGCGCCGTCCTTCAGGGATGCCCCGGAAGCACGGCGACGATCCGCCTGTTGGCCGGTATCCGGGCTGTCGGAAGAATGAACCCGTGTTGCCTTCCCGGACGACCGTCCAGTGGTGTTCAGACACGAGCCGCGCGCTTTCAACTCTCAGAAGAGGCGCGCCTTCCGCTTACCGTTGCGGGGGCAGCTCAGGTTGGGGCAGCGACCGCACGGGTGCGGCCCCTCCTGATTCCCGTTGAACTGCGCCGGCAGGGAGCCGGGCGCGAGCACCAACGGGCGGGATCATAACGGGAGGCCCTTCGACTTCGTGTCGCCTGGCGCGGGCACTCCACGATGCAGGGGGCATCCCTCCGGGAACCCCCAGCATCATTCCGGCCCCAGTGAGGCTCGATGTGCGCGGGCCTCGGGGCTTACATGAACAGGTGTTCGCCGGCGTTCTCGCCGCCCAGGACCACGTAGTTCACCTTGCGCAGATCGCCGAGGGCACGGCCGCCGGCGTAGGAGATGGAACTCTGCAGGTCCTCCTCCATCTCGCGCAGCGTGTCGGCCAGGTGGCCCTTCACGGGCTCGAGGATGCGCTTGCCTTCGACGTGCTTGTACTCGCCCTTGTTGAAGTCGGACGCGGAGCCGTAGTACTCCTTGTAGCGCTTGCCGTCGACCTCGACAGTGTGGCCCGGCGACTCCTCATGACCGGCGAAGAGCGAGCCGATCATCACCATCGCCGCACCGAAACGCACGCTCTTGGCAATGTCGCCGTGGTGGCGGATGCCGCCGTCGGCAATGATGGGCTTGGTCGCAACACGGGCGCACCACTTCAAGGCCGAGAGCTGCCAGCCGCCGGTGCCGAAACCGGTCTTGAGCCGCGTGATGCAGACCTTGCCGGGACCGATGCCGACCTTGGTCGCGTCCGCGCCCCAGTTCTCGAGATCGATGACGCCCTCGGGCGTGCCGACGTTGCCGGCAATGACGAAGGTGTCGGGCAGCTTGTGCTTGATGTGGGCGATCATGCGCTGCACGGCGTCGGCGTGGCCGTGGGCGATGTCGATGGTGATGTAGTCGGCGCCGACGCCTTCAGCGGCGAGGCGGTCGATGATGGCGTAGTCCGCTTCCTTCACGCCGGCGCTGATGGAGACCAGCAGGCCCTTGTCGCGCATGGTGCGGGCGAAGGCGACGGCGTCCAGGTCGAAGCGGTGCATCACGTAGAAGTAGCCGTTGGCGGCCAGCCATTCGGTGATGGACTCGTCGACGACCGTCTTCATGTTCGCGGGCACCGCCGGCAGCTTGAAGCGGCGGGGGCCGAACTCGACGGAGGTGTCGCACTCGCTGCGGCTGTTCACGCGGCACTTGCGCGGCAGCAGCAGGATGTTGTCGTAGTCAAAGATTTCCATGGTCCAAAGTCGCAAAGTCGGGCTGCGTTGATGCAGTGCACGCCCTGGGCTGCGAGCGCTTGACTTGAGACCCGGCCATAAAAAACCGGGTCCCAAAATTTGGGCCCGGTGACCCATTCTACGCATCCTGCGGGGCGCCGTCGCCGCGCTGCGGTGCAGCATGCATCGTCCGGGGGCTTTTGGGCGCAGTTCGCTAAACTTCGGCCCCTTGGCCCTGCAACGGGCGACATCAGAAGACAAGCCACATGCATTCCGTCGTCATCAGCGGCACCGGTCTCTACCAGCCCCCGCACGTCATCACCAACGCCGAGCTGGTGGACTCGTTCAACCGCTACGTGGACCTGCAGAACGCCCAGCACGCCGAGGCCATCGCCGCCGGCACGCGCGAGGCGCTGGTGCATTCGAACGTGGAGTTCATCGAGAAGGCCTCGGGCATCAAGCAGCGCTACGTGATCGAGAAGGAGGGCGTGCTGGACCCCACGCGCATGTATCCGCGCTTCGAGGAACGGGCGGATGACCAGCTGTCGCTGATGGCGGAGATCGCGGTGGACGCGGCGCGCAAGGCGCTGGCGGCCGCGGGCAGGAAACCCGAGGACGTGGACGCGGTGTTCTGCTCGGCGGCGAACATGCAGCGCGCGTATCCGGCGATGGCGGTGGAGATCCAGCAGGGACTGGGCGCGGGGGGCTACGGCTTCGACATGAACGTGGCGTGCTCGTCGGCGACCTTCGCGCTGGAGCAGGCCTACAACGCGGTGCGCTCGGGCGCGTCGAAGTGCGTGCTGATCGCGAATCCGGAGATCACGTCGGCGCATCTGGAATGGAAGGACCGCGACTGCCACTTCATCTTCGGCGACGTGTGCACGGCGATCGTCGTCGAGCGCGCCGATCTGGCGACGGCGCCGGAGCAGTGGGAGATCCTGGGCACCAAGCTGGCGACGCAGTTCTCCAACAACATCCGCAACAACTTCGGCTTCATGAACAAGGCCGAGGACAGCGATCCGGACGGCCGGGACAAGACCTTCCGCCAGGAGGGCCGCAAGGTCTTCAAGGAAGTGGTGCCCATCGCCGCGGCGCATATCGAAAACCATCTGGCCGCGCTGCACATCCAGCCGACGGATGTCAGCCGCTACTGGCTGCACCAGGCCAACCTGGGCATGAACCAGCTGGTGATCAAGAAGCTGGTCGGCGGCGAGGCCGGCGCGGAGATCGCGCCGCTGATCCTGGACAGGTATGCGAACACGGCCTCGGCCGGCTCGGTGATCGCCTTCCACGAGCACCGCGCCAACCTCAAGCAGGGCGACCTGGGGGTGATCTGCTCGTTCGGGGCGGGGTACTCCGTGGGCAGCGTGATCGTCAGGAAGCGCTGAGCGGCACGCCGGCCCGTGGGCCGGCCCGGGCGACTCCCGAGGAACGGGAGCGCTCATGCGGGCATGGCGGTGCAGGCGGGTTCGGACACCTACATGGCGCATGTCGCCAGTAAGGACTGGCCTTCGACGCATGCGACCGTGGAGGAGGCCATCATCGCATTTCGCCATGGCCCGCTGGTAGGCAGGCCTCTGGCCAATGCGCTGTCAGGCGGCGCGCCCGGGCCCGGCGATCCGGTCTGCCGTCCGCCGACGACGCGCGGCGAGGCCGACCGCGCCTATGCCCGCGAGCATCAAAGCGTAGGTCGACGGTTCCGGCACGGCCGGCGCGACGGCGAATGCCACGCGCATGTTCAGGGTAAGCAGGGTCGGCACCTTGAATTCATGCAGGGCGCTGAGCGAGGTGTCCGTGGTGTAGACCGTCTCGTCCCAGGTGGTCATCACGATGCGCCCTTGCGCGTCCACTTCGATGTCTTCAATCTGGGCCTGCGTCTGCAGCGATGAGATCAGCGTACCGGTCGCTGAGTACTTGTTGATGCGCCCGTCGCCCGTGGCGCCATAGATGACGCCTTGCGCGTCCACCGCCACCGTGTGCGGTGCGGCATAGATCGCGAACTGGTCGCCGACCGCCACGGTCCGCAGCAGCGACATGGTCGCAGGGTCGTACACCTGCAGCGTCTGGGACCCCGCATAAAGCAGACCGTCTCCACCGATGGTGAGTTCACTGAAGGAGAGGCCCGAGGCGAACCGCTCGGTGGTGCCGGTGTTGATGTTGTAGCGGACGATGCCACTGCCTGGAGAGCTCCAGTTTTCCATATCGCCGAGGAAGAGATAGTTGCCCTTCGTGGCGATGGTGCCGGGCGCGGGATACGTGCTGATGTCGGGCATCGGCGAGTTGCGTTGGATGCCGGTCTTGGGGTTCAGCGAGGTCAAGGCCGGATCCAGATCGCCCGAGAAGGCGTAGATCGTGCCATTGGCGGCCTGAACCAAGTCGCCGAGCCTGAACCGCAGTTCCGGTTCCCAGAGTGCGATGTCGAAGCGTTGCACGACCTGACCGTCCCAGGTGTACTCGGTGATCGTCTGGTCGTAGGAGTTCGAAATCAACAGATTGCCCGGCGTGGTTGCGGCGGCTGAGGACGCGTCGGTCAGAATGGCCAGCAGTAGCGCGGTGCACACACGAATCGTCGGGGAAATCATCTGGAACCTCATGGTGGATGGAATCGCGGCCGAACGCTATCACCGTCGTCGCCTGACGATCCCGCTCATTCCGGGGGGGGCTTTGCCAAGCGTTCAGGCGAGCAACGGCGTCAGATCCGGATCGCCTTTGACCATGGCATTCCGGTAGGCGGGACGCTCCCCGATACGCTGCAAATAGCGTCGGATGTTCGGATACGGCGCCAGGTCGATCGGCAGGAACAGCCGCATCGTCGTGAGCGAGAAGACGCTCATGATGTCCGCCGCCGTGAACTCGTCGCCCGCGAAGTAGGGCGCCTGACCGAGTCGCTCCTCGACGAGCACCAGCACCTTGTCGAGCCGCTCCTGTGTCGCCGCCAAGACGGGATGGTCAGTGGGCAACGCGCGTCCCAGCGTCATCCGCCGCAGCATCACCGGCTGCAGATTGCCGTTGGCGAAGTGGAACCAGTACAGGAACGGCGCGAAGTCCGGGTGGTCGGGACCGGGCTTCAGACGGCCGCCGCCGTGTTTCGCGATGAGGTATTCGACGATCGCGGCCGACTCGGCCAACAGCAGATCGCCGTCCTCGATCAGCGGCGCTGCACCCAGCGGATGCCTGGCCTTCAGTTCGGGCGGCGACAGCCGGGTCACGGCATCGCGGGTATGGCGCTCAAGCTCGTAGGGAATGCCGAGCTCTTCGCAAAGCCACAGGATGCGTTCCGACTGGGAATGGCCGAGGTGGTGGATGGTGATCATGAGGGGTCGATGAGGGAGAGTCAGTCCGCCCGCTCGTGGCCACGGACGACGGTGGGGGCGAAGCCGAAGCGTTCGCGGAACCGGATGGCGAAGCGGGACGGGGAGTCGTAACCAACGGCGTTCGCGATCCGGGAGACGGGTTGGGTGGTCGCCTGCAGCAAGGTCAGCGCGGAAGCCATGCGGGCGTCGACGATCAGCGCGCTCATCGACTCGCCCTCGGCGGCGAGCCGGCGTCGCAGCGTCGCTTCGGACATCGCCAGCGCCTGCGCCACGCGCGCGGCGGGCCAGTCGTGATCGAGCCGTCCCGCGATGAGCGCGCGGATCTGGACGGAGACGGTCATCTCGGTCGGTGCGGACCGAAGCACCAGGCCATCCTCCAGCAACCAGTGCATCACCTCCAGCACACGCTGGCGTGCGACCGCGCTGGGCAGTGCGGGATCGGGGGCCAGGGCTTGCCGGCCACGCTGGAAGGCATCGGCCAGACCTGTCCGTACCCGCGCCAGCAACCGCACCGGCGCCAACGGTGCATCGACGGACGCGATTCGTGCCGCCGTCTCACGATAGAAGGCGTCATCCAGCAACGCGTTGTCGAACACCAGCCAACGCGCTTCGTAGTGCTCGCCCTCGGCGACGTCGTTGGTGAAATCGACGGTCTGCTGTCCGCTCAACAGCAGCATCTGCCCGGGACGGGCCCGGACGCTCGCGCCCCGGGCAGGCTTGACAGTCTTGAGGCCGCGATCGACGAGGATCAGCGCGGGCTGGTCGACGCGCATGCGCAGGATCCTCAATCCGCGGCCCTGCAGTACGTGAGCAGCGATGCCGACGCCGGGCCGGCCGTGAAGTTCGCGGGCCAGCGTTGATCCGTCAGGGGCGTGGATCTTGCGAGGCTTCAATTCGACTCCTCATGATGGGATGAATCGATCCTAGCGGGCTGGCCTCGCGCCGCTGGTGCAGCGGCGATCAAGTTCGGTGCCGATCCGATCAAGGCTCTTGCGAAGGGTCCCGTCGACCTCGGCCCGCAGAGAGCGGTTGTCAACGCGGATCAGGCATTCGGCAGGTAGTAGAACTGGAAGCCATGCGCCGCAAGGCGCTGGAAGTTGTCGACGTCGTTGTCCCCAAACTCCTGCCGGAGCAGCGCCAGATCCGCTGTCTCTGGGCGCAGGTGGTGTTTGCCAAGTTCCATGGCGCCGACCCCGAAGGCCTTGGCGAGTAGATGGCTGGCGCTGCTGGTGCAAGCGACGAAGACGTTGGTGACGACGGTGGCGCCGGGCGTCACCTCGGCGTGGGCGGCTGGACCATATTCCAGCGCCGACGCAATGTCCTGCGAGAACGGTCCGATGGCGATGAGTTGCGCGTCCAGTCCCATGACATTCCTCAGTGTCGTGCCGTGCGGCGCCACGCGGCCAGAGCGAACGCGATGCCGACGGCCGCGGCCAGCGCCGGCAGCCACACCCACACCAGCTCGGATTGCAGCACCTCCCACCCGCGTCCGCTGAGCACGCGTCGCAGGCTGAGCGGCGACACCTCGATCACCTGCGCGGCGAAGAAGACGCGCTCTTCCGAGAACGGCCACCACAGCGCGACCCCATGGCCGCCGTCGGTGAACATGTCCAGCAGGCCGTGGGAGAGCCCTGATAGGGCGACGAAGGCGAAGGCCCGCCAGCGTGGCGCCCGGAGCGCCTTCGCAGACATGAGCGCGATGAGCCCCATCAGCAGCGCAAACACCAGCGAATGCGACGCGCCGCGATGCCCGAAGGCATCCGCATACGGAATGCCGATGCGGAACGCGATGACGTCGAGGTCGGGGATCACTGCGGCGGCGATGCCGGCCATCAGCAGGCGATTGGAAACCAGCGGTTTGCCGAGCCCAAGGCGCGCGGCAATGGGAATGACAGCGTGGGTGAGGATGGTGGGCATGTCAGGCTTGCAAGCGGAGGCTCATCCGTAGATCGCTTCGAGCTTGCGCCCGACCAGCGTCGTCTGCGACATCTGCAGGAGGCGGCTGACCTCTTCGGCCAGAGCCTGCTCTTCGGCGGCGCGCAGCGTCACCGTCGGCGTCCGGACCTCGCGCCGGAGCAATTGATCGATCCTCATCGCAGTCGGCGGATGACTCGCATCCGTCTGCCAGGACTCCGATCGCGAGGCCGCGCGATGCGCGTCGAGGTCGGCGTCGCTGACCGTCGCGACAGCGCTTCGCACCGCCGGCTCGATCGCGTCGTGCGGCGTGGTCAGCGCGTGCACGCGGACGGCGGCGTCGACGACATCTTCCAGATAGGTCTTCTCCAGGACGCCGCGCACCGCCGCCGAGCCGGCGACCGACGCCGCCAGCAGGTCGGCCAGGTACTCGGCGCGCTGAGATTCGCGCATGACCAGCCAGAGCATGCCGCGAGCCGCTGCGAACAGCAGTTCGGAGATGCCGAGCATCGCCAGTTCGAACGGCAATCCGACCAGCGACACGATCGGTCCGGCCGCCATGCCCTGTCCGAGTTGACCGATGGCAAGCGGTCTTGCCGCCGTGGCCCAGGCCGCCAGCGTGTCGACCGCATGACCGAGGAACTGGCCGCGCAGCGGGTCGCCGTTGACGCCGTGCGACAGCTCATGGGCGATGAGGGCGACCTGCTCGGGCGGCGTCAGGATCGCCATCAGCGGGCTGCCGATCTCGACGTAGCGCTCCCGCCGCCAGCCGGCGACGCGATAGTTGGCGTTGAAGTCCGCGCAGACGCCGATGCCGTCGAGAGGACGCGCGCCCAGCGCGGTCGCGATCCGGTCGCTCAACGCGTGGAGCGCGGGGAACCGCTCGCGCTCCAGCAGATCCTTGGACAGGCGCTCGCCCAACTGTCGACGGACGCTTTCCCAGCGTCCGATGGCCGTCGAAGACGACGGTTCGATGGCCGCAGCCATGCCTCACTCCCTGGATCGTTCTATTGGACGCGGAGCATACAAGCGGCGTTCATCGCGTTGCCGTGGGGTGCGCCCTTGCCGGGCTCACCGCCCGCTCGCCTCGATCCGGATCTCATCCCGGCGGCAGGTCCCGCCGCCGCTGCCGCTCGGCTGATCGCCGAGCAGCTGCTTCAGCGTTCCGCCGGCCTTGTAGTCGCGCGGCAACTTCACCTGGATCTCGGTGAGGTACTGCCCCGAGCACATCAGCTTCACGCTGTCGCGATAGGCGTCGGTGCCGGTCTCGGCCTTCAGCTTCTCGTAGAAGGTGTTGCGCGAGATCGCCCCGCCGATGTTCTGCCGGATGTACTTGGCGGCGCTGGAATCGTTGAACTGCTTGACCAGGTCGACCGCGCGGCGGAAGTACGCGTCCGGATTCAGCGTCGTCTGGCAGGTGCCGTGCTTGCGCCACTCGTGCTCGCCGAAGCCCTTCTCGTAGAGGAAGTTCGGCATCCACGGGCCGATGTACGAGATCGTCTCCTTCGACAGCGTCATCGGCGCGTTGCCGCAGTCGCCGTAGCTGATCCCGCATTGCTGCCGGTTGGGCCACAGGCCGTGCAGCGTCAGGTTGGTCACCTTGAGCTTGCCGTCCTCCATCGCCTCGCATTCCGGCTTGCCGCGCCGGCCGCCCGCCGTCCATTCGCAGAAGCCGGGCTGCCACGACATCGCCAGCACGAAGCTGTCGTACTGGTCCGGCGTCTTGCACATGGCTTGACCGCTGTTCGCCGCTGAATTCCCAGCGGCGTTGTCGGTCGACGGCCTACGGGCGCCGATCGGTGTCGCGGGGGGCGGGGCGCCGCCGCCTGCCGCCGCGCCGCAGTCGTTCTGCACCCAGCGCTCCGGCGGTCGCGCGCCGGGCACCTGCACCCGCGTCCAGCCCGCGTTGTGCGATTCCAGGATCGTGTAGCCCGTCCCCGGCGACAGCTTGGCGCCGTCCGGGTTCGTGCTCTTCCTGAACGACTGGAAGGCCTCGCAGGCGCGCGACGCGGTGAAGGTGCCGCTCGCGGGATCGGCCCAGGCCGAGGGCAAGGCGCTGATCACCAGCGACAGGGCGGCGATTCGGAGAGCGAGGCGCATGGTGTCGATCAATGATGCTGTCAGGACAGCCGGCTTTGTACGTCATCTGGGCGTCGCGGGGAATGAGCCCGTGGCTCACATCCGGCAACCCGCTGGCTCAGAAACCGATCGATACCCCGACGCCCAGCACCCAGTCCGCCGTCTGCTTCGTCAGCCCGCGGTTGATGGACGCGTCGAGCTGCAGCCGGCGGTCGACCAGCCAGGTCACTCCCGTGCCCGCCGAGATGCTCCGCCCGCCGTTGCGGTTGGACGCGAGCTGGTCGCCCGCGACCTCGACGTAGCCTTTCCAGGCCTGCGCGATTGGCCAGCCCAGCGAGGCGCCAAGGATGCCCCCGACGAAGTGCTTGCCGCTGCCGTCATCGCGGCTGTCCCGATACAGACCGCCGATCAGGCCGGCCGACCAGTCGCGCGGCAAGTCCCACTCCGCCGTCAGCCGCAGCGACGGACGCAAGCCCTGACCCCGGAACGCCGACGAACCGCTGTCCATGTCCACGTGGAGCAGCCAGGCCAGGCCCGGCGCGTTGCGTTCGCCGTCGCTGTCCTGCACGTGCCACTTCACGCCGAGCGCCGTGTCGGCCCAGCCGCTGGCCTTCACCGTTCCGCCGCCGTCCGAAGCCCGCAGGCGCTGGTAGCCGTCGGTCTCGAGGCGGAACTCCCAGTCCTCGGCAAAGCCGAACCGCAGCAGCGTCGGCGTCGACCACAGGCGGCTGCGCACGCCGTCGCTCTTGTCGCGCTGGTAGCCGAGGCCGGTCTCCAGCAGCGCGCGGCCCTTGCCCACGGTGCTGCTCGATTCGACGATGCCGGGTTGATCCGGCTCGATGGCCTCTGCGGCTTCATCCGCCGCGCGCGCGGCGCCCACCGCCGCCGTCAGCAGCGCAGCAACGATCACCCGCGTCTTCGTCATGGCCAGAGCTCCCTGTCGCACGCCGCTCACTGTCCGCCGCTGCGATCGCCGCCCATCCACCAGGACGGCGGCACGCCCGAGGCACGCCCTGCGGGCCCCGAGGCCGCGTCCGACGCCGCGTCCGGAGGCGGCAGCGGCGGCGGCATCGGCCCGATCGTCTTCAGACCCGCGTCGCCCGCGTATTCGCTGAAGACCCAGTCCGGACCGAACGGACCTTCCTCCTGCACCAGCCCGCCGTCCTTGGGCGGCTGGATCTCGGCGGGCTTGATGTCCTTCAGCGCGACCTGCATGTAGTCGATCCACGCCGGCAGCGCGATGCCGCCGCCGGACTCGCCCGCGCCCAGGCTGCGCGGCTGGTCGTAGCCGATCCACACGACCGTCGCCACGCGCTGCTGGAAGCCCGCGAACCACGCGTCCACCGCGTCGTTCGTCGTGCCGGTCTTGCCGTAGAGGTCGTAGCGCTTGAGCGACGCGCTTGCCTTGTAGGCCGTGCCGCGGATCGCCACCTCGCGCAGCAGCGAGCCGGTGATGAACGCATTGCGCTCGCTGATCGCGCGGCGGTCGTCGGTGAGCTTCTCCGGCTCCGCCTGGAACAGCACCTGGTTCTGCGCGTCCACGATCTTCGTCACCAGCAGCGGCTTGAGCAGGTAGCCGCCGTTGGCGAAGACCGAATAGGCGCTCGCCATCTGCAGCGGCGTCACCGAGCCCGAGCCCAGCGCCAGCGTCAGGTTCTCCGGCTGCTTCTCGACGTCGAGACCGAACTTGCCCGCCCAGGTCCGGCCGCGCGCCGGCGTGAGCTGCTCCAGCACCCGGATCGTGACCATGTTCTTGGACTTGGCCAACGCCTGGCGCAGCGTCATCGGACCGTCGAAGTTGCCGTCGGAGTTGCGCGGGTTCCAATCGCCGACCGAGATGGGTGCGTCGTCGACCAGCGTCGCGGGGCTCGCGCCGAGTTCCATCGCGCCCGAGTAGATGAAAGGCTTGAAGCTCGATCCCGGCTGCCGCCACGCCTGCGTCGCATGGTTGAACTGGTTGCGGTTGAAGTCGAAACCGCCGACCAGCGCCAGGATCTTGCCGCTGTCGGGCTCGACCGACACCAGCGCGCCTTCGGCCTCCGGCGACTGCGTCACCACCCAGGCGCCCTTGGGAAACGCCTTGGTCGGCGCGCCGCGCAGCACGCGGATGATGGAGCCGCGCTGGATGCGCAGGTCCGCCTTGGCCTTGGGCGACAGCGCCGATTGCACCGAGCGCAGGCCTTCGCCCTGGATCTCGATGTCGTCCCCGTCGGACAGGCTCGCCTGGAGCTTGTTGTTCGCGACCTGGGTGACGACCGCCGTGCGCAGGTCGTCGTTGTCCGGATGCTCGTTGAACACCTGCGAGATCGCCGTGTCCTGTTCCTGCGCGTCCATGCCGTCGGGCAGGTCGACGTCGCCCTCGGGACCGCGCCAGGCCTTGCGGCGCTCGTAGTCCATCAGCGTGCGGCGCAGCGCCTTGTACGCGGCGATCTGGTCGTCCATGCGCAGCGTGGTCGTCACCCGCAAGCCGCGGTTGTAGGCGTCCTCGCCGTACTGGGCGTGCACCACCTGACGCACCATCTCGGTCGCGTACTGGCCGTAGGGCAGCCGCTGGTCCTGCACGGTGCGCAGCTTCAGCGGCTCTTCCTTGGCCTGCTTGGCCTGCTCCGGCGTGATCATGCCGACGTCCACCATGCGCAGCAGCACCGTCGCCTGGCGGCGTTGCGCCAGCTTCAGGTTGGTGATCGGATTGGCGCGGTACGGGCTCTGCGGCAGTCCGGCGAGCATCGCCGTCTCCGCCGTCGACAGCTCCTTCAGCGACTTGCCGAAGTAGGCCTGCGCCGCCGCCTCGAAACCGTAGGCCCGCTGACCCAGATAGATCTGGTTCATGTAGACCTCGAGGATCTTGTCCTTGGACAGCTGGCTCTCGATCTTGAAGGCCAGCAGGATCTCGACGACCTTGCGGGTGTAGAGCTTCTTCTTCGTGAGGTAGAGGTCGCGCGCCAGCTGCTGCGTGATGGTCGACGCGCCCTGGCTGCGCGAGGACGAGAACAGGTTGACCCAGAACGCCCGCAGCATGCCCGGCACGTAGACGCCCTGGTGGTCGTAGAAGTTGGCGTCCTCCACGGCCAGCAGCGCCTGCTGCATCTGCTTGGGGATCTGTTCCAGCGGCAGGTAGCTGCGGCGCTCGGTGCCGTACTCGGCGAGCAGCTGTCCGTCCTCCGAGTAGACCCGCAGCGGCTGCTTGGGGTTGTAGTCGGTCAGCCGGTCCAGGTCGGGCAGGCCCGGCCAGATCACGGCGGCCGCGCCGGCCACCAGCAGCGTCAGCGCGAGCAGGCCGGCGCCCGACCAGACGGCGATGCGCTTCCAGGTGGGCAGCTGGCGCAGCGAATCGCGCAGCGGCGCCGTGCGGCGCCAGAGCGCCAGGAAGAAACCGGCCAGGGCGCGGGCGAGGTTGCGGGCGAATTGGGCAATCTGCTGCATGCGGGGCGCACGAGTTCAGGTCGGCGGATTATCGTCAGACATCCGGTGCTGTCCCGGGCCCGGTGCGCACGGCAACAATCCGTACACAGAAGACACACGGCCGACCCACGGTGGAGGACAGGGCGGGATCCGGCCGGCAGGGCATCAACCGTGCCCGAGGTTCAAGGTCAGGAAGACCAGCGCATTGAGCGCGAAGTGCAGCAGGATGGCCACCTCGATGCGTCCGCTCAGCGTGTAGGCCAGACCGTAGCCCAGACCGGCCAGCATGGCCAGCGCCACGTAGGCGGTGCCGCCGGCCGCGTGGGCCAGTCCGAAGAGCACCGCCGCCAGCAGCACCGGCAGCCAGCCGTTCATGGTGCGCAGGTCGGTACCCAGGCGGCGCGCCAGCAGGCCCTGGATGACGCCGCGGAAGGCCGCTTCCTCGGCCACGCAGGTCAGGAACAGGTTGGCCGCCAGGAACAGCCCCGCGTTGTCCGGCCAGCGCAGCGTCGGCCGGCCGAGGCCGCCGATGACGGCCACCAGCCAGGGCAGGGCCAGCGTCGCGGCCAGCACCGCCCAAAGCGCCCAGGCCGGTCGGCCCGGCGGCAGGCCCGGCAGGTCTTCGGAGGACGCCGACAACACCCCTTCGGACCTTCGCCGCTGCTGTGAGGCCAGTACCGCCAGCATCAGCATGCCGGCGACGCCCTTATCGAAATTCAAGTACTTGAGCGTCGGCGGCTTCGCGTCGGAGGTCGTGGCCAGGTAGGTCGGATTCAGGAAGCCCGGCAGCAGGTGCAGTGCCAGCGCGAAGCCGATCACCAGCATCAGCAACATCAGCACCGCCTCGCGGCGCGGACGGTGCCGGGCCTCGATCGCCATCCAGGCGAGGGCGGCCAGCGCGGCCACGGGCACCATCGCGGCGATCGTGAGCTGCCCGTGCACCAGGCCGGCGGTGACCGCCATGATCAGCAGCGACAGCCAGGGCCAGGGCGCGCGCACCGGCAGCAGGGCGGCGGCAATCGACAGGCACAGGAGCAGGTGGCTGAGCGGCATCGGAATCCGGGGACGGCGTCGGGTTGTCGGAAGGCAATCGCGCCGCAGTATCCACGAAGCGGCGATGACGGCTTTCCGGATGGGCTCCGGAGCGGGGTGGGGCACTCACGCGCGTCTTCATTGGCAGGAGAAGCCATGTATGCCTGTGCCGCGCCGTTCCCGACCACGGCGGCGATGGAAGAAACCGTCCTGGAGAGCGTGTCTTCGGGCCTTGCAGGCGCGGTGCTGCATGTCGGCGACCGGGACCGTGCGCGGGACGAGCGCGCGTACGGACACCAACGGCGCTATGACGGCATGGCCGTGCGGGCCGTGCCGGAACCGATGCGGACGGACTCGATGGCCGATCTGGCCTCCCTCACCAAGGTGTTCGCGGTGCTGCCGCTGATGCATCAACTGGTCGACGACCGGACGCTGCGTATCGACGACCCCGTCGCCCGCTACCTGCCTGCGCTGGATGTCAGCGACAAGCGCGACATCCGGCTGCGCGACCTGATGGGCCATGCCGCCTTCCCCGACGGCGTGGCCTTTCACGACCCGGTGCGCGCCGGTGCGCTGTTTTCGCAGGATCGGGAGACGACCGTGCGGATGCTGGGCCAGGTGCCGATGGACGCGCCGCCGGGCACCCGCATCACCTACAGCGACCTGAACTTCATGGCCCTGGGCGCCGTCATCGAGGCGGTGACCGGACAGCCGCTCGACCGCGCGGCAACGGCGAAAATCTATGCCCCGATGGGCTTGTCGCGCACCGGCTACCGGCCGCTGCACAACGGTTTCAGGGCGAGCGACTGCATGGCCACGGAGCGCTGCGGCAACACGCGCGACGGTCACGTGTGGTTTCCCAACATCCGGAACCACACGCTGCAGGGGGAGGTGCACGACGAGAAGGCCTTCCACGCGATGGGCGAGGTGTCCGGGCATGCGGGGCTGTTCTCCACGGCGTCGGAGCTCGGACGGCTGTGCCGCCTGATGCTCAACGGCGGACGTCACGGCGATTTCAAGCTGTGCTCGCCGGAGACCGTGGCGCTCTTCCGCGAGACCTTCAACCCGGACCGCAGCTTCGCGCTGGGCTGGCGGCTGCCGACCGAAGCGACCTCGCACCTGTTCGGCAAGCTGCTGCCGCAGCACCGCCAGCCCGGCGAGGTCGTGGCGCACACCGGCTGGACCGGTCAGTGCGCCGTCCTGGACTTCGCCAGCGGTCGCTATCTCCTCCTGCTGACCAACAAGAAGCACGGACCGGCAGACCCGGCGGGTCATCTGAACACCTTCCTCGGCGACAAGACCCCTGCGGGACGGTACGGTCCCGTGGTTGAGCAGTTCGTCGAGGGCGTGCTGCTCGAGACCGGCGAATCATCGGCACCGCCGCCCGGGGCTCGCGGCGAGCGCTGACCGGGCCCCGGGCGCGGGTCGGATCCGGCCGGTCGCCGCCCCGCGCACCCGGTCCGCTGAGGTATCGTCCCGCCCCATGCATGAGATGACCTTCTACTGGCACGACTACGAGACCTTCGGACGCGTGCCGCGCCGCGACCGGCCGGCGCAGTTCGCCGGCATCCGCACCGACGCCGAGCTGAACGAGATCGGCGAGCCGTTGATGGTCTATTGCCAGCCGCCGACGGACGCGCTGCCCGATCCGGAGTCCTGCCTGCTCACCGGCATCCTGCCGCAGACCTGCGCGGAGCAGGGGCTGGCCGAGCACCGCTTTGCCGCGGAGATCCACGCCGAGCTGTCGCGTCCCGGCACCGTCGGTCTGGGCTACAACACGATCCGCTTCGACGACGAGGTGACGCGATTCCTGTTCTGGCGCAACCTGATCGATCCCTACGGCCGCGAATGGCAGAACGACTGCGGGCGCTGGGACCTGCTGGACGTCGTGCGTTGCGCCTACGCGCTACGCCCGGAAGGCATCGAGTGGCCGAAGCACGAGGACGGCCGGCCGTCCTTCAAGCTGGAGCACCTGACCGCCGCCAACGGCCTGGCGCACGAGGCGGCGCACGATGCGTTGTCCGACGTGCGCGCGACGATCGCGCTGGCCCGGCTCATCAAGGAGAAGCAGCCGCGGCTGTGGGACTTCTGCCTGAAGCTGCGCCGCAAGGACGCCGTCTGGGCCGAGATCGGCACGAACCGGCCCTTCCTGCACGTGTCGGGCATGTACGGCACGGACCGCGGCTGCATCGCCCTGGTGTGGCCGCTGGCGCCGCATCCGACCAACAAGAACGAGCTGATCGTCTGGGACCTGGGCAGCGACCCGGCCGAGCTGTTCGCGCTGGACGCCGAGGCGATCCGGCTGCGGATGTACACGAAGCAGGAGCTGCTCCCCGACGGCGTGACCCGGCTGCCGATCAAGACCATCCACGTCAACAAGTCGCCGATCGTGATCGCGTCGATGAAGATCCTCTCGCCGGAGATGGCGGCGCGCTGGGGCCTGGACCTCGCGCAGGGGCAGGCGCATGCGCAGACGCTGGCGGCGCGCGGCGGAGAGTTGTCGCGGCTCTGGTCGCAGGTGTTCCTGCGTCCGGCGGGCGAGGGCGGCGTGGATGTCGACGAGGACCTGTACGGCGGTTTCGTGTCGAACGACGACCGCCGCTCGCTGGAGCGCCTGCGTGAGCTGTCGCCCGAGGCGCTGGCCGACCGCGTCGCGCAGGGCAAGGTGGACTTCCAGGATGCCCGGCTGGAGGAAATCCTGTTCCGCTACCGCGCGCGCAACTTCCCGGACAGCCTGACCGGTGAAGAGCAGGCGCGTTGGGAGCAGCACCGCGCCGCCCGCCTGTACGGCGGCGAGGGCGGGGCGCAGACGCTGGAAGCGTTCTTCGAGCGCATCGATACCCTGGCCCAGACGGCTGAGGAGTCGGAAGACGAGCGCGCTGGAGAAATTCTCTCTGCGCTCTATGACTGGGCCGAACAGATCGCGCCGCCGCCCCCCTGAAAGCGGGGCCGTTGTCTGACGAGGCCCGGGAACCGGGTCCTTTCCGGGCTTTGCAGCGCGGGCCAAAACGGGTACACCTTCGGCATACGCCAGGAGACGACATGCAATCCCAACACGACGCCGCCGATCCGACCGCCGCCCGCATGCGGGCGATGCTGGTGCGGGCGCCGCTGGCCGTGGCCTTCGTGGCCGCCGGCAAGTTCGAGGTGGTCAGCGAGCACTTCAACCACCTGTTCGGCCACGGCGACGAGACCGACCTGACCGGCACCGACCAGCGCGCCTCGGTCGTGTCGGAGGCCGCCCATCAGGCGCTGCAGGTCCGTCTGGGGACCGCCTTCGGCGCGGGACGGCCGCTGGACGAGGAAGTGGAATTCGTCCGCCGCGACGGTTCGCGCTTCTGGGGCCGGCTGCAGGCGACGCCGGTGCACTGGGAACAGCCGGCCGGCGAGGCGATGTGGATCCTCGAGGACGTCACCGCCGCCCGCCAGCAGCGCTTGCAGCCGACCTGGTCGGCCAAGCACGACGACATCACCGAACTCGCCAACCGGCGCGAGATCGAACGCCGCCTGGCCGAACACGTCGGCAGCCGCCGGCACGAGCCGGTGTCGGTGCTGTTCGTCGACATCGACAAGTTCAGCGAGATCCAGCAGGGCATGGGGGCGGAGGTCGCCGACCACTTCCTGTACGGACTCGGGCAGATGCTGATCACCAAGGTGCGGGCCTCCGACACCGTGGCGCGGCTGGAGGACGACCACTTCGTCGTGCTGCTGCCGGACTGCGACCAGCATTACGCCCAGATCGTCGCGGAGAAGATCCGCTCGTCCATCGCCGGCTACCGGCTGCGCTGGGGCCTGCACCGCGCGCGCGTGAAGGCGAGCCTGGGGGTGGTGCAGTTGCAGACCTCGCTGGATACCGTGGATGCGGTGCTCGGTGCCGGGCAATTGGCCTGCACCGAAGCCAAGGCCGCCGGCGGAGACTCGGTCCGGGTGTTCATCTCGAGCGGGAGCTACGAGGAACTGGCAGGGGCGTGAGGCCGCCCAACTTCGCAACGCCAGGCGCGGCCCATCACAGGGCATGAGGGCTCCCTCCAGGACCCTCAAGCCCTATTCCGGGCCCATCAGCAGCGATGCCCTCGTGAGAGGGGTCGTGGTGATCGGGAGATCGGTCCGGCTCAGTACTCGAATGAGGCGTTCACGCTGACCGTGCGCGGCGAGCCGAGCACCAGGTAGCCGCTGTTCGGGAAACCGCCCGAGGACGCCCAGTAGTTTCGGTCCGCGACGTTGTCGACGCGCGCACGCAAGGTGACCAGGTGGCCGCGGACGTCCATCGCGTACCGCGCGCCGATGTCCACGCGACCCCAACCCGGCACGCTCAACGTATTCGTCGCATTGGCGTAGACGCTGCCCGTGGCGATCACGCGCGCATCCAGCGACAGCCCCTGCACACCCGGCACGTTCCATTCGGTGCCCAGGTTCAGCATCGTGCGCGGCACGCCGATGACGCGCTTGCCCTCGGTGTTGGCGACACCGGTGCTCTTCTGCTCGGCATCCAGCCAGGTCAGGCCGCCCAGCAGCTTCAGGCCGGCCATCGGCTCGCCGAAGGCGGTCAGCTCGATGCCCTGGTGACGGTCCTCGCCCTGCGCTTCGAAGCCCAGCGTGCTCGTCACGACGCCGCGCGGCTTGGCCGTGGAAAAAAACGCCAGCCCGCCGCCTACGCGACCGCCGTCGACCTTCAGGCCGACTTCCTTCTGCTTGGACAGGTAGGGATCCAGCACCTTGCCGATCGCGTTGGTCGCGGTCGACGGCGCCGAGTCGCCTTGCGTCAGCCCCTCGATGTAGTTGCCGTAGACCGAGAGCCACTTGCTGAACTTGAACACGACGCCGCCCATCGGGCTGGTCTTGCTGCGGTCGTACGGCGCACCCGGCGCGCCGGTGTTGTAGGCGTAGGTCCGCAGGTCCAGCGACTGGTGGCGCGCACCCAGCGTGATGCGCAGCGCGTCGTCCAGCATCACCAGCGTGTCCGCCATGGCCACGCTGCGCAGGCGGGTCATGCCGGTGGTGGCGGGATCTTCCAGCCGGTTGCTGACGGAGATCAGCGCGGGCAGCGGCGCGGACCCTTCGACGTAGAGGTTGGTCGGGATCAGGCGCGGCGTGGCGGCCGTGGTGGAGACGCCGAAGGCGGCGCGCTTGTCGAGCCGGAAGGCGTTCGCCGACACCACCAGCTCATGCTTCACCGGGCCGGTGGTCAGCAGGCCGCGCAGGCCGACTTCGCCGGTGCGGACGCGGTCTTCTCGGGTGTTGTCGAAGCGCGAGGTCGTGCCGGCGCCGGTCGCGGCATTCGTCAGCGAGAGATTGGCCAGCGAGTTGGCCTCGTCGCTGCTGCGCGCGCCGGCCGCGAACCACGCGGTCCAGCCGCTTCCCAGCAAGGGCTGCAGCCAGCGGTCCAGGTCCACCTCGCCGCGCAGTGTGCCGAAGAGGTCGCGCTCGTTGGAGTAGGTCCAGGGCTGGGCCCAGTTGGCCTCGCTGTCCGGCGCGGCCGGCACCGCGGTGACCGCCGCGCCCAGCGTGACGTTGGTGCGGGTGCGCTTGAGCTTGTGGTCCTGGTAGCCGACGTCGGCGGACAGCCGCACGTCGCGGGCGCGCCAGTCCAGGCCGACCGAGGCCATGCCGAGGTTGACGCTTTCCTTGTCCACGCTGGTGTCGCCGGCCCGCGAGGCCAGGTTGACGCGCACGCCGGTCGCGTTGTCCGGGCCGAAGCGCCGGGCGACGTCGACCGCCAGGATGGTCTGCCCGCCGCTGGCGCTTCCGACCGTCATCTGTGTCAGGGGCTGGCTGGGCGCGCGCTTGGGCAGCAGGTTGATCGAGCCGCCGATGGCGTCGCTGTTGGGCGTCGAGCCGTTGAGGAAGGCCGAGGCGCCGCGCAGCACTTCCACGCGCTCGAAGAGTTCGGCCGAGATGTACTGGCGCGGCAGCAGGCCGTAGAGGCCGTTGTAGGCGACGCTGTCGGAATTCAGGATGAAGCCGCGGATGAAGTAGCTTTCCTGGAAGTTGCCGAAGCCCCGCGCCAGGCGCACGCCGGGGTCGTTGAGCAGCACGTCGCCGACGCTGTGGGCCTGCGTGTTCTGGATCAGCTCGTTGGTGTAGGACGTGGTGCTGAACGGGGTGCTCATGATGTCCTGGTTGCCCAGCAGGCCGACCCGGCCGCCGCGCGCCACCTGGCCGCCGGCGTAGGACTTGATCAGGCCGCCGCGCGACGCGTCCGCGCTGGCTTCGACGACGACCTTCTGCAGCTGGGTCGTGGCGGCGCCGGAGGCCGCCGACGCTGCCGCTTCGGGCGCCTGCGGCACCGTCTGGGCATTCTGGGCAAAGGCGCCGCCATGCAGCGCGCCGGTCAGGGCGAGCGCCAGTGGCGCGAGGACGGGACGGAAGGCAGCAGACGACATGACGTTGAGAAGAATTCGCAGATAAGAATCACTCTCATTATCTGGATGAGCTTCTCGTTAACCCGACCCGAAAGGGGGAGGTCGGCGAATCCGCAACAGGTTTTGGGCGATGGCCGGACGGTCGATCGAAAGAATTGGTCGGGGAATCCATTTCTTTTCTAAAGATCGCCCGGAAAGTGCCGATGACGGCGGGAAGACCGGTCGCTTGAGGCCGGGATCCTGGGAAAAACGCCATGTCCAACGTCAGCCTGTCGACCGCCTTGTCCGGCATCTCCGCCGCCAACGAGCGCCTGCGCGCTTCGGCGAACAACGTCGCGAATGTCGCCACGCCGGGCTATCGCCGCGAGCGCATCGAAGCCCAGACGGCCCAGGACGGCAACGGCGTGACGACCAAGGTCGAGAAGCTGCCGGAACCCGGCGCCGACCTGGCGGCCGACGTCGTCGAACAGAAGTCGGCGACCTACGCCTTCGTCGGCAACCTGCGGGTGCTGCAGACGCAGATCCGGGCCGAGGGCGCGCTGCTCGACATCCACGTCTGATTTTTCGCTCCCAAGGACAAACGGCCGCTTCGAGCGGCCGTTGTCGTTTCTGGAGACAGGGCTCCGTTCAGGGCTTCAACTCGAACAGCGACGACCCGTCCCCGTTGTCCTTGACCCGCATCACCTGCGGCGTGTCCTTGACGTGCGCTGTCGCGCCGTTGCCTGACACGAATTGCATCGCGACGCCCGGCACAGGCCGGATGCGCCACGACGAGGCGGCGACCGCCGCGCTCAGCGACGGCTGGGCCGCCAGGAAGTGGGCGAGGGCCTCGCGCGTCTCGTCCGGCGCGTCGACGACGACCTTGTCCGCCGCCAGTGCCGGGAAGTGCCCGCCGCCGTAGGCACGGTAGTTGTTCGTGACGACAAGGAAGTCCGCGCGCTCGTCCAGCGGCTGACCGCGCCAGCTCAGGTTGACGACGCGCTGGCCGTCTCCGACGCGCTTGCCGTCCTTGTCGAAGCGCGCGGGCTGCGTCAGATCCAACTCATAGCGCAAGGCGTTGTCCTGGCCGAGCATCATGTCGAAGTTGAAGCTCGGATAGCTCGCGTCCACGACGTCCTGCCGCGCCGGCCCTTGCGGATCGATGCGGCGGAACTGCCCGGCGGACATCTCCAGCCAGTCGCGCACCTGGGCGCCGCTCAGCTTCACGACCTTGATCGTGTTCGGATAGACGTAGAGGTCGGCCACATGCTTGATCGCGACCGGTCCGGCGGGGATGTCGGTGTACTGCGTCCAGCCCTGGCGGCCGCCGGACTTGAACGGCGCCGCGGCGCTGAGCATCGGCAGCTTCTCCAGCGCCGTGCCCTGGACCGCCTTGAGCGCGTAGGCCAGCTGCGCCTGCGCCACCAGCCGCACCGCGGTGCCGTCCAGCACCTGCGAGAAATAGCTCTGGATCGGCTGGTCCGCGACGGCGACCTGGCTGCGGACGTAGTCCAGCGTCGCCTGATGTTCGTCGGCGATGACGGCGGCGGGCATCGGATCGGCCTCGACCAGCGGCTTGCGCGCGGCACGGTCGAAAATCGGGCGCAGGCTGGACTGGCTGTCCGCCACGTGCCAGGTCTTGCCGGTCTGCTTCAGCGTCAGGTCCACGATGCCGAGGTGGTCGCCCCAGCGCCCGGGCATCACGGCCGGCGTGCCGTAGATCCGGCCCTTGGCGAGGTCCACGCCCGGATAACCCGCGAAGCCGGGTCCGGGGAACTCGGTATGCGCATGGCCCAGCAGCAGCGCGTCCACGCCCTTCACGCGGGCGAGCTGCGCGGCCATGTTCTCGGACAGCTTGGGCAGTTCGGTCTTGTCGATGCCGGTGTGGGCGATGACCACGATCAGGTCCGCGCCGCGCTTGCGCAGGGCGGCGACCTGTTCGGCGGCGGCGTCGACCATGTCGCGCACCTTCACCTTGCCGGCGAGGTTCTGACGGTCCCACTCCAGGATCTGCGGCGGCGTCACGCCGACGACGCCGATCTTGAGCGCGTGGTCCTTGCCCGCCTCGTCGCGCATCGTGCGTTCCAGCATCACGCTGGGCGTGAACGCATGACGGCGGCCGTCGGCCTCCATCACGTTGGCGTTGAGGTACGGGAAGTTGGCGCCGGCGATGGCCTGCCGCAGGAAGGGCAGGCCGTAGTTGAACTCGTGGTTGCCGAGGTTGGCGGCGTCCACGTCCAGCAGGTTCAGGACCTTGTAGGCGGGGTGGACGTCCCCGGCCTTCAGCGGCTTCACGCGGGCGACGACGTCGCCCAGCGGATTGCCCTGCAGCAGGTCGCCGTTGTCGAACAGCAGGCTGTTGGGCGCCTCGGCGCGGGCGCGGTGGATCAGCGTGATCGTCTTGGCCAGGCCGAACTCCTGGGCCGGGCGGTCCTGGTAGTAGTCGTAGTTCAGCAGGTTCATGTGGATGTCGCTGGTCTCCAGCACGCGGAGCTTGAGCTCCGCAGCGGACAGCGGCATCGAGAGCCCGCCGAGGACGGCGAGGGCGAAGAGCGTCGTGCGCATCGGGATCAGGACCAGTCGGTGCCGGCGACCAGCACGGCGACGGCGCGCTGGAAACCTTCGGCGTCGATCGCGTCGAAACGCGCGGGCTCGGGGCTGTCGAGGTCGAAGACGCCGCGCAGCGCGCCGCCGGCGACGACCGGCAGCACCAGCTCGGATCGAGAGGCCGCGTCGCAGGCGATGTGGCCGGGGAAGGCGTGGACGTCCTCGACCAGCTGGACTTCCTGCGTCCGCGCGCAGGCGCCGCAGACGCCGCGGCTGAAGGCGATGCGCACGCAGGCGACCTTGCCCTGGAACGGGCCGAGGACGAGTTCCTGATCGTTCTTCGGGTTGACGAGGTAGAAGCCGGCCCAGTTCAGCGTCGGGACGGCGTTGAACACCAGCGCGGAGAACTGCGCCAGGTTGGCAAGCCAGTCGCGCTCGCCGTGCAGCAGGGCCTGGGTCTGGGCGACCAGCGTGTCGTACGAGGCGCGCTTGGCCTCGGCGCCGGACATGTCCAGCATCGGTGTAGGTTCGAAGCTCATGGGGCGGGATTGTGGCGGAGGTCATGCCGGGCGGTCGTGCGTCACGGCGAGAGTGCGCCCGGATCCAAGGGAGATACCAGGGAGCTCGGAGCGATGAACGCACGAGGGATGACCGCACGAGGGAAGGCGGCGCTCCTGGGGGCGGATGAGCAGGTGGGCTGGGTGACGCAAGCCGAATGGTCGCGCCGCTGGTACGGTCTCCAGCGCCACCGGCAGGCCAGCCCGGAATGCTTCAACGCCTGGGCCCGGCATCCCAGCGGGGCGCGGCTTTTCCCGACGGCGTCGAACGGCTATTGCGTGATGCTCAAGCCGCCGCCGCGCGGCCGGCACACGATCAATGTCGGCGGCGCGCTGCCGCGCATGTCGCAAGCCGTCAGCGATACGCTGATCGTCGAGTAGGCCTCGTCAGGCTTCGTCAGGCCGCTTCGGGCTGCGTCGGGCAGACTTCGCCCAGCACGCCCAGCACGCCCAGCACGCCCAGCGGCAGCACGCACAGGGTGACCCCGTCGAGCGTGAGCGCCAGGCCGAGCTGTCCGCCGACCTGGACGACGCTCGCGGCGCCGCCGCTGGCGGCAGGTCCAGCGGGTGCGGATCCGGTCGGGGATGCCGCCGCCATCGCGCTGATCGGCGGCTGTCGGAGCATCGCCCACAACGCGCGCGGATCGCGCAGGCGCAGGCATTCCAGGTATTGGCGGAAGACGGCGTCCTCACCGGCGTCCGGCTCGACTTTCGGCTCGGCGTCCGCCTGCCGCGCAGCAAGTCCATCCGGGCCGGCGGCCGCCTGATGCAGTCGCGCCAGCGCACGGCGCAGGCGCTGACGGCTGGTCGCCTCGGACCGATCATTCGCGCGGGCGATCTCCGCGTGTTCGACCTCGAACACCTCGTGCAGGAGGAGGGCGGCGCCGTCCATCGGCGTGAGGTGTGCGGCCATCAGTCGCAACACCTGCGCGACTTCCTCCGCCAGCGTCGCCACCGCTTCCGCCGAGGGCGCCATGGAGACGGGCCATGTCGAAGTCCATGTCGAGCTTGACGTCGACGTCGATTCCGGCGGCTGGTCGTGCGCCGCCTCCAGCCACTGCCGCATCCAGTCCCGTCGCCGCAGGCGATCGATGGCCAGGTGGCGCACCACGGTGAGCAGCCAGGCCTGCGCGGCGTTCAGCCCCGTCGGGGCCGCCTCCAGCGCGCGGACGTAGGCGTCCTGCACCGCGTCCTCCGCGTCGGTCGGGCCCAGCAGGCGCGCGGCGGCGCGGACCAGGCCGCGGTGGTCGGCATCCATGAGGGGGTGAGCGCTGTCGTCGTGCATGGGGGGAGCTTGCCACAGGCGACGACAAGGCATCTGCGGCGTCGCTGTCACGCGAGACGCCACTCGTTCGTCAAGGCAGCAGTTCAACCACGAGGAACCGCCCCATGGAGCATCCGACCCCCGCCGCGCCGTCCAGCGACACCGAGCCGCGCACCTCCTACCTGGAGGAAAAGGCCTTCAAGGCCCGCACGCTGCTGATCTTCGGCACCGTCACCGATGTGCTGGCCGCCGATGTCACACGCCGACTCATCGCCCTGGACGCCGAGAGCGCCGATCCGATCGACGTGCTGGTGAGCTCGCCGGGCGGTCATCTCGAATCCGGCGACGCCATCCACGACATCGTGCGCTTCATCGCCGCACCGGTGAACATGATCGGCACCGGCTGGGTCGGCAGCGCCGCCACCCACCTGTACCTGTCGGTGCCGCGCGAGCGCCGCTACTGCCTGCCCAACACCCGTTTCCTCATCCACCAGCCCAGCGGCGGTGCCGGCGGACCGGCAAGCGACATCGCCATCCAGGCCCGCGAGATCATCAAGGCCAGGGAACGCATCGCCCGAACGATCGCGCGAGAGACGGGGAAGTCGCTGGAGGTCGTCCTCGAGGACATCGGGCGCGACCGCTGGCTCTCCGCCGAAGAAGCCGTCGCGTACGGACTGGTGTCCCGGATCATCGAGCGCAAGTCCGAACTCCGGGGCGGTTGAGTCCCGCGGCAGCAATCGCCGGGCCGCTGGGGGCGGGTCGTGCGTTCAAGTCCACAGCGCGGGCTTGTTCACCATCAGGTAGAAGACGACGAGCACCGCGAGGAAGGCCGGGTAGCCCAGGCCTTCCCACCAGCGCGCGTAGCGCCAGTAGAGCGCCGGCAACGGCTGGCCCGCGGCGAGCGCCGCGTCGGCCATCTGCGACAGCCGGATCTGCAGCCACACCACCGGCAGCCAGCATGCGCCCGCGATCACGTAAAGCGCGATCGACAGCGCCAGCCACGGCGTGTCCAGCGTCCATCCAGCCGTCATCGCCATCCACACGCCGGTGACCGGCTGCACGATGATCGCCGGCGTCGTGAACCACAGGTCCGCGCGCTTGACCAGCCGCGCGACCACGGCCTGCGCCGCGATCGAACCGCTGCGGTTCGCGAAGAACAGGTAGAAGGCCGAGCCGAAGCCGGTGCCCGCCAGCAGCACGCTCGACACGATGTGCAGCCACTTGATCACGAGATAGGTGTTCATTGTTTTTCTCTCAGGCCGGTGCGTCCTCATCGAGGATCAGCAGCAGGATCGCCACCGGCAGGTTCTTGGTCAGGCAGCCCAGCGGGTCCAGCCACAGCGAGGGCAGGATGAGCGTCGCGACCGCCGTCATCAGCAGCATCGTCCCGCCCGCGAGGCGGTAGACCCAGCGCCGGTGCCAGCGCCACATCGCCGCGCCGAGCAGCAGATCGACGAGCGCCCCCGCGACGATGACCGGTGCGATCCAGGCCTCCGGCGTCTGCGCGGCGAGCATCAGGTCGCGGCTGCGGCCGTCGAGCTCGATCAGGCTGGCCGCCCCTGTGGCCAGCCACAGCGCGATGAGCCCGCCGCGCGCGACCACGCGCGTGCGGCGATGCCGGAAGTTCACACGTCCGATGCCCATGCAGCCTCCACGAATTGTTCGATAGGCACCGCCGGCCTCCCGAGCACGCGCTCGAACGCGGCGGCGTCGCCGATGTTGTCCTGCTCCAGCAGGGCGAGGCTTTCGCTGCTCCAGGGCTGGCCGCTGAGGAAGTCGCCCAGACGGGCGCTCCAGCGACTCGGCGCGTCCGGGAGCGGGATGACGCGGGCTGGCTGCAGGTCGCCTCGGCCCCCTCTGCCGCCTTGACCGCGGAGGCCGCCCTGGCCGAGTTGACCGCGCTGGCGCCGCAGTTCCCCGATGAACGCCGCCAGCGGCAGCGCCCGGGGTCCGACGGCGGTCACGATCCCCGGACCGCCGTCCTGCAGAAGGCGCAGCACCGCCAGCGCGACGTCGGGCACCGCGACCGGCTGCACCTGGGCCTGGACGGCCGCCCGCGGCAGCACCAGCACCGGCAGCCGCGCGAGGTTCATGAACAGCGCGGCGCTGGCCCCGCCGCGGCCGAAGACGATGCTCGGGCGCAACACGGTGGCGTCGAGCCGGCCTTCCGCACGCAGATGCAGCAGCACCTCATCGGCGGCGCGCTTGGTCGTGGCGTAGCGGGTCGGGCTGTGCGCCACGCCGTTCGCGGAGATCTGGACCACCCGCGCCACGCCCGCGCGGGCGCAGGCCTCGAACAGCGCGGCGGGCGCCTGGTGATGCACGGGCTCGAGCTGGCGGCGCGGCGTGTCGCGCAGCAGGCCGACCGCGTTGACCACGGCATCGAAGCCGGTCACGCGGGGAAGCCAGGCCTCGGGCGTCAGGTCTTGCTGGAAGTCCTGCGTGCGGGACGTGCCGGCGGTGACCGCGAGTCCGGCCTCGCGCAACGCCCGGACGACGTGTCGCCCGACGAAGCCGCTGGCGCCGCAGACCAGCACCGATCGGGGCGTTGCCGTATTCACGATGCGCCTCCCGCGGCTGTCGACGGGCGCGCGGCGGCGGACGTGGCCGCGGCGGTGACGGAACCCGCCGCGGCGGCCGCCGGGGCTGACACGCGCGCGCGCTCGCGGAGCATCGCCTGCACGTTCGACCAGACCTGGTTGGCGACGATGGCGACGCTGACAAAGATGCCGGCGGTCACCAGCCACAAGGTGCGGCGCAGGAAGTCGCTCCAGTTCACGTCGGGCTGGTCGCCGTTGCCGAAGGTCAGCATCAGCAGTACCGAGCCGCACAGCGCCAGCACATTGGTCACGCGCCACCAGAATTCGGCGCCGCCGCGGGCGTCGCAGATCATCGTCAGCACCTGCAGGAGGATCGTGCGCAGGTAGCGCAAGGCCAGCAACGGTGCGGCGGCAGCGATCAGCAGGCTGAGGGGCAGGGTCCAGGGGGTCATCACATCACTCCTTGTGGTTGAGGGAACAGTCGGCTTCGCGGCATGAGGTTCCCCGGTTCATCGTCTGTTTGATATTTCAGTAGAGACAGAAATTCGAGATCAAAAAAATGGACCCGATCAGGTCCCGTCGCCGCGCACGAAGCGCTGCACGCTGGCGCCGAGCTTGAGCACCTTCTCCAGCGTCGCTGGCGAGAGCCGCATCATCTCCTCCGACCAGGCGCCCAAGGTCTGCATCAGGCGCAGGCATTCGCGGACGCGGTCCTGGGCGTCGGGGGATTCGTCCTGGAAGCCCTTGTCCTCGACGAGTTCGGACAGCATGCGCACGGTCGGATCGAACTCGCGATGCTTGCGTTCGCGGACGATGGTGCGCAGCAGTTCCCAGACGTCGGCGGTCGTCTCGAAATAATCGCGCCGGTCGCCCAGCACGTGGGTCACGCGGATCAGGTTCCAGCTCTGCAGTTCCTTGAGGCTGGTGCTGACGTTGGAGCGGGCGACGGACAGCGTCTCGGCCAGTTCCTCCGCGTTGAGCGGCCGGCCGCGGAAATAGAGCAGGGCGTGGATCTGCGCCACGGTGCGGTTGACGCCCCAGGCGCTGCCCATCTCGCCCCAGTGCAGGACGAAACGTCGGGCGGTATCGGTGAGTTCCATGGCGTTGAATGTATACGGACAGAAATTTCTGTCAATACAGAAATTTAAAACCGCCAACCGGCCTGTGAACCGGACCGCCGGAACCGGGAGTGGCCATCGCCGCAAGCTGCCGGTCGGCAGGAAGCTCAGGCAACGGTTGAGGAGTGCCGCCGCGCCGCGTCGTTTCGATACTTTCCGGTTTGAACCTGGGAAGACGGCATGACGGGCAAGACGGCGAGACAGGAGAACGCGACGAAGCCGGGCAAGCAGCACCGGAAGAAGGAACGCGCCGAAGACGAAGCGGATCACGCGTCTGAACACGCTGAGCAGCCCATTGAGCAAGAGCTTCCACCACACGACGAACAGGACGAACAGGCCAAACAGGCCGGCAGCGACGGTGCATCGGAAGAGGAGGCCATGGCCTGGGGGACAACGTCGGTCTTGGCCTTCTCCGGTCTTGCGGCCGCTTCAGGAGGAGGAGCAACAGAGCCGGCTGCGAAGCCGCCGTCGATCCCGATCCCGCGGAAGCAGATTCCGCCGACGCAGATCCCCGCCGTGGCCGTGACTCCACCCGAGGCGCCTCCCGTTCTCCCGACCACGTCGACGACCGATTCCACTGTCGAGCCGATTCTCAAGTCTCAACCTGAGTCTGAACCACCACCACCACCACCACCACCACCACCGCCGCCACCACCGTCGCCAGACCTCCCTCTGCAGCAGACGGGCGGGACGCTGCAACCCGACGTGAAGCCGCAGCCAGAGATCACGCCGAAGCCCGAGGTGCCGCCCAAGCCTCTGCTCCGGGCGCCTGAACTCACGCTTGCGCAGGACAGCGGTCTGACGGGCGACGCCCTGACGCGGAACGGCCAGATCAAAGTCTCTGGCCTGGAGGAGGGGCGTCCTGGACTTTCAGTCTCGACGAAGGCGTGACGTGGCGTGCCGGGAGTGGATCGGATATCCCGGACGATCTGTTCGAGGGGGACGGCGCCAAGGTCGTGTTGGCGAAGCAGCACTTGGATGGCGCAACGACAAGCCTCGTGGGTCGCCTCGACTTCGTCCTGGACCGCACCCCGTCGTCAACGCCGCATGTCGATCACCGTCGGAGCACGCTCATGAATCGGGAAACCGGCGAGCGCGCCGAGGCCTTCGTCGTGATCGGGAAAGGGGCGGATGAACCGGGACTGCTGCATTGGCAAACCGATGGCGATCTGTCGGACCACTCCGGCGCTTCAAGGTTGGAAGTCCCCATCGACGCTCTGGGCGGCGCGGGGGCCTTGACGTATTGGCATGTGGATGACGCGGGGAACGTGAGTGAGAAGGGAGTTCTTCCTGTCGATGTCGTTCCGCCCGCGAAGTTGACTGTGCAGGCCGTGCATCCTGCGATGCGTGTCAGTGAAGACTCGATCCCCATGCACGCCGGCGATCTGAAGATCCTGGGACTTGAGCCCGATGCCGGGTGGCGTTATCGGATCGACGATGGGGAGTGGACGGATGGGGAGGGGGACACGCTCAGCGACGAGGCGCTGCGCCAGACTGGCAGGCACGAGGTCCTGCTCATACATGTGGATGTCCATGGGAACGAAAGCGATGTCCACCATCTGCCGATCGAGGTCGCCGGACCGCTCAAACTGCGTCTGAAGAATGACACTGGCCTGACACCGCAGCAGAAGGTCGATCTCGTGACCTCGGACGCCACGGTGGAAGTCCTGGGTGCCGGCGCGCTGCACGGCGCGGTCGAATACCGGATCGATGCCGGTACTTGGCAACCGCTCGGTGACGGGAAGGTCATCGGAAATTCGCTGTTTCCCGGCGATGGGAAAAGGCGAGTGGAAGTGCGGATCCATGATGCGAACGGGAAGTCGCTCCCCGTGGTGGATCTGCATATCGAGGTGGACCGGACGGCGCCCGACCCGTCGTCGCTGGTGGTTGTGAATGAGCGCGCCAAGGTGAACGCATCTGGCATACCAGTCCAAGGTGGACTGTATTCGCTCACGAATCAAGCACTGGTCCGTCTGCCCGGATTGGAGGAAGGGGCCACGTGGAGTGCCGGACTCTACAAGGAGGACGGCTTCACTTTGATGAGCGAGGTGATGACAGGAAGCGGAGATCGACTTCCCAAGGAGCTATTCAGAGAAGGGCCTCAGTGGATCGGCGCGTGGATCTACGATCGCGCCGGCAACTTTGACGAGGGCATCCAACTGGCGGGCGTCTTTCTGGACACGACACCCCCACCCAAACCGACGTGGAAACTCTTGGAAGCGACTGCTGAGGGCGGGAGGTCGTACTTGCTCGACTCGCCCGGACGTGATGCCCACTTCGAGCACCGCCGCGACGGGGAGTCGACCTGGACCCGTCTGGTGAGCAGTGACTCGTTGACCGGGCCGCTTGAAGTCCGGCAGGTCGATCTCGCGGGCAATGCCAGCGAAGGCGCCTTGTTGGCCTCCCAGCAGATCCTGGACGTCACCGGCGCGTCGCTGAACTCGTCAGTCCTTTGATGGCAGCAGGGTGGCGACACCTCGCATCCAGGACGCTGCCGGTGCACCCAGCCACGCGCGCGCTGCGTCGGATCGCTTCAACTGAAGGTCCAGGAAGGCCACGCTGACCTGCTGTGCCGCCGTCAGGCCGAGCTGCTGCTCATGCAGTTGCCGGTAATCGGGCACCGCGGGGACCGGCGCCATGCGCGTCGGGCCTTCCTGTCCGCGTCCGCCGCGGCCACCGCCGCCGCCGCCGCGGCGGCCCTGGGGCTGCGACTGGGCCTGCTCCTCGGCGGCGCGGATGCGTTTCTGCTCCCGCTCGACGTCCTCGGGCCGGGCCTCGTTGCCGCCGAGCGCGGCGTGGCGGACCTCGTTCACGCTCAGCAGCCAGCCGCGCGGCGCCGGCATCGCCGCGAACGGCGCCTGGCGCCATGACACGTCGCGCACCAGACCGAGCACGTCGCTGTCGTCCGGGCCCGTCAGGCCGAGCACCGGGATGACGACCTCACGATAGCGCGCGGGGTCCGGCTGCGCGAACACCTGCGGGCTGATCACGATCGCCGCCACGGGTTGCACGCTCTTGAGCGACAGCACCGAGCCGTCCGGCTGACGTTCGCCCGCCACCGCCATCGCCGACTGGGCGCCGAGTTCGTATCCCGCGATCACGGTCTTCGACCAGTCCAGCGAGCGCCACGATGCATCACCCGCACTCGTGCCCGCACCTGGGCCTGGACCCGGCCCCTGGCCTGGACGGCCCAGGCGTTGCGCCTCCGCGAGCAGTTCGTCGAGCCGCGCCAGCCGCTGGCGCATCTGCGCATCGGCATAGTGGCGCCGGCCAAGTGCCGTGAACTCGGCCGAGCGTGCCAGGTCCGACGACCAGGCGGTCGCGTCGTCGTCCAGCGGCTGCACTGTCAGCACGGCATACCCCGCCGCCGCCCAGGCGCGGCGCCAGCGGATGCCGGCGGTCTCGGACTCGCCCAGTCCGGGCAGATACACGATGACCGGGCGCGGCCCGGTCGCCGCGCTGGCCGGCAACGTGAGGCTCAGGCGCACGTCGTCGCCGCGCAGGCGCCACAGCACCGGTTGCATGGTGACCGTTTCGCCCTGCGGCGCGTAGCCGCGGGAGGCGAACTCGCGCTGCTGTTGCTGTTCCTCGAGGCGCGCCTTCGGCGGTCCGCCGCCGCAGGCGGCGAGCAGCACCGCCGCGCCCAGCGCGGTGGCGCATCCGAGGGTCAGGGCGCGAGCACGCGCGCGGGCGCGCAGGCCAGGACGGGTCGAATCGATCATGGGCGGCGACGCTAAGCGGACGATGTAAAGCGGCGATTGCTGGGCCGTGCGCTCAATGCGCCGGCGCCGCCACCGGCGACAAGCCTTCCGGCAGGTCCGCGTTGAAGCGCTGCAGCACGTGCCGGCTCATGCCCTTGGCGAGTTCCTCCTCGCCGTAGAACACGGTGCCCAGCTTTTCCCGGCGCAGCAGCTCGGATTCCTCCTCGCCGTGGGTGCGCAGCACGATCTCGATGCCCGGGTTCAGCTGTCTGGCCGTGTCGGCCATCTGACGCGCCTTCATCGAGTCGGGCACCGCCACCACCAGCATCGCCGCGTTGGCGATGTGGGCCTGGATCAGCACCATGGGCTCGCTCGCGTCGCCGCTGACCGCCGCCATGCCGCGTTTGCGCAGCGCCTCGACGGTCTCGCGGCCCTCGTCGGCGACGACGAAGGGAATGCCGCGCTCGGTCAGGACGTCCGCGATGCGGCGTCCCACGCGACCGTAGCCGACCAGCACGACCTGACCCTCCAGGAACTGGCGATCGGTGGTCTGCGGCAGTTCGGCGTAGGGGTCGTCCCGTTCCTCGAGCTTGCGCGCAAAGGACGAGCGGGCGAGCACCCAGCGCTGCAGCGGTTGGATCATCGCGAACATCACCGGGTTCAGCGCGATCGAGATCAGCGCCGCCGCCAGCACCAGGTTCATGCCGGCCTTGGGCAGCAGCCCGAGCTGGACGCCCAGTCCCGCGAGGATGAAACTGAACTCCCCGATCTGCGCCAGGCTGGCCGACACCGTCATCGCCGTGTTCAGCGGATAACGGAACACGATCACCAGCGCGGCCGCGGCGATGGCCTTGCCCAGCATCACGATGGCCACCACGCCGAGCAGGTGCAGCGGCTGGTCGATCAGCGTCATGGGGTCGAACAGCATGCCCACCGACACGAAGAACAGCACCGAGAACGAGTCCCGCAGCGGCAGCGATTCCTGCGCGGCGCGGTGGCTGTATTCGGATTCGCGCATCACCGTGCCGGCGAAGAACGCGCCCAGCGCGAAGGACACGTGGAAGAGTTCGGACGCGCCGTACGCGATGCCGATCGCCACCGCGATGACCATCAGCGTGAACAGCTCGCGCGAGCCCGTGCGCGCCACCTGCCACAGCATCCACGGCAGCACGCGCCGGCCCACGACCAGCATCAGCACGACGAAGGCGGCCATCTGCGCCAGGGTCTCGGCAATGGTGCGCCACAGCGGCGCGGCCTCCGCCCCCGCGCCGGCTTCCATGCCCGGCGTCGTCCCGCCCAGCACGGTGGCCAGCGGCGGCAGCAGCACCAGGATCAGCACCGTGGCCAGGTCCTCGACCACCAGCCAGCCCACCGCGATGCGGCCGTTCATCGACTCCAGCGTGCCGCGCGACTCCAGCGCCTTCAGCAGCACCACCGTGCTCGCGCAGGACAGCGTCAGTCCGAAGACCAGCGCCTGGCCCGCCGGCCAGCCCCACCACATCGCCAGGCCCATGCCCAGCGCCGTGGCGGCGGCCATCTGCACGACCGCGCCGGGCAGCGCGATGCGCTTGACCGCCATCAGGTCCTTCAACGAGAAGTGCAGCCCGACGCCGAACATCAGCAGCATCACGCCGATCTCCGACAGCTGCGCGGCGATGCCGACGTCCGCGACGAAGCCCGGCGTGGCCGGACCGATCGCGATGCCGGCGAGCAGATAACCCACCAGCGCGGGCAGTTTGATCCGCTCGGCGATGAAGCCCAGGATCAGCGCCAGGCCGAAGCCCGCCGCCAGCGTGGAAATGAGGGAGACGTTGTGTTCCATCAGTGCACCGCTCCCGGACCGGCGACGGCGGCGAAGGCCTCGCGGTGACGGGGGCCCTGCGCGAACGCGCCCAGGGCGGCGGCGATCCGGCGCTCCGCGTCCGCCGCGTCGGGCAGCTCGGGGCCGTAGATCTCCATCCAGGTCTGGAAGACCGGATCGTTGTCATGGCGCTGCAGCAGCCGCACCGGCTGCGCCTGACGCGCCTCTTCGAAGGCGGCCAGCGCGGCCTTCAACTGGTCCGTATGGACGCGGTAGTAGACGTAGAGCTCGACCGGTGCGGTCGAGCGGGCGGCAGGATGGACGGTGGGCGGCGCAGCGGCGCGCGTCGGCGGCGAGGTGTTCATTCAGGTTCTCCGATGACGTAAGGCAGGGAACGGGGGGTGAGGACGGCGCCGGTCGCGCTGCCCAGATGGAGGGTGCCGGACTCCAGCGCGGCGAGCTTGACCTCGGCCAGCAGCAGCGGCCGGCCCTCCTGGCGGCCAAAGCCGGCCACCATGCCCGCGGGCTGCTCCGGATCGGCGCTGTGGAAGATCTCCTGGCCGGGCGTGGCGTCGGCGTCGCTGCCGTCGAGCGCGAACAGGTGGGTGCGGCGCTTGATCGTGCCCCGGTACTGGCTGCGCGCGACGATCTCCTGGCCCGGATAGCAGCCCTTCTGGAAGTTCACGCCGCCCAGCAGCTCCAGGTTGAGCATCTGGGGCACGAACTGCTCGACCGTGCCCTGGCGGACCCAGGCCAGCCCGGCGGTCACGTCCAGGCCCCGCCATTCCTCGGGGTCGATCGCGGGCAGGGCCGGCGCGGGCGCGTCGGCCGGCTGCAGCAGCAGGAAACGCGGGGTGAGACCGTCGTCGGGCAGGCGGACGGCCAGCGCTTCCCGGCCGTCGGCCAGGGCCACGCGGCTCACGGACCACACCGTCGCCGGGGTGGCTTCAGCCCCCGCGGCAGCCTGTGTCGCAGTCCCCGTCGCGGCGCCGGCCTTGGCCAGCCAGTCGCGCGCCTGGGCGCCGGACAGCCCCCAGACCGCCCAGGACGCGCTGTCGTCGCTCAGCTTGCACTTGGCGCGCAGAACGAACATCGACAGCCGCTTGACCGTCGCCGGCAGCACCTCGGCGGGCAGGGCCAGCAGCACGGACTGGTCGTCCGGCTTCACGGCCAGCATGGTCGCGAGCAGCCGTCCCTTGGCCGAGCAGTAGCCCGCCAGCCGGGCCTGCGCACCGGTCTGCAGGGCCAGGTCTTGCGTCAGCTGGGTGTGCAGGAACTTGGCGGCTTCCTCGCCCTGGGCGCGGATCACGCCCCAGTCGGCAAGCCGGACGGCGCCGAGCGCCGAGGACGGCACGGGCGGTGTAGCGTGGTGGAGGTCTTCGATCATGGTCCGATTATCATCAGCCCCCGCATTTCACGGAGGGCCCCGGGTCTTGTCACGCGCGAAAAACAGATCTCGCGGCACCGCGAGAAAAACGAAGAAGCAGTCGGGCCGCATCGGACGCTGGCTGCTGTCCGCGCTGGTGGCGGGCGTGGTGCTGCTCGGCGGCGGCGCGGGCGCGCTCTGGTGGTGGCTGCAGGCACCGCTGGTGCTGGAGAAGCCGGGCATCGAACTCTCGATCGAGCCCGGCACGCCGCCGCAGCAGGTCGCGCAGGCCTGGGTCGCGGCCGGGGTGCAGACCGATCCGCGCTTCCTGTACGCCTGGTTCCGCTATTCGGGACAGGCGCGGAAGATCCGCGCCGGCAGCTACGAGATCCATGCCGGCATCACGCCGCGCGAGCTGCTCGACAAGATGGTGCGCGGCGACCAGGTGCTGGAACAGCTGCGCCTGATCGAGGGCTGGAACTTCCGCCAGCTGCGCGCCGCGATCGCGGCCGCGCCGGCCTTGAAGCAGACCACCGCGGCCATGACGGACGAGCAGATCATGGCTGCGCTCGGCGCGCCGGGCCAGGCGCCCGAGGGACGGTTCTTCCCGGATACCTACGCCTACAGCCGGGGCGTGAGCGATCTGACGGTGCTCAAGCGCGCACACGCGCTGATGCAGAAGCGGCTGGAGAGCGCCTGGGCCGGCCGCGGCGACGGCCTGCCGCTCAAGAGCGCCGACGAGGCGCTGATCCTGGCCTCCATCGTCGAGAAGGAGACCGGCGCCGCGGCGGATCGCGGCCTGGTCGCGGCCGTGTTCGTCAACCGGCTCAAGGTCGGCATGCCACTGCAGACCGATCCGACGGTGATCTACGGACTGGGGACGGACTTCGACGGCAACCTGCGCAGGAGCCACCTCCAGACGGACACGCCGTTCAACACCTACACCCGGGGCGGCCTGCCGCCGACGCCGATCGCGATGCCGGGCCTGGCCGCGCTGCAGGCCACGCTGCATCCGACGCCGTCCAAGGCGCTGTACTTCGTGTCGCGCGGAGACGGCAGCAGCCAGTTCAGCGAGGATCTGGCCGCGCATAATCGGGCGGTCAACAAGTACCAGCGCGGCCGCTGAGCGCCCGCGCTTCGCTTTTTCCGCAGTTTCTTCGCTGTTTTCCATCCGGGTTCCGAGCGAGCCGAGTCCGAGAGAGCACCACGCGTGAGCGGTCGATTCATCACCTTCGAAGGCATCGACGGGGCAGGCAAGTCCACCCACATCGAGTCCGTGGCCCAACACCTGCGCCAGCGCGGCGCCGAACTGGTCCAGACCCGCGAGCCCGGCGGCACGCCGCTGGCCGAGTCGCTGCGCGGACTGTTCCTGCACCAGGACATGGACGGGCTGACCGAGGCGCTGCTGGTCTTCGCCGCGCGGCGCGACCATGTGCAGCGCGTCATCGCGCCGTCGCTGGCGCTGGGCCAGACGGTGCTGTGCGACCGCTTCACCGACGCGAGCTTCGCCTACCAGGGCGGCGGCCGCGGCATGGACCTCCAGGTGCTGACCACGCTGGAGCAGTGGGTGCAGCAGGGGCGCCAGCCGGACCTGACCTTCTGGTTCGACGTCGATCCGGCCATTGCCGCGCAGCGCCGGGCGCAGGCCCGCGACGCGGACAGGCTGGAACAACTGGACTTGGATTTCTTCGCGCGGGTGCGGGCCGCTTACCAGCGTCGGGCCGAGGCGTCCCGGGGACGCATCGTCCGCATCGACGCGGGCGACACGATTGACGGCGTCGCGGGCCAGATCCGCGCCGAACTGGAGCGTCGCGGATGGTGACCGCTTCGGCCATGACCGCCGATGGCGTCGCCGCGCTGGCCGAGGGCGGCCAGCTTCCGCTGCCCTGGCTGGCCGCGCCGCTTCAGCAGGCGCTCACGCAGGGGCGCAGCCACGCGATGCTCTTGCAGGGGCCCGCGGGCGTCGGCCAGTTCGACCTGGCGCTGCTGCTGGCGCAGGCCTGGCTCTGCGAAGCCCGCCCCTCGACCGACCAGCCCGGCTGCGGCCGTTGCGCCAGTTGCCACCTGCTGCGCTCGCGTTCGCATCCCGACTTCCAGGTCCTGCTGCCGGAAGCGCTGCGCGAGACCCTGGGCTTCGGCGCCATGGAAGCGGAGGGCGAGGGCGCTTCCTCGGCCAAGGCCAGCAAGACCAAGCCCAGCCGCGAGATCAAGATCGAGGCGGTCCGTCAGACGCTGGCCTTTTCGCAGGTCAGCGCGGCGCGGGGCAAGGCCAAGGTGGTCGTGGTCTATCCGGCGGAAGCCTTGAACACGGTGGCCGCCAACGCGCTGCTGAAGACGCTGGAGGAACCGGCCGGCCTGCTTCGCTTCGTGCTGGCCAGCGCCGCTCCCCAGCAACTGCTGCCGACGATCCGCAGCCGCTGCCAACCGCTGCAGATGGCCTTGCCCCCGCGCGACGCGGCGCTGGCCTGGCTGACGGGGCAGGGCGTCGACCAGGCGGGCGTCCTGCTGGACGCCACCGGCGGCCGCCCGCAGGAAGCGCTGCAGTGGAGCGAGGAGGGCATCGCCGCCCGGACCTGGCTGGAGCTGCCGCGCCGGATCGCCAAGGGTGAGGCCGTGGCGCTGACCGAGTGGCCGGTGCCGCGCGCGATCGCCGCGATGCAACGGCTGGTGCACGACTTGATGCGCATTGCGCACGGGGCCGGACCGGCCTACTTCCCGCGCGACGCGCTGCCCAAGCTGCCGGCGGTGCGGTCCGCGCTGGACCAGTGGGCCCGGACGCTGCAGCAGGCGGCCAGGCATGCCGACCACCCGCTCAACGCCGGGCTGCTGATGGAGTCGCTCGTGGCCCAGGGACAACAGGCGATGCGCCCGGCCCGTTGAAGCGACCGACCATCCGCCAAGCCATCCGCAGATCCTGGCGCTGGTCGATCTGGTAACCAAGTCTGACCCCCGGGCGTGGCGAGTAGACTTGGCGCCATGAGCGAACTCACCTTGAAACCGATGAGCACCACGCCCCCCGCGTCCGCCCCCGTCCCGGCTCCCGCCGGCGGTGCCCGACCCAGCGTGATCCAGCTGGTGTTCAAGGAGAAGGGCGCGCTCTACGCGGCCTACATCCCGATCTTCTCGGAAGGCGGCGTCTTCGTGCCGACGACGCGCGACTACAAGCTGGGCGAGGACATCTACCTGCTGATGACGCTGCCCGAGGACCCCAACCGTTACCCGGTCGCCGGCAAGGTGGCCTGGCTGACGCCGGCCAACGCGTCGGGGGGCCGCACGCAGGGCGTCGGCGTGCGTTTCCCCGGCGACGAGAAGACCCGCGTCATCAAGCTCAAGATCGAGGAACTGCTGGGCACGGCGATCTCCTCGGCCAAGCCCACCCAGACGATCTAGACGGTGTACATCGATTCCCATTGCCACTTGAGCTTCCCCGAGCTCCAGTCCCAGCTTCCTGACCTGCTCGCCGCCATGGAGGCTGCGCAGGTGACGCAGGCTGTCTGCATCTGCACGACGATGGAGGAGTTCCCGGACGTCCGCGCCCTCGCCGAGGCGCACCGCCAGCTGTTCGCGACCGTCGGCGTCCATCCGGACAGCGACGAGGTCCATGAGCCCAGCGTCGACGAGCTGGTCGCCGGCGCCGCGCATCCCAAGGTCGTCGCCATCGGCGAGACCGGGCTGGACTACTACCGCCTCAACGGCCGGACCGTCGAAGAGATGGAATGGCAACGGGAGCGCTTCCGCAACCACATCCGCGCCGCGAAACGCACGGCCAAGCCGCTGGTGATCCACACCCGCTCCGCGGCCGAAGACACCCTGCGCCTGATGCGCGAAGAGGATGCCGGCCAACCCGGCGGTGTCGTCCATTGCTTCACCGAGACCATGGACGTCGCCAAGGCGGCGCTGGATCAGGGGTTCCATATCTCGTTCTCCGGGATCGTGACCTTCAAGAACGCGGCGGATCTGCGGGAGGTCGCCAAGATCGTGCCGGCCGACCGCATCCTGATCGAGACCGACAGCCCCTACCTGGCCCCGGTTCCCTACCGCGGCAAGCTGAACCAGCCGGCCTACGTGCCGCACGTGGCCAAGCTGATCGCGGAAGTCCGCGGCGTGCCGGTGGAGACGCTGGCGGAGCAGTGCACCGCGAACACGCGGCGCCTGTTCCAGCTGCCGGAAGCGGCCTGAGATGACGGTGCGTCGGTGCCGTGGCGGATCGGGACGTCGCGCGGCGTCTGGCTCGGGGCTCGTGCTCGCCGCGCTGATCCTGTCGGCGAGCCCGTACGCGACCGTCCTGGCGCAGGGCCGCCTGGGAACCCAGGCGCCCGCATCCTCCGCGGCGTCCGAGACCGGTGCGCCGCCTGAACTCCATGTTGCCGCCCGCAACGACCATGCGTCCACCGTGATGAAGCTGCTGCTGGCGGGCGTCGACCCCAACGTCCGCGATGCGCAGGGCAATACCGCCCTGCACGTGGCGATCCGCGAGGAGTCGGGCAAGGCTTTCGACACCCTGCTGAAGAGCCCCGGCACCGACGTCAGCGCGATCAACCAGGCCGGCGAGACGCCGCTGATGCTGGCGGCGCTCAAGGGCCAGCTGGACTGGGTCAAGGAATTGGTGAAGCGCGGCGCCTTCGTCAACGAGCCGGGCTGGTCGGCGCTGCACTACGCGGCCGCCGGGCCCAGCGAGCAGGTCGTGCGCTGGCTGGTGGCGGAAGGTGCCGATATCGACGCCCGCTCGGCCAACGGCACGACGCCGCTGATGATGGCGGCCGGTTACGGCGGCCTCAGCGGTGCCGAGGTGCTGATCGCCGCCGGCGCGGACGTCACGCTGCGCAACGATCACCAGATGACGGCGGCCGACTTCGCCCGCCGTGCCGGCCAGGACGAGATGGCCGAGAAGTTGGACAAGCTGGCCCAGGCGCGGCATCGGTCACACCCGAACACCTCGCGCTGAGGTCGTCGTGAGGCGGCTGCTGGCATTCCCCTAGGAATCCGTCTGACACGCGGTTTGGCCCGCCACCCACTGTCGGCGGACCGGGGCGGTCCCTACAGTTCATTCCATGCCGACACGGTGTCGGCGACCCCCAGGCCCTCGCAAGCTGGCCCTTCGGAATCGACTGAATCCCCCTGGAGACCGACATGCAGACCACGACCCAAGCCTTCGCCGCCAACCCGTTCGCCATGCTGCTCGATCCGGAGCGCGTCGTCCACGAAGTGGCTGCCTCCGAGCGTCTGTCCCGTCTGCGCAGCCGCGTCTACCGCCCCCTGGACAAGCCGCTGATCGCGCACGTCGGTGCCGCCGACCAGGCCGCCTTCGACGAGGAAGTGGACGCCGCGGAACTTTCCGACGCCGACCTGCTGCCGCTGGACGATGAGTCGGCCGACGGCGTCACGCTGAGCGCGTGATCGCTGCCGGGGCGGGGAATCCGTCGTCAGAGGCCGTGTCAGCCGAGTCTGACTTCCGCTTCCGACAGCCGACTACACCCGCCGCCCCGCGATCTCCCTAGCATGACGCTCATCAAGGTCGACTTATCGTGTGACCGAGCCCCACAGCCCTCCTGGAGACTGTCATGCGCTGCCCCAGAGCCCTTTCCGTCCACCCCGCAGACTTCCTGAGAGCCGGGCGGCTTGCTGTCGAGAGTCGCTGGCAGTTGACGGCCGCTTCCAGCCTCCCGATCCTGGCGATCGGCCTGCTCCTGGCCTTGGGCGGCTGTGCCTCGATGAACGGCGGCGAGACCGCCGCTACGACTCCCAACGCCCCCGTCGGCGCCGCGCCGGGCGCAGCGCCGTCGGTGATCGGCGGCAACATCTGGTCCGTCCAGATGGAGGAGCGCCGTCAGTCGCTGCTCCAGACCGGCGCCGGTGTGGGCATCAGCGTTGCCCGTACGCCGGACAACCAGCTCAAGTTGAGCGTGCCCGCCGACGCCTCTTTCGATATCGGCCGCTCCGAACTCAAGCCCGCGCTCCGTCCGGTGCTCGACGAAGTCAGCCGCAATCTGGATGACGCCGTACGCCTCACGATCGTCGGCCATACCGACAGTTCGGCAGGGGATGCGGTCAATGGCCCGCTGTCGCTGGATCGGGCGGAGGCGGTGCGTGAGTATCTGGTCCACCACGGCGTCCGGCGCGGCCGGCTGCTGGTGGAAGGCCGTGGTGGCCGGCAGCCCGTGGCGAGCAACGCCACTGAGGCCGGGCGGGCCGCCAATCGTCGGATTGAGATTTTCCTGTCGCAACCCGCGTCCTAAGTTGTCATCAAACACGGGAGTTGAGTCATGAATGCCTTCTGCCCCCGAAAGGTCCTCCGCGCCGCGTTGATGCCGGCGACCCTGTCACTGGCCGCGATCGGTGCTGTCGCGCAGGCGGCCCCGGCGGTCGAGGCGACGCCGAGTTCGCTCGACGATCATGTCGAGCTCTCCGGTCGCAGTCTGGCGGAGCGGACGCGCCAGGCGTCCCTGCGCGACGCTTCTTCCGGATCCCGATATACGGTGACGCAGAGCGCCGCAGAACCTCTGGCGACCGCGAACCAGTCGGCTGGCGCCGCCGGTTGGTACGGGCGGTCTCCGCTGGCCACGCAGACCATGCTCTGGGGCAAGCCGTTGTCCGGCAGCGGCCTGCGTTGGGGCGTGGGCGTCGAGCAGCGGGGTGCCGCGCTCGGCGGGGGGCTTTATGCGACGCCTTACCAGAACACGCGCCCCGGTGCTGCCGGCGATGCCGGCGTGCTGGTCGGATTGGCGGTGCCGACAGGCACGCGTTCCCATGCGTTCGTCCAGACGTCGCTGCTGGAAGCGCAGCGTGCACAGATCGACGACCTGAACGTGCCGGGGATCAACAATCGCGATCAGCGCCAGGTACGCGTCGGTCTCTCCTTCACCAGCCGCAAGCCCTACGCGGACCTGCGCAAGGGCTTCAAGATGGAACTCAGCGGGCAGTCGTCGCTGACCTTCCGCCCACGTGGTGGACGCGTCGGCGTGACCTTCCAGAAGATCTGGTGAGACGACCGGCGGGGGCGCGATCCGTTCCCACCGAGCAGCTACGAAAGCCGGCGCAAGCCGGCTTTTTCCGTTGTGGCGAGCGCCTTCTGGCATGCGGTAGGTCCTCTCCTACAGCACATGGGTTGCGGCTCCGACGTGCGCTCGCGGTGCGGGACTGCCCGCCGCGGACGGACCAGTCCTTAAAGTTCATTCCATCGCGGCACGGTGCCGCGCAGGAGAACCGAGATGCTGCACTACGCCGTCGTCTTTTTCGTCATTGCCTTGATCGCCGCGCTGTTCGGCTTTGGCGGCATCGCCGCTGGCGCCGCGAGTATCGCGAAGATCCTTTTCTTCGTTTTCGTGATCATGGCTGTCGTCACCTTCGTGATGAGCCTGTTGCGAAAGTGATGGGGTCGGACCACCGCCGACCCTGACTGACTGCCTCCAACAACAAACAAAGGATGACCATGAACAAGCCCGCAACCACTGCACTGATCGCCGCTGCCTTGAGCCTGTGCGCCGGCATGGCGAACGCCGCCAACTTCTCCAAGTCGGTCTATGACGGCGCGAAGGACGACATCAAGAAGACCTACAAGGTCGACAAGGATGCGTGCGATCAGCTGTCGGGCAATGCGAAGGACATCTGCGTCAAGGAAGCCAAGGGCCGCGAGGACGTGGCGCTCGCCCAGCTCGAATACAACTACAGCGGCAATGCCAAGGACGAGGCCAAGCTGATCGAGGCCCGCTACGAGGCGCGCTACGACGTGGCCAAGGAGCGCTGCGACGATCGCTCGGGTGAAGCGAAGGACGTGTGCCAGCGTGAAGCGAAGACGTCCTACGAGAAGTCCAAGGCCGAACTCAAGATGAACAAGAAGGTAGCCGCGGCGGTCGATGACGCGGAGGAAACCCGCGTGAAGGCCGACTACAAGCTGGCTTCCGAAAAGTGCAACACGCTGTCCGGCGATGCGAAGGACGTGTGCGTGAATTCGGCCAAGGCGCGCTACAACCAGCGCTGAACGGTCGGAAACGATTCAATCCCCGGCGGGGGGCGTTGTCGATCAGCGATCGGTTACGCCTGACGTTGCACCGGCGGATACGGGCCCGAAAACTCGAACATTGCCCGGATCCCCCTGTCGACACCCATTGGAACGGCGCCCCTCGGGGCGCCGTTTTTCTTGATTCCTCGGATGGGTCCTCCGAACTTGGATCATTTGGCTGACAGGGCGACGATCTGGGGAGGCGGACGAAATCAATGGGTGTCGTTGCCTGACTCGGACTCAACAGCGGAAGTGATGGTCGGGGCAGGCTCTGGCGCCGGTCGTGCCGCTGCGGGAAGTCCCTGGTCGTCGACGGACCAGACGGGGGCGGTGAGGATCATCGCGCTCGCGGCGGCGGCCAGGATAATGCAGACCACCATGGCCGCCACGCGGCCGGCACTTCTCGACTGCGTCGGGATTTCAGTGATCACGGGACACCTCCGCATCGCGCACGAGCGCGCCGAAAAGGACGGAAGCCGAGCCAGTGGTCCGCGCCGGGCGGGCCAGCCAGCGGGCGGTCACCTGGATGAGGAAGGAAAGGCGATGCATCGGGGAACTCCATGAGCAGGCTTCGGAGCGAAGCGGAGCGCTCATGGTCGGAATCCCTTGCGGAAAGGCCTATGGCCTTCCTTGGTTGCAGTTGCAAACCAAGTGACAGATCGAGGTGGGTGCCCCACCGAAACAAGGAATCAGGCCAGGCCGGCCTTGTCCAGACCGAAGGCCTTGTCCTGCGAGCCAGGCACGCTCTGGAAGGCCACGTTGAGGCGGTTCCAGGCGTTGATCGACGACACCAGCCAGGTCAGGTCGCAAAGGTCCTTCTCATTGAACTGCTCCCGGACCTCGGCATAGACGGCGTCGGAGACGCCGGTGTCGGGGATCCGGGTGAGCGTCTCGGTCCATAGCAGCGCGGCACGCTCGCGGGCCGAGAACAGTGGCGACTCGCGCCAGAGGGCGACGTGGTGCAGGCGCAGCGCGCGTTCGCCGCCGATGACGGCCTGCTTGACGTGCATGTCCAGGCAGAACGCGCAGCCGTTCAGTTGCGAGGCGCGGATCTCGACCAGGCACTGCAGGACGTGCTCGACGCCGCTCTCCTTCAGGGCCATGGACAGGTCGACCAGCTTCTTGAAGGCGACGGGGGACTGCTGCATGTAGTTGAGACGTTGGCTCACGGTGGGCTCCTGGATGTAGGGCTGATAAAGAAGGGCAGTTGTCCGTAAGACGGAGCAGCCGACCCGCTTGTGACATCGCCCAGCGCCCAAGCAGGCGGATCGCCTCGCTAAACTGGTCGGCGCCCGCCCAAGAAGGCCCAGAACACTTCGTGCCGTGACCGCTCCAGCCACTCCGTCTTCCCCCCCAGCCGGCACTGCGCCGACCCCCAGGCCCAGCGTCTTCCGCCACCCCGGCTTCACGGCGTTCCTGATCTGCCGACTCGCGGCGGTCTTCGCCGGCCAGATCCAGGCGGTGGTCGTCGCCTGGCAGGTCTACGACCTCACCCGGGAGCCGCTGGCGCTGGCCTATGTCGGACTGGCGCAGTTCATCCCGATGCTGCTGCTCCTGCTGCCGGCGGGGGACCTGATCGATCGCTTCAGCCGCAAGCCGATCCTCGCGATCAGCTGGGCCGTGAGCGCGAGCTGCAGCTTGGCGCTGTGGTGGCTGTCCGGCCACGGCCATGCCGGCGTGACCGGGATCTATGCCGTCCTGGTGCTGTTCGGTTGCGCACGGGCCTTCTCCGGGCCGGCCTTGCAGAGCCTGCTACCGCAGATCGTGCCGCGCGAGCAGCTGGCGCAGGCGATCGCCGCCAACAGCATGCTGATGCGCGTGGCCAGCATCGGCGGTCCATTCCTGGGCGGGCTGCTGTACGCGTTCGGCGGGTCGGGCCTGACCTATCTCGTGTGCCTGGTCTGCTTCGCGGTGGGCACCGCTTTGCTGGTCGGCGCGGTGCCGGTGCGTTTCGCGGCGCCGCCGTCGCCCGCCGGCGGGAACATCTGGCAGCGCTTCGGCGCCGGTATCCACTTCATCCGATCGCGGCCGATCATCCTCGGCACGATCTCGCTGGACCTGTTCGCCGTCCTGCTGGGCGGGGTGGTCGCGCTGCTGCCGATCTACGCCCACGAGGTGCTGCACGCCGGGCCGGAAGGGCTGGGTGCGTTGCGCAGCGCGATGGCCGTGGGGGAGGTCACCGCCGGTTTCTATCTGAGCCTGCGCCCGTTCAACCGCCACGTCGGCAGGACCATGTTCGTCGCGGTCGCGGTGTTCGGGCTGGCCAACCTGGTGTTCTCGCTGTCGACCACCTTCTGGCTGTCGTTCGCGGCCTTGGCCATCGCCGGAGCGGCGGACATGGTCAGCGTCTACATCCGTGGCGCGCTCGTGCAGTTCTCGACGCCGGATGAGATGCGCGGTCGTGTCAACGCGGTGAACATGCTGTTCATCGGGTCGTCCAACGAGCTCGGCGAGTTCCGAGCCGGCAGTGCCGCCGCGGCGCTGGGCGCCGTGCCGGCCGCCGTGACCGGCGCGGTGTGCACGCTGGGTGTCGTGGCGGCGTGGGCGGCGTTGTTCAAGCCCCTGCGCACGGTGGACCGGTTCGAGGAAGCCAGCCCCGCGGTCACGCGCTGATCAGCCGCTGATCAGTATCTCCCGCGCAAAAAAGAGCCGCGCCGACCCAGGGGGTGCAGCGCGGCAACAGGGGAGGATGCAGTCTGATGTGGCAAGCAGCGAGCCTGCCGTCCAAGGACCTCGGCGCGGGAGCGCCTGGCGGTCGGTCGCGCGGGAGGCGAGTGCCTCAGTGGCTGTTGCGGCCGCGGACGGCCGGCGGCAGGTAATCCTTGCCGACCATCGCACGGGCGAACAGATAGTTGTGTCGGGCTCGGGTGGGAAGGCTGTCCAGATCGACGTGGCCTTGCGGATCGCACGGGAAGGACATCCCGCGGCCAGAGTCGAAGATGGATTCGAAGCGGATCTCGAACTGCGACGCGGCGGCGTCTGCGGCGATCTGGAGGCTCATTGGATTCTCCTGGTGAGTGCCTTTGCTCTGACTATCGGCGCTGGGCCGGTCGCTTCCCATAAGCGCAGCGCGGTGCGCGGTGTCGGTGCGGGGAGGTGCTCCCTGTCCGACGTCGTCCTACAGCTTGTGGGCACAACGCAAGTGCGTTCGGCGACGTTGACGGTGCGGTCGGAATCCGCCCAGGACTTCACACAGTTTTGCAGAACGCGACAGGCGCGGCGCTTGCTGTGGGACAGCACCTACAGCGCGTCGCGGTGGCCGCCGCTTCGCCGGCGCATGGCCAACGGCGACCATGCGTCATCGCAACCTGATCCCGCTGCGGTTCGAGGTCACCATGGACGACAACATGCTCATGCTGATGACGTTGGCCACCTGCACGGCGACCGCCTTGGCGGTGCGCATGTGGCAGTGGCTCGATGAACTGCCGCGGGACGCTTCCCAGGAGGACCTTCCATGAGCGCCCGACCACCCCTGCCGCCTGAGCATCCTGCCGACGCTTCCACGGTCGATACTTCCGTGGAGCGCCATGCCGATGAAGATCAGCCGCTGAGCCAATCCGCCTTCATCTGCGGCGAGGTGACCTACCGCACCGGTGACGGTCCGATGATGGTCATCCGTCCGGGCGCCGTGCAGGTCGAGGTCAACGAGCACGACGTCACCCTGGGCTGGGAGGACGGCGATTCGCGGATGAGCGCGCTGATGCCGCGCAGCGAATACGCCCGCTTCATCGGCACCGGCGCGATCAAGCCTGTCGTGACGCACCGGCCGGACGACGGGCAGACCGGCGAATCGGCTGCCAGCGCGCAGCCTGAGCTGGACAAGGCACAGGGCAAGCCGGGGCACTGACCTCGACGCGGACCTGACTCGCAGGTTCGGTCCCGCAATGAAAAACGCCTCGGGGATCCGAGGCGTTGTTGTTTGCGGCGAGATGGCCGCCAACGTGGGCGGTCAGTCGCGGTCGCCGCCGAAGATGCCGAGCAGCTGCAGCAGCGCGGTGAACACGTTGTACAGGTCCAGGTAGATGTTCAGCGTGGCGCTGATGTAGTTGGTCTCGCCGCCGTCGATGACGCGCTTGACGTCCACCAGCATGAAGGCAGAGAAGATGCCCAGCACGGCGACCAGCAACGCCAGGTGCACGCCGGTCGATTGCAGGAAGACGTTGGCGACGCCGGCGATCATCGCGATCACGGCGCCGACGAACAGGAACTTCTGCAGGCCGGAGAGGTCGCGCTTGACGACGGTGGCGAGCGAGGCCATCGCGAAGAAGATGCCGGCGGTGCCGCCGAAGGCGGTCATGATCAGCGTGCCGCCGTTCTTGAAGCCCAGGATCGCGGCCAGCAGACGCGACAGCATCAGGCCCATGAAGAAGGTGAAGGCCAGCAGCGAGGCGACACCGGCGGCGGAATTCTTGGTCTTCTCGACCAGGAACATCAGCCCGAACGCGCCGACGAAGAACAGGATCATGCTCGCGCCGGTGCCCATGGCGGCGAGGAAGCCGGTGGAGACGCCGATCCAGGCCCCGAGGACGGTCGGGATCAGCGACAGCGCCAGCAGCGCATAGGTGTTGCGCAGGACGCGCTGACGGTCGGCGGACAGCGACGAGCCATAGCCGCCGGTGTTGAGATCGATGATGCGGTCGTTCATGTGCGTGCGCCCCATGAAGTGAGAGTTGCTGTCGATTGTAGGCGCGGGCCTTAAGGCTTCGTTAAAGTGATCGTCTTTCCTTCAATGATCCGACGAGGCCGCAGATGAAACAGAAGCCCTTCCTGACCCTGGACGACGTCAAGCGCATTGCGGCCGCCGCGGAAGCCGAGGCGCTGAAGAACAACTGGGCGGTGACCATCGCCATCGTCGACGACGGCGGCCATCTGCTGTGGCTGCAACGCCTGGACAACGCGGCGGCCACTTCGGCCGTGATCGCGCCCGCCAAGGCCAGGACGGCCGCCCTGGGGCGTCGCGAATCCAAGGTCTACGAGGACATCGTCAACAACGGCCGCAACGCGTTCCTCAGCGTGCCGCTGGAGGGGATGCTCGAAGGCGGCGTGCCGGTGCTCGTCGAAGGCTTCTGCGTCGGCGCGGTCGGCGTCAGCGGCGTGAAGTCGAATGAAGACGCGCAAGTCGCCAAGGCAGGCATCGCCGCCTTGGGTTGAGCCCACGAGGTCCGCGGTCGATCGGGGACGGCAAGGCGCGAGGTTTCGGCGCTTGACGCCGGGGCCTTGCGCCTTGGCGGCCAAGCGCGCCGGAGCGTGCAGTCAAGGGCGGCCGACCATGTCCTCCTGATGACCCGTTTGCGCAAATCTTCTCCGTGAATACCCTGGCGGGTTATACTCGTCAGGTTTACCCGCAACCTACCGCGTCCCGCACACTTCACCCCCGATCGTCATCCCCGATCGCATTGGATCCCACTCGGATCGACTCCCTCCCAGGAGACCCGGTCGCACCCGCGCGCCAGCCGTCCATGGCGCGTGCCGGCGGCGATTCCAGGGCCCTGAAGCAGAGCCGGGCGCGCGCACAACAACGGAGTTTCCCGTGCTGCCCGATCTGCTTTCCGCTCCTCCCGCGATTCTTGCCCTGGCAGACGGCACGGTCTTCAAGGGTTCCGCGCTCGGCGCCGCCGGCCGGACCATTGGTGAGGTGGTGTTCAACACCGCGCTCACCGGCTACCAAGAAATCCTCACCGACCCCAGCTACTGCCGCCAGATCGTCACCCTGACGTATCCGCACATCGGCAACTATGGCGTCAATGACGAGGACGTCGAGGCGTCGAAGATCTTTGCCGCTGGCCTGATCATCAAGGAGGCGCCGGTCCTCGACTCGAACTTCCGCAAGGGCCGCACGCTGCGCCAGTACCTGAAGGATGAGGGCACCGTCGCCATCGCCGATCTGGACACGCGCCGCCTGACGCGCGTGCTGCGCGAGAAGGGCGCCCAGAATGGATGCATCCTGGCGCTGAACGCCGGCGAGCAGATCACCCAGGCGCACATCGACGAAGCCGTCGCGTTGGCCAAGGGCGCTCCGAGCATGGCGGGCCTGGACCTCGCCAAGGTCGTGAGCCGCACCGAGCGCGAGGTGTGGACCGAGACAGAGTGGACGCTCGGGAAGGGCTACGGCGAGCAGACGGCGCCGAAGTTCCACGTGGTCGCCTATGACTTCGGCGTCAAGAGCAACATCCTGCGCATGCTGGCCTCGCGCGGCTGCCGGATCACCGTGGTGCCGGCGCAGACACCAGCTTCGGAGGTCTTCGACCTCGAGCCGGACGGCGTGTTCCTGTCCAACGGCCCCGGCGATCCGGAGCCTTGCGACTACGCGATCAAGGCCACCGCGCAGCTGATCGAAGCCGGCATCCCGACCTTCGGCATCTGCCTGGGACACCAGATCATGGCGCTGGCCTCCGGCGCAAAGACCTTCAAGATGAAGTTCGGCCACCACGGCGCGAACCACCCGGTGAAGGACCTCGACAACGGCCGCGTCAGCATCACCAGCCAGAACCACGGTTTCGCGGTCGATCCCGACACGCTGCCGCCCCACCTGCGCGCGACGCACGTCAGCCTGTTCGACGGCACGCTGCAGGGCCTGGCCCGCACCGACAAGCCCGCGTTCTGCTTCCAGGGCCACCCGGAAGCGAGCCCCGGCCCGCACGACATCTCGTATCTGTTCGACCGCTTCATCGGTCTCATGTCCAAGGCCTGATGAAGAGGGAGACGACTCATGCCCAAGCGTTCTGACATCAAAAGCATCCTCATCATCGGCGCCGGTCCGATCATCATCGGCCAGGCCTGCGAGTTCGACTACTCGGGCGCCCAGGCCTGCAAGGCGTTGCGCGAGGAGGGCTACAAGGTCATCCTGGTGAACAGCAACCCGGCGACGATCATGACGGACCCGGACACTGCGGACGTCACCTACATCGAGCCGATCACCTGGCAGGTGGTCGAGAAGATCATCGCCAAGGAGCGTCCGGACGCGATCCTGCCGACCATGGGCGGCCAGACCGCGCTGAACTGCGCGTTGGACCTGCACAAGCACGGGGTGCTGGACAAGTACCAGGTCGAGATGATCGGTGCCAACGAGCACGCGATCGAGAAGGCCGAAGACCGTCTGAAGTTCAAGGACGCGATGACCAAGATCGGGCTGGGTTCGGCCCGCTCGGGCATCGCGCATTCGCTGGAAGAGGCCTGGTCGGTGCAGAAGCGCATCCATGCCGAGATCGGCGGCGCGGGCTTCCCGATGGTGATCCGTCCCAGCTTCACGCTGGGCGGCACCGGCGGCGGCATCGCCTACAACCCGGAAGAGTTCGAGGAGATCTGCAAGCGCGGTCTCGACCTCTCGCCGACGAACGAGCTGCTCATCGAGGAGTCGCTGATCGGCTGGAAGGAATACGAGATGGAAGTGGTCCGCGACAAGGCGGACAACTGCATCATCGTGTGCTCGATCGAGAACCTGGACCCGATGGGCATCCACACGGGTGACTCCATCACCGTGGCGCCGGCGCAGACGCTGACCGACAAGGAATACCAGCTGCTGCGCAACGCCTCGATCGCGATCCTGCGCGAGATCGGCGTCGACACCGGCGGTTCGAACGTGCAGTTCTCGATCAACCCGGTCGACGGCCGCATGGTCGTGATCGAGATGAACCCGCGCGTGTCGCGCTCGTCGGCGCTGGCCTCGAAGGCCACCGGTTTCCCGATCGCCAAGATCGCCGCGAAGCTGGCCGTCGGCTACACGCTCGACGAGCTCAAGAACGACATCACCGGCGGCATCACGCCGGCCTCGTTCGAGCCGAGCATCGACTACGTCGTCACCAAGATCCCGCGTTTCGCCTTCGAGAAGTTCCCGATGGCCGACTCGCGCCTGACGACGCAGATGAAGTCGGTCGGCGAAGTGATGGCCATGGGCCGCAACTTCCAGGAATCGTTCCAGAAGGCGCTGCGCGGCCTGGAGACCGGCATCGACGGCCTGTCCGAGGTCAGCACCGACCGCGAGGAGATCGTGCAGGAGATCGGTGAACCCGGTCCGTCGCGCATCCTCTTCCTGGGCGACGCCTTCCGCATCGGCATGACGCTGGACGAGGTCTTCGAGGAAACGAAGATCGATCCGTGGTTCCTGGCCCAGATCGAGCAGCTGATCAAGATCGAGCTGTCGCTGGCCGGCCGCACGCTGGCCTCGCTGAGCGTCGACGAGCTGCGCCTGCTGAAGAAGAAGGGCTTCTCGGACAAGCGCCTGGCCAAGCTGCTCGGCACCAACCAGCACGAGGTGCGCAAGACGCGTCACGCGCTGAACGTACGTCCGGTCTACAAGCGCGTCGATACCTGCGCCGCCGAATTCGCGACGCAGACGGCCTACATGTACTCCACGTACGACGAGGAGTGCGAGGCCAACCCGACCGACAAGAAGAAGATCATGGTGCTGGGCGGCGGTCCGAACCGCATCGGCCAGGGCATCGAGTTCGACTACTGCTGCGTCCATGCGGCCCTCGCGATGCGCGAGGACGGTTACGAGACCATCATGGTCAACTGCAATCCCGAGACCGTCTCGACCGACTACGACACCTCCGACCGCCTGTACTTCGAGCCGGTGACGCTCGAGGACGTGCTGGAGATCGTGGCCAAGGAAAAGCCGGTCGGCGTGATCGTCCAGTACGGCGGCCAGACGCCGCTGAAGCTGGCGCTGGACCTCGAGGCCAACGGTGTGCCGATCATCGGCACCTCGCCGGACTCGATCGACATGGCCGAGGACCGCGAGCGCTTCCAGAAACTGCTGCATGAGCTCGGCCTGAAGCAGCCGCCCAACCGGACGGCGCGCAACGAAGACCAGGCCGTCGCGCTGGCCAACGAGATCGGCTACCCGCTGGTCGTGCGTCCCAGCTACGTGCTGGGCGGCCGCGCGATGGAGATCGTCCACGGCGACAAGGACCTCGAGCGCTACATGCGCGAGGCCGTGCGCGTCAGCGAGAAGTCGCCCGTGCTGCTGGACCGTTTCCTGGAGGACGCGGTCGAGGTCGACGTCGATTGCATCTGCGACGGCGAAGACACGATGATGGGCGGCATCATGGAACACATCGAGGCCGCCGGCATCCACTCCGGCGACTCGGCCTGCTCGCTGCCGCCGTACACGCTGTCCAAGGAGCTGCAGGATGAGCTGCGCCGCCAGACCGCCGAGATGGCCAAGGCGCTGAAGGTCGTCGGCCTGATGAACGTGCAGTTCGCGATCCAGGGCGACGTCACCAAGGGCCTGTCCGAGAACACGGTGTACGTGCTCGAAGTGAACCCGCGCGCGTCCCGCACGGTGCCGTTCGTGTCCAAGGCGACCAGCCAGCCGCTGGCCAAGATCGCCGCGCGCTGCATGGCCGGCGTCAAGCTCAAGGACCAGAAGGCCGCCGGCGGCAAGCCGCCGGTGGAGATCCAGCCGCCGTATTTCAGCGTCAAGGAAGCCGTGTTCCCGTTCAACAAGTTCCCTGGCGTGGATCCCATCCTCAGCCCGGAAATGCGTTCGACCGGCGAAGTCATGGGGGCCGGCCGGACCTTCGGCGAAGCGATGTTGAAGAGTCAGCTGGGCGCGGGCTCGCGTCTGCCGCGTCAGGGCAACGTCTTGATCACCGTCAAGAACAACGACAAGGATCGCGCCGTCGCACTGGCGCGCGATCTGGCGGCGCAGGGCTTCGGCGTGGTGGCCACCAAGGGCACGGCCGCAGCCATCGAAGCCGCGGGCGTCCCGGTGCGCGTCGTCAACAAGGTCAAGGATGGCCGCCCGCACATCGTCGACATGATCAAGGGCGGCGACATCCAGCTGGTGTTCACGACCGTCGACGAGACCCGCACGGCCATCGCCGACAGTCGTCACATCCGCCAGGCCGCCCTGGCCAACCGGGTGACCTACTACACGACGATGGCCGGTTGCGAAGCCGCCGTCGAAGGCATGAAGCACAAGGACGGCCTGCTGGTGCAATCGCTGCAGGAACTGCACGCCGAACTGCATTAAACTGCCTCATCCCATTCCGCCGCCGCTGCTCAGCGATCCTGAGCGGCAGCGGCGGTTTGTTTTGTTACTCAAGGTTCTAGAGACATGGCCACGACGATCCCATTGACCAAGCGCGGCGCTGAGAAGCTCAAGGAAGAACTGCATCGGCTGAAGACGGTCGAGCGGCATGCCGTGATCAACGCCATCTCGGAAGCCCGCGCGCAAGGCGACCTGTCGGAGAACGCCGAGTACGAGGCCGCCAAGGACAAGCAGGGCTTCATCGAAGGCCGCATCCTGGAGATCGAGGGCAAGTTGTCGTCGGCGCAGGTGATCGACCCGTCGTCGGTGAACGCCGGCGGCAAGGTGGTGTTCGGCACGACGGTCGACCTCGAAGAGGAAGAATCCGGCAACGAGGTGACCTATCAGATCGTCGGCGACGACGAGGCCGACCTGAAGCAGGGCCTGATCTCGATCAGTTCCCCGATCGCCCGCGCGCTCATCGGCAAGGAAGCCGGCGACGTCGCCGAAGTCGTCGCGCCCGGCGGCATCAAGCGCTACGAGATCGTCGACGTCCGCTACATCTGAGGCATCCGGCGATGCTGCTGCGGATCCGCGCGCTGCTGGCCGCGCTGTGGGCTGGCGAACTGCTGACGGTCGCGTTGCTCGCGGCCCCGAACGCGTTTGCCACCCTGGAGCGAGCGGCGGCCGGCACATACGTCGCGAGGCTGTTCGAGATGGACGCCCGAGTGGCGCTCGCCGCCGGCGTGTTGCTGATCCTCATGGAGCGGCGTCTGCACCGCGACGGCGCGGTCCGCGGGTCGGCGATGAGCCCGGATTTCTGGCTGCCTCTGGTGGCCATCGGCTGCACCGCTGCCGGTTTCTATGCGCTGCAGCCGTTGATGGAAGCCGCGCGACAAGGGCAGGGGAGCTGGACTTTCCTGCAGCTGCACGCCGTGTCGTTGGCTCTCTTCGGCGTGAGAGCCCTCGCCGTGCTGGCGCTGGCCTGGCGGGTGAACAGGTTCGTGTCCAGCTGATCCACCGCGTCTTGCCACGGACGGTCCGGCGCGCAGAGGCAAAAAGAAAGACGGCCCGCGGGCCGTCTTGTCGTTGGTGCTGAAACGTGACGACGCGGTGGCGTCGCCTCAGCCTTGGCTGGACTTCTTCACGCTGGTCTGGCGCGGCTTCTTGGCGCGCTTGACCTCGCCACCGTAGGTGACCCGCTGGTTGCCCAGCACGGTGACCTTCTTGATCTGTGGACGGTTGTTCCCGCTCTTCGAGAACTTCACGATCTTGACGATCTTGGGTGCCGAGCGGGCATCATCCTTGGGAGCGGCCTTTTCCTTCTCGGGCATCGGGCGCCACAGGACGAGCAGCTTGCCGATGTGCTGGATGGGGGCGGCGTCGAGTTCCTCGGCCAGGGTGGCCAGGATGGCTTCGCGGTTGTCGCGGTCGTCCGACAGGACGCGCACCTTGATCAGTCCGTGGGACTTGAGCGCGAGGTCGACCTCCTTGGTGACGGCGGCCGTCAGGCCATCGCCGCCTATCATCACCACCGGGTCCAGGTGATGAGCGTCGGCGCGTTTTTCCTTGCGCTGGGCAGGGGTCAATTGAATAGCAGGCATCTGCTTATTATCAGTGCAATGAAAGTCGATACCAAAAGCAAGAAGCTGAACAAGGCGTGGTTGAACAACCACGTCAACGACACCTACGTCAAATTGGCCCAGAAGGAGGGCTATCGCTCCCGTGCGGCCTACAAGCTCAAGGAGATCGACGAGGAGTTCCAGCTGATCCATCCCGGCCAGGTCGTGGTCGACCTCGGCGCGTCTCCGGGCGCCTGGAGCCAGTACCTGCGCCGCCGTTTCGCGCCCAAGGAGGCGGGCGCCGGCGGCGCTGCGGTGGGCGAACTGAATGGGCGCATCATTGCGCTGGACCTGCTGGCCTTCGAGCCGATCGAGGGCGTCGAGTTCGTCCAGGGTGATTTTCGTGAGGATGAGGTGCTGGCGCGGCTCGAATCCATGCTCGACGGCCGCAAGGTGGATGTCGTGGTCTCGGACATGGCGCCCAATCTGTCCGGCATCGAGAGCACCGACGCCGCGCGCATGGAGCACCTGATCGAACTGGCGCTGGAGTTCTCCCAACAACACCTGAAGCCGGAAGGCGCGCTGGTTGCCAAGGTGTTCCACGGCAGCGGCTACGACCAGCTCGTGCATGCCTTCCGTGCCAAGTTCAAGCGGGTGAAGACGGCCAAGCCGAAGGCGTCACGGGAGAGATCGGCGGAGAACTTCCTCGTCGGGATCGGGCTGAAAGTGCGCTGAAGGGGCGATGCAAGCGCCATGACAGCGACCTGGCGGCGCGTTGAAGACCCGATGAGGCGTCAAAGTCAGGGGTGCTTCGACCGGTCGGCCGGCGGCGCGCGTGGCAATATCTATCGAGGCGTATGGGAATGCCAATCAGGTCTGGGGACTTGACTGGCCTAGAATCCGCCCCATATGCCGTGAAAGTCCGCTGCCTGAGGCTGTATTCATGGGCGTGCGGTGATGGAATGACAAAGGAGTCGCGGTGAACAATCAGTGGTTCTCGAAAGTGGCTGTATGGATGGTGATCGCCCTGGTGCTGTTCACTGTCTTCAAGCAGTTCGATCGCAGCGCAACCCAGGGGAATCCGATCGTCTACTCTGACTTCCTCGATGAAGTCCGTGCGAAACGCATCAAGCAGGTCACGCTGCAGGAAACCCCGGCGGGGACGGAAATCGTGGCGCAGACCAGCGATGGCAACAAGCTGCGCACGACCGCCCCGTACATGGATCGGGGCCTGATCGGCGACCTGATCAACAACGGCGTCAAGTTCGACGCCAAGCCGCGGGAAGAGCCCTCGGTGCTGATGAACATCCTGCTCAGCTGGGGCCCGATGCTCCTGCTGATCGCCGTGTGGGTGTACTTCATGCGCCAGATGCAGGGCGGCGGCAAGGGCGGCGCGTTCAGCTTCGGCAAGTCGAAGGCGCGCATGCTCGACGAGGCCAACAACTCCACCACCTTCGCCGACGTCGCCGGCTGCGACGAGGCCAAGGAAGAGGTGAAGGAGCTCGTCGACTTCCTGAAGGACCCGCAGAAATTCCAGAAGCTGGGCGGCCGCATTCCGCGCGGCGTGCTGCTGGTCGGCCCTCCGGGAACTGGCAAGACGTTGCTGGCCAAGGCCATCGCCGGCGAGGCCAAGGTTCCGTTCTTCACGATCTCCGGTTCCGACTTCGTCGAGATGTTCGTCGGCGTGGGCGCGGCCCGCGTGCGCGACATGTTCGAGCAGGCCAAGAAGAGCGCGCCGTGCATCATCTTCGTCGATGAAATCGACGCGGTCGGTCGCCATCGCGGCGCCGGCCTGGGCGGCGGCAACGACGAGCGCGAGCAGACCCTTAACCAGATGCTGGTCGAGATGGACGGCTTCGACACCAACCTGGGTGTCATCGTGATGGCCGCGACCAACCGTCCGGACATCCTGGACCCGGCGCTGCTGCGCCCGGGCCGTTTCGACCGCCAGGTCTACGTGACGCTGCCGGACGTGCGCGGCCGCGAGCAGATCCTGAACGTGCACATGCGCAAGGTGCCGGTCGGCCAGGACGTGCGTGCCGACATCCTGGCGCGCGGCACCCCGGGCTTCTCGGGCGCCGATCTGGCCAACCTGGTCAACGAGGCGGCGCTGTTCGCCGCCCGCCGCAACGGCCGGGTCGTCGACATGCAGGACTTTGAGAAGGCCAAGGACAAGATCATGATGGGCCCCGAGCGGAAGTCCATGGTCATGCCGGAAGAAGAGCGCAAGAACACCGCCTACCACGAGGCTGGTCATGCCCTGGTGGCTCGCCTGCTGCCCAAGACCGATCCGGTCCACAAGGTGACGGTCATCCCGCGTGGTCGCGCCCTGGGCGTGACGATGCAACTGCCGGAAGGCGACCGTTACAGTATGGACAAGGAACGCATGCTGTCGACGATCTCCGTGCTGTTCGGTGGTCGTATCGCTGAAGAAGTCTTCATGAACCAGATGACGACGGGTGCCAGCAACGACTTCGAGCGCGCCACGGCCATCGCCCGCGACATGGTCACCCGTTACGGCATGACCGACGAGCTTGGCCCGATGGTCTACGCCGACAACGAAGGGGAAGTCTTCCTGGGCCGTTCGGTCACGAAGACGACCAACATGTCGGAAGAGACCATGCGCAAGGTCGATCAGGAAATCCGCAAGATCATCGACGAGCAGTACACGATCGCGCGCGACTTGATCGAAGAGCACAAGGACAAGATGCACGCGATGGCGACGGCGCTGCTCGAGTGGGAAACCATCGACGCCGAGCAGATCAACGACATCATGGAAGGCCGCCCGCCGCGTCCGCCGAAGGATTGGACGCCGCCGGCCAACAAGCCCGACAGCGGTGGCACGCCCGCCGTCAGCACGGGCAGCGCTCCGGCTGCCGCTTGACGATGGAGGCGTCGGAGGCCGCTCGGGCCTCTGGTGCCAACCTGACCCCGAAGGGCCGGTCGCGAGACCGGCCCTTCTGCCTTTTGCGATCAGCCCCGCACGAAATCCCAGGTTCTTTCGGGCTTGCGTCATACTTGCCGTCTGGCGTGGCAGTCCCTGGCGCATTCGAGCGCGCGACCGCGCTCTCGACACTCAGCCGTTCATGACTTCTCCCTCGATTTGGCAGACCACTCGCTTCGACCTCGATCTGGCGGAGCGGCCGCTGGTGATGGGCATCGTCAACGTGACGCCCGATTCCTTTTCTGACGGTGGCCAGCACGCCGATGCGCTGAGCGCGATCAACTTCTGCGAGCGGCTGCTTGGCGAAGGGGTCGACATCCTCGATCTGGGCGGCGAATCGACGCGCCCGGGCGCGCCGCGCCTGGAGGCCGACGAGGAGTGGAAACGACTGGAGCCCGTCGTGCGCGCCGCGCTGAACTTCGGCGTTCCCGTGTCGGTCGACACCTGCAAGACCGAGGTGATGCGCCGGGCGTTGGACCTGGGCGTGGACATCATCAACGACGTGCAGGCCCTGCGTGACGAAGGGGCCGACAGACTGTTGGCCGAACACGGCAGTGCCGGCGTCTGCCTGATGCACATGCGTGGGCAGCCGGCTGGCATGCAGCAGCTGTCCGACTACGACGACGTCGTTGTCGACGTCGCGGATTTCCTGCGGGAACGGATGAACCATTTGATCGACGTCGGTGTGGCCGCGGAGCGGATCACGCTGGACCCGGGTTACGGGTTCGCAAAGACCGTCGAGCAGAACCTCGAGTTGCAGCGGCGCCAGCGCGAGTTGCTCGCCCTGGGTCGACCGTTGTTGATCGGCTGGTCCCGCAAGTCGACGCTGGGCGCCGTGACGGGCAAGGCGGTCGACGAGCGCATGCCGGCCAGCGTCGGCGCGGCGCTGGCCTCGATCGCGCTGGGCGCGCGTGTCGTGCGGGTGCACGACGTCGGAGCCACCGTGGATGCGCTCAAGGTCTGGCAGGCCTTCGGCGCGCCGCAAGGCTGACGACCCCGAACGCTCCCACGATCACGGGCCTCCAGGTGGGCGAGCAGCGGCCCCCCTGGCATCGGCGACAATCTGCGGATTCAAGATCAAGAAGTCGCAGGAGATCGCCTCAATGAGCCGAAAGTATTTCGGAACCGACGGGATTCGCGGCACCGTGGGCCGCACGCCCATCACGCCAGATTTCATGTTGCGGCTGGGCCATGCGGTGGGGCGTGTGCTCAAGCGCAGCTACGCCAAGCCCAGCGTCCTGATCGGCAAGGACACGCGCATCTCCGGCTACATGCTGGAGTCCGCGTTGGAGGCCGGTTTCGCGTCCGCGGGGGTCAACGTGCTGCTGACCGGCCCGCTGCCGACGCCGGGCGTCGCCTACCTCACCCGCGCGCTGCGCCAGCATCTGGGCGTGGTGATCTCGGCCTCTCACAACCCGTTCGCCGACAACGGCATCAAGTTCTTCTCGTCCAAGGGCGAGAAGCTGCCCGATGCCTGGGAACTCGATGTCGAGGCCGTGCTCGACGAGCCGCCGGTGTGGGTGGATTCGGCCAACCTGGGGCGCGCCCGGCGCCTGGACGACGCGCAAGGGCGCTACATCGAGTTCTGCAAGGCCAGCTTCAGCGGCGACCTCAGCCTGCGCGGCATGAAGCTCGTCATCGACGCGGCGAACGGCGCGGGCTACCAGGTGGCCCCGTCCGTGTTCCATGAACTGGGTGCCGAGATCATCACGATCGGCAACAAGCCCGACGGTTACAACATCAACGACAAGGTCGGTGCCACCGCGCCGCAGGCCCTGGTGGCCGCGGTCAAGGAGCACCAGGCCGACTACGGCATCGCGCTGGACGGCGATGCCGATCGCCTGCAGATGGTCGACGGGGAGGGGCGCCTCTACAACGGCGACGAGCTGCTCTACGTGATGGTGGCGGACCGGCTGGCGCGCGGTGAACGCGTCCCCGGCGCGGTCGGCACGCTGATGACGAACATGGCGGTCGAAGTGGCCCTGCGCCAGAGGGATGTCGAGTTCGTCCGCGCCAAGGTCGGCGACCGCTACGTGCTCGAGGAGCTGGCCGCCCGAGGCTGGCAATTGGGCGGGGAGGGCTCGGGCCACCTGCTCTCGCTGGACCGGCACACGACCGGCGACGGCATCGTGAGCAGCCTGCTGGTGCTGGAAGCCGTCTGCCGCAGCGGACGCCGCCTGGCGGACCTGCTGGACGGCGTCACGCTGTTCCCGCAGACGCTGATCAACGTGCGACTGCAGGCGGATCACCAGGATTGGAAGAGCAATCCGGCGCTCGCCCGCGTCGAGGCCGAGGTCACGGCGGAATTGGGCGACCGGGGGCGGGTGCTGATCCGCAAGTCGGGCACCGAACCGCTGCTGCGGGTCATGGTCGAAGCCAGCGACGCCGACCTCGCGCAGCGCTGCGCCGAGCGTCTGGCGGACGCCATCCGCGGCGGTTGATCCCCCGTCCACCGACTGAACCGACCGAAAAAAAGGGGCCGCCGACGCGGGAGCGTCCGCGGCCCAATTTGCATTGGTCGGGCCGCGTCTGGCGCGGCTCTTCGGGGTTTCCCTGGCGTCCGGTAGGCTAGGCACCGAAGATGACAATGGGGTGAATCGAATATGACAATGGCTGCCCGGTACCGCGTCAGACCCGATTCCTCCTCTGGGCGCTCTACGTAACGACATTTTTCCGGTTCCCGGGCCGCGTCACGGATGTGTCACATTGAGGTCATAGCATCCGCTCCGTTCGCCAACCAACCCAAGCGATAGGACTGAATGATCATGAATCAACTGCGTGCTGGCCTGCTGTTCGCCGCGTGCGCCGCGATGTTCTCCGCGGCCCATGCTCAAGAAGTGACCGGTGCGGGTGCTTCGTTCCCGGCTCCCGTGTACGCCAAGTGGGCCGATGCCTACAACAAGGCCACCGGTGTCCGCATCAACTATCAGTCGGTCGGTTCCGGCGCCGGCATCAAGCAGATCCAGGCCAAGACCGTCGACTTCGGCGCGTCCGACGCTCCCCTGAAAGATGAGCAACTGGCCAAGGACGGGCTGGTCCAGTTCCCGACCGTCATTGGCGGCGTGGTTCCCGTGATCAACGTCAAGGGCATCACCCCGGGTCAGTTGAAGCTGGACGGCAAGGTCCTGGGCGACATCTACCTGGGCAAGGTCACCAAGTGGAACGACCCCGCCATCGCCGCCCTGAACTCGGGCGTCGCGCTGCCGGACGCCGCCATCGCCGTGGTCCGCCGCGCCGACGGTTCCGGCACCAGCTTCCTGTTCACGAACTACCTGTCCAAGGTCAACGCCGAGTGGAAGGACAAGGTCGGTGAAGGCACGGCCGTGAACTGGCCCACCGGTGCCGGCGGCAAGGGCAACGAAGGCGTGTCGGCCTTCGTGACGCGTCTGCCGAACTCGATCGGCTACGTCGAATACGCCTACGCCAAGCAGAACAAGATGACCTACGTGCTGATGAAGAACGCCAGCGGCGCTTTCGTCAGCCCGAGCGACGATGCCTTCAAGGCTGCCGCCGCCGGTGCCAAGTGGGAACAGTCGTTCTACCAGGTGCTGACCGAGCAGGCTGGCAAGGACAGCTGGCCCATCACCGGCGCCACCTTCATCCTGATGCACGTGGCGCAGGACAAGCCGGCCCAGGCCACCGCGTCGCTGAAGTTCTTCGACTGGGCCTATGCGCAGGGCGACAAGATGGCCGACGACCTGGACTACGTGCCGCTGCCCGCCAGCGTCAAGGAGCTGGTCCGCAAGCAATGGGCCGCCCAGGTGAAGGACGGCTCGGGCAAGGCGATCAGCTTCAAGTGACAGCCGCCTGCTGACGACGGCCCGGTGCTCTCTTCGAGGGTCCCGGGCTTTCTCACAGGACCTCAAGAAGATCTCGACAGAGACGTCGTGACGGACGCGTCGGACCGGCCGGAGGGGGCGGACGGCGCGCCAGGATTCCAAACACTCCAGCGGAGGCCCCGTGGCCGCAATACTTCCAGCCAATTCGATTGACCGAGAGCGCGGCGAGGAGCGCGTCAAGCCGGGTGGCAGCCCGACGCCGCGACGTCGTGTCGCGCCGTGGGCCGACGCGGTGTTCTCGCTGCTGACGCATGGCGCGGCCTGGCTGACGCTGGCGCTGCTGGCCGGCATCATCGGCTCGCTGCTGGTCGGTGCCGCGCCCGCGATCAAGCAGTTCGGCCTGAACTTCCTGATCACCGCGGAATGGGATCCGACCAAGGAGCAGTTCGGCGGCCTCGTGATGATCTACGGCACGCTGATGACCTCGTTCATCGCGCTGCTGATCGCCGTGCCGGTGAGCTTCGGCATCGCGCTGTTCCTGACCGAGCTCTCGCCGGGCTGGCTGCGCCGCCCGCTGGGCATCGCCATCGAGCTGCTGGCCGCGGTCCCCTCCATCGTCTACGGCATGTGGGGCCTGCTGGTGTTCGGCCCCATCCTGGCCACCTACGTGCAGCAACCGCTGCAGTCGCTGTTCGGCGGCATCCCCTACCTGGGCGCGCTGGTGTCCGGCCCGCCGGTGGGCATCGGCATCCTGTCGGCCGGCATCATCCTGGCGATCATGATCATCCCGTTCATCGCCTCGGTGATGCGCGACGTGTTCTCGGTCACGCCCGCCATGCTGAAGGAATCGGCCTACGGCCTGGGCTCCACGACCTGGGAAGTGGTCTGGAAGGTCGTCCTCCCTTACACCAAGACCGGCGTCGTCGGCGGCATCATGCTGGGACTGGGCCGCGCGCTCGGTGAAACCATGGCCGTCACCTTCGTGATCGGCAACATGAACCAGCTGAATTCGCTGTCGGTGTTCGAAGCCGCCAACAGCATCACCTCGGCGCTGGCCAACGAGTTCGCCGAAGCCGGCGCGGGCCTGCACCAGGCGTCGCTGATCTACCTGGGCCTGGTGCTGTTCTTCATCACCTTCGTGGTGCTGGCGTTCTCCAAGGTCCTGCTCAACAAGCTGAAGAAGAACGAAGGAGCCCGCTCATGAGCGCGACCGACGCCAAGCGCCTGGCGATGTACAGGAAGCGCCAGCGCATCAACACCATCGCGCTGACGCTGTCGCTGGCCGCGATGGCCTTCGGGCTGGTCTGGCTGATCTGGATCCTGCTGGAAACGCTGATCCAGGGGGTCGGCGGCCTCACGATCGCGACCTTCACGCAGATGACGCCCGCGCCGATGTCGGAGGACGGCGGCCTGGCCAACGCGATCTACGGCTCGCTGGTGATGGTGGGTCTGGCGACCTGCATCGGCACGCCGATCGGCGTGCTGGCCGGCGTCTACCTGGCTGAATACGGCCAGAAGACCTGGCTCGGCGCCGTCGTGCGCTTCATCAACGACATCCTGCTCTCGGCGCCGTCCATCGTCGTGGGCCTGTTCATCTACACGGTCGTCGTGACGCGGATGAAGTCCTTCTCCGCGCTGGCCGGCATCCTGGCGCTGGCGCTGATCGTGATCCCGGTCGTGATCCGCACGACGGAGAACATGCTGAGCCTGATCCCCAACGCGCTGCGCGAGGCCGCCTATGCACTGGGCACGCCGAAGTGGAAGGTCATCATGACCGTGACGCTGAAGTCGGCCCGCGCCGGCGTGATCACCGGCGTGCTGCTGGCCCTGGCTCGCATCTCCGGCGAAACCGCGCCGCTGCTGTTCACCGCGCTGTCGAACCAGTTCTGGACGAGCTCGCTGGGCAGCCCGATGGCCAGCCTCCCGGTGACCATCTTCAAGTTCGCGATGAGCCCCTACGAGAACTGGCAGAAACTCGCCTGGGCGGGTGTCTTCATCATCACGATCGGCGTGCTGGTGCTGAACATCCTGGCGCGTGTGCTGTTCAAGGAAAAGCATTGACCGGTTGACCGCCGCGGCCGGACAGGCCGCGGCGACCGATCCACGAATCCAACGAATCGAGAAACAACATGGACGTCAAAGTCGACATGCCGGTGACCGAGAAGGCGAAGCTCTCGGTGAGGAACCTGAACTTCTACTACGGCAGCTTCCACGCGCTGAAGAACATCAACCTGGACATCCCCGAGAACAAGGTGACCGCCTTCATCGGTCCCTCGGGCTGCGGCAAGTCCACGCTGCTGCGCACGCTGAACCGCATGTTCGAGCTCTACCCGGAGCAGCGTGCCGAAGGCCAGATCCTGCTGGACGGCGAGGACATCCTCACCAGCAAGGAAGACGTCTCGCTGATCCGCGCCAAGGTCGGCATGGTGTTCCAGAAGCCGACGCCGTTCCCGATGTCGATCTACGACAACATCGCCTTCGGCGTTCGCCTCTTCGAGACGCTGTCGCGCGTCGAGATGGACGAGCGCGTCGAATGGGCGCTGAAGAAGGCCGCGCTGTGGAACGAGGTCAAGGACAAGCTCAACCAGAGCGGTTCGGGCCTGTCGGGCGGCCAGCAGCAGCGCCTGTGCATCGCGCGCGGCATCGCCATCAAGCCGGAAGTCCTGCTGCTGGACGAACCGTGCTCGGCGCTGGACCCGATCTCGACCGGCAAGATCGAGGAGCTCATCCATGAGCTCAAGCACGACTACACCGTCGCGATCGTGACCCACAACATGCAGCAGGCGGCACGCTGCTCGGACTACACGGCCTACATGTACCTGGGCGACCTGATCGAATTCGGACCGACCGCGGAGCTCTTCATGAAGCCCAAGCGCAAGGACACGGAAGACTACATCACGGGTCGTTTCGGCTGATCAACAGGGAGAGAACACCATGACCGACAAGCATCTGTCCACCCAATTCGACGCCGAACTGAGCGGCATCTCCACGCGCGTGCTGGAGATGGGCGGCCTCGTGGAATCGCAGGTGGCGCAGGCCGTCGAGGCGCTCGGCAGCTTCAGCGGCGACATCGCGAGCCACGTGCTCAAGCAGGAAGAGATCGTCAACACGATGGAGATCGAGATCGATCGCGACCTGTCGACGATCATCGCCCGCCGCCAGCCGACCGCGCGCGACCTGCGCCTGCTGATCGCCGTGTCCAAGACGATCGCCAACCTGGAGCGCGTCGGCGACGAGGCCGCCCGCATCGCCCGCACGGTGCAGCGCCTGATCAACACCGGCGTGTCGAGTCGGCTGCGTCTGCCGATGTCGGACCTGTCGTACGAGGCCGAGCTGGCCACCGCGCAGCTGCGCAAGGCGCTGGACGCGTTCGCGCGCCTGGACGTGGACCGCGCGCTGGAGGTGCTCAAGGCCGACGACCAGATCGACAAGGAGTTCGACGGCCTGATGCGCAAGCTCATCACCTACATGATGGAAGACCCGCGGACCATCTCGTCGTCCATCGACCTGGTGTTCGTCGCCAAGGCGATCGAGCGCGTGGGCGACCATGCCAAGAACCTGGCCGAAGTCATCATCTACGTGGTCAAGGGCACCGACGTCCGCCACAACACGCCGGACGCCGTCGAGAACATGGTGCGCTGAGCACCGAATCGCGATCCACCCGTCCGGCCCGCCCGCCGCGGGCGTCCCGGCGGGACCCAATAAGAGGAGTTACCCCGCATGAGTCGCATCCTGGTCGTCGAGGACGAATCCGCCATCGCCGAGCTGATCTCCATCAACCTGCGCCACGCCGGTTACGAGGTCACGCTGGCCGGCAACGCCGAGCAGGCGCAGCTGGAAGTGGATCGCGTGCTGCCTGATCTGGTCGTGCTCGACTGGATGTTGCCGGGCCAGACCGGCCTGGCGCTGGCGCGCCAGTGGCGCGGCGCCGCGCGCACCCGCGAACTGCCCATCATCCTGCTGACGGCGCGCGCGGAAGAAGTCGACAAGGTGTCCGGCCTGGATGCCGGCGCGGACGACTATCTGACCAAGCCGTTCTCGACGAACGAGCTGCTCGCGCGCATCCGCGCGGTGCTGCGCCGCAAGGCGCCCGAGGCGCTGGACACGGCCGTCGAAGTCGGCGGACTGGTGCTCGATCCCGGCACGCGCCGCGTCAGCCGCGAGGGCGTCGAGGTGAAGCTCGGCCCGACCGAATTCCGTCTGCTGCACTTCTTCATGACGCATCCGGAGCGCGTGCACAGCCGCTCGCAGCTGCTGGACCGCGTCTGGGGCGACCACGTGTTCATCGAGGAACGCACCGTGGACGTCCACGTCAAACGCCTGCGCGAGGCGCTCGAAAAAGTCAGCTGCGCGCGCATGATCGAAACCGTCCGGGGGGCCGGCTACCGGCTGACCCAGCAGAGCAGCAGCGCCTTGTCGGCCTGAGGACGCATCCATGGCATGGATGTTGTCTCGCGTCCTGTTGCTGGTGCTGGGCACCGGCGTCGCGGGCGGCTTGGGGTACTGGCTGGGCGAGTGGACGGGGATGCCGCATCTGGCCGCGGCCTTGGCCGCGGCAGCGGCGGTGATCCTCATGGCGGTCTGGGACGCGGCCCGGGCACATCGGCTGGTGAGCTGGTTGCGCGGCGACCAGAACGACGACGCGCCGCGCGTCGGCGGCCTGTGGGGCGAGATGGCGTACCGCGTCGAGCGCGGCCTGCGCGACCGCGAACGCCGCTACGAGCGCGAACGTCAGCAGCTGGAGCAGTTCCTGCTCGCGATCGAAGCTTCGCCCAACGGCGTGATCCTGCTCGACGGACAGGACCACATCCAGTGGTGCAACGTCGTGGCCGGCGATCATTTCTCGCTGGATCCGCAGCGCGACAAGCTGCAGCGCATCACCAACCTGGTCCGCTATCCGGCCTTCGTCTCCTACCTGCAGAACGGCAACTTCCAGCAGCCGCTGACGCTGACCAACACCCGCGCAAAATCGACGCTGCAGGTCCTGGTGCGTGACTACGGCGTGGGAGGAGAGTCGCGCAAGCTGGTGCTGTCGCTGGACGTGACCGACCGCGAGCGCAACGAAGCGATGCGTCGCGACTTCGTCGCCAACGTCTCGCACGAGATCCGCACGCCGCTGACGGTGCTGGCCGGCTTCATTGAGACGATGGCCAGCCTGCAACTGACCGAGGCTGAACGCAAGCGCGTGCTGCACCTGATGCAGCAGCAGACGACGCGGATGCAGACGCTGGTTGGCGACCTGCTGACGCTGGCGCAGCTCGAAGGCAGCCCGCGACCGGGCGCCGATCACTGGATTTCGCTGGACCCGCTGCTGCAACGCGTCGGCGCGGATGCGCAAGCGCTGTCGAATGGCAGGCACGAGCTCGTCTGTGAACGCCAGACGGGGGTCGAGCTCGCCGGCGTCGAGACGGAGATCCTCAGCTCGATCGCCAACCTGGTGAGCAACGCGGTACGCTACACGCCGCCGGGCGGCCGCATCGAACTCCAATGGCGCTGGCTGCCGGACAACGGCGGCGAAATCTCGGTGATCGACAACGGGCCCGGCATCGCGCGCGAACACCTGCCGCGACTCACCGAACGCTTCTATCGCGTCGACGGGAGCCGCTCGCGCGACACCGGCGGCACGGGGCTGGGTCTGTCGATCGTCAAGCATGTCGTGCAGCGCCACGGCGGCGAACTGCGCATCGAGAGCGAGCCTGGGAAGGGTTCCAGGTTCAGGCTGCTGTTCCCCGCGGCGCGCGTGCGGCTGGTCGATGCGACGGCCATGGGCGATGAGGCCGCGCCCGCCTTGCTGGCGGGGCGCGAAGAACTCTGACGCCTTCGACGATCGGCGTTCAACGATCCTTCTGCATGACCAGATAGGTGCCGGAACGGTCCGTCGGACGACGGACCACGCCAAGCACGCGCCAGCCGCTCGGCGGCATCGGCGTGCTTTCAGCCTGCACCGTGATCGCCACCGGGCAGGTCGTGGTATCCAGACCTTGCGTCGCGTCGACCTTCCAGTGCCCCTGGAATTCGAAGGCGGCCAGCGCATGGGTCGGCACGCCCGGCGCGGCAATGCAGTCGACGTTCGCCGGCAGGTGCGCGGCAATGCGCTCGATCAGCGGCTTGTTGCTGCGCGCATAGTTCAGCGTGTGCAGGCCGAGGGTCATGGCCAGCAGCCAGGCCAGCGCGACGCCCCCAGCGGGCAGCGCAAGACTCTTCCAGAGCGCGTGACGATGACGCGCGGTGCGCCAGCGCACCAGCCACAGCCAGGCCAGCGTGCCCAGCACGGCGACGACGAAGGTGAGCAGGCTGAACTCAGGCTCGTAGCCCTGCGCCAGCTTGCGGACGTTGGCCATCAGCTTCGCCGGCCAGCCGATCTGCATGGCCATGTAATACAGCCACAGGAAGATCGCGCCGAGGGTGAAGAAGAAGACCGAGAACCAGTCGAGCAGGGCGCTGGCGCTGCGCTGGAAGGTCGGGAGCGCGAAGCTCGCCAGCACGGCGAGCGGCGGCAGCGCGAGCAGCATGGCGCGGTCGTCGGCGCCCATGAGCAGGCTGGTGAGCAAGGGCACCAGCGAGGCCAGCAGCGGCACCGACAGGTGACGCCGCATCAGGTGCGTCCGCCAGCGCCACAGCGACCAGGCCGCCAGCGGCCAGGCCGGCCAGCAGAACCAGCCGAGGAGCCGCAGCCAGTCGAGCACGCTGCGCTCGCCGGCCTTGAGGCGCCAGGCCCAGCCGTGCATGGGCCAGGCGATGAGCGCGGCCAGTGCCATGGCGCCGAGGATCCAGGGCAGGAACTTGCGGGCGTCCTCGTAGGTCGACCGGAAGCAAAGCCACAGCGCGCCGACGGCCAGGGCGAGTGCGACGACGGGCGCGCCGCTGGTGGCGAGCACCGGCAGCGCCACCAGCATTGCCGCGCGGGCCTTCCAGACGCGGAAGGGCAGCGCCGAGAGGCTGTAGACGAAGAGGGTGATGCCCAGGAGCTGGAGGATCTCCGGCGTGATCTCATGGCCCAGGCGCAGCAGGCCGAGGCTGGCGATGAGCGCGAGCAGGCAGCCGTCGGCCATGGCGCGGGCGTAGTCGACCGCATGGGCCTCGCCGCCGAAGGCGAAGGCGACGGGTTGGGCGGCCTCGGTGCGGGCCAGGTGGAGGCAGCTGTACCAGGCCAGGGCCAGCACGGCGGCCAGCATCAGGCCGAAGGGGATGCGCGCGGCGACGGCAGGGTCGAGGAAGGGGAGCAGCTTGATGCCGAGCGCGCCGACCCAGTAGGGCAGCAGGCCGCCGTCGGCGGGCAGGCCGGCGATGGCGGGCTGCAGCCAGGGGGCGTGGCCCTGCGCGATGCTCGCGATGAAGCCGAAGGCGGTAAGGTCGGCATTGCGCCACGGGTCGCGCCCGAACAGGCCGGGCAACACATAGGCGGCGCACAGCAGCAGCAGGGCCCAGCGCGGGATCGGGTGCGTGCTTCGCTCGGCCACGACGGCCGGGGTGGGCAGATTCATGCGCGTCTGTCTCGTTGTCGTTGTGGATGCCGGTGCGCATCATGCCGCAGCTTTGTGCGGCGTTCGAAATGAAAAAAGGCAGCCGAGGTGGCTGCCTTTTTGCGGTGACCGGATCAGGTCCGGTCGGCGAGGCCTGCTCAGGCCTTGGCGCCGCGCAGGTTCGCAAACTTGTTGCGGAACTTCTCAACACGACCGCCCAGGCTGTCGATGCTCTTCTGCGTGCCCGTGTAGAACGGGTGCGATTCGCTCGAGGTTTCCAGCTTGACCAGCGGCAGTTCGCGGCCGTCGTCCAGCTTGATCGTTTCCTTGGTCTGAACCGTCGAGCGGATCACGAACTGGGAACCATTGGACTGGTCGACAAAGACCACGTCGCGATAGTTGGGGTGAATGCCTTCTTTGGCCATTTGAAAATCCTCGCTGCAGTGCCGCCAGCCACACTGCCCCTTGCAGCGCACTTGTCGACAGCGGAAAAACGCGGAGTATAGCGGAAATGAGAGAAGCCGCCCAGGGGCGGCTTCGTGAAGTCCAGCAGGACGCTTGAAGAGGGCGGAATCAACCGCCTCTGCGCATCATGTCGAAGAAATCGTGGTTGTTCTTCGAGGACTTCATCTTGTCGAGGATGAACTCCATCGCCTCGATCTCGTCCATCGGGTAGAGCAGCTTGCGCAGGATCCAGGCCTTCTGGAGGATCTCCGGCTTGAGCAGCAGCTCTTCGCGGCGGGTGCCCGACTTGTTCAGCAGGATCGACGGGTAGACCCGCTTCTCGGCCATGCGACGGTCCAGATGGATTTCGCAGTTGCCGGTGCCCTTGAACTCTTCGTAGATCACCTCGTCCATCTTGGAACCGGTGTCCACCAGCGCGGTACCGATGATGGTCAGCGAGCCGCCTTCCTCGATGTTGCGCGCGGCGCCGAAGAAGCGCTTGGGGCGCTGCAGGGCGTTCGCGTCCACACCGCCGGTCAGCACCTTGCCGGAGCTGGGCAGCACGTTGTTGTAGGCGCGGGCCAGGCGGGTGATCGAGTCCAGCAGGATGATCACGTCCTTGCGCAGTTCAACGAGGCGCTTGGCGCGTTCGATGACCATTTCCGCGACCTGCACGTGGCGTGCGGCCGGTTCGTCGAAGGTGGAGCTGATGACCTCGCCGCGCACGGTGCGCTGCATCTCGGTCACTTCCTCGGGGCGCTCGTCCACCAGCAGCACCATCAGGTGGGCGTCGGGATAGTTGGCCGCGATCGAGTGCGCCAGATGCTGCATCATCATCGTCTTGCCCGACTTGGGCGGGGCGACGAGCAATGCGCGCTGGCCTTTGCCCAGGGGGGCGATCAGGTCGATGATCCGGCTGGTGATGTTGTCGTCGCCGCGGATATCGCGTTCAAGCTTGAACTGCTCTTTCGGGAAGAGCGGCGTCAAGTTCTCGAACATGATCTTGTGCTTGGACTCCTCCGGCGTCAGGCCGTTGACGCGATCCACCTTGACCAGCGCGAAGTAGCGCTCGCCGTCCTTGGGCACGCGCACTTCGCCTTCGACCATGTCGCCGGTGTGCAGGTTGAAGCGGCGGATCTGGCTGGGCGACAGGTAGATGTCGTCCGTCGAGGCCATGTAGCTGGCCTCGGGAGAGCGCAGGAAGCCGAAGCCGTCTGGAAGGACTTCCAGCACGCCATCGCCGAACACCTGCTCGCCGGCCTTGGCGCGCTTTTTCATGATCGCGAACATCAGCTCCTGCTTGCGCAGGCGGGCGACGTTGTCGATCTCCAGCTCTTCGCCCATCTGGATCAGGGCGGAGACGTGAAGCGCCTTCAGTTCAGAAAGATGCATGGGGGGTTTGACCCGGTCTGTCGTCCAGGGCCTGCCAAGGCCAGAGACACAAACAACGGCGAGCCCAAGGGACGCGCATCCGCGTTGCGGCGGACTTGAGGAAAGCGTGGAGACTTGGGCGCCGAGTCCACGCGCTCACCCGGAACGTCGACGGCGTCTGAAGACGCCGTTGGGCCCGGGAGGGCGTGGTGGCAAGTGGTTCGCCAGGACCGCAGGGGCCCCGACGAATCGAATCATTATAGGTTGGCGTCGAGGAAGGACGTCAACTGGGCCTTGGACAACGCGCCGACCTTGGTCGCGGCGAGCTGGCCGCCCTTGAACAGCATCAGGGTCGGGATGCCGCGGATGCCGAACTTGGCCGGCACTTCGCGGTTGTCGTCGACGTTCAGCTTGGCAATCTGCAGGCGGTCGCCGTAGTCCTTCGCGACTTCGTCCAGGATGGGGGCGATCATCTTGCAGGGGCCGCACCATTCGGCCCAGTAGTCGACCAGCACGGGTTTGTCGGACTGGATGACGTCGCTGTCGAACGAGGCGTCGGAGATGTGTTTGATCTGTTCGCTGCTCATGGAGATGGTCCTTGCGTGATGTCCCTGCCGGGCGGATGCCTCGGACGGGCGGCCGGCCGGGCGACAATGCGTCGCCCCGAGGGCCCAGGGCTGCAGGGTGCGACGATTCTCACACAAGCCCGGAAACCTCGGCCCGAGTAGGCGCTCCCCCGACTTGACGGTGCGCAGGGCGCATCTCAAGGGGCAGGGCGCCTGGATTTCGCTATCGTCGCGATATCGTCGACCCCGCCACCGCCAGACCCGCCTTGTCGTCCACGCCGCCGCCTTCGATCCCGTCCCCGCCGTCCGTCGACTTTCCGTTGTCGCCGGCCCACACCAGCGCCGCCATCTGGGACGGCGTCACGCGCCGGGCGGCCGATTGGCTGGAGGCCAACGGGCTGTCGGCGCGCGACGCGGTGCTGCTGCTGCCCTTCGCGCAACACCTGGCACCGGCGCGGCGGGCGTGGATGAAGCTGTCGCGCTGGCAGCCGCGCATCGAGACCACGCATAGCCTCGCCTCGGCGCTGGGCCCCAGCGCGCTGCCCCAGGCGGACCAACTGACCGGCGACGCCGCGATCGACGCGCTCGCGGCGCGCGCGCTGATGCGCGGTCAGAGCTGGGCGGAGGCGCTGCGCAAGGAGGATCCGCGCGCCTACGACGCCGCCGTGCAGCGGCTCGTCGAGGCCGCCCATGCGCTGGCACGCGCCGCCGCGCTGCGCGATCCGGCGCGTCGCGACGACTTCTGGGAACACGCCCGGCAGGCGCTGGCGCTGCAGAGCGGCGTCGGGTACCTGGAGCGCGCGCTGCTGGCGGTGGCGCTCGAATGGGCCGCGTCCGATCCGCGCGCGCCGGCCACCGATGCGCTTTTCCCGTTGCGGCCAAGCGCCTGGCTGCATCTGCAGTGCGGCGGGCCGGATCCGCTGGCCGACGCGCTGCTCGCGAGCGCCGAGGCCGCCGGCATTCCCTGCCTGCGGCTGAACGCCGATCTGCCGCTGGATGCCGCATTCCACGGCGGCGCACCGGTCGGGCGCCTGGAGCAGGCCGTGTGCGAAGACTTCGAAGACCTGGCGCAATGCAGCGCCGCCTCGGTGCTGGACCATCTGCGATCGGGACGCGCCCCGGTGGCGCTGATCGCGCAGGACCGCGTGCTGCTGCGTCGCGTGCGCGCGCTGCTGGAGCGCCAGGGCCTGGGCATCCAGGACGAGACCGGTTGGACGCTGGCGACCACCGCGCCGGCCGCGCAACTGATGGCGATGCTGCGCGCGGCGCGGCGGGACGCCACCGTCGACGACTGGCTCGCCTGGCTGAAGACGCCGCTCGCCGCGTCGTTGCGGGAGAAAGGCGGCAGCGCCTCGCTGGGCGCGCTGGAGGCGCACTGCCGCCGGCGCGGCTGGTCCGCGCCGCACGCGGTGCGTGCCGATCGCCTGCCGCCGGGGAGCGAGCGGCTCTGGGAGGCTGCCCGCGAAGCGCTGGTGTCGTTGCAGTCGCGCGGCGCGCAGGCGCTGGAAGCCTGGATCGAGGCGCTGAAGCAGACCCTCCAGCAGCTCGGTGCCGACGAGCGTCTCGCACGCCAGCCCGCCGGCGGCCCGCAGGTACTGGAAGCGCTCTGGCTGAGCAAGACGCCGTGGCCGGGGTCCGGTCACGAAGCGGTGCTGCGCGGCGCGCAACTCACCGCGTCCGAATTCGTCGACTGGGTGTCGCAGACGCTGGAGGCCGGCGAGTACAAGCCGCCGCTCGAAGGCGGCCTGCAGATCATGATCACGCCGCTGGCACGGACGATGCTGCGGCCGTTCGGCGCGATCGTGCTGCCTGGCGCGGACGCGGCGACGCTGGGACCGGTGCCGCCGGGGCCGGTGCTGATCGGGGACACGTTCGCGCGCGAGATCGGCTTGCCCACCGTCGAAGGCAAGCGGCAGGCGCTGGCGTGGCAGTTCGCGCAGCTGCTGCGCGCGCCGGCGTTGACGCTGCTGCGCCGCGGGCATCTCGGCAGCGAGCCGCTCGCGGCGAGTCCGCTGCTGGACCGGCTCGACCTCGCGCTGCAGGCGGTGGGGCAGGGGCTGCCGCATTGGCATGATCCGCGCATCGAGGCGGCCGTGCCCGCGGCGCCTGTCGACCGCTCCGCGGCTCAGGCGCAAGGACGGCTTCCGTCGAGCTTGAGCGCGAGCGCGGTGGAGTCCCTGCGCCAGTGTCCGTACCAGTTCTTCGCCCGCGTGCTGCTGGGCCTGCGGGAGGCCGGCGAACTCGACGTCCAGGCCGACAAGCGCGACTACGGCACCTGGCTGCACGCGGTGCTGCACCAGTTCCACACGGAGCGCGTGGAGAAGCGCGATCCCCTCCTCGATGACGACGCCCGCCTGCAACGCGCGGCGCAGGACCAGATGCGGGAACTCGGCCTGGCGCCGGCGGAGTTCCTGCCGTACTCGGCGAGCTTCGCGCGCTTCGTGCCGGCCTACCTCGACTGGCTCGCGGAACGCGAGGCCGACGGCCAGCGGTTCGAACGCGGCGAGGTCGACCGACGCGTGCATCCCTGGGCGGCGACCGAGCCTGCGCTCGCGGAACTCGCGCTGCTCGGGCGCATCGACCGGATTGACGATGGCGCCGATGGCGCCGCTGGGCAGCTGCTCATCGACTACAAGACCGGCAGCCTGAAGGGCTTGAAGGACAAGGTCGCGAATCCGCTCGAAGACACGCAATTGACGGTCTACGCGTTACTCATGGGTTCGGCGCCGACCGGACTCCCGCCCCCGCTTGCGGGAGCGGGTGGGGGTGAGGGCCAGCGGCCGGGGCCGTCCACCAGCCCGCTGCGTGCGCAGTACCTGGCCCTGGACGACGCCAGGGGCATCGCCGAGATCGAGCACGAACACGTGGAGGAGACGGCAGCCGTGATGCTGGACGGCTTGCGTCGGGATCTGCTGGCGATCCATGCCGGCGATCCGCTGCCGGCGTTGGGCGAAGGCGTGGCCTGCGCATACTGCGAGATGCGCGGCCTGTGCCGCCGCGACGATTGGGAAGGGGCCGCGCCGTGACCGCGCCGACGAACGACCAGGCCGCCGGCCCGCTGGGCGCGGCCGCTTACACGCTCGACGGCGCGCCGGTGGCGCGCGAGCGCTTCTACGAGCTGGCCTGCGACCCGGCGCGCAGCGTCGTCGTCGAAGCCTGCGCGGGCGCTGGCAAGACCTGGATGCTGGTGTCGCGCATCCTGCGCGCGCTGCTGGACGGCGCGCGACCGCAGGACATCGTCGCCATCACCTTCACCCGCAAGGCCGCCGGCGAGATGCGCGCGCGCCTGAACGAATGGCTGCACGACTTCGCCCATTGCGACGACGCGGGGCGCGTGCTCGCGCTGCGCCAGCGCGGGCTCCCGCCGGCGCTGGCGGCCGAACTCGCGCCGCGCCTGGCGACGCTGCAGCAGCGCCTGCTGCAGGACGCGCGTCCGGTGGAGATCCGCACCTTCCACGCCTGGTTCTCGCAGCTGCTGCGCGCCGCGCCGTTGGAGCTGCTGCGCGCGCAGGGCCTGTCGCCCGAGCTGCAGCTGCTTGAGGACGAAAGCGACCTGATGCCCGAGCTCTGGCAGCGTTTCCACGCCGCCGTGCTCGAGGATGAATCCCTGCTGGCGATCTACCGGGAACTGAGCCTGATCCACGGCCGCAACAAGCTGCTGGACTGGCTGACCTCGGCCTTCGACAAGCGTGTGGAACTGCGCCTGGCCCACACGCACGGCCGGCTGATGGACAGCATGCCGACGGCGGCCGAGGTCGTGCCGGAACTGGCGGCCTTCGCCGATCCGATCGACGCCTTCGCGGCGATGCGCGCCGAGTTGCAGGCGCTGGCCATCGAGCTGGGCCAGTCGACCAAGGTCACGCCGAAGAAATGCGCGACCGCGATCGAGCAGGCGCTGCAGCTGGCCGATGAGCCCGCGCTCGCCGGCGTGCGCCAGGCCCTGTTCACGGCGGAGCGATCGCTCCGCAAGAACCTCGGCGACTCGCCCGCGTTGTCGGCGGTGTCGGACCGGCTGCAGCGGCTGCTGCTTGCGATCGACCAGGACCGCGCGCGCCTGTGGCACCAGCAGATGTGCGCGCTGGCGCTGACGCTGCTCGACGCCTTCGACCGCCTCAAGCGCGAGCGCGGCATCGTCGACATGAACGATCTGGAGCGCGGCGCGCTGGCGCTGCTGGGGGACGTCGACCTGTCGGGCTGGGTGCAGGAGCGCCTCGACAGCCAGGTCCGGCACCTGCTGATCGACGAGTTCCAGGACACCAGTCCGATGCAATGGCACGCGCTGCACGCCTGGCTGTCCGGTTATGTCGGCGCGGGCGGCGGCACCAGCGGGCAACGTCCGCCGTCGGTGTTCATCGTCGGCGACCCGAAGCAGAGCATCTACCGCTTCCGTCGCGCCGAGCCCCGCGTCTTCGCCGCGGCGCGCGATTTCGTGCGGGAGGGGCTGGACGGCGTGCTGCTGGCCTGCGACCACACGCGGCGCAATTCGGTGCCGGTGCTGGCGGCGGTGAACGCCGTCTTCGAATCGGCGAGCCTGGCGCAGCAATACAGCGGCTTCCGACCGCACACCACGGAGTCCGGCGGCGGCGACCCGCTGGACGGCGTCTTCTTCATTGCCGGCGACGAGGCCGCCGATGACGAGGCCTCCGGGACGGACCGGGAGGAGGGCGGGTGGCGTCCGAGCCTGACCGAGCCGCGACGCGAGCCCGAGCTGCATCGCCGCGAGGCCGAGGCCGAACGGATCGCCGCCTGCATCGGCGACCTGCTGGTCAAGGGCGAGGCGCAGCCGGGCGAGATCTTCGTGCTGGCGCGCAAGCGGGAGGGCCTGCGCGTGCTGGCGCAGATCCTCAAGGGCCGCGGCATCGCTCATGCGGCGCCGGAGGACATGGCACTGCTCGACGCGCCGGACGTCCGCGACCTGCTGGCGCTGCTGGACGCCTTGGCCTCCAGCGGGCATCAGCTGTCGCTGGCGCACACCTTGCGCAGTCCCTTGTTCGGCGCGAGCGAAGCGGATCTGCTGTGGCTCGCCGCCGAGTCGCGATCGGTGAAATGGTTGGGCGGGCAGGTCGCCGAGCCCGCGGCTGAAAACGCGGACGTGACGGACGGGGCGGGCGGGGCGGAGGCGCCCGTCGTGAAGAGTTGGTGGGAGACGCTGCTCCAGGCCGACGGTGACGCCTTGAGCGAGCCGCTGCGCCGCGCGCGGGCCCTGCTGTCGCGCTGGGGTGCCATGGCGGTGCTGCGCAGCCCGCACGACCTGCTCGACGCGATCGTGCACGAAGGCGACCTGATGGCGCGCCTGGCCGCCGCCGTGCCGGCGAGCGAGCGCCGCGCGCGCCTGCACGCGGTGGAGGCGCTGCTGGCGCTGGCGCTGGAGTTGGACGGCGGCCGTTATGCCGGGTTGTACGGCTTCGTCCGCGCGTTGAAGAGCCGTGCGCTGAAGCTGGCGGCGCCCGCCGAGCCCGACGCCGTGCAACTGCTGACGGTGCACGGCGCCAAGGGCCTGGAGGCGAAGGTCGTGATCCTGATGGACGCCGAGGCGGGGCCGGCGCGGTCGGAGAGCATGGCGCTCGCGATCTCGTGGCCGGTGCAGGAGGCCGTGCCGCGGACCGTGGCGTTCCTGGTGTCGGAGGCCAAGCCGCCGCCGTCGCTGCAGGCCTTGCTCGACGACGAGAAGGACCAGCGTCAACGCGAGGAACTCAATGCGCTCTACGTCGCGATGACGCGTGCGCGGCATCGGCTGCTGCTGAGCCGCACGCCGGCGAAGCGCCAGAGTTCATCGGGCACGTGGTGGACGCGGGTGCAGCCGCAGGCCGAAGCGATGGCGGTGCCGGAAGTTGCCGCCGACACGGCCGCGTCAGACGAGGACGTCGCGACGCTCAAGGTGTTGCCGCGCGTGGATCCGCTGCCCGTTGAGGCGGCGGAATCAGCGCCTGACGTCGGCCAGAGCCCGGACGAGGTCGACGAGAGTGCCGCGCTCGGCGAGGCGCTGCATCGCGTGCTCGAATGGCACAGCGGGCCGCAGGGGGGCGCGCATGCGCTGGAACGTCTGATCGCAGCCGCGGCGCAGATGTACGGGCTCGACGCTCGGCGCACCGAGCGCCTCGAGCGCAGCGTGCGCGCGATCCTCGGCGGCTCGGAATGCGCGCCGTTCTTCGACGCCGCGGCGCTCGACTGGCAAGGCAACGAGGTGCCGCTCAGCTGGAACGACCACGACATGCGGCTGGACCGGCTCGTCAGCCGGCGCGACGGCGCGGGCGTACGCACGTGGTGGGTGCTCGACTACAAGCTCCACCCGGCGCCGCAGCGCAATCCCGAGTACATCCAGCAGCTGTGGCGCTACCGCGAGGCCGTGATGGCGCTGCAGCCCGGGGAGCCGGTGCGCTGCGCCTTCATCACGGGACAGGGTCGCCTGATCGATTGCACCGAGGCAGTGGCCGGCGCTGCCGACCTCTTCGCCTAGATCCGACGCCTGCTCTCTTCCCCTCCCCCGCAGTGCGGGAGAGGGCGTGAGAAGGAGAGTGAGCGTGAGCGTGAGGAGGGGGCGTCCCTCAGGCCGGCGAGCCGTAATCCCCTTCGGACGGCCGGCTGTGCCAGGCCACCGAGGTGGTCGTGGGCCACGGGCCGCCGTCGCCCAGGCGCTGGTGCACCGCCTGCGCGCTGACCGCCGCGGCTTCCAGCACGCGCGTCAGCGCCTGGAACTCCGCCAGCGATGGCTGCGGCATCGACGTCCGCAGGTACACGTTGCCGCGCAGGCTCAGCAGCACGAACGGCCTGCCTTCCACCAGCACGTCCTGCGTGGCCTGCGCCAGCCGCTCGTTCAGGTCCTTGTCCAGCCAGGCCATCACCAGTTCCCGGTTGATGCCCACCGCCCCGAAGCGCTGCCGCACGAGCTTGGACTCCATCTGCGAATGCTTGGGGAACATCACCAGCCAGCGCATCTCCTCCGGCGTGTCCGTGTCCACGCGCGTGCGCAGCGTGTCGGTGTAGGCCTCGAAGACGTTGCTTTCCAGACGCTCCATCAGCTTGCGCTCGATGAGCATCATCTGCATGTCCGGATTGACCTTGAGCTCGCAGCGCATGCGCAGCTCAAAGCCGTCGATGTAGCTGCGCTGCGAGGGTCCCCACTCGATGCGGGTGAGGCCGGGCAGCGTGCGGGGCAGGTCGATGACGAAGCCGCGCCCGTCGCGGGCCTGGCGCAGCTGGCCGCCGCGTTCCGCGGCCCAGTCGCTCAAGGGGCGCCACCGGGCCGCATTGGCACGGGCGGCGAACCACAGTTTGATTTGTTTGATTACCATGAGGCGGGACGATGCGCGAGGGGCCCGGGGTCCGTGCATTGACGAGTCGACGGAGGTGTCCGCCGACGTGTTGACTGACGTGTCGACCGATCTGTCGACCGATCCGTCAACGAACAGGGCCTCGCGCCCGAACGGAGAACGCTTGATGATCGAAGTGTATTCATGGCCCACGCCCAATGGCCACAAGGTTCACATCATGCTGGAAGAGTGTCGCCTGCCTTACCGGGTGATTCCCGTGGACATCGGCGCCGGCGAGCAGTTCGAGCCGAAATTCCTGGCCATCAGCCCCAACAACAAGATCCCCGCGATCGTCGATCCCGACGGACCGGACGGGCAGCCGATCTCGCTGTTCGAGTCCGGGGCGATCCTGCTGTACCTGGCCGGCAAGACCGGGCAGTTCCTGCCGCCCGACACCCGCGGGCGCTACGAGGCGCTGCAGTGGCTGATGTTCCAGATGGGCGGCGTCGGGCCGATGCTCGGCCAGACCCACCACTTCCGCATGTACGCCCCCGAGAAGATCGATTACGCCATCGACCGCTACACCAACGAGGCCAGGCGCCTCTACGGCGTGATCGACCGGCGGCTGGCCCACACGAAGTACATCGCGGGGGACGCGTACGGCATCGCCGACATGGCGATCTTCCCGTGGCTGCGCGGCGCGAAGAACCAGGGCGTCGAGATGGCGGACCATCCGCACCTCAAGGGCTGGTTCGACGAGATCGCGAAGCGGCCTGCGGTGGTCCGTGCCGTCGAGGTGCTGGCCGAGAAGCGCCGGCCCCTGGTCGATGACAAGGCGCGCGAGGTGCTGTTCGGCAAGGCCCAGTACGAGCGGCGCTGATCCGCCCCGCGATCCGCAGGCCACCCCACCCATCGATGCGCCCTGCAGGACCGGTCGCGCGGTCGGCGCGGGGGTCAGATCTTGCCCAGCCGCGCGCGGTCGCCCAGCTCGGTGAGCCAGCGCCGGCCGTCCTCCCGGATACCCGTCGCCAGGCCCTTGTCCTGCAGCCGCTGCTGCATCTCCTCGCTGACCGGCATGCCGCCGGGCGATTGCGGCAGGAAGTAGAGCGCGGCGCGCTCGTCCTCGGTGATCACCAGGTCGGCGGGCGGGACGGGGAAGCTGAAAGTCGGCGGCGTGGACATGGGCCGCAGTATCTCTCAGAGGACGGTTCCGTCAGACCGTCGCGACGGCCCGGCGCTGAGCTTCGACGCCCGCTTCCGTCGTGACCGACGAGGCTCGTGCGCGACGACGGCCCGCCATCCCCGCCGCGAGCGCGGCGATGCCGATCAGCGCGAGCGACCCCGGCTCCGGCAGTTCGCCGGCGGCGAAGGCCAGCGAGGTGGCCATCAGCATGGCATTGCTCGTCGTCATGCCCGAAGGACCCGACACCGGGTTGCCGGTGCCTGGCCACACGTTCAGGCCGACGACGATGCCGTTGTGGTCGGTGCGAAGCCCCGCCAGGGGCCGGTTGTCGGGCCAGGCGGCGACGACCTGGGCGCCCGCCTTGGGCGTGAGCTTGTAGCAGGGTGAGGACAGGCCCGCGCTGAAGCTGCCGATGTCGCGCATCAGCGGGCTGTCCGGCATGAGGACGTTGGCCGGCCCGCTGCATGCGCCCTGGTTGTTGTTGGTGTTGAAGACGTCGTAGTTGGCCGTCACGAAGCGGCCGTCGAGTCCTCCGAGCGGGAGCGCCGCGTTGGAGAGGCCTGCCTCGACGACACCGCCGCCCAGATCCACGTAGTCCGCCAGGACGTTGCCCAGCAGCTTGGCGTCGGCGAACTTCTTGCCCGGCGCCCCGGAGTCGAGATACACGAGCACCGCGTCGTAGGGCGTCAGCATGGCGAGCGACGGCGTGCCGGTGTTGACGTTGAAGACATCGATGGTGCCGCCGACGATGCCGGTGGCGGCGATCTTCGACTGCACGTCCGCCAGGCCGTCCGCGGCCGCGGGTGCGCCCAGGATCAACACCGACGCCTGGGCGGCGATGGCGGTTGCGCACAGCGCGGTCGCGGCCAGGACGGATCGGAGGACGGGAAGGAGGACGGGAAGGAGGGGGGCGCGCTTCATCGGGTTGCTCTCTCTGCTGTCTGTCGTTCTTGTCGTCAGGGGCCGGGAGGCCGGGAAGAAGAAACGGAAAGCAACATCCAAGCCACGATGCGCCAAGTCCGGTGCCTCAAGGGCTGGCGCGCACTGTCCCTGGAGAAGGGCTCAGCAGGTGTAATGAATTCCGACACTTCCGGCGTGGAAGTTGCTTCGCGGATCGCCCGCAGATCGGCCCGCGGCACCCTTGTCATGCTGGGGTAAACACCGTCCGCCCGCGTGGCGTCCGGCGACGGTTGGAGAGAAACTTGCCATGGCGTGAAGGTGCAGCCTGCTTGTTTGCAGGCCGCAATTCCTATCACAACGCAAAAGGAGTCCGCCATGTCAGCCAAGCCAGACCACACCGACGCCGTCGGGGGCGTCGAGAGTCACAACGGACGCTGGTTCGTCCGCGAAGTCGTCGGCGAGGCGCCGCCGTTCAAGGCGCGTTACCTGGTGATCGCCGCGCATCCGGCGCCCGGCGGCAAGCCGGAGCTCAACGGCTACTGGCACGAGCTGGAACGCAGCTTCGACACCTGGAGTTATGCGGCCGACGCGGCACTCGAAGCCGCGCAGCGGACGATCGACTTCCGCCCTTGACGTCCCGGGCGGGTCACCTTTCCCGGTGGCCCGTCCTGGCGCTCACATCCCCGCGGTGATCCGATTCTGCAGCGCCTTGTACTGGTCCAGGCGCGGCCCGCCCAGGGCCACCGCGCGCTCGATCGCGAGCGAGGCCTTGTAGCGATACCCCTGTTCCATCAACACCTGCGCCAGGTTGTTCCAGCCTTCGGGCAGATCGGGTCGCACATCGGTGAGCCGCGCGTAGTGCTGGGCCGCGGCGCGCCTGTCCTTCGCGGCGTAGGCGGTGTTGCCCGCGCCCAGCAGCAGCACGGCCTCGCCGGGCCACCGCGTCAGCGCGGCCGTGTAGCCCTTGCGCGCGGCGCGCGCGTCCAGACGCTCCAGCGCCGCCAGCGCGGCACCGGTCCCCGCGCCGTCCAGCGAGGCCGGCAGCACGTCGGGCGGCAGCGTCGTCATCGCCCAGTAGTCGCCGCGTGCCCAGGTGCGCTCGAAGACGGGGAGTTCGACCTCCTGGCGCGCGGTCTTGCCGCTGTGCAGGAGGATGGTGCGGCGTTGCTTGTCGTAGCCGACGGCGACGGCGTAGTGCCACACCGGCACGAGGTCCAGCGACAGGTTCTGGAACACGGTCACCGGATGCCCGGCGGCGACCTCGGCCAGCAGCGCGTCCAGCCGCGGCGGCAGCACGTAGGCCGGCAGGCCCTGGCGACGCGTCGCGACCAGCATCTCCGTCTGCAGCGAGCCCTTGCGGCCCGGCAGGAAGACCTGCGGCTTGAGCTGCTCCACCGTCGTCGACTTGCCCGCCGTGCGCAGCAGCATCGCGAGCGCGGCGGGGCCGCATTCGTAATCGTCCTGCGCGATGAAGGGCGTCTTGGCGGACAGGTCCACGCGCGCGGGCAGGTCGGCGGGCCATTGCCGCTCCAGCGCCTGCAGCTGCGGCGGCGTGCCGGCGCAGCCGCCGAGCAGCAGCGTGAGCGCCAGCGCCGGCGCGGCCAGCGCGATCAGCGGGCGGAACGGCCGGGTGGGCCGAGCCGGTCGAGCGGGTCGAGCAGGTCGAGTACGCCGGTCATGCCGGACGGACCGGGTGATCGCCATTAAGACCTCCGCGCTCAGCGGATCGACCGCGTGAAGGGGAAGACCTTCGTGAAGCCCAGGATGTCGGTGATCAGCAGGATCACGAACACGGTGAAGATCAGGCCCAGCACGTCGCCGCCGGCGGGCGCCTCGGCGATGCGGCCGTCGAGCGCGCGGATCTCGTCGTCGGACATCGCGTCCACGCGCGCCTGCGCGGCGGCGGCGTCGACGCCTTCCTTGACCATCGCCTGACGCACGTCGTCGCGGGCGAAGAAGGCGTTGACGCGGACGCGGCTGTCGGCCGCGGTACCGGCCGTCGTGGCCGCCGAGCTCGACGGCACCAGCGCGTCGGTCGGCACGACCTGGGCGCTGGCGTGCATCGGCAGCGCCATCAGCGTGCAGGAGGCGATCAGCGTGGACGCGATCGCGCGCTTGGCACGCGAGGGGCGCGCCGTGCGGGCGGCGTGGACGAGTTCTTGTCGGTTCATGGTCAGACCTGAAAGGAAGGATGGCGAAATCCTAGATCCGCGCCCGATGCTGTTACAAGTTCGATTACCGGGCGTCACAACGGATGCACATCCCGGCTGATCCGATGTCCGGAGGGCCTGGCGGAACGTGTTAAGGCGAGCCGCGGCGTCGGTCAGCGATCGCAGCGTTGGCCGCTGGCGCTGCGCAGGATCCAGCGTTCGGCCTTGCGCGAGAGCAGCGCGGTCGAGCTGAGGGTGCCCAGGTCGCACGTGCTCGCGTCGACCTCGGCGAACTGCGCCAGCTCGACGGTGTCCGCGTCGCGCCATCGCATGAAGCGGAAGCTGATCGCGGTCTGATCGGGCGTGGGCTGGAAGCGGTAGCGCTCGACGAGGCGGCCGTCCTCGCGGCTCCAGAGGACGACGCCGTTGAACTCGGCGCCCGGCGACGCGTGGGTCACGACCAGGTAGCGGCCGTCCGGCGACGGATTGACGTTGCCGTGCATCTCGTAGCGGGTGCCGTCGGCGCGCGAGATCCACAGCAGCTCGCTGCCGGCGGCCAGGGTGGCGCGCACGACGTAGAACTGGCCGTCGGGCGACAGGCCGTCCAGGCGGAAGTCGACGGACGGCCGGGCCGGATCGGCGGCGTCGGCGGGCTGGCTGTCGAGCACCACGGGACGGCCCTTGGCGACGGGCAGCCACAGGCGGAGGTCATCGCGCCGCGCCGGTGCGCCGACCCGCCGCAGGACCTCGGCCTCGGCCTGGGCTCGGAACTGCTCGTCGGAGCCTTCCTCGACAGCGGCGACGGCGCCGCCGGCGGTGGCGGACGAGGGCGCGAACAGTGCGCCGCGCGGGGCGAATCCGGCGGAGGCCATGGGGCGGGGCGGCGCGGGCCAGGCGTTGGAGGAGGCCTCGACGGCGAATCCCGTGAGCATCAGCGCGAGCGCGAGGGCAGCGCGGAACGTCGGTCCGGAGCGGACGGCGAAAGCGGTGGTCGCAAAGGCGGGCGGGGCGGACAACATCGGACGGAACAGCGGACAGGACGGCGGACGCGGATGGACGGAGGGATCGGGAAGCCCCAAGGCATCGCAGTCTAAGAGCCTCTCCGTGCGCTGGCCCACACACGTTACGCCTCGTGACAAGACCTGCCCCCGGCGCTGGGGCAGGCAGGTGTCAGCTCGCCTTCAAGTCGGCTTCAAGTCGGCTTCAGCGCTTGCAGCGCGGCACCGTGACGTCCTTGAGCGCCCAGCTTTCGCCGTCGCGCTTGAGCACGACCAGCGTGTCCTCGGCCCCGTTGGGGCAGGTGACCGGATCGCCGGCCGCGGTGCGTTCGAGTTCAATCGTCCGGTTGTCCTTCCAGCGCATGAAGCGGTAGAGGGCGAGCTGGTCGGCCGGCGGCACGTGGCGGAAACGCTCGACCAGACGGCCGGAGGCGCGTTCCCAGATCACGATGCCGTTGAAGTCCAGCAGCTCGGAGGCGCTGACGACGGCGAGCTGGGTGCCGTCCGGCGAGGGCCGCGGGTTGGCGTGCAGCGAGGTGCGCGCGCCGTCCTGGCGCGAGACCCAGATCACGTCCGTGCGGTCGTAATAGGTGGCGCGCACGACGAAGAACTCGCGATCGGGCGTGAGGCCGTCGAAGCGGTAGTCCTCGTAGGCGGCCTCGCCGTGGCCGGTCGCGTTGGGCCAGACGCTGTCGAAGAGTTCCGGGCGTCCGGAGACCGTCGGCAGCACCAGCCGCGAGCCGGTGCGCTTGATCAGGTCGTGCCGGCCGGCCGCATTGGCCTTGCGGATCGCATCGGCCTCGGCCTTGGCGCGGAAGGCCTCGTCGGAGCCTTCGCCGCCCGGCGCCTGTCCCAGTTCCGCTTCAGGCTTCGGTCGCTGCAGGTCCTTCGTGAAGTCGCCCTTCGGCGCGATGCCGGTCGACTTCGACGGCGGCACCGGCCGTTGCGACGACTGCGCAGCCGCGTTGCCGGCGGTCATGGCGGTCGCGGCGAGCACGGTCAGCGCAGCGACGGCGACGCGCGTCACGGGGGCGAAGGAAACGACGGAACGGACGGGAGGAGGCATGAAGGGCTGTTCAGTTCAACCGTGGATCGCCGCGGCGACGATCTGGCCGATGGAGAGGCACATCGCCGCGACCACGACGGCCAGGGCCATGTTCTTGTGCTCGACGATCTCCTCCCACAGCTTGTACGGGGTCAGCTTGTCGATGATGATGAAGCTGATCCAGAACACCAGCACGCCGATGAGGGCGTACAGGATGGAGCCCAGCACGACCGCGGGCTTGAGCCATTCGAAACCTTCCATGTCGTTCTCCTGATCGGATGTGATTCTGACTTGACGGCGGCGAACGGCGGTGGGAGATCCGAGCTGCCGGAGTGTCTCCGCGATTGCCGTTCCCGTCGTCTGGCCTGTGAGTGACTCTGCGTGAGACTGGTGACTACTTGTGGCCGCCGCCACCGCTGCTGTAGCCGCCGTACGAACCGCCGCTGGATCCGACATAACCCACGCCGGATCCCCGGCTGCTGCGCTTGCACTGCTGGTACTCGGCGCTGCTTTCGCCGTAAGTGTCCCTGTAGCGGTCGCAGTCGTCCGAGCTGCAGGCCCGCAGCATCGCGAACAGCACCGCGATGAGGACGAGCCCGATCATGATGTTGCGCAGCAGCTTGCCCTGGTCCATGCCCGAACTGACGTCGCGGCGCAGCGCCGGCATCCTGTCCTCGGGCAGTGCGGCGAAGCGGCGCACCTCGGCGGCATCGACGGCCCGGCCATGGCTCCAGGTCACCTCGTTGCCGGCCTGCTCGCTGCTGAGCAGCTCCAGCCGCGTGCCGTTGCGCCATTCGAAGTCGCGCACGAGGGCGCGTTCCTCGCGCTTCACGCGCCAGTAGAACTCGCCCAGCACATAGGTGACCTTTGCGGTGTAGGTCCACTTGTGCTTGAAATCCTTGTCCTTGTAGCGGACCGACTTCGCCCCCGCGTTCGAGGGCGCGCCGGTGATCGGGCGCACGACGCTCCAGCCGTCCTCGGTGTCGACCAGGAAGGCGAAGCCCTCCATGCGGTTGAACAGCAGGTACTCGCGCCAGAAGGTCTGTTCGTCCTCGCTGGATTCCGGGATGTCGCAGCGTTCCAGGTAGCCGACGACCTGCCAGGGCTTGGGCGTGCCGCCCTCGACGGCGAGCAGGCCGGTGGTGCCGAGCGGGATCTGCGGCTCGCCGCCGGTGTTCTGGCGATACGCCGCGAGATCGGCGCCGGCGCCCTTCGAGACGTCGACCACGGACTTGCACTGGCCGCAGACGATGGACTGCGTGGTGCCGAGCTTGGGTTCGAGCGCGGCGCCGCAGTTCGGGCAGGGCAGCGCCTTCGAGTGCAGCGTGGCGCCGCTGGCCTCTCGCAGGCCGGTCAGCGCCAGGTCGGCAAGCTGCACCTGTCGCCCGATCGACCAGGTCGGCCGGGCGGGATCGCTGTATTCGAGCGTCGCGACCTCGTCCGCGGTGTTGCGCAGGTCGACGACGGGGTAGCTCTTCGCGAGCTCGGGCGGGTGCGGCAGTTCGCCCTCGGCGGCGGCGAGCGTCGCGTCGGTGATGGACGCGACCTGCCAGGCCGAGCCTGCCAGCATCTGCAGCCCGCCGGGGCGCAGCGTGGCGGGATCGGGCGCGCGCTCCTGGAGCGGCGCCTCGAAGCTGATGACGAAACTGCCGTTGTCCTCGGCCAGCCAGCCGCTGCGGGGCGGCTGGTCGGCGCTGGCGTCGAAGAGGAGGTGCCACTCGTTCCAGCTGCCGTCGGCATAGGCCATCTGCAGCCGCCCGGCGACGACGAAGCCCGTCCCTGCGTAGCGACCGGCGGCGCCGAGCTGCAGCGGGGAGTAGTCCTCGAACAGCTCCGCGCTGGTGCCGATCTTGCGCAGCGCGTCGCCCTCACGCAGCAGCGTGGAGCGGCAATAGCTGCAGACGGCGCTGGCGGACGCGGCCGAGGCGAACTCGACCGGCGCACCGCAATTGGGGCAGTGCGCCTGCCAGCGACGCTGGGGGGAAGCGGTGGCCAATCAGGACCCGGGACGAGACATGCCGAGCGGCGCGCGCCGCGTCAGCTGAGCTTCTTCAGCAGCTCGGCCTTCTTGGCCGCGAATTCCTCGTCGGTGAGGATGCCCTTGGCCTTGAGGTCGCCGAGTTTCTCCAGCAGCAGGAGCACCTCGTCGGCGCTGGCGCTGACGGGTTGAGGCTGAAGGGGCGCGGCGCCTTGCGCGGCGGCCTGAGGGGCCGCCTGGTTGGCGCCGGTGAGGCCCTGCTGCAGCTGCTGCGCCATGGTCTGGCCGAGGGCCAGGCCGGCGCCCAGGCCCATCGCGTCGCCGGCGATGCCGCCGCCGCCCGAGCCCACGCCTTCGGCAAGCTTGGGGATGGCCTGCGCGGTCTGGTACTGCATGAACTGGCCCATGTTCTGGCCGATCATGCCCATGCCGATCTTCTGGTCGAGGATCTTCTGCAGCTCCTCGGGCAGGGAGACGTTCTGCAGGGTGACCATCTCGAGCTTGAGGCCGAGCGCGTCGAAGGACGGCGCGGTGGCCTCATGCAGGGCCTTGGCGAACTCGACCTGGTTGGCGGCGAGGTCCAGGAAGGGGATGCCGGACTGGGCGACCGCGTCCGAGATGTGCTGCAGCATCAGGCCGCGGAGCTGGCCGTCGAGTTCGGTGACGGTGTAGCGCTCGCGGGTGCCGGAGATCTCGGTGTGGAACTTCTTCGGGTCGACGACGCGGTACGAGTAGTTGCCGAACGCGCGCAGGCGCACGGCGCCGAAGTCCTTGTCGCGGATGGTGACGGGCTGGGTGGTGCCCCAGCGCTGGTCCACCTGCTGGCGGGTGGAGAAGAAGTAGACGTCGCTCTTGAAGGGGGACTCGAAGAGCTTGTCCCAGTTCTTCAGGTAGGTGAGGACCGGCAGGGTCTGCGTGGTCAGCTTGTACATGCCGGGGCCGAACACGTCGGCGACCTTGCCTTCGTTGACGAAGACGGCCATCTGCGATTCGCGGACGGTGAGGGAGGCGCCGTACTGGATTTCGAAGTCCTGCATCGGATAGCGGAACGCCAGGACGCCGTTGTCGTCCTCCGTCCACTGGATGATGTCTATGAACTGTTTCTTGATGAAGTCCATCAGGCCCATGGCGCTGCTCCACGAAAGGCACGGTCCAAGTCGACCGTCGCGGGGGAGTATCCCTCAGCGCCGGGGCGACCTTGGTCACCCTGAGGGGGGAGGTGCGTGCGGAGGGAGCGACGCGGCCGCGCGCGCTCCAACCGCCCGCCATGCTTACTTCGACGTTCCGCAACTGGCCGAGGTCGGCGTCCACAGCGTTGGCGTGGAGGCTGGATTCCAGCCGGCGCCGGCCCACGCGGTGTGGGTCACCAGCGCCTTGTAGCTCTTGCCCTGGTAGCTCACCACGGTGCCGACGTTGAAGGTCTTGCCTTCGCTCCAGACGGGGCAGCTCGGCGCGGGAGCGGGGGAAGGCGCGGGGGAAGGCGCGGGGGAAGGAGAAGGAGAAGGAGAAGGGGCGGGCGCCGGTGAAGGCGCAGGCGCCGGAGATGGGGCAGGCGATGGTGCCGGAGAGGGCGCTGGTGCGGGCGAGGGGGCTGGCGGAGGCGGCGTGGCGCCGCTGGTGTCTGTGCCGTGGGTGGCGGTGGTCCAGCCGAGGAACTCGTAGCCGCCCTGGTCCGGCCCGTGCGAGCGCACGTACGACTGGAAGTTGGGGAGGGCGACGCCGCGGCTGACGTAGCCGTTGAGCGCCAGTTCGGTGTAGCCGGACTCGGTGTGATAACTGCGGCAGTCGCGCACGCCCGAGCCGTTGGCGAGCGATTTGGCCATGTACTCCAAGCCCATGGCCAGACGCGGCAGCGCGTCCTTGCTGTTGGGCTTGTGCATCCAGACCGAGTTGTCGCCCTGATTGGCGGCCATCTCGGCGGCCTGGGCGATGCCGATCAGGTTGTACTGCGGATGCCAGCAGTCGCGGGCCTTGAGTTCGTTGATCTCGCCGTTGCCGTAGATCGACACCGGGATCATCTCGATCAGCCGGGTCAGGCCGGCGGCGTAGCGGGTCGGGTTGTCCTGATAGACGCCGGCGGCCATCATGCCCAGCGCGGCCGACACGGCCCAGTTGTTGACGCGCGTCTGCGCCTTGGCGGTCTCGGTGTAGAGGCGGTCGACGAAGCCGTTGAAGCGGGACACGTCGGCGGCCGGCCAGGCCGCGAGGCCGCCGTTGTGATGGCGCAGGATCTCGGCGGCGCTGATCCACACCGGCAGCATCCATGCGGCTTCGAGCTGGACCTGCGCGGCGTTGGTGCCCGAGGCGACGGTGAAGCCGCGGAAGGTCGAGGCCCAGTCGTCGAGGATGGCGACGGCCTTGTCGCGATGGCGCACGTCGTTGGTCTTCACCCAGCGGAGGGTGTTGAGGTAGGCGGCCATCGCGTCGTTCTTGAAGCGCGACTCCTGCGGACCGCGGGCGCTGCCGACGACCTCCACGGTGGTCAACGCCTGATGCGAGTACGTGTAGTTGCTGCGCGAGTCGGCGAGCACGACGGCGTAGCCCGTCTTGATGGCGCTGCCGGACGGGGAGTTGGCAGCAGCCTTGAAGGTGTCGAGCCGGGCCTGGCTCATGAAGATGCCGGGGTGGCGGAACTTCGAGGGGGCCTGGGCCTGGATGGTCGCGCGGTCGCTGTCGCTCTGCGCGTCTGGCGCATCGGCATCGGACGTCGCACTCGACGCGACGACGCGCGGATCGAGTCCCTCGCCGCCGCCGCAGGCCGACAGCGCGGCCAGCAGGACGGGCGTGAGCGTCCATCGGAAGCGCCGAGCGAAAGTCGCTTGTGGCGAGCGTGCGTGGCGCTTGGAGGTGTCCGGTCCGGTCATGTTCGTGAGCTCCGCTGATGAGGGCGACGCGACTTTACGAACCTGAAAACCGGAGGGATGTGACGGTGGGTAATGAGGTGCGAGCGCGGAAACGACTGCTCGGCGGAGCTACCTACAAAGGGGTAGAGCGGCAGCGTTCTAGTACCCGCGCGTCTCTTCGGGCCTCAATCCGCGTCGGACCTTCTCACGCGCTCGCGCTTCTTCCTTCATCAGCCTGCCGTTCGCGACATGCCGCACCAGCCACGGCAGCGTGCGCAGCTTCGCGCCGGCGGCCGTCGCCGGCACCCAGGCCTTGGCGCATTTCTCGAAGAGCTCCGCGTTGAGCGCAAGCCGAGACGGCGTCATCCCCAGCAGCAAGACCTGGCCCGCATGCAGCGCCACATTGCCGCCGTCGGCCAGCGCGGCGGGCAATTGCGAGAGGTCTTCGGTGGGTTGGGCCATGTGCCCGAGCTGCCGGATCTGCTCGTCGAAGACCGGCGGCATCCATCCGCCGAAGGCCGCCAGCTGCCGGCAGAACGGACCGCCGCCGATCAGCACGGCGCAGACGTCCTGGCGCGATTCGTAGACGGTGCGATGCAACGCGATGGCAGCGATCGTCGCCATGCGCGAGGCCGCCGCAGCCGCTGCGAACGTCGATAGCGCCGACGAATCGGACCGGATCGACACGGCCTGAACCGACGCGTCCGCCGCGCAGCCCCACCACATCCGACCGTTCCCGGGATCGCGCAGCGATACGCTGTCCGATGGCTGCGGCATCAGCCCGCGCGCGAGCAGCCGCTGCCGAAGGCTGCGCCAGGTCTCGGCGAACTCGTCGTTGCTCATGTCAACGCCATCACATCGTCGAAGCGGTTCAGCGCGTCGTCGATGACCTCGTCGGTGTCGGCCAGGCTCGTGTAGAGCCGGCTGCCCGCCACCGAGATCAAGCCATGCGCGGTGAACGCCGCCCCCATCTCTTCCATCATGTGCTTGCGCCGCTTCGCCTCCTCCTTGACGCGGATGAGCTTCCACAGGCTGCTGGTGTCGAGCAGCAGCACGCCCGAGGTCTGCAGATGCACGATGGAGCCGAGGTTGTAGGCGACATAGGGCAGGCCGCGTCGCCGGATGATCTCCTCCAGGCCGATGCGCAGGCGCTCGCCGGCGCGACCGGCGACGGCCGGCGCATTCGTTCGCTCCACCTCCAGCAGCGAGTGGTACCCCGCCACGCAGCTGAGCGGATTCGCCGACAAGGTGCCGCCGACGAAGGCCCGCCGCGAGGTCGTCCCGATCCCGCCGACCAGCGACATCATGATCTCGCGCCTGCCCCCGATCGCGCCCGCCATCGGATAACCGCCCGTCAGGCACTTGCCGAGCACCGTCAGATCGGGCGTCACGCCGAAGTAGCCCTGCGCGCCGCCCATGCCGGCGCGGAAGCCCGTCACCACCTCGTCGAAGATCAGCAGCGCGCCGAACTCGTCGCACAGCGCGCGGACCTGCGCGTTGAACTCGCGGTGCACGGGCCGCGTGCCGCTCTCCGGACCGAAGGGCTCCAGCAGCACCGCCGCCGTGCCGCCGCGCAGGCGGTTCCAGCGCAGCAGGCGGCGCAGCGCCTCGGGGTCGTTGGGCAGGCACTCCTGCGTGTGCGCCGTCGCGCCGCGCGGGATGCCGATCGCTTCCATGCGGCCGGTCTTCGGCAGCCGCATGCCGTAGACGAGCTGATCGCTCCAGCCGTGATACGCGCCGCCGATCTTGATCACGCGCCGGCGCTTCGTGAACGTGCGTGCCAGGCGCACCGCGCCCATCACCGCCTCGGTGCCGGATCCCAGCATCCGCAGCATCTCCACGCCGGGCATGTGGCGGCAGACCAGCTCGGCGAGCTTGACCTCGTACTCGTGCAGCAGACCGGTGACCGGGCCGCAGTCGTCGAGCAGCGCCTTCACCGCCGCGCGCACCGCGGGCGGGTTGCTGCCGAGCAGCGTCGGTCCGCCGGCCTGGAGGAAGTCGATGTAGCGGTTGCCGTCGATGTCGGTGAGGTGGGCGCCCTCGGCCCGAGTGATCGCCAGCGGGAACGGATGGTTGAAGGCGAGGTTGTGCTGCACGCCGCCGGGAATCACGGTGGCGGCCTGCTCCGCGAGGCGCTTGGAGCCGGCGCAGTGGTCGTCGAACCAGCGCAGGACCTTGGGCATCGCGTCCGGCCGGATCGGCCGCATCGGCTGGTTGACGAGTTCCGCGAAGCGCTCGTAGAGCGCGTGGGTGTCGGGCCAGGAGGGCAGGGCGGAGGCAGTCGTCGACATCACGGTCTCTTGAGATGAAGCAGCAGATCGCGCACCGGGGCGAGGCGATCCAGAAGGCCAGGTTCGCGGCGGGCGCGTTCGTCGATGCGCGCGGCGAGCAGATCACGGGCAAGCGTTTCGAGATGCTCGACGGCGTCGAGCGCGGTGGCGCTGTCCGCCGCGCAGCAGAGGATGCCATGGTTGCGCAGCAGATAAGCCTGCCGATCAGGACGGACCGCCTTGGCGAGCTTGCTCGCGAGCCATGATGTTCCCGAAGGCGCATAGCCGACGACAGGCACCTCGGAGCCTAGCCAGCGACTATGCGCCTCCGGAACGATCAGCGCCTGACCGATCAGCGCGCAGGCGCTCGCCAGCGGCTGGTGCGTGTGAACGCTGCAGCCCACGTCCGGCCGCGCGCGCAGCACGCGCGCATGCAGGCCGGTCTCGACGGAGGGCTTGCGTTCACCGTGGCTCTCGTCGTCGACCACGGTGAGATCGGCCAGCCGCAGCACGCAGACATCCTCGGGCCGCATGACCAGGTAGTCCGTGGCCGACGGCGTCACGGCGACGAGTGCATCGTCGATGCGCAGCACCAGGTTGCCGCCGGTGCCGGCGAAGTAGCCGCGTTCGGACAGGCGCAGGCAGAGGTCCACCACGTGTCGGCGCGCGATCTCGTGTTTCATGTCGCGGCTCCCGTCGCCGAGCCGGTCGCAGTGCCCGCCGCCAGGCCAGTCGCCGCGCCTGTCGCAGGAACTCGGTTGAGCCGGTGATACAGAGGCGCCAGACGCTCACGGATTTCCTTGAACGCCTCGAACTTGTCGCCGTAGAGCCGACGCAGCGCCACGGTGGGTTCGTAGACGCGGCGCGTGCGGCGCAGCGCCGCCAGGTCGCCGAAGCGCAGCTTGCCGGTGCCGATGCCGGCAAGGAAGGTCGCCCCGATCGCATTCGCCTGGATCGGGTGATCGAGCTGCCGGATCGGCTGGCCGGTGACGTCCGCGAGGATCTGGCACCAGACGTCGCTCTGCGCGCCGCCGCCCACCGCCGCGATGGTGCCGGGCGATCGCCCCAGCAGCCGCGCGAAGGGTTCCATCATCCAGCGCGTGTTCAGCGCGACGCCCTCCAGGAACGCCCGGAAGATGTCCTCGCGCGAATGCTCCAGTGAGAGGTTGATCAGACCCGCACGCAGCAGCGGATCGTCCACCGGCGTGCGTTCGCCGAAGAGCCACGGCGTGTAGATCAGCCCCCGCGCGCCGGGCGGCACGCGCGCGGCGATCTTGTTGAGCAGCTCGTAGACGGCGGGATGTTCTTCGTCGGAGGCCAGCTCGTCGGGGTGGTAGAGGATGCGGTCGCGCAGGAAGGACAGGTTGGCGCCGGCCGTCGATTGCAGCGCGAGCGCCAGGTAGCGCTGGTCGACCGCGCAGGGAACCGCCGCGATCTTGTGGCGGACATCGGTCCGCATCGTCGGCACATGGGCGCCCAGCCACGAGGAGGTGCCGAGGTAGAGATGGGTCTCGAAGTCCGGCACCGCCGCGCCGACCGCCACGGCGGAGGTGTCGACCGCGCCGGCCACCACCGGCGTGGAGGCGGGCAGTCCCAGCGCCGTCGCGACTTCGGGCAGAAGCGGTCCCAGGACATCGGTGGAGCGCACAAGGGGCGGAAGCTTTTCCGCGTCGAGCCCGAGCGCGCGGATGAGCCCGTCGTCGTAGCGGATGTTGGAGGGATCGCGGTTGTCGGTGACCCAGCTCGTGAGGATGGAATCCTGCGTCGCGCAGATACGGCCGCAGAGACGGTAGTTCAGGTAGTCGAGCGCGTTGAGGAAGCAGCGCGTGGCGTCGTGCACGGCGGGCTGTTCATCGCGGATGAAGGCCATGTGACCGGCGGCGTCGCGTCCGCTCAGCGACGGCGCGCCGCCGGTGAGCCGCAGCCAGCGCCAGAGCTTGAGCGGCGCGTAGCCCTCGATGTTGAGCCAGCGTCCGCGCAGACGGCGCCGGATCGCCGCGGCGCCGCGCGCGTCCAGCCAGCTGAAGGCCGGTCCGATCGCGCGCCCATCGTGACCGAGGCAGACGGTCACCTCGGTCTGCGTCGAGCAGCACACCGCCGCGACGCGCGACCGCCGCACCGCGTCGGGCGCGAGCACTTCGCCAGCGGCGTCGAGCAAGGCCTGCCACCAGGCTTGCGGGTCCTGCTCCGCCCGCGCGCCGTCGATGTGCAGCGGAACGGGGCGGAAGGCCCACGCCACGACGTCGCCTGCCAGCGTCACCAGCGCACACTTGCAGCCGCTGGTGCCGAGGTCCACCGCGAGCACCAGCGGCGCGGTGGACGAGGAGAACTCGTGCGACGACGCGGAAGGGATTGGCGCGGTGGCCGACGACGTCATCAGAACTTGCGCGACACCGACACCACGACGGTGTTGTTGTCCTGGCGCTTCCAGCCGTCGCCGTCGGGGATCATGAAGAGTTCGGGCCGATGGGTACTGGTGGCGACCCATTCGGCGGTGAAGTTGAGGCCCCAGCGCACGTGGGTGACGCCGATCGAGTAGTCGCCGAAGTCGGCCTCCTTGAAGTGGCGGATCTTCTGCGTGCCGGCGTGCAGGTTGAGCGTGGTGGTGGGCGTGAGCGGATGGCGGTAGGTCAGGTCGTAGAGCAGGCTGCCGCGGGAGTTCTGGTCGCCGCGCGCATAGCATTCCAGCGCCGGCGTGGGATCGACGGCGGCGACGAGGATCTGGCCGCAGACGCCGCCGGTGTCCGCGCCGCGGTAGGTGCGCGAGAGCACGTTGAGGATGCGTCCTTCGAGCTTGCCCCAGCCGATCTCCAGCACGGCGTAGGCGGTGTCGTAGCGGGTGCGGCGGAAGTCGACGGGCACGCCAGCTTCCATGTCGATGCCGTGCGGGGCGTCGAACTTCGCGCCGGGGAAGAACTCCTTGGCCAGGCCCACGCCGAAGTGCCAGCCGTCGGGATCGCCGAAGCGGTAGCCGGTGCCCAGCAGAAGGTTGAAGCCGTCGCCGTCGGTGAAGGCCTTCTTGCTGACGGTGGAGAGCTGCGCGAGGCCGATGATGCCGGACTCGTGCGCGAGCTGCACGCCCAGCTGCAGCGAGGGCTTGCGGCCGGAGTCCGACACGCCGCGGTTGCGCAGGTCGGAGAGCACTTTCACTTCGGTCTCGATGCCCATGGTGGCGGTGCCGGACTCATCGGCGTGAGCGGCCAGGGGGCAGAGGGCGCCGAGGGCGCCGAGGGCGATCAGAGTCGATAGCGCGGTGGTCTTGCGGTTCATCGTTTGTCTCCTCGTTCTCAGATGTTCAGGACTTGCAGACCGGCGTGGCGGGCAGTTCCGCGACGCGCTTCATCTGCTCGGTCTGGCCGAGGATCTCGGTCCCGATGTAGGCGCGGATGTAGAGATCGCCGCTCTTCACGCGCAGCGCGCCCTTGTATTTCTTCTTGTCGCGCGGGTCGTAGACCCAGCCGTCACGCCAGGCCTCGTTCTCGTAGCGGTCCAGCTGCGCGATCTGGATGCCGCAGGTGTCGTTCGCCTTCCCGGCGTCCTTGTCCCAGACGATGCGGCCGCACAGCGCGGTGGGCTTGTCGTCGCAGGGCTTGAACTCGATGACGGCGCCGCCGTCCGCGCTCAGCCACCGGCCCTTGGCGTCGTCCGGTCCGATGGCCATTGCCATGCCGGGCGCCAGCGCGGCGCACAGCGTCGCGATCGCGACGCCTCGTCGTGGAAGGGCTTGTCGATCTGCCATCGCGACCTCTCCGGAGGGACGGGCCCTCGCGTGAATTGGATAGTGATGGCTATGGTATAGCGATGACTATCTAATTTGATTTGCGGAGAAACCCTGGCGATTCGCCAGTCAGCCCGCCGCTTGTCTTGAGGCCGAGCGAGTCAACGGCAGCGCGAGGATCGCGAGCGCTGCGAAGCCTGTGGCCACGAGGGGCACGGGCGCGACCTCTTCGCCGGTGACGACCAGCGAGGCCATGAGCGGCCCGAACGCGCTGCCGAAGAGCTGTGCGGCCGGCACCAGTGAGGCGACGCGCCCGCTGCCATCGACGCGGAAGGCGAGTGCCATCTGGAAGGGCAGCATGAACAGCCAGGTGAAGGTGAACAGGCCGCAGAACGCGGCGAAGGCGGTGGTGCCGCCTTGCTCTGTTCGCGCGATGCCGAGCGCGCAGAGCCCGAGCACGACGGCGCATCCCAGCAGCACGGGGCGCACCGGCAGGCGGCGCACGAGCCAGGTCCCCACGCTGCCCCCGACGACCTGCATGCCGAGTCCTGCGGCGATGAGCGTCTGGACGGCCAGCGGCGAGAAGCCCGCGCGGGTGCCGAGCGGTTCGGCATAGGCCCACAGCGCACCGAGGGTGGCGAGCTGGAGGAAGACGACCACCAGCGTGCCGACGCGCGGCCTGGTCCACCGCATGCCGATGCCGGCCTGGCTCACCGTGGGCGTGAGCGGTCCGAGCGGCCGCGCGAAGAGCAGGGCGAGCACGGCGGCCGCGCCACAGAGCCCCGCCAGCACGGCGAAGCCGCCCTGCCATCCGTGCGAGGGAATCACGAGATGCGCCAGCGCGAGGCCGAGCACCGACTGCGCGAGCGTCTGCACGACGAAGAAGAGCCCGGCGAGGCGCTCCGGCACGGCGGCGCGGACGATGACGGCGGTGGTGCTCCAGATCATCAGGCCCTCGGCGACGCCGGCGCCGGCGCGCACGAGCCCGAGCGCCAGATCGCCCACAACCCGCATGGTGACGAGGTTCAGCGCTGCCGCGGCGAGCGCGGCCAGGACGGTGACCGACCGCAGCGACTGCACCCGCAGCGCGAGGTCCCCGATGAGAACGCCGAGGCCCAGGGCCACGATCTCTCCCATCGCCACCAGCCCGACGCCTTCGAGCGTGACATGGCCGGCTTCGAGCAGCGCACCCAGCAGCAGCGGCTGCAGGCCGAGCATCAACAACGCCACCGAGCCGACAGCGATCGCCAGGATCTGCGCGCCGCGCGAGCTGGTCGAGGCGGGCGCAGGAACCGTGAAAGGAAGTGTGCTCATCTCGGCGCAAACCATGCGTTGGAAGGTGAGCGGAGATCTTATAGTCATGGCTATCTTTCCGGGGAGCTCGCCAACCCTGGAAGAATCCCGCAGTGCTTACGCCCGTTCATGCCGGTCCATGCCGGTTCATGCCCATGCCCCAGACGCGCCGCAAGACCTCCGACATCGCCTTGGACTCCTCGCCGGACTCCACGACAGAGCTCACGCCGACCTCCGGGTCCGCGCGCGGGTCCTTGCCGGAGACCTCGACGGAGTCCTTGCCTGACGTGGCGGCTCCGCCGTCCCTGGCGGGGAAGAAGCTGCCCGCGCAGCAGCGCGCCACGGAGACCTACGAGCGCATCCTCGAAGCCGCGGCGCAGACCTTGATCGAGGTGGGCGTCGAGCGGCTCTCCACCAACCTGGTGTGCATGCGCGCGGGGTTGTCGCCGCCGGCGCTGTACCGCTACTTCCCCAACAAGTACGCGCTGCTGTACGAGCTCGGCCAGCGCCTGATGCAGCGCCAGAACGAATGCGTGGCCAGGCGCATGTCTGTGGACGTGATCCGTGGCGGTGTGCCGGCGTTGGAAGAGACGCTGGCGGAGCTGCTGCTCGACACCTACGCGGCCACGCGCGATACGCCGGCGGGTGTGTGGATCATGCGGGCGATGCGGGCCGTGCCGGCGTTGCAGGAGGTGCGACTGGCCTCGCACGCGGCGGTGACGGAAGCACAGACGCGGCTGCTGGTGAAGGCGCTGCCGGGCGCGAAGCGCGCGGAGCTCAAGCTCGCGAGCCGGATCGTCGTCGAGCTGATCTACGCGACGGTCGAGATGCTCTTCGACGAGAGCCTAAAGCCCAAGGAAGTCGCGCGCATCACGGCGGGGATGATGGCGAGCCACCTGGCGAAGGTGATGCGCTGATGCGGTGATGCGGTGATGCGGTGATGCGCTGATGCGGTGATGCGGTCTCGGGACGAGACCTTCGCCCGTCATCTGCCTCCGCCATTTGCCTCCGCTATCGGCAGACCTCTTCGATCCATTCGTTGGAGCCGGGCTTCAGCGGAACCAGCTTTCGGCCGTTCGCGCCGTCGGGCATGAAGCAGAACTTGCCCACGTAGCCGCGCGTCGGATCGGAGGAGTCCGAGGATCGCGTGTTCAGATGGACCTGATAGACCTTGCCCGATTGAAGCTCGGGCACGGGCGTGGGTTTCGACGTCGCGCCTTCCGGCGTCTGCCCGTAGGCGACGCAACTGTCGGGCGACAGGGTCGGCAGGCGTTGCTGATCGAGCATCACCGACCAGACCCTGTCGACGGGTTTCGTCGAGGTGTCGCTGATCAACACGGCCTGCAGGCGGATCGTCGGGCCGCGTGCGGCCTCCTTGGCGGAGATGGAGAAGCAAGGCTGCCCGTCCTGCAGGCGGACCTCGGCGTCGCCCATGCGGGAGGTGGCGCAGGCGGTGTTCAGCGACGCGCAGAGCGCGAGCGCCAGCGTGGACTCAAGGCAGGTTCGCCTTGTCGGCCGGGTTCTGGAGGAAGGCATTCAGGACCTCTTCGAAGAGCGTGATCTGATTCGCGAACTGCTGTTGGCGCATGGCCTCGGGCGCATTCATGTGCTTCAGGGCGAAGTAGTCGGCGAGCAGGTCGCCCTGCGACTCCATGTTGTAGTCGCCGAGGGTGGTGCCCGACTTCAATTCGTAGTCGTACCCGAGGCCGATGCGGATGGCGCCGCGCAGGCGCACCGGGTAGCCGAGCTGGTATTGCCAGACATGGACCATCTCGTGCATGAACCACTGGCGGGTGTAGACGTCGGTGAGGGAGAAGTCTTCCTTGAAACGCTTCGGGTTGAAGTAGATCTCGCCGTTGGGTGTCATGGCGGTGTCGTCGGGCTGAAGCCCGAAGGGCAGGTACTCGTCGTTGTGGACCTTGACGCGCGTGTAGTCGAGGGCGTCCTTGAACAGCAGGCGCGCCATCGCGATCTCGCCGGAGGTGAGCCCGCGGGATCCGCCCTCGGGCGTGGCGATGGGCTTCTGCGGCGCGGGGACGTACGGGGCGTTGGCGGGCGGGGTGAAGTCCGCGCCGACCAGAAGCCAGTTGTCGCCGGCGGACGCGTCCAAGCCCACGGGGCCGGGGCGCGGCGAGTCGCCGAGCCACTTCGTGCCCGGATCGGACATCAGCCGGGCAATGTCCAACCCGAGCGGACCAGGAACGGCGGCACGTGCCATGTGAAGCTCCCTGCAGGGCGCCGCGGAGAAATCCGGCGGCGAACGGCCCATGTTGCCGGGTTGGCGGGGAGGGTGCAAATGACTCTTGGCTGGTCGTGAAGCGGACTGCCGGGACGACACGGCATGCCGAGGTGTCTGCGGGCGGGCAACGGCGGGTTTTGCCGACCTCTGGATGCGGAGAGCGGAGGAGATACTTTGCGCCGTGGCCGCCAGTTGCGGCGTTCGTCGGGGTAGGGAGTCATGAGTATCCAAGTCGAGGCGGCCGGCGAGATGCTGGTGGGCGCCGCCGTTGCTCAGGAGATCGCCGGCGGCAACGGGGCAGGGGCGGAGGCCGCTGCCTCCAAGCCTGCGCACGGGGCCTGTGCCAACTGCGCCGCGCCGCTGCAAGGCGCGTTCTGCCACCGCTGCGGCCAGGCCGCCCACGTCCACCGCTCGCTGGCGCACCTGGTAGAAGAGTTCCTCCACGGCATTCTTCATTTCGAGACGAAGGCCTGGCGCACCTTGCCGATGCTGATGCTGAGGCCGGGCAAGCTGACCCGCGAGTACATCGACGGCCGGCGCGTCCGTTACGTCTCGCCGCTGGCGCTGCTGCTGTTCCTGCTCTTCGTGATGTTCCTCGTGTTCTCGCTGACCAGCCCGACCGTGACGGTCGGGGGAAATCTGAACTCGGCACAGCTCGGCAAGCTGGACCAGACGCTGGAAGCCAGCCGCGCCAAGCTGGGTGAGCTGGAGGCGCAACTGGCCGCATTGCCGGCGGGGGACGCGTCGCGCCGCCGCATCGAGTCGGCCATTGCCGAGCAGCGGATGGAGGTCGCGGGGATCGAGCAGGCGCAGCTCTTCCTGGACCCTCAGCAGGCCGCGAAGAATCCCGAGGCGGCGCGGGCCGCCGCGCAGCAGGTGCGAGCCTCGCTCGCGCGTTATCTGCCGTGGCTGTCCGCGCCCGGCATCGACGGCAGGATCGACCGCGCGCTGAGCAAGGCGGAAGGGCCGATGCTGCAGATCGAAGGCACGTCAGGGATGCCGGTCTTCGAGCGCAAGCTCAAGCATGCGATGGAGAACAAGGAACTCGCGCTCTACAAGATCAAGGGCGCGGCGGCCAAGTTCGCGTTCCTGCTGATGCCGATCTCGTTGCCGTTCCTGTGGCTGCTGCTGGTGACGCGGCGGCGATTCGGCATGTTCGACCATGCGGTGTTCTCGCTGTACTCGTTGTCGGCCATGGCGCTGCTGATGAGCGCGGTGGCGATCTGCGGGTATTTCGGGTTCGCAGGTGTGGCGGTCCTGCTGGCGACGGTGGTGCCGCCGCTGCACATGTTCACGCAGCTGCGCGGCACGTATGCGCTCGGCGTGGGCGCCGCGGCGTGGCGCACGGTGGCCTTGCTCTTCATCGCCGGCGGCGCGATCCTCGTCTACAGCCTGATGATCGTGCTCGTGAGCATGTGAGCGAGATGACGCACCTGCAAGTGCTGCTCGTTTCGACGATTACCTGGGTCGTCTGGTTCCCGACGATCGTTCTCGAGTATCGAGCGCGTAATGACCCGGGCTCCATCTCGATCTTTCCGGCGCCGTTCAAGCCGTTCGTGTTCTGGGGCCTGGCGTATGTCTTTCATCGGGCTCATCTCCAGTCAGGAGTGACTGCGATGGGCGTTCTGCACCTTCCGTTCCTGGCTTGGATGGTCGGCAACATGGTCCTCTCGGGGTGGACCATCTATCGCGAAGGCAAGGCCAAGTCCATGCGGAGAGAAGATGGCGAAGGTTGAAGTCGGATTCGCCTCACGACTCTCGCAGCGCATGCAGTTCGTGATCGCGTTCGAGATCGTGGAGGGCACGTTGGCCGTCGGGATGCACGCTAAATGAGCATCGATGTCGGGAGGATCACGGGGCTTCTCACGATGCACGCCCACCTGCGATCTGCAGCGGGCTATCTGGGTACGCCCATTCCTCAGCACATTCCGGAGCAGGTGCCATTGGCGCAGGCATTGGAGCTGCTATCAGAGCCGATGCTGATCACGTGGATGACCGAACTCGCTCACGCGGGCGCCGCCGGGAGGCCGAAGGCAGCGTTCTGGCGAATCCTGGAGCAGGCGGCTGAGGTGGTCGGGTTACAGGAGCGGGCGGTTGAATACCGTGCTCAGTTCTTCGGAGTGGTCGCCGCAAAAGATGGCGGGTGAGGGTACTCGCTGACCTTCGTCAATTCGACCAGCCGCTCGCCACCCCGTTCGACTCCACAACCACGAACCCAGAAAACTCGCGGTCGGCGATCAAGATGGGCCCCTTGTTCGCATGAGCAGCGATGAAGTCAATGGCTGCTGGGATGGTGAGCATGTCGCCGACCTTCCGGTTGGCCTCGACGAGCACCAGGTCGGCAGCGATGTACCTCCGCACGAGGCCTTCGACGACCGAGACGCGAAGCCCTTGCTCATCGACCACCACGACCCATTCGCTGGCCGATTCCGGGCGCTTGGGAAAATGCTCTCGCATCAGCGCATGCACGCGACGTGGGTTCATCGCCGAATTCTCAATCATGACGCGGGAGAAAGTCCTATCGGATTTGGCCTGCTCTGCGTGATCGACCAAAGTACGATGACCGGGACGGACTTCTGCTCCTTCTTCCGAATCAGTTTCGACAGACATGGTGGAGGTGACGATGGCGCGATTCGTCGAAGGTCAGGGGCGACATCAAGTGACGCTGCTGCCAGAGTGCCTGGATGACTTCATCGCTGAAGACAACCCGGTCCGGGTCATCGATGGCTACGTTGAAGCGCTGGACCTCGACGGCCTTGGTTTCGCAGGCGCGACTCCGGCGGCGACGGGGCGGCCGGCCTACCACCCTGCGGTCCTACTCAAGATCTACATCTACGGCTACCTCAACCGCGTCCAGTCGAGCCGGAGGCTCGAGCGCGAGGCACAACGCAACATCGAGCTGATGTGGCTGACCGAGCGCTTGGCCCCGGACTTCAAGACCATCGCCGACTTCCGCCGTGACAACGGACAAGGCATTCGCAATGTCTGCCGTCGCTTCGTCGAGCTGTGCCGGCAACTGAAGCTTCTGAGCGGTGACGGCGTGGCGGTCGACGGCAGCAAGTTCAAGGCAGTCAACAGCCGTGACCAGAACTTCACCGTCACCAAGATCGAGAAGCGGCGCCAGCAGATCGAGGAGAGCATCCAGCGCTACCTCGCAGCGCTCGACACCGCGGACAGGACATTGCCGCTCATGGAGTTCGGTCCGAGGTATGCCCAGCTCAGCCCAAGCTGGATGGTCTGCGTGAGCAGATGCAGCGGTTAGACGAGATGGAACAGCACCTCCTGAAGCAGCCAGACAAGCAGGTATCCCTCACGGATCCAGACGCGCGCGCGATGGCGACTCAGGCCGCGGGCAGCGGCGTCGTAGGCTACAACGTGCAGGCAGCTGTCGATACCAAGCACCACCTGGTCGTGGCGCACGAGGTCACCAACATCGGCAGCGACAGAGCACAGCTCAGCGGCATGGCGCTCGCGGCGCAGGAGGCGATGGGCAAGCCCAATCTGAAGGTCTACGCCGACCGGGGCTACTTCAACGCCCCGCAGATCAAGCGTTGCGCGGACAACGGCATGAGGCCCTTCGTGCCCAGGCCGATGACCTCAAGCGCGAAGGCCGAGGGTCGCTTCGACAAGACTGACTTCATCTACATCGCCAAGGACGACGAATACCGATGTCCAGCAGGCGAGCGGGCCACCTATCGCTTCACGCGCGATGAAGACGGGCTGAAGATCCGTCGCTATTGGAGCAGCGCGTGCCCCGCATGCCCGATGAAGACGCAGTGCACGCCCTCCAAGCACCGCCGCATCTCGCGATGGGAACACCAAGGCGTGCTTGATGCCATGCAGCTGCGATTGGATCGAAACACAGATGCCATGATGATCCGACGTCGGACGGTAGAGCATGTCTTCGGCACGCTCAAACACTGGATGGGCAGCACGCACTTCCTGACGCGCAGGCTTGGCAACGTCAGCACCGAGATGAGCCTGCAGGTCCTGGCCTACAACCTCAAACGGGTGATGCAGATCTTGGGTATCAAGAAGGCAGCGCAGGCGATGAGAATGGTGGGCGCGTGAGCGCCTTTTGCGCCTCGCATCGCGACGCGGACGACTCATAGCATTCCTCAAGCCCGCAAACAGTCCTCGGAGAGCGCATTGGCGCTTCTCAGGACTCGCGTGTGTCCGTGGTCGGGAGACGCCTCAAGTCAAACAGCGTTTCCACACAGCCTCGGCCGCTACTGGCCGCAACGGTCTTCGAGATGCTCGATGGCTGAGCGACTGCTGGACTACCGATTCTGTTGAAGAAGTCGGTGATCGACGGCCGCCAGCCTCAAGCTGACCTTGCCTTTCAGACCTCATGGCTGCGAAACGCATGGCAAGAGGTTCACGCAACCCGTATGGCCGACCTTGCCTAAGCACGCCGGGACAGTACAGGTACCAGGGGCACTCAAGGTTTGAACGCAATGGTGGCGAGGAAGGCAGTCTCTACTTCTTCACCACCTTGCAACTGTCAGGTAAGAGCGCGGTGCTCGCGGCATCAGGAACGATGTTTGTCCAGTACGCCGGCCCTTGGCCTGTCATCGCCCAGCCAATGTTGCGTTTGTCCTTCCAGACGTAGGAGATTCGCGCGTAGCGGTAGTCCCGCAGACCGGTGTCCCAGCACTCTAGGATCTGAACCTTCGCGCCCTTCAGCAGGATGTGACCGGTCTTGCATACCTCAAGCGTGTTGTTGAAGAACGAGCCTAGGCCGAAGATCCCCCAGTAGTGGGGCTTGCAAGACGAAATGCCGTAATGGTTGATGGTAACGGTGGCCGACGGTTCGTCTGGTGATTCAGCCGGTGGTGTCTCGATCGGCGTTGTACTTTGCGCGCGAGCTTCCGGGATGAGGCTAATACGGGATTCATGCTTAGCCGGCTCACCCGGTCGCTCCAGTTTCTCTCCTTCCTTTGTCAACTTGAATGGTGTACCGACGCTCAAAATGGCGAACACTGAAAAGCCGCGGATAAACGCGTCCCCACGCGACCGGACAGGCCAAACCCAGCAAAACAGCGCACCAAGCGCTGCCACTAGCACGACGCCGATCGCCCCCCCGTTTTGAGCGAGGCCAAAGAGCTCAAGCTTTACCAACACAGCTTGAAACTTCAACGCAATCGCCGCGTTATCGTTCGAACTCAGGTCGACGATGGCCAGGATCAGTCCGCCCATGAAGCCCGCGAAGTAGAGCTTCCAGGCGATACGCTCGGCTGGGCTTGTCGCGTCCCCGGAGACGGCGGGATAGTTCGGCGGCATTGATTTCCCCTGTGGTGTGGCGACCATGCACATGTCTTGATTGCCGCGACTAGTGACACAAAGCAATCAAACGAGTCTGCTCGCGATCGGTGCGATGTCCGTCATCCATCGCGACGCTAGTGATCCTCCGTCATTGTTGGGGAGGTGCGTCAGGAGACGCATCCGCTATTGTGATGACTACCGGGGCTGTGCGTGCGGCTGGTGCACCTTCCGACGAGCAGCGCAGCTGCCTGCCGATGACCGTGGAACAGGAGGGCCACAGTGAACGCGATCCCGCCTAGACCCGGAGATGCGGAAGCCTCATCATTCGAAGTACGGCGAGATCAACAACCGCACCCTGAAGCTGGTGGTCGCGTCGCCGCCGTTCAACGTCGTTTAGGCAGCGTTGGCCATCTCATTCAGCATGTGAGCCGAATGCGGTTCAGAAGGTGAGCAGGTCTGAACCTAAGGTCAGTGTCAAGAGCGTTGCACCTTCTTCGCCGCTGCCACTCGTTTTGATTCGTTTTCCGTAGCGCACGTTGAGCCATGAGTCCTTTGCCACGCGCCAGTCGAGACCAAGCGCTTGCTTCATCGTGAGTTCTCCTCCGGCGGTCTTCTTCATGTCATTGTTGCTCGCCTCGAACATTAGCCGCCAGGTTTCGGTGCCGGCTGCGAGACGCCCAACAACGAGCGACGAATCCTGACGTTGCACCTGACCACTTGAGAGCGAGGCGAGCACGACCTCGTTGCGAGTGTGGCGGACGACGACGGTTAGGGCCCAGCCGGAGAGGACTGAGTCCTTCGGCGGATCAGAAGACAGCGTCGGTTGGCTGGCCGTCCAAGGCCGCCCGTAAGTGGCGCCGAGTGCGATTACATCACCGCTTCGAACCGAGGAGCCGCCCGCAGTCGGCTGCGTGTCGCCCGTGCCGAGGGCCAGCGACCAACGGGGTGCAAACCAGCGCTTGCGGGAATCGGCATAGACCTTGTCGACGCAGGTCTTGTACGTGGCGGTGGCCTTGGCCATCTGTTCCTTGAGCGACGTGCCGCCGACGGTGAGCGTAGCAGGCGGCGTATTCTCGATCTTCTCCACCTCGGTGAAGAAGCCGACGAGACAGGTGTCGCCGACCAGTTGACCATCTGCCTTCTGCGCCAACGTGGCCACTGCACGCACGTAGATCGGATCGTCTTGCTTGTTGAAGAAAGAACCGGTAGCAACGGCAAAGGCGCGTCGACGGTACTCCTTACCGCCGACCTCACTTTTCCCCTGTGCGCCGCTGATGTTGGTCGCTGCTGCGATCCGCCACCAGACACTCGGCACATACTCGGTCATTAGATCGATGCGCGGCAATGGGTTACGCACCCTCGCCGGCGTAATGACGAAACCGCCACCCTTGCCGTCTTTGTCGAAAGGACTCAGCAGCACCGCGAAGTCCTTGGTGTCCTGCACCACAGTTAGAGGCGTAGTGCCGATACCAGCGAGCGCGGCAGCAGAAACGCTGGCGGCGCCCTGATCGGCGAGAAAGTCTTTCAGCGTGGCCGCGTTGTTGCCGGTGGTTTCCTTCAACAACGTCACCGGGTCCTTCGTTTGGGAGAAGCTGGGTGCGGAAGCGAGGAGGAGCAACCAGCAAGAGATGGAAGCGGAGTGGGGGTTCATGGCAATTTCCTTCACATGACGGTGAAGTCATCGCCGTGAATGAACGGCTCGACATCAATACCGGCTGAGGTGTTCACGTCGCCGGCCTTCTTCGCGAAGACGTTCCCGTTTAACGTCGCTTCGTAGTCATATGTGCCGCTCACGGTCTCTTCGACCATGATGACGCCGACCACCTGGTAGATGCCGGTGGGCAGTGCAGCGAGAGGTGGCGGATTCTCGACGCTGCCGGACCCGGTGCCCACGAAAAGCAGCCGCACTCGCTGGCGATGCGGTGTGCCAGGGTCCTTGAAGATGGCGATGCGCATCACCATCTTCGCCCCACCGGTTTTCTTGAACCGAAAGTTCAGCGCATCGTTCTTCGAGATAGAGAACGCCATTTCAAGGTCTCCCGTAGTCGCCGCAACGGCAGCGGTATTGGGGCGTGATGCTGCTCCAATGGAACTCGCCGCGCATCCTCAATTCTGCAGAGGCCGCGAAGCACGCTCTCCGCCTCGCTCAAGACGGCGTTGGCCTTTCATTCGAAATCAGTGTTAGCTTGTCGAGCGCGATTGACCTCGGCGGTCAAGTTTGAGCGGCTGAGGGCGCGGCTCAGAACAACATTAAGCCGGGAAACCAATGCAGCGAGTCGCTCTGGTGCTCGAATGCACACCTGCACGCCTGCACACCTGCACACCTGCACGCCTGCACGCCTGCACGCCTGCACGCCTGCACGCCTGCACGCCTGCACGCCTGCACGCCGTCCGTGCAGTGCGGCCGCCATGTCACCCGGGCCCGAGCCAGATCGGCTGGCAAGACGGACATGCCTGCGTGGGGCAACCACGGCGTACAGGGGTATCGCGAGGAGTACTGGGGCACTGCAACCAAGTCCCACGCTTTGAGGATGACGAACCCGTCAAGTGCCGGTATCAACCGATTCTCCAGGCGCGATATAGGTCCGAACCTTCGAGTCGCGATGTGTCTGCGCCGTTCCTCAAGAGGTGTCGCTCGTGGACCGTACCGTTCGCCGTGCCCTGGCCGGGCTCTTTGGCCTCTCAGCACTCCATGTCGCTGCCCAACAACCTGCCGTGCTGATACCGGCCGCCGAGCCGCGCTGCACGAGGATCACGTGCGAAGACTACGACGCCGTCGTCTTCGTGCATGGCATCTACGGTAGCGACGAGACCTTCAAGAACCTGGATACGGGCTTCGACTGGCCGAGCAGCTTCCCAAGAAGGATCAGGGAACGCGACGTCGATGTCTACCGACTCGACTACCGGTCAGCGTTGCTGAGTTGGGCAAAGCAAAGCAACCCGGATTTCAAGGATGCGGCGGCTTCGTTCGTTGAACAACTGCGGCCGTTGCGCGGCAAGAGGTACCGATCCATTGGGTTCATCGCGCACAGTCTCGGCGGCAATCTGACTTCGACCTACTTCCACCTTATCAAGTCTGGGCAGGGCCATCCCGAGCGCTCGCAGCACGCGTACATTATTACTTTGGCTACACCGGTACTAGGCGCCGACATTGCCTCGCTCGGCTCAACGTTGAAGCAACTGCTGCAGATAGACGATAGGCTCCTGGCGTCACTGACGAAGAACAACCTCTATCTTCAGATGCTGCTTGAGTTCCGCGAAGCTGAAGACGGAAAGGGTTTTCGATACGGTTGTCGTCGAGTTAACCTTCATGCGGCCTTCGAGCAAGCGCGAGTCGGCCCCTTAACGGTGGTGGCGCCGGACAGTGCCGCGCTATCGATTGCCTCACTCGTCTCGTCGCCGGTGATCGGGTTCCCGCTTGACCATTTTGCTATTGCCAAGCCGCAGGACAGTTCCGATCCGGTCTACACCTGGGTCCAGGAAAGGGTGACCAGCGAGTTCGCCCGCCTGGACGAGTGGGATCTGCTCAGGGGAACTCTCCCTTGGGCCAAGCGGTTGTGCGCAAAGGTGGATTTCATCGGGGACAAGCGCTGATATTCGCACTCCTCAAGTACTAGCCTAGAGGCGCAGTTGTGGCTGAGTGGAAGTCCAAAAGAGACTGGGCTCGGCATTGAGCCAGACCTAACGGTCAATAACCGCTTCTGCGCTACTCCGCTTGCTTGTGCGGGCAGTTCGCGCATCAGACGGCCGTTCGTCCGCGCCAGGGCAACGACGCTGGAGGCTTGAGCGACTGCTCAGGGTGAGGGACAGGAGCGCTATTTCAACGCTTCAAGCAGCAGACGTTCGACGACGATTGCCGCGGGCAGCCAGGCTGGACGACCGCAGCACCCTCGACACTGGTCGTTGAACCCGTCAGCCGGCCAGATGCTCCGGCGTCTGCTTCATGCCAAAGAGCGTGAACTCGGCGATTGATCGCGGATGACGGCAACCGCTGAAAAGCAGTCAACCAAATCGTCTCGCTCCGTTCCGCTGCCCATCCACTTCAGATCAATGAGAGTGCCAATCTGAGGAACGGCACGTCAGTCTCCAGTCCGAGCTGACAAGTCCTGACCCTCAAAGGTAGGACCCCATCCCCCGCATTCCCTCTAAGGAACGAATCCCCAGAAGTCTTTGATATGGATCAAAGATCGAAGTCCCGATCGGACGCAGCATGGACCCCGGTGTTTCAAAAGCGCCGTGCAATTCCGGCGCCGATCCTGCGATCGGTGTCCGCGTCCCTGATGTCTCGATCAAGGGGCGAGATGGGCCTCTCCGCGAGGACGGCCATCACGTCATTGCCGTGCTTTTGACATCTCGCCCACCTCTCCGCTCGATCTGAAGGCATGTCGCCTTCAACGTCGGAGCCGGTGGCTGCCAACCTTGAGTGAGGTACGACATGGCTAACTTCCAACAAGCACGCATCGACGAGTCCGACAAGCCGATGCGTTCGCGGCATCCTCTGGCGGGCTGCGATCAGCAGACGCTGATCAGCCTGCAGCACGGCTGGGGCATGACCGAGCCGCAGATCTTCGGGCCGCGGCTGGGCTCGGATGCGATCTGCCTTCGGGCGGATCTGACGACCGGCTCCGCGCTGGCCAATCTGCGCGCTCTGCTGGTGAGCGGCGCGTCGATGCTGTCCATGCTCACCGACAACACCGCCGAGTGCGATCCGGCCAAGCACGTGGCCACCGCCGTCAAGGAGTCCCTGCGCGAAGCGCTCGGGATGCTCGGCGTGGTGGAGCGCGCCGTGGATGAGGATCTGAGGAAGGTGGTGGCTTGAACGCGAGACCTGCCGCAGCGCCAATGAAAAAACCGGCCTCAAAGGCCGGTCTCATTCAATCAATGACTGCTCAGTCTCAAACGCGTCTGCGACGAGCCGTTCCAACGGCGCCCAGCGCGATCACAGCCAGCGCGATGCTCGCCGGCTCGGGTACATCCGCCGCACCCACCGAGGCAATCGTCACCGTGCCGTGCTGTTCACTTCCGAACAGGACCGTTTCGAAGGTGCCGAACTGAGAGAACACCCCAGCGTCGAAGTAGTAGAAGACCGTCGTGGAGTTGTCCGGCATGAAGCCCACGGTGTCGTATCCGGACATGGACAGGAAGCCTTGCGAGGCACCGCAGGTCCCCAGCGAGGACGTGCAGGAGTCCAGGCTTGCCAGCGGGATGTGGTCAGGGGTGCTGATGAACGTGGGCACCGTGAAGGTGAACGCGCCGGTGCCAAAGCCGTTGTATGAGGAATTGGCGGCGAAGCTGTAGACCACATCCGCGTGGGCGGCTCCGCCCCACATCAGCATCGCAACACCCGCAAGGAAGCCGGCAAGCGCCTGGCCGAACGTTCGAACTTTTCGTTGCATGGCGACTCTCCAAGAAAATCGTCATGCGCGCATTTCCTGTGCCAGTTTCAAAAGATACAGGGAACAATTTCGGTGAATTAACGCGATGGGTCGCTTTTGCGATCCCTAGCTCGAAGCCGTGTTTCCAGCCTGAAACAGTCACTGTAAGGAAGCTCGAAAGTCCGCCGCGGACGACCTGTATCGGCGTCCGCTGCGAGCCTTACACAAAGGCGTCCGGCACGCACACCCTCACGCAGGTGGACTGCGCCGCCGCGCTGGTGATCGTCACTTGCAGCCCCGCCTGCGCCGCTCGCGCCTGCATGCCAGGCAAGCCCCAGTGCCCCGCGCGCGCACCGGCGGCGAGGACGTCCGCCGGGATGCCCACGCCGTCGTCCTCGACCCGCACCACCAGATCCTTCGCCTGGTAATCGACGGTCACCTTCACGCGCGTGCCCTTCGAATGCTGGAACGCGTTGAACAGCGCCTCCCGCACCACGAGCCCCAGCTGATCCCGCATCTCCCGCTCCAACGCGCGCGTCGACCCTTCGACGAGCAGCTCGAACGCCAATCCATGGTGCCTCGACAGATCCTGACCGAGCGTCGCCAGCATCTCCTCCAGCGGACCGGCCAGCGGCGGTCGGTGCAGGTCCGAGATCCGGTCGCGTCCTTCCACCAGCAGGCGGTCGGCGACTTCCATCAGCTGATTGAGTTCCTCGCCCGTCCGCGCGGGCTCCTGCCGCGGCGCCGCGCGAGCCACCGCCTGCATGCGCAGGACCAGTCCGAGGAAGCCCTGCAGCAGCGTGTCGTGCAGATCCTGGGCGACTCGCACACGCTCCTCCAACCGGACGCGCAGACGCTGCTGCTCGATGCGCGCGGTCGCGTGCGTCCGCCAACGCACGAGCAGCCCGACAGCGATCAGCACCGCCAGCGCGACGCCGGCGCGGAAGTCCGCCCGCTCCGTGAGCGTGGGTTGGATCTCGATGTCCGCGACGGCCGGGGTCGTGCCCCAGACGCCGTCTTCGTTGCTCGCCACCACCTCGAAGCGATAGTGTCCCGGCCCGAGGTTGGTATAGAACGCGCTGCGTCGCGCCTCCGCCTCGTGCCAGGTCTTGTCCAGACCGACGAGCCGGTAGCGGAAACGGAGGCGCTCCGGGATGGCCAGGTTCGTGGCCGTGTAGGACAGGGTCAGGTCGCGCGTCCCCGGTGGCAGCAGCAGCCGCTGCCCGACATCGATGAAGGACTGCTCCGGCGTGGCGACGCGCTGCAGGAAGACCTGGGGCGGGCGCTCGTTGCGACGGATCCCTGCGGGATCCAGCGTCACCACCCCGTTCGTCGACGAGAACCACAGCCGGCCATCCGGCGTCTCCATCGCGGTCCGCAAGGGCCACGCCTGCTCGGCGAACGCAGGGAGACCGTCCAGCGTGTCGTAACGCGTGACGGCGGCGCGATAGGTCGCATCGCTCAGCGCTCGCTGGACTTCAGCCGCGGTGATGTGGGAAATGCCCGTCAGGCCGTTGAGCCACAGATCACCGCCGGCGGTCTCGACGATGCCGGTGATGCCTTGCAGCGCCGCGCCGTCCCGAGCCTGGAGCAGCGGCATGCCGGGCAGGTCCAGACGCTGGATGCCGGTGTCGCCGCCCGCCCAGACGTGAGTGCCACGGGTGGTGATCGACTTGGCGGCGCCGATGCGCAGCCCGTCTTCGGCGGTGAACATCCGCAGCTCGTCCCCTCGCACCCGGAGCAGGCGGCCGCGCAGGTAGCCGATCCACAGGGTCCCGTCCGCTTCGCTGCCCAGGCTCACCGGTGGCTCTTTCGGCACGCCGGCGCGCTGGTGGAAGCGTTCCCAGGTGCCGTGGTCGTAGCGGAAGAAACCCACGCCGTTGGAGACCAGCCACACCACACCCTTGGGGTCGACGTGCAGGTTGATGATGGAGAAATCCCAGCTCTTCAGGCCGGGCGGCAGCAGGAGCGACAGCTTGCCGTCCTTCCATTCCCGCAGACCGCTCCGATAGCCCAGCCAGCGCTCACCCTGCGCGCCCATGGTGATGTAGGTGGGGGCACCCGGCACGCCGGTGTCCACGCGCTCCAGCCCGGAGCCATAGCGGAAGAGCGCCTGCTCATGCGCCGAGAACCACGGCCTCCCGGACGAGTCGACCGCCATGGAGACCGCAGCCGGGGCCTCGGGGAAGGGCACCTGCGACAGGCGCGTGTTGCGGAAGCGGTCCAGCCCGGCGTTGGTGCCCACCCAGACGTTGCCTTCGCGGTCCTGGAACAGGCGCAGCATGTAGTAGCCGGAGACGCCGCCGGACGACGGCGCGACGCGTTCGAGCGCGCTGGGCTGCAGGGCGCCGGCCGCGGGCGGCTTGACGCGCGCCAGGCCGTTGGTGGCGCCGTACCAGAGATGGCCCTGTCGATCGAAGAACGGCTGCGTGAGTCCGCCGGGCACTCGCTGCCAATCCTCGAGCGAGTCCCACGCGCCGTCGGGCCCGGGGACCTCGGGAAGCCGCAGGACGCCGCGTTCCTGCGCCGCGTCGGAGATCCAGACGCGTCCGTCCGGCGCGAGGGCGAGTCCGGGGAAGCCCAGGTTTGGAATCGGGACCTGCATGAAGCGGTCGCTGCGGCGAGGCTTCACGTAGAGCCCCCGACTCGCGGACACCCACACGTTGCCTGCGCGGTCCGCCAGCATTTCCATCGGATGGTTGGCGGCGGGGTCCGGCATGCCGGCGCTCCCGATCTCCCATTTACCCTGCGCAAACCGGAGCACCTCGCTGCCGTCAACGGCCCAGAGCGTGCCGTCCTGATCGAGGCCGAAACGGCGCAGCGTCGCCCCCGTCAGCAGGCCTTCGCGATCGACGCGGAGCACGCGTCCGTCCTTGATCTGCGCCGCGCCGCCTTCCACGAACCCGATCCAGAGCGAGTTGTCCGGCATGGCCTGCAGCGCGTGCACGCCGCGCGACGGCAGCGTCTGGCCGGAGAGCGATTCGAAGGTCTCGAAGCGCACGCCGTCGAATCGCACGAGTCCGCTGCCGGTGCCCAGCCAGAGATAGCCGTCGGTCGTCTGGGCGATGTCGAGGACGTTGCCGGCCAGTCCGTCCTTGGCGGTCCACGCCGTGTGATGGAGATGGGCCAGCGGCTGCGGGGGCAGGGCGGTCGGAGCGACCGGCGTCGCCGAGGCGGAGACATCCGGGGCGGTGATCTTCGAAGACTGGCGGTCTGCGGCGTCCGATGAATCAGGAGAGGCGAGGGCGCCGAGCAGCAGGGCAACGAGGAACGCGAGCCGGAGTGCGGACACCGTCATTCGACAGCCGCGGGCTCGTTCTCCGGGTCCGTGTCCGTGTGCCGGTCGGGCTCCGTGGTCCGGAGGATCTCGTTCAGGACGGACGTGGCGTAATTCCCAGCGGGCAAGGAGAACGTGATCACCAGTTGATCGGCTTGCGGCCATTCCCAGCTCATGTCCGACGGGCTCGCGACCAGGGAGCGGCGCTCCTGATCCAGACCGGCGTGTTCCATGCCGTCGCACAAGGTGGCGTGAGGTTGCGCCACACCGTTTTCCAGCGCCTGTGCTTCATCTGTGGTGCTCACGCGGCCGCGTCCCCAGAGCGGTCCGGTGGGCAGTCCCGCCTCGTCCATCACGTCGCCGGGCAGGGTCTTGCCCCAGAGACCCTGACGGATGCGCAGCGCCAGCACTTCATTGAAGACGAAGGAGCGCACCGCCGACAGGTAGATGCCTTTCTTCTTCGGGTTGCGCACGCGGATCTCGCGCGCCAGCATGGCGCGGCCCTGCTCGACGTTGCCGCCGTCGTGGCCGAAACGCTGAGCGCCGAAGTAGTTGGGCACGCCGTGCGCCGCGACGGACTTGAGATTGGTCTCGATGGCGTCGCGGTCGCCGGTCACGTCACGCAGCACGATGCGGAACCGGTTGCCTTTCAGATCGCCGGGGCGCAGCTTCTTCACGTGGCGGGTCTGGCTCAGCACCTTGAATTCCGGGTGCTGGAGCAGGGTCAGGTCTGGCGTCTCGCCCTTGGGCAGGTAGATGCTGAACCACTGACGGGTGATGGCGTAGCGGTCCTTGAGGCCGGCATAACCGACATCCCGTTCCTGCACGCCGGTGGCATCGGACAGCTGCAGGGCGATGAAGGCGGTGTTGGCGCCGTTTTTCTCGATGTCCAGCCAGAGGTGCTCGCCCTCACCGGAGGGGAGCTGCAGCGGGAGTTCGGTGACGATGAAGTCCTCGTTGTGGAGCTTCAGCGTGGCGCTGGCGCCGCTGGCCGGGTAAGCGTTGGGCCACAGCGGCAAGGTCGTGTAGTGAGCGTCGGTCATGAGCAGTCTGACGGCACCCGGTGTAGATAGCGACAGGCTGTCTAGCCGACCGGGGCGGTCCAGGGAGGGATTCTCCCGCACCTGCACGTCCCGCCGGGCGCTACGTCACTTCTCGTCCGCGGCGATCAGCGCGGCTTCAGATCCCATCGGGCAGGCTGGTGTCGACGAAGTCGTCGGGCATGCAGTAGTCCGCTGCGAAGCGGGAAGAAACCGCCCACACGAAGAGGTCCTTGCGGTAGGAGGTCTTTCCAGGTGTAGGTCCGTCGTAGGTGCCCTTGGGACAGCGTGCGGCCTCGGCGCCATCTGCGGCGAAGGCCGGCATGGCGGCCATGCCGAGGATGAACGCGATGACCAGCAAGCAACGTGACGCGATCGACTTCATCGGCGTGAGCCTACCTGAAGGATGGCAGGCCGACCTTGGGTTCATGATCAGCCTGCAGCACGGCTGGAGCATGACCGAGCCGCAGATCTTCGGACCGCGGCTCGGCTCCGATGCAATCTGCCTGCGCGCGGATCTGACGACGGGCTCGGCGCTGGCCAATCTGCGCGCACTGCTGGTAAGCAGCGCATCGATGCTGTCGATGCTCGCCGACAACAGCGCCGAATGCGATCCGACCAAGCACGTGGCCAGCGCGGTGAAGGAGTCGCTCCGCGAAGGCCTGGGCATGCTCGGCGTGGTGGAGCGCGCGGTGGATGAGGATCCGCGAAAGGTGGTGACCTGAGCGCGAGAGCGGCGGCGGGGTGCCAGCCTCGACCGCCGCACCCCACCGCCGATTGTTGCGACCACCACAACGACGAGTTCCGAGCGCGCGCATTTATCGGGATCAGGTCCGCCTCTAACCTTCAGTCATCGGCAAACGAAGCCGGCAGACCCAAGCAAGACCTCCTGATCAACGCGCTCTCAAAGGAACCCATCATGACCGCCAAGACCCTGATCGCCTCCGCCCTGATCGCACTGTCGACCGCCGCCGTGCCGGCCTTCGCTCAGAGCTACAGCCACCTTGACCCGATCACGCAGAGCCAGAAGAGCCGAGCCGAAGTGCTGGCCGATCTGCAGATCTATCGAGAGTCCGGCCTGGCCGCGGTCGACCGCACCGAAGACACCAGCCTTGAAATCAATCAGCGCGCCACGGCGCAAGCGCGCTACGCCGCGTTGAAGTCCTCGCCCCGTTATGCGGCGCTGGTGCAGAAGTTTGAGGCCAGACAAGCCGGCGCGGTGACCGAAGGCGTCGCCGCCCGCTGATCGATCTCAGCCGCTCCTCCGGCGCTCCCCCGACACGCCGGCTGGCCAGTGCCCAGCCGGCGTTTTTCATCGATGAGCGGCATCCGCTCGTCCGGCGCATCTGCATTTCACGCCGAAGCGCTGCTGCTTCGTCGCGAGGGGCTGGAGGAGCGCAGGTCCGATGACGACACTGACTCCAACGACACAGCAGACGCCCTCAGGAGAACGACATGACCGCCAGCCGCTTCCAACTCGCTTCCGCCACGTCCATGACCGTCAAGGCCATCGCCATCGGCGCCGTGGCCACGGTGATGCTCGGTCTGGGCCTGGTGCATGCCGAAGCCAAGCGCGAGATGCGCGCGTCCATCGTGACGCTGGATCCTGTCGTCATCTCCGTGAAGCGCGAGCAGCTGCCGACGGTCTACATCACCGGTCGCCGCGACACCTCGGCCGACAGCCAGATCGCCTCCGCGCTGTGAGCATCGAGGGTTCCGTGGTGCCGATGGCGGGATCCGTCGGCTGACGCCGTGTCCATCGCCTTCCAACAAAACGCCCGGCTTGCGCCGGGCGTTTTGCATGGAGGGTCTCGCAACTTGCGCGAAGACTTCCGCTTCGGCTGGGAGCGGACATCGGCTTCGCAGCGACAGCGGAAGCGGATATCAGGGACCCTCGCCGTGCCGCTCAATCCGTCTACGCTTTCTGACGCGTTCCTGAAGACACGGCAATTGCCGAGCGATTCTCTGGGGCTTCCTCCAGTCAGTTCAGCGTCAGACATGACGTTCGAAGCGCGGTTTCCGGACATCAGCGCCGGAGGAGGCCTGTCACGCCGTTAATTCCCGCACGTCAGCACCTCCGCAGCTTGCCGCACGAAGAAATAGTAAAAGCGTCGTTCGATTGTTCTTTTTATCATTTACGCGAAGTTTCATCCGGAGCCGATGACGAATCGGCTCTGTTCATTGGAAGAGCAATCCATGAATCGCGTCACCATCAAGTTCCGCCTGATCGCAGGCTTCGGTCTGCTGGCAGCGACCGTCCTCGCCGTCGGGGCCATGGCGGTCTCCTCGCTCGACCGCGCGCAGGGGCGGCTCAGCGGCTATGTCCACGGGATCACCCAACGTGCCGCCGTCGCCAACGAATTCCGTACCGCGGTGGATCGGCGGGCGATTGCAGTTCGCAACATGGCGCTCGCGTCGAGTCCCACCCGCCTGGCGGAGTTCGCAAGGGATGCCAGGACGGCGCACGCCCGCGCGCAGGAGAGGCTCTCCGAACTGGAGCGGCTGGCAGCGCCGGGATCCGATGCGTCCGAGAAGGCGCGGCAATTGATCGGGGAGATGCGACGGGTCGAGTCGGCTTACAGCCCTGTGGCACAAGGCATCCTTGCCAGCCTTGAGGCGGGCCGTCATGAGGAGGGACTGGCTGCGCTTCAAGAACAGTGCCAGCCGCTGCTCGCCACGCTCGAGACGGTCGTGACCGACTATCAGCAGTACACCCGCGAGCGCAGCGACGAGATCGTCGCCGCCGCCATCGCGGACAACACGACACAGCGATCCGTGCTCGCCGCAGCCGGTGCGTCGGCGCTGCTCCTGGCCGTCATTGCCGCGTACCTGGTCTCGCGTTCCATCGTCGCGCCCATCCATCGCGCGGTGCGTCTGGCGGAATCGGTGGCGGACGGCGATCTCTCGGTCCATCTGGCCGTCGACGGAAAGGACGAGCTTGCCCAGCTCCTGCGTGCGCTGACACGGATGAACGGCAGTCTGGGCGAGATCGTCCGCACGGTGAGGGGAGGAAGCGACTCGATCGCGGCCGGCAGCGGTCAGATTGCCATGGGCAACGCCGACCTCAGCTCGCGCACCGAGCGGCAGGCCAGCGCCCTCCAGGAAACCGCGGCCACCATGCGTGAACTGGGTCGCATGGTGCAGAGCAACGCCGAACATGCCGACATGGCGAGACAGCTTGCGGCCGACGCGGCCGCCGCCGTGGAGGGCGGCGATGGCGCGGTCCGCCAGGTCGCACTGTCGATGGGCGCCATCCGCATCTGTTCGGAACGGATCATGGCCATCACCGGCGTCATCGACGGCATCGCTTTCCAGACGAATCTTCTGGCGCTCAATGCAGCCGTCGAGGCCGCCCGGGCAGGTGAGCATGGGCGAGGATTCGCCGTCGTCGCAGCGGAGGTCCGAGGACTTGCCGGACGCTGCTCGCAAGCAGCGAAGGAAATTTCCTCGCTCATCGGCGAGAGTGCCGAGCAGGTCCGCGACGGCTCCCGTCGTGTCGATGCGGCGGGCATCGCGATGCAGGGCGTCGTCAGCGCGATCGGGAAGGTGTCGGCGCTCGTCGGGGAGATCGCGGACGACAGCCGGCGCCAGAGCGTGGGCGTGTCCCAGGTGGGCGCCGCGGTGGACAGCATCGACGACGTGACGCAGCAGAACGTCGCGCTGGTCGAGGAAAGCGCGGCGGCCTCCGAGAGCCTGAGCGTGCAGGCCCGCGCGCTCAACGAGGTCGTGGCGAAATTCCAGCTGCCTGGCCGGGCCGCCGCGTGACCGCCGCACGGGAGTTCGCCATGCCGTCCATCCTGATCGTCGACGACAACATCCACCTGATCGCCTTGATGGGCAGGATGCTGGAGCCGCTTGCAGACGTATCCTTCGCGACTCACGGGCCGGCGGCTTTGCGCGCGATGAAATCGCGCGCGCCCGACCTCGTCCTGCTGGACGAGCAGATGCCCGGCATGTCCGGAAACCAGGTTTGCCAGACGATGCAGGAAGATCCTGAACTGGCCGGCATCCCCGTCGTCTTCGTGACGGGTCACGACGACGCGGACGCCGAGGTGCGCGCCCTGACCTCCGGGGCCGTGGACTTCATCGCCAAGCCCATCAACGAAGCCGTGCTGGTCGCCCGCGTGCGCACGCAGCTCAGGATCAAGAGCCTCTCCGATCAGCTGCTTCGCTCCGCCACGCTGGACGGATTGACCGGGCTGACGAATCGCGGGGACTTCGATCGCCGGTTGTCCGTGGAATGGGCTCGTGCGGCCCGAAGCGGCGGCACCCTGTCTCTGGTCATCCTCGATGTGGACCACTTCAAGCGCTTCAACGACCACTACGGCCATCCTGCCGGGGACCGTTGCCTGCAGGCGGTCGCGAACGTGATCGGCACGCAGGCGCGTCGCGCCGCCGATGTCGCCGCGCGTTTCGGCGGCGAGGAGTTCACCCTGCTGCTGCCGGATACGAGTCTGACCGGCGCCCAGGAAGCCGCGGAGCGGGTGCGGCGGGAGATCGAATCCATGAACGTCGCCCACGCCGCATCGCCGACGGCGTCCTGCGTGACCGTCAGCATGGGCGTCGCCGCCTGCCAGCCGCTGCCCTGTGCCGTGGTATCGGACGGCGCATCGAGGTTGGTCGAACTCGCAGACCAGGCCCTCTATGCCGCCAAATCGCTGGGACGCAATCGCGTCTGCCTGTCGGAAGGCGATCCTGCCATGACCACGCCGCGCCCGTCCGGACACGGCGCGACTGTCCTCGCATCCTCATGAGGCAGCACGCCATCCGGCTGCCGGTCGCGCCTGCGCGGTCCGTGACCCTGGGCGTTCTGCTGGTCGTGGTCGTCGCCTTGTGCAGCGGGCTGTTCGGCTATCTGGTCCAGGCCGCGCACAACCGACAGGACGCCGAGGAGCGCTTCGCCCTGATCTCCAAACGGGTCGCGCGGCAGATCGTCGATCGGATGCATCGCTACGAATACGGCCTGCGCGGCGCCAGGGGCGTGGCCGTCGCCGCGGATGGGAGATTGACGCGGGCAGGTTTCTCGCGCTATGCCGCCTCCCGCCAGATCGATCGGGAGTTCGCCGGCGCACGAGGCTTCGGCATCGTCCTCCGGGTTCCGGAGAGCGATGAGAACGACTTTGTCGCGGCACGAAGACAGGTCGATGCCCCGGACTTCAGCATCAAGTCCTTGGGCGAGCATCGCGGTGACCGTTTCGTCATCACCTTCGTGGAGCCGGCCGACCGCAATCGCGAGGCCCTGGGGCTGGACATCGGTTCGGAGCCGTCGCGCCGGGAGGCCGCCATGGCCGCGGCCAGAAGCCTGGAAGCGACCCTGACCGCGCCATTGACCCTGGTGCAGGCCAATCGGAGCCGATCCGGCGGGTTGCTGCTGCTTCTGCCCATCCATCGGCCAGGCCCGTCGGAGGACCGGCCCGACCAACCGGCGCAACAACTGGTCGGGTGGTCCTACGCCCCGCTGCTGATCGAGGACGTGTTGCAAGGCCTTGACACCGAGGAAGCCCTCTACGAGCTGGCCCTGTACGACCTCGACTACGACGCCACGCGGCCCTTCTTTTCAGGACCGAACGCTCCGGCAAGCGCGGGCGGCGAGATCCGCGCGCGCGTCGGCATCCCGCTTTACGGCAGGCGCTGGGAGGCGGTGCTGTCGCCGACCCCCGCCTTCTTCGCGTCGCTGCACCAGGCCTCGGCGGCGTCCCTGGGCCTGCTGGCGATGACCCTGGGCGCCGCGGTCGCGGCACTGATCGCCACCCTGGTTCAGCTCGCCGATCGAACCCGGGGACATCGGCTCGAGCTGGCCCGGCGGGCGGCCATCGTCGAAGGCAGTGCGGATGCCATCGTCGTCCAGACGCTCGACGGCGTCATCACGGACTGGAACGAAGGCGCGGAGCGGCTCTTCGGCTATTCGAAGGCCGAAGCCAAGGGACGCGCCGCGACGCCGCTGCTGCTGCCGCCCGACCTGGAGGCAGAAGATGCCGCCATCCGGCACACCGTCGCGCGAGGGGAGCGCGTCCTGACATTCGAAACCGTCCGACTGGCTCGCGACCGTACGCCGATTCCCGTCTCCATCACCGCCTCGCCGATCCGGGACGCGTCCGGCGTTGTCGTGGGCTCGGCCAAGATCCTGCGCGACGTCAGGGACGCGAAGGCGGTGCAGCAGCGCATGAAAGAGCTCAACGCCTCGCTGGAGGAGCAGGTGCGGGAGCGGACGGCACTGCTGGCCGAGGCCACGCGCGAGGCGCGAGAGGCCAATGAGGCCAAGAGCAGGTTCCTCGCCAACATCAGCCATGAGATCCGCACTCCGATGAACGCCGTGATCGGCATGACCCACCTGCTGGGGCGGACACCTCTGGACGACGAACAGTCTAGGATGGTGACCATCGTCAGCACAGCGGGTCGGACGCTGTTGGCGTTGATCAACGATGTCCTCGATCTTTCCAAGATCGAGGCACGGCACATGGTGCTTGAGGCTGCGCCGTTCGGACTTCAGGAACTTGTTGCGGAAGTGGCGTCCATGGCCGAGGTCTCCGCGCGGCAAGGCGGCATCGACTTCGTGCTCGACAGCGATGTGCCGGCGGAACTGGCGGTGGCGGGCGACCGGACACGATTCGGACAGATCGTGCTCAACCTGCTCACGAATGCGATCAAGTTCACCGCGCAGGGCCGGGTCACCCTGACAGTGCGCGCAGGGGACGCCGATGAAGCGGGTCTTCTGCCGATCACCGTCGCGGTCATCGACACCGGGATCGGCATTCCGCCGGACGTGCAGACCCAGCTGTTCCGCCCCTTTGTCCAGGCCGACACGTCGACCACCCGCCGTTTCGGGGGAACCGGCCTGGGCCTGTCCATCGTGCGGCAGCTCGTGGATCTGATGGGCGGAACCATCTCCCTGCGAAGCCGCCCCGGGGAAGGCAGCGCGTTCGAGGTGGCGGTGAAACTTGCCGCCTGCGAAGCGGCGCCCGCGGATCCGGCCCCCCTGCGGACCGGCCTGTCGCGACGGGACGCGCTGAAGGGTCGACATGTCCTGGTCGTGGATGACAACGAATTGAATCGGGAGATCGCCGGGCGCATCCTGCGTGAGGAAGGTGTGACCGTTTCGCTGGCGGCCAACGGGAAGGACGCCGTCGACTTCGTCGAGGCGAGAGGGCGCACCATCGATGCGGTCCTGATGGACGTGCAGATGCCTGTGATGGACGGCCTGGAAGCCGCGCGCCGGATCCTGCAGCTCAACGGCGGCGAACGACATCTTCCGATCATCGGCTTGACGGCGGGGGTTTCCGAGGAAGAACGGGCCGCCGCCAGGGCTGCGGGGATGAGCGCCGTGGTGGGCAAACCTTTCGACCCGGAAGTCCTCGCGTGGACCGTCGCCGCGCAGGTGTCCAAGGGCGCGTCCTCGACGTCGAACGGCGGCCAGGGCTCGTCGCAACGGCGGGAGCTGATGACGGCGGCCGAGCCCTCGGACGACTGGCCGGATATCGCGATGCTGGATCGCCGAATCTCGTTCCGCAACCTGAGAGGCGACGCGATGCTGCTGCGCCGGATGGTGCTGCAGTTGCGGCGGACGCTTGCCGCCGCCGCAACCTTGCGGGATGCGCAGCCCGTTGACCGGGCGTCCTGGCGTTCGCTTTCGGCCCGGCTGCATGACTTCAAGTCCCTCGCCGGCACGCTCGGCGGCACCGGCCTGAGCACGGCGGCAGCGAACGCCGAGCGTCTCATTCGAGAGGAGAACTGGGAGAAGGCCGGCGCAGCGCTGAACGAGCTCGTTGATCAGGGTCAGTCTTTCGAAGACTCGGCGCGGCGGATCCTGCCCGACAAGGCTTGGCAGGAAACGCCACGGGAAGACACGTCGGAGACGGGAACGCCTTTGGGTGACTCCGGGGATCTCGCCCTGCTGATGGCTCATCTGGCGATGTAGGGCATCGGATGACAGCGGCTTCGGTGGAACACCTTGCCATCCATCGCTCATGTCGAAGCGCCCGAACCCTCCCCGAAAGAGCGGCAGTGGGTGTATCTGCTGATCACGACGATGGGCGCGGCGATCCTCCTGATCGCGACGACCTTGCACTACGGCCTGGCCGATCTGAGAGCTGTCGCGAAGGCAGGTGCGGATACGCTGATCCAGTCGACACGGACCACGGACGACGGACCGGCAGAGATCGCGTATCGCGGCCTGAATCAGGTGTCTGGTGCGACGAGCCTGAGGGTGTGCAAGGGCAGCGATTGCGCGCAGGAGTTCCGCACGCGTGATTCGCGCTGGGCTCTCGACGCGTTCAGCCCGGCCGCCTGCGGCGCCACCGAATCGCGGGATGCCGCCGCACCCGTCACTGTCTCTGTCTGCATGGGCGGGGCAGCACTCGTCGAAGACCTCCTCCGCGACATTCTGGTCCTGCTGATCGCGCAAGGCGTCGGGCTGAAGGTGTGGGGTGTGTCCAACCGTCGTCATGACGCGCGCATCCGTCGATGGCAGCAGCAGCTTGCCAAGTCTGCCTCCACGGATGTCGCCACCGGTCTGCTCAACCGCTCTGGATTGCAGGACATCTTCCGCGAACGCCTGGTCCAGGATCGCACGCAATGGCTGGTGCTGGTCGGCATCGATGGGTTGAAGACGATCAACGACATGCATGGTCATGCCGTGGGCGACCTGGTCATCCAGCGGGTCGCGCGCCGACTCATGAAGGTCTTCAACGGCTCCGAGACCACCGCGCGTACCGGGGGCGATGAGTTCGGGCTGTTGTTGCCCGCCACGCTCAACGAACCGCTCACGGAGTCGCTGACGGCGCTGCGCGCCGCGATGGGCGTGCCCATCATGGTGGACGGTCTCAGGCTCTCGCCTTCAGTGAGCGTGGGAGCGGCGCTGCTGGACCACGCCAATGGTCCGTCGGAGGCGCTCAGGATGGCGCACGTGGCCCTGCAGGCCGCCAAACGGTCCCGCGCAGGCGGCCTGGCAGTCTTCGACACCTCGCAGGACAGGGAAGCCTGTCGACTGCATAGACTCAAACGGGATCTGGTCGAGGCGCTGGAGAAGGACGAGCTGTTCGTGCTGTATCAGCCGATCGTGGACGCTGACGGCCGCCCGGTGGCGGCGGAAGCCCTGGCGCTGGACCCATCCGACGCAGGGTGCGATACCGCCGGATGTCTTCATTCCGCTGGCGGAGTCCGGCGGCTGCATTCATCAGCTGGGGCTTCAGGTGATGCGTCGCGTCTGCAGGGATCTGGCGGCCATGAGAGCGGACGGCCTGTCGATCCAGCGCATTGCCGTCAATCTGTCGGCCCATCAGTTGGCCGAGCCGGATCCGGTGTCGTCGCTGCGCGCGATCGTCGAACAATCAGGACTCCAACCTGGCGACATCGAGGTCGAACTGACTGAATCGGCGGCAATGAGCGAAGACGGGCGCTCACAGCGGCCGCTGATGGAATTGCACGCAGAAGGCTTCCCGCTCGCGATCGATGATTTCGGAACCGGACATTCTTCGCTCAGCCGTTTGCAGCGTCTGCCCGTGAAGAAGCTGAAGATCGATCGGTCCTTTGTCCGCGACGGTGATAGTCCTTGCGGTGCCGTACTCCTCGACACCATGCTGACCCTGGCTGGCCGACTGAATCTCATGTCGGTCTGCGAGGGCGTCGAGACGGCGGCGCAATTCGAGCAATTGAGATCTCGAGGATGCAATCTTTATCAGGGATACCTGTTCGGCAAGCCCATGCCGGTGGGGTCTTTGCGTGAGCTTCTCAGCGTGTTTCCCAAGTCATCGCGGGAGCCGACGGTGGACCTTTGCGAAAGCAACTGCTAGGGACACTCTGCAAAACTCCGCGCTGATCCGCCTTGCAAGGGTCGGATCCATTACCTGCAGCAGTGGTTCGGCCTATCGGACCCGGCGATGGAAGAAGAGAGAGGTTTGCCGTGCTCGGCGGCCGATGCGTGGTGATGAACTTCGCCCACCCAGTCGGCCACGGCGTCGAAAGAAAGCTCGTTCAATTGCTCGGTGAGCATCCACACTGCATCCGCGCCGAGCCACCCGATGAGCGAGTCCTTCAACTCGGCGAACAACGCCATCGCACGAAAATCGTGCGACCTCAGGAGTGCCTGCCACTCGCGCAAGGCGGCCGCGTCTACGGGCGGGCCAAGTGCCGCGGGCGGCGCCCAGCCTGCGGGGGAGCGGTCTGCCGCCGTCGTCTCGTCCGAGATCGCGGCCACCGGTTGCGCCAGCGGCACCTGCGGCCATTCAGCGATCAGCCGGCGCATTTCCGCCAGATCATGTGCTGCCGTATGCCAACGCCCCTCGCGTTGTTTGGATTCGGCCGCGGCGGCAAGCGTGCCGAGCGCGTCGGCGGCGATGGTGCCGGCCATGCTCTTGATGTCATGCAAAACCCTGCCTCGCGCGTCCTGCGCAAGCGTCGTGTCCGAATCCAGTGCGTCGACGGCGCGCCGAATGCCGCGAACCAACTGGTGCAACAGCGACGCTTCGCCCTTGAGCTGCCTGAATGACCTTTCAGCTGAAATTCCAGGCCAGCGCGGCCAGACAGCGAGCTCATTGCTGCTGGGCGAGGCGGGGTGGCTGCGCGGCTGGGCGACAACTGGCAACGGGGCGGATGCGGAGGATCCGCACGAATCGGCGGCCAGCAGCAGGCGCTGGATGTTCCTCACCAGCGTGTCTGGATCGAAGGGCTTGCCGATGATGGCGTTCATGCCGGCGGCAAGCGCACGGCTGCGTTCAGAGGGCGAAACCCCGGCGGTCAGCCCGATCACGGGCAGCTCACCAAGCCCAAGCGGGCCGCGAATCTGACGCGTCGCATCCAGGCCGTCCAGGACAGGCATGTTGACATCCATCAGCACGGCGTGGAAGTCCTGCGAACGCGCCGTCAGAATGTCCAGTGCTCGACGTCCGTCTGAAGCGACCTCGATCTCCGCACCTTCGCTTCGCAGGACGCGGGCGGCAACCTCGCGGTTGACCTCGTTGTCGTCGACCACCAGCAGTCGCGTCCCCGCCAGACGGTGGCTGTCAGGCATGTGCGATTCCCACGGCGAAGGGACCGGCTGGGCGGCCAGGCGAGGCAGTCGCAGGGAAACGGTGAAACGGCTGCCGCGCCCCACGGCGCTGTCCACGTCCACGCGCCCGCCCATCATCTCCACCAGTTGCTTGACGATGGACAGTCCGAGCCCGGTGCCGCCATAGCGCCGCGTGGTGGACGCGTCAGCCTGCACGAAGGGCGAGAACAGGCGGGCCTTGGCCGCCTCGTTGATCCCGATGCCCGTGTCATGCACCTCCATCGTCACGTCCATGAAGTCGACGCTCACCGGTGTATGGCGCAGGGTCAGCCGCACCTCGCCCGTGTCGGTGAACTTGACCGCGTTGCTCAGCAAGTTGAGCAGCACCTGATGCAGCCGCGTGCGGTCGCCTTCGAGCAGATGCGGTCCGGACGGATCCTCCGTCAGCACATACGACACGCCCTTGTCGCGCGCTGACAGTTCAATGAGCGCCGAGACGTCGCGAGCGATTTCGTTGATGTCCACCGGCATGCGCTCCAGCGACATCTCGCCGGCTTCGATCTTGGAGAAGTCCAGGACATCGTTGATGAGCGACAGCAGGGCTTTGCCCGCGACCAGCACCCGCTTGAGCATGCCGCGCTGGTCCGCGTCGAGGGAGGTCTTCTCCAGCAGATGCGACAAGCCGATCACTGCATTCATGGGCGTGCGGATCTCATGGCTCATGTTGGCCAGGAAGCGGCTTTTGGAGTCGTTGGCCTGTTCGGCTTCGTGCATGGCAGTACGCAGCAGGTTCAGGGTGCGCTGCAACTCCATCTCGGTGTGCTTGCGGTCGGTGATGTCGGTACGGATCGAGACGTACTTCTCCACGCGGTGCTGCGCATCCAGGAACGGCGCGATGACACTGTCCACCCAATACAGGGTGCCGTCCTTGCCGCGGTTGCAGACCTCGGCCCGCCAGCTTTGGCCGCTGCTGATGGTGCGCCACATCTCCGTCCAGAATTCCTGCGGATGGTGACCCGAGTTGACGATGCGGTGGTTCTGACCAAGGAGTTCCGATCGCTCGAAGCCCGAGACGCTGCAAAACGCCTCGTTCACGTCGATGATGCGCCCGGCCCGGTCCGCCACCGACACGATGGCGTGCTGATGCAGGGTCTGCAGCAAGGCTGCGTTGTCACGCTGGGCCGCGGCGAGCTGCAGTCGACTTTCGGTGAGCTCGGTGACGTCGTGGACAAAGGCATAGAAACCTTTGACCTCGCCGTCCTGGACATCGGGCAGGTAGTGCACCAGGGCGTGGCGGGCCGGCTTGCCTGCGGTCGCAGCGACCGTTTCCTCGAAGCGCTGCGCTTGGCCACGCAAGGCCGCTTGCAGGTGCGGCAGCGATCCGTCAAAGAGTTGCGCTCCGATCAGGTCGCGCAGGTGCATCCCCGGTACCTGTCGGGGATCCAGGTTGAACCAAGTGCCGTAGGTCTTGTTGGCCACGACGTTGCGCAGCTCGGTATTCCAGTAGCCGATCTGCGAGGGCATCGCATCCAGCACCGTCTGCAGGGCCTGGCGTGCCGACTCAAGATCGGCGGTGCGCGACTTCACCTGGTTCTCCAGGTCGGCGTTGAGCTCGGTGACGCGACGAGCGGCCGAGCGGGCTTCGCGCACGTCGCGCAGGGTCTTGGCCAGACCCACGACCGTGCCGTCGTGCTCCAGGATGGGACCGGCGGAGATCGAGACCTCGATGAACGATCCGTCCTTGTGGCGGCGCAGCGTCTCGAAGGCCTTCACGCGTCGACCCTTTGCCACTTCCGCGAGCATGAACTCATCCTCGCCCTCGCGACCGGGGGGAACGAGCAACTGCAGCGCCGTGTGCCCAAGCACCTCCTCGACCTCGTAGCCGAAGAGACGTCGGGCGCCGTCGTTCCAGTCGGTCACCACGCCCGCCAGGGTCTGCACCACGATGGCGTCGTCCGATCCCTGCACGATGGCCGCTCGGCGGGACTGCTCCAGGCGCTGCTTTCGGCCGCGGTCGGACAGGTGCACGTAGCTCACCATCAGCGCGGTGAGGACCCCGCCCAGGATCGCGATCTCCAGCACTTCGCGGTGCGGCGGCGGCAGTTGGAGCGATTGCGCGAACAGCGGTGTGGGTTGCAGGTCGACGTCCCATTCGCGACCGAAGAGTCCAAGCCTGGCGACCGGTTCGCTGGCGGGAGCAGAAAAGAGGTCCTGGGTACTGCTGTACAGCCACCGGCCGGGTGCGGCCGCTCGGTCCCTGATTCGAAGTTCGAAGTGCTCGCTCTCCACATCCAGACCCCGCAGCACCTCGTCCATGCGAAGCGGCGCATACACCCAGCCAAAGAGGGCCGCTTCGCGCTCCGACGCCGTGGTCACCGGCAGGCCGAATCGATAGACGGGCAATACGAGCAGAAGTCCGCTCAGCGGTGCGCCGGCATCCTGGAGCAAGGTCAGGGGGGCGCTCAGGGTGGCTTGCCCGGAACGCATGGCTTTCACGACGGCGTCGCGTCGTACCGCGTCCGTGGAGATGTCCATGCCCATCACTGGCAGGTTGCGCTCTTGCGGTTCGATGTACTGCACCACGAACCAGTCGTGCTCCGAGGGCTGGATGGCCGGGCCGGCTTCTCCAGCCGGGAGGGCAGCTGACAGCTGCCGCAGGAACGCGGCCTGTTGCGAAGGCCTCACCCGTCTGATGAAGCCAAACCCACGTGCCCCCGGGAACTCCTCTGCAAAGTTGCGACTCGCGCCGTAGCGGGCGAAGGCCGCCCGGTCAAGACCGTCGCCAGCCGCCGCGACCGCGCCGCGGGTGCCGCGCAAGCCGTACTCGTACAGGCGCATTCGTGCCTGGATTTCGTCGACCACCCGATCCTTGACGCGTTGGAACCGTCGTGACTGCTCCAGCCGGTTCTGCTCGTGCATGTGAAAGTAAACGAGCGCGGCAATGGCCGCCGTCAGGCACATCAACGCCATGGTTGCAACGACCGACCGCTCGGTCAGGCTCATTGCCTGGAGCCGGCGAAAGGACAAACGCATCATCGTGACCTCAACTGCCCCGCGGCTCACAGCGGTCGCGGCCGCCCGACTTGGCCCGGTACAGCGCCTGGTCGGCCAAGCTCATCAGAGCGCTGGGCGCGAGATGCTCCTGGCCGGGCGCCGGAAGGGCGGCCACGCCGATGCTCACGGTCACATGGGCGGCGGTGGGCGAGGCCGCGTGCGGCAGCGCCCGCATGCGCACCGCGCGCAGCGCGCCTTGCGCCACATCGATGGCTCCCGTGAGAGGGGTCTCGGGCAGCAACAGCGCGAACTCCTCGCCGCCGAGTCGACCCAGCTGATCGCCCGGGCGCTGCGCCACCGAGGCCAGAGCGCCGGCCACGGCCCGCAGGCATTCGTCACCAGCCGGATGGCCGTAGTGATCGTTGTAGGATTTGAAGTGGTCGACGTCCACGATGAGCATGGACAGTGAACTGGCGCTGCGCGCGCAGCGCTGGCATTCCCGTTGCAACACCTCGTCGAAGTGGCGGCGATTGCCAACGCCTGTCAGGCCATCCGTCGTCGCCAGGCGGCGCAACTCGTCGGTCAGGCCCTTGATGCGAAGCTGCGTGCGCACGCGTGCCAGCAGCACGGTTTCATGGGGCGGCTTGGTGATGAAGTCCACCGCGCCGCCCTCGAAAGCACGAAGCTCCACATCGGATTCACCATGTCCGGTCACGAACATGACGGGGATCCCACAAAGATCGGGGTCCGCCTTCATGAGGTGGCAGAGCTCGAACCCGGACATGCCCGGCATTTCCGCATCGAGCAGGACCAGGTCTGGCGCGCTGTCGCGCATCTGGCTGAGTGCCTGCTCGCCACTGGTGGCAAAGCTCAGCCGCGCCGTGCCGTGCAACATGCGCGCCGTCAACTGGATGATCGCGGGACTGTCGTCGACGATGAGCACGTGCTGGAAAGGCGACGACGTGGCCTGCATGGCGCCACGGTCCGCGGATCGCTCGGTCATGAGCGTCGCACAGCGACGGCCTCGGACGCGTGCGCCATCCGTTCCCGGTAGCGGCGAACGGACTCCAGCGCGCATCGAAGATGGACGTGGACTTCGTTGGCGCTGCCCTGCTTCAATGCAGACTCCGCCAGCTGGAGTTCCTTGACCGCGGCAATGGCGCCAAGCCCCAGCGCACCGCCGCGCAGGCGGTGCAGCGAGGCGGCCATCGTTGACTCCCGCGTCGGGTCCGCCGACCCGGCCAGCGCGCCCTCCAACTCTTCGCGGGATCGGTCCAGCAAGCGGCACAGCAGACGCTGATCGCCGCCCAGGCGACTGAGCGCGCCTTCGACGTCGAACTCCAAAGCGATGGACATTGTCGGCCTCCCTGTCGGCATCACGCCGATCGCCGCGCACGCGAGGGACGCGGCACGGCTCGTGGCAGACGCCAGTCTTGTGGGTCAAGCTTCATGTCGATCGCCGGCGCTGTCAAGCCCGAAGACTGCGACGGACTGGCAATCCATCACCTCCTCAGAGGCGGCGCGGTCAATGTGCAGACGCAGCGAGCGCACGACCACGGCCGGCTCCAGGGGCTTGGAGAGGAAGTCGGTCATGCCCGCCTCCAGCGCGCGGTTGCGCTCATCGTCCAGCGCGCCCGCCGTGAGTGCAATCACGGGCAGGGACATCTGCAGCTCCTGGCGCAGGATCCGGCAGGCCTGCAAGCCGTCCATCACCGGCATCTGGACATCCATCAGCACGGCATCGATTGCGACGTCAGTGTCCGCCCTCAGCGCCGTCAAGGCCTCTTGTCCGTTGGCGGCGGTCCGTACCGTCGCGCCTTCGCGCTCCAGCAGGCTGCGTGCGATCTCAAGGTTGATGTCACTGTCGTCCACCACCAGGACGCACAGGCCACGCAACCATTGAACGTCCACTTCGTCAAAACGCGTGTGCCTCAGCAGCCGCTCATAGTCGCGCCGAGGCGCGAGCGCGGCCGCCACCGCGTTGAACAGCTTGGAAGGACTGATCGGCGCGCGCAGGACGGCGTTGGCGTCCGCGTGGGCGTTTGCGCGCTCGCCATCGCGATCGCCATCGCTATTTCTGTCGCTGTCGACGTCGACGTCGACGTCGACGTCAACGTCAGCGTCGGCGTCGGCGTCGGCGTCAGCGTCAGCGTCAGCGTCAGCGTCAGCGTCAGCGTCAAGTCGTATCGTGGGCACGCCCGCTAGGGGCGACGCGCCGCCCGACTGCCGCAGCGCATTCAGGGCCTGGGCGTCGCCAATCACCACATCCGTTGGCGAGGCGGCATCCAGGGCCGCGACGCTCGCGGCGGTGTGGGTCGACCAGCCCAAGCGCTTGCACAGATGGCGCAGTTGCACCAGCGGCGCTTGGGACAGGCCGAGCAACACGAGCTGGAGGTCGCCGACTCGGCGGGAACCGGGCAACTCGCGCTCGGGAAGCGTGAGCGTGAAAGTGCTGCCCTGTCCGGGCACGCTGCTGACCTCGATGTGGCCTCCCAGCAAGCCGGTCAGCTCTCGCACGATGGACAGACCCAGTCCCGTCCCCCCGTATCGCCGCGTCGTCGAGACGTCCGCCTGCACGAATGGCTGGAAGAGTCGTTGCCGGGCCTCATCCGAGATGCCGATGCCGGTGTCGGCCACCGTCCAGGCGAGCGCATGCCCAGTCGGGGTGGCCACCCTTTGCACCGACACGCTCACGCCGCCACGGGCGGTGAACTTGAGGGCGTTGCCCACGAGGTTCAGGAGGATCTGGCGCAGCCGCAGGGGATCGCTGGCGACGTGGGCGGGAACCTCTTCTGCGCAAGCGGTGCGCAGCTGCAGGCCCTTGGCGCCGGCCTGGGCGTCGAGCAGCTCGCCAAGCTCGGCCAGCACCTTGCGCGGCTCCACGGCGGCCCACTCGACATGCAGCCCCCCGGCCTCGATCTTGGCCAGGTCCAGGACGTCGTTGATGATGGCCAGCAGTGTCTTGCCTGCCGTCTCCAGCTTGCCCAGCAATTGGCGCTGGTCCTCGCCGAGTGAGGACCGCTTGAGCAGATGCGCAATGCCCAGCACCGCGTTCATCGGCGTGCGGAGTTCGTGGCTCATGTTGGCCAGAAAGCTGCTCTTGGCGAGGCTTGCCGCTTCGGCGTTGTCGCGCGCGAGCCGCAGGGTCTGCTCCGCCTGGCGGCGCGCGGTGATGTCTTGCGCGATGCCCAGATAGCCCAGCAGCCGTCCCTCTGCATCGCGCTGCGTGGTCACGACCAGCGAGACGGGGAAGTGCGTACCGTCCTTGCGCACATAGGTCCATTCGCGATTCTCGGACCCGTGCAGTTGCGGTATCCGGACCAGGGCGCTAAAGCCCGACACCGGCTTGCCGGTCTCGCGCGAGAGTTCCTCGGCACGGGCGTCCACCTCTTCCTTCAGATGGATCAGCGCCGGCGAGTGACGTCCCACGACGTCTTGCGCACGGTATCCGAGCAGTCGCTCCGCGCCCGAATTGAAAACCGTGATCGTGCCCTGGTCGTCGGTGGCAATGATGGAGATCTCGGTGGCGGCGCTCAGCACGCCTTGCAGCAGCGACGCGGTACTGGCAAGCCTGTCCAGGGCCGTCTTGATCGGGGTGATGTCCTGATGGATGCCGACCATCCATTCCGGCTCATCGTCGGCGGTTCGGGACACCACACGGCCCAGGGACTGGATCCAGACCCAGTTGCCCTGCCGATGCCGCATCCGGATCTCGCAGGAGAACACGGGATCGCAACGTTGGAGATGGCGCTCCAACGCCAGCTCGAAGTCGGGCAGGTCTTGTGGATGCAGCCGCTCGCGCCATCGCGCCATCGTCATCGGATCCAACTCGGCCAGCCTGAAGCCGAGCATGGCGGCCCACCGTTCGTTGCACAGGACCTGGCCGTCCGGGACCAGCCACTCCCAGGTGCCCACCGCCGTGCCTTCGATGATGTTGGAAAGCCTTTGGCGCTCCTGGGCGAGGTCCTGGGTGCGGGCTTGCACGTCGCGCTCGAGTCGGTCGTTCAGCGCCTCCAGCCGCAGCCGCACCTGGCGCTGCACGGAGACGTCTCGCACGATCACGATCACGTCGGCCCCCCAGGGCCCCGGCTCCATGAGCCGCAGGCAGTGGATGGACACCCAGCGCGGCTCGCTTGAATCCGGTGCCTGCTGCAGCGTCGCGTCCTCGTCGACGGGCGCCGCGGCGCCCGCGACTGCCCGTCCTGCGGACTGCTCGCCGGTCTGCTCTACGTTCTGCTCTACGTTCTGATCTGGAGTCCGCTCAACGGTCTGTGGAGCAGGGCGGACGCACGCCCGACCAGGTGTCGACAGGGTCGTGGTGAATTCGACTTCCTGCCCCGCCTTGAGACCGCTGGGCCACGGTGCGTCGATCGGGGCCAGATTCACCAACGCCTGACCCAGGGCGTCGCGCGCCGCGAGGCCGAAGATCTGCTCGGCCGCCTTGTTCCACGACAGCACGCGTCCGTGGATGTCCACGGCAATGAACGCGTCATGCGTTTGGTCCAGCAGCGCGGCCTGATGCAAGTGCTGCGCGCGGACCAGCAACTGCCGCTGCAGCCCCGTCCAGTAAAAGAACAGCAGCGCGCCGCCCAGCAGGCCGCCGGCCAGCGGCATCTGCAGGCGCTGCAGGAATTCGTGGCGCAGCGACTGCTCCACGGCGGACAAGGGCACACTGGCGACGTAGGTGACATTGGCGGCGGGCCAATCCGGGTTGTAGGCCAGCGCGCGGCGCACCGTCCAGAGTTCGCCGCCGGGGCCATCCGCGCGTTGCAGGAGCGCGCGCCCGGGCACCGGGGTCGGATCGGCCAGGGCGTCTAGGGCGTTCACGCTTTGCAGCGCGCTGAGCGTGGCGGCGGTACTCGAGCCAACCGCGGGCGGTGTGACGAGCTGGCGCCGATCATTCATGGCGACCAGCGACATCTGCGGTGGAAGGGGGAGCGCGAGATCGGACGCTCGCCGCGACGCGTCCACCGTGGTCACCATCGCGGCCATGGGCCTGCCCATGGCGTCGCGCACGATCACTGCGGCCCTGAACACCACCGTGTCCTGGCCCGCGCCCATCGATTCCCGCCGCAAAGGCGAGTACACGACGGTGCTGGCGGGATGCTGGAGCAGCTGGCGGATGAGCTCGCGCCCGTGGTCGGCCAGAACTCCAGCGACGGGTTGCAATCGACCGTCGGATCCGCGAAGGATTCGTTTGACTTCGACAGGCCCGGCTCCCGTTCCAATCGCGACCGCCTCAGGCGTGAAGAGGCTGGGGACCTTGGCACGGCCCTCACGGTGCAGCCACACCAAGTCAAGCGCCAGCACCTCGGGTGCGCCGCGCAGATACGCTTGGGCCAGCGCCTGGATTCGCGGCAGCATCGTTGTGGGCTTGAGGGGCGCCGGGTTGCCGTCGGTGGTCGCGAAAGGCGTCGCGGCAAGAAACTCCATCGCCTGACGTCGAGCGCTCAACGCCCGCTCGATCTGGCGCGCGCGCGCCGTGACTGCGTCGTCCAGGTCCCTTTCCCACATGCGTTCGGCGTCCTCACGGAGCGAGCGGTACCCCATTCCTGCATAGATCGCGAGCCCCGCGCAGTACAGCGACAGGCCACCGCGCCCCAGCGGGCTGCCGAAAAAGTTGCGCAGCGTCGCACCATGCATGGCATCGGGCAGGCCCAGCCACGCCCGGTGCTGGGCACGGCGATGAAGCAGCAGATGGACCGACACGCCGGCAAGCAGCGACAGGGCCAATCCGGCGGTCCAGGCCTGCGCTACCGGGGGAGCGCCGATGGAGGCGACGATGGCCGGCGTGGTGCTGGCGTGCAGGCGCCAGATGCGGCCATACACGGGCAGCTGCACGGACATGTTCATCCGCGGAGTGCCGTCGGCAGACCCCTCATTTGCCGCGTAGAACCGCTCGCCCGTTCCCTCGTCGAAGAGTTCGACGTCGAGGTCCCTGAGACGGTCCGCCATGCCGGCCAAGACTTCGTCAATGACCAGTGGTGCGTAGCTCCAGCCGATCAGTTGCTCCTCCGGCCGGTTCGGTCTGCCCGCGGACGCCTGTCCCTGATAGAACGGCATCAGAAACAGGAAGGACTGCCTGGGCCGTTGATCGGCCTGCACAAGGGTGATGGGCGGCGTGAGACGTGGCTCGCCGCTGAGCATCGCTTCCTCAGCCGCACGGCGACGTTTGGACTCCGAGGCGATGTCCAGCCCGGTCGCGCCAAGATTGGTCTCCAGCGGGTAGATGTACTCAATGACGTAGCGATCCCCGGGGTGCGGGGAAAACATGAGCACCTCAAATGCGGGAGCTCCGTCTCGCCGCGCGGCCTCGATGAAAGCTGGCAACTGAGCTTCGCTCACCCGGCGGATGAAGCCGAAGCCTCTCGCGCCGGGGAACTCCGCGGCCATGTCGCGGCTGAGCATGTAGCGGGCGAACGCTCGGCGGTTGATCCCCGCCTCACCCATGGCCACCAGTGCGCCACGCGCGCCGCGCAGCCCGAACTGATACCGTTCAATGCGATCCCTGATCCCTTCAGCGGCCGCATTCACCCGCTCATGCAACCGATCCCGCAGTGCTTGCTCGTGTTGCGCCGCGAAGTGCGACGCGGACGCAGCGGTCAGCACGACGCCCACCGTGAAGACACCGAGCGCAGCTCGGATCCGACCACGTCCCGCCGTGACGTGAGTCTGCATGCGGTCTCCCTGCCGTTGTCGTTCGTTGTTCGTTGCTCGCCGACTCTAACGCGCAAAGCGTCGCATCGCAGCGCGCCCTAGCAAACAGGCTCTGCGTGGTGGTGACGCCGTCTCATCAATCTTGATGACGTGGCCGAACCAGAGAAGCGTCTGCGCCGGCGAGCCTCTTCCCGGTTTGTCAGCCGGCGCTGTGGAGTCGGACCGGACGCCGGCGATGGCTCGAGTGGACCCAAACAGCGGGCGTTCTGGCCGAAGGGGCGAATGGATGCTCACGCGCTTGCAGCCTGGTCATTGCGGCGCCGGCGAGCGGTCCGGTGCGCTTGTTCAGGCGGCTTGCCTTTCACGGCGAAGCGCCACCGCGTCGCGCTCGGCGAGCGTCTTCTTGCTCGCGTCGAGCCGGAACAGCTGCAGTGAATCATTGACGTTTTCCACCTGCAGTGTCAGTGCCTGGGCGGAGGCGGCGAGTTCTTCCACCATCGCCGCGTTCTGCTGCGTCAGGCCGTCGATGTGAGCCACCGCGCAGTTGACTTGTGCCACGCCGCTTTGTTGTTCAACGGCAGCGTGGCTGACTCGTTCAAGCAACGACTGCACTTCTCCGAAGCTGTTGACCACTTCATGCATGTGCGTGCGCACCTGTCCTGTCTGTCGATTGCCAGCCGCAACGCGGTTGCCCGCCTCCTCGATCAGCTGCTTGATCTCCCGGGCGGCCGCGACTGTGCGGGCGGCCAGTGCGCGGACCTCGGAGGCCACGACCGCGAAGCCGCGACCGGCCTCGCCGGCGCGGGCCGCTTCAATGGCCGCGTTCAGCGCGAGGATGTTGGTTTGGAAGGCTACGCCCTCGATCACGTGAGTGATGTCGCCGATTCGGCTGGACGATTCGGAGATCGATGTCATCACCCCCACCAGCTCATCCACGGACTCGTTTCCCGCACGGGCGCTGATCGCCGAGTCGCGCACGAATGCCGCGCCTTGCTGCGCAGAAGCTGCGCTGTTCTGCACGGTGCCGTTGATCTGCTCCATGGACGCGGCCGTCTGTTGAACGCTGCCGGCCTGGGCCTCGGTGCGAGACGACATGTCCAGGTTTCCCGCGGTGATCTCTGCCACGGCCTTGCGCAACTGGTCCATTTCGCCGGCGACGTCGCCAATCACGGTCTTCAGGTTCACGCTGAGCTGCCTGACGATCTGTCGCAATTGACCGACCGGCGTACGGTCCGGAGGTGCGATCGTGACGTCCAGGTCGCCGCCGGCCAGTTGCGTGGCCACCCGACACAGGTCGTCGAGCGCGCGGGCATGCATGCGCCGTTGCAGCAACGGGGCGGCGAGTCCGGCGGCCATCGCCAGCGCAAGGCCCCAGGGCGTCGCAGCGAATTGGCCCAGGCCGAACGCAAGGGCTGCCGCACCCGCGGCCATCGCCCCCGGCCAGCCCACCGCGGCGAACCGCCGCCGCACGGCGCTGGCGGCACGACCCACGGCATCAACGCGGACCACTTCGCCTCGACTCAGGCCGGTCGTGCGGCCGGTCGCGCGGTGTGTTCCTTCGGCTTCTCGTCGCAGCGTCGCGTAGAGATCTTCGGCCATCGCCACCTCCTGCCGACTCGGGGCTACCCGAACCGACAAGAAACCCACCGTCGCACCGTCGCGAAACATCGGCGTGGCGTCGGCGATGACCCAGTAGTGGTCCCCATCTTTGCGCCGGTTCTTCACCAGCCCGGTCCACGGCTTTCCGGCTCCGATGGTGGCCCACATGTCGCGGAATGCCTCCGCGGGCATATCGGGATGGCGGACCAGGTTGTGTGGCTGGCCCAACAACTCATCCTTCGAATAACCGCTGACGTCGATGAATGCGCTGTTGCAGTAGACGATACGACCCTTGAGGTCGGTGACGGAAACCAATGTCTTTCCTTGCGGGAAAGGAAATTCACGTTGCGTCACCGGGGTGTTCAGTCTCATGGAATGCTCCTGTCATGGCGGAATGGACCTGTTGATGGGAGAGTGCGCTGCGGCTTGGCCGTCTGTGGGATCTGTCATTGATCGACATCGGAGGTGCCAGTGGACAGACATGTTCCGACTTGCCGCTTGATTTGCGTCAATCGTCTGCCCTCGAGATTAACGTGTCGCGTACGTTAGTGACATCGATCACATCTGCGGTCTGACAAAGACGCGCGGAGTGCCCCGTCGCCAGTGATCGGACGCCGGGCCGGTCCCGGTTCCGGCCATGGGGCGTCCGGCACGTCTGCTCGTGGGGATTCGCCTACCGACACCTTGAGCCTGGTGAAGCGCGCGTTGGACGTTGGCGAATGGGAGCGGCACTGCGTTGCGGGGCTCTTGAGCGTGAGGCGCGACCTGAGGTGCAACTTCAGGTGCGACTTGAGGTGCGACGTGGGCGCCCTCTGCTATGGGGAAACCTGCTCCCCACTCGCGTCACCAATGTCCGTCGCTCCGTCGCTCACCCGTGGATCTCGCGGGGGAGGGCGTCCAAACGAAAGCGCGCGCTGCGCGGAATTGACTGCATACGTACCGCCGCGCCGTGCAGGCTTGGGCGGGGTTGAGCGTGGCGCGGTGTCAAGGCAGCGCACCTTCTGTTCGCGCTGCGGCGCTGCGCTTGAAACAGTCCGAGAACAAGCGCCTTTCGAGGCGGCGCGCGGCTGGAGCGGCCCGTCCGGATATCTGAAAGCCCCACCAATGAAAAACCGGCCACGAGGGCCGGTTTCAGTCGATCAACGATTCGATCAATGACCGCTCATTGCTTCGCGCCTCGGCGACGAGCGGCACCCACGGCGCACAGGGCGATCGCGGCCAGCGCGATGCTCGCAGGCTCGGGCACCTCCTGGGCATCCACGGAGCTGATCGTCAACGTGCCGTGTTGTTCGGTTCCGAACAGGACGGTCTCGAAGGTGCCGAACTGGGAAAACACGCCAGCGTCGAAGTAGAGTAGACCGTCGAGAACTCGTCCGGCCTGAAGCCCACCGTGTCGTATCCGGACATGGACAGGAAGCCTTGCGGGGAACCGCAGGTGCCCAGCGAGGTCGTGCACGAGTCAAGACTCGCCAGCGGGATGTAGTCCGGGGTGGAAATGAACGTCGGCACCGTGAAGCTGAACGCTCCTGTGCCAAACCCGCTGTACGAAGAATTGGCAGTGAAGCTGTAGACCACATCGGCGTTGGCGGATCCACCCGCCATCAACAACGCGGCACCGGCAAGGAAGCCGGCAAGTGCCTGTCCGAACGTGCGACTTTTTCTTTGCATGACGACTCTCCTTGGAAAATCATCAAGGCAGCATTTTTTGTGCCACTTTTCATGGAAACACAAAAAAACGATGGTCGATCAAAGGGGTTGGGCCGCATTTGCAATCCCTAACTTGACGAGAGGGGTCAACCCGGCGCGCTCACTGTAAAAAAACTCGACAGTGGGGGTGTGGCCTACCGAACAGACGCTGATGCAGCATCCTCGCCTTCGGCGACCCGGACATTCGCCGCTCCGGCCAGCGGACTCAGGGCCAGGGCGGCAATGCAGAAACAGGTGCGCAGTTTCATGCGTGGCGGACGATCTGCAAGCCGTCGCGCGGCCCATCGATCAGGCGCGCGGTCCGTCCGTCGGTCCGTTCGACGGTCTGTTCGTCGCTCCGTCCGTCGGCTGCGACCGCTGCGCCAGCAACCGCTTGCGCACCGCATGGATGTTGTTGCGCAGCGCGTAGAGCTCTTCGGCATACGACAGCGGCACGGCGATGCGGTGGGTGACGCGATCCAGTTCGTCCAGCTCGTCGAGCAAGGCTTCGCGCTCGCCGGTGCCGGTTTCCAGTTTGGCTTCCACTTCGCGCAGCCGTGCGTACCAGCGGAACACACGCGAGCGCACGCGGAAGGTGTAGAGCGGCGGCACCACGCGCGACAGCGGCAGCATGAGCACCAGCAGGCCGCCGACCACGAGCCACATGCGTTCCAGCAGATTGCCGGCCCAGAACGGCAGGTAGCGCGCCCAGGCGGGCGGCGTGCCGTTGATCGCGCGATCGCCTTCGGCGCTGACCGGCAGTTCGCTGGTGCGGGTGTTGGGGAAGTCGCGCGCGCCGTTGAACCAGCCGGCCCCGCTGTGCTGGCCCAGCGCCGCCTGCGCGAACAGCTGGCGCAGCGCGGGATGCGTCTGCTCGCGCGCGAGGAGCGCGGTGGTGGTGGCCAGCAGCGGCACGTCGTGCGGCGGCACGTCGGCCGCCAGGTCCACCACGCCGCGCGGCAGCGTCACGGTGGACAGGAAGGGCAGGTGGCGCGAATAGGCCTCGTTCTGCTCGAAGGCCATCAGCGCGACGGCCGGATCGCGCAGCAGCGCGCGGATCAGGCCGGCTTGCGGCGCCGAGATCAGCACCGCGGCGTCCAGCCGGCCCTCGCGCAGCGCCGCGCCGGCGGCGTCGGGCGCCAGATTCGACAACCGCAGATCGGCTGGTTTCAACTGGTTCAGCGCCAGCAGCTTCTCGACGATCTGCGGGACGCCGCTGCCGTCCTGGTCCACGTTGACGCGCAGGCCGCGCAGCTGGATCAGGCTCTGCAGTTCGCCGCTGCGCTGGCGGCGTGCGATGCCGAGATCGCGGCGATAGAAGATCCAGATCGGCTCATAGAACAGGCTGCCCAGCGAGACGATGCCGGACTCGGTATCGGCCGCCGGATCGGCCATGCCGCCGCGGACGAAGCCCACGTCGGCGGTGCCCGCGCGCAGATGGGAAAGATCGTCCTGCGCGCCTTCGCTGCCGATGAGCTGCACCTGGATGCCCTCGCGTGCCAGCGCTTTCGCGTAGCCCTCGCCGAAGCCGGCGTAGGCGCTGCCGGCCGGGCCGGTGGCCAGGCGCACCTGGCGCGGCGGCTGCGGATCCAGCCACCAGTAGGCCGCGATCAGCAGGCCGCCGCCGAGCAGCAACGGCGGCCACATGGAGACCACCAGGTCGCGGATCGTCTGCAGCAGCAGGCGCAGGTTGCGCGTGGCGCGCCATTGCTGGATGGGGGTCATGAGCGGATCGTGATGCCGAGGCGACGCATGGATTGGGTCTTTGCCGATGAAAGGATCGGCCCATCGTAGGCGAGGCCTGAGGGTCGGGCTGTTACGCCCGGTTCCGATGCGGAGCCGCCACCGGCCTCAAGGTGAGGTCGCAGCACGACCGCCTCGATCATGCCCGCCTTGCGCTTGAAAGTCTGCGTTCGCTGCGGTGCAGCCACGACAAGAGTCGAAACGTCTCTGTTTTGAAGCGGTGAAGGCAGTCTTCTATTTCAAGCCCGCAGCGCGAGCTCTAGACGTTGCGAGCGGTGGCACTCCGAGTTCCGCCCTGTCGTTGTCATTCACGGCAGTCTCGTCGACCAGATAGAGTTCCCATGTGCCGGTCGGCGACTTCGTGAACTGCGTGCCGTACCACTGCGGCTTCTTGAGCCGCATCAACAATCGATCCCATGCCGCCGCGCTGAGCCACCTGCAGCGCTGCTCATCGGGGCCCAATGCCCTCGATGTCGTCGCGAGCGAGTAGGCGAGGCGAATGTCATCGACGGTGTCCCCATGCTGGAAGATCAAGGCCGCATTGCAATAATCCTCTGCGCTTCGAACCATTCCCTGCTTCAAGAGCTCAAGGACCTGGGATCGTCGCGCGGCGTCCTCCACCGACACTTTCGACCAATCGATCTCCTTCATCGCACCAGATCGCGCTGACTGATCGTCGGCGGTGAGTTTCGCAAGTGTCGGATTGGATGGCGTCGGCTGAGCAAATGCCGCCGCTGACAGCACGGCTGCGAAGACTGTTGGCATCAACTTGCGCATGATTGACCGGTTGGTGTTGTGGTGACTGTCTGCACCCTGCTCGGTATGCCAGGGATACGTCCTCAGCGCTGCATGATCACCGATTCGCGGTCGGCAACAACCCTTCGAGGTCCACACTCTAGCGTCCGCTTCCGCTGCGTTGCCGCCGCTGCCCCTTATCGACAAGCCTCCAGGCAAAATCCAACTCAACGTGGCGACCCGGGCGTCGAGCCAGCCGGGACGCCCATCTTGAGGAATGGAGCAGCATCAATGGCACTGACCAAGAAGGGCGAGTTCTGGTACGGGACGACCTCAGGCGATACCCAAGCCGAACTGCGCAGTTACAGCGTTGCGAATCGCCATGAGGCCACCAGGTTTGCCGCGTCGACATGCGATTGCGGATCCAAGACCTTCGCGCTGCAGTCCGATGAAGAAGCCGGCGTGGCCATCCGCACCTGCACCGACTGCGGGCAGGAACACCTGATGGGCGACAGCGCCGACTACCTTGAAGAAGCCGCGCCCGAGGCGCACGAGTGCGTGTGCGAGAACGAGGTGTTCGAGCTGATGTCCGGCGTCTCCGTGTACCCAGGCACCCACGATGTCCGCTGGTACTACATCGCTTGCCATTGCGTGGAATGCAATCTGGTCGGGGTCTTCGCGGACTGGAAGTGCGAAGCGGGCGACGCGGCGGCTTTCCTCGCCAAGGTCTGAGCAGGACGTCATCGACGGACGTGGCTTCATCGATGACCGCCGCCGCCGCGAAGCCGTCGTTCAGAACTTGAAGTTGCCGTCGGACCGGGCCTGAGAGCCGCTCGCGCAGCTCGTGAACTCGCGGTTGCCGCTGCTGGTGGACTGGTTGCTCTCCCAGACGGCGGCCGAGCCGTTCCACTTCACGTACTTGTACTGGACGGCCGTGCCGGCGGGCAGGCTGACGGTCCCCGTCCATGGCACGTTGGCGCCCGAGCCCTGGATCGTCAGGGTGAAGCCGGATCCCGGCGCCCAGGCGCCCAGTCCGGTCACGTTGCCCACCACGCGCAGGTTCTGGCCGACCACCGTGCTGGCATTGGCGATCGTGAACGTCACGGCGCAACTGCCGGTGCCGCCGCCGCTGACCTTCTGTCCGGTGTGGATCGCTACTGCGGGCGTGCTGCCGCTGGTGTTGGCGGGCACCGTGAAGCTGGCGTTGCCGCCGGCGTCCACGGTCACGGTGTCGGCCGTGCAGCCGGTGCCGGCCGCATTTTTGGTGCCGTTGATGACGTTGCAGTAGGTGCCGGCGGCCAGGCCGGTGGCGAAGCTGCGGGTCCAGGCGCTGCCGCTGTTGTTCAGTGCGACGAAGCCGGCGCTGCCGCGGCTGAAGGCGATCTGGTTGCCGTTGTCGCCGACGATCCAGTTCTGCTGCGCCTGGCCGATGCTCGCATTGCGGAAGGCCACCATGTTGGCCAGCGGCGTCCAGCGGTGCGCGAAGTCCCAGGTCACGTTGATCTGCGGCACGCCGCCGCTGTAGGGGCTGGCCGTGGGGCGGTCGGCGTCGGTGTTGCTGAACTTGAAGCCGGAGTACAGCTGCGCCTCCGCATACCCCTGGGCGAGCATGAAGATGTTGGCCAGCGTGTAGCGCTGGTTGGCGGCGTCGTTGTTGCTCGCGTTGTTGATGTTCAGCGAACTGCCGTTGCGCTCGGTGTCCCAGTTGGTGACGAAGACCGTGGCGTTCTGCGGCTGGAGGAAGCCCCAGCTGCCGCCCCAGTTGCCCCACGTGCCCATGATCCCGGGGATGCTGGACAGGGTGTTGCCGTTGTTGCCCCGGAACACGTCGCGCATCGCGTATGGGAACTGGAACTCGTTGATCGTGCCGATGGGGAGGTAGCTGGGCCGGTCCACCTCGCCGTCGTTGATGATCTCCTGCGTGATCCAGATGTCCTCGCCCTGCAGCGTCTTGGGGTAGGTCGCCTTCACGGCGCTCATGATGGAAGTCCACGCACCGGCCGGCATGTGCTTGGCCGCGTCGATGCGGAAGCCGTCGATGCCCATGGCCAGCAGGGCCTTCAGGTAGTTGGCGATCTGGCCCTGCACGTAGCTGCTCTCGGTCGCCAGGTCGGGCAGGCCGCCGAGACGGCAGTTCTGGACGTTGCTGCGGCCCGACGGCGAGTTGTAGTCGGCGTCGTTGATGTTGCAGTTGGCGTGGAAGTCGTTGGCGCTGAAGAAGGGGTAGCTCAGCGTCGCGGCGTTCCAGGTCGAGCCGTCGGTGGCCGTGCCGCTGCCGTCGGCCATCTGGTTGACGACGATGTCGGCATAGACCCGCACGCCGGCCGCGTGGCAGGCGTTGACCATGCTCTGCAGCTGCGCGGGCGTGCCCATGCGGCTGGTGAGGTTGGTGTAGTTGACGGGCTGGTACACGCCCCACCAGCCGTTGGCGTTCTTGGACGCGCCGGGCGGCGAGATCTGCACGCCGCCGAAGCCTTTGGGCCCCAGCCATTGCGTGCATTCGGTGGCGATGTCGGGCCAGGCCCACTCGAACATCTGCACCGACGTCGAGTTCGGATTGAGGGCCTGCGCGGCACTGCCGAAGGTGGCGAGGGCGACGCCGGCGACGGCCGTCAGGGCGTAGGCGAGCCGGCGGCTCGAGAAAGGCAACTGGGGCATGTCGGTCTCCATTGTTGATCGACCGCCGCCCTCGTCGCGGGGCGGCTGGTGTCGGCCAATCGACTGCATGCCATGGCCGCCTCTCCCCATCGGAGAGGTGCGGTGACTCTAAGCCGGTGTCTGCCAAAATTGCGTAGGAAAACTACCAAGTCGCGCCGATTGCCTATAGATAATGCGCCAATGATTTGTTTTTGATTGTAGTTTCGCTACTGATCAAGAGCGATGGCGCTAGCGCATGAGCGCCTTGGCAATTTGCCCCAGCGTCCTCAGCGCGCCCTCGACCTGCGCGTTGTCGGGATGGCCGAAGTTGAGCCGGAGGTGGTGCGTGAAACGGCGATCGGCCGAGAACAGATGCCCCGGCGCGATGCTGATGTCATGAGACAGCGCGACCCGGTGCAGTTCCAGCGCGTCGATCTGGTCGGGCAACTCGACCCACACGCAATAGCCGCCCTCCGGCTGCGTGACGCGCGTCCCTTCAGGAAAGCACTTGGCCATGGTTCTCAGCATGGCTTGGCGATTCGTGACCAGCGCCTGCCGGAGCTGTCGCAGGTGCCGGTCGTAGCCGCCGCGCTGGAGGTACTCGCTCAAGCCCTCCTGCATCGGCACCGGGGTGGCCAGCGAACTCATGAGCTTGCGGCGGCTGACGTCCCGCGCGAACCGGCCCGCTGCTGCCCAGCCGACGCGGAACCCCGGCGCCAGCGACTTCGAGAACGAACTGCAATGCAGCACCAGGCCGGCCTTGTCCCAGGCCTTGGCGGGGCGCGGGCGTGAACCGAAATACAGCTCGCCGTAGACGTCGTCCTCGATGAGCGGGATCCCGCGCCCGGTGAGCAGCGCCACCATCGCCGCCTTCGCGGCATCGGGCATCAGGCTGCCCAGCGGATTCTGGAAGTTCGGCATCAGCCAGCACGCCTTGACGGGATGGCGTTCGACGACGGCCGCCAGCGCCGCCACGTCGACGCCGGTGCGCGCATGGGTCGCCACCTCCACCGCCTTCAGTCCGCGGCGCTCCAGCGCCTGCAAGGCGCCATAGAAGGTCGGCGACTCGATGGCGACGAGGTCGCCCGGCTGCGTCACCGCCTCCAGGCACAGGTTCAAGGCCTCCATCGCGCCGGTGGTCACGACGATCTCGTCCGCGTCGACCTTGCACCCGGCGCCCAGGTAGCGCAGGCCGATCTGGCGCCGCAGTTCGGCGCTGCCCGGCGACAGGTCCTCGACCGTGCGCCACGGGTCCATGACGCGCGCCGCCTTGCCCAGTGCCAGCGCCAGCTTGTCCAGCGGATACAGCGTCGGGCTCGGGAACGCCGAGCCCAGCGGCACCACGGCCCGTTTGCGCGACAGGCCGAGCACCTGGAACACCAGCTCCGACACCTCGACGCTGCGCTCTTCGGTGAGCGGGTCCGACGCGTGGGGTTCGGGGTGCTGCGGCATCGCCGCCTGGCTGACGAAGTAGCCGGACCGCGGCCGCGCCTCGATCAGGCCGCGAGCCTCCAGCAGGTAGTAGGCCTCGAAGACGGTGGAGGGGCTGACGCCGCAGTCCTTGCTCGCTTCGCGGACCGAGGGCAGGCGGTCGCCGGGGCGCAACTGCCCTGCGGCGATGGAGGCCGCCAGGTCATCGGCAAGGACTTCGTAGCGCTTCATGAGCGAGGATGCTGATATGGCCCGTTGCGTGGAACGGTTGCACTGTATCGGCTGCGACCGGCTCACTGTGCGCGCCTTCCCAGGCGCCCATCTGATCCGGTGTTTTTACAGGAATCTGACTCTGTACTTTCCGCACCGCCCGGCGCACAGTCACGGCATGGAATGGGTTCCGACAGTCTTCATCGCCTTCAAGGCCAGCGTGCTGTGCATCGGCATGTACTTCGCGATCAAGTGGCACTACGACCAGGGGAGGAAGAAGGGCACGGAGACGCAGCGCGCGATGCTTCGCATGGGAGCGAAACTGGTCGGGCTCTTCCTGGTGCTGGTCGCCGTCCTGCTGGTCCTGACCTTCAAGATCGGCACGTGGCTGGGGCTGGACCTGACCTCCTCGTGAGGACAGGCCGCCCGGCAAGCCGGTGAGGACGAAGGCGGCTCAGCGCTGCATCAGCGCCGCACCTTCCCATCCTCCGTCAGGATGGTCATGTCCACGTAGCGCGAGCCGGCGTGCTTCTGTCCCGAGAAGCTGAGGTAGAAGCCGCCCAGGTCGAGCTGGCTCTGCGCTTCCAGGCCGTTGATGATGTTGGCCGGCGTCGGGTCGTTGCCGGCGCGCTTGAGGCCTTCCACCATGGTCTTCGCGGCAATGAAGCCCTCCATGCCGGTGTAGCTCGGATCCAGCTTGGCCGCCTTCACCCGTTGCAGGTATTCGCCGGCGATCGGCGTCAGGCCCGAGAACGGGAAGGGCACGACCTGCGACACGACCACGCCGCGCGCGTCCTTGCCCAGTTCCGACGCCAGCGCCTGCGCGCCGACGAACGAGAAGTTGTAGAAGTTGCCCAGGAAACCGGTCTTGCGCGCGCCGCGGATGAAGGCCGCGCAGGACTTGTAGGCCGCCACCTGCACGATGCACTCGGGCCGGCCCGCCATCACGGCCGTCACCGATGCCGCCACGTCCACGGAATTGCGCTCCACCGTGCCCTGCGACACCGGGGCCAGGTTGTGCTGCTTGAGCGCCGCGGTCACCGCCGCCAGACCGGCCTGGCCGTAGGCGTCGTTCTGGAAGAACACCGCCACGCGCGTGATGCCCACCGAGGTGATCTGCTTGACGATCTCCGCCGCCTCGTCGTTGTAGGACGCGCGGACGTGGAACAGGAAACGGTTGAACGGCGCGCGCAGCGCCTCGGCACCGGTGAAGGGCGCCACCAGCGGGATCTTGGCCGCCGTCAGCAGCGGCACCGCCGCCAGCGTCGTGGGCGTGCCCACGTAGCCGAACAGCGCGTTGACGCCGTCCTCGATCAGGCGGCGCGTGTTGGCCGCGCAACGCTCCGGCTCATAGCCGTCGTCCAGGCTGCGCAGCTCGATGCGCTTGCCGTTCACGCCGCCGCGCTGGTTGACCTGGTCGAAGATCAGCATCGCGCCTTCCTTGAACTGCTCGCCCAGTTCCTTCGCCGGGCCGCTGAAAGGCGCGGACTGGCCCAGCAGGATGCGCGAGTTGTCGGCGAAGACAGGCAGGCTGCCGGCGCCCGCGAGGGCGGCGAAGTTCTGGAGCAGGTGGCGGCGGTTCATGGCGGGATGACGTCCTGGCACTTCTGGAAAACCCGCGATCTTCCCCGAAGCCGGTGACCAGACGTGTATGCAGTAGCCACATTGCCCGCTTATCCGTATTGACCGTGGACAACTTCACAGCGCTTTCACATTGAAACACGAACCCCGAGGGACAAGGGCTGATCAGCGCATCACCTTCCCGTCGTCCGTCAGGATGGTCATGTCCACGTAGCGGGACCCGGCGTGGCGCTGGTTGGAGAAGCTGATGAAGAACCCGCCCAGGTCGAGCTGGTTCTGCGACTCCAGGCCGCTGACGATGCTCGCCGAGGTTGGCTCGCTGCCCGCGCGGCGCAGGCCTTCCACCATCGTCCTCGCGGCGATGAAGCCCTCCATGCCGGTGTAGCTCACCTCCGCCTTCGCGGCCTTGGCGTGCTGGAGGTAGTCCCCCGCCAGCGGCGTCAGCCCGTGGAAGGGGAAGGGCACGACCTGCGACACCACCACGCCGCCGGCGTCCTTGTGCAGGTCGGTCGCCAGCGCCTGCGAGTCCACGAACGAGAAGCTGTAGAACGCGCCCCGGTAGCCGGTCCGGCGCGCCCCGCGGATGAAGGCCGCGCAGGACTTGTGCGCCGCCATCTGCACGATGCAGTCGGGCTTGCCCGCCATGACCGCGTGCAGCGGCGCGATGATGTTGTCGGAGTGGCGCTCCACCATGCCCTGCGACACCGGGGTCAGGTCGTGCTGCCGGAGCGCCGAGGTCAGGGCCGACAGGTCCGCCTGCCCGTAGTCGTCGTTCTGGAAGAACACCGCCACGCGCCGCGTGCCGACCGAGACGATCTGCTTGGCGATCTCCGCCGCCTCGTCGTTGTACGACGCGCGGATGTGGAAGAGGTAGCGGTTGAAGGGCGCGTGCAGCGCGTCCGCGCCGGTGAGCGGCGCCACCAGCGGAACCTTCGCCGCCGTCAGCACCGGCACCGCCGCCAGCGTCGTGCGCGTGCCGACGTAACCGAACAGCGCCTGCGCGCCGTCCTCGATCAGGCGCCTCGTGTTGGCCGCGCAGCGCTCCGGGTCGTCGCCGTCGTCCAGGCTGCGCAGCTCGATGTGCCGCCCGTGCACGCCGCCGCGCTGGTTGACGGCGTCGAAGACCAGCATCGCGCCGGCCTTGAACTGGTCGCCCAGGTCCTGCGACGGGCCGCTGAAGGGCGCGGACTGCCCCAGCACGATGCGGGGCACCTCGCCGAAGGCGGACAGGCTGCGCGCCCCCGTGAGGGCGGCGACGCTCTGGAGCAGATGACGCCGGTTCATGAGGGTCCCCTCCGTCGTTGACCTCGGCCAGGACTACTTTAGGATGTACGGCAAGACGGTTTCAAGGACTGTTCTTGATGAAATCTTGATACCGCCGCTCCGAGCTTCTACGGCCCCTTGAGGCCGCCGTTCCTAGAGTCCATCCATCCCATCCCGCCCTCAATCGAGAGGGCATGGGACCGTAAAAAAATGGATGCACTCTTTCTCGGATTGAGCGTCGTGCTGTTCCTCGTGGCGGTGGGCCTGGCCGTGGCCAGCCATCGCCTGGAGGCCAAGCCATGAGCACGCTCTACTGGCTGACCGGACTGATCTCCGCCGGTCTGTTCGTCTATCTCCTGGTCGCCCTCTGGCGGGCGGAGGAGTTCTGACATGACGAACCTCGCCTGGGCCAACCTGGCCCTCTACCTCGTCGTCACGCTGCTGCTGGCCTGGCCCCTCGCGCGCTGGATCACGGCGCTCGCCAAGGGGCAGATGCCCGGATGGATCGCCGCGATCGAGCGACCGATCTTCCGCCTCGCCGGCGTCAAACCGGAAGAAGGCATGGGCTGGAAGCAGTACGCGGTCGCGCTGCTGATCTTCAACTTCATCGGCGTCCTCGCCGTCTACGCGCTGCAGCGCCTGCAGGGCGAGCTGCCGCTCAACCCGCAGGGCATGGGCGCGGTCACGCCCGACTCGGCGTTCAACACCGCCATCAGCTTCGTCGCCAACACCAACTGGCAGGGCTACGGCGGCGAGTCGACGATGAGCTACCTCACCCAGATGCTCGCGCTGACGGTGCAGAACTTCCTGTCCGCCGCCACCGGCATCGCCGTCGTGTTCGCGCTGATCCGCGGTTTCGCGAGCAAGCTCAGCGGCCACGTCGGCAACTTCTGGGCCGACGTGACCCGCTGCACGCTGTGGCTGCTGCTGCCGCTGTCCCTCGTGCTGGCGGTGATCTTCGTCCAGCAGGGCGTGATCCAGAACTTCGACGGCTACAAGACCGTGCAGACCGTCGAAGCGCAGGACTACCAGACGCCCAGGCTCGGCGCCGACGGCCAGCCGCTGAAGGACGCCAAGGGCGAGCCGGTGATGGAGAACCAGCGCTCGCAGGAGCAGTCGCTCGCGATGGGCCCGGTCGCGTCGCAGGAAGCCATCAAGATGCTGGGCACCAACGGCGGCGGCTTCTTCAACGCCAACTCCGCGCATCCGTACGAGAACCCGACCCCGTTCACCAACCTGCTGCAGATCGTCGCGATCTTCGTGATCCCGGCCGCGCTGTGCCTGAGCTTCGGGCAACTGGTGGGCGACCGCCGCCAGGGCGCGGCGATCCTGGCCGCGATGAGCACGCTGTTCATCGTCGGCGTGCTGATCGCCACGCCCGCCGAGCAGGCCGGCAATCCGCTGGTCGCCGCGCAGGGCGTCGACATCCAGGCCACCGGGCTGCAGGCCGGCGGCAACATGGAAGGCAAGGAGACGCGCTTCGGCATCAGCGCCAGCTCGCTCTTTGCCGTCGTGACCACCGCCGCCTCCTGCGGCGCGGTCAACGCCATGCACGACAGCTTCACCCCGATCGGCGGCGCCGTGCCGCTGGTGATGATGCAGCTGGGCGAGGTGGTCTTCGGCGGCGTCGGCACCGGCCTGTACGGCATGCTGATCTTCGCGATCCTGGCCGTCTTCATCGCCGGCCTGATGATCGGCCGCACGCCCGAGTACCTCGGCAAGAAGATCGAGCCCTTCGAGATGAAGATGAGCGCCGTGGCCATCCTCGTCACGCCGATCGTCGTGCTGGCGGGCACCGCCATCGCGGTCCTGGCCGACGCGGGCAAGGCCGGCGTCGCCAACCCCGGCGTGCACGGCTTCAGCGAGATCCTCTACGCCTTCACCTCGGCGGCCAACAACAACGGCAGCGCCTTCGCCGGGCTGTCCGCCAACACGCCGTTCTACAACACGCTGCTCGGCATCGCGATGTGGCTCGGCCGCTTCCTGGTGATCGTCCCCGTGCTGGCGATCGCCGGCAGCCTGGCCGCCAAGAAGCGCATCCCCGTCGGCGACGGCACCCTGCCCACTCACGGCCCGCTGTTCGTCGTCCTGCTCATCGGCACCGTCCTCCTGGTCGGCCTGCTGAACTACGTGCCCGCGCTCGCGCTGGGTCCCGTCGTCGAGCACCTGATGCTCTGGAAGTGACCCTTCGGAGCCCATCATGACCAATCAACTCAAGACCCTCCATACCTCCGTGCCGGCCTCGGCCCGCACCGAGGTCCCAGTCGGCGCCAAGGTCTCCGGATCCGGCCCGCAAGGTCCTCAAGGTCCGTCCAGCCCGTCCGGTCCGCAGGGACAGGACCCGCAGCCCCCGCGCGCCAACGCGAAGACCGGCATGTGGGACCCGGCGCTGGTGAAGCCGGCGATCCGCGATTCCTTCATCAAGCTCGCGCCGGCGACCCAACTGCGCAACCCGGTGATGTTCGTCGTCTACGCCGGCAGCATCCTGACCACTGGCCTGTGGCTGGCGAGCTTCGCCCGGCCCGAGCTGGCCGGTGCCGAAGGCCCCGGCTTCATGCTCGCCATCGCGCTGTGGCTGTGGTTCACCGTGCTGTTCGCCAACTTCGCCGAGGCGCTGGCCGAAGGCCGTTCCAAGGCGCAGGCCGCCTCGCTGCGCGGCCTCAAGAGCAAGACCTGGGCGAAGAAGCTGGAGACCCCGCGTCACGGCTCGTCGTGGCACCCGGTCGCTTCGGAAGAACTGCGCAAGGGCCACGTCGTGCTGGTCGAGGCCGGCGACCTGGTGCCGCTGGACGGCGAAGTCATCGAAGGCGTGGCCTCGGTCGACGAGAGCGCCATCACCGGCGAGTCCGCGCCGGTGATCCGCGAATCCGGCGGCGACTTCTCGGCCGTCACCGGCGGCACGCGCGTGCTGTCGGACTGGGTCGTCGTGCGCATCGCCGTCAACCCGGGCGAGGCCTTCCTCGACCGCATGATCGCGATGGTCGAGAGCGCCAAGCGCCAGAAGACGCCCAACGAGATCGCGCTGACCATCCTGCTGGTCGCGCTGACGCTGGTGTTCCTGGTCGTCACCGTGACGCTGCTGCCGTACTCGCTGTTCGCGGTCGAGGCGGCCGGCGCCGGCACGGTGGTGTCCATCACCGCGCTGGTGTCGCTGCTGGTGTGCCTGATCCCGACCACCATAGGCGGCCTGCTGTCGGCCATCGGCGTGGCCGGCATGAGCCGGCTGATGCAGGCCAACGTGATCGCGACTTCCGGCCGCGCGGTGGAAGCCGCCGGCGACGTCGACGTGCTGATGCTCGACAAGACCGGCACCATCACGCTGGGCAACCGACAGGCCAGCGCCTTCCTGCCCGCGCCGACCATCCAGGAACAGGCGTTCGCGGATGCCGCGCAGCTCGCCTCGCTGGCCGACGAGACACCGGAAGGCCGCTCCATCGTCGTGCTGGCCAAGCAGCGCTTCAACCTGCGCGAGCGGGAACTGGCGACGCTGCAGGCGCACTTCGTGCCGTTCACCGCGCAGACGCGCATGAGCGGCGTCGACTTCGGCGGCGACGCGGAACGCGGCGAAGCACCGAAGCGCCAGCTGCGCAAGGGCGCGGTGGCGGCGATCCGTGCCTTCGTCGAGTTGCACGGCGGACAGATGCCGGCGCAGGTCACCGCGGTGGCCGAGGAAGTCGCGCGCCGCGGTTCCACGCCGCTGGTCGTGGCCGACCTCCACGACGGCCAGGCCCGCGTGCTGGGCGTGGTCGAGCTCAAGGACATCGTCAAGGGCGGCATCAAGGAGCGCTTCGCGCAACTGCGCAGGATGGGCATCCGCACGGTGATGATCACCGGCGACAACCGCCTCACCGCGGCGGCGATCGCGGCGGAGGCGGGCGTCGACGACTTCCTCGCCGAAGCGACGCCCGAAGCCAAGCTCAAGCTGATCCGCGACTACCAGGCCGAAGGCCGCCTGGTCGCGATGACCGGCGACGGCACCAACGACGCCCCCGCGCTGGCCCAGGCCGACGTGGCGGTGGCGATGGCCAGCGGCACGCAGGCCGCGAAGGAGGCCGGCAACATGGTCGACCTCGACTCGAATCCGACCAAGCTGCTGGAAATCGTCGAGACCGGCAAGCAGCTGCTGATGACGCGCGGCTCGCTGACGACCTTCTCCATCGCCAACGACGTGGCGAAGTACTTCGCCATCATCCCGGCGATGTTCCTGGGCGTGTACCCGCAGCTGGCCGCGCTCAACGTGATGGGCCTGCACAGCCCGTCGTCCGCCATCCTGTCGGCGGTCATCTTCAACGCGCTGATCATCGTCGCGCTCATCCCGCTGGCGCTCAAGGGCGTCGCCTACCGGCCCATCGGGGCGGCCGCACTGCTGCGCCGCAACCTGTGGATCTACGGCCTGGGCGGCCTGATCGTGCCGTTCGTCGGCATCAAGGCGATCGACCTGCTGCTGGTCGCGCTCCACCTCGTGTGACGCGGAGGACTTCATCATGACAAGCACTCAATCCCCCTCGTCGTCGAGCGCTCCGTCGAGCGCTGCGTCGACCGCCCTTTCACCGCTGCGCATGCTGCGCCCCGCGCTCGTCGGCTTCGTGCTGCTGAGCGCCGTCACCGGGTTGCTGTATCCGGCGCTGGTGACCGGCGTCGCGAAGACGATGTTCCCGTTCCAGGCCGAGGGCAGTCTCATCCTGCACGACGGCAAGGTGGTCGGCTCCGAGCTGATCGGCCAGGGCTTCTCGTCGCCGCGCTACTTCTGGGGCCGGCCGTCAGCCACCGGTCCGATGGCCAACAACGCCGCCGGATCGAGCGGCTCCAACCAGGGGCCGACCAACCCCGCGCTGGTCGACGCCGTGAAGGGCCGCATCGAAGCGCTCAAGGCCGCCGATCCGGGCAACACCGCGCCGGTGCCGGTCGACCTCGTGAGCGCCTCCGCCAGCGGTCTGGATCCGCACATCAGCATGGCCGCGGCGCGTTACCAGACGGCCCGCGTGGCCCGCGAACGCGGCCTCCCGGTCGAGGCCGTCCAGCGCCTCATCCAGGCCAACACCGAGGCGCGCGATCTTGCCGTCCTCGGCGAGCCGCGCGTCAACGTGCTCAAGCTCAACCTGGCCCTGGACAAGGTGTCGGGACGCAAGGCGGAGGTGCCGCCGGCCGCGTCGGCCTCCGCGCCGACCGCATAAACAGAACGACAAACCCAACTCAAGCAGTTCACGCAGTTCATGAAAACCCGTCTTCTCTCGCTGTTCCTGATCTCCTCCTGCTTCCTGCACGCCGCCGCGCGCGCAGAGGGCGAAGCCGCCGCCGCGGCGCCCGCGCCGACGCCCGAGCACAGCTTCACCGGCAACGTGGCGTTCGTCAGCGACTACCGCTTCCGCGGCATCAGCCAGACCTGGAAGCGCCCCGCCGTGCAGGCCGGCTTCGACTACAGCCACAGCAGCGGCCTGTACCTGGGCACCTGGGCGTCCAACGTCTCGGGCAACAGCTACAACAACGGCGCCGGCATGGAGTGGGACCTCTACGGCGGCTACAAGCTGCCGGTGACCGACGCCGTCACCCTGGACGTCGGCGCGCTGGCCTACGTCTATCCCGGTGCGCGCCTGAACGCGGCGCCCGGCCAGCCGACGTCGAACAAGTACGACAACGTCGACCTCTACGCCGCCGTCACGGCGGGTGCGTTCTCGGCCAAGCTGTCGGTCGCCGCGACCGACTACTTCGGCCTGGACGGCGAGACCGCCGGCTACGCCTACTTCAACGCGCTGCCGGCCAGGGGCTCGTCCAAGGGCACGTCCTACCTGGACCTGAACTACGGCTTCGAGCTGGGGCAGGGCTTCAACGCCGGCGTGCACCTCGGCCACCTGTGGGTGCGCAAGTACGGCGACCTGTCCTACACCGACTGGAAGCTGTCCGTGACGAAGGAGATGAAGCAGCTCGGCGGTCTGACGCTGGGGCTGGCCGTTGTCGGCACCGACGCTGACAAGGCGCTGTACCAGGCTGGCGATTCCGCTGCGGCGCGTGCGAAGCGTCTCGGCGACACCGGCGTGGTGCTGAGCGTGTCCAAGACCTTCTGATCCATCGAGATCATCGAGGCGACCGCCCCCGGGGGAGCCACGCGCTCCCCGATGTCCGTTCCGAAGCGACAATTCCCCGATGCCGAGTTCGTCCGACGAAAGACCTGACCCCGACAACCTGCTGGCGCAGATCCGCCAGCAGGAGGCGGCACAGTCGCGCGGCCGGCTGCGCATCTACTTCGGCGCGTCGGCCGGCGTGGGCAAGACCTTCGCGATGCTGCAGGCGGCGCGCCATCTGGCCGACCAGGGCCGCGCGCCGCTGATCGGTGTCGTCGAGACGCACGGCCGCGCCGACACGGCCGCGCTGCTCGGCGGGCCGCCGCCGCTGCCCCGACTGCCGATGCGCCAGGTCGACCACCGCGGCCGCGCGCTGCCGGAGTTCGACCTCGACGGCGCGCTGGCGCGCCTGAAGGATCAACCCGACGCGCTGATCCTGGTCGACGAACTGGCGCATTCCAACGTCGCCGGCTCGCGGCATCCGAAGCGCTGGCAGGACGTCGAGGAGCTGCTGGCCAACGGCATCAGCGTCTACACGACGGTCAACGTCCAGCACCTGGAGAGCCTGAACGACGTCGTCGGCGGCATCACCGGCGTGCGCGTCCAGGAGACGCTGCCCGACACCTTCTTCGACCGCGCGGACGAGGTCGTGCTGGTCGACACACCGGCCGACGAACTGCTCGCGCGCCTGAAGGCCGGCAAGGTCTACCAGGGCGCGCAGGCCGAGCGCGCCGGCCAGCATTTCTTCCGCAAGGGCAACCTGATGGCGCTGCGCGAGCTTGCGCTGCGCCGCACCGCCGACCGCGTCGAGGACGACGTGCAGGCCTGGCGCAGCAACGAGCGCATCGCGCCGGTGTGGAAGACCGAGGCCGCGATCCTGTGCGCGATCGGGGCGGGCGACGAGGCCGAATCCATCGTGCGCAGCGCCGCGCAGCTCGCGCAGCAGCTGGCGGTGAGCTGGCATGCGGTGCACGTCGAGACGCCGGCCTTGCACCGGCAAGCCGACGCGCGCCGCGAGCGCACCTTGCGCGTGGTGCGGCTGGCGCAGGACCTCGGCGCGACGACGGCCGTGCTGGCCGCGCAGGATCCCGCGCAGGCGCTGGCGGACTACGCGCGCCAGCACAACCTGTCCAAGCTGCTGATGGGGCGGGGGGCGCCGCCCTCGTCCTCGACGCGGCTGGCGCTGCGGCGCTGGGGCAGCCGCGACCTCGCGGCGCATCTGGGCCGCGCGGCGCCGGAGCTGGACCTGATCCAGGTCGGCGCCTCGGCGACGCAGCGCAGCAGCGAGGACGACCCGGTGCCGACCTTCGGCGCCGCGCCGCGGCGATACGGCTGGGCGACGCTGGCCTGCGTCGCCGTCGCGGTGGCCTGCTGGCCGCTGTCGCACCGCATCGCCAACGACAACATCGTCATGCTGTTCCTGCTCGGCGTGATGGGCGTCGCGCTGCGCTGGGGGCGCGGACCTGCGGTGCTGGCGAGTTTCCTCAGCGTCGCGCTGTTCGACTTCCTCTTCGTCGCGCCCCAGCTGAGCCTGGCGGTCAGCGACGTGCAGTACCTGATCACCTTCGTCGTGATGCTGGCGGTGGGATTGATCACCGGGCAGCTGACCGCGGGGCTGCGTTACGAAGCGAGGGTGTCGTCGGAGCGCGAGGCGAGGGCGCGCGGGCTCTTCGAGCTCACCCGCGAACTGGCCGGCGCGCTGCAGACCGAGCAGGTGATCGCGACGGCGGAACAGCAGCTCGCGCAGCAGTTCGGCGGACGCGCGCTGCTGCATGTGCTCGACGACGACGACCGGCTGCAGCCCTCGCCGACGGAGCAGACCCTGGCGGCCGCCGACCGCCCCGATGCCGGCACGGCGCGCTGGGCGCTCGATCACGAGCAGGCCGCCGGCCTGGGCACCGACACGCTGCCCGGCAGCCACTGGTTCTACCTGCCGCTGCGCGCGCCCATGCGCACGCGCGGCGTGCTGGCGCTGCGGCCGGGCGACCCGCAGACCTTGATGCTGCCGGAGCGCCGCGCGCAGCTGGACACCGCCGCGCGCATCGCGGGGCAGGCGCTGGAGCGGGTGCATTACGTCGAGGTCGCGCAGCAGGCGCTGCTGCAGATCGAGTCGGAACGGCTGCGCAACTCGCTGCTGTCGGCGCTGTCGCACGACCTGCGCACGCCGCTGGCCGCGCTGCAGGGTCTTGCAGAGACGCTCTCCGACCGGTTGAGCTCAAGCGCTGCCGATTCCGGCACCCTCGATGCCGGCGCCGCCGACACCGCGTCGGCGATCCGCCAGCAGTCGCTGCGCATCAATGCGATGGTGCACAACCTGCTGGACATGGCGCGGCTGCAGAGCGGCGCGCTCAAGCTCAACCGGCAGTGGCAGCCGGTGGACGAGGTGATCGGCAGCAGCCTGCAGTTGATGGGCCCGGCGCTGTCGCGACATCGCGTGGTGCTGGACGTGCCGGCGACGCTGCCGCTGGTGGAGCTGGATGCGGTGCTGATCGAGCGCGTGCTCGCCAACCTGCTGGAGAACGCCGCGAAGTACACACCGGCCGGAAGCGAGATCCGCGTGATCGCGCGCGCGCAAGGCGAAGAGATGCGTCTCAGCGTCGAGGACAACGGTCCGGGCCTGCCGCCCGGTCGCGAGGAGGCGCTGTTCGAGAAGTTCACGCGCGGCCACGCCGAGTCGCCCCTGCCCGGCGTGGGTCTGGGTCTGGCGATCTGCCGTGCCATCATGCAGGCCCACGGCGGCCGCATCTGGGCCGAGCGCGCGACGCCGCAGGGCGGGGCGCGATTCAGCCTGGCGCTGCCGCTGGGCGAGCCGCCGGCGCTGCCGGCCTTCGAGGAAGACGGGGAACACCGACCGTGAGCGAGCTGCAGCAAACCGTGACCCCCGTGGCGCTGATCGTCGAGGACGAACCCAACATCCGCCGCTTCGTGCGCCTGGCCCTGGAGGGCGAGGGCTGGTCCGTGCACGAGACCGGCACGCTGCGCCAGGGCCTGATCGACGCGGGGACGCGCCGCCCGGACCTGGTGATCCTGGACCTGGGTCTGCCCGACGGCGACGGCCAGGACTTCCTGCGCGATCTGCGCGCGTGGTCCGCGGTGCCGGTGATCGTGCTGTCGGCGCGCGGTGCCGAGGACGACAAGATCGAGGCCCTGGACCGCGGCGCCGACGACTACCTGAGCAAGCCCTTCGGTGTCGGCGAGCTGCTGGCGCGCGTGCGCGTGGCGCTGCGGCGCCACCAGTCGCGATCCAGCGAACAGCAGGACCCGGTGTTCCGCTTCGGCGAGGTCGAGGTCGACCTGGCCGCGCGCCGCGTGCGACGCGCCGGCGAGGACGTGCATCTCACGCCGATCGAGTACCGGCTGCTCAGCCACCTGATCGGCAACGCGGGCAAGGTGCTGACGCACCGCCAGCTGCTCAAGGCGGTGTGGGGCCCGTCGCAGGTGGAGCAGAACCACTACCTGCGCGTCTACATGGGCAACCTGCGGCAGAAGCTCGAGGCGGAGCCGGCGAGCCCGAAGCACCTGTTGACGGAGACGGGGGTGGGGTATCGGCTGATGCCGTAGCATAGGCTGCACGCCCGCCTCGGGGCGCTGGCCCGACCCTTCCGGTCGGCACCGCTCAACAAGGAGACAACCCATGATCCAACAGGCCCAAGTCGAACTCGCCAAGACCTTCTTCGAGCAGTCGAAGAAGGCGTTCGAACAGAACTACGCCGCGTGGAGCACGGTGCTCGCATCGCAGAAGGCGATCCTGGAATCGATGCGCGCCGGTGGCGCGCCCTTCGAGGTCGCCGCCGACCAGTTCCAGAAGCTGATCGATTTCCACGAGCAGCAGTTCCGCACCACCACCGAGTTCATGACCAAGCTGCAGGCGGACTACACCAAGGTGGTGCAGCAGAAGACCAAGTGACCCCGGTGCCGGTGCTCAACGATGCGCACCGGCGAGTCTTCCAGCCCGGCCGGCTCACGGTCGGGCTGATGACGTCCGCCTCGTCCGCTTCGTCTGTCGAAGCGCGGCCCGATCGGACGTCCGACGTCGGCGAGGCGCTCGACCTGGCCGCGCTCGCGGACCGGCTCGGCTTCGCGGCGCTGTCGCCCGATGTCGACGAGCGCGCCGCAGTGCTCGCTGCGACCGGGGCTTCGAGGTGCGGCCCGCGCCAGCGCGACGCGTGCCGATGATGGTCGTGGGCCCGCGAGGTGATCGAGGAACTCGGCGCCGAGGTGTTGCCGATGATCGTGAGCGACTCCTGACAATCGAGGTGGGACTGCGAGCCTCTGCAAAGCGGTCTCGGGAGTGGGCGCAGCGTTCACTTCCTTGATATTGGCGGTGTCGTTGTCGCTTCCGACTGCACTCAACGGCTTTGCACTTTGAAGTTGCGAGCATGAAGACTTTTTCGCAAGGCGCGCCGAACTGGAGGGAGATGGTGGACTATCTCCACCAATGTTCCCCTGAGCAGGCCTCGTCCATCTTGCACGCCGACGATGCATCTTCGTCGTCGGGCCCGGACTGGCCGCTGAAAGAAAGCTACCCTTTGCGACTGCGTATTGCGCATCTCGGACGTGCAGCCCAGGCCTTGCTCGACATGAATCGTCTGCCAAGGGGCTCGCTCGTCGCCCATGCGGGCACGCGAGACGATCAGGCCACGAATCGGAATGGCCAAATTGCGCGGGAGACGCTCAGAATGGTCCGGGTTGCGAATTACGATCGAAGATCCGGTTCGCTCAAGTCTTCCAACAAGTGGGGGGCAGGGCAGCCCGACCCGATGACCATCTTCGAGACGGCGCGTGAGGACGAGCGGAGCGACGCTACCGGAACGCCGCGTGAGGCCCTCAACTCGGCGGTGCGTGCCTGGGGGAGCCCGGTTACAAACTGCAGCGAGCTGTCATTGATGGTGCACACCTACGTGGCACATCGTGAACCGACCGTGCAGACTTCAACCGTGATCTTCGAGATCGATCACGGCGCGGTGGTCATCGGTGCCGTGGACGGTCGTCTCCGTGAGCTGCCCCTGGCTGAGTGGCCAACGCATCTATGGATCTGCGATCCATGGGCCAACATCGCCTGCGCCGCGCGCGACTATCCACAAGCGTTTCAAGACAAGATGGCGAAGTGGCACAAGGACGGGAAGTCCATCGCCCTGCCGAAAGGAGAGGGCGCCTATTGGGGTGCTCCGACCGACGCGACATGGCTTGCCGACGCGAAGAAAGTATGGGCCCTCCAGGTGCGTCGGCAGTTTGAAAACGGGCAGTTCTTTCTGGAACCTTTGGGAAGTGCGACGCCGTCGGATCGATGCGACATGGCAGGTCAGGCGGGTTGACGCGCCCGACCTCGCGTTGAAGAATCGTGCCTACGCCGGACGGCTCCGTCCGTGCGCGTTCCAACCTCTCACTGTCCAGGAGGTGCCCCATGAAGACCCGTACGTCCATCCCCTGCTGATTGCCGACGACTGCTTCCCTGCAGCATCGTGTCGGCGCCGTCTGCGCCCGCGAAAGCTGCGGCACCGGTTCCTGACGCCCCGACGCCTGCCATGAGGCCGGTGGCGCACGACACCTCCCGCGACTTCCCCCAGCGACTCCGCCCGGTCCCTCCGACCGGCGGCGACTCGACCGCGCCTGCGACACGTCCGTCGGTTCCCTGACGCCACCAGGACCCGCCCGCGCCAACAACGCGGCGGGTGACGGACCTCATGCATTTGCAATCCCTGCCGCTGCTGCGCTTTCCGCGCACGGCGCACCTCGCGGGCAGCCGCCTGCAGGCGGGCGACTCCGCCCATGACCAGATGCCGCTCGCGGCACTCGACGGCTGTCACGTCGTCATCGAGGAAAAACTCGACGGCGCCAGTGCCGGCATCTCCTTCAGCGACGGCGGCGACCTGCTGCTTCAGTCGCGCGGCCACTACCTGATCGGCGGCTTCGGCGAACGTCAGTTCAACCCGATGAAGATCTGGGCGCTGGCGCACGAGCATCGGCTGATCGAGCGCCTGGAGGACCGCTACGTCCTCTACGGCGAGTGGGCCTATGCCAAGCACAGCGTCTGGTACGACCGCCTGCCGCATTACTTCAACGAGTTCGACGTCTACGACCGCGCCACCTCGCGCTTCCTGTCGACGCCGCGTCGGCAGGCGCTGCTCGCGGGCTCGCCGGTGCTGTCGGTCCCTGTGCTGTACGCGGGGCCCATGCCGACCGATCCGGCGCTGCTGTGGGCGCTGGTGGTGCGCTCGCTGGCGAAGTCGCCCGACTGGCGCTGCGCTTTCGAAGCCGCGACGCGGCGCGAATCGCTGCCGCTGGACCTGTGCTGGAAGCAGACCGACAAGGCCGACCAGTCCGAAGGCCTCTACCTCAAGGTCGAGGATGACGAGCAGGTGCTCGGCCGGTTCAAGCTGGTGAGGCCGTCCTTCACGCAGACCATCCTCGATAGCGAGACGCACCACGCCAGGCGACCGATCCTGCCCAACGCGCTGGCGCCGGGCGCGGACCTCTTCGCCGAGCGGCCCACGGTGACGTGGCACGACCTCGGGCTGGAGACGATCACGTCGCTGGCGGCGTTGAAGGCGTTGAAGGCAACGGCGACGTCGAGCGACCGCCGCGAACACCGTGAACACCGATGTCCCTGAACCGGACGGAGGAGAGAACCATGAACATGCAATGGAAAGACATCCAGGCGCTGGTGCCTGAGGACGGCCGGTCCGCGGATTTCGCGGCCTGCCTGGCCGCGTTCCCGGTGCTGGAACTCGCGAAGACGACGCCGCAGGATCCTCGTTATCACGCCGAGGGCGACGTCTGGACGCACACCATGATGGTGATCGAGGAGCTGCTCGCCTTGCCCGACTATCGGGCGGCGAGCCGCGCCGATCAGGAGGTGCTGTTCCTGGCCGCGTTGCTGCACGACGTGTCCAAGCACGCGACGACCGTGATCGATCCGGTGACGGGCGCGATTGGTCAGCCGGGCCATTCCCGCATGGGCGCGATCGATGCGCGCGTGCTGCTGTGGGATGCCGGCATGCCCTTCGAGCAGCGCGAGGCGGTCTGCCGCCTGATCGCCGTGCACCAGGTGCCGTTCTTCGCGCTGGCCGATTCCAAGCGCGGCCTGTCGCCCGAGTTCATCGTGCGCGAGCTGTCGTGCCGGCTGAGCCTGCCGCTGCTCGCGGCGCTGGCCGAGGCCGACATGCGTGGACGTGTCTGCGAGGATCGCGACCGGGTGCTCGATCACATCGAGCTGTTCCGGGAACTGGCGCGCGAGGAGGGCTGCTACGGTCAACCGCGCGCCTTCGCGGATGCGCACACGCGGGTCAGCTACTTCCGCGGCGCGGACGTGCATCCCGACTACGCGCTGTTCCAGGAACCCGGCGCCCGCGTGACGGTGATGTGCGGGCTGCCGGCGTCCGGCAAGGACACCTGGGTGGCGGCGCATCGACGCGGTCTGCCGGTCGTGTCCTTCGACGACGCGCGCGCGGAGCTCGGCCTCAAGCACGGGCAGAACGACGGCAAGGTCGCGCATGCGGCGGTGGACAAGGCGAAGGCGCTGCTGCGCGAGCGCGCGCCGTTCGTGTGGAACGCGACCCATCTGAGCCAGCAGATGCGCGACAAGACGCTGGACCTGCTGTTCGCCTACGGCGCTCAGGTGGAGATCGTGTATCTCGAACGCCCGCGTGCGGAGCTGCTGCGACGCAACGACCGGCGGGACACCTCGCTGTCCAACGGCGCGCTGCAGGGGATGCTGCGCAAGTGGGAACTGCCGGTGCCGACGGAGGCGCACGCGGTGCGTTACTGTCCGGTGGATCGCCCCGTGGATCGCCCGGAGGTTTGAGGCCCACCCGCCATCCAGCGATCGACGACCTCGCCGAGTGCGGCGCGCAATCCCGCGCCGTGTGCGGCGGCGTCGCGTCGCAGCTCGTCCAGCGGCACGCGCGCCTGCGCGAGCTCGCCCGCATGGCCGATCAGCCACTGCTCCAGGCGGGCAGGATCGCTCTCCAGATGGAACTGCAACGCGAGTCCAAAGTCCTCGACCGCAAAGGCCTGGTTCGGGCACAGCGGTGTCGCCGCGAGGCTGGCGGCGCCTGCGGGGATCTCGAACTGGTCGCCGTGCCAGTGCAGCACCGGCTGTCCGCCTGAAAGCGGCGCAAGTGCGGAGTCGCGGCCCGCGTCAGTGAGCGTCAGCGGCGCGAAGCCGATCTCCTTGCGTCCGTGCGCCATCGGTCGCACGTCGGCGCCGAGCGCCCGCGCCATCAACTGCGCGCCGAGGCAGATGCCCAGCAATGGCAGCCGCGCGGCGAGGCGCCGGCGGATGAGCGCGAGTTCGTCGTTCAGATACGGAAAGAGCGCGTCGTCGTAGGCGCCGATCGGGCCGCCGAGCACGACCAGCAGATCGACTGCGTCGAGGTCCACGTCGCGCAGGTCGTCGACACCGGCGTCCAGCGTCACGACGTGCTCGAAGCCGCGTGCGGCCAGCACGGGCTCCAGCAGGCCGAGGTCTTCGAAAGCCAGATGGCGGACGGCGAGGACGGTCTTGGGCGTGGACATCGACGGAGCGCGGCGGACGCACGAGCGGGTGGGGATGCGCGGAGTATCTGCGCCCGCCGCGCCCGTCGCCGCTCAGTCCATCTCCGATCGTCCAGGCGACGCATCCATTCGTCCAGTCCGATCAGGCCGGATGAGGCGACCGCCCCGCCGCGGGGCCCTTGCGGATGCGCCAGGCCTGTACCGCCATGAGGATCAGGAAGAGCAGGAGCACGACGCTGATGGCCTTCTGCAGCGCCGGGTCGTCGGGCCCGGTGAACAGCGGGGCGCCGACGGGCACGCGGGTGAAGGTCTCGTTCAGCCCGGGGATCATGTGGCAGAACAGCGTGAAGGTGTAGCCCAGCGTCGTCGCGTACGGCGACAGGCCGCCGAGGAAGCGCGTGCGATGCGCGGCGACGGCGATCGCCAGCGTGACGAGGGTGACGATCGCCAGCACGTGGGCGATGTTGAAGCCGCCGTGGCGGAAGATGCCGAAGGCCGTCAGGCAGGTGATGACGGTGCACCAGACGTAGATGCGGCCGAAGGTGGACTGGCCGTCGATGCGGCCGTGGCGGAAGATCAAGGCGTAGCCGGCCACGAGGGCGACCAGCGCGAAGGCCGTGTGGACGGCGCCGAGGAGGGTCAGACCGAACATGCGTGCTCCCAGCTGAGCCGCGTCTCCGCGGCGTGGCGAAGCGCGGCGCGCTCCTGCGGACACCATAGGGGGAGGGCCGGGGCGCGCGCATCGGTCGGATGGGGGAGGGGCGGGGGCGGGGTTTCCCCAATCGCTCATCGAGCCTTGCTGCCCGTCGCGAAAGGTCAGGCCGCGCGTGCGCCGCCGAAGACCGGCGGACGGTCGAGCTGCCCGATCCAGTGGCGGTACACGCTCGCCGCCGCGCCGCGCAGGCGCGCCAGGCGCTCGGGCAGGGCGGACAGGATCTCGGTCTCGCTCTGCACGGTGACGCCGCGACCGCGGCGCAACTCCTCGCGCCCATGCGCGCACCAGTCGCGCAGGCCTTGCTCGGTCACTTCGAGGTGGCTCTGGAGCCCGATGTGCGGTCCGAGCGAGAAACCCTTGTTCAGGCAGTTCGAGCCGAAGAGCGTCCGTGTCGCGCCGGCCGGGATCTGGAAGCTGTCGTAATGCCAGTTGAAGCTGAGCAGCCGGTCTTCGCCGCCGAAGAGGCCGCGCGCCGCCGGGGTGATCCACAGTTCGCGCCAGCCGATGTCGGGCCGCGGATTGCGCGCCACGCCCGCGCCCATCGCGCGCGCCAGTTGCTGCGCGCCGAAGCAGTGGCCCAGGATGGGGCGGCTGTGCCGCAAGGCGTCGATCAGCAGCGCCTGCTCGGCGCGGATCCAGGGCGTGCCGTCGTGGACGCCGTGGTCGCTGCCCAGCAGCACCAGGCCGCTGAACGCCCCCGCGCTGCGAGGCATCGTGTCGCCCAGGTCCGGGCGCAGCAGGTGCACGGGCACCTCGTGCGCGCGCAGGCACTGGAGGAGAAAACCCGGACCCTGGGCGGGTTCATGTTGAAGGATCAACACCGGTCTCATGCGAAGGGGCGCGGATGGCGCGCCGTGGTTGCGAGGCCTCCAGCGTAGGAAGCCGCGCATCAAGGGCGGGGCAAGACCCGGCCCCGGACTATCAAGAAATCATCAAGGCGCGCGGCACGCAGGCGGCAGGGACGGATGCCAAAATGACGAGATGAACTCGCCCGCTTCGCGCCCGCCGCGCGTCTCCGTCCAGACCGCCGATTTCGACCTCAGCGCCGAGACGCTGGCGCTGCGCGCCGACGACGGCGGCGTCGGCGCGGTGGTGAGCTTCGTCGGCACGGTGCGCGACGGGGCGGACGGCACGCCCGTGACGCTCATGGAACTGGAGCACTACCCGGGCATGACCGATGCCGCCATCGAGGCCATGATCGACGAGGCCTTCAGACGTTTCGACCTCCGTGGCGCGCGCGTCATCCACCGGGTGGGCGCACTGCGGCCGCGCGAGCAGATCGTCCTGGTGCTCGTGAGCTCGCGCCATCGCGGCCAGGCTTTCCAGGCCTGCGAGTTCCTGATGGACTACTTGAAGACACAGGCGCCGTTCTGGAAGAAGGAACACGGACCGGACGGCGCCCGCTGGGTGGACGCGCGCGTCGCCGACGATGAGGCGCTCGCGCGCTGGGGGATCAACGTGGACGGGAATGGGCGATGAGCTGGATGCAGGTGGCGGCGGTGTCCGTCGGGGCTTCGGGCGGGGCGCTCGCGCGCTGGGGCGCGGGGCTGATGCTGAACACGAAGTGGCAGGGATTCCCGCTGGGGACGCTGGCCGTCAACATCGTCGGCGGCCTTCTGATCGGCATGGCGCTGGAGTGGTTCGGACGTCATCCCGACGACCTGCTCAAGCTGCTGCTGGTCACCGGCTTCCTCGGCGGCCTCACGACCTTCTCGTCCTTCTCCGGCGAGTCGCTGTCGCTGCTGCAGCGCGGTGAGTTCCTGATGGCGCTGTCGCATTCGGCGGCGCACGTGTTCGGCTCGCTGGCGGCCGCCGCGGCCGGCCTCAAGGTCATGCAGATGCTGACCTCGGCATGAACGCCGGGACGGACTCGCCGATCCGATTTCCCCGGCCGCAGCGCGGTGCCCAGGGAGATTGCCTCGGGCGGTGACTTCACCGAAGAACAGGCGCTGCAACGCGCGCTTGGCGACCTGCCGTGCCCGGTGCTGCTGGACCTCGACATCGGCCACGTCGGCGCCCAGTGGGCGATCGTCCAAGGGGGGCTTGGCCGCATCGACTGGCAGCCTGGCCACGCGACCTTGAGCCAGTTCCTCGCATGAAGTGAATGGCTCCCGCCCCGTGGGGGCGGTGGGGGTGGGGCGACTGCTGCCCCGCCCGCTTGGCGGGCGGGGATGGGGTGGGAGCGCACGGTAAATCGACGAAGTTGGGCGCGTCCCTTGCCGGAGCCTCCTCTTGAAAATTGGGGTCACATTCCCACTTGGGGTCGCAACGGAGGTTTTTTCCCATGCGAGTCGACAAGCTCACCACCCGATTCCAAGAAGCGCTCGCCGAGGCTCAAAGCCTGGCGGTGACGCGCGACAACCCCTACATCGAGCCCGTCCACGTGCTGGCCGCCATGCTGGCGCAGGACGACGGCCCGAAGGCGCTGCTGGAGCGCGCCGGCGTCAAGGTCCCCGCCCTCAAGGGCGCGCTGGACGGCATCCTCGGCGGCCTGCCGCAGGTGCAGGGCGAGGGCCAGCAGGTCCAGCCCAGCCGCGACCTGGTCAGCCTGCTGCAGAACGCGGAGAAGGAAGCGTCCAGGCGCGGCGACCACTTCATCGCCAGCGAGATGTTCCTGCTGTCGCTGGCCGACGCCAAGAGCGACCTGGCCGGCGTCGTGCGCGGTCACGGCCTGACCCGCAAGGCGCTCGAGACCGCGGTGGAAGCCGTGCGCGGCGGCCAGAAGGTCGACAGCCAGGAGTCCGAAGGCCAGCGCGAGGCGCTCAAGAAGTACACCCTGGACCTCACCGAGCGCGCCCGTTCCGGCAAGCTCGATCCCGTGATCGGCCGCGACGACGAGATCCGCCGTGCCATCCAGGTGCTGCAGCGCCGCACCAAGAACAACCCCGTGCTCATCGGCGAACCCGGCGTCGGCAAGACCGCCATCGTCGAAGGCCTGGCGCAGCGCATCGTCAACGAGGAAGTGCCCGAGAGCCTCAAGGGCAAGCGCGTGCTGTCCCTGGACATGGCCGGCCTGCTCGCGGGCGCCAAGTTCCGCGGTGAATTCGAGGAACGGCTGAAGTCCGTGCTCAAGGAAGTCGCCGCCGACGAAGGCCGCATCATCCTGTTCATCGACGAGATCCACACCATGGTGGGGGCCGGCAAGGCCGAGGGCGCCATCGACGCCGGCAACATGCTCAAGCCCGCGCTGGCGCGCGGCGAGCTGCACTGCATCGGCGCGACCACGCTGGAGGAGTACCGCAAGTACGTCGAGAAGGACGCCGCGCTGGAGCGCCGCTTCCAGAAGGTGCTGGTCGACGAGCCGACCGTCGAGGCCACCATCGCCATCCTGCGCGGCCTGCAGGAGAAGTACGAGGTCCACCACGGCGTCGAGATCACCGACCCGGCCATCGTCGCCGCGGCCGAGCTCTCGCACCGCTACATCACCGACCGTTTCCTGCCCGACAAGGCCATCGACCTGATCGACGAGGCCGCCGCCAAGATCAAGATCGAGATCGACTCCAAGCCCGAGGCGATGGACCGGCTCGACCGCCGCATGATCCAGCTCAAGATCGAGCGCGAGGCGGTGCGCAAGGAGACCGACGAGGGCTCGCAGCGCCGCTTCGCCCTGATCGAGGAGGAGCTGCTCAAGCTCCAGCGCGAGTACAACGACCTGGAAGAGATCTGGACTTCCGAGAAGGCGCAGGCCCAGGGCTCCGCGCACGTCAAGGAAGAGATCGACCGCATCAAGTTCCAGATCGAGGAACTCAAGCGCAAGGGCGACTTCAACAAGGTCGCCGAGCTGCAGTACGGCAAGCTGCCCGACTTGGAGAAACGCCTGAATGAGGCGCAGGCCAAGGAGATGGGCAAGGCCAGGGACAAGACCCAGCCGCAGCTGCTGCGCACCCTGGTCGGCGCGGAGGAGATCGCCGAGGTGGTCGCCCGCGCGACCGGCATCCCGGTGGCCAAGCTGATGCAGGGCGAGCGCGACAAGCTGCTGCAGATGGAAGACAAGCTGCATGAGCGCGTCGTCGGCCAGGACGAGGCCATCGTCGCGGTCGCGGATGCGATCCGGCGCTCGCGCGCCGGGCTGTCCGATCCGGACAAGCCGCTGGGCAGCTTCCTGTTCCTGGGCCCGACCGGCGTCGGCAAGACCGAGCTGTGCAAGGCGCTGGCGGGTTTCCTGTTCGACAGCGAGGACCACATGATCCGCATCGACATGAGCGAGTTCATGGAGAAGCACTCGGTCAGCCGGCTGATCGGCGCGCCGCCCGGCTACGTCGGCTACGACGAGGGCGGTTACCTGACCGAGGCGGTGCGTCGCAAGCCCTACAGCGTGCTGCTGCTCGACGAGGTCGAGAAGGCGCACCCGGACGTGTTCAACGTGCTGCTGCAGGTGCTGGACGACGGCCGGCTGACCGACGGCCAGGGCCGCACGGTCGACTTCAAGAACTGCGTGATCGTGATGACGTCCAACCTGGGTTCGCAGCACATCATGGCCTTGCAGGGCGAGCCCGACGAGGTCATCCGCGACGCGGTGTGGGGTGAGGTCAAGGCGCACTTCCGGCCCGAGTTCCTCAACCGCATCGACGAGACCGTGATCTTCCATGCGCTGGGCGCGGACCACATCAAGTCGATCGCGAAGATCCAGCTGCGCCAGCTTGAACAGCGCCTGGACAAGCTGGAGATGAAGCTCGACGTCAGCGACGAGGCGCTGGACGAACTGGCCAAGGTCGGTTTCGATCCGGTCTTCGGGGCGCGGCCGCTCAAGCGCGCGATCCAGCAGCGGATCGAGAACCCGCTGTCCAAGCTGATCCTGCAGGGCCGCTTCGGCCCGAAGGATGTGATCCCGGTGAGCGTCGAGACCTCATCGGGCGGGGAGCCCGGCGAGTTCAGCTTCGGACGGGTCGTGCATTGATCCAGGCGAAGAAGGGCGCAGCGCGCCCTTCAGTTCGCCGGGCACGAGGCCCCGCCCGTGAGATCGACGACGTTGTTCGATGACGCGGCGTGTTGCGACTTCATGGACGAGATATCCCCCAGTATGGCGTTCGGGTAAGGTGTCACGGGCGCCGTGAGCAACTCGCGGAGCAGGTCATCGGGAAACCACTCCGTGAGCGCCGAGCTGTTGCCAGGGCAGGTCGCCGGCGGGGGCGAAGCGGGGGGGTGTTTGGACGAGGCGTCCCTCCGCTGCCGCTTGGTGGCATGACCCTCGGGCCCGGCCGCAGCGTGGATGATCTGCGCGGCGCCAGTCGTGGGGGCTGCCTCGACGTGCGGCGGATCGCGACGCGGAGTCGCCGGAGTGGTCCACAGCAGCGGATATTTCTCATCTTGGTCGGACGTATGCCGCAACCATTCCGCCATCTGCATCTGGAGCTTGGCCAGGAGCAGCGCCTCGTTGGCGCGTCCGGGTTTGTGACTACTGTCTGCGGCGAGGCGCGCGACGATGAGCCAGCCTTCGTCCTTGTAGCGCTCAACCAGCGCCGCAATGCAGGCGCTCAGCAGCGGCCGGCGCCGATCCGGGGCGGGACGCCAGTCTTGTGGATGCGTAGCGTTGCGGGCGTAGAACCACGAACCGTCCGATTGCCGATAGATCAGCAAGGGATCTCCGAGCGCGAGCTGCGATGTTTGGGCGCCGAACTGTCTCTGATCGCCGGCCAAGGTCGGATCGGGGGGGAGGCCTGAATCAGGCGCCATGAGGCGAACGACGCGAAGACCGGTGGGCCACCCCGGAAGTCGCGTCAGGATGCTGAGTTGGATGTCCACCATCTCGCGCGACGGCGGGCCTGACTCGGTGAGCGCGGCGATCGTGGACTCGAGGGAGCCCCGGTCCTGAGCATCGAGCGGTTTTCGCGCTGCGGGATCGTGCGCCTCGAAGAAGGCGTCACGCAGCTGTGTGGCAAAGATCAAACGTTGTACTGCAGGCAGCATCGACGGTCCCGGGAGTCCTGGGAAAGGTCGATCAGTCGTGCCGGTGCCGGCGCAGTTCCGGCGCGCCGTGGCCAGGAGCCTTTCAGAAGCGCAGCGCGTCCAGCACCTCGGAGCGGAACTCGCGCTGGTACAGCACGTAGAGCACGCCGGCGGTGGACAGCGCCAGCGCCCAGGGCGAGAAGAACCAGGCCACGACGGGGAAGGCGAGGTAGTAGCCGCGCAGGCCGTCGTTGAAGGCCTCGGCCGCCATGCCGACGACGGCACCGGCACGGTCGGCGAACTGCTCGCGCGCCGCGCCTGCTGCCGTCCCCATCTGCGCGAACTGCGCCGCCTCCGGCGCGGACGCCACCAGCAGCGCGCCGAAGGTGTATTGCCGCATGCTCCAGGTGAAGCGGAAGAAGGCGTACACGAAGATGCCGGTCAGCAGCGCCAGCTTGATGTCGAACACCAGCGTGCTGGTCTTCACCGCGAAGGGCAACCCCAGCACCATGGCGCTGGTCTGTTCGCTGGCGCCCAGCGCGGCCAGCAGGCCGCCGATGATCAGGATGGTCGTGGAGGCGAAGAACGACGGGCTCGACAGCAGCGCCTGGCTGACCGCGCCGTCCAGCACCCGCATGTCGCGGTAGGTCAGCTGCAGCATCCAGTGGCGCCGCACGCGGTTGGTGATGGCCAGCAGCGAGCCGCGCCCGTCCGCATGGCGCTTGGAGAACTGCGCGTAGCCGATCCAGGCCACGAAATACAGGCCCAGCGATGCCCAGTCGAGCAGCGGCAACGCGGCCAGGAGTTGTCGGAGCGTTTGCATCGCGCCAGTGTAGGCGGGCCGCCGGGACGGGCCGCGGAGCACGACCGTTCAGACGGCGGGCTTGCGGCGCACCGCGCCAGACCCGACCGGGGGGCCGTCGTCGTCCTGCGCCAGGACGGCCACGTCGACGGTCGGCGCGCAGTCGGACCACCCCTCCAGCAGCGCCATGGCGCCTTGCAGCAGCGCCGCCGCCGCCGTTGCGGTCAGGCCGCGGACGACGGCGCCGATGAAGCGGCCTTCGGATTCAGCCTCGATCGTCGTCGGCAGATCGAAACCGGTCGACTGGCAGTTCATGCAGTCATAGCGCCCCGTCTCGGGGTCGAACAGGATCTCGATCACATGCCGGGAAGTGGCGAGACGGGCGTAGGCCAGGGGGGCGGGATGCCGCGTGCTGCGGACGAGGATCCCGTGATCCTCGGGCCAGTCGTCCAGGCCCATCAGCAGTCGGATCAACGACGTCAGCCCGGCCGACGGCGCGACGCCGGCCCCTTCGGGGGCGATCAGGGCCATCGGAAAGGTCAAGGGGCCGGGCTTCATCGCAGTCTCCATCCGGCGGCGGCCCGTCGCGGCATGCGACGGGGCCCGCCCCGAGTGAAGCGGCGAAGTGAAGTTGCCGGCCGTGGGGGTTCGCGTCCGCCCGGCAGACCGCCAAAGCCGGTCAGTCCGGGGGATCAGACCGGCAGGTCGAAGACCAGCACCTCGGCGTCCTGGCCCGCCTCGATCGTCACCTGCGCCTCCTTGGCGAGCTGGAGCGCGTCGCCGGTGCCCAGCGCCTCGCCGTTGACGCTGGCCTGGCCGCGCACGACATGCACGTAGGCGATCCGGTCCGCGGCGATCGGCAGCTCGGCCCGTTCATCCCCGTTGAACAGTCCGGCGTACAGCCGCGCGTCCTGGTGGATGGACACGGAGCCCTGGGTGCCGTCCGGCGAGGCCACCAGACGCAGCTGGCCGCGCTTGTCGGCATCGGCGAAATGCTTCTGCTCGTAGCCCGGTTCGACGCCCTGGCGGTCCGGCATGATCCAGATCTGCAGGAAGTGGGTCTGCCCGTCCTTCGAGTGGTTGAACTCGCTGTGGCGCACGCCGGTGCCGGCGCTCATGCGCTGCACGTCGCCCGGACGGATCACGCCCGCATGGGCGCCGCCCGGCGTGCCGTTGCCCATGCTGTCCTGGTGCGCCAGCTCGCCGCTCAGCACGTAGCTGATGATCTCCATGTCGCGGTGGCCGTGCGTGCCGAAGCCCGTGCCGCCGGCGATGCGATCCTCGTTGATCACGCGCAGCGGACCGAAGCCCATCCGGCGCGGGTTGTGATAGTCCGCGAACGAGAAGCTGTGGAAGCTCTTCAGCCAGCCGTGGTCGGCGTAGCCGCGATCCGAGGACTTGATGACTTCACGCATGTCGATGCTCCTGGTGTTGCCCGCCGGTGTGTGGTGGAGGGCCTGCTGGTTGGCGATGGACTCACTGTAGGGAAGCAGGCCTCTCCCGAGGCGGAGGGGGCTTGAAGCCAGCGTTCAAATAAGATGAAGGGATGGCTCAACAAGACAAACGACGCGTGCTCACGCCGGAAGCGCTGGCGATGATGGACAGCATCGCGCGCAGCGGCAGCTTCGCCGCAGCGGCGCGGGAGATGGGCAAGGTGCCGTCGGCGCTGACCTATTCGGTGCGGCAGCTCGAGGATGCGCTGGACGTGCTGCTGTTCGACCGCAGTTCGCGCCAGGCGGTGCTGACCGCGGCGGGCCATGAGTTGCTGACCGAAGGGCGCCGGCTGTTGCAGGAGATGGACGCGGTCGCGAACCGGGTCAGGCGCGTCGCGACCGGGTGGGAGAGCGAACTGACCATTGCGTTCGACGACGCGATCGCGCGCCGCGCGATCTTCGATCTGATGGAGGCCTTCTACCTGCAGGCCGAGGACGGCAAGCCCCCGCCGACGCGCCTGAAGTTGCGCACCGAAGTGCTCTCCGGCACCTGGGAGGCGCTGATCTCGGGTCAGGCCGACCTGGCCATCGGCACCAGCGCGCAGCCGCCGGGGAGTTCGGTGGTCTGCGAGGTGCTGGGACCGATGGAGATGGTGTTCTGCGTGGCGCCGCACCACCCGTTGGCGGGATTCGAGGGGGTGCTGACTTCGGCCGAGATCGCCCGGCATCGCATCGTCGCGGTGGCGGACACGGCCCGCAACCTGGCGCCGATGACCGTCGGCGTGGTGCCCGGGCAGGAGGTGCTGACGGTGCCCTCGATGGCGATCAAGCTGGAGGCCATGCTGCGCGGCCTGGGCGTGGGCTCGCTGCCGACGCCGATGGTGCGGCGGCATGTGGACGCGGGACGGCTGGTCCAGAAGGAAACCTTCCAGGGCAAGCGGATCTCGCCCATGCACTATGCCTGGCGCAACACCAGCCAGCGACCGGCCAAGGCGCTGGCCTGGTGGCTGGAGCGGCTGAGGAGCGAGACGACCCGGCGCTCGCTGATCGAGCAGCACGAAGGGCTGTTGCTGTGACCCAGCCGGAGCGGGCCGGCGTCGGCCGCGTTGACGTCGGTCGCCTTGACGTGCGCCGCCTTGACGCGCGCGCCCTGTATGTCGGCCGCTTCGCGCCGTCGCCCACCGGGCCGCTGCATGAAGGCTCGCTGGTCGCCGCGCTGGCGAGCTGGCTCGATGCGCGTGCGCACGGCGGCCGCTGGCTGATCCGGATCGAGGACGTCGACCGGCCGCGCTGCCCGGCCGGCGCGGACGCGATGGTGCTGTCGCAGCTCGCCCAGGTGAGGCTGCTGCCGGACGAGCCGCCGGTCTGGCAGTCGAAGCGGGAGGCGGCCTATCGGGCCGCGCTGGACCGGCTGCAGGCCTCGGGATGGGCCTACCCCTGCGGCTGCTCGCGCAAGGACATCGCCGAGGCGATCGCGGCCCGGGGCCGACAGCGCGAACGGCATGGGGAACTCGTCTATCCGGGCACCTGCCGGCATGGCTTGAACGGCAAGCCGGCGCGCGCCTGGCGGCTGCGCAGCACGTCGACGGCGGACGGCGAGGGCGCGTTGCGGATCGCGTGGCGGGATCGCCGGCTGGGTGAACAGTCGCAGGACCTGACCGACGAGGTCGGAGACTTCGTGCTCCTGCGAGCCGACGGGCTCTGGGCGTATCAACTCGCGGTCGTGGTCGACGACGGCTGGCAGGGCGTCACCGACGTCGTGCGCGGCGAGGACCTCGCCGACAACACGCCCCGGCAGATCCGGCTGCAGGAAATGCTCGGCCTGCCGCGTCCCCGCTACCTGCACACGCCCCTGGTGCTGGGCGGGAACGGCGAAAAGCTCTCCAAGCAGAACGGCGCCCGGGCGCTGGACCTGGGCGACCCGCTTGCCGCATTGCGGCGCGCCGGCGCCCGCCTCGGGCTGCCGGCGCTGGAGGCGCGCACCATGCCCGAGTGGCTCGCGAGCGCCGCGGCGGCGTGGTCCGTACGGCAGGGCGGGGGTAGGGACCTTCCGCCGCTGGCATGATCACGCTTTTGCCTTTTGCTTCAGGGACGCGGACCGGCGTCCCCCTTTCAAGGAAAACTCGATGAAGACGACCGACAGCGGCCTGCAATACGACGACACCACCGCCGGCACCGGCGCGACCGCCCGCGCCGGCCAGGACGTGCAGGTGCATTACACCGGCTGGCTGTTCAAGGACGGCGAGAAGGGCACGAAGTTCGACTCCAGCAAGGACCGCGGCGAACCGTTCGAGTTCGAACTCGACGGCGGCATGGTCATCAAGGGCTGGGATGAAGGCGTGCAGGGCATGCAGGTCGGCGGCACGCGCGTGCTGGTGATCCCCCCGCAGCTCGGCTACGGCGCGCGCGGCGCCGGCGGCGTGATCCCGCCGAACGCGACGCTGATGTTCGAGGTGGAACTGCTGGGCGTGTCCGGCGGCGCCGAAGCGGTCGAGTTGAAGCAACTGTCGACCACCGCCAGCGGCCTGCAGTTCGAGGACGTCAAGGCAGGCGAGGGCGCCGTCGCCGAAGCCGGCAAGCGTGTCACCGTGCACTACACGGGCTGGCTCTACAAGGACGGCCAGCGCGGGCGCAAGTTCGACTCGTCCAAGGACCGTCGCGATCCGTTCCGCTTCCACCTCGGCGCCGGCGAAGTCATCAAGGGCTGGGATGAAGGCGTGCAGGGCATGAAGGTCGGCGGTACGCGCTTCCTCGTCATCCCGTCGGAACTGGGCTACGGCGCCTACGGCGCCGGCGGCGTGATCCCGCCGCACGCCACGCTGCTGTTCGAAGTGGAACTGCTGGCAGTCTGAGCGACCTTCAGGGCGCGAGCCGCTCGCGGATCCACTCGGCGCCGTCGCGGCCTTCGCGACGATAGACGAGCCGGTCGTGGAGCCGCGACCTGCGCCCCTGCCAGAACTCCCACCGCTCGGGCACGAGCCGGTAGCCGCCCCAGTGCGGCGGCCGGCTCGGGCTGAGCCCGTGCTGGGCGGCCGCCTTCGCGGCGTTGGCCACCAGCACGGCGCGCGAGGAGATCACCTGGCTCTGCGGCGAGGCCCACGCGCCCAGGCGCGAGTCCAGCGGCCGCGACGCGAAGTAGGCATCGGACTGCGCCGCGTCGACCTGCTCGACGACGCCTTCGATGCGGACCACCCGTTCCAGCTCCACCCAATGGAACTGCAGGGCGGCGAACGGATGCACCGCCAGCTCGCGGCCCTTGCGGCTGTCATAGTTGGTGTACCAGACCAGGCCGCGATCCTCGATGTCCTTGATCAGCACGATCCGCGTGGACGGCCGGCCGTCCGCGCCGACGGTCGCCAGCGTCATCGCATTGGGTTCGGGCACCTGGGCATCCAGCGCCTGCTGGAACCATTCGCGGAACTGCCGCATCGGTTCGCCCGCGGCGTGCTGTTCATCGAGCTCGGCGCGCTCGTAGCTCTTTCGAAGGTCGGAAAGTTTGTCCATCCCCGGGAGTATCGGGCGAATCCTTAAGTAAAGCTCCCACCCTGGAAACTCCGGGTGGGAGCGCTTTCGAGCCGCAGGCATGCTTGGTCCCGTCGAGCCGCGCCGCAGAGCCGGCCCGGGAGGATCGGGACCCAACCAGAAGGAAGTTCGCATGAATCAGCGACGACCCGCCGTCGTCGTGCTCGCGGCAGGGCGCGGCCAGCGCTTTCGCGGCGAGGGCCACAAGCTGGAACAGGTCGTGAATGGAGACACCGTGCTGGCGCTGACCTTGCGCCAGACGATGGCGTCAGGCCTGCCGATGCTCGTGGTGACCTCGACCGCGTTGGCGCCTCTGGTCCGACGCCATGTGGCCTCGCGCGACATGCTGGTGCTGCCCGACCAGGACCGCCTCGGGCGCCCCGCGCCGCTGGGCATGGGGCATTCGATCGCGGCCGGCGTCGCCGCGACCGGGGATGCGCCCGGCTGGCTGATCCTGCCGGCCGACATGCCGATGGTGCGCTCCAGCACCTTGGCCGCGGTCGCGCAGGCCATCGCGCACGATCCGATCGCCTACGCGCAGCACCGCGGACGTCGCGGTCATCCCGTGGGATTCAACGCGGAGCTCTTCTCCGAACTCGCCAGCCTGCAGGGCGACGAGGGCGCGCGGCGCCTGCTGGCGCGTTATCCGGCGCAGGCCGTGGAGGTCGACGATCCGGGCGTGCTCATCGACGTCGACACCGTCGAGGACCTGGAGCGGCTCGCCCACGACCCGCTCAAGCCGCGTCCCAGCGGCGAAGGACTGCGCACGCTGGGCTGAAGCCGGCCCGTTCAGCGCCCGTCCAGCCCCCGTTCAGAGCCCGTTCGACCGGGCCAGCGCCAGCTGGCGCTCCAACGCGCGGTCATGGATACCGTGCTCCCGCAGACAGGTCACCGCACGCTGCAGGTAATCGAGCGTCGTGCCGTAGCGACCGCGCGCGTGCCGCAGGATGTGCAGCAGCCGGTCGTCCGCGAGGTCGCCCGCCCAGCCCGGACTGCGTCGCGACAGCGTGAAGGCCAGCGCCTTGCGCGTGCCCAGGCCGTCGGCGCACTGGCAGTCCAGCCACCGCGGCACGTAGGTCCCGACCACCATCTCCCGCAGCCACAGCCGGCGCAGCGTCGCTTCGCTGTCCTTGGGCTCGACGCGATAGACCAGTCCCCGGCAGCTCCCGCCGGACAACAGCGTCATCACGAGCCCCGGCTGCTCGTTGCTGCCGCGATTCACCAGCGAGCGCAGCCGCAGCGCGCGGTGATACCCCTGGACCCTCGCCACCAAGGTCTGCGCAGGGTCAAAACCAGGGTTCCACATCAGCGAGCCATAAGCGAACATCATCAGGCCGTGCTCGCGGTCCCACGTGCGTTCGGCCACCTCCAGCAGGCGCTGGCTGTGGGCGGGGAGGTCTTCCAATCGGGCTTCGGCGAGGGGGTCGGCGATCATGGGACAGATGCTGCCATAGCGTGGGAACGTGGCATGCCGCCACATGGTGGCTCCCGGGACGTTTCTGTAACCAGCTTGTACCCGGGAAAGGCTTGTTGGAGAGCCATTGGACCTCCCGGGCGTGTAATATGGTTACCAATCTAACCCTGGCCGAGTTACATCGGCAGTCGGCATGAACAAGACCATTCTGGAGGTCACCGCGCGGATCAAGGCGCGCAGCGCCGCGTCGCGCGAGCGCTATCTGGACCTGATCGAACGCATGGCGGGCCGGCAGCGCGGCGTGCAACGCCTGGGCTGCGCGAACGTGGCGCACGCGGTGGCCGCGATGCCGGCCAACGACAAGCTGCGCATCGTGGCCGAGAAGGCGCCCCATCTGGGCATCGTGACGGCCTACAACGACATGCTGTCGGCGCATCAACCGTATGAGGGCTATCCCGCGCTCATCCGCGACGAGGTCCACCGCCTGGGCGCGACCGCGCAGGTCGCCGGCGGCGTGCCGGCGATGTGCGACGGCGTCACGCAGGGCACGCCGGGCATGGAGCTCAGCCTGTTCTCGCGCGACACGATCGCGATGGGCACGGCGGTGGCGCTGTCGCACGACGTGTTCGACGCGGCGCTGCTGCTGGGCATCTGCGACAAGATCGTGCCGGGCCTGCTGATCGGCGCGCTGCACTTCGGGCATCTGCCCTGCGTGTTCGTGCCGGCGGGGCCGATGAGCTCGGGCCTGTCCAACAACGACAAGGCCAAGGTGCGCGAGCTCTACGCGCAGGGCAAGGTCGGCCGCGACGAGCTGCTGCAGGCCGAATCCCAGGCCTACCACGGTGCGGGCACCTGCACGTTCTACGGCACGGCCAACAGCAACCAGATGCTGCTGGAGGCGATGGGCCTGCACGTGCCCGGCGCGGCCTTCGTGCATCCGCACGACGGCCTGCGCGAGGCGCTCACCCGCGAGGCGGTGCGCCAGGCGCTGAAGATCATCCCGCAGCGCGACTACACGCCGATCGGCCGCATGGTCGACGAGCGCAGCATCGTCAACGCGATGGCCGCGCTGCTGGCCACGGGCGGCTCGACCAACCACCTGATCCACTGGGTCGCGGTGGCACGTTCGGCGGGCATCCTGATCGACTGGAGCGACTTCTCCGAGCTCTCGGGCGTGGTGCCGCTGCTGGCGCGCGTGTACCCGAACGGCAGCGCCGACGTGAACCAGTTCCAGGCCGCGGGCGGCCCGGGCTTCGTGATCAAGGAGCTGGTCGGCGCGGGACTGATGCACGGCGACGTGCTGACCTCGGTGTCGGGCCAGAACCTGAGCGCCTTCGGCCGCCTGCCGCATCGCGCGGAAGACGGCAGCGTCAGCTGGACGGACCTGCCCGCGAAGAGCAACGACGACAGCGTGGTGCGCACGGTCGCGGCGCCGTTCTCGCCGACCGGCGGGCTCAAGCTGCTGGCGGGCAACCTGGGCCGCGCGGTGATCAAGGTGTCCGCGGTGCCGGAGGACCGCCATACGGTCGAGGCGCCGGCACGCATCTTCGACAGCCAGGAAGCGATGCAGGCCGCATTCAAGGCCGGCGAGCTGGAACGCGACGTGGTCGTCGTGGTCCGCTTCCAGGGGCCGCAGGCCAACGGCATGCCGGAGTTGCACAAGCTGACGCCGCCGCTGGCGGTGCTGCAGGGCAAGGGCTTCAAGGTGGCGCTGGTGACGGACGGCCGCATGAGCGGCGCGTCGGGCAAGGTGCCGGCGGCGATCCACGTCAGTCCCGAGGCGCTGGCCGGCGGTCCGCTGGCCAGGCTGCGCGACGGCGACCTGGTGCGCGTGTGCGCGAACACCGGTGTGCTGAGCGCGCTGGTGCCGGCCGACGAATGGGATCGCCGCGAACTGGCGCAGATCACCGCCGATGCGGTGATCGAGAACGGCGCCGGCATGGGCCGGGAGCTGTTCGCCGGCATGCGGCGCAACGTCACCACGGCGGAAGAGGGCGCGATCAGCTGGCTGTGAGGCTGCGCTGGCGCCCACCGATTTGGACTGAGAGGACATTCACATGACTGCCATCAAGGACACCCTGAGCCTGGCCGAACACGGCCCGGTCATTCCGGTCATCGTCATCGAGCGCGTCGAGGACGCGGTGCCGCTGGCCCGCGCGCTGTTGGCGGGCGGCGTGAAGGTGCTGGAGGTGACGCTGCGCACGCCGGTGGCGCTGGAAGCGATCGCCGCCATCGCGCGCGAGGTCCCGGAGGCGCTGGTCGGCGCGGGCACGCTGCGCACCTCGGCCGACGCCATCGCCGCCAAGAAGGCCGGCGCGAGCTTCGCCGTCAGCCCCGGCTTCACGATGGACGTGGCGGGCGCCTGCGCGGCGCATTTCCTGCCGCTGCTGCCGGGCGTGTCGACGGCCAGCGAAGTGATGATGGCCAGCGACGCCGGTTATCGCTTCCTCAAGCTGTTCCCGGCCACGGCGGTCGGCGGCACCAACCTCCTGAAGGCGCTGGCGGGGCCGTTCCCGGACGTCGTGTTCTGCCCGACTGGCGGCATCACGGTGCAGACGGCGCCGGACTTCCTGTCGCTTCCGAACGTGAAGGTCTGCGGGGGCTCCTGGCTGACGCCCGCGGATGCCGTGAAGGCGGGGGATTGGGCCCGCATCACGCAACTCGCCAAGGAAGCCGGCGCGCTGCGCCGCTGAATGAGCCGCTGAACGATCCCCGGACCGGGGCGTTCAGCGCTTCGGCGGGTCGAACACCAGGCAGGTCGTGCTGGCGTGCGCATACAGTTTGCCGTCATGGCCGACCAGATCGGCTTCGGCGGTGGCCATCTGGCGGCCGACGTGCCGCACGCGCCCGATGGCGCGCACGACCGGCACCTTGTCGTTGAGCGCGCGGACGAGGTTGATTTTCAGTTCGAGCGTCGTGTAGGCGCGGCCGACGTCCATCGTCGTGTGGACGGCGCAACCCAGCGCCGAATCCAGCAGCGTCGCGTACCAGCCGCCGTGCACCGAGCCCATCGGGTTGTAGTGCCGGAACTTGGGCGTGCCCTGGAAGATCACCTCGCCCCTGGCGGCGCGCAGCAGCGTGAAGTCCAGCGTCTGCGCGATCGGCGGCGGCGGGAGCCGGCCGTCCAGCATCGCCGCCATCTGTTCGAGTCCGGTCATGCCGGCGATTTCCGCCATCGTGGCCACGCCGGGTTCCGGACGGATCCTTGCGCGGACCTCCCGCTCCTCCGCCTGCCATTGAGCCAGCGCCTCGTCATGCGAAACGGAAGACGAGAGGGGGGGCGAAGGGGTCAGTGCTGCGCTCATCAAAATGTCCTGTGCGGGTGAATCCGGCCCGATCGCCGTGAATGCTTGTGACTGCAATGGTTGCAGCTACAATCATTTGCTGTCAAGCCTACTGGCGACACCTTGAGAGAACATTCCAGATGAGTGCTTCCGGTTCTGCTTCGAAGACCGCGTCCGCGCAGGGCCAGACCCTGGCGCAGGCGGAGCCGATCTCGCCCAGGGGCTGCACCAATTTCAAGCTGCGTCAGGTGACGCGGCTGGTGTCCAACCACTGCGAGGCGCAGTTCGCCGAATCCGGCCTGACGACGACGCAGTACGCGCTGCTGTCGCACATCGTGGTACTGGGGCCGATCCAGCCGAGCGAGCTTGCGCGGCGCATGGACATCGATCTCTCGACCTTGTCTCGCAATGTGCGGCCGCTACAGGCGCAGGGTCTGGTGGAGATGCTGCCGGGCGCGGACGCGCGCAGCCGTCAGCTGCAGGCGACGGAGCAGGGCCATGCGCGGCGACAGCAGATGAAGTCGACCTGGAAGCGAGCCCAGCTCTCGCTCAATGCGCGTCTGGGCGACGAGCGCGTGCAGCGTCTGCACGCGTTGCTGGACGAATGTGCCGTGCTGATGCGCGGCGAGGTCGCGCCGGACTGACCGGTCCGGTCGCTGCGTCGATCGTTCAGTCGATGGTGACGATCACCGGCGCGTGGTCGCTGGGCTTGGGCAGCTTGCGCATCGCGCGGTCGATCGTGCAGCCCGTCACCCGGGCCTTCAGCGCCGCGCTCACGAGGATGTGATCGATGCGCAGCCCCTTGTTCTTCTGGAAGCCCAGCATCCGGTAGTCCCACCAGCTGTAGCTCTTGGGCGGCTGCTCGAACATGCGGTAGGCGTCGGTCAGTCCCAGGTCGAGCAGCGCCTGGAAGTGGGCGCGTTCCTGCGGCGAGGTGTGCGTCTGCCCGACGAAGGCAGCCGGGTCGTAGCAGTCGCGGTCCTCGGGGGCGATGTTGAAGTCGCCCATCAGCACCAGGTTCTCGTGCTGCTGCAGCTCGGTGGCGAGCCAGGCGCGCAGTCCGTCCAGCCAGGCCATCTTGTAGACGAACTTGTCGCTGTCCAGCGCCTGACCGTTCGGGAAATAGCCGCCGATCACGCGGACGTCGCCGACCGTCCCGGCGATCAGCCGCGCCTGCTCGTCGGCGTAGCCGGTGATGTTCTTCACCACGTCCTTGGCGGGCGTCTTGCTGAGCAGGGCCACGCCGTTGTACGTCTTCTGACCGAACCACTGCACCTGATAACCGGCCTCGCCGATCTCCAGCGTCGGGAACTTGTCGTCGGTGAGCTTGGTCTCTTGCAGCACGAGCGCGTCGACCGGATGGGCGGCCAGCCACTCCAGCAGCTGCGGCAGGCGCACGGCCAGGGAGTTGACGTTCCAGGTGGCGAATTTCATGATTTTTTAACCTATTGATTTTATTGAAGTTGAAACGGTACAAAACGGTAGCTTGGGTGGTAGCTGGCGACCTCCGGCGCATCGTATCGATTCATGGCACCGCTCGTGCCAGAAGCGTCTGCTGAGCGCGGTGCGCACAGGGAAATTTGATGGCGTCATCGTGCGATGCGGTTGCGACAGCGATCGCGACGTCATCCGCCGCTACGCAGCCGGCGAGTGCGCTCGGTAGCCGGGGGGAGACGTCGCCCGGCTGAGCCCCGTGAAATCAGGGCATAGTCGCGGGTCTTTCCAGCGCCAGCCCCCATGTCCCTTTACCGCTTTCGCCAACTGACTATCGCGGATAAGGCCCGATGGCTGGGCGCAGTGCTGGCAGCGATCATCGCCATCGCACTGCGCGCATTTCTGCAGCCCACGCTGGGCGACGAACTGCCCTTCATCATCGCTGCGCCGGTCTCCTTGTTCTGTGCGCTCATGTGGGGCGCTGGCCCAGGGGCCCTGGCGGCGCTGCTCTGTCTGGTGGGCACGTTGCTTCCCACGATTCCCCCGGACGTACTGAACCGCGATGGCGCAGTCAAGGTGGTCGGCTTCACGCTGATCCTGGGCCTGTCCTGTGTCCTCGTGGCTCGGGTGAATGCTCTGCGGCGCCTGACGGTCAGTGGCGGAGCGGTGCCGGATATGCCGCTGGTCCGCTGGCTCAACGCAGCACTGTTCGGTGCAGTGCTGCTGCCGGCGACAGCATTCGTGCTCGTGGGCTGGTGGACCTATGAAAAAGCCCTGCAGGCGTCCCACGAGACCGTCCTGCGACGTGCAGACCTGGTGTACGAGCATGCGCGGCGCACCTTCGACGTGGCGGAAAAGCTGACGCTGGAGGCTGCTTCGCTGACCTCGGGGGACGACGACAGGATTCGTCGGCACGAGGGCGGTGCGCGACAGCGGTTGAGTGACATGCTGCTCGGGGTGCCGTCCGTGGTGAACCTCAACGTGTGGGACGCCGAGGCGGTACCCGTGGTGCGGAGCGACCGCGCCATCGACCCTGGCGTCACGGTCGTCGATCGCAGCTACTTCATCAGGCAGTCCACGCAGGATCGCGGATTCGACCTCAGTGAGGTGTTGAAGGGCCGTCAGACGGGGAGGGAGCTGTTCAACCTCACGCACCGTCGGCCGGCTCCCGATGGAAGCTTCAAGGGCATCGTGGCTGTCTCCTTGAATCCCGAGTATTTCCGAGAGTACTACCGTGCCATCGTGGCCCAGAACTCGGACGTGGAGGCCATCGGCCTTGTGCGCACGGACGGCGCGTTCTTGGCGCGCTGGCCACTTCCCGCGCAAGGGACCACGCACGTGGCGTCGGATTCTCCGTCGCTGGACCGCATTCGGCAGGGGGAGTCGGCGGGCGTGGTCTACGGCAGCGTGGACGGCGAACACCGCGTGGCGGCCTTTCGTCGCATCGAGGAACTGCCCGTCTACGTGGTGGTGAGTTTCAGTCAGGCTGCCCTGATGTCGGGCTGGGTACGGACCATGGGGATCGTCGGCGCGATGGCGCTGCCCATCACGCTCTTGCTGATCGCTGTCACGGCGATTGCACGCCGGCGTGTGCAACTGGAGCAGCAGGCCCAACTCGAACTCCATGAGCAGACCCGGCTGCGCGCCGCCAGCGAGAAGAGCGTGCTCGAGGCTCACCGGCGCGAGACGCTGTCGACGTTGACGGCCGGTGTCGCTCACGATTTCAACAACCTGCTCGCGATCCTGAGCAACAGTCTCCACATTCAGAATGTCAGACATCCCGAGCACGCTGCGGAGTCGCAGAACGCCGCGATGCGGCGGGCCGTTCAGAGCGGCACCCGTCTGACACGCCAGTTGCTGTCGCTCACGCGGCGCCAGACGCTGCGGCCCGAGATCATCGACTTGCGGACGTGGCTGCCGGAGATGGAGGAGCTGCTACGCACCACCCTGGGACGCGGCATCGCGCTGAGCGTGAACGTCGCGCCCCTTGTGCCGCCGGTCTTGGTGGATGCGGCTGAGCTGGAGTTGGCTCTGGTCAACTTGGCGGTGAACGCGAAGCATGCGCAGCCTCACGGAGGTGTTTTCGCCGTCAACGCTGACTGGATCCTCAAGGACGGCGAAAAGCTCGTCATTTTGTGCGCGCGCGACGAGGGCCACGGCATTCCCGCGGACATCCTGGGCCGTGTGAGCGAGCCGTTCTTCACCACCAAGGAGCCTGGCTCAGGATCCGGCCTGGGCTTGAACCAGGTTCGGGGCGTCGCGGAAGCCGCCGGTGGGCAGCTGCATATCGAGAGCGAGGTCGGGCAGGGCACGATGGTCAAACTGATCTTGCCTGTAGCCAAGGTCGGCGGTGACGACACTGACGGAGCCGAGGGATCTGTCGGAACTGACGTCGCTAGCGGGGTTGACGATTCGAAGCTTGTGTCCGTGGTGGCACCCGCGCACAAATTCAACGGCCATGTCCTGGTGGCAGAAGATAACGACGACGTCGCGGCCGTGACGATCGCGCTCATTGCGAGTCTGGGGCTGAAGGTCACCAGGGCAGTCAACTCCGATGATGCGTTGCGCGTGTTGAGGACGCCCCAGTTGGGAGACGACATCGGCTTCTTGCTGACCGACGCCGTCATGCCCGGCGCGATGGGCGGGGTTGAACTGGCCATGACGATGCGCGCCGAACGACCAGGGCTGCCGGTGACGGTGATCACCGGCTACGCCGAGAATGTGCAGGCTGCGCTCGACGCCAAGCTCGACGTCGTGCACAAGCCCTTGGCGCTGGACGATCTGATTGCTCGCTTGAAAGTGGCGTTCCCAGCGGCTTGAGGTGGCCGCCGCTGCACCCCTTGCAGGTGACGGGTGCCGACCAGGGGTCATTGGCCTTCCTGCCGGACTCTGAAGGTGGCCACCAGTGCCACGAGTTGCTCCGACTGCGACCTCAGACTCTCCGCGGCGGCGGCGCTTTCTTCGACCAGTGCCGCATGTTGCTGCTGGGCCAACGTGCGCACCTCCTGCGCAACCACCGCGAAACCTTTGCCGTGCTCGCCGGCGCGAGCGGCTTCGCTGCCGCAGGACGTTGCGCACGGCCGCCCATGTGCCGGCTCAATGCGCGCAGCTAGGTTCAGGCAGCGGCCGATGGGTCGACGCCTCGCCGTCGCGCGGCGTCCGTTCTTCGAGGCAGACGCGTAACTGATGCTGCGCGCGTCGCACCTGTCCCTTGACCGAACCCAACGGCATGGCGAGCGCCTGAGCGATGGCGGTCTGCGGCATGTCACGGACATAGGCCAGCGCCAGGATCTGGCGCTGCGTCGGTTGCTGCTCGTGCAGGCAGTCCGCCAGTCGCGATGTCAAGCGGGCGCGGATGACCTCCTTCTCGACGTCGACGCTGAAGTCCGGCAGGCTGCGCGCCTCGTCCGTCTCCCAGTCCACGGCGACCGGATGACGCCCACGATGGCGGGCGATGTCGACTGCCTTGTTGCGCACGATGTTCAGCAGCCAGGTGATGCCGCTGGCGAGCGCAGGATCGAACTGGTGCGCATTCATCCAGACGCTCAGATAGGCCTCCTGCAAGGCTTCCTCGGCAAGCGTCTCGTCGCCGAGCCGGCGCGCGGCCACGCTCGACAGGTAGCGGCTCGTGGCGGCGTGGAGTTGGTCGAAAGCGTCCTGGTCCTGGTGCCGGATCCGGCGCAGGAGACCGGCCAGCGGATCTGCCTGCCGCCAGCGGACCGAGCTCGACCAGTCGTTGGCGTCGGTGGCCGCGTTCACGTCCACGTTCACGTTCAAGCGGGTCGTCATGATCGCCCGTCCTCTGCGGTCGGGTTCAGCAGGTCCGCGATCGTCCGCACGGCGTCGTGATGCGCATAGGCCTCGCGCAGCAACGCCGCTTGATACCGATAGGACGGATCGTCCAGAAGCGCGCGAACGCCGGTCCGCAACGCCTCGGCGCTCGGTCGGCGCGTCGCCAGGTTGAGCGCTGCGCCCGTCGCCGCGGACCGGGCGCAGACTTCGACCTTGTCTTCAGTATCCCCGGCCAGCAGCACGGGAACGCCATGCGACAGGGCCTGCTGAACGCCGCCATAGCCGCCGTTGCTCACCATCACTCGAACGTGGGGCAGCAGCGCCTCGAAGGACACGTACTCGACGACCCGGGCGTTGTCCGGAACCGGTCCGACGTCGGCGACGCTCCGGCCCGTGGCGACGACGACCAGCACCGGCTCATCCTTCAGGGCCTCCAGCGTCGGCCACACCAGTTCGCCGAGATCGTGGTTGGCCACGGTCCCCTGCGTGACCAGCACGACGGGCCGATCGCCGTCCAGCTCATGCCACCAGGCGGGCGGCTCGAACGAGCGGTCGGGCGCGCGCAGCGGACCGATGAAACGCAGGTGCCCGGGCGCGTCGCTGCGCCGGTACTCGAGCTCGGGGATGCAGAGCTGCAGGTAGTGGTCGGGCATGCTGACCGTCCCGTCGAAGAAGAAGGGCGGGGATTGCGTGGCGCCCGCGGCGACTAGCGTCGCGATCAGGTGATCCTGCGCGCCCGACAGCATGCCGCGGACCTGCTCGTTGAGCGCCGCGTTGCGCTCGAGGCCGGCCGGGGAGGCGTCGGGCGGCAGCCCCAGACCGAAGGGCGCGGTGTCCCGGCTGCTCAGCGTTAGCGGCGTGACGCCCAGACCCACGACCTGGCGCGGCCGGGGCCAGTCCGCGCCGAGCAGGCCGGGCCAGGTCCCCAGGAACAGGTTGTCGTGGAACAGCCAGTCGACCTTCGCGCCACGCTGCGCGAGCGAGGCCAGGAGTCGTCGAAGCGATTCGAACTGGTCCGGGATCACGTCGGTGAAGATGTGCCGCAGGTCGAAGTCCAACTGCGCCGGACCGCCCGGCAGCAGGGCGCGTTCAGGGAAGGTCGACGGGTCGGCCGGGTCGAAGTCCGCCTTGCCCAGCAGGGGCACGAACTGCGCGCCGCTCTTGCGCACGGCGGCCTCGAACTTCGAGGCGGTGAGCACATAGACTTCATGCCCCCGCTCCACCAGCGCCGACGCGGCGACGAGGAGCGGCGCGAGGTGGCCCACTGCGGGGGTGGCCGCGAACACGATGGCTGACATGGGAACTCCGGAAGACAGTTGATGGTGGCAATTCATATTGGGTACATTGCCGATGTATTGAATTATGCATCGGCCGGCGAGGGAGCGTCCAGATGACGAGCGCGACGAGGGGTTATCAATCGGAGGTCCGGCAGGCGGCGGCCGCGCGGACACGGGAGCAGGTCGTGCGCGCGGCGCTGGAGTGCTTCCAGTCCAAGGGATACACGGGCACCACGATGCGCGCGATCGCCGAAGGCGCCGGCGTGTCGGTGGAGACGGTCAACGCGCTCGGTCCGAAGGCCGCGCTGCTCGGCGCGGCCCTGGTGCGCGCCTTCAGCGGCGACAACCACGACGTGCCCCTGCTCGACCTGCCCGAGCCGGCCGTGCTGATGGCCCATCCCGACGCGGCCGAGGCGGCCCGCGGCGTGGTCCGGTGGATCGCCGGAAAGAATGGCGACGTGGCCCGGGTCTGGCGGGCCTACGAGCAGGCGTCGGAGAACGACCCCGTCGTGGCGGTCGAGTTCAACGCGCTGATCGGCCGGCAGCGCGCCGAGGTACGCCGGTTCGTCGACATCCTTGCGAGCCGCCGTCCGCTGCCGGCCGGCACCGATCGCGACGAGCTCATCGACTTCCTGTGGCTGCTGACGATTCCGGATCAGTGGATCCGTCTGACGCAGAACGCGGGCTGGTCCCAGGAGCGCTACGCCGCATGGCTGGAAGCGAGCGCGGTGCTGGCGCTGTGGGGGCGATCAGACCGGCCGGACTGAAGGCGAAGCCGTCGGCGCCTATCACCAGCATCGGCAGCGACGGCGCGGCCTCGTCGGGCGGCGCCGCGGTCGCGGCGGCATCGAGCAGCTTGCTGGCGTCGATCAGAGCACGACCCCTCGATGCGCGTGGCGCGGCGTGAGCAGTCCCGTCACGGTGTCGATGGCATCGTGATTGGCGTAGGCGTTGCGCAGCGCGCGCGCGCCCGCCAGGGCGGTCGCCGAGTCGACGACCGATCGCACGGTCTCCCGCAGCGCGTCGCTGCTGGGCAGGCTGGAGGTCAGGTGCGCCCCCGCCTGCGCCTGGGCCACGTAGCGGCCGACCTCGTGCGCCGGACCGCTGTCCGCGGCCACGATCACGGGAACGCCGTGCGCGAGCGCGTGCTGCACGTCGTCGAAATCGCCGTTGCTGATCACGACGTCGACGAAGGGGAGCAGGGCCGCCAGCGGCAGGTTCGCTGCGGCGCGGGCGTGATCGGGCAGCGGCCCGAAGCGTGCCGCGTCCCAGTCCACCGCCACGACGATCAGCACCGGGACATGCCTGAGCGCGTGCAGGCTGGCGCGCGTGAGCCTGTCCAGATCGCCGCCCACCGTCGGTCCCGGCGTCACCAGCACCACGGGGCGGGCCGTGTCCAGGTCCGGCCACCAGGGCGGCAGGCCGTCGTCGCCCCGGTCGCCGCAGGTCGGCGGGATGTGTCCGACGAAGGTCACGCCGTGCGCCGTGCCGCGGGCGGGACGCTCCATGGCGCTGATGCTCAGTTGCAGGAAGCAGTCCGGCAGGGTGGTCACGCCGCTGAGCAGCAGCGGCGCGGCCGTCGTGGCGCCGCACTGCGACAACACGCGGTCGAGATCGGCCTGCAGATCGACCAGCGATGCGGCGTCGACGGTCGGCCAGGGCAGCGGCGTCACGCCCAAGGCCAGCTCGGTGCCGAAGCGACGGCCTTCGGCTCCGAGGTGCAGCGGCCATGCGCCCAGGAACATCGTGTCGTGCACGAGCACGGGAAGTTCGGGCTCGGGCGCCATGCCGGCGATGCGGGTCAGCAGCGCCTGCAGCGCCGCGTGCTGATCGGCGATCGGATCGATGTGGCGGTCACGGAGTCCGGCGCACAGGGATGGCAGGTCGTCGTCGGACGGCCGGCGGTCGACGACCTCCGCGGCGAGCCGCGCGTCCGGCCCGCCGGGTGAACCGGTGCAGCCCATCGGCACGAACACGACGCCCGCGCGTTCGACAAGACCGCGGAAGTCGGGGGCGGCCAGGAAGTAGACGCGCCGGCCGCGACGGGCCAGCGACGCGGCGACGGCGAGCAGCGGACGCACGGCCGAAACGGCCGGCGTGCTGGCGAAGATCACGGTGGCCATGGGGATCTCAGAGCTCCGCGATCTGGGCGGCGTCGACGGAGCGGTCGCGCCGGCCGTGGATGAAGACGGTCGGCAACTGCCCGCGCGTGGCGTGGATGACGACCGGAGCCAGCGTGACGACATCGGCGTGCTCCGGGCGGTCCTGGCGCTCTTCACGCAGTCCGTGGGCGGAGGCGATGCCGATGAACAGGGCGGACGCGGTGGCGGCGGCGACGAGCAGCGCCTTGAAGGAATGAGGCGCATGCAGGCGCAGCGCGGGGGCGATCGGGGCGAGGGGCGGGTTGAGGTTCATCGGGGTCTCCTTGACGTGGTGGTGCCCGTTGACTGGCACTTGTCGTCTCGTGAGCCCCGGGTCGGGGCATGCGGCACCGGGGTGGCGCATCGAGACCTGGAGACTTACGCCGAACCGGTGCGGACGGATGTCGGCGAACCCGCAACAGGATGAAACGCCTCGGTGGGAGCGCGGAGAAGTCCCGTCAGAGCTGCTCCGCAGGCGCCACGGCCTTCGCATCCACGAGCGGGGTGCCCTTGAACACCCGGGCGACGATCTCCTCGGTCACAAGCAGTCCTGCGGCGGGGGTCAGGTTTTTCGCGATCTCGATGGGTTTAGGGTCCGCGAATGCCAGGCCGATCTCGACTGACTTGAGCGTGACATCCAACGCCACCCATCGCTTGCCATCCGTGAGCGGCTGCAGGCTCAAGATCAGTTCCTGGAGTCTGGCGATGTGCGTCGCGGCGGCATCGCTGCGCTCCTGGAGGCCGATGGCGGAGGTGAGCAGCAGATGGATCTGCCGCTCCAGGAGCTTTTCCTCGAATTTCAGATTCGCCTCGACCCGGCGGCGCTCCACATCGCCGGATTTCCGCTTGGCCGCGTACTGGAGGATCTCGGCACCCAGTTGGGGGAGCTCCCGCAGCCCGCCTTCCATCCGCTGCGCCAGACGGGTCGCATCGCGGTTGATGTCCAGTCGTTTTCCCTTGGCCGCCTGCAGAAGCTCGATGGCACGCTTGATCGTGGTGGCGCCGAACTTTCCGCCTTCGAGTCCGGTCAAGGAATTCAGTGCGACCTTCGCGGCTTCTCCCGCAGCCTGCCCGCCGCGCAAGGCCCCGGCTTGTCGGTACTTCTCCATCAATGCCTCCGCGGAGGTCTGCGCTTCCTCGATCGTCTTCTCCATCTCCTCGAAGATCAGCGCCGTGTTGTTGATGAGCTTGACGCCGGACTTGATGGCACCGTAGATCGCGGGGATGGCGATGGGACCGGCGAACGGCGCGGTCGCCAGCATCGCCACGCCGATGATGAGTCCGCTCGCCGGGACGAGGATCGAGAAGCGTTCCCTCCAGTGGAAACTGCGGAGCGCCTTCTTGTCCATGGCGATGGTTGACAGGAAGGCCAGGACGGCGTCCGCGGCCTTCTTCTCGAATCGCGTCTCTAGGGTCTTGAGCTCGTTCAGGAACTCTGCGTTCCAAACGGGCAACTGACCGGCGATCTCTTTGGCGAGACCTTCCTCGACGTACTCCAGGACCTTGGTGTTGGCGTCCAGCAAGGCCTGATGGATCTCGTCGGCGTACTTCTCTTTCAAAGCGTCGAGCTTGCGGTCCAGCAGTGCCAGGTTCAGCGGATTCTTGAAGGTCTCCACCTGCTTCTTGTCGAGCTCGAGCGCAACTTCCAGCGGCAGCTCGTCCGGGAGGTGGATGGCCTCGAGCTTGCGGGCGCCGGCGAGTCTGGCGCCCAGGTCGTAGGAGAACAGATAGACCTTGGTCTTGGCGGTATCGGTGACTTTCGTGTGGAGCATGGTGATCGGGCGTTGAGAGAGTGGGGGCCGGGCGTTGAGAGAGTGGTGCCGGGCGAGCGGGCAGCGAAGTGGAAGCGAGTGGCGGAGATTCAACGTCCGTCCCGCGACGGTCCGACGAACCGGCCCTCCTTGTGCGAATAGGTCCAGCGCAGGTACTCCTTGAGCATGCTCAGCGCCGGCTTGGCGCCGGCATCCTGGTAGTGATAGAGCTCGGCCTCGCCGGATTCCGGGTCCCAGCGGCCCATCACGTAGAAATCCTGCGTCTTGGTCTTGATCTCCGCGGCGGACAACCAGACGTCGCGCGCCTGCGCGTTCAGCTTGTTGTCCTTCTTGAACTGCTCGAGCGCCTTCTTGCCGACGACGTCGTCGTGCGCCTGCAGCTTGACCGTCCACACGTCGCAGCTCACCTTGACGGCGATCTGCTGGACGCCTCGATAGACGGTCGGATAGGCCTTGCCGCCGTTGGCCTTGTTGAGCAGCGCCGCGGGCGACATGTCCACCACGGAACTGGTCGTGACGCGGTTGCTCTTGAATCGCTCCACGGCCCAGTCGAAGGCGAACTGCCGACTCACGTTCTGCTTGATGTGGTCGTCGTAGAACTTGTCCTCGACCTTCCTGAACCTGACCGGCCTGCGGCCGCACCAGAGCAGGAAGGCCTGGTCCGCGTCGAGCTGCCGGGACTCATCGGGTTTCGGGGCTTTCGCCTTCAACCGCTCCAGCTTCTCGTAGGTGTCCGTGACGAGCGCCGACAGGTCCCGGGCGAAGGACTCCTTGAGGAAGGCGACCTGGCGGGTCTCGAAGAGCGCCAGCAGCTTGTCCCATTGCCGCTCGTCGAAATCGGGCCGCGCGACCTTCCTCGCGTAGTCGACGAAGTTGGCGTCGATCTTCTTGCGGATCTGCGCGTCGAAGGCGGATTGAAACTTCGCCGGCGCGACGCCGGTGTAGGTCTCGAACTGCTGCTCCTTGAGGTGCTTGTAGGCCTCGGGATCGGCAGCCTTCAGGGCGATCACCGCCTCGTCGATCTGCTTGGGGAAAGGAAACTCCAGGTCCGCGGCGATGTCGACGTCGCGCTGGAAGCGCTTGGGCTTGACCTTGTCCGGGAATGCGTAGGAGAAGCTGACCTTGTATTTCATGGGGATGTCCTGGAGGGAAGGGAATGTCCGTCGCGCAACTCGGCGACGAGCGGGCCCGCCTCGGGGACGGTGTCCTGGAGACGGTCGAGGAAGGTCGGACGATCGACCGCGCCGCGCGCGGCCTGCTGCACCATCAGCCGCGCGATCGGGCCGAGCTGCACGGCGAGCGCTTCGGTAATCGCGCGCAGATAGGTGTCGCTGAGCGCGTCGGCCGCGTCCTCGCTGCGAGCGGCATCGACCGGCGTGGCGGCCGAAGCCGAAGCCGGCGCCTGCTGCGCCGGAAACGCATCGACCAGGATCGTGCGACGCACGGTGCCCGATGCGGAGGAACCGCGGTCGGCGTCGACGAGGGCGCCGCTGGCCGCCGCCGCGGCGAGCGCCGCGGTGGTGGCGATGAACTGCTCGCGCTCCGGCGCGTCCGCGATGTGCCGCGCGAGCGAGCGCGACAGGTCCTCGACGCTGCCGCTGCGCGCGAGGTCCCTGGACACGAGGTGCTTCGCCAGCGGGCCGATGTGGGTCGCCAGCGCGCGCTCGACCCGGGACACCAGCGTGGCATCGAGCACGCCGGCCGGGCGGGCGGCCGACGAGCCGGTGGATCCGGTGGATCCGGTGGATCCCGTCGAGCCTGTCACCGCACCGCCCGTTCCCGCGCGCGAGGGCATCGCCAGGGTCGGCGCGAAGGCGGTGCCCGCGGGACGCGTCAGCAGCAGCGTGCGATCGTCGGCGCCGTCCGCGTCCGCCTGCGAAGGCGCCGCGAGCGCCGCCAGCGCCGCGCGCATCGCCGCCGCATCGGCGAACCGGTCCCGCGGCTCGCGGGCCATCGCGCGGCGCACGATCGCGTCGATGCCGGTCGGCAGCTCGCCCGGACGCAGCGCACTCGGCGTCGGCGGCTCCTGGTGGAGCGTCTGGTACATCACCGCCTCGGGCGCGCCGCTGAAGGGCATGCGGCCGGACGCGAGCCGGTACAGCAGCACGCCGCAGGCGAAGAGGTCGGCGCGTTGATCGATGGGGCCGCCGAGGTACTGCTCCGGCGCCATGTAGCCCGGCGTGCCGATCTGCGAGGCCGCCTGCGTCAGGTGGCGGTCGGCGATGCGCGCGATGCCGAAGTCGGTCAGCTTGACGCGGCCGTCGCGCGTGATGAGCAGGTTGCCCGGCTTGATGTCGCGGTGCCAGACGCCCTGGCCGTGCGCGCAGGCCAGCGCGTCCAGCAACTGGTCCATCACGCCCAGCGACCACGCCAGCGGCGGCGTGGGCATCTCGCGCTTGAGCACCTGGTCGAGCCCGCGCCCGTCGACAAGCTCCATGACGAGGAAGGCGTAGCCCCCCAGGCTCGTGCCGAGGCTGCCGCGCGGACCCGCGATGGCGACCTGCGCCGGCGCGACCTCGCCGAAATCGTGGATGGTGACGACGCCCGGATGGGCGATGCGGCCGACGGCGCGCGCCTCGTTGCGGAAGCGCGCGGCGAGGGAGTCCTCGCGGGACGCGTCCTCGGCGATGTCCTCGACATGACGGCGGATGACCTTCACCGCCACCTCGCGCTGGATGTGCGGATCGAAGGCGCGGTACACCACGCCCATCGCGCCTTCGCCCAGCCGTCCGCGGACGAGGTACTTGCCGATGCGCGACGGCAGTCCCGCCGTCGCGCCGGTCGCCGGGCCCGCCGCAGGCCCGGCGGGAGTTCCTGCGGGAGTTGCGGCGGGCGCGGGCGCGCCGTGGTGGTCCGTCATGCGCCGCGCTCCAGCATCGCCATGGCCTGGTCCAGGCTGCGGCGCATGCGGCCGAAGGACGCGGCCAGCACGCCGATCTCGTCGTCCGAGCGGACCTCGAAGTCGGGCGCGTCCTCGCCCAGCGAGACGCGGTCGGCGATCTGCGCCAGGCGCGTCACCGGCCGGATCACCAGGTGCCACAGCATCAGGTTGAGCGCCGCGCCGGTCAGCACGAAGGCCGCCGTCAGCGCGCCCATCACCAGCCAGAAGGTCTGCGAGGCCTGCTTCAGCGGCAGCGCCATCGGCACGGTGACGACCTCCGCGCCCAGCGTCTCGTTGAGGCGCCAGCCGAAGCCGTTGGACGGGCCGTAGCGCGCCACCAGCGTCGCCGGCGCGGTCTGCGGCGAGGCGTGGCAGCCCAGGCAGGCCGCGTTGGAGATGCGGATCGGCTTGGCGATGTAGAGCGCCTCGCCGCCGGGGATCTCGCGGCGGCCGACGAATTCGGTGAGCGTGGGCCGGCGGGCGAATTGCGCGATCACGTCCTCCTCCCAGCCCACCGCGCGGTTGCGCGGGTTGGTGGGGTTGAGCATCGCGGCCTTGTAGCTGTAGTCCTCGTAGGCCTTGGACAACGTGGCCAGCACCTCGTGCGCCGAGAACGCCGGCACCGCCTCGGGCACGAAGCGCTCGCGCAGCTGGCCCTCCAGCAGCGGGCGGACGTGCTCCGCGGTGTAGCGGTTGACCGCGCTGGCGCTCTGCATCAGCAGACGCGCGCGGTCGGCGACCTGCTCCTGCGCGCTGGCCTGCAGCCACTGGCGTGCCAGGACGCCCGTCACGATCAGGCCCACGACGAACACCGCCAGGAAGATCACGTTGAACTTCAGCAGCAGGCTCAGGTGGGGCAGTCGGTACCAGGGCAGGGCACGCGTTCCCGGCTGGGTCCGTGATCCGGAACGTGTGCCCGGGCGGGTTCCGGTGCGTCCGGACGATGTGTCGATGCGGCTCATGGGTGCTGTCTCGGCAGGGGGTCATGGCGATTGCGCCGACCGGGGCGGCCAATGCAATCGCATTCATGAAGACCTACGGAGACGGCCGCCGCATGGACGCAGCCGCGATCGAAATTTTTGTAACGCCGCCGGGGCATCGCCCGGCGAACGCTCGCCGGCGCTTACTCCAGCGACTTCAGCAGCGCGGCCAGCTCCGCGTCCATCTCGTCCTCGTCCTCGGCCGCGGCAGGCGCCGGTTCCTCGGACGGCGTGGCGCTCGTGTCCGCGTCGACCGCCGAAGCGTCTCCCGCCGCAGACTCGGCATGCAGGCGGTCCAGCAGCGCCTCCAGGGCGTCGTCGGTGCCGAGCGCGCCACCCTCGGCGGCCTCTGGCGACGACTCAGGCGACGGACTCGTCGCGCCCTGCGGTGCCAGGCCTTGATCCGTGCGCTGCGTCGCGCCTTGCGCATCGGCTTGCGCCGTGTCGACGCCCGTCTTCAAGACCGGCTTGGGCCCGGTCCGCGACAAGGCCGTGCCGTCGACGGCGGCGAGACCGAGTACCCGCAGCGCCGGCTCGTTGCGCGCGGCCATCAACGCCTGCACGCCGTAGTCGCGCAGGGTGACCGCCATGTCGGCGCGGATCAGGCGGTCCGTGCAGGGCAGGGCGACCTGGTCGCCGTCGGCGTCCCGCACGACGTGCAGTGGCCGGTCGCGCAGCATCAGGTCGCCGCCGCGGTGCCAGGCCAGCAGCGCCACCAGCGCCGGATGGCCCCAGCACATCGAGCGCAGCCCCAGGCGCGGATCGAATTCCTCGAAGTCGAACGCGGCGATCCGGTCGGTCGCGCGCCCGTAGACGTGGCGCAGCTGGAAGCGCGGCCCGGCCAGGCACAGGAAGCCGGCTTCCGGTCGCGCCTGCAGTGCGGCGAAGGCTGCGCGCACGGGCTTCTCCGGCGGGTGCCGGCGATCCGCCAGCGCATCGGTCGACATCGCGGTGAACAGCGGCGCGCCGGCGTGCGCGGCGATCCGGGCCAGGCGCGCCAGCCGGGCCAGATCCGCCGGCGTCGCGTCGTGGTCGTGCAGGCAGGCGATCGCGGCATAGCCGCCGTCCGCGTCCTCCGACGGGCGTTGGACCAGCCACGCATACAGCGCGGTCTGCGCGAGGTCCCCGGCGCCCTCCAGGTCGGCCGCGAGCGCTTCGGCGCCCAGGTCGAACAGATGGACCTCGAGCGCCGCGCCGGGGCCGAGCTCGCGCACGACCAGGTCGACGCCCCGCCAGGCGGATTCCAGCCGCCGCAGCTCGGGATGCATCATCACCGCGCGCAGCGCATCGGGCGTCGCGCTGCCGCGCGGGAACTGGCGGAGCAGCTCGTCGGGATGCAGGTCGTCGAGCGCGGTGATGCTCAGCGCGACGGTCTTGCCGTCCGGCAGCGCGACGTCCACCCTCAAGTCGGCCTGTGCGATCACGTCGTCGAAAGTGTCGAAATCGATCCGGCGAGGGCGACGCGCGGACAGCGCGCCACCGCCGTTGCCGTCGCCGAAGTCGCCGATCAGCGCGATGCGCAGCGGCCGACGCGCGTTCCAGGTGGGGACGGTGGCGTCCAGGCGTCCGGCATCGAGCTCGGCGCCGATCACATCGTCATTCAAGGGGGCGGTCATCGGAATCTCCGGAATCGTTGGTAAGGCGGGAGGGCGCGGCGATCAGTCGTGCGAAGGCGCTGCCGACGGGCAGTCCGGGATGTCGGCGCCAGGCCGTCGCGTCGCCGGGCGACACCGGCGACGCGGCCCAGCAGGTGCGCCCCGGCGGCAGACGGCCTGGTGTGACGGCGGCGAGGTCCGCATGCAGCGGCGCGATGTCGTCGAGCAGGCTCAGCGACTCCTCCAACTGCGCGATGGACCAGGCCTCGGTCACCGCGAGGCAGAGCACGGATTCGAGGCCGGACAGCCACTCGTGCGCGGCGGGTGCCATCGGCGACGCCATCGCCCGCAGCGCGATCAGCGGGAAGCGCCGCCCGACGCGGTCGCGCGAGGCCAGCAGCACGCCGCACAGGGGGCCGCTCCAGGGACCCTGGTCGGCCAGCACACCGGCGGCCCATGCGAAGCGCCAACGCGGCGCATGGTCGTAAGCGGTCAGCCAGGCATCGGGCGCCTCCTCGATGCGCTGCGCGAGTCCCCCCGAGAGCCAGGCGTCCAGGCGCTCGACCGTGTCGAGGTCCAGTCGACGGTGCGCGAAGTCGCCGATCGCGGGCAGCTTGCCGAACCACGCGATCGACATCAGAGGCCCTCCGGGCATCGGAAGGCGCCGAACTCGCGCAGGCGCAGCGGATGCACCGCGCTGCCGGCGATCAGTTCCAGGCGGGCCTTGCGGCCGTCGATGGTCACGGTGACGCTCATGCGCTCGGGACTGCCGTCCGCGGCGACCTCGTGCTGCTGGATCAGGCGCAGCAGCGCCCAGGGGCCGTCGAAGGTCTGCGTCGCGGAGTTGTTGAAGGACAGCTTGATCTGCGAGCCGGTGCGGCCCGGCACCGTCAGCGTCTGCGGCGCGGACTCGGGGCCCTTGAACCGCAGCGGCTGGCCGTCGACCTCCAGGCGCAGTTCGCGCGATCCGGTCAGCTCCGCGACCCGCACCGTGACGCTGGCCGCCGGCGCGCGGGCGCCGCCCTTGAAGAAGGCGTCGCGCACGCGCGCGGCGCGCTGGAACTCGACCAGTCCCGCGCCGCCGCCCGGCTTGCGGCCGTCCGGCAGCGGGCGGAAGCTCCACGGCGAGGTGCCGGTGTCCACCAGCGAGGCCAGGCGACGCTGGAAGAAGTCGTCCATCAGTCCGCCCGGGCCCATCAGCTGGCCCAGGTCGTCGGGCAGCACGTCGGCGCGCGCCGTCGAGGTGAAGGGGAAACGACCGGCCACGGTGCGGGCGCAGAAGTCCGTCACCGGGCGCAGGTCGCTGGACAGGCCCAGCCGCTCGGCCACGCGGCCCTGGCTGGCGCCGACGTCGGACAGCGCCTCCAGCAGGCCGCGCACCGGCTCCGGCTGCAGGCCGGCCGCGGCGCGGGCCGCGCCGACCGCCGGGCCCACCGGGGGCGGCGCGCTGCGGCTCTTCTGCGCGGCGTCGATCGCGGCCAGTTGCAGCAGCAGTTCGTTGAACAGGCGACCGGCCTCGTCGATGGGCGCGGGCTGGCCGGCGACCAGCCGCTGCAGCGCGGCGAAGTGCCCGTTGACGGCGGCCTCGGCGCTGCCCGCGAGGGCGAGCTCCGCCGGGGAACGCTTGGCCGCTTTTGCGGCCTCCGCGGCATCGGGACCCAGGCGGGTCTCGCGCGAGGCGGCGCGCATCAGCGTCGGCAGCGGCGAGTCCGGCGAGGCCAGCACGCGCGCCACCGCCAGTCCGCGGTCCAGCGAATCCACGCGGACCGGCTTCAGATCGCCGATCAGGCTGTCCCAGTTCCGGATGTAGTTCTGTCCGTACAGCACGCCCACGCGGCGCAGCGCATCGAGGAAGGCGGCGTCGGACACGTCGGTCCTTGCGGGCGCTGACGTCGAGCCCGAAGGGACGCTCGCATTTGCGTTTGCGTTTGCGTTTGCGGTCGTGGCCGTGGTCGTGGTCGTGGTCGTGGTCGTGGTCGGCGCAGGCGTCAGCACCCAGCGCTCTTCTTCGAGCAGCAGACGCGTCTGCCGGGGCGCGTCGGCCAGGAAGAGCCGGCCGTATCCGGAACGCGTGTACAGCGCCGGCACGCCGCGCGTGAAGGGCTGGCCGCTGGCGCGCTGGAATACCTGCGCGACGGCGGGGCCCACGGCGGAGGCGACGGTGAACTCCGGCACGTCCGCGACCGCCGGCTGGCGCTGCATGCGCGACAGCACGCGCTGCTCCAGCGGGAAGGCCGCGAGCTGCTCGCGCACCCGCGCCACCAGCGCGTCGTCGCGCGGCGCGACGGGCGCGGGCACGCCCTGCGCCAGCGCGGCGCGCAGGTGGTGCTCGAAGGAAGCGCGCTGCGTGGAGCCGGCGGGCCCGGCCAGAGCCTCGTCCTCGTCCTGCAGCACCCAGTCGATGAGCCAGGGTCCGTCGAAGCGCTGCGGCGCGTGCAGCATCAGGTAGCCCTTGAGCGCGTCGTACTGCTGCGCCGGGCGCGCGGGATCGGCGGCCCGCAGGCGTTCCTCCAGCCGGCGCGCCACGCGCGGCAGCAGCGCGTGCTCCAGCAGGTGGCCGTAGCCGATGCGCATGCCGGCCTGCAGCAGGTCGCCCTGGTACAGCCCCAGCGTGTTGAGCGTCGGCGGATCGCCGATCTCGAAGTCCGCCGGTCTCGGCGCCGCCTCGACGCTGTCGAGCACCGGGAGCAGGCGACGCGTGCCGGCGGCGTCGTCCGCGGCCAAGGCCTTCACGTCGGCGCTCAACGCGGGCAGGCGCGCCGCCACCTCGTCGACGTAGGCGCGGTTGCGCATCGTCGACACCGTCCAGCCGGCCAGCACCGCGACCGCGCCCAGCCCCAACGCGGCGAAGGCGAGCCGGCGCAGGCGACGTCGGGCCGCCGCGGCGCGGGGACTGGCGCCGACCAGGTCCTGCTCGGCGAAGACCACGTCGCGCAGCACGCCGGTCAGGAAGTAGCTGCGGCCCTTGCCCGGGGCTCCAGTCGCTGAGCCGCCTGCGCCGCCCGCGACGTCCGCGCGGGGCGACGCCGTCGCGATGCCGAAGCGGCGCGACAGCGTGCCCAGCACGCGGTCGATGGGCGTGCCTTCCTGCGTCGCGCTGGTGAAGTAGACGCCGCGCGGCAGCGTCGTCGCGCGCTCGCCCGCCGGCGTGGCGAAGACCTCGCCGAGGAAATGTCCCAGCAGGTCGCGCAGTCCGGCGAACTGCGTCGGGAACGCGAACATCGCGGCCCGACGCGCGAGGTCGGGCTGCTGCTCCAGGCGCGTGGGCAACTGCGCCCGCAGCCGTTCGGACAGGGCGTCGAAGCCGGCGAGGAACGCGGCCGGAAGCCCCGCGTCGGTGCCCGCGGATTGCCCGTGCGCGTGACCGCCATGAGCACCGCTCTGGCCGCCGTCGGCGGCCGGGAACGGGAAGCCCCAGATCTGTTCGCGCTCCTCGCGCCCCATGGCCGCGAAGCTGTCGTCGAAGCCGGCCAGCAGGTCGCACTTGGTCACCAGCACGTAGACCGGCGCCTGCACGCCGAGCCGGTCGTGCAGTTCCTCCAGCCGCGCGCGCAGCCGCCGCGCATGGTCGGCGCGTTCCTCGGCGTCCTGCAGCAGCAGGTCCTGCACGTTGACGGTCAGCAGCACGCCGTTGATGGGACGGCGCGGGCGCGTGGCGCGCAGCAGCGCGAGGAACTTGCCCCAGCCCTGCGCGTCCGCCGCCGCGTCCGACTGCTGCAGCGCGTAGCGGCCCGCGGTGTCGATCAGGATGGCCTGGTCGGTGAACCACCAGTCGCAATGCCGCGTGCCGCCGACGCCGCGCACCGTGCCCTGGCCGAGCTGGCCCGCGAGCGGGAAGTTCAGCCCGGCGTTGGTCAGCGCGGTCGTCTTGCCGGAGCCCGGCGCGCCGATGAACAGGTACCAGGGCAGCGCATACAGGTTGCGGCGCCGCGACCAGGGCCAGCGCCGGCCGCGCCGCGCGCTCTGGTCCATCAGCTGCAGCGCCTGCGCGAAGCGTTGGGTCAGCGCTTGCGTTTCGCTTGCGGATCTGCGTTCGGCCGCGCCGGCCTCGCCTTCGCGCAGGCCGTTCAGCAGCGAGCGTTCGGCCCGGCGGCGGCGCCAGGCCTGCCATCCGAAGACCAGGGCCGCGGCGACGAGCACCGCGGCGATCGCGGCGACGCGCGCGGCCGGCGTGTCCAGCGGACGCGCGTCGCCGATGCCGACCAGCGGGCCGGCCCACCAGATCAGCGCGCTCAGCGCGGCCAGCGCGATCAGGGCTTGCGTGCGGCCGTGCAGCAGCACGGCCAGGAATTTCTCTTCTCGGTTCATGGCGGCTACGGGGTCAGGGGGTCGGCTGTTTCACCCAGAGGGTGATCACGACGCGGCGGTTGCGGGCGCGCCCGGCGGGCGTGGCGTTGTCGGCCACGGGCTCGGCCTCCGCGCGGCCTTCGGCGCGCAGGCGCGTCGCCGGCACGCGTTCGGCCAGGCCGTCGCGGACCGACTCCGCGCGCGCCTGCGACAGGTGCCAGTTGGAGGGGAAACGCGCCGTGCGGATGGGCGCGCTGTCCGTGTGGCCGGTGATCAGCACCTGGCCCGGCAGCGGGCGCAGCGCCTCGGCGATGCGCGTCAGCAGCGGGCGCAGCGAGGGATCCAGGCTGGCGCTGCCGGCGTCGAAGAAGCGGTCGCCGGTCATGACGATCACGGAGCGGTCGGCCAGGTCGGTGACGGTCACCAGGCCGGCGGCGATCTCCGGCTGGAGGAATCCGGCCAGGCGCGGCGCCTCGGCCGCGGGCGGGGCGGCGCGGGCCGGCGCCGGCGCGTCCAGCGCGGCCAGCGTCGCGAACACCGGCTGGGTGCGGTCCGACAGCGCCAGCCGCAGTCCGCCGAAACTCAGTGCGAGCACCGCGACGGTCACGGCGGCGACCAGCCAGACGGAGACGCCGTCCCGCAACCGCGAGGCGGCGTTGCCGGCCTCGGCGCGCGGCACGCCGACGGGCGACAGCGCCGTCGGCACCGCTTCGGCGCGACTGGTGAGCAGCTCGTGAATCCGGTGGCGCAGATGGCGCACCTGCGCCGCGCCCTGGTCGGCCACGCGATAGCGGCCCTCGAAACCGAGCGCCAGCGCCAGGTACATCAGCTGCAGCAGATCGCGGTTGGCGGCGACGTCGGTCGCCAGCTTCTGCATCAGGCGGAAGACCTTCTCGCCGCCCCAGGTCTCGTCGTGGAACTGGACCAGCAGGTTGTTGCCCGCCCAGACGCCGTTGCCGCCCCAGGGCGTCGAGGCGGCGGCTTCGTCCAGCACCGTGCAGAGCACGTAGCGCGCGGCGAGCACGCGGTCGCGCGTCACGCCCAGGCGCGCGGCGGTCTGCTCGAAGCGGCGCAGGCCGTCGGCCAGCGCGCTCTTGAGCGCGGCCGGATCCTCCTGCCGCGCGGATTGACGCAGCCGCGGCGCGGCGGCCAGCAGCGGCTGCGCCGCCGCGATCAGCGGCTCGAGGCCGGCGTCGGGCCGCGCGTCGAAGCTCAGGGGTTCCGCGTCGCGCCAGACGCCCGGTCCTGCGGCCGGCGGCGCGGACGACGCCCCGCGGACGTCCGCCGACGGCTGCCGTGCCGCATCGAGCGCCGCGAAGGGGTCGCGGCCGTCAAGGTCGAGGTGGGGGCCGAGGCCGATGTCGAGATCTCGGTTCATGCGCGCACCGCCCAGAGCTCGAGTTCGAGACCGGGGAACTCGCCCCCGATGTGCACGGCCAGTCCGCCGGACTGGGCGAGCTGACGCCATTGGTCGCTGTCGCGCGTGTCCAGCTCGAAGTAATGGAAGCCCGCGTGGAAGGGGATCTGGCGCGGCGCCACCGGCAGCGCGCGCAGCGCCACGCCGGGCAGCTGCAGGTTCACCAGGTCGCGGATGTGCTCGACGGTGCCGATCTTGGCCTGCGACGGCAGGCGCGCGCGCAGCGACTCGGCCGGCATGCGCGCGGAGGCCGCCAGCACGAACTGGGCGCTGCGCTGGAGTTCCACATCGGGCACCAGCGCGACGCGCACGCCGTGCTTGCGTTCCTGCAGCGCGATGGGGATGGCGCCCTGTTCCAGCACGATGGACAGCGCCTGGCGCAGGATGGCCATCAGCGGCGGGAAGCACAGGGCGGGCTCGTCGTGGTCGTAGGCCGGCAGCGGCTGGGGGCGGCGCGAATCGCCGAACACGGCCAGGTCGCCCGCCAGCGCGACCATCGCCGCGTGGACCTCGCGCGGATGCAGCAGCCCGCCGGACAGGCGCTGCGCGAGCAGCGGCTCGTGGCGGTTGATCGCGCCCAGCAGCAGGTAGTCGGCGATCTCGCCGACGCCGGCGCGGCCGGGCTCCGTCAGCCGGGCGGCGAGGGCGTCACCGCGCTGCTTGAGCAGCCCGTGCAGTTCGCGCATCCAGCGCAGCAGCGGCTCGCTGCGCAAGGCGTCCAGCGTCGGCGGCACGTAGCTGGCATCCAGCACCACCTGCTGGTCGACGCGACGCTCGGCGACGCGGCACACGCCCAGCACGGCCTGACCCTCGCCGCAGTCGCGCGCCAGCATCAGCCGCAGATGGGGCCGGCCCAGCTGCAGCCGCGCCGCGCGCGGCGCATGGGCGTTGTCGTCGGGCACGTCCGCCTCGTGGGCCCGGTAGCGCGGCGCCATCGCGCCGGCCGCGCCCTCGGCGTCGGTCTGCGCGACGCCGGGACGCGGCAGCGAGACCGCCAGCACCACCAGCTCGTCGCGCGCGTCCGCCGGCACGTCGAGCGCGGCCGGGGCCGGATCGTCGCCGGGCAGGTCGATGGCCAGGCCGTCGGGCAGCAGGCCGTGACCCGACTGCAGCGAGATCTTGCCCAGCGCCAGCGCGCCGCCGTCGAGCTGCAGCGACAGCCAGCCGCGGGCGTGCGGCGTCACGGCCGTCAGGCGGGCCAGGTGTTGCGCGGCCTGGTGGCGGTCGTGCTGCTGGAAGTGTTGCGGCTGGAGGAACATGCCCTCCGTCCAGATGACTTTGTGGTGCCAGGTCATGAGCGGTGTGAGGTGGACGGGGTGGCCGGGACGACCGTCACGGGGCGAAGATGACGGGACGGACATCGCGGGAGATGCCAGGACATACGGGGGCCGCGTCGGGACGGATGCGGCCGCGGGCGCCGGAACTCAGCGCCCGGCCTGCCGAAGCGTTTCGAAATGTTCCTCGTAGGCGGCGCGGAAGGCCTGGGCGAAGGCCGCCTGGAAGGCCTCGTCCGCCTCCTGGCCGAGGCGCTCGTACTCGTCGACGAAGCGTTCCCACAGGGCGGCCTTGCGGTTCATCGGGAGCGCCTTGTCGAGCAGCGAGGGCGCGCGCAGCCGTTCGGCCATGCGCTCGGGGGCCAGGCGGCGCAGCACGCGGGACGACGCGCCCTGCATGCCCGCGACCAGGCCGACCTGGTGCGCGCGCAGGTCGTCGACCGCGTCGCGCATCGCGGCGCGGGGCGCCAGGAAACCGGACACGGTGGGCTGCAGCAAGTGGCGCAGGGCGACGTCCACGTTGGGCGAGAACTTCAGCGGGTTGTTGTCCCGCGTGGCGATCATGGTGGCGGCGGCCTGCACCTCGCGCTTGAGCGTGGCGCGGGCGTGGAGCATGTCCACGGTGCCGGCGACGGCGTCGCGCAGCAGCTCGCCGATCAGCAGCGCCAGGTCCGGCGTCAGCGCCGGCAAATGGTCGCGCGGCAGGCCGAGGCCCTGCGCGAGCGCGGCGGCCACCTCGTCCGTGGCGGCGAGGGGCGGTTGCTGCGAGGTGGCAGGAGCAGGTGCAGGTGCAGCGCCGGGCGGCGAAGCCGACGAGGAGACTGGCGAAAAAGGAGGCGCGAGCGCAACAGGTGAGGCCGTCGGGGTGGGCCGGGTCGGCGGGACCGGCCGTTCCAACGTCAGTTCGTCGAGCGCGTCCGTCGGCGCGGCCTTGGGATGAAAGGCCTGGCGCCAGTCGTCGGCGTGCGCGTCCGCTCTGGTGACGCTGCCGAGCGGATCACCCAGCGGATCGCCGAACGCATCGCCGAGCGGGTCGCCCAAGGGGCCGCCCTCGTCGATGCCGAACATGGATTCGAGCGCCCGACGCTCCGGTCGGACATCGAGGTCCGCGGCGGGCATGGGGAGAGTCGCCGGCGCAGCGGCCCGCGAGGGCGGGGGAGCCGGACCCAGGCCGAGCGGGTCGTTCCCCGCGTCGTTCCAGGCGTCGAGATCGCCGAACGCGGCGAAGGGATCGATGGCGGGGGAGGGCTGCGGTTCGCGAGGCACGTGCGCGGGGATCGCCGGGCGGATGATGCGGTCGACCTCGTCGACGCCAGCGTGACCGGCAAGACCGCCGGCGCCCGCCAGCCCGGTGCGGCTGGGACCGCCGACACGTCCGCTCAGGTCCAGCACCGTCGGCGCGTCGGCGTCCGGACTGGTTCCCTGCAGCGCGCGCAGGTCGACGCGCAGCGTGTAGGCGCCGAGTTGCACGCGGTCGTCGTTCGCGAGTTCCCGGGAGGGGCCGTCGACCAGCGGCTCGCCGTTGAGCAGCACGGGGTTGCTGCCGCGATCCAGCAGCACATAGGCGCCGCGACGGAAGACCACTTGCGCGTGCACGCGCGAGATGGTGCGGCCCGGGTCCGGCAGGACCAGCAGGTTGGAGTCGGCGCGGCCGATGGTGCCGCCCAGCTCGTCGAAGCGGGCGGACAGGGCCGGCGCGCCGGGGCCGTTGACGACGGTCAAGGTCAGCATGGGGAGGTCCTTCTGTGGGAAATGGAGGGGTCCGGAGCGAACGCGGGTCAGCGCAGTCCGTGCAGTCGGTCGTCGATCCAGGCCAGCCGCAGCGGCAGGGACCACGCGTGGCGCCCGTCGCGCGAGCGCGCCTCGAGCGCGGGACCGCCCGCGCGGCGCAGGCAGCTCAGCAGCCGGCCGTCGGCGTCGGGCCACAGGACGAAGTCCTCGTCCGCGGGCCAGGCCCAGGACCAGGGGCGGCCGTCCGGCGCGGCGCGGAGGTGGTCGAGGAACGCGGCCTGCGCCGTGCGTACGTCGCCGCCGTAGGCCACGGCGCACTCCTCGATCGCCAGGCACGTCAGCGCGAACCAGCCGTCGGCGACGCCGCGGCGGAACTCGAGCACGCGCTCCCGCACGCACTGCAGCGCGCGGGCGCGCACGGCGTCCTGCGATGCCACGGGCAGAGACGGCGCGTCGAGCCAGCGCCAGCGCGGGAAGTCGATCGGCAGGTCCACGTCGACATCGACGTCGACGGGCGTCTGCATCGTCCAGTCGGCGCGGGCGAGCACCCGGTCGCCGGTGCCGGCAAGGCGGAGTTCCACGACGGCGCTCGCCGGTGTGGCGTCGATGGCAGCTTCCGTGTCACCGTCGACGCCGTTCAGCGAGGCTGGGTCGACGCGCAACGTCAGCCGATTGACGCCGCGCAGCAGGAACTCGTGCACGGGGAGGGCGGTCGCGCCGGACGCGGTCACTCGCGCGAGTGCGACGCCGTTCAACGCGGCTTCCGCCGCGCAGTCGTTCGTCCGCAGATGCAGGGTCAGCAGGCGCTTCATGCGTCGCACCGCCAGTCGAAGAGGGTCAGCGCGGGCAGCCAGTCCAGCATCTGCTCGCGTCGGCCGGACCAGGGGGCGCTGAGCCCGACCCGGACGACGACGGGTTCGAGCACTGCGGTGAACGCCCATTCGAGGCCGTTGCCCCGCGCCGAAGGTCGAAGGCCGACGCCGCCGACCAGAGCCGGCGGCTTGCCCGCCCAGTCGATGTCGGAGACGAATGCGCCCGTGGCGCTCGCCAGCGGCTCGAACGTCAGGCGCAGCGGCAGGCGCATCGGCACCCAGGGGAGCACGGCGGGGTCGGCGTCGTGGGACCACGGCAGATCCCAGTCACGGTGGAACTCCGCCAGCGCCGGATCGTCGACGACGTCGATGCGGACACGCGCACGCGCTCCGGCGATGTCGACGACACCGTGCCACGACAGGTCCCAGCGGCACAGGTTTCCCTGCAGGTGACCGGTCATGTGCATCGTCGGGGCGAGGTCCAGCGAGGCGCCCGCGCGATAGCCCCAGGCGACGCCGCTCTCCGCGGCCAGCAGCGCGGGGCGCGCGGCGATCCGCGTCGACGAGACGGCCTCGGCCGACCGCCAGCGCTCGCCGAGCCGGTCGATCGCCTCGGCGATCCCACGGTCCAGCGCCGCGAAGCCCGCCCGCCACGAGCCAGGATCCAGCACCCGGCCGTCGGACTCGACACGCACCCGGGTCTGCGAGGGTGCCGGTGTCGGTGCGGCACCGCCGTCCTGTCCGGAGCGGGCCCAGACCAGCAACCGCTGCTCGTCGGGCAAGGTGATGAGCCAGCTGTCGGCCTTGCCATCGCCGCCGTTGCCGTTGCCGTTGCCGTTGCCGTTGCTTCCGTTGTGACCATCGGCGCTCCGGTCGTCGGCCGTCCAATCGATCGACAGCCGCGCGAACTGTTGCGGCGCGGATGCCGCGATGCCCGGCGGCAGCAAGGCGGGCACCGCCAGCGGATGCTCGATGTCGAGCGTCGCGCCGCGCTCGCGTCGCGTCGGCCCGGTCATGCCCATCAGGGTGAGGGTGGTGGAGGCCTTGTCCTGCGTCTCCTGCACCTGCGGTCCCTGCACCTGCGGTCCCTGCACCTGCGCGCGCCAGCTCGCCACGACGGCGCCGTCGGACGGTGCCAGCGCGTGGAGCCGCTCCGGCAGGGCGACCCCGTCCGTGGAGCGCCAGAGCGGGTCCTCGTCCTGCGAGCCCGACACGATGCGCCAACCGTCGGCGTCGTGGACGTAACGCCGCGGCGCGCGCGCGGCCGCGGGGCGGCTCAGCCCCACGCGCACCTCGGGGGTCTCGCTCATCGCGCACCGCCGTTCGGTCCGAGCGGATCCACGTGCGCCGGCATCGCGTCCGGCGCCGTGGGCGTGGCGGGCACGCCGGGCACGGCCGGAATCGCCGGCAGGGGCGGCGTGCCCGAGAACAGCTTGATCTGCGGCCCGAAGATCGAGACGCCCTCCATCCCGATGGTGATGAAGGACAGGCCCACGCGCAGGCTGAGGGTCGCCTGCGCTTCCAGCGTCAACGCCATCGCCTGGACGCTGACCTGGCCGGTCGCCGTCACGCGCGCGCCCTGGCCGAGCGCGACCTGCACCGGCCCGTCGGCGTCGATGGACACGGGCCCGCCGGCCTTCAGCGTCAGACCCCCCGCGATCGAGGCGTCCACCTTGCCGCCGACGCCGACCCGGAGGTCCGCGCCCAGCGTCGCGTGCGTGTCGCCCGCCAGTTTCAGCCGCGTGTCCTTCTCCACCGCGACCGACAGTCCGCCGCCGACCTGGAGGCCCGCATCGCGTCCGATGTCCGTGCGCGCATCGCGCTTGACCGTGTCGACCTGGTCCTGGCCGACCCAGTGATGCAGGTCGCGCTCCGCCTTCATCCACAGGTGCTCGGCGCCGCGCGCGTCCTCGAAGCGCAGTTCGTTGCCGCTGTCGGGCGCGCCGTTCCTGCTGGACCGCGTGCGCACGCCGCTCACCGTGGCGTGCGCGGGCAGCGCATACGGCGCCGGCTGCGCGCCGTTGTAGACCCGGCCGGTGACGACGGGCCGATCCGGCCAGCCGTCGAGGAACTCGACGATGACCTCGTCCCCGACGCGCGGCAGCGCCACCATGCCGAAGCCCTTGCCGGCCCACGGATGGCTGACCCGCACCCAGCAGGAGCTGCGCTCGTCGCGTCGTCCGAGCCGGTCCCAGTGGAACTGCACCTTCACGCGGCCGTGGCGGTCGACGTGGATCTCCTCGCCCGCCGGGCCGGTGACCACGGCCGTCTGCGGGCCTTGCACGCGCGGCAGCCACGCCGCCGGCGGCGGCTGGTAGTCGACGGTCGCGGGCACGGCGGCGAACCGGCACACATAGCTGGTGCTGCGCGCGTCGCCGTTGGCCTCGTAGCCGGCGAACTCCATGTCGGCGATCGCGCCGGTCACCAGCCATTTCCCGGCGTCGTCATGGCCGGCGAAGTCGAAGGTCTGGCCCACGCTCAGCGAGCGGTACGGCGTCGTGCCCTGCGCCACCACCGCCTGGCTCTCGAAGCGGTCGACCTGCCGGCGCATGCGCGCCGTCCCGGCCGTGCGCTTGGGCCCGAGGTCCCCCGCCATGGCCAGGTCGTCGTGCCCGCCCGGATAGACGTGGCGCTCGAGGCGCCCCGCGGTGAGGCCGACGGGCCGGCGCGTCGCGTCGCGCCGGAGGTCGGCGTTGGGCAGCTCGGCCGCGAAGTCCGTGGCCGTCGCGCTCAGCGGCTGCAGCGACTGCGCGCGGGTCCATTGCAGGATCACGTCCTCGCGCAGCATCGTTTCGCCCTGCGCCTCGTTCCAGCGCAGCGGCACCGGTGCCGGGCGATGGCTGGACGGCGAGTCGCACAGCACCAGCACGTGACGCTCGCGCTCATGGCGGAAGAAGAAGTAGAGGCCTTCGTCCTCCATCAGCCGGGCGACGAAGTTGAAGTCGCTCTCGTTGTACTGGACCGTGCAGGGCCGGCGCGCGAAGCTGGCGTTGCGCAACCGCTTCTCGACCGGTCCGGCGCCGGGGTAGGCCGCGAAGACCTCGTCCAGGATCTCCAGCACCGTGCGGTCCTGGAAGATGCGGCAGTCCGCGCCCAGCGTGAGCTGCCACAGCCACGGTCGCAGGTGCACGCGGTAGATGTCGAAGCGTCCGAGGTAGCCGCCGCGCTCGACGTGGGTGACCAGCCCGTGCAGGAAACGCTCCGTGTCGTCGTCCTGGCGCAGGCCCACCGCCGCCGGCTGGCCGAGCAGCTTGTCCGCGGCCAGCGGCGCCTTCTGGCTGGACCGCAGCAGCTCCAGGCGCAGCTCGGGCAGCCGGCCGAGTTCCTCGCGCCATTGCAGGCGGCGGAAGAGCAGTTCCTCGCCGGCGAGCGGGCCGAGGAAGCGCGCCTCGTTCGGCGCGGTGGACAGCGGCGTGGCCGCGGTCGACGCGCCGCTGGCGGCGGACGGCGTGGCGGTCGGGGACGGCACGTGAAGCGCGGGCTCGATGGGCGCGGCAAGGGTCACGGCAAGCTCCTCAGTCGAAGGCGTAGGTGAAGGCGCCCTGGGCGGCGCCCACGCGGATCGCGCTCAGCGCAGGCGTCGACGTCGCGCCGTCCGCGAGCCGGCTCAGCAGTTCCAGCGAGATGCGCGGCAGCACGGTGTCGGAGAGCACGCGGTCGATGACGCGGCCGCCCGACTCCGGCTGGTCGCAGCGCGCCATCAGCGCCGCGACGAAGTCGGGATCGAAGTTCACCGCAACGCCGTGGCGCTCCATCACGCGGTGCTGGATGCGCGCCAGCCGCTGGCGGGCGATGCGCCCCATCAGCTCGGGCGACAGCGGGCGGTAGGGCACCGTCACCATGCGGCCCAGCAGGGCCGCCGGGAACACGCGCAGCAGCGGCGCCTGCAGCGCCTGCGCCAGCGCGTCGGGCTCGGGCGTGAGCGCCTCGTCCGCGCACAGGCGCATGAGCAGCTCGCTGCCGACGTTGGAGGTCAGCAGGATCACCGTGTTGCGGAAGTCGACGGACCGGCCTTCGCCGTCCTCCATCCGGCCCTTGTCGAAGACCTGGAAGAACAGCTCGTGCACGTCGGGGTGGGCCTTCTCGATCTCGTCGAGCAGCACGATCGAATACGGCCGGCGGCGCACCGCCTCGGTCAGCACGCCGCCCTGGCCGTAGCCGACGTAGCCGGGCGGCGCGCCCTTGAGCGTGGAGACGGTGTGCGCCTCCTGGAACTCGCTCATGTTGATGGTGATGACGTTCTGCTCGCCGCCGTACATCGCCTCGGCCAGCGCGAGCGCCGTCTCGGTCTTGCCCACGCCGGAGGTGCCGCACAGCAGGAAGACGCCCAGCGGCTTGTCCGGATCCTGCAGGCCGGCCCGCGCGGTCTGCAGGCGGCGCGCGATCATGTCCAGCGCCGGCTGCTGGCCCAGCACGCGGCTGCCCAGGGTCTCGCCCAGGCGCAGCACGCCGTCGCGCTCGTCGGCGACCATGCGCCCGACCGGCACGCCGGTCCACGCGGCCACGACCGCCGCCACCGCCTGCGCGTCCACCACCGGCAGCACCAGCGGCGACTCGCCCTGCAGCGTCGACAGCGCGGCCTGCGCCTGGCGCAGATCGGCGATCGCCTCTGGGCTGCGCGACGGGGACCTCAGGTCCTCGCGCATCGCGAGCAGGCGGGTGACGGCCACGCGTTCCTCGTCCCAGCGCATGCTCAGCGACATGAGTTCGGACGAGGTCTCCTCGCGCCGTCGGGCGAGTGTTTCGAGGCGCTCGGCGACCTCGCCGCCCAGGGCGGCTTCGCGCTCCAGGATGTCGGTCTCCAGGGCCATGACCTCCAGGCGGCGTCGCGCGTCCTCGACGGCCGCCGGCGTTGCGTGCTGGCTGACCGCGACGCGCGCGCAGGCCGTGTCCAGCAGCGCGACCGCCTTGTCGGGCAGGTGCCGCGCGGGGATGTAGCGCTGCGACAGCCGCACCGCCGCCTGCAGCGCCTCGTCGGTCAGCTCGACGCGGTGATGCGCCTCCAGCCCGGCCACCAGGCCGCGCAGCATGGCCAGCGCGGTGTCCGTGTCCGGCTCGGCCACGGTGACGGCCTGGAAGCGGCGCGTCAGCGCCGGGTCGGGTTCGATGAAGCGCTTGTACTCGGCCCAGGTCGTGGCGCCGATGGTGCGCAGCTGGCCGCGCGCCAGCGCCGGCTTGAGCAGGTTGGCCGCGTCGCCGGTGCCGGCCGTGCCGCCCGCGCCGATCAGCGTGTGCACCTCGTCGATGAAGAGCACCACCGGGCGCTCGGAGGCCTGCACCTCGTCGATGAGCGCGCGCAGGCGCTGCTCGAATTCGCCCTTCATCGCGGCGCCGGCCTGCAGCAGGCTGAGGTCCAGCCCCAGCAATTCGATGTCGCGCAGCGCCGGCGGCACGTCGCCCGACACGATGCGCTGCGCCAGGCCCTCGACCACGGCGGTCTTGCCCACGCCGGCCTCGCCGGCCAGCAGCGGGTTGTTCTGGCGGCGACGCATCAGGATGTCGACCAGCTGGCGGATCTCGTCGTCGCGACCGGTGACCGGATCGAGCTCGCCCGCGCGGGCCTTGGCCGTCAGGTCCACGCAGTAGGCGGCGATGGCCTGACGACGGCCCATCAGGGCGGTGGCGGCGTCCGTCGCGCCCGAGGTGGTCCCGGCAGTCAATCCCGCCGATGCCGCGTCCGCACCCGGCGACGCGTCTTGCGCGGGCGCCTCGCCGGTGCGCCGGCACAGCGCGGGCAGGCGCTCCGCCAGGTCGTCGGCGCGGATGCGCTCGAACTGGCGCGACACGGCCAGCAGCGCGTGGCGCAGGGTGTTGGATTCGAGCAGGCCCAGCAGCAGCGCGCCGGTGCGCACGCGGTCCTGGCCGAAGCGCAGCGAGGCCTGCACCCAGCCGCGCTCGATGGCGGCCTCGATGTGCTCGGAGAAGTCGGACACCGCGGTCGATCCGCGCGGCAGCCGGTCCATGGCCTGGGTCACGTCGCGCGCGAGCTGCGCGGCGTCGATGCCGTAGTGGTGGAGGATGACGGCGAGGTCGCTGCGCGCGTCGGGGATCAGCTGCGCGAACCAGTGCGACAGCTCGACGTAGGGATTGCCGCGCATCTTGCACAGCACGGTCGCGCTCTCGATGGCGCCGTAGGGGAGCGGATGAAGCTTGCCGAACAGGTCGGCGCGGCGGATCGTGGTCATGCGGAAGTCGTCGTCGGGATCGACGCCGTGGAAGTCATGGGTCGTTGAAGGAGATACGGAAGCGGGGGGCGATCCGGATGCAGGCGCAGATGCAAGCAGCGGTTACAGGGTGGCGCTGGCCTCGGCGGGCAGCAGCAGGTCGTCGCCGTCGCGCTCGCGCGGGGCGGTGCCGATCCACAGGCCCCGGCCCAGCGCGGCGGGCGCGTCCGCGCCCACGCGGGGCGGCGGCAGCTCTCGGCGGTCGAGCACCAGGCGCAGGTCCCAGTCCAGCTCCAGCCCGACCCACTGCCGCACCAGCGCGCGCAGACGGGGCAGGGCGGCGCCGTCCGGCAGGAACTCGCGATAGCGATCCCAGCTCATCGGACCGAGCACCACGCGGAACTTGTGCTGCACGTCCCAGGTGGCGGCGCCGAGCGCCAGCCCCTGGCCGAGGCCGACCTGTCCGCCTGCGCGGGCCGGCAGGCCGCCGGCGCGGGCGCGCAGCTCGGGCGCCAGCGGCAGCCAGTGACCGGTCCACGGCTCGACGCGCGCGGGCACGTCGAAGGCTTCGCCGCACCAGGCCGCGAGGCCGTCCGCGTCGTGCACCTGCCGCGACAGGCGTTCCAGGAAGGCGAGCTTCGGTGCGTCGCCGAGCGCGTCGCGCTCGCGCAATGCCGGCAGACCCAGGCCGGCCAGCGCGCCCAGGCGCCCGCCCTGGCCGGCGTCGTCGGGGCGGTCCATCGCCTGCACCGGCTGGGCCTGCGCCCACGCGCGATGGAACAGCAGCGCGAAGCGGTGCGTCAGCAGGTCCAGGAAGTCCTGCATCGCCGGATCGCCGTGATGGCGCTCGCGCTCGCGGGCCAGTTCGGTGAGGTGCAGCGGCAGCGGACCGTTGGGCCCGGTCAGGCCGAACACGCGTTGCCGCACGCGCGGGGTCGGGTCTTGCACCGTGACCGCCTGCACCGGCGCGGGGGCGAAGTCCAGCTCCGCCGGCTGGCCGACGCGGATCGGCTCTTGCGCGGGGCGGGCGGCCTCGCCCAGTCGCGGCAGCGACGGATGGGCCGATTCCCAGCGCCTCAGCAGCGCGAAGAGGTCCTGCCGCTCCGGATGGGCGACGGCATCGAGCAGCCAGTCCGGCAAGGAGGCGGCGGTGGCTGCTGTGGCGGCATTCGTCACGACAGCCTCCTCACAGCAGCGGACGCGCGCCGGCGCGCGGCGCCCAGCGGCCGATCTCGCCGCGCGTCGTCGAGAGCAGCACCGTCTCGACGAAGCTGTTCAGCGAGACATGCCGCGACAGGAAGTGGTGCAGCGCAGCCCCGAGCAGGTAGGCGCTGTGGCCGCTGCCGGCGCCCAGCCGCTGCTCGTCCAGGGTGATCGAGATCTCCACGCCGCGTGCGTACGCGATGGGGCCCGGCGCCGGATGGCGGCGGTGCACGACGGCGGCGCTCAGCCCGGTGAGCGCGCCGATCTGGCGGCTCACGTCGGCGTCGCCGGCCTGCGGCAACTGCGACAGCAGTTCGCGCAACGCGTCCGCGCCGGCGTCGATCAGCGACAGGTAGTTCAAGGACAGCAGGTTCAGCAGCCGCCATGCGGCCGAACTCTCCGCCGGCGCCGGCAGGGGGCGCGAAGGCCCGGCCACGGCGCGCACGTCGGTGAGCGCGATGCCCGCGTCCAGCGTCAGCGGCGCGTTGCCGCCGCGCAGGAACAGCGGCAGGTCGCGGTTGGTGCAGAGCACCTCCAGCGCCACCTGGTCCGGCAAGGGTTGAACGGCGACCGCGGAGACGGTGGAGGCGGAGGACACTGCCGATGCCGAGGATGCCGCGGATGCCGAGGCGTCGGCCGTGCCGTCGCCCTCGCCGCGGAGCTCGCTGCCGGCCTCGGCCTCCCAGCCGTCGGACCACGAGAGGAAGACCTCCGTGCCTGCGTACGACGATCGCGCGCCTTCCCGCCGCACCCGCTCGCTGGGCCGGCGCGGCTCGCGGCGCGTCGAGTAGACGCGCCGGACCGGCCCCGACCCCGTGCGCGCGGTGCCGTGCAGCGGCTCGAAGCGCCGCGATCCGCCGTCCGCGTCGTGGGCGGTCATGCCGGTGACCGCGTAGACCTCGTGGTCCAGCGGCCGGCTGCGGTCGACGACGATGTGGAATTCGTGCCGGTCGGGCCCCGGCAGCAGCCGGTCGGCGCGGCAGGGGAAAAGGTTGATCGCGGGAACGCAGTTGGTCAGCACGTTCGCGGCGGACACGGCGCCCAGGGACGCGTCGTCGGCCTGCGTCAGCGCGAGCACCAGCTCCATCGAGGATCCCGCCGTGCGCGAGAACGCCGCCGACAGCGCGTCCACCTCGAAGAACTGGAAGCGCTCGGGGAAGGCCAGCGTCTCCTGCAGGAGGCGCAGACCGCCGAAGCCGCGCGGCAGCGCCGGCAGCAGGGCCTCGTCGTCGGCATAACCGACGGGGGCGACGGAGGACGTCGGCAGGCGCTGCACGCGGCCGGACGCGCCCGCCAGCACGGCGACGCAGCGCGACAGCGTCAGTTCCACCAGCGAGGCCGCGACGTCGGGCGCGCCGGTCAGGAAGAAGCGCAGACGGTCGACGCCGAGTTGATCGAAGCGTTGACCGTCCGGCAGCCGCAGGCTGAGCACGAGTGCGGCGCGAGGGCGTTCTCCGGGCAGACCGCCGAGGGCGTCCAGCGCGGCGTGCTCGCGGACCAGCCGCGCCTCGGCGACCGAGACCGGCGTGAGCACGGTGTCCTGCGCGGTGCGGAACTCGCAGCGCGTGCCGGTCAGCGCGGGCGCCGCGCCGTGCAGCGCCGAGCCGCGCGGCAAGCGGTGACCGGCCAGCAGCTGCGGGTCGGGCGCCGGTTGCATGCGGGCGACCAGCATCGCCGGCAGCGGCGCGTTGAAGCCCGGATAGACCATGTCCAGCAGGCGGTGGGACAGGCGCGGGAATTCGGCGTCCAGCTTGAGCTGCACGCGCGCGGCCAGGAAGGCGCTGCCTTCCAGCAGGCGCTCGATGTAGGGATCCTGGGCGGCGGCGCCCAGGCCGAGCTGGCCGGCGACCTTGGGATGCGCCTCGGCGAACTCCTGGCCGAGGTCGCGCAGGTAGCGCAGCTCCTGGTTGTAGTACTGCAGCAGTCGGGGATGCACGTGGGTCTCCTGGAAGGGCCTCGTCGGCCGCCTCAGCCGCGCAGGTCGCGCAGCCGCGCCTGGCCGGTGGCCAGGTCCAGCTCCGCCGCCATCCACAGCGTCAGCGGCACCGGGTCGTGGCGCAGCCGGCCCTGGATCACCAGGCGCAGCGGCCGATGCGCGCCGCGCGAGGCGAAGTCGCCGACGCCCGCGCCGATGCCCGCGTCGTACCGGCCGTCATCGATCGAGACCTCCAGGAACTCCGGCAGGAGTCGGGGCTCGAAGCGGCGGATCGCGTCCACCAGCTCGCGCTGGAGTCGACGTCTGTCCAGCGACGACTGCGCGCGGCCCGTCATCGCCGGCAGCCCGAAGTTGAGGACCGACGCGCGGGCCAGCGGCGCGTCGGTCCAGGGCGTGCGCAGCGAATCGTCGCCCTCGCTCCAGGGATCGTCGTGGGCCGGTCGTTCGAGCCGGGTGGCGTTGAGCAGCCAGATCAGGTCGCGGGCGACCGATTCGCGGAGCTCGCGGCGGCTGATCACCGCCGTGCCGATGAGGCGGTCGAGCAGCGAGGGCTTCAGCCGATCGCCGACGGCGGGCGCGCTCATCGCTGCAGCCCCTGCGGGCCGGCCGGCGCGCGGTTGGCCAGCATGTCGGACCACACGGTCTCCAGGTCGCGCAGCGCGAATTCGCGCGAGGGACGCGAGGGATCCGATGCCGCCGCGCCGCCGGCGGCAGGCGAGGACGCGCCGCCATGGCGTGCCGCCTCCGCGCCGGTGGCCGAGCCGGCTGCCGCCGTCGATTCCTGCGCCGCGGGCGAAGCCGTCGACGCCCCCGCCATCCGCGTCACCGTGGTCGTGGTGACGCCGGAGCGCCTGTCCTCGCGGTACAGGAACTCCGCCTCGCGGTAGTCCAGTTCCCAGGACTCCACGAGGCTGACGGCGGCGTCCTCGTCCCGCAGCTCGAGCGCATAGCGCGTCACCCGCGCCTGGCGCAGCTTGATCGACAGGCTCAGCAGCTCCTGGGCCGCGTCCTCCATGCACAGCGTGACCGTCATCGGCATGCCGCGGTCCATCGCCGAGAGCAGGGCGGCGCTGGCGCGGTCCATGCGCTTGGTGAAGGACAGCACCGAGGGCTCGGGCTGGCGGCCGGCGGCGCCGTCGGCGTCCAGCGCCCACTGCCAGTCCTCCAGCTCGATCCAGTCCTTCATCGCGGGCACGCGGGACTCGCCCGCGATGGGGCCGCCGTCGCCGACGGCGGACATGTACAGGCGCGCGCGTTGCGTCATGCCGGGCTCCTCGGTCGTGTCAGTCGTTTCAGTCGTAGCGGCTGCTGCGCAGCTCGACATTGGTGGGGGTGGGGCGGCGCAGCGTGGACGCGTCCAGCGGGTAGTAGCGCAGGCGCAGGTCCTTGAAGGACAGCGTCAGCTCCTCCACGATGGGCTTGGCGTGGGTGCTGTCCTCGGTGCGCGTGGCGATGTGCGTCAGCGTGCCGTCCTGCAGCTCCATCGTCAGCATCGCCACCGGCGGCTTGCCCACGCCGCTGAGCGCCGGATCGATGACGGTGATGCAAGCGCGGTCGTAGCGGCGCGTCTCGTTGGCGCAGCGGTACAGCAGCAGGCTGCTGCGGTCCAGGTACTTGGACACCGTGACGTGGCCGGGACGCAGCTCCGTACGTTCGCGCCGGCCGCGCGAGGCCAGGTGCACCGCGCTGGCCGACCAGGCCAGCGCGTGCAGCACGATCTGGTCCTCGAAGCCCTGCACGCGGCTCTCCCCGAGCGCGGGCCGGCCCAGGCAGGCGAAGTCGAGGAAGGCGACGGGCAGGGACATGGCCGACGCTCCTTCAGGCCAGCTTGCCGGAGATGGCCGTGGTGGTCTTCATGTCCTTCACGCTCCACTCGAAACCGGTGGTGGTGTCGAGCTTGCCGTCGTTCTTCTGCGGCTTGTAGCCGATGAAGATCTCCTTGAAGACGAACTCCACGTCCTGGTTCAGCTGGCCGTCCTCGCCGCCCTTGGTCGCGACCTTGGTGACGTAGGCATCGGTGACCTTGACCTGGAAGTAGGCCTGCGGGCCGTCGATGGCGCCGGTGGTCTTGAGCATCTCGATGGTGATCGTCGGGAAGTGCTTGCCGGCGACGATCTTGGACAGGATCGCGGTGGAGGACGTGTCGAAGTAGTGCGTGATCGACAGCGTGCCCGGCTGCGGCTTGCCCACGGCCGCGCCGGTGCCCTTGGTGACGCTGTGGTCGGCCTCGACGTCCCAGCTCCAGTCGGAGATCTCGATCCAGCCGTCGTCGCCGTGGTGGCCCTTCTGCAGCGATTCGCCTTGCGGCACGTCGGCCTTGCCGAAGTTGATGAAGCTATTGCCTGCCATGGGGGCTCCTTACTTGATGGTCAGCTTGATCTCGGGGGTCTGCTGGGTCATCTCGGCGATGTTCCAGCGGAAGAACAGGGCGCTGTCGAGCTTGCCGTCGTTCTTCTGGCGCTTGTAGCCAATGGCGAGCTGCTTGAAGACGAACTCGACGTCCTGCGTCACGTTGCCGTCCTCGCCGCCCTTGCTGCCGACCTTGGTGATGAAGACGTCCTTGGCCACGAGCTGGAAGTACAGCTCGGGCTCGTCCTTGCCGGTCTGCTTGAGCAGGTCGATGGTGGCGGTCTTGAAGTGGGTGCCCTTGACGATGTACTGGAGCAGCACCGGCGAGGACTTGTCGTAGTAGTGCGAGAAGCTCAGCGTGCCCGGATTGGGCTTGCCCACGGCGGCGCCGGTGCCCTTGAGGTGGCTGGCCTCGGCGTCGACGTCCCAGCTCCAGTCGCTGATCTCGATCCACCCGGCGGTGCCGAGGTGGCTGAGCTGCTGCGACTCGCCGGGGGCGTTGCCGCCGTCGGTCTTCTCGAACTTGATGAATGCGTTTCCTGGCATGGATCACTCCGGAAATCGGCGTCGTACGGACGAGCGCCGGGAAGGCCCCGCGTGAGCGGGGACCGATGAACAAGGGGAACGGACGCTTACGAGCGCTCGGACGGCAGGCGCGACACCAGCCGCAGCGAGATGGACAGGCCTTCGAGCTGGTAATGGGGCTTGAGGTAGAACTTCGCCTGGTAGTAGCCGGGCGCGTCCTCGATGTCCTCCAGCACGACCTCGGCCGCGGCCAGCGGACGCTCGGCCTTGGTCTGCTCGGTGCTGTTGTCCGGATCGCCGTCGACGTAGCGCAGGATCCAGTCGTTGAGCCAGCGCTCCATCGCCTCGCGCGTCTTGAAGGAGCCGACCTTGTCGCGCACCATGCACTTCAGGTAATGGGCGAAGCGGTTGCACGCGAAGAGGTAGGGCAGGCGCGCGGCGAGGGCGGCGTTGGCGGTGGCGTCCGGATCGTCGTACTCCGCGGGCTTCTGCAGCGACTGCCCGCCGATGAAGGCCGCGACGTCGGAGTTCTTGCGGTGGACCATCGCCATGAAACCGTTGCGCGAGAGCTCGGCCTCGCGGCGGTCGGAGATGGCGATCTCGGTCGGGCACTTCATGTCCACGCCGCCGTCGTCGGTCGGGAAGCTGTGGGTGGGCAGGTTCTCGACGGCGCCGCCGGACTCGATGCCGCGGATCTGCGAGCACCAGCCGTGCAGCTTGAACGCGCGGTTGATGTTGACCGCCATCGCGTAGGCCGCATTGCACCAGGTGTAGGTGTCCTGGTGCTCGCCGCCGGTGTCTTCCTCGAAGTCGAACTCGTCGATCGGGTTGGTGCGCGGGCCGTAGGGCAGGCGGCCGAGGAAGCGCGGCATGCACAGCGCCAGGTAGCGCGCGTCCTCGCTCTCGCGCAGCGAGCGCCAGGCGGCGTACTCGGGCGTGGTAAAGATCTTGGTCAGGTCGCGCGGGTTGGCGAGCTCGCGCCACGATTCCATCTGCATCACCGCCGGCGAGGCGGCGGCGATGAAGGGCGCGTGCGCGGCGGCGGCGATCTTGGACATCTCGCCGAGCAGCTCGACGTCCATCGGCGAGTGGTCGAAGTGGTAGTCGCCGACCAGCGCGCCGAAGGGCTCGCCGCCGAACTGGCCGTACTCTTCCTCGTAGATCTTCTTGAACAGCGGCGACTGGTCCCAGGCCGTCCCCTTGTAGCGCTTGAGCAGGCGGCCGAGTTCCTGCTTGGCCACGGGCATGACGCGGATCTTGAGCTGCTCGTCGGTCTCGGTGTTGGTGACCAGGTATTGCAGGCCGCGCCAGGCGGATTCCAGGCGCTGGAAGTCCTCGTGGTGCAGGATCAGGTTGACCTGTTCCGAGAGCTTGCGATCGAGGGCGCCGATCAGCGACTCGATGCTGGTGACCGTGTCGTTGCCGATCAGCGCGACCTGCGCCAGCGCGTGCTGCGCGAGGGTGCGCACGGCGCCCTCCATCTGCAGGCGGGCCTCGTCGGACTTGGGCTTGAAGGCCTTGTCGAGCAGCGCGGCGAAGTCGCTGCCTTCATGGGTGATGCCGGCGAAGCCGGCGGACGGAACGGCGGAAAGCGACGTGTCCATCATGCGTCCTTCTTCGGCGTGTCGGCCAATGTCTGCAGCAGCGCGGGGTCGCGCAGCACGCGGGCGACGAGCGCCTCGGCGCCTTCCTTGCCGTCCATGTAGGTCAGCAGGTTGCTGAGCTGGCGGCGCGCCTCGAGCAGCGGACGCAGGCCTTCGACGCGCGCGGCCACGGCCGCGGGCGAGAAGTCGTCCATGCTCTCGAAGGTCAGGTCCACCGGCAGCAGCCCGTCGCCGGTCAGCGTGTTGGGCACGGCGAAGGCGGCGCGCGGCTTCATCGCCTTCATGCGCTGGTCGAAGTTGTCGATGTCGACTTCGAGGAAGCGGCGTTCCGCGACGGGCGGCAGCGGTTCCTCGGGCTTGCCGGCCAGGTCGGACAGCACGCCCATGACGAAGGGCAACTGGACCTTCTTCTCGGCGCCGTAGAGCTCGACGTCGTATTCGATCTGCACACGCGGCGCGCGATTGCGGCCGATGAATTTCTGACTGCTTCCCATGGGGTCTCCAGAAAAGTCTGAGGGAAAAATGAAACGGACGACGCTCACGCCGAGGCGTCGAGCGCGTCTTCTTCCAATCCGAGGATGCGGGCCGCATCCGCGATGCCGCCGGGGGCGATCTCCCGCACGAGGGCGAAGAAGTCCTTGTCGATGAGGCGTTCGGCGCGGCGTAGCATCAGCTGGGCGGGGTTGGTCGGCTCGGTGCGTTCGAGGAACTCGCGGATCTGTCGCAGCGCGGCGAGCGCGTCGGCGCGCGATCCGATCGCGAGGCGGCCGCCCCGCAGCGCGGGCGCGGCGGCGAAAGCCTCGCGACCCGACGACGCATCGATGCCCAGGTCGTCACCGGGCATCCCGGTCGACGGGACCTCCTCCGAGGCCTCGCCCTGCGAGCCTTCCCGCTGCTCCGGCAGCAGCCCGTGCAGGTCGGCGACGGCTTGCCCGACCGCCTTGAGGCGCGGCGCGACATCGACGCCGAAGCGCGCCGTCCACACCTGCCTCAAGGCGTCGAGGGCCCCTTGAGCCGCCTCGATCTGCGCGCGCAGCGACGCGGTCAACCCGGCCTCGTCCGCGAAGAATCGTTGCAACTGATCGGCGGTGAAGACCTCGTCGCCGTCGCGCGCCGGCAGCTGTTCCAGCGCGACTTCGACCTCGCGCAGCCGCAGCGCCGGCAGACGCCGGTCGCGATGCAGCGGCGCGTGCCGCAGGTCGCCCAGCAGGCCGCGCGCGGTGTCCAGGTCCACCAGCGATCCCTGACGGGCGAAGGCATCCTCGTCGTCCGCGTCGGGCAGCGGATGCAGGCCGTCCCAGCAGCGGTCCAGCAGCCCGGTCACCAGCGCGAGCGCATCGGGCAAGGCGGCCAGGCCGCCGACGACCACGCTCGCGCGGCCCCAGGCCACGGCGATCCGCAGATCGCGGGTGCGCGGCAGCAGGTCCTGCGCGAGCTGCCGCGCCAGCGGCCAGTCCGGCGCCTCGGCCGGCGCGAACTGCGTTTCCTCGCGGCCGCGCAGCGCGTCCATCAGCGCGGCGAATTCCGGCTCGTACTCGAGGTTGGGGCCGCCGGGCGCGTCGGCGTCCAGGGGGCGGGTCCAGTCGTCGATTGCGTCATTCATCGCGCGCTGCGTCGCGCCGTTTGCTGCGCCATTGGTCGCGCCGTGCATCGCGGGTTCCATCGCTGCCGTCCAGTGCTGGGGTCGTGTCGAGGTCGTCGTTCGTCGCCGCGCCGGTCGCTGCTTACCAGTTGGCCTTGGCCACGTACTTGTTGCCGTTGGCCTGGTAACGGTCGATGGCGGCGCGCAGCTCGTCGTACTGCTCGCACTTGGCGGAGCACTCGGCCGCCAGCGTGGCCAGGCGGGCCTGCGCCTTCGGCAGGTCGCCCTTCATCAGGTAGAGCTCGCCGGAGTACTCCAGCGCGTTGCGGTGGCGCGGATCGATCTTCAGCGCGGCGTCGTAGTAGCGCTCGGAGGCGGCCAGATCGGGCGTGCTGCTCTTGCGCAGCGTGTAGCCCATCAGGTTGTTCCAGTCGGCGCTGGCGCGCTCGTCGACGCGCTTGAGTTCCTTCAGCGCGGCATCCCACTGGCGGGCGTCGATGTACTGACGGGCCTTGTCCAGGGAGGTGTCCTTGCGCGCGGCGGCGGCGGTCGGCGCGGCGGGGGCCATGTCCGCGGCCATCGTCAGCTGCATGCAGAAGGCGCTCAGGGCGATGGCCAGGGCGAAGGAGGTCTTGGTGTTCATGGGAAAGTCCTTTCGAGGTGAAGGTGGGGATCGCGTCGTCCGCTTGCCGCGGAGCGTCGTACCGAATCGTCGACACCAGGACCTACGGGCGCACTCGCGGCACGGATGCAGGCGGAGGCGAAAGGATTTGTAACTGGGAGGGGGGAAGGGCGCCGCAAGGACTGACCTCGCGGACAGGCCACGACCCTCACCCCAACCCTTTCCCGAAGTGCGGGAGAGGGAGAAAGAAGCGCGCAGGCACGGCTCCCTGTCCCGCACGCGGAACAGGTGCGTCGTGTCGTGTCGCTTGGCTCGTGGAAGCCCCTCCCCGCACTGCGGGAGAGGGGCAGGAAAGGCTCAGCCGGTCACCAGACCTTCACGCAATCGCCTTCCCAGACGAAGGGCGCGAGGGGCGCCGTCGGCGCGGTGTCGGCGGGTTCGATGCTGACCGCCAGTCGGCGCACCGACTTGAACAGCCGTTCCGAGGTATCGGCCAGCGTCGCCTGCGTCGTGCCCTTGGCGGGCAGCGCGGCGGCCAGCAGGATGGGCGCGCCGTTGTCGGGCAGGGCCCACAGGCGCGCGACCTGGCCGGCGGGCACCACCAGCGGCTGCAGCAGGCGCACCGTCATCAGCGTGCCGTGACGGCGGGAATTCGCCACCAGGGTCGGCTGACCCTTGGCGTCGTGCAGCAGACCGACGTAGCTGGCGGGCGTGGCCTGATCGGCCTGCAAGCTCTCCATCCAGCCCGGCGAGCTGCGCAGCACGGCCACGCAGGCCAGCGCACCGGCCAAGGCGCCGGCGACGGCCCACCCGGACACGGCGGCCGCGCCGCGGCCGCCGCCCGGCACCAGCCAGTGCCACCAGCGGCCTTCGCCGCCCTTGCTCCTGCCGTTGTCCGATGCCGCCGCGCCGTGACGCGCCGCCTGTCCGAACTCATCGGGGAACAGCCGGCGCTGGATCGCGGGCCAGTTGCCCAGCGGCGGCGCGACTGGCGGCGTGGCGGCTTCCAGCGAGGACAGCCGTTGCTGCCAGATCTGCGCCGACAGGCGCACCGCGGCCGAATCCCGCATCAGCGTCTCGAAACGGCGGCGCGCGCCGCCCGCCAGCGTGCCGAGCGCATAGGCGCGGGCGAGGGCGTCCAACCGTTGGGGGCGGAGATAGTTCATGCGCGCCCCCCCAGGTTGTCCAGGCAGGACTTGAGCTGATCAAGCCCGCGACGGACCCAACTCTTCACCGTGCCCAGGGGGGCGTTCAGACTCTCGGCGATCTCGGTATGCACCATGCCGCGATAGTAGGCGAGCGCCAGGGCCTGACGTTGCGCGGGCGCCAATGCGAGCATGCATTCGTGGATGCGCGTCTTCACCAGACTTTCGTCGAACAGCGCGTGCGGATCGCCGCTCGCGTCGGCGGCGACGTCCATGGCTTCCTCGTTCAACTCGATCGTGCTGTCGCGCTCTTTGCGGCTGGCGCGCAGCGCGTCGATGGCGCGGTTGCGGACGATGTTGATCATCCACGTCATCGGCGTGGCAGCCTCGGGCTGGTAGCTCGCCGCTTTCTGCCAGATGCTGACGTAGGCCTCCTGCAGCACCTCGTCCGCGCGGCCTTCGTCGCGAAGTACGCGCAGCGAGACCGAGAACAGGTGGGCGGAGGTCGCCCGGTAGAGGCGTTCGAAGGCTGCCCGGTCGCGCAGCGCGACGCGGGCCATCAGATGGCGGAGGGGATCGACGGGCTCCTGCGGAGAGGCTTCAGCGCTTGCGTTCATGGTTCCTTGATCAGGACGCCGCTCGGACGGACGGTCGCGGTTCTCGTGGAGCGCGCGACGACCCGACCGCCCCGGACGGCGTGGTCTCGTCCGCGTCGGACGACGGACGAAGCAATGCGTCAATTGTTCGCCAAGGGCTATGCGCCGGCATGACGTGCCGCGTTCGACCGTGCGGCGTGCAGGACGCCTGCCCGCTGATGGTGCGGGAGCCGGGGAATGGACTCACCCTTTTTGGGTATTGCCGTTCACGCCGATTCGGCAATCACTCGAATCGCGCGCGATTCGTTGCAACGAACTGCGCCACTGTCGTCAACCGCTCGACGGTGCAGCGCGCCACCGCCACGCCTTCGCGGTTGAGCTGACGCCAGACCTTGTCGGCGCCGTAGACCTGGAAGTTGGCTTGCCACACGCGTTGGACCTGGGGCACCAGGCTGGCATCGCGCTTCGCGCGACGCGAGCACAGCGCCGGGTAGCGCTGGCGAGCAGCATGCCGCCAATACGCCGACGGGGCGATCTGCAAGACGCGGCAGAGCGACTCGACCCCGAACTGCTGGCGATGCTGGTCAACGAAAGCCTTCAGGACTTGAAGCGGCGGTCGAGCTCCGCCTGGGCGAAAAACGCGCTGGCCAGCCTCAGAATCTCATTGGCCTTGCGCAGCTCGCGCACCTCGCGTTCGAGTTCCTTCAAGCGCGGGGCCTCGCTGGTCTCCGGATGGTCACAACGGAGCGGCATCGAAGGAGCCGGCCGAGAGTTCGGGGTGACTTGTTGATTAGGGTTTGTACTTAGTTTGATTGCTCTTGAAGGTCCCGCCTGGAGTTCCTAAATCCGTGTCGAACCGCCATTCAATCGATTCGGAAGAGGACTGGATCATGGCCAAGCAGCAACTCGACTTGCCCGAACCGTCGGAGAAGCGTGCATCCCGATGCGCTTCTCAACGCGCTTCTCAACGCGCGTCTCAACGCGCGTCTCAACGCGCTCCCCGAACTGCTCAACTCGCACTGAGCGCGGACCAACTTCAGGCGTACCTCCTCGCGCGCGAGACGCTGCGACGGTTGAAGTCCTCGCCGCGTCCCTGCTTCGCGCGCGATCCCTCTGCCTTGGCTCAGGCCGGCCAACATGCGCCGCCGCACGGAGGGGATGACCAGTCAAAAATGTCGCTCCGCTGAGTCCTCACGCATGCCACGTGCGACCTGATTTGATCAAGGTGCAACGCGGCCGATGCGCTTGGAGAGATCCTTCAGCGCGCTCCTTTGGTCTGTGACGACCAGCGTCGCCTGCGACACCTTCGTCATCTGCGTCATCTGCGTCATCTGCGTCGAGCTGTATTGAACTGCAGCGAGCTGCATCATCCGGTGCCGCCTGTGCCGACGTGTGCCTACCGCACTGACCATTCATCAACAAAAGGAAAGGAGTTTGTTCATGTTCGCTACCGTCTTCCATCGGCCTCAGCCTCTGCTGGACCAGCTCGCACAGCTGCAGCAGGCGCTTTCCCGCCCGCGAGCAAGTGACGCCACTGCCGACGGCATTCGCGCCGCATTGGCAGGAAGCTTCCCGCCCGTGAACGTCGGTCGCACCGAGCGGTCGATCGAGGTCTATGCGTTCGCGCCGGGATTGGACGCCCAAGCCATCGACGTGACCGTCGAGCGCGGCGTCCTGCGGATCTCGGGCGAGCGCAGATCTGGCAGCAAAGGCGCCGCGGACGGCGTGCAGATCTATGCCGCGGAGCGCTGGCATGGCCGCTTCAGCCGCGCGGTGACGTTGCCCGAGGAAGCCGACACCGGCCGCGTCGAAGCGCATTACCGCGACGGCGTGTTGCGGGTGAGCGTTGGGCTGCGCGAACAGGCCCGTCCCCAGCGCGTCAACGTGCAGTGACCAACGAACCAGAACTCGGAGGAAACATGATGACCGAACAGACCCAGCTCAGTCGCGCTGACAACGAACCGGCGACGTCCGGAACCTCCGTCCCCACGTCGGCATCGCGCAAGCCGTCCTCAGCTCACAGCGCTGCCGGGGCGAACGCAGTCGAGCGCCCAATCGAGCGAGCAGTCGAGCCGGCCGTGGAGATCTTCGAAGATGCGGGTGGCATCACGGTACTGGCCGACATGCCGGGCGTGCCGCGGGAGGGATTGAACGTGCAGCTCGACGGCGATACGCTGGTGATCGAAGGCGAGGCGGCCGTCCTGGCGCCCGAAGGCATGCGCGGGCTGTGGGCGGAAATCAACGTGCCGCGCTACCGCCGGGCGTTCACGCTCGGCCGCGAACTCGACGTGGCCCGCATCGAGGCGGGCGTCAAGGATGGCGTGCTGACCTTGCGCATTCCCAAACAGGCGCATGCGCAGCCGCGGCGTATCGCCGTGTCCACCACCTGAAAGAACGCGACGGGCACCCCCTGCGTCGTCTCATGCCATGGAGTGCTACCGCGTCCGGGTTCCGCCGGGCACCCGCCTGGCCGGCTACACGGCAGCCGGCAGGCGCGTTGAGATCCTGCCGGGTGAATACCACGTCCACAGGATGCGAACGAAGCTGCCCGCGCGTGGCGTCCATGCCCTGCGCTTCGTGGGCGCGTACGGAGGCCAGGCCGACATTCACCTGCCGCTCGGCGAGGGAAGCGACATCCGTCGGGTGCTTCCGCCGGAGGTGAGCGCCGTGGAGTCGGACTCGCGGTAGACCTGGCCGGTAGGTACTGCGATAGACCGGTAGACCACTCGGTCGACCACGCCTTAGACCACGCCGTAGACGACGCGGGTACAAAGGCAGACGACTTTCTCGGCTGCCTTGAACCGGCGTCGTTTATAGCTACACAGGTCTGCCTCGCGCGACCGTTAGCGCAGTCACTTCTTCTTGTCGGCGGCCTTGGTGCTCGCTTCGAGAGCCTGCGCTTCTTGCAGGTGATGCTGCAGCGTCGGCAGGGTCTTGGCGGCCCAGGCCTTCACATCGGCATCCTTGGCGTCCCTGGAGGCCTTCTCGAACAGCTTGACCGCGTCCTTGTGAGCCGACACCTGGTTTTCCGCGTAGGCATGGTCGAACCCGGTGCCGTCGCGCTTTTCCAGGATCTTGGCCTTGCCCTTGGCCACCATGGTCGCCTCCGTCGGCAACTTCACATTCTTGGACGCGGCCAGAGCCTGCAGCTCCGCGGAGGCCTTCTTGTGGTCGTCGACCATTTTCTGCGCGAAGGACTTGACGTCTGCGGCGCTACCCTTTTGAAGGGCGAGGTTGCCCGCGTCGATTTCAGCGTGGCCCGACTCGGCCGCGTCCTTGAGGAAACTGCTGTCGGCGTGGGCGGCGCGCGGTGCCGACGCCCCGACCGGCGCGGTGGTCTGTGCAAACGCGCCTGCGCAGGTCAAGCCGCCGATGACAACGGAGAGGGCTGCGATCGCGGTAAGGGTGGGACGACGCGAATAACGGTTCAGGGCCATGAGGCACTCCTTGAAGTGAGGATGACAGCACCCAGCAATCCGGAGGCCCGCGCCACTGACACCCGCGCGAACTCTGTCTTGCTGGCGCGCAGCCGCGATGGCACGTCGCATCGGCAGCATGGCAAGCGGGCACGCGCCGTGCTCGGGAACCGGTGATGAACGAAGTGAGCCGCTTGACGCCAACGTGCAAAATCCTGGTCGTGGACGACAACGTCGATGCAGCCGATTCGCTTGTCGAATTGCTCGCCGTCTGCGGCTTTGAGGCGTGTGCAATCTATGAGGGCAGCGAGGCGGTGCTGTTGGCCGAGGCGCTTCGCCCGTCGCTGGTCCTGATGGATATCGACATGCCGGGCATGGACGGCTTCGATGCAGCGGCCTGCATGCTGCGCGGCGCGTCGGGAGATACGCCCCCTCGCCTGGTGGCGCTCACCGGTCGAGGCAGCGAGCGAGATCGATCCTTGAGCACCAGTGCCGGCTTCGATCTGCACGTTTGCAAGCCGATAGGCTGCGAGCAGCTGTGTGAGCTTGCGGAGGCGGCCTACAGAAGTGGCTCATAGTTTTTGAGCCTTCGCGACGCATCGAATCAGGTAGTCGGCTTACCACTCCCGATAGGGCGAGTGCTCCACCATGTGACGGTTGTAGTCCGGCGCACCGTCGGCCCACCAGGGTGGGCCGCGCTCGCCGAGCTCCACCTTGAGGTGATGGACTGCGGAGCGGGCACGGGCGCGCTCCTCCGGACGCGCCGACGTCCCGCGCAGTTGACGGCGAGCGGCCATGAGCGCGTTGACCAGTTCCCGGAGGCGCTGAGGCGACAGTTCGGGGTTTGCCATGCGCCACAGTCGGCCGCGGACGACGAAGTACCTCCCGTCGGGTGTCACCGGGTAGCCTCCGCCCACACTGCGCGGCTCGGTCATGTCGTAACACCGGCTCGCTCAGCCTGCCGGCGGGCGAGGCGCGCCTCATGCCATCGCGGTGGCAGCGCGGCGCTCCGGGGTTGGTCAATGTCTAGGCTCAACACCATTCGCGGGCCCATGCGGCGCTTACTTGGGTGGCTTGATTTCTTGGCGGTAAGTACCGACCAGCTCCCCTTTGCCCAGGACGTGCCCCTTGATCGCCGCGAGCACGTCATCGCGCGTGGCGCCCAAGGGCAACTGCAGCAGGGTGTCGAGTGCCAGGATCTGAAAGTGATAACGGTGCGCCGGATCACCCACCGGAGGGCGAGGGCCGTAGTAACCGATCGAGCCACGGCTTGTGGCGCCTTGCATGAGGCCCGCCGGTTCTGTCAGGCGCTCCTGTTCCTGGAGTCCTTCAGGAAGCCCGGTCAGATCGCCTGGGATGTTCCAAACGACCCAGTGGACGAAGGGTGTGATCGGTTGGGCATCGGGATCTTCCACCACCAGGACGTAGCTTTTCGCGCCGCGCACCGGCTTCCAATTCAGGGCCGGAGACACGCCATCGGCGTACTCGCTGTGCTTCACGGGAATCGCTGCACCGCTGGCAAAGGTGGGGGAAGTCACTTCAATAGCGCCAGAGCCGCTAGCTTCGGTCGACTCGATTGCCTTGGTCATGCTCGTCTCGGACCGATCCCTGGCGAGCGGCACGCCGACACCGCGCGACGCCTGGCGTTTCATCGCATCCGCGGGCGGCTGCATGGCGGGTGCGGGACGGGCGTCACCTTCATAAGCGATCCGATAGATGACGCCGTTGGCGTCGTCCGCCATCAACAGCGCTCCGTCCTTGGCCCAGCCCAGCCCGACGGGACGCGCCAAGTGAGTACGTCCGCCATCGGTCAGGAAACCGGTGACGAACGTCTCGAAGCGCTGCGGCTGGCCGTTGGAGAATCGCACGCGAACGATCTCGTAGCCCGAGGCCTCCTTGCGGTTCCACGAGCCGCGCATCGTCACGAAGGCATCGCCGGCATATTCCGCAGGAAAACGGCCGCCGCCTCTGGAGAAAACCATCTGCATCGGCGCCGCATGGGCCTTGTAGCCGAGCGCCATGGGCACGCTGTCGGCTTTCCACTGCGCCTTGGTGATTTCGCCTGGCGGCGTGCTTTGCGGATTGATGCCGCCATCGCCCCATACATGCGGCCATCCATAGCGTCTGCCTTGTTCGATCCGGTTGAGCTCTTCGGGCTGCACCTCGTCACCGAGAAAGTCGATGCCGTGGTCCATCCCCCATAACTCCCCTGTGGCGGGATGCCAGTCGAAGCCGATGGTGTTGCGCAGGCCGCTGGCCACGATCACGCGGCTGACGCCATCCGCGGTGGCCCGCAGGATCGTCGCATTCTCGGGATTGCTCTCATTGCACGCGTTGCAGGTGGAACCTGCCGTGATGTAGAGCATCTCGTCCGGCCCGAACGCGATCGTGCGGTTCGGATGCTGTCCCGCGTCGGGGAGATCGCCCACGATCAGCTTGAGTTCGCCCACGCGACCATCGGGCCGCAACGGCGCCACGAAGATCTCCTTCACGGTGGCGACGTACAGTTTTCCGTCGTGGATGGCCAAGCCATGGGCACCGGCACGGTTGAGCACTTCCACCGCGGGTCCGTCCGCCAAGCCGTCGCCGTCCCTGTCCTCAAGCATCACGACGTCGCCCGTATCGCGTCGGCTCACGTAGACGCGTCCATCGGGCGCAACGGCGATGATCCGCGCGTTCTTGAGGTTGCGCGCGAAGATGGAGACCTTGAAACCGGCTGGCGCCTTCACGGCCGCGATGCGATCGCTGGTGGCCTCGACCTTGTCGGGCTTGAAGACGTGGGTCCGTATCGGCACGTCGGTGCCGTCGCCTTGCTGGGCGAGTACGGCCAGCGACAGGCCCGCACCGACGAGGAGGATAGCAACACGAGGAGTGCGTTTCATGGGCGTTCGTTCCGAAAGTGGTTCTGAGCGCTGGCAGTCAGCGTTCCTCGGCAGGTTGGTTTGACTTCCACGCAGACCCTCAGCGAAGTAACGCGTTTACGCGAAAGCGGGTGCGCTTACCGACCGCATCACCTGCACGCTGCAGCGATGGGCAACGACGCACGGAGAGAAAGTCATGTGACGCCAGGCGAGTCCGTGCGGCAGTGTCGGACCGTCCATTCGGCGTGGGACTTGCCTGAGACCCAGTGAGCCATTCCGGCTTCAGCCAAGGTATCGCCATGAACAGCAGCACTCGCGCGCCATCGTCCCTGACGTCGAATCCCCACCCGTCCGACGAGAGGATGCCCGCGCTGGGAGATTCCGCCTCAGGGATTTCGGCAGGGGGCCCGGAAGAGATCGTTCCGACCGGAGGAGTCCGGCCGAAGCCCCGAACGTCGGATCAAGTCGACGACGTGGATGACAACGAGGAGCTGCCGGAAGGCAGTGACGCACCCCAGGATCCACAAAAGGGCACTCGAAACCAGTCGTCCGTTCGTGAAGAGGCGCGCCACAAGGTCCGACGACCGTCGTCCGACGCTGATCTGCCTCAGCCAGCCCGCGGCTGAACTGATGTGACACGGCGCGGGGCGGCCATACGCACACGTACACGCCACGTCACGCACTCGCACTCGCACTCGCACTCGCACTCGCACTCGCACTCGTCCACGTCCACGTCCACGTCCAGAGCAGCTGTTGCCAATCAACGCTTTCCGGCCATGCGACGTTCGAGTTGGATAAAGGGGGAATGATGAAACAGCGTGGCAAGGCGGGCTTGAAGCGGCCTCACCACTCGGGACCGCATGGGCTTTGCGCCATCGAGCGAGCCGAACTTCACCGCCAGGGCGCCAAGGCCGCTGCTCGCGGCGAGCCCAGCGGCGCCAATCCGATGGATTCTGCGGCGAACCTGCCGCAGGCCACCGGGGAAAGTGCGGGCGTTTGGCAACTGCGTCGAGATGCCTGGCACAGCGCGCATCGACTCCAGTCGCAGCCCGCAAACGAGCGGCGCGCACGCAAGGGCGACGAGGCCTCAGTCGTGCACGACGCTCGCAGGGGACGCGACGGTGAACGCGCGGACAAGCCTTCGCGTCATCGGCTTGTCGGTCTTCGCCGGGAGATCAGCGACGCACAGGACACCCTCGCCGGCCTGCAAATAGCCATTGCGACAGCGCTCAGCGACAAAGGTCTCCAAGCGCTGTCGGACGTGGCTCAAGAGAACGAGCGCCTCAGCGCCGCACTCGACGAAGTCAATCGCAGGGCGGAGAGTGAGGCGGATACGGCACACGCAGCGCTCCAAGATGCGGTGCGTGCCTCCGAGACCGACCCGTTGACGCGGCTGCCCAATCGCACCGTGCTGTGGGACCGGCTGGCGCACGATCTTGCCCTGGCCACTCGGCACGGGACGCCGCTGGCTGTGCTCTTCCTCGACCTGGACGGCTTCAAGCGCATCAATGATCGCCTCGGTCATGGTGCGGGAGATCAACTCCTCCAACATGTCGCGGGCGTGCTGCTGCGGACCATGCGCGCCAGCGACACCGTGTGCCGCTTCGGCGGCGACGAGTTCGTCATCGTCGCCAATGACACCCCGCGCGACGAGCTTCCTGGCCTTGCGCACAAGATTTCGGAAGCGGTATCCGCGCCGTGCGAACTTGCCGGTGAAACGACCTATCCACGCCTGAGCATCGGCTTCAGTTCGTTTCCGAAGGATGCCACGGAGGCGAAAGGTCTAGTGCGCCTGGCCGATGCCGCGATGTACGACGCCAAACGCCGACGATCGGAGCGTCATGACCTGGATGTCGCTGGCCTCGGCGCCGCAGAGGTCGGCGCAACGCACGGCCGTCGTACGTAGGTAGGTCCGACTCCAGGCAGCACGTCAGTCTGCGTCACATTCACTGCAAAGACCCCGCAGCGGCGTGCATGTGGGGAGAGCCTTCAGCGGAGACTTCCTTGACCCGAAAAACTTCTTCGAGCACATCGCTGCCGGCGTCGCGCAGGGTGCTCCTGCTGGTCGACTTCATCAATCCGCTACGGTTTGACGGGGCGCTGGAGCTCGCGCCAATGGCCGTCACCGCAGCGCGGGCCACGGCGCGCTTTAAACGCCGCTTCAGCGAGGAGGGTTGGACGTCGATCTACGTCAATGACAATTTCGGCGAGTGGCAGTCCGATGTGCCGCGCCTGCTCAAAGAGTGCCGGCGGTCCGGTGCGGCGGCGGCACAGTTGGCACGGCTGCTGGCGCCATCGCGGGAAGATCTGATCGTCCTGAAGCCTCGCCATTCCGGCTTCTATCAAACGCCGCTCGAGATGTTGCTCGATGATCTGAAGGCCAAGGAACTGATCATCGTAGGGCTGTCTACCGATTACTGCGTGCAGTGCACTGCCATGGACGCCTATGTCCGCGGTTACCGCGTCAGTGTTCCGGCGGACTGCACAGCCGCCGAGACGGTCCGGCGACGCGACGAGGCGCTGTGCTGGATGAAGGACGCCCTGAAAGCCCGGATCAACCCCGTCGATCCGGGTCGATGAAGGCGACCATCAGCGTTTGAGGACGCTGATCGTGCCATCGCTCTCCAGGATGGCCAGCTTGAGCTCACCCAGTGAGCAGTCCGCCTCCCGAAGTGCCTTTTGCACATCGGCTTCTCCGAGGCGGTGGCGCTGCATCACGTCGAGAAACCATTTTCCATCTCTGCCGATCAGCACCGGAGAGCCCTCCAGAAGGCGCTCCAGCCGTTTGCTGCGCGAACTGAGGAAGCCCAGCAACCCGTTCATCAGGATCAGCGCCGCGGCGAGGATCCACGCGCCGGTGACCGATTCTTCACCGCCGCTGAGTCCGTTGCTGACGGCCTCACTCAGAAGCATCACCACCAGCAGATCAAAAGGCGTGAATTGGCCCACGGTCCGCTTTCCCGAAAGTCGGACCATGAGAAAAAGAGCGAAGTAGATCAGACAGGCTCGCGCGAGGAGCTCCCACCATGCGACTTGGAGTTCGAACATGGCGGTGCCAGAGCAATAGCGATTCCCGGGCAACTGTGAATCGATGGTAACGCCCGTCCTGCCTGCCCGCCGCCTTAAGTGGCGACTTCGCCCGGCAGCTCGGGGAGGTGAAGGAAAGGTATGTCGCGCCTCGAACGCCACCGCGGGAGGGCGCCTTGCTTGCCCCATACCTCGGCGCGACAACGAGGCGCTCTTCAAACGCTACGACGAGATGGCGCAGAGGACACGAGGCGTGACCTTCGTCGGGCGCCTCGCCCAGTACCGCTACGACGACATGGACCAGGTCGTCGCCGCCTTACTCAAGGCTGCCGAAGATCTATTGACAAAGGAACTTTCATGCTCGCACTGACCTATCACGGCGCTCGCGATGTTCGCGTGGAAACCGTCCCCGATCCGGTGCTCGCGGCCGACGACGACATCCTCCTGCGTGTCACCGCCACGGCGATCTGCGGCTCCGACTTGCACATCTACCGCGGCAAGATTCCCGATATGAAGTCCGGCGATATTCTTGGTCACGAGTTCATGGGCATCGTGGAAGAGGTGGGCCGTGGCGTGGTGAACGTGAAGCGGGGAGACCGCGTGGTGGTGCCATTCACCATCTCCTGCGGAGACTGCTTCTTCTGCGGAAGAAAACTGTTCGCGGCCTGTGAGACGACCAATCCGGGTCGCGGCGCGATTCTGAACAAGAAGGACGTGCGTTCCGGCGCTGGGCTTTTCGGCTACAGCCATCTGTACGGCGGATACCCGGGAGGACAAGCGCAGTACGTACGCGTGCCCAAGGCCAATGTCGGGCCGCTGGTGATCCCCGATACGAGGCTGAGCGACGAACAGGTGCTCTTCCTCTCGGACATCCTTCCAACCGGCTATCAAGCAGCGCTCAACGCCCAGATCGGGCCGGGTTCGAGCGTCGCCATCTTCGGCGCCGGACCCGTGGGCATGATGGCCGCGGCGAGCGCCCGGCTCCTCGGCGCCGACAAGATTTTCATGATCGATCACCATGCCTATCGACTCGCATTCGCAAAGGATCTGTACGGCGTTCTGCCAATCGATTTCGACAAGGTCGACGACCCGGCCCAACTGATCATCGAGCAGACCGATCATCGCGGTGTCGATGCGTCGATCGACGCTGTCGGATTCGAGGCCAAGGGCAGCACTTTGGAGACGGTCCTCGCAACGTTCAAGTTGGAGGGCTCCAGCGGGACGTCGCTGCGTTGGGCAATCGCGGCCACGCGTCGAGGCGGCGTGGTGAGCGTGCCGGGCGTGTACGCCGGCTTCATCCACGGGTTCCTTTTCGGCGACGCTTTCGAGAAGGGCCTCAGCTTTGCCAGTGGTCAGACGCATGCCCAACGTTTCATGCCCGAGCTGCTGACGCACATCGAAAGCGGGGCGCTCAAGCCGGAGCTCATCGTCAGCCATCGGATGCCGCTGACCGAGGCAGCGCGTGGCTACGAAGTGTTCAACAAGAAGGAAGAAGACTGCCGCAAGGTGGTGCTGACGCCGTTCCAGACCTGACGCCTGCCATCTGTTGCTTCGACAAGGACTTCACCTGACCGCCACCGACACTTCCCGGCGCCCGTTCGCGGTGATCACGGGCGCTTCCAGTGGAATCGGGCGGGAACTTGCCCTCGAATGCGCGCGACACGGTTACGACCTCTTGATCGCGGCAGATCGCCCGCAAGATGCCACGGCTGCGCAATGCCGCATGCAAGGGGTCGAGGTGCAAGTCCTCCAGGCGGATCTCGCCACCTCGACGGGCGTCGGGCACATGCCTCACTGCATGTCGGTCACGAGGCAAGCGGCCGTTGGATATTCGATTCGTTCGGCCGGTGGCGAGATACACGTGATGTGACGGGTCCCCCTGCAGACGCAGGGAACCCGCGCGCAAGCCGGCTCGAACGCCAACGCTATCGACGCGCGGGTGCCCATCCCCTTGCAGTGTTCCTTCGAAACCTCCTCGCCCTGATTGGCGATCAGCGCATTCAAAAGGTTGGTGTGGTCGGCAATGCCGGCCTGTGCCTGCTCAAGCATCTGCGTCAGCTTGGAGTTGGTCGATTGCTCCGGATAGAGCACCAGCCAGCCGTGACGCTTCGCGACTTCATTCATGCGGGTGCCGCGAAAAGGTCGCGGCGCATTACCGCGCCACGTTCTGGCCCTGGGCCGCAGTCCAGCTGCGCTCGAAGTGTTCTGCGTCTTCGTCGTTCTTGGCGCGCAGGCCCATCAGGATCCCGCCGTTGCGCACGCCTTCTTCGTACTGCTTGACGCGCTCCTCCGGCATGTTCCAGCCGATCAGCGCGCCGATCAGGCCGCCACCTGCCGCGCCGGCGCCCGCACCCGCGGCGGCCGCGGCGAGCGGCCCGGCGATGACCAGGCCCAGTCCCGGCAGCGCAATGCTCGTGCCGACTGCGGCGATCGCGGCGGCGATTGCGCCGACCGTTCCGCCGATAGCGCCGCCGATGCCCGCGCCCTCGGCGGCCTTGTTGCCAAGCTCAGTCTCGACGCTCTTGTCGCTGAAGTGGCGCTGGCGGGTGTCGTCGGACATGACCAGATCGATGTCCTTCGGGTCGTAGCCGCGCTCGCTGGCTGAGCTGTAGGCGGACTCCGCGCTGGCGCGGTCGGGGAAAAGGCCGGTGACCAGGCGGTCGTTGGAAGCTGGGGTGACGGTGTTCATGGGGAGTTCCTTGTTCAGGCGGAGGAGGGTGATGGGGGAGGCGGAATCGGAGGGAATCAATGACGATCCGCGCGCGGAGCAAGCTCGTCCGCGGGTGTGGCGCCCGACGCAGCCGCGCGGGAGGCACCGGCGCCAGAGGCTTTGGTGCGGGAGCTATCCGCGCGGGAGGCATCGGTGCGGGTTCCATCAGTGCGGGTTGAAGAGCCCGTCGCGCGGGTGCCGTCCGTGCTCGTCTGCCGGCTGTCGCGCGAGGCCTTGTCGGTCGCGGAAGGTCCGGTGCGAACCACGGTGGCTGTATCGCTGCGCGGGATTGCCTTCTGCTGGGCCGCACTGGCGGCCTGCGGAGACACGCCTACCGCCTGAGGCTGCGCGGGCTCTGTTTTGTCAGCCCGGTTGACCGTGGTGGCCGTGGTGGCCGCAGAGGGGGTGGTAGGGGCGCTCTGAGCCCCTGCGGTGTGCGCCGTGGCGGCGAGGGCAAGCGCGCTGAGCGTTGTCGAGATGCGATTCATCGTGGGTTCCTGCTTGTTGATGAGGCCGACGGCCTGCATGCCCGGACGTGGCATACCACGCCCCTGCTCCCGGTGGCCCTTGTTCCCCGACGGTTTACCTATGAGGCCAGCCCATCGAGGTGTGTCGGCTCGGTAAGTTCTCTGTACGGTTCCTCGGTATCGGTGTCGATTACCGATCTCCCGGGAACGCACTGAGATCGATGCGCAGGCATGGGTGGAAGCCACGCTGCATGACGCCAAGCGCGGGCGTCTTTACACAAATGGCGACGGGAAACGGCCTCGATCTTGCGTCTGCAAGGGCACCGGACCTTCCGGACGCCACGGGGCCTGTGCGCCTCGCTTGTTCCTTCCTTCATCACCTCCCAATTCACGCCAGGAAAGCCCAGTCGGGCTTCCCAGCCAAGGACACACCATGCCCGCCAACACCGCCAACAACGCCAACAGGACCAACAGCACCAAGTCGACCGCCAAGGCCGCTCAGTCCAAAACCTCCCAATCGAGGACCGCCGACAAGGAGCCGAGCAAGGAGCGGAGCAAGCGGGCGACCAAACCCTCTGACAGGTCTGCCAGCGACGACCGGGAGTCCAGCGGCGCGGTCGATGCGATCAAGTTGCTGACCGACGACCACAAGGAAGTGCAGGCGCTGTTCAAGGCCTATCAGAAGTTGGTCGACGAGGATGGCGAGGATGATCTGCGTGAGCAGCTCGCCCAGGACATCTGCGCCAAGCTCACCGTCCACGCGACCATCGAGGAAGAGATCTTCTATCCCGCCGCACGCGACTCGCTGGAAGACGATGAAGGCGATGACCTGTTGGACGAGGCCGAAGTCGAACACGCCAGCGCCAAGGAACTGATCGCCCAGATCGCCGAAGGCTCCGCGGCGGACGAACTCTTCGACGCCAAGGTCAAGGTGCTCGGGGAGTACATCGCTCACCACGTCAAGGAGGAGGAGAAGGAGCTGTTCCCCAAGGTGCAGCAGTCCGACCTCGATCTCGACGCGCTCGGCGACGAACTCAGCGCACGCAAGGCCGAACTCCTTGTCGAGCTCGAGGAAGAAGAGGCTTCGTGAGCTTGTTGCCTCCGGGCAGTCCGACCATGCCTAAATAACGCGCTCCGCCCCTGTAAATCCGGTGACGACGTGCGCGCCTTCGGTCCAGCCGGTGATGGCGCCCCGGGGGTCGAGGAAGACGATGCCGTACTGGCTGTCGCCTACGGTGAGCAGGTTCAGCACGAGGTCGACGTCGGTCGAGATGACTGAGAACACCGATGGAATCGGTAATCCGGGCCGATCCGAGCCTGGGCCCCGGACTTGCCTTCTCCACATTCACAAGCCTTCCGCGGCGCACGCCCGTCCCAGTGACCAGCCCGCCGGTACCCAGGAGGGACCTTGCCTTCGTGGCCCGCGTCGTGCGCACCATGTTCCTCACCCAGGCGCCGCGCCTCGCGCGCCAACGGGAATCCCCCATGTCACCCTTGATCGTGTTCTCGCACCTGCGATGGAACTTCGTCTTCCAACGTCCGCAGCATCTGATGTCCCGGCTGAGCGCCGACCGCCGTGTGCTCTTCATCGAGGAGCCCGTCTTCGAGGCGGACACGCCGCCGCGCATCGAAGCAAGATGGGAGGGCGTCCGGGGCTTCGAGGTGGAGGTCCTCGTGCCGTTCACCCCGGTCGACGCGCCCGGATTCGACGATGCGCAACTGGCCGTGCTGCTGCCGCTGCTGGCGCGGGAGTTCGCGCGGCGCGACGTCGCCGATCCGCTCGTGTGGCTGTACACGCCGATGGCGCTGCCCCTGGTCGCCAACCTCCGCCCCCGCGCCGTGATCTACGACTGCATGGACGAGCTGTCGGCATTCCGCCATGCGCCAGCCCAGCTGCGCCAACGCGAGAGCGCGCTGATAGCCTGCGCCGATCTGGTGTTGTGCGGGGGGCCTTCGTTGTACGAGGCGCGGGTCGGCCAGCATCCGAACCTGCACTGCCTGCCCAGCGCGGTCGATCCCGACCACTTCGCCCCGGCTTCGCTCCGCGACGGCGACCCGTTGGCCATGCGTGCTGTCGAGTTGCAAGGCGGCATGCCGCGCCCGCGGCTCGGCTACTTTGGCGTGATCGACGAGCGCATGGACATCGAACTGGTGGCGGCGCTGGCGCAGGCGCGCCCCGACTGGCAGATCGTCATGGTGGGTCCAGTCGTGAAGATCGACGAGGCATCGCTCCCGCGGTACCCGAACCTTCATTGGCTTGGCCTGCAGAGCTACGCCCAGCTGCCTCATCTGCTGGCGGGTTGGGATCTGTGCCTGATGCCGTTCGCGCTCAACGAGTCGACGCGTTTCATCAGTCCCACCAAGACGCTGGAATACCTGGCCGGCGGAAAGCCTGTCGTCAGCACGGCGATCCGCGATGTGATCAGCCTGTACAGCGGGGCGGTCCGCATCGGGCGGGATGCGCCGGGTTTCATCGCCGCCTGCGACGCGGTGCTGTACGAGACGACCGAGATCCACGCCACGTGGCAGAGGGCTGCGGCGGCCGCGGTGGCGGCGGGAACCTGGGATGTCGCAGCCGATCGCGTGCGCGGCTGGTTGGCTGAACTCCCCGTTGCCGTCCCTGCGGACACGTCGGCGACGATGCCTGCGCTGAGAGCCGCCTGATCGTGATCATCGACGCGCATCTGCATTGCACGGGCCGAGAGACCGCCGACGACGTTCTGCGTACGCTGGATGAGGCCGGCGTGGACATCGGCGTCCTCCTGGCGCCATTTCTCGGCGACGGCTATTCGCTCGACGATGCCGCGTCGCTGCGACGCGGCAATGCGCATCTGTCGCGACTGGTTCGCGGACACCCGGACCGGCTGATCGGTCTAGCCGTCGTCGATCCGCGCCGCCCGGACGCGCCGGAGGACCTGCGGCATGCAATCGAACAACTCGGGCTGCGCGGCGCGAAGATGGTGCCGACCGGCTGGTATCCGTATGAAGCACGCGTGCAACCCGTTTTTGCCGTCGCCGATGAACTGGGCTTGCCACTGCTGTTCCATAGCGGCATCTTCATCGACGGTCGATCGGGTCGCTTCTGCCGGCCGAGCTATTTCGAGGCGCTGCGCGACCACCCCCGCACGCGGGTCACTCTGGCCCACATGGGCTGGCCGTGGACCGACGAGGCGCTCGCCGTCGCGCTGATCGATCGCATCCATGGCGTGCCGCACGCGCAGGCGCAGTTCCGGCTGGACATCTCCTTCGGTCCGCCGGCGCCGTACCGGCTGGAGGTGCTGTCGCGGATGCTGGCGGTGCTCGGGGCGGGCTCGCTGCAGTTCGGCAGCGACTGCTTCCTGCCATGCACTGGCGCACACGTGCGCGAGCGCCTGCAGTGGGTCGCCGACCTCATGGACGAGATGTCGCTCCCGGGGGACGACAGGCATCAGATCTGGAGCGGAACCGCGGCGGCCTGGTTGGGCATCGACGTCGACGCAACGCCCATCCAGGTCGACGCTTTCGCTCCTGTATTCCCCGGCGTCGAGCCCGTTGCCGCTCAGCGAGCGGGATTCTCCGCGCTCGTGTCGCGCGCTTCGGCAGGTGTTGACCGCTCAGCGAGCGATGGCGATCTCTGGCGGCCGGTGTGCTGCTGACTGGCCCGTCACTCCACTTCGCCCTTCTTCTGTTTCGTCGCCGCGCCATCGCGCGGTACTCCGTTACCGACCAAGACCCATCATGGACATCGCTTCTCCCCACGCCGTCGCCGCGCTCGTCGATGACAGTCACGCCTCGCTGCATCCGGTACTCAACTCGCACGCGCCGCTGCACGTGCTGGAAGTCGTCGGCAACGACATCGTCGGCGGCATGGAGCGCTGCGTGGAGCGGCTGATCGCGTACCTGGGCCGCGAAGGCGAATTCCGATTCACCGCGCTGTGTCCATCCGAGGGCGCATTCGCCGATCGGCTGCGTCGGGCGGGGGCGACGGTCGTCATTGTGGCCATGCCCGAGGACGCGCCGTGGGCCTCGGTCCAGTTGGTCGCGAGCCTGGTCGCGTCGGAGCGTGTCGACCTGCTGCACGCCCACCTGCCCAACGCCCATCTGCTGGCTGGCCTCGCGGGTCGGCTCACTGGTGTGCCGGTGATGACGACCATCCATGCGCGTCAAGCCGCGTTGTTGGACCTCGAGGTGCACCGAGCCACCGGTAGCTTCCTCAGCCTGGTCTGCCAGCAGAGCTATTACCACGCCCTGGGCCTTGGTGTGGAACGCGGTCGCCTCAGCCTGGAACCCAACGGCGTCGACGTCGACGCCTTCCAGCCGGGGCCGCGGCCAGCGCAGGGCGTGCGCACCTCCCTGGGGCTGTCGGCGCACGCGATGCTCGCGGGGTTTGTCGGTCGTCTGTCCCCGGAGAAAGCACCGGATCTCTTCGTTCGGGCGGTCGCTCTCCTGCGTGGGTCGTTGCCCGACGCCCACTTTGTGCTGGTGGGGGATGGGCCGATGAAATCGACGTTGCTGGAGTCCATCGCACAGCATGGATTGGACTCGCATGTCCACGTCCTGGGCGTTGTCGAAGATGTCCGGCCTGTTTATCACGATCTGGACTTGCTGGTGTCGAGTTCGCACTCTGAGGCGATGCCGCTCGCTTTGATGGAGGGCATGGCCAGCGGATTGCCGGTCGTAGCGACCCGCGTCGGCGGCGTGCCCGAGATCGTCGAGCACGGAGGCACTGGGTGGCTGGTCGCGCCGCGCGACGCTGAAGATCTGGCTGGGCGCTTGCATCAGATGCTGACCCGGCCAGACTTGCGCCAACGCATGGGCGAACAGGCGCGAGCGCGAATGGTCCGTCACCATCGACTCGATCGCCAGCTCGACGCGCTCGGCGACCGCATGCGGCGCATCACTCAACCCGGCACCGCGCTCGAGGTGGCCCGCGCCACACGCGTCGCTGCGCCAACACGTAAGCGTTGAGTCATTCCCGAAGCGCGTCATGGAGCAGTTCATTGAAAGCACTCTGATCTGCAACCGCTGGATCAGCAATGTCGTGGTGAGCACAGCGCCGCCAGCGCCCGCGCGTAACGGCGCATCACGCGCCTGCCGCGGATGGCGCCGCGCGCGTCGCGCGTGGCATGCCAGACTCCGCTGCGATGCCAGCGCTCCGGCTCGTTCCAATCGGGCCGATCAAGCAGCGGATAGACACACACGCCCAGGAGCGGTAGTTCGAGATCGACGGCGAGCCGTGCTTCTCTGGCGACATCCTCGAGCCAGTCAGCGCGTCCTCGTCCGAAGTGGCCGGTCTCTGCGACGAGCATTGGCCGCCCGTAGCGCTCGAAGACGAGCCGCAGCAGTTCTGACAGCGGCATGCGCCGCGGATCCTGCAGATGCCAGTCGAGGCGGCGCTCGGTGGGCACTTCCCATTGGCTGCTGTGATAGTGGTTGACTCCGATCAGGTCGAGCGCGCCTTCATGCCCGCCGATCTCCGGCGCGAGGCGGCCCGCAAGCATGTCCAGCGACTGCCACTGATAAGACGCTGTACGTTCTGCGAGCTCTCGCCACTCTTCCGCGCCCTCTGCCGGCACGACGTGCACGACGGGCTCGATGTGCAGGAATCGAGCGTCCGGGTCGACCTCGCGAATCGCGGCCATGCCGGCGAGCGCGGCGTGCGCGAGTCTTCGTTTCATCTCGAAGCCAAGCCTGCCTGCGTCCTCGTGACTGACGTCTCCCTGTAAGCCCGCCGGCCCCATGCCGCGGGTAGCCGACGCCGCCCAAGCTAGGAAACTGATCTCGTTCACCGGCGTATAGATGCGCGGCGCTGGACACAGCGGCATCAATGCACGCGCCGCCTCCGCCGAGAAACGCGCGAATCGGGCGATGAGCCGATCGTCACGCAGCGAAAGGTCCGCAGGAACGCCGTAATGCATCAGTGTCCACAGAACCTGCAGTCCTTCGCGCCGCGCGGCGCGCGCCATGTCGCAGGCTCGCGCGAAATCCCAGCGGCCGGGTGCACACTCGCTCAGGCGCCAGCCGACGCTCTCGCGCACGCACCGCAAGCCAAGTCGGCGGGCCTCGGCGTAGTCTCCGCGCAGCAGGCGGTCATGGCCGGTCGCGCCCACCATGTCGAGGGGGTCGCCGCGCGCGTTGACGTGATCGGCGCCTTCGTAGCCCCCCATCCAGAACGAGCGGAACGGCGACGCGAGGTCGTCCGCGGAGACGCCCGCGACAGCGCGGCGCGCGACCGAGGGCCGGCCCGCTCCCGGCACCATCAGGGTCGCGGCACGAGCAGGTGCACGAGTTCGTCGGGGTCGGCGGGCTTGGTGAGGTAGTGAGTGACGCCGGCTTCCCGGCCGCGGTCGACGTCGTCGAGTTGGCCGTAGCCACTGACCGCGATCACGACGGTGTCCTCGTGGCCGGGCATCTCACGCAGCTGCCGGCAGACCTCGTACCCGTTCATCCCGGGCAGTCCGATGTCGAGCACGACGGCGTCCGGATGGAAGTTCCGGACCTGCGCCAGCGCAGACGGTCCGTCGTCGGCGATCTGCACGTCATGCCCGGCGAGCGTCAGCAAGGCCGCCGTGCTCTGACTCGCGTCCTCGTTGTCGTCGACGACCAGGACTCGGCGCGGCGCTTTCGTGACGGGCTCGGGGACTGGCTGCGGGCGCGGCTCGGGCCGCGTCGCCTCGTCCTTGGCGTAGGGCAGTCTCACAACGAAGCGGCTGCCCTGGGTCAGGCCGGCGCTGAAAGCGTTCACCTCACCGCCATGGAGTTCGACGAGTCGGCGCACGACCGCCAGCCCGATGCCAAGCCCGCCCATGTTCTGGCCCACCGACCGGTCGGCCTGCACGAAAACGGTAAAGATCTCGGCCTGGAACTCCTGGCTCATGCCGATGCCGTTGTCCGTCACGGTCAGCACCGCTTCTTCGGCGCCGCGCTGCAGCGACACGTGGATGACACCGCCGGCGGGCGTGTACTTGATTGCGTTGCCGAGCAGGTTCGCCACAATCTGCTCCAGACGCACAGCGTCGCCATCGACGAAGATCGGATCCGGCGGCAGCGTCACGGTCACTTCGTGACGGCGCGCCTCGATGGGTTGGCGCAGCGCATCATGCGCCTGACGCACGATCTGCGTCAGGTCCAAATGCTCCATGTGCAGCGACACCATCCCGCGGCTGATGCGCGAGACGTCCAGCAGGTCGTCCACCATCCGGATTTGGTTGCGCAACTGCCGCTCGATGGTCGCAACGGCCTTGCGCCGGGTTGCCTCATCGGCGCCTTCGTGTCGCCACAGGTGCATCGCGTTGGTCATCGCCGCCATCGGATTGCGCAGCTCGTGCGCCAGCATCGCGAGGAACTCGTCCTTCTGGCGGTCCGCCTGCGTAAGCCGGTCGAAGGCCCTGTGCTTGGTGGTGACGTCGTCGATGGTGAGCAGGATCAGCGTGCGGTCCGGCCAGGCCACACGTGCCGCGTTGAGCTTGACGGTGCGCGCGCCGATGTGGGGGAAGACCGCGCTGACCTCGTAGTCGCGCACGCGGGTGTGCTTGGGCACGAGCGTCTCCAGCAGCTCACGCAGTGCGGGGATGTTCCATTGGCCGTCGCCAAGTTCGAACAGCACGTTGTGCAGCGTCTCGCGCGGTGTGGTCTCGTAGCAGAGGTAGAAGGCCTGGTTGGCGCGCGTGACCCGCAGGTCCGTCGTCAGCACCAGCAGTGGCTGCGACATCGTCTCGATCATCGCGTCGGCGAAGTCGCGCCCCTGCGTCACCTCATCGTGCAGCGCCTTGAGTTCGCGGTTGCGAAAACGCAGCTCGTCATTGGTCGTGGACAGTTCCTCGTTCAGGGACTGGAGTTCTTCCTTGGCGGTCTCCAGTTCCTCGTTGGTGCTCTGGAGTTCCTCGTTGCTCGACTGAGTCTCCTCCTCCAGCGCCTTGAGCGACTCCATCGCGCGATCGTGTTCCTCGAGCATGACGCGGGTCTGCTCGCGCGTGGCGCGCAACTCCTCGGCCAGGCGCCGTATCTCTCTGCGGTCCGCGTCGTTGCGACGGCCGCCACCTTGGCCCAGGCGCGCGAACACGGCGGCTCTGACGGCTTGCGCGATCCCCGCCTGGGTGGGGGCGGTGTCGCCAGGCGGCACGACCTCCTCGGACAGGATGAAGAACACGAGGAACCAGCGCGGCTCCGCTTGGTCGGGGTACAGCGGCACGACCTCGATCGCGGCCTCGCGGGACTGGCCGGGGCCGGTCTCGACGCGAAGTCCGTCTCGGCGCACGGGCGCGGAGTCGGAGCGTACGCGGCGCAGCGCTTCGCCGACCGCGCTGAACACGCCAGGCCGGGCCAGGCGCTGGAGCTGCTGCGTCGGTGCGCCCGGTGGCAGCGAGAGGAATGCGCTGGTGTCGCCACGGAACTCAAGCACGTTGAGGTCGTCATCGCATAGCACGCTCGGCGGCGTGAAGCGTGCGATCGAGACGCGCTCGATCTCGCGCCGCAGCCCGTCGCGATCCGAGGTCGCGGACACCCCGGCCCGGCGCATCCCCGGCAGCGCCGCTGTTGACGCTCGCACCGGCCGGCCGATCGCGGCGAGGATGCGGTGCGGCACGGCGCGCTTGAGGAACAGCTTGGTGCGCTTGTTGTCCAGCGCGCTGAAGAGCTCGGAATAGGCGCCGACGCTCTCCGACAGGCCCAGCATCAGGAGACCTTCGCGCTGCAGCGCGAAATGAAAGGCCGGCATGACGCGTTTTTGCAGCGTCGGATCCAGATAGATCAGCAGGTTGCGGCAGCTGATCAGGTCGATCCGGGAGAAGGGCGGGTCGTAGGCGACGTTCTGCCGAGCGAACGTGCAGCAGTCCCGCACTGGCTTCGACACCCGGTAGTGATCCCCCTCCTGGACAAAGTAGCGGGCCAGGCGTTCGGGGGTGACGTTGCGGGCGATGTTCTCGATATAGCGCCCGCTGCGCGCGGTCGCCAGCGACTCCTCGCTCACGTCGGTGCCGAAGATCTGCACCTCCCGGTTCGGTGCGTGTTCGGCCAGATACTCCAGCACGCAGATCGCGATGGAGTAGACCTCCTCGCCGGTGGCGCAGCCGGGGACCCAGATGCGAAGGGGCAATGACCCGTCCACGTGTCGCAGCAACCGCGGCAGCGCGGTGTCGGACAGGGCGGCGAAGGCGTCGGGGTCGCGGAAGAATTCGGTGTAGCGGATCAGCAAGTCGCGGCACAGCGCCTGCGCCTCAGCCGGGTCCGCCTCCAGCACCGGCAGGTATTCGCCCAGGTGGTCCAGACTGCGCAGCGCGAGGCGGCGTCCCAGTCGACGCTCGATCGTGCCGCGCTTGTAGTGGGTGAAATCGATGTGGCAGACGGTGTGCAACCGACGGAACACGCGGTCCATGTGGGCCACGTCGTGCGAGCCGCCGCGATCGTCGGCGTCCAGCATCTGCACGTCGAGGAACGGGTTGCGTACCAGCCGCAGCAGCGCAGTGGCGATTTGCGCGGGCGGCAGCGTGAGGTCCACGCCGCCGAGTTCCACCGCGGCGCGCGGCATGCTCGTGAAGCGTGCCGAGCCGTCGTCCTGCGCAAAGCCGATGCCGCCGCAGCCCTTGATCGCCTGCATGCCGATGGCGCCATCCGTGCCGCTGCCCGACAGGATGACACCGATGGCTTTGCTGCCCTGGTCCTTGGCCAGAGAGTCCAGCATGTCGTCGATCGGCATGGGCGGGCCCAGGGTCTCGCCGCGAGGTCTGAGCACCAGGCGGCCGTGTGCCACCGTCATGCTCGTGTCGGGTGGGATGACGTAAACGTGGTTCTCCTCGACGAGCTGGCCGTCCGCCGCTTCCGCGACGGTCAGCGGCGTGCGCTGGGCAAGTATTTCCGCGAGCAGGCTGGGATGCGAGCGGTCAAGGTGCTGCACGACCAAGAGCGCCATGCCAGCGTTCTCCGGCAGGTGGTGGAGCAGCTCGCTCAGCGCATCCAGACCACCAGCGGACGTGCCGATGCCCACGATGGGGTAGGCCTGCTGGGTCACATCGACGCTTTCGTGAGGGGAGGGCCGAACCTGCTCGGATCGGAAGGGGCGCTCCGCTTGTCCCGATCGGGCTCTGCGGCTTGTGTGTCAGTCGGGTGCCATGCTACGCCACTCACGAAGGCATCGAGCGCCGCGTGTCTCAAAAAGTTCGAGAAGGCCTCAACCAAATACGCCGGATACAGGTGACAAAGGCCGTGTACAGGGAGAGGTTGCTGGCGTCTTGCCGCAGCCAACTCCCGCGCCGACAACGTCCAGCAGGATGCCGCTTTGGCATCACGCTGCCGTTGCTGTCCGCTCAGATGACCACTCGGTCCGTACCTGAGGGGCCGCCTGATCAGGACGTGGGGAACGGACAAACAGGACAGGAACCGTGCTGTCCCGCAACACGAGTTCGGCATCGCTGCCGAGCAGCAGTTTGCTGAGCCTGCGTCGGCCATGCGTACCGAGCACGATCAGGCCGCAATGCTGGGCCACGGCCTCGGCAACGATGATGGAGGCAGCGTTGGATTCGACGGTCTCATGCATGTAGTAGGAGACTTGGACGCCCCGATCCTGAGCAGCCACGGCCGCTGTGGCAAGCAGCTCCTGCCCGTACTCGCGGAGGGTCCTGCGATGGTCCTCGAAGTCTCCGGCCGACTGCAAGAAGAGCGGTTCCACATCGATGACGTTCAACAGCACGATGCGTGCCTTCAGTGCACTCGCCAAGCCGAGCGCATAGGCAAATCCGGCGTCGGACGCATGGCTTCCGTCAATCGGGACGAGGATCGAGTCATACATGGTGCTACTCCTGCTTAGTCTCAGCCTGGCGGGCGGTCTCGTTCGGTCGCACGACATCTGCCCGGTCCCTTGCGCTCGGAGCGAGCCGTCCCCCTTCCGCGGTGAATGCGTCTTCTGCCCGCTCCTCGAAGGAGCCGGGAGGCTCTGGCGTGTCAACTCGTCGTTGTTCAACGTTCATGCTTGTCTCGCCTCAAGCGCTCCGTCGAATGCAAGTGACGAACGCACCATACAGGGACGGCTCTGAGGCGTGCTGACTCTTGTATTCGATCCAGACGTCGGCAAGGAAGGTTGCTTGGCTCAGTGCGATGGCGACCACCCACAGCGACATGCCCCACCCGAACGAGCCGAACGCAATGAGGACGGCACCCAGCACTGCGAGAGGCGAGATAGAAAGGATGAGAAACGCGTTCATGAACTCAACTCCGTCGATGAAGATCGATATGGCCAGTTCAGCTTGACCCAATGGTGGCTCAACGTCTGTGGGCCACCGCACGTTAGGCTTCGGCGTATCTCACGGCAACAGCCCACGGCGGCGAGTTGCTCGAACTCGGGTACACGATCGATCAAGTCGTGCATGACGACGGTGACCTCTGTCAGGCCATCACCGATCGTGCTGTCGAGCGCGACGACCGTTCAACAGGCTGCCAGAGAGTGCGCCCGCCGTCCGACACGCGGCTGGACGAGCGGGGCTTGCGCCAGCGCGAGCAGGCCGCGGTGCGCCGCCACGGTCACGGCGTGCGTCCGGCTTTCGGCATCCAGTTTCGCCATGATCGCCTTGACGTGCGTCTTCACGGTCCCGAGCGAGATCGCCATGTCGCGGGCGATCGACTTGTTGTTCTGTCCGCGACCGAGCAGCTGCAGCACTTCGCTCTCCCGCGCGGTCAGGGCTTCCCGGCCCAGGCTCTCGACGAGGCGATGCGCCACGGTCTGGCTCACATGACGCCGGCCTCGCGCCAGTTCACGGATGCCCGTCAGGAGCTCCTCCAGCGGGCTGCCGAGCAGCAGGTAGCCCCGCACGCCCAGCCCCATCGCCTTGACGACGGCAGTCTCGCTGGACAGGGAGGTCAGGATCAGCGCCGGCGGTCCGCCACCGGGCTTCCCGGCCCGAGAGGCATCCGCTTGTGCCAGGGCGATGCCGGTGTCGTAGTCGCACAGGACGACGTCGAACGGACCGCCGCTGGCATCGGCCTGCGCCCCGGCGTGCAGTTCCAGGTCGGACTGCTGCCCGAGGGTGGCGCTCAGTCCGGCGGCGACGATCGCTTCGTTGTACAGGACCAGGACACGGATGCGTTGCGCGGATTCAAAACTGTTCATGGCGACTCCTTGATTGGGGCTGGACGGCCCACCGGCTCGTCTTGAAGGCAATCATGGAGGGCGCCGCGCCCAAGGGCCAGTTCAGCGTTGTTAAGCGTTGAGAACCGACGTTCGCCGAGGGCTGGCCCGCCGTCGGGCGGCTGCGTCGGCCGGAGCCGGCGCGTCCGTGTCGGACCGTTCCAGCAGCAGCGCGGCTTCACGCAGGTCGCGGGTGGAGAAGCCCTCGCGGAAGCGGGCGAGCACGGCCCGGAGCTCATCCCGGCGTTCATCCTGACGGTCGGCGACCTCGCCCAGCGATCTGCTCCAACGGACCAGGCTCATGCAGCCGCGGAGCTCCCACGACAGCGCTCCCTGCTTTTGCGCTAGGTCGATGCCTTTGCGGATGGCGTCGACGCCCGCCTGCGCGTCGCCGGCCTCCAGGTGCCGCTCGCCGGCCAGGCGCAGCAGTTCGGGGTTGCACCATCCGGACTCGCCCCGCCGCGCTCGAGACAGCACGAAGTCGTCGGCCAGCGCGGGCTGCACCGTGCAGCGCGTCTCCCGCAGCATCGTGTCCATGGCCGGTCGGATACCGGCCGCGTCCGGCGCGAGCCGCCCGTCCTCGATGTCAAGGAGCTGCGCGTAGCTGTCGGCGAATGCACGCCAGAAATGCAGCGACCTGGCCTCCGCACTCTGACGCAGGAGCGCCGTCCAGATCCGGGCCTGCGCCAGGTCGCCACGCCAGAACGCCACCGGTGCGGCGCCGATGGCGATCGCATAGCAGAGCGACAGGGCGTGGTCGATGGCGACGGCTTCCCTGACCGCCTCGGCCGCGGATGCCAGCGCGGCGTCCGGCCGTCCCTGAAGCCACTGGATCCGCGCGCTCACCGCCAGTGCGGCCACCCGTTGATCGAACTGGAACCAGCCGATGCCCGCCGCCTGGTTGATCGTGGCGGGTTCGTCGAGGAGCCTCTGCGCGAACGGCGAGGCCAGATCCTGTTGGCCGTCCAGGTGCAGGCCGAGCGCCATCATGCGGGCATGGGTGAGGCCCACGGAGCCATCGTCGCTGGTGACATCGACCGCGACGGTGCCATCGGTGGCGGAGAGGACAGGTGTGGAGGCCACCTCGCCGAAGCGCTCCGCCAGCGCGCGCGATCCGGCGTAGTCGCCGGTCGCATTGCAGACCAGCCACAGGCCCCAGAGACAGCGCCTGCGCGACATCGTCGCCTGACGCTGCTCCGCGATCACGAGCGCGCGCCGGAACGACCGGGCCATTGCGGCGCTGTCGCCGCGGGTGTGCCAGAGAGCGTGGCCCAGCCCCTCGCACAGATGCATCTCGTCTTCGGCGTCGCTGTCGGGGGTGGCGTCGAGGGTGGCGTCTGGCGCGTCGATCTGCGCCAGCGCGCGCTCCGCCATCTCGCGGTATTCGGCCAGCAGCGACAGCGAGAAGTACAGCGGCGCCGCCCGGGCCACGATGGCCAGGCCCAGCGACCGCGTCTCCTTGCGCCTGAACGCCCAGTGGATCGCCAGACGCAGATCGTCGATCCACCGGGCGTGCTCGCACATCCATCGGGCCGTCTGCGGCTGACCCGGTTCGCCGGCCTGGGCGCTCGAACGCAGCAGGTCGCGCAGGAAGATCGCGTGTCGCCATGCCACCCCCTGTTCGACCTCGCTCGCCGCCAAGCGTTCTGCGGCGTACGCCCGCGTGGTCTCCAGGAGGTGGTAGCGGATGGTGCCCCCGGTCCGGTCCGAGCTCAGGAGCGACTTGCTGACCAGGCCTGCGAGGCCGGCGTCCAGGGCCTCCGGTGACCGACCCGAGACGGCGCTCGCGGCCGCGTACGTGAACTGGGCCTTGAAGACGGAGAACGCTGCCAGCATCGACTGCTCGTCGGCGGACAGCAGCTGGTAGCTCCAATCCAGCGTGGCGCGCAGCGTCTGCTGCCGGGCGGGCGCGGTGCGCCGACCGCGCCCGAGGAGGGCGAGCCGGCTGCCCAGGCGATCGACCAAGCCGGCGAGCCCGACGACGTCGACCGCGGCTGCCGCCAGCTCGATTGCCAGAGGAATGCCGTCCAGGCTGCGGCAGATGCCGCAGACCTGCCGGGCTTCCTCGTCTCCCAGGTGGAACGCGCGGGACGCGGCACTCGCGCGATCGACGAAGAGACGCACCGCCGGATAACGCAGGGCGTCCCCGGTGCTGGGCAGATTTCCTGGAGGCAGGGTCAGCGGCCCGAGCCCGTGGACCCACTCGCCGTAGGTCCGCAGCGACTCCCTGCTGGTGCACAGCACGCGCACATTCGGCGCGTGGGCGAGCAGGTACTCGACCGTGTCGGCGGCGCCGTCGACGACGTGTTCGCAGTTGTCCAGCACGAGGAGCAACTGCTCCTGGCTCCGCAAGGTGGCGGCGATGGCGGGCAGCGGATCCGTGTCGGACGCCTTGATGCCGAGGGCGGAGGCGACGGCCATGCCGATGTGCGCCGAGGTGGCCAGGCTGGCGAGTTCGACGAACACCGCGTCGAACCCGTCCCGCTGGCTGAGCTTCTCCGCCACGGCGCGGGCGACGCTCGTCTTGCCGATGCCGCCGGGCCCCGCAAGGGTCACGCAGGGCCATTCGGCGAGGCGGCGCGTCACCTCGTCGATGTCGTCCTCCCGACCGACGAGCGAGGACAGCAGCGACGGCATGGCGCACGGGCGTGCCGCCGGCTGCGGCGTCGTTGCCCATGCTGATGCTGATGCTGATGCTGATGCTGATGCATCGGCTGCGGAGACGGGTAGCGGCACGTCAGTGCCGGCCCGTCCGACGGTGGCCACGAAGCAATAGCCGCGAAGCGGCACATTGGTGATGAAGCGCCGGCCGTCCCGTCCGTCGCCGAGGGCCTTGCGCAGAGCGGCGATCTGGACCCGCACGCCGCCCTCGTCCACCACGCGATTCGGCCAGGCGGCCGCCATGAGGTCCTGATTGGAGAGGACTTCGCCGGGACGCTGGCAGAGCGCGACCAGCAGGTCGAAGGAGCGGCTGCCGAGTCGCAGGGGCTCGCCATGGCGCGACAGCGTGCGACGCGCCGGGGAGATCTCGAATTCACCGAAACGCAGGAGACCGACCTCGACGCCGCTGGCGTCGACGTCCGGCGCCAGCGGCGGCATCGGCAGCGGCGAGAGCGGAGGACATGTCGGCGGAGTGCTCATGGCGTGTGGTGCTCGGCGAGGGGGGGGCTGTTCCCCGGACAAAGGCACTCCGCAGGGCGGCGGCGGGCCGTTGCAGAAATTTATCTTAACTTTAAAGATACTTGAGCTTGGATATACTTTCAAAGCATCAGTTTTTCCATCTACCTCCAAAGAGGCATGACATTGGCCAAGCCGCGCACGAGCGTTTCCGAGCTGCTGGGTCAGCTCGCCGAGCAGTTGCCCGCACCGCAGGACACGGAGGTCAGTCCGGTGTGGGGCAACTCGGACGTGCTGATCGACCAGTGGCGCGGCGAGTTGGGGGACAAGGCCTCCGAGGCGATGCTCCTGGGCATCCGCATCCGGCGCATCGGCATGCTGATCGACCGGCTGCTGATCGAGGACTGCACGGCGCTGGGGATCAAGTACGACGAGTTCATGCTGCTGATGGCGCTGCGCCGGATCGGCGAGCCCTATGCACTGCGGCCGACCGACATCCTGCGGATGCACAGCGTGACCTCGGGGACGGCGACTTACCGCATCGACAAGCTGACGTCGCAGGATCTGGCGGAACGCATGAACGATCCGAACGACCGCCGCAGCTACCTGATCCGTCTGACGCCGCGCGGCAAGAAGACCGTCGACGCGGTGCTGGCCCGCACCGACGCGTTGTATCGGGAGAAGCTGGCAGCCATGTCCGGCATTCCCGAGGGCTTCAAGACGCTGGAAGCGGGTCTGCGCCTCTTCGAGGCCTGCCTCACGCCCGAAGAGGGCTGACGTCCAGGCAGGACCGCAACTGATCCAGCCCGCCGCGCAACCGGCCCTTCACCGTGCCCAGCGGGGTGTCGAGCAGGTCGGCGATCTCCGTGTGCGCCAGCCCGCGGTAGTAGGCCAGGGCCAACGATTGACGCTGCGCGGCGGACAGCACCAGCATGCAGCGGTCGATGCGGGCCTTCGTCAGACTGAGCTCCAGCAGCGCCTGCGGATCGCCGCTCGCGTCGGCGGCGACCTGCAGGGCGCGGTCGTCCAGATCGACGGTGCATTCCCGTTCCCGCCGGCCCGAGCGCAAGGCGTCGATGGCCCGGTTGCGGACGATGTTGATCATCCACGTCATGGGTGAGGCGACGTCCGACCGGTAGCTGTCGGCTCTCTGCCAGATGCTGACATAGGCGTCCTGCAGCACCTCGCCGGCCCGCGCCTCGTCGCGCATCACGCGCAGGGCGATGGAGAAGAGATGCGCCGACGTGGCGCGGTAGAGCCGCTCGAACGCGTCGCGGTCCCGCTGGACGACGCGTGTGAGCAGGTGGCGCAGGACGGCGGAACCGTCGGACGCGGCGGGGGCGGACCGGAACATGATCGGAGAGGCCTTTCCGCTGGCGTCAGAGCCCGTAGGCGGCGCTGATCTCCTCGACGGCGCGTTCCCCGATGATCACGCAGGGCGCCATGGTGTTGCCGCTGGTGATGTGGGGCATGACGGACGCGTCGGCGATGCGCAGGCCTTCGACCCCGTAGACCTTCAGGGCGCCGTCCACCACCGACATCTCGTCGCGCCCCATCCTGGCGGTGCAGGACTGATGCCAGTAGGTGACCGCGGCGTTCCTCGCGTAGTGCTCCAACGCAGCGCCCGACAGTCTGCCGGGAAGGCTCTCGCGCCTGACCAGACCCTTGAAGGCGGATTGCGCGCCGAGTTCCTGTACCAGGCGGATGTTGTCGAGCGCGCAGCGCAGGTCGTCCGGGTCGGCCAGCGTGTTGGTCTGGATGATGGGCGCGTCCGTGACGTCGGGACCGGACAGGGTGACGTGGCCGCGGCTCTTCGGATGGGCCAGGCCGGCGAACATGGTCCAGCCGTGTTGCGGCACGTCCGGGCCGGCATTCTCGGCGCTCGGGACTGGGAATTCGACCTGGCAGTGGAACATGTCGGGCAGGCGCATCGCGCTCTCGCTCGACCAGTACAAGGTGGCCTCGGAGCCGCCGTGGCCGACCTGTTGCGGTTCTTCGTACTCGAAGATGGTGGCGAAGGACACGTGGTCCTGATGGTTCGCGCCGACGCCGGGCAGATGCTGGACCAGCGGGATGCCGTGCCGGCCGAGCTCCGCCTCGGGGCCGATGCCGGATTGCATCAGGACCTTGGGCGTGTTGACCGCGCCGAGCGACAGGATGACTTCGCGATCGGCGGTGAAGCGCTCCAGGCGTCCGTCGCGCACGACGTCGACGCCGACGACCCGCTTGCCGGACCAGACCAGCCGGCTGACCAGCGAGTGGGGGAGCACCGTCAGGTTCGACTGGCCGCGGCGCGGATGGACATAGGCGCGATAGATCGATTGGCGGCGACCCTCCTTGACGATGAGGTCGTTGATGGCCGCGCCGCCGCGACCTTCCATCATCTCGCCGTTGGGGTTCTCGAAGGTCGGGATGCCGATTTGGCGGGCGGCCTCGAGCAGGGCGGTCGCCACCGGCTGCGGACGCGCCGCCGGACTCACGTGGACCGGGCCGGAGACGCCGCGCCGCTGCGGGTCCGGCGCGCCCCAGTAGTCCTCGACACGCTGGTAGATCTTCAGCACGGACTGGTAGTTCCAGGCGTCGTTGCCGCTGGCCAGCGCGAAGTCCTCCCAGTCGTTCATGTGGCCGCGCGCCCAGAGCATCACGTTGATGCTGGAGCCGCCGCCCAGGGCGCGGCCCATGTTCAACGGGATGCTGCGGTCGTTGAGGTGGGGATTGGGCGCGCCGCTGAAGTTCCAGTCGCGTTCGGAGCCGAGATTCAGCGGCCACTGGCCGGGTTCCATGACCTCGGGGCAGTCGTCGTCGCCGCCGGCTTCCAGCAGCAGGACGCGCACGTCCGGATTCGCCGCCAGGCGGCCGGCGACCACGGAACCGGCGGTGCCGGCGCCGCAGACGATGAAGTCGAAGTGGCGGTCGGGCGTGGAGCGGGCGTCGCCAGACGGGTCGCGACGGGAGGATTCGATGGAGATCGGAGCCATGGATGCAGTCGGTGGTGAGTGGAAGGGGTGAACATGCGGATCCGGCCTTGCCGAATTTCGCTGCAAGTTTCAAATCTACCAAAGACATCGAAAATTGTCGAATTTGACCGAATTTGTAGGGCTGAGGGGAGCGGCGCGCCCGGCGTTCCGCCACGCGACGTAAACTGGCCTCCGTGCAGCGCTGGGCCTCCGGTCCGGGCTTGCACCTCCGCGCAGATGACAGACGACGTCCTCACCACCACTGAAGCAGCAAAGCTCCTCGGCATCTCGGTCCGCACCGCCCAGCTCATGATCGAGGCCGGCAAGCTGCCCTCGTGGAAGACGCCCGGCGGCCACCGTCGCGTGCTGCGCAGCGACGTCGATGCGATCCTTCCCGGCGGAGGCGCCGCCGTGGCGGTCGCCGCGCACGTGTCCTCGGCGACCGTGCTGGTGGTGACCGACGACGCGGGTCGTCCCGGCTTCGAGGCCGTCCTGCGGCGGATCGCGCACGTCTCTCCCGTCTTCCACGCCGACACCTGGGCCGCCGCCGCCGCAGTCGGCGAGCGGGTGCCTGCCGCGGTCGTGGTCGATGTGGCCGCCTTCCAGGGGGCAGGGGTGGGACTGCTGCAAGCGCTGGCCGACTCGGACCAGTTCAAGGCGGCGGCGCTCGTCGCCGTCTTCCCGGGCGGCAGACGGGGTGCCGTGAAGCTGCCGGCGCGCGCCGTCAAGACCAGCCTCGACGCGCTGGGCGGTGTGCTGATTCCGCTGACGGAGGACAAGGTCCAGGCCGCCGTCGATTTCATCGAGGGCGAGTTCCCGGTGTCGCCGAACGAGGCCGGTCGGCTTCAGGCCGTGGCGCGCTCGGGGCTCGTCGACACGCCGCCGGAATCGGCTTTCGACCGCGTGACGCGGCTGGCCGCCAGTGAGCTCAAGGCGCCCGTGGCGCTGATGACGCTGCTGACCGCCGATCGACAGTGGTTCAAGGCCCGTGAGGGGCTGGACCTGGCGCAGACGCCGAGAAGCTGGGCCTTCTGCAATCACACCCTGCTGCAACGGGACGTCTTCGAGGTGAAGAACCTGTCCAAGGACGAGCGCTTCGCCGCCAACCCCGCGGTGACGGACGCCCCGAACTTCCGCTTCTACGCGGGAGCGCCCGTCTATGACCCCGACGGCTTCGCCCTGGGCTCCATCTGCGTCATCGACTACCGTCCGCGCCAGCTGGATCCTGCCCAGCGCAGGACGCTGCAGGAGCTGGCCGCGATCGCGACCGACGCGGTCCTGCTCCGACAGATGCGGCAGCGCGTGAACTGACCGGCGATCGATCGGTCGCATCGACATGGCACCCGCCGGCGCTCAGCCGTTGCGGAAGAGGAAGCTGTAGGCGTTGAGCGCGGGTACGCCACCCAGATGCGCATAGAGCACGCGCGACCCGGCGGGGAACTCGCCGTTGCGGACCATGCTCAACATCCCGTCCATCGACTTCCCTTCGTAGACGGGGTCGGTGAGCATGCCTTCCTGACGCGCGCACAGGCGGATCGCCTCGAGCGTGCCGTCGCTCGGCAGCCCGTATTCGGGTCCGCCGAAGCGCTCGTCGAGCACGACGTCCCGCGGCTCGATGTCGCGGCCGAGGTCGACCAGCGCCGCGGTCCGGCGGGCGATGCGCAGGATCTGCTCGCGTGTCTGCGCGGGCTTGGCGGAGGCGTCGATGCCGATGACGCGATCGGCGCGGCCGTCCGCGGCGAATCCGACGACCATGCCGGCCTGCGTGCTGCCGGTGACCGAGCAGACGACGATGTAGTCGAACCGGAATCCCAGCGCCTGCTCCTGCTGCCGCACTTCCTCGGCGAAGCCGACGAAGCCCAGCCCGCCCAGCGGATGCTCGGAGCAGCCGGCGGGAATGGGAAAGGGCTTGCCGCCGGCGCGCCGCACGTCTTCGAGCGCCTGCTCCCAGCTGGGTCGGATGCCGATGTCGAAACCCGCCGCGTCCAGGCGCACATCGGCGCCGAGGATGCGCGACATCTCGATGTTGCCGACGCGGTCGTAGACGGCGTCGGCGTAGTTGACCCAGTTCTCCTGGACCAGCACGCACTTCATGCCCAGATGGGCCGCGACCGCGGCGACCTGGCGGGTCTGGTTCGACTGGATCCCGCCGATCGACACCAGCGTGTCGCAGCCCTCGCGCAGGGCTTCGGGGATGAGGTATTCGAGCTTGCGGGTCTTGTTCCCGCCGAAGGCCAGGCCGCTGTTGCAGTCCTCGCGCTTGGCGTAGAGCTCGACCTGCCCGCCGAGGTGGGCCGACAGCCGTCGCAGCGGCTGGATCGGGGTGGGGCCGAAGGTGAGCGGATAGCGCTCATGTCGATCGAGGGTCATCACCGTCCTCCACGTGGATGCCGGGGCGGCATCGAGAAGAGGATCGTAGGAACATGTGAGCGCAATGGGATTGCGAGTTCGACGGCCTTCGCCGTATAAATCGCTCTACGGTGGATTCTTCGTTGATGAAAGTTGCCAGGAGATCATCATGCGCAAAACAATGTTGCGTGGCGGCAGTGACGCTGGCGCGGCGGGGGCCGCGGGCGGTGCGGTCGGCATTGACGCGCTGGACCGCATCGACCGCACGATCCTGAAACTGCTGCAGCGCGATGCGTCGCTCTCGAACGTGGCGCTGGCCGCCAAGGTCCATCTCAGCGCGCCGGCCTGCCTGCGGCGTGTGGAGCGGCTCAAGACGCTCGGCTTCATCAAGGGCATCGTCGCGCTGGTGGAGCCCCGGGCGGTCGAGGCGGGCACGCTGATCTTCATCGGCGTGGTGCTGGACCGGTCGACGCCGGAGTCCTTCGCCCAATTCGAGAAGCTGGTCCAGAAGATCCCGGAGTGCCTCGAATGCCATGTCGTCTCGGGCGAGGTCGACTACTTCATGCTGGTCCGGACCAGGGACAACGAAAGCTACAACCGGCTGCACGCCACCCAACTGCTCTATCTGCCCGGCGTGCGGCAGATCAGGACCTTCATGGTGTTGAAAGAGGTGCTGTCCAAGACCTCATTGCCGATTCCCTGAATCGGCGGGCGGTTTGTCCGCCTTGTCCGCCTTGTGGGCCTTGTCCGCCGTGTCCGGCATGTCCGGCACGTCCGGGAGAAACAATTCCTCGATAGCGTTCACGTCCAGCAGCCACGCAATCGCCGACCAAGGCCAACCGAGGCGCCTGCGCGGAGGCCAGCCCTCCCGACGCTCGGTGTGCGGTCCTTCCAGGAAGGCCGAAGTCATGGCGCCGCCGCCGTGCCCGGATCGGCTGCCGCTTCAACCGCAGCGATGACAGCCGCCACCGCATCGTGTCGGTGGTAGGCCTTGCGCAGTCGATGGGCCGCGGCGAGAAAGCTCAGGGTCTCCAGGACGGTCTGCACCGCCGTGAGGATCTCCTCGGCGTAGATCGGTGACGTCAGTTGAACGCCCGCTCCGGCATGGACCACGCGCGCGGCGAGTTCCCGCTGCGCTTCGTCTTCGGGATCCAGCACCACAGGGATGCCTTGCGACAGCGCGCGTTGGACGTCGGCGTCGCCGCCGTGACTCACCATCACGTCGACCCAAGGCAGCAGGGCCTCCGGCGGCAGAGACCGGGCGGCTCGCGCATTGACCGGCAAGGGGCCGAAGCGCTGTGCGTCCCAGTCCACCGCCACGACGATGAGCACCGGTTCGTTGTGCAGCGCGTAGAGCGACGTCAGCACAAGCGGATCCAGGTCTCCGCCGGCGACCCGTCCTGCCGCCAGGAAGACGACGGGTCGCGCCGTGTCGAGATCGCTCCACCAGACGGGCAGGGCGGCGGCGCTGGGAAGCAGGGGCGCGAGGCCGATGAAGCGCAGGTTGGGCAGCGGGTCGCGCCGCGGGTATTCCAACGGCGCGACACCCAGTTGCAGGAACCGATCCGGCAAGGTCAGCATGCCGTCCAGCACGAACGGCGGCGGGCGGGTCGCGCCGCAACGCTTCAGCGTCCTGCTCAGCGCCGCCTGGGCGCCCGCGAACAGGTCCCGCAACTGCGCGTCCATCGCCGCATGCAGTCGTCGGCCGTTCTCGCTCCTGTCGGGCGGCAGTCCCGTGCCGAAGGGCGCGAGAAAGGCATCCGTCGCCGGCAGGGGCATGACGCCGATCGACAGGACGGCGGCGGGGCGGTGACCCGGCGCGCCTAGCAGCAGCGGCCAGGCGCCTAGGAACATCGTGTCGTGGATCAACACGGTCGCCTCGCCGGGGTATCGAGTCGACAGACGTTCCAGGAGCGACTGCAATGATGCGTGCTGTCCGCGGACGCGGTCGACATGATGGCGCCGCACGCCGTGCGCAAAGCTGAGCAGCCGCCTGGCGACATCCGTGCGACACGGGATGCCGCCGTCATCGATGTCGTCCGTGTCCTGCGCATGACGCATCGCCTCGAACGCGATGCCGGCGGCTTCCGTGCGGACCCGGAAGGTGGGCTCGGCGAGGAAGTGGACGCGGTAGCCGCGACGCGCCAGGGCCGTGGCGAAGGGGAGCAGCGATTCGAAGGCGTGGGTATCGAGGGTACAGGCGAAGACGACAGCAGGCATGGGGACGTGAGGGGTTCGAACATCAAGCCCTCGACCTACGAAGAACCGCGCGATGCGGATCGAGGTCCACGTGAAAGGTGATGTAACGGACCCTTGAGGCAAGGACTGACCCCGCGCCGTCTTGCCCCCTCTCCCGCTTGCGGGAGAGGGCAGGGGTGAGGGACAGCGGTCGTGGCGGTCTACCTCCTTTGGACAGGTCCGGCGCACGCCTTGGAGGCTGAACGGATCGTGCCAACGTCGCCCCGATCTCCCCTCCACGGGAGCGATGGCGACAAGGGCCGGGAAGCAGAAAGTTCGGACCACAGGCTGCCACAGCGACAGCTATAGCGCCTGAGCTCTGCCACCCACTCTCCCAAGGAGATTCAAATGAAGCCCACCATCAAGCTGCCGTTCCTCGTCGCCACCCTGAGCTTCGCGTCCATCGTCGCGATGGAGCCTGCATCGGCCGCCCCGCCGGTCGGCAAGACCACCGTGGTGGTCGTCCACGGCGCCTTCGACAACGGCGCCTCGTGGAACGGGGTCATCACCCGGCTGCAGGCTGAAGGCCTGGACGTCGTCGCCGTCAACAACCCCCTGACCTCGCTGGCCGACGACGTGGCCGCCACCCGGCGCGCCCTCGACGCCCAGACCGGGCCGGTCGTGCTGGTCGGCCACTCGTGGGGCGGCATGGTGATCACCGAGATCGGCAACCACCCGCGCGTGAAGTCGCTGGTCTATGTCGCGTCGTTCGCGCCGTCCGAAGGGCAGTCGATCGTCGACCTCAGCAAGGAGTACCCGACGCCGAGCGGGCTGTCGCACGTCGTCAGCGACAAGGAAGGATTCGTCTCGATGACCTTCGAAGGCATCACGCGGCATTTCGCTCAGGACGTGCCCCTGTCCGAGACACGGCTCATCGCGGCGACGCAGGGTCCGATCCGGGGCAAGGCCTTCGAGGAGAAGGTGACGACCGCGGCCTGGCGCACGAAGCCGTCGTGGTTCATCGTGTCCGACAACGACCTGATGATCCAGCCCGCCCTGCAGCTCGACAACGCCCAGAAGATCGCCGCGACGACGATCCGCCTGAAGGCCGGTCACGTGCCGCAGCTGTCCAAGACCTCGGAAGTCGCCGCCGCGATCCTGGCCGCGGCCAAGGTCCAGCCGAAGTGACGGCCGGCAGATTCCTCCCCTCCCTTTCCATCACCCACCACCCCCACCTGGAGACTGCCATGAACCGCTCTTCCACCTTGAATGCCGTGTCTCGCGCCGCCCTGGCCATGATCGTCGGCGCCTCTGCCTTCATCGGCGCCGCCGCCCGCGCCGATCACTATCCCCGCGTGGACATCGAGCATCGGCACGGCATGCCGTCGATGCTGACCCGCGCCGAAGTGCTGGCCGATCTGCGGATCTACCAGGAGTCGGGACTGGCCGAAGCCGAGCGCGTGTCGCACGAGCTGGGCCACGACATCGCCGGTCTGAACGCCGCGCGTGAGCGCTATGTCGCGCTGCGTCAAGGAGGTCGATTCGCGGTGCTCGTGATGCAAATCTCCCAGCGCACGGGCGAGCCCGTCCGTCAGGCGCGAGGCGTCTGAAGGCCGCCGTGGGCGCCGGTCCCGGCGTCCACGGACGGCGTGGGTCGTTTCACTCTGATTGTGCGAACGCTGCCCGATCCAGCAGACAGTCGATGAAGGCGCCGAGACGTGCTCGGCGGATCGAGCACGCCGGGTGGGGGCGGACGATGCCGCTACTAGGGAATGGCATCCGCATTGGCGGCACGCAAGGGATCCGTGGCTTCGAGCCAGTCCAGTTCGTTTTCGAGCGCGTGGAAGGCGTCGTCGCCGATCTCGGCGGCGTCCCGCATGTCCAGCAAAGTCTGGCGCGCCGCGCTGAGGGCGCCCTCATAGGCCGTGTCGTAATCGACGCCGAACGAAGCGGCCGCACTTTCCGGGGCATGCAGCGGACGCCCCAGATGCATCTTCAGGTTCTTGCGTGCGAGATCGAGTGCCGCGGATTTTTCCGCCGGGATTCGCGCCAGCGCGTCCTCCAGCATGCGTTGTCGCGCGGCCGTCTCTTCCTCGCCGACGGGGTCGTTATCGCGCAGCTTGAGTCCGCGCAGCAACGGCTTCAGCGTCAGTCCCTGGATCAGGAGCGTGCCCAGGACGACGAGGAAGGCGGTCAGCAGGATCAGGTCGCGGCGAGGGAAGGTGGCGGGCAGCGCAAGCGCTGCCGCAAGCGTGACGACGCCTCTCATGCCGGCCCAGGAAATGACGAGCCCGCTGCCCACGGTGGGCCTGAGCATCAGCCGCGCCGCGCGCAGGCTGTGGCGGCCCCCGAGGAACTGCAGCAGCTGGTTGAAGGTCATGTGCCACACGATGCGCACGGCGATGACGGTCGCCAGAACAGCCGCGGCCACCGACAGGTACTGGTCCCGGGTCGTCTGCGGAAGCTCGATGAGGATGGGGCGCAGCTGCAGCCCGATGAAGATGAAGGCGAGCAGGTTGAGCGCGAACACCACAGTCGCCCAGACGGCATTGGTGGGCACGCGCACGCGAGCCCCGATGCGGGCCGGCGCGAGGCGCGCCAGGGTCATGGCGAAGCCGACCGTGGTGAGCACCCCCGACAGCCCGAAGCGCTCCGAGAGCTGCCACACCGCGATGGTGCCGACGAACTGCAGCAGGATGGCCGTCGGAATGTGCTGGACGCGCTCCAACAGCCGCTGCGTCAGGAAGCCGAGCACGGGCCCGGCGATGAGGCTCCCCACGACGCTGAGGACGAATGCTGGGGCCACCGCCTGGATGACGAAGCCTCCGGAGGCGACGGCGCCGACCGCCAGGCGGTAGATCAGCAGCGCGCTGGCATCGTTGAGCAGGCTCTCGCCCTCAAGCACCCCCAGGATGCGTTGAGGCGGATGCAGCGGGCGCAGGACGGCAGTGGCCGCGACGGCATCCGGAGGCGCGACGATGGCGCCCAGAGCAACGGCCGCCGCCCAGGGCAGGGACGGGACGAGGGTGTGCACAACGAGCGCGACCGCCGCAGTGGTGAGCCCGACCGCGACGACAACGAGGCTGGTCAAGGGCAGCCAGTTGTCCTTCAGATCGCGCAGTGACGCGTCGTATCCGGCGTCGACCAGAATAGGCGCCACGAACAAGGCGAGCACCAGGTCCGGTGGCAAGGTGAGCTCAGGCGCACCTGGCACCAGCGCAAGCGCCGCGCCACCAAGCGCGAGGAACACCGGCGACGGAGCGCCGAGCTTCCTCGCCGCGGCGGCCAGGAGGACTGCCGCGACGAAGAGGACGATGATCTGTTCCAGTTCATGCACGGTCTCAGTATGTCAGCGCAACTGGGTGCAGAAACTGATGCATACCCGTGCGGCGGAGGTTCCAGGCGGCTTCGTCACTGTGAGGGCGCGTCGCAGATCATGAGCACGGCCGCTCGGCGGTGCGGTGCAGTGCGGTTCGGTGCACGGCACGACGTTTGCCGATGGAGGGCATGAAGACTGAGCCCCGATCTGATTGCAGGATCCTGGTGGTGGACGACAATGTCGACGCGGCCGACTCGCTCGTCGCCCTGCTGGGTGCGCTGGGCTTTGACGCCTGTGCCGCCTACGACGGCAGGCGGGCGGTGGAGCTGGCCGCGTCATTGCGCCCCCGCCTGATCATCCTGGACATCCAGATGCCCGACATGGACGGCTTCGAAACCGCGGCCTGCATCCGCGGCGCGGAAGGCCAGCAGCGCACCTGCCTGGTGGCGCTGACCGGTGATCTCCATGACCTGGACCCCGTGCTGGCGGACTGCATCGGCTTCGACGAATTCATCCTCAAGCCGGTGACCGGCAGGCGATTGCGTCAATTGGCCAGCGTCGCCTACCGATGACAGTTGGTCGTCGGTCGCACGCCGATCCTGTTCGCGCGAGGCAAGTTGGGGCAGTCGCTGAACCCATGATTGCGGAAGCGATCCCTCCGCGGGGCAAGGTTGTTCGCAACGAGCGACCATGGGCTCGTCGTTCACGATGGCTGGCGAAAGCCCCTGGCGCATGATGAAACCGATGAACGCCTCGACGCGAGGCCGGCTCAGATCTCCCATCGCCGCGATGGCCTTGGCGGCCGCATTCTTCGCACTCGCCGCGCTCAGTCCGGCCAGTGAAGCCGCGCCGTCCAACTTCGGCATGCTGGCCCTGTGGGATCAGTCGCCCCGCAGCTATGAGGGGCGGGTACCGCCGGGCAGTCTGGTGGTCATCGGCCCGGTGCAGGGCGTGCAGCGCCTCGATGCGACGCAGCGGGCGAACTGGAAGGCCGTCATCCGGACCATCCGGTCGCAAGGAGGCCAGGTGCTCGGCTACATCGCCATGGGACACGGCGGCGTGACGCAGGACCAGCAGGCCAGCTTCGCCGCCGTGCCGCTGGAGATCGCCGCCTATCGCGACGTCCTGGACGGGGTGGACGGCTTCTTCTTCGATCAGGCGGGACCTGATCCGATGCTCGCCGTCAAGCCGGACGCGTGCGAAACCGCGAATACCCGCTGGCAGGGCGTGCGTGCGCATCTGTCCGCACTGAACGTCGGGGGCACCGTGGTCTGGAATGCGGGCGCCTCCGGACCCAACCACTGCTTCTTGCGATCGGCCCGCGCGGGCGAGCATGTGGTGAGCGTCGACGGCCCGGCCGACGATCAGCGTGGGCGGATTCTCGACGCGCACGCCCGAGAGGTGGCCGACGCGCTCCAGGTCAAGACCTGGGCGCTCATCCATTCGGCCACGCCCGCTCACATGCAGGACGTGCTGAAGCAGACCCGCACGCACTACGTCTATGTCACGGACGGCGCGCGTACGCTGTCGTGGGGCGGACCGATCTGGAACTATCCCCCCGTCTACTGGGGAACGGACGCCGACCCGCGGTCGGAGCGCGGTTGTCTGCGGCGCGTGCAGGCCGGCGCGGCCTGCGATTGACGGGCTGGCGCGTCGAGACGAAAAAAAACCGGCTCCAACGAGCCGGTCCTTTCAGCCGAGGCTGCCGGGATCAGTAGCGTCCGCCGCCGAAACCGCCGTTGCCGTAGCCGACGTCCGAGCGCTTGCTCGAACGGAACTCACCCGAGCCGCTGTTGCCGCGGCTGCCGCCGGCGTCGTTGCCGCCTTCGCGCGGGCGGGCCAGCGTGACGACGATGGAGCGGCCGTCCACCGACATGCCGTTCAGCGCGGTGATGGCCGCCTGGGCGTCTTCGGCCGAGGCCATTTCCACGAAGCCGAAGCCCTTGGAGTTGCCGGTGTCGCGGTCGGTCATGACCTTGGCGGACTTGACGCTGCCATGTTCCCCGAAGTTGCTTCGGAGGCTGGCGTCGGTCACGGAGTAGGGCAGATTCCCAACATAGATCTTGGTGCTCAAGGAGAGCCTTTCTGAGTCATGGCGCGCCGTCAGGAGTCTGAGGCGCCCCATAGGCGCGCACGGCGCGGAGGATGCGTGCTCGACCTCTGGCGTGAGCAGATGGTCGGTACGCGAACGGCTGCAGTCTGGCGGCATTGCCAGTCAGCCATGAGGGGACACCGATTCTACGCGACGCGCGCCTTGACCGCTAACCGCCCATCGTCAGCCGGTACCACTCATGGAAATGCCGCATCCCGTCCTCCATCGGCGATTGATACGGACCGGCATCGGTGGTGCCGCGCCGGACCAGCGCCCGGCGTCCCGCATCCATGCGCTCGGCGATCTCGTCGTCCTCCACGACCGTCTCGTTGTACGCCGCCTGGTGCGCCGCTACGAACTCGCGCTCGAAGGCGACGATGTCCTCGGGGTAGTAGAACTCGGTGACGTTGAGCGTCTCCTGCGGGCCGCGCGGATGCAGCGTCGAGCGCACCAGCGCGTGCGGGTAGAGCTCGATCATGTGGGTCGGGTAGTAGGTCACCCAGATCGCGCCGAACTCCGGCGGCACGCCGCCGCGATAGGCGAGCAGCCGGTCATGCCAGGCGCTGTAGACCGGCGATCCCGGCGAATCCAGCCCGCGGTGCACGCCCACGCGCTGCACGCTGAAGGGCTCGGCGAACTCCCAGTCGAGGTCGTCGCAGGTCACGAAGCTGCCCAGACCGGGGTGGAAAGGACCGACGTGGTAGTCCTCCAGGTAGACCTCGATGAAGGTCTTCCAGTTGTAGCGGCAGGTGTGGGTCTCGATGCGGTCCAGCACGTAGTCCGAGACATCGAACTCCGGCCGCTTGAACAGCCCGGCCAGGTCGCGCGCGGGGTCGCGCGGACCTTCGAAGAAGGCGCCGTGGCACTCCTTCAGCGGATACCGGGGAAGATGCGCGCAGGGCTGCGGCGAGAAATGCGGCGCGCCCACGAGTTCGCCGGCGTCGGTGTAAGTCCATCGATGCAGCGGGCAGACGATGTGACCGCCAGCGGACGCCGGCAGCCGCCCGTGCGAAGTGCCGGCCGTCACCGCGCCCGGATCGCCGCCCAGGATCAGCGCCTGGCGGTGCCGGCACACGTTGGACAGCAGCTTCACGCCGTCGCGTCCGTTCACCAGCACGCGCCCGTTGTCCTCGTGGCCGAGGGTGCGCCAGTCGCCCGTTTCCGGCACCCATTGACGATGCCCGACGTAGCGCGGCGCCTGGCGCTCGAACATCGCCATCTCGCGCTGGAAGCGCTCGTCGTCGAAATAGGCCTGCGCCGGCAACTGCGGCTGGGTGGACAGCAGGTGGGCGCGTCGGACGATGTCGTTCATGCGAAGTTCCGGAGATCCAGGGCGCCCAGCCGCCGCAGCCGTTCGGCGCGCGGCAGGCGCGGGCAGGTGTTGCACATGTCGCCGCCGGCACGCCTGTCGTCGAGGCAGCACACGCCGCGGTCCAGCGCCAGGCACGAGGTGCCGGGCGCCGTGTCGAAAACCAGGTAGCCGCTCTCGCCGGACGCGCCGAGGTGCCTGAGCCAGTCGGCGCCGATGTCGGACAGTGCGTCGTCCGCGAGCCTCGCGATCGGCTGCACTCGCAGCAGCGCGGCGAGCACGCAGTCGGCGAGCTGTCGCCGCGCCGCCTTGGGATGCAGCGGCAGGGTGGCCTGCACGGCGCCCAGCAGCGTGGCCGATAACGTGCGCAGTTGCGCGGCCGCCTTGGCACGGCCTGACCCCGCCGTCGCCCCCGGAGTCGTCGCCGCAAAGCCAGTCGCCGGAATGGCAAAGCCGGTCACGTCCGCCTCGTCGACGTCCACGTCCCAGCCGAGGCCGGCCAACGGCAGCACGCCGCTCGCCAGTTCGACGGCGAACACGCTGGCGTAGGTCGGCTGCCAGACCAGCCGCGACCAGGCGCGCAGCGCCCAGTACGCCCGTCCCGCCTGGGGATCGCGCGCCCGCAATGCGGCGACGAGCCGTCCAGCGGCTACAGCGGCGGGCAGGGGCGGCGCGATGACCGCTTCTGCATCGACCTCGACCTCGACCTCGACCTCGACATCAACATCGACATCGACATCGACATCGACATCGACATCGACATCGACACCGCAACGCCCCTGCAGCGACGGCACCACGGTGCGCGCGTGCGCGAAGAAGGCGGCGAGGGTCAGGATGCGACCTCGGCCGGCGCGGACGCCGACGCCGATGCCGCCCCGCGCTTCGCCGCGGTGGCGGACGCTGCCGGCGCGAACGGGGCCAGCGGGTTGTCCAGCGTGCCGACGATCTTCAGGTTGGCCGCCGGATCGGACAGGTTGATCATCTGCGTGTTGTTGCCCATCTGCAGCCGGTTCAGGCACGACTGCCGGAAGGTCGCCGCGAAGAGGTCGTAGCGGGCGTACTTGTCGCGGTGCTGCGGATGCTCGTCCTGATAGCCGCGGATGTTGTCGGCCACCTCGTGCCAGAAGTCCGACTCGCTGCACGTGCCGTGTTCGACGAGGACCTGGTTCATGTACCGGAAGAAGCCGTCGAAGATGTCGATGAATACGGCCAGCGTCTTCAGGTCGTCGGGGAAGTCCATCACCAGCCGGCGGACGTTCTCCGGCAGTCGCGCCTCGGTGTTGAAGATGGCCGCCTCCTCCGCGATGTCCTTCATGAGCACGCGCACCGGCACGTGGTCCCGCAGGACGAGGATGAGGTTCTCGCCGTGCGGCATGAACACGAGGTCGTGGGCATAGAAGCAATGGATCAGCGGCGTGAGGTAAGCCTGGAGGTAGCGCTTCAGCCAGGCCCGCGCACTCAGCCCCGAAGCCTCGATGAGCGCGGGCAGCAGCGCCACGTCGTCGCGGTCCACGTGCAGCAGGGCCGCCATCGTCATCAGCCGCTCGCCCGGCTTCAGCAGGGGCATCGGGTTCTCGCGCCACAGGGCCGAGAACATCTTCTTGTAGGGCGTGTCGGACTCGACGGCGGCCTCGTAGTAGTGGTTGCGGAAGCCCATGGAGGCGACCTCGCGCAGCATCGTGAAGCCGTTGGCGCGCAGTTCGTCGTCGCGGTCCAGCAGGTCCTTGATCCATTGGTTGATCGCCGGCGTGCCGGACATGTAGTACGGCGAGAGACCGCGCATGAAGCCCATGTTGAGGATGGACAGCGAGGTCTTCACATAGCGCTTGTGCCGCGCGCCGAGGTTGAACATCGTGCGGATGGACTGCTGCGCGAGGTACTGGTCGTCGCTCAGCCCCAGGAAGACGATGCGCCGCTGCGCGACGTACGGCGCGAAGGCCACCGAGAGCTTGTTGGCCCACTGCCAGGGATGCACGGGCATGACCAGGTAGTCAGCCGGGGTCAGGCCTTGCTCGCGCAGCTGGCGGTCGAAGCGGGCGAGCGTCTCGTCGCCGAGCTCCTCGCGCAGCAGCTGCTCGTAGCTGAGGTCGGGCACGCAGTGGAAGGCCGCCTGGTCGCGGTGCACCGCCAGCCACACGATCCGGAATGGCGAGGCGGCCTCAGGGGCGTAAGCGCGGTAATCGGCGCCGTCGAAGCCGAGGCGGCCGTTGTTGGCGACGAAGGCCGGGTGGCCCTCGGTCATCGAGGTCTCGATCACCTGGAAGTCGGTCTCGTGGATCAGCGCGCGGCTGCCGTGCGCGGTGTTGAGCCGCTTGTACGCGCTGCTGTAGAGCGTGCTGCAGATCTCGTCGAGGTAGATCGGCAGCTGCTCGGGCTTGAGGCCCAGCGCCTGCTTGAAGTCCGTCATGAAGCGCAGCGCGTCGAGCTCACGGCTGACGCCGCCCGCCAGGCACTCGATGGACTCGGCGGACACGGCCCAGTGCCCCAGCGCCATCAGCCGCGCCTCGAAGCGGTAGACGGTGTTCCCGTCGGGCGTGGCCAGCGAATAACACTGATGCAGCGGACGCCGCGCGGCCGACGCGGGATCCAGCCGCGGTTCGATGATGCGTTCGTGCGCGTACTCGGACAGCGCCTTGCGCACGAGCAGGCGGTTGACCGTCCGCCAGACCTCCGGGTTCAGGTGGTCGACCACGGCGGCGGGCGAGGGCGTCGAAGGCGGGGTATGCGAGGTCATGCGGGAATCTCCTGGAGGTGTTGCAGGGCGGTGCGGTAGTCCGCGCGGGTGCACAGCGCGAGGCTGGCGACCTTCTCGCGCAGCTGGACGTCGCCGCGGTAGACGAAACCGAAGGTCTTGTTGAGCACGTGGATCCGTTCGTTGTGCGCGTCGGGCTCGACGACGACCCGGCGTGCGCCCAGGCCGTCGAACATCAGGTCCATCACGGCCTGGAAGACGCGGCGCGAGAAGCCGCGCACGGGCCGGCGGGCCGGCGCCACGCAGATGTGCATGCCGAGGTCGCCGGGCTGCACCGCGTAGTGATCGGCCAGCTGGTCGAAGCGCGGGTCGTAGGACTCGGCCAGCACCACGGGCTCGCCTCCCAGCGAGCCGATGTGGACGTCGCGGAAGCCGCAGGCCAGTTGCGCGGCGTAGAGGTCGCGGACCTCCGCCACGCTGCTGCCCTGCAGGCACCAGAACTTCGCGTGCGGCTGCTGGAACCAGCTGTGGATGAGCGGGATGTCGTCCGGGATGACGAGGCGGCGGAACGCCAGGCCTCCCGGCGAGGTGTAGATCGCCGGCGCATCAGCGGCAGCATGGGATACCGACGCGGCGGCCGTGTCGGCGACGGCGGATTCAAGCGACGGGCGCATGGGACGACTCCTCCGGATCAGGGGTGAGGGCGGGCGCGTGGTCCGCGGAGCGCGCTTTCGGGAAGCTCCAGAGCCACAGCGCGGCCGCGAGCAGGAAGGCCGTACCGGCCACGATGAACGGCGCCCGCAGGCCGAGCGTCGCCACCAGCGAGCCGGCGGTGAACGACGCGAGCAGCACGCCGCAGTTCTGGAAGATGTTGATGACGCCGTAGTCGCGGCCGAAGTCGTCCGGTGTGCTGAGCTGGTAGAGCTGCACGTCGAAGTTGATGACCAGCTGGTACAGCGCCCAGCCCAGCAGCACGCGCCCGATCAGCAGCGTGGCCACGTCGGGCGCGGCCTGCAGTCCCAGGCCCACGGCGCCCAGCATCAGGTTGGCGAGCGTGCGGCGCGTGGGGTGCTGCTCCGGCAGCGTGAGCCAGCGGTGGATCAGCAAGGCGCAGACCGCGACGATCTTGGGCACCGCGAAGGCCGCGCCGGCTGCCAGTTCTCCGCCTGCCCCGCTGCCCGCATCGCCGAGGCTGGACCAGTAGAGCGAGAAGAAGGGCCGCACCAGCGCCGCGCCGAAGTCGAATAGCAGCATCACCACGGCCAGCTTCAGGATGGGCGCGTGACCGGCCAGGCTGAAGCGCCGCGGGGCGACGCGTTCCTCCGCGTCCTCGGCCAGCACCGGCACCATGCGCCGGCTGCGGATCAGCCAGGTGCAGACGAGCATCTGCACGACGTCGGCGAGGGCCATCAGCAGCACGCACGCGCGCACGCCCCAGTGCTCGATCACCGCGCCGCCGGTCACCGCGCCGAGGACCACGCCCAGGTGGGCCGTCACCGACAGCAGGCCGATGGTGCCGCCGCGTGTCTCATCGGACTCCGTGCGCATCAGGTAGGGGAAGTTGAGCAGGTAGCTGCTCTTGAAGGCGAACATCGCCATCGACAGCACCCAGTAGCTCACGAGGTCCGGCGCCCAGTAGCTGGCCAGGCACAGCGCCGCGGCGATGCCCTGCGTGTACTGCAGGATGTGCAGCGTCTCGACTCGGCGGGCGACCCGCACCCAGAGCGGAAACACGCACATCACCGTGATGGAGATGAAGGCGATGTAGGCGCCGACGTGCCAGGGGCTGCCTTCGCCGTAGCGCTCCGCGAAGAACTGCGGATAGAACGGGATCAGCAGGCCGTCGCTGATGACGGCGAACAGCGTCATCAGGATCAGTCCGTGTTTCAGGCGCATGCTTTGTCCTGCGGGAAGTGCGGAGAATTCGGGAAGAGGCCCGCGGACGGCAGCGCCCGGAACAGCGGCGATCGCGGCACGCCGAAGCTCTGCAGCGCGAAGCCGGTCTCGATGGGGTAGTGCTCGCGCCCGGTCAGCTCGCGGATCAGGCAGGAGTTGCGATAGCAGGCCAGGCCCAGCTCGGGGTTGCTCAGCCCGTGGCTGTGCAGGCCGCCGTTCTGCACGTAGACCTCGCTGCCGGCGATGTCGACCGCGTAGTTGCGCGTCGGCTGGTAGCGCCCCTGGCGGTCGAAGCGCAGGCGATGCTCGATGCCGCCGAGGAAACGCGGCACGCGCTGCCGGTAGCCGGTGGCGAAGATCAGCCCGTCCGTCTGATGCTCGAAGACCTCGCCGGTGTCGGTGCGGTGGAACTCGAGCAGGTGCTGTCCGCTCGCCTCGTCGAATCGGCAGCGGCGCAGTTCCGACTGCGTGACCAGATGCGCCTGGTGGCTGCGACGTTGCCGCGCGCGTTCGAGCTGGTGGTAGATGTCGTCCATCAGCCGCGCGTTGATGCCCTTGTAGAGGCTGTCCTGCCGCGCCAGCACGGCGGCCTTGCGCTCGTCGGGCAGGTCGTAGAAGTAGTCGGTGTAGTCCGGGGAGAACATCTCCAGCGTGAGCCGGGTCGTTTCCATCTGGAAGAAGTAGGGCGAGCGCGTGATCCAGTTGACCGTGGTGCCGCGATGCACGGCTTCCTTCAGCAGGTCGTGGCAGACCTCGGCGGCGCTCTGGCCGCTGCCCACGATGGTCACCGAACGCTTGTCCAGCAGCTGCGCCTTGTGCTGCAGGTAGTGGGCGGTGTGCAGGTAGGGAGGGGCGTCGCCCTCGCAGCATGCCGGCAGGCTGGGTTGCGCGCCGACGCCCAGCACCAGCTTGCGCGCGAGGAACTCGACGATCGCGCCGTCCGCGCGACGCGCATGGACGCGGTAGAGCGCGCCGCCCGGGCCGTGGGCATCGTGGGAGACCGACACCACCTCATGGCCGAAGCGCACGTTGGGCAGGCGTCGCGAGGCCCACTGGCAGTAGCGGTTGAAGGCCTCGCGGGTGATGTAGTGCGGGCCGTTGATGTAGTGCGAGTAGATCTCGCCGCTGTGCTTGCAGTAGTTGAGGTAGCTGTAATCGCTGGTCGGGTCCGCGAGGCTCACGAGGTCCGCGAGGCAGGGGTTCTGCAACGTGGCCTCGTCGATCAGCATGCCGGGGTGCCAGTTGAATTCGCGGTGGCTCTCGAGGAAGAGCGCGCGGCAGGGCACCGTCGCATCGGCCAGCGGCGCCAGGAGGCAGGCGAGGCTGAGGTTGAAGGGGCCGAGGCCGATGCCGATGACATCAAGCACCTCGGCGTCGTTGGATAGTGGATCGTTGCCAGGCATCGTGGCCGCCTTCCAGTCGGTGAGGGTGGGGAGCGCGGCCGTCGACCGCGCGCTACCTCCCTTTGACGGATGCCGCGATCGAATTTTCAGGAAGAGAACCTGCGATCCGAGGGGCTACTCCAAGTGGCTGGTCCGAGTGGGTGAGCCGAGCCGCCTCAGCGCGGACGACCGAGGTCCGGGCAGCGGGCCAGGGCCCGCACGGCGTCCTGCACCATGGCGTTCACGAGCGCAGTGGACACGCCCAGTCGTTGCGCCACTTCCTGCTGCGTGTGGCCGTGCACGCGATGCAGCACGAAGGCCTGGCGCGTGCGCGCGGGCAGCCGGCTCAGGCAGCGCTCGACGCACTGCAGGAGCTGCCGGCCGATCGCCTGGTGTTCGGGCGTGCCGGTCCCGGCTTCGAGGTCGTGGCCCTCGTCCTCCTCGCCGAGCAGCTGCTGTTCGGTCTTGCGGCGGCGCAGGTGGTCGATGCAGAGGTGCTGCACGACCCGCATGCAGTAGGCCACCGGCTGCTGAACGCCGGACGGCGGGGTGCTCTGCATCAGTTTCATGTAGGCCTCCTGCATCACGTCGTCGGCGAGGTCGCGATCGCCCATCCAGCGCCACGCCGCGCGCTTGAGCAGCGGGCGGTGGGCGATGAAGTCGGCGACGACGGGGTGCGGGGACGGCGACAGCGGCGCCGTCATGTCAGAGCTTCCAGTTCAAGGTGAGCTGGCCGTTGCGTCCGGCGCCGTGCAGGCTCTGGTCCCAGTAGAGGCTGGCCAGGTATTTGCGGTCGGTCACGTTGTTGATCAGCAGATGCGCGCTGAGCCGATCGCTGAAGTCATAGCGCGCCATCAGGCCCAGCACCGCATAGCCGGGCTGCCGGGCGACGATGTCGGCGCCGTCCGGCGCGGTCTGCGTGCCGTTGATGCGGTGGATGTCGCTCTGCCAGCGCAGCGTCGCGCCGAGCTTGAGCTGAGGCAGCGCGGGCACGCGGTAGCGCGCCGACAGGCGCGCGGTGCGACGCGGGATGAAGGTGCGGGCGTCGGCGCCCGCGGCGTCTTCCAGGCGCAGTTGCGTGTAGCCGGCCGTCAGGTCCCAGTCGGGACTCAGCCGACCTGCCATCTCGAGCTCGAATCCGGTGGACGCCGCATCGATGCGGCGGTAGTACGAGAACCCGCCGTCGGTGTCGAAGCCGGCGTACTCGGCCAGGTTGTCCTGTTTGGTGCGGAACACGGCGACCGAGCCGTTCAGCTCGCCGTTGAGCCACTCGCCCTTGGCGCCGGCCTCGACGTTGCTGCCGGTGATCGGCCCGAGCAGCGACTGGCGCGCATCGACCTGCGTCTGCGGATTCACGATCCTGGTGTAGCTCGCGTAGAGCGAGTGGTGCGCGTCGACGTCGACGACGGTGCCGACGTAGGGCACGGTCTCGGCTTCCTTGTAGACCCGCGGCACCGCGCGGAAGCCCAACCCCTCGCTGCGCATGCGGGTGTGGTTGAGGCCGAGCAGCAGCTTCCACGGATCGGCCAGGTTCAGCCGCGTCATCGCGTAGATCGACTCGCGCCGGTTGACGAAGTCGGCCGAGCCCGTGCCGCCGTCCCAGGCCGGTTCAGGGTAGTTGCCCCAGCCGTCGGGCGCCGTGATCGCCGTGCCGTTGCCGGCGCCGCGCTGGTAGGACGCCTCGTTGTGGACACGCGCCGTGTTGATGCCGACCACCGCGTCGTGGCGGCGTCCCGCCAGTTCGAAGGGGCCGGAGGCGCTGACATCGACCAGCGCCTGGGTTTCGTCGGTCACCTGCGTGGAGAGCCAGCTCTCCGTGCCGGTTCCCGTCGCGCGGTCGGGCAGGGCGCCCGAGATGCTGAAGAGCCTGCCGTCGGCGCCGAGCTTGCGGTAGCTCGCCATCGCCTTGGCGTTCCAACCGTTGCCCAGTGCGTGCGCGAGCTCCACGAAGCCCGTCGTGTCGGTGTTGTCCCAGTGCGACCAGCGCGGCGCCGCGGCGGTCGAGCGCGGGTAGTCGGTGGGAGAGCCGTCCACGTAGTTCAGCGGCAGGCCGCCCCAGGCCGTGCCTTCGGGGCGGTTGGCCTGCCGCGACACGCCCAGCGTCAGTGTCGTGCGCGGCGCGAGCGAGGCCTCGAGCAGCCCCGCCACCAGGTTCTTGCTGAGCGCATAGTTGTCCATGAAGGACTCGTTGCGCTGGGCCATGACGATGGCGCGACCTCGCAGCGTGCCGGACTCGTTGAGCGGGCCGGAGGCGTCGCCCTCGGCGCGCTGCTTGTCCCACGAGCCGATCGTGAGGCCGAACGACGCCTGGAAATCCGCCGTGGGCCGCTTGCGCACGTAGTTCACCGTGGCTGCGGGATTGCCGGTCGACGACAGCAGGCCGTTGGCGCCGCGCAGCACCTCGACGCGGTCGTAGAGCGCGGTGTCGATGTCGCCGAGCTGGTCGCCGTTGGTGAACGGCATGCCCACGCCGTCGATCTGGAAGTTGGAGATGTCGAAGCCGCGGGCGTTGAAGTAGGTCCGGTCCGTTTCGACCACGTCGACCGAGACGCCGGTGGTGCTGGCGAGCACGTCGTTGGCGTTGAGCAGGCCGAAGTCGTCCATGCGGGCGCGGGTGACGACGGTGACGGACTGCGGCGTCTCGCGCGGCGAGAGCGCCAGCCGCGTGGCCGTGCTCGAGGCGGGCGCGCCGTAGCGGTCGGTCGTCTCGCTCGCCGCCAGGCCGTTGCGGGCCTTGATCCGAACCGCCGGCAGGGTGCTCGACGGCATCGTCGCCGCCTCATCGGCCGTCGCGCGCTCGACGACGAAGCTGCCGTCGGCCTGGGCCACCGCCTTCAGCGGGGTGTCGCCCAGCAGGCTGCGCAAGCCGGCGTCCACCGTGTAGGTCCCGCTCAGTCCGGCGCTTTGACGGCCCTCGACGAGCTTGGGATCGAAGGAGAGCAGGACGCCGGCGCTGCGGGCCAGCCGGGTGAGCGCCAGGTCGAGCGGGCCAGGCGGGATGTTGAAGCTGCGTGCGGCCGATGCCGTCGATGCCGTCGATGACGTCGATGTGGCTGCACCGCCGGCGCCCTGTTGCGCGAGCACGGAGGCTGGCACGAGCGGCAGGGCGAAACACGCGGCCAGGCTGGCGGCGGACAGGGACGAGCGCTTGAACAAGGTCTTCGGAGAAGCGCAAGAGGCGGAGGACGCGGGGGACGCGGGGGACGCGGCGCAGGCAGGGTCGGCGCTGAGGCGGCGGGCGGTCATGGAAACCTTTCGTCAGAACGGGGGTGGTTTTCCTGTGAACCGAACGAGCCGCCGGAAACTGCAGTCCCTTCTCAAAAATTTCTCAAGACAGTGTCACCGCGCCTCCAAGGTCACCCACCAGGACGTCCGCGCGCGCGCCCGGACCGGCAGGGTGCGCTGGATCGCGGCGACCACGCGGTGGAGGTCGTCGACGGGGAACACGCCCGAGATGCGCAACCTGGCCACGGCCGCGTCGCAGCGCAGCCAGCCGCGGCGGTAGCGCGAGAGCTCCGCGGCCAAGGCCGCGAGCGGCATGTCGCGCGCCACGATCAGCCCGTCGACCCAGGCGCCCGCGCCGCCGTCGGCCGCCTCGGCGGCGCCGACGCCGCGGGCGTCGAACGTCCATTGACGACCCGCCACGAGTCGCCGGCTGGCAAGTTGACCGTGGCCGGGGCTCACGTCGACCCAGCCCTCCAGCGCCTGCACGAAGGTCTGCGCGGCGAGTTGTCGCACGATGAAGCGGCCTTCTTCCGCCTGGATCCTGCCCTGCGCCGTGCGCACGATGAGAGGCCTGGCCTCAGCACTGCCAGCGCCAGCGCCGTGACCGGCGTGGCGGGCGCATTCGATCAACACCTCGCCGGCGAAGAGGTCCACGCAACGCTCGTGCCCATCCATGCGCGCATCCAGCGCCGTGGCCGTGTTGAGATGCAGCACGCTGCCGTCCGCCAGCGCCAGCCGCCGACGCTCGCCCACGCCGGTCCGGTGCGAGGCGGCGAGGCTTTTCCAGCCGCCGTCAGGGGCGCTCGCGAGTCCGATGCCCGCGGTTCCGACCACCAGCGCCAGGCCCTTGAGCAGGGAACGGCGACGCGGCGCGCGCTCGCGGTCGAGTTCCCGTGCGGCCGCGAGCGCGTTGCGCGCCAGCGAGGGCGGAAGGACTTTCAGCCGCTGGCTGAACCCGCTGAGCGTGGCCCAGGCCTGCGCATGTTCCGGTCGCTCGTGCCGCCAGTGCTCGCAAGCCGCGTGGTCCTGGGCGGTCGCGCCTCCCGACTGGAGCTTGACCATCCACGCCACCGCGACCTCGACCACCGCCGGGTGCAGGTCGCCTGCCGCCGGGCCGGAGTTCGTCATTGCAGCGACAAGCCTTGCCGTGCCTGGTAGCAGGCGCTGAACGCCTTGGTCATGTACTGCTGGACGGAACTGAGCGACACGCCGAGTTCCCTGGCGATCTCGCCGTAGGGCAGGCCGTCGATCTGGGACAGGAGGAAGGCTTGCTGGACCTTGGCGGGCAGCCCGCGCAGCACCGCGTCGACTTCAACCAGCGTCTCCAGCATGACCTGCTGGTCCTCGATCGACGGCGTTTGGTCCTGGGCGATCAGCGAGAGCGCCTCGAGGAACGCGCGTTCGAGCGCCGCCCGGCGCAGGTGGTCGACCATCAGGCCGTGGGCGATCGTGCTGAGCAGCGCCTTGCCGCCGCCCACCTCGGCTTGCCAAGTGAGCGCTTCCCGCCGCACCAGCACGCGCGTGAAGGTGTCGTGCGCCAGGTCGGCCGCATGGTGGGGGCATCCGAGTCGTCGGCGCAACCAGCCGACCAGCCACTGGTGATGGCCACGGTAGAGGTGGCCCACGTCGTTGAGCTGGAGGGTGTGCGTGTCTTGCATGGAGCGGCTCGAAAGGGCGACCTGCGTGTCGTTTCCAAATAAAAACGATTCGCATTTACGCACAAACGACCGCCGCAGGTCAATGGATGGACCTGACGCCGGAACGTGAACTAGGTCACGGCAATTGGCGTGCCCGAAGTGTCGAATTTGTTTACGTTCATGTCCCTAGTATTAGGGGTGTCCGAGAAATATCGATACAAATCAATGGGTTGCAAAAGTGGCACAAGGGTTGCTATTTGTGTTTCATCAACAATCAGCCGACCTCCCCGTCGCCGACATCATGAAAAGCAAGATTGCCGCCCTGTTCGCTACCCTCGCCGTCGCCGGCGCTGCCCAGGCGGCCCCGACCTACCTGCCGGTGGGCGCACAGACCAACGTCAACATCAACAACGTGCTGAACGGCGGCTGGACGCAGTGCTACGTCGGCACGATGGCCCAGGCCATCGGCAGCGCCGCGCAGAACGTCCTGAGCGCCTGCACCGGCGACTACCTGATGATGGCCGGCCGCGTCACCGGCTCCAACACCCTGCTGTCTCTGGCCGCCGCGCTGCGCAGCGAAGCCATCTTCAATACCGGCTCGAACACCAACAACACCCATGTCGCCAATGGCGCGAACTGGTACTTCTCGGCCAACTGGTCGTGGGGCTTCACCGCGCTGAACGACGCCGTGAACCTGAATTCCTGCGATTACCAGAACAGCAGCCCGATGAGCATGTGCCTGCACACGCTCGACGGCGTCGGCGGCTATCGCATCAACGACATCGTCGACCTGAATGGCAGCACCGCCTATCAGAAGATCTTCTTCCAGGCTTCCGCCGCCCAAGTGCCGGAACCCGCCACCCTGGCGCTGGCCGGCCTGGCGCTGATCGGTGTCGTCGCCTCGCGCCGTCGCAAGTCGGCCTGATCGACCGCTCCTGAAGGAAAGCCCCGCGGCTCGCGCCGCGGGGCTTTCTTGTTTCTGGGCCTCGGCGCCTCAGCGCTTGACCGTTTCAGCGTTTCAGCGTTTCAGCGTTTCAGCGCAGCCGCTCCGTGGCGCTGCGCTGCGAGGGCCACTCGCTGTGCCCGGTCGGCTTGAAGTTCTCGATCTGCGAGAAGGACTTCAGCCGCTGCTCGTCGGTCTTGCGCATGGCGCGCGAGACCGAATCCTTCACCGTGTCGATCAGCGTCGTGATGGTCTTGCTGTCCTGGACCGTGTAGGCGTCGTAGTTGCCGGTGCTGCGGTCCAGCGTGAAGGTGCGCGACTTCTGGTAGCTGGCGTCGAGTTCCTCGGTCTGCGCTTGCGTGACCGAACGTCCGCCTGTCGCGGTGCTGGGTCGGTCGGCGGTCGTCTGGCTGATCTTGTAGTCGGTGTGGCCGGCTTCCTGGATGCTGCCGATGCGGCTGGTGCGCTGCGAGTCGGCGCTGAAGTCCGCCTTGAAGTCGGCCAGGCCGCTCTGCAGCGACTGCACCTGCGAGCGCAAGCCGTCGCTCATCGACGGCGTGACCGGTGCCACTTCGTCCGGACCGCCCTTGGCGAGGGTGGTTGCGATGGTCGCGGCGCTCCCGGTGCTGGCCGGCGCTTCGTCGACCGGCGGCGCCTGCAACTGCTGGAACGCGTCCTTGAAGGACTTCGTCATCGCCGCGTCCGCGTGTGCGCGATCGGCGGCGGCGTCGATCTGCTTGAGCAGTTGATCGATGGCGGATCGGCGCTGGCCGTTGTTCGAAGCGCCCGTGGGCGGCGTGGCATCGACTTCGAGGTTCATCTCGCCGCTGGTCGTACGCATCGTCACCGACTTCGTGTCCGTGCCCAGATGGAGCGAGAACGCCTGCAGCTTGCCGGGGACGTCGGCGGACGCGTTCGGGTGCTCGATCTCGAGATCGAGTCCGGTCAGCACGCCGCTCCGGTCGAAGGCCGTCAGCCCGGACAGATCGAGCGTCGGCGCGCCTTCGCCGAGGCCCTCGAGCGCTTGATCGAGCCCGTCGCTCAGGGCGGAGAGCGCCTGACGCTCCGCGCTGCTGAGCGCGCCGGAGCTCTTGATCCCGACCTGCAGGCCGCGCGTGCCGCCCTGGTCGCCGTTGTTCACGCCGATCTTGAGCTCGACGGTGTGGCCGGAGCGCGTCTGGATCTTGAGGCTCACCTCGGCGGCGTTCGTGCTGACGCCACCGAGGGCCTGTTCCTGAAGCGCGGCTGCTGCGGCGGCCGTCGCGGCGGCGTCGGTGCCCTCGACGGTACCGGTGGCGCCGGCGGCATCGACGCCCGGCACGTAGTCGGCGAGGGTCTGCTGGTAGGCCGTGCCGGTGTCTGCGAACTGCTTCAGCAGTCCGCCGCCCAGTCCGCGCCAGCGGTCGGACAGCGTGAGCGCGTCCTTGCCGCTGTTGCGGCTCATCAGTTCGCTGAGGCCGTCGTCGCGCGCGTTGGCCCAGAAGCGTTGGGGCCCGAAGCCGGGCGTGCTGGGTCTGGCGTAGACAAGGGCGCTGGCGGACGTCGCGTCCAGCGTGACGCGCGTGGGCGCGGATGCCGCGGCGGCTGTCTTGGCGGCGGCGCCCGCAGCCTGCGCGCTCACGCCCGCGGGGCGGTAGGTCGAGGTCGTACGGCTGGCCGCGATGCGGTCCAGCACGCCCGCGCCGGTCGAGGTGATGAGGGTCATGACGAAGCGCCTCCCTGGCGGCTTATCCCGCGGTGCTCTGAAGGCGTGGCGGTGATCCCTTCGCTATCGACCCATCGCCGGGAAACTTGAGCGTCCTCCCCCGACGGAGGGAGCACCTTAGGCGGCGCTCCGGCGCTCCGGCGCTCAGGTCTTCAGAAGTGCAGCCAGGCCGCGATCCCCAGACCGACGCCGATGGCGCCGGCGCCGAAGGTGGCGTATTCCATCCAGCGGCGTTTCGTCAGCAGCGCGATGGCGGCGAGCGCGATGGCCACCTGCAGCGCCGTGGTGGCCTGCGCCCAGCGGTGGTGGAGGTGCAACTGCTCGTCGCTCTGGTGGTCCCACGCCTTGGATTCGGCCTCGAGCTTCTCGGCCTGGACCTTGATCTCGTTCTTCTCGGTCTCGTAGCGGGCGATCTTCTCGCGGTACCTGGCCTTCTGCTCCTCGCCGGGGGTCAGGTCGAGCGCGAACTCGGCCAGGTTCTGCTTGCTGCTCTTGGCCTGGAAGTAGTTCCAGCGGTTGGCGGCCTCGGTCTTGGTGATGGCGGCGTTGTTCTTGAACAGCCCCGCGTTGGCCTGCGTGGCGCCGCCCATGTAGGAGAAGCAGGCGCCCAGCGTGGCCAGGATCGCGGTGATCACCGCCAGCTGGCCGGCGAGCCCCTTGGGCTCGTGCTGCGCGGCGTGTTCAAGTTCGTGGTCGTGCGGGCCGTGGACGTGGAAATGGTTGCCGGACATGGTTCGGGATCGGTGAAGGAGGAGGAGGTGCCGCGGCGCGAGGCCGCGGAAGGACTCAGCCGCGTCGCTCGTAGCGGACGAAGTCGTAGTCCCAGTCGTGGCCGCGCTCGGCGGGGCTGTGGTGGCGTTCTCTGCGCACCTCGGCGAAGACGGCGGGGTCGACGGCGGGGAAGAAGGCGTCGGCGTCGAAGGCGGCGGCGATCTCGGTGAGTTCGAGCGCGTCGGCGCGGGGCAGGGTGAGGTCATACACCTGGGCGCCGCCCATGACGAACACGGCCTCGTCCGGTGCGCAGGCGGCGAGGGCGTCGTCCAGCGTCGCGAAGACTTCCGCGCCGGCGAGCGCCAGTCCCGGCTGGCGCGACAGCACGAGGTTGCGGCGCTGGACCAGCGGCCGGAACTTCGCGGGGATCGAGTCCCAGGTCTTGCGTCCCATGATGACGGTGTGACCGATCGTGAGCGCCTTGAAGCGCGCCATGTCCTCGGGCAGTCGGACCAGCAGTTCGTTGTCGCGGCCGATGCCGCGCGCGCGATCGAGGGCGGCGATGAGGGTCAGGTGAGGCATGGGGACGTGGGAGAGGCCGGTTCAGCGTGCAGGAAGAGCGTGCAGGAAGAGCGTGCAGGGACAGAGTGCAGGACCAGAGTTCTGGAGCAGCGGGCAGGAGTTTAGGCCGGCTCCGCCTCTTCGTGGACCGTGCGACCTGTGCGGACCGTGCGGTCGGCGGTGTCCGGTGCCCAGCCGACGTCCGAAGGCGCCTCGACCAACGCTGCCGCGTAGGCGCCGAGCCCGATGCCGAAGACGGACCGCGCGGCCTCGGCGCCGGCATCGTCCAACGTCCCTGCGGCGCTCAGGAAGGCGAGGAAGGCGTCCCAGTCGCGCGCCATCTGCTCGACGATGATCCGCGCCAGTTCGTAAGAGAGCAGGGCGCTGTTCTCCTCCGTGCTCAGGAACGAGTCGCCGGTCCAGAACGCCTGGATCCGGTCGGGGTTCCAGTGGTCGAGGTGCATCGCGTGCAGCTCGTGCGGCGTGTAGAGCGAGCCTTGCGGCCCGGCGACACGTCGCTCGGTGTTGACCGCCACGCCTTCGTCGAGCCAGCGCGGCAGCTTCAGGTGGGCCAGGGCGGCGTGCGTCATCTCGTGCGCGATGATGGGCTCGATCTGCTGGAGATGACCGCGCACGACCACGAAGTGCGGGCAGCCCGCGTCGATGAACATGCCGCTGGACGTGGAGAACTCGCCGTCCGGGTGGTAGATGGACACGTAGCGGTAGTACGCGTCCTCGTCATCGAGCACCAGCAGGATGCTGCGGTGACCGCCGGGGAAGTGCGCGACCTGGCCCAGAAGGCGCTGGATGCGCGCCCGTGCGGTCGAGACGTAGTCCGCCGTGCGGCGCGCACGCTTGTCGTCAAGCGAGGAGAGGAGGAAAGCCTCGTCGGTGACCAACAGCCCCATCTGCGGCCCCAGCTGTTCGCGTAGGTGCAGCAGCCAGGCGTGTCGGCCGCGTTCGATGGCGTCGGCGCGGACGGCTGCGGCGGCGGTGTCGGCGCCGTCGTCCGCCGCGGGCGCCCATGCGGCCAGCGCCTGCCAGTCCAGGATCGGCAAGCCATTGCCCTGTTGCAGATGCTCGACGAGCGGAAACTCGCCGCCCTGGGGCGACGTCAGCGCGGTCGGCGGCGGCTCGTACTCGCCGCTCCGGTCACGCGGCGACCCGCCCTCGGCGACGCTTTCGGCGGTCGCGCGCGACGGCATGTTCCCCAAGGCCATGAATGCGCCGAAGTACGGCACCAGCCAGATCGACGCGATGAGCAGTCGCTGGGGCAGATGGACCAGCTTGCCGATCGTCAGCACGCGCCGGGTGGCGAAGAGATTGAGCGCGAGCCACAGGCCCGCCAGGGTGGCGATCTCGAACATGTCCGGGATTCTCAGCCCGCCGCCCCGGGCACCGACTCGTAATGCGACACCACCGGAAACGGGTCGTAAAAGTGATGCAGCAGCGCCCGCCAGTCCTCGTACTGCGGCGACTTGCGGAAGCCGACCTCGTGGTCCTCGAGCGTGCGCCAGCGGACCAGCAGCAGGTACTCGCCGGGCCGCTCCACGCAGCGCTGGAGCTCGTGGCCCAGGTAGCCGGGCATGGACGCGATGATGGCCTGCGCCTGCAGGAACGCGGCTTCGAACCGGGACTCGTAGCCGGCGCGGATCGGGAGCGGGGCGACTTCAAGGATCATGGGGACCTCCGGGGCCGCATTCTCGCCAGACATTGATGAATCTGTGCGACGACCGCCGCGCCTTCGCCGATCGCGCCGCCGACCCGCTTCACCGACCCGGAGCGCACGTCCCCGACCGCGAACACGCCGGGGACGCTGGACTCCAGCGGCGCGGGACCGCTGTCGATCTGCCACTCCAGGTCAGCGGCCAGCGTCGGGTCCGCCCGTCGCTGCGCACGCCGCACGTCGGTGCCCGTCAGCACGAAGCCCTTGTCATCGGACAGCACCGGGCAGCCCGCGAGCCAGTCCGTCTCCGGCTCGGCGCCGACGAAGAGGAAGACGTTGCGCGTGTCGCGGCGCGATTCGGTGCCGGTGCGGCCGCAGCGCCAGGTCACCGCCTCCAGGCCGCGCAGCGGGTCGCCGTGCAGTTCGGTGATTTCCGTGAACGGGCGCAGCTCGATGTTGGACGTCGCCTCGAGGCGGTCGATCAGGTAGCGCGACATGCTGTCGGCGAGACCCGGCCCCCGCACCAGCACATGCACGCGCGAGGCGTGCTCGGACAAGAACACCGCCGCCTGTCCGGCCGAGTTGCCGCCGCCCACCAGCACCACCTCGGTGTCCACGCACAGCGGCGCCTCCAGCGCCGAGGCCCAGTACCAGATGCCGCGGCCTTCGAAATCGTTCAGGCGCGGCACCGCCAGGCGGCGGTAGCGCGCGCCGCTCGCGATCACGGCCGTGCGCGCGCGGAGCGTGCGTCCGTCGGTCAGGGCGATGAGGAGCTCGCCCTCCGGCCCTTCGCGCGCGCAATCCAGCGACCGCACCTCGGTGGGGATCAGCAGTTCGGCGCCGAACTTCTCGGCCTGCACGCAGGCGCGGCCGGTCAGCGCCCCGCCGGAGATGCCGGTCGGGAAGCCGAGGTAGTTCTCGATCCGCGCGCTGTTGCCGGCCTGGCCGCCGTAGGCACGGCGGTCCAGCACGACCACCTTGAGGCCCTCCGACGCCGCGTACACCGCCGTCGCCAACCCGGCCGGGCCCGCGCCGGCGATGGCGACGTCGAAAAGCTCCTCGCGCGGCTTCTCGTCCACCATGCCGATGCAGCGCGCCAGCGTGGCCTCGGGCGGATTCACCAGCACCGCGCCGTCGGGGCAGACGGCCACCACGTCGCCGGGTGCGGCGCCGTATTCCTCGATCAGCGCGGCCGCCGCCGCGTCCTGGGTCACGTCGACGACGCGGTACGGCTCCCCGTTGCTGTGCAGGAAGCTCTGCAGGCGCAGCAGCGCGGCGGCGTTGGGCCGGCCGATCAGCACCGGTCCGCTCGCGCCCGATTCGATCAGCCCCACGCGGCGCAGGATCATCGCCCGCACCAGGCGTTCGCCCAGGTCGGCTTCCGCGATGATCAGCGCGCGCAGCTGGCTGGGCGGGAGCAGCAGCGTCTCGACCGTGTCCACCGCGACCGCGTCCACCAGCGAGGGCTTGCCCGACATCGCCGCCAGCTCGCCCGAGAAGTTGCCGCGCGTGTGCTGGATCAGCGGCGTGGTGTTGCCCATGCCGTCGCGGTGGCACACCTCCACCGTGCCGCCGAGGATCAGGTAGAGCCCCGGCCCCGGCTTGCCCGCGCTGAGCAGCGTCTGCCCGGGCTGGAAGGTCTGCGGCGTGCCGAAGCGCTGCATGCGCATCATGTCGCAGGCGCTCAGCCGCGGGTACATCTGATGGCGCCGGGTTTCCAGCGAGTGGTGGGAGGCTTCTGCGTTCATGGCGTGTCCCCTGCGTCGGTGCGCGGGTTGGTTGCGGTACCGCCCGTGGCGGACTTACATTGGGCCGGGAGTCTTGAGAGGCGCGCGACCATGTCCCATCTTGGACCGACCTTCATCCAGATCGTCCACGAGGAAGCCCTGACCTGCGCGGGATGCGCGGCGGTGCTGGGCGGCCGGACCGACTTCGCGGCGGCGATCTGCAGCCTGTCGCACGCGGTGCGCATCGTGTCCGGCGAGTCGCCCGAGCGTTGCGACGTCCTCATCGCCGACTACACCAGCGCGCTGGCGCTGGCCCTGACCGCGCGGCAGGTGGCGCGGCGCCACGGCGCCCACGCGCCGGGTCGATGTCCGCGCATCCTGGTGCTGACGGCGATGGACCGGGAGTGGGACGTCCGTGCCGCGATGGAGGCGGGCGTGCACGGCTACCTGCTGCAGCGATGCCGGCCCGAGCAGCTGGCCGAGGCAGTGGACGCGGTGATGCTGGGCGTGCGGTTCGTGTCGGTGGAACTGGCATCCAAGCTCGCGCACAGCCTGACGCAGGACCGGCTCACCAAGCGCGAGATGGACGTGCTGGTGGCGATGTCCACGGGCGCGTCGAACAAGGACATCTCGCAACGCCTGGGCATCGCCGACGCGACCGTGAAGACGCATGTGCGGGCGATCCTCAGCAAGGTCGGCGCGGGCGCGCGCACCGAGGCCGTCGCGATCGCCGCGCGCAGCGGATTGACCGCGCGGCCGTCGCCTGGCGACGGACTGCTGCGCCTTCACCGGCACCTGCGTGCCCAGCCACACTTGGGAGGAGGCCGGGCACCGGGCGCGTGCGGGGAAGGGCTCGTCACGTCGCCGTCACCTCACGGGAGGATGATGGGAGCTTCCGAAATTCCGCCCCTGCCGCCATGAGCTCAGCCACCGACCGCGACGATCTCGTCGAACGCATCCGCCGCGACCTGCAGGACGGCTACGACGAGGAGCTGGAGCTGGAGATCGAGGACCGCCACGTCGACGAGGCGCTGCGCGCGCTCGACGAGAGCGATTCCGGCCAGGCGCACGGCGAGCGCATCGCCTACTTCAAGCACCTGTTCCGCCTGCAGCGCGAGCTGGTGAAGCTGCAGGACTGGGTGCACCACACGAAGCAGAAGGTCGTGATCCTGTTCGAAGGGCGCGACGCCGCGGGCAAGGGCGGGGCAATCAAGCGCATCACGCAGCGGCTCAATCCGCGCGTCTGCCGCGTGGTGGCGCTGCCCGCGCCCAACGACCGCGAGCGCACGCAGTGGTACTTCCAGCGCTACGTCCCGCACCTGCCGGCGGCCGGCGAGATCGTGCTCTTCGACCGCAGCTGGTACAACCGCGCCGGCGTGGAGCGCGTGATGGGCTTCTGCGAGGAGGACGACGTCGAGGAGTTCTTCCGCTCGGTGCCCGAGTTCGAGCGCATGCTGGTGCGTTCCGGCATCACGCTGATCAAGTACTGGTTCTCCATCAGCGACGAGGAACAGCACCTGCGCTTCCTGGGCCGCATCCACGATCCGCTCAAGCAGTGGAAGCTGTCGCCCATGGACCTGGAGTCTCGCCGGCGCTGGGAGGACTACACCCGCGCCAAGGAAGTGATGCTGGACCGCACGCACATCCCCGAGGCGCCGTGGTGGGTCGTCGCCGCCGACGACAAGAAGCGCGCGCGGCTGAACTGCATCCAGCATCTGCTGGACCAGTTCCCGTACCACGAGGTCGAGCGCCCAGAGATCCGTCTGCCGGATCGCGAGCGCCACGAGGACTACCAACGCCACCCGGTGCCGGAATCGATGTTCGTGCCTGCGAAGTACTGAGCAAGCCGGGCTCAGCAGCGCTCGGCGAGCGCCACGGCATCAGGACCGGCGACGCGCCGGAGTGGGCGGAGAAGTTCGAGCCGGGCCCGTAGCCGGGCTCGACCAGGCTGATTCCCCAATGCTCCGCGCGCAGGCGGGGGGAATCACCGCCTGGCAAATCGCCATCGTTCCGAAGGTGTTGGTCTCGCGAGGCCGTCGCTGAAGCCGGCGGCGATGGCACCGAGGCCGGCGATGAGCGCGGCGTTCCAGAGCGCCGCGCCGAGGGAGGCATAACGCGCGCCGGCCAGCTGGGTCTTGAGCAGCCGTGGGATGACGAAGAGCGCGATGCCGAGTTCGGCCATCGGCGCCCAGCCGTAGGCGACGGCGTTGCTCGCCGCAGTCCTCGTTGACGGGCGGATGATCGCGCCGTCCAGACGGTTCGGGAGGAGGGATTACGTCACGTCGTCGGGCATCAGCTCAGACGCACATTGGATTGGTTCTCGTCGACCAGGCGGCGATACACGCGGAAGTGGGCGGCGGAGGCGCGCGGCTCGCCGAGCTGCTCACACAACGAGCCCAGGCGGTAGTGCGCTTCGGCCAGGGCCGGGTTGAGGTCGAGCGCCTGCTCGAAGGCGGCGATGGCCAGGGGGAGGCGTCCAGCGCTCTCCTGGACCTTGCCGGCGAAGAAGTACAGCGAGGCGATGTCGCTGCACCAGCCGACGGCCTGGTCGATCAGCTCCAGTGCGTCGTCGTGACGGCCCTGGCGGCTGAGCAGAGAGGTGAGCTGCGAGAAGGCCTCGATGTGGCACGGGTCGTTGGCGATGGCCTGACGGTAGCCCGCTTCGGCCGCGGCCTCGTCGGTGGTTTCGGTCAGCGCGGCCAGCTCCACCAGGGCGTCCAGTGCGGCATTGCTCAGACCGCGCGCCGAGCTGTGCAGCTCGACGTCCTCCACGCGTTGGGCGGGACGCGAAGAGGCGATACGGAGGAGGATGTCGGCGGCGGAGATCGGCGGGTTGGTGGTCATGGCAGTTCTCGGATGGATTGCCGTGAATGGTGCCGAGGGTCGAGACTTGCCTCTGCCGGAGAGCGGTGGGAGTGCGTGTAGGACAAGAGGAAGCCTCCGGGCGGAGATCGCCGACCCCACCGCCCATAGCGCGGCGATACCGCGCCGATACCGCGCCGATGCCGCGCCGATACCCCGCGTTCTCACTTGAGCGTGACGAGCTCTTCCGCGATGGTCGGATGCAGGGCGACGGTGCTCCGGAAGTCGCTCCACGTCGCGTTCGCCTTCAGGGCGACGGCGATGAACTGGATCATCTCCGCGACGCCGTCGCCGAGCAGGTGCACGCCCACCACGCGGTCGGTCGCGTCATCGACCAGCACCTTGAAGAAGACCTGATCGCGCGAGCCGGCGAAGGCCTGCGCCATCGAGCGGAAGCGGGTCTTCAGCACGCGCAGGCGAGGGTAGTGCGTTCGCGCTTGCCGCTCGGTCATGCCCACGACGCCGATCTCGGGCGTGGTGAAGACGGCGGTCGGGACCAGCGCGTAGTCGATCTCCGGCGATTCGATGCCGCCGAAGTGCCGGTCCGAGAACGCCTGGCCCTCGCGGATGGCCACCGGCGTCAGGTTCAGGCGGTCGGTGACGTCGCCGATGGCGAAGATCGAGGCGACCTTGGTGCGACCGCCGGGGCCGACGACGATGGCGCCCTTGTCGTTGACGGCGATGCCGGCCGCGTCGAGCCCGAGTCCGTCGATGTTCGGGCGACGGCCGGTGCTGAGCAGGACGGCATCGACCTCGAAGGAGCGGCCGCCGGTCGTTGTGACGCGCAAGGCCGTGCCTGCCCGTTGCAGTTGTTCGATGCGGTCATCGAAGACCAGATCGACGCCGCGCAGGGACAGGTGCTCGCGCAGCGTGTCGGCGATCTCGTCGTCGAAGCCGCGGAGCAAGGCCGGGCCGCGCACGAGCTGGGTCACCTGACTGCCCAGGCCGGCGAAGACGCCCGCGAACTCGACGGCGATGTAGCCGCCGCCGACGATGAGGAGGCGGCGCGGCTGCTCCGTCAGATGGAAGAGCTCGTCGGACGTGATCGCCAGCTCGACGCCGGGGAAGTCGGGGCGGGCGGGCGCGGCACCGGTGGCGATGAGGATGCGCCCGGCCGTCACGATCTGGCCGCTGCTGCGCAGGCGCACGGTGTGGGCGTCCAGCAGCGCGGCGTGTTCCGGGAAGGTCTGAACGCCCGAGCCCTGGAGGTTGCGCTCATAGACGCTCTCCAGGCGGTTGATCTCGGTGTCCTTGTGATTGATCAACGCGTTCCAGTCGAAGCTCGCCGCCGGCGCGTCCCAGCCGAAGGCTTCGGCGGACCGGATCGCATCGGGGATGCGGCTCGCGTAGACCATCAGCTTCTTGGGCACGCAACCGCGGTTGACGCAGGTGCCGCCGAAGTTGGCACCCTCGGCGATGCCGACGCGTGCGCCATGGTGGGCCGCGACCCGGGCGGCGCGGGCGCCGCCGGAACCCGCGCCGATCACGAAAAGATCAAAGTCGAACTGCTGCATACGTCCATGGCCCGGCGGTTGATCCGGGCACGTCTATCGATATGACAGCGTAACGGCGTGCGCTCTGAACATCTACAGGGAGCGGGGGAACAGGCCATTGTCCCGGCCGGAACAATGCTTCGCCAAGATGGCGGCGAAGGACATCTGGTCCTGATTGCGCATACACCGTGTTCTTCGCCATAGGCCGATTGAGATCCGGCGCGCCGGCGTCACTGGATGACTGTCCCTCACGGGCAGTCTCCGCGGCTCAGATCGCCTTCTTGGTCTGCTCCGCGTTCGTCGTGGAGCGAGAGCCCTTCAGGAACTCTTCGACGTCGCTGGCATTCGCGCCCACGTGCTTGACCGCATCCCGGATCTGGTCGGGCGAGACGGCGAGCTTCCTCGCCCAGGTCTGGACCTGGTTGTCGTCGGCGATGTCGATGCTGGAAGCGGCGGGGCCGCCGGCGGGTGCTGCAAAGCTGGCTTCTTCTGACATGAGGAACTCCTTGGGAAAGGCAGGGCGCTTGTTCGGGGACTCCCGTTGCGTTGCACAAGGGGAGGCAAGGCGCTCGCCTGGACGTTCCTCGCGTGCCCGCTCAGCCAGCCCCTCCGCTCAACTCAAATGCACGCTCAATGGCGGCAGCATCGACCCACCGTTCTCGTTCACGAGCCGCTGGTCATGCAGGTAGTCCTGCGTCACCTCGACCACCCAGTCGCGCTCGAACTTCTTTCCCAGGTTCAGGACGAGTTGGTCGAAGGTGAGCGCCTCCAAGGCGTTGCTGTCCAGATGAACGGGCCCGCCGGTGCCTTCCTGGACGAGATCGCAGAGCGCCGCCGCGGTGTCGGACATGAACGAGCACGCCGGCCGCCAGGCGGAACTCGCGCGTATGCGCCCATCCCGGGCGTGCTGCTCATCCAGGTGGCGGAGCATGTTGTTGCCGACCGCATCCGCCGCGATCTGCCACCCGATGCGGGCCACCGTCGCCGACGGATCGGCCGTCATCACTGCGTCCTCGCATCGGATCTTGTACTGCCCGTAGTCGTCCCTGGCGGTCCGCGGGTCGCCCGGCCGATGAGGTCCGACCGACGACGCGTCGAAGACCATCGCGGTGCTCACGAAGACCATGGCCGCGCCATGTCGTCTGGCGAAGCCCGCCAACTGCCCTGCCCAGGACTCGGACCCCATCGCCAGATGGACGATCGCATCCGGCGCCTCGGCGCGCAGGAAGGCGAGGGCGGCGGCGTCATTGGCCGGGTCGATCGCCCTGCGGTCCCAGCCCACGACGTCCCAGTCTCGCGTTTGCGCTTCGCGGTGGACCCAAGGCGCCACGGTGCCGTTCAGTCCGGTGATGAGGAGCTTCATGTGCGGTGACCATCGTTGACTGTTGACACCCCCGACTCTGCCACGTCACTTGCGCGTCGCTCGCAGCCCGCCCCCGCCGGTTCAGGACGCCAGCGCCATCCCCCGCATCGCGGCGGGGGAGAGGTACGGGTCTTCCGTGTACTGCAGGCGCATCTGCTCCAGCAGGGCGCGAGCGACGGTTCCCCCTTCATTGGCCTCGATGGCCAACTGGGCGGCCCGGTCGTCGACGAGGAGCTGCATGCTCCAGCGGTCGAACAGCCGGAGCGCGATGGGCTCGTCCAGCAGGAGCCGCAGGCCGACGTGCCGGTCGTCCTGCTTGATGCGGGCCAGGGTGCGCTCCACGTCCGCGACCGGCCCTTCCAGGACCTGCGCGAACACCCCCGGCCCGATGGCGAGAGCCCCGGTGAGGTCGAGCCGCCGGTTGTTGATCTGCGCGACGGCCACGATGTGCGTCAGTTCCCGATCGGTGATGCCTTCGGTGATCGAGGAGACGTACAGGATTCGGCGGAGCATTCAGACCTCATGTGTTGACCGCGAAGGATAAGGGCGTGGCCAGTCGCCGCTGGCCGTCAGAGCTCGGCGATCTTGAGCGTCGAACGCGTCGGCGGAGTCGGCGCATCCGCGATCACGACCAGCGCCTGCACCAGGCGGTCCAGGTCGTGGATCTTGTCGTAGTAGCCGTCGATGCCCGCCGCGAGACACAGCGGCCCCAACACGCTCTCGTCCCCGCAGGTGACGGCATATGCCGTGCCTTGGAATCCGATGGCCCGCAGCCGCTCGATCGCCGAGAACCCGTTGCCGGTGGGCAGGGTCAGGTCGGTGAGGATGACGTCCGGCCTGCAGAGACCCGCGGCCATGACGGCCTGGTCTTCATGCTCCGCCTCTCCCACGACGGCAGCACCCGGCACGCGCCTCAGGTGCTCGTGGAGCCGCTGCCGGAACGAGGAAGAAGCGTCGATCAGCAGAATTCGCATTTTCTTGGTCAGCGGCAGCCTGCCCTTCCGGCCGCACAAGCAAAAAAAGTAGCCCGATCCGCTTGCGCGGTCGGGCGTCATCGACCGGGGTCGACCCCGTTCAGGGAGGAAAACGGGGACGTGGACACCGCTCATCACGGCGTATCAACGTGAAATGAATTTTGCATTTTTATCATTTGTTCGGATGCCGGTAAATCCATCAAACGCCTGTCGGGAAATGACTTACAAACCGGGTCCCGTCGCCCATCCGCAGCGTCATGTCCGTTCTCTCCGGTAGATGCCTTTCGCAGATCCTCCCGTTCTCTTCGCTGCACGCAGGCCTGATGGCCGTCCTCCTGTGTGGCTGGCTCGGCACCGCCGGCGCAGCGACGCTTCGCGGTGAAGTCGTCGGTCTCGCTGACGGCGACACGCTGACCGTGCTCGACAACGATCGCCAGCAGCACCGCGTGCGCCTGGTGGGCATCGATGCGCCGGAGAAGCGCCAGGCCTTCGGGGAGCGGTCGCGCCAGCATCTCTCGGCGCTGGTGTTCCGGCAGGAGGTGGCGGTGGATTGGAAGAAGAGAGACCGCTATGGCCGCATCCTCGGCGTGGTCCGCGTGCGTTCGGTCGATGTCGGCCAGGCTCAGTTGAGAGCGGGGCTGGCCTGGCACTACAAGGCCTACGCGCGGGAGCAGCCGGTCGAGCAGCGCGCCCTGTATTCGGACGTGGAGCTCGATGCCCGACGTGCGCGGCGCGGACTGTGGAGCGAGGCTGCTCCGACGCCGCCGTGGGAGTTCAGACGCAGCAAGGGGATCGGCGCCAGAACGCCCGCGGAACATCAGGCGTCCCGTTGATGTGCCGTGGCTTGCCCACGCACGGTGCAGTGATGATGCCGCGAGACTCGCTACAGGGAGTGAACTGACAGGGGGATCGTCGCGAGCAAGCCCCGGACCTCTTCGTCCGTCGTCTGCTCGAACCGCTCATACCACTGCCCGACCGAGCGGAATCGCTCCGGCGTGCGCGCGCAGAGGACCTCGTCGGCATCCTGCGAGATCAGGTGGCAGGTTTCCCTGGAGGACACGGGCACCGCGACGATGATGCGCGCCGGTCGCATCTCGCGCAGGGCTTGGGCGCCGGCGCGCATCGACGCGCCCGTGGCCATGCCGTCGTCCACCAGGATCACCTGGCGGCCCGCGATGGGCGGCATCGGCCGGTCGCCGCGATAGAGCTTCTCACGACGGTGCAGTTCGCGCGTCTCCGCGCGGGTCACGAGGTCGACCGCCGAATAGCTGATCGCCAGCTGCTGCAGCACCTGCGTGTTGAGCACCCGCACATCGCCCGAGGCGATCGCGCCCATCGCGTATTCGGGCTGGCCGGGCAGTCCGAGCTTGCGCACGACCAGGATGTCCAGCGGCGCATCCAGGACCTGGGCGATCTCCACCGCGACGGGCACGCCGCCGCGCGGCAGCGCCAGCACCGTGACGTCGTCGCGATGTGCGTAGGCCTTCAGCCGATCGGCCAGTTGCCGGCCCGCATCGCGCCTGTCCGCGAAACGCCTGTCGGCGCGTTCGGCAGGTTCAGCAACCATCAGCGAATGGGAGGCGGGCGACGTGTCCATGCCCGCAGCGGAGCAAGCCGGATGCCCGCTTCCAGTGCGCGCGCCGCGCCGCCACAGGCGCGTGATTTGCCGAAGAGTCGATTCCATCGGATCCGTCGTCGAGGTTGCCATGCCCAGCAGAACCAGCGCCACGTCTTCCCGGAGCGCCCGCAAGGCGGCGCCGCGTACCGGCTCCGCCAGTCCGGCGGCCGCCAGCCGCCGGCGAGCGTCCAACGCCGATCGCGCATCGCCCGGCAGATCGTCGACGAAGGAGCGCGCCAAATCAGGCGACGCGGCGTCGACCCGCGGCGACAGCGACGACGCCCCGGCGGCCCGCCGCGCCATCTGGAAAGGCGCGATCAGCTTCGGCCTGCTGCACGTGCCGGTCTCGCTGTATCCGGCCTCGCGCGACCAACGCGTCGATTTCGACTGGCTCGACAAGCGGACCATGGACCCGGTCGGCTACAAGCGCATCAACAAGCGCACCGGCAAGGACATCGACAAGACGCAGATCGTCAAGGGCGTGAAGCAGGAGAACGGCGACTATGTGCTGGTCTCCGACGACGAGATCCGCAAGGCCTATCCCACGACCACGCAGACCATCGAGATCGAGACCTTCGTCCCCGCCACGCAGGTGTCCTTCGTCTATCTGGAGAAGCCGTACTACCTGGAGCCGATCGGCAAGTCCGGCAAGGTCTACGCGCTGTTGCGCGAGGCGATGGCCGACGCCGGCCTGATCGCGATCGCGCGGCTCGTGATCCACAGCAAGGAGCACCTGGCCGCGCTGCTGCCCGCCGGGCCGGCGCTGATGATCGGGATGCTGCGCTGGGCCAACGAGATCCGGCCGTGCGACGACCTGAACCTGCCCGCCGAGGGCAAGTCCGCGCACGGCTTCAAGGCGGCGGAACTGCAGATGGCCCGCCAGCTGATCGACGAGATGAGCAACGACTGGCATCCCGAGGACTACCACGACGAGTTCACCGCCGCGATCCGCGGCCTGATCGCGCGCAAGGTCGACGAGGGCGAGACAGAGACGGTCACGCCGCTCGAAGCGGCGCCCGAGGACGCGGGCGAGGGCGGCAATGTCGTCGACCTCACCGAGCTGCTGCGACGCAGCCTCGGCGGCAAGTCGAAGAAGAAGGCGGCCTGAGCGTCGCGGCAACGCCGGGAGTGTCCGATGCCGACTGCACCGCGCCAGGATCCGCTGTCCCGCTACCGTGAGAAGCGGAACTTCCGCATCACACCCGAGCCGGGCGACACGCGAAGGAAGGGCGCGGCGAGGAAGTCCCCGCGGGCGCTGTCCTTCGTCGTCCAGAAGCACTGGGCCAGCCACCTGCATTACGACTTCCGCCTCGAACTCGACGGCGTGCTGATGAGCTGGGCCGTTCCCAAGGGCCCGTCCTACGACACGAAGGAGCGCCGCATGGCGATCCATGTGGAGGACCACCCGTTGTCCTACGGCGGCTTCGAGGGCACCATCCCGCCGAAGCAGTACGGCGCCGGCGAGGTGATCGTCTGGGACAACGGCACCTGGACGCCGGAGGGCGATCCGCACGAAGGCCTGCGCGACGGCAAGCTGGTGTTCCGGCTGCACGGGCAGAAACTCGCCGGGCTGTGGCAGCTGATCCGCACCTCGCGCGACGCGTCCAGGCGCGACCAGTGGCTGTTGATCAAGAAGCACGACGGCCGGGAACGCCCGCACGCGGAGTACGACGTCACTGTCGAACTGCCCGACAGCGTGATCCAGCGTCCGCTCGGACTGGCGCAGGAGCGCAATGAGAAGCACGCGAAAGACGGGAAGAACGACAGGGACGGGAAGAACGACAGGGACGGGAAGAACGACAGGGACGGGAAGAACGACAGGGACGGGAAGAACGGCAAGCCCGGGACGAGCGGCGAGGGCGGAGAGACGGCGCCGGATCTGAGCCGCGCGAAGAAGGCTCGCCTGCCTGCCGAACTCTCGCCGCAACTCGCCACGCTGGTCGGCGCGACCCCGGCCGGCGACTGGATCGCCGAGGCGAAATTCGACGGTTACCGGCTGATGGCCCGCGTCGACCAGGGCAAGGTGCGCCTGGTCACGCGCGGGGGCAACGACTGGACGTCGCGGCTGCCGGCGCTGGCGGAGGCGATCGCGGCGCTCGACATCGACAACGGCTGGCTGGACGGGGAGATCGTCGTGCTGCGCGAAGACGGTTCGCCGGATTTCAACCTGCTGCAGAACGCGATCGGCCATCCGAAGCGCACGCGGCACGAGGACATCGTCTACTTCCTGTTCGACCTCCCGTTCCTCAACGGCCACGACCTGCGCGAGGTGCCGCTGATCGACCGGCGCGCCGTGCTGCGCGCGCTGATGGTGGCCCAGGAGGACGAGCGCCTGCGCTTCAGCGAGGACTTCGCGGTTCCGCCGGAGGAGATGCTCGCCGCTGCCTGCCAGATGCGGCTCGAAGGCCTGATCCTGAAGCGCCCCGACAGCGGCTATGTCTCCGCCCGCAGCGATGCCTGGGTGAAGCTGAAGTGCCAGCAGCGGCAGGAGTTCGTCGTGGTCGGGTTCACGGACCGTTCGGACGGCGCCAAGGCGCTGGGCAGCGTGCTGCTCGGCTATTACGAGGACGGCGAGTTGCGCTACGCCGGGCGCGTGGGCACCGGCTGGTCGCTGAAGCAGGCCGGCGAGATGCACAGGCGCCTGTGCGCGATCGAGGTCAAGACGCCGCACTTCGATGACGCGACCATCGCGCGCAGCCATTGGGCGCGTATCGGCGGTCGCACCGGCGGCACCGCGCGATGGGTGAAGCCCAGGCTCGTCGTCGAGGTCGCCTTCGCCGAATGGACGCCCGACGGCCATGTGCGCCACGCGTCGTTCCAGGGCGAGCGGGAGGACAAGGCGCCCAAGGACATCGGACGTGAATCGGCCAAGCCCGCGGAGGAACTCAAGGTGACCAAGCCTGGGCCATCGAAGTCATCGACGCCATCGAACTCATCGACACCGTCGAAGCCATCGAAGCCGTCGAAGCCATCGAAGCCGTCAAAGCCGTCGAAGCCGTCGAAGCCGACGAAGCCGTCGAAGCCGGCGGAATCATCGACGCCGGCCACGTCCGGGCAGCTTCGCATCACGCATCCCGAGCGCGTCATCGATCCGTCCTCGGGTCATACGAAGATGGACCTGGTCCGCTACTACGAAAGCGTGTCGGCGTGGATGCAGCCCCATCTCGGCCGACGGCCGGTGGCGATCGTGCGTGCGCCCGACGGCATCGAGGGACAGCTGTTCTTCCAGAAGCATGTCGACGGCGATGCGCTCATCGTGCTTCCCGATCCTGCCGCGCTGATGCAGCTGACGCAGATGAACGCCATCGAGTTCCACACCTGGAACGCGCAGGACGACAAGCTCGATCGGGCGGACCGGTTCATCATCGACCTGGACCCGGGCGAAGGGGTTGCGTTCAAGGCGGTCGCGGAAGCGGCCGGCATCACGCGCGCGCTGCTCAAGGAACTCGGCCTGCAGGCCTGGCTGAAGACCAGCGGCGGCAAGGGGCTGCACGTCGTGGTCCCGCTGGCGCGGCGGCACGATCACGCGACGACGAAAGCTTTCAGCCAAGCCCTCGTACAGCATCTGGCCGACACCTTTCCGAAGAAGTTCTCGGCCAGGAGCGGGCCGAAGAACCGTGTCGGCAAGATCTTTCCGGACTATCTCCGCAACGGGGAAGGGCAGACGACCGCCTGCGCCTTCTCCGTGCGCGCGCGGCCCGGGCTGGGCGTGTCGATGCCGATCGACTGGGACGAGCTCGTCGACGTGAAGCGCGGCGACCAATGGACCCTGGCCAATGCGCGCGACCGGCTCAGCTTCCAGAAGACCGATCCTTGGCGCGACTATTGGAAGAGCCGCCAGACCTTGACGAAGGGCATGAAGCTGCTCGGGATGTGAGTCCGGGCGGAGGGGCGGAGGGGCGGCCTCAGTCGGAGGCGGGGATCGTCGCCAGCACCGGCAGGCGCAGCTCGAATCGCGCGCCGCAGCCGGCGCCGTCGCTGTGCACCGACACGCTGCCGCCATGCATGCCGATCAGCTGCCGGACCAGCGACAGCCCGATGCCCAGGCCGCCCTGAGAACGGTCCAGCGTGCGGTCGCCCTGGACGAAGAGGTCGAACATCGTGGCCTGCAGCGCGGGCGGCACGCCGATGCCGTCGTCGCTGATCCGGATCAACGCGGTGCCGGGGCCGCCCGCGAGCGCAGGCTCCTCGCTCATCGTCAGATCGATGCGGCCTTCCGGATCGGTGTACTTCGCCGCGTTGGTGAGCACGTTGGCCACGCATTGCACCAGCCGGGCGAGGTCGCCATGCACGCGCAAGGGCCGCGCGACGGTCGTTCCCGAAGTCACCGAAGTCACCGAAGTCACAGAGAAGTGGTGGCGGCGCTCCCGCATCAGCGGCTCCGCCGTCTCCACGGCCTGCGCGATCACCTCCGACAGCAGCACCGGCTTGAGCTGCAGTTCCACGCGGCCCTGCGTGATCCGCGAGACGTCCAGCAGGTCATCCACCAGGCGCGTCAGCGTCTCCACCTGCCGCCGGATGATGGCCACCATCTTCTGCGAGCGCTCATCCGGCAGCCCCAGGCGCGACAGCACGTCCCCCGCGCTGCGGATGGGCGCGATCGGGTTGCGCAGCTCGTGCGCCAGCATCGCCAGGAACTGGTCCTTCTGGCGGTCCGCGGCCTCCAGCCGCCGCCGGGCCTTCAGGTGCGCGGAGATCTCCCGGTAGTAGCACACCACGCCCATCGATCCGTCGGCCAGCGGGATCCGGCTGATCTGCCACTCGTAGGCCTCGGTGACGCCGAGGTCGCTGCGCTCCTGGATGAACTCCGGCGTGTGATACGGCTCGCCGGTTTCCAGCGTGCGCAGGAACAGCGACACGACCTGGTCCGACAGCGGATGGCCCCATTGACGCTCCACCAGCGCATCGAAGCGCGCCCCGATCAGGTCCGGCGCATGCCCGAAGGTGGCGCGGGCGGTCGGATTGGCCTCGCGCACGCGCAGGACGCCGTCGTCCAGCGCGACCAGGAACAGCCCCATCGGCGCCGCGTTGAGCAGGGTCTCGAACTGCTCGGTCCTCACCCGGGACGCCGCCTCTGCGGACTGCCGCATGCGTCGCAGCTCCAGCAGCGCGCCCAGCCGCGCGAGCAGCTCGCGCGACGAGAAGGGCTTGATCATGTAGTCGTCCGCGCCGGCGTCCAGACCCTCGATGCGGGCTTCCTCGCCGGCGCGCGCGGAGAGCAGCACCACCGGCACGCCGCCGAGGCGCGCGTCCGCGCGGATCGCCGACAGCAGCGCCAAGCCGTCCAGACGCGGCATCATCACGTCGCTCAGCAGCAGATCCGGCGGCACGCGCCGCGCCGCTTCCAGCGCCTGCAAACCGTCCGCCGCCAGCTCCACCGCGTAGTACGGCGACAGCAGGTCGCGCAGATAGGCGCGCATGTCCGCGTTGTCGTCGGCGACCACGATCCGCGCGCCGAAGGTCGCGGCGAAGCGCGGGTCCGCCGCGGGCCAGCCGGCGGCGGCAAGACGGCCGGACTCATCGACGCGCGCCGTTCCGGATCCGTGCGCGTGCGCCGGATCTTGCGCCGGCTCTGGCGCGGGCAGCCACCCCAACGCCTCGTCCACATAGGCCCGGGCGGCGGTCGTGCTCGCGGTCCGCTCGATCCGTTCGATCCGCTCGCGCGGCAGGTGCTCGCGTCCCAGCGGCAGCACGACGCGGAACACCGCACCCTGGCCGTGGACGCTGGACGCCTCGATGCGACCGCCGTGCAACAGCACCAGTTCCTGCACCAGGGCCAGTCCGATGCCCGAGCCCTCGTGCGTCCGACCCTCCGCTCCGGCGACGCGGTGGAAGCGATCGAACACCTTGGGCAACTCGTCCGCCGGGATCCCGGCGCCCGTGTCGGCCACCTCGAGCACGGCCTGCGACTGCGACAGATCCTGGCCGGCTTCGAGCCCGGCCTCACGCAGCCGCACCGTCACCTGCCCGCGCATCGTGAACTTGAACGCGTTGGACAGCAGGTTCAGGACGATCTTTTCCCACATCTCGCGGTCGACGTACGCGTGCGCGGACAACGGGGGGCAATCGACCTCGAAGGCCAGCCCGGCGCGCTCCATCGCGGAGCGGAAGGTGCTCGCGAGATCGCGCGTCAGCGCCGCCAGGTCGGTGGCTTCGTAACGTGCCTGCGCGCGACCGGCCTCGATGCGCGAAAAGTCCAGCAGCGTGTTCACCAGGCGCTGCAGCCGCGACGCATTGCGCAGCACCAGCGCCAGCCGGTCGCGGGCGGGACCGTCCAGGTGGGGCGCGGTCACCAGCTCTTCGAGCGGGCCCAGCATCAGCGTCAAGGGCGTGCGGAACTCGTGGCTGATGTTGGAGAAGAACGCCGTTTTCGCCCGATCCAACTCGGCGAGCGACTCCGCGCGGCGGCGCTCGGCCTCGTAGGTGGACGCGTCGGCCAGCGCGGCCGACACCTGGCCGGCGACCAGGTTCAGGAAGTCGCGGTACTCCTCGTCCAGCGGGCGGCGCGGGCTGACGCCCAGGACCAGGACACCCGCCAGGTCCTTGCCGGCGCCCCGCAGCGGCAGCAGCACGGCGCGCCGGAGCGCCTCGGGCCAGCCGGGCAGCGTCAGCGAAAGGCCCAGCGCCGGCAGGTCCGGCAGGTCGCGCGCGGCGCCGCCCGCGGCCAGGTCCTGCAGGGGCCAACCGTCCGGCGGGTCGAGGAGGTCGAGTCGTTCGGGGAAGGACGCCGAGCCGTCGGGGAGGCTGAAGCAGATCCGGCGCGCGACCTGGCCGGCGACCTGTCCCCCGGGCTCGTTCAGGTAGACCGCGGCGAAGGGCAGGTCCAGCGGGGCGTCGGACACCACGCCGCAGACGCGCCGCGCGCAGTCGTGCGTGTCGCCGGCGCCGACGGTGCGCGCTGCCAGATCGCGCAGCACGCGCAGGCGGCGTTCGCCGACGACGCGGTCGGTGACCTCGGTGACGACGCACAGCATGCCGTCCACGCGCAGCGTGTCGTCGTAGACCGGGCTGTAGGAAAAGGTGTGATACGTCTCCTCGGAAAAGCCGCTGCGCTCCAGGAACAGCAGCAGGCCCTCGTCCCAGGTCGCCTCGCCGGTCGTCTGCACGTGGCGGATGCGGCTGTAGGCCGCGTCCCAGACCTCGGCCCAGACCCGTTCCGACCGCGCCCCGAGCGCCCACGCCCGCTTGATCCCCAGCGTCGGCAGGTAGGCGTCGTTGCAGAAGAAGATCATCTCCGGCCCCCACGCCAACCACATCGCGTAGCGCGAGTCCAGCATCATGCGCACGACCGTCTTCAACGAGACCGGCCAGCCGTCCGGCGGGCCCATCGGCGTGGCGGCCCAGTCGAGCGCGCGCAGGCGTTCCCCCACCTCGCCGCCGCCGTCCAGGAAGTGACGCAACCGAGGCGCGGCGGCAGGGGCCGGAAGCGGCGCGCGGGCGAGCGGGCCGTCATGCGGCGGGGAAGGCGGCGGGGAAGGCGGCGGGGAAGGCGGCGGGGAAGGCGGCGGGGAAGGCGGCCCGGCGGGGCCGGCGGGCGGAACGTGCATCGGCAGGATTTTCCGTCTGGGGGAAGGGTGGTCGGAGTCTAGGAGCGCGAAGCAAGCCGCGCACCCGCATCAGCCCTGGCTGTCCACCGACCTTCCCAGGTGGGCGGCGGGGGCGGTTCCGGCCTGGAAGGGGGAGGTACCCCAGAGGGGGGCGCCCGCTACACTGGCGGCTCTCCAGATTCCGAAAGCCGCCTTGAGTTCCAGCCTGCTGCTCATCCTCCTGCTGATCTGCGCCAGCGCGTTCTTCTCGATGGCGGAGCTCTCGCTGGCCGCGTCGCGTCGGCTGAAGCTGCGACAGCTGGCGGACGAAGGCGATCACCGCGCCGCGCAGGTGCTGAAGGTCCAGGAGCAACCGGGCTACTACTTCACCGTCGTGCAGATCGGCGTCAACACGCTGGCGATCCTGGCCGGCGTGGTCGGGGAGGGCGCGCTGACGCCGCATTTCGAGGCGCTGCTGCGACCGCTGATCGACGTGGACACGGCGCAGCGCGTGGCCTTCGCGCTGTCCTTCACCTGCGTCACCATCCTGTTCGTCGTGCTGGCCGATCTGCTGCCCAAGCGCTTGTCGATGAACGAGCCCGAGCGGGTGGCGATGGCGCTGATCCGGCCGATGCTCTTCCTCACCGTCGTGCTGCGGCCGATCGCGTGGGCGCTGAATCACGTCGCCGACGGGTTGTTGCGGCTGCTTGGCCGCCCGATGAGCCCGGACAACACCATCACCCACGACGACATCCTCGCCCTCGCCGCGGCGGGCCAGCGCGCCGGCGTGGTCTCGGCCGCCGACCAGCAGGTGATCGAGAACGTGTTCGAGCTCGACACCCGCACCGTCGAGTCCTCGATGACCTCGCGCGAACGCGTCGTCTACTTCTCGCTCGACGACGACGAGGCGCTGATCCGCACGCGGATCGCGGACTCGCCGCACTCGACCTACCTCGTGTGCGCCGGCGAGATCGACCAGGTCGTCGGTTACGTCGACGCGACCGACCTGTTCCAGCGCGTGCTGCGCGGCGAGGTCATCTCGCTGCGCGCCGAGCCCGCGCTGGTCAAGAAGGTGCTGATCGTCCCGGACCGGCTGACGCTGGCCGAGGTGCTGACGCAGTTCCGCCATGCGCACGAGGACTTCGCGGTCATCGTCAACGAGTACTCGCTGGTCGTCGGCGTGATCACGCTGAACGACGTGATGAGCACGGTGATGGGCTCCCTGGTCTCCACCGCCGAGGAGGAGCAGCAGATCATCCGCCGGGACGACGGCAGCTTCCTGGCCGACGGCATCACGCCCATTCCCGACGTGCAGCGCGCGCTGGGCGTGGACGACTTCCCGCACCAGGGCCAGTACGACACGCTGGCGGGTTTCCTGATGGTGATGCTGCGCCGCATTCCCAAGCGCACCGACGTCGTGGAATGGCACGGCTGGCGTTTCGAGGTCGTCGACGTCGACAGCCACCGCGTCGACCAGGTCATGATCGCGCGCGTGGGCGGTCCGCCGACGAAAGAGACGGACGCGTCGGCGTCAGCGGATCTGGCGGGCTGATCCGGGCGCCGGCCCGGCCGGTCGGGGGGCGTTCAACGTGGCGCTCACGGTGGCATTCAATGTGGCGTTCAATGTGGCGTAGTGCCGCAACACCTGCCGCGCATACGCGAGCCGCTTGGCCGGGTCGCGCGCGTTATAGGCGCCGAGCGCGTCCGCGGTCGTGCCCATCGAGCGGAAATTGCTGCCCAGGATCCAGGCCCCGACGAGGATGTTGACGCAGGGCACGCGCAGGTCGGATGCGTTGACGCCGTAGCGCGCCAGGATGGGCAGCCAGGAGGAGTTGATCTGCATCAGCCCGGTGTCCGTCGAGCCGTTGGCGTTGCGGTTGGATGCCGCCGGATCCATGCCCGACTCCTGGCGGGCCACGGCCTTCAGGAGCAGCGGCGACACGCCGTAGCGCTCGCCGGCCAGCAGGAAGCAGCGGTCGAAACGGGTCATGTCGGGGCGATCGGCGGGCTCGGCGCGTGACGCGGGTCCGACCCGCGGCGGCGTCTGCGCAGGCGCCGCGAGTGCCGGCGCTTGCGGAACCTCCGCCCCGGCCAGCGCCAGCGCGAGGGTCCATGCGGCGCGCGCGCGTGTCATAGCCCCCCCATCTCGGATTGAAGGCTGCTCTGCGCCTCCATGACGGTGGCCAGGAATCCGCCGAGCAGGAAGAGCAGCAGCATCGCCGCGGCCACCATCAGCAGCACGTTCAGTCGCGCGGCGGAGTCGGAGATGCCCAGCTGCAGCCGGTCGATCGAACCGACGCCGATCCGCACGAACGCGGCCACCGGGTCGCGCCGTTCGGCGGCGTCCTGGACGCGGTCCTCCATGGTCGGGTTGAGCACGCCGGTGGCGAAGGCGCGGCCGAACTGCGCCGACTCGCGTCCCGACAGCCGCGACAGGATCTGCCGCAGGTGCCAGCGCATCCAGGGCGCGCTGAAGCGGCCGGCACGTTCGAGCGACGCGCGCAGCGACACCCCCGCCCGCATCAGCGAGGACAGGGAGATCACCAGCATCGCCCCGGAGAAGTCGCGGTAGAGGCTGAACGGCGGATGCCGGTCGAGCCGGCGCCGCAGGCGGCCCTGCCAGCGCGGCAGGGACCACACGAACAGGCCACCGGCGGCCAGCACCGCGGCGCCCAGGGTCAGGCCGTGGTGGCGGATGGTCCACGCGACCGCATACAGCGCGCGGCCCAGCGGCGGCCAGCGCGCCGGGTCGATCAGGTCGGCCAGCACCGGCACCGCGTGCAGCGAGAAGGCCACCAGGATCCCGGTCATCGCCCCCAGCAGCAGCAGCGGGTAGGCCACCGCCTTGCGCACCGCGCGGAACATGCCGTCGACCTTGTCGACCGTGCCGGAGAGGAAGTGCAGGCCCTGCGACAGGCGCTCGTCGCCGCCGCCCTGCAGCGCGTCGATCATGAGCAGTTCGGTCGGCGGCATGACGCCCTGCAGCGCCCGTGCCAGCGAGCCGCCCATCGCCGCGCGCAGCATGCGGCGGTAGAGCAGCTGGTCGCCGCGCGAGCGCCGCCGGGCGCGGGCCTCGAGCTTGCGCAGGATGGTGTACAGCGGGACGCGGTCCTCCAGCGCGGAGGCCAGGTCGTAGTAGAAGTCGCCGCGCCGGCGGCGGAGGCGGCGGACCGCCAGGCGCAGCAGCAGCCAGTCGAGCGGGTGGGTCATCGGAGCGGGCTCATGTCGTCGTCGGCGAGCGTCTGGGCCAGCAGCGCCGCGCTGCCGAAGGTCCGCTCGAAGTGATAAGGATCGACACGCCCCTGGGCGACGTCGTACAGCACATGCCCCCAAGCGTCCTTGCCGTCCATGTCGGGGTCGGTGAAGGGCGCCGTGCGGCGGCGACGCCAGTGACGGCGCGCCTCGGCGTCCCGGCCCTGCCGGAGCAGGTCCAGCAGACGCAGGTCCGGCACGATCACCTCGGCGCCGACCTTCACGCCGGCCGTGCCCTCATGGGTGTCATCCGCGGGGCGGGCGGTTCCGGCGTCCGGGGCGATGCGCGCATCGGCGCCGTCGCGGGGCGTGGTCAGGGTGTCGGTGGGCATGCTGGTCCCGTAGTCGATCCCGGGGCGTCGGCAGTGCGTGCAGCCGTTCGCGCTGGCGCAGTAAATCCTGTCCGGATCGAGGCCGAATCCCGCCCGGAACACCTGCATCGCGTCGGCGCCCATGACGGCGGCGGCGGGCCGCTTGCAGTGGTCGCAATTGACCGGCATCAGCACCTGGTAGACCATCGCGGAGAGGAACTCCGGATCGCAGAGGTCCTCTCGGGCCAGGCCCAGCAGGCGCGAGGACAGCCGGCCCACGATGCCCAGCGCGGAAGTCGCATGGACCGTCGACAGGATCTTGTGACCGGTCTGGATCGCGGCCTGCGCCATCGACGCGGACAGGCCGTCGCGGATCTCGCCGAACAGGCCGACGTCGGGATCCATGCGCAGGAACGCCAGCATGGCGCCGTGGAACGGGTCCGCGCCGCCGGCCGCGCCCCGCTGGATGGAGAGGTGGCTGACGCCCGGCGTTTCGTACTCCACCGGGTCTTCGATGGTGAAGAGCTTGCGCGAGCCGTCGCGCGCCAGCATCGTCATCATCGCGTTGAGCGTGGTGGTCTTGCCCGAGCCGGTGACGCCGGCGACGAACACGCCGCCCCAGGCCGAGGCCAGCGCCTCGCGCAGCCGGTCGGCCTGCCAGGGGGTGAAACCCAGCGGTTCGAGCGCGGCGGGACGCGGCCGATGCCCGTCGCCGGCCCCGGCGCCGGCGCCGCCGGAAGCGCGCAGCAGGCGGATCACCACGTCCATGCCGCCCACCGCGGGATGGCTCTGGTAGCGCAAGGTCAGCCTGGCGCCGGGCAGGTCCAGCGGGATCATCGCGGCCTGCGGCACCGCGCCGTTGAAGGCGACCTCGGAGCGGGACCGTTCCTCGGCCAGCATGGTGTACGCCGCCGAGAGCCCGTCGACGGCGGTGCGCGCCGAATGCCGGCCGAGTTCGCGCATGCGGCCGTCCAGACGCACGCGGGCGAGCGCGATCGCGCCGCGCAGCTCGACGTGGAGATCGCTGGCCCCGGCGAGGCGGCAGCGTTGCACCAGGGCCCGGAACCACTCGAGCGGCGAGGATGCGGCCACCATGGCGTCGATGTCGCGGGCCGTCTCCGCGGCCTGGCGCTCGTCGGCGGTCGTTTCAAACGCCTCAGACGTTCCGGGGGGCTCGTCCAGGGAGGTCCCGAGCGCGGCGACCCGGTCGAGCAGGGCCGCGAACACTTCCGGCGCCGCGGTCAGGTGGCCGGCGTAGGTCAGCCCCCTGGATTTGCCGGCCTGCACGAGGCGATACCAGTCGGGCCGATGGACCTCGTCGGGGGCCGACACGACGAGGAAGCGGCCGCCGCCCAGCGCGAGCGCCGCCAGCCGGTCCTGCTTGCGACTCGCGACGGGCAGCAGGTCGGCGGCGGGCGCGGCGAGCGACGCGTCCGCGCCGACGGTGAGGACGCGCTCGAACGGCGGCAGGCCCTCGGGGACATCGATGTGGCGGTTCAAGGGGCGGAAGCGGAGGAAGCGCCGGAAGGCGGCGGCACGGCCGGCAGGGGCGCAGGCATCGGCGCAGGCATCGGCGCAGGTATCGGCAAAAGGGCGGCACGCCGGACGGCGGCATCGTCCTCGGGGCTCGCATCGACCGCATCGTCCTCCGCGTGCGGAGGGCTGGAACGTGCGGCGACGCCTTGCCCGGGGGGATCGACGGCATCGGCGGCGGGCGGACGGAAACGATCGAAGCGATAGCGGGTCGCGGAGCCGCCTCGCCCGGGCGGGGGCAGCACCAGGACAAGCGGCGGCGCGCCGGCCGCCGCGACCTGCTCGCAGCGCAGCCCTTCCGGCAGCAGTCCGACGATGCGCCAGGAACCGATGCGTGCGTCCGGTCCGGACGAGGCGTCGACCGCATGCAGGCGCCCGTCGAGCAGCACTTCGGCGCGCCAGCGGCCGCCCGCGGCCATGAGCGACCACAGCTGCGGAAGCCTCCGCGAGCCCTGCTGCGTGCCGCCATCGGTGGCAGCGCGGATCGTCATCGGTACGCCCGCCGGCGCGGATGTGCCCGCGAGGCGCGCGGCGGTCGCGGCGAGTTCCGCGGCCTTGTTCCGACGGGCGATGTCCACGAGCTGGCGCAAGGTCGCGGATGGGGCCGCGTCGAAGGCGGGCGCCGCCACGCCGCCGACCGGTGTCGTCGACAGACCGGCCAGCAGCCATGGCCCCAGCCACGCCAGGCGTCCGGCAGGGACGGGCCGCGGCGCTCGACGGTCAGTAGTGCGCGCCATGGGCACCCTGGGCGAAAAGGGATCCGGATAGGTCATAGCTGATGTGGGAGGAGGCGAAGTTCAGGGTGAGGGTCTCCACGACGACATAGGGCGGGACCTGCAGCAGCGGCAGCGACCAGACGCCGTCCTTCAGGCGCCAGCTCATGCGGACGATGCGTCGGGGGGCGGCCGGACCGTCGACCCCCGCCTTCGCGCCGCCTGCCGCACTCGCCGCGCCTGCCACGTTTGCGGCCGCGCCAGCCTCCGGGGCATCCAGCGGCACCCCGGGCAGGAGCGTCGCCTCCGCGCTCCCGGCGGTCGCCAGGTCCTGCAAGTGGCTGCCCCAGACGTTGACGGCCAGGCGCAGCGGCGGCAGCCGCGCGGCGCTGAGCGCCTCCCCGGGACGCAACGGCAGTTCGAGCGTGTCCACCAGCGAGGTGCGCATCGACGCGGCGAGGAGGTCGTCGCCGACGGCCAGGTCGGCCGGCATCCACGGCGGGCCGATGGCGCCTGACGGCAGGGCGTCCAGCGTCTCGAAGCTGCCGTGATGCCGCGCCCAGGTGGCGACGCATCCCAGCAGCCGATCGCAGTCGACCTGCTGCAGCGTCCAGCCGGCGCGGGTCAGCGGCAGTGCGGCGATGGCCGCGCGCCAACGGTCCAGCGACGACGCGCCCGGTCGCCCCGCCTGCCTGAGCCGCTCGGCCAACTGCCGCGTCCGCTCGGCGCCCGCCTGGGCACGCGCCGACGCGGTCGCGGCGGTCTCGCGCGCCGCGGCCACCATGTCGCGCTCGATCGCGCGTTCGTGCCGCCACCACAAGGCGAAACCGGCCATCAGGCCCAGCGCGGCCAGCGCCGCGGCAAGCGCGGCCGGCCAGCGGGTGGGCCGCAGCGGCCGCAGCCGCCAGTCGCCGTCGGGTTGGCCGAAGAGCAGCTCCGGCGACAGCGTCTCGCCGATGCGGTCCCGACCGGTCAGATGACCGGCGACGCGGACCTCCTGGTCGGGATGCATGTCGCGGAATTCCTGCAGCACGGCCAGCGCCGCGTGGAGGTCCGGCAGCAGCCGGTCGAAACCCGGCACCGGGCGGCGTTCCATCAGGCCGATGAAGGCCACCGGGCCGCCGGCGTCGATCAGGCAGGCCTCGACACCGCGCTCGGCGAAGCGCGCCACCAGCAGCCCCACGGCGCAATACACGGGACGCCAGGGGAGGCGGGGCGCGCCGTCGAGCGTTCGCGCCAGGCCCAGCAGGGCGCCGTCCGGCAGCCGCGCGACGAGCCGGTGACCCGCGACGCGCGCCTGGCGCAGCTCCGGTGCGGGATCCTCCGGCCGTGCCACCGGATGCCACTCCAGCCCGACGGCCAGCCGCATGCCGGCGACCTCGACCACCCGGGCCGTCCCGCCGGCCGGGCTGTGCGGCGTCGGGTCCGGCTCGCCGGCGCCGGCCGGCGGCGTCGATCGTGCGTCCATCACGGCTCCTCCAGCCGCGGCGTGATCAGCACGACCGTGCCTTGCCGCACGTGCTGCCCGCGACGCGCCAGCGGCAGCAGGCCTCGCACCACGTCCGCATCGTCGAACTGGGTCTGCTGGCGCTCGAAGCCCGCCAGCACCAGCGTGCGCCCCGCCGGGACGCTGATGCGCTGCAGGGTGCTGAAGCTCATCGTCTCGGGCAACTGCACCGACTGCGCCAGCGCGCCGCTGCCGCTGGTGAAGGCGCGGAGCTGACGCAATTCGCTGATCTGCAGCGCGGTCTGCAGCAGCACCAGGTGCGAATCCAGGATCACCGGCAGCACCGTCAGTCCGAGACCGGTGGTGAGCTTGCCGGGTTCGAGGGCGCCGGGCGTGGTCAGGCCGGTGGTGGCGTTCACCGTCGGCGCCGTCGAGCGCTGGACGTAGGACCGCGTCTGCAGCGCGCCGACCGGCACCGGCATCCGGTTGGTGGTGGTGACCACGCTGGAGTAGGCGGTCGACACGCGGCCGTACTCCTGCAGCGCCTGGGCGATCCACTCGCTGGGCGCGGCGCGGGAGGCGGACGGGCCCAGCACGAAGCTCAACGCCGCGGGCGTGCCGCCGCCCAGCGGGCCGAGCGCGGCGGGCGCCGTCAAGCGCAGGCGATTGGCCGGATCGAGGCCGCCGAACACCATCTGCCAGTTGATGCCGTTGCTGAACTCGTCGGAGAAGCTCACCTGCAGCACCTCGATCTCGAGCACGACCTGCCGGAGCAGGTTGGTGTTGAGCGCGTCCAGATAGGCCTGCACGCGGTCGACGTTGGCGAGCGCATCCGTCACCGTCACCAGGCCCGCGCGCGGGTCCACCTGCAGCGCCGCGACCGGGGACAGCATCGGCTTGAGCGCGTCGGGCAGCCCGGCCCAGTAGTCGCTCTGCGCCGTGCCGTCGATCCTGGCGGCGCCCGCGCTGGCGCCTTCCGTGCCGCCGAGCACGTCGAAGGCGGCGCTCGCGTCCAGGCCGCCGGGCAGGGCCTTGACGGGGATCGCGCGCGTGACCACGCGGGAGAACACGATGCGCCCGCCGGCGTGCCGCCATTGCAGGCCCGCCTGCGCCGCGATGCGATCCAGCAGCGAGCGCAGGGAGCCGTCGTGATCGATCTCGACGGTGTTCTGATGCTCCGGGGCGGAGATGTCCAGGCGCTGGGCACCGGCCCGACCGGCCTGGCGCCATGCCGCCGTTTCCTCGGGCGCGGCCGCGGCCGCGTCGAAGGGCGGCCGCGAGGCCGGCCCCGGCGCGTAGTCGGCGGCGCTGTGCAGCGCGTCCGGCGTCATGATCACCGGCAGGCCGATCGCGCGCGACAGCAGCTCGGCGACGGCGGCCAGCGGCAGCCGGCCGGGCACATGCAGGCGTACCTCGCCGAGATGCGCCGGCAGCCGCTCGTCGCGCCGCAGCGGGATGGACCGGCTCGCGAAACGCGGCGCGGGGTCGGGCACGACCAGCGGCGGCGGCGCCGCGGCCTCGCGCAGCCGGGACTGCCACGTCCCGGCGCGATCGACCAGGTCCTGGTGGACGGCCTCGGTCTCGCGCGCGGACGGCACGGCGCAGCCGCCAAGCGCGACGCAGGCCGCCGCCGCGAGCGCCAGGCGTCGGAGGCGAGGTCGCGCACGCCGCGGCTCAAAGGACACGCCGCTCACCGGCGGGCTCCGTCGGGCAGGTAGCGGCCGATGCGCACCACGCGCGTCTCCGCCTGGACGCGGGCCTGCAGCGGGAAGTCGGTGTCGCGCAGCGCGGTCATCGCCTGGCTCAGCGCATCCAGGAAGTTGCCGCGCAGCGCGACTTCGGCATCGATGGGGAAATCGCGCTCGACCTCCCACACCAGTTGCCAGCCTGCCTCGCGCGCCCAGCGTTGGAGCGCCTGGTGGACGGTACCGTCGTCATGGGCGAAGGTCCAGCTGCCGGCGCTCTCGGCCGTCAGCGCGGCCCACGCGGGCGTCGCCGCGGCGGGGGGGCCTGAGGCCGAGGACGCGGCCGATGACGGCACCGATGCCGCGGCCGATGCTGCGGCCGATGACGGGACCGATGACGGGACCGATGACGGGACCGGCGATGCGGCCGCGCCCGGTGAAAGCGCGAGTATCGTCACGCCGAGCACCAGCGTCGGAACCGGCGCCGCGGCGCGTGGGAGACGGGACAGGACCATCGCTGCCGTCCGCTCAGCTCATCAGCGCGTGGATGGTGACCTCCTCGGCGGAGGTCTCGCAGGCGGCGACGAGGTCCCCCACGGCGGTGGCGGTGGCGACGCCGGGGGTTTTCACGACCCTCGCCGCCGGCTTCTTGAGCCGCGTCTCCGTTTTCTCATCCCCGACCCACAGGCCCTCGGCCACGAGCGCGAGTCCCCGCGCAATGCTGGCGCATTGCGTCTTCGGAATGCCGGCATAACTCAGCGTGAACGCCTTGCCCTTCTTCACCGATCCGAAATCGTCGTCGAATCCCGACGCGAAGATCCGTCCGCCAAACTCGTGCTGCACTTCGATCTGATCGCCGGTGCCGCTGACGGTTTCGGGCCGGAACGCGCCCAGCGCGTTCGCCTGCTGCGTGGTCAGCGTGGCGAAGTTCAAGGCGCCCGCGCTGCCGTAACCGGCCAGGTTGGCCCGGATCTGCGGCGCCTGGCGCAGCAGGGCGGAGCGGTCCATCTGTCCGTTGAGGCTTCGCAGCCCCATCAGCACGACGACCATGACGACGATGATCACGCCGATGCCGATCAGCAGTTCCAGCAGCGTGGCGCCGCGTTGCGCGCGCGCGCGGGCGTGGCGGCGCTTCGAACCGGACGAACCGGAGGAACCGGACGAACCGGACGAGGCGGACGAGGCGGACGAGGCGGCGGAGGGGGAGCGAGGGGAGGCGGGCGCAGGGGCGTGACGGGTCATGGAACAGACCTCCTTTCCAGAGAGTTCGAGAAGACAGGGGGTGCCGGCTGTGACCGGCGGCGGCTCAGTGGGGGTGCGCCACAATGCGCGCATGACTCCCTCGAGGGCCGCTCCCGTGCCGACTTCCGCACCGACTCCCGCACCGACTCCCGCACCGACTCCCGTGACCCCTTCCGCGACACCTACCGCGACACCTCCCGCGTCGCTTCTCAGTGCCGAACAGGCCGTCGCCCGCGCCGCCGAACTCCGTGACGTGCTGCATCACCACGCCCACCTGTATTACGTGCTCGACACGCCGTCGCTGCCCGACGCCGAGTACGACCGGCTGTTCCAGGAGCTGCAGGCGATCGAGGCCGCGTTCCCCCGGCTGCTGACGCCGGACTCGCCGACGCAGCGCGTGGGCGGGCAGGTGCTCGAAGGATTCGAGCCGGTGAAACACGTCGTGCCCATGCTGTCGATCCGGACCGAGACCGACACCGAGGCCAGCGGCGCGGAGAACTTCGACGCGCGTGTGCGCCGCGAGCTGGATCTGGGCGAGAACGCCGCGCCCATCGAGTACGCGGCCGAGCTGAAGTTCGACGGACTGGCGATCAGCCTGCGCTACGAACACGGCGTGCTGGTGCAGGCCGCCACGCGCGGCAACGGCGAGACGGGCGAGGACGTGACGCAGAACGTGCGCACGATCAAGCAGATCCCGTTGAAACTGACCGGCGACGGCGCGAAGGCGGCGGTGCTGGAGGTGCGCGGCGAGGCCTACATGCGCCGCGACGATTTCGAGGCGCTCAACGAGCGCCAGCGGGCCGCCAACGAGAAGACCTTCGTCAACCCGCGCAACACGGCCGCGGGGGCGATCCGGCAGTTGGATCCGACGCTGGTGCGTCAGCGGCCGCTGAGCTTCTTCGCCTACGGCATCGGCGACACCCAGGGTTGGGAGATCCCGGCCACGCACAGCGGGATGCTGGAAGCGCTGCAAAGCTACGGCCTGCCGGTGAACGCGGACCGCGCCGTGGTGCGCGGCGCCGAGGGCCTGGTGGCTTTCCACCGGTCGATCGGAGAGAAGCGCGACGGGCTGCCCTTCGACATCGACGGCGTCGTCTACAAGGTCAACAGCCGCGAACTGCAGCGGCGCCTGGGCTTCGTGTCGCGCGAGCCGCGCTGGGCGGTGGCGCACAAATATCCGGCGCAGGAGCAGGTCACCCGGCTCGACCGCATCGACATCCAGGTCGGCCGCACCGGCAAGCTGACGCCGGTGGCCAAGCTGGAGCCGGTGTTCGTCGGCGGCACGACGGTCAGCAACGCGACGCTGCACAACCTCTTCGAGATGCGCCGCAAGGGCATCCGCGTCGGGGATCAGGTCATCATCCGGCGCGCCGGCGATGTGATCCCGGAGGTCGTCGGCAAGGTCGACACGACGCGCGCGAACTATGTGCCCAACTTCCGCATGCCCAGGCAGTGCCCGATCTGCGGCAGCGACGTCGTGCGCGAGAAAGGCGGCATCGATCACCGCTGCAGCGGCGGCATCTTCTGCCCGGCGCAGCGCAAGCAGGCCATGCTGCATTTCGCCGGCCGGCGGGCGATGGACATCGAGGGCCTGGGCGACAAGCTCGTCGACCAGCTCGTGGACGGCGGCATCGTCACCAGCCTGCCGGGGCTCTACAAGCTCGGCGTGGCCAAGCTCACCGCGCTGGAGCGGATGGGCGACCGCAGCGCGCTGAACCTGATCGACGCGCTGGAGAAGAGCAAGCACACGACGCTGGCGCGCTTCCTCTTCGCGCTGGGCATCCGGCAGGTCGGGGAGACGACGGCCAAGGATCTCGCGAAGCACTTCGGCAACCTCGACGCGCTGATGGGCGCGAGCGAGGAACAGCTGCTCGCGGTCAAGGACGTCGGACCGATCGTGGCGAAAAGCATCGCGGCGTTCTTCGCCGAAGCGCACAACCGCGAGGTCGTCGAGCAGTTGATGGCGGCGGGCGTCACCTTCCCGCAATCGGAAGGGGCCGCCGCGGCGCCGGCCGGGCCGCAGCCGCTGGCCGGCAAGACGCTGGTGCTGACCGGCACGCTGCCGACGCTGTCGCGCGACGAGGCCAAGGAGCTGATCGAGGCCGCCGGCGGCAAGGTCAGCGGCTCGGTCTCCAGGAAGACCAGCTACGTGATCGCGGGCGAGGAGGCCGGCTCCAAGCTGGAGAAGGCGCGCGAGCTGGGCGTCACCGTCCTCGACGAGGAAGGTTTGCAAGCCTTGCTGGCCGCACCGCCGGACGTTGTCGCCGCCGGCTGAGGTTGACGCCCTCGGCCTTCAGGCCGCCGCGGTCTTGCGGCGGATGACCATCGCCATCACCGCCGCCAGCAGGCAGGCTGCGCCGGCGACGTACAGGGCCGGTGCGTAGCTCAGCAGCAGGCTGCGGCTGAGCCCCGCGCCGTAGGCCGCGACCGCCGCGCCGATCTGGTGACCCGCGAAGATCCACCCGAACACCATCCCGACCTTCGCCGCGCCGAAGCGCTCCGCCGTCAGGCGCACCGTCGGCGGGACCGTCGCGATCCAGTCCAGGCCGTAGAACACGGCGAACAGCGACAGGCCGTAGAGCGTGAACTCCGCGTTCGGCAGCCACAGCAGCGACAGCCCGCGCAGCGCGTAGTACCAGCACAGCAGCTTGCGGGTGTCGTAGCGGTCGCTGAGCCAGCCTGACAGGATGGTGCCGATGAAGTCGAAGATCCCCATCATCGCCAGCACCGAGGCCGCCGGCACCGCCGCCAGGCCGTAATCGCCGCACAGCGAGATGAAGTGGGTCTGCACCAGACCGTTGGTCGACAACCCGCAGATGAAGAAGGTGCCGAAGAGCAGCCAGAAGGTGGGCTGCGTCGACGCTTCACGCAGCGCGGTGAACGGCGTGAGCCAGCCCACCTTCGCTGCGGGCGCAGCAGGCGCCGCGGCGGCGGCCGGATCGGCGCCGTAGGGCGCGAGCCCTACATCCGACGGCCGGTCGCGCATGAACAGCAGCACCAGGCTCATCACCGCCAGGCACAGCACGGCCAGCGGCAGCAGCGGCGCGCGCCATCCCCAGCGCTCGATCATCCAGGCGGCGATGGGCAGGCAGATCAACTGGCCGGTCGCGGCGCTGGCGGTCAGGACGCCCATGATCAGGCCCTTGCGCGTCGCGAACCAGCGGTTGGAGACGATGGCGCCCAGCACCAGCGCCGTCATCCCGCTGCCCAGGCCCAGGACCACGCCCCACAGCACGACCAGATGCCACAGCTGCGTGACGAGACCCGCCAGCAGCATGCCGCCGCCGACCAGCCCCAGGGCGACGCTGACGACGGCCCGCACGCCGAAGCGCTCCATCAGCACCGCCGCGAACGGTCCCATCAAGCCGAAGAGCGCGAAGCGCAAGGCCAGCGCCGACGAGATCTGGCTGGTGGACCAGCCGAACTCCGTCGCGAGCGGTTGCAGCATCGCGCCCGGCAGGCCCAGCGCGGCCGACATGAAGAGCATTGTGAGGAAGGTGAGCCCGGCGATCACCCAGCTGAAGTGGAGACCCCGATGGGTCAGGCGGCGGGACATGGCGGCGGCGAGCATGCGGCGATCCTTCTTGACCGGGGACGCCGCGTGCGGCGTCCGGCCGGTGGATGGGCAGAATTGGTTTTGATGACGTCCGCCATCGTATCGGCATTCCCGAAGGCTGCTTCAGGTTTGATGATGACCCTATTCAAAATCGTGGCATCGCGCCCCGGCGGGACATTGCGGGCGGGATTTCTACAATGGCGCTCATCATGAAAGTCACCAAAGAGCAATCCGCCGCCAACCGCAAGGCGCTGGTGGACGCGGCGTCCAAGCTGTACCGCGAGCGCGGCGTGGCCGGCGTCGGACTGGCGGAGATCTCGCGCGAGGCCGGCTTCACGCACGGCGGCTTCTATGGGCGCTTCGCGTCGAAGGAGGAGCTTGCCGCCGAAGCCTGCGACGTGGCCTTCGAAGGCTCGCTGGCGCGGCTGGGCGCGCAACTGGCCAGGCATGACGGCGATTACCAGCCGTTCCTCAAGCGCTACTTCGGCGCGGCGCATCGCGACGCGCCGGGCGCCGGTTGCCCGATGGCGGCGCTGGCCGTCGACGCGGCGCGCGACGGCGGCCTGTTGCGCGAATCGATGAGCGGCGGCATCGCCGCCTACCTGCATGAGTTGGCCGTGCACCGGCCCGACGGCACCGTGGTCGACGAGCCGACCGCGGAGGACGAGGCCCGCGCGATCCAGGTCCTGTCGACGATGGTCGGCGGGATGATCCTGGCCCGGGCCTGCGCCGGTGCGGCGCCGGGCCTGTCGGACCGGATCCTCAGGACCTCGCTGGAGGCGTCGCTGGCGGAGCGGCCGAAGGCAGCTTGAGCACGCCCACCGCGAGCGCGGTCCCGAGCAGCACCACGAGGCAGCCGGCGGCCATGCCGGCGCTGAGCGTCTCGCCGAGGAAGATCCAGCCCCACAGCAGCCCGAAGACCGGGATCAGGAAGGTCACCGAGATCGTATTGGTCGGCCCGACGTGCTTCATCAGCCGGAAGAACAGGATGTAGGCCACGCCGGTACACATCAACGCCAGCAAGGCGACCGCGCCCCAGGCGTGGCCGCTCGGCAGCGCCGCCGGACGCAGTACCCAGGCCGGGAGGACGAGCAGCAGTGCCGCGGCGAACTGGCTGCCGGTGGCGACCGCCAGCGGGCTGGCGCCGGAGAGGTAGCGCTTGGAGGCGTTGGCGGCGAGGCCGTAGCTCAGGGTGGCCGCCAGGCAGGCAATGATCGCCAGACCGCCACCGCCCGGCTTGAACGACGCCTTGTCCCAGGCCAGCACGATCACGCCGGCGAAGCCCAGCGCCAGGCCCAGCAGCCGCGAGCCGTTCAGGCGTTGGGCGAACCAGGCCCAGGCCACCAGCGCGCCCCACATCGGCACGGTGGCGTTGAGGATGCTGGACATGCCGGCGTTGATCGACAGCGCGGCGTAGCTGAACAGGGCGAACGGGAGCGCGCTGTTCAGGAAGCCCACCAGCAGCAGCGGCTTCCAGTGGGTGCGCAGGTCGCCGAGACCTTCGCGCAGTCCCAGCAGCGGGATCAGGAACAGCGACGCCCCGGCCACGCGCACGGCAGCCGTCGCGACGGCGCCGAATTCCGGCGCGGCCACTCGCATGAACAGGAAAGAAGAGCCCCAGATGGCGGCCAGGACCAGCAGTTCGATCAGATCGTTTCGCTTCACGCGGTCACCCTGGGTTTGTTGTCCCGGCGCGGGGCCGGCTTGTCGGAAGGCGAGGGGCGAAGCGTAGTCGGAAGACCGCCCTCGATTGTCAGTAGGGCTTCCTTGCGATGCAGGCCGCCGGCGTAGCCGGTCAAACTGCCGTCGGCGCCGACGACGCGGTGGCACGGGATCAGCACCGAGACCGGGTTGCGGCCCACCGCCGCGGCGACCGCACGCACGGCTTCCGGCCGGCCCAGACGACCGGCGAGCTCGCCGTAGGTCACGGTCTCGCCGGCCGGGATGCCGAGCAGCGCCTGCCACACGGCCTGCTGAAAGACAGTCCCCGAGGGCGACATCGGCGGCATCACGGCGACGCGACCCGCGAAGTAGTCCTTCATCGCCGCGACGGTGTCCCGCAGCACGGCGTCGTCATCGTCGCGAGGAGCGCTGAGCGCGCCCGGGTGGTACTTCTGGGCTTCAAACCACAGACCCGACAGACCGTCGGCGTTGCGGGCGATCATCAGGCGGCCGAGCGGGGTGTCGGTCTCGGTCCAGGCGGTGTAACGGTCGTGCTTCATCGTGTCTCTCCTGGTTGACGGAAGGCCCCCCAACTCCGCTGGGCCAAGCGCGGGCTCTCCACGAGGCAGGGGGCATCCCGTCCGGGAACCCCCAGCCTCATTCCGGCCCCACAGTCCTCGATGGACTTCGAGCGGCCTTGGCAGCGGCGGACTTCGTTGCGGCATCCCGCCATAGTTGCAACACGGCGTAGCTGCGGTAAGGCGCGAAATGCTCGGCGGCGGCAATCAGTTCGCGCGGTCGCAGGGGCGTTCCAGCGCGTTCCTCGAGGCATTGCTTGAGGATCACGTCGCCCGGCAGGTAGGCGTCAGGCCAGCTCCAGCCGCGCATCAACATGTAGTGCGCGGTCCAGGGACCCAGGCCGGGCAGGGCGGCCAGTTCGGCGATCGCGTCCTCCACGGTGCCGCGGCCGTGGGCGAAGGCCAGCGTCGGCCATTGGCGGGCGAGGTGGATCAGCGCTTCGGCCCGGCGGCCGGGCATGCCCAGCGGGGCGACGTCGTCGACCGTCGCGGCGGCCAGCGCGGCCGGCATCGGGAACACATGCGTGATGCCAGGCGGCGCGCCGGCGGCGTCGGGCAGCGGCTCGCCGAACTTGACGATCAATCGCGTGGCCAGCGTGCGCGCGGCGGCGACCGTCACCTGCTGGCCGAGCACGGCACGGATCGCGAGTTCGAAGCGGTCGAGCGTTCCCGGCAGCCGCAGCCCGGCGGCGGCAGGGCCGAGCGTCTCGCCGAGCGCGGTCGCGATGGCCTGCGGATCGGCGTCCAGATCCAGCCAGCGACGCAGGCGCGGCATCAACGGCGCGATCACCGGCCACAGCGAGGGGCTCAACGACAGGCGCACGCGCGGTCGCTCGTCGCCGTCGGCGGGCAGCCGCGCGGACAACCAGCCGAGCACATCGGGCTGACCGGCGCGCACGAAGCGCACGCTGCGCGAGACCGTCAGGCGCTCGACGTCGACCTGCTCAACACCTGGCACCGCGCGGGCGGCGAGGAACTTCAGGAGCGCCGAACTCAGCAGCGGCGGGCGCAGATCTAGGCGCAGTTCGGCGGTTTCGAGCGCGGAGCCCGCCGTGTTGGTCTCGGCCTCCGCGCCGCCCTTGCGCAGGGCGGTCGGGCTCAGCCGGTAGTGCTCCTGGAAGGCCGCGTTGAAGCGGCGCAGGCTGGAGAAGCCTGCCGCCAGGGCGACCTCGCCGATCGGCAGGCGCGTGTCGGTCAGCAACTGCTTGGCCAGCAGCAGCCGTCGGGTCTGCAGGTACTGCAGCGGCGCCACGCCGTGCACGACGGTGAACACGCGCCGGACATGGCGCTCGCTCACCCCGAGATGTGCGGCGAGCGCCGGCAGCGAGGCTTCTTCCGGCGCGCACTCGTCGAGCCAGCGCGCGGCTTCGCGGGCGAGCACCGCGGCGGCGTCCATCGTGCTCCACGGGCGTGCGGCGGGCGCCAGTTCGGGGCGGCACTTCAGGCAGGGGCGGAAGCGGGCGGCCTCGGCCAGCGTGGCGCTGGGGAAGAACCGGCAGTTCTCGCGCCGCGGCGCGCGCACCCGGCAGATCGGTCGGCAATAGACGCCGGTCGAGGTCACGCCGACGAACCATTGGCCGTCGAAACGGGCGTCGCGCGCCAGCAGGGCCGGGTAGCAGTGGTCGGGGTCGAGGAGGAAGTCCATGGAAAGGATCATAGGAGTCGATGTCCGGCGGTTCTCGCCGTTTTCGGACATGTCCCTGGAGGACCCTGGCCCGGGAATTGCCCTCTCCGGGCCTCCGTGCACCGGGTTACACGGACCTCTCATAGGCGCTGCCTACAATGCGCCCCAGTTTCGAATCTCCACCATTGCTGCAAGGAAGCACATGCAAGTTCACGCATCCATCTTCAAGGCGTACGACATCCGCGGGGTCGTGGGCACGACGCTGGACGAGGCACTGGCCGAGGCGCTCGGCAAGGCCTTCGGCACCGAGGCGGTCCAGCTCGGCGAGAAGGCCGTCGCCGTGGGTCGTGACGGTCGCCTGTCGGGCCCGTCGCTGGTGGCTGCCCTGATCCGCGGTCTGAAGTCGACGGGGCTGGATGTCGTGGACATTGGCGCCGTCACGACGCCGATGCTGTATTACGTGGCCGCGACGCGCGGCAAGCATGGCTGCAACTCCGGGATCATGGTCACGGGCAGCCACAACCCGAAGGACTACAACGGCTTCAAGATGGTCCTGAAGGGGGCTGCCGTCTACGGCGAGCAGATCCAGGGCCTGAAGCGCCGCATCGAGGCCGAGGACTACGCCACCGGTAACGGCCGCGTGGGCCAGATGGACGTGATCCCCGAATACACCCGCCGCATCGTCAAGGATGCGAAGTTGTCGCGCCCGATGAAGATCGTGGTCGACAGCGGCAACGGCATCCCGGGCGCGACCGCTCCGGCGATCCTGCGCGCGCTGGGCTGCGAGGTGATCGACATCTTCTCGAAGGTGGACGGCGACTTCCCCAACCACCATCCGGATCCTTCGCGTCCCGAGAACCTCGAGGACCTCAAGCGCATCGTGCATGCGACCGACGCGGAACTCGGCCTGGCCTTCGACGGCGACGGGGACCGCCTGGGCATCGTGACCAAGGACGGCACGATGATCATGCCGGACCGCCAGATCATGCTGATCGCCGCGGACATCCTGACGCGGCTGCCCGGCTCGGAGATCATCTTCGACGTCAAGTGCTCGCAACGCCTGGGCCCGTGGATCGAAGAGCACGGCGGCAAGCCGCTGATGTGGATGACGGGTCACTCGCTGGCCAAGGCCAAGATGAAGGAAACCGGCGCGCCGCTGGCCGGTGAACTGTCGGGCCACATCTTCTTCGGCGAGCGCTGGTACGGCTTCGACGACGCCATGTACACGGCCGCGCGGGTGCTGGAAATCCTTTCCCGCAGCGACGACCCCAGCCAGGTCCTGCACGACCTGCCCAACAGCGTGAACACGCCGGAACTGAACGTCCCCTGCAAGGAAGGCGAGCACCACGAGGTCGTCGCCAAGCTCAAGGAGATCGCCGAGTTCCCGAACGCCAAGAACATCGTCACGATCGACGGCATCCGCGTGGAATACGACGACGGCTTCGGCCTGGTGCGCGCGTCCAACACGACGCCGGTGCTGGTGCTGCGCTTCGAAGGCCACACGCAGGAAGCGCTGGAGCGCATCCAGAAGGAAGTGCTGGCCCAGCTCAAGCGCGTGAAGCCGGACATCACCTTCACCGCCGGCCACTGATCGTCCCTTGCCCGCCGATTCGTTCAAGGAGCGCCTGGCGCGCGGCGTCTTCAGCACGGTGCTGAGGCTCGCCTCGCCGGCGTACTTCCTGCGCCTGTTCCTGCGCGGGCGCCAGGAGCCGCTCTACGCGGCGCATCCGGGCGAGCGCTTCGGCTTCGGCGAGGCGATCGCGCCCGGCGCGGTCTGGGTGCATGCGGTCTCGCTCGGCGAGACGCGGGCGGCGGCGGCGCTGATCGAGCGTCTGCGACAGGAGCGTGCGGGCCTGCGGCTGCTGCTCACGCACACGACGGCGACCGGCCGGGAGGCCGGCCGCGCGCTGCTGCGCGAGGGGGACACGCAGCGCTGGCTGCCCTTCGACACGCCGGGCGCGGTGCGCCGTTTCCTGAAGCGCACGCGGCCGTCGGTCGGCGTGCTGATGGAGACAGAGATCTGGCCCAACGTGCAGCACGAGTCGCAACGGGTGGGCGTGCCCATGGTCCTGGCCAACGCACGGTTGTCCGCGCGCAGCCTGCGGCGAGGCGAGAAGTTCACGGCGCTGCTCGCGCCGGCGGCGCGCAGCCTCCGGCTGGCGCTGGCGCAGACGGCTGACGATGCGGACCGCCTGCGGCAGGCCGGCGTCGAGGACGTCCGCGTCTGCGGCAACCTGAAATTCGATCTTCAGCCCGATGAGGCGCTGCTCGCGCGCGGTCGGGCCTGGCGCGGCGGACTGAATCGGCCGGTGGTGATGCTGGCCGTCTCCCGCGAAGGCGAGGAGGCCGCGATGCTGGCCGCCTGGCAGGCGGCATCGCAGGCGAGGGCGGCGGCGGGATCACCGCTGCTGCTGATCGTGCCGCGGCATCCGCAGCGCTTCGACGAGATCGCTGCGATGGTCGGCGATGCGGGCCTCACGCTCGCACGACGCAGCGCCTTCGGTACCGGCGACATCGCCACGCCGCCGTTGAGCGCTGGCGTGGCGGACGTGTGGCTGGGCGATTCGATGCGCGAGATGGCGCTGTACTACGGCCTGGCCGACGTCGCGCTGCTGGGCGGCAGCTTCGAGAAGCTGGGCGGCCAGAACCTCATCGAGACGGCCGCCTGCGGCGTCCCGCTCTTCATGGGGCCGCACACCTTCAACTTCGCCGAGGCGGCCGAGCTGTCGCTGCAGGCCGGCGCTGCGCGCCGTGTTGAGACGCTCTCGCAAGGCCTGGCGCAGGCGTTGACCTTGCTCACGAAGGCGGACGAGCGCGATGCGATGGCTGCGGCGGCTACAGCCTTCGCCGCGGCGCACCGCGGCGCGGCGGCGCGGATGGCGGCGCCTATCCTGGCGCTGCTGGACTGCTAGGGCCAGGTCTTGCGCCTGCCCGGCAGCATGCGTCAGAGCTCCTCGACGGCCGGGACGGAGAGCCACTTCTCGAATTTCTTCCTGGCAAGCGTCGTCAGGATGCCCTGGAACAGCGTCTTGTCGCCGAGATAGAGGCTGTGACGGATGACGGTAAAGGGGTTCATCCGGTTTTCAGAACCCTCTTCAAAGTGCACTTGGTACCGTTTGACGATGCCGATGTTCTCGCGCAGGTATTGGTTGAACTCCGAGCGTGAAATGGACGGCTGCGCCGTGACGATCTCCTGAACGAAGCCATCCACCTTCTGCGGTTCGAAGTCGAAGGCGGGGAAGAAATGGCTGGCGATCTTCAGGAAATTGAATGCGTTGAGCTGCGCGCTGCGACGCTCGATGGCCGGGGATGCGGCAGGCGCGGTACGCGGCGCCTCAACGCGCACCATACCGTTGGTGCCGTCCGGAACCGCGGCGTCGGCAGGTTCCGCCGGCTCGTCTTCCTCCTTCTGGATCTCCTCTTCGGTGGAGTCCCGAATCTGCCGGAACTCCCGGTCGGCCAGCTCGAAGAGCGCGGCCAGCGTGTTGATCCGGCGCTTCAGATGGTTGGGAATGGATTTCTTGTACTTGATCTTGTGATCCAGCACGCTCCAGGAGTCCTGCACGATCGTCCGGACCTGCACTTCGAACTGAAGGTCCGCATAGGCCCGGTACTCGGGCAACTCCAGCCGCGGGTTCTTGAGCTTGAGATCGAAATGCAGGCCCTTGTAGCCGAACGAGGCCTCCGTGTTCTCGATGGTCGAGATCTTGTCGGTGACTTCGACCACCTCGAACTCGCTCTGGAGAATCGCGCCGATCTTCTCGATGTCGTCCTCATAGAGGCAGACGATGCGCAGGCCGACCAGGTCGCTGACGTGGTTCCTGATCTCGTACGCCGTCGAGCCGGCTTCCAGGGCTTGACGGTATTTGAGATTGAATTTCTTGATGCACTCCTCGCGGTCCTTCAGCCGCGACTCGATCTTGGAGAAGGGCACCGAGCCGAGTTGCGGGAGCAGATCCGTGAGGAGGCTGACCAGCGACCTGCTGGCGTTCTCCAGCATCGCCGAATTGGCGTCGTAGAACACACGGAACTGTGCCTTCTCGCCCTCGAAGTCCAGACTCGCCATGGTTCTCCTCTCCCTTGCGATCGCGGGCTTCCAACCGGCGACCGTCTCATCGATCGAGTCGCAGGGGCGCGGCGGCCTTGCGACACCTGTACAGCGCTCAGTCCGGAAACGGGTGCGCTCGTGCTCGCGCCCATCATCGCACCGTGCGCCGGCCGCAGTCGTCGGCAACGGAGAGGCCCGGTCCAGGGAAACGCTGCACAACTCCCCGCAGCCGCCGCGGCGAGTCATGCGGCGCTGGCCCGGCAAGACCTGACACGCTTGCCCTGATGCAAATCCTCACGCTATCCTGCTCCGCGACCTGGGCGTGAGGGAGCATCAATGCAACATCTGATGAAGGCCGCCTTGGTGGCCCTGTTGTGGCTGGCGGCGGCCCTGTTGTCGCGGTCGATGGCCCATGCCGCGACGCAGACCACGCTGGTCTGGCTGAGCAGCGGCATCACGTTCGCCGCTCTGCTGGTCACCGCCCGCTGGGCCTGGCCGGCGCTCCTGGCGGGTGCCGGGGTGGCCGCGACCGTGTGGGGCCTGGTGGATCACCGGCTCGGGGTTGGTCCGGCACTGGCGTTCGCCGGTGTCGAGGTGTCCAGCATGGCGCTGGGCGCCTGGATCGCGACGCTCGGTCGACAGGATGCGCAGACGCCTCGCGGCGCGGCGCTGATGATGGCCGGCGCCGTGGCGGCGTCGCTGATCGGGGCCACGCTGGCGACCTTGCTGTGGGGCTGGCAACGTCCGGACGCGGACCTCGGCGTCGAGTGGCGCGCGTGGGCGCTGTCGACGATCGTCGGCCTGCTGCTGGTCGCGCCGCTGGTCACCGCCTTCCAGGGCTTCCGCATCAGACGATCGGGCGGCCTGCCGATGGCGCCCTTCCTCGGCGGTGCGCTGGCATTCGCCGGCTTCATCATCGCCGTGCTGCTGGTGTTCTCGAACCAGGCCGCGCAGCGTTGGGGCGGCGTCGCAGCGACCTTGGCCTACGTGCCGATGCCTTTCCTGCTGGTCGCGTCGCTGATGTGGGGCGCTCGCGGCGGCACGCTGGCCACCTTGCTCGGCGCCTTGCTGATCATCGGACGCACGGCGCAGGGCGACGGGCCGTTCGCGTTCCATGAAAGCTTCCATGGCGAGGCCGTCGTCGAGGTGCAGGGCTTCGTGATGGTGTGGGCGGCCGTGCTGCTGGTGACCCGCGCGCTGGCCGAGGGGCGCCGCGCCGCGCTGGCCCGCGCCGACGAGTGGCACCTGCGTTACGAGCGCACGCTGCGGGCCGTGGGCGTGGCCAGCGTCGAGTACGACGCCACCACCGGCCGGGCCACCTGGGGGGCGGGTGCCGACCAGGTCCTGGGCCGCGTGGCATCGGCCGCCGTCAATATCCAGGAATGGCTCGACTTGATCGACCCCGCGGAACGCGGCCTGGTGGAAGCCACCTGGCAGGCGGTGGCGCAGGGCGTGCGCGCCTCCAGTGAGCAGGCCTACACGCTGCGCCTGCCGGGCGGACAGGTGCAGCGCGTGCGCGAGCGGCTGGCCGCGGTGCACGGCGGCGACGGTCGGGTCGAGCAGGTCGTGGCCCTGCTGAGTCTGGCGGCCGGGGAGAAGCCCCATGGCTGAGCCGGCCGTCTTCCTGATCCACGGCCTCGGCGGCACGCAGTACGACCTGGGCTCGATGCACAAGCGCCTGAAGAACGCAGGCTTCGTCACCTACTCGATCACACTGCCGGGCCATGGCGGTCAGCCGTCCGACCTGCTCGGCGTGCGCGCCGAGGACTGGCTGGAGGCGGTCCGGGCCAAGTACCGCGAGATCGTCGACCAGCACGAGGTGCTGCATGTGATGGGCATGTGCATGGGCTCGCTGCTGGCCATCGAGACCTGCAAGCGCGAACGGCACGACAAGGGACGCCTGGTCGCGCTGGCGCCGCCGGTCTTCATCGACGGCTGGTCCACGCCCTGGTATCGCGGGCTGCGCCACCTGCTGTACCTGGTGCCAGGCGTGACGGACCGGATGCGCGTGGACGAGGAGGATCCCTACGGCATCAAGAACGATCAGCTGCGCGCCATCGTGCGCGCCAAGTTCGAGCGCGGCGATGCCTTCGCCTACAGCTGGGTCCCTCTGGCCTGCATCCGCGAGGTGGATCGCCTGCGCCGCTTCGTGAGGAAGGACCTGACCCGCATCCCCTGTCCCACGCTGGTGATCCATGCGCGCGAGGATGAATTGACCAGCGTCCGCTCCGCCAATTTCCTCGTCGAGCACATCGGCGCAGGCAAGCGCGCCGGCCAGGCGCGCATGGTGATCCTGGAGAACAGCTATCACCTGATCTGCGTGGACAACGACAAGGAGATCGTCGCCCAGCGCACCCTGGAATTCTTCGGCGCCAGCGACGCCGGCCTGGGCATGAGCCGCGACGATCCGCACATGAGCGGCGAGGCGATCGACGCGCTGCTGGCCGCCGCCCGCGCGGACCTGGAGCGCGCCGACTTCGCCGCCTTGAACGAGCGCGGCATCCCCGACTTCACCTGGTACCAGCCGGGCCACAACCGCAGCACCGGGATCTTCCGCGGCGGCAAGGGCCTGGCGCGCCTGCAGGCTTGGGCGGGCGAGGGGCTGACGTTCACCGCTTTCGGCACGCCGGTGCTCAATGCCGGCATGGCGGTGCTGCCGACGACGCTGAAGGCCGGTTCACTGGCCTCCCAGGGCGTGCTGGCGATCAGCCTGCATCAGGGGCGGCTGATCGAGGCGCGATGGTTCCCGGACGAGCCCGCGCTGGAGGACGCGCACTTCGGCGGCGAGCCCGTGCCCGATGGCCCCAGCCCGGCCGAAGCGGCCTTCGAGGCCGCGGCCGCGCTGTCCCGGACGCTCGCCAGGGCGCCCGATGAGGCCAGTCTGCTGCGGCTGTATGCGCTGTACAAGCAGGGCAGCCTCGGCGACGCCTCGGGCGAGCGGCCGGGCGTCCTGGACGTGGTGGGGCGGGCGAAGTACGACGCCTGGGCGAGCCTCCAAGGTCGGCCGCGCGAGCAGGCCATGAGCGAGTACGTCGCGCTGGTGCAGCAGCTCAAGGCTGCCGATGCCCAGGCCGTCGCGGCCTGAGTCCGAAAGGCCAGGAAGGGCCGAATGGGCCGAATGGGCCGAATGGAACGGCGCCGGCGCCGGCCTGTGTGTGCCGGTGCACAGACGGCGCGGGCGGATGCCCGCAACCTGATCTCCCATGGTGATGCGTCAGCGTCAGGAGACAGAGTGAAGCCAGCCGCGTTCTACGACCCGAGTTCCGGATCCATCCGCTTCTGGGTGCTCGTTGGCGAGCAATTCATCGGCGCCTCCGTCCGGCGCGAGACGCTGCACTATCGCTACAGCCCCAACGGCACGAACGACGATCCGCTGCAGACCTATGAGGCTCACGCCGACGAACTCGGCGGAATCGTCCGACGCCGCGTCGCCGGCGGCTCTCGCGAGCCCATCATGCTGCGCGATCACGACCTGAAGGCCGAATAGTCACGCGCGGGCCACTCGCCGGCCACTCGCGATGCCACCTCGCGGCAGCGCCCCGCGACGGGCGGCTACTGGTTGCTGGTCGACCGGACCTCGCCGAGCGTCGTGACCCCTTGCAGGACTTTCGCGATCCCGTCCTGTCTCAGCGTCGTCATGCCTTCGGACATGGACAGATGCATGAGCTCTTCCGCGCGCCCGCCGGTCTGGATGAGGCGGCGGATGGGCCGGGTGACGGTCAGCAGCTCATGCAGGCCCGCGCGGCCCTTGAAGCCGGTGTGGTCGCACTTGTCGCAGCCGGGCGAGTGGTACTGAAGCAGGTTGGGCTGGCCGTACTGGCCCTTCCACTCGGCGAGGACCTTCTCGCGGTCCGGCCGGTTGTCGGCCGAGAACACATGCAGGTAGTCGTCGAGCAGCTCGTTGAGGGTCGCGTCCGACATCGGTTCGGACTTGCGGCAGGACGGGCAGATGCGCCGCACCAGCCGTTGCGCCAGCACCGCCAGCAGCGAGTCGGCGAAGTTGAACGGATCCATGCCCATGTCCAGCAGCCGCGTGACCGTCTCCGGCGCGCTGTTGGTGTGCAGCGTGGAGAGCACCAGGTGACCCGTCAGCGAGGCCTCGACCGCGATCTCCGCGGTTTCCTCGTCGCGGATCTCGCCCACCATGATCACGTCCGGGTCCGCGCGCAGGAAGGCGCGCAGCGCCTTGGCGAAGGTCCAGTCGATCTTCGGATTGACCTGCACCTGGCGCAGGCCCGCCTGCGTGATTTCGACCGGGTCCTCGGCCGTCCAGATCTTGCGTTCCGGCGTGTTGATGTTGGCCAGCACCGAGTGCAGCGTCGTCGTCTTGCCCGACCCCGTCGGGCCGACGCACAGCACCATGCCGTACGGCCGCTCCGAGGCCGCCTTCAGCTCGCGCAGGTTGCGCTCCGAGAACCCCAGCTTCTCCATCGGGATCGGCTTGGCCGACGCCAGGATCCGCATCACCACGTCCTCGAGGCTGTTGTTGGTCGGGATGGTCGCGACCCGCAGCTCGATCTTGTGGCGTTCCGAGAACTTGGCGAAGTTGATCTTGCCGTCCTGCGGCTTGCGACGCTCGGAGATGTCGAGGTCGCACATGATCTTGATCCGCGCGATCAGCGCGCTGCGGTAGGTGTGCGGCAGCTCCAGGTGAGGCTGCAGCACGCCGTCCTTGCGGAAGCGGATCTTGACCTTCTCCTTGCCCGGGTAGGTCTCGATGTGGATGTCCGACACGTTCTGGTTGTGCGCGTCGATGATCATCGTGTTGATCAGGCGCACCAGCGAGTTGTCGCTCTGCTCGATCTGCCGGTCCTTCTCCTCTTCGCGCGCCGTCTCGCGGGCGGACTGCTCCTGGCCTTCGCGCTCCAGCGTCTCGATCAGCTTGTCGGAGCTGTCGAGCTCGAAGTCCATCGTCAGCGCGGGCAGGGCGCTGCCCAGGGCGGACACCGGCTGGTTGCCGAAACGCTCATAGGCCGAGGGGATCGCGAACATCAGCGAGCCCAGCCGCGCCAGCGCCGGCACCACCTTGAGCTGGGTGATGAACTCGACCTCGTCGATGCAGTCGCGCCGCGTGGGATCTTCCATCGCGACGATCAGACGGCCGTCGCGCAGCACGAGCGGCAGGACTTCCAGTCGCTTGGCGACGGAGAACGGCAGCTTGCGCACCGAGTCCGGCTCGATCGCGAAGTTGTCCGCGTCGACCAGCGGATAGCCCATCTTGCGCGCCAGCGCCGACTGCAGCTGCGCGCGCGTCACGATGCCCTTGCGCACCAGCAGCTCGCCCAGCGGCACGGAACGGTCCTGCTTCTGCTGCGCCAGCGCCTCGTCCAGCTGCGGCTGCGTGACCAGCTCCAGCGCCAGCAGCGCCTCGCCGATGCGCACCATCGGCATCTTGGCCTGCTGCTCGATCGCCTGCATCAGCTGCTCGGCGCTGACGATGTGCGTCGCCACCAGGATGTCGCCGACGCGGCGGTCGCGCAGTTCGCGCTGTTCATCGGCGGCGGCGTCGACCTGCGCCTGCGTGGCCACTTCCTGGCGCACCAGCAGGTCGCCGATGCGCTCGCCGACCTCGAAGCTGACCAGCACCTCGCGCGGCACGAACATGCAGCGCACCCAGTCGCTGGTTTCGCTCACCGGCGGAAACAGGAACAGGCCCAGATCGGTCTCGTGGTGACCGATGGTCGTCCCCTTCTGTTCCTCGCCGCCCTGGTAGACCAGCTTGAAGTCGCTGCGCGGGCGCTGGTCCAGCGACATCGCGTCGTTCAGCGTGGCCGGATCGCGCGGCGGGACCTCGATCGCGTGCAGCAGCTTGAGCGCCTTGAACTGCGAGAACTTCAGCGGCATCGCGTTGCGCGCCGGCGGCACCACGACCTGCGCCAGGCGCTCCGACGGGACCATCAGGATCACCTTGCCGACCGTGCGGCTGCCGTTCAATCCCATGATCTCGCAGGCCTGGGGTTCGCGCTGCGGACGCGGCCGCGGGTACGCGGCGAAGGGGGGCGTGGGCCACTCGAACTGCGGTGCCGCTTCCGCTGGCGCGCTGCCTGGCTGGGCTGTGGGCCATTGAAGCGGCACGGACGGGTCGGTCATCTGGCGGTCTCCGCGGGAATTTGTATCTGGACAGTCTCGAGGCGGGAGATTAACCCGTTTGAAGAGGGGTCACTACCCAGATAAGCAGGTGGCATGCCTGCTTGGCGCAGTGTGCGAACGCGCCGGATGGCGCCCGGGGGGTCAGGCGTCGCGTCTAGACTTGTCCCCATGAAGAACCTCCTGGTCACGGGCTTCGACCCGTTCGGCGGCGAAGCGATCAACCCGTCCTGGGAACTGGCGCGCTCGCTCAACGGCGAGGTGATCGCCGACGCTCGCGTCGTGGCCGTGCAGCTCCCTTGCGTGTTCGGCGAGGCGCTGCAGCGGCTGGACGAGGCGCTGTTGCGCGTGCGGCCCGCGATGGTGCTGGCGATCGGCCAGGCCGGCGGCCGCTGCGACCTGTCGCTGGAGCGTGTCGCGATCAACGTGGACGATGCGCGCATTCCGGACAACGCCGGCGCGCAGCCGGTGGACGAACCCATCGTGGCGGACGGTCCGGCGGCCTTCTTCTCCACGCTGCCGATCAAGGCGATCGTCGCCGGGCTGCGGGCGGCGGGATATCCCGCGTCGGTCTCGCAGACGGCGGGCACCTTCGTCTGCAATCACCTGTTCTACGGGCTGCAGCATCGGCTGGCCGGCCAGGACGTGCGCAGCGGGTTCATGCACATCCCCTATCTGCCGGAGCAGGCCGCCCGCCATCCCGGCGCGCCCAGCCTGCCGTTGACCACGCTGGTCGCGGCGACGCGGCTGGCCGTGGCACTGGCCGTCACCGCGCAGGAGATCCGTGCGGGCGGCGGACAGCTGGACTGAGGGCCGGCGGGTGAGCGCGCGAATTCCCTGACGGTTCTCGGGACGGCGCCCCGGCGCTTGACCGATGTCAACGAACCGCCGTGGCGCGCAGGGCCAGGGGACGGGATGGCCCAACTGAGGGCCCAGGCGTGGCGAGGCCGATGGAGATGTCGGGTATCGCGCGCGCCGCCTTCCACCTCTGCGGGCATGGCCCCGCTCATCGGAGTCATCCATGACCATTCGCCAGATCGTGCTCGCGGCGCTGACGGCCGCCCTGTCCGCGGGCGCTTCGGGTGTCGGCCAGGGCGGACGGGCCCGGGCGGCCCGCTACGACCTGATCGAGGCCGGGCCCCACGAATGCGCCGGCCCTTCGGCGGGGGACCGCGCGCCCGACGAATGGGCGTACGCCCCGCAGGGCGCCCGATGAGGCGGGGCGCCACCTTGTGGCCGGTCGCGGTCGGGATCGGCTGGCGTCAGCCCCATTACCGCGAGGTGATGGCGCGGGGTCCCCTGGATCTGGACTTCCTGGAAGTGCCCACCGAGGACTTCCTCGCCCCCGGCGTCGCCCGGCGGCAGCTCCTGCTGGACGCCGCCCGGCGATTCCCGATCAGCCTGCACGGCACGGGACTGGGCCTGGGGTCGGCGGCCGGCGTCGACGTCCGCCACCTTCAGCGCGTACGCGCGCTGGTGGAGGCGGTCAAGCCGGCGGCGGTGTCGGAACACGCCGGATTCGCGCGGGCGCGGCATGGCCTCGCGACCGTGCACGCGCATGAGCAGCTCCCCGTGCCGTTCAGCGCGCGCGGCCTGTCCTTGCTGGCCTCGCAGGTCGACACGGTCCAGCAGTGCCTGGGGCGCCAGATCCTGGTCGAGAACCTGGGCGCCTACCTGGCCTGGGAGGAGGACACGATCCGCGAAACGGATTTCTTCAACGCCCTGGCGGATGGCACCGGCTGCGGTCTGCTGCTCGATCTGACCAGCCTGTTCGTCAACGCGCTCAACCGCGGGCGTGACGAGGAGGCCGCGTTGCGGGAGAGCCTCGCCTGGCTGGACGGCGTGGACGCGTCCGCGGTCGGGCAGTACCACCTGTCGGGCCATTCCCGGGCGGCGGGCATGGTCGTCGCCGACCATGGTGGTGACGTCGGCGAGCCGGTGTGGGCGCTGTACCGCCACGCGCTGGCGCGCATCGGCGCCCGGCCGACCTTGATCGAACGGGACCACGCGCTGCCGGCGCTCGCGGTGCTGTGCGAGGAGGTCGCTCGCGCCCGGACGGCGCAGTCCGCGTTCGATCGGGAACACATCGCGCCGCCGCCGCCGCGGCCATCGTCGCGCCTGGAGGCCGCGCGGGCGGCGGCGCAGGCCGGGGACCGCGGGGGGCGCCGGGGCGCGGTCCCAGGGAAGGCGGCGGCCAAGCCAAGCGCGGACATGCAGACGATCGGCTCTTGCGTCGCCGGCCCGGCGCTGGCCGACCTGCAGTCCGGCCTGATCGCGGCGCTGCTGACCCCGCCGGGCGCGGATGCCGCGTTGCAGACGCCCGCCGGCCTGCGTGCGCCGGCCGGTATCGACGGGGGAGTGCCGCGGGTCCTGCGCGCCTACCAGGCGCATGGCAGCGCCCAGGCCGAGCGCGCGCTCGCGGCGGTGTATCCGCGTCTGCGCGATCGCGTGGAGGAGCACCAGTCCGGCAGCTTCTCCGCGTTGGCCTGGGCCTGTTGGCGGCATCATCCGCCGGTCGACGGCGATCTGGGCGAGTGGGGCGAGGCGCTGATCGGGCTGCTCGCCGGGGCGCAGGCGCAAGGGCTGCCGCCGCTCTGGACCGCGCTGGCCCGGGTCGAATGGGAACTGCACCGGGTGGCCCGCATCGAGGAACCGCGGCAGGACCTGAACTCGCTGGCGCTGCTGGGTCGCCTGCCGGCCGGATCGGTGCGGCTCGTGCTGGCGGACCATGTCGCGCTGCATGGGGGCGACACCGCCGGTGATCAGGCCCTGCTCGAACTGGCGGGCGAGTCCTTCGGCGACGGGCCGCGCGCCTCGCTGATGGTGTGGCGCGACGGGTGGGGCGGCCGGTCGATCGCGCTCGACGGCCTGACGACGCGCTGGCTGGAATCGCTGCGTGCCGGGTTCGACCTGGAGCGCGCCCTGCTGGCGGTCGGCACCGCCTTCGACTTCAGCGCCTGGCTGTCGGCGGGCGTCTCGCGCGGGTGGCTGGCCCGCGTCGAGACCGTCCAGACCGCGGAGACGGCCGTCATTCCCTGGGGCGGAAGGTGATGATCATCACCTTGGGCACGGTGCCATCGGTGTCCGCCGGGAAGGTCTCGGTCTTGTCGAGTGCCCGCAGCACGGCGCTGTCGAAGTCCGGCAGGCCGCTCGACTTGACGACCTTGCGCCCGATGATCGAGCCGCCGGGCCCCGTGCGCACCTCGACTTCGGCTTCGGGATTCGAATCGCCACCCGGATCGTTGTAGATGATGTTCGGACGCACGCGGGCCTTGATCCGGCCGGCGTAGTTGGCCGACGGTCCCGAGCTTCTCGCGGCCGTGCCGGTCGCCCCCGGCGCGCCGGTGCCGCCCGCCATGCCCTGGATGCGGCGCAGGTTCTCCTGGCGCTGCGCCTCGGCCTTGGCCTCGGCGTCCTTGCGCGCCTTCTCGGCCTTGGCCTTGTCGGCGGCCTTGTCCTTGGCCTCGTCCTTTTTCGCCTGCTCTTCCTTGGCCTTGCGGTCGCGTTCCTTCTGGTCCGCTTCGTCCTTCCTGCGCTGCTGTTCCTTGCGCTTGTCCTCGGCCTCGCGCTGCGCCTGCTCTTCCTTGAGCTTGCGTTCCTTGGCCTTGGCGATCGCAATGTCGGCGTCGCGCTCGGCCTGGACTTCCTGCGGGGTCGGTTGTTGCGGCTTCGGAGGCTCGGGCTGAGGCTTGGGCGGTTCGGGCTGCTGTTCGGTCGGCAACTGCTCCTTGGGCGCGGCGGCCTGCGGGATGGCGGACCACAGTTCCGCATCCATCGCCGGCACCGGCGCCGAACGCCAGCTCACGCCGAAGCTCAAGGCGGCCACGAGCAGCACGTGGGCGACGATCGCGAAACTGAAGCCGCGTCCCAACCCGGGCGCGGGCGGCGGCCGCAAGGGATCGCGGTCCGGGTGGAATCGGGAGACCATGGTACTCATCGCTGCGGATCGTTTCCCGGTCTCAACGGTCGGCCGGGGCGCCGTTCTTCACGGACAGCCCGACGCGCTGGATGCCGGCGCGCTGCAGCACGTCCATCGTCTTGACGACGGCCTCGTACTTGACGTTGCGGTCGGCGGAGATCACGACCGGCGTGGCCGCGTCGCCCTTCTGCGCGTCCTTGACGCGCGCGGCCAGCGCCTTGAGCGGCACCGGCGACGGGTCCTGGTCGCCGTCGAGCTTGATCTTGAGCTGCTCGTCGGTGCCGACGATCACCTGGATCACGTGCTGCGGCTGCGTGCGGCTGGAGCCGACGCTGGGCAGGTCGACGACGCCGGTGGTGATGAGGGGCGCGCTGACCATGAAGATGATCAGCAGCACCAGCATGACGTCGATGAACGGGACCATGTTGATCTCGTTCATCGTGCGGCGGCGCGAACCGCCGCGGGAGGACATCGCGGGCATGGGCCGGGCCTCCGGATCAGCGCTGCGCGGCCGGCGCGGGCTGGCCGGCGTTGCGCTGCAGGATGTTGGAGAACTCCTCGATGAAGGTCTCCAGCGTGATGGCGTTGCGGTCGATCTGGCGCGCGAAGCGGTTGTAGGCCAGCACCGCCGGGATCGCGGCGAACAGTCCGATCGCGGTGGCCACCAGCGCTTCGGCGATGCCCGGCGCGACGGTGGCCAGCGTGACCTGGGTCAGGTTGGACAGGCCGACGAAGGCGTGCATGATCCCCCAGATGGTGCCGAACAGGCCCACGTACGGCGAGACCGAGCCCACCGACGCCAGGAAGGACAGGTGCGATTCCATCGCGTCGAGTTCGCGCTGGAAGCTGGCGCGCATCGCGCGGCGGGCGCCGTCGAGCAGCTGGCCGGAGTCGACCACGCGCTTCTCGCGCAGCTTCAGGAACTCGCGCATGCCGGAGGCGAAGATGCGCTCCAGCGGGGCGCCGTCGGCGCGGTTCGAGACGCTGTTGTAGAGGTCGTTGAGGTTCTTGCCGGACCAGAACTCCTGCTCGAAGCCCTCGTTGCGGGAGCGGATGCGGCCGAGCGAGATGAGCTTGCTGAAGATCACGCTCCAGCTGGCCAGCGACACCAGCAGCAGCGCGGCGATCACCAGCTGCACCGTGAGGCTGGCATGGGCGATCAGGGAAACGATGGAGAGGTCTTGGTTCATGAGGTCGACGGGCGGTGGTCGGGGATCAAGGGCGGATCGACGGTGGGGATCCATCCTGGAATTGTGACAAGTCTGGCGGGGTCCCTGGCAAACGACGGACCAGCCACATGCAAAGAAGCGTGTCAGCGGGCGGGGGGCGAGGGCGCCACGGCGCCCGGGGCGGGCTGCAGCGCTTGCAGGATGCGTGCCGGGATGCGCGCGGGTTTCAGGCTGATCGCGTCGACGCAGCCGATGCGGATGCGGCCTTGCGTGAGCAGCTGTTCGCCGCGCCAGACCTGCTGGTCGATCACGAGGCTCGCCCGACCGACCTCGGCCGGCACGACGCTGACGCGCAGCCAGTCGTCCAGCCGCGCCGGCGCCAGATAGCGCAGGGCGGTGTCGCTGACGACGAACATCAGCCCCTCGTCGCGGCGCATCGCCTCCTGCTCGAAGCCCAGGCCGCGCAGCCATTCCGTGCGGGCGCGCTCCATGAACTTCAGATAGTTGGCGTAGAAGACGACGCCGCCGGCGTCGGTGTCTTCCCAGTAGATGCGCAGCTCGTGATGGTGGACGGCCAGCGCCGGCGAGGCGCCGGAGACGGCGAGCGGGCCGCCGAGCAGGGCGGGGACCGTGGCGGCGACGCCGTCGGCGCGAGGATCCGAATCGGGATCGGAAGGGGAACCGGAACTCATGCCGGGATGATAGGGCGTCTGGCGGCCGCACCCGGTCCGGGCAGCCGCAGGCGCGGCCCGCCCGTCGCGATCCCCCTGCCGGGTGGGGGGCTGGCACGCCGCGTGCTCTGTCGGTTCGTGTTCTTCATGTGACGCGCCATGCACCCCTTTGATCTCGACTACATCGGTCAACTCGCCACCGCGGCGGTCACGCCCAAGGGCCGGCAGGCGTCCCAGGCGTCCCGGCTGGCCTCCCGCCGCATCGAGGCGATGCGCACCTCCGACGACCCGCACCAGCGGGTGCTGGGGGCCGGGGGCATCGCGGGGCTGGGTCAGCGCGCCGACCTCGCGAAGACAGGACGCATCCTGAAGCCGACCAATCTGTAGCGGACCACGCCGCGAGCGGGTTCAGGCCCGGGCCTTCAACTGGTCCAGGCGGGCGCTCACGCGCTCGAGCGCCTCGCGGAGATCGGCCATGCTGCTCGCGAAGGACAGGCGCAGGAAGCGTTCGCCGAAAGCCGGGCCGAAGTCGCGGCCGGGCGTGAGCGCGACCTGCGCGTGTGCCATCAGGTCCATGCACAGGTCCCAGCTGGAGAGCCCGGTGCCGGAGGCGTCGGCCCAGGCGTAGAACGCACCGTCGGGCACGACGGGAACGGGCAGGCCCATAGCCTCGAGCGCGGGCACGACGACGTCGCGACGTCGGCGAAGCTCCTCGCGGCGGCGTTCGTATTCGGTGATCGACGCGGGCTCGAAGCAGGCCAGCGCCGCGTGCTGCGCGATCGTCGACGGGCAGATGTAGAGGTTCTGCGCGAGCTTCTCGACCGCGCCGACCATCGCCGGCGGCAGCACCAGCCAGCCGAGCCGCCAGCCCGTCATGCCGAAATACTTGGAGAAACTGTTGATCGACACGACGTCGTCGCCGAGCGTCAGCGCGCTGCGCGCATAACGGTCGTCGTAGCCGAGCGGCTGGTAGATCTCGTCGACGACGGTGACGCCGCCGCGCTCGCGCACGAAGGCGTGGATGCCGGCGAGTTCCTCCGGCGGGATGGAGGTGCCTGTCGGGTTGCTCGGCGAGGCGAGCAGCACGCCTCGGCTGCGGGGGCTCCAGTGCGCGCGCAGCTGGTCGAGGCTGAGCTGGAACCGTTCCCCGGCAGTCGACGGGATCAGCACCGGCGTCGCGTCGACGGCGGCGACGAAATGGCGGTTGCAGGGGTAGCTCGGGTCCGGCATCAGGACGTCGTCGCCGGCCTGGAACAGCGCCAGGCAGGCCAGCTGCAGGGCGGCGGACGCGCCGGCGGTGACGACGATGCGATCGGGATCCAGGGTCAGGTGTTGCGTCTGGCCGTACCAGTCGGCGATGCGCTGGCGCAGCGCGCGCAGGCCGTTGGCCTGCGTATAGGGGATGCGGCCCTCGGCGGTGAAGCGCGCGGCGGCCTCACGGACGCCGGGGCTGGCGCCGAAGTCGGGCTCGCCGATGTTCAGGTAGATCATGCGCCGGCCGCCCCGGGCCGGATCGCAGACGGCGGAGCGGGCGATCTCGTCGGCCCGCTTGGCGCATTCCATGACGTAGAACGGGTCGATGCGCGCTACTCGATCGGACAGTTTCATGACGGAATGATAGGTCGTCCGCTTGCGGCAGAATGCTGCGGTCGTCTCCTGCGCGTCTCTGCGCGTCTCTGCGCGTCTCCTACGCGCTGTCACCGTCCCCATGTCGTCGTCCCGACAATCCGCACCCCCCTGGCTGCTCCTGCTCCTGCTGGTGTGCGGTCTGCTGGGCCGTCCGTTGCACGACGCATGGCACATCGCGCATCCGCCCGGCGAGTCCGAAGGCGCGGCCACGATCGTGTCGATCGCCGCTGGCGATGCGCGTGCGGTCCCTGCCGGCGACGAGGCAGGCGATCTGCAGGAGGCAGCCCAGGACGCCGATGACGCCGATGACGGCGTGAAGTCCGACGCCTGCGCCTGGTGCCTGTTCCACGCGCAGGCCGTGGCCTCTGGACACGCGCCCGATGCGCTGCTGAGCCATGCCGAAGCCGACACGCCCCCCGCGGTGCTGTCCCGCGAGCCGCTGCGCTCGCTCGTCTGGACCGTCGCGAAGCCCCGCGGACCCCCGTCCGCCTGAACCGCCGCTGCGCCGCGTGCGCAGACCACGTCCGCGCCGGGTGCGCGGGCGCTCCCTCCGGTCCACCTCGCCGGGGAGCCGTCGACCCGTCGTCACGTGCTCCCCGGGGTCACTCCTTGCCTTCCATGACCTCCCATTCCGTTTCGCGTGCCGGTGTCGCACGCTCGTCCGTCGCCGTCCGCGCCGTGCTGCTCCTGCTGCCTTCGCTCTGCGCCGCAGCCTCGTACGCGTCCTCCAACGGATCCTCCAACGGATCCTCCGACGGGGTCGCCGACACGGCGCCCGATGCGGTTCTCGACCCCGTCGGCGTCAAGGGCACACGCCAACCCTATCGGACGCTCGTCGTCACCGGCGCGATGAAGACCGACACCCCGGCGCGCGACCTTCCGCAGAGCGTGCGCGTGCTGTCCGAGACGCTGCTGACGGACGCCGGCGTCACGCGGCTCGACCAGGCGCTCGACCTCGCGAGCGGACTCTCCCGGCAGAGCAACCTCGGCGGCCTGTGGGACAGCTACGCCATGCGCGGCTTCACCGGCGATCCGAGCTTCGGCTCGGACTACCTGGTCAACGGCTTCAGCGCCAGCCGCGGCTACAACGGCGTGCGCGACACCGCGAACGTTGCCTCGGTCGAGGTGCTGAAAGGACCGGCCTCCGCGCTCTACGGCCGCGGCGAGCCTGGCGGCACGGTCAACATCACCACCCGCAAGCCGCTGTTCGTGCCCGAGCACGCGATCGGTTTCTTCGTCGGCAGCCACGGCAGCCACCGCACGACCGCCGAGTCGACCGGGCCCTTGAGCGAGCGCCTCGCATACCGCGTCACGGCCGCGCAGGACCGCGCTGGCAGCGACCGCGATCACGTCGAGTCGCGCCGCACGATGATCTCGCCGTCCCTGCTGTGGATGCCGGACGCCGACACGACGGTCTCCTATGAACTGGAGTTCTCGAAGCAGAGGGCGACTTTCGACCGCGGTGTCGTCGCGATCGACGGGCAGCTCGGCCGCGTCCCGCGCCACGCCTTCTACGGCGAGCCCGACGACGGGCCGACCGCCACGCGCAGCGTCGGCCATCAGCTCTTCGTCCAGCACCAGATCAACGACGACTGGTCGCTGCAGACCGGCCTCAACCACCGGGACAGCGCGCTGGACGGCGTCGCAACCGAGGCGCGTTTCCTGCAGGCCGACAAGCGCACGCTGGTCCGCCAGCGACGCACGCGCGCGTTCGACGGCACCGACCTGTCGGGACGCCTCGAACTGCTGGGCACCGTGCGCGCGGCCGGTCTCACGCACCACCTGCTGTTCGGCGCCGACGCCTACCGTTTCGTCGACCAGCGCGAGCAGTACCGCGTCGCGACCTCGACGCCGATCGACCTGTTCGAGCCGGTCTACGGCGCGACGCCGCCCGCGATGGTGCTGAACACCTGGACGCGCGAGGAGCAGAAGTCACGCTCCGTCTATGCGCAGGATCAGATGGACCTTGGCACGCGCTGGAAACTGCTTGTGGGCCTGCGCCACGACAGCTACGACCAGTCGTTGCTGAACCGACGCAGCGGCATCACGACCGAGCAGTCGCTCAGCGCGACCTCGCCGCGTGCGGGCGTCGTCTATCAGCCGAGCGGGACGGTCTCGCTCTATGCGACCGCCTCGCGCAGCTTCCGGCCCAACAGTGGCGTGAGCCGCAGCTACACGCCGTTCCCGGCGGAGAAGGGCCGTTCCACCGAGGCCGGCGCGAAGTACGACGCCGCCGACGGCCGGCTGTCCGCCACGCTGGCCGTCTACCGCATCGAGAAGAACAACGTGCTGACGCCGGATCCGACCGATCCCAACAACTTCTCCATCGCGGCCGGCGAGGTGCGCAGCCAGGGCGTGGAGCTCGACGTCGGCGGCGAAGTGGCCCGCGATCTGCGCCTGTCCTTCGCCTACGCGTTCACGGACGCGCAGGTGACCCGCGACAACAACGCCTTCCTCGTCGGACGGCAGCTCGCCAACGTGCCCCGGCAGAGCGCGACGCTGCTGCTGGTGCAGGGCTTCGCGCTGGGCGCGGGACGGGCGACGGCGGGCTTGGGCGTGAACCTCGTCGACCGGCGCGAAGGCGCCGTCGCGCCGCTCACCCCCGCCGACGATGTCGGCCTTCCCGGCTACGCGACGCTGAAACTGCTCGGCAGCTACCGACCCGACAAGCAGTGGTCCTTCGCCCTTGACATCGACAACCTGCTCGACCGCGACTACTACGCCAGCGCCTACAGCCAGGTCTGGGTCGCGCCGGGCGCGGGCCGCAAACTCACCCTGTCCGCACGTTATGCGTTCTGACGTTCACACCCCCGCGCCAGCGTCGTCGGGCATCGGCTCGCGCATCGCCTCGATCGACGCGCTGCGCGGCTTCGTGATGATCGTCATGCTGCTCGATCACGTGCGCGAGACCTTCTACCTGCACCTCCAGGTGACGGACCCGATGACGGTGCCCGGCACGCCGCCGGAGCTCTTCTTCTCGCGGCTCGCGGCGCACCTGTGCGCGCCGGTGTTCGTGTTCCTGAGCGGGCTGTCGGCCTGGCTCTACGCGAACCCCGACGACTCGCCGCGGCGCGACGTCCGGCGTTTCCTGCTCAAGCGCGGCTTGCTGCTGATCGGCCTGGAGCTCACGCTGGTCAACTTCGCCTGGAGCGCGAGCTTCAGCGTGATCTACCTCCAGGTGATCTGGGCGATCGGCTTCAGCATGCTGGCGCTCGCGCTGCTTTCGGGCTTGCCGCGCCGGGCGCTCGCGGGCATCGGGCTGGTGATCGTCGGCGGACACAACGCGCTCGCCGGCCTGTCGGTGCCGCCGGACAGCCTCTGGCATGCGCCGTGGACCCTGATGCTGCATCGCGACTGGCTGATCCCCGAGGGGTTCGTGAAGGTGCGCGTGAGTTATCCGGCGTTGCCGTGGGTCGGCGTGATCCTGCTGGGCTTTGCGTTGGGACCGCTGTTCGCACGCGCGTCCGATGCGGGCCAGCGGCGGCGCGCGCTGCTGGGACTCTCGGCGGCGTGTCTGCTCGCGCTTGGGGTCCTGCGCGGCTTCAACCTCTATGGCGAGAACGCGCCTTGGGTGGCGGGCGCCACGACGCTGGTGACGGCGATGTCCTTCCTGAACTTCACGAAGTACCCGCCGTCGCTGGATTTCCTGCTGCTCACGCTGGGGATCGGCCTGACGCTGCTGGCCGCGTTCGAACGTTGGCGCAACGCCTTCACCCGCCTGTGCGCGGTCTTCGGCGGCGCGCCGATGTTCTATTACCTGCTGCACCTCTACGTGCTGCTGATCGGGTATCGCGTCCTGCTCGCGGTCCTCGGGCCCAACCAGGGCGAGCGCTTCGGCGTGGACGCCGGCCAGTTCCCGTGGATCTGGGGCGTCTGGCTCACGCTGGTGCCGCTGCTCTATCCGCCGGTGAAGGCCTTCGCGGCCTACAAGCGGCGCACGCGCCGCGCCTGGGTGAAGTACCTGTGACCGCACCGGCCCGCAGCCGGGGGCGGCGGGTCCGACGCAGCTGGCTCAGCGCACGAAGCGGTTGCCTTCGCCGACGATGGAGAGGTCCGCGAAGTCCAGGCCGGAGTGGTCGGTCGGGCTGTAGCTGATCTCCAGGCCGCCGATGTTGACCTTCTGCATGTTCTCCAGCGTGTCGCGCAGCTTCTGGCGCGTGGGGTGCGGGCCGGCGCGGCGCAGCGCTTCGACCAGCACCTTCGCACCGGCGAAGCCTTCGACCATGGCCGGCGTGATGTCGCCGTGCCCTTGAGCGGTGGAGAGCGTCTGCGCCTCGGTCACGATGGCGGCGTTGCGGGAGCGCTCGTAGGGGAACACCTGCCCGACGATGATGCCGCGCGCGTTTTTGCCCAGCGAGGCGACGAAGCCCGACGAGGCGTTGTTCGACAGGGTCACGATCTGGACGCGCGAGCCGCCGTCGCGCAGCGCCGTCACGCCGTCCACCACGGCCTGGCCCGAGCCCAGGATGATGACGGCCTGCGCCGAGGTCGACTGCGTCTTGGCGACGGTCGCCTTGAAGTCGGGATGCGCGCGATCGAATTTCTCGACGAAGGCCGCCGTCTTGCCCACCGCGGCGAAGCCCGCCATCACACCGACCACCGCGTCCGCGCCGAAGGAGTCGTCGACCTGGGCCACGCCGATCTTCTCGATGCCGATGAGGCTCAGGTGACGGACCGCGCGCTCCGCTTCACGCTGGTAGGTCGCGCGGACGTTGAAGAGCCACGGATGGACGGGCTTGTGCAACACCATGGCGCCGGTGGACGGGGCGATCAGGGGCACGCGGTGCTCGGTGAGCAGCGGCATGATGGCCTGGTTGTGCGGCGTGCCGCGCGTCAGGAAGAGTGCCAGCACGTTGTTGTCGACGATCAGCGTCTTCGCGTTCTCGGCCGCGAGCTTCGGATCGAACTTGTCGTCCAGCGAGATCAGCTTGATCTTTTCGCCGTGCACGCCGCCGGCCTTGTTGACCGAGTCGAGGTAGAGCCTGGCGCCGTCGGTCGTTTCCTTGACGCTGGCCGCGACCGAGCCGGTAAAGCCGGAGGTCTGGCCGATGAGCACCTCGGCGTGGGAGGTCGTCGCGAGGGTGGTCGCGAAGAGGAGGGGGAGCATCAGCCCACAGAGAGTTCTCACGTGCGTTCCTGGCAGATTGTTGGGGGCCGCCATGATCGGGCGAATGGCGACCCTGTTCGTGGTCATCGCGCCACGCCGGTGCACTTGGGCGAACACCGGTGCGAAGCGTTGTCTCAAGGTGCGAAGCGCCGCATCCCGGTGCCTCCATCGGCGGAATGTACGCAGATGTGGGAACACCGATTGCAGGGGCTTCCCGCATTTGGCGCCAGGAGTTGCATTGAGTTACCCCGACATCGGATCGCACGGCGTGATCGGCAATCTCCGCACGACGGCGCTCGTGTGCACCGACGGCACGATCGATTTCTTCTGCTTCCCGCGTTTCGACTCGCCCAGCGTGTTCCTTTCCTTGCTGGATGCGCGGCGGGGCGGGCGTTTCAGCATCCGGCCCATGGACCTCGCCGGGACGCACACGCGGCAGATGTATCTGCCCGACACCAACGTGCTGTTGACCCGTCACATGTCGGCCGAGGGGCTGATCGAGGTCATCGATTACATGCCGGTTCGAATAAATGGTCCGCAGAGCGCCCTCGTGCGACGCGTCCGTTGCATCCGCGGCACGCAGCGCTTCGAGATGCGCTGCGAGCCCCGGTTCGACTATGGGCGCGCGGACTGCGAGGCCCACGTCGGCAATGACGGCAATGACAGCGACAGCCGCGACGACGGCCTGCGGGCGACATTCCTGATCGGCGCGTCGCCGGGACCGATGCAATTGCGCAGCACGGTCCCGTTGCAGGTCGATCCCGATGGCACCGGCGCCGTGGGGACCGTCGGGGCGGTGATGGACCTGAAGGCGGGCGACGAGGTGGGCTTCGTTTTCGAATGCGTGATCGAGCGGCCCACCGACGACGAGGACCTCCATGCCTTCCTGGAGGCGTCCTTCACCGAGACGGTGGCGTACTGGCAGGCCTGGAGCGCGCGCTCGTCCTATCGCGGCCGGTGGCGGGAGATCGTGCTGCGCTCGGCGCTGATCCTGAAGCTGCTGAGCTCGGCGGAGCACGGCGCGATCATCGGCGCGGCGACGTTCGGCCTGCCCGAGCACGTCGGGGGCGTGCGCAACTGGGATTACCGCTACTGCTGGATCCGTGACGCCGCGTTCACCGTCCATGCGCTGCTGCGGCTGGGCTACACCGAGGAGGCCGACCGCTTCATCGGCTGGGCCAAGGGCCGTGCGGACGACGACGAGGACGGCGCCCGGCCACAGGTGCTGTATGCCGTCGACGGCAGCCGCGTCGACGGGGAGATCGAGCTCGACCACCTGTCCGGCTACCGCGACTCCCGGCCGGTGCGCGTGGGCAATGCCGCGGCGACGCAACTGCAGCTGGACGTGGTGGGGGAGCTGGTCGACGCGATGTACCTGGCCGACAAGCATGGGCCCGCGCCGTCCATCGATGTCTGGCGTCGATTGACGGCGCGCATCGACTGGCTGTGCGAGCACTGGGACCAGCCCGACGACGGCATCTGGGAGATGCGCGGCGAGCGGCGCGATTTCCTCTCGGGCCGACTGCTGAGCTGGGTGGCGCTGGACCGCGCGCTGCGCATGTCCAAACGTTATGCGCGCCCGGCGCCGGTGCTGCGCTGGGTCGAGACCCGCGACGCCATCGCGTCGCAGATCATCGACGAGTTCTGGCATCCCGGGAAACAGGCCTTCGTGCAATACCGCGGCGGCGACACGCTGGACGCGGTCGTGCTGCTGATGCCGATGGTGAAGTTCATCGGTTCCAGCGATCCGCGCTGGTTGTCCACGCTCGATGCCGTGGGGCGCGAACTGAGCGTGGACGGGCTGGTCGCGCGATACACGACGGCGGACGGCGTCGATGCCGACAACCTGGACGGCCTGCACGGGCAGGAGGGCGCGTTCATGGCGTGCTCGTTCTGGTACGTCGAGTGCCTGGCCACGGCGGGCCGCGTCGACGAGGCGCGGCTGCACTTCGACAAGATGCTGACCTATGCCAACCACCTGGGGCTGTATGCCGAAGAGATCGGACGCGGCGGCGAGCACCTGGGCAACTTCCCGCAGGCGCTGACCCATCTGGCGCTGATCAGCGCGGCGCTCGCGCTGGACGGGGCCCTCGAGCGCGGAGGCGCGGCATCATGAAAACGCACATGCTGGCACAACAGGTGGCCCTCGTCACGGGGGCGAGTTCGGGCATCGGCAAGGCGATCGCCGTGGCGATGGCGGACGCCGGCGCGTCCGTGGTGGTCAATTTCCATTCGCAGCCGGACGCGGCGCGCCAGGTGGTCGAGCACATCGCGCGGTACGGGGGACGCGCGATCGCGGTGAAGGCCGATGTCGGCTCGGAGTCCGACGTCGAACGCCTGTTCGAAGAGGCGGTGACGGCCTTCGGCCGGGTGGACATCCTCGTGGCCAATTCCGGCATCCAGCGCGACGCGCCCATCGGCGAGATGACGCTCGAGCAGTGGAACCAGGTGATCGCCACCAACCTGACCGGGCAGTTCCTGTGCGCACGCGAGGCGGTGCGGCTGTTCCGCCGACAGGGCCGGAGCAGGGGACCGGGGGACGGCCGGCGAGACGGCCGGCGAGAGGGCCAGCGAGAGGGCCAGCGAGAGGGCCAGCGAGAGGGCGCAGACGAGGCGCCGTCGCGCGCCTTGGGCAAGATCATCCACATCAGCTCCGTCCATCAGCTCATCCCCTGGGCGGGCCATGCGAACTATGCGGCGTCCAAGGGGGGCATCGATCTCTTCATGCGCAGCCTGGCGCAGGAAGTGGCGGAGGAGGGCATCCGCGTCAATGCGATCGCGCCGGGCGCCATCGCCACGGCGATCAACCGCGAGTCGGTGGAAGACGAGGCTGCCCGCAAGAAGATGCTGTCGCTCATCCCGTACGGCCGCATCGGCGCGCCCGAGGACGTCGCGGCCGCGGCGCTCTGGCTGGCCAGCGATGCCTCGGACTACGTGGTGGGCACGACGCTGTTCATCGACGGCGGGATGAGCCTGTATCCGGAGTTCCGGGACGGAGGCTAGAGGCTGCGCTGCCTGAGCGGCGCTTGAGGCGCTTGAGGCGCTTGACGCCCTTGAGGCCCTTGAGGCCTGGGCGGACGCTGCAAGTCCCTGAGGATGTGCTCGAGGTCCTTGAGCGCGGCGGCGGCCGTGCCATAGGGACTCGATCCGCCGCCCACGAGCGTCAGTTCGCCCATCAGGTCGGTGACGACGTGGACCGCCTTCGCGCGTCCGTGGGCCCGTGCGAACGGATGATCCGGTCCGCACAGCGCGATGCCGACCGACGCCTCGCACGCGCCGGTCGATCGGTCGACGCGGCCGACGAGGCGCGGGACGACACCCTGCGCCTTCCAGCGGCGCACATCCGCCAGCGTCACGTGATCGATGCCCTGGCGCTCCATCGTCTGCACGTCGATGACGTCGCCGAAGGCCGCGCTGCACAGGATCGCGATCTTGCACGCGGTGTCCCAGCCGTGGGTATCGAGCGTCGGATCGGACTCCGCGACGCCCAGCCGCTGCGCTTCGGCGAGCGCGTCGGCGAAGTCGCACTCCCTGTCCATCATCTCGGACAGGATGATGTTGGTCGTGCCGGTCACGATGGCGGAGAGCGACGTCACCTCGCAGCCCGCCAGGTTGTACTGGATCAGGTCGACCGTCGGCATGGCCGATCCCGCGGCGCCGCTCACTTTGAGGGCCAGCCCCCGGCGGCTGGCTTCCGCGTGCAGGCCGGGGAAGTCGCGGACCAGCGCGCCCTTGGAGATCGCGATCACGTGCATCTGCCGGTGGAACGCTTGCCGGATGTAGCCGAGCGCCGCGCCGCCGGTGCGGAAGTCGGTCGGGCTCGCCTCGATCAGCAGGTCCGCCGGCACCTGCTCGATGAAGGTTTCACCGGTCAGGCCCTGGGTGTAGCCGGCGCGGTCCGACAACGCTTCCAGACTCAGGCCTCCCTCGTCGATGAGTCCGGCGGAGGAGCCGCAGATGCCGACGACGCGCACATCCAGATCGAATTGCTGGCGATAGCGGGCTGTCCGGGCCGACAGCAGTTCCGCCACCTTGCGGCCGATGCCGCCGAAGCCGGTGATCGCGATATGGAGTCGGGCCATGGCGAAATGCGCCGCGCGCGTAGGGAGGTGAGAAGGCAGCGTGGATTCTGCGTCATGCCGACGACAGGGCGTCGGCGTATCAGGCAAGCGTTCTGGAGAATCGTGCGAGACCGTTCCGCTGCCCGGCGGCAGAGTGATCCTTCTGTTGAAAACCAGGAGTGACCGCCATGCAGAGTGCCATCGTCCCCCGTCGCTCGGCCCGTCGCTGGCATCGCGCGATCGTGCCGCTCATCGTCGGGCTCATCCCGCTGTCGATGACGCAGACGCTCCACGCGGAATCGACGAATGCGCGTGCCGTCTCCCTGGAGCCCCAGCCCGCCGAGCACAACCGCGCCCGAGTCGTCGAGGCTTTCGACGCCTGGGCCAAGGGCGGCAACCGCTTCTTCGATGACCTGCTGTCGCCGTCGGTGCGCTGGACCATCCGTGGCAGTGGTCCTTACGCCGGGACCTATGTCGGTCTGGAGGACTTCGTCACCCGCGCGGTGCGTCCGTTCTCGTCGAGGCTGTCGACACCGGTCCGGCCAGTGGCCGTGCACCATGTCTTCGCGCAGGGCGACGACGTCGCCGTGCATTGGGACGGCGAGGCCCGGGCGCGCGACGGAAGGCCGTATCGCAACAGCTACGTCTGGATCTTCCGCATGAAGGACGGGCGCGTGTCGGAGGCCACCGCTTTCCTCGATCTGGTGCCCTACGAGGACGTCATCCGACGGGTGCCGTTGCCGACCCCCTCGCCTTGATCGTTGCGTTCACGTCGATGCTGTCGCCTTGCACAGCTCGAACACCAGCGCGCGCAGCCATTGGTGCCCCGGATCCTTGTCCTGGCGCGGATGCCACATCTGGGACACGGTGATGGGCGCTGTCGGCACGGGCAAGGGGAGCGCGCGCAGCGCGCCCTGAACCCGGTCGGGTGGGAAGAAGGAGGAGGGCACCAGCGCCACGAGGTCCGTCGCGGCCGCGATCGACAGCGCGGCGCGGAAGCTCGGCACGACGACCGCCACACGACGCACCAACCCGCGTGCCGCGAGCGCCTCGTCCACCGGGCCCGCGCGGCGGCCGCGACGCGAGGTCACGACGTGGGCGCAGGCCGCATAACGAGCCGCATAACTAGCCGCATGACGCGCTGTGCCGAGTTCAGGTTCCTCGAGCAGCGCGTGGCCCACGCGCACCGCCGCGACGAAGTGATCGCGGTAAAGCGCCTGGATCCGGACCTCGGGACCGGACGCTCCGAGCACGCCGATGTCGAGGTCGATGAGGCCTTCACGCAGCGGGCGGGCGTCCTTGTCCGGCTTGGGCGCGAAACGCAGGCACACGCCCGGCGCCTCCTCGGCCGCGCGGGCGACCAGCGCCGGTGCGAAGGCCTCGATGAAACCGTCGTTCGCGCGCAGCGTGAAGGTCCGGTCGAGCTTGCGCAGGTCCCAACCCGCACCCGCCGGCTGCAGTACGGCGCGCGCGCCCTGGGCCAGTTCCCGGACCTGCTCGCGCAAGGCCAGCGCGTGCGGCGTGGGTACCATCGTGCGGCCCGCGCGCACGAGCAGCGGGTCGCCGGTGGCCTCGCGCAGCCGGGCCAGCGTGCGGCTCATCGCGGATTCGCTGAGCCCAAGGCGCTCGGCGGCCTTCGCCACGCTGCCCTCGGCGAGCAGCGCGTCCAGCGCGGTGAGCAGGTTGAGATCGATGTCGGCCATCGCGGCACGCTAGCACGCGCGCGAGCGGTGCGGATGGCGTCCCGTGCAGGAACTCCCTGCGCCCGGCGCGCTGGTCGCGTCGCCGGGCGGCTCCTATGCTGGACGCCACCGCCTGCCGAGTCGCCTCCCCGATGTCCGCCATCTTGCCTGCTTCGTCCGATTCCGATCCTGATGCCGACGGCGTGCCGCCGCCGCGACGTCACGCCGCGGTCGCCGCGCTGCTCGGCGCGATCGCGCTGGTCGTGCTGGACGGCGCGATCGCCAATGTCGCGCTGCCCAACATCGCGCAGACCCTGAACAGTTCGGCCGCCGACGCCATCTGGGTCGCGACGGCATATCAACTCGCGGTGGTGATGTTCCTGCTGCCCGCATCGGCCCTCGGCGAGCGCCTTGGCTATCGTCGCGTCTTCGTCGCGGGGGTGTCGCTCTTCATCGCGGCGTCGGCGCTGTGCGCGCTGGCACCGTCGCTGGGATGGCTGGTCGCGGGTCGCTGCCTGCAGGGCCTGGGCAGCGCGGCGGTGATGCCGCTCGGCCTGGCGCTGCTGCGCTTCACCTATCCGAAGCGGCTGCTCGGACAGGCCATCGCGTACAACGCGCTGGCCGTCGCGGGCGCGTCGGCGGCCGGCCCCGCCCTCGGCGCGGCGATCCTGTCGGTGGCCGGCTGGCCCTGGTTGTTCGCGGTGAACCTGCCGGTCGGCCTGCTGGTGTTGATCGCCGCCCGCGGACTGCCCGACACGCCCGGCACGCGGCGCCCGCTGGATGTCGTGAGCGTCGCGCTCAACGCGGGAATGTTCGCGGCCTTCGTGCTCGGCGGCGACCAGGTGCTGGCCAGGCCGCTGGCGGGCGGCGCGCTGCTTATCGCGGCGATCGCCTGCGGCGCAATGCTGGTCCGTCGTGAGTTGCCACGCGCGGCGCCGCTGATTCCCATCGACCTGCTGCGTTCGCCGTCGTTCCGGATGTCGATCATCGCGTCCGTGTGCTGCTTCACGGGGCAGATGGCGAGCTACGTCGCGCTGCCGTTTTACATGCATCACGTGCTGGGGCTGGGCGTGCTCGAAACCGGCCTGCTGATGACGCCCTGGCCGCTGGCGGTGATGCTGGCCGCGCCCCTGTCCGGCCGCCTGGCCGACCGCCTGCCGACGGCGTGGCTCTGCGCCGCGGGCGCCGCGTCTCTCGCCACCGGGCTCGCGCTCTGCGCGGTCTGGCCCCTGCACGAGGATCCGCGATGGCCGCTGATCGTCTTCACCGCGCTGGCGGGGTTGGGCTTCGGCTTCTTCCAGACGCCCAACAACCGCAACATGCTGCTGTCGGCGCCGAAGGAGCGCAGCGGGGCGGCCGGCGGCGCGCAAGGCGTGGCACGCCTCACCGGTCAGACGCTGGGCAGTCTGCTGATGGGCTTGCTGTTCACGTGGCTGCCCGCGTCACGCGCGTCGCACGCGGGGCTGGGGATGGCTGCGGGATTCGCGCTGGTCGCGGGACTGGTGAGCGTGTGGCGAGGGCGTGCGACTTAGCGGCGACGCGCTCTTATCTTGATCGAATCGATGTGATTCCTTGCCCCCGCATCGGCCGCACCAATGAAAAAGGCCGACGGCCCCCTTGCGGGAGCGACGTCGGCCTCGATCCGCGTGGAGATCAGCTGCCGCGCACAGCCTTGACCTCGACGGGACGCAGGTCGATCGCGGCACGGTCCAGCACGCCGTTGACGTACTTGTGGCCGTCCGTGCCGCCGAAGGACTTGGCCAGTTCGACGGCCTCGTTGATCGCGACCTTGTACGGGATGTCGATGCAGTTCTTCAGCTCGTACGCGCCGATCATCAGGATCGCGTGCTCGATCGGGGACAGCTCGGTCGTCTTGCGGTCCGCATGAACGGCCAACACGGCGTCCAGCGCGGCCGCTTCTTCGATCGCGCCGTTGAACAGCTTGTCGTAGTGACCGCGATCGGCCTTCTCGAAGCCTTCCTGCTCACGCGTGTGCGCGTCGATCACGCCCAGGTCGTCGCCGGTCACCAGCCACTGGTAGATGCCCTGCAGCGCGTGCTCGCGCGAGCGGCGGCGGGCCGACTTGGCCGGCGCCTTCTTGGCGGCCGGCTTGCCGCCCGGATTGCCGCCGCTCTTGGAAGCGGGCTTGCCGGCGGGAGAGTTGTCGTTCGTGTTCACTTGAGTTCTTTCAGCAGCTGTGCCATCTCGACGGCAACGGTCCCGGCATCGCGGCCCTTGTCTTCGGCCCGCGCCCAGGCCTGTTCCTCGTTCTCGACCGTCAGGATCGCATTGGCGATCGGCAAACGGTGGTCCAGCGTCAGGCGCGTCACGCCGGCACCGCTCTCGTTGGCGACCAGTTCGAAGTGGTAGGTCTCGCCGCGGATGATGCAGCCCAACGCGACCAGCGCGTCGAACTTGCCGCTCACCGCCATGGCTTGCAGCGCCACCGGCACTTCCAGCGCGCCCGGCACGGTCACGTGGCGGATGTCGGTCTCCTCAACGCCCAGCCGCGCCAGTTCGCCCAGGCAGGCCTTGGCCAGCGCCGTCGTCAGTTCATCGTTGAAGCGCGCCTGGACGATGCCGACGCGCAGGCCCCGTCCGTCGAGCCGGGTCGATTGACCCTTGTCAGATCCTTGCATGCGGTCCTCAGCAATTCTTGTCGTTGGCGCCCGCCTGGGCCGCCTGGAAGCCGGTGACCTCCAGTCCGTAGCCGGTCATGCTCGGCATGCGGCGCGGGCTGCCCAGCAGCTTCATCCGCTGCACCCCGAGTTCGCGCAGGATCTGCGCGCCCACGCCGTAGGTGCGCAGGTCCAGGGTCTGGCGCGTGTCTTCAGCAGCCTCCGGCTGCAGGCGCGCCAGCAGCGCTTCCGCGTCCTCGCCGCAGTTCAGCAGCACCGCGACGCCGGAACCCTCGCGCTGGATCGCCGCCAGCGCCTGGGGCAGCGGCCAGCTGTGGCCGCAACGGCCGGCGTCCAGCAGGTCCATCGCCGAGAACGGCTCGTGCACCCGCACCAGGACCTCCTGGTCGGGCTGCCACTGGCCCAGCACCAGCGCCATGTGCACGTTGTTCGAGCGGTCGCGGAAGATGTGGCAGTCGAAACGTCCCTCGCGCGTGTCCAGCGGACGCTGGGAGATGCGCTGCACGATCGATTCGTTGCGGCTGCGGTATTCGATCAGGTCGGCGATGGTGCCGATCTTCAGGCCGTGTTCCTTGGCGAAGATCTCCAGGTCCGGCAGACGGGCCATGGTGCCGTCGTCGTTCATGATCTCGCAGATCACGCCGGCGGGCGTCAGCCCGGCCATGCGCGACAGGTCGCAGCCGGCCTCGGTGTGGCCGGCGCGCATGAGCACGCCGCCGTCCTGCGCCTGCAGCGGGAAGATGTGGCCCGGCTGCACCAGGTCCGCCGCGACCGCGCCCTTGGCGACCGCGGCCTGCACGGTGCGCGCGCGGTCCGCCGCCGAGATGCCGGTCGTGACGCCGGTGGTCGCCTCGATCGACACGGTGAAGGCGGTGCCGTGCTTGGTGCCGTTGCGGGTGGCCATGGGCGGCAGCTGCAGCAGTTCGCAGCGCTCGCGGGTCAGGGTCAGGCAGATCAGGCCGCGGCCATGCTTGGCCATGAAATTGATCGCTTCCGGCGTGACGTGGTCGGCGGCGAGGACGAGGTCTCCCTCGTTCTCGCGGTCCTCTTCGTCGACGAGGATGACCATGCGGCCGGCCGCCAGCTCGGCGACCAGCTCGGGAATCGGTGAAATAGGCATGGGTGCGATTGTAGGCGGGGCGGCCCGCCTGTCCGGGGCGCGGGGTTCCTCGACGAGGTTCCTCGGCGGGGCTACGCGGCGATCGGCCGCAGGCGCAGACGCAGGTCGCCCCCGACGGACCGGCAATCGACCATCCGCAAGCGCGGCGCCCCGTCGAGCGCGGTGAGTCCGCCCAGGTCGACCATGCCGCGCCCTTCGCCCAGCAGCAGGGGCGCGACGTAGATCAGCAGTTCGTCGATCAGCCCGGCGCGCAGCAACGAGCCGTTGAGCTTGTAGCCGGCCTCGATGTGGAGCTCGTTGACCTGACGTCTGCCCAGGTCGCGGATCGCCGCGCCGAGGTCGACCTTGCCTCGGACCGGATCGGCGACGGAGACCAGTTCTGCCCCCCGGTCCACCAGCGCGGTGCCGCGCTCGCCCGGTTCGGCCAGGGCGTGATAGATCAGCAACTGCCCGGGCGGCGCCAGCAGCCGCGCCGCCGGCGACAGTTCCAGGCGCGAGTCGATCAGCACCCGCTGCGGCTGCAGCACGGTGTCGACGTCGCGGACGTCCAGGCGGGGATCGTCCTCGCGCGCGGTGCCGATGCCGGTCAGCACCGCGCCGGCACGGCGGCGCCAGACGTGACCGTCGCGGCGCGCCTCCGGGCCGGTGATCCACTGGCTGACGCCGTTCGAGAGCGCCGTCCGACCGTCCAGTGACGCCGCGATCTTCATCCGCACGAAGGGGCGACCATGCTGCATCCGGGTCAGGAAGCCGATGTTGAGTTCTCGCGCCTCGACGGCGCGGGGGTGGTCGGTTGCGAGTACATCCGTCGCGATGCCGGCGGCGCGCATGCGCGCGAGCCCTTGGCCGGCGACCTGCGGATTGGGGTCGCCCAGCGCCGCGACCACCCGGCCGACGCCGGCCGCGATCAAGGCGTCGCAGCAGGGCGGCGTGCGGCCGTGGTGGGCGCAGGGCTCCAGGGTGACGTAGACGGTGGCGCCGCGCACATCCTGACCCCGGGCCTGGGCGTTGCGCAGGGCCATGATCTCGGCATGCGCCTGACCGGCCGCCTGCGTGTGCCCCTGGCCGAGCAGACGATCCTCACGGTCGACGATGACGCAGCCCACGCGCGGGTTCGGGTCGGTGAGGCCGATCGCGTCCTCGGCCAGGCGCAGGGCCTCGGCCATCCAATGGTCGTCGCGCGACATCGGCGCGTGGTCCGGGGCGTGGACATCGACGTGGACATCGACGTGGTGGGCGGGCGATCGGACTTCTTCCATGGCGGGGAGTCTAGCGGCGCGACCCCGGGGGAGTCTGGAGCAGGCCCGGGAGTGCCGGATCGTTGAGGGGAAGCAGGCTTTCGAGGGTGACGGACTGGAGGCGGCCGGCCCGGTCCGTCCATTGCACGCGCAGGCGCACGGGGCGCAGGGGCAGGATGACCGAGCCGGCATCGGGCGTGTCGCCATCGGCGCGGCCGAGCGCGTCGATGCTGAGCGCCGCACCGCCCGCGATGGAGAACGCGAGGTCCGGCCCTTCCCAGGTCAAGCCGGGGGAGGGGGCGTCCGGCTGCCAGCGCCAGCGCTCCAATTCGTTGCGGGCGAGGCGCAGCGCCTGGTCGTGGTGACGGGCTTCATCGGCGGCGATCCGCAGCCGGACCTGGAGCGTCATCAGGGCGATCGCGCCGATCGAGAGCAACACCAGGGCGACCAGGGCCTCGATGAGGGTGAATCCGCGGAGTGTCTTCATCGGTGCCTTCATCGGTTCGGTGTCCAGCCGCCCGGAACGGGCAGGAAACTCCCCATCTGCCGATGGATGCGATAGAGGACGCCGGCATCGTGGATGAGCTGGACCGAGCCGGCCTTGGTCACGGGGATCTCGCTGACCAGTGCCCCGCGCAGCGACGTCGGTTGATCCGCCGGCGGATGCCAATCCACGCCGTTGGCGGCGTAGATCACGCCCTGCGGGTGACCGGAGGCGAGCAGGTCCAGTCGGCCGTCGACCACCAGGACCAGCGGCGTGCCGTCGAGCGCCGGAGCCGGCCACTCGGTCAGACGGGCATCGCCGTCGACCCAGATCAGGCGGCGGCCGCGCGCCAGCGCCTGGGCCAGGGGGCCGCTGCAATCGTCGGTGCAGCGCAGGCGCGTGATGGCGGGTTGATCGCGGTAGCGAGCGGACGGATAACCGAAGACCCGGAGGAAGCTGCCCGGCCCTTCGACCAGCGCGGCCGGCGGCGGCAGGCGCAGCGCGCTGAGGAGCGCCAGCTGCTGGACGTTCTCCGTCACGCCGATCGGCCCGCCGGAGAGGTCGTCGCAGTCCGCGCGCCGGTCGCTGCAGCCGCGCACGATGAGCTTCAACTGCCCGATCCCGCCGGCATCGGCGAAGCGGATGCTGAACTGGGGTTGGGCCTCGCCGTCGGCGCGGGGGGCGGTGGTGGCGTCCCACGGCGTGCCGGCGGTGGCGGCGCAGCGGCAGGACCAACGCAGCGGGCCCGAGTTGGCGCAGGCCGGGATCGCAGGCGTTGCGGACGTCGGGGGCGGTGGGGTGGCGGCCGATCCGGAGGGCAGCGGCGGGGCGTGGTAGTGACCGTCCGCGCCGATCAGGAGGAAGCGGCTGCGGAAGTCCGACGACACCGTGGCACCCGGTCCCGGTCCCGGTCCCGGTCCCGGTCGAAGCGACGCGGGTCGGCAGGCGTCGTCGATGGCGCCGCTGTTGAGCAGGGCGATGGCCCAGGCCATGCCCGACTCGGCGGCTTCGGAGGCCGCCGCCGCACGGAGATCATTGGCCGCCACACGCTGCGCGGTCACCAGTTGCCTCGTCGCCCAGGCAGCGCCCAGCGCCAGCACACCCAGCAGCACCACGCACATGGTCAGGGTGGCGAGGCCGTGTTGCCGTCGCCGGATGAGTGGCGGGGTGAGTGGCGGGATGGGAGGACGAATGAGAGGGCGGAGGAGAGGCCGGTTCATGGGCAGTCTCCCGAGAGGGCGTCGTTGTGCAACTGACTGAGCAGTTCCAGGTGATGCCTGGCGCGTGCGTCATGCGTGGCCTCCGCATCGACCGCGACGGTCACCAGGCGCCTGGACAGTGCCGGCGGGCAGACGCTGTCCAGGGGATGGGCCCGGGCATCGACTCGCACCTCCAGCCTGTTCACGCGCAGCAGGTCGGGATCCGTCAGCGGCTGGTAACGACCGGCGATCAACTGGTCGATCCGGCCGTCGCTCAGCCGGAAGCCGGAGGTCTCCCGGACGCTGCCGGCACTCGGCGCGCTCCCGTCCCGGGCGAAGCTGTAGCTGACCCGCCGCCCCGCGTCCTCCACGGCGATCTCGGTGAAGGGGTTGCGGGCGGGGACATCCGTGTCGTCCTGCCAGACCCCGTCCTGCGCGCGGTCCCAGAACGCCGCGCGCCGCAGGTCCCGCAGGATGAGTTCGGCCGTGGCGCGCAGGTCCTGCTGAACCTGCAGCTCCAGCATGAGCCGGTGATGCTCCCCAAGCTGGATGCCCGCCATCGAGAAGGCCCCCGCGAGCAGCAGCAGGCTTACCGCCAGGCCGATCATGAACTCGACCAGGGTGAAACCTCGTTGTGTCATCGTTCGTGTCATCGTTGCGCCTCCTTCATTGCGGCCAGCAGACCGTGGCCTGCTCGACACCGTGGTCGTCAAAGCCGGTCGTGACGGTCGACCCGAGCTCGAGCCGGAGCGTCAACACCCGGCACCGTCGATCGCCGAGCTGATTGCCCTGCGCGACCGCCTCCACCTGATAACGCGTCGCATCGGCCTGGACGACGCGCAATCGATAGAGGCCGCTCCGCGTCGTCGCGGATTGCCCCAGATCCTCCAGGCGGTCGGCGTAGCGGGGATTGCGCGAGCGGAAACGCTCTTGGGCGAGCTGCATGGCCTGCAGCGCCTCGCGCGCCTCGGCGCGCCGGCCCTTCATGACCTGCTCGCGGAATCCGGGCAGGGTCAGCGCCGCCAGTACGGACACGATCGCCAGCACGGTGAGCAGTTCGATCAGGGAAAAGCCTTGCGTCTTCATGCGCACCTCGGCAGGCGGCCCAGCGCGCCGTCGGGCGTGCAGCTGCGCACGCGGCCGGTGATGCTGACGATGTGGCGGACCGAGCCGATGCCGGTCATGCGGACCTCGATCGTGCCGCTCACCGACACCGTGCCCTGGCGGCCGCTGAACAGCATCGACGGCACGTTGGACACGATGTCCGCCTGGCCCCGGCTGCTCCGCCAGCGCATCTGCTTGATGGCCTGTGCGCCGCCGTCGCAGACGGGGGGCGCGTCCAGCCGGCAGTCGCAACTGGGGGCAGGCGCGGTGGCGGACGAGCTCGTGGGGCCCGGCGTGCCGGAGGCGACGGCACCCGTGTGCAGCACGTAGCAACGGCCACTGCCGCTGACGGCGGACACGTCGCCGCCGAAGCGCAGGATCACATTGTGCGCGCCCTGGATCGCTTCGCTGCGGGCAAGCTGGAGGTCGCCGAGGACCGCCTGCGCGGCGTTCGCGAGCCGCTGGCGCCAGACCCAGTCGCGCAGGTCGGGCGCGGCGAGCATGGCCGCGAACGCGACGAGCGCGAGGCTGACCAGAACCTCGATGAGGCTGATGCCGCGCGAGGCGGGTGCCGATGCGGCACGGCCGCGGGACGGGGAAGCTGAGGGTGACAAGGACGATCTCCCGAAGAGTTGCTGAGAACTCTAGGGAGATGGCCTGCGTTGCGCTTCGCCTTCAGGAGGGAAGCGCCGACCCGCTGAAGGGGGCCGGCTTTTGGGGGAGAAACCGGGGAGAACTCCGGCAGAAACAAGGGCGTTGGGGGATAGGCCTGAAATGCCCGTGAAGGCCGCGTGATCCCGGATCACGCAATGGCGAACTCGGATCGACGAACGCAGGCGTCGTGACGCTCAGATGTCGCGGATCAACTGCCGGAACTCGTCGACATCCTCGAACGAGCGGTACACCGAGGCGAAGCGCACGTACGCGACCTTGTCGATCCGCTTGAGCTCGCGCATCACGTGTTCGCCCAGCTTGGTCGACGGGATCTCGCGCACGCCCGTGCTGAGCAGCTTCTCCTGGATGCGCTCCAGCGCCGCGTCGATCTGCTCGATGCTCACCGGCCGCTTGCGCAGCGCCAGCGTCATCGACGCGCGCAGCTTGCCCATGTCGAACTCGGCGCGCGTGCCGTCCTTCTTCACGACCATGGGCAGCGCGATGTCCGCGCGCTCGTAGGTCGTGAAGCGCTTGTCACAGGACTGGCAGCGACGGCGGCGACGCACCACGTCGCCTTCGTCGGACTCCCGGGTCTCCGACACCTGCGTGTCGCCGTGACCGCAGAACGGGCATCGCATGCGCCGCGGACTCCGCTCAGCGGTAGACCGGGAACTGACGCGTCAGTTCGGCCACCTGTTCGCGCACGCGGGCCAGGTTGGCCTCGTCGTGCGGGTTGTCCAGCACGTCGGCGATGAGGTGGGCGGTCTTGCGGACCTGCTCCTCCTTGAAGCCGCGCGTGGTCATCGCCGGGGTGCCCAGACGGACGCCGCTGGTCACCATCGGCTTCTGCGGGTCGTTCGGGATGCCGTTCTTGTTGCAGGTCATGTGGGCGGCGCCCAGGATGGCCTCGGCTTCCTTGCCGGTCAGGTTCTTCGGACGCAGGTCCACCAGCATCACGTGGCTCTGCGTGCCGCCGGAGACGATGCGCAGGCCGCGCTCGATCAGCGTGTCGGCCAGCACCTTGGCGTTGGCCACGACCTGCTGCTGGTAGGCCTTGAACTCGGGCGTCAGCGCTTCCTTGAAAGCCACCGCCTTGCCGGCGATCACGTGCATCAGCGGGCCGCCCTGGATGCCGGGGAAGATCGCCGAATTGATCTTCTTGGCGATCGCCTCGTCGTTGGTCAGGATGATGCCGCCGCGCGGTCCGCGCAGGCTCTTGTGCGTCGTCGAGGTGACGACGTCGGCATGCGGCAGCGGGTTCGGGTAGACGCCCGCGGCGATCAGGCCGGCGTAGTGCGCCATGTCGACCATGAAGTAGGCGCCGATCTCCTTGGCGATCCTGCCGAAGCGCTCGAAGTCGATGTGCAGCGAGTACGCCGAGGCGCCCGCGATGATCAGCTTGGGCTTCTTCTCGCGCGCCAGCGCTTCCATCGCGTCGTAGTCGATGGCTTCCTGGGCGTCCAGGCCGTACGAGATGACATTGAACCACTTGCCGCTCATGTTCAGCGCCATGCCGTGGGTCAGGTGACCGCCTTCGGCCAGGCTCATGCCCATGATGGTGTCGCCGGGCTGCAGCAGCGCGAAGAACACGCCCTGGTTGGCCTGCGAGCCGCTGTTGGGCTGCACGTTCGCGAACTCGGCGCCGTAGATCTGCTTCAGACGGTCGATCGCCAGCTGCTCGACGATGTCCACGTACTCGCAGCCGCCGTAGTAGCGCTTGCCGGGATAGCCCTCGGCGTACTTGTTGGTCAGCTGGCTGCCCTGGGCTTCCATCACCGCCGGAGAGGTGTAGTTCTCCGAGGCGATCAGCTCGATGTGGTCCTCCTGGCGCCGGGTCTCCTGCTGGATGGCGGCGAAGACTTCGGCATCGACGTTGGCGAGGGTCTGTTGGGTGCGGTCAAACATGATGATGTCGGCTCAAGGGTTGGCGCCGCCCGCCCGGCAGCGCATCGGCGCGATCGCGCGTCGGAAACGACGGCGAGGCGGCGACGGATGACGGAACGACGGCGGCCCAGGCGAACGGCACGGACAGCCGGGGTCGTTCCCGGCCGTTCGCGCTTCCCGGTGGTGGCCCACCTCGGGCGACGCCTGTGCGGAGACAGGATCGTCTCCGGGCAGGGCGCCCTGATCGCCAGTTGCGCGAAGTCCGCAGTGTAGCCGCACCGGCTCGGGGCGCCGGCCATCCCGTGACATTGTTCCCACGGTGGTGGGGCGAAGGCTTCGCCCAATGAAGAACGGGTTCCGATGGGAACCCGTGGTCGAAGGCGCACGAAAGGCGGGAGATCGGTGCGGAGGGCCCGGTCAGCGCATCACGGCGGTCATCGCGACCTGTTCGCCGGTCGAGGCCGGCGCGGACGCCGGCTCGCGGATCGGACGCGGCGCCGACGGGCTGATGTTGCGGCCCTGGGCGACGGCTTTCAGCAGGTCCTGCTCGGCCAGCACGCGGGAGGCATAACCGGTGTCGTCGGGCAGGTTGGCCGCGCCGACGTAGCGGCGCAGACCTTCCTCGAGGTTGCCGGCGCGCTGGATGCATTCCTTCAGCACCTGCACGCCCACCCGCAGGTTGGTGACGGGGTCGAAGGCGGCGAAGTTGCCGCCGAAGGCCTCGTACTTGTCGTCATGCACGCGCGTCATCACCTGCATCAGGCCCTGGGCGCCGACGGCGCTCTGGGCGAAGGGGTTGAATCCGGATTCGATCGCCATGATGGACAGGATCAGCGTCGGCTCGACGCGGGCGCGCTGGCCGACGTCCCAGGCCTCCTTCACCAGGCGGCTGACCGGTTCCGGCGCGACGCGGTAGCGCCGGGCCAGGTAGTTGGCCACCAGCGCCTGCTGACGGGTGAGCTCCTTCGGATCGACCGCGGTGGCGCGGCTGATCGCGTCGGGCTCGGCCATCAGGGCGAGCACGTCCCCGGAGGCTTCGACGCGCGCTTCGTGGCGGGCGTTGAGCCATCCCAGCACCTGGCCTTCGAGCTGCTGGCGCAGGTCGGCCTGGCTGGCGAAGACCAGCCCGACGGCGACGACGGCGAAGCCCACCAGGGCGAGCGTGTTGTGGCTGACGACCAGGAGGCCCTGGCCGATGTCCTTGACGAAAAGCACCAGGGCGGCTTGCGCCTGGCGGGGCAGGGATAGCAGGTCTGAACGCGCTGTCATGCGACTCCTTTCTCCGACCACATCCGGCGTCCGTCTGGCGAGCCGCTCGAAGCGTTCACTCGCCGGACAGCCACCTGGGGGTGGTGATAATGGGCCGGCTCGGGCGTCGTCGACGGCACGGAGGGCTCTCAGAGGGCTCCGGGCTCTTGATGCGACAGACGGGCGATCCAGCGTCCATTGGCAGCACACCGGTTTTGCGTCCCACAGCAAAGACCGGGATAACCCTGGGGTCAGGGCAGGGCGCGATTTTATGGATCAAAAATAACCCGTCAACCGTATGGGCCTTGTTCTTAACTACTTTGGGTTATGAAGTACCGAGATCTGCGTGACTTTATGGGCGCTTTGGAAGCCATGGGCGAGCTGCGCCGCGTGGCCGAGCCGGTGTCGCCGGTGCTCGAGATGACGGCCGTGAGCGACCTCGTGCTCAAGGCGGAAGGGCCGGCGCTGCTGTTCGAGCAGCCGACCGGCTACCGCATGCCGGTGCTGGCCAACCTGTTCGGCACCCCGAGACGGGTGGCCCTGGGCATGGGGGCCGAGTCGACCACCCAGTTGAGGGAGGTCGGCCAGCTGCTGGCGACGCTCAAGGAGCCGGAGCCGCCGCGCGGCCTGCGCGACGTGGGCAAGCTGGCGCAGATGGGCAAGGCGCTGTGGGACATGAAGCCGTCGCTGGTGAAGCGGCCGGCCTGCCAGGAGCAGGTGATCGAGGGGGACGACGTCGACCTGAAGCGCCTGCCCATCCAGACCTGCTGGCCCGGCGACGTCGGCCCGCTGCTGACCTGGGGGCTGGTGGTGACGCGGGGGCCGCAGAAGATCGCGAACCCGCGGCTGCGTCAGAACCTCGGCATCTATAGACAGCAGCTGATCGGCAAGCGTCAGCTGATCATGCGCTGGCTGGCGCATCGGGGCGGTGCCCTGGATTTCCGCGACTTCGGCATCGCGAACCCGGGACAGCCGTTCCCCATCGCCGTGGCGCTGGGCGCTGATCCCGCGACCACGCTGGGTGCGGTCACGCCGGTGCCCGACACGCTGTCCGAGTACCAGTTCGCCGGCCTGCTGCGCGGTTCGAGGACAGAAGTCGCCGATACGAATGTCGGCGAGGCCGGCCGCATGCTGCAGGTGCCGGCGACGGCGGAGATCGTGCTCGAAGGCCATATCCCGCCGGCGGCGCCGGGCTTCACCGGCCACAGCGAGGACGGCATCCCGCTGAAGGAGAAGGGCGGCTACCTGCACGCGTTGGAAGGTCCCTACGGCGACCACACCGGCTACTACAACGAGCAGGACTGGTTCCCCGTCTTCGAGGTGAACCGGATCACCCAGCGCGACGGCGCGATCTATCACTCGACCTACACCGGCAAGCCGCCCGACGAGCCCGCGGTCCTGGGCGTGGCGCTGAACGAGGTGTTCGTCCCCATCCTCCAGAAGCAGTTCCCGGAGATCATGGACTTCTATCTGCCGCCCGAAGGCTGCAGCTACCGGATGGCGGTCATCTCGATCAAGAAGGCCTACCCCGGCCACGCCAAGCGGCTGATGTTCGGCCTGTGGAGCTATCTGCGCCAGTTCATGTACACGAAGTTCATCGTGATCGTGGACGAGGATGTGGACATCCGCAGCTGGCAGGACGTGATCTGGGCGATCACGACGCGCATGGACCCGGTGCGGGACACGACGCTGGTCGAGGGCACGCCGATCGACTACCTGGACTTCGCCTCCCCTGTCAGCGGACTGGGCGGGAAGATGGGCCTGGACGCGACCAACAAGTGGCCGGGCGAGACGCCGCGCGAATGGGGCCGGGTGATCGAGATGCCGGCCGAGCAGAAAGCGCGCGCGGCGGATCTCTATCAACGTTTGTTCGGGGGCTAGGAAACTACCGGTTCGGGGGCTGGCGGCTTGAAACCGCCGCCGCGCGGACCTAAGGTTGTCTGGCCTTTCCGGCACTTCAACTGGCGCAGTCTCTGCGCGCCAGGAGCCCTGCGGCAGTTCGCCGCGGAGCCCCAAAGGCGGCTGGTCCGCCCACCCCTTCCTCGTCCGGCACGTCCGGCGCGGAGGGGGTTTCTATTTGGGGGTCGTGCCGAGGGACGGCGCTTCGAGGCGGCGCTCAATGCCCGGCGAGGTACCCCAGCCATTCGTAGCCCAGGTAACGCGCCCGCGCGGTGCCTTCCTGCGAGGGCAGCAGGTCGCGCCACTCGAAGCCGGGGACCGTCAGGCCCAGCGGCGCAGGAACCACCTCGACCTCCGGCGGCAGCGCCTCGCGGAAAGCCCGCAGTGCGCGGCGCATGTGCACGTCGTGCGTGACCAGCACGACGCGCCGGACCGGCCGGTCGCGCAGCAGTTCGGCGGTGAAGCGCGCGTTCTCGCGCGTGTCGGTGGCGCGATCTTCCTTGGCCGCCAGGGCGAAACCGAATTCCTGCGCCGCGGTGCGCTCGGCCAGCGCGGCTTCCGTCATGTGGCTGTCCGGCGCGTCCTTGGGTTTTCCGCCGGTGAACATCAGCGGGAGGCCGGTCTGCCTCGACAGCCAGATGCCGTACCGCAGCCGCTCGACGGAGATGACCTTGAGCTGGGAGTTGCCGTATTCCGGCATCAGCTTGCGGGCGCCGCCGCCGAGCACTACGATGATGGATTGCGCCGCCGGCACCTCCTTGAGGCGCTCGACCTCGACGGCCTGCTGTCGCCCCAGCAGGCGATCCTGCAGCCACAGCGCGCCGAGCTCGGTGCTGCCGATCCAGACGGCGACCAGGCCGGACGCGAACAGCGCGCCGGAGAGCCAGCGGCGGCGATGCCGCAGCCACCAGCCGAGCAGCAGCAGCGGAAAGGCGCCGGTGGGCGGCAGCAGGAACGCTGCGACCGCATGTATCAGGTCGTTCATCGAGAGCCGGGGATCGGTGTCAGGTGTTGAGGCCCGCCAGCATAATCAGCTTCCTTGACGACTCGTCCGGGTTTCGCCGGCTGCCCCCGTGTTCTTCTCTGCTCTTCCGGTCTGGCCGCGGCGCGCGCTGCGTGTGCTTGTGGGTCTGGTGCTGTCCGTGGTCGCGCTGCTGCTGTTGACGTGGGTGGCGCTGCCGATGTGGATCGAGCGGGCGGGTGTCAGGATCGCGTCGGAACGGCTGGGACGCCCGGTCACGCTGGGCGGCGCGAGCTTCATGCCGTGGCGGCTGGCCCTCACGCTGCATGAGTTGAAGATCGCCGGACCGACCGCCGGCGCGCCGCCGATGTTTGAAGTGAGCCGCGTGCGCACGGTGGTGTCGCCGCGCTCGCTGTGGCACCTGGCGCCGGTGCTGTCGTCGTTGAGCGTGACGTCGCCGCGCGTGCGCGTCGCGCTGCTGCCCGACGGCAAGACCGATCTGGACGACATCCTCGCCCGGCTGGCCGCCGCGCCCAAGGCGCCGACCCCGCCGGACGACGGGCCGGCCGAGGCGGCGCTCTACAACATCGAACTCACCGACGGCGAGCTTCGCCTGGACGACCGCACGGCCGGCATGATCCACGAGCTGAAGGCGCTGCATCTCGGCATCCCGTTCCTGTCGACGCTGGATGCGGACGTCGAGGTCCACGTGCAGCCCCGCCTGTCGGGGCGCCTGAATGGCGTCGGCTTCCAGAGCGAAGGCCAGGTGCAGCCTTTCGCCGACACACGCAGCGCGAGCATGACGGTCAAGCTCGACGCGCTGGACCTGTCGGCCTACCGCGCCTATTGGCCCCAGGCGCTGCCGCTGCGGCTGGCCAAGGGCCTGGTCGAATCGCAGCTCACGCTGGATTTCAAGCAGCCCCCGAAGCAGCCGCCCGAGGTCAAGATCAGCGGTCTCGCGTCGGTGCGCGATCTGTCGCTGCAGCGGCGCGCCGACGGCAAGGCGGACGGCAAGACGGACGGCGGTTGGGACAACTGGCTGCGCTGGCGGGCGTTGAGCGTCGAGCTGGCGGACGTCCAGCCGCTGAAGCGCCAGGTGCTGTTGGGCGTGGTGAGCCTGAAGCAGCCGGAGTTGCTGATGGGGCGCGACGCGCAAGGCCGCCTGTGGCTGCCGGCGATGTCGGCAACGACGGCGTCGTCGAAGCCGGCCCCGGCGACGCCGCCGGCCAAGTCCGCGGCGCCCTGGCGCGTCGGCGTGCGGCAACTGGCGCTGGACGGGGGGCGGGTCGGCTGGACCGATGAGACGCTCCGTCCCGCGTCGCGATGGAACGTCGACGGGCTATCGGTCAAGGGCAGCGGGCTGAACTGGCCGCTGACCGCGAAGGCGGCTCCGGTGGAGATCGCCGCGACCCTGTCGCCCGAAAGCGCAAAGACGCCGGCCGCGCTCAGCGGCAAGGGCGAGGTCGGTGCGAAAGGCGTCGTCCTCGACTGGGCGTTGAAGGATCTCGCGCTGGAATTCCTCGCGCCCTATCTGAAGGCGGCGACGCCGCTGTCGGTGCAAGGCCGCTTCGCGACGCAGGGAGCCGTGCGCGCGGGGCCGACCGGTGAAGACCTCAAGCTGTCGTTGAAGGCGTTGAGCCTCGACGACCTGCGGTTGGCGGACGGCAGGAAGCCGGTGCTCGCGCTGAAGCAACTGAGCCTCGATCAGGCGGAACTCGCGCTGGACACTCGCAGGCTCACGGCGGGGCGGCTGGCGCTGGTGGCGCCGAAGGTCCAGCTGGGCCGCGACAAGGCCGGCACGTGGAGCTGGGCGTCCTGGATGGGCGCGGTCTCTCAAGCGACGGGCGGGCAGGGCGCCGCCATCGCGGCGACCACGCCTCGCCAACGGCGCGAAGGCCGGCCCGAGGGGCGCAGCGATCGATTGACGCTGGACGTGCCCGAGGTGCTCCACAGTCCCGCGACGTCCGCGGAGCCGATGACGGCGCCTATTGCGGCGCCGGCCAATGCCGCGCCCTGGACCGCGCAGATCGCCGAGATCGCCGTCGAAGGCGGTGAGGCGACCCTGCTCGACCTGGCGACGCATGTGCTCGACGACGAGCCGGCCCGTCCGATCGGCGTGCAGGACCTGGTGCTCAAGGTGTCCGGCATCGACTGGGACGGCCGCCAGCTGCGCAAGCCGCTGCCCGTGCAACTGGGGGCCACGCTGCGGCGGCCCGACGCGACGCGCCGCAACCTGCGCGAGGTGCCGACGTTCCGCTGGGACGGTCAACTGGCGCTCGCGCCGTTGAAGGCGTCGGGGCGCCTCACGGCCGCGCGCCTGCCGCTGCATTGGGCCGATCCCTACCTGGATCCGTCCATCGGCATCCATCTGCAGCGCGCCGAAGGGTCGATGCGCGGCGGATTCGAGTTCACCGAGACGCCGAAGGGACCGGCGGTGCGCGCCGGGGGCGAGCTGGCGATCGCCGATCTCCGCCTGCGCCAGGCGCGGCTGCAGGACGGCAGGCGCCGTTCGGCCGAGGACCTGCTGAGCTGGCAGGGCCTGAAGCTCGCCGGGCTGCGGCTGGCGCTGGCGCCCGGCGGCGCGCCGGACGTGAAGATCCAGCAGGCCGTGCTGGACCAGTTCTACGCCCGCCTGATCATCAGCGAGCAGGGCCGCCTGAACCTGCGCGACCTGAACCAGACCGAGCAGGGCCAGGCGGTGGCCGCCGTGGCGGGCACGGCGGCGGCGTCCGCACCGGTGGCGGCGACGGTGGCCCGGGCGACCTCGGCCCCCGACGTGGCGGCGGCCTCGACAGGCTCCGCCGCGCCTGCCGGCGCCGCCGCGTCCGCGGCCGGCGCGCCGCCGCTGCGGATCAGCATCGCCGAGACCCGCGTCAACGGCGGCAAGGTCGACTTCAACGACCGCTTCATCAAGCCCAACTACAGCGCCAACCTGAGCGAACTGACGGGGACGCTGGGCGCGTTCTCGGCGGGTTCGGCGGCGATGGCGCCGCTGCAGCTCAAGGGCAAGGTCGAGGGCACGGGGCTGCTGGACGTCAGCGGCCAGCTGAACCCGAGCGGCGCGCCGCTGGCGCTCGACATCACCGCGAGCGCGACCGACATCGAGCTCGCGCCGCTGTCGCCCTACGCGGGCAAGTACGCGGGCTACGCGATCGAGCGCGGCAAGCTGTCCACGCGGGTCCATTACCAGATCGAGCCCGGCGGTCGCCTGGAGGCCGACAACAAGATCGTCTTGAACCAGTTGACCTTCGGCGACCGGATCGACAGCCCGACGGCGACGCGGCTGCCTGTCAAGCTGGCGGTGGCGCTGCTCAAGGACAGCGACGGCGTCATCGACGTCAACCTGCCGGTCAGCGGCTCGCTCAACGACCCGGAGTTCAGCGTCGGCAGCTTGGTGGTCAAGCTGATCGTCAACCTGCTGACGAAGGCGCTGACGGCGCCGTTCTCGCTGCTGTCGGGCGGCGGCGGAGGTGCCGAGATGAGCCAGCTGGAATTCCAGCCGGGCACCGCGGCGTTGCAGCCGGAGGCGGCGAAGAAGCTGGAGCCGCTGACCAAGGTGCTGGCCGACAAGCCGGTGCTGCAATTGAGCATCACCGGCTGGGTCGATCCCGAGGGTGAGCGCCGCGCGGCGCAAGGGGCCCGGCTGGAAGACGCCCTGATCGCCGAGCGCCGCCGCGAGATGCGGCGCGCGGCGGTCACGCAAACGGTGAACGCGCCGACGTCGGTCGCTCCCGGTGCATCTGATGCATCTGGTGCATCTGGTCCGACGGCCTCCGCCAACGCGGGGCTGGCGCCGGTCGTGCTTGACGACGCGCAGCGCACGCGCCTGCTCAAGGTCGTCTACGACAACGCCAAGCTGCCCGACAAGCCGCGCAACGTCATCGGACTGTCCAAGGACATCCCGGCGGCGCAGATGCGCGAGCTGCTGATGGACAGCTATACCGTCACCGACGAGCAGTTGCGCGAGCTGGCCCTGCAGCGCGCGGTGGCGGTGCGCGACGCGCTGCTCGAACGCGGCGTGCCGAACGCGCGCATGTTCCTCGCGTCGCCCAAGCTGCACTCGAAGGACGACGAGCGCGGCGCCGACAAGGACAAGGCCTGGTCGCCGCGCGTCGATCTGGCGCTGAGCGCACAGTGAGTTCCCCGGGGCGTTCGCCGCCCCGGCCTTGATCGCCGATGATCCGCCCACAAGTGTCCCGGTCGACCGACCCATGAGGAACCCGCCATGACCACCACCCCGAACCCCGTCCAACTCCAGCCCGGTGAGGACCTCATCACCCTCGGCGGCGGCTGCTTCTGGTGCACCGAGGCCGTGTTCCTGCGCGTCAAGGGCGTCCTCGGCGTGGAGTCCGGCTACACCAACGGGCCGCTCGCCAGCCCGAACTACGAGCAGGTCTGTTCCGGCAGCACCGGGCACTCCGAAGTCGTTCGCGTGCGCTTCGATACGAAGGTCGTGAGCCTGGAGGACCTGCTGCAGGTCTTCTTCACCATCCACGATCCGACGACGCTGAACCGCCAGGGCGCCGATGTCGGCACGCAGTACCGCTCCGGCATCTACTACACGCGGCCCGACCAGCTCGCCGTGATCCGACAGGTCGTCGACGAGGCGCAGCGCGCGCACGGCGGCAAGGTCGTCACCGAGATCCAGCCGGAAGACAACTACTGGCCCGCCGAGGCGTATCACCAGGACTACTTCGCCAACCACCCGGAGCAGGGCTACTGCGCCTTCGTGGTCGCGCCCAAGGTCGACAAGTTCGCCAAGAAATTCAAGGAACTGCTGAAGGACGAGGCGGGCGGTTGATGGTCGTTCTTGACGGACTGCGCTTCCGTTATGGCGCCGACCGCGACCGCGCGTCCGGCGTCGACCTGCGGTTCCCGCATTTCGCCTTGCCCGCGGGCGGGCACCTGCTCCTGCGCGGTGCGTCCGGCAGCGGCAAGAGCACGCTGCTGGCCTTGATGGCGGGACTGCAGACGCCGGCCGGCGGGCGGCTGACGATGGCGGGCGTCGAGGTCGGCGCGCTGGCGCCGGCCGCGCGCGATGCCTGGCGCGGCGCTCACCTCGGCTTCATGCCGCAGCGCTTGCACCTCAGTCCCTCGCTCAGCGTCCGCGACAACCTGTCGCTGCCCTACGTGGCGGCCGGCCTGGCACCGGACCTCGCGCGCATCCGGGCCTTGCTCGACGAGCTCGGCATAGCCGCGCTCGAGGATCGTCGCCCCCATGCGCTCAGCCAAGGGCAGGCGCAGCGGGTGGCGCTCGCCCGCGCGCTGCTGCGCGCGCCACGATTCGTGCTGGCCGACGAGCCCACCGCCAATCTCGACGACGAGGCCTGCGACGCGACGCTGGCGCTGCTTCGACGCGCCGCCTCCGAGCACGGCGTCTGCCTGATCATCGCGTCGCATGACGCCCGGATCGATGCCGCCTGGGCCGGCTGGTCGCCGCTGCAGCGCTTGCGGCTGCCGGGGCGGAGCGCCGACGCCGCTGCCTCTCAGGCAGCCATCCCATGAGCCGCGCGCCGCTGAACCTGCCGCGCCTCGCGTGGCGTTATCTCTGGGCGCGGCCGATGCTGACCGCGCTCAATCTGATGCTGCTCAGCCTCGGGCTGGCCGCGATCGGCTTCGTCCTCCTCGTCAGCGAGCAGTTGGAGCAGGGCCTCAAGCGCGATCTCGGCGGCATCGATCTGGTCGTCGGCGCGAAGGGCAGCCCGATGCAGATCCTGCTCGCGGGCGTGTTCCACCTCGACCAATCGACCGGCAACATCCCGCTGGCCACCGTGTCGCAGCTGCGCGCGCAGCCGCTGGTCGCGCAGGCGGTGCCGATCTCGCTCGGCGACAGCTTCCAGGGTTTCCGCATCGTCGGCACCATGGCCGACTATCTGGCGCTGTACCAGCTGTCGTTGGCACGGGGCCAGTCGTGGAAGGCGCCGATGCAGGCGCTGCTCGGCGCGGAAGTGGCCAGACGGTCCGGGCTGAAGCCGGGTGACCGCTTCCACGGCACGCACGGCCTCGCGTCCGGCGGCGACGAGCATGAGGCCGCCTACGAGGTGACCGGTGTGCTGGCGCCGACCGGAGGCGTCGTGGATCGGCTCGTGCTGACCGACCTGGCTTCCGTCTGGGAAGCCCATGCGGCGCACGGGCACGGGAAGTCGGCGACCGCGGGTGGGGACGAGCACGACCCGCACGGGCACGAAGGACACGAAGGACACGAAGGGCAAGGCGCACAGGAGACCCACGGGGTCCATCCAGACGAGGCGTCGCTGGAGGTCAGCATGGTGCTGGTCCGCTATCGCAGTCCGCTGGCCGCGGTGATGCTGCCGCGCTGGGTGAATGCGCAGCCGGGCCTGCAGGCTTCGGTGCCTGCGCTGGAGACGGCACGGCTGCTGAGCATGGTCGGCGTGGGCGTCGACGTGCTGCGCGGCTTCGGCGCCGTGCTGCTGCTGGCGGCGGCCTTGTCGGTGCTGGTGGCGCTGCTGCACGCGGTGCGCGAACGCCAGGGCGATCTTGCGATGCTGCGGATGCTCGGCGCCACGCCGATGCGCGTGGCCGCGCTGATCGCCATGGAGGCGCTGATGCTGGCGGGACTCGCCACGCTGCTCGCACTGGGCCTGTCCCATGCGCTGACGGCGGGGCTGGGCGCAGTGCTGGCGCAGCAGCAGTCGGTGCGGATCTCCGGCCTCTGGGTCTCCCGCTGGGAGGCGCTCGTGCCGGCTCTGGCGCTCGGGCTGGCCCTGATCGCCGCAGCCTGGCCGGCGTGGCGCGGCTATCGGCTCGATGTCACCGAGCTGCTCCAGACGCCGCGCTGAGTACGTCTCACCCGGACCTTGCGCCGGGTGGTCATCGAGCCGGTGCACAATGGTGAGCTTCACGCGGCGCAAAGGCCGCACTCGCGCCGCGACCTCGGCCACCGTTGGACATCCGCTCGCCCTCCGCTCGACATCTGCTCGATGACCCCTCGATCCACCACCGCTAAAACGCTGACCCGCCGGGCCGCAGTCGCGCTCGTGACGATCGTCATGGGCGGCGTGGCCTGCGCGCAGGCCACGACATCGAGCGCTTCCGCGACGGCAACGGCTCCCTCGGGCGCGGCGATGCCGATGGGCTCCGGCCCCGGTTATCACGACCCGCGCAGCCCCTTCAAGCCGCTGCAGGAGGTCGAGGGCGTCGTCAGCTGGAAGCTGCTGTCCTCGGTCACCGTCAAGGCGGACAAGAGCAAGGTGATCCCGACGTTCCCGTCCGGCGTGCTGGCGCTGAACCAGCGCACGGTGAAGGTCCAGGGCTTCATGATGCCGCTGGAGCCGGGCGACAAGCAGAGCCACTTCCTGCTGTCGTCGGTGCCGACGAGCTGCTCGTTCTGCGTGCCCGCGGGACCGGAGGGACTGGTCGAGGTGCGCAGCAAGACGCCGGTGCGCTACACGCTGGACGTCGTGACCGTGGAAGGCCAGTTGGCCGTCCTCAACGACGATCCCTACGGCATGTTCTATCGCGTGACGGACGCTGTCCGCGCGACGCGCTGAGGGCGGTCGGTCCCGATGTCGCGCTCGACCACGATCGCCATGACCCGCCAGCAGCGCTGGTGGATCTGGTGGTGCGTGGTCGCCGTGGTGGGTTTCCAGTCGCTGGGGCTGGTGCACCGCGCATTGCACGGTGGGCCGATGCCCGAACCCGTCCGTCTCGCCGTCTTCGCCGCGAAGCAGGTCGCCGCGATCGAACGGGCCGCGGCAGCCGCACTGGCAATGTCCGGCGATGCGCAAGAGGACTCGCTCCTGACCTTCGGACACGTCGCCGGCTCCGGCGACTGCCAGCTCCTCGACCAGCTCAGCCATGTGCTGGGCCCGATCGTCCAGTCTTCCGCCTGGACCGCGCTCCCGCCGGACGTTCCCGCCGGCGTCGACCAGCCCCACGACGCCACGCTCGCGCAACAGTGGCGAAAAAGCGCCCGCGGGCCGCCGAGAGCCTGACACCTCCCTCGATTCCGCCCTTGCTCAGGCGCGTCCGTTCCGGGCGTGTCCGTTCATGCGACCGGGCCGTTCGCGCATGCCGTCGGCATCGCGGCGCACCGGCATGGGCCCCACCAAGAATTTGATGGCGCCGCGGCATTCAGCCGCCGGTGCTCGAGAGTGTTTCCATGGCCATCCTGTCCACTTCGATCCGTTCGTCGGCGCTGTCGCGCGCCCCTTTCCAACCCACGATGCTGGCCCTCGCGCTGAGCGTCGCCGGCGGCGCCTGGGCGCAGCAGGCGCCGGCCGCTCCGGCGCCTGCGGCCGCATCCGCCGCGGCCGCATCGACCTCGGCTGCGGCCGATGGCGGCACCGCGTCCGGCGGCGCCGACCGGCCCCACAAGCACAAGCTCGACGTGGTCGTCGTGACCGGCAATCCCTTGAGCCAGAAGGAACTCGCCGCGCCGGTGCAGGTGCTGAGCGGCGATGCGCTGACATTGAAGCGCGGCGCCAGCCTCGGCGAGACGCTCGACGGCCTGGCGGGTGTGGGCTCGACCTACTTCGGCCCGAACAGCAACCGGCCGACGATGCGCGGTCTCGACGGCGACCGCGTGCGCATGCTCAGCAACTCCGGCGCTTCCGTCGACGCGTCGAGCCTGAGCTTCGACCACGCGCTGCCGGTCGATCCGCTGGTGCTGACGCGTGTCGAGGTGCTGCGCGGCGCCGCCGCGCTGCAATACGGCGGCAACGCGATCGGCGGCGTGGTCAACGCGATCGACAACCGCATCCCGCGCCTGGCGCAGCCCGGGCTGAACGGCGCGGCCGAGGTGCGCCTGGGCGGCGCGTCGAACGAACGCGGCGGCGCGGTCGTGCTGGACGGCGGCACCAACGCTGTCGCCTGGCACGTCGACGCGGCCGACCGCCGCGCCGACGACCAGCGCGTCCCGCGTTTCGACAGCGAGGACGGCTCGTCCACGCACGTCCGCAACTCCGACAGCCACGGCCGCAGCGGCGCGGTGGGCGGCTCGCTGCTGTTCTCGAAGGGCTACGCCGGCGTGTCGGTGGAGGACTATCACAACGACTACGGCGTCACCGTCGAGCCCGACGTGCGCATCGAGATGCAGCGCCAGCGTCTGGCGACCGCCGGCGAATGGCGCGATCCGCTGCCGGGGCTCGCGCGCGTGACCTGGCAGTTCGCGAGCAGCCGCTACAAGCACCAGGAAGTGGAGGGCAGCGGCGAGGTCGGCACCGTCTTCTCGTCCGACGGCAAGGACGGCCGCATCGAGGCGACGCATTCGGCCTTCCAGGGCGGCTGGGGCTCGATGCAGGGCGTGCTCGGCTGGCAATGGGAACTCAGCGATTTCTCCGCGCTCGGCGAGGAGGCGCTGGTGCCCGGCACGAAGACGCGCAACAACGCGCTGTTCCTGATCGAGCAGTTCCGTTCGGGCCCGTGGAGCCTGCAGGCCGGTGCGCGCGCGGAGCGCGTCAACATCGGCTCGACCGGCGGCGACGAGGAGCGCTTCGGCGATCCGGTGACGCGTCGCTTCAGCCCGAAGAGCGTCTCGCTGAGCGGCGCCTACGAACTCGGCAACGGCTTCAGCCTGTCCAGCAACCTGAGCAGCAGCCAGCGCGCGCCGACGTTCTATGAGCTGTTCGCGAATGGCGTGCACGTGGCGTCGGGCGCGTACGAGGTGGGGAACGTCAACCTCGGCCTCGAACGCGCGAAGGCGGTCGACCTGGGGCTGCACTGGAAGCAGGGCGACGCGAAGTGGAGCGTGCAGGTCTACCAGACGCGCTTCTCCAACTACATCGCGCTGGACGCGAGCGGCCGCAGCATCGAGGAAGTGGGCGAGGACGGCGAGATCGCCTCCGTGCCCGAGTACCTGTACCGCGGCGTGCGTGCGCGCATGCACGGCGTGGAACTGGAAGGCAGGCAGCCGCTGCCCCGGCTGGCGGGTTGGGATCTGACGCTAGGCACGACGATCGACCTGGTGCGCGGCACCAACCGCGATACGAGCGAGCCGTTGCCGCGTCTGGCGCCGGTGCGAGGCAGCGTGTCGATCCAGGCGGAGAGCGGGCCGTGGCTGCTCCAGGCGGAACTGCGCGGCGCCATGCGCCAGGACCGCGTGCCCGCGCTGGACACGCCGACGGCGGGCTACGGCATCCTGCGGCTGAACATCGCGCGCCACTTCGACATCGGCAACCTGGACGCGATGTGGTACGTCAAGCTGGACAACCTGGCCAACAAGCTGGCCTACAACGCCGGCAGCGTGCAGACGATCCGGGAGCTGACGCCGCTGCCAGGGCGCAGCATCTTCGCGGGGTTGCAGGTCAAGTTCTGAGCCTTCTTTCTTACTCCCTCTCCCGTACTGCGGGAGAGGGGCTTAGAAGGAGAGGCTTAGAAGGAGAGGGGCTGAGAAGGCGCAGACCTAAAGAGGCTGGCGCTGGCCCTGCCGCTGCTTCAACCGCGCGCGAACGCCAGGACCTCTTCCGCGGCCCGGGCGGTGGCTTCGGCGCTGCCATCGCGCAATCCGATCCGCGGCGCGTCGACGAGCTTCGGAAAGTGGTTGGTGAGCGAGCGTTCATAACCCGGATCGTAGTGATCCCGCATCAATTCCCCGAACACCTCCGCCCACTGTCCGCCGACGGCCAGGGCTTGCCACCGGGCGACCCGTTCCCGACCGCGCAGGCTCACCAGCCCGCCGATGAGCGCATTGAAGGTCTCCGGCCTGTCCTTGAAATGCGCGTAATCCTCCAGCAGCAACTGCACGCGTCCTTCGTCGGCCATGTCGATCCAGACGCACCGCCCGTGCTCCCGCAATCGGAGATGGAGGGCCTCCGGCAACTGCACGCCGCCGATCTTCCGGCTCTCGCTTTCGACGAACACCGGCCGGTCCGGATCCAGCTTCACCAGCGCCTGCCACAACGCCGTGTCGAACGCCTTCTGGCTGGGCTGCGGCTGATCGGGCAGGGCGCCCAGCACGGAGCCGCGATGCCGCGCCAGCGCCTCCAGGTCGAGCACCTGCGCCCCCGCGCCGGCGAGCGCCTGCAGCAGCCGTGTCTTGCCCGACCCGGTACGTCCGCACAGCACGACGAAATCGAAGCGTGCCGGCTGTTCCGCCAGGGTCTTGATGACTTCACCCCGGAACGCCTTGTACCCGCCCACCAACTGGAGCGACTTGAATCCGATCTGGTTCAGGAACCAGTTCATCGCGCCGGACCGCTGGCCGCCGCGCCAGCAATAGACCAGCGGACGCCAGTGCTTCTGCATCAGCGGCCGATTGGCATCGAGGTGCTTGGCGATGTTGCGCGCGACGATCGCCGCGCCGACTTTGCGGGCTTCCAGCGGGTCCTGCCGGTACAGCGTGCCGACGATGCGTCGCTCCTCGTTGTCCAGCACCGGCCAGTTCAGCGCGCCGGGCAGGTGGTCCTCCGCGAACTCGCCGGGGGAGCGCACGTCGATCACGGTGCTGAACCCGCCGAGTCGGGCGAAGGCCTCGGCCGACGGGATCACGTGGTACTGGCTCACTGGCTCATGGCCTCGCTGGATGCCTCACTGGACCGACAAGGCGTCCAGCAGTTCGGTTTCGATCTGGAGCTGGGTGCGGTTCTGCTGCAGCGCGGCGCCGTCCAGCAGGAATGTGTCCTCGACGCGTTCGCCCAAGGTCGAGACCTTGGCGAGCTGCAGGTTGATGCCATGCCGCGCGAGTACCCGGGCGATGGCGTACAGCAGCCCGGCGCGGTCGGTGGCGCTGACCGACAGCAGCCAGCGCTGCGCACGCTCGTCGGGCCGCAGCGCGATGCGCGGCGTGAAGGGGAAGCTCTTCACGCGCCGTGACAGCCGGCCCTTGCGGGGCTCGGGCAGCGGTCCCTGCGCGACCAGGGCCTGCCCGAGCTTGGACTCGACCAGCGCCGTGAGGTCGCGGTGGTGCAGGTCGAGCTCGGGCGCGATGACCTGGAAAGTGTCCAGCGCATACCCGGTGCGGGTGGTGTGGACCTTGGCATCCAGGATGTTGAAGCCCGCGCCGTCGAAGTAGCCGCAGATCCGCGCGAACAGGTCCTGGAGGTCCTTCGCGTACACCAGCACCTGCAGGCCTTCGCCGACCGGGGACGGTCGCGCCCGCACCACGGGCTCCACGCTCTCCACATGCCGCCACAGGGCCCGCGCATGCCAGGCCAGATCGGGCGCGTCGTGGCGCGCGAAGTAGCTCAGGTCCAGCGTCTTCCAGAGCGCATCCTCGGTGCCCGGCAACTGCGCCTTCAGCGCCAGTTCCTGCCGCGCCTCCTGCTTGCGCGCCTCGATCTCCGCGGCCATGTTCAGCTTCGCGCCGCCGAGCGCGCGCAACGTCAGCCGGTACAGGTCCTCCAGCAGCTTGCCCTTCCACGCGTTCCAGACCTTGGGTCCGGTGCCGCGGATGTCGGCGACCGTCAGCAGGTAGAGCGCGGTCAGCGTGCGCTCGTCCTTCACCAGCTGCGCGAAGTGCTGGATGACCTCGGGATCCGACAGGTCCTCCTTCTGCGCCACGCGCGACATCGTCAGATGGTGCTCGACCAGGAACACGACCAGCGCCGCGTCCGCCTTCGGGAGCCCGTGCGCGCGGCAGAAGCGTTTGGCCTCGGCCGCGCCGAGGTCGGAGTGATCGCCGCCGCGTCCCTTGGCGATGTCGTGGAACAGCGCCGCGACGTACAGCGCCGAGGGGCGGTCGAACTGCGCCGCCAGCTGCGAGCAGAACGCGTATTCGTGGGTGTGCTCAGGGATGAAGAAGCGCCGGATGTTGCGCAGCACCATCAGGATGTGCTGGTCCACCGTGTAGACGTGGAACAGGTCGTGCTGCATCTGCCCGACGATGCGCCGGAACACCCACAGGTAACGCCCCAGCACCGAGGTCTGGTTCATCAACCGGAACGCATGCGTCTGTCCCTGCGGTTCCTCCAGGATGCGCATGAACATCGCGCGGTTGGCCGGGTCGCGACGGAACGCGCTGTTCATCAGTCCGCGCGCGTTGTACAGCGCGCGCAGCGTCTTCGCGGACAGGCCCTTGATGCCGGGCGTCTGCTGGTAGATCAGGAAGGTCTCGAGGATCGCGTGCGGCTCGCGCTCGTAGAGATCGTCGGAGGAGATCTCCAGCATGCCGCTGCGCTCCAGGAAGCGCTCGTTCACCGGTCGCAGGCCGTTGTCGCGGGTGTCGTTGATCTGCTCTTCCAGGTTCAGCAGCGTGATCTGGTTGAGCTGCGTCACCGCCTTGGCCGCCCAGTAATAGCGGCGCATCAGCTTCTCGGAAGCGCGCAGCGACTTTGTCGACTCGTACCCGAAGCGCTCGGCCACCGCCGTCTGCAGGTCGAAGACCAGCCGGTCCTCGCGGCGTCGGGCGGCCAGGTGCAGCTGGCAGCGGATGCTCTTGAGCACGCCTTCGTTGCGCTGCAGCTGGCGGGCCTCGAAGGTGGTGATCAGGCCCTTGGCCGCCAGCTGGGGCCAGGTCTTGCCCAGGCCCGCGCCGCGCGCGATCCAGATCAGCACCTGCAGGTCCCGCAGGCCGCCGGGGCTTTCCTTGATGTTGGGTTCGAGCGCGTAAGGCGTCTCTTCGTACTTGGTGTGGCGCTGGCGCATCTCCAGCGTCTTGGCGCGCATGAATGCGCGTGCGTCCATCGCCGTGCAGAAGGCCTTGTCGAAACGCTTGACCAGCGGCTTCGCGCCGGCCAGCCAGCGCGACTCCAGCAGCGCGGTCTGGATGGTGACGTCGCCGGCGGCTTCGTCCAGGCATTCCTTGACCGACCGCACCGAGGAGCCGATCTCCAGCCCGATGTCCCAGCAGGCGGTGATGAAGGCCTCGATCGCGTGCTTGAGCGGGCCGGGCTGATCCGGCGTGGCACCGTCGGGGAGCGTGTCGGGCAGCAGCAGCAGGACGTCGACGTCCGAATGCGGGAACAGCTCGCCGCGTCCGTAGCCGCCGACCGCGACCAGCGCGGCCTCGGGCGCCGCCGCGGCGATGCCCGATTGCGTCCACAGCGCCTGCAGGGTGCCGTCGACGTGCCGGGCCAGCTGCCGCATCAGGCGGGTGGCCGCGGACACGCTGGCCTTGACCGACGCGAAGTCGTCCAGCAGCGCCTGCTTGCCGGCCTTGAACTGCTGGCGCAGGTCGGCGACCGACGGGCCGGCCGCGGGCAGCGCCGACGGGTCGTTCGAGGAAGCGCCGACCTCGCCGGGCGTCCTGGCGTTCATGGGCGGGCCGCGGCGATCAGGCCGGCACGGCCTGGGGCAACGCGAAGGCCGGCGGCGGCGGCGTGCCGGCCGACTGCGTCAGGATCTCGAAGCCGGTCTCGGTGACCAGCACCGTGTGCTCCCACTGCGCCGACAGCGAGCGGTCCTTGGTGACGATGGTCCAGCCGTCGCCCATCTCGCGGATCTCGCGGCGGCCGGCGTTGATCATCGGCTCGATCGTGAAGACCATGCCGGGCACCAGCTCCTCGAGCGTGCCGGGACGGCCGTAGTGCAGCACCTGCGGCTCCTCATGGAACTTCTGGCCGATGCCGTGGCCGCAGAACTCGCGCACGACGCTGAAGCCGGCGTTCTCCGCGAAGGTCTGGATCGAGTGGCCGATGTCGCCCAGGCGCGCGCCCGGCTTGACCTTCTGGATGCCCTTCCACATCGCCTCGTAGGTGAAGGCGCACAGCCGCTTGGCCGCGATCGAGCCCTCGCCGACGACGAACATCCGGCTCGTGTCGCCGTGCCAGCCGTCCTTGATGACGGTCACGTCGATGTTGACGATGTCGCCGTTCTTCAGCGGACGGTCATTCGGAATGCCGTGGCACACCTGATGGTTGATCGAGGTGCAGATCGACTTGGGGTAGGGCGAATAGCCGGGCGGCTGGTAGTTCAGCGGGGCGGGGATGCCCTGCTGGACGTTCACGATGTAGTCGTGGGCCAGCTTGTCGAGGTGCTCGGTGGAGACGCCCGGCTTGACGTGCGGGGTCAGCATGTCCAGCACCTCGGACGCCAGACGGCCGGCGATGCGCATGGCGTCGATGTCGGCGCCGGTCTTGATCGTGATGGTCATGGACTCAATTTTAGCTGGCGCCAGCCGGAAACGCCGGCCCATGGCAGGAGGCCCCGGAGGTGGCCGACTTTTCAAGCGGAGCCCGGACAAGCGGAGCCCGAGATCGGGCGCCGCCAGGCTCACGGGCTTGCCCCCGGGGGCCGGCGCAGCCGGAAGGGGGCTTATTCAGCCCAGACGATGACGCCGGTGTATGCGGTGATGAGCACCACGATCCCGAAAGCGATCCGGTACCAGGCGAAGGGCACGAAGCTGTGGCTGGCGATGTACTTCAGCAGCCAGCGCACGCAGATCCAGGCGCTGACGAAGGAGAAGAACAGTCCGACCGCGAACAGCGGGATGTCGCCGGTCGACAGCACCGAGCGTTCCTTGTACAGGCTGTACAGGCCGGCGCCGATCAGTGTCGGAATGGCCAGGAAGAAGCTGAAATCGGTGGCCGCCTTGCGCGACAGGCCCAGCAGCATGCCGCCGATGATGGTCGCGCCGGAGCGGCTGGTGCCCGGCACCATCGCCAGGCACTGGACGAAGCCGACCTTGAGCGCATCCATCGGCGTCATCTGGTCCACGTCCTGGATGCGCACCGCGGTCTGCTGGCGGCGCTCCGCCCACAGGATGATGAAGCCCCCGAGGATGAAGGTGCTGGCCACCACCACGGGGGTGAACAGGTGTTCCTTGATGACCTTGCCGAACAGCAGGCCCAGGATGACGGCGGGCAGGAAGCCGATGGCCACGTTCAGCACGAAGCGGCGGGCGCGCGCGTCGCTGCCCAGGCCGGCCGCGGTTTCGCGCAGGCGCTGCCAGTACACGATGATCACCGCGAGGATCGCCCCGGTCTGGATGGCGATGTCGAACACCTTGCCCCGCGCATCCTCGAAACCGCCCAGCAGCGCGCCCGTCAGGATCAGGTGGCCGGTCGACGAGATCGGCAGGAATTCGGTCAGGCCTTCGACGATCCCCATGATCGCGGCCTTGATCAACATCAGAGTGTCCAAACTTCGACTCCAGAATGCCGCCTCGCTCGGGGGTGGAGGCGGGTCGGCGGGGATCATAGCCGTCGCTCGAACACGATTTGCCGCAGTGCAGCACCCGGATGGGCGGGTCCGGCGTGAGGGTTCCGTGAGTCGGGCGTGAAGGCCTTCAGTCCCCCTTAAAGGGCTCCGTGCCAGGCCTTGCCCGGGCAGGGCGGCGCTTGACCAGTTCGAAAGGCCGCCGCTACATTACTGACCGGTTAGTCAGTTATTGACTGCGCAGACCCCGCGCGCCGCCCGCGCCCCTCACCCCCACCCTCTCCCGCAAGCGGGAGAGGGAGCAAGCCGTCCGCTCGTTCAACATGCCTCGCGCTTCCGCCAAGACCGCCAGCCCGGCGCCGTCGTCCACTCGACAGCGGCGCAAGGAGGCGCGGCCGCAGGAATTGCTCGAGGCGGCGCTGTCGCTGTTCGTCGAGAAGGGCTTCGCCGCCACCCGGTCGGAGGAGGTCGCCGCCAAGGCGGGGGTGTCCAAGGGGACGCTGTACCTCTACTACCCCTCCAAGGAGGAACTCTTCAAGGCGGTGGTGCGTGAGTCCATCGGCACCAAGATCGCCGAGGGCGTGTCGGAGCTGGGCAAGCACCAGGGGTCGATGGCGGAACTGCTGACCTGGATGCTGTGGAGCTGGTGGGAGCGCATGGGGCTGACCCCCGCCGGCGGCATCCACAAGATCATGATGAGCGAGGCCGGCAACTTCCCGCAACTGGCCGCGTTCTACAACGACGAGGTGATCGAACCCAGCTGTGCGCTGCTGGCCGAGGTCGTTCGACGGGGGATCGCCTCGGGCGAATTCCGCGACGTCGACCCCGACGCCTGCGTGATGGTGCTGATCGGCCCGGTGCTGCACCTGGTGCTGCATCAGCACTCCATCGGCGCGGCGGGCGTCGTGCATGACCACAAGCCCGAACCCGAGGTGGTGCTGAAGCTGCAGCTCGAACTCATGTTCGAGGGACTTCTCAACCGCCCGGGAGATCCGGCCACCCCGCGGCCGGCCGCCTAGAATACCGCCCGCATTCCCGACCGCTTCCCGATTGCTTTCCCGATCGAATTTGGCGCGCCGTGCGGCGCCAGAGGACCAGAACATGAACTTCGAACAAGCCCGCTTCAACATGATCGAACAGCAGATCCGCCCCTGGGATGTGCTGGACACCTCCGTGCTGGCCCTGCTGGCGGTGGTCAAGCGCGAGGACTTCGTGCCGGCGGCCTACCGCAACGTGGCGTTCACCGATGTCGAGCTGCCGCTGGCGCACGGCCGCAAGATGCTGCCCCCGCGGGTCGAGGCCCGCTGGATGCAGGAGCTGCAGATCGAACGTCACGAGAAGGTGCTGGAGATCGGCACCGGCGCCGGCTACCTGGCCGCGCTGCTGGGCCACAAGGCACAGCAGGTCTTCACCGTCGAGCCGGACGCGCAATTGGTAGGCGCCGCCCGCGACGCGCTGCGCCGCAACGGCGTGCTGAACGTGACGGTGGTCGAGGGCGACGGCGTCAAGGGCCTGCCGGCCGAGGCGCCGTTCGACGTCATCCTGCTGTCGGGCTCGGTCGCGCAGGTGCCGCAGGCGCTGCTGGACCAACTCAAGGTCGGTGGCCGCATGGGCGTGATCGTCGGCGAGGAGCCGGCCATGACCGCCCGCATCATCACCCGCACCGGCGAGCGCGAGTTCGCGACGAAGAACCTGTTCGAGACGGTGGTGCAGCGTCTGGACGGTTTCGACACGGGCTCGCATTTCTCGTTCTGAGGCGCCAGGCGTCGCCAGGGGGCTGAGGCGCCCCCGGGCGCTCAAGCAGCCCATCGCGCGTAATTGCCGTCAGGGGGTGCGAAGACTGCAAGTCGTCGCATTTCTTTCGAGGGAAGCGGGGGAGGTGATCTATAACCTCGCCCGCGGCACCCGGGTCGGATCGGAGGCGATCGACCCGACGGTGCCGAGGTACTGAATCCCGTCCGCGGCCTGGCCGCGGGCGGTCCGCAGTTGGATCGATCCGAAGAACATCACATCGACACGAGGATGCCTCATGGCCGCTGAACGCCGTCCGTCTCCGACCTCCCGCCTGCCGCGGGTCACGCTCCTGGCCGCGGCGCTCGCCTTCGCGGCGGGCGCGGCCCAGGCGCAGAGCCTGCAAGAGCTGTACGACGCGGCGCGCGCCTACGACGCGACCTTCCTCGCCGCGCGCGCGGTGGCGGACTCCGCGCAGTACCGCTACGGCCAGGCGCAGGCGCTGGCGCGCCCGAGCGTGGGCCTGGGCGTCGGCGCGACGCGCAACGAGGTCGATCTGCCGGCGATCCCCAACGGCCAGGGCGGCTCGGTCAACAGCGGGTGGCAGGGCAACACGGTCACCAACGCCGGGCTGAGCGCGAAGTACGCGATCTTCAACCGCCCGAACGCCGGCAGCATCGAACAGGCCCGCCTGGGTGTCGACGTCGCCCAGTCCGACCTGGACACGGCGGAGCAGGACCTGATCGTCCGCGTGGCGCAGGCCTACTTCGACGTGCTCGCCGCCAAGGACACGCTGTCGACCTCCAGCGCCAACAAGGCCGCGATCGCGGAGCAGCTGGCCTCGGCCAAGCGCAACTTCGAGGTCGGCACCGCGACCATCACCGACACGCGTGAGGCGCAGGCCCGCTACGACCTGGCGACCGCGCAGGAACTGGCCGCCGACAACGACCTGCGCGTCAAGCGCGTGACGCTGGACCAGCTGGTGGGTCGCGTCGGCGTCGAGCCGCGTCCGCTGGCGGTGCCGGTGGCGCTGCCGCCGGTCGCGCCGTCGAGCGTGGAGCCCTGGGTCACCCAGGCCGAGGCCGCCCATCCCGCCATCCGCAAGGCGCAACTGGGTCTGGACATCGCCAGGATCGAGATCGACCGGGCCCAGGGCGCCCGTTGGCCGACGGTCGAGCTGAACGCCTCGCTGGGCGTGCAGCGCCAGACCGGCGAGGGCGTCAGCTACACCGGCAACACCAAGCAGGGTTCGCTGGGCGTGTCGGTCAACCTGCCGGTGTACACCGGCGGCCAGATCACCAACCGCATCAAGGAAACGATGTCGTTGGAGGAGAAGTCCCGCAACGACCTGAACTTCGCCCGCCGCAGCGTCGAGGAAGGCACCAAGCGCGCCTTCTTCGGCGTCCAGTCGCTGCAGGCGCAGGTGAAGGCCTACGAGGCGGCGGAGTCCTCCACCAAGCTGGCGCTGGAAGCGACCCAGCTGGGCTACAAGGTCGGCGTGCGCGTCAACCTGGACGTGCTCAACGCCCAGACGCAGCTCTACACGACCCAGCGCGACCTCGCGAAGGCGCGCTACGACGTGCTGGTGAACAGCCTCAAGCTGCGCCAGGCGTCCGGGCAACTCCGCCCCGAGGACGTCACGGCGATCAACGCGCTGCTGGCGCCGTAAGCCCGTCATCGGGCTACCCCGAAAGAAAGCCGCCTCCGGGCGGCTGTCGTCCATCTGGCGGTCTGGTGACAGGTCTTGCGCCTGCGACGCGCGACAATCCGTCCCATGCTTTTCGTGATCTCCCCCGCGAAGTCCCTGGACTACGACACCCCGACCCCGGACGAGGTCGCCGCCCTGGCCAGCCGTCCCCAGTTCGTGCCGCAGTCGGCCGAGCTGATCGAGGTCCTCAAGACCCGGTCGCCGTCCGACATCAGCGGGTTGATGGACCTCTCCGAAGCGCTCTCGAATCTGAACGTCGCCCGATATCACGCGTGGTCGACCCGCTTCACCGACAAGAACAGCAAACCCGCCGTGCTCGCCTTCAACGGTGATGTGTACGACGGCCTGCAGGCCTCGACGCTGTCCCTGGACGACCTGCAGTGGGCGCAGCGCCATCTGGCGATCCTGTCGGGGCTTTATGGCGTGCTGCGCCCGCTGGACCGGCTTCAGCCCTACCGCCTGGAGATGGGCACCGCGCTGAAGAACGACAAGGGCGGCAACCTCTACGCCTATTGGGGCGACACCATCGCCGAGCACCTCAACGCCTGGACCGCGCAGCTCCAGTCGCCGGTGATCGTGAACCTGGCGTCGCAGGAATACTTCAGGGCCGCCGCGCGCAAGGTCCTGAAGCCGCGCGTCATCGAATGCCAGTTCGAGGACTGGAAGAATGGCCGCTACAAGATCATCAGCTTCTTCGCCAAGCGCGCGCGCGGCCTGATGGCCCGCCACGCGATCCAGCGTCGCGTCGGGACGCCGTCGGGCCTGCTGGACTTCGCCGCCGATGGCTACGCCTACGCGCCCGAGGCGAGCGAGCCGGACCGGCTGGTCTTCCGGCGCCGGATCGCCGAGTGACGGCGGGCGATCGCCGGACGCGCGTCGACCCATGAGCAGCCAAGCGTAAGCGGCGGCCCCTTTCGGGCACACCGGGATACAGGCAGACACCGATCAGTTTGATACCGTTGCGGATATGAGTAACTCGCAATACCTCACGCCCGAACTGCGCGAATGGGTGGCCGCGCAACTGCGCAATGGCATCACGCGCGAGGCCTTGTACCAGGCCATGCTCACCAGCGGCTGGCAGCCCGACATGGCGCAGCAGGCGCTGGCGGAGCACCGCCCGTTCGAGGCGCCCCTGACCCTGCCCGCGATCGAGGAGCCGGCCATCGAGGCCGGCTCGCTGCCGGAGCCCGACCTCGGCGAGCAGCGCAGCGTGCTGCTGCCCGACGGCCACCGGGTCGAGATCCTGATGACGCTGCAGCGGCCCCGGGTGATCGTGTTCGGCAATCTGCTGTCGGAGCAGGAGTGCGATGCCATCGTCAGCAATGCCGGGCAGCGCCTGGCGAGATCGGAGACGGTCGCTTCGCAGCGCGAGGGCAGCGAGGTGAACGCCGCGCGCACCAGCGAGGGCATGTTCTTCGAGCGCGGCGAGAACGAGGTCGTGGCGCGCATCGAACGCCGCCTCGCGACCCTGCTGAACTGGCCGGTGCGCAACGGCGAAGGGCTGCAGGTCCTGCATTACCGCGCCGGCGCCGAGTACCAGCCGCACTACGACTACTTCGATCCGCGGCACGCCAGCAGCAAGGCCATCCTGGAGCGCGGCGGCCAGCGGGTCGCCACGATCGTGATGTACCTGAACACGCCGACCCGAGGCGGCGCCACGGTGTTCCCCGACATCAAGCTGGACGTGATGGCGCAGAAGGGCCACGCGGTGTTCTTCAGCTACGACCGGCCCGATCCGGCGACGCTGACTTTGCACGGTGGCGCGCCGGTCGTCGAGGGCGAGAAATGGGTCGCCACAAAATGGTTACGTCAGGGCGAGTTCGTTTGACGCGGCCTTCACCGGTGGCCCGCTAGACTGCCGCTCATCGTCACGAGCGCCGGCCCCGGCCGGTGCGTCCAGAAGAAGGAAATCCTCATGAAGTCGTTGATCGCCGCCCTGGGTACCGCACTGCTGACCACGCTGGCGCAGGCGCAAGTCCAGCCGCAATCGCAGCCGCAGCCGATGGCGCCCGCCGCGGCGCCGATCCCGGCTGCCCACGCCGACATGGCCGCCCCGGCCGCGCCCGCGGCCAAGCCCGCAAAGGCTGGCGGCAAGCACAAGGCCACCGGCAAGGCGGCGAGCAAGAGCGGCAAGCACGCCACCGCGAAGAAGTCCGGCGCGAAGAAGAAATCGGAGAAGCCGGCGCAGCATGCGTCGTCGGGCAAGTCGGGCAAGTCGGGCAAGTCCGGCGCGAAGAAGGTCGCCAACGCGAAACCGAAGAAGAGCAAGCAGCGCAGCGCCGCGGCCTGACGCCGGATCGCTGAAAACAGAAAAGCAGCCCGCGGGCTGCTTTTTTGTGGGTGCTCCCACTGCCGAGCCGCCGGGGCTCGGGAGCGGTCTCACGGCGTGTCTTAGACGCGCTTGCGGTACTCGTGGGTGCGCGTGTCGATTTCGATGTTGTCGCCCTGGGCCACGAAGATGGGCACCGGGATCTCGAAACCGGTGGCGATCTTGGCGGGCTTCAGGACCTTGCCCGAGGTGTCGCCCTTGACGGCCGGCTCGGTCCAGGTCACTTCACGCACGACGCTGGTCGGCAGTTCCACGGAGATGGCCTTGCCGTCGTAGAACACCACTTCCACTTCCATGCTGTCCTGCAGGTAGTTGATGGCGTCGCCCATGTTCTCGGCTTCCACCTCGAACTGGTTGTACTCGGAGTCCATGAACACATACATCGGATCGGCGAAGTACGTGTAGGTGCACTCCTTCTTCTCCAGGATGATCTGGTCCATCTTGTCGTCGGCCTTGAAGACGACTTCGGTGCCGGAGTTGTTCAGCAGGCTCTTCAGCTTCATGCGCACGGTGGCGGCATTGCGGCCACCGCGGCTGTATTCGGTCTTCAGCACGACCATGGGGTCCTTGCCGTGCATGATCACGTTGCCGGCGCGGATTTCTTGAGCGATCTTCATGATGATTCCGGGAGATTGGGTCGGAGAGGGGCCGGGGCCATGACCCTGACCCCTCGGTGAGAAGTCCGGTTGACACCCGGAGATCCGCGCAATCAGAACGCGGAAAAGCCGCGCATTCTAGCTCGAAAGGCCCCTCACGCGCCACCCGACAGCCCGGCAAAGGCCTGGAGGCGGGCAGTGAGATCGGGCAGCGCGGCCAGCTCGGCGCGCCACGCGCGGGCGTGCGGCGCGGCGGTGGTGAGGTCCCGAAGCGCCTGCGCGGCCTGCGAGTTCCACGGCGCCAGACCGTTCCAGGCGAGCGACAACGCGTGCCAGTGTGCCCGCAGCGGCGCGGGCGCCTCGGCCATCGACCGGGCGAGGAAGGCCTCCAGCTTCGGCCCGTGCGCGCCGTCGTCCTGGAAGTAGATCTGCCAGAGCATCGGCCGCCCGGCCCACTGCGCGCGGACGAACGAATCCTCGCCGCGCACCAGGTTCAGGTCGCAGGACCACAGCAGGCGATCGTAGTCAGCCTGGCTGAGGTGGGGCAGGGCGATCGCGCGTTGCCCGGTCCGCAGCAGGGGAGGAAGCTCCTGCTGCGGCGCGCCGGGGCACAGGAGCAGGAGCCATCCGGGTCCGAGCGCTTCGAGGAAAGGCGCCAGCGGCGCGTGCGGGTAGGCGAACAGGCTGAGCACGCGTTCTCCCGCTGCCGGCGCCCAGCCGCGGTCGGCCAGCCACGCGGCGCCGTCGTGGCCGTCGATGGCTCTGATCAAGCCTGGCTCGCGCAGCAGCCCGCCGGTGCGTTCGTTGAAGCCGGGATAGAAGAATCGCTTCTCCAGTCCCGCGCCCGGGCCGGAGAACTGCGGCGACTTCAAGCCGTGGCTGCGTTCGACGTAGCTTTCAGCGCTGAGGTATTCCAGGTTGATCCACGCCGGCTTCACCGCGCCTGCGGCCATCGCCGCGATGAAGGCCTCCGGCAGGTCGCAGCCGAAGGTCTCGACCACGACGTCGCCGGGCGCGGCCCGCGCGCTTTCGGCCCAGGGCAGGCAGGCGAGGCCCTCGACCGGCGTCGGCTGCATCCAGCTCAGCGGGGAGAGGTCGTCGCTCCACAGGCGCACCTGCGCGCCGCGTCCCGCGAGGTCGCGCGCCAGGCGCAGGCAGACGCCGAGATCCCCGTAGTTGTCGATGACGCGGCAGAAGATGTCCCACGTCAGCCTGTCAGGAGTCTGCGCGGCGCAAGAGGATTCGGCGGGGAGGTCGGGCATCGAGGAATTATCAGGCGGCACAATCGCGTCCCATGAGCACGACCCCCGCCGGCGCCAGCGAAGTGCCGGAGCCGATTCCCGATCCGTCCCTCGCGCCCGCGGCGCCCGAAGCGCCCGAAGCGCCGGCGGCGTCCCACGCCGACGAGTGGAACACCCAGTCCGCCGCCATCGAGGCCGCCGAGTCGCGCCGCGTCGCCGACATGGAGCGCGCCGCGCGCGCGGGCCGCGACCGGCTGCTGGCCGAGGTGCTGGCGCTGCCGGCGCTGCCCGGCGTCTACCGCTACTTCGATGCGCAGGACCATGTGCTCTACGTCGGCAAGGCGAAGAACCTGAAGCGGCGCGTCTCGAGCTATTTCCAGAAGGACCACGGCGGCACGCGCATCGGCATGATGATCGCGCGCATCGCGCGGCTGGAGACCACGGTGGTACGCACCGAGGCCGAGGCGCTGCTGCTTGAGAACAACCTGATCAAGGCGCTCAATCCGCGGTTCAACATCCTGTTCCGCGACGACAAGAGCTACCCCTACATGCGGCTGTCCGGCCATGCCTGGCCGCGCATCAGCTACTACCGCGGCGCGGTCGACCGTCGCCACCGCTACTTCGGCCCGTTCCCCAGCGCCTGGGCGGTGAAGGAATCGATCCAGCTGATCCAGAAGGTCTTCCAGCTGCGGACCTGCGAGGACACCGTCTTCAACAACCGCAGCCGGCCCTGCCTGCTGCACCAGATCCATCGCTGCACCGCGCCCTGCGTGCCCGAGGGCCAGAACGACGACTACCGCCGCAACGTCAGCAACGCGGAGCGGTTCCTGCTCGGCGAGACGCAGGAGGTGATGGACGCGCTGCAGGCGCAGATGATGACCCACGCCGAACGCTTCGAGTACGAGCAGGCGGCGGGCATCCGCAACCAGATCACCGCGCTGTCCAAGGTGCTGCAGCAGCAGGCCGTCGACGAGAACAGCGCGACGGGCCGCGACCGCGATGTCGACATCCTGGCGGTGAAGCTGCAGGGCGGACGCGCCTGCGTGAACCTGGCGATGGTGCGCGGCGGCCGGCATCTGGGCGACCGCGCGTATTTCCCCAAGCACGTCGACGACGCGACGGCCGTCCAACTGCTGGACGACGATGAGCTGACGCCGGTCGAAGGCGAAGGCGGGGGCGAGGGCGAGGGCGTTGCCACCCGCGCCGAACCGCCGAGCGCCGAACGACTGGTGCTGGAAGCCTTCATCGCGCAGCATTACCTGGAGATGGCGGTGCCGTCGCTGCTGGTGCTGTCGGAGGCGGTCGATCCCGCGCTGGCCGAGGCGCTGAGCGTGCAGGCCGGCTACCGCGTCACGACCCAGGCCCAGCCGCGCGGCCAGCGTCGCATCTGGCAGGAGATGTGCGTCAAGGGCGCGGAGATCGCGCTGGCGAGACTGCTGTCGGAAGAGGGCTCGCAGCAGGCGCGCACGCGCGCGCTGATCGACGCGCTGGACCTGAGCGTCACCGAACTCGACAAGTTCCGCATCGAGTGCTTCGACATCAGTCACACGGCCGGCGAGGCGACGCAGGCGTCCTGCGTGGTCTTCGAAGGCCACCAGATGCAGAGCGCCCAGTACCGGCGCTTCAACATCGAAGGCATCACCGGCGGCGACGACTACGCCGCGATGCGCCAGGTGCTGACACGCCGTTACAGCAAGATGGCCGAGGCCGCCCAGAATGGCACCGGACGGATGCCGGACCTGGTGCTGGTGGACGGCGGCAAGGGACAGGTGTCGATGGCGCGCGAGGTCTTCGAGGAGCTCGGCGTCGACCTGAGCCTCATCGTCGGCGTTGAGAAGGGCGAAGGGCGCAAGGTTGGCCTGGAAGAACTCGTCTTCGCCGACGGGCGCGAGAAGGTCTACCTCGGACGCGATTCGGCGGCGCTGATGCTGGTCGCGCAGATCCGGGACGAGGCCCACCGCTTCGCCATCACCGGCATGCGGGCCAAGCGCGCGTCGATCCGGACGGGCGGCTCGCGCCTGGAGGACGTGCCCGGCGTCGGCCCGAAGAAGCGGGCGCAGCTGCTGCAGCGCTTCGGCGGCGTGCGGGGCGTGGCCGGCGCGAGCGTCGAGGAGCTCTGCACCGTCAAGGGCATCTCGCGCGAGCTCGCGGAGGAAATCTATCGCGCGCTGCATTGAACGGCGCGCGGCTCGTTGGGGCTTGTTGGGGCTTGTTGGGGCTCGTTGGAAAAAGGCATGACACCGATCGATCGAATGACCTGGATGCGAGGGCTGCGCTGGAGCGGCAAGCTGGCGCTCGCGCTGTCGCTGGCGGCCTGCGGCGGACCGACGCAGCGCCAGCCGGACCGTCCCCCGGTGCAGGAGGTCCCCGGCGGCTCGCCGGCGGCCACGCCGGTCGCTCCGGGCGGACCGGTGCCGACCTCGCCGGCCGTGCGTCGCGGCCTGCCGCTGCCGGCGCCGCAGGCGGTCCGCTCGCACGAGGACCTGCGCCGTCAGGCCGCGCAGCGTTTGGTCGCGGCCAATCCGGACGGCACCTACATGGGCGAGGTGCCGCCCGAGCTGCTGGCGATCCCCGTGCTGGAGGTGGAGCTCAACCAGGACGGTTCCATCCGGCGCATCCGCGTGCTGCGCAAGCCGACCCAGGCGGAGGACACCATCGAGGTCGCCATCGCGGCGGTGCGCCGCGCCGCGCCCTTCGGCGACGTGAGCCGGCTGCCCAAGCCCTGGAAGTTCGTCGAAGTCTTCCTGTTCGACGACGACCGGCGCTTCAAGCCGCGCACCCTCGACGATTAAGCGATCACCGACGGTTTCGCGCCGTGAAACGTGGGCACAATGCCGCCCATGTTCTGGACGCTGCCAACCTTGCTGACCTGGGCCCGCATCGTGGCCATCCCGCTGATCGTCGGGGTGTTCCACCTGCAGATGTCGCCCGCCCATCAAAACCTGCTGGCCACGGTCCTCTTCATCACGGTGGCCCTGACCGACTGGGCGGACGGCTACCTGGCGCGCAAGCTCAACCAGACCTCGTCCTTCGGCGCCTTCCTGGATCCGGTGGCCGACAAGTTCCTGGTCTGCGCGGCGCTGCTGGTGCTGCTGGAACAGCAGCGCGTGGACGCGCTGGTGGCGCTGGTCATCGTCGGACGCGAGATCGCCATCTCGGCGTTGCGCGAGTGGATGGCGCAGATCGGCGCCTCCCGCTCGGTGGCGGTGCACATGCTGGGCAAGCTCAAGACCACGGTGCAGATGGTGGCCATCCCCTTCCTGCTGTTCGACGGCAGGCTGTTCGAGGTCATCAATACCCGCCTTTGGGGCACCTGGCTGATCTACCTGGCCGCGGTGCTGACCATCTGGTCGATGGTCTATTACCTGCAGAAGGCGCTGCCCGAGATCCGGGCCAAGGTGCGCTGAAACGGTCGCCGGGCCGGTCACCCGGCGATCTGCGTTGCAACAGCGCGTATCGGGACTTCCCCCTTGTCTGGACGCGCGGGCAATGCGTCTAGAATCCGCTTCCCGCGCCGTTCGGGCGGCCTGGCAAACCAATGAGGGGGTACCTTCGTGAACAAGTCCGAATTGATCGAGCACATCGCCAAGCAGGCGGACATTTCCAAGGCGGCCGCGGGGCGCGCGTTGGAGGCTGTCATCGGCGGTGTGAAGACCACGCTCAAGAAGAACGGGACGGTGTCGCTGGTGGGCTTCGGCACCTTCAGCGTCACGAAGAGAGCGGCCCGCACCGGCCGCAACCCGCGCACGAACGAGGCGATCAAGATCAAGTCGGCGAAGGTGCCGAAGTTCCGTCCGGGCAAGGCCCTCAAGGACGCGGTGAACTGAAAGCCGGGACCTGAAGAATTCCGGGCGCTTAGCTCAGTTGGTAGAGCACCTCCCTTACACGGAGATTGTCGGCGGTTCGAGCCCGTCAGCGCCCACCAGAAAACCGAGGCAGATCCACGTGAACCGTGGACTAGAATGCCGCGGCCCAAAGGCGAACCTCGGTTCGCCTTTGTCGTATGTGAAATGACCAGAGTGAAATGACCTGAGGTTGTTGATGTTCGATTTTGTTCGCAAGCACACGCGGCTGTTCCAGTTCATCCTGCTGATCCTGATCGTGCCGTCCTTCGTGCTGGTCGGCGTGGAGGGCTACAGCCGCTTCATGGATGGCGGCAACGCGACGGTGGCCACCGTGGACGGCCACAAGATCACGCAGTCCGAATGGGACCAGGCGCAGAAGACCCAGGTCGAGCGCATGCGCATGGAATCGCCGACCATGGACCCCAAGGTCTTCGATTCGCCGGAAGTGCGCAAGGACGTGCTGGAGAACCTGCTGCGCGAGCGCGTGCTCGCCGCCGTGGTGGCCGATGAGCACCGCACCATCAGCAACGAGCAGCTGATCGAGTTGATCAAGACGGATCCGCAACTCGCGCCGCTGCGCGACGTGGAGACCGCCAAGCGCATCGCCGCGCAACAGGGCATGACGGTCGACGGTCTGCTGCAGAACGTCCGCCAGAGTCTTCAGACCAACGGCGTGCTGGGTCCGATCGCGCAGAGCGCGCTGCCGACGCAGGCGAGTGCCAATCTGGCCTTCGACGCGCTGCTGCAGCAGCGCGAGCTGCAGTTCCAGACCTTCGCCGCGAAGGACTTCGCCGCGACGCTGAAGCCGACGGACGCCGACCTCGAGGCCTACTACAAGGACCCGAAGGTGTCCGCGAAGTTCCAGCTGCCGGAAAGCGCCGACATCGAGTATGTCGTGCTGGACGCCGCCGCGCTGGCGGCCGGCGTGACGGTCAACGCCGACGAGGTGCAGAAGTTCTACGACGAGAACAAGGCGCGCTTCACCAGCGATGAGGAACGCCGTGCCAGCCACATCCTGATCAAGGCGGGCGGCGACATGCCGGCGGCCGACAAGGCCAAGGCGAAGGCCAAGGCCGACGAGCTGCTGGCCGAGGCGCGCAAGAACCCGGCCGGCTTCGCCGAGCTGGCGAAAAAGAACTCCGAAGACCCGGGCTCGGCCGCGAATGGCGGCGATCTGGACTTCTTCGGCAAGGGTGCGATGGTCAAGCCCTTCGAGGATGCCGTCTACGCGCTGAAGAAGGGTGAGATCAGCAACGTCGTCCAGTCCGACTTCGGCTATCACATCATCCTGCTGACGGACGTCCGGGGCGGTCAGGTGCGTCCGTTCGACACCGTCAAGGCCGGCATCGAAGCCGACCTGCGTCGTCAGCTGGCGCAGAAGCGCTACACCGAGCAGGCGGACAGCTTCAGCGACACGGTCTACAGCGACGCGGATTCGCTGAAGCCGGCGGCTGACAAGTTCAAGCTGACGATCCAGAAGGCGACGGTGCAACGCAAGGCCGCGCCCGACGCGACCGGTGTGCTGGCGTCGCCGAAGCTGCTGGAGGCGGTGTTCGCGGCGGACTCGCTGAGCAAGAAGCAGAACACGGCGGCCATCGAGGCCGGCGGCAACCAGATGGTGTCGGCGCGTGTCGTCACCTACAAGCCGGCGCGCGTGCCGCCGCTGGCCGAGGTCAAGCCGATGCTGACGATGGCCTGGGTGGCGGACCACGCCGCGCAGGCCGCGAAGAAGGCGGGCGAAGCCCGTCTGGCCGAACTGCAGAAGGGCGGCGATGCCAAGGGCCTGGGCGAGGCGCTGACGGTGTCGCGCGCCAAGCCTGGCGTGCTGCCGCAGAAGGCGCTGGACCAGGTCTTGCGCGCCGACGTCGCCAAGCTGCCGGCCTATGTTGGCGTGGACGCGGGCAACGGCGATTTCCTGGTCGCGAAGATCGACAAGATCCTGCCGCGCGATCCGGCGCTGATCGATGCCAAGCGGGCGGCGGAACAGTACGCGCGCGCCTGGAGCGCGGTCGAGATGGCGAGCTACTACAACGTGCTCAAGGCCGACTACAAGGCGGCGATCAAGCCGGCGGTGCTGAAGGCCACGGCGGCCTCGGCGCCGGCGAACTGATCGGTCTCAGGACAAGGCAACGGGCGGCACTCGCGCGGTTAGAAAGTATTTTCAGAAGAACCGCAGAAAGTGCTTCCCACAGAGGAGAAAAGTGGCCATAATCTAAGGCTTCTCCAGTGGTGGCTATAGCTCAGTTGGTAGAGTCCCAGATTGTGATTCTGGTTGTCGTGGGTTCGAGTCCCATTAGCCACCCCACCCAATAAGAAACGCCCGCAAGACGCAAGTCCTGCGGGCGTTTTCCATTGCAGTTTGCAAGCTGAGCGTGCACGTCCTGAGCGGAGGGCTGCGGGCGGGGGGTGATGCGTGTTCGACAGGCACTCGCGGACGGACACCGGCACGCGCTGCACCGCCAAGGTGTTCCGCGAGACCAGCGCGTGATCCAGGAGGTCCTCCACCAAACGCTGGCATGTGTCCAACTGGCGCTCGATGACATCTCAGCGCCTGATCCAGCGGCGCGCCGGGCGATCCTCCCGCGAGCCCCCGTCTGTACGGCGGCGAACCCAAGCCCGCCGTGGTTCACATGTCGGGGACAGGCAGGGCCGTCAGCAGTCGGTTGTATTCGTTCTTCACGACGGCGTAGCACTCGCAGGTGCGCTGCTCCAGCCCTGGACGATCCAGCACCGTGATATGACCGCGTCGATAGCGGATGAGACCCGCGTCCTGCAGGTTGCCCGCCGCCTCCGTGACGCCCTCCCGGCGCACGCCCAGCATGTTGGCGATCAACTCCTGCGTCATGACGAGGTCGTCGCCGTGCAGCCGGTCCAGGCTGAGCAGCAGCCAGCGGCAGAGCTGCTGATCCAGGGAATGGTGGCGGTTGCACACCGCCGTCTGCGACATCTGCGTCAGCAACGCCTGCGTGTAGCGCAGCAGCAGCTGCATCACCTTGCCCGCCCGGTTGAACTCCTTGAGCATCAGGTCCGATCGCAACCGCAGCAGCTGGCCGGCGCTCTGCACCACGCCCCGGCTCGGCGTGGTCTGGCCGCCCATGAAGAGCGACACACCCAGCACGCCCTCGTAACCCACGATGGAGATCTCGGCCGAGCCGCCGTCCTCGAGCACGTAGAGCAGCGACACGATGCAGGTCGTCGGGAAGTAGACGTGCGACAGCTGTCCGCCCGACTCGTAGAGCACCTGCCCGAGCGCCGCATCCACGACTTCCAGATCCGGCAGCCAGCGGGCCAGGTCGTCATCCGAGAGCGCGGCCAGGAGTCGGTTCTCGCGGGCCAACTGCATGCTCACCATCAGGGCTCCTTGCGGCTGAAAGTCGCCGATCGAGTATAGGTCGATGCATGCGGGGCTCCGGCGTCGGGGAGCGGACATCCGATGCGTGGCGAGCGTTCGCTGGCGCACGGACCCCGCGGGCGTATCGGCGCAGGCTGTGGACTGGTCGCGATCGCCACCGTCAACTCCCTTCATCCTTCCAGGAGCTCCCATGTCCAAACGTCAGCACGGCAACAAGGAAGCGAAAAAGCCCAAGCAAGTCCGGCCGCCCACCCCGACGCCCGCCATGCCCGGTCCCGCGATCCCCCCGGTGGCGCCCTCGCGCGTCGGCCGCCGGTAGATGGACGCGTCCTGCGCCGGCCGCCTGAACAGCCTGAGCCTGCTGCAACGCTGCAAGGTGACCGGCAACGACGGCGACATCGGGCACGTACGCCTGGCCCTGTTCGACACGACGGACTGGCGCATCCACTTCCTGGTGCTCGAAGCCAGCCCCTGGCTGTTCGGCCGCTGGGTGCTGATCCTGCCGTCGCTGCTGTTGCAGCCGATCGAGCGGGGGAGCATGCACATGGACGTCAGCCGTCGCACCGTCAGGATGAGCCCGACGCTGCATCCGCTGCAGGGCATCTCCGCGCAGCAGGCCCACGCCGCGCGGATGCACTACGGGATGGAGACGCCGGTCGCCGCGGACCTGCCGCTCCTCATCGAGACGGCACTGCTGGACTGCGAACTGACGTCGGGTGGCGTCGGCATCGGTCGGGTGGTGGACCTGATCTACGACGACGTGGCGTGGACGCTGCGCTATCTGCTGGTGGACACGAGCGCGTGGTGGCCCGGCGGGCATCGCGTGCTGATCGGCGTGCGCTGGATCGAGGCGATCGACATCGTGGCCAAGCAGTTGTGCCTGTCCATGGATCGTGCGTCGGTGCGGGCCAGTCCGCCGTTCCAGGACATCGCGTCCATCGATCGCGATTACGAATCCCTGCTGCATCGCGGACATGGCCGGGACCGCTATTGGGTGGAACCGCCGCTCGCTGCCTGATACGCGCGAGACGCGCCCGCAGGGGCTGACACCCCGGCGGGACGTTCGCGTCACTCTTGCGCCGCCTCGCGATTCACGGCCGCTTCGGCGAGTTCCGACATCAATTCGTCGGCGTCATACATGTCGTCGACGGCCTCTTTCAACTGCCGCGCGTCGTCGTCCAGCTGCAAGGCACTGGCGAAGGCGGCGACCGTGCCGAAGCCCGTGATGCCGTAATGCGTCATGCGCTGGTATTGCGCAATGATCGCGGCGTCCAGCACCGGACCCTCTTCCGGCGGGTCCTCGAGGACGTGCTTGAAGGCTTCCTTCACCAGGCCTTCCATGCCCTTGCAATGCTCCTTGGCCACCTCTTCGCCCTGGTTGGCGATCAGCGCCTCCAGGAGGTCGGTGTGGTCGGCGATGCCCGCCTGGGCTTCTTCGAGCATCTGCAACAGCTTCTCGTTCGTGGCCTGCGGCGCGATCTTCTCGAGCGCGCGCGCCATCTGGTCGTTGGCGGACCAGAGGTCCTTCAGTTCGTCGACGTACAGGTCGGACAGGGATGAAATCTTGGCCATGGTGGCGCTCCAGAAAAGGGTGGATGGGGGAGGGACGGGGAAAGGAAGGGCGCACGGGATCGGGCCGGTCGCCGGCGGCGTGATGTCGCCGGCGGCTGCCCGCGATCACGCGTCGCCGGCGCGCGGGTGCGCGGAGAAGAAGCAGATCATCTGACCGGCCGCGTCCGGCCCTTGCCAGTCGGCATGGGAGCCGCGCCGGTCGCCGCCGGACCAGGCATGGCCCGCGCCGTCGATGAGCCAGAGCTCGGCCAGCGTGCGGCCGTCGGTGGCGACGCTGGTCTTGCGCGTGTAGGCGCGTCCGCCTTCGCGACCGTGCTCGACGCGGTCCGTGGTCTTGAGGCCGGCCGTCGCATCGGCGTACACATGCTCGCCGTTGAGCGGATGCACCGTCATGTCGCGGGTGCCGTGGAAGACGATCGTCGGGATCGCCCGCGGCGGCGGCGCGGCGGGACGCGCCGTGTTGCGCGTCTCCTGTCCCGTCCGCATCATGGCGAGCGCCTCCGGCGCGCTGGCGACCGCGCCGCACGGCAGGCCCGAATGCACGCCGACCGACGCGAACAGCTCCGGGTAGGTCTGGCCGAGCACCGCCGCCATCGCACCGCCGGCGGACAGTCCCGCGACGTGCACGCGGCGCGCATCGACCTCATGCCCGGCCATGACGTGATGCGTGAGCGCCGCGAGCAGTGCCGGCTCGCCGCGACCGCGCTCCTGATGGCTGGTCTTGAACCAGTTCCAGCAGCCTTGCGGATTGACCTTCGTCGACTGCTCCGGATAGAGCACCAGCCATCCGTGGCGTTTCGCGACCTCGTTCATGCGCGTCCCGGCGGCGAAGTCGTCGGGGTTCTGCGTGCAGCCGTGCAGCATCAGCAGCAGCGGACGCGGCACCGACGGGTCGCCGGGCGGGACATAGAGCTTGTAGTCGATGGACACGCGGCCGTGCGCGTAGTTACCGGCGAGGAACCGCTCCTCGTCCATGACTGGTGCGCGGGTCTCGCGCGCGGGGGGCGCCTCGTGACCGGCATGAGGCCGCCGGACGTCAGGGACGCCCTGGCGATCATGGACGTCCCGGGCGTCGAGCACCTCGCGCGCGACCGGGGGGGACCGCAGTCCCTCCGCCACGCCGATCTCGACGAAGCGATCGTCGATCACGCGCGCCTCGACGTCGATGACCTCACCGCGCCGAGCGTCGGTGTTGGCCTCGGCCTCGGCCGTCGTGTCGGCCGCGCCGGCCAGGGCGTTCTGGATGGAACGCGTGGCCCCCATCAGATCGCCGCCGCGCGTCTGCAAGGCAGCCCGCGACATCATTCGTTGGAAGTCGGGATTCATCAGGGTTCTTTCGTGACGCAGGCATACCGGGCGAACCCGGCGACCCGCTCGCGGCCGGCGGTGCCGGCGGGGGCGGCGGTGAAGGCGGTGGCGACGCGGCCCATCACCGGGCCACGTTCTGGCCGTCGGCCGCGGCCCAGCTGCGCTCGAAATGCGCCGCGTCCTCGTCGTTCTTCGCGCGCAGGCCCATCAGGATGCCGCCGTTGCGCACGCCTTCCTCGTATTGCTTGACGCGTTCCTCCGGCATGTTCCAGCCGATCAGCGCGCCGATCAGGCCGCCGCCGGCCGCACCGGCGCCCGCACCTGCGGCGGCCGCGGCGAGCGGCCCCGCGATGATCAAGCCCAGGCCCGGCAGTACCAGACTGGTTCCGACGGCGGCGACCGCCGCGGCGATCGCGCCCACGGTACCGCCGATGGCGCCGCCGATGCCGGCGCCCTCCGCGGCCTTGTTGCCGAGTTCGGTCTCGACGCTCGATTCGCCGAAGTGGCGCTGGCGTGTGTCGTCGGACATGACCAGGTCGATGTCCTTGGGCTCGTAGCCGCGATCATTGGCCGCGCTGTAGGCGGACTCCGCGCTCGCGCGATCGGGGAAGAGGCCGGTGACCAGACGGTCCTTCGCGGGGGAGGTGCCCGCGGCGGCGATGCTGGTCGTGGTGGGGGTCGTGTTCATGAAGAGTTCCTTGTTCGAAAAAGCGGGACGGAAGCGGGGGAGAGAAGACGGCGACGGGGTCCATGACGATCCGAGCGGGGAAGCAGGTCCTGCTGGTTGAAGAGGCCGGTGGAGCCCGCATGCCTGGACAAGGCATACCGGGCCCCCGCTTGTCGATGCCTGCGCGCAAGGACCGTTTACCTATGAGGCGCGGCACATCCGGCGCAGGGCGTCTCGGGAAGTTCTCTCTACGGTTACGGGGTATCGGTGTCGATTACCGATCGCGGGAACTCCGCCGGACATCGGTGCTGGGGCATGGATCGATGCGGCTGCGGCGGACGGCCCGCGATGGCTTCTTTACACGATGGGCACGGAGCACCGCCTCGATCTTGCGTACCGGAGACCACCAGACTTTCCGGACGCCACGAGGCCTCCGCCTCGACGACTCCTCTTTCTCCACCCCGCCAGGCCAGCTCCCCCACGGGCTGCCCAGCCGGAGGAAGAGATCTTCTATCCCGCCGCGCGCGACGCGGTGGAGGACGAGGAGGGCGACGACCTGCTCGACGAGGCGGAAGTCGAGCACGCCGGTGCCAAGGACCTGATCGCGCAGATCGTCGAGGGATCCGCCTCCGACGCGCTGTACGACGCGAAGGTCAAGGTCCTCGGCGAGTACATCGCGCACCACGTCAAGGAAGAGGAGACGGGCCTGTTCCCCAAGGTCCGCAAGGCCGATATCGACCTGGAGGCGCTTGGCGACGAGTTGAGCGTTCGAAAGCGGCACTCCTCGTCGAACTCGAGCCAGCCACCGCGCCGTGAGGCGGTCACTTGGAGGCAGGACCACGAGCGGTGCTGCCGGTGTCGACGCGCGCGGCAGGAACGGTATCTGCCGCATGCCGTCGGACTTTCCGCAGAACCACGAGGACGACCATGCCTAAATCACCCACTCCGCCCGCTTCCCCTTCCCGCAAGGGATCGGCCGTCAGCAACGCCCCGGGCGACGCCGGCTCGAAGGCCGCCGCCCGCAACACCGACAGCGCTCCCGCCACCGCGCCGACCGATGACGGCGGCGACGTCGCGCTGCAGAAGGCCGTCGAGACCGGCCAGTTGGCCGCTGCCTTCCCGTTCAACGCCAACAAGGCCGGCGAGCACGGCTTCGACCAGGGCGTCACGCCTCAGGCCGGTGCGACCGCCACGCCGCCGTCGCGCGTGCCGCTGGGCAGCACGCTGTCCGAGCGCCAGACCAACGACAAGGTCGGCACGCAGGCCCCCGAAGGCCGCAACGCAACGATCGCGCCGCTGGACCGCGTGCGTGTCGACTCCTCGGGCCAGGCACTGACGACCAACCAGGGCGTGCGCATCGCCGACAACCAGAACTCGCTGAAGGCCGGACCGCGCGGCCCGGTGCTGCTGGAGGACTTCATCCTCCGCGAGAAGATCACCCACTTCGACCACGAGCGCATCCCCGAGCGCATCGTGCATGCGCGCGGTTCCGCCGCCCACGGCTTCTTCGAGTGCTACGACGCGATCACCGACCTCACCAAGGCGGCGCCGTTCAAGGAAGCCGGCAAGCAGACGCCGGTGTTCGTCCGTTTCTCCACCGTGCAGGGCGGCGGCGGCAGCAAGGACACGGCGCGCGACGTGCGCGGCTTCGCGGTCAAGTTCTACACCGACGAAGGCAACTGGGACCTGGTCGGCAACAACATCCCGGTGTTCTTCATCCAGGATGCGATGAAGTTCCCCGACCTCGTCCACGCGGTGAAACCCGAGCCGCACCACCACATGCCCGAGGCCGCCAGCGCGCACGACACCTTCTGGGACTTCGTGTCGCTGATGCCCGAGTCCACGCACATGCTGATGTGGGTGATGAGCGACCGCGGGATCCCGCGTTCCTACGCGACGATGCAGGGCTTCGGCGTCCACACCTACCGCTTCGTCAACGAGGCCGGCGACAGCGTGTTCGTGAAGTTCCACTGGACGCCCAAGGCCGGCACGCACTCGCTGGTCTGGGACGAGGCGGTGAAGATCTCCGGCGCCGACCCGGACTATCACCGCCGCGACCTCTGGGAGCGCATCGAGTCGGGCGCGTTCCCCGAGTACGAGCTCGGCGTTCAGGTCTTCACCGAGGAGCAGGCGGACGCCTTCAGCTTCGACATCCTCGACGCCACCAAGATCGTCCCGGAGGAACTGGTGCCGGTGCGTCCCATCGGGCGCATGGTGCTGAACCGCAATCCGGACAACTTCTTTGCCGAGACGGAGCAGGTCGCCTACTGCACCGCGCATGTGATCCCGGGGATCGACTTCAGCAACGACCCGCTGCTGGCGGGGCGCATCCACTCCTACGTGGATACGCAGATCACGCGCCTGGGCGGCCCCAACTTCCACGAGATCCCCATCAACGCGCCGGTCGCGCAGGTGCACAACAACCAGCGCGACGGCGCGCATCGGCAGGCGATCCCGCGCGGGCGCGTGTCCTACGAGCCCAACTCGCTGGCCGGCGGCTGCCCGTTCCAGGCGGGCGCGGCTCAGGGCTTCACCTCCGTGGCGGCGCGGCAGCGCGGCTCGGATGAGCAGGCCAAGGTGCGCGCCAAGCCGGAACTCTTCGCTGAGCACTACAACCAGGCGCGTCTCTTCTTCGAGAGCCAATCGCCGGCCGAGCAGGCCCACATCGCCGCGGCCTTCCGATTCGAGCTGAGCAAGGTGACGGTGCCCGCGATCCGCGAGCGCATGCTGTCCTCGCTGCGCAACGCGTCGGAAGAACTGGCGGCAAAGGTGGCCGACGGCTTGAACATGCCCCTGCCGCCGGCGATGCCCCTGGCCATCGAGAACCCGCCGGAACCGGAGGTGCGCAGGTCGCCGTCGCTGTCGCTGCTGGCGCGTCCGGGCGACGGCTCCATCGCCGGCCGCAAGGTGGTGATCCTGGTGGCCGACGGCGTCATCGGACAAGGCGCCAAGGACGTCCATGCCGCCCTGTTCGCTCAGGGCGCGGTGCCGCGCTTCGCGGCGCCGCGCATCGGACCGGTCAAGACGGCCGACGGCGTGGTGATCGAGGCGGACGTGTCGCTGGAGAACGAACCCGGTTTCCTGTTCGACGCGCTGGTCGTGCCGGACGGGGAGGAGGCGATCCGCGCCCTCGGCCGCGACGCCCATGTCTACGAGTTCATCCGCGACCAGTTCCGGCATTGCAAGCCGATCCTGGCCCTGGGGGCCGGTGTCTCGCTGCTGCGCGCCGCGGGCCTGGGACCGGCGCTTGAACCCGACGTCATGACCCCCGGCCTCATCACCGGCGACTCGGCGGCCGAAGGCGTGAAGGCGCTGATCGAAGGCCTCGCCACCCATCGCCACTTCGAGCGCGAATCCGACCCGCCGAAGGTCTGAGTCAACGGAGTTCCACCGGCGCCCGAGGGCGCCGGTCCGCATGTCACGGCGGCGCCGCGACCGGATGTCCCGAGACGTCGAAGGGGGGCGGCCTCGCCAGCGGGAGACGCACGAGGAACTCGCTACCTTGCCCGGCGCCTTCGCTCTTGGCCTCCACCGTGCCGTGATGCAGCGAGACGATTTCCTTGACCAGCGCCAGGCCGATGCCCAGGCCGTCCCCGCGCCGGGTCGTCGCGCCGTCGGCCTGCGTGAACATGTCGAAGATGCGGACCTGAAGATCGGCACCGATCCCCTGTCCCGTGTCCTGAACCTTCAGCACGAAGTGCGACTGGTCCACATTGAGCAGCACCGACACCTGCCCGCCGCGCGGCGTGAACTTGATGGCGTTGTTCAGCAGGTTCATCACGACCTGAAGGAGGCGGCCCCCATCGGCCTCCGCATGCACCGGCGCCGGCGGCAGCACGCCGATCAGCGCGACGCCGGCGGCGGAGGCGGCGTCCCTGCAGGCGTCCATCGCGTCCTGGAGCAACTGCAGCAGATCCACCCGGTCATAGCTCAGGGTCATCCTGCCACGGCCCGCGCGCGTCATGTCGATCAGATCCTCGACCAGCCGGTCCATCACGGCAAGCTGCCGGCTGAGGATCTTGACGGCCTGCTCCTGTCGCGCCGGTTCGGACGGCGGCGACAGCAGGCGCGTCGCCAGCCGCATCGGATGCAGCGGATTGCGCAACTCGTGCGCGATGGTGGCGAGGAAGAGGTCATGCGCCTGCCGTTCCCCGGTGAGACGCTGGACCTCGTTCTCCAGCCGCAGGGTGCGCAGCTGCAGATGCGTCGCGTCGCGGAACAGCTTGGCGAAGCCGTGCAGCGTCCCGCCGTCGTACAGCGGCAGCGTCAGTCCGCTGGCCCAGAAGCGCGAGCCGTCCTGGCGCACGTGCCAGCGCTCGTCCTCCGCGGCGCCCAGGGTGCGAGAGGCGTTGAGTTCGTGGACATGCTGCCCGCCCGCGATGTCCTCCGGAGTGAAAAGGATCCCGAAGCTCTGTCCCACGACCTCGTCGGCGGCGAATCCGGTGACGGCGTAAGCGCCTTCGGTCCAGCCGACGATCGAGCCGGCCGTGTCGAGGAAGACAATGCCGTACTGGCTGTCCCGCACGGTGAGCAGGTCCAGCACGAGGCCGAGGTCGGCCTGCAGCCAGGCTCCGTGAGCGGAGCGGTGCAGGGTCATGGTGTGGTCTCGGCGAGATTCATGGCCAGGACCTACGCAAGGACGGTGCCCGGCGGCATCGGTCACGATGACCGAGAACACCGATGGAATCGGTAATCCGGGCCGATCGACGCGAGCTCCACGTCCTGCCTGACCGATGGGGGCGACCGTCGCATCCGCCGATGGCGCTGTCCTGGATCGCCCGGACTCAAGCGCGGCGCCGTGATCTGCGACGGCATGGAAGCGTGGAGCACATGACGCGATGCGACAGTCGCAGCTTGAGCTCGCGGCGCCATGGGGGTCTGTGGGTTGCCACACGCAGGGTGTCATGCGGTCACTTGAGCCTGGGGACGCCCGGAGACGCCGGGAGGAGGTTCTCGCATGCGCAGGAAAAAATGGTGATGCCTGCTCAGGCTTCCGTGCTTCAATCAGCGCCACTGACCGCACGCGCACCTGGGCCTCCCAGACCTCGCGTCAGCCAGGCGCTGCGGGGGAACGGACGATGAGCAAGTCACTGATGGTCGACTTCCAGCACACGTTTGAAGACACGGGCCGATCCGTCAAGGTGTGCGCCGACGTCATTGCGAGGGACCGCTTCCTGACCTGGATCGCCACCTTCCACATGGCCCCCAAGGTCTTCGAGATGACGGGCTGCGTGTGCAAGGCCGACGACGAGAGCGCGCGCCACGCCGTGATCTGGTCGATCGGCCAGGCGCTCGACGTCAAGCGCTTCGACTGAAGTCCTGCCAGGCGCTCAAGGGGGCTGTGGCCTCAGCGCCAGGCTTTAACGCCAGACCTTGGCGCCAGACCTTAGCGCCAGGACTCGACCTGCAGACTCTTCGGGCCGCTACGTACGGCGCCGGACAGACGCGCCGTGTCGCGCGCCCCATGCTGGGGACTCACTGCCCTTGGAGGCACCCCCATGAACATCCCCCATTCGCCGACGCGGCATGCCGCGTTGACGCTCATCACCTTCGCTGCGCTGGTGCTTGGCGCCTGCGCCACCACGCCAGATCCCGTCGCCCAACTGGCGGTCGCCGAAGCGGCCGTCCAGGGCGCCAACACGCCGGGCACCGCGCAGCTTGCCGGCGCGCAACTCCAGCTGGCCATCGGCAAGCTCACCGCGGCGCGCGCGGCCCAGACGGCCAAGGACTACGTCGGCGCCCGCAGGCTGGCCGACGAGGCCCAGGTCGACGCGCAGGCCGCGGTGGCGCACGCGCAGGCCGCGCGCTCGCAGCAGGCCTCGGCCGAATCGCAGGCCGCCGCGCGCGCCCTGGACGAAGAGGCGGCCCGCCGCACGCCGCGTTGATCCGCCCCCATCGAATCGAAGGACTCCCCATGAATGCCTTGACCCCGCTCCACCTCCTGCTCGTTTCCACCTTGGCCGCATCGTTGGCGGCATGCGGCGCCTTGCCCGATCGCCATGCGTCCCTGGACCGTGCGCACGCGCGCCATGACGCGGTGCGCGCCGATCCGCAGGTCACCAGCCTCGCCCCGAACGAGCTGATGCGCGCCGACGCCGCGTTGACCCAGGCGGACGCCGCGGCGAAGGCCGGCGCCGACAAAGCGGACATCGACCACCTGGCCTACATCGCGCAACAGCGCGTCGTCATTGCGCAGGAGGCTGCGACGTCCCGCGCCGCGCAGGCGCAGGTGGACCGCATCGCCGCCGAGCGTGATCAGAAGCGCCTGATGCTGCGCACGCAGGAAGCCGAGACGGCCCAACGGCAGCTGGCCCAATCGCGACGCGACAACGTCCGGCAGGACGTCGCGCTGACCGCGGCGAACACGCGGATGTCGCGCGATCAATCGGAGCTCGCGAACAAGGAGGTGCGGGTGAGGGAGCTGGAGACCCAGCTGACCGACCTGCAGGCGGTCCGCACCGATCGCGGCATGGTGCTCACGCTCGGCGACACGTTGTTCGAGACCGGACGAGCGACCTTGAGCGCCGAGGGAGGCCGCAGCATGGGAAAGCTCGTCGACTACCTCAAGCGCGATCCGACGCGCGGTGCCGTCGTCGAAGGGCACACGGACAACGTCGGCTCCCGGGCGTCCAACCTCGCGCTGTCGGAACGGCGCGCGGAAGCGGTACTGAACGCGCTGGTCCGCCAGGGCGTCCGCAACGATCAGCTCAGCACGCGTTCCTACGGATCCGCGCAGCCCGTGGCCTCCAATGAGACGGCGGCCGGCAGGCAGATGAACCGGCGCGTGGAGGTGTTGTTGAGTCCGGTGAAGGTGCAGTGAGGGCGGGAGGGCCGATGGCCCTCAGCCGACGACACGCCGACGCGCGGTCTGCGCGTGCGCGTGGGCGCGGCGCGTCCGGATGCCGATGAGCCCCAACCCCAGCAGCACCAGCGCCGCGGTGCCCGGCTCCGGCACCGCCGACGCCGTCACGTCGAAGGTCAGGCTGCCTCGCAGCCATTCGCCTTCCGCGACGTCGAGCGCGAAGTCCTTGTACGCCTCGCTGAACTCAAGGCGCAGCAGACCGTCCGCGCCGACGCTAAGCCCGAACGGGCTCAGGTCGAGCGAGCCGCTGTAGCTGCCGGCGCCGCTCGCGAAGTCCGCGCCGCCGGGCGCGAACGTGAGCAGGTCCAAGCCGCTCGATCCGCCGAAGCTCACCTGCATCTCCGACAGCACGCTCGGCGCGAAGGCGTTCAGATCGAGCGACCAGGACAGCGAATTCAGCACCGCGTTCGCGCCGACATCGATGAGCCAGACCGTGTTGCCGGCTTCGCCCTGCAGGTTGATGCTCTGCGCGCCGCCGACATCGATGGCCACGGGCGTGGCCTGCACGGGGGCGCTCGCGAGGCCCAGCAGGGCGGAGGCGGCCACGACGGACGCGGCGGCGAAGTGATGGAGTCTCTTCATGATGTCGGCTTTCAATGGGAGGCGGGGACGACGAACACGACCGCCGTGCGCGCCGGCACGGTGAAGCGGCCGGAGGCGCGATCGAAGCTGGCCTGTCGGGCGCGCGTGTCCGCGGCGGCCGGCGCGGTGTGCACGGGATGCAGCGCCAGCGCATGTCCCGCCAGCGCAGGCAGCGTCAGTTCCTTCGCCGTCTTGTCGACGTTGATCAGGTAGACCAGTTCGTCGAAGTTGGCGCCCGGATATCCGGCGCCGTTCAGGCGGCCGACCAGCACCGTCGCCTCCTGGGAGGCGCCCGTGTTCAGGAAGGTCAAGCGCGCCTTGATGTCCTCGGCCGTGCGCAGCCGCAGCAGCGTCGAGCTCTTGCGGATCCGCAGCAGGTCGCGGAAGGCGTCGCGCGTCCAGGCGATGTCCGCGGCGGCCGGCTTGATCAGTGCATTCCCCAGCAAGGGCTTCGCATACGGCCAGTTGTCCGCGTTGTCGCGCGACGGCGGCAGGCCCACACCGAAGTTGTTGTCCGCGTAGGTCCAGTCCAGCCGGTTGAACCAGTCGCCGCTGTCATAGCTGTTGCGGTCCAGCGACTTGCTGCGCAGCGTGTCCGTACCGGCGTGGAAATAGGCCACCCCTTGGCTGAACGCGTTGATCGCGTTCGCCAGGATCTGCACGCGGGCGCGGTCCTCGCGGCTGGTGCCGGCAGGCAGGCGGAACGCGTTGTTGTCGAACAGGGTCAGGTTGTCGTGGTTCTCGACGTAGTTGACGACCTCGCCCGGCTCCAGCACCCAGCCCGCGGGAATGCCGCCGACGTCGATCTGCTCCAGGCGCAGCACGGCGTCCCAGCTCGTCTGCATCTGGAAGCTCCGGATCGAACCCGCCAGCGCCGCGCGGAGGCGGTCCGCCTGCCACATCAGCTCGCCGCGCGTCTGGCCGCCGTTGTGACCGTTGCCGTCGTAGAAGAAGCCGTTCACGTAGCCCTGGCTGGCGAGCAGCGCCTCGCCCGCATCGCAGCAGCCGCCGCCGCGCACCGCGTCACGGATCAGCGGATTGAAGCTGCCGATGCCCGAGCCGTTCAGCGACAGCATCTCCGCCTGCACGAAGCGCGCGCCGTTGGCGACCTCGCCGAAATTCCAGCCCTCGCCGACGATCTGCACCTCGCGGCCGGCGGCTTGTCCCACGCGGGCCTTCAGCGCCTCCATGACGGCGCGCGGGTGGTGGCCCATGATGTCGAAACGCAGCGAGCTGATGCGGTAGTCCCGCGTCCACGTGACCGCCGAGTCGATCATCAGCTTGGCCATCATGAGGTTCTCGGAGGCCGTGTTCTCGCAGCAGGTCGAGCGCTCGATGCCGCCGGCGGCGTTGTAGCGGAAGTAGTAGTTGGGCACGACCTTGTCGAGCACCGAGGTGGCGTTCTGCCCCGACGAGGTGGTGTGGTTGAAGACCAGGTCCATGCCGACGCGCAGGCCGGCGGCGTTGAGCGCCTGCACCATGCGGCGGAACTCGACGACGCGCGCGAGCGGGTCGTTCGCGTTGCTCGAGTAGCTGCCTTCCGGCGTCGAGAAGTGCTGCGGGTCGTAGCCCCAGTTGAAGCAGTCGGTGCCGGCCGTGGCGGCGACGGCGGCCTGCTGCGACTCGCCGTCCGGCGCGCCGGCGGGCGAGGGCGTGACGCAGCCCTTCTCGTTGACGGTGGCGAAGTCGAACACCGGCAGCAGGTGCACGTCGGTGAGCCCCGCGGCGGCGAGGGCGCCCAGATGGCGCATGCCGTTGGAGCCGGACTCGGCGAAGGCCAGGTACTTGCCGCGCCGGGCGGCGGGCACGGTGGCGTCGTTGATGGAGAAGTCGCGGACGTGCAGCTCGTAGATGCTCAGGTCCGACGGCGCCGACACCGTGGCGGGCGGCGCGCCGGCGTCCCAGCCGGCGGGCTTGGTCGCGGCGGACTGCAGGTCCATCACCACGCTCTGCTGGCCGCCGAGCGTCACGCCCAGCGAGTAGGGATCGGCGACGAGGTTGCGCACCAGCCCCACGCCCTTCACGAAGACCTGCACCTGGTAGCGGTAGGTCGAGCCTTGCAGGCTGCCGGCCTTGCCCAGGCGCCAGACGCCGGTCGCGGCGTCACGCGTCATCGGCTCGGTGGTCGTGCGCGTCAGCGTCGAACCGGCGATCGGCGTCGTCAGGACGAGCGCCACGTCCTGCGCGGTCGGCGCCCACAGCTTGAAGGAGGTCGAACCGTTGGCGACGACGGCGCCCAGGTCCGGGACATCGTTGGCGGCGGCGTAGAGATCGTCCAGCGCCCCGGCGATCTGCGCCGTCGTCGCATTCTGGACGCGACCCTCCGCGTCCTCCTGGACCAGCACGAGTTGCCGCTGATGCAGTGCCGGCAGTCGCGCGACGTCTGCCGCGCGGACCGCGAAGACCGCGCCGCTGGCCACGTACTTGAAGCGCAAGGCGTCGGCCGGCGGCACGGTGCCGGAGAACGGGTCCAGTGTGATGAAGCCGTCGGCGCCGTTGACCGGCGCGTTGGCGGCGACGCTGATCTGACCCGTCGCCGAGTGGTACAGGCGCACGGCGCCGGTGCCAGGGGCGGGCGCAACGATACGCGGCCACTTCACGAGCGTCTTGTTGAGCCACACGGCGCGGGCATCGGTGCTGGACACCTGGCGCAGGTCCGGCGCGGCGGTGTAGACCGTCGCGTCGCGCTCGACCAGCCACACGTGGCCGACCTGGTTCTGGATCGTCAGCGCGGAGAACTCGACGCGGATGTTGTTGTCGCGGCCGTCCTTGTCGTTCTCGTTGGGCGGCATGCCGTGGACGATGAACTCCAGGCCCTTGCGGCTCGCATCGCCTTGCGGATTGAGCACGGGGATGTCGAAGACGACTTCGTCGCTGCCGGCCGCATACCCCGGCATCGCGCTGAAGGCGACGGGCTGGCTCCAGTTGTCGAGGGCGACGCCGCCGGGCAGGGCGGCCGCGTTCAGGCCGCTGCCGTTCCACAGGTGCAGGCCCCAGGCGTTGTAGGCGCCGTCGAAGCGCTTGTAGTGCACCCGCACCGTCGTGATGTCGGGCGTGGCCAGTTGCAGCGGATTGCCCGGGTAGTTGGTCCCGTCGCCCTGCAGGCGCCAGACCTCGTTCGCGCCGGCTTGAAGCACCAGGCTCTGGTCCGCGCCGCCGTTGTCCTTGTTGTCGCCGTTGTGGAAGAGGAAGCCCACGGTGCCGCTCGTGGCGGCGAGCGGGACGTCGTAGTAGACGCCGAAGTCGTCGCTGCCCGCGGCGTTCCAGCCCGCGTTCCAACTGGGGCTCTGGGCGGCGTTCCAGGTGTGGATCTGCCAGCCGGCGTGATTGCCGTCGGCGCGGCGGTAGTGGACGCGCAGCGAGGTCGCGGGAGCGTCAGGGGTTGCCACCGCGGTCACCCGCGCGCGGGACGTCGAGCCGGAGCTTGAGCCCGACACGGTGTTCGCCGGCACTTCCGCGATGAGTGCGACTCCGTTTTCGTCGACGGCCGCCGCGCTGGTGCCGGCTTTCGATGCGATCCCGGCGTCGCCGCCGCCGCACGCGGAAAGCAATCCGCTCACGCCGACTGCCCACCCGATCGCGAGCCTGATCGTCAACGCACCCGCTACCCGTCGCGCCGTGCGCGACCACCCGTCAGCCCATGCCTGCATGTCCGTGCCTCCTCAAGGTGGTCGGATGTTAGGGAAGTAAAACTACATCCCGTGACGGTGAAATCCCGGAGTTGGATTACAGGCGTGGCTTCAAAGGGCAAGACAGGGACACGATTTAGATCGTTTGCTGGTGAAAAAGCCACGACTTCGGCGAAATGTCTGTAGTTTTGCTTCATCCCTTGGCGCTCGCGGAGGATGGGGACCGCCTATGGGACAGCGCGGTCGCCGTTCCTTGCGACGAGGCGTCGTCTTCGGCGGCGATACTCCGCCGTCCCCTTCGCTCCGGAAGGGTCCCGCCCCAGTGCCTGCCATGACCGAAGACCAGCGCCGTCCCGCCAACGACCTCGCCCAGTTCCAGACGCTGTTCGAGCGCATGGACGAGGGCTACTGCGTCATCGAGTTCCTCGACGGTCCGCACGGCCCGTTGAGCGACTACGTGCATGTGCTGGCCAACCCGGCTTATGCCGCCAACGCCGGCATCGACAACGTCGTCGGCCAGAAGGTCCGCGAGATGGTGCCGGACGAAGCCGGCGCCTGGGTCGAGATCTACCGCAAGGTCCTGCTCACCGGCGTTCCCGTGCGCTTCGAGCGCGAGCTCGAACGGACCGGCCGTTACCTGGAACTCTCCGCCTTCCGCATCGAGCCGGTCGAGCGGCGCCAGGTCGCCGTGCTGTTCCAGGACGTCACCCGTCGCCATCGCGCCGACCAGGAACTGCGCGAGCTCAACGAGACGCTCGAGCGCCGGGTTCAGGAGGAGGTGGACCAGCGCCTGCGCACCGAGGCGGCGCTGCGCCAGTCGCAGAAGATGGAAGCGGTGGGTCAATTGACCGGCGGCATCGCGCACGACTTCAACAACATGCTGGCCGTGGTGGTCAGCTCCCTGGATCTGCTCGCGCGCAAGTTCCTGAAGGACGATCCGCAGGCCATGCGCTACGTCGACGCCGCGCGCAACGGCACGCAGCGCGCGGCGCAACTGACGCAACGGCTGCTCGCCTTCTCGCGCCAGCAGCCGCTGCGGCCCGAGGCGCTCAACGCCAATCGGCTGGTGGCGGGCATGTCCGACCTGCTGCGCCACTCGATCGGCGGCGCCATCGCGCTGGAGGCCGTGCAGGCCGGCGGCCTGTGGCGCACGCATGCCGACCCCAACCAACTGGAGAGCGCGATCCTCAACCTCGCGGTCAACGCGCGCGACGCGATGCCCGACGGCGGTCGCCTGACCATCGAGACCGCCAACGCCTACCTCGACGAGCGCTATGTGGCCGAGCAGGTGGGCGTGCTGCCCGGGCAGTACGTGATGGTCGCGGTGACCGACACCGGCAGCGGCATGACGCCGGATGTGCTGGCGCGGGCCTTCGATCCCTTCTTCACGACCAAGGAAGTGGGTCGCGGCACCGGCCTGGGCCTCAGCCAGGTCTACGGCTTCGTCAAGCAGTCCGGCGGGCACGTGAAGATCTATTCCGAGCCCGGTCAGGGCACGACGGTGAAGATCTATCTGCCGCGCCTGCTCAACGATCAGGAAGAAGAGATCGAGTCGCAGCGCGTGCCGCCGGTGTCCGTGTCGCAGGGCCAGGAAACGGTGCTGGTGGTCGAGGACGAACCCGCCGTGCGCGCGTCCTCCGTCGACGCGCTGTCGGAGCTCGGCTACCGCGTGCTCGAAGCCGACGGCGGCGAGGCGGCGCTCAAGCTGCTCGACGCGCATCCCGAGATCGCGCTGGTCTTCGCGGACGTCGTGATGCCGGGCATGAACGGCCGCAAGCTCGCCGACGAGGCGCGCCGGCGTCGACCGGGACTGCGGGTGCTGTTCACGACCGGCTACTCGCGCAACGCGGTCGTGCACAACGGGGTGCTCGATCCCGGCGTGGACCTGCTGGGCAAGCCGTTCACGCTGGACGAACTCGCCGCCGCGGTCCGCGCGGTGCTGGACCGGCCGGACTGAGCGTCCCGGGCGGACGGTGCGGACGCCCGGGAAGGGCACCCCCGTCCTCGATCAGAAGGCGGTGGCCGTCACTACGGTGCGGAATATCCCGACACGAAGCGATGCGGCGTGCCGTCGGTGTCGTAGGTCGATCGCTCGATGCGGCCGATGTCGGCGCCGTAGACGTGGATGCTGATGGAGACCTGACCCTCGACGGCGTTGTGGACGCGGTGGATGTCGCCGAGGCGAGGCGAGACCGCCTCGATCTGACCCGGCGACAAGCGCACCGGCGGGCCGTCCGCCACGAGTTCGTTCGGCCCCGTGAAGCGGTAGCCCTGCGAGTCCTCCGCGCCGCGCAACATGCCGATCAGTCCCCAGACCGTGTGGTCATGGATGGGCGTGGCCTGCCCCGGTCCCCAGACGAAGGACACGACCGAGAAGCGTCCCTGCGCGTCGACATGCAGCGGGTACTGCCGATAGCGATCAGCGCCCGCTTGCGCGTGGGTCTCCGGCAACCAGTCGTCGCGCGCGACGAGCTCGGCGAGCAAGGGGCGCAGCTCGGCGAGCAGCTCGGACTCGCGCAAGCCCTTGTCGATCAACGCCTCGCTGGAGGCGATGAATCGTTGCAACGGCTCCGGTGGCACGGGCTGGAGAAGGGCGCTCATACGTCGAAGTGTGGGCGCCGACCTGGCAGCCGTGAATCCTGCAATCCGAGCATGGAAAGTCGGATTCGTTCTTTGCGGGTGACGGCGTGGGTCTTTACGGTCTGGAGCTGTCCGACCTACCCAGAGCCACCACCATGAGCATCCAATTCATCGGCATGATCCAGTCGCAGAAGACCTCCGAGATCCACGCGGCCAGCGGGCCGGTCGTCGATCCGGACTACGTGAGCGCCTTCGCCCGGGCGCATGAGGCGGCGGGCTTCGACCGCATCCTGGTGCCGCACCATTCCACCGGCCCGAGCGCGCAGCTCACGATCGCGCATGCGGCGGCGCACACCTCGCGCATCGGTTTTCTCCTCGCGCACCGGCCCGGCTTCGTCGCGCCGACGCTGGCCGCGCGTGAGCTTGCGACGCTCGACCAGTTCACCGGCGGCCGGCTGGCGGTGCACGTGATCTCTGGCGGCTCCGACGCGGAGCAGCGCCGCGACGGCGACTACCTCGACCAAGACCGGCGCTACGAGCGCACCGACGAGTACGTCGGCCTGCTGCGCCGCCTGTGGACCAGCGACCAACCCTTCGATCACGAGGGCACGCACTACCGCTTCGATCAAGGCTTCAGCGAGGTCAAGCCGCGCCAGCAGCCGCACATCCCGGTGTTCTTCGGCGGCGCGTCCGACGCGGCGCTGCCGGTGGCCGGCAAGCATGCGGACGTCTACGCGCTCTGGGGCGAATCGCTGGAGCAGACCGCCGACCTGACGCGTCGCGTGCGCGCGGAGGCGGCGCGCCATGGGCGGAGCATCGGCTTCTCGGTCTCCTTCCGACCCATCCTCGCGGACACCGAGGCGGCCGCCTGGGCGCGCGCCGAGCGCATCCTGGAGGACACGCGCCGCTTGCGCGTGGCGGCGGGCTACAGCCGCGGCGGCCCGCAGCAGAGCGAGGGTGCGCGGCGCCTGCTCGCGGCGGCGGAGAAGGGCAGCCGCGTCGACAAGCGGCTGTGGACCGAGATCGCGCGCGAGACCGGCGCGCGGCATAACAGCACCGCGCTGGTCGGCACGCCGGAGCAGGTGGCCGAGGCGCTGCTCGACTACTACGACCTCGGCGTCACGACTTTCCTGGTCCGCGGCTTCGATCCGCTGGAAGACGCGATCGACTACGGCCGCGAGCTGATCCCGCGCACGCGCGCGCTCGTCGAGCAGCGGCTCGCGCAGCGCCGGGCCGCGTGAACCGGACCCTTCTTTCCCGCTGATTTCTTTCCGCTTCCTTCTTTCCGCTCCCTTTTCTCCGCTTCGAGGACCGCATGAGCTCCCACGCCGACCACACTGACAGCGCCGACGATTCCAATGACACCATCGATGCCGACGGCCCTTCGCGCCGTCGCGCGCTGACGCAAGGCGCCGCGCTCGCGGCGCTGGCGGCCGTGCCGTACGTGCGCTCCGTGCGCGCGCAGGGTCGCGTGGTGGTGAAGGCCGGCGACCAGAAAGGCAACCTGCGCGCGCTGCTGGAAGCGGCGGACGAACTGCGCCAGCTGCCCTACGAAATCCAGTGGAGCGAGTTCCCCGCCGCCGCGCCGCTGGCCGAGGCGCTCAACGCGGAGGCCGTCGACTTCGGCCCGATCGGCGACGCGCCGCTGCTGTTCGCGATCGCGGCGGGCACGCGCATCAAGGCCTTCGCGGTGAACCGCTCCGATGCCTACGGCACGGCGGTGCTCGTGCGGCCGGACTCGCCGTTCAAGACGGCGGCCGATCTCAAGGGCAAGTCCATCGGCACGAACCGCGGTTCGATCGGGCACTTCATCGCGCTGAAGGCGCTCGCGTCCGCGGGCTTGAAGCCGGACGATGCGCAGGTCCGTTTCCTGCCGCCAGCGGAGGCGAAGCTCGCGCTGACACAGGGCTCGCTCGACGCGTGGGCGACGTGGGAGCCGTACACCGCGCTGGCGGAAACGGCCGGCCACGCGCGCGTACTGGTCAGCGGGCGAGGGCAGTGGTCGGGGCTGAGCTTCCTGGCGGCGACCGACAAGGCGCTCGCGACCAAGCGCGGCGCGCTGTCGGATTTCGCGCAACGCGTGAAGCGCGCGCAGGCCTGGTCCTACCAGCACGTGCCGGAGTTCTCCGCGACGCTGGCCCGCATCATCGGCATTCCGGTCGAGGCCGCGCGCCTGCAGTTCGAGCGCCGCGCCACGCGCTGGATCGCGCTCGACGACCAGGTGCTCGCGGACCAGCAACGCAGCGCGGATTTCTATCTGCAGGTGGGGCTGCTCAAGCAGCGGCTGGACGTACGGCCGACCATCACGCTGGTCTGATCCGGTCTGCGGTCAGGGCGCCAACGCGAACTCGATCGCCGCTTCGCAATGGATGAGCGCCGTATCGAAGACTGGCACGGAGACGTTGCCGGCGTCTAGCAGCATGCCGACTTCCGTGCAGCCGAGGATCATGCAATCCGCGCCCTGATCCACGAGACGGCGCGCGACGTCCTCGAATCGGGAACGGCTGTCGCTCGTCGTGATGTCCTTGCACAGCTCGTCGTAGATGATGCGATGCACGTCCGCGCGATCGTCATCGCCGGGAATCAGGGGCTGAAGCCCGGCTGCCTTGAGGCGGTCGACGTAGAACGTCTGCTCCATCGTGAATGCAGTGGCGATCAGGCCTGGCGTCTTCAGTGCCGACTTCGTGATCCGATCCGCCGTGGCGTCGGCGATGTGCAGCAGCGGGATGCCCACGCCGCCCATCATCTGGTCGGCCAGCTTGTGCATCGTGTTCGTCGCCAGGACGATGAAGTCCGCGCCGCCGCGTTCCAGCGCCTTGGCCTCAGCGTTCAGGATCTCGCCGGCGTCCTCCCAGCGTCCCGCGGCCTGCAGCCGCTCGATGTTCGCGAAGTCGAGGGACCGGATGAGCAGCTCCGGTGAATGCAGTCCGCCGAGCCGCCAGCGCGTGATCTCGCACATCTGGCGGTAGTAGGTCTGCGTCGAGGCGGCCGACATGCCACCCAGGATGCCAATGAGCTTCATTGCTGGTCCGGCACGACGTCGGCCTTGGTTGATGTCGCACGAGGGTAGCACTCGTGACAGATACTCCCGCGCTTCCCTGGCTTCCCTGGCTTCCTCCTTCAGACGTCGAATGCGCCTCCTTCCGACCTTGTGCCTGTTGTTCCCGCTCACTGCCGCTGCGCAGGGCACCTGCAACTCGATGCCGGACGATGCCGCCATGCTCGAATGCCTGCAGAAGCGTCAGGTCTTGCTTGAAAAGACGAGGAGCGCCAAGAGCGGACAGCTGAAATCCTGCATCCGCTACCGGCTCGAAGATGCCCCGGAGGGCCACCTCAAGGGCGACAAGCTTGGAAAGCAGGTCACCATCACCGACAACGGGCAATGTTCAGTGTTCATGGGCGCCAGCTGCGAATGGAACGGACAGACCGCGAGGAAAGTGCCGGAGCGCAGGCGCTGATCGATGGTCCTCGTCACCGGCGGGTAGCAGGGCTCGCCAGCAAGCGCCGACGGATGCTGCCCGCCATGGAGAATTAACGGCTGTGCGATTGCCATCAACACGGCATGACCCGCTCCTATACTCCGCGTCCATCACGCCGGAGCGGCCCCGTTCAGAGGGCCTCGGCAACCGATCTTTCAACGGGGAGGAACCCATGATTTCAGCGAAGCGCACGCATGCCGCCATCCTGGCGGCGATCTCGACTTTCATCGTCGCGGCTTGCGGCGGCGGTGGCGACGCCGGCTCTGATTCGACCGCCCGGGCCTCGTCGGTTCCGGCGACGCTCAGCGCCAACCAGCAGATCTTCGAAAGCTTCGTCCTGGCACCCGCCGAGGGCAGCTACTTCCTGCACTGGAACCTGAACTACTCCGGCGCGCAGACCGCCGGCGTGAGCTATGCGTTCTCGGACTTCGGCCTGCTGACGGCGTCGCCGTTGACGAGCGGTCCGCAGCCCAGCCCGCAGAGCGCTCCGCACAACATCACCAGCACGCTGGCGCTGCCCACGCCGGGCGCGACGCGCGTACTGAAGAACGGCGCCGTCCTGGTCGCCAGCAGGACCAGCACGGTGTCGTACGTCGGCGATGACGTGCTTGTGGATTCGCTCGCCGCGGACGGCGTCACCGTGGTGTTCTCCGAGATCCGCAGCAACTACGAAACCGTGGCGTTGACCGGCCTCGTCAAGTCGGCGCCGGCGGACTTCGCGCACTTCCACAACTCGTTCTTCTCGAACGTCAACGTGCTCGACGCGACCGCGACGTATCTGCCCGGCGCCGCTTACCTGAAGTTCGACCAGACCAACAAGGGCGACCGCTACAACGCCTTCGACTGCACGGCGGCGACCACCGGCACCAACATCACGCCGTGCCGCACCGCCACGACGCTGACGGCCGCGCTCACCGCCGGCATCACGTCCAACAGCGACGGCACCACGTACCGCCTGGCCAACGGCACCATCACCACGGTCGACGGCGTGCCGGTCTGGGTGGCGACCAATCCGCGTCCGCAGTCGGCCACGATGACCTCGACGGTGCAGTACCGCGTCTACTTCGAGCTGAACGGCAACGTCTACACCGGCGGACTGACCAAGGACGGCGCGCTGATGGGCGACAGCTACTACGTGTCGAATCCGGCTGGCACCACGGTCGCTCAGCGGATCACCTTCCTGCCCTTCGACATCCGCATGAACAAGGCCGCGCATGACAGCATCGCGGCGGCGATGAAGATCTGATCAGGCACTGATCAGGGGATCGCCGGCGTCGGCCTGGGAAGGCCGGCGTCGGCGGCTCGCTGAAAGGTCTGGGGACAACGGTCCAAGGACCGGTCTTTCGACAATCGTCAACGGACTGGGCGACGCCGGCCGTCCTCGTCGACCCAATACCGACCGCCGTTGCCGTCCGAGTAGACCTCGCGCTCGCGACCGTCGACGAGCAGTCGACCGATGACGGCGCCTGCGACCGCGCCGACCACGGCGCCGGTCACGGCACTGCCGCCGGCCACGGCTCCGACGACCGCGCCGCCGACGGCGCCCACGCCCGCATTGCGCGCGTCACGTGTTGCACAACCGACCGTCATGGCGGCGCATGCGGCGATGAGCGTCGCGTTCCTGAGAAGAGATGTCCTCATGGCTTTCCTCAACGATGTTGGTGGATGAACCAGCACGGCAAGCGCTGTGCCTTTCCGCTGTCTTTCCTTCCGCCTTTACCTTTGTCTTTGCGGTGCTAACGCGGTCTTGACGAGCGCGGACGTCGAAAGAGGTAGCACGGCTTCACATACTCAACACAAAGAGAAATAGTGCGCACCTGCCTCTCAGGATGGGCGATATGCGCCTCCTATACTCGCCGCCGCCAAAACGCCGGAGCGGTCCCGTCGATGGACCGCCAGGCAACGAATTCAACGGGAGGAGGACCTCATGGTCTCAGTGAAGTGCAAGAACGCCGCCGCATTGGCAGCCCTGTCGGTCCTGGTCGCAGCCTGCGGCGGAGGCGGTTCGGACGACGGCCCGGCGCCGGTCATCGCCACGCAGCCGATGAATGCCACCGTGCTGAGCGATGGCACGACGATGTTCACGGTCGTGGCCACGGGCGCCGGTCTCGGGTACCAATGGCAGAAGAACGGCGTGGCCATCGCGGGCGCCACGAGCGCGTCGTACCAGACGCCGGCGGTCACGTCCGCGGACAGCGGCGCGAAGTACACGGTCGTGGTGACGAACTCGTCGGGCAGCGTCACGAGCTCGGCCGCGCAGCTGACGCTGCAGCTGAGCGCCAACCAGCAGGCCTTCGAGAACCTGATCCTGTCGCCCGCCGCGGGCAGCTACTACCTGCACTGGAACCTGAACTACGCGGGCGGTCAGACCAGCGGCGTCAACTACGCCTACTCGGACTACGGCCTGCTGACGGCGTCGCCGCTGACGAACGGTCCGCAGACCAACGCGCAGAGCGCGGACCGCAACCTCACGACCACGCTGGCGCTGCCCGCTCCGTCGTCGCCGACGCGGGTGCTCAAGGGCGGCGCGGTGCTGGTCGTCGGAGCATCGAGCAAGGTGACCTACGTCAGCAGCGACGTGCGCGTCGACTCGCTGGCCGTGGACAACACCACGGTGGCGTACTCCGAGGTCCGCAGCAACTACGAGACCGTGCCGCTGACCGGCCTGGTCACCTCGGCGCCGGCGGACTTTGCGCACTTCCACAACTCGTTCTTCTCGAACGCGAACATCCTGAACGCGACGGCCACGTATGCGGCGGGCTCGAGCTACCTCAAGTTCGCGCAGACGAACAAGGGCGACCGCTACAACGTCTTCGACTGCACGACGGCGACCACCGGCGCCGCGGTCACGCCGTGCCGCACGGGCATGACGCTGACGGCCGCGATGACCGCCGGCATCGTGTCCAACAGCGATGGCACGACCTACCACCTGGCCGACGGCGCGGTCCGCACCGTCGACGGCGTGTCCGTCTGGGTGGCGACGAGCCCGCGTCCCGTGTCGGCGACGCTGAGCTCGACGGTGCAGTACCGCATCTACTTCGAGCTGGGCGGCAACGTCTACACCGGCGCGCTGATCAAGGACGGCACGCTGCTGGGCGGCGGCTACTACGTGTCGAATCCGACGGGCACCACGGCTGTCGAGCGGCTCACGTTCCTGCCCTTCGACATCCGCATGAACAAGGCCGCGCATGACAGCCTGCTGGCAGCGATGAAGATCTGACGCTGCCCTCGCCGAGCCGGTTCACCCGGCTCTTCCATCGCCGCCGGCTTTCGCGTTCATCGCGGGATCCGGCGGCGATGCCGTTTCCGGGCTCATGGATGGCAGGGCTTCCAGCTCCGCTTCGATTTCGCCGATGCATCCCCAGCAGTCGCCGCCGCAGTCGGTCGACAGCGGGTCGTCCGGTTGGTCCAGCGAGCGGCCGCAGAGCTTGCAGTTCATGGATCGCCGAATGGAATGAAGCGCCGCTACCAATTGAGATTGGCCGAGCGGCACTCACACAGCGACTCGCCCTTCGGGACCGTGCGTCCGCACCTGGTGCAGGCGTCGTTGACGGACAGGTGCAGGGCCAGGCATTTCGCCGCTCTCGGTTCGAGGCCGAGGTACATCTCGGCGTACTTCGCGGCTTCCAGTCGGTCTTGCTGTGCGAAGGCGCCGAGGAGCGCCGCGTCTTCCGGCCGCAGTTCAGAAGGCCACACGACGAAGGCCCGGCACTTGAGGCACTTGATATGCGGGCGACCCGCGGGGTCGATCAAGGGGTCACGCATGGCTTGCGGCTCGGGGATTCTTCATGTCGTGGAGGTGTAGAGCCCTGTCGACGCGGAGATCAACCCAGCAGCAGCCAGCAGACAGAACACACGCATCGTTTTGGACATGCGACCATTGTCGCCGCGTATTGCGACGCTGCACGGGAGCAGGCAACGCGCTTGCCCCGTTCGGTCTGGGCCGCTCCGCGGTCGGACGTCACCAGAAGGGAGCACGACGATGATGATCATCATGGGCTCCTTCGGGCATGTGGGATCCGAAGTGGTGAAGGCCTTGCTGCGCGAGGAGCAGGAGGTCATCGTCGTGACGCACGACCAGGGTCATGCGTGGCGATGGAAGGCACCGGCGCGCAGGTCGCGCTGGCGGACGTGAACGATCCCGATGCCCTGCGCGCCGTGTTCAGGCAGGGACGGCGGGCGTTCCTGCTCAACCCGCCGGCGGCGGTGGACGGCGATACCGACAAGACCGAGCGGCGCACGGTGGCGCGTCTTCTCGAGGCCTTAAAGGACAGCGGCCTCGAGAAGGTGGTGGCCGAGTCGACCAGCGGCGCCCGTCGCGGCGAGCGCCTGGGCGACTTGAATGTGCTCTGGGAGCTCGAGGAGCGGCTGCAGCACCAGCCGATTCCCGCGGCGATCAATCGCGCCGGCTTCTACATGAGCAACTGGGATGCGCAGCTCGACGCGGTGCGCGAGTCCGGGGAGCTCGTCTCGCTGTTCCCTGCCGACCTGCGACTGCCGATGGCCGCCCCGCGCGATCTCGGCGAGATCGCGGCGCGCCGGCTGATGTCGTCGCTCGACGATGTGGGCGTGCAGCACGTCGAGGGCCCCGAGCGCTACTGCGCGAACGACGTCGCCGCCGCGCTCGCCGCGGCGCTGCAGCGGGACGTGCGCGTGGTCGTCACGCCCCGGGAGCAGTGGGAGGCGTCGTTCCGCGGATTGGGGTTCTCGCAGGCGGCGGCGGAGTCCTATGCGCGCATGACCGGCGCCACGCTCGACGGCCTCGAACTGCCCGAGGTGTCCATCAAGGGACGCGTCACGATCGACGAGTACGTGAGCGATCTGGTCGAGGCGACGCGTCCGTAGCGTGACCGCAGTCCTTCGGACCGGGGTCACGCCGGGTCGGCTTCAGTCCGCGATCACTTGATCGAGAAGCTGTCCCCGTACACCTTCCAGTTGAGCGGCGTCTTCAGGTCCAGGTTCCCGGCCTTGAGCCACACGCGCTGCGCGGTCTCGACCCGGCTCACGTCGCTGTGCGCTTCCTCCGTTTTCATCGCCGCCACGCGGGCGTCGAGGAAGGCGTTGAGGTAGGTCGTCTCATTGCCGCCCTGCGCCGGCGTCTTGGCCTTGGCCATCGCCGCCTTGCGGATGCCGCCGAAGCTCACGCCGCTGTTGCCGGGACCGTGCATCACGATCGCGTCGTAGTAGATGAACTGGCCCAGCGTCCGCAGCCCGTCGTTCTTGGCCTGCTGGACCGACGGATTGAAGTAGGACCGGTCGCGCTCGTGATCCTGCGCCTGCTGGAACACCGTGTCGCTCGCGGCCGTCTTCCAGTCGCCCTGGAAGTTGGGATCGAGGCCCGCATGCGAGGCGCTGCCGTTGACCGAGCGCAACGCGTTCAGGTACTTCGCCAGCACGTTGTTCGGCTTCACCGAGTTGTAGTACTGGACCAGCTCCAGCATGTCGCCGGTGCCCGAGCAGAACCCGATGATGCCGGCCGTGTAGCCGCGGCCGTCGCGGATGTCCTCGATGTAGCGGTACTGCGCCTTCCAGTCCAGCGACGAGTTCTCCGCGCTGGAGACGATCTGCATCGCGATGTCCTTGGCCTTCGGGTCGGACAGGCCAGCCGATGGCGCCGGAGCCGGCGCAGGGGCCGGCGAAGGTGCCGGTGCCGGGGAGGGCGCGGGGGCTGGAGAAGGCGCAGGCGCTGGGGAAGGCGCAGGGGCCGGCGACGGAGCGGGCGCGGGGGCGCCAACCGCCTTCAGCTTCCAGCGCTGGTTCGCGCCGCCGGTGCAGTCCCACTGCTGGATCGCGCCGCCGGCGGCCATCGAATGGTCCTTCACGTCGACGCACTTGCCGCTGTGGCGCGCCTTCAACGTGTAGCCGTCGGCGGACGGCGCGAGCAGGAAGCGCTGGTTGTCCGTCGGCGCCGTCGCCCATTGTTGGATCAGCGCGCCGTTGCCCGTCGAGACGTCGGTCACGTCCAGCGACTTGCCGCTGGCCACGCTGACCAGGCGGTAGCTGCCGCCCGTGTCGGCGCGCAGCTCGAAGCGCTGCGTCGTCTGCGTGCCGCAACGGCTCTGCTGCAGTTTCGCGCCGTCGGCGCGCGTGTTGCCGGACAGGTCCAGGCACAGGCCGGACTCGCCGGACTCGATCGTGTAGATGCCCGCGGCGACCGTGACGGCGCCGGCGGCGAGGGCGCGCGCGTCCGGCGTGTTCTCGCTGGCGGCCTCGGACGCGGCCGACGCCGCGACCTCGGCCGACTGCGCAAAGACGCTCTTGCCGTCGTCGCCGCCCCCGCCGCCGCAGGCGGTCAGGCAGGCGCTGGCGACCGCCAGCAGCGCCGGCGCGGTCAGGAGAGTCGAAGCACGCGGAGGCCGCGGAGCGGCGGGGAAGGATTGGTTCATGGCGAAGCTCCTTACTTCCATTCGGACGATTGCAGCAGCGGATCCGTCGTCAGGCCGAAGCTGGTGCCGACCTTCTGGCCGACGGTGCCAGGTGTTGCCAGCGGCGCGGAGCCGCAGGTGCCGCCGCCCGTCTTGATGATGGCCCACAGCATCGCGCCGTCCCGCGCGTTGCGGTTGGAGGCGCTGCCGTTCAGCACCGCGGTCGTGTAGCGCTGCACCGAGTACGGCTGGTTGAGATTGGCGCCGTATTGGCTCTTCAGGTTGCGCGAACCGACGCACTGAGCATCCGCGTCGTTGACCACCAGCAGGCCCCCTGACCAGCCTTCGGGCGCCGGCTCCAGGCCGATGGACACGATGGTCTTGGCCGGGAACAGCGAGCGGTAGTCGTTGTACGCGGTCACGCCGTCGTAGTTCTCGAAGCGCGCGTCGTAGCTCATCACGTTGACCATGTCGAGCATGCCCGCCACCGCCGGGAACTTGCGCACCACCGCGCGTTCGCGGCCGGCGTTGCCGCCCCAGTAGGAGATCCGGCCCCCACAGGACGCGTCGGCCGAGGTCGCCGCGGTGCAGTCCGCGCCCGTCGACCAGCCGGCCAGCGTCAGCACGCGGCCGTTGCCGGCGATGTCCACCGCGCGGCGCAGCGCCTTGATGACATTGGCGTAGCGGTCGACGTCGCCGTCGGTCTCGTAGTCCACGTCCAGGCCGTCGAAGCCGAGCTCGGTCTGGATCTTCGCCAGCGCGTTGATCGTCGGTCCGTTGCCGGCCGCGCCCTCCGCGGCGAGCGTGCCCCAGTTGTTGTAGGTCGCGCCGCCGACGGCCAGGATGACCTTCTGGTTGCGCTGGTGCAGCACGTCGATCGCGGCCTTGATGTCACGCGGCGTCGCGTTGAAGTTGATGCCGGTGCCGGAGAAGGTGTTGGCCGACAGCCCCGCCCACGAGAAGGCCGGATCCGCGAAGGACACCATCACATGGGTGTAGGTGGCCGGCGTGCGCGCCAACTTGCTGGCCTTGTAGACGTCGTTGGCCGACTTGCCGGTGGCGTCGAACCAGTTGTCGCTCCAGGTCGGGTAGTAGCCGACGTAGACGCGGCGCGTCTGCGTGGCCTTCAGCGCTTCGGGCAGCGTCAGCGCGCCGCCGGGCGAGGGTGCCGGCGCCGGGCTGGGCGACGGGGCAGGCGAAGGCGAGGGGGCGGGGGAAGGTGCCGGAGACGGCGAGGGCGCCGGAGAAGGCGACGGGGCCGGCGTCGGTGCGGGCGCAGGCGCCGGCGAGCCGCTGCAGCTGGCCGAGGTCGGCGTCCACAGCGACGGCGTCGCGGCGGGGTTCCAGCCGGTGCCGACCCAGGCGGTGTGGGCCACCAGCGCCTTGTAGGTCTTGCCCTGATAGCTGACCACCTGGCCGAGGGTGAAGGTCTTGCCTTCGGCCCAGGCCACGCAGGTGCCGGGATTGGGCGCGGGAGCGGGCGACGGGCTCGGCGCGGGACTCGGGCTCGGAGCAGGCGTGGGAGACGGCGCGGGTGCCGGCGGCTGCGGCGCCGGAGACGGCGCGGGTGCCGGCGGCTGCGGCGCCGGAGACGGCGCGGGCGAGTTGCTCTTCGCCGCGGCGAAGGCGTGCCAGTATTCGAAGTCGCGGGTGTTGGCGCGGCTGTATTCGCCGAGCGCGCCGTTGCCGACGCGGTCGCGCTGCGCGGCCCAGTAGGACAGCAAGCCGACGCCCTTCTGCTTGGCGAAGTTGGCCACCGTCACCGCATCGGCCGGTGTGAAGACCTCGGACGCCACATCGTTCTGGCCGATCATCGGCGTGATGCCGATCATGGCCCACAGCTGCGCGTCGGTCCTGGCGGGATACAGCGACTTCAGCTGAGCGACAGTCTGCGTCGCGGCGGAGATGGCCAGGTCGCCCATCTTCCTGCCGCCGCTGTAGTAACTGCCGTAGTCCATCGTCATCAGGTTGACGATGCTGATCTTCACGCCCGACTGCGACGCGCCGCGCAGCAGCTCGACCGCTTCGCGCTGCAGGCCGCCGGTGTCGTTGGCGTTGACGTAGGGCACCACCGGCAGCGTGAACGAGGTGTAGAGGTCCGGATAGATCGATTGCAGCTGCAGGATCGCGGCGTTGCGCACGCCGTTCAGGCGCGTGTCGCCGAGCTGGCCGCCTTCGATGTCCCAATCGATGGCGCGCGTGCCGTTGGCGTCGATCAGGCGGCGCAGCTGCGCCACCAGGTCGTTCACCGAGCAGGTGGACTCCAGGTAGGTGCCGTTCGCGCCGCCGAAGGACAGGATCACCCGGCCGCCGGACTTGATGTAGGCCTTGATGTCGGCCTGGAAGCTGGGGTTGCTGACGGTGGTTTCCAGACCACCGCCGACCGTGCAGCCGCCGCCGGACACGCCGAAGGCGAGCGTCACCGCATCGATGCCGGCCTTGGACTTGGCTTCGCTCAGCGTCTTGATGCCGTAGGAGCCGCCGCCGAATCCCCACGTGAAGAAGTAGGGCGCGACGACCGTGCCCGCCTGAGCCTGCGACCCCGCGGCCAGCAGCGCGGCGGCCAGCGCCACCGCCTTGATTTGTCCGATTTGTCCGGCAAGCATTGAATCTCTCCTGCTGTCCCCGCGCGAGGTGGGCGTGCGTGGGATGTTGTTCGCGATAAAACCACCATGAAACCAGTGGCGGAATGTAGGAACAGCAGGCTGTGGGCGCTGTGACAAGCAGTATGTCGAGGCGGTGTCGGAATGTGTCGGATACTGCAAAACATCGCGCGGCGTCAGCGCTGATGTCAGGCCTGTGGCTGGAATATGGGACGACGGCACCTGAACGGTGCATCTGCGCCGACGAGCGGTGAAGGCACTTGATGTGTAAGGGATTGAAGGCGATCCGATGAACGGCGCGTCGTGATGGGAAACCCTGTGGCGGATCTTCATACCTCTTCCGGGCGAAACGCTGACAGCTTTGAAAAGATTTGTTCCGGCCGACCTCGATATTTCGCTCGAGCCAAGGGGAGGAGCGGGGCGCTCGGGATATCTTCGACCGTTGATCGGAAACAGCCGGACACGGTCGAAGTATTCGATTGGTATTGCTTCTTTCTAGACTGGCGCCACTTCAGGAAGGAGATTCGTCATGGCTTGGAATCAAGGACGGGCGTGGCCCTTGCACGCGCTGCTGGCGGCGGGCTGGATCGCCGCATTGACGCTGTCGGCGGACGCGGACGCGGCCACGTTGCGCGCGATCGCCAACAACAACTTCGTCAGCGCGACGGCGACCGGCACGTCGTATCTGACGGCGACCGCGGGCGCAGCCCAGAGCTGGGAGCAGTTCGACGTCGTCAACAACGGCAACGGCACGGTGTCGTTCCGGGCGCGCATCAGCGGGAACTTCGCGTCTGCCGACATCGGTCTGGCCGCGCCCAACGCCGGCCGCCTGATCGCCAACCGGCGCACCGCCGACGCGTGGGAGCAGTTCACTGTCGTGCCGCAGTCCAACGGGACGGTGGCCTTGCGCTCGGTGGCCAACGGGCTCTACGTCTCGGCCGACCTGAACCTCGGCGGCGTGCTCGTGGCCAACCGCAACGCGGTGCAGGCCTGGGAGCAGTTCGTCCTCGCCGATCAGCCGACCACGCCGCCGACGAATCCGCCGACCACCGGCACGCCGCCGGACCTGGGTTCGAGCGTGCACATCGTCAGCCCGACCACGCCCAACCTGCAGGGCGTCATCGACGGCATCTACAACGCGCAGCAGCCCAACCATTTCGGTCCGCGCCGCGACGCCATCCTGCTGACGCCCGGCACCTACAACAACCTGCGCATCCCGGTGGGCTTCTACACGCAAGTGCTGGGGCTCGGCAGCCATCCGGACCAGGTGCACGTCAACGGCGACCTGCGCTCCAACGCTTTCCTCGGCGGCGACAATGCGACGCAGAACTTCTGGCGCGGCGCCGAGAATTTCTCCGTCACCCCGAGCCTGGGCATCGGCAACAACACGATGCAATGGGCGGTCTCGCAGGCCATCCCGTTCCGGCGCATGCACGTGCGCGGCAACATCAAGCTCAACCAGAACAGCGGCTGGTCCAGCGGCGGCTGGTTCTCCGACGTGCTGGTGGACGGGCAGGTGAACTCCGCCAGCCAGCAGCAATGGATCTCGCGCAACAGCCAGTGGGGCAGCTGGACGGGCTCCAACTGGAACATGGTGTTCGTCGGCGTGCCCAATGCGCCGGCGGGCAGCTTCCCGACCGCGGGCCAGCGCTACACCAAGATCGCGCAGACGCCGGTGATCCGCGAGAAGCCCTTCCTGTTCATCGACACCGACGGCGGCTACGCGGTGCGCGTGCCCGCGCTGCGGCAGAACAGCAGCGGCATCTCCTGGAACAACGGCGGCGCGACGCCGGGCCGCACCCTCCCGATCGGGCAGTTCCACATCGCCAAGCCGGGCGACACCGCGGCCGCGATCAACGCGCAGCTGGCGGCCGGCAAGCATCTGCTGTTCACCCCCGGCACCTACGTGCTGACGCAGACGCTGCGGGTCAACAACCCGGACACGGTGGTGCTGGGCATCGGTTTCCCGACGCTGCGCTCGGACAACGGTCAGCCGCTGATGCAGACGGCCGACGTCGACGGGCTGACGATCTCAGGTCTGTTCTTCGACGCGGGCGCGACGGAATCCGGTGTGCTGCTCGAGGTTGGTCCGAACGGCGCCGCCGCCAACCACGCGGCCAATCCGACGGTGCTGCACGACCTGTTCTTCCGCGTCGGCGGCGCGGCGGCGGGCAAGGTCCGCATCGCGCTGAGCGTCAACGCCAACAACACCATCGTCGATCACACCTGGGTCTGGCGCGCGGACCACGGCGCGGGCGTGGGCTGGTCCCAGAACCCGTCGGAGAACGGCCTCTGGGTCAACGGCAACGACGTGACCATGTACGGCCTGTTCGTCGAGCACTTCCAGAAGCACCAGGTGGTCTGGAACGGCAACGGCGGCCGCGTCTACTTCTACCAGTCGGAGATCCCGTACGACCCGCAGAGCCAGGCCGGCTGGAACAGCCCGACGGGCCGCGGCTGGGCCTCGTACAAGGTGGCGGACCACGTCACCAGCCACGAGGCGTGGGGACTGGGCGTCTACAGCGTGTTCACCAACGGCGGCATCCTGCTGGATCGCGCGATCGAGGCGCCGGTCAACGGCAACGTGCGCTTCCACAACATGATCTCGGTGTGCCTGGGCAACAACGGCGGCATCGTGCACGTCATCAACAACACCGGCGCGCAGACCGGCTGCAACGCGTCGTTCACGCCGACGGTGACCAACTTTCCCTGAGCGGGAATCGGCCAGATGTCTCTGCCGGAGAGGTCGCCGGGAGGCGGCCTTCTTGCCCCCACTCCCGCACTGCGGGAGAGGGGCTCAATCGCTCTTGAATCAGAGCTTGTAATCCAGCGACACGCCGTAGCTGCGCGGCGCGCCGTAGATGGCGCCGTAGGCCAGACCGCCGATGTATTTCTTGTCGAACAGGTTGTTGACGTTGGCGCGAAGCGTGGCGGCCTTCGACAGCTCATACGACGCGAAGGCGTTGGCCACCACGTAGGCGCCTTGCGTGGCGCTGCCGATCTTGCTCACCGCCGACTGCCAGCGGCCGCCCAGGCCGACGCGCAGCGCCGGCAGCATCGGCACGCGGGTGTCCGCGCGGAAGTTCACCGTGTGGCGAGGCACCCATTCGTAGATGTCGTTGCCGTCCGGGCCGGTCAGGATCAGGCGGGTGTAGCCCAGGGTGAGCTTCGTATCCTTGCCGACGCGTCCGGTGGCTTCCACTTCCCAGCCCTTGGACTTCACGTCCTTGGGTTCGTACCAGCTCTGTCCGTTGTTCTCGCCGCCCACGAAGGTGCCGCCGAAGGTCGCCAGTCCCTCCTGCTTCGCGGTGAATACAGCCGCCGTCGTCAGCAGGGCCTTGTCCAGCCATTCCGCCTTGACGCCGGCCTCGGCGTTGACGCCCTTCATCGGCGCGAGTTGATCGCCGCGGATGTCGGACTGCTCCTGCGCCTGGAAGATGTCCGAGTAGGACACGTAAGTCATCAGGTCCGGCGTGATGTCGTAGGTGACGCCGACGTAGGGGCTGACCTTCTGCGTCTTCGGGTCCAGCAGTTGTCCGCTGCTGCCGTAACGCGAGCCCCCCTCGCGGACGAGGCGCGCGGCGTTCACGCCGAGCACCGTCTTCAGCGAATCGGTCAGCGACAGGCGCGTGGCGCCGTAGAGGCGGGTCAGCGTCTGCCCGCCGCTGGTGGCCGGGGCGCGGGCGCCCCAGGCGGGTTCCGGGTACACGTCGCCGCCGTAGGGGAAGGCGGGCAGCGGCAGGAAGTTGTTGCTGAGCGCCGTGTAGGTGTCGGTCTCGTTCGTCGACTTGGAGCGGCTCGCGCCGAATTGCACCGTGTGCGCGCGGCCGAAGGCGTTGAACTGGCCGGTGACGTTCCCGTCGAGGATGCGGTCGTCCGTGCTGCCCTGGCTGCGATACGGCCAGCCGATCAGGCCGGTGTCGTCGGCGTTCAGCACGCCGGTCTGCGAGTAGGCATACAGCAGCCGCGTCGCCTCGTTGCTGTGGCGGTAGTTGTAGGTGAGCTTGGCTTCCCAGTTGCTGCCCAGCTGATGGGTGTACTCGGCGAAGGCGTTGTACGACTTGGTGTTCCAGTAGGTCCACTTCTGAGAGGTCGACGAGCCCACCGGGAAGTCGGCCTGTGTGCCGTCCGAGCGGAGCAGCGTCAGCGAGCCCCACATCGGCGAGTCCTGCTTCGCGTCCACGGCGGTGATGCCCACGGTCAGCACACCGTTCGTGCCGATCTGGCCATCGACGACGCCGTAGACCGAGGTGCGCTTGTCCTTGAGGTCGCGCAGGTAGGAGTCCTTGTCTTCGGTCGCGACGACGAAGCGCCCGGCCCACGAGCCGTCGTCGGTCAGCACCTTGTTGTAGTCCAGCGCCGCGCGCTTCTTGCCCCAGGAGCCGAAGGAGACGTTGAACTCGCCGCTGTCCTCGTTCTTCGGACGCTTGCGGATGTAGTTGATCGTGCCCGACGAGTTGCCCACGCCGGTCAGCAGTCCGTTGGCGCCGCGGATCAGCTCGATGCGCTCGAACAGGAAGGTGTCCTCGCGACCGACCACCGTGCCCCAGGAGTTGGTCATCCCCAGGCCGTCGACCTGCGTCAGCTGGATCTCGAAACCGCGGGCGTTGAAGGTCGCGCGGTTGGTCTCGTACTGCTCGACGTTGATGCCGGTCGCCAGCGCCAGCGCCTCGTTGCTGCCGGAGAGGCCGAAGTTGGCCATGTCTTCCTGGTCGATGGTGCTGATCGTCTGCGGCGTGTCCTTGATGTCCATCGGCAGACCGGTCGCGCCCTTGGAGACGCGGTTCGCGCGCTTGCCGGTCACGGTGATCTTTTCGAGGGTGGCATCCTGCGCATGGGCCAGATCGCCGATCGCCAGGGATGCCGCCAAGGCGCACGCGGTCAACAGGAATTGCTGCTTCATCGAGTAGTCCAGGAGAGGTAGGAGGATGACTTCCGGCCGGCACTCTAACGCAGGTGAGAGTGATTCGCATTAAGTGAAATGACAAAGACGTGCCATGCATTCCTCTCGTGGTAGCGATACCACATTGCGGCTGTGCTGACGGAATGGCGCAAATAGGGAGCGGAAGGCGTCACATTGCCGTCGATTCCGGCAGGTCGGAGGCTCGATTGGGCACTCAGGGCTTGGCGATGGCGCTGGCGCTGGCGATGGAAATGACGGGATAGGGAAGGGACTGCGCCACGGCCGGCAGGCCTGATCGCCAGCGGGATGGCGATGGGATGAGCCGTGGGCCGTGACGCAGCACCGGACCCCTGTCAGTTCAGGACCTTGCTACCGACGTATTCCCAGTAGGCGTTCGACTTCTGATTGGTCGGGAACCAGAGGCGCTCCTGGGCGTAGTAGCCGGCCCGACGCGACTTGAAGTAGTCGATCGTATGGCTGTAGGGATTCCGGTATTCGTAGAGGTCTCCCACCTGGGCGTATCCGTCCGGGACCCAGCTCCGCGCCGTCGACTGCGTGGGGAAATCGTGACCGAGGAAGATCCAGTCGCCGTTGTCCCTGTGGTCCGTCGGGAAGTACCAGTAGGCGCCGCTCTTCCTGGCGGCGAAATAGTCCGTCGTCTTCAGGTAGGGGTTCTGGTAGACGAAGACTTCGCCGGCGCTGGCGGTGTCGTTGTATCGCCATGTCCTCGCGTTGCGCTCGATGATGGCGTCGACCAGCGGCTTGCCTGGGAAATCCGCGACGATGATGCCGACATGGGACGGCTTGTTCTTCTCCAGGTACTCGGCGGTCAGCTCGTTGAGCCCCTTGAAGTAGATGCTGCAGATGCCGATGAAGCACGAATCACGCGGGAAATCGGGATAGGAGTGGGACCACCCCGGCGTCGTCAGTCCGGTGACGAGGTGACCGCCATGAGGGCTTGAACGTCCGCCGGACACGAAGTACGGGAACGACCCGCCGGAGCCCACGATGTTGATGATGGTCGCCTCGGGCATCTTGCCTTGGGTCACATCCGAGAGAGCCGACTTCACCGTTTCCCAATGCGAGTACAAGTCCCAGTTCGTGGTCATGTTGTAGTTGTCCACGACCGCGAACGACGAGTAGTTCAATCCGTTGGGAACGACTTCATTGAACCGCTTGATGAAGACGATCTTCCCGCGGACATCACCCAAGGTCGGACTCGACGTCTGCGTGTAACCCTGCCAGATGGCGCCCGACAGCGGCGCGATCATCTTGTCGAAGGCCTTCTGGAAGTCCGGATTCGAGGCGGTGGAGTACTCCTGCTGGATCTTGATCAGGACAGCTTCGCTGGGATGCTTCTTCAGGAAAGCCGCGACGTCCGCCAGGCCGCTGTCACACGTCTTCTCGAGCCCGACGAAGCCGTGATGGAGCTGCAGTCGGCCGTCCACCAGATCGCAGCGGAAATCCAGGTATCTGACGCCGCCGACGAGCTGTTTCGTGATCGACATGGATTGCGTCTGCGCGATGTCCCCGCCGTATCCGACGGATGCGGAATCGTGGGTGCCGGGAATCGACATCCTGAGGAGCGGCACGTGGTCGGCGACGGTCTGCATCCAGGTCGACTGGGTGGTTTCCGCAGACCACAGCTCGTCGTGCCAGTACGCATTGTTGTAGGCCCATTGGGCGTGGGCCAGCGGATACGCGAACAGTGCCGCAGACGCGGCGATCCACTGCAGCGATTTCTTGAGGGAGATAGGTTTCATGTTGACGACAGAGAGTTGGGACGAAGTTAGTTTTCGTCCGACACCACTCATGCGTCGCCTCGACGCCGCGCCGCCGGCTGCTTGTTGAATAAGTCACACCTCGTCAGGGCGAGCGCCCCACGCTCATCGCCTTGTCCCCCATCCGATCCGCCTCCGCTTCGAGCCCGACGTCGTCGTTGATGTCGACGCCGGCCATCTGCATCGTCGGCTGCACGCGTCCTTCGCGCTGCTGCACGACATGCCAGGCCTCGTGCGGGAGGTGCGCTTCCTGACCCGGCCCGAGGTGGATGTCGTTCCCCTGCGCATAGGCGAGCGCGTTCAGCTGCGCGGGCTGCGACGAGTTCCGATGTACCCGGACGTCCGACATGTCCGCCCCGGACAGCGATTCGATGCCGGACTTCAAACCGTCCGGCATGCCGGTCCGGTTCTCCTGGCGCTGCACCGGCGCGGCCTTGGCCTGCGCAGTGCCCAGCTCCTCCTCGTCGAGCGCGCCGGTCGCGCGTTGAGCCGCCTTCGCCTGAGACGTTCCCAGCTCGTCCTCATCGAGCCCGGTCTCGCGCTGCGCGACCGGCCCGAAGGCCGCATCGATGCGCCGCCTCTGCGCGAGCTGCCGCGGCGATGCGTCCAGCACCGCGGAGAGTTCTCCGCCGTCCTGTTCACGCCGCTGCAGCGGCGCGGCTGCGGGCGCGTGCTCGAACGCGCCGCCGTCGTTGGTCGAGTCCTTCATCAGTCGCTCCTCTCGTGATCGATCCGCCGCTGTCCTGCTCGCCGCTGTCCTGCTCGCCGCTGTCCTGCTCGAAGTCTCCGCGTGTTCATGGCGACTCCACCCGGGGCTTGAACGTGACGACCAGCCCGCCCACGATCAGGAGCAGGACGATCCCCACCAGCAAGGTATTCCCCGTCCTCAACTGGTTGAGCGTGGGATCGCAGGAGAAGATGGCGCTGGCCATCGCCAGCGTCAACAGGGCCCCCGCCCACAGCACCAGCAGGATGACCTTGCCCATGCGCCGCACGCGGCAGTTCCAGCCGTAGAGCAGCAGCGTCGTGCCGACGATCACCAGCAGCGCCTCCAGCCCCAGCCGCAGCGGCACGCGCATCGGACACACGATCTTGCAGAAGCGGGTGTCCTGGTCCAGGAAGGACCAGAAGCGTTCGTGCAGCACGTCCAGCACGTCCGCGCCCGCGCCGGCGTTCGCGACCGGCAGGGGCCACAGCGCCACTCCGCCGAAGGACCAGCCGATGTAGACCATGTCCCGGTCCATCGCGTCCTTGCCCTTGAACGCCTCGGCCGGGCCGCCCGGATACACCAGCATCGGCATGACGCTGCCGAGCAGCGCCATGCGATCGGACCCGCTCAGCTCGTCGGTGAAATCCGTCCGGTTGCGCAACTGCATCTTGTTCATGTCCGACCCCACGCCCAGCGGCGCGATGAAATGCACCGTGACGGGCGAACTGCCCACGTACTCGTCCGTCGACTTGTAGGAGGCGGCCGCGGCCCCGCGGTCCTTGAAGTCGACGCCGGAACTCTTGTCCCGCCTCGGCTCCGCGGCCTTCATGATCGCAAGCAGATTCCGGAACCGGAACGCCGTCGCCGACTCGCCCAGCAGGTGCTGCGGCACCACCACGTTCAGGTGGAAGGCCCGCTCCTTGCGGCGCTGCATGGCGGTCAGCAAGGCCTGCACGTAGTCGATGAAGAAACGCTCGAAGCGGGGGTCCTTCGCCTCCTCATCCGTCGGCTCGAAGAACACCGTGAGGCCGTCGTAGACGTGCGCCTCCTCGCGCCATCCCGGCGGCAGGAGGAATTCCAGGTCCCCCTGCCAGTCGCTGTGCCGCAGGTCCAGCATGGCGCCGACGCCCGCGGCGGTGGTCGCCAGCAGTTCCTGGCGGCGCGCTTCCGGCAGACTCGTCAGCACATGGAAATCGCGGCGGTACAGGACCAGGTCCAGCCCGGCGCTGTGCTGGGCCACGCGCCGCGCGTACCCGCCGCGCGGGCTCTGCAGGCCGGGCGGCTGCAGGTAGCTGCCGTCATTGCGAAGGATGGCGCCCATGTACTGCAGGCGCGTGAACCGGTCGAACCGGACCGGGATCGGCGTGTCGTCCTTGCCCTGCATCCAGTAGCTCAGGAAGCCGTAGACCTCGTTCTCGATGTCCGGGAGGCCGCAGCCGCAGTCCGCCTCGGGGACCAGGTTCAGCGGCCGCGCGCTTTCCAGCGGATGGGTCTCGCCCGCCGCGTCGGTGATCTCCTCGCGCAGGTGCGCCGGCATCAGCATGTCGAGGAACCTGTCCAGCGCCAGGCTGCCCGGGGCCAGCACCAGATCGGGGACGGCCGCCTTGTCCTGCGCCTCCTCCCGCTTCTGCTTTGCCATGGCCGCGCCGATCTGCTGTTCGATCCGGCCCGCGCCACGCCGCGGCGCCTCGACAGGCACCGATGCCCCCGGCGCCTGCGGCTCCGCGGACTCCCGGTCCGCCAGGTCCGGCTTGCGCGGGCAACGCTGGACCTGGTCCCGGTCGAGCTCGCGCGACAACTCGTTGACATGGCGCAGGTAGTACGCGCACTGCATCGCGCTCAGCGAGTCCCGGAAGACCGCGCGCGTCGGATGCTCCACGTCCTTCAGCGGCGTCAGCATCTCGCGCAGCTGATCCAGCGTCGGCCCGAGGACGGGCGTCCCCACCGCCATCGGCTTGGGCGGCAGCTTCCGGGCGTCGGGATCGGCGTCGCCCGAGGCGGTCTCGACCACCAGCGACGCGCTCGTCGAGGCCTCCGCGTTCTTGAAGATCTCGTCCAGCTTCGCCTGCGTGAGCACATAGGTCATCGGCATCGGCGGGTCCGACGGGACGGTGCGGTTCGTCTGGTCCTCGGTGATGGACTTCAGGGGATTGGACGTCGGCGCCTTGGCCTTGGGCCTGCCCGTGGACGGCGCGGACGCCGGAGCGCCGACGGGCCCGGCCACCGGCTTCGGATCGGTGACGCGGATCTCGTAGAGCGCCTGTTCCAGGTTCCTCGTGCGCGAGGCGTCGGTGGCGGTGAGCAGGAATCGGAAGTTGCCGGTCTTCGTCGGCGTGCCGGCGAGCGCGCCGTCTTCCTCGACGAACATGCCGGGCGGCAGTTCGCCGTCGATGGCGATGCGATACGGCGGCTTGCCGCCGCGCACCAGATCGCGCGCCTGGTATGAGCGGTTCAGCCGCGCCGACGGCAGCGGAATCGTCTGGTAGACCAGCCACATCGGGTCGCGGCCAGGCGAGGAGGCGGTCATTGAAGCCGCCGGGGCGGGCAGGGGAGCGGAGGCGATCGGCTGCTCTGGCCGGGGCGGCAATGCGAGCGGCGTCGCGACGTAGACGGTTGCGTCCGTCGCGGGCGAAGCCGCGGAGGCCGCCGCGCCCATCGGCTTCGATGCGGAAAGCGACGGCGACGGCGCGGAAGGTCCCACGGGCGATTGAGCGCTGGCGTGCAGGATCAGCAAGGCTGCGGCCAGCAGCACACCGCCGACGAACCAGCGCAGCCGTGCGCAGTTGCGGCAGGGAGGCGATGGAGCGCGTCGCGCGTTGTCCGGCGCCGCTGGCCTCGCGTCGGCGGCGGCATCGGCGGCATCGGCCCATTCATCGTCGCCCCACCGGCGGCGCAGCGATTGGAAGAAGGAAGAGCGTATTCCCATGGCGGCTACACCGTGCGTCCTTCCTTGCGCAGTTCCTTGGCGATGCCGCGGCGCAGGTCGGCGGCCAGGATGCGGTCGCGTCCGGCCTGAATCGCGTTGATCGCGCCGAAGCGCACCACGTTGGCGATGGCGCCGCCGGCCAGCTCGTGCCGTTCGGCGAAGTCGGCCAGGTCGACGTCCGCGTCCAGCCGCCCGGTGTGCCGCACCATTCCTTCCCACAGGCGCAGCCGCTGCCCGGCGTCCGGCATGGGGAAATACACCGCCGACTGGAAACGCCGCGCGAAGGCGTCGTCGATGTTGCCCTTGAGGTTGCTCGCCAGGATCACCGTGCCGGGGAAGTCCTCGACGCGCTGCAGCAGGTAGGAGACCTCCTGGTTGGCGTGTCGGTCGTTGCTGCTGGAGGTCGCGGTCCGCTTGCCGAAGAGCGCGTCCGCCTCGTCGAAGAACAGGATCCAGCGCCGGTGCTGCGCCTGGTCGAAGACCTGCGCGAGGTTCTTCTCCGTTTCCCCGATGTACTTGGACACCACCATCGACAGGTCGATGCGGTAGACGTCCGCGCCGACCTTGTCGCCGATCAGCGTGGCGGTCAGCGTCTTGCCCGTGCCCGGCGGGCCGAAGAACAGGCAGCGGTAGCCGGGCTTGAGCGCCTTCTCCAGCTGCCAGTCGCGCATCAGCGCGTCGCCGTGGCGGGCCCAGGTGATGATGGCCTCGACCTCTTCCATGACGTCGGGATCCAGCACCAGGTCGTTCCAGCCGAGCTTGGTCTCGATGAGCTTGGCGGGGAACTGCGTGCTGTAGTCGGGCTTGCGCGATTCACCGGTGCACAGCAGGTCCAGCGTGTCGGCGCCCGCCAGCAGCGCCGAGCCGTACCAGGGTTCGCCCGGCGCCTCATGCGCGAGCCGCACCAGCCCCAGCCGCCGCAGCGGCGCCGTCTCGTCCAGCATCTGACGCAGCGCGAAGCGCCGCGACAGGTCCTCGCCCGCGAGCAGGAAGGCCGCCGTCTCCACCGTCGGCAGGAAGCCACCGTGATGGCGACCCTTCCAGCCGCCGAATTCGCAGAAGCCGCGGTCCAGGTTGCGGTTGCTGACGAAGAGCAGGTCCATCAGCTGGGGACGCAGGTGCGGCGCCAGCGCGAGGGCGAGCACCAGCCGTTCGGCCGGCCCGAGATCGCCTTCATGGATCAGCCGCGAGAGGTCGTCCCCGGGCTCGACCGAAGGCGCGGGCAGTGGCGGAGGAAGCGGCAGTTCGCCGCGATCCGCCGCGGTGCGCGGCGACGACACCGCGGCGTCCTGCCCGAAGTGCCCGGCCAGGCGCTGCTGCAGCACGCGGTCCAGCCACTGCAGTTCGGCTTCGAGGGCCCGCGCGTTGGTCGTCGCGCGCGGCGACGGGTCAGCGCCAGTCCACATGAATCACCCTTTCCATCCACGGATGCCGCACGGTCGCGTAGCCCCATGGCAATTGATCGATCAGCATGTCGAAGGGCCCCGGCTCGACCGAGAGCTGCCAGGCTTCGTCGCGGCGCTCCAGCACGCCGGCGCGGCGCAGGAAGCTGCCGCGCAGCCCGTCGATCGAGGTCGTGCCCAGGATGCGCCAGTGCTGGATGACCGCGCCGATCAGGCCGTCGATCGCGTCGCGTTCGGCGTCGCAGAGATCGATCAGGCGCGGCAGCGGCGAGTCCAGCGGCAGGCCGCAGAGCAGCTTGTTGAGCGTGAGCGCCGATTCCGGTGCGGCCGCATGGCCGGTCGCGAGCGCCTGCAGCAACAGCGCGGCGCGCGCGGCCGCTTCCGGGCCGACGAAGGCGCGATCGTCGACGAGACCGAGCATCGAGAACAGCCGCGGCAGGTAGGGCGACACCAGCACGAGGCCCGCGTTGCCGACGGCGATCTGCTCGTTCGACGGGTCCGTGTCCGATGCGTCGGCGGCGCGCTTCTCCTCGGACGTGCGCGGCGCGGCGGGTGCCTTGCGCCATGGCAGCCGCAGCACGTTCAGCGCGGCCGCCAGCACCGAGGTGGCCGCGCGCACGGCACGGTCGAACCATCGTGCGGGCGGCTCCGAACCGGGCGGCGCATGCCGTTCCAGGTCTTCGCGGACTTCCGCTTCGTAACGGGCCGGATCGAAGCTCGAAGCCGGATGGCGCACCGCGTGTCCGAGCGTCGCCTGCCAGAGCCGGCGACGCCGCGCTTCAACCGTCGCGCTGGCGGTCGCCGAAGTCGTCGCATGCATGGACGAGGCGCCGCGAGCGCTGAGGGCGCCGAGGGCGCGCACGCGGGATCCGGGCGATCCTGATGCGCCTGCGAAGGCGTCGTCGGGCACCTGGCCGGACGCCACCGCGGCGATCCAAGCGGCGACGGCCTGCGCCGCGGGTTCCGCCATCCAGAGGCTGAGCAGCCGCGGCAGCAGCGGCTCGGGCAAGGCCAACACCAGCCGCTCGCGCACGGTGGCCGTCTCGCCGACGCGCTGCAGCGTGGCGCGCAGCCAGTCGCGGTCCTCGCGCAGCAGCGGCGCCCACGCGTGAGCGACGGCGATCAGCGGATCGCTGCCGCTGGAGAAGGACGCACCGGCGTCCAGCGCCGCGAGCAGCCGCGCCCGCAGCAGCATCAGCGCGGCCGGTCGCGGTGCGATCGCATGGTCCATCGCCTGGCCGAGCACCGACTCCCACAACGCCGCGCGGGTGCGCGGCGACCGGCCGTCGCGACGGGACTGCGCCACGATGTCGAGCAGCCGCGTCGCCGCCGCCGGCTCGCCCGGCATGAAGGCGTGGACCAGCGCGCCCAGGAGGTCGTCGTCGAATTGCGCCGACAGCCGCTGCAGCAGCATCGCCCGGTCCGGTGCGACGCGCAACGCGGCGACGAGCGCGCCGGCGTCCTCGCGCAACGCGTCCCGCGCGAGGCTGACCGGATCATCCCCGCGTCCCTGCCAGGGCAGCCGGCCGTGACGAAGGAAATGCAGCAGCGCGTCCCGTCGCGCCTGCGGCCGCGTGCTGACGCGCAGGCCGGTCGCCCGGCCGGAGGCACTGGTGGCGCCGGGACCGCGCAGGTCCTCCAGCACGCGGCGCAGGCGCTCGCGCAGCACACGGGGCGCCTCGGTTTCCCACTCCGCGGCGGGCAGTTCGCCGAGGTCGATCTCCAGTTCGTCCAGCCGCCAGTGCTCCTCGGGCGGGCAGCAGGCGTCGAAGACCTCGTCGATCACGCGCAGCATCGGCCCCTGCACGCAGGCGACCAGGCGCGCCTCCATCTCGCCTGGCGTCATGCCTGGCGTCATGCCCGGACCCTGTCCGGCGCCGGGAGCGTTCACCAGGCCGGTGCCGAAGTCCGCGTCGATGGTCATGCGCTCGACGAGGTGCGGGGAAGCGCCGTCGGATTCACGCATGGCCTTGCACGACGGGCCCGTGGCCGTCGTCCTCTCCGCGCGATCCGCGGCCGCGGCCGTCACCGCTGCCACCGCTGCCACCGCCAGCCATCGCCGGGTCGTCCTCGATGCCCAGGCGCTCGATCACGCGGCAGGCCGTCTCGTCCGCCGACGTCATCGCGCGCATGTCGTCCGGCGAGCCGGTCCATGCCAGACGCGCCGCCAGCCACGCCGACCAGGTGTCCTCGAAGCGTTGCATCGCTTCTGCGTCCAGCCACACGCAGCGCAGCGTCAGATGGGCCGGACAACTGATGCGCAGCGTCTCTTCCGCGAAGTGGCGGAAGGCGGGCTGGGACGTGCGCTGCGTCCACCCCGGCAGCACCACCGTCACGCGGAGCTGATGGAAGTCCTTCGACAGACCCAGCCGCGCATGCGCGAGCGCATCCTGCCGCAGCGGGCGCAACAGCACGTGTTCGACGACGTGCATGCCTTCGCTCTCCTGGTCCAGATGGCGCAGGTAGAGCCGCAGGCTGGCCGCGCCGCGACGCGCGGCGGCGTCGTCGGGGAACTCGCCGAGCAGCCACCAGCGTTGGTCCTCGTCCGGGCCGAGGATGAGCCGCCAGGCGCCGCCGGCGCCCGGCATCAACCGGTAGCGCGCGCTGCGCTGGCCGGCGCGCAGCAGCCCGGCCGGGATCGGCAGCCGCAGCCAGGGCATGCGCTGCAGGTCCTCGCGGACCTGCGCGCGGTCGGCCGGCTGCACCGCATGGCCGGCGGACGGGGCGAACCGCACCGCGTCGTCCTGGCCGTCGAGCAGCCAGGGCTGATGCCCGGCGCCCGGCTTCGCGACGATGGCGAAGCGCTGCTCGCGCAGCACCCGCGTCAGCGGCCGGTCGTGCCATTGCCGGAAGCCCAGCAGCAGGCTGGCGCGGCGCTGCAGTCCGCCGCAGTTGTCCGCCGCGTCCCACGACGGCCGCGACGGATCGAATCCGCCGGCGCGGTCGCGCGTCAGCTGCACGATGTCGCGCAGCCAGGTAGCCTTGTTCTCGAGCAGCAGCGTCTCGGCCTCCTCGGGGCTGAGATGGCCGAGGAACTGCCGCATCGAGTTCTGCGTGTAGGTCTCGCCGTGCAGCGCCAGCAGGTGGTCGAGCGCCCGGTTCTTGCGCCGCGTCGAGCGGTCGAAGGGGCGGTAGACCGCGTCGGCCACGACCTGCGGCGGGTGGACGTAGAGTTTGTCCAGCCCGGGCACGGCGTCGGCACCGATCATCTGCGTCCACAGGCCTTGGCGCGCGCCCGGCGTGACCGCGAACAGCTCGCGCAGATGATGAAGCTGCGCCAGGCCTTGCGCGATGGCCTGTTCCTGCATCGCCAGATAGGCCTTCAGCTGCTTGGCGCGCGCCTGCCGCTGCGGCGGCGCGGACGTCGGCACGCCGTAGCGTCCCAGGCCGTAGATCGCGGGCAGGTGATCCTGCACCGAGACGTAGGCGTCCAGGCGCCGGTGCACGCCGCGCGGCAGCAGCTCGGCGGCGCGCGCGGCCTGCTCGCTGCGCCCGCGCGCCCGGTGCGATCGTCCCGCGGAACGCAGATCCTCCAGCCGTCGGCGCAGATCGTTCCAGGCCACCGGCACGACGTTGCCGCGGCGCCGCACGCTGATGGTCGAAGGCACGTCGCGGTCGGGCAGGCGCAGCGACAAGGCCCAGTCCGCCCCGCGCCATTCGACCGAGCCCGCCGCCGCCTCGCGGCCCTCGGCCCGCAGCGCGACCACCCGCGCGTCGACCACGCCGGGCACCGACAGCACCACCGTCGTCAGGTCCGACAGGAACAGCCGTTCGGCGGCGTAGCCCGCCTCGGGCGCGGGGGCGTCCTCGATGAAGCCGTTGCACAGCGCCGGCCCCGTGTAGATGCGCTCCAGCGAGCGGCCTTCCCGCAGCAGCTCGTCCAGCGTGCGCGAGACCGCCGCCCGCGCGATGTGGCGCGCGCAGCGGTCGTAGACCTCGGCCAGGATGTCGACGCCGTCGCGCGGGCCGGCGATGTCGATGTCGGCGTGCAGGTCGCAGGGCACCACTCGCATGCGGACGATGTCGGGATGCAGGTCCTCGCCGAGGTTGCGACGCTCGAAGTAGGCCGCGCGCGCCGCGGCGACGCGTTCGGCCGCGACCTCGCCGGACAGGGGCGCACTGTCCGACGATCGCCCCGTCGATCGCACCTTCGAGCCCGCCGTCGGCTCCCCCCCGGCGCTTCCGGCCTCTTGCGACAGCTGCAGCCGCAGCCGGTACAGACCAGTTCCCGGCTCCGGCACCAGCGTGGCGTCGTCCAGGCCGGGCGTCGCGTCGAGCAGGTGGCGCCGGTAGTCGGCCGGCGTCGTCGGCCGGCACGGGAAGACCTCCGCGGGCGGATGCAGCGACAGGGCCTCGTAGTCGATGACGCCGTCCGGACCGGTGAGGTGGTCCGCGACCGGGAAGCCGGCGCGGTAGACGACATCGGTGAGCCCGAAGCACAACTGCTCCAGCATCGTGATGCCGGGGTCGTGCAGGTTGTGGTCGGTCCAGACGCCGCCGCTGAGTTGCTGCAGCAAGGTGATGCCGCGCGCGCGCAAGCCGTCGAAGCCGGCGTCGCGTTCCTCGTCGGTGATCGGCGGCAGATGGGACGGCGCTTGGGACGGCGCTTGGGTCGGCGCGTGGGTCGCCAGCCCGGCCGGCAGCTTGGCGGACTTCACGGCGTGCCTCCTGACATTTCCGGGTCGAACCACAGCTGGGACACCGACGCCTGGATGACCTTGCCTTCGCCGTAATCGCACTGCGTGCGGATCTGCAGGCGGTAGCTGGCGCGCCGGCCGTGGCCGCCGGCCCAGCGCAGCTGGAGGCGGTCGCAGCGGCGGCCGTACCAGGCGTGCTGGCTGCGGATGCGCTTGCGCGGCGAGAGGAACTCCAGCCAGCCCGGCAGCGGGTTGTAGGTGTTCATCGCGATCGCGTGCAGCATCGCGAAGCGTCCGCCGTCCTTCTGACCGACGCCGGCCATCACCTCGAACGCCTGGCAGCCGCTCAGCGGGCCGGTGAGGTCATGCCACTCGCCGTCGGCCTTGAGCGGCTGGCCGGTGTCGGTCTCGCGCCGCAGGTCGCCGAGCCGTCCCGACGAGGCGATCACCCCGGCCACCTCCAGCGCCTGGCGCGGCCGCGCGGTGCCGATGCCGACACGGCCCTCGGTGTCCAGCGCCAGCACCGGATCCTTCGCGCCGGCCGAGCGCGCGTCGCCGTGATGGAACAGCAGCTGGTCGCGGTCGCCGCCGTAGGCCATCGACCAGATCGCCTCGCGGCCGCCCTGCTCGCGGTAGAAGCTGACCAGCGCGTCGTGGCTGATCGGCGTGGAGACCTCGAAGCCGTTCTCCGGCGTCTTGCGGAAGCCCTCGTCGCTCATGTTGAGCATCGAGTCGATCAGGTCGCCGAAGTGGTCGCTGGTGGGCAGCCGACCCTCCTGGAAGAACTGCTTGAGCGTGTCGCGGTTGCGGGTCGTCATGGCGCGCCCCTGCCGATCACGAAGGCCGGCCCGGCGTCCTGCCGGTCCGGACCTCCGATCACGAAGGTGCTGCCGACCGCCAGCCGGTCCACGCCGGTCGCGCGCGGCGCCACCGTCTCCGGAAAGCGGTCGACCGCGGTGAGGATGTGCTGCGGCATCGGCAGCGCGATGCTCCACGGCAGTCGCGCGCGCGCGTGAGCCGCGCCCGTGGCCGGCGGCGCACCGTCCTGGCCGTCCTGGCCGTCCTGGCCGGGCGGCTCGGCGCCTGGCCGGGCGCGGGCCGTGTCGGCCAGCGTGTAGACATCGCGGTCGTCGCAGGCCACGGTGATCAGCGACAGCTGCGTCACGAAGCTCACGCCTTCCAGCGCGCGCAGCCGGGCCTCGAGGTCCTCGCTGCGCACCAGCCAGTCGAAGCGCGCGCCGTAGCCGTCGTCGAACCACGGCGAAAGGTAGTGGACGATGGTCTCGTTGACGCGGCGCAGCGTCGCGCCCTCGTGCGCGCCGCGCGTCAGGCCGAGCGTGGCGCGCAGCTGCAACCGGTCGTAGGCCGGATTGCGGACCTGGAAGCGCGCGAAGGGCGAGGCGATGTCCTCCAGCGCGGCCGTCATGCGGGCGAGCTCCACCGCGTTGAAGCGCGGCGCGGCGCAGGCCAGCGCCGGGAGGTTCCGCGGGAGCGTCGGGATCACGACCGCGGTCACGCCGCCGCTGCCGTCGCGCGCCGGGAGGCAGCGCGCCTTCAGCACGTCGGGAAAGCGCGAGAGCAGCAGCCGCTCGACGTCCCAGGCCACCGAGGCCCGGCCCTTGTGCTGCAGCCGCTCGCCGGCGCGCGTGATCATGGCGCGCTCGTCCTCCTCGCGCCGCAGGCTGAAGGAGCGCCCGACCTGTGTCACCGAGGCCAGCCCCGGCACGGTCGTCGACGACCGCACGATGACGCCGTCGACCAGCGGCTCCGGCGGCGCGGGCGGCGTGCTGCTGTGGCGAGGCGGCGGCGCGCCCGCGTCGCCCGGCATCTGCCGGCGCAGCCGCAGACCCTGCGTGCGCACCGACACGAGGCCGGCGAAGGTGTCGAAGGCCGCGCGCGCCGACAGCCGCAGCCAGTAAAGCCCGGCCGGCATCACGGTGTGCTCGGTGCTCATGTCGCGCGGCAGGTCCAGCGTCACGATGCCGGAGGTGAGACCGCCGTGCGTGGTGTCGCCCAGCACGCGCGAGGGCGCGAGCGTGCGCCACTCGTCGTTGGCGAGCGTCGCCCACTGCACGCTGCGCGGGCGGTCGCCGTTGAGCAGGCTGCGCGCGGAGGACTCGCGCAGCTGGAACAGCAGCGTCAGCACGCCGCCGGGGTCCGTGGACGCCAGGCCGATGTAGAGGTTGCCGTCGGCGCCCAACCGCGGGAGCAGGTCGTGCCCGCTGCCCGACATCGCCGAATACAGCGTCTGCAGGCCGAAGGGATGCAGATGGAAGAGCCGCTCGCCGTCGACGCCTTCGGGCGGATCGTCGTCCCGGTCCAGCGCGATGATGCTGGCCGCTTCGTAGTTCAGCGAGATCCGCTCGATGACCGGCGTGTAGGGCGGATTCGGCAGCGGGCTCGGGCGCTTGGTGCGCGCGTTGGCGGCCACGGTGGCGGAGAGTTCGATCGGATAGGCCGCATGGCCGAAGGCCGCGCGCGGACCGCTGAGCTGCAGCCGGCACAGGCCGTTGCGCGGGATGGGCATCGTCGACCAGTCCTCGTCCGTGGCGCGGCTGAGCTTGCGCACCGAACCCGGATCGATCTCGATGTGCTGCGCCGCGATCAGTTCGCCGGCCGGGTTGGGATCGGCGAACAGCGGCTGGTTCGCCGAGCGGTTCGCACACGGCTGCCATGAGCCGTCGCGCAGCCAGGCGATCTCCGTGGTGAAGCGCCCCTGGCGGAGTTCCTTGCCGGCCGCGCCGCCGTAACCGGCGTAGTGCGTGTCGAAACCGCCAGGCTCCAGCGGCAGGCCGCCCCATTCGATGTCCAGCGACAGCCGGTCCAGCGTCTTGCGCGCCGCCTCGGGCGAGCCGACCACCAGATAGGACGACAGGCCCGGCAAGGGGCCGAAGGGCGCGAAGGCCTTGGACGCATCCAGCCGCCCCAGGCTGTTGGCCAGGCGCACGTCGCGCACGCCCCGCACGCAGACGCGCAGATCGACCTCCGCCAGCGGCAGCCGCGCGAGCAGCGAGTACGGATACAGCCGCCCCTGTGTCGCGACCTCCAGGCGCAGCACCGGCAGCCGCGTCGGCCATTCCGCGCCGTGCACGGCGGGATCGCAGCCGGTGATGGGGGGCGCGTCGGCGCGCAGGCGGATCAGCAGCGACAGGCCCGCGCCGGCGGCGCGGTCGAGGCGGCTCTCGACGGTCCACCAGCCCGTCGCCGTGCTCAGGCTGAGCCGGAAGGCGCCTTGCAGCAACCGGTCGAAGATGAGCGCCCGGTTCGGCGAGCCCGAGCCGTCGAACATCGTCGGCAGACCGGTGCCGAGCAGCCGGTGCGCCGCGTTGCGCATCGACACCCAGTCGGTGTCGCGAAGGTCGCGGCTGTCCGTGTCCTCGCTGGCCGGGTCCTCGCTGGCCGGTTTCCGCCTGGCCGGGTCCTGCGTGGCATCGCGGCCGGCCAGCAGCCACTGCGGCACCAGATCCCCGAAAGCGTCGCGGAAGGCGTCGGCGGTCTTGGCGCGCAGGACCGCGTCGCGAAGACGGCGCAGGTCCGGTGCGGCGCCGGACGAGGTCTGGCGCAGGATCACGCGGATCTCGCGCTGGCCCTCGCGCAGCAACAGCAGCGGCGACGCGATCGCCAGCCCGATGCGCGCGTCCTCGGCGCCCGCGCCGCCCGCCGCGCCGAAGAGCGGCCAGACGGTGCGGCCGTCGGCCACCGGCTGCGCCACCTTGGCGCGGGTGACGTAGTTCAGGTCGCGTTCGGGCGCGATCAGCCGGTCCCGTTCCAGCCGCAGGGTGCGCAGCGTCTCCACCCGCGCGTCGGTGACCGTGAGGGGCCCGTCGCTGACGAAACGCACCGGGCGGCCCGCCGCGTCCTTGCCCGCGTCGAAGGCGGTGCCCGGCGGCAGGAACACGTCGCCGGGCGCGCGCAGGTCGCGCTGGCAGGCGAGATGGACGGTGTCCGCGCGCGACGGCGCGAGATCGAAGCCCAGGCAGTCGCGGTAGTAGAACGCGGTGTGCCGGGCGGGGAAACGGTTGACCTCGCGCTGCGCCGTCTCGCAGACCTTCAGGAAGGCGATGAGCAGCGCCGCCGCGGGCTCGTGGTTGGCCGTGGCGATGCTGTCGGGCAGCAGTTCGCGCGCCAGCCGCCGCACGTCCTCCACCGCGCTGAGGAAGGCGAAGAAGCGCTCGCGCAGCCGTTCGCGGTCCTCGCGCTCGGCGGCGGGATCGAGGGTCGCCTCCTCGCCGATCTTGCGGTGCCACATGCGCGAGAGCTCACGCTCCACCGGGCTTGGCGGGGGCGAGGCGGTGACGGCGCTGGGTCCGCCCGTCCCGGCGGCGGCTTCGGCCCCGAGCAGGAAGCGTCGTTCGACCCAGCGCAGATCGGCCGCCAGCTGCTGGTCGACCAGCAGCTGGATGCGCTCGCGCAGCACGCGCGGCGCGGTGTCGTTGATGCCCGCCAGCGCGCGCCACCACAGGTCCAGCCAGCCGGCCAGCGTGAGCACCTGGCGCGCCAGGTGCGGCAGCGGCGCGGCGTCCACCTCGCGTCCGAAGTGCTGCTGCATCGGCCACGGATCGACCGCCGCGATGCGCGCCATCACCAGCGTCGGGTCGGTGGCGAAGAGCGTGCTCCAGTCCCCGGCGTCATGGTCGTCCAGATCGATGAAGCGCAGGTGCCGCGCCAGCTGCGAGGTCATCTCGACGCGCTGCTCGAAGTCCAGGTCGTCCGGGCGGAAGTACCCGGGGGCCAGGGCTTGCGGGAAACGGTCGCGCTGTTCGGTGCCGGTGTTCATGCGGGCTGACTCCCCGGCGCTTCGAGTCCCAGCACCTCGCCCTCGCGGACGTAGAGCGGGAACACGACGTTGTAGCGGCTGTTGCTGCTGCGCAGCGTGTAGTCGAGCCGGATGCGCAGCACGCCGTCGTAGAGCCCGGAGGCATCGATGTCGATGGCGTTGAGCGCGATGCGCGCCTCGAAGAACAGGATGGCCTGCCGGACCAGGCTGCGGATCTCCGTCAGCGTGCTGTCGTTGACGGTCTCGAAGACCATGCGCCGCAGGCCGCAGCCGTAGGTCGGGTGCATGATGCGTTCGCCGGGCGCGGTGGTCAGGAGGATGCGCAGACTCTCCTCGACGTCGGTGACGCCGGACACCATCACGCCGCCGCGGGTGCGCCGGTCGAAGGCCGGCGGGAAGGCCCAGCCGGTGCCGAGGAAGTCGTGTTCCGCGTCCATCTCAGCCCCCGATCAGCACGGTCGGCAGGCCGATCGCGATGTTGCCGCCGTGGGCGGTGGTGTCCCCGACGCGCGCCGCCGGCCTGTTGCCGATCAACACCGTGGCCGAGCCTTTCACGATCGCGTCCGGCGGACCGACGCAGGTCGCGTTGTCGCCCACGACGGCCGCGGGCAGCATGCCGATGAGCACCGTCGGCACGCCGGGTCCGATGACCGGACCGCCGACGTGGGGGATCGGCGGCAGGCCGGGCGTGACCAGGGGGCAGACATGCAGGTCGGTGAGGCGGGCGGCGGGCGGCACGGAAGCTCCTTCCTCGGTCTCAATTGATCATGACCATCGCGCCCTTGACCACGGTCTGACCCGCGGCCGAGAGTTCCGCGCTGGCGTTGCCCTTGGCGGAGAAGGCGATCTGCGCCTCGCTGCCGATGTTCAGGCCGGTCGTCTTCACGTCGGCCTTGGAGGTGATGGACACCGCGCCGACCGCGTCCAGCCGGATCTGCCCCTTGGCGGTCACGGTGATGTCCTTGGGGCTGTCGAGCGCGATGCCGGCGGGCTTCAGCTCGACGGTGTTGCCGTTCTGGTCCGAGAGCAGGATGGACTTGTCCTTGTCGCTCAGCACGATGCGGTTGTTGCCCGGCGTGGTGACGGTGATGACCTTGTCCTTCTCGTCGAACTCGATCTTGTGCCTGCAGCGCGTGACGAAGGCCTTGGTGTCGTTGGGCGCGGCCAGCGCGTAGGGCGGCGTGCGGCTGCTGCTGTAGAGGCTGCCCAGGATGACGGGATGCGAGGGATCGCCGGCGAAGTAGCCCAGCACGACCTCGTCGCCGACCTCGGGGAGGAAGAAGGCGCCGAAGCCGCTGCTGGCATGCGACTGCAGCAGCCGCGCCCAGACGCCTTCGGTCTCGGCCTGCAGCACCGGCACCTTGACCTGGATGCGCTGCTCCCCGGCCGGATCGGCGTCCAGCTTCATCACCACGCCGACCTGCAGTCCGGGTACCGGCGGCAGCAGGCCGGCGGCCGGCTGCGCCGGCACGTCGGGCCGTGCGCTGAACCAGTCGGGATCGAGGCCGAAGTCGGCCTCGGTCGTCCACGCGCCGTCCTCGATGTGGTGGCGCAGCCCGGTGATGTAGACCGAGCCGCTGAAGCGCTTGCCGACGCCCTTGAGGTCGATCAGTCCGCCGACCTTGGCCTTGGCGCTGCCCTGGAAGCTCAGCCGGCCGCGCAGCCGCGCCAGCCCCGACTTGAGCTGCTGGGCCTTGGCCCACTGCGTCAGCATGTCGCGCGACTGCGGCGCGCCGGCCTGCAGGCGGAAACTGGCCAGGCCGATGACCTCCGACAGCGTGCTGGTGTCCAGGTCGCCCTGCACCGGCAGCGTCGCGGGATCGGCGGCGGTGCCTTCGAGCGCGGCCTGCGCCTTCGGATCCCAGGACACCGCCATCGCGCTGCCGTACTGGTGGCGCGCGTCGACGTCGCCCTCGAACGAGATCAGGTCGATGCCGTAGGTGACCGAGAGCGCCGCCTCGCCGGCGGCCTTGGGCGCGGCGACGGCCAGCGCGCCGTCGTTGACCGAGACCAGCATGCCGTTGGCGTCGGCGCGCGTCAGCAGGAAGTCCCAGTCGCTGCAGAAGTGCTGCACCAGCTCGGGATGGGTGATCGTGGTCGCCTCGATGTCGGCGGCCAGGCCGTGCGCCCCGGCCAGCGTGCTCATGATGTCGCTGTCGAGCTGGTCGACGTAGTTCACGTTGCGGCGGCCGACCGTCATCTTCACCGCCTTGTCCCGGCACTCGACGATCAGGCGCGCGTCGTTCTCGCCCTCGACGCGCAGCCCGTGGCGCACGACCAGACCTTCGAAGATGGTCTCCTCCTGCTGGCCGTAGCCGGCTTGCACGGTCAGCGCGGCGCCCGGCTTGAAGTGGGCGGCGTCGCTGAGCGGGAACTCGCGCTCCGGCATGTCGCCGTCGTTGAACACCAGCCGCGCGCTGGGCACGGTGTTGGCGGCGCGGCGCACGGTGACCGACATCAGGTCGGCGCTTTCGGGCAGGCGCTCGCCGTCGAGCAGCACGCTGATCGACACGGCGCCGACGGTCTCTTGGAGCGGGGACACGGCGGGCATGTCATCTCCTCAGCGGGGGGAAGATCAGCGTCTGGCCGGGCTTGACGTCGCGTGCGCTGGCCAGCCCGTTGACGCGCGCGACTTGCAGGAAGACGAGCGGGTTGCCGTAGATGCGCTGGCAGGCCTGCGGCAGCGTTTCGCCGGGCAGCAGCTTCTCGCTGCGCGTGAGGTCCGAGGTCGAGCGGCGGCTGGTCACGCGGCGGTTCTCCTCCTTGCTCATCGCGCCGACGAAGCTCAGGTCCACCTTCGCCCGCAGCGGGTCGCCGCCGGGCTTGAACAGCGTGTACTGCGTCTTGAGCGACTCCAGGCGTCCGAAGAAGATCAGCGTGCCCCACAGCACGCGGGTGTAGGGCGTCTCGCTGTAGAGGTCGACGTAGTCGTAGACCACCTTGTTGAGCTGCGCGATCTGCCCCTTGACGTCGGGCGGCTGGCCGGCCACGGCCGGCACCACGCCCGTGCCGTCGAGCACGATGCTGAAGTTGACGCGTTCGTCGTCCATCGCGCTGAACTTGGGCTCCTCGCCCGCCGAGCCCAACGACTTGCTCTTGTCGTAGTGGATGCCGAAGCTGTGGCTGAAGTCGGCCGGGTTGATCTGCGCCTGGAACGTGGTGTCGCGGTCCAGCTGCATCGTGCCGTCACGCTGGATGCTGTAGCGCATCAGCAGCAGCCGGGTCAGTTCGGCCGAGCCGCTCGTGCCGGAGGCGCCCGCGGACGACGCGGCGGCGGCCATCTCAGCGCTCCCGCTGCGCGCGCAGCCGGTCGGTCAGCCAGGCGCGGCATTCGGCCAGCAGCTGCTCGCGCAGCCGCTGCAGGTCGCGAGGCGTCATCGCGGGCGCCGGCGGCGCCGGCGCGGGCGTCACCTGCGAACGGATCAGCAGTTGTCGGATTTCGATGCTCATGGTTCCCGATCCTGGGCGTTTCCTGGGGCGTTTCCTTGGGCGTCGAGCCCTGGCTCACATCAACCGGCTGGAGCCGGCGTAGGCCAGCTCGATGCGCTCGATGGCGACCTCGTTGCGGGTGGCCTGGAAGGCCTCCACCGACCACTTCACCGGATACGCGTTCTGCACCGACCACACCCGCAACGGGCCGCCCTGTTCGTCGAGCAGGAAGACGTGCAGCTGCTTGGGGAAGATGGGCTGCGCCAGTCCGCCTTCCAGCACCGACTGGCACCACAGGAGCAGCCGCGACTCCATCGTCGCGATGCCGCGCGAGAGCACCAGCTTCGGATGCTTCACCGCCTTGGGCAGCTGATGCACGAAGGCGTTCTGACCGCCCTCGACCACGCTTTCCGTCTCCATCTCCGGCCCCAGGCCGGTGACTTCGCGGAAGGCGCCGTCCGCGTCCTTCGCATTGGCTCCGAAGGTCACCGCGAAATGGAAGGCCGGGGGCGGGTAGAGCGCCTCGGCCTGCTTTCCCTGCGGGCCCTGCGAGGGCGGCGCCCCCGTCGCGCCGGCCGGTCGCGGGGCCGGCGCCCGGGTCACCCGGGCGGACGGTCGCGCCGCGGGCGGCAGCGGCGGGGCGGGCGGGACCGCCATCAGGCGTTGGCGATGACGAGGCCTTCGTGCGCGATCACGATGGTCTCGATCGCCACCTCGTTGCCGGTGGACTTCAGGTCGGTGCTGGTGATCTTGGTCGGCCAGGCGTTGGTCAGGGTCCAGACCATCGTCGGCTTGCCGGCCTCGTCCAGGAGACTGATGGTCACCGGCTTGCGCTTGATGGTGTTCATCTTGATCTCGTTGAACCAGTCCCAGAACTTGTTGTCGCCCTTGAAGACGCCCTTCTTCATCGTGACGTCGCTGTACTTCTTCATGCCCGGCATCTTGAGCACCGAGAACGCGGGGCTGTCCCCGTGCCGGTACTCGATGGGCTGCGCTTCCACGTCCAGTCCGGAGACCTCCTGGAAGGACATCACCGCCGAGTCCCACTTCACTTCAAAGCGGAACTTGGGAAGGGGCCATACCGTGGCCGATTGCGCTGATCCGTCGTCTGCCATTGCCTGCCTCCGCGAGGGTTATGAGGTCGAAAGTTGGAGTTGCGGGTTTCGTGTCGCGTGTTGCGTGTTGCGGGTCGGAACCTCGACGCTCACGACTTCTGCATCTGCTGCTGGAAGGTGATCTCGATGAATTCGGCCGGGCGGCTGATGGCGACCAGGACGGTCACGCGCAGGATGCCTTCGAGGATGTCCTCGGGCGTCATCGTCTCGCCCAGGCCGACGTGCACGCTGAAGGCGTCGTCGGGGACCGCGCCGGCCAGGCCGCCGCGCTTCCAGATCCCGGTGAGGAAGCTGGAGATCATGCTCTTGATGGTTACCCAGGTATTGGCCACGTTGGGCTCGAACACCATCGCCTTGGACGCCAGCCGGCAGGACTCCTCCAGCATGATCATCGTGCGGCGCACGTTGATGTAGCGCCAGTCCAGGCTGTTGCCGTCCAGCGTCCGCGCGCCCCAGACGAGCACGCCTTCGCCGATGAAGGACCGGATCGCGTTGATCGACTTGCCCTGCGTGGTGACGTTGAGGTCTTCCTGGTCCTCGTGCGAGATCGTGACCTCGGGCGAGACCACGCCGTTGAGGCTGACGTTGGCGGGCGCCTTCCAGACGCCGCGGCTGTTGTCGACCATGGTGTAGACGCCGGCCATCGCGGCCGAGGGCGGCAGCAGGTTGAGCCGGTTGCGCGCCTCGGTCATCACCGTGTTGTAGAGCGGGCTCATCGAGACCAGGCTCTTGTGCAGCAGCGACTTGTGCGTCTCCACCGCGACGGCGAGCGCGGCGGGCGTCAGCGCCTTCTGCTTCTCGAGGTCGGACTTGGTGGAGGTGTTGACCAGGTCGGTCACGTACTTGGTCCAGTCGTCGTCGGTCTTGACGATGTCGGCCACGGCCTGCGTCTGCTGCGCGGTGCGCGGCGGCATGGCGGGGTCGACGGCGTCGGGCAGCGACAGCTCCTTGCGCAGCAGCTGGGCCAGCAGCGCGGGGTTGGCGATGCGGGTGTAGTCCAGGTCCTTGTCCTGCACCACGGTCGTGTTGACCCACGGGTAATAGGCCGCGGCGAAGTCCAGGAAGTTGACGCCCAGGTCGTTGCGGAAGCCCTCGATCGGATCGCCGCCCGGGTCCTTGCGGTCCAGGTAGCCGTTCCAGACGTCCAGGATGGCGATGCGGTTGCGCATGCGGCCGCCGCAGTGCTGCAGCATGGCCTGCTGGACCGCGACGCAGTCGGCGCGCTTGAGCAGCACCGCGTCGGGGATGACCAGCATGGTCGGCTCCTGCTCCTTGATCAGCGTGTCGATGCCGTCGGTGAGCTTCTGCGCCTCGACCAGGCCGTCGTAGTAACCGACGGAGACGATGTAGCAGGGCCCGCCGCCGTTCTGGAAGAAGTGCACCATGCCGTGGTACAGCAGGAATCGCCCGCCGTCGGCGCCGTCGGCCTGCGTCAGCGTGTAGTCCTTGTCGTCGCCGCGGAAGTCCGAGCGCGTGTTGGCCGGCGTCTCGGCGATGGTCAGGTGGGGATCGGGACCGTGGCCGAAGTAGGTGTGGTACTCCGCCATCGAACTGATGCGCCAGGGCTTGTTCAGCAGCGACTTGCCGCCGTTCTCGGCCCGGCGGGTGTAGCCGACGAAGGCGGGCACCGCGGTGGCCACCTCGACGACCGAGTTCGGAAACGCATTCTTCTCGACGATATAGACACCGGGTGTCTTCATAGCCATGGCGGCCTCCTCTGCGGGTTAGCGATGCACGTGAATCTCGGAGACGAGCGCCGGTTGGCCGGCGATCGTTTCCCGGGCGAGCCGTTGCGCCGCCGCCGAGGGCAGGCGGCGGATCAGCACCTTGTCGTGGGTCCTGGGGGTCCCGTGGGTTGCGCTGGCGCTGCCGTCGCCGGACGCGCCGTCGGGACGGCTGCGCAGCTGGAACCGGTGCGCCGGGCGCTGCGCCAGCGGCACCAGGCATCGCGAGCGGATCGCCAGCATGGGCGTGCCGTCGTCCAGGCGTTCCGGTACGGGCGCGGTGAAACCGGTCTCGCCGGCCAAGTCGACGACGGCGAGCGCGGGCTCGGTCCAGTCGCCCAGCAGGCAGTACTTCCAGACCGTGGCGCGCGGCGCCAGCGGCCAGCGGTAGCGCACCGGCCAGCCGGCCGGATCGCGCGACGGGCCATGCGCGGGCAGGCGCGACAGCGGCAGGCTCAGCAGCGCGAAGGGGATCACGCGACGGTCGTGCGGCGTCAGCAGCGGGGTGAGTTCGGATGCGTCGAGCGCCTTCGGTCGGGCCTCGAGCGTGCCGATCGCATCGACCGTGCTGTCCGCATGGTCGGCATCGACCGCATGGCCCGCGGGGGGCGGCTCCACCCACAGCAGCTCGCGCGGGCGGTCGGCGGCGTCTTCGGTGCCGCAGGCGAAATCGTCGTCGGTGGCGAAGACGGCCCAGCTGAGCGCGGCGCCTTCCTCGAAAGTGCCGGAGAGGTCCTCGGCGTCGGAGCGCAGGCGATCGATCGCCTCGGCCGGGCCGTGGACCCGCAGCGAGCCGCCGTCGGCGCGCACCAGCGCGTCGGCGCGACGCAGCCGCTCGGCGGTGGTGCCGGCCGGGACGAAGCGCAGGCCGCGGCAGCGGCCGTCGGCGTAGTAGCCGTGGGCGACGTCCACCTGGAGCAGCGGGTGATAGGGTCCCATGTCGTGCTCCCGCCGTTCAGCCGTGGACGCCGACGGCCGGCGTGCGCACCGACGGCAGTTGCGCGTCGGGCTTGCGGGCGTCGATGGAGAGCAGGCGCACGCGGTAGAGCACCGACGGCACGTAGCGGCCGCCGAGAACCCCCCACAGCGTGGCCAGGTCGTGCAGGCCCAGCGGCTCGATGTTGAGCGTCAGCTTGTCGATGCGCGGATCCAGCCCGGGGGTGTTCTGCGGGTCGAGCACCGGTGTCGCCTGGAAGCAGGCGATGGCGCTGCCGATCAGCTTGAGCGCCTCCGGATAGGTGCTGCCGCCGTAGTTGGCCGCGATCATCACGAGCAGGTTGAGCTGGACCGGCGGGGCGACGCGGGCCAGGCGCTCGCCGCCGCCCAGCGTGGGGGAGGGCATGCCGGGGACGGCGTCGCGCTCCAGGTTGACCAGGAAGGCGCAGAGCCGGTGCGCGGCGCCGGCCGCCGGCGCCCCGTCGGCCTCGTGCAGGGCGGTCACGGCGACGAGGTCCTCCGCCGACTGGTGCGAGCGGCGCAGCACGGCGTTGAGGTGGCCGGCGATGTGGAGGAGGGCGGCATCGATCATGGGTTGAACGATAGGAGCGCGAGCCGCGGCGTCCCATCCGACGGATGCCGATGTCGGGCGCCAGGAATGCGGAGATTCGACTCGTCGCGCCCCGGTGGGCGGCGCGCGGCTCCGGCGCAAGCCCGCGCTGTCCCCTGTCAAGCTGTCAACCCTTGCGGGGTGGAGATGCACACGCGCGAGGCCGTCGCTCCTAGACTCCGCGCCATCACGGCCCGAAGAGGCCGGTGCAGGAGGTGAGAGATGGATCCGAGCATCGAGGAGGGGCCGCCGCCCGCGACGACCGTGCGCGGGACGAAGGCCGGCGAGCCGCTGAGCTTCCTGCTCGGCGACTGGATCGTGGACGTGCCGACGCGTCGGCTGAGGCGATCGCAGCGGGATGACGAGACCGTGACACTGGAGCCGCGCCCGATGGCGGTGCTGGTGGCACTGTGCCGCCATCCCGGCGAGGTCGTGTCCGCCGAGGCGCTGCTGCAGGACTGCTGGCCGGAGGCCACGGCGCTGGGGGACAACCCGGTGCACAAGGTCGTGGCCGGGCTGCGGCGCGCGCTGGGCGACAGCGCCACCACGCCGCGTTACCTGGAGACCATCCGCAAGCAGGGCTACCGGCTGGTGGCGAGCCTCGGCGTGCTGTCGGCGGAAGGGCCGCGCAGCCATGCCGGCGGCTGGCGGGGGCTGTCGCCGTTCCGCGGCCTGGAGCCTTTCGACGCGGCACACGCGAGCGTGTTCTTCGGCCGCGACGACGCCGTCGCCGCGCTGCACGCGCGCCTGACGCGGCAGTGGCGGCTGGGCCACCCGCTGGTGGTGCTGCTGGGGCCGAGCGGGTCGGGCAAGACCTCGCTGGTGCAGGCCGGGCTGATGCCGGCGTTGATGCGGCCGCCCCCGTCGGGGCCGGCGCCGGACAACGACCCGGGCGCGGCGTTGCTGCGCGTCGGCGCCGCGGCGCTGGTGGACCTCGGCGCGCTGGGCGGGCTGGATGCCTGGGCCGGTGTCGCGGGGGCGATGCTGGACTGGGAGTGCCAGGGCGTGCCCCTGCTGTCCGGCTACAGCATCGACACCCTGGCCGCGGACCTGCGCGAGTCACCGGGCGAGGTGCTGCGGCAGCTCTCGATCGGGCTGGACGCGACGCGCGCCCTGCGCACTTCAGGCACTTCAGGCGCTTCACGCGGCGAGGGCGGCATGGGCGGCGGCGGGCAGGCGCCGCCGCTGCTGGTGCTGGACCGGCTCGAGGCGCTCTTCCAGGTCCAGGACGACGAGGGTCAACTCGGCGCGTGGTTCGCCATGCTCGACCGGCTGGTAGGCAGCGCGCGGCTGGTGGTGCTGGCGATCTGCCGCAACGACTTCTACGCCGCGCTGGCGCGCTGGCCGGCGCTGATGCGCGGCAAGGAGGAGGGCGCCCACCTGGACCTGGCCCCGCCCGACGCGCGCGCGATCGCGCAGATGATCCGCCTGCCCGCGCGGGCCGCGGGGCTGAGCTACGGCGCCGACGAGAGCGGCCTCAACCGCCTGGACGACCGGCTGTGCATCGATGCGATGCAGGCGGCGGACGCGCTGCCCCTGCTGCAGTACACCTTGCAGCAGCTCTACCTGCACCGCGGGCCGGGCGAAGTGCTGTCGTGGTCGGCCTACGAGGAGCTCGGCGGCCTGGAGGGCGCGATCGGGCGCCGCGCGGAAGCGCTGCTCAGCGAATTGCCGGTGGCACAGCAGGAAGCGTTGCCGCGGCTGCTGCCCCGGCTCGTGATGCTGAGCGGCGAGGAAGCGTCGCCGACCAGCCGATGGATCGCGGCGTCGGCGTTGACCGATCCCCAGGAACAGGCGCTGGTGCGCACCTTCGTCGACGCACGACTGCTGGTGGCGGATCTGGCGGGCGGCGTCAATGGCTACCGCGTCGCGCACGAGGCACTGCTGCGGCGCTGGCCGCGCGTGACGGCGTGGGTGGCGCAGCATCGGGCGTCGCTGGCGGCGCGCGACGAACTGCGGCCCTGGGTGGCGCGATGGATCGAGGCGGACCGGGCGGGCCCGCTGCTGATGCCGCGCGGCTCGACGCTATGGACGGCGGCGCGCGCGCTCGCGGAGGCGCCGCAGCTGTTCGGCGAGCAGGAGCGGGCGTTCATCGAGCGCTCGCAACGGCGCCTGCGCCGCCAGCGCTGGGGCCTGGGCGCGGCGAGCGTCGGCGCTTTCCTGCTGGCGGGTTTCGCCGGTGTCGCGGCGCTCGGCTACGCGCGGCAGGCCGATGTCGCCGCTGAGCGGCAACGGCAAAGCCGGCAACTGGCGTCGTTCATGCTGGGGGAACTTGCCGACAAGCTGCGGCCGATGGGACAGCTCGACGTGCTCAGCCGCATCGGCGAGCAGGGCCTGAAGCTGCTCGCGCCGGCGGAGGGGGGCAAGGAGACCCCCGCCGACGCGCTGCAGCGGGCGCGGGCGCTGGTGGTCATCGGCGAGGTCAACAGCAGCCGCGGGCAGGGGCGGACCGACATCGCCGCCGACGCGCTGCACGCGGCGTTGAACCTGCTGCTGCCGCTGGATCGCGCGGCGCAGCAGGATCCGGCCGCGTATTACAAGACGCTGGGGGCGGCGTCGTTCTGGTTGGGCCAGATGGCCTTCGACGCCGGCGACCTGGACGCGGCCGCGCGCGAGATGGCGCGTTACCGCGAGGCTTCCGAGACCTGGGGCCAGGTTTTGCCCGAGGACGTCGACGCCCGGGCCGAGCTCGGATTCGCGGTGAACAGCCTGGGCTCCATTGCATTCCGGCGCGCGGCCTGGGACGAGGCCCAGCGCTGGTTCGAGCAGGCCCTCGCGTTGAAGTTGGCGGCGCTGGCGCGCAAGCCGGGCGACGCCGATGCGCAGGAGGCGGTCGCCAGCTCGCGCGTCTGGCTGGGGCGGGTGGCGCATATCCGCGGCCAGCCGGTGCAGGCGCTGACGCTGTTCGATGTCGCCCGTCAGCCGCTGGCCGAGCTGGCGGCGCGCACGCCGGATGCGCTGGTGCGGCAGCGGGATCTCGCGATGGTCGAGCTGCGGCGCGGCGATGCGCTGCGGGCGTCGGGGCGGCTGGGGGAAGCGGTGGCCGTGACGGCCACGGGCGTGGCTCTGCTGCACGACGCGGAGCGTCGCGACACCAGCAACCGGTACTGGTCGACCGATCGGCGCCATGCGCAGGCCAACCTGCTGCTGCTCAAGACCGACGCGGGCATGGACGTGGGCGCGGCGCTGGACGCGCTCCGCGCGGAGGTGCCGTCGCGACCGGAGTCCGATCCCGGACGCGAGCGGTTGCGACGCGAGATCCTGGCGCGGCTGGCGGTGGCCGAGGCGGCGATGGCCGCGCGGGCGGGCGACGTTGCGGCCTTCCATCGGCTGCAGGCCGCGGCCGGCACGGAGCTGGAGACGCTGCTCGCGTCGTCGCCCAGGCAGTGGCAGAACCTGGAACTCGTCGCCCGTCTGGGCCTGATCGCGCTGGCGATGCCGAGGCCGGACGCGCCGGCCTCGCAGGGCGCCGCCGGTGCTCGCGCGACGTGCGAGCGTCTGCGCGACACGCTGGCGCCGGCGGTGACGGCGGGTCAGGCCGGGCTCGCGCTCGAGGCCTGGCTGGCCGCCCGGCGCTGCACGAAACAGGACGCCGACGACGCCGCGGCGGCGGCGCGTCTGCGGTCCGGCGGCTATGCGCCGGGTCTCTTCGATTTCTCCTCCACACCCTCGACCAGAAGGAAGCAGTCCTCATGAGTTCGCTTGCCAACACCGGCACTGCCGCCAATTCCGATACCGAGTCCGATCGCAGTGCGGCCTCCGCCGAACTGCCTCCCGCGCCGCCCCTGCAGCCGGCGCAGTACTACGTCGTGCCCTGGGCGTTGACCAAGAGCGGGGGAGAGCCGATCTCCCTGAAGTGCCTCTACTTCGATGAGAGCGGCAGGATGGTCGACGCGCAGCCGATGGCCTCGCCGAATGCGTTCTTCCGCTTCACGCAAGGCGGACCGGACACGGTCCCCGCATTGCCCATGCCGCCCGATCCGGTGGATGTGAGTCTCTTCTCCGCAGTGGCCAAGACGCTGACGACCTCGTGCCAGCTCAACAACAGCTTCCTGGCGACGGAGCGCGACGGTGCGACTTCGGTCGTGCTGCCCGTGGCGCCGGCGTCCACGCGCGGGGTGATCCTCGTGTTCCGCTATCCGGCCTCCGGCGACGTCCGCGGACTGGTGGCCACGTCCGATCCCGAGATCAAAAACAGCAGCGACACGTCTGACCGTCGGGTCTGACAGGAGATCCGTGCCATGACTGAATTCGCAACGAGCGGCGAGACAGGGGAGGCCACGAACGTCGCGAACGCCACCCACGCGATGCGCGCCGCAGTCGCCGCGACGCCGGGCTTGACGCAGTTCTACGTGGTCCCCTGGGCCCTGCGGACGGTGCGTGACGGCGGCGTGGAGACGACGCTGGTGGAGTGCCGTTACTTCGACGAGCGCTGGGACCGGGTGGATCGTCCGCCCGTGAGCGGCGATCATGGGTTCTTCCGACTGACGCAATGCGCCGTGCCGAAGCGCGGCGAGCAGCCGCCGGCGGCGCTGGACCTGACGCTGATGTCGGCGGTGGCGAAGACGCGGAAGTCCCCCAAGTCGATGAAGGCGACGACACCGCTGCATGCCCTGGGCAACCTGAACAACAGCTTCATCGCCTCAGGGGCGCCGCGCGCCACCTCGCTGATCGTGCCGGTGCTGCCGGACACGGCGCGCGACATCGTGCTGGTTTTCCGCTCGCCGGCGAGCGGCGACAGGGTGGATTTCCTGGGCGCCACGGCGGGAACGGCGACATGAGGCGGGGAAGATGCGCGGCCGGGGTCAGGACATGCCGGTCGCCGGGACGTGGGCGGCCGCCATCTGGATGAGCCGCTCCTCCACCGCGGTCGCGGCGCCTTTGAGCATGCGCACCTGCGCATCGTCGAAATCGGCGCGCGGCCGGTGGTCGAGGACGCATAACGAGCCGAGGCACACGCCGCGCAGGTAGATCGGTGCGCCGGCGTAGAACCGGATGTGGGGCGTGTCCACCACCAGCGGATTGCCGGCGAAGCGTTCATCTTCGCGCGCGTCGAGCACCACCATCGGTTCCGGCCACCACAGCACATGGGCGCAGAAAGAGCAGCTGCGCGCGGTCTCGCGCACGGCCAGCCCGGTGATCGCCTTGAAGAACTGGCGCTCGCGGTCGATGAAGGAGACCGCGCTGATCGGCGCCTGGAAGGCCCTCGCCACGGTGATCGCGAGTGCGTCGAGGAAGGGATCGTGCGAGTCGGAGAGCAGCCCGAACCGGGCGAGTGTGCTCAGCCGCCAGGCCTCGTCCTCGGGGTAGGGCGCGCAGATCATGGCGTGTCTTCTGCGGGAACGTGGACCCGCAGGTCGCCGCACAGGATGGCCGTGCGGCCTTCGAGTTCGAAGGCGATGGAGCCGGTCAGGCACATCCAGCCGCCCTGCAGCGTGAGGTACGGCCGGGTGAGCTGGACCGACCCGGGGAAGGTCACCGCGCGGCGGAAGTACTGGCGCCGCGACCAGCGGGCGCCGGCGCAGTTGTGCAGCGGCTCGAACTGCTCGGCCCGTTGCAGCTTTGCCCGGGCCGCGTCGTCCCGGAACGCGATGTCGGCCAGTTGCCGCCCCTGGTCGTCGAGCAGGTAGCACATGGTCGCGTTGGGCGCAGACAGGAAGTCCGCGCAGGCCTCGTCCATCGGCCGCCCCGCAGCCAGGGCGATGCTGGCCAGGCGGAGGCGGTCGCAATGCAGGGCCATGGACTCGCGCCAGCGGTCGTCCTTGCGGGACTGCGCCTCGTCGAAGCTGCTCCACGCGGCGTCCAGCGCCGCGCTCCCGTCCTCCGGCGCGAGCGTCGCCACCTGCGGTCGGCCGAAGTAGTACCCCTGGACGAAGTCGGCGTCGCAGGTGAGGGCGATGTGGGCGCCCTGCAGCGTCTCGATGCCTTCCACGAGGACCAGCGCACCGCACTCCTGGAGCAGCGACACCATGCGCTGGAGGATGCGCAGCGCCTTCGGGTCCCGCTTGGCCCGCATGAGGACGCGCCGGTCCAGCTTGACCAGGTGCGGGTCGAGGTCGAAGACACGCTCGAAGTTCGAATGGCCGGCGCCGAAATCGTCGAGGGCGATCAGGCAGCCCTTGGCGCGCAGCCGCTGCAGCGCGGGATAGACGCGCTCGTCCTCGAAGAGCGGGGATTCCAGGACCTCGATCACGACGCGCGACGGACGGATGCCGCTGGTGTCGATCGCGCGCTCGATCTCATGCAGCGCGCCGGTGGATTCCAGCAGGGTCGCCGGATGGAGATTCAGCAGCAGCCACTCCGGCGCGTCGTGCTTGCCCATGGCCACGTAAGCCTGGAGGTGCTGCCGGACGGCGCGCACGTCGAGGTCCGCGCGGGCCTGGTGCGTCGGCAAGCCGTCGAAGAGCAGGTTGGGCGCGATGGGTCGACCCTCGCCGTCGCGGGCCCGCAGCAGCGCCTCATGCCCGACCAGACGGCCATGGGTCAGGCTGAAGACCGGTTGGAACGCCGTGGCGAGTTCGCAGGTCGCCGACCCTTCGAGGATGGGGTTCATCGCGACGATGGATTGGCAGCTTTCATGCCTGCATCATCGGAGGGATCAGGGTTTTCCGGGAGAGGACGCGCACTCAAGGGCGTGTCCGCAATCGACCTACAGCGGCATCGCGTCCTACGCACGACCGCGCCGCAGGCTGACGTCGCCGGCGAGTGTCCCCTCCTAGGCTAGCCTCATGGGATTCCACCAACTGCTCGGGCGTCTCGCGATGACGCCATTCTCCAAGGCCCTGCCCGCGATGGGCGACACCGAACGCGCGGCGCTCGAAGCCGGCACCGTCGGTTTCGAAGGCCAGCTCTTCGCCGGCCGGCCCGACTTCGACGCACTGATCGCGCGGGGCCCGAATCGCCTCACCGACGAAGAGCGTCGCTTCCTCGACAACGAGGTGACCACGCTCATCGGCATGCTCGACGACCACGCCATCGACGAGGCCGGCGATCTGCCGCGCGACGTGTGGGCCTACCTGCGAGAGCACCGATTCTTCGGGATGATCATTCCGAAAGAGTACGGCGGGCTGGGTTTCGGCCATTACGCGCACGCCGAGGTCGTGACCCGCATCGCCACCGTCAACACCGCCTGCGCGGTGACGGTGATGGTGCCCAATTCCCTCGGCCCCGCCGAGCTGCTGCTGCGCTACGGCACGCCGGCACAGCAACAGCATTACCTGCCGCGTCTGGCCGACGGCCGCGAGCTGCCTTGCTTCGGCCTGACGTCGCCGCATGCGGGATCGGACGCCGCCGCCATTCCCGATCGCGGCGTGCTCACCGAGCGCATCATCGACGGCAAGACCGTGCGCGGCTTCAGCGTTCGATTCGACAAGCGCTACATCACGTTGGCGCCGGTGGCCAGCGTGGTGGGGCTTGCGTTCCAGGCCATCGATCCCACGCGACGGGAGGGCGAGCAGGAGCTCGGCATCACCTGCGCGCTGCTCCCCGTGCCCACGCCCGGCATGGAGATCGGGCACCGCCACCATCCGATGGACTCGGCGTTCATGAACGGACCGATCCGCGGCCAAGACGTCTTCGTGCCGATGGACTGGGTGATCGGCGGCGAGGAGCGGGTGGGGCAGGGTTGGCGCATGCTGATGGAATGCCTGGCGGCGGGCCGCGCGATCTCGCTGCCCGCGCTGGGCGCGGCGATGCAGCAGACGGCGCTGTTCGTGGTCAACGGCTACGGCCAGGTGCGCGAGCAGTTCGGCCTGCCCATCGGACGATTCCACGCCATCGCGGGCATCACCGCGCAGATGGCGGCGCGGCTCTATGCGACCGATGCCGCGCGGCGTTACACGGCAGCCGCGCTGGACGCCGGCGAACAGCCCAGCGTCGCCAGCGCGATCCTCAAGGTGCAGCTCACCGAAGCCGGCCGCCGCGCGGTCAATGAGGGCATGGACGTGCTGGGCGGCAAGGGGATCATCTCCGGCCCGCGCAACCTGCTCGGCGTGGCCTATCGCCATGCGCCGATCGCCATCACGGTGGAGGGCGCGAATCTCCTGTCGCGCGCGCTGATCATCTTCGGGCAGGGCGCGACGCGCTGCCATCCGTTCGTGCTGGAGGAGATGTCGGCCGTGCACGCGAACGATCCGGAACGACTGGGCCGCGCGCTGTCGGGCCATGTCGGCCATGTGATGCGCAACCTCTGGCGCAGCCTGGCGCACGCGCCGGTGGTCGGGCAGGTGCCGGACGACCTGCGCGCCGAGGCGAAACTCATCGCGTCGCTGTCCGCCCGATATGCGCTCACGGCCGACCTGGCCATGGGGCTGCTCGGCGGCAAGCTCAAGCGCATGGAGCTGTTGTCGGCGCGACTGGGCGATGTGCTCGCCGCGCTGTACCTCGCCGCCGCCTGCGTGTGGCGTTACCAGATGGAGAAGGATCCGGCGATGCGCCTGGTGGCGCGCGCGGCGATCCGTCTTCAGCTGCACGAGGCCGCAACGCTGCTGCACGATCTCTACGCCAATCTGCCGTCGCGCTTCCTGCGCGTGATGGCGCCGATACTCCTGCACGGCACCGGACATCTCGCGCCGTTGCGGGATAAGGAATCCATCGCGCTGGCCGATGCGCTGCGCACGCAGCCGGAACTGGTACGCCGGCTCTGCCCCGACGTTTCGCGGCCGAAGCGCGGCGGCCTGCTGGACCTGATGGGCGCGCTCGAAGCGGCCCGGGCGCTGGGCGATGAAGTGCCTGCGCTCAACAAGGCGCTCCGCCGTTCCGGATCGCTGGAGGAAGTCGCACGCGGTGCTCGCGACCCTGAGGCCGCGCTGACCTACCTGCGAGCCGCGGAGCAGGTCATCGCGGTCGACGAGGATCAGGGCGCCAGCGACACCTTCAGCCCTTTTTCCCGCTCCCTGGCTCGGCCGTCTTCCGATGCTGCTCCGCGAGCGGCTCAGCTGGCGTGAGGTTGGCCAGCACGGCCTGGATCTTGTGCTGTCAGCCCCAAAGGCTTCGTCCCGTCGTCCGCATGTGCATCAATCGGCGAAGGGCGTGAGCACCACCTTGCGGCAGTCCTCTTCCTTCTTGTTGAAGACCTCATAGCCCCGCACAGCCTGAGCGCCGCCTCCTTGCGCTGCTCCGACTCTGCGGCAGTGCAGTCGGCGGGCACGGCGACGCGATAGCCGCGGACATAGGCATCCCTCGCAGAGCATTTGATGAAGTCCACCAGCAGCACCCTGCGCGAGCGCGGCATGCCCGTGCCGCTGGCCGTCTCGCCGTCGATCGCGCGCGAGTGTTTGCGTGAAGGCGCCATGATCAGCGACCCCTCATGGGTCGCCTCGTCCGCCCGATGCGCCGTAGACCTGGCCGGTGGCGTAGCTGGACTCCGACGACGCGAGCAGGACGTACACCGCCGCGAGTTCCGCGGGCTGGCCCGCGCGCCCCATCGGGGTATCGACGCCGAACTTCTGCAGCTTTTCCTGCGTCTGGCCGCCGCACACCTGCAGCGGCGTCCAGAAGGGGCCCGGGGTGACCGCGTTGACGCGGATGCCTTGTTTGGCCAGCTGCTTGGCGAGCCCTTTGGTGAAGATCAGGATCGCGCCTTTGGTGGTCGCGTAGTCGAGCAGGTTTTCTCCCGGGTCGTAGGAGTTGACGGACGCCGTGTTGATGATGGACGCGCCGGCCTTCAGATGCGGGATCGCGGCCTTGCACAGCCAGAAGGGCGCATAGATGTTGGTCTTGAAAGTCCAGTCGAACTGCTCGGTGCTGATGTCCAGGATGGACTCGTGGCTCTGCTGCCGGGCCGCGTTGTTGACGAGGATGTCCAGGCCGCCGAGCTCGCGCACGGCGTCCGTCACGAGCTTCTGGCAGAACGCCTCCTCGCGCAGGTCACCCGGCAGCGCGATGCCCTGACGTCCGGTCTCGCGGATCAGCTCGATCACCTCGCGGGCATCGGGCTCCTCGTCGGGCAGGTAGTTGATCGCGACGTCGGCGCCTTCGCGGGCGAAGGCGATCGCGGCCGCGCGGCCGATGCCGCTGTCGCCGCCGGTGATCAGCGCGCGGCGGCCGGCGAGGCGGCCGTGCCCCACATAGGTCTTCTCGCCGTGATCGGGCGGCGGGATCATGTCGCGCGCCAGACCGGGCCAGGGCTGCGACTGCTTCTGGAACGCGATCGTCCCGGACTTCTCGTCGTCGGATGAGCTCATCGGAAATCTCCTAGGCGGAGCGAAGGCGCTCCAGGTGTGCTGAAAATCCATTCGGCGCCCGGCCGTCCTGACGGGCGCTGGTGACCACGCGGACGGTGTTGGTCCAGGCAATGCGCATGCCGCGCGCGTGCAGCCGCTCCACGAAGTCGACATCCTCGCGGCTGCACAGCTGCGAGAACCCGCCCGCTTGCTGATACGCGCTCGTGCTCACGCCCAGGTTGGCCCCGTGGATGTGGCGATGACCCTCGGCATCGGTGTAGCCGAGTTCATAGCGGGTCCGTTCCTCGGCGGTGAAGCCGGTCCAGTCGTCGACCTCGACGACACCGCAGACCGCCTCGCTCCGCAAGGCCAACTGGCGCGAGAACCAGCACGGCGCGACGACCGAATCCGCGTCGGTGAAGGCCAGCCAACGGGCGCCTTGTTCGATCAAGGACTGCGCGCCGGCCGCGCGCGCGAACCCGACATTGCGCGCCTCGACGGCCAGGCATTGCACGCCCAGGGCGCGGGCGATGTCGCCCGTACGGTCGCGGCATGCATCGAGCACCACGGCGATGCGGACCTCCTCGCCCTGCAGGTCGGGATGCGCGGCAGCGGCGATCAGTGCCTGGAGGGCGCGACCGATCAGCGACTCCTCGTCATGGGCGGGCACCACCGCGCCGATCATGGCCGCAGACCCTCGCGCCGCGCCACGGAACGGCTGTCGGAACTCCAGACATCGACCAGGAAGTCGTCTTCCTCATGCCGCGACAGGCGCGTCCAGCCGGACTGCTGTTCGAACGCGACGGCCATGTGACGGTGCACGTCGTCGCCGCTGCGGTAGTAGTCGCCTTCCGGATGGCGCCAGTGGCTCGCGATCAAGGTGCCGCCGTCGGCCAGGCTCGCCACCGCGCGGTCGATGGTGGCGTGGAAGGCGTCGTCGTCGAGGTAATAGCCGATCTCGCTCAGCACGATCAGGTCGAATCGGCCTTCCGGCCACTGCGCCGGAATCGGCGCGTGCCTCAGGTCGACCTGCGGCAGGGGGGCGAGTCGCCGCCTCGCGTGCGCGATCGCCGCCGCGCTGCCGTCGCTGCAGAGCAGCCGATCGCAGCGGGCCGCCAGTTCCGCGCTCAACTCGCCGTTCGCACAGGCGGGCTCGAAGCCGCTGGCATAGCGCTCCGCCGGCAGGCTGGCGAGCAGCTGCGCACGTTTGCGCCGTTCGTACCAACGGGTGCGGTATCCCCAGGGGTCGTCGTCGTCGGCGAATAGCGCCTCGAAGTGGTCGGCCAGCGCCGCCGGCTCGGGGGGAGGGGTCACAGTGTCCATGTCGTGTCGGTGTGCTTGAGGAGTTCGTTGCCAAGCGCGACGAGATCCCGGTCGCCGTGGCACTGACGGATGAACACCGGCAAATCCGCTGCCAGACGCGCGAAGGTCCCGTCGTGGCAGAGCGGTCCCGCTCCCATCGCGCGCGTTGCGGCCCGCAGCACCTGCTGGGCGCATTCGTCGCTCGCGGCGCGCGTGCGCAGCGCCCAGGCCCGCGCGTCCGCCTGGGGACGACCATCGACCCATGCGGCCGCCTCGCGCAGCAGCGCGGCGTTCGCGCTCAAGACGCGATCGACCTCGCCGAGCGCCAACGCGCGGTGCCAACCCGGATCTGGCCCAGCGCTCCCGCCGGTGATGGCGACCGCCTGAGTCCGAAGGGCCTCGGCGACCGCGCAGGCCGCGCCGTGCCAGCACGCGGCAATGCCGATGCCGCCGTGCCAGAACCCGGGTCGGGACAGGTAAAACCCAGCATCGCCGACCAGGCGCGCCGGGACGGCTTCGAAGGCCACCGATGCGCTCTCGGAGTCCGCCATGCCGACGGCTTTCCAGCGCGCCGCGTCGATCGAGATGCCGGGCTGCCGGAGATCGACGTCCGCGAGCCAGGGACCGTCGCCAGATCGGGCGTCGCCCGGCCCGGCGGGGTCAGAGATTTCCGGCCACACCGTCAATAGCGCGCGATCCAGCGACGCGGCGCCGGAGCACCAGGCCTTGGTGCCGGAGAGGACGACCGTGCCGTCGGGCTTGCGCCGGAACACCACGCGCGCGCCGGGCGGCTCTGCGGCCCACATGCCATACATCGGTACGTCAGCGCGCGTGGCGCGAGCGTCGTTCCCTCCCGCTTCTGCGAGGATGGCCATCGCGTCGGTGTGGCCCTCGAAGAGTTTCACGAGCGACAGATCCTGCGCGGCGACGGCCGCCAGAGCCGACCAGCGTTCGAGCGTTCGCCCGCCGCCGGGCAGCGGGAGATCGGCGCGCCCGGCATCGATCAAGGCGCGCAGGCGGCTGCCCATGGCCTTGATGACGGCGGACTGCTGCATCAATGCTTGGCCTGTTCCTGCGCCATGAGTTCGTCCTTGCGCTGCTGGATCCGTTGACCCAGATCGGCCATGTCCAGGCCGGCCTTCTTCGCCTTGGGGAACATCTCGTTCTGTTCTTCCTTGACGTGGTGCTTGACCCACTCGCTCATGACCTTGACCTTCGCGTCATAGTCGTCGCCGCCAGGCTCGACGCCTTCCACCGCGGCGATCAGGTCCTTGATGCTCTGGTGCTCGACTCGGGCCTCGGGAACCAGCTCCTTGTCCTTCAGCGCAGCCTGCACCTCCGGGTAGAAGATCTCTTCCTCGACCTGCGCGTGGACGGTCAGTTCCAGGCAGATCTGCGCGACCAGCTGCTTCTTCTTCGCGACGGAGCGCGACTTCTCGAACTGTTCGAAGAGGCCGGCGACCAGCTTGTGATCGGCGCGCAGCAGGCTCACGGCATCCGGCGACTTCGCGCGGGCCGCTGTCGTGCGACGGGTGGTCGATTTGCGGCTGGTGCTGGCGATGGTGGTCGTGGAAGGCATGACAGTCTCCTGGCGGTGATGGCTGGGGTGGCGGGAACGACGTGCCGCAACGGCACGTCGCACCAAGTCACTTGGCAATTCGGGTGCCCGGGATGTCAATGGGCATCGTGCTTCCGCGCGGTTCCGCCGGCGTCGAGAGGCGACGCGCAACGGTGCTTCGCGCCTGGCTCCGCGTGCTCTTCCTCCTTGTTCTTCCGGACGCCGCGGAGATTCATCGCGAACAGTCCGACCTGCAGCACGATCAACGCATACGACTGGGTGACCGCACCCCAGATGCACCACAGCACGTTGCTGAGGACGAAGACCCAGAAGCCCCAGGTCCGGCGCGTCGCGCTGCGACCGCCGACCAGCCACGCCGCGGCGAGGGTCACGACCATCGCGGGCCATTGCAGCGCGTTGAGCAGTTCGTCCATGGCCATCGAAGGCAAGCGACTCGCCAGCGGTCGCGGCGCGCGATCGAGGACGAAGAAAAGCCCCGGCAGGCCGGGGCTGTCAGAGCCATCTGCCCCGAGGGTCTTCAACGGTCGTCGCGGGAGGAATCGCTGTCCTGGTCCTGATCGTCGCGGGAAGCGCGATTGGACTGATCACGCGAGGTCTGCGGGTTCTGCTGCTGCGAGCCCTGACCTTGCTGGCCCTGGCGTCCGCCGCCTTGCTGACCTTGCTGCGGCGATTGCCGCTGACCTTGGGATCCCGAGCCTTGCTGCTGGCCGCCGGGCTGGTTCTGTCCTTGCTGGCCTTGTTGATGCTGCTGCTGTTGCTGCTGCTTCTGCTGGCCTTGTCCGCTCTGGGACTGCTGCGGGTTCTGCGCGTTGGGTTGCTGAGCCATGGTGGTCTCCACGTTGTGCGCGTCGGCAAAGACACCGACGCCAGTCATGTGGCAATGCGCATGCCGCTGCGGTAGCGGTCCGCACTCCCTGCGAACTTCGCCGAAAGGTGCGTCGATTGCCGGTGGGCGAAGCATTCGCGCATCGCCTTGAACGCCTCTGACGAGCCACCTCCGCATGTCCGCCACCGTCCGCATCGGCACCGCCGCCTGGAGCATTCCCAAGGCCGTCGCGGGATCATTCCCCGGCGGCGGGAGCCAGTTGACCCGTTATGCCCGCGTGCTCGGCTGTGTTGAAATCAATTCGACGTTCACCCGGGTGCATCGGCCGACGACGCTCGAACGCTGGGCCGCCGAGACGCCGGACGGCTTCCGGTTCTCGGCGAAGCTGCCCGAAGCGATGACGCACGGCGCACGCTTGAAAGTCCCTCGCGCCGAGGTCAGGGCGTTCACGGCGTCGCTGGCTGGGCTTGGGGACAAGCTGGCCGCATTGCTGGTGCAACTTCCGCCGTCACTCGATCTGGAGACGAGGACCGCGCGGGCATTCTTCCGCTCGGTCCACGCCGGTTTCGACGGGGCGGTCCTGTGCGAGCCGCGGCACCCGAGCTGGTTCACCGCTGCCGCCGAGCGGCTGCTCGTCGAGGAACGGGTGGGACGTGTCGCGGCCGATCCGGCCAGGCCACCAGGCGCGGCGTCACCCGGCGGGTGGCTCGGCGACGCGGGGGACGGGCGAGGCGCCACGGTGTATTACCGCTGGCACGGTTCGCCGCGCATGTACTGGTCCCGCTACGACGACGAGTGGCTCGCATCACGGACGCAGGAGATCGCCCGCTGGCCGGCGGGCACGGACGTCTGGTGCGTCTTCGACAACACCGCCGCCGGAGCCGCTGCCGACGACGCATTGCGTCTGCGGGCGCTGATGCACGAGCCGCACGAGCCGCACGAGCCGCGTTAGCGCTGGCGTATTTGCGCTGGCGCATTTGCGCAACAGCCGACCCCGACAGCCGCCGCATCGCGAGCAGCCGTACGTTGTCTCGCGTGCAATTGACGCGAAGAGACTCATCCCTGCGTTGTGAGCGTGGTGCCCAGCCACACTGCCATGCAAGACTGGCGTGCTCAGGGATTGAAAAACAGGAGTCAAGTGATGCGTGACAACCTTCATTCAACACGCGCGCAGCCCCCGGCCGCTTCCGCTGCGGTGCGTCTTGCGAACCGTCTGCGTCGACAGCCCCGCTTGAGTCTGGTTTATCTCGCCGTCGTCGGCGCGTTGCCCGGCGCGGCCCATGCGCAGATGACCCTCGACTTCTCCACCGGCTGGACCAGCGTCGGCGCCAACGTCACCTATCAGACGACGCCTTTCACGACGACCAGCAAGAACACGCCATTCACCTTGACTGCGCCGACAGGTCAGGGCATGTACCGGCTGACGCCGGTCAGCAGCACCGTGAACGGCGCTTCAGCCGCGGACGCCGCGCTCGGGCTGACCACCGGGACCGTCGACGCGCTCCTCAATCACAACCCGAATTTCTCCGGCAGCGTCACCAACTTCTCGGTGCTGACGCAGACGATGACGCTCAACGCCGGCACGTATTCGTTCGCCTGGGCGCTCAACGTGACCGATCCCGGTTTCAATGACGGCGCGCTCTTCTCGCTGTCGGGCAACGGCATGCAATACCTCGAGTCGCTGGCGCGCGCGGGCGGTCCGGGGGACACCTCCGGTCCGTCCCCGAACACCTACGTGGCCTATGTCTACGACCCGGCCAACGGTGTCACGCCCTGGCTCACCACGACGTTCAACATCGCGACGACCGGGACCTACAAGGTCAGCTTCGCGGACTACAACTGGGGCGACCTCGCCGTCCCCCCCAACTTCTTCCTGGCCAGCACCATCGGCACCTACACGGGCAATCCGCTGGCGGGCACCAGTGCACCGCCCGCCACGCCGGACATCACGACGGGCTTCTCGGGGTCCGATCTGGTGAACGGCACCGTCAATCCGGTGTTCGACGGCGGCACGTTGCAGGCCGACGTCAACAACGGGGTCTACGGCGCCAACCTCGCGATCAAGGGCACCGGTGGGACGATCGACCAGAACGGCCTGAATTCGACCTTTTCCGGCGTGTTGTCCGACCAGACGACCGGGACGCCCGGCGCGATGAGTTTCGTCAACGCCGGCGCCAGCGGCGGCTCGATCACGCTGACCGGCGTCAACACCTACACCGGCCACACGACGGTCGGCAGCGGCGCCACGCTGGCGCTGGCCGGCGCGGGCAGCATCGCCACTTCGAGCCGGCTGGTGAACGACGGCGTGTTCGACATCGCCGGGACCAGCGGGGGCGCGTCGCTCATCAGCCTTGCCGGCGCCGGGACGGTCCAGCTCGGCGCACACGTCCTGACCCTCACCAATGCCGCGGACACCTTCGCGGGCAGCATCAACGGCAGCGGCGGACTGACCGTCGCCGGCGGCACGCAGACGCTGTCGGGCGTCAACGGCTTCACCGGCGAGACCTCGGTCGTCAGCGGTGCGACGCTCGTGCTGTCGGGCGCCGGCAACATCGCTGCCTCCAGCGGGCTCGTGAACAACGGCATCCTGAACATCGCCGCGACGACGGCCGGAGCGACGTTGAGCGGTCTGTCCGGCGACGGCTCGGTCCTGCTGGGCGCGCAGACGCTGACGCTGGCCAACACGGGCAGCAGCAGTTTTGGCGGCGCCATCAGTGGGAGCGGCGGGCTGGCCGTCGTCGGCGGCACGCAGACGCTCACCCGTGCCAACGGTTTCCTCGGGGCGACCACCGTCGCCAGCGGCGCGACGCTGATCCTGACGGGCGCAGGCGCCATCGCCGCCTCCAGCGGCCTCACGAACGACGGCACGTTCGACATCGGCGGGACGACCTCCAGCGCCACCCTGGGCAGCCTGTCCGGCAGCGGCACGGTCGTGCTGGGCGCGCGGACGCTGACGCTGGCCGACGCCGGCGGCAACTACGCCGGCACCATCGGCGGCACCGGCGGTCTGGTCGTCACGGGCGGCACGCAGACGCTCTCCGGCGTCAACGGCTTCACCGGCGCCACCTCGCTCGCCGGCGGCGCGACGCTGGCCCTGTCGGGCGCTGGCAGCATCGCCGCGTCCGACGGTCTCGCGAACGACGGCACGCTCGACATCTCCGGCACGAGCGCCGGCGCGCGCCTGAAGACGATCACCGGTACCGGCAACGTGGTGCTGGGCAGCCGGACGCTGACGGTCGACACGATGGCCGACGCCTTCCGCGGCGCCATCAGCGGCAGCGGCGGGGTGCAGCTCAATGGCGGACGATGGACCGTCGACAACGCGCAGGCCTACACCGGTCTGACCTCGCTGGCGGCGGCCACCCTGCACGTGAACGGCAGCCTGGCCGGCGGCGTGAACGTGGGCAGCGGCGCCGTGCTGCAAGGCAGCGGCGCGATCGCAGGTCCGGTGACGGTGGCCGCGGGCGGCAAGCTCTCTCCGGGCAATTCGCCCGGCGTCATGACGGTGGGAGCCAGCGTGACCCTGGCGGCCGGCTCGAGCTTCGAAGTCGACATCAACGGCGCCACGCCGGGCAACGGCGCGGGTCACCATGACCAGCTCGTACTGACCGGCGCAGGCTCGAAGTTCAGCGCGGGCGGCGCGCAGCTCACGGTCAACCTGGTCGGGATCTCTGGCCTGGGCACCTACACGCCGTATGCGCCGACGCTGGGACAGCGTTTCCGCATCGTCACGGCAGAGGGCGGGCTGGATGCCACGACCTTCGGCGCCTTCTCGCAGCCGACCGGCCTGGCCGCCGGCACGCGCCTGCGGACGCTCTATCTGGTCGACGGCGTCGAACTGCTGGTCGTGCCGAGCGCCTACCTGGGTTATGCCCGCGGGCAGGGCGCCAACCTGAACACGCAGTCCGTCGCCGCGGCCCTGGATGCGATGGTGGCGGCGCAGGGGAACGCCTCGGCGACCGCGCCACAGACGACGCTGGAGGGCACGGTCGCCGGGCTCGACAGCGCGAGACTGGTGGGCACGATGCGCGCGCTCAGCGGCGAGCTCCACGGCGCCATCGCCGCAGCGCTGCCGTCGGCCGGCCAGCGCCTCCAGGATGCTGCCTCGCGGCACGTGGCCGCGCTGGAAACGCGGCAACGCGGACTCTGGATCGACTACAGCGGCGGCACCACCCGATGGACGTCGGATGCCGTCTCGTCGGCGGCACGCGCGACCAGCCGCAGCCAGGTGACCGTCGGCTTCGACATCCTGAACGACGGCCGCAACGGCGTCGGCGTGGCGGTGTCGCAGTCCAACCAGAAGCTGCGCTCCGACAGCGGCGGCAACGGCGAGGTGAAGGACACGCTGGGCATGGTCTACGGCCAGCTCGGGCTGGGCGATGTCGTGACGCTGGACGGCCGGATCGGCGGCGGCGGCGGCAAGGCGACCAGCAGCCGGGACGACCCGCTGGCCACGCTCGGCCTGAGCCAGGGGCAGTTGACGACCGACGCCTCGACGCGTCAGGTCTTCGCCGGCGTCGGCATGCGCGCGGCGCTGAACTTCGAGACCATCCGTGTGCAGCCCTATGCGCGTGTGGAAACCCAGCGCATCCGGCGCGACGCCGTGGTCGAGGATTCAGGGTCGATCGCCGCGTTGAGCCTGGGTCGGCTGTCGGCCAGCGGCGGGCGCGTGGAAGTCGGCGTGGATCTGGGAGCGGCAGACAAGGATCCCGGCAAGTCGCGCTTCACCTTCGGCGGCCGCCTGGCCGTGGGCCGCGACACGGGCTCGCTGCAACGTGGCAGCGTCGACGCGAGCCTGGCCGGCACGGCGATCGAGATCCAGGCACCCCGCGCCAGCCGCCAGTATTTGCGCGCGGAGCTGACCGGCACTTGGCTGGTCATGCCGGGCGGGTACGTCTATGCCGGCGTCAACGGGCTGAGCCGTGAGCGCCGGACGGACAGCTCGGTCTCGGTGGGGGCGGTGGTCGCGTTCTGACGACGTCGCGCTTCAGCAGGGGCCGGAGGCCATCGCCGTCATTCCCTGGCGATGGCTTCCACCTGGATGCGCAGGTTCACATCCATCTTGAAGCCCCAGTCCTTGCCCGCGCCGAGGCCGAACTCCTCGCGGTTGAAGCTGCCCGACGCGTCGGCGCCGCAGAGGTCGCGCTTGAGCATCGGATGCGGGATGCACTTCAGCTGGTGGACGGCCAGCGTCAGGGGCCGGGTCTTGCCGTTCAGCGTGAGCTCGCCCACCACCTGCGTCGGCACGCCGGCCTTGATGCCGTCGAAACGGCCCTTGAAGGTCGCGCTGGGGTTCTTCCCGACGTTGAAGAACTTCTCCCCGGTCGCCCAGGCATTCATGGCTTCCAGGCCGAAGTCGATGCTGGCGAGGTCCATCGTCACGTCGACGCTGCCGGCACCGGTCGCCTTGTCGTAGACGATGGTGCCGGCGCTCTTGTTCAGCTTGCCGCGCCAGTTGGACAGCCCCATGTGATCGGCCTCGAAGCTGGGATAGGTGTGCGTCGGCTCGATGTCGTAGGTCGCGGGAGCGGCCTGCGCCGTGGCGGCGAACAGCGCCGCGGCGACGAGCGCGGGAAGCGAGGGCAGGGCGGGAACGGGCAGCAGCGGTTTCATCGCGGGTCCTTGATGAGGCTTTGGCGGGGCGCCACCCTGACGACGAGTCACGGGGGCGGTTGTCGACACGGCCGGATCATCGCCCGGGCCGCGGGCCGGTGCGCATAATGCGCGATCCATCGAGAGCGATCATGAACAACAGATTCGGACGGACCCTGGCCTGCGCGGCGCTGCTGTGGGGCGGCCTGCTCTGCGCGCAGGCGCAGCAGCTCAAGGTCGGTTACGTGGATACGCAGCGCGTCATCAACGACAGTGTGCCGGGGAAGGCCGCGCAGAGCCGCTTGCAGGAGGAATTCAGCAAGCGGCAGAAGAACCTGCTGGATATGGAGGGCGCGCTGGGCGCCTCGGCCGCGCTGCTGGACAAGGACGCGCCGTCGCTCACCGACACGGAGAGGTCGCGGCGCGCCAGGGAACTGGCGGATCAGGGGCGCGCCCTGGACCGCGCGAAGCGCGAGTTCGCCAGTGATCTCGAATTCCGGAAAAGCCAGGAACACGACGCCCTGAAGGAGCGCGTGGAGCGCGCGATCAAGGCCGTGGCGCAGGAGCGCGGGATCGACATGGTCTTCGTCGAGCACGTCGCCTTCGCCAGGGAGGGCATCGACATCTCGACCCTCGTCATCGAGGCGGTGAACGCGCAGCGCTGAGCACGCCTGTTCGGCACTCCGCCGGGTCTCAGTCGCGACGCGGCAGCATCGGCACCGGCGCACCGGTGCTTTCGTCCTTGAGTCCGAGCTGGCATCCGCGGACCGGCAGGAACTTGAGCACCGTGCCCGGCTCGAAATGGGCGCCGCCGACGAGCGAGTAGCGCTTGCCCGGCTCCAGCATGAAAGCCACGCGGATCTCGCAGGTGCGGCCGGCGGAGAGCTTCTCGAAGTAGTTCATCCGGATGTATTGGCCGGCGCGGATGTTGATGAAGTCCGTCACCTTGTTATCGACGCCGTACAGCGAGTAGAAGCGGGTGAACGGTTCCTTGGCGTCGAGGCCGACCTGCACGTACAGGTCGGCGCTGTCGCCGCTGCTCATGTAGATCGCGCTGCGGATCTGTGCCAAATCGCCGTCGGTCGGCGGCACATAGGGTTTGGCGGGGGTGCTGCAGGCGCTCAGCACGAGCGCAGCGCACAGGGTCAGGAGGATGGATGCGAGGCGGAAGAAGGACATGGTGGCGGGCATCAGTGGCATGGAGTCGGCCCCTCCGGTTGGCTCCTCGGAGGAAGCGTCCGGCGTCGGAGCCGGTCGGCATGCTCGCAGCCTCGACGAATTCCGCCCGGGTACTCCGTCACGCTTGGCGCGGGAAACGACAGCGCTTCCTACTCCAGGGGGAGGCGCGGTCGGCACGCCCATGGGGCGAGCGCCGGGCTGCGGACGAGCGGGCACCTGGCTTGCTCGCATGACGCCCATCCCGATCAACCGGTCGCGGCAAACTGTCTGGAAGGTGCCGATGAACATGATGAAGCTGACTGCCGTACCGATCGTTGTCCTGGCCGTTGCGCTCGGGGGCTGCGATCGCGCGGAGCGTTCGACGTCGACCGCGACATCCGCATCGACGACATCCGCGCCAGCATCAACGGCTCCGGTGGCCTCGTCCGCCTCGGCGGCAAGGCCTGACCCCGTACAGGCCTGGCTCGGTCGCTGGAACGGTCCCGAAGGCACCTACCTGCAGCTGGACGCCGATGGCGGAGGAAGGTACGAGGTCCGCATCAAGGACCTGGATGCCGAACGGAGGTTTCCAGCCACCGTCAAGGACGGCGCCGTGCAGTTCGAGCGGGACGGGAAGCAGGAGTCGATCAAGGCCACGGACGGCGATGCCACGGGCATGAAATGGCTGGCGGGCAAGCGCACCTGCCTGACCGTCCATCCGGGAGAAGGCTACTGCCGGGACTGACGCTCGCCCGACGTGAACGCAAGACTCAGACGAGGCCTTGCTTGGACGCCAGCACCGCCGCTTCGGCACGGCTGGAGACGTTCAGCTTCTTGTAGATCGACTTGATGTGGTCGTTGACCGTGAACCACTTGATGCCCATCAGGTTCGCGATCTCCTTGATCGTGAAACCCTTGCTGAGGTAGGTCAGGACCTCGTTCTCGCGCGGGGTCAGGCGCTCCCATTCGGGCACCGGATCCAGCGTCACGCCGCGCGTGCTCGGCGTGGCCGACGAGGTCAGGCTGCCGAATCCGGAGTTCAGCCCCATCGGACCGGAATCGCCGGTCGACCCCGGACGGAAGTGCGACAGCAGCCGGCGCGCGATCGCCGGCGACAGCGGCGGCTGGCCGCGCACGATGCGCTGCAGCTCTTCCACCAGCACCTCGAAGCGGTCTTCCTTCAGCAGGTAGCCGTCCGCGCCGCGCTGCAGCGCCGGGAAGAGGTGGTCGTCGTCGGAGTAGAGCGTCGTGACGATCTTGACCGCCGGCTTGCCGGCGAGCTCGCCCAGGAACTCCATGCCGTTGCCGTCCGGCAGTTCCAGGTCGATCAGGATGAGCTTGTAGCCCGTGGCGGGCGACTCGGCCTCCACCTTGGCCAACTGGCGGCGCGCGCCTTCCAGGTCTCCGGCCTCGGTGATCTCCATGCCGTCGCTGAAGCTTTCGCGCACCACGCGGCACAGGAAGCTGCGGGCGACGGGGTTGTCTTCGACGATGAGAACTTTGACGGCCATGGTGTGGGGAGCGATAGCTGGCCGCATCCTAGCAGCGCCCCCCGGGCTTGCATGCCCCGTGAAACAGGGTGTCGGCGGACGGTCGACCGGCGGTCAGCCGTTCACGACCACCAGCTTGCCCACCACCTGCCGCGAAGCCATCCGCGCGAATGCCCGCGGCAGTTCCTCCATCGGCAGCACCTGGTCGATCACCGGCCGGATCTTGCCCGCCGCGTACCACTGGGCCAGCGTCATCATCATCGCGGCGTTGCGCTTGGGTTCGCGCTTGGCGAACTCTCCCCAGAAGATCCCCACCAACGAGGCCCCCTTGAGCAGCGCCAGGTTCAGCGGTAGCGACGGGATGCTGCCCTGGGCGAACCCGACCACCAGGTAGCGCCCGCGCCAGCCGATCGATCGGAACGCCACCTCCGACAGATCACCGCCCACGGGGTCGTAGATGACGTCCGGGCCCTTGCCCTCGGTCAGCGCCTTGATCTCGTCGCGCAGCGAGCCGCTGGCGTAGTTGATGGTGGCATCAGCGCCGAACTCGCGGCAACGGGCGCACTTCTCGTCCGACGAGGCCGCGGCGATCACGCGCGCCCCGGCCGCCTTCGCGATCTGGATCGCCGCGGTGCCGACGCCCCCCGCCGCGCCCAGGATCAGCACGGTCTCGCCCGGCTGCAGCGCGCCGCGGTCGATCAGCGCATGGTGGCTGGTCGCGTAGGTGCAGATGAAGGCGGCCGCGTCCTCGAACGGGAATCCAGGCGGCAGCGGCAAGGCCAGCGCGGCCGGGACCAGCGCCTCGGTGCCGAAGCCGCCCGTGCCCGTGAAGGCCGCCACCGCGTCGCCCGGCTTGAAGCCGGTCACGCCTTCGCCCACCGCCTCGACGATGCCGGCGAACTCGGTGCCCGGCACGAAGGGCAGCGGCGGCTTCATCTGGTACTTGTTCTGGACGATCAGCAGGTCCGGGAAGTTCAGGCTCGCCGCCTTGATCGTCACCTTCAGCTGGCCCGGACCGGGCTGCGGGGACGGCAGTTCCTTCCACTGCAGCGCCTCGACGCCGACCGGGTTCTCGCACAGCCATGCCTTCATGTCTCGTCTCCTGGTTCCGATGAATGCGCCCCCTCGGCGGGGCCGCCGCGCGCATGATAGGCAGCACGGGTGGACCCTCGCGTCGCCGGGGTGACGGCCTGCCTACAATGCCGCCCATGCGCATCCTCATCGCCAACGACGACGGCTACCTGGCCCCCGGACTCGCCGCCCTGGTCCGCGCCTGCGAAGGGCTAGGCACCGTGGAAGTCATCGCCCCCGAGCAGAACGCCAGCGGCACGTCCAATTCGCTCACGCTGCACCGGCCGCTGTCGGTCTACACCGCCTCCAACGGCTTCCGCTACGTCAACGGCACGCCGTCCGACTGCGTCCACCTGGCCTTGACCGGGCTGCTGGACTACAAGCCCGACCTGGTGCTCTCCGGCATCAACAACGGCGCCAACATGGGCGACGACACGCTCTATTCGGGCACCGTCGCCGCCGCGACCGAGGGCTACCTCTTCGGCGTGCCCTCCATCGCCTTCTCGCAGGTCGAGAAGGGCTGGGGCCACCTGGATGCGGCCACCGCGGTCATGCGGGCGCTGATCCAGGACGTGGTCGCGGGCGGTCTGGGGCAGCCCTTCCTGCTGAGCGTCAACATCCCGAACCGCGCCGACGCCGCCTCGCTCCCGCGCCGCATCACCCGGCTGGGCCGCCGTCACGCCAGCGAAGCCACCATCCAGCAACGCAGCCCGCGCGGCGACATGATCTACTGGATCGGCCCCGCCGGCGCCGAGCGCGAAGCGGGCGAGGGCACCGACTTCCATGCGACCGCCAACGGCGCCGTGTCGGTCACGCCGCTGCAGGTCGACCTCACCGAACACGCCACGCTGGGCCACTGGCGCCAGCAGCTGCAGACCGACGGCCGTCCATGAGTTCCCTGCCGCCCCGGCCCAAGCGTTTCCCGCTGTCGCTGGACAAGCTCGGATCGAACCGACCCGGCGCGCCGAGCGCGGCTGCGGCCGCCGAGGCGCGCGAGCCGCTCAAGCCGCAAGGCCACTGGCAGCAGGCCGCCGCCATCAAGGCGCGGCAGACGACGCCGATCGGGCTGGGCCTCGATTCGGCCGGCGTGCGTCAGCGCATGGTGGAGCGGCTGCGCCGCGAGGGCCTGTCCGACGACCGCGTGCTGCAGGCGCTGGCCACCGTGCACCGCCATCACTTCGTCGATTCCGCGCTCGCCACGCAGGCCTATGAAGACACCAGCCTGCCCATCGGCCACGGGCAGACGATCTCCAAGCCGTCCGTCGTCGGGCGGATGATGGCCCTGATGCTCGACGCCCCCGGCGCGCGCCAGCGCGGCCATCTGGGCAAGGTGCTCGAGATCGGCACCGGCTGCGGCTACCAGGCCGCGCTGCTGATGCAGCTGGCCAGACAGGTGGTGTCAGTGGAACGGCTGCGGCCGCTGCATGACAAGGCACGCGCCAATCTCGTCGGCCAGCACCAGATCCGGCTGGTCTACGGCGACGGCATGCTGGGCCATCCGCCGTCGGCCCCTTACGACAGCATCATCTCCGCGGCCGGCGGCGACGACATCCCGCAGGCCTGGCTGGACCAGCTCGCGCCCGGCGGCCGGCTGGTCGCGCCGATGACCGCGCCCAGCGGCCGGGGACAAGTCCTGGTCCTGATCGATCATGTCCGCGACGCCGCGGGCTCGCGTTTCCTGCGCAGCCTGCATGAGGCCGTCCTGTTCGTGCCCCTAAAATCGGGCGTCCTGTAGCGCGCCGGCCTCCCGCTTGCCTCCCGCCTGCGTTCCTCTCCCGCACCACTTCCCGCCCCGCGCTTCGGCTTCCCACATGACAACTTCGCGCATGCAACCACTCTTCCGTTCCCCGCTGCTCTGGGTCACCGTGGCGGTGCTCGCGCTCTCCGGCTGCCAGAACACCCCGCACCGCGCGCCGGTCGAGGACCGGCCCGTCGGCAAGACGTCCGCGCCGGTCATCCCCGGCACGGCGATCACGCCCGCCCCGGAGTCCAAGCCGCTGCCCGGCGCCGAGAACGCCGGCAAACCGGGTTACTACACCGTCAAGCCCGGCGACACGCTGATCCGCATCGCGATGGACAACGGCCAGGGTTGGAAGGACGTGGCGCGCTGGAACGGCATGGACAACCCCAACCTGATCGAGGTGGGTCAGGTGTTGCGCGTGGTGCCGCCGGGCCTCGACCCGACCGCGGCGACGACCAGACCGCTGACGACCTCCAAGGTGGAGACGCGTCCGCTGGATGGCAAGTCCCCGGCTCCGGCGACGACAACCATCGCGGCGGCGTCCGCACCGGCCAGCGGTGCCGCGACGCCGAGCGCCCCGGTCGTCATGAAGGACGACGACGACATCAGCTGGGGCTGGCCCGCGGCCGGCACCGTGTCGGCCGGCTTCGACGAGGTCCGCAACAAGGGTATGGCCTTCTCCGGCAAGGCCGGCGATCCGGTCTTCGCCGCCGCCGATGGCAAGGTGATGTATGCGGGCGCGGGGTTGCGCGGATACGGCAACATGATCATCATCAAGCACAGCACGAACTATCTGACGGCTTACGCGCATAACCAGACCCTGCTGGTCAAGGAAGACCAGGTGGTGCGCAAGGGCCAGAAGATCGCCGAGATGGGTTCCAGCGACGCGGATTCGGTGAAGCTGCACTTCGAAGTGCGCAAGCAAGGCAAGCCGATCGATCCGTCCAAGTTGTTGCCCGCGCGCTAAGGGCGCTCAAGGAGGCGCCGCAACATGACCTTGCATCGCGCCTCTTCGACTGACGGACTTCTGCCTGACGGCCTGGATCGACCTGTTCATCCCGGCCGTTTCAAGCTGCCGCCTGAATTGGCCGCCGATGGCCACGATGGTCACGACGCCAGGCAGGACGCGGCGGGTCATGACGATGACCGCGAGGGTCAGGAGGGCCGGAACGGCCATGACGGCCATGACGGGCACGACGGCCACGATCATGACGGCGACCGCGAACCCGCGTCGCGCGACGAGGCCGACGCCTCCGGCGCGGCCGAGGCGGCCGCAGACGATGACGACGACGTCCGCGTGCTGCGCGGCGTCGAATCCGAGGACGGCAAGAAGGCCAAGGCCGGCAAGGGCGATCTCGGCCCGGCCGACGGCGACGCCACCAACGCGCTGCAGGCCTACCTGCGCGACATCCGGCGCACCCCGCTGCTGACGCCGCAGGAAGAGTACGACACCGCCGTGAAGGCGCGCGCCGGCGATTTCGAGGCGCGCCAGGCGATGATCGAGCACAACCTGCGCCTGGTCGTCAGCATCGCCAAGAACTACCTGGGCCGCGGTCTGCCGATGAGCGACCTCATCGAGGAAGGCAACCTCGGCCTGATGCACGCGATCGGCAAGTTCGAGCCCGAACGCGGCTTCCGGTTTTCGACCTACGCCAGCTGGTGGATCCGGCAGGCGGTGGAACGCGCGCTGATGCATCAGGCGCGATTGGTCCGGCTGCCCGTGCACATCGTGCGCGAGCTCAACCAGGTGCTGAAGGCGCGCCGCGCGCTGGAGTCGCTGGCGGCGCAGCGTGGCGGCGAAGGCGGCGTCCGGGCCGAGGACGTCGCGCAGGCGCTGGGGCGGCCGGTCCAGGAGGTCGCCGAGCTGCTGGCCTATGCGGAGCTGCCGAGCTCGCTGGATTCGCCGGTCGACCGGAACGGCGAAGGCGGCGAGTCCATGCTGGACCTGGTCGCGGACGAGCAGGCCGTCGATCCGGCGGGACATCGCCTGAGCCATGAACTCGAGGACCTGCTCAAGGGCGGGTTGGCCTCGCTCAGCGACCGCGAGCGCGAGGTGCTCGCCGGCCGCTACGGCCTCGCGGACCGCGAACCCGAGACGCTGGACATCCTCGCCGTGCGGCTCAGCCTGACGCGCGAACGCATCCGGCAGATCCAGATCGAGGCGCTGGCCAAGCTCAAGCGCAACATGATGCGGCAGGGCATCAGCCGCGATTCGATCTTCTGAGGCGGTCCTCGGGACCCGCGTGCGGGGCGCTGGGATAATGCGCCCCCATGACTGATGTATCGGAATGGCTGAAGGTCGACTCGCTGGACCTGGAAGCGCAGGGCGTCGCCCACAACAGCGAAGGCAAGGTGGTGTTCATCGAGGGCGCCTTGCCCGGCGAGGAAGTCCAGGTCGCCGTCGGCCGCAAGAAGAACAAGTGGGAGCAGGCCGTGATGGTCGCGATGCGTCGCGAGAGTTCACAGCGCGTGCGCCCCGTCTGTCCGCATTTCGGCCTGCACCCCGGCGCCTGCGGCGGCTGCAAGATGCAGCATCTGCATCCGGGCGCCCAGGTCGCCGTCAAGCAGCGCGTGCTCGAGGACAATCTCTGGCACCTCGGCAAGGTCAGGACCGAGGCGCTGCTGCGTCCGATCGAAGGCCCGGCCACCGGCTACCGCTATCGCGCTCGCCTGTCGGTGCGCTACGTTCCGAAGAAGGGCCAGGTGCTGGTCGGCTTCCATGAGCGCAAGAGCCGCTACATCGCCGACATGCAGGTCTGCAAGGTGCTGCCCGAGAAGATCAGCGCGATGCTGATGCCGATGCGCGAGCTGGTCGGTGCGATGGACGCGCGCGAGCGGCTGCCGCAGATCGAGCTCGCCATCGGCGACACCGACGGCACGCAGGTCATCGCGCTGGTGCTGCGTCACCTGGAACCGTTGAGCCCGGGTGACCTCGCCAAGCTGCGCGCGTTCGCGGCGGAGCACGGCGTGCAATGGTGGCTGCAGCCCAAGGGGCCGGACACGGTGCATCTGCTCGACAAGGACGGACCCGAGCTGGCCTACACGCTGCCGGAGTTCGGCGTCGTGATGCCGTTCAAGCCGACCGACTTCACGCAGGTCAACCACCACATCAACACGGTGCTGGTCGGCCGCGCGCTGAGGCTGCTGGGCGTGCAGAAGGAGGAGCGCGTCATCGACTGGTTCTGCGGCCTGGGCAACTTCACGCTGCCGCTGGCCACGCAGGCGCGCGAGGTGCTGGGCATCGAAGGCAGCGAGGCGCTGGTGCAGCGCTCGCGCGAGAACGCGGTGCGCAACGGCCTGGACGCCAAGGCAAGCTTCGTCGCCCGCAACCTGTTCGAGATGACCCCGCAGCTGCTGGCTGCCGACGGCGTGTCCGACCGCTGGCTGATCGATCCGCCGCGCGAAGGCGCGTTCGCGCTGGTGAAGGCGCTGGCCGACCTGGTCAAGGATCCGTCGCTGGCGCCCGGCTGGACGCCGCCGGAGCGCATCGTCTACGTGTCCTGCGCGCCGTCGACGCTGGCGCGCGATGCGGGGCTGCTGGTCCACGTGGCCGGCTACCGCTGCACGAAGGCGGGCGCGGTGAACATGTTCCCGCACACCGCGCACGTCGAATCGATCGCGGTCTTCGAGCGCGATCCCGAGGCGCAGGCGCGCATCGCGCGCGGCGAAACGGCGACCGCCGTCGGTGCAGGGATCGGCGCCGCGCTCCTCGCCGCCGCCGGCTCGGATGTCACCCTCCGTGTCGATACCGACGCCGGCGACGACGCATCGTCATCGTCGAGCGCTGAGTTGACCGCTTAATGAGGTCGCGAGGTCGGCAGAGGGGCGCATGACGAGTCGCGAGGGCAGGGGCCGCTCGTAGAATCGACGGCTTCGGTTTCTCCCGCCTCGGCAGGTCCTCCAGATGTCCGGCAGCACTTTCGGCAGCTTGTTTCGCGTCACCAACTTCGGCGAGAGCCACGGTCCGGCCATCGGCTGCGTGATCGACGGCTGCCCGCCGGGGCTCGCGCTGTCGGCGGCCGACATCCAGCCCGAGCTGGACCGCCGCCGTCCCGGCACTTCGCGCCACGTGACACAGCGCCAGGAACCCGACCAGGTCGAGATCCTGTCCGGCGTCTACGAAGGCCTGACCACCGGCACGCCGATCTGCCTGCTGATCCGCAACGTGGACCAGCGCAGCAAGGACTACGGCAACATCCTCGACACCTTCCGACCGGGCCACGCCGATTACACCTACTGGCGCAAGTACGGCTTGCGCGATCCGCGCGGCGGCGGGCGGTCGTCGGCGCGGCTCACGGCGCCGATGGTGGCGGCCGGCGCGGTCGCCCGCAAATGGCTGCAGCAGGAGCTCGGCATCGGCTTGCGCGGCTGCATGACGGCGCTCGGCGAGATCGACCTGGCCTTCGAGGGCTGGGAACACGTCGGCCAGAACCCGTTCTTCGCCGCCAATGTCTCGCAGATCCAGGCGCTCGAGGACTACATGGACGCGCTGCGCAAGGACGGCGACTCCGTCGGCGCGCGGCTCATGGTCGAGGCCACCGGCATGCCGGCCGGTCTGGGCCAGCCGCTGTTCGACAAGCTCGACGCCGACATCGCCTACGCGATGATGGGCATCAACGCGGTCAAGGGCGTCGAGATCGGCGCCGGCTTCGAGAGCGTGCGCCAGCGCGGCAGCCAGCATGGCGACGAGCTGACGCCCGCGGGCTTCGCCAGCAACAACGCCGGCGGCGTGCTGGGCGGGATCTCCAGCGGGCAGGACCTGCGCGTCTCGATCGCGATCAAGCCGACCAGCTCGATCCGCACGCCCAAGGCGTCGATCAACCGCGCCGGCGAACCGACCACGGTCGAGACCTTCGGCCGTCACGATCCCTGCGTCGGCATCCGCGCGACGCCGATCGCCGAGGCGATGCTGGCGCTGGTCGTCATGGACCACGTGCTGATGGACCGCGCGCAGTGCGGGGACGTCGAACTCCCCATCCCCGCCATCGCGGGCCAACGTGCCACCGGTGGGTGACGGTGGCTGGCGGTGCTTGACGGTGGCTGACGGTGGCTGACAGCCGCGGCGTGCTGCGCGCCAGCGCGCTGCTCGGTTGCGCCTATTACGGCAGCATCGGCCTGTTCAATCCGTTCGCGCCGCTCTGGTACAAGTCCCTCGGCCTGCCGGTCGTCGCGATCGGGCTGCTGGTGTCCATGCAGAGCTGGACGCGGCTGTTCGCGCCTTACCTCTGGGGCCTGGTGGCCGATCGCAGCGGCAAGCGCGTCGAGCTGATCCGCGCCGCGGCGGTGGCCTGCTGGGTCAGTGCGTTCGGACTGTTGCTGGTGCCCGGCACCACGGCCTCGGCCTCGGGCGCGGCACCGGTGATCGGGCTGACGCTGGTCGTCTTCCTGATGTACTTCTTCAACGCCTGCGTGACGCCGCTCAACGAGGCCTTGATCGCGCATGAACTTGCCGCCAGCGGCGGCATGGATCCGAAGCGTTACGGACGCGTTCGACTCTGGGGGTCGGTCGGATTCCTGGGGACCGTCGTCGGCGGCGGCTGGTGGTTCGACTGGGCGGGAATGTCCGTGTTCCCGCTGACCATCGTCGTCGGGCTGTCGGCGCTCGTCATCGCCGCCTGGCGGCTCCCCAGGCGCGCGGCCATCCAGCACGACGCGGCGGAACCGGTCTCCATCGCCGACACGCTGCGCCGACCCGAGGTCGGCTGGTTCTTCCTCGGCATGTTCTTCACCGTGCTCGCGCACACGTCGATCTACGCGTTCTACAGCCTCTACCTGGACCGGCTCGGCTACGGCAAGGGTCAGGTGGGGGCGCTGTGGGCGGTGTCGGTGGCGGCGGAGATCTGCTGGTTCGCATTCCAGGGCCGCTGGGTGCGGCAGCATCACCTGCACCATTGGCTGGTCGCCGCCGCGCTGCTGGCGGCCCTGCGCATGGCGGGCACGGCGTGGCTGGGCGCCAGCCTCGCCGCGATGGTGCTACTGCAGTGCTGCCATGCCGTGACCTTCGCCGCGCAGCACACCGCCTGCATCGGATTGATCGGCCGCTACTTCCCTGGCCGCCTGCAGGGCAGGGGGCAGGCGCTCTACGCGGTGCTGGGCTACGGCGTGTCGGGCGTGCTCGGCAGCCTGGGCGGCGCATGGCTGGCCGAAAGTCATGGGTATGCCGCCTGCTTCTGGGCCGGCGCGATCTTCGCGCTCATCGGCGCGTGGAGCCATTGGCGTGCGCGAAGCGGGATCCACTGCGCGCGGTCTGACGCATCGGGCGTTGACCGCGCCAATTTCAGTCCCGGAGAAAAGCAGGCCATGACGCGCAATCTGCAATTCGTCGCGTCCGGCCCTCGCTTCAATTTGGGGATTCCTACACTCCGCCGCATTCAAGGATCATCAATTGGGTGATCCCGTGTCGACGGATGGGGGAGATCATGCGCAAGCAATGGTGGTTGGGTGGTGTCACGGTGGCGATCCTCGCGGTCGGCGCCGGCGTGTACGCCACGAGCGGGGGCCATGCGCCCGCCGCGAAGAAGGACGAGACCAAACCCGCCCTGGAGTTCCAGGCCGGCGAGATCGTCAGGCCGGCCATGGCGCCCATGCCCGGCGTCATCGAGTTCTCCGGCCCGCTGGTCGCGCCCAACACCGTGATCGTCCGCGCCAAGGCGTCGGGCAGCCTGGACCGTCTCGCGGTCGCCGAAGGCAGCCGCGTGAGCGTCGGGCAGTCGCTTGGGCAACTGGACCTGGAAGAACTGCGTCACAAGGTCGCGGAACGCAGCGCCAGCGTCGAGGCCATGCAGGCCATGTACGAGCAGTCCGAGCGCCAGTACAAGGCCAACCAGGGCCTGGCGGCGCAGAACTTCATCGCGCCGACGGCGCTCGACAACTCCCGCGCCCAGCTCGAATCGGCCAAGGGCCAGATGCTGTCGGCCAAGGCGCAGCTCGGCACGAGCGAGGTGCTGCTGCGCCAGGCCGCGCTGGTCTCGCCGATCAGCGGCATCGTCGCCAAGCGGCACACGCTGCCCGGCGAGAAGGTCGCCGCCGAACAGCCGGTGCTGACCATCGTCGATTTGTCCAAGCTGGAACTTGCCGGGCTGGTCGGCATGCACGAGGTCAGCAAGCTGTCGCCCGGCATGACGGTGCAGCTCCGGATCGAAGGCTTCGACGATCCGGTCGCGGCCCGCATCGCGCGCATCTCGCCGGCCGCCGAACCGGGGACCCGCTCGATCGGCGTGACCCTGTCGCTGGACAACCCCGGCGAGCGCTTCCGTGCCGGCCAGTACGCGGTCGCCCGCGTCGAGCTGGCCGACGACAAGCCGCGGCTGACGGTGCCGGTGACCGCCATCGGCGCCGTGTCCGGCCAGGAGCACGTCTGGCTGATCGAGAAGGGCACGCTGGTGCGCCGCATCGTCACCACCGGCCGCCGCGATCCGCGTGAAGGACGCGTCGAGATCCTCGCCGGCGTGACGCCGCAGTCGCAGGTGCTGGGAGCGCGCTTCGACAACCTCAAGGAAGGCGAACGCGCCGAGATCCGCGCGCCCAAGGCCGCCGTGGCCAGCGCCGCCGCCAGCGGCAACGCCGCGCAGTAAGCACGACAACAAAAACAGCGGCAGGAACAACCCTGCCGAGGAGCTTCCCATGTGGATGACCCGCGTCTCGATCCGCAACCCCGTCTTCGCCACCATGGTCATGGTCGCGCTGTGCGTGCTGGGGCTGGTCGCCTATTCCAAGCTGGGCGTCGAGCAGTCGCCCGACATCACCTTCCCCGGCGCGCAGATCGACATCCAGTACCCGGGCGCCTCGCCCGAGGCCGTCGAGCGTGAAGTCGCCAAGCCGCTGGAGGAGGCGCTCAACACCATCGCCGGCGTCGAGCGCGTGCAGTCGCGCAGCTTCGAAGGCCGCGTGCAGACCTCGGTCGAGTTCTCGCTGAGCGCCGACATGAACCGCGGCATGCAGGAGATCCGCGACCGCGTCGCGATCGCGCAGGCGCAGTTCCCGCGCGAGGTGAAGCCGCCGATGGTGCAGCGCTTCCAGGGCGAGAACGCGCAGCCCATCATCGTGGCCGCGCTGATGAGCTCCAACCGCACGCTGCGCGAGCTGTCGATGCTGGCCGACCTGAACGTGTCCAAGCGCCTGGGGCGCGTCGAAGGCGTGGCCAAGGTGGACGTCGGCGGCATGGCCGTGCGCGAGGTCCGCATCGACCTGGACCCGACCCGGCTGCGCGCCTACAACATCACCCCGGCGGAAATCTCCACCGCGCTGAACGCGGCCAACACCGACGCGCCGGTGGGGCTGATCTCCAACCGCTACGACGACGCGATGCTGCGCGTCGAGGGCAAGGTCAAGGACCCGAAGCAGTTCGTGAACGTCGTCGTCGCGCGCCGCGGCGACCTGGCGCTGACGCTCGGCGACCTGGGCACCTTGAGCGAGCGCGAGCGCGAGCTCGATTCCATCGCCCGCATCAACGGCCAGCCGGCCGTGACCTTCAACATCTTCAAGCAGCAGGACGCCAACATCGTCCAGACCGGCGAGGCGGTCAAGGTCGCCGTCGAGGAGCTGCGCAAGACGCTGCCCAAGGACATGGAGCTGCGCCTGGTCTACGTCAACAGCGATTTCGTGAAGCACTCGCTCGACGGCCTGCGCCACACGCTGATCGAAGGCGCGCTGCTGACCATCGCCATCGTGTTCCTGTTCCTGCACAGCTGGCGCTCCACCATCATCACCGGGCTGACGCTGCCGATCTCGGTGATCTCCAGCTTCATCGCGATCTACGCCTTCGGCTTCACGCTGAACTTCATGACGATGATGGCGCTGAGCCTGTGCATCGGGCTGCTGATCGACGATGCGATCGTTGTGCGCGAGAACATCGTGCGCCACGTCGGCATGGGCAAGGACCATCACAGCGCGGCCGAGGACGGCACCAACGAAATCGGCCTGGCCGTGATGGCCACGACCTTCGCGATCTGCGCGGTGTTCGTGCCGGTCGCGTTCATGGGCGGCATCGTCGGCAAGTTCTTCTATCCCTTCGGCATCACCGTCGCGGTGGCGGTGCTGGTGTCGCTGTTCGTGAGTTTCACGCTCGACCCGATGCTGTCGTCGGTGTGGCCCGATCCGCCCAGCACCTACGTCAAGAAGGTGCCCGTCATCGGTCACCTGATCCGCGCCACCGACGCCGGCATGGACGTGCTGCACACGGTCTATGAGAAGACGCTGCGCTGGGTGTTCTCGCCGCGCCGCTTCCGCATCCCGCTGCCGGCCTTCGGCCGGCCGTTCGGACCTGACACGCAGCGCCTGAAGGACCAGCCGCGCCGCTTGCGCATGGCCACGATCACGCCGCGCGGCATCGTCGCCTGGTCCGGCGTCGGCAGCTTCGTGCTGGCGATCCTGCTGGTGCCGGCGGTGGGCAGCGAGTTCCAGCCGCAGATCGACCAGGGCTTCACCCATCTGACGCTGCGCATGCCGGTGGCCACCAGCCTGGAACGCGGCGAGGCCAAGGTGCGGCAGGTCGAGGAGATCCTCGCCACCTTCCCGGAGATCAAGACGGTCGCGACGGTCGTCGGCAGCAGCGGCGAAGGTCTGGCGACCGGCCGCAACCAGGCCAATCTGGACATCGCGCTGGTCGACCGCAAGCAGCGCAAGCGCACCCAGACCCAGGTCGAGGACGCGATCCGCGCCGAGATCGCGCGCATCCCCGGCGTCGAGGTCAGCGTCGGTTTCAACCGGCCGGTGTGGGTGACCATTCTCGGTTCCGATCCGGAGGTGCTGACGCAGGTGGCCAAGGACTTTGCCGAGAAGGTCAAGAAGATCAAGGGCGCGGTGGATGTCGACACCACCGTCAAGCCCGGCCTGCCGGCCTTCGCGGTCAAGCTGCGCGACAACGCGGTGCGCGAGCTCGGGCTGAATGCGGTGCAGGTGGCCTCGTCGCTGCGCGCCTACGTCAACGGCGACATCGCGACCTACTGGACCACGCCCGACGGCAACCAGGTGGAGGTGCTGCTGCGCCTGCCCAAGGCGCAGCGCCAGAGCATCGAGCAGATGCGCAACCTGCCGGTGGCCTTCGCGAAGGACGGTTCGCCGATCTCGCTGGAGCAGGTCGCGACGATCGAGCCGGTGTTCAACCCGGAAGTGATCCGCCGCCAGAACCTGCAGCGCCGCGAGGCCGTGTACGCCGGCGTGCAGGGGCGCCCGGGCGGCGACGTCAACGCCGACGTGCAGAAGCTGATCAAGGAGACGCAGTTGCCCCCGGGCATCAGCTTCATGGTCGACGGCGACGGCAAGCAGCAGGCGGAAGCCTTCAACGGCCTGATGATCGCGATGGGCCTGGCGCTGATCTTCATCTACATCGTGCTGGCCAGCCAGTTCGGCAGCTTCGTTCAGCCGATCGCGATCATGGCCTCGCTGCCATTGGCCTTGATCGGCGTCATGGTCGCGCTGCTGCTCTGGAAGACCACGCTCAACATCTTCTCGATGATCGGCCTGGTGATGCTGATGGGCCTGGTGACGAAGAACGCCATCCTGCTGGTCGACTTCGCCAACCATGCGCGCAAGGACCAGTACCTGTCGATCCCGGAAGCGCTGCTGCAGGCGGGGCTGATCCGGATGCGGCCGATCATCATGACGACGGCGGCGATGGTGTTCGGCATGCTGCCCATGGCGATCGCGCTCAACGAGGGCGGCGAGATCCAGGCGCCGATGGGCCGCGCGATCATCGGCGGCGTGATCACGTCGACGATCCTGACGCTGGTGGTCGTGCCGGTGATCTATTCCTACCTGGTGCGCGGACGCAAGGTGTTCTCGGCGGACGACGCCGCGGCGGAGCCGTCGGATCTGGCGTCCGGGCACGGACGGCCGGTCGTGATGCCTGTCACGCCGACCCCTGGGATCGCAGACTGAGACTGCAACAATAGGTTGGTGGGCGTAACGGGATGGCCTGTTGAGGCGATGGGCCTCTCCGGGGCGGGCGGGCAAATTGGCGGCATCGTTTTCAACGCGCTCTGCCGCTCACGCCCGTGTCCATGCCGCCGCCCCATCCGCCGATCCCACTGCCGCGCCGCCGCGCGCTGAAGTTGACGGCCGTCAACGCCAGGAGCGCGTACCCCGCCGGATTCCTTCCCGCGCCGAACGTCGCCCTGCCGGCCGCCAACGACGCCGATTTCAAGGCGGGCGACCAGGACCACGCCGTCCTGCGTTGGCAGGACCTCCATCTCGCGCCGACGCCGCTGTTCTTCGCTGTGCTCGCCTGCGCGGTGCCGCTGCTGATGCTGGGCGTGGCGATGCATTCGCTGCCGTCCATCGTCACAGGCGCGCTGCTGCTGATCGCCGCGCTGGGTTGCCTGTGGCACGGAATCCAGACGCTGAGGGGGCTGAGCTTGCGTTGCAGCTCGCCGCCGCCGTGTTTCCCCGGTGACCGGGTGATGGTGGATCTCGAGGTGGGGAATCCCGCCGGTCGCTCGCGCTGGGATATCGCCGTGACGTTGGGACTGACCGCGCCACCGGGCGGCAACGGCTGGATCGATCTGGCGCCACGCTGCCGCCAGCAGCTGCTGTTGCCGCTGGTCGCGGCGGTGCGCGGTCGGCAACCGCTGCCGCTGATCCGTCTCGAGACGCAGCATCCCTTCGGGCTGGTCCGCGTCAGCGCGTACTGGGCGCCGCGCGTCAGCCTGCTGGTCGTCGAACGGCCGCAGGCGTGCGGCGGCACGTCGGCCGCGGTTTCGCTCCGCGACTAACAGCTCTCGCGCAACACCAGTTCGAATCCCAGGTCCATGCTGGCCTCGGGAAGCGCCTCCCGGCGCATCAGCGCGACGAGCATCCGGGCCGCCTCCAGCCCGATCTCCCGTCTCGGCGTTCGCACCGTGCTCAACGGCGGCAGCATCTGGTCGCCGCCGGTCAGGTCGTTGAAACCGACGACCGCCACCCGTTCCGGCACCTTCACGCCCTGGCGGAGCGCCTGCAGCAGCGCGCCTTGCGCCAGGTCGTCGTTGTTGAAGAAGATCGCATCGACGCCGGGCGCCTCGCGCAACACGCGTTCGAACATCACCGCGCCCAATGCCAGCGACGACGGGGCGGCATCCATGAACTCCAGCGCGGGATCGTGCGCGGCGCCCAGCGCGGCTCGATAGCCCTCGGCCCGTTGCAGGGTGCGTGGATCCAGCTGCGCCGCCGCGAACGCGATGCGGCGGTAGCCGCGCCGGACCAGTTCGGCGGTCATCGCCTGGCCGGCCGCCTGCTGCGAGAAGCCGACCGAATGCAGCGCGGTGTCGAGGCGGTTCTCCATCACATGGACATACGGGACGCCGCTGCCCTGGAGCAGCGCGCGGGCGGCGTCCGTCCGGTCGAAGCCGGTGACGAGCAGCCCCGCGGGCCGGTTCATGAGATAGGTGCGCAGCAGCGCCTCTTCCTCCTGGGGGTCGTAATGGGTGACGCCGATCAGGCTCTGGTATCCGGCGGCCAGCAGCGTGCGCTGGGCCGCGTCGAGCAGGTCGACGAACAGCGCGTTCGACAGCAGCGGGATCAGCACCACGACCTGGTTGCTGCGCGCGGAGGCCAGCGCGCGCGCGGCAGGATCCGGCACGTAGCCCAGTTGCGCGACAGCGGCGGTGACGCGCTCGACCAGTTCCGCGGCCACGCTGCGCTCGCCGCGCAGGGCGCGCGAGGCGGTGATCGGGCTGACGCCGGCGGCGGCGGCCACGTCCTGCAGCGTGGCTCGCCCGGTGGCGCGACGGCGTTTGGAGGAGGGCGCGTTCATGGTCAGGAGGATAGCGCTGTCCCCCTGGGAAAGAAGCCCGGACGGACCCCAGGATCGTGCGCCGGCCCATCATGAAACCCCGAGTAATCCCTGATTTGGTGCCCGCATGCACCACCTAAGATAGCGCTATCCCGTCTGCTTTCCTGTGCGACGCGGACTCGACGGCGACCCCGGATCCTCCGATCGCCGTCTCTTTTCAGAACTTGGGATAGCGCTATCCAATGACATCGTCGACCGTCACCGCCGCTTCGATTTCCGCGCGCGCCATCGTTGTGATGGGCGTTGCCGGCTGCGGCAAGACCAGCGTCGGACAGGCGCTCGCCCAGTCGCTCGACTGGCCCTTCATCGAAGGCGATGCCCATCACGCGCCGGCCTCGATCGCCAAGATGCAGGCCGGTCAGCCGCTCACCGACGAAGATCGCTGGGGCTGGCTGGAGCGCCTCGGCCAGATGCTCGCCGAGCAGTCGCCGGCCGTTCTCAGCTGTTCGGCGCTCAAGCGCGCGTACCGCGACCGTCTGCGCCGCGCCTGCCCGGCGCTGCATTTCGTGTTCATGGACATCGACAAGGCCCTGGCGCTTCAGCGTGTCGCCGACCGCGCCGATCGACACTTCTTTTCGACGACTCTGGTCGACAGCCAGTTCGCCACCTTGGAATCGCCCGTCGGCGAACCCGGCGTCATCACGGTGCCTGCCGCGTTGACGCCGTCGGCGCAGGTCGATCTCGCGCTCGCGTTGCTGACCCCGAAGAACAACCAGGAAACCGGACCATGACGCACCCCGCCTCGGACGCTCCCGCCGCCTCCGCCGCCACGGCGGCCTCCGCGCCTCGCTCCCGCCTGCAGATCCTCAGCGAAGGCGCGATGGCGCTGTGCCTTGGCGTGATGGCGCTGGCCGTGTTCATCAACGTCGTGCTGCGCTACGGCTTCGGCAGCGGCATCAACGCGAGCGAAGAACTGTCCCGTCTCCTGTTCGTCTGGATGGTCTTCATCGGCGCGACCGCCGCCTATCCGCTCGGCGAGCACATGGCGTTCACCAGCCTGCTGCTGCCCTTGCGCCGGAAACCCGTCGCCCTGCGTGTCATCACCGTGTTCATCCGCATCGCCGTCATCGTCGCGGCCGGCCTGGTCGGATGGGGCGCCTGGCAGCAGGTCGTCGTCGGGCTGGACAGCAATTCCGTCGTGCTGGGTTATTCGAACGCGCTGCTCCCGCTGCCCGCGCTGCTGTCGTGCACCGCGATCGCGCTCATGGCGCTGTGGGAGTTGATCCGCAACCAGCCGATCGACCTCGAGCACGAGTCGGACGTCGAGTAAGGGCAGGGCGCCTCCATCATGAGCAACGAAGCACTCTCCTTCATCGTCTTCTGCGGCGGCATGCTGCTGCTGATGGGTCTGGGCATCCCGATGGCCTTCGCGCTGGTGCTGACTGGCGCCGGCATGGCCTGGGCGCTGGACTTCTGGGACACCCAGCTGCTGGCGCAGAACCTGGTCGCCGGCATCGACAGCTTCCCGCTGCTGGCCGTCCCGTTCTTCATCCTCGCCGGCGAGTTGATGAACGCCGGCGGCATCAGCCGGCGCATCATCCAGATGGCGCAGGCCTGGGTCGGTCACATCCGCGGCGGACTGGGTTTCGTCGCCATCGGCGCCTCGGTGCTGATGGCCAGCATGAGCGGCTCCGCGCTGGCCGACACCGCCGCGCTCGCCACCATCCTGCTGCCGATGATGCGGCGCCACGGCTATCCGATGGGCACCTCCGCCGGGCTGATCGCGTCGGGCGGCATCATCGCGCCGATCATTCCGCCGTCGATGCCTTTCGTGATCTACGGCGTGACGACCAACACCTCGATCTCCGCGCTGTTCATCTCCGGCATCGTGCCGGGCCTCGTCATGGGCCTGGGCCTGCTGATCGCGTGGAAGCTGCAGTTGCGCAGGATCGACCTGCCGCCGGGCACGCCGCTGCCCATGAGCGAGCGCCTGCAGGCCACCGCGAAGGCCTTCTTCGCGCTGCTGATGCCGCTGATCATCATCGGCGGCATGAAGACCGGCGTGTTCACGCCCACCGAGGCCGCCGTCGTGGCCGCGTTCTACGCGCTGGTGATCAGCTTCGCCGTGCACCGCGAGATGAGCCTGCGCGACCTGCACGGCGTGCTGGTGCGCGCCGCCAAGACCACGGCCATCGTGATGTTCCTGTGCGCCGGCGCGCAGGTCGCGAGCTACATGATCACGCTGGCCGACCTGCCGGGCGTGCTGAGCGGCTGGCTCGGCGGGCTGATCGAATCGCCGCGCCTGCTGATGGCGCTGATGATGCTGATCCTCGTGGTCATCGGCACCGCGCTCGATCTGACCCCGACCATCCTGATCTTCGCCCCGGTGATGCTGCCGATCGCGGTCAAGGCCGGCATCGATCCGGTCTACTTCGGCCTGATGTTCGTGCTCAACGGCGCCATCGGCCTGATCACGCCGCCGGTGGGCACGGTGCTGAACGTCGTGGCCGGCGTCGGCCGGCTGTCGATGCACCAGGTCATCAAGGGCGTGAATCCGTTCCTGATGACCTATGCGCTGATCCTGGTGATGTTCACCGCGTTCCCCGAGCTGGTCACCGCGCCCATCAAGTGGATGCGCTGACGCCGCCCGGCTTCCCGTCGAGACCCGTTCCCCCAAGGAGACAAGCATGAGCCTGAAGAGCCTGAACACCCGCCGCAAGATCCTGGCCGCCGCTTCGGCGCTGGGCGTCGCCCTGATCGCCGCCGCGCTGCCCGCGCAGGCCGCCGACATCAAGCCGCGGTTGATCCGCTTCGGCTACGGCCTGGCCGAGAACAGCAACCAGGGTCGCGCGGTCAAGGTGTTCGCCGACGAGGTGCAGAAGCTCTCCGGCGGCAAGATGAAGGTGCGCGCCATCGGCGGCGCCGCGCTCGGCCCCGACAACCAGATGCAGCAGGCGCTGATCGGCGGCGCGCAGGAGATGATGGTCGGCTCGACCGCGACGCTGGTCGGCATCGCCAAGGAGATGGCGCTGTGGGACACGCCTTTCCTCGTCAACAACGTCCGCGAGGCCGACGCGCTGCTGGACGGACCCGTGGGCGACAAGGTCAAGGCCAAGCTCACGGACAAGGGCCTGGTCGGCCTCGTCTACTGGGAGAACGGCTTCCGCAACCTGACCAACAGCAAGCACGCGGTCAACAAGCTCGAAGACCTCAGCGGCATCAAGCTGCGCGTGATGCAGAACAACGTGTTCCTCGACAGCTTCAAGCAGCTGGGTGCGAACGCCGTGCCGCTGCCGTATTCGGAACTGTTCACGGCTCTGGAGACCAACGCCGTCGACGGCCAGGAGAACCCGTACAACACCATCCTGTCGGCCAAGTTCTACGAGGTGCAGAAGTACCTCACGGTGACCAACCACGTCTACAGCCCGTGGATCGTGACGGTGTCGAAGAAGTTCTGGGACGGCCTGTCCAAGGACGAGCAGGCGGTGCTGCAGCAGGCGGCGGTCAAGAGCCGCGACTTCGAACGCAAGGACACCCGCGACGAGGCCGCCAAGGCACTGGCCGAGCTCAAGGCCAAGGGTATGACGGTCAACGAGCTGAGCCCGGCGGAAACCGCGCGCATGCGCGACAAGCTGACGCGCGTGAATGCGGGCGTCGCGGCGCAGGTGGGCATGGACCTGTGGAACGAGACGCAGGGACAGCTCGTGAAGCTGCGCGGCGGCAAGTGAGCGCATGAGGCCTGATGCGCATGATGTGCGTCCGTGACGCGCGGGCAACAGCGCGGCTCGGTGTTTTCCCCGTCCGCGTCTGCGCACGAATGCGCGTCGCGGATGTCGCTTTCTCCCCGATGCGCCGGAGACGTTTCGTTACCGCCGCCTATCATGGTTCAAACGCCTGACCTGATTTGCGGATGCATCGACGACACCTGACCCTGGCGGGTCTGGCCTGGCTCAGCGGCGCACACGCCGCCGGCCATGCCCCCTTGTCGCCTCCGGCCTTGGTACCACGGCCGGCCCCGGCATCGAACACGCCGCCTGCGCCGCTGCCGGCGCCCACGACGACCGCCTCCGGCGGTGCGGCGTCCGCGTCGCTCCGTCTGCTGAGCGAGGAATTCCCGCCGATCAACTTCACCGAGGCCGGCCAGCCGCGCGGCCTCGCCGTCGACATCGTGCAGGCGATCCAGAAGCGGCTCGGCCAGTCGCTGCCGATCGAGTTCATGCCCTGGGCCCGGGCGTTCCGCGAAGCGCAGGACGGGCCGCCGGCGGCGCTGTTCTCGATGGCACGCATCCCCGAGCGCGAGCATCTCTTCCAGTGGGTGGGCCCGATCATCACCTTCCAGAGCACTTTCTATGCGAAGGCGGGCAGCGGCATCCGGTTGCGCTCGCTCGCGGAGGCGCGGCGCGCGGCCAAGGTGCTGGTCGTGCGGGACTGGTACACGCTGGCGCAGCTCCAGTCCGCCGGCTTGCGCAACCTGCAGCAGATCAGCGATCCGATCCAGGGCGTGCGCATGCTGGCCGCCGGACGCGCGCCGCTGTTCGCGGCCGAGAAGCTGTCGATGCCGCAGACGCTGGTACAGGCCGGCGTCCGGAGCGACGCGCTGGAGGAAGTCTTCAGCTTCGCCGCGAGCGACGGCTACATCGCGTTCTCGCGCAGCACGCCGATGGGGACGATCAACGCCTGGCAGTCGCAGCTCAACGAGATGAAGCGCGACGGCAGTTTCCTGGCGATCCACAAGCGCTGGCTGCCGAACGACACGCCGCCGAGGTAGGCTGCGGCTTCCACCGTCGCCTCGCGCCGCCTCGCCGCGCGCGCGTTCACGCCATGCCGACAGCGCCCCGACCGACCGATCGAACCACCGATCGAACCACCGACCGATCGATTGACCTCGCCCTGCAGGGCGGCGGCTCCCACGGCGCCTTCACCTGGGGCGTGCTGGACCGGCTGCTCGAGGACGGCTCGCTGCGCATCGACGGCGTCTCCGGCACCAGCGCCGGCGCGATGAATGCCGCGGTGATGGCGACCGGATTCGCGCAGGGCGGGGCGCTGGGGGCGCGGCAGGCCTTGTCGCGCTTCTGGCAGGACGTCTCCGGCGTGCCGGCCTGCTTCGGCGTCGTGGGCGAGGCGAAGGGCCCGGCCGAAGCCGTGCCGTTCGAGACGCCCGCCTGGGTCTTCAACCGCAGCGCCTGGCCTGGGATGGCCGCCTGGGACGCCTGGCTGCGGCTGTGGAGCCCGTATCAGCTGAATCCCTTCAACCTCGACCCGCTGCGGGACATCGTCCGCCGCCACGTCGACGTCGACGCGGTGCACGCCGGGCCGATCAAGGTCTTCGTGACGGCGACCTCGGTCCGCACCGGCCAGCCGCGCGTGTTCAGCGGCGACGATCTCAGCATCGAGGCACTGATGGCGTCGGCCTGTCTGCCGCACAGCGCGCAGACGGTCGTCATCGACGGTGAGCCGTTCTGGGATGGCGGCTTCTCCGGCAATCCCGCGCTGTGGCCGCTGGTCTACGGCACCGGGTCCGACGACGTGCTGCTGATCCAGATCAACCCGCGCCAGCACGACGGCATCCCGCGCACGTCCACCGAAATCGACGATCGCATCAACGAGATCACCTTCAACGCCAGTCTCGTCGCCGAGCTTCGGGCGATCCACTTCGTGCAGCGCCTGCTGCGCGACCAGCGCGTCGATCCCACGCGCTACAGGCAGATGCGGTTGCACCGCGTGGCCGACGAGGGCGGACTGGCGCAGTTCGGCGCGTCCAGCAAGCTCAACACGGATCCGCGCCTGCTGACGACGCTCTTCGGACTCGGCCGGACGGCGGCGGACGGCTGGCTGTCCACGTGCGCGAAGCACGTGGGGCACGAAAGCACCCTGGACATTGGCGAGGTGTTCCTGGCGAATCGCGTGCGCAACGCGCGGCCGGCGATCAAGGCGCTGGACAAGGCCCCCGGCAAGGGCGTGGACAAGGGCGTCGACAAGGCGGTCGGCAAGCTCATGGGCAAGCCGGGCAAGACCTGACACGGGCGCATGACCCCGTGCGGACGGGGCCTTCTCGTCCGGCGACTTGAGCGCCTCGCGCGGAGCGACAAGAATGGGTGTTCTCATCCTTCAACCGCCCCGCACCAGCGACCCTGCCGGCAGCACGACGCGACGGGCTCCTCCGGAGTCTCACGATGCCTCATGCCCTGCCGCCGCTGCCCTACGCCGTCGACGCGCTCGAACCCCACCTCGACGCGCGCACGATGGAGATCCACCACACCAAGCACCACCAGACCTACATCAACAACCTGAACGGCGCGGTGGAGGGCACCGCGTTCGCGGACATCCCCGCTGAACAGCTGATCGTCCAGCTGGACGCGCTGCCCGAGAACATCCGCGGCGTGGTGCGCAACAACGGCGGCGGACACGCCAACCACAGCCTCTTCTGGACCGTGATGGCGCCCGCGGGCAAGGGCGGTGGCGGCGCGCCGACGGCCGACCTGGCCAAGGCCATCGACGCCGATCTCGGCGGTCTCGACGCCTTCAAGGACAAGTTCACCAAGGCGGCCTTGACCCGCTTCGGCAGCGGCTGGGCCTGGCTCTCGGTGGACGCGAACGGCAAGCTCGGTGTCGAGAGCAGCGCCAACCAGGACAGTCCGCTGATGGTCGGCATCGGCTCCGGCGGCACGCCCATCCTCGGCCTGGACGTGTGGGAACACGCCTACTACCTGCAGTACCAGAACCGCCGTCCCGACTACATCGCGGCGTTCTACAAGGTCGTGAACTGGGACGAAGTGGCACGCCGCTTCGAGGCCGCACGCGCGGGCGCGAAGGGCAAGTCCTGACCCTCTGACGCTCAGTGGGCATGGCCGTCGGCCATCGACCGCGTGCGCCGGTCGATGTCCCGGCGCCGGGGGACAGCAGGAACCCCGGCGCCGAACGATGTCTTCACCGGATCGTCATCCGTCTGCTCGAACATCGGTCCCCATATTTCGACGTGCGGAAAGCACGCGGCACTCGGGACCATCAGCGAGACTTCGATGCGATCCATCCTGCTTCTGACCGCCGTGGCGGCGGGCCTCGTCCACGCGACCGATGCCGAGGCCTTCGCCCAGGACACCCACAAGCGCATCGCCATCGATGCGGTCCGCTACATGCAGCGGCATGCGGACACCACCAACTACGCGAAGCTGCTGGCCGGCGTGACGCGCGCGGGCTACACGATCGAGCAGTTCGCCGAGCAGCTCGGCCAGGGCGCCTACGACGTCGACGACTTCGCCGACACCTACCTCTGCGGCGCCGTGACCGGCGACTGCGTGCTGGCGCCCGTCTGGGGACTGGGCTCGGGCATCGTCAACTACACGTCGTACTGGCACTTCCAGAACCGCACGCAGGGGCCGGACGTCCATGGCAATCCCTTCGGCGGCTACAACTACGCCAGGCTGACGGTGAAGGGCGACATCGACGACCTCGCCGCCGCCTGGCTGGTCGGCGACCACCTCGACGACGGCAAGGGCGGCATGAAGGGCTGGTTCAGCGACGGCAGCAAGTACAACGCCTACGGCCTGACCGAAGCCAATTACCGCCAGGGCGGTTCGTCGAGCCCGTCGATGTACGCGGACTTCGATAAGGCGCCGTTCCAGCCGATCGACAACCTCGGCCAATACTGGTGGTCGCAGTTCCTGGCGCGGCCCACGGTGCAGAGCCTGGGCTTCGTGATGCACACGACCGACCTGCTGCAGCCGCATCACACCTGGACGACGTCGGCGCTGAACCACTCCGGCTGGGAGACCTGGGTCAAGGACTACTACGACAGCGAGACGCTGAACGCGGATGCGCTCGTCACCACGGCGCTGGCCAGCTACACGCCGCTGCCGGCGACCGCCACCGACATCCGTCCGCTGCTGCGCCAGGGCGGACAGATCTCGTACAGCCGGGGCGGGCAGGTGCTGTCGACGACCGATCACGCGGTGCGCCGCGACGTGGGGCGCGTCGTCGTGCCGCACGCGATCGCGATGGTCGTGCATCTGCTGAATCGCGCGGCTGAACGGCTGTGAGGCTGCCGGACCGTCAATCGACGCCTGCCGCGCATCGTCGTGCGGCAGGCGTCGGAACGCGTCGGCCAAGAACCAGGTGTCGCGCTGGCTCGACGTAGCGGGGATGAAGAACCTGCTGCTCCCGACCGCCGTCCTGATCGGCCTCGCCACCATGACCAACGCCCATGCCTTCAAGGAGGACACGCATCGACGCATCGTCGTCGATGCGGTGCACTACATGCAGCGTCATCCCGATGCGACCAACTATGCGCGGCTCCTGAGCGGCGTCACGCGCGCCGGCTACACGATCGAGTCGTTCACCGACGCCGTGAGCCGCGCCGCCGCGGACGTGGACCGTTTCGCCGACACCTATCTGTGCGGGGCGATTTCCGGGCGCTGCGCCAGTGCGCCCGCATGGGGCGTCGCCGGAGCCTCCGTCAACTACACCTCGTACTGGCACTTCCAGAACCGCACGCAGGGACCGGACGTCCACGGCAACCCGTTCGGCGGCTACAACTTCTCGAAGCTGAAGTTCAAGGGAGACATCGACCGCCTGGCCGCGGCCTGGCTGACCGACGATCATCTGGATGACGGCCCGGGCGGTCATCGCGGCTGGTTTCGCGACGGCACCCGTTACGACAGCTACGGCCTGACCGAGGCCCGCTATCGGCTCGGCACGCATTCCACGCCCAGGATGTACGCCGATTTCGAGACGTCGCCATTCCAGCCCATCGACAACCTCGGGCAGTACTGGTGGCTGCAGTTCCTCGCCCGGCCGACGGCACAGAGCCTCGGTTTCGTCCTGCATGTGAACGATGTCCTCCAGCCGCATCACACCTGGACGACGTCGGGCCATCATCACGCCGGTTGGGAGGGATGGGTGCGGGACTACTACGACAAGGAAGCCCTCAACGACGAGGCGCGGGTGACGGCGGCGCTGCTCAGCTACACGCCGCTGCCATCCCCCGCCGCCGACGTCCGCGGCATCGTGCGTGAAGGCGGGAAGATCTCTTACAGCCGCGGCGGTCGGGTGCTGTCGACGACCGACCATGCGGTCCGTCGAGAAGTGGGACGCCTCGTCGTTCCGCATGCCATCGCCATGGTGGTGCACCTGCTCGGCTCGGCGGCCGGTCGGCTATGAGCGCATGTCGTCGATCGCTCCAGCGCGCCGTCCAGGGCGCGCTCGTCTGCGCGGCATGGGTCGGAGGCGCCGGTCCCCTGCGTGCCGACGACGGTCCGGGCAAACCGGCGTCGCAGCCCCTCGCCGACTCGGCGTGGGTGGCGCGGGCAGGCGGGGAGGTGATCCTTCGGCGGCCCACGCAGGCGCTGTTGATGCTCGCCCGGCGCGAGCAGCCCGACCTGACGCTGCAGGAGCTTGCACGCCGGCTGGTCATCGATCTGCTCATGGGCGAGGCGGCGTCGCGCGAGCTCGGCGACGCGACGCTGTTCCCAAGTCGGCGGGTCGCATTCGCGCCGGAGGTGGACGCGCGGCGTCAATGGCTCGCGACGCTGCAGCAGCTCTGGCCCGATCGGATCGAGCGCGACTGGCAGGCGGCGACGCCGGAGCTGCCGTCGACGGTCGACGCACGCGCATGGCGCGCGCTGTGGTCGGCCGTACCGGGCGCAAGCCTGCGGATGAATGAGGACCTCGACGAGTCGCAGCGCGACGGCGCGGCGCGGCTTGTCCTGCTGCGACATCGGGCATTCGGCCAGACGCCAGCCGGCGCGATCACGCTGGCCGATGTCTGGCCGGTGCAGAACGTCCAAGGGCGCCGGCTCCTGCGCGACGGCGATCTCGACTACGCGCGCGCCCAGGCGCGGCAACTGCTGCGCGAACGGTTCGTCGAGCAGTGGTCGCGCCGCGAGAGCGGATGGAGCCGGTCGGAACTCGAGTTCATCCATCGGGTCATCGAGGCCCGGCAACGCAAGCTCGCTTGGCAGCGATGGCAGGGCCTGAGCGGCGACCCGCACGCGGAAGCACCGCCCCGGGACGCCCTGGCCGCGTCGGTGACCGCGGACGAGATCGGAGCCTACTACCGCGCGCATCTCGACCGCTTCGAGCGCCTGGAGTCCGTCGAGGGCCTGCGTCTGCGCTGCGCGCCCGCCGGTTGCGCGGACGAGGCGCGGGGAGCGGATCTGAAAGGACGGCCCGGTGCGGTGCGGGTGTCCTGGCGCCTGGGCGATGCGAGACCGTCAGCCGAGGTCGACGCCTGGGTGCTCGATCTGTTGCAGGCCTGGCCCGCGGGCACGGCCTCGCCGCCGATACGTCATCCGGACGGCAACGGCTGGGAGCGGGTGCAGGCGCTCTCGGTGAAGCGTGGGCATCACCCGGCAGACAGTGAGACCGTCCGACACGAGGCCCGGCAGGCGGTCGCCCTCGAGAAGCTGGAAGCGCGCTGGCAGCAACGTCAGGTCGAGCTGCTGGCGTCCGCGGGACTGCGCTGGGCGCCTGGCATCGCTGAGCCGCAGGTGCCGTTCGAGCCGCAACGAGCGACGCCTGCGGGCGGGGAGCACGGACATGCGCATTGACGTCGGAGCGGCCATCACGCTGGCGGTCGCCGCGGTCGCGTGGGGCGCCTTCAACGCGTCAGTCGGCTCGGGCGACAGGGAGCCCGCGGTGCCGGTTGCTGCCCACGCGGCCCCGGCCTCTGCCGCCAGCCTGATGGCTGAGGGCGCGTCGCCGACGCGCGATGCGGACCTCCCGCCTTCGAACCTGGAGCTGATCGCGCCAGCGGCCGCCGGGTCGGACGCCGCCTCCGCGCCGGCGTCCTCAGCGGGCATCGAGGTCCCGGCCGTCTGGAGTCTCGCGGACTCGCGCGTCACGGGGGACGACCGCGCGCCGCCGATCCAGCGGGCGAGCGAGGAATCGCCCACACCGGCGTGGCAACTCGACAACCATCAGGCCTATGCGCAACGCGAGCAGGACAGGCATCAGGCGGTCCAGCGAGCCTTCGTCGACGCGGCCGACCGTGAACTGCCGTTGCTCGACCGTCAGATCGAGCAGGGTCGCGCGATGGGCCTCCCGCCCGAACAACTCGCCAAGGGTGAGGAAAAGCGGCGCCGCATCGCGGAAATGCGCGAACGGATGCAGGCGAGCCTGGGGGCAAGCGCGGCTGCGCCCTGACGCGGCGTATGGCACCCCGGCCAGGGCGCCGCGAGCTGCGGTCGGATCCTCAGGCGATGCGGCGGAAGCGCAGTTCTTCGATGAGCGACTTGTCGCCCACGGTGCTCACGCGCTGCTGGACCACTTCGGCCCGGCCCTCGGCGGCGAGTTGCTGGATCTCGCGCGCGGCGCTGTCGAAGACCAGCGGATGCTCCAGGGCGGAGCCGGCGTGCGGCAGGTCGACGAGCTCCCCGGGCGTGGAGTCGAGGAACATCGTCATGGCGATCGAACTCATGCTGGACCTCACGAGCGGGCTGAACACCGGGACACTCTATGCTGCATAGCAGCAGGTTCAAAGCCGCTTCCAACAAGTTTTGGCCATGGCGTCCGGCGATCGCACGAGCCGAGGAAGCGCACCACAGTGAACGCGGCATCACAAGAAAAACGGGAGTCTTATCGACTCCCGTTTCGCTTTTTCCGAATCTTCCTGGCGGCGCTGGCTGAGGGGCTTTGCTGAGACCTTTGCCGAAGCCTTTTCTGCGATCGTCCGCCAGGGGCCGATCGCGCCGGGGTCAGGCGACCGCCATGCCGCGCACCTTGAACCGGGCGATCGCCTCGGTCAACGCCATCGCCTGCTGGCGCAGGCTTTCCGCCGCCGCGGCGCTCTGCTCCACCAGCGCGGCGTTCTGCTGCGTGCCGCGGTCGATCGCGGCGACCGCCTCGTTGACCTGCACGATGCCGTGGGTCTGCTGGTCGGTGGAGGCGCTGATCTCGCCCATCAGGTCGGTGACCTTGCGGACCTGGGTCAGCACCTCGTCCATCGTGCGGCCGGCTTCCTGCACCTGGACCGCGCCGGCGTCGACCTTCTCGACCGAGTCCGAGATCAGCGTCTTGATCTCCTTGGCCGCCTGGGCGCTGCGCTGCGCCAGCGCACGGACCTCGCTGGCGACGACCGCGAAGCCGCGGCCCTGTTCGCCGGCACGGGCCGCCTCGACGGCCGCGTTCAGCGCCAGGATGTTGGTCTGGAACGCGATGCCGTCGATCACGCTGGTGATGTCGCCGATGCGCTTGCTGGAGCCGGTGATGGCTTCCATCGTCGTCATGACGCGGTGGACCACCTCGCCGCCCTGGCCGGCGACATGCGCCGCGGCATCGGCCAGGCCGGTGGCCTTGCGCGAGGACTCGGCGTTGACCTGCACCGTCTCGGTCATCTGCGCCATCGACGACGCCGTCTCCTGAAGCGCGCTGGCCTGGGTCTCGGTCCGGCTGGACAGGTCCTGGTTGCCGCTGGCGATCTGCGTGGACGCCGTGGCGATACCGTCGGCGGCCTGGCGCACGTGGGTCACCATCGTCGACAGGTTGCCGCTCATGGCCTTCAACGCCGTCAGCAGCTGGCTCAGTTCGTCCCGGCCGTCGACCTCGATCTCGTCGCGCAGGTCGCCGTCGGCCACCGACTGCGCGACCTTGATCGCGCGGTTCAGCGGCGCCGTCACCGCGCGGCTGATCAGCCAGCCCAGCAGGCCGGCCACGGCCGCCGACAGGACCGCGGTCGTGATCAGCAGCATGCGGTCGGTGGCGAACAGCTCGGTCGCCTCCTTGGTCTCGGCGGCGGAGCGCTCGTCCTCATAGCGGATGAAGTCGCCCGTCGCACTCAGCAGCGCCGCCAGCAGCGGGCGGCATTCCGCGTTCATCTTGGCCACGGCGTCATCGCGCTTGCCGTCGCTGGCCAGGCCCACGATCATCAGCGCGACCTTGCCGTACTGTTCCTCGATGGTGGCGACCTTGTCGAAGAGCGCATGGTCCTGCGACGTCGCGTCCTTCGCGGCCGCCAGGTGGGACTTCAGCGTGGCCAGCGACTGGCCGACCTCTTCATGCGCCTTGGTGACGGCGGCCAGTTCCTTCGTCCGGTCCTCCGGCGTGGTGACCAGCACCAGGTTGCGCGCCGCGATGGCGCGCGACTTCGCCGCGGACTGCACCGCGATCACCATGCGTTCCCGGGCGGCGACGCCGCTCAGGTAGTTCTCGACGCGCGAACTCGACTGGTTCAGCCAGTGCAGCGCCGCGCCGGACACAGCAGCGACGATCAGCGCCATGACGCCGAAACCCGCCCACAGCTTGGTCTTGACCTTGAGGCCTGAGAAGTTCATTTGTTATCCCCCTGATGGATGTGGAACCGTGGCTGCGATCCCCAGGTGATCTTCGGCGCTATGCGCAGGTTTCTCAATTGGCGACGCGCCGAATCCCGTGTGCTGCGATCACCTACATCAAGGAGAGGAAGGCCCCAGGCATCCAGGGAAAACCCGACGATGTCCGGCCCGGTGGTCCAGGGGCCCGGCGGCCTCAGGCGCCGAAGGCGTGCGCCAGGCCGGCGACTTCACGCTCGAAGATCATCCGCTCGCGCTGCACCGCCTGCTGGGCGGGGCGCGACAGTTCCAGGTAGAGCGGGAAGTGGCGCATCAGTTCGTGCGCGCCGGCGAAGACCTGGTCGACCTGGTCCGGTTTGAAGTAGCACTCGTCGGGCAGCGCGTAGTCGCGGGCGGCGCCGACGTCGAGCGCGAAGACACAGCAGTCGCGCATCAGCGCCTCGCGCGCCAGGCGGTCCTTGCCGGGGAAGGTGCCCAGGTCGATGAAGAGCCGGCTGCGCCCCAGCGCCTCGTAGACCTGCGCCCGCGTCATGCCGCGGATCAGGTGGACCTTGCAGCCGTTCTCGGCCTCCAGTCGCGCCGCGATCGCGCCGACGTCGTAGACGACCTTGTGGTTGGCGTTCAGCGCGATGTCGGTCTTGGCGGCGGTCTCGAAGACGGGCTCTCCTTCGGCCGGCGCCGGCTTGCCCGGCGTGTAGTCCGACAGCGGCAGCGTGCGCCCGCAGCCCAGCGCCCGGATCACGTCGTGGGCGTAGCCCGACTGGTAGGTGTGCAGCACCCGCTCGCTGCGCAACAGGTTCAGGTTGATCTTGTTGACCGACAGGTACTCGAAGGCGTTGTCGATGCTCAGCCACCAGACCATGGGCGTGCAGGGCTGGAAGTAGCGCAGCCAGTGGACATAGGTCTCGGCCAGGACGACGCAGGTGTCCGGCGTCATTGCGATCTCCTCGGCCAGGCGCACCTGGTACTTCTGGTAGTCGGCCACGGTGTTGGGCCGCGGCTGCAGCTTGAGCGCCGTGCCGGCCGACAGGCCGTTGCGGCGGAACAGGTCGTCGACCGCCGGCAGGTCGGTCGGCAGGACGTACCAGACGCGGGCATCGTGGCCCTGGCGGATCAGCGAGTCCGACAGCTGGTGCAAGGCCTCCGGGCCGCCGGTCTGCACGCCGTGGGGGATCAGGATGACGATCTGCTTCTTCGCGTTCATGGGGAGGCTTTCGAGAGGGAGTCCAGCCGCGCCTGCAGCTTCTGCGCCGCGGCCGGCGAAACCGCCTGCAGCCCGGGCATCAGGAAGCCGCTGCGGCTCTTGACGATGCGGTCGGAGAGGTGGTCCAGCAGGAAATCGGGCATCTCTCGGTACACGCTGGGCAGATGGAAGATGCCGTGGAAGCCGAAGGTGGGATAGGGCACCGCCGGGAACTCCACCGAGAAGTGCGAGGCGATCGCCTTGGGCGCGAAACGGCAGCCGGCGCGCTCCAGCGTCTCGCGCATGGTGCGGCAGATGAAGAGGTCCTCGGCCTCGGTCGGATCCGGGTAGTCGAGCTGCGCGACCGCGTGGACCAGCCGCCTGGAGCGCCACGAGAAGCCGCCGTTGCCGACCTCGTTGACCGGGTAGTTGGGCCAGGGCGCGCCGATGTAGTCGTAGTGCAGGAAGTGCGGCGAGAACTGGTCGGCGTTGAGCACGAAGCCGTCGTACTGGATCACCAGCACGTGGTCGGCGCTCAGGTGCTTCGCGAGCTCGCGCGTGATCAGCAGGTTGTACTCCGCGATCGAGCGCAGCGTCGGCACCGGAATGACCGGCAGGCCGGGCCAGAGCTCCGGCTTGTCCGAGTAGATCAGCACCTGGCTGAAGGGCAGTCCCTGCTGCTCCATCGCCCGCATGCTGTGCAGCAGCGCCTGACGCGCGAGCACGTGCAGGTCGGTGTCGACGATGGCGACGGCGATGCTCGGCTTCGGAACGGACGGCGCGCTCATGTCACATCAGGTCCAGCAGCTGCTTCGTCACGGTGGCCCAGGAGAAGCGCTGCGCCAGCCGCAGGCGGGCCGCCTCGCGGCGCGGCGCCGGGGTCAGGCGTTGCTCGACGACCTGCAGCATCGATTCCCGCAGGTCGTCCAGGTCGGGCACCACGAAGGCGCCGACCGGTTGTGGCGCATCCGCGTCGGTGCCGGGACGGCTGTGCAGGCGGTGGCAGAGCTCGGGTGGCGTGAAGTCGTCGGTGGCGCCGCCGCCGCTGACGATCACGTGCGTGCCGCAGCCCATCGCCTCCAGCACCGGCAGGTTGAAGCCTTCCGCGCGGTAGGGCGAGACGTAGGCGTCCGAGAGCGCGTACAGCGAGCGCAGCTGAGGCAGGTTGAGGCTGGTCGACAGGATGGCGATGCCGTCGCGCACCTGCGGCGTGTTCAGCAGCGGCGCGCGTGCCGCGAGCTCGGCGAAGACGCGCTCGACGCCGATGCCATACAGGCCCTGGTGGTCCTTCAGGATCAGGCGCACCGGCAGGCCCTTCAGGCGCAGTTCGGCGAAGGCCAGCAGCAGCAGGTCGATGCCCTTGTTCCAGGTCGCCACGCCGACGTTGGTGAAGACGGTCTCGTGCGGCGCCATGCCCAGCGCCGCGCGCGCGGCCTGGCGCTGCTCGGGCGTCATCGGGAAGAAGGTGTCGGTCTTGTAGCCGTGAGGCACCACCTGGACCTTGTCCGCGTCGAAGCCGTAGTCGACCAGCCGGGCCTTGGACCAGCGGGTCGGCGTGACGACGAAGTCGTCGCCCTGCGTCAGCGCGGAGGGCGCCATCTCGGGCGGATCGAAACTCTTGCCCGAGAGACCGAACTCGGTGACCACGAAGGTGGCGTTGCGGCGCGCGGCCGCCGGGTCGGTGAGGCGCACCGGCGACGCGATGCGCAGCCGCGCGTCCATCACGCGGTCGCCCGGATCGGGCAGGCCGTCGATGATCGCCCGCTCCTCGGGCGCGAAGCCGGAATCCAGCTTGCTCTTGTCCCAGTGCGGCATGAAGAACGGGGCGTCCTTGTGGAACAGCTCGAACCGCGGGTCCTTCACCATCTCCAGGATCTGGTTCTGGTTGACCATCGCGATGGAGTGGTTCACCCCCCGCCAGCCTTCGATGCACAGTGTCTTCATCGGGCCATTGTGTCGCGCCCCTCACGCCGACCATGCCCGGATAAGGGGGACAGGTCCGGGCCAACTCGGTCCGGACCGGCCGGGCCGCGCGTCGGACCGCGTTTGCCGGGAAGGCGTCAGACCGTCGCCGGCAAGGCGTCCATCGTCAGCAGATCCCGGCCGCCGAGGGCCGTGTCGACGTGGCCGCCCAGCGTCACCCGTCCCCCGCCAAGGAAGCGGTCGGCGAAATCGTCTTCGCCGGTGCCCGGCGTGGCGCGCACGTCGGCACCGAGCCCGCGTTCCTTCACCCGCTGGACGGTCTCGTTGACCACCAGTTTGAAAGGCTGCCAGCTGGATTCGTCGGCCGCCGTCGCGGCGATCTGCCGCTGCAGGATCGTCACCTGTTCCTCCACACCCGCGTCCGGAGGCATGCCGGGCGGCAGCGGACGCTGCAGCACCGCGAGCCGGTCCATGCAGGCGTTGATGGTCTCGGCGGCCTCGGCCGTGAGGCACTTGCGCTCGATGAAGACCCGGTTGCCGCCGGGCGGCAGGTTGACCAGACGGGTGAGGAAGTCGTCCAGCATCCGGTCGCCGTCGCGCAGCCGGCCGTCGGGGCCGCGCTCGCCCAGGCGGGCCGCCCAGACCTCGCGCTGCGTGTTCAGGACCTTGATGAAGTCGTCGCGCACGCCGAATTCACGGTGCTTGAACGACAGCCGGGGAAGGACCTTGCCGTCCTCCGTGGTGATGCGCACGATGCCGTTGGTCGACTGGATCACCAGTTCGGTGTCGACGCCGACCTTGTGTCGCCCGAAGAGCGCGACGTTCGGTCCCCCGGGCACCTGGAGCGCCGGATGGCTGATCCCCAGGCTGACCCCGGCGCCCAGCGCCGTGCGCGAGCCGCTGCCCGCCTGCAGGCTGCGCAGGGCGCCGGCCGTGTCGCGCGATGCACTCTTGTTGAGCAGGGTGTGCTTGAGGCCCACGCCGCCCACCAGCGAGGCGCCGACGCCGGCGCCCAGCTTCGCGGCCAAGGTGCCCTCAAGCGACACCGACACGTCGGCGGTGCGCGTCTTCCCGGCGTTCCAGCCGAAGGAGACGGTTGAGAGGTCGCCGATCCGGTCCACCATCTGCCGCCACATCGCGCCGCCGTGCGCGGGTCGTTGCGCCGCAGGCTGTTCGGCGATCTCGAAGATCGCGTTCACGACGTCGGCGCTGGCGGGATTCCAGAACGCCGACGCCGCGCCGGCGGCCTCCGCCGACTTCGTCGCGATCGTGGCGTCGCGCTTCGTACGGATCATCAGACCCTTGGACACGAGGTGGGAGCCGCCCAGCCGGGCCATGGCCTGGGCCGTGAGGTTCACGACCGGCCCCGCCTGCGCGCCGACGCGCACGCCGGCGCCGATCGAACCGGTCACCTTGCGTTCATTGCCCAGGAAAATGAGTCCTGTCGTCGGCGCGACGCCGGTGCGGAACACGGCCGCGCGGCTGTGGTCCAGGTTGAACTCTCCCACCGGCGTCACGCCGGCCGTCATGCCGCCCAAGCCGCCGACGCTCGCCACGCCGTAGCCGAAGGTGCCGCCCAGCCCGTACTTGCGACCGTCGCTGTAGGAGGACGAATCGTTGCCGGCCACGATCGGGAGCATCACCTGGCGCAGGATGTCGCGGCGTCGGGCCGGCGTCGCCCGGTCGAAGTCGGCCAGCAGGGATCGCCGTTCTTCGTCGGACGTGAACGGGCCGCCCGCCGGGTCCGCTTCGAGCTTCGCGATCCATGAGACCGCCGTCCCTGCCTTTGCGGTATCCGCGGTCATGCCGACCCGCGCCACCGGTCCCAGGTCCGCGCCCATCGGCCCGGCCTGGAGCAAGGTGCGCAACGGCGATTTGTCTTTCCCCATCAGGCGGCGCACGGCGCGGACCGGCGCGCGCAACCTGTCCAGGGCGGTCGGCGACCGACCCTCCGGTGTCTTGCAGGCGAGGTCGATGTAGGTCACGAACTTGCGCAGCCGCTTGGCCATCAGGTGGAAGTCGGAGCCCTGGCCGCTCTCGGTGAAGCCGTTGCGCAGCGCGACGTAGGCGGGCTTCATGTCGGGACGGGCCTCGGCCGCCCGGAACGGTCGATCCAGGTTCTCCGTCGCGTACAGGAAGGCCTGCGCGGCCAGCGTCGCGGGATGCTCGGCCTCGCGCGGACCGCCGGGGCGGTGCCGGGCATTGCCGGTGCCCAGGCGCGAGGGATCCAGCAGTCGCGCGCTGTCCGGGTGATCCTCCAGGGCGTTCCTGATGTCGGTGGTCGACTGCCGCCCCGGTACCTTCATGCCGAGCGTGAGGAGCGCCTCCTCGGCGCGCAGCCCGAGCTTGTAATGCTCGAACGATTGCTCCGCGTATCGTCGCGCGTCGGGGCCGAGCACCGGCGCCGGCGGGGCGATCCCCTGCAGATCGAGCAGCGTCTGGAAACCGCCGGCGGTCGCCGCGAGCGTCCGCCGGGCCGCGTTGGCCATCCGTTCGATGGCGGGGTCGTGACGCGCGGCGCGTCCGGCCGCCTTGCCGCCGGCGGCCGTGCCCGTCGACAGACCTGCCAGCGCCGGCGGCAGGTCGTGGCGCAGGAACTCATGGACCTGCAGCGCGCGCGCCGGATCGGCGGTCACCGTGCGCAGCGTCGAGGCGATCAGCAGCGCCTGCTCATGGCGCAGGGGATGACCGTCCGGCCGTCCGTCGACCTCGCGCTTCGAATGGTCGAGCAGGACCTGCGCGAGACGTGCGGCGTCCGTGCCCGTCCGCAGACGCGATCCGGGGCGTTCTCCGATCGAAGGGAGCGGCGCGAACAGGCGGTCGACCTCGGCGCTGAACGCCACCGCGCTGCCGAACGCTGCAGGCGCGCGCACCGGCGGGGCGTTGTGGCTCGATCGCTTCGACGCCCCCTTCGTCAGGAGCGCCGCGACCCGGCCGCCGGCCGTGCGCGCCTTCCCGTCGATCGCCTGGAGGCCGCGCGGGCTGGCGGCGGTGGTCGGACGTCGCGCCGTCGCTTCGACGTCGGGTGTCGACGTGGGCGCCTTGATGGTCGAACTGACGGCGAACGGTCCGACCGCCGCGTCCACCTTCACTGGCGCGAGGCGCTCGCGCAGGCCGTCCAGCGGGCGGCGCAGGACCTCGCCGAGGCCGCCCCGGCGGGCGGAGGCGCTCGCCGAGGCGGCGCTCGATCCGTCGTCGCCCGGAATGCCGGTGCCCGCGTCGAGCGACGACATCGCGTGACAGCGGTCGGCCAGCGCGCAGACGGCGTCATCCAGTGCTTGCAACGCCGTGTCGGCGGCCGACTGCAGCTCGTCACGCCGGCGCCGGGCCTGCGAGGCCATGTGCTCGGCCATGCCGGCATGGCCGGCCAACGCGGCGTGGATGTGGCGGCTGTCAGTCCCGTTGTCGATCGCGGCCAGCGTCGCATCGGCCAGCGCCCGGTGAGCCTGGGTGGCCTGCGTAGCCGCCTTTGCGGCGACCTGTGCCGCCTCCCGATGCGCCTGGATGAGACCGCAGTGCCGGGCGAAGTCGATATCCAGCTGTCGCCGCGTCTCGATCAGTGTCGCCGCTTTCGAGGCGTCGATCCGATCGCCGACGGCGAAACGCCGCCGGTTGAGCGTTTCCCAGTCCTGATCGGCCCTCGACAGCACCGCCGCATCGGCGGACTGGCGGTCGATCGCGGTCAGGACCCGCGCGTGCGCCTGTTGCCCGGTCTGACCTGCAAGGTCCGTCTCGTAGGCGCCCTCGGTGGGTTGCGGCGTCCCAGCCGCGATGCCGGGTTGCGACTCCGTCGTCGGGCACGTCGACGGGATCGCGGCGGAGGACCGCGTGGAACTGCTGCCGAAGAGACCGAACCGCATCATCGAGCTCCTTCGCGAGACGACGGGTCCGACCGTCTCGCCACCACGGCGGACCGTCGCTCAAGGGCCCGTCATTGGCCGAAGATGAGTTCGAGAGTGGGACGGTTGTCGTTCGAGGTTCGTCGTGACAACCACTCAAAGATGCATAAGACGGGCGAGGTCCTGGGAGCGGACAGGTGTCGCAGCGGCATCGAACGGCCGCTGGTGCGAACGGCTGGGGCGGCAGGTCACGCGCTCGGCGGCGTGCGATCAGAGCAGCGGCGCGGCGCTGTCGTCTTCGAGGCGTCTGGCCGTGGCATGAAGCGCCGCCGTCGCGGCGTGATGCACGACCTGTGACGAATCGTCCGTGGCGGCGGGGGTGTTGGACAAGGTGGCCTGGGAGGCGCTGTGCGTGCCGGACGCGCTGGCCGCCGCCGCGGCGGTGTGCGTCGCGTCCGTCAGCAAGGCGGTCGTGGTGGCCGACGGCGCCGCGAGCAGGTCCTCGGCGGCGAGATGCGCCTTGGCGGCCTGCGCGTCGAGGCCCGAAGCCGCCGAGGCGCCCGCGGCGTCCGTCGACTTGGAGAACCAGACGTCGCCCATCTGGTGCGTCACGCCGTCCACCGTCTTGTAGCCGGAGATCAGGCCGATCAGGTTGCCGTGATCGACGGTCGAGCTGGCCTGCGCGTTCAGGTCCAGTTCGACGATGCCGAGTTCCGCCAGCGACTTGAGCTCGCCCGTGTCGGTCTTGCCGTTGCCGTTGGCGTCGGCCCAGATCCGCAACTGGCCGAAGCCGGCGTCGAGCGCATTCAGCACGTGGTCGCTGTTGGCGTCCAGGGCCTGCATCGCCTCGTAGCCGTTGGCGGCATGCTTCCCGTTGGCCAGCACGGTGCCGGTGCCGAACAGCTCCGCGCCCGAGTCGATCTGCCCGTTGCCGTTGATGTCGCGCGCCAGCAGGCCGTTGCCCTGCGCCATCCACCCCCATTGCTGGGCGTGGCCGGTGTTGTTCATGTCGAAGCTGACGCCCTGCGCCGCAGAGACCGTCCCGAGGCCGTGACCGTCGAGGTTGAGCATGATCGGCGTGGCCAGGAACAGCGCGTCCAGCTGCGCGCCGGACATCGCATGGATGGTCTCGGTGCTGAACGCCAGCACCTGGTCCATGCTCAGCACGGCGAGGTCGCGGGTCTCGAAGCCGACGATCGCGTCGCTGCCGATGGCGTGGATCTGGTCCACCGTCAGGGCCTTGGCCTGGTCGCGGCTCAGCGCCGTCAGGTCGTCGCTGGACATCGTGGCGAAGGCCTCCGACGTGATCGCCGCCAACTGCTGCGTCGTCAGCGACGCGACCTGGCGGCTGTCCAGCGCCTCGACGGCGACGGAGTTCATGGCCGCGAAGGCCTCGGTGTGCAAGGCGCGCAGCGTCTGCGTGGTCAGGCCGTGGATCTGCTCCGCGCCGAGCGCCGCGAAGACGTCCGTCGACAGCGCGTTCAGCGTCGCCGTGCCCAGCACGCGGAAGGCCGACGAGGTCAGGGCGGCATAGTCCTCCGTCCCGAATCCGTTCAATTGCGCGACCGTCATCTCGACCAGCTGCGTGCTGGTCATCGCGTGGATCTGGTCGGTGGACAGCGCGGCGAAGTCGCCGGCGTCCATCACCCGGATCGCGCGGCCGGGCAACAGGGCCACGTCCTGCGCGTCCAGCGCCGCGATCTGGTCGCTCGTCCAGGCCAGCACCTGCACGTTGGTCAGGCCCAGCATCTGTGCCGTGCCCAGCGCCTGGATCTGGTCCGTGTGCATCGCCGCGGCCTGCTGGAAGGTCAGCGACCCGACCTGGTCCGGCCGCAACGCCGCGATCTGGTCGGTGCTGAACAGCGCGATCTGGTCCGAGCCCATCGCCTTGAGCGCGGTGGTGTGGAGGACGGCCAGGTCCTGCGTCTCCAGCGCGGCGAGCTGCGCGCCGCTCAGCCCGGCGAGTTGCGAGGAACGCAAGGCGGCGAACTGCAGGGTCGTCAGCGCCGTCAGCGCCGTGGGGTCCATGGCCGCGATCTGCAGCGACGTCAGCGCCGCGATCTGCCTGGCCGACAGCGCGGCGATCTGGTCCAGGTCCAGCGAGCCGAACTGGTCGCTGGTGAGGCCCAGCAGGGCCTGCGAGCCCAGGCTTGCGAGCTGGGCGGTACTCAGGTGGTCGATCTGGTCGGCGGTCAGACCCAGCAATTGCTTCGAGCTGAGCGCCGCGAGCTGCGCGTTGCTCAGCGAGGCGATGCTGTCGACGTTCATCGCGCCGATCTGGGCCGAACTCAGCCCGAGCAACGCCCGGGTGTTCAGTCCGACGACGTCCTGGAACTCCAGCTGGCTGATCTGGTCGGTCGTGAAGGCCGCCAGCTGCTTCGACGAGAACACCGCGAACTGCGCCGAGTCCAGCGCGTTCAGGTCGGCCTGTTCCATGGCCGACAGCTGCGTGGTCGTCAGCGAGGCGATCTGGTTGGTGCGCATCGCCGCGAACTGCTCGGGCACGAGGGCGTTGAGCTGGTCCGTGGTGAAGCTCTGCAGCGACTGCACGGTCAGGCCGCGCACGCCGTCGGTCGAGAGCGCGTCGATCTGCGACGGCGTCAGCGCCGCCACCTGGCCGGTGCCCAGCAGCGCCGTCTGCGCGCTGCCGAAGGCGCCGACCTGCTCACGGCTCAGTTCGTGGATCTGGGCGGTCGTCAGCGCGGTGAGGTAGATCGGCTTGACGCCGGCGAGCAGTTCCGGCGCCAGTGCGCCGATCTCGTCGGTGGAGATGGCCGCCAGTTGGAACGAGGTCAGCGCTGCGAAGTGGACCGAGCCCAGCGCGTTCAGGTCGTCGCGGTTGAGGCTGCGCACCTGCGCCGTGCTCAGCGCGGCGAGCTGGGCGTCGCGCAGCGTGGCCACGCCGAGGGGACCCAGCGCGTCCAGCTGATCGGCGCTCAGGCCGCGGATCGCCAGCGTCGAGATCGCCTGCAACGCCTGGGGCGACAGCGCCTGCAACTGGCCCGCGGTCAGCGCGCCGATCTGCGCCGCGTTGAGCGCAAAGGTCTGCGAGGTGCTGAAGGCCGCGACGAGGTTGATATCCAGCGCCTGGACCTGCGCGCTGCTCAAGGAGCGGATCACCGTCGCGTTGAGCGCGCCGAAGTCTTCGGGCTCGAGCTGCGACACCTGTTCGGTGGTCAGTCCGCGGAACTGCGCGGAGGTGAAGGCCGCGAACTGCCCCGTCGTCAGCGTGTTCAGGTCCTCGACGGTCAGCGCCGCCAGCTGCGCGGTGCCGAGCGCGCGGATCTGGTTGGTGGTCAGCGCCTGCAGCTGGTCGGAGTTCAGGACATCGAGCTGGTGACCGGTCAGCGTCGCGATCACGCGGGTGGTCAGCGCCTGGATCGCACCGGTGCCGAGCGCGGCCAGTTGCTCGTCGCTGAGGTCGCGCAGTTGCGTCGTCGACAGCGATCCGGCCTGCGCGCCGCTGATCGCGGCGAGCTGTTCCGAACTCAGCGAGGCCAGTTGCGCCGGGGTCAGGCCGCGCAGGGTCGTGCTGCTGAGCGCGGCGAGGTCTTCCGTGCCCAGCGAGTGGAACTGCTCCGGCGTCAGCGACTGCAGCTGCTTGGAGCTGAACGCCGCGATCTGCGCGGTCGACAGCGCGGCCAGGTCGTCGGTGTCGAACGCCGCCAACTGGCGCGTGGTCAGCATCGCGATCTGCACCGTCTTGAGCGCGCCGAGCTGCTCGGCGCTCATGGCGGCCAGCACTTCGGGCTTCAGGCCGACCAGCGCGCTGCTGCTCATCAGCCGCAGTTCGTCGGTGCTGAAGGCGGGCAACTGGTCGCTGGTGAGGCCGATCAGCTGGGTCGAGGTCAGGCTCTGCACCTGGCGAGAACTCAGCGCGTCGACCTGGTCCGAGGACAGTGCGCCCAGCTGCTGCGAATTCAAGGCGCGCAGGCCCTTGGTGCCGATCGCGGCGAGGTCCTCGCCCTCGAGCGCCGCCACCTGCGCGGTGTTCAGCGACTTGATCTGCAGCGTGTTGAGCGCGCCGGCCTGTTCGGTCGTCAGCGCGACCAGCGCGTCGGTGCTCAGCGTGCGGAACTGCTGGCTGGTCAGCGCGGCGATCTGCCTGCTGTCCAGCGACTGCACCGCGTCGGACGACAGGTGCGACACGGCGGCCGTGCTCAGGCCGCGGACCGCGCCGGTGCTCAGCGCCTGCAGCGCGTCGGTGCTCAGCGCGCTGAGCTGGTCGCCGCTCAGGCCCTTGGTCTGGTTGCCGCGCAGCGCGCCGATCTGGGCGGTGCTGAAAGCGTTGAGTTGATCGACGCTCAGCGCGCCGATCTGCACCGTGTTCAGCACCTGCATCGAAGCGGTGCTGAAGACGGCCACCTCGTCGGTGGACAGCATGCCGATCTGCTGGCTGCCCAGGCCGCGCACCTGCACCGACGACAGCGCCGCGATCTGCGTGCTGTCCAGCGCGGTGAACTGGCCGCTGTCCATGCGGCGCAGCCGGTCCACGGTCAGCGCGGGCATCTGCGCCGTCGTCAGCGCATGGATCTGGTCGGTGGTCAGCGCCGCGAGCGATGCTGTCGTCAGCGTCCGGATCGCCGCGGTGTTGATCGCCTGGACGTCCTGCAGCTCCATCGCGCCGAGCTGTCCCGACGCGAGGTAGTTGAGCTGGCGCGCCGACAGCGCCGACACCTGGAAGGTCGTCAGCGCCACCACCTGCTCGGCGGTCAGCAAGGCCCACTCCGACCCCGTCAGCGTTGCGAGCTGCGTGGTGGTGAGCGCTGCGATCTCCTCGGGAGTGAGCGAACCGACGTCGAAGGTGGCCATGCGTGAATGGAGGGTACTTCTGAAACCTGTCTGGTCTGTCGTTTGCAGCCCCACGACCTGCGCCGGGTGGGCGAGGGCCGGAAGCCAGAGCCGCAAACGACAAACGGCAAACCGGGGGCGCGAGGCCCCCGGTTCCGGACTGCCGCTTAGATCAGCGGGACAGCGCCGTTCTGGTCGTCGTCATGCAGCTTCTTGTAAGCCGCGCTCATGACGTCGTGGTTCACCGTGTCGGTGGCCGCGGCGGTGGTCGCCGCCGTGACCGCCGTCGCGGTGGCGGCCGTGCCGCCGCCGAGCAGGTTGGCTTCCGGCTGGGCGAGCAGGTCGCCCAGCTGCGGCGCGGCGTCCCGCGTCGTGCCGTGGACCTGCTGGGTCGCGCCGTCCTTGGCGAACCACACGTCCGACATCTCGTGCGTCGTGCCGTCCGTCTTGGTGTAGCTCGACACCAGGCCGATCAGGTTGCCGTTGTCGACGTCGGTGCCCTTGCTCGCCTGGAGGTTCAGGTCCGAGATGCCGAGCTGGGCCAGCGAGTGCAGTTCGCCCGCGTCGGTCTTGCCGTCGTGGTTGGCGTCCACCCAGACCTGCAGCTTGCTGAAGTCCACGTCCTTGCCGTTGATGTGGCCGTCATGGTTCGAGTCCATCGAGGCGAGGGCGGCGAAGCCGTCCAGGCCCTTGCGGCCGTTGACGTCGGTGCCGGAGCCGAAGAGCTCTGCGCCGCTGTCGATCGTGCCGTTGCCGTTGCGATCCATGACCAGCAGGCCGTCGTTGCCGCCCACCCAGCCCCACTTGTCGTTGTGACCGGTGCCGTTCAGGTCGAAGTTGACGCCATTCTGCGCGGACAGGGTCTGCACGCCGTTGCCGTCCAGGTCCAGCACGATCGGCGTGGCCAGGAAGTGGGCGTTGATCTGCTCGTTGCTCCAGCCCGCCTTCTGATCGGAGGTCATCGCCAGGACCTGGTCCATGCTCATGCCGGCCAGATCCTGCGTGTCCCAGCCGATGAACTGGTCGGAGGTCATCGCCACGATCTGGTCCGTCGACAGGCCCAGGATCTGGGTGGACGTCAGCGCATGGATGTCGCCGGAGTCCAGGGCCAGGATCTGTTCCGTCGTGAACGAGTGGAACTGCGCCGAGGTCAGGGTGCCGAAGTGCGTGCTGGTCAGCGCGCCGATGTCGTCCGTGGTCAGGGCCGCGATCTGGTCCGTGCCCAGCGCGCGCAGCTGCGCGGTGCTGAATTCATGGACCTGGTCGCTGGTCAGGGCCGCGATCTGGTCGGTGTTGAACGCGTGGACGGCCGCGGTGCTCAGCGCATGGATGCCGGCGGTGGTGATGGCCGCGATGTCGGCGGTCTCGATGCCGGCCACCTGCGTCGCGCCCACGGCGCTCCACTGCTGCGAGGTCAGGGCGTGGATCTGATCCGAGGTGAAGGCCTCGAAGTCCGCCGAGCCGAAGGCCACCATGTTCGCGCTGCTGATCGCCGCGAGGTCACCCGAGTCGATCGCCTGCACCTGGTCGGTGGTGAAGGCGTGCAACTGGGCCGAGCTCATGGACACGATCTGCTGCGAGGTCAGCGCCTGCACGTCGTCGGTGGCCATCTGGCTCACCTGCAGCGTGCTCAGCGCGGCGACCTGCTGCGTCGTCAGCGCGGCGATCTGGTTGCTGTCCAGGGCTTCCAGCTGCGCGCTGTCCAGCGAGCGGATGGCCGCGGTGGTCAGGCTGCGCAGATCGGCCGTCTCGAAGGCCGCCATCTGGTCGGTCGTCAGGCCGTCGACCTGCGCCGAGCTCAGCGCCGCGGCCTGGGTCGAGCTCAGCGCGACGATCGCATCCGTGCTCAGCGCGCCGATCTGGGCCGAGCCGAAGGCCTGCAACTGCGCGGAGGTCAACGCGGCGACGTCTTCCGTCGTCATCGTCGAGATCTGCGCGGTCGTCAGGGCCTGCAACTGGGCGTTGCTCAGCGAGCGGATCTGGCCGCTGGTCAGCGCGTTCAGGTCGTCGCTGCTCAGGTTGGCGATCTGGACGGTCGACAGCGAGGCGACCTGCGCGGTCGTCAGCGCGGCGATCTGGTTGCTGTCCAGCGCTTCGATCTGGTCGGTGCCGAGGGCGCGCAGGGCGACCGTCGACAGCGAACGCAAGTCGTCGGTTTCCATCGCGGCCATCTGGTCCGTCGTCAGACCCTTGACCTGCGCCGAGGACAACGCGGCCACCTGGACCGAAGTCAGCGCGACCACCGAGTCGGTGCTCAGCGCGCCGATCTGGGCCGAGCTCAACGCCTGGACCTGCTGCGAGGACAGGGCGGCGACGTCGTTGCTCTCCATCGCCGAGACCTGCGCCGTCGTCAGCGAGGCGACCTGCTGGGTCGTCAGCGCCTTGATCTGGCCGCTCGTGAGGGCGTTCAGATCGTCCGAGGTCAGGTTGCTGACCTGCGCCGTCGTCAGCGAGGCGACCTGCTGCGTCGTCAGCGAAGCGACCTGGTCGGAACCCAAGGCCGCGAGCTGGTCGCTGGTCAGCGCACGCAGCGCGACCGTCGACAGGGCCTTCAGGTCACCGGACTCGATCGCACCGATCTGGTCCGTGGTCAGCCCGGCGACCTGCTTGCTGGTCAGCGCGGCGACCTGCAGCGAGCTCAGGGCCACGACCGCTTCGGTCGTCAGCGCGCCGACCTGGTCGGAGCTCAGCGCGGCGACCTGGTTGGTGGCCAGCGCGGCGACGTCCGCGGTCTCCATCGTGGACACCTGCGCGGTCGTCAGGGCGGCCACCTGGGCGGTGCTCAGCGCCTTGATCTGCGCGCTGGTCAGGGCGTTCAGGTCGTCGGAGGTCAGGTTGCTGACCTGGGCGGTCGTCAGCGCGGCGACCTGCTGGGTCGTCAGCGCGGCGACCTGGTTGCTGTCGAGCGCGTCGAGTTCAGCCGAGGTCAGCGACGCCACCTGAGCCGTGGTCAGGGCGCGCAGCTGGCCGGTGGTCAGCGCCGCGAAGTCGTCGGTGGCGAACTGGCTGATCTGGCCGGTCGTCAGCGCGGCCACCTGGGCGGTGGTCAGCGCTTCGACCTGGTCGGAGCTCAAGGCCTGCAGCTGGTCGCTGGTCAGGGCGCGCAGGGCGACCGTGGACAACGACTTCAGGTCACCGCTTTCGATCGCGGCCATCTGGTCGGTCGTCAGGCCGGCGACCTGCTTGCTGGTCAGCGCGGCAACCTGCGCCGAGGTCAGGGCGACGATCGAATCGGTGCTCAGCGCGCCGACCTGGGCCGAGCTCAGCGCGGCGACCTGGTGGGTGGCGAGTGCCTGCACGTCGGCGGACTCCATCGCGGCGACCTGGGCGGTCGTCAGCGAGGCGACCTGGGCGGTCGACAGGGCCTTGATCTGGCCGCTGGTCAGGGCGTTCAGGTCGTCCGAGGTCAGGTTGCTGACCTGGCCGGTCGTCAGGGCGGCGACCTGCTGGGTCGTCAGCGCAGCGACCTGGTCCGAACCCAGCGCTTCCAGCTGGGCGGAGGTCAGCGCCTGCAGGGCGTTGGTCGACAGGGCCTTCAGGTCAGCCGTTTCGATGGCGGCCATCTGGTCGGTCGTCAGCCCGGCGACCTGCTTGCTGTTCAGCGCGGCGACCTGCGTCGAGCTCAGCGCGACGATCGCGTCGGTGCTCAGCGCGCCGACCTGGGCGGAGCTCAGCGCGGCGACCTGCTGCGAGTTCAGCGCGGCGACGTCTTCGCTGGTCATCGTCGAGACCTGCGCGGTGGACAGCGCGGCGACCTGCTGGGTCGACAGCGCCTTGATCTGGCCGCTGGTGAGGGCGTTCAGGTCATCGGAAGACAGGTTGCCGACCTGCGCGGTCGACAGCGAGGCGACCTGGGCGGTCGTCAGCGCGGCGATCTGGTCGGAGCCTAGCGCGTCGAGCTGATCGGTGCCCAGGGCGCGCAGCGCCGCGGTGGACAGGGCCTTCAGGTCACCCGTTTCAAGGGCGGCCATCTGGTCGGTCGTCAGACCGGCGACCTGCCTGCTGGTCAGCGCGGCGACCTGCGCCGAGCCCAGGGCGACGATCGCCTCGGTGCTCAGGGCGCCGACCTGGGCGGAGCCCAGCGCCTGCACCTGCGCGGTGGTCAGCGCGGCGACGTCTTCGCTGGTCATCGTCGAGACCTGCGCGGTCGACAGCGCGGCGACCTGCTGGGTCGACAGCGCCTTGATCTGAGCGCTCGTGAGGGCGTTCAGGTCGTCCGAGGACAGGTTGCCGACCTGCGCGGTCGTCAGGGACGCGACCTGCACGGTCGTCAGCGCGGCGATCTGGTCGGAGCCCAGCGCGTCGAGCTGGTCGGTGCCCAGGGCGCGCAGCGCGACGGTGGACAGCGACTTCAGGTCACCCGTCTCGATCGCGGCGATCTGGTCGGTGGTCAGACCGGCGACCTGTCTGGTCGTCAGCGCGGCGACCTGCGTGGAGGTCAGGGCGACGATGGATTCCGTGCTCAGCGCGCCGACCTGCGACGAGCTCAGCGCGGCGATCTGGTTGGTCGCCAGCGCGGCGACGTCCGCCGATTCCATCGTGTTGATCTGGCCGGTCGTCAGCGCAGCGACCTGCTGGGTCGTCAGCGCCTTGATCTGGCCGCTGGTGAGGGCGTTCAGGTCATCCGAGGACAGGTTGCTCACCTGACCGGTCGTCAGCGCGGCGACCTGCTGAGTGGTCAGCGCGGCGACCTGGTCGCTGCTCAGCGCGTCGAGCTGGGCGGTGCCGAGCGCGGCGATCTGGGCGGTGCCCAGGGCGCGCAACTGGCCGGACGTGAAGGCGCCGAAGTCGTCCGTCGCGAGCTGGCTGACCTGGCCGGTCGTCAGCGCGGCGACCTGCTGGGTCGTCAGCGCCTGGACCTGGTCGGTCGACAGGGCCTGAAGCTGGTCGCTGGTCAGCGCGCGCAGGGCGGCGGAGGACAGCGACTTCAGGTCGCCCGTTTCGATCGCGGCCATCTGGTCGGTCGTCAGGCCGGCGACCTGCTTGCTGGTCAGCGCGGCGACCTGGCCCGAGGTCAGGGCGACGATCGAGTCGGTGCTCAGCGCGCCGACCTGGGCCGAGCTCAGCGCGGCGACCTGTTGGGTGGCGAGCGCCTGCACGTCGGCGGATTCCATCGCCGAGACCTGGGCGGTCGACAGGGCCACGATCTGTTGCGTGGACAGAGCCTTGATCTGGCCGCTGGTCAGCGCGTTCAGGTCATCGGAGGTCAGGTTGCTCACCTGGCCGGTCGTCAGCGCGGCGACCTGCTGCGTCGACAGCGCGGCGATCTGGTTGCTGTCCAGGGCCTCCAACTGCGCGGAGGTCAGCGACTGCAGCGCGTTGGTGGCCATCGCCTTCAGGTCGCCTGATTCGAGGGCAGCCATCTGGTCGGTGGTCAGGCCCGCGACCTGCTTGCTGTTGAGGGCGGCGACCTGTTGCGAGGTCAGCGCGACGACGGCATCGGTGCTCAGCGCGCCGAGCTGAGCCGAGCCGAGGGCGGCGACCTGCTGCGTGGTCAGCGCCTGCACGTCTGCGGATTCCATCGTGTTGACCTGCGCGGTCGTCAGGGCGGCCACCTGCGCGGTGCCCAGCGCCTTAATCTGCGCGCTGTTCAGCGCGTTCAGGTCATCGCTGGTCAGGCCGGCGACCTGGGCGGTCGTCAGCGAGGCCACCTGGACGGTGTTCAGCGCGGCGACCTGGTCGGAACCCAGCGCGTTCAGTTGGTCGGTGGTCAGGGCGCGCAGCGCGGTGGTGCTCAGCGCACGCAGGTCACCGGTCTCGATGGCGGCCATCTGGTCGGTGGTCAGGCCGGCGACCTGCTTGGTCGTCAGCGCGCCGACCTGGGCGGAGCTCAGGGCGACGATCGCGTCCGTGCTCAGCGCGCCGATCTGGGCCGAGCCCAGCGACTGCAACTGCGCGGTGGTCAGCGCGGCGACGTCCTCGCTCGTCATCGTGGCGATCTGGCCGGTCGTCAGCGAGGCGACCTGGGCGGTCGACAGCGCCTTGATCTGACCGCTGGTCAGGGCGTTCAGGTCGTCGGAGGTGAGGTTGCTGATCTGGCCGGTCGTCAGCGAGGCGACCTGGGCGGTCGACAGCGCGGCGATCTGGTCGGAACCCAGCGCCTCGATCTGGTCGGTGCCCAGCGCGCGCAGCGCGGCGGTGGACAGCGCCTTCACGTCGCCCGTTTCCAGGGCGGCCATCTGGTCGGTGGTCAGGCCGGCGACCTGCTTGGTCGTCAGCGCGCCCACCTGCGCGGAGGTCAGCGCGGCGACGTTTTCCGTCGACAGCGCGCCGATCTGGGCCGAGCCCAGCGCGGCGACCTGCTGGGTCGTCAGCGCCTGCACGTCGGCCGATTCCATGCCGTTGACCTGGCCGGTCGTCAGCGCGGCGACCTGGGCGGTGGAGAGCGCGCGGATCTGGGCCGAGCCCAGCGCGTTCAGGTCATCCGTGGCCAAGGCCTGGACCTGCGCCGTCGTCAGCGCCGCGACCTGGGCGGTCGTGAGCGCGGCGATCTGGTCGGAGTTCAGGGCGTCGATCTGGGCGGTCGTCAGGGCGCGCAGCGCGTTGGTCGACAGGGCCCGGACGTCCACCGTCTCGATGGCGCCGACCTGGTCGGTCGTCAGGCCGCCGACCTGCTTGGTCGACAGCGGGGCGACCTGCTGCGAGCTCAGCGCGGCGATGTTCTCGGTCGACAGCGCGCCGACCTGGTCGGAATTCAGCGCGCCGATCTGCTGCGTGGTCAGCGCCTGGACGTCGCTGCTCTCCATCGTGGAGATCTGCGCGGTCGTCAGGGCGGCGACCTGGGCGGTCGACAGCGCCTTGATCTGGCCGCTCGTCAGCGCGTTCAGGTCGTCGGAGGTCAGGTTGGCGATCTGCGCGGTCGTCAGCGCGGCGACCTGGGTGGTCGTCAGCGCGGCGATCTGGTCGGAACCCAGCGCGGCGATCTGGTCGGTGCTCAGCGCGCGGACGGCCGCGGTGCCCAGCGCCTTCAGGTCGCCCGTTTCGAGGGCCGCCATCTGGTCGGTGGTCAGGCCGGCGACCTGCTTGGTCGACAGCGCAGCGACCTGCGTGGAGGTCAGGGCGACGATGTTCTCGGTCGACAGCGCGCCGACCTGGTCGGAGCTCAGCGCCTGCACCTGGCCGCTGGTCAGCGCCTGCACGTCGGCGCTTTCCATCGTCGAGACCTGGGCGGTCGACAGGGCGGCGACCTGGGCGGTGCCCAGGGCTCGGATCTGGGCCGAGCCCAGCGCGTTCAGGTCATCGCTGGTCAGGCCCTGGACCTGGCCGGTCGTCAGCGCGGCGACCTGCTGGGTCGTCAGTGCGCCGACCTGGGCGGAGCCCAGCGCGTCGAACTGGTCGGTGGTCAACGAACGAATCGCGGCCGTGGACAGGGCGCGCAGATCCTGCGTTTCCATCGCGGCCATCTGGTCGGTCGTCAGACCGGCGATCTGCTTGGTCGACAGCGCGGCGACCTGGGCGGAGCTCAGCGCGACGATCGAATCGGTGCTCAGCGCGCCGATCTGGGCCGAGCCCAGCGCGACGACCTGCTGCGTGGTCAGCGCCTGGACGTCGGCGCTTTCCATCGTGGAGACCTGGGCGGTCGACAGGGCGGCGACCTGGGCGGTGCCCAGGGCGCGGATCTGGGCCGAGCCCAGCGCGTTGAGGTCATCGCTGGACATCGCCTGGACCTGGCCGGTCGTCAGCGCGGCGATCTGGCCGGTCGACAGGGCGCCGACCTGGTCGGAGTTCAGTGCGTCGAACTGTTCGGTGGTCAGCGAGCGGATCGCGGCCGTCGACATGGCGCGCAGGTCGGCGGTCTCGATGGCGGCAACCTGGTCGGTCGTCAGGCCGGCGATCTGCTTGGTCGACAGCGCGGCAACCTGGGCGGAGCTCAGCGCGGCGATATTTTCCGTCGAGAGCGCACCCACCTGGGCCGAGCTCAGCGCCTGGACCTGGCCGGTCGTCAGCGCCTGGACGTCGGCGCTTTCCATCGTGGAGACCTGGGCGGTCGACAGGGCGGCGACCTGGGCCGTGCCGAGCGCGCGGATCTGGGCCGAACCCAGGGCGTTCAGGTCGTCGCTGGACATGGCCTGGACCTGGCCCGTCGTCAGGACGGAGACCTGCTGGGTCGTCAGCGCGGCGACCTGGTCGGAATGCAGCGCGTCGAACTGGTCGGTCGTCAGCGAGCGGATCGCGGCGGAAGACAGGGCGCGCAGGTCCTGCGACTCGATGGCGGCCATCTGGTCGGTGGACAGGCCGGCCAGTTGCTTGGACGTGAGGGTCGCGAACTGGCCCGAGGTCAGCGCGACGATGGCGTCGGTGGACAGCGCGGCGATCTGGGCCGAACTCAGCGCGGCGACCTGGCCGGTGGTGAAGGCCTGGATGTCGGCGGACTCCATGCCCTGGACCTGGTCGGTCGACAGCGCGGCGATCTGGGCGGTGCCCAGGGCGCGGATCTGCGCGCTGTTCAGCGCGTTCAGTTCATCGGTGGACAGCACGGCGACCTGGCCGGTCGTCAGCGCGCCGATCTGGGTGCTGGTCAGCGCCGAGACCTGGTCCGAGCTCAGCGCCTGGACCTGGTCGGTCGTCAGGGCGCGGATCGTCGCGGTCGACAGCGCCTTCATGTCGTCAGAGCTGATGGCCGCCATCTGGTCGGTCGTGAGGCCCTTGACCTGGGTGGAACTCAGCGCGCCGATCTGGCCGGAGCTCATCGCCTCGATCGAGTCGGTGCTCAGGGCGCCGACCTGGGACGAGCTCAGCGCGCGGACCTGGGCGGTCGTCAGCGCCTGCACGTCGGTGCTGTTGACGCCGGCCAGCTGGTCGGTCGTCAGCGCGGCGATCTGCTGCGTGGTGATGGCGCGGATCTGGTTGGTGTCCAGGGCGGCGATTTCATCGCTGGCCAGCTGGCGGATCTGCTGCGTGGACAACGCGCCGATCTGGGCGGTGGTCAGCGCGGCGATCTGGTCGGAATTCAGGGCGGCGACCTGGTCGGTCCCCAGCGCCTTGACGGCGGCGGTGCTGAGCGCATGCACGGCGTCGGAGGTCAGCGCGGCGGCCTGGTCCGAGGTCAGCGCGGCGGCTTGCGTGCTGCTCAGCGCGGCGGCCTGGTGGGTCGCCAGAGCGGCGACGCCCTCGGTGGAGAGGGCGGCGACTTGTTGCGAGCTCAGGGCCTTGATCTGCTCGGTCTTCAGGGCCTGCAGGTCGTCGGAGGCCAGCGAGCCGATCAGGCTGGTGGCGATGGCGGCCACCTGCTGCGTGCTCAGCGCGCGGATCTGGTCGGACGCCAGGGCGTTCAGGTCGTCCGACTCCAGGTTGCGGACCTGGCTGGTGGTCATCGCGCCGACCTGCTTGGTCGTCATCGCGCCGAACTGGTCGGAGCCCAGGGCGTTCAACTGGGTACTGGTGAAGGTCTGCACCGCGGCCGTGGACAGGGCGCGCAGATCGTCGGACTCGATGGCCGCGATGTTGGTCGTCGTGAACAGCGAGACGGCCTTGGTGCCGAGCGTCGCGAACTGCGAGGTCGTCAGCGCCTGGAATTGCTCGGTGGTGAACGCAGCCCAGTCTTCGCTGGTCAGGCGCGCCAGGGTCGTCGACGTGAGGGCGGCGATCTGGTCGGTCGTCAGGTTGGTAATCAGCGATGCCATCTTGGAACTCCGTGAACCTATGGGGGCGGATGCGCCCATAGGCGCGAGGTGGATTTGGGTCAGCTTGTTGTTGGCAGGCAGCCGAACTTCCGGATGCCGTCAGTCGGTTTTCGGACGCCGAATGACAAACTTGAGCTAGCCCGGAAATGTTATTGGTGGCTCGCTTAACGTGAACGGAACAAAAGGGCCGGGAGTCGGCCTCAGTTCACGGTTACAGAAGCGGCGTAAAGCCCGCAAACGCGGGGGAGGAGATGCTTGCCCCGGCAAGGAGTCCAGGCCAAGTCATCGAACGATCGTGCGCTTGTCACGTGGCAGACATCCAATGGTGATCGGCACTTAGGCGGGATCCTGAAGTCCGGGCCCCTGTCATCGACAGGGAGCGGGGACGTCGGGTTATCGCCTTGCATAAATGCAACACGACGTAAATCGTGTGAACGAAGTCCGCCGACGCCGGGAGCCGGGTTGGGGTTCCAGGCAAGTCGGGGCGTGTCAGCCGTGATAAGTTCACGGGTTTCCAGCGGGCGGCTGCGCTCAGTTTCGAAGGGGAATCCCTTCTATTAGTAATTGACGGCTGATTAATATGACGACGAATGCGACCCGGCCTTATCGGATCCTCGGCATCCAGCAGATCGCGATCGGCGGACCGGACAAGACGGCGCTGCGTCGGCTATGGGTGGACGTGCTGGGACTGCAGGTCATCGGGCATTTCGTGTCCGAGTCGGAAAACGTCGATGAGGACATTTGCGCGATCGGCGAGGGCCCGCGGCGGATCGAGGTCGATCTGATGCAACCGCTGGATCCGGACAGAAAGCCGGCGGTCCATGCGACGCCGCTCAATCACGTCGGTCTGTGGGTCGACGATCTACCCAGGGCCGTCGAATGGATGACCGCGAACGGCGTGCGCCTGGCGCCTGGCGGCATCCGCAAGGGTGCGGCGGGCCATGACATCTGCTTCATCCACCCCAAGTCCAGCGGCGAGTTCCCCATCGGCGGGGAGGGGGTGCTGATCGAGTTGGTGCAGGCGCCGCCAGAGGTGGTGACGGCCTTGGGCGGACCTGCCGGGTCCTGCAGTCCCGGCGGATCAGGGGGGCCAGGCGAAGCCTGAACCCGCCCGATTCACCAGAACTTCCACCAGGGGTCGGGTGTTTCCGGCACTTCGGGCGCTGCCTTGCGTCGCATGCCGGCGCGTTGGAAGTGCAGCAGCGGAATGGCGCACGGATCGACGCTCGCCTTGCCGCCGCCTTCGAGCTGGTACCCGAAACGGGCGAGCAGCACCGCCTCCCCCAGTTCCAGCGGATGGAAGGGCAGGGGGTAGGCGTCCTCGTCCTTGCCGCCGACGGTCGCGCGCTGCTGTTCCGCCCAGAACGGGGCCTCGAAAGGCAGCGGCTCGCCGATGTCCTCCAGGATGCCGCTGTCGGGCGCCAGGCTCAGGGAGCGGATGAGCCGGCCGTCCTCCCACACGGCGAAGGCGAACCAGTCGACCACGCTGTGCATCGCATGCAGGGTGATCCGGCGCCTGCCGGCGATGTCGAGAAAGCGGCCCGGCAACTGCGACGGATGGTCGACGGCGAACTCGCTGGCCGCGATCACGCTGACGCCGGGGAAGCAGCCGATGAACATCAGCGGGTCGGGCGGATTGGTGTAGCTCAGATCGCCTTCGCCGATCAGTTCCAGCGTCTCGCCCGGGAAGAGCTGCTCGGCCAGCGCGCGCGAGGCCTCGCGATCGAGCGCGGGCTGCGCTTCCAGTGCCGCGCGGGCGTCGCCGTCCGCGATGACCAGCATCCAAGTCTTCGCCCCCATGCGACATCCTCTCCATGCAGTGGCGAGGATGGTAATCGCCTCAGGCCTCGTAAGGCCCTTTGCCGGGCAGCGCCCGGAGCAGGCCGAGCGTCGCCCCGGCCGGCGCCACCGTGAGGTGGTCCTCGCCGGCGAGGACGCGGGTCTCGATGCGCAGCGACGGGTAGCGGCGACTGCGCAGCAGCGCCTCGAACCGGCGGGCGTCGGCGACGAGGTCGGCGTCCTTGTTGAAGCGCGGTCCCGGCGCGACAGCCTCGTAGGCGCCGACGTACTGGAAGATCCGGGCGGCCAGGTCGGTGTGACGCTTCGCGTACGCGGCTTCGCGCTCGAACATCCGTCGCCGGTCGAACCAGAACGACGGGCTGCCGAGGATGTAATGGCTGAACAGCGCGGGCTGTGCGAACAGGACCTGCGCGGCGAAGAGCGCCCCATAGGAATGACCGAGCAGGACCCGGCGGTCCGGATCGATGCGGTACCGCTCGGAGATGGCCGGTACCGCGACGTCGGCGAGGTACTTCAGATAGGCGGCCCCTTCCCCGTAGCGTGGCGCGCCGTAGCGATCGGCGGGCCGGCCCGGCCGGGTGCGGGGATCGCTCGGGGTGTAGTCGCGCGAGCGCATGTCGACGGCGGATTCATCCGGCGGTCCCGCCAGCCCGATGACGGCGAAGTCGGCGAGGTTGCGTCCCTGCTGACCGACGCGGTTGCGCAGCGCCCGCACGAGCGGGAAGGCGTAGGGCGCGTCGGTCACGAACACGGCCGGGCGAGGCCCGACGGTCGCTGTTGTCGTCGCTGTTGCTGATGCGGATGCGGATGCGGATGCCGGTGGATTCGGCGGGAGGTCGACCCAGACCTCATACCGGCGGCCGGTGACCGGATCGGGGAGCGGATGGACGAAGGTGCCGGGGAGGGCGTAGGGCCCGGTGGGGTCCGGCAACGCGGGCGCCGCGATGGACCGGGTGGTCGGCATCAGCAGCGAGCCCAACGCCGCGGCGAGAAGATGCCGGCGGTCGGTCATGCGGGGGAGCGGGAGTGGCGTTGGGGCGCGAGTGTCCCGCGCCGAGGCAGGGTCACGCGGTCCGCTTGGCGTTACGGGAGTTACGGGCGCGGACCTGCCGCCTTCAATCGACCAGGATGTTCCGGTTCTTCAGCGTCAGATGGATCTTGTCGCCGACCGTGTCCTTGTTGAACGGCTTGACGATGTACCCGGTGGCGCCGAGCTGGGCGGCGCGGATGATGTCCTCCTTGCGGCCCTCGGCGGTGACGAGCAGCACCGGCACCTTGCGCAAGGGATCGGATTCCGGCCTGGCGCGCAGGGCTTCCAGGAACTGGAAGCCGTTCATCACCGGCATGTTCACGTCGCTGAGGACGAAGTGGACCGGCTCACCCGATTCGGCCGAGATCTCGAGCTGGCGCAGCGCGGCCTTGCCGTCCTCGGCCTCGAGGATCTTCTTGAAGCCGAGTTCCCGGAGCAGCCCGGAGATGATGCGGCGCATGGTCGAGAAGTCGTCGACCACCAGGAAACAGAATTCTTCGCGTTTGATCGTCGTGACCATGTGCAACCCCTTCAGGCCAGAATGCTAGCGCGAGCGGGCACCGGCGTATCGGTTGAAAAGGGGCTCGCTTCGGGGTCATGGCGCTCCGGGTAGCATGCCCGGATGAGCTCCACAACGCCTGACCCCGTCGCCGCGCTGCTGCGCCACGCCGCCGCCACCTGGATCGCGCCGCGTTTCCGCCATCTGGCGGACGACGAGGTGATGGAAAAGGCCCCCGGCGAGTGGGTCACGACGGTGGATCGCGACGTCGAGGCCTTCCTCACCCCCGAACTTCGCGCGCTGGTGCCCGGTTCACGCGTCGTGGGCGAAGAACAGTGCGCGGAGACGCCGGAACTGCTCGACCAGCTCGACGACGGCGCCGTGTGGCTGGTGGATCCGCTGGACGGCACCTTCAACTTCATCTCGGGGCGCGAGCCGCTGTCGTCGATGGTCGCGCTGCTGGAAGACGGCGTGACGGTGGGGGCGTGGATGCTCAACCCGATCTCGGGCGTGCTCCATCACGCCCGGCGCGGGCAGGGCGCCTGGCGGGAGTCCGAGCGGCTGCGCGCGGCCGCTGGACCGGGACTGAAACGCGCGGTCGTCAAGACGCGCTTCCTGCCGCAAGAACATCAGGAACGGGTCGCGACCTGGCCGGGCGCGGAGATCCTGCCCGGACTGAACTGCGCCGGCGCGGAGTACCCCGCACTCGCCGAAGGCGCGTTCGACGCGACGCTCTACTGGCGCAAACTCGCCTGGGACCACGCGCCGGGCTCGCTGTTCATCGCCGAAGCCGGCGGCGTCGCGGCGCGGCTCGACGGCACGCCCTACCGCGCGGGCGATCGCCACCCTGGGTTGCTGGTGGCGCGCAGCCGGGAGGTGTGGGAGGAAGCCGCCGCTGCATGGAAGTGGACTTCGTAGGGCTGGACGCAGATCCGTCCGGAACGCGGATTGCCGCGTTCGCCGTCGATGACGGATTCCCTCGATATCGCACGCCGACTGGATCGGCTGCCCTGGTCGCGCTGGCACTGGCGCGTGGTGCTCGCCCTCGGCGTGGCCTGGGTGCTCGACGGCCTGGAGGTCACCCTCGTGGGCTCCGTCGGCGCCGTGCTGGAAAGACCTGACACCCTCGGTCTCTCGGCCGTCCAGGTCGGCTGGTCCGGCTCGCTGTATCTCGCCGGCGCGATCGTCGGCGCCCTGGTCTTCGGACGGATGTCGGACCGGCTCGGACGCAAACGGCTGTTCCTGGTCACGCTCGCAATCTATGCCGTGGCCACGCTCGCGACCGCGTTCTCCACCGACTTCACCTTTTTCGCGCTGTGCCGCTTCATCACCGGCCTGGGCATCGGCGGGGAGTACGCCGCCATCAATTCCGCCATCGACGAACTGGTCCCCGCCCGCGTGCGCGGTCGCGTGAACCTCGCCATCAACGGCAGCTTCTGGATCGGCGCCGCGCTGGGCGCGGCCTCCAGCCTGCTGCTGCTGCATCCGGATGTGCTGGGACCGGTGGAGGGCTGGCGCGTGGGTTTCGCGATGGGCGCGCTGCTGGCGGTCGGCATGGTGCTGGTGCGCCGCCACGTGCCGGAAAGCCCGCGCTGGCTGCTGCGCCACGGACGCGTGGAGGAAGCCAGCCGGATCCTCGACGCCATCGAGGCCGAGGTCGTCGCCCAGCACGGTCCGCTGCCACCGCTCCCCGCGGTGGCGCCGAAGGACCGGCGGGAGCAGCGGCCGGTGCCGACGATGCGTGAGGTGCTGCATGTGCTGTTGCGCCGCTATCGCGTGCGCAGTGGTGTGGCGCTGTCGTTGATGCTGGCGCAGGCCTTCTTCTACAACGCGATCTTCTTCAGCTACGCGCTGGTGCTGACGCGCTTCTATGGCGTCGCCGACCATCGGGTGGCGCTCTACATCTTCCCGTTCGCGCTGGGCAACGTGCTGGGACCGTTGCTGCTGGGACCGCTGTTCGACCGGGTGGGGCGCCGTCGCATGATCGCGCTGACCTACGGCCTGGCCGGGGTGGGCCTGGCGGCCACCGGCGTGGCCTTCGTCGCGGACGTGCTCGACGCGCGCTCGCAGGCACTGTGCTGGTCGGCGGTGTTCTTCTTCGCCTCCGCGGCGGCGAGCTCCGCGTACCTCACGGTGAGCGAGGTGTTCCCGCTGGAGATGCGCGCGATGGCCATCGCGATCTTCTATGCGGTCGGGACAGGCGCTGGCGGTTTCGCGGCGCCGCTGCTGTTCGGATGGCTGGTGGAGAGCGCCGACCGCGGCAACGTGGCGATCGGCTATGGCGTCGGCGCGGTGCTGGTGATCGTGGCGGGGCTGCTCGCGCTGCGCTTCGGCGTTGATGCGGAGCGCAAACCGCTGGAGGACATCGCGCCGTCGAGTTGACCGGTCCTCAGCGCTTCCCGACCCAGCGCCTGACGCGACGCTGCCAGTCCAGCCATTGCCGATGGCGGGAGCGGTCGATGCGTTTCACGTCGATGAGCGTGATGTCGCCGCAGGCGGACATGGTGTGCAGGCCGGACGCGAAGTCACGATGGGCGAGGTCGCCGGTGAAAGTCTCGGGCAAGGCCTGGACCTCGACGGCCTCCGTCGACAGGCGCGTGAAGCGCAGCCAGCGCGTCGCACCTCCGTAGCCGTTGCGGCTGTCCTGCACGGGCAAGGTGACGAGACCGTCCGCGCCGACGAAGGGCGTGCCGGCCGGGCGGGCGCCGTCGTGCGCCAACCTCACCGGATTGGCGCGGTGCGGCGTCCATGGCCCCTGCAACGACGGTGCATGGGCGACATGCAGTTCCCGCTGATCGCGCTTGTCCGGCCCGATGACGGCGTAGAACATCCACCAGATCCCGTCGTGCCGCAGCAGCGAGGCGTCGACCGCGCGCACGCCGGGCAGCAGCGCGCAGACCCGCTCCCAGCGTTCCCAGCGCTCGGCGCCGTCCACCGCACGATAGAGCGCAACTTCCTCGGCCTGGCTGGACTCGGGGACCATCCAGACCTGACCCTCGTGCTCGAAGACGAAGGGATAGGACAGATGGAAGGGCGTTCGCAGCACCGGCCTGGGCGCGCTCCACGCGCCGCTGCCCAGATCGAGCGTGAGCCGCTGCAGGTCGGCGCGCTTGGTGCGGTAGTCGAAGTGTTCGACGAACACATGCAGGGCGTCGCCCTCGCGCAGGGCGAAGGGATCGGCGTAATAGCGCCAGTCGCCGGCCTCGGGCATCCAGACGATGCGGTCCCGCAGTTCGTGCAGACGCTCGGGTGTGAGCCGATCGATGCGTTCGGGAACGACGCCGACAGTCCAGAAGTCGGACTTCGGACGTTTAACCATGAGCGTCTTCGACGCTCAGCCCGGTCAGGTCGTGCACCCGGGCGCCCTGACGCGTCAGCACGTCCTGGTAAAGACCCAGCGTGGCGCGCACGGCGGTGGAGCGGTCGTAGCGCTGCATGTCGTAGTCGACCGGGCGGCGCTGGTCGCGCTGGCGCTGCTCGATCGCCGCCGCGATCGCCCGGCCCATCGCCGACGCGTCGTCGATGGGCACGATGGCCGATTGCGCAGGATCCAGCATCTCGCTCGCGCCCAGGGTCGCGGTCGCCACGATCGGCAGTCGCGCGCGCATGGCTTCGAGGATCGCCAACGGGAACTGCTCCTCGCGCGACGAGGACACGTAGAGGTCCATCTCGCCGAGCAGTTCGTCCACGTTCCAGCGGAAGCCGAGCAGATGGATGCGCCCGTCGTCGCCGCGCAGCGCTTCAAGCTCGGCGCGCTGCGGGCCTTCGCCGATCAGCACGAGGTGGGCGTTCGCCGGCGCGTGGTGCCGGAAGGCCTGGATCAGGGTGTGCATGCCCTTGGCCGCGTGCAGCCGGCCGACGCAGCCGATCACCGGCGCGGCGTGCGGGATGCCGAGCTCCATGCGCAGCGATCCCGACGGCGCCTTCGCGGCGCAGGATCCGGCGCTGCGTTCCGGGGCCCAGTTGTAGATGACGCGATGCAGGCCGCCGAATTCCTTCAGATGACCGACCTGCGCGGAATTGACGCACACCAGCGCGTCCATCCGCGCATGGTGATGCGTCTTGTATCCCACATGCAGTGTGCCGACGCGCGCGCTGTGCCTGGCCGCTGTCACCGCCTTGCAGGCAGGACCGAGGTGACCGTGGACGACGTCCGCGCCCAGCTTGGCGGCCAGCCGCCGCACGCGCGCGGCACGCAGCACGGGCAGGCGCAGGCCGTGGAAGCTGACGCGCTGGTCCAGCGCATGGCGGACAGCCGATCCCGCCTGCCCGATCACATGCACGCTGTGGCCCAGCGCGGCCTGGGCGTTGGCCAGGTCGACACAGTGATGCTCGCCCCCCGCGAGGCGAGATGAGAAAACCACGTGGACGATTGAAAGTGCGCGCATCACGTCGAATCGGCAAAAAGGATAAATAACGTCTGGAGTCTATTTCTTAACATTCAGCAATAAAGCGGGATTTCCCCCAGGATCGTGGGGTGTACGGTGGGTCAATAGCAAAGCTGTGCGCAATTTCATGGGTGACGTTGACGCCAATTGAACAATCAGGACGAAGTTGGGGCGTGCAACGGTCGCCGGAAGGGCGTAGTGACTGAAGCGGGGACGAAACGCCACGTAACCAAACCGGCAGTGACGGCCGGGCACGCTTCGGGGCGACGAAGCGCTGTTTCCCTGGGATGAACTGCAGGATGTGACCACCTGCATGCAGGGTCATTGAAGTTAAGCTAGCGCGCCTTTTTGCGGCTTTCGCACGAAGGACACCTCTTGACCACCCCCTGCCTCGTTCCCTCGGAGCCCGCTTCATGCTGCGTCTGTCGCTGATCGCCCTTGTCGTTGCATCCCTGCTTGCCGGTTGCGGCAAATCCTCCCCCGACAAGAAGGCATCGCCCGCGGCCGAGGCGGCCAGCGCGCCCAGCCTGCTGGTGGCTGCCGAGGACGTGCAGACGCTGGGTGTCAGCGCCTACGCGAGCGGCCCGGTGATCACCGGCTCGATCCAGCCGGAACGTCGCGCCGACCTGCGCGCCGAACTGCAGGCCATCGTGCTGCAGGTCTACAAGGAAAACGGCGAGCGCGTGAAGCGCGGCGACCTGCTGGTGCGCCTGGACGACACCGCCATCCGCGACACGGTCCAGTCCGCCGACGAATCCGCCCGGGCGGCCTCGCAGAGTTTCGAACAGGCCGAGCGCCAGTACCAGCGCCTGAAGACGCTGCAGGCGCAGGGCATGAGCTCCATCCAGGCGATGGAAGACGCCGAGATCCGCCGCAACAACGCGCAGAGCGACCTGGTCGCCGCGCGCGCCCGTGTGGCCACCGCGCGCCAGCAGCAGCAGCGCACCGAGGTGCGCGCGCCGTTCGACGGTGTCGTCAGCGATCGAAAGGTCTCGCCGGGCGATTCGGCCCAGATCGGCAAGGAACTGATCAAGGTGATGGACCCGGCGTCGATGCGCTTCGAAGGGTTGGTGTCCGCCGACCGCATGTCCGAGCTCAAACTTGCGCAGGTCGTGTACTTCCGGGTCAACGGCTATCCGCAGGTGGACTTCCAGGGCAAGGTGCGCCGCATCGCGCAGGCCGCCAACGCCAACACCCGCCAGGTCGAGGTGCTGGTCGACTTCGCCGGCGCGCAGCAGCCCGGCGTGGCCGGCCTCTATGCGGAAGGGCGCGTGCAGACCAACAGCGTCTCGGCGCTGATGGTGGCGGACGGCGCGCTGGTGCGCGAGGGCGACAAGTCCTTCGTCTGGCGCGTGGACGCCGGCAAGGTCTCGAAGACCCCGGTGAACCTGGGTGCGCGGGACGACCGCCAAGGCCTCTACGTGGTGACCGGCGGCCTGAAGCAGGGCGACCGCATCCTGCGCAGCCCGACCAGCACGCTGCTCGACGGTCAGCGCGTCGAGCTCAGCAAGGCCGCCGCGGCCCCCGCGGCCCCCGCCATGACAAGCGCCAGCGGCACGCCGCCGACCGGATTGACGAACTCGGGCTCGACCTCGACCTCCGCGGGCTCGACCGTGGTGCCGCTGCCCGTGCTGCCGGTGGCCTCCGCCGCCTCGGCCCCCTGACGCGCACAGGAGCCTGAACCATGTTCCTCTCCAATTTCTCGGTCAAGAAGCCGATCGCGATGATCGTGATCATCATCGGCTTGATGGCCCTGGGCCTGCTGGCCCTGTCCAAGCTGCGCGTCAACGAGCGGCCCGACGTCGACCTGCCGCTGCTGGTGGTCAGCATCAGCTATCCCGGCGCGTCGCCGGAGACCTCCGAGCGCGAGATCGTCAACCGCATCGAGAAGTCGCTGCAGAGCATCTCCGGCGTGAACGAGGTGCGTTCGACCTCGGGCGAAGGGTCGGCGCAGCTGCTGCTGTTCTTCAACTTCGACAAGAACATGATCGAGGCGGCCGACGAGGTCCGCAACGCGATCGCCGCGGTCCGCCACAAGCTGCCGACCGAGATGCGCGAGCCCGTGCTTCAGCGCGTCGACCCGTCGGCGCAGCCGATCATGCAGCTGGCGCTGTCGTCCAGCAGCCAGTCGCATGCCGAGATCTCGCGGATGGCCGAGGACCAGTTCGCCGACCGCTTCCGCGCCATCCCGGGCGCCGCGACGGTGACGGTGAACGGTTCGCTCAAGCGCGAGCTGTCGGTGCTGCTGAACGCGCAGAAGCTGCGTGAGTTCAACGTCTCGGTGACGGAGGTCGTCAACGCGCTGCGCATGCAGAACACGACGGCGCCGGTGGGCAAGGTGCGCGGGCAGCTCGAGGACCAGAGCATCCGGCTGCTGGGCCGCATCGAGTCGCCGGCCGATTTCAACCAGATCGTGGTGAAGCGCTCGGGCAGCGAGCTGATCCGCCTGGGTCAGGTGGCCACGGTGCAGGACGGCTTCGCGGAACAGACCGGCCTGTCGGTGCGCAACGGCCATCCGAACGTCGGCATCATGGTCACGCGCTCGCGCGACGCGTCGACGGTGAGCGTGGCCAAGGAGGTCCGCAAGCTGGTCGAGGAGATCGGCAAGACGCTGCCCCAGGGCACCAAGCTCGAGGTGGTGCAGGACGGCGGGCAGGACGCGCAGGACAGCCTGAACAACGTGATCCACGCGCTGGTGTTCGGCGCGGGCCTGACGATCTTCGTGGTCTACGTGTTCCTGAATTCCTGGCGTTCGACCATGATCACGGCGCTGTCGCTGCCGACCTCGGTGATCGCCGCGTTCATTGCGGTGTGGCTGTGCGGCTTCACGCTGAACTTCATGAGCCTGCTGGGCCTGTCGCTGGCGATCGGGGTGCTGATCGACGATGCGATCGTTGTCCGCGAGAACATCGTGCGTCACATGGAGCGCGGCGCCGACCGCCGCACGGCCGCATTGAAGGGCACGGCCGAGATCGGCCTGGCCGTCGCGGCGACGACCTTCTCGATCGTCGCCGTGTTCATCCCGGTGGCCTTCATGCCGGGCGTGTCCGGCGAATGGTTCCGGCCCTTCGGGCTGACGGTGGTGGCCTCGGTGCTGGTGTCGCTGTTCATCTCGTTCACGCTGGACCCGATGCTGTCGGCGTTCTGGGGCGACCCCCCGGGGCACCATGAAGCGCCGAAGACGAACTGGGTGTCGAAGAAGCTGCACGCCTTCAACGAGTGGTTCGATCGCCAGGCCGACGGCTACGGCCATGTGATCGCCTGGGCGCTGCACCACCGCACCTGGATGGCCGTGTTCGCGGTCCTGAGCTTCGTGCTGGCGATCTTCCTGCAGGTCACGATGGGCGGTACGAGCTTCCTGCCGGCCTCCGACTCCGGGACCATCGCCATCGAGGTGCGCACGCCGGCCTCGTCCAGTCTTGAATATGCACGGCTCAAGATGGGCGCCGCGTCCGCGCTGGCGCGCGAGATGCCCGAGACGGTGGCCACCAACGAGAGCGTGAACGCCAGCGGCGGCCGCGTCTACGTGGACCTGGGCAAGAGCACCCAGCGCAAGCGCAGCGCGGCCGAGATCGCCGCCGACCTGCGCACGCGGGTGGCGCGGCTGGTCGGGGCGGAGTACGTGGTGCTCGACGACCTGAACAACGGCGCGCAGAAGCCGGTGCAGATCCGGTTCTCCGGCGCGGACTCGCGCAAGCTGATGGAGATCACCACCGACTACATGGAGAAACTGCGCCGCGTGCCGGGCGCGGTGGACGTGGGCCTGTCGGAGCAGGATCCGCAGAACGAGCTGCAGATCGAGCTCAACCGCGGCCTGGCCAATACGCTGGGGATCTCGGTGGGCGATGCGGCCAACTCGCTGCGGGTGGCCTTCGCCGGCGTGGAGGTCGGCGACTGGATCGACCCGAGCAGCGAGACGCGCGACGTCGCGGTGCGGCTGGCGCCGGAAGACCGCGTCGACGCGAGCAACATCGAGCGCCTGCCGATCGCGGTGAGCGGCGCCGGCGTGATGGTGCCGCTGGAGCAGATCGCCACGGTGACCATGGGCAAGGGTCCGGCCAAGATCCAGCATGCGGACGGCAAGCGGATGATCGCGGTGTCGGCCAACGCGCACGGCCGATCGCCCGGCGAGGTCACCAGCGACGCGCTGAAGCTGGCGAAGTCCATCAACTTCCCGCCCGGTTACGGCATCGAGCTGGCGGGCGCGGCCAAGGACCAGCAGGAGGTGTTCAGCGCGATGGGCATCGCGCTGGCCTCGGGCATCGGCCTGATGTACCTGATCCTGGTGATGCAGTTCGGCAGCTTCACCGCGCCGCTGGGCGTGATGCTGTCCCTGCCGCTGTCGCTGATCGGCGTGGTGGTGGCGCTGCTGCTGACCAAGGGCACGCTGAACCTGATGAGCTTCATCGGGATCATCATGCTGGCCGGCCTGGTGGCGAAGAACGCCATCCTGCTGCTGGACGCGGCGCGCCAGGAGGAGGCGGCCGGCGTGCCGCGCGAGGAGGCGCTGATGCACGCGGGCCGCAAGCGCTTCCGTCCCATCCTGATGACGACCTTCGCGCTGATCGCCGGCATGCTGCCGGTGGCGGTGGGCATCGGCGAGGGCGGCGAGTTCTACCGTCCGATGGCCGTGGCCATCATCGGCGGCACGATCACGTCGACCTTCCTGACGCTGCTGATGGTGCCGAGCTTCTACGACAGCATCGAGATCAAGCGCGACAGCTTCCTGGCGAAGTTCCACCGTCGCGAGGCGCGCTGGACGACGGCCGGCGCGCTGCTGGCGGGCATCGTCGAGTTCGTGCTCTTCCTGACCTTCGTGCGCTTCGTGTTCCGTCTGGTGATGCGCGGTTGGGGCATGGTCAGCGGCAAGCACCGCCGTCCGGTCGATCTGACGACCCACGGCGCGGGCGACGACTGACGCGTGGTCCGGATGCAGCCGGTGATGGGGCCACCCGCCACCGGAGCAGAGCGAAAGGGCGCCTCATCGAGGCGCCCTTTTTTCGTCGCGTCGTTCCGTCGGGGCGCGCGTGGACGGTGCCGTCGTTCATTTTTGGCAGAGCGGAGATTCATGCAAAGAACTTCGCAAGCGGCAGCCGCGACTGGAGTAGCTCTCAGCAATCCTGGAGCATCGCGATGTATTTGGTACGAGACAACGCGCCGCGACGAGTGGCACGGCACCCTGTGCAACTGGCTGTGTCGATCTGTCTTCTGGCCGGCCTGACGGCTTGTGGTGGAGGCGGGGACGATGCTTCAGCATCCACAAGCGGTACGCCCTCGGGTGTGACGACGCCTTCGAATCCGAGCCCCGCGCCGACACCGACACCGACGCCAGTCCCCGTTCCAGAACCAACGCCAGCTCCGGTCCCAGCCCCAGCCCCAGCCCCAGCCCCAGCCCCAGCCCCGGCCCCGGCTCCGGCTCCGGCTCCGGCTCCGGCTCCGGCTCGCATCGTTGGCGGGGCCGTCAGTGGTCTTGAGCCCGGCAACATCCTGCTGCTGCGAAAGAACGACAGCGAGGATCTGAGCGTCACTGCGAACGGAGAGTTCCGCTTCTCCGCGCCGATCGCCAGCGACACGCCATACGTCGTCTCCGTCAAGGGCCAACCCCAGTGGCAGCGCTGTGCGATCGCCAGCGGCGGCGGCGCGGGGGATCGGGTGACGGTCGTCTGCAGCGCGTCGCAGACGGTCGTCGACACCTTCGCGGGATCCGGTGCGCTGGGGGCGTCCGACGGGATCGCCAGTCAGGCGTCATTCAACCAGCCGGGCGGTGTTGCGGTCGACAGTGCAGGCAATGTCTACGTGGCCGATCTCGCCAATCAGGAAATCCGAAAGATCACCCCGGCAGGGAATGTGACGACACTGGCAGGCCATGCCGGCTCGACCGGCACGGCGGATGGCGACCGCTACGCCGCTTCGTTCAAGGGCCCGACATCCGTTGCCGTGGATGCCGATGGCAACGTGTACGTGTCGGATCAGTTGTCGCATCGAGTACGAAAGATCACGCCCGCCGGCGTGGTCTCCACGTTGGCGGGTTCCGAGATCGCCGGTTCCGCCGACGGTCATGGCGCCGCAGCGACCTTCGGCCAGCCGGCGGGGCTTGCCGTAGATGCGGTTGGCAATCTCTATGTCGCGGATCGTGCCAACAACCGGATCCGCAAGATCAGCCCGGCAGGCGATGTCGTCACGCTGGCCGGTTCGGGCGTGGAGGGGGCCACCGACGGAAGCGGCGTTCAGGCTTCATTCTCGGAACCCGTCGATGTCGCGGTGGATAGCGCGGGCAACGTCTATGTGGCGGACGCCTGGAACAACCGGATTCGAAAGATCACGCCGGCAGGGAATGTCACGACGTTGGCGGGCTCCGGCCTGCAGGGGGCGGCGGACGGCGTCGGCGCCAGTGCATCGTTCTTCCGCCCATTCGGTATCGCAGTCGACCGTGCCGGCTATGTCTACGTGACGGATTCGGGGAACAACAGGATCCGCAGGATCAGTCCGCTCGGCTTCGTGACGACACTGGCCGGCACCGGCGCAGTCGGTTCGACCAACGGTAGCGCCGCGACGGCAAGCTTCTACTCGCCAAGCGGTGTCGCAGTCGATGGCAGTGGCATCGTCTACGTGGGAGATGGGGCCAACAACCTGATCCGCAGAATCACAAGTTCGCTTGCGCCTTGAGTTGGAACGGGGCGGTGGGTCAGGTCTTGCCGATCAGACCACCCGCCCCGGATTCAGCAACCCACGCGGATCCAGCGCCTGCTTGATCTGGCGCATCAACTGCATGGCCACCGGGCTCTTGCGCTGCGCGAGTTCCTCGCGCTTGAGCTGACCGATGCCGTGCTCGGCGGAGATGGAGCCGCCGTGCGCCGTCACCTGGTCGTAAACGACCTCGTTGACCGCGGCCTCGTGTTCGCGGAGGAAATCGGCGGCGGTGATGCCTTCCGGCGCCTGCAGGTTGTAGTGCAGGTTGCCGTCGCCCAGATGGCCGAAGTCCACCAGGCGCGAACCCGGGAAGCGCTCCGCCAGCAGCGCGTCGCAACGCTCGACGAAGTCCGGGATGCGCGACACCGGCAGCGCGATGTCGTGCTTGATGTTCAGGCCTTCCTCGCTCTGCGCCAGCGGGATGGATTCGCGCAGGTGCCACATCGCCTGGCTTTGCGACAGGCTCTCCGCCACCGCCGCGTCGTCGATCGCGCCGCGCTCCAGCGCTTCCTCGAGCAAACCCTCGAACTGCGTGCGGGCGTGTTCCTCGCCCTCGCTGTCCGAGAGCTCCAGCAGCACCGTCCACGGACGAGGGCCGAGCGGCTGCGCCAGCTGCGGGAAGTGCTTGCGGACCAGCGCCAGCGACAGCGCATTCATCACCTCGAAACCGGTCAGCGCCGCGCCGCAGCGCGATCGCGCCAGGTCCAGCAGCGCGACGGCATCGCGTAGCGTGTCGCAGGCGGCCAGCGCGGTCATCCGCGCGCGCGGCAGCGGATGCAGCTTCAGCGTCGCCGCGGTGATCACGCCCAGCGTGCCTTCGGAGCCGATGAACAGGTCGCGCAGGTCGTAGCCGGTGTTGTCCTTGCGCAGCCCGGACAGTCCGTCCCACACCGTGCCGTCGGCGGTCACGACCTCCAGGCCCAGGCACAACTCGCGCGCGTTGCCGTAGCGCAGCACCTGCGTGCCGCCGGCATTGGTGGCGAGGTTGCCGCCGATCGTGCAGCTGCCCTCGGCCGCCAGGCTCAGCGGGAACAGCCAGCCCGCCTCGCGCGCCGCCTGCTGCACGTGCTGCAGCACGCAGCCGGCCTCGACGGTCATCGTCAGATTCGAGGGATCGATCTGGCGGACGCGGTTCAGCCGTTGCAGGCTCAGCAGCAGTTGCGTCCCCGAATCGTCGGGAACGCCGCCGCCCACCAGTCCGGTGTTGCCGCCCTGCGGCACCAGCGCCACGCCGTGTTCGCGCGCGAGTGTGACGACCGCGCCGACCTGCGCCGTGTCGGCCGGGCGGACCACCGCCAGCGCACGTCCGACGTAGCGCTTGCGCCAGTCGCGCTCGAAACCGGACAGGTCGTGTTCGGCGGGCAGCAGCACATGGGCGTCGCCCAGCGTGGCGCGCAGGGCATCGACGAGGGCGGCACTCATCGTTCATCCTTCGAGGCTGCGGACTGCGCCGCCTCGTCGTCGAGCCGCTGCGCTTCAGCCGATCTCGCTTCAGCCAGTCGCTGCCGGATCTGCGCCGCGCAGGCGACGAAGATGGTCACCGACAGCACCACCTCGATCCACGCGAGCACCATGCCGAACCCGCCTTCGGACGTGCCGCGCACCAGTCCTTCGGTCACGTAGAGCCAGATCATCAGGCTGACCCAACGGTAGGTGTACATGCGGTAGCGCCACAGGCCGACCAGCGGCAGCAGCAGCGGCAAGGCCTTGATCGCGAGCGTGCCGCGCCCGGTCGGCGCGAGCCAGAGTTCCCAGGCCAGGCACACGACGGCCAGCGCCAGCGTGGCGAAGAACGCCAGTTGCCGGCTGCCGCGTTCGCGCGCGGTGGGCGCCGAGCGTGGCGTCGGCGCATGGGTCGGCGCCGGGGTCGACTGCGTAGCCGGCGCGGAGCTCATCGAAGGGGCGGCGTCGAGGCTTGACATGGCTGGCATCATAGCCAGCATGATCAGTGAAGTTCGGGCGCAGACGCAGAGCTGGCGCGAAGGAATCCGGGAGCTCGGACGCGAGTTGTTGACGTGGCCGTATGCGCGCACGCTGCGTTTGTTCGTGCAGCGCTTCCGCGAGGAGCGCCTGGGCCTGACCGCCGGCAGCCTGACCTTCACGACGCTCATCTCGCTGGTGCCGCTGCTGACCGTCGCGCTGGCGCTGTTCACCGCGTTCCCGATGTTCTCCAGCTTCCAGTCCGCGCTGGAGAAGTACTTCCTCAAGTCGCTGATCCCCGACAACATCGCCCGCCCGGTGCTGATGTCGCTGACGCAGTTCGCGGCGAAGGCGAACCGGCTCGGCGTGGTCGGCCTGGTCGTGCTGGCGGTGACGGCGCTGTCGCTGATGCTGACGATCGATCGCACGCTCAACCAGATCTGGCGCGTGCAGCGACCGCGGCCGATCGCACAGCGGGTGCTGGTGTACTGGGCGGCGCTGACGCTCGGGCCGCTGCTGCTGGGCGGCAGCCTGACGGTCACCAGCCTGCTGATCTCCGCCAGCCAGAACCTGGTGGACAACATGCCGCGCGGGCTCGTCGTGCTGCTCAACAGCGTGGACCTGCTGGTGCTCTGGGCCGCGATCGCGGGGCTCTTCCATTACGTGCCCAACACGGACGTGCGGTGGCGCCATGCGCTCACCGGCGCCGCCTTCGTCGCCGTGGCCTTCCACCTGGCGAAGCTGGCGCTGGCCTGGTACGTGAAGCAGGTGCCGACCTATTCGACGCTCTACGGCGCGTTCGCGGCCGTGCCCATCTTCCTGATCTGGATCTACGTCGGCTGGTCGATCGTGCTGCTCGGCGCCATCCTGGCGGCCAACGCGCCGGCCCTGGCCGGTGGCGTCAGCGTGCGCGCCAACAAGCCCGGCATGCAGCTGGCGCTCGCGCTGGACGTGATCCGCGAACTCGACGCATCGCGCACCGGGGGCGAATCGGGACTGTCCATGATCGGCCTCTCGCAGCGGATGTCGGTCGACCCGCTGCAGCTGGAGCCCGTGATCCAGCACCTGCAGAAGCTGGACTGGATCGGGCGCCTGGAGGAGGAGGGCGCGCAACGCCTGGTGTTGTTGTGCGACCCCGCCTCGACGATCGCCGAACCCCTCATCCGCGCGCTGCTGGCGGACCGTCAGCAAGGGCTGGCGGCGTTGTGGGAGAACGCCGGCTGGGAGCAGACGACCGTCGGTACGCTGATCGGGCGCGTGACGCCCGACGTGATCGCCATCGCGTCGTCCGCCGCGATCGGCGGACAGGCCGGGTCCGCGATCGCCCTGACGCCGGCGGCGTCGTCGACGATGCCGGCTAGCGCAGGTAGGTGACGGCCACGCCGCCGATCACGGCCAGCAGCGCCACCACCGAATAGATCGCGCGCCGGTACGGCGGCTTGGGCCGCGTCGCGCCGGTCGGTTTCATGCCGTACTTGGGTGTCGCGCCCAGCGGCAACGCCGCCTTGTCGATCAGGGGGGTGGAACGGTGCTCGCGCGCTCTTTGCTCGGCCACGCGCAGACGCGCGGATCCATCCAGCAGCTGCAGCTGCTTCGCCTGGGTTTCGGTGTCGATGGTGGCCGGCTGGGTCGGGGTAGGGATGTGGGGATGCTTCTCTGAAAACGAGCGTTGCTGCATGTGGACTGCCTTGACTACGCTCCCTCGCCTCCGCGAATGCGGCCCATTGTCACGACCTCGTCGTGCGGGTCAAGTAACAGGAGGTAGGGGCGGGCGAGGGGAAAGCCGCAGGCTCGCCCAGTCAGGCGTGCAGCACGACAAGCAACGCGGTCGCCGCCTTCTTCGACAGGTTGCGGATCGCATGCGCGCCGTCGACGGCGTAGCGTGCGGTCTCGCCGGTCTTGACCGTCTGGCGGCTACCGCCCGCGGTCACCTCGAGTTCACCGCCCAGCACGCTCAGGTGCTCGCGCGAACCGGGCTCGTGCGCCGCCGACTCCAGCGCGCCGCCGGGCTGCACGGTCAGTTCGTACCATTCGAAATTGCCCGCCAGGTCGATGGGGCCGAGGATGCGCAGCCGGCACAGGCCGTCGGGACTCGACAAGGCCGGCGTCCCGTGCGACGCGACGACCTCGATCGTCGGCGCGGCGGGTCTTTCGCCGCCCAGCAGCTCCGACAACTCCACCCGCAGCGCATTGGCCAGCCGCCACACCACGGCCACCGTGGGATTGGCCTGGTTGCGCTCGATCTGCGAGAGCATGGACTTGGACACGCCCGCTCTTCGCGACAGTTCGTCCAGCGACAGGCCTTGCGCTTGCCGCAGGGTCTGCAGCGTGGCGCCGACTCTGGGCGGTTCGAGTTTTTCGGAAGGGTTGGCGGACATCGGCGATGACGTTACGGTTGGGCAGGGCGGCGACGCCTTGACCCGGTGTCGACCTTCCTTGATACTGCACGGCTGTTCGATATAACGAACACGTTCGATTTAACGGATTGTGCCGCAGGAGCACCGCATGACCAACATCGTCCCCCCGTCCACCGACGACTTCTATCGCCACCTGCAGAACGAGCTGCAGGGCATCCGTGACGCCGGCCTCTACAAGAGCGAACGCATCATCACGGGCCCGCAGGGCGCGATCGTGAAGACGAACGACGGCCGCGAGGTCATCAACCTGTGCGCCAACAACTACCTGGGGCTGTCTTCGCATCCGCAGGTCGTGGAAGCGGCCCATGAGGCGCTGCGCACGCACGGCTACGGCCTGTCGTCGGTGCGTTTCATCTGCGGCACGCAGGACATCCACAAGGAACTGGAACAGCGCCTGGCGCGCTTCCTGGGCACCGAGGACACCATCCTGTACGCGGCCGCCTTCGACGCCAACGGCGGGCTGTTCGAGCCGCTGCTGGGCGAGCAGGACGCCATCGTCAGCGACGAGCTGAACCACGCGTCCATCATCGACGGCATCCGGCTGTGCAAGGCCAAGCGCTTCCGCTACAAGCACAACGACATGGCCGACCTGGAGGCGCAACTGGTCGCCGCGCGCGCCGCCGGCGCCCGCCACGTCATGGTGTTCACCGACGGCGTGTTCTCGATGGACGGCACGATCGCGCAACTGGACAAGATGCGCGAGATCACCAACCGCTTCGGCGCGCTGCTCGCGATCGACGAATGCCACGCCAGCGGCTTCATGGGCAAGACCGGTCGCGGCACGCACGAGCATCGGGGCGTGTTCGGCAAGGTCGACATCATCACCGGCACCCTGGGCAAGGCGCTGGGCGGGGCCTCGGGCGGCTTCACGACCGGCCGCAGGGAAGTGATCGAACTGCTGCGCCAGCGTTCGCGGCCCTACCTGTTCTCCAACACGGTGGCGCCCAGCATCGTCGGCGCGTCCATCGCCGTGCTGGACCTGCTCGAAGGCAGCACCGCGCTGCGCGACAAGCTCGAAACCAACACGACCTACTTCCGCGAAGCGATCCAGCAGGCCGGTTTCCAGATCAAGCCGGGCACGCATCCGATCGTGCCGGTGATGCTGTTCGACGCCGTCAAGGCGCAGCAGTTGAGCGCGCGCCTGCTGGAACTGGGCGTGTACGCGGTCGGCTTCTTCTATCCCGTGGTGCCCAAGGAACAGGCCCGGGTGAGAGTGCAGATCTCCGCCGTGCATGAGCGCGAACATCTGGAGAAGGCGGTCGCCGCCTTCGCGCAGGCGGGCCGCGAGCTGGGCCTGGTGAAGTAAGCAGAGTCAGAAGCAGATCCCCATGACGAAGATCCTGTTGATCGGCGCGAACGGCCAGATCGGTTCCGAACTGGCGGTGGAGCTCGCCAAGCGCCACGGCAACGCCAACGTGATCACCAGCGACGTGGCGCCGCAGGGCCGCGTGCCGCAGTTGACGCACGAGATGCTGGACGTGACCGATGCGGCCGCGCTGGCGGCGGTGGTCAAGCGCCACGGCATCACGCAGATCTACCACCTCGCGGCGGCCTTGTCGGCGACCGGCGAGAAGCACCCGATGTGGGCCTGGGACCTGAACATGAAGGGCCTGCTCAACGTGCTGGAGCTGGCGCGCACGGAGAAGCTGGAACGCATCTTCTGGCCGAGTTCGATCGCGGCCTTCGGTCCGCAGACGCCCAAGCGCGACACGCCGCAGACCACGGCGATGGACCCGTCGACCGTCTACGGCATCTCCAAGCTGGCGGGCGAGGGCTGGTGCCGCTGGTACCACGCCAACCACGGCGTGGACGTGCGCAGCCTGCGCTACCCGGGCCTGATCAGCTGGAAGACGCCCCCGGGCGGCGGCACGACGGACTATGCGGTCGAGATCTTCCACGAGGCGCTCAAGCACGGCCGCTACACCTGCTTCCTGAAGGAAGACCAGGCGCTGCCGATGATGTACATGCCCGACGCGCTCCGCGCGACGCTGGAGCTGATGGAAGCGCCGGCGGAGCGCATCACCGAGTGGGGCAGCTACAACCTGGCCGGCGTGAGCTTCACGCCAGAGCAGATCGCCGCGTCGATCCGCCGCAGGATCGCGGGCTTCGAGATCGACTACGCGCCGGACTTCCGCCAGAACATCGCGGCGAGCTGGCCCCAGTTGATCGACGACTCGGTCGCGCAACGCGACTGGGGCTGGAAGCTCGGCTACGACCTGGATGCGATGGCGGACGACATGCTGGCGTCCCTGAAGGCGCAGGCGCAGGGCTGATCAGGGCTGCGCAGGGCTGCTCAGATCGCGCTTCATCCCGCCTGTGAGGACGGTCTCATGGTCCAGGTAGGGGATCTCCGGGTCGGTCAAAGACATGGTGTCGAATTCCAGTTCGTCGGCGCGGTCCTGATCCGCGCATTCATTTTCGGAACTGGGCGTTGCGAGGGTGTCGATCTCCCCATCTTCGACGTCGCTGCCTCTGGCTGTCCGGCCCAACGCCCTGGAAGAAGACGAGGCTCCAAGCGCGAGTGGCAGAGCGTCTCGATCTCGCGGTTCGACGTGGCTTGTGCCGTTGAGCGAGGGAGACGGCAGAGTCGTCGAGGTCCGAAGGCTCGACGTCGGATCGCCGGTCCCTGACAGTTTGGCCTCTCGATCCGAGGTGGGAGATGTCGCGTCATGAACCGACACGGTATGCGAACAGCTGGTGACTTTCATCGGAGAAGGCTTTCAGTTGTGAATCGGATAGGCCGCCCGTCGAAACGTTGATGTGGCGCCGAAGCGTGGGGTTGGTGGGGCAAGACTTCACGCGAGTTCCCGCGAGACAATGGCGCCGTCGTCGTTCCGACGAACCTGCTGAGTGCACGCATGTCCCGACTCGCCACCGAATTCCAACGTCTCTACGCCTCCGGTCCTGAAGGGTCGGTGCGCGCGCTCGTACTCGATGTCGGGCGCCCCTCGGACTGGGAATTGCTCGGCGCCGTCTGGCGCGGCGTGCAGCTCGATCTGTCGCTGCCTGCACCGGGCATCGCCATCGCGGGGGAGAACAGCTACCAGCTGTGGTTCTCGCTGCAGCAAGGCTGCTCCGATGGCGAGGCGAGCGTGTTCTTCGACGGGGTGAAAGCGCGCTATCTGAGCGGCGTCGCGGCGCCCCGGATCCGCTGCCTGAAGGACGTTCCTGTGGTGCCGGCCGAGGTCAGGGAAGGCCAATGGTCCGCGTTCGTCGCGCCGGACCTGGCGCCGGTGTTCGTCGAGGCGACCTGGCTCGACATCCCGCCCGGCGTGGAAGGACAGGCGGATCTGCTGAAGTCCCTGAAGAGCATCACCACGCAGGCGTGGCGGGAGGCATTGGCGCAACTCGCGCCGCCCGCGCCGCCCACGCCGCCCACGCCGCAATACCTGGCACCCGCATCGGCGTCGCCGTCGTCCGACGTCGCGCCGGTCTCGTCCACCCATTCCCCGGCGACCGCCTTCAGCGATCCGCGCGCGTTCCTGCTCCACGTGATGAACGATGCGACCGTGCCGATGGCGCTGAGGATGGAGGCGGCGAAGGCGCTCTTGCCGCGCACCTGATCGCGCAAGCGAACGTCACCCCGACAACGTCAACACCCCGTCCGGATACCTGGCGCACATGAAGTCCACGAAGGCCTTGACCTTCGGACTCGCGAGGCGGCGCGAGGTGTGCAGCACCCACAGCTCGACCTCCTTGCCGCGCACGTCGCCCCATTGGACGAGTTCGCCGCGCGTCAGCTGGCTCCAGACGATGGACTGAGGCAGCAGGGCGACACCCGCGCCGGCGAGCGTGGCGTCCCGCACCATCAACATGGACGACAGCCTCAGCACCGGCCGCGGCGCGAGCGTGAGGGCGCCGCCGTCGAGCTCCCAGACTTCGCCTTCGCGCGTCGTGCTCACGACCGCGGGCACCTCCACCGCCGGTTCGTTCGACGCCGTCTTGCCGGACTTCGTCTTTCCCGAGGCCGGCATCGCGAACGCCGGCGCGGCGACCACCACCAGCCGGTCCTTCGCGAAGCAGCGTCCCACGAGCGCGCTGTCCATGCGCGGATTCGGCCGGATCGCGACGTCGAATCGTTCGTCGACGAGGTTGACTACGCGATCCTCCCCGACGACGTCGACCGTCACCCCAGGGTGCAGCGCGCGGAACTCGGCACTCAGGCGTCCCATCGCGAGCTGCGAGAACAGCAGCGGCGCGGCGACGCGGAGCTGTCCGCGTACCTGGTCCGACCCCTCCGCCGTGGCCGCGAAGGCGTCGGCCACCTCGTTCATCGGACCTTCCGTCCGGCTGAGCAAGGCCTGACCCGCTTCGGTCAGCTCCAGCCCCTTGGTGCTGCGTTCGATGAGGCGCACGCCGAGCTGCTCCTCCAGATCGGCGACACGCCGCGACAAGGTCGCTTTCGACCGTCGGCTGGCTCGGCTGGCCCGCCCGAATCCGCCGTGCGTCGCGACCAGGTTGAAATCCGCCAGCGCGTTCAAGTCCATGTGTTCCACCATTGAGACAGCAGGTATCGATTTTGGCGTCTGTGTTGATGAAGCGCAACGGACTATCGTTCATCCATCGCAACCCCTGATGGAAAGAACTGAACCATGACCACGCACACCGATTCCCTGCAATCCTCCTCCAGCATCCTCGTCACCGGCGCCTCCGGCACCATCGGTTCCCTCGTCGTCCAAGGCCTGGCGCGCCAGGGTGCCTCCGTGAAGGCGCTGGTCCGCACGCCGGGCAAGGCGCAACTCCCGCCAGGCGTCGCCGAAGTCGTCGCCGACCTGTCCGACATCCCGTCGATGCGCGTGGCGCTGTCGGGCGTGCGCACGCTGTTCCTGCTCAACGCCGTCACGCCGGATGAAGTCACCCAGGGCCTGCAGGCGCTGAGCCTGGCGCGCGAGGCCGGCATCGAACGCATCGTCTACCTCTCCGTGATCCACGCGGACGAGTTCGTCGACGTGCCGCACTTCACCGGCAAGCACACGGTGGAGCGGATGATCGAGCGCCTGGACCTGCCCGTGACGGTGCTGCGCCCGGCCTACTTCATGCAGAACGACGCCCAGGTGCAGTCGGTGGTCGAGGGCTACGGCGTGTATCCGATGCCCATCGGTGAGGCAGGCGTGGCGATGATCGACACGCGCGACCTGGCGGACGTCGCTGTTGCGGAAGTGCTCCGGCGTGACGCCGCGCCGGGGCCGCTGCCGCGCGTCACGCTGGAGGTCGTCGGCCCCGAGGAACTGACCGGCGCGTCCGCGGCCGGGATCTGGGGCCGCGCGCTGCAACGGGAGATCCACTACGGCGGCGACGACCTGAAGGCCTTCGAGGCGCAACTGGCCCAGGCGATGCCGTCCTGGATGGCCTACGACATGCGCCTGATGATGGCCCGCATCCAGCAGCAGGGCATGAAGCCGGCGGCCGGCACGACGCAGCGCCTGGAGGCCCTGCTCGGACGCCCGCTGCGGCGTTACGAGGACCTGGTCAAGGAATTGGCCGGCGCACGCTGAATGGCCGGAAGCCGCCGCGGTGGGCTGGGACAGCCTCAGCTCGCCGCGGGCGTGTCCGGCACGACGATCGATTCCCCGATCGCGTAGAACTGGCCGCCCGCGATGTAGTGCAGCGTGCGGCAAGACCCGGCACACCAGCCACGCGGCGCAGCCGTCCACCGGCGCGAGGAGGCGTTCAGACCGGTGCGGGCGGCGAGGTCTGTCCGGGCAGCAGGCCTTCGGCGCGCAGGCGCGACAGGACGTCGAAGAGCAGCTCGCTCTTGATGCCGTAGGCCGCGCGCGGCGAGTTCACGAAGCCCGACGCGTTGAGGATCAGATTGGTCCCGTCGACGCCGTCGAGCTGCACGTTCGGGGCCGGCGTGGAGAGCACGCCGCCGTGCGCCTGGAAGGCCGCCAGCACCAGCGCCTTCACGCGGTCGGTGTCCGTGGCCAGCGGCATCGGCAGCTTGAACTGCACCATGCCGAGCGACTCGCCGTAGGTGACGTTGCGCACGATCTTGGTGATGAACTCCGAGTTCGGGACGATCACCGTGGAGCGGTCGCCCATCTGGATCTCGGTGGCGCGCACGCTGATGCGGCGGATGTCGCCCTCGACGCCGGACAGCGAGACCCAGTCGCCGACCTTCACCGGCCGCTCCGCCAGCAGGATCAGGCCGGAAACGAAGTTCTGCACGATCGATTGCAGGCCGAAGCCGATGCCCACCGACAGCGCGCTGGCGACCCAGGCCACGCTCTGCAGGCTGAAGCCGACGGCGGTCAGCGCCGCGGCGATCGCGGCGACGGTGCCGACGTAGCCGAACAGCGTCGTCGTGGACGAGCGCATGCCGACGTCCATGCGCGTCGTGGGCATGTAGCGCTCGGACAGCCAGCCCTTGAGCAGCCGCACCGCGGCCAGACCGACGAAGAGCACCGCCAGACCTTGCAGCAGCTCGATCGGATTGAGCGTCAGGGTACCGACCTTCAGGCCGTCGGCGAGGCTGCCGGACCGGCGCACCAGGTCCATCGGCCCCTCGCCGTAGGGGGCGAGCAGGAGCAAGAGCGCGAAGAAGGCGATCGAGATGCGGCAGACGGCGGACAGCAGCAGCGCGGTCTGCTCGCGCGTGCGCGGCGGGGCGGGCGCGTCGTCCTTTTCGGCGGTCTTCTTCTCGCTCTTGCCGTCGCCCGAGGCCGCGGCGGGCGAGGGCGCGAGCAGCGTCATGAACAGGTCGTCGACCACGACCGTGAGCAGGTAGGCGGCGCCGATCACGATGAGCGCCCACATCACCTGGTTGAGCACGAACATCGCCAGCGACACGAAGCCGGTCATCAGCGCCAGCGTCGCGCCGACCAGCGTCAGCCAGGCGGCGGCGCGCAGCACCGACAGCCAGAGCGGCCGGATCGTGAGCTCGGGGAGCTGGCCGGTGCCGGCGTCGGCGACGGCGTCCTGGTCTTCGGTCTTGCCGCCGGCATGCCGTCGCAGTTGCGCGATGGCCGCCCCGAGGACGGCGATGAAGGTCAACGACGCAAGCGTCTGGACGGCGCTGCCGCCGGGGGCGCTGAGGTCCAGCGCCGCCGCCGTGCGGGATGACAGCCAGCCCAGCACCACCGCCGCCGCGAGCGTGCGCGGCAGCCAGGCCAGGCGCGATGCGGCGACGTCGGGGACCGGCAGCAGCCGCCACGACGGTTTGCGCGCCATCAGCAGGGCGGCGCCCAGACCGGCGATGAAGCCGCCGAACCAGACGATCATCTCGGCCGTGTCCAGCCATTGGGCGAGCGAGCCGGGGCCATCTGGCGCGCCGTCGACGAGGCTGCCGGTCAAGGTCAGCACCAGGCCGTGGGCGATCAGGCCAGGGCGCAAGGTGCGTAGCGTCACCTCGCTGACGGCGAACAGGGATCGACGCAGGCGTCCCGGCGGAATGCGCGTCGCGCACAGACGGGCGGTCAGCCGACGGGCGCCAAGACACAGCACCAGCCACGCCGCCACGGCGGCGACGAAGGTCGCCCAGGCCGAGGCCGGAACCGAAGACCACAACGCGCCGAGCTCGATGCTGAACGCGCGGGCGCGCTCAACATCCGCCACACCATCGGTGCGCAGCGAACGCCAGAATCCCGATTGAAGAAGGGACGGCACGCGCTCTCCGAGACGGGCGCTCAGTTGCAGCCTTTGCCTCTGATCGGCATTGCGCTGAAGGCGGTCGGCCTGTCCGGTGATGTCGTTCGCGACCGTCACCAATCCGCCGATCGTCGCGACCTCGCGCGTCAGTTTCGCGCGCAGTTGCGCTACCTCCCCCGTCTCCTTCACGTCGGCCTGCGGTTCACCCAACTGGGCCAGCCGGGCCTTGACGTCGTCCAACTGAGGCCGCAGCGCGGACTCCGCCGCATCCGCGCGCGACTTCACCCGCGAGACCTTGTCCTTGAAGTCACGCTGCTCCTCGTCGGACAGTTCCTTGCGTTGTTTCGCTTCAAGCTGCTCGATGTCCACGCGGGCGAGGTCGAGCAGCTTCGCCGGATCGGTGGGTTCGGGCGCCGGGTCTTGCGCGTGGGCAGGCAGCGCGGAGAGCGCGAGCGCCGCCGCCACGCAGAGCAGCCATGTCGCGAAGATCCGCGACACGTCCGCGGTGAGGTCCTTGATCCGTCGCATCGTGAGGCGTGGAAGGGCCGGAAGTGGAGGGTGGGCCAGGAGGGCAATCCATCTGCCCGGTTGAACGTTTGGCTACATCGGCATCACACCCCGGCGGCGATTTGCCCCGCAGTCGACTTTGGTCACTGGCCCCGAGCGGACAAGTCCCTACGCTCGCGTCCGAGCACCTTCAGGGAGAAACGACATGTTTGTGTTGCAAGTAGGCGCGGAATGGACGCAGCAGATCAACCGGCTGCGGGACACCTTGACCGATGACAGCAATTTCATCCGCCGCGACAACAGCTTCTTCCGCCTGTGCCGCAACAGCGGCCGGACCGTCGAGGTGGCGTTGCGGACCTCGCGCCTCACGCCGGCCACCGACCTGGTGCTCAGCCTCCAGGAGAGCGACTTCTACATCCATCGCATGGGCGGGCAACTGGTCTTCAACAACGGCCAGTACCCCAAGGGCGGCATCCTGGAAGGGCTGACGCCCACGATGCTGTCGCTCGACGGCGCGATCCAGGCGGTGAAGAAAGACCCGACGTCCGGCGCACTCTTGAAGGACCGCACGCTGATCGCCTTCTGCGTCGCCGAGTCGCTGCGCAGCGACACCGTCGCGATGAGCATCGACTTCATGCAGAAGCAGTCGACGTCCAAGGTCCTGGGGCTGGACCCGGCGGCGGAGATGGTCCGGCTGGTGCGCTTCGCCCAGAACTGGGGACAGGCGAGCGACACGATCCGCGACGCGCTGTCGGACAAGGGATATGAGATCGCCCTCAAGCCGCGCGGCTTGATGAACCTGGAGGAGCGCCGCTATTCCGAGCGTGTCGACTGGAGCCGCATCGACGCCCGCGTCGAGGACGTCGCCGGCGGGGTCAAGGCCTTGAAGCTGCCGAAGCCGGGAACACCGGCCAGGGCAGGCAAGTCCGGCAAGCGCTGAGTCGGGCGCTCTGCGTCCAATGGGCCGGTGATCCGTCGGGTTAGCGCCCGCGCGGCCCCGGCGCGCGCGGGCAACGGGTAGAGTCAGCCTCAACGTTCACGAGGACCTGCCATGACCACCGCTTCCTATCCCGATACCCGCCTGCTGATCGCCAACGAATGGGTGGACGCCGCCGGCGGCAAGACCATCGACGTGCGCAACCCCGCGACCGGCACCGTGATCGGCAAGGTCGCGCACGCCGGCAAGGCGGACCTGGACCGCGCGCTGGAGGCGGCGCAGAAGGGCTTCGAGGCCTGGCGCAACGTGTCCGCGCACGAACGCGCCGCGACGATGCGCCGCGCCGCCGCGCTGCTGCGCGAGCGCGCGCCCGAGATCGCGAAGCTGCTGACCCAGGAGCAGGGCAAGCCCGTCGCGGAAGCGAAGGTGGAAGTCCTCGCCGGCGCCGACATCATCGAGTGGTTCGCCGACGAAGGCCGCCGCGTCTACGGCCGCATCGTGCCGTCGCGCAACCTGGCCGCGCAGCAGCTCGTGCTGAAGGAACCCGTCGGCCCGATCGCTGCCTTCACGCCCTGGAACTTCCCCGTCAACCAGATCGTGCGCAAGCTCGGCGCGGCGCTGGCCACCGGCTGCTCCTTCCTGGTGAAGGCGCCGGAGGAAACCCCCGCATCGCCGGCAGCGCTGCTGCAGACCTTCGTCGACGCGGGCGTGCCGCCGGGGACCGTCGGCCTGGTCTTCGGCGACCCGCATGAAATCTCCAGCTACCTGATCCCGCACCCGGTCATCCGCAAGGTCACCTTCACCGGCTCCACGCCGGTCGGCAAGCAGCTGGCCGCCCTCGCCGGCGCGCACATGAAGCGCGTCACCATGGAACTCGGCGGCCACGCGCCGGTGATCGTGGCGGAGGACGCGGACGTGGCCCTCGCGGTCAAGGCCGCCGGCGCCGCGAAGTTCCGCAACGCCGGCCAGGTCTGCATCTCGCCGACCCGCTTCCTGGTCCACAACAGCCTCAAGGACGAGTTCACCGCCGCGCTGGTCAAGCACGCGCAAGGCCTCAAGCTCGGCGACGGCCTCGCCGACGGCACCACCCTCGGCCCGCTCGCGAACGAACGCCGCGTCGTCGCCATGTCCAAGATCGTCGTGGAAGCCCGCGAACGTGGCGCCAAGATCGCCACCGGCGGGGAACGCGTCGGCAACGCGGGCAACTTCTTCGCCCCCACCGTGCTGGCCGACGTGCCCCTGGACGCGTCCGTGTTCAACGACGAACCGTTCGGGCCGATCGCCGCCGTGCGTGGGTTCGATACGCTGGAGGAGGCCATCGCGGAAGCCAACCGGCTGCCGTTCGGACTCGCAGGTTATGCGTTCACGAAGTCGATCAAGAACGCGCACCTGCTGGCGCAACGCATGGAGGTCGGCATGCTGTGGGTCAACCAGCCCGCCACACCGTCGGCCGAAATGCCGTTCGGCGGGGTGAAAGACTCGGGCTACGGCTCGGAAGGCGGCCCCGAAGCGTTGGAGGCCTATCTCAACACCAAGGCAGTGTCGCTGCTCGGGGTCTGATCGGAGATCACGCCGAGAGGCCAGGCGCGGGCTCTCCACGGGGCATGGGGCCTCGCGTCCGCGAACCCCAAGCCCCCTTCCGGCCCCACCCACGCTCACTGACCTCGCGCGTTGTTCTCGACGCTCGCTGACTTCGGTTTCATGCAACGAGGCGCGGCCACCACACGGTGATCACGCCCTGCAGGCAGATCCATCCCCACAGCAGCACCACCGCCTCGCGCGTGGCGTGCTGCCGAGGCCGGATCAGCCCCGATCCGATCCTCGCCGCGTAGTACAGCGCCAGCATCAGCGCAACGGCGATCTGCAATCCCTGCAGGCTGTGCAGCGCGGCGAGCGTGCCCGTCCAGGCATCCAAGGTCGGCGGACGTTCCGCCGGCCATGCGGTCTGCAGCCCGCTGTAGAACGCCACCACGGCGAGGCCGAAGGCCGGTGCGAGGAGCACCGCGCGCCATCTCGACACCGGTGCGCGCCAGGCACCGATGCCCGCCCAGGTCACGAAGACCAGGCTGAGCGCGTAACCCAGGGTCTGCAGCATCAGCGTGGCGTTGCTCGCCAGTCCGACGCCCGGCGGCGGGCAGACATCCAGCTTCATCGCGGCATGCAGATGCGCGAAGGCCATCGACGCGAAGATCGTCGCCTCGACCACGATCAGGATGACCACGCCCCAGAACGACGGCGCCTGCCGCCCGCTCACGCCCACCGGCAGGATCACCCCGTCGGCCACCTCCGCGTCCTCGACCGGGGGCGCACGGTCGGTCTGCCACAACCACGCCCAGATCGCGACGATCGCCAGCACGCCGCCCGCGACCGTGCCGCTGACATGCTTGACCGTCATCAGCAGGAAGAACGCCGCGGTGCCGATCGCCGCCAGTACCGGCCAGAGGCTGTCTCCGGCCATCATCACCACGCGCAGCGGGTGCGCCTGCACGGGGCTGGTCAGCAGCGTCTCACGGCCGCCGGTGATCGAGCCCGGCAGCCAGTGCCCGCCGGCCTCGACCTCCTGGTGCAGGGAGGGACGATGCCAGAGCGGCTCATGGTGCTCGACGTGCGGGATGCTGCGGGTGCCGTAGGGCTCGCTGGGCAGCCACTCCAGCGTCGAGGATCGCCAGGGATCGTTGTGGTCCTGCTCCGGCCCCCGCTGGCTGCGGACCAGGTCGATGACGAAGAGCAGCACGCCCGCGGCGATGACGACGGCGCCGACGGAGGAGAGCAGGTTGGGCAGTTCCAGTCCCAGTCCCGCCGGGAAGGTGTGCACGCGGCGCGGCATGCCAAGCATGCCGGCGATGTGCATGGGGAAGAAGGTCAGGTGGAAGCCGCCGAAGATGAGTCCGAAGACCCAGCGACCGGCGCGCTCGGACATGGCGCGGCCTTTCCACAGCGGGATCCAGTGGTAGAGCGCCGCGAACATGGGCAGCACCATGCCGCCGATGAGGACGTAGTGGAAATGCGCGACGACGAAGTAGGTGTCGTGGACCTGCCAGTCGATGGGGAGCAGCGCGAGCATGACGCCCGTCAGGCCGCCGACGACGAAGGTGACGAGGAAGCCGATGAGGAACCAGGTCGCCGTGGTCCATTGCAGCCGGCCGCGCCAGAGCGTGCCTATCCACGCGAAGATCTGCAGCGCGCCGGGGATGGCGATGGCGACGCTGAAGATGGAGACGAGGCTGAGCCCGAGTCCGCCCAGGCCCGCGGTGAACATGTGATGCAGCCAGAGCAGGAAGCTGGCCGCGCCGATGGCGACCAGCGCCGCGCTGACGGCGTGGCGGCCGATCAGGGTGGTGCGCGCGAGCGCGGGCACCATCGTCGAGACCAGCCCCGCGGCCGGCAGGAAGATGATGTAGACCTCCGGATGGCCGAAGAACCAGAACAGGTGCTGCCACAGCAGGGGATCGCCGCCGCGCGTGGCGTCGAAGATGGGCCAGTCGAAGGCGCGTTCGATCTCCAGCAGCGCGGTGCCCGCGATGACCGCGGGGAAGGCCAGGACGATCATCAGGCCGACGACCAGCATGGACCAGGCGTAGACCGGCATGCGGCCCAGCGTCATGCCGGGCGCGCGCGTCATCAGGACGCCGGTGATGAGTTCGATCGCGCCGGCGATGGCGGAGATCTCGATGAAGCCGATGCCCAGCAGCCAGAAGTCGGCGTTGAGTCCGGGCGAGTACTTCGCGCTGCTGAGCGGCGGATACATGAACCAGCCCGAGTCGGGCGCGAGCTGCCAGAACAGCGTGGCGTAGAAGGCCAGGCCGCCGATGGCGTACATCCAGTAGGAGTAGGCCGAGAGGCGCGGGAAGGGCAGGTCGCGCGCGCCGAGCATGTTGGGCAGCAGGAAGACGGCGATGGCTTCGACCATGGGTACGGCGAAGAGGAACATCATCACCGTGCCGTGCATGGTGAACAGCTGCTGGAAGACCGGCGCGCTGAAGAGCGTCTGGTCCGGCGCGGCCAACTGCGCGCGCATCAGCAGCGCCAGCACGCCGCCCAGCAGCAGGAAGACGAACGCGGTGGCGATGTAGAGCTTGCCGATGAAGACGTTGTTGACGCTGCCGATGACGCGCCAGCCCTTGGGCGGCTCCCAGGCGGCGCGCAGTCGCTCCAGTTCGGCATCGGGCCGCGGCAGGCGGTTGTCGGGGCGCGTCATGGCGCGGCGGCGACCAGCGGTCGTTCGGCGTCGCTCCCCGCCACCGGCGGCCCGGCGAGGAACGCCACCAGCGCGTCGATCTCGTCGGCGCTCAGATGCCGGTAGGCGGGCATGCGCGCGCCCGGCTTGACCTGCTGCACGTCGCGGATCCACTGGCGCAGCGCCGTGCGCGGATCGCCGAGGGGATCGCGGTTGCGCAGCGCGCCGGCGCCCAGCCACAGCCGGGTCGCCACGTGCGTCAGATCGGGCCCGAGCGGCGGCGCCTTGGCGAGGTCTTCGCCACTTCCGTCGCGCCCGTCATTCACGCCCCGCACTGCATGGCAGGCGACGCAGCCATGTTCGCGGAAGAGGGCCGCGCCGCGCAGGGCCTGACGCGAGACAGGCTCGGGCGCGGCGCCGGCCTGGGCCTGTCGCCATCGCGCAAAGTCGTCCGGCGGCATCGCGACGACCTGCAGCACCATCGCCGCGTGCTGGGTGCCGCAATACTCCGAGCACGGCCCGCGGAAGACGCCCGGCTGCGACGCGGTGAAGGTGAGCCGGTTCAGCCGTCCCGGCACCATGTCGACCTTGCCGCCGAGCGCCGGCACCCAGTAGCTGTGGATCACGTCCTCCGAGGCCAGCGTCAGGGTGACCGGCCGGCCCACGGGCACGCGCAGCTCGTTGGCCGTGGCGAAGGCCGGCAACGCCGGCGCGCCGGGACCCTGGCCGGCCTCGGCCTCGTAGCGCATCGCCCACCACCAGAGATGGCCGGTGACGGCCACGCGCATGGCGCCGGGCGGCGACGGATCGTCGAGGCCGTAGGCCTGCCGCTCGCCGTGCAGCAGCAGTCCGCCGAAGACCAGCACCGGCAGCACCAGGCCGCCGCCCCAGAGCCAGAGCGCGGTCGACACCGGTCGGCGGCCTTTCCACCAGAGCGCCGCGCCCAGGCACACCATCGCGAAGACGAAAGCGAAGGCGCAGACGACCAGCGTCGTGTTCATGACGCCGGCCAGGGCCTCGGCTTGCGGACCCGCGGGACGGAGCATGCCGCCCGCGCTCATCGCAGCGACAGCAGGTAGCCGGCGACGTCGCGCGCGTCGCGCTCCGACAGGCCGAGTCGCGGCATCGTCGTGCCGGGCAGCAGACCCTGAGGGTCCAGCAGCCAGCGCTGCAGCATGTCGGGCGAATTGGGCAACTGGCCGGCGATGTAGGCTCGCCGGCCGAAGCGCTCCAGCGCGGGCGCGCGCTGGCTGCCGCCCGGCACGCCGGGCACGGCGTGGCAGCTGCCGCACTGGAACTGCGACATCAGGTGGCGCCCGCGCTCCACATCGGCGGCGTCGACCTGCCAGCGCCGCAACGGTTGGTCCGGGGCCGGCCCGCACGCCGACAGCAGCAGACCGAGGGAAATCGACAGGAGGCGGGGGGGCGTCATGCGCGCTCCCTGGCACACGAAGTGCCCGCCCCGGGATCGGTCATCGCAGAGGCTGTGGCGGGCGGAACGCAGGCGCGCCTTCTCCCCAGCATCGCCCCGGCATCGCCCCGGCATCGCGCTTGCCTTGCTGCGGCCATGCCCGAACCCAAGCCAAGTGTCTCCCCTGTGAAAGCCGTCCTCGCCGCGGGCGCGGCGGCGGGCGTGCTCGGGGCGGCAGGCGCGGCCGCGTTCGTCTGGTTCGGCGTGTACGACGTTTCCGCGACCGGGCCGCATCTGCAGCCGGTGCATTCCTTGCTGGAAATCGCGCTGCAACGGGCGGTGCAGCATCGCGCCGACGCCCACCCGCCGCCGCGTGACCTGATCACCCGCGAGCGTGTGACCCAGGGGGCCGCCTGCTTCCGCGACCGCTGCGTGGCCTGCCACGGCGCACCGGGCGTGGCGCCCGAGTCATTCGCGCTCGGTATGCAGCCGGTGCCGAGCTCGCTGGTGGAGGCCACCCGCCACTGGCGTCCGCAGGACCTCTACTGGATCACGCGCAACGGCATCAAGATGAGCGGCATGCCGGCGTGGGAGTACCGCCTGGAAGAGGGGGAACTCTGGGCGGTGGTCGCCTTCCTGGACGCGCTGCCGCTGATGACGCCGGACCAGTACCGGAGGCTGACCGCGCCCCCGGAAAATCCTCCGGTGCCGGTCGGGAAAACCGGCGACGCAGTGCAGATGAGGACGACGGCGCGATGCGACGGCATCGTCGACGCGCCGGCGCCGCTGTCGCCGCCGCTGGCGACGGTCGAACTCGCGCAGCGCGCGTTCCGCCAGCACGGCTGCACCGCCTGCCACACCATTCCCGGCGTGGTCGGACCGGACACGTCCAACGGGCCGCGCCTGAGCGGTCTCGCGGGGCGGGACCGCATCGGCGGCAAGGCGCACCCGACCGAGGACGGACTGACCGCCTGGATCCGCGATCCGCAGGCGATCGACGCGCACAACGCGATGCCGACCCTGGGCGTCAGCGAGACGCAGGCGCGGCTGATGGCGCGTTACCTGCTCGCGCACTGAGCGCCCATCGTCCCGCCGTCGCGGGATAGACTCGTCCGCATCGGCGCGCCTTCACGGGCGCGTCTGCTTTGCGTCCTCGCTGCGTCCTCACTGCGTCTCTCCTGAAAGGCCCCCCATGAAATCCCGTGCCGCCGTCGCCTTCGCCGCTGGCCAGCCGCTGCAGATCGTCGAGATCGATGTCGAGCCGCCCCGCAAGGGCGAGGTGCTGGTGAAGATCACCCACACCGGCGTGTGCCACACGGACGCGTTCACGCTCAGCGGCGACGACCCTGAGGGCCTGTTCCCCGCCGTGCTCGGCCATGAAGGCGCGGGCATCGTCGTCGAGGTGGGCGAGGGCGTCACCAGCGTCAAGCCCGGCGACCACGTGATCCCGCTCTACACCGCCGAATGCGGCGAGTGCCTGTTCTGCAAGTCGGGCAAGACCAACCTGTGCGTGGCCGTGCGCGCGACGCAGGGCAAGGGCGTGATGCCGGACGGCACGACGCGCTTCTCCTACGAAGGCAAGCCGATCTACCACTACATGGGTTGCTCGACCTTCAGCGAGTACACCGTGGTGGCCGAGGTCTCGCTCGCGAAGATCAACCCCGAGGCCGATCCGGAGCAGGTCTGCCTGCTGGGCTGCGGCGTGACGACCGGCCTGGGCGCGGTGAAGAACACCGCCAAGGTGCAGCCGGGTGATTCCGTCGCGGTGTTCGGCCTGGGCGGCATCGGCCTGGCGGTGATCCAGGGCGCGAAGCTGGCGCAGGCCGGCCGCATCATCGCGATCGACACCAATCCGTCGAAGTTCGAACTCGCCAAGGTCTTCGGTGCCACCGATTTCGTGAACCCGAAGGACCATGACAAGCCGATCCAGCAGGTCATCGTGGAAATGACCGGTTGGGGCGTCGACCATTCGTTCGAGTGCATCGGCAACGTCAACGTGATGCGCGCGGCGCTTGAGTGCGCGCATCGCGGCTGGGGCCAGTCCATCGTGATCGGCGTGGCGGGCGCGGGTCAGGAGATCTCGACGCGGCCGTTCCAGCTTGTGACCGGCCGGAGCTGGAGAGGCTCGGCGTTCGGCGGCGTCAAGGGCCGCTCGCAGCTGCCGGGCATGGTGGAAGAGGCGATGCGCGGCGACATCCAGCTCGCCCCGTTCGTGACCCACACGATGCCGCTCACCGGCATCAACGACGCCTTCGACCTGATGCACGAGGGCAAGTCGATCCGCTCGGTGGTGCACTACTGAGAACTGAACTCAAGGACTTGAGTCGGCGCTGAGGCCGAAGCCGCCGCGGGATGCGGCGGCTGTCCGTGATCAGCGCGGTTCACGCCCGCCCAGCAGGCGGGCCGGCAGGAAGAGGACGGCCTTGAGCAGCGCGAACACCGCGTCGACGCTCAGGCCGATCAGCCGGAACGGCAGCGTCAGCAGCCAGACGATCGGCCACATCACCAGCGCGAGCAGGGCCAGCGGCCAGCACAGCACGAACAGGACCAACCAGAACAGCAGGCCGACGAAGCCCATGACGCACTCCTTGATGCATGAGGTGACACCAGGCCGTGAGGGATCCACACGGCCTGGTGTCACCTTAGCGCGCGCAACGAGTCATCGCCGCAGAGACGCGACAGAGCGTGGAACGGAGCGCCCAGGATGCAAGGCGGCGGATCGGCTCAGGGCTCGCGCGACGCGCGGGTGTTTCTTCCGGACTGCTTGATGGTCAGCGCCGGTGCGCCTCGCCCGTCGGGCTCGGCAGGGTCGAAGACGATCTCCAGTGGGGTGATCTTCGCGAAGAACACCAGCGGCGATGTCGCGAAGAGCTCGAAGCCCTGTTGGCCGGTGGCTCGCGCGAAGAGCCGCTTCCCCTCGGCGCGCACCGTGATCTTCATCGAGGGCGACAGCACATAGATGCCCACGAGCGGCTGGAGCTGCTCCGGCGTCAGCGACACCGCGGCCTGGCGCGTCAGGGACATGTCCGCGACCGGGATCGCCGGTTCCAGCAGATGCAGCGCCAGGTCCGCGACGCCCACCCCCGCGTTCGCCAGCACCGCGGAGGCGTTTCCCTTGACCGGATCCAGCCAGAGCGAGCTGCTGAAGCCGAAGGTCGCGCCGTCGTGGTTGAACGCGACGCGCCCGGGCAGCGCGCCGCCGTGCCAGGCGAGGCCGATGCCCGCGCCCGGGATGTCGCGTGCGCCATGGCGTCGCAGGCACAGGGCGAAGGCCGCCTTCAACGGATGGTCGAACTGTCCCAGTGCCGCCTGCGCGTAACGCGCCAGCCCGCCGGTGCCGCCGAGCAGGGCGCCGGCTCCCGCCATCGCCGGGCGGAAGGTCCAATGGTCGACCGGCTTGCCGGCCTTGTCGTGCCCGTCGAGGAAGCGTCTGCCGGCGGGCGGGCGCAGGAAGATCTGGTCCTCCAGTCCCAGCGGCACCAGCACGCGTTCGCGCAGCAGCGTCGCGTAGTCGCGCTGCTGCAGGAAACCGAGCGCCTGACCGAGCAGGCCGAAGCCGAGGTTGGAATATTCGTAGGCGGTGTCGCGCGGCTTGTCCGCTTTCCATCCGGAGAGGAACGCGGCCATCAGCGTCCAGTCGTAGGTGGCGTAGGGATCGGTGAGGTCCGGGCGGACGACGAGGTTGGCGGGCAGCCGCGGCAATCCGGAACGCTGGGTCGCCAGATCCACCCAGCGCAGCGGCGCGTCCTGACTGTCGCGCAGCTTGAGGCGGTCGGGCAGGGCGGCCTCGACCGGATCGTCGAGCTTGATCAGGCCGCGCGTCACCGCGTCCGCGAGCAGCAGCGCGGTGAAGGTCTTGGTGATCGAGCCCAGCTCGAACAGCGTCCGCGGATCGGGTACCGGACCGAGGGCGCTGGCGCCGCTGAAGGTGGTCGCACCATCACGGATGCGCATCGCGGCGAGCGCGACGCCCTCGTACTTCAACCGTTCGGCGAGCAGGGCGCCCTCCGGGCCTTCGTGCCGCGGCGGTTCGCTGGGCGTTGAGGCCGCGGCACTGGCGGCATTGGCGGTGGTCGCTGCGCGATCGACTGCTGGCGTCGAGGATGGCGCCGCAGATTGCCCGAAGGCGCGCCATGGAGCCGACAGGCTCGCCGCGGCCAGCGCCGCCGAGGTGCGCAAGCCGGCGCGACGCGTGATCTTGGGCATGTGAAGCACTCCCTGGAGGTCGGTCTCTTGGTTGCCACTCGTTGTCGCCGCGGACCGTGTGCCGTAAGAGTGTAAGGGGGGCAGGGATTGCCTCCATCCCCCAATGGGGCCGGCGTCGCGACCGATTCACACCCCCATCTGGACGACGATGTTTCGTCATCCTTTGACGTGCGGCAATGAGATTCCAGTTTGAGACCGACTGATGGGGGAAGCGGGGTCGATTTCGATTTTGGACTCGATCAGCGGTGGCAGAGTTGCTCTCCATGGCGGGCCGGTGTCCGCTGTTGATCGAGGAACAGGTGATGCCAATGAAACCCTATGAGAGCGGCGCGGCCGAGCGCGCCGCGCGGTCTGATCCGGAGCTGATGGCACGGGCACAGGCCATCGAGACGGTCCTGCCGACGCTGGCCACGCGCGTTCAGCTGGAGCAGCTCCGCGGAGAGATGAAGGAAGGCCTTGGCGCGGTTCGTGTGGCGCTGAAGGCAGAGATCGGCGCGCTCCGTGCCGAAACGAAGGGAGAGATCGGAAATCTCCGCGCCGAGATGAAAGATGGTTTTGCAGCGGTGAACGAGACGATCGGTGAGCTGCGCGCGGAGATGAAAGATAGCCATGCTGCCATCAATCAGACGATCGGTGAGCTGCGCGCGGAGATGAAAGATAACCATGCTGCCGTCAATCAGACGATCGGTGAGCTGCGCGCGGAAATGAAGGATGGCAATGCTGCCGTCAATCAGACGATCGGCGAGCTGCGCGCGGAGATCAAGGAGGGGCTCGGCGCCAATCGAGCGGAGCTGTACAAGACGACCGCTGACCGTCATCTGGAGACGCAGGGCGTGATCTTCGGTGCGATCAAGTGGGCGGTCGGCTTCACGTTCGGTCTGGTCGGCTTGATGGCCACGGTCGTCGCCGCCGTGTCTCCGCTCATCAAGTTGCATTAGCAACGGCGAGTGACATGAGCCGCTTCGCTCGGCCGGTCGGGACGCCGATCACTCCGGCTTCCCCAACGCCTTGGCCAGATGCGCCACGAATTGCCTCACCCGCGCGGTGCCCTGGACCCGCTGCGGGTAGACCGCATAGATGTCCGCATCGGGTGTCTCCCACTCCGGCAAGACCTGGACCAGACGGCCGCTCGCCAGGAAGCGTGCGATGTCCCATTCCGCGCGCATCAGGATCCCGTGCCCGTCGAGCGCCCAGTTCACCGCGATCTCGCCATCGTTGGTCGTCAACGCGCCGCGCGTCTTGACCGCTTCGGTGACCGTCTTGCGGCCGCGCTTGGAGGACAGGCGCCACAAACCGTACGCCTCCTCGCCCTGGCGGATGCCGATGCAGTCGTGGCGCACCAGTTCCGCCGGTGTCTTCGGCGTGCCGTGGGCGCCCAGATAGGTCGGTGAGGCGCACAGCAGCCGCCGGTTCGGCGCGATCCGGCGCGCGATGACCCTGGCGTCAGGCGGCGGACCGAAGCGGATGCAGACGTCGAAGGCGTCCTCGTTCAACGGCGGTGGATTGACCGACAACTGCAGTTGGACCTGCAGCTTCGGATGCTGGCGCACGAACCCCGAAATCAGCGGCGCGATGTGCGTCCGTCCGAATCCCAGCGTCGCGTTGACCCGCAGCAGGCCGCTCGCGGTGCCGCCGCTGGCGCGCATCACCTCCTGCAAGTCGTCGATGGACGCAAGGATGCGTCGCGCGTGCTCCAGGTAGAGCTCGCCCTCCTGCGTCAGGCTCATCCGTCGTGTGGTCCGGCTCAGCAGCGCCGTACCCAGGCGGCTCTCCATCTGCGTCAGGTGCTTGCTGACGGCCGCCGTCGTGATGCCGAGTTCGCGCGCCGCGGCGCTCAGGCTGCCGGCGCTGCACAACGCCGAGAAGAAGCCGAGATCGGCTGGCGCGATCGCCGTTGCGCCGTTGCCGTGAGCGGTCTTTGAAGCCATGGGGAACGTCCTGTGGATTGTTGAATCCAGGTTGAAGACGGATTGACTTTAGCTGCGATCCGGCGGGGAGGGCGCTCCTAGAGTCGAGCCAGGAATTTTCCCCGAGAGCCTCTGGAGACAGACCCCCATGAAGACCTATCGCATCGCCACCATCCCCGGTGACGGCATCGGCAAGGAAGTGATCCCCGCGGGCCGCGAGGTGCTCGAGGCGCTGGCCGCGACGACCGACCGTTTCCGTTTCGAGTTCGAGGACTTCGGCTGGGGCGGCGACTGGTACCGCGCGCACGGCGAGATGATGCCGGCCGACGGCCTTGACGCGCTGCGCGCCAAGGACGCCATCCTGTTCGGATCCGCCGGCGATCCCGACATCCCCGACCACATCACGCTGTGGGGCCTGCGGCTGAAGATCTGCCAGGGCTTCGACCAGTACGCCAATGTGCGCCCGACGCGCGTGCTGCCGGGCATCGACGCGCCGCTCAAGCGCTGCGGCCCGAAGGACCTCGACTGGGTCATCGTGCGCGAGAACTCGGAAGGCGAATACGCCGGCGTCGGCGGCCGCGTCCACCAGGGCCATCCGATCGAAGCCGCGACCGACGTGTCCATCATGACGCGCACCGGCGTCGAGCGCATCATGCGCCACGCGTTCAAGCTGGCGCAGTCGCGTCCCCGCAAGCTGCTGACGGTCATCACCAAGAGCAACGCGCAGCGCCATGCGATGGTGATGTGGGACGAGATCGCCGCGCAGGTCGCGACCGAGTTCCCTGACGTCACCTGGGGCAAGGAACTCGTCGACGCGGCCACCGCGCGCATGGTCAACAAGCCGGCGACGCTGGACACCATCGTCGCGACCAACCTGCACGCGGATATCCTCAGCGACCTCGCGGCCGCGCTGGCCGGCAGCCTGGGCATCGCGCCGACCGGCAACATCGATCCGGAACGCCGCTACCCGTCGATGTTCGAGCCCATCCACGGCTCGGCGTTCGACATCATGGGCAAGGGCCTGGCCAATCCCGTCGGGACCTTCTGGTCGGCCGTGATGCTGCTGGAGCACCTCGGCGAGGACGACGCCGCCGCGCGGCTGATGCGCGCGATCGAGTCCGTCACGGCGAATCCCTCGCTGCATACCGGCGACCTCGGCGGCCAGGCGAAGACGACCGACGTCACCGCCGCCGTCATCGCCGCGCTTCACCAACCCCGCTGACATTGCGTCGAATGGCCGTCAGAGCCATCGACCAGGAGACAAGCCATGAGCCAAGTTCCGACCTCTTCGCGCCGCCGGTCATGGATCGCGGTCTCGGCGATTGCCGCCCTCGGCCTCGCCATCCCCGCCTTCGCCCAACCCTGGCCCGCCAAGCCGATCACCTTGATCGTCCCGTTCCCCGCCGGCGGCACGACCGACGTGCTCGCCCGTGCGTTGGCCGAGAAGCTCCAGCAGAGCCTGGGCCAACCGGTGATCGTCGAAAGCCGGCCCGGCGCCGGCGCGACGTTGGGCGCGGATGACGTCGCCAAGGCCAAGCCCGACGGCTACACGCTGCTGATCGGCGCCGTCCACCACACCATCGCGAGCAGCGTCTACAAGAAGCTGCCCTACGACTTCCAGAAGGATTTCGTGCCGATCACCGGCATCGCGCTGGTCCCCAACGTGCTGGTGGTCAACGCGAGCCAGACCTCGGCGAAGACGGTGCAGGAACTGGTCGCCCAGCTCAAGGCCAAGCCCGGCGAATGGACCTACGGCTCCAACGGCAACGGCACCGCGCAGCACCTGATCGGCACGCAGTTCCAGAACTTCACCGGCACGACGCTGCTGCACGTGCCCTACAAGGGCAGCGGACCGCTGGCGACGGACCTGCTCGGCGGCCAGATCCAGATGTCCTTCGACACCGTCACGCCGGTGCTGCCGCACATCAAGGCCGGCAAGCTGCGCGCGCTGGCGGTGACGACGGCGCGGCGCTCCAGCGCGCTGCCCGATGTGCCGACGTTGGAGGAGGCCGGCCTGAAGGGCTTCGACATCGGGACCTGGTTCGGCGTGCTCGCGCCGGTGGCCACGCCCAAGGACATCGTGACGAAGCTGAACACCGAAATGGTCAAGGTTCTGCAGGCGCCCGAGTTCCGCAAGCGCATGGAGGAAATCGGCGCCGAGACCACCGGCGGCACCAGCGAGCAACTGGCGTCGCAGATTCGCAATGAGACCGGCAAGTTCGCCAGGCTCGTGAAGGAAGCGAACGTGCAGATCGAGTGAAACGCAAATAGAGGGGAGGCTCGCTCGTAGAACATCCCGGGGAGGTTGGCGACTGACACGGTTTTCCACCCTGCAGTCTCGCCATGACCGATCCCTCCACCAGTTCCGGGCGCTTCAGCGAACTCCTCGCCGCCCTGTCCAAACGCACTGCCACGCCGCTCGAAGCCCGGGACGGGCTGTTGGTCCTGATCGATGCGGGGGAGGCCGTCCAGCTCGTCGCCGAGATGTCGGAGACCGGCGATTCGGTGGTCCTGGTGGCGCGGGTGATGGCCATCCCGCAGGAAGACACGGGCGGCGCGCTGGCCTTGCGACTGCTGCGCTTCAATGCGGACCGCGCGGCGCTGGACGGCGCCGTGATCGCCGCGGACGGGCTGCGGCGCCAGTTCGTGCTGATCCGGGAGTACCCGCTCGACGACGACGCGGAGGGGCTGGCCGATCGCATCGAGGCGCTGATGGACCTGGCGGCGATCGTGCGTTCCGATGCCGCCGGCGATCGGTCCTTCGGCGCCGGGACCGCCACGCTGCTGCTGCGCGCCAGCCGGGGTGCGCGATGAATCCCGTCACGTCCTCCTCGCTGAACGTCGCCTGCAACCCCGCGGCGACCGCGCCCGACAACGAACGGCCGCGGCCATGGTCGCAGTCATCGTCTCAGCCATCGTCGCCGTCGAAGACTTCCTCGGGACTGACCGGTCTGCGTCAAGGCGGTGGCGCCTCAGAGGGCGTCGGCGGATTGCAACGTCGGGGGGCGAAGCGCTGGCGCGATGGCGCACGACCGGGCACCCGTCGCCTGGAGACGCTGATACAGCCGCCCCCGCCCAGGACGGGGCACTACGAGCGAGGCGAGATGCCGACCGACCCGATCTCGCTGGCCCGCTTGCGCAGCGACGCGCTGCTGGCGAGTTATCCCTATCACCGCGACCAGAAAGCACTCCCGGACGGCTGGGCGCTTGCGGACGACACGGCCGCGTCGGTGCGCGCGCAGATGGGCCTCAAGAACGCCGGCGTCCAGGCCGGTTCCGGTGCCATCGTCGACCGCGACAGCGGACTGGCGGCGGTGCTGTTCCACAACCTCGGCAAGCGCGAGCTGGTGCTGTCGTTCGGCGGCACCACGGCGGGCAAGAAGACCGGCTCGACGCTGTCGGAACGCTCCAGGCCCGGGCGGAATTTCATGTCGACGCTGTCGCAATGGGGCGCGAATCTCTACGCCGGTCTTGGAGGCACGCCGAAGAGCTATCGCCAGGCCCGGACCCTGCTGGCGACGGTGCAGGAGCAGGCGGCGGGCAATCCGGCGTTCCAGGGCTTCACCGTTCGTGTGGTCGGTCATTCCAAGGGCGGCGGCGAAGCGATGTACGCCGCCTTGAGCGCCGAGACGCCGGTGCCGGTCACGGCGTTCTGTCCGGCCCATCTGAGCGACCGCCTGGTCAAGCAGCTGCCGTCCGACAACCTGGCACTCGCCAAGGACCGGGTGCAGAGCTTTTCTCCGACGGGCGATCCCGTCGCGGGCCTGCGAGGCCTGCTCCCGGGCCTGCACGGTGTGGGCGTCGGATACCACTTCGACGGCATCGCGGGGTGCAGCGCGATGAACCTGCATGACCAGTTCCATCGGCACGTGCTTCACTACTGCGACGGTGACCCAGGGCGGAACTGACAGCGGAACCGACAGCGGAACTGAGGGCGTCGGTGACGGCGAATACTGAAAATCGTGCATGAGTGTGCATCAACGATTGAAAACGTGCAGAATCGCGTCTCAGCCTGCTGGGACGCCATGTCGCTTGTCGATCTTCCTCACGCCCGCCGCCGTGTCATCGCGGCGCGGCTCGCCGCCGGACATGCCGTGGTCGCGGCCGATCTCGCCGCGGAGTTCAACCTGTCCGAGGACGCCATCCGCCGCGACCTCCGCGCCCTGGCCGCGGACGGCCTGTGCCGGCGCGTCTACGGCGGCGCGGTGCCGATCGCGGCCAACGACCGGCCGCTCGCCGCGCGGATCAAGGAAGCGCCCGACCGCAAGTCCGCCTTGGCGCGCGCCGGCGCCGCCACGGTGCAGGCGGGCGAACTGGTGTTCCTCGACACCGGCTCCACCAACCTCGCGCTGGTCGAGTTCCTGCCCGAGGACGCGGACCTGACGGTCGCGACCAACGCGGTCGACGTCGCCGCCGCGGTGCTGCGGCGCCAGGACCTGCGCCTGCTGATGATCGGCGGCGAGGTCGATCCGCACCTGGGCGGCTGCGTCGACGCGGCCGCGGTGGACAGCCTCTCGCGCCTGCGCGTCGATCGCGGCTTCGTGGGCGTGTGCGCGCTGTCGATGAGCGACGGCCTCCTCACGACGCACTTCCGCGAGGCCGCCTTCAAGCGCACCCTCGTCGAACGCAGCCGCCACGTCGTCGGACTCGTCACCAGCGACAAGCTGCAGGCCGCCGCGGCGCATCGTGTCGCCGGGATCGAAGCGCTGCACACGGTGGTCGTCGAGCGCGACGTCGGCGCCGCCGTCATGAAGGCGCTCCGCGAGGCAGGGGCCACCGTGGTGCCGGTCGACGCCGGATCGTGAGCGCGCTCTCGAGCCGCTGGCCACCGATGAACCCTGCCGAGGAACGACCGGAAGCGGCCCTGGCGGTCCGGCTCGCGGCGCTTGTCGCCGGGCTCGGTGTCGGCGGCTGGGCCGCGCTGGCGACCAGGACGCCGGCGCCGCTCCTCACGCTGTCGATCCTGGGCGCCCTGGCGGCCGTCTCGGTCTCCGGAACGGCGCCGCGACGCCCGTGCGGAGCGACGATCGTGCTGATGGGCGGGATCGGTCTGGCGGCGCTCCTGCCGCTCATCGCGCTGGCCGGGGCGCCGGCGTGGCTCGGCCTGGCCCAGTTCGTCTTCGGCGCCTTCGCCGCAACGCTGGACGCGACGGCCCGCTCCGGCGCCGACGTCATCCGTCGCCAGGGCCACCGCCCGATCCGCGGCGGTCTTCACGCGCCGCGCGCCGTCGGCGTCCTGGCCGGCGCCGTGCTCGTCACGCTGCTCCAGTCCGTCGGTTTCGAGCCGGTGCTGGCGACCTTGATCCTGAGCGCTGCGATGACCATCGCCGCCGTGGTCGCCTGGCCCTACATGCCGGCGGCGTCACGACCGGCGTGACGGCGGCCTGAGTTCCGCCGAGGCTCGACAGCCACGAGAGGCGATCCGCCGGACGCCCGCCGCGAACGCTTGTTTACCGGACGGCCCTAAACAATTGGGAAACTGGCGCGACTTCGTTGACCCCTGAAAAGGGCCCTTCAAGAATCGTCGCCACCCATGAGCAGCACCACCATCCGCGATATCGCCAAGGCGTCCGGCCTGTCCATCGGCACCGTGTCGCGCGGACTTCGCAACCAGTCCGGGCTGTCGGAAGAGACCCGCCAGGTCGTCCGCGACACCGCCCTGCGGCTGGGCTACGACTTCGCGCAGCTGCGCAAGAACAGGATCCGCCGCATCGGCTTCCTGCTGCACAGCCAGCACAACACGCTGGCCTCCAGCCCGTTCTTTTCCGCCGTGCTGCACGGCGCGGAGCAGGTCTGCCGGCGCGAAGGCCTGTCGCTGTCCTTCATCGTCGCCGGGCCGGGCCAGCCGATCGTGGAACAGACCCGCGGCCACCAGCTGGACGCCTTCCTGTGCGTCGGCTATTTCGAGCCGGAGGTGCTGGAGACCCTCAAGCGCAGCGGCAAGCCGACGGTGCTGGTCGACCTGCACCGCCGCGGGATGACCTCGGTGAATCCGGATCACCAGCACGGCAGCTTCCTCGCCACCAGTCACCTGCTGCGCAGCGGTCGGCGCACGATCGGGCTGATCTCCGGATCGCCGGCGCACTACAGCCTGGAGCAGCGCGCGCGCGGCTACCGGCGTGCGCTGTTCGAGGCCCAGGTGCAGGCCGATCCCGACCTCGAGGTCATCGCGCCGCAGCTGGGCGACGGCGAGGCCGGCGTCATCGCCGCGATGCAGGTGCTGCTCGGACGCCGCAAGCGGCCCGACGCGGTCGTGTGCTTCAACGACAGCGCGGCGCTGGTGGCGATGCGCCAGTGCTTGAACGAGGGACTGCGCATTCCCGAGGACATCGCCGTCGTCGGCTTCGACGACATCGGCGGCGCCTCCGTGGCCCATCCGCCGCTGAGCACCGTGCGCGTCGACAAGGAGTCGCTCGGCGCCAAGGGCGTGGAGCTGCTGCTGGCCACGTCGGCGGACGAGCCTCAAGAACTGACCCTGCCGGTGGAACTGATCGTGCGCGACAGCACCAGCAGCAACGACTGACCCCCCACACTGACCGCATGACCGACACCCACGCTCCCGCGCCCGGCGACCTGCCCGACTTCCGTTCCCGCGACGTGCTGCTGGCCCACGCGCGGCACACGATGGACTTCTACCATCCGCGCTGCATCGACCCGAGCGGCGGCTTCTTCCACTTCTTCAAGGACGACGGCACCGTCTACGACGCGCACCAGCGGCACCTGGTGAGCAGCACGCGCTACGTGTTCACCTACGCGATGGCCTACCGGCGCTTCGGCGACGCGAACTACCTCGACGGCGTGCGGCACGGCGTGCGATTCCTGCGCGAGGCCCATGTCGACGGCGCGCTGCGCGGCTACGCGTGGCTGCTGGATTGGCGCGACGGCAAGGCCGAGGTGCTCGACGGCACGCGCCACGCCTATGGTCTGGCCTTCGTGCTGCTGGCCTACGCGCATGCGGCGATGGCCGGCGTGGACGAGGTCCGGCCGTGGATCGCCGAGACCTTCGCGCTGATGGAGGAACACTTCTGGGACAAGGCCGCCGGCCTCTACGCCGACGAGGCGAGCCCGCAGTGGCACGTGCTGTCGCCGTATCGCGGCCAGAACGCCAACATGCATGCGTGCGAGGCGCTGCTGGCGGCTTTCGACGCGACGGGCGAGCGACGCTACCTGGAGCGCGCCGCGCTCGTGGCGCAGCACATCACCCGCCGCCAGGCCGAGCGCTGCGGCGGGCTGGTCTGGGAGCACTACGACGCGCATTGGCAGCCGGACTGGCTGTACAACCGCGACGATCCGGCCAATCTCTTCCGTCCGTGGGGCTACCAGCCGGGCCACTTCACCGAGTGGACCAAGCTGCTGCTGCAGCTGGAAGCCCGCGCGGAGCACCTCGACCAGGACCTGGCCTGGGTGCTGCCGACCGCCACCAAGCTGTTCCTCGTGGCCGTTCGGCGCGGCTGGGATGCCGAGCATGGCGGGCTGTGCTACTCGCTGGCGCCGGACTTGAGCGTCTGCGATCCGGACAAGTACTTCTGGGTGCAGGCCGAAAGCGCCGCCGCCGCCGCGCGCCTGGCCGCGCGCACCGGCGATCCGGTCTACTGGGACTGGTACCAGCGCCTGTGGGCCTACAGCTGGACGCACTTCGTCGACCACGCGCACGGCGCGTGGTACCGCATCCTCGACGGCGCGAACCGCAAGTACAGCGACGAGAAGAGCCCGGCGGGCAAGGTCGATTACCACACCATGGGCGCGTGCTACGACATCGTCGACGTGCTGGACGGCGTGGGCATGCGGGGTATCGATCAAGGGGCAGGTCATGCGTGATGCGGATGCCCGAGCGACGGCGGATGCGATGACTGACGCCCCCGAACTGCTGTGCCTCGGCGAGGCGCTGACCGACATGCTGCAGCAGGCGCCCGATCAATGGATCAGCCGCGTCGGCGGCTCGACCTGGAACGTCGCCCGCGCGTTGGCGGCGCTGGGGGCGCGAACGGCCTTCGCCGGCGCGGTGAGCCGCGACCTGTTCGGCGACGAGCTGGTGCGGGCGAGCACCGCCGTCGGCCTGGACACGCGGCTGATGCAGCAGGTCGACCGCGCGCCGCTGCTGGCCATCGTCGAGCAGGGCGAGCCGCCGCGCTACTTCTTCGTCGGCGGCGACAGCGCCGACCTGCACTTCGATCCGGACGCGCTGCCTGACGGCTGGTCCGGCGAAGCGCACCGCGCGCACTTCGGCGGCATCAGCCTGGCGCGCGAGCCGCTGGCCTCGCGGCTGGTCGCGTTGGCCGAACGGCTGAAGGGGCAGGGCGTGCGCATCAGCTACGACCCCAACTTCCGCACCCTGATGGCGCAGGGCTACGAGCCGACGCTGCGCCGCATGTGCGCACTGGCCGACGTGATCAAGGTGTCCGACGACGACCTGCGCGGCCTGTTCCCCGGACTCGAACTCGACGACGCGATGACGCGGCTGCGCGCGTTCAATCCGGACGCGCTCTATCTGCTGACGCGCGGCGGCGGCGTGGCCTACCTGTCGCGCGGCGATGCGGCCTGCATGGCGCGCGCGCCGGCGGTGACCGTCGCCGACACCGTCGGCGCGGGCGATGCCGCGGTCGCGGGACTGCTGCACAGCCTGCACCGGCATCCGGAACGCCCGCTGCGCGCGCATCTGCACGCGGCGCTCGCGGCCGGCTCCGCCGCCTGCCTGCAGCGCGGCGCCACGCCGCCGGACGCGGCGACCGTCTCGCATCTGTATGACCAGCTTCAAGCGGAAGGGGCGGCCTGACCTTCCATCCCGTCGATCAACGACAACCCCTCCATCCCCGGAGACAAGAGGAGACAACGATGAAGACATCGATCAAGAAGACACCGGTCAAGAAAACAGCGACGAACACCCCGTGGACCCGCCGTGCCTTGCTGGCCACCGCCGCGATGGCGACGATGGCCGTCGTGGCCGGCCCCGCACGCGCCGGCGACCTGGAGGTCCTGCACTGGTGGACCAGCGGCGGCGAGGCGAAAGCCATCTCCGGCCTCAAGGACCAGCTGCAGGCCAAGGGCCACAAGTGGAAGGACTTCGCGGTGGCGGGCGGCGCGGGCGACGCGGCGATGACGGTGCTGAAGTCGCGCGCCATCTCGGGCAACGCGCCCACGGCCGCGCAGATCAAGGGGCCGCTGCTGCAGGACTGGGCGGCCGAGGGCATGCTGGCCAACATCGACGACGTGGCCAAGGCCGAGCACTGGGACGACCTGCTGCTGCCGGTGATCAGCAACATCGTCAAGTACAAGGGCCACTACATCGCGGTGCCGGTCAACGTGCACCGCGTGAACTGGCTGTGGATCAACCCCGAGGTGATGCGCAAGGCCGGCGTGAAGCCGCCGACGACCTGGGACGAGTTCTTCACCGCCGCCGACGCGCTCAAGAAGGCCGGCGTGACGCCGTTGGCGCACGGCGGCCAGTCGTGGCAGGACTTCACCACCTTCGAGACCGTGGTGCTGGGCACCGGCGGGCCGGAGTTCTACCGCAAGGCGTTGATCCAGCTGGATCCCGCGAGCCTGAAGAGCCCGACGATGGAGAAGTCGCTGACGACCTTCCGCCGCCTGAAGGCCTACACCGACCGCAACGCGCCGGGCCGCGACTGGAACCTCGCCACCGCGATGGTCATGAAGGGCGAGGCGGCCATGCAGATCATGGGCGACTGGGCCAAGGGCGAGTTCCTGGCCGCCGGCAAGACCGCGGGCAAGGACTTCCTGTGCGTGCCCGCGCCGGGCACGGCCAAGTCCTACACCTTCAACGTCGACTCGTTCGCGATGTTCAAGGTCAAGGGCGACGCCAACCAGCAGGCCCAGCGCGACATGGCCTCGGCCATCCTGTCGCCGGCGGTGCAGGAATCCTTCAACCTCGAGAAGGGCTCGATCCCGGTGCGCAAGGGCGTCAGCCTGGCCAAGTACGACGACTGCGCCAAGGCCTCGGCCGCGGACTTCGCCGAAGCCGGCAAGGCCAACACGTTGCTGCCGTCCATCGCCCACGGCATGGCCGTCCGGGCCTCGGCGGAAGGCGCGATCAAGGACGTGGTCAGCCAGTTCTGGAACAGCGACTCGATCACCCCGGCGCAGGCGATGGATCGGCTGGTGACGGCGTCCAGGACGCAGTAAGCGGGCTTCGCGGGCGAGGCGTTCGCTTCGCCTGCGACGGTGCTTCCGGCGGGCGGCGGGCCAGACTCGGTCCTCCATCCTCCGGAGGCTGCATGGACGAGGTGCTCATCGATTCGGTCCGGCCCCACGACGGCGCAGACCGCGCGGACGTGGACCGCTGGCTGTGGGACGGCTACCGGCGCATCGACGCGATGCCCGATTCGCCGCGCCGCCGCCGCGCGCACATGGCCCACGTGCTGGACTGCCAGCACCGTGTGCTCGCACTGATGCCGACGGACGGCGGGGACGCCTCGACCGAGGACCGCGCGCGCCAGCTCGCGGTGATGTCCTACGGCACCGAGCGCTGGCTCGCGCTGCTCGCGCAGGTGCGGCTGCGCCATCGCGACCGCGTCGCGCGTCGCGACTACGTCCTCGAGCACGCGGGCGATCCGCCGTTCCGCGATGCGGACCACGGCGTCGTGCATGTCGTGGACGTGCTCGATCGCGCGGACGCCTTCGCCGACATCGCGCCTTACGTCGATGCGCGCGTCGGCCGACGCGCCCGCGCCGCGCATGCGCTGCGGCTGCTGGAGCCGCGCGTGATCACGGCGGCCGACCTGCGCTCGCCGCAGGAGGCCGCGCTCATCGGCCAACGCGGCCTGTTCGCGCGTCACGACATCGAGCGGGGCACCTGCCTGGGCGTCTACGGCGGACAGCTGCTCGACGAGGTCGACCTGTTCCTGCTGGACGACGACCGCTACCTCATGTCGGCCTCCGATCCCATCGGCTCCGTGGCCGTGAACGGCGAGAACCTGCTGTCGCTGATGAACACCCTGTTTCTCTTCGATGCACAAGGCGTTCCCGCCGGTCATCCGGGCGCTGGCTACAACGTGCGCGGCGAATCCTTCCCGGTGCGCCTGCGTCACGGCTGGACCGCGCGCATCCACGCTTTCCGCGCGTCCGAGGACATTCCCGCGGGCCGCGAGTTGCGCTGGAACTACGACCTCGGCGGTTCGCGCTGACATGACCAAAGTTGCACCACGGGCGAGCACACGCCCGCCCGGATGCCCCATGAACACGCACATCGCGGCCCTTCTGCGCGCCAGGACTCTGACATCCTCCTGACAGCCGTGCGGGAATCCGCACGCATGGCCCGGCCTCGATCGTCACGCCGCCGACATGTGCGCGACAGTCAACGCTGTCAAGTCCTGACCCCCTTGGGGAACGTCCCGAGTTCCCTGGACGTTGTCATGACGCACCCTTAAACTCGCGCCCACTTTCGTGACCCCTTCCTCGCAGGACGCGAGGATTTTCCGGGGTGCGTTGGCGTACGGCGTGCAGGGTCCTGCCGTCGGTGACAGCCATGAAGGGCAAGCTGAAGTGACGAGTCGTTTTCGCTTCGAAGGGTTCGTGCTTGACATGGCCTCGCGCGTCCTCCTGTCGGAGGGCGTGCCCGTGCCGCTCAGCGGCCGGCAGCTGGATCTGCTCGGCGTGCTGGTCGCGCATCGCGGCGCGGTGGTCTCCAAGAACGAGCTGTTGAATCGCGTCTGGCCCGGACAGGCCGTGGAAGAGAACAACGCCGCCGTGCATGTGTCGGCGTTGCGGCGCGCGCTGGGGCGCGACGCCATCGCCACGGTCGCCGGGCAGGGCTATCGGTTCGCGCTGCCGTTGCGGCCCGACGAGGACGCGCCCCGTGATCCGACCGACCGGGCGGTCGAGGCCCCGGCGCCCATCGTGCCCGTCGTGCGGCCTCGTGCGCTGCCCTCCGCGCCGGCGGCGATGCACGGCCGCGGCGCCGATCTGCAGGCGCTGCTGAGCCGGCTGGTGCGTCATCGCCTGGTCACGGTGGTCGGCGCGCCGGGCGTCGGCAAGTCGACCCTGGCGCTGGCCTGCGCGCATGAACGCCGTCAGGCGGCGCGCGACGGCGCGGTGTGGGTGGACCTGCTGCACGGCGACGATCCTTCCGATCCGCTGCCGGCGGTGGCGGCCGCGCTGGGACTGGATCCCGGCATCGATCTGCAGACGCTGCTGGCCCTGCTGCGTCCGATGTCGCTGCTGCTGGTGCTGGACAACGCGGAGATCGCCGGCGCGCGCGCGGCGACCTTCTGCCACGCGGTGCTCGAGAACACCGAGGACGTGGCGTTGATGGTGACGAGCCGCAAGGTGCTGCGCGTGCCCGGCGAACGCGTGCTGCGTACGCCGCCGCTGTCGGTGCCGCCGCCCGGCGCTGGCGTGGACGAATCGCTGATGCACGGCAGCGTCGCGCTGTTCGTCGATCAGGTGCGGGCGCTGGGTCAGCCCTTCGCGCTCGGAACGCACAACGTGGCGCAGGTGACGGGCCTGTGCCGCCGGCTGGACGGCATCCCGCTGGCGCTGCAGCTGGCGGCGGGCCGGCTGGCGATGTTCGGCATCGATCAGCTGTGCGAGCGGCTCAGCGACCGCTACCGGCTGCTGACCCGCGGCACGCAGGCGGGACCGCGCCGGCATGAGTCGCTGCGCGCCTGCATGGACGCGAGCCTGGCGCTGCTGGACGACGTGGAGCAGCTGGTGCTGCGGCGGCTGGAGCCGTTCGAAGGCGGCTTCACGCTGGAGATGGCGACCGCCGCGTTGTCGGACCGGCAGCTCGACGCATGGACGGTGGCGGAGGCGCTGGAAGGGCTGGTGGACCACTCGCTGGTCCAGGTCGACGCGGAGGACAGGCCGCGGTACCGGCTCTTCGACGGCATGCGCGCCTACGGCCTGCTGCTGCTCGAGGAGACCGGCGAGGTCGACATCGCGCGGGGCCAGCATGCGCGCGCGATGAGCCAGCTGTTCGACCGCGCCGAGCGGGCGCTGCAGATGATGCCGGACGCGCGCTGGATCGCGGAGTTCTCGCCGGAGCTCGCCAACGTGCGCGCCGCGCTCGACTGGTGTCTGGAGCATGAGCCGGTGAGGGGGCTGGGCCTGCTCGCACATTCGCGCGCGCTGTTCGAGCTGCTGTCGCTGATGCCCGAATCCGCGTGGCGCCATGCGGCCTACGAGGCCGAGCTGCCGGCGGAGCTGCCGCCGGCGGTGCTGGCGCGGTATTGCATCGATCACGCCGGCCTGCTCGTGCCGCACGATCCCAAGCGGGCGGCGATCTGGTACCGGCGCGGCGTCACGGTGTCGCGCACGGCGGACGATCCGGCGCTGCGGTATCTCGCGCTGTGCCGGCAGGTCGTCGAGGACCGCGAACTGAGCCAGGCCGCGATGCGCTACGCGATGGGCGAGCTGGTCGCGCTCGCCGGCCGGTGCGAGGGCGCGCACGCGGCGCGCCTGAAGCTGTGGGGGCTCGCGGCGCGGGCGCACGTGTGGCGCGTCGAGGGCCAGGCGGACGAGGCCGACGAGGCGATGTGCGCGTCGCTGCAGCTGGCGCAGGAGGTCGGCGCGTCGCGATGGGTGCTGGACGATCTCGACCGGCTCATGAGCCTGCAGGTCGGACACGGCGCGCCGCTGCGGTCCGCGGCGCTGGTGCGCCAGTGGGAGGACGGCGCCAGCCGCGCCAGCGGCATCAACACCGCCAACGGCGAGTTCCTGCAACGCGTGCTCGGTTGCCTGGCGGCCGTGCTGCTCTCGGAAGGACACGTGGAAGATGCGCGCGAGGTGCTGACCGGCCTCGTCGCGCCCAGGTCCCGGCGCGGGGACGGGCAGGGCGAAAGCCCGAGCGAGGCGTTCGAGCGGCTGCTGCCGGTCTTCGCCTGGCTCGCGTTCGAGGAAGGACGCGACCAGGACGCGGCGCGCCTGACGGGGTATGCGGGCCAGGCGTATTCGCCGATCCGGGCGGATCCGCTGCCGCCGTGGGGCAGCCTGGTGCAGCGCATGCGCGCGCGGCTGGACGGCTTCTCGATGGCGCGGCTGCAGGACGAGGGCAGCCGCTGGGACGAACCGCGCGCGATGGTCGCCGCGCTGGCGCGGACGGCCGGCATCGCCGCCTCGTACGGCGACTGACGACGGGCGACTGACGACGGGCGGCCCGGCGCTCGGCCCGTGCGAGGGCCACTGAGGAGCGAAGCGGCTCCTTGCCGCGCGAAGCGATCGCGCGGGGACCATGCCCGTACCGGCCCGGGCGTCACGCGAGGGTCACGCGGGCTGTCGAGAGTGGCTGCTGCTCATTGCAGGACCGCTCCCATGACCATCACCACGCCGCCGGCCGGCTTGCCGCCGCTGACGACCAACACCGGCGCGATTGCACTCGATCGGCTCGATCGCGCGCCGACACCCACGTCCCCGGCAACGCCCGGCTCGCCGGCGTCGACCACGGGCGGGGCGACGCCGCCGCGGCGGCTGTCGACGGAGCTCGGCGGCTTGAGCGCACGGCGCCCCGCCGATTCGAGCGCCGCCCCTTCGCGCGGACCCGACTCGGCGCTCGCGCCGCGGCGCTCCCTCGAACAGCTCCGTCGGTCGGCCTCGCCCCAAGAGGACGGCGCGCCGCCGACGGTGCCGTCGACACGCAGCTCGTCTCCCACGCCGACGACGATCGCGCCGGCCACGACCGCGCTGACACCACCCGCGCTGACACCACCCGCGCTGACACCACCCGCGCTGACACCACCCGCGCTGACACCACCCGCAGCGATCACACCTGCGGCGATCACACCTGCGGCGACCGCACCTGCGGCGACGACGACCGATCACGGTCATGCCCCGCGCGAAGCGGGCGCGGGCATGTTCTTCCTCATGCAGAACGTGCGCCACGCGCTACCCGTGGCGGGCGTGCGGACGGTGGTGCAGGGCGTCATCGCGCCCGAACTCGCGCGGGCGGTGGCCTCGCATCCGGATGCCGCGCTGGCGGCGCAGACCGCGTTGACGGCCTACTCGCTGGGGCGGCGCATCGTGTCGCAGATCCACAGCGAGAGCAGCGCGCAGGTCGCCAACCAGGCGTTCTCGGGCGACGCGGCGCAGCGCGACAACAGCCTGCCGCGTCGCGTCTGGCAGGGTGTGCAGTCGGCCGGCATCGCGGGCGGCGACTTCGCCGCGCTGGCGCTGACGATCGCCGCGCGCAGCAACCCGGCATTGACGGGCGTGGCCCAGGCCGCGGCGGCGATCCAGGTGATCGCGCATCTGCAGGCGCAGTTCCGCGAGGCGCTGCGTCCCGCCATCAACACCGTGCACGTCGGCAACGGCGACCGCAACGTGGCTCAGCCGCCGGAGGGCCGCAACCTGCGCCAGGCCGATGTGACCTGGGGAATGCGCGGGACTTTCGGCGCCGCCGCGGCCGCGATCGACCTGGGGACGCAGTTGCTGATGCAGCAGCAGCTCGGCGGGCAGCCGGCCTGGCAGGCCGCGCGCGGTCTGGCCGTCCGGGCGGGGGCCATCGCGGGCGCGGGCAACATGCTGACCTCGTCGGTGGAGGATCACCTGGTCGATACGGCGTCCGCGCTGCGCATGCGCCAGACGACGGCGGGCGCCGCTGGGAGCGAATCGCACGTGCGTCACATCCACATCGATCTGCGCAACCCGTTCACCCGCAACGAACTCGGCCGGCAGGCCGAACGCGCCGACACGCGCATCTTCAACACGATGGTGCCGGGTCTCATTGCGCTCGGCGTGGTGCAGGCCTTGCAGTCGACGCTGAGCCAGCCCGGCGTCAGTGCCCCTGAGCGCCAGGCGGCGCAAGCCGGCGTGCATGCGGCGGTCGCGGGGCTGGTAGGCGGCGCGCTGCTCGCGCTGACCGTCGCGTCGTATCAGCTCAACGACACCGTGCGCAGCCGCAATGCCTCGCAGCGCGCCGCGGCGCGAGGCGCGCAGCCCTGAACGTCTTCAGACGTCGAGTCGATACCCCACGCCGTAGACCGTCTGGATGCGCGGTACCGGCGTACCGTCCATCGTGCGGGCGCGGGAGCGCGGGCCGCCCGGGTTCAGCTTGAGCCGCAGCTTGTACACATGCTGCTCCAGCGTGCGCTTGCCGATGTCGCTGGAGCGGCCCCAGATCTCGGTCGACAGCGTCTGCATGCTGACCACACGACCGAGGTTCTCGAACAGCGTCCAGGCCAGCGCGAACTCCCGCGCCGTCAGGCTGACTTCGCGCGCGCCGGTCGACAGGCTCTGCGTCGACGCGTTCAGCGCATACGGTCCCGCGCGCAGCGATGTGGCGCGCACGCCCTCGGTGCGCGTCTGGATGCGCGCGCGCAGCCGATGGATCAAGGGCCCCGCGCCGTCCGCGATCACCGCATAGTCATCCGCGCCGCCCTGCAGCGCGCGCGAGATCCCCACCGAATCGCCCAGGCCCAGCACCACGATCGGCACGTGACGTCCCGCATGCAGTCGCAGCGCGGCCAGCCAGCCGTCGATGTGCGCGTCGTGGTCCTCCAGCAGCACCGCGTCGGCGCCCGGTGTCCGCAACGTGGCGATCAGGCTGCTCAGGTGCGTGTGGGGGGTGGGGTCGTAGCCGGCATCGCGCAGCGCGGCGGCGGCGAAATGTTCCAGCGAGCGGGAGGGGCAGAGGGTGGCGACTTTCACGTGGACCTTGAAAACCGGGGGACGACCACACTGTCGCCAACGCCGGCGTTTCATGTCCTTTACGGAACATTCATTTTCATTTATGCCCCCTCGTTCAGGGGGTGAAAGCGGTTTCAGGCACGCCAACCAAGGTCGTGATCCGACGCACGTAATCTTCGGTCTCGGGGAAGGGCGGCACGCGCTGGCCGAAGCGCTCGACGGCGCCTTCGCCCGCGTTGTAGGCGGCCAGGATCAGGTCCACGCGACCGTCGTAGCGGTCGTGCAGCGCGCGCAGGTGGCGCACGCCGATGTCGACGTTCACGCGCGGGTCCAGCAGGTCGGCGCGCGTGTACACGCCGTAACGCGCCGCGGTCGCGGGCATCAGCTGCATCAGGCCCATCGCGCCCTTGGGCGAACGGGCGTCGGCGCGGTAGCGCGACTCCACGAAGATCAGCGCCGACACCAGTGCCGGGTCGAGGCGGTGGCGGTCGCTGGCCGCGCGCACCAGCGAGGCCATCCCGGCCGGCATCGGCCGCGCGGCGTCGCGCAGGAAGGACGTCAGATCGGGCAGCGCACCGCCCGCGCCCCGCGCGTCTTGTTGAGGACCCTGGATGAGCCGGGCGGCAAACCCGACCCAGGGGGGCGTGTCGTCGGTCGCGCCCGGGCGCAGCGGCGCCACGGCGACGCGCACGATCGTGCAGTCTTCGGCCAGGCCGGGATGGCGCTCGCGGGGATCTTCGATGAGCAGCCGGGTGCTGCCGTCGATGAGCGTGCAGCGGTAGCGGGTCACCTGCTCGGCGGGGCGATCGTTGGCGGCACTGAAACTCGCGGCGCTCGCCACGCTGGTGGCACCGATGGATTGCGCCGTCGCGCCCGCCGCGTGCGCGACGAGCGTCGTCACCGCGGCCAGGCGGAGGAAGGAAACGAACGAACGATCGTTCATGTGGCGCTCCATCGAAGACTGCGAAGGGCGCGACGCTAGGCCGTGATGAGGCGGGCGGTTTCCCGCGATGCGAAGGGCACGACGACGGGCCGAACGCGCGACGGCCCCTTCGCATCCCACGCAGCGCCTTCGCATGGTCCCGATGCTGCCGGGCGGCCGGTCCCTATGTTCCGCTCCATCGCATCAACGGAGAGCGCCATGACCGCACCGATCGCCGCCAATGTCCCGTCCACGCCGGCCGCCGCCGCCGGACCCACCGACATGCAGCAGATGGAATCGATGATGGCCCAGCGGATGATGATGGGCATCCAGCAGGGCCAGCAGGCCTTGAGCAAGTCCATGACCAAGGTGTCGGACCAGATCAAGGCGTCCATGCAGGACGAGGAATAAGCGCGCCGCATCGTGATCCTCATGACCCGACGTCTTCGTTCTCCGGGCCGCGCGATGCGGATGGGCCGCCTGCCGGTCGCGCTGGCGCTCTGCGCCGCGGCGCCGCTCAGCTGGGCGGCGCGTGTCGGCGAGTCGGCGCCGCCGACGTCGACCTCCGGCGCCAGCGCGGCGGCTGCACCGGGTGCGAGCCCGATCGCGGTGCCGCTGGCGTCGCCGCCGCCCACGAAGACGGTCACACAGACCCAAACGCAGACGACATCGGCACCGACCTCCTCGACGCCCACGGCGAAGTCCGTCCGATCGGACCGGGTGGCCACGAAGAACGTCTCGCGCCAATGGCGCAGCCCGCGCTTCGTCTACAAGGCCGAAGGCAAGCGCGTGAACGAGGTGCTGCTCGACTTCGCCGCGAGCCAGGGCCTGCCGGCCGTGCTCGCCGACGGCATCGACGGCATGGTGCAGGCCAACTTCGACACCACGCCCGACAAGTTCCTCGACTCGATGAACCGGGCCTACGGTGTCATCTGGTACCACGACGGCACCGCACTGTATTTCTATCCGGCGGGCGCCGTGCAGAGCCGGCTCTTCCGGCTCAAGGGCTTCCGCCGCGAACAGGTCACGGACCTGCTGGATTCGCTGCAGCTCGGCGACGCGCGCTTCCCGCTGCGCTTCAACGCGGCCGAAAGCACGCTGCTGGTCTACGGACCGCCGCGCCACGTCGAGCTGATCGCCGCGGCGGTCGAGTCGCTGGACGTGGGCGCGATGGAGCGCAACCGCAAGGCGGTGCGCGTCGTGCCGCTGCGCTTCGCCTCCGCAGGCGACCGCACGTTCGGCCAGACGCGCATCCGCGGCGTGGCCTCGGTGCTGACGTCGCTCTACAGCGGCGGCACCAGCGGCGGCGGCAGCGGTGCGCAGGGCGACGAGGACACGCCGTCGATGGCCGAGGTCCATCCGGGCAAGCTCACCGCGCTGCAGGGCGTGATGGGCCGCGACTCGCGGCTTGCCGACATCATGGCGCGCAAGCCCAACCAGGTCACGGCGGGACAGTCGGCCAAGTCGGGCGCCGGCGCGGCCTCGCAAGGCAGCGCGCGCGGCCTGCAGAGCCCCGTCGACGACGACGCGCCACCGATGTTCCAGGCCGACGAAGGCACCAACACCGTCATCATCCACGGCCGTCCCCAGCGCATGGACGAATACGTCGAGCTGATCCGCCGCCTGGACGTGCAGCCGGTGCTGGTCGAGCTCGAGGCCACCATCATCGACGTCAGCAGCGACAGCATCGACTCGCTGGGCATCGACTGGAGCGTGCGCGGCAGCAAGGGCAGCTTCGGCGTCACGCAGCCGTCCACCGCCAACAACGCCGGCACCTTCACGCTGAGCACGCTGTGGTCCAACGCCGGCCGCGAGCTGATGGCGCGCATCGACGCGCTCAGCGCGCGCGGCAAGGCGCGCGTCATCGCCAAGCCCAAGGTCCTCGGCGTGGCCAACCGCCCCGCGGTCATGCGCGAGAAGCGCGTCGTCACCGTCAAGGTCGCCGGCAACCTCGAGGCCAACCTCTTCCAGGTCGAGGCCGGCACGCTGCTGCAGGTCACGCCGCAGATCACCTCGGTGCCCGACAACGGCGGCGTCTCGCGCCGCATCAAGCTGTCGCTCTACATCGAGGACGGCAGCTTCGAGGACCAGCGCGTCGACAGCGTGCCCATCGTCAAGCGCACCGAGATCATGACCGAGGCCCACGTGGGCGAGGGCGAGAGCCTGCTCATCGGCGGCATCACCACGACCAGCCAGGCCTCGCAGCGCGACGAGGTGCCCGTGCTGGGCCGCGTGCCGCTGGTCGGCGGGCTGTTCCGCCACACCAGCGAGAGCAACGGGCAGACCGAGCGTCTGTTCCTGATCTCGCCGCGGATCATCCGCGAGCCGACCTTCCCGTCGGGGCCGTACGGCGCCGCGACGACCGGCGCCATGGCGATGACGGCGGACGGTCGCGCGCCGCAATCGCCGTCGGGATCGGCAGTGCCGCCGCAGGCGCCGTCGCAATCCCAGTTGAACGGTCCGTCGCCGACGTCCCGCACGCCGTCGTCGGCGCCCGATTCCTTCCTGCAGGGCGGCAGCGGCGGCTGAGCCGCGACGCCCCTCCGATCCACCACGAAGCGACAAGAAGTTCGGGATTCGCAAACCATGAAGCAGCTTCGCATCCTCACAGGCTTGCATGCCGGGGTCCAGTTACGGTTGACCCGTCGGCAGTACCGCATCGCCAGCGATGAGGACGCCGATCTCCAGATCAGCGACTGGGCCCACGCCCCGCTGATCCTGACGTTCCAGGAAGAAGGCTCCGACGTGTCTCCCACGCTCCACCTCATCGCCGAAGACGGAACGCCCGCGCAAGCGCTGGGGCCGATGGAGGACTTCCTGCCCCGGCGCTTCGGCGACATCGTGCTGTGCGCCGGTCCCGACGCCTTCCCCGGCGCGGCCGCGTGGCCCAGCGACCTGTCGCTGATGGACGCGTTGATGCGACCCGTCGCCAAGCTCAAGGCGACCGTGGCCGCGGCGGCCGGCGCCGGCGCGGAGGTCGTTGCTCCGCGCGGCAGGGCGGCGATGGGCCTGAAGCTGAGCGCGCTGGTCGCCGCCGCGGCGCTGATCGCGGCGCTGGCCTCGGTGCTCAGCACGCAGACCGCCGCCTCGACCGCGCCGCCGGTCAGCCCGATGGAACAGGTGACGCGCGCCCTGCAGCAGGCCGGCATCGACGGCCTCGTCGTGCGCCGCGTCGACCGCCGGCTTGTCGTCGAGGGCCTGCTGCCCGGCGGCGCGGAGATGGCCCGCGCCCGCGCCGCGCTGCAGCCCTTCGGCGAAGGCCAGCTGCTGCACCGCTATGCCTCCGCCGCGGACATCGTGCGCCAGATCGGCGACGCGCTGAACCGGCCCGGCGTGCGCGTCGTCCACCGCGGCCAGGGCGTCTTCGCCGTCGAAGGCCAGGCGGCCGACCCCGCCCAGTTGCAGGACGAGGTCCGCCGCATCGCCGACGACATCGGCCCGCTGGTCCGCCGCGTGGACGTGGCGGTCGAGCAGACCTCGCCGACGGCGCGCGTGCGCGTCGACTCCATGCTGGCCGGCGACGGCCTGCAGTACGTGCAGACGGCCGACGGCACCAAGCACCTTTCGCTCCGGACTCCCGTGGATGACGAGACCGTCGCCGCCGGGGATCCGTCTTCCTCATCCCCCACCGGAGAACCGTGATGGACAACCCCCTGGAACAGACCGTGTTCGCGGATCTCGCGCACATCGAGAAGACCCTGACCGACGACCTCAGCGGTGAGCGTACCCGCGCGATGCTGAGCTACTTCGACCAGGTCGCGCAGAGCACCGAGGCCCACCTGCAGACGCCGCTGGCCGACGCCGAGCGCCAGCTGAGCTCGCAACTGATCGAGGGCTTCCGCGCCTCGCAGCGCATCGTGCGGCACGTGTGGGAAACCATCCACACCGCGTCGCTGCCCGCCTGAGCGCACAAGGAGCCCTCGATGTCCGCGTTGCCCCTTGATGCCTCGACCTTCTCGGCTGCCGCCGGCGCCGCCGGCGTGACCGACGCGACGGCCAGCTATCCGCTGGTGTATCGCAACCTCATGGCGGTGGGTCTGCTGGGCGCGGTGTACCGCTCCCGCGACGACGCCGCGGTGGTGAGCGCGGCGGTGGAGCTGACGATGGCCGATCCGTCGCCGTTCCGCATCTGCCGCGCCATCGCGCACAGCATCGGCGGCGACGCGGAGTACGCCTCGGCCACGCTGGTGCAGCACGTCGAGGACCACCCGCAGGACGAGGGCGCGAAGGTGGCGCTGGCCACGGCCTTCCTGCTGGCGCGCGACGCGCGCTGGAAGGGCGTGCTCGACGAGGTGCTGGCCACCAGTGCCGACCACAACGTGCGCCAGGCCGCGAACGGCGTGCTCGAGTACGCCGCGACCTTGCAGTAATTCCCCCCATCCGATGGGACGAAGGACTCGTCCCACGGTTATCCGGTGCCTCGCGCACCTTCAATTCCGGAATTGAACTTCCGGTCATCAGGAGAGAACCATGGCTGTCAACAACGCTAGCGCACAAGGTGCAGGTGCTTCCGCCGACATGCAGCAGATGATGGGCGAAATGCGCTCGCAGAACGCCGAGCAGATGCGCAACAACCTGGAAATGGGTCGTATGAGCCAGCAGGCTTCCATGTCGGAAGCGCTGGGCAAGAAGTTCAAGGCTTCCGGCGACAGCGTCAAAGGCCTGGTCTGACGCCGCGGCGGCCGCGAGGGACCTTCGCGGGTCCGTCGCGGCCGCTCCGTGCCCCGCAAGGAGAACCCCATGTCCGCAACCTTTCCGGGAGCGCCCATGGCTCAGGCCCAGTCGGCCGAGGCCTCCGCGTCGTCGCAGATGTTCATGGCCGAGCTGAAGGCCCAGAGCAAGCAGACCATCGCCAACAACCTGGAGATGGGCCGCATGAGCCAGCAGGCCGCCATGTCGGAAGCGCTGGGCAAGAAGTTCAAGGCCGGCGGCGACAGCGTCAAGGGACTGGTGTGACCCGCGCTGCGCGCACGACGCGTCACCGCATCCAACCTCTGTCGGAGCGACATACATGAGCATTCAACAATTGATGCAATCGCCGCTGAACATGCTGCAAGGGGCGCAGAGTCCCCTGGCCGGCATCCAGCAGGCGCTGCAGGGACTGCAACAGGGATTGCAAGGCCTGACCCAGCTGCTGCGGCCGCTGGAACAGCTGATGCAGAACCCGATCCAGGCCGCGATGAGCGGCGCGGGTCAGAGCATCGGCCAGGCCATCGGCCAGATGGGCCAGCTGGCGAATTCGCCGCTGGGCGGACTGGGTCAGGCGCTGGGCGGCATCGGCCAGAGCCTGGGCGGCATCGGGCAGGCGCTCGGCGGCCTGACGCAAGGGCTGAACGCCCTGGGCGGTCAGGGCGGCGGCGCGGCCAACCCGTTCGGCGCGGCCATGGGCGCGCTGGGCGGTCTGACGCAGGGCCTCAACGGCCTGAACCAGGCCCTCGGCGGTCTCGGTCAGGCGGCCGGCGGTCTGGGCATGGCCGCGGGCGGCCTGGGCAACCCGTCCGCCATGGGCGGCGCCAACCAGCTGCTGGGCGGCCTGAGCCAGGCCATCGGCGGGCTGAGCAGCGCCCTGGGCGCGGCCGGTGCGCTGGCTGGCGCCGGCGCGGGGGGTGCCGCACCGCTGGGCGGATCGATCAGCCCGCAGGGCGAGACCGGTCCGATGGACGGCAATCGCGCGGAACGCGCGCTGTTCAAGGCCATGTCGGACTCCGGCATGAAGATGATCAGCGGCAAGGAACTGGACGACGCCGCCAACGGCATCTGCCCCAAGGGCATGCGTCAACAGGACTTCACGCCCGAGTTCCAGCAGGCCGCGAAGTTCCTGCGCAGCGAAGCCGGCGAGAAGAAGATGGGTCAGCTGGACACGGCCGACCGCGACAACGCCCTCGGCAAGATGGGCCTGGCCCTGAAGGACAAGGGTGGCGACGACAAGATCGGCATCGGCGATCTGACCGCGTCCATCCAGAAGCAGGGTCTGAACTCGGACCAGCACTCGACGATCTCGACGTTGAAGAACAACTTCGACGCGCTGTCCAAGGACGGCAAGACCTTCGACCTGGACACGATGAAGGACGTCGCGCAAGGCAAGCAGATGCCCAACGGCATCCTGCCGTCGTTCGAGCTGCAACAGGCCGCCCAGAAGTTCGTCAACGACACCGCGCTCAGCAAGGGCACGGACGTCGCGCTGCAGACTTCCCAAGGCAAGTTCGACCAGCAAGGCGACAACAAGTTCAGCATGGCTGACCTTGAGAAGACGCTGGCACGAGGCTGACCCACGGCCGCCGAGGCCCCGCTTGGGGCGCGGCGCGTCGTTGCAGATCCTCGCCATAGCCCCGCTATGGCTCCGGTCTGCGCCGAGCGCCGCATCCCCAATCGGGGCCTCGTCAACCATGGGTCACTGAGCCTCTTTCGACTCGCAGCCCCAATGCCTTCCTGAGATCGGCCGTGCCGGACACAGCCATGGAGCAGACATGATCGATTCCTCGTTGCAACGCAAAGATTTCGTTTCCGGCCTGGTCGGCCTGGTGAGCCTGGCGGTGGACCGCGAGCTGCTGGACGACGCCGAGACCCTGCTGGGCGCCGTGCGCCTGCTGCGTCCCAAGGTGTCGCAGCTGGATTTCTTCGAAGCCTGGATCGCGATGAAACGCGGCCACTGGACCGACGCGATGCGCACGCTGCGCAACCTCGACGCCACCGCGCCGGAGTGGTCGACGGCCAAGGCCTTCCTCGCCTATTGCCAGTTCGCCACCGGCGACATGGGATGGCGCGCCACCGCGGAAGACGTGCTGCACACGTCCACCAACCCCGAGGCGCTGGACATGGTGCGCTCGCTGCTGCATCCGGACGACGAGACCCCGGAGTCCTCCGGCGCTGACGGCGGGTCCGAGGCGGCCACGCCGCCCGCCCTGACGATCGACCTCTCGCAGATGGCCTACATGCGGGCCTGAGGAGCAGCCATGACCGATCCGATCCAAGCCATTTCCGCCCACGACGTCATCCGCCAGGCCGCGTCCCCGACGCCGGACCTGCAGGCGCAGACGCAGAAATTCGAGCAGCTGATGGCGCGCGAGCCGCAGCCCGATCCGTCGGCGGCGCATGCGAACGCGGTCGGCCACACGGACTCGACGATGTCCAAGACGCTGCACACGCTGGACGACGCCTCGCGTCAGGTCACCGCCGACATGCAGCGCTACGTCGCCGACGCGCCCAACATGAACCTGCAGGAATTGACCGCGCGCTCCATGGAGCTGAACCTGCAGGTGGCCACGCAGGGGCTGCAGTTCTCCGCCTGCACCTCGGTCGCGCAGAGCAGCAAGAACGGCCTGCAGACCCTGATGAAGAACCAGTGACATGAGCGCCCATCCTCTTGCGGATCCACGCGGTGCCGCGGCCGGCCCTGCCGGCGCGGGCGGCGCGTCCGGCACGCCGGGCCGATCCTGGGCCTCGGGTCATGTGCTCTACATGCTGGTGCTGGTCCTGCTGATCACGCTGCTGGCGGGCTGCAAGACCGATCTCTACACCAAGCGCACCGAGGCGGAGGCCAACGACATGGTGGCCGCGCTGCTGCAGCGCGGCGTGGAAGCGGAGAAGAAAAGCGGCGACGGCGGCAAGACCTGGAACGTCGCCGTCGACGAGCAGGAGGTGGTGAACGCGCTGGACATCCTGCGCGCCAACGGCCTGCCGTCGGACAAGTACGTGTCGCTGGGCGACATGTTCAAGAAGGAAGGGCTGATCTCCACGCCGACGGAGGAGCGGGTGCGCTTCATCCACGGCGTGTCGCAGGAGCTCTCCAGCACGCTGTCCAAGATCGATGGCGTCATCGTGGCCAAGGTCCACATCGTGCTGCCCAACAACGACCCGATGGCCACGACGGTGAAGCCGTCGAGCGCGTCGGTCTTCGTCAAGTACCGGCCGGAGATCGACGTGCCGCAGCTGGCGCCGTCGATCAAGAGCATGGTCGCGCGCAGTGTCGAAGGCCTGACCTACGAGAACGTCACGGTGACGCTGGTGCCGGGGGCGATGCTGCCGACCTCGCCGCGCCATGCGGTGGCGGACGCCACCTGGGCGTGGGTCGCCGGCGGACTGCTGGCGATGTTGCTGCTGGTCGGCGGCGCGATCGGCGTGATCGCGTGGAAGAAGCCGGGACTGCTGCCGCAGGGTCTGGCGCGTCGACTGTCGCCGGGCGGCGCTGGGGCGGCGGTGCCCGCGGCCGAAGTTGGCGGCGCATGACCATGGTTGCGTCCGCCACGCCGGCCGCGCCTGAGCAGCTCGCGGCGTGGGCCGTCAGTTTCGACGGCAAGCTGCGCGGACTCGTGGACGACCTGGATGCGAGCTGGCAGGACGAACTGCTCGGTCCGTGGTCCTTCCTCGATGCGCTGCCGCCCGAGAGTGCCGCTGCGCTGTGGCCGCGCCTGTGGCGGGACCGGATGGCGCCCAGCGGCGGTCTGCCCGCATTGGGCCGCTTCGCCGATCCCTTGCCCCGGCTCGGACTGCTGCCGCGCGGCGAGTTGCTGCAGCGTCTGTGCACGCTGGCGCTGGCGCGACGCCCGGGCGTACTGCGCTGCTGCATCGATCGATCGGTCCGGGCGCCGCTGCAACGCGCGCTCGCCGACAGCTTCGCGCCCCTGGTGGCCATGAGCGCAAGAGGCCGGCCGGTCGAGGCCGAGCAGGCCGCCTGGTCGCCGGTGCAGTGGGCGTGCGTCGGTTTCGCGGACTGGTCCGCGGCCTTGTCCACGCAGGATGAGCCGGTGCGGCAGCTGGTGCGCTGGTCGTTGCCGCGCGCGGCCGTGGACGGCGTCCTCGCCGCCGCGCCCGTGGCGGCAGAACGCAACGTGGCCGTGTCGATCGCGGCGCTCGCGGAAGCCGAAGTGGAGTGGCCATGCTGATCTGGTGGAAGACGTCGACGCAGCCGTCGCCGCAGGTTTCTCCCCGAGCGCACGACGACGGGCCCGCTGCCGGCGCGCCGTACGGCATCCTCCGCGCGAGCGAGGTGACGCTGCTGAGGCACGACCACGAGATCCGCCAGGCGGCGACCGCGCGCGCCGAGGCGCTGATCGCGCAGGCGCAGACGGAAGCGGAGCGCATCTTGTCCGACGCGCAGGCGCGGGCGGAGGCGCTGCTGCGGGACGCTCAGACACAGATCGACGCTGCGTGCGAGAGCGGCCGCGCCGAGGGCGAACGCCAAGCCGCGCTCGCCTGGCACGAACGCCAGGCCGGCCGCGCCGTGGACCAGGCCGACGCCGTGCGCGGTCTGCATGAACGCATGGCCGAAGTTGTCACCAGCGCCGTGGAGCGCATCGTGCAGACCGAGGGCCGCGCCGCGCTGTACCAGCGCGCGCTGCGCAGCGTGCAGGCGCTGTCGCGTTCGGCGACGGCGCTGACGCTGAAGGTCAGCAGTGCCGACTTCGACGCCGCGCGCGACGGCATCGCCGCGGTGCCCGAACTTCAATCGGCCGGACTTTCCGTCGAGGTCATCGTCGATCCGGCGCTGCCCGCCGGCAGCTGCCTCTTCGAATCCGACATGGGCGTCGTCGACGCGAGCCTGAAGACGCAGCTCGACGCGCTGCGGTCCGCGATGTCGCGCGCCGTGAAGCGCGCGGTCGCCGAGAGCTGACCCCGCGCTGATCGCCACTTCGAACTGACCTCAGTCCTCAACCGAGTTCATCCCCAGAAAACTGCCTCCGCGATGAACGCTCCCGACCGCCTCGCACCGCTGAACCTGGACGATCTCGGCCGCTGGATGGAGCTCGAGCTCGCCGGCGCCGAGACGCTGAGCCGCACCGGCAAGGTCGTCGAGGTGATCGGCACGCTGGTGCGCGCGAGCGGCCTGTCGGCCAAGCTCGGCGAGATGTGCCACCTGCTCGACGCCAACGGCGGGCTGCTGCAGGTGGCGGAGGTGATCGGCTTCTCCAACGGCCAGACCATCCTGTCGCCGTTCGGCTCCATCCTGGGCGTGGCCGCGGGGCAGACGCAGGTGGTGGGGCTGGGCGAGATCCAGAGCATCGCCGTCGGCGACGAACTGCTGGGGCGCGTGGTCGACAGCCTGGGACAGCCGGTGGACGGCGGCCCGCCGATCGTCTGCGAGGAGCGGCGGCCCGTCTTCGCGATGCCGCCCAGCCCGATGGACCGCGAGATGATCGAGCACCCGCTGCCCACCGGCGTGAAGATCATCGACGGGATGATCACGCTGGGCGAAGGCCAGCGGATGGGCATCTTCGCGCCGGCGGGCGTCGGCAAGAGCACCTTGATGGGCATGCTGGCGCGCGGCACGCAGTGCGACATCAGCGTCATCGCGTTGATCGGCGAGCGCGGCCGCGAGGTGCGCGAGTTCATCGAGATCATCATGGGCAAGGAGGGGATGGCGCGCTCGGTGGTGGTGTGCGCGACCTCGGACCGCTCCTCGATCGAGCGCGCCAAGGCGGCGCACGTCGCGACGGCCATCGCCGAGTACTTCCGCGACCGCGGGCTGCGGGTGCTGCTGATGATGGACTCGCTGACCCGCTTCGCCCGGGCGCAGCGCGAGATCGGCCTGGCGGCGGGCGAGTCGCCGGCGCGGCGCGGTTATCCGCCGTCGGTCTTCGCGGAGATCCCGCGGCTGCTGGAGCGCACGGGCATGGGCGCGAAGGGCTCGATCACCGCGCTGTACACGGTGCTGGCCGAGGACGACAGCGGCAGCGACCCGATCGCCGAAGAGGTGCGAGGCATCCTCGACGGCCACCTGATCCTGTCGCGCAAGATCGCGGCGCGCAACCAGTACCCGGCGATCGACGTGCTGGGCAGCCTGAGCCGGGTGATGTCGCAGATCGTGCCCAAGGACCATCAGGCTGCCAACGGCGGGCTGCGCAAGCTGATGGCCAAGTACGACGAGATGGAGCTGCTGATCCAGATGGGCGAGTACAAGCCCGGCAACGACGCCTTCGCGGACGAGGCGGTGCGCAAGCACGGCGCGATCCGGGAGTTCCTCAACCAGGCGACCTCGGACCTCCGGCCGATCGAGCAGACGGTCGCCGAGTTGCAGGCGCTGGTGAACGGCTAAGCGGTTAAGCGGTTAAGCGGTTGAACGGTTGAACGGTTGATGAAAGACCTGCGCTCGCTCAAGTTGCTGTTGTGGGCCAAGCGCCGTCGGCTCGAACCGATGGAGCTGCAGGTCAAGGCCGAGAGCGCGCAGCGCGACGCGGCCGTGGGCGCGTATCAGGCCGCGGTGGCGCGGCACGAGGGCTGCGTCGCGGACGAGGAGTCCTGCGCGGCCAAGATCGAGGCGCTCGCGACGTCCGAGTCGTTCAACCCGCAAGACGCGGTGACGTTGACCTACGTTCGCGAAGGCCTGCAAGACCTGGTCCGTCAAGCGGAGGAGGGCGTGCGGACGGCGACGACGCAAGTGGCGCAGGCCGAGGCTCGTGTGCTGGCCGCGAAGCAGGTCCTGCAGCGCGCGGAGCAGCAGATCGAACAGCTCGAGGAACGACGCCGCAAGCGCCTGGTCGAGATCGACCAGGAGGCCGAGGACACGCAGGACGAAGAGAGCGAGGAGGCCGCGGTCGCGCGCCGTGTCGCACAGCGGCGCGCGACCGAAGCGGCGGCGCGGGCGGAGCGATCGGCGCTGGGCGCGGAGGCGGGCGCATGAACGAGATGTTCAACACCTTCGCCGGGGTGATCGGTTTCGGCTCGACGCTGCAGGACGGCGTGATGCTGCTGGCGGTGTGCCTGCTGCGCGTCTACGCGGTGTTCCTGGTGCTGCCGGCGACGACGGACCAGGTGCTGCAGGGGCCGATCCGCAACGGCGTGTGCATCTGTCTGGCGCTGTTCATCGCATGGGGGCAGCCGGCGGGGCTGGTACACGGCATGGACATGGTCCAGCTGGTGGCCACGATCGCCAAGGAGGCGCTGATCGGCGTGGTGCTGGGTTTCGCCGCGTCGACGGTGTTCTGGGTGGCGGAGGGTGTCGGCGTGCTGATCGACAACCAGGCCGGCTACAACAACGTCCAGCAGACCAACCCGCTCAGCGGCGAGCAGAGCACGCCGATCGGCAACCTGCTGTCGCAGCTGGCGATCAGCGGGTTCTACCTGCTGGGCGGGATGCTGATGCTCACGGGCATCCTGTTCGACTCCTTCCATTGGTGGCCGATCGGCAGCCTGTCGCCGGCGTGGTCGACGATCCTCGAGGACTTCGTCCGCGTGCAGACGGGGCACTACCTGGAGCTGATGATCAAGATCGCCGCGCCGGCGCTGCTGGTGCTGATGTTGATCGACCTGGGCTTCGGGATCCTGTCGAAGACGGCGGAGAAGTTGGAGCCCAACAACCTGGCGCAGCCGGTGAAGGGCGCGGTCGCGATCGCGCTGCTGTCGCTGCTGGTGGCGGTGTTCTTCGAACAGGTCCGGCCAGCGCTGTCGATGCAGAGCCTGTCGGCGGAGATGGAGAAGTGGGCGAGGGCGGCGGAGGTAGCGAAGGGTGCGCCGGAGATGCCGACGGCGGCTTCGTCACCAGATGCCGTCGGTTCTGCGCCCGCACCGCCGCACTCGGCCCCGTGACCGCGCTGATGCTTCGTCGCACACGCATCGGCGACCGACTTCACACCCGCCACACAGGGTTAAGGCATAGTTAAGATTGCCGTGTCGTCAGGTTCGAAGGAACGTTGCTCTTCTTTCGGAAAATCAAATAAATCAGGTTCTTCTGGCGGATTCGCGTGAAGATGATGAATTCGCTCGTCTCCTCCCCCATCAGGGGGAGAGTGCGAAATGACTAACTTCCTGCAGCATTCAGCACTTCATTGCACTTCGAGATCTGAATTGACTATGATTGATTTCCATCAGAGATTCTCCCCTGTGAGATTGACGGCTGTTGCTGCACTAATTGCGGGATCTGGGAGCGCATTCGCCGAACAAGTCCAATGCGCGACCGTGCAAAGCGGCACTGCATTCAAGGTGGAGCTTCGTGCCAACGGTGGATATTTCAACTGTTTCATGCTGGAAGGCACGACGGCCGGAACGCCGGTCGCACTCGGCGTGACGTCGGATACCAATGTGAGTATCGGGGCTGAGGTGCACGATCGTTCCGCGACGACCGGCGAGTTAATCTTGAATCAGCAGTTTTCAGGTGCGCCAGGAGCGCTCGGGGTAGCCTATATTTCCACGGGTCAGCAGGCCATTGTGTTGCGGCCTTCCGCGAATGCAATCAACAAGAACGTGACATTCATGTACGTGTTGGTGGACGGTAAGGCGATGGTTTTCGGGGAAGTGAATGACGTCAATAGAAACGTATTCCCGCCCACGGGATCCACCAACCCTCCAACCGATCCGACCTGCACACCCGGGAGCACCCCGAGACCTTGTGATCCCCACCTCGTGACGCCAGTGCCGCTGGAAGAGGCGAGCATGATGATGCGCGCCAACGCGACGCCCTTGTGTTCCCGTGATACGGCGCCGCCCCCCGGGCGCCACCCCGATTTCAACACCAACCAGCATTTGAAGAAATTCGAGAATCTGCGCGTGGTAACGGAGACGATCGCCTCGAATGGTGGGCGACTCGGTGTCGGGTATTCGAACTACGTCAAGGCCTTTGCGATGACTTACTATTTCGCGAAGGGGCAGCCATATGATTTGAAAGTGTCCGCAAAATTCAAGTCCGATCAGCGTTTCGGAAACTATTTCTTCGGTGCGTCAATGGCTGTGATGGGATACTCGGAAGATCAGGCGGGAAAAGTTGCTGCAGCCTACCAGCAGTACCAGAATTATTCCAATCCGGAGCATCCGGCGCACAATAGCCTCGGTACGATGGTGAGCGAAATGGCCCAGAGCCTCGATGGTGCCGACAATGACAACGGTGGCGATAAGGCAGACATTCTTCAAGGCATGCGTTACGGTAATCGCGTGTATCTGCAGGATGCCAATCGAGACAAGGTCGGTGAGTCCTGCGACCGGCCTCGCCCGGTACAGACCGGACTGTTGGACCAAACCTTCCCCGTCGGTGGCGGATGGAATCAGTATGTCTTCCAGGGCAAAGTCTGCATCAATGACTATTGCGGACTAACGGGTGGGGGCAGCGTGTGGACATCGATGCCTCGGCCTGTTCAGAATCAGTGACGAAAACGGTCGACCCTTGAAGGCCCTCAAACTAATTGGCACCCTAGCTGCCGCGACATTTTGGGTCGGGGTCGGGGTGTGGTGTTGGGTTCTGCCTGATCCCGGCGTCGAACCTGTACGTGAGATCTCCCACGCGGGCGCCTCAGTGCAACTTGCCGTGATTCGGCAGGACGCGGGCGCAATGGCGCCCGTGTCGACCATGTATGCGTTGGAGGAGCGCGGCGGACGGCGCAAGTGGGGAGGGATTACGCTGGAAGGCGACCCCGAGACGCTGGCGATCCGCTCCGAACTGCTGGCGCCGTCCGCCATTCGGCTGAGCGGCGCCAGGTTGAAGGACCTCAAGGAGGTTGCGCGCCATCCCGACGCGGACGCGGAACTTTCGGTGCAATGGGAACATGAGTAGCTTTATCCGATCTTTTCGTGGGGCGTCCGCGATGCGTTGGCTGTGGGGCTTCTTGGGTGTGGTGCGCGCCTTGGGCATTGCTGGATTCCTGCTTGCCCTGGGCCACTTCGCTTGGCTGGGCCTCTCGGCGGAGTCCAAGGAACCTCGCTGCGAAGTGACCCGGGAGCTATCTGAGCCTCGCCCAGGCACGGATGTCATCGCCTCGGTGCAGCTCAAGACCTGTCTTGCGGCCTCCGGGAAGTCGCAGTGGCGGGTACGCGAGGTGTGGCTTGAATCAGCGCGGCCCCAGAATTCCAAGGGTCAACGACTGCTGCTGACCTTGAAGGTACGTACGGCTGACGTTTTGCCGCCAGCCATTTCGTGGACGGCGGGCGGCCTGGAGATCCGCGATTTTTCATTCGACGACATCCTCGACTGGCGAAGAGGTCGCGGCGCTGGCATCGTTCCTATCACCTATCAGGCAACGATTCACACCCGCGACGGCGACAAGGTCGAACGCCTACCCTGAGTGCCGATCATGTCCTGTGTTTCAAGAATCATCCTGCCGCTCGCCCTTGCACTCTTCGCCAACGGTGGCCTCGCGAGCGACCTGCACATCGAGCGTCTGTCGCAAAGTCTGCTGCTGCCGTCGCAGCTTCGACTCTCAGAGGCGGAACCGCTTCCCGCCCAGGTACGCCGCTGCGTGAGGGATCTTTCATCGGACCATCTGCGTGACGTGGTAGGTCGAGAACTGCACTCGGTGCTGAATGCCGAACAACTTCTGGAACTCGATCGATTCGAGAAGACGGACGCTGCCCGCAAGCTGTTCTTGCGCGGCATCGCCATGATCCACGTTGCCGCGGGTTTGGAGCCCAAGGAACCGCCGCCTCGATTCACTGTGCATGACGAGCAGACGCTGGACGACTTCTCGAGGACCCAGACGGGGAGAATCCTTTGGAACGATCGGGCGATGCAACAGCCAGAGGTGTCGGCATCCATTGCGGCCCGCATCGAGGATCTGGTCGACGCATGCCGAGGATTGACGGCGTAGATGTGGCGAGAGGGTCGACCTACAGGTTTCCTAAGAGGATGCCGAACTGCGCGGGACTTGCGAATTCCCCCTGGCTGACGGGAGCGCGGCGCGCGCATCAATGGATAGACAAAGATCTTGATCGTGCAGAAGACGATCACGCAGCGACGGTTACCGTCAACTGCTCGGCGCGACTTGAAAGACAGGCTCCGCGGCTACCACCGCGGAGGGATCGCAGATCGCGCTGTCGATGCAGATCAGCATGGAGATCTTCCTATCAACTCGCTGGCTCTCACACGCTTGCGTCTATCTACTTCATCGTCGACGGCGAGGTGCCGCGGGTCGAGTGCGAAACCTACGTCGGGCTTTGCATCCGAGGACCCGAGGGACTGGTGCTGAAGATAAAGAAGGCCGTGCTCGGTTAGTTACTCATGCGCGTCAGACCTGAGGCACCGCGCCAAGCGCCCCGGACAAGTACTTGTTGTAGAGGTTGTGCTGGTTGGTCAAACCTTCGATGGCATCGCCGCGATAGGCCTGGCTCTTGCACTCGACCTTCTCGACGAAGGTGACCTGCGCGCGATGGAAGGAGCGCAGCACCTCCGGCGAATGGCAGGTGAACACGATCTGCGCCCCATGGGGGTTGGACGCCTCGCTGTGGAACAGCCGCAGCAGCGGCTCGATCATGTGCGGATGCAGATCGGCTTCGAGTTCGTCGATCAGCGCGATGCCCCCGTGCTCCAGCACGGGCAGAAGCTTCCACAGCAGGACGAACGCACGCTGGGTGCCGCTGGACTCGTGCCAGAAGGGCAGCTCGAAGGTCTGATCACCGGCGCGATGGATGCCCACGGGGATCCATTCGGCTTCGCCCGGATCGCCGCCCGCTGTGGGGCGGGCGGGCAGCGACTGCAGTCGAACGTCGGACAACCCGAAGTCCCATTGCTTCATCAGCGATCGCATCGAGTCCCGGTGGTTTGAATGCTTCTCGAAGTACGCGGCGGCCGCCAACTGCGCGCTAGCGGTCGACGGCTCACGTCCCCATCGGTCGACGTTGGTCACGAGCGGCACCTTCGTGATCCGCTGCGCCATGTCGGACCCGTACTGTCTGGCCCACGAGATCAGCGAGACGTTGGGGCGCACCTTCGCCGCTTCGGAGTCGGCCAGACCGAGACTTTGCGATACCGCGTAGCCATCGCCGCGTGCCTCGCGCGTGAAGATGCGCGAGGGGCGGGACCCTGGCTCGCTGCCTTTGCGCGTCAGCGACTCAAGCCCGATGCGGTTGGCGTGGATCCGAAGTTCGTAGCTCCACTCCGCGCCGTCGCTGCCCTCGTAGGCGACCTTGAACGTCGAGGGCGCGTCGAGGTGGGCCATGTGAGGCCTGAACGGCAACGCGTCTTCCGGAGGAAGGCTGAACGACTCGCTCATGAACCACGACAGCAGGCCGCCCACGCGAATCACACCGGACTTGCCCGCACCGTTGGCGCCCATGACAGCCATCGCAGTGGCGACGCGCCGCCCTGCGCCAGAGGTGCGCACCCAGCCTTCGGCCACATCGCGTTGGGTCAACACGAACGAGATCTCGGCCGGTTCGACGAAGGATTGGAAGTTGCTGAAAGAGTAGGAGAGCAGCATGGAAGCACTCCGGGCGGTCCGCGAAAGTTGCCGTTTGCCCAGATTTTGCGCTACTCAATAAGGAATTGGCGGACAAAAAGCAGCGAAACATGATTTGAATCAAGTTTCGAGATTCACGCCCTCATCCACGTGTACTCCCCCAGCGACAAGCTCTCGAACATCTCATCCTCCGCCAGCAGGATGTTCTCGCGCCAGTAGCGGCCGTGTTCGATGTAGTGGTTGATCGTGTCGGCGAGATAGGCCCCGTCGACGCCGTCCAGCATCGGCACCCGCACCACCAGCAGTACCACGCCTGAATCCGCATCCAGGCCGAGCTGCGCCTGGTCCTGCGCATAGAGGCTCAGATTCGCCTCCAGCATCAGCCGGTACACGCGCAGGCTGCGCCCCGAGGTCACGCTCCCGAAGGTGAAGTTCAGGTACATCGCCTCGGGGTCGTTGTCGTAGTAGCCGAGCAGGACCTCGAAGCCTTCCACCTCGATCGCGCTGCGCGCGAGCGCCGTCTCCGCGTCGGGCAGACCGACCGCCTCGCACAGGCCGACGATCAGGTGCTGGTAGTGCTCGACGCTCATGACTGGGACCCCTTGTTGAGGAACGCCTCGACGGACGCGGGCGGCGTCAACGCGCGTTGAAGCTGGCTGCCGCGGACCTCCGCGCCGTCGCGCAGCGCGTCCAGCGGGCGGAAGAGGGCACGCAGGCCGTTCAATGGGAAAAGGACGTTGGCGTTCTTCTGCGCTTCAGTGGCGGACGGGGGCGGCCCGTTGGCCGCGCACCAGGCCACCGCTGCCGCCTTGACCGCCGACAGCGACGGCACCGCGTCCGTCGGCAGATGCCGCGCCACGGCCGCCATCGCCGCGAGACGCATCGCCCCCATCGGGATGCCTCCACCGCCGCCCTTGAAGTACAGCGACGCCAATGCGTCGAGCAGCACCGCCGGCGGTTTGCCCTCCGGCGTCGGCGCGGCGCGCAGCATCACCGCCGCCGGCAGCGCGCTGCGCCTCAGCGCCGCGCCTTCGCGCACCTCTGGCGGCGGAGGCGGCATGCGCGCGCGGGGCGGCGAACTCAACGAGCCCTTCTCCTGCCGCTCGCCCGCGTCCTGGTTCTGCGGCTTGCCGCCGGTGCCTTGCACCGGCCGCATCGTGCCCGCGCCAGCACCACCAGCAGCCATCTGCCGCGGATCGTCCATCGGCATCTGCGGATGCTCGTCCTCGGGATGCGCGCCTTGCGCGCCGCTCGACGGCGGACGCGGTCGTGGCTTGGGCGCAGGGCCCGTGTTGCGCCGCGCCGGCATCTGCGCGCGCGGCGCGTGCCGGTACGCATTGCCCTTGTGCATGCCGCCCGCGTAGCCGGACGAGCCGCTGCCCCGCGCCTGCCCCTTGCCCGCGGCCTCCTGCGCTTCCCGCGCCTGCTGGGCCTCGGCGCCCTGATGCGCGCGGTCGAGCTTCATTTCTGGAACACCGCGGTGAACAGGTTCTCGCTGAACTTCATCAGCGTGGATCCCGCCCAGGGCGCCGTCACCACGACCACGCCCGTCACCGCCAGCAGCTTGATGCCCTGCGAGATGCTCGAATCCTGCAGCGAGGTGATCGCCTGGAAGAAGGACACGATCAGCCCGATCAGCGCAGACACCACCACCGCCGGCAGCGACAGCATCACGCACATCATCAGCGCCTCGGAGGTCAGCTGCACCACCACGTCGTAGTTCATCGCGGCCTCAGCGGTAGGTCAGCACCAGCCCGTGCACCAGCCGCGACCAGCCGTCCATCGTGACGAAGAGCAGCAGCTTGAACGGGATGGCGACGTTGGTCGGCGTCACCTGCGACAGGCCCATCGCCAGCAGCACGTTGGCGATGACGATGTCGATCACGATGAAGGCCAGGTAGAGCAGGAAGCCGATGCGGAAGGCCGCCGTCAGCTCGCTCAGCAGGAAGGCCGGTGCGAGCACGATCAGGTCGTCCTTCTTCAGCGCCGCGGCCTGGTCCGCCGGCCAGATGATGGCCGCCGACTTCAGGAAGAACTGCTTCTCGCGCTCCTCGGCGTGTTTGTCGAGGAACTTGCGGAAAGGCTCGCGCGCCGAGTTCGCCGCTTCCATCAACGTCTGCGTGCTGGAACCGCCGCCGCCTGAGGCACTTGAGGCCGCGCTCATGCCCTTGGTGGCCTCGATGAAGACCGGCGCCATGATGTAGCAGGAGATGATGATCGCCACGCCGTTGAGCACCATGTTCGGGGGCACCTGCTGCACGCCGATCGCATTGCGCAGCAGGCCCAGCACGATCGAGATCTTGGTGTACGAGGTGACCACCATGGCCGCGAACGGCAGCGCCGCCAACGCCAACAGGACCAGGAAGAGCGCAACCGGATCAGCGTGCTGCAGGGGCGTCATGCGCGAACTCCAGCCGGGTGATGCGCACGCCGAGGTGGTCGCCGATGGCGATCAGCTGTCCCGTGCCCAGCGTGCGGCCGTGGCAGACCAGGCGCACCGTGGCCTCGCGCAGCGGCACGTCGAGCTCGACGGCATAACCCGGCTGCATGCTGGCCAGCTCGGCCAGGCTGACGCGCGCGGTGTCCAGCTCGAAGGCGACCGGCAGCTGCAGCTGGTCCAGCGAGCCGGCGGACTGCGGCGCCTCGGCGCTCTCCGCGAAGGCAGGCGCGGCCTCGAAGGCGGCCGGGTCGTCGGAAATGGCGGGCGGCTCGGCAAGGTGCACGGTGAACTCCTGGGGATCGATGTGAAGGGTGGCGCGCAGCGCGCGCCCGACGCCGCAGCGCAGCAGCGCCGGCTGGCCGCCGGTGAGGATGGTGTCGCCCGCCCGCAGGCCGCGCAGCGCCTCGAGCGGCAGGGCGCGCGTGAACAGACGGATCACCGGACGCACCGGCAGTCCCGCCAGCGGGCTGAGATCGACGCCGGACGCGGCGACGGTGACGAGCACGCGTTCCAGCACCGCCGGATCGGCGTCCAGCAGCGCGACGGGCATGGCGCCGCCGAGCACGATGGGAACGAGACGCGGCGATGCGCTCGCAGCAACGCCGTCCAGCGGCTCGATATCGACGACGCGCAGCGCGCCAAGCAGCGGCGCGAAGGCTTCGGCCCAGCCCGCGAGCAGCAGCGTGACGACGGCGCAGGCGGTGTCGCGCGGCTGGTGCGCGCAGGCGAGCAGCAGCGCCGGCGAATCGACGGCGTCGAGTCCGAGTTGGAAGCGCCCGTGGATCGATTCGACCGTCAGCCGCCACGGCATCGCTTCGCGCTGCCGGGCGATGCCGATGCCCGCGTGCTGGAGCGTGCCACGCAGCCAGTCGGCGAAACGCGCGTCGTGCGCCACACGGGAGAGCGACGCGTCCTCCGCGCTCATCGCAGGCAACCGTCCTGCGAGCGTCGCCGTGTCCGTGTGCGTGTCCGTGGCGGCGATGGCAGCGCCGGCGGCGTTCGCCGGGGGCGTCGAGGCGGGGGAGGTCGGCCGGTTCATGTGATGTCGATCTCGATGTGCCGGTCGCCGGGCAGCGCGCGGACCAGCAACGCGCGCAGCTGCGACTGGTGGGCCGAAATTAGGGCGAGCGAGCGCGTCGACTGCGTGCTGAAGCGAAGCGTCAGTTGGTGAGGCGAAAACGACAGGCGAAGCTCGGTGTGGGGCAGGGTCTCGGCGTCGACCGGCACTTGGATGGTCCAGCTGTGGAAGGCGGGCTCGCTGCTGCGGCACAACGTCGCGACCGTGTCGGCGAGCTCGCGCTCCCAGCCCTCGGGCAGCGGCGTCCAGGCCACGTGCGGGATCGGCATCGGCGGCGCGGTGACGGTCTGGTCGAGCATCGCCGCCTGCTCCGCGTCCGCCTCCTGCGCCTGGCCGGCCTCGCGCGCCTCGGTGCCCGCAGAGGCGGCCACGGGCAGACGTGGTCGATGACCGTCGACCAGGAGGGCGTCGTCGTGGCGGGACGACTCTTTCCTGCGTGAGGAGGCTCCGGTCTCACGTCGATCCTGGCGCTCCGCCCGGTCCGTGCGCTCGCGCGTGGGCGAGGGCACCGCCACGATCGATGCGTGCGTCGCCTCGTGACGAGGGGACGTGGCGGACTCCGGGGGAGGGGGCGGGGCCGATCCCGGCGCCTCAGGCGCGGCGTCGGTCGTCGAGGTCGCTCGCCGCACGGTGCCGAGCGCGCGATGGAAGCGCTCCACCTGGCGCGCGTCCACGGGCAAGGGCAGCGGCGGGATCTGCGGATCCGCGACGACGAGGCGCCGGATGCGGCGGATCTCTTCGTCGCTCATGGCGAACCGGTCACGGTCGGGAAGGCGGTCACGATCGGCACGTCAGTTTCAGGACCGGCCGATCAGGCCGCGACGCGGCCCAGCGGCCGCAGCTCGACCTGGTTGCCCAGCTCCTGGTAGGAGTAGACGCGCAGTCCCTCCATCCGCGACTCGATGATCTTCTTCACGTAGCGCCGGATGTCCATCGACGTGATCACCGCGACACCGGCTTCCGGCGACTCGCCGGCGATGCGCATCACCTTCTCGGTGATGGCCGCGGCGCTCTCCGGCGGCATCGCCAGGTAGTTGCCCGTCGGCGTCGGCTTGATGCACTGGCGGATCGCCTGCTCGACCCCCGCGTCCAGCAGGATCGCCGACACGTAATTGCGTCCGCCGCTGGCCTCGAACGCGAGGTAGCGCCCGAGGTCGCCGCGCACGTACTCGGTCAGCAGCAGCATGTCCTTTTCCTTCGGGCCCCAGGTGATGAGGCTCTCGAAGATGGTGCGCACGTTGCGGATCGGCACCTGCTCCTCGAGCAGCCGCCGCATCACCTCGGCGATGCGCTGCACCGGCAGGATCTTCTGCACCTCGGCAACCAGGCCCGGATAGTCCGCCGTCGCCTTGTCGACGATCCACTGGATCTCCTGCACGCCCATGAACTGGTGCGCGTTGCGGCGCAGCAGCAACATGACCTGGCGCGCCATCACCTGCTCGATGTCCAGGCACTTCGCGCGTTCGGCCTCGGGCACCTGCGCGGGCGGCAGCCAGCGCGAATCGGGTTGATCGAGCAGGGCGCCGTGTGTCGCGGCCGACGCCGCCCACGGCTCGCCCGCCAGCGCCGACGGCACCAGCATCAGCCGGCCCGGCAGCTCGATGTGACGCACCGGCACGTCGTTGATCAGCACCTCGAATCGAAGATCCTGCAGCGTCGCCTCCACCCACATGCAGACGCCGGGGAAGGGCACGCCCAGCATCGACTGCAGCTGGAGCCGCTCGCGTTCGACGGCCTGATCGAGCATGTGCGGCAGCAGCAACGCCGCCAGCGCCGGCGACATGCGCACGGCCAGCGGCCGCGAGAAATGCGGCGCCTCCTGCATGATGGACGGCGCGTCGCCCTTGGCACCTTCGCGCTGCAGCGCGGCGATGGGCGCGGAGACGCTCTGCGCCTCGCCGCTCTTGCGCTGGCGCTGCAGGTAGCGGCCCGCCAGCGCCAGGCCGACGCCCAGCGCCAGGAACTGGATCGCCGGGAAACCGGGAATCGCCGCGAAGGCCACCGTCAGCCCCGCCGCCAGGTACATCGCCCGCACGTTGGCGGTCATCTGCGCGACGATCTCCTGGCCCAGCGAGCGCGGCTTCTTCTGATGCTCGTCGGCCACGCGGGTGATCAGCACGCCGGCCGCCACGCAGATGAACAGCGACGGGATCTGCGACACCATCGCGTCGCCGATCGACAGCACGGCGAAGCGGTTGGCCGCCTCGCCCGCGGTCATGCCGTGGTACATGATGCCGACGACGATGCCGGCCAGGATGTTGACCAGCGTGATGATCAGGCCCGCGATCGCGTCGCCCTTGACGAACTTCATCGCGCCGTCCATGCCGCCGTGCATCTGGCTTTCCATGCCGAGCAGCGCGCGCTTGCGGCGCGCCTCGTCGCCGGTGAGCAGCCCCGCGCGCAGGTCGGCGTCGATGCTCATCTGCTTGCCCGGCATCGCGTCCAGCGTGAAGCGCGCGCCGACCTCGGCCACGCGCTCCGAGCCCTTGGAGATCACGATGAACTGCACCACCGTGATGATCAGGAACACCACGATGCCGACGACCAGGTTGCCGCCCACGACCAGTTCGCCGAAGCTCTCGATCAGGTGACCGGCGTCGGCATGCAGCAGGATGGACTTGGTCGACGCGATGTTGAGCGACAGCCGGAACAGCGTCGTGAACAGCAGCAGCGACGGAAACGAGGACAGCGCCACCGCGTTCGGGATGAACAGCGAGGTCATCAGGAGCAGCACGCTCACCGCCAGATTGACCGCCAGCAGGCTGTCGATCATCACCGTCGGCAGCGGCAGGATCATCAGCCCGACGATCGCCACCACCAGGAAGCTCATCGCGAGGTCGTTGCCGAGGGTGCTCTTGTCACCCAATGCCTTGCTCATGCCTTGCTCCCGCTTGGTTTACCGCCACTGCCGCCACCGCCCGCATTGCCCGCGGGCTTCCCGCCCACGCCGTCCAGCATTGCCACCCAGCGCAGCACGGTGGCGACGGCTTCGAACAGCGCCTCGGGCACCGTCTCGTCGACCGGCATCTTGAAGAGCGCGCGCGCCAGCGGCGGGTCGCCGACGATGGGCACGCCCGAGGCTTCGGCGATGCGGCGGATCTCCATCGCCTGCGCGTCCGCGCCCTTGGCGACGATCAGCGGCAGCGGCGTCACGCCGGGCTGGTAGCGCAGCGCGACGGCGAAGTGCGTCGGATTGGTGACGACCACGGTCGCGGTGGGCACCGTCTTCTTCGGATCGCTGTTGGCCATCTCGAAGGCCAGGCGCTTGCGCTGGCCCTTGATCATGGGATCGCCTTCCATTTCCTTGTACTCGCGCTTGAGCTCGTCCTTGTCCATGCGCTGGTCGCGGATGAACAGCCAGCGCTGCAGCGCGAAGTCCACGGGGCCGAGCACGACCAGCGCGATCACCGCCGCGACGAAGAGCTTGAGCATCGCGGTCCAGGCGACCGTGGCCACGCCCGTCGGCGTCTGTGTCGCGGCGCCGACCATCAGCGGGATCAGGCCCATGGTGATGATGGCGACCACGCTGCCGACCAGGATCGCCTTGAACACGGTCTTCAGGAACTCGACGATCGATTTGACCGAGATCAGCTTCTTGAGCCCGGCACCGGGATTGACCTTGTCGAAGTTGGGCGAGATCGGCTCGAAGGTGATGTTGAAGCCGACTTGCGCGAAGGACGCGATCAGCCCGACGAAGATCGCCGCGACAACGAAGGGCAGGACGATCCACAGGCCCTCGATCGCGATGTCGTAGGCGACCGCGAACATGTCGCTGTCGGTCTTGGCCTGCAGCCCGATCCCGCTGGCGAGCGAGAACAGCCGCTCCAGATGGCTGAGCGCCGTGGCGCTGGCGGCGCTCAGGCAGACGGTGATGACCAGCAGCCCGGCCGCGGCGTTGATGTCCTGGCTCTTGGGCGACTGGCCCTTCTTCTTCGCATCGTCCAGCTTCTTCTGGCTGGGCTGTTCAGTCTTTTCTCCCATGGCTCAGGACGCGGCGGCGGCAGCGTCGTGGGTGTCCGCCGGCTGCGTGTCCCCGACGTCCGGCGGGATGTCCGCCAGGGTCATGCCCAGCAGCACCATGTCGCGGCGCTTGCCGAAGGCCGTGATCGCGCCGGGCAGCTCGCCCCACGCGCTGAAACCGGCGCGGCGCAGCACCGACAGGCTGGCGGCGTTGTCGCTCCAGACCATGGCCATCAGGCGGTCCACGCGCCACACGGGCGCCTGCGCGATCAGGTGACGGATCAGCCGCGTGCCGACGCCGCGGCCGCGCCAGCGCGGCGCGACGTAGTACGAGAGCTCGTACAGCGAGGACATGCCCGGCCGGTCGTTCAGGCCGAGCGTGCCCATCCAGCCGACGGTTTCGCCATGCTGCGTGGCGATCACCATGGGGCGTCGGTAGAACTGGTGGAGCTCGATCTGCAGCTTGGCCATCGGCACGCTCATCGGGCCGAAGTAGTTGGCCTCGGCGACGGCGTCCTTGGTCTTGACCTTGGCGAGCTGCTCGGCGCACCAGCGCGCGCCTTCGGTCTCGGTCACGCCGTCGGGCTGATAGGGCTGGGTGCGCAGCGAGGCGTTGTAGATCGCGGCGACCGAGGTCGCGTCCTGCGTCGTCGCGGGCCGCAGCGCAAGGGTGTCCGGGACCGGACCGGCGATCGCGGCGGCGTTCTTCTCTGCGTTCTTCTCGGCGATCGGCAGGGCTAGGGACACGGGGGCTCCTCGGGGTTGAGGCGCACTGTCCCTGCGGGCGGCCATGGCGGACGGGGAGGGGGCGAAGCGATTGGCGCGGATGCGAAATCGCGCCGTCCTGCTCCCTCTGCTCCTCCCATCACTTCGTGTTGAGGATTGTTGAGGATTTCATCGTGAAGACATGAGGCTGCCGACGCGGACCGCTGCCTAGCATGAGCCCACGCCGAAACGAACACGGCGGGCGATACCTCCGCGATGAATCCGTGATCAATGCACGTTCAGGCGCATCCGGATGTATCCGACGACGCACCCGATACGCATGGAAGAGGAGTTCACATGTTGTTGTTGACCTTGGGCAGTCTCAGGCTCGTTGAACAGGATGCCGACGTCGCCGACGCGGTGGCGCGCGGGGATGTGCAGGAGGCCTTGCGGCTCGGCCTGGGCCGGCTCGATCGTGGGGCAGGCGGCGATCCCGACCGGCTCGCGGCGCTGGGCCAGGTGCTCGGACAGGCGCTGCTGGCGGCAGGCCGCGACGAACAGGCCGAGGAACTCTTCCAGAAGCAGCTGCGCCTGTATGAAGGCCTGCCGCGCGCGCAGGTGCGCTGGCTGTCGTCCATGGACCGGGGCTTCCTGTTCCTGCACCTGAACAAGCCCGGCCGCGCGGCCGAGACCTTCAACGTCGTCGCCGACGCGGACGAGGCGCCGCTGGCGCTGCGGGTCGAGGCGCTGGCCGGCATGGCGCAGGCGATGCAGTCCATGGGCGAGCACCGCCGCGCCGCGCGCACGCTGGCCTTCGCGATGACGCTGGCCGAAGCCGCCGCGGCGCCGCGCCTGATGATGCCGCTGCTGACGGCGATCGAGCTGGAGCTCCAGGTCTGCCGCGCCCTGCGGCATTACGACGATGTCGCCGCCGCCGAGCTGCCGCGCGACCGGGACGTGCGCGGCGCGCTGCGATCGTCGGCGGTCACGCTGGCGGCCATGCCGGGCGTGGTCGCGCGGATCGAGTTCCTGCTCGCGCTCGTGGCGCATGAACCGTCGCTGGCGGGCGCGGAAGGCGTGGATGGACTTTTCGACGGCGTGCGCTGGTATCGCGATCGGCGGCTCGCGCCGATGGAGGAGCGCGCGCGCGTGGAAGCCGCGCTGGCGCTGCTGGACCGAGGCCAGGCGCGCACGGCCTACGACATCCTCGGCCCGCTGGCGATCGACGATGCGCGCCAGCTCCATCACCGCCACGCGATCGAGCTGCGCTACTGCGCCTCGAAGCTGCACGCGATGAACGGCCGCCACTCCGACGCGCTGCGCTGCTATCGCCAGCATGCGCAGCTCTCGCTGGCGCGGCTGCGCTTCGAGCTGACGCGGGTGCCGTATTCGCGCTTCCTCGAGCAGCAGGAACGCGCCGAGCAGGCCGACGCCGACCAGTTGCGCCTGCCGCCGCGTTATCGCCGCGCCTATCAATACATCCTCGACCACCTGCACGATCGCGCGCTGTCGGTGCGGCGCATCGCCGCGGAGATCGACGTCACCGAGCGCGCGCTGCAGATGGCCTTCCGCGCCAATCTCGGCCTGACGCCGGCCGAAGTGATCCGCAAGCTGCGCATGGCCTGCATCCGTACCGAGCTGCAGCAGATGTCGGGGCGGGACAGCGTGCTGGCGGTCGCCGCGCGCTGGGGCATGGCCAACCGCTCGACGCTGGCGCACAACTACCGGCAGCAGTTCGGCGAGACCCCCAGCGCCACGGCCAGCCTGCCGAGCTTCGCCGAGTTGCCCTCGATCGCGGCAACGGTCGCGGCGGCGGTCTCCGGCGGCGGGGCGGGCAGCGGGATGGTGGCCGTCGCTGTCGCCGCTGCCGATACCAGCCGGCGCGAGTTCTCCGTCGACGGCGTCTGAGGCCGCGCGATGCGCGGCGATCCGCCCCGGCTGCCGGCGCGATCCGTCGCGTCGCCGGCGATGTCCTCGGCCGCTTCCGCTGAAGAGATCCGACCGCTGCCCGGGGATCCTTCGGCACGTCGGAGAGATGAGGCCAGCGGTCGCCGGCACGCGTCGGCCAGCCGGTTGATGGGCGCAGTGACGCGACATCTGCTGGACGAGGCCGAGGAGGAGCGCGTCACCGGCGAATCGTCGCGCGATGTGGGTTCGGGGGCGACGCCGACGGCGTCGGCCGCGGGATCGGAGGGCGCGGGGAAAAGCAGCGCCGGGAAGGCGGGGGCGCGCACGTCAGGCAGCGGCGGCAAGGGCAAGGCGCCGCCGCGCGGCACGTCCGGACCGGTGACACGTCGCGGCGGGTCGTCGGCCCATCGCGCCGCGCCGCCGGAAGACGATGTGTGGGCGCAGGGCGTCGACGCGGCGGACGGCACGGGGCGCATCGTCGGTCCGGAGTCGCGCATCCAGCCGGGACGCAGCACCGCGCGCATCGACGGCGCCCGGCCCGAAGCCATGGAGCGCATCGGCCGCTCGCCGCGCATGCGCATCGCGAGCTGGGGCGCCTTGCTCGCGGCGGTGGCGGCGCTGGTCGTGATGATCGCGGCGGGGTGGCTGGACATCCGGCCTCAGCAGGCATCCGGGGAGGCGGCTGGGGAGAGCCATCGGCAAGGAGAGATCCGCAGCCTCCCGTGAGCCTCGATCAAGGGACGTCGTGCCCCCTTCGCATGGTCGAAGGACGCTTCGTTTCACGGTTACCTTCGGATGCGAATACATCCACAGTGGTGTGAAAGCGTTACGGGAGGAAGCTTGATGTTCGATTTCCACCAGGGGATGGCGCCTGCGCTGCCGATGGGCGCGGCCGCGAGCAACGACGCCGCAGGGCTCTTCGTTACCTCCAATACCCCGCAACCCTCTGTCACCGCCCGGCTGCGCGCGCGGCAGGCCGCGCAGTTGATGCAGGCCCGGAAGGCCTTGCGCGTGAAGGAGCTGGCCGCCGCGATCGCGGCGATGCAGGACGCGCGTCAGGCGCTGCCGATGCGCATGGACCGGGTGCTGGCGGCGGAGGCGGCCCAGGCCGAGTGCGAGGGCGCGATCCTGGTGATCCAGCAGCAGGTGACGGCCGCGCTCGGCGCCGCCGGGGCGGAGCTGATTGCGCGTCAGGCCGCGACCAGCCGCGCCCAGGAGGGCTTGGACGACGCCGCGGGCAGCCTGCGGCGCAGCGAGGAACGCATGAGCCGGCGATCTCCCGGTCTGTCGGAGCATGCCGCCGCCCTGGCGAGGGCGACGGGCGCGTACCGGGACGCGCAGGCGGCCGCGCTGACGCGCCGGGACGCGGCTCGGGCGGCGGAGATGCGGCTGCGCGACGCGATCGGCGCGTTGCACCGGACCGCCCGCATGCATTCGATGGCCCTGGCCGCGCTGAGCGACGCGGCCGAGACCGCGCTCGACGATGCGAGGAAGGCGCTGTCGGACCACCGCCGCGCGGTCGCTGCGTCGGCGCGGGTGGTGGAGGACATCGGCCAGACGGATGCGGCCATCGACGCGTTGACGCTTCAATTGGCGCAGCATGCGCGTCATGTGCAGGCCCATGCCGACGCGGTGGCCGCCATCGCGCCGGGCGCGCGCCTGCAGTGGCAGGCGCAGGACTGCGGCGCGGCCATCGCGGTGCAGCGGGTCGAGGTCCGTCGGCGCGCCGGCGAAGTCGACGCGGAACACATCGTCGTGGTGATGCGGCGCAACGACCTGATGCGCCACCAGGGCGCCGAAGCGGCCGCCGTGCAGAACCGGCATGCGCGCCGGGGAGCGGCGGCCAAGGCGGACGAGCGTGCGGAGATCAGCGCCAGGGCCTTCGACGATCAACGCGAGGCGGCCGACTCGGCCGCGGGCACGATCGAGCGGGCCATCCAGCGGCTGCGCGAGGTCCTGACCGACCTGCCGCCCCGGGCCTGACCGCGGCCGTCTTCGGATCGTCGACAGCCGCTTCGGCCCGCCGCGATTCACCGAAAGGACTACGCCCCACAGTCTTGCGAAAGACATCAGGGGACGGTCGATGGTCCAGTTCTTCGCACGCAGCCGTGGCGGCATGCCGCCGCCGCCGCCGACGACACCGGCCCCCACGACGGGCGGCGCGCAGAACGCGGCCCCGCACAACGCCACGACGACGGGCGCGCTGCAAGGCCTGCCCCCCGCCGGCGGCGCCGCGGCCACGCGGCAGAGCCAGCGACCGCGGATGAACCTGTTCGGCCGCGGCGCGCCATCGCAGGCCCAGCCGCGGACACCGCCCGTGTTGCCGGAGATCGCGACGGCGATGGGACAGGCCCACCGCGCGCACGGCCAGGTGGCGGCGCATCTGGACGCCGAGGCCTCGGCCAACGCCGCGCTCGACAAGCGTCAGCAATCGATCCAGGACCTCCAGCGGCGCGGCACCGCGGCCGCGGCTGCGGCCGTACTCGAGGGGCCGCTTCGCCAGACGGCGCTGACGACGGCGCAGACGGAGGCCACGCAGACCGCCGCCGCCCTGCCTGCGCTGCGTGCGGAAGTCCAGCGACATCAAGGCTTGCTGGATGCGGCGCGGAGGCAGGCGCCGCTGCTCGATGCCGCGGTGCGCACGGCCCGCGACGATCCCGCCATCGGCACGGCGCGGACGGACCTGGCCGCCGCCGAGCGCGCCCTGCGACGCGCCGTACGCTCGCCGCCTGATCCGCCGGCTCCGGCTCAGCCCGTCCCACCCGGAACACCCGTGCCGCCGACCCGCGCGCAGCGGATCGCGCAGGCGACCGCGGACCGGGCCACGGCGAACACGCGGCTCCAGCAGCTGAGGCAGGCGGTCTCCGACGCGGAGAACGACAAGAGGCTCAACACGGCCGCGATCGGCACGCACACCGGCCATCTGAGGACCGCCACGGAGAACGAGCGGACGGGCATCGCGGCGCACGGCGCGGCCCGGGCGCGGGTGGCGGCGGCCGCAGCGGCGATCACGCGGCTGGACGCGGCCAGCAACGACCTGAACGCGCTGACCGTCGCGACGGCGCCGGAACAGGGGCACCTGCGGGCCCATGAAACCGACGCGCAGACCGCGGTGCCGGATGCGCTCGCCGCCACGCAGGCGCATCGCACGCTCGCCCAGTCCACGGCCCAGGCGGCGGAGCGCACCCGCACCGCCGCCACCCATCGCGACGCGCTGGCGAAGCAGCAGGCGGTCACCGACGCGGCGGTCAACAACCATGCGCAGGCGGACGCCCGCTTGCAGCCCGGCGGCGATCTGCACAATCACGAGCAGGCATGCCTGCAGGCGCTCAACGCCGCCCAGGCGGCGTTGCCGCCGCAGACACCCGGCGCGCCGCCGCCGACGAGCCGGGCCTTCCGGCGAGCCTCCGACGACCTGGCGCTGGCGCAGGCGGCCATGACGCGGCAGCGGGCCTCGGTGGCCTTGCTCCTCACCGACGCGAACACCCAGCAGACCGCCCTGGCCGCGCGCCAGCACGACGTCGCGACGAGCGGGCCGCTCGAGACCGCCGCCAACCTGCAGCGGGACCAGCATCAGACGGCGGCCGATCTCGCGGACAACGCCGCCCGCCTCAGCGCGCAGGCGCAGAACGACAGCGCGCCCGCCGCCGATCGGGCGAAGCAACGGATAGAGCGGGCCATCGACGCCTTGTGCGAAGAGATCCGCCCCAAGCCCGAGCTGCCCCCTCCGGACGAACGCGGCATCGGCCACAAGGCCAAGGACAACCTGCTGAGCCGCCCGATCGCCGCCATGGAGCGGCGCATGGCGCCGGCCAAGTACGACTTCACCGCGGGGCCGTTCAGCGGCTCGTCGAGCGGCACCGCGCCGACGACATTCAACGACGGCGTGCCGCCGGTCCGGCAACCCACGGACAAGGTCCTGAGCGACGGCGCGCTCAAGCGGGTCGACCGGCACGTGAAGGTCGCGGCCGGCGGCGCCGCGAACCTGCTGACGGACGCGTCGATCAAGACGCACCGCCCGGCGCAGACGCCGCCGGCCTTCGGCAAGGCGGAGGCCTTCGCGTCCGAAGTCGGGCGCATGTTCGCGAGCGACACGCACGCCACAGAGTCCACGCCGGTGGGCACGAGACTCGCGCAGGCGCTGCTCGACCATCCCAATCCCGATCCGACGGGACGACCCGACGGTCATCCGCTGCGGCATGAGCAGGCCCTGCTGATCGCGACGACGCTGCGCACGGTCACCAACGACCCGGCCGTCGCCGCGCAGGTCTACAACGCGCTGTGGAGCGGCGGCGGACCGGCGCTGCCGGGCATGCGAACTCGCGCCGCCACGCCGTCGCCGCTGGCCGGCGTGACGGCGGCCGCACCGGGCCCCGACGTGGCCAGACTCGCCAATGCCGCCAAACGCTCGCTCGCCGGGACCTCCGGCGGGATGCAGGCGCTGCTGGACCTGCAGGGCCTGTCGCCGCCGCCGGCCGCGGCGAGGCCCGCAGCGCTCGGCCCTCAGGCCACGCCGGCGGAACAGGCGACCCACGCCGCGGACATGACGGCCTTCGAGACGCGCCGGCATGCCGAGCATGCGGTCGAGCACTACAAGCTCGGTCTGCGCGCCGAGAGCGCCTTGCTCGCGCAGGGCCTCCACGTCGGCGGGGACCAGACGCCGGGGGACTTCCGCCACGCGATCACGAATGCGCCGCCGGGCGCCAGTGCGGCGGCGGCCGCGGAGCACGCCAAGCTGATCGACCCCGCGCGCCTGGGCACCGGCAACATGTGCCGCGGCCCCACGCGGGCGCGCGATCCCGAACACCGGTCCACGCTGGCCGCGCAGGCCTTCCTCTACGCCGAGGCCAACCAGACCCGGGCGCAGGGCGGGCCCGAGGCGAACGCGGCGATGAAACCGGCGTACGTCGCGCTGCGCAACGGCTTCACCGAAAGCGGCTCGGGCACCGACTTCCACCTGATGGCCAAGCGGCTGCACAAGTTCTGCAAGTACATCGACCTCGCCTGCAAGACGGGGGTGTCCGGCCCCGGTCTGCAGGACTGGAAGAGCCACCCGCTCACCACGGCGGGCGCGGGGTTGCGGCGCAAGATCGGCAAGGACAAGACGCCGTTGAAGACGCTGATGCAGGCCGGACCGCTGGGATCGGAGATCGGCACGGTGCCGGGTGAGCATGCCAAGCGGCTCAAGGGGGCGCTGGACCGGAGCCGAACGCTGCTCCTCGACGACGTGCGGGCCAACGCCGCGGCCATGACCGGCGACGAGCGCACCCGCGCGGTGATGCGACTGGCCGTGATGGACGCGTGGCAGGCGAAGGTGCCCGCGGGCGCCGATCCCCTGATCGACCTGACGCAGGGGCTGCGGCTCACGAAGGCCGAAATCGGCGCGGCCGCGGATCGCGTCAACATCGAGATTTCCAATCCGCCGCCCGCGGTCCCCCCGGCGCCCGGCGCGCCGGCGCCGGCGCGGGTCGTGCCGCCGGCGCTGAACCAGACCCTCGTGGACGCCGATGCCCTGGCTCATGCGGACAAGACGCTGCTGCCCTCGACGCTGAACGACTGGGTGGGGGCCGGACGGCTGAGCGCCTCGGGCGCGGCCGGCTCAGTCCCGGCCGGCGGCGCGGCGGCGGTCGCGCAGCTCCAGGGCGATCTGAAGGTCCTGCGCGGCAAGGCGGCGATGGACGGCGAGCTCGATCAGCTGCAGCGCGACTTCGATGCCGCCACGCCGCAGGGCCGTCAGGACATCCTGCGCAAGGTGTTGGTGACCGTCGTCGCGGGCGGCGACATGACGGACTACAGCGACGGACGCAAGAACGGCATCGGCGGCGTGTTCGGTTATGGCGCGGCCAGCGTGAAGGGCATCGGCGGACTGACCACCGGCATCACACCGGTGGGCGAGTTCAACGTCGACCACAGCCGCACGGCGGTGCTGAAGGCGGGCGTGGCGTCCAACACCGGGGTGATCTTCCTCGGCAACGAGACCAAGGTGACGGAGATGGGCGGCGCCGGCGTGCGCTTCGGCGCGCAGGTCGGGCACCTGGGCGCGACGGCGCAGGTGATGGGCCGGCTCGGCGGGGCGCACCTCTTCAGCAAGGGCCTGATGATCCGCACCAACAAGACGGGCGTGGAGCACGCCGATCTGACGGCCTCGCTGACGGCGGCGCAGTCCGCGGCCATGCGGGCGCCCGAAGGCAGCTGGAAGCGCATGAGCGAGCTGACCGTCGACTCGGTCTTCCAGCTCGCGGGGCAGGACGGTCAGCAGGGACGGCCGGCACGGCCCGCCAACGGCGGTGAAATGTGGGCGCAGATGGTGGGCAAGGTCGGCGACTACCGCGACATCTCCTTCGGCTGGAACGAGGGCAAGTCGCACCAGGTGACGGGCTCGGTCGGGCTGGACGGCATCGGCAGCGGCAAGCTGGGGAAGGGCTTCGGCGCATCGGGCACGGCGGGCATCGGGCTCAAGCACACCTTCATGAACCGCAGCAAGGCCAAGGACGAGGCCGGCGGGATGCAGACGGTGCAGGCCGGCAGCGGGTCGCGCACCTCGCTGGGCGCGGCGGCGAGCGTGGGCGTCTCGCACCCGACGATCAAGCGCGACGATCAGCCCGACGTCGGCGTCTTCTCGCGCCACAAGGTCGGCGTGGAGACGGAACTGGTGATCCAGGCGAAGAACGGCTTCGTGCGCATCACGACGGAGGACGGCAAGGTCAAGCCCAACATCTCCTATAAGCACCGCGAGTACGCCGTGCAGGATGACTTCATCAAGCTGGTCAACAAGGAGAGCGGCGCCTGGCAGGCGCGGCTCGGCCAGCGCGGGCCGGACGGCGTGCTGCGCGGCGGCGACGAGGCGCTGAAGGGATTCGTGCAGCAGATGGTCAACCTGCCGCCGGGCAACAACCGGCTGTTCATCGAGCGCAAGTGCCTCACGCCGGAGGCGGCGGACACGATCAACGCCTGCCTGGAGCGCCTGAACGTGCTGCAGCGGCCGGGTGCGCCGGCGGACGAGGGGACGGCCGGGCAGGTCAAGGATCTGCAGAAGCAGATCGCCGCGCATGTGGCGGACGAATCGAGCTGGCAGCCGTTCCGGCTCTTCGTCAACGAGTCGAATCAGCGGTCCAGGGACTCGTCGCTGGGCGGCGAGTTCCGGGCCACGCCCAGGTCGCCCGAGGACAAGGACGCCGGACCGCAAGGTTTCGCCGAACGCTTCCTCGGCGGCGGCAGGATCACGCTGGGCGGAAAGATCAACACCGCCCACGGCGGCCGCGACCTCATCACGATCGACGCGCAGCCGGTACGTGCGTAGTTCCTGCTCCCTCGCCGAACAGACGACGCGCCTACACCTGGATCTCGGGACCGTCGGGCAAGGTCTTGACTCGCCACGTGCCTCCGGCGCTGAACGATCGCCCCGACGCGAAGGTGTCTTCCATGAACATGAAATAGACGATCTTGCCGCCTCTCACCTTGGCATGAATCGAGAGGGGCGAAGTGAATGACTTGCCCCTCGTCTTCGAGCGGTACGTGAACGAGCCGAAGACGGCGACGTTCTCACCGGCGCCGAAGGCGTCGTCGATCCTGAAGTCTTCAATGGTCCAGTAGTTGGCGACGCCGAGGAACGTGGTGGTGAAGGCCTTGCGCCCCTTTTGAGTGCCTGTCCACGGCAGGATCTTCTTCAGGTCCTTGTTCTCGAAATTGAGCGAGATGTAAGTGGCATCCTCCGCCACCAGTCGCTCGGCGGCCGCTTCGATCTTGTCGGCAGCGGTGTTGTCGAGGAATTCGAGTACCACCTCGGTGGCCGGCGTCCTGCCTTGATTGGCCTGGGCCAAGGCGTCCGGAGCAGCGAGTACGGTCGAAGCGCCGATTGCGCCGATTGCGCCGGAGGAGGCGAGGAAACCCCGCCGATTGGACCTGTTCATGGCTATCCCTTCAGTGGTTTTCACGTGGAGGGATGGTGCCAAACGGCGCTGACCAAGTCGCTGTTCGTTCCTGCTGCCGCTGGTACGAATCGCTCGTGGTCCGCGCCGGCCGACCCTTCGACGCCGACGCGCGATGGAACGGGGATCATGCGCCCTTGAGGGGGGAGCGTGATCAAGCGGCCACGGCCAGTTGCCGGAGCTTCGGCAGATTGAACGTCAGCGGCGTGTCCGAGAACTCGCGCAGCGTGTCCAGGAGCATGTCCAGTTCGAACTCGCGGCTGTAGAAGGCATTCAGACCGGCCTCCATGCAGCGCGGTCCGAACAGTGCCTCGTCGGCGTTGCTGATCGCGAAGGCCACGCCGCGGAAGCCCGATTTGCGCATGCGGGCAACCATGTTCAGGCCGGAGCCTTCGCTCAGGGCGACGTCGCAGAGGACCACGTCGGGCTGGCACAGCGCGGCGGTGATCACGGCGTGCTCTTCGCAGGCGCACTGGGCAACGACGACGGCACCCGGCACCTCGGCGAGGCGGTAACGGAGGGTGGCGATCCAGGCCGGCGAGGGGTCAACGAGAAGGATCTTCATGGCGGGGCGTCCAGCGATTGCGTTGCCGCAGTGTGACGTGACACCCCCGGGCGCGGTATCTCCGGACTTCGGTGCGCCGCGTCCGGCTTGCCCTGCATTGCGTGTCGGGAAAACACCCACACCGTGCTATCAGCGCGACGGGCGGCGCTACCGGTGCTTTCCGTGCCCTACGACGCCGACGGGCTGAACGCCCTCAGCCGCGCGACCTCGTCCACCGGCGTGGCGCCGAAGTAGCGCTTGAACTCGCGGCTGAACTGCGACGGACTCTCGTAGCCCACGCGGGTCGCCGCGACGCCGGCCTTCACGCCTTCGTTGAGCATGATCAGCCGCGCCTGGTGCAGCTTGTAGCTCTTCACGTACTGCAGCGGCGAGGTGTTGGTCACCGCCTTGAAGTTGTGATGGAAGGCGGACACGCTCATGTTCACCAGACCGGCCAGGTGCTCGACGCTGAGCGGCCTGGCGTAGTGCGACTCGATGTGCTGCAGCGCCTTCGTCACCTGCGCGAAGTGCGAGTGCCGGTTCGCGAGCGCCTGCAGCGCCGCGCCGCTGTCGCCGCAGAGCACGTGATAGATGATCTCCTTGAGGATCAGCCTGCCCAGCACTTTCGCATCGCGCGGGCGGTGCATCGCGTCGAACAGCCGCTCGAGCGCGCAGAGCACGTCCTCGGTGAAGGCCGCGCTGTTGACGCCGGCGGAGTCGAGGCTCGCCGGACGGTCGAGACGCTCGTCCTCCAGCTCGATCAGCAGCTCCTGGAGCACCGCCGTGTCGATGTCGATCGACACGCCGACGAAGGGCTCCGCCGGGCTCGCGATCGTCTGGCACTCGAAGGGCAGGGGGACCGTCAACAGCAGGTAGCGGTCCGCGTCGTAGCGGAAGGTCTTGTTGCCGAGGTAGCCCACCTTCGCCCCTTGCGCCACGATGACGATCGAGGGCTCGTACAGCACCGGCGTGCGCGGGTGGGACTTCTCGGAATAGAGGATGCGCACGCCGGCCACCGGCGACGGCGTCGAGAACGCGCCCGACTTGTAGCGGACCGCGGTCTCGATGATCCGCCGGCGGATCCCGTCGTTGAGGCTGGTGGCCATGCGGGGCGATCAGCGGGCGGCTTCGAGGATGCGCCGGCTGTCGTCGAGACGGACGTCCTGGTGCTCGCCCAGCGCCTTGCCGCCGTGCTCCTCCAGCTTGGCGATCAGCGCCGGGATGCTGCTGCCGTCCAGGCCGTAGGCCGACAGGCGCGTGCCGACGCCCAGCTTCTCGAAGAAGGCGCGTGTGGCGGCGATGGCGCCGTCGATGCGCTGCTCCTCGGTGCCGTCGCGCAGGCCCCAGACGCGGTCCGCGTACTGCAGCAGCTTGGCGCGCTTCTGCTCCTTCTTGTACTCGAGCACCGACGGCAGCACGACCGCCAGGGTCTGCGCGTGGTCCAGGCCATGCATGGCGGTCAGTTCGTGGCCGATCATGTGCGTTGCCCAATCCTGCGGAACACCGGCGCCGATCAGGCCGTTGAGCGCCTGCGTCGCGCTCCACATCACGTTGGCGCGCACGTCGTAGTTCTCCGGCTCGGCGAGTGCACGCGGACCTTCCTCGATCAGCGTCAGCAGGATGCCTTCCGAGAAGCGGTCCTGGATGCGGCCTTCGGCCGGGTAGGTCAGGTACTGCTCGACCGTGTGGACGAAGGCGTCGACGACGCCGTTGGCCACCTGGCGCGCGGGCAGGCTGTAGGTGGTCACCGGATCGAGCACCGCGAACACCGGGTAGGTGAAGGCCGAGAAGAAGGGCAGCTTGTCGCCCGTGGCCTGGCGGCTGATCACGGCGCCGTTGTTGGACTCCGAGCCGGTGGCCGGCAGCGTCAGCACGACGCCCATCTTCACGGCGCCCGTGACCTGGGAGCCGCGGGTCAGGAGGATCTCCCACGGGTCCTTGGCCGCGTCGTAGCGGGCCGCGGCGGCGATGAACTTCGTGCCGTCCGCGACCGAGCCGCCGCCGACGGCCAGCAGGAAGTCGACGTGCTCGGCCTTGACGACCTCGACGGCCTTCATCAGCGTTTCAAAGGTCGGGTTCGGCTCGATGCCGCCGAACTCGAACACCGTGCGGCCGGTGAGCGCGGTACGGACCTGCTCCAGCACGCCGTTCTTCTTGATGCTGCCGCCGCCGTAGGTGATCAGGATGCGGGCGTCCGCGGGGATCTCCTTGGCGATCTCGGCGATCTGGCCCTTCCCGAACAGGATCTTGGTGGGCGTGTTGAGGCTGAAGTTGTTCATGGCTTTCGGCTCCGCAAGGGGGGTGAACGAGGATTCGTGTCGATGGAGCGGATTGTTCGCTCAGGGGCGGATCCGGGCAACGCACGAAGCTGCCGGAGTTTTGCCCAATCCTGCCGAGATGTGGATGAATGGGCAAGCGATCGGGCGGCGTCGGCGTTGGGCGCGCCCGTTGCCGGAGCACGGCATGACTGCTTCAACGCCGAACGCCGAAATCGTCGTCCCGTCCTGGTCGGGCCGCTCGCCCAAGACCTGGTGGTCCCTCCTGAAGGATTCCCTGTCGGCCTGGATCGACGACTACGCCCCCAGCATGGGCGCGGCGCTGTCGTACTACACCGTGTTCTCGCTGGGGCCGCTGCTGGTGATCGTCATCTCGATCGCGGGGCTGGTCTTCGGCGAGGACGCCGTGCGCGGGGAGCTGTTCGGCCAGATCGACGGCGTGATGGGGCCCGAGGCGGCCAAGGGCATCCAGGAGGTGTTGAGCAACGTCAGCAAGCCCAGCACTGGCATCCTGGGCACCGTGCTCGGCGTGGCCGTGCTGCTGATCGGCGCGACGACCGTGTTCGGCGAACTGCAGGACGCGCTCGACCGGATCTGGCGGGCGCCGGTGCGCCACCGGACCAGCGGCCTCTGGGCGCTGGTGCGCGCGCGGCTGCTCAGCTTCGGGATGATCGTGGGCGTGGCCTTCCTGCTGCTGGTCTCGCTGGTGACCGGTGCCGTGGTCGCGGCGCTGGGCAAGTGGTGGGGCGGCTGGTTCGGCGGCTGGGAATGGCTGCTGCAGGGCCTCAACGCCGTCGTCGGCTTCGCCATGACCACGGCGGTCTTCGCGCTGATCTACAAGGTCATGCCGCGGGTGAAGGTGGCCTGGTCCGATGTCTGGGTCGGTGCCGCGGTCACGGCGTCGCTGTTCACCATCGGCCGCCTCCTGATCAGCCTGTACATCGGCAAGACCGGCGTGGCCAGCGGCTTCGGCGCGGCGGGCTCGGTCGCGGTCGTGTTCGTGTGGGTGTACTACTCGGCCCAGGTGTTCCTGGTCGGCGCGGAATTCACCTGGCTCTACGCGCAGCGGCTCGGCTCGCGGCGTGGGCGGGAAGCATCCACGTCCTTGTCCTACAAGGCGTCGGACCGTTCTCCGGTCCCGGCGCGCAGCGGCAGACCGTAAGGTGGAGGCACCGCACACAGGAGTACGTCCATGACCGCAGCGACCGCCCCGTTCTCAATGAGCCAGGCCGGCCGGATCACCGGCCTCCCCAGGAGCTACATCCAGGCCTTGATCTCCGAGGACCTGCTCGCGCCCAGCCGGGACCTGCGGTTCTCGTTCCAGGATCTGGTGCTGCTCCAGGCTGCGCGCCGGCTGCTCGACTCGGGGGTCCCGTCGTACAAGGTGGTCGCGGCGCTCGCCCATGTGCGCGAGAGCCTCGGACCCATGGACCCCAAGCAACTGAACTGAGGCAGACCAACGCAGAGGTCGGAACCCCACCGCGAGGGTCAAGGGCTCTCCGAAAGCGAAATCGGCGCCGCGGCGCCGATTTCGCTTTGGTCAGTGCAGCGCCACGTTGAGCTGATCGACGACCTCTGCCCAATCCGCGTCCTGCAAGAGGAGTTCCTTGAGCAGTCGTTTCTGAGAGTCGGTCCAGAACGGCGCCTCGGTGATCTTCACGTCGCCAGGCAGGGGCCGGTGGACGGAGATGAATTCGCGGACCTCCGCCTCCGAAGAGGGCAGGCCGAGTTGGTCGAACAGATCGTGGAACTGGTGGTTGGTGGATTCCATGGCGTCTCCTTCAGGGGTCGGTTGCCCTGGAGATTAACGTCTGGCGGATCGCGCCGGTGTAGGACAGTGTTCCATTCAGGGCAACGCCGGTGTGCGCCGGAGCGGCGCCACGAGCGCCCCTTCGATGCGATGCCGGCGCAGCGCCTCGGCGACGAAGCCGGAGGACTTCATCTCCTCGACGAATGCGCTGAGCCAGCGCTGCGCGGCGACACGTCCCTTGGGCACGCCCATCGCCTGCTCGATCACCATGAAGCGGCCGGGCAGCAGGCGCACGCCGCCGACGCGACGCGCGTCCGCTTCGAGCTGCTGCCGCACCCCCGCCGCCACCTCGAGCGTGTCGGCGATGAACATGTCGGTCACCGCCGGCGAGGTCGGCGCGCGCACCAGCGTGGCGGACTTGATCTCGCGGGTCAGGTACAGGTCGTAGGCGCTGCCGCGGCCGACCACGATGCGCGTGCCGGTGCGGTCCACCTCCTCGTTGTGCCGCAGCGGCGACTCGTTGCGGACCAGGTAGGCACCTTCGATGATCACGTAGGGCGCGGTGTAGTCGGTGTCGGCGCCGCGCAGCGGATCGATCGCGACGAAGGCCAGGTCGACCCGCTTCTCCTTGATCGCCTCGACGACCTTGCCCGCAGCATTGAACGGGACGAGCTCGATGCCGATGTTCAGGCGTCGGGCGGCCTCGCGCGCCAGGTCGACCGAGACGCCGCGCAGTTCGCCGTCGGCGCCGCGGCTGGCCAGGATGGGATTACCGAGGTTGATGGCTGCGCGGAGCGTGCCAGTCCCGCTCAGCTCCGCCGCGGCAGCCCGGGCATCGGCTGTGCCGCCAGCGCCTGCCGACCCGATATCGGATCCTCCGCTGGCGCCGTTCGTCGGCGACGCGCAGGCGCCCAGCAGCAGCGAGGCAGCCCCCGCCGCGCAGAGTCCACGACGTTGAACGTTCATGGCGATGTCCTTGGTGATCAGTCCGAGCTGCCCGCCAGCACGATCTTGCCCAGATGTTCGGCGTGCTCCATCGAGGCCTAGGCCTGGGCCAGTGCCTCGAAACGGAAGACGCGGTCCACCACGGGTAGGTGCGCGTCAGCGGTTTTCGCCGTCCTCGGTAAGGATCATGCCGCGATCGGCGCGAGGTGACACCCCGCCGAATCGCCGTCGGTGGACAAGGCGTGGCCCACGTCGACGGGCAGCTGGAGGCCCGGTCCGCCGCAGGCCGTCGCCCGGACCAGCGGCGCGAACGGCGCCTGGACCTGTCCGAACAGCGTCGCGAACGGCACGTCCGCCGCATCGCGTCCCGTGCCGATGCGCACGAAGCCCATCGGGATGCCGGTTCCGGACGCGTCGAAGGTGTACCAGCGCTTGCCGAGGTAGACCTCCACATAGGCGTGGAAGTCGGGCGCCTTGGTCGGATCCGCGCCGTAGTCGGTGCCGGTCACGTAGCGCGCCGGCATCGAGAGCGCCCGGCACAGCGCGATCATCACGTGCGCCTGGTCGCGGCACACCCCGACGCGATCCGTCAGCGTGTCGAGCGCGGAGGTCTGCGTGGTCGACCCGTACGGCGAATACGCGATGTGCCGCTGCACCCAGCGCGCGACCGCTGCGGCGCGCGCGTAACCCGGCGGCAGGTGGCCGAATTCGGCATCGGCCCAGGACAGCAGGCGGTCGGACTCGCAGTATCTGCTCGGCGCCAGATAGCAGAGGAACTCGCTCGGCAGCTCGTCCACCGGCGTCTCCTCGATCAGCGCCGGATCGCCGATGCCGTGCTCGATGGTGACGCTCGCGGTGTAGGTCAGGTGGAAGTTCCCCTGCGGCGCTCGCGCGCGCAGCAGCCGGTTGCGGCTGCCGGCCAGCGTGTCCGAGCGCCACGGCACGTCCGGCGTCACGACGACGCGCTCCTGCAGCACGCGCTGCGCCGCCGTCTGTGCCGGCTGGATGTTGAACACGAAATCGCCGAAGGGCGAATCGATGCGGTAGTCCAGTTCGAAGTGCAGATCGAGGCGAATCATGGGGTCCTGCCGTTCTCGACGACGCAATGGATGAAGTGCAGCTTGGGGACAACCTGGCGCTGCAGCACGAAGGGGTAGAAGTCGGGTTGGCCCATGGCGCGGGACATCTCGTTCATCACGCTGGTGATGGCGAGCCAGTCGCGCAGCAGGCGCAGGAAGTCGGGGCCGGTGGCGTGTCCCGGCGACCAGAGGTCCTCAGGTCCATAGGGCAGGGGCCGTGCCTCATCGACGGTGCTGAGCAGCTTGAAACTGCCGGCGGTGTCGATGGTGTCGCGCAGGTGGAGGTAGTGGGCCCAGGTCTCGGCCCAGTCCTCCCAGGGATGCGCGCTGGCGTACGAGGTGATGAAGCGCCGCGCCCAGTCCGGCGGCGGGCCGGCGGCGTGGTGACGCCGGAGCGCGCCGCCGTAATTCAGGCGCTCATCGCCGAACAGCGCCCGGAAGGGCTCGTGCCAGGTCGTGCCGGCGACCAGGCGGTCCCAGTAGTAATGACCGATCTCGTGGCGGAAATGCCCGAGCAGCGTCCGGTAGGACTCGCCCATGCGCTGGCGGGCGGCTTCGCGCTTCGCGTCATCGGCTTCCTCGATGTTGATGGTGATCACGCCCCAGGCGTGTCCCGTCATCACGCGCGGCTGGCCGGGCAGCGTGCGAAGGAAGTCGAAAGCGAGGCCGCGGTCGCCGGCCTCCGACTTGGGCGCGACCGGCAGGCGCAGGCCGAGAAGCTGCGACACCAGCCGACGCTTGGCGCGCTCCAGGCGACCCCAGAGTTCGGCGTTGATCGGGTCCGATAGATCGGGAATGGTGCGGTTGAGCGCGCAAGCGACGCAAAGCGGACCGCGACGGCGGTCATCGAGCGGCAGCAGCCAGTTGCAGCCGGCGGCGGTGTGGAAGTTCGCGCAACGCGTGAAGAGGCCATTCACGCCGCCGATGCGCCAGGTCGCCGGAGAGGGCCCGGGCAGCAGCGCGTGCAGCGTCAGGTCGTCCGGCAGGAAGCCAAGCGGTGCCGCGCAGGCCAGGCAGGCGCTGTTGCGGAAGTAGAGGCGATGGCCGCAGGTGCAGCGATAGACGCGAGGGGAAGTCATGGTCAAGGGTCCCTTGGCAAACATGGGGCCTGACCGGGGGGCTGGCTAGGTCGGGGGTGGGGCCCACCACGCCGGCAGCAAGCGCTGCACCTCCGCCCGAGCGAAGCGGTCGTCGATCAGGTGGACGACGCCGCGGTCCTCGGTCGTGCGGATGACCCGACCCGCCGCCTGCACGACTTTCTGCAAACCTGGGTAGAGGTAGGTGTAGTCGTATCCCGCGCCGAAGAGTGTCTCCATGCGCGCCCGGATCTGCTCGTTGACCGCGTTGACCTGCGGCAGCCCGAGCGTGGAGAGGAAGGCGCCGATGAGCCGCCGCCCGGGCAGGTCGACGCCCTCCGCGAACGCGCCGCCCAGCACCGCGAAGCCGACGCCGCGGCCGTCGACGGTGAAGCGGTCGAGGAACTGGCGCTGTTCGCCCTCGCTCATGCGGCGCGACTGGCGCCATTGCGGCACTTCGGGATGGCGCTCGGCGAGCAGCGCCGCGACCTGTTCCAGGTAGTCGTAGCTGCTGAGGAAGGCCAGGTAGTTCCCGGGCGCACGGCCGTACTGCGCGGCGATCAGGTCCGCGATCGGCTGCACGGAGGCCCGTCGGTGCTGGTAGCGGGTCGAGATGTGCGAGGCCACATGCACCTGCAGCTGGCTGGCGTCGAAGGGCGAGGGCACCTCGACGCTCGCGTGGTTCTCGGGGAGCCCCAGCAGGTCGGCATGGAAGGCCTGCGGCTGCAGCGTCGCGGAGAACAGCGTGCTCGTGTGCGCCGCCGCCAGACGCGGCTTCAGGAACGGCGCGGGGACGATGTTGCGGATGCAGATGATCGACGGCGCCGCCTTGCCGTTGACGCTGGCCGGTTTCTGGACATCGACCAGCGAGTGCGGTCCGAAGGACTCCACCGCGCGCGCCACATGCATCGCCTCGAAATGGAAGTCCAGCAGCGCCTCGTCGATGTCGTCGGGATGAGCCGCGAGGTGTTCGGCGAACACGCCGATGCCGTGCTGGAGCGCGCTCAGCAAGGACTCGGGGAAAGCCTCGTAGGCCGCGTAGGGCGCGACCTGCGCCTTGTCGATCGCGCGCCAGCTCCGGCGCACCTTGTCGAGGGCCCTGCGCACCAGCGGCGAGGCCGACGCGCCCGACGAGTGGCGCGCCTGGAAGAGCCGTTCCGGCGACAGCGTCGCGCTGTACATCTTGCGGCCGCGTTCGACAAGGTTGTGCGCCTCGTCGACCAGCAGGCCGATGCGCCACTGGTTCACCTGCGTCAGGCCGTGGAGCAAGGCGCCGTGGTCGAAGTAGTAGTTGTAGTCGCCGACCACCACGTCGGCCCAACGCGCGAGTTCCTGACTCAGGTAGTACGGGCAGACCTCGTGCGCCAGCGCGGCCTCGCACACGGCGGCGCGCGTCAACGCGATGCTGCCGCGCTCGTGGTCGCTTCCGCTTCCGCTTGCGCTTGCGCCTGCTTTGTCATCGTGTCCGATGCGCACGGCGGCCGCGCGCGCGGCGGGCAGGCGGTCATAGAAGCCCTTGGCCAGCGGACAGGACTCGCCGTTGCAGGCCTTGTCCGGATGCTCGCAGACCTTGTCGCGGGCGACGAGCTCCAGCACGCGCAGCGGCATGGCAGGCGCCAGCCGCTCGATCGCATCCAGCGCGGTCTGCCGGCCCGAGGTCTTCGCCGCCAGGAAGAACACCTTGTCCAGCCGCTGCCCGGGGGCGGCCTTGAGCAACGGGAAGATCGTGCCCATCGTCTTGCCGATGCCGGTCGGCGCCTGCGCGAGCAGACAGCGGCCCGAGGTCGCTGCGCGATACACCGCTTCGGCCAGGGGACGCTGTCCGACACGGAAATCGCCGAACGGAAACTGCAGCGCTTGGAGCGCCGCATCGCGCCGCTCCCGGTGCTCGAGCTCGAGGACGGCCCAGGCGAGGAACCGCTCGCACAGGGACTCGAAATGCACGCGCAGGTCTTCTGCCGTGCAGCGCTCGGTCAGCAGCGTTTCCTCCTGGCTGCCGAGCTCCAGGTAGACCAGCGCGACCTCGATGTCGGGCAGGTCCTCAGCCTGGCACTGCAGCCACGCGTAGACCTTGGCCTGCGCCCAGTGGAGCCGTCGATGGGTGGGCCGCTGGCGATCGAGGCTGCCGCGGAAGGTCTTGATCTCCTCCAGACGGCGGCGCCCCGGATCGAAGCCGTCGGCGCGACCGCGCACGTGCAGGTCGCGGAACTCGCCGCTGAGCGTCACTTCCCGCCGGTAGTCCGGTCCGCGGCGCTCGTAGACGAGCGCATGGCCCGCGATGCCCTCCTGCGCCGTCGGCGCGGGCGTGAAGCGCAGATCGAGGTCGCCCTGCTTGGCGGTGAACTCGCAGAGCTCGCGGACGGCGACGGTGTAGGGCACGGGGAGGGTCAGGCTTGATCACTGTGGATGCGTACAGTATCTCAAATCCTTGTGTGTCGCCTCTGACATCAGGCCGCGACATCCGCGCTATCACTGCTCGCCATGATGGGTCGATACCAACGGGGAAGGGACGACCGGGCCGTCGCGGCGCGTCGGGCTTGAGTCGCCGGGGCTTTTCCTGCAACGCGACGCGGTGCACCGACGCGCCGCGACGACGTGACGCGACGACGCCGGGCGCCGCCGCATCTGCGGCGCCCGGCGTCAGGAGGGGACGGGAAGAACCGGTCGGTTACTTCATCGCCTTCTTGTCGGCCTCAGCCTTTTCCTTCATGGCCTTGGCATCCGCCTCGGCCTTCTCGTGGGTCGCCTTGGCGTCCTTTTCGCATTGCTTCTCGGCATCGCCCTTCATGGCGTTGCAGGCCTTCTTGGCCGCCTTGTAGTCGGCATCGGCCTGCTTCTTCAGCGCCTTGGCCTGGTCCACGGAGCCCGAAGTCGGGCTGGAGGCGGCTTGCGCCATGGCGCCGGTGGCGACACCCAGGGACAGAACAGCAGCGGTGGCGGCAACGATCAGGGAACGCTTCATGGATATCTCCTTGTCAGCTTGAGAATGGTGTCCGGCGACAGGGTCGCCGGACTGCGAGCCACCTGTTCTGGCAAGAAGCGATCCTTGAGAACTTGCAGGCGTTGCCAGGGGGCGGGCAGGGGTCCCGACGCGTTAACCTCCCGCGCCATGAACAAGCTTTACCAATCCCTGCACGACCGTCTTCCGCTCTGGCTGGCCGAATGGCTGGACATCTTCGTCCCGGTGCTCGAGGTCGCCGTCATCGGCTTCGGCGCGTGGCTGGTGATGCGCGTGGCGGCGCTCATCTCGCGGCGCCTGACCACCCGCTACGGCTTCCCGGTGAAGGTCGCCTCGCTGTTCCTGCGCAGCATCGGCGTACTGGTCTACGGCGGCGCGGTGCTGTGGTCGCTGGAACGCCTGGGCGTCTCGGGCTCGGTGCTGTGGACGGCCTTCACCGGTTTCGCGGCCGTCGGCGCCGTCGCGTTCTTCGCCGCCTGGAGCGTGCTGTCCAACCTCTTCTGCACGCTGTTGATCTACATCACGCAGGCGTTCCGGATCGGGGATGTCGTGGAGCTGCTGGAAGCAGGCGATCGACCCGGCGTGAAGGGCAGGGTGCTGGACATCAACCTGGTCTACACCACGCTGCTGGAGAGCGGCGACGCGCAGAGCGGCACGACGCTGCAGCTGCCGAACAGCCTGTTCTTCCAACGCGCGCTGAGGCGGTGGAACGGCGCCGCGGCCGAAGCGGCGCTGTCGCCCGTGCTGCACGTTCCGACGGATCGCGCGCCGCCGGTGTCGCCTTCCATCGGACGTATGGTGTAGCGGGATGCAAGGCTTGTCACCAAACCGGTGAACGCGGCGGGACAGGCCGTTGGGGGAACCGCTCGCCGTCGGGTCTGCGCGCTGCGCCATACATTTTTCATATGGCGTCGACGTGTCGTCGTATTGGCTTTGAAAGAGTCGCGTCCCTAGACTCGCCGCTTTCATCCCGAAGCCTGTACGAGGATTTCCATGCCTGCCTGTCGCGTCGCCTTGAAGACCCCGTTCGAGGTGGTGGCCGCAGCCACTCTGCTGTGGCTGCCATTCGCCGCGTCCGCCGCGGACGTCTGCTTCTTCGAGCACTACAACTACCAGGGCGCGAGCCAATGCACCTCGGCCGCGAGCGGCGAGGTCGGGGCGGCCGTCACGGACCGCATCTCATCGGTGCGGGTGCCCGCCGGCACGCGGGTCACGCTGTATCAGCGTCCGGGCTTCAGCGGCAGCAAGCTGGAGCTCACCGCCGACGCGCCCAACCTCAACGAGCGCGGCTTCAACAACCTGACCTCGTCGTTCCAGGTTGCATCCACGCCGCCGCCGCCGGTGGCCGCGCCGGTGTGCTTCTACGAGGACTACGACTATCGCGGCGAGAGCGAATGCACCACCGCGACCAGCGGCGACATCCAGGTCGTCCTCGACCGCGTGTCCTCGGTCAAGGTCCCGGCCGGCGTGAAGCTCTCGCTCTACGAGAACGGGGCCGCGTCGGGGCGGATGCTCGTGCTGTCGGGCGACGCGCCCAACCTGGCGATGGCGGGCTTCAACAACCTGACGTCGTCGTTCAGACGTGAGAGCACGGCCACCGGTGCGCTGCAGGTCGTCTTCATCGGCAACAGCTTCACGCACGGCAATGCCAATCCGGTGCTGCACTACAACTCGGCCTACGTCACCGACCTGAACGGCACCGGCTACGGCGGCATGCCGGGGATCTTCAAGCAGCTGACGGCGGAGGCCGGTTTGAATTACCAGGTGTCCATCGAGGCCGTCAGCTCGCAAACGCTCAAGTTCCACTACACGAGCAAGCGGGCGGTGCTCGACAACCAGCGCTGGGATGCGGTGGTGATGCAGGACCAGAGCAACCTTGATCCCAATGCGCCGGGCAATCCGGCCAACCTCATCACCTACTCTGGCCTGCTGGAGAAGTTCTTCCATGGCGTCGACGTGAATGCCAATGCGAACGCCGATTTGAAGACCAACGTGTGGCTGCTGGCCACCTGGCCGCGACCGGACCAGATCTACCAGCCCGGGGGGCACTGGTACGGACAGACGCTGGAACAGGCCGCCGCCGTGCTGAGCAACGGCTACAAGGCCGCGGCCACGCAAAACCGCGGGACGGCCGGCATGATCCCGGTCGGCGACGCCTTCGTGCGGGCGATCGGGCAGGGCGTCGCGGACCGCAATCCGTACGACGGCATCGACGGCGGCAAGCTCAATCTCTGGCTCGGCGACAACCACCACGCGAGCGCGGCGGGCAGCTACCTGGAAGCGTTGATGGCCTTCGGCCGGCTGACGGGCCGCGATCCGCGCAGCCTGGGCGCCAGCAGCGTGGCGGCGCAGGCGATGAACCTGACTGCGGCGCAGACGACGGCATTGCAGGAGACGGCGTATCGGCAGTTGCTCGCGAGTCAGGCGCCGTAAGGCTTGCCTTGCGGTGAGGCTCCCCCGAGGTGGAACAGGCGACGCGCATTGGCGTTGATGGCGAGATCGATGACGGCGCCTCGATCGTTGCCGTCGTCGATGAACCAGGCGGCAGGTCGGTCGAAGGGTCGGGGAGTGATGTCACGGATGCTCAGGAAAGCGCCTTCGCCAGCACCGGCAGACTGATGTCCATGCGGTAGTCGACGGCGGTGTGGTTGTCGTCGAACTCCTCGTAGCGGTGGGCCACGCCCATCGCGTCCAGCCGCCGGTGCATGCGGCGGGCGCCGTAGACCAAGTTGTACTGATCGACGTCTCCGCAGTCGATGTAGAGCGCCTTGAGCTTCGACAGCCCGGGGCCGTGCGTCTCGACCAGCGTCAGCGGATCCCAGGCCAGCCAGTTGGCCCAGCGCTCCGGGATCAGCTCGCAGGTGTCGAGGGTCACCGGCAGCCGCACGCCATAGGGCGCCGAGGGATCCGGGTCGAAGCTCGCGGCCTGCGCGAACATCATCAGGATGTGGACGTCGCTGTCCTTGGGCTTCCTCGCGGACCAGAAGGCGGCTATCCACTGGCCGATGTCGGGCTCCTTGGCGAGTGCGCGCAGCACCGGGACGAACTCGTGGCGATAGAGCAGCTCGAAGCCCATGTCGCCGGAGTGCACGGCCGCGGCGGACCAGAAGTCGGGATGGAGCAGGGCGTGGACCATCGCGCCGTAGCCGCCGCTGGACTTGCCGAACAGGCCGCGACGGCCGTCGCCGCCGCAGTCGAAGCGTTGTTCGACGAAGGGCACCACTGCTTCGCGGAGGAAGTCGTCCCAGCGGCCCATGGCGACCGAGTTGACGTACTGGTTGCCGCCGAGCTGGGTGAAGCAGTCGGGGAAGGCGACGACGACCGGCGGCATCTCGCCGGAAGCGATCAGGCGGTCCAGCCGCTCGGGCAGGTTCTCGCCGAAGTTCTTCCAGTTGGTGTGCACCGGGCCGCCGGCGGTGAAGCCGACGATGTCCACGAGCAGCGGCAGGCCGCGGCCGTCGTGGCCGTGCGGGATGTAGACGTCCACGCGGCGATTCGTCGGGGCGTTCACGAGGTTGTCGGCGAGGACCTCGCTGTCGAGGCTCAGGCGGTGCACGGCACCGGCGGGCGTGTTGGGATCTTTGTGCATGCGTGCGATGCTAATCCCAACGCGCCCGCTCGATGGCGGCAGCGCCGCTTCACCGCTCAGTACAGGCGCACATGCGCGGCCCAGTAGACCGTCTGCCCGCCGGTCGGCACGTTGTAGCCGCGCACCCGCAGCTTCCAGGGACCGGGCTTGACCGCGCCCGCCGCGCGCACGCGCTCGAAGACGCTCGGGATCGAGAGGCTCGACGCCCGCACCACGCCGGACGGATCGATCAGGCTCAGGTCCACATCGTTGTGCGCCTGCGTGGCGGTCTCCGGCCACCACAGCGCGGCGTCGAAGTTGTTGGGTGAACCGCCGGACACCTCGATCGGGATGTCGATCGTCCCGCCGTTGGTGATGGTCACCTTGCCCCACCACGCCCAGCCGTTGGTCGGCAGGTTCAGCTTGCCCGCGCCGCTGGTGTTGTTGAACGGGTAGGGCTGCTGGCCCGAGAGGATCAGCTGCGCATACACCTGCCCCGGATCGATGCTGAAGCTGGTGCCTCGCAGCCAGTTGCGCAGCAGCGCGGCGGCGCCCGCGGCGTAAGGCGTGGCGCCGCTCGTGCCGCCGAACACGCGGAAGGCGGTATCGGAGCCGCCGCTGGTGCAGTTCTGCCGCCAGCCGCAGCCGTTGCCCGCCGTCTCGGTGTTGGTGGGCGCCTGGATGTCCGGCTTGATGCGGTTGTCCGGCGTCGGGCCGCGGCTCTGGCTGTCCACCTGGTTGCCGGTCTGCACGTCGAAGTTGCCGACGCCGATCACCTTGTGCGCGACGGCCGGCTCGTTCACCGTGCTGGCCGCCGAGCCGTTGTTGCCGTTGGCCGCGATGATCACGGCGCCGGCATCGAAGGCGTTGTCCGCCGCCACGGAGATCGTGCCCGTGTGGCTGCCGCCGGCCTGCATCTCGGCCACGATCACGCGGTCGAGCACCGCGACCGCGCGCTGGAAGCCGCGCACCGAGGCGCTGACGCTCAGGTTGCCGCTGCACTGGTTGCTGCTGTCGAAGGTGGTGGGGTAGACCTTGAAGCTGTCCAGCGTGATGCCGGTGACCCCGCGGAAGGCATCGCCGCTGCGGTTGTTGCCGGTGATGATCGCGGCGCTGGAAGTGCCGTGGTCCCAGCAGTCGTCGTTCGGATTGAACGCGCTGCCGCTGTTGCAGTTGGCGCCGCCGTTCACGCAGTCGAAGCGGAAGTCGATGTGCGAGGGGCTGTTGAACAGGTTGTGGCTGAAGCGCGCGCCGGTGTCGAGCAGCCCGATCCAGCCGCCCGTGAGACCCAGCCCGAAATAGGGGTCGCTGACCATGCGGGCGCGACCGTCCTGCACGTCGTCATTGTTGTTGGCGTTCTGCGGCGGGATCGTGCCGGTGTCGTCGAGCTCGATGGACAGCACGTCGTCGAGCGCGGCCAGTTCCTTGGCCATGCCCAGCTGCATCTCCACGGCCATCGCATTCACCAGCCAGAAGCGCTCCCGCACCTTGCCGCCGTAGCGATCGCCCAGCAGCGAGACCAGCTCGCGCTGCTGCACATCGCGGCGCGCGCGGAATTCACCCAGCATGGCGTCGGCCCGTTTCATCGCCGCCTGGTTCACCTCGGCATCGCGGCCCTGATCGGTATCGGGCTCGGGCAGCAAGGGCATCGTCAGGCTGTCGCGGAAGTTCACGACCAGCAGCGCCGTGGCGCCCGGGTCCTTGGCCAGCAGGCGCTGCAGTCGGGGATTGAGCTTGTCGCGTACCTGCTCGCGCGGCGGTTCCGGCTTGTCCTTCTTGAAGTCCACTCGCGTGCTCGCGTCCGCTGGCATCTGGCGGGCGGTGTAGGTGACGGTCTTGCCGTCGGACAGCAGCGCACCGTGGATCACATCCGCGGCATCCGCGCTTTCGCGCAGCAGCAGCGAGCGGTTCTGCGCCGTCGCGGGCAAGGTCGTTCCGATCATCAGCAGCGGCGTCATCATCGCGGCCGAAGCGCTCAGCGCCAGACGGCTCAGTCGCCGCGTGTTCAGTCTTCGTGTCATCTCGATCTCCTGGGTAAGACAAGGTCCGATGCGTCCTTCACATCCAACCGGGGCGCATGGTGTGGCGGCTGGAAAGGTCCGGGCATCCCTAGGAAATCAACTCATCCCTAGGACGAAGGAAGCGCGGAGATGCCGATGAACACGAGGAAAAAAACCGACATCGGTTCTCGAGATTTGAAGGGACAGGATCACCCCATCGGTGGGATTGAAGGGGAGGAGGCGAGTGCCGGGCACTCTCCGTCCGCAGCGCCTCCCGGCGCCGCAGCCGTGTCGGCGATTCAGGTCTGGTCCGCCACCGTGAACTCGAACACCACGTTCGGCGCCTCATACCGGTAGCCCAGCGTGCCGCCGTGCTCCTCGACGATGCGGCGCGTGATGTAGAGCCCCAGGCCCAGACCGCTGCGATTGGGCGTGCCGCGTTCGAGGCCGCGTTTGAACGGCTCGAACAGCTCCGAGGCCACCGCGGGCGGAATCTCCTCGGCCTCGTTGGCCACGCTGAACCGCTGGCCGCCGTCGCCGGTCGGCGCCAGGGCGACGACCACCGGCCGTCCCGGCGCGCCGTAGTGACGCGCGTTCGAGATGAGGTTGGACATCGCCTGCGCCAGCCGCCCCGGATCGCCGGTCACGGCGGCCGGACCCGCCGTACGGGCGACGATCTCGAAGCCGGGGTGACCCATCCGGACTTCCTCGACCAGGTCCAGCAGCAGCGCCTCCAGATCCAGCGGACGCTGTTCCGTGTGCAGTTGCATGCCGACCTCGGCCCGGCTGAAGTCCAGCACCTGGGTGATCAACCGGTGCATCCGGCCGCTCGAGGCGTCCAGGCGCGCGCCCAGCCGACCGGTCTGCGCGGGATCGGGTTCACGCTTGAGCACGCCCGCCACCATCTGGATGGCCTGCAGCGGATCGCGCAGGTCGTGGCCGAGCATCGCCAGCAGGTTGCGCCGAGCCGCCTCGACCTCGGCATGCCGCGCCGCGGCCGTTCGCTGCAGCTCCAGCATCAGCTGCTTGCCGAAACGCAGGTCCGTCTCGGTCCACGGCTCGGCGCAGTCCTTGACCTGCTCGCGCCATTCCGAGAAGGAGCCGCGCGGCGTCAGCCGCGGGCCGTTCGGGCCGCGCGCCACCACCTTGTCGGGCTGGCCCGCCCAGCGGACCGTCTCGCGCTGCTCCTTGCGCAGCACGATCAGGCGGCCGCCGTTGCTGGCGTCGAAGGGCAGGCACATGGCGCCGACCCAGTGGCCGAGCTGCGGGCGCAGCGCCTCGGGCCAGTCGTCGCTGCAGGAGCGCAGGGCCGGCATGTCGCCGGTCCAGGGCACGGTGGCGATGGCCACGGCCAGTTCCTGCGGCAGATCGCCGTCCGGCACCACCTTGCTCTGCTGAGTCAGCACCAGCGCGTCGGCGCGCAGGACGTCGCGCAGCCGCGCCGACTGGCCGAGCAGGGCGGTGATGGCGTCGTCCGCGATGCCCATGTCGGCCGCCAGTCCGGCTACCAGAGAGGCCGTTTCGGCCTGGCGCCGGGCGAACTCGCGGGCCTCGATCGTCGCGATCGCCGACGACAGGATGTGGGCCAGCACGTCGCAGTCCGAGCGCACCGGATAGGGCACCTGGAGCGAGCTCATGTGGTGGCAGGCGATCAGGCCCCAGAGCTTGTCGTTGACGACGATGGAGACGCTCATCGACGCGCCCACGCCCATGTTGTGCAGGTACTCGACGTGGATGGGCGAGACGCTGCGCAGCACCGAATGCGTCAGGTCCAGCGGCGGCGCCTCCGGATGGCCGACCAGGGCGACCGCGCGGTAGCTGACGTGCGGGATCAGCCGCAGCGTGTTGAGCAGGTAGAGCCGTCGCGCCTGCGCCGGGATGTCGCTGGCGGGGTAGCGCAGGCCGAGGTAGGAGGAAAGGGCGTCGGACTTGGCTTCGGCCTCGACTTCGCCGCTGTCGTCGTGGCGGAAGCGGTAGGCCATGACCCGGTCGAAGCCGGTCCAGGCGCGGATGGCGTCGACGGCCACCTGCAGCACGGCCTCCATCGACCCGGCGCGGCGGACGCGGTCGTAGACCCGTGCCTGCGAGCTCAGCGGCGCCAGCGGCTGGGTGCGGGGCTCGATCTCGATCAGGGTGTGGTGGTCGTGCACGTGGACGACGGCGTCGTGCGGTCGGCCGCCGATCTCGACCTCGCAGAAGGCCGGCATGCCGGGTGTGAGCGCGGCTTCGTCGGCGAGCAGCGTCAGCTCGCCATGGACCGCCCCGGGCAGCATCAGATCCTGCCAAGCCATGCCGAGCGCCGGCTGCAGGCCGAGCAGGGCGGGCACGTTGTCGCTCCACGCCGCGACGCGCCCCTCGCGCAAGGCGATCAGCAGGCCGTGCGGTTGGATGGAACCAGGAATGTGGATGGGTTCGTCGGCGCAGGACTGCAGCGTCGGAAACGAAGGCTCGATACGTTCCATGGGAAGTGCGCAATGGGGTACCGGACTTTACCCGCCGCCAGCTCTCTCCCGACCTCGCAGGGACCCGGAGATGCGGGTTCGAGGGCCGAAGGCCGGCCGGGCGCACGGATTGCCGCATTGACTGTCCGGCGCCGCATTTCGCGCGTTGCATGGCACTTTGTTCCTCTGGAGGACAGACGATGAAGCAATTCAGCATCTTCCTGAGCGCGTTCTGCGCGACCTTGCTCGCGGCGGCCGCCATCGCGCAGACGACCGAACCGCCGGTCACGACCAATGCCAGCCGGCGCCAGTCCGGAACTGTCGGGCCGCCGCTGGATGCGGCCTCGATGAACCAGCCGGCCGCTTCGACGGCCCGGGCGGCGCCGTCGACCGGGGGCACGGCGACGCCAGCGCCCGTCCCGACGCCAACGCCGGTCCCGGAGACCGAAACCACCGACACCACACCACCGACGACCGCCGCGCCAGCGGAATCCGCCAAGCCCGCCGCGGGCAGCCGCGCGAGCCGGCGAGCGAGCGGGCGGGTGACCGAGGCGGATGGCTCCTCAGGCGGGCTGCCGGTAAGGCCGGATCGGAACTGAAGCCTCCGTTCGCTACGACGACCAGAATCACAATCTGGGGCCTCTTGTAACGAGCCGCCTGCGCAAGACCCGGCCCCGCGTGACCACCCCATGACGGCAATCCCCCCAGAGGTGTGGCGGATCATGTGCAGGTCGGTGATGCCCCCATCTACCACCTCCGGAAGCACTGACACAATCCTCTCGAAAATTCTGAGAGGGAGGGAAGGATGTCAGTTTCTGCGGAAGACCGCTTCGCGCCGCCCGTGACGCACGTGGCCCACGTGGCCGCGCCGGACACCGGCGAGGTGCTGGCCGGACGCGGGATGCGCCTGCTGGCGGTCCTGATCGACGGCGCGATCCAGGCGACCGCGCTCAAGGTGCTGTCCCTGATCCCGGCCATCGCCGCCATCCAGGGCAACGCCAACGACGCCAGCTTCCTGGCCTGGACGCCCGGGCGAGGAAACCTTTGATGTCGCCATCGGCGTCCATCCCATCAAAGTCGTTGACTACCTGACCTGGATCGTCGACGAGATGGAGCCTTCGAACGTCTCAATGCGACGCTCGCTGTTCGATAAGAAATCCTCGGATGTTCAGAGCTTGCTTTCAGAGGTGGGGAGAGCATTTGCGGCGGCGATCGAGGATCCAAAGTCGTTCGACCGTTTTAAGCGGGAGAGACTCAGTGCGGAGCGAATGCCGACATTGCCGTTGCAACCGCAGGATGTGAAGCGCGACGAGGCGTTCTGGCGTGATTCCTTGGTCAGACTCAGCTCCCGCCGAGCAGCGAGCGAAATTGAGAGCAAAGAGCGCATCAATGGAGCTGCGCTTGAGTTGGGAAAACCGGCAGTCGACATGCTGCGCATCCTGGCCGAATCGGGTTCCGTGCGGTTTGAGGAGCTCGCGACCCGTTCAGGGATCGACGAGGAGAGGCTCCGCTACATGCTGTCCGATCTACGCACTTACGATGTGATCTCGGTAGAGACTGACCAGGCGCCAGCGATCGCTCGGGTTCTGCGGCTGCCACAGGACCAAGCGCTTTCAACTGCGGGAGGCCGTCTTGATGACGAGATGGGCGAGATGGAAGCTGTAGCGGTTGGGGATGGGCGGGAGTTCCGCTTTACAACCGGCATCTTCGTCGACGCGGGGGACGAATCCAAACACGAACTGAGAGGGTGTTGTACACGGTCGATTCATCGTCACGCCCACTGCCGGTAGCAGGCAGCTTTGAGCCTTGCCCTGTGCAAAGCGTTACGACCAGCCGCGCCCTGACTCGGTGGGGTGCACGAATTATTGTTCTGATCGGACCAGAGACTCAAAGCCAAGGCGAGTATTCGGTGCTCTTGCTCAAGTCGGTTTCGAAACTTTGCACCGTGGGCCAGAACACCTTTGGCACTTACGGAGACGTTGCGGCAACTTCACTCCCTGGCGGGCTGTTCGTGTCCTTTACTGCGAACGATGTTATGTCGGCCGATGGGAGACTGGCCAACTCTGGTGGCTTGGTTCCCGACATCCTGGTGGCGCCATCCCTGGCAGACATTGTTGCTGGCAGGGACTCCGTTCTGAACGTTGCGCTTCAAGTAGCGGCTGGGCGACGCTTTTGCGCCGCCTAGCCAATGAGCCTCGCGAGTCGCGAGTGCCGTCCAGAGCCGGAACGAGTCGAATATCTTTGCTCCGGCGCTCATCGCGTCATGGCGGACCTTGACGGTCCCGTCGCCGAGTTCTAACAGGATGCACGGCGAGGGCCTTGCCTCAGGCAGGCCAGGGAATTTCGGATGCCGAGACTGGGCATGCCGCATCCCATCCCGCCCACTCAAGAGGTGCGACTTCCCCGTCGAGCAGGTTCGCCGCTATCTGGAGCCCGGCCGATCGTTTTTGAGGTGAGGGCGGCCGGCGTCCGCCGGCCCGCTGCATGCCGGTGAGACGCCGGCGTGCGTTCCGCAGCGGCGGACTTCCCGTGGACGGTCAACGCAGGAGAGGGCGCGCCCGTTGACCCTCCAGGTCGACCTGTCCCGTGATCGGGACCTCTGTGGGAGCTGGACATGATGATTGCCGATGGAGGCCGCTGGATTTTCCGGTGTCTGGCGCTGGGCGCGCTGCTGACGGCCGGGAGCACGGTGCATGCGCAATCGCTGCGCTGCAACGACGTCGGCGTGCGCGAGGGCGATTCCAAGGTCTGGCTGCTGCGCACCTGCGGTCAGCCGGCCATCGCCGATTCCTACTGCGCGCGCGTGCTCACGAACGTGCCGCAGCCCGTGCCATACCCGGGCTACCCCGGCGTGCCGCAAGTGCAGCAGGTCCCGCAGATCGCCTGCGTGATGACGGACGAATGGCTCTACGAGCGCGGCGACGGTTACCTGCCGGCGGTGATCCGCATGCGCGAGGGGCGGATCATCTCCATCCGTTTCGGAGAGCAGGGGCGGTCCGAGCCGAGGTGATGCCTCCTGCAGCGGCCCATCCCGGATGGGGCATGCAGGCGGGGTCCGTTGCCGGTAGGCTTGGGGTTTCTTTGTCTGTCCCCCCATTTCTGCCATGACCACCGACGCCTGCCACCAGCTCCGCCGAAGCCTGCTCGACCTCCACCGTTCGCTGGTGGAGCTCGAACGCGGCGACTATCAGAAGACCCACGGCCCGCAGAGCGCGGGAGAGTTCCTCCAGGTCATGGCTTTCGGCGACGAGATGAAGTGGCTGGAGCCGTTGAGCCGGCTGATCACGATGCTCGACGAGGCGATCGATGGCGCCGCCGATGCGAAGGAGACGCCGCTCCCGGTGGCGCAGCGCCTGCGCGGGCTGCTCAGCCTGGACCGCGACAGCGCGGATCCTTTCATGCGCCGCTACGCGGAGCGCTTCGACCAGTCGCCCGAACTCGTCAACGCGCATGCGGGCGTGATCGCGGCGTTGAAGGCGGTGGGGACGGTGCCGCCCTCGACCTGAGCGCGGGGGAACAACGGGTAGACGTCTAGCAGTTTCCACAAGAGGAATGATGCCGTGCCGATGACCTTGTATTGCTGGCGATGCCGCATGGACCTGCCGATGCTCACCGAAGACGAGTGGGCGGAAGTCGGGCCGCATCTGGAAGACGCCATCGCGCAGATCATGGCGTACCGGGTCGCGCACGGGTGCTCGCTGTCAGAGGCGACGCACAAGGGCTTCGGCCAGCAGGCCTTGGCGAGCTACGAGCGGCTGACCGGGTTCAAGGAAGAGAATCCGAACGCGCTGTTCCATCATCGGATCAGCCTCTATGGACCGCCTTGCACCCATTGCGGCAAGCCGCTGCGAACGCCGCAGGCACGCTTCTGCGCGATGTGCAGCACGCCGCGCGGGCCAGGGGGACCAACCCATTCGAGTCTTTCTGGATGATGAGCGCGTAACTCCGGAAGGCTGGACGCGAGTCTATTGGCCCGATGAGGTCATCGCACTCCTGAAGTCCGGCCATGTGGAAGAGGTCAGCTTGGATCATGATCTGGGCGACGACAAGCGCGGGACCGGCTATGACGTGGTGCTGTGGATCGAAGAAGCCGTCGCGCTCCACGGCTTCGTGCCGCCGCGCATGCGCGTGCATTCGGCCAATTCTTCGGCGCGCGAGAAGATGGAAGCGGGGATCCGCGCCATCGAGCGATTGAGCGCGGAGCGGCAGCAGTAGTCGTGTGGTGATTCTTCGCCCACTCGGGGCTAATGCCGAAGCGCTTGCCGATCGCCGTCCGTAGACTGCGCGCATGCAAGTGCAACCCTCGGCGCCAAGATTCCAGATCGCCGTGACGGCCGACGGCCTGCAGGCCCTCATTCCCGTGAAGCGAAGCTTCTTCGCCATGCTGTTCATGACGGTCTGGCTGTGCGGATGGGCCTACGGTTGGCACGATGTGGCTGGCAAGGTGTTCGGAGCGGGGCTGGCCGAGACGCCTGTGTTCCTGGCCGTCTGGCTGACCGCCTGGACCTGCGGCGGCTTGTTCGCCGTGCTCTCCCTGCTCTGGCAGTTCGGCGGGCGCGAGCTCCTGACGGCCAATGCCGCGTCGCTCACGTATCGCGCGGAGCTCTTCGGCATCGGTCTCACCCGCGTCTATGCGGCCGATCAGATCCGCGCGCTGCGCGTCGCGCCGATCACGGCAGAAGGGGCTGCGTTCAACCGCGCCGGCATGCCCCCTTTCCTCGGAAAGGCCTTCGGACCTCTGGTCTTCGACTACGGGGCCAAGACGATCCGACTGTTGCAAGGCACGGATGAGGCAGAGGCCAAGGCGTTGGTGAAACATCTGGCCGAGCGGCTGCCGCGCGCGGCGACGGCGGACTGACGACGTCGTGATGAAGAAGCGCGACCTCCCCGTCGATCAGGTCCGCCGGTATCTCGAACCCGGTCCGATCGTCCTCGTGAGTTCGCACTGGCGCGGCCGCGACAACGTGATGACGATGGGCTGGCATCTGGTCATGGCGTTTTCGCCGTCGCTGATCGGTGGCGTGATCTCTTCGGCCAATCACAGCCACGACATGGTCCGTCGCAGCCGGGAATGCGTGATCAACCTGCCGACGACCGCGCTGACCGACACGGTGGTGCGCATCGGCAATTGCAGCGGCGAGGAGGTCGACAAGTTCGAGGCGTTCGGATTGACGCGGCAATCCGCCGAGCAGGTGAAAGCACCGCTCATCGGCGAATGCCATGCGAGCTTCGAATGCCGCCTGCGCGACACCGCGATGATCAAGCGATATGACTTCTTCGTCTTCGAGGTGGTGAAGGCGCATGTTGCGACGCGGCCGAAGCATCCCGAGACGCTGCACTACACCGGGGACGGGACCTTCGTCGTGGCGGGCGAGGTGGTCAGCCGGCGATCGCTTTTCCGACCGGGCCTGCTGTGAAACGAGCTGCTGACGGCACGTCGCGAGGCCCCGGGTAAGTCCCCAGAAAGACCACCCCGCCGACCATGCTCGCGGCTCCATTTCCGGAGCGGGAGCATTTCATGTCGTCCATCCCCGTCCCTCTTTTCCCCCGTGTTGCTCGAGTCGCTCGAGTCGCTTCGATCAGCGCTCATCGCCGCCTGCCGGCGCTCCTCATCGTTTCAGGCGTGCTCCTGTCGGGCTGCGCCACGCCGCAGAACCCCGATCCGATCGAGTCCGTGAACCGCAAGACCTTCGCCCTCAACGAGGGGCTCGACAAGGTCGTGCTCAAGCCGGTGGCCACCGCCTACAAGACCGTCGTGCCCACGCCCGTGCGCAGCGGCGTCACCAACTTCTTCTCCAACCTGGGCGACCCCTGGTCCGGCGCCAACCTGCTGCTGCAGGGGCGCTTCAAGGACGGGCTGTCGGACTTCGCGCGCTTCGGCACCAACTCGACCGTCGGGCTGCTGGGGTTCATGGACGTCGCCACCGGCTGGGGCATGCCGCGCCACGGCGACGGCTTCAGCGACACGCTGGGCGTCTGGGGCGTCGGCGGCGGTGCGTACGTGGTGCTGCCGCTGTTCGGGCCCTCCGACCTGCGCAGCACGGCGTCCATTCCCGTGAACAGCTACGGTAGCCTGACCGGGCAATTGGAAGACGCCGGCGCGCGCAACGCGTTCACCATCGTCGGCATGGTCGACAAGCGGGCCAATCTGCTCGACGTGACGAAGATGGTGGACGAGGTGGCGCTCGATAAATACCTGTTCGTGCGCGACGCCTATCTGCAGCGGCGGGCGCAGCGGGAGGCGGATCGGTCGGGGGCGCCGCGCGTTGACGTTGACGCGTCCAAGGCCGAGCCGGTGGCGTCTGAGCCACCGAAACCGTGACGACCGTCAGGACACGCTGCCCGGCTCGCCAAGGTCCATGGCAAGCTGCTCGGAGATCGGTGAGCATTCCTTTTCGAGGTAGTTCACGTCCTGCTTGAGCTTGGAGAAGAAGGAGCTCTGTCCGGTGTCTCTAAGAACAAAGATGGGCGGCATGCGCCGCTGTGTGGACAGGAAGTAGGGCGAGAACACCGCCTTGTTGTCTGCGATGAACACCGAGTGACTGTTGATGAGCGTGTGACCCCAGATCTTGACGTTGTCCTTGCCCGTGTTGAGTTTCTTGAGTTGACGGACCGTGCTGTAGATCTTGTGGCGGAAGTGCTCCTTCTGCATGCCGACTTTGCGCGCCAGGACCGCTGTGAGCTCCGATTCCGGGTGCACGAGAATGATGGTCGTCTTCTTGGTCGCGTCTGCGAAGCGGTCGGCCAAGGCCTCCGCGTGGCGGCCAACCCAGCTGTATCCATCGCCAAGAACGGCAATGATGTTCTGGGACTCTCGGATCATCTGGCTGTAGCTGAAATTCTCCACGTCGTGGAAGGTCTCCGAGAGGCCGAGCACGGGGTCGTGCTTGGCGACTCGCAGCGACTGCTCGAGGGAGTCGATGTGTCGCTCCAACTGGTGCAGATTGGTCTCCGCTGTCTTGGTCGCCGTGGTGCTCAGATGCTCCATCGCGGCCACGATCTCACTTCGGAACTCGCGTTTGATGACCAACTGATCGATGACGTGCCAGACGCCCAGAACGGCAAATGCGGTCGCGAAATGCTCGCCGATGACATGCCAGATGGACTTGGGCGTTGTCTCCGTCGAATGCAGGAAGTAGATCAGACCGATGCTGATGGCCAACGCAAAGCCTGAGACCGCCAGGAAGTGGGGAAGGCCGAGGAATGTCTTGTGGTTGCGGTCCGACATGGGTGTCTCCGAAGGTCGTAGAGCTTGCATCGCGGTGCTGCGATGCAATGACTGCGCTCAACCTAACGGGACGGAATAACACTCGTTGTCGGACAAACCCGAGAGCAATCATCAACCTTGATGACGATCCGGGCCCATTGCCTGATGGTCAGCCTGTCGATCGGCGGGATCGCGACGGCCGCGCCCGATCCGCTTCAGGCGAAGGAGCACGTCGTCCACCAGGCTGTAGACCACCGGGATGACCAGCAGGCTCAGGAAGGTGGAGGTGATCAGCCCGCCGATGACGACGATGGCCATCGGCGACCGGAAACTGGGATCGCCGACGTAACCCAGCGCTACGGGCAGCATCCCGGCGCCCATCGCGATGGTCGTCATGACGATGGGCCGCGCGCGTTTGCGGCAGGCGTCGACGATCGCCTCCATGCGGCCCAGTCCATGGTCGCGGCGCGCGATGACGATGTAGTCGATCAGCAGGATGGAGTTCTTCGTCGCCACGCCCATCAGCATGATCAGCCCGATCATCGACGGCATCGACAAGGTGGAGCCGGCCAGGAACAGCGCCAGCATCGCGCCCGGCACCGACAGCACCAGCGCGATCAGGATGGTCAGCGGCTGCACGAAGTTGTTCAGCAGCAGCGCCAGCACCATGTAGATGCAGAGCACCCCCGTCAGCATCGCCATGCCGAAACCGGCCGCCATGTCGCCCATCTCCTCGGCCTCGCCGAGCGCGCCGAGCGTGACGCCGCGCGGCAGCTGCTTCAACGCCGGCAAGGCCAGCACCTCGCGCTCGATGTCGCCGAGCGGGCGGCCGTTGGCCTCGACGTCGACGGTGATCGTGCGCTGGCGGTCCTGCCGCTGGATCTCCGACGGTCCGCTGCCGAAGTCCAGCGCGGCGACGTGCTCCAGCGGCACCGGCCCGCGCGCGCCGGGCACCGGCAGGCGACGGATCGTGTCGAGGTCCTCCCGCGCTGCGTCGCTCAGGCGCACCATCACCGGCACCTGGCGCTCGCTCAGGTTGAGCTTGGCGAGCGATTGCGCGTAGTCGCCCATCGTCGCGACGCGCAGCGTCTCCGCGATGGCGGCGGAGGTCACGCCGAGGTCGCCCGCACGGGCGAAGTCCGGTCGCACACGCAGCTCCGGCCGCGCCACGCTGGCCGTCGAACTCACCGCGCCCAGGCCGGGCAGGGTGCGAAGCTCGCGCTCGACCTGCGCGGCGTGGCGCTCCAGCGTCTCGGCGTCGTCGCCCGCCAGCGTCAGCTGGTAGCTCGCGCCGGAACCGCCCTGGCCGACCTTCACCCGCACGCCCGGCAGCATCGACAGGCGCTCGCGCAGTTGCGCCTCGATCTGCTGCTGGTTGAGGCCGTCCTCGCGCTTCGCGCGGGGCGTCAGCTGCAGCGCCAGCACCGCGGTGCGCACGTTGGCCGCGCCGCCTTCGTCGTCGCCCGGCCCGCTGCCGCCGGAGCCCGCGACCCCGATCACCGTGAACACCGAATGCACATGGCGATGCTTGATCAGCAGCGTGCGGGCGCGTTCCGCCATCGCCGCCGTCGCCGGCAGTTTGCTGCCCGGCGGCAGCGTGATCGTGACCTGCGTCTGGATGCCGTCGTCGGGCGGGATGAAGGTCGTCGGCAGCAAAAAGGCCAGGCCGATGCCGCCGGCGAAGAACGCCGTCGCCGCCAGCACGGTGACCGCGCGATGCCGCAGGCACCAGCGCGCCCAGCCGAGGTACGCGCGGATCCAGACGGGCTCCGGCTTGTGGGTGCGCTTGAAGGCGCGCAGCAGGTAGGCCGCCATCATCGGCGTCAGCAGCCGCGCGACCAGCAGCGAGAACAGCACCGCGCCCGCCGCCGTCCAGCCGAACTGGACGAAGAACTTGCCGACCGTGCCGCTCATGAAGGCCGTCGGCAGGAACACCGCCACCAGCGTGAAGGTCGTGGCGATGACCGCCAGACCGATCTCGTCGGCCGCCTCCATCGCCGCCTCGTACGGCGTCTTGCCCATGAGCAGATGGCGCTCGATGTTCTCGATCTCGACGATCGCGTCGTCGACCAGCACGCCCACGACCAGCGACAGCGACAGCAAAGTCACCGTGTTCAGCGTGAAGCCCATCCAGTGCATCAGCGCGAAGGTCGGGATCACCGACAGCGGCAGCGCCACCGCCGCGACGAAGGTCGCGCGCCAGTCCCGCAGGAACAGGAACACCACCAGCACCGCGAGCGCCGCGCCTTCCACCAGCAGGCGCATCGAGCCGCCGTAGTTCTCGATGATCTCGCCGGTGAAGTCGACCGCCTCGACGAAGTGCAGATCGGGCCGGCGCACCTGCAGCGCGGCGACGGCGCGACGCACGCCGGCGGCCACGTCCAGTTCGCCGAAGCCGCGCGCGCGGACGATCTCGAAGCCGACGACCGGCCGGCCGTCCAGCAGCGCGGCGGCGCGGGCCTCCGCGGCGGTGTCGGTCACCGTCGCGACCTGGCCGATGCGGATGCGCCGGCCGTCGGTCAGCGACAGCTCGATGGCGGCGATGTCCTCGGCCGTGCGCACCGTCGCGATGGTGCGCACCGACTGCTCGATGCCGCCCAGGTCGACGCGACCGCCCGAGGCCTCCTGCTGCACCTCGCGCAGCTGGCGGGAGATCTCGGCCGCGGTCGTGTTCAGCGCGAGCAGGCGCTGCGGATCGAGCTCGACGCGCACCTCGCGCTCGATGCCGCCGACGCGGTTCACCGCGCCGACACCGGGCACGGCCAGCAGCTTGCGGCTGACCTCGTTGTCGATGATCCAGGACAGCGCCTCGGTATCGATCGGTCGTTCGGAGACGGACGCCACCGTGAAGGTCAGGATCGCCGAGCCGACGATCTCGACCTTCTTGACGACGGGATCGCGCAGGTCGGCCGGCAGGTCGGCGCGCACCCGGGCGACCGCGTCGCGGACGTCGTCGACGGCCTGGTCGGTCGGCTTCTCCAACTGGAACTCGATGCCGATCTCGGCCGAGCCGTCGGTCAGCGTCGTGTGGATGTGCTTGACGCCCTGGACCGTGGCCAGCGAGTTCTCGATCTTGCGCGCGACCTCCGTCTCCATCTGCGACGGCGACGCGCCGGGCAAGGACGCGGAGACGGAGACGCGCGGCACGTCGATGTCGGGGAAGTTCTGGACGGACAGCGCCGAGAAGGCCATCAGCCCCAGCACCGTGAGCAGCACGAACAGCAGGATGGCGGGCGACGGGTTGCGGATGGACCAGGAGGAGACGTTGATGGTCATTGGGCGCCTCCGACGACGCGCACGAGGTCGTTGTCGCCGAGGAAGGCGCCGCCGGACGAGACGACGCGGTCGGCGCGCGCCAGGCCTTCCAGGATCTCCACCAGGTCCGCCGTCTGGCGGCCGATGCGCACGCGGGCCTGCGCGACGCGGTCCTTGTCGTCGATCCGCATCACCTGATGCAGGCCGTCGCGCATCTGCACAGCCCCGCGCGGCAGGACCATCGCGGCGCTGCTGCCCAGGTCGAAGTCGCCGTGCGCGTAAGTCCCGGCGCGCGCCGCGGGGTGGCGCGGCAGGTCCACGTACACCAGCCCGTTGCGCGTCAGCGTGTCCACGGACGGCGCGATCATGCGCACGCGGCCGTCGACCGCCTCGCCGTTGACCAGCGTGACGCGCACGCGTTGTCCCGTTTTGAGCGCGACCAGGTCGGGCGCCGCGATCTCCGCCCGCCATTCGACGCGGCCGCCGCGGATCATGCGGAACAGCTCCTGTCCGGCCGGCACCACCGAGCCCACCGTCGCGGCGCGCGCGGAGATCACACCGTCGTCCGGCGCGAGGACGCGGGTGTGCGTCAGCTTCAGCGACTGGCTCTGCTCGACGGCGCGGGCCGCGTCCAGCCGCGCCTGCGCGGAGCGCGCGGCGGCCTCGTACTGCTGGATCTGCTGCGTCGACAGCGCGCCGCTTTCCTGCAGCGCCTGTGCCCGCTCCGCGTTGGCCGAAGCCTCCGTCAGCGCCACGGCGGCCTGCGCGACCTCGGCCCGGCGCTGGGCGAGCTCGGCATTCACCGTGTCGGCGGAGAAGATCGCGAGCACCTGACCGCGCCGGACCTCGTCGCCGACGTTGACCTTCACCTCGGTGAGGCGCAGGCCGTTGGTTTCGGAGCCGATCAGCGCTTCCTGCCACGCACTCACGTTGCCGTTGGCGGACAGGCGGATGGGCAGCGTCGCCGGCCGCAGCCGCGCGGCGGTCACCGCGAGCGCGGGTTTCTCACGGGGCGCGGCCGTCGGCTCGCTGGCCGCCGACGAGGGTCCGACGAACTTGACGGCGAGGGCGGCGCAGAGCAGCGCCGCACCCGCGACGGACAGCGTGAGTTTCAGGGAGGGAGTCATCATCGGCGGAGGAGGTCGGAAGTGAGCGCGGTGGTGTCGCCCGCCGGCAGGCGGGAAGGGGCGTCATCGGCGGCCGGCGCGGGCGTCGCCCAGCCGCCGCCGACGGCGCGATAGAGGGAGATCCAGGCGAGCAGCCGCTCGTGGCTCAGGTCGTTGAGCGTGCTGTGCGCGCTCAGCAGCGAGCGGCGTGCGTCCTCGACCTCGAAGAGGCTAGCGGCGCCGGCCTCGTAGCTGGCCGAGGTGGCGCGGTAGGAGCGCTCGTAGCCGAGCGCGGCGGTGGCGGCGTCCTCCTGCCGCAGGGCGGTGCTCTGCAGCGTGACGAGGGCGCTTTCGACCTCCTGGATGGCGGTGCGCAAGCGCGCGGCGTAGAGGCGCATCGCGGCGCCATGGCGTTCGCGCGCCGCTTCGGCATTGGCGCGTCGCGTGCCGCCGTCGAAGAGCGGGAAGCTCACCGAGACGGGGCCCATCGTCCAGACCGAGCCGTCGGTCGTGACACCGGCGCTGCTGGTACGCGCGGTGCCCAGGTTCCCCGCGAGCGTGATGCGCGGCCAGCGCAGCGCGACCGCCTGCGTGGCATCGGCGCCGGCGGCGGCGACATCGCGCTCCGCGGCCTGGATGTCGGGGCGCTGCGCCAGCACCTCCGCCGGCAGCGAGGTCACGCTGAATTCGCGCGGCTGCGGCAGCCGGTTGGCGCGCGTGGCGAGCTCGACGCGCAGGGCGCCTTCCTCGCGGGCGGTGAGGGCGACCAGCGACTTCACCAGCAGGTCGCAGCGCGTGACCTGCCGCAGCAGCGTGACCCGGCCATCCGCCGCGCTGGCCTGGGCGAGGGCGGCGGCGGCCGGCGAACGCGCGCCCGCCTGCGTGGCGCGCACCGTCAACTGCGCGATGCGGTCGCGGGATGCGGCGTCCTGGTCGAGCTGGCGCACTTGTGCTTCGCAGGCGCGCAGGTCGACGTAGGCGGAGGCGACCTCGGCCGCGACGCTGACGCGCGCGCCGTGCCAGGCGGCTTCGGACGACGCCAGCCGCGCCTGCGCCGCCTGGGCGCCGGCCCGGGCCGCGCCGAAGACGTCGATCTCCCATGCCAGCTTCACGCTGGCCGACACCGCGTTGACGAGCGGCGCGCCGGGCTCGGACCGTGAGCGGGACGCGCCGGCGCCGAGGTCGACGCCGGGCAGCAGCGCGGCCTGGCCCGCTTGTCGCGCGGCGCGGGCGTCGGCGATGTTGGCGGCCGCGGTGGCGACGCTCGGGCTCGCGGCCTGCGAGTCGGCCACCAGGGCCGCCAGCAGCGGATCGTCGAACTGCGACCACCAGCGGCGCAGGTCCCCTGTCTGGCCGCCGTGCGGCATCGGCGCATGCCATGACGCGGCGACCGGCACGGTGCCGGGGGGCGTGGTCGGCGGGGACAACGGGGACAGCGAGCCGCAGGCGCTCAGAAGCGGCAGGCTCAGGACGGTGAAGCAGGGGGAGCGACGGTGCATGGGGCGCGACTGTCGTGGCGCCCGTCTTTCCGGCTCCTTACCGCCGGCGGGTTGAGCGTCAGGTCTTGCCGGGTCGCCGTCCACCCATTCCGCCCCTTGCTTCAGAGGGAAACAAGCGGCGTACGGTAAGTAGTCAGTAAGACACCGGCACCGAGGATGCGGGCTCCAATCACCGCCCCACTCGGGAACTTCTCATGGCACCGCAGACACGATTCCTTTCGCATGCTCCCCGGGCGCTCAAGCGCGCCGTCCTCTCTTCCGCAGCCGTGCTGTGCGTGTCGGCGCCGCTGTCCGCGATGGCGGCGGGGCCGGGCGGTCCCGGCGGTCCAGGAAGCCCTGGCAAGGACGGCGAATCCTCCTGGGGCCTGGGCATCGGCGCCGTGAGCTCCCAGAAGGCTTACACCGGCTACGACCGCGACACCAAGGTGCTGCCGATGCTCAGCTACGAGAACCGCTGGGTCAAACTGTCCGGGCTGGGTCTCACCGGCAAGCTGCCGAGCTGGAACATCAACCCGTCGCAGCGCGTCGAGTTCGGCTTGGTGGCCAGGCTGGACCTGGGCGGCTACGAGCAGGACGACGCCCCCATCCTCAACGGCATGGCCGAGCGCAAGGGCGGCGTGTGGCTGGGCGGCAAGGCCGAGTGGAAGACAGACATGTTCGACCTCGGCGGCCAGTGGACGGCGGATGCCTCCGGCCACAGCAAGGGCCAGAAATTCGAGCTGACGCTGGAGAAGACCTGGCGCCTCGGCGGTCAGGTGATGCTGACGCCGCGCCTGGGCGCCGAATGGGTCGACAAGAAGTACGTCGACTACTACTACGGCGTGCGTGCCGAGGAAGCCCGCGCGGGCCGCGCCTTCTACCAGGGCAAGTCGACCACCAACGCCGAGGTGGGCCTGCGCACCATGTACCTGTTCGACCGCCATCACGCGATGCTGCTGGACCTCAGCGTCAAGGGCCTGGGCAGCGGCATCAAGGACAGCACGCTGGTCGACCGTTCAACGGAGAATCGCGTCTTCGTGGGCTACCAGTACCGCTTCTGATGCTTGAAGGAAGTCGAGCACCGGCCGGGCGCGAGCCGGTCGACAGCCAGCCGTCCGTGCCGCGCGCGGGATGGATGAGCAGCCTCACCGCCAAGATGCTGGTGGCCTACCTCGTCGGCGTCGTGCTGACGGTGGCCACGCTGGTGCTCGTCTTCGACGGCGTGGCGAGCTGGCGCGGCACGGTGTACTTCGACGAGGACATCTCCGAATTCGCCGAGGAGCTGTCGGAGAAGCTGGTGTTCGACGCGAGCGGCACGCCGGTCGGCTTCGACGAGGAGGCGCGGCAGTACGAGTGGATGTACGCCAAGCTCAAGGACGATCTGGCCTATCGGCTGCTGGACGCGTCGGGCCGTGTCGTGTTCGCGTCGCCGGCGTCGCAGGAATTCTGGGCCGCGAGCGGTCCCGGCGCACTGCGGCTGAAGCAGGGCAACTTCTCGTTCGAGTACGCCGGCCAATCGATGCGCGGCGCCACCGAGGTCGTCCGGCACGGCGGCCGCGACTGGTACTTCCAGCAGGCCGGCAGCGCGCGGCTCTTCGAGCTGTTCCACCTCGAATACGCGATGCCCTTCATGAGCAAGGGCATGGGCCTCTTCGCCACGACGCTGCTGCTGGTCTTCGGCGTCTGCGCCTACCTGACGCTGCGCCGCGTGCTCAGGCCGCTGCACGAGGTCTCGGCCTCGGCGGCGGCGATCTCGCCGCGCTCGGTGCACGGGCGGCTGCAGGTCGACCGCGTGCCCACGGAGATCGTCCCGCTGGTCGAGAGCTTCAACCGGGCGCTGGACCGGCTGGAGCGCGGCTACCGCGTGCAGCAGGAATTCCTCGCCACGGCGGCGCATGAGCTCAAGACCCCGCTGGCGCTGATCCGCGCGCAGGTCGAGCGGATGGCCGAAGGCAAGGGGCCCGACCTGCTGCTGCAGGACGTCGAGCACATGACCCGGCAAGTGCAGCAGCTGCTGTTGCTGGCCGAGGCGAGCGAGACGCAGAACTACGTCTTCACGCCGACGGATCTGGAAGCGGCGGCCGGAGAGACCGTCCAGTACCTGACCCGCATGGCGAGCGCGCGCGAGGTGGCGCTCGACGTGGTGGTCGTCGGGTCGGATGCGGGGGATGAATCGGATGCATCGGACGCGGCGGCTGAGTCCCACCGCTCGGTGACCTGGGACGCGGATCGCGGCGCGCTGTTCACGCTGCTCAAGAACCTGCTGGAGAACGCGATCCAGCACGCGCCGGCAGGGAGTCTGGTCAGCGTGGAGATCGAGGCCGACCGCTTCTCGGTGCGCGACCGCGGACCGGGTGTGACACCGCACCAGCTATCGCGGATCTTCGGGCGCTTCTGGCGCGGCGCGCATCGGCGCGATCACGGCGCGGGCCTCGGCCTGGCGATCTGCCAGGAGATCGCCGAGGCCCACGGATGGACGCTGTCGGCGCAGCCGGAGGATCCGGGGCTGCGGATGGTGGTCAAGAAGAGCTGAGCCGTCTTTGCTCCCTCTCCCGCTTGCTGGACAGGGCAGGGGGGAGGGCCAGCGGCGGGCGGCAGTACGCCGCTTCAGAGCGCCACGACGTCCACGCTGTCCTCATCGCGCAGTTCCCCCGCGGCCACCTCATCGAACGACGGCCGGTACTCAGGGACAGGTCTTGCGCGGCGCTCGTCGGCTTGCGATCTGGCCAGCAACGCGCGCCGTGCCGGATCCGCCTTGATCAGCCGCCGGGCGCGTCCGATCTCCGCCGCATGCTCCGGCCGGCGGCGCTCCCAGTCCGCCAGCAGCGGGCCGTGGCGCTCAGGGAAAATGCACCACCATTCCACGATCGAGGCCGCGTTGTTGAGGTCGAGCAGCATGCCTGTACTCCGGGAGTTGGATGGCGCCATCATACTGTATTTGCATACAGTAGTGGCTTAAATTTGTGGCGGAACCACCGTCACCCCGGCGCGCTTCGGGCCATCCGCAGCCCAACGCCACAGCGAGTCCGCCATCGCCTGCGCCGCGGCTGACAGCGCACGGTCACGCCGGCGGATCAGGTAGATGTGGCGCTGCAGCGGCTCATCGGCGACCGCGTGGGTGATCGGGCGCGAGACCAGGTCGGGATGATCGAAGTGGAACAGCGTCAGCGCCGGCACCAGCGTCACGCCGAGGCCTGCGAGCACCATGCCCGCCACGGAGCTGAGCTGCTCCAGTTCCAGCAGCGGCCGCAAGGGCTGCGAAGGCAGCGCCGCGTCCAACGCCTGCCGCACGCTGCTGTGGCGCGCCAGTCCGATCAGCGGCTGTTGTGCGAGTTCCGCCAGCGTCGGCTTGCGGCGTTTCGCCAGCGGGTGGTCCCGTCGGCAGACCAGGTAGAACACGTCGGACAGGAAGGGCTCGACCGAGAGCTCCGGCGCTGTGGCGCGCACCGCGGCCAGCGCCAGGTCCGCGCGGCCGGAGCGGACGCGCTCCACGCAGCTCTCCGACAGGACGTCCGCCAGGTCGAGCTCGATGCCCGGGTAGTCGCGCCGGAAGGCCGCGAGATGCGGCGGCAACCAGCCCGCCGCCAACGCCGGCAGCGCGGCGAGCGCCACGCGACCACGACGACGCGCGACGTGGTCGCGCAGGTCGTCGGTCGCGAGTCGCATGTCCTGGAGCAGTCGCCGCGCCGGTTCCAGGAACAGCGAGCCTTCGACGGTGGGCTCCACCGCGCGTGTCGTCCGGTCGAAGAGGCGCGCGCCGAGGCTGTCCTCCAGCGTCCGGATGAGTGCGCTGAAAGCCGGCTGCGACAGGTGACATTGCGCTGCGGCGCGCGTGAAGCTGCGCAGCTCCGCCAGCGCGACGAAGGCCGCGAGCTGCCTCGCCGACAGGTTGGCCACCGCGCCATCGGTCGATCCCTGATTCATCGGGGTCATCTGATTCATCTGATTTGCCGATCTTCTGATCCGAACAATCGAATTCTCCGATAGACGACGCTCACCTACAGTCGACGACATGACATCCGTTCCGAGGGTGGCCTCCCTGCTCGTCGGCTGTGCCGCCGGCTTCTCCGGCGATCGCACCGACGCCGCGCGGCCGGTCGTGGACACGTTGATCCGCCTCGGCGGACCGGCGGTGCTGATCTTCGAGACGCTGGCCGAGCGCACGCTCGCGCTGGCGCAGCTGGCGCGCCAACGGGATCCCGAGAGCGGCTACGAGCCGTTGCTCGACGAGATGCTGCGGCCGGTGCTCGCCGACTGCCTCGCGCATCGCATCCCCATCGTGGGCAATTTCGGCGCGGCGAATCCGCCCGCCGCCGCGCGCCGGGTGAGGGCGCTGGCCGCGGAACTCGGCCTGCGGATGCCCGTCGTCGCCGTCGTCGGCGGCGATGCGCTGACCTCGCCGGAACAGCGCGGGCTGCTTGCTCGGACGCTGGCAGAGGAGGGGCAGGCGATCGAGGATGGGACCATCGCCTGCGCCAACGTCTATCTGGGCGCGGAGGGCATCGCGGACGCGTTGTGGCAAGGCGCGGACGTCGTCGTCACCGGGCGTGTCGCCGATCCGTCGCTCACGGTCGGACCGGCGCTGGCGCACTTCGGCTGGGCGCTCGACGACTGGGATCGTCTTGCCGGCGCGACGATGGCCGGGCACCTGCTGGAATGCGGCGCGCAGGTCTGCGGGGGCTACTACGCGGATCCGGGATTCAAGGAGGTGCCGGATCTGGCGACCGTCGGATTCCCCATTGCCCGCATCGAGGCCGACGGCAGCTGCACCGTGTTCAAGGCCGATCGCACCGGCGGTTGCGTCGACGAGCACACCGTCAAGGAACAGCTGCTGTACGAGTTGCATGACCCGTCGGCTTACCTGACGCCGGATGTCGTCGCGGATATCGGCGCGGCCGAGGTGCGGCAGGTCGGACCGGACGAGGTGCGCCTGTCAGGCGTGCGCGGTCATCGCCGCCCCGAGTCGCTGAAGGCCAATGTGTTCTTCGCCAACGGCTGGTTGGCGGAAGGTGAGATCTCCTACGCGGGTCCCGGCGCGGAGGCGCGTGCGCGGCTGGCTGCGGAGGTGCTGCGCGCGCGGCTGGGCGAACGGGAACGGCAAGGGCCGTTGCGGGTCGATCTGATCGGCGTGACGAGCGTGCTGGGCGACGATACGGGCGACGCATTCGCGCGCCTGCCGGCTGGCGATGCGCGCGACGTGCGCCTGCGCGTCGCCGCGAATCATGCCGACCGCGCGGGTGCCGATCGCCTGACGCGCGAGGTCACCGCGCTGTACACCTGCGGTCCTGCCGGCGGCGGCGGCGTGAGGACGAACGTACGACCGCGACTGGGGTTGCGCTCCTGCCTGTTTCCGCGAGCACTCGCGACTGCCACGGTGACGCTGACATGACCCGGACCGTCGAACTCCGCCTGGCTGCCCACGGCCGTACCGGCGACAAGGGCAACCGCTCCAACATCAGCGTGATCGCCTGGGACCCGGCGCTGTATCCGCTGCTGGTGGACCAGCTCACCGAAGAGGCCGTGGCGCGCCGCTTCGCCTCCCGCCGGCCGACCCGCGTGACGCGTCATCTGCTGCCGAACCTGCACGCGATGAACTTCGTGCTGGACGACGTCCTCGACGGCGGCGTCAACGACGCCTTGAATCTCGACAGTCACGGCAAGGCGCTGTCCTTCGTCGTGCTGGCGATGCCTTTGGAAGTGCCGGAGTCGCTGCTGCCCTTGCTCCGGCGACCGAACCCGAATCACAACGACACGATGGAGACGACCCGATGACCTTCCCGAAGCCGATCCGCCGCCGACAGGCCTTGTTGTCCGCTGCCAGCCTCGTGGGCGCCGCGAGCGCCGCCGCCTTCGCGCTGGCTGCGCCGGGGCCGGTCCAGGCACAGGGGCAGGGGCAGGGGCAGGGGGGCGGCGGGTACCCGAACAAGCCCATCACCTTCCTGGTCCCGTTCGCCGCGGCCAGTGCGACCGACCAGCTGGCGCGGGCGCTGGGCCAGGCGATCACCGAGCAGACGAAGCTGGCGGTCGTTGTCGACAACAAGGCCGGGGCGAGCGGCATGCTCGCGGCGCAGCAGGGGGCTCGTGCCGCACCGGACGGCTACACGGTGCTCATCACGACCAACACGACGCAGGCCGCCAATCCGCATCTGTACCGCAAGCTACCCTACGACCCGGTGAAGGACTTCGCGCCGGTGACGGGCCTGGGCAAGGGCGGGCAGGTGATGGTGGTGAAGGCCGACGGGCCGTACAAGTCCGTGGCCGACGTGATCGCGCGGGCGAAGCGCGAGCCGGGGAAGGTGAGCTTCGGCAGCGGCAGCGCGTCGAGCCGCGTCGCGGGTGAGCAGTTCCAGCAGCTCTCGCACACGCAGCTGCTGCACGTGCCGTACAAGAGCAACCCGCCCGCGTTGACCGATCTGATCGGCGGTCAGGTCGATTTCATGATCACCGACACGGCGACCGGACTGCCGCAGATCAAGGCGGGGAAGGTGCGGGCGCTGGGGTTCTCGATGACGAAGCGGTCGCCGCTGCTGCCGGACGTGCCGACGATCGCCGAGGCGGGCGTCCAGGGCTACGACATGAGCTACTGGTTCGCGGCCTACGTGCCGGCGGGGACGTCGGCGCCGGTGGTGAACCGGCTGCGGGAACTGCTGACCGCGGCGCTGCGCAGCGTGCCGGCGAAGACCTTCTTCGACGGCGCCGGCGTGGACGCGTGGGCGAGCACGCCGGACGAGCTGCGCGCGTTCCAGGAGGCGGAGACGCGCAAGTGGGGGCAGATCATCAAGGCGGCGGGGATCGAGCCGGAGTAAGGGCCGAATGGGGCTGACTGCCTAGGCCGCTGGCCCTCAGCGATCACTTCCCTTTCTCACTCCACAGCACGCCGCCGGTCGCCCAGTCCTGGCGCTTGATATCGAAGAACACGACATCGACGCCGTCGGCGCTGCCGCCGAGCACGCGCACGCAGGCTTCGGTGAGTTCCTTGGCCAGATCGGCCTTCTGCTGCGGGGTGCGACCTTCGAAGAGTTCGACGCGGAGGGTGGGCATGGAGTTGCTCCTGGGAGTGGTTGGAATTCAGTCTCGGAAACCGGGCGACAGCCGGTCGACGCGGCGCAGCAGCGCGGGCCATTCGGCGTCGCCGTCGCGTTCAGTGCCGTCGCCTATCCATTGGCGGTGGGTGAGGGCGACGAGGTCGTCGGCGACCTGCAGCACCTGGCCGCCGGTCGCGGCCGTGGCGGCCATCGCACGCAACTGCGCCTGCGCGGCGCGCTCGAGGATGTGCATCAGCAGATAGGCTTCGGCCACCGAGCGCCCGACGGTGAGCGTGCCGTGATTCTCGAGGATCAGTCCGTCGAGCGCGCCCAGGTTGGCGACCAGTCGTGCCTGCTCGTCCGCGCCCAGCGCGAGGCCTTCGTAGGCATGGCGGCCGAGCCGGCCATGCAGGCGCATCGCCCATTGCGAGGTCGGCTGCAGCCCGCCGGGCAGCATCGCCAGCGCGACGCCCCAGGGCGCGTGCAGATGGATCACGCATTCCACGTCGGGGCGGCCCGCGTGCACGGCGCCGTGGATCGCGAAGCCGCTCGGATTGACGCGCCGGCCGGTGCCGTCGACGACGCGCCCGCGCACGTCGACCTTCACGAGGCTGGAGGCGCAAACCTCGTCGAAGCCCAGGCCGAATTCATTGAGCAAATAGACGCCGGGCTCGCCCGGCACGGCGGCGGAGAGATGCGTGTAGATCGTGTCGTCCCAGCCTGCCAACGCCGCCAGGCGGTAGGCGGCGGCGAGGTCGATGCGCACATCGGCTTCGGTACGTGCTTGAGGAATGACGGGGTCGTTCATTGCTTCGCGGCGCAGAGATGATTGCTCTTGGACGAGCCGCCGTCCGCTTGAAACCACGTCATCGGCGCGCATGTCGAAGGATGGAAATGCGGCGGAGTCTATTCGACGCAAGACCAGGCGCCATTCACGCGTGGCACGGGCCCGGCGCAGGGCAACGCGGACGAACTGCGGATCAAGCTCGACTCCTGCACGAACCGCGCGAGTTCGGCATCGGCCGCCGAGTTCCGCCGCATGCGGCAAGACCTGGCTATTTCTCCTGGCGGCCACGCCCTGGCTGATGCTGCTGGTCGCCTGCCTGCTCTGGGCGCTGACGTCGGAACGAGCCGTCAAGTACGCAGGTTCCTTCCTGGCCGCACAGCCCATCGCGGTCGCGATGGCGCTGATCCTTGCGGCCGCGGCGGCGGCCGTGCTGAACATCCTGGTGGGGATGCTGTCGCTTCTCTGGAGTCCTTTCAAGGCCGGCGGAGTGATCCTGGGATCAGGCTTGATGGTCACCATCGGCGCCTGCGTCCAGGTCTTCAGGTCACTCGGTTGACAATCAGACATCGTCACGCCGCGCGCGCGTCCCCCTGACGACAAGCTCGAACGTCGACGGGACGGGGCCATGCCAGACCACGAAGCAGGATCTCCGCGACCCGCACGAAGTCATTGCCGAAGTCGTACAAGCGCTCGTCGATCTCGGTGACGAGCAGGAAGTCTCCGTTGGCATCCACGAGCACGTCGATGTAGGTGTCGTGCGCCCTGCCGAGCATCACGGCGGTGCGAAGGCGCGGCCAGCGCCGTACCCAGTGCGCAGCGACGGGGCGAGGTGCTTGCAGGAACTCGAGATTGTTTGCCGCACAGTCGACGCCAGCGCCGCTCTTGCCCACCGTCAGGCCGCCGAATTCGTTCAGGAGAAGCGTGGCGTAGGCCATCGCATCGCCCGAGGCAGAAGGGGCGGGACGAGCCAAGGGTTGCCAGCCCGCGCGCTCGAACAGTTGTCGGACGTACGGCACGAAAGCCCAGCCTCCGGCCTCGTCTTCAATCCAGTCTCCGTGAATCCAGGTCATTGGCGCGAGCGTCTAGCGATGGCAATGCAGCGCAGTCTATTCGACGCACGCCGGCCGCGACGCCGCGTCGGATTAGTCCCGATCTCACTGATCCTGCGGAGCGGCGACACTTCGGCAACAGGACTGCAGAGCCGACGTTGAGATCGGCCACAAGTTCAAGAACAGGAGCGGGGGTCATGGGAGGAAGGGCGTTAGGCGCGCGAGGCATCGTCGCGTGCGTGTCGATCGCGCTGGCGTTGTCGGGCTGCGCGATGAATCCGGCGAAGTTCGAGCAGAAGCGCCTGCGGTTCAGCGATCGCGAGGTCTGCGAGGCCTTGGCGGATGCGCAGAAGAGCGGCGATGAGGACTTCATCGGATCGGTGGTCGGAGAACTCGATCGACGCCAGCTGAGCGACGCGCGCTGCGAGACCTTGGCGGCCGAGAAACGCAAGAAGATCGCACTGGGTGTGCTGGCCGCATTGACCGTCGTGGCTGTTGCCGCGGCGGCGTCGTCGCGAGGCGGCGGTGGCGGCGGGACGTACGTTCAGCCCGACTACGGGCGGACCTACGCGCAGCCGTACACGACGACGGACTACTCCTGGCAGTGGGATCAGTTCCTCAACGACAAGGGACTGCTCGTGTGGGCGTGCCGCGGTGAACAGACCGGGCAGTTCGCGGATTCGTCGCGTTGCGCGGGGAAGGCGCAGATCGATTGGAAATGGCCGGGGAACTCAATTCAATGACCATCACTGTCGCCCAGGCGACCGAGATCGCCAACGGTCACCTGCGCTCAATGTCCGACGATGAGGTCGCGCTTCGCCTCTTGCCGAACAAGACAAAAGAGTTCGACGTCGGCTGGGTTTTCTACTACCAGTCTGACCGCTACCTTGAGACTGGAGACTTCAGCGACATGCTGGCCGGGAACAACCCGCTCTTCATCGCTCGATCGGATGGCCGCCTCTTCTGGGTTGACTTCCATCGTCCGTTGGAGGGATCGCTCAAGGCCTATCGGGCCAGTGGCGACCTCAATGCCCGGGAGACTCCATTCGTGCAACTGACGGGGTGGCGCGAAGGCGCCTTGGTCATCCCTGCGATTCGAGCGATTCGGCAACATGCGCCCCTTGGACTCGAAGTGGCGAAACAGCTGGTCGATTCGTGCCTGGCCGGCGAGTCTCCCGTCGTCGAGGTCAGCTCCGTGGCGGAGGCCCAGACATTGGTCCAGAGCCTCGACGCTCTCGGCTTCGGGGCCTCCGTCCGCTATGGACCTTCATCGCCACCCATAATCCCCGCATGAAACTCGTAGTCGCTATTCATGTCGACGGCGCGCAGGCGACTGCCGCCGCCGTGGCGTTCGAAGACTGGGCCGCCGCGGAAGCGACGAAGACCTACGTGTCGCGCATCGCCCATGTGGAGAAGGCCGTGCGCGGAGAACTCGATCTTCGCGAGCTCCCCTGCATCCTGCAGCTGCTGCGCGAGCACCACCTGACCCCCGAGCTCATCCTGATCGACGGCTTCGTCCATCTGGACGCCGACGACACGCCGGGCCTCGGCCAGCATCTGCATCACGCGCTGGGCGGCAGCGTCCCCATCGTCGGTGTGTCGAAGAAGCGCCTGCCGGGGCTGTCGGCGCAGTTCGAGGTCATGCGCGAAGAGGAGACCCAGCCGCTGCTGATCACCTGTTCGGGCATCGACATCGGCGCGGCCAAGGTGCGCGTGCGATCCATGCACGGCAGGAAACGCGTTCCCACGCTGATGAAGCTTGCCGCCCGGCTCGCGAAAAACGACGAGTGATTCCCCCGCGACCGCCCGCGGCGCTCGCTCACCGCTTCGGCGCGCCTCCCGACCGTCGCCGTGCGACGCCCGCCAGCAGCGCCACGCCGCCCAGCATCAACGCGTAGGTCGACGGCTCCGGCACGAGCACCGCCATGGCCCAGACGCCGGAGGAATTCTTGAGACCGCCTTGGCTCAGGTATGCGCCCTCGTAGTAGGCCTCCATCGAATCCATCTGGTCGTACGAGGCGTCGAAAAACGTTCCGTAGGTCCTTGAATCGATCCGGTTGGTCGGAGAGGTGCTCCATTGATTGATCCAGATATCCCAACTGGTGGGCTGGTTCAACTCGTTGAAGTTGGACATGCGGAGGGAGCCGTTGGTGAAGGGGCCGTAGTCCGGGCACACGGGACAGATCTCACGCGGCCTGGGCGGGAGGGTGAGCCAGGTGGTGGAGCCTGGCTCGTTGACATACCGCAAGGTGAGTTTGATCGAACGGACGTCGTCCGTCGTCGCCGTCCCGGTCAGCAGCCGGTCGGAGATCACCACCGCGTCGATCGCCACCAGCGAAAACCGCCGGCCAGCCCAGGGATCCATGGGATCCGGGGAATAGAGCTGGTAGGTCATCGTGAAGGGATTGCCGGTGTACGTGTACTGGTAGTAGTCGGCGGACGCCGATGTGGGGGCCAGTGCGAGCACGGCCGCGACGGCCAGCGCGCAGGCGGGCGGCAGCGTCGCAAACGAGGGGTGGCGCATGCGGGTCTCCTTGAATGTCGTCGGGATGTCGAGCTCCCGCTACAACACTAGGCGCACCCTGCTGGTGCCGTTCCCCACCGCGCCCCTCGATTCATGGACGCCGATCGCCGCCGGCGGGCTCCCGTGACATCGGAAGAGGGGGCACGGGCGGCACGCCGCGTGCCGGGCGGGCGCTCAACTCAGAGTCCCGGCACGCATACCATCGCAATGCTCGCCCACACGCCGAAACTGAAATACGGTGTGAGCCAGAGCGCATCGGCCTTCCACGCCACCCAGCTGCCGCTGTGGACGCGGCGGTGCCAGGCGTCCCGCGCGCCTTCGTCCAGGCGCATGTAGACCAGGCCGCGCGCGCGGCCCTCGCGGTAGCGGCGGCAGTACATTGGCACGTCCACGCTCAGCACGTAGGCGACGAACCCGGCCGCGCCCACGATGCCGAGCAGCGCCACCGCCTGCACCCAGCCGCCGCTGTTGAACGCGATGACGCCGAGCAGGATCGCCATCCAGCTGAAGCCCGCCGCCCAGAGCGAGGACTCGACCGCCTGGGTGATGTGGTTGAGCGTCAGCACGCTGTGCCAGCAGAACGCCTGCGCGATCACCATGAACAGCGGGGTCGCCCACGCCGCCTTCTGCACCGCCGGCATGCCGGCATGCGCGGCCAGTTGATGGACCAGCAGCCCCAGCTGGAAGGCGAAGCAGATCTCCGCGATCGTGGCCGCGGTGCGGCCCAGGAAGATGCTGGACAGGTGCGTGTCGACGACGACCAGCCGCTCCAGATCCACACGAGGAAACAGCGAGCGGTAGGCGCAGACGAGCACGTAGACGCCTGACAGCGCGAGGTGCAGGTGCGCGTAGACGCCGCTGACCGGCGCGAACTGCAGCACCGCCAGCCACAGGCAGACGTTCAGCGCGGCGATCGCGCACAGGGCGCGCCACCAGGACAGGACGCCGGGATCCACGGCGGCGACGCCTATCGGAGATGTGTGACGGATTGATGACATGTCGCCGCGAGGGTAACCCCGAGACGATCGTCGAGGGAATGGCCCGGAAGGCTCATCCGGCGGATCGCGCGATGATGGACGGACCTTTCCAGGAGAGTCCATGTTCGACCACGTCAAATTCGGCGTCCGCGACTATGCCGCGAGCAAGGCGTTCTATCTCCAGGCGCTCGAACCGCTCGGCGTGACCGTCGGCGGGGAGGGCGTTCCGAGCTACGGCATCGAGATCTGCGGCAGCAACGACGCGTCCCTGTGCCTGTTCGAGACCACCGAACGGACCGCGCCGCTGCACATCGCCTTCGTCGCGCAGACGCGCGCACAGGTCGACGCCTTCCACCGGGCCGCGCTGGCGGCCGGCGGCACGGACAACGGCCCGCCCGGGCTCCGTCCCAAGTACCACGCGAACTACTACGCGGCCTTCGTCATCGATCCGGACGGGCACAACATCGAGGCGGTCTGCCACGCGCCGGGCTGAGCGTTCCTCAGCCCTGGTTCATCGCCGCGAAGAGCGTCTCGTCCTTGCCATCGCGCTCCGCCCATCGGCGCGGGAGATCACGATCGAGCAGCACCTCGGTCAGCTGCACGAGCGAGGACGGGTCGTCGACGGTAACGCTTACGGCAGCGCGAGGAACGCGCTGCGGGAAGAAGCGTGGCGGAGGTCGCCGACGAGTCGTCCGGCGGCAGCGGGAACGATGAAGGGCGGCGCGATCGCGCGGCCCCGACGCTCAGAACCCGTAGAGACTCAGCGCGTTGTCGGTGAGGACGACCTCGGTCATCGACTCCGATGCGAGCCATCGTGCCAGCCATGTCGGCGACACGGACGTCGTCTGCGCCTGCTCATGGGCCGTGCACGGCCAGTCGCTGCCCCATACGAGCCGCATCGGTCCCACGCGGTCCAGCCACCGGGCCGCGAGATCCTCGGCGCCGCACCCGGCCGCCAGGCGATAGGGCGCGCTCAGCTTCACGTAGAGCCGGTCGTGCTGGCCGGCGACCAGACCGCCCACTTCGGTCGGCACCGCCGGCTTGCCGAAGTGGTCCACGACAACCGTGAGCGATTCGGGGAGTTGGCGCAGCACCTCCGCGAGCCGCCCGTGATCCGTGTGGATCTGCAGATGCCAGGACAGCGCTTCGAGTTGATCGAAGAGCGGATGCAGGTTCTCGCCGATCCGATGGTCGGTGCCGACCAGGTTGAGGCGGATGCCGCAGACACCCAGCGCGTCCATGCGCCGGAGCTCGCTCACCGCGAAGTCGGCCGCGACGACGGCCACGCCGCGCAACTGCGCGGGCCGGTCCGCGAGGATCCGCAGCAGCTGGCTGTTGTCGGTGCCCAGGAAGCTGGGCTGGACCAGCACGCCATGCGAGATCCCATGCGGGGTGACCGCCGCGTCCCACGCGTCGATCGGAGCGGCGTAGGTCGGGACGTAGCGCGATCCCGGCACCGCGGCAGTCGTCAACGAAAACGCGTGGAAGTGCGCGTCGACCACGGCCGTGGGAGTCGCAGCGGGCTTGACGGCGGGCTTGACGGCGGGGTGGGGCGTCGGCATCATGAGCAAATTCTAGTCCTATAGAGGACTATAGGAAAACAGTCTTGGGAAACGCCAGTACTTCCAGCATCTCCGGCGCCGCGGCATTCGCGGACGCGGGGCTCGCCCCGACTGCCGGCGTCAGCCGTTACGCGCAGCTCGCGCAGGACCTGCGCCAGCGCATCGTCGGCGGCGAGTGGTCCGCCGGCGCGGCCATTCCGTCGGAGACCGATCTCGCGCAACGCTTCGGCGTGGCGCTCGGCACGGTCCGGCAGGCTGTCGCCATGCTGGCGGCCGAAGGCATCGTCCAGCGCGTGCACGGCAAGGGCACCTTCGTCACGCAGGGCTTGAACGGCCCCTCGCTGCTGCGCTTCTTCCGATTCCGTGGTCCGGCCGACGGACCGCCGACCGCGCAGGTCCGACGCTGCCAGACCGTGCGCCTGCGCGCGGCCGAGGCGCAGGTGCTCGGACAGTCGACCGGCGACAGCGCGCTGCGCGTGAAGCGGGTGCGGCTGCTTGACGGCAAGCCAGTGCTGGCCGAGGACATCCTGCTGCCGCTCGATCGTTTCGCCGCGCTGCGAGAGTTGCCACCGAGTGACTGGGAAGACCTGCTCTATCCGATGCTGGCGCGCCTGTGCGGCGTGACGGTCGCGCGCGCCAACGATGAACTGACCTTCGGGCATCTGGACGCCGCGACTGCGGCGCTGCTGGACCTGCCTGAAGGCGCGCCCGGGATCCGCGTCGATCGCAAGGCCTTCGACCTCGGCGGCCAGTGCATCGAGCTGCGCACCACCTGGGGCGACGCCACCGCTTTCCACTACAGCGCCGAGACGCGCTGATCTTCTTTCCCTGGAGACCCACGATGACCCAACGACGCCATGCCGTGCTGACGGCGCTGGCCCTGGCCGCCCTGACCAGCTTTTCCGGCGCCGCCTCGGCGCAGGCCTGGCCGACCAAGCCGGTGACCTTCATGGTGAGCTACCCGCCCGGCGGCGGCGCGGACCTGATCGCGCGCCTGATCGCGCCCAAGGTCGGCGAGGCGCTCGGTCAGACCGTCATCATCGAGAACCGCCCGGGCGGCAGCGGCCAGATCGCCGCCGGCGCCGTGTCGCGCGCGCCGGCCGACGGCTACACGCTGCTGTTCGACGCGTCCTCGTACGCGGTCACGCCGACGCTGTTTCCCAACTCGCCCTACAAGCACGGCAAGGCCTTCAAGACGGTCGCGGTGACGGCGCTGTTCCCCAACGTCGTGCTGGTGAACGCACAGTTCCCGGCGAAGAACGCCGCCGAGCTGATCGCCGCGGCCAAGGCGAAGACGGACGCGGTCGCGTTCGCCTCGTCGGGCAACGGCTCGGCCCAGCACATCGCCGGCGTGCTGTTCGAGCAGGCCGCGAAGGTCGAGATGATGCATGTGCCCTACAAGGGCGGCGGTCCGGCGCTGACCGACGTGATCGGCGGCCAGGTGCCGGTGTTCTTCGGCAACGTGGCTTCGACGCTGCAGTACGTGAAGCAGGGCAAGCTGCGTCCGCTGGCGGTCAGCGGGAAGAAGCGCTCGGTCGCGCTGCCGGACGTGCCGACCGGCGCGGAGGCGGCCCTGCCGGGCTTCGAGATGTACGAGTGGAACGGGCTGTTCGCCCCGGCAGACACGCCGGTACCGGTCATCGAGCGCCTGTCCAAGGCCGTCCAGCAGGCGCTGGCCTCGCCCGAGGTCAAGGCGCGAATCGCGGAACTGGGCGGCGACGCCTTCCACGGCGGCGTGAAGGAGTCCGAGAAGTTCGTCGACGCCGAGCTCAAACGCATGGCGACGCTCATCAAGGACCGCAGCATCACGGTCGAGTGACCGCCGTCGGGTGGCCGCGCGAGCGGCTCCGCGTCGCGCAGCATCGCTGGCGTTGATCGTCGGACGGTCGGAAGGGGGGCCGCCGGAGCGGCTGCCGGCGCGACGCTTCAATCGGGCTGCGTCTCGGCCGCCTCAAAGCGCAGCGTGGCGTAGTCCGGCAGACCGGACGTCTCTGGCGTCACTTGACGGGCCGAGGTGAAGTCGAGCGTGTTGGCATCCCTGGGCACGAGCTTCGGGGGCTTCTTGTCGCTCAGCAAGCCCTGGATCGTGCCGGCGAACTGCAAGGTCGACTCGACCACGTCGCTCATCTGCGGTCGAGTCATGGTCAACGGCTCTTTACCGTCCAACACCCGTCTCACGTCGACGCTGATCTCCGTCGACGTCCAGTGTTGGTAGTCCGAATTGACGATGCGCAGTCCGGTAGCGCCCTTGACCGTCTTCGAGTTCGGCATCTGGATCAACGGCACCAGCCTGCCCAGTTCTTCGAGGGAGAAATTGCTGCCGGAGAACGGGTTGTCGATCATCCAGTCCGCCGCACCGTTCCCCTTGAGTGCGCTGAAGTTGTTCAGCCTCGGGTTGTTGACCAGGCTCTTCGGTGTGCGCCTGAACTTGTCCAAGGTGCCTTGCGAGAGTTCGCCTTCCATGCCGTAGTTCAAGGGATCCACCAGCGTCTTGGGCCCGCGTGCCGTGAAGTTCTGGTTCGGTGTGGTGCCGCTGACCACCCCGTAGTCGGCGGTGCGTGCCGATTCACCCAGGAGGAACGGGGTATCGGGCCGCTCATCGATGCCGAGCTCCGCCGCGGTGGGGAGCGCCAGGGGCTGCGCGTGGGCCGACCAATGCTGCGGGATGCGCTTGAGCAGGTGCAACTCCTCGGGAAGTTCCTTCATATGCGACCTCGGCGCCAGCCCGGCGTCCACCAGGGTCTCGCGGCTGACGCTGTAGTGGGACATGGGGTAGCGCACGAAGACGTCGTAGTCGAACGTGTGGGGCAAGTCCTTGACGCCGCGCTTGAGCAGCAGATCCGTGGTGTGCCGGATCGCGCCGCCCAGCACCTTGTCCTCCCACAGCGAGAAGGGCCCGTTGTTGAGCTTCTTGCCCTGCGGCGCCACGTTCTCGTAGCTGTTGGCGGGAGAACCCATGACGCTGTAGGCGACCAGATGGCCCCCGTCGTAGGGCTCGCCGGTGACGCCGCCGCGCAGGAGAGCCTCGGCGTTCCCGGTCTGACCGTGCACGGTCACCGACGCCGGATTGCTGGGGCGACTGCCCGTCGGCGTCTTCGCCACCAGGGCCCGGGAGTGGTAGGGCAGACCGCCCTGCTGGTACTTGGCCATCGAGGCCAATGTCGGTGTCTTGCTCCAGAGTTCGTCGAGGGCGCCGTCGGGAGGCTGGTACTGGGCGGCGATCTCCTGTTTCATCGTCCGCCAGGGATGGGACTGCACCGCGAGCTCGTTCTCCTTGCGCTGGACCGGTGCGTTCGGTGGGACCGACGGCGTAGGACGCAGGAGGGCGGGATCGGACGAGGCGCCCAGCACCCGCCGCTGCGCGAGCATGCGCGGGGACCGGTCGATCGCCAACTGCAGCGCGCTGAGGCGATGGTCCGGCCCGTCCTGCCCGCTTCGCGCGGACTGCGGCGCCTTCGGCTCATGGGACGCCGTGGCAGCCCGGGTTCGTTGGCTGCGCGCAGTGCGGTCGCGGGCGGACATGCGTGTTTTCCTCGCGTGGGTGACACCGTCGAAGGTAGCCCGGTCAACGGGGCTGCGCCATCGGCCGAAAGCGGATATTGCAGCGCCGGAATTCGGAGCGATCAGTCCGTGTGTCGCGCCTGCGCGAAGAACCGCAGCAGGCTGTGCGGCGCGTCTTCGCCGAGGCAGGCCTCGAGCACCTCGACCGAGCCGATCGCCGCGGCGGCGCTTCGGGTGAACATCGTCGCCTCGTACGCCGACAGCGCCGCTTCCAGATCGTCCGGATGCGCCGCGATGGCTTCGCCGAGCTCGGCGCCGTCGACCATCGCGAGGTTCGCGCCGTCGCCCGCCGGGGCCATCAGGTGCGCCGCGTCGCCGACCAGCGTCACGCCGGAAATGCGTGTCCATCGGCCATCCGGAGGCAGTGCGTGGATGGGCCGCAGCACCGGATCGGTCTCGCCGTCGGTGATCAGCGCGGTGAGCGCCGGTGCCCAGCCTTCGAACTCCGATGCCACGAGACGCAGCGCGGCCGCGGGCTCGGCGGCTTCGATCTCCGACACCCACGCCATCGGCTTGCGCAGCGCGACGTAGGTGTGCAGGACGCCGTCCGGCTCGCGATGCGCAAAGATGCCTTGGCCCGGCGCCATCGCGAAGAACGCACCGCCGCCGACGGCCTCGGCGCTCGCGGGATGGCGGACGTCGGCATCGGACAGATAGGTTTCGATGAAGGTCGTGCCGACGTACTCGGGCTTCGCCTGCGAGAGCAGCGGACGGACTTTCGACCAGGCGCCATCGGCGCCGACCAGCAGATCCGCACTTGCCGTCGAGCCGTCGATGAAGGTCAACGCGTGCCGGCCGTCGCCGAGCGCGGCGACCGACGCGAGCTTTCGTCCCCATTGCACCGTGCCGGCGGGCAGCGCTTCCAGCAGCAGTCGACGGAGCTCGCCGCGTCGCACCTCGGGGCGGCCGCCGGTGCCGTCGTCGGGTTGGTCGAGCAGCACCGCGCCGGCCTTGTCGAGCACCCGCGAGGCCTGCCCGCCGGAATGGATGAGCTGCACGAACGCGTCGTGCAGGCGCGCGGCCTTCAAAGCGATCTGGCCGCTGTCGTCGTGGATGTCGAGCATGCCGCCCTGGGTGCGCGCGGTGGGCGAGGCTTCGGCCTCATAGACGATGGAGGCGATGCCGTGGACGTGGAGTACCCGGGCGAGCATCAGGCCGCCGAGGCCGGCGCCGACGATCACGATCGTGCGTGTCATCTTGAGTCCTTCAGGGTGGGGTGACATCGCCTGAAAGGAAAACAGGATCGATGCATGGAATGATGTTCCATGATGATGGAGCGGCGTTCCAGTTGTGTCAAGATCGGGACATGGTCAAGAAGACACGTTCGCCTCAACGGCGGGAGGATTCGCTCTCGCGGGATCGCATCGTCGACGCGTCGATCGAGCTGCTCGACAGCGCCGGGGAGGGCGGCCTGACCTTCCGCGCGCTGTCGGAGCGGCTCGCCACGGGGCCCGGCGCGATCTACTGGCACGTCGCCAACAAGGGCGATCTGCTCGTCGCCGCGTGCGACGCGGTGATCGCGGGCGTCATGACAGCGGTGATGGCCGCGCAGCTGGACGCAAACGCCGACGCGCCGGCCGGTGCGCAGTCGCCGGAAGACACGATCCGCGCGCTCGCGCTCGGCATGTTCGACGCGATGGATGAGCACCCGTGGATCGGCTCGGCGCTGTTCCAATCGGCCGGCGCGCTGCCGACGGTGCGCCTGTTCGAATGCATCGGGCAGCAGGTGAGGGCGCTCGGCGCGCCGGCGGCAGGGCAATGGTCCGCGACCTCGGCGCTGCTGCACTACATCCTCGGCGTCGGCGGACAGAACGCCGCGAACCGGCTTTCCGCGCAGACGCGGGCGCTCGATCGCGAGGACTTCCTCGGCGAGGTGGCCGACGCCTGGTCGGCGCTCGACGAACGCGACTACCCGTTCACGCGATCGGTCGCGAACCAGCTGCGCGACCACGACGACCGCGGCGATTTCCTCGCGGGGATCGATCTGATCCTCGGCGGGATCAAGCGGTCCACGGAAACCAAGGCGCGCAAGCGCTAGCGGCAAGCGCACCTGCGCCTGCACCGGCGAGGCGAGCGTACGCAGCATCCTATCGATCGGATGCATCGGAAACGCGAAGTCCCTGTCCCCTCGAAGACCGACGCTTTCGCGGGCACACGGGTCGCGCCCTTGCCCCGCGGATCCGCGGGTCGAAATAAATCCGCGACGAAGAGGGCGGCGATGCATCCAGCGCGCGGTCCGATGCGTAAAGGGACTCGGGCGGCGCTCATCCGCTCCCGCCTCCACCACACCGTTCCCTCAACAACGAGGAGCTTTCCATGACCCAGTTCCCATCGACGCCCCTGCGCGTCGGGCTGTTCGCCGCCAGCGCGCTCTGCGCCGGGCTGGCCTTCGCGTCGAGCCACCGCGAGGCGCCTTTCATCACCACCGTCCCCAAGGCGGATGCGACCGACTTCTACATGTTCATGAGCTACGAGACCGGCCGCGCCGACTACGTGACGCTCATCGCCAACTACGTGCCGCTGCAGGATCCGTTCGCGGGCCCCAACTACTACGCGATGGATCCGAACGCGCTCTACGAGATCCACGTCGACAACAACGGCGACGCCAAGGAAGACATCACCTTCCAGTTCCGCTTCAAGAACACGCTCAAGGCCACCACGCTGGCGATCGGCGACAAGAACGTCGCCATCCCGCTGGTCCAGTCCGGCACCGTCTCCGACGTGAAGGCCGCCGCGCTCAACGTCAACGAGAGCTACACCGTCGACATCGTGCGCGGCGACCGCCGCTCCGGCACGCGGACCCCGATCGCCAACGCCTCCGGCGGCGCGACCACCTTCGACAAGCCCGTGGACAACATCGGCAAGAAGACGATCGCCGACTACACGGCCTACGCCGCCAAGCACATCTACCCGGTCACGATTCCCGGTTGCAACCAGCCGGGCAAGGTCTTCGTCGGCCAGCGCAAGGACCCGTTCGCGGTCAACCTCGGCACGATCTTCGACCTGGTGAACGCGCCCGTCGGACTGATCACCGACCCGGCCCAGATCAACGCCGCGCCCAACACACTCGATGGCAAGAATGTCACCACGCTCGCGCTCGAGGTGCACAAGAGCTGCCTGGTCGCCGGCGCGGAACCGGTCATCGGCGGCTGGACCTCCGCCAGCATGCGTCAGGCCCGCATCCTCGATCCGTCGCCCAAGGCCGGCCACCAGACCGCCGACAAGGCCGGAGGCGCCTGGGTGCAGGTCTCCCGCCTGGGCATGCCGCTGGTCAACGAGGTCGTCATCGGGCTGCCGGACAAGGACCGCTTCAACGCGTCCAAGCCGAAGGACGACGCGCAGTTCGCCACCTATGTGACCAACCCGACCCTGCCGGCGCTGCTCGCCTCGGTGCTCAACCTGCCGGGCTCCGCACCGACCAACCTGCCGCGCAACGACCTGGTCACCACCTTCCTCACCGGCATCAAGGGCGTGAACCAGCCCGCCAACGCGGTCGCGTCGGAGGAACTCCGCCTGAACACGTCCATCGCGGCGGTGCCTTTCGCGCAGCAGAACCGGTTGGGCATCGTCGGCAACCTGCTCGCGCAGGGCAGCGACAACGCGGGGTATCCGAACGGCCGCCGCCCGAAGGACGACGTGGTCGACATCTCGCTGGTGGCGGTGATGGGCGGACTGTGCGTGGCCAACGGCGACACCGACGCGCTGGGCTTCGGCGCGGCCTGCAAGCCGTCCGCCGTGCCGCTGGGCGCCACCGCCTTCAAGCTGCATGACGCGGTCGACCAGGCCGTCGTGCCGCTGCTGCCCGGCTTCCCCTACCTGTACACGCCCACCGGCGGTACGCAATGAACGAGGAGCCCATCATGAGTGAATCCTCTTCCGAATCGGCCGCGTCGACCGGGCCCGGCGATCGGCCCCGCGCCGGGCGGCTGGCGGATGTCGGCCGACCCGCGCTCGCGCTGACGGCGATCGGCGCCGCCTTGATGTTGGCGGGCTGCTTCGGCGGCGACGGGGACGGCGACAGCGGCGTCCCCGGCGATCCGAAGCCGGCGTCGGTGCCCGACAGCGCGCTCGGTTCGTCCACGGCCTACACGCAGTTCACGCTGACGACCTCGCAGTCGAGCAGCGAGACCGCGGAGCCGCTGACGGCCGACAACGTGACGACGCCGCCCGCCAGCGAGACCGACGAACCGGCGTCCGTCACTTGAAGACCGCGCGGGCCCTCGCGCTCGCGTGCCTCGCCACCGTCGCAGCCGCTGCGTCGGCGCAACCCTTCACGCCTCGTCAGGATGACGAGGTCGTGGAACGGCTGCCGCTGCGTGCCGGCTCGGCGGGCGAGCGCGCGCGTCAGCGTGCCGAGCAGCGCGTGCTGGCGCAGCAGCCGCGCGATCTCGGACTGGCGCTGCGCGCGGCGCGGGAAGCCGTCGAGCGCAGCCGTCGCTACGGCGACCCGCGCGACCTCGGCACCGCGCAGGCTTGGCTGCAACCCTGGTGGAACGATCCCGCTGCGCCGCCGGCCGCGCGACTGCTGAAGGCAATGGTCCTGCAGGCGCGGCACGACTTCGACCCGGCGCTGGAGGAACTCGACCGGCTGCTGCGCGAGCGCGGGCTGCCGGCCGCGCTCCAGGCGCAGGCAGAGCTCACGCGTGCCGGCGTTCTCCAGGTGCGCGGCCGCTGGAATGAGGCGCGGGAGGGGTGCCAGCGGCTGGCGGCGCCACCGCTGTCGCTCTCGCACGGGCACGCGTGTCTTGCAGAGTTGGACAGTCTGCAGGGCAAAGACGCCGAGGCGACGCAACGCCTGGCCGCACTCGACCGCGCGCCGGGCGCGCCGCATGCATGGATCGCCCTGCTGCGCGCCGAGCTTGCCGAGCGGCAGGGACTGGCGACGGCGGGAGCGTTGTATGCACGGGCGCTGCAGTTGGACGACGACCTCTACGTCCGCGCGGGGTATGCCGACTGGCTGCTGGACGCCGGCCGCCCCAAGGAGGCCGCGGCCATCGTCCGCGCAGGACAGCCGGAGGGCTTGGACCAGATCCCCGACGCGCTGCTGCTGCGCCTGGCCATCGCCTGGACGCGGTCAGGCAATCCCGAAGCCGGGCGCGCGGCGACGGAAATGCAGCAGCGCTTCGACGCGGCCGCGTTGCGCGGCGACACCAGCCATGCACGGGAGCGCGGCCGCTTTGCGCTGGACGTGCGGGGCGACGCGGCGACGGCGTTGGAGGAGGCCTTGACGAACTGGGCGCAGCAGCGCGAACCGGCCGATGCAGTGCTGCTCGTGCGCGCCGCACGGGCCGCGAAGCAACCCGACGCGGCCGAGCCCGTCCGGCGCTTCGTCCGCGAGCAATCGATGCAGGACCGACGTCTGGAGAAGCGTCCATGAACGCGTGGGTCCGGCGCATCCTCGCAGGCGGTGTCGCGCTGGCCGCCGTCATGGGGCTGTCTGTCGCCGAGGCCCACAAGGCCAGCGACGCCTACCTGCAACTGCGGTCGGACGGCAGCGTCGTGACGCTGCGCGTCGACATCGCCCTGCGCGACCTGGACCGCGATCTGGTCCTCGACGCCGATGACGACGGCCTGCTGCGTTGGGGCGAGGTCCGGTCGCGCACGGCGGATATCGAGTCGATCGCCGAGCGCGGCGTCCGGCTGGAGGTCCGCGATGTGCAGGGCGCCGTCTGCCGGCCGGGCGCACAGGCGCCGCTGCAGCTGGAGCAGCACAGCGACGGCCGATACGCGGTGCTGGTCCGGACCTGGTCCTGCGCGTCGTCGCCGGCGACCGGCGCGCTCTCCTATGGGCTGTTCGCGATGACGGACCCGTCGCATCGCGGCGTGCTGGTCTGGCGGCAGGGCGGTGCGGCAAGGACGGCCGTCGTCGCACCGGGAACGGTGGACATGCGCCTGGCGCTTCGCCCGGAACCCTCGGGCGGCGATGGCTCCGCGGACGCCGCGGAGGCCGCGGAGGGGGACAGTCACCCCGCGCACGGCCTGGCGGGCATCTTCCGCGACGGCGTCCACCACATCTGGATCGGCATTGATCACGTGCTGTTCCTCGTCGTCCTGCTGTTGCCGGCGGTGTTGCGTCGGCAGGGCGGACAGTGGCAACCCGCCACCGCGTGGCGACCGGCGCTGTGGAGCGTGCTCGGCGTCGTCACGGCCTTCACCGTGGCCCACTCGATCACCCTGGCGCTCGCGGTCTTCGATGTCGTCGATCCGCCGTCGCGCTGGGTCGAGAGCCTGATCGCGCTGAGCGTGCTGCTCGCCGCCTTGAACAACCTGCGGCCGGTGCTGGTCGAGACGCGCTGGCGGCTGACCTTCCTCTTCGGACTGGTACACGGCTTCGGCTTCGCGGGCGCGCTGAGGGACCTCGGCCTCGCGCGGTCCGAGCTCATGGCGCCGCTGGTGCTGTTCAACCTCGGCGTGGAGGCGGGACAGCTGGCGATCGTCGCCGTGCTGGTGCCGCTGGCCTGGACGACCCGACGCTGGCGCGGCTATCCGCGATGGGTGCTGGGCGCGGGATCCGCGGCCGTCGCGTCGATCGCGGTCGTCTGGCTGGTCGAGCGGCTCTTCGATGTGCAGATCCTGGGAGTGGGCGCATGAGCATCCATCATGTCGTGACGGGCATCGCCGCGGCGGCCATGGCGTTGACCTCGACGGCGCAGACCCTCGCGCTCGAGCGGGTCGAGGTCGACGGCCGCCACTACGACAACGGCGTCGGCAGCAGCGACGCCGCGTCGCAAGGGGCCGTCCGCGCGGCGCTGCTCAAGAGCCGGCCCGTGCTGCGACCCGGCGAGGTGCTGGAATTCGTGCCCGGCCTGATCGTCACGCAGCACAGCGGCGACGGCAAGGCGAACCAGTACTTCCTGCGCGGCTTCAACCTCGACCACGGCACCGACTTCGCCACCACGGTGATGGGCCTGCCGGTCAACATGCCCAGCCACGCGCACGGGCAGGGCTATGCCGATCTGAACTTCCTGATCCAGGAAATCGTCGAGCGCATCGACTACCGCAAGGGACCGTACTTCGCCCGCAACGGCGACTTCGCCGCGGCGGGCTCGGCCGACATCGACTACCAACGCGAGCTCGATGCGCCCTTCGTCAGCCTGACGCTGGGCGAGGGTCGCTACCGGCGCGCGCTCGCGGCGGGCTCCACGCGCCTCTCGGAGGGCGTGCAACTGCTGGGCGCGGTGGAGGCGATGGGCAACGACGGGCCGTGGCGCTTGCCGGAAGACCTGAACCGGCGCAATCTCGTACTGAGCCTGTCGGGCGCCGTCGGTACCGATCGCTGGCGCGTCGGCCTGATGGATTACCGCGCCGACTGGACCTCGACCGACCAGGTGCCGCAGCGACTCATCGATGCCGGCAGCTTCAACGGGCGTCCGTTCGGACGCTTCGATGCCATCGACCCGACCGACGGCGGCAGCACGCGCCGCAGCAGCCTGTCGGGCGAGTGGTCCCGCGACGACGGCGACCACAGCACCCGCGTGGCCGGCTACGCGATGGCGTACCGGCTGTCGCTCTACTCGAACTTCACCTATGCGATGGAACGCCCCGACACCGGCGACCAGTTCGCGCAGAAGGACGATCGCAAGATCTACGGTCTCAGCGCGAGCCATGCGGTGGACACCACGCTCGCCGGTCTGCCGGCCCGCGGCGAGATTGGCGTGCAACTGCGTCAGGACCGCGCGCGGGTGGGGCTCTTCGACACCGCGGCGCGCGCGACGATCGGCACGACGCGCGACGACCGGGTGCGCGAAACGCTGGCGAGCGTCTACGGAGACCTCGGCGTGGCGCTCGCGCCATGGGCCCGCGCCGTCGTGGGCTTGCGCGCGGACCAGGCGCGCTTCCGCGTCGACAGCCTGAGCAACGCGACGAATGCCGGGTCGGCGCGGCAGACCCTGGCGTCGCCGAAGCTCTCGCTGGTCCTGGGACCCTGGTCGCGCACGGAATTCTTCGTCAACGCCGGTCGCGGCTTCCACAGCAATGACGCGCGGGGCGTGACCGCCCGCGTCGATCCGCGCAGCGGCGATCCGGTGGACCCGGTGCCGGGGCTGGTCAAGGCGAAGGGCCGCGAGCTGGGCGTGCGCAGCGAGATCGTGCCCGGGCTGCAGAGTTCGCTGGCGTGGTGGACGCTGGCCTTCGACTCGGAGCTGGTTTACGTCGGCGACGCCGGCGCCACCGAGGCCAATCGGCCCAGCCGGCGGCACGGCGTGGAGTGGAACAACCGCTACATCCCCGTGCCCTGGCTGCTGATCGATGCCGATCTGGCCTGGACGCGGGCACGGTTCTCCGATGCCGATCCCACCGGCGTGCGCATCCCCAACGCGGTGGACAAGGTCGCCTCCTTCGGCGTGACGGTGCGCGAACTGGGACCCTGGTCCGCCAGCCTGCAATGGCGTTACCTCGGCAGCGCGCCGCTGATCGAGGACGACAGCGTGCGGTCGCGGTCGTCGCTGACGACCAACCTGCGCGTGAACCGCCGTTTCGGCGCGAAGACGGAGGTGACGCTGGATGTCTTCAACCTGTTCGACAGGCGGGTCAACGACATCGAGTACTTCTACGAGTCGCGTCTTCCGGGTGAAGCTGTGGCCGTGGCCGACCGCCACGTCCATCCGGCGGAGCCGCGCACGCTGCGCGTCACCCTGCGCCGAAGTTTTTGATCCGTTCGCGCAGTTGCTGCGTATATGTCGGCATGACGCCCCCTTCTGAAGACTCCGGCCCGCAGGAACGGGCCGACGCGCTGCCGCCGGCTCATCCCGAGCGTGACGCGCGCCTGGCGGATCTGATGGCGCGCGTCGCGTCGGCGGACCGGCGCGCGTTCGACGAGCTTTACCGGGCCACCAGCGCGGCGCTGTTCGGCATGGTGCTGCGCATCAACCGCGATCGCGCCCACGCGGAGGACGTGCTGCAGGAGATCTACATCACCGTGTGGCGGCAGGCGCCGAGCTTCGACGTCACGCACGGCAAGGTGTTGACCTGGCTCACGACGATCGCGCGGCATCGGGCGATCGACAGCCTGCGCCGACGGGCCGCGCAGCCGGCGACGATCAGCCGCTTCGGCGGGCTTGATGGCGGAGCGGGTGGCGGGGAGGGCGAGCGCGACCTGCTCGACCAGATGCCCAGCGACCAGCCCAGCCCGCTGGACCTGCTGGACGACGCGAACCGCGCCCACGCGCTGGAGCGCTGCATGTCGCAGCTCAGCGGCGAGCAGCGCAGCAGCCTGGCGCTGGCCTACTTTCAGGGGTTGTCGCATTCCGAGGTGGCGGAGCACATGAGTCAGCCGCTCGGCACGGTGAAGAGTTGGGTGCGGCGCGGCCTGTCGAGCCTGCGCGGCTGCCTCGACCGCGCGGCCGAACGTCTGGGCACGATGGGCAGGGCGGTCTGATGGACTACGGACATCCCGAACGCGCAGAACGGCTGGCCGCCGATTACGCCGTCGGCACGCTGCGAGGCGGCGCGCGTCGCCGTTTCGAACAGCTGCTGCCGGCCCATCCCGCGCTCGCCGCGGCGACGGCGGCCTGGTCCGCGCGACTGCAGTTGCTGGCGGAGCAGGTGGCCCCGGTCGAACCGCCGCCGCATGTGTGGGCGACGATACAGACGCGGCTCTTCGGTGCGACGGAGGGCGTGGCAGGGCGCGTGGCGGCGGAGGCGCCGACGACCGACCGCGGCCGTGCCGGCCCGCTGCGGTTCTGGCGCGGCCTCAGCGCCGTCGCCCTCGCGGCGTCGGTGGTCCTGGGGGTGTTGGTCGTGCGGCCCGTTCCCGAGGCGGCGCCCATCGTCGTTGTGCTGCGCAGCACACCGGAGGGCGTCGAGCTCGTCAAGACCGGTTTCGTGGCCAGCGTGTCGGCGGACGGACGGGCGCTGGTGCTGAAGCCGCTGGCGCCCGTGGAGATCGACGCGGCGCACGCGCTCGAGCTCTGGGCCGTGCCGAAGGCGGGCGCGCCGCGCTCGCTCGGCTTGATCGCGGCGGGGGACGCGCCGACCACGGTGACGCGCGCCAACCTGCTGGCCGACACCCAGGCCTTCGCCGTCAGCCTGGAGCCCAGCGGCGGCTCGCGCACCGGCAAGCCGACGGGCCCCATCGTGTCGGCGGGAGGGATCTGACGGAGCAGAGGAGGGCGCCGATCAGTAAGCCACCCGCAGCGACACCGAGTAGACAGCCGCGCTGCCGCGTACACGGCATCCTGGTTGATCTCGGTGTCGTGCGGGACTGTCGACATCACCGGTCGTCGTGCGTCGTGTCTACGATGCCCCCTCAACCCCAAGGAGACTTCATGCAAGCGAAGAACACGATCTGCGTCTGGTACGACCGGGACGCCGAAGAGGCCGCGCGCTTCTACGAGAAGACCTTTCCGGACAGCAAGGTGGGCCGCATCGCGCGGGCGCCGGGGGACTACCCCTCGGGCGTGGAGGGCGATGTGCTGGTCGTCGAGTTCACGGTGATGGGCATTCCCTGCATTGGCCTCAACGGTGGTCCGGGCATCAAGCACAGCGAGGCGTTCTCCTTCCAGGTCGCGACCGACGACCAGGCCGAGACGGACCGCCTCTGGAACGCGATCGTCGGCAACGGCGGTCAGGAGAGCGCGTGCGGCTGGTGCAAGGACAAGTGGGGCATCTCGTGGCAGATCACGCCGCGCGTGCTGTCGGAGGCGCTGAACAACCCCGACCGCGCGGCGGCCAAGCGCGCCTTCAGCGCGATGATGGCGATGCACAAGATCGACGTGGCGAAGATCGAGGCGGCGTTGAAGGGCTGAGCCCTTGAGCCCTTCAGCCGCTGAGCCCTTCAGCCGCTGAGCCCTTCAGCCGCTGAGCCGCTGCGCTCAGTGCTTGGCGATCACCTTGTCGGCGAGCCATGGCATGCGATTATCCGAGCGCGTCCCTGCGACGACAGCGGGTTGTCGGGGGATATGGACGCCCTCTCCCGGGGGAATCGCGCAATCCCATTCGATGGATGTCTGACGATGAATGACAAGGGTGAGTGGGTCGACCTACCCACGGCATTGGGTCAACTGCTGAATCGCCGTTTCGAGCACATCGTCGTGTTCAGCGGCGCGGGGATGTCGGCCGACAGTGGCATCCCGACTTTCCGTTCGGGCAGCAACGGACTGTGGGGCGAATTCGATCCCCAGCAACTGGCAACACCTGACGCCTGGCAACGCGACAAGGAGACCGTCTGGGGCTGGTATGAATGGCGCCGCGGGCACGTGATGGCCGCTACGCCGAATCCGGGCCACCTCGCGGTGGCGAGACTGCAGCGGGAATTCGGCGCCCAGGTCGTGACGCAGAATGTCGACGACCTGCATGAGCGCACGGGGGTGGAGGACGCCTTGCACTTGCACGGCAGCCTATTCGCCGCACGATGCGACCGGTGCGGCGCTCGCGCGACCTTGTCCGACCCGCCACCTGAAGCGCAGCGTCGACTGACGCCGCCGACCTGCGCGGCGTGCGGCCAGGGGGCGATCCGCCCCGGCGTCGTGTGGTTCGGCGAGCAGCTCGACGACGCCGTCGTGAACGCAGCGGCACAGCGCATCGCCGAGTGCGACCTGCTGCTGATCGTCGGCACATCCGGCGTCGTTTACCCGGCCGCGGGCATGGTGAGGCTGGCTTCGAAGGACGCGGTGATCGTGGAGATCAATCCACAGCCCGGCGACGTGGCGGCGAACGTGAGCTTCCGGTGGCAGACGACCGCGGCGGCCGGACTGCCGGCCGTGGCGGCACTTCTCTCGTCGCGTCTGTCAGCGGCGGTCAGCCCTTCGGCGGACGCTTGACGCCGTACCGCGGGCCGAGTTCGGCCCACAGGAACTGGGCGTCGTAGACCTTGCCCTCGGCGGCCGCGGGCTTGTCGTGGAAGCACTGGATCGTCAGCGTCGTCGCGGGCTGCTTCTGCGTGACGGTCTTGGCTTCGTTGTAGGTCGTCGTCGATACCGACTTCGTCTCGTTGCCTTCGACCTTGCTCGTGGTCTCGGTCGTCTGCGTCGCCGGCACCTGGTAGCTGCTGGTCAGCATGTCGTTGCGCTCTTCGACGACCACGAAGTAGCGGTATCCCTTGGTCAACGTCACCTCGGCGCTGCGCAGCAGGGCCTGGTCCGCCGCCTTGGATGGGACGTCGTTCTGGTAACCGGCGAAGGTCACGCGGTAACGGTCCGGGGACAGCGGCACGTCGTTGTAGCCGTAGCCGCCGAACATGCGGGTGTAGGACGTGAAAGCGCAGGCGTTCAGCAGCACCAGCGCGCCGATGGCGATCCATTTCTTCATTCAGGGTTCCTCCTCTGGGACGACTGTCCGGAAGCGCCGTGACCGTCTCATTGCGGTCATGTTGCGGATTGCTTCGGGGCCGTCAGCGATTGCTCGTTCAATAACGCGGCGGTTCGCGGCTGGTTGACTGCCGAGGCTGCCGGCGGCGCCACGAATCGCGCCGTGCGGATTGGACCACCCTCCGACGCAAGACCTGTCACCGCTCGAACCGGTAGCCGACGCCGTAGATCGACCGGATGCGGTCCGTGCCGGCGCCGGCGCGTTCCAGCTTGCGCCGCAGGTTCTTGATGTGGCTGTCGACGGCACGCTCGGTCACCTCGCGGCCGTCGACGTGCAGCAGGTCCAGCAGCTGCGTGCGCGCATACACGCGCCCCGGCTGCGTCGCCAGGATGTGGAGCAGCCGGAACTCGATCGGCGTGAGGTCCAGCGGCTCGCCGCGCCAGCTGGCGGTCCAGCCGGCCTCGTCGATGAACAGCGCCTCGCTGCCGGCCGCGAAAGCCGCCACCGCGGCGGCTGTCGCCCGCTCGTGCGCGCGGCCGCGGCGCAGCGCCGCCTTGACCCGCGCCATCACCTCGCGCGGACTGAACGGATTCTTCGCGATGTAGTCGTCCGCGCCGGTCTCCAGTCCGGCGAGCCGGTCCGATTCGTCCGCCCGCGCCGTCAGCATCAGGATGGGCACGCTGCTCATCCCGCGCAGCGTGCGGCACAGCGTCAGCCCGTCGATACCGGGCAGCATCAGGTCGAGCAGGATCAGGTCGTGCCGCCGCGCCGTCCACGCCGGGATCACCTCGCGACCGTCGGCCACGCATTCCGGCTCGTGCCCCGCCGCGCGCAGGTAGTCCGCCAGCAGCGCCGCGAGCTTGGGTTCGTCCTCGACCACCAGCACCCGCGACGGGCCCGGCTCCATCGGCATCGGCGCCAGACCCGATCCTGGTCCCGCGGCGGACCCTGCGTCGTTCTCAGGCATGGACGGGCAGCTCCACGCGCATCCACAGCCCGCCCAGCGGCGAGGGGCGCGCCTCGATGCGGCCCTCGTGCGCCTCGGCGATGCGCTGGCAGATCGACAGCCCCAGCCCCGATCCGCCGCCGCGCCGGCTGCGCGAGGCATCGACGCGGAAGAAGCGCTCGAACAAGCGCGGCAGGTGTTCCGGCCCGACGCCGGGCGAGGTGTCCTGCACGTCGATCACCGCGTGCTCGCCGCTGCGCCGCGCGCTGATGCTCAAGGCGCCGCCGGCGTCGGTGTAGCGGCAGCTGTTCTCGACGAGGTTGCCCAGCAGCTGCCGCAGCCGGCGCTCGTCGCCGAAGACGCGCAGCGGCTGCTCCGGCAGGTCCAGCTGCAGCCTCAGCCCGCTGCCGTGCAGCCGCTCGCCGAACGCGCCGGCCGTCACGTCGATCAGCTGGCACAGGTCGACCTCCGACTTGCGGTAGGCGAGGGCGCCCACGTCCGCCATCGACAGCTCGTGCAGGTCGTCGACCAGCTTGTGCAGGATGCCGACCTCGCCCTGCAGCGAGCGCAGCGCCTGGGCGTCGAGCTTGCGCACGCCGTCCTCCAGCGCCTCCAGCTCGCCGTGCAGCACGCCCAGCGGCGTGCGCAGCTCGTGCGAGACGTCGGCGAGAAACTCCCGCCGCATCGCCTCGTTGCGCTGCAGGGTCAGCGCGAGCTGGTTGAAGTCGCGGCCCAGGCTGGCGATGTCGTCGTTGTTGCGCGTCTCCGGGACGCGGACCTCGAAGTCGCCCGCCGCGAGCCGGTGCGTGGCGTCGGCGACACGCCGCACCGGACTCAGCAGCCGCCGCGAGATCCAGAACGCGACGGCGCCCGCCAGCAGCACCGCCGCGCCGCCCACCACCCAGGCCGAGCGCAGCTGCGCGTCGTAGAAATGCTTCTCCGCGCCCGGGCTCACCGATTCGATCGGGGTCAGCGCCAGCCAGCCCACGGTCAGGCCGTCGACGATGATGGGGCGCGCCACGGTCGGCTCCACCGGTCCCGCATAACCGGCGACCCGCTCATGGTTCTCGTCGAACAGCGTGAAGCGCCGCGTCGCGCCGGTCAGCTCGGCCGGACCCTGCTTGACCGCCGGCATGTCGGCCTCCGGCACCAGCGGACGCAGCAGACGGCCCCAGAGCTCCGGCTTCTCGCGCAGGAAATCCCAGCTCCTGCCGTTCTCGCGGTAGCCGGCGGTGACGCTGGTCCGGGCCAGTTCCAGCCGGTTCACGCCCTGCTCGTTGAGGTAGCCGATGAAGTCCCGGTTCAGGTTGATGTGCGAGAACACGCCCATCGCCAGCGCCACCGCCATGGCGGTGCTGAAGACGGCGGCGAAGAGCCGGGCGGTGAGGGTGAACGAGAGCTTCATCCGGAGCAGGGAAAAAACGAGGGGAGCGCGATACGGACCGGGGCAGTGTGCCGAAAGTGATGGGGATCCCGTCGCCGGACCGCATGATGCGGGCGCGGGCGTGCGACCGGCAAGCCATCCGGGCGGTGGCCGCGCGCCTGACGCGATCTTCAAGGTCTCTCCACATTCATGGCCGAGCATCCGCCGCCATGCCGAAGAAGATTCTGACATCCACGTCGTTGAAGTCCCTGATGCCGCCGCGTACGCCCCGCGCTCCGACGCTGGCGCCGATCGCCGCGGCGCTGGCCGCCCTGGCCGTGCTGGTGCTCGCCGGCTGCGGCGAGAAGAAGGAAGAGCCCGCCAAACGCGCCGCGCCCGAAGTCGGTGTGATCGTGGTGACGACGCAGGACGCGCCGCTGGCGCTGGAGCTGCCGGGCCGGCTGTCCGCCAGCCAGGTCGCCGAGATCCGCCCGCAGGTGACCGGCATCGTGCAGAAGCGGCTGTTCGAGGAAGGCAAGCTGGTCCGTGCCGGCCAGCCGCTGTATCAGCTCGACGCCGCCACCTATGAAGCCGAGCGCGCCCGCACCGCCGCCGCGCTGCAGAAGGCCGAGGCCCAGGTGGCCGTCGCCCGCAGCCGCGCCGAGCGCGACGCCGAACTGCTCAAGGCCGACGCCCTCAGCCGCCAGAGCGCCGACGACAGCGCCAGCGCGCTGCGCCAGGCGCAGGCCGACGTGGCCGTGGCCCGCGCCGCGCTGGACGCCGCCCGCGTCCAGGTCGACCGGACCCGCATCACGGCGCCGATCTCCGGCCGCATCGAGGTGTCGACGGTGACCGCCGGCGCGCTGGTCACCGCCGCGCAGACGCAGGCGCTGACGACGGTGCAGCAGCTCGATCCGATGCACGTGGACATCGTCCAGAGCAGCGCCGAGATCCTGCAGCTGCGCCGTCAGCTCGACGCCCGCAGCGGCAGCAGCAAGGTCAAGCTGATCCTCGAGGACGGCACCGAATACGCCCGTCCCGGCACGCTGCAGTTCAGCGGCGTGACGGTGGACCGCGGCACCGGCGCGGTGACGCTGCGCGCGATCGTGCCCAATCCCGACGGCGCGCTGCTGCCGGGCATGGTGGTCCGCGCCAAGCTGCTGGCCGGCGTCGACAGCGGCGTGATCCTGGTGCCGCAGCAGGGCGTGACGCGCTCGCCCACCGGCGATGCGACCGCGCTGGTCGTCGGACCCGAGAACAAGCTGCAGCTGCGTCCCCTGGTGCTGACCCGGGCGGTCGGCAACCAGTGGCTGGTCGCCAGCGGCCTCCAGGCCGGCGACAAGCTCGCCATCGAAGGCCTGCAGCGCGTGCGCGCCGGCCAGCCGGTCACGCCGGTGCCGGCGGGCATGAAGAAGGGCGCGGCGACCTCGGCCGCCGCGGCTGGATCCGCAGCATCCGCCGCATCCGGCGTCTCTGGCGCATCCGCCGCGGGACGCTGACGCCATGGCATCGTTCTTCATCGACCGGCCCATCTTCGCGTGGGTCATCGCGATCGTGATCATGCTGGCGGGCGCCGCCGCGGTGCGCATCCTGCCGCTGGAGCGCTACCCCGACATCGCGCCCACCCGCATCTCCATCAACACCAGCTACCCGGGCGCGGCCGCCAAGGCCATCGAGGATTCGGTGACGCAGGTCATCGAGCAGAACCTCAAGGGCATCGACGGCCTGTTCTCGATCGAATCGAGCAGCAACGCCTCCGGCGGCGCCAGCACGGTGCTGAGCTTCGTCGCGGGCACCGATCCCGACCTGGCGCAGATGCAGGTGCAGAACAAGGTCTCGCAGTCGCTCTCGCGGCTGCCGCAGGCGGTGCAGGCCCAGGGCGTGCGCGTGACCAAGGCGGGCACCGAGAACCTGATGGTCATCATGCTGACCAGCGACAACCCGGCCGTGACCTCGGCCGACCTGGGCGACTACCTGTCCAGCACGCTGGTCGACATCATCAGCCGCATCGAGGGCGTGGGCGACGTCAACGTCTTCGGCTCCGGCTACGCGATGCGCATCTGGCTGGATCCCGCGCAGCTGCAGCGTTACGCGCTGGTGCCGGGAGACATCCGCAGCGCGCTGCTGGCGCAGAACACCGAGGTCTCGGCCGGCCAGCTCGGCGCCCAGCCGGCGCCGGAAGGCCAGCGGCTGACGGCCATCATCACCGCGCGCGCCAAGCTGACGACCGCCGAGCAGTTCCGCAACATCGTGCTGCGCGTGCAGCCCGACGGCTCGACCCTGAAGCTGAGCGACGTCGCCCGCGTCGAGCTGGGCCGCGACAGCTACACCTCCAACGTCAAGAGCACCGGCCAGACGGCGGCCGGCATGGCCATCCTGCCGGCCAGCGGCGCCAACGCGCTCAAGACCGCGGAGCTGGTCAAGGCCAAGCTCGCCGAGCTGGAACCCTTCTTCCCGCAGGGGATGACGTCGACCATCACCTACGACACGACGCCTTTCATCAGCGTCTCCATCGAGGGCGTGGTGCACACGCTCATCGAGGCGATGGTGCTGGTCGTGGCGATCATGTACCTGTTCATGCAGAACCTGCGCGCGACGCTGGTGCCGGCGATCGCCGTGCCGGTGGTGCTGCTGGGGACCTTCGGCGTGCTGGCGATCGCGGGCTACTCGATCAACTCGCTGACGATGTTCGGGCTGGTGCTGGCCATCGGCCTGCTGGTGGACGACGCCATCGTCGTGGTCGAGAACGTCGAGCGGCTGATGCGCGAGGAGGGCATGAGTCCGCGCGACGCGACCCGCGAGAGCATGAAGGAGATCAGCGGCGCGCTGGTCGGCATCGCGGTGGTGCTGTCGGCGGTGTTCATTCCGATGGCCTTCTTCGGCGGCTCGACCGGCATCATCTACCGCCAGTTCTCGATCACGGTCGTGAGCGCCATGATCCTGTCGGTGCTGGTGGCGATGAGCCTGTCGCCGGCGCTGTGCGCGACGTTGCTCAAGCCGGTGCACCAGGGCGAGCACGCGGCCCACGGCGGTCCGTTCGGCAAGCAGCTCGACTGGTTCTTCGGCGGCTTCAACCGCCAGTTCGACAAGTTCAGCGACCGCTACACGGCGCGCGTACGCTGGCTGACGGCGCGCGGGGTGCGCAGCTTCCTGGTCTACCTGCTGCTGATCGCCGGCATGGCGTTCCTGTACAAGTCGCTGCCGACCTCCTTCCTGCCGGACGAGGACCAGGGCAGCCTGCAGATGCAGGTCCGCATGGCGCCGGGCGCCACGTCGGAGCGCATGGAAGCGGTGGCGCTGGCGATGGAGACCTACCTGGCCGAGCAGAAGGAAGTGCAGTTCTACAACCTGGTGCGCGGCGCCAACGGCGACCAGGGCTCGGGCCAGGGCTTCATCCGTCTGACCGACTGGAAGGAACGCCCCGGGAAGGAGCAGAGCGCCGCCGCGCTGGCCGAGCGCTTCAGCCGCGAGCTCGGCAAGAAGATCCGCGACGCCAACATCTTCATCGTGCAGCCGCCGACGGTGCGAGGCCTGGGCGGCAGTGCCGGCATCCAGCTGTTCCTGCAGGACCTGGGCGGCGTGGGCACGCAGGCGCTGGCCGAGGCGCGCGACCGCCTGATCGACGAGGCCAACAAGCATCCCGAGCTGGCGCGCGCGCGCATCAACAGCCTGACGGAGACGCCGCAGCTGCAGATCAACATCGACGACCAGAAGGCGGGCACGCTGGGCGTGGCGACGACGACGATCAACGACACGCTGTCGATCGCGCTGGGCAGCAGCTACGTCAACGACTTCATTGACCGCGGCCGCGTCAAGCGCGTGCTGGTGCAGGGCGAGGGCGCCTACCGCGCCGATCCCGACGCGCTGCGCTACTGGTACGTGCGCAACGCCGCCGGCACGATGGTGTCGTTCAACGCCTTCGCCACGGCGACCTGGCAGAACGGGCCGCGCCAGCTGGTCCGCTACAACGGCAGCGCGGCGTACGAGATCCAGGCCGACGTGCCGCCGGGCGTGAGCTCCGGCGCGGCGATGAAGGCGATGGAATCCATCCTGCGCGAGATGCCGCCCGGCATCGGCTTCGAGTGGTCCGGCCGCAGCTACCAGGAGCGGCTCTCGGGCGACCAGGCGCCGATGCTGTATGCCGTGTCGGTGCTGTTCATCTTCCTGTGCCTGGCGGCGCTGTACGAGAGCTGGTCCGTGCCGTTCAGCGTGATGCTGGTCGTGCCGCTGGGCATCATCGGCGCGCTCGCGGCCAGCCACCTCGGCGGGCAGCAGAACGACGTGTTCTTCCAGGTCGGCCTGCTGACGACGGTGGGCCTGTCGGCGAAGAACGCGATCCTGATCGTGGAGTTCGCCGAGACCTTGCGAGGGCAGGGCATGAGCGTGCTGGAGGCGACCTTGAAGGCCTGCCGGCAGCGATTGCGACCCATCCTGATGACCTCGCTCGCGTTCATGATGGGCGTGCTGCCGCTGGCCTTCGCGAGCGGCGCGGGCTCGGGCTCGCAACGCGCCATCGGCGTCGGCGTGCTCGGCGGCATGGGCAGCGCGACGCTGCTGGGGATCTTCTTCGTGCCATTGTTCTATCTCTGGGTGAAGCAGCGATTCAGCCGCACGAAGCCCGTGGCCGCACAGGCCGATGGACATCAGGATCCGGAGGTGCGGGCATGAGGCGCGTTGTTGCACTGCGCCCGTCGGCGCAAGCCGGCCCGGGGGCTCCTCATACGCTGTCGCAAATCGTCCCCCCCGGGCCGGCTTGCGCCGACTCGACATCGAGCACGTTCTCGAGGAGCGTCTTGCTGTTGCCGTTGATGCTCGCGCTGAGCGCCTGCGGCAGTCTCGTTCCGAGCACCGACACGCCTCGTCCGCCCCTGCGCGACGATTTCCGCCCGACGGCAGCATCGGCCCCCACCGCCGCGGCTTCCGCGCCTGCGGCCTCGCACGAATGGCGCGGTTTCTTCGCCGATGCGCGGCTGGATGAAGTCGTCGCGACGGCGCTGGACCAGAACCGCAGCCTGCGCGCGAGCGCGGCCGCCGTCGAGCGCGTGCGGGCGCAGTACCGCGTGACCGCCGCGGATCGTCTGCCCGAGATCGGCGTCGGTGGCTCCGTCACGCGCCAGCGGACGATCAACGGCGAAGGCGCGACGACGGCCTACGGCGTCAACCTCGGCCTGGCGAGCTACGAGATCGATCTGTTCAACCGCCTCGGCAGCCTCGAGGGCGCGGCGCTGTCGCGCTTCCTCGCGGAGCAGGAGACGCAGCGCAGCACGCGGCTGAGCCTGGCCGCGGAGGTCGCGACGGCGTGGCTCGGCCTGGCGGCGGCGCAGCAACGCCTGACCCTCAACCAGGAGCTGCGCGACAGCCAGCAGCGCTCGCTGGATCTGGCCGAGCGGCAGTACGCGCTCGGCGCGGCGTCGGGGCTGGATCGGGCGCGGGCGCGCGCGGCCTTCGAGTCCGCACGCGGCGACGCGGCGGAAAGCGTCAGCGCGGTGACGCAGGCGCGATTGCAGCTGGAGCTGCTCGTCGGCCAGCCGCTGCCGGATCGGCTCCTGCCGACCGCGCCAGGCACGACGTCCACGCCGGGCGGCGTCGACGTCACGGTGCTGCCGGCGGTGCCGGGCGGTCTGCCCGCCGACGTGCTGCTGCAGCGGCCCGATCTGCGCGCGGCCGAGCAGCGTTTGCGCGCGGCGGCCTTCGACGTCGGCGCGGCGCGCGCGGCGCGATTCCCGCGCCTGACGCTGACGGCGAGCGCCGGCACGCGCAGTCCGGACCTGGACGGCCTCTTCAAGAGCGGCAGCGGCGTATGGAGCATCGTGCCGCAGATCGACCTGCCGATCTTCGACGGCGGACAACGCCGCGCGCAGGTCGAGGTCAGCGAGGCCAGCCGGCAGGAAGCGCTGGCGAACTACGAGTCCGCCTTGCAGACGGCGTTCCGCGAAGTCGCGGATGCGCTCGCGGTGCGCGACCAACTCGCCGAGCGGCTCGACGCGCAACAGGCGCAGGTCGATGCGGCCGAGCAGTCGCAACGCCTCGCTGAGCGCAGCTACCGCTTGGGCGGCAGCAGCCAGCTGGAGCTGCTTGATGCTCAACGCCAGGCGACGACGGCGAAGCGCGCGCTGGTGACGCTGCGACAGACCGAGCAGGCCAATCGCGTGGCGCTGCTCAGGGCGCTCGGTGGACGCTGGACGCAGTGATTGGACGGTGCGCCTGGTCCCGATGATGACTTTCGCTTTCGTATAAATCGAAAATAAAACTTTCGATTTATGTTGTAAGGAAAGAAAAAAACGTGGCGTAAACCATATTCGAAAGAATTCGGTGGCTTTCTAGACTTGCCTGGTCATTCACCACGACCAGGGAACCTCATGAAGCTCAACACCGCATCCAGCACGTTCACCCGCCTTTCCGCCGTCGTCGCGCTCGCCGGCGCGGCGGCCGGTTTCGCGACCACCGCGACGGCCGCGCCGACCGGCTTCGGCCTGATCGCCTACTGGGGCGAGACCGCCAGCACCTACGGCGGCCAGGTGCCGTCGGGCGCCTATGTCGTCATCAATCCCAACAGTGGCGCGCAGGGGTTGAACGCGAGCCAGATCACCAACTGGAAGGCGGTCATTGCCAACATCCGCGCGCAAGGCGGCAAGGTGCTGGGTTACGTGCCGACCGGCTACGACCGCAACACGGCGGACGAGCTCGCGCGCTACAACGCGATTCCCGCAGAGCTCTCGGCTTACAAGAACACGCTGGGCGGCGTGGACGGCTTCTTCTTCGACGAGGCCGCGCACGACGACGCCGCGCTGAGCGACGCGCAGAAGTGCAGCGGCACGCCGTCGAAGTGGGCCAACGTGCGGTCGATAGTGTCGGGCTCGGGCGCGGGCGGCATCAAGGTCTGGAACGCGGGCTGGCCGGGCGCCAGCGGCTGCTTCGTCAGCGCGGCGCAGTCCGGCGAGCACATCGTCATGTACGAAGCCGCCTATGCCGACTACCTCAACGGCGCGAGCTGGCTCAACGGCGACGTGCAGAACCTGGCGACCTCGCTCAACGTCAAGACCTGGCTCCTGATCCACTCCGCGACGCAGGCGCAGATGCAGGCGACGCTGCGCGGCACGACGGCCAACTACGTCTACGTGACCAGCATGACCTACAACCCCAGCCTGCCGTGGGGCGGGCCGATCTGGAACTACACGCCGACCTACTGGGGCAACGACACCACCAGCGGGACGGAGCGCTGGTGCCTGAAGAGCTTGAAGAGCGGCGGCAGCTGCTGATCCTCATCCTCATCCCGTCGAGCGCGCATCGGGTCCGGTGCGCGCCGTTCGGGCGACGCGCCACCTCCAAAGGCGCGCCTGCAGCTACCTTCTGTTGCCTTGATCCCCTGAGCTTCCCCGCCCCCCCTCAGAGGGGGGAGTCTTTCTCCGTTGCCATTCCCGTTAGCATCGCGTCCGCTTTGACACGAAGCCGCTAAGACGGCAACAAGATGACGATCAATCAGGGAGTGGCGGACGTGCTCGAGCGCGCGTCCGGTTCGGCCGCCGCATTGCCGAACGGGGAGGGGGGCGACGCATCGCCGACCGTCGATCGGGATGGGGCGTTGCGCGCGTTGTGCATCGTGGCGCGCATGCACCACGTGGCGGCCGATGCGCCGTCGCTGCGGCACAGCCTGGGCCTGGGGGCCAGCGATGCGCCGTCGACGCAGGACCTGCTCCTGGCCGCGAAGCGGCTGGGGCTCAAGGCCAAGCGCTCGTCGACGAGCATCGAGCGGCTGAGCCTCGCGGCGCTGCCCGCGCTGGCGACCTTGCGCGACGGGCGGACCGTCGTGCTGGCGCAATGCGACGGCAAGCGCGTGCTGTTCATGGACCCGACCGGCGACGAGGCGTCGGCGCGGCCGACGATCGAGCCGGTCGAGACCTTCGCCGCCGAATGGACCGGCGAACTGATCCTGGTCACCAGCCGCGCGAGCCTCGCCGGCGAGCTGGCCAAGTTCGACTTCTCCTGGTTCATCCCCAGCATCGTCAAGCACCGCCGCCTGCTGGGCGAGGTGCTGACGATCTCGCTGTTCCTACAACTGTTCGCGCTCGTCAGCCCGCTGTTCTTCCAGGTCGTGATGGACAAGGTGCTGGTGCACCGCGGCCTCACCACGCTGGACGTGCTGGTGATCGGGCTGGTCGTGATCATGGTGTTCGAGAGCGCGCTCAACATCCTGCGCTCCTACGTCTTCAGCCACACGACCAGCCGCATCGACGTGGAGCTCGGTTCGCGGCTGTTCCGGCATTTGCTGAGCCTGCCGCTGGCCTACTTCCAGGCGCGGCGCGTGGGCGACTCGGTGGCGCGCGTGCGCGAGCTCGAGAACATCCGCCAGTTCCTCACCGGCAACGCGCTGACGCTGGTGCTGGACGTGCTGTTCTCGGTGATCTTCATCGCGGTGATGTTCAGCTACAGCGCGACGCTGACGCTGATCGTGCTGATCTCGCTGCCGCTGTACCTGATCCTGAGCCTGTCCATCGTGCCGGTGCTGCGCGGGCGGCTCAACGAGAAATTCGCGCGTGGCGCGGAGAACCAGAGCCTGCTGGTGGAGACGGTGACCGGCATCCAGACGGTGAAGGCCAGTGCGCTGGAGCCGCAGATGGTGCGCAAGTGGGACGTGCAGCTGGCGGCCTACGTGTCGGCGTCGTTCCGGACGCAGACGCTGGCGCAGTACGGCAACGAGGGCATCAACCTGATCGGCAAGCTGGTGAACGCCGCCACGTTGTGGTGGGGCGCGCAGCTGGTGATCGAGGGGCAACTCAGCGTCGGCCAGTTCATCGCCTTCAACATGTTCGCGGGCCGCGTGGCGCAGCCGATCATGCGCATCGCGCAGATGTGGACGGACTTCCAGCAGACGGGCATCTCGATGGCGCGGCTGGGCGACGTGCTCAACACGCGCACGGAGCTGCGCTCGCAGAGCGCCGGGGCCATGCCGCGCGTGCGCGGCGACGTGACGCTGGAGAACGTCACCTTCCGCTACCGGCCCGACGCGCAGCCGGTGCTGCACGGCGTGGACCTGACGGTGCAGGCTGGGGAGATCATCGGCATCGTGGGTCGCAGCGGCTCGGGCAAGAGCACGCTGACCAAGCTGCTGCAGCGGCTGTACGTGCCGGAGTCGGGGCGGGTGCTCATCGACGGGCAGGACATCGCGGTGGCTGACGCGACGCAGTTGCGCCGCCAGGTCGGCGTGGTTCTGCAGGAAAACATGCTGTTCAACCGTTCGGTGCGGGAGAACATCGCCATCGCCGATCCGGCGGCGCCGATCGAGGCGGTGATGCAGGCGGCCAAGCTCGCCGGCGCGCACGACTTCATCGCAGAGTTGCCGGAGGGGTACGACACGATGGTGGGCGAGCAGGGCGCCGGCCTGTCGGGCGGACAGCGGCAACGCATCGCGATCGCGCGGGCGCTGTTCGGGCAGCCGCGGGTGTTGATCTTCGACGAGGCCACCAGCGCTCTGGACTACGAGAGCGAGGCCATCATCCAGAAGAACATGCGGGCGATCTGCCAGGGGCGGACGGTGTTCATCATCGCCCACCGCCTGAGCGCGGTGCGCCATGCCCACCGGATCATCGCGATGGAGAAGGGCCGCATCGCGGAGATGGGCAGCCATGACGAGCTGATCGCGATGCCGCAAGGGCTTTACGCGCACCTGTGGCGCATGCAGGGCGAAGGAGGCTCGGAATGAGCGCCGAACTGATTCAGGGCGCGGCGGCTGACGATGCTGCGGAGACGCCGCGTCATCCGCTTCGCGAGCTGCTGTCGCGGTACTCCGCAGTGTTCAAGGCCGCCTGGGCGCGTCGTGAGGAACTCGCCGGGCCACGCCGCATGGCCGATGAACGGGCCTTCCTGCCCGCTGCGCTGGAACTGCAGGAGACACCGCCGCATCCGGCGCCGCGTCGGATGGCGATCGCGATCTGCGCGCTGTTCGTGATCGCGCTGCTGTGGGCCCTCCTCGGGCAGATCGACATCGTTGCGGTGGCGCAAGGTCGCATCATCGTCAGCGATCGCAGCAAGACCATCCAGCCGCTGGAGACCAGCGTGGTGCGCGAGGTCTTCGTCAAGGACGGCGACAAGGTGAAGGCGGGGCAGTTGCTGATCGCGCTGGACTCGACGATGACGGAGGCTGACAGCCACCGCGTCGACAAGGAGCGGGTGGCGGCGCTGTCGGAGATGCTGCGCTCGCGTGCGCTGCTGCAGGCGCTTACGGGCGGCGGTGCGCCGCAGTTGACGGAGGCGGCTATGAGCTCGATGCCGCGCGAGGACGCGAACAGCGCGCGCTTCCAGCTGCAGAGCGAGTGGGCAGACATTTCCGCGAAGCTGGCGAAGCTGCAGGCGGAGCTCGAGCGCCGAAATGCGGAGATCGCGACGGCGAAGCAGGTCGTCGAGAAACTGCGGAGCACGGTGCCGATGGCGCAGCAGCGCGAGCGCGATTACAAGGCGCTGAGCGACCAGGGCTTCGTCGCGGGCCACGCGGGGCAGGACCGGACGCGGGAGCGGATCGAGCAGGAGAAGGACCTCGGCACGGCGATCGCGCGTGAGCGCGAGACGCAGGCGGCGCTGGCGGAATCGCGTGGGTCGACGGCGTCGTTCCGGGCGGAAACGCTGAGGACGCTGCGGGATCGGGAGGCGCAGGCGGACCTAAAGCTGAAGCAACTCGCCGAAGAGGGCGCGAAGGCCGACAAGCGCAATCAGCTGACGAAGCTGACCGCGCCGGTGGATGGCACGGTCCAGCAGCTCGCCGTACACACGGCGGGCGGCGTCGTGACCGAGGCGCAGGTACTGCTGGTGCTCGTGCCCGATGAGGCCGAGGTGACTGCGGAGGTCGTGCTCGAGAACAAGGACATCGGCTTCGTGCGCGCCGGGCAGGAGGCGGAAATCAAGCTCGAAACCTTCCCGTTCACGCGCTACGGCACGGTGCCGGCGACGGTGAAGAGCGTGAGCGCGGATGCGGTCAACGATGAGAAGCGCGGGGCGATCTTTCCGGTGACGCTGGTGTTGGGGAAGGGCGTCATTGATGTCGATGGGAAGCAGGTGCGGTTGGCTCTTGGCATGAATGTCACCGCAGAGATCAAGACTTCACAACGCCGCGTGATCCGGTATCTCTTTGATCCGATAAAAAAGCGTGTGGATGAGAGTTTAAGGGAAAGGTAGTTTTCTATGCAGCCGATTAGCAGGCAGGAACTTGATAGCTTGAATTTCGGAATGGTCAGGCGCTTCTTGTTTATTTATCTGGGTGCCTTGTTGTCCGTTGTATTGTGCTTGATTGTCGACGTTGGTCGGTTCGTTGAAGCCCCCAGTCAATGGATTCCAGCCGTCCGCAATTTGAGGGAAAGCGCCCAGATTGCAGCGTCCCCAGCGGCTTTCACATTCGTTTCTTGGGGTGCCATTCTTCTGTGGCCCTGCGCCGTCTTTTTCTGCGTTGGCGCCAAACTATACGAGCGAAGCGAATTTGTGCGGCGAACTTCTACTACCTCGCGAAGTTCGGGCCCCTTTTGGGCGGCTTTGGTCTTATGGATGCTTATCGCGGCCTGTTATCTCGGCGCTATTGATCCGTTGGGCTCATCACGAGCTAGTTCATTGATCGCTTCGGCACTTCGTACCTCGGTTGGTTTGATTATCGTCGGGCCTCTTGCATTTTCCGGCATGACCGTTCTTGCCGCTTTTTGCCTGTTCATCACCTTTGTCTACCCCATTAAGCATATTTTAAGCAGGGATGTAAAATGACACATAACACCCAAACTTTTAGCGTTTCTCTTGCAGAGTATGTTAAATCAGTCGAGAGCCTTGCCGCAAGCAGTGCTAGTGCTTATCCGAAGCGGCGTCTCGATACGAACAGTGGTTTATTGAGCAGGCTAGATCAGGGATTGTGACTGAGCAGCAGCGTTTCGATCGTATTGCAAAGGAATTTGGACAGGGTTTCAAGGAGGCTGCGGAAAATGCGCAGCGCTGGGCAAATGCCGCCGCGGAGCAGGGCAATAAGGGCATTGGCCAAATTATGCAGAAGTACGCCGACAAGGCGGCGGCGGTGGCAAATGACCTTCACTCGCCGCTCATTGATTCTGGCAAGAAAATTGCGGACATGACTCGGGAGGCGGATTGAGCCGTCAACAATCTGAAGACCAACGCGGAGCACATTGGCGCTAAATGGCTGGGACCAGTATTCGACGCTATGGCGCTCGGAAAGGGCTTTTACGATTGGTATGACACCGGAGACGAGGCCGGGTTCGGGGCCGCCGCAACCGGGGTTGTGCTGTCGTGGGTGGCTGGTATGGCCGCAGTTGCGGTCGCAACGTTCTTCGGCGCGCCGATCATTGTTGTCGTGACGGCAGCGGCGGTTGCAGCGGGGGCAGGCAGTGCCCTGGGCGAAACCGCTTGGAAGTGGATAAGTGCTGGACGCGATTGGGTCGTTGATTGGCTAGTCAATGAAAACTACCGGCGCGCCACGACATGGCGTCCGCGCGACCCTCTGGCGATCGATCTTGATGGTGACGGCATTGAGACGCGCAATCCAACGTTCGGGCCAGTCCTGTTCGACCATAACGGCGACGGCGTTCGTACCGGGACGGGCTGGCTTGCAGGCGACGATGCTTGGCTCGTCATGGACCGCAATGGAAACGGTCTCATTGACAGTGGATCGGAACTCTTCGGCGTCGATACCGACATTCCCGCCACGGATACCTATGGGAACGTTTTCACCCGTAAGGCCCGCACGGGCTTCGAAGCCCTCGGCGCGCAGGACAGCAACGGCGACGGTGTCTTCGACGCGAACGATGCGACCTTCGGTGACGTCCGCCTGTGGCGCGACCTGAATGGCGATGGCATCAGCCAAGCCAATGAACTTCAGACTCTCGCCCAGCACGGCATCAAGAGCATCTCGCTTGAGGTGACGCAGGGCAACACGGATCTGGGCAACGGCAACAGCATCACCGGCAAGGCGACCGTCATCCGGCAGGATGGTGGAAAAACCGAGATCGACAGCGTGTCGGTGTCCGGCGAGAGCGCAGCCAATCTGAATCTGGAAGACAACCCGTTCTATCGAGAGTTCACCGACAAGATTCCCCTGACCGAAGCTGCCAGCAAATCGGCGGAGATGCGCGGCAGCGGATGGACCCGCGATCTGCGCGAGGCCATGAGCATTCAAACCGCCGAGGGTGCAGCGCTTCAGGGAGAAGTCAGTTCATTTGCCGCGTTGACGACCCGCGACCAGCAACTCTCGGCCATGGACGCCTTGGTTGAGAAGTGGGCTGCATCGACGGGACGCTTCGCCGGGAGCACGAGCCTGCGCGTGCTGGTCACGACGATCACGCCGATCGATGGCGTGACCGAACTTGTCACCACGACTTTGGGCGAGCCTTCGACATATCTTGACGTGGACGGGGCAATGATTCCTTGCTTGGCCTTCGTCTTGCCTGACAAGTACTACAGCGTCTTCCGACCGGAGCTGCTGGACTCGGGTTATGAGGTGTTGCGCCGCATGAGCGTGCTCGAGGTGTTCAACGGCAGCCGCTTCATCAACTCCACAGAAACTCGAAACGTCAACTCCGGCAGCGGCAGCGGCAGCGGCAGCGGCGGAGGCGGAGGCGGCGGAGCCGCAGCGCCTAAGGGACTGACGGTGGTGGCGAAAATGACGCTCGCACAAGACCAAGTGGATTCGATCAACCAAGCTTACGAGAGCCTGGTCGAGAGCGTTTTTGGCGCTTTGGTTTCCCAGACGCGTCTCCAGCCCTACTTGGATAGTCTGCAGGTCGTGTTCGATGAAAGCGGCGGGTTCCGCTTCGACGCTTCCCCCGTGGTGGCGCTTCTCGACCAACGTGCTGGCGCGGACGCATGGGCAGCCATGGGCGATCTCGTCGATCTCATGCGGTATTCCAGCGGCCCGCTTGATTACGCAGGATTCAACGGCCTGTCCGTGATGCGATCGTGGATCGATGCGCTGCCAGCGGATTCTGAGATCCGAGCACGGTTGGGTGAACTGGGCGTTGTTTCGTCCAGCGCGACCAGCGGCAGCGCCCGGTCGGACTTCTTCCTCGGCGAAGCCGCCGGCGAGACCTTCGATGGTGGCGCGGGCGACGATTACATCGATGGCGCAGCGGGCAGCGACGTGCTCATCGGCGGCGACGGGCGCGACCATCTCTATGGCGGCAGCGGCAACGACCGGCTTCGCGGCGATGCGGGCGACGACGTGCTGGAAGGCGGTGCCGGCGACGATTCGCTGAGCGGTGGCGCTGGCAATGATGTCTACAGATTCGGCCGTGGTGATGGTCAGGACTACATCGAGCAGGATTACGACGCCAGCGCGACCCGCAACAACCGTCTGTCCTTCAAGCCCGGTGTCGCGCCGGGCGACGTGACGGTGCACCGTGACGGTACGAGCCTCGTCATCCGCATCAACGGAACGAACGATCAGATCACGGTCGGCTACTTCTTCTTCAATGATGATCCGAGCAGCGTTTTCAACCCGCTCCAGCAGATCGACTTCGCCGATGGCACGGTGTGGTCCATCGCCCAGATCCTCGAGAAGTACCAGACCGGCACAGCGGAGTCGGACAACATCACGGGCACGGTCTACGCGGACGTCATTCGTGGCAACGGCGGCAACGACACCCTGTATGGCAGCGGCGGCAACGATCAGCTGTTCGGCGGTGACGGCGACGACAAGCTGTACGGTGGCGACGGCGACGACGTCATCGAAGGCGGCGCCGGGTACGACAACCTGGGTGGCGGCGGCGGCAATGACACCTACGTGTTCGGTCGCGGCGACGGGCAGGATTACATCCAATCCGAATACAACACCGGCAATGCGCTGAACGTGCTGAGTTTCAAGGAAGGCATCGATCCGGTCGATGTGGTGGTCGCTCGTTCCAGCAGTGCCTTGACGCTCACGATCACCGGCACGACGGATCAGGTGGTGGTCGAGTCGTTCTTCCTGTCCTACGACCCTACCAACGCCTACAGCCCGATCCAGCAGGTGAAATTTGCGAACGGTACTGTCTGGAGCATCGAGGATTTGAAGCAGGCTGTTTCCGCGGGAACGGCCGGTCCGGACTCCCTCATCGGGACCGAGGGCAATGACGTCATCGACGGGCGCGGCGGCAACGACACGTTGTATGGCAACGGCGGCAACGACCAACTGCTTGGCAGCGACGGCAACGACTTCCTCAGCGGCGGTGACGGCGACGACGTGCTCGACGGCGGCGCGGGCGACGATGTCCTGGGCGGCGGCAGCGGCAACGACACCTACCTGTTCGGTCGCGGCGACGGGCAGGATTACCTCCAGTCCGACTACAACCCAGGCAATGCATTGAACGTGCTGAGCTTCAAGGCCGGTGTCGCACCTTCCGACGTGGTGGTTGGCCGCTCCGGCGGGGCCTTGACGCTGACGATCGCCGGCACGACCGACCAGATCACGGTGGCGTCGTTCTTCGATTACGACAACCCGGCCAACGCCTACAACCCGGTGCAGCAGGTGACGTTCGCCGACGGCACGGTGTGGTCTGTCGCCCAGATCGTCGAGAAGTACCTCGCCGGCTCGACGGGCTCGGACAACATCTCGGGTACTGTCAACGCGGACGTCATTCGCGGCAACGGCGGCAACGACACGTTGTATGGCAACGGCAGCAACGATCAACTGTTTGGCGGTGAAGGCAGCGATACCCTCGGCGGCGGTGACGGCGACGACGTGCTCGACGGCGGCGCGGGCGACGATGTCCTGGGCGGCGGCAGCGGCAACGACACCTACCTGTTCGGTCGCGGCGACGGGCAGGATTACATCCAGTCGAAATACGACTCTTCGACGTCCAAGCTGAATGTGCTGCAGATGAAGGACGGGATTTCGTCCAATGACCTGACCGCGATCCGCTCCGGCGACAGCCTCGTCATCGGCATCGACGGGACCACGGATCAGCTCACCGTGTCTGCGTTCTTCTACAACTCCGGCAGTCCGGACAACATCTACAACCCGCTGCAGCAGATCCGGTTCGCCGACGGGACCGCCTGGTCGACGACCGACATCGAAAACAAGGTCAACGGCCTCCCCGTCTCCGGCACGTCCTCCACCCAGCAAGCGAATACCGCGCGCCAGGCGGATGCGCTGGTGGCGGCGATGGCGTCGTTCTCGGCATCGTCGACGGTCACCAACGCTGCGATGCCAAGCTACACCCACGGTGCCGACCATCTGATCGCGGTGTCCGCGCGCTGAAGCTTCCAGCCACGCTCGAAACGCCCCGGGTGGCTCACTGCCGCCCGGGGCGTTTTTTTTCTTTAACGAGACCCACGCAGCTTCACTGCCCTCCAGGCATCAATCCATTCCCAAAACGCATAACCCCGACAAGCGTTGGAGTTACGGCGTGATTACATTGGAACCAGTGTTCGGCGAAGCACCACGCTGAGGCGCGGCATTGGGTCAGCTCCGCGGTCTCCTCCTCTGAAAGACGGGGTCGGGAGCCACCGGAACGGAGCTGACCCAATTCCGCTTTTCATATCCTCAAATTGGAAACCGTCATGAACCAACCCGTCATGGAAGGCTTGCGCCTGAACGTACCGGCCTACGTCAAACACCAGCGACTCGTCGCCTGGGTCGCCGAGATCGCCGCCCTCACCGAGGCCAAGGACGTCTACTGGTGCGACGGCAGCCAGGCCGAGTACGACCGCCTGTGCCAGCAGCTCGTCGACGCCGGCACCTTCCAGAAGCTGAACCCGGCCAAGCGTCCCGGCAGCTTCCTCGCCTGGAGCGATCCGACCGACGTCGCCCGCGTGGAGGACCGGACCTTCATCTGCACGAAGAACAAGCTCGACGCCGGCCCGACCAACAACTGGATGGAACCGGCCGAGATGCGCGCCCTGCTGCAGCAAGGCGACAAGGCCCTGTTCCGCGGCGCCATGCGCGGCCGCACGCTGTATGTCGTGCCGTTCTCGATGGGCCCGATCGGCTCCCCGATCGCCCACATCGGCGTCGAACTGTCCGACAGCCCGTACGTCGCCGTGAACATGCGCATCATGACCCGCATGGGTCGCGCGGTCCTGGACACGCTGGGCGACAACGGCGAGTTCGTGCCCTGCGTCCACACCGTGGGCGCGCCGCTCGAAGCCGGCCAAGCCGACGTCAAGTGGCCCTGCAACAAGACGAAGTACATCGTCCATTACCCCGAGACCCGCGAGATCTGGTCCTACGGCTCCGGCTACGGCGGCAACGCGCTGCTGGGCAAGAAGTGCTTCGCGCTGCGCATCGCGTCGACGATGGGTCGCGATCAGGGCTGGCTGGCCGAGCACATGCTCGTGCTGGGCGTGACCTCGCCGGAAGGCAAGAAGCACCACGTCGCCGCCGCCTTCCCCAGCGCCTGCGGCAAGACCAACTTCGCGATGCTGATCCCGCCCGCCGGCTTCGAAGGCTGGAAAGTCACCACCATCGGCGACGACATCGCCTGGATCAAGCCCGGCAAGGACGGCCGCCTCTACGCGATCAACCCGGAAGCCGGCTACTTCGGCGTCGCCCCGGGCACGAACGTGAAGACCAACCCGAACTGCATGGCCAGCCTGGACAAGGACGTCATCTTCACCAACGTCGCGCTGACCGACGACGGCGACGTCTGGTGGGAAGGCATGACCGACACGCCGCCGGCCCATCTGGTCGACTGGCAAGGCAAGGACTGGACCCCGGAGATCGCCAAGGAGACCGGCGCCAAAGCCGCTCATCCGAACGCCCGCTTCACCGTCGCCGCGACCAACAACCCGGCGCTGGATGCGGAGTGGGACAACCCCGCCGGCGTGGCCATCGATGCGTTCATCTTCGGCGGCCGCCGCTCGACGACCGTGCCGCTGGTGACCGAGGCCCGCGACTGGACCGAAGGCGTCTACATGGCCGCGACCATGGGCTCCGAGACCACCGCCGCGGCCGCCGGCCAGCAGGGCGTCGTCCGTCGCGACCCGTTCGCGATGCTGCCCTTCATGGGCTACAACATGGCGGACTACTTCCAGCACTGGCTGACCCTGGGCGCCAAGCTGGCCCAGTCCGGCGCCAAGCTGCCGGCGATCTTCTGCGTCAACTGGTTCCGCAAGGGCGCCGACGGCAAGTTCGTGTGGCCCGGCTACGGCGAGAACATGCGCGTCCTGAAGTGGATGCTGGAGCGCGTTGACGGCAAGGGCCAAGGTGTGGAGCACGCCTTCGGCACCAGCCCGCGTTATGAAGACCTGAACTGGCAAGGCCTGGCCTTCACGCCGGAACAGTACAAGACCGTCACCCATATCTCGAACGACGACTGGGCGACGGAACTGAAGCTCCACGACGAGCTGTTCATCCAGCTGGCCCAGGGCCTGCCGGCGGAACTGCCCGCTACCAAGGCCAAGATCGAACAGCGCCTGGCACAGGCCTGATCGTCTCCCGGATTCCACCCGGCGACCGCCTCGAAAGAGGCGGGTCCGGGGGAGCCAGAAAAGGCAAAGCCCGCTCGAAGCGATTCGAAGCGGGCTTTTCTTTCGGTCAGTCTGGAGCGGCATTCAATGAGAGCCTGCGCTCACATCACCTGTCTCCGAACGGTGCGACCGGGCCCACACGGCGCCCGGCAGGTCGGCTGCTCAGCCGTTCAACTGTTCAGCCGTTGCGGCGGGCGTTCGCGGCGCGCAGCTCAGCGGCGAAGGAGGGCATGCTCTCTTCGTACTGGGCGGCGAGGGCCAGGATCTCGCGCTCGGCGCGAGCCATCTTGGCAGTCTCGATGCGGGCCTTGACGTTCGTGATCGTGCGGGCCCAGACGCGGGCGCCGATCGTGGCGAACGTGCCGCCGCGACGCACCGTGCGGCTCAGGGGAAGACCGAAGGTTTGGGTAGCGACGCTCATGGCGATTTCCTTTGATTGGCTTGTTTGGGTCGGCTCTGTAGAACCGATGGACTGAACTATAGGGTTTGCCCTAGGCATGCCGCCAATGAAAGATGGGCATTGAATGTATGAACGCTGTGCATATCATTGGGCGGATCGCGTTCAGCCCGTGATGCGCATCACAGGGGCCCTCGTGAAGTGCCAAGTAATGCGCAAGCCAAGGCCCGGACGACCGGTCCGAGGGCCCTCGCGGGACTGTGGCGTGGACGCCGATTCGGCTGGTTTTCCGTGGAAAAGTGCCTGAGATGAGCTTCCGGAACCTCGATCTGAACCTGCTCAAGGTGTTCGACGCCGTCATGGCCGAACGCTCCATGACCCGCGCCGCGGAGCGCTTGTCGATGACGCAACCGGCCGTCAGCCATGCGCTGAAACGGCTGCGCGAGGCGCTCGGCGAGGACTTGTTCGTGCGCCAGGCCTTCGGGATGAAGCCGACGTCGCGGGCGGAAGGGCTCTGGCCGGAAGTCCGGTCGGCGCTCACCCGGCTGCGAGTGGCACTGGATCCCGGCGACTACCAGCCGACGTCCGAGGAGTACACCTTCCGTCTGGCGATGGCTGACGCGACGGCAGCGCTGATCCTGCCGCCGCTGATGCAACAGCTGGAGCAGATGCGTGCCCTGGCCAACGTCCATGTGCTGCCGCTGACGACGCGCGACCCGCGCCAGTTGCTGGAGCAGGGCGAGGCGGACTTCGCGCTCGGTTATTTCCCGAACGCGGTCGCCGCGCTGAAAGGGCAGGGCGACATGGCGGCGATCCGGCAGCAGCGGCTGTACGACTCGTACTACGTCTGCGTGATGCGGCGCGGTCATCCGCTGGCCGACCAGGAGCTGACGCTGGACGTCTTCTGCCAGGCGCATCACCTGCTGGTGAGTTTCTCGGGCCGGCCTTACGGCTTCGTCGACGAGGCGCTGGCGGCACTCAAGCGCAGCCGACGGATCGCGCTGACCGTCAACCAGTTCTTCACCGCCGGCCGGGTGGTGGCGCATTCCGACCTGCTGACGGTGCTGCCGCAGTCCTTCATCACGGCCACCGGCTACCAGGAAGCGCTGATCTACCGTCCGCTGCCGATGCCGCTGTCGCCCGTGCACGTCGACGTGCTCTGGCACCTGCGCAACGAGGATCGCAGCGCCCAGCGCTGGATGCGCGAACGGTTGATCGACGCGGTGCGTCCGCCGTCCGCCGATGCAGTCGCTCCCACGCCGGCCGACGTCAGCGGCGACAATCGCGCCCCATGAGCATTGCCCACGACCTTTCCGACGCCGAGTTCGACGAACTCGACGAACTCCTCGCCATCACGCCCGAGCCCCTCGAGCCGCTGGACGCCTCGATGCTGGACGGCTACCTGGCCGGCGTGCTGGTGCAGCCCCGCCTGATCCCGATCGAGGAATGGCTGCCGCCGATCTTCGACTACGAGGGCCGCGAGCTGCCCGACGACGTCGACCCCGCCTGGCTGGCCCGCATCCGCGCGCTGGTGGAGCGCCGCTTCGCCTCGCTGAACCACAGCATGCTGGAGCAGGGCTGGTTCTACCCGGTGGTGCTGGACCTGGAAGCGGATGAAGCGGACGCCGACGGCACCGCTGAAGACGCTGCGGAAGGCGCCGCTCCGGAAGCCGCCGCGCAAGCCGACGCCAAGGTCGACGCCAAGGTCGACGCCAACGCCGACGAGCCCGTCGATCCGGACGCGCCGCAGCTCCCCGACGATCCGATCACCCAGGCCTTGCTGCCGTGGGTGGGCGGTTTCGAATACGCCGCGGTGACCTTCCCCGACCTGCACGAGCAGGCCGACGACAACATCAACGCGCTGCTGGCGCGCCTGTACCGCCACCTGCCGGCCGAGACGCCGGAGGAAGTGGAGATCGTCGAGCTGCTGGACAAGGAGCATCCGCTCAAGAACATCGACGAGGCCATCGAGGACCTGATCCTGACCGTCGTCGACCTGCAGGAAGCGACGGAGCAGCAGCGGTATCACGTCGAGCAGGTGCGTCGCGACTCGCCGAAGCTGGGCCGGAACGATCCCTGCCACTGCGGTTCGGGCAAGAAGTTCAAGAACTGCCACGGCGCGGCCTGATCTCCGCCGGCCGTCACGTCGCGCCTGACGCGCGGCGAGGGCGGTGACGCCACACGACGCCGGTCCTTGCGCCGGCGTTTTCCATGGTCAGCCGCCGGTCGTGAAGTCGGCGATCGACACGGTCCGCAGCGCCGTGTCCAAGAGCGCGACATCGCCGCCAAGCAGGCGGCTGGCCTCGCGTGCGGCGCCGAGCACGGCGCGGCAGGCGTTCAGCATGGTCTCGGGCGGCGACAGCCGCACCCGCGGCCCGGACACGGCGATCGCTCCCTGCACACGTCCGTCGACGGCGAACACCGGCGCTGCGACCGAAGCCGTGTCCGGCTCGCGTTCCCCGTAGGAGGCGCCCCATCCGCGCTCGCGGATGTCCGCGTGGGCGGCACGGTGGTCGTTCGAGAACGCGCACAGCACCTTGCCCGATGCGCCCTGGTGCAGCGCGTACTGCTGCCCCACGGCCACCGCCGCGCGCACCGAGCGCGCCGGCTCCCAGCGATGGATCGCGATCCGCGCCTCGCCGTGCCGGACGTAGAAGGACGCCGTCTCGCCGGTGTCCGAACTGAGCTGCTTGAGCAGCGGTTCCACGACCGGCCCCACGTGGAAGGAGCGCTGGTAGATCGTCGCCAGCCGCAGCGGCGCCGGCCCGATGGCGTACTGCCCGTCCGGCAGACGCCGCACGAATCCCCCGTGTTCCAGCGCGGCCAGCAACCGCAGCACGGTGCTCTTGTAGAGGCCGGTGCGCCGCGACAGCTCCGCCAACGACAGGGCGTCGTCGTCCTGGCCGAACGCGCCCAGCAGCGCGAACGCACGGTCGAGCACGGCCACGCCACTGGATTCGGCCGTCGCCTCGGGGTTGTCGGAAGGTGCGCTGTCTGATTCGGCCACGGGTAATCCCTCGTCTAGGGCATCACGGAGACGTCCTACAGTTCTATCAAACAAACCGACGTTCTGCTAGATAGAACAAACACGGAGACGCGACATGACGAAGTCCCTGGCCCCGCAGTGCCTGATCCGAGGCGCCGCCTTCACCCTGATCGCCGCCACGAGCGCGGGCATGACCGCGACCGCGGCGCTGGCCGCCGACGCCGCCTTTCCGACCCAGCCCATCCGCCTGATCGTCCCGTTCCCGCCCGGCGGCGGCACGGACATCGTGTCGCGGCTGATCCTGGAGAAGGTGCGCGAGGACACCGGCTGGACCTTCGTCCCGGACAACAAGGCCGGCGCGGGCGGCAACATCGGGCTGGACGCCGTCGCCAAGAGCAAGGCCGACGGCTACACGCTGGGCATGGGCCAGACCGCCAACCTGGCGATCAACCCCACGCTTTATCCCAAGATGCCCTACGACGCGGCCAAGGCCTTCACGCCGGTCGCGCTGGTCGCGGGGCAGCCGGTGGTGCTGGTGGTCTCGTCGTCCTCCAGCTTCAGGACGGTCGCCGACCTGGTTGCCGCCGCCAAGGCAAAACCTGGCACCTTGACCATGGCCTCCGCCGGCAACGGCACGGTGGGCCATCTGACGGGGGAACTGTTCTCGAAGCAGGCCGCCATCCAGGTGACGCATATCCCCTACAAGGGCGCCGGTCCGGCGGCGAACGACCTGCTCGGCGGTCAGGTGGACTACTACTTCGCGACGCCGCAGACGGTGGTGCCCTTCATCAAGGCCGGCAAGCTGCGCGCGCTGGCGATCAGTTCCGCGGCGCGGCTGCCGGTGCTGCCCGACGTCCCGACCGTGGCCGAAAGCGGCTTCAAGGGCTTCGATACCTCGGACTGGAAGATGATCGTGGCGCCGGCCGGCACGCCGGCGGCGGTCGTGACCCGGATGAACGCGCAGGTGCAGAAGGCCCTGTCCAAGGCGGCCACGATCGGACAGCTGCAGTCGGAGGGCAGCGTGCCCATGGCCGGCACGCCGCAGCAGGCGGCGCAGTTCCTGGCGCGCGAGCAGAAGCGCTGGGGCGACGTGGTCCGCAGCGGCAACGTCAAGGTCGACTGACCGGCTTTGCGACGGAGCTTCGGATGAGTGCATCATGAGCCAGTCTCCCTTGCGCGGCGTCCGCGTCCTCGACCTGACCAACGTGCTCGCCGGCCCCTTCGCGTGCCACCAGCTGGCGCACCTGGGCGCCGACGTCATCAAGGTCGAGGCGCGCGAGACCGGCGACCTCGCCCGCCAGCTCGGCGCCGACACGGCGCTGAACCAGGCGCACATGGGCGTGTCCTTCCTGGCGCAGAACCCGGGCAAGCGCTCGATCACCATCGATCTGAAGCGGCCGTCCGGCAAGGCGGTATTCCGCAAGCTGGTGGCGACGGCCGACGTCGTCGTCGAGAACTTCCGGCCTGGCGTGATGCAGCGGCTGGGTGTCGGTTTCGACGAGCTGCGTCAGGTCAACCCGCGGCTGGTCTATTGCGCGATCTCGGGCTTCGGCCAGGACGGGCCGCTGCGCGACCTGCCCGCCTATGACCAGATCATCCAGGGCATGTCCGGCATGATGAGCATCACCGGCGGTCCGGACTCGGCGCCGTTCCGCGTCGGTCATCCGGTGGCTGACACCATCGGTGGCCTCACGGCGGCGATGGCCATCGCCGCGGCACTGGCGGACAAGGAACGCGCCGAGGCCACCTTCATCGACGTGTCGATGCTCGAAGCCGCGATGGCGACGATGGGATGGGCGGTGTCGAACCTGCTCGTCGCAGGCCGCGAGCCGCAACCGATGGGCAACGACAACGTGACGGCCAGTCCGTCCGGCACCTTCCGCACGGGGCAGGGGTTGCTCAATATCGCGGCCAACAAGCAGGAGCAGTTCGAAGCCGTGTGCGACACCGTCGGTCATCCGGAGTGGAAGACCGATCCGCGCTTCGTCGATCGCCACGCGCGGCTGAAGCACCGGGCCGAACTCACGCATCTGCTCGAAGCCGCGATGACCGATGGCTCCGCTGCGGATTGGTGGCAGCGTCTGAACGATGCGGGCGTGCCTGCGGGTCCGGTGTACTCCGTGAGGGAAGCGCTCGCGCATCCGCAGATCGCGGACCGAGGGATGGTTGCGAATTTCGAGGACGTGCCCGGCGTCGGGCGCGATGTCCGCGTGCTGCGGACCGGCTTCAAGCTGAACGGGCAGGCGCCGTCGGTGTCGACGCCGCCGCCGCGGCTCGGCCAGGACACCGAGGCCATCCTCGAAGAACTGGGTTACGGCGCCGCCGAGCGGGCCGCGCTGAAAGAGGAGAAGGCCGTATGAGCGCCAACGAAGGCAAGCAGCCGCCGGTCGACGGACCGGTGCACGATCAACGCGTGCCGGACTGGTGGCGCACCTCGATCATCGAGATGTCGCCCGGCGTCATCCGCTACGGCGGCCATGCGATCCAGGACCTGATCGGGCAGGTCAGCTTCGCCCAGATGATCTGGCTCATGACGCGCGGCGAGCTGCCCGGTTCGGAGCAGGCCAAGCTGCTGGACGTCGCGCTGATGGCTGCGGTCGACCATGGCCCGCAGGCGCCGAGCATCGCCATCGCGCGCATGGCCGCGACCTGCGGCGTCGGCCTCAACAATGCGATGGCGTCGGCGATCAACGTGCTCGGCGACGTGCACGGCGGCGCGGGCGAGCAATGCGTGGAGATGCTGCAGGCCATCGCGATGCGCATGGACGCAGGCGGCTCGCTCGAAGACGCCACCGCCGCGGGCCTGGACGAGGCGATCGAGCTGCGCGGCAAGTTCGTCTCGGGCTTCGGACATCGCTTCCATCCGGTGGACCCGCGCGCGCCTCGGCTGCTGGAACTGGTGGACGAGGCGGCCCAGCTCGGCGTGGTCTCGGGTCGCTTCGCGACGATCGGTCGAGCCGTCCAGGCGGAGCTGCAGCGGCGCAAGGACGGTCGCCGCATCCCGATGAACATCGACGGCGCGACCGCCGTGATCTACGCCGAGCTTGGCTTCCCGGCGCCGCTGGCGCGGGGCCTGTTCTGTATCTCGCGCTCGGTGGGCATCCTCGCGCACGCCTGGGAGCAGACGCAGCAGGGCGGCCGCAACAAGGGTCCGATGCCGCGCGAATATCTCTGGACCTACGACGGTCCGCCGGCGAAACGCTGAAGCCTTGCTTGGCGCCGCCTGGGCTCGGTAGAGAGACGGCTCAGACTTCGATGACGAGGTCCGGCCGGTAGTCCTCCTGCTCGCCCTTGTTGGCGTAGCCCAGCGGATTCGCGACCACGCGGCACCGATGCGGAACTTCGCCGCGCGGGCCGGCAGACGACTCGACGACGTAGTCGTGGGCGCAATGCAGATGGCCGTGCAGCCACAGGTCCGCATAGGGCAGCAGGTCGTCGAGCGAGTTGCAGAAGCCGGCGGTGCCTGGTGTCAGGCCGTAGCGGGGATCGGCGCTTCGCAGCGTGGGCGCGTAGTGCGTCACCGCCACGGTCTTGCCCTCGAAAGGCCGTTCGAGCGCCTCGCGCAGCCAGGCCTGGCATTCCAGCGCCAGGTCGCGTTGCCGTTCCGCCAGCATGTGCTGACCGTCGATCAGCGTCGAGAACCGACGCAGGTAGTGATTCGCCGCGCGGAAGGCCTTTTCTCTGGCCGCCAGCTGCTTCGTCGGCGTCGACTCGCGCGCCGCCAGCGCTTCGAAGTCGGCCCACAGCGTCGTCCCGAGGAACCGGACGTCGCCGATGACGATTTGCTCGCGATCCAGCCACTCGATGCCGAGGTCCGCGCAGGTCTGCCGAAGCCGCACCTGCGCCGTGGCGAAATCGATGCCGTCGTACTCGTGGTTGCCAGGCACGTAGAGCACGCGCGGCCACGGCGCGCCGTCGCGCTTCGGTGAAAAGCGGCCCAGGCCGAAGTCGTCCGTCACCAGTCGCGAGCCGGTCTGGTACGAGCCGACATCGCCCGCCAGGACCAGCAGGTCGACGTCCGGCGCGGCCGTCGTCTGGAAGTCGGTCTGGCGCTCGAGATGGAGGTCGGAGATCAGTTGCAGGCGCACGGCGGGTCGGCGAAGGGCGGATGACAGAAGCCGCGATTGTCCAACGTCAAGGACGAAGCAGCCTGCGGGGTGTGTGCGGCTTTCCGGAAGCAACCCTGTGACACACTGGTCCGAGGCCGGTCGTCGGCCGTCACAGAGAGGGAGCCTTTGATGAAGATCCTTGTCGCCGTCGATGGCAGCACGTATTCGAAGCGCATGCTGGCCTATCTCTCCGCCCACGACGAGTGGTTGGGCGGTTCGCACGACTACACCGTCGTGCACGTGGTCCCCGGGGTGCCGCCACGTGCGGCCGCGGTGCTCGACAAGGCCGTGCTCGCCGAGTACTACCAGGACGAGGCCGAGAAGGTCCTCAAGCCGATCCGCACCTTCATGGACAAGCGCGGCATCAAGGCGCAGTACGTCGTGAAGACCGGGCACGCGTCGGAAGCGATCACGGCCGTGGCCGAGAAGGGCCGCTTCGATCTGCTGATGATGGGCTCGCACGGCCACACGGCGCTGGGCAAGCTGGTGCTGGGCTCCGTCGCCACCAAGGTCATGGCCCACAGCGACGTGCCGGTGCTGCTCATCCGCTGATCCTGATACCCGCCGGCCCGCCGCCAAACGGGACGGCTCCGGGGACTCGCGGCTCAGGAATGCAAAAGGCGCCCACGTGGGGCGCCTTGAGCGTCAGCCGCGTCGGGCGGCCATCCAGGACAGTGGCGACTCGACCGTGGCCGGCGGCGCGGATTCCGATTCCAGCCCGTAGTCGCTGCGCCGGAAGTCCTCGTACTCGCTCTCGTCGCCGAAGCTCGCTTCCATGCCGAATGCCGTGCCCATGTCGGCCGGTTCTGGCTCACGGCCAGCGGGCGAGTCGCGACGGAAGAGGCGAAGGGCGGAGGTGATGCGCATGATGGACCTCGTCGGAAAGCACGGGGTGAGGGTGCCGCTCGACGACGATGCTGCGTCTTGCGGTGAAGCACAGTTTGCGCGCCTTTGTCTTCAGGCAAATCCCCAGATCGCGGGTGCGCGAGAATCGCGCTGACAAATACACACAGATTGGGGCTTGCCCACCACAGGTGCGGCGAAATAACCACGTGCCCCACTTAGGTGTGATGCCCCCCTCATTCAGGGGTGACTATGCTTCGCGACTTCCCTAATTCGTGGAAGCCATTGCTTTCTCATGTCTCCACTGATTCACAAATCAATGACCTGGGCGATCGTCGGCAGCGTCGTGCTGACTTCCGCCTGGCTGGCCAATTCCGTGCAGGACAAGCACGAGCGCGGCGGGTTCAGGATGCGCCTGGTCGAGCAGGGGGCCGCGCCCGCCTCGGCCACGCCCGGCGTGGCACAGGCGCCTCTGCAGACGCAGACCAAGGTGCAGGTCGCCGCCCTCAAGCGTTGATCAGGCACTGATCAAGGCGTCCCTGGCCCCCCGGGCCAGCGCCTCCCCGATCTGATCCAGCAACGCCGGAGGCGCCCCGCCTTCCGGCGTTGTCGCTTTTCTTGCGACCGCGGCACCCTTGGCGACCCTGCTGCCCGGTACGCCCTCCACACCCGACGCGCGGGCCATGCTCTCGCCGCCCAGCTTCCACTGGTGCCAGTACAGGGCGACCTCCACCTGGACCTCCGGCCGCAGCGCCACCAGTTCGCCGCTCGCGAGCAGCGGCCGGACCTGGAGCTCCGGCGCCACGCCCACGCCCCAGCCCATCCGCACCGCGTTGACGTAGCCTTCGCTGGACGGCACGTAGCGGGCGTTCAGCCGAGCGGAGCGCAGCCCCATCGCCTGGCGGACCCACTGCTGCTGGGCATCGTCCTTGCGGTTGAACACCAGGAACGGCACCTGCGCGAAATTGGCCGCCCCCAGGCCGTTGGGCAGCATCCGGGCAACGAAGTCCGGACTCGCCACGGCGATGTAACGCATCACGCCCAGCGGCTGGGCAATGCATCCGCGCAGCGCCTGCGGCACGGTCGTGACGCAACCCAAGACCTCGCCCTGGCGCAGCCAGTCGTGGGTGAAGTCCTGGTCGTCCACCACCAGTTCCAGGCCGAAGCCCTCCCGCATCCCGCGTTGCACCAGCGGATCCAGCGCCGGGAGCACCCAGGTCGCCAGGCTGTCGGCGTTGACGGCGATCGGGAGCCGTTCGGCCTGCGCCGATTGCACGCCCAGTTCCCGCACGACGTCCGAGCGGAGCGCCGCGAGCTGACGGGCGTAACGCAGCAGCCGCTTGCCCGGTTCGGTGAGCCGCAGGGGACGCGAGCGCACCACCAGCAGCTGGCCGACCTGCGCTTCCAGGCTGCGCAGGCGCTGGGACACGGCGCTCTGCGTGATCGCCAACGTCTCGGCGGCGCGTTCGAAGCTGCGTTCGTCGGCGAGCGCGGCCAAGCAATCCAAGCCGGCGGCGTCCAGGTCTTTCATAAGCGTTCCTAATGGAGTCGCTGAGATATTAATCCCGCTTCATCAAAGCAGGTCGTCTCCTCACAATCCCGCCTACTACGCCCTCGACGGCGTGGCGACGCTCGTCCTCAAATCCGCCCTCCGCTCCCCGCTCTCCACCCACCGGCCATCGATCCATGTCGTCCCCCAGCGCAGCCCTGTTGCAAGGTTGGCTCACCGGAGCCGGCCTGATCGTCGCCATCGGCGCGCAGAACGCGCTGGTGCTGCGCCAGGGCCTGATGCGCCAGCACGTGGCGCCGGTGGTGGTGGTCTGCGCCCTGTCGGACATGCTTCTGATCTGGCTGGGCGTGTTCGGACTGGGCCGGTTGATCGCGGCGAGTCCGCTGCTGATGGAAGTCTTCCGCTGGGGCGGCGCCGCGTTCCTGATGGCCTACGGCGTGAAGGCGGCCCTGCGCGCGTTGTCTCCCCGGGCCGGCCTGCAGGCGCAGGCGGGCACCGCCTCGCTGTCGACGGTGCTGGGCAGCACGCTGGCCATGACGTATCTGAACCCCCATGTCTACCTGGACACGGTGGTGCTGCTGGGCACCGTCGGCGCGCAGCAGCCGGCCGGCCTGCAATGGCCGTTCGCGGCGGGCGCCTCGGTGGCGTCCTGGATGTGGTTCTCGCTGCTGGGCTTCGGCGCGGCGGCGGTGGCGCCGGCGTTGCGCCGGCCGGCGGTCTGGCGCAGCATCGATGCCTTGATCGCCCTCGTGATGGCCTTGCTGGGACTGCAGCTGATCCTGCGCCCGCTGGCCTGAAGCCTGCCTGTCCCACGCTGAACCGCAGCGGAACCACAAGTTCACCTGGAGCTCTCCATGAAGGTCATCGTCCTCGGCGCCGGCATCATCGGCATCCACACCGCCTGGTACCTGCTGGACCAGGGTCACGAGGTCGTGGTCGTCGACCGGCAGCCCGATGCGGCGCTGGAAACCAGCTTCGCCAACGGCGCGCAGATTTCGGTCTGCTTCTGCGAACCCTGGGCCAATGCGGGTGCGCCGTTCAAGGTCGCCAAGTGGCTGCTCAAGGACGATGCGCCGCTGCTGTTCCGTCCGCGCCTGGATCCGGCGCAGTGGCGCTGGGGCCTGTCCTTCCTGGGGCAGTGCACGACGGCCGCGTTCGAACGCAACGTCGAGCAGCTCGTGCGCCTGGGCCGCTACAGCCACCAGTCGCTGCAGTCGCTCGTCGCTGAAACCGGCATCGAATACAACCGCCTGCAGAAGGGCATCCTGCATTTCTTCGGCAGCGAGGCCGATTTCGAAGCCGGCGCGCAGGGCGCCGAGATCATGCGCCGCCATGGCGTCGACCGCCGCGTGCTGAGCCGCGACGAGGTCCTGGCGATCGAACCCGCGCTGCGCTCGGCGCAGCACGCGGTGTTCGGCGGCACCTACACGCCGAGCGACGAATCCGGCGACGCGCGTGTGTTCACGCAGGCGCTGGCGAAGCTGGCGGAAAAGCGTGGCGCGCAGTTCCTCTGGAACCACGACATCGTCGCGCTGCAGCCGCAAGGCGGCGCGCAGGGCAACGAGATCGCCGGCGTGCAGATCCAGTCGCGCGAGACCGGCCAGACGCAGTGGCTCAAGGGCGACGCCTACGTCGTGGCGCTGGCGTCCTACGCGCCGGCCCTGACGAAGTCGCTGGGCGAGCATCTCAACATCTACCCCGCCAAGGGCTACTCGGCCACGCTGCGATTGAAGAAGCCGGAGCAGGCCAGCACGGTCAGCCTGCTGGACGACGCACGCAAGATCGCGATCTCGCGCCTGGGCGACTTCGTCCGCATCGCCGGCACGGCGGAACTGGTGGGCCTGGACACGAGCCTGGACAGCCCGACCTCCAAGGTCCGCTGCGAGTCGCTGGTGCGCCGCTACGAGGAACTGTTCCCTGGCGTCGCCGACCTGTCCGAGCCCAACTACTGGACCGGCCTGCGTCCGAGCACGCCGACCAACGTGCCCTACATCGGCCGCAGCCAGAAGGCGTCCAACCTGTGGATCAACGCCGGCCACGGGACGCTGGGCTGGACGCACGGCGCCGGCTCCGGCCGCGCGCTGGCGGAACTGATGAGCGGCAAACGTCCGGAACTGGACTTCGGCTTCTACGGCGACGCGCTGCCGGCGAAGTCGGTGCGCAGCCTGCAGCCCGCCTGATCCGGCCGGACCCCTGAGGCGTCATCCGGGCGCCCGAACCCCCGAAACCTGGGCGCGGCTAGAATCCGCGCCCTTTTCGCATTTCCTCCGCGCCGCCATGTCCTCTTCGCTTTCCGACCTGCCGCGGGATTTCTGCGCCATCGACTTCGGTACCTCCAACTCGGCGGTCGCCGTCCCTGACGCCGGCCGCCCGGGCGCGATGCGCCTGGTGCCGCTCGAGGGCGACAAGGTGACCATGCCGACGGCGGTCTTCTACTTCGCCGAAGGCCGCCACGATGCCGACGGCCCGCCGCGCGCCTTCGGCCGCGCGGCCATGAGCGCCTACGTCGAGGGCACCGATGGGCGTCTGATGCGCTCGATGAAGAGCATCCTCGGCTCCAGCCTGATCGACCAGGTCACGGACGTGGGCGGCGGCCGCGGCGTGAAGTACATCGACATGCTCAGCGGCTACCTCAAGCGCCTGCGCAAGCAGGCGGGCGCTTCCGACGCCGGCGGCCACGAGCCGCGCCGGGTCGTGCTCGGCCGGCCGGTCTACTTCGTCGACGGCGAGCCCGAGCGCGACGCGGCGGCACAGGCCTCGCTGGCGGCGGCGGCGAGGGCGGTCGGCTTCGAGGACGTGCATTTCCAGTTCGAGCCGATCGCGGCCGCGTTCGACTTCGAGCAGCAGGCCGATCGGGAGCAGCTGGTGCTGGTGGCCGACATCGGCGGCGGCACCTCGGACTTCTCCATCGTGCGGGTCGGCCCCGACCGCGTGAAGCGTCTGGACCGCCGTGACGACATCCTCGCCAGCCACGGCGTGCACATCGCCGGCACCGACTTCGACCGCCACATCGAGCTGACCGGCATCCTGCGCGAGTTCGGCTACCGCGCGCTCGGCCCGGCCAAGCCGGGCCAGACGCCCCGCGAGGTCCCCAGCGGTGTCTACTTCGATCTCGCGACCTGGCACCTGATCAACACCTGCTACAGCCCGCAGCGCGTGCTGGAGCTGCGCAACATGAAGGGCTTCTACGGCGATCCGCGCCACCATCAACGGCTGATGACGGTGCTGGACGAGCGGCTCGGCCACGAGCTCGCGAACCGCGCGGAAGACGCCAAGATCGAAGTCGCCGGCGGCGGCGACTGCGTGATCGACCTGCAGCTGATCGAATCCGGCCTGACCGTGCCGCTTTCGGAAACCGTCGCGCTGGATGCCCTGCGTGGCGACATCGAACGCATCGCCCAGGCGGGCCGTGAGACGGTGGAACGGGCGGGCCTGAAGCCGTCGGACATCGACGCGCTGTACTTCACCGGCGGCTCGACCGGCCTGACCGTGCTGGCCGACCGCATCGCGGCGGACTACCCGGACGCCAAGACGGTGCGCGGCGACCGTTTCGCATCGGTCGCGACGGGATTGGGCCTCCATGCGGCGCGTCTGTTCGCTGCGTGATGCGGACGTGAACGCCAGGGCCTGAAACCTCGGGATCACCCGGGGGGCTGACGTCGGACATCGGGGGAGGGCGCTGCTAGATTGCCGCCTTCCTCTGCTTCACGGTGCCGACACATGTCCCAGCCTCGCGCCTCGGCGTTGATCCCGCTGACCCTGTCCCTGTCCGCCGCGTTCGGCGGTCTCTCCGCGATCGCGGCACCGGCCGACGAGGCCGCGTCGAGTTCGGTCCAGACCGCGGCGCTGACGTCCGCCGCGACCCTCGCGCAGATCTATCAGCAACCGTCCGAGGCGATCCGCGCGGTGCTCGACGCCAAGGCGCTGCCGGTCTATCAGGTGTCGCCGGACCAGCGCACGCTGGCGATCGTCGTCAACCGCAAATCGCGCGCGATCGCGGAACTCGCCCGCCCCGTGCTGCGCCAGGCCGGCCTGCGTTACGACCCGGCCACCGACAGCCCGCAGCTGATCGTCGCGATCGAGTCGCTCTCGCTGCGCCCGCTCCAGAACGGCGCGGAAGGCAGCGCGAAGCCGGTCGCGCTGCCGGCCGGCGGCGCCTTCCATCTGCTGCGCTTCTCGCCGGACGGCAAGCGCTTCCTGCTGAATCGTCGCACCGACACGGCCGTCGAGCTGTGGGTCGGCGACGTCGCGACGGGCAAGCTCAAGGCGGTGCCCAGGCTCAAGCTGCACACGATGCTCGAGAACGACGTCGTGTGGCTCAGCGACCATGAACTCGTCACGCTGACGGTGCCCGCGCGGCGCGGTCCGGCGCCGACCTTCGCCGCGCCGTCGGGTCCGTCGATCCAGGAATCCATCGCGCGCAACTCGCCGGAGCGTACCCAGCAGGATCTGTTGATGAACGCGCAGGATGCGGCCGTCTTCGCGCATCACGCGACCTCGCAGCTGGCGCGTATCGACCTCAACACGGGGACGGTGCGGCCGATCGGCGAGCCGGGGATCTTCAGCCACCTCGAAGCGCTCGGGACACCGGGTCAGGTCTTGACCATGCGGCTGCTGCCGCCCTTCAGCTACCAGGTCGGCTGGGACGACTTCGCGGCCCAGGCCGAGGTGCGCGGCGTCGACGGCAAGGCGGTGCGGATCGGACAGGTCAAGCTCAAGGAAGGCGTGCCGGTCGAAGGCGTGATCACCGGCCCGCGCAACTTCTTCGCCTCGCCCGGCGCGGACGGCGCGGTGTACTGGGTCGAGGCGCTGGACGGCGGCGACAACCGCGCCCAGGTGCCCCATCGCGACCGGCTGATGCGCCTGGACGCGCCCTACACCGGCGAGGCGCGCGAAGTGCACCGCGTGCCGCAGCGGTTGTCGCGGCTCGAATTCGTCGAGGGCGGCAAGCAGGCGCTGGTGCAGGACTTCGACCTGACGAAGATGCGCACGTCGACGGAGCTGGTGGCGATGGACGGCGCGTCGCCGGCGCAGCGGCTGATCGAGCGCTCGGTGCGCGACCGCTACCGCGATCCCGGCACGCCGGTGCATCGCATGCAGCCGACGGGACGCCCGGTCGTGCGCCTGGACGGCGACGCGATCTGGTACTTCGGCACCGGCGCGAGCCCGGAAGGCGACAAGCCCTTCATCGACCGGCTGGTGCTCGCGGGCAACAGGAAGACGCGCGTGTTCCAGTCGGGTTCCGAGGCCAACGGCGGGGACAGCGCGCACTACGAGCGACCGCTGGCCGTGCTCGACACCGAGGGCGCCCGCGTCCTGACGGTGCGGGAGAGTGTCGGCGAGCCCGGCAACGTGATGCTGCGCGGCGGCGCGGCGCTGGCGACGGCGCAGCCGCTGACCGATGCGAAGGACCCGTCGCCGCAGCTGCGCGACATCCAGCGCGAGTTCGTCCGCTTCAAGCGCGCGGACGGCGTGGAGCTGTCCTTCTGGCTCTACAAGCCGCCGGGCTACAAGGCCGGCGAGCGTCGTCCGACCTTCGTCTGGGCCTATCCGCTGGAGTACACCGACGCGTCGACCGCGGGCCAGGTGAGCGGCTCCGGCAACCGCTTCAACAGCTTCGCGCCGACGAGCCCGCTGATGCTGCTGCTGGACGGCTACGTCGTGCTGATGGACGCGACGATGCCGGTGGTCGGCGATCCGAAGACGGTGAACGACAGCTTCATCGCGCAGATCACGGCCAACGCGCAGGCGGTCATCGACAAGGCGGTGGAACTGGGCGTCAGCGACCGCGATCACATGGTCGTCGGCGGGCACAGCTACGGCGCGTTCATGACGGCGAACCTGCTGGCGCACACCCACCTGTTCAAGGCGGGCATCGCGCGCAGCGGCGCCTACAACCGCAGCCTGACGCCTTTCGGTTTCCAGAGCGAGCGCCGCACCTACTGGGACGCGCAGGAGGTCTACCAGAAGCTCTCGCCGTTCAACTACGCCGACAAGCTGAAGGAACCGCTGCTGCTGATCCACGGCGAGGCGGACAACAACTCCGGCACCTTCCCGATCCAGAGCGCGCGGCTGTACCAGGCGCTGGCGGGCACCGGCGGTTCGGTGCGTTACGTGACGCTGCCGTTCGAGTCGCACGGCTACTCGGCGCGCGAGTCGGTGGGTCACACGCTCTGGGAGATGAGCGAGTGGATGAAGCGCCAGGTCGGACCTGGCGCTGCGATTCCGCAGCCCTGAGCGCGGTCGACGGATCGCCGAGCGTTCAGCGCTCAGCGCTGACGATGTCAGCGCGGGCGCCGGGGCGGCGGTCCGCCGCGGCCGCCCGGGCCACCGCGGTGGCCGCCGGACCGCTGCGGCTTGGGCGCAGGGATCGGCCGGGACACGTCGGCCAGCAGCAGGCTGGCGCGGACCAGGCTCTCGACGGCGTCGTCGAGCTCTTCGGGCGGCTCCAGGCTCTCGATCTCTTCGAGCAGCGCGTCGGCGTCCTCGAGATCCTCGGGATCCAGGTGCATGTAGAGCTGGGCGAGCGGCTCGGTGAGTTCGGTCTCGTCCAGGTTCATCAGCCCCGGGAACAGGTCCGCGGCGAGCGCGAAGCCGGCGACCCACGGCAGCACGGTCTCGGAGGCGGAGGCGTCCTCGTCGAGCTCGAAGACCCAGGGATCGAACCACTGGCGATCGCTGATGGCCAGCCGGAGGTCGTGCTCGCGACGCTGGACGAGCTGCAGCAGCGGTCGCGCGTCGTAGCGGGCGGGCGCGGGCCGGCCTTCCTCGGAATCGAGCACCCAGCGCCACCAATCGGACAGCGGCACGGGCTTGGGCTGCAGGATCACCGCGACGAGAAAGCCGTCGAGCATGGAGACGTCGAGCGGCTCCAGCGGCGCGGGGACCTCGTCGAGCAGCGATTGCAGCTCTTCGAGATCGGCGTCGCTCCAGGCTTCGGGCGGCGCGGCGGGGGCTGGCGCTGCGGATTGCGCGTAAGGCGAGTTCGTCGAGTTCGGCGCGGACGGGCCCGACGGTCCGAATCCCTGCTGCGGCCGCGGACCGCGCTGCGGCGTGCCGGTCTTCGCGGAGCCGCCGGACGACTTGGGAGCGGGCCGGCGAGGCGCGGACTTGTTGGGGTGCTTGGGCGCGGTCATGGGTCGCGATTATCCGGGCGGGCCGTGCGCCACGCCTGCGAGCGCGACTTCTGTTCGCTACCGAACGGTAGTCAGAGTCCGAACGAGTCAATCCAGGTGCAGTTTTCCGTAATGCGGAGTCGCTCTTACGCCTGCTAACCATTTCGCGCATGTATCCCACCTTGAGGGGATGCCGCCCGCTCAGGGTTCGCCCTAGAGTCCATCTACGCCCTCCAACGGCGCGGCCGCCAGGCCCCGATGGACGGCACCGATCCCAACGACGTCCTTTCTAGGACTTGCAACGCCCGGTCAGCTCTGCTGGTCGGGCGTCCTTTTTTGTGCCCTCCGAAAGGGGCACGGCGGCGAGGTGACGATCCGCCGAAAGAAGGATTGCTGGGAGTAAGCGGCCGTCCGCGACGGCTACGATCCCGCGCCATGTCGACCTCGATGACTTCGTCCCCGCAAGTGCATCTGGCGCCGGTGACCGCCGACGACGCCGAAGCGCTCGTCGCCCTGCGCATCGCCGCCATGCGCGAGAGCCTGGAGCGCATCGGCCGCTTCGATCCCCAACGCGCCCGCGAGCGCTTCCGGTCGAGCTTCGACCCGGCGCGCACACGGCACATCGTCGTCGACGGACATCGCGTCGGCTTCGTCGTCACGACGCCGCAGGCGGAGTGGCTGTCGCTTGATCACCTCTACATCGATCCGGCGAGCCAAGGCCGCGGGCTGGGTGCGGCGGTGCTGGCGGACGTTTTCGAAGAAGCGAAGCGGCTCGGCCTGCCGGTGCGCGTCGGTGCGCTGAAGCAGAGCGACTCGAATCGCTTCTACCAGCGGCATGGGTTCGAGCTCGTCGAGGAAGGCGAGTTCGACCGTTACTACGCCAGGCCCGCCGGACGCTGAGTCGCGGCTCGCGTGGCGATTAAAGAATCGGATCCATCGGGTCGCCTTCACGTCCATGAGCGCCCGGCACACGCATCGGTCGCCGCCGTGATCCCTTCGGCTCACGGACCTGATTGGGAACCGACATGGACACGACCTTCGACGACGCGGCCGTCACCACTGCGGCCGCGACTTCCGCCGCCTCCGCTGCCACGAGCACTTTTCGCGACGCGCGCCACCTGATGGAGGATGTCGCCGAGCGGTGGCGTGGCAGCCTCGCGCGGACCGAGACGGACCTCGCCGCGCTGTTGCATCTGAACGAACGCGCGGAATCGGAGCGCGACGAGCTGCAGTCGCATCTGGACCAGGTCGCCGCCGCACGCGATGAGGCGCTCTCCCGCGTCGCCGAACGCGACGCCAGCATCGAGCGCCTGACCGTCGAGCTGCGCCATGCGCGCGACATCGCCTCCGATGCGCTCGTCGGCAAGGCCAAGGACCAGCTGGCGATCGCCGGGAAGGATGCGCAGCTCGTCGACCTCCGACAACAGCTGGAACGTCAGGTCGCGACCTCCGCCGCGGAGTCGGACAAGCGCCTCGCCGCCGAGATGGAGCTCGTCGGCGCCACAACCGCCCGGGACAATTTCGCTTCCGAGATCGCGGATCTTCGTGCGCGGCTGGATGCCCTCTCGGGGATTGGCGCTGCCGTCAATACCCCTCGCGCATGACGTCCTTGAGGTGGTCGATCAGCAGGCGCACTCCCTGCGGGGTGTGGCTGCTCCACGGGTGGATCGCGTAGATCGCATCGCCGAAGAAGCCGACCGCTCGCCAATCGGGCAGCACCTCGACCAACCCGCCTTCCCGCATCGCGTCCCGCGCGCTGAAGTCCGGCAGCAGTGCGATGCCTAGCCCCGACAGCGCGCCGTCCCGCAGCACCTCGCTGTTGCTCGCACGGAAGTTGCCCTGCACGGGAACGCGGATGCGCTCGCGTTCCGCTTCGCCCGCGCCGCGCTCGAAGAACCACTGCGCCGGGCCCGGTCGCAGGTACGGCAGACAGCGGTGCTGCGCCAATTCCGCCGGATGCTGCGGGACGCCGGCCCGCGCCAGGTACGCAGGGCTCGCCGTCAGCAGCGCCCGGGAGGCGCAGAGCTTGAACGCCACATGCGTCTCCGGCGGCGCGCTCGTGTGGCGGATCGCCAGGTCGAAGCCCTCCTGCGCCAGCGGCACCAACCGGTCCGACAGGTCGAGCTCGATCCGCAATTCCGGATAGCGATCGAAGAACGCCGGCAGCGCCGGGGCCACGTGTTGCCTGCCCAGCGCCACCGGCGCTGTGACGCGCAGCAGGCCGCGCGGCGCACCCGCCGCGTCACGCGCTTCGCTCAGGCTGCGGCTCAGCAGGGCAAGACCTGGCTCCGCCTGCTCGACGAGACGCGACCCCGCCTCGCTCAGGCGCACCGAGCGAGTCGTGCGCTGCACCAACTGCTGGTCGAGGTGGCGTTCCAGCTCCGCCACCCGCTGGCTGATCGCCGCCTTCGACAGACCCAGCCGTTGAGCCGCCTTGGTGAAGCTGCCGAGCCGGGCCACGGCGATCAGGGCCTGCAGCTGCGACCACAACAGCTCGTCGCGCACCTCCCCCCGCAGGGACAAGGCCTCGACTTCCGAGGGAATGGAGGGGGCGGACGCGCCAGCCAACCGGGCGTCGGCGGGCGTCGGGGTGGGGGAGCGGCGGGCCATGACTGTTCAGTCTATCGAACAATGTGGTTGGTGATCTGGGCTAGGCAGGTGGGGGCGCGGTGCCTAGACTCGTTCCCATCCCCATAGGTCCGCGCGGCAGCTCGGGCCCCGAGAAACAGGAGACCCGCCGTGACCACGTCCACCAACGCCCCCGTCGCCTTCACCGACGGCGCCGACATCACCCACTTCATCGCGGGCGAGCGCCGTCCGGCCACGTCGGGGCGCAGCCAGGCGGTCTTCAATCCCGCCACAGGGCAGGTCGCGCGTCAGCTGCAGCTCGGCAACGTCGAGGACGTCAACACCGCCGTCGCCGCCGCGCAGGCTGCGTTCCCCGCCTGGGCCGACGCACCGCCGCTGCGCCGAGCGCGCGTGATGTTCAAGTTCCTCGACCTGCTGAACCAGCACCGCGATCGTCTCGCCGCGATGATCACCGCCGAGCACGGCAAGGTCTTCACCGACGCGCAGGGCGAGGTCAGCCGCGGCATCGACGTGGTCGAATTCGCCTGCGGCGTGCCGCAGCTGCTGAAGGGCGACTACACCGAGCAGGTCTCCACCGGCATCGACAACTGGACCACGCGTCAGGCGCTGGGCGTCGTCGCCGGCATCACGCCGTTCAACTTCCCCTTCATGGTCCCGATGTGGATGGCACCGCTGGCCATCGCCACCGGCAACGCCTTCATCCTCAAGCCCAGCGAGCGGGATCCGTCGCCGAGTCTCGCCATCGCCGAACTCTTCCAGCAGGCCGGCCTGCCCGACGGCATCTTCCAGGTGGTGCAGGGCGACAAGCAGGTCGTCGACGCGCTGCTGCACCATCCCGACGTCCGGGCGCTCAGCTTCGTCGGCTCCACGCCGATCGCGCAGTACATCTATGAGACCGGCGCCCGCAACGGCAAGCGCGTGCAGGCACTCGGCGGGGCGAAGAACCATATGGTCGTCATGCCCGACGCCGACATCGACCAGGCCGTCGATGCGCTGATCGGCGCGGCCTACGGCTCGGCGGGCGAGCGCTGCATGGCGATCTCGGTGGCGGTGCTGGTGGGCGACGTCGCCGACCGCATCGTGCCGCTGCTGGCCGAGCGCGCCAAGGCGCTCAAGATCAAGAACGGCATGGCGCTCGACGCCGAGATGGGGCCCATCGTCACGCGGGAGGCGCGCGACCGCATCGAGGGCTACATCGCCCATGGCGTCGAGGAAGGCGCGTCGCTGGTGGTCGACGGCCGCGGTCACCGCGTCGACGGCCTGCCCGACGGTTTCTTCACCGGCGGCACGCTGTTCGATCACGTGACGCCGGCGATGCGCATCTACAAGGAAGAGATCTTCGGCCCGGTCCTCGCCTGCGTGCGGGTCAAGGATTTCGGCGAGGCGCTGGACCTCGTCAACGCCCATGAGTTCGGCAACGGCGTCGCCTGCTTCACCAGCGACGGCAACGTCGCCCGCGAATTCGCGCGCCGCGTGCAGGTCGGCATGGTCGGCATCAACGTGCCCATCCCCGTGCCGATGGCGTGGCACGGCTTCGGCGGCTGGAAGAAGAGCCTGTTCGGCGACATGCACGCCTACGGCGAGGAGGGCGTCCGCTTCTACACGAAGCAGAAGAGCGTCATGCAGCGCTGGCCCGCCAGCATCGCCAAGGGCGCCGAGTTCGTCATGCCCACGAGCAAGTAAGCCGCCGGAACTCCCTCTTCCGCACCGCGGGAGAGGTGGGGGTGAGGGCCAGCGGCCGTCGCACGCCGCTGATCGGCTAACCTTGCCGGATGTTTCCGACCGGCGATCCCTCTTCCGACCCGATCCTGCCCGAGGCGCTCGACGGCGTGCCGCTGGGCGAGCTGCTCGAGCGCGCGCGCCTCGCGCAGCAGCAGGCGCGGCTGGACGACGGCGTCGCGTTGGCCGACCTGATCTGGGATCGCGCCGATGCCGAGGGCTTCATCAACGAGCAGGCCGAGGCCGGCAAGCTGCGCAGTTTCTTCCGTCTGCGCATGGGCGATCTCCCCGGCATGCTCGACGTCGGCGAGCGCGCGCTGCGCCTGATGCGGCCGCTCGGCGCCAGCCCCGCGATGTGCGAGCTGCTGCGCTGGATGAGCCTCGCGGCCTGCGAGCTCGGCGCCTACGAACAGGGCCTGGCCTGCGCGCATGAGGCCTTGAAGCTCGCCGGCGAACTCGGCGACGTGCGGCTGCACGCGGTCGCGCTCAACGGCCTCGGCGCCTGCTTCGAGCGCATGGGCGATCCCTGGCAGGCGGAACGCCTGATGAGCGAGGCGGCCGGACTGCTCCGCACCAACGCCACGCCCTTCGAGCGCGTGGTCACGCTGACCAACCTGTGCACCGTCTCCATCGGCGCCTACCACCTGCAACGCGACGGCGCCGCGCCCGAGCAGGCGACGCGCACGCTCGAACGCGCGCTCGAACTCGCCCGCGAGGCGCGCCCGCATTCGCTGCAGCTCGGCGACCGCTACGGCATCGCGCTGACCGCGTCGAACTTCGGCGAGGTGCTCCTGCTGATGGGCCGCCTCGACGAAGCCGAACCGCTGCTGATCGAGTCCCGCGACGAATGCGAACGCGCCGGCTTCCGGCTGCTGGACTGGCGCCTGCGCTGCATGCTCGCCGAATTGCAGCTCGCGCGCGGGCAGTCGACCGCGGCGTGGGAGCAGCTGCAGGCGCTGAGCGCGGAAACCGAGCATGTCATGCCCGGCGACGTGCCCCTGTTCCTGCGCGTGCGCCAGCACCAGGCCAGCTACCGCGCCGCGAAGGCGCTGGCGCTGCTGGGGCCGTCGCTGTTCCATCTCGAACAGGCGCGCACGCTGGAGCGCCGTCGCGCGGTCTCGCAGCTGATGGCGCAATCGCAGTATTTCGTCTCGCGCATGGAGGCCGAATTCGCCACCGATCCGGCCAGCCTCGCCGCGCGCGATGCCGCCGAGTTCAAGGATCCGTTGACGGGTCTCGGCAACCGCCGCTGCCTGGAAGCCCGGCTGCCGCCGCTGCTGCGCACGGCGGAGCAGGAGGACCGGCCGCTGACCGTCGCCCTCATCGATGCCGACGGCTTGCGCAACATCAACGAGCGTCACGGCAGCGAGATCGGCGACCGCGTGTTGCAGGAACTGGCCGAGCTGCTGCGCGAGAACACCCGCGGTTCCGACCTGCTGCTGCGATGGAGCGGCGAGGAGTTCCTCGTCGTCTTCCCCGACACCATCGCGGATCGCGGCTTCGAGGTCTGCGAGCGCATCCGGGCCAGCGTCTCGGTGCATCCCTGGCACGAACTCGCCCCGGGCCTGGACGTGACGCTCAGCATGGGCCTCGCGAGCGCGCCGCCCTACGCGACCGACCTGCTCATCGCGCGCGCCAATGACGCCGTCGAACGCGCCAAACATCTGGGACGCAATCGCGTTGCCCTGGCCTGAAGACCGCACAAGGTGACAGGTTTTGCCTGAGGCCATCACCCGACTGTTTCTACAATGAGAACAGTTCTCATCTGACAGGTAAACCCTGACCGATGGGCCTCCCGCCAGCCTGATCTCCCGCTCCCTCGCGCCCGGCAACGCCCGTTGCCTACGCCGCGCGATCCTGGAGCCGATCCCGCAAGCCTCCGTCCTCCACCTCCCTCCCCGGGGCTGGTGCGCCCGCGCGCGCCGGTATGCGGGCTCGCGCCTGCTCGATGCAGTTCTTCCACATGTCACGCTCCTCCCGAACCCCTGTCGCGGCTGCCGTCGCATTCCTGCTGTCCGCCGGTGCCGCCGTGGCCCAATCGACGCCGTCGTCCGCACCCGACGCCGACGGGCCGCAGGCCGATGCCGCGCCAGCGGCCGAGTCCGCTGCCGACGCCGCCGGCGAGGGCGCCACCCGCGCCGACCGCCGCCGCGCGCTGGACCGTGTGACCATCAGCGCCGCACGCAAGAAGCTCGAAGGCGCGAGCACGCGCCTGCCGCTGACCGCGCGCGAGACGCCGCAGTCGATGAGCAGCATCGACGCGAGCCGCCTCGAGAACGAGACGCTCATCAGCATCAACGACGTGATGCAGAACATCACCGGCGTCAACGTGTCGTTCTACGACACGCAGCGGCCGCTGTACTTCGCGCGCGGTTTCCAGATCACCGATTTCCAGATCGACGGCGTGCCCACCTACAGCGGCGGCACGCAGCAGGAGTACGACACCGTCTTCTACTCCCGCATCGATGTCGTGCGCGGCGCCAACGGCCTGACCACCGGCGCCGGCATCCCGTCGGCGACCGTCAACATGATCCGCAAGCGGCCGGAGAAGATCTTCTCCGCCTACGGCGGCCTGGTGATGGGCTCGGAGGACTTCCACCGCGTCGAGGCCGACCTCAACACCCCGATCACGCGCGACGGCAGCGTGCGCGCCCGCCTGATCGCCTCGGCGCAGGAAAAGGACGGCTACCGCGACCGCCACAGCGAGACCAAGACCGCGTTCATGGCCACGGTCGAGGCCGACCTGACCGCCAGCACGACGCTGACCGTCGGCTACCAGGACCAGAACAACGTGCCCAAGGGTCCCATCTGGGGCACGATCCCGCGCTTCGCGTCGGACGGCTCGCTGGCCGGCCTGCCGCGCGAGACCAGCTTCTCGCCGCCGTGGACGCGCTGGTCGCGCCAGAACGGCACGTTCTACGCGCAGCTGGAGCAGAAGCTCGGCGAGGACTGGACGCTCAAGGCCATCGCCAACCACAGCGAGGGCAACACCTTCAGCCTGCGCACCTACGCCAGCGGTTATCCGGATCCGAAGACCGGCGCCGGCCTCAAGCTGCTCGCCGCCGTCGGCAAGAGCTGGGAGAAGCGCGACAGCCTCGATCTCTACGCCTCCGGCACGCTGGATCTGTTCGGGCGCAAGCACGACCTGGTGATCGGCGCCAACGGCGTGAAGACGACCACCACCACGCCCACGCTGACCTCGGTCGCCTCGTGGAGCTACGACATCCCCGACATCCGCAGCTGGGACGGCAATGCCCCGGCGCCGGTCTTCAGCGCCACGGGTGCGAAGCGTGTGGCCGAGACCCAGCAGAGCGGCATCTTCGCGATGGGTCGCTGGAAGGTGCTGGAACCGCTGTCGGTGATCACCGGCGCGCGCCTGAGTTCCTGGAAGACCGGCACCGACGCCTTCAACACCGCGGGCAAGTTCACGGCCCGGACCGGTGCCTACCAGGTGTCCGACGAGGTGTCGCCGTATGTCGGCGTCGTCTACGACATCAACGACGCCGTGTCGCTCTACGCGAGCTACACCGACCTGTTCAAGCCGCAGAACAACAAGGACAAGAACGACCACCTGCTCGCGCCGGTCCGCGGCAGCAACACCGAGTTCGGTCTCAAGGGCGAGTTCCTGGACAAGCGGCTGGCGGTGTCCGCGGCCGTCTTCGAGGCCAAGCAGGACAACTACGCAGTGAAGGACACCTCCGTGCCCGACGGCTCGCTGCCGGACGGCAGCAACGCCTTCATCGGCGTGAACGGCACCAAGACGAAGGGCTTCGAGCTGGATGTCTCCGGCCAGCTGGCGCCGGGCTGGACCTTGAACGCGGGCTACGCCAACACGCGCATCACGCGGCACCCGTCCGACCTGATCTACGCCAACCTCCCCAAGCACACGCTGCAGCTGAACACGAGCTACCGTCTGGGCGGCGGATGGGAACGGCTGACGGTCGGCGGCGGCTTGAACTACCAGAGCACGGTCACCGGCTTCGGCATACCGCATCCGACGCTGGTCACGACGACGGTCACGCAAGGCGCCTTCGTGCTGCTGAACCTGCACGCCAACTATCAGTTGAACGACCGCTTCAGCCTCGGCCTGTCGATCCGCAATGCGCTCGACAAGACCTACTGGGCCAACCTCGACTACCCCAACTACGGCGATCCGCGCAGCGTGATGCTGAGCCTGCGCGGGAGGTTCTGAGAGAGGTTCTGGGGAGGTCGTCAGGGCGCAGGCTTGGTCGCCGGCTCAAGCTCCACCGCCTGCACCACGTTGCGGCCCTGGCCCTTCGCGCCGTAGAGCGCCTGGTCGGCGCGCCTGAGCACCTCGGCGGCGCTGGCGTCCTCGCGCGCGGACTCGGCGATGCCGAAGCTCGCCGTGAGGGGCCAGGTCTGTCCCTCCCACGTGAACGGATGCTCCTCGAGCAGCGTCCGCATCCGTTCCGCCACCAGCGCGGCGCCGGCGATGCCGGTGTCGGGCAGCAACGCGCAGAACTCCTCGCCGCCCAGCCGCGCGAACCGGTCCACCTCGCGCAGGCACGGCCGCAGCAGCGTCACGAGCGCCTTCAACGCCGCATCGCCCGCCGCGTGGCCCAGGGTGTCGTTCAACTGCTTGAAGCGGTCCAGATCCAGCATCACCAGCGCGTAGCCGTGTCCGCGCATCAGGCGGGCGTGCTCGAGGTCGACGGCCTCGGACAGCGCGCGACGGTTCAGCGCGTCGGTCAGCGGGTCGCGCTCGGTCAGCCGGCGGATCTCCAGCACCAGCTTCATCAGCAGCAGGAAGGCGATCCAGCCGTTGATCAGCAGCGCCAGCACCAGCGAGGCCCACAGCCACGCGAGGTTGAAGGCGCTGACGACGTCGAGGTCGCCGGTGCGGCCCGGCGCGAGCGCCGCCTCCAGCGGTCGAGAGAGCAGCAGCAGGCCGACGACGACCAGCGGCGAGGCCAGCATGAGCGCCGCGCGCACGTGAAGCCCGCGCGAGCGCATGAGCCGCCAGGCGTCGACGGCCGCCAGCAGCGCCAGCACGCACATCGTGCTGAAGAGGATCAGCTTGTGCGGCAGCCCCAGCGGTCCGTCGGTGAAGCGGGCGGTGAGGAGGCTGACGCCGACCACCACCAGCAGGGTCGTGCGCCACGGCGCGGGGCGGTCGCCGATCAGCGGGACCGTGAGGCGGATCAGGCCGAATGCCGCCACCGACAGGAAATCCGGCCAGCCGTAATCCATCCGCGGTACCAGCCCCAGCGCTTCCTGCAGCAGGAAGGAGGCGCCGAGCGCGGCGTTCGCGCCCGCGACGCTCACGCAGGCCCAGGGCGACTCGCGCAGGCCGACGGCCATCATCAACCAGACCACGGCGGCGACGCCGAACAGCACCACCAGCGCGGCGACCAGCGAGACGGGGTCGGCGACGGGCAGCATCAGGCGAACTCCGCCTCGCCCGCGGCGCGCAGCACGCGGTTGCGCCCGCGCGCCTTGGCCGCGTACATGGCGGCGTCAGCCCGCGACAAGGCGCCGTGGCCGTTGGCGTCACCCGGACGCATCGTGGCCACGCCGAAGCTCGCGCTGATCGGCCAGAGCTTGTCGCCCCAGGCCAGCGGCTGCTTCTGCAGCAGCTCGCGCAGGCGTTCGGCGACCAGCATCGCGCCGTCGAGGTCGGTGTCGGGCAGCAGCACGGCGAACTCCTCGCCGCCCATCCGGCCGAAGCAGTCCGCGTCGCGCAGCGTCGCGCCGAGCACGGCCGACAGGTGCTGCAGCGCGGCGTCGCCGCCGGCGTGACCCAGCTCGTCGTTGATGCGCTTGAAATGGTCGACGTCCAGCATCAGCACGGCGTTCTGACGCCCGCGATCGGTCCTCGCCTGCATGCGGCCGAGGTGCTCCTCCAGGGCGCGCCGGTTGAGCAGGCCGGTCAGCGCGTCGCGGCGCATGAGGTGGCGGACCCTGGCGATCAGGCGCTGGATGACGAGCGCGATCAGGCCGGTGGCCATGGTCACGTCCACGACCAGGATCAGCATGACCAGCGGCACGTTGACGCCCGGCCCCGCCAGGACGTACGCCGGAGGCAGCCAGCCGAGCAGGGTGAAGGTCCGCCAGAAGCACACGGTGGCGAACGCGGCGAAGGGCAGCACCAGGACGCCGGTGAGCGCGATGCGGAAGCCCGCGCCGACGGCCACGTCGCGCGCCGCCATCAGCGCCAGCACGCCGACCATGAAGTTGGAGAAGGCGCGTGCGCGCGCGGGGTCCGGATCGCCTGCCGTGCAGGCGACGGCGACGAAGCCGAGTAGCACGATGGCCATGATGTCGAGGGCGTTGTCGCGATCCCGCGTGAGCGCGCGGGCGCCCGCGGTGAGGAAGCCGGCGGCGACCAGGTCCAGCGGCAGCCCGACCAGCCGCTCCAGCGAGGCCGGCAGCGCGGGCCACCAGCTCAGCGCGAGCAGGCCGTGGTGGGCGGAGATCCGCCGCGACGCGCGCGGCGCGATGCGCAGCACGTCGCCGAGCGCGAGCCACACGATACACGCGACGGCGTCGATCACGGCGATCACCATCAGCAACGTGGCGGTGTCGAGCGGCGGCATGCGAACCATCATCGCAAAGCGCTGCCGCGCGCACAATCGCGGCCATGACGAACGATGTCCCTGAATCGATCACGCTGGTCACGGGCGCCGGTCGCGGCATCGGCGCGGCGACCGCGCTGCTGCTGGCGGCGCGCGGTCACGACCTCGCCCTCAACTACCGACAGGATGCGGCCGCGGCCGAGGCCGTCGCCTCGCGCGTGCGGGCGCTCGGCCGGCGCGCGGTGACGATACGCGCCGACGTCGCCGATCCGGCCCAGGTCGCGGCGATGTTCGCGGAGATCGACGGGCGGCTCGGCCGGCTCACCGGTCTGGTGAACAACGCCGGCATGGTGGCCCGCAAGGCCTCGCTGGCGGACCTCACGCCTGAGCGCCTCCGGCGCGTCTTCGAGGTCAACGTCTTCGGGCTGATCTACTGCACACAGGAGGCTGCGGCGCGGATGAGCACTGCGCAGGGCGGACGCGGCGGCGCGATCGTCAACCTGTCGTCGCGCGCGGCGCAGCGCGGATCGCCGCATCTCTATTCGGACTACGCCGCCAGCAAGGGGGCGGTGGACACGCTGACCCTGAGCCTGGGACAGGAGCTGATCGGGCAGGGCATCCGGGTCAACGGCGTGCGCCCCGGGGTGATCGAGACCGACATCCATGCCGACAGCCTCCCCGCGGAAGCTCTGCCCGCGTTGCTGGCGGAGGCGGCAAAAGGCATTCCCATCGGCCGGCTCGGCCGGGCGGAGGAAATCGCCGAAGCGATCGCCTGGCTGATGTCCGATGCGGCCAGCTTCACCGTGGGTGCCACGCTGGACGTGGCCGGCGGCCGCTGAAACCTCAGCGCCGTTCGACCAGGATAGGCGTCAGCGCCATCGACGAGCGGACGCGATCCGCGGCCGCGCGGGCATCCTCGCGGCTCGCGAACGGGCCGGCCTGCAGGCGGTGCAGGTTCTTGTCCTTGAAGATCGTCAGCATCGGTGCGAGCTCTTCCATGCCGCGCATGAAGCGCTCGCGCAGCTGCTCGGCGCCTTCCATGCGGGAGAACGCGCCGAACTGCAGCCAGTAGCCTTGCGCGGCGGCGGTGAGCTGGAGCGCGGGCACGGGCGCCTCGGAGTCGGTGGCGGCGATCGCGCCGGCGGTGGCGGCGGCCATCGCCTGGGCCTTGGACTGGCCCGACGGGGGCAGGTCGCTGCCGGGCGGCAGCGCGGTGATGGGAATGGGCGTCATGCCCGCGTCGGCGGGCGCCGGCAGCGGCACCTGGGCCGGCACCGGCGTGACCGGCGGACGCAGCTGCGCGGTGGTCGTCAGGTCGGGCGCGCCGCTCGGTGTGGCGGCCGCGAAGACGGGCGTGTCGGGAGCGACCTTCGGATCGGGCGACAAGGTGTCGCGGTCGCGCGTCCACGCGCCGGTGCGGATGTCCTCATAGGTGATGCGCTCGATTTCCACCGGCGCCACGCCGTTCAGCACGTCCAGCTTGAGCGCGGCGGTGTAGCTCAGGTCGATGATGCGGCCCTTGTGGAACGGGCCCCGGTCGTTGATGCGCACGATGATCTCGCGGCCGTTCTTCGGGTTGCGTACGCGGGCGTAGCTCGGGATCGGGATGGTGGCGTGCGCGGCCGTCATCGCGTACATGTTGTAGATCTCGCCGCTGGAGGTCGGCTTGCCGTGGAACTTGCGGCCGTACCAGGACGCCAGGCCCTTCTGCACCAGCGGCTTGTCCTCGGCGATGGGTTCGTAGCGCTCGCCGAGCACCTCATAGGGCTTGTTGGGTCCGCCCTTGCGGATGGATTCCAGCTTGGGCGTCGCGTCCGGCACCTTCTTCAGATCGGGCGGAATGACGGCGTCGGGGCCGTCGCGGTCCGGCCAGGACGAGACCTTGGGGCCGCCGGAGGAGGATCGGTTGGGGGAGGGGCCAGGGCTGGCGCAGGCGGCCAGGATCAGGGCACACGTCAGGACGGTCAGGCGCTGACCGGCGGGGCGGGCTTCAAACATGGCCGCAACCCTAGCAATGCGGCGCGGATTTGCCAAGGTTATGCTGCGCGCACCCTTCCTTCCTTTCATGATCGTTTCGATCGTTACGTCCGCACCGTCATGAGCACCTACCTCTTCCCCCCAGCGCCGCAGGCCGCCGTGGCCGTGCGCGGCACCGACGCGCGCTACGCCGTCAGCCGCATCTTCTGCGTCGGCCGCAACTACGCGGCCCACGCCCGCGAGATGGGCAGTGATCCGGATCGCGAGCCGCCGTTCTACTTCACCAAGCCGGCCAGCGCGCTGGCGCCGTCGGGCGGCACCATCCCCTACGCGCCGGGAACGAAGAACCTGCACTATGAGATGGAGCTGGTCGTCGCGATCGGCAAGCCGGTGTTCAAGGCGACGCCCGAGCAGGCCGGCGATGCGGTCTGGGGCTACGCCGCCGGACTGGACATGACGCGCCGCGACCTGCAGAACGAGGCCAAGGCCATCGGCCGGCCCTGGGACCTGGGCAAGGGCTTCGAGCACTCGGCGGTGATCACCGAGCTGGTGCCGCGTTCGGAGCAGGGCGACCTGACGACCGGCGCGATCACGCTGTCGGTGAACGGCGTGGAGAAGCAGCGCGGCGACCTGTCGGACATGATCTGGAGCATTCCGGAGCTGGTGGCCAACCTGTCGCAGTTCTATCACCTGGAGCCGGGCGACCTGATCTACACGGGCACGCCGGAAGGTGTCGGTCCGGTGAAGCCGGGCGACAAGATCACCGGCGTGATCGAAGGCTTCGGCGAACTGTCGATCACGATCGGCGAGGCCGAGTAAACAGGCGCCGCGAGCGCGAGGCAGAGAACCGAGACGATGTTCGACCACAACGAGACCCTGGACGAGGCCCGCGCGCGCAACATCCGCGATGCGCTGTTCGAGGACATCGGCGTCAGCGACTGGACCGCGCGGCTGGTGCCGGCGGGCCGGCGCGTGACGGCGCATGTCCGCGTGCGCGAAGCGGCGGTGCTGTGCGGGCGCGACTGGTTCGAGGGCGTGTTCCTCGCGCTGGACGGGTCGTCGCGGATCGAGTGGTCGTATGAAGAGGGCGCCGACATGGCGTCCGACACGGTGGTCTGCCGCATCGAGGCCGAAGGCCGGTCGCTGCTCTCGGCCGAGCGGCCGGCGCTGAACTTCCTGCAGCTGCTGTCGGGCACGGCGACGACGACGCGCGCGCATGCGCGGGCGATCGAGGGCGCGAGCCCGAACCCGCGCGGCTGCGCGGTGCTGGACACGCGCAAGACGCTGCCCGGCCTGCGGCTGGCGCAGAAGTATGCGGTGCGCGTGGGCGGCGGGGCGAATCAACGCCTGGCCCTCTACGACGGCATCCTGATCAAGGAGAACCACATCGCCGCGGCCGGCGGTGTGACGCAGGCGCTGCAGCAGGCGCAGGCGCTGGAGGCCGGCGTGACCATCCAGGTCGAGGTCGAGACCCTCGAGCAGCTGCGCGAGGCCTTGAAGGCCGGTGCGGTCAGCGTGCTGCTGGACAACTTCAGCGAGCCGATGATGCGCGAGGCGGTGGCGATCGCCGGGGGGCAGGCCTTGCTCGAAGTGTCCGGCGGCGTGGCCATCGACCAGCTGCGCTGGATCGCGGCGACGGGCGTCGACCGCATCTCGGTCGGACGCCTGACCAAGGACGCGAAGGCGGTTGACTACTCGATGCGGGTCGACGGCTGACGCTGACTTCGATATCAGCGACTCCTGCAATTCGGCGCCATATTCGGCGCCGAAGTTCTTTCTGACACTGGCTGTCTTCCCCACCGAAGGAGACAGCCAGTATGGAGGCATTCCACCTGCAGCGGCTGCTGATGAAGTTGGAGCACTCGACGTCGCGATTCGGTCTGCTGGAGGTGCTCGATCGGTGTGAATCATCTGACTACGACCAGCTTCACCACCTTCTGTGGAGGTGGAGTGCGAGTTCAGAGAAGGTCGTTCTGGATGAGATCGAACAGCGACTAGCGCTCATCAATGAGCTGAGGCGACGAGTCGCGAAGGTGGGGGTGGACGAGCTGAAGACGACGGACGTCGCCATCGGCGGCAAGGATGCTCACGCGGGTAGAGACGCGGATGCTGGGCCTTCACCGGCATCTCCGCCATGCGCCGTTCATGCTTGCGGCTTGACTGAACGCCACATGGGGCGGGCACCTTGCCAGTGCCCGCCACACCAAGCTTGTGCGCAACGGCGGTGCGCGGGTGCCGTTCTGGCTTGCATACAAGACAGGTGAGCCTGGGAAGGCAGGGTGGACCCGCATTGGCACGGAAGCTGCAAAGCCCCGTGCATGGGCATCACCGCCACCGACATCAGCCAGCGCATCATCGATGCCGTGCTCGCGCAGAAGCTGGCGCCGGGCACGCGCCTCGGCGAGCAGCAGCTGGCGCTGCTCTTCGACTGCAGCCGCACCATCGTCCGCGAGGCGCTGACGCGTCTCGCCGCGCGCGGCATCGTCACCGTCAGCGCTCGCCGCGGCTGGTACCTGATCGCCCCCTCGCGGGACGAAGCCCGTGAAGCCTTCGAAGCGCGCCGCGTCATCGAGCTCGGCCTGCTTCGCGGCCGGCGCCCGCTCGACAAACCTGCGCTCACGCGCCTGAAGAAGCACCTCGCGCAGGAGAAGGCCGCCCTGCGCGGCGACGACGTCGGCGCGCGCAGCTTCCTGCTCGGCGACTTCCACGTCTGCCTGGCCGAGTGTCTCGGCAACAGCCTGCTCGCCGACACGCTGCGCGACTACACCGCGCGCACCACGCTGATCGCGATGCTCTACCAGTCGTCGCACGACGCCGCGCAGTCCTGCCAGGAGCACGTCGCCATCGTTGCCGCGCTCGAACAGGGCGACGCCGTCCGCGCCGAGGCGCTGATGGCCGAACACCTCGCCAGCGTGCAGGCCGGACTGCAGCTGGAGACGCAGACCGACGACCCGCTGCATCACCTGCGCCAGGCGCTCTCGCCGTTGGCGTCGAGCGCCTCTGCATCGACTTCCGCCTCATCGTCTTCCGCCTCGCCGACGCGCCGCTCGCGCGCACGCACGGCCGCGGCCGACGTCTCCGATTCCGCCCCCGCCCCCTACCTAGGAGCCCTGTTATGAGCCACGCCGTCCGTCCCTCCGTCCGCGCTTTCCTGCCGCGTCGCCTGCTGCTGGCGGCGGGCTTCGGCCTCGGCCTGGGCGTCCTCTCGCTGGGCGCGCAGGCGCAGACCGCGCTGGACACCATCACCAAGTCCAAGACCATCAAGATCGCGATCCCGACCGACTACCCGCCCTACGGCTTCGTCGGCCCCGACATGAAGCCGCAAGGCCTGGACGTCGCGATGGCCGAACTGATCGCCGCCAAGCTCGGCGTGAAGGTCGAGCTGGTGCCGGTCACCAGCGCCAACCGCATCCCGTATCTGCAGACCAAGAAGGCCGACCTGGTCATCTCCACGCTTGGCAAGAACCCGGAGCGCGAGAAGGTCATCTCGTTCAGCTCGGCCTACGCGCCGTTCTATCAAGCGGTCTTCGCGCCCAAGAGCCTGACGATCAAGAGCTTCGCCGACCTTGGCGGCAAGACCGTCGCCGTCACGCGCGGCGCGATGGAGGACCAGGAGCTCGCCAAGGTCGCGCCGGCGACGCTGGAGTTCAAGCGCTTCGAGGATAACAACGCGACCATCGCCGCGTTCGCCGCCGGCCAGACCCAGGTGGTCGCCACCAGCGCCGCCGTCGCCGGCAACCTGATGCAGCGCCAGCCCGGCCTGAACATCGAATACAAGCTGCTGCTCAAGGACAGCCCGTGTTTCATCGGCGTGGCCAAGGGTGAGGACGCCCTGCTCGCGAAGGTCAACGCGATCGTCGCCGCGGCCAAGCAGGGCGGGGAACTCGAGGCGCTCTCCAAGAAGTGGCTGGGCCGCGGTGCGGGCGAACTGCCGCTCTGAACGTCCCATGATCGAGTTCGACTTCGGCGCCGTCCTCGCCGAGTGGCCGCTGCTGCTGCGCGGCCTCGCGTGGACGGTCGGCCTCACGGTGATCGCCGTGCCGCTCGGCCTGCTGATCGCGACGCTGGGCGCGTGGGCCCGCGCCTGCGGCTCGACGGCGCTGCGCCGCGGCGTCGGCGTCTACGTCGAGCTGCTGCGCAACACACCCTTCATCGTGCAGCTGTTCTTCGTGTTCTTCGGCCTGCCGGCACTGGGCGTCAAGCTGTCGCCGGAGGCCGCCTCGCTGATCGCGATGACGCTGAACCTCGGCGCCTACGGCACCGAGATCCTGCGCGCCGGCATCCAGGCCGCGCCCAAGGGTCAATGGGAGGCGGCGCAAAGCCTGGCCCTCAGCCAGACGCAGGTCTTCACCCGCGTGATCCTGCCGCCGGCGTTCAAGCGCGTGTGGCCCGCGATGACCAGCCAGATCGTCATCGTGATGCTGGGCACGGCGGTGTGCGGCCAGATCTCCACCGAGGAGCTGAGCTACGCCGCCAACCTGATCCACAGCCGCAACTTCCGCGCCTTCGAGGCGACCTTCGTCGCGCTGGCGATCTACCTGGCGCTGTCGCTGATCACGCGGCGCTTCCTGCTCTGGGCGGGGCCGAAGTGGTTCTTCGGTGGCGGGAGACGCTCATGATCGAGTTCACCCTCTGGGACATCCTGCGCAACCTCGCGCTCGCCCTGCGCTGGACCGTGGCGCTGTCGCTGATCGCCTTCATCGGCGGCGGCCTGGTCGGCGCGACGCTGCTGTGCCTGCGCCTCGGACTGGGCCGCAAGACGCAGCACGTGATCGGCGCGTACGTCGGCGTCTTCCAGGGCACGCCCCTGCTGATGCAGCTGTTCCTGGCCTACTTCGGCGTGTCGCTGCTTGGCATCGACGTGTCGGCGTGGACGGCGGCCTCGCTGGCGCTCACGCTCTACACGAGCGCCTACCTCGTCGAGATCTGGCGCGGCTGCGTCGAAGCCGTGCCGCGCGGCCAGTGGGAGGCTGCGCGCAGCCTCGCGATGAGCTTCGGCGAGCAGCTGCGCCACGTGATCCTCCCGCAGGCGGCGCGTCTGGCGATTGCGCCCACGGTCGGCTTCCTGGTGCAGGTCATCAAGGGCACCGCGCTGGCCTCGGTGATCGGTTTCGTGGAACTGACCAAGGCCGGCGGGATGATCGCCAACGCGAGCTTCAAGCCTTTCCTGGTCTTCGGCTGCGTGGCCCTGTTCTATTTTGCGCTGTGCTTCCCCGTGAGCCTGGCCGCCCAACACCTGGAAAGGAAGCAGCATGGCCGCACTGCCTGACAAGACGATCGATCACGAGATCGATCCCGTGGTCGACCAGGCGCTCGTGCCGACGACGATGCCTGCGCCAGGTGTGCCGATCGTGCGCATCACCGCGCTGCGCAAGTCCTACGGCACGAACGAGGTGCTCAAGGGCATCGACCTCGACGTGATGCGCGGCGAGGTGATCGCGTTGATCGGCAAGAGCGGCTCGGGCAAGAGCACGCTGCTGCGTTGCATCAACGGACTGGAGCAGTTCCAGGACGGCTCGCTGCGCGTGGCGGACAAGCCGCTGCTGCACGAGAGCGCCATGGCGATGCGCGCGCTGCGACAGCAGGTCGGGATGATCTTCCAGAGCTTCAACCTGTTTCCGCACCTGAGCGTGGGACGCAACGTGATGCTGGCGCCGACGCTGGTGAAGCGACGCTCCGATAAGGATGCCGCCGAGCAGGCGCGCGCGCTGCTGGCGCGCGTGGGCCTGGCCGAGAAGTTCGATGCGATGCCCGATCAGCTGTCGGGCGGCCAGCAGCAGCGCGTGGCGATCGCGCGCGCGCTGGCGATGGAGCCGCAGGTGCTGCTGTGCGACGAGATCACCTCGGCATTGGATCCGGAGCTGGTCGGCGAGGTGCTGCGCGTCGTCGAATCGTTGGCCGACGAAGGCATGACGCTGCTGATGGTCACGCACGAGATGAACTTCGCGCGCAAGGTGGCGGATCGGGTGATCTTCATGCATCAAGGCCGCGTGCACGAGATCGGCACGCCCGCCGATGTCTTCGGCTCGCCGAGGACGCCGGAGCTGAAACAGTTCCTGAAGTCGCTCGACGATTGAACTCCCACTGAAGGGGGCGCCGGCCCCTGATAGTCAGCGGCCTCTTGCGCATGCCAATTCAGGGAGACTGAAGAGCGTCAAGCAGTGCGCTACGAAATGCTCGAAAGCTTGTCGACCTGCACTCGTCGATATGCAGGCGCGCACCCAGGCTCCTCGCCGTGGCAATTTTCGGAAGGCCTTCTCGAAAGTACCCGTGCTTCTGAAGAATCCGCTCGAAGGCTTCCCATGTGCCGCCAAGGATGGCGTCGGGATCTCGGAATCCCTGGCGCTGCGGAATATTGGCAGAGACGCGAGGGAACTCGGAGCGCACTGCTTCCCAGTCGCCGAAGTACCACGATTCCAGCTCCTCGATCGCGATGCGATTGACCACCTGCCAGGACGCACTCCCACGCGAACGAGCCGGAACTCGTAGACCGGCACGAGTTGCCATGTCGTCGAGATTCTGCTTGAGAGCCGTGCAATCGTCGTCATCGCGATCGACGATCACCATCAACCGCCAGTCGGCGGGCATCCATTGGGCATAGGCCTTCAGACGGGCCTCGAGCTTTCCGAGCAGGTCTGATTTTCCTTGAAAGGCGTGGACCTCGAAGGTGGTGCCGAATGGCAGGATCCGTGGCAGTAGTGAGCGGAGGAATGCCTCCATCGACGGCTCCTCGACCAGAAGCTCGATATGGCTTGTCGGCATGCTCAGCGCCTCAAGTTCACAGGACGAGTCGGTGCGCCTTGGTTCACCAACGGATCCCCAATGCCAAGCTGCCCTTCCATCCAAAGATGACCCAGGAGCGCACCTTGTTCGATGAACTGAGGAATGCCTGGCAGGTCGGAAGCACGTTGCACCTGCGTGTAGCCATCGTCGTCCCGCCAGAGGACTCGAACCTCTTCGGCGCGAAGGCCATTGAGGAAAAAGGGAGAGTGCGTTGTCACCAGCAGCTGGGTCGAATTCACGGCGGTGCGGCACTCTTCCGCCAGCTCCGGCAACAATCGTGGATGTAGATAGTTTTCCGGTTCTTCGATGCCGATGAACGGCGGAGGCGCCGGGTCGTGCAGGAGCAAGAGATAAGCCAGCATCTTGAGCGTCCCGTCCGACGCGAAGCGTGCCAACACCGGGTGGCTGAACGGAGCGTCCTTGATCTGAAGCAAAAGTCGTCCGTCTGGCATCGTTTCAGCCAATACGCGTTCAATCCGCGGTACGCGCCGCCGGAGTATTTCGAAGACCTGTTCCAGCCTTGTCGGATGCAGTTCGCCAAGGTACTGAATGACGTTGGCGAGGTTGTCACCGGTGCGCGTCAACCGCTCTTGTGGACCGGCTTCTGGTTGCCCCCGCGCGCTGTCAGCGGAAAGGTAAGAGACGTACCAGCCCGTGATGAACTCGCGTAGCGCCGCGACGCGTGGATGCTCTGCAAACTGGCCCAGCGCATTGACGGCCAGCAGGTCGGGCGATTTGAGGGGGGTCTCAACGCGGCGATCCTGCTCATCAGGCTGCTCGCCACTGGTGGCACGACCCTGTCCCAAGCGATAGTCCAAGAATCGGAATGGCTGTCCATGACTACCGCGCTTCCAGCGCAGCCACTCCTCGACGACAACGGGTCCGCCGCTTTGCTCATCCACTGCCAGGTGATAGGTGATGAGAGGTAAGTTTGGCTCTCGATATTTGATCTCGATGACGATCGGACCAGCGCTGCCGCGTGTCTTCAGTTCTTTGGCCCGGCCCCGCTTGTCCCAGGCCCGCCGAAGACCGAGTTCAAAACACTCCGCGAGGAAAGCGAACACGTCAAAGACTGTCGACTTGCCGCTGCCATTCGGACCCAACAGGACAGTGAAAGGCGTGAGGTCCTTGAACTCGACGTCTCTGAGCGCTCGAAAGTTCTGAACCTTCAAGTACACGATGCGGGCCGGGGCACGCAAGCGGACCCTTGCCTCGGTTGTTGGGTTGGTGGCAGGCATCTTGTGATCTTCGATCGGTGATCCGGCAGTTGTGCCAGAAATCAAAACGGCAAGTCTAGGGCCATCACCCGCTCACGCGATTAAGGCGCAGCGATTGCGAAGAACCGACGGCCCCAAAGGCCGCCGCGGTCCGCTCACGCGAACCAGTCGTCGTCCGGCAGCTGCTCGAACACCCGCTTCAAGCCGCCGCCCCAGCCCTGGCTGATGGTCTTGAAATACGGATCGTCCTTGGTGATGCGGTGCGGCTCGGCCGGCGCGAAGCTGTCGGTCTTGTAGAGCAGCATGTCGATCGGCAGCCCCACGGACAGGTTGCTGCGGATCGTCGAGTCGAACGAGATCAGCGCGCACTTGGTCGCTTCGGCCAGCGAGCTGTCGAAATCGATGACGCGGTCGATGATGGGCTTGCCGTACTTGGACTCGCCGATCTGCACGTAGGGCGTGTCCTCGGTCGCCTCGATGAAGTTGCCCTGCGGATAGACGTGGAAGACGCGCGGCGCCTCGCCCCGGATCTGCCCGCCGACGATGAAGTTGGCGCCGAAGTCCACGCCCTGGTTCAGCTGGCCGACGCCGTCGCTGTCGCGCGCGACGACTTCCTTGAGCGTCTTGCCCACGAGCTCCGCGACGTCGTACATCGACGTCAGGCTCATCAGATGGCGGCCATTGACGGTCGCACGCTGGCGCAGCAGGCTCACCACGCTCTGCGTGGTGGCCAGATTGCCGGCCGTGAGCAGCGTGACGAGGCGCTCGCCCGGCTGCTCGAAGAGGTTCATCTTGCGGAACGTGGCGATGTGATCCACGCCCGCGTTCGTGCGGGAGTCCGACGCGAACAGCAGGCCGGCGCGCAGCCGCATGGCAACACAGTAAGTCATGGGCAGAAGGTTAGCGCATCAGGCTTGCAGCGCGCCGTCGTGGTGCACGCTCATTGCTGGTCGGACGTGCCGGGCTTCACGAGCACTTCCGCCCGCATCGTTTCCAGGCCGCCGCCTGTTCGGACACCGCGCACCGGGCAGGCGTCCAGGTAGTCCGCACCGGTCGCCAGCTTCACGTAACGCCCGTCCGCCAGACACTGGTTGCTGATGTCGTAACCCAGCCAGCCGCCCGCCATGCCGTGCGCGGGGCCCGCGTCGCCAGCCGCGGGCAGGCGCACCTCCGCCCAGGCGTGGCTGGCCACATGCTCGAAGTCCGTCGCCAGGTAACCTGACACGTAACGCGCCGGCAGACCCAGCAATCGCGCGCAGCAGACGAAGACCTGCGCATGGTCCTGGCACACGCCGTGGCCGGTCTCGAAGGCCTCCGCCGCGGGCGTTGCCGCGTCGGTGTAGCCTCGCACGTAGGGCATGCGTTCGCCGATGGCCGCCATCATCGCGAGCAGCGCGCCGTGCGCATCAGCCTTCGCCGCCTCCGCGAAACCGCCCGCGAACTGTCGCAGCCGTTCGTCCGCGCGCGTCAGCGCGCTGTCCCGCAGGAACAGCGGGGAGGGCAGCTCCTCTTCAGGGTCCGGCGTGGGCGGCGCATCGTCGGTGTCGACCTCGCCGATCGCGCGCAACACGATGTCGCGCCGCGGACCGTCCAGGCTCAGCACATGCATCGTGTTGCCGAAGGCGTCCTTGCAGGCGCTGGCGGGCGAGGGCAGTTCCAGCTGCCAATGCAGCACGCGCAGGCCGCGCGCGGGCCGTGGCGTCAGCCGCAGGTACTGGGTGCTGCGCGCCACCGGTGAGTCGTAGCCGTAGACGGTTTCGTGCGAGATGTGCAGATGCATGGCGCTGTCCCTGGTTTCACTGCGCCTCGAAGTAGGCCTGCTGGATGTCGCGGCCCAGCCGGGCCGAGTCCTGCAGGAAGCCCGTCAGCCAGGGGTGCAGTCCCTGGTCGAGGATCTCGTCCACCGCACCATACTCCAGCCGCAGCGCCAGCCGGCCGGCGCTCTGCTTGACCTTGCGCCCCGCGTCCTCGTCGCCGCCGCGCGCCTCGATCTGCGGCAGCACCATGCGGATCTCGTCGCAGCAGGCGCGCAGCGAGCGCGGCACGTCCGGCCGCAGGATCAGCAGCTCCGTCACCCGCCGGCCGTTGAGGCTGTCGCGATAGGCCGCGTGGTACGCCTCGAAGGCCGACAGCGAGCGCAGCAGCGCGTTCCACGCATAGAAGTCGGGCGCGCTCTCGCTCGGCGCGTCGACTGGCGCGAGCGTGTCCACCGCCGGCGCGATCAGCTGCGACTTCACATCCAGCAGCCGCGCGGTGTTGTCCGCGCGTTCGACGAAGGTGCCCAGCCGGATGAAGCAGTAGGCGTCGTTGCGCTGCAGCGTTCCATAGGTCGCGCCGCGGAACAGGTGGGAGCGCTCCTTGACCCAGTCGAAGAACGACGAGGGCTCGGCCACGCCTTTTCGCGCGAGCTCACGGGCCTCCAGCCAGCTGGTGTTGATGGCTTCCCACATCTCGGCGGTGATCTGGCCGCGCACGGCGTGCGCGTTCTCGCGCGCCTGCCGGATGCAGGACAGCACCGAGGCCGGGTTCTCCAGGTCGATCCCCATGAAGCGGAAGAGCTGCTCCGCGCTCAGACGCGGATGGCGCGCCTGGTAGGCTTCCAGCGTGCCGGTCACGGCCAGCGGCGCGGCAAGTTCCGTCGCGGCGCCGCGCGACTGCGGCAGCAGCGACAGCGAATGCGTGACGTCGAGCATGCGCACCAGGTTCTCGGCGCGCTCCATGTAACGGCTCATCCAGTAGAGCTGTGCGGCGGTACGGGACAGCATGTCAGTTCTCCAGGATCCAGGTGTCTTTGGTCCCGCCGCCCTGCGACGAGTTCACGACCAGCGAGCCCGCCTTCAGCGCCACGCGCGTCAGGCCGCCGGCGACCATGTTCACTTCGCGCCCCGAGAGCACGAAGGGCCGCAGGTCGATGTGGCGCGGCGCGATGCCGCGCTCGACGAAGGTCGGGCAGCTCGACAGGCACAGCGTGGGCTGGGCGATGTAGTTAGAGGGATTGGCTTTCACGCGTTCCTTGAAGTCCCCGACCTCCGCCGCCGTCGAGGCCGGTCCGACCAGCATCCCGTAGCCGCCGGCGCCATGCACTTCCTTCACCACCAGCTCGGCCATGTTGTTCAGCACGTGGTCCAGGTCCTGCGGCTTGCGGCACTGCCAGGTCGGCACGTTGTGCAGGATGGGCTCCTCGCCCAGGTAGAAGCGGACCATGTCCGGCACGTAGGGGTAGATGGACTTGTCGTCGGCGACGCCGGTGCCGACCGCGTTGGCCAGCACCACGTGACCCTGCTTGTAGACCGACAGCAGCCCCGGGACGCCCAGCATGGAGTCGGACCGGAAGGCCAGCGGGTCGAGGAAGGCGTCGTCGATGCGGCGGTAGATGACGTCGACGCGCTTCGGTCCCACGGTGGTCCGCATGAAGACGAAGCCGTCCTTGACGAACAGGTCCTGGCCCTCGACCAGCTCCACGCCCATCTGCTGGGCGAGGAAGGCGTGCTCGAAATAGGCCGAGTTGAACGGTCCCGGCGTCAGCACCACCACGGTCGGGTTGTCCGCCAGGCTGGCCTGGCGCAAGGTGTTCAGCAGCAGCGCCGGGTAGTGCGCGACCGGCGCGATCGAGTACTTCGCGAACAGCTCCGGGAAGAGCCGCATCATCATCTTGCGGTTCTCCAGCATGTAGCTGACGCCGGAGGGGACCCGCAAGTTGTCCTCCAGCACGTAATAACCGCCGTCGGAATGTCGGATCAGGTCGACCCCGGTGATGTGGGCGTACACGCCCAGCGGCAGGTCCAGGCCCTGCATCGCCGGCTGGTACTGCGCGTTGGCGAAGACCTGCTCGGCGGGGATCAGGCCGGCCTTCACGATCTCATGGTCGTGGTAGATGTCCCACAGGAAGCGGTTGAGCGCGGTGACGCGCTGGCGCAGGCCGCGCTCCAGCATGCGCCAGTCGTCGGCGGGGACGATGCGGGGCACGGTGTCGAAGGGGATCAGGCGTTCGGCGCCGGCCTCGTCGCCGTAGACGGCGAAGGTGATGCCGACCTTGTGGAAGAGCAGGTCGGCCTCGGACCGTTTCTTGGCCAGGGCGTCGGGCGTCTGCGCGTGAAGCCAGTCCGCGAAGGCCTGGTAGCTGGGCCGGATCGCGCCGCTTTGCAGCAGCATCTCGTCGTAGTGGCCAGCGGCCGGAAGGGTCAGCGCATGCATGAGGTCTCCAGGGACGGACCGCCTCCGGATGGCGGTCGGGAGGGGCAGGTTGCAAGCGCCGTGCCCACCCCCGTCCGGCGGACGGGCGGAACAGGCCCCCAGCATGATCGATTCTGGTGCGCCTGCGACGTCCGCCCTGCGGCGGTGCCCACGCAGGGTCGGTGATCGCCCGGCGCTGGTGCAGTGGCACTATCCCGTGTTGCATACGCGCGCCGCTCTCGCTACAACTGCCGCGATGCATGACAACACCCAGGTCCTGTCGCCTCCTCCGGCCCCCGGCAACCCCAACAACGCGAACGGCGCGAACGGCGCGAACGGCGCGGGCGCCGACGGCTTCGTCCCGCCGCGCGGCTCGCGCGCATCGCTCGGCCGCTGGCTGACGGCCATGGTGCTGGCGGCCGTGGCGGCGGCGCTGCTGATCTCCGCCCTGCTGATCGAAAACTTCGCCCGCGCCCATGCGGAGCGCCGCGCGGTCGGGTCGCTGCGGCAGGTCGCGGTCGATTTCCGCGACGCACTGGACCGCGGCATGGCGCAGCAGTTCAAGGAAGTGCGGGTACTGGCGCAGCTGGAACCCTTCCGCCGCTTCGACGATCCCGAGGCGATGCGGCGCGCGCTGGACCAGGTGCAGATCGGTTTCGACCATTTCGCGTGGCTGGGCGTGACCGACGGTCAGGGCAAGGTGCTGGCCGCGGCCGGCGGGCTGCTGGACGGCGTCGACGTCTCCAAGCGACCGTGGTGGCAAGGCGCGAAGGGCGGTCAGCCCTTCGTCGGCGACGTGCACGCGGCCTTGCTGCTGGAAAAGCTGCTGCCGCGCCAGAACGAGCCCTGGCGCTTCGTCGATTTCGCGATCCCGCTGCTGGATCAGCGCGGGCAGCTGCAGGGCGTCTTCGGCGTGCATCTGAGCTGGGGCTGGGCGCGCCAGATCAAGAGCGAGCTGATCGACGCGACGATGTCGTCCCATCAGGCCGACGCGCTGGTCCTGGGCAAGGACGGCGTGGTGATCCTGGGACCGTCGGACCTCGAGGGCAAGAAGATGCCGATCGGCGACGAGCACGGCCAGGGTCTGCGACATCACGAAGCCGATGGCGTCGACTATTTCGCCGTCAGTGTGCCGAGCCAGGGTTACGGCCTCTACCCCGGCCTGGGGTGGACCGTGCTGGTACGGCAGCCGGTGGCGGTGGCGCTGTCGGACTATTACGGGCTGCGCCGTCAGATCATCCTCAGCGCCATCCTGCTGCTGGCGGCGGCGGTGCCGCTGAGCTGGTGGCTGGCGCGTCGCATGAGCCGCCCGCTGAACGAACTGGCCAACGCCATCGCACAGCGGCGCCACCTGAGCGAGGACGCGCTTCCCAGCGTCGGCGGCTACCGCGAGGCCGCGATGCTGTCGCACGCGCTGAACGACCTGGCGCACCGGCAGGCCGAGCAGGACCGCTCGCTCGCTGAGCTCAACGCGTCGCTGGAGCTGCGCGTCCAGGCGCGGACGCTGGAGCTGCATGAGGCGCTGCAGCTCCAGGAATCGAGCGAGCGCCGCCTGCGCACCATCGCGGACAACCTGCCGGTGCTGATCTCCTACATCGACGCGGAGGAGCGGCTGCAGTTCCTCAACGCGACTTTCCGGACCTGGCTGGGCATGGAGCCGGACGCCGCGTTGGGCCGGCCGCTGCTGGAGGTGATCGGCCCGGTGCTGCATGCGCAGCGGCTGCCGTTCCTGAAGGGGGCCCTGGCGGGCGTGCGGCAGCGCTTCGAGACGCGCTCGGAGACCAACGGCGTCGCGCGCGACATGCTCGCCGAGTACGTGCCCGACCTGCGCCCCGACGGCAGCGTGGCAGGCGTCTACACGCTGGCGACCGACATCACGCCGTTCAAGCAGGTCGAGCGTGAGCTGGACCAGCTCAGCCGCATCGACCCGCTGACCGGCTTGCCGAACCGGCGCCAGTTCGAGTCCCGCCTCTCCGAGTCGATCGCGCGCACGCGGCGCAACCAGCGGACGATGGCGCTGATGTTCATGGACCTGGACCACTTCAAGGCGATCAACGACACGCTGGGCCATGCGGCCGGGGATGTGGTGCTGCGCGCCTTCGCCGACCGCGTGCGCGGGGCGATCCGCGAGACCGACCAGCTCTGCCGGCTGGCGGGCGACGAGTTCGTGCTGATCCTGGAAAATCTGCACGAGCCGCAGGCGGCGACGCTGGTCGCTGAGAAGGTGCTGGAGGTGGTGAAAGTGCCGCTGACCTTGCAAGGCCGAGAGCTCCAGCTGTCGACCAGCATCGGCATCGCCTGCCATGACGGCGGGGCGGAAAGCGATGTGGCGCTGCTGGGCCGCGCGGACGATGCGCTCTACGCCGCGAAGTCGGCCGGGCGAGGGTGCTGGCGGTTGGCGGACTGAGAGGCGAGGAGTGCAGCGCGCACCCCGGCATCGGGTGTAATGCGCGCATGGTTGCCCGATCGACTCCCGCTCCCGCCACGCCCCAGCCGGCGCTCAAGCCCGCGCTCAAGCTCCGCATGCGCGTCACCGTCGGTGACGTCATCGCCATCGGGCCGGGCAAGATCGCTTTGCTGGAGGCGCTCGATGCGACCGGCTCCATCACCGCAGCAGCGAAGTCGCTGGACATGTCCTATCGCCGCGCGTGGCTGCTCATCGATGAAACCAACCGCGCCCTCAAGCAACCCGCCGTCGCCACCGCCGCCGGCGGCGCGAAGGGCGGCGGGAGCGCACTCACCGATTCTGGACGGGCGCTGATCTCGCTCTATCGGCAGATCGAGGAGACGGCGCTACAAGCCTGCAAACCCGAGATCAAGCAGCTTCTGAAGCTCCTCGACTCTTGAAAGCAGCGCGGACGCCGGCAGCGCCGGTGCCCCTTTCCGCTCAATCTCCTCCTCGCCGCTCGGAATTCGCTCCAAGGGGCACCGGCGCCGCCGGCGTCGAGACACCGAGGTGTTCGGGTCGCGCAATATCCTGGGATATATTGCGAACCTCCTCTGTGTCGACCCGTCGAGGGACTCGCCATGCGCTCGATTCGCCCCATCCTGATCGCCCGCCGCGCCGCCGCGCTGACCCTCGCACTGATGGCCACCGGCCTCGCGCACGCCGCCGACGTGACCGTCTCCGCCGCCGCCAGCCTGACCAACGCGTTCAAGGAACTGGCCCCGGCCTTTGAAGCAGCGCATCCCGGGACCAAGGTGCAATTCAACTTCGCCGCTTCGGACGCGCTGCTCGCACAGATCGCCAAGGGCGCTCCGGTCGACGTCTTCGCATCCGCCGACCAGGAAACCATGGACAAGGCCCAGCAGCAGAAGCTGCTGGTCGACGGCTCGCGCCGCAACTTCGTCAGCAACGCGCTGGTGGTGATCACGCCGGCGCAGAACGGCGTGCCGGTGAAGTCGCTGGCCGAGCTGCAGCAGCCCACCGTCAAGCGCATCGCCATCGGCAGGCCGGAAGGCGTGCCGGCCGGCCGCTACGCGAAGGCCGCGCTGGAGAAAGCCAACCTGTGGACCGCCCTCGAACCCAAGGCCGTCTTCGCGCAGAACGTGCGCCAGGCGCTGGACTACGTCGCGCGCGGCGAGACCGAGGCCGGTTTCGTCTACGCGACCGACGCCTTCGTGATGAAGGACAAGGTCCGCATCCTGTTCAGCGTGGCGACCGAAACGCCGATCTCGTATCCCATCGCCGTCACCAACGGCGGCACGAACGCCGACGGCGGCAAGCAGTTCCTGGACTTCGTCGGTTCGGCACCAGGTCAGGCAGTGCTGGCCAAATTCGGCTTCCAGAAGCCTTGATCGTTGCCCGCCCAGCGGCCCACAGCCGTCTGAACATCGGCCGCGACTGAGCCACGACATCGCATGGAATCCGCCTGGATCGCGCTCGCGCTGTCGCTGAAGGTCGCCGGTTGGGCGACGGCGCTCAACCTGGTGCTCGGCGTCGCCGCCGGCTTCGCGCTCGCACGGCTGCGTTTCCCGGGCCGGGAGCTGCTCGACGCCGTGCTGACGCTGCCGATGGTGCTGCCGCCGACGGTGCTCGGCTATTACCTGCTGGTCGTCATCGGCAAGCGCGGCTGGCTGGGCGCCTGGCTGTGGGACACCTTCGGCGTCAACCTGATCTTCACCTGGCAGGGCGCGGTGATCGCGGCGACCATCGTCGCCTTCCCGCTGGTCATGAAGTCCGCGCGCGCCGCGTTCGAGGGCGTCGATCCGCAGCTGGAGCGCGCCGGTCGGGTGCTGGGACTCAACGAATGGGCGCTGTTCTTCCGCGTGACGCTGCCGATGGCCTGGCGCGGCGTGCTGGCGGGCGTGCTGCTGGCCTTCGCCCGCGCGCTGGGCGAGTTCGGCGCGACCTTGATGGTCGCCGGCAGCATCCCGGGCAAGACCCAGACGCTGTCGGTCGCCGTCTACGAGGCGGTGCAGGCCGGTCAGGACGACACGGCCAACCTGCTGGTGCTGATCGTGTCGCTGACCTGCATCGTGGTGCTGCTCGCCGCGGGCCGGTTGGCCGGCCCGAGGAGCACGGCATGAGCTTCGAGGTCCGCATCCGCAAGCAGGTCGAGGGCGGCGGTCGTCGTTTCGAGCTCGATGTCGCCTTCAGCACCGACGCGCGCCGCACGGTGATCTACGGCCCGTCAGGCGCCGGCAAGAGCCTGACGCTGCAGGCGATCGCCGGGCTGCTGAAACCCGACGAGGGCACGATCTACGTCGACGGCCATCCGGTCTTCGACAGCGGGTCGCGCATCGACGTGCCCGCCCGCGAGCGGCGTCTCGGCTACCTCTTCCAGGACTACGCGCTGTTTCCGCAGCTGACGGTGCGGCAGAACATCGCCTTCGCGCTGAAGCGCGGATGGCTGAATCCGTCGCGCCACGAGGGCGGCGAGGCGGTCGACCGCTGGATCCAGGCTTTCGAGCTGGAACGCGTGGCGCAGCAGCGGCCGCACCAGCTGTCCGGCGGCCAGCGCCAGCGCACCGCGCTGGCCCGCGCGCTGGTGAACGAGCCGCGCGCGCTGCTGCTCGACGAGCCGTTCTCCGCGCTGGATCCGGAGCTGCGCAGCCGCATGCGGACGGAACTCGACACGCTGCTGGAGCGCATCGGCATGCCGATGCTGATGATCACGCACGACCCCGAGGACCTGGCGCGCTTCGGCGATCACCGCGTGATGCTGCGCGACGGCAGGGTGCGAGACGCCGAGCCGGAAAGATCCTGACAGCGGTTGTCGCCCGGACCCTGAGAATCAGGCGTCATGGAGGGCGACGACATGCAGCAGTCGGAGACGGAAGGGGTCAGTCATTGCGACCTCGTCATGAAGGGCGGCGTCACCAGCGGGGTGATCTATCCGCGGCTGGTGGCCGGGCTCTCCGATCGCTACCGGTTCAAGAACATCGGCGGGACGTCGGCGGGCGCGATCGCGGCCGGGGCCAGCGCCGCGGCGGAACTCGGCCGCCAGCGCGGCCATGCCGGCGCGTTCGAACGCCTGGCCCGACTGCCGGAGGAGCTCGGAGACACACTGCCGGGCGCAAGACCTGGCACCGGCCGCAGCCGGCTATTGACTCTCTTCCAGCCGGTCCCGGCGCTGCGACGCCATTTCGAGGTCCTGACGCGGGCGCTCGGCAAACCGGCGGGTGCGGCGGCGGCATCGGTCCTCGGCGGGATGGTGGCGATGCACGGTGCCGCGGCCTTGGCGATCACCGGCGTCGGCGTGGCGCTGCTGGTGCCGTACTTCCGACTGCTCGCCTCCGATGCGACTACCGGACCGTGGCAGAAGCTGCTCGCGGTCATGGGGCTGGCGATCATCGTTGCGCTGGTGACAGCGGCGCTGGTCGGGACGGTGCTGGCGCTCTTCACCCGCAGCCTGCTGCGCGGGCTCAAGGACAACGGCTACGGGCTGTGCAGCGGTCTGACGCAACCGGAGCAGGGCGGAGCTGGTCGGCCTGGAAAGCCTGGCGGGTCAGGCGGGTCAGGCGGGCCGGGCGGATCAGGCGGGTCGGGCGCGTCGGGTGAGCAGACCGCGCTCACCGACTGGCTCCACGTCTACTTCAACGAACTCGCGGGGAAGAGCGTCGACGGACCGCCGCTGAGCTTCGGCGATCTGTGGGGACCGGACCCGGCGACGCGCCGGATCAACCTGGAGGTGATCACCAGCGCGGTCAGCCAGCAGATGGTCTACAGCATCCCGTTCCGACCCGGAACACCGATGTTCTATTACGACCCGCTGGAATGGTCGCGGCTGTTTCCGCAGGCGGTGATGGCGGCCCTGGCGGCGCCTTTCAGCGGCGGCCACGACGGTCCGGTGATCGAGAGCGCCCAGGGTCGCGAGTTGCGTCCGCTGCCGCGCCACGGCGACCTGCCCGTGGTGGTGGCGATCCGCATGAGCCTGAGCTTCCCGCTGCTGCTGTCGGCGGTGCCGCTGTATGCGGTGGACTGGTCGCGCACGGCCAACCAGCGCACGCAGACGGCCGTCCGCGCCGCCGCGACAGCCGAGGAGCGCCGCCGCCTGCGCCTGCGGGCGACGCGGATCTGGTTCTCCGACGGTGGCATCGGCAGCAACATGCCGCTGCACCTGTTCGACGCGATGCTGCCGCGGCATCCCACCTTTGCGGTGAATCTGAAGCGCCCGCATCCGGACCACGTCATCCGACCCGAGCATCCGGGCAACGACGGCGGACGGATCTACCTGCCCGAGGACGATCGCGGCGGTCGCCTGCGCTACTGGCCGGAACCCGATCTGGTCGACGACTGGGAGCGGCAGGCGCCGGGCGCACGAGAGAAGACACCGCTGGCGGCACTGGCCGGTTTCCTGTGGAGCATCGTGGGCACCATGCAGAACTGGCGCGACGAGATCCTGTTCCCGACACCGGGCTTCCGCGACCGCATCGTCCAGATCAGCCAGAAGCCTGACGAGGGCGGGCTGAACCTGACGATGCCCGCCGGCACGATCGCCGCGCTGGCGGAGGCCGGCGGGATGGCGGCACAACGCCTGATCGCGCGCTTCCATCCGGCGGGGGCCGAAGGCGGCGCGGGCTGGGACAGCCACCGGCGCGCACGGCTGACGACCTTTCTCGGCGTGATGCAGCCGGCGACGGTCGGGCTGGCCTCGGCAATGGGGATGGCGATGGGGACAGCGATGGGGACGGAGGCAAGGACTGGCCCCGGCCCCGGCGGGAGAACGGACGCGCGAACGCCGGCCGATTGGCTGGTGCTGCTCGCCACCGATGCGCGCTACCAGCGTTCCTCGGGGCTGCGGGCCGAGGCGGCGCGTTTCCTCACCGGTCTGGACGAACTGGGCGCCGCCACCCCGCGCAAGCTGTCAGGGCAGGCACGCACGCTGGATGTGGGCTCGCTCAAGCCGATCCCTCAAGTGCGGTTGACGCCGCGGATCTGACGATCGCCCACCTCTGGTGCTCGAGAGCGAAGCGGCTCTTCGGCGATCGCCGTGCTCAGGCTGGATTGATCAGGTGGACCTGAGGTGGCCGGCGCCGCCCGGGCCGCTCGGGCGGTCGGTGGCGGAACGGCCGGCGAGGATCTCGGCCTCGCGCTCCGGCGCCAGCGTGGCGACGAGCTTGCTGGCGTCCCAGTCCGGTTCACGCGGGGTTATTGCCCAGGCGAGCGTGTCGGCCGCCGTTTCCTGGATGGCTCGGGTCGTGAGGCCCGCTGCCGTCGCGCGGGAGGCGTCACCGAGCAGCATGCCTCCGACCGCCGGATCCTCTTCGGGCAGCCAGAGAGGCAGCCCGGTCCACGGCGCCACGCCGAGCACAAGCAGCATGGCGTCCGGCTTCCAGCTGAAGCGGGCGTCGCTGCCCGGTACGGCCTGCACGCAGGCGTCCAGCAATTCCTTCATGGGTAGACGAGGGCCGACGGCGTTGAACGTGCCGGTCGTGCGCGACTCCGCAAGCGTCACGCAGAACGCGGCGAGGTCGCGCACATCGACGACCTGCACAGGCCGCTCCGGCCGTCCGGGGGCGAGGATCTCGCCGCCGCGGGCGACGCGTGTCGGCCAATAGGTGAATCGACCCGTCGGGTCATGCGGTCCGACGATCAATCCGGGCCTCACGACCGCCTGCCGGCCGGGCAGGGCGCGGGCGAGCGCCTCTTCAGCCCGGGCTTTCAATGGCCCATAACCTTCGTTGCCTTCAGCGAGCGGCGTCGATTCGTCGAAGACGCGATGCGGCGGGAACACGCCGTACGCCGAGATCGAGGACACGAGCACCACATGCGGCGACCCCGTGTCGAGCGCGGCGACGGTGCGCTCGACCTGCGCGGGGTTGAACGCGCTGCAATCGATCACCGCATCGAACGCACGACCGCGCAGCGCGCTCATGTCGCCGTCGCGATCACCGATGAGGCGTTCGACCTCGGGGAACAGACCCGGGCCGTGCCGCCCGCGATTCAGCATCGAGACCGTGTGACCGCGCGCCAGCGCGGCATCGATGACGTGGCGACCGAGGAAGACGGTGCCGCCGAGAATGAGGAGGCGCATGGCGCGATTCTGACCGCTGACCCAGCGCCATGCCGGGCCGGAATGAAAGAAGCCGGTTGCCACTCTCGTGACAACCGGCTTCTCGTGATTCTGGTGCGACCGGCAAGAATCGAACTTGCGACTAAGCCTTCGGAGGGCCCAATGATATCCACTTCACCACGGTCGCCGCGGGAAGCGGGCATTCTAGCCTCGTTCTGAGGCTCCCCGAGCCAAGCACACGCTTCCCGTCAAAACGGCACCACCGCGAACACCTGCGCGACCCTCGCGCAACACCTGCCCCACAGACGTGCCGACCTTGACGAAAGCCCCAGGGTGGGGCGACAGGGGGCTGGCTATACTGCCCTCGCTTCTGCTGTATCCGATTCGATTCGATCCACGAGGAATTCATGAGCGGAACCCAGGACCACGCCAACGCCCAGGACACGCACGCCGAAGGACACGACGCCCACGAGGGCCCGATCAAGACCCCCAAGCAACTGATCGTTGCCGTCTTCTTCGCCTTCGTCATTCCGATCGTGATCATCGTGATGCTCGCGAACTACGTGTCCAGCGAGATCAAGCCCGGCGCCGGGGGCTCCGGCCTCGAGGCCGAGGCCGTCGCCGCCCGCATCCAGCCCGTGGGCTCGATCGAGCTCAAGGACCTGAGCAACCCCGCCGCCATGAAGTCCGGCGAACAGGTCTTCCAGGCCCAGTGCTCGGCCTGCCACGCCACCGGCGCGGCCGGCGCCCCCAAGCTCGGCGACCATGACGCCTGGGGCCCGCGCCTGAAGTCCGGCTTCGACACCCTCGTGCACTCCGCCCTCAAGGGCAAGGGCAACATGGGCCCGCAAGGCGGCGGCGACTTCAGCGACTTCGAGATCTCCCGCGCCGTCGTCTACATGGCCAACCAGGGCGGCGCCAAGTTCGACGACCCCAAGCTCCCCGCCGCGGCCGCCTCGGGCGCCGATGCAGGCGCTTCGGCACCTGCCGCGCCCGCCTCTGGCGCTTCGCAGTAAACAGCCGCCGAACGAGCCGCGCGCTCCGGAGACACGAAAGCCGACCCATGGGTCGGCTTTTTCATGGGGATCGGTGGACCGGGCCGCTTCGCCAGGGTCAGGTTTTGCCCAGGTTCCCCCTCGGGTCGACAGGCGCCAGCACCACCCCGTGACGGGCGATGAGCTCGGCATGCGTGGCGTTCGACATCGTCCACTGGCCGGCTTCGAGCGCGTCCGCCGCGGGGCCCATGTCCTGCGTATGGACCAGGCCCAGGCCCAGATCGGTCTCCAGGAACAGCCGATCCTGCTCGTCCAGCACCGCAGCGGCGACCTGCACTTCGCGTCCGGTGTGACTCAGCACGCGACCGTCCGGTTGCAGGCGCCAGATCCAGGGGGCAACTTCGAGTTGCACGTAGACCCGTTGCGGGCCGTTCTGGAAGAACCAGGCCCCCTGATCGTCCGAGGCGTAGTTGCGATCGATGAAGCCGATCAGCTTGTCGTGCACGATGCGGCTGCCCTTCACCGTCGGAAACGGGCCGGCGGCCTGGATGCGCTCGTCGCGCATGTACCAGTCGCCTCGCGCGTCCAGCGCCAGCCAGCCGTAGCAGTGCGGCACGTTGGGCCACTTCTTCAGTGCCGCTTCGACGATGGCATCCATGCGAATCCTTTCCGTGCGGCTCAGAGCCGCGTCGCCAGCCAGTCGGTCACGCGCTCCGGCATCGTGCGCACGTGGCCGGGCGGCCGGCCCGACGGGAAACCGACATGCCCGCCCTCGCGCGGCTGCCATAGCGTCACATGCGCGCCGACATGGCTCTGCTCCGGCAGGCTGTGTGCCGGCACGAAGGGATCGTTGCGCGCGTTCAGCACCAGCGCCGGGATGCGGATCCGCGCCAGGTGCGGCTTGGCCGACGCGCGCAGCCAGTAATCGTCGACGTCCCGGAAGCCGTGCACCGGGCCGGTGAAGATGTTGTCGAACTCGTAGAGGTTGCGCACGCGCCGCATCCGCTCGGCATCGAACAGGCCGGGATGCTGCTTCAGCTTGTTCATGGCCTTGGGCATCATGGTCTTCAGGAACATGCGCGTGTAGACCAGCTTGTTGAAGCCCTTGCCGATCGCGTGGCCGGCGGCCGTCAGGTCGACCGGAGAACAGACCGAGCACACGGCCTGGACCGTCGATGCGGCGCTCTCGCCGGCCTCCTGCGCCCAGCGCAGCAGGGCGTTCCCGCCGAGCGAGATGCCGACGGCGATCATCGGACCGCGATGCGAGGCGCGCAGCTGCTCCAGCATCCAGCCGATCTCGAGGTAATCGCCCGAGTGATACGCGCGCGGCGCGAGGTTGAGCTCGCCCGAGCACCCTCGGAAGTAGGGCATCGCGAAGGCCCAGCCGCGATGCTGCGCAACTGCGGCGAAGGCCTGCACGTACTGGCTCTCGACCGAGCCTTCGAGACCGTGGAAGAGCACGAGCAAGGGCCGTCCGGCCGGAGACGCCGCAGGATCCGTCGAGGGCGTCGCGGCGGGATCGACCAGATGTTCGACGTCCACGAAGTCACCGTCGGGCGTCAACCAGCGTTCGCGCCGGAACTGCGGCGGGGGGCCTTCGTAGCGCCGCGAGAACAGCACGGGCCAGATCGTCTGGGCATGGCCTCCGGGCAACCAGGGAGGTGCCTGGTACTGCATGGACAACCCTCTCAATGCAGCGTCGTGGGCGCGCCGGCGGACACGATGGCCAGCTCCTGCTTCACGTCCTGCGAGGTGCCCGGACTGGCATGGTGCGCGACCATGCGCCAGCCCAGCGCCGTCTTCAGGTAGACATTCGTCGCGACGACCCACGCGCTCTGCACGCCGTCCTCGTCGGTGATCTCGACGCGCTCGAGCACCTGGTGGATCGCCGTCTCGCCGTTGACCAGCTTGCGCTGGCACTCCGGATGCACGGGGATAGCACCTCTGGCGAAGATCTGCTCGAAGCTCGCCCGGATCGCCGCCGCGCCGACGACGCGCGGACCTCCCGGATGCACGCAGCAGACCTCGTCCTCGTCGCCCCAGACGGCCATCAGCCGTTCCAGGTCGCCGGCCTGCAGGGCCTCGTAGAACTGCGCTTCGGTGTCCTCCGGAGAGGCCAGCAGCAGGGCGGTCTGAGGCTTGCGCACCATGGGGCTCGTTCCTTGTTCAAGGGAGCGGGAAGGCCGGTCGCGGGGCGGTCGGCCGTCGTGGCTCAGTGACCGGAGGGCAGGTGCTCGCCGGCCTTCAGCTTGTACAGCGTGCCGCAGTACGGGCAGGCGCCTTCGCCGGTGTGGCTCAGGTCGATGAAGACACGCGGGTGGTTGCTCCACAGCGGCATCTTGGGATTCGGGCAGAAGACGACGCCGGGACCTTGCAGGTCCTGGGCGGTGACTTCGACGGTGGCCTTGGGCGTGGTGGTGTTGGCGCTCATGATCTTGTTCTTGAAGGCTTGCGGAGGCTGGCGACCCGTTGCGGTACGACGGCAGAAGAGGCGGCGGAGACCGGGCCGGTCAGACCACGCTCAGCCAGTGGGCGTACTTGGGATTGCGGCCGTTGACGATGTCGAAGAAGGCCGACTGGATCTTCTCGGTGATCGGGCCGCGGCTGCCGCTGCCCAGTTCGATGCGGTCCAGCTCGCGGATGGGCGTCACTTCGGCGGCGGTGCCGGTGAAGAAGGCCTCGTCCGAAATGTAGACCTCGTCGCGGGTGATGCGCTTCTCGACCAGCTTCAGGCCCAGGTCCTCGCAGATCGCGAAGATGGTGTTGCGGGTGATGCCGTTGAGCGCGCCCGCCGACAGGTCGGGCGTGTAGACGACGCCGTTCTTGATGATGAAGAGGTTCTCGCCCGCGCCCTCGGACACGAAGCCCGAGGCGTCCAGCAGCAGCGCCTCGTCGTAGCCGTCCTCGGTCGCTTCCATGTTGGCCAGGATCGAGTTGGTGTAGTTGGACACCGTCTTGGCCTGCGTCATCGTGATGTTGACGTGGTGGCGGGTGTAGCTGCTCGTCTTGACGCGGATGCCGCGCTTGAGGCCTTCCTCGCCCAGGTAGGCGCCCCAGGCCCAGGCGGCGACCATCAGGTGGATCTTGTTGCCCTTGGGACTGACGCCCAGCTTCTCGCTGCCGATCCAGGTCAGCGGACGCAGGTAGCCGCTGGCCAGCTTGTTCTCGCGGACGACCGCCTTCTGCGCTTCCTCGACCTGCTCGATCGAGAACGGGATCTTCATGCGCAGGATCTTGGCGCTGTTGAACAGGCGCTCGGTGTGCTCGCGCAGCCGGAAGATCGCGGTGCCCTTGTCGGTCGGGTAGGCCCGCACGCCCTCGAAGGCGCCGCAGCCGTAGTGCAGGGTGTGGGTCAGCACGTGGATCTTGGCGTCGCGCCAGTCCACCAGCTCGCCGTCCATCCAGATCTTGCCGTCGCGATCGTCCAGGGACATGGGTCTTCCTTTTGCGGTTCTGCCGCCGCGGACGGACCGCGGCGCTGCGAAGTCGGGGATTTTATGCGGCCGGTGTGTCGGCGGGGGGCGCCGATGCCGGCTCCGGGGCGCGGACCAGCGTCCATCGCGTGACCACGCTGTTTTCCATGACCACGTCCACCGCGTCGCCGCCGGTGTCGGTCCAGCGGTAGGTGTTCTCCTGGACCTTCACGCCCAGCGACTTGCACAGGCGGATCAGGTCGATCAGCTTCATGCCGGCGTGCAGCTTCGAGTTCAGCATGATCGCGCTGGAGACGTGGCCCAGCGGCGACTTCTGGGCCGTGCGCATGACGCGCATCAGCTGCGAGAACTGCAGCAGCAGATAGAAGATGACGGCGGAAGTGCCCAGGATGGCGCCCTTCCAGCCGAAGTAATAGATGCCGACGACGATGGCGGCAATGGCGAGAAGGATGCCGACGAGGCGGTTCATGCGGGGGAACTCCGAAGGGGGTAGGGCCGGATCCCGGAGGGATGGAGCCGAACCCGCGATTGTCGTCGGGCCGCGTCGGCGGCGGGTGTGGCGATTGCGGATGCCGGCGTCGTGGATCCCGACGCCGGCGCCGACATCGTTCCCGACGCCGCCGACGTCACAACCCGCGCAGGATCTCGATGGCGTCCTCGATGCGGGCGACCGGGTGAACGGTCAGGCCGTCGATAGGCTTCTTGGGTGCGTTGGCCTGCGGCACGACCGCGATCGAGAAGCCCAGCTTGGCGGCTTCCTTCAGCCGTTCCTGGCCGCGCGGCGCGGGCCGCACCTCGCCGGCCAGACCGACTTCCCCGAAGGCGAAGAAGCCCTTGGGCAGCGGCTTGCCGCGCAGCGAGCTCTGGATGGCGAGCAGCACGGCCAGGTCGGCCGCCGGCTCGCTGATGCGCACGCCGCCGACGGCGTTGACGAAGACGTCCTGGTCCATGGTCGCCACGCCTGCGTGCCGGTGCAGCACCGCCAGCAGCATGGCGAGGCGGTCGCGCTCCAGGCCCACCGACAGCCGGCGCGGGCTGGGGCCGCCGCCGTCGACCAGCGCCTGCAGCTCCACCAGCAGCGGCCGCGTGCCTTCCAGCGTGACCAGCACGCAGGAGCCGGGCACCGGCTCGCCGTGCGTGGACAGGAAGATCGCGCTCGGGTTGGTGACGCCCTTCAGGCCCTTCTCGGTCATCGCGAAGACGCCGATCTCGTTGACCGCGCCGAAGCGGTTCTTGATCGCGCGGACCAGCCGGTAGCTGCTGTGGGTGTCGCCCTCGAAGTAGAGGACGGTGTCGACGATGTGCTCCAGCACGCGTGGCCCGGCCAGCGCGCCCTCCTTGGTCACGTGGCCGACCAGCACCATCGCGCAGCCGCCCGACTTGGCGGTGCGGGTCAGCTGCGCCGCGCACTCGCGGACCTGCGCGACCGAGCCCGGCGCCGAGGACAGCTGCTCGGAGTACATGGTCTGGATGGAGTCGATGACGCAGAAGTCGGGTTTCTCGACCTCGATCGTGGCGAGGATCTTCTCCAGGCCGATCTCGGCCAGCACGCGCACCTGGGAGCCGTCCAGGCTCAGGCGCCGGGCGCGCATCGCGACCTGCGCGCCGGATTCCTCGCCGGTGACGTAGAGGACCTTCATCTGGCGGGACAGCGCGTCGACCGCCTGCAGCAGCAGCGTGGACTTGCCGATGCCCGGGTCGCCGCCGATCAGCACCACGCCGCCGGTGACGATGCCGCCGCCCAGCACGCGGTCCAGTTCCTCCAGCGAGGTGGGGGTGCGCTCGAAGTCGCGGGCCTCGATCTCGGACAGGGTGGCGACGGGCTGGCTGCGGGCCAGCGCCTGGAAGCGGTTCTTGCCGCCCGTGGGCTCGGCGGCGGTCTCGACCAGGGTGTTCCAGGCACTGCAGGACGGGCAGCGGCCCAGCCACTTGGCGCTCGTGGCGCCGCATTCGGAGCAGACGTATTGGGATTTCTGGGTGGCCATGGGGCGCGATTGTCGCCGCCCGCGCTGTGGACAACCCTGTTGAGAAGCCTGTGGATGGGCGGTGATCCGGCTGTGGACCTGTTGTGCGCAGGTTGTGGGCCGGCTGTGGGTTGATCGTGGTCAACCCCGCAGCCCAGCTGTGGGAGACCTGTGCGCAAGCTGTGGGTCGGGTGTGTGCAACGGCCGTCCTGGACCCGGATCGGGGGTTGTTTCTTCCTCGTGAAACACCATCTGAAGAGCCCGATCTGCCGACCGCAGGCCCTCTGACATCCACACCTTCAGCACAACGACCGATGACCCTGCCTCACGTCGACCGCGTCCTGGAACGATTCAAGCGGATCCGGGCCGTGTTCTCGGAGTCGTTCGCCAATGCGCGTCCACACGCGACGTCTTACGACTGGTTTTCGGAGAGCGAGGTGGCCAGCCTCGACCGCGCGAACGACGTCGACGCGCCGGAGCACGTCGACGACCAGTCGTGGCGGGACCTGGACATGCCGGCGTATCTCAGGCGCATCGGCCAGCACGCAAGCCTGTGCGCCCGCCAGGCGATCTATCGGCGCCTCCGGCGGGGAGCGATCGCTCCGGGTGTCGTCGCCGACCTGCTTCGGGAGCATCCCCCCGCCGAACTCACCGCGTTGATCGAACCCGCCGGGCCGATCCGGGATGCCCTGCGCTGCGCCAGGGACGACATCACGCCGCATCTGTTCCACGGCGCCAGGATCGTCACCCCGGGCTGGACTGAACGTCTGTGGCTGGCGCCCTGGGGACTGGCCCTCATCTGGACCTTGCAATGGTTGTTCGCCTGGCCCGCGGTCGTCGGGATCGGTGCGACGCTGGCCTACGTGGGTCTCGTCGGCTTCGTGCAGATCCGGCTGTTCCCGCGCCTTCAGGAATGGAAGAAGCTCCGAGCCGGGCTGCTGCTGGTTCTCGCATCGGCCCGATCGTTCGGAGAGCTGGGCGTCACCCGCCGCGGCCGCCTGTACGGGGCGCTGACAGATGATCTGGCCGAGACGGACCGGCTGGCCGCGCTGATCTCGGGGCGGCTTTTCGACCGCTTCGCGGCGATCGCGGAGTATGCCAACCTGCTGGCGATGAGCGAGTACGCGACGCTGCGCGCGTCGGTGGAGCGGTTCGAGGCCGCCCTGCCGTCGCTGCGCCGGGTCTATGAGCAAGTGGCGGAATGCGAGGCGGATCTTTGCTTCCTTGAGCACGCGCTCTCCGCCGGCCGGATCTGCGTCGCTGAGCTGGCGACGGAGGGCGACGTCGTCTTCACGGATCTGAAGAGCCCGCTCTTCGAGGACTGCCAGCCGCTCAGCCTCAGGATGGGCGACAGGAGTCTGCTGCTCAGCGGGCAGAACGGCATCGGAAAGAGCACGCTGCTCCGGGCCATCGGCATCAACCTGCTGGTCGCGCGCGCCTTCGGCGTCTGCTATGCCGCCCAGGCGCGGGTGCCTCCGGTGACCGTCTGGGTGAGCATCGAGAACAAGGATTCGATCGAGGACCGCCAGAGCCTCTACATGGCTGAACTGCTGCGCGCCCAGACCCTGGTCAAGGCCGCCGAATCGGAGGGCCGGACGGCCTTCTTCATCATCGACGAGGTCTTCCGCGGCACCAACAACATCGAATCCGTGGCGGCCGGGGCCGCCGTGCTGCAGCACCTTGCCGCGCATGCGCGCGTCGTTGTCACCTCGCACAACCTCGCGCTGGGGAAGATCCTGCGGCGAAGCTACCGGCCGCTCCATCTGGTCAGGATGCAGGGGAAGGGACTGATCCTCGAGGACGGGCTGCTGCCCGACACCAACGGGATCGCGCTGATGGGCCGCTACGACTTTCCGCCGTCCGTCCTGCGGGAGGCGGACCGGGTGCGGGCCTGGTATGCCGACTACGTCCTTCAGCCCGGCGACTTCCCGCTGGAGGACGGCGCGGGCCGCGAACCGGCCCACAGCCCGCCGAAGGTCAGCGCGGCATTCACCAGCAGCAGCTCCAACCCCATCCGGTAGTCCCCGAAGAGGGTGGCCTGGTGGGCGTCGATCACCCAGCACAACGCCGGGGCCGCCAGCGCGACCCAGGGCAGCACGCCTGCGCGCAAGGTCCGCGTCGTCAGGATGCCGAAGGCGAACAGCCCCAGCAGCGGACCGTAGGTGTAGCCCGCCAGCTTCAGGATCAGGGAGACCATGCTCGGGTCGTCGAGCCAGCGGAAGCCCAGCGCCAGCAGCAAGAACACCCCCGCGTAGCCCAGGTGCACCGCCTTGCGGATGCGGCGCTTGCGGGCCTCGTCCCAGTCGCGGCGTTCCTGCAAGCCGATCAGGTCGATGCAGGTGCTGGAGGTGAGCGCGGTGATGGCGCCGTCGGCGCTCGGGAACAGCGCCGAGATCAGCGCGACCACGAAGATCAGCTGCACCCAGGCCGGCAGGTGGCCCATCACGACGGCGGGGAAGAGCCGGTCGCCGTGGGCGGCGATGCCCTGCTGCTGCGCATACATCGTCAGCAGGCCGCCGAGGAACAGGAAGAGCAGCACGACGACGGTCATGATGGCCGCCATCACCATCATGTTCTTCTGCGCGTCGGCCAGGCGCCTGAGCGAAATGTTCTTCTGCATCATCTCCTGGTCCAGGCCGGTCATGGCGACGGCGATGGCCGCGCCGGCGAGCAACTGCTTGGCCCAGTGCGAGGCGCTCATCGGATCGGTGACGAAGACGTCGGCGAGGCCGGCCGCGCGCATCGACTGCCAGCCCGACGCCAGGTCCAGCCCCAGCGCGTGGAGCAGGAACACGACGCAGATCACCAGGCCGCCGAGCATGCCGGTGGTCTGGAGCGTGTCGGTCCAGACGATGGTCTTGACGCCGCCCTCCAGCGTGTAGAGCAGGATCATCACGAGCACCAGCAGCGCGCTGAGCCAGAACGGCATGCCGAACTGGGCCAGCACCAGGTCCTGCAGGATGCGCACCACGAGGTAGAGCCGGGCGGTCGCGCCCAGGGTGCGGGACAGGATGAAGAAGCCCGCGCCGGTGCGGTGGGCGGCGACACCCAGCCGCGCGCCGAGGTAGCGGTAGATGGAGCTGAGGTTCAGCCGGTAGTAGAGCGGCAGCAGCACGAAGGCCACGACGGCGTAGCCGGCGAACTGGCCGATCATGATCTGGAAGTAGCCGAAGGCGCCGGCGCCGACCGAGCCCGGCACGCTGATGAAGGTCACGCCGGAGAGCGACGTGCCGATCATCCCGAAGGCGACCAGGCCCCAGTGGCTGTTGCGGTTGCCGATGAAGAAGCTGTCGTTGTCCGCGCGTCGGGATGTCCACCAGGCCACCGCCAGCAGCAGCGAGAAGTAGACGACGACGACGGCGAGCAGGACGGAGGCGGACATGGCGCGGGATTATTGGAGCGCCGGCGCGCGCGCTGCATTCCGAAATTGGCAGCAGGCATAACCGGGCCCCCGCCGCCCATGCCCTGACCTTCGTCGTCGCCTGGGGCGCCGTGCTACAACTCCGCTCCTTCGAAGGAGTTGATCATGGAGTTGTCAGTCTGGCTGGGGTTTTTCGCGGCCTCCTGGGCCATCAGCCTGTCGCCGGGCGCTGGGGCCATCGCGGCGATGAGCGCCGGGCTGAATCACGGCTTCCAGCGCGGCTACTTCATGACGATGGGCCTGATCCTGGGCATCCTGACCCAGATCGTGGTGGTCGGCGCCGGGCTGGGCGCGCTGATCGCGGCCTCCGAACAGGCCTTCGCGGTGGTCAAGTGGGCCGGCGTGGCCTACCTCGTGTACCTGGGCATCCAGCAATGGCGCTCGCCGGCCAGGCCGCTGGTGGCTGAACAGGCCGAGGGCCGGCAGGTCTCGCGTCGCGACCTGGTGCTGCGCGGCTGGGGCATCAACGCGGTGAACCCCAAAGGCACGGTCTTCCTGCTGGCCGTGGTGCCGCAGTTCCTGAACCTGCATCACAGCCTGACGCAGCAGTACGCGGTGATCGGCGCGACGCTGGCCTTCACCGACGCCGTCGTGATGGCCGGCTACACGCTGCTGGCCGCCCGTGTGCTGCGGGCGCTGAAGTCGGAATCGCACCTGAAGGCGATGAACCGGATCTTCGGATCGCTGTTCGTCGGTGCCGGCGCGCTGCTGGCCACCTTCAAGAAGGCGGCTGACTGAGGCGCATGTCCACCGTTTCCACCTCCCACGCTTCCAATCGCTGGTTGTTCTGGGGCCCGACGCTGATCTGGGCCAGCACGTGGCACGTCATCCTCTACCAGCTCGCCTCGGGCGTACCGGTGCTCAATTCGGTCGGCTGGCGGTTTGGCATGGCCGCGCTGATGCTGGCCGGTTTCGCGCACTGGCAGAAGCTGTCGCTGAAGCTGCCGCTCTCCGCGCACGGGCTGATGCTGGCGACGGGAATCGTCCAGTACAGCGGCAACTACTACTCCGTCTACGAGGCTGAACGCCACATCCCGAGCGGCCTGGTCGCGGTGCTGTTCTGTCTGATGGTGTTCGGCAACGCGCTGTCGGGGCGGATCTTCTTCGCCCAGCGGGTGACGGGCCGTTTCCTGGCGGCGTCGGCGGGCGCGGTGGCGGGGGTGGTGATGATCTTCTGGCCGGAGATCGCGTCGACGGGCGCCCGCCCGACGGCGGCCTACGGGCTCGCCATCGGCCTGGCGGCCGTGCTGGCGGCCTGCATCGGCAACGTGCTCACGCTGACCCTGACCCGCCGCGGCTTGGCCTTGGTGCCGGTGCTGGCGTGGAGCATGGGGTATGGCGCGGCATTCCTGCTGATCACGTCGGTGGCATCCGGGCAGGGCCTGCACTTCGCGTGGACGCCGGAATACGTGTTCAGCCTGCTGTACCTGGCGGTGTTCGGCTCGGTGATCGCCTTCGTCCTGTACTTCAAGCTCGCCCAGCGTGACGGGACGGCGCGCGCGGCGCTGACCGGCGTGGTGATCCCGGTCATCGCGCTGGGGATCTCGGCGATCTTCGAAGGCTGGCGACCCACGCTGCTGGCGCTCGCCGGCATGGTGCTGTGCCTGGGGAGCATCTATGTGGCGACACGGCCGCAGCGGTGAGCGGCACGTCGCTTCCGGTTCGCACTCTCTCCCTGAGCTCTTGCTGATGGGCTCCCACTGAGGCGGGAACCGGGGTCGAGTCTTGCGTAATAGCAAGGTCGCCCGCTTCATTCGACCAGACGCTTCGTCCTCGATGACGGAGCGCCACTTGAGCAATTCCGTCGTTAACCAACTAGGTTAATATTCGATGGAAAAGCACAAGGCACATTACCCACTCAGCACGGTCAAGCAGTTGGTCTCCCAAGGCCGTATTCGAGCGACGCTCTCGGCGTCCCTGGGAGCGGAAGCGTTGGGCTTCGACGAAGAGGCAAGGGTCGGGGTGGTCCTGGCGTTGAGCCAGGGAGACTTCTACAAGAGCATGACCACGTATCACGACCATCGCGAGTGGCCAGACGTCTATCGGCCCACGACATCACGAGGTCGGCTCTATCTCAAACTTACCGTGGTGGAGGAGGTTGTGCTTGTTTCGTTCAAGGAGCTGTGAGATGAAATGTCCGGCTTGCGGATTCGCGAAGACGGTGCACGACACCCGTGATATCGAACATGTCTACAAAGGCATGTCCACGACCATCCCCGCAGTGACCGGAGACTTCTGCCCAGTCTGCGATGAGGTGACGATGAGCATGGACGAATCAGGTCGCGTCATGCGCGCTGTGCGGGCGTTCTCCAAGCAGGTGAACGCCACGCAGGTCGATCCGTCGTTCATCGCGGAGGTCCGCAAGAGGCTTGCGCTGGATCAACGCGAAGCCGGAGAAATCTTCGGCGGTGGCGTGAACGCCTTCTCTCGCTACGAAACCGGCAAGACGCAGCCGCCGCTCGCGTTGATCAAGCTGCTGCGGCTGCTCGATCGCCACCCGGACCTGCTGGAAGAGATCAGGACTTGATCGCTCCTGCCGCGCGGCGACGCCGAGCCGCGAATCCGACCGCTGCCACGCCGGCCAGCATCAGCGCGTAGGTTGACGGCTCCGGCACCACGGCGCTGAGCGATCGCATGCTGAATCCGGACACGGTCCCGGCATAGGTGAACATCGTCATCCCGCCGTCCGCGCGGTTGTGCGTCATCAGGTCCACCGAGAAGGAGTTCCTGCAGCCTGCGCACCAGAAGTCCTGGTTCATGCGGTCGATGAACTGGCTGGTCGTGAACGACTCGCCGACGTTGGCCGACGTGACCGCAAAGGGCGCCCAGTTGAACAACTGCACGTTGGCCCACAACGGCGAGCCGTCGGCCTGATTCCACGCGCCGCTTCGGGTCATGCCCCAGATGTCCGTCTTGTCTTCGGGAGGGCGCATTCCCGCGTAGGAGTTGCTCTCCCGGTAGTGCAGGGCGTCCTTCTGTCCCTGGACGGGATCGGTGGGCGCCGCCACGTTGGCCCATGCCAGGAGGCCCGACGGCAGCAGGAGCGGTTCCGTCGAGGCGTTCAGCGACTGTCTGCCCATCGTCTGGCTGCTGAACTCGGCCTGAACCGGCCGCCCGTCGGCATCCGTTGCGGGATAGCTGAAGACCATGGGGTCGTCCATCCCGGCCGCCTTGCCGATGTCGACGACCCATTTCTGCGAGAACGACAGCGGTGCGAGCGGGGTCACCGTCAAGACGCCCTCCGAGCATGTGCCGCAGAACTCGTAGGTGTAGGACGAGGTGAACGTGCCCGTGAAGGTCACCTCGATGCGCTCCGCGTGCGCGGGCGCCGCAGCCATGCTCGTGACAGCCGCCAGGGCGAGCGTCAGCCCGCCGATCTTCTTGTTCATGGAAATCCTTCCCTCTTCGGGCGGAATTCTCTCCGTGTCAGCTTTGCAAAGCGCCGCGCAGCCCCCTCGAATGGAGGGGGTGGAACGATCCCTTACCTCTTCAGCGCGTCACTTCACCCAACCGATTTCCGCGGCGGTCGCCGGACCGACGAGCGTCTCGCTGAGACCCGCGGGGACCCGCAGTCCCCCCTCCCGGACCGGGACGCGGCCGGCCATCAGCTCGGCCGCTGCCTGCGGGTAGCGCGGCTCCTGCCGCGGCGCCGCATAACCGTCGGGGAAGACCGGTGCCAGCGTCGCCCGGTCGTACTTGTCGCTCGCGCCGAAGGTGTGCAGCGCCTCGTGCGCGATGACGACCTCGTTCTGCGCCTGCTGCGACTTCATCGCGAACAGGTGCACCAGGCCGAGCCGGCCCTTTTCCAGCCCGATCGAATGCGGCAGCGCGCCGGCGAAGTCCGGCGGGTGGTACATCAGGAAGAGCTTCACGTCCGGCACCGGCGAGCTCGGCGGCGTCTGGCGCCACGCCCACCAGCGCATCCGCAGGCTCCAGGAGATCGCCGACAGCGGCCCCGCGTCGCGCGGCGGCGTCGGCGGCACGACCCGGACCCTGCCGCCCAGCACGATGCGGACCGGCTCGGCCAGCGACACGCCGTAGCGGGCCGCTTCCTGCCGGAAGTAGGGCGCCAGGCCCGCGAAGGCGGACTCGTCCAGGCGTTCCAGATAGAGGTCGGTCACCGCGTCGCCGGAGGCGTTGATCGGATACAGCGTCACGACCTGCGGTCGCTTCCAGGATTGGGCCTGCCAGCGGCCGATCAGCGTCGTGCCCGCCACCGTCACCAGGATCCCGAGCAGGATCAGGATGCGGAATGCCTTGAACATGGGGTCTCCCTCGAAAGTCCTCGGGTCGGGGCGCTCACTCGCCGCGGACCTTGCCGCGCCCGGCCTTGATGTCGCCGCGCTGGCTCTTGGCTTCCAGCCGGCGCTTCTGCGAGCCGTAGGTCGGCTTGGTCGCCCGGCGTGCCTTGGGCGTGTGCGCCACGCTCTGCGCCAGCGCGATCAGCCGCGCAATTGCGTCGGCGCGGTTCTGCTCCTGGCTGCGCGACTCCTGCGCCTTGATCACCACGACGCCCTCGGCCGTGATGCGCTGGTCGCTGAGCGCCAGCAGGCGTTCCTTGATCAGCGCCGGCAGCGTCGAGCGCCGGATGTCGAAACGCAGGTGCACCGCGCTGCTGACCTTGTTGACGTTCTGCCCGCCCGGACCGCTGGCCCGGATCGCGGAGATCTCCAGTTCCCAGTCGGCCGGCGTCCAGTCCAGGTGCATGACGCCGACGGAGGCAGTCCGAGGCGAAGGTCGGCGCGCCGGGCCTCAGCCCAGCGTCTCGACGTGCACCGGCACGCGCTTCGTCACCGCGCACATCAGCTCGTAGCCGATCGTGCCGGCGGCGCGCGCCACCTCGTCGATCGGCAGCACCGAGCCGTGCGGGCCCTGGCCCCAGAGCGTGACCTCGCTGCCGATCCCCTCGTTCGGCAGGTCGCTCAGGTCCACCGCGAGCATGTCCATGGACACGCGTCCGATGGTCGCGCTGCGCCGGCCGCCGACCAGCACCGGCGTGCCGTGCGCGGCGTGGCGCGGATAGCCGTCCGCGTAGCCGCAGGCCACCGTGCCGATGCGCATCTCGCGCTGGGCCACGAAGCTGCTGCCGTAACCGACGCTGTCGCCTTCCTTCAGATGCTGGACCGCCAGGACCTTGGCCCGCAGCGTCATAGTCGGCTTCAGATCCCAGTGGGTGATGTCGTGTTCCGGGAAGTCCGGCGCGCTGCCGTAGGTCATGATCCCCGAGCGCACCCAGTCGGCCCGCACCTCCGGGTCCGTGCTGTGACGCAGGATCGCGGCGCTGTTGCTCAGCGTGCGCGAGCCCGGCAGGTCGGCGGTCGCCTCCTTGAAGACGGCGGTCTGGTGCGCGATGCCGCGCGGGCCGTCGGCGTCCGAGAAATGCGTCATCAGCGAGATCTCGTCGACCTGCGGCAGCGCGTTCAGCCGTGTCCAGGCGCCGCGGAACGCGCTCGGCGTGAAGCCCAGCCGGTTCATGCCGCTGTTGAGCTTCAGGAACACCCGGTGCGGCTCGTGCGTCTTGTGCATGGCCAGCCAGTCGACCTGCTGCTCATGGTGCACCGCGTGCCAGAGCTTCAGCCGCGAACAGAGTTCCAGGTCGCGCGATTCGAAGCAGCCCTCCAGCAGCAGGATCGGACCGCGCCAGCCCAGGTCGCGCACGCGCTGGGCCTCGTCCAGGTCCAGCATCGCGAAGCCGTCGGCGCTGCGCAGTGCGTCGAAGGCGCGCTCGATGCCGTGACCGTAGGCGTTGGCCTTCACGACCGCGAACACCTGCGCGTCGGGCGCGCAGGCGCGGGCGCGGGCGATGTTGTGAGCCAGCGCGGGCTGGTGGATGAGGGCTTCGATCGGACGCGGCATGGACACACATTGTGCCGCGCCACGAACAGGTTCGCGCCCTCGGGCGGTGCGACGGGGCGGCCCCGCGCGGCCTCCGGGACGGCGGAAAAGCGGGACCGGATAGCACAGAGACACTGTCCCGTGAAGCGCTGTTACGAAAACGAGCGCGTGCTATAAACCCGCCGCAGCGCTGCCCTTTCCCCACCCCGTGGACCCAGCGTGATCACCGCAGTTCCAGGTATGCCGGGTCGATGAAAAAAGGCTTCTACACCATCATGTCAGCGCAGTTCTTCAGCTCGCTGGCTGATAACGCGCTGTTCGTGGCCGCCGTTGAACTGCTCCGCACCAGCGGTGCCGCCGAATGGCAACGCGCCGCCCTGGTGCCGATGTTCGCGCTGTTCTACGTCGTGCTCGCCCCCTTCGTCGGCGCCTTCGCGGACGCGGTGCCCAAAGGCAAGGTCATGTTCTTCTCCAACACCATCAAGGTGCTGGGATGCCTGAGCATGCTGGTGGGGGTGCATCCGCTGATCGCCTACGCGATCGTCGGCCTCGGCGCCGCCGCCTACTCGCCGGCCAAGTACGGCATCCTGACCGAACTCCTGCCGCCTTCCCAGCTGGTGAAGGCCAACGGCTGGATCGAGGGGCTGACCATCGCGTCCATCATCCTGGGCGCCGTCTTCGGCGGACAACTGATCGGCGACAGGGCGTCCGCCTGGCTGCTGGCCATCGACGTCCCGTTCATCGACACCGGCATCGACACCGCGCCCGAGGCGGCGATCGCCTTCATGGTGGTGCTGTATTTCATCGCGGCGCTCTTCAACCTGCGCATCCCGCGCACCGATTCGCCGCTGCAGCCAATTTCGCACAACGCGGCCGACCTGGTGCGCGAGTTCGCCGCCTGCAATTCGCGGCTGTGGCAGGACAAGCTGGGCCAGATCTCGCTGGGCATGACGACGCTGTTCTGGGGCGTGTCCGGGAACATGCGCTACATCGTCTTCGCCTGGGCCGCCGCGGCGCTGAGCTACGGCACGACGCAGGCATCGGCGCTGGCCGGCGTGGTGGCGATCGGCACCGCCGTCGGCGCGATCGTGGCTTCCGCGGTCGTGCGCCTGGACAAGGCCACCAGCGTCATCCCGCTGGGCATCGGCCTGGGCCTGTTGATGCTGGTGCTGAACTTCATCAACAACCTGTGGGTGGCGATTCCCTTCCTGATCCTGCTGGGCGGGATCGGCGGCTACCTGGTCGTGCCGATGAACGCGCTGCTCCAGCATCGCGGCCACAACCTGATGGGCGCGGGCCGCTCCATCGCCGTGCAGAACTTCAACGAGCAGGCCTGCATCCTGGGGCTGGGCGCGCTGTACACGATGCTGACCCGCTTCGGCACCTCGGCCTTCGGCTCGATCACCATCCTCGGCCTGCTGGTCGCCGGCACGATGTGGGTGGTCGGACGCTGGCACGAGCACAACAAGCGCCAGCATCCCGAAGAGCTGGAGCGGCTGCTGGCCATCGCGCGCAGCGACAAGCACTGAGCGGAGCTTCCGCTGAAACGAAGACGGCCCCTCGCGGGGCCGTCTTCGTTTGGGGGCCTCAGCGCCGCGCGCGTCCCCGCCCGGTGGGCGGCGTCGCCACGACGATGCCGCCGGTGGTCAGCACCTCGTCGATGTGAGCCGACCAGGCGCTGCCGATCTTCAGGCAGCCGCTGTGGTTGAGGTGGATCTCATTGTGCCAGTCGCCGCTGATGCCGCTGGCGCCCGGCGTGGCGGAGGCCAGCGGGACCGCGGTGGAATCGAACACGAAGAGCCCCGGGAACTGCTCCTTGTCCGCCATCAGCGTCTTCAGGAACTGCGCCAGGTGCATCACCATGAGGCGGCTGACCGCTGCCCAGTCCGCGGCGGGAATGGAATAAGCCTTCAGCGCCGGATACAGCCAGGGACCGTGGCCAGCGTCCTCGGCGCCGGCCGGACGCGGCATCGGCACCGCATAGCAGTGCATGAAGACCGGCTTGCCCGCCGAGGCGCCCTGATCGCGCAAGGTCAGCAGATGCCGCAGGTTGGCCTTCAGGTAGTCGGCGTAGGTCTCCCAGCCGGGTTCCGAGAAGTAGCGGCCGACCCCCGCGGAAGGCGGACCCCATTCGGTCTGGTTGCGCAGCAGGCGCAGGTGCAGCGGCACTTCCACGCCGTCGATCTGCGTCGGCGTCTGCGCCGCCTTGATCAGGTCGTTGCCGCCGACGGACATGAGGATGCCATCCCAGACGGGGGCGTCCGGCGCGGTGAGCAGGCGGACGAAGTCGGGCGAAGACGCCAGTTCGACGACCTTGGACAGGCTCTCGCGCTGTCCGGCGCAGTTGATCGCGACGGCCGGCTTGGTCAGCACCAGTTCCTGGAGCAGGTTCGCATGCGCGCTGAGCTTGGCCTGGGCGGTCGAAAACCAGGAGTCCCCTTGAGCCAGCAGGCGCCAGTGATAGCCCTGCAGGTCGGGCCCGGGCTGGGACTGCAAATCCTCGGGGGCAAAACAGGCCAGGTGATCCAAGAAGCTCTCCCTACTTTGGTGGACGGGTCACACGCGACAGGGTAGGCCGCGTGCATGACAGGCGCACGGCGCCCCGATTGGAGGTCAGGGTCAGTCCTTGCGCCATGCTACAAACCCTGGGCATTGTTGGCCGGTCCGCAGGCCGGTTCCAAGCCCTGTCGGGGGGGACTGTTGCACAAGCCCCACCCCTTGTGCGCATCTGTCGTGCCTCCTGTCCCCTCCTCTGTCCCTCCCTCTGCCGCTTTCCGTCTCCAGTTTCCGAATGCCGATCCTCGCCTTGATGCTCAACGCCACCATCTGGGGGCTGTCCTGGTGGCCGTTCCGACAATTCGAGGGGGCCGGCATGCACCCCTTGTGGACCACGGTGATCCTGTACGTCCTGTCCCTGGCCGTGGTGCTGGGGAGTCAGCGGGGCGCCATGGCGGAATGGCTGCGCTCCCCCGGGCTCTGGGTGGTGACGCTGGCGGCTGGCATGACCAATACGGCGTTCAACTGGGGCGTGTCGACCGGCGATGTGGTCCGGGTCGTGCTGCTGTTCTATCTCATGCCGCTGTGGGCGGTGCTGCTGGCTCGGATTGTCCTGGGCGAGCCGCTCACGGTGTCGGCCGGACTGCGCATCGCCCTGGCGCTGGGAGGCGCCCTGGCGGTGCTGGCGCCGGCGGACGGCGGCTGGCCGCTGCCGTCCAGCCTGCCGGACGTGCTGGGGCTGGTCGGCGGCATGACCTTCGCGTTCAACAACGTGATGCTGCGCCGCGAGGCCGCCCGCAGCCCCGGCGCGCGGGCGCTGGCGATGTTCGCCGGTGGCGTGCTGGTGGCGGGACTATCCGCCTCGGCCATGGCCGGCCGGGGCCTGGCGCCGTGGCCGTCGCTGCCGGGCGCGGCCTGGCTGCTGCCGCTGGCGGGCATGGCGTTGTTGTTCTTCATCTCCAACCTGTCGCTGCAATACGGGGCGGCGCGCCTGCCGGCCAACGTCACGGCGGTGGTCATGCTGACGGAGGTGCCGGTCGCGGCGATCTCCGCGCTGCTGCTGGGCGGCGGCACGCTGGACGGGAAGACTGCTGTCGGCGGCGCGGCCATCCTGGGCGCGGCGATGCTGGCGGCGCTGGAGCGGCGTCGCGCCTGAACCCTGTCGCCGCGCTAGGATGCACCCCGGTCCACCCGGGCCGCCACGAGCCCCCGGGCCGTCACCACGATCACGAGGAGGTCCCCCATGAGCGCCAATGGCAAGACTGCCTTCGACTTCGACGCTGTCACCATCGCCGGCGAGCCGGTCGAGCTGTCCCAATACCGCGGCCGCGTGCTGCTGGTCGTCAACACCGCCAGCGAGTGCGGCTTCACGCCGCAGTTCAAGGGTCTGGAGGACCTGTGGCGCGATTTCCAGGCGCGCGGACTGGTGGTGGTCGGCTTCCCGAGCAATGAATTCGGCGGCCAGGATCCCGGCAGCAACGAGGAGATCTCGTCGTTCTGCCAACTGAACTACGGCGTGAGCTTCCCGATGATGGCCAAGGTCAAGGTCAACGGCGGGGAAGCGCACCCGCTGTGGCAATGGCTCAAGGGCGAGAAGCCCGGCATCCTGGGCACGCAGGCGATCAAGTGGAACTTCACCAAGTTCCTGATCGGCCGCGACGGACAGGTGCTGAAGCGCTTCGCGCCGAACGACGCCCCGGCCGCCATCCGCGGCGAGATCGAGGCGGCGCTGGCGGAGTGACGCCCGCCGCCATGGCCGCCGACGCGGCCATGAACGTCATGGCCGGAGCGCGATCCGGCCGTAGCGTAGCCGCAGACGGCCTTCGTCCTGCCCGGTGCGCAGCAGCTGGTTGATCGTCTGACGCGACAGGTGCGCGAGCTGCGCCAGCTCCGCCTGTGTCGCCTGCAGTTCCCGCCAGCCTTCGGCATCCGGCGGCCCGGCGCGCTCGTTGACCAACTGGCGCAGCGCGACTGTGAGGCGCTCCGACGCGCTCAAGTGCCGCGCCGCTTCGAGCAGCTTCAGATTGCCCTCGAAGCGTTGCGCGAACTCCCGCATCAAGGCCCGCGCGAAGCCCGGCCAGTCGTCCATCAGCACGCGGTAGGCGGGCTCGCCGATGACCCGCACGCGACTGTCCGACACGGCCGCCGCCTCGTAGCGCGAGGGCTTGCCGCTGATGAACGCCGCCAGCCCGAACAGCCGCGGCGCGCGCACGTGCTCCAGCACCGACATCCGGCCGTCGAGCGCAGCGAAGCGGGCTTCGATCTCGCCGTCCTCCACCATGTAGAACGCGGTCGGCGTCTGACCTTGGGCGAACAGCACCCGCCCCGCCGGGAGCCGGCGCGCGGGCATCAGGGCCTCCAGTCGCAGTCCCGGCGCGGCTGGCGGCGCGAGGTCGGGGAAGTTGGCGCAAAGGGCCTGGACGACAGCGGGGGTGGGCGAGGGCGGTCGCGGTGCGAGCGGCACGATGGGTGTGGGGAATTTGTCGGATACCCGACATTCTGGCGGCACCGGCGGTCCTAGAGTCGACGGTCATGGAAGACGCATTAGGGCGACTCGCCCACCACTTCGCCCGGTTCGCCGAGACCGACGGCCGCGACGATCCGCTGTACGCGGCGTTCGCGACGATCATCGGCGCCGATCCGGCGCTCATGGCGCTGCTGCTCGACGCTCCGGCAACGCAACGCAAGCCGGTGCTGCTGCTGGCCGCGCTGCACGATCGGATCCTGGCCGGCGAGCCGCATCCGCTCGCCGCGTACTACGCCAGCGTCGGCGGCACGCGGGCGCCGGACGGCGACCTGGCGGCGCTGCTGAGGGACTTCATCCGCCGCGAGGACGCCGCGCTGCGCGCGCTGATCCGCATGCGCACCACGCAGACCAACGAGACGGGGCGCTGTGCCGTGCTCCGACCCGTCCTGCAGGCGCTCGCCACGCGACTCGGAGGCACCGAGGACCAATCGGTCGAGCTGGCCCTGTTCGAGTTCGGCTGCAGCGCCGGCCTGCTTCTGGGTGTCGATCGCCATGCCTACGACGACGGGGTCGAGACGACGGCCGGTGAGCGTCCCGATGCGCCGTTGATCGCCACCACCTGGCGTGGCGAGCGCCCGGCCGCGCTGCTCGGTGCGCCGCGCTGGCGGGCGAGCCGGCGCATGGGCGTCGACCTGCAACCGATCGATCCGGCCGACGAGGCGGGCGCCCGCTGGCTGCGCGCCTGCCTCTGGCCCGGCGACGCCGCGCGGCGGGAGCGCCTGGACCGGGCGTTGGCCGACGCCCGTCGACACCCGGTGCCGCTGCTGCGCACCGAGCACGGTCTGGCGGCGCTTGAGCGGTGGATAAACGAGCTGCCCGCCGGCGTCACGCCCGTGATCTTCAACGTCTGGGTGCTGGCCTACTTCGAGCCCGAGGCGTTCAAGGTCCACGTCGAGCGCATCGAACGCCTGGTGCGCGAGCGCGGCCTAGCCTGGATCAGCGGCGAGGTCGGCAAGTTGGCGCCGATGGACTCGCCGCCGGCGTGTCCCGCGAGCGAATCACCTAGCAGCGGTACGCTGTGGACGCTTCAATGGCGCGATGGCGCCGAGCTTCGCACCGAAGCGCTGGCGTGGTCGCACCCGCACGGGCGATGGATCGAGTGGCTCAGGCCAGCGGCGTCAGCTTGATCAACTGAAGCGGAGCGCCCAGCAGCGCCGGTGCCTTCTTCGCGAAGGCCTGGAAGTGCGGCATCGCGCGGTGCGCCTCCAGCGCGGCTTCGTCGTCGAACTGCTCGTGCATCTGGAAGGTGCCGGGCGACTCCTCCAGCTCGAACAGACGGTAGTCGCGGCAGCCGGGTTCCTGGCGGGTCGGCGCGACCAGCGCGGTCAGTTCGGCGCGCAGGTCCTCGCGACGGCCGGGCGCGGCGACGATCACCGCGATCATCGTCACGGTGCGGGAAGAGGTGGGAACAGGGGAACTCATGGGTGGGTCCATGCAAGTGCTGTGGAGCGTCGGATGCTAGGCGCCCCGGGCACGTCGCGACAGCCCCTCGCACACGAAACACTTTCAACCCGGACGCAAGGACGCCGCCCCGATAGGATGGCCGCTTCCTTCGCTCCCGAGGGGGCGGTTCCTTCAAGAACGATCTGGAGACCTCGCCGATGACCGCTTCCCTTCCCACCCTGCGCCGCGCGGCGCTTGCCCTGGCCGCGATGACCGCCCTCGGTGTGACCGGCGCGCAGGCGCAGACGGTCCCCGAGCTCCACGCGCTCGCTGCCAAGGAGCAGCCCGCGCTGATGAAGACGCTGCAGCAGCTGGTCGAGATCGAGTCCGGCAGTTCCGACCGTCAGGGCCTGGACCGCATCGCCGGCGTCATCGCCCAGCGCCTGCGCGAGCTCGGCGGCCAGGTCCAGCTGGTCGATCCGGACAAGACCATCGCCGCGCCGACCTCCGACGCGGGCGACGGCCCGGCCAAGGTCGGCCAGGTCGTGCAGGCCTCGTTCAAGGGCGGCAACGCCAACGGCAAACGCGTGATGCTGATCGCGCACATGGACACCGTCTACCAGCGCGGCGGCCTGAAGCAGCAGCCCTTCCGCATCGACGGCAACCACGCCTACGGCCTGGGCATCGCCGACGACAAGCAGGGCGTCGCCACCATCCTTCATGCGCTGGCCATGCTGAAGTCGGTCGGCTTCAAGGATTACGCCGAGATCACCGTGCTGATCAACGGCGACGAGGAGATCGGGTCGCCCGGTTCCAACGCGCTGATCACGAAGCTCGGCGGCGAGCATGACGCGGTGCTGTCTTTCGAGGGCGGCGGCGGCCCGACGACGCCGGAGACGGTGCGCCTGGCCACCAGCGGCATCGCCTCGGTCGACCTGAAGGTCAAGGGGCGCTCGTCGCATGCGGGCGCGGCGCCGGAGAAGGGCATCAACGCGCTGACCGAGCTGTCGCACCAGATCCTGCAGACGCGCGATCTCTCCGATCCCAAGCGCGGCCTGCATCTGAATTGGACCTTGTCCAAGGCGGGCTCGGTCCGCAACGCGATTCCGGAACGCGCCGAGGCCCAGGGCGATGCGCGCGCGGACCGTTTCTCCGATTTCGATGCCCTGGAAGCCGAGCTGCGCAAGCGCATCCAGAACAAACTGGTCCCGGACGCGGAAGTGACCCTGAGCTTCAACCGCGGCCGTCCGCCGCTGGCGGCGACGGACGCCTCGCGCGCGCTGGGCGCGAAGGTCAAGGCCTTGGCCGACGAGCAGAAGCTGGAGCTCGTCGTGCGCGACCGTCCGACCGGCGGCGGCACGGACGCCGCCTATGCGTCGCTGGCGACCAAGGCGCCGGTCATCGAGGGCCTGGGCGTGCGCGGATTCGGCGCGCACAGCAGCGACAGCGAGTACGTCGTCGTCGATGCCATTGCGCCGAAGCTGGTCCTCGTCACACGTCTGGTGATGGCGATCGGCAGCGGCAAGGCGCTCTGATCAGGCCTTCGGGTACAGGACCATCTGCGTGCAGCGGAACAGCGCGATCGTCTTGCCGTTGTGCGTGACGGTCGCGTCCCAGACCTGCGTCGTGCGGCCCATGTGGACGGCGGTGGCGAGGCATTCGATGACGCCGTCGCGGGCGGTGCCCAGGTGGTTGGACTTGAGTTCGACCGTGGTGAAGTTCTGGGCGCCGTCGGGCAGCGACGAGATGCAGCCGTAGCCGCAGCAGGTGTCGGCCAGCGTGACGACGCTGCCGGCGTGCAGGTAACCGTTGGGGGCCATGACCTGCTGGGTGACCGGCAGGCGCGCGAAGACGCGGCCCTTCTCGACCTCGACGATCTCGATGCCCATGTGGCCGGGCAGGCAGGCGGCGCCGCGCGCGTTGAAGTCCGTGATCATGTGATTCTGTAGAGCGGGTAATGCGAAGCCCGCATTGTCGTCGGCCTGTATCGGCGCCTTGGCAGGCGGGCTGTTCCGGTGCGGGCGGGCGGGGCTGGGGATAATGGTGCGAGCCGATAGTCCAACGTGGAGTTTCCAGCATGTTCCAGCACGTCGACGCCTACGCGGGCGATCCCATCCTGAGCCTGAACGAGGCCTTCCAGAAGGATCCGCGCACGCAGAAGATCAACCTGTCCATCGGCATCTACTTCGATGATGACGGTCGCATCCCGATGCTGGACTCCGTGCGCCGGGCGGAGCTGGCCGTGGTGGAACAGGCCGGCGCGCGGCCGTACTTGCCGATGGAGGGCGCGGCCAACTTCCGCACCGAGGTGCAGAAGCTGCTCTTCGGCGCCGACAGCGAGGCGCTGCAGGGCAAGCGCGTCGCGACCATCCAGGGCGTGGGCTCGTCGGGCGGGCTGAAGGTCGGCGCGGACTTCATCAAGCGCTACTTCCCCGACAGCGCGATCTACCTGAGCGACCCGACCTGGGACAACCACCGCGCCGTCTTCGAGGGCTCGTACATCGAGTGCCGCAGCTACCCGTATTACGACGCCAAGACCGGCGGCCTGCGTTTCGACGCGATGCTGCAGGCCTTGTCGGAAGCGCCGGCGCGCAGCGTCGTGCTGCTGCACGCCTGCTGTCACAACCCGACCGGCGTGGACCTGTCGCAGTCGCAGTGGGACGCGTTGATCCCGGTGCTGAAGGAGCGCGAGCTGATCGCCTTCCTGGACCTGGCCTACCAGGGTTACGGCGACGGGCTGGAGCAGGACACCTTCGCGATCCGTGCGCTGGCCGCGGCGGGCTTGAGCTTCTTCGTCGCCAACAGTTTCTCCAAGAACATGAGCCTGTACGGCGAGCGTTGCGGCGCGCTGTCGGTCGTGTGCCCGGACGCGGCGCAGGCGGCGAACGTGCTGGGGCAGTTGAAGTTCACGATCCGCCGCAACTACTCCAATCCGCCGATGCACGGCGGTCAGGTCGTGGCCAAGGTCCTGGGCGACCCGGCGCTGCGTCCGCTGTGGGAAGGCGAGGTCGAGGAAATGCGTGAGCGCATCCTGGCGATGCGCAACGCGCTGTTCGAGGTCGTTTCGGCCAAGGTGCCGGGCCGCAACTTCGACTACTTCCTGAAGCAGCGCGGCATGTTCAGCTACACCGGCCTCACGCCGGAGCAGGTGGATCGCCTGCGCGAGGAATTCGGTGTCTACATCCTGCGCTCGGGCCGCATGTGCATCGCGGGCCTGAACACGCGCAACGTCGAGGCCACCGCGAACGCGATGGCGGCCGTCCTCGCCTGAGGGGAAGACGGGGGCGGGCACCCCTCTTGCGCGCATTCAACAAGGTTATGGGTAGCGGCACCGCTTTCATTGGCTGAGGGTGTCGTGAATCCGTAACCTTCCGGACCATTCAAGAATGAATTCGTCCGGGATGAAGCAGCTAGTCGTGATCGGTGGGGGCGTCGTGGGCGTCACCACCGCCTGGGCCCTGGCGGAGGCGGGGCATCGGGTGACGCTCGTGGAGCGCGAGGCCGCGCTGGGCACAGGCGCGAGCCGTGCGAACGGCGGGCAGCTCAGCTACCGCTATGTGTCGCCGTTGGCGGATGCCGGCGTGCCGCTGAAGGCGCTGCGCTGGCTGCTCGATCCGGACGGTCCGCTGCGCTTCAAGCCGGACGGCACCACCGCGCAATGGCGCTGGCTGGCGTCCTTCCTGGCGCATTGCCGCGGGCCGGTGAACCAGCGCACCACCGAGCGCCTGCTCGAACTGGGCGCGTTCAGCCAGCAGTGTTTCGGCGAACTGCAGCGGCATGCCGCGCTGGATGCCATCTCGCTGCGCACGCCCGGCAAGCTGGTGGTGTATCGCAAGCCCGAAGAATTCGCGCGAGTCGCCGCCCGGACGCCGAGCCGCGGGCCGGAACGGGCGTTGACCCGCGATGAATGTCTGGCGATCGAGCCGTCGCTCGGCGACGGCGGCGCGCATTGGCTGGCGGGCGGCATCTTCACGTCCGGCGAAGCGGTGGCCGACTGCCATGCGCTGAGCGTGCAACTGGGCGAACGCCTCGCGCGCCATCCGAATTTCAGGGGCCGGGTGAAGGCCAACGCCACCGGTTTCGCCGTCGAGGGCGACCGTGTCGCCGCGCTGAGGACGGACCAGGGTGATCTGGTCGCGGACGGCATCGTGCTGGCCGCCGGCCTGCAGAGCGCGGCACTGGCGGAACTCGTCGGCATACGGCTCCCGCTGTATCCGCTGAAGGGCTACAGCCTGTCCGCGCCGATCAACGGCGTGCATCGACCGCCCACGGTCAGCGTCACGGACTTCGAGCGCAAGACGCTCTACGCCCGCATCGGCGACCAGCTGCGCGTCGCCGCGATGGTGGACCTGGTCGGCGACGACACGAGCATCGACCCGAAGCGCCTGGCCGCGCTGCAGCGCAACGTCCGCGAGACCTTCCCGAAGGCGGCCGACTACGACCATGCCGTGCCCTGGGCCGGCCTGCGTCCTGCGACACCGAGCGGCGCGCCCATGCTCGGCGAGACACCGATGCGCGGGCTGTGGCTGAATGTCGGCCATGGCGCCCTGGGATTCACCTTCTCGTTCGGCTCGGCCCGCATCGTGGCCGACCTCGTGTCCGGCAAGCCCAGCCCGATCGCGCTGGACGGCCTGCAACTGCGCGCCGCCTGAGGGGCCGCGATGACGGCGGCCGCCAAGCCCGTCAAGCCCGTCAAGCCCGTCGCGCTGGACGCCGCCTCGCTCGCGGAGGCGCTGCGCGCCGCGGTGCTCGCGCAGGACTTCGGCGCCACGCGCGATCCGCAGGACGACGGCCGGCCGATCCGGCATTTCCCCAGCATCGATCTGGCCGTCGTCGCGTTCCCGGAGGAGGGTGCGCCGGTCGCGGCCAACGTGCTGTTCTCGCGGGAGCATCCCGAGGGCCTTGTCGCCGACATCGCGGCGGATGCGGGGCCCGTGCGCAACATCCGCTACCTGGCCGATCAACGCGACGCCGACGGCCACTCGATCGCCTGGCGGCCGACGTCGGATTGGTCCGCGATGGACTGGGTCCCGCTGGCCGGCGAAAGCGGCGACCGCGTGGTGGCGCCTTATCCGGCCTCGTTGCTGAAGCTGATGCTGCTGGCGGGCGTGGGCCGACTCGTCGACCTGGGACGCGCCGGCTGGTGGCAGCCGCTGACCTACGCCGGCCGTGAGCGCGCGGTGTCCGACTGGGCCTACGACATGGTCACGTGGAGCAGCAACGAGGCGACCTCCGCGCTGGTGACGCTGATGCATGCCGCCGGCGCGATCCGTCGCGACGGCGGGCGCGAGGTCCGAAACGAGCTGCACACGCTGTTCGCCTCGCTCGGTCTGACGACGCTGCGTTTCGCCAATACGACGGCGGAGGGCGGCTGGGGCAACGGATCGGGATCGGGCGTGGGCCAGATCCAGATGACCGCATGGGACACGGTGCGGCTGTTGTGGTGGCTGGACCCGGTGGCGCCGCGCGCGCCATGGCTGCGCGCGGATGCGCCGCGACTGTCGCCTGAGAGTCGCAACCAGGCGATGCACGCCTTGCAGGACCAGGCGCTGCATCAGGTGCTGTCGAGCAGCGCGCTCGGCGGCGTGCCCGGCTGGGTGCCGGGGTTGCCGGCGCGTCTGCCGGGGCGTTGGCTCATGCCGGACGGCGGGCTGCATGCAGGCGAGGTGTCCCTGCCCGGCGACCTGCGCCGTTTCGCGACCGGCGGCGAAGTCTGGTTCGCGCACAAGACCGGCAACACGGAGAACTACACGTCCGATGCGGGCATCGTGCGCGGCATCCTGCCCCGACGCCGGCATTACCTCATCGCACTGCTGAGCAACCTCGGCTCGCGCTATGCGCCGCACCCCGACTGTTCCACGACCTGGCGCATCCCGGCACTCGGCGCCGCAATCGACGCGCGGATGGCAGCGTGGCTGGAGTCCTGATCCATGGCTGACGACACCTTCCTGCTGCCTCCGCTGCCCGAGCGCGCCTGCCTCGGCGTGATTGCGCCTGCCGGTCCGCCGAGGGATGGCACGCTCGACCTCGTGGTGCCGATGATCGAGCGGCTCGGTTTCCGTGCGAAGGTTTTTCCCGGCTGCCAGGGGCCGACCTTCCTCGGCCACCTCGCGGCGGACGATGGCCGTCGCCTCGCCGATCTGCACGAGGCATTGGACGATCCCCAAGTCGATGCGGTGATCGGCCTGCGCGGCGGCTACGGCTGCCTGCGTCTGCTCGACCGCATCGACCGCGCGCTGCTGCACCGGTCGACCAAACCGTTGATCGGCTACAGCGACCTGACGGCACTGCATGCGCTGCGGCAACAGCTCGGCATGGCCGGATGGCACGCGCCGATGCCGGCCTCGGACTGGCACAAGGGCGAAGCCGGATGGACCGATGCCGTCGCGCTCGCCGAGCGCCTGCGCCGCGGCCTCCGTGCCGGCGATGCGCTCGGTCCGGCGCTCGCGCCGCATCCGCTGAATCGCGGATCGACGCCGGTGCGCGGCCTGCTGAGCGGCGGCAATCTGGCGGTGCTCGTCACCCTGATGGGCACGCCGTTCATGCCGGATCTGCGCGGCGCGGTCCTGTTCCTCGAGGATGTCGGAGAGGACCCCTACAAGGTCGACCGGCTGCTCTGCCAGCTGCGGCTGGGCGGCGCGCTCGACGACATCGCCGGTGTGCTGCTCGGCAGCTTCACCGACGCCGACGCGCCCGACGAGGTGCTCGCCGACTACTTCGGCGAGCTCGGCATTCCGGTCCTCGCCGGCTGGCCGAGCGGCCACACGACGCCCAACCTGCCGCTGCCGATCGGGGTGGGGGTTACGCTCGATCCGGCGGGGCGCACGCTCAGCGCCTGAGCGCCGCCGTCTCCCCCCTCAGAGGGCCGCCTTCAGAGCGAATCACGCGCGGTCAAGACCTGCCACTCACTCCTGTCGCGACAGAACGAGGAGATCGAAGTGGCGCATGCCGTCTATCTGGTCGAAGGCTTTCAGCGGTGGATGCGCAAGCAGGCGATGCAGAGACGTCGACCTGTGCCGCGCCGTGGCGGAAATGGAACGCGGGCTGATCGATGCAACTCTCGGTAGTGGACTCATCAAGAAACGGATCGCACGATCCGGGGCCGGCAAACGCGATGGGTATCGCGTGATCGTGGCCCATCGACAAGACGCTCCGTGGTTCTTCATCGAAGGTTACGCGAAGAACGTTCTCGCCAACATCGAAGCTTGGAGGCTCGACAGCTGCAAGCAAACGAACGCTCTCCTGAAGGAGATGGGCGCCGATCAATTGGCGAGCGCCGTCGAATCAGGATTCTTGAAGGAGGTGATCTGTGATGCGCAAGCGCAAGTGCGAATCGATTGACCGAATGGTGAAAACTGGACGAGCCATGCACGCTCGCGGGTGGGTGAGCGACGAACGAATGACACGTCTGGCATGGTGCGGCATGCCACCTCCTGCGCCGCTGACGCCGGAGGAAGTCCGAGCCATCCGGGAGGCGGAGGATCTGAGCATCTACACCTTCGCCAACATGCTCAACACGACGGCACGCCTGCTTCGCCGGTATGAGCAGGGCATCACTCGCCCCACCGGGCCGGTTCTGCGTCTGCTGCACGCGATCCGGGAACAGGGCATGGGGCGCGTATTTCCATTGACTCCGCGCATTCCGGACGCCAAGACGTAAAAAGCCCGCCGGTCTCCCGGCGGGCTTCGCATCTGCGGGCCTGTCGCGAATGGCGGCAGGCGGTGCCTGATCAGAAGAACTTGTAGTCCAGGCCCAGCGTGAACGAACGTCCGCGCGGGTCGGCCACACGCGGCTCCCACGAGCTGCCCGAACCGGTGTTCGTGTCGTAGCTGTTCGCGAACGGCGGATCCTGGTCGAAGAGGTTCTTCACGCCCACGGTGACCGTCAGGTTCTTGATGCCGCTGTAGGCCACGCTGGCGTGATGCAGGTAGTACGGCTTGACCCACGGATCGAAGGCCGGCGCCGACGCGTTGCCGTTGGCCACGCCCGGCGGGACGTAGCCGTAGTAGCCGGTCGAATACTGCTGGCGCAGCGTCCAGGCCCAGTCGCCGTACGAGTAGCTGATGTACGCGCTGTGCTTCCAGCGGATGCCCAGCTCGCTCGACCGCGTGAACTGGCCGATCTCGCTCGGGCCGAAGGCCACGTTGTCCAGCAGCTTGGAACGCTTCTTCAGCAGGTAGGTGCCGTCCAGGCCGGCGCTCAGGCGGCCGCCGTTCATCGGCGTGCTGCCGCGCATCGACAGCTCCAGGCCACGGGTCTGCGTCTCGCCGGTATTCACCCAGCGGGTGTCCACCGTCTGCAGCGCCCCGCTGGCGTCGCGGAAGAAGGCCTGCGGGAACAGCTGGTAGTTGTTCAGGATCTGCGTCAGCGTCAGGCTCTGGATCTGGCCGTCACGACGGATGTCCCACAGGTCCACCGAGGCGCTGAAGTCCTTCACCGGCTGCCACACGAAGCCGATGTTAGACATCTTCGACTCTTCCGGCTTCAGGTCGGGACGACCGCCGAAGAGGGTGTTGAAGGTGACCGCCTGGCAGCCCGGCGCGTTGCTGACCACGTTCGTCGGGCAGGTCGCCGGATCCGGCACGCCGGCGCCGGTGTACGGAGACTCGGTCACGCCGTTGAACAGCTGGTTGAAGGTCGGCACGCGGAAGCCGGTGCTGTACGACGCGCGGAACACCAGGCTGTCAATCGGCTGATAACGGATCGAGGCCTTCGGGTTGGTCGTGCTGCCGAAGCCGGTGTACTTGTCGTAGCGCACCGAGAGGTTGAGGTCCAGGCCCTTGACCACCGGGATGATGGTCTCGCCGAAGATCGCACCCACCTTGCGCTTCACGCCGTTCAGCGCGTTCACGTTGTCGAACGGCGCGTTGAACACCCAGGTGTTGATGTCGTTGGTGTTGACCGTCTGGTTGCCGTCGAAGCGGTACTTCTCGATCCGGTAGTCCACGCCCACGGCTGCCATCACGTCGCCGGCCGGCAGCTTGAACAGCGGGCCGGACGCGGTCGCGTCGTATTCGTCGGTCGTGTACTTGCCGCCGTAGAGCTTGGTGCCCTCCGCCGAGATCGCGTCCAGCGCCGCCAGCGCGGCCGGCGTCTGCGACTGGCCCGCCAGCAGGAAGGGGTTGAGCACGCCGGTGTTGATCAGGTTGGCCAGGCCCACCCAGTTCTGGTAGCCGGTGCCCAGCACCGAATTGCTCTTGCTGAAGGCCTGCGAGGCGCCGACCTTGTAGTCCCAGTCCTTGAGGAAGGGCAGCGGGCCGTCCATGCTCAGCAGGTAGCGGCCGGTGTCGGTGGTGGTCTCGAACTCGCGCTGGCCGCACTCCATGCAGCGCCAGCGGAAGGCCAGCGGCTTGCCGGCCTGCGACGCCAGCGACGGGAAGGTGCCGACCAGCGCGTTCCACACGGTCTGGTAGCTGGCGCCGCTGGAGGGATAGGCCAGGCTGCGGAACGGGCTGGGCACGGTGGTGCCGTTGGGCAGGCCGATCGTCGCCGTGGCGCTGCCGCTGCTGATCTGGTTGGCCGAGAAGATCTTCTGCGACTCGGACTTGCCCAGCAGCACTTCGCCGGTCAGCGTGTGCTCGCCGAGCTTGAGCATGCCTCGCGTCACCAGGTTGGTGTTCTTCACCGGCTGCTGGATCACGGCGGCCTTGCCCGAGTCCCAGGCGCAACCGAACTGGTTGGCCGGCGACGCGGCGGCGGAGTTCCACAGCTTCTCCGCGTACGGGGCCATGCCCGGCTGCGAGGCGCAGCCCGCGCCGCCCGGCAGATCCAGGATGTTGGCGCTGGTGATGGTGGTGCCGTTGTAGACCGGCGCCGTGATCGTGGGCGAGAAGAAGACGGTGGCGAACGGCGTACCGCGCGTGTCCGGGGACAGGCCGCGCTCGGGCTGGAAGCTGTTGACGAAGTCGCGCTGCGAGCCGTCCAGGCGCTTGTTGTCCGTCATGGACAGCACGGCCATGACGTTGAAGCCGTCCTTGTCGATGTTGCCGACGCCGCCGGTCACCGAGCCGCGGTAGATGTTGCCGCCGCTGTGCTGCGTCACGTCGGTGAAGCCGCTGACGGTCAGGCCGGTGTAGTCCTTGCGCAGGATGAAGTTGATGACGCCGCCGACGGCGTCGGTGCCGTAGGTCGACGAGGCGCCGTCCTTCAGCACTTCGACGCGCTCGATCGCGGCCATCGGGATCTGGTTCAGGTCGACGACGCCGCCGTTGAGGCCGTGCGCGGCGATGCGGCGGCCGTTCAGCAGGATCAGCGTGGCGTTGGCGCCCTGCAGGCGCAGGTTGGCGGAGGTCGCGCCGTTGTTGCCGCGGGACTGGCCCGAGACCACGTCCGCGTTGGAGGCCAGGTTGTCCAGCCCGTTGCCGTTGGAGGAGAGGGTGGCGATCAACTGCTCGGCCGACACGATGCCCTGGCGGTCCAGGTCGCGGCGCGAGATGGTTTGCACCGGCAGCGCGCCCTCGTCCTGGATGCGCTTGATGCTCGAGCCGGTGATTTCCACCCGCTCGATCTTCTGGACTTCCTGCGACCAGGCTGCCGCGTGGGCGCCCAGTCCCACCACGACGAGGCAGCGGGCGAGTTGATTCAGTTTCACGACCTTCTCCTTGTTAACCGGTCCGGCGTCCTGGAACGCCTCCAACGACTGCGGCCGTCCGATGCGAGGGCGACCTGTGGGTGTTGCTGTTGCTTGGGGCTGTGTTGCGAGCTGTGAACGATCTTCAAGCACGAGCGGTTTTCACCGTCATAGGAACGTCACCCATTTGTTGTTTCCGTCCCGATGAATGCTTGTCTCGCGCGTATAACCTGCGGGAATGCAGCGGGGCCGGGAATATACAGTCGCTGCTCATGCGAGCCTTCCCCGCCCTCCTGCCCACCGTTCTGGTCCTGGTTGCCGCGCTGGCCACGAGCGGCTGCGCGACCCTTGTCGATACCCCGCCGGCGCCGGTCGAGACCGCGCTGCGACAGGCCGGTGTGCCGGCCTCGTCGCTGGCGGTGGTGGCCTATCCGCTGGACGCGCCCGGCACCGGGCTGCGCCTGAACGCGGACCGGCCGATGGCGCCGGCCTCGACGATGAAGACGATCACCGCGGTGGTGGCGCTGGACCGGCTCGGTCCCAACAGCCGGGGGCAGACCCAGCTGCTGGCTGCGGGCGAGGTCCGCGACGGCCGTCTCGACGGTCCGCTGGTGCTCAAGGGCGGCGGCGACGCGGATCTGGACTGGCCCGCGCTGTGGGCGATGCTGCGCGAGGTGCGCGAGCGCCACGGCGTGCGCGAACTGGCGGGCGGCATCGTGGTCGATCGCGGCCTGTTCAACCCCGCGCGCCTGGACATTGGCGCGCCGCGTTTCGACGAGCAGGCCGAGTTTCCGTACAACGTGATCCCGGACGCGCTGCACCTCAACGGCAGTCTGCTGCAGTACGACTTCTGGTCCGACGACCGCAGTCTGACGGTGCGGCCCTACCCGCAGTTCGGCGGACTGGCGATCGACACGAGCGCGGTGCTGCTGAACGACAAGCCCTGCAAGGACTGGGACGACGACTGGAAGCCGTCGCGCTTCGAGGCGCTGCCCGAGGGCGGCGGTCGGCTGGTGCTGGCGGGTGAGTTCCCGCGCGGGTGCCAGGTCTCGCAGTCGCTCAACGTGCTGGACCGCCAGTGGGAGACGGCGCAGGCGCTGCAGCAGCTGTGGGGCTCGCTCGGCGGCACGCTGTCGGGCGAGATCCGCGAGGGCGCGACGCCCGAAGGCGCCCGTGTGCTGGCGCAACACCGCGACCGCCCGCTGGCCGAGTTGCTGCGCCCGGTCATGAAGGCCTCCGACAACGCGCTGGCGCGGATGCTGTTCCTGCGACTGGGCGCGTCGGCGGTCCAGCCCGGCGAGGACACCCGCGAGGCCGCCGCGCGCGTGGTGCGCGAGTGGTTCGCCGCGCAGAAGATCGACACGGCGGGCCTGGCGCTGGAGAACGGTTCCGGCCTGTCGCGCAGCGAGCGCGCCTCGGCCGCGCAGATGGCGGCCATGCTGCAGGCGTCGGCCCGCGGCGCGCACGGTCCGGAGCTGCTGGCCACGCTGCCGGTGGCGGGCGTCGACGGCACCTTGTCCCGGCGTTTCAAAGGCACGGCCGCCGAGGGCCGCGCGCGGATGAAGACTGGCACGCTGCGCGACGTCGTGGCGCTGGCCGGCTTCGTGCCGGACTCGACGGGCAAGACCTGGATCGTGGTGGCGATCGTCAACGACGATCAGGCGGCCAAGGCGCGTCCGGCGATCGATGCGCTGGTGGACTGGGTGGCCCGGCGCTGAACCAGCACCAGCACCTGGCGACTCGAGCTGGATCTAGAAACGTCGCAGCGGCGTCGGGGAGATCTTCAGGGCGAAGGTCTCGAGCTGGCTCAGGCACTGGACGCCCTGCCTGGACTGGGAGCAGGTTTCCAGCTCGTCGATGAGCTGGTTGAAACGGTCTCGATCAGCCTGCGGAGCGCGGGCCAGGTGATCGAACGCGCCCTTGTCGTAGCGTTTGAAGAACTGGTTCCGATTGAGCAGGAACTCGGCGGCGAGGTCTTGCGCCTCCCGGGGGGCGCTCGTGGTCGAGTGCGACAGCCAATTCGAGCTGGCCAACTGGATGCGCTTGAATTGGTCGATCTGCTGATGGAACCCGTCGAGTTCGCCACGGCGGGCACGATCGCCGAGCTGCAAGGCCAGGGCCTGGAGCCGGTCGCCCCACCCTTGGAGGGCCACCCGGAATGGTGCGCCGTAGAGGGGTTGAAGTTCCTTTGACGCCCAGTTGAGCACCTGCCAGCGCTTGCGCCAGACTTCGGCTTCCTGGATCGCCATGTCAGGCGTGATCGCGCAAGCCGCGCCGCTGGCGGCGCCTGGGTTCCAGGCGTCGCCCAGCCAGGAGTCGCACGCAGGTGAGGGGGTGTTGGGGAGCATCGGACAAGCCCATCGCCAGTGGAAGACGTCCTGAGTCATCCGGACGATCGGAGCATCCGACACCCATCAGCGTCGGCGACGAACTCGCAGGCCGTCGCCTCCAGCGACATCCTTCGACGCGGTCACCTCAGAGCACCGCCGCCGACAGCAGCCGCAGCGTGCCGGCCCGGGCGTCCATCTCGGCGGGCTGGCCCACCGGCACGGTGAACTTGCGCTTGATGTGGCCGATCATGGCACCGCGGTACACGGGCACAGTCAAGGGCAGGAAATAGTCGTCGAAGACCTCATCCAGGGTCAGCGTGCCGAAGCTGCCGTCGCCGGGGCCGCACTGCGTGAACTTCCCCAGCACGACGCCGGCCAGCTGGTCGAGCGCGCCGCACAGGCGCAGCGTCGACAGCATGCGGTCGACGCGGTAGATGTACTCGTTGACCTCTTCCAGGAACAGGATCGCGCCGCGCGTGTCCGGGAAGAAGGGCGAGCCCGCCAGCGAGCTCAGCACCGCCAGGTTGCCGCCGACCAGCGGACCGCGCGCGACACCCGGTCGCAGCGTGCTGATGCGGTCCTCGCGCTGGACGAGATTCGCGCCGCGCTCGCCCTGCGGGTTCTGCAGCAGGTCCGGCTCCGCATCCATCGCGACGGCGCGGAAGTGCTGGAGGGAGAACTCGTTCCATTCCGAGCCTGCGACCGGACAGTGGAAAGTGATCAGCCCCGTCTGCTTGTGGATCGCGTTGACGAGGCTGGTCAGGTCCGAGAAGCCGCCGAAGAACTTCGGCTTGCGTCGGATCAGCGCGTAGTTCAGCTTGTCGACGATGCGGTTGCAGCCCGAGCCGCCGGTGAGCGCCAGGATCCCCGCGACCTCGTCGTCGGCGAAGAAGTCGTTGATGTCCGCTGCGCGCTGCACGTCGGTGCCGCCGAACTGGCCGTAGCGCCCGCGCACGTTGGCCCCGAGCTTGACTTTGAAGCCGAGCGCTTCAAGCGTTTCGACGGCAATCTCCAGCGGCTCGCGGTCGTAGGTGGCGTTGGCGGGACTGACGAGGCCGATCGTGTCGCCGACCTTCAGCCGCCGCGCGCGAAGCAGCGGCGGCGCGGCCTCGGTCCGCGCGCTGCGGGCAGTGCCGGCGGGCGCGGCGGTCTGCGCCTGCGCGCCCGGCAGGGCGCCGGCCAGCGCGGCGGCCGTCGCCGAGGCGGCGCCTGTGAGCATCATCCGACGGGAGGCGGTCATGGAATCTCCGGAAGAAAGTGGCCGCGGCCGAGGGCTTGGCGGCGGTCGATCAGATCACCAGCGGCAGCTCGCGGCGGACGCGCTCCCGGTCGCCGAAGTCGAAGTGCCACCACTCGGTGCTGATGGTCTGGAAGCCGGCATGGCGCATCGCCGCGCGCAGCCAGCCGCGGTGGCGGAGCTGGTCGGCGGTCAGCCCGCCGGACGCCAGTTGCTCCGCCTCGAATTCGGGATGCGAGGCCGGCGTCATCTCGTCGAAGCCGGTGCCCATGTCGAGCTCGCGGCCCTCGGCGTCCAGCAGCGTGACGTCGACCGCCATGCCGAAGGAATGGATGGAGCGCCTCGCCGGGTGCGCGAGGTACTTGGTCAGCGGCGTGCCTTCGAGCTCCGCCCACAGCGCCTCCTGCACGCGTTGCGGCCGCAGCGCGTCCAGTACGACCAGCGTCACGCCGGGGCAATGCCGGCCCAGGTAGGCGGCAGCCTCCGCCACGGCGTCCGCCGATTCGCGCCTCAGGTAGGCGCAGTCCAGGCCGCCGTAGACGGCGCGGCCGACGAAGTTGTCGGGCGTCGCGTAGCGCAGGTCCACCGCGATGCCGGGGATCGTCAGCAGCGCGCGGAACTCGGCGTGCGAGGCGATCTCCTCGCAGGGGATGGGCGGGGGAGGGGCATTGGCGACGGAGGCGTCCGGGATCATGGCGAGGCGAAGCAGGGCAAGGCGACGTGGAGCCGGAAGATCAGACGCCGGAGCGCGTCACGCCAGGCTCTCGAGGTTGGCGCGGGCGGCATCCCGCAGGTAGGTGACCAGCCGGCGCGCGGCCTGCGCCAGCGGCGCGCTGGCGGAGGTCAGCAGGTACAGCTGGACGCTCATGGCCGGCGCCAGCGGACGCACCTTCACGCGGGTGCGGTCGGCCGAGGCGGCGGTGAAGGGATCGACCGCGGTCATGCCGACGCCGGCCTCCACCAGCGCGCGGGCGAGCTGGTAGGTCTGGACGGTGATGCGGCTGTCGAGGTGACGGCCTTCGGCCTCGCTGGCGTTGTGCAGCATGTGGCCGAGCGGATCGTCCTCGGCCATCGCGATCAGCTCGGACTGGATCTCTTCCAGCGGCAGCGGACCGGTGCCTTGCGCCTCGGGGCTGTGCATCGGGCACAGCGCCATCATCGTGCCGCTGGCCAGCACCTCGGCCTTGATGCCGGGATGGCGCGGGTCCTGCAGGCTGAGCGCCAGGTCGGCTTCGCCGAGCAGCAGCGCGGAGACGATCTCGCGCGTGTGGTTGGTGCTGAGCTGGCAGCGGCTGCGCGGGAAGGCCTGCGCCCAGTGCGTCATCGCCGCGGGGATCACCGAGGCGCCCAGCGTCGGCGTGGCCATCAGGCGCAGCGATTCGGATTCGCCGCTGCGCAGGTTGGCGGCCAGGCGCCGGATCGCGACCAGGTCGCGGTTGAGCTTGTCGATCTCAACGAACAGGCGCTGCGCTTCCGGCGTCGGATAGAGCTTGCCGCGGACGCGGTCGAACAGCGGCATGCCCAACTGCAGCTCGCAGTGCTGCAGCACCTTGGTCACGGCGGGCTGGGAGATGTGGAGCAGCTGCGCCGCGCCGCTGATCGTGCCGGCCTGCATGATCGCGTGGAAGACTTCAATATGACGAAGACGCATGGTCACTCGCGGTAGACGTTCTCGAAGACAACCCCACCGTTCGGCTGCATCTTGAAGCCTCGCAAATCCTTGCTGGTGGGGATGTACACCGTCGAGTGTGCCATCGTGATCCACGGGCGTTCCCGCTTGAAGATCTCCTGGGCCTTTTCGTAGAGGGCGATGCGTTTGGCCTGATCGGCCGTCGCGCGCGCGCCATCGATGAGGCGCTCGAACTCCTGATTGCAGAACTTCACGCCCGACTTGTTGGTCGCGCAGCTCAGGTTGGGCGTCAGGAAGTCGTCGGCATCGCCGCTTTCGCCAGACCAGCCGCTCATGTAGACCGTGTGCTCGCCGGCGTTGGCGCGCTTGAGGTACTCGCCCCATTCGTAGGTGCGGATCTGCGCGCGCACGCCGATGCGGGCCCAGTCCTGCTGGATCAACTGCGCCATCAGCTGGCCGTTCGGATTGGTGGGGCGCGTCACGGGCAACGCCCACAGGTCGAGGTCCAGTCCGTCCGGATAGCCGGCCTGCTTGAGCAGCGCCTTGGCACGGTCGGGGTTGTACTCGTTCCGGATCGACCGGTTGTAGCCGGGGATCGCGGGCGGGAAGGGATTCACCGCCTGCATCGCGTCGCCGCGCGGGAACAGCGCGCGGAAGATCGCGTCGCGGTCGACCGAGATGTCCAGCGCCTCGCGCACGAGCCGGTTGTCGGTCGGTGCCTTGCGCAGGTTGAAGGACAGGTAGGAGATGTTGAGCGCCTGGATCTTCTCCAGCTTGATGCGCTCCGGATGGCGGTCGATCGCGGCGACGTCGATGTCGCGCAGCGGCGAGGTGATCTGGCACTCGCCGGCGAGCAGCTTCTGCACGCGCACGGGTGCCTCGCGGCTGATGGTGAAGATCAGCTTCTGCGTCTTCTGCGGCTCGCCCCAGTAGTCGGGGTTGCCTTCCATGCGGACGACGTCGTCCTTGGCATAGCTGCGGAAGCGGTACGGGCCGGTGCCGATGGGCAGGCGGTTGATCTGCGCGGCCTTGCCCTCGCGCAGCAGTTGCTGGCCGTACTCCGCCGACTGGATGCCGGCGAAGGCCATCGCGAACCAGGTGACGAAGGTGACGTTGGGCTGGGTCAGCGTGAAGCGGACGGTGCGATCGTCCAGCTTCTCCATCTTCGCGATCGCCTTGGCCAGGCCGAGGTTCTGCGGATAGATGAAGTTGGCGGGGAAGGCCTTGTTGAACGGGTGCTCGCGGTCGAGGAAACGGCCGAAGGTGAAGAGCACGTCATCAGCGTTGAGCGTGCGGGTCGGCGTGAACCAGGGCCGGGTGTGGAAGCGGACGTTCTCGCGCAGCGTGAAGGTGAACTCGCGGGCGTCGGGGCTGATGGTCCAGCTCGTCGCGAGGGCCGGCTGCAGCGCGGTGCCGCCGCGCTCGAAGCGCACCAGGCCCTGGAACATCTGGTTGTTGACGTTGTTCGTGCTGGCCGAATCCCATAACCCCGGGTCGAAGCCCTCGGGGCTGGCGTCGGTGCAGTACACGAGCGGCTTGACCGCGGCGGCGCCGGCCGCATGAGCGGCGGGGAATGCGACGGACAGGAGCAGGGCCAGCGAGAGGGGGAGGACTGAGCGCATCGGGAGGAGGGCAAGCCGGCGCATTGTGGAAACGCCGCTCCCCAGGTCACAACTGAAATGGGCGGGTTGGACCATAACACTGGGTTATGTGGAGCCCGTCGCGCCTGTCGCCCCACCCTCAAAGGACATCACAAGCCACGAGCCGTCCGTCCACTTCCCGCAACTCCGGCCGCACCTCCGCGCAGCGCGCGATGGCCATCGGGCAGCGTTGATGGAAGGCGCATCCCGTCGGCGGCTTCAGCGGGCTGGGCAGCTCGCCATGGATGCGGATGCGCTGGCGGCGGTCGGCCGGGCGCAGCGCCGGCGTGGCGCTGATCAGCGCCCGCGTGTACGGGTGCAGCGGGTGCGCGAAGACGCGGCGCTTGTCTCCGTGCTCGACCACGCGGCCGAGGTACATCACCATCACCTCGTCCGCCACATGCTCCACCACCGCCAGGTTGTGCGAGATGAACACGTAGCCCGTCCCGAACTCCTCCTGCAGGTCCATGAAGAGATTCAGGATCTGCGCCTGGATCGACAGGTCCAGCGCCGACGTCGGCTCGTCCGCGACGACGATGCCCGGCTGCATCACCATCGCCCGCGCGATCGCGATGCGCTGGCGTTGGCCGCCCGAGAACATGTGCGGGTACCGCTGCAGGTGCTCCTGGCGCAGACCGACCTTCGCGGCCAGCGCCTCGATGCGTTCCCGGCGCTCGGCGCGGTTCAGCGGCGTGTTGATCACCAGCGGCTCGGCCAGCGTCGACGCGATCGTCTTGCGCGGATTCAGCGCTGAATACGGGTTCTGGAACACCATCTGCACGTCGCGTCGCAAGGCCTGGCGCGCCGACGCGTCGGCGGCGTCGCGTCCGTGGATGCGCAGATCGCCGGAAGTCGGTGTCTCGATGAGCGTCAGCGCCCGCGCCAGCGTGGACTTGCCGCAGCCGGATTCGCCGACCACCGCCAGCGTCTTGCCCGGCGCGAGCGAGAAGCTGACGCCGTCCAGCGCCCGCACCGTCGCCTTCGGTGCGAACCAGCCGCGGCTCACGCGGTAATGCCGGGCGAGGTCGCGCGCCACCAGCAGCGGCGCCGTGCCGGCGCTTGCGCCCGCAGCGACAGACTTGTCTGGCGCGGCATTCATGCAACGGACTCCTCGATCAACGGATAGAAGCAGCGCACGCCTTCGACGACGTCCGGACGCGCCTCGCGGCAGTGCGGCTGCACGCGCGCGCAGCGTGGCGAGAAGAGGCACCCCGTCGGCCGGTCCAGCGCGCCCGGCACGATGCCCGGCAGCGCCTGCAGCCGACGCGCGCCGCGGTTGTGTTCCGGGATCGCCGCCATCAACGCCGCCGTGTACGGATGCTTGGGCGCCTCGAAGACTTCCGGCAAGGGGCCCGTCTCCACCACCTGGCCCGCATACATGACGGCGACGCGCTGTGCCATCTCCGCCACCACGGCCAGGTCGTGCGTGATCATCACCAGCGCCATGCCCTGCTCGCGCTGCAGGCGCAGCAGCAGATCCATGATCTGGGCCTGGATCGTCACGTCGAGCGCCGTGGTCGGCTCGTCGGCGATCAGCAGCTTCGGCGAGCACGCGATCGCCAGCGCGATCATCACGCGCTGGTTCATGCCGCCGGACAGTTCGTGCGGATAGGCCTTCAGCCGGCTCGCGGCGTCGGGGATCTCGACCTGCTCGAGCAGTTCCTTGGCCCGTTGACGCGCCGCCGCCCCGCGCAGGCCGAGGTGGGTGCGCAGCACTTCCTCCAGCTGGTGGCCGACGGTGTAGCTCGGGTTGAGGCTGGCCAGCGCGTCCTGGAACACCATCGCGACGTCCTTGCCGATCAGCCGGCGCCGCTGCGACGCGCTCATGCCCAGCAAGTCCTGACCCTGGAAGCGCAACGCCGCGGCGTTCACCTGTCCGGGCGGATCGATCAAGCCCATCAACGCCATCATGCTCACGGACTTGCCGGAGCCGGACTCGCCGACGATGCCCAGCACTTCGCCGGGCGCGACGTCGAGGTCGACGCCGTCCACCGCCGGGAACGCACCGAAGCGCACGCGAAGATCGCGGATCTCCAGCATCACGAGACTTTCTTCAACCGGGGATCGAGCGCATCGCGCAGCCCGTCGCCCATCAGGTTGACGCTCAGCACCGACAGCAGGATCGCGAGACCGGGCAGCGTCACCACCCACGGCGCGCGGACGATGTAGTCGCGCGCGGACGACAGCATCGTGCCCCACTCCGCCGTCGGCGCCTGCACGCCGAGTCCGAGGAAACCGAGGCCCGCGGCTTCCAGGATCGCCGCCGAGAAGCTCAGCGAGGCGTTGACGATCAACGGCGCCAGGCAGTTCGGCAGGACCGCCGAGAACATCAGCCGCCAGGTCGACGCGCCCGCCACGCGGCTGGCGGTGACGTAGTCCTTGCCGAGCTCCGCCATCGCCGCGGCGCGCGTGAGCCGGACGTACTCCGGCAGGCTGCCGACGGCGATCGCGATCACCGTGTTGGTGAGGCCCGGGCCGAGCACGGTGATCACGCAGATCGCCAGCAGCAGACCGGGCAGCGCCAGCATCACGTCCATCACGCGCATGACGACGGGCGCCAGCAGCCGTTGGTGGAAGGCCGCCAGCAATCCCAGCAGCACCCCCGGAATCAGCGACAGCACCACCGACGCCAGGCCGATGCCGAGCGACACCCGCGCGCCGTGCAGCAGTCGCGACAGCAGGTCCCGGCCAAGTTCGTCGGTGCCGAGCAGGAAGCGCGTCTGGCCGCCGTCCATCCAGATCGGCGGCGTCAACATGTGCTCGCGGTACTGCCGCACCGGATCGTGCGGCGAAATCCAGGGCGCGAGCAGCGCCGCCACGGCCAGCAGCGTGAAGACGATCAGCGCGACCAGCGCGCCGCGGTTGGCGGAGAAGCCGCGCCAGAACTCGGCGAACGGGCCGGGCGGTGTGACCGCCACCGTGGCCGTTGAAGTGGAGGGAAGGGCGCTCATGGACGTCTCATCCCTGCTTGCGAATGCGCGGATTGACCACGCCGTAGAGCAGGTCCACCAGCAGGTTGACCGCGATGAAGGTGCAGGCCGAGATCAGGATCCCCGCCTGCACCACCGGATAGTCGCGCCGTGCGATCGCGTCGATCAGCCACTTGCCGATGCCGGGCCAGCTGAAGATGGTCTCGGTCAGCACCGCGCCGGCCAGCAGGCTGCCGACCTTCAGGCCGATCACCGTGATCACCGGGATCAGCGCGTTGCGCAGGCCGTGCACCAGCACCACCCGCGCCGGTGACAGGCCGCGTGCGCGCGCACTGCGCATGTAATCCTCGCGCAGCACTTCGAGGAGGCTGGAGCGCGTCATCCGCGCGATCACCGCCGTCGTGCTGGTGCCCAGCACCAGCGCCGGCAGCAGCAGGTGCCGCAGCGCCGAGCGCCATGCCCCCGCCTCGTCGTGCAGCGCCGCGTCGATCAGCATGAAACCGGTGACGCGCTGGACGTCGTACTCGACCGCGATGCGGCCCGACACCGGCGTCCAGCCCAGGCCCACCGAGAAGAACATGATGAGGATCAGCCCCCACCAGAACACCGGCATCGAGTAACCGACCGTCGCCACGCCCATCACGCCCTGGTCCAGCAGCGAGCCGCGCCGCAGCGCCGCGCCGGTGCCCAGCGCCATGCCGAGCACGATCGCCAGCAGCAGCGCGAACAGCGCCAGTTCCGCCGTCGCCGGGAACAGCGCGAGGAACTCGTGCGACACCGGCTCGTGCGAGACCAGCGAGCGTCCCAGGTCGCCGTGCAGCAGGCCGCCGACGTAGTCCGCGTACTGGCGCCACAGCGGTTGGTCGAGGCCGAGCTCGTGCATCAGCCGCGCGTGCGTGGTTTCGTCGAGCGCGCGCTCGCCCATCATGATCGCGATCGGATCGCCCGGCACCAGCCGGATCAGGCCGAAGGCGACCAGCGTCACGCCGATCAGGGTCGGCAGCAGCGTGGCCAGGCGGCGGAGCAGGAAGTTCAGCAAGGCGGTCGGATCAGAACGCGGAGCGTGGCTGGCTGTCGGCGGGCAGCGGCTGCTTCATCAACAGGCCGCCGGGTGTCGTGATGACCTCCAGCAGCGCGGCGGTCTCGGCGTCCATGTCGCCGGTGATGTTGGTCGGCCGGTACTTCATCTGGAAGGTGCTGATCACCTCGCGCGTGGCGGTGTCCAGCATGCCGGTCTGCGGCGTCTGGTAGCCCACCTGCGCCAGACGCTTCTGGAACCACACCGCATCCGGCACCGGCGCGACCTGGTAGATCGCCTGCTTGATCTGGACCTGCGCGGCGTCGGGCCAGGCGATCAGGCCGGCGTCGGCGAGCTGTTTCCACGGGAACTCCGGACCCGGGTCCTGCTTGCGGCCCGGCGCGATGTCGTTGTGGCCCAGGATGCGGTCCGAGCGGATGCCGTGGCGCGCGACGATCTCCTTGACCAGCTTGATCACGTCGTCGATCTGCGCCTGCGGATAGGGCGCGTAGACGCGGCCCATCGGCGTCTCGGTGAAGCCGGGGTTCACGATCTCGATGCCGATCGAGGCCGAGTTGAGGTTGGTCGCACCGCCCCAGTAGCTGACGCCGCCGTGCCAGGCGCGGCGGTTCTCGTCCACCAGCTGGTAGACCTTGGAGGGGTTCTCCTGCACCAGGTAATGGGCCGAGACCTTGCCGCCGGTGGTCAGCACCTTCATCGACTTCTCGAAGTCGATCACCGTGTAGTGGATGATCAGGAACTGCGCGCGGCTGTCCTGGTTCTCGGACACATGGGTGCGGTCGATCTGCAGCGTGGACGTCGGCGTGGCGCAGGCCGCCAGCAGGGCGGCGGCGGCAAGGGTCAGCAGCTTGGTTTTCATGGGGCGAGCGCGGCCCGCCTCGCGGCGGCCAGGGCGGTGTCGGGTTGATGAACGGTGAGGGGCAGGTCTTGCGGCAAGGCGTCGCGCAGGCCTGCTTCGATCGCGGGATGGAGTTCCAGGACGCGTCCGGCGGCGCTGACCGGACGCGGGCCCAGCCGGCGCACCAGCGCCAGCGGCAGCCGGGCGAGCTCGCGGCCCGCGCGGTGCAGCAGGGCCAGCGCGTCGGCGTCGCCGTCTGCGGCGGCGCGCGCGACGGCCAGCGCCAGGCGTCCGATCGAGCCGCGGCGGGCCGCGCTGTCGCCGCCGTACATGAAGGCGCGCGTCGTCGGCCAGTCGGCGCCGCCGAGCTCGTCGAAGAGATGCCGCGCAAGCGGGGAGCCGTTCCAGGCGCCCGGTGATTCGTCCTCACGGCGCCAGACCAGCGCGAGCGCTTCGCGTGCGATCCACTGGCCGCCGCCTTCGTCGCCCAGCAGCGGCCCGCGGCCGCCGGCGCGGTGCAGCGCGCCGGACTCGTCGATGAAGGCCGCGATCGCGCCGGTGCCGGCATAGACCAGGTAGCCCTCGCCGGGACGGAAAAGCGCGTGCCAGGCCTGGGCGATGTCGCTGTCGCACTGGATCTGCGCCGGCGCCAGGCCCAGCTGTTGCGCGAGCAGGGCACGCAGCTGCCGGCCGGCGGGGCCATCCGGTTCGCCAAGTCCGGTGATGCCGGCCTGCAGGCCGCGCAGCGCGCCGGGCGCCGCATGCGACAGGACCGCGGCGGCCAGGGATTGCAGCGTCTGCGCGAGCACGACGCGTCCGGCGCTCGTCTCCAGCAGCAGCGCGCTGAAGCCGCCGACCTCGCCGCGCGCCACCAACGCGCCGTCGGGGCGCGCCAGCGCCCAGCGCGTCTGGGTGCCGCCGGCGTCCAGGCCCAGCCCGACCGTTCCGGACGAAGCGCCCGCGCGCGCCGGCGCGGCCCGGGCGGGCCTGTCAGGGGCGAGGAGATCGGCGGTGGCGGAGGGCGTGGAACTCATGGCGGCGTCGGCGCGCGGAGCTTACGAGGCGCGCCGTGCGTTCGCCATTGTCAATGCACGTGACAGGTATGAGTTGGGCTCATGGCTCGATGGGGGAATGGAGGCCCAGGGTCAGGTGGGCGCCGCGCCATGAAAAACGGGCTCCCGAAGGAGCCCGTTGCGGTGCCGTGAAGGAACGGCCGCGAGGGCCGGTCGATCGCGGAGATTAAGTCCTGGATCAGAACTCGTAGGCAGCCGTGATCTGGACGGCCCACTGCGATTCGCCCTTGACCTGGCGGATGGCCTGGTTGTCGTTGATCGCGTTGGCGTTGGTGCGGTACACGTAGTTGCCCTGGGCATCGATACCGGCGAAGTTCACGAAGCTGCGACGGTTGCCGCCGGCCGACTGGAAGGTGACTTCGTCGATGCGGCCCCACTTCTTGTTCAGCAGGTTGCCGATGTTCAGGATGTCGAACGTGACCTTGCCCTTGTGCTGCGAAGAGAAGCCCGGGACTTCCTGGCTGACGCGCAGGTCGAAGCTGTTCACGAATTGCGAGAACGAGCTGTTGCGCGGAACCACGGCGCCCTTGTACTTCTGCAGGTCCGGGGTGCTGTCGACGATGCTCCAGAACGCCGCCTCGTCCGCCGGGGTGGCGAACTTGACGCCGGGGGCGCCGCGCGAGGCCGGGATGTACAGCAGGTCGTTGCCGGCCACGCCGTCGCCGTTCATGTCGTTCAGGTAGGTCCAGCTGTAGGGCTTGCCCTTGCGGCCTTCCCAGAACAGACCGACGTTGGTCTTCAGGTTGCTGATGAAGGCCTTCTGCCACGTCACGTTGGCCGTGAACCGGTCGCGGATCATGTACGCCGAGTTGGCGGCCACGTTCTCGTTCGGGTTGAAGATGGCGCGCGAGTTGAAGTTGGAGTTCGCCACCGACGAGGTCAGCGGGCTGACTTCCGACGCTTCCGTGTACGTGTAGGCGACGCCGAAGCCGAAGCCGTCACGCGCCGGACGCTGGAACGACAGGGTGATGGCATTGCCGTCGCCCTTCTTCGTCTTCGTCGCCATCGTCACGTTGTTGTAGGCCTCGTTGGACAGCGCGCGCGAGCGACCGCCGGCGCAGGCGCCCGCGGTGCTCAGGCTGCCGTTCGTGGCGGTCCAGCAACCCGTGGCGTAGCTCTGCGGCGTGTAGTACAGCGAGCGGCCGTCCGGACCGGTGGCGGTCGGATCGCCCAGGTTCAGATGCTGGTAGTAGATGCCGGTCTGGACCTTGGTGTAGACCCATTCCACGCCGAAGTTCATGCCGAAGAACGGCAGCTCGGCGTCATAGGCCAGGTTCATCTTCCAGACGGAAGGCTGGCCCAGGCCCTTCTGCACGAAGTCGACGTTGGCCGCCGGCGTGGTGCCGGACAGGACCGGCTGGTTGGCCGGATTCGCGTTGAACACGCCCGACGCGGTGCCCGAGCAGGCGCTCAGGCCCGCGGCGCCGCAACCGATGATGCGCGTGGCCATCCCGGTGTTGGAGTACGGGTTGGTCAGCCACACGGAGGCCGCGGCACCCTGGAACAGGCCGAAGCCGCCGCGGATCTGTTTCTTGTGGGTGGCGCGGTTGTCCAGCGCGTAGTTGAAGCCGAAGCGCGGCTGGAACAGATTCTCGCCGTCGACGGTCTGCGAGTTGTCGTAGCCGAAGCCGCCGGTGGCGCGGGCCACCGAGCTGGCGCCGGTCACGCGGCCGGCCACCGGGGCGACGGCGGCGGCGGCGTTGTACGTCGGCTTGTCGTCCGTGCTCAGCTGGTCGACGCGGAAGCCCGCGGTGATGTTCAGGTCCTTGGAGATGTTCCAGGTGTCCTGCACGAACAGGCCGGCCTGCTGCAGCGTCCACTGCGCGATGCCGTTGTCCAGCGTGCCGCCGGCGACCGGCACCTGCACCTGGTACGACGAGGGACGGCCGCGGGTGAAGTTCTCCAGCACGGCTGCCTGCACCTGCGCCGCCGTGGCGGTGCTGCAGTTGATGCTGCCGAAGCTGTAGGTCCAGTTGGCGCCGTTGGTGTTCTCGCAACCGAAGGTGTAGTTGCCGTTCACGTTCTGGAAGAACGCGTTGTAGATCTTGTTGCGCTGGATGTCGCCGCCGAACTTGACCTCGTGATCGCCCTTGATCCAGGTCGCGCCCAGGTAGCCGTCGACGGTCTTGGTGTCGAGGACGTTGAACTGGCGGCTCTGCTCGGTGCCGAAGTTGACGAAGCGGTTGCCGGTGCTGGCGCCCGCCGGCGCGCCGTCAGGCAGCGCGCCGTTGAAGCGGATGCCGATCGCGGGCAGGTTGCTGTTGTTCTGCGGGACGCTGTTGTAGTCGCGGTTGGAGATCTTCAACTCGGTCGAGAAGTCCGGCGTCCAGTCGGCGAACCACTGGCCGACGATGGTGTCGATCTTCTTCTTCTGCTGCCACCACTGCGAGGTCATCTGCAGGCCGGTGGCGCTGTAGCCGCCGAAGGAGCCGTTGTTGGTGTCCGACTGCTCGGTGCGGGCCACGCGGATGCTGGCGCGGTGCTGGTCGTTGATGTTCCAGTCGATCTTGGCCAGGTAGTCCTTGACCGACAGCTGCGACGTGCCGATCACGTTGCCGGTGTCGATGCCGTAGGCGTCCTTGGCGGTCTTGGTGATCGCGTCGAGCTGCGCCTGCGAGATCGCGTTGTTCGTCAGCGAGCTGCCGATCGGGCCGAATTCCGGCTGCGCGCGGTTGCTCTTGAGCTCTTCATAGTTGACGAAGAAGAACAGCTTGTCCTTCAGGATCGGACCGCCCAGGGTGAAGCCCTTGGTGTCTTCCTTGAAGGGCAGGAACTGGGTGTAGCGCTGGTTGCCGCGGTCGAAGCGGTCTCCCACCATGTCATCGTTGCGATAGACGTAGTAGACGCTGCCCTTGTACTCGTTGGTGCCCGACTTGGTGACGGCGTTGATGTTGGCGCCGGTGTAACCCTTCTGGGTCACGTCGTAGTTGGACAGGTTGACCTGCACCGACTGGATCGCGTCGATCGAGATCGGCTGCTTGGCGGTCGGCAGGTTGTTGGCTTCCAGGCCGAAGCTGTCGTTGATGGCGACGCCGTCGATCGTGATCGAGTTGTAGCGCGAGTTCTGGCCCATGGCCGAGATCTCGCCGCGCTCCTTGTCGGTCTGCGCCAGGCGCGGATCGTTGCGGGCGTAGTCCTGCAGGTTGCGCGCGATCGACGCGTACGAGTCCAGTTCGGCGCGGCTGATCTGCGTGCCGGAACCCATCGTCGAGTTGTTGAACTTGGCGGCGGACGAGGTGCCGGTGGTGACCACGGTCTCCAGCTGCGTCTGCGCCTTGCCCAGCTGCACGTCCAGGCCGAGCGTCTCGGCCAGCGCCAGGTAGACGTTCTCGGAGACTTCGCGGTCGCCGCCCTTGGTCACCGTGATGGTGTAGGGGCCGCCCACGCGCAGGCCGCGCGCGCTGTAGCGGCCGTCGGCGTCGGTGGTCTGCGTGTTCGCGGAGCCGGACTCCTTGTGCAGGATCACCACCATGGCGCCCGAGACGGGCTTGCCGTCAGCGCCGACCACGCGGCCGCCGATGGCGGAGGTGGTGTTCTGGGCCATTACCGGCGCGGCCGCCACGATGGCGACTGCGACGGATAGCGCCGTCCGCGAAAAACCCGACCAATCTCTCTGATTCATTTCCTGTGCTCCTGTGCGACGTCAGACCGAAAACCTGTTCCGAGGGGGCCGCCAAACGTTCCGCAAACGTTTTCCTTGGCCGACTTCAACGCGATGTACCCCGCGTGCCGTCTTGATCCACCCTCGATTTGTTATTGCGCGAGGCCGGCATATGCAGCGGCCTTCTTCGCTTATGAAGCAAAAAGCCTACCAGCCGAAACCTGCCGCATCAATGCGGCAATATCGGGAGAGCTCCCCTTCACGGCGCGCTGTCAATGCGCCTTTCGAGCCCTTTTGAAGGGCGGCTTCAGGCACCTTGCCAACGCGTCAGCGGCGCAGTCTGGACAGCGATTGTTGAGGAGCTGTGACAAGTGTTCACTGGCGTTTGCGGTTGGTGCACCCGCGCAACACGTGGCGGAAACACAGCCCCGGGCAGGGGCGCGGCGGCACGCGGCGGTGCGTCGGCCGATCGCATTTTGGAGTCAGTTTCCGAGGGTTTGCCCTAGGCGCGGCCACCGCACGCGACTCGGGGGCGTCGTTGCGCCAAGTTGACAGAAATCGCCTGGGTTCAGGCGACGAACGTCGCGCGGGGCCCCTCGTCGCCGATCGCGTTGATGGCGGACAGCACCAGCGTTTCGCCGGGAACGGGTTGGGCGATGCGTCCGTCCGGCGGCAGGACGTCGAAACGCCAGGCGCCGGCCGGCATGCGGCGCCAGAGTGCGAAGCATCGTGCCGACGTACCGGCGACCGAGGCCCGCAGGCCGCCGTCGCGCTCGCGCGACAAGGCCGGCGCTTCGCAGCCTGGCGCGGACAGCCAGGGCGTCGCGGGCGCCAGCGCGGCCTGCGCGTAGGCGCCGTCGCGCAGCGTGCCGGCGATGCCGCGGCGGTTCTTCAGCAAGGCCACCATGCTGAAGTGCAGGTGCCCACCCGTGGCCGGCGCGGTGCGCATCAGCTCGACCTGCGCCGGGATCTCGTCGACCGGCCACCCTTCGGCCTCGTTGCCGGCGCGACTGGTGAACAGGCCCGGCCACATGTGCCGGCCCTGCGGGTTGACGCCCTGCCAGGCGCGCATCAGCGGCTCGAAGGCCTGCGGCTTCTGCGCGCGCGGCCAGTAAAGCTGCGGCGCGACGTAGTCCAGCCAGCCCATCGCCATCCAGTGCTCGACGTTGGCGTAGAGCTTGTCGTACTGCGAGAAGCCGGTGATGCCGGCCGGCCGCAGGTCCGGCCTGGGCAAGCCGAACGGGCTGATGCCGACCCGCGCGGCAGGCTTGAGCTCGCGCACCAGCTCGTACATCCGCCGCACCAGCTGGTCGACGTTGTCGCGCCGCCAGTCCGCGCGCGACAAGGTGCCGCCGCCACGCAGGTAACGCGCCCAGCTCGGGTCATCGGGGAAGTCGATGTCCTGCTTGGCCGCGTCCTGGATCGGGTAAGGGTAGAAGTAGTCGTCGATGTGCAGCCCGTCGACGTCGTAGCGGCTCAGGAGGTCGCGGCACACGGCCAGGGTGTGCTCCGCGGCGGCCGGTTCGCCTGGGTCGATCCAGAGCTGGTCGCCGTATTTCTTGACCCACTCGGGCCGCGTGCGGCTCACGTGCGTGGCCGCGGCCGCCGACTTGCCGCCGCTCTGCTTCGCGCGGTAGGGATTGAGCCACGCGTGCAACTCGAGACCCCGCGCATGCGCCTGTTCGATCCACAGCGCGAGCGGGTCGTACCCGGGGCCCTGGCCCTGCACGCCCGAGAGGTACTCGCTCCAGGGTTCCAGCGTCGAGCGGTACAGCGCATCGGCGCTGGTGCGCACCTGCAGCACGATGGCGTTGAGGCGCAGGGCGCGGGCGTTGTCCAGGATCGCGTGGATCTCGGCGATCTGCGCGGCATCGCTCAGGCCGCGGCGGCTCGGCCAGTCGATGTTGGCGACGGTCGCGACCCAGGCGGCGCGGAACTCGCGCGGAGCGGGCGGCGGCGTGTCGCCGGTGAGGAGGTCCGGTGATGCGGGCGACCCGGAGGCCGCCAGCGGCGGGGCGGAAGAACAGCCCGCGAGCGTGCCGCCGAGAGATCCCAGCACCGGTGCGGCCAGGGCCGCGGTCATCCACTGTCGTCGTCGCATCGAAGGTTCTCACCGGACGGCGCCGCGGGCGCCTCTCACACTGTCACGATCCAGCCGCGTCGCCACATCGTCCACGCGATGCCGTAGAACACCGCCACGAAACCGGCGGCGAACAGCAGCGACGAAAGACGCGGATCCACCGGCAGCGCGCGCAGCGGCGCGACCAGCCAGCCCTTGAGCGAAACGCCCTCGGCGACCTGGATCAATCCGAGCAGGCGGGCCACCAGACCCGACAGCGCGAACAGGAACAACGCGTTCATGCCGAACACCACCAGCGGGCGGCAACGTCTGGCCATCGCGTCGCGCATGCGCGGCAGCGGCGCGGCATCGAGCAGCCAGTAGAACACGCCGAACACCAGGCATCCCCAGCCCGTCGTGAGGAAAACGAAGGCGGGCGTCCAGAGATTCTTGTTGATGGGCAGGGTCCAGGCGTCGAGGATCTGCGCGATCCAGAGGCAGGCAAGACCCGACACCAGGAACCAGGTCGCCTTCTCGCCGGGATCGCGGCCACGGTGCGCCAGCCAGCGTCCGGCGAGCAGGCCGGTGATCTGGCTCGCGACCGCGGGCAGGGTGCTCAGCAGGCCTTCCGGGTCCCAGGTCTTGCTCTTGGCCCAGAGGTGACCGCCGAGCAGCGCCCGGTCCAGCCAGGCGCCGACGTCCTCGCCGGGCTGCAGGGAGCCGCGGTGCCACACGCCGGAGGCGTCGGGGACGGCGACGACGCTCTGCACCAGGCCGTAGCCCAGCAGCAGGCCGAGAAACCACGCCACCTGGGCGCGCCATCCGCACCACAGCGCGATCGGGGCGACCAGGATCGTGATCACGCCCAGCCGTTGCAGCACGCCGGGGATGCGCACGGTCTCGAAGTGGAAGGAGGGGAAGAGGTTCAGCGCCAGCCCGATGAGGATGATCGTGGCGCCTCGCCGCCACATGTGGCGCAGCAGCGCGGCGCGGTCGGCCGCCTGGCCGCGGCGGGCCAGGCTGAAGCTCATCGAGATGCCGCTGATGAAGACGAAGAACGGGAAGATCCAGTCGGTGAAGGTCCAGCCGTGCCACTCGGCGTGCTCGAGCGGCGCGTAGAGCTGCGACCAGTCGCCCGGGTTGTTCACCAGCAGCATGGCCGCGATGGCGAACCCGCGGAAGGCGTCGAGCGACAGCAGTCGGTCGCCGGGCGCGGCGGCCCCGGTCGCCAGCGCGCTCACGCGTCCGGCTCCTTGCGGCCGAAGTTCTCGGGGATCTTGATCAGCGAGGCCATCAGCACCGAGGGAATGGTTGCGATCAGGATCCAGATGAAGAAGTTCAGATAGCCGATGTGGTCCTGCAGCCAGCCGCTCCACATGCCCGGGATCATCATTCCCAAGGCCATGAAGCCGGTGCAGATCGAGTAGTGAGCGGTCTTGTGCGGGCCGTCGGCGACCAGGACCATGTACATCATGAACGCGGTGAAACCCAGGCCGTAGCCGAATTGCTCGACCGCGAGCGCCGAGGCGACGATCCACAGCGAACCGGGATGGGACCAGGCCATCGCCAGGAACACGAGGTTGGGCAGATGCATCGCGGCGACCATCGGCCAGAGCGCGCGCTTAAGGCCGACCCGCGAGATCGCCCAGCCGCCGAGCAGGCCGCCCAGCGTCAGCGCGAGCAGGCCGACGGTGCCGTAGGCGAGGCCGAGTTCCGTGTTGGTCAGACCCAGCCCGCCGACCTGCGGCGAGTCGAGCAGGAAGGGCACCGCGAGCTTCAGCAGCTGGGCTTCCGGGAAGCGGTAGAGCAGCAGGAAGCCCAGGATCACGGCGAGGCCGGGCTTGCGGAAGAACTCGGCGAAGATGTGGAAGAACATCGGCCAGTTGCGCTCCGCGCGCGGCAAGGGACGATCCGCCACGGGACGGGGCAGGCGCCACCAGTGATAGGCGGACACCAGCAGGAAGCTGCCGGCCAGCAGCGCCATCACGGCCTGCCAGGCGAAGACCCAGCCGCCGTCGGACTTGTGCAGCTGGTCGGCCAGCGCGACCAGCCCGCCCATGCAGAAGATGTTGGCCAGCCGGTAGAAGGTCGAGCGCACGCCGACGAAGGCGGCCTGCTGATGCTTTTCGAGCGAGAGCAGGTACAGCCCGTCGGCGGCGATGTCATGCGAGGCCGACACGAAGGCCATCACCCACAGCGCGGCGATCGACATGCGGAAGAAGTCGGGCAGCGGCAAGGTCAGCGCGACGCCCGCCAGCGCGGCGGCGATCACGAACTGGGTCGCCACGGTCCACAGGCGTTTGGTCGCGAACATCTCCACCAGCGGCGACCACAGCGGCTTGATGACCCACGGCAGGTAGAGGCTGCCGGTGAACAGCGCCATCTCGGTGTTGGAGATGCCGAAGTTCTTGTACATGACCGTCGACAGCGACATCACGAAGACGTACGGCAGGCCCTGCAGGAAATACAGCGTGGGCACCCAGCTCCACGGGCTGCGCGTGCCGCGAGTGCTGTCGGCGGACGAAGGATCGGAAGAGGCGAGCATGAGCCTCAGTGTCGATGCAAACGGTGCGGGTGCCGCATCGGGGATTGCAGCGCTTGCGTGAGAGGGCCGTGCAAGGCTCGTGAGCGACCGGTGATCGGCGCGTCGCGCTCAGCGATCGGCCAGCGCGGCCCGCACGTCGCCGCCGTGCCGCGCGAGCAGGGCCTGCGCGTCGGCGGCGCCGAGCTGGCGCAGCAGCATCACGGTGGCGGTCTTCACGTGGAAGCCGCACTGGTCGAGCGCGGCACGCGCGGCCGCCTCGTCGGTGTCGGCGGCGCGCATCGTCATCGCGACGGCGCGGCGGACCAGCTTCGCGTTGGTGGCCTTCATGTCCACCATCAGGTTGCCATAGACCTTGTGCAGCTTGACCATCAACGCGCTGGAGAAACTGTTCAACGCGATCTTCTGGGCGGTGCCGGCCTTCAGGCGCGTGCTGCCGGAGATCACCTCGGCGCCGGTGTCCAGCAGGATCGGCAACTCGCCGGCGGCCAGCACGGCCGCGCCCGGGTTGTTGGCCATCGCGATCGTCAGGCAGCCGGCGGCACGTGCGGCGGCCAGCGCGCCCAGCACGTAGGGCGTGTGGCCCGACGCGGCAATGCCGATCAGCACGTCGTCGGGCGTCGGCACGAGCGCTTCGATGTCGCGTCGGCCCTGGGGCTCGTCGTCCTCGGCGCCTTCCACGGCGACGAACATCGCGCCTTCGCCACCCGCCAGCACGGCGACGGCCCGCTCGCGCGGCCAGGAGAAGGTGGGCACCAGCTCGACGCTGTCCAGCACGCCCAGCCGGCCGGAGGTCCCGGCGCCGGCATACAGCAGCCGGCCGCCCGCCGCGATGCGCGGCAAGGCCGCCTCCACCGCCGCCGCCAGCGCCGGCGCCGCGGCGCGCACCGCCTCGACCGCCGCCCGCTGGTCGTCGATGAAGACCTCCATCAGACGGGCGGTGTCGTACAGGTCCAGGTCTTGATGGAGCGCGCTGGGGGTTTCGGTGTTCAGAGGGTGGGACATGGGTCGGCCAGGGCGGAAGGGGAGGCCCGCAAGGTGCGGCCTACTCTAGTGGGGCCGCACCCCTGCTGCCAATGAAACGCGACGGGAGCGCCATAACCCACGGTAATCGCGAAGGCTCTGGCAAGGACTGCCACCTTCAGGGCGCAGGCACGATCCGGGCATGAGGCCTCGCGTCCGCGAACCTCATGCCCTGCTCGCGCCTCATCGACGCCCGTTCATGCGGGCCTCGGCGCCCAGCACGGACTGGATCACCTCGGCGAGTGCCACCGGCGTGGGGGCGGCGTCGAGTTCGACCAGCACCATGTAGCCGCGGTCGCGACCCTGCGCGGCGAAGGCCTGCAGCAGCGCGATCTGGTCGCTGTGCACCATGACGCCGTCGGGCGACCAGTACTCCATCGCCACCAGGCAGCCGTCCGACGGCGTGCCCGGGTAGTAGCGGCTGCCGACGTAGTAGCGCGGATCGATCGTGCTGCCGTGCATCAACATTTCGTCGCGTCCGGCGCGACCGGCCAGCCAGGCCTCCTGCAGCGGGGCGTAGTCGCGCCAGGAGGCCGGCAGCAACGACCGGTACCGATCCAGCGACCAGGCCGGCTCGTCCGGGCCCGGGGCGCGCTGCTCGTACTCGGCCACGCTCGCCTCGACGGGCACCTTCGTGTGCAGGTAAGGCGTCGGACCGATCCAGAGGTTGGACGCCGCGCGCCCCGCGCCCCGGATCGTGAACAGTCCCTGCGGCGTGTTGCCCAGCGTGATCGTGCCGGGCAATCCGCTGCTGGACAGCGCCAGCTGTTCGATGTTGAACAGACCGCCGTCGGGACGTCGGACGAAGCGGCCGTCGGCCTGCCGCACCAGCGCCAGCCCCATCTGCTGCCGGCCCGGGCGCTGGAAGCTGAACACGACAGGGTAGCCCGGGCGGATCGCCAGGAGGTCGGCCAGCGGCGGACGCGCCGCCTGCGGCACGCCCTGAGCAGCGGCGACCGCCAGCGCGAGCGCCTGCAGGCGAGGTTCGTCACGGTCCCGCTGCGCCAGCTGGGACTGGATCAGGGCGAGATCCGCCGGCTGGCGGGTCTGCATCAGCGCATAGGCGGCGATTGCGAATTCACGCGGCGCGGCCAGTCGCGGCAGCAGCGGTCGGAGCAGCGGCGCGGCGTCGACGGCATAGAGCGTAAAGGCCGCCGTCAACAGCGGTCGTTGGACGTCTGCCGGCTGTCCGTCCAACGCGGGCAGCGCAGCGAGCAGCGCCGGCCGGGCGGTGTCGATCTCGGTCCGGTAGTGGGCGACGAGTCGAAGCGCCTGCGCGAATTCGCGCAACGCGGCGCCGTCCTGCGGGGCGGCCAGCGCCTGCGCAGAAGCCGCCCGGATGCGTGCGCGGTCGGTGCTCCACCGATCCTGGGCCTGGGCGGTGCTGCCGACCGTCGAGCGGAACTGCTCCGGTCGCAACGCCAGCAGGCTCGTCGGACTGAAGGCGCCCCCCGGTGAAGGTTCCGGTGCGGATGCCGGTGTCCGGGGCAGCTGGGAGCAGGCCGCCAGCAACAGCGGCGCCGCCAGAGCGGCCCAACGGGGCCAGGACTTGCCGGGCGCGGTGCCCGACGCGAGGTCGGCGAGGAAGGACATCTGCATGGCGGTCGATTCTAGGGAGCGTTCTCTCGGCAAGTTCTGCCGACGCACCCCGGGCACGCTGATTGCAATCGACGCCTCCGACTGAATAAAGGCCGAAGAAGATGTTGTCGATCAGGGAGTTCCGCCGCCGTCTGGCAATGGCGATGACAGGGGCCGCCGCGGTGCTGGCGGTGCTCATCGCGGCCATGCCGCAGGATGCGTCCGCGCAGATCGCGGCGTTGCCGGCCGAGAACCCGGCCCTGTCGGCCGCGTCGTCGGCGAAAACGCCGGCCGACTGCGCCGCGATCCGCGACAACGACGCGCGCCTGGCCTGCTACGACCGCCTGAACGGCCGCGCGCCCGACGCGCCGCCGCCATCAGCCGCCGCGCAGGTGCGTCTCCAGCCGGTGCCCGCTGCGCTTCCGGTGGCCGCCGCGGCGAGCTCGCCACGTGTCGACGATCCCTGCACCCGCCTGCCGGAAGCCTCCGGCAGCGCGCGCAACTACCTGGGCTCGACGCTCTCGGAGCGCTGGGAACTGTCCTGCCGCGACCAGATGCCGCGCTTCCTGCCGCGTCCACACCGGCCGGTCTATTTGCTGCCCGTGTCGTGGACCTCGCGGTCGAACCGCTCGCCGAGTGCCGCGTCGTCGGAGAGCCCGGACAACGGCGTCGTCCAGGCGCTGGACCTGGACAAGAACGAAGCCAAGTTCCAGATCAGCCTGAAGTCCAAGATCTGGGCGCTCGACGACCACGGCACGTTGTCGGTGTGGGGCGCATACACGCAGAACTCGCGCTGGCAGATCTACAACGGGCGCGAGTCGCGTCCCTTCCGAGAGACCAACTACGAGCCCGAACTGATCGTGACGCACGGCACCGACGTCGGACTGCCGTTCGGGTGGAAGGCCAGCATGGTGGGTCTGAGCTTCAACCACCAGTCCAACGGCCGTGCGGCGCCGCTGTCGCGCAGCTGGAACCGGATGATCGGCGAGCTCAGCCTGGAACACGACGAGACCACCGTGAGCCTGCGTCCCTGGTGGCGCATTCTCAACACCGGCAGCGACGACAACCCCGGCATCCAGGATTACATCGGCCGGGGCGAGGTGCTGGTGACGCAGAAGCTGGGCCGGCATGTCCTGGCCCTGACGGCGCGGCACAGCCTGAAGGGGGGCGACCGCTCGCGCGGATCGGCGCAGCTGGAATGGGCCTTCCCGATCGGCGGCGGGCTGCACGGCTACCTGCAGCTGTTCAGCGGCTACGGCGAAAGCCTGATCGATTACAACTTCCGCGAGTCCCGGATCGGGTTGGGGGTGTCGGTCGTCGAATGGCGTTGATCCTCGGCGCAGTCCCCCTTCCGGGGGCGCCGATTCGATGAATATGGCGCACAGGTCGGGGCAGTCCCCATCGCCAGCCCGGGACGGCTGGACTAGGCTGCACGGATGTCCGCATTCATCGACACCTGCGTGATCTGGGTGGTGGTCTACCGCCTGGACGGGCGAGACCGCCAGTGGGTCCGTGCCCTGCCGCCCACGACGGAGGCGCAGGTGCGCGCACTGCTGCTGGAGGAACTCGACGAGCTCTACGGCGTACGCTCTGAACTGGTGTCGCTCCGCCAGGCCGAAGATGCCGAACGCGCCGCGCTGATGGCCGGCGGCCTGCCGATGTGCCCGGTCGCCACGCCGCCCGGCCCCGTGCCGGGCTGAACGCGAGGCCTCCACGGCGATCGTCGATCGCCCGCCGCGGTGGCGGCGAAACCACAGACCCGGCCATCCGCCCGGCGCCGTCACGTTTTGATGTCGGTTTCATCGCGGTTACGGCCCCTGCGCTGACAGGCTGACGCGAGAATTCCGCGCGTCGTGTCCGCCGCTGTCAGCGGTGGCGCGGACTTCTTCCGCCGCCTGATGTCCACCCCTCCGAAGCCCCTCCCGACGCCCCGCCTGTTCGCGCTGGCCTGGCCGCTGTTCCTCGAACTCTGCCTGGGCATCGCCATCGGGGTGATCGGGACGATGCTGGCGGCACGGATCTCCGACCCCGCCGGCGCCGCGTTCGCGCTGGCCAACCAGTTGGCGGCGACGCTCTTCATCCTGTTCCGCATCATCGGCGCCGGCATCAGCGTGGTGATCACGCAGGCGCTGGGCGGCGGACGTCGCGCGGTGGCGGACGCGACCGCGCGGGCGGCGCTCGGCGCGAGCACCTGGCTGGGCGGCTTCACGGCGCTGATGGCGCTGCTCTTCGCCGGCCCGCTGCTGCGCCTGATGAATGCGCCGGCGGAGGTGCTGCCGCTGTCACAGCCTTTCCTGATGGCGCTGGCGCCGGCCATGATGCTGGACGCCTGGAACGCCTCGATGGCCAGCGTGATGCGCGCCCACCTGCGCAGCCGTGACACGCTGATGGTGCTGGTGGCGATGCAGGTGGCGCAGCTGCTGCTGTCGGTCACGCTGATGCCGGTACTCGGGCTGCCAGGCTTCGCGGTCGCCCTGGCGGTGAGCCGGGCCTTCGGCCTCGGTCTGCACGTGTGGCTGTGGCGCGCGCGGCTGGATCTGCGGCCCAAGGCGTCGGACTGGTGGCGGCTGCAGCGCGCGGAACTCGCGGGCGTGCTTCACATCGGCCTGCCGGGGGCGGCCGAGAACATCGCCTACCGGCTCGCCTACATGGTGAGCGTGGCGATCGCGGGACACCTGGGCGCGTCGGCGCTGGCGGCGCACAGCTACACCTCGCAGCTGATGTACTTCGTGCTGCTGCCGGGCCTGGCGACCGGTTTCGCCGCGGAGATCGTCGTCGGGCATCTGATCGGCGCGGGGCAATTGCATGAGGCGCATCGGCTGGTCCGGCGTGCGCTCGCACGCGGGCTGCTGATCAGCGTCGTGGTCGCGGCCGGCGCGGCGGCCGCTTCGCCGTGGCTGCTGCAGATGTTCACGCACGACGAGAAGATCCTCGCGAGCGCGGTGGTGCTGATGTGGATCACCGTGGTCCTGGAGCCGGGCCGTACCTTCAACCTCGTCGTCATCAACGCGCTGCGCGCGGCCGGCGATGCGAAGTACCCGGTGATGGTCGGCGCGGGCTCGATGCTGCTCGTGCTGGCCGGCGGCAGCTGGTTGCTGGGCGAGGTGCTGGGTCTGGGCCTCGTCGGCCTGTGGATCGCCTACGCCGCCGATGAGTGGATCCGCGGTCTGCTCATGTGGCGCCGATGGGCGCGCCTCGGCTGGGTGCCGCAGGCGAGGGCGGTGCATCGGCGGTTGAGGGCGGCGCGGGCTCACTGACCGGCAGCCCAGTCCTTCCACAAGGCGAGCCTTCAGAACTTCGGAGTCGCACAGATGAGCAGGAATGCGTCGTGTGGCTCTTGTGCGCGTCGAGCCGTTCGTTCGATGGAGGCGAGAGCATCGGTGGGGTGTCGGCCGCGAACAATCGCAAAAACTGCTGGACGTTCGCGCGACGTGGCGCCGATGCGGATCGGCTTGACAGCCGCGGTGCGCGATTGATCGGAACGGGCCAGACGGACGTCCTTGTCCGCCCCTATGATCCCGCCCGCGATGAACTACCTGCTCAAGCGCCTGGCCGTGCTGCTGCTGACCTTGCTGGCCGCATCGGCGCTGATCTTCAGCGCGCTGGAATGGCTGCCCGGCAATGCCGCCCAACTGATCATGGGCCCCGAGGCGCCGCCCGAGGCGGTCGCCGCGCTCGCACGCCAGCTCGGACTGGACCAGCCGGCCTGGCCTCGTTATCTCGACTGGCTGAAGGGGCTCGCGCACGGGGACCTCGGCTTGTCCTACGCCTATGGCGCGCCGGTCGCCGATCTCATCAAGGAACGTCTGGCGTTGACGCTGCCGCTCGCGATCCTGGCCATGGCGCTGACCGTCGTGCTGGCGCTCGCCGCCGGCTGGTGGGCCGCCAGCCATCATGGCCGTGCCGGCGATCACCTCGTCATGGGGCTGACCCAGCTCGGCCTCGCGGTGCCGAGCTTCTGGCTCGGCATGCTGCTGGTGCTGTTCTTCGCGGTGAAGCTGCAGTGGCTCGACGCCGGCGGCTTCCCCGGCTGGCGGGAGGATCTCGGTGGCGGTCTGTGGCCCGGGCTGCGCGCGCTGCTGTTGCCCGCCATCTCGCTGGCGCTGGTGCAGGCCGCGATCCTGGCGCGCATCGCGCGCTCGGCGCTGCTCGACATCGCCCGCGAGGACTTCATGCGCAGCGCCCGCGCCAAGGGACTCTCCCGCCGCGCCGCGCTGTGGCGCCACGGCCTGCGCCATGCGGCAATCCCGCTGCTGACGCTCGGCGGATTGCAGTTCGCCAACCTGCTGGCCGGCACCATCGTCATCGAGAACGTCTTCACCCTGCCCGGGCTCGGCCGGCTGATGGCGCAGGCCATCGCCAACCGCGACCTGATCGTCCTGCGCAACGGCGTCATGGGACTCGCCGCCCTGGTCCTGCTCCTCAACTTCGCGGTGGATCTGCTGCACGGGTGGATCGACCCGCGGCTGCGCACCCGGACCGAAGCATGAGGGCGCGGACATGAGCATGTGGACATGAGGAACTCCAGGTGAAACGCGCTGGATTCGTCGTGGGCATGGCGCTCACCGCGATGCTGCTGCTGGCCGCGCTGCTGTCGCTCGTGTGGACGCCGTGGCCACCGGAACAGATCGACATGGCCCGCCGGCTCGCCCCGTCGAGCGCCGCGCATTGGCTGGGCTGCGACCAGCTGGGGCGCGACGTGCTCAGCCGCCTGATGGCCGGTGCGCAGAGCGCCTGGCTGGTCGGCATCGTCGCCGTCGGCATCGGCCTGATCGCCGGCACCGCGCTGGGCCTGCTCGCGGCCGCGCGGCGCGGTCCGGTCGAAGCCGTCATCCTGCGCGGCGCCGACCTCGGCTACGCCTTTCCCGCGCTGCTGCTCGCGATCCTGCTGGCCGCGGCCCTCGGCCCCGGCATGACGGTCGCGATGGCCGCGATCGGACTGCACGCCGTCCCCTCGTTCGCGCGTCTGGTCAACGGCAGCGCCAAGGGCTGGTGGGCGCGCGACTTCGTGCTCGCCGCCCGCGTCGCCGGTCAGGGACCGTGGTCCATCACGTGGCGTCACGTGTTGCCTCAACTGCTGCCGCTGCTGATCGTGCAGGGCACGACCAGCTTCGCGCTCGCCATCCTGGCCGAGGCCGGTCTGTCCTACCTCGGCCTGGGCACTCAGCCGCCGCAGGCGAGCTGGGGCCGGCTGCTTGCCGAGGCGCAGACGCTCATGTTCGAGGCGCCGCAGCTCGCGCTGGCGCCCGGCGTCGCGATCACGCTGGCGGTACTGGGGTTGAACCTGCTCGGCGACGGCCTGCGGGATCGCCTCGATCCGAAGGAACAGCCGCGATGACGGACAACGTGAACGGCATGGGCGGCATGGGCGCGCCCGCGGCAGTCGCGGCGGTCGCGAACGTCGCGAACGCCGCGGAGGCGCCGCTGCTGGAGATCCGCGACCTCCACGTGCGGCTGCCCGGCCGGCGAGGCGAGCCTCTGCACGCGCTGCGCGGCATCGATCTGTCGATCGCGCGTGGCGAGAGCCTCGCGCTCATCGGCGAATCCGGCTGCGGCAAGACGCTGACGGCGCTGGCCGTGATGGGCCTGCTGCCGGACGGCGCCCAGGTCGCCGGGCGGATCGCGTTCGACGGTCGCGAGCTGCTCACGCTCGACGAGGACGCCTGGTGCGCCCTGCGGGGCCGGCGCATCGCGATGGTGTTCCAGGAACCGTTGACAGCGTTGAACCCGCTCCAGCGCGTGCTGGCGCAGGTGGCGGAACCGATCCTGATCCATCGTCTGCTGCCGGATCGGACCGCCGCCCGCGAGCGCGCGATGGCCCTGCTGGCGCGCGTGGGCCTGGACGGGCGCCAGGCGCGCGCCTACCCGCACCAGCTGTCCGGCGGTCAGCGGCAGCGCGCGTTGATCGCGATGGCGCTGGCGGCGGAGCCCGAACTGCTGATCGCCGACGAGCCCACCACCGCGCTCGACGCGCGCCTGCGCGTGCAGGTGCTGGACCTGCTGCGCGAGCTGGTGGCCGAACGCGCCATGGGCCTGCTGCTGATCTCGCACGACCTGGCGCTGACGGCGCGTCGCGTCGACCGGCTGGCGATCCTCTACACGGGCGGCGTGGTCGAGCAGGGCGACGCCCGCGAGCTCTTCGAGCATCCGCGGCACGCCTATACCCAGGCGCTGTGGGCCGCGCGACCCCGGCTCGGGGCGGGACGCGACCAGCCGCTGCATCCGTTCGAAGGAGGCGTGCGATGACCCCGCTGCTGCAGGTGCAGGGCTTGAGCCAACGCTACGCCGGACAGAGCGTGCTGCGCGACATCGACTTCGCGCTGGCACCGGGCGAATCGCTCGGCGTCATCGGCGAGTCGGGCGCCGGGAAGAGCACGCTCGCGCGGCTCCTGATGGCGCTGGAGCGCCCGCATCAGGGCCGCGTGCTCTGGGACGGCGTCGACGTGAATGCGATGCCCGCGCGTCGGCGGCGCGCCCTGCGACCGCTCGTGCAGATGGTGTTCCAGGATCCCTACAGCTCGCTCGATCCGCGCTGGCGCGTGGGACGCAGCGTGATGGAGCCCTTGCTGGCCTTGTCGATGAACGAGGCCGCACGCCGCGAGCGCATGTCGGAAGTGCTGGTCGCCGTCGGGCTCGAACCGGACGCCGCGTGGCGTTTCCCGCATCAGTTCTCGGGCGGCCAGCGCCAGCGGCTGGCGATCGCCCGCGCGCTGTCGACGCGGCCGCGGCTGATCGTGGCGGACGAACCGGTGTCGGCGCTCGACGTCTTGGTCCAGGCGCAGATCCTGGCGCTGCTGCGCGACCTGCAGCGCCGGGAAGGCATCAGCCTCGTCGTCGTCAGCCACGACCTGCCCGCTATCGAGATCCTGTGCGACCGCGCGCTGGTGTTGCGCGGCGGCGAGGCCGTCGAGCACGGGCCTGCCGCCCGTGTGCTGCGCGAACCGCAACACCCGTACACACAGGATCTGTTGGCCGCTTTGGCATGATCGCCGTCATGGACCCCTTCCTGGAGACGACGCTGGACCGCCGCCGCTTTCATCTGCTCTCGCTGGGCGCCGCCGGCGCGACCCTCGCCGCGCCGCTGCCGACGCTGGCGCAGGGTATCCCGGGACGCCCGCTGGTGCTGGGCATGACGCTTGAACCGCCGGGCCTGGACCCCACCACGGGCGCCGCTGCGGCGATCGGCGAGATCATGCTCTACAACGTGCTGGAGCCCTTGACCAAGGTGGCGGAGGACGGCAGCGCGCAGCCGCTGCTGGCGCTGCGCTGGAGCGCTTCGCCGGACCAGCGGACCTGGACCTTCGTGCTGCGGCCCGGTGTGCGCTTCCACGACGGCACGCTGCTGGATGCCGCCGCGGTGAAGGCCCGGTTCGAAGCGTCGGCCGCGCCGGGCGGGCAGAACAAGGACCGGCGCGTGTTCGCCAACATTGTGGCGATCGCCACGCCGGATCCGCTCACGGTGGCCCTGACCCTGAAGCAGCCGGAGCCGGAGCTCCCCGCGCTGCTCGGGCAGGCGACGGCGGTGATCACCAAGCCGGGACCGGCCGGGCGGGATGCGCCCGCGTCGGCGCCTGTCGGTACCGGCCCTTACGTCGTCGCGCAGTGGCAGCGCGGCGCCAGCCTCACGCTGGCCGCCTGGCCCACGTTCCGGGACGCCGCGGCGATCCGGATCCCGCGCGTGCAGTTCCGCTTCATCGGCGAGCCGGCTGCCCAGGTCGCGTCGCTGCTGGCGGGCGACGTCGACGTGTTCCCGCGCGTGGCGGCGGCTCGCGCGCTGGCGCAGTTCAAGGCGCAGCCCAAGCGCTTCCAGGTGATCACGGCGTCTTCGCGCGCCAAGACCATCCTGGCGATGAATCATCTGCGCCCGGCGCTCCAGGACGTCCGCGTGCGCCGCGCCATCGCGATGGCGATCGACCGCAAGGCGGTGATCCAGGCGAGCGCGGACGGCTACGGCGTGCCGATCGGCAGCTTCGTCACGCCGGACACGCCGGGATACGTCGACTGCACGGCGATCAACGCCTACGACCCGGCGGCGGCGAAGGCGCTGCTGGCGCAGGCCAAGGTGAGCGGCCTGCGCCTGTCGCTGAAGCTGCCGCCGGTGCCCTACGCACGCCAAGGGGGCGAACTGATCGCGTCGCAGCTGGCGGCGGTCGGCATCACGGTGGCGATCGAGCAGATCGAGTGGGCGCAGTGGCTGTCGGGCGTCTATGCCAACCGGGCTTATGACCTGACCATCATTTCGCATGTCGAGCCGCACGACTTCGGCAACTTTGCGCGCGCCGACTACTACTGGGGCTATCGCAGCCAACAGTTCAATGCGCTGTATGACCGCATGCAGAACGCCGCCGATCCGGCGCAACGGGCGAAGCTTTTCGGCGAGGCGCAGCGCAAGGTGGCGGAGGACGCCGTCGCCGCCTTCCTGTACCAGCCGCAATGGATCACCGTCGCGCGCGCCGGGCTGAAGGGGCTGTGGACGCGCACACCGTTGTTCGCGAACGATCTGTCGACGCTGAGCTGGGCCTGAATCGACGGCCCGCGCACGCTGGCGCCGACAGGACGGCCGGAAGTGGATGTCCGTCATGCCCCCTGATGCGGCGACCCCGCTTCAGGGGGGTGTGTGGCAAGGGCGCATCGACCGGTCGCATCGGTCGGCGGCTCGTCGGTCGGCACGCGCCGGTCATCCACGAAAGGGCTTTTCCTCTACAGTGACGCCCTTCGACCGGTGTAGCGTGCCCGGTTTGGGGAGGAGTCGGAGAGCCGAATGCCGTTTGATTTGCCTGAGACCCTGCAGCCGTTCCTGCTGCCGCTGCTGATCGTGGTCCCGTTGGCCATCCTGATCATCATCATCACGGTGCGCCGCGGCGACTACCGTGACTTCGGCGCGCCGCCGCCGCCGACACCCCGCCCGCTGCCGCCGGGACCCGCCGCGACCGTGCCCAAGGTACCGCCGGCCGTGCCGACCGCCCCCGGCGCGCCGGGCGCCGCGCAGGAACGCCTGCCGCTGCTGGTGGTCGACGATTCGGCGGTGGTGCGCGCCAAGCTGCTGAAGCTGTTCAGCGACGCCGGCCATGAGGTGGTCGCCGCGCGCGACGGCGTCGAGGCCATGGAGCTGCTCGGCCAGACCCGCTTCGGCGTGCTGATCACCGACCTCGAGATGCCCAACATGGACGGCTTCGAGCTGATCAAGGCGGTGCAGGGCGCGATGGCGACCGAGGACCTGCCCATGATCGCCATCACCGGCCACGAGGAACTGCATGCGCGACTGCACCAGATCCAGGGCCTGTACGGCATGTTCCACAAGCCCTGGAACGATCGCGAACTGATCAAGCGCGTCGAGGCGCTGTCCCACCTGCGCAAACCGGTCGGTCCATGAGCGTCGGTCGCTGGCTCAAGCGCGGCGCGATCACGCTCGCCGTGCTGGTCGCCATCGGCGCCGCCGGGGCTGCCTGGCATGTGCACAAGAAGCTGCCGGTGCGCGAGGGCGAACTGCAGCTGTCGGGGCTGAGCGCCCCGGTCACCGTCCGTTACGACGAGTGGGGCGTGCCCCACGTCGACGCGCGCAACGAGGACGATCTCTACCGCGCGCTCGGCTACCTGCACGCGCAGGACCGGCTTTTCCAGATGGAGATGCTGCGACGGCTGTCGCGCGGCGAGCTGGCCGAGGTCCTGGGCCCGAAGCTGGTCGAGACCGACCGGCTGTTCCGCACCCTGGGTATCCGGCAGCGCGCCGATGAACTGGCCGCGGCCTCTTCGGCGATCACGGCGCAGCCCGGCGCCGTCCGGGCGCTCTACGCCTACCTGGACGGCGTCAACCAGTACCAGGCCAGCCGGCCGGCACCGCTGGAATTCGAGATCCTCGGCATTCCCAAGCGGCCCTTCACGGCGGCCGACACCTACAGCATCGCCGGCTACCTGGCCTACAGTTTCGCGGCGGCGTTCCGCACCGAGCCCGCGCTGACGGCGGTGCGCGACCAGCTCGGGCCGGAGTACCTGCGCGTCTTCGATCTCGCGTGGCATCCGAAAGGGGCGCTGGAGCCGCAGGCGCCGACTGCGGCGCGAGCGCCCGCCGGACCGACCCTCCCGGGCGGCGCGGACCGCCGCTTCGCGGATGTCGCGCCCATGCTCGCGCGTCTGGCCGAGCTCAGCGGTCGCGCGGCGGAACTCGCCGGCCTGCCGCAGTTCGAGGGCAGCAACGCCTGGGTCGTCTCCGGCAGCCGCACGGCGAGCGGCAAGCCGCTGCTCGCGGGCGATCCGCACATCGCGTACTCCACGCCGGCCGTGTGGTGGGAGGCGCATCTGCGCACGCCGCAGTTCGAGCTCTACGGCCACCACCTCGCGCTCAATCCGATGGCGCTGCTCGGGCACAACCAGCGCTTCGGCTGGAGCCTGACGATGTTCCAGAACGACGATGTCGACCTGATCGCCGAGAAGGTCAATCCGGCCAATCCGAACGAAGTCTGGATCAAGGACCGCTGGGTGCCGATGACCTCGCGCCAGGAGGTGCTCAAGGTCAAGGGCCAGCCGGACCAGGTGCTGACGCTGCGCCGCTCGCCGCACGGACCCATCGTCAACGACGCGATCCCGGGCGATCGCGGTGAGCGTCCCGTGGCCATGTGGTGGGCCTTCCTGGAGACCGAGAACCCGGTGCTCGACGGCTTCTACAAGCTCAATCGGGCGGACACGCTCGACCGGGCGCGCGAGGCGGCCGGCCTGATCCACGCACCGGGGCTGAACGTCGTCTGGGCCAATGCGAGCGGAGACATCGCCTGGTGGGCCGCGGCCAAGCTGCCGATGCGGCCCGAGGGCGTGAATCCGACCTTCATCCTCGATGGCGCGACGGCAGAGGCCGACAAGACGGGCTTCCTGCCGTTCTCGGCCAATCCGCACGAGGAGAACCCGGCGCGCGGCTACATCGTGTCGGCCAACTTCCAGCCGCCGGGCGAGACGCCGGTGCCGGGCTACTACAACCTGCCGGAGCGGGGCAGCCGGCTCGACGGGCTGCTCAACCAGGGCAAGCGCTGGGACATCCAGAACAGCCAGGCGCTGCAGCTGGACGTGCAGACCGACTACGGCCCGCGCGTGCTGCGGCCGCTCATCCCGATGCTGCGCGGTTCGGCCTCGGCGGAGGAGCAGTCGCTGGTCGAGGCGCTGGTGCGCTGGAACGGCTCGTACAAGGCCGACGCGGTGGCGCCGGTGCTGTTCCAGCAGTTCGCGGCGGAGCTGGTGCGCGCGGCGATGAAGGACGAGCTCGGCAACGTGCAGTTCGAGAACCTGCGCCGCACGCGCGCGCTGGACCTGGCGCTGCCCCGGCTGACGGCGGACAGCGATTCGCCCTGGTGGGACGACCGCTCGACGCCGCAGCGCGAGACGCAGACCGACATCGTGCGGCAGGCCTGGAAGGCCGCGGTCGCGCACCTGTACGCGACGCTCGGTTCCGACAGCGCGAAGTGGCGCTGGGACAGTGTCCACACGCTGACGCACGAGCATCCGCTGGGCAAGCAGAAGCCGCTGGACAAGCTGTTCAACGTCGGGCCCTTCCCCGTGCCCGGCGGCCACGAAGTGCCCAACAACCTCGCGCAACGCAACGGCAACGCGCCGTGGGGCGTGGTCTACGGGCCGTCGACGCGCCGGCTGATCGACTTCGCGAAGCCGCAAGAGGCGCTCGGCGTCAATCCGGTCGGCCAGAGCGGCGTCTGGCCGGATGCGCATTACGGCGACCAGGCCGAACTGCTGGCCAAGGGCCAGTACCGCCGCGAGTGGCTGGATGAGGCGGACGTGAAGGCGCATTCGCGCGGGATGCTGGTCCTGAAGCCCTGAATCCCTGAAGCCCTGAAGCCTGAACAGGCTGGCGAGCTTGCGCGGAGCCGTCGAAGCAATGGTTCTTTACCCCGGCGAAACGCCCCTCCGTAGACGGGGTCGAGCGTCGCGGCGTTGAATAAGCCATCTGGACTTCCTGGGCGCCGATGGACGGCGCGAGCAGATCATGAGCAGCCTGAACAAGCTTCGTTGGTTGGTCCCCGTCGCACTGGTCCTGACCGCGGGGCTGGCGTCCGCGCAGCACCATGGCGGCGGCGGGGCGCGAGTGGACATCGGGCTGCGCCTGGACAGCCGCTACCACCACGACCACTACTACCCCGCGCCGGGTTACGTCGCGCGCGGCCTGCCGGGCGGCGCGGTGTTCGTGGGCAATCGCTACTGGTATCACGGCGGGGTCTGGTACCAGCCCTGGGGGCCGAGCTACCGCGTGATCGCGCCGCCGCTGGGCTTCGTGGTGCCCATCCTGCCGAGCGCCTACGTGACCTTGCGCATCGGCGGCTACCCGTACTACTACGCCAACGGCGCGTACTACACGGTGGCCACGACGGGACCGGGCTACGTGGTCGTCGCGCCACCGCCAGGTGCTGATGCGGCGATCCCCGCGCCGGTGGCGCCGCCGCGGCCCGATCCGATCATCTACCCGCGCAACGGCCAGTCGGCCGCACAGACCGAGGCCGACCGCCAGGAATGCAACCGCTGGGCGACGACGCAGCCCTCGTCGATGAACGACGCCGGCGTGTTCAACCGCGCGGTGGAGGCGTGCATGGATGGGCGGGGATACAGCATGCGGTGAGCGTCGCCCCCTGCGAGGGCTTTGACGTCGATCAAAGGGTCAGCATCGCGCTGGCCTTTTTTCGTTTCTAGACTGACGAGAACTCAACTTCAGGGATTTGAACCATGCCCACAGACGATTCAATCGGCAATCACGGGGCACCCTGCGGGGCCGCGGGCGCGGCACCTCACACCACGCAACCCGCCTCACTTCCATCGGTCGGCACGGCGCTGCTGCTGACCTGCACGCCGTAGCGTTCCGCGGTCATGTGCGCCAGGATCGCCAGCGCGATCTCGGGCGGGGTGCGGGCGCCGATGTGCAGGCCCACCGGGCCGTGCAGCCGATCGAGTTGCGCCTCCGTCAGGTCGAAGTGCTCCTTCAGCCGCGCGCGACGCTTGGCCTGGTTCACGCGCGAGCCGATCGCGCCGACGTAGAACGCCGGCCCTCGCAGCGCCTCCATCAGCGCCAGGTCGTCGAGCTTGGGATCGTGCGTCAGCGCCACGATCGCCGTGTGGCCGTCCGGCTTCAGACGCTGGACGACGTCGTCCGGCATCTCGCGCGTCAACGGCGCGGCGATCAGCGTCCAGGGGTAGTCGTCGCGCGGATCGCAGACCTGCACCTGGTAGTCGAGCGCCAGCGCCATCTGCGCCAGATACTGGCTCATCTGTCCCGCGCCGATGATCAGCAGCCGCCATTGCGGCCCGTGATGCGTCACCAGTTGCGTGTCGCTCAGCACCAGCCGGTCCGCGCCGTCGCGCGCATGCTCGCCCGGCTCCGCCAGCGACACCGCACCGGTCGCCAGATCGAGCGTGCGCAGCACGCGTTCCCCGCGCGACAGCCGCTCCAGCAGCGGCGCGATCGCGGAGTGCGCGCCTACCGGTTCCAGCATCAGTTCCAACGTGCCGCCGCAGGGCAGGCCGAAGCGCTGTGCCGCTTCCGCGCCGACGCCGTAGCGGATCAGTTCCGGCGTTCTCGGGGTCAGCGCGCCCTCCCGGATCTTCGCGACCAGGTCGTCCTCGATGCAGCCGCCGGAGACCGAGCCCGCGATCATCCCGTCCGCCCGGACCGCGACGATCGAGCCCACCGGCCGCGGCGCCGAACCCCAGGTCCGCGTGATGGTGCCGAGCACGACGCGCTGATCGGCGTCCATCCATTGCTGCACCTGACGCAGCACCTGCAGGTCCATGTTGTCCATGCGCGCACCATAGCGAATTTCGTTCCCGCCTGCGTCGGACCGCGCGCATGTCCGCGCGGTCGCGTGGCCGGGCCCACAATCCTGCGCATGCCGACGCTCGCCCTCAACGATGACCTTGTCCTGCCCGTCCCCCAGGCGCTGGCCTGGAAGACGCTGCACGACCTGACCCTGATCGCCGACAGCCTGCCGGCGGGCGCCAGCCTCCGGGCCGGCGATGTTCCCGGCGCGTTCGCGCTCGTGCTGCCGGGGTTCGAAGGCCGCGTGCTGCGGCTCGACCTCGACGCGCCCAGCCGGATGCGCCTGAGCTTCGAAGGACGCGGGCCACGCACCGGCGTCGTGACCGGTCAGGCGCAGCTCCGGCTGGCGCTGCTCGGCGACGACCGCGCGCTGCTGCACGTGGCGCTCGTGATCCAGGCCGAGGGCGAGACGCCCTCCAAGGTCGCGGGCCTGCAGGCGCTCCGGGCGCGGCTGGCCGCCTTCGCCGAGGCGGTCGGACGCCGCCATCCTTCCGACAGCCCCAGGCCCGTCATCGCGCCGCCCAAACACTGGTTCCAACGGCTGGTCGACTGGTACCTCGGCTGGTTCGCGTCGATCTTCAACGGGACCCTCTATCCCCTGCCGAAACCGCGCGGCGAGAAGCCGCCTTCGGAGCGCTGAGCGCCACGTCCGGGCGTCACGCGACCGTCACCGAACTTGTGCCTCGATGTAACTCGTTGATTCGCTTATAGAATCCGGCGCCATTCAACGGCCACCTCGCGGTGGCCGCTTCGTTTTCCGCCGAACGCGCTTGTCCCGGGCTGCCGGCACCCGACCTCCGCCGACTCCCGATGGCTTCTCGCCTGTTCCCACTGGACGCGCTGCGCGCGATCGCCGCGCAATTGATCGTGCTGCATCACCTGTCGGTCTACGGACCGATCGCCGAGGCGATGCACGGCCTGTTCCCGCTGCTGTCGGGATGGCTCTACGACTACGGCCGCATGGCCGTGCAGGTGTTCCTGGTCCTGGGCGGCTACCTCAGCGCGCGCGCCCTGTCCGCGCAGGAGCCTCAGCTGCGCCGCTCCGCGCCGGCCCTGCTGGCGCAGCGCTACTGGCGCCTGGTGCCGCCGTTCATGGCGGCGGTCGGCCTGACGCTGCTGTCGTCGTGGCTGGTCCAGCCGCTGCTGCCCGAACTGGTTCCCACCCAGGTCCACCTGACGCAAGTCCTGGCCCACGCGCTGCTGCTGCACGACCTGATGTCGGTCGAGGCGTTGACCGTCGGCGCCTGGTACGTGGCGATCGACTTCCAGCTCTTCGCGCTGCTGCTGCTGGTGATGTGGAGCTTGCGCTGCCTGCCGCTGACCCGCGCCTCGCGCCAGTGGCTGGCGCCGGCCGTCGTCGGCGCGTTGTGCGCCGCGTCCCTGCTGAAGTTCAACCGCATGGCCGGCCTGGACGCCTACGCGATCTATTTCTTCGGCGCCTACGGCCTGGGCGTGCTGCTGTGCTGGTGCCAGGGCTGGTCGCCCGTGGCGCGTCGCGCGGGCCTGCTGGCGTTGGGCGGACTGATGGTCGCAGCGCTCGCGCTGCAGTTCCGCGAGCGCCTGGTCGTCGCCGCGCTGACGGCCCTCGTCATCGTGCTGTGGCGCCGCGGCACGCTGCCGGCGTGGTTCCAGCGGCACGGACAGGCGCCGGTGCAGGCCATGGCGCGCCATGCCTACGCGCTCTTCCTGGTGCACTTCCCCGTCTGTCTGCTGGTGAACGCGATCTATGAGCATCGCGCCGAGAGTCCCGCACCCATGCTGGACGCGCTCGCGCCGCTGGCGTTGGTCGTCGCCTGGGGGCTGAGCAACCTCGCCGCGTTGCCGTTCCATCGTTGGATCGAGGCGCCGCTGCTGCGTTGGCGTCCGCGCGCCGCGGCGCTGCCGCAAGGCGTGGCGGCGCGCTAAGCTGAGCTGCCCGGTCCCCTCAGGGAATCGGACCGATCGTCGGCACCTGGTCCCGGTCAGCCAACTGGTGGGCGTACCAGGCGATCCCGTAGCGGCTGAATCGCACCAGGGCGCGCCCGGCCACCTGTTCCGCGTCGGCGATCGCCTCGCGGTAGGAGCGTCCCAGGTAGCGCATGCCATAGGACGCGATCGCCTGGCCGGTGCGGTCCCGGCCCGCGCGGCAATGCACGAACACCACGTTCGCGATGCCGTCCCCGGTCGGCGTCTGCAGCAGCGCCTGGAGCTGCCGCAGCAGGTCGCCCATCCGGTCCAGCCCGCTCCAGCGCTCGATCATGAGACGGAGGAACGCCGGGTAATCGGCCGGATCCGACAAGGCACCGAACAGCGGGTGGTGGATGAACCGGCCGCGCCCGGGGTGCGCCGCCCAGTAGCGGCGCTCCGCGTCGACCGCCGTCGCTTCGGCGATCTCGTTCATCAGGCTGACGTCCACGATCCGGAAGCGCGCCGGCCAGGCGTCGCCTGCGGCCTGCCGCAGGGCGTCGATCAGTGCGTCGTACTCGAAGCGGTCGCCATCGATCGGTGCGTTGCCGCGCATCAGCAGATGGGGCGTGTCGACCCCGCGCGCGACGAGCCGGACCATCCGCGGGTCCAGCTGCTGCGAGGTCAGGTGCTCATCGCCGTAGCTGCGGGCGAGGCGATCGCGGTCCTCGTCGGAGGGTGGCTGGCCTGAGCTCGGCCTGTCGCCCTCGTCCTTGTCGTCCCCGGCACAACCCGGCAGCCAGGGCAGCAGAGAGAGCGCGGAAGCCGCCAGCAGCCGGCGGCGGAAAAAGAGGCGTGACATCGGGCGTCCTCGATAGGGAAGGACGCTCAGGCTCCTCCCGACGCCGACATCGGCCAATCGTCAAAAGAAGTGCAATCGCGCAGATGCAGGTCGGTTCACGGTGCCGTGGCCGCCGACCGTGACAGATATCAAGATTGGAGAAGGCTCAGGCCCAGTTCTCGCGCGCGTTCTCGCGCCGCTGCAGGTCGGCGAGCGTCTTGCCGGGCTCGTCGCGGAAGCGCTCTTCCGTCAACTCCAGCTGCTGCACGCGGTCGACGCGGAAGCTGCGGAAGTCCTCGCGCAGTTCGCACCACGCCGAGAAGGTCCACACGGGTCCCCAGAAGAAGCAGGCCAGCGGCCGCACCAGGCGGGTGCTGGTCTGGTCGCTCAGGTCGAGGTAGTGCAGGCGCAGCTTGGTGCGGGACTCGGTGGCCTGTCGCAGGTGGGTGAGGCGCTCGCGGGTGGCGTCGTCCAGGCCGCGCTGCGGCGCGTAGACGGTGAGGCTCTCCGCCGCCGCGCGCGCCGAGCCCGGCAGCACCGCGAAGATCTTGCCGAGCGCCTCCTCCGCGCGCTGGCCCAGCACCGCGTCGAGCTGCGGCTGTGCCAGCCGCACCGCGGCGACCAGCGACTGGGCTTCCTCGGCGCTGAACATCAGCGGCGGCAATTCGAAGCCCACCCGCATGCGGTAGCCGACGCCGGCCTCGCCGTCGATCGGCACACCCTGCTGCTGCAGCGCGGCGACGTCGCGGTAGACGGTGCGGATCGAGACCTCCAGCCGCTGGGAGAGGAACTCCGCCGTCGTGAGGCGGCGTCCACGGATGAGTTGGACGATCTGGAACAGTCGGTCGGCGCGGCGCATCCGACGATTGTCAGCGATGGGCATGACCTGTCCAGGTCGTCATCCCCGCCATCTCCGTCATCCCCGCTACGATGTGTCGCATGGCTGACCCACATGTTGCGCTCCCCCATGTCGTGATCGTCGGTTGCGGTTTCGGCGGCCTGGAGGCCACGAAAGTCCTGGACGGCGCGCCGGTCCGCGTCACGCTGATCGACCGCAGCAACCACCACCTGTTCCAGCCGCTGCTGTACCAGGTCGCAACGGCGGGGCTCTCCGCGCCGTCGATCGCGTCGCCGATCCGGCACATGCGGCGTCACCAGCGCAATCTCACCGTGCTGATGGCCGATGTCGTGGCCGTCGACAAAGGCGCGCGGGAGATCCGGCTCGCCGACGGCCAGCGCGTGGGCTACGACCACCTGATCGTCGCCGCGGGCGCGACGCACAGCTACTTCGGCAACGACCAGTGGCAAGCGCACGCGCCCGGTTTGAAGACGCTGGCGGACGCCTTCCAGCTGCGGGCGCGACTGCTGAGCGCGTTCGAGCGCGCGGAGACGCTGCCCGACGCGGACAGCCGTGCGCCATGGCTGAACTTCGTCGTGATCGGCGGCGGGCCGACCGGCGTCGAGATGGCCGGCACGCTGGCCGAGATCGCCCGCCACACCCTGCGCGACGAGTTCCGCCGCATCGATCCCAGCCGCGCGCAGGTGCTCCTGGTCGAGGGCTCGGACCGGATCCTCGCGGCGTTCAAGCCGGCGCAGTCGGCGCAGGCCCAGGCGCAGCTGGAACGCATCGGCGTGGTGGTGCGGACCGGCTGCCGCGTCGTCGGCATCGACGAGGAGGGCGTGGACCTCCAGACCGCCGACGGCGGCAAGGAACGCATCGCGTCGCGCACCAAGGTGTGGGCGGCCGGCGTGGCGGCGTCGCCGCTGGCGCGCACGCTGGACGTGCCGCTGGACCGCGCCGGCCGCGTGATCGTCGACGAGCAGATGAACATCCCCGGCCATCCGGAGGTCTACGTCGTCGGCGACATGGCGGCGGCGACCAGCCTCGAGAAGGACGGCAGCCGCAAGCCGGTGCCCGGCGTCAGTCCCGGCGCCAAGCAGGCCGGCCGGCATGCGGCGCGGCAGATCCTGGCGCGCTTGCGGGACCGGTCGGAACCGCCGTTCCGGTACATGGACTACGGCAACCTCGCGACGATCGGCCGCAAGGCGGCCGTGGCCGACCTCGGGACAATCCAGTTCAGCGGCTTTTCCGCGTGGCTGTTCTGGCTGTTCGTGCACGTGTACTTCCTGATCGGCTTCCGCAACCGCGTCCGCGTCTTCGCCGACTGGGCCTGGGCGTACTTCACCTTCCAGCGCCACGCGCGGATCGTCGTTGAACCGCGTCCTGGCGCCAGGGACGACGCCTGATGCTTCACGTCCCGTGGTGAGCAGCCAAGGGCTCAGATCGGCGTGCAGAGCTCGACCAACGTCCCGTCGGGACACCTGACGTAGGCCACCACCTGGCCCCAGGGTTTGGTGATCGGCGGGGTCAGGCCTTGCGCGCCCGCGGCAAGCGCCTGCGCGTAGGCGGCGGGGACGTCCTGCGTGGACAGGCCGATCTCCATGCCGAGCGGCGAGCCGTCCTCCGCCTTTCGGTAGTCCTGGCCGAGGTTGCCGCGCGCGATGTCATGACGGGCGAAGGACAGCGTGGTGGCGCCGGTCTCCAGCTCACCGTAGGCGCCGGACTCGTGCAGGAAACGTCGCCGGAGACCGAAGGCCCGCTCGAAGAAGTCCAGCGAGGCTCCCACGTCCTCGACGTAGACGATCGTGTAGGCGAAGTTCAAGGCGCTCATGGCGGGCTCTCCGTGGAAGGACGATGACGACGGGACGGATGTCCCCTGGGGGCGGGGCGTCGGCGCGGGCCGGACCCCTCGTCGTCCGGCCGGGTCCCCCCGATTCGGGTGGGCCGGCTTGTAGGACGACGTCGCGACCATGATGCGGACGGGCTGCTGACAGCGGATTGGCAGCTAGGATTGCCGCCCATGACTGTCCCGTCCCTTGAGCCGCAACGGTTGCCCAATGGCCTGCTCTGGCTGGCGCGCCCGGTCGCGGGCACGCAGGCGGCGGTGCGCGTGGTGTATCGCTGCGGCGGACGCGATGATCCCACCGGTCGCAGCGGGCTGACGCATCTGGTGCTGCGACTCGTCGCCGGCGCCAGCCGGTATCTCGCACCCGGCCAGTTCAACCACCTGATCGCCGCGGCCGGCGGCCGCAGCGTCATCGAGATCGACGAGGACTTCGCCGCGCTGCAGACCGTCGTGCCGGCACAGCAGCTCGAACGCGTGCTGTGGGCCGAGGCTGAACGCATGAGCAATCCGCGGCTGGAGCCGGACACGCTGGCCACCGCGAAACTGCAGCTGCGCCAGGCGGTGCAGGCGCCGCGGCTCAACCCGTACGCACGGCTGGATCTCGCCGTCCAGCGCAGCGGCTATCTGACGCATCCGTACCAGCGCGGCGCGCTCGGCGATCCCGAGCAGCTGAAGGACCTGGACGTCGACGCCGTGCGCGCGTTCCATGCCGGCCGCTTCGGCTGCGACCGGGCGTTGCTCGTCATCACGGGCGCGTTCGACGAAGCCGCGGTCGCCCGATGGGTGATGCACTATTTCGGCTCGATCCGGCCGCCGATGCCGGCGGCCGCATCTTTCCTCCCCTCTTCTGCTTCATCTTCTGCCGCTTCGTTGGCCTCCCCGCCGGCCTCCCCGCCGGTCTCCCCGTCGGCCGCGTCATCCACCTCATCCACCTCATCCGCTGCCTTGCCAGCGTCCGCTTCTGCCCCCGCGCCCGGCGACCTGCGCGAGTCGCGGCGTCCGCAGAGCCAGACGCTGAAGCTGTCGCTCGCGCAGGCGCCGCTGCCGGCGGCCGCGCTGGTCTGGCAGGTGCCGCGCGCCGACGATCCGTCGACGCCGATGTGGCAGCTGGCGCATGCCCTGCTGGGGCTGGGCCGGTCCGGACGCCTGACCGATACGCTGGTCGACGAGAAGGCGTTGGCGCATCAGCTCAGCCTGCGGCTGGATGCGCATCGCGACGCGGGGCTGCTGATCGCGCAGGCGCTCGCGGCGCACGGTCAGACCGCCGCGCCGGTGGCGCAGGCGCTGCAGCAGGAAGTCCTGCGACTGGCGGACGAACCGGTGACCGACGAGGAACTCAACAAGGCCAAGGCGCTGCTGCGGCGTCAGACGCTGTCGGACGACTGGACCGCCGACCGCCTGGCGCGCTTCCTCGGCACCGCCTGGGCGGTGCGCGGCGACGCCGGTGCGCCGGCCAGGGACATGGCCGCGTGGATGAAGCTCAGCGGCGCGGATGTGCAGCAGTTCTGGCGCAAGCAGGTCGTGCAGGCGCCGGTATTGACGCTGCTGGCGGACATCGGTGCCGCTGCGGGAGTGGCCGCATGACGGTCGTTCTGAACCGCCGCGGATTGATGTTCGGCGCCGCGATCGTCTCGGGAGCTACGGCTTGGCCGGCGCTGGCGCAGGACGGCTTCGACCGTCCGCCCGAGGCGCCGCCGGTGCCCACGCCGCTGCCGTTGGCGATCGAACAGACCAGGCTCGCGAACGGCCTGCGCGTCGTCGTGCTGCCACGACCCGGGGCGCCGCGCACGGCGGTCCGCCTGATCGGCGAGGGTGGCTGGTTGAGGGACCCGGCGGGCAAGGACGGATTGGCGGAAGTGGCGCTGTCCATGCTCGCGCAGGGCGCGAAGCGCGACGGCGAGGAAATGGAATCCGCCGACATCGCCTACGCGGGCGATCTGCTCGGCCTGCCGCTGCGACTGGAACTGACGCCGTCGACGGCGGAGATCGTGCTGGAGGCCTTGCCCGACCAATGCGACGACGCGGTCAATCTGCTGGCGGACCTGACGCAGCGACCGCTGCTCGCCTTCGAAGCACTGGAACACATCCGCAGCCGGGCCCTCGATGCGCTGGTGCTGAGGCGCGCGGATGCCTTGCTGCTGGCGCCGTGGGCGGCGCGGCGGCAGTTCCGTGGGCGCGCGCAGCCGGTGCAGACCTCGGCCAGCCTGAAGCGCCTGAAGCGCGACGACGTGCTGGGGTTCCACCGTCAGTACTGGCGCCCGGAGCGCGCGGTGCTGCTGTTCGCCGGTGATCTGAGTTTGCAGACGGCGCGCGGCCTCGCCGAGGATTTCATGGGGGGCTGGCGCGTCGCGAAGCTGCCGCCGCCCGGACCGACGCCGGCCGTGTCGCTGCCCGCCGCCGCGCCCACGCCGGCGGTCGCGCAGTTCCTGCCGCTGTCGCAGGGGCAGGGCTGCCGGTTGATCGTGCAGACGCCGGTGCCGCGCGGCACGCCGCCCGCGCTGCGCGAGCTGGCGCGCACGCTGATGCATCAACGGCTCGCGGCACGGCTGCCGTGGGCGTGGGAGAGCGAGATGGAGTCGCTCGGCGGCGCGCTGTGCTGGCGGCTGAGCGTGACGCTGCCCGCGTCAGCGGTGCCTGAGCAGCTCGCGCTGCTGCGGGAGCAACTGCCGCTGCTCGCGGCCGAGGCGGTGACGCCGGAGGACCTCGCGCTCGCGCAGGCGCTGACGCAGGGGGAGTGGGAGTTCCAGCTCGCCGACGCGCCCGATGCGGTGCTGGCGCAGGCGCTGGCCGCGGGCGAACTCGACGATTGCGTCCAATGGCCGCAACGCGTGCGCGCGGTGAGCGCGCCGGTGCTGCAGCTGCTGATGGCGTCCAGCTGGCGCGATACCCGCACACATCTGCTGCTGCTGGGCGACGCGGGTCCGCCGGAGCCGGCGCAGCGCGCATGGCCGGGGCTGGCATTGACTACAATGCGGGCTGTCATTGGGGAGTAGCCGCTGCACCCCGCCCGTCTCCCGACGGGCCGATTCAGCAGACCCGCGTCAACAGACTTGAGCTTTGGCTCATGGCGCGAGGTAGCCAGGAACCCACGGGTTCCCAGCCTGGCGAGACCTTTGACCATGTCCCCGGACTTTTGCGGCCGGCGGCGACATGGTCATTGGTATGTCTCGGCCGCTGAGTCTTTCATGGAAGCCTTCTTCATCTCCACCGGCCTCGTGGCCCTCGCCGAAATCGGCGACAAGACCCAATTGCTGGCCTTCATCCTGGCGGCGCGCTTCCGCAAGCCGGGACCGATCGTGCTGGGCATCCTGATCGCGACCCTGGTGAATCACGCGTGCGCCGGCGCCGTCGGCAGCTGGATCACAACGCAGATCTCACCGCAGACGCTGCGCTGGGTGCTGGGTGTGGGCTTCATCGCGATGGCGGCGTGGACGCTGATCCCCGACAAGATCGACGAAGAGGAGACGGGCGGCAAGTTCCGCCTGGGCGTGCTGGGCACGACGATCGTGGCCTTCTTCCTGGCCGAGATGGGCGACAAGACGCAGATCGCCACAGTGGCGCTGGCGGCGCGCTTCAATGACCTGTGGATGGTGGTCGCGGGCACAACCCTCGGGATGATGATCGCCAACGTGCCGGCGGTGCTGGTGGGCGACAAGCTCGCGCACAAGCTGCCGGTGCGGCTGGTTCACGGCATCGCGGCGATCATCTTTGCGGTGCTGGGGGTGCTCACGCTGCTCGGTGCCGGCGAGTCGATAGGTTTCTGATCTCGACCGTCAGGGAGCAGCGTCATGCCCGCACATGACGCTGCGTCCTGATCGAAGGTCAAGGTTTTTGTACAGCCCGCCAAGCGACACGTCTGCTCGATCATGTAGTCGGCGAAATCGGCACGACCGGTCTGGAACCGCGAAACGGCATCGGCGACGTACTCGACGCGATCGAAGACCAGGCCTCCGTCCCGCAAGAGCTTGAGGAGGCTACGAACGATCTCGTCACGCTTGATCTTGTAGCGCTTGTGCATGACCCAGACCAATTCGACGATCGTCGGGATGCTGATGAATCCGGGCGACTCACTGGTGAAGCCTTCCAGCAGAGCGCGAGCTGCCTCGTATTCATGGGGCGTGTCGGGAGACAGATAGCGCACCAGGATGTTGGTATCGACGCCAACCATCATTTCTGGTCCTTTGCCTCACGCTTCAGAGCCTTGCGACGTTGGCGCTCCATGGATGCGAACGTGTGGTTCATCTCATCGATCGTGACGGGACGACGCACACGTTTTGGAAGGATGCCGGCCCCGGCTAACGGGCGCGTCGCCACGTAGAACAGAAACTCGCCGGGTGCAACATGAAAGAACTCGACCTTGTCGCCGGGACCAATGTGAAGTGCTTCGAGGACCTTTTCAGGAATCGTGATCTGGTGTCCGTCGTCGATGGTCACGACGGGACCAACAGACCGGACGCAATGAGTTGCCATGAATGGACTCCTTGATGCTTCTACCAATGAAGTCCACAACTCTAGGCACGCCGATTCCGCTTGGCACTTCCTCAAACTTGTCATTGAGGGGTGAAGACCTGACCCTCTGAATGGGGCCTCCTGAAGGGGGACTCGGTCAGCGCGCGGAGGCTTGTCTCACCGCGCGTTCCCACTGCGCCATGAGCGTCTCGGCGCGGTCGCGCGACATGGTCGGACGGAAGGTGCGTTCCGTCTGCCAGTTGCGGCCGATGTCGCCGAGGTTGCCGTACACGCCCGCCGTGAGGCCGGCGAGGTACGCCGCGCCGAGCGCCGTCGTCTCGATCACCTTCGGACGCACGACCGGGATGCCGAGCAGGTCCGCCTGGAACTGCATCAGCAGGTCGTTCACGCACGCGCCGCCGTCGACGCGCAACTCGCTCACCGGCGCGCCGCCGGCCGCCACGGCGTCGCGGCTCATCGCCTGCAGCAGCGCCGCGCTCTGGAACGCGATGCTTTCCAGCGCCGCGCGCGCGATGTGCGCCACGGTCGAACCTCGCGTCAGACCGACGATCGCGCCGCGCGCTTCCGCGTCCCAGTACGGCGCACCGAGGCCGGTGAAGGCCGGCACGAACATCACGCCGCCGGCGTCCGGCACGCTCTCCGCGAGCCCCTGTACTTCGCCGCTGCCCTTGATCGCATTCAGCCCGTCGCGCAGCCACTGCACCACCGCGCCGCCGATGAAGACGCTGCCTTCCAGCGCGTACTGTGGCGTCGCGTCGATCTGCGCCGCGCTCGTCGTGATCAGCCCGTTCGCGCTGGTCTGGAAGCGCGGCCCCGTGTGCATCAGCATGAAGCAGCCGGTGCCGTAGGTGTTCTTCGCCATGCCCGCTTCGAAGCAGGCCTGACCGAACAGCGCGCTCTGCTGGTCGCCGCCGATGCCGCCTATCGTCAGCGCCGTGCCGAGATGCTCCGGCGCCACGCGGCCGAATTCAGACGCCGACGGCTTCACCTCGGGCAGCAGCGACTTCGGAATGCGCAACAGCGTGAGCAGTTCTTCGTCCCACTGGTTCTCGCGCACGTTGAAGAGCATGGTCCGCGACGCGTTGCTCACGTCGGTGACGTGCACCTCTCCGTTCGTGAGCTTCCAGATCAGCCAGCTGTCGATCGTGCCGAACGCGAGCTCGCCGCGATCCGCCGCGTCGCGCGCGCCGCCGACGTTGTCGAGGATCCACTGCAGCTTGGTCCCCGAGAAATACGCATCGACGACCAGGCCCGTCTTCTCCTGGATGCGCGGGCCGTGACCCTGCTCGCGCAGCGCTGCGCATTGCGGCTCGGCGCGACGGTCCTGCCAGACGATCGCGTGATGGATAGCCCGCCCGGTCTTGCGGTTCCACACCAGCGTGGTCTCGCGCTGGTTGGTGATGCCTATCGCCTTGACCTCCGAGGCTTTCAGCGACGCCTTGGTCAGCACCTCGCGAGCCACGGACAGCTGCGTTTCCCAGATTTCATCGGCATCGTGCTCGACCCAGCCCGGCTGCGGATAGATCTGGCGGAACTCGCGCTGCGCCATCGCGACGATGCGCCCGTGCGCGTCGAAGACGATCGCGCGCGAGCTCGAGGTGCCCTGGTCCAGGGCGAGCAGGTAGGTCATTGGCTTGTCTCGTTCGTTGTGTTCTTCGTGTTCCGGAACCCGTCGCGATGCTACGGCGCGACCACGAGCTCCACGCCCGCATCCGCCATCAGCGCGGGGAAGGGCTCCGGCGGCGGCTCGTCGGTGAACAGGGCGTCGATCTGGGGCAATCGGGCGACCTCGGCCATCGCGGGCCGGTTGAATTTCGTCGCGTCCGCCGCGACCCACACCTCGCGCGAATGCTCGACGATGGTCCGCGCGACCATCACCTCGCGGTAGTCGAAGTCGCGCAGGCTGCCGTCGGACTCGATGCCCGAGATGCCGATCAGCCCGATGTCCACCTTGAACTGGCGGATGAAGTCGACCGCAGCCTCGCCGACGATGCCGCGGTCGCGGTGCCGCACCGAGCCGCCGACCATCACCAGCTCGCAGTCCGGGTTGTCGCTCAGGATCATCGCGACATTGAGGTTGTTGGTGATGACGCGCAGGCCCTTGTGGCGCAGCAGCGCATGCGCCACCGCCTCCGTGGTCGTGCCGAGGTTCAGGATCAGCGAGCAGCCGGCCGGGATGCGCGCCGCGATGGCGCGCGCGATGCGCGCCTTGCCGTCGGCCTGCATGGCCTGGCGCTGGCGGTAGGCGATGTTCTCGGTGGTCGACGAGGGCACGCGCACGCCGCCGTGGAAGCGCTGCACCAGGCCCGCCTCGGCTAGGCGCTGCACGTCCCGGCGCACCGTCTGCAGCGTCACACCGAACTTCTCGGCGAGCGACTCGACGCTCACCGATCCATGGGCGCGCACCTCCTGCAGCAGGTTGTTCTGGCGAGGGTTCGGATTCATGGCGCGCAGGCTAAAGGAACCGAAACGAACAATTGACCGGGTTAACCCTCAGTCGAAACGCGCATATTCGCGCTAAAAAGAAAAAAGAAGAACAGAATTGCGAACTTTCCAACGGCCATCGCAGGGTGGCCGTTTGACTGTCCGGCCAATTCGATCCAAGGAGACACCTTGACCGCCGCCTCGATCCCCGACCCGATTTCCGCTGACCGCGCCGCCCTGGATGCAGGCGCCGCCGGTGCGCGCGACGCATCCGGCGCGGGCAGTGCCGCAAGCGCGGACGGTGAATGCGACGTGCTCGTCGTCGGTGGCGGCATCAACGGCGCCGGCATCGCGCGCGACCTCGCGGGCCGCGGCTGGAAGGTCGTGCTGGCGGAAGCCTCGGACTTCGCGGCGCACACCTCGTCGTCCTCGACCAAGCTGATCCACGGCGGCTTGCGCTATCTCGAGTACTACGAGTTCTCGCTCGTGCGCAAGGCGCTGCAGGAGCGCGAGGTGCTGCTGCGCAGCGCCCCGCACATCATGTGGCCGCTGCGTTTCGTGATGCCGCACGACGCGGCCATGCGCCCGGCCTGGATGATCCGCATCGGCCTGTTCCTCTACGATCATCTGGCGCGTCGCGAGGTGCTGCCGGGCTCCGAGGGCGTGGACCTGCGCCGCTCTCCCTACGGAGAACCGCTGAAGGCCGAGTACACCAAGGGTTTCGTCTATTCCGACGGCTGGGTCGACGACGCGCGGCTCGTGCTGCTGAACGCGCTCGACGCGCGTGAGCACGGCGCGGTGCTGCACACCCGCACGACCGTCACCGCCGCGAAGCGGCACGCGGACCATTGGACCGCCACGCTGCGCTGCGCCGATGGTGAACGCACGCTGAAGGCGCGAGCGCTGGTCAACGCGGCCGGCCCCTGGGCCGAAGGTTTCCTGCGCGAAGTCGCCGCCCCCGCGCGTGGCGAGGCGCTCGCCACCAAGAGCCTGCGCCTGGTCAAGGGCAGCCACATCATCGTGAACAGGCGCTTCCAGCACGATCACGCCTACATCTTCCAGAACCCGGACAAGCGGATCATCTTCGCCATTCCGTACGAAGACGACTTCACCTTGATCGGTACGACCGACGTGGAGCTGGCGCCGGACGCGCTGGCCGGCTTCGGCAAGGCGCGCATCGACGAGCGCGAGATCGCCTACCTCTGCGAGCAGGCCAGCCGCTACTTCCGCGAGCCCGTGGTCGCCTCGGACGTGGTGTGGACCTACGCCGGTGTGCGCCCGCTGCTGGACGACGCCTCCGGCGACCCGTCGGCGGTGACGCGCGATTACCTGCTGGAGACACACGCTGACGGTGGCGCGCCGCTGCTGAGCGTGTGGGGCGGCAAGATCACCACCTTCCGCAAGCTGGCCGAGGACGCGGCCGATCTGCTGGGCGACCTGCTCGGCGACCGCCGTCGCGCCTGGACCGAACACGCCCACCTGCCCGGCGGCGACCTGCGGGACTGGATCGGCGCGCCGCAGCGCCCCGACACCGATTTCCAGCGCCTGCTGTCCGCCGTCGGCCAGCGCCATCCGTGGCTGCCGCCGTCGCTGGCGCGCCGCCTCGCGCGGGCCTACGGCGCGCGCCTCGGGCGCGTGCTCGGCGGCGCGGAGCGGCTCGACGACCTTGGCCCGGAGATTGCCCCGGGGCTGCACCAGGCGGAACTCGAATACCTGGTCCGCGAGGAATGGGCGCGCGCGGCCGACGACGTGCTGTGGCGCCGCTCCAAGCTGGGGCTGCATTACACCGAGGTGCAGCGGATGGCGGTGGTCCAGTGGTTCGCCGACCGCGAGCACCTCTGGGCGAAACCGCCGGCCGCCGCGGCATGACCTGGCCCCGGCACGGGCGCCGGATCCGAAGCTGACCGACAAGAACGACATGCAGAACTTGCAGAGAGACACAACGATGGAGCCGACTTCATGGAGCTGAGCCTTCGCGGCGTGAGCCACAAGGTCGGCGCGCAGCAGCACCTGTACCCGATGGACTTGCGCCTGGTGCCGAACGCGGTCACCGTGCTGCTGGGCGCGACGCAGGCCGGCAAGACGACGCTGATGCGTCTGATGGCGGGCCTGGACAAGCCCAGCGAGGGCAGCGTGACCGTCGACGGCACGGACGTCACCGGCTGGCCGGTGCGCAAGCGTGACGTCGCGATGGTTTACCAGCAGTTCATCAACTACCCGTCGATGAGCGTGCGGGACAACATCGCGTCGCCGCTGAAGCTGCGCGGCAAGCTCGATCGCGACGCCATCCGCAAGCGCGTGGATGAACTCGCCGACAAGCTGCACATCGAGATGCACCTCGACAAGCTGCCCGCGCAGCTGTCCGGCGGTCAGCAGCAGCGCGTCGCGCTGGCGCGGGCGCTGGCCAAGCAGGCGCCGCTGATGCTGCTGGACGAGCCGCTGGTGAACCTCGACTACAAGCTGCGCGAGGAGCTGCGCGAGGAACTCGGCCAGCTCTTCGCCGCCGGGGAATCGACGGTGGTCTACGCGACGACCGAGCCGGCCGAAGCGCTGCAGCTCGGCGGCTACACCGCGGTGATGGACGCCGGCGAGCTGCTGCAGTACGGCCCGACCGCCGAGGTCTTCCACCGGCCCGCGTCGCTGCGCGTCGCGCGCGCCTTCAGCGACCCGCCGATGAACCTGCTCATCGCGCAGGGCCTGGGTGACCGGCTGCAGTTGCGGCCCGGGCTCGACCTGGCGCTGCCGGGGCAGGGCGGCGTGACGGTGGGCGTGCGCGCCAGCGCGCTGCACGTCACGCAGCGGCCCGGCGACATCGCGATCCAGGGCGAGGTCGAGCTGGCCGAGATCTCCGGCTCCGACACCTTCGTCCATGCCCGCACGCAGATCGGCGAGCTGGTCGCGCAACTGACCGGCGTGCACGACTTCGAGCTTGGCGCCCCGCTGACGCTGTATCTCAACGCGGCCCACGTCCACGTCTTCGACGCGGCCGGGCTGCTGACACGCGCCCCCGAGCGCCGGGGAGCCCGCTGATGGCCCGCATCGACCTGGACCTCGCCCACGCGTACCGTTCCGATCCGAAAGAGGACAGCGACTACGCGCTGCTGCCGCTGAAGATGAGCTTCGAGGACGGCGGCGCCTATGCGCTGCTCGGCCCGTCGGGCTGCGGCAAGACCACGCTGCTGAACATCGTCTCCGGTCTGCTGCGCCCTTCTCAGGGCACCGTGCGCTTCGACGGCCGCGACGTGACCGCGCTGACGCCCCAGCAGCGCAACATCGCGCAGGTGTTCCAGTTCCCCGTCATCTACGACACGATGACGGTGGCCGAGAACCTCGCCTTCCCGCTGCGCAACCGGGGCGTGGCCGCCGACAGGATCAAGGCGCGCGTCGGCCGGATCGCCGAGATGCTCGAGCTCAACGGCCAGCTGAACCAGCGCGCTTCCGGCCTGTCGGCGGACGCGAAGCAGAAGATCTCGCTCGGCCGCGGCCTGGTGCGCGAGGACGTTTCCGCCGTGCTCTTCGACGAGCCCTTGACCGTCATCGATCCGCATCTGAAGTGGCAGCTGCGCCGCAAGCTCAAGCAGATCCACAACGAGCTCAAGCTCACGCTGATCTATGTCACCCACGACCAGGTCGAGGCACTTACCTTCGCGGACCAGATCGTCGTCATGACGCGCGGTCGCGCGGTGCAGGTCGGCTCGGCGGGCGAGTTGTTCGAGCGCCCCAGCCACCGCTTCGTCGGTCACTTCATCGGCTCGCCGGGCATGAACTTCCTGCCGGCGGCGCTGGAGGAACGTGGCGGGCTGAGCGTCGCCGGGCAGCCGGTGGCGGGCGCCGTCGATCCGGTCACCGGCGCCTCGCTCTCGCGCGCGGAGCCCTTCATGGTGGGCATCCGGCCCGAATACGTGGAAGTCGACGACGTGAGCGATGGCGTGCCGGCGCTGCCGGGCACGATCACCGGCGTGGTCAGCCAGGTGCAGGACATCGGCACCTACTGGCTGCTCACGGCGAAGGTCGGGCCGCACACGCTGAAGGCGCGCCTGTCCGCCCATGCGCAGCCGCCCGAGGCCGGCTCCACGGTGGCACTGCGCGTGCTCAACGCCCACACCTGCTTCTACGGCGCGGACGAACGGCTGATCGCCGGCGCCACGCCGACGGCCGCGAACTTCGCGGCCCTCACGTCGGGTGCTCCGGAGGATCTCGCATGAAACCGATCAACCAGAAGGCCTGGTTCCTCGTCCTGCCCGTGTTCATCTGCGTGGCCTTCTCGGCCATCCTGCCGTTGATGACGGTGGTGAACTACTCGGTGCAGGACATCATCTCGCCCGAGCGGCGCGTCTTCGTCGGCACCGAGTGGTTCGCCGCCGTGATGCGCGACGAGGAGCTGCACGGCGCGCTGCTGCGCCAGCTGGGCTTCTCGCTGGCGGTGCTGCTGGTCGAGATCCCGCTGGGCATCTGCCTGGCGTTGTCCATGCCGGCGCAGGGCTGGCGTTCGTCGCTGGTGCTGGTGATCGTCGCCCTGTCGCTGCTGATCCCCTGGAACGTCGTCGGCACCATCTGGCAGATCTACGGCCGCGCGGACATCGGGCTGCTCGGCGCGTCGCTGCAGGCGCTGGGCATCGACTACAACTACACCGGCGATGCGACCGACGCGTGGATCACCGTGCTCATCATGGACGTCTGGCACTGGACGCCGCTGGTGGCGCTGCTGTGCTTCGCCGGACTGCGCTCCATCCCCGACGCCTACTACCAGGCCGCGCGCATCGACGGCGCCAGCAAGTTCGCCGTATTCCGCTACATCCAGCTGCCCAAGATGCGGGGCGTGCTGATGATCGCGGTGCTGCTGCGCTTCATGGACAGCTTCATGATCTACACCGAGCCCTTCGTCCTCACCGGCGGCGGTCCCGGCAACGCGACCACCTTCCTCAGCCAGTACCTCACGCAGAAGGCGGTTGGCCAGTTCGACCTCGGACCGGCGGCGGCGTTCTCGCTGATCTACTTCCTGATCATCCTGCTGCTGTGCTTCATCCTCTACAACTGGATGCAGTCGGTCGGTACCCAAGACAAGACGGAGCAAGCTCATGGATGAACGCCGCTTCCGCAAGCGCACGATCTTCCTGATCGCGTACCTGGTCTTCGCGCTGCTGCCCATCTACTGGATGGTCAACATGAGCTTCAAGACCAACGAGGAGATCCTCTCCAGCTTCAGCCTCTGGCCGCAGCACTTCTCGCTGGCCAGCTACAAGACCATCTTCACCGACCCGTCCTGGTACAGCGGCTACATCAACAGCCTGATCTACGTCGGCATCAACATGGTGATCTCGGTCGCCGTGGCGCTGCCGGCCGCGTACGCGTTCAGCCGGTATTCGTTCCTCGGCGACAAGCACGTCTTCTTCTGGCTGCTGACCAACCGCATGACGCCGCCGGCGGTGTTCCTGCTGCCCTTCTTCCAGCTGTACACGACGCTGGGGCTGATGGACACGCACATCGCGGTCGCACTGGCGCATCTGCTGTTCAACGTGCCGCTGGCGGTGTGGATCCTCGAAGGCTTCATGAGCGGCATCCCGCGCGAGATCGACGAGACCGCCTACATCGACGGCTACAGTTTCCCGCGCTTCTTCCTGACCGTGTTCCTTCCGCTGATCAAGGCGGGCGTGGGCGTGGCGGCGTTCTTCTGTTTCATGTTCAGCTGGGTGGAGCTGCTGCTGGCGCGCACGCTGACCAGCGTGAACGCCAAGCCCATCGTCGCAACGATGACCCGCACGGTCAGCGCTTCCGGCATGGACTGGGCGACGCTGGCCGCGGCCGGTACGCTGACCATCGTGCCGGGCGCGATCGTCATCTGGTTTGTCCGTCACTACATCGCGAAGGGTTTCGCGATGGGCCGCGTCTAAGGGAGGTCCACGATGTTCGATTGGATGGTGTGGACAACGCCGGTCGCCGTCTTCTTCACCTGCGTGGTGCTGATGCTGATCGGCATGACGGTGTGGGAGATCAAGTCGCCGACGACGCTGCGCAAGGGTTGGCTGCCGATGCGCACGACGCGCGGCGACCGGCTGTTCATCGGCTTGCTGACGGCCGCGTACATCAACCTGGCCTTCGTCGGCCTGGGCGCGAAGATGGCCGAGTGGTTCCAGCTCGAGGCCGAGCCCAGCGTGTGGATCAGCTTCGTCGCCTCGATGCTGGTGCTGGGGCTGATCCTGCGCAAGGGCTGATCGAGTAGTTGAAGCTTCAAGGAATTCGGCTTTCCCGTTCCCCCGGAGCCGCGATTCGTCCTCAAGCAGGGGGAGATTCGACAGACACAGGAGACAAGCGTGAACAAGAGCAAGTATTCAGCGCTGGCCGTGGCCGCATTGCTGGCGTTGGGAGCGAACGCCGCATGGGCCGGCGAGGCCGAGGCGAAGAAGTGGATCGACAGCGAATTCCAGCCGTCGACCCTGTCCAAGGACAAGCAGACGGCCGAGATGAAGTGGTTCATCGAGGCGGCCAAGAAGCTCCAGGCCAAGGGCGTGAAGGAGATCTCGGTGGTGTCCGAGACGCTGACCACGCACGAGTACGAGAGCAAGGTGCTGGCCAAGGCCTTCACCGAGATCACCGGCATCACCGTCAAGCACGACCTGATCCAGGAAGGCGACGTCGTCGAGAAGCTGCAGACCTCGATGCAGTCGGGCAAGAGCATCTACGACGGCTGGATCTCCGACTCCGACCTGATCGGCACGCACTACCGGTACGGGAAGATCATGAATCTCTCCGACTACATGACCGGCGCGGGCAAGGAGTGGACCAATCCCGGCCTGGACCTGAAGGACTTCATCGGCACCAGCTTCACGACGGCGCCGGACGGCAAGCTGTATCAGCTGCCCGACCAGCAGTTCGCCAACCTGTACTGGTTCCGCGCCGACCTGTTCGCGCGCAAGGACCTGCAGGACAAGTTCAAGGCCAAGTACGGCTATGACCTGGGCGTGCCGCTGAACTGGAGCGCGTACGAGGACATCGCCGCGTTCTTCTCGAACGATGTGAAGACCCTGGACGGCAAGCCGATCTACGGCCACATGGACTACGGCAAGAAGGACCCGTCGCTGGGCTGGCGCTTCACCGACGCGTGGCTGTCGATGGCCGGCGCGGCCGACAAGGGCATTCCGAACGGCATGCCGGTCGACGAGTGGGGCATCCGGGTCGCCGACGACAAGTGCACGCCGGTGGGCGCCTCGGTGGCGCGCGGCGGCGCGACCAACTCGCCGGCCGCGGTCTATGCGCTGACCAAGTACGTCGACTGGATGAAGAAGTACGCGCCCAAGGAAGCGACCGGGATGACCTTCGGGGAATCGGGCCCGGTGCCGGCGCAGGGTCAGATCGCGCAGCAGATCTTCTGGTACACGGCGTTCACGGCGGACATGGTCAAGCCGGGCCTGCCGGTGGTGAATGCGGACGGCACGCCGAAGTGGCGCATGGCGCCGGGACCGAACGGGCCGTATTGGAAGGACGGCATGCAGAACGGCTACCAGGACGTGGGCAGCTGGACCTTCTTCAGCGGCCATGACGCCAACCGGACCGCGGCGGCCTGGCTGTACGCGCAGTTCGTGACGGCCAAGTCGGTGAGCCTGAAGAAGAGCATCCAGGGCCTGACCTTCATCCGCGACAGCGACATCCGCAGCGACTACTTCACCAAGAACGCCAACAAGTACGGCGGCCTGATCGAGTTCTACCGCTCGCCGGCGCGCGTGGCATGGACGCCGACGGGCACGAACGTGCCGGACTATCCGAAGCTGGCGCAGCTGTGGTGGAAGAACGTGGCGCAGGCGGTGACCGGCGAGAAGACGCCGCAGGCCGCGATGGACACGCTGGCCGACGAGATGGACGCCGTGATGGCGCGTCTGGAACGGGCGGGCATGGCCAAGTGCGCGCCCAAGCTCAACAAGAAGGAAGATCCGAAGAAGTGGCTGTCCGACAAGGGCGCGCCGTGGGCCAAGCTGGCCAACGAGAAGCCCAAGGGTGAGACCATCGCCTATGAGAAGCTGCTGAATGCGTGGAAGGAAGGCAAGGTGCGGTGAGTGCGCCTTCTCCCTCTCCCGCTTGCGGGAGCGGGCAGGGGTGAGGGCCAGCGGCTTAAGCACGGCATAAGCCCTGGGCCCCACCACATGCCACCATTCAGGCATGTTCAAGTCGCTCACCGATCTCTTCGACACGCTGGTGCCGGACGACGCGTTCGGAGGCTCGCGGGTCGGCGTGCCGTCGCTGCCGCTGGCGGCTGCGGTCCTGCTGGTCGAGGTGATGCGTTCCGATGCGGACTTCTCCGGCGTCGAGCGCGTCGCGGTGCGCAAGGCGCTCACCGCGCTGTTCACGGTGTCCGACGATGAAGCCGACGCGCTCACCGCGCAGGCCGAACGCACCGCTCGCACGGCCTCCGATCTGTTCGCCTTCACCTCTCCGGTCGACGAGCGCTGGGACATGTCCGCGAAGCTGCGCCTGATCGAACTGATGTGGGGCGTGGCCTACGCCGACGGTAAGCTCGGCGACATCGAGCGCCACACGATGTGGCGCATCGCCGATCTGCTGCACATCCCGCAGGGCGCCTATCACCACGCGCGCATCCGCGCAAAAGTGGCGGCCGGTCTCGGCGAGGACGACTGACCGGCAGCGCCTGTCGCCGCGCCCCGTCCCCCGACAACGGAAAGGCCCTCGTCAGAGGGCCTTCTTCATGGTGTTGCCGGTTCGCGGCACGCGGCCGCAGGCTCAGCGCACGTTCTGGAACACCACCCGCTCCGCCAATTCGCGAGGCGCGGTCGCCGAGCTGCGCTGGATGTGATTGAGCACCATGCTCGCGCGTTCGCAGGTGAGCGGTGCCGCACCGGCGTTGCCTTCGGTCCACAACTTCGAGAAGGCGCCCGAGGCCGTCGCGCCGACGGTCCGCGCCACGACTTCCAGTTCCAGCGCGGTCGGCTGAGGCGCGCGCACGCGCGTCGGCGTGGGCTCGGCGGCGGCGTCCGTCAGCCAGCGGGCTTCCAGGGCCATCGTCTCCTCGGGCAGCAGACGGCGCGGCACGGGCGAGCCCGACAGCCAGGCCTGGCAGGTCTCGGCGCCCAGCGCCTGGGCCGCCGTCAACTGGGCGCGCACCACTTGCAGATAACGTCGGCGCAGGTCGCGTGAGCCGCTGAGCAGCATGTCGCGCACGTTGGGCGCCAGCGCGCCCTGGGCGGCGATCTGAGCGCCAGCGTCGGCGTGCTCCGATCCGGCCAGCGCCATGTGCGCCGTGCGCATGCGGCCGGCCGCCTCGTCGATCAGGCCGGGGAAGCGCTGATCGAGGCTGAACCACGCCTCGCTCGCGCGCAGCGCGTTGACGTAGTCGCTCAGCGGCGCGTACTGCCCCGGCTTGTCGCCTTCGGGCAGCGCGACGTCCAGCGTCCTGGGCGGCGGCTGGATCAGCGAATGGCGCAGCAGCTCGGCCGGCGGCGGGTACCACATCGTGCGCGACGGCGTGCTGAGCGTCTTCTCGATGAACTCCTCCGGCAGCGCCATGCGGCGATAGGTGCGGGCGAGTTCCTGGTTGGCGATCTCGTCGAAAGCCGGGTTGAAGGTGCCGCTGGAGGCGCGGTGGAAACCGAGCTGCGCGCCCGGCATCAGCTGGCGTTTGTTGCCGGCCAGGAAGACCAGCGTGCAGGCGCTTTCGCAATTGCCGATCGCGCGCGTGCCGAGGCCGCGCTGGCGGATCAGCTCGACCATGCGCTCGGCCTCGGTGACGCGGCCGCCGGGGGAGGCGACCTCCAGCAGGCGCACGGCGGGCGAGGTCTCGAACAGGGTGCGCAGGCGGCCGGCGTCGCCGGCGCCGATGGGGCCATTGAGCTTCATCGTGCGGCCGTCGGCACTGATGACGAGTTGCACGTTGCCGATCGGGTCGATGCCGCGGGCGAGTTTCCACAGCTCGGGCAGCGCCCCGAACACGCCGAAGGCCAGCGAGAACGCGATCTGCAGGAAGGATCCCAGCAGCGACAGGCGCGCGAGGCCGGAGATCAGGTAGGACCCGCCGGCGTCGACGTAGCCGCGCACGGCGCGCCAGGTGCCCACGGCGCTCCAGATCTCCACGAGGATCAGCAGCGGCCAGACGATCAGCAGCGCGATCGCGACGCCTTGCAGGCCGTCGCTTTTCGTGGCGAGCCAGGCGACCAGGCCCTGCACGCCGGCGGCGAGGGGCCAGGTCAGGAGGACGTGGTTGATCCAGAAGCTCTGGGCCAGGCTTTGCTCGCCGCGCCAGTGGCTGGCGATGTAGCCGATCAGCAGGCCTTCGCCATCGGCCGGGGCGGGGCGGCTTCGCTCGACGGCGGTGCGGGACAGCCGGTCATGCCAGGTCCGGCCGTCGGCGTCGACGCGGGCCCACAGGAAGCCGGCGAACAGGGGAATCGCGGAGAGCAGGTAACCGACCCAGCGGATCAGGGACTGGAGCGGCGAGGGGCGCTCGCCGCTGCGGGCGTCGACCACCTTGAGCCCGGCCACGAGCTTGCCGGGCGTGGCGCCTTGCCAGCTCCAGAACACCACGCAGACGATCAGCGGCAGCAGCCAGTTGATGGCGATGGTGCCGGGGCGCAGGTCGTTCCACTTCGACACGGGGTTGCCATACACGGCCCACATCAGCAGAGCGCTCGCGGCGACCATCAAGACGCCGTCGATGAACATGGCCAGCGCGCGGGGCGCCAGGCCGACGGATTGGTTCGACATCCTCTTCTCTCCCTCTTGAGTCGGGAGTGTAAAGAGGGCGTGTCAGGCGCTACACGTCGGTTCCAAGACAGCGTCGGGGCTGTATTGATTTCGTCACAGGGGAGCGGCGGGGCATCCCCCTTTGGGAGGAGAGCGGTGGGCACCCCCGGCCTGTGACCGGTCGGCTGACCGGCTCAGTCGTCCCAGAAGAACCGCCGGTCCGGATAGACCACGCTCTGCGAGGTGCGCACGACCACGCCGTTCTTGAAATGGACGTTGAAGCGCAGCAGGTAGCCGCTCATCTCCGGCGGGATGTTCCAGTCCCAGACGTCTTCGCCGCTGAGCCGGAAGAACATGCGCTTGCGGTCCTGGCCGAGGATCCGCGTGACCTGCTCGGTCGTCAGGCCCGGCACGATGCGCGCGCGGTTGGCCGGGGACAGCGCGTCCGTCGTGCCGACGAGGCGGTCCTGCGCGTCCAGCCGGACCATGTAGCAGGTCTGGCCGAAGGGCTGCGTCGCGTACTCCAGCGTGCGGCCGCCGTCGGCCTCCGGCCAGACGCGCGTCGGCGTGCCGTAGTACTGCTGCACCTCGGCGCCGGTCGTGGCACCGGGCCTCATGCGTTCGTCCTTCACCGGCGTTGCGCAGCCGGCCAGCGCCACCGCGGCCACCACCGCCACGGTCGTCGCGCCCAGCGGTCCCAGGCTCGTCCATTCGCGCATCGTTCTCTCCAGCAAGGGGATGGGAACCATTGTGCGGCGATCACGGCAGCGCACAATCCGACCCATGTCGAGACCGCACATTCGGAAGGCGCTTCTACCAGCTGCCGCCATGGCACTCTGCGTGGCGGCTTGGCCATCGCAGGCACAGGCGCCGTCGCCGGCGTCCGCACCCGGCCTCGTGGCAAGCGGCGCGCCGTGCGTGATGCTGTTCGGCCAGGGCCGCAACTTCGATCCTGATCAGCCCGCCGCCAACCGCCGCTGGGACGAGGCCAACAGCGCCTTCAACCTCGCGGCGCGCGAGCCGTTGGTGGCCGCCGGCCTGCCGGTGATCAACGTGGTGCTGCCGGTGTCCGCGACGGACGTGCCGCGCAACCTGCAGGGCCTGCTGGCGGAAGTGCAGCGGCGCGGCTGCACGCGCGTGCTGGAGACGGCGCTGTTCGCCGACGCGGCGCAGGGGCTGGTGATCGCGCGGCTGCGCGTCTATCCGGTGTTGGGGATGCTCGGGCCGCAGGCGGCCGGCAGTCAGCCGCGGATCGGCGCGGTGGCCTATACGCAGCAGCAGGAATACGCGCTCGACGCGCGCGTCATGGATCGGGTGAACCCGTCCCGGCTGGGACGGGTCATGGCGGAGGAGGCTCTCCCGAGCCTCTCGCCGGGAATCGGGCGGCCCTGAGGCCGCCGGGATTCACATCGGGGTCGCGGTGTCGTTGATGACCTGCGGATCCGAACTCGGGTACAGGTTCTGCACCGAACCCGGCGTCGAGAACAGCAGCACCACGCCCTTGGTGATGACGTTGTCCGTCGGCATGGTCAGGGAGACCTCGTTCTCGTCATTGGCCGGCGAGAAGTTGCTCGCGTTCATGCCCGGCGCGGAGCCGATCGTCTTGAAGGTGGCTCCGATGAGCAGCAGGGCGGTCGTATCGGCCTGACCGAAGATGCACGCGCCGGCCGCCGTCGGGATGTGGATCTCCGAACCCGGAATCTCGTGCTGGGCCTCGCGGTCCGAGAAGTATTTGCAGTCGGCGAAATTGCCGTCCGCGCTGATGTTCGCCTCGACGTACACGTTGTAGGACATGGTTCCTCTCCTTGATGGATGTAGTGAACGGGTCAAGAAGGGGACTCGGTGGTTCGGTCGCGCAACAGCCATGCCGCCGCGCGCTTGACCTCTTCTCTCTCTCCCTGGCCCAGGCAGGATTGGGCATCAACCCAGGCCTGGGTGATCTGCTGATGAACCCGAATCGTTGCGGCTATCTTCACAGTCGCGTCATCGATCTCCTTGCACACGGCCAGCGTCGCCGGCGTCAGCGTGCCGCGGCCTGTGGTGCGATCGAGGACGACGCGCAGCCGCCGGGCTTCGACGTACGACGCGATGAAGGCGAGGTCCGTTGAGCGCGAGGACAACTGCCGCGCCTGCTCGTCGAGAACGGTGTCCAGCGTGCGCCGGGCCTCGGCCGTCTGGCCCTGCGCCTGCAGCACGCGGGTCTGGTGCATGGCCAGACGCCACCAGGACTCGATCATGCGATTGGCGCCGGGCTCCTGCCGATACGCGTCCAGACGTCGATTGAGATCGCGGATCTCCTCCAGCATGCGCGCCGGGGACACCTTCTGACCGGCGGAGCGGTACTCGAGGTCGGTGATCTCCGCCGCCACCATGTTGACCCGCCATTGCGAGTTCGCGGGATCCACCTGGTGCAGCCGGCGGAGCATCTCGACCGCCGCCCGGGACTCGATGGCGGCTTCCGGGCTCCGCTTCAACCGGGACAGGGCCTCTGCGCTCCAGCGGTGCATGATCGCCTCGCGGTAGGCGTAGACGTTTTCGTTGGGTGCCCCCTGGCGGACCTGCGCAATGATGTCCGCCCCTTCGGAGAACATCCGCTGCGCGGCGTGATCCAGACCGAGTTGCAAGTAGGCGTTCCCCAGCCAGCTGAGGCTGTCCGCATAGGCCAGCCGGGCTTCCGGCGCCGGCTTGGCGCTGGCCGCCAGGGACTCCCGCTTGAGGGCGATCGACTGCCGGAAGTGCGCTGCGGCCCGCACCAGATCGAGACGGTTCAGCCACGCGGTGCCCAGACTGTTGTAGGCGTAGGAGAGCTCGATGCGGGCTTCCTCGTTCGTCGGTTGCGCGTCGACCCACGCCTGTTCGGCGTCCCGGTAGGCCAGCCAGGCGTCGGTGGCCTTCTCCAGATCGCGGGTGTAGTAGTGGACGTGTCCGATCCAGAAGGCCGCCGCGCCCTGGGCCTTGCGCCATTCCCCCACCAACTCCTGGGTCGGCGGTGGACCGGCCAGCAGCTTGCGCGCTGCCTCCAGTGGCTCCAGCGCCTCTTTCAGGCTGCGCTTGGACACGCGCACCTCGCCGATGACTGTCAGGGCCTTGGCGCGCTGCAGCCGCTCCATCGGCGTGGCGTCCTGATCCTGCGCCAGATAGGTCAGTGCCTTGCTCCCGACGCTGTCCAGCAGCTCCAGCCGGCCCACCGGCCGCAGCTTGTCGGCGAATTCCCCGAGCATGTAGCTCAGCAGGTCGTCCGCCTGCTGCCGCCGTTCCTGCGCCTGGTGTTCCGCCCGTTCCGCGCGGCGCGCCTGCAGTACGCTGACGCCGGTCAGAAAGACCATCGCCAGCACGGCGACGCTGCTGGCCGCGACGCTCCAGCGATGCCGCCGGACGAAACGGCCCAGCACGTAGAACCGGGTGTCAGGTCTTGCCGTGATCGGCTCATGCGCCAACCAGTGCCGCAGGTCGACGGCCATCGACTCCGCGTTGGCGTAGCGCTCCGAGGGCTTCTTCTTCAGCGCCTTGCCGACGATCGTGTCCAGGTCGCCGCGCAGCAGCTTGGCCTGGCGCGCGATGACGGGATCGAGCTGGTCGCGCGCCACGTCCGACAGCCGCTTGGGCACCAGTTCCACGACCGCGCGCAGCCGGTCGAGGTGGGTCTGCGTGTCGTCCGCCGTCGGGTGGCGGCCGCCGAGCATCTGGTACAGCAGCACGCCCAGCGCGTAGACGTCGGTCGCCGTCGTGACGTCGGCCTGCTGGACCTGTTCCGGCGCCGCGTACTGCGGCGTGAAGGCGCTGCCCGCGCGTTGCGTGAGCTCGGTCGCCGCGCCCGAGTGGGTCGCGTCGTCGAGCAGCTTGGCGATGCCGAAGTCCAGCAGCTTCACCTGGCCGTCGTGCGTGACCAGGATGTTGCTGGGCTTGAGGTCGCGGTGCAGGATCAGCCGCGAATGCGCATGCGCGACCGCCGCCAGCACGTCGAGGAAGAGCTGGATGCGCGACTCCACGTCCAGCGCGTTGATCTGGCAGTAGCGGTCGATCGGCAGGCCGTCGACGTACTCCAGCACCAGGTAGGGCTGGTGCCCGTTGTGCACGCCCGCGTCGAGCAGCCGCGCGATGTTCGGATGCGAGAGCCGCGCGAGGATCTGGCCCTCGCGCTCGAAGCGTCCGCTGTCGCCCTTGCCGAAGAGGCCGGACTTGAGGAACTTGACGGCGACCTGGCCCTCGAAGCGGCCGTCCGCGCGGCTCGCGAGCCACACCGCGCCCATGCCGCCCTGGCCGAGCTCGCGTTCCAGCGCATACGGTCCCAGCGCCTCGCCGCTGAAATCCAGCGGCGGCATCGCCGACGGCAGCGGCCCCTGCAGGGCCTCGGCCGCGGGCTGCTCGAGGAAGGCCTCCTCGTTCAGCGCCTCGTCACGCGCGAGCAGCGCTTCCAGGTGCTCGGCCATGGCGACGTCGCCGGCCCGGATCTCCGCCAGCCGGCGGGCGCGGTCCGGCCCCTCCAGGTCCAGGAGTTCGTCGAGCAGCGGACTCAGCGCGATCCAGCGCTGTTTATCGAGTGCGTCCATCGGGCGGGCGTCGGGTGGCGGGGAGAACGAATCCGTCGGATCCGACCCGTCGGGGGTCAGTCCTTGAGGCTCATCGAGAGCAGGATTCTCGCCTTCTGCCAGTCGCGCTGGACAGTCCGTTCGGTGACGCCCAGGGCTTCCGCGATTTCCTGCTCAAGCAGCCCGCCGAAGTAGCGCATCTCGACCACCTGCGCCATGCGCGGATCGATGGTCGCCAGCTCGTCCAGCGCCTCGTGCACGCGCAGGATGTGGTCGTCGGACTGGGGCGTGCCCTCGACGACGGCGGTGTTCAGGGTCAGGTCGGGCTGGGCGCCGCCGCGGCGATCGGCCTGGCGCGCGCGCACCAGGTCGATGACGACGTGGCGCATGGTCCGTGCCGCATAGGCCAGGAAATGGCGCCGGTCCGGGAAGGTCTGCCCCTGCGCGCCGGCCAGCCGCAGCCAGGCCTCGTGCACCAGCGCGGTGGTGTCCAGCAGGGTCAGGTCTCCTGCCTGGCGGATGCGTTGCCGCGCCAGACGCTGAAGATCGCCGTACAGCTGCGCCACCACCTGGTCGGCGGCGGCCCGGTCGCCTTGACCGGCGTCGTGCAGCAGTTCGGTGATGTCCTTCATGGAACAAGACTCTAGCGGCCCCGTATGACCTTGTTACACAAGTCGGGGCGACGGATGACGCGAACCGCTCGCTCCAGGCGTCAATTCAAGGGTTTTCACTGAGCAGATTTTTGTTAGCGGATGTCGGGAAGCGTGTCGGAGATCCGTTTTAGATAGATGAGGACACGGCTTGGTCAATGTGGCAAGGGAGGCCGGCATGGATCGGGCTGCTTCAGCGGGTCGTGTCCTCACCCCCATCACCGCACCCCGCGGGAGGCTTGGCGAAGGCCAAGGCGCGGCGGTGTGACCCGCCTTCCGTCTGGAGCAGTCGCGCATGAGTCCGTCCACCGCCGCCGCCGTAGCGCCTGTCGACGCCGTGGAGCAGGTCCGGACCGGGCCCGCCAAGCCGCCGCGCCAGACGTCGGCACTGTGGGTGCCGCGGGTGGATTCGCTGGCCGAGTTCGGCCTCATGATTTCGCGTCAGCTGACGCAGTGCCGTCGTTACGGCGGCCACCTGTCGGTGCTGTGGCTGGAGGCCGAGCCGATGACGGCGCCGGTAGGGGCCGCCGCGGAGGCTGACGTCAACGATGACGGCGAGGGCGCCAGAGAATGCGCCGCCGCGCTCGAGGCCCGGGAAGGCCTGATGACGGCGGTGAGCCGTCGTCTGCGCAGCCGGGTGCGCGGGACCGACATGGTCCTGCAGGTGGGAGAGACGAGTTTCGCGGTGCTGCTGCTGGACGCCGGCATCCCCGAGGCTCACCTGGTGCAGGACCGCCTCTCGACGGCGCTCAACGGCCCCTACGGCGTGGAGGCCACGACGATGCAGGTGCGCCTGCAGATGGGCATGGCGTCCTTCCCGGAAGGCGGCGCGCGCGGCACCGATCTGGCCGAAAGCGCCCGTCTGGACCTGCGCCGCCGGATGCGCTGAGCGCAGGCCGGTCAGAAATCCTGGCCGTAGACGATGAATCCCCTGTGTTCCGCGACGCGGTCGTACAGCGCGCGGCCAGCGGCGTTCGTCGTGTGGGTCTGCCAGTAGAGGCGGTGTCCGCCCCGCGCCTGGACGACGGCGGTGACCGCCGCGATCAGCGCGCGCCCGACGCCGCGGCCTCGTACGTCCCCGGCGGTGAACAGGTCCTGCAGGTAGCAGGTGTCCTCGATGCGCGGCGAGGCTGAGGGCCGGAGCCCGGGTTGGAAAGGCCCGGATCATCAGCCCTCGTGCCTGCGCGATCAAGGTGCCTCGATCACCCGCACCACCTCGCTCCACGGCACCAGCTTGAAGTTCTGCCGGCCCATGGGCCAGCGCTTGTGGCCGTCCTGGACGACGAGCAGGCCTTGGCCGTACTCGCCGCCGAGCGAAGCCGAGCTCACGTCCAGCCCGTCCGTCTCCGAGGTCGCGTCGATGCCGCGCGCCGGATTCAGGCCGATGCGCAGGCGTCCCTTGACCGCGTGCGGCGGGTCGGCGTCGAGCACGACGTAGCTGTCGTTGCCCTGCGAGGACACGATGAGCCAGGCGCCGGCCGGACTGCGGTGCACGGCCATGCCTTCGACGTCCGCATGCAGCAGCTCGCCCACCGGCAGGATGACCGCCGCGTCGCCGAGCAGGCCGTCCGCGTCGAGCGCCACGCGCCACAGGCCGCGCTTCTCCTCGCCGACGAACAGTTGCCGGCCGGGTTCGTCCGCGACGCAACCCTCCGGTTGCGTCGCCAGCTTCAAGGCCGCGACCTGCTGCGACGACCAGACGCCCGCGCGTCGCGTCACGCGCATCTGCACCAGGCGTCCATCCTTGTCATTGACGAACACGTCCAGCCCGCCCGCCGGATTGCGTGCGCTGCAGACGCCGTAGACCTCGTCCAGCCCCGTCGGCAGTTCGGCCAGCGTCGAGACCCTGCCCGCGCCGTCGATGCCGAAGAGCAGCACGCTGCGCTGGTCGCGTTGTGTCGCCACCGCGAGATCCCAGGCGCGGTCGCCGTAGCGCACGCGCTGGCGCAGGTCGACGTTGTTGACCCGGCCGACGGGCAGGAACTGCGTCTCGCGGCCTTCCAGGTCGTAGACCGCCAGGCCGCGCTTCTTGTCGGTGCCGAGGATGCGGCTCCGGGCCGGTTGCGTCGGATGGACCCAGATCGCCGGGTCGTCCGCCGCATCGCCGCCGCCGCGCACAGGCTCGGTCTGGGCCGAAGGCATCGCGACCGGAATCACCGGACGCGGTTGCGACGCTCGTGCTTCCAGCCAGAGCGCCATGTCCTGCGGCGCCAGTCCGGGCGCGACCAGCTCGCGACCCGCGCGTTCGGCGTCCGCGACGAAGGCCCAGAGTCCGACGCCGGCCTCGGCGACGTACAGCGTGGCCTCGTCATCGCGCACCGTGCAGCCCTTCGCATCGGGCACTGTCGCGAGCTGACGCAACACCTGGCCCTGTCTTTGTCCCTGGCCCTGGTCCGCTCTTTGGGCCGATGCCGTCAGCAGCCACTGCTCGGCCAAGCCGTCGCTGCCCAGCAGGAACGCCTGCAGCGTCTGCTGCCGAGGTTCCAGGTACAGGCAGACGGCTTCCACGTCGAAGGCCGGCCCAGCCCAGTACGCGCGTTCGCGCAGCTTCCGGTCGCGGACTTCGATGAGGCGCAACGCGCCGGAGTCCGCATCCTGCAGCAGCGCGACGGTCGTCCCGTCCGCCAGCTGGCGGCGGTCCCAGCGCTTGGCCCGGACGCCGAACTCGTCCACCACCTGCGCCTTGTCGTCGAGCAATCGCAGTCCGCTCTTGCCGAGTTCGAGCGTCGGGCCGGTCGTCGCCGCGGCAGCGTTTCCGCCCGCCATCGCCGCGGCCATCGCGAGCGCGACCATCGTCGCCTTCATCATCGTCATCGTCATCGTCATCTTCATCGTGTGCCGCCGCCTCAGAACATCGCCAGCTTCAAGCTGAGCTTGTAGGCGCGGCCGTACTGCTCATACTGGGTGTTGAAGGCCCTGCTGCCCTGGTACACGTAGTAGCGCTCGTTGCCGATGTTCAGCGCCTCGAACTGGAGCTGGAGCTGCTTCGTGAGCTGCACGCGGACGGACGCGTCGATCTGATTCTGCGTGTCGACCTTGCGATCCTGCGACGCGTCCAGCACGTCGCCGACTTCGAGCAGGTAGGGCGACTTGTGGTTCAGCGCGATCCGCGCGCCGAAGGCCGGCGACTCCCAGCCCAGGCTGAGGTTGACGCTGCGGTCGGACTGGCTGGGCAGCGCGATGCGGCGGCTGACGAACTGCCCGCCGTCGTAACCGCCGATGGTCGCGCGCGACTTCACGAAGCTGCCGTTGGCACCGATCACCAGGCCGTTCCACGGCGCGGGCAGCGTGCTCAGCGCCTGGCTCCAGGAAAGCTCCACGCCGCGCACCGTGGCGTCGCCGCCGTTGGCGAAGGACTCGACGTGGCTGAAGTCCTCCCAACCCGGCGTGCCCGCCAGATCGGTCTGGAAGGCGAAGTCGCGGATCTTCTTGTGGAAGACGTAGGCGGACATCGCGCCGTCTCGGCCCAGGCGCTGCTCCAGCCCCAGGTCCAGGTTGCGCGCGCGGAGCGGCTTGAGCTGCGGGTTGCCGATGGTGGCCTCGTCGCCGTCGACGGTCACGCCGGGGCTGAGCTGGCCGAAGGCCGGCCGCACCACCGAATGCGTCAGCGCCGCGCGCAGCACCAGGCCCTCGTTCAGCTTCTGGCGCAGCAGCACCGCCGGCAGCCAATGGCGCGAGCGCGTGTCCTGATGCACGGCGCTCAGCACGCCGTCCTTCCATGCGGCGCCGTCCGCGGTGAAGCGCACCCGCTCGTGGCGCACGCCGACCAGCCACTGCGTGCCGCCGCTTTCCAGCGTCGCCTGCAGGTAACCGGCGTCGGTGCGCTCCTTCATGCCGTAGTCGTTGACGGTCGAATCGACCTCGTCGCGGAACGCGTTCAGGTCGACCCCGCCGTACAGGCCGTGCAGCTTGCCGGCATCGATGCCGGGACCGAACGAGGTCCAGGGATAGTCGACCGATCCGCCGCCGACGAAGTTGCCCAGTCCGAGCTGCGCGTCGGTCAGGTTGTAGGGCGCCTTCTTCAGTACCTTGGCGCTGGGGGCGTAGGTCTCCTGCTCGTTGTCCTTGTCGCGTCGCGTGGCCTTCAGGCCGGTCTTGAGGTCGAGGTCCCAGCCCCCGAGATCGAACTCGCGCTGCACGTCCGCCTTCAGATGACGCACCTTGTCGGTGGCGCTGCTCTTCTCGATCTTGGCCTTGTTGAAGGCGTACAGCGACGGATCGTTCAGGCCGGCGACGGCCGCCGGCATCGGCTTGACGGTGTCGGTGTAGCCCAGGCCGGAGAAGTTTGCCGTGAACGCGGACGAGGACAGCGTATCGGGCTTGCTTTCACTGGCACGTCCGGCGCCGGCCTCGGCCCAGAACTTCCAGTCGCCGCGCGACAGTTCCGTGCCGAGCACCGCCGCGCTGGACTTGTTGATCTCCTTGCGCGCCTTCAGGCCGCGGCTGACAGTGCCGTCGCCGGTCTCGCCGGGGGCTTGCGCCTCTTCGAACTCGACGGCGATCGACTGGCGGCTTTCCTGGTCGGTGAACCGGCTGGTGAAGCTGCGCAGGTAGAAGAGCGAGGCGTCGTCCGGCTTGAAATCGAGGTTCAGCGCGGCGCCGACCCGCTCGCGCGTGATGCCGTAGCGGCGTAGTTCGAAGCTGTTGAGTTTGTCGCCGTCCCAGTCGCCGCCGGTTTCGACGTTGTCGCTGGCGAAGCGCCGCCGGTCCCCCGACAGCGCCACCGCCACGCCCAAGGTACCGCCGGCGAATCGATCAGCGAAGGCGACCGAGCCGCGCGGCTTGGTCTTGGAGGCATTGGCGTCGTAGTTGCCGCCGAGCTCCATCGTGAAGAGCCGCCCCGGCTGGTCGAAGGCGCTGAGCGTGCGCACGGTCACCGTGCCGCCGAGCGAGTTGGCGTCCTGGTCCGGCGTCAGCGTCTTCTGCACTTCGAGCGAGCGGATCAGTCCGGCCGGCACCAGGTCCAGGCCGGGGGCGCGGCGATCGGACTCGGAGGCCGGCGTCAGCGCGCCGTTGATGTTGACGGCGTTGTAGTCGGGGCCCAGGCCGCGGACGCGGATGAAGCGGCCTTCGCCCTGGTCGCGTTCGACCGACACGCCCGGCATGCGCGCCAGGGCCTCGGCGGCGTTGTTGTCGGGCAACTGGCCGATGCCGTCGGCATGCACGACGTTGACGACGCCCGTGGCGGCCGACTGCCTGTCGAGCGCGGACCGCAAGGCCGCGGCCTGGCCGACGGTGACGACGGTCTCGAGCTGGCGGGCATCGGCGGTCGTGGCCTTGGCGTCCTTCTTCGGATCCGTCTTGGTGTCGGCCCTGGCCTGGGCTGTCGGTTCGGCCCTGGCGTCGGCCTTGGGATCGGCGACCTGCTGCGACAGCGCCGGAGTGGCGGCGAACAGGCTGGACAGGCAGAGGGCGAGGAGGGTGGGGCGGGGCGGCGTGCGCATGGTCGGAGGTCGGAGAGTCACGATGGCGACGCACCTTAGGAACCGCGGATGGCGGCTCCGTGACAGCGCGGCATTCTCGCGGCGCCCCGGCGCGGACGGCTCCTCGCGGCCGTCCGCTTGAGCCGATCCGACCTCCGTGTGGCGGCCTGGCCTCAGCGGCTGCCGAACATCGATGTCAGCATCGACCGGATGCTGGCCGCTAGTTCGTAGAACCGCTCAAACCACTGCGTCGTCCATGACCTCTCCTCTGGCTCGGCCAGCGACGTCGGGTCGATGAGGGCGGGATTCGATGGCATGGGGGACATCGGAGGCGTCGGCGACCGGGGCGGATCGCCGTCCGCCGATCGCGGCACCGATGCGGCGCCAGCCGTCGCATGGCTCAACGGGGGCTGCGGCGCCCGTGGCGCCATGGCCGTGTCCCGGATGGCCGGCGGCGAGACTTTACGCGCCCACTCCGGCACGCGGGTATGCGCTTCCTCGATCGACAGATGCCGCAGGTTGCAGGCTTTCGCGTGCTCACCGGTGCCTTGCATGAGGTTGTCCGCCTCGCCATAGGTCATGGCGGCGACGGGCGTCGTGGGGGCGCTCAGCATGCAGTCCGGCTCGCCGCCGGCGAAGCGGTTGCTCGTGAAGACCAGATCGTCGGGCGTGGTGCCCGATTCGTCCCACCGCGTCGTCGTCTGCGTGGTGTCGACCGTGGCCTCGACGAAAAGGTTGGCGATGACGCTCGTGCGCTTGGTCGGCCGCGGCGTTTCGCGCTCGTCAGACGTGAGGTGAAGGGGCACGGCCGCGAAGGTGTTGCCGATGATGATCGAGTCCTGCGGGGCCTGCAGTGTGACCGATGGCTGTTGTGTGTCGTCCCTTCCATTGATGACTCCAAAGAAGTTGCCGTCCAGCGTGAGCCGGTCGACATCGGGAAGGAGCGCGAGGTGAGGCGGGTCGGCACGGGCGCGCTCGACGCTCAGAACCACATGGTTGCCGCGGATCTGAACATCGGACAGGGATCCGTCGGACAGGAGGGCGCGCGTGAAGTGCGCGTCCGATGGCGCCGGTCGGGCGGCGGCGAGTCGGGCGTCGCGTCGTGAACGGTCTTCGCCGATCCAGTTTCCTTCCACCTGGGCATTGCGTGTAGCGAACAGCTGCAGGCCGATGCCCGGGTTCTCCGGCTCGCGCAACAGGACGTTGCCGGTGACGACGGAAGCGCCGCTGATGCGGATCTGCGCGTCCGGCGTGCGCGTGTTCTGGAACGTGTTGCCTCGGATGACGGTGGAGCTTTGACTGTGGAAGGTCTGGATGATGATGTTGTCCAGCACCAGGCGATCGACCAGGATGTTCTTCGCGCTGTGGGTGGTTTCCGAGATCTGCGAGGACGTCGGTGCCGGATTGACGAAGTTCGTCGGACCGACGCGACTGCCAACCAGGACATTGCCGGTCCGCAGCAGCAGGTTTCCGCTGACCGGATATCGGCCCTTGGGGAAGAACAGGCCCGTCTCGCTGGCGGTGAGGCGCTCAAGCGCCGACCGGATCTTGTCGCCCTGGTCCTGCGGGGAATCGACGCTGATGCCCTCATCGAGCGCGCACACCATCTTGTAGGGCGGCTCGACGGGCATCGCCTCGCCGCCGCACATCGGCAGCGGCGCGGTGACGGTGGTGATCGCGGAGGCCGCCAGCGGCAACAGCAGGACAGCGGCGACGGGGGTGAGCGAGAGGAAGCGGGTGGACAAACGGTTGGACATGAAACGCCCTCCGGCAAATGTGGCAAGCCACGGGAGCCGCTGAGTGGCCAGTCCCGGGCGCTTCCTTGCGCCCCCCTGAGGGGGGAGACGCGGTGTTCGTGAGCCGTTTCGACCCCGCAAGTCCGTGTGACAACGCTTGTCACAGACGCCGCCTAGCATCGCGCGCCATGAAAGTCGTGCTGCCTCGTCCGCCGCTGGTGCTCGCGCCGGTCGCGGGCTCGCGCCTTTTCGGCCATGCGCTGCTGCTGACGATGGCCGGTGTGACCTGGGCCTTCGGCTACTGGGCCGCGGTCAAGCCGACGGCGGTCTGGCGCTGGATCGATATCGTGAGCGAGGCCGCCATCGTCGCGATGCTCGCGCTGTGGCTGGTGCAGCTGCGCGCGAGCCGGCCCGCCGGCCGCGTCACGACCTGGTTGTGCCTGGGCCTGTCGGGCATGCTGCTGGGCGGCTGGGCCGACCTGATGGACGAGTTCTGGAAATTCCCGCGCGAGTTCACGCTGCTGATGGGCATGGAGTCGAGCTTCCACGTCGTCGGCATGATCGGCCTGACCTTCGGGCTGCATCTCTGGCGGCAGGAACAACTCGCCCTGAACGCGCTGCGCGCCGGCCGTGAACGCGGCTATCGCGAACACACCCAGATCGACCCCCTGACGCAGCTGGGCGACGGCGCCTATCTGCTCGGTCAGATCCGTCGGCAGCAAGACCTGGCACGGACGTCGGGAACGTCGGCCGCGGGCTCGATGCTGGTGATGCTCGGCTGGCAGGACCTGCCGGCGCTGGCACGCCAGCACGGCCTGGCGGAAGCCGACCGTCTGTTGCAGGCCACCGGCCCGTTGCTGCTGCTGCAGCTGCGCGGCGGCGACCTCTTGTGCCGCTACGCGGCCGACCGCTTCGTGGCGCTGCTCCCGGAAGCCGATTCAGCGCTGCCGGGCGATCTGCTCGCGGCCTTGTCCTCGCACGTCCACCCGTGCGCCGACGGTCGCACGCGGGCCCGCTTGACTGCGCGCCTGGCGAGCGCCGCGCTGGATCCGCACGAGGACGCCGAGGCGCAGATCCTTCGCCTGCTGGAGCGCCTGCGGTGAGCGAGGGGACCGATGACGCGCTGATGGTCCTCCGCCGCGCGCTGCCTGCCGGCCCCACGCCGCATCACGGCGCGGATCGCGCGTTCATTCCCTGGGCCTACCAGGGCGCGCTGCTGGCCGAGTTCGCGCGCAGTCGCGGATTCGCGCCGCAGGAGTGGCTCGGGCGATGCGGTGTCGAGCCGGGGCAGATGCTCTCGCCGCGGCAGCTGCTGTCGATGCTGGCCGCGTTGCAGGCGTTGGCGCGCGACGTCGGGTTCGTCGTCGGGCAACTGAGCCTGCCGGGCCATTACGGCCTGGCGAGCCAGGCGCTGCAGCAGGCCGGGGATCTGCGGCAGGCCTTGCGCGTGCTGTGCGACTGGCCGGCCCGACTCTCGCCGCTGCTGACGCCGCGCCTGGTCGAGACGTCGGACGAGTTGCTGCTCGTCTGGACCGAGTCCTGCGGCGCGCCGGCCAGCTTGCAGCCGCTGCTCGTGGACATGCAGATGAGCGCCGTCGTCGCGATGGCGCAATGGCTGGGGGGCGGGCGTCCGCTGCCGTGGGCCTTCAGCTTCAATCGCACGCGTCCGCGCGAGCTGTCGCAGCACGCGGCCTACCTGGGCGCCGATCTGCGTTTCGGCTGCCAGGTGGACGCGATGCGGCTGCCGCTCGCGGCGGCGACCGCGCCGTGGGTCGCGGCGATCCCCGCGCGTGGGGCGATGGCCGCCGGCGCGTTGGCCCAGGGCGCGGATCCCGAGGCCGCGTCCCGCGGCCAGCTCGCGGCGCTCTATGACCATCTGCTGGCCGAGATCGGCGGCGATCCGTCGCTGGAGCGCAGCGCACAGCGCTTCGGCGTCAGTCCGGCGACGTTGAAGCGCCAGCTGGCGCAATCGGGCACGCACCACCAGGCGCAGCTGGACCAGGTCCGCGCGCATGCGGCGCTGTACCTGATGCTGCTGCGCGGTCAGCGCGGCGAGGCCGTGGCGCGTTCGCTGGGCTTCACGGACAAGAGCAACTTCCGGCGTTCGTTCAAGCGCTGGACGGGGATGACGCCCGGGTTGCTCTGAGCGCCACCCACCACGGGCTTCCGAAGCCACGAAGGCTGGCGACCGGGGTCGCCCGGAGGCCGCGCATAGACTCGCCCCCATGCCCACGGCGTTCGAGCATCCCGAGGATCAGGCGCAGTACCGCCGCCCCGCGCATCGCGCGGGCGTGGAGCTGTACCACGCCCACATCCTGCGCCACAGCTTCGAGCCGCACACGCATGAGGCCTACGGCCTGGGCGCGATCACCGACGGCGTCGGGCGCTTCCGCTGGCGCGGCGCCGAGCACCTCGCCCCGCGTGCCACGCTGATGCTCATGAACCCCGAGGACATCCACACCGGCGAGGCCGCCACCGCCGACGCCTGGGGCTACCGGATGGTCTACCTCGACGAGGCGCTGCTGGCCGAGCTGTACGGCGGTCCGGCCTGGCGCTTCGACGCCGCCGTCGCGCACGACGCCGAGGCCGCCACGCGGGCGGCCGCGCTGATCGCCGCGCTGTGGCGCGCGCGCGAGCCGCTCGCCTTCGACAGCGCGCTGCTCGAACTCGTCCAGGGACTGAGCCGCCACGCGCAGCGCGCGCCGGTACGCCCCGACGGCGCGGCGCCGCGCTTCGCACCGGTGATCGAGCACATGCGGGCGCACCTGGACGAATCGCTGGACACCGCGCGCCTGGCCGCCGTCGCCGGACTGAGCCCGTTCCACTTCCTGCGCAGCTTCAAGGCCCGGCATCACGCGACGCCGCAGCAGGCGTTGATGGCCTTGCGGCTCAACGAGGCCAAGCGCCAGCTCGCCGCCGGACATGCGCCCGCGGCCGTGGCCGCCGCGGTCGGGCTCACCGACCAGGCGCACCTGACGCGGGGCTTCGCGCGCCGCTACGGCGTCACCCCGGCGCGCTACCAGCAGCAACTCGGTACAAGACGCCGCCCCTGACGACGCGCGACACTGCGCGCATGCTGTCCGGACTTCTCTTCGCGCTGGCCGCCGGTCTGATGTGGGGCCTGGTGTTCGTCACCCCGCTCCTGCTGCCCGACTATCCCGCCGCCCTGCTGATGGCCGGTCGTTACCTCGCGTTCGGGCTGCTGGCGCTGCCGCTGGCAGGGATCGACTGGCGGGAGTTGACGCGGCTCACGCGCGACGACTGGCTCGCCGCGGTGAAGCTCAGCGCCATCGGCAACTTCCTGTATTACCTGACCCTCGCGGCCGCGATCCAGCGCGCGGGCGGACCGCTGCCGACGATGATCATCGGCACGCTGCCCGTCGTGATCGCGGTCTGCTCCAACCGGCGCAACGCCGCGCGCGACGGGCATTACCGCTGGCGCGACCTGGCGCCGGCACTGCTGCTCATCGCGGTGGGCATCGGCTGCGTCAATCAGGTCGAGCAGGCGGCCGTCGAGCCGCAGGCGCTGGGGCGCTATCTGCAGGGCGCGGGACTGGCGCTGATCGCGCTGGCGTGCTGGACCTGGTACCCGATCCGCAATGCCGACTGGCTGCGCGCGCACGCCGACCGCGGCCCGCGCGCGTGGGCCACCGCACAGGGCCTGGTGACGCTGCCGATGGCGGTGCTGGCCTTCATCGTCCTGGCGATCGCCGACGGCACCGGGCTGCCCTTGCTGCCGGCCGGATTCGACTTTCCCGCCGGGCCGAGGCTCTGGCCCTATGTCGGACTCATGGCGGCCGTCGGGCTCTTCGCGTCCTGGCTCGGCACGCTGTGCTGGAACGAGGCGAGCCAGCGCCTGCCCACCGCGCTGGTCGGCCAGCTGATCGTGTTCGAGACGCTGGCCGCGCTCGTCTACGCGCAGTGGCACCGCGGCGAATGGCCGCCATTGATGGGCGTGGCCGGCGTGCTCCTGCTGGTCGGCGGCGTGTGCTGGGCGCTGCGCCTCAAACCGGTGCCACCAAGGCAGGAACGGCATCTGCCCGCCTCGTCGACATGAATTTTCCGCCTCACGACCCTACCCGACGCGCGCTCCTGAAGCGCGCTGCCGTCCTGACCACCGCGGGCGCCGTCGGTGCCGGCTTCGGCGCCGCCGCCGTCCTTCCCGCGCGTGCGCAGAGCGCGCCCGCGGCTTCGGCTTCGTCGCCCGCTTCCGCCGCTGCGCCTGTCCCAGCGCCCGGCCCAGCGTCCGGTGCCGTGCCCGCGCCGACGCCGACGCCGACGCCGGGCGTCCACCAGGGCGCCTGGAGGGACCAGTCCCGCCTGCGTGACATCCCCTGGCGCCTGCGGCTGCCCGAGGGCGACCGGCCGGTCGCGCTGGTGGTGTTCTCGCACGGCCTGGGCGGCAGCCTCGACGGCGGCACCGAATGGGCGCAGGCCTGGGCGGAGGCGGGCATCGCCACCCTCCATCTGCAGCACCCGGGCAGCGACCGCGCGATCTGGCGTGGCGGCCTGCAGGCCGTGAAGGCCGCCCTGAGCGCCGAGCAGTTGATCGAACGCGGACACGACGTGCAGTTCGCCGTCGAGCAACTGCTGAAGCTGCAGAAGGACGGCAACAGCCCCTGGGCGCGCGTGCGGCCGGAGGCGCTGGGCATGTCGGGCCACTCCTTCGGTGCGCAGACGACGTTGGCGGTGGCGGGGCGTGATTTCCGGGAACGCAGCGCGCCGGATCTGATGGCGTCCCACTTCAAGGCGTTCGCCGCCTTCAGTCCGTCCGCAGGCTTCTTTCCGGGCGGCATCAAGGGCATCACCCGGCCGATGCTCTGCCTGACCGGCAGCCTGGACGGCAACCCGGTCGGACGCGAGCGCGACGGCCGCTACCGGCGCGCCGTCTACGACACGCTGCCGGCAGGCGCGAAGGCGCAGCTGTGGCTTGAAGGCGCCGACCACATGAGCTTCGGCGGCGGCGGGGAGCGCGGCCCGGGCTTCGGTCAGCGGCTGCTCGGACGCGAGCGAGACCCTGTGCCCGAGAAGCTCGCCGCGCATCACGCGGCGCTCATCAAGTCCGTCACCACCGACTGGTGGCGGTGGCGCCTGCTCGAGGACGAAGACGCGTTGACGCGTCTGAAATCGCCGAAGGGGCTGGACCCCAAGGACGAATGGCTGCAGGGGTGAGGGTCCCCCCGGCCGCTAGGCGGCGAGCTCGTCGTCGGGCGCGTTCGACGGGGCCATCGACAACGCCTTGGCCAACGCGCCGATGCGACGCAGCGCGCGCGGATGCGCTTCCCCCCAATGGCCGCCGACGCCCAGCCGCACGCAGTTCCGGAAGCGCGGGCTGGCCGAGAACATCATCCCCGGCGCGATGATGATGTGCTCCGCCAGGCAGGCCTCGTAGAGCAGCGCGGTGTCCAGCCCGTCCGGCAGCTCCACCCACAGGATGAAGCCGCCGGCGGGGTCGGACACCCGCGTGCCCTTCGGGAAGCTCTCCGCGATCATCTGCCGGGCCTGGTCGACCCGCGCCGCGATCGTCGCCCGCAGATGCCGCAGCGCGGCGCCGCCCCCCGCCTGCGTCAGCAGGTCCGCCAGCGCCAGCTCCAGCACGCTGGTCTGGCCGCCGGACTGCACCGCCTTGGTCCGCCGCAACACCTGGCCCCAGCGGCCCGCCTCGACCCAGCCCAGCCGCAGCCCCGGCGCGATGGTCTTCGAGAACGAGCCGCAGATCATCACGTGCCCCGTCGTGTCGAAGGACTTCACCGCCCGGCGCTTGTCCTCCTGCTCCGACAGGTCGTTGTAGAGCACGTCCTCGATCAGCGCCACGTCGTGCCGCGCCAGCATCGCCGCGAGGCGGCGGCGCTCGGCCAACGGCATCGACGCGCCCAGCGGGTTCGACAACGTCGGCACCGTCAGCACCGCCTTGACCTGCTGCGTCTCGAAGGCCAGCTGCAGCGCATCCAGCGACATTCCGTGCCGCGGATGCGTGGGGATCTCCAGCGCGCGCAGGTGCAGGCTCTGCAGGATCTCCAGGAAGCCGTAATACGTCGGTGACTCCAGCGCCACCACGTCGCCGGGCTTGCACACGGTGCGCAGGCACAGGCTGATGGCCTCCATGCAGCTGCTGGTGAGCACGACCTCGTCCGGGTCGAGCACGCACCCCAGACCCAGCGCATGGCGCGCGACCGCGCGTCGCGCCTCCTCCATGCCCGGGCCGAGCGGGTAGGTGCACAGCAGGTCGCGGTGGCGCATCACTGCCCGCGCCATCGCGCGGCGGACGCGATCCTGGTCGAAGAGTTCCGGCCCGGGACAGGCCGCGCCGAAGGACACGAAGGACGGGTCCTGCGACAGCGCCATGACCTGCACGCCCAACTGGTCCAGCTGCACCATGCGGGAGGAGGTGTCCGGCCGTGAGACGCGCGGTTCAGGCAGGCGCGGCGGGCGCGCCGCGACGAAGTAGCCGGAGCGCGGCCGGGCCTCGATCAGGCGCGCGTCCTCCAGCCAGCGGTAGGCCTGGACCGCCGTCGACAGCGACACGCCGTGCTGTCCCGCCAGGTCCCGCACCGACGGCAGCCGTTCGCCGCGTTTCAGGGTGCCCGAGCGGATCGACCGGGCCATCCGGTCGGCCAGTTGCATGTACAGCGGTAACAGCGGCGCGTCCATGCATCGATTCTGTGTGTTCCCGACTGACGATGACCAATACAGATCGGCGGCAAGCCGGCCAGCACAGGTCCGCTTCGTGCGTGGGCTGTACGCCTTGCATCGGTCCCCGGCTGTGGATGGAGCGCGACAGCCGGACTTTTTATCGTGACGGCATGCAACCGCTTCGCCTGCTCCCTTCGCCGTTCCGGCCTCGTCCCCAGACCCCGGTCATCCGGGTCTGGCCCGCGCCGGCCTGCGTTCCGCCCGGTCCGGCACCTGAAGCCATCACGCTGCCCACCGACGGCCGTTCGATCGCTCTGCGCCTCCGACGCCCTGTACGGCTGCGGGTTTTCGGCGGCCGCGCCTGGATCACCCGCGACGGCTGGCCCGACGATCATTGGCTGGCGCCGGGCCACACGCTGGAGCTGCCCGCGTCTGCCGGCTGGTTCGGATATCGGATCTTCGCGAGTGGCGAGGGCGCATCATTCGTCACCCTGAAGGCGGAGACGATCGATTAAGTCCACGGCCTGTCACCGGTTTTTCGCTATAACTCGGCCCTCGTAGGTTGCTGGATGACATCTGAGGATGTCGGCGGCGAAACAAAGACACGGGACCTGAGTCCCACGAGGGAGTTGCGATGAATCGATCCGCGATGTGGCGGGTGACGCGTCTGGCCGTGGCCGGCGCGGTCGGGGCGATGCTGCTGAGCGCCTGCGGCGGCGGCGGCGGCGAGAGCGGCACGCCCCTGAACGGCGGCAGCACCGTCGGCAGCGGCGGTGGCAGCAGCGGCGGCGGAACCATCATCGGTGGAGGCGGCAACACTGGCGGTGACACCGGAGGGAGTACGGGCAACGGTCCTATCCTGGCCAGCTCGACCTACGCCCAGCAGTGCGCGCCGGGCAACGCGGAAGCCGCGACCAGCCTGCGCACCGGCACCCTCGGCACCGAGAAGAACTGGATCCGTTCCTACCTCGACGAGGCCTACCTCTGGCGCGAGGACGTGCCTTCGATCAACGCTTCGGCGGGCGCGTACAGCGGCAGCGACGTGGCCACGGCGCTGAATGCCTACTTCGAGGACCTGCTGTCGCCGGCGATGACCGCCAGCGGCAAACGCAAGGACCAGTTCAGCTTCGTGATGAGCACGCGGGAGTGGAACGCGCTGTCGCAGAGCGGCGTGGAGGTCGGCTACGGCATCGAGTGGTCGATGAAGTCGCCGACGCCGCCGCGCGGCCTGCGGGTGGCCTTCGTGGAACCGGGCAGCGTGGCCGACCGTGCCGGCGTGCGTCGCGGCGACACGCTGGTGACTGCGGACGGCGCGGCCGCCGACGTGGGCGACACCGCGGGCGTGAACACGCTCAACGGCGCGCTGTTCCCCGAATCGGCCGGCTCCAGCCACCGCCTGGTGTTCACCTCGAATGCCGGCGCGTCGCGCGACGTCACGCTGGTCGCGGGCAGCATCACCAAGACGCCGGTGCCGACCAGCCAGGTCCTCACGGCCGCCGACGGCGCGAAGGTGGGCTACATGGTCTTCAACGACCACATCCTGACGGCGGAGTCGCAGCTGATCACCGCGATGCAGAACTTCCGCGCCAGCGGCGTCAGCGACCTGGTCGTCGACCTGCGCTACAACGGCGGCGGCTACCTGTTCATCGCCAGCGAGCTGGCCTACATGATCGCGGGCGACGCGGCCACGTCGGGCAAGACCTTCGAGCAGCTGCGCTATAACAGCAAGCGCACCGCGGAGACCAACAGCGCCGATTCGAAGACGCCGTTCTACAACGAGTCCTGCCTGTTGTCGGGAGACAAGTGCAGCTCGGAGCAGCCGCTGCCGGCGCTGAACCTGAAGCGCGTGTTCGTGCTGGCGCAGTCGGGCACCTGCTCCGCGAGCGAGGCGCTCATCAACGGCCTGCGCGGCGTGGACGTCGAGGTCGTGCTGGTCGGCGGCACCACCTGCGGCAAGCCCTACGGCTTCACGGCCAAGGACAACTGCGGCTACAGCTACTTCCCGATCGAGTTCGTCGGCACCAACAACAAGGGCTTCGGCGACTACGCGGACGGTTTCGTGCCGGCGGGCACGGGCACGACGGGGGTCAAGGGTTGCCAGGTCGCGGACGACTTCAACCACGCGCTGGGCGACACCAGCGAGGCGATGCTGGCCGCGGCGCTGCAGTACCGCAGCAACGGCACCTGTCCGGCGGCGAGCCCGTCGGAGACGGGCCGGGCCCGCGCGATGGGCGTGCGGGCGGCGGGCGAGGATGCCGTCGCGCTGAGCCTGAAGAAGCTCGCGGCGCGCAGCAACCGGATCGTCGGCGGACGGCCCTGAGGGACCGGGAAACCCCGGCGGCGCATCCGGGGCGCCGGACATGACGAAGGCCACCCTCGGGTGGCCTTTGTCGTCGGGAGCGGCGTTGCCGCGTGGTCAGAGCTTCGGGATGCGGATCCGGCTGATCATCAGCGAGCCGGACACCGCGAACAGCAGCACCAGCGGATGCAGCGTGAAGCCGCCGAGCTTGATGACGCCAAACCACAGCGCTTCGCCGATCGCGCCCTGCCAGGCGGCGACCCACAGCACGATCACGATCGCCAGCGAGGTCGGGATGGGCGTGCCTTCGAAGTAGGCGACCTTGTCGTTGCCGCCGGACAGGGTCTCGGCGGTGATGTTGTAGCGCGCCAGGCGCGACACGCCGCAGGCGACGAAGAAGCCCAGCACGATGCGGTCCCACAGGCCCTGCATGCCGCAGCCGTAGGCGATCACCGCCGGCGCGACGCCGAAGGAGATCACGTCCGCCAGCGAGTCCAGCTCACGCCCCATGGCGGAGCTCTTCTGGCGCCAGCGCGCGATGCGGCCGTCCAGCACGTCGAAGACCAGCGCGGCGGGGATCAGCGCGCAGGCGTAGTACAGGTGCTGCACGGTGCCGGTCTGGAGGAAGGTCATCACCGAGAACAGCGCGCCGACGCCGCAGAAGGCGTTGCCCAGGGTGAACCAGTCCGCCAGATGGAACTCGCGGATCATGGAGAAAGGCTTGGGTCGGTTCATGGGAAGCGAGCATAAGCGAAGGCTCCGCCCATGGTGGCAAAGCCCGCGCCCGGGCAGGCGGGCGCTCAGGCGTCGCGGGGCGCGTCGACCTTGGGCGCCTCGGGGACCGCCGTCATCCGGCCCCAGGCCTTGCGCGTGAGGTGCAGCGCGAGCAGACCGAAGGGCATCCGCAGCCAGTGCGACCGCACGTACAACGCGCTCTCGGCCAGCGCATGGCCGGGCAGCCGGCAGCTGTCGTGGTCCGGACGCAGTGCGCGGCGGAAGCAGGCGTCCAGCAGGCGCAGGGCCAGCGGGCCCGGCGGGGGACCGAGCTCCCCCGGGAGCGCGTCCGGGTAGGGCGTGTCCAGCAGCATCCGCGTGTAGCGCAGCGCCAGCCACAACGGACGCGAGAGTCCGATCCGCCGCGCGCGGCCGGCCAGCCGGGGCCAGAAGCCGTCGATCGCGCCGAACTCGCGCAGCAGCGCGTCGAGGTCGAACAGGTCGCGCAGCCCGTTGGGCAGCTCGCCCTCATGGAACAGGTGCGCGGCGCTGTGCAGCAGCATGTCCTCGGGCGGAAGGACGAAGACACCCGGCAGCCCCGGGAGAGGCCGCGGCGCGTCGAAGAGCGCGCGGCTGTCCAGCGGCGTGCGTGCCGTCGGCGGCAACAGGGTGTGGTGCACGTCCAGCGACGTCCCCCGGCGCTTGTGGCGCAGCGGCGGCAGCTCGTGCATCCAGTCCCGGTAGTAGCGCTGGTCGTAGGCGTCCAGGTCCTCGTCGAACTCCCAGCCGTGCACCAGCAGCGTCGTCTCGCAGCGCGGCAGCTGCTCCGGCCGGATCAGCAGGTCGATGTCGCCGAACATGCGTCCGGGCGCCGGCGCATGCCCGCCCAGCGCGTAGGCCGCCCCCTTGAGCAGGACCAGCGGTCCGGGCAGCTCCGCCAGCGTCTGGCGCAGCAGGTCGACTTCGCGCCGCAGCATCTGCACCTGGCGCCGCGACAGCAGCAGCGCCGACCGCAGATGCGGCTGCACCGGGGGCGGCAGGGCGGCGAGCCAGCCGCCGGCCTCCATCTGCTCGGCCAGCTTGCCGGCGAGGTTGGACCGCCGCGCCTGACGCAGCAGCAGGTCCCAGTCCCGCAGGCTCAGGCCGACCGCGATCGCGGGCTGCAGCAGCACGCGCACCAGCAGCGGACGACGACGTTCCCCATGGCGGTGGGGAAGGTGATGCGCTCGGTGCGTGTTCACGGCGAGGCCTCCAGCAGCGTCTCGAAATGCGCCACGGCCTCGTCGAGCCGGCTGTACTCGAAACGGTAGCACTCGCAGGCGTCCACGAGCTTCCCCACCGCCTGGAAACCGGCCTGGCCGTGGATGTCGTAGTTGAACGACTGCTCGGCGAGGTCCATGAACGCCCGGGCGCGTTCGATCGGCATCAGTTGTGCGTCAGCGTCGGCGCGCCAGGCCGGCAGCACGACCCAGGCGGGCTGGGCGGGCACCAGCCGGTGCCCGATCGCGTCCTGCGGCGCGCGCACCAGCGCGACCGTGCCCTTGGAGGTGTTGGGCATGGAGGCGCTGAAGTGCGCCTCGGGCGCGAAGGCCCGGATCAGCGGGATCGATGCGTTCTTCAGGTTGATCGGTCGCGCCATGCCGTGGACCTGGCCCGTCGCCATGTCCAGCAGGCCGAGTTCGTCCGACAGCAGCCGCCAGCCGCGATGGGCCAGCGCCGCGCACAGGGTGCTCTTGCCGGAGCCCGGCGGGGCCGGCATCAGCAGCGCGCGGCCGCCGCGCTCAAGCACCGCCGCGTGGATCAGCAGGAATTGGTGGGCGTGCGCGGCGATGCACCAGTTGATGCCCCATTCGAGCATCGCCAGCGCCTGCGCGGCGGGCAGCGGCGTGAAGGAACGCTGGCCGTCGAACCAGAACTCCGCGCGGCCCTGCAGCCGGCTCAGCCAATGCGGACTGCGCAGCACCGCCACATGGAAGTCGACGAAGTCGTCCTCGTCGACGAGCTCGAAGTCGCGGTACATCGCCGCGACGTCGTCGGCCAGGTGGGGGAGGTCCGAGCGGATGCGCACGGTGAAGGGCGACAGCCGCAGCGTCACGCCGCCGTCGCGCATCCGGGCCCGCAGGGCGTCCCTGCCGATGTCCTGCAGCCTCAAGCGGTGGGCTCCTCGGCCGGCATCGGCACGTGCGGCGGGGCATCGGACGGGCGGGCCAGCAGATGGGCGTCGGACAGACGTTGCAGGTGCTGGTCCAGCAGGTCGGCCAGGGCGTCGGCGGCGGGCCGCTCGTCCCAGTCGACGTCATGGGCCAGCCGTTGAAGCAACTGGTCGCGGTCGAGCGGCTCGGCGCTCAGCCACTCGGCCAGCTGCGCCCCGAGCGCGCCGATCAGGTGGGTGTCCCCGCTGACGGGGTCGAAAAAGACAGCGTGCTGCTCCCCCTCCCAGGCGAGCAGCACGTCATGGATCGGTTGCCGGCAATGCCAGACCGGCCCGGGCATCAGGGCATGGCGAGGTAGTTGTCCGTCAGGTACTGGCGGAAGTCCTTCTCGATCCAGGCCGAGCCCGTTGAGTTGGTCGGCTTGAACATGCCGGGGCCCGACGACGCCATCTTCTGGAGCATGTCGGTGCCGTTGGACAACACGCATTCCGCCACGCGATGACCGGCGAACATGGCATTCAGGCGGGCGACCAGCACCAGGGTGCCGATGCCCGAGGCGCCGTCGGTTTCGAACGCCTTCATCACCTTGACGTCCTTGCCGAATTTCCAATGTCCGGACGGGAAGACGTGCTTGATCAGCAGGTTCTTCTTGGCGTAATCGTCCCCCTTGCTCCGGAAGAGCTGGGTGGAGACGAAGGACCAGGGGGTCGAGGACGACACCTGGCCGCGCACGGAGTTGTTGATCCAGTTGGAGACGTTCCAGCACTCGGTGTTGCTGATCACCGCCGCGGCGGCGCGCGCCTTCACGCTGGCGCCGCCGTCGCGCAGGATGGCCGAGCCCCAGGCCGAGGTGGAATTGCAGTGCCAGGCCATCGCGGGACGGCTGGCCAGCGTGAGACCGACCGGCACCACGCCGGCCTGGATGAAACGGCGACGGCGTTGCGAGACGACGGAACCCTTGACCGGGGTCGGGGTGGCCGAAGACTGCGGGGTGGTGTCGCTGCTGTTGTCCATATGCTCAGCTTTCGTGATGCTATGCCGTCCTGATTTCTGCGGACGCTCAAGCGGATCGGCGCTCCCGTCCGACCTGCGATCGCAGTGTTCCATACAAGCCTGCCACCGGATACCCCGCCCGACCCCTTGAACGGGTGGCGTGCGGCGTCCGTCACACGCCAGATAAGTCAGCGCTGGCTTACGCGGAATCCTTTGTTGTTGTTGACGGTGCGCCCACATGTCCGGCAATGGCTCCGGCGGCATGAGGCGGCCGGCTCATGCCGGTGACGCCTTCAGGCGACAGCGTGTCCGGCGCGGCGGTCTCCGCCACATCGTCCACCTCGTCCTCGACCAGGAAGCCGCCGCTCTGGTGCGCCCACAGCTTCGCGTACAGGCCGCCCTGGGCCAGCAGCGCCGCGTGGTCGCCCTGCTCGACGATGCGGCCCTGGTCCATCACGATCAGCCGGTCCATCGCCGCGATCGTCGACAGACGGTGCGCGATCGCCACCACGGTCTTGCCTTCCATCAGGCGGTACAGGCTGCGCTGGATCGCGGCCTCGACCTCGGAATCCAGCGCGCTGGTCGCCTCGTCGAGCAGCAGGATGGGCGCGTCCTTGAGCATCACCCGCGCGATCGCGATGCGCTGGCGCTGGCCGCCGGACAGCTTCACCCCGCGCTCGCCGACGTGGGCGTCGTAGCCCTGGCGGCCCTTGGGGTCGCTCAGGCCGTCGATGAAGTCCACCGCCTCGGCGCGCTCGGCGGCGGCGCGCATCTCTTCCTCCGTGGCATCGGGACGGCCGTACATCAGGTTGTCGCGCACCGAGCGGTGCAGCAGGCTGGTGTCCTGGGTCACCATGCCGACCTGGCGTCTCAGGCTGTCCTGGGTGGCGGTGGCGATGTCCTGGCCGTCGATCAGCACCCGGCCCTTGTCCACGTCGTAGAAGCGCAGCAGCAGGTTGACCAGCGTCGACTTGCCCGCGCCCGAACGGCCGACCACGCCGATCTTCTCGCCCGGACGGATGGTCAGGGTCAGGTCGTGCAGCACGGCCTTGCGGCCGCCGTAGCTGAAGTCGACATGCTCGAAGCGCACTTCGCCGCGGGTCACGTCCAGGGGGCGGGCATCGGCGGCGTCCCGGATCGCGATCGGACGCGCCAGGGTCGTGATGCCGTCCTGCACGGTGCCGATGTTCTCGAACAGGCTGGCCATCTCCCACATGATCCAGTGCGAGATCCCGTTCAGGCGCAGCGCCATCGCCGTCGCGGCGGCGACCGCGCCGATGCCGACCTGGCCCTGCGTCCACAGCCAGACCGTCATGCCGGCGGTCGACGCGATCAGGCCCATCGACAGCGCGTGGTTGACGATCTCGAAGCCGCTGATCAGCCGCATCTGGCGGTAGGCGGTGTTCAGGAAGTCCTGCATCGCGCCCTGGGCGAAACCGGCTTCGCGGTGCGAGTGCGAGAACAGCTTGACCGTGCTGATGTTGGTGTATGCGTCGGTGATGCGGCCCGTCATCAGGCTGCGCGCGTCGGCCTGCGCGGTGGCGGCCTTGCCCAGGCGCGGCACAAAGTAGCTCAAGGCCACGACGTAGCAGGCCAGCCAGCCGAGGAAGGGGATCAGCAGCGTCGCGTCGAAGCTGCCGACGACGCCCAGCATCGTCACGAAGTAGATCGTGATGAAGACCAGGATGTCGGTGACGATCAGCCAGCATTCGCGCACGGCCAGCGCCGTCTGCATCAGCTTGGCGGAAACGCGGCCGGCGAACTCGTCCTGATAGAAGCTCATGCTCTGCGCGAGCAGGTGCCGGTGGAAGTTCCAGCGCAGCCGCATCGGGAAGTTGCTGGACAGGCCCTGGTATTTGCTGAGCGACTGCAGCGCGATCAGCAGCGGGCTGGCGAGCAGGATGCCGAGCAGCATCAGCAGCTTGTCCTGCTGGGTCGCCCACCACTGCGCGGGCGGCACCTGGCTGAGCCAGTCCACGACCGAACCCAGCATGGAAAACAGCAGCGCCTCGAACGCGCCGATGGCCGCGGTCAGGACGATGAGCACCGCCACCAGCCCGCGCATGCCGTGCGAGCCGGCCCAGACGAAGGCGAAGAACCCCTTCGGCGGCTGAGGCGCCGGGGTCTGCGGAAACGGATCGACGAGTTTTTCGAACCAGCCAAACACGGCGGTCTCCCTGTCACTTCTGCGAGACCGGTGAGCCTACAGGAGCCGGGTGTCAGGCGCAGCCCGCCCCCGCGCCGGTGGCGGGTGGGTGGGGTGAACGGGGGGAATCCGCGCGCGGGCGGCCCCCGTCGGGGGAGGCGCCGCCTATTTGGCGGGCAGCGGCAGCAGCACGCCCTGCGCCTGCTTCGGTGCGGGGATGTGCAGCAGGGCCGACAGGGTCGGCGCGAGGTCGACGATCTCGACGCGCTGCTCGATGCGGCCCTGGCCGACCCACGCCGGCCCCCAGGTCAGCAGCGGGACGTGGGTGTCGTTCTCATAGGGGCTGCCGTGGGTGGTGCCCGTCACGCGCGAGCCGAACATCCAGCCCGCCTTCGGCACCACCTGCAGCGGCGCGGCGACGCCCGGATACCAGGAGCGACGGAACTGCTCGAGGTACGGCGTCGCGGTGTCCGTCCCGGCGAGCTGCTCGCGGGTGAAGGCCGTTTGCACGCCGTCGACCTGCACGACCAGCGCCTTGGCGGCGGCATAGACGGTGTCGGCGGCCAGGCCCCTGGCCTTGATCGCCGCCTCGTCGAAGATGAAGCCGCTGCCGGACATGCCGATCACCCAGCGGCCTTCGCCGAACTGCTTCGCGAGCCCGGCGTTGACGAAGCCCACGGCCTGCGTCGGATTGATGCGTCCGGCGTCCCGTCCCTGCGACTTCGCCCACTCGGGGGTGTCGGTGAAGCCGTGGTCGGCGGTCAGCACGGCGACGTAGTTGTCGCGCCCGACCTTGTCGTCGAGATACTTGAACCAGTCCTGCAAATAGGCATCCAGATGCAGGAAATGGTCGTGCGACAGCCGCGACTCGGGGCCGAACGCATGGTTGATGTAGTCGTGGCTGGACAGGCTGACGGACAGGAGGTCGGTCTGGTCGTCGGCGCCCAGGCGTTCGCCCTCGACGGCGGCCTTGGCGAAGGCCAGCGTCAGCTCGTCGCCGAACGGGGAGGGCAGGATGTTGCCGTAAAAGCGCGGTCCCGGGCCGTCCATGCCGGCGCCCAGCACGGCCGGCAGCCTGTTGCCGTTGCCGCTGTTGGCCTGCCAGGGTTGGCCGTCCGGCACGCTGCGGGCGTAAGCCGCTTCCGGCAGCATCGGCGACCAGGTCTTGCCGAAGAACTTGTCGGCCGGCTTGGCGGCGTTGAACGCGTCGACCCATGCGGGGTGCTTGTCCATGTAATAGGTCGACGAGGCGAACTCGCCGCTGCCGCCCATGTACATGTAGGCCGTTCCCTTGTGGCCCGCCGGCAGGATCGCGCCGCGGTCCTTGCCCGAGATGCCGATGACCTTCGAATCCGGCTGCAGCGTGCGCAGCACGTCGCCGACGGTCTCGACCTTGTAGTTGTTCGGGCTGGTGCCGGCCAGCGGCTCGGTCTTGTTGCCGATGTACTGGTAGCGCGGATCGCCGGTGTTGTACTGCGGGGCGCCGGTCATCGGATCGCGCCATTCGTTGCCGATGATGCTGCTGCGCTGCGGGTAGGCGCCGCTCAGCATGATCGAGTGGCCGGCCGCCGTGACGGTGTAGCCGTGGCCGTAGTACGCATTGGCGAACCAGGCGCCCCGGTCGAGGAAACGCTTGAAGCCGTCCGGCTGGAGCTGGTCGCGGTAGCCCAGCACCTGCCGGATCGGCAGCCCGTCGACGACCATGAAGACGACCAGCTTGGGCGGCTTCTTCGCCGTGAACGCGGACGGCGCGGGGCCAGGTGTTGCCGGAGAGGCGCCGGCGACCGGGGTCGAGGAGGAGGGGGCGTTGGCGCAGGCGGCCAGTGCGGCCAGGACGGGCACCAGCAGCCAGGCGCGACGGGTCAGGGTCATGGCGGATCGGGCTCCGGTCGAAGCCGCTGAAACAAATATGACAGGGGAGTATCCGCCTCGGCCCGCCGGGCCGGCGCGTCCGGCGCGACGTCTGCTCGCTCTGCGCGACGGGGAAACCCTGACGGGCGTCGCTGCCCGGGATGGTCCGGACGGAAAAAAGGCCGGTCACCACACGGCGACCGGCCTATTTCACTTTCTGGTTGGATCGCTTGCGCGCTCCCCTCCTGTTATGGGAGGCGATTCTGCGGGCGGCAGGCAATGGGCATGCCCGGGTTTGCCCGGGGTGAGGCCTTTGAGGTGAGAACTCCTGCGCGGATGGCAGCGCTTTCAGCACAAAGTGATGCGCCGATACGACGATTCACCAAGAGGATTGGCGCTCGAGTCAATGACTCATCCTTGTAGAAGTGCCTCATCCAGGACTTCGATCCAGTGCCGGACCGGGACGTCGCTCCCGCTCTGGAGGTGCTGGATGCAGCCGATGTTGGCCGACACGATGGCCTCGGCGGCCAGGGGCGCCAGCGCGGCCAGCTTGCGATCCCGCAACTGCTTGGCCAGCAGCGGTTGCAGCACGGAATACGTGCCGGCGGACCCGCAGCAGAGATGGCTCTCGGCGGGGGCGATGGCGATCTCGAACCCGAGTTCGCGCATCAGGCCCTCGACGCCGCCGCGCAACTGCTGGCCGTGCTGGAGCGTGCAGGGCGGGTGGTAGGCGAGCTTGGGTCGCTGCGCGGCCGCACCGGGCGGGGCCAGCCGTGCGCGCAAGGGTTGGACCAGGTCCGGCAGGTACTCGCTGAGGTCGCGGGTCAGTGCGGCGACGCGCGCGGCCTTCTCCGCGTAATCGGGGTCGTGCGCGAGCAGCCGCCCGTAGTCCTTGACCTGCACGCCGCAGCCGGAGGCGTTCATCACGATGGCGTCGACCTCCTCGCTGTGGCCGTCCACCATCGGCCACCAGGCGTCGATGTTGCGCCTGGCGTCGTCCAGGCCGCCGTGGTGGTCGTTCATGTGCGCGCGGATCGCGCCGCAGCAGCCGGCTTCTTCGGCGACCAGCGTCTGCACGCCGGCGGCGTCGAGCACGCGGGCGGTGGCCGCGTTGATGTTGGGCATCATCGCCGGTTGCACGCAGCCGAGCAGCATCAGCACCTTGCGCGGGTGGGGCCGTTGCGGCCACTGGTGCGCGCGCGCGTCGGGCCGGGGCGGGACCTTGTCCTTCAACGCGCCCGGCACGAGCGGACGCAGCGCCTGCCCGAGCCGCAGCGCGGGCTTGAACAGCGGCGACGTCAGGCCTTCCTTGAGCAGCCAGCGCTTGAGGCGTTCCTCGCGCGGACGCTCGACCTTGGCGTCGACGATCTGCCGGCCGATCTCCACGAGCTGGCCATACTGGACGCCGGAAGGACAGGTGCTTTCGCAGTTGCGGCAGGTGAGGCAGCGGTCCAGGTGCTGCTGCGTGGCCGCGGTCGGCGGTTCGCCTTCCAGCACCTGCTTGATGAGATAGATGCGGCCGCGCGGCCCGTCGAGCTCGTCGCCCAGCAGCTGGTAGGTCGGGCAGGTCGCGGTGCAGAAGCCGCAATGCACGCAGCGCCGCAGGATGGCCTCGGCGGTGCTGCCTTCCGGGGTGCCTTGGAATTCGGGGGCCAGGTGGGTTTGCATCGGTCGGCTTGCTGTCGCTTGCTATGGCTGGCTATCGGCTTGCTGCGCGTCGTGGGCGTGGGGAGACTTCGCGCCTTGGGGGCGATCAGAGATCCGGATACAGCCGACCCGGATTGAAGATCCCCGCCGGATCGAACTGCCGCTTCAGTTCCTTGTGGATGCGCGTCAGCTGCGGTCCGAGCGGCGAGAAGGTGCCGGCCGATTTGTCGCTCGCATAGAACATCGTCGCGTGCCCGCCCGCCGCGGCCACCACGTCGCGGACCTGCGCGGGCGCCATCGGCGTCACGACCCAGCGCTGCGCGCCGCCCCACTCCACGAGCTGCTCGCCGTGCAGCGGCATCGCGGGCGTCGTCGACGGCACGGCGATGCGCCACAGCGTCGCGCCGCCCTGGACCGCGCGGCGCGCGCCGAGGAAGAACTCGTCGCACTGGTCGCGCAGCCCCCGCCAGAACGGCGCGGCCATCGGCTCGGGAATCACCGAACCGCCGAGCTTGTGGATCGCCGCGCGCACCGCCGCCTCGGCGCCGGACAGCCGCACCACCAGCGCGCCGTCCCACCAGGCGCTGGCCGAGATCGGCAGCGGCTGCCCGCCCCAGCGGTTCATCCGCAGCAGCGCCTTGTCCTGCGAGGCTTCGAAGCGCAGCGTCGCCGTCGCGACCGGCTGCGGCAGCACCTTCAGCGTGACCTGTGCGATCAGCCCGAGCACGCCCATCGATCCGGCCATCAGCCGCGACACGTCGTAGCCGGCGACGTTCTTCATCACCGTGCCACCGAAGTGCAGCAGCTCTCCCTTCGCGTCGAGCATCGTCAGACCGAGCACGTGATCGCGCACCGCGCCGGCGGTCGCGCGCGCCGGGCCGGACAGCCCGCTCGCGACCATGCCGCCGATCGTGCCCGTGCCGCCCGAGGCCGCACCCACGAAACGCGGCGGCTCGAAGGCCAGGTGTTGTCCGTGCTGCGCGAGCAGCGCTTCCACGTCCGCCACCGGCGTGCCGGCCGCCGCGGTCACATAGAGCTCGCTCGGCTCATAGGCCATCACCCCGTTGAGCGACAACGTCGACACCGGCTCGGCGTCGCCCAGCGGGCCACCGTAGAAGTCCTTGCTGCCGTGACCGGTCAGCCGCACCGGCCGGCCTTCCTGGAAGCGCGCCGCCATCGCCTCCAAGGTCGCCATCAATTGCGTCGAGGGGACGAAGCCGCCGACCGGCTCCGGGTCCGCCGCCGCGGCCCCTGCTGCTTGCACTGCCATCAGAATCGCTCCAGTTCCGGGAATGAAAGTGCGCCGCGCTTCACATGCATGCGGCCGTATTCGGCGCAGCGCTGCAGCGTCGGGATCACCTTGCCGGGGTTCAGCAACCCCTTGGGATCGAAGGCCCGCTTCAGGGCCAGCATGCGTTCGCGCTCCTGCGGCGAGAACTGCACGCACATGCTGTTGAGTTTCTCCACGCCGACGCCGTGCTCCCCGGTCACCGTGCCGCCCATCGCGACGCTGGTCTCGAGGATGTCCGCGCCGAAGCGCTCGCAGCGATGCAGCTGGTCGGGATCGTTCGCATCGAACAGGATCAGCGGATGCAGGTTGCCGTCGCCGGCGTGGAAGACGTTGGCGCAGCGCAGGTCGTACTTGCGTTCCATCTCCTGGATCGCCAGCAGGATGTCAGCCAGGCGCTTGCGCGGGATGGTCGAGTCCATGCACATGTAGTCCGGGCTGATGCGCCCCGACGCCGGGAAGGCGTTCTTTCGGCCGCTCCAGAAGCGCAGCCGCTGAGCCTCGGTCTCGCTGACCTCCAGCCGCGTGGCGCCGCTGGCCTGCAGCACCGCGCTCATGCGGGCGATCTCCTCCTCGACCTCCTCGGGCGTGCCGTCGCTCTCGCACAGCAGGATCGCCTCGGCGTCGAGGTCGTAGCCGGCATGGACGAAGTCCTCGACCGCCGCGGTCATGGGCTTGTCCATCATCTCCAGGCCGGCGGGAATGATGCCCGCCGCGATGATCGCGGCCACCGCGTCGCCGGCGCGGCGCAGGTCGTCGAAGCTGGCCATGATGCAGCGCGCCAGTTGCGGCTTGGGCGTCAGCTTGACGACGACCTCGGTCACCACCGCCAGCATGCCTTCGCTGCCGATCACGACGCTCAGCAGGTCCAGGCCGGCGGCATCCAGCGCCTCGGAACCGAACTCCACCGGCTCGCCCTCGACCGTGAAGCCGCGCACCTTGAGCACGTTGTGCAGCGTCAGGCCGTACTTCAGGCAATGCACCCCGCCGGAGTTCTCCGCGACGTTGCCGCCTATCGTGCAGGCGATCTGGCTGCTCGGGTCCGGCGCGTAGTACAGGCCGTGCGCGGCGGCGGCCTCGGAGATCGCCAGGTTGCGCACGCCGCACTGCACGCGGGCCGTTCGCGCCAGCGGATCGATGGCGACGATGCGGTTGAACTTCGCCAGCGCCAGCGTCAGACCTTCGGCGTGCGGCATCGCGCCGCCGGACAGGCCCGTGCCGGCGCCGCGCGCCACCACCGGCACGTCCAGCGCATGGCAGGCCTTCAGCACGCCGGCGACCTGGGCCTCGGTCTCGGGGAGCGCCACGGCCAGCGGGCGCTCGCGGTAGGCGGTCAGGCCGTCGCACTCGTAGGGGCGCGTCTGTTCGTCCTGCCACAGCAGCGCGTGCGCGGGCAACTCGGCCCGCAGGGCCTGGACCAGCTGCGCGCGGCGCCCGGCACGGAAACCGGCCAGCTCGGCGGCCTGGCCGCCGGGCGGCTCATGGGTGGAAGGAAGGACGGCGGTCATGGCGTCGAACTGTAGCCCCGCGCGCTGACCCCGGACTGAACCCGGCTCGCAGGCGGATCCCCCCGTCGGCGGGAGCCGTTCAGCGGGAACCCGGCAGCGGCCACCACAAGGCCTTGCGATCCAGCGGCGTCTGCGCCGGCAGCAGCGGGTTGCTCAGCCGCAGCACGCGGCGCTGGTCGATGCGGTGGCGCTGCAGCAGATCGCCGAAGATCTGCCGCGACAGCCGCTCGAAGGTGCCGTCGGCCACGAGCGCGTTCATGCCGCGCGTCAGGTCCGCGGCGAGCCGCGGACGGCCCGGTCGGACGAACATGTAGAGCGCCGCGGGATAGTGCAACAGCAGGTAAGGGTCGATGACGAGGTTCTGCTCGGCGAAGCTGGCGAGCTCCGAATCGACCTCGAAGATCGAGCGCGGGAAGTAGTCGAAGCGGCCCTGCGACAGCATCTGGAACAGGCCCTGGTAATGCGTGCTGACCTGCACCGGCAGGCCGTTGGCGCGCAGCACGGCGGTGTCCGGCCAGTCGTGCATCTGTCCGGCGGTCAACCGGGCCAGGTCTTGCAGGTCGCGAATGTCGCGCAGGCGCTCGCGATCGGCGGCGCGGGTCAGGCACAGGCGCCAGCCGATCAGCCCCCGGTCCAGCGGCACGCGGATCGGCAGCAGGGTCTTCTCGCGCTGCGGATCGGTCATCGTCCAGAACACGTCGATGCCGGGATCGTTGCTCGCCATCTCCAGCAGCGCGCGGCTCTGGACCATCTCCGACTGCGTCTGGATCAGCGCGTAGCGCGTGCCGCTGCGCTGGAGCGCGGCGTGCAACAGGCTGATGAAGTAGTCGACCTGCTTGTCCTGCTGGGGGAGATGGCGCGGATAGATGACGGTGGTCGGTTCCGGCGGCGCCGAGGCCGGCGAGCCACTGGACGCCGGCCGGGCCGCCGCCGCGGCGCCCGGCAACAGGGCGAGCGCGGGCAGGGCGGTGCAGAGGGTCGAGGCCGCGGCAGCCTGCAGCAGGTCGCGGCGGCCGGCCATCAGGCGTCCAGGAAGACCGTCAGCACGCCGGTGTAGCCGTGCAGCCGCGCGTGGGCGATCTCCCCGTTGGCGAAGAATCCGGCCAGCGGCACTTCGCCCAGCGCATGCTGGACCCACTGCAGCTCCGCCGACGGCGAGCCGAAGTGCGGGCCGCCCCGCCCCGTGCAGCTGAAGTACAGGGCGCCGGCCATGCGCGCGCCGCGTTCCTCCGCCTCGGCGCGGATCTCGGTGCAGATGCGGACCAGGTCGCGTCGGGCGGCGTCGGGGTGACGTTCGCAGAAGCTCAGCAGTTCGCCTTCGCGCATCTGCTCGGCGACCGCGATGCCGCGCCGGCCGGGGTCCAGCCCGACGAGATGCCGGACGCGGACTTCGGCGCCGTACTCGCGCCGGGCGCCGGGCTCGTCGCTGAGGCCGACCAGCGTGCGCCGGAACAGCGGCATGGCCTGACGCAGCGAACCGGACTCGCCGGTGTATGCCGGCAGCTTCAGGTCCTCGAGCAGCGCGTCCAGCGCGGGCTGCCCGTCGAGTCCGGTGACCAGCGGCCCGTCGCAGGCGGTGACGCGGCGTTCGCGGCCGAGCGGCTGGCAGCCCTGGCTGACGCGCGAGATCCAGCGCACGTCCGGCCCGAGCGCCAGGCCCGACAGGCCGCCCGCGAAGATGCCGTCCGCGACCTGCACCGCGTTGTCGCCGCCGCTGACCAGTCCGCCGAAGAGGTAGCCGCTGCTGCAGCGCTGGGAGAGCTCGCTGATCAACTCCTGCAGATCGGGCGTGCCGCCGTCGGCGTGCAGCAGCAGGCTGCGGGATTCGCAGTCCGGCGTCAGCGGCCGCAGTCCGGAGAAGACCCGCCACTGGTCCGCGGGCAGGTCGCAGAGCATGACCACCAGCGCCGGTTCGTCGAAGTATTCGACGCCGCTGGCGCTGACCGCGAGCGCGGAGGCACCGACCCAGCCGCAACCCGGCCAGCGCTCGCGGACCTCGTCCAGCAGTGCCTGCGCGTGCGGCACGTAGGGATGCGTTAGGTAGAGGAAGCCCAGCGTCGGCGCCATGCCGGCGCGCTGTCCCTCCAACTGGGCGCCGACGAGGGCCAACGCCATGTGGGGATCGGGATGGGTGGCGTGCGCCTGGAGAAAGCGAGGCATGAACGGCCCTCGGGAGGCTGGTGGGCTCAGGGCGCCTTGCGTTTGGCGGCGGGTTTGGTCGCCGGTCTGGCGGCGGTCTTGCGCGCGGGCGCCGCCTTCCTGGCGGCCCCCTGGGTCGCGGCTTTCGCCGCAGGCCTGGCGGGTGCCTCGGGCGCAGGCTTGGCGGCTGAGGCTGCCGCCGCGGTCTGGGCCGTCTTCATCGCCTGGGACGCGACCTGCGTGAACTGCTGCGTCAGTGCGTTCCACCATTGCATCGGGTCCGCACCCGCGGTTCTCGAGCCGGCGGCGTCGCCGGACTTCGCGTCGGACTTCGCGTCCGATGCCGCATCGGCTTTCGTTCCGGGCTCCGCTTCGGCGACCGCCGCGGGCTTCGCGGCAGGCGCCGTCGGCGGCACCGGCGGTGTCTTCAGCACATCCTTCAGGTCCGCCATCGGCACGTTCATCGCGTGCAGCGTCGACAAGGTCATCCGCTGCACTTCCAGCGCCTGGATGGTCGCGGTGAGCATGCGGGCGTTGTTCTCCAGCCAGAACTGCACGGTGCGCAGCTCGCTGATCCGCTTGTCGAGCTCCTCCGGATCCAGCGTCGGCGCGACCCATTGGTTGAAGCCGGGGATCGCCGAGCCGGCGTTCTTCATCAGGCCCTGCAGGAAGTCGAAGCCCGGAACGAATTTGCTGAAGTCGGTGTCCGCCATGGTGTCTCCTCGCCGCCGTTCTCACCGGGGTTCCGCGTGCGCGACGGGAAGACCGGGGGCGGCCGTGCACCCGATCCTACGTCCTGGCGGCGACCGTCCGGTGTCGGGAAGGGCGCTGGGCGCGTCAGGTCGGAATGTGGTTCAGGTCGGCCCAGCCCGTCCACAGGATCTGGATGCCGATGCACAGCAGCACGAAGGCCATCAGCCGCATCATCACCAGCGTGCCGACCTCGCCCATCTTCATCAGCAGCCGGCCGCCGTTGCGGTAGACCAGGTAGACCACGGCGGCGGTGAAGGCCGCGCCGATGGCGGCCACGCTCGCGCCCATCACGTAGGGCACCGGCGATCGGGGGATCTGGGCGCCCAGCGCGATCGCCGCGGCGATGCTGCCCGGGCCGGTGGTCAGCGGGAAGGTGATCGGGAAGAAGCTGCGGCGGACGATCTCGGCCTCGGTGATGTCGCCGGGCGAGGCGTGCACGACGGCGGTCTGGACGTCGTCGGTCTCGTTGCGCGTCAGCATCACCCAGGCGCTGTAGGACACCAGCAGGCCGCCGCCGACGCGCACCACCGGCAGCGAGATGCCGAACAGGTCCAGCACATAGGTGCCCACCAGCAGCGACACCATGATCACGACCCAGCCGTTGATGGCGACCTGGCGTGCCAGGCGCTTGAGGACCTTGTCGTCGCCGCCGGCCGCGCCGATGACGATCGGGGCCACGCCCACCGGGTTGATGATGGGCAGCAGCGTCAGCGGCACCAGGAAGAGCGATTGGAGGAAGGACGGCAGGGGGTCCAAGATGGGGACTCCAGGGAAAAGTCAGGGGGAAGCCTGGGGAAGACGAGGGCCGGAACGGCGCGCGGCCCAGTGTGCCGCAACTGGGTCACCGCGATCCGGTCCGCGGCATCAGGGTTACCTCGAAGCCCTGGTCCTTCAGCAGCGCCGGGATCGCGCGCGGTCCGGTCATGTGCATCGCGCCCACCGCCACCAGCAGCGACTGGCCGCGCTGGTGCAACTCGGAGATCCGACGGGCGAGCTCGGGATTGCGCCCGTCGTTGATGCGCTGCAGCGCGGCGCGGTCGGCGGCGTCGGTGACGCAATCGCACCACTCGGCGTAGCGGTTCAGCCGGGCGAGGTCGCCGCGGTCGTAGACCCCCACCATGGTGTCCAGCGTGCGCAGCAGTGATGTCGGACGTTCGAGCTGCTGCAGGTTGGCGCGCAGTTCATGGCGTGCGGCGTCGGCGTCGGCGGGCAGCAAGGCCTCGAGCTGGCCCTGCAGCGTCTCCAGCGCCAGGACCGGCAGACCGCGGTCGCGGGCCCACTGGCTCAGCAGCATCTCCTGGCCGTAGCGCACGTCCAGCCCCAGCGTGCGCGCCCGCAGCAGCATGTAGGTGCTGGTCTGCAGCAGCGGGTGCATCGCCGCGAGCGCCTGCGGTTCCAGGCAGACCGCGGCGGCCTGCGCGTCCAGGCGCCGGCGCAGCGAGGCGTCCAGCGGCAGGTCGGGCATGGGCGGCATCTTCCAGGCGTCGCGGTCCAGCGGATCGAGTTCCAGCGCGACCGCGTCGACCTCGTCGAGCGCCTTGCGCAGTCGCGGTCCCGGGTTGGCCCAACCGGGTTTGCCCACGTGCAGGCTGGCGTAGAGGTAGGAGGTCCGTCCGTCGCGCTTGAGCGTCCACATCAGGCCGCGGTCCTTGGCCTGCGCGGCGAGGCGGTCGGCGGGCAGCGGCGCGGGCTCGGGCGGACAGGACGGGTTGGACGGCGCCGCCAGCGCGTCGCCGCCCAGCACCGCGAGGAGGGCGAGCGTGCCGGCGGCGAGCGCGCGCGAAACGCGCCTCAGAAAGGTCGACGGGGACGGATGCAGCATGGACGGGACGATGCCATAGAACCGGCGTCGTCAAAGGCAAGCGCAGCACCTGCCGAAGAGGGACGCACCGTCGGCACCCCTGGACGGGGCGCGGCTGCACGATCCTGGCGCAGCGAAGGGGCAGGGCACGCCCCGGATCGGCGGGCGGGCCGCCGGGGATCAATGCATGATCACGGGCTGCTGGCCCAGGTCGGCGTACTGCGCGATGAAGGCGTCGAGGTCGTCGACGTCAGGCCCCTGTTCGATGAGCGCTTCCACGCCTTCCTGGAAGGCCTGGGCGAGGGCGCCTTCGATGAAGATCTCCTTGCGGGTGAACTTGTCGACGATCTCGAACCCGTCCCGCTGCAACGAGGGCAGGTTGGTGTGATCCACCTGGGCGGCGTGCGCGGCGTCGCCGGCGGACGGAGCGACCGGAACATCGAACTGGACGACGATGTAGCTCGGTGAGTCGTAGAGCATGTGCATGAAGGACTCCTTGGTTGGAGGAGTTATGGCCTGTTGCGACAGATTCAAGACCCGTCGCTCCCAACCAGGCCATGACCCATGGTGGCAGAACTTGCGGAACACGCTGACCGTGTCCCAAGCATTTGTGGTGCCAACCGCACAAGGTTTCACGGATCAACGAACCGTAACGCGCACATCGGGGGTCGAGGTCGGACGGACATGTGCGCGGCTGACAGGCTCACTCCAGCAAGCGGAGCGCCCACTGTTCGTCGTCGTCCAGGCTGAAGCGCAGATCGACCGGCAGGAAACCGCGCCGGCCGTCCAGCCAGGCGGACCATTGCAGCGCCGGTCGACCGGCGCCGCGCGCCAGGTCGCGCCGCAGCAGCCAACGGTCGCCGTCGCGCGCCGCCACCTCGAAATCCCAGTTGTTGACGCCCGTCGGACCGGCCACCGGCACTCGCAGTCGTTGACCGAGATGGGGCGCCGGTTCCGCCGCCATCATCGCGGCGAGCTGCAGCCACCAGGACAGGCGATCCTGAGTGCCCGCCGACATCGGAAAGGCACGCGCGCCTACAAGCAGCACCGGTCGAGCGGACGCGCGGTCGAAGATCAGCAACTCGCGTTCGCGGCCCTGGCGTGTCACGCGATGACGTTCGGGTTGCAAACCCTGCGCGCCCACACGGCCCTCGCTGTGCCAGACCGGCAGTTCGCGATCACCCGCGCGGCGTTCAAGCGTGATGTCGAAGCGGCTGGCGTCGATGCGGTAACTCAACGCTGCCTCGCCCGGTTGGCCGTCGATGATGAAGGCATAGGCCAGCGTGCCCGCGCCGTGCAGCGGCAACGCGAGCCATGCGGGCACGGGACGGGTGTCCGGCGTGCGGGCGGGCGTCGCGCGTCGCGAGGGGGGTGGAACGGCGGGATGGGCGGCGGGGCGAACCTCCGGCGTCGCGACAGGTTCGGGCGCCGGCGGAGGGGGCCTGTCGATGAGGCGCGTCGTCACGGCCGGGCTGTCGATCGCCCGCGGCAGGGACCGGCGCGACAACTCGCCGAGGGCGCACGCATGCAGCACCACGGCCCCCGCGAGCGCCGCCGCGAAGGCGATGCGCTCCTGAGGTGAAAATGCCGCCACCGATCGTCCGACGAATGACTGTCCGCTCACAACAATGAAACTCGCCACCTACCGCGATGGATCCCGCGACGGCCACCTGGTGGTCGTGTCGCGCGACCTGAGCCAGGCATGCTATGCCACCGGCATCGCCACGCGCCTGCAACAGGTGCTCGACGACTGGAATTTCCTGGCGCCCCAGCTGGAGACGCTGTCGCAGTCCCTCAACCAGGGGCGCGCGCGGCATGCGTTCGCGTTCGATCCGAAGCAATGCCTGGCCCCGCTGCCGCGCCTGGCCGGCTGGATCGCCGGCGAGGCCTACCCAGAACAGGGTCAGGCCTTGCGCGAGCGCGGCCTCGCGTGGCCGGAACGCCTCAGCGCGCCGCTGCTGCGCGCCGGCGGCGCGGAAGCGCTGCTCGGTCCGACCGAACTGCTGGACCTGCGCACGCCCGGCCTGGAACCCGAACCGCAGCTCGCCGCGCTGATCGGCGATCTGGCGCAGGGCGCCGTGCCGTCGCAGGCGCTGGAATCGATCCGGCTGCTGATGCTGGTCGGCGACTGGGTGCTGCGGCCGGTGCAGCAGGAGGAGCTCGCCAACGGCTGGCCCGCGCTGCACAGCCGCCCGGCGCTGCAGTTCGCGCCGGTCGCCGTCACGCCGGACGAACTGCCCGGCGCCTGGTACCTCGGTCGCGCGGCGCTGCAGCTGCAGGTCATGCGCAACGGGCGCAAGCAGGCGGTCGTCGATGCGAAGACCGGCATGAAGTGGTCGCTCGGCGACCTGCTCGCGGAAGCGGCCCTCAACCGGCCGCTGCGCGCCGGCACGCTGGTCGGCGCGGGTTCGCCGGTGCTCGGCAAGCAGGTGGTGCTGGAACCGGGCGACAGCCTGCGCATCGAGTTCAAGCTCGGCGACGGCCCCGGCCCGTTCGGCGCCATCGACATGGACCTTGCGGAGTCGGAAGATGCGGCATCGGACGTCGCCGGCACCGACGACGATGCCGAGGGAGACACCCCGGAGCGTGCTGCCGCGGCTGATGCCGAAGGCGTCGAGGCTGCTGAGACCGCTGAGACGGCCATCGCTGACGTTCAAGAAGGAGACACCGATGAATCTGTTCCGCCGTGACCTGATCGCGCTGCTGGGCGCGGGCTGCGCCTCGCCGTGGGCGATGGCGCTGAGCCTGAGCGAGGGCGACGCCGCCTCCGGCGTGCGCGCGGCGCTCGAACGCGGCGCCCAGGCGGCGCTGGCCAACCTGGGGCGGACCGACGGTTTCCTCGGCAATCCGCAGGTGAAGATCGAGCTCCCCGGCGCGCTCAAGGACGCCGCGCGCCTGCTGCGCACGACCGGCCAGGGCAAGCGCATCGACGACCTGATCACCTCGATGAACCGCGCCGCCGAGCAGGCGATGCCGGAGGCGCGCCAGCTGCTGGTCACCACCGTGCGCAACATCAGCGTCGAGGACGCGGTGAGGATCGTGCGCGGCGGCGACAACGCCGTGACGCAGTTCTTCGAGGACAAGACCCGCTCGCCGCTGACGACGAAGTTCCTGCCCATCGTGACGAAGGCGACCGAGCGCCAGTCGCTGAGCGAGAAGTACAACGCGGTGGCCGGCAAGGCCTCCGGTTTCGGCCTCATCCGCAAGGAGGACGCCAACCTGCAGGGCTACGTCACCGACAAGGCGCTGGACGGCCTGTACTTCATGATCGGCCAGGAAGAGAAGAAGATCCGCCAGGACCCGGTCGGCACCGGAAGCGCCATCCTGAAGAAGGTCTTCGGCGGTTGAGAACGGTGGGCCGGGGCCGGGCTTCCTACAATCGGGGCCCATGAACGCCCCGACCACCGCCCGTCCCGCCGCCCGCCCTGCCGTGGCCTACACCCGCGGCGCCGCCTTGCCCGCCATCCTGGCGCAACGCATCGCCGTCCTGGACGGCGCGATGGGCACGATGATCCAGCGCTACAAGCTGACGGAAGCCGACTTCCGCGGCGAGCGCTTCGCCGATCATCCCAAGGACCTCAAGGGCAACAACGACCTGCTGGTGCTGACCAGGCCCGAGGTGATCAGCGAGATCCATCGCCAGTACCTGGACGCGGGCGCCGACATCATCGAGACCAACACCTTCGGCACGACCACCGTCGCGCAGGAGGACTACGGCCTGCAGGACTACGCCTACGAGATGAACGTCGCCGCCGCGCGGCTGGCCCGCGAGGCCTGCGACGCGTTCAGCACGCCGGACAAGCCGCGCTTCGCGGCGGGCGCGCTCGGCCCGACGCCGCGCACGGCGTCGATCAGCCCGGACGTCAACGACCCCGGCGCGCGCAATGTCGACTTCGACACCCTGCGCAAGGCGTACTACGAGCAGGCCAAGGCGATGCTCGAAGGCGGCGTCGACCTGTTCCTGATCGAGACCATCTTCGACACGCTGAACGCCAAGGCGGCGATCTTCGCCGTCGACGAACTGATGGACGACACCGGCGAACGCCTGCCGGTGATCATCTCCGGCACGGTGACCGACGCGTCCGGGCGCATCCTGTCGGGGCAGACGGTGACGGCGTTCTGGCACTCGGTGCGGCATGCGCAGCCGATCGCGATCGGCCTGAACTGCGCGTTGGGCGCGGCGCTGATGCGGCCCTACATCGAGGAACTCTCGAAGGCGGCCGGCGACACGCCGATCTCCTGCTATCCCAACGCCGGCCTGCCCAACCCGATGAGCGACACCGGCTTCGACGAGACGCCGGACGTCACCGGCCGCCTGGTCGGCGAGTTCGCCGCCGCGGGCTTCCTGAACATCGCGGGCGGCTGCTGCGGCACGACGCCGGACCACATCCGCGCGATCGCGCAGAAGGTCTCCGCCTACCAGCCGCGCCGCTGGGGCAGCAGGCTGTTCAGCGGGCTGGTCGCGCAAGCCGAAGAGGCCTGAGCCTCAATACAGCTTCAACATCGCGTCCATGTTGATGCGCAGCCGGATCTCATGCGGCGCGAGGCTGGCGATGATGGCCTGGGCCTGCAGGCGCGTGTCGCGCAGCACCGGCGTGGTCAGCGGCGTACCGCTGCGGCCGAGCAGTGAAGCCACCGTCGGCGCGTTGGCGCTGTGGCCGCGCTTGAGGACCATGCCTTCCTCGCCGTTGGCCAGGCGCACCAGCGAGCCCGGCGGGTAGAGCCCGATCGCCTTGATCAGCGCAGCACCGGCTTCGTCGGGTTGCTGGAGCTCGTCGAGGTAGACCGCTCGCGCCGCCTGCGCCGCTGACAGCGGCCGGCGGCTGCGCCGCGGACTCAGCCGCGCGCCGTAGACGTCGGCGCGCCGCAGCAGGCGCGCCATCAGCTCGCCGTCGGAACGGCCGGCCAGCGGCCCGGGCCCGGCGTCGTGGTGAAGGCGCACGGCGGTCAGCCAATCGTCGTCGTCGACGCCGATCGACAGCAGCGTCTCCGCCGCGCGATCACCGTGGCCGGCGAGCTGTTCGCGCTGCATGTCCCCGATCGCTTCCGGTCGCAGCGCGTGCTGATCCTGCTGCGCGCCGCTGTCCAGGTTCATCGTCAGCGCCGCCAGTCCGAGCGTGCGTCGGCGGCCCTCGCCCCAGCCGAGCTGGCGGGTGGTCATCTCGACCAGCGCCAGCGACAGCAGCGCATGCCGCGCGCTGTACTGCAGCGGCTCCTGGCCGGCGTCGTGCACCAGCATCGCCAGGGAGGCGTCCGGCTGCTGCGTGAGCCGGGTCACCACCTTGTCGAGGAGCTCGGTCAGGCGCATCAGGAAGTCCGGCCGGCGCGGATCGCGCAACACCTGCTGCGCATGCCATTGCAGGTCGGCCCAGATGGCGGTGTGCGCCGGCACCGTCTGCTGCGGCACGGGCATGGGCCGGGTGGGCTTGTACTCGGCGGTCGCGCTGGCCAGCGCCGACATCGACGCGCCCTGCAGCATCATCGTGTCGAGCTTGTGGGCCAGGGCGCGCTGGTACTCGCGCGTCTCGTGCGCCTGCACGAACGGGCCGCGGGCCAGCAGGTCGCGGACCTGCGGCGTGTCGGGCAGCGGATGCCCGGAGGCGAACAGCAGATGCCCCGCCGCGTCCCGCAGCGAGAACGTCAACACCTGTCCCACGCGCAGGCTGTTGGGTGGAAGTTGGACCAGATCCACGGTGCCTTCCCTTCGACGTGTCGTCGTCTTGTCGTTGTTGTGTCGTTGTGCGGCGCTCTGCGTCGTCGCGCCGGCGAGGATAGGGGCGCGGCGGGCAGTGCAAGGCATTACGGCACGAACAAACCAGGGCCGGATCGGTAGAATGCACGCTGTTCCCGCTCCCAGCAAGGCCGCACCCGCGTCCCTGCGGTGGCGGTGGTTTCCGAGGAGCGTTGCGACAGGTCCCGTCACCCGGGTGCCCGCCAGGCTCGGAACGGCGGTGTCGGACTCCCGGACACCGCCTCACAACGGCGCTCACCGACCCGCGTTCCGCGGGGTTGCGGTGAGTTGCGCGGCCCCGTCTTTCGTTCCAGCTCACGTCCAGCTTCGAAAAGCGCCGCCGCCATGTCCGCCCCGAATTCCGCCTCCGACATCTCCGCAGCCCCCGCCGCGACGCCCGTCGCCGTGCCGCCGATGAAGCTCTCCGGCCTGGAGCCGGTGAACATCGGCGCCGGCACGCTGTTCGTGAACATCGGCGAGCGCACCAACGTCACCGGCTCCAAGGCCTTCGCGCGGTTGATCCTGAACGGGGAGTTCGAGGCCGCGCTGAGCGTCGCCCGCCAGCAGGTCGAGAACGGCGCGCAGGTCATCGACATCAACATGGACGAGGCCATGCTCGACAGCAAGGCCGCGATGGTGCGTTTCCTCAACCTGATCGCCTCGGAGCCCGAGATCGCCCGCGTGCCGATCATGATCGACTCGTCCAAGTGGGAGGTGATCGAGGCCGGCCTGAAGTGCATCCAGGGCAAGGGCATCGTCAACTCGATCTCGCTGAAGGAAGGCGAGGCGGAGTTCCGACGCCAGGCCAAGCTGATCCGCCGCTACGGCGCGGCCACGGTGGTGATGGCCTTCGACGAGACCGGCCAGGCCGACACCTACCAGCGCAAGATCGAGATCTGCACCCGCGCCTACCGGATGCTGGTCGACGAGATCGGCTTCCCGCCCGAGGACATCATCTTCGACCCCAACATCTTCGCGATCGCCACCGGCATCGAGGAGCACAACAACTACGCCGTCGACTTCATCGAGGCCACGCGCTGGATCAAGCAGCACCTGCCCGGCGCCAAGGTCAGCGGCGGCGTGTCCAACGTGTCATTCAGCTTCCGCGGCAACGAGCCGGTGCGCGAGGCCATCCACACGGTGTTCCTGTACCACGCGATCCAGGCCGGCATGGACATGGGCATCGTCAACGCCGGCATGGTCGGCGTCTACGACGAGATCCCCGCCGACCTGCGCGAGCGCGTCGAGGACGTGGTGCTGAACCGCCGCGAGGATTCGACCGAACGGCTGCTGGAGGTGGCCGAGTCGGTCAAGGGCGCGGCCAAGGACGACAGCGCCAAGCTGGCCTGGCGCGCCGGCGACGTCGGCGCGCGGCTGTCGCATGCGCTGATCCACGGCATCACCGACTTCATCGTCGAAGACACCGAGGAAGCCTGGCAGGGCATCCGCGCCGGCGGCGGCCGCCCGCTGCACGTGATCGAAGGCCCGCTGATGGCCGGCATGAACGTGGTCGGCGACCTGTTCGGCGCCGGCAAGATGTTCCTGCCGCAGGTGGTCAAGAGCGCGCGCGTGATGAAGTCCGCCGTCGCGCACCTGGTGCCCTACATCGAGGAAGAGAAGCGCCAGATGGCCGCCGCCGGTGCGGACGTGCGCTCCAAGGGCAAGATCGTCATCGCGACGGTGAAAGGCGACGTGCACGACATCGGCAAGAACATCGTCACGGTGGTCCTGCAGTGCAACAACTTCGAGGTCGTCAACATGGGCGTGATGGTCCCGTGCCAGGACATCCTCGCGAAGGCCAAGGTCGAGGGTGCGGACATCATCGGGCTGTCGGGCCTGATCACGCCCAGCCTGGAAGAGATGCAGTACGTTGCCGCGGAGATGCAGCGCGACGACTACTTCCGCATGAAGAAGATCCCGCTGCTGATCGGCGGCGCGACCACCAGCCGCGTGCACACGGCCGTCAAGATCTCGCCGCACTATGAAGGCCCGGTGGTCTACGTGCCGGACGCGTCGCGCTCGGTGGGCGTGTGCTCGGAGCTGCTGTCCGACGAGCGCGCCACGCGCTTCATCGACGAGCTCAAGTCCGACTACGAGAAGGTGCGCGAGCTGCACGCCAACAAGAAGCAGACGCCGCTGGTGACGCTGGCGCAGGCCCGCGCCAACAAGCACCGCGCCGACTTCACCACCTACACGCCAGCGGTGCCGCGCTTCATCGGCCGGCGCCAGTTCCGCAACTACGACCTGGCCGAGCTCGCGCAGTGCATCGACTGGGGCCCGTTCTTCCAGACCTGGGACCTCGCGGGGCCGTTCCCGGCCATCCTCAAGGACGAGGTGGTCGGCACCGAGGCGCAGCGCGTGTTCAGCGACGGCAAGCGCATGCTGCAGCGCCTGATCGAGGGCCGGTGGCTGACCGCCAGCGGCGTGATGGGCCTGTACCCTGCCGCGCAGGTGAACGACGACGACATCGAGATCTACAGCGACGAATCGCGCACCGAGGTGCTGATGACCTGGCGCGGCCTGCGCATGCAGTCCGAGCGGCCGGTCGTGGACGGCGTGCGCCGACCCAACCGGGCGCTGGCGGACTTCGTCGCGGCCAAGGGCACGGTGCCGGACTACATCGGGCTGTTCGCGGTGACCGCCGGCCTCGGCGTGGACAAGAAGGAACAGCAGTTCATCGACGACCTGGACGACTACTCCGCGATCATGCTCAAGGCGCTGGCGGACCGCCTGGCCGAAGCCTTCGCCGAGCGGTTGCACCAGCGCGTGCGGCTGGACCTGTGGGGCTACGCGGCGGAGGAGACGCTCAGCAACGAGGAACTCATCGCCGAGTCGTACCGCGGCATCCGTCCGGCGCCGGGGTATCCGGCCTGTCCGGACCATCTGGTCAAGCGGGACATGTTCCGCGTGCTGCAGGCCGAGGACATCGGCATGGCACTCACCGAAGGCATGGCGATGACGCCGGCGGCCAGCGTGAGCGGCTTCTACCTGGCGCATCCGGAAGCGGCGTACTTCAACGTCGGCCGCATCGGGGACGACCAGGTGGCGGACTGGGCGGCGCGCATGGCGCTCGATCACGAGGCCGCGCAGCGGGCACTGGCGCCCTTGCTCGGCTGAGGCGTCCGCGCAACGAAAACCGAATCACGCGGCCTTGTCCTACAGGCCGCGTTTCACCCCTTTACAAACGGGACAGTTTTCGGGCCCCGCGACTTGTAACAGCGTGGCATTCTTCGCTCATCCCCCGTTCCTAGGGGAAAACCATAAGAGGTGAATGATGGCGATGAATACCAATCAGAAGATCGCGGCCGGGGCCGTGGGAGCGACCGTGCTGGTCGTGGCGGCCTTCTTTGCGGGGCGTCAAGCGGCGCCGTCCATGCCCGACTCGCCGATCGCGGCGACCGAGCAGCAGGGCAACGTGGTCGACCGCAACGGCGCCAACGCCGCGGACGAGTCCCGCGCGGCCCGTCGTTCCGGCGACGATGCCGTCCAGCGCTCGACCAATGAGCCGCGCCGCGTGGCGCAGCAGGCGCCGCGCGATGTCGGCTCGACCGGCTCCGCCGACAACAACGGATCGTCCGGCTCCGCGCAGTCGCAATCCCGCATCTGCTCGGCCTGCGCCACGGTGCTGTCGGTCCATACCGAGGCCCGCCAAGGCCAGGGCACCGGCATCGGCGTCGTCGGCGGCGCGGTGGTCGGCGGCCTGCTGGGCAGCGCGGTCGGCGGCGGCACGGGCAAGAAGATCGCCACGGTGGGCGGCGCGGTCGCGGGCGGCTATGCCGGCAACGAGATCGAGAAGCGCCAGCGCAGCACGACCGTGTGGGTGGTCAAGATGCGCAACGCCGACCAGAGCAACCGCACGATGACCTTCAGCCACGACCCGGGCGTGCAGAGCGGCGACGTCGTGCGCGCCAGCGAAGGTCAGCTGATCCGCCAATAAGCGCGGCGCGGTTTCGCGTGCGCTCATCGACAACGCCGGCGATGCCGGCGTTGTCGTTTCTGGACGGACTCCCTCCTGCGGACGCGAGGGTCAGTCGTTGCGCCCCGGCAGCGCCCGGCGCCACTGGATCGCTTCGGAGACATGCAAGGCCGTGATGACGTCGCTGCCGGCCAGGTCGGCGACGGTACGCGCGATGCGCAGCACACGGTGGAAGCTGCGCGCTGACCAGGCCAGCCGGGCTGCCGCGCGATGGAGCATGGCCTCGCCCTCCGGCGACATGCCCAGATGCCCGTCGAGTTGTCCGGCAGCCAGCATCGCGTTCGAGCATCCTTGGCGCCTGACGGCGCGATCACGCGCTGCGGCGACGCGGGCGGCGACTGCGGCGCTCGTCTCGCCGTCTGCGGCCGCCGACAGGATGGTCGGAGGCAGCACCGGCACCTCCACCGTCAGATCGATGCGATCGAGCAGCGGTCCCGACAACCGGTTCTGATATCGCGTGACCTGGTCCGGCGAACATCGGCACGCCTTGGTCGGATTGCCGAGATGTCCGCAGGGGCAGGGGTTCATGGCGGCAACCAGCTGGAAGCGTGCGGGGAACTCTGCTTGATGGGCCGAGCGCGAGATGTGCACGCGACCGGTTTCAAGCGGCTCGCGCAACGCTTCCAGCGACATCCGCTGGAACTCTGGCACTTAGCTTTGTGCAGCGCTGGGTTGTCAAAGGAGCCCTGAAGAGGGGGGGCGCGGCAGCTCCTGGACGAAGTTCTAACCAGTCAAGCGCCACGCCCCTCGTCCGATGACCACCTGCTAACCGAATGCTCGGTCGCTGCATGCAAGGGGCGGACCAAACGCGTCCTGGACACCGCAACAGAGGCCGGCCCGACGCAGAGTCTTGCAACCGCGCCTCGACGACACGCTGAATATGTTGGGGTAAATACTAGGTAGCCAGTTGCTGTCTCGCGAGCCCAGCAGATGTTGACTCCACCCATGGTGGGAGCTATAAAATGGCACCCAGCATGGGACTAGTCATGAAGCTGCTGCACCTCGACCCGCTGAACAAACTTGTAGACCAAGAGCCGAGTTGCGCTGCCGCGTTGGCCGCTTGGCGCGATTCCGTTTACGAGGCGGCGTGGGAAGACTACAGCGACATGGCGAAGGACCTGACGGTCGCTCCTGCCAAGCATGGCGACCGCTACATATTTACTGTCGTGCCCAAGATTTGCCAAGTGGAAGCCAAGGTGCTGTTCCGCCGGCAAATCATGCTGGTGGCCAGCGCTCGCCTTTTGCGTGTGCTCGGTCGCCGCGCAGCGTAAATATCGACCGGATTCCACTATGAACATTGTTCGCCCTATCAAGACCGAAGAGCAAAAGGTTGCTGCGGTCGAAAGATTGGAAGAGCTCCTCGAGATTGACCCAGAACCGGGCACATCGGAAGACGACGAGCTGCAACTGCTGCTGATGGTCATTGAGAAACATGACAAGGAAATTCAGCAAGAGTGGCCATGCTCACCAATTGAGGCAATTCAGTTCCACATGCAGCAGAAGGGTCTTACTAAGAAAGACCTGGAGCCATTCATTGGAACCAGCGCGCGCGTGTCTGAAATTCTTTCGGGAAAGCGCAAGTTGACCTTGGCGATGATTAAGAGTTTGCATGCCGGACTAAGAATTCCGGCGGCATCCTTGATTGCCGAAGGTGCTTCAAAATCTGACGAACACTTGTCGCCATTTGATTACGAAAAATATCCCTTGCTTGAAATGAATGAGCGAGGGATGTTTGGAAATAATCAGTTGAAGCTCTCCGACCTAAAGACACGGGCCGCAGAGTTCATTGAAGGGATTCTTCGCTCCGTTCAAGTGTCTCCGCAGTCGCCTGCATTCTTGCGTGCGAGGCTTCATCAATCAGGGAATAGGACAATTGATGAACCTGGGCTCTTGATTTGGAAAATCTGTGTCGCTCAGAAGGCTCGGACAATTGCAATCCGTGGCAAGTATGAGCCGAAGACAATTTCACCTAATTGGTTGAGAAATCTGGCGAAGTTGAGTGCGTTCGACGCCGGACCAAAATTGGCGCAAGAACATTTGAGTCGTCACGGAATATGCTTGGTTGTGGTCAAGCATTTCTCGAAGACGTATTTGGATGGTGCGGCAATGCTTGATGGTGATAAGCCAGTTGTTGGGCTTACGCTTCGACATAATCGGGTCGATAATTTTTGGTTCGCACTTTTACATGAACTTGTTCATGTTGGATACGACCTAAATTCGGACCGGCCGTTTATTGCTGATAACTTGGACGATAAGGGGCGTCGCAGCCAAGAAATCGAAGACCGTGCAGATAAGCTTGCGGAGGAAGCGTTGATTCCGCCAGACCTGTGGAAAAACGCAAAGGTCCGAAAAACGTATTCTGTAGAAGATGCGTTGGAGCTTGCCGAGGCGGCGGAGGTTCACCCAGCTATCGTCGCAGGCCGCGTCAGGTTCGAGACGGGAAACTGGCGACTTCTGTCAGGCGTCATCAAGAGCGCCGGCACGGTCGAGCGACATTTCGACGACCAACGATGAAATCTTCAAATATTAAGAAAGGTTACGCCTAGCGAACCAAAAGAAAAGCGGCCGAACACTTTCGCATCCGGCCGCTGTGGACTCACTATCAACTAAGACAGCTCATCCCTGTTAGCGCGCGGATTGTCTTCAGTGGGCCCTCAGCAGTCAAGCGAATCACGTCGAGCAAGGCCATTCGACGGCACAAACTCGCAACTACGACTGTCGAACCATGAACGACGTCTCTTCTTCGGGCGGCCCCACGGGCGTCCAGCTTCGCCATATCAACGTCACCGTCCGCTACGCGGCTGCGACCAAACCCTTCGTCGACTCTCAAGCCCTCGCGGCTGAAAGCGTCGGCCATCTGAAGTCTCGAGTCCTCGAGCACTTCAAGTTGCAGGACTCGCCTCCTGGAGAGGGGAAGTCGTACTCGCTGGCACTGGGCGAGGACCTGCTGACCAATCCGAACGCAACTTTGGGTTCGCTGGTCACGCACGGTGACCATCTCAAGCTCTCGCTCGTCGAGCAATTCACCCAGGGGTGAGGTCATGGCGACGGAGCTCGAAAAGGTGCTGCTCCAGCAGCACCTGACCGAGGTCCTTGCCCTGCCTGAGAGCTGCCGCTGGCGCCTCGAGAAGGACGACTCCGTCCTTCTCGGGGTGACGGTGGTCTTGCACTCGTCCAAGGCTCCGCAAGACCTCTACAAAGCGCGCCTCAGCTGGACCGATTTCTCGAAGCCGGTCTCGCTGAAGTTCTTGAACATGAGCACGGACGTCGATACCGACGCCTTCGCATGGCCCGTCTTTTTCGGAAGCCGGCCGACGGCCTACGTCTGCTGTGTTCCATATACGGCCGAAGGGCATGTGCTGCATCCCGACTGGGCGGGACTGCCTCAGACGCGCTACGAGGAGCCTGACAACCCGCTCCTGTACGCACTGCTCACGCTCCAGCACGCCCTCGACACCACCTACGAGGGGAGGTACCACGCGTGAAGCCAACCTACTTGATACCGGGAAACGTTCTTCCAGCCTCGGTGGCGGCCATGCGCCCTTACGGCGCGCGGGGGCACGAGGGGCTGGCTCTTTGGTTCGGCAAGGTCGACAACGAGGTGAGCGAGGTCACACACGTGGTCTTGCCGCATGGCCCCGGTCTGACGACGCACCCGTTGTTCCTGAACTTGTCGATGAAGGCGATGGTCCGATTAACCGCCTTCGCCGACAAGCATGAGTTGGTGTGGCTCGGCCAAATTCACAGCCATCCCAAGCAGATGTTGTGGCTCTCGGAGGTCGACGTCGAGATGGGCGTGAAAGTGCAGGACTACCTTTCGGTCGTATGCCCCTTCTACGCCCAACGTGACACCGACACCTTCGACCAATGCGGCGTTCATGTCTATGACGGTGACGGCTATCGCAGCATGGCGTCCGCGGAAGTCTCGCGACGCATTCAGTTGGCCGTAGCTCCCGCAGAGGTCGTGCGACTGGAGGTGCCCGCATGAAGGCCGATGAAGTTCAGCGAGCACTCGAGTGCAGTCGCCCCTTCGGCGTTGCGGAAGACTTGGTCGGACGCCGCGTCGACCGCGAAGCAGTCCTGGCCAGGACGGTCGTTCTTTCCGCCGGCGAGGGGGTGCTGACCAAGGTTGAAGCCCAGTGGTGCATGGTCGACAGTCTGCGTCTGCTCAGCCGCGTTGTTGGCAAGCTCGAAGTCGTACTTCCGGACGACGCACCGACGTCCTTCGTCGCGGCGGTCAACGATGCCGTCGAAGCAGTCTGGAGCCAGGGGACCGTGAAACTGGTCTCGGCATCGGGTGCAAACTGGAGCGGCGCCACGTCGGTGCTGTGCATCCATGCGGCTCATAACCGCGCGCCGACCGCTACCGTGGTTGGAAGCGACGGTTGGATTGCCTACGTGGGGGCCAGGCCGCACATGGGGGTTGCAGCGGGGCCCAATGCGATGGCTGCACTGATGGCCGCATCGATTGGTGCCGCTGAGGTCTTCAAGCAGGTCTATGGCGTACCGCATGAGATTGCCCCGCCGCTCGGGAACGAGTACTTCAATCTGTTCACCGGCGACGACAGCGACCCGGAGCAGGGGCCGGGCCTCCCTGTTGACATTGAACTTCCCGACGCACTGCTGCTAGGAGCGGGGGCCATCGGAAACGCCATCGCCTCTCTGCTGACTCGCCTCCGTCCCCAAGGTCGCCTGGTCATCGTGGACAAGGACGTATTTGCCCCGGAGAACCGCGGCACCTGCATGCTGCTCGACCGCGATGACTGGGTCGGTCAACCGAAGGCAGATACGCTGGCAAAGTTCCTTGAAGGTTCGGAAGGCCTTTCGGTAAAGGGCTGGAAGGGACGTATCGAGGACGCATCTGGCGCGGATGGAGTCGATTTGTCGAGCATCGACCTTGTGTTCGGGGCTCTTGACGACGTCAGCGCCAGGCGTGCGGTGCAGAAGTTGTGGCCGTCGGTCTTGGTCGATGGCGCAATCAACGCGCGCGGAGCCACGTCCATCGCACGCAGGTTCGTCGACGCCGACGTCGCCTGCCTTCGTTGCACGTTCCCGGAGCCGAAGAAGAAGGTGTCCGACCTCACTTCGGACGAGCGACGGCTCCACGCCAACCGGAAGGCAATCTGCGCGCAGCTGGATGGCGAGGCTACGCAGGAAGCCTTTGGATTGGACCTGGAAGACGGCTTCCGACCATCGGTCCCGTTCGTCGCCAGTGCGTCAGCAGCGATGGTGGTCGCGCAGTCGTTGAAGGCCGTGCTGTGGCCCGAGAAGCGCTTGGCGCATCAGCTGCAAATCGAGAGCCTGTTTCTGGGGTTCTCGACCGCTCAAAAGCTTCGCCGAGCGACCGTGGCTACCTGCGAGTGCGTGAAGCGCCGAGAGCTCATCCTGGGCGTCATTGCGGCGCGGCTCAAGGGCGGGCGGAGCTTGACCACGTAGAGGCTGCTCCGTCCGACTAGCCTGCTCCCTCCAACGAGCTCCACGGCCGCTGCGCCCGGCCTTGGCGCGGCGGACCGCACTAATCGCCTGACGCTCACCAGAGGACACAATTCGTGCCACTTTGGCGGGCGGGCGTGCATGCGTGCGTGGACGGTCGTTAAAGGTGAGGGCGCAGAAAGCAAAAAGAGATGAGATTGAGGGAGTAGGCGATGGTGAGACTTCTGAGAATTCTGCTTGCATTGATGCTTGGCGGTGTGGGCCCGCGTGCGTGGCGACAAGTTCGAATCTGGACTGAAAACAACTCCACGCTGCGGACGTTGAAGTACGGTCCTATCCGACGAGAGCTCATCTCGGCCACGGCGTACCCGCTACTTTTCAGCTTGACCATCATGGTCGGGTGGGCAGCCGCAGCGGCCTTGGCAAGTTGGCAGCCATGGTTCAGTGGATGGGTGGTGCCCGGTCCTTCCGAGTGGGGTGGCGCACCACACGACTTTGCTGCCTTCGCTGGCACGCCCTGGTCTATCACCGCTACCGTCCTTGCGCTCGCCTATCCCATGGTGCTCGCGTTCATCTCCATCCTGCTCGGGCGCCGAACGACGTCGACAGCTGCAATGCGGGTCTACATGCTCGACACCGCATTCTTGCCGGCGGGTGCCTCATCAATCCTTGCGCTCATCGTGATGGGAGTTGAGTACTTCGCCACGCCCTATGTGACGAAGGACTTCCTGAAGGCGTGCTTTCCATTCCTGTTGGTCTTCCACGGTGGGTGGACGGCGACAAATCTCGTCCTGACGGCGGGCTTTCTGCTCCGCACGATGTACTTCATCTCACATCGGGAACAGCAACATGTCTTCGCTCGTGTAGCCGTCGATGTTGCATACCGAGAAGAGCTCCGAGCTGCCGCCATGCAGCACATCTACGTGGCGGTTCCTCAGGCTGACTGGGGCTACCCCGATGACAGCGAGAAAGAGGATGTCCGCGTCGAGGTCAGCATGGTGGAGGGCTACGGTGCAAAACCCGAAGTAGTGAAGGACCTCAACGGCAGCCATGTCCTCCATGAGGTCTACACGAAGCTCCTCAAATGGGTCGCTAAGAGGTGGACCAAACGCGCTTTAGCGATTGCTGAAGAACCTGATGACGAGGCCGAGGGAGCCCGCGCGGGCACGACAAAGCGCAGGCCCGCTTTGGCATTTCCTGCGCGATTGGCCGGCGTTGCCAGCGGCGAGGTCACGCTGTGCTCGGTGCGCAACGGTCCGCAGTTGACGTGGCTTGAGCGGAGGCTCGTGCGTTGGGCGCATCGCTACCGTGCATCAGCGGAATCAATACTTTCTCTCGGTACGAAGGAGATGCTGCAGGAGCTGAGTGAGGAGGCCATCGCTTCAGCGGAGCTCCAGCGTTTTGGTGCCGCCAGTGATGCGCTGCGCGACACGTACAAGCTCCATCGCACCTTGTTGATGGCAAGCACTGCGGACACTGAGGGAGAGTTCCAGAACGTTGCTGCAATGCGAGCGTCCCCGTACGGCATATTTCAAGGAGACGCATTCAGCAGAGCCTGGGTCGGGCCGTATGTGGACGTGGGCCGCATCGCAGTGGACAAGCTCGAGGACGACACGCGCCTGTTCCGAGCACTTTCCTACGCTTCTTCAACCATCGCGCACGGGCTCGCCGTGAAACCTGAGCGCCTCCTGGTCGATGCCCAACTCCCCGCGTATTGGCTGTCAAAGCAACTGGAGGCTTGGTGGACGCGAAAAGTTGAGGAGCACCATGCTTTGGGGATTCCGCGGCTACCTGAGCTACCCATCCAGCTACGACGTACATATGAAGAGGCTCTGGTGTCCTTCATCAGTGGTTGGAACGACTTCGATGTCGCGGGACCGAGTTCTAAGTCGGACGAGGAGCAGTGGCGCAGCTACCGAGCGCGGGCATCAATCTATGCGAGCCACATTGAGAACACGGCTGAGCACTTCCTGAACGCGGTTTTTCGGGAGGACAGAATTGCAGCTGCTTGGTACCTCGATAACTTCTTGAAGTGGTGGGGTGACCGCCAGTTCGAGCTGGAAGCTGGGCATCTGGATGGCGACTGGCGTGTACGCCACGTGACCATCGGGCTAGTGGAGCTGGAGTGGGACGCTGCGCGCGAGTTCCTCTGGGATGGAGCGGAGCCGATTTCTCTCAAGTTCGCGACCCTCGCCATGAACCTTGGCACTAGGCGGTACTGGGAAAGCATGCGCTTGTACATGGCGCTGCTCTTGATTGAACGCGCGCATGTCAGCGACGACGCGCAGGTCCAGGGCTGGTTGCTGGACATGGTCGCCTCAATCGTCCGCGGCAAGGAGCTCAAGGATGGGGGGATGGTCGTTGCAGAGTCGATGGACACCATGGGCCTCGCTCTGGCTGAGATGATGTGGACGAGCTTTGCTCATCCCCTACAACAGCGTCGTATGGCGGCCTTCGCGGACAACTGGCGTGGTCTCAGCGATAAAGCAGTAGTTACGAACCGGACCTTCTCCCCGACCCAAGAAGTACTGCTGTTCAGCCAACTAAAGGAAGGGAAAGCGACGTTGCTCGCTGCGCTGTCTGTTGGCCGCCGTCCCCACCCTGTGGACGCGCGCAGGGTGGTGCATCGATGGTGGCGCGATGTCGAGCGTCTGGCGGAGGTCGAGCGCTACCTCGCTGAGCTTCGCAGAACATCGCTGAGCGCGACGCAGCGCAGGCGGCGAGACCTCATCGAAGCATTGAGAGACCGGCTCAGGCAGGGCGGCGGCAGCGTGCGTCAAGCTCAGTTGGCGTTGACCGGAATGCTCAAGGATGTGCAGAGGACAGCATCGCGTGAAAGAGTGAGCACCTTGGTCGCCATCAACGTCTCGACCGAGAGAACCCGAAGGTTCGCCTGCGCGGTATCACAAGCGGCCTTCGCCGAGGCGACGCTTCCTGCCCCAATCACGGCTGTGCACTTCCAAACACCGATTGAAGGGGGTCGTAGCTATACCTGGCGGCATAACGAAGCCAAGGTGCAGTTCATCGAGGGGACCGGGGCGCAGCCAAGCGAGCGCATCGCCGCAGACATCGGTCGGGAGTTCGGACGATGGGCGGCCGCGTCGGCGGTCGCGTGGTGGCTCGCTTCAGAGGGCGTTCGGCCCGTCAACAGGCCCGAGCTTCGGTTCGCCTTCAATGCGACCGCTGCGGAGAAGCAGCAGTTCCTGCTTGACCTCGCAGCTACTTGCCAGGCTGTCGCGGACAGTGGCGGGAGGCCTGCGATTCTTGCTGGCAGCGGTACCGCCTCCGCCCTCCTGAACCCTTGGCGTTGGGGAGCATCAGAGGGACAGGTGCCATTCCCGGAGGGTGTGTCCATCGAGCGCAGTGAGGCTAACGACAGCAGTTCGTCGAGGCTTAACGGTTGGCCTATCTATGGCTTCGACACGGAGAAGGGCGACTGCTACGTGGTGGACGAGGACGAGGTGCGAACGCTGCGTGTGGAGGCCAACGGGCCTGCCGATGCCTTGGCTGTCAAGTGGGAACCGCTGGGCAAGGAAGACATCCAGTTCAAGCTTGAATGTCGCGCCAGCGTGGGGGCGCGTCGCTAGCTCTCAAGCCCGGGACCTGCGTGGCCGGCTGCCTCCGCCCCACGTTGCGCCCGCACCGATGGTCGTTCTCACCAATGCGTGCATTCCAAGGTGCTCCAGAACCCATCGCTGTAGCCAGCCGTCAAGGAGGAGGAAGCACTTAAGGGGACCGTTGAGACTCGGCTTATAACCGCGGACCAACATCAGCGCGACTAACTCGGCATGTGTCAGCTCGTAGAGCTCTGCCGGTCGTTCAAACTCCAATTGCCAATCTCGCACCAGCCTTTCCAGCCGTTCGTAGGTACAGGCGTGAGTTTCGTCCGTGGTCGGTGGCCTTTTCATTGCTAGCTTTCCCTGCTTGAGTCGTTGGGCCGTTTTGCGAGTCATGCCGAGATGGCCGGCGCGCGGGGGCGAAGGTGTGGTCTACGCCTCAGTGTTCGGCTTGGAGTTGCGCACCCATCTAGCAGCGCGCTCGAGAAGCTTCATCTTCTGCTCTTGTGTGAGCCGCGGTGGCTTCGGTCCCAACAGCCCTTCGCTCCAGGCCGCAGCGACCATCTCGACGCGCCCCATGCGGAGGGCCGAGAACTCCTTCAGTACCTCCCAGGCTCTCGTCTGCTCAGGCGTGCTTGAAGGGCCGGGGAGTTCGTTGACGAGTTCCCAGAACTTGTCGAAGTCCACATAGCCCTTCTGTTCGACAAACTGCCGCAAGGCGCGGTCTTCACGTGCCTCGCCGGCATAGGCGGGCAACGCATCCTCGGTGGTGGTGCAGGACGTGTCAGTAGATTTGGCGCACATGTCGTGTAGTCGGAGAGTTTGAGTGAGGTGTGGGAAAACCTGTGGAACTAGGGGAGCTGCAGCCACCTCGTCAACCCACGGTCCTGCCGGCCATGTGAAGCAAGCCGTGGTGGTCGAGTACCCAAAGCTGCAGCCAGTCGTCAAGAATCAGAAAATCACCAATCGGGTCGCGTAAGAGTCGATGGTGGCCGCGCGCGAGAACGAGCGCTCGGTACTGCCCTCCGGACAGTACGCCGACGCCTTCCGGCGGTTCTTCTGCGATGTGCCAGTCCCGCCCGAGGTTGTCGAGGTATTCGTAGGTGAGCGCATGGTGTTGCGTGAGGGGAATGAGGTCAGCCATTGAGTCCTCTTCTTCGGCATGCGCTGAGGCACGGCGCCCCTGGGCGGCTCGGCCTCGGTGGATAGGAGCTCCCTCGGGGTCGCAGTTAGAGATTGTCGGCTTCAGGGGCCAAGCGGGGAATCGGAGAAAGCGTGCTGAGAGAGACCTACAGCAGCTGTAAAACACGGTCCAAATATGAAGCTCTCAAACTGCTACTTTCGACGCGGCGACTTCACTGGATGGCAGGGCTAGCTCCCGCTGGCCACAGCGCTAAGGGAGTCGCAACGGCGAGCTGGTGGTTGAGGCTAGCGCCTCCAAAAGGCGTCGAACCTCGGCTACCGGTGGACGCAGGAGGAACCGGCTCCTTCGCCGGGGGTGGGAGCGGCCGAGCCCACAAGACCTGCATATAGGTCGTCCGCCGCTTTCGGCTCCAAAAGTCCTCCTCGCCGCCGATGAGGACAACTACGGGCTCGATGACGCGGAGGTGCTTGTCGACCTTGTCATGCAACGACTTGAGAGGTCGAACTGCTCCGAAGTTCTCGTTGGAGCCAGCGTGGTGGGCCATAGCGAGTTGCAGTTCGTGCGCCGAGCTGCCACGGCACGAGAAGCTCTCCCTAGCGCAACCGAAGCCGTTCGCCTGGCATTTCCGACCGCGACGTTGGTCGAGGTCTCGCTGCGCCGGACGCCCCGTAGGCCGTCTGAGCAAGCTGCAGCTTCGCAGGCGCCGAGGGGCAGCGCTCACGTCCGTAGTTTGCGGACACTAGAGTCAGCCGATGGCGACTATTGAAGGACCGACGGGTTCCCCAAAATTTGGAGATGCCGCTGCGGTGTCCTAGCGCCTGGCGGCGCTGCTCGTCCTCCTCTCGAGCAGGGCCTCTGCGCAGACCAACAGAGGCAAAACTTCGGCCCGACCGCGAGAGCGCTCGGGCCTTCTTTTTGCGCCCCCTCGACGCAGGGGCTGATGCTGTCCTCCCAAAGCTGTGCGAACCTCCGTAGCCCGACCTGAATGCGGGCTTGTGCGAGGCGACCACGCTAGGTATGGTTCTTCGGGCCAAGCGGTGAGCTCCAGCCGGTCATCTGATGAGGACTGCGCTGACGGAAAAAGAAGATGGAATGGGAGGACCGATGAGTGCCAGCCAGCTGCTGAGTCAGTTGCTCGACTATGTATTGGAGCAGGACAAAGACATTGACCCACGCGGGTTCAAGCTCTCAGCCGCGAAAGGCTTCCTGAAGGGACGGCCAGACCTTCAAGGCCTGCCAGGCGTCGATTTCGATATCAAGTTGGAGGGCGACCATGTCTGGCTTCGAGTTGCCCGCCTGGAAGCTGGCTCGCCCCCCAAGGTCGCGGCCGGTCCATGGTCCGAGGTCATCGTTGCGGGAGATGACCCGAGCGGCGACGCGCCTCGCATCGACGAAGTGGCGTTCAAGCGTCGCCTTGCGCTCGTGCTCCAGTCGACACCAGCTCAGGACCGCACAGGCGTTGAAGGGCAGCACCGTTTGGCCGTTCAGCGAGTGCTGACGGACTACAGCCCTTTGTGGACCGCCTGGGCCGACGGTGAAAAACCACGCCGGCGCACCATTGACCTCTACGGCGACCTCTTCGCCATCAAACATCAGCTTGAATCTGAGCAGACTGCCAAGCCGAACGAGCTGGTGTGGGGCCTTGGCGTCGCCTCATGGAAGCTTCGGTACGAAGAGCGCTCCGGGACCTCCGTCGTCGACTTTCAATACCCGCTCATTACCCAGTCGGTTGAACTGGCGCTTGAGGAGTCGAGTCTCGCCATCGAACTACGGCCGCGTGCGGTTGACCCGCAGTTCGAGTTCGACGCATTCGCTGCATGCCTGCTCCCGAGCACGGCCGATGTGGAGAAGGCCGCTCGAGAGGCTCTGGCTCGAGGTTCCGATAGACCTGTGAACCCGTTTGACCCGGGAAGCTACGAGCACCTGCTCAAGCTGGTCGCGGGCAACTTGCATGAGAAGGGACGGTTCACCAGCGGCGCAACGTCCTTCCCCTTGCCAGCTGAAGACCTCCAGGTCTCCGATGCGTGGGTCTTGCTGGCGCGTCCTCGTTCGAACAACTACCTTCATGAGGACATCGAGCGGCTGAAGCGCCGACTCGGGCCCGGTGCTGAGATTCCTCTCGGCCCGCTGGCAATGGTCACGCCGCCAGCGGAAGAAGCGCTCAACTTCGAGGCTGTCTCCTTCCGGGGTTTGTCGGGGCTCTCCGGCGGAAGTTCCGCAAAGGGAACACCCCGCGAGCTGTACTTCCCGCTGCCCTACAACCACGAACAAGTGACCATCGTGGAGCAGCTTGAGCGCTCGAACGGCGTCGCCGTTCAAGGGCCGCCGGGGACGGGCAAGACCCACACGATTGCGAACATCGTTTGTCACTACTTGGCCACTGGACGCAAAGTTCTGGTGACCGCCAAGGGCGAGCAAGCCCTCGACGTGCTGCAGTCCAAGATTCCTCGAGAGGTCCAGCCTCTTACCGTCGCCCTTCTTTCCGGCGACCGCGAGGGGATGCGGCAGTTCCAGTCCTCAATCGAAGCCATCATCCACAACGTCTCGCAGCTCAACCCAGAGGTGGTGCGAGAGCAGATTCGGACATGCCAGAGCGCCATCGACCGTGCGCACGTGGAGCTCGGCGCAATTGACCAACGCGTCGACGAAATCGCGCATCAGCAGCTGTCGCAGGTCGAGGTTGACGGGGTTGCGATGCGCGCGCAGAAGATGGCAGACCTCGTGCTGTCCGGCGAAGAAAAGCATGCGTGGTTCGACGACGAGCTCTCTCTGGACGCCACGAACGCGCCACCGTTGAGTAGCGCTGATGTTGCACAGTTGCGCGAAGCTCGGCGTCGGCTGGGTGAGGACCTGGTCTACGTGACCTCCCGAATCCCAGCCAGCGATGGGCTGCTTCCTGCCGCTGATGTTGGCCGATTGCACGAAGTCCTGGTCGACATGCGCTCCATCGAGGCGGCCGAGGCTGACGGGGGACTGTTGCAGCTGCGGGCGGCGACGCCAGAGGTACTGGAGGCGGCACGCCAGATGCTGGTCCAGGTCGAGGCTGCAGTGGCGCTGGCAAAAGAGTTGGAGGAGACCGGAGACGGCTGGACCGAGGAACTTCGCAAGAAATGTCGTCAGGCGACCTTTGCTAGCGAACGGGAAGCGCTGGAGGCCCTGTTCGGAGAGATTGATGCCCTCATCGCGGCGCGCGCCGAATTCTTGAAGCGTCCGGTCGAAGTGCCCGAGAGCGCGCTTGCTTCGCCCAAGGCACGCGAGGCGATAGCCCGTGGCGCTGAAACCGGAAAGCCCTTCGGGTTCATGAGCTTCGGTGGCGGCGATGTCAAGGAACAGGTCGCGGCTATCCGTGTGGCCGGGCTCGCACCTGACGTCGCGGACGATTGGAAGCACGTCCAGCGCTACATGAAGCTGCACGAGCAGGTGCTGTCCTTCAGCGTTCGATGGAACCAGTTTGCCGACTTGCTATCTGTACCCTCGGTGAAGGGCGGCGTTACCGCTCTTCGGCACATCGAGTTGGTTTCAGTCAGCGCTCGGAAGGCGCATCGGCTTGCGAGCGACTACGACAGGCAGTTGCTGCAGTTGGCCGAACGCGTGTTCGCGCGCCCGTCACTGGCCATCGTCCACGGCACGTCTGAGCAGCTGGGCGAGGTGCGTCAGCATCTTCGTAGCCATCTCACCAGAGCAGAACTGGCGCTCGCAGCGACTCAGCTCGCCACGCTCCAAGAGAAGCTTGCCGGCACGTCGGGGCCAATCTCCAATCGTCTGCGAGATTTCGTGGAGGGCGAACTGGGTAGCGCAGCCCTCCAGGCGGAGCGCATCATGGCCCGCTATGCGGAACTTTTCGCAGAGGTCCGGCGCGTGGAGGCGTTGGCAAGAGACTTCGGCCTCGTCAATGAGTTCGCCGCCCGCCTTGAGCAAGCTGGAGCCGCCAAGCTCGCTGCTCGGGTCCGAACCGCGCCAGTAGGCGCTTCTGGGGAGGACGTCGTTCTCCCGGCGGGATGGCGGGAGGCTTGGAACTGGTCGCGAGTCCGAACTCACTTGGAGACCATCGAGGCACGCGAAGAGTTGCGGACCTTGGCTTCGCGCAGGCGGGACTTGGAGGCTGGCCTGGCCAAGCTGTACGAGGACGTCGTCTCCAAGGCCGCATGGCTGTCCACGAAGCTTGGGGCATCTCCGAAAGTGTTGTCAGCGCTCGAGACCTATCGAACGGCTGTTCGGCGAATCGGACAGGGCACCGGGCCCAACGCAACGCGGCATCGTCGCGACGCTCAGAAGGCCATGAACGATGCGCAGGGCGCAGTGCCATGCTGGGTCATGAGCCATGCGAAGGTGTCGGAGACCCTGCCCGCGCAACTGGGCTGCTTCGACCTGGTCATCGTGGATGAGGCGAGCCAGTCCGACCTGTGGGCGCTACCCGCAGTTCTCCGTGGCAAGAAAATTCTGGTGGTTGGTGACGACAAGCAGGTCTCCCCGGATGGCGGCTTCATGGCTGCGGCACGCATCCAGGAATTGAAGGACCGGTTCCTGTCCGACCAACCCTATGCCACAGTGCTGACGCCCGAGAAGTCGCTCTACGACATCGCCTCGACGGTTTTCGCTGCACAGAAGGTGATGCTGCGGGAGCACTTCCGCTGCGTGCCGCCCATCATTGCCTACAGCAACACCTTCTACGATGGATTCATCCAACCGCTTCGGATTCCCAAAGCGTCGGAGCGAATCGACCCACCGTTGGTCGATATCCATGTCGTAGGCGGAACGCGCGGGGTCAAGGACGACAACAAGCTCGAGGCGCAAGCCATCGTCGAGGAAATCGAAGCGCTGCTCGCCGACCCGAAGTTTGCCGGCCGCACCATCGGTGTCGTCTCGTTGCTAGGTCCGGAGCAGGCCAAGCAGATTGACGCGCTGGTCCGCTCACGTGTCGACGCGATGGAGCTGATGCGCCGGAAGTTCGACTGCGGCGACGCGCGTCTGTTTCAGGGCAGCGAGCGGGACATCATGTTCTTGTCGATGGTGGCGGACCCGACGAACTGCCGGGCGCTATCCGGGAACATGTTTGAGCAACGCTTCAACGTCGCGGCGAGCCGTGCTCGCGACCGGATGTACCTGGTGCGTTCCGTCCAGCTCTCCGACCTGTCGCAGCTAGACCTCCGCCGCGGCCTGCTATCCCACTTCAGCAGGCCGATGGACGGCAGCGTCGATGAGAACAAGAGCCTCATCGACGAATGCGAGTCTGGCTTCGAGAAGGATGTCTACACCGCGTTGTTCAGCCGCGGATATCGTGTTGTGCCGCAGGTCAAGGCGGGCTCCTTCCGCATCGACATGGTTGTCGAAGGCGCCGACGACGCGCGCCTTGCTATCGAATGCGACGGAGATGAATTCCATGGCCCTGACCGATGGGCTGCCGACATGAGCCGCCAGCGCGTTCTGGAGCGTGCGGGATGGACGTTCTGGCGATGCTTTGCCTCGACATGGTCGATGCGCAAGGACGAGGTATTGAGGGAACTTCTGGACCGACTCACCGCGATGGGCATTGAGCCCCTGGGTGCGCTTGAGCGCGCTCCGTCGCTCGTTGAGTTCAGGGCGTGGAGCCCACGCGTCAAGAATGACCAAGCGAACGACGCCACTGCAGAGGCGCTCGAGGCCGCGATAGCCGCAGCAAAGTGAAGTCAGAAGATTCCGAGCCACCAGTTTCAGAGGTCTAAATCGACGGGCGCAGCCCGCAAAGAAGGGAGGGGAACCGTGGGACTTTCGTTCTCGAAGAGCGTCAAGCTGGGCGCCGTTAGATTCAACTTTTCCGGCTCCGGCATCGGCATCTCGACAGGCATCAAGGGCCTGCGCATCGGAACTGGACCACGCGGCGCGTACATTAGTGGAGGGTTCGCAGGATTCCGCTATCGACAAAGCTTGGGACGCGGCGCCACCTCGCGACGACCGGCCGGCACGATGCGCGCGTCGCCGCCTGCGCCTGGCTTAGGGGAGCTACCGGCGCCTGCACCGACCATCGTCGCCACGATGGAACACGAGGCCATGAACGTGCTCGAGCTGGAAGACTCGACGAGTGATGCTTTGCTGCAGTCCATGAATGAGCAGCGCGGGAAGATGGACAGGTGGCCTGCCGCCCTTGCCGGTCTGGCCATCCTCTACCTCGTGCTTCTAAACGTCGGCGCCACCTGGTCACAAGGCGCGCATGCGGTCATCTTCGCGATGTTCGCCGGCGCTGTTCTTTGGGTCCGGTGGCACGACAAGATGAGGAAGCTGACGGTCCTCTTCTACGAGCCGGACGCCTCTACCAACGAACTCTTCTCGACGCTCTCGGATGCGGTGCAGCGAGCCGCCGGTGCGAGGAAGCTGAAGTCCGTTGCCAACACTTCTCAGTACGCCGACGTCAAGTATTCGGCGGGAGCCTCTCGAGGGCTGAAGTTCGGCGACGCTTCGCTGTCGTTGGGACAAGCCCCAGGCGTCGTCGCCAACGTTGATGTGCCCATCGTGCGCGCGTCGAAAACTACATTGGCGTTCTATCCCGACAGGGTGCTCGTTTTCCAAGGAAGGGCCGTGGGCGGTGTGTCGTATCAAAGGCTGCAGGCCGTCAGTGTTGGCACGCGCTTCGTAGAGCACGAGGCGGTTCCGACGGATGCGCGTGTGGTCGACCGAACCTGGCAGTACGTGAACAAGAAGGGCGGGCCGGACAGGCGCTTCAAGAACAACCGCGAGCTGCCCGTGTGCGCCTACAACCAGTTCAACTTGTCGACGCCAGACGGGCTCGACGTGCGTTTTCTAGGCTCGAAGGAGGGGGGCTTTGACGCGTTGGCCCTCGCCCTCGAACGAGTCCGCTGGGCTGGCTGACGTGATGTCGACTGGGGGGGGGCTTCGCCAACTGCTGCTGGACAAGCGCTCCCTGGAACACACCGGACACAGCACGAATCTTGAAAGCGGTCATCATGCGACGCCAGCCTTCTTCTTACGAGACGCTCCTGTCAGTCCTGGAGCGCGTCGTCTTCGGAACCTTGAAAATCGTCGGTTGGATGTTCGCCGTCACGTTCATCGTCTTCGCGAAGCTGGTTGCGCCCAAGAGGAGCAGTAGGAGTTCGCTGTTCAGAACGAAGAAAAAGAGCAAGCGGATGCGCGACTGGGGGACGTAAGAGGCTAGGACCGTGCTGACGCCCTGACCGTCTGCACACTCGCGACACGAGGGGTCCCGCAGCTTCTAGAGCAAGTCTGGCTGCCTCTGCGCTGCCAACACGGCATCCGTCCGCACGGCATCTGAAAGGTCGAACATCGCTGCAGGTGCAGGATGGAGGAGCGAACGCGCGCCGTCGATGGTGCCTCCCAGCCATGCCTCCCAATGCTCCGGTTCGATATGAACCACGGCGCGCTTGTCCTGCGCTTCTGCCGGCAGCTTTGGGTCTGGCTTGTGAAGCCGCGACAGCAAGGGATGTGTGTCGCAGTTGACGGTCAGCATCGTGAAGTTCGGCACCACCTCGCCGGTCGCCGGGTCTACCCACTCGTTCCAGACGCCCGCGAGCGTCCATGGCTGTCCATCGGCGCGCGTGAGCTGCCACCAGATGTTCTTGCCTGTCTCCCAGTTCGGTTCTTGGTACCAATCGGCGGGGATGAGGCAGCGTCGGCCTGCCCTCCAAGCCTCGCGAAACGTTGGAAGGCTCGCCACCGTCTCGCTTCTGGCGTTGTTCGTGCTCCTGGGCCGCGGCGCCGGCAACCTCTTCCCTGCAACCGGTTTGGGCTGCATGTGGTCGATGCGCTGCGGCGAGCCTGGCCGGATGAGGCTCCACTGCCCGTTTACGCCGCGGAGGCCACCTTCGCCATCTGGCCGAAGGAATAGACCTTGGTCGAACGGACCGACGAACGGCTTTGCCGGAGCCTCAGGCAGCCAAACTTTGGCGAGGTGCCGACGGATGTAGACCTCGAAGTCGTGCTTCGGCGCCATGTGATACAGGTTGCACATTCTTCCGCTCCGCCGAGGCCAACGACCTCGGAAAGTCAGCGCGATAGCTAGGCCATCGCATCAAGGGCTTCTAAGAGCCGCCTGACCTCCGGGCTGCTCACCGACGCCGGGGGCACGTCGTGTTTGGATTCTGGCGGCATCGGCCAAGCCCAGAGCACTTGAACGTAGGTGGTTCGCTGCTTCCGATTCCAGAATTCCTCGTGACCACCCACCAAGATGCCGCGCTCCTCGATGCGTAGAAGTCGCGCGGAAAACAGCTCCACGATGGGTACGACGCCACCTGCCTGCGGCATCAGCAGACACACTTGCTTGCCTCGACCATCGCGCCCCTGATAGCTGCTCTCACGCATCCGCAGGAAGCCAGCAAGCGGAACTTCCGCGCGCAGTTCAGCGGTAGAGAGACGTGCTCCTTGCCGGCGAAGTCGAAGTGCCCGAACCAACATGATGAAATACTGTATGGACATACAGTATAGTTGCGAGACCAACTTCGAGGGGACCTGCATGCTGCTAGACCTGAACGACGCGTCGACTATCGTCGAATGGTGGGCGGTCTACCCTCAGCGCCACGGGCCATTGCTTGCGGACTGGGCTCACCGTAGGCCCGAGCACCGTAACGCCATCATGGAGGCGCGTCGCCGCATCACGGCTGACCCATTGAAGCGACGACTGCTCGAGGAAGCCCGAAATGTGCGGCACCTGGACGCGCACCTTCCGGCACCTCTCACGCATGATGAGCAGGCTGCTGGCGAGGTCAGCCGGGCTACGGCGGAATGAGTCAGCTTGAGCGTCCGCCGGCGGACTTCCTTGAAGTTGCAGCCGCTCGGCACGAGTTCGAGTTCACGCTCCAGGTCGAACTCGCCGAACACGACCCACTGATGGAATCCGTGCTGCAACGACTCGACGACGCGGGAAGTTCAGAGACGCTGGTTGGCGCCGCTGCAACGTGCACCGTAGAGCTTCAGTTCATCACGTCGGCCAAGACGGCCGAAGAGGCGCTGCAAGGGGCCTCACAAGCCGTTGAACGCGCATTCCAAAACGCGCGAGTCATTCGCATCGTTCCAGCGCCAGACACCCCGTCTGCCCGGTTCTAGGCTTACCGCCGCACGTACCCCAGCGATGCGCTAGCGGCCGGCGCTATGCTGCTGGCCGAATCCCTCGATTGCAGGAGCGCTCACGTGGAGGAATGGGAGGCCGACATTGACGTCGAGGTACTACCCAATGGGAAGTACCGGCCCGTCCTTGTGCTCATCCCGCCGGTGTCGGTCGGCCCGCTGCTCCGACGCCCACTAGAGGGTGAATACGAGCACGAGGAGCTCGCTCGCATCGCGGTTCTAGATGCAATGGTTGCGATGGCCTTCTCGTCCCGATGCAAGTAGCGCAAGCGGAAGTTCGCCCGGGATAAGACTGCCCCCACGGCAACACTAGTGACAGGCGCATGACGGCATCAGGCTGGTAGCAGCTGCGGCCAAGCGCCGTTAAGCGGCCCATGAGTACCTGGGTCAAGCTCGCTTGCCGTCCACAGATGGGGTAAACCGCTCGCTTGGTGTACCTGGCCAAAGTCAGCCCGCAACAGGTCCATCCTGCGTCGGCCCGTCGCCATCGTTCAGAAGTTCTCCCCGATGTGCAGGACTGGTCAGCAGTAAGAGCTCCGCTTCCATTTGGAAGGCGTGCCGGAGGCCTCGTTGAACCGATAGCTCGGGCGTAGGTCTGCTCCCGTCGCCGAGACCGGCGCATGAGGGGTAGCGCGACCCAACGCGTCACACGAGAATCGCAGCAAAAGAATCGCGCCGAGGGAGGAAGTGTGGACGGCGACCCCAAAGCCTATTACGCCGCGCTTGGCGTGCAACCTGGCGCTAGCGATAAGCTAATCCGAGCTGCGTTCAGAGTACAGGCGCAGGAGCTGCATCCTGACCTCAATCCGTCTCCGGACGCTAAGGAAAAGTTTCAACGCCTGAATGAGGCGTACATGGTTCTGTCGGACCCCGAACAGCGCCAACGCTACGACGCCCTTTCAGGGCAATCGTCCTTCAGTCGGCCAAGCGCCGCGACGCACGATGGACGAACAGGTCGTCCGACCTCATCAGGCTTCGAAGGGAAGACAGGACAAGGGCAGTCAAACTCGGAAGCGCAATCGTCGGACTGGCAACCGCTGACTTGCCAACGGTGCGGGTCGGTAAGCGCGTTGCCCCGTTATCGCGAGTACCACCATGTAACAGGATTCTTGTTCCACACTTCCAGGACCAACACTAGAGGTGTGTTCTGCGCCAAATGCGATGCGGTCAGCGCGGCCAAGGCCACAGCTATCACCGCGTTCGCTGGCTGGTGGAGCTACCTCGGATGGTTCTACTCGCCGGCCGCCATACTGAATAACCTCACTGCGGGCCTGCGCTTCAAAGAAAAGAACGTTGCCGCCTGGGCTCACCAAGCAGGGTACTTCGCTAGTCGAGGCAAAACAGACATCGCAAAAGCAATCGCGGAGGAAGTCCTCAAGGTGAAGACAACCTGGTCTCCTCGCGCGAAACTTGAGCGAGCGCGTCGAGCCAAGATGGGATACGAGACGCCGCAGCCCTTGGAAGACGCGAAGGCATTCGCTCGCTCTCTTCTCGCCTCCGCACCTGCGGGCGGTGGCGCCGTCACGTTGCGGCATGACCGGTTCATCGCTAACCGGAGGATTGGCTATCAGATGGTCAGCCTCCTTCCCGTCTATTTCGTCGTGGGTGCAGTGCTCTTGTCTTGGATTCAAGAGCACGACCGAGAAAGGAGACAAGAGGCTTGGTTAGAGAATGAACGCTTTAGGCAAGCCATCAAAGAAGCGCAGTCCGTTCCCTCGCCGTCCAAGGGTGCACCCGGGGTCGGAGGAATCGCCGGACTTACGGCGAATCTTCCGGCCGAGCCATTGCCAGTGACGGGCCTTTGGCACTATGAAAACCCCCTACACGCCGTGCAGGCTCAGAGCGAGCAGCTGCCGCAGCTAGTCGTCACGGCGTCGAGTGACCTGAACTATCTGGTGAAGTTGGAGAAGCAGACCGGCGAGCCTCTCGTGAGCGTGTTCGTGCGCGCCGGCGAGACGGCTGAAATCGCCATTCCTTTCGGGGTCTACCGCATCAAGCTAGCTGCCGGACATCGCTGGTATGGAGAGCACGCACGGTTCGGCCCGGATACGAGCTATAGCGTCATCGATGGTTTGAGCGAGTTCAAACTTGAGGGCAGCACGTTGGTGGGGAAACGACTGGAACTCACGCCGGTCAGAAACGGCAATCTCCACAAGACCCGGATAGTCGCTGAACAGTTCTAGGCGAACGTCGTGCGGGTAATGTCCGCTACCGCTGCGAAGCCAACCTGGACCGGTTGGACCCGTCGGACGGCAGCTACAGGCTGATTGCGGAAGTTCACCAGCGGCTGCTTCGAGGCACCTCGTTGCCCCAGACCATCCGTCACTCGAAGAGTGACCCATGCCATCCTCTGGCAAGACATCACCATTGCCCTTGGCACTAAGGCAGTCTTCTTCGTGCTCGCGGTGTTCGGCAGCGCAACGATGTGGATGGCGGTCTTCGCCGATACTGGCGCCAGCCTGCTGGTTGTCTTCAATGGACTACGCCTGCTGAAAGGTGCTCGATAAGTCTCTAGGCATCCTTGGCTCGCGCCACGCGGGCCATCCCTTTTTGCGTACGAATCGAAATGACTCTCACTAGGTCAATTTATAGCGGCGCCAAGGTTCTCGCCGTCATCACAACGTTCGTTCTGTCGGGGCTGGTGCAGGCGTCGGAGGCCGACGTGAAGCGCGTTTGGCAAATCCTCGACTACCTGGCGGTTGATTACGCTGGCGCAGTGCAGGATGGCAAGGTGGTCTCGCAATCCGAGTACGACGAGATGAAAGAGTTCGCGCGGACTGCCAGAACCAAAATCTCAGCGCTGGAAGCCAAGACAGAGCAGGCCGCGCTCGTTGCTCAGGCGGTGGAACTTGAAGCGTCCATCTCGGCCCGCGCTGATGCGGCCAAGGTCGGCCTGCTTTCAAAGGCATTGGCCAAGCACCTCATCGCCGCCTATCCCGTGCCGTTGGCCCCGTCGGCCATCCCGGATGTGAAGCTTGGAGCGAAGGTGTACGCGCAGAATTGCGCCAGTTGCCATGGCGCCGCCGGCAACGGCGACGGCCCTCTCGCGAAGTCGCTGGACCCGACGCCTATTGCATTCACCGACAAGGAGCGCGCGAGCCAACGAAGCCTCTTTGCCCTGTATCAGGCGGTCTCCCAGGGCATCGCAGGTACAGCGATGCCGGCGTTCAGCCAGCTGTCGGAAGAAGACCGGTGGGCGGTTTCCACCTATCTGGGAAGCTTTGCGCACGATAGCGGCGAGTCCCAGCAAGGCAAAGGGGTTTGGGAAACCGGCGACGCTGCGAAGGCGGCGGTTCCCAACCTCGACCGTTTCGTGGGCTTGACGCAGAACGACTTGGCCGAGTCTTTGGGCGCGAAGGACGCGAAGCTGGTCATGGCTTACCTGCACGAAAACCCAGAGGTTCTAAACCAGGCACCTACCGGCGGCTTGGCGCTCGCGCGCAAGCAGCTTGAGGACAGCCTGGCGGCCTACAAGGCCGGCGACGTGAAGAAGGCGCAGGACCTCGCTCTATCCTCATACTTGGACGGCGTTGAACCCTATGAGCAAGCCCTCGCAGCGAAGGACGGCTCGCTCAAGGACCAGATTGAAGTGGCGATGAGCCTTTACCGGTCACGCATCTCAGACAAGGCCCCCGCGACCGAGGTGGCTGCGGCGGCTGGCGATGTGGAGCGGCTCTTCACGCAAAGCGACAAGGTTCTCGAAGATTCAAGGGCGGACGCAACGGCGGCCTTCTTGGGCAGTCTCACCATCCTTCTCCGTGAGGGCCTTGAAGCGCTTCTTGTTGTCGTCGCAATGATTGCCTTCCTCCGCAAGGCTGAACGGCCAGACGTCTTGGCCTACGTACACGCGGGGTGGATAACGGCGCTACTTGCAGGTGCGGCGACTTGGGGCGCGGCGACGTATCTCATCACCATCAGTGGCGCAAATCGGGAGGTGACGGAAGGGCTATCGAGTCTGTTCGCAGCAGCTGTGTTGGTGAGTGTCGGCGTGTGGATGCATCAGAAGAGCGTCGCAGGCCAATGGCAGACCTACCTCCGTCAAAGCATGTCCGCGGCGCTGAATCGCAAGTCCGCGTTCTTCATGTTCGGTCTGGCCTTCATCGCGGTATATCGCGAAGTTTTCGAAACCATCCTCTTCTATGCGGCGCTTTGGGGTCAGGGCAACGACCACGCTATCTTGGGAGGCCTGGTCACGGGTGTTTTCTGCCTCATTGGTATTACTGTCCTGCTCCTGCGATTCAGCGCCAAGCTGCCGATAGGCAAATTCTTCACCGCCAGTTCGTGGTTGGTTGCCGTGCTCGCCGTGGTGCTCACCGGCAAAGGCGTGGCGGCGCTGCAAGAGGCCGGCTGGATTGCACCGAGCGCGCTAACGGCTCCTCGGTTTGAGCTGCTTGGGGTGTATCCGTCCACCATCGGGCTCGCAGCGCAAGCAACGGTCCTGGCGGTCGTCCTAGGGTTCTTTTTCTGGTATGGCCGCGCGCGAGTAAGCTCTCCGCAGGGATGACAGCTCTCTGGTTAGCTGGACACCTTCTGCAGCACCTGCTGCATTGCTGAGGCCAAGTCTTCAGCTGTGGACAACGGCGGATGGCGTTCAACGGCTGCTTTGTGGACTTGAGTTCGGCAATTTGAAGGTCCGCTTTCGCTGCAATGCCGCCGCTGCTTAAGGCAGAGAACCGGCGGTCGGAAGAGGCTGAGGGCAGCCGTGCCGCTGTGCCTAACCGAGGAAGCTCTCGATGGGCGCAGCCGGCACGAGACACTGCAACGGGAACACTCTCCAGGGTTGTTCCGGATTCATCTGGGGGAGCCGATTAAGGAGTGCATCCCGCGCTTCGGTTTTCACCTGGTCGCGCCAATCAAGCACCTGGCCCCATGTGGAGGCGCCGGTCATATTCAGCTTGCCGCGGGCCACTGCGGCGGACCGCCAGTAGACCTCCGGAAATAGCCTGTTGTACGCCGCGATGTTGTACAGCCACGAGGCTCCTCGCACCGTGCGGGCTGAGGGGTGGTACCTCTGGATGTGCTCGAACATGGCACGAAGTTCGTCCCGCCGGCGCCCGACTTCTGAGCGCCCCAGCGGGCTGACTCTCGGCTCCTTGTTAGGGTCCCGGAAGTGAATGCGAACCGCTCCATACGAGTCCGGAGGCTGGAAACTGAAGCAGCCGAATGCGGTGGAGGGCGGTGGCTGCAAGGGGCACGTTCTCTGGAACTCCAGGGCCCATGCAACGTTGTCGCTCAAGCGAGATGGTGGCTGCAGCCCCCTCACGAAGCGGTGCCACATGCCTGCGTCCTCCTCCTCTTCCAGGCCAAACCGTCTCCGTAGGTTGGTGCAAACACAGACAGCCTCCTGCAGCCCGGTACCGGTCAGCGTTGCATAGGCGGAAGCAAATCGGAGTTGGAGGTCGAGATAGTCCTGCGTGGCTGGTCTCATGGCGCCCATGCGAGTGTCAACCTAGCCATCCTAGTTCTTGAGCACGCTCAGGGCGATGTCCGCTTTCGCTGCAATGCCGCCGCGGCTTCAGGCTGAAAGCGACCATGGGGGTCGAGAACGCTGCTGGGAGAACAAGGCATCGGAAGGTCGAATGTTGGCCCGTACACCGAGGCGGCCAGCCCAGGCGCAGATGCGCCGCATTGAAGGCCGCGATTTAGCCCTCCGCTAGTGCCTCAAACCATGCCGCATACGGCGTGTTCTTAACCATGCGACGGTTGAAGTCCGGAGCGCCGTCGTCCCACCACACATCGCCACGCTCACCGAGAGCTCGCTTAGCCGCATCAACACGCGCACGTGCAGCTAAGCGCTCGTTGTTGCCAAGGGTCTTCTTCGACAGCTGACGCCTTGCGTTCATCAGCTCTAAGACGAGCGCCTGCCTCAGCTCGACGGGCAAGTTGGGGTTGGCCCGTCGCCAGAGCCGCGCATTGACGACGAAGTAGCGACCATCCGGCGTGGTTGGGAAGCTCCCGACCATTGAAGAGCTCCGACCCTAGCTCGCCTTCTTTGTCTGTTCGGCGTTCGTTGTGGACCGGGTGCCTTTGAGATGCTCTTCGACATCGCTCGCGCTCGAGCCCACTGCGGTCACTGCGTCTCGAATCTGCGCGGGAGATACGTCGAGCTTCTCAGCCCAGACCTGTACCACTGCCTCGTCTTGCACATTGATAGTCGAGCTGGCCGGGGAGGCCGGACGCGAAGAGAAACTGGCTTCGTCGGACATGGTCATCTCCTAAGGTATGGCCGGCAATACGGCCCTCGGGGTTTGATGCGGCAGTCGGTATGCCAGCCCCATACCCCTGATGTCAGCCGGCAAGAATGTTGAGCGCCTTCGTAAGGGACTGGCGCTTTTTCCAGTAGCCAGACCAAGGGTCCTGCCGTTGCAGCGACAGATACTCACGCGCTGTGGCGACGTTCCACTGAGCGCCGCTCTTCAGTTCTTTGAGCTCTTCCCAGGCGACAGGCATCGATACACCCATGCCGGGACGGGCGCGGGCGGAGAACGCGGCGGCAGTAGTCTGTCCGTGACCGTTGCGAAGGTAGTCGATGAAGATTTTTCCAACGCGGTTCGAGCCACCAGATTTCGACACGAAGCGGCTAGGAATCGTTCTGGCCATGTGCATCACCGCTGTCTGTGAAAACTGCTTCACCTCGTCATAGCTCAGCTTCGGCGTCAGGGGGACCACGATGTGAAGACCTTTGCCGCCGCTGGTCTTCAACCAGCTCTCAAGCTGAAGCTCAGAGAGCAGGGTTCGCATCAGCACCGCCGCTTCCTGAAGCATCGTCCACGTCACGCCTTCGCCTGGGTCTAGGTCGAAGATGACCCGGTCTGGTCGGTCGATGTCTTTTGCTTTGGAGTTCCAGGTGTGGAACTCGATGGTGTTCATCTGTGCGGCGCTCAGCAGCGCATCCACCGTGTCAACAGACATAAGCGACGTATGACCTGGCCAAAGCCCGGGGTCCAGCTCGGTCAGACCTGGCATCTTTGTGTCCGGGTGCTTGTGGAAAAAGAGCTGGCCCGCGATGCCTTGAGGGGCTCTGACCAGCGACACTGGCCGCCCTCGAAGGTGGGGCAGTATCCAGTCGGCCACTGACTCGTAGAAGCGCACGAGGTCCAGCTTCTTGATGCCCGCGGACGGGTCGATGACGCGTTCGGGATTCGTGACCTTCACGGACGTCGCCTTGGGCTCCTTGGCCCGCGTCGACGCGGGAGGCGAGAGCTGTTTGGCTTGCTCACGGATGATGCTGTTTGGCGGCTTGTCGGTGCGCAAGCCTCGAAAAGTTGCATGCCGAATCTGTCTATCCGGCGTCCATTCTGAGAAGGCGACTTCAACCACGAGGGTCGGGTGCACCCATCGCTCACTCCCTGCGGCGCGTTTCGACCATCTGCCAGGCTTCGCTGCAGCAGCGTCGACTGGCGGACTATCTCTGACGAGCTTCGACAAGGTCGAGTGCAGTGACTTTCCGGTTGCTGAACTCCATCCGGTGCCCACCGAACCGGCGCTCACGAGGACCCCCGCGTCGTAGTAGCCCAGCAGCAAACTCCCCACCTCAGAGGTCGAGCCAGTTCGGTCCGTGAAGCCGACGACGACGAACTCCTGACGCAGTTGGCACTTCAGCTTCAGCCAGGTCTCTGTCCTTTTCGAAACGTATGGAGAGTCCGCGCGCTTGAGCATCACGCCTTCTAGGCCAAGCCGGCAGGCCGCGTTGAGCATCTGCTGCGGAAGCGCCTCAAAGGACTCGCTGAAGCGCACCGCGCCTCCATGCCCGCCCAGCAGTTCCTTGAGCTTCGCCCTTCGCGTGACAACCGGAACATGACGCATGTCGAGTCCATTCAGGTAAGGCGCGTCGAAGAGAAACATCTGGATGTTTCCCGTGCGCCTGTTGTCGATGGAGTTCTGCAGGGCGTTGAAGTCAGGTACTCCGGCCTCGTTGAGGACCACGATTTCGCCATCCAGCCATGCGCTCCTCAGGCCTAGGCTCGCAACCGCCTCCACCAGTGGCTTGAACTTGCTGGTCCAGTCGTTGCCATTGCGAGTAAAGAGCTTTACCTCCGCGCCCTCCACTCGAGCAAGCAGGCGGTACCCGTCGAACTTGGTCTCCACGACCCAATCGCCCGCCGGCACAGCGGATGCCAGCGTGGCCAACTGCGGTTCCAATCTGGCTGGCAGCGGCGCCTTCTTCGCAAGCCTCATGTCCGCGGCGATGTCGGCAGGCGAGTGCTCGAGGGCTGCGACGGGCTCGCGGGGCTCTCGCTCTTCGACAAGTCCGAGTGGCTTGGCGACGACGCTATCCGGCAACGCAGTGATGACGTCGTATTCGCTCAACGGGCGGGCCCAAGCATCTCCGCGCTTCTTCAGCAGCAACCACTGGTCTTGCTTCTTCTCGCCGGGCTTTGAGATTCGCACTAGTTCCCAGAGCCCAGCGAGCTTCTGACCGTGAAGCTTGAAGATGAGCTTGCCCTTCGACAGGCCTTCACGCGCATCGACGGTTGGCTCCCAAGTGCCGCGGTCCCAGACGATGACTCGTCCACCGCCGTATTCGCCCCTGGGTATGTCGCCCTCGAACTCGTTGTAGTCGAGCGGGTGGTCTTCGACATGGATGGCCATCTGCTTGATGGCAGGGTCGAAGGACGGGCCCTTCGGCACAGCCCAGGAGAGCATCACGCCATCGAGCTCGAGGCGGAAATCGTAGTGAAGGCGGCTTGCCCAGTGCTTCTGGATGACGAATTCAAGCAACGAGTCTGCTGCAGCGCGCCGACGTACCGCAAGTCCTGCAGGCTCGGCTGTCTTGCTGAAATCTCGCTTCTGGTTGTAGTTGGAAAGCGGCGCGGCAGCGCGGTTGTCATTAGCCGCTGCGGATTTCCTCTTCGTGCTGAGCTTGCGGCTGGCCAGTTGCGCCCAAGCCGGCGCGTGGTCACTGGGGCTCTCATGGCCGCGTTCCCCTTTGTCAACGCCTGCGGCGACCACACGAACGGTGCTGCCGACGAGGATATGGTCGATGCGGAGGCCTGCGTTGCGTTCCCACCGCTGGCGTCGATAGTCCCAAAAGGTGAACGGCGGCGGGTCCTGAGGATGTGCCGCGCGAATCGCGTCCGTCCATCCTTGTTCAAGGATGGAGTCGAACGCCGCGCGGGCCTCCGGTTGCAGCAGTGCGTTGTCTCGCCATGAGTCTGGCTTGTAGATGTCCGCGTCCGTGGGAACGACGTTCCAGTCGCCCAGCAGGACTACGGGTTGACCTGTCGCCCACAAGTCCGCAGCGCGTTGTCTCATTCGCTCAAGCCAAGCGAGCTTGTACTGGAACTTGGGGCCGGGCTGCGGGTTCCCGTTCACAGCGTAGAGACAACCGAACAGCACGCCGTTGATGGCAGCTTCGACGTATCGGGATTCTTTGTCCTTTGGGTCTCCAGGCAAGGACGTCAGAACCGGCAGCGGCTCGTGCCCGCGCGCAAGCAGAGCAACGCCATTCCATGTGCGCTGGCCGACGACCAGGGACTGGTAGCCGACGGCTTCGAGCGCCTTTGCCGGAAAGTCCTTGGTGGAACACTTGAGTTCTTGAAGCGCGACTACGTCCGGCTTTCGGTCCTCCAGCCAGTCAAGCAGCTGGTCGAGCCGCTTCAGAACATTGTTGACGTTCCAAGTGGCGACCAGCACTGCAGCATCACCGCTTTTGGCCCTTGAGGTGCGCCTCGACAGCGTCGGCGCTTGTTCCGGCGACCTTGACCGCCGCCCTCAGTTCATCGGGCGTGACACCAAACTTCTTGCTCCAGTCACGGAGCTCATAGTCTTCGTTCACGTTGATGCGGCTGCGGTCTTGTCCGCCAGACTTGCTCTTGTCATCAGACATGGTGGTCTCCTTGTGAATAGATGAACGTTGACAAATCTCGTTGGCTGCAAGAACTAGACGCGCTCTTCGCGATGCAGCCGGCGGTATGCGTTGAAGTAGCGGAGCGAAGCTTGGCTGTCTCCGAGACGCTCCATCAACACGCCCAGGTTGTAGTGGGCATCCGCCAGCCTGTCGTCCAGCTCGATGGCCCGCCTATACGCGTCGACTGCAAGCGCGGGCCGTCCGGAATCCTCCAGGGCCGCTCCGCGATTGAAGTGGACGAGCGGGGTATCGCCGCAGTGCTGCAGCGCTTGGTCGTAGAGGTCCACTGCTTCATGGCACCGCTTCGCTTCACACAGCATTGCGCCAAGGTTGACGTATGCGGCGCTCAGGCATGGGTCAAGGGCTATGGCCCGGCGGTAAGCCGTTTCGGCCGCGGAGGTATCCGATGCTTCGAGCCGCACGGCCAAGCGGCACCAGTACGCTGCGTCCCTCGCCGGCTCCGGCCTAGCGTGCAATCCAATCTCTGCAGGCGGCGACCCTTCGGGAACATCCAGCGGAAGCAGGACTTGCCCTGATATCGCGTCGCGCTTGCCGCTGCCATCTGCCGCCTCCACCGTGCGACCGTTTGGCGCCAGACGGACGCTAGACAGGTGTAGCTGTACAGGAAGCGCCTCTCGTACGTTCTTCAGTGCTTGAACGATTTTGCGGACGGGCACTCGAGCGTCGCGCAGCCCCTTCGCGGCCCGCAAAACCACGATGTCCTGCAGCGAATAGTCCCCTCCGGAGTCGGGAAGGATGACCCCGGCTTCGGCGAGCGACTGCATGAATGCACGGCTCAAGCCAACAAGCTTCTCGGCTTGTCTCTGGCTGTAGATGCCGTCCGACACCATGGTCATTTACGCGCCCGACTTCTCGGCGCCGGCGCGGCCACAGGCTCGGGCTCGGTGACCGCGCGCTTCGCGGGTTTGCGCGTTGGGGCAGATACTGGTGTCGGCTTGAGCTTGGTCACGTTTGACGCGGCCTTAGGAGCCTTTGCAGCAGGCTTCTTTGCCAAGCTCGAGCGCAAGGCTTCCATAAGGTCGATGACTTGACCGCCGGCGACGATTTCGTCCTCAGAGTGAGCGGAAGCGACGATTTGCTTACCCGCGACCTTCTCGTCGATGGCCGCGAGCACACGTGCCTTCTCTTCATCTTGAAACTCATCCGGCGTGAACTCGTCTTCCGCGATGGTGTCGACAAGCTTCAGAGCCAGTTGCAGTTCCGAGTTCGAGACGTCCGCATTCTCGATGTTGAGGTCAGCGAGGGAACGTACTTCCTCTGCATAACGAAGCTGCTGCAGGATTAGGCCATCTCCGTTCGCCCGCACCTGGACGATGTACTGCTTGGCCTTCCAAGCCCACTTTGCTAGAGCGCAGCGCTCGGAACGCCTCATCGCCTCAGCAAGCAGCGCGTATGGCTTAGCTCCACGCTTATCGGGCGCGAGCAGATAACTTTTGTCGTAGAACAGCGGGTCGATGGAAGACTGAGGAACGAAGCTGACGATTTCAATGACGTGGCTGCTGCCTTCCTCGAGTGCCTTCAGCTCGTCCGGAGAGAACAAGACGAAGTGGTCCTTCTCTACCTCGTAGCCCTTCATCATGTCTTTGCGCTCGACCACCTTTTTCGTTCGCTCGTTGATGTACTGCTGCTTGAGGCGAGAACCATCTTTGTCGAGCAAATTAAAGCGCACGTCCGACCCCGCTTCGGTGGCCGAGAAAAGACGCACCGGGACGTTGACGAGGCCGAAGCTGAGCGTGAGAGAGGCGATGGAGCGTGCAGAGGTGACCATAGTGCGTCTCCAGGAATGACCCGACGGTACCTTCCAAGAGTGGCAAGGAAACTCGGACGCTGGCCATACCGTGTGTAGGACGAACGGCGGCCGTGCGTTTCCATACCGAACAGGCTGCTGGCACTGGCGGCGGTTGGCCCCGTGGCGTCAGCCGAAAACCATAGCGCGGTCCCGCGGGAGGCGAGTCCAGTCGAAACGTCGCGTCACTGCGAGCGGATACTGTAAGGATTAACACCTGTTCAGCTCCGTTCGCCTCTCTAACATGAGCGCATGGAGCAAGACGCGGCCATTCTTCTCTTGGACGACTATCCCGACTCCTGCGAGGCGGTGGCCTCGTGGCTGGAGATTGAGGGATGGCTCGTGATACCGACCACGTCCGCCGACGCCGCGCTCGACGCCCTGAGGCGGAAACCAGTCGTTGCTGTCGTCATGGAGCCGTACTTACGAGCGGGAGAAGCGATGCATGTCGCTGAAGCCGCCAGAGATGCTGTTTTCGGCCGGCCCCTGGTCGTGTCGATGTCCGCGCGGGGTCGGCAAGGCGACCCCGTTAGCTACGAGCCGACGCTCTTCGACTTCAACCTAGTGAAGCCGGTAGCCTTGGAGAAGCTTGGTCAAATTCTTTCACCACTGCGCGGCCGATGACGCGAAGCCACGGACCCAGCCCGCTCATGCAGCTGCAAGCGATGTCTGCAAAGCGCCTACAAGGTCTTGGTGCTCGACCGGCTTGAGCCAAGACGAGTCGAAACCGCTGTCTACGAGGGACCGGCCGGCCGCGAGAGTCTGGACGAGACATATGAACCTCGCATCAGGCTCGCATGCCTGCGTCCCCAGGAATACTGCTCGCAGGCTCTGCAGTCGGGCTTCCCCGTACTGGTCGTCGGCAATCACCACGTCAGGGCGAAATTCCGAAGCTACGCTCTCGGCGGACACAAGAGTGAACGCTGTAGCGACATGGAGGCCGAGGCTCTGAAGATGGACAGATAGACGTATCGCAGAGCCGATGTTTGGGTCGACGACAAGAACGCGGGTTACCGACTTGGTCATGAATGGCCTTTTGCTGGGGCCCTCATCCGGATGTGCAAGGTTTAGCTCAGCGGGGTAAGTCTGCGCCTTGAGTCGACCGCTGGAACAGACGTTCATCGATGAACCACGTGTAGGCGCATCGACTACGTAGTGCTCCACGCGCAGGAGCGCAGCGCTTCCATTTCCTCCGACGGAAAACCCGACATGGCACGGCGGATACAAAAGTGGAGGTTGGGGCTGTGTACCATCAGGCCTCTTCTGAGCGGGGGCTCCTTCGTGCCTTGTCCCCGCAGGCTTGAAGCCAGTCAGCTATGCAGGTGCACCGGGAGGTGCCCTATGCCAGCAATAGACCTGGTGAAGGAGTGGCAGCGCGCGGAAGCCGCGTGCATAGCTGCTTACCAAGCCATGTACTCCAAGGCGCAAGGCGGCGGTTCGGTGAGCGCCGATGAGCTGGAACGCTTGGCGAAACTTTCCCGTGTCGCTCGCGAGAGCTACCACCGTTACCTCGAGCAGGTCACAGGTGATGACCTCCCGAAGCCCGGATAGCACTGCCCGCGGCATACGCAACGGGAACGCTGGCGGGATACGGCAGTGTCGGCTTTCGCTGCGGCGCCGCCCTCCGGTCAATGCGCATCGCCCGAGCCGAACAGTTTTGATGCGCAGCTGAAGTTGGCTCAGAGCCACGGAACCACCGCTGCCGGATACCCGAGCTCATCAATTCCGAGGTCAGGCTCGTCCTTGAATCGGATGAACACGTCGCTGGGCGTCTCGCACATCCTGCAGTGGCTTCGCGCGTAGACCTGTTCGTCGCTCATCCCGACCAGACTCGACGCGGGCACCGCCTCATGCAGCACACCGCAAATCGGGCAAATGCACACCTTCATCGGTCGCCCAGCCGAGCGTGAGAGGAGCCTTGGGCTTCCCCAGCGAGGCGCACAGCCCTTAATACGACGCCGTACCTCGATGCGATGAGGCATCGGAAGCGCTGGCCCACGTCGACCTTCTCAAACGCGTTCCAGACCGCGGTGCCGCGATTGAATGCGTAGATGCGGTTGTCTTCCGACCTAAGGTGGATGAGCTCGGGTGTGTCGAAGACCTCAAACACTTCAGCCTCCACCCAGCACACAGACGTTCCACGCGCGATGCCGAAGCCGGGGTTCTTGGCGAACGGGCCCGACGCCTCTTCGAGTGCCTGTTCCGTGAGCGCGCCGTCATAGGCCATTTCATCCAGTGCTTCGATGAGGTTCCGCGGCAGGCCGCTCACGTCCACCATCTCGGCCTCCGGGAACGCCGCTTTGATGTCCTCAGCAACCCTCAGCGTTGCATCCAGCTTCGATGGCGCGCATACAAGCCGCTCAACCGCCAACATGAGTGGGCGTCGCCAATACAGGCGGGCCTTGCTGAACTCCGGCCCCAGCAACTTCTCAAGCGCTTCTTGCGACACGGACTCGTTCAGAACTGCACTCATCGTGATGTTGAAGGGGCTGCCGGCGTCTGACTTCGTTTGCACTGATGCCCCTTCTACCGCCCCGCAGCACGGACGCGCGGAAGCTGACCCCCCCTGACCCCCATGCTCAGCCGCCGGCTTCACCTCAACCTGCAGCGCGGCGAAAGTCCTGCGGTCAAAGAATGTTGCCCCAGCGAGTTCGTTGATGTCCGGACTTGAGGACGCAGGCGCCTCGGCCTCTCCAGTGGCAGGCGAGGAAGTCGACAGGTCAGCCTCCAGCTGCATCCTCCGTGCGAGCTCGGCTGGTACGAAGTTTCCGGGCTCGACGCCACTCATTCGTACCCGCACCGCGGCATCGGCAAGCGCTCGTTGCCGTGTGTCGGGCACGAACGGAAGGACAGATGAGGAGTCGTCCGGCTCGTAAGACTTGACCATGCCTAATTGCTCCTGGAAGAAGAGAACAAACGCCTTCTGACGGTGACCTCGCTGCCAAGAGCGCGGCGCGCTGCGGCAAGCAGTGCGGGGCGGCTCCGACGAACTCCCGTCGACCTTCCCGTACTTCGATGGCTCGGCGGCTGCGTCAGTGCCGATTACCGAGACGTCCACGCAACGGCGCTCACCACCACGCCGGCTTCACATACGGAGTTCGAAGTGCCTTTATCGCCGCCGGCAGCAATCCAGCGTGAAACCCTATGTCGACTTCGCAAAGGAGTTGATGTCCACCTGCGTCCCAGACGGAGTCGATGAGACTCTCGCCGCTTAAGGTGTCATCGAGAATTAATAGCGGCTCTCCCCGGTGGTTGCCTTCGAGCCACTTGGAGATAGCACCGTGTCGCGACACCCCAAGGTCTTGCGGTGCGGCCCATTGGGCATGCAGCGACTCTGCTACTGCGCTCAGTCCGGTGCGCTGGAAGACCTCGACAAGGTGCTGGCGGTCCATGATGCAAAGCCAGCTCGTAGTGAGGACAACCTGCGGGGCACACTCCCGCATTAAGTGCTGCAGCGCAGCCACTGCGGGAGGATGGAACAGCTTCTCCCAGATGTCCTTTGGTTCTTCCGACGGTCGCCAGAGGGCTCCCAGTGCGTGGTACCCACCAAAAGGCTGAGATTGGCACAGCACGTCATCGATGTCGAGGAGAAGCAGCCCGCGAGGAATCGTGAGCGGTTCGCCCACTGGGTTCACGGCTTGCATACTGCCAAGGCCTCGTCGATTCGCGCCACGACGGCCGCATCTGTCACGCCGACCTCCCCGTCGCATCTCACGAGGTGCTTGCGCACCTCTGGGTCTTCCGGCCATCCGTCCTCGTCGTGCGATATCGCGACCCAGTGCCTCACCGCGCCTCCGTACGGCGGCTGAAGGCACAAGACGTCATCTAGGTCCAACAGTAGTAGAGGTTTCACCGAACTCACGGCGCGCACTCCGAAAAGGCCAGACTTAAGCGTCGCGCTAGCATCGGGTCCGAAAGCCCAGTGGAACCGTCGCACTCGACCAAGTGCCGCCGTACGTCGGGTGGGTCTGGCCAGCCATCGTGGTCATCGCTCAGAACGACCCAGTGCTGAACTCCATGTTCTTGGACATACCGGCGGACGACACCGAATGCCGTGTTGACGCGGCGCGCTTCGAACAGGGCGATGAACCTGACGATTTCCGTGGTCGTTCCTTCGATTCGTTCGCTCAGCCAGGGAGGTGCAAGCCCCTTCACCGCGTCCAGCCCGAACATCGATACGGCGGAACTTCTCAGGACAACCACTGCATCCCACTCGTCGAGGACTTGCCGCAGAGAGTCTGCCCAGCAGAAGTGATGCGGACCGATGTGCGGGTAGCCACGGAGGAGCGCGTACTGCATCTGCCGCGGATGCACAACGCCATCGAGGTTCAAGAACAAATGGGTGCGCATGGCTCGGTGACCCATGAATCGACAGCTCTCGCCTTCGTTGCGGCAGAAAGCGCTCGTAAGGGGAGGTAGCCGAGAGCGGCTCGCTCAGCCTCGCCAAGCATCGGCGCGATACAGCGACTGAAAGCCCTGAAGATTCGGCGCCTGACTCAGTCCCTCACGAGTAAGAACTACGGACACTCCGCTCGCGTAGGTCACCATGAACATGCCAGATGGGATGGAGTGCTTCACCTCCGACACCTCCCCGAACAGCAGGCCCGTCTGCGAGGTCGGTGAAAACACGCCGACATAGATGGAGAACGACACCACGCTGTCGCCGCGGCCGTACCGCAGCGCCTCCATAAAGTCGCAGGTCAACCATTGCCGCGTTTCGTACTCGCCTAGGCCACTGACCTCGGTCCGACGAGCTTGAATCCAGAACCGGCCGGAAATCTCGACGGCAGACCAACTGCGAACCCCGCGAGTGTCGGTCGACGAGGACGAGGAGGGCTTCACTTCATTGCGAAGCTCAGTTCGAAGTGGCTGCATGGCAGAGAGAGGTCTGCGAGAGGGCGGATGGGCCAGCCGGCAAGGAAACGCGAAGAGCCGCTGGGCGCAAGAGAGGTGCGGTCCAGTCTAAGCGCTCCGCTCAAAATTCACAATATATTCTCTAGTCTGCCAAGTGCCGCTTCAAGAGACTGCCCGGCTGTTCCCAAGACAACCGGCATGGACTTTCGCATCGCATTTGGTCAGGTTCTTCGCACCGCCCGCAAGAGCAGGTCGCTCAGCCAAGAGCAGTTGGGGTTCGCGGCCGGCCTCCACCTAAACACCGTGAGCAAGATGGAACGAGGCGAGTTCTCCCCTTCTGTGGACACAGTGGTTGCGGTCTGTGCTGCGCTTGGCCTCGAGCCCTGGGAGATGTTTTTGGAAGCAAGCTATTTAGCCAACGAACCACTCGCCATCCCTGGCAATCACGACCTCGGGCGGCACAAGACATAAAGGCGCGACCCGCGACCGGCTCGCCAGCAGCGTCAGGTCCTGCTCCGCTGCACGGCGGTCACTTTGGGTTCGTTGGAGCGCCGGACGAAGGAGATGACGCGGGCCGCGGCGCCAACCCTTCCAGCTCGCGCGATAGCCTCAAGGCAGCCATCTCAACGTTCTCTCCCGCTTCGACCGATTCTTTGAAACGGGCATTCGCGGCAATGACAGCATCGATATCGCGCTGGGCCTCGACGCGTTCTCGAGTCTTTGCCAGGTTTGCCACCTCTGCAATGGCGAGGTCGATGTAGACATTGAGACTTTGAGGGTCGGCGTGTCCTGTGATGAGTGCCACCTTCGTTTTGAAATCGTCCATCGAAAGGAGGGCCCGGCGGAAGTCGTCGGCGTTCTCAAGGTGATGCGCCTGAACCAAACGCACGAACTCACGGGTGATATACCTAGCCCGTGCCATATGGGGCGAGCAAGGTCCCCTTATCTTGGCGAGTTGAGCCAACTCCCAGAACTCCTGCGTGAAGGTGTTGGGCTCAAGAGGTCGCCCAGTTTTTACGTTGATGAAGAAACAGCCCTCGGTCACCTCCTCGGTTTTTCCGATACGCTTCAGGTGTCGCTTACGTTCTGCTAAATATTCTTCGAAATATCCGAGCGTGACAGCCGAAATAGGTGCCGCCCGCTGCCGGTCGAGAGCCTTGTCGAACTGCTTTCGCATAACATGCTTCAAAACTAATCCGGCATCGTTGTCGCTAGTCTCGGACGGTCGAAGCATACGCATCTTCATTGCGTCAATAGCCTCCTTGACCTCCGCCACCTTCAAAATACTTCCCTCGATGCGACGGAAGCCAATCGCGTCGAAAATCTCCAACATCACCCGCCGTCTACGGCGAAGAAATGGGTGCTTCGTAAGCTTTACTGCAACTCGAAGCCTTTCAAGAGTTGTCTCAGATAGCGGAAATCGGCGGTGATAGGCGTCACCGACGGGGATGCTTGCATGACTCCACTTCGTGCCACCATGTCGACGATTTTTTCGCTTCCCCTCAATGGGAACTCTTGTGGCGAGAATTACTGACCCAACAAAATCTGGCCAATGGAATACTTCTCCCAAGAACGATAAAAAGTCCAGCCAAACGCTGCACATATTTCCAATAGTGGTGCGGTCGTAGGTATCAACAGCGCCTGTTTCCGTGACCGTTTTGGCATCCTTTAGCTCCTCGACCCAAGCGGTGAAGTCGCCATCAGTCATGCGTGAGAATGACTTTCCCTTTTTCAGAAAGCAGGCCCGAATGAGTGGCGCCAAATAGGATGCGTAGGTCTTTAGAGTGCCGCCGTTTGGGGAATGAGCGAGATGTTTACTCCACAGGTTGTCCATGTAGAGATTCGCTTCCACGCACGACCTACCGTCTGGCCACTCTAAGTAGGGAACCGTGGAAGCATCGGCATAGACCGCTTTACCATCGGCCACGTATCCCACTTTCTTAAAGCCGCGTTTGGAGCGCTTAAAGAGCTGGCGGAACCTTTTTGTCATTCGGGGACTACGCTAAGAATACTTTTCGCTGGTGATGCGCGTAAGCGCACCTCTTCCAGTCGAGTTGCCAAGCGCGCCATGGCAATTTCTGTGTCCGCCTCCTTGGCGAAGGTCCGCATATATTGCATTGCGACGCGCAATGCTGCGGTGACGTGCTGAAGGTCCTCGCGGTACAAACTCAATTGATGATTCGCCGCATCAAGCTTTGACTGCACTTCCGCCTTCGTTCCACGACCGGCCTTGCCAGCGGCAACTCTATCCGCCTCAAGCTTGTCTCTAGCGGCAATGCGAAGCTCTTCGAGCTGAGCGTATCCACCAGCGATGCTGGTGTCTGCGTGCTTCTTAAGCGTATTCAGGCGCATGCCTGTGAGCTGCCAGCTTTGCAATACGAGCTCAGCGAGGTCGTTTTGCGCTCTAAGCGCGTCTAATGGCACGTCATCGAAGTTTGGATTCTTAATAACTTCACCGGAACTTGAAACGCTCTCACCCCTAATGATGGCAACTAGCAGGCGCTGAATCGCCAACGCGCCCAGCCTATTGACCTCAGGACTGCGGCTCATGCAGCCTGCTCCCAAACCACCGCGCCAACGTAGAAGGTCGCGTTATCAGGAAATACCAATTCCAACTTAATTGAATGGTCGCGCTCGGCGTCCTCAATCAGCTGCTGCATCTCGGCGTCCGATACCACGCTCAGGTCAGTTACTCCAAAGCGCCGTTTCAGGAGAACCGTCAGCTCTCGCATGTGTGACTGAGCCGCTCTCACCTGGCTCACCGCTGCTGCTGCCATGTGCATGCGGAGCTCGGAGGTTGACGTGGTGAGTTTGATGTATGCCCAAAGATGTTTGATGTCTAGGTGTCGCAAGAACCATCGGAGAGTATCCATGGCTGCAAATCCCGCGCAGGCGAAGAATGCTTGCACAAAGAACTTCCTAAGCTGATGTTGCCTTAGGTAATACCTTCGTCCCAGGTCGTCAGTGCCTGACTGAATAAAATCCAGAAAACAATCGATACACGTTTCAATATAGGCTGCAGACTGCGTAAGGCGGCCTTGCACGCCGATAGCGGCAAAAAGCTTCTTGTTTTCAAACCCTAATTGAATTTGAAATCGATTTAGGGCGCTGAGCATGTCCGCTGCCACTTTTGGAATTGGTATTTCGTCCTGGCGTCGGAAATCTCCCGGCCCAGACTTTCGAGACATAAGCAAAAGGTAGGTTTGCGTCTCGTGTAAATCCTCGGCGCGTAAATCTGTTAATTCCCCGCTCCGTAGTGCTTCGCAGAGGCCGACGCAGAGTGCAATTGCGCCGTACAGAAGTTGCAGTGCATCCCATAAACCTAACTCACCGGCGCGGACACGTTGCGCGTAGTTTGTGAGATTCCCTGCCTTGCTGAGATTCCACGTGGTCACTCCCATTTCTTTTGTCTTGGGGTGCAGTGAGGCTACGTCAAATGATTTGGGCCCGCCGCTCTTCAGAACTTTCACTGTCGAAGCAAGTATGTGCTCGTGATGTGTATAGAAGAAATCGATTGCCCGCTTGAGCGAGGCAAAGACAATGTGCGGTGGCACGTGGCGAAATCCGCCCGGATTCTTCATCTCGACCGCGTCAGATATGTCGGCGCTAGCAACTGCCTCAAGAACATCTTCTGTGAAGCAGTTGCCGAAGGGGCTTAGAGTACTGGCGGATAGGATGCAGGCTCTGTATCTCTCGACTTTGGAAGTAACCACTCGGTCATCTTCGTATGCGATGGACACAGGCACAGCAGTAAGCTCTCGACGCCACGATTCGTTTCGGTTCGGGTAATCAAGTTCAGCAGGGAAGCGTAAAGTCTTGAGATACCCGCAACGACCCAGAAGGGTGTCTCGATAGAGCTGGTCACGGACGCTGTTCAGTGTGGCGACACCTGTTCTTAGGTCCCACACTGCGTGCGGCCCGCGCAACTCTCGCCCCTTTAGCAACAGATAAGCTCGCGCTTTAATAATCTCAGCGTCAGACAAGCTGGTTTCACGCTCGTCGACCGGAGGAAGAACTGCGAGCTCAGGCGTCTCCGTGAGTAACCGTTCCAGGGTCGTTTCATCAACCGACGCTACCCCCTCTCTAACAAAATCCGTCAGCCGCGCGTACCAAGAGTAGATTTCCGAACTTGAATCTGGTCCAGATGCGACTTTTACCAATAGGCCGATAAGGTCGCTCGCAGAAGCTGCGGATAGCCCAAACTTCGAAATTGCGCCGCGGCTATCATTCAAAAGAAGGTAGTCAACGACCTTGCAAGCCATGACAAAACTAATCTTGTCTACTGCGCTAGAGCGATTCCTGTTGCTGTATAGATTCGGAAGCCCCTGCAGAAGTAGAAAATCAATGAAGGACTCTCTTGTCTGAGTTGCTTCGGATGAAGTCAGAAGAATTCCGTTGCGCAAGAGAATGTCTAGCTGCAGGTGAATAGGCTCGTTGTCGTTGAAATATGTGAGTAGCTGAGACGGGGTCGCTGAGTACCGTTTGAATGCTGGATTCCGTATTAGTTGAAGAAGCGCTGGCTCTTCAACTGTGGTCGCAAGCTTCCGAAGCAACATCGTTCAGCCCTCCGCCTTTGCGTTGGCTACCATCTCGTCAATCTCTGGGTCGATGCCGCGGCGGTCCTCCATCAGACCGAAGAAGTGCCTGCCGAAGCTCCCCCAATAGGTATGCGCCTGCGTGTCGCGCTCGACCGCAATCCACAGAAACTTGAGAGTAGTGGGGCTGGCGTTGAAAATGAATCGACCTTCCATTGCGTCGTCGATGGGACTGATGGAATCATTCGCTGCGGAGGGTAACGATTCGGCATCAGGAGATTTGATAAATACAGGGAGTTTGGTGAAGGCGTTCTTCTCCAAAAACTGGGTAACCTCATCGTCAGAATTTAAGCCGGTTGCGTCCAATGTCCAAGGCGTCCCGCGAGTAGCCTCGATGAGCAGATGAGTTTGGAAAGCCCTAATCCATCGGACGCGGAAGAAGGCGCGGATTGGGCCAGGCAAGTATCGAGCGAGCAGATGCGGGTCGAATTGTTGATGCCCGAGAGCATCAGCCATCTGGGACTCAGAGTGAGTTTCAATCAGGATTTGAATTGCCTTGGTAGCGCGCAGGCCTCGGAGGCTGAAGCGACTTGCGAGGTCACTTGCGTCCTTGTCAGTCACACCCGCGCCTGCCATCAGCTCCGCCTTAAGCCGATGAACGGGATAGCTAAATTTGCTCACTGCAAGCGGATATCCAAATCCCTTCCCGGTCGACAGAAAGAGCAGACGCCATGAATCATCCTTCTTAGTCTTCAGATACCCTCGCACTGCAGCTGTCAGCACCAACAGCTGTCGAACGGCGCGGAGCGATTGCGGGTTTAGCCGTATCGGTTGCTCCCCGGTTTTACCCTTTCGCGGCTTTACGGACACAAGATACGTGCTACCCCCGGTGACGCGGAGACCGGCCAATTTGCCGTTCTTGTCGAAAAGCTGAAGCCCGGACAGGTAGGCAGGCGTTATTTCCGGATGGTTCGCTACCAATGTGGCTGCGAAGGGCATTAGCGATTCTGAGACAGGCAATCCAAGGAATTCTGCGGTTTGCCGCAGAGGCTTGGGATACAGCAGGGTCACCGGGAAGTCGTGCGCGGTTTGATATCCATACAGTTCGTAGGTTGCCGCCGCGTTGGCCATGCGCTGTGGATTGTCGGAATGAATCTTGAATTTCTCGGCGTCGCCGTTAATGCCGATTTTTTGGAGAATTCTTGGGGAGCCACTATCGGCGAGTCTTCTTGCCGTCTTAAACCTTGTCATCATCGCGTTCGCTTCGGCGGCGGCCCATCTTTTCGTGGCTTCGATGACGAGCGGCACACGAGCCACTAACTGTTCGAGGGCCTCGGTGTCAGAGGCGGTTATGGGGACGTCGAGTAGCAGGAGTTCGTTCTCGTCGGCCTCATCTCTTGAAGCGCGCGTGCGACGGCTATTGAGACTTTTAGCGGCGCCATTGGATGAGTCAACGGGTCCAGGAAATCCTCGAACTGGAACTGTAAACAGTTTGGACTTGGGGAAAATCTCGAGCGCCCAGTGGCGGAAGCGAAGCCAGAGCTCCATCGTTGCCAAATTGTCGAGCGCTTTGCGTTGGTCGATGAACCAGGTGTAGAAATCTCGATAGAGTTCGAGAAGATTAAGCTGGCTCAGGAAAACTGTTCTGGCCGGTTTTCTTAATTCGACGAATTGAGAGAATTCAAGGAGGCCGGGAACCCGATTTAGCCGAAGGCCGGTTACGGACGTTCGGAGAGTTTCATAGAATCTCTGGGTCCAATGGAGTCCATAGAGAAGGAAGAACGGCGCGAGCGGCAGCCAGATGTTGGTGCCGTTATCGGAAAGGGCGTTCCAGCCGCGCCAGTAGGCCACGCGTTCCATATTTAATTGAAGGCGTTCGAATCGGTCGCGTAATTGGGCAGTCTCTTCGGATAACGCGACTAAGCTGGTGTTAGGCAGTTCTGCAAGTTGGGGGGCGTGAGGCGTAACGACCTTGAGAAATGCGCCAACGTACTGATGGCGATTCATCGGGCTGCACTCAAGAAACTTTTCCGAGAAAAGCGCGCCGTAGAAAAGTTCGAAAGCCAGAATCGCTGGTTTTGACCTGCGTTGCCAGTTGTCCGCAATTGCAATGCCAATAATTTGGAGCAAACACTCAAACATGTACGCAAGTCGAATCCTTCGGGGGGACGCTGCGAGCGCCTCAAATAAAGAAGGGGCGCAATTCTCGACTGGACGTACTATGTCGGCCTTTTTCCTGATAATCGGATAAAGGCCGGTGAGAGAATTTTCGGACGGCCGCGCTAGCGAAACGTCTACAGTTGCTGTAGTTTCGTCGGCATCTTCTTGGTCACGCCTCTCATCGTCGACATCTCTCGTCATGAGGAGTTCTCGGCTGGGGTATCGAGTTTTATACAAGCTACCGCAGCGTAGTTTTTCTTGCAAGAGGTGAGAAAATATGCACCAGTTTTCTGAATTTATGCACCACTTGCTGAGGAGACAGTTTTCAGCGCTGTCTTGGTGGCTCCCTCCTCTGGAGAGGCCAACGGAATGCGGGAGCGATGAGGCGTATGGCTAAAGAGTCGATGAAGCCCAGAATGCGGGTAAACGCCTAGCCGAAAGTCGTTCTGGGAGAACGCCGAAGGCAAGAGTTGGAGGCCTCAGCCTGGCCGGATTGCTCACTGCCCGCACCGCTCGTTTCGTAGATGCCATGACGAGGGCGTCGCAAGTTGTGCGGCGTACGTCATGCGCGGTCTGGGCCTTTGACAGTCGTCAAGCGTCCTTGAGTGGGAGGTTCTCGACGCGGAAGAGTTAAGTTGTTGTTCTAAAACAAGAAAAGCGCCATGACGGCGCTTTGATAAGAGTGCCAGAAAAGCTAAGGACGACACTCGTCGAGGAACAGCACCCCGTGTTGCGCGAGCGTGATCTCGCCGGGCCGAGGCGGCGATCCTCCACCGATCATCGCGGCGGCCGAGGCGCTGTGATGCGGGGCCCGGAAAGCGCGCTGCGCCCACATGGATGGGCGGAACTGCCCGTTGGCGCTGAGCAGTGCGGCGGATTCCAGCGCTTCCGATTCCGACAAGGGCGGCAACAGCGTCGGTAGCCGCTGCGCGAGCATCGACTTGCCCGTCCCCGGCGGTCCGACCAGCAGGATGCTCAAACCGCCCGCCGCAGCGATCTCCAAGGCCCGCTTCGGTCCTGACTGGCCCTTGATGTCGCGCAGGTCGAGCGGCGTTTCGCCGCGCGGCGGCGGATCGCGCTGCACGCGCGGCAGGGGCGATTCGCTGTTCGGCTGCAACGCATTCACCAGGTCGAGCAGATGCGCCGCCTCCCGGACCACCAGGCCTTGCACCAGCGCCGCCTCGTCGGCGCAGCCGCGTGGCAGGACCAGTGCCCGATCCAGCTTCGCAGCACGCAACGCGAGCGCCATCGCCAAGGCGCCCTTGATCGGTCGCAGTTCGCCGGACAGGCCGAGTTCGCCGGCGCATTCGATGTTGGCGAGCATGTCCGCGTCGATCTGGCCGCTCGCGGCGAGCAACCCCAGCGCAATCGGAAGGTCGAAGCGCGCCCCTTCCTTCGGCAGGTCGGCTGGCGACAGATTGACAGTGATCCGCTTGTTCGCCGGGAACTCCAGACCACTGCTCTGCAGCGCGGCGCGCACGCGCTCGCGGGATTCCTTCACCTCCAGGTCCGCGAGCCCCACCAGCGTGAAGCTGGGCAGGCCGTTGGCCAGGTGGACTTCCACCTCGACCGCCGCAGCCGAGAGGCCGTCCAGCGCTCGGCTATGGATGATGGAGAGGGACATCGCCATGTTGATCACCGTGTGTTCAACGCGGCGGAAGGTCCTTCGTCACGGTGGCAATGGCATCCTTGGTTGCCTTCAGCAATTCCGCCCCGTGCGGCCAACGGGTGCCGTCAATCGCCGCGCCGGGTGAATCGTCCGCGACCAGGGACTCACCGGCAGCGGCCTTCCCCTGAGTTCCTTGCATCTGCATCTCTTGCGCACCCATCCGGTTCACGAGCTCCGCAGTGTCCGCAGCGAACGATGTCACGCCTAGCACCCTGTTGGGGCGTTTCCAGGGTTAACCACTCCCCCGCTTGTGCATGCATTTGGTGCACCTCGACGCGGGACGGGGCGTGATCGGCAACCGTTCGTGGCGATGTGAGCCGGAATGGGGCCCCTTCATGGGGGAACGGCGTCGCCCGGGACCGCTTGGCACAAAAGCTGCAAAGCCTCGTCCGGAAAGCAGTCGCCCAGAGTCGCCCCAAACAATCAGGAGTCCCCGCGCATGAAGCCCACCGCCGTCGTCCGCGCCGCCGCCGTCGCCGCCATCGCCGCCATCGCCCTCCCGGCGCTGGCGCAGGAGGCCAACCCGCTGTCCTTCAACGTCAGCGTCACCTCCGACTACCGCTACCGCGGCATCTCGCAGACCCGTCTCAAGCCCGCCCTGCAGGGCGGTGTCGATTACGCCCATTCGAGCGGCTTCTACGTCGGGGCCTGGGCCTCCACGATCAAGTGGATCAAGGACGGCGGCGGCGACGCCGATGTCGAGATCGACACCTACGCCGGCTACAAGACCGAGGTCGGCGGCGGCGTCACCGTCGACGTCGGTTTCCTGCGCTACAACTACCCGGGCAACGACCTGCCCGTCAGCGCCAACACCAACGAGCTGTACGGCGCCGTCACTTTTGGCCCGGCCACCGTCAAGTACTCGCACAGCATCAGCAACCTGTTCGGTTTCGCCGATTCCAAGAACAGCAGCTACCTCGAGGCTGCCGCGACCTTCGACGTCGGCGGCGGTTTCTCGCTGACGCCGCACATCGGCCACCAGAAGGTCAAGAACAACGGCGACTTCAGCTACACGGACTACTCGCTCACGGTGAACAAGGACTGGTCCGGCTTCACCTTCGGCGCCGGCTTCGTCGCCACCAACACCGACAACTACATCGGCGGCAAGGGCAAGGACCTGGGCAAGAACGGTGTGGTCGTGTCCGTCAAGAAGGTCTTCTGAGGAGCTACGCATGAAACTGATCACTGCCGTCATCAAGCCTTTCAAGCTGGATGAAGTGCGCGAGGCGCTGAGCGCCATCGGCGTCCAGGGGCTGACCGTCACCGAGGTCAAGGGCTTCGGCCGCCAGAAGGGCCACACCGAGCTGTACCGCGGCGCGGAGTACGTCGTCGACTTCCTGCCCAAGGTGAAGATCGAGGCCGCGGTCTCCGACACCGTGGTCGAGCAGGTCATCGAAGCGATCGAGAACGCCGCCCGCACCGGCAAGATCGGGGACGGCAAGATCTTCGTCTCCCCGCTCGACCAGGTGATCCGCATCCGCACCGGCGAAACCGGCCAGGACGCCCTCTGAGCACGACGTTCCCCAAGACCCAACGAAAAGAGTCCGCAACATGAAGAAACTCCTCGCCTGCCTGGCCCTGGCCGCGGCAGCTTTCACCAGCCTGGCCCCCGCGGCCATGGCGCAGGACGCAGCGTCCGCGCCAGCCGCCATCGCCAGCGAGACCACCGCCCAGGCCCCCGCGCCGTCGGCGCCGGTCGCCGATGCCGCAGCCCCTGCCGCCTCGGCCCCCGCTGATGCCGCGTCGGCCGCCGCGGCCGCGCCGCCCGTCATCAACAAGGGCGACACCACCTGGATGATGGTCTCCACCATGCTGGTGATCATGATGGTGGTGCCGGGTCTTGCCCTGTTCTACGGCGGCCTGGTCCGCAGCAAGAACATGCTGTCGGTGCTGATGCAGGTGATGGTCACCTTCTCGCTGATCGTCGTGCTGTGGGCCCTGTACGGCTACAGCCTGGCGTTCACCGAGGGCAACAAGTTCATCGGCGGCTTCGACCGGCTGTTCATGAAGGGCATCTGGGACAACGTCGCCGGCACCTTCGCGCCGGGCGCGACCTTCAGCAAGGGCGTCTACATCCCCGAGATCGTCTTCGCCGCCTTCCAGGCGACCTTCGCCGGCATCACCTGCTGCCTGATCGTCGGCGCCTTCGCCGAACGCATCAAGTTCAGCGCGGTCCTGCTCTTCATGGTCCTGTGGTTCACCTTCAGCTACACGCCGATGGCCCACATGGTCTGGTTCTGGATGGGTCCGGACGCCTACACCTCGGCCGCCGTGGTCGATGAGATGAACAGCAAGGCCGGCCTGATCTGGCAGTGGGGCGCGCTGGACTTCGCCGGCGGCACCGTGGTGCACATCAACGCCGCCGTCGCGGGCATCGTCGGTGCCTTCATGGTCGGCAAGCGCATCGGCTACGGCAAGGAAGCTTTCACGCCGCACAGCCTGACGCTGACCATGGTCGGTGCCTCGCTGCTGTGGGTGGGCTGGTTCGGCTTCAATGCCGGCTCCGCGCTGGAAGCCAACGGCTTCGCCGCGCTGGCCTTCATCAACACGCTGTTCGCCACCGCTGCCGCGGTGCTGGCCTGGTGCGTCGGTGAAGCGCTGCTCAAGGGCAAGGCCTCGATGCTGGGTGCCGCCTCGGGTGCCGTGGCCGGCCTGGTCGCCATCACCCCGGCCGCCGGCAACGTCGGCATCGGCGGCGGTCTGGTGATCGGCCTGGTCGCCGGCTTCGCCTGCCTGTGGGGCGTGTCGGGACTGAAGAAGCTGCTGGGCGCGGACGACTCGCTGGACGTCTTCGGCGTGCACGGCGTGGGCGGCATCGTCGGCGCGCTGCTGACCGGCGTGTTCAACAGCCCGAGCCTGGGTGGCCCCTCGGCCGTCGGCGACTGGGTCACCGCCGCGACCATCGCGCCGGACGCCTACTCGATCGGCACGCAAGTCTTCACGCAGCTCAAGGCCGTCCTGCTGACCATCGTGTGGTCGGGCGTGGTCTCGGTGATCGCCTTCAAGGTGGTCGACCTGGTGATCGGTCTGCGCGTCTCCGAAGAGGAAGAACGCGAAGGCCTGGACATCACGTCGCACGGCGAAACCGCGTATCACAAGTAAAACTTCAATCTCCTGCAATGCTCAGGCCGCCCTTCGGGGCGGCTTTTTTTCGTCGGCAGCTCCCCATAATCCGCCGCCATGAACCTCCGCTTTGTCGAAGCCTTCCACTGGGCCGCCTCGCTGCGCAGCATCACGCGCGCGGCGGAGAAGCTGCACATCACGCAGTCCGCGCTGTCGAGCCGGATCGCGACCTTGGAGGAGGAGCTTGGCGTCGTGCTGCTGGACCGGCGCGACAAGCAGTTCCGCCTGACCGTCGCTGGCCAGCGCTTCCAGACACTCGCGCAGCGGCTGCTCGACGTGCAGCGGCAGGTGAAGGAAGAGATGGGCGGCACCGGCGGCGCGGGTCGGCCGACGGTGCTGCGCATCGGCGCGATCGAATCGGTGGTGCACAGCTGGCTCACCGGCTGGCTGCAGGAGATGCGCGCGGCGAATCCGGACTTCGAGCTCGAGCTGACGGTGGAAACCTCGCCCGTGCTGGTCGACCAGGTGCGCCGCGGCGCGCAGGACCTGGTCTTCGCGGCGATTCCCGCGGCGGATGCCGGCGGCGTGCGCACCCGGGCGATGGCGTCGATGACCATGGGATTCGTCGGCCGGTCGGACCTGCACACCCAACGCCGCTACGGACTGTCGGACCTGGCGGGCCACGACCTGCTGACCTTCCAGCGCGGCTCGCAGCCGCATCAGGCGCTGTTGCAGATGTTCCAGGAGTCCGGCCTCCCGCTGCCGCGCGTGCATGCGATCTCGTCGATCTCGGCCATGGTGCAGCTGGTGGAAGGCGGCTTCGGCATCGCGACGTTGCCGGTCGCGGTGGCGGTGCAGCTCGCGAAGCGGACCTCGCTGCGGGTGCTGCGCAGTGACACCGACCTGGTGGCGTTGCCGATCCACGCGAGCTATCGCGAGGATCCCAGTTCGCAGCTGACGGAGTCGGTGCTCGACTCCGCGCTGGATCACGTCGCGCGGCAGGCCGCGGGGAGGGCGTCCGGCCGGTCTTCCGGGAAAGCCCGCATGGCGTCGGCATCGTCCCGGCGCTAAGCAGAAGCGCTGCTGTCGTCATCGAAAAAATCGATGAGGCGACTCGGAAAATTTCCGTTGGATCGCGAGGCCGGGCGACTTCCACAATCCGCCCCATCGTCAGACAGCCCAGGGAAGCCACGCCGCGTTTCCCCGCGATCCCGCCATGAGCCCACCGACTGATCTCCCCGATCTCGACGCGTCGTCCAGCGCGCTCGACGTCCGCATCGCCTCGCGAAGCGGCGGCTTCACCGGCCACACCAGCGGACTCGCGAGCGAGTTCGTGCAGGCCAATCTCGCGATCCTGCCGGCGGGGCTCGCCGCGGACTTCCGGCGCTACTGCGCGCTGAACCCGCAAGCCTGTCCGCTGCTCGGCGTGACCGAACCCGGCGACCCGATGCTGGCGGCGCTCGGCGCCGACCTGGACCTGCGCACCGACGTGCCGCGCTACCGCGTGTGGCGGGACGGCGAACTCGTCGACGAGCCCACCGACGTGCTGCGCTGGTGGCGCGACGATCTGGTGGCCTTCGTCATCGGCTGCTCGTTCTCGTTCGAGCACGCGCTGCTGGCCGAAGGCATCCCGCTGCGCCACGTCGAGCAGGGACGCAACGTCGCGATGTACCGCACCAGCATCCCGACGACGCCGGCCGGCGTCTTCCGCGGGCCGACCGTCGTGTCGATGCGGCCGCTGACGGCGGCCGACGCGATCCGCGCCGTGCAGATCACCTCGAAGCTTCCGCAAGTGCATGGCGCGCCGCTGCATCTGGGCGATCCGTCACGCATCGGCATCGGCGATATCGCGCGTCCCGACTACGGCGACGCCGTCGACATCCGCGACGGCGAGCTCCCGGTCTTCTGGGCTTGCGGCGTCACCCCCCAGTCGGCGATCGCGACGGCGCGTCCGCCCTTCTGCATCACTCACGCGCCGGGTCACATGCTGGTGACCGACCTGCTGAACCGCGACCTGGTCGCGGCCTGATCGACGCCTGAAACAAAGGAACGACACCATGTGGCTCAGAGACACCACGCCGCCCGAGCGGCGCACCCTTGTCGCAACCTTCGCCGGCTACGGCGTCGACGGTTTCGACTACATGATCTACACCTTCCTCATCCCCACGCTGATCGCGGCCTGGGGCATGAGCAAGGGCCAGGCCGGCGCCATTGCGACCGGCGCGCTGCTGACGTCGGCCATCGGCGGCTGGGCGGCGGGCGTGCTCGCGGACCGCTTCGGCCGTGTCCGCGTGCTGCAGTGGACGGTGCTGTGGTTCGCGCTGTTCACCTTCCTCAGCGGCTTCACGACCTCGTTCGAGCAGCTCTTCTTCACCCGCGCGATGCAGGGCTTCGGCATGGGCGGCGAGTGGGCGGTGGGCTCGGTGCTGATCGCCGAGACGATCAAGGCGAAGCACCGCGGCAAGGCGGCCGGGCTGGTGCAGAGCAGCTGGGCCATCGGCTGGGCGGCGTCCGCGGTGGCGTTCTGGGGGCTGTACTCGGTGCTGCCGCCGGAGACCGCGTGGAAGGTGCTGTTCTGGATCGGCATCCTGCCGGCGGTGCTCATCCTCTACATCCGCCGCAACCTCGACGAGCCGCCGGTCTACCTCGCCGAACAGGCGCGGGCCAAGGCCCGCGGCGAGCGCGCCAGCTTCCTGCGGATCTTCTCGCCGGCGCTGCTGCGCAACACCGTGCTCGCCAGCCTGCTGGCCACCGGCATGCAGGGCGCGTACTACTCGGTGACCACCTGGCTGCCGACCTTCCTCAAGACCGAGCGCCATCTGTCGGTGCTCGGGACCAGCGGCTACCTGCTCGTGCTGATCGCCGGCTCCTTCGCCGGCTACCTGACCAGCGCGTGGCTCTGCGACGCGATCGGCCGGCGCCGCTGCTTCATGCTGTTCGCCCTGATGGGCGGCATCCTGGTGCTGGCCTACACGCAGATGCCGATCACCGACGGCCTCATGCTGGTCCTCGGCTTCCCGCTCGGCTTCTTCCTGTCGGGCATCTTCTCCGGCATGGGCGCCTTCCTGGCGGAACTGTTCCCCAGCGACGTGCGCGGGTCGGGCCAGGGCTTTTGCTACAACATCGGACGGGCGCTCGGCGCCGCCTGTCCCGCGCTGATCGGCAGCTTCAGCACCCAGTATCCGTTGGGACAGACCCTGGGATGGATGGCGGCGCTCTGCTACGGTCTGGTGATCGTCGCGGCGCTGGCCCTGCCCGAAACCCGGGGACGCGAACTCGCGCCCGCGACCGCCTGAATGAACGCCTTGGACCTCACGATGCAAGCCTTCCCCTCCTCTGATCGCTCCCCCGATCGCTGGCAGTTCTGGATCGACCGCGGCGGCACCTTCACCGACCTGGTCGGACGCGCGCCGGACGGCACGCTCAAGACGCTCAAGCTGCTCTCCGAGAATCCGGAGCACTACCGCGACGCGGCGGTCGAAGGCATCCGCCGCCTGCTCGGTCTGAAGGCGGGCGAGCCCATCACGGCGGAGCGGGTCGATTGCGTCAAGATGGGCACGACGGTGGCGACCAATGCGCTGCTCGAGCGCCGGGGCGATCGCACGCTGCTGGTGACCACACGCGGATTCCGCGACGCGCTGCGCATCGCGACGCAGGCCCGTCCCAAGCTCTTCGAGCGTCACATCCAGCTGCCCGAACTGCTGTACGAACGCGTCGTCGAGGCCGACGAGCGCGTCGATGCGCAAGGCGGGGAGATCGCCGCGCTGGACGAGGTCGCGCTGCGGGTCGAGTTGCAGGCCGCGTTCGACGCCGGCCTGCGCGCCTGCGCCATCGTGTTCCTGCATGGCTGGCGGGCGCCGGCGCACGAGCTGGCCGCCAAGCGTCTCGCGCAGGAGGCCGGTTTCACGCAGATCTCGGTCTCCCACGAGGTCAGCCCGCTGATGAAGCTGATCCCGCGCGGGGACACCACCGTCGTCGATGCCTACCTGAGCCCGATCCTGCGCCGCTACGTCGACCAGGTCGCGGCCGAGATGCCCGGCGTGCGGCTGTTCTTCATGCAGAGCTCCGGCGGCCTGACCGAGGCGCGCCGCTTCCAGGGGAAGGACGCGATCCTGAGCGGTCCGGCGGGCGGCATCGTCGGCATGGTGCGCACCGCCGAGGCGGCCGGCCACGACCGGCTGATCGGCTTCGACATGGGCGGCACCTCGACCGACGTCAGCCACTTCGCCGGCGAGTTCGAACGCGCCTTCGACACCGAGGTCGCGGGCGTGCGCATGCGCGCGCCGATGATGAGCATCCACACGGTGGCGGCGGGCGGCGGCTCGGTGATCGCGTTCGACGGCGCGCGGCTGCGCGTCGGGCCGGCCTCCGCCGGCGCGAACCCGGGACCCGCGAGCTACCGCCGCGGCGGTCCGCTCGCGACGACGGACGCCAACGTGATGCTGGGGCGCATCCAGCCGACGCATTTCCCGCAGGTCTTCGGTCCGGGCGCGGACGAGGCGCTCGACGGCGAGATCGTGAAGCGGCGTTTCGACGAACTCGCCGGGCAGATGTCCGACGCCGGAAAACCGACGACGGCCGAAGAGGTCGCCGCCGGCGCGCTGCAGATCGCCGTCGGGGCGATGGCGAACGCGATCAAGCGGATCTCGGTCGCGCGCGGCTACGACGTCACCGGCTACACGTTGCAGTGCTTCGGCGGCGCGGGCGGTCAGGCGGCCTGCCTGGTGGCCGACGCGCTCGGCATGACGCGCATCCTGGCGCACCCGTTCGCCGGCGTGCTCAGCGCCTACGGCATGGGGCTGGCCGACCAGACCGCGATGCGGGAGGCGTCGGTCGAGCGGGCGCTCGACGCCGACGGCCTGTCCGCCGCGCGCGCGACGGCGGCGTCGCTGGCGGCGCAGGCGGGCGCGGAACTCGAGTCACAGGGTGTGCCCGCCGGCGCGCTGCGCACCATCGCGCGGACGCAGATCCGCTATCAGGGCACCGACACCGCGCTCACCTGCCCGCTGTCGCTCGACGGGGCGGCGCAGGACGCGATCGCCGCCTTGCGCGAGGCCTTCGAGCAAGCCTACCGACGCCGCTTCGCCTTCCTCATGCCGGACCGCGCGCTCGTGATCGAGGCGGTCTCGGTCGAGGCGCTCGCCGCCGGTGCGACGCTGGAGGCGCCGGTGGACGTCGCCATCGGGAACGCGAACGCGAGCGTGACTGCAGGCGCTCATCACCCAGAGCCGCTGGAACGCGTGCGCATGTACTGCCTGGCCGACGACCAGCCCGCGGGCTGGCGCGACGCCGAACTGCACCATCGCGAATCGCTGCGACCCGGCGCCCGCGTCGACGGCCCGGCCATCGTGGCGGAGCGCAACGCGACGACGGTGGTCGATGCCGGCTGGCGCGCGGAGCTGCAGTCGTCCGGCGACCTGCTGCTGACGCGCATCCGCGAGCGCACGCGCGCCCATGCGCTCGGCACCGAGGCTGATCCGGTCGTGCTGGAGGTCTTCAACAACCTCTTCATGAACATCGCCGAGCAGATGGGCCTGCGGCTCCAGAACACGGCCCACTCGGTCAACATCAAGGAGCGGCTGGACTTCAGCTGCGCGCTGTTCGATGCGCAGGGCCAGTTGATCGCCAACGCGCCCCATATGCCGGTGCACCTGGGATCGATGAGCGAGTCGATCCGCTCCGTCATCGCGCGCAATCCTTCGATGAAGCGCGGCGACGTCTACGTGCTCAACGACCCGTACCACGGCGGCACGCACCTGCCCGACATCACCGTCGTCACGCCGGTGTTCCTGGACGAGGACGACGCCGCGCCCGGCTTCTTCGTCGCCAGCCGCGGCCACCACGCCGACATCGGCGGCATCACGCCGGGGTCGATGCCGCCGTTCTCCAGGGACATCACCGAGGAGGGCGTGCTGATCGACAACTTCCAGCTGGTCGAGCAGGGCCGACTGCGCGAAGCGGAGCTGCAAGCGCTGCTGCGCTCGGGCCCGCATCCGAGCCGCAATCCGGCGCAGAACCTGGCCGACCTGCGCGCGCAGGTCGCCGCGAACGAGAAGGGCGTGCAGGAACTGCAGGCGATGGTGGCGCAGTTCGGCCGCGCCACCGTCGAGGCCTACATGCAGCACGTGCAGGACAACGCCGAGGCCTCGGTGCGGCGCGTGATCTCGGTGCTGAAGGACGGGCGCTTCACGCTGCCGCTGGACAACGGCGCCTGCATCCAGGTGGCGGTGACCGTGGACGCGGCGGCGCGGCGCGCAACGGTCGACTTCACCGGCACCAGCGCGCAGCAGCCCAACAACTTCAATGCGCCGAAGTCGATCACGATGGCGGCGGTGCTCTATGTGTTCCGCACGCTGGTGGACGATGCGATCCCGTTGAACGCCGGCTGCCTCAAGCCGATCACCGTGATCGTGCCCGAGGGCTGCATGCTGAACCCGAGGTTCCCGGCGGCCGTGGTCGCGGGCAATGTGGAAACCTCGCAGTGCGTCACCAACGCGCTGTACGGCGCGCTCGGCGTGATGGCGGCCGGGCAGTGCACGATGAACAACTTCACCTTCGGCAACGCGACGCATCAGTACTACGAGACGATCTCCGGCGGTTCCGGCGCCGGGCCGGGCTTCGACGGCACCTCGGTCGTGCAGACGCACATGACGAATTCGCGGCTGACCGATCCCGAGGTGCTGGAGTTCCGCTTCCCGGTGCGCCTGGACAGCTATGCCATTCGTCAGGGGTCGGGCGGCGCGGGCCGCTGGCACGGCGGGGAGGGCGGCGAGCGCCGCATCCGCTTCCTGACGGCGATGACGGCCTCGATCCTGAGCAACGGGCGGACGTCGGGCGCCTTCGGTCTGGCCGGCGGCCAGCCGGGTTCGGTCGGAGAGAACCTCGTCGAGCGTGCCGAGGGCCGGATCGAGGCCCTGGGCCACATCGGCCAGGTGGAAGTGGCGCCCGGCGATGTCTTCGTCATCCGCACGCCTGGCGGGGGAGGGTACGGCAGTTTTTGAAGCCCCCTTGAGAAGGGGCGAGTAACCCCAATGTGGGCGTGCCTAGAATCGGAACACCGCCCCCCCGGCTGTCCAGGCGCCCGCTCATCATGGTCCCTCACCTCATCACCGCCCTGACCGGGCCCATCAATGAACTGGAGCAGCGCGTGCTCGAGTCGATGCCGGCGATCGAACGCTGGTTCCGGCTCGAGTGGATGGAGCACACGCCGCCGTTCTACACCTCGGTGGATCTGCGCAACGCCGGCTTCAAGCTGGCGCCGGTGGACACCAACCTGTTCCCGGGCGGCTTCAACAACCTGACGCCCGAGATGCTGCCGCTGGCGGTGCAGGCGGCGATGGCGGCGATCGAGAAGATCTGTCCCGAGGCCAAGAACCTGCTGCTGGTCCCGGAAGCGAAGAACCGCGGCAGCTTCTACCTGTCCAACCTGGCGACGCTGGTCCGCATCTTCTCGATGGCGGGGCTGAACGTGCGGCTGGGGTCGCTGGACGAGTCGGTCAAGGAGCCGACGACGGTGGCGCTGCCGGACGGCAATTCGCTGACGCTGGAGCCGTTGGTCCGCCAGCGCTCGCGGCTGATGCTCAAGGATTTCGATCCCTGCACCATCCTGCTGAACGACGACCTGTCGGCCGGCACGCCGGACGTGCTGAAGCACCTGCATGAGCAGTACCTGCTGCCGCCGCTGCACGCCGGCTGGGGGCAACGCCGCAAGAGCCAGCACTTCCGCGCCTACGAGGAAGTCTCCAAGAAGTTCGCCAAGCTGCTGGGCATGGACCCGTGGCTGATCTATCCGCACTCGGTGGCGGTGGACGGGCTGGATTTCGCGACCGGGGCCGGGCTGGACGCGCTGCAGGCGCAGGTCGACGCGACGCTGACGCGCACGCGCCGCAAGTACAAGGAATACGGCATCCAGGAGAAGCCCTTCGTCATCGTCAAGCCGGATGCCGGCACCCACGGCCTGGGCGTGATGACGATCCGCGACGCCAAGGACCTGGACGTGCTGGCGATCAAGGCGCGCGACAAGCTGGCCAGGCTGGAAGGCGTGCCCGCGCTGTCGCAGGTGCTGGTGCAGGAAGGCGTGGTGACGCACGAGCGCATGCACGAGGCGGTCGCCGAGCCGGTGGTCTACATGATGGACCGCTATGTCGTCGGCGGCTTCTACCGTGTACACGCCGACCGCGCCGAGGACGAGAACCTCAATGCGCCGGGATCGAGCTTCGTGCCGCTGGCCTTCGCGCACTCGTCGCACCTGCCCGCGCCCGGCGAGAAGCCCGGCGCCAGCGCGCCCAACCGCTTCTACATGTACGGCGTGATCGGCCGCCTCGCGATGCTCGCGGCCAGCTACGAGCTCGAGACGACCGATCCGGACGCGGAAGACTACGCCTGAGGCGGCGCCGAGGCCGAGCTCGTCCGCGGCCGCAGGCGGTCGATCAGCCGGTGCACGGCGCCGTCGACGGCGCGCCAGGCCCTGCGAAGCGGCCAGGGCACTCCCTCCGCCAGGCGGCTCCAGATCCGTGGCCGACGCGTGGGCGGTGCTTCGGCCAGTTCGCGCATCCGGCGCTTGCCCTCCGCTTCGTCCAGGGGTTGGGCCGTCACGACCGCCGGCGCTTGAACAGGGGCCTCCGCAGGGGGGCGGGAACCGTCGACACGTGTGGCGGGCGGCAGCGGCGTCGCCGTCTGTTGAAGTCCCCCCGATCGATGGTGCCGGGGTGGGACCTGAGGCGGTTCCTCCGGCGCAGGGCGCTTGCTGGAGGCTCGCTCCTCGGGCTGCAGCTCATTGATGCCAGGAGAGGCGGGCGTCAGCAGCGGCTTCTGCTCAAGGGGAATGCTTGGTCGTCCGGATGACGACATCGAGGAGACGGAGCCAGCACTGCGCCGCGGCTCGGGCTCAGGACGGAGGGGCTCCGTCGGGGCTGGCATCGGCATCGCTCCGCGGGCGTCCTTTCGGTTCATCACGCGGCGCGCAAATTTCGCGAAGGCATCCGTCAGGAACTCAGGATGGGAGGTGCCGATCCAGTGGGCGGCATGGGATGACTTGAAGCGGTCGAGCAGGGGCATCGGTCGAACTCTCCAGATCGCGGGGACATCCCGCGGCAGGCAGGCTGAGTTGCCGTGCGCGGCGAACGGTTCTCGCGACAACCAGGGAGCACCGGTCGAGGAGGGCGGTGTACGCGCCACGGGTCAGGTCTTGCCGTTCCCTGAACTCGCGGTTTCCACCAGCAGCTGCCTGAACCGCTCCACCGCCTCGACCTGCGTGTCGGGCAGATGCCAGACGCTCATCGGCCCGAGTCCCAGATCCACCGCGTGCGGCAGGATCACGACGATGCCCTGCTTGGCGGCGGCCATCGCCATGTCGTGCGGCATCAAGGCGACCAGCGGCATCTCGCGCATGAGGCTCAACGCCAGCATCGCATCGCCGCTCTCGATCAGGTCGGCCGGCGGCGCGAGGCCCATCTCCTGCCAGAGCCGGTCCATCAGCATGCGCGTACGCGTGCCGGGCAGCTGCCAGATCCACCGCTGCTGGCTCAGCACTTCCCAACTGAGTTTCGGCGTGCGCACCAGCGGGTGCTGCGCGCTCATCGTCAGCACTTCGGGCTGGGCCAACAGGTCCACGCGCGCCAGGCCCAGCGGCTCGTCCTGCGGCATCGCGCGGGCGACGACCAGGTCCAGCGTTCCGGCCTGCAATTCCGCGAACAGCGCGCGCAACGCATGCGTGCGCACGCTCAGCGTCACGCCGGGGTTCTCGCGCTTCATCGCCGTGATGGTCGCAGGGAGCAGGCGGGCCAGCGAGGCGTTGGTCGCGCCGATGCGCACCTCGCCGGACGCGCCGCGCACCATGGTGGCGACATCGCCGGCGGCGCGTTGCAGGTCGGCGTCGAGCTTGCGCGCCAGCGCCAGCAGGCGTCGTCCCAGCGGCGTGGGCTGCATGTTGCGTCCGCGCCGCAGGAACAGGGTTTGTCCCAGCCCTTGCTCCAGTTCCGCCAGTGTCTTGCTCACCGCGGGCTGCGTGACGTGCAGCTGATCGGCGGCAGCGCTGATGTTGCCGGTGTCGCTGAGGGCCAGCAGCACCCGCGCATGGCGCAACGACATGCGTCGGATCACGAAATGTTCGGCGGCTTCAGGCGACGTGGATGACGCGTTCATAACCTAAGTTTCACAAATCCATCACAAAGCATCATGGCCCGGCAGACACCCCTCCTTACCGTGAACTCGTCTCCCCCGAGTCCCGTCACAGGAGTGTTCCTTCCATGGTCCGTCGTATTGCCCGTCCGCACCGTCCGGGTGCCCCGAAGCCGCTGCAGCCCCTGCACCTCGCGGCTGCCGTCGCCCTCGCGCTCGCCAGCCAGGCTCACGCCCAGCAAGCCCCGACCCCCGCCGCCTCCGCAGCATCCGCTGCCGCGCCGGCGGATGACTCGAAGAAGCTGGAGCGGGTCGAGATCACCGGCTCGCTGATCAAGCGCACCGACAAGGAGACGCCGTCGGTCGTCCAAAGTATCACGCGCGAGGACATCCGCAACTCCGGATATGCCAACGTCGAGGAGCTGCTGCGTGCGAACTCCGCCGTCGACCTGGGCTCGATCGGCGACGGCGCCGCGTCGGGCTTCGTCGGCGGCGTGTCGACGATCTCGCTGCGCGGCTTCGGCTCGCAGGGCACGCTGATCCTGATCAACGGCCGGCGCACGGCGCCGGTCGCGGCGGTGGACGTGAACTTCGGCCGCGGCACGATGATCAACGTCAACACCATCCCCAAGGAGGCGATCGAGCGCATCGACATCCTCAAGGACGGCGCGTCCGCGTTGTACGGCTCGGACGCGATGGCCGGCGTCGTCAACTACATCCTGCGCAAGGACTACCAGGGCATCGAGGGCAGCGCGTCGTACGGCGCCAACGATCGCGGCGTCGGCGCGACCAGGAACGGCGCGATCACCTTCGGATTCGGCAACCTGGACACGCAGCGCTTCAACGTCTTCGGCGGTCTGGAGGTCTCCAAGCGCGACAGCGTGATGGCCAACGAGCTGAAGGACCGCGGCAACCTCGCGCTGCAGAACCAGTACCTGACCTCGAATGGCTCGCTGGCGCGCTTCACCCCGGATTCGTCGGCCTCGTTCTACGGCAACTACTACCGCGTGCCGACCAGCCTGACGGGCTCGACGCCCATCGGCGGCATCAGCGTGGCCAACAACAGCCTGTCGGGCGCCAACTACCTGGGCACCTTGTCGGGCTGCCCCGAGGACCGGACCATCGGCCAGGGCGTGCCGAACCGGCCCGGCGGCTTCCTGCCCACCACCGGTTCGCTGCCCACGGGCCTGTGCCGCTTCAGCCTCGACGACGCGGACGAGGTCGTCGCCAAGCAGGACCGCCAGAGCGGCATGGTGCGCGGCACCTTCGCGATCAACAACGACCTGACCGCGTATGCCGACCTGATGTACTCGAAGACCAAGACGACCGAGCAACGCGTGCCTTACGCGCTGACGACGTCGCTGGTCACCTCGGGCAATCCGGTCGCGACGACCTGGCCGAAGCTGGACGGCAGCTTCCTGCGCCAGAACGCGATCATCCTGCCCGTCGGCCACCCGGACAACCCGACCAACGGCACGGCCACGCCGCAGCAGGTGCAGCTGATCTACCGCTTCGAGGACCTGCCCACCGGGGACATCAACGTCCTGCGGTCCACGCGCCTGACGGCGGGGCTGGAGGGCACGGCCTTCGGCTGGGATTTCGACACCGCGATCCTGGTCAGCCAGAACAACAACGAGCGCTTCCAGGAAGGCCGCGTGCGCAGCTCCCTGCTGAATGCCGCGATCGCCAACGGCAGCTACCGTTTCGGCAAGCAGAACTCGCAGGAGGCGATCAACAGCGTGTCGTCGACCGCCTACAACGAAGGCAAGTCGCAGCTGGTGTCGTGGGACCTGCGCGGCAGCCGCGAGCTGTTCCAGCTGCCGGGCGGTCCGGCCGCGATCGCGGTGGGCACCGAACTGCGCCGCGAGAAGCTCGACGCCGTTCCCGACGACGTCTACGGCACCGGCGACTACATCGGCCTGGTGGCCAACGGCGCGTCGGGCAGCCGCAAGTCCTACGCCGCCTTCACCGAACTGAGCCTGCCCGTGGTCAAGCAGCTGGAGCTGCAGGCCGCGGCGCGCTACGAGCACTACGACGACTTCGGCAGCAGCACCACCGGCAAGGCCGGCTTCAAGTGGACGGCGCTGCCGTCGCTGATGGCCTTCCGCGGCACGGCGGCGACGGGCTTCCGCGCGCCGGCGATCTCGCAGATCGGCAACTCGTTCTCGCTGTCCTTCCACAGCTTCCAGGAACGCCGCGTCTTCGACAGCCTGCGCTGCGACACGAGCAACCCCAACGCGCCGGTGAGCAAGGCGCCCGTGTCGGTGAACCGCGACTGCAACGTGCTGGGCTTCACCGCCGTCCCGTCGGGCACGACGAGCCCGGGCAGCATCCCGACGGTGATCAGCGCCAATCCGGACCTGGAGCCGGAGAAATCCAATTCGTTCACCGCCGGCATGATCTTCACGCCGAGCAAGTACGCGGACCTGGCGATCGACGGCTGGTACTTCCATCGCAAGAACGAGATCCGCTCGCAGCGCGGCGTGGACATCATGGACGACTACAACGCGAACCCCAGCTCGGGGAACGTGCAGGTGGTGCGTGATCCCAACCCGGAAACCTGGCTGCCGGGCGTGGCCGACAGCGGCCCGATCATCATGCTGGTGCGCCAGTACGGCAACAACGAGTGGACCAAGACCTCGGGCATCGACTACGACCTCAACATCCGGCTGCCCGCGATGGCCTGGGGCAAGTTCAGCATGAACGTCAACGGCACCTACACGGCGCGCTACGACCAGCTGGTCGTGAAGGGCCAGGCGGTGCAGCACCAGGTCGGCACGACCTCGTCGGACATCTCCAAGACGCGCGCCAGCGCGACCTTCAAGTGGGACACCGACCAGGCGCGCGGCTGGATCCGCTTCAACCATGCGGATCCGCTGTCCAGCACCGTGTGCTCGTCGCTGTCCGCGGCACAGCGGGCCTTCCTGAGCAACCTCAACCGCTGCCGCGTCGGCCGCGACCGCACGATCGACCTGGGCGCCTCGTACAGCGGCATCAAGGGCCTGACGTTGTCGGCCAGCGTCATCAACGTCACCAACGACTACGACCGCGCCAACGGCATCCCGACGGTGTTCAGCTACTACGACAGCGGCGCGTCCAACGTGCTGGGACGCCGCTTCAACGTGGGGGCGAGCTACGTGTTCCAGTGATCGGCGTCAACCCCCGCCCCCGCAACGGCGGCGGGGGGCATTGACGCACTGCACAACGGAAGGCAGACAATAGGCGCTTTCGACTTCCGGCGGCCCGGGCGGCTGCCGCGACCTTTGTGAGTTCACATCACGCGCCCCGCACGCCCGCCGCCCTGGCCGGCCTGACCGTCGGGGCCCTCGGCGTCGTCTACGGCGACATCGGCACCAGTCCCCTGTACGCGCTCAAGGAAGTCTTCCACGGCGCGCACGTGCCCATGACGCACGACAACATCCTCGGGGTGCTGTCGCTGCTGTTCTGGACCATGACCATCGTGGTCTCCTTCAAGTACGTGCTGCTGATCCTGCGCGCCGACAACAACGGCGAAGGCGGCCTGATCGCCATGCTCGCGCTGGCCACCACGGCGGTGCGGGAGAAGCCCACGCTGCGGCGCGGGCTGATGCTGGTGGGACTGTTCGGTACGGCGATCTTCTTCGGCGACGCGGTGATCACGCCGGCGATGACGGTGCTCTCGGCGGTCGAGGGCATCGAGGTCTACGCGCCGCAGTACCACGACGCGGTGGTGCCCATCTCGCTGGTGGTGCTGGCCGGGCTGTTCGCGGTGCAGCGATTCGGCACCGGCGGCGTGGGCAAGGCCTTCGGGCCGGTGATGCTGGTGTGGTTCACCTCGCTGGCGCTGCTGGGGATCCCCAAGATCGTCGGCAATCCGCACGTGCTGCAGGCCATCAACCCGATGTGGGCGATCGAGTTTTGCACCCACTACGGCTGGATCGCGTTCGTCGCGCTGGGCGCGGTGGTGCTGGTGGTGACCGGCGGGGAGGCGCTCTACGCCGACCTGGGCCACTTCGGCAAGCAGCCGATCCGCATCGCCTGGTACAGCTTCGTGATGCCGGCGCTGACGCTGAACTACTTCGGCCAGGGCGCGCTGCTGCTGGACCGGCCGGAAGCGATCAAGAACCCGTTCTTCCTGCTGGCGCCGAGCTGGGCGGAGATCCCGCTGTTCGTGCTGGCGACGCTGGCGGCGATCGTGGCCTCGCAAGCGCTGATCACGGCGGCGTTCTCGGTGACCAAGCAGGCGGTGCAGCTGGGACTGCTGCCGCGCATGCGCATCGTGCACACGTCGGTGCGCGACATCGGGCAGATCTACGTGCCCTTCGTCAACTGGGGGCTGTTCGCCTTCGTCGTGGTGGCGGTGGCGTTCTTCGAGTCGTCGAGCAAGCTGGCCGGCGCCTACGGCGTGGCGGTGACCATCGACATGACCATCACCACGGTGATGACCTTCTTCGTGATCCGCTTCGGCTGGCGTTATCCGCTGTGGCTGTGCCTGGTCGCGACAGGCGCCTTCTTCGTCATCGATGCGACCTTCCTGGCGTCCAACCTGCTGAAGGTGGCGCACGGCGGCTGGTTCCCGCTGCTGATCGGCTTCGGCATGTTCACGCTGATGCTGACCTGGAAGCAGGGCCGCCGGCTGCTGTCGGACAAGCTGCGCGAGGACGCGATCGACCTGAAGAGCTTCCTGGAGGCCGTCTTCATCAACCCGCCGACGCGGGTGCAGGGCACGGCGGTGTTCCTGTCGGCGGAGGTGGGCGTCACGCCCAACGCGCTGCTGCACAACCTGAAGCACAACAAGGTGCTGCATGAGCAGAACCTGTTCGTCAGCGTCAAGCATCACGAGGTACCGTGGATCGGCTTCGAGAAGCGCGTCGAGGTGGAAAGCCTCGACAACGACTGCTGGCAGGTCAACCTGCACTTCGGCTTCAAGAACGAGCCGGATGTGCCGGACGCGCTCAAGCTGCTGGAGCAGCGCGGGGTGCATCTGGACGAAATGGAGACCAGCTATTTCCTGTCGCGGGACATCGTCATCCCGACGATCGGCTCGGGCATGGCGCTGTGGCGGGAAAAGCTGTTCGCGAGCATGCACAGAAACGCGGCGGCGGCGGCAGACTTCCTGCATCTGCCGGCGAACCGGATCGTGGAGCTGGGGTCGAAGGTCGAGATCTGACGCGGAGCCCCTGACCTCGATCCGCCAAGCGCGGGCTCTCCGCAGGGCATGGGGCACCCCTCCAGGGACCCCAAGCCCTGCTCCGGCCCCACATGCACTCGCTGACCGCACGCTGGCGCCGCATTCGCTGACTGCACGTTGAAGCTGCGTTGAGCATTTGGGAGGGGGCGGGCGCGAGGCGGTCGGTATGCTCCGGGCCATGAATCGCTGGCTGAAAGACCTGTCCCTGTCCGCCGTGGTCGCGGGCTTCGTCGCCGTGCTGGTGGGTTTCACCAGTTCGGTGGCCATCGTGTTCCAGGCGGCACAGGCGCTCGGCGCGACACCAGCCCAGACCAGTTCCTGGATCTGGGCGCTCGGACTCGGCATGGGGCTGACCAGCCTCGGCCTGTCGCTGTGGACGCGGCAACCGGTGTTGACCGCCTGGTCCACGCCGGGCGCGGCGCTGATCGCGGGGGTGTCCGGCATCTCGATGCCGGAAGCCGTCGGCGCGTTCATCGTCTGCGGCGCGCTGATCCTGATCGCCGGCGCGACGCGGTGGTTCGAACGGATCATGGACCGCATCCCCATCGCGATCGCCTCGGCGCTGCTGGCCGGCGTGCTGGCACGCTTCGGGCTGGATGCCGTGCTGGCGACGAAGACGGCGCCGGCAATGGTGCTGACGATGGCGCTCACCTATGTGCTGGCGCGCCGTTCCCTGCCCCGCTATGCGACGCCGCTGGTGCTGGTCGCCGGGATCGCCGTCGCGGCCTCGCAAGGACGGCTGCATCTGGAAGCCGTCGACTGGGGATGGGCCTCGCCGGTGTGGGTCATGCCGTCGTTCTCGGTGACGGCGCTGGTCGGCGTCGCGCTGCCGCTGTTCCTGGTGACGATGGCGTCGCAGAACCTGCCCGGCGTGGCGGCGCAGCGGGCGTCGGGCTACCAGACGCCGGTGTCGGCCAGCATCGCGGCGACCGGCTTCGCGTCCATCGTCTTCGCGCCTTTCGGGGGCTACGCGTTCAACCTCGCGGCGATCACCGCGGCGATCTGCATGGGGCGCGAAGCGCACGAGGATCCGGCCCGGCGCTACATGGCGTCGGCGATGGCGGGGGTGTTCTATCTGGTCATCGGCCTGGCGGGCGGTGCGGTCGTGGGCTTGTTGACCGCCTTTCCGCGTGAGCTGATCGCCGCCGTGGCCGGACTGGCACTGCTGGGCACGATCGCCGGCGGCCTGTCGGCCGCGCTGAAGGACGAAGCGCATCGCGACGCGGCCATCCTGACCTTCCTGGTGACGCTGTCCGGGCTGAGCCTGCTGGGCATCGGCTCGGCCTTCTGGGGCGTGGTCGCCGGTGCGGTTTCTCTTTTGGTGCAACACTTCCGCACTCGTTGAGTTCCTTGCCGAAAGCCTTGCCCATGAAACTGCTGTTCGTCGCCGATCCGCTGTCGACCTTCAATACCTACAAGGACTCCACCTTCGCGATGATGCGCGAGGCCGCCCGGCGCGGCCATGAGCTCTGGGTCTGCGAGGTGCCCGACCTGCTGTGGGTCAGCGGCGGTCGCGTGACCGCGCATGCGGCGCAGCGGCTGACGCTGACGCCGGAAGCCGTCGCCAGCCAGGCCGGCACGAAGCTGGCGGCATGGCACGCGGTCACCGCGACGCAAGACCTGGCCCTGGCCGACGTCGACGCGGTGCTGATGCGCAAGGATCCGCCGTTCGATTCGGAGTTCTTCTACGCCACGCACCTGCTGGAGCAAGCCGAGCGCGAAGGCGCGAAGGTCTTCAACAAGGCGGCCTCGCTGCGCGACCATCCGGAGAAGCTCGCGATCCTGGAGTTTCCGCAGTTCATCGCGCCGACGCTGGTGACGCGCTCGGCGGCGGCGATCCGGGCGTTCCATGCGGAGCACCAGGACATCATCCTGAAGCCGCTGGACGGCATGGGCGGCATGGGCATCTTCCGCGTCAAGGCGGATGCGCTGAACCTGGGCAGCATCATCGAGACGCTGAACAAGAACGGCGCGCAGTCGGTGATGGTGCAGCGTTTCGTGCCGGAGATCGTCAAGGGCGACAAGCGCATCCTGCTGATCGGCGGCAAGCCGGTGCCGTACTCGCTGGCGCGGATCCCGCAGGGGACCGAGGTGCGCGGCAATCTGGCCGCGGGCGGCAAGGGCGTCGCGCAGCCGCTGACCGACGACGACCGCCGCATCGCCGAGGCGCTGGCCCCGGTGCTGGCGGCGCGCGGGCTGCTGCTGGTGGGGCTGGACGTGATCGGCGACAGGATGACGGAGCTCAACGTCACCAGCCCGACCTGCTTCCAGGAAATCATGGAGCAGACGGGTTTCGACGTCGGCGCCGTGTTCATCGACGCGCTGGAAGCGGCGGTCGCCGCGGCGCGCTGATCGCAACGAGGATCTCCGCTCCGGTCACCGACGTGATCGTGAGCCGCACCGGGACATCGACATGACGTTCGAATTGATCAGCGAGCACGCCAGCTTCGGCGGCGTGCAGCGTTTCCATCGCCATGACTCGGCCGAGATCGGCCTGCCGATGCGCTTCGCGCTGTTCCTGCCGCCGGGTGGCGCGCGGGCGGTGAAGGGGCTGCTGGTGTTCCTGGCGGGGCTGACCTGCAGCGAGGAGACCTTCACGATGAAGGCCGGCGCGCAGCGCAAGGCGGCGGAACTGGGACTCGCGCTGCTGATGCCGGACACGAGTCCGCGCGGCGAGGCGGTGAGCGCGCTGCCGGGCGCGACGGCGTCGTGGGACTTCGGTGTCGCGGCGGGGTTCTACCTCGACGCGACGCAGGCGCCGTGGGCGACGCACTGGCGGATGGAGAGCTACCTGATGCGGGAGCTGATCCCGCAGGTGCAGACGTCGCTGGGACTGGACGCGACGAAGACGGGCATCGCGGGGCACTCGATGGGCGGCCACGGCGCGCTGACGCTGGCGCTGCGGCATCCGGGCGCGTTCGCGTCCGTGTCGGCGATCGCGCCGATCGCGGCGCCGAGCCGCTGCCCCTGGGGCGTGAAGGCGTTCACCGGCTACCTCGGCGAGGACCGCGACGCCTGGCCCGCGCATGACGCGAGCGCGCTGTTCCAGGCACAGGAGCGCGCGCCTTATCCGCACGGCATCCTGGTCGACCAGGGCCTGGCGGACAAGTTCCTCGTCGAGCAGCTGTATCCGGAAGCGCTGGAGTCGGCGTGCGCCTCGATCGGCCAGCCGTTGACGCTGCGCCGCCATGACGGCTACGACCACGGCTACTACTTCATCGCGACGGTGATCGACGATCATCTGATGCATCACGCGCGGCAGCTGGCGGGCTGAACGCTCGATCAGGCGCCGTTGCGCTGCCACTCACGAGGCCGCCATGCGCATCGCCTTGCTGTCCGACATCCACGGCAACCTGCTCGCGCTGGAGGCCGTCGTGGCCGATGCGCGGCTACGGGACGTCGATCAGATCGTGAACCTCGGCGACATCCTGTCCGGGCCGCTGCAGCCGTTGGAGACGGCGCAGTACCTGATGGCGCAAGACTGGCCAACGATCGCCGGCAACCACGAGCGGCAGTTGCTCGCGATCACGGCGGAGAAGCCGGGCGGCGCGTCGGATCGCTTCGCGCGTGAGCGTCTGGGCGAGCCGGAGCTGGCGTGGCTCCGCAAGCTGCCTAGGACGATGCAGTTGACCGATGAGGTGTTCCTCTGCCATGGCACGCCGCGCAGCGACATCGAGTATTTCCTCGACACGCAGGACGGTCCGCGATTGCGTATGGCGACCGCGTCGGAGATCGCCGATCGGCTCGGCGAGCAGGCATCCATGTTGGTCTGCTGCGGCCACACGCACGTCCCGCGCGTGCTGCGCAGCGCGCGAGGACAGTGGCTGGTGAATCCCGGCAGCGTCGGACTGCAAGCGTGGGACGACGACCATCCGATCCGCTATGTCGCGGAGAACGGCTCCCCCGATGCGCGCTACGCGATCGTGGCGCGGACTGCGCAGGGCTGGATGACCGAGTCCATCAGCGTGCCGTACGACCATGAAGCGATGGCGAGCATCGCTTCAAGGAATGGGCGGGAGGATTGGGCGAGGTGGTTGAGGACGGGGTGGGCGGACGAGTGAACTCCAGTGCCAATGCGGAGATGGGCGGCGCCCCGTCATCGTTCCAGTGGGCAGTCAGCGTGGCCAACTCGGCCAGGCGTTCTTCGACGGCCATCTCGAGGTGAGTCGCCTGACGTCTCTCACCTCAATCGGCATGAAATCCAGGCGCAGTCCCCGATCCAAGGAGACTGGGTGACCGAGATGAGCAGGGCGGTTCCGGATGCTACGGCGCGGGCGCCGGAGATGCCTCTGGCGGCTCGTGCGCCACCGCCGTCTGGCGATGCCCCGCCGCCGCCTTGTAGCGCTTGACGAACGCATCCACCTCCGCCGGATCGATCACATCCGCCAGCCGGCCGAAACCGTCCGGCGCGCGTTCCTCGACCATGTCGAGGATGTAGTCCAGCCCCTCCTGTCGGTTCAGCTCGACGATGCGCGCGCACATGGGGCGGCGCTCGGCCTCGTAGTGATCGAGCGCCGTCTCCACCCGTGCCTCCTCGCGCAATGCCCGTGCGATCGCTTCGGCGTCGAGGATCGCCTGCGTCGCGCCGTTCGAGCCGATCGGGTACATCGGATGCGCCGCGTCGCCGAGCAGCGTGATGCGGCCATGCCGCCAGCTCGGCAACGGGTCGCGGTCGACCATCGGCCATTCCAGCAGCTGCGTCGCGCCGCCGATCACGCCCGGCACGTCCAGCCATGGGAAGCGCCAGCCGCCGAAGGTCGGCAGCAGATCGTCGATGGAGCCGGGCTTGTTCCAGTCCTCGCGACCGGGCGCGGTGAGGCCGCCGCCGAGACCATCCTCGCGCAGGCGGCGGTCGCAGATCCAGTTGATCAGCTGCAAGCCGTCCGGTCGCGGCGGCGCGATCGGGTAGACGACGAACTTCGCGCGGCGGTGGCCCGCCTGCACCATCGTGCAACCGTCGAGGAAGGGCTTCGTCAGCGAGGTGCCGCGCCACATCATCATCCCGTTCCAGCGCGGCGCGCCCTCGTCGGGATGGAACTGACGGCGGATCGCCGAATGGATGCCGTCCGCCGCGATCAGCAGATCCGCGCGTCGCTCGACCGGCTTGCCGCTCGCGTCGGTCCCGTGCACGATGACGCCGTCGCCATCGTTGCGCGCACCCGTGGTGCGCCAGCCGCTGAGAACGCGTTCGGCGCCGAGCCTCGCCGCGGCTTCGCGCCAGAGCATCAGCTGCAGCTCGCCGCGATGCACGCTGAACTGCGGGTGGCTGTAGCCGCCGGCCAGTCCGCGGCGGTCCTCGTAGATCGTCTGTCCGTGCCGGTTGGCGAAGATCAGCGCCGAGGTCGGCACGGCCATCGCCTGCAGCGCCGGCATCAGCCCCAGTCCGTCGAGCACGGCCACCGCATGCGGCAGCAGGTTGATGCCCACGCCCAGCGGCTTGAGTTCCGCCGTGGCTTCGCAGACGGTCACGCGGTGGCCGTCGCGCTGCAGCGCCAGCGCCGCGGCCAGTCCGCCGATGCCGCCGCCGGCGATCAGGATATCGAGGGCCATGGGGATCTCCAGGCGTCGTGGAAGGTGATGTGGCGCGGCCCCGGCGGGCGAGCGACCGTGCCGGTCCGATCGAGTCAGGGTAAGCGAGATAGTTGCGCTATGCAACAGTACCTAAGCTGATGCCGATGAGCCGATCCAAGCCGTCGAATGCCGTTCCCGACCCGCCGGAAGCGCCCTTGCTGCCTGTGCCCGGGCTGGATTACGGCGTCCTCGACGACCTGCTCGGCTACGCGTTGCGGCGCGCTCAGAACGCGCTCTACCTGGACTTCTACCGCGCGACCGCGGAACTCGACGTCAGCCCGCAGCGCTTCGCCGCGCTGGTGCTTGTCGGCCGCAATCCGGGCATGCGGCAGGGGCTGCTCGCGCAGGCGATGGGATTGCATCGCAGCGGCGCGCTGCGATTGACGGACTGGCTCACCGACCGCGGCTGGATGGAACGGCGCGACGATGCGGAAGATGCGCGCCGCTGGGGGCTGTTCCTGACGGCGGCGGGCAAGCGTCAGCTCACGGTGCTGGAGCGCCGCGTGCGCGTGCATGACGCGCGCCTGATGAGTGGACTCGGCGAACGCGCCGCGCGCCTGAAGGCGGACCTGGAACGCCTGGCGGAGATCGCCGCGACGATCACGGACAAGAACGACGCATGACGCCGACTGGCGACGACTGACAGCGACGACGGAAAACAACGACGCACAACAACGACGGAGACAAGCGATGAACGACCTCGATCGGAAGCTCACCCGCCGCGACGCGGGCCTGCTGCTCGGCGCGGCGATGGCCGGCCTCGCCGGACCGCTGCGCGCGCAGACCGCGGCGATGCCGCGCATCCTCGTCGGCTTCCCCGCCGGCGGCTCGGTGGACGTCAGCGCGCGGCGCCTCGCCGAAGCCTGGCGTGGGCGCCTCGCGGAGAACGTGCTGGTCGAGCAGCGTGTCGGCGCCGGCGGCCGGCTCGCGGTGACCGCGCTGCGCGACGCGCCGCCCGACGGGGGCACGATGCTGGTGAGCCCGTCCTCGATGTTCACGATTTATCCGCACGTCTACCGCAAGCTGGCCTACAAGCCGGAGACCGACGCGATCGCGGTCTCCCCGATGGCCAACGCGACCTGCGGCTTCGGCGTCGGGCCGATGGTGCCGGCGACGGTGAAGACGATGGGCGATTTCGCCGCCTGGGCCAAGGCGCATCCGGAGCAGTCGTCCTACGCCTCGCCCGCGGCCGGCGCGATGCCGCATTTCCTCGGCGACCAGTTCAAGCGCGCCGCCGGCATCCCGCTGACGCACGTGCCGTACCGCGGCGCCGCGCCCGGCCTGCAGGACCTGATGGGCGGGCAGATCGCCTCGGGCTGCTTCCTCCTGGGCGACCTGCTGCCTTTTGTCGCCGGCGGCCGCGTGCGCATCCTCGGCGTCACCGACCACGAGCGCTCGCGCTTCGCCCCGGAAGTGCCCACCTTCGCCGAGCAGGGCTTCAAGGGCATCATCGGCGTCGAGACCTACGGCCTGTTCCTGCCGCCGAAGACGCCGGCCGCCGTCGTCGACAAGGTCTACGACCTGGTCCGCGTCGCGCTCCGCGAGAAGCAGGTCGTCGAGGGCCTGGCCAAGCTCGGTTGCGAGCCGTTGGCCATGGCGCCGGCGGACTACGCGCGCCGCCTCGCCGCCGAACGCACGCAGTGGGGACCGATCGTGGCGGCGTCCGGGTTCTCGTCGGACGATTGAGCGAGGCGTCGCCAGGCGAAGAGCGCCAGCGGGATCGCCAGCAGCGAGAGCGCGAGCGCCAGACCGCCCGCGGCGCTCCAGCCCCAGCGTTCGACGACCGTGCCCATCAGCGGCGGGCCGAGCAGCGCGCCCGAGGCGCCGAACTGCGTGAGGCGGCCGCTGGCGAGCGACAACCGCTCCGGCGTGCGCGCGGACAGCGGCAGCAGCGCGAAGACCAGGCTCGGGAAGACGCCTGACGCCGCGTTGATGCAGATGGCGAGCATCGCTTGCCAGGACGCGTCGCCTGCGTCCCGCATCACGCCGAGGTAGAGCAGCCCCGACGCGCCCAGCGACACCGCCATGCCGACGGCGATCGATCGTGACAGCGCGCCGTGTCGTCGCAGCAGCCAGGCGCCGAGAGCGCTGGCGGGCACGTTGGCCAGGGCCGCCGCGGCGGTCCAGGTGCCTGCCGCGCTCAAGGGCATGCAGCCTTGGGTGAGCAGGCTGGGCAGAAGCGCGAGCAGACCGACCTCGGCGATCGCATACGCGCCGAAGGCCGCGACCAGCGCCCAGAGCAGCGCGCCCGTCGGTCCCGGAGGGTGGCGGGACTCGACGGCGTGCGGGTCGTCGTCCACACGGACGGTCCACAGACCGATCCACAGCAGGACGCCGCCCGCGACGCTCAGCGCCTGCGCGGGCCGCCAGCCGGCCCAGCCCGCCGCATGCGCATAGGCCCACGCGCCGATCGCCATGCCCACCGGGAGGAAGGTGCTCCAGAGCGCCATTGCGGCGGCCTGGCGACGGCCGTCGGCGGCGCGGGCGATCAGCACGGGCGCGGCGACCACGATGGCGAGATAACCGAGGCTCTCGACCAGCCGCGCCAGCGCGAGCAGGGCCAGGCCGTGGGCGAATCCCGCCGCGGCTGAGCCGACGGCGAGCGCCAGCACCGCTGCAGCCAACGCGCGCTTGAGCCCGAGTCGCGGTAGCCAGCGACCCGCCGCGCCGCCCAGCGTGGCGCCGCAAACCTCGAGCAGCGAGGTCAACGCCGCCATCGCGGCCAGTCCGAGCTGGAGCTCACGCGCGATCGGCGGCGACAGCGCTGCCAGCTTGCCCAATTGGGCCGCGGCGAACACGCCGCAGAGGTAGTACAGCAAAATCCTCACTTCGGTCCTCCGGTGCCGATCGCCCTGAACATCGACATCGACATCGACATCGACATCGACATCGACATCGACATCGACATCGATCCTTCGTCCTTCCGATTGCCCGCCGCCGCACCATGAACGACTCGCCGCTGCTCTCCTGCGATGCCCGCCAGCTCGGACGAAGCCTGCGTCAATGGCGCACGCTGCGCCGCCTGAAGCAGGGCGCGGTCGGTGCCGAACTGGGCGTGTCGCAGACGACGGTCTCGCGCTGGGAGTCGGGGATCGCCGCTCCCTCGCTCGATGAGCAGCAGACGCTGCGTCGATTGATGGCCGCGCGGCTGGACAGCGCCGCTGACTTCGAGCTGGGTCGCCTGGTCGAGCGCGCGCCCGGCGCGGTGCATCTGATCTGCGACCTGAGCCATCGCCTGCTCGCGATGTCGCGCGGTCGCGAGCGCCACTGCCGGCTGCCGCGCGCGGAGCTGATCGGCCGTGCGCTGTGGTGCTACGCGACGCCGGAGATCGTGGCGCAGGAGGCGCGGCTCGACGCGCTCGGCTGGTACGAGCCGGCGCCCGGCGCGGTGGAGTTCGACACCGGCGCCTCGATGGAGCAGGACATGCCGATCGTCCCGAGCCGGATGCGCTGGGTGCGCTTCCAGCTGTCCGACGGGAGCTTCGTGCGGCTGACCGAGACGATCTCGGAAGGCCAGATGTCGTGAGCGGCTTTGGCTGCTGCTGGTGCTGCTGCGGTTTCGGCTGAGGCCTGGGCCGAGCCCGTGGTCTCGGCGACGGCTGTCGTGGGGACGTGGCGCGGTCATGCCGCGACGCTACGGGGCGCGGCGACCGGCGTCCACGAATAAAAGATTCAGCGCGGCAGCAGCCGCAGCCGCAATGACGTCGCCGGACGCAGCGTGATGTTGAGCACCGGCGACGGCGGCGGTGCATCGGGCACCGGCGCGAGCCGATGGCGTTGCAGCACCATCGCCGCGATCAGCGTGATCTCCATCAGCGCGAAGTGACTGCCGAGGCACACCCGCGGTCCCGCGCCGAACGGCATCCAGGCGCCGCGCGGGATCTCGCGATGCCCGGACGCGGGATCGAAGCGCTCCGGGCGGAAGGCATCCGGTTCGTCGAACCAGCGGGCATCGCGCTGGATCACGCCCGGCGTCAGCCGCAGCATCGCGCCGCGCGGGAGCCGCAGGCCGGCGATTTCCAGCTCGCCGGTCAGCTGGCGCGTGAACAGTGCCGGCGCCGGCGGGTAGAGGCGCAGCGTCTCCTTGATGCACAGGCTCAGCCATGGCAGCCGCGTCAGGTCCGCCGCCGTCGGCGGCCGGCCGCCGAGCACGGCGTCGACTTCGTCGGCCGCACGCTGCTGTGCCTCCGGATGCGCGGCCATGCACCAGCCCCACCAGGTCAGCGCGGCCGCGCTGGTCTCGTGGCCGGCCAGGAAGGTCGTCATGCATTCGTCGCGCAGCGCCGTGTCGTCCAGCGCCGCGCCATCGGCGTCGCGCAGCGACATCAGCATCGCGAGCAGGTCGTCGGGCGACGGCTCGCCGCGTGAGGCGCAATCGCGACGTGCGGCGAGATGGCCGCCGATCAGCGTGTCCAGCGCGCGCAACGCGCGGCGCTTGCCGCGCTTCCAAGGGGCCCACAGCGGCGCGCTGGCCGGCACGTACATCTCGCCCATCGCGACCTTGCCGAGCTCGTGCACCGCCCAGGACGCCTCGGCGACGACGGCCTCGCCGTCGCCGGTCGAGAACAGCGTGCGCAGGATCACGTCCATCGTCAGCAGCGTCATGAGCTGCTCGAAGTCGATGTCGACGACACCGGCGCGATCGACGCCACCGATGCCGCGCGCCGTTCCCGTGTCGCCCGCGGCCGCGCCGGGCAGGCGGTTCAGCGCCCGATGGGCGGCGTCCACCATCAAGGGCAGGAAGCCCTGCACACGCTGCGGCGCGAAGCCTGGTTGCAGCAGCTTGCGCTGCCGCTGCCATGCCGGTCCTTCGGCGACGAGCACGCTCTGGCCGTGCGCGTCGGCGAAGACCTGCGTCGCGCGTTCCCAGCGGATCATTCCGTCGTGGCCGGCAATCAGCAGTTCGCGGACGTGGTCGGGATGGAAGAAGTTGAAGTCGTCCAGGCCCAGCAGCCGCTGGTGGACGACGTCGCCGTAGCGCTCGTGCAGCCGTCGCATGTGGCCGAGGTAGTCGCGGCGCATGGACAGGACTTCGGGCAGACCGGCCCAGCGCGGACGTGGACCTGGCACGGTGTCGGGGATCGCAAGGACGTGGCTCATGAGGTCGCATGATTCGTGCGCCGCTCGTGGGCGTCTTGAATCGAAGCGACATCGTCCGGGCTCGTACTTCCCCCGCCGCCGGTCCTCACCCCCACTCTCTCCCGCAAGCGGGAGAGGGAGTAAGAAGGGCGCCTAGACTGCGACGCATGGACGCTCCCCTGCATCCCGGCACCGTCGCCCGCCTGCACATTCCGCCTCGCGCGCTGGAGGGCTGCCTCTACGCCTGTCTCTGGCGGGACCTGTCAGCGGCATCCTCGCAAGGCGAGACCTTGACCGACGCGCAATGCCAGAGCTGGTTTCCCGCGACGCCGCTGTGCGGCCTAAGCTGGACCTTGAGCGGGCGCGTACGGGAACTGGACGTCGGGATGCAGGATGCCGGCGATGGCGAAGGCGATGGTGACGCAGAGCCATGGCTTCCCGCCAGCGTCATCGGCGGTCCGCGTGGCGGCCCCAAGCGCTTCCAGGCGACGCCCGACTGCCGGGTGTTCATGGTCGCGATCCGGCCGGAGGCGCTGCGGGCCATGACGGGCATCGATCTCGCGCTGCTCAAGGACCGCATGCTGCCTTTGTCGTTCATCGAAGATCCGGCGTGGCGCGCGCTCGATGCCGCGATGCTGAGCTGCCGCGACGAGCAGGAGGCCCGCCGCACGCTGGAGGACTTCCTCCTGCCGCGCTGGCGCGCCGTGCGCGACGAGGTGTTGTCGGAGGATCCACCCCCGCGCGGTTACGCCGGCTGGATACAACACCTGGCGCTGCGCGCGATCGCGGCGGGTCATGGACGCAGCGTCCGGCAGGCGGAACGTCGCATCAAGCAATGGAGCGGCCAGAGCCTGCGCGCGCTGCGTGTCGTCAGCCGCGCCGAGGCCGCCTTCCAGCAGGTGCGCAAGCTCGACGAGGACGAGGGCGCCGTGATCTGGAGCGCGCTGGCGCAGGACCACGGCTATGCCGACCAGGCGCACCTGTGCCGTGAGACCCGCCGGCTCAGCGGCTTCAGCCCCGAGGAGCTGCGCCGCCGCGTCGCGCAGGACGAAGCGTTCTGGGCCTATCGCGTCTGGGTCTGACCTGTTACTCCCTCTCCCGCTTGCGGGAGAGGGCAGGGGTGAGGGCCTGCGGCGGCGGAAGTGCGGAGGCCCTTCGCGCCATCGAGGACAATCGCCCCCATGGCTGTCCTTTCCCTCTCCAACGCCCACCTCGCCTTCGGCCACGTGCCGCTGCTCGACGGCGCCAATTTCTCCCTCGAAACCGGCGACCGCGTCGGCCTGATCGGTCGCAACGGGACCGGCAAGTCCTCGATGCTGAAGGTCCTCGCGGGCATCGAGAAGCTCGACGACGGGCTGCTGCAGCTCGAAAAGGGCCTGACCAGCGTCTACGTGCCGCAGGAACCCGAGCTGCGCCCCGAGGCGACGATCTTCGACGTCGTCAGCGAAGGCGTCGCCGAAGCCAAGGCGCTGCGCGAACGTTATGAGGCTCACGACGAGAACGACGACCTCGGCTGGGTGCAGGAGCGCATCGAGCAGATCGGTGCCTGGAACTGGGAGCAGCGCGTCGACGAGACGCTGCACCGCCTTGACCTGGACGGCTCGCGCAAGATCGGCGAACTCTCCGGCGGGTTGAAGAAGCGCGTCGCGCTGGCCCGCGCCCTGGTCGCGCAGCCGGACGTGCTGCTGCTCGACGAACCGACCAACCATCTGGACCTCGACGCCATCCGCTGGCTGGAGGAGCTGCTGAACGGCTTCAAGGGCTCGCTGCTGCTGATCACCCACGATCGCGCGTTCCTGGACAACGTCGCCAACCGAATCGTCGAACTCGACCGCGGCCAACTGCGCTGTTATCCCGGCAACTTCGCCGCCTTCCAGGCGTCCAAGGCCTATGAGATCGAGAACGAGGCGCTGGCCAACGCCCGCTTCGACAAGCTGCTGGCCCAGGAAGAGGTCTGGATCCGCAAGGGCGTCGAGGCGCGCCGCACCCGCAGCGTCGCCCGCGTGCAGCGCCTGCACGAGATGCGCAACGAACGCCAGGCCCGCCGCGACGTGCAGGGCAAGGTGCGGCTGGACGTCGCCACCGGCGATTCGAGCGGCAAGATCGTGGCGGAGCTGGAGAACGTCTCCAAGCGCTTCGGCGACCGCGTGATCGTCGACAACTTCAGCGGCACCATCCTGCGCGGCGACAAGGTCGGCCTGATCGGCGCGAACGGCGCCGGCAAGACGACGCTGCTGAAGATGATCCTCGGCGAACTGGCGCCCGACAGCGGCGAAGTGCGCCTGGGCACCAAGATGACGGTCGCCTACTTCGACCAGATGCGCGACGCGCTCAACCTCAACGCGACGCTGGCCGACACGATCAGCCCGGGCAGCGAGTGGATCGAGATCGGCAACCAGCGCAAGCACGTCAAGAGCTACCTGAGCGACTTCCTGTTCTCGCCGGCTCGGGCGGAATCGCCAGTGTCCAGCCTGTCCGGCGGCGAACGCAACCGGCTGCTGCTGGCGCGCCTGTTCGCGCGGCCGGCCAACGTGCTGGTGCTGGACGAACCGACCAACGACCTGGACATCGAGACGCTGGAACTGCTCGAGGAACTGCTGGCCGAATACGACGGCACCGTGTTCCTGGTCAGCCATGACCGGCGCTTCCTGGACAACGTCGTGACCTCGACCATCGTCAGCGAAGGCGCGGGCAAGTGGCGCGAGTACGAAGGCGACATCGAGGACTGGCTGCAGCAGTCGCAGCGCGCCGCCGAGATCCGGGCGCGCCAGACCCCAGCCGCGGCGCCCACGCCTGCACCCGCTCCGGCACCAGCGCCGGCACCGGCACCGGCGGTGGCGACCAGGCGCAAGCTCAGCTACAAGGAACAGCGCGAGCTGGACGAGATCCCCAAGCAGATCGGCGCGCTCGAGACCGAGCAGAAGCACCTGCAGGCCTTGCTCAACAGCACCGAGCTGTACCAGCAGGGCGCGGGCCGCATCACCGAAGTCACCAATCGCGCCGCCGAGATCGACGACGAGTTGCTGACCCTGATGACGCGCTGGGAAGAGCTGGACGGGAAGTGAGGCCGGTGCCGTCCGGCGGCGGCGCCTGAACCGGCCTTGTGGAAGCGCCGACACAGCGACCTTTCCATACGACCACGGTGCCGCATGTTGCCGCTCCCTTCTCCCTGGGCCTTTTCCGCGTCTTGCCTCGTCCCCGATCAGCCGGGTGGGGCGTCGTCGTCCTCCTCATCGGACCCGTGTCCTGCCACGGGACGGCGGCGGGACCTGTGCGCTCAGGCCCCGCTCGGCCGGGCGCCCTCGCAGTCACTCGTGGCCGTGGGGTCCCGGATGCAGCAGGTGTCGGCCCTCCTGGCTCACGCGAACCGGGCCTGGCTCGTCGCGCAAGACCCGGGTGTCATGCCTCCTGCGCGTCGGCGGGGTCCGGTAGTCCGTGGCCCCGCCAGTGGCGGGCGCGGCTGAGCGGCCGAGCGGATGAGCAGATGAGCGGCGGACGGCCTTGGGAGAAACCGGCCGGAGCCGTCAGGCCCGGACGGTCAACTCGCCCAATCCGTCGTAGCGGGCGGTGACCGTCGCCCCCTTGGCGATCTTCGTCGCGACGCGCCACGAGCCCGTCGTGACGACGCTGCCCGCCGGCACCGTCAACCCGCCGCGCGTCGCGGTCTGCAGCCAGCCGGCGACGACCCACGCCGGGTCGTTCAGGCCGTGTCCGCCGACGCCGCCCATGGGCGCCTGACCCTCGACGATCAGTTCGCAGGGCTGGTTCGCCCAGTCGTGACCGGGCTTCCACGCCTGCCACGGTCCCAGCGCCAGCGCGCCGTGTGTCTGGGCGTCGGCCAGGCGCAGCGTGTTGTCCGCCGCCAGGCCGCGCTGCCAGCGCGAGCCCAGCCATTCCACCGCGACGCACATCGCGTCGATCAGGTGCTCGGCCTTGCCGGCGACCAGCGCCGCCGCCATCTCCGGGGTCACGTCTTGACCGAGTCGCAGCGCGATCTCGGCCTCCGCGCCGACCAGCGCGAACTCGCTGAAATCGCCGCCGTTGCGCAGTCCGCGCACCTCGCGTGCGCGTTGAGGCGGCAGCGGCGAGCTGCCCAGCGCGCCTTCGCGCGACGAGCCGCCGCACTTCCAGAACTGCGCCCGGCCGGGCGACAGCCAGTCGAGCCGCTTGGCCAGTTCGGCCTGCGCCACATAGGCGGCGGCCTCGTCGGGCAGCGACCACGCGGCGTCATCGAGCAGGGTGTCGTGGGTCCAGGCCTCGGCCAGCGCGGCACCGAGGTCGACGGGGGAGGAGGCGTTGAGGGTCGTCATGACTGCGGATCTTAGTGCCGGCACCTCAGCGAATCAGCGCTTGAGCGCCTCGCGCGCCCGCTCCAGCGCGTGCCAGAACTTCGGATCCTGCGAGGTCGCGAAGTTGATCCGCATCAGCGTGCCCGGCGTGCGCGTCGGGCTGAACAGGATGCCGGGCGCGATCAGCCAGCCCTGGTCCATCATCACGGGCGCGAGGCGCTCGGTGTCGGCACCCACGTCGACCCAGCCGAACAGGCCGGCGGGCGTCGCGGCAAAGCGGCAGCCGGCTTCCTCGGCCAGCCGCACGCAGCGCTGACGCGCGGAGACCAGCTGCGCCGCGATCCGCTCGGCATGCTTGCGCAGCAGGCCCTGCTCCAGGCACAGCGCGACCGCGCGGTCCATCAGCGGGCTGGTCGTCAGCGACGCCAGCAGCTTCAGGTCGGTCAGGCGCGCCATGCGGTCGGGGCTCGCCGCGACGAAACCGACGCGCCACGCCGGCGACAGCATCTTCGAGAAACCGGAGACGTAGATCGTGCGCCGCAGCTGGTCGAGCGCCGCCAGCCGCGGCGCGTGGTTGGGCGCGAACAGCGCGTAGGTGTCGTCCTCGACGATCAGCAGGTCGTGCTCGTGCGCCAGCTGCAGCACCTGGTGCGCATGCGCCAGGTCCAGCGTCGCGCCGGTCGGGTTGTGCAGCACCGACACCGTCACGTACATGCGCGGCCGGTGTTCCTCGATCAGCCGGCGCATCACCGCCATGTCCGGTCCGTGGGCGCCGCGCGGCACCGGCAGCAGCCGCATGCCGGCCTGCGACAGCCGCGCGTATTCGATCGCCCAGCCCGGGTCGTCCACCAGCACGGCGTCGCCGGGCTCCAGGAAGGCCCGGGTGATCAGGTCCAGGCCGTGCGTCGCGCCGACGGTGCTCATGATCTGGTCCGGCGCGGCCTGGACGGCGATGTCGAGCAGCCGGCGCGATAGCGCGCGCCGCAGGCGCTCATCGCCAAGCGGCTCGCCGTAGCCGGATAGCAGCGCGTCGTCCGCGTTCGCGGCGAGCCGGCGCAGGGTCGACTGCAGCAACCCGAGATCCAGCCATTCCGCCGGCAGCGTGCCCAGGCCCGGCGAACGCCGCGCATCCGCCTGGAACATGCCGCGGATCAGCGCACTCGCGTCGACCGGCGGCGGGAGTGGCGCCGGAGCGACGTCATGGGCGAGCGGCGCCCGGGGCGCGGGCAGCCGGGTTTCGCGAACGAAAAACCCTCGCTTCTTCCGCGCCTCCAGCAGGCCCTGCGCGAGCAGCTGGTCATAGGCCGCCACCACCGTGTACGGACTGACGCCGTGATGCCGCGCGCAGTCCCGCACCGAGGGCAGCCGCGCCCCCGGCAGCAGCAGCCGCTGCTGGATCCGCGCCGCGAAGCGCTGTGCCAGCTGCTGCGCGAGCGGCTGGCTGGCGTTGCGGGAGAGGGCGACCGGCGCGACATTCGCGCTGTTGGGAGCGCTCATGCTGCCGTGGGCTGTGCTGGTGTCCATGCCGATACAGATCATGCGGTGGTATGGCGCAGTGTATTGGTGCTGTGCTGGTCGACCCCTTAGACTGGTCCGCTCAACCGGAGACAACCCCCATGAACCGCAGTCCCTGGACGCAGGCCCGCCGCGCGGCGCGCATGAATCCGTCCATCATCCGAGAGATCCTGAAGGTCACCGAGAAGCCGGGCATCCTGTCCATGGCCGGCGGCCTGCCCAGCGCGGACACGTTCCCGGTCGACGCGATCAAGACGGCCTGTGACCGCGTGCTGACGAACAACGCCAAGGAGGCGCTGCAGTACGCCGCCAGCGAGGGCTTCGCGCCGCTGCGCGAGTGGGTCGCGGCCAAGGTCGCGACGCTGGGGATCAACGCCTCGCCGGACCAGGTGCTGATCACCAGCGGATCCCAGCAGGGCCTGGACCTGGTGGGCAAGCTGCTGTGCGATTCGGGCGCGCCCGTCGCGGTCGAGACGCCGACCTACCTCGGCGCGCTGCAGGCGTTCACGCCGTACGAGCCGATCTTCGCCAGCCTCGCCAGCGACGACCAGGGTCCGCTGCCGTCGGCCATCGAGGCGCTGCCGCACGACGCGCCGGGCACGCGCTTCGCGTATCTGCTGCCGAACTACCAGAACCCCACCGGCCGCGTGATGAGCCTGGAACGCCGCCAGGCCGTGGTCGCCGCCGCCCGCAAGGCCGGCGTCCCCATCGTCGAGGACAACCCCTACGGCGACCTGTGGTTCGACCAGGCGCCGCCGGCCTCGCTCAGTTCGCTGTGGCCGGAAGGCAGCATCTACCTGGGCTCGTTCTCCAAGGTGCTGACGCCCGGCTTCCGCCTGGGCTACATCGTCGCGCCCAGCGAGCTCTATCCGAAGCTGCTGCAGGCCAAGCAGGCCGCCGACCTGCACACCCCGGGCTTCAACCAGCGCGTGGTGCATGAGGTCATCAAGGGCGGCTTCCTGGACGAGCACGTGCCCAAGATCCGCGCCCGCTACAAGGCCAACCGCGACGCGATGGCCAAGGCGCTGGAAACGGCGCTGCCGCCCGGCTGCGAGTGGCAGACCCCGGAGGGCGGCATGTTCTTCTGGATCCGCCTGCCCGAGGGGCTGGACGCGATGGCGCTGCTGCCCCGCGCGGTCGACGCCGGCATCGCCTACGTGCCTGGCGCCGCGTTCTACGCGCACCAGCCGGACACGCGCACGCTGCGGCTGTCCTTCGTGACGCTCACGCCCGACCTGATCGCCGAAGGCGTCGACAAGCTGGGTCGCGTGCTGCACGAGGCGCTCGCGCTGACCACGGCCGAAACGGCGCCCTGATCGACGAGCCGTCATCGGTACCCGCACGGGCATCGATACCGACCCCGCCCGGGGTCGGGGCTTGTCCCCTGTTCCCGTCACCCGTCACCGCGCCGTCAGGCGGAACGGATCGACTCGCCTTGCTTTTCCGAGTCTCTCGAGTTTCCCGAGGTTTCCCATGTCCGAACTCCGCCGCTTCGTTCAAGTCGATGTCTTCACCGCCGAGGCGTTGAAGGGCAACCCGCTGGCCGTCGTCATCGACGGCGCCGGCCTGGACGACGCCACGATGGCGAAGTTCGCCGAGTGGACGAATCTCTCCGAAACGACCTTCCTGCTGCCGCCCACGCATCCGGACGCGGACTACCGCGTCCGCATCTTCACGCCGGGCGGCGAGCTGCCCTTTGCGGGGCATCCGACGCTGGGTTCCTGCCATGCGTGGCTGTCCTCCGGCGGCGATCCGAAGCGGCCCGGCGAGGTGGTCCAGGAATGCGCCATCGGCCTGGTGCGCATCCGCCGCGACGGCACGCGGCTGGCCTTCGCCGCGCCGCCGCTGCGGCGCGAAGGCCCGGTCGAACCGGCGTTGCGCGACCAGGTGGCCCGTGCGCTGCGCGTCCCTGACGCCGACCTGCTGGACGTCGTCTGGGTGAATAACGGCCCGGACTGGATGGCGGCGCGCCTGGCTTCGGCCGAGGCGGTCCTCGCCATCGAACCGGACTACGTGTCCATGGGGCGACTCAAGCTGGGCGTCGTTGGCGCTTATCCTGCGGGCTCGCCGCTGCAATTCGAGGTGCGGGCCTTCGTGCCCGGTCTCGGTCCCGCTGAAGACCCGGTGACGGGCAGCCTCAACGCGGGTCTGGCACTATGGCTGCAAGGCGCCGGTCTGGCGCCCGACAGCTACGTGGCCGCCCAGGGCGCCGCCCTCGGGCGTGCCGGCCGGGTGCATGTGGCGAAAGAGGGCGGACATTGCTGGATTGGCGGCGATGTCACGCCATTGATCCACGGTCAGGTGAGGTTGTGAAGCCATGAGCATGGAAGTCGATCATCTCGTCGTCGCCGCGAACACCCTGGAAGAGGGCCGCGCCTGGTGCGAGCGCGTCCTCGGCGTGTCGCCTCAACCCGGTGGGCGCCATGCGCTGATGGGCACGCACAACCTGCTGCTCAACATCAGCGGGCCGCCGACCTATCCGCGCTGCTACCTGGAGATCATCGCGATCGACCCGGAAGCGCCGGATCCGGGACGGCCGCGCTGGTTCGACCTGGACCAGCCCGCCGTGCGCGAGCGTCTGAAGGAGGACGGCCCGTCGCTGCTGCACTGGGTCGCGCGCGTGTCCAGCCTGGACGCGACGCTGGCGACCTGGTCGGGCGAGGGCGTCGACGCCGGCGAGGCGGTGGAGGCCGCCCGCGGCGACCTGAGCTGGCGCATCGCGCTGCGCGAGGACGGCCGCCGGCTGCGCAAGGAAGGCCTGCCGGTGCCCATCGAATGGAAGGGCGACGCCCATCCGACCGACAAGCTGCCCGAGAGCGGCGTGCATCTGCTCGGCTTCGAGGCCCGCGACGGTCTGCGCGCGCAGCTCTCGACGCCCAAGGGCACGGTCGAGCTGGAGGCGATCGAAGGGACCTTGTCCGATGCGCCGACGCAGTCGGGCGACCTGGACGATGTCCTGCCGGCCGCCCGTTGAACTGACGACAAGGACCCGATGAGTACGCTGGATCTGTTCCGCGAGGATGCGCAGCTGCGCGAGTGCGACGCGACGCTGCTGCGCGCCGACGAACGCGGCCTGCTGCTGGACCGCACGGTGTTCTATCCGCAAGGCGGCGGGCAGGCCGGCGACGCCGGCACGCTGACGCTGCCCGGCGGACGCGAGCTGCTCATCGCCGACACCCGCAAGGGCGAAGGCGGCGAGATCCTGCACCTGCCCGCGCCGGACCAGGACCTGAGCGGACTCGACGCCGGCACGCCGGTGACGGCGCGCATCGACTGGACGCGTCGTCACGCCCACATGCGCTTCCACACGGCGACGCACCTGCTGTGCGCGCTCGTGCCGCATCCGGTCGACGGCTGCTCGATCACTGCGGGGTATGCCCGGCTCGACTTCCACATGACCGATGCGCTCGACAAGGACGCGCTGACGGCCGGCATCGCCCGGCTCGTTGCCGAGGCGCATCCGGTCGGTCATCGCTGGATCAGTGACGAGGACCTCGACGCGAATCCGACGCTCGTGCGCAGCATGAGCGTGCAGCCGCCGCGCGGCACCGGCCGTGTCCGGTTGCTGGAGATCGACGGCGTGGACCTCCAGCCCTGCGGCGGCACGCACGTCGCCAATACGTCGGAGATTGGCGCGGTCGTCGTCACCAAGATTGAAAAGAAGTCAGCGAAGACGCGGCGCGTCGTGCTCGGCTTCGCGACATCCCCATGAGCGGACTCCGCGTGCTCGGACGCGCGGCGTCCATCAACGTCCGCAAGGTGTTGTGGACAGGCGTCGAGCTGGGCCTGGACCTGCAGCGCGAAGACTGCGATGTGAAGGCTGATGCCTTCCGCGCGCTGAACCCCAACGCGATGATGCCGGTGCTGATCGACGGGGTCGACGAGCGCGAAGCATCGTTCTCGATGTGGGAGAGCAACAGCATTTGCCGCTACCTCGCACATCGCGAGGGACGTGTCGACCTGCTGCCCGACGACCCCCGGCAGCGCGCGCTCGTCGAGATGTGGATGGACTGGCAGGGCGGCGAACTGAACAACAGCTGGCGTTATGCGTTCATGGGCACCGTGCGCAAGAGCGCGCAGCACCAGGACCCCGCAGCGATCGACGCCAGCGTGGCGAACTGGAACCGGCACATGGCGATGCTGGACGCCCAGTTCGTGCGCTCGGGCGGTCCGTTCGTGCTCGGCGAGACGTTCACGCTGGCCGACGTGGTGCTCGGCCTGTCCGCCCATCGCTGGCGCGCCGCGCCGATCGCGCACGCGGATCTTCCGGCGGTCGAGGCCTGGTACCAGCGACTGCTGGCCCGTCCCGGCTTCGCGGCCCACGGGCCTGCCGCCGGTCCTTGACGAGCGCCCCTAGACGCGACGCTTGCTCGCCGGAACCGTCTCGCTACACTCGCCCGCTGTGGATACGCCCGAGATACGACTGATCTGCCCCGATTCGCCCCCGTTGTGGGAAGAAGCGCGGGTGATCATGCGCGAATACGCGCAGAGCCTGGACATCGACCTGGACTTCCAGAACTTCGACCAGGAACTCGCTTCCCTGCCCGGCGAGTACGACGCGCCGCAGGGCACGCTGCTGCTGGCGCTGGTCGACGGCCAGATCGCGGGTTGCGGCGGATTCCGGCCGATGACCGATTCCGACTACGCCAACGCCTGCGAGATGAAGCGCCTGTTCATCCGGCCCGCGTTCCGCCGCTTCGGCCTGGGACGCACGATGGCGCAGGCGCTGATCGATCGCGCCACCACCGCCGGCTACTCCAGCATGCTGCTGGACACGCTGGACGACATGGAAGCTGCGCGGGACCTGTACGAGAGCCTGGGGTTCGAAGAGATCCCGCCGTACTACTTCAACCCGATCGCCGGCGCGCATTACCTGAAGGTCGATCTGGACTGAGTCCGGAACGACGCCGGCGCGGTCCCGGCGCGGTCCCGGCAGTTCGACCGCAAGGTCATCCGGTTTCGTCGGGTTACGGGCATAGCATGGGGGCATGAGCCAACAGCCCCATGCCGCTTCGACGACGTCCTCGGACGACCTCTACCGCCTTGAGCCCGCGTCGCTGACGCCGGCGCTGCTCGGGGAGTCGCCGTTCTGGCACCCTCTGGAGCAATGCCTCTATTACGTCGACATTCCGGGCAAGGCGTTGTTCCGGCTCGACAACGGCGCGGACACGCCGACCCGCTGGCCGCTCAACGACGAGCCGGGCTGCGTCGTGCCGCTGCCTGACGGGAAGCTGCTGATCCCGCAGCGCAACGGCCTGTGGCGCTTCGATCCGGCGACCGGCGCGTACGACAAGCTGCTCGATCCACCCTATGACGCCGCCAAGCGCCGGTTCAATGACGGCAAGGCCGACGCGATGGGCCGGCTGTGGGTCGGCACGATCGACGACGCGCGTCAGCCGGAATCGGCGCTCTACTGCCTGCGCGACGGCGCGTTCGAGCAGGTCCAGGACGGCATCACCGTGTCCAACGGCCTGGCCTGGAGCCCGGACGGCCGCACGATGTATTGGGCCGACACCAAGGCCCATGAGATTTACCGGTTGAGTTTCGATGTCGAAACCGGCACCGTCGGGCCACGCGAAGTTTTCGCCAGCTTCGAGAAGCGCGCGCCGGAACAGTCGCTGGAAAGCTACGGCGGCCGGCCGGACGGCGCGGCGGTCGACGTCGAAGGCGCCTACTGGATCGCCATGATGGAAGGGCAGCAGCTGTTGCGGCTGTCGCCGTCGGGCGAAGTGCTCCAGCACGTCGAACTGCCTGTGCGATGCGCGACCATGCCGACCTTCGGTGGTGCGGACATGCGCACCCTTTTCGTCACCACCGCACGGGAAAAGCGCAGCGAGGCCGAACTCGCCGCCCAGCCCTGGGCGGGCTGTGTGCTGAAGATGCGCGTGGCCGTGGCGGGGCTGCCGGTTCAGTTCGCCCACTGGGAAGACTGAGGGCATTTCCGCGGACATTCCCGGCGACGGGTGGGGCCAGGTGTTGCGCGCACACCGCGCGCGGGCCTGTGCTGGAAGTGATGCGAAAGCCGATGAACAGGGCTCGGGAGAGCCCTAGGCGTGGATCGCACAGACTGTCAAGTCTGCGGGGATGGGCCAGCGCGACGGCCTGTTAAGGGTCTGTAAGGCCAGAACCCCTATAATCCCGTGGTTTTGCAGCTCGCCCCCTGACGCCGTGAATCCCGATCCAGCGCACGCACCGGTTGCGTCGCCCGCAGAGCCGCCCCGGCCCGTTCCGACGAACGACCGCGGCACCGCCAGCCAGGATCCCTGGGACGATGGAATGGAAGGAGATGCGGCTGCCGAACCGGCTTTCAAGCCCCTGACGCGAGAAGAAGCGCAGGACTTGCGGGCCCGGCTCCCGGTGATGTCCGTCTGGTCCTTGTTGGCCTGGCAGGCCGCAGCGGGGGTGGTCATGGTCGCGCTGTGGGGACTGCTGTCCCTGCAGGCCGACAAAACCTGGTCGGCGCTGTTCGGTGCCGTCTCGGTCGTCGTGCCGAACGCCCTGATGGCGTGGGGCATGACGCGGCAATCAGCCAGGGACGCGGGCACGCCGATGCTCACGTTCGCGGTCTGGGAGCTGGTGAAGATCATTCTGGCGGTCGCCATCCTGGTGGCGGTCGTCGCGGGTTTCGCATCGTTGAGTTGGGCGGCATTGCTCTCGACCCTCGTCGTGACCCTGAAGGCAAATTGGCTGGCCCTGCTTCGGCGGGGTCGAATCAGAAAATAGAGACGGAAACACCACCATGGCAGCAGAAGGGCACGCGCCGACTTCGGGTGAATACATCACCCACCATTTGCAGCATTGGCAGAAGAATTTCGCCTTCGAAGATGTGAAGCAGACGGGCATCGTCGACTTCAGCGTCTTCAACTTCGATTCGCTCATCTATTCGACGGTGCTCGGCCTGCTGGCCGTGTTCCTCCTCTGGCGTGTCGCACGCAAGGCGCATGCCGGCGTGCCGGGCCGCTTCCAGGCCGCCATCGAGATCCTGGTCGAGATGGTCGACAACCAGGCCAAGGCGGTCATCCACAACGAGAAGAGCCGCAAGGTCATCGGCCCCGTCGCCCTGACCGTGTTCGTGTGGATCTTCTTCATGAACTTCATGGACATGCTGCCGGTGGACTGGCTGCCGACGCTGTTCACCAACTATGTCGCCCACGATCCGCACCACGCCTACCAGCGCGTCGTGCCGACCGCCGACCTGTCGACCACGCTCAGCATGTCCACCTTCGTGCTGGTGCTGGTGTTCTTCTACAGCGTGAAGATCAAGGGCCTCGGCGGCTGGGGCCATGAACTGATCTCCGCGCCGTTCGGTGCCCATCCGGTGCTGTGGCCGTTCAACTTCGCCATGCAGGTCATCGAGTTCATCGCCAAGACGGTGTCCCATGGCATGCGACTGTTCGGCAACATGTTCGCCGGCGAACTCGTGTTCATGCTGATCGCCCTGATGGGCGGCGGCTGGGCCCTCACCGGAACCGGCATCGGCCTGGCCATCGGCCATGTCCTGGCGGGCACGGTGTGGACGCTGTTCCACATCCTTGTGATCACGCTGCAGGCCTTCATCTTCATGATGCTGACGCTGATCTACCTGGGCCAGGCGCACGACGCGCACTGATCCGGACGGACAGCCGCGATCTCTCGCGATTTCTCGATTCCTCGATTCCTTTTCCCTTTCACCTTTATCTAACTCTCTCAGGAGCAAAACATGGAAAACATCCTCGGTCTGGTCGCTCTGGCTTGCGGCATCATCGTTGGTCTGGGCGCGATCGGCGCTTCCATCGGCATCGCGCTGATGGGCGGCAAGTTCCTGGAATCGTCGGCCCGTCAACCCGAGCTGATGAACGAACTGCAAACCAAGATGTTCATCCTGGCCGGCCTGATCGACGCGGCCTTCCTGATCGGCGTCGCCATCGCGCTGCTGTTCGCGTTCGCCAACCCGTTCGCCGCCACCTTCCTGGCCACCGTCGCTCGTTGATCGAGCCCGAACCCTTTCACGTCTGAAAGGATCGTGCCGTGAATATCAACGCTAGCCTCTTCATCCAGTGGATCCCGTTTGCACTTCTCGTGTTCGTCACGATGAAGTTCATCTGGCCACCGATCGTGAAGGCTCTGGACGAGCGCGCGGACAAGATCCGCGCCGGCCTCACCGCCGCAGACCAGGCCAAGGCCGAACTGGCCAACGCCAACAAGAAGGTCGACGAGCAACTGGCGCAGACCCGCAACGAAACCACCAAGCTGCTGTCCGACGCTGAAAAGCGCGGCGCCGCGATCGTGGACGAAGCGAAGAAGCGTGCGGAAGACGAAGGCGCCAAGATCATCGCCGCTGCCAAGGCCGAAGCCGAGCAGCAGTCGGTGCGCGCCCGCGAGGCCCTGCGCGAGCAGGTCGCCGCGCTGGCCGTCAAGGGCGCCGAGCAGATCCTGCAGCGCGAGGTCAATGCCGGCGTGCACGCCGAATTGCTGAACCGTCTCAAGACGGAGCTGTAATCATGGCTGAACTCGCAACCATTGCCCGTCCCTACGCCGAAGCGCTGTTCCAGGTCGCGTCCTCCCAGGACCTCAAGACCTGGAACGAGCAGCTCGCCGCGCTGGCGCTCGTCGCCGGCGACAGCCAACTGCGCCAGTTCGCCGAAGACCCCAAGGTGACCACCGAACAGGTGTTCCAGGTGGTGTCCGCGGCGAGCGGCCAGTCGCTGGTGCCCGGCGTTCAGAACTTCCTGCGCGAGGTGATCGCCAACGGCCGCCTGTCGGCGCTGCCGGCGATGGTCCAGCAGTTCCACGAACTGGCCAACGCCGCTTCCGGCGTGTCCGATGCGCACATCTTCAGCGCCTTCCCGATCGAGCCGGCCCAGTTGGCCGACGTGGTCGCGTCGCTGGAGAAGCGTTTCGGCCGCAAGCTGCAAGCGCAGGTTGAGCTGGAGCCTGGCCTGATCGGCGGTATCCGTGTGGTGGTCGGCGACGAGGTGCTGGACACCTCGGTGAAGGCCCGTCTGGAACGCATGAAAGTGGCGCTCACTGCCTGAAGCCTCGGCTTCAGGCTTCGGCCCGACTGCCTGAGATCCCCCCGATTCACCCTGGTGTCCCGCTTCGGCGGGATGCCGCTGGGAGCAAGCAATGCAACTGAATCCTGCTGAAATTTCCGAACTGATCAAGAGCCGCATCGAAGGCCTTGGCGCGTCCACCGACGTGCGCAACCAGGGCACCGTCGTGTCCGTGTCCGACGGCATCGTGCGCGTGCACGGCCTGTCCGACGTGATGCAAGGCGAAATGCTGGAATTCCCGGTCGCCCCGGACGGCACGCAGACCTTCGGTCTGGCGCTGAACCTGGAGCGCGACTCCGTCGGCGCCGTGATCCTGGGCGCTTACGAGCACATTTCCGAAGGCGACACCGTCAAGTGCACGGGCCGCATCCTGGAAGTGCCGGTCGGCCCCGAGCTGATCGGCCGCGTCGTGAACGCGCTGGGTCAGCCGATCGACGGCAAGGGCCCGATCAACGCCAAGATGACCGACGTCATCGAGAAGGTCGCCCCGGGCGTGATCGCCCGCAAGTCCGTCGACCAGCCGGTGCAGACCGGCCTGAAGTCGATCGACTCGATGGTGCCCGTCGGCCGTGGCCAGCGCGAGCTGATCATCGGCGACCGCCAGACCGGCAAGACCGCCGTGGCGATCGACGCGATCATCAACCAGAAGGGTCAGAACATGACCTGCGTGTACGTCGCGATCGGCCAGAAGGCTTCGTCGATCAAGAACGTCGTGCGCGCCCTGGAAGCTGCCGGCGCGATGGACTACACCATCGTCGTCGCCGCGTCCGCGTCGGAATCTGCCGCGATGCAGTACGTGTCGGCCTACTCCGGCTGCACGATGGGCGAGTACTTCCGCGACCGCGGACAGGACGCGCTGATCGTGTACGACGACCTGTCCAAGCAGGCCGTCGCCTACCGTCAGGTCTCGCTGCTGCTGCGCCGCCCCCCGGGCCGCGAAGCGTTCCCTGGCGACGTGTTCTATCTCCACAGCCGTCTGCTGGAGCGCGCCGCCCGCGTCAACGCCGAGTACGTCGAAGCCTTCACCAAGGGTGAAGTCAAGGGCAAGACCGGCTCGCTGACCGCGCTGCCGATCATCGAGACGCAAGCCGGCGACGTGTCCGCCTTCGTCCCGACGAACGTCATCTCGATCACCGACGGCCAGATCTTCCTGGAAACCAACCTGTTCAACGCCGGCATCCGTCCCGCGATCAACGCCGGTATCTCGGTGTCGCGCGTCGGTGGCGCTGCGCAGACCAAGCTGATCAAGTCGCTGTCCGGCGGTATCCGTACCGACCTGGCCCAGTACCGTGAGCTGGCCGCGTTCGCGCAGTTCGCCTCGGACCTGGACGCCGCGACCCGCAAGCAGCTGGACCGCGGTGCCCGCGTGACGGAACTGCTGAAGCAGGCCCAGTACAGCCCGCTGTCCATCAGCCTGATGGGCGCGTCGCTGTACGCCGCGAACAAGGGCTTCATGGACGACATCGACGTCAAGAAGGTCCTGCCGTTCGAGCACGGTCTGCACCAGTTCCTGAAGTCCTCGCACGCCGCCCTGCTGACGAAGCTGGAAAGCGACAAGGCCATGGACAAGGATGCCGAAGCCGAACTGAACGCCGCGATCACGTCGTTCAAGAAGTCCTTCGCCTAAGCAACCCATGACCGGGTCTCGTTGAAGTCAGGCAAGACCCGGCCCTCACAGGAGAAATCATGGCAGCAGGCAAGGAAATTCGCGGCAAGATCAAGTCGGTCGAGAACACCAAGAAGATCACCAAGGCCATGGAGATGGTCGCCGCTTCGAAGATGCGCAAGGCGCAGGATCGGATGCGCGCGGCCCGTCCGTACGCGGAGAAGGTCGGCAACATCGCCGCCAATCTGTCGAAGGCCAATCCGGAGTACCGTCACCCGTTCATGGTGGCGAACCCGGACGCCAAGTCGGTGGGCTTCGTGGTGGTCACGACGGACAAGGGTCTGTGCGGCGGTCTGAACACCAACCTGCTTCGCGCGGCGACCGGCAAGCTCAAGGAAGTTGAGTCCGCGGGTCAGAAGTCCGAAGTGGTGGCGATCGGCAACAAGGGTCTGGGTTTCATGAACCGGATCGGCGCCAAGGTCGTCGCGCATGCGACGCAGCTCGGCGACAGTCCTCAGCTCGAGAAGCTGGTCGGCCCGGTCAAGACGCTGCTGGACGCGTATGCGGACGGCAAGCTGTCGGCGGTCTACCTCTGCTACACGCGCTTCGTCAACACGATGAAGCAGGAGCCGGTGGTGCAGCAGCTGCTGCCGCTGACGGCCGAGTCGCTGGAGACGGATGCCGCGGGTCACGCATGGGACTACCTGTACGAACCCGACGCCCCGACCGTGATCAACGAGCTGCTGGTGCGCTACACCGAAGCCCTGGTCTATCAGGCCGTGGCCGAGAACATGGCGTCGGAGCAATCCGCGCGGATGGTGGCCATGAAGGCCGCGACCGACAACGCCGGAACGCTGATCGGTGAGCTGAAGCTGGTCTACAACAAGACCCGCCAGGCCGCGATCACGAAGGAACTGTCGGAAATCGTCAGCGGCGCGGCCGCCATCAGCGGTTGATCTCGCGATCGATCGCAGGCAACAGATTTGAATTGAAGGAACGAAGAAATGGCTAACACTCAATCGGTGGGCAAGATCGTTCAGTGCATCGGCGCCGTGGTGGACGTGGAATTCCCGCGCGACCAGATGCCGAAGGTGTTCGACGCCCTGAAGATGGAAGGCTCGACCCTGACGCTGGAAGTTCAGCAGCAGCTGGGCGACGGCGTGGTGCGCACCATCGCGCTGGGCTCGTCCGACGGCCTGCGCCGCGGCAGCGAGGTCTACAACACCGGCGACATGATCCAGGTCCCGGTCGGCCAGCCCACGCTGGGCCGCATCATGGACGTGCTGGGCAACCCGATCGACGAGCGCGGCGAAGTCTCGCGCGCGCAGACCGCGTCCATCCACCGCAAGGCCCCGGCCTACGACGAGCTGAGCCCGTCGCAGGAGCTGCTGGAAACCGGCATCAAGGTCATCGACCTGATCTGCCCGTTCGCCAAGGGCGGCAAGGTCGGCCTGTTCGGCGGCGCCGGCGTCGGCAAGACCGTCAACATGATGGAGCTGATCAACAACATCGCCAAGGCTCACTCGGGTCTGTCGGTGTTCGCGGGTGTCGGCGAGCGTACCCGTGAGGGCAACGACTTCTATCACGAGATGTCCGACGCGGGCGTCGTGAACCAGGAGGACCTGAGCAAGTCGAAGGTCGCGATGGTCTACGGCCAGATGAACGAGCCCCCGGGCAACCGCCTGCGCGTGGCGCTGACCGGCCTGACCATGGCCGAGTCCTTCCGCGACGAAGGCCGTGACGTGCTGTTCTTCGTGGACAACATCTACCGCTACACGCTGGCCGGTACCGAAGTGTCCGCGCTGCTGGGTCGCATGCCGTCCGCGGTGGGCTACCAGCCGACGCTGGCCGAGGAAATGGGCCGCCTGCAGGAGCGGATCACGTCGACCAAGGTCGGCTCGATCACCTCGATCCAGGCCGTGTACGTCCCTGCGGACGACCTGACCGACCCGTCGCCCGCCACGACCTTCGCCCACTTGGACGCCACCGTCGTGCTGTCGCGTGACATCGCGTCGCTGGGCATCTACCCGGCCGTGGACCCGCTGGACTCGACCTCGCGTCAGATCGACCCGAACGTCATCGGCGAAGAGCACTACAACGTGACGCGTTCGGTGCAGTCGGTGCTGCAGCGCTACAAGGAACTGCGCGACATCATCGCGATCCTGGGCATGGACGAGCTGTCGCCGGAAGACAAGCAGGCCGTGGCCCGCGCGCGCAAGATCCAGCGTTTCCTGTCGCAGCCCTTCCACGTCGCGGAAGTGTTCACCGGCGCGCCGGGCAAGTACGTGCCGCTCAAGGAAACCATCCGTGGTTTCAAGATGATCGTGAACGGCGAGTGTGATCACCTGCCCGAGCAGGCGTTCTACATGGTCGGCACGATCGACGAGGCTTTCGAGAAGGCCAAGAAGATCCAGTAAGACTTCGCATACGGCGCGCTGGCGTCGTTGCCGGGCTCGCCGGACAGGAAGTCCGGCTCCGCGCGACGCCTAGCCAGCCCACCGTCTGCTTGCTCACTGGACCTTCTTCCCGCGGTGGCCGAGGCCTACCGCGGGCCAACCTAAGGAAACGCAATGGCAACCCTCCACGTGAACGTGGTCTCGGCGGAAGAGCAGATCTTCTCGGGCGAGGCGAAATTCGTGGCGCTGCCGGGCGAAGGCGGCGAGCTGGGCATCCTGCCCAAGCACACCCCGCTGATCACCCGCATCAAGCCGGGCGCGGTGCGCATCCAGCGTCCTGACGGCAACGAGGAATTCGTCTTCGTCGCCGGCGGTCTGCTGGAAGTGCAGCCGGGCGTCGTGACCGTGCTGGCCGACACCGCGATCCGCGGCAAGGACCTCGACGAGGCCCGAGCCCAGGCCGCGAAGCAGGCCGCCGAGGAAGCGATGAAGAACGCCAAGAGCGACATCGACTTCGCCAAGGCGCAAAGCGAATTCGCCGCGATGGCCGCGCAGATCGCGGCCCTGCGGAAGTTCCGCGCCAAGCGCTGAACCCACGCCGACCCTCTCCGGCCACCCCGCCGAGCGGCCCGCCTCGCACCATCGAGGCGGGCTTTCTTCATCATGACTCACCGCTTCCGCGTCGTTCGTTGGGCCGCCTGGGCCCCGGGTCTCGATTCCCCGGACAGCTGGCGCGCCTGGCTTGCCTCGCCCGCGCCTATCGCGGTCGAGGGCCAGCCGCCGCTCGCCGAAGTGCCGGCGATGATGCGCCGACGCATCGATCCGCTGGGCCGCGCCGCGCTGCAGGCCGCCTGGTGGGCGCAAGGCACGCCGGAAGAGGGCGCCGGCACGATGCCGGTGATCTTCGCCTCGCGCTGGGGTGAGATCGCCCGCTCACTGACGCTGCTGCAGCAACTGGCCGGCGGCGAGCCGCTGTCTCCCACCCACTTCAGCCTGTCGGTGCACAACGCGTCGGGTGCGCTGTATTCAATGGCGCGCCAGGACAGACAGAACTACCTCGCCGTCGCCGGCGGCGAACACAGCGCGGAAGCGGCCTTCTGCGAAGCCCTCGGCCTGCTGTCCGACGGTGCCGCTCAGGTTCTGGTCGCGCACGTCGATGCGCCGCTGCCCGGGGCCTACGCGGCGCTCGGACAGATCGAGCCTTCGACCGCCGATCCCGCGCTGATGTCGTGGGCCTGCGTGCTGGCGCCGGCCCAGGACGGGGCCACGTCCTTTGCGCTCGAGCCGATGACCGCGGACGCGCTGACACCCGAAGCGCCATCGTCGCCGTGGCTGAGTGGCAGCCTGCCGGTGCTCGCGCTGCTCGCCGCGGCGGATGCGCCCGACGGCACCGTGACGTCCACTTCGCTGGACCGGTTGATCGCCGGCCAGCCCGGCGGCTGGCGCTGGACGCGCCATCCCGCCCGTCGCGTAGACGCGCGCTGAGCCAATGCCATGGGCTTCCTGCTCGATATCCTCGACCGCACCGTCGGCCGCGCCTGGCGCGTGCTCGCGACGGCGATCGCCTTCACCAGCTTCGGTCTCGGCGGACTGATCCTCTGGCTGCTCTGGTTCCCGGCGCTGGACCTCCTCGTGCGCGATCGCGACCGTCGCATCGCCTGGGCCCGCTGGTCCATCCATCGAACATTCCGCGTGTTCATTGGCTGGATGCGGTTGCTGGGGCTGATCAGCTTTGACATCCGCCATCGCGAACGTCTGCATCGCGGCGGACTGCTGATCCTGGCGAACCACCCGACGCTGATCGACGTGGTGTTCCTGATCGCCCTCGTGCGAAACGCAGACTGCGTGGTGAAGTCCACGCTGGCGAGCAATCCCTTCACCAGGGGCCCGGTGCGGTCAACAGCCTACATCTGCAACAATTACGGGTCGGAATTGCTGCAATCCTGTATGGACAGCATGGCGGCGTCTGGCAATCTGATCATCTTCCCGGAAGGTACGCGGACGCGGCCCGGCGAGCCGGTGCGCATGCAGCGCGGCGCCGCCCAGATCGCGACGCGCGCCGTCCGTGACATCACACCGGTGACCATCCGATGCACCCCGCTGGGCCTGACCAAGGGCCAGCCGTGGTGGCAGGTGGCATCGCGGCGCCTGCACTTCGACCTCTGCGTGGGTGAAGACATTGCGGTGGCGCCGTTCCTGGCGGCCAGCGGCGGCGAACCCGCACTGGCGGCCCGGCGGTTGACGGACCATCTGACCGATTATTTTTCGAATGAACGAGGGAGCCATGCAGGCGCTGGAACGTGACATCAAACTGCTATTGATCGAGGCCTTGAATCTCGAGGACCTGACGCCCGAGCAGATCGCCTCCGAAGACGCGCTCTTCGTGACCGGCCTGGGCCTGGATTCGATCGACGCGCTGGAACTGGGACTGGCGCTGCAGAAGAAATACGGCGTGAGCATGGCCGCGGACTCGGAAGAGACGCGCCAGCATTTCGCCAGCATCAGCGCGCTGGCCCGCTTCGTCGCGGCGCACGGCAAGGTCGCGGCTTGAAGCAGGCCGGCAGGGAGGATCCACGACATGACGAATGAAGACATCTTCGCGCGCCTGCGCGACATCCTGATCGAGACCTTCGACATCGAAGCCGGTCGCATCACCCCCGAGGCTCGCCTGTACGAGGACCTCGACATCGACTCGATCGACGCGGTCGACCTGATCGTGAAGCTCAAGCCGATGGTCGGCAAGAAGCTGCAGCCCGAGGCCTTCAAGGCCGTGCGCACGCTGCAGGACGTCGTCGACGCGTTGCAGGGCCTGATCAAGACGCCGGAGACCGCCGGCGCCTGAGGCTGACCGGAGTCGTCATGGCCCGTGCCGCGTTGTGGTTGCTGACGGCGGCCTATCCACTGCTCGTGTACCTCGGACTGGCGCATGCCCAGCCGCGCGATCTCGCGCTGCTGCTGGCGGCGCTGGCCGCGCTGCGCGCGCTCGCCCGCCGAGGCAGCGCGGAGGCGCGCCTCTGGTGGTGGAGCGCCGCCGGCGCCGCGCTGCTGGCCGGCGCCGCGGCGTTGATGAACGAAAGTCTGCCGCTCAAGCTCTACCCGGTGCTGGTGAACGCTGGCCTGCTGGGCCTGTTCGGCGTGAGCCTGTGGCACGGACCGCCCGTCGTCGAGCGCCTGGCGCGCCTGACGGAGCCCGATCTGGATGAACGCGGCCAGCGCTACACGCGCCGTGTCACGCAGGTCTGGTGCGGGTTCTTCGTGATGAACGGCGGCATCGCCCTGGCGACGGCCTTCTGGGCCGACCACCGGGTCTGGGCGCTGTACAACGGCCTGGTGTCCTATCTGCTCATCGGGCTGCTGATGGGCGGCGAGTACCTGGTGCGCCTGTGGGTGCGCCGGCACGACGCGGTCCGGGCCTGATCCTCTTTCCCCATGAGTCTGCTGAAGTCCCTGTGCGCGCTGATGAGCGCGCCCGACAGTCCCCGCCGACCCGTCGCGCGCCGTGCGGGCGCGTTGGTGGATGAAGCCGCCTTCCGCGCCCAGGCGCGTCGCTGGAGCGCGGCGTTCGCGTCGATGGCGGCGGGCGACCGCGTGGCCGGTGCGCCGCACGTGGCGCTGCATTTCGAGGACACCCTCGAATTCGCTGCCGCGCTCTTCGGTCTCTGGGCCGTGGGCGGCACGGCCTGGCTACCTGGGGATCTCCAGCCTGCGACGCTGCAGGCGCTGCGCGGGCGCGTGGGCGCGCTCGCCAGCGACGCACCGATGACGGTGACAGGTCTTGTCGAGGACGCCGCGCTTCGGCGCATCGAGGCGGCCACGGCGCCTGATGAGCGGACGTTCGAGCCGCTCGATGCCGAAGCCGAACGGCTCGTCATCTTCACCTCCGGCAGCACCGGCCAACCGGGTGCGATCCGGAAGCGGCTGCGCGAGCTCTTCGCCGAGGTCGACGCGCTCGAGCAGGCCTTCGGCGCGCGCCTGGCTGGCGCAGAGATCCTCGGCCTGGTGTCACACCAGCACATTTACGGTCTGCTGTACCGCGTCCTGTGGCCGCTGGCCGCGGGCCGGGTCCTGCATGCGGAGCGCCTGCCCTATGTCGAGACCCTGCTCGCCGCGCTGCGCGAGGGACCGCGTTTCGCCGTCGTCGCCAGTCCGGCGCACCTGAAGCGTTTGCCGCCCGCCGACAGCGCGCCTCAGGTCGAGGCCGGTCATCTCGCGCTGATCTTCTCTTCTGGCGGCCCGCTGCCCGACGACGCGGTGCCCGATTGCCGGCGCCTCTTCGGCCAGGCGCCGCTGGAGGTCTACGGCAGCAGCGAGACCGGCGGCGTGGCCTGGCGCCAGCGCGACGACGGCGCGCCGACGACGTGGACCGCGCTGCCCGGCATCGAATGGCGGGCCGATGAATCCGGCACGCTGCGCATCCGCTCGCACCACCTGCCCGATCCCGCCGAATGGTTCGAGAGCGCCGATCGCGTGCGCCTCACCGCCGACGGCTTCGAGCTGCTGGGTCGCGCCGATCGCATCGTGAAGATCGAAGGCAAGCGCGTGTCGCTGCAGACCATAGAGACGGTGCTGCGCGACAGCGGCTGGCTGGACGAGCTGCGCGTCTTCGTGCTGGAGTCGGGCGCGCGCGAGCAGCTCGCCGTGGCCGCGCAGCTCAACGAAGCCGGCTGGGCCGAGCACGACGCGCGCGGCAAGGCCGCGTTCGCGCAAGTGCTGCGGGACCGCCTCGCGCCCCACCTGGAACGCATCGCGTTGCCGAGGCGCTGGCGCTTCCTCTCTCAGCTGCCGGTGAATGCGCAAGGCAAGGTCACGGTCGCCGCGCTGACGCGACTCTTCGATCCCCGACGCCCGGGCGTGCGCCTCCTCGCGCGTTCGTCGAACGAGGTCACGCTGCGACTCAGCGTCGACGCGAGCCTGCCGCAGTTCGCCGGCCATTTCCCCGGCCACCCGATCCTGCCCGGCGTCGCCCAGCTCGACTGGGTGATGCTGCTCGCCCGCGAGTGGCTGCCGTTGCCGCCCGCGGGACAGGCCACCGGTCAGGCGGACTTCGCGGGCATCGACAACCTCAAGTTCCAGCAGGTGATCTCGCCCGGCATGACCGTGGAGCTCACGCTCGCCTTCAGTGCGCCGCTGCTGAGCTTCAGCTATCGCTCCGCCGCCGGTTCCCACGCCGCCGGCAAGATCCGCCTGCAAGGCACTGCACCATGAACCTCACCGCGGTCGTGCCCGTCTACAACCATGGCGGCCCGGTGGGCGGCGTCGTGCGGGCCCTGCGCGCGCGGGGACTGCCGGTCCTGCTGGTCGACGACGGCAGCGAGCCCGGCTGCGCCGCCGTGCTGGACGCATTGGCCGCCGCCGACGCGGAGGTGCGCCTCCTGCGTCTCGCGGTCAACCAGGGCAAGGGCGGCGCGATGATCGCCGGCCTGACGGAGGCGCAGCGCCTGGGCTTCACGCACGCGCTGCAGATCGACGCCGACGGCCAGCACGACGTCGCCGACCTGCCGCGCTTCCTGGCCGAGGCCGAGACCTTCCCCGACCGCTTCATCTGCGGCTGCCCCGTCTATGACGCGTCGGTGCCCAAGGGCCGTCTCTACGGCCGCTACGCGACCCACGTCTGGGTGTGGATCAACACGCTGTCCTTCGCGGTGAAGGACTCGATGTGCGGCTTCCGCGTCTATCCGCTGGCGCCGACCGTGGCTCGTCTGAAGCGCACGCGCATCGGCCGGCGCATGGACTTCGACGTCGAGATCGCGGTGCGCCTGGTCTGGGACGGCGTGCGCGTGCGCAACGTGCCGACGCGGGTGCGGTATCCCGAGGACGGCGTCTCGCACTTCCGCGCGCTGCGGGACAACGTGCTGATCTCGTGGATGCACACGCGGCTGTTCTTCGGCATGCTGCCGCGCCTGCCGCTGCTGCTGTGGCGCAAGGTGGCGGCATGAGCGATCCGCACGCGACGGCGGCGTCGGGCGGGCCGGGCGAACCGAGGGAACCGCGGCATTGGGCCCAGTTCGGCGAGACGACCTTCGTCGCCGGCATCTGGCTGCTCTATGCGCTGCATCGCGTGGCGGGACGATGGCTGTTCCGCGCGGCGATGTTCCCTGTCGTGTTGGTGCACTGGCTGAGCCGTCCCGCGCTGCGTCGCGACAGTCTGGACTACCTGCGCCGTGTGCATGCGCAGACCGGCCGTGCGGCGCCGACCTGGCGCGACAGCGTCGCCCATGTCGCGCTCTTCGCCGACACCATGCTCGACAAGCTGCTGGCGATGGCCGGCCGCTACCCCGCGGAGCGCGTCAGCGTGGACGGCAAGGACGAGGTCCTGGCGCACCTGCGCACCGGGCAGGGCGTCGTGCTCGCGACGGCCCACATCGGCTGCCTGGAGCTCTGCCGGGCGCTCGCCGGCCGGATGCCGGGCCTGCGCCTCAACGTGCTGGTGCACACGCGCCACGCGCAGAGCTTCAACCGCATCCTCGACCGGCTGCAGGGCGCCGGCGCCATCGCGGACGGCGCGAGCGTGCGCCTGATCGAGGTCACCGGCATCGACCCCGCGCTGGCGATGCAGCTGGCCGAGCGCATCGCCGCCGGCGAGTGCATCGTCATCGCCGGCGACCGCGTGCCGGTCAACAGCGGCCGCACGCTGACGCTGCCCTTCCTGGGCGCGCCGGCACGCTTCCCGATCGGGCCCTACCTGATCGCCGGGCTGCTCAAGTGCCCGCTCTTCTTCATGGGCTGCGTGCACGAGGGCCGCGGCTACGCGCTGCGCTTCGAGCGCCTGGCCGAGCGCATCGCGCTGCCGCGCGGCGACCGCGAGGGCGCGATGACCGCGCCCGCGCTCGCCTACGTCGACGCGCTGACGCGCTGCCTGCGGCGTTCGCCGCATGACTGGTTCAACTTCTTCCCGTTCTGGAATCAACCCGATGTCGAGTCCTGAGACCCCGCTGCCCCTCGTGACCTTCGACGGCGGGCCGCTTCGCATCGAGGACGTCGCCGCGCTGGCGGAACGCCGCGCGGAGGCTCGCCTGTCGGCCGATCCCGCCTTCCAGGCGCGCATCCGGGCCGGCGCCGACTTCGTCGCCCGCCTGCTGGCCGAGGACGGCGTCATCTACGGCGTGACGACCGGCTACGGCGATTCCTGCACGGTCGAAATCCCGCCGCACCTGGTCACGGAGCTGCCGCACCACCTCTACACGTACCACGGCTGCGGCGCGGGGGCCTACCTCACGGCGGAGCAGACACGCGCCGTGCTGGCCGCGCGGCTGAACTCGCTGGCGCAAGGCATGTCGGGCGTCAGCCTGGAGCTGTTGCAGGGCCTGGAGCACCTGCTGCGCCACGACGTGCTGCCGCTGATCCCGTCCGAAGGTTCGGTCGGCGCGAGCGGCGATCTGACGCCGCTGTCCTACGTCGCCGCGGTGCTCTGCGGCGAGCGCGAGGTGATGTGGCGCGGCGAGCGCATGGCCGCGGCCGACGCGCTCAAGGCCATCGGCCTGGCGCCGCACCGGCTGCGCCCGAAGGAGGGCCTCGCGATCATGAACGGCACGGCCGTCATGACCGGCCTGGCCTGCCTGGCGTGGACGCGCGCCGACTACCTGAACCGCATGGCCACGCGCCTGACGGCGATGAACGTCGTCGCCAGCGCCGGCAACGCGCATCACTTCGACGAGACGCTGTTCGCCGCGAAGCCCCACCCGGGCCAGCAGAAGATCGCCGCGCGCCTGCGCGCCGATCTCGCGGTCGACGCACCCAGCCGCAATTCGCATCGCCTGCAGGACCGCTACTCGCTGCGCTGCGCGCCGCACGTCATCGGCGTGCTCCAAGACAGCCTGCCCTTCCTGCGCCAGCTGATCGAGAACGAGCTCAACAGCGCCAACGACAACCCGCTGATCGACGCCGAGAACGAACGCGTGCTGCACGGCGGCCATTTCTACGGCGGCCACATCGCCCTGGCGATGGACACGCTGAAGAACGCCGTCGCCAACGTCGCCGACCTGCTGGACCGCCAGCTCGCGCTGCTGGTGGACACCCGCTACAACCACGGCCTGCCGTCCAACCTGTCGGGCGCCTCCGGCGAACGCGCCGCGATCAACCACGGCCTGAAGGCGCTGCAGATCAGCGTCTCCGCCTGGACCGCCGAAGCGCTCAAGCAGACGATGCCGGCGTCGGTCTTCAGCCGCTCGACCGAGTGCCACAACCAGGACAAGGTCAGCATGGGCACGATCGCCGCGCGCGACTGCCTGCGCGTGCTGGAGCTGTCCGAGCAGGTCGTCGCCGCGATGCTGATCGCCGCGCGCCAGGGTCTCGCGCTGCGGGCGCGCCAGCAGCCGGAGCCACTCGCGCTGGGCGCCGAGGCGGCGGCGATGTTCGAGGAACTGTCGACGCGCCTGCCGCTGATCGAGGAAGACCGCGCGCTGGACCGCGAGCTGATCGCGCTGGTGCAGGCGCTGCGCGAGCGGCAGTGGAGGCTCCATGACGACTGACGCCGCCGACGACGGCTCGGATCGCAGCGCCGACCGCAAGTCCGACCACGCGCCCGATCTCAGCCATGAAATCGAGCTCTCGCCGGCCTTCCACGACATCGACGTCATGGAGATCGTCTGGCACGGCAACTACGTGAAGTACCTGGAGCTGGCGCGAAGCGCGCTGCTGCAGAAGTTCGACTACGACTATCCGCAGATGCGGGCGTCGGGCTACGCCTGGCCGATCGTCGACATGCGGCTGAAGTACGTGGGCACGGTCGAGTACGGCCAGGCCGTGCGCATCCGCGCCGAGATCGTCGAGTGGGAGAACCGCCTGAAGGTCGAGTACCAGGTGCGCGACGCGGCGACCGGCCGCGTGCTCAACAAGGCCTACACGATCCAGGTCGCGCTGGAGATCGCGTCGCGGCAGATGCAGTACGTCTGCCCGCGCGTGCTGTGGGACAAGCTCGGTGTGAGGCCGGCATGACGACGATGGGCAAGATGGCTCCGATGGATTCGATCGATCCGATGTACTCGATGGGCACGATGCCCACGACGAGCGTGTATCCGGGCCGTCGCCGGCTGCTGGCGCTCGCCGCGTTGTCGGCGATCGGGCTGCCGGCCACCGCGCTCGCGGCGACCGACGAAGCCACCCTGATGAAGGGCGTGCAGGCGCGCCTGCGCCAGCCCGAGTGGCTGCGCGGCGACTTCGAGCAGTCGAAGCAGGTGCCCGGCTTCAAGAAGCCGGTGGTCTCGCGCGGCGATTTCGTCGTGGCGCGCGGCCGCGGTGTGCTGTGGCGCACGCGCACGCCGTTCGAGAGTGAGCTCCGTCTGACGCGCGACGAAATCCGCGCCAGCCAGGGCGGCGCGACGTCGATGAAGATGGACGCGCAGCGCGAGCCCGCGCTGAGGCTGGTCAACGAGATGATGTTCGCGCTGCTCGGCGGCGACGTGGGTGCGCTGGCCAAGCTCTTCACGCTGGACGGCGAACTGACCGGCGCCGCCGCATGGAAGCTGGACCTGCGTCCGCGCCAGGCGGCCTGGTTGCAGGTGCTGCAGCGCCTCGCGCTCAGCGGCGACACGCACGTGCGCGCCGTCGAGCTGGTCGAGGCCGGCGGCGACGTGACGCGCATCAGCTTCTCCAACCTGCGCGAAACCGCCCCCGAGGGCGGTGCTCGGCTCTTCGACTGAGCGCCGCATGACCGCTCCCGTGTCGCGTCCTCCGCGCGGCCACCGCCTGCTTGCCTGGCTGTGGCTGGCGGTGGTGCTCGCCATCGCCGCGCACCAGGCGTGGTTGTGGACGCGGCCCGCCGGCGTGCTGGACAGCGACGTGCTCGCAATGCTGCCGCGCGACGAGCGCCGCCCGGCGGTCGCCGTCGCCACCCGCGCCCTGGCCGATGCGGGCGAGCGACGCGTCGTCGTGCTGATCGGTGCGAAGGACCTCGCGCAGGCGCGTCGGGCGGGCGATGCGTTCGCCGGCGCGCTGGGCGACGGCGTCGCACTGCGCTGGCGCGTCGACGACGGCGAGCAGAACACCTGGCTGGACTTCTACGCACCTTGGCGCGCCGCGTTGCTGACCGAGGCGGACCGGAAGATCCTTCAGACACAGCCGACGGAGGGACTCGCCCAGCAGGCGCTGCGCGCTCTGCACCAGCCGGTGGGCCTGCCGCGCATCGGCTCCTGGGCCGAGGATCCCTTGAACCTGCGCGGCCGCTGGCTGGCGGAGCGCGCCGGCATCAGCCGCGTGCGCGTCCAGGACGGCCGCCTCACGGTGACCGACGGCGACACCACCTATGCGGTGCTGATGGCCGAATCGACGGCGCCGGCTTTCGCGGTCTCGGCGCAGCGCGCGCTGGTGGCGCGGCTCGAAGCGGCCGGCGACGCCGCGCGCAAGGTCGTGCCCGACGCGCGCGTGCTCATGGGCGGCGTCCCGCTGTTCGCAGCCTCCGCTGCCGCGCAGGCCGAGCGCGAGATCCACACCATCGGCGCCGGCTCGCTGATCGGCATCGTGCTGCTGACCTGGTGCGCGTTCCGCTCGCTGCGGCCGCGCGTGCTGGTGACGCTGTCGATGGCGGTCGGCCTGGGGGCGGCGGTGTCGGTGACGCACGCGCTCTTCGGCGGACTGCACCTGATCACGCTGGTGTTCGGCGCGACGCTGCTGGGCGTCGCGGAGAACTACGGCAGCAACTACTTCTGCGCCCGCATGGGCCTGGCGCGCGCGGCGCGCTGGGACATGCTGCGGCGCCAGTGGCCGATCGTCAGCCTGGCGATGCTGACGACGGTGATCGCCTACGCGCTGATCGGCATCGCGCCCTTCCCGGGCCTGCGCCAGATCGCGGTGTTCTCGTCGGCTGGCCTGCTCGGCGCCTTCGCGACGGTGATGCTCTGGTTCCCGTGGCTGGACGGCGAGGCCGCGCCGGCGACGCGCTTCGGGCTGTGGCTCGGCGGCCTGCGCGCGCGCGTGCCGTCTGCCGCCTCCGGCCGTCGGAAGCGGGCGGGGTGGGCGAGCGCGATCGTCGTCGCGACCTTGTTCCTCGCGATCGGCCTGTCCCTTCTCACGCGCAACGACGACATCCGCCAGCTGCAGAGCGCGCCCGCCGCGCTGATCGAGCAGCAGCGCGAGGTCAGCCGCGTGATGGGCCTGCCCGGGGTCGCGCGCTTCGTGCTGGTCGAGGGCGGCAACGAGGAACAGCTGCTGGCCCGCGACGAAGCCGTGGTGCGCGCGCTGGGCGCGTCGGGCGTCGAGTCGCAGGCCGTGTCGCAATGGCTGCCGTCGCTGCAGGCGCAGCGCGAGGACGCCGCGTTGATCGGACGCCGTGCGACCGAGATCAACGGCGCCCTGTCGACGATGCTCGACGAAACGTTGCCCGCGCCGACTGCCGCCTCGTCGCCGCTGCTGGCGGCGCAGTGGCTCGCGTCGCCGGTGTCCGAGCCACTGCGCCACCAATGGCTGGGCCGCGGCGCGGACGGCGTCTGGCGCAGTGCCGTGCTGCTGCGCGGCGGCGACACGAACCTCGACACCGCGCGTCTCTCGTCGGCGATCGGCCAACTGCCCGGCGCGATCTGGGTCGACAAGGTCGGCGAGATCTCCGCGCTGCTCGGCCGTTATGCGTCGCTGTTCGGCCTGATGGTCGTGGCCGGACATCTGCTGGTGTGGCTCGCGCTGCTGCCGCGCTTCGGCCGCCGGGCGTGGCGCGCGCTGATGCCGACCTCGCTGGCCACGCTCCTCACGCTCGCCGTCTTCGGCGTCGCGGGCGTGCCCGTCACGCTGTTCCATCTGCTGCCGCTGCTCATCCTGCTCGGGCTGGGCGTCGACTACGGCATCTTCCTGCTCGAACAACCCGGCCGCCACGAGATCCAGCCCTTCCTCTCCGTGAGCCTGGCCGCGCTGTCCACGCTGCTGGCTTTCGGCCTGCTGGCGCTGTCGACCACACCGGCGCTGCGCGCCTTCGGGCTGACGCTGCTGATCGGCGTCACGCTGGCCTGGTGGCTCACGCCGCTGTTCATGCCGACCGACGCCATCGACGAATCCGACGATCCGAGCGGCGCCATCGCGCCCACACCACCTTCATCACAAGGGACTCCATGACCACGACCCCGACCCAGGACACCGCAGCGAACGGTGCCGCCGAGGCCATCGACAAGCGCTTCTCCCCGCCCAAGCAGAGCGCCTTCGCCGCCCGCTACGAGGCGCAGAAGATCGCCTTCGGCCCGGTCGTCTTCCAGTGCGTGCGCTACGCGTGGAAGCGCGGGATGCTGGAGACGCTTGCCGGCGCCGGCGACGCCGGCCTGAGCATGGAGCAACTGGTGGCCGACGGCCGCTGGACCGCCTATGCGCTCAAGCTCGCGCTGGAGTCCTGCCTGTCGGCCGGCGTGGTCGAGCTCAAGCAGGGCCGCTGGGCGCTGGACAAGACCGGCTACTGCCTGATCAGCGACCGCATCACGCAGATCAACATCAACTTCGTCCAGGACGTCTGCTACCAGGGCCTCTTCGACCTGGAACGCTCGCTCGACGAGGAACGCCCGCTGGGCCTGGCCCACCTCGGTCCGTGGCCGACGATCTATGAAGGCCTGTCGAAGCTGCAGGAGCCGGCGCGCACGAGCTGGTTCGAGTTCGACCACTTCTATTCCGACACGTCCTTCCCGGACATCCTGCCCGACGTCTTCGCCACCGCGCCCAAGCGGGTAATGGACATCGGCGCGAACACCGGCAAGTTCAGCCGCGCGGCGCTGGCCTACAACGCCGACTTCGAGCTGAACCTGGTCGACCTGCCCCAGCAGCTCGAACTGGCCCGCGCCACGCTGACGGAGGCCGGCAGCGTCGACCGCGCGAAGTTCCACGGTCGCAACATGCTGGACGACGGCGCCGCGCTGCCCGGCGGCATGGACCTCATCTGGATGAGCCAGTTCCTGAGCTGCTTCGGCGAACCGCAGATCGCCAGCATTTTCCGCCGCGTGGCCGACGCGCTGGCGCCCGGCGGCCAGGTGCTGATCCTGGACACGCTGTGGGATCGCCAGCGCTACGACGTCGCCGCGTACTGCCTGATCAACACCTCACCGTACTTCACCGCGATGGCCAGCGGCAACTCCAAGGTCTACCAGAGCGGCGACTACCTGCGCCTGGCCGCCGAGGCCGGCCTGAAGCTGGTCACGATGCGCGACAACATCGGCTACTGCCACAGCCTGATGCGGCTGACGAAGGCGTGAGGCTTCCGATGAATCGCCGGACTCACCGGACGCTGCAGGCGTCGCTCCTCGTCCCGTTCGCCGCAATCGTGGTGGCGATGACGGGGTGCGCGTCCACGCAGGCGCCCGTGGCCCCGCCGGCCCCCCCTGTCTCGTCGACTGCCGCATCGACCTCGACCTCGACCTCGACCTCGACCGCGATGCCGACCCCGGACGTCGAGGCGATGCCGCTGCCGATGCTGCGACTCGCGCCCCTGCTGCTCAAGCGCAACGTGAGCCTGAGCCAACGGCTCACGGTCACGCCGCTGGACGACAGCGGACGCGCGCCGCAGGTCGTCGACGTGCAGCTGGAGATCGACCCCGAAGGACTGCGCCTGGCCGCGTTCGCGGTCGGGCAGCGCGTGCTGCTGATGGTGTGGGACGGCGTCGAGCTGCAGACGCGGCGCCATCCCCGTCTGCCCGCCGAGGTCGACGAGCAGCGCATGCTGCGCGACTTGACGCTGGTCTACTGGTCGGCCACCGCGCTGCGCGGCGAGCTGCCGCCGGGCTGGACGCTGCGCGACACCCCGGGCCGTCGCGAGCTGATCGCGGGCGCGGACCTCGCACGCCCGGTCATCGATGTCGCCGTCTCCGGGGACCTCGCCGGGGACAGCCGGATCGTCATCACGAATCAGCGGGAGCACTATCGGCTCCTGATCGAATCCCGACCCCTGGAGTCCGGCCCATGAGCGTGGCCGTCTATCTGCATGAGCTGGGCGTCGTCTGCGCCCTGGGCAGCGGCGTCGAGGCGCTGCGCGCCGGCGTCTTCGCGGACGCACCCAGCGGCGTCGCGCAGAACGAAGCGATCTGGCCCGGGCGCTCCCTGCACCTGGGCGCGGTGAACGCCGCGCTGCCGGCCGTCGACGTGCGCCCGCTCGCCGAGCGCAGCCGCAACAACGCGCTGCTGCTGGAGGCGCTCGCCCAGATCCGTCCCGCCGTCGACGCGGCGATCGCGCGCTTCGGCGCGGGCCGCGTCGGCGTGGTGCTCGGGACCAGCACCTCGGGCGTCGGCGAAGCCGAGCAGGCCTGGATCGCTTCAGCCGATGCCGGTGGCAAGACGCCCCAATTGCCCGCGTCCTTCCACGTCGGCCAGCAGGAGATCGGCGCGCCCGCGCTGATGCTCGCGCGCGAGATCGGCACCGCCGGCCCGCGCCATGTGATCTCGACGGCCTGCTCGTCCAGCGCGAAGGCGCTCGCGAGCGCCGCGCGGCTGCTGCGCGCCGGCCTCTGCGACGCCGTCGTCTGCGGCGGCGCGGACTCGCTGTGCCGCTTCACCGTCGCGGGCTTCGCGGCGCTGGATTCGGTCGCGGAGGCGCGCTGCAACCCGATGAGCGAAGGCCGCGAAGGCATCAACATCGGCGAGGCCGCCGCGCTGTTCCTGATGACGCGCGAGCCCGGCCCGGTCCGACTGTCCGGCTGGGGCGAGACCTCGGACGCGCATCACATCTCGGCGCCGGAACCCAACGGCACCGGCGCGCTCGCGGCCATGCATGCGGCGCTGACGCAGGCCGGCCTGCAGCCGTCCGACATCGACTACCTCAACCTCCACGGCACGGCCACGCCGCAGAACGACGCGATGGAGAGCCGGGCGGTGGAAGCGCTGTTCGGGCTCGACCTGCCGTGCAGCTCGACCAAACCGCTGACCGGCCACACGCTCGGCGCCGCCGGCGCGTTGGAGGCCGCCATCGCCTGGATACATCTGCGCGACAACCCGGACGGCCGGCTCGCGCCACACTGGTGGGATGGTCGCCGCGACCCGACGCTGCCCGCGATCCGGCTGGCCGCGCCGGGCGAGCTCCTGGGCCGCGCGCCGCGCCACGTGCTGAGCAACTCCTTCGCCTTCGGCGGCAGCAATGCCGCGCTGATCTTGAGCCGACACGATGTCTGAGCCGATGATCCCGTCGACGCCGTCGAATTCGTCCGACGCCGCCTTCGACCTCGTGTTCCCGATGCCGGCGGCGGAACTCGTGCCTCACGCCGGACGCATGAGCCTGCTGACGCGCGTGCTGTCCTGCGAGGGCGACCGCCTCGTCGCCGAGGCGGCGCTCACCGGCGACCAGCTCTTCCACGACAGCCAGGGCGACGGCACCGGCATCGGCGGCTGGATCGGCATCGAGCTGATGGCGCAGGCGGTGGCCGCATGGGCGGGCGTGCAGGGCCGCGCGCGCGGCGAGCCGCCGCGCATCGGCCTGTTGCTCGGTTGCCGCAAGTACCGCAGCACGCGCGCCCGCTTCGAGGCCGGCGAGACGTTGCGCATCGAGATCGCGCGCGAGTTCCAGGCCGACAACGGCCTCGGCCAGTTCGCTTGCATGCTCCACCTGGCCGGCCCCACGCCGCCGGCCCCGGACGAGCCGCCGCTGGCCCAGGCGCAGCTCACGGTGTTCGGGCCGCCGGATCCGGCGGCCTTCCTGGCCGGGGCGGCGACAGGATGATGCCGTGAAGATGGCGTGAAGAGGCGCTCCGCGCGCCCGACGAGAATTCAAGAAAAGACCGCTTACCGAGCTTCATGAAGAACGACAACGATTCCAAAGACACCGTCCTCGTGACCGGCTCCAGCCGGGGCATCGGGCGCGCGGTGGCGCTGCGCCTGGCGCGCGACGGCTACGACGTGGTGGTGCACTGTCGCAGCCGCGTCGAGGAAGCCGACGCCGTCGCCGCCGAGATCACGGCCCTGGGTCGCCAGGCCCGCGTGCTGCAGTTCAACGTCGCCGACCGCGAGGCCGCGTCGACCGCGCTGCTGGCCGACGTCGAGTCGCATGGCTGCTACTACGGCGTCGTCTGCAACGCCGGCATCGCGCGCGACGGCGCCTTCCCGGCGCTCAGCGGCGAGGACTGGGACCAGGTCATCCACACCAACCTGGACGCCTTCTACAACGTGCTGCATCCGCTGACGATGCCGCTGGTGCGCCGCCGCAAGCCGGGCCGCATCGTGACGCTGGCCTCCGTGTCGGGGGTCATGGGCAACCGGGGTCAGGTCAATTACAGCGCCAGCAAGGCCGGTATCATCGGCGCCACAAAAGCGCTGGCGGTCGAATTGGCCAGCCGGCAGATCACGGTGAACTGCGTCGCGCCCGGCCTGATCGCCACCGAGATGGTGGACGAACGGATCCTCGAGGAAGCGATGAAGCTGATCCCGGCGCAACGCGTCGGGACACCGGAGGAGGTGGCCGCCACGGTCGCCTTCCTGATGGGCAAGGACGCGGCCTACATCACCCGGCAGGTGATCTCGGTCAACGGAGGAATGGTGGGATGAGGCGCGTCGTCGTCACGGGCATTGGGGCGATCAGCCCGTTGGGCTGCGATTGGACCTCGGTGCTCGCTCATCTGCGCAGCGGCCGCAATGCGGTCCAGCACATCGACGAGTGGGACCTCTACGAGGGCTTGAACACCCGCGTCGGCGTGCCTGCCGCGCCTTTCTATCTGGATCCTGTCCGCTACAACCGCAAGACCACGCGCAGCATGGGCCGCGTCGCGCTGATGGCGGTGCGTGCCAGCGAGATGGCGCTGGAGCAGGCCGGCCTGCTCGGCGATCCGGTGCTCAAGGGCGGCAAGGTCGGCGTGTCCTACGGCTCGTCCGCCGGGACGCCCAAGGCCATCGGGGACTTTGGCCGCATGCTCATCGAGAAGAGCACCGAGGGCATCAACGCCACGACCTACATCAAGATGATGTCGCACACGGCGCCGGTGAACATCGGCGTCACCTTCGGCCTGACCGGCCGTGTCGTCACGACCAGCAGCGCCTGCACGTCCGGCAGCCAGGGTCTGGGCTACGCCTACGAGATGGTTCGCAGCGGCCAGCAGATCGCGATGCTGGCCGGCGGCGCCGAGGAACTCGACGCCACCGAGGCGGCGGTCTTCGACACACTTTTCGCCACCAGCGTCAGGCACAACGACAGCCCGTCGCTGACGCCGAGGCCGTTCGACGTCCATCGTGACGGCCTGGTCCTGGGCGAGGGCGCCTGCACCTTCGTGCTGGAGGACTACGAACACGCCAAGGCGCGCGGCGCGACGATGCTGGCCGAGGTGATCGGCTTCGGCACCAACAGCGACGGCTGCCACGTCACGCAGCCCAACGCGCCGACGATGGCGCAGGCGATGCGCCTGGCGCTGGAGAGCGCGGGCCTGGACGCCGCGGCGATCCCCTACGTCAACGCGCACGGCACCGCGACCGAGCACGGCGACGTGGCCGAGTCGCGCGCGACGAACGAGGTGTTCGGGTCCAAGGTGGCGATCTCGTCGCTGAAGAGCTACATGGGCCACACGCTGGGCGCGTGCGGTGCGCTCGAAGCGTGGATGACGATCGAGATGATGCGCGAGGGCTGGTTCGCCCCGACGCTCAACCTCACCGAGGTCGACCCGCGCTGCGGCGAGCTGGACTACGTGACCGGTGACGGCCGCGCGTTGCAGACCGACCTCGTGATGAGCAACAACTTCGCGTTCGGCGGCATCAACACGTCGTTGATCTTCCGCCGGATCTGAGGCCGCGACCGCGGGCCGCGCACCACCACCGTCCTCCACCACCACAACGTCCTCCAGAAAGGGAACCCATGACCTCGAAGAACACGTACGCCCTCGTCCTGAAGCGCTCGCTGGCCGTCGGCGTCGCCGCGCTGGGCCTGGCCGCCGGAGCCGCGCAGGCGCGCGACACGGTGCTGCACATCCCGCTGGCCGACGTGCTGGCCATGCCGGAAGCCCAAGGCAAGCTCGACGGCTCGGTCAAGTTCTTCCTGGCCGGCGCGAAGACGCCGCGCATCGAGAAGCGCATGGGCTCGGACAGCTCCAACCAGAAGACCAACGGCGTCGGGAAGTCCGACGAGTTCGGCTGCAAGTGGGCCGCGCTGAGCGCCCTGATCGCGTTCCAGAACAGCGCCAAGCGCGAAGGCGCGAACGCCGTCGTCGACATGGTCAGCTACTACAAGAAGAACGAGACCAAGAGCGACACGACCTTCGAGTGCCACGCCGGCGCCATGATCATCGGCGTCGCGCTGAAGGGGACCTACGCCAAGATCGCCGAGTAAACGGCGGACTGCTTTGCCCCTCGCGTCGCGCAGGACGGCGTGCGCGGGGTTGATCCACCATACCGTCCGACAGAGGGAGTACCGAATGAAGAAGCTGTTGATCTCCGCCCTGATGGCCGCCGCGCTGGGGGCTGCCGCCACCAATGCCCTGGCCGCCCGCAGCCCCGCGCCGCTGCTGGAGCCGGAGCGCGTCACCGTGACCAACGCCGCCGGCCAGGCCCCGGGTGCCGAAGCCATCAAGGCCGCCATCATCCGCGGCGGTGCCAAGCGCACCTGGCAGGTCCGCGAAGAGAAGCCCGGCGAAGTGCTGCTGGTGCTGGACAAGCAGAACGGCAAGCATGAGGCGGTGGTCTCGGTGACCTACGACGACTCGAGCTTCCAGATCAAGTACGTGTCCAGCAAGGACCTGCTGTGGGGCATGAAGGACGGCGTGGCCCAGATCCACCCGCTGTACAACGGCTGGGTGATCAACCTGGGCAAGGACATCCAGGAAGAGTTGCGTCGCTGAGCGGCCGGTTCCGCCTGCGTTCACGACACCAACACCAACACCAACACCACCAACGACACCAACCACACACCGAGGGAGTATTTCAATGCGTCGTCACATGCTTCGCGTCTTCGCGATCGCCGGCCTGATGGGCCTGGCAGCCCTGCAAGGCTGCGCCACCAAGATCAAGGCCTCCGCCGCGGAGAACCCGCCGCCGGCAGAGGCGTTCCAGGCCTTCGGCCGCATCGAGGTGCAGCCCGTGCGCGTCGCCAACGGCATCAAGGCCAGCCCCGGCGCGGTCACCAAGATCCAGGAGAACCTGGACAAGGGACTGTCCTCCGCCAAGCTCGACTGGAACGCCAAGCCGGACAATGGCCGCAAGCTGACGATCACCCCTGTGATCGAGCAGATGGAGTTCACGCACGGCGCGACCCGCGTCATGTTCGGCCCGCTGGCCGGCAGCTCTGGCGTGCTGCTCAAGCTCACTATCGTCGACGACAAGGGCCGTGTGGTCGCCACGCCGGAGTTCTTCCAGCGCGCCGACGCCTGGGCGGCCAGCTTCACGATGGGCGTGCATGACAACCTGATGCTGACCCGCGTGGCCGATCTGGCGAGCGGCTATCTGCGCAGCAACTACGAAGTGGCTCGCGGCGGCCCCACCGGCGCCGACAGCAAGGGCATCGCGGCCAAGTGAGGACGGCGGCGGAAGACGGCATGAGCGCCGCGCTGCCGCCCCTCCTGCGCCTGGCGCTGACGACGCGGACCGGCCTGTCCGGTCCGCCGCTGTCGCCCGAAGACCTGCTGCCGGGCGAGCGCGCCCGGCTCGCGGGACGCCGCAACGACGAAGCGCGGGAGCGCTTCGTCGAAGGACGTCGGTTGCTGCGGCAACTGACGGCCGTACCGCCCGACATCGATGCCGACGGACGCAGCACGCTGCCGTCCGGGCACATCAACCTGTCCCACAGCGGCGACTGGCTGTTCGCCGGCGCTTGCGCGCTGCCGATCGGCGTCGACATCGAAGTACTGCGACCACGTCGCGGCGATCTGCTCGCGTTGTCGCGGCAGGTGCACGGCGAGGCGCAATGCGCGGAGATCGAGCGGCTGCGGACCCTGGGCCGCGACGCCGACGCGCTCGCGGTCTTCTACGGCTGGTGGACGCTCAAGGAAGCCTGGCTGAAATGCCGTGGACGCGGCCTCGACTTCGCGCAGATGCGTGCGCTCGACTTCCTCCCGCTCGACGACCTCGGCGCGTCAGCTGATGCCGAACCGAATGCCGATGCCGATGCCGATGCCGATGCCGATACCGATACCGATACCGATACCGACGGGCCTCGCGCGGACTGCGCCTGCGCCCGCGCGGAAGGCCTCGGCCTGATGCTCGCCGTCGTCGTGGACGGCGATCCTGCAGGGCGCGGTCTGCGCCCGCATGACCTTCCCGCGGAGATGGCCGGCGAGCACGTGCGCTGGCAACTCCTAGAATCGCGGCCCTCCGCCTGAAGTTGTTCCCGCCCATGTCCACTCCGATCGCCATCACCCGCCACCAGGGCCTTGAAGCCCTTGAACTGCGCGCGCCCGGCGGCGCCCGCGCGACCCTGCTGCTGCACGGCGGCCATCTGGTGTCGTGGGTGCCTGCGGGCGCCGACGAGCAGCTCTTCCTCTCGCCGAAGAGCGCCTTCACCACCGGTCAGGCGATCCGCGGCGGCGTGCCGGTGATCTTTCCGCAGTTCGCGACCCGCGGCCCGTTGCAGCGCCACGGCTTCGCGCGCGGCAAGCCCTGGCAGCTGGTCAGCGCCGAGTCGGGCAAGGAAGACGCGCTCGCTGTCCTGCGCCTGAGCGACGACAACGCCACCCGCATGGTCTGGCCGCATGCCTTCGAGGCCGAGATCAGCATCCGCATCGCCGGCCGTGCGCTGCAGATCGAGCTCGCTTGCGAGAACAAGGGCGAGGCGCCGCTGAGCTTCACGGCGGCGCTGCACACCTATCTGCGGCTGACGCAGATCATGTCGGCGTCGGTGCAGGGCCTGTCGGGTCTGGCTTACTGGGACTCGGCCGCGGAACGCGCCGGCACCCAGCACGAAGACCTGCTGCGTCTGGATGGCGAGATGGACCGCATCTACCAGGACGCGAAGCACGACCTGACCCTGCGCGACGGCGACCGCCGCGTGGCGATCCGCCAGCAGGGCTTCACCGACGTCGTGGTCTGGAACCCCGGCCAGGCCAAGGGCGACGCGCTGCCCGACATGCCCGAAGGCGGCTGGAAGCAGATGCTTTGTGTCGAGGCCGCGCAGGTGCTCAAGCCGATCGAGCTGCCGCCCGGCGAGACCTGGGCGGGCATGCAGACGCTCGAACTGCTCTGAAGCCGCGCCGCCGCATCGACGGCGAGGCGCGGTAAGCTGGCCCGTCCTTCACTGCACGGAGTCAGCATGGCCGGGAAGAAGTCCAAGAACAGCGGCAAGCGCAGCGACGAAAAAAGCGACCGGGACGCCAAGAGCGCCAAGAGCGACAAGAGCGACAAGAGCGAAAAGAGCGACAGACTCTCGAAGTCGGACTACCTGGAGCGCCTGCAGCCGATGCAGGTGGAGCTCAACAACCTCGGCCGCTGGCTGCAGCACACGCGCAAGCGGCTGCTGGTCATCGTCGAGGGCCGCGACACTGCCGGCAAGGGCGGCGTCATCAGCGCGATCTCCGAGACGCTGAGCCCGCGCCAGTGCCGCACCGTCGCGCTGGGCAAGCCCGGCGAACGGGAGCAGGGCGAGTGGTATTTCCAACGCTACCTGACCCACCTGCCGGGGGCCGGCGAGATCGTGCTGTTCGACCGCAGCTGGTACAACCGCGCCGGCGTCGAGGCCGTGATGGGCTTCTGCACGCCGCAGCAGACCAAGGACTTCCTGAAGCAGGCGCCGGAGCTGGAGCGCCTGCTGGTCGACGACGGCCTGCTCCTCTTCAAGTACTGGCTGACGGTCGATCAGCAGCAGCAGGAAGAGCGCTTCGCCGAGCGCGCGGAGGATCCGCTGAAGCAGTGGAAGCTGTCGCCGATCGACCTGGAGGCGCGACAGCATTACGACGACTACGGCCGCGCGCGCGACCGCATGCTCGAACACACGCACACCAAGCACGCGCCCTGGGCGCTGGTGGATTTCAACGATCAGCGGCGAGGCCGACTGACCTTGATCCGCCATCTGCTGGATCACCTGCCGGATGTGAGCGTGCCGGCGAAGGAACTCCAGTTCCCGCCGGTGGCCGGTGGCCTGAAGGAAGAGCGCTTCGGTTGGAAGCTGAAGCCGATCAAGAGCCTTTGACGGCGTCAGCGGTGGGGGCGTTTCGGTGTCGCGGGGCCCTTGAGCTTGACGCCCGCCGCCGCCATCGCGCGGCGGACCTCGGGGGCGGCTTCGAAGGCGGATTCCAGCTCGGGCTGCAGCGTCTCCAGCTCCAGGCGGGAGTCGGGGTCGCCCGGCCCCTGCGACTTGCGCGACGAGGCGCGCAGTCCCAGTCCCAGCGCCATCAGCGCATAGAACAGGAAGGCGATCCGCGGCGCGTCGATGAGGCTGTCGAACAGGCCGACGATCACGAAGCCCGCGAGCCCGCCCGCGACCGCCGGCGCCAGCGGATGGTGACGACCCGCGCCGAAGCTTAGGCGTACCAGCACCGTCACCAGCAGGCTGGTCCAGAGCGCGAGGCCGAACAGACCCTGCTCGAAAAGCACATGCCCCGGCAGGCTCTTCATGTGGAAGGGCATGTGGTTGCGGTCGCTGGTGAAGAACCAGCGCGCCAGGCCCTCGCTGAAGTCGCCGTTGCGCAGCACCGGACCGTGCACGCTATCGACGATCGACACGGAAGCGATCTCGATCACCCCTCCGCGCCAGTTCTGCGTCACCGACGCCACCAGTCGCCGCGGCGCCCAGGACGGCCCGCCGAAACCGGCCGGTGTCTGGCCGAGCTTGAGCTGCACCGACTGCCAGGCCCCGCCCTTGGGCTCGACCATTTCCTGGCGGATCACGCATTGCAGCGGGTAGAGCAGGAACTTCTCGCAGACCTCGACCCGTACCTGCGTCTTGAACTGCGTGCGCAGCACCACCGTCGCCGCGACCTCGCCGGACACCGCCGGCACGCGCTGGCTGAGACGGAACATCTCGCCGTTGCCCATCATGTGCAGGCCGCTGGTCAGCGTCACGGTCGGATGGGGGAAGGGCTCCGCGCCCGGCAGACCGGAGGCGGGCACCTCCGACCGGGGCGGATTCAGCCGGTAGTCGCCGACGCGCTCGTCGAACGGGCCGCCGTTGGCGAAGCTCGCCGGGAACCGTCCGCTGCCCTTGCCCAGCAGCCATTCGTCCATGGACTTGAGCAGGCCGAGCCCGATGCGCCAATGCTCGAGGCGGCCGTCGAAGTCCTGCTGTCCGGTCGACATCCGCTGACCGATGTACGCGCCGCCACCCAGCGCCGCAACCACCGCGCAGGCGAGCAGGCAGGCGGTCCACACCAGGCCCCGGGCGCGCCAGCCCGCGTTGCGCAGGCCCGCACCGACGCGCGGCGACCATTGCGTCGCGATCCATGCCACCGCCAGCAGCGTCAGCACGGCGGCGATGCCGATCACGTCCCGTCCGCCGCCCCAGTGCGCCGCCACCAGCCCTGCGCCGGCCAGCGAGGCCATCCACACGACCGCCAGCGCGAAAGCCTGCGACGGCCGCGTCAGTCCGCCGCGCCACAACCAGGCCAGGCCCAGCCCGAGCAGCACGACGGCGCCGTCGATCAGGTACGCCCCCTTGGGGACGAGGTCGATGAGCAGCCCGCCGAGCAGCGCCAGCAGCAGCGCCGGCACGGTCGCCACCACCAGCAGCGCCCGCATCTGGCCGCGCGGCCAGGCGGCGCGAGTGGCCGGCATCGCCAGCAGCACCGCGGCGCTGCCGGCCAGCGCGAGCATCGCCCGATAGCCGCCGGCGCCGAAGAGCACCCAGGCCGCCGCCGCGGTGCCCAGGACCACGCCGATCGCGCCGCCCAGGGGGACCCTGCCGCCCGCGCCAGGCAAGGCGCCGTGGAACGAACTGGGACGAGCGCCGGCGAAAGCGCTGGATCGAGCCCCGGGGAACGCACCGGCCGCCGAGGCATCCTGCCGGGACGCTTCAGGTCCTTCCCGGCGTTGCACCGCCCACAGGATCGCGCACAGCGCCATGCCGGCGGGCACGGCCAGATAGACGCCGCGGGAGAAGGTCGTCAGCGACGCGTAGAACGCCAGCAGCATCACGGCGAGCGCGGCCACGAAGCGCAGCGGCCGGCGTTCCCGCATCGCCCAGAGCATCGCGAACGGCACGCTCAGCGCCAGCGCGCCGTCCAGCGACGCGCCGCCGACGTTCATCTCCCAGAACAGCGAGGTCGTTCGGTAGTCCGACGAGAAGTCCAGCAGCGCCGTGTAGACCCACCGCTCCCACAGCGCGCCCAGCGAGGTCGCGATCAGCACCAGCACCCAGGCGGCGCGCGACAGGCGCTGCACCGCCGTCGGCCGCAGGTCCGACGCCTTCTGCCACAGCGGCAGCAGCAGCAGGACCAGGAAGAAGCTCTTGCCCGCGCGCAGGCTGTTCATCGGCTCCTGGAAGCCTTGCCAGAACCCGAACTCCACCCCGCCGGCCTGATCGAATCCGCGCCAGATGGCGATGAAGGTCGACAACGCGAACACCGCCATCAGCACCCGCACGGCGGCGCGCCAGCGCAGCGTGCGGTAACGCCACGCCACCGGCTTGTGCGGCGGCGCGGTCAACGCGATCGCGGTATAGCCGCCCGCGGCGACCGCCAGCACCAGCAGGTCGAGTTCCTCGAAGGTGATCCAGCCGGTCCACGGGGCGAAGCCGATCACCGGCACCAGCGCGGGCACCAGCAGCGGCAGGACCCGCCAGCCGAAGAAGCCGGCCACCGCGATCGCCGTCCACAGCGCGGTGGCGGCGATCGGCTCGACCGGGTAATGCCGCATGAGCCAGAGGCCCAGCACGGCGCAGGCAAGGCCTGTCGCCAGCGAGGCGAGGGCGGCGGGACGTCGGGGCAGGACGAAGTTCATGCGCGGCGCCGCTCCAGGCTGCTCGCGATGCACCACTGCGCCGGCCAGTAGCTGGCGAGCACCCAGAAGCTGGCCATCTCCAGCGGCCCGGCGAACTTGTTGATCGCCAGCATCGCGTCCGACAGCACGAACAGCGTGCCGCCCCAGGCGGCCCAGCGCGCCCGCGGTTCATCGGGCTGGCCGACGCTGCCGCGCCACCAGGCCCAGGCCTGCGCGGCCATCACCGACAGGCAGACGACGTACACCACCACCGGCGCCCTCAGCTCATCCGGGATGTGCGGCCAGAGACGGCCCAGCACCGCCGCCGCGATCACGCCGAACATCAGGAAAGGCCAGCGCACCGCGCCCAGCCGCTTGCGCGTGCAGAAGCCGACGATGTAGCAGACATGGGCGGCCAGGAAACTCACCAGCCCGGGCAGGAACCCCTGCTCCGGCCACAGCAGCGCCACGTCCCCCGCCAGCGAGCACAGCAACCCCGCGCGCAGCCAGCGGGCCAGCCGCGGTCGATCCGCGCCCCGCGGCCAGGCGTAGAGCAGGATCAGCACCGTTGTCAGCGGCTTGAACAGGAAGGCCAGGGCCGGCGGCAATTGCGCCGGCTGGGACAAGGCGAGGATGGCGGCGGCCGCGCTGAGCAAGGTCAGCAGCGGGAGCGCGGCGGCGAGCCTGGTAGCGGACTTGGCGGCGGAGGCTGTCATGCGCCCGCATTCTGCCGTTTGCCGATCGCCCCCACCCCCCGGATCCGGGTGATATGGCAGACCTTACAGGGGGGTTTCCCATGTCACAGGTGCGACCAGTGGCGATCGAGGGCTTGCAGGCGTTCGTGCATGGCGGACTCGGGCACCAGGAATTTCTCCGACAGCCGACGCGCGCTGACCACGCCCTGGTTCATCAGCCGGTAGATCGCGAAGTCCGGCATCAGCAGGTCGAGCGCGAAGCGATGGGCTTCCTGCTCGATGCGATGCGGGCTGTGGCTGGAGAGATTCGGTGCGGTCTCCGGCGGCACCAGGCCGTGCCCGAGCACGTGGTGGCCCAGCGCGTGGGCCAGCACGATGCGTCGCCGCATCGGTTCCTCCGCCAGATTGAGCTCGATCACCGGGCGGTCGTCCAGATAGAGGAGCCGGCCGCGATAGGGGTACATCGGCTCCTGCGCTCCGCCGCGATCGCGCACCTCGACGCCGGCGCCGTCGGCCAGTTCGTGGGGATCCAGCGGCAGCGTGGCCTGGTCCCAGTGCGCCTTGCGCAGCTGGTCGACGAGCGCGTCGATGGTGCGATGCCGCTCTGCGACCTCCGCCGGAGAGCGGGCATCGCGGCACTGGGAAGAAGGCGTCAGGGACGGCGCAGGGGAAGGGGATGGGGACGGGGAAGGTGGGGAACAGGACAGCGGGGCATCGGCCATGGTCGGTCTCCTCGGCGGGCGCAGAGGGACCGGATGCTAGGAAGGTGTGCGTCGCTGCGAAATGACTCGAACCAGTAAGAATCGTTCGCCCACGACCGTCACTGACTGTTCGAGTGACAGGTCTTGCCAGCCCTGGCTCAACGGTCGTCGACAGCGTGCGGTCAGCGAGTGAGGGTGGGGCCGGCATGATGCTTGGGGTTCGCGGTCGCGAGGCCCCATGCATCGTGGAGAGCCCGCGCTTGGCGTCTCGCGGGAATCAGCGGTCGTCCTTCGCCGCCTGAGCCTGCTTCGCCGCGGTATCCGCGGCCTTGGCGGCGAGCTGCTCCCGCATGCGCTTGAGCTTCTCCCGGGGGTCTTCCTTGACGCCCCCCTCGCCGAGTTTCATTTCCGCGATGAACCGGCTGGGCACGCCCACGACGGTTTCCCGGTTCTTCTTGCGCCGCCGCAGCGTCGACACCGCCAGCGTGCGCCGCGCGCGGGTGATGCCGACGTACATCAGGCGGCGTTCTTCCTCGACGCGCTGCGGGGTGAGCTCGTCGTTATCCGCCTTGAACGGCAGCAGCCCTTCGTTCACGCCGGCCAGCACCACGTGCGGCCATTCGAGGCCCTTCGAGGCATGCAGCGTCGTCAGCACGACCTGGTCCTGCTCTTCCTGGCGTTCTGCCAGCGACAGGATCACGCTGATGGTCTGCGCCACTTCCAGCAGCGTCTGGCGGGGGCTTTCGGTGGTGATGCCGCCGTCGGTCGAGATCTCCCCGCCGCAGCGTTTGGCGACCCAGTCGACGAAGTCGAGCACGTTGCCCCAGCGGGCCTGCGCGACCTTCTCGTTGTCTTCCTGGTCGATCAGGTACTGCTCGTAGGCGATGTCCTTGAGCCACTCCATGATCAGCGCCTTGCCTTCCTCCGCACCGACGGCGTGGCGCGCGCGGTACTCGAGGTCGACGACATAGCGGCCGAACTCGTGCAACCCGTGCAGCGCCTTGCTCGACAGCGTCGCCTTGAGCGACTCGGCGAACAGCGACTCGAACATCGACAGTTTCCACTTCGCCGAGAACTCGCTCAGATGTCCCAGCGTCTGGTGGCCGATGCCGCGCTTGGGCGTCGTCACCGCGCGCAGGAACGCCGGATCGTCGTCCTGGTTCACCAGCAGCCTCAGCCAGGCGCAGAGGTCCTTGATCTCGGTGCGGTCGAAGAAGCTCTGGCCGCCGGAGACCTTGTACGGGATCTCGGCGCGGCGCAGCGCCTGCTCGAAGATGCGCGACTGGTGGTTGGCGCGGTAGAGGATCGCGAAGTCCGAGAACTTCGTCGCCGGCTCGTTGGCCCGGATCGCCTGGATGCGGGCGACGGCGCGCTCGGCCTCGTGCTCCTCGCCGTCGGCCTCGATCAGCGAGATCGGATCGCCCTCGCCGAACTCGCTCCACAGCGTCTTCGGGAACAGCTTGGGATTGCCGCCGATCACGTTGTTGGCCGCGCGCAGGATCGCGCTGGTCGAGCGGTAGTTCTGCTCCAGCGGAATGATTTTCAGCTGCGGGAAATCGACCGGCAGCTTCTTCAGGTTCTCGATGGTCGCGCCGCGCCAGCCGTAGATGGACTGGTCGTCGTCGCCCACCGCGGTGAACATCGCCCGGTCGCCGACGAGGCACTTCAGCAGCTCGTACTGGACCGCGTTGGTGTCCTGGTACTCGTCCACCAGCACGTAGCGCAGCGTCTCCTGCCATTTGCCGCGCGCCTCCTCGTTCGTCTGCAGCAGCTTCAGCGGGAGGCCGATGAGGTCGTCGAAATCCACCGCCTGGTACGCGGTCAGCCGCTCCTGGTAGCGCTGCATCACCACGGCGGCGGCGCGCTCCATGTCGTCCTTCGCGTAGGCCAGCGCCTGCTGCGGACTCAGGTTCTGGTTCTTCCACAGCGAGATGGTCCACTGCCAGGACTTGGCCGTCGCCGCGTCGGTCGTGCCGCCCGCATCGCGCAGCACCGACAGCACGTCGTCCGAATCCAGGATGGAGAACTGTTCCTTGAGCCCCAGATGCCGGCCGTCCTGGCGCAGGATGCGCACGCCCAGCGAGTGGAACGTCGACACCAGCAGCTCCGAGCCCGCCTTGCTGCCGACCAGATGCTTGGCGCGCTCCCGCATCTCCTGCGAGGCCTTGTTCGTGAAGGTGATCGCGGCGATGTTCTTCGGCCGGTAGCCCTCGGACATCAGCTTGGCGATCTTCTGCGTGATCACGCTGGTCTTGCCCGAACCCGCGCCAGCGATCACCAGGCACGGCCCCGAGAGGTGGTGCACGGCCGCCAACTGGGCAGGGTTGAGCTGGGCTGCTTTGGACATGGAACGTGCGGGACAGGGAACGGCAGACGGGCCGGGGATGATAGCGGGACGTACAGTGCGAACCATGAACACAACACTTGCCCTTGCCGCCAATGTCGTCGTCTCCCTGGTGGCACTGATTCACGTCTATATCCTCATCCTGGAGATGTTCCTCTGGACGACGCCCAAGGGCCGCAAGGCCTTCGGACTCACCAAGGAATTCGCCGAGGCGAGCAAAGTCCTCGCCGCCAACCAGGGGCTGTACAACGGCTTCCTCGCGGCCGGCCTGATCTGGGGCCTGGCGCTGGGCGCCGCGGGCGGACCGGTGAAAGTCTTCTTCCTGGCTTGCGTGCTGGTGGCCGGGCTCTACGGCGCGGCCACGGCCAGCCGCAAGATCCTCTTCATCCAGGCCATCCCCGCAGCGATCGGGCTGGCGCTCCTCCTGTTGAGCTGAAGGCGATCAGTCCGGCAGCGCGACGCCGCGCCGGGCCGCCATCTGCTGCAATTCGCCGCTGGCGCGCAGGCGCTGCATGCCGGCGTCGACCAGCGCCATCCAGGGCTCGCCCGCCGCATCGCGGCTGAAGGCGAAGTGGCCGCGCAATTGCGCGAACGGCGGCGCGCACAGCGCCACCTGGTCCGTCATCCCCAGCTCCTGGATCACCGGTTCCGAATTGCGCTGGTTGGCCGCGATCAGGTCCAGCCGATTGAGCTGCAGCATGCGCAGCGCCGTGCTCAGGTCCCGCACCGCAGTCACGTTCAGGCCCCGGCGCGCCTGCTGGAAGCGGTCGCCGTAGACCCAGCCCTGCACCGCGCCGATCCTCAACGGCACCAGGGCCTGGAAGTCGCCCCACCAGAGGCCTTCCTCGCGGCGGCGTGCGTAGAACACCAGCGCATCCTCGTAGAAGGCCTGGCGCGAGAAACGCATCAGTTTCTCGCGCTCCGGCGTCCGGTACGGACCGACGAGGATCTGAGCCGGACCGTGTTCGATCATGGACTGCGCCCGCAGCCAGGGATAGAACTCGTAACGCGGCTGGTGGCCGGCGGGAATCAGGATCGCGTCGAGCAGGTCGACGGCCAGGCCGCGCGGCTTGCCACGGCTGGCCGCGGGCTCGAAGAGCCGTGCGAAGGGGGTGCCTGCGATCAGCACCTGTGCCGACCTTGGGCGGCCCGCGCCGGCGTTGGCCGAGGCGCCCGAAGTGCCCGAAGTGCCCGAAGTACGCGAGGGGCCGGCCGATGAGGCCTGCGCGCTCGCCGCGCCCGTCATGCCGATGGCCATCGCGCCGAGCGTGGCATGACGGAGCAGATGTCGGCGGAGGGCATCCATGGATGCGCCCATGATAGGCCCGCGGATCACCGGCCGCGCGTCTCCGCGACGAGGTCCTCGGGCACCAGCGCGCCGGGGATGAAGATGGGCATGCGGATGGGGTCGCGGCCGATGTCCTCGCCATGCGAGCCGTGGACCGCGAACGCCGCCGAGAGCACCGCGTGGACCCGTCCCATGGCCTCGCAGGACGGCGGCGAACCGCCGGCGAAGAACACCTGCGCCTCGCCGATGCCCAGCCCGCACAGGCCGTAGAGCCGGTCCTCGACCCGCGCGCAGAACTGGTCGGCGATCTGGCGCCCGACCAGCGACGGCAGCCGCACCAGGTAGTCGCCGGTCCCCCTGTCCACGGCCCAGCGCACGGACAGCCGCATCCAGTGCGCGTTCTTGCCGTCGATGCAGCTCTCCAGCACGCCGCGCAGCCACGGCGAACACTCGGGATCGGTCACCGAGTCCCGCCAGCAATTGCGCCAGTCCGCGGCGGACATCGGCCGGATTTCGAAACTCACGCGTTTCCTCCTCGCATCGCCACCTCGGCGACAGGAGAACGATCGTAGGCAGACGCCCCCGCCTCGGACAATCCGCCTTCATCGGCGGACGAGTGACTCTTTCAAGTCGATCGTCAGCGCGAAGTTGTCGATTCGACTGGGCGCTGACGAGGGCGTTGGGCTCACCCCTGCGAGAGAACTAACGCATCGAGGTCGGTCGACGACTCGTCGCGGATATGCGTCGTCTGCGCGCCAGCCGAGCGCTTCCGCCGAGTGCTTCCGACGCGTTCAGCCGCCGCGCAGCAGCAGCCAGGCGACGGCGGCCGCCAGGGCCAGCACCAGCGCGATCCCGGCCAGCCGCTCGGCCCAGGACGCCTGGATCGAGCGGGGCCCGGCCGGCCGGTCGTCGTCCCCGTCGAGCGGAGGCGGGGAGGGCAGCAGCGGCATCGGCGCCGACGCCGGTCCGCCCGTGCCGGACGTCGAGCGCGGCAGCGAGGGTTCGACCGCGATCCAGTCCCGCACCGCCTGCGCCAGCAGCTGGCGGTCGGTGAAGGAGCGTCCGTCCATCATGGCCCGGTCCAGCAGCTGGTCCAGGCTCTCGCGCTGCGCGGCCGTCAGCGACAGCCACGACTGCAGCGAGGCGACCGGCGTGGCGCCGGGCTCGGGTTCTTCCTCGAAGCCGTCCTCCGTCGCGTCACGGCGCGGCAGGCGCCCGTTCACCAGCATGCCCAGCAGACGACCGAGCGCGTGGGTCTCGCTGTTCTCGTCCGGACGGCCGCCGGCGCGTTGACGCGCGTTGGCCAGCGGTTCCGCCGCGCGCACCAGCGCGGCGGGCGCCTGGCTGTCGCGCGGTGTCAGGCCTTGTCCCAGCCAGTGCAACTGCTGCGCGGGGCTCAGCCAGAGCGTCCCGGGATCCAGCTCGTGCAGCACCAGGCCGTGCGCATGGGCGGCGTCCAGCATCTCGATCAGGTCCAGCAGCAGCTGCATGCGCCGCTTCAGCGGCAGTGCCATCGCCACGCGCAGCAGCGGCGCGCCCTCCATCGCCGGCACGACCAGGTAGGGGAGCCCGGCGGGGCTGAGTCCGCTGTCCAGCGGCGCGCCGTAGGACGGGTACTGGAAGCGCGCCAGCGCTTCCGAATCCTCCGCGAAACGCATCAGCACCGCCTGCGCGTCGGACTCGTGGCGGTACACCAGCGCGAGGCCGGTCTGTGCCGCGGCCTTGCCGTGCTCGACGCGGAACCACACCCCCGAGGCGCACTCGAAGAGCACCGTCGCCACGCGCCAGACGCCCAGGCGCTCGCCGACGGCCGGCAGCACCGCCGGTGCCCGGCGGGCCGGGTCGTGCGGTGCGCGGGGGTCCTGCGCGTGCGGATGCGGCGGCTCGATCATGGGCGCGAATCCTAGCGCAGCGATACTTCGACCCCATGTCCTCCCGCGTCCCCTCTGTCGGCCTGCGCCTTCCGCCCGTCGGTGGCCCGGCCGCGTCCACGGTCTTCGCCCCCGAGGCCGTACCCGCACCCGCCGTCCGTCGGCTGGCGGCCGGCCTGCTCGCGACGACGCTCCGCGGCATGGCCGCCCTGGCCGGTCTCGCCGGTCTCGCCGGTCTTGCCGGTCTTGCCGGCCCTGCCGCGGCCGCGCCCGCGCCGTACAAGCAGCCGTCCGTGGCGATCCGCGAGCTGCTCGACGCGCCGTCGCTGCCGCGCCTCATCCCCTCGCCGGACCGCCAGGCGCTGGCACTGGTCGAGCAACGCCGCTACACGCCGCTCGAGGAACTGGCCCGGCCCGGGCTGCGCCTGGCCGGCGCGCGCTTCGATGCGCGCAACGCCAGCCAGCAGAACCTGCTCGCGGTACAACGCGTGCGCCTGCGCTCGCTGCTGGAGCCGGAGGCCGCCGAACGCGAGGTCGAGCTCCCGGCCGGCGGCACCTGGCACAACTTCCTCTGGGCGCCGGACGGGCAGCGCTTCCTGCTGTCCCGGCGCACCGACACCGCCGACGAGCTCTGGGCCGGCGCCACGTCCAACGGCCAGCTCTGGCGCCTCTACAACGTGCGGCTGAACAACGCCGTCGATGCCGACGACATCGCCTGGCTGAACGCCCGCGAGGCGGTCGTGCTGACCGTCCCCGACGATCGCGGCGCCGCGCCCAGCCGCGCGCAGACCGGCCCGGCGATCCAGGAGACCCACGGCAAGGCCTCGCCCGAGCGCACCTATCCGGACCTGCTGCGCAATCCGCGCGACGAGGACCTGTTCGAACACTACGCCCGCTCGCAGCTCACGCTGATCGACGTCGCCAGCGGCCAGAGCCGCGACATCGGCGCCCCCGGCCTGTTCACCAGCGTCTCCAGCGTCGGCACCGGCCAGGCCCTGCTGACCGAGCGGCTGGTGCGCCCGTTTAGCTACAACCTGACGTTCGACGATTTCCCGACCGTGGTCGAGGTCCGCCAGCGCGACGGCAAGGTGATCCGCGAGCTGGTGAAGATGCCGCTCAAGCAGGGCGTCGCGATCGACGGCGCGCTGCCGGGGCCGCGCGTGTTCTATCCGTCGCCGACCAAGGACGCGGCGATCTACTGGGTCGAGGCCCTGGACGGCGGCAACCCGGCCACCCGCGCGGCCTTCCGCGACCGCGTCATGCGTCTCGACCCGCCGTACACCGGCGATCCCTTCGAAGTGCAGCGCATGCCCTACCGCTTCACGCGGCTGCGCTTCCTCGACGACGGCATCCACGGCCTGCTGACGGAGGAGGACCGCAGCCGGGGCTGGTCGCGGACCTACCTTCTGCCGCTCAACGGCAAGCAGAGCCGGCCGCTGTTCGAGCACTCGGTGCGCGAGCGCTACCGGCATCCCGGTTATCCGTTCATGCGCACGCTCGGCAACGGACACCAGGTCGCGCAGACGCTCAACGGGGATCTGCTGCTGTCCGGGCAGGGATCGGGACCGAAGGGTGATCGTCCTTTCCTGGACAAGCTGTCGCTGAAGGACCTGAGCGTGCAGCGGCTGTTCCAGTCGGCCGAGGGCGTGTATGAGCAACCCGTGGCGCTCTTCGAGGATCGCCGGCTCCTGACGCAGCGCGAGACCGAGCACGAGCCGCCCAACCTGGTGCTGCGCGAGAACGGCAAGGTCACGCCGCTGACGCGCCTCAAGGATCCGACGCCGCAGTTGAAGGGCGTGCGGCGCGAGCTGGTGAGTTTCAAGCGCAACGACGGCGTGGAGCTCTCGTTCTGGATGTACCTGCCGCCCGACCTGCGCGAGGGCGAGAAGCGACCGGCGCTGGTGTGGGCCTATCCGCTGGAATTCAACGACGCCGCGATCGCCGGGCAGTTGAGCGGTTCGCCGGGGCGCTACATGAGCTTCTCCGGCATCAGTCCGCTGAACCTGCTGATGGATGGATATGTGGTGCTGATGGATGCGACGATGCCGGTGGTGGGTGACTCGCGCAACATGAACGACAGCTTCATCGAGCAGATCACGGCGAACGCGCGCGCGATCGTGGACAAGGCGGAAGACCTGGGCGTGGTGGATCCGCGCCGGATCGCCATCGGCGGCCACAGCTACGGCGCGTTCATGGCGGTGAACCTGATGGCGCACACCAAGCTGTTCCGCTGCGGCATCGCGCGCAGCGGTGCCTACAACCGGACGCTGACGCCCTTCGGGTTCCAGAGCGAGCGCCGGTCGCTCTGGGACGCCAAGGACGTCTACCTGAAGCTGTCGCCCTTCCTCTTCGCGAACCAGATCAAGGATCCGCTGCTGCTGATCCACGGCGAGGCCGACAACAACTCCGGCACCTTCCCCATGCAGAGCGAGCGCCTCTACCAGGCGATGGCCGGCCTGGGCGGCACCGCGCGCTACGTGCTGCTGCCCTTCGAGGCGCACGGCTATACCGCCCGCGAGTCCGCCGGCCAGGTGCAATGGGAGATGAGCCAGTGGCTGAAGGGCTGCGTGGGGGATCCGCGGGCCGAGGCCAGGCCCCGCCCGGCAGCGGGATCGAGCGCCTCGCAGTAGAGCCGTTGCTGGCCTCGCGCCGCTCCAGGCCTAGAGCTGCTTTGTCGAGAACGTATCGCAGTCCCGCAAGTCGCCTTGCGCCATCCCGCGCTTGAACCAGCGCTGCCGCTGCTCGCTGGTGCCGTGGGTGAAGCTCTCCGGCACCACCGCGCGTCCGGCGCTGCGCTGGAGCGTGTCGTCGCCGATCCTGGCGGCGGCGTTCAGCGCTTCATCGACGTCTCCGGCTTCCAGCCAGCCCTTGGACTGTTGCGAGTGATGCGCCCACACCCCGGCGAAGCAATCCGCCTGCAGCTCGACGCGCACGCTGGTGGCGTTGGCGGCCTGTTCGGACTGACGGCGGCGGGCGGCGTCGACCTTTTCGGTGATGCCCAGGAGATGCTGGACGTGGTGTCCCACCTCATGGGCGATCACGTAGGCCTGGGCGAAGTCGCCGGGGGCGCCGAGCCGGTCGCGGAGGGTCTGGTAGAAGCTGAGGTCGATGTAGACCTTGCTGTCGCCGGGGCAGTAGAACGGTCCCATCGCCGCCTGCCCGAGTCCGCACGCGGTGCGTGACTGTCCTTCGAACAGGGTGAGCGTCGGCGCCTGGTAGGTCTTGCCGCCGGCCTTGAAGAGCGCGGTCCAGACGTCCTCGGTGTCGGCGAGCACGATGCTGACGAACTTGGCCGGCGCGTCCTGGGGACGGCTGTGCTCGATGGGGCGCTGGGCGGGCCCGGGCGTGGTCTGCACGGCGCTGCCGTCGAGCGCGCTGAGCACCGTCAGCGGGTTGATGCCGAAGGCCCAGGACGCGAGCAGCGCGATCACGATGCCGCCGATCCCGATGCCTCGTCCGCCGAGCATCGGCAGCCCGCCGCCGCTTCCGCCGCCGGATCCGCGCAGATCCTCGACGTTGTCGCTCTCTCGATTGCCTTCCCACTTCATGGTGTGCTCCTGGTGCGGGCGTCCGTGTCGCCAGTCAGTCGGCCGCCTGGGCCTCGCTCCCCGCCGGCCGGCGTGTCCTGCGCGGGGAGGATCAGGTGGAATTCTGCGCCACCGCCGTCGCGGTTGGCGGCATAGAGCTGCCCGCCATGCATCTCGACGATTCGCCGGCTGATCGGCAGGCCGAGGCCGGTGCCGCCGGAGCCGTCCTTGGTCGCACTGGACTGGACGAAGGGATCGAAGATGCGTTCCAGCTCCTCGACCGGGATGCCCGGGCCCCGGTCGGCCACGCACAGGTGCAGCGCGCCCTCGGGCGTGCGGCCGCCGCGAAGCTCGATGGTGCCGCCTTGAGGCGCGAACTTGATCGCATTGGCCAGCACGTTGCGCACCGCCTGCTGGAAGCGCAGCGGATCCACGCGTCCCGGCAGCGGCGCGGGCAGGTCGACGGCGAGCGTCAGGTGGCGTTTCGCGGTCAGCGGCGCGAGTTCGCGCATCACCGCGTCCACCGGTTCGCGCAGGTCCGCCGCGCGCAGTTCCAGCGCGCCGACCGCGTCCAGCTTGGACGCGTCGAGCAGGTCGTTGACGAGCGCCAGCATCCGCTGCCCCGAGCCGTGGATGTCCGAGAACATCGCCTGCAGGCGTTCCTGTCCGCCGCTGCGCATGATGCCGAGCTCGGAGAACCCGAGGATGGCCTGCAGCGGCGTGCGCAGTTCATGGCTGATGTTGGCGAGGAATTCGGTCTTGGTCCGCGAGGCCTCTTCCGCCGAGTCGCGCGCCTGGCGCGTCAGCCGCTCGGCGGCGGCGCGCTCGGTGATGTCGACGGCGCTGCCGGCGTAGCCCAGCAGTTCGCCGTCGCGACGCAGCGGCACCGTCGCGATCTGGTAGCGGCGCGGCGCGCCTTCGCCGTTGCGGATCGTGGCCTCGATGCTGCGCACGCCCTCGTCGCCGCCGAACAGACTCGCCACCGCGTCGCGGTCGGCCGGCTCGGCGATGTCGGCCAGGCGGCGGCCGACCGCCTCGTCCGGCCGGCCCCGGTGCAGCGTCGTCCAGCGCGCATTGACGAAGGTCAGCGTGCCGGCCGGATTGGTCCGGAAGATCACCTCCTGCACGCTCTTGAGCAGCACGCGCATGTCGCGTTCGCGGTCGGCCAGCTGCTCGTGCGCGCCTTCCAGCGCCTCCATCGCTTCCGCGCGCGCCTGCAGGCTGCGCCGCACGGTGATCGTCGCCAACGCGATCAGCGCCAGCGCCAGCGAGCCGATCAGCAGCAGCCAGCGCAGGCCCGCATGCCAGCGGGCCAGCACCTCGTCGACCGATTGCTCGACGCCGACGATCAGCGGCCGCCGCGGCGCCGCCCGGTACGCGACGATGACCTCGCCTGGCAGGGCGCCCGCGCCGATGTAGGTGTCGTGCTCGCGCCCGCGACGCAGGGCGTCGAAGGCCGGATGACCGTCCAGGCGCTGACCGGGCAACTGGTGCAGCGTCTCCATCGCGGCCAGCAGCTGTCCGTCGGTCGAGGCCAGCCACGCGGCGCTGCGGCCGCCCGGCAGCGCGCGCTGCTGGACCTGCGTCAGCGCGTCCGGATTGATCAGCGCCAGCAACCAGCGCGGGTCCGACTCGCGGTTGCCCGGCGAGATGCCCAGCGGGGTCTGCGCCTGCCTGGGCAGCGACGCAGCGCCGGCGGGCTCGTCCGGCGCCTGCGGCAGTTGCAGCAGCAGCGGCAGCATGCCGACCGGCGAGCCGCGTGTCCCCCGTCCCCGCGCGAGGTCCGCCAGACCGCGGCCTGGCCGCAGCGGCATCAGCAGGTCCCGGTCGGGACCGGGCAGGCGACCGAAGTCGTCCAGCGGGATCTCCAGGCCGATCTCGTCGGCGTTCGTGCTGATCAGCACCCGGCCGCGCGTGTCCAGCAAAGAGACGCTCCGGATGAAGGGCATGCCCACCAGCACATGGCTGAAGTGCTCCTCGAGGTGCTGCGCCTCGTGCGGATCGGCGACCGTGCGCGTCAGCCCGTCGCCGATCGCATGCAACGACAGCGAGGCCGTCTCGATGGTGCGGCTCGCATCGCTCTCCAGCACCTGGGCCAGCAGCGCGCCGCGGCTGCGCGCGTCGTCGATGGCTTCCTGCCGGCCGACCCAGGCCGGGCCGATCAGGCCGGCCAAGGTGCCCGCGCCCACGGCCAGTCCCGCCCACAGCGTGGCGCGGCGCAGGCGCAGGAGGGATCGGACGGCCGGACCGAGCATCGCTGGACCTCCGTCTCAGGGCACCACGATCGCGCCGAGGCCGTGGCGCTCGGCGGCGGCGCGCAGCCGTCCGTCCCGTTTGATCCGGACGACGAATTCATCCAGCCGCGCCAGCCACGCGGGGTCGCCGCGCTTGATCGCGTAGGCATACGGCAGGACGTGGAAAGGCTGGGGCGGCGCGATGAGCTGCGCCCAGTCCGCGTTGTCGAGCAGCCGCCGGCTGTAGGCGTAGTCGGTGATGAAGACATCGGCGCGGCCGGACTCCAGTTCGCGTTCCCGCGTCGCCGGTGGCTGGACCACCAGCAGCGTCGCGCGCTTCAGGGCGGCGCGCATCACGCGTTCCGACGAGGTGCCCGTCTGGACGGCGACCACCACGCCGGGCTGGTCGATGTCGTCCCATCGCTTGACGACGCGGCTGGCGCGGCTGGCGATCGCGTACAGGCCGCTCTGCAGGTAAGGCCGCGTGAAGTCCAGCGCCGCCATCCGTTGCGGCAGCGCGGCGACGGCGAACATCGCGACGTCGCAGCGCTCTGCTTCGAGGTCGGGGACCAGGCGCTGGAACGAGGATTCGACATACCGGAGCCGGACGCCCAGCTCCTTGGCCAGTTCGTTGGACAGGTCGATGTCGAGGCCGCTGAGCGTCTCGTCGCGCGGATGGCGGTAGGTGATGCCGTAATAGTCCGGCCAGATGCAGACCCGCAGCACGCCACTCGCGAGGACGCGCCGCAGCGCCGGACTGGCGGACGCCGCCGCAGTGGCAGTCGCAGCGCCATTGGCCGAGGCAGGCGCGGCCGCCGGGGCGCTCCACGCCCCCGGCGCGGCCGCCACGCACAGTCCCGTTGCCCAGATCCGGGCCTGGATCCAGGCCGGCGGGACCGTCGCGCCCGGTCCGGTCCATCGCTTCATCATCGTTGCATCATCGTTTCTTCATCGCTTCTTCGGCGCATGTCCTCGGCCCGGATTGCACCAGAGTTCGCACCGTCTCCGCGCGGGGGAAGCCCCCACCCCGAGCGAAGTCACACCCGATATCACTTTTATCGCTTATAACTGGGGATATTGCCCACCTACTAGTTTGGTTAATTCGGCAAAATTGACTCATGACTGCTATTGCCCGTACACCCGATGACATGCAAGAGGATTTCAGCACGCGTGAAGTCGCGCAGCGCCTCGGCATGGCCGTCCGCTCGGTGCAACTGATGGTCGACCGCGGCGAGTTGCAGGCATGGCGCACCCCCGGTGGCCACCGCCGGATCCTGCGCGCGTCGCTGGACGCCTGGCTGACCGGCCGCGGCCTCGCGCCGACCAAGCCGGCCGACCTGTCGCCCGGCGACGGCGCTCCGCCGCGCCTCAAGGCGCTGCTGATCGAGGACTCGGTCCACTACCAGAACCTCGTCATGCTGCTGGCCCAGCAGGAATACCCCGACCTGGACCTGCACACGGCCAACGACGGCATCGGCGGCCTGGTCATGTACGGCCAGCTGCAGCCCGAGATCCTGCTGGTCGACATCCTGCTGCCCGGCATCGACGGCGCGGCGCTGGTGACCAGCCTGCGCTCGCAGCCGCAGTTCGCCAGCAGCGAGCTGATCTTCGTCACCGCGCTCGACGAGCAGCAGCGGGCGCCCTATGCGTTCGCGCTGGCCGGCCTGCCGCTGGTGCACAAGCCGCGACTCGTGACCGACCTGCCGCCGCTGCTCGGCGCCGCCATCCAGCGCATTCAGGCCCGCCAGCCGCAATTCGCAGGTTGAAGCCGGTGGCTGCCTGATCATGGCGTCCCGCGTCCGGGTCCTCCTCGTGGAGGACGACATCACCTTGCAGCGCTTCGTCTCCATGGCCCTCGAAGACGACGAGGTGCGCATGCAGGCCTGCATCTCCGTCGACGAGGCGCTGCTCGCGCTGGCGACGCAGAGCTTCGACCTGGTCATCAGCGACCTGATGCTGCCGGGCCGGCACGGCCTGGATCTGCTGCAGACGCTCAAGCAACGACCGGCGCTGCGCGGCAACGCCCGGCTGGCCGTGTTCAGCGCGGGCATCAATCCGGCGGTGCGCGAACAGCTGGAAGCGCTCGGCGTCACGCGTTTCCTGTCCAAGCCGTGCTCGCTCGGCGACCTGCAGTCCTGCCTGGACGGCCTGCGCGACGCGGCGCCGCCGGCCGCGATGCCGTCCATCCATCAGGCGGCCATCGAACAGTACTTCGGCGGCAAGGCCGCGCTGTACCAGGCCTTCCTGGCGCGCTGCCGCATGCAGTTCCCGCTGGACATCGCCAATGGCCGCCTCGCCTGCGACCGCGGCGAACACGTCAAGCTGCGCCATCTCGCGCACAGCCTCAAGAGCGTGCTGCTGACGCTGGGGCATGCCGAGGCGGCGGAAGTCGCACGGCAACTGGAGCTCGATGCGGAGCAGGCCGCGACCGGCTCCGAGGACGCCCTCGCCGCGGCGCGTGCCGCGTGGCCGGTGCTCGAAGAGGCACTCGCCAAGCTGCTCTGACAACGCGGGGCCGTGTCCTAGATCGCCAGAGGGTCCACGTCCACCGCCCATCGCGTCAGGCCCTTCTGACGTCGTTTGAGCGCATGCAGTTCGGGCAGCCAGGCCCGCAGGAAGCGCAGCAGCTGCGCGCGGCTGCCGGCCTCGATCAGCATCTGGAAGCGCTCGCTATCGGCCACGCGCGCGATCGCCATGGGCACCGGCGGATACAGCAGCAGGCCCAGCGACAAGGGCAGCGCCTGCGCCGCCTCCTGCGCCGCGACCAGGAAATCGCGCGCGGCCTCGACGCTGCGGCCTTCCGCCCGCACCAGCGCCAGGTGCGCGAACGGCGGCAGGTTGGCCGACATCCGCTCATGCAGCTGGCTGCCGGCGAAAGCCTCGTAATCGTGCTTCTGCAGCGACTGGTAGAGCGCGTGCTCGGGATACCAGGTCTGGATCCACATCTCGCTCCTGGCCGCCTGCGCGGCGTCGCGCCCCGCGCGGCCGCCCGCCTGCATCAGCAGCGAGAACAGGCGCTCCGGTGCGCGGAAGTCGCTGCTGAACAGCGCGCCGTCCGGATTCACCGCCGCCACCAGCGTGATGCGGCGGAAGTCGTGTCCCTTGGCGACCATCTGCGTGCCGACGAGGATATCGACGTCGCCCTCGTGCACCGCCGCCAACTGCGTTTCCAGGCTGCCCTTGAGCCGGGTCGTGTCCGCGTCGATGCGGGCCACGCGCGCGCCGGGCAGCGCCTGTGCGAGCTGCTCCTCCAGGCGCTCGGTCCCGCGCCCCAGCGGCGCGATGTCCGGATTGCCGCAGGACGGGCAGGCGCGCGGCACGCGCGTCGTCACGCCGCAGTGGTGGCAGCGCAGCGTCCGGTCCTCCTTGTGGAACACCTGATGCGCGCTGCAATGGGGGCAGTCGCTCTTCCAGTTGCACTGGTCGCAATGCAACACCGGCGCGTAGCCGCGGCGGTTCAGGAACACCAGGCTCTGCTCCCCGCGCTCCAGCCGTTTGCGCAAGGCATCCACCAGCGGCACCGACAGCGTCGTCGTCACGCCCTTCTTGCGTTCCAGCCGGTTCATGTCGAAGAGCCGCACCCGCGGCAGCGCGCCCCCGCCGATGCGCTCCGTGAGATCGATGCGCCGATAGCGCCCGGCGAGCGCGTGCTGCCAACTCTCCAGCGACGGCGTCGCCGAGCCCAGCACCACCGGCACCTTCTCCAGATGGCCGCGATACACGGCCAGATCGCGCGCCGAATAACGCGCGCCGTCCTGCTGCTTGTAGGAGGGGTCGTGCTCCTCGTCGACCACGATCAGACCCAGGCGCGGCATCGACGCGAACACCGCCAGCCGCGTGCCCAGCACCAGCTGCGCGCGACCCAGGTGCGCAGCGAGCCAGTTCCGCAGGCGTTGGGCCGGCGTCAGCGCGCTGTGCAGCGACACGATCGAACGCCCCGCGAAGCGCTCCGCGAATCGCGCCTCGAGCTGCGGCGTCAGGTTGATCTCCGGCACCAGCACCAGCACCTGTTCCCCGCGTTCCAGCGCGGCCTCCGCGGCGCGCAGGTAGATCTCCGTCTTGCCGCTGCCGGTCAGGCCCCACAGCAGCGCCGGCTGCGGCACCTCGCGGGCGGCCAGTTCCGCCAGCGCGTCCAGCGCCGACTGCTGCTGCGCGGTGAGTGCCGGACGCTCCGGCGTGGACGGTAGCGCTTCGAGCGCCTCTGGGTTCGACCCCGCCTCAATCGCTGCTGCTGCTGCTGCTGTCGCAGCTTTCGCCGCTTTCGCCGCTTTCGCCGCTTCGGCGTCCGCCTTGTCGAGCTTCTTCAGCCGCGCCTGCAACTGCTTCGCGTCGAGATCGCGAAGTTGGGGCGGCAATACCGCCAGTGCCAACTCGCCGACGCTGCGCTGGTAGTAGCCGGCCGCGAACTCGACCAATCGGCGCCAGCGGTTCGACAGCGGGGGTAGCGCGTCCAGAGCTTCGCCCACGGGACGCAACTCGGACTCTGGCAGTTGCGCGTCCTCGGGCAAGTCCTGGTCCTCGGGCGGGTCGTCCCAGACCAGGCCCATCACGTCGCGGCGACCCAGCGTCACGTGCACCAGCGTGCCTGGGGTCAAGCCTTGCGGGCCGAGGTAATCCAGCGGTCCGGTCAGCCCGCTGTGCTGGGGTGCTTCGACGGCCACCCGCAAGCGACGCAACGGGGACTCGTTCATCCTGCGTGGAGCTCCGTCCCGGTGTCAGCGGATGTCGGTGGGGCCGGAATGGGGCTGGGGGTTCCCGGAGGGATGCCCCCTGCCCCGTGGAGAGCCCGCGCTTGGCCGTTCGCATGCTGCGTTGTCGCGTCCCTCCCGGTCGCCATCGACCATGAGAAAAACGCGCCAAGTGCCTGATTTCCAAGGGTCTTCACAACGGGGTCCGGAGCCTGTGGATAACTTTGTGGGAAACGCCCCGGCTTTTCTTGGCTTGCCGGGATTGCCGCCGCGGAGCCCCGTGGGCGTCAAATCGGGGCAAAACGCGCCACCCCGTTTGAAATCAACGACTTACGCTCCAATCGGGGAAAGCCCTAGCCAAGATCCCTCATTTGTGCTGCGTTTCAGTGACATGCACGGATTTGGGGATAACTATGCCGACGCCTTGCGCAGTTTGCGCGAATGCATATGCACTTCGTCGACCAGTTCGGAGACGTTTTCCGGCGGTGTGAACTGGCTGATGCCGTGCCCCAGGTTGAACACGTGGCCGCCCCATCCGCCGTCCGCGCGCTGCGGCGCGCCGAAGCTGTCGAGCACGGCGCGCGCCTGTTCGCGGACCGCCGCGGGCGGTGCGAACAGCACGTTCGGATCGAGGTTGCCCTGCAGCGCCACGCGATCGTGCACCTGTGCCCGCGCGCGACCGAGGTTCACCGTCCAGTCCAGGCCGACGACATCGGCGCCGGCGGTGGCGATCTCGTCCAGCCAGAGCCCGCCGCCCTTGGTGAACAGCAGCTTGGGAATGCGGCGGCCGTCGTGTTCGCTCTTGAGCTGCGACAGCACGCGGCGCGAATAGGCGAGGCTGAACTGCTGGAACTGGCCGTCGGCCAGCACGCCGCCCCAGGAGTCGAAGACCATCACGGCTTGCGCGCCGGCGTCGATCTGCGCGTTCAGATAGGCCGCGACCGCATCGGCGTTGATCGCCAGGATGCGGTGCATCAGGTCCGGACGCGCGTACATCAGGCTCTTGACGTGGCGGTAGTCGTCGGAGCCGCCGCCCTCGACCATGTAGCAGGCCAGCGTCCACGGGCTGCCGGAGAAGCCGATCAGCGGCACGCGGCCGTTCAGCGCGCTGCGGATCGAGCTTACCGCGTCGAAGACGTAGCGCAGCTTGTCCATGTCCGGCACGGCCAGCGCGTTCACGGCGGCCTCGTCGCGGACCACCTTCTCGAACTTGGGTCCCTCCCCCTGCGCGAACGACAGGCCCAGGCCCATCGCGTCCGGCACGGTCAGGATGTCGCTGAACAGGATGGCCGCGTCCAGCGGGTAGCGTTCCAGCGGCTGGAGGGTGACCTCGGTCGCGTAGTCCCGGTTGGTGGCCAGCCCCATGAAGCTGCCGGCCCTGGCGCGGGTGTCGCGGTACTCGGGCAGGTAGCGGCCGGCCTGGCGCATCAGCCAGACGGGCGTGTACTCGGTGGGCTCGCGCAGGCAGGCGCGCAGGAAGACGTCGTTCTGAAGGGGGTCGCTCATGGGGACGGGATTATGCTCGGACCCTCTTGCCCTTGAATTCCGGGACCCGGCACACGATATGCCGCTGCGCACAAGGAGGATCCGCTGATGATTTCGACACTGTCCCGTCCGTTCAACACCGTTGGCTCGTCGCTTCGCGCGTCCCTTCGCACCACGGCGGCCGCCGCCTTGATCGTGGGCGCGCCGATGGCGCTCACCGGCTGCGGCTACAACGAGTTCCAGAGCCTGGACGAGCAGGTCAACGCGAGCTGGTCCGAAGTGCTCAGCCAGTACCAGCGTCGCAGCGACCTGATCCCGAACATCGTCAACACGGTGAAGGGCGAAGCCAGTTTCGAGCAGGACACGCTGACCAAGGTCGTCGAGGCCCGCGCCAAGGCCACCAGCATTCAGGTCACGCCCGAGCTGGCGCGCGACCCCGCCGCGCTGCAGAAGTTCCAGGCCGCGCAGGGCGAGTTGTCCGGCGCGCTGAGCCGGCTGATGGTGGTCAGCGAGCGTTATCCGCAGCTGCAGGCCAACCAGGGCTTCCGGGACCTGCGCGTGCAGCTGGAAGGCACCGAGAACCGCATCACCGTTGCGCGCAACCGTTACATCAAGTCGGTGCAGGATTACAACGTGCTGACCCGCCGGTTCCCATCGAACCTGACGGCGAAGATCTTCGGCTACGACACCAAGCCGAACTTCACCGTGCAGAACGAGGCCGCGATCTCCGCGCCGCCGACGGTGAGCTTCGACAAGCCGGCCGTGCCCGCCGGGACGGCTCCCGCCACGACGCCGGCACCGGCGGCCTCGCCCGCGTCGAACTGAGGTCCCGCGCATGCGGGCCGTCCGACTCCTGGCGCTGGTCTTCTTCGGCCTGTTGATGAGCGTCGGCCTGCTGCCGCGGGCGCGCGCGCAGGACGTCCAGCCGGTGCCGCCGCTCAGCGGCCGCGTCATCGACCAGACCGCGACGCTCAGTGCCGCGCAGCGCGAGGCGCTCGAGGCGAAGCTCGCCGCGTTCGAGCGCGAAGCCGGCCCGCAGATCGTCGTCCTGATGGTGCGCACGACCGCGCCGGAGGACATCGCCGCCTTCGCGCAGCGCCTCGGCGACCAGTGGAAGATCGGACGGCGCGATGTCGGCGACGGGCTGCTGGTCGTCGTCGCGAAGGACGACCGGCGCATCAACATCCAGACGGCCAAGGCGCTTGAAGGGGCGGTGCCGGACCTCGCCGCGCGGCAGATCATCGAGCGCGACATCACGCCCGCCTTCAAGGCGGGCGACTATGCCGGCGGGCTGAACCGCGCGATCGATTCGTTGCAGGCGCGCATCCGCGGTGAACACCTGCCGGCGCCGTCGCAGCGGCCCGCGAGATCCGGCGGCGGCCACAACATCGACATCGGCGAGATCGCCATGATCGCGTTCCTCGCCGTGCCGTTGGTGGGCGCGGTGCTGACGTCCATGTTCGGACGCAAGATCGGCAGCCTGTTCACCGGCGTCGGCGCGGGCGCCGTCGGCTGGGGGCTGAGCAACAGCCTGCTGCTGGGCGCGGGCGCGGCGGTCGCGTCGCTGATCCTGGTCGGGGTGCTCGGCATCGGCGCGGCGCGACGGCGCAGCGCAAGCCCGTCCTACGGCGGTTATCGGCGCAGCGCGCACCGGTCGGGCGGCATCGCGCCGCCCATCATCTGGGGCGGCGGCGGCGGCGGTGGCAATGGCGGCGGGAGTTGGGGCGGCAGCGACGGCGGCGGGTTCTCCTCCGGCGGCGGCGGCGACTTCGGCGGCGGCGGCGCCTCGGGAGACTGGTGATGGAACGTCCGACCGATCACGAGATCCGCCGCGCCGGCGACACGAGCCGGCTGGGGCGCTTCTTCCGGCATCGTTTCTGGGATGAGGCCGACGTGCGGCGCGTGCTGCCGGCCGCAGCGCTGGCGCGCCTGTCCGCGCGCGTCACCGAGAGCGAATCGAGCCATGCCGGCGAGATCCGCCTGTGCGTGGAGGCGAGCCTGCCCATCAGCTATCTGTGGCGCGGATTGACGGCGCGGCAACGGGCGCTGGCGCTGTTCGGCAAGCTGCGCGTGTGGGATACGGAGCACAACAATGGTGTGCTCATCTATCTGCTGCTGGCGGAGCACGCCATCGAGATCGTCGCGGACCGCGGACTGAACCGGCGCGTCAGCGCGACGCAGTGGCAACCCATCGTCGAGGGCCTGCGGCAGTCGCTGCGCGGCGGACAGTTCGAGCAGGGGCTGGTGGAGGCGATCCGCGCCGTCGAGGCGCTGCTGGCCCAGCACTTCCCGCCCGAGGCCGGCACCGTGCCGCGCAATGAGTTGCCGGACGCGGTGGTGGTGCTGTAGCGCTCGGGCGCTTCGGTGGCGGACTGCCGCGGACGCCGTCCCTCACCCCCACCCTGTCCCGCAAGCGGGAGAGGGAGCAAGCGTGCACCGAGCCGATGGGATGGCCCCCTCTCCCGCACTGCGGGAGAGGGTAGGGGTGAGGGTCGTGGAAGCGCTACATGCCCTTGAAGAGGTGTGTGTAGCTGCGGCTGACTTCGAGCTTCTCTTCGAGGCCGCGCACGCCCACGAGCTGGCGGCCGCGGAAGTCGCGGCTGATGCCGTTGATGGCCTTGACGTTGACCAGCGTCGAGCGGTGGATCTGCCAGAACAGCTTCGGATCCAGCTCGTCGACGAGTTCCTTGATCGGCTTGCGGATCAGCGCCTCGACGGTGGTCGTCTGGACGCGCGTGTACTTCTCGTCGCTGATGAAGAACAGCACGTCCTCGACCGGGATCATCTGGATGGTCTGGCCGACCGAGGCCTGGATCCACTGGAGGTACTGCGGCGCCCCGCCGGTGTTGTTCACCCGCGCCGACAGCGAATGCAGCAGCTGCTGCAAGGTGCCGGTGCTCGGGCCTTCCGGCTCGGCCTCGCCGCTGCGCAGCGCCAGACGCTTCTTGATGCGCTCGACGGTGACCAGCAGGCGCTCGCGTTCCGCGGGCTTGAGCACGTAGTCGCACACGCCCTGCTCGAAGGCCTCGACCGCGTACTGGTCGTAGGCCGTGATGAAGACGATCTCCGGCAGCAGCCAGTCGTCATCGTCGGGCAACTGCGCGATCTGCTTGGCCGCCTCGACGCCGGTCAGGCCCGGCATGCGGATGTCGAGGAAGACCAGGTCCGGCCGGTGCTCCTTGACCAGCTCAACCGCCTCCAGGCCGTTCTTGGCCTCGGCCACGATCTGCAGCTCGGGCCAGACCTCGGCGATGCGGCTGCGCAGTTGCTCGCGCATCAGGCGTTCGTCGTCCGCGAGGATGGCGCGCGGGCCTTGGGGGGTGTCACTGGTGTCGCTCATGGGGGCGATGTTAGGGCAGGTGAAGGGCGGTTCAGGCGGGGATCAGGCGTGGAGGGACGGCTCGGCCGGCGAGGCCCCCAGGGCCGGCGCACTCGGCGCGGCGGCGGTCTGGACGCGCGGCGCCTTGCGCGGCTTGTCGCGCACGATCAGCCAGACGACCAGGCCGATGAGCAGCAGCGGCGAGCCGACCACGGCGCCGACGCCCGCCAGCGCGGCCAGCGCCACGAGCGCCGCGGCGCCCAGGATGAGCAGCGGCAGGCCGAGGCCGAGCAGCAGCACCAGCGGCACGATCAGGCACACCACGACGAAGGCGAGGATCAGGCCGACGCCGGCGCCGAACGCGTCGGCCAGCCCCATGCCGCTGAGGATGACTTCTTCGCCGTCGACGGTGAGGTGCACGCCCGGGACGTCGCCGAGCAGATGGAACACGCCCCAGCCGAGCAGCACCGCGCCGCCGACGAGAACGAAACCGAGGATGAGCAGGGTCTTGAACAGCGTTTTCATGCGTGTGCTCCTTGCGGCCCGGGTTCGGGCGCGTGGTGGGCGGACGTCCGGTACGGGACGGTGATGATCACGACGGTGCCGGAGGGCTGGTTCTCGGCGACGGTGACGCTGGCGGCCTTGCCGTAGAGCAGCGAGAGCCGTTCGCGGATGTTGGCCAGGCCGACGCCGGTGCCCGAGGTCGCGGCGCGGCCGAAGCCCAGGCCGGTGTCGGCGACGGTGACCTGCAGCTTGCCGTGGACGATCTCGGCCTTGAGCAGCAGGCTGCCGCCTTCGGCCTTGGGTTCGAGGCCGTGCTTGATGGCGTTCTCGACCAGGCTCTGGATCATCATGGGCGGGAATTCGGCGGAGAGCAGGCCGTCGGGCACCTCGATGCGCGACACCAGGCGCTCTTCCATGCGGACCTGCAGGATCTCCAGGTAAGGCCGGATCACGGCCATCTCGCGGCCCAGGTCGCGCACGCCGCCGTTGGCGTTGGCCTCGCGCATCGTCGGCATCGAGGCCCGCAGCAGCGCGATCAGGTTCTTCTGCATCTGCGAGGCGCGCGGCGGGTCGGTCTCGATCAGGTGGTCGATGGACGCCAGCGTGTTGAACAGGAAGTGGGGCTCGACCTGCGCCTGCATCGCGGCCATGCGGGCCTCGACGACCTGGCGGCGCAGCGATTCGGCCTCGGCGGTCTCGGTGGCCTTGGCGGCCTTCACTTCGGCCTGCAGCCGGCCCTTGTAGGTGGCCTTCAGCAGCGCCGAGGCCAGCACCACCAGGATGGCGAGCTTGTCGAGGAAATCGCCCAGGTGCACGGTGCGGTACCGGGTCTTGCGGGAGGTCTCGCGCTGGACCTGTTCGAGCTCGTCGCGCGCTTCCTCGGCGTCGGCCTTGGCCTGGCGCGCTTCTTCGGCGGCTTCCTCGAGCGCGCGTCTGGCTTCGGCCGCGGCTGACTTCACCGCCTCCTTGATGGCCTCGCGCTGCTTCTCGTTGGGGATGCGGATGTCGACCGAGGGCAGGGTGGGATCGACGGCCCCTTCGGCATCGGCCGCGGAAGCGGCGCTGGCCGCGGCAGCGACCGGATGGCGCGGCACGATGCGCACGCCGCGGCTGTCGATCTGGACTTCATAACGCAGGCCTTCGCCTTCGACCGCCTCGGACGCGCCGTGCGCGGCCTGGGAACCGGCCTCTTCGGCGTCGGCGGGTCTCGTGGCCTTCTCGACCTTCTTCTGCGCCTCGGCCACCTTCTTCTCGACCTCCGCGGCGCGCTGCTTGTCGCGGCGGTCGCGTTCCGCGTCGCGATCGCGGCGCAGGTCCTTGGGCGGATGGATGGTCTCGGTCGTCTCCACCGGCAGTTGCCAGCTGAAGGAGAAGGGCGGCAGCGTCTGGAGGATGTTGGCGCCGATGACCAGCATCACCGCCAGCAGCGTGAAGCGCTTCCAGGTGATGGTCACCAGCCAGCTGCCGTAGGCGTGGAAGACCTGCTCGGCAGTCTTCATGAAGCTCTGCCAGCGCTGGCGAGGGGTGGGGGAGGCGGGAGTCGGCGCGTTCATGGGAGGACCTGTCGTATGCCTCGCACTGTACGCAAGACCCCGGCACCGCCGGGGCAGCGGGCGACGTGCCGTGCGGACGGCGGGATGGACTGCACCGATCGGCGACAGGCCGGAGGCCCGAACTGACCATGCGCACCGGATCGGGGCGGACGCCACGGAACGCCACGGATGCCGGAAACGCGAAAGGCCCGCTTTCGCGGGCCTTTCAGCATTGGCGCGAGGAATCGGCGGGGATTACTGCTTGATCGCCTCGACCTGGATCACGACCTTCACGTCCTTGGGGAAGCCGTAGGACACGCCGTAGTCGGCGCCGAACTGGACGCGGTCGAAGGTGGTCTCGAAGTCGCCGCCGCAGACTTCGCGCTTGAGCATCGGGTTCTCGTAGCAGTTGAAGTTCACCGCCTTCAGGGACACCGGCGCGGTCTTGCCCTTCAGCGTCAGGTTGCCGTCGATCGACGTGACCTTGTCACCGCTGAAGTTGAACTTGGTGCTCTCGAACTTGGCGCTCGGGAACTTGGCCGAGTCGAAGATCTCCGCGCTCTTCAGGTGGCTGTCGAACTTCGAGAAACCGGTGTCGATGCTGTTCATGTCGATGGTGATCTCGACCTTGCCCGTCTTGGCGGCCTTGTCCAGCTGCACGGTGCCTTCCTTCTTGTCGAAGCGGCCGCGGTTCGTCGAGGTGCCGAAGTGGCGCATCTCGAAGGTGGCGTAGGTGTGCGTCGGGTCGATCGCGTAGGTCGCGGTCTCGGCTTGCGCCAGGCCGGCGACGGCGATCAGGGAGGCGAGCAGCAGGGCTTTCTTCATCATGGTGGTGGGTCCTTGTGGAACAGTGATGGAACCGCGGCGGGTACCGCGGCGGGGAAGGAACCGGGCGAAGGACCCGGACCGGTCGGAGAAATCGGGGGAAGCGGGTGATCCGCGGCGACGTCGGCTTACAGCGGGCCCATGCCGGTGACGGCGAGCTTGAACTTCACCTGGACGTCGTTGGCGACGATGGAGGTGTCCTTCCATTCGCCCTCGCCGATCTTGAAGTCCAGGCGCTTCATCGCGAAGGCGCCGGTCGCCGTCGTCGTCCCGCCGGCCTGGGCCAGGGCGAACGGCACGACCACGTCCTTGGGCTGGCCCTTGATCGTCAGCTTTCCGGTGGCTTCGAACTTGCCGCCGCCCAGCGCCTTGATCGCCGTGCTCTGGAAGGTCGCCGCCGGGATCTTCTTCGCATCGAACCACTCGGGCTTGACCAGCTCGGCGTCGGTGGCGGCGTCGCCGATGGTTGCGCTGGCCAGCTCGATGGAGAGGCTCACCTTGCCGGCCGCGGCGTTCTTCGGATCGAAGGCCAGTTGCGCGTCGAACTTCTTGAAGTGGCCGTCCACCGGCACGCCCATCTGGCGGAAGGTGAAGGCGATGTCGCTCTGCGCGGGCACCAGCTTCGGCGCCGCCGTCGCGGCCGCGGTGGCAGCGGGCGCGGCCGCCGGCTTGGTCTGCGCCATCGCCGGAGCGGCCAGGAACAGGGCGGCACTCAGCACCGACAGGGCGGTGATCGAGAGATGGGTGGCCATGCGTGCGGTCATGAAGTCCTCTGGAGGTGGTCGTTGTTCGGGGTCAGGCCTTGCCGGCCGGGATGTCGAAGGTGCCTCGGGGGGCCCGTTCTTGGGGAGGTCCGATGGAGCCGAGCCGCTCAGGCGCGGCCCGGGAGCATGCGCCGCAGCAGGCCGTCCTTGTCGAGGACCACATGCTTGACCACGGCGCCAAGGTGGGCAAGGACCAGCAGGCCCAGGCCATAGGCGAAGCACTGGTGCAGCTGCTTCAGCGATTCGGCCAGTTCCTTGTCCTTGCCGACGAAGTCCGGCAGCGGGAGCACGCCGAACCACACGATCGGGAAGCCCGCGGCGGAGCTGTAGGCCCAGCCGCTCAGCGGCACCGCGAAGAAGGCCGCGTAGAGCAGCCAGTGCACCGCGTGGGCGCCGAACTTCTGCCAGCCCGGCATCGGCAGGTCCGCCGGCGGACGGTGCGTCAGGCGCCACAGCAGCCGCAGCGCGGACAGCGCCAGGATGGTCACGCCGGCCCACTTGTGCCAGTTGAACAGCTTCAGCCGCGTCAGCGAGAACGGCAGGTCGGCCATGTACCAGCCCACCGAGAAGGTGCCGATGATCGCGATCGCCAGCACCCAGTGGAAAAGCATCGCCAGGCCGTCGTACCGGGTCTTGCCCACGGCGATGACCGCCGCCGGGGGAGCGGAGGCCACGGGGGCCACCGGAGGCATCGGCCTGGCTGCCGACGTCGCGGCCACGGCGGGCGCCGCGGCGTCGAGCGTCTCGGCGGGCAGCGTGGGCTGCTGGTCGGGGTCGTTGTTCTGGTTGTCGTGGGCAGTCATGTCGGGCTCGCGTCCTTGGGAAGACCTGGGGCGTCGGGAGGTCCGGAATGGAACGAAGTGTCCGCGTGTGCCGTACATCGTCGGTTCACCTTAACTGAGGCCACTGTTCATCCAATTTGAATGGGAGACCCGGTCACGCTTCACAGATCCGTCATGGGCGGGGTCGAGACTGGCGCCCGCTCCGCCCTTGGAGCGATGGCTGGGAGTTGCCATGGACCTGATCGCCAAGATCGAGGCGGTGTTCCACCGCCGCGGACACCTGCAGTACGGCGACGAGCGCCGCGAACCTGTCACCGCGCTGGAACACGCGCTCCAATGCGCCCAGCTCGCCGAGTGGGCCCACGCGGAGCATAGCCTTGTCGTCGCCGCGCTGCTGCACGACATCGGCCAACTGATGGACGGCGGTTCTGCCGACCCTCTGCGGGACGACGAGCACGAGTTGACCGCGCTGCCGCTGCTGCGCGCCGGGGGCCTGGGACCGGACGTCACGGAGCCGATCCGCCTGCATGTCGCGGCAAAGCGGTACCTGGTCAGCACCGATCCGGCCTACGGCCCGGGGCTGTCCGACGCCTCGCGCCACAGCCTCGCGCTGCAGGGCGGGCCCATGAATGCCGAGGAGCGGCTGCTGTTCATGGCCCATCCGCAGGCGAGCGCCTCGCTGCAGTTGCGCCGCTGGGACGACCTGGCCAAGCGGCCGGGGATGCGCACGCCGCCGCTCGGCTACTACCTGGTGCTGCTGGAAGAACTGCTGCGGGAGGCCCGGATTCCAGAGCGGGTGCGTATCGCTTGAGCCTGGCGCCAGGCTCGGACGCAAGGGAACGACGTAAAAGAATGTCTCCCTCTTGAGGGGGATATCGAAGCCCCCGCCGCCTTTGCATACTGCATCCCGATCGCGCGCTGCCTGGACCTCAGCGTCGTGATCAAGGGGAGGAGTGCTATGCCGACCTACCAAAGCCCGCAAGGGTGGCGGTGGTCGGCATAGTTTTATCTGCGTGGCGCATGGCGAACGCTTGGGCGGGAAGGGAATCGGCAAGATATATTGCCCGCCAAGACAAGCTTTACAAAATCCATGCAGTTCCCTTCGCGGCAGCGGCCAGGCGCTGCCTGTTCCGGTCATGCCGCGTGAACGCAGCGCCGAGCAGGCGAGCGTCGAACTCGAACTGCTGCGCCTGATCGGCAAGCAGGGCCGTCGCGTCCCCTACCCGGTGAGCATCGCCGCGCTGATGATGGCGGTGATGGCGGCCAGCGTGATGTCGCCCTGGCTGGCGTACGGGTGGCTGGCGCTCGTGTTCGTGGTGCTGGCGACGCGCTGGGCCGTGCTGGGCCGGCTGCCGGAGATGCAGGACCGCCCGCTCGAACAGCGCATGGACTGGGCCGTGTGGCTGAGCCTGGCCAACGGACTCGTCTTCAGCGCGTCGCTGGTCGCGACGCCCCACTTGAGCGACTTCCAGCGCATGGTGCAGACCATCGTGCTGCTGGGCCTGTGCGCCGGCGCGGTCGCCACGACCGCCGGGCACCGGGTCGTGTTCCAGGTCTTCCTCTGGCCGGTGACGCTGGCCACCGCGCTGTCGTGGGGCCTGTTCCACCGCGCCGGCGCGGAGCACCGCTGGCTGGACTGGGTGCTGTCGGCCCTGATCGTCTTTTTCGGCCTGATCCTGACCGGCCTGGCGCGCGACACCTATCGCGTCTTCGCCGAGTCGGTGCTGATCCGGCTGCAGCAGAACAAGAGCAACCAGCAGCTGCGTCAGGCGCTGTCGCAGGCCGAATCCGCGATGGCGGCGAAGACGCGTTTCCTTGCCTCCGCCAGCCACGACCTGCGCCAGCCGATGCACACGCTGTCGCTGTTCGGCGCGGCGCTGGACAAGCGGCCGCTCGACGACGAGGGCCGCGTCATCGTCACGCAGATGAACCTGGCGCTGCACTCGCTGTCCTCGCAGATGGACGCGCTGCTGGACATCTCCAAGCTCGACGCCAACGTCGTGCCGGTGAACAACCAGGTCTTCGCGCTGCAACCCTGGCTGGGCCGGCTGCAGCGGGAGTTCCAGCCCGCGGCGCTGCGCAAGCACCTGCTGCTGCGGCTCGACTGCCCGCCGGAGGCCTGCGTCGAGAGCGATCCGGTGCTGCTGGAGCGCGTGGTGCGCAACCTGATCGACAACGCGCTCAAGTACACGGCGCGCGGGGAGGTGGCGATCGAGGTCAACCGCGGCCAGGACGAGGAGGTCTGGCGACTGTCCGTGCGCGACACCGGCATGGGCATCGCGGAACACGAGCAGCAGCGGATCTTCGACGAGTTCTACCAGGTCGGGAACCCGGAGCGCGACCGCACGAAGGGGCTGGGGCTGGGGCTGTCGATCGTCACGCGTCTGGTGGACCTGCTGGACCTGCACCTGGCGCTGCGCTCCGCGCCGGGGCACGGATCGAGTTTCATGCTGAACGTGACCGCGGCCGACATCGCGCTGGTGCGGCCCGGTTCGACCCCGACGCAGGGGCCCGCCTTGCCGCCGATCAGCGTGCTGGTGATCGACGACGAGGAGCCCGTGCGGGTCGCCATGCAGGCGCTGTTGACGGCGCACGGCTGCCAGGTGCTGCTGGCCGGCACCACGCGCGAAGGCCTGCTCAAGAGCATGGGCCAGCAGCCGGACCTGTTGCTGACCGACTTCCGGCTGCGCGGCGGCGAGGACGGCATCAGCGCGGTTCGCTCGCTGCGAAGCGCGTTCCCGGGACTGCCCGCGCTGATCGTGAGCGGCGACACTGCGCCCGAGCGTCTGCGCGAAGCCCACGAAGCGGGACTCACGCTGCTGCACAAACCCGTCACCGAGGACCTGCTCATCAACGCGATGCAGGCCGCGCTGGCTGAATACCGCAGGGAGGGGGTCGATGTCTCGTCCGTTCGAGGAGGCGCCGGAAGCCCCGTCTGACGCAGCGTCCAAGCACGGGCCGTCGTCGAGACCTTCGGGCACGCGCTGGCTGTCGCGGCCGCTGGAGGATTGGATGTCGGAGCGGCTGACGGTCCCGGCGCCGGGTCCGACGGTCGTGGACGTGCTGATCGTGGGCAGCGGTTACGGCGGCGCCGCGGCGGCGCACGCATTCGCCGGACGTCGCGACGCGGACGGCCGGCGCCTGAGCGTGGTCGTGCTCGAGCGGGGCCGCGAGTATCTGCCGGGCGCCTTCCCCAGCCGCTTCGCCGACCTGCCGGGTCACGTGCGGCTCGCGCGGCCCGGCGCGGACGCCCCGATGGGCCGCCGCGAAGCACTTTTCGATCTGCGCCTGGGTCCGGATGTGTGCGTGGCGCTCGCGAACGGATTGGGCGGCGGCTCGCTGATCAATGCGGGCGTGATGGAGCGGCCCGATCCGTCGGTGTTCCGTGAGCCGGGGTGGCCGCAGGTCTTTCTGAACGAGGACATGGCGCCGTGGTTCGAGCGGTCCGAACGGCTGCTCGGCGTCCGCGACGAGGCCGGCGACAACACGATCGAGCGCCTGCGCGCGAACGCCGGGTTCAAGCCGCGCCGCCTCGAGGCGCTGCGGGCGCTGGCGGGGCAGCCGGCGCCCGGTGCGTCGCCTGATGCCTCGCCCAAGGCGTCGCCCGTGCGCGCCGCCCGGATCCAGGTGGCCATGGACGCACGTCCGCGGGGTGCGGCTGACTGGGCCCATTCACCTTGCCTCGCCTGCGGCGACTGCGCGACGGGCTGCAATCACGAGGCCAAGCAGTCGCTGGACATGGGGCTGCTGCTGCAGGCCTGGCGGCAGGGCGCGGAACTGGTGTGCGGCGCGAGCGTGGAAGCGCTGGCCGTCGCGCCGGGTCTGGGGTGGCGCGTCCTGGTGCAGCACACCGACGAGCTGCTGCGCCGGCGGCAGGGCGAGCCGTTCGAGGTGCTCGCGCGGCGCGTGGTGCTGGCGGCCGGCAGCCTGGGGTCGACGGAGATCCTCATGCGCTCACGGGATCGCGGGCTGACGCTGTCGCGGCTGGTCGGGCACGGGTTCTCGGCCAACGGCGATGTGATCGCGGTCGGCCACGACGGGTCGCGCACGGTCCATGCGGTCGCCGACGAGCACCGGACGCCCGCCTCGCGCCAGGTCGGTCCGACGATCACGGGCGTGTGGGCCGCGGGACCGGACCACGTCATCCAGGATCTGGCGATTCCCGGCGCCTTGCGGCCGGTATTCGAAGAAGGCTTCGCGCTGGCGGCGACGCTCGACGCGCTGGCGCGTCCGAACGCCGGACCGCACGAGGAGCGGGCCGATTTCGACGACCCCTTCGCCATCCGGCCGTCCGTGACCGACCGGCAACTGCCGCTGGCGATCATCGGTCGCGACAGCGGCACCGGACGCCTGATGAGGCGGGATGGCTTCGAGGAACCCGGCGGGCTGCAGGTCGACTGGCCCGCGCTGCGCGACGAGCCGGCGGTCGCGCGTCGTCATGAGGCGCTGGAGCGCCGCTTGCACGCCCAGGGCGCGCGGCTGTTGCGCAACCCGTTGTGGCAATTGCTGCCGCCGGAGATGGCCTTCCTCACGAACGATGCGCGCGGGCCCATGCTCAGCGTGCATCCCCTGGGCGGCTGCGCGATGGGCGACCGCGGCAGCGACGGCGTGGTCGACGCGATCGGCCGCGTGTTCTCCGGCGACGGCGACGCGGTGCACGACGGGCTGGTGGTGCTCGACGGCGCGATCGTGCCGGGCTCGCTCGGGATCAACCCGGCGTTGACGATCTGCGCGCTGGCGCTGCGGGCGCTGGACCGGTTGGGCGCGCTCTGGCAACTGGAGGCGGCGTCGCCCGACGCGGTGCGACGTGAACCCGTTCGTCCGGTCTTCCGGCAACCCGCACCGTCGCCGTCGCCGTCGCCGTCGCCGTCGCCGTCGCCGGTGGGCGCCCGCGACGACGGAGCGGGTGGCGTGGAGCATGACGCGCATGGCGCACATGACGCACATGACGCACATGACGCACATGACGCACATGACGCGCGTGACGCGACGGTGATCGAGGTCCGGGAGCGCCTGGGCGGTTTCGTGCGCTGGACGGGTGCGCCGGGCTCGCCGGTGAAGTACCTGGAACTCTGCGTCGTCTTTCAGCCCAAGGCCGTCGTGGACCTGTTGAGACCCGGCCCCGAGCGGCGCCTGGTCGTGGCGCCGGGCAGCCGGCTGCGCGTGTTCGAGGCGCGTGAGCGGCGGCCCGGCTGCTTCGAGATCGTCGGACCCCGGCCGGGCGATGGCCGGCTTTGGCCGCACGAGGAGCGCGGGGACGAGCAGGCGCTGTTCACGGCGCCGCTGGCGCAGGGCGAGCTGACGCTGTTCCAGCGCGAGGAATCCGGATCGCTGAGACGCCACCTGCGAGGCCTCTGGGCCTGGGCGATCAACCGGGGCGCGCGCGATTCCTGGCAGGGCATGATCGACTGGGCGGGGCGGCGATCGCCACCCAAGGCGCCGGGCGAGGCGCGAGCGGGACTGCGCGCACGGGCCGTCAACGCCTGGCACCTCGCCGGACACGCGGGGGAAGCGCGGGTGATGCGCTACCAGGTGCGCATCGATCCGGACGCCGACCTGCCCGACTGGGCGGCCGCGCTGCGCGACCAGCCGCTGAAAGGATGCAAGCGCATCAGCTACACGCGGCGCGGCAACCCGTGGACGCAGCTGAGTCGCATGACGCTGGCGCCGATCGCCGGCATCGCGCCGCCGCCGGGTGGGCGGGAGATCGCGCTCGCGCTGGACATGCACCATCTCGCCCGGGAGCGGATGCCGCTGCTGCGCATCCGGCAGGCTCGGGATATTCCTTCCGCGGCACGCGACATCGGCGCGCTGATGGCCTATATCGCGCGCATGACGATCGGGCTGCACGCCTGGACCTTCCGCAAGCCCGACGAGGCGCCGCGCCGGCGCATCTCGCGCCTGCCGGGCGCGGTGCCGGGACTGCCGGATCCCGTCGTGATGGAGATGGCCGCCGGCCGCTGGGGCGATGCAGGCGCGCAGCGGCAGGACCTGACCCGCCCGCCGCGGGAGGACGACGACCGGCCGGTGCTGATCCGGCTCACGCGCTACGGCCGGCCGGGCGGCGAGCCGGTGCTGCTGATCCACGGCTACAGCGCCAGCGGCACCACCTTCGCGCACCACTCGGTGCGGCCGGGGCCGGCGAAGCTGCTGTGGGACGCGGGTCACGACGTCTGGGTGCTGGACCTGCGCACCAGCGCCGGGCTGCCGACGGCCCGTCTGCCCTGGACCTTCGAGGAATCCGCCTTCAACGACATCCCGCTGGCCGTGGACCGGGTGCTGCGGGAGACGGGGCGCGAGCGGCTGAACGTCCTGGCCCACTGCATGGGCTCGGTGATGCTGCACATGGCGCTGCTGGAACCGCGCGAGCAGCCGTGGGAGCGTCACTTCGCGCTGCGTGCCGCGCTGAAGGACCGGATCTCGAAGCTGGTGATCTCGCAGGTCACGCCGCTGATGGTGATGTCGCCGACCAACAGCCTGCGCGGCGTGCTGATGCAGTACCTGCGGCCCTACCTGCCGCTCGGCGACTACGCGTTCCGGCCGGCGGGCGATCCGACGCTGTTCGACCATCTCCTCGACCGGCTGCTGGCCAGCCTGCCGTATCCCGACGCGGAGTTCGACCTGGAGAACCCGCCGCCCTGGCCGCCGTGGCGGATGCGTCGCACGCCCTGGACCGCGACGCGGCATCGCATGGACCTGCTGTACGGGCGCGATTTCGCGATCGCGAACGTCGATCGCGCGGTGCTCGATGTCATCGACGACCACTTCGGGCCGTTGAACATGGACACCGTCGCGCAGGCGATCCATTTCGCGCGTTGCCACGAGATCACCGACTGGCAGGGCGCGAGCATCTACCTCGACAGCCTCGCGAAGAGTCTGGTGCTGCTGAAGGCTTTCCCGGTGCTGTCGCTGCACGGCGAGGACAACGGGTTGTGCAGTGCGGACAGCGCCGAACTGCTCAAGGGCTATTACGACCAGGCCGCGCCGGGTCGCTATCGCTACCGCGTGATCGCGGGCCATGGCCATCAGGACTGCCTGATCGGACGCCACGTCGCGACGCAGGTGTTCCCGCACGTGCTGGCGTTCCTCGCCGAGGAGGCGTCGTGAGCGGGGTTCTGGCATCGGCACGCAGGAGCACGGCGGCCGACGCCTTGCTGGTCGGCGCGGAGGCGCCTGGACATCGTGTCGAGCGCGCGGCGCCGGAGGCCGGGCGGGTGCCACTGCTGACGGCGCTGCGTCCGGAGCGCGGCTGGCCGCACTGGGTGCTCTGGGTGCCGATGCGGTGGCGCGGCGCCTGGGCCTATGAACGGCTGCCGCTGCCGTGGCGTATCGAGCCCTTCGTGCCGCCCGGGCTGGGGCAGCCGGGCGCGCCGTGGCGGATCTCTCTGCCCGTGGAAGCGTTCCCGCCGCCGCGCGAGTCGCGTGGCGTCAACGACACGGACAACGACAACGACAGCGACAACGACATCGATGCCGATGCCGATGCCGATGCCGGTGACGGCGAAGGCGAAGGCGAAGGCGAAGGCGAAGGCGACGGTGCCGTCGACATGTCCGGCCTGCTGCTGGTGGCGCTCTACCTTGAGCCGCGCGCGCTCGCGATGGAGGGCGCGCATCGCGGTGTGATGCACGAACTCCGCGACCAGGATCTGCAGGCGCAGGTCGAGGGCGCGCTGGCGCAGCTGCTGGATCTGCCGCCGCATCGGTGGGCGCATGGCTTCGTGGCCTCGCCGGAAGAGCCCGTCGAGGGGGGCGTGTGCTTCGCGCTCGCGGCGTGCCAATACCCGCCGGGGCTGCTCGATGCGAGCCCGGGCTGGGAACTGGACGCCTCGCAAGCGGGCCCGGGACTGGCGTCGCTGGCCCGGCTGCATCGATTCACGCGCACGACGGCGCGGGGCAGGGCGTGTTCCCTGGTGCTGCTCGCCGGCGACCAGATCTATGCGGATGCGAGCGGCGGGCTGGCCGACTCGCGCAGCGGCATCGAGCGATATGCACGCGGCTACGGCGAGTTCAAGGCGGGGCCGGCGCGGCTGCTGCCCCCGACGGTCGCGCGAGTCGTTCACGGCATCGACGATCACGAGATCGCCGACAACTGGGAGCCGAGCCCCGGCGCCAGTCATGACGGCAACGGGCCGTGGTTCGACGCCGCGCGCCAGGCGGCGTGGGATCACCGATGGGAAGCCGGCGCGCGGGTGGGCGGGCCTGGACTGCTGTGGCATGACTTCGACTGGCGCGGCGCAGCGTTCTTCATCGCCGACGCGCGCTGCGAGCGCGAGTCTCGCCGCGTCGCCAATTGGGCGAGCGCACGGCTGTGGTCGACGGCGCAGCGCGATGCCTTCGGCGAGTGGCTGTCGCGCGGCGCGGACAGGCCGAAGTTCGTGCTGAGCGGCTCGCTGCCGCTGCCGCGGCGTCGCACGACGGTGGAGCACGCCGCGAGCTGCTTGCGCTCCGATGCGTGGGACGGCTATCCGCACAGCCTGCACGAGTTGCTCGGCGCAGTGTGGCGGTGTCGCGCATCCGGCCTGGTGTTCTTGTCGGGCGACGAGCATCGCTCGGGCTGGGTGAGCGCGGAGATCTCTGCCGTCGATGGCGATGATCGCGATGACGGCGCGCCCGTGCGGATCCACTCGGTCCACAGCTCCGCGCTGTATGCGCCGTGGCCGTTCGCGATCACGGCGGTCGAGGAACTCGCCGCGCCCGATGCCTTCGAGTTCGACGGACCCGATGGGCGACGCCTGAGGTGCGTGGTCAGCGCCTGGTCCGACCATCCTGGCGACGGCTTCGCGGTGCTGCGCGTGCGCGGCGGCGAGGTCGAACTCTGGTTTGACCGAGTCGGTCAAACTTCAGGTGCGCCGGATGGGGTGTTGTCATCCGGAAATGCTGATGCTTGATGCTCGAAAGCTGACGACCCGGTGTCCGCCAGCCCTCGCATGCGACACTGCTGGATGACCGAAATCGAACTGCGTTTCCAGATCCCCGAACCGCAATGGCCTGTCGTGCGGCGCTGGGTCGCGGGGAGCGGCAAGTCCGTCGCGACGGAGGAGCGCCTGCAGGCCTCGTACTTCGATACGCCCGAGCGCGACCTCGCGCGCGCCGGCTTCGCGCTGCGGCTGCGCCGCGAAGGCGACGTGTGGGTGCAGACCCTCAAGGGCGCGGCGCCCGACGGCATGACCCGACTCGAACACAACGTCCCGTTGGGCGCGGACGTCCCCGCGCTCGACGTCGCCCGTCATGCGGACCATCCCGCCGGGCAGGCGCTCCAGGCCCTGCTCGCCGAATTGCCGGAGGGTGCTCTGCAGGCGCTGTTCCGCACCGACATCACGCGACTCACCCGTCCGTTGAAGACGCCTCATGGCATGGTCGAACTTGCGCTCGACCATGGCGCGCTGCTCGCCGGGGAGGGCGACGCGCTGCGCAGCACGCCGGTCGCCGAACTCGAGATCGAATTGAAGAGCGGCGAAGCGCGTGCCGTGCTCGAGACCGCCCGTTCATGGGCCGTCGAACGCTTCGGGCTCTCGTTGGAGCTGCGCACCAAGGCGCTGCGCGGCGACCTGCTCGCGCGCCAGCTCGACTGCGCGCCGGTCGCCGACTCCCACGCCATCCACTGGACCGGCGACATGACGCGCGACGACGCGCTCCACGTGCTGCTGCGCGAATGCCTCGAGCCGGTGCTCGGCAATGCCTCGCAGATCGCAAGCGGGCGTCATCGGCCCGAACACCTGCATCAGATGCGCGTCGGGCTGCGTCGCCTGCGTGCCGGACTGCGGCTGCTGGCGTCGGACGACGATGTCGCCCTGCACGCGCTCGCCGACGGCGCCGGGCAACTGTCGCGACGACTCACCGCGGCACGCGATGCGGATGCCCAGGCCGAGGCCGGATGGCGCCTCGGGATGCTCGCCGCCTGGCGCGTCGAGCGTCCGTCCGCTGCGTCCGAGGCATTGCCAACGCCACCCGTCGACGTCGCCGGCCTCCTGCTCGATCCCCAGGTCCAGGGCTGGATGCTCGCCGTCATCGGCTGGCTCGCGCGTCCCGCGCCGGAACAGGCACCCGAAGCGTCGCAAGGACTGACCCTCGTGCACGGGACCATCGCCCAATGGTGCGTCGCCACGGACCAGCAGATCAAGCGCTTCGAACGCCTCGATGTCGAAGGGCGCCACCATCTGCGCCGCCGCCTCAGACGCCTGCGGCTCGCGATGGAACTGGGCTTCGCGGTCCCCGGCGGTGCCGACGGCGGCAAGCTGTCCAGGAAGGAGATCGAGGCGCGCGCCCGTCGGCTCGCGCGCGTCCACGAGGCGGCCCAACGCCTTGGCGCGCTGAACGATCTGGAAGTCGGCTTGACGCAGGCGCGCGAACAGCTGGCGCTTGCCATGGCGCGCGGCGACGTCCCGGCCGCGGCGCAGGCGGGTTTCTCGCTGGGATGGTTGCGGCCGCGGCAGAAGCAGGCGCTTGTGAAGGCGTCCAAGGCGGTGAAGGCCGTCAAGGTGGGCGGGTGGGGCCGCGCCGCCAAGCGTGCGCGGCGATCGAAGGACCGCAAGCAGGACTGAAGCGCTTGGGCCCCTTGGCTTCACTGAGGATCACGCCCCCCGCTCCCTGCCGAGGCGGGGGGAGGAGATCCCCTCTTCAAGTCACTTCGAGGCCCTCATGCCGCTGATCCATTCCCTGCCGTTCACCGAACTTCCTCCGCGTCCCGGCGACGATGTCCCGGATCGCGCCCGGATCCCCGCGCTGCTCGCCCTGGCGGTCGATCCGGACCGGCTCTGCTCGGCGCAGGCGCTCGCCGCCAGAAGATTCCTGGACCCTGATGGCGAGGTCTATCCTGCCGATGGGTGCGCCATCCTGCTGAGCCTGCTGATGCGGGAGGCGGGCTTCGATCTCCAGGAACGGTGCTGGGCGATCGACGTCCCGGCGATGCTGCTCGCGCGCGGGTGGGTCGAGGTCCCGCCCGGCGACCAGCGTGCCGGGGACATCGGCAGCACCTGCCGCGAAGAGGCGCACCACGGCGAGGACCACGTCTTCCTCGTCGTCCGCTGCGTCAACCAGGACGAGATGATCGTCGTCGACAACCAGGCCGCCTATCCGCACTTCCGGTGGGCGAGCGGACAGGGCGGAAAAACGCCGGCGGCGATGTTCTATCGCGCGCCGGCGGCGTCGGTGTCGGCGGACTGAGCGTCCGGCGTCACGGCGGCGTCAGGCGTCGCCGCCGAGATGACGCGCCGCGCCCAGCATCTCGTGGACGTCGTGCGTCATCACCGCCAGGAAGGCGGCCAGGCCGATGTAGTAGGCCGCGTACTCCCACTTCACGCGGGTCGGGACGGCGTAATACGTCTGCGCCTCTTCGCTGTCGGAGCGGTACTTCCACGCTTTCATCAGCTGCGGCGCGGCCAGCAGCGCGATCAGCAGCAGCATCGGGCTGGGCCGGTAGAGGAACAGACCGACCAGCACCGGCACGCCCGCGAACCAGATCCGCGGTGACAGCACCGCCGTGATCCGGCCGCCGTCGAACGGCGACAGCGGAATCAGATTGAACAGGTTCAGGAAGAAGCCCGCATACGACACCGCCAGCAGCCAGTCGAGGTTCCAGCTGCGCGCCAGCAGGTAGCAGACGGTCGCGCCCACGGTGCCCAGCAGCGGACCGCCCAGGCCGATGTAGGCCTCGGTCTGCGCGTCGTGGGGCATCTCCTTGAGTTCGATCCAGGCCCCGACAAAGGGGATGAAGGTCGGCAGGCCGACGTTCAGGCCCTTCTGGCGCGCCGCGACGTAGTGACCCATCTCGTGCACGAACAGCAGCGCGATGAAGCCCACCGCGTAGCGCCAGCCGTAGACCCAGGTGTACAGGATCACCGACAGCAGCATCGTGCCGCCGCTGAGCAGCAGCTTGCTGAACTTGACGCCGCTGAACAGCAGGAAGAGCAGCTTGGTCATCGTCTCAGGACTCTGCGGACTCGCTCTTCTTGCGGCCGAACAGCTTCATGAACGCGCCGCCGAAGCCGACGACCGCGAGGATGATGATCTTGGCGAACTTCAGGAAGAACGCGCCGATCACGGCCAGCAGGCCCAGCTTCTTCGCGCCCACGCCCAGCACCAGCGCGGCCAGGCCGTACTCGGCGACCTTGTCCGTGCTGCTGTTGAAGTCGGCGTAGCGCTTGCCGTCGTTGAACTCCAGCGCGCCGAGCAGCTGCTGTGCATCGCCCTTGTACTTCGGCAGTTCGTCCAGTCCGGTGACCAGGTTGAGGCTCATGTAGCCTTCGCGGCCCAGCGCATAGGTGTTGTAGTTGACGCCCTGCGGTTCATTGGCCGGCGCGCCGACTTCGCGCGACTTCATCGCCCACACCAGGCGGTGCGAGTCCGCCGCGTAAGTCGGTTCCTGCGCCCAGCCGGTGATCTCCAGCGCGCGGCCGCCCATCTTCTTGCGCTCGTCGTTGCTGGCCTCGGTGCCTTCCTTGAAGCTCTTCAGCATGTCCGCCGAGTCCCAGTGCTTCGCGTCGTCGTCCTTGATGTAGCCCGACTTCTCGAAGCGCAGCGTCGCGAACCAGTCGCCGTCGCCGCGCGGGAACACCACGCCTTCCAGGTCGCTGTAGTCGCCGGGATTGCCCATCGCGCGCATCAGCTTGGCCGCATGCGGCTGCGGCACGTACACCTTGCCTTCGGGCAGATGCAGCACGGCCTGGCTGGACAGCTTCACGTCCTGCGGCCCCTTCACGATGTCGTTCTGCGCGGCGACGAGCACCTTGGCGAACTCGTTCTCGCCGGACTGCGCCGAGGCCGGGCCGGTCGCGACGAACATCGCGCCGAACAGCGCGAAGGTGAGGGCTCGCAGCGTGCGAGCGAAGGGGGTGGTGGTCATGGGAATCCCTCGAAATTAGGTCGAACCTGGCCTCTGGCGGGCCGAAGGGTGCGAGTCTATCGATGTGAGTCGTCGGGAAATCCGCACTTCCCCCATCCGGGGGCATGAAAAAGCCAGCGCAGTGACCAAAGACATACAGCCCGCCCGGAGACCCCGTGCGGGCTGTATCGATGATTGCCAAGGCCCGAGGCCCGAGGCCCGAGGCCCGAGGCCCGAGGGCAGCGAGCGGGGGTGGGGCCGGAGTAGGGCTTGGGGTTCGCGGACGCGAGGCCCCATGCCCTGCGGAGAGCCCGCGCTTGGCCTACCGTCAGTAGTGGCCGTGGAGCGTCACGCCACGGCTTGCCACTGCTTCTGCAGCTGGTCCCATTTCAGGCGTGCCGCCTTCAGATGGCGCTCCTTCACGTGGCCGTAGCCGCGGATGTCTTCCGGGATGCGGGCCAGCTCGACGGCGGTCGACAGGCGCTCGGTGGTGAGGCCCTTCGCCAGGATCGATTCGATCGTCGCGCGGTAGTCCTTGATCAACTGGCGTTCCGTCTTGCGCTCTTCCGTATGGCCGAACGGATCGAAGGCGGTGCCGCGCAGGCCCTTCATCTTGGCTAGCATGCCCATGGCTGGGCGCACCCAGCTGCCGAAGGCGCGCTTCTGCAGATGGCCGTGGTCGTCCTTCTTGGCGAGCATGGGCGGTGCCAGGTGATGCACGACCTTGAAGTCGCCTTCGAACTGGCCCTTGATCTTGTCCAGGAACTTGGTGTCCGTGTGCAGGCGGGCGACTTCGTACTCGTCCTTGTAGGCCATCAGCTTGAACAGGTAGCGGGCGACGGCTTCCGTCAGACGCGTCCCGCCCACCGGCGCTTCCGCCTGGCGGACCTTCTCGACGAAGGCGCGGTACTGCTCGGCGTAGGCGGCGTTCTGATAGTCGGTCAGGAACTCGACGCGCTTGGCGATCAGTTCGTCCACGCCCTGGCGCTTGACGAAGTTGATCACCTGTTGCGCCGCGAACAGCGACTGCACCGCGGCCAGGTCGTGCGCGCAGCGACGGCCCCATTCGAAGGCGGCCTTGTTGTTGTCCACCTGCACGCCGTTGAGCTCGATCGCGCGCATCAGCGCGGCGTGGCTCAGCGGCACGCGGCCCTTCTGCCACGCGAAGCCCAGCATCAGCGGGTTGGTGTACAGCGAGTCGCCCAGCAGCTTCACCGCGACCTCTTCCGCGTCGAACATGCCCAGGTGCGAGGCGCCCACGGCCTTCTGCACCGCGGCCTCGCAGGCTGCGCCCGGGAAGGACCAGTTGGCGTCGTTGACCAGCGTGGCGGTCGGCGAACCGTGCGTGTTCAGCGCGACGAAGCTGCGGCCTTCACGCATCACGGCCAGCGTCGTCTTGTTGGCGGCGACGATGGAATCGCAGGCGATGACCAGGTCGGCCTCCGCGGTGCCGACCTTGGTGCAGTGGATCGCGTCCGGGGTGTTGGCGATCTGGATGTGGCTCCAGGTCGCGCCGCCCTTCTGCGCCAGACCGGCGGCGTCCTGCGTGATCACGCCCTTGCCTTCCAGGTGGGCGGCCATGCCGAGCAACTGGCCGATGGTGATCACGCCGGTGCCGCCGACGCCGGCCACGACGATGCCCCAGGCCTCGACCGCGTTCGGGATCGTCGGCTGCGGGATCACCGGCAGCGACGCGTCGAACGGGCTGACGCGCTTGTCCTTCTTCGGCTTCTTCAGCTCACCGCCTTCGATGGTGACGAAGCTCGGGCAGAAGCCCTTCACGCAGCTGAAGTCCTTGTTGCAGGTGTTCTGGTTGATCTGGCGCTTGCGGCCGAATTCGGTCTCCAGCGGTTCGACCGACAGGCAGTTCGACTGCACCGAGCAGTCGCCGCAGCCTTCGCAGACCAGCTCGTTGATGACGGTGCGCTTGGCCGGATCGACCAGCTTGCCGCGCTTGCGGCGGCGGCGCTTCTCGGTCGCGCAGGTCTGGTCGTAGATGATGACCGTGGTGCCGGGGATCTCGCGGAACTGGCGCTGCAGCGCGTCCAGCTCATCGCGGTGGTGCACCGTCACGCCGGGCGCCAGCGGCTTGCCGTCGTACTTCTCGGGCTCGTCGGTGACGATGATCAACTTGGCGACGCCCTCGCTGACCAGGCTGTTCATGATCTGCGTGACGCTGTGGCCCTCGGGGCGCTCGCCGACCTGCTGGCCGCCGGTCATCGCGACCGCGTCGTTGTAGAGCACCTTGTAGGTGATGTTCACGCCCGCGGCGATGGACTGGCGGATCGCCAGGATGCCGCTGTGGAAGTAGGTGCCGTCGCCGAGGTTGCTGAAGATGTGCTTCTCGTCGGTGAACGGCGCCTGGCCGACCCAGGGCACGCCCTCGCCGCCCATCTGGGTGAAAGTCGCGGTGTTGCGGCCCGGCATCCAGGTGACCATGTAGTGGCAGCCGATGCCGCCCACGGCGCGCGAGCCGTCCGGCACGCGCGTGCTGGTGTTGTGCGGGCAGCCGGAGCAGAACCACGGCGTGCGGTCGGCGCCGCCGGCGGTCTTCTCTTCCGACTTGAGCGACTGCTCCTTGGCGTCGATCAGCGCGACGCGCGCATCCAGGCGCGCGGCGGTGTCGGCGTCCACGCCCAGCTTCTTCAGCCGCTTCGCGATGGCGCGGGCGATGATGGCCGGCGTCAGGTCGGCCTGCGGGCGCAGCAGCCAGTTGCTGCTTGGGTTCGGGTGGCTCCACTCGCCGCCGCTGCGGTCGCCGTCGGTCTCGTCGAACTTGCCGAGCACGTTCGGGCGCACGTCGGGACGCCAGTTGTACAGCTCCTCCTTGAGCTGGTACTCGATCATCTGGCGCTTCTCCTCGATGACGAGGATCTCCTGCAGCCCGGTGGCGAAGTCGCGGGTGATGGTCGCTTCCAGCGGCCACACCACGTTGACCTTGTGCAGCCGGATGCCCAGGCGGCGGCAGGTGTCGTCGTCCAGGCCCAGGTCGTGCAGCGCCTGGCGGGTGTCGTTCCAGGCCTTGCCCGAGGCGATCAGGCCGATGCGGTCATGCGGCGTGGCGATGACGTTGTGGTTGAGCTTGTTGGCGCGGACGTAGGCGAGGGCGGCGTACCACTTGTGGTCCATCATCCGCGCTTCCTGGTCCAGCGGCGGATCGGGCCAGCGGATGTGCAGCCCGCCCGGGGGCATCTGGAAATCTTCGGGCATCAGGATCTCGACGCGGTCGGGATCGACGCTGACGCTGCTGGACGATTCGACGATCTCCTGGATGGTCTTCATGCCCGACCACAGGCCGGAGAAGCGGCTCATCGCGAAGGCGTGCAGGCCCATGTCCAGGATTTCCTGGACGCTGCTGGGGAAGAACACCGGGAAGCCGACGGCCTTGAAGACGTGGTCGCTCTGGTGGGCGGCGGTGGAACTCTTGGCGATGTGGTCGTCCGCGGCGATGGCGATCACGCCGCCGTGCTTGGACGTGCCGGCCATGTTGGCGTGCTTGAACACGTCGATGGAGCGGTCCACGCCCGGGCCCTTGCCGTACCACATGCCGAAGACGCCGTCGAACTTCGCCTTCTCGGGGAAGAGCGCGAGCTGCTGGGTGCCCCAGACGGCGGTGGCGCCGAGTTCCTCGTTGACGCCGGGCTGGAAGACGATGTGCTGCTTGGCGAGGTGCTTCTTCGCGGCCATCAGGGCCTGGTCGTAGCCGCCCAGCGGGGAGCCGCGGTAGCCGGAGATGAAGCCGGCGGTGTTGAGGCCGGCGATGGCGTCGCGGGTGCGTTGCAGCATCGGCAGGCGGACCAGCGCCTGGACGCCGCTCATGAAGGCGCGGCCCTCGTCGAGTGCGTACTTGTCATCCAGCGTGACCTTCTCGAGGGCGCGCAGGATGTGTTCGGGCAAGGGGGCGTTCATGCGGGGAGTCTCCTGATGGGTGGCTGACGTCCGGTCCCCGCTTGTGGCGAGGCCGTGTGCCTTGGCTGCCGTCGCGCCAAGTATGGCGGCGCGCGGAAAACGCAGAGAACAGTGTAGGAAACAACGCCCGGCGAGTGTTTGCTAGTTCTGCGCCGGGGAGGGTCGTTTGAGCAAGAATCTTTCCCGGAATGACGGAAGGGATTCGAATGGCATCGAAAAACGGAGCATCAGGGAAAACCATGAGGGCGACGGCGGGTTCCGCCGGCGGCGACGAGGGGATGGACCGGGGCGCCGATCGGGGAGACGACGCGGGCGGATCCGGCGCTCCGGCAAGCGGCGAACTCGACCGGTATCACGTGGCGATCCTGGCGGAGCTGCAGCGCGAGGCGCGTCTGTCGAATGCGGAGCTGGCGACGCGGATCGGGCTGTCGCCGGCGCCCACCTGGCGCCGGGTGCGGTGGCTGGAGGAACAGGGCTTCATCACGGGCTATCGCGCGGAGATCGACCGGCGCCGGCTGGGGCTGGGCGTGCTGGCCTTCGTGCGCGTGGACGCGGACCGCAACAACGGCGCCGCGACCAAGCAGCTGGAGGAGGCCATCCGGCAACTGCCGGAGGTGATCTCGTGCCACTACATCAGCGGCGCCGGGACTTTCGAGCTGGAGGTGATGGCCACCGACCTGGATGCATTCAGCCGGTTCTCGATCGACACGCTGCTGAACCTGCCGAACGTGAAGGACATCCACACGAGCTTCTCGCTCGGGGAAGTGAAGGCGGGCGGCGCGTTGCCGCTGGGGCATTTGAAGCCCCGAAATTGAAATGGCGCCGAGTGGATTTGAAGTGCGGGTTGCAAAGAGTATCTCCCGGCAACCCGCAGTCGCGCTTTAGTTCACTTGCATCGAATGAACGAGCGAATCGATCTTGCGATGATCGTCGAGAGCGCGACGGTCCCGATCCACATTGCGACGCTCGGGCGACTTCCGGTCACCGCGAAATAGCCGATGGGCTGGAGCAGTGCGAAGAAGAGGGGGAATTTCCAGCCGCCATTGTGGGCTGAGGGTTTTTCCTCGTCGGCCATTTTGACCTCACGTCTCATCGCACTTGAGTTCCGGCGGTGTGGAAAGGCCTCCCGAAATGAAACCGGTGACGGCACCGCCAATGAAACCGCCCACGAATCCCGCGGCCGCACCGGGGCCGAAGATGGCTCCCACGATCGCGCCGCCAGCGCCGCCGCTGACTCCGCCGACATAGGCTCCGTTGATGGCAGCCTGGGTATCCCAACCGCCGGACACCATATCGATTTCCTCCTCGGTCAGTTCTCGAATTTCCCCGCAACTGATTTCCATCGTAGACATGACATTTCCTTGTTGAAGTTGGTTTCAATGCCGCGCAATTGGCGGACAGGACGGACACGCGTTCCCATGCATGCCGCGCAGACGACGCTAACGGCGGTACTCCTGTCAGGGAATAGGGGGAAATTCGATCATGAAAATGAGTGAGAGAAATTGGTCAATTTGAATATTGGATTGCGTTGAAAAATGACAAAGGAGAGTAAGTAAAAATGAACTGGTGATCAACAACGGCCCGGCACAAATAGTGCGGTGATGCGGAGACCGAAGGTCTTTGCGCTGTACCGGTCGCATCCCCAAGCCCCTGTACCGGCTTGATGGAGAGCTCAGCAGGCATAGTCGACGATCCCCCCTCGCTCCCCGGCCGCCATGACGCTACCGCTCCGACATTTCCTGCTTGCCCTGTCCGTGGTCGCCATCTGGGGAAGCAACTTCGTCGTGATCCGCTGGGGCCTGAACGCGTTCCCGCCGCTGCTGTTCGCGGCGCTACGGTTCACCTTCGCCGCGCTGCCCGCGATGCTGCTGCTGCCGCGACCGAAGGTCGGCTGGCGCAACCTCGCGGCCTACGGCGCCTTCGTCGGCGTCGGTCAGTTCGCGCTGCTCTATCTGGCGATGCGCTCGCAGATCTCGCCGGGGCTCGCCTCGCTCGTCATCCAGACCCAGGTCTTCTTCACGCTGCTGCTCGCCATGCGCATGAGCGGCGAACGCGTCCAGGGCTTCCAGTGGCTCGCCCTCATCACCGCCGCGGCCGGCATCGGCGTCATCGCCTCGCATACCGACGGCACGACCACGGTGCTCGGTCTCGGGATGGTGCTGCTGGCCGCGCTCTGCTGGTCCAGCGGCAACATCGTCGGCAAGCGCGCCGGCGCCGTGAACATGCTGGGCTACGTGGTGTGGAGCAGCGCCTTCGCCGCGCCTCCGCTGTTCGCGCTGTCCTTCATCGTCGAGGGCCCGACGCAGATGGGCGAGGCGATCCAGCACGCCGGCGTCGGCGCCTGGGCCGCGGTGCTCTGGCAGTCGGTCGGCAACACGCTCTTCGGCTACGGCGCGTGGAGCTTCCTGTTGTCCCGCCATCCGGCCGCGACCATCGTCCCGATGGCGCTGCTGGTGCCCGTGTTCGGGATGAGCTGCTCCGCGCTGCTGCTCGGCGAAGGCTTGCCGCCGTGGAAGCTGATGGCCGCGGCGCTCGTGATCAGCGGGCTCGCGATCAACCTGCTGTGGCCGCATGTGCGCGGCGCCCTCAAGGCTGCGCGCGCATGAACTTGCGCCTGGCGCTCCTCTTCGCGTTGCTCTTGGCGCTCATCCCGCTTGGTGCGAACGCGCAATTGGTGCCGCCCGAGAAGGGCAAGGCCCCCGCGACGATTCCCTCGATGCGCGACCAGGAGATCGCCCAATGCCTCCCCGGCGAAGTGCAGACCTGGGGCGACGGTCGCGACCGTGCGATCGCGACGCGCTCCTTGCGCTTCGCCTATCGCCACGACAACGCGCCGCCCTGGTTCAGCGAATCGCAGGTGATGGCGCTGGTGAGGCGCTCCGCCGAGGCCTGGTCCGCCTGCGGACTGAAGCTCGCCGTCATTGCCGTGCCCAACGGCCAGGTGCCGCCCGAGGACGCCATCCAGATCCTCTGGAGCGACGTCGGCAGCCGCGGCCAGTTCGCGCTGGCCAACGTGACGGCGCGCAGCCTGTCGATCGGTCCCGGTCTCTTCGCGCTGCTGCGCGAGCGCAATCCCAAGCACCCCGCCGACCAGACGCTGCAGATGGTGCTCTCGCACGAGATGGGCCACTTCCTCGGCCTGATGGCGCATTCGAAGCGCTGCGTCGACACGATGTCCTACTACGACAACGTCAAGGGCGAACGCTGCGCGCTGCGCGATCCGAAGAGCTGGGGCAGCGTCGTCGAGTACCGCTCCATGCTGCCGACCGCGTGCGACATCGATCGCTGCAGAGCCGTGAACAAGTAGAGGCGGTCGGGCCGTCGTCGCACAGACGGACGCTGGGCTTGCAGTCAATGAACAAGCGTCGTCGGCGCGGCGTATGCTGAGACGATGAACTCGAATCGCCGCCTCGTTCTTGCCGCCGCCTTGCTCGGCCTCGGCGCTTCCGTGATGACACCGGCCCGCGCGCAAGGGCCGAAGCAGAACCTGCAGATCGAGATGCGCTGGGTCGAATCCGAACTCAGCGGGTCCACGGTCGCCGGCATCCGGGACGGCAGCACCGTGGTCAGCACGGGCGGCAGCGTGTCGGCGCGCGGCGGGGTTGCGCTCTCCACCGAGAACCGCGAGCAGCGCCAGCAGCTGTTCCCGCGCCTGCTGGTGCTCAACGGTTCGCAGGCCTCGTTCACGATGACCGAGTCGACGCCCATCCAATGGGTCGACGTGGCGATGGATCGCCAGCAGGGCGAGCGCGACCGCGTGGTCGTCGTGCCGCGCCAGGGCATGGCCGAGCGCGTGCGCGGCATCGTCGTCCGGCCGAAATGGCCGGGCGGTCGCAGTCCGGTGGATGTTGAGGTCCGCGCCTCGGACCAGGCGCAGATGCCGCAGGGCGGCGCCTATGGCACTTCGCTGCCCGACGCCCAGCAGCGCCCGAGCACCGACGTCCTCAGCACCGTGCAGGCGCCGCTGGGCATCTGGGTCACGATCGCGCGCACGGGTAGCGTGACGGCCAGCGCCAACCGCAACACGTACAGCACGCGGGACGCGGAAGTGCAGAAGCTCCGCGAGTTGCAGCTTCGGGTGGACGTGGCGCCATAGGCGAAGGCCGCCGCCATAGACGAGGGCGGCCACTGAGCAGCGAAGTGGATCCATAAAGGTTTCTCCGAAGTCGCTGCATCGGTCAAATTGGTATTTGACTGGTGTTATTTTCCGGAGTGATCCGCTAAGCTGCGGCGTCCATTGGAGGCCCCGCATGTCCGTTCGCGTACTGTCCCGCATCCCGACCCCGTTGACTGCCGCGATCGCTGCGCTCGGCGCGATGGCCGTCTCCGCCGCCATCGCCGCGACGCCAGTTGCCGATGCGAAGGCCGATCAGAAGGCCGATCAGAAGGCCGGCCAGAAAGCGGATGCCCCGGGCTACCCGCTCTTCGGCGCCAAGCCGGTCGAGTTCGAGCGCACCGGCGGGAAGATCGTCGGCATCTACGTGCCCAACTGGGAGCCGGTCGAGCTGATCGAGCGCGTGCCCCCGCAAAACCTGACCCACGTGCTCTACGCCTTCCTGCGCCTGTGCGGGCCGGGCCAGTTGGCGAAGGACGCCGCGAAGTGCGTCGGCAAGAAGGATTTCGAGATCGGCACCGGCCCGATCGATACGCGCTTCAACGACGCTTTCGCCCGCTACAAGCAGCGTGCGCCGCACCTGAAGATCGTCGCATCGGTGGGCGGCTGGGGCGGCTCGGATCCGATCTTCCATCTGGTCGGCGACCCGGCGAAGCGCGCGGTGTTCGCGGCGTCGGCGCAGCAGTTCCTGCGCGACCATCCGGCCTTCGACGGCATCGACATCGACTGGGAGCACCCCGGCAACAACGGTGCGGCCAACGGCGTGCAGCTCGGCAGTCCGCAGGACGGCCAATCCTATGCGGAACTGATGGCCGACCTGCGCAAGGCGCTGGATGCGCTGACCGCGGAGACGGGCCGGCCCTACCTGCTGACGACGGCCGTGAATCCCATGGATTCGATCGTCGGCAAGATCAACTTCAAGGACGCGTCCAAGCCGCTGGATCTCGTCTTCATGATGACCTACGACTTCTACGGCATGTGGTCGCCGGTGGCGGGGCATCACACGACGCTGCGCCCGTCGTCGCCGCAGGCGGACGACAGCCTGGAGCGCGCCGTGGCCAACCTGGAGAAGGCCGGCGTACCGCGCTCGAAGCTGGTGGCCGGCGTCGCGATGTATGGCCGAGGCTTCACCGGGGTGAGCGAGACGAAGGCAGGCGCCGCGAAGACCGGCGCCTATCCGGGCGGCGAGGGCGCGCAGGGTTATCGCGAGATGGCCGGCCGCATCCTCGATGCGAAGGGCAACGGCCGCGCCGGCTACCAGTCGGTCTGGGATCCGGGGACGCAGTCGTGGTCGCTGTTCAACCCGACTCAGAAGCTCTGGATGGGCTATGACGATCCGCGCGCGGTGCTGGCCAAGGGCCGCTTCGTGCGCGACCACGGCCTCGCGGGCGTCTTCGCCTGGGAACTCAGCCAGGACAACGGCGACCTGCTCAACGCGATGAACCGCGGCGTCGGCAACGTGCCGCTGGAGACGCGGAGCACGCAGAAAGAACCGCGCCGGTAACTCGCGCGTGCAGCCTCCGGGCCTACGATGGCAACCATGACCGACGCCACTGCTCCCACCCCCCCGCTGGCTTCCGCCGCCGCCCTGCCGGGTTCCGCGACGGCGACCGGTGCGCGCCTGCGCATCGCCCTGATCGCCCACGACGGCAAGAAGGACGAGATGGTGATGCTGGCGACCGAGTTCGCCGGTTTCCTCGGCGGCTGCGAGCTGGTGGCGACCGGCACCACCGGCACGCGGCTCACGGCCGAGGTCGGCCTGACGGTCGAGCGGATGCTGTCCGGCCCGCATGGCGGCGACCTGCAGATCGGCGCGCGTCTCGCGGTCGGCCTGATCGACGCGGTCGTCTTCCTGCGCGACCCGATGACGCCGCAGCCGCATGAACCCGACATCAACGCGCTGGTCCGCGCTTGCGACGTGCACAACGTCGCCTGCGCCACCAACGTCACCAGCAGTCGCCTGATGCTGCGTTCGCTGCAGGTGCTCGGCACGGGCGGCGGCCGGGAGTAGAGTCGTCCATCGACGCCGATGGTCGCTCGACGGCCCGGTGAACGACCAAGGAGACTCCGATGCAACGACGTTCCCTGATCGCCACGGCGGCCGCGATGCCTGCGCTGTCCGCGCTCGCGGCGCTACCGACCCACGCACAGACCCGCCCTCAGATGATCGCCGCCGAGCAGTACTGGTTCATCTTCCTCGAGACCGGCAAGCCGGTGCCCGACGACAAGGCCGCCGTCGCGGCGATGCAGACCGGGCATCTCGACAACTTCAAGCGGCTCTTCGCGGACGAAAAGCTCTTCGCGGCGGGACCGTTGCGCGATCCCTTGAAGCAGAAGCGCGGCATCGTCGTGGTCAAGGCGCCCAACCGGCAGATCCTGCTGAGCTACTTCGAGCCCGACCAGTACATCCGCGAGGGTTACATGGTCGTCAACGCGCAGCCGGCGACCGTGCACCAGGCGCTGCACCACACCGGCATCGATCCCAACGGGATCGAGGAGAACCGCATCGTGCTGTTCAGCCGCGCGGAGGCGAAGGACAAGGACGCGGTGCCGATCTTCCTGCAGCGGGCGCTCGACGAAGGCGTCATCGGGGCCTGGTACTCGCTGGAGGACGGGCCGATCGGCGAGGTGGTGTTCTCGCGCGGCACCGACGAGACGGCGTTGCGCAAGACGATGGCGGAGTACCCCGGGCTCTCGGATCAGCGGGTGACGATGAAGATCTGGGGGCAGTGGTTGGGGAAGGGTGTGCTGCGGTAAATTGATGGTTGCTCGATTGGTCATCAAAATAACCAAAATCTCATGTTTTGGTTAATATGCTGACCAAATGAGCGCTCACCAAGCCACCGAGATCCTTGATCGCCAGTTGCTGCTTCAACTGGGTGAACGCCTGCGCCGTCTGCGCAAGTCGCAAGGTCTTGGCACCGTCGACATGGCCGCGAGAGTGGGCGTCACGCGCAACACGCTGCGGGCCGTGGAAGCCGGAGATCCGGCGACGTCCATCGGCACCTACCTGCGAGTGATGTCCGTGCTGGGGGTCAGTGGTGAACTTGCATTGCTGGCTGGCGACGTCCTGCAGCCGGCACCTGCGGACTCAGCGGCCGCGAGATCTCGGCGAGAGGCTCCGGCCGTGCGCGTGGAGGTCTCGGCCAGCAATGCGAAGCATCGCCTCCAGGATCTGCAGAGCATCACGATGCATCAGGAGGCCGTGCGCCTGGCCAAGGCCGATCCTGCGTTGATTCAGAAGGCGCAAGCCACGGTCGAACGTTGGCTGTCTTCTGGCGATGCTCGTTCTGCCACGCTATGGCGCGAGTGGCAGGACATCCTGAGTGAAGGCGCGTGGCGCAAGGTGCTTGGCGCCACGCGACGCGCGCAACAGCTTCGACAGACATCCCCTCTGGTCACGATCCTCCCGGAGGAGGTGCGACAACGCATCTTGAGGCAAGTGAACCAACTGAAGAACGGCGTCATCCTTGACTCTGGCGTCGGCACTCCGCCGGCAGAGTCGTCAGAGACACCATGACGCGACAAGAGCTGGAACACATCATCCGCGCGAGCGGCGACATCACGGATCAGTACGAGTTCGTGATCGTGGGGAGCCAGTCGATCCTCGGCACGACGGCGACGCCTGAAGCGGTCTTCACGGTCTCCATGGAAGCGGACATCTATCCCCTCCAGGCGCCGGAACTGGCGGACATGATCGATGGCGCCATCGGTGAAGGATCGCCGTTCCACGACAGCTATGGCTACTACGCTCAAGGCGTCGGACCGGACACGGCGATCCTGCCGAGGGACTGGATGACGCGAGTACGTCGAGTGCAGAACGCCAATACGAATGACCGGGTGGGCTACTGCCTGGGCATCGTCGATCTGTTCCTTGCCAAGGCCGCTGCCGGTCGGGACAAGGATCGCGAGTTCTGCGCGGCGCTGTTCGAGCACGGATACGTGACACCGGAGGCGGCACTCGCCCTCACTGGCGAGATGCCACTCGACGAGGCGACGCACCGGCGCCTGCGCGCGACGATCCGTCGCTGGGCACAGGCGGCCCGCGACGCGGGGCACGCTCTGCCCGATGCATGAGACGCCGCTCCGACGAAGTTCTCAGCGCGCCAGCGGCAACGGGTAACTCGCCAGACTCGCGTGGCCCGACTTCGACACGGCCTGCACGCCGAAGATCAGGTTGTCCTTGGACAGCGGCAGCGTGACCTTGGTGACGTTGCCGACGTCCTTCGCGCCCTCCCAGGCCTGCGATTCGCTGCGGCGCCAGACGATGCGATAGCCCGCCAGCTCGGGATCGACGTTCGCGGTCCACAGCAGCGTCGTGTCGTTGGTCAGCTCGCGCGCATCGATGCGCGCACCCTTCACCGGCGACGGCGCCCAGGCCAAGGTCGCCAGACCCGCGAGATTCACGCGCGCCACATCGGCCACGTAGCCGAAGTCCACGAACTCCGGCAGGTCGCCGTAGACGACGCCCCCCTCGGTGCGCAGGTTCTGGTGCTGGTGACGGAAGTCCTCGAAGGGCTCGGTGAAGCGCACCGCCGCGTAGCCGCGCTCCAGGAAGGGAAGATGGTCGCCGCCGCGCAGGTAACGGTCGCGGCGCTGGATCAGGTCGATGCGGAAGCCGGGCAGGTAGCGTTCGCCCTCAGCCTTCAGGTGACGGCCGAACTGCTGCGTGGGCAGCTCCTCGCCGCCGCCGGCCGCCGCCAGCGGCTGCAGCTGCGCGCGGATCGCCGCGTTGGTCTTGACCTCGTCCTCGTTGGCCGGGCTGTTGGCGTTGGCGTTCACCAGCAGGCGCAGCAGCGGGTCGAAGCCGTCGGCGAAGAGGCGCAGCCGCTTCGGATCGTGCTCGCCCTTGTCGCCGCGCGAGCTGCCGACGATGTCGTTGGTGATCATGCCTTCGACATTCAGCCCTTGCGCGCGGGCGCGCCGGGCCCAGTGGCGGGCGCCGAGCAAACCTTGCTCCTCGCCGGGAACGGCCATGAACACGAGGGTCGCGTCGAAGCGCTGCTTGGCCGCGGCGCAAGCCATCTCCATGACGGCGGCGGTGCCGGAGGCGTCATCGTTGGCGCCGGGCGCTTCGCCCTGCGCATCCATCACGTCGCTGTTCCGGGAGTCGTAATGTCCGCTGACCACCAGGATGCGCTCTCGCGGCGTGCCGGCCGACGCGCCGGGCAGCGTGGCCACGACGTTCACCAGCTCCGTCGGCGCCGAGAGGCGGTTGCCCGCCGGTTCGATGAACGCGTCCATCGTGACCTGCAGCCGGCCACCCGTCTTGGCGCTGCAGTCCTTCAACTGCTGCTCGATCCAGCGACGCGCGGCGCCGATGCCGCGCGTGTCGCTCTTCGTGTCGGACGCGGTGTGGCGCGTGCCGAAGGCGGCCAGCTTGCGGATGGTCGACTCGATGCGCTCGGCGGAGATGTCTGCGAGCAGCGGCGCCACGCGCGGATCCAGCGGCGGGGCGGCGGTCTCCGCGGCGGCGCGCGCCGTCGCCGACGCCGGCCCGGAGGCCGGGTTGGTCTGTGCGAAGGCGGAGGAAGCGATCAGCGCCCAGACAGCGGCGGCGGTGGGGAAGAGGCGGCGGCGATGGAGGGTCATGGGTGCGGGCGGTCAGGGGGCCAGTCGATCAGGCGAGGTGTTGCTTGAGGAAGTCCAGGGTGCGCGACCAGGCCAGTTCGGCGGCGGCCTCGTCGTAGACCTCGGGGCGGGTCTTGTTGGAGAACGCGTGATCCGCGACGTAGCGGTGGATGGTCGGGTGCTTGCCGGCGGCGTTCATCCGGGCTTCGAGCGCGTCGACTTTCTCCGGCGTGCACCAGTCGTCGCGCGTGGCGAAGTGGCCGAGGAAGGGCGGCTCGATCTTGGCCGGATCGGCGAACTCGGCCGGCGGGATGCCGTAGTAGCAGACCGCCGCCTGCAGGTCCTTGAGGTGGACGCCGGCGAGGATGGTGAGTGCGCCGCCCATGCAGTAGCCCATCACGCCGACCTGGCCGCAGCCGAGGTGCTCGCGCAGGTGGGTCAGCGCGCCCTGGAGGTCTTGCGTGGTGGCGTCGGCGAAGTCCAGGCCGTCCATCAGGTGGCTGGCCTCGTCCGCGTCGGCGGCGATGCGGCCGCGATAGAGGTCGGGGGCCAGCGTGGTGATGCCGGCGGAGGCCAGGCGCTCGGCAATCTCCTTGATGTGGGGTTTGAGGCCCCACCATTCCTGGATGAGGATCATGCCGGGCGCGCCGTCGCCGGCGCTGGCGAGGTACCCGGCGGTGGTGCCGCCGTCAGGGCGTTCGAAGTCGATCATCTGTCCCATGTGGAGCTCCCAGTGTCGAAAGGGGAAGAAGCGGAGGATGAGGAAGAATCGGCTCCCTCGAAGCACATCACCGGCGACGCCCGCGGGCGGTCGCATCCTGAGGGAGGAACCCGTGAGTCTGCACGAGCAGTTGTACCAATGGACGGCCAGTCAGGGCCTGGATGCGACCAGCGCACGGCGCTTGCGGGCGCTCAGCGGCGTCGATGATCCGCCGGACGATCCCTGGACGCCGCTGCGGGTCGGCGCGGGCGCGCTGGCGGCAGGGTTGATCGGCTTCGGACTGATCCTGTGGGTCGCGGCGAACTGGGACGACTTCGGCCGGTTCATGCGCTTCGGGCTGCTGCAGGCCGTGCTCGCGGTCAGCCTGGTCGCGGCGGCGATGCTCCAGCCCTGGCGTGCGCCGCTGGCGCTGGTCGCCTTCCTGACGCTGGGCGGCCTGCTGGCCTTCTTCGGGCAGACCTACCAGACCGGCGCGGACCCGTGGCAGCTGTTCGCGCTCTGGGCCGCGCTCGGGCTGCCGATCGCCTGGGCGTCGCGTTCGGACCTCGCGTGGACGCCGTGGGCGCTCGTGGTCGCGACCGGCATCGGCCTGTGGATGGAAACCTACGGCGGCCATTCGTGGCGCTTCGATGCGTCCACGGTGCCGGTGCATGCGATCGGCTTCGTCGCGTACGGCGTGTTGTGCGCCGGGCTCGCGCTGCGACCGGATGCGCTCGCCCAGCCCTGGGCGTGGCGCCTGGCGGTGCTGGCATCGGTGATCGCGATCTCGGGGACGGCGCTGGGCGGACTGTTCGCGAGGGACGTGGCGCCGCAGTTCTTCCTCGGCCTCGGGGTGATGGCTGTCGGCCTCGTGCTGGCGTGGCGCCGCGGCGAGGTCTATGCGATGAGCGCGCTGGCGTTGGCGGTCGATACGCTGCTGGTCGTCGGGCTGGCACGCGCGGTCATCGACGCCAAGGGCGATGTCGGCGGGGTCTTCCTCATCGGCCTGGTGGCTTGCGCACTGCTTGCAGTCAGCGTGAGTCTGATCATGCGGCGCGTGCGCGCGATGGAGGTTCGGGCATGAGCGGCCAGGACTGGAAGGCGCAAGCGCTCGCCGAGGGTCTGGTGCCCGCGGAGGCCGACGCGCCGGAGCGGCCCTGGCCGGTGGTGCTGCTGACGGCGCTTGGCGCCTGGCTGGCGGTGCCGCCGTTCCTCTTCCTGTTCGCGATGCTGTTCGGGGGCGACTGGGATCGCGGGCCGATGCCGTACATCGAAGGCTTCGCCTTGATCTCGCTGTCCGTCGTGCTGCTGCGGGCGCGGGCCATTCCGCTGTTCCTGGAGCAGGCGGCGGTGCCGCTGCTGCCGACGGGGCTCGTGTGCCTCGGCTACGGGCTGCAGCGGGATCTCTCGCACGCCGGTGCGGCGTGGATCGGCCTGGCCATAGGCACGGCGCTGATCGTGCTGCTCAAGCAGGGCTGGTTGCGCGGACTGCTGGGCGTCGGGATGGCGGCGTTGGCGGGCTACCTCGGGCATCTGTGGATCGAGGGCATTGCGCCGAAGGTCTGGTATGAACAGGACGGCGGACTGTCGTTGGCAGCGGCTGCATTGCTGCTGGTGGAAGGCTTGCTGCTGTGGCAGCTGCAGGACCGGCTCGGCCGTGAAGCGCGCACCGCGCCCGCAGCGGCAGCGATCGAGTCGGCGCTGACAGGTTGGTGGATCGCCGTACTGGTGATGCAGGCGATCGCCGCAGGTTGGTCGTTCGCGCCGGTGGGTGCCTTCTCGGGTGGCGGCTACATGCGCCTCGTCCCGACCGAACTGTCGAGCGTCGGGATGTTCCTCCTCGGCACGGGGCGCGCGCTGTCCATGCTGTTCGCACTGGCCGGCGCGCTGTGGCTGCTCCGACGTTGGCGGCCCGACGGCGCTGCAAGGCTTCTTCCGCCGTTGGTGGTGGTGGCGGCGCTCTCCGCGTTGATGCCCGCTCTCGGCGGGATCCTGCTGGTGCTTGCGCTGATGGCGTCGACGCGACGCTGGCGCCTGGCCGCGCTGGCGGGTGTCGCGGCAGTGTGGGCGATTGGTGCGCTGTACTACGAATGGAAACTGCCGCTCGCCCACAAGTCCCTGGCGTTGGTCGTGGCCGGTGCCGCGCTGGCGGCGTGGGTGCGGTGGATGGCCTGGCACCCGACGGCGCCTTCGTCCGATGCGGTGGAGCGACCGACGTTCGTCGTGCGCGGTGGGATGGCGCTGCTGCTCAGCGCGGGCGTGCTGGCGCTGGTCCTCGTGAACGTCCTGATCGTCGCGCGTGAGCGGACGATCGCCGAGGGCCGGCCGGTCTTCGTGAAGCTCGCTCCGGCGGACCCGCGCTCGCTGATGCAGGGCGACTACATGCGCCTGAACTACGACCTGCCCGGCGTGGGCTGGCGTTCCCGCTCCGAAGCGAAGGGATCCTTGCTCTGGGGCGTACGACCGCGGGTGGCCGTGATGCTCGACGCGCGAGGTATCGCGCACTCGCCGAAGCTCCTTGCTGCGGGTGAGGCGGTGCCAATCGGCGCGCAACTGCTCGAACTGGCGCCGAAGGACGGCCAATGGACCTTCGTCTCCGACGCCTGGTTTTTCAAGGAAGGCGAGGCCGAACGCTGGCAGCCGGCGAAGTACGGCGAGTTTCGCGTGACACCCGAGGGCAAGGGCCTGCTGGTGCGGTTGGTGGGGGAGGATCTGAAGCCGTTGTGAGCGATCAAGCAGGTGCCGGGCCCCAGCCGTCGATGGCGACCTGATAGTGGGTCGACCTGCCGGCGCCAAAGCGCCGCAGACAGCCGAGCGCTTCCAGCTCCAGCAATTCCCGGGAGGCGGTGGCGCGCGAGGTCTCGCCGATCTGCTCGTACTTGCGCGTGCTCATGCCGCCTTCGATTCCCGCGGGCCCCGCGTCGATCAGCGTGTTCAGCATGGCGCGTTGGCGCGGCCCGATGTCGTGGCTTCCATGTTGTGCCCAGAAGCGGGACTTGGCCAACCTCTCGTCGATGGCTTGCGTTGCGCGTTCGCACGATGCGCGCACCTGCTCCAGAAACCACACGACCCAGGCTTTGACAGGTGCTTCACCGTGCTGGGTTGCCCGGAGCCCCTCGTAGTACTCGCCACGCTTTTCGAGCAGACGCTCCGACGTGCGGACCAGACGCGTGGCGGTCCCCATCTGCCTGGCCATCAGCAGATCGATCAGCGCTCGGCCAGCCCGACCGTTGCCGTCCTCGAAGGGATGGATGGTTTCGAACCATAGGTGTGCCACGGCTGCGATCACGAGCGGATCCAACGTCTTCGGCGCGTTGAACCATTCGATGAAAGCTCGCATCTGTGCCGGGACGAGTTCCGGTGGCGGTGCGGTGTAGTGGACGGTCCGATTGCCAGGAGGTCCGCTCACGATGTCCATCCCGTCGAGACGGTATTGCCCCGTCAAGATCGGTTTGGCGTCGAGATAGCCGCGTGGGAACAGGGTTGCCTGCCAGAGGCAGAGCCGCTCTTCGGTGAGCGGTTCGTCGGCGCGGCAGACGGCGTCGTCCATGACGTCGAGCAATCCCTCCACATGGGGTGGGGAGGGTGCCCACAAGGGCTTGTGCCGTCGCACGCGGTGTTCGACGGAGTCACGCAGCGATTTCGGGTCGTAGCGCTCGCCTTCGATCAAGGCCGTCGCCAGTGCGTTCCCGCACCAGCCTTCGATCTCCAGCAGGAGTCGATCTGCTGGTGAGACGGCCGAGAGCGCGCCTTCCGCCGCACCCACCGCCCGCCAGGTACGCGAGACGATGGGGCTGAGAATCGCCTCGAATTCTGAGTCGATCTGAACGGGAAATCGCCTCATCCAGGGGTCACTCGTCCAAGCCTTCCGGCTCCCCGCCGTCCACCATCAGATCGATGAGTTCGCGCAGGAACGCGAGGGCTTCCTCGGAGGTGGCAAAGTAGTACTCCCCGCCGAGGTCGGCGGCGTCGCCGTCCGGGCCGACGTGGACGACGGACCAGCCTTCCGCGCCGCCCCCGATCGCGCAGATCCCGAAACTGCCGGGCGCCAGGTCTCTCGCGGAGCCGGCGGTCACGAAGATGTCCTTGCCCCGATGGGCGAAATAACGTTTGAGCACGAGGAGTTGGAATGAAGGCAATCTGGAACGGCGAAGTCATCGCCGAAAGCGACGACACCGTGGTGGTCGAGGGAAATCATTACTTCCCCGTCGCCTCGCTGAAGCGCGAGTTCACCACGTTCAGCAATCACCGCACGTCCTGCCCGTGGAAGGGCCAGGCGCACTACTTTAGCCTCATGGTCCACGGCGACATGAACCCGGACGCCGTCTGGTATTACCCGGAACCCTCCGAGGCCGCCGCCGAGATCAAGGACCGCGTCGCCTTCTGGAAAGGCGTCCAGGTCACCGAGTGACCTGGCCGCCGCCGGTCGGCCCCATGGCCGAGCCGGCCGATCCGGCCGGTCCTGCGTCCTTGGGCCACAGCACCCACAGGCGCAGCGGCTGCTTCATCCGGCCGGCCTGCGTCTCGGCGGCCTCGCCCCAGCCCCAGAAGTAGTCCGCCCGCACCGCGCCGACGATCGCCGCGCCGGTGTCCTGCGCCATCACCAGCCGCCGCATCGGCGTCGTCGACAGCGGCTCGGTCGTGTCCAGCCAGACCGGCGTGCCGTAAGGGATGCTCGCCTTGTCCACCGCGATCGAGCGCCCCGGCGTCAGCGGCACGCCCTGACCCCCGCGCGGGCCGACCGCCAGATCGGGCAACGGTTCCTCGCGGAAGAAGACGTATCGCGGGTTCGCCCACATCGCCTCCTTGAGCCGCTGCGGATTGCGGCGCCCCCAGTCCTTGATGCCCGGCCACGACGCCTCCGTGGCCCGCAACTCGCCCTGGGCGATCAGCCACTGGCCCATCGACCGGTAGGGCTGCTCGTTGTGCGCCGCGAAGGACAGCCGCACCCAGCGGCTTCTGCCGTCGCGTTCGGTCACGCGCAACCGGCCGCTGCCCTGGATCTGCATCACCAGCGCGTCCAGCGGGTCCTGCACCCAGGCCAGGCTGAGCCGCGACAGCGCCGCGTTGCTCTCGATCTGCTGGCGCGTGTCGTAAGGCTTGCGCTGTGCCAGGTCTTGCGGCGGGGCCAGCAACGGAACGCGGAAATCCCCCAGCGCCTGGCGCCGCGCCGCGAGCTCGGGTTCGTAGTAGCCGGTCGCCACGCCGTCGCGCTGACCGTCCGGCGACTCGACACGATAGGGCTGCAGGTGCTTCATCAGCCAGACCATGGCGTCCCAGTCGCTGCCCGGCTTGTAGGCGCGGGCCTGCGCGCAGATCGCGCTCCAGCCGGGCATGGGCTTCTCGCAGCCGCGCAGCAGCGCGGGCCACCATTCCAGGGCGCGGTCCTCGCCCCAGCCGGGCAGCTCGCTCCACAGGGCCGCGACCCAGCGCGAGCGTTCGCGTCGGAGGACGCGCCGGCCGGCGCTGTCGTCCTGGCCGTTGAGCAGTTTCTCGGGATCGATCGTCGATGCCGCCGCAGCGGTCGCGGGAACGAGAAGTGCCGCGGACAAGGCGCCGGACAAGGCGCCGGACAAGGCGGCGGATGCGGCGCCCAGCGCGCCTAGAATCGCCAGCGCCGCGTTCCAGCGGCGAGTTCTGCAACGGATCGGGCCACGAATCATGGGCGTGATTTTGCTGGAGGCGCTCGGCGCCCTCGCGCTGCTCATCTTCATCGTCTGGTGGACGATGTTCTCCGGCCGCAAGCGCGGAGAGCGTCCCGACGACAGCGACGCCGGCTGAGCGACGCCGCGTCCGACCTGTCGCCTCACCCCTTCGGCGGGACCAGGAAACTCATCGGCTGACGGCGCATGCGGGCCCAGATCGCCCCGCGCACGCGCTTCTGATCGGCCAGCCGGATCCCGCGGGAGCGCAGCGCCACCTTGAACGCCAGGAAGAAGCTGACGCCCACGTTCAGCACGCCGGTCCCCAGGATGCTGATCACGCAGAGCCAGAACGGCCAGTGCTTCAAGACGTCGAGCCCCAGCGCGCCGGCCGCGGCGGCCAGTTGGCCGGTGGACAGCGTGACGTGGCGGACCTCGATCGGCAGGCCGAAGAAGCCCAGCAGCGCCGGCACCAGGCCGAGCATCAGGCCCAGGCTGATGTTGGCGGTCAGTCCGGAGATGTTGTCGCGCCACCAGCGGGACCAGCGCGCCGCCCGGCTTGCGCCCAGTCGCGCGACGATGCGCGGGTTCCACGCGATTGCGCTGTCCAGGCGGTGGAAGACGAACCAGTTCTCGACCCAGCCCGCGATCAGGCTGGACGCGAACAGCAGCACCCCGGTGAAGGCGGCGAAGAGCAGCGACGGCCCCAGCACCGTCAGCGAATGCAGCACGTGCTCGGCTTCCTTGGCGCCGACCAGCGGCTTGCCGAAACTCAACCATGCCGCCAGCTGCACGACCAGCACCATCGGCGCCGCCAGCGCGAGGTTGCCGATGATCCCCGCCGTCTGCGAGCGGAACAGGTGCGCGACCTCGTCGACGAAGGCCTGCAGGCCGGGCTCGCTGTCGATGTGGCGGAGCTTGTCGGCCAGCGCGGGCGCGGTCATCGCAGGCTGCTTGGTCGCGACGGTCCAGTGCAGCAGCAGGATGAGCACGAAGCTGCCCGCGTAGTTCACGCCGGACCAGAACCCGCCCCAGAACGCGGACAGGCCCAGCGCCATGATCGCGAACTTCATGAAGGTCGTGCCCGCGATCACCAGCCCGCCGCCGCCGGCGCGGCGCAGCATGTCGCCGTATTCCTCGCGGTTGCGGGTGATGTAGTGCTCGCCGGTCTCGGCGCTGCGTTCGGCGACTTTGCGCGCCAGCAGCGAGTAGTGCCGCGCGAACAGCGTGCGGATGCTGCGCCGGTCGTGCACGACCGCCACCAGCGCCGCCACCAGCCGCAGCAGCTCGCGCTGCGGGTGATCCGCCAGCAGCACCGCCAGCAGGTCCTCGACGCGGCGCAGCCGCGCCTGCATCTGCTCGACGCCGAACATCAGGTCCACCGAAACACCGTGTTCCTCGAGGTGATCCGGCACGGAGCGCACCGCCGCCCGGCATTCGTCGAGCAGGCCGCGCAGGTATTGCAGTTGGCCCGGGAGGGCGGCCCGGTCGTTCTCGACGAGCGCATGCTCGACCTGCTCCCAGGCCGTGGCGAGGTTGCGGAACGGCCGGCGCGCGAGCAGCAGCGGATCCATGCGCACGCGCAGCGCGCCGGACAGGCCGGCCGAGCGCACCGAGCTCACCAGCACCGTGATCGCGGCGCGCATCTCCTCGCGCCAGTCGCCTTCCGGCGCGCCGGCGAACAGCAGACCCAGCCGCTGCAGCAACTCGTCGTCGACGGCGGCGATCCACTGCTCATCGGCCTCGTGCGGGAACAGCAGCTCGAAGAGTTCGGACAGGTCCTTGGTATCCGCGCTCAGCGGCAGCAGGCGCCGGCGCAGCCGGCCGAGGAATTCGTTCCACAGCGCCATGCGCGGGGCGAAGCCGACCTCGGCGAACAGGCTGATCGCGTCGACGTCGGCCCAGACGCTGGCGATGACCTCGGCAAAGGCCTTCGCGTGATCCGGGTGGCGCTCCAGCATGCGGAGCAGGTAGCGGAGGCGGCGGATCGGCAGCGGGGCTGACGGCGCCGCGGGCGCCGCCGGTTCGTTACCGGCCGGCGCGGGCGCCCGGTCGTCCTTGAGCGGCGCGTGGCGCAGCCATTCGATCAATCGCACCAGCCAGAGGTTGCGCTCGGCGAGCGGCGCTTGCGGATGCGCCGCGTTCAGCAGCGCGGTGAGGTCCCAGCCCTGGCGTCGGAACATCAATGCAGGGATCCGGAGTCGGCCAGCAGGAACTCGGGCACGTCGGCGTGGAAGACCTCGGCCTTGTCCGTGACGCACAGGAAACGGCCGCTCATCGTGCCGTGGCGGGTCGCGATCTGGGCCCAGGAGCTGTACTGGAAGCGCTCGCCCGGCTGCAGCAGCGGCTGGTGGCCGACGACGGCCAGCCCATGCACTTCCTGCACCTTGCCGTTGCCGTCCACGATGGTCCAGTGGCGGCCGATCAGCTGGGCGGTGACGTCGCCCCGGTTCTCGATCGTCACGGTGTAGCCGTAGGCAAACTCGTTGCGGTCCGGGAAGGTCTGGTCGGCGATCGGCTCGACGGCCACGCTGCAATGGAAGTGCGGATGTGCCATCGGCGGATTCTAGGGAATCTCCCGGGCCCGTCGTGGGCTATGCTGGTTACCGCACAGAGCAGAACCAGAACCCGCTCGAACGGACCACCAACGCGACCGGCACGCCTCCGGCGCCATCCGTCATGGAGACAAGGGCAGGACACCCGACGGCAGTTCCCCGACCCAATCGACGCCAGGCCATGGCGCGCGGCTGCGCGCTGGTCGGCGTGGCCGCCGCCGTCGGCGTCGATCTCAGCGGGGTCGCGGCGAATTCGGCGATGGCGGCACCGTCCGGACCTCCGACGCCCGCGGCGTCGGGCGCCGGGGCGACAGGATCGTTGACGCTGCGCAGCGCCGCGCAGGCGGGCGCGCCGGCCAAGTACGCGTCGGGCGATCCCCAGCGTCCCGGCCTGTGCGGCGAGATCGCCGCCGCCGTGATGCGGACCGATCCGGACCTCCACATCGAGGGCCTGCACCGGCAGGTGCCGCTGCGGCGCCTGGAGCTGATGCTGAGCAACGGCGATCTCGACGTCTTCTTCTGCCTGCTCAAGTCCGAACACCGCCATGCGCTGATGCGTTACCTGCCGGTGCCGCTGTACCGCATCTCGCATGTGCTGGCGATGCGCGCCGGCGACGAGCGCGCGCCGCGCACCTGGGACGAATTGCGCGCCTTCGCGCGCCGCCAACCCCTGCTGCTGGCGCAAGGCACCAAGCTGGCCGCAACGCTGCAGGAGGCGGACGTGGCTTTCATCGAATCCGCGCGCAGCGACAAGGAAGCGCTGCAGATGCTGGTGCGCGGCCGCGCCGCGGGCGTGTACGGCCAGGATTTCAACCTGCGCCAGGCCGCGCGCGGCGCGGGCCTGGACTCGCGCGTGCGCATCGGGCCGCAGGTCTTCGAAGAGGAGACCCAGTACGTCGTCGTCTCCCGCCAGTTGCCCGAGGCGGTGGTGGAGCGGCTCACCGACCGCCTGCGCCAGATCAGCGCTTCCGGCGAGATCGCACGGCTCTCGGAGCGTTACCGCTAGCGGGCGCGCCGACGCGCGACAGCCTTTCTACAATCGTCGTTTTTCCCCGCCAGCGGCTCTGCCGCCCGCCCCGCCATGAATCCGCCCACCTACCGCATCGCCCCCAGCATCCTGTCCGCCGATTTCGCCAACCTGGGCGAGGAAGTCCGCAACGTGCTGGCTGCCGGCGCGGACTGGATCCATTTCGACGTGATGGACAACCATTACGTGCCCAACCTGACCTTCGGGCCGATGGTCTGCGAGGCGCTGAAGAAGCATGCGGTGACGCCCGACGGCACGCCGGCGCCGATCGACGTCCACCTGATGGTGCAGCCGGTGGACAGCCTGGCGCAGGCTTTCTGCCGCGCCGGCGCGAACCTGGTGAGCTTCCATCCCGAAGCCAGCCAGCACGTCGACCGCACGATCCAGCTGATCAAGTCCGAGGGCGCGCAGGCGGGCCTGGTGTTCAACCCGGCCACGCCGCTGGACGTGCTGGAGTGGGTCATCGACAAGGTCGACCTGGTGCTGATCATGAGCGTCAACCCGGGCTTCGGCGGCCAGAGCTTCATTCCCGGCGCGCTGAAGAAGCTGCAGCAGGCCAAGGCGATGATCCTGGCCAGTGGCCGCGACATCCGCCTGGAGATCGACGGCGGCGTGAAGGTCGACAACATCCGCGAGATCGCGGCCGCGGGTGCGGACACCTTCGTGGCGGGCTCGGCGATCTTCGGCAAGCCTGACTACAAGAGCGTCATCGACGCCATGCGCGCCGAGCTGGCGCTCTGAGCCCAGAAGCCCGGCCGCGTTGATCCCGGTGACCCGACTGCTGCTCGTCTGCGCGGCCAACCTGTGCCGCTCCCCGATGGCCGAGGCGGTGCTGCGCCTGCGCGCCGGCGAACTCGGCCTGACCGAGGTGCACTCCGCGGGGGTGTTCGCGTCCTCGCGCGCGCATCCGGTCGACAAGCGCGCGCTGGCCGTGCTGGAACAGCGCGGCTACGGCATGGACCGGCGCTGGCGCTCGCGGCAGGTGAAGACCGGCGACTTCGACCGCTACGACCTGATCCTGGCGATGGACCGCAACGTGCTGCGCGGCCTGAAGGCGGCGCGTCCGGCGGTCTCGCCGGCGAAGCTGGGGCTGTTCCTCGCCGGCATGACCGGGCTGGGCCTGGACGAGGTGCCCGACCCGTACTACGGCGCGGGCAGCGCCTTCGTTCATGTGCTCGACCTGATCGAGGCTCGCGTCCACACCTGGCCGAGGGACGAGGCGGTGTTCCACAAGGACGGGCGCTGAGTCGCCCGCGGAACGGATCGCTGCCAGCCGTCCCCGATCAGTCGGGAAGACCGCTGAACCAGTCCCCGATGTGCGACGGTAATGCGCCTTCGGAGTCCGAGGCCAGCAGGGCCTCCTTGGTCGCGTCCCAACTCAGCGCCGTCTCCGGGTGGTAAGGCTGATCCACGTCCAGCTGGAGCAGTTCCAAGGTTTCTCCGACGCTGAACTCCAGCGCCTTGCACGCCAGCAGGGTCTCGGCGACCACGCCGTTGAACAACGAGGTTGTCATGTCGTTGTATGCGTCCTGAATCAGTGACCGCGGCTGGGCTGCGCTCCCCCCGCACGCAAGGATGCTCCGCAGTGTCCCCCTTCCGAGCTTTGGATCCCCCCACGGATACTCTCCGACCGCGCGAAGCGCCGCGAACCCTTCCAAGGGTGACGCGAGGCCGTCGTGCATGCGCCTTTGCGTTTTCGCGCGCGTCCTCGTCGCGGTCAGCGAGATGGTCCCGTTCTGCAAGTCCGACGACACCTGCGTCTCCTCGACAACGACACGGATCGTCGTGACCGACCCATTGATCAGGAGTTGGCGTATCTCATGTGGATCGGTCCTGGACTGGTTTGCACAGTCGGCCAGTCGTCGCAAGCCCAGGAATCTGTGCAGCGCAAATGGCTCGTCGCCGCATGGAGTCCAGCGGCTCTCGATATCCTTCCAGAAGTCCGAAGACGTACCGACAAGTTCTATCCGCTCTTTGTCCGTCATCGGGCATTCACGTATCACGCGCGAGAGTTCGTTGAGCAGGCGGGAGCATGTTTTCACCGGCATCTGGTTCAGCAGCGCTTCGACACGTGATGCTTCTCCGTCCCCTGCGAGGATCCGTCGGAACTGCGTGGGGGTGAGTCGGCGAGGCGCTCCGGTCATCGCGTCTCTCAGAGTCCGGAACCAGGCGTCGACGGGTCCAGCGGAGCGCGGATCGTCGGCGCCCGCTGACGGCTCAGGCCCGAACAGACGAAGCTCCTCGGGCTTCAACGCCGTGGATGTGCCGGACAGCGCCTCGCCCAGGCCCCTGAACACCTGATCCTCGGGCAGCGCGCGCGTCCTCATGTCCTCGATGCGGGCATTCAGTTGGGTTGGACTTTGAATGTCAGGTCGGGTGCGTTGAAGCCAATCGAAGCGGATATCGTCGACCAGCCTCCCTCGGCCCTGGGATTGCAAGGCGTCGGAAATCCATTGGAACCGCTCGCGGCTCATGGCTCCGCGCTGGTGCCATTGATCCAGCAACGGCCCCAGCGTCGCGTCGTCCAGCCGCTTGCTCAGCGCGATCGCAGTCTCGGGGCCGCGCAGGAGCGCGGGTCCGTGACGTTCGCAGAGGCTCCGGAGTTCTTCAGGCCCGACCGAGCGAAGTTCATGGGCGCTGATGACCGTGCCCGGTGCCGCCGGATGGGGCACGGGTCGGGTCTCCGCCAAGGGCGTGGTGTCGACGTGCTCTTGGCCGTCATCGGGCGGCCGGGCGGCGCGGGCAAGGTCTTGCGGTCCCGGAGGACTTTCCAACGGTGTTTCGTCGGGTGTCGACGGCAGGTTGAGAATGGGCGAGGCGGGGAGTTCACGGATGAGAGGCATGCGCGCTTAGTCATCGAACAGGACCAGCCGATCCATGGCATCGTCTGACGTCGAGGCATTGTTTCAGCGTGACACCGGAGGATGGATGGCGGATCGATTGGCGCAGGGCCCCGACGGCCAGTGGCGATGCAAATGGTGCGAGGCCCCCGGCTTCGACATGTACCGCGACTACCACGACCAGGAATGGGGTTACCCCGTCCACGAGGACCGGCGGCTGTTCGAGAAGCTCTGCCTGGAGGGCTTCCAGTCGGGGCTGTCGTGGCGGACCATCCTCGCCAAGCGTGAGAACTTCCGGAAGGCGTTCAAGCAGTTCGAGATCGCCAAGGTCGCGAGGTTCGGCGAGGCCGACGTCGCGCGGCTGCTCGCGGACGAGGGCATCGTGCGCCACCGCGGCAAGATCGAGGCGGCGATCCACAACGCGTCCCGCGCGCTCGAGCTGCAGAAGGAAGCCGGCTCGCTGGCGGCGTTCTTCTGGCGCTTCGAGGATCCGGAGGAGGGCGGCAATGTGCGGGCGACGTCGGAGACGTCGGTGAAGCTCTCCAAGGAACTGAAGAAGCGCGGCTGGAAGTTCGTCGGACCGACGACCGTCTATGCGTTCATGCAGGCGATGGGGCTGATCAATGACCACGCGCCGGGATGCATCGGTCGTGAGGCCGCGGCGCGCGAGCGCAACGCGTTCAAGCCGCCGCGCTGAACGTCCGCGCGCTCATGGCGCGCTCCCTGCAGTCACCAGCCGCAGGTCCAACGGGCGCACCGCGGCATGCCGCGCACGGATGCGCGACCACGATACTGGTCCGCCGCGGATCAAGCCGGCCTCGCCGAGTCGATCCACGAAATGGCGTTCGATCCCAGCGGTGTCGCTCCTCGGACCATAGACACCGGTGTTCGCGCATTCCTGCAACAGGGCCTCGAGCGGCGGCGGATCGCCGAACTCGGCCATCAGCGTCGCCGTGCACCTCTGGACGCGTTCGCCGAGACCCTTCGGTGTGCCCGGGCCCGGCGTATCTTCCTGCCGCATCGCCTCCTGGAAGCGCGAGAGGTACTGCTCCGCCATGAGGCGCACGACGGCGTCGGGATGGCATTGGCCGAGCAGTCGATTGAGGGCATCCGTGATCAGCGACGGCGGGAAGCGCGATGCGTCGGGCGCGAATTCGTCGGGAGCCGTTCGCCAGGCAAAGCCCATCTTCCGAAGCAGGACGGACTGCAGGCCGGCCACGAGATGCCGGTGCGAGCCGGGCGCGTTTTGAAGCTCCTGCGCGTAGTGCTGGTCGATGACCTCGATGGCGACTTGTTCGACGACGCGCCCCGTGAAGGTGCGGAAGCTCCCGCCTAGATGGAGACGGCCTGAACCCAGCCGTGATTCCGTCGTGACCAGCGCGCTCAAGGCGCCGGGGGCGCAATCGTCCAACTGCGTCGCGAGTTCCTCCAGTGCGGTTGCACAGGTCTCCCGAGGCAGCTGCCGCTGCTGTACGTGCTGGACGATGCGGACGAGGGCTTCGGCGCCGCCTCTGTACAGGAGGTGCGCGGTCGCGCCATAGGCGGGATTGGTGCCGGCAGGATCGACGGTGGTCACTCGTTTGCCGAACATCATCAGCTGTCGAGCACCGGGTCTCCCGGCGAGCTCGGTGAGGAGCACCCAAAGGTGGTCGTCGAACTGTGTCGCGAAATGGCGGAAGTCCCGGCTCGTCGCGAACGCCTCCGGATTCCCGTGACGGGCGGGGTCGTACCACCATCCGCTCGCTGGCGGCGGATCGACGCTGCTGGATCCGAACACGCCCAGCTCGTGCGGGCCGGCCTGGAGGCTGGTGGGAGGAGACGCGTCCGCGGTGTCGATCTCCGAGAGGAACTTTGATGAGAAGGAGTGGGGGCCGATCAGCATCGCGCTTGAGTTGTCTCACGACGTCCTGCGTTCCCTGTTCGCTCCGTGGGCGCGCCGCGACGGCCGTCCCGGCGCGTCCGCGAGCGCGTCAATCCGCGTGACCTGTAGCCGGGTGATGGGGATGCTCGGTCAACCGCGTCTGCGCCACTTCCCGCGTATCCGGGCCCTTGCCGCTGAACCGGTCCAGCGCCAGGTAGATCACCGGCGTGATGTAAAGCGTCACCGCCTGCGACAGGATCAGTCCGCCCACCACCGCCAGCCCCAGTGGCTGGCGCAGTTCCGCGCCGGCGCCCAGCCCCAGCGCGATCGGCAGCGCGCCCATCAGCGCGGCCAGCGTCGTCATCATGATCGGGCGGAAGCGCAGGATGCAGGCCTCGCGGATCGCCTGCCGCGGCGTCATGCCGCCGTTGCGCTGCGCGTCGAGCGCGAAGTCGATCATCATGATCGCGTTCTTCTTCACGATGCCCACCAGCATCAGGATGCCGATGGTCGCGATGATGGTGAGCTCCATGCCCGCGAGCTGCAGCGTCAGCAGCGCGCCCACCGCCGCGGACGGCAGCCCGGCCAGGATGGTCAGCGGGTGGATGTAGCTCTCGTAGAGCACGCCGAGCAGCACGTAGATCACCGCGATCGCCAGCACGATCAGCAGCAGCTGTCCGCCTTGCGAGTCCTTGAACACCGCCGCGTCGCCGCCGTAGCTGGTGATGATGGACGGCGGCAGGCCGACGTCCTTGGTGAACTGGTCGATCTTCGCCGTCGCGTTGCCCAGCGGCACGTCGGGCGCGAGGTTGAAGCTCAGCGTGATCGCCTGCAGCTGGCCCTGGTGGTTGACCGCAGTCGGGCCGAGCTCGCGCTTCACGCTCGCGAAGGCCGTCAGCGGCACCATCGTGCTGTTCCGGCCGCGCAGATAGATCTTGTCGAAGGCATCCTCGCTGAGCCGGTCGCTGTCGGTCGCCTCCATGATCACCTGGTAGGTGTTGCTCTCCGCGTAGATGCTGGAAACCTGGCGCTCGCCGAAAGCCGAGTACAGCGCGTTGCGCAGGTCCTGCATCTGCACGCCCAGCAGCGTGGCGCGCTCGCGGTCGATCACCAGGTTGGCCTGCAGCCCGCGCAGCTGCGAGTCGCTGGTGACGTCGCGGAACACCGGGTCGTTGCGCAGCTTGTCCTGCAGCTTCACGGCCCAGGTGTTGAGCTCGCCGGTGCTGACCGACTGCAGCGTGAACTGGTAGCGGCTCTTGGACTGCCGGCCGCCGAGCTGCAGGTTCTGCACCGGCCGCAGGTAGACCGCGATGCCGGGCACGCCGCGCAGCTTCCTGCGCAACTGCTCCAGCACCTGCGGCATCGCCGGACGGTCGGCGCGCGGCTTCAGGTTGATGAAGAGTCGCCCCGTGTTGACGTTGCCGCCGCCCCCGCCGCCGCCCACCGCGGCGGAGACCGACGACACCGACGGATCGTCCTGCACGATCTTGGCCACACGCTCCTGCAGCACCGTCATCGCGGCGAAGGAGATGTCCTCGGCCGCTTCGGTGCTGGCCTGGATCTGGCCGATGTCCTCTTCCGGGAAGAAGCCCTTGGGGATGACGATCCAGAGCCACGCGCTGGCGATGAAGGTGGCCAGCGCCACCACGCCGACGACCCAGCGGCGGGCCAGCGCCCAATCGAGCGAGGCGGTGTACTTGTTCAGCACCCAGCCGAAGCCCGCTTCGAAAGTGCGGCCGAGCGCGTTCTCCTCGACCTCATGGTGGCTGCTGAGGAAACGGCTGCACAGCATGGGCACCAGCGTCAGCGACACGCCGGCAGACACGCCGATCGCCAGCGAGACGACGACGGCGAACTCGTGGAACAGCAGGCCGATCACGCCCGGCATGAAGAAGATCGGGATCAGCACGGCGATCAGCGAGATCGAGATCGACAGGATGGTGAAGGCCATCTCGCGCGCGCCGCGGATCGCGGCGTCGAAGGGCGCCATGCCGTCCTCGACGTGGCGGTAGATGTTCTCCAGCATCACGATGGCGTCATCGACGACCAGGCCCACGGCCAGCGTGATGCCCAGCAGCGAGATGTTGTCCAGGCTGTAGCCCAGCGCGAACAGCAGCGTCACCGCGCCGATCAGCGAGATCGGCAGCGACAGCGTCGGGATCAGCGTCGCGACCATGCGGCGCAGGAACAGGAAGATCACCATCACGACCAGCGCGACCGTCAGGGCGAGGGTGAAGTAGACGTCGTGCAGGCCTTCGCGGATCGACACCGAGCGGTCGTTGAGCGTGCTCATCTGCACCGAGGCCGGCAGCTGCGCGGCGAAGCGCGGCAGCATCGCCTTCACCGCGTCGACGACCTTCACCGTGTTGGCGTCGGGCTGGCGCTGCACGGCCAGCACGATGGAGCGCTCGCCGTTGAAGTTGGAGAAGGACTTGACGGTCTCGTAGCTGTCCTCGACGTCGGCGACCTCGCGCAGGAACACCGGCGCGCCGTTGCGCGTGGCCACGACGATGCCGCCGAAGGCGTTGGCGTCGCGCAGTTGCTTGTTGGCCTGGATGGTCAGCGTCTGGCGCGCGCCGTCCAGCGTGCCCACGGGCGTGTTGGCGTTCGCGCCCTTGATGGCGGCCTGCAACTCGTCGAGCGTGATGTTGCGCTGCTGGAGCAGCTCGTTGCGCGCCTTGATGCGCACCGCGAAACGCTTCTGGCCGTAGATGGAGACCTGCGCCACGCCGTCGATGGTCGACAGGCTGGGGGTGATGAGGTTCTCGGCGTAGTCGTTGAGCTCGGACAGGTTGATCGAGGGCGAGGTCAGCGCCACCAGCAGCACCGGCGCATCGGCCGGGTTGACCTTGCGGTAGGACGGCGGCGTCGTCATCTCGACCGGAAGCGCGCGCAGCGAGCGGAACAGGGCGGCCTGCACGTCGACCGCGGCGGCGTCGATGTCGCGCGCGGCGTCGAACTCCAGGGTCAGCGAGCTGTTGCCCAGCGTGTTGGTGGAGGAGATCGTCGTGATGCCGGCGATGGTGGAGAACTGCTTCTCCAGCGGCAGCGCGACGGAGGAGGCCATCGTCTCGGGGCTGGCGCCGGGCAGCGTGGCTTGCACATTGATGACCGGCGTGTTGAAGCTGGGCAGCGCGGCGACCGGGATGCGGCTCCAGGCGGCGATGCCGGCGACGACCAGCGCGACGTTCAGCAGCACGGTCATGACCGGCCGGCGGATGAAGAGTTCGGTGAGATTCATGTCAAGGCGCCGCGATGTCGGTGACAGAGGCGCCGCCGCCCGCGGCGGCCGAGGCCGCGGCCAGGCGCGCGGCGGCCGCGGGATCCACGGCGGCGGGCTGCGTGCGCACCGGCGTACCGGGGCGCAGGTTCTGCTTGCCATCGAGCACCACGGTCGCGCCCGCATCGACGCCGTCCACGACGGCCATCTCGCCGAAGGTGTAGCGCAGCTTCACCGGCTTGAGCAGGGCGGTCTTGTCGGGGCCGACGACGTAGACCTGGCGGTCGTTGCCGCGCAGGATGATCGCGGCCTGCGGGATCACGATCGCGTCCTTCATGCTGCGCAGCGTCATGCGCACGCGCAGGTACTGGCCGGGCCAGAGCCTCTGCGCGTCGTTGGTGAACTCGGCCTTCAGCTTGATGGTGCCGGTGGTCGCGTCGACGAGGTTGTCGACGAAGGTGAGCTTGCCGCGGGCCACGGATTCGACGGACTTGCCGCCCTTGCTGTCCTGGCGGGAGGGACCGCCTTCAATCGACGGCAGGACGACCTGCACCTCGGGGGGCGTGACCTGTGCGCCGGTGGCGCCCGGGCGCATCGCGTCGAGCACGGGCGCGAGCTCGGTCTCGGGCAGGTTGAAGCTGATCGCGATCGGATCGATCTGGACGATGTTGACCAGCGGCGTGCCGGTGGCGCTGGCCTGGACCAGGCTGCCGGGCCAGACGTTGACGGCGCCGGCGCGGCCGGAGAAGGGCGCGCGGATCTCGTTGTAGCTGAGCGCGACGGACGCGGAGTCGACGGCGGCCGCGTCCGCATCGATCAGGCTGCGCCCGCCCTGCAGACTGGCCAGTGCGGTGTCGACGGCGCTCTGCGCGACGAAGTGCTGCGCCAGCAGGTCCTTGGCGCGCTCGTACTGGCGCTGCAGGTCGCCGAGGGCGGCCTTGTCGCGGGCGAGCTGGGCCCGCGCCTTGTCGAGGTTGGCGCGGTCCGCGCGTTCGTCGAAGCGGAAGAGGACCTGGCCCCTGGTGACGGTCTGACCGTCGTGGACGAGGACGTCGCGGATGGTCGAGGTGGTCTGGGCGCGCAGGTCGACCTGGTTGATCGGGGTGACGGTGCCGGAGGCTTCGACGGTCACGGGGACGTCGCGGCGCTGCGCGGTGACGACGCCGACGGTCTGCGCGCCGGCGGGGCCCGAAGCGCCCCGTGCGGCGGCGGCGGGACCGGCCCCGCCGCCTTCACGGGACGCGGCGCGCGACTTCCACCACCAGCCCCCGCCCGCCACGAGCAGGACGACGATCAAGGACAGGACAAGGGGCTTGCGGCGCATGAACAGGATCTCCAACGACTCTCTTCGAGGGGGCGCGGAAGAGTAGGTCCGGCCCCGGCATCGAATATTTCGTTCAGGTTAATCCTGTGCGCAGATGAGGAAAAGCTGTGCGATTGGAACGTCAGCCAGCCTGGAGTGCCTTGGCCAGCGCCGCGCCGACCACGGCGTTGTGCTTCACCAGCGCGATGTTGGTGGCGAGGCTGGCGCCCCCGCTGAGGTCCTTGATCCGGGCGAGCAGGTACGGCGTGACGGCCTTGCCGCTGATGCCCTGCGCGGCGGCTTCGTTCAGCGCCTGTCCGACGAAACCGTCGATGACGGCCCGGGGCATTTCATGCGCCGCCGGCACCGGATTGCTGATCACCGCGCCGCCGCTCAATCCGAGCGCCCACTTCGTGCGCAGGAAGCGCGCCTGGTCCGCGGGCGCGTCGATGCGGAAGTCCGCCTTCAATCCGCTGTCGCGCGTGTAGAACGCGGCGAAGTTCTCCTGGCCCACCGACAGCACCGGCACGCCGTGCGTCTCCAGGTATTCCAGCGTCAGCGCCAGGTCGAGGATGCTCTTCGCGCCGGCGCAGACGACCGCCACCGGCGTGCGGGCCAGTTCCTGCAGGTCGGCGGAGATGTCGAAGGAGGTTTCCGCGCCGCGGTGCACGCCGCCGATGCCGCCGGTGACGAAGACCTCGATGCCGGCCAGCCGCGCGCAGATCATCGTCGCGGCCACCGTGGTGGCGCCGACGCGGCCCGTCGCCAGCGCGAAGGGCAGGTCGCGGCGGCTCAGCTTCATCGCGTCGGGGGACTGGCCGAGCAGCTCGAGCTGCGCGTCGTTCAGCCCGACGCGGATCTTCCCGTCCAGCACCGCGATCGTCGCGGGCACGGCGCCGTGCTCGCGCACGATCGTCTCGACCTCGCGCGCGGTCTGCACGTTCTGCGGATAGGGCATGCCGTGCGAAATGATCGTGGACTCCAGCGCCACCAGCGGCCGGCCTTCAGCGCGCGCGGCGGCGACCTCGGGCGAGAAGTCGATGAGGTGCTGATCGATCAGGTCTTGCGTGTTCATGCGGGTGCTTTCGAGTTCGAAGATGGGTCGGTCAGACGAGCAGCGCGGGACTCAGCGCCTCGCTGACGGTGGCATCGCTCTGCAGCGTCAGCGCCGCCAGCTGGAGGCCGAGCGCGCAGGCGCCGCGCAGGTCGTCCGGGTCGCGGTGCAGCGCGGCGGCGATGCCGGCGGTCAACGCATCGCCGGCGCCGGTGACCTCGCGGATCGAGGCGGGCTCCAGCAACGGAGGCGGGAGCAGGACGAACTCGTCGTCCTCTGAAAAGCGGACGCCCCGCGAGCCGTCGCTCATCACGAGCCGCTGCAGTCCCGCGTCCCGCAGCGATCGCCACGCGGCGCGCAGGGCGTCGTCGTCGGGCAAGGCACGACCCACGAGCGTCTCCAGCTCGCCGCGGTTCAGCACCAGCAGCGCCACGCCCCGCAAGTCGGCGCCGAGCCGAGCCATCTTCGGTTCGGACACGGCCACCAGCAGCAGGCGCTGATCGCGCAGGCGCGCTTCGGCGCGGAGCTCGTCAAGCGTGTCGCGCGGCAGGTTCAGGTCGGCGACCAGCCATCGCGCCGGCGCGCGCTGCGGCGCGGTCTGACGCAGGAAGGCGGGATCGAGCCGGTCGGTCAATTCCATGTGCGCGAGCGCGAGCAACAGCTCGCCGTCGGGATCCAGCACCGCCGTGTAGCTGCCTGTCGCCGCGTCGGCTGCCTGCAGCGAGCCGGCGCAGTCGACGCCGAGTCCCTGCAGCTGAGTCAGCAGCGTCTGCCCGGCGGCATCGCGGCCCACGGCGGTCAGCAGGTGCACCGGCAGGCCGAGCCGGGCGAGGTTCTCCGCGATGTTGCGCGCAACGCCGCCCGCCGATTCATGCTGCCGCGCCGGATTCGAGCTGCCCATGCGCAACGGGCCGAGCGCGCGCAGCTTGCGGTCCAGGTTCGTGCCCCCGATGCAGACGATGGGCTGGCGCTGAGGCAGCACATAGGCTCGTCCGAGGATGCGCCCCTCGCGCGTCAACTGCCCCAGATGGCCGGCCACGGCGGAGCGCGACAGCCCGAGCCGCTCCGCCAGCTCCTGCTGGCCGATGAAGGGGTTGGCTTCGACCAGCGCCAGCAGTTGTTCCTTGGAGGACAGTTCCTTGAGGATCGTCATGGCGGCGGATTCTAGAGAGGTCTTCTTCTTCATGCAAACATATGTTCAATCGACAGACATTTGTTTATCTTGACGTCTATGAACGTCAAGGAAATGCAAGGGACTCGCGCGATTAGCGAACTTTGCATACGCTCCATGGGCTCCCACAGACCGGTCACGGCGGGGAGCGCGCCGCATCCAACAGTCAAGGAGGACGCCATGCGGAAGAACTTGCCCGTCACCCAGCGCCAGTACGACTTCCCCGCCGACGCCACGCTGATGTCCACGACGGACACGAAGAGCCGGGTCACCTACGCCAACGAGGCCTTCGTCGAAGCGAGCGGTTTCACGACCGAGGAACTGCTGGGCCAGCCCCACAACATCGTCCGCCACCCCGACATGCCGCCGGAGGCCTTCGGCGACATGTGGGCGACGCTCCAGGGCGGCGAGTCCTGGACCGGCCTGGTGAAGAACCGCCGCAAGAACGGGGACCATTACTGGGTCCGCGCGAACGCGACGCCGGTGATGCGCAACGGCCAGCCGGTGGCCTACATGTCGGTGCGCACGCGGCCGTCGGCCGAGGAAGTCGCCGGCGCGGAGCGCCTCTACGCCGACATGCGCGAAGGTCGCGCGAAGCACCTGCGCATCCACAAGGGCGTGCTGGTGCGCACCGGCGCGATGGCGTGGACCTCGATGCTCAAGACCATGCCGGTGCGGTGGCGGGTGCGGCTGCCGCTGCTGGCGCTGACGCTCGCGGCGATCGTGTCGGCGTGGATGAGCGCCGCGACACTCGCCGCCGCGGCCCTGTGGATAGGCGCCTTCGTGGTCGTGTCGCTGCTGGCGATATGGTTCCTCGAGGCGCAGGTCGTCGGACCGCTGGAGTCGCTCGCGCGGCACGCGAAACGCGTGGCCAGCGGCGACACGCGGGACCCGCTGCAGATGGACCGGGTCGACGAGATCGGCATGGCGCTGCGCTCGCTCAACCAGCTGGGACTGATGTTCCGCTGGGTGATCGACGACGTCGCGGCGCAGGTGGTGACGGTGCGGTCGTCGAGCGGCGACATCCTCACCGGCAACAACGAGATCAGCGCGCGGACCGAGCAGGCGTCGGCCAGCCTGCAGCAGACGGCGGCGTCGATGGAGCAGATGAGCGCCACCGTGCGCAGCAACGCCGACGCGGCGCGCCAGGCCGAAGACCTGGCGCAAGGCGCGAGCGCGGCGGCGGCGCAGGGCGGCGAGGTGGTGCGCAACGTCAACGAGACGATGGTGGGCATCACGACGTCGAGCAAGCGGATCGGCGACATCATCGGCGTCATCGACGGGATCGCGTTCCAGACCAACATCCTGGCGTTGAATGCGGCGGTCGAAGCCGCGCGGGCCGGCGAGCAGGGACGCGGATTCGCGGTGGTCGCGAGTGAAGTGCGATCGCTGGCGCAACGCAGCGCGGCGGCGGCCAAGGAGATCAAGCAATTGATCGGGGAAAGCGTCGAACGCGTGGAGGCCGGCGGACGTCAGGTCGACGAGGCCAGCAAGGCGATGCAGGAGATCGTCGAGCAGGTGCGGCGCGTGTCGTCGCTGATCTCCACGATCGGCAACGCGACGCGCGAGCAGGCGGCAGGGATCTCCCAGGTCAGCCAGGCCGTCAGCGAGCTCGACCGGACGACCCAGCAGAACGCCGCACTGGTGCAGCGGTCCGCCGGGGCGAGCGATTCACTGGAGAAACAGGCCACGCAATTGGTTCAGGCCGTGGCAGTCTTTCGGATGAGCTGAGCGGAGACCGACTGCGGGAAGCCTGGCGCGGGCACTCCACGTCGCAGGGGGCATCCCTCCGGGAACCCCCAGCAACATTCCGGCCCCACCCGCACTCTCTGCCCGCGGGCCTTGGGACTTAGGACTCCGTCAGAAGAATCCCAGCTTCTTCTGCGAGTAGCTCACCAGCAGGTTCTTGGTCTGCTGGTAGTGGTCCAGCATCATCTTGTGGGTCTCGCGACCGATGCCGGATTCCTTGTAGCCGCCGAAGGTCGCGTGCGCCGGATAGGCGTGATAGCAATTGGTCCACACGCGGCCGGCCTTGATGCCCTTGCCCATCCGGAAGGCCGTGTTGATGTCGCGCGACCACACGCCCGCACCCAGCCCGTACGGCGTGTCGTTGGCGATGCGCAGCGCCTCCTCTTCGGTCTTGAAGGTCGTCACGGCGAGCACCGGCCCGAAGATCTCCTCGCGGAAGATCCGCATGTCGTTGGTGCCCTTGAACAAGGTCGGCTCGATGTAGTAGCCGCCCGCCAGGTCGCCGCCCAGCTGCGCGCGTCCGCCGCCGATGAGGCACTGCGCACCCTCCTGCTTGCCGATCTCCAGGTAGGACAGGATCTTGTCCAGCTGCATCGACGAGGCCTGCGCGCCCATCATCGTGTCGGTGTCCAGCGGGTTGCCCTGCTTGATGGCCTTCACACGGTCGATCGCACGCGCGATGAACTTGTCGTAGATCGATTCGTGGATCAGCGCCCGCGACGGGCAGGTGCAGACCTCGCCCTGGTTGAACGCGAAGAGCACCAGTCCTTCGATCGCCTTGTCGAACAGGTCGTCGTCCTGCGCGGCGATGTCGGGGAAGAAGACGTTCGGACTCTTGCCGCCGAGCTCCAGCGTGGCCGGAATCAGATTCGTCGCCGCCGCCTGCGCGATGACGCGGCCCGTCACGGTCGAGCCCGTGAACGCGATCTTGGCGATGCGCTTGCTCTGCGCCAGCGGCATGCCGGCTTCCTTGCCGTAGCCGTTGACGATGTTGAGCACCCCGGGCGGCAGCAGGTCGGCGATGAGCTCGGCCAGGACCAGGATGCTGACGGGCGTCGATTCGGCCGGCTTGAGCACGACCGCGTTGCCCGCGCCCAGCGCGGGAGCGAGCTTCCACGCCGCCATCAGGATCGGGAAGTTCCACGGAATGATCTGGCCGACGACACCCAGCGGCTCATGGAAGTGATACGCGATGGTGTTGGCGTCGATCTCGCTGAGCGCGCCTTCCTGCGCCCGCAGGCAGCCGGCGAAATAGCGGAAATGGTCGACGGCCAGCGGCAGGTCGGCATTCAGCGTCTCGCGCATCGGCTTGCCGTTGTCGACGGTCTCGGCGTAGGCGAGCAGCTCCAGGTTCTGCTCGAGGCGGTCGGCGATGCGCAGCAGCACGTTGCCGCGCTCGGCCGCCGGCGTGGCGCCCCACTTCTCGGCGGCGGCGTGCGCGGCGTCCAGCGCCAGGTCGATGTCGGCGGCGGTCGAGCGCGCCGCCTGCGTGAAGACCTGCCCGGTGATGGGTGTGATCACGTCGAAGTACTGGCCGTCGCGCGGCGCGACCCAGTGGCCGCCGATGAAGTTGTCGTAGCGCTTCTTGAACTGCAACGGCGCGCCGGCCGCGTTGGGCTTGGCGTAGATCATGGTGTTGTCTCCGTGGTTGTTGAAGGCGATGGACGCCGGGACGCTCGTTGCATGGGCCGTGCCAAGGCGGGCTTCGCGCGCAAGACCCTGCTTGCCGGGCGGAAAGCCTCTTCCCATCGCGATCCGTTTTGGTCAGGATCGGTCCAGCCTGGACCACACGCCTCGACGGCGGGACAGGTGTTCCGCAATGGAACACGCAAGGAGACAACGGCATGGTGAAAACCCCGAGCGGCGCCGCCCTGGCGCCGCGACTGCTGCGCGCGGCGCGGCGCGAGCTGCTGGACACCGGGCGGCTCAGCGTCGAGACGCTGGAGGAAGGCCTGAGCCGCAGCTGGCTGCGCAGCCGCGATTTCGGCCTGAGCCCCGTCGGGCGTCCGCCGGGTGCTCCGCACGCTTCGGGCGCGCAGCTTCAACGCGCGCTGGAGCGCCAGCATGAACTGGTCGCCCACGCGCGGCCGGTGATGGAAGACCTCTTCGAGCAGACCCGCGACGGCGACGGGCTCGTGATCCTGGCCGATGCGCAGGGCTTGCTGCTGGGGGCGCTCGGCGATGGGCGCTTCGTCGACCGCGCGCAGCGCGTGGCGCTGCGACCCGGCGCGATCTGGGACGAGCGTTGGCGAGGCACGAACGCGATCGGCACGGCGCTGGCAGAGCAGCGGCCGGTGGCGGTGCTCGGCGGCGAGCATTTCCTGGAGCGCAACGCTTTCCTCAGCTGCACGGCCGCGCCTATCCGCGATCCGCAAGGGCGGGTGCTGGGCGTGCTCGACATTTCCGGCGAGCAGCGCGGCTTCCAGCGGCACACGCTGGCGCTGGTGCGCTCGGCGGCGCGGATGGTGGAGCACCGGTTGTTCCAGACACGGCACGCGGACGGACTGCGTCTGCAGATCCACGTCCAGCCGGAAGGACTGGGGACGCCGACCGAAGGCCTGCTCGCGCTGAGCGAGGACGGCTGGATCCTCGGCTGCAACGCGGCGGCCCAGGCATGGCTGGGGACGGACGCGGCGCGGCCCAGTCCGCTGGAGGCGGTGCTGCCGGTGCGGTGGACCGAGTTGATGGACTGGGCTCGGCAGGGCGGCGAGGGCGCGCGTCTGCTCCACCGCGACGGCGCGCCTGCGCTGTGGTTGCGGATCGATGCGCCGCGCGGCTGGCGACGACCCGCCGCGCCTGCCGCGTCTGGGGCGCCCGGGGCGAATCCGGGCGCCAGCGCGATGTCCGCGTCCGCGATCATCGATGCCGAACGCGTGGCGCCGGTCGAAGACGCCCTGCAGGCGCTGGACCTCGGCGACGCGGCGATGCATCAGGCGGTGCTGCGCGCGCGTCGTGTGCTCGACAAGCCGATCCCGTTGCTGCTGCAGGGCGAGTCAGGCGTCGGCAAGGACCTGTTCGCGCGCGCGGTGCATGACAGTGGACCGCGGCGGGACCGTCCTTACGTGGCCGTGAACTGCGCCGCGTTGCCGGAGACGTTGATCGAGGCGGAACTTTTCGGCTACCGGCCCGGCGCGTTCACGGGGGCGTCCCGCGAGGGCGCGCAAGGTCGGTTGCGCGAAGCGCACGGCGGAACCCTGTTCCTCGACGAGATCGGCGACATGCCGTTGCCGCTGCAGGCGCGGCTGCTGCGGGTGCTGCAGGACCGGCAGGTGCAGCCGCTGGGCGGCGGGCCGACGGTGCAGGTGGATTTCCAGCTGATCGGCGCGAGCCATCGCCCGCTGCGGCCGCTGGTCGCGCAGGGACTGTTCCGCGAAGACCTGTACTACCGGCTGAACGGACTGACCCTGTGCCTGCCGCCGCTGCGCGCGCGCCAGGACTTGCCCGTGCTGGTGGCCCGCCTGCTGACGGCGCTGGAACCGGCGCGGCGCGTGATGCTCGACCCGTCGCTGGCGCGGGAGCTGAGCGCCTACCGCTGGCCCGGCAACGTGCGCCAGCTGGCGCAGGCGCTGCGCATCGCCTGCGCGCTGATGGAGCCCGGCGAATCGGTGATCCGTCGCGGCCATCTGCCGGACGACCTGGTGGAGGAACTCGACCAGAACGAGCCGATGGCCATCCCGGTGCTCGTGCCGCCCCAGGTCCGGATGCCGGCCTCGACCTCGACCTCGACCGCGGTGTCGAGCCGATCGGGCGGATCGAGCGGATCGTCGCGGCGGGCTGCCGCCGCGGAAGCCGCGCCCGAGATGCTGCGGGACCAGTCCCGGGCGCATGCGCGAAGGGTCCTGGACGAGTGCGACGGCAACCACTCCGCGGCGGCGCGGCGGCTGGGCATCGGACGCAACACGCTGTACCGGTTGCTCAAGTCGACCGGCGCGTGAACGAGGAGCAACGGCGCGCGGAGACAGGGAGGGCCGCGTAGGGCATCGCCTCACGCGCGCCTCAGCGATCCGCCGGATCGCCGATGGGGTGAACCCGCCTTTCGGACCCTCCGGACGCTGCGTATTCTTTCGTTCATGCGGTCCAGGGTTTCTTGGTGGTGGATCCGCAGAGGCGCAAGCCGGACGTCAATGGGTAAGGCGGACATTCGAAAGGATGTCCGCCTTCGTCTTTTGGGCCCGCGCCAGCTGCGGATCACCAGTCGTTCCGGGACATTGGCAATGCGCATCAGTTATTCGTCGTCGTTGGGTCAGGGCACCGACCGATACCTGCAGTGGGCAAGGATCCCTATGTTGTCAGGCGCGCCGCCCGACGTATCGGCGTAGCCTTCAGGCCGTCGACTGGGAAAGACGGCAGGACTGACGGCCAGGGATGGCCAGGAGGCGACCTCATGGATGACGCCGGAAAAGACGCCGGGCAGGAACCCACCTCCGCGGCGGCGGCCGCGATGCTCGGGCAGATGAAGCGGGCGGTCTTCGACGGCTCGCGGATCGCCGTGATCCAGCGGGATCTGGCCAACAACGTCCTCTACGCCAACGACGCCGCGCTGACGATGAGCGGGGTCGGGCATGTCGACCAGCTGCGCCTGGACCGGCTCTTCGCCGGCGAGGCCGGCCGCGTGCTCGACGAGGAGACCCGCGGACGCCGCAACCGCGAGCTCGGCGCCTACCGCGTCACGCTGACCTGCCAGGACGATCCCGGGCGGCAGGTCGCCGTCGAGGTCACCGGTCTGCCGCTGATGGATGCCCACGGCACCGTCGTCGGCTCGCTGGGCTTCTTCCGCAGCCTGCAGCATCAGGTGCTGACCGACCAGGTGCGCGCGCTGACCTTGAGCCACGCCGGCCGCGCGGACCTGCTGCCGCTGGTGGCCGAGGCGTTGCGCCGCGAGCTGCCCTTCGACCTGATGCTGGTGTCGCGCGTCGTCGAGGACGACAGCGCCTGGGAGTCGGAGATCGTCTTCAACCATCCGCCGTTCCGGCAGGACGTACCGACCGCGTGGTACGAGCTGAACGCCGCGCAGCGGGCCTTCATGGAGGGCCAGTGCGGCGGCTTCCATGACTTCGAGACGGTGATGAGCCAGCCGCCGTGGTCCGACATGGTCGAGGAGCCGATGAGCCGGCAGATGCACGCCATGGACCTCAAGTCCAGCATGTGGCGACGCATCACGCGCGGCGAGGGCGAGGACGAGCGGACCGTCGCGATCATGACGCTGCTCAGCCGGAAGCGCGGCGCCTACGGCGAACAGGACCTGGCGCTGTTCAACCAGCTGCCGCTGATCGAGGCGGTGCTGTGCAGCCTGGACCACGACGAACGCGAGCGCGACCGGCGCCAGCTGCGCATGTTCCGCGAGCTCAACCGCTGCGCCGACATCCAGGGCGCCTGCCGCTGCCTGTCCGACGCGCTGGTCGAGATCTTCGGCTGGCAGCACGTGTCGCTGTTCCGGATCGACAGCGCGCGCGACGCGATCGTGCGTGTCGCTTCGGCCCGGCGCGGCGAGGACGGATCCGCCATGGATACCGGCGTGTCCTGGGGCGACTACGCGCAGGGACTCTGCCAGGGCATCCTCGGTCGCGTCGTGCGGACCCAGCAGCCGCAGAAGATCCCCGACGTCACGCGTGACCCCGAATACCTCCGGACGCCCGACGGCGAGCCGATCCGCTCGGAACTGGCGGTGCCGATCGTGTTCTCGGACAGCGAACGGGTGCGCTTCATCGTCAACGTCGACGATCCGCGCGTGAGCGCGTTCTCACGCGAGCACGTGCGGCAGCTCACCGACATCGCCCACGAGGTGGCCGGCGCGATGGAGCGCATCAGCGACCTCACGCTGATGACGGAGTGCGTCAACAACGTGTCCGATCCCATCATCGCGACCGACGCGAAGCTGCGGATCCGCCGCGTCAATCCCGCGGCGGAGACGCTGTTCGGCCTCACGCGCAAGGCGCTGGAAGGCCGCAGCCTGCTGACGCTGTTCCAGAATCCGGAGCCGCTGGCGGCATTGCTCGACGGCACCGAGGCCGGCGACCGCATCGGCGAGATGCGGGTGTGCCGCAGGGGCACCGCCATCGATGAGGCGCCCGACGCCGGGTCCGACGTCTCGCCCGCTGCCGCTGCCGGTTCCGGTTCCGGCCCTGGCTCCGGCTCCGGGGCCGACGCGGGCGGGCTGCCGGTCTTCATCACGCGGCGCGACTTCCCGGGCCAGCTCGGCGGTCACGTCTTCATCGCGCGGGACCTGCGGCCGATCCGGCGCTCGGTGCAGCTGGAGTTCCTGGAAGAGACCGCCTACGAACTGGCGGTCGAGACCCAGGCGCCGCTGGGCATGGCGATGTCCTGCCTGGAGGACCAGCTCGAAGCCGCGTTCAGCTCCGAGACGGCTCGAGAGCAGGCGCGCGGCCGCGAGTTGCAGACCGTGCTCCGCCAGCTCGGTCGCGTGAAGCACGCCTTCACGCGGCTGGCCATGTACAACCGTGAGGCCCGCGTCTCCGCGCGCGTCGCCAGCGCGATCCGGCTCGACGGCGAGATCGATGCGCTGCTCGCCAGTCTCGCGGCGTCGGAGCGCCGCAAGGTGGTGTTCGAGACGGCAGTCCGCAAGGTCGAGGTCGAGGCCGACCACATGCAGCTGCACATCGTCGTGGAGAGCCTGCTGTCCGTCCTGCTGCGCGCGGCGCCGGCGACGGCGATCGTGCGACTCACCCTGGTGCCCGACGACGAACTCGTGTTCCTGCGCCTGCGCGGTCGCCTGCCGCCGGCGCGCCGGCACGGCGAGCGCTTCGCCGCGCCCGAAGCCGCCCAGGCGGACCTGCGCCTGGCCAATCCGCTGCTCTGCAAGCTGATGAAGAACCAGGGCGGCGCGCTCAAGGCCAGCGTGCTGCCGGACGGCGACACCGAGTTCGTGCTGAGCTTCCCGCGCCGGAGGTCCCATGGCTGACATCCTCCTCATGCTCAGCCCCCAGCAGCAGGGCAGTCTCGGCCCGCAGATCAAGAAGCAGCTGCGGCAGCTCGGCCGTCACACCATCCAGGAGGAGACCAACCGGGAGACCGGACTGGAGCTGCTCACCGGCCAGCCCTTCGACTACATCATCGTGGGCAGCCAGCTGGCCGACGACGCGGGCGCGGTCGTCGCCGAGGATGGCGGCCTGGCGTTCTGCCGCGAGGTGCGCGTGCTCGGCAACACGCCGATGATGCTGCTGGCGCCGGCGATGACCACCGAACTGAACATGGCCTGCATCCGGCTGCGGGTCACGCTGCATGCGGACCCGGCGTCGGCGGGCAGCTTCGCGCTGGAGCTGCTCGGTCTGGAATCGCCGGACGCAGACGATGCCGTGGCGGGCGGCCCGGGCAACGACGCGCCGATGAGCCGCGGCGGCCGGGCGCGCGCGGCCGTGGTGAACCCGTGCCTGGACATCCGCGTCTCCGCCATCGCCGACAACTGGCGCTTCGAGATGCACGGCATCGATTTCCAGTTCCAGGGCGCGGGTCCGTTGACGGTGAGCAAGTCGGCGCGGCTCGACTGGCAGGCGCAGTACATGCACGAGCCGGACTGGTACAAGGAGTTCTCCCGCATCGGCAAGAGCATCCGCATCGCGCTGTGCGAGGACCAGGAGAGCTTCCGCCTGCAGCGCGAGAACGCGCGGCTCAAGGCCTTCCAGCAGCTCGGCGATGCGGGCAGGGAGGTGACGGACCGCATCACCTTCGAGGTCTCGGAGGACTGCTATCCGCTGCTGCTCGAAGCGATGTTCGAGCCCTCGCAGGAAGTGCCGTGGCTGGCGAAGGCGGCCTCGATGTCGCGTCGGCTCGCGGCCTCGAAGGAGAGCCAGAGCAGCCTGTTCGCCGGCCCGGTGGCGGCTCGCCGCGCGCTGCTGATCTGCGCCGACACGCACGGCACGGCCTACGACGACCAGCTCAAGGGCGGCGCGCTGCAACTGGCGCCGCTGACGGCGGTGCGGCGCGAATGCGCCCGGGTGAAGAAGCTGCTCACCCGGCCGGACCCGCGCAGCGGGCAGCCGCTCTTCCACGAGCGCAACGTCGCCGTGATCGGCCTCGACGGGCCGCTCAGCCGCGAGAGCCTGGTGGCGGCGCTGGGCGACGGCGGCTGGGACCTGATCCACTTCGCCGGCCACACCTGTTTCCAGCCGGCCGGCGCGCGGCAACTGGGCGGCACGGGCTTCCTGTTCGTCGGGCCGAAGGACGAGCCGCAGTGCGTCGACTTCGGCGACATCCTCGGCTATCTGCGCGACACGCGTTTCGTCTACCTGAGCAGCTGCGAGAGCGGCAACTCCGGCTTCGCGACGCTGGCCGCGGAGGCCGGCATCCATGCCGTGCTCGGTTATCGGTGCCGGGTGAACGACCGCACGGCGGCGGTGCAGGCGCTGCTGTTCTATCGCATGCTGCAGCGCAGCCGCTCGCTGGACGCCGCCTTCGGTCACGCGCGGCGGCGTCTCTATCGCCGCTACGAAGGCCAGGACAACGCCTGGGCCTCGGCGATGCTGGTCACGTCGGGTGTCCAGTCATGAGGTCGAGCGACATTCCCGCCGCGGCGTCGGTCGGGTAGAAGGCCTGGTGGCCGTGCGCGGCGCGCAGGGCGGGCTCGTCCCACGGCGCCGTGCGCGCCGACCGGTAGTTGAAGAGCAGCCGGGCGCCCGGCACGTTCCGCACGACGGTGTGAAGCGCCTCGTCGTCGGGGTGGTTGAAGATGCTGCCGTCGGTCGAGATCAGCCAGGTCGCGCAGTCGATCCGGCTCAGGAAGTCCTCGCTCAGGTTGGCGGCCGACCCGTGATGCGCCATCTTGACCGCGTCGAGCCGCAGGCGCGGTTCGCCCGCGGCGCCCGCGAGGCGTCGCAGCGCGGCGGTCAGCGTCGGTGCGTGGGCGTCGCCGAGCAGCGCGATGCGACGGCCCTGGTACTCGGCGATCACCGCGATGCTGGAACCGTTGGCCACCGCGTTGTCGATGGGCCCGAGCGCCAGCGCGGTCGAGGACAGCATCTCCTCGGGTCTGGGCCGTCGGCGCAGTCCGCCGGAGCGGAAGGCGGCGCGACCTTCGAGGCGCGCGCCGAGCGCGCCTTCATCGCTGGCGTCCAGCTCGGCGCGTTCCAGCGCGCGATCCCACGCGGCGCGCAGCTTCTCGAGCTTGTCCAGCGTCGGCGACAGCAGCGTCAGGCGCAGCCCGTCGGGCAGCTCGCGCACCGGCAGCGGACCGATCGCCGGCACGAAGATCGGCGCGCCCTGGAAGGCCGCGTTCCATTGCCGGTCCTCGATGCGGACGCTGATCATCGAGCCCTGCAGCGCGCTGCGTTGGGCGTTCACGTCCGCACCCGCCCCGTTCGGTCCATTCGCCGCGCCCGGCATGCCCGTCGCGTTGTTGGCGTTGGTCGCGCCGGCCCGGGGCGGAGGCGGATCCTTCAGCGGCTGCGCGATGTGCGGCCAACCGTTGAACCAGATGTCGCGGAAGGTCGCCAGCTCGCGGTGGTTGAGCAGCTTGAGGCAGCCCTCGATGTGATCGCCGTCGACGTGCGTGATGACGAGCAGCTCCAACTCGCGCTGGTCGGCGGGCAGCGCGGCCAGCCGCTGCGACAGCGCACCGTAGGCGCCGATCGGGCCGCCGTCGATCAACACCCGATGGGGGCGGGCGGCGTGGCCGTACTCCAGCAGCAGGCAGTCGCCGTGGCGGGCGGGCAGCAGTTCGATGCGGAAGATGTCGGTCATCACGAGGTGCCCGGGAACGACGGCCGTGGGGCGGCTTCAGTTCAGCGCGTGCTTCGGATACGGCCAGGCCGGCGACTGATGTCGCGTGGCCACGTGCGGCGCGCGTGAACGCACCGCCGCGTCGCTGACCGCGTAGCCCCAGTTGATGAGCTCGCACTGTTCCTGGTCCTTGAAGCGGTCGAGCCGGGTTCGGATCGCCGCCAGGTCCGCGACGCGCGCCGCGGCGACGGGCAGCGTCGCCTCTTCGGTCGCGGGATAGTCGGCCATGTCCGTGTCGATCGCCCAGAACGCGCCCTTCGCGTCGCCGCGCGCGTAGGCCGCGATCAGCATGCGCTTGCGCAGCGCCAGCGCCTGGTTCAGGCCGATGTCCATGGTCCGCATCAACTGGCGCGGCGCCATCGTGCCGATGCCGGCGTCGATGTCGAAGGGCTTGCCGGCGTCGCTCACGAGCACCGTCTCGTAGCGCCCCCAGACCGTCTCCAACCCCAGGTTGTCGTACACGCCGCCGTCGGCCAGCATCAGCCGGCGGCGGTAGTCGATCTGGTCGTAGAGGTCGGCGCCGTCGACCTTCGTGAAGTCTTCGGGCCGGACGTCCAGTTCGATCGGCGCAAGCACCGGCGGGAACGCGCTGGAGCAGGCGACCGCCGTCGCCACGTCGAAGCGCGGCTTCGGGATCAGGCCGATGCGGTAGTCGCCGGCGTAGGGCTTGGAGAAGCGGAAGCTGACGCCGGTCGCGTAGTTGGTCGCATTGAACACGAAGCGTGGATCGTCCGGCAGCGATTGCAGCGAGGCGTCGAGGCCCAGGCGCTTGCGGTACTCGTCGGCGACGGCTTCGCCCGCGGAGCGGAAGGGATTGAACGCGCCCGACAACACCGAAGCGACATCGATGTTGCGCGCGCAGAACTCGCGCAGCGGGGCGGCGACTTCGGCCTCGAACAGCGCGGAGCGGCCGTCCTCGCCGAACGCGAGTCGCGGCCAGCGCACGGCCAGCAGTCCCGAGGTGATGGAGCCGCCCGACACGCTGGAGATCCGCGCCAGCCTGCCCAGCGTGCCGAGCTCGTTGAGCCGCCACAGCACGCCGACGTGGAACAGCACGGCGCGGAAGCCGCCGCCCGAGAGTGCCAGCGCGATGCCGCTGGTGCGTGCGGTCTGGTCGAAGGGCATGGCGGGTCTCCCGCTGTGTGGAGCGCTTAGCCTAGGCTCGGCGCGGGCCGGTCGCAATCTGTCAAGTTGGGGATGACGGAGGAAATGAAGGGGACGCGTGGCGAAGATTTCAAACTTGTAATGTGGCTGTGCGTTTCGCGTGGGAGCCCGATTCCCACAGTGCTTTCCAAGCAGTCGGCACCAGGCCGCTGCCGATCCACCCCATGACCAGGACGCCGCCGGCGCCCCCCCTCCACGCGAAAGAGCCTCATGAACCGCAAGACCTTCCTCGGCCAGCTGATGGCCACCGCCTTCGTCGCCACCGCCGCCTTCGCCTCCGTCGGTGCTGCATACGCCGAGACGGACGCCGCGCCGTCTGCCCCGCCATCGACGGCCGTCACGGCCAAGTCCGCGCCGGTCGCCGTCCGCAACGTCGTGCTGGTGCACGGCCTGTACGCCGACGGTTCCAGCTGGGGCAAGGTGATCCCGTTGCTGCAGGCCAAGGGCCTGCACGTGACCTCGGTGCAGAACCCGCTGACCAGCCTGCAGGACGACGCCGACGCGGTGAAGCGCGCGCTGGCGCAGCAGGACGGCCCGACGCTGCTGGTCGGCCATTCCTACGCCGGCATGGTGATCTCCGAGGCCGGTGCCGACCCCAAGGTCAGCGGCCTGGTCTACATCGCGGCACGCGCGCCGGACGCCGGAGAGGACTATCCCGCGCTGACCCGCAAGTTCCCGACCGCGCCGGCCGCCGCCGGCCTGAAGTGGAACGGCGACTGGGGCAGCCTGTCGCAGGACGCCTTCCTGAAGGACTTCGCCGGCGACCTGCCGTCCGCCGAGGCGCTCGGCTACTTCGCCGTGCAGCAGCCCTTCGCCCGCGCCGTGGCCAGCGGCAAGACGACGACCGCTGCCTGGCGCGTGAAGCCGAGCTGGTACGCCGTGTCCACGCAGGACCGGACCATCAACCCCGACCTGCAGCGCTTCCTGGCGCAGCGCATGGGCGCCGCGACGATCGAGCTGAACGCCAGCCACGTCTCGCTGCTGTCGCAGCCGCAGGCGGTCGCCGACCTGATCGTCAAGGCCGCGCAGGGCCAGCGCTGAGTTGCTGCCGATAATCCGCCCCGTGGTGCCCGCGCCGCCTCGGGAGCTCGAGTCTGCGGGCGGCGCCCAAGGAGCAGAGATGCGTGTCCTCGTCGTCGAAGATGAACCGAAGCTGGCCGGCTACCTCCGCAAGGGGCTGACGGAGAACGGCTACGTCGTCGACGTGGCCGCCGACGGCATCGACGGCCGTCACCTGGCGCTGAACGGCGAGTACGACCTGATCGTGCTCGACGTGATGCTGCCGGGCATCGACGGCTTCAGCGTGCTGAAGGCGATCAAGGCCGAGAAGGACGTCGCCGTGCTGATGCTGACCGCGCGCGACGGCGTCGAGGATCGCGTCCATGGACTGCAGGAAGGCGCGGACGACTACCTCGTCAAGCCCTTCGCGTTCTCGGAGCTGCTCGCGCGGCTGACCGCGCTGCGGCGACGCGGCGTGCGTTCGGGATCGGGCGCGAGCAGCGGCAGCGGAGGCGCTTCGGAAACGATGCTGACGCTCGGCGACCTGCAGCTTGATCTCGCGCGCCGGAAGGCGTTCCGCGGCGGGCAGTCCATCGATCTGACCAACAAGGAATTCCTCCTGCTCGCGCTGCTGATGCGCCGTCGCGGCGAGGTGCTGTCGCGCACCGTGCTCGCGGAGCAGGTCTGGGACATGAACTTCGACAGCGACACCAACGTCGTCGACGTCGCGGTGCGGCGGTTGCGTGCGAAGGTCGACGACCCCTTCGAGACCAAGATGCTGCGCACCGTGCGCGGCATGGGCTACGTGCTGGAAGCGCCGTCGCCATGAGAATGTCGATGGTGTCGAGCCTGCCGATGAGAGCGTCGCGATGAGCGCGGGTCGGCTCGGGTCCATCTCCGCGCGGCTGGTGCTGATGCTGGCGCTGGTGGCGGTGGTGGTGTTCTCCGCCGCCGGCTTCCTGCTGCACAAGGCGCTGGAGCAGGTGCTGATCGCCGACGAGCGCGCCGACCTGCTCGGCAAGACGGAGGTGGTGAAGCACTTCATCGGCGAGGCGCGCTCGATGGACGACCTGCCGATGCTGCGCCGTCATCTGGCGGCGACCAGCGTCGGCGGGCGCTTCCGCTGGAACGTGTGGCTGGTGGGGCGTGACGGCGCGCTGCTGTACGGCGCGGAGCCGATGCCGCCGTCGGTGCAACGCGACGGCGACAAGGTCTGGCTGCGCCGCAAGGACGGCGTCGAGCTGCGCGGCGCGCATTTCCTGCTGCCGGACCACGCGGTGTTCCCCGACGCGCAGGTGCTGATCGGGATGGACCCGCGGCCGCGCCAGCAGATGCTCGCGACCTACGACGATGCGGGGCTGATGGTCGGCCTGGCCGGCGTGCTGTGCACGATCGCGCTGGCCTGGCTCGCGACGCGTCGCGGACTTCGCGCGTTGTCGGCGCTGTCGCGCGAGGCCGAGGCGATCCAGCCCGGCGCGTTGTCGCGCCGGCTCACCCTGCCGGAGGACAGCGCCGAGCTGATGCCGCTGGCGCAGCGCTTCAACGACGTGCTGTCGCGGATGGAGGAAGCCTGGCACCAGCTCGAAGGCTTCAATGCCAACGTGGCGCATGAGCTGCGCACGCCGCTGGCGATCATGATCAGCGGCGCGGAGGTGGTGCTGTCGCGGGATCGGCCGGAAGCCGAGATGCGCGATGTGCTGGAATCCCATCTGGAGGAGCTGCGCGGCATGGCGTCGATGATCAACGACATGCTGTTCCTCGCGCGCGCGGATCAGGGCGACGCGGCGGCCGATCTGCTCGAGCGCTCGCTGCGCGACGAGGCGCTGGGCGTGGGCGAGTTCCTCGAGATCCTGCTTGAGGAAAGGCATCAATGCATGACCGTCGAAGGCGACCATCGGTTGCCGGTCAACCGCGCGCTGTTGCGCCGCGCGCTGGTGAATCTGCTGACCAACGCGTCGCGGCATGCGCCGGAGGGGGCGACGCTGACGGTGCGGATCGAGGCGGATCCGCGGGGGCAGGGGCTGCGCGCCGGCGGCAGCGAAGGCGCCACCGGCGGCGCGAAGCTGACCGTGGTCAACCCCGGGGATCCGATCCCCGAGGAAATCCGGCGCCGCATGTTCGACCGCTTCTGGCGCGGCGAGTCTTCGCGCTCGAAGGCCGGGGACCGGTTCGGTCTCGGCCTGGCGATCGTGCGCGCCGTGGCCCGCATGCATGGGGGCGCGACCTTCGCCGAATCGCGTGATGGCGTGACCGAAATCGGTTTCACGCTCGGCTCGCCCAACCGTGCGGTTGTGACGGATAACACCGTGCGTTAGCGCCGACCCGGATTCACCCGAAGGGGGAACTGGCCGATAAACCCGGATGGCCCGTTCGGGCTATCCCGTCCGCCGTGCGCGGCCGCCAGCCTTCCACACGCCCCCCATGAAACTCCGAACCCGAATCCTCTTCCTGTGTCTCGCCGCGCTGATCGGCATGGTCGTCCTGGCCGCGGTGTCGCTGACGACGTTGCGTCAGACGATGATGAAGGAGCGCACCGCGCAGTTGTCGACGCTGGTGGTGCTGGCGCAGTCCGCGCTGGAGAAGCTGCATGAGCAGGAGACCGCCGGCAAGATCACGCGCGAGGAAGCGCAGAAGCAGGGCAAGCTGATCATCGGCAGCTTCCGCAAGGACGAGCTCTACTTCTTCGTCCGTGGCTACAGCGACGACGTCAACCTCGTGCATCCGAACCCGAAGCGCGTCGGCATCGTCGACGCCAAGGGCGGCAAGGAAGCCGGCGTGCGTTATCGCACCGCGCTCGAAGGCAAGCAGATCGGCACCGTGATCGCGCTCGGCACGCGGCCCAACACCAAGGACGAGGTCGAGAAGCTCTACGCCGTCGTGCACTTCAAGCCCTGGGACTGGATCATCGGTTTCGGCGACTACATCGACGACATCGACAAGGCCTTCTGGCGCAGCGCCGTCGTGCTGCTGTCGATCGGCCTGGCGCTGATGGCGGTGGTGGGCGTGCTGGGCTGGCGCCTGGCGGGCAGCATCTACCGTCAGCTCGGCGGCGAGCCGGCGTATGCGGCGGACATCGTCCACCGCATCGGCGCGGGCGACCTGAACGTGGCGGTCGACCTGCGCGACGCGCATGCCGACAGCCTGCTGTCCGCGATGGACCGCATGCAGCGCAGCCTGTCGACGACGGTGGGCCAGATCCGCGGCTCGACCGACACGATCGCGACGGCCGCCGGCGAGATCGCCGCCGGCAACCGCGACCTCTCGTCGCGCACCGAATCGCAGGCGAGCGCGCTGGAAGAGACGGCGGCCTCGATGGAGGAGCTGACCGCCACGGTCAAGCAGAGCGCCGACAACGCGCGCCAGGCCAACCAGCTGGCGATGTCCGCGTCGGAGATCGCGGTGCAGGGCGGCAAGGTCGTCGACGAGGTGGTGGCGACCATGGCGTCGATCAGCAGCTCGTCCAACAAGATCGTCGACATCATCGGCACGATCGACGGGATCGCGTTCCAGACCAACATCCTGGCGTTGAACGCGGCCGTCGAAGCGGCCCGTGCCGGCGAGCAGGGCCGCGGTTTCGCGGTGGTGGCGGCCGAAGTGCGCACGCTGGCGCAGCGCAGCGCGACGGCGGCCAAGGAGATCAAGGCGCTGATCGGCGATTCGGTGCAGAAGGTCGAAGCGGGCGGCGCGCTGGTCGGTCAGGCGGGGGCGACGATGTCGCAGATCGTCGGCAGCGTGAAGCGGGTCACCGACATCGTCGGCGAGATCTCCAGCGCCAGCCAGGAACAGACCGCCGGCATCGAGCAGATCAACCAGGCCATCGCCCAGATGGACCAGGCAACGCAGCAGAACGCCGCGCTCGTGGAGCAGGCGTCCGCCGCCGCGGAATCGCTGGAGCAGCAGTCGCAGGTGCTGGTCACCGCCGTCCGCGTCTTCTCGTAATCGTTCCTCAATGACACGGGGCCCGGGGTCGAAAGATCCCGGGCCCTTGTCGCGTCCTCACGCAGCGGCCCGCTCGCTGAACTGCGCGTAGCCCTCCGCGTCGCCGCCGAAGTACGCCGACTGCGGCGCTTCGAACAGGGGCAGATTGCCCTTCAGCCGGTCGACCAGATCCGGATTCCCGATGAAGGGCTTGCCGATGACAGGACGAAGTCTGGACATCGGCGACACATTCATCCAATTTATCCGTTGAACAACAGATATGCGTCGGGCAACATGGCTGGATGCGATACGACCTGAACCTGCTGCCGGTCTTCCTGGCGGTGATGGAGGAGCGCAGCGTGACCCGCGCGGCGCAGCGGCTGGGCATCACGCAGCCGGCGCTGTCCAACGCGCTGACGCGGCTGCGGGCGATGCTGATGGATCCGCTGTTCATCCGCGAGCGCTACGGCATGCAGCCGACGCAGAAGGCGGAGGAGCTGGCGCCCATCATTGCCGCCGCGCTGGCGAGCCTGGACACCGCGATCCTCGGTCAGCGGGACTTCGATCCGGCGAAGTCGACGCAGCTGGTGACGCTGGCGCCGAACAGCTATGTGGAGCTGGTGCTGGTGCCGGCGATCGTCGCGCGGCTGCGGGAGCAGGCGCCGAACATGGCGGTGCGGCTGACGCCGTTCGGCACCGACCTGGCGGAGACGGGCGTGATCTCGGGCTCGACGGCGATGGTGCTCGGGCGGGTGGTCGATCCGCCGGACAACCTCGTCGTGCAGCACGTGATGGACGACGGCCTCGCCTGCATCGTGCGGCGCGGGCATCCGACGGTGGACCGGAAGATGACGCGCAAGCAGTACGAGCAGCTCAAGCACGTGAACGTGCTGCCGCCGGGCCGGCTGCGGGTGGGGCTGTTCCAGGCGCTGGAGAAACAGGGGCTGAAGCGCGACGTCGCGGTGTCGGTGACGCACTTCCTCGCGGTGCCGGAGGTGGTCGCGGTGACCGACTACTGCGCGACGCTACCCGCGCAGATCTGCCGCAAGCTGGCGTCTGACAAGCGCCTGAAGGTGCTGCCGTCACCGGTGGACCTGGGCACCTTCCCGGTGGAGATCGCGTGGCACGTCAGATACCGGGACGATCCGGCGCATCGCTGGCTGCGTGCGTTGGTCTCCGAGGTGGCCGCCGAAGTGGCGGCTCGAGGCGAGATCCCTTCGCCGAAGAAGGCGTGAGCCGCGGCTAGGATGCCGGCATGTCTGCACTCGTCCCGACTCCCACCGCCTTCATGCTCGACCTCGACGGCACGCTCGTCGACACCTTGGGCGACTTCGTCGCGGTGCTGAACCGCGTGATGGCCGACATGGCCTTGCCTGCCGTCCAGCGCGATTTCGTCGAGCACACGATCGGGCAGGGCAGCGAGCACCTGATCCGCAGCGTGCTCGCCGAAGTCGGCGCTCCCCAGGCGCACTACGAGCAGGCCTGGGCGCTCTACCAGCGCCACTACGAGGTGCTCAACGGCGAACATGCCGACGTGTTCCCCGGCGTGATCGAAGGCCTGGATGCGCTGAAGGCGCTCGGCCTGCCGATGGCCTGCCTGACCAACAAGCCGGCCGCGTTCGCGCGGGAACTGCTCAAGCGCAAGGGCTTGGACCGCTACTTCGACCGCGTCTTCGGCGGCGACGACTTCGAGCGCAAGAAGCCCGATCCGATGCCGCTGCTCAAGACCTGCGAGGCGCTCGGCTCAGCGCCGGCGACGACCTGGATGATCGGCGACTCCAGCAACGACGCGCGCGCCGCGCATGCCGCCGGCTGCCCGATCGCGCTCGTCAGCTACGGCTACAACCATGGTCAGCCGATCCGCGAGGTGCCCGCGGAGCGCTACATCGACCGGCTCGACGAACTGCTCGGCTGAAAACGACGATGCGCCGTCTGCATCACGCGGAACGGCGCATCGGCGGGTGCCGGCCCTGAGGTCCTCAGCGGCTGCTGCCCGCCGCGTTGCGGTTGCTGGTCACCGGCGCCGCCTTGCCGCCGCCCAGCAGCGCGACCTTCAGGTCGCTGTCGGCCGGCGACTTGCCCAGCCAGATCTTCAGCAGCACGTTGAAGAAGTCCTCGCCCTTGATCGGCTCGCCCGGGATCAACTGCCCGTTGACGAAGACCACCGTGCCCGTCCCGGGGATGTAGTCCACGCCGAAGCTCTCGCCCGTCTTGAGCTTCTTCTTCTGCACGAAGATCTCCGACATGCGCAGCACGCCGACGATCGAGCGCCCGAATTCCTCGCGCGTCGCGTTCTGTTCCATGCCCTTGGTGAAGAGCTTGCCCAGCTCCTCGCCGTCGATGTCGCGCAGCATCTGGATGTGCATGCGCTTGGGGCCCGTGTTCGCCAGCACCGCTTCCGGCGTGGTCGCCTTCGCGTTCATGTACAGGCCGGCCGTGTAGACCTTGAAGATGGCCTTGTAACGGATCCCCGCGCCGTTGAGCTGCAGCCTCTGGCCGGCCACCTCGGCGGTGCCGTCGTACTTGACGCCGGCGAGTTCGATAGGCGCCGTGACGGCCCCGGAAGCCGCCGCGGGCGTGGACTGGGCCGACGCCGCGATCGGCGTCGACAACGCGGCCGCGAGCAGAGCCGCGGTCATCAGGACGTTGCGCTTGGACATGTGTCTCCATTCCCTCCGGAAGGATCGGTCGACTCCACGGTCGACTCTGAGGCGAAGTATCCGACAGCGATGCGAAGCCGGGCCTCCGGGAATCCTCCTGCTGGATCCTGCTGATACACTGATCCGCACCATGTTTATCACGCGCAAGCACATCAAGGGGTCGAACGACCGGGGAGCCTGGCCCTGGCGATCCTGGTTCGACTTCACCTGAAGCCGCCTGCTGCTTGCCGCCCGCCGTCCGCCCCTATCCCCCGGACGCGGGACCGTCACACTTCCTCTGCACCCTACCGTACGGGGCAGGTCCAACAGGCGACCTGAGTTACCGCTTGCGCGCGCGTCGTGATGCCCTGCCTCACTGACGACACGCCGCATCCGACAAGAGGTTTGACGACGTGATCACCGAACTGGAATTCCAAAGCCTGGCCGCCGACGGCTACAACCGCATCCCGCTGATCAGCGAGGCCTTTGCGGATCTCGAGACCCCGCTCTCGCTCTATCTGAAGCTCTGCGCCGGCAACGGCCCGGGCCGCCACAGCTTCCTGCTGGAGTCCGTGGTGGGCGGCGAACGCTTCGGCCGCTACTCCTTCATCGGCCTGCCCGCGCGCACCGTGCTGAAGAGCGAAGGCCCGGTCACCCGCGTGATCCGCGACGGCGCCGTGATCGAGACGCACGAGGGCGACCCGCTCGCCTTCATCGAGGCTTACCAGCAGCGCTTCAAGGTCGCGCTGCGGCCCGGGATGCCGCGCTTCTGCGGCGGACTGGCGGGCTACTTCGGCTACGACGCCGTCCGCTACATCGAGCCGCGCCTGGCCGCGTCCACGCCGCAGGGCGGCCTGCCGACGCCCGACGTGATGCTGCTGCAGTGCGAGGAACTGGCTGTCATCGACAACCTGTCGGGCAAGCTCTACCTGATCGTCTACGCCGACCCCGGCCAGCCCGAGGCGTACTTCAAGGCGAAGAAGCGCCTCACCGAGCTCAAGGACAAGCTGGGCTACTCGGTCGCCGCGCCGCGCGTGGCGCGCGCCCAGGCGCATCCGGTCGAGCGCGAATTCGCCAAGGCCGATTTCCTCGCCTCCGTCGAGAAGGCCAAGGCCTACATCGCCGCCGGAGACTGCATGCAGATCGTCTTCGGCCAGCGGCTGAAGAAGCGCTACACCGAGTCCCCGCTCAGCCTCTACCGCGCGCTGCGGTCGCTGAACCCCAGCCCCTACATGTACTTCTACGACATGGGGGACTTCCAGATCGTCGGCGCCTCGCCGGAGATCCTGGTGCGCCAGGAGCAGACGCCCGAGGGCCGCAAGGTCACGATCCGCCCGCTGGCCGGCACGCGTCCGCGCGGCGGCACGCCGGAGCAGGACCAGGCGCTCGAAGTCGAGCTCAAGGCCGATCCGAAGGAGCGTGCCGAGCACCTGATGCTGATCGACCTGGCCCGCAACGACACCGGCCGCATCGCCCGGACCGGCAGCGTGAAGGTGACGGACGCCTTCGCGGTCGAACGCTACTCGCACGTGATGCACATCGTCAGCAACGTCGAAGGCATCCTGAAACCCGGCGTGGGCAACATGGACGTGTTCCGCGCCAGCTTCCCGGCCGGGACGCTCTCGGGCGCGCCCAAGATCCGCGCGATGGAGATCATCGACCAGCTCGAACCCGTCAAGCGCGGCATCTACGGCGGCGCCTGCGGCTACCTGAGCTTCGGGGGTGACATGGACCTGGCCATCGCGATCCGCACCGGCATCGTCATGGACCAGGTGCTGTACGTGCAGGCGGCGGCGGGCATCGTGGCGGACTCGGTCCCCGAGCTCGAATGGAAGGAGACCGAGGCCAAGGCGCGCGCGCTGCTGCGCGCCGCGGAATTGGTCGAAGAAGGTTTCTGAAGCTGAAGCGACGTGAACGCACAAGGAGCAACGACATGCTGCTGATGATCGACAACTACGACAGCTTCACCTTCAACCTGGTGCAGTACTTCGCCGAACTCGGCGCCGAGGTGAAGACGGTCCGCAACGACCAGATCACGCTCGACGAGATCGCCGCGCTCCATCCGACCCACCTCGTGCTCTCGCCCGGCCCGTGCACGCCCAAGGAAGCGGGCGTCTGCGTGCCGGCGATCCAGCGCTTCATCGGCCAGCTGCCGATCCTCGGCGTGTGTCTCGGGCACCAGAGCATCGGCGCCGCGCTGGGCGGCCGCATCGTCCGCGCCAAGGTGCAGATGCACGGCAAGTCCTCGACGATCACGACCGACACGTCGGGCGTCTTCAGCGGCCTGCCCGAGCGCTTCGACGTGATCCGCTACCACTCGCTGGCGATCGAGGAATCGACGATCCCCGCGGAGCTGGAGATCAGCGCCCGCAGCGAGGACGGCGAGATCATGGGCGTGCGCCACCGCGCGCTGGCCGGTACCCCGACGCCGCTGGAAGGCGTCCAGTTCCATCCCGAATCCATCCTCTCGGAGCACGGCCACGCGATGCTCAAGAACTTCCTGGAGTTGGCACGATGAACACCACGAGCACGGCCTCGAACCACCGCGCAGGCCTCGTCGATCTGCGCAGCGACACCGTCACGCAGCCGACCGCCGGCATGCGCGCGGCGATGGCGTCCGCGCCGCTGGGCGACGACGTCTTCGGCGACGATCCCAGCGTGAACGCGCTGCAGGCGGCGCTGGCGGAGCGGCTCGGCTTCGAGGCCGCGCTGTTCATGCCCACCGGCACGCAGAGCAACCTGTGCGCGCTGATGGCGCACTGCCAGCGCGGTGACGAGTACATCGTCGGCCAGTTCGCCCACACCTACCGCTGGGAAGGCGGCGGCGCCGCGGTGCTGGGCTCGATCCAGCCGCAGCCGTTGAGCCATGCGCCGGACGGCTCGCTGCCGCTGGCCGACATCGAGGCCAACATCAAGCCCGACGACGCGCACTTCGCGCGCACGCGGCTGCTGGCGCTGGAGAACACGATCGGCGGCAAGGTGCTGCCCATGGACTACCTCGCTGCGGCTTCCGAGCTGGCGAAGCGTCACGGCCTGTCGCGCCACCTCGACGGCGCGCGCCTGTTCAACGCGGCGGTCGCGGTCGCCGCGCGCGACGGGAGCGATCCTGACGGAGCGGCGAAGCGCATCTGCGCGCACTTCGACAGCGTCTCGGTCTGCTTCTCCAAGGGCCTGGGCGCGCCGGTCGGCTCGGTGTTGTGCGGTTCGCGCGAACTCATCAAGCGCGCCCACCGCTGGCGCAAGATGCTCGGCGGCGGCATGCGCCAGGCCGGGCTGCTCGCGGCGGCGGCGCACTATGCGCTCGACCACCAGGTGACGCGTCTGGGTGAGGATCACGCGCTGGCCAGGCGCCTCGCCGAAGGCCTGCAAGGACTGCCCGGCCTGACGGTCGAAGCGCCGCAGACCAACATCGTCTTCTGCGACGTCGACAAGGGCATCGCCGCGAAGCTGGTCGAGCATCTGAAGTCCGAGGGCGTGCTCACGACCGGGCTGTACAAGCTGCGCTTCGTGACCCACCTCGACGTGGACGCCGCCGGCGTCGATCGCGCGGTGACGGCGACGCGCCGCTTCTTCAACGCCTGAGCGGGGGATCGTCATGTCCATCACCGACAACGAGGCGCTGACCCGCGTCATCGAGCATCGCGAGATCTTCCACGACGAGATGCTGACGCTCATGCGCCGCATCATGGGCGGAGAGATGTCGCCGGTCACCGCCGCGGCCATCCTCGTCGGCCTGCGCGTGAAGAAGGAAACCATCGGCGAGATCACCGCCGCCGCGCAGGTGATGCGCGAGTTCTCCGTCAAGGTGCCGATCGAGCCGGGGCCGCATCTGGTCGACGTCGTCGGCACGGGGGGCGACGGGGCGCACACCTTCAACATCTCCACCTGCTCGATGTTCGTCGCCGCCGCGGCGGGCGCCCAGGTCGCCAAGCACGGCAACCGCAGCGTGTCGTCCAAGACGGGCAGCGCGGACGTGCTGGAGGCGCTCGGCGTGACGCTGTCGCTGCCGCCGCAGGCGGTGGCCGAGTGCGTGCGCAAGACCGGCATCGGCTTCATGTTCGCACCCAACCACCATCCGGCGATGAAGAACATCGCACCCGTCCGCAAGGAGCTGGGCGTGCGCACCATCTTCAACATCCTGGGGCCGCTGACCAACCCGGCGGACGCGCCCAACATCCTGATGGGCGTGTTCCATCCGGACCTCGTCGGCATCCAGGTTCGCGTGATGCAGCGCCTAGGCGCGCAGCACGCCGTGGTCGTCTACGGGAAGGACAACATGGACGAGATCTCGCTGGGCGCGGCGACGCTGGTCGGCGAGCTGAGGAACGGCGAGATCCGCGAGTACGAGATCCATCCCGAGGACTTCGGCATGCCGATGGTCGCGAGCCGCAACCTGCGCGTCAGCGGGCCGGAGGAGAGCCGCCAGGTGCTGCTGGGCGTGCTGGGCAACGAGCCCGGCGCGGCGCGCGACATCGTGTTGCTGAACGCGGGGGCGACGCTGTATGCGGCCAATGTGGTCGACTCGATCGCCGACGGCATCGCGAAAGCGCGTGGCGCCATCGAGTCCGGCGCCGCCCGCGCGAAGCTGGACCAGTTCGTGGCGGAGACGAAGCAGCAAGCGGCGACGCAGGGCTGAGACCGAACGCGCATAGCGCGCGCTTCGAGAGAATTTCGAGAGAGTCGTATGTCTGACATCCTGGATCGCATCAACGCCGTCAAGCGCGAGGAAGTGGCCGCCGCGTCGGCCCGTGTACCGCTCGCCGCGCTGCGTGCCGAAGCGGAATCGCGGACCGAGCCGGCACGAGGTTTCGTGAACGCGCTGCGCGCGAAGATCGCCGCCGGCCGCAGCGGCGTCATCGCCGAAGTGAAGAAGGCCAGTCCGAGCAAAGGCGTGCTGCGCGAGGACTTCCGTCCCGCCGACATCGCCCGCAGCTACGAGGAGCACGGCGCGGCCTGCCTGAGTGTGCTGACCGATGCGCCGCACTTCCAGGGCTCGGTCGAGTTCCTGAAGCAGGCGCGCGCCGCGTGTGCGCTGCCGGTGCTGCGCAAGGACTTCATGATCGATCCGTACCAGGTCTACGAAGCCCGCGCGATGGGCGCGGACTGCATCCTGCTGATCGCGGCGAGCCTGGACGACGGGCTGATGGCGGAGCTTGAAGACTGCGCGCTGGGCCTCGGCCTGGACGTGCTGGTCGAGGTGCACGACGGCGCGGAACTGGAGCGCGCGCTACGCTTGAAGACGCCCATGGTCGGCATCAACAACCGCAACCTCAAGACCTTCGAGGTCACGCTGGACACGACACTCGGGCTGCTGAAGAGCGTGCCGGCGGATCGCCTGCTGGTGACCGAGTCCGGCATCCTCGGACCCGACGACGTGCAGCGCATGCGCGAGGCGCAGGTCAACGCCTTCCTCGTCGGCGAGGCGTTCATGCGTGCGCCGGATCCGGGCGCGGCGCTGTCGGCGCTGTTCCGCTGATGGCTGCGACGCTCAAGGCCCTCGACTGGTCGGCCGGGGACGGCTGGCAGCCGTTGATCGACGCCTGGCGCGCGAGCGCCGACGGGCAGCGCATCGAAGCGCTGCTGAAGACGCGCCTTGCCGAAGGCGCGGTGATCTATCCGCCCGATCCGCTGCGCGCGCTGCGCCTCACGCCGCTGACGAACGTGAAGGTCGTCATCGTCGGCCAGGACCCGTATCACGGACCGGGGCAGGCGGAAGGGCTCTCGTTCTCGGTGCCCGTCGGCGAGAAACTGCCGCCTTCGCTGCGCAACATCTTCAAGGAACTGCAGCGCGACCTGGGTCAGCAGCCGGCGATGTCGGGGCATCTCGGCGCGTGGGCCAGGCGCGGCGTGCTGCTGCTCAACACCAGCCTGACCGTCGAGGACGGCGCCGCCGCCTCGCATGCGAAGAAGGGCTGGGAGTCGCTGACGGATGCGCTCATCAAGGCGACCGCGCAAGACCCGGCACCGAAGGTCTACCTGCTGTGGGGCGCGCATGCGCAGGCGAAGGCGCCGTTGATCGAGGCGGCGGGTCATCGGCACCGTGTGCTGCAGGCCAACCATCCATCGCCGCTGTCGGCCACGCGCGGTCCAGCGCCCTTCATCGGCTGCGGGCATTTCTCGGCCGCAAGCGACTGGCTGAAGGGGCAGGGCGTCGAGCTCGGCTGGTCCTTGGATTGATTGCTCGTAGAGCCATAACTGGTACGTTGGTGGTCATAACCACGCAACCCCTCTGAGCGGGGCTTCGACATCAGGGTTAAGTCCAGTGCGCTACCAATTGACGCTCTGCGTTTTTTGGTACTAAACTGGTATTAATCATGACAAGCCACCCCCTGGCGGACGCCTGGTCCGCTCCTCTGCAACCGCGATTCGCGGGCGTCCGCTTCCTGGTGGGAGTGGATGGCGGGGGCACCGGCACGCGGGTCCGGCTGAGCGATGTCCACGGGCAGCTGCTCGGACAGGGCTGGGCGGGGCCGTCGGCGCTGGGGCAGGGCATCGCCCAGGCCTGGCGTCACATCCAGATGGCCGTCCAGGAAGCGGCCGCCAAGGCGAACATCGAACGCCTGCCGCTCGGCGAGACCGCCATCGGCCTGGGCCTCTCCGGCGCGGGTGTCGCTTCGCAGGCGCAGGCCTTCGTCGCGCAGCAGCCGGGCTATCTGCACATCGAACTCGTGAACGACGGCACCACGTCCGTCATCGGCGCCCATGCGGGACGGCCCGGCGGCGTGATCGCGGCCGGCACCGGCACGGTGGGCGAGGCGCTGCGCGCCGACGGCTCGCTGGTCTGCGTCAGCGGCTGGGGCTGGATCGGCGGCGATGAAGGCAGCGGCGCGTGGCTCGGCATCCACGCGATGCGCCTTGCGCAGAAGGCCATGGACGGCCGCGTCGAGGCCGGAGCGCTGGCTCGTGCCGTGTGGTCCGCCGCCAACTGCCAGAACGATCAGGATCGCGATGCGATCAACGCCTGGGTTGCCCAGGCCGGCCAGCATGCGTACGCGCAGTTGGCACCGCTGGTGTTCGAACAGGCGGAATCCGATCCGGCAGCCGCGGCGCTCGTCGCGCAGGCAGTCGCGGAGCTGGAGCAGCTCGCGCTCGCGCTCGATCCGACGCGGCAGCTGCCGCTGTCGCTCGCGGGCAGCGTGGCGCAGCGGCTCGCCGCGCTTTTCTCAGGCAACATTCGGGCCCGTTGCGTGTCGCCCCAGGGCGACTCGGCCGACGGCGCGCTGCGGCTGGTCCGCGGCGCTCTCTCCGACCCCCGTTGAAGACGAGAAGCCCGATGAGCACCAAGCTGCCCTTCCAGTTCAAGCCCGATCCCGCCGCCGCCTCGCCGCTGTACATGCAGCTGGCCCACAAGCTGGCGCAAGCGATCCGTGAAGGCCAGTATCAGGCCGACGAGGCCCTGCCGTCGGAACGCGTGCTCTCCGAATCGCTCGACCTCTCGCGCGTCACCGCCCGCAAGGCGATCGACCGCCTCGTCGAACAAGGCCTGATCGTGCGCAAGCGCGGCTCCGGCAACTACATCGCCCCGAAGCTCGAACAGCCGCTGTCGCGCCTGACGAGCTTCTCGGAAGAACTCCATCAGCGCGGCTTCAAGCCGAGCAGCCGATGGCTGACGCGCGGCTTCGCCATGGCGGCGCCGGACGAGCAACTGTCGCTCGGGCTCACCACGGGCCAGCGCGTCGCGCGCCTGGAACGCCTGCGTCTGGCGGACGCCGTGGTCATGGCCTATGAGCTCTCGATCCTGCCCGAGGCCGTGCTGCCCGATCCGCAGAAGGTCGAATCCTCGCTCTACGAGCACCTTGCCCAGCACGGCGGCGCGCCGGTGCGCGCGCTGCAGCACATCCGCGCCATCAATGCCGACTCGCGCCTCGCGGGCCTGCTGCAGGTGCCGGTCGGGCAGGCGGTGCTCTTCATCACCCGCGTGGGTTACCTCGACCAGGGTCAGGCCGTGGAGCTCACCCATTCCTACTGCCGCAGCGACTACTACGACTTCGTCGCGGAGATGAGGCGAGACGGATGACGACCCAGCACATCGACGGATTCATATTGACACCCAGCGGGTTCATCCGCGGTGTGCTGGAACATGACAAAGGACGCATCGTCCGGATCGACGGCTGCGTCGCGTCCGAACACGAGGTCCGACACGGCGCGCAGGACCTGCCGATCCTGCTGCCCGGATTCATCGACACCCACGTCCACGGCGGCGCCGGCCGCGACACGATGGAAGGCGGCGATGCCGCCGCGCAGCTCGCCAGGCTGCATGCGAAGCACGGCACCACGTCGCTGCTCGCGACGACGATGACCGCGCCGCTGGACGAGATCCGGCAGGCGATGCGCGGGCTGGCCGAGCTCTGCGTCGTGCGCCCCGAGGGCGGCGCCCGCGTGCTGGGCGTGCACCTCGAAGGCCCGTACATCAATCCCGGCAAGCTCGGCGCGCAGCCGGACTTCGCCAAGGCCGCGTCGATCGCCGAGATCCGCGAGCTGCACGCGATCGCGCCGATCCGCCTGATCACGCTGGCGCCCGAGCTGCCGGGCCATCTCGACCTGGTCACGCAATTGCGCGTCGCCGGCTTCCAGGTGCAGATCGGCCATTCGCTGGGCACCTACGAGGACGGCGTGGCCGCGCTCGGTCGCGGCGCCGGCGGCTTCACCCATCTGTTCAACGCGATGACGGGCCTGCACCACCGCGAGCCCGGCATGGTCGGTGCCGCGCTGGCGCACGCGCAGTACGCCGAGATCATTCCGGACCTGCTGCACGTGCACCCCGGCGCGATCCGCGTGGCGCTGCGCAGCATCCCGCATCTCTTCTGCGTCACCGATTCGACGGCCGCCGCCGGCATGCCCGACGGCGAGTACAGCCTGGGCCGCCATCGCGTCACCAAGTGCCTGGGCGGCGTGCGCCTGCCCGACGGCACGCTGGCCGGATCGACGCTGACGATGGACCAGGCGCTGCGCAACCTGGTGCTGAAACTGGGCCTGCCGATCGAGGACGCGTCAAAGCGCGTTTCGACGAACGCGGCCGACTATCTGGGTCTGGACGATCGGGGCCGGTTGGCGCCGGGCGCCTGGGCGGACTTTGTTGTGATGGACCGTGGCTTGCAGTTGCAGTGCGTGGTCGTTGAAGGAGAAGCAATTGACCTCGCGAATGCTGGATGAGGCGCTGAGCGCGCCGCAGGTGGTGGCCCGTCAACTGGCCGCCGATCAGAACGCCTATGCCGCCCTCGGCGACGCGCTGCGCGAGCAGCCGCCGACCTCGTTGCTGACGATCGCGCGCGGCAGCTCGGACCATGCGTCCCACTACCTCGCCTACCTGGTGATGGCGCGGCTGGGCCGGCTGGTCACCTCGCTGCCGATGTCGCTGATCACGCTCTACCAGAGCAAGATCGAGAGTCAGGGCCTGGTGTCCTTCGCGTTCTCGCAGTCGGGACAGAGCCCGGACCTGGTCTCGCCCACGAAGTACTTCCGAGACAACGGCGCCCGCACCGTGGCCTTCGTGAACGCCGACGGCTCGCCGTTGGAAGCGGCCGCTGAACATGTGTTCCGCCTGCATGCGGGCGTCGAGCAGAGCGTCGCGGCGACCAAGAGCTACATCGCGCAGCTGGTGGCGGGCGCTCGCGTCGTCGCCGCGTGGCAGGGCGACGAGGACCTGTCGGCCGCGCTGCAGACCCTGCCTCAGGCGATGGAGCAGGCGGCGAAGCAGCGCTGGGACGTCGCGGTCGACGTGCTCAAGGGCGCGGACAAGCTGTTCGTCATCGGCCGCGGCACCTCGCTGCCGATCGCGCTGGAAGCGGCGCTCAAGTTCAAGGAAACCTGCGGCATCCAGGCCGAGGCCTTCTCCGGCGCGGAAGTGAAGCACGGCCCGATGGCGCTGGTGGAGGAGGGCTATCCGCTGCTGGTCTTCGCACCGCGCGGTCCCGCGCAGGCAGGCCTGCTGGCGTTGGCCGAGGAGATGCGCGGCCGCGGCGCGCGTGTGCTGCTGGCAGCGCCGGAAGGCACGCCGAGCGCCGAGCTGCCGTTGACCTGCACCGGCAATGAAGACCTCGATCCGATCACGGCGGTGCAGAGCTTCTATCCCATGGTCGAGGCGCTGGCCCAGGCGCGGGGTCTGAACCCCGACCAGCCGCGGCACCTGGCCAAGGTCACCAAGACGCATTGATCGAGCATTGACCGGCGGCCCGGCGCGATCGGGCTTTCATTCCCAGAATTACCCAGCTTCGACCCGCGGGCCAGGCAAAAGAGAGCGACATGAGCGAGACAGCATTCCATCCGGGCCGGCTGGTGATGGTGGACATCCAGGGCAAGACGCTGGACGCGACAACCGCGGCCTTCCTGCGCGACAACAGGATCCGCGCGGTGTGCCTGTTCCGCAAGAACCTGGGCACCGAGGCCGAGGTCCGGCAGCTGACGCGCGACCTGCGCGAGGCGATGGGCGAGGACGCGCTGATCGGGCTCGACCAGGAGGGCGGCTCGGTGGTGCGCGCGACCTTCCTGCCGCAGCCGCCGTCGGCGATGGCGCTGGGCGCGGCGGGCGACGAAGGGCTGGCCGAGCAGGTCGGCGCCGCCGTGGCGCGCGGGCTGCGCGGCATCGGCATCAACTGGAACTTTGCGCCGGTCACCGACATCAACAACAACCCGGCCAACCCGGTCATCGCCGAGCGCAGCTTCGGCGAGACCGCGGACACCGTCACGCGCCTGGCCGGCGCGTGGATGAAGGGCTCGATGGCGGCGGGCGTGGCCTGCTGCATCAAGCACTTCCCGGGGCACGGCGACACGCACATCGACTCGCACCTGGACCTGCCGACGGTCGAGAAGTCCCGCGCCGAACTGGATGCGCTCGAACTCAAGCCCTTCCAGGCGCTGCGCGACGTGGCGCCGTCGATCATGACGGCGCACATCGTCTATCCGAAGATCGACCCGCAGTACCCGGCGACGCTGTCCAAGACGATCCTCGGCGGCATCCTCCGCGACGAGTACGGCTTTGACGGCGTGGTCATCACCGACGCGCTGATGATGAAGGCCATCGCCGAGCGCTACGGCTATGCGAAGGCGGCGGTGCTGGCGATCAACGCCGGGGCCGACATGATCCTGGCGCAGGGCACGCTGGACGAGCAGGCGCAGGCGATCCATGCGCTGCAGGACGCGCTGTCGCGCGGCGGCCTGAGCGTCGCGCGCGGTCGTCAGGCCGAAGCGCGGCTGGACAAGCTGGCGCGCGACTTCCCGGTCCGTTTCGACGACTACCAGGGCGCGCAGCGCGAGGCCGACGACGTGCTGATGCGTCGCGCCTGGGCCTCGGGCCTGAGCGCGCTGCGCGGCGCGAAGCCGCCGGCGGTCGATCGTCCGATCCGCGTGCTGGTGCAGGATGAAGTGCCGACCGACGGTGTGTCCGAAGCCGGACCCACCGGTGCGCAGGTGCGCGCGCTGTTCGAGGGTTACGGCGACGTCGAGTTCGTTTCCCTCGGCGACATCGCGGCGCTCGACTGGGCGCAGGTGCCGAAGGATGATCGCTTCACGATCGTCGCCTCGACGCACCGCGCGCGCTACGGCACCAATGCTGCCGCGTGGCGACCGAACCTGCACCTGGTGTTGTGGAATCCCTTCCAGGCGCTGGACGTCTCCGCACCGACGGTGATCAGCTGGGGTTATGCCGACGGCGCGCTGGGCGCGCTCGGCGCCTGGCTGCAAGGCCGCGGCGAGGCCGGCGGCCAGTCGCCGGTCACGCTGGACTGAAGCCGGCTTCCGCCGCCCCCGCCAAGCACTGCATCGCACCGAGGTCCTCCCCCATGAGCTCCTTGAAGACTCCTCCCGCCGCCGACGCGGCGGACACCCGCAGCCCCATCCGCTGGGTGTCCAGCCTGTACTTCGTGCAGGGCATGCAGTTCTTCGTCGTCATGCTCATCGCCGGCCTGATGTTCAAGAACATGGGCGTGGCCAACGACCAGATCGCGCGATGGACCGGACTGCTCGGCCTTGCCTGGGCGTTCAAGCCGCTGTGGAGTCCGTTCCTGGAGCTCGCGCGCAGCAAGAAGCTCATTGTGGTCGCCGGGCAGTACACCGGCGCCGTGGGTCTGGGCCTGATGGTGGTGGCGCTGCAGTTGCCGATGTGGTTTGCGGCCAGCATTGCGGTGCTGTTCCTGCTGGCCTATGCGTCGGCGACGCACGACATCGCCTGCGACGGTCTCTACATGGCCTCGCTCGACGACAAGCAGCAGGCGGCCTACGCCGGCTGGCAGGGCGCGTTCTTCAATGCGTCGAAGTTCCTGACGCTCGGCGGGCTGCTCGTGCTGGCGGGGCATCTGGAGCGCGGCATCGGCGTGATGAATGCCTGGTCGGTGATCTTCGCGATGCTGGCGGTGCTGCTCTTCGTGCTGGCGAGCTACAACGCCTATGCCTTGCCGGGCGCGCTCAACACCGATCACGGCGATCTCACCGTCGAAGGCGTCTGGCAGACCCTGCGCGAGGTGATCGCCGATTTCCTCAAGAAGCCCGGCATCTGGCTGATGATCCTGTTCATCGTGATGTTCCGCTTCGCCGAAGGTCAGGTGCAGACGATCGGGCCGCTGTTCCTGATCGAGCCTCGCGAGAAGGGCGGCCTCGGCCTGACGACGGAGCAGGTCGGCGGGATCTACGGCACCGTGGGCACAGCGGCGTTCCTGGTCGGCAGCATCGTCGGCGGCTACTTCACGAGCTGGCTGAGTCTGCGTCGCGCGATGCCGTTCCTGATCGTCGCGATGGCGGTGCCCAACGCGACCTTCTACTACCTGGCTGTCACGATGCCGGCGGACCTATGGCATGTCGGCTTTGCCGTGGCGGTCGAGATGCTGGGATACGGCTTCGGCTTCGTCGGCATGATCCTGTTCATCATGCAGGTCGTGGCCCCGGGCAAGTATCAGACGGCGCATTACGCGCTGGGCTCCGGTGTGATGCAGCTGGGCTTCATCCTCTCGAAGACGATCAGCGGCGACATCCAGATCTCGATGGGATACGAGCATTTCTTCCTGTGGACGATCGGCTGCGGCGTCCCGGCGCTGGTCCTCCTGCTCTTCGTGCGCATGCCCGGCAAGGCCGACAAGCCGGTTCAAGCCGTGCCGGCACCGGTGGAGAGCGCGACATGAAGCGGCTCCTGCTCGGCGCGCTTGTCGCGCTCGCGAGTTCGGCGCAGGCCGCCACGCCGCAGTTCTTCTTCGACGACTTCAGCTATGCCGATACAACGGCGATGTTCCAGCAAGGCTGGACGGCGCGCAGCGCGGCTGGCCATCCGGGTCTGCCCGGCGCGCGATGGGCGCCGGAGGCCTTGAGCCTCGTCGACGGCAAGTTGCGTCTGCGCGGCACGACCGACGGCACCGGCGCCGGCACGACGCAGGTGCAGGTCTGCCACCAGCGCAAGTACCTGGCCGGCACCTATGCCGCGCGCGTGCGCTTCAGCGACCAGCCGGTGAGCGGCGCCGACGGCGATCCGGTGATCCAGACCTTCTACGCCGTGAGCCCGCTGAAGCACGACTTCGATCCCGAGTTCAGCGAGCTCGACTGGGAATACCTGCCCAACGGCGGCTGGGGCAGCGAGAAGACGCGGATCTACGGCATCACCTGGCAGACGGTGCGGCTGGATCCCTGGCTGGCGTTCAACCAGCAGCATGAGGAATTCGGCGCGTTGGGCGTACCGGGCAAGGACTGGCACACGCTGGTGATGCAAGTCGCGGACGGCCGCACGCACTGGTTTATCGACGGTCGCAAGATCGACGAGCACGGCGGCCGTAACTATCCGGTGGTGCCGCTGTCGATCAACTTCAACCTGTGGTTCTCCCCGGGAGGGCCGCTGCCGCAGGGACTCGCCGGCGGTCCGCCGCGCGTGTACGAGGAGGACGTCGACTGGGTCTTCCATGCGAAGGACACGGTGTTGAGCCCGGCCGCGGTGGAGGCGCAGGTGAAGCGCTGGCGCGCCGGCGGCGTGACGCGCCTCGACCAGGTGCCGGCCGCCGAGCCGGCGCTCGAGAGCCGCTGCGACTTCTGATCCTTTCGACTTCCTTCCCATGAACGCTCCTTCGAAACGCATCGCGTCCGTCGACGCGCTGCGCGGTCTGGCCGTGGCCGCGATGCTGCTGGTCAACAACCCCGGCGACTGGGGCTACGTCTATGCGCCGCTGGAGCACGCCGCCTGGAACGGCTGGACGCCGACGGACCTCGTGTTTCCGTTCTTCCTGTTCATCGTGGGCGTGTCGCTGTCCCTCGCGATGGGCGCGCGGATCGAGGCCGGCGGCGGCGATGCGCTGCGCGGCACGGTGATCAAGCGCGGGTTGCGCATCCTGGCGCTCGGGCTGGTGCTGCATGCGCTGGCCTGGTGGCTGATGGGCAAGCCGGCCTTGCGCATTCCCGGCGTGCTGCAGCGCATCGGGCTGTGCTTCGCCTTCGCCGGATTGATCGCGATCCAGTGGCGGGCGACCGGCCAGCGCATGTGGCTGGCGGCGCTGCTCGCCGGGTACGGCGCGCTGCTGCTGTGGGGCGGTCCGCTCGACAAGGCCGGCAACATCGCCAGCCGCATCGATGCATGGCTGCTCGGTCCCCATGGCTATGAATGGAACGCGACCACCGGCGCCGGCCACGACCCCGAAGGCATCGTGTCGACGCTCGGCGCGCTGGCGACGACACTGCTCGGCTGGCGCTGCGGCGAAGCCCTGCGCGCCGGGGCGCTGAAACGGCTCGCGGCCATCGGCCTGACGGCCGCTGCGGCCGGGTTCGCGCTCGACGCCATCGGCCTGATGCCCATCAACAAGAACCTTTGGACGCCATCCTTCGTGCTGTTCACCGGCGGGCTCGCCGCGCTGGCACTGCTCGGTGCGCACGCCTTGATCGACCGCCTCGGCTGGCCGCCGCTGTTCCGCAGTTTCGGCGTCAACGCGATCGCCGCCTACGCCGGCGCGTGGATGAGCACGGTGTTCCTCGAGAGCTTCGGTGGGATGGCCCCGCTCTATGCGCATGGCTTCGGCTGGCTGGAGCCGCTCGTCGGGCCGTACGGGCGCTCGCTCGCCTTCGCGCTGGTGTTCGTCGCCGTCTGGTGGGCGATCGTGCGCGTGCTCGACTGGCGCCGCTGGTACTGGAAGATCTGAGCCGACCGCTCCCGCACAATACCGCTCCATGAGCCCGGAGACCTTCGCCATTCGCATGCCGCCCGACATCCGCTCGGTGCGGGTCGGCGAGCACCCGGTCGTCGTCATCGACGATTTCATGCTGCATCCGCAGGCCCTGGTCGAGGCGGCCGGCCAGGCCCGCTTTGAGCGCTGCCCGGGCGCTGACGAGCGCAAAGGCTATCCAGGGCTGCGGGCGCCGGTGCCTGCGGCCTATTCCGAAGGCCTGACCGAGCTGCTTGACCCGCTGATCCGGCTGAACTTCGGCGTTCCCGAGGAATTGCCGCTGCGCAAGTCGCCGTGCACCTTCTCGCTGACCACGGTGGCACCCGAGGACCTGGGCCCCCTGCAGCGGGTGCCCCATTTCGATGCCAGCACGCCGCACTTCATGGCGGTGATGCTCTACCTCTGCGACGAGCGCCATGGCGGCACCGCCTTCTACCGCCACAAGGCCAGCGGCCTGCAGCAGATCGCCGCCGATCAGCGCGAACGCTATGGCGACTTGATCTATGCGGAGATGGAGCGCCGCCCGGCACCGCCGCGCTATTTCAGCGACTCGGACGATTGCTTCGAGCTGCTCGGCATGTTGCCGGCGCGATTCAACCGCCTGGTGGCCTACCGGGGCAGCCTGCTGCACTCGGCCATCGTCAACCCCGCGCTGGGGCTCAGCAGCGACCCGCGCCTGGGCCGGCTGACCATCACCACCTTCTACGATTTCTAGCGCACGCGCGCCGTCGGGCGCCAGACAAGGCGCCTCTTGCCTGCGCGGCCTCTCGGCTGCCCAGCCGCGCAGCGCAATGAAAAAAGCCCGGCAGCTGCCGGGCTTTCGAGGTGACGCAGTGGCGTCGGTCAGAACTTGGCGCTCAGACCCACCTTGTAGGTCGTCTCGCCCTTGAAGCTCCAGGCCGGGTAGCCGGCGCGCAGCGGGTCCTTGATGGCGGTGTTGGAGGCTGCGGCGGCGCCGTACTGGACGTCATCTTCCTTGGTCAGGTTGATCGCCTCGAATGACAGCCGCAGGTTCTTGGTGATGTTCCAGCCCGCGCTGGCGTCCAGCGTGCCGTAGGAATCGTGCATGCGGTTGCCGTACCAGAACGCGCCTTCGCGGATCATGTACTTCGAGCGCCAGTTGTAGGCCAGGCGGGCGTAGTACTGCTCGGTCTCGTAGTAGCCGACCAGGTTCACGTTGTGCTTGGAGGACTGGGTGAACACGCTCAGCTGGTCCAGGTAGCTGCTGGCCGGCGCATTGCCTTCGGTGAAGGTGTAGTTGCCCTGTGCGCCGAATCCGTTGCCGAAGGCATGGTTGGCCTGCAGTTCCACCCCGCGGATCTTGCCGCCGCCGGCGTTCTGGAAGCTCTGCACCGTCCAGTTGTCGACGCCGGTCTTGGGGTCGACCAGGCCGACCTTCTGGTTCGGCGTGGCGTTGGCGACGACGAAGTTGGAGATGTCCTTGACGAAGTAGGTGGCCGACATCATGTTGCCGCGACCGTAGTAGTACTCCAGGCCGAGGTCGGCCTGGCTCGACTTCATCGGCTTGAGGCCGATGTTGCCGATGGTCCAGGTCTCGTTGCCGTTGCGGTCGTCGTTGTAGCCGGACACCGTCACGCCGAACATGTTGGCGAAGTTCGGGCGGGTGATGGCCTGCGAGGCGGTGGCCCGCAGCACCAGGTTGCTCTTCAGGTCGAAGGCCAGGTTGATGCTCGGCAGCACGTCGTTGTAGGACGACTTGGTCGACGTGGTGGTGGTCGCCCAGTTCTGATTGCCGGCGTACTGGTCGGCCGGGGTCACACCGTCGAACTTGTAGCCGGTGCTGGTGGCCTTCGTGGAGATGTAGCGCACGCCGAAATTGCCGCGCAGGCCTTTGGTCTCGAACTCGAACATGCCGTAGGCGGAACGGTTCTTCTCGTTCAGCTCGCCATAGCCGGAGCGGTCCTCGACCCAGCCGGCGATGTTCCGGTTGGTGTTGTCCAGCATCGCGCCGATGTTGGCGCGCGGCACCGTCCAGCCGCCGACGTTCACCGAGCCATCGAACAGGCTGGCGGTGTTGACCGGCGTGATCGTCGCGTTCCAGATCGGGCGGAAGCTGCGCTTCTCGAAGGTGTGGTCGGCAAACCGCACGCCGGTCTTGAAGGCGTTGATGACGCCCCAGTCCAGGTCGAAGGTGGCGTCGAGCTGGCCGAACTTCTCCTTGTCCTTGTTGGGACCGGCGGAGGTGGCCCAGGTTTCCGGCGACATCTGCGCCGGCAGGGCGCCGACGCCCCAGGACTGGTTGTTGCTCGGGTTGATGCTGATCTGCTTGCCGGTGGCGTCGATCGTGCCCTGCCAGTTCGGTCGCGTGAAGGGGCCGGCGGCGCCATCGAAGGCGGCAGTCTGGTAGTTGGTGGTGGCCGAAGTGCCGCCGTCAGCCTTGGTCGTGCCGACGACGAGGTCGAACTTGGCGCTGCCGAGCGTGTAGTGCGCGTCGGCCACAGCGCTTTCCGAGTCCATGCTGGCGCCGCGCGCCCAGACCTGGAAGAACTTGTGCGGCAGCGGGTTGGCGGCCGTGGTCGTGCTGTGCAGGCACATCCCATTCGGGTTGAAGTCCGACTTGACGTCGGTATTGCGCTTGTCGCAATTCGCGTCATGCATCAGGTAGTCGCTGGCGTTGGAGCTGTCGGAATCCAGCTTCAGCTTCAGCAGGTTCAGGCCGACTTCGAAGCCCTCGACCGGGCGCGCCTGCAGGGCGACGTTGAACGAGGTGCGCTTGCGCTCCGCCACGAAGGCGGTGGGGGCCACGTCGCTGTTCCAGCGGCTGTCGGCCTCGACACCGCGCCGGATGTAATCGCCCTTGGACAGGCCGGCGGCGATCAGCGCACCAAAGGTGCGGCTCTCGTTGCGCCAGCTGTACAGGCCGGAAGCTTCCTTCTCCGAGTCGCTGATGGTGCCGTCGCCGTAACGCACGCTGCCGAAGACCGTGTTGGCCTTCAAGTCCAGGGGCTTGCGGGTCTTGACGATCACCGTTCCGCCGATGCCGCCTTCGGTCAGGTTGGCCTGCGAGGACTTGTAGACCTCCATGCCGCCGATCATTTCGGAGGGCAGCAGCGAATAGTTGAACGAACGGTCGATGTCCATCTGGTCATACCAGCCGGTGGACGCGACGGTCTGGCCGTTCAGCGTGGTGTACGTCATCTGCGGGTCTGTGCCGCGGATCGACACCGAGGCGCCTTGGCCGAACGCTCGGCCCACCGAAATGCCCGGGATGCGGCCCAGCGCCTGACCGACGTCGGAGTCGGGAAGCTTGCCCACGTCCTCGGCGGTCACGGCGTCCACGACCGCGCTGGCGTTCTTCTTGATGTTGGCTGCCGATTCCAGCGACGCGCGGATGCCGGTAACCACCACCTGGTCCAGCTGCGTGTTGTCGTCTTTCTTCTGTTCCTGCGCCTGCACGGCGAACGCCGCGCTCAGCAGCGCCAGCGTCACCGCCGCCGCGATTGGGGTCTTGTTGACCTTCATGATGAACTGCTCCTCGAGTGGCCAGGGAGTTGTGGCCGTGATGAAGACTTGGCACCTGAAATCACGACACCCTTCGGCGGAGTGGCATGCAGCTGGCGCCCCCGATACACCTCAATGCAACCAATGCCATGCCACTATAACGAGCGGTAAAGCCACTTTGCTACCAGTTTCAGGCCGGTGTTTTCCCTGCTGTGGCATCGCCGCGACCCGCATGGACAGCGGTGTCCGGGTGTCCAAGGTCAGGGTCAGCGCGGCGCTGCGGCGGGGTGGCTTCATGAGACCACTTGGTCGCAAATTGGTATTAGGAGTGGTCCGCGTCGCCACGTGCCGGAGCGTGCGCTGGGGCACATTCAGCGCGGCTGGCGTGGCGGGCTGGAAGTCGGGCAGAGTCTCTCTTGCCGGAGAGCGTCAATCGCACGCACGCAGTTCCCGGTTGAATTTTTGTTTGCGCCAAAAAATAACGGTGCTATAGTCGTGGGCTTGCCTCGGAGGGGTGGCCGAGTGGTTAAAGGCAGCAGACTGTAAATCTGCCCGCTAACGCGTACGCTGGTTCGAATCCAGCCTCCTCCACCAAGGCAGACCAATGCAAGAGCAACGAAACGGGTGATCGCCACCCGTTTCGCGGTTCGAGCGGTTGGGATTGGAAAACTCCCGGGCGGGAGTAGTTCAATGGTAGAACCTTAGCCTTCCAAGCTAATGACACGGGTTCGATTCCCGTTTCCCGCTCCATCGGAAGTTGAAGGTGTCGTGTCGAGAGATCGACACAGGTTTGCTGATAAGGTCATCAATCCTGTGTCGATGCCCATGTGGCTCAGTGGTAGAGCACTCCCTTGGTAAGGGAGAGGTCGCGCGTTCGATCCGCGCCATGGGCACCACCTCTCTTCTATCCGTTTCTTGATTGATCTGATCGCCAGGAGCGCATGATGGCAAAAGGCAAGTTTGAACGTACCAAGCCGCACGTGAACGTGGGCACGATTGGCCACGTTGACCATGGCAAGACCACGCTGACGGCCGCGATCGCGACCGTGCTGTCGAAGAAGTTCGGCGGCGAAGCCAAGGCGTACGACCAGATCGACGCGGCGCCGGAAGAAAAGGCGCGTGGCATCACGATCAACACGGCGCACGTCGAGTACGAGACGGCCAACCGCCACTACGCGCACGTTGACTGCCCGGGCCACGCTGACTATGTGAAGAACATGATCACGGGCGCGGCACAGATGGACGGCGCGATCCTGGTGTGCTCGGCCGCTGACGGCCCGATGCCCCAGACCCGCGAGCACATCCTGCTGGCACGTCAGGTCGGTGTGAAGTTCATCATCGTCTTCCTGAACAAGTGCGACATGGTGGACGACGCCGAGCTGCTGGAGCTGGTGGAAATGGAAGTCCGCGAGCTGCTGAGCAAGTACGACTTCCCGGGCGACGACACGCCGATCATCAAGGGCTCGGCCAAGCTGGCGCTGGAAGGCGACACGGGCGACCTGGGCGAACAGGCCATCATGCGCCTGGCTGATGCGCTGGACACCTACATCCCCCAACCGGACCGTGCCGTTGACGGCGCGTTCCTGCTGCCGGTGGAAGACGTGTTCTCGATCTCGGGCCGCGGCACCGTGGTGACGGGTCGTGTCGAGCGCGGCATCATCAAGGTCGGCGAGGAAATCGAGATCGTCGGTATCCGCGAAGTCCAGAAGACGACCGTGACCGGCGTGGAAATGTTCCGCAAGCTGCTGGACCAGGGTCAAGCCGGCGACAACGTCGGTATCCTGCTGCGCGGCACCAAGCGTGAAGACGTCGAGCGCGGCCAGGTGCTGGCCAAGCCCGGCTCGATCAAGCCGCACACCCACTTCACCGCTGAGATCTATGTTCTGAGCAAGGAAGAGGGCGGCCGTCACACCCCGTTCTTCAACAACTACCGCCCCCAGTTCTACTTCCGCACGACGGACGTGACCGGTGCCGTGGAGCTGCCGAAGGACAAGGAAATGGTCATGCCTGGCGACAACGTCAGCATCACCGTGAAGCTGATCGCTCCGATCGCCATGGAGCAAGGTCTGCGCTTCGCCATCCGTGAAGGCGGTCGTACCGTCGGCTCGGGCGTCGTGGCAACGATCATCGAGTAATTCAAGTCAGAGGCCACAGGGGCATAGCTCAATTGGCAGAGCGTCGGTCTCCAAAACCGAAGGTTGGGGGTTCGAGACCCTCTGCCCCTGCCAACGATCAGCGATAAGCGAACGTTGGTCCTGGTGGTCAAGCCAAGCCCGCGGGAGTCATCTCGGCGGGCTTTGGTGCTGGTGGATCCGCTCAAATGTTTGGGTGGGTGAATGCCGCGACACAGCGTCGTGGCACGGAAGTGAGTTCAATGTCCAATCCTCAAGTCGAAACCGTCACGACGGGCGCCGACAAGGTCAAGCTGGCCGGCGCCGTGGTGCTGCTGGTCGCGGCGATCGTGGCGTTCTATGTGCTGAGCAAGCAAGGCCCGTGGGTGCAGTGGGGCGCCCTGCTGGCGCTGCTGGCTGCCGCCGTGGCCGCGTTCTTCACGTCGGAGTCCGGCAAGTCGCTGATCGCCTACGGTCAGGATTCGATCAAGGAAGTGGGCAAGGTGGTCTGGCCGACCCGCAAGGAAGCCGGCCAGATGACCCTGTATGTGTTCGTGTTCGTCGTGGTGATGGCGCTGTTCCTGTGGCTCACCGACAAGACGCTGGAGTGGGTGTTCTACGACCTGATCCTGGGTTGGAAGCGCTGAGCGAGAACGGATAGGGACCAAGATGAGCGAAGATCAAAACGTCGTTGCGACCGAGTCGACCGCGCCCGCTGGCCCGGCCAAGCGCTGGTACGTCGTCCACGCCTATTCCGGCATGGAGAAGGCGGTCGAACGCAACCTGCGCGAACGCATCGATCGCGCCGGCATGCAGGACAAGTTCGGCCGCATCCTGGTGCCGACCGAAGAAGTCGTCGAGCTGAAGAACGGCAAGAAGGCCGTGACCGAGCGCCGCTTCTTCCCGGGCTACGTCCTGGTCGAGATGTTCATGGATGACGACAGCTGGCACCTGGTCAAGCACACGTCCAAGGTCACTGGCTTCGTCGGTGGCGCAAAGAACCGTCCGGCGCCGATCTCGGAAGCCGAGGTCATGAAGATCGTCAACCAGATGCAAGAGGGCGTGGACAAGCCGCGCCCCAAGGTCGAGTGGATCGTCGGCGAGGTCGTCCGCGTCAAGGAAGGCCCGTTCACCGACTTCAACGGCAGCATCGAGGAAGTCAACTACGACAAGTCGAAGCTGCGCGTCTCGGTCACGATCTTCGGCCGTGCGACGCCCGTCGAACTGGACTTCGCCCAGGTCGAGAAGGTCTGATCGCGCAAGAAGCGACATGGTGGCCTTGGCCGCCATCGGTGGTTTCAGGAATATGAGCTTGAAGGTGCTCGACGGCGCAAGCCGGCACACCCTTCCGTGACCAGTCCGCAACGAGAGGCGGACAAGAGGAGCAAGGGTAAGTCTCTGACCAGCCCCTTGCGTTAGCACTCAGGCGATGCGGCGTGGCCGTCGCGTTGCCATCAGGAGAAAATATGGCCAAGAAGATTGTCGGCTACATCAAGCTGCAAATCCCGGCTGGCAAGGCGAACCCGTCGCCGCCGGTCGGTCCCGCGCTGGGTCAGCGTGGTCTGAACATCATGGAATTCTGCAAGGCGTTCAACGCCCAGACGCAGAGCTATGAGCCGGGCCTCAAGCTGCCCGTCGTGATCACCGCCTTCGCGGACAAGAGCTTCACCTTCATCATCAAGTCGCCCCCGGCGACCGTGCTGATCAAGAAGGCAGCCAAGATCGACAAGGGCTCGCAGCGCCCCCATCTGGACAAGGTCGGCAAGCTGACCCGCGCCCAGCTGGAAGAGATCGCCAAGACCAAGCAGAAGGACCTGACGGCCGCCGACATGGATGCCGCTGTCCGTACCATCGCCGGCTCCGCCCGCTCGATGGGCATCATCGTGGAAGGTGTCTGACATGGCCAAGCTGACCAAGCGTCAACAAGCCCTGCAGGGCAAGGTGGAATCGACCAAGCTGTACGCGTTGTCCGACGCACTCAACCTGGTCAAGGAATGCGCCATCGCCAAGTTCGATGAAGCCATCGACGTGTCGATCCAGCTGGGCGTCGACGCCAAGAAGTCGGACCAGGTGGTCCGTGGCGCCGTCGTGATGCCCAACGGCATCGGCAAGACCACGCGCGTCGCCGTTTTCGCCCAAGGCGCCAAGGCTGAAGAAGCCAAGGCCGCCGGCGCCGACGTCGTCGGCATGGAAGACCTGGCCGAACGCGTCAAGGCGGGCGACATGCCCTTCGACGTCGTGATCGCCTCGCCGGACACCATGCGTATCGTCGGTACCCTGGGTCAGATCCTGGGCCCGCGCGGCCTGATGCCGAACCCCAAGGTCGGCACCGTGACGCCCGACGTCGCTGGCGCCGTCAAGAACGCCAAGGCCGGTCAGGTGCAGTTCCGCGTCGACAAGGCCGGCATCATCCACGGCACGATCGGCCGTCGCTCGTTCGACACCGACAAGCTGGAAGGCAACCTGCGCGCGCTGGTCGAAGCCCTGAACAAGGCCAAGCCGGCCTCGAGCAAAGGCATCTACCTCCGCAAGATCGCTGTCTCGTCGACGATGGGCGTTGGCGCCCGCGTGGACGTCGGCACGATCAACGCCGCGGCCGCCGCCTAAGCTGCATTCAATTGAGGCGTCGCGCGAGTCTGGCGCGATGCCGATGAATTGGTGGGCTGGCCGGAGTCATCCGGTCAGGTCATCCAAGACCGCTGGCGAGAGATCCCGCAGTTCTGGGGAGATTGCTTAATCGGAGGCTTCCGCTTCCGGCCAGCGCAGATGGCGGTCCCGCTGAAAGGATTCGAATCGCGATTCGTCGCGGTGGGTTCCTGACAGGAGGTCGCTGATTCCGGTGCCCGAGACGCGATGCTCAACCATCGCATCGAGGGCGAAATGTGAGGAGTAGACCTTGAGTCTCAATCGCAACGAGAAAGCAGCCGTCGTGTCCGACGTGGCAGCGCAAGCCGCCAAGTCCCAGACGCTGGCGTTGGCTGAGTATCGTGGCCTCACCGTTGAAGCCCTGAACAAGCTGCGCGTCACCGCGCGTGCCCAAGGCGTGTACCTTCATGTCCTGAAGAACACCCTGGCACGTCGTGCTGTCGCCGGCACCTCGTTCGAGGCTGCAACGGACGCCATGGTCGGCCCGCTGATCTACGGCTTTTCCGAAGACGCTGTCGCGGCTGCCAAAGTCATCGCTGACTTTGCCAAGACCAACGACAAGCTCGTCATCAAGGGTGGTGCCTACGGCGGCAAGGCTCTGGACGTCAATGGCGTGAAGGCGCTGGCGGCTGTCCCGAGCAAGGAAGTCCTGCTGTCGCAGATCGCCGGCCTGCTCAAGTCGCCGGTGCAACGCACCGCGGCCGTGCTGGCTGCCCTGGCTCAGCAGAAGGGTGGCGGCGCCGAAGCCGTTGCCGAAGAAGCTCCCGCCGCGGCCTGATCGACGCTGCATTCGCGCATTCAAATCTCTCTGTATTTAGGAACCTATCATGGCATTCGACAAAGACGCTTTCCTGGCTGCCCTGGACAGCATGACCGTTCTGGAACTGAACGACCTGGTCAAGGCGATTGAAGAGAAGTTCGGCGTGTCCGCCGCTTCGATGGCCGCTCCGGCTGCTGGTGGCGCTGCCGCCGGTGGCGCTGCCGCCGCTGAAGAAAAGACCGAGTTCACCGTCGTCCTGACCGACGCCGGCGCTCAGAAGGTCTCGGTCATCAAGGCCGTTCGCGAAATCACCGGCCTGGGCCTGAAGGAAGCCAAGGACCTGGTCGACGGCGCTCCGAAGCCCGTCAAGGAAGGCATCGCCAAGGCCGACGCCGAAGCCGCCAAGAAGAAGCTGGAAGAAGCCGGCGCCAAGGTCGAACTCAAGTAAGACCTTGTGGGGATCCGGTGACCTGTTCACCGGGTTCCGCACCGCGAGAGGGGTGGCCCCATGGGGCCTCCCCTTTCCTCGTTTCAGGGTTTGTCCTGGGGCGGTTTCGGTTGACAAAGTGCAATCGAAAGCATCGTGCTGTATCATGCACGGTTCTTTCGAGTGTTCTCTGATCCGACTGCAGAGAACGGTTTGGTCGGACCGCGGTCAAGCCGTGCGTCACGCGTGGGGTGCAACGCCCTCCGTGCCGCTCGGTGATCGGGGTTGTCCGCCAGCGGTTGGTAGTGGCCAACCACCAAGCTTCGTGGTGCAACGCCCGAACAGCCAGTCGCCGACGCAGCGCGCCTCCAGGCCAGGGGCGCGCTCGACACGGAGTCTTTATGGCGCAAGCAACCCCCTACAGCTACACCGAGCGCAAGCGAATCCGCAAGAGCTTCGGCAAGCGCGTGAGCGTGCTCAACGTTCCGTACCTGCTGACCATGCAGAAGGAGTCGTATGTCGACTTCCTGCAAAAGGATGTCGCGCCCCTGAAGCGCAAACCGGAAGGCCTGCAAGCGGCGTTCCTCTCCACGTTCCCGATCACGTCGCACAACGGGTTCGTGGAAATGAAGTTCCTCGAATTCAACATCGCCAAGCCGCCGTTCGACGTTCGCGAATGCCAGCAGCGCGGTCTGACCTTCGCCGCGGCCGTCCGCGCGAAGCTGCAGATGATCATCTACGACCGGGAAAGCCCGCAGCCGAAGACGGTCAAGGAGATCAAGGAGCAAGAGGTCTACATGGGCGAAGTGCCGCTCATGACCGACTACGGCTCGTTCATCATCAACGGCACCGAGCGCGTCATCGTCTCGCAGCTGCACCGCTCGCCCGGCGTGTTCTTCGAACACGACAAGGGCAAGACCCACTCGTCCGGCAAGCTGCTGTTCTCGGCCCGCATCATTCCGTATCGCGGCTCGTGGCTGGACTTCGAGTTCGACCCGAAGGACATCCTGTACTTCCGCGTCGACCGTCGCCGCAAGATGCCGGTCACGATCCTGCTCAAGGCCATCGGCCTGAATCCCGAGCAGATCCTGGCGCACTTCTTCGTCTTCGACAATTTCCGCCTGATGGACTCGGGCGCCCAGATGGAGTTCGTGGCCGAACGCCTGAAAGGGGAAGTTGCGCGCTTCGACATCACCGACAAGAGCGGCAACGTGCTGGTCGAGAAGGACAAGCGCATCACCGCCCGTCACGTGCGTCAGCTGGAGCAGTCCGGCACGCAGCATGTGACCGTGCCGGAAGACTTCCTGCTCGGCCGCGTGCTGGCCAAGAACATGGTCGACCCGGACACGGGCGAGATCATCGCCAAGGCCAACGATGAGCTGACCGACTCGCTGCTGAAGAAGCTGCGCGGCGCCGGCATCAAGGACATCCAGGCGCTGTTCACGAACGAGCTGGACGAAGGCGCGTACATCAGCCAGACGCTGGCCTCGGACGAGACCGCCGATCAGCTGGCCGCCCGCGTCGCGATCTATCGCATGATGCGCCCCGGCGAGCCGCCGACCGAAGACGCGGTCGAGGCGCTGTTCAACCGCCTGTTCTACAGCGAGGACACGTACGACCTGTCGCGCGTCGGCCGGATGAAGTTCAACGCCCGCGTGGGCCGCGACATCCCGACCGGTGCGATGACGCTGTCGAACGAGGACATCCTCGACGTCGTCAAGATCCTGGTCGAGCTGCGCAATGGCCGCGGCGAGGTCGATGACATCGACCACCTGGGCAACCGTCGCGTCCGCTGCGTCGGCGAACTGGCCGAAAACCAGTACCGCTCGGGTCTGGCCCGTATCGAGAAGGCCGTCAAGGAACGTCTGGGCCAGGCCGAGACCGAAGCCCTGATGCCGCACGACCTGATCAACTCCAAGCCGATCTCCGCGGCGCTGAAGGAGTTCTTCGGTGCGTCGCAGCTGTCGCAGTTCATGGACCAGACCAACCCGCTGTCCGAGATCACGCACAAGCGTCGCGTCTCGGCCCTGGGCCCGGGCGGTCTGACCCGCGAGCGCGCCGGCTTCGAAGTCCGCGACGTGCACCCGACCCACTATGGCCGCGTCTGCCCGATCGAAACGCCGGAAGGCCCGAACATCGGCCTGATCAACTCGCTGGCGCTGTATGCGCGCCTGAACGAGTACGGCTTCCTGGAGACCCCGTACCGCCGCGTGGTGGACTCGAAGGTCACCAACCAGATCGACTACCTGTCGGCCATCGAAGAAGGCAAGTACGTGATCGCCCAGGCGAACGCGTCGCTGAACGAAGGCGGTCAACTGGTCGACGAGCTGGTCTCCGCGCGTGAGAACGGCGAATCGGTGCTGACCTCGCCGGAACGCATCCAGTACATGGACGTGGCGCCGACGCAGATCGTGTCGGTCGCGGCCTCGCTGGTGCCTTTCCTGGAGCACGACGACGCGAACCGCGCGCTGATGGGCGCCAACATGCAGCGTCAGGCCGTTCCGACCCTGCGTCCTGAAAAGGCGTTCGTGGGCACGGGCGTCGAGCGCGTGGCCGCGAAGGACTCGGGCACGGTGGTCGCGGCGCGCCGCGGCGGTGTGGTCGATTACGTCGACACGAACCGCATCGTGATCCGCGTGAACGACGACGAGACCGTGGCCGGTGAAGTTGGTGTCGACATCTACAACCTGATCAAGTATCAGCGTAGCAACCAGAACACCAACATCCACCAGCGTCCGATCGTCAAGCGTGGCGACAAGGTCGGCGCGGAAGACATCATTGCCGACGGCGCATCGACCGACCTGGGTGAGCTGGCGCTGGGCCAGAACATGCTGGTCGCGTTCATGCCGTGGAACGGCTACAACTTCGAAGACTCGATCCTGATCTCCGAACGCGTGGTGGCCGAAGACCGCTACACCTCGATCCACATCGAGGAACTGGTGGTCATGGCCCGTGACACGAAGCTGGGCAGCGAGGAAATCACCCGCGACATCCCGAACCTGAGCGAACAGCAACTGGCTCGTCTGGACGAATCCGGCATCGTGTACATCGGTGCCGAGGTGAACCCGGGCGACGTGCTGGTCGGCAAGGTCACGCCCAAGGGCGAGACCACGCTGACGCCGGAAGAGAAGCTGCTGCGCGCGATCTTCGGCGAGAAGGCTTCGGACGTGAAGGACACGTCGCTGCGCGTGGACCAGGGCACCAACGGCACGGTCATCGACGTGCAGGTGTTCACCCGCGAAGGCATCCAGCGCGACAAGCGCGCCCAGCAGATCATCGACGACGAGCTGAAGCGCTTCCGCCTGGACCTGAACGACCAGCTGCGCATCGTGGAAGCCGACGCGTTCGACCGTGTCGAGAAGCTGCTGGTGAACAAGATCGCCAATGGCGGTCCGAAGAAGATCACCAAGGGCACCGTCATCTCGAAGGACTACCTGGCCGAGGTCGAGAAGTTCCACTGGTTCGACGTCCGTCCCGCCGAGGACGACATCGCCAACCAGCTGGAGTCGATCAAGAACTCGCTGGAGCAGACCCGTCACAGCTTCGACCTCGCCTATGACGAGAAGCGCAAGAAGCTGACGCAAGGTGACGAGCTGCCGGCCGGCGTGCTGAAGATGGTCAAGGTCTACCTGGCCGTCAAGCGCCGCCTGCAGCCTGGCGACAAGATGGCCGGCCGTCACGGCAACAAGGGCGTCGTGTCCAAGATCACCCCGATCGAGGACATGCCCTACATGGCCGACGGCACGCCTGCCGACATCGTGCTGAACCCGCTGGGCGTCCCGTCGCGGATGAACGTGGGCCAGGTGCTGGAAGTCCATCTGGGCTGGGCCGGCAAGGGCATCGGTCAACGCATCGGTGACATGCTGCAGCGCGAGGCCCGCGTGGCCGAGCTGCGCGACTTCATGGACCAGCTGTTCAACCAGAACGGCGGCAAGTCCGAGGAGCTGGCGCAACTGAGCGACGACGAGATCCTCGGCATGGCCCAGAACCTGCAGCACGGCGCCACCTTCGCGACCCCCGTCTTCGACGGCGCGAAGGAAAGCGAGATCCGCGCGATGCTGAAGCTGGCCTACCCGGACGACATCGCCGCGAAGAAGGGGCTCACGCCTACCCGCACGCAGGCCTTCCTGTATGACGGCCGCACCGGCGAGCAGTTCGAGCGTCCCACGACGATCGGCTACATGCACGTGCTGAAGCTGCATCACCTGGTCGACGACAAGATGCATGCCCGCTCCACCGGCCCGTACTCGCTGGTCACGCAGCAGCCGCTGGGCGGCAAGGCGCAGTTCGGCGGACAGCGTTTCGGCGAGATGGAAGTGTGGGCGCTGGAAGCCTACGGCGCTTCCTACATCCTGCAGGAAATGCTGACGGTGAAGTCCGACGACGTGAACGGCCGTACGAAGGTGTACGAGTCCATCGTCAAGGGCGAGCACTCGATCGAAGCCGGCATGCCCGAGTCGTTCAATGTGCTGGTGAAGGAAATCCGTTCGCTGGGCATCGACATCGAGCTCGAGCGCAACTAAAGAGAACAGGAGAATCGTATGAAGGGTTTGTTGGACCTGTTCAAGCAATTCACGCCGGACGAACATTTCGACGCGATCAAGATCGGGCTGGCCTCGCCCGAGAAGATCCGCTCGTGGTCGTTCGGTGAAGTGAAGAAGCCCGAGACCATCAACTACCGGACGTTCAAGCCGGAACGTGATGGCCTGTTCTGCGCCAAGATCTTCGGCCCGATCAAGGACTACGAGTGCCTGTGCGGCAAGTACAAGCGCCTGAAGCACCGTGGCGTGATCTGCGAGAAGTGCGGCGTCGAAGTCACCCAGACCAAGGTGCGCCGTGAGCGCATGGGCCACATCGAGCTGGCCGCTCCTTGCGCGCACATCTGGTTCCTGAAGTCGCTGCCGTCGCGTCTGGGCCTGGTGCTCGACATGACGCTGCGCGACATCGAGCGCGTGCTGTACTTCGAAGCGTACGTCGTGGTGGATCCGGGCATGACCCCGCTGAAGAAGTTCAGCATCATGTCCGAGGACGACTACGACGCGAAGCGCATCGAGTTCGGTGATGAGTTCATCGCGCTGATGGGCGCCGAAGGCATCCAGAAGCTGCTGGCGGAAATGGATCTCGACGTCGAGATCGACCGCCTGCGCAACGACATGACCGGCTCCGAGCTGAAGATCAAGAAGAACTCCAAGCGCCTCAAGGTGATGGAGGCCTTCAAGCGCTCGGGCATCAAGCCGAACTGGATGGTGCTGGAAGTGCTGCCGGTGCTGCCGCCGGACCTGCGTCCGCTGGTGCCGCTGGATGGCGGCCGCTTCGCGACGTCGGACCTGAACGACCTGTACCGCCGCGTCATCAACCGCAACAACCGTCTGGCCCGTCTGCTCGAGCTGAAGGCGCCTGAGATCATCGTGCGCAACGAAAAGCGCATGCTGCAGGAAGCCGTCGACTCGCTGCTGGACAACGGTCGCCGCGGCAAGGCGATGACCGGCGCGAACAAGCGTGCCCTCAAGTCGCTGGCCGACATGATCAAGGGCAAGAGCGGTCGCTTCCGTCAGAACCTGCTGGGCAAGCGCGTCGACTACTCGGGCCGTTCGGTCATCACCGTGGGCCCGACGCTCAAGCTGCACCAGTGCGGCCTGCCGAAGCTGATGGCGCTGGAGCTGTTCAAGCCCTTCATCTTCTCGCGCCTGGAAGCGATGGGCATCGCGACCACGATCAAGGCCGCGAAGAAGGAAGTCGAGAGCGGCACCCCCGTCGTCTGGGACATCCTGGAAGAGGTCATCAAGGAGCACCCGGTCCTGCTGAACCGTGCGCCGACGCTGCACCGCCTGGGCATCCAGGCGTTCGAGCCGGTGCTGATCGAAGGCAAGGCGATCCAGCTGCACCCGTTGGTCTGCGCTGCGTTCAACGCCGACTTCGACGGTGACCAGATGGCTGTCCACGTGCCGCTGTCGATCGAAGCGCAGATGGAAGCCCGCGTGCTGATGCTGGCGTCGAACAACGTGCTGTTCCCCGCGTCGGGCGAGCCGTCGATCGTGCCGTCGCAGGACGTGGTGCTGGGTCTGTACTACGCCACCCGCGAACGCACCAACGGCAAGGGCGAGGGCATGGTCTTCTCGGACATCCCCGAGATGATCCGCGCGCTGGAAAACGGCGCGGTGGAGATCACCGCCAAGATCAGCGTGCGTCTGACCGAGTACGTCAAGGACGGCGAGGAATGGGTCGCCCAGACCAAGCTGACCGACACGACCGTCGGTCGCGCGCTGTTGTCCGAGATCCTGCCCAAGGGCCTTCCCTTCTCCAACATCAACAAGGCGTTGAAGAAGAAGGAAATCTCCAGGCTGATCAACACGTCCTTCCGCAAGTGCGGCCTGAAGGAAACCGTGGTGCTGGCAGACAAGCTGCTGCAGTCCGGTTTCAAGCTGGCCACGCGCGCGGGCATCTCGATCGCCATCGACGACATGCTCGTGCCCAAGCAGAAGGCCGAGCTGATCGACCGCGCCGAGAAGGAAGTCAAGGAGATCGAGCAGCAGTACGTCTCGGGTCTCGTGACGGCCGGCGAGCGCTACAACAAGGTCGTCGACATCTGGGGCAAGACCGGTGACGAGGTCGGCAAGGTCATGATGTCGCAGCTGTCCAAGGAAAAGATCCTGGACCGCAACGGCAAGGAAGTCGAGCAGGAATCGTTTAACTCGATCTACATGATGGCCGACTCGGGCGCGCGGGGTTCCGCGGCGCAGATCCGTCAGCTGGCCGGCATGCGTGGCCTGATGGCGAAGCCGGACGGCTCCATCATCGAGACGCCGATCACGGCGAACTTCCGCGAAGGCCTGAACGTTCTGCAGTACTTCATCTCCACCCACGGTGCTCGTAAGGGCCTGGCGGACACGGCGCTGAAGACCGCGAACTCGGGTTACCTGACCCGTCGTCTGGTCGACGTGACGCAGGATCTGGTCGTGACCGAGACCGATTGCGGCACGGACAACGGCATCAACATGCGCGCGCTGGTGGAAGGCGGTGAGGTGATCGAGTCCCTGCGTGACCGCATCCTGGGTCGTGTGGCTGCGATCGACGTCGTGCATCCTGAAACGCAAGGCGTTCTGCTGACCGCCGGCAACATGCTGGACGAAGACATTCTGGACATGCTGGAAGCTGCCGGCGTGGACGAGGTCAAGGTCCGCACCCCGCTGACCTGCGCCACGCGCTTCGGTCTCTGCGCCAAGTGCTACGGCCGTGACCTGGGTCGCGGCGGCATGGTGAATACCGGCGAAGCAGTGGGCGTCATCGCCGCGCAGTCGATCGGCGAACCTGGCACCCAGCTGACGATGCGGACCTTCCACATCGGTGGCGCGGCGTCGCGTGCGGCGGTGGCCTCCAGCGTGGAAGCGAAGTCGGACGGCATCATCGGTTTCAACGCCACGATGCGCTATGTGACGAACGGCAAGGGCGAGCTGGTGGTGATTTCGCGTTCCGGCGAAATCGTCATCTCGGATCCGCACGGCCGTGAGCGCGAGCGTCACAAGGTGCCGTACGGCGCATTGCTGAACATCAAGGCTGACCAGACCGTCAAGGCCGGCCTGATCCTGGCCACCTGGGATCCGCTGACCCGCCCGATCATCACGGAATTCGCCGGCCAGGCGAAGTTCGAGAACGTCGAGGAAGGTGTCACCGTGGCCAAGCAGGTCGACGAAGTGACGGGCCTCTCCACGCTGGTCGTGATCGACCCGAAGCGCCGCGGCGCTGCCAAGGTCATCCGCCCGCAGGTCAAGCTGCTGGACGCCAACGGCCAGGAAGTGAAGATCCCCGGCACCGATCACTCGGTGACGATCGGCTTCCAGGTCGGCTCGCTGGTCCAGATCCGCGACGGACAGGAACTGGCGCCTGGTGAAGTGCTGGCACGTATCCCGGTGGAAGGTCAGAAGACTCGCGACATTACCGGCGGTCTGCCGCGCGTGGCCGAGCTCTTCGAAGCCCGCTCGCCGAAGGATGCCGGCTTCCTGGCGGAACAGACCGGTACGGTCTCGTTCGGCAAGGAGACCAAGGGCAAGGTCCGCCTCGAGATCACCGATCCGGAAGGTCGCAAGCACGAGCTGCTGGTGCCCAAGGAAAAGAACATCCTGGTGCACGAAGGCCAGGTGGTGAACCGCGGCGAACTGGTGGTCGACGGCCCTGCCGATCCGCAGGACATCCTGCGTCTGTTGGGTATCGAAGAACTGGCGCGCTACATCGTCGACGAAGTGCAGGACGTGTACCGTCTGCAGGGCGTGAAGATCAACGACAAGCACATCGAGGTGATCGTTCGCCAGATGCTGCGTCGCGTGCAGATCGTCAACCCGGGCGACTCGGCCTACATCGCCGGCGAGCAGGTCGAGCGTTCGGAACTGTTGGACACCAACGACCGCCTGCGCAGCGAGGGCAAGCTGACGGTCACGCATGCCGACGTGCTGCTGGGTATCACGAAGGCTTCGCTGTCGACGGACTCGTTCATCTCCGCGGCGTCGTTCCAGGAAACGACCCGCGTGCTGACCGAAGCCGCGATCATGGGCAAGCGCGACGAACTCCGTGGTCTGAAGGAGAACGTCATCGTGGGTCGCCTGATCCCCGCCGGTACCGGCATGGCCTTCCACCAGGCGCGTCGCGCCAAGGAAGAGATGGACGATGCCGAGCGCCGTTCCATCGCCATCCAGGAGGCCGAGGAAATGGCGGCCGTGCAGCTGTCCGCGCTTGACGCGGCCAGCGACGCCGGCGCCAGCGAGTAAGCGCAAGGACATCGAGCCGCTCGCGGCTTGATCCGAAGGCTGCCGTCCCGAAAGGGCGGCAGCCTTTTTCATTGGCGCACCGGAATCAGCTGGAAGACGTCTCGGCGTTCAGCTTCAGCCAGGCAGCGGGAGACAAAATGGGAAGTCCAAGCTTCGCCGCGCGTTTGGCTACCTTGAGGACGGCCCGATCGCGGGAGATGAGGATCGTCGGGCGGGAGGCGGCCAAGGCCAGGCCGAGATCGATGAACTTCTGGTCGTCGGTGTCACTGCAGCGCGGGCGCGCGATGCCGAGTTCCGGCTCGTTCACGAAGCGGCAATGCTGTTGGAAGGCGTCATCGATGCGAGCGGGATCGGGTGCATAGCGCGCGGCCACGCCGCGGCCGATCACATGGAGAAGCTCCGCCTTCATGGCCAGCGTGGCGGTCCAATGTAAGCGCCGGCTTACTACGGCCGCGATCAAGGGCGCCAGGGTGGTTTCGTCGAAAACCAGCCAGTCCATCACGATCTGCGTGTCCAGGATGACCAGTGGCGCAGGGGTGTCGGCGTTGTCCGGAAGCAGCGGAAAAGCAGTGGAAGCGGCGTCGTTCATAGGGTCCGGGAGCATAGCGCCTTGTGTGTTCGGGATGAACTCGCCTACAATCGCCGGCTCTCCAGCATGTCTTGATGCGTCCCGAGTCCAGGTTTCGAACCGGACCGGGGTTGATTCGAGCGTGGTGCCGCAAGGCGCTGCGCTTTTGTCGCTTGTGGAAGGCCCTCGATATCGCGGGTTTCCGGAAGGCCAGGGTGCGCTGGGGTTGTGACTTCAAACGGGAACAAGTTACTTATGCCAACCATCAATCAGCTCGTTCGCCACGGTCGTGAGACCGAGGTGACGAAATCCAAGTCGCCGGCCATGCAGTCGTGCCCGCAACGTCGTGGCGTCTGCACCCGCGTGTACACCACCACCCCGAAGAAGCCGAACTCGGCGCTTCGTAAGGTCGCCAAGGTGCGCCTGACCAACGGTTTCGAGGTCATCTCGTACATCGGCGGTGAAGGCCACAACCTGCAAGAGCACAGCGTCGTGCTCGTGCGCGGCGGCCGGGTCAAGGACTTGCCGGGTGTGCGTTACCACATCGTGCGCGGTTCGCTCGACCTGCAAGGCGTCAAGGATCGCAAGCAGTCGCGTTCCAAGTACGGCGCGAAGCGTCCGAAGAAGTAAGGCTCAACAGCCAAGGTCTTGGTGGCCGAGAGGTCATCGAATTTTTGCGGCCCGAGTGCCTGTGCACCGGCAGCCGAGTAAGTGGATCCCCCCAGATGTCGGTGGAGATCCCCGGCGGGGCGAAAGCCCTGACCAACTGAAGCATTGAAGGAAGAATCCATGCCACGTCGTCGCGAAGTACCCAAGCGCGAGATCCTCCCGGACCCGAAGTTCGGTAGCGTTGATCTGTCCAAGTTCATGAACGTCATCATGGAATCGGGCAAGAAGGCTGTCGCAGAGCGCATCATTTACGGTGCCCTGGAACAGGTCGAGAACAAGTCCGGCAAGGACCCGCTCGAGATCTTCATGATCGCGATCAACAACGTGAAGCCCATGGTCGAAGTGAAGTCCCGCCGCGTTGGCGGTGCGAACTACCAAGTTCCCGTGGAAGTTCGCCCCGTCCGCCGTCTGGCCCTCGCCATGCGCTGGTTGAAGGAATCCGCGCGCAAGCGCGGTGAGAAGTCGATGGCCCAACGTCTGGCCAACGAACTGCTGGAGGCCTCCGAAGGCCGTGGTGGCGCGATGAAGAAGCGCGATGAAGTCCACCGCATGGCAGACGCCAACAAGGCGTTCTCGCACTTCCGCTTCTAATCAAGACCTCTCTGGCCGCCTCGGGTTACTACTGACCCGATGGCGGCTCCATGCATTTGGAGTGACACCATGTCCCGCAAGACCCCCATCGAGCGCTACCGCAACATCGGTATCTCGGCGCACATCGATGCCGGCAAGACCACCACGACGGAACGCATCCTGTATTACACCGGTGTGAACCACAAGATCGGTGAAGTGCACGACGGCGCTGCCACGATGGACTGGATGGAGCAGGAACAAGAGCGCGGCATCACGATCACGTCGGCCGCGACGACCTGCTTCTGGAAGGGCATGGACATGTCCTACCCTGAGCATCGCTTCAACATCATCGACACCCCCGGACACGTCGACTTCACGATTGAAGTCGAGCGTTCGATGCGCGTCCTGGACGGCGCCTGCATGGTGTACTGCGCCGTCGGTGGCGTGCAGCCCCAGTCGGAAACCGTCTGGCGCCAAGCCAACAAGTACAAGGTGCCCCGCCTGGCGTTCGTCAACAAGATGGACCGCACCGGCGCGAACTTCTTCAAGGTCGTCGACCAGATGAAGACCCGCCTGAAGGCCAATCCCGTGCCCGTGGTCATCCCCATCGGCGCGGAAGAAAACTTCAAGGGCGTGGTGGACCTCTTCAAGATGAAGGCCATCATCTGGGACGAAGCGTCCCAGGGCATGAAGTTCACCTTCGAAGACATCCCCGCTGACCTGGTCGAAGTCGCCCAGGAATGGCGCGAGAAGATGGTCGAGGCCGCTGCCGAAGCCACCGAAGAGCTGATGAACAAGTACCTCGAGACGGGCGACCTGACCGAGGAAGAGATCAAGCTCGCGATCCGCAAGCGGACCATCGCGACCGAGATCCAGCCGATGCTGTGCGGCACCGCGTTCAAGAACAAGGGCGTGCAGCGCATGCTGGACGCCGTCATCGACTTCCTGCCGTCGCCGCTGGACATCCCGCCGGTGGCTGGCACGGACGAAGATGATCAGCCGATCACGCGTCAACGCACCGACGAAGAGAAGTTCTCGGCGCTGGCCTTCAAGCTGATGACCGACCCGTACGTCGGCCAACTGACTTTCGTGCGCGTCTATTCGGGCGTGCTGCAGTCGGGCGCGACCGTCTACAACCCGGTCCGCGGCAAGAAGGAACGTATCGGCCGGATCCTGCAGATGCACGCCAACCAGCGTGAAGAAATCAAGGAAATTCTGGCGGGCGACATCGCGGCTTGCGTGGGCCTGAAGGACGTCACGACGGGTGAAACCCTGTGCGATCCGGACAGCATCATCACGCTGGAGCGCATGGTCTTCCCGGAGCCGGTGATCTCGCAGGCTGTCGAGCCGAAGACCAAGGCTGACCAGGAAAAGATGGGCATCGCGCTGGGTCGCCTGGCTGCCGAAGATCCGTCCTTCCGCCTGCGCACCGACGAAGAATCGGGCCAGACCATCATTTCCGGCATGGGCGAGCTCCACCTGGAAATCATCGTCGACCGCATGAAGCGCGAATTCGGTGTTGAAGCCAACGTGGGCAAGCCGCAGGTGGCTTACCGCGAAACCGTCCGCAAGCCGGTGACCGACGTCGAAGGCAAGTTCGTGCGTCAGTCGGGCGGCAAGGGCCAGTACGGCCACGTCGTGTTCTCGCTGGAACCGCAAGAAGCCGGCAAGGGCTTCGAGTTCGTCGACGCCATCAAGGGCGGCGTGGTGCCGCGCGAGTTCATCCCCGCGGTCGAGAAGGGTGTCATCGACAGCCTGCCGAACGGCGTGCTGGCCGGCTACCCGGTCGTGGACGTGAAGGTCACGCTGACCTTCGGTTCGTACCACGATGTGGACTCGAACGAAAACGCGTTCAAGATGGCCGCCTCGATGGGCTTCAAGGAAGCCTGCCGTCGCGCCAGCCCGGTCATCCTCGAGCCGATGATGGCCGTGGAAGTCGAAACGCCGGAAGACTATGCTGGTACGGTGATGGGTGACCTGTCCAGCCGTCGCGGCATGGTGCAGGGCATGGACGACATGGTCGGTGGCGGCAAGATCATCAAGGCGGAAGTTCCGCTGTCCGAGATGTTCGGCTACTCGACCTCGCTGCGTTCGGCCACGCAAGGCCGTGCGACGTACACGATGGAGTTCAAGCACTACAGCGAAGCTCCTAAGAACGTCGCCGACGCGATCGTCACTGCTCGCGCGAAGTGATGACCTGAGCCGGTGCTTTCGAGTGCCGGCTCGCTTCGTTCTCGATATCGAATCGTCTTCGCAGTGATTCCTCCCGGTTGCCGGTCGCCGGGGTTCCAGGACACTGCGGAAACGCTAAACCAACAGACCGGACAGATGCTCTTTTTGGAGAATTGAAATGGCAAAAGGCAAGTTTGAACGTACCAAGCCGCACGTGAACGTGGGCACGATTGGCCACGTTGACCATGGCAAGACCACGCTGACGGCCGCGATCGCGACCGTGCTGTCGAAGAAGTTCGG